>Ga0268257_1000002_pt1 | contig 1730786 bp, 1573 predicted proteins | sample AgamicAtPrz_FD_200249 | JGI IMG/M metagenome (GOLD analysis project Ga0268257, IMG submission 200249) | Agave microbial communities from Guanajuato, Mexico - At.P.rz (v2) (version 3) | ecosystem: Host-associated > Plants > Phyllosphere > Phylloplane/Leaf | place: Guanajuato, Mexico...
CAAAACTGCAAAACTGCAAAACTGCAAAACTGCAAAACTGCAAAACTGCAAAACTGCAAAACTGCAAAACTGCAAAACTGCAAAACTGCAAAACTGCAAAACTGCAAAACTGCAAAACTGCAAAACTATTATTCGAGTAATTTTCTGTTTTTTTCTTCAATTTCCCTTTGTGGTACAGGCCGCCACGGTGGATATCACAGCAGAATTTGCGGCAGACATCAGCAAGCCGCAAAATAATCAATTTACCAATACCACTCCCGTTTCAGGATATTGCGTCAGATACAATTGCGCGAGTAATGAGAAAAGTTTTGCTGTTTCTGGCGTTTGGGCAGAAAAATATCTGGATTATTTATCCCCCGATCTGAATAAACATCATCCATCATTTACATTTGATAGTACTGCGCGAACAGTAACCTTAACCGATACGAAAACTGGCAACAGCATAAGTGCAGTTTTCCGGTTCGCGATGTTTGGTGCGACAATTAATCGTCTGGATGCCAATAACGGTATATTGAGTGATGCATTGAGTGGCTTAGGAACGGCCCCTTTGGGAGGGTGTGATGGAAATAGCACTGCAATGGATGAAAACTGGTACCGCTTGGGTTGGAGAATGCTACAAAGCACGAAGTTGACCTGTTACAGGAAAATGAATAATACAGGATTTCAGGGTAAGGTTAATATTGACCAGGTCAGTATAGGATATCTGTTAACTATCACTCCGAAACCGTTAAATATTTTAGCGGGAACATACGAAGGTGACCTTATTTATACGATTGGAGATAATGGTGACCTTGATTTCCATGCCGATGCGACTTTTGATAATGAAATTAGAATCCACTTAAAAGCGACCGTTGAACATGCATTTTTTATTAAATTCGCACCGGGCAGCGAAAATGTCCTGCTGGGCGCACAGGGAGGCTGGGAGCCGTGGATGAATGGCGGTCATATACCGCAGTCATTGAGTAAAGAGGTGCCTTTTATTGTCTCTTCATCCTCGAAATTTACCGTCAAGATGCAGTGCGGTATTGATGGCGGTAACCAGAATTGTGGTATAGAGAATACGCAAACCAACGAGAAAGTACCTGTGGAAGTGAGGCTGACACTCCCTGGATTTAAAAGCAATGGCACCGATGTCAATAACCTGCGGCTTACTTCGGCTGCCAATGGGGCAGTTATTGATCCGCCGGGTGCTTTTATTACATATCGTCGCTCGCACGTTGATTTTCGCGTGCTCAGGCCTGCGGTGGAAACGATGGTAAAAGCGCCAGGCTCAACGTGGAAGGGGTCGGTAACACTGGTTTTTGATGCCCAGACACAGTAAACCCGCCAAAAAAGAAATCCCCGCGCATTGTCGCCAACGAGCGGGGGATTTCACCTTTACCGGGGTGGTTTCAGGAATGCTTAGCGGGCAACGACAAAACGTTTGTCATCGTCCATAAAGGCTTTTTCGCCCGCCGGAGCCACGATGGAACCAAAGTTCATATGGCCGCGCAGTTTCCAGTTCGCCGAAATATTCCAGCTGCTCTGCACGTCAGCATCAACGAGCGGGTTATAGTGCTGAAGGTTAGCACCAATACCTTTTTCCGCCAGCGCCAGCCAGACGGCGTATTGGGCGATACCGGTACTGTGTTCTGACCAGACAGGGAAGTTATCGGCGTAGGCAGCGAACTGCTCCTGCAACCCTTTCACCACGTCCTGATCTTCAAAGAACAGCACCGAACCCGCAGCGGCGGCAAAACCATCCAGTTTGTCGGATGTCGCTTTGAAACTCTCTTCCGGAACAATTTTTCTCAACTGCTCGCGGGTCAGTTCCCAGAACTTCGCATGCTCTTTACCTAACAGAATCAACGCACGAGAACTCTGAGAGTTAAACGCAGAAGGTGCCTGGCGAATGGCTTCTTTAATGGTCTCGATAACAACCTCTTCTGCAACCGGCAGATCTTTACCAAGGGCATAAATGGTTCTGCGCTGTTTCGCTAAAGCAAGAAAATTGTCTGACATAACGGCTCCTGAAGTTGATGGTAATTCCGTGGTGTCGCTATTTGCGGCCTGCGGGAACAAAGCGCTAAAAAGTTTCTGCAACGGGTTCATGGCTCGCCTTATCCTGTTTGTTATTCCGGCTGGGTAATTTATTTCGTCAGTTCAGCAGTCATATACACGCCGTTGTCAGCACGTGCGCTGGTGATTTTGTAAGACGCATTGGCTTTTTCCGCCTGTGCAGCAATTTTGGCTTCAGCGGCGGAGAGCGTCGATGCACTGGCGCTGATGCTCTGGGCAAAAGAACCGAAAGAGAGGGCGGACAGTGCGGCAACTGCAACGAAAGTTTTGATGAATTTCATGGTCGTATTCCTGCATCATTTTGTTTGGGAGGGCTGTGTTGCCCTGATGTGATAAATCATATGCCTGATGAATACGAAGAAAAAGCTGAACTATTTGCGGATAACGTTCAAATAATTAGAAAAACTATGGAATTAATTCTGCGCTAAAAGCGTAGCGATACCCTGCCGCAGACAGGGCAGGGAGAGGGAGCAAACATACTCAGACGGCGAACCAGCGCCGCCAGATAAAACGCAGTACGAAAAACTCAATGCAGCCAAGCAGTAAAAACCACAGGCAGTAGAGCAGGGTATAAAGCTGGTTCAAATCCAGCAGATGAAAGCGCTGCATCAGACTTTGCGCCAGTTGCAGGCCCAGTGATGGCGCGGGCAGCAGCAGGACAGAGATAAAAGCCATCAACAGGATGCCTGCCAGCGTAACCAGCGATTCGAGCGGGTGTTTCATAAGCGTTAATCATCGGTGAAAAAACGCATTGTCGGGGAAAGCACGCCGCAGCGCAACGTTCCCCGTATGACGGATCACGCCACCACGAAGCGATCGACCAGCGTCGTCATGGTTTGTGATTGTTGATCCAGCATCTGGCTGGCGCTGGCGGCGCTGGCCACCAGCCCGGCGTTTTGCTGGGTCACCTGCTCCAGTTGGTTCAGCGCTTCATGCACCTGCGAGACGCCGAGTGACTGCTCGCCTGCCGCATGGGCGATATCGCTGACAAACGCCAGCATCTGACCGGTATTGGCTTTCGCCGACTGCAACGCCCGGTCGGATGCCTGCACCAGCGTCACGCCCTGCTCGATCTGCTCCATGTTGTTGCTTATTAACTCGCGGATCTGCCGGGCATCGCTGGCGCAGCGCTGCGACAGATTACGCACCTCGGAGGCTACCACCGCAAAGCCCTTGCCCAGTTCCCCGGCGCGGGCGGCTTCTACCGCCGCATTCAGCGCCAGCAAGTTGGTCTGGAAAGAGATCTCGTCGATGGAACTGACAATGCTGGAGATCTGCTCGCTGGAACCGCGAATGGCGAGCATACTGCTGCTGGCTTCTGCCGCCACGCGACTCGCTTCCTGCACCTGCTGCTCCATCTCTTCGGTCAGCCTTTTCGCTTCAATGGCATTATCTGCCGTCAGATTCACCGCCGTGGCAATCTGCTCCATACTGGCGGCCGTTTCAACCAGCGATGCGGCCTGCTCATCGGTACGCGAAGCCAGATCCTGATTGCCATCGGCAATGTCCGCGCTGGCGCTGCGTAGCACGGCGGCACCCTGTTTTATCTCGCTGACAATATGCTGAATGTTCTCAATGGCCTGGTTATAAGCGCGATTAAGCAGCGACAGCTCATCGCTACCGGGCACGTCGAGGCGCTGAGTCAGATCGCCATCCATCCCTTCGATGGTTGCCAGAGAGTGATGCAACTGACGGTGAATGCTGCTGGCGACCAGCAGGGCGAAGAACAGCGCCACCACCAGTGCCGCGACGCTAACCAGCGCAAAGATAATTACCCCGCGCCAGGCGCTGTCCGCCAGCGACTGCGCCGTGGCGAGTAGCGTATCGGAGGCTGAATCCTCCACCGTTTTGAGCGCATTAATCCGCGCCGTCTGAGCGGTGAACCAGTCTGCGGGAGCCACGCCAAAACTGCCGCTTGCCGCATGGTCAATCGCCTGCTGGCGCAGTTCAAGGGCGTGCGTCGCCTGCGGTGCCTGCAACTGTGCGGCCAGTTTTTCATTCACTGCTGGCGTATTGAAGGCCTGCGCCGCCGCGAACCACGATAGTTGCTTGCCCACCGTTTCATTCAACTGGCGAAACTGGCCGTCGGTAAAGCGATCGGCGGAGAAGACGTTCGACATCAGCGCGCGCTCGATGCCGGTCTGCTCTTTGGCATTCAGGATGCTGTAATAGGCCGCCAGTTGGTTGACGATCGCCCCGTTATCGGTCAACTGGCTGATCCCACCAACGACATTCAGCAGGTCGTTAATCATTGCGCTGTACCACGCCAGGGATTCGGTACCGGTTACGCTCTGCCCGCGAATTTGCTGACGAAACGCGTCGATTCCCTGCTGATGTTGCTGAAATTGTTCCAGCGCGTGACGAATATCGTTATTCGCTTGCTGGAGAGGAAATTGTTTAAGCGCTTCAGTTAATTGCGTAATGGCTTTCGAAGAGTGTGGATATTGATCGTTTAATTCAGCGGAGAATTGTTGGCCTTTGCTGCCTAAATATCCGGCGCTCAATCCACGTTCTTTTTGCAATTCATGAATAACGCTTCCGGCATATTTTGCCAGCAATGTTAAGTTCATAATGGTGCGCATTTGCTGGCCTGTTTCAAGACGACTCAGGATGCCATTAGACGCTAACCCTATGAGTGCAAACAATAAAGGAAAAAGTGCCAGCAATAATTTCAATTTCATTGATAAACGATAAATCCATCTCATACCGATGCCTCAGGTTGGCTTTAACTTATATGGCTTATCGGGGATAAAGAGGCATTCTTTATTTTTAACGCGAGGCTTGTTGATATTTATCAATTCCGACAGGGGGTTCTACCACTTTATGATTACTATTTTGTAAGTAACACTGAAAATATATTTTAGCGCAGCAAAGTATTAAGCTGCGCTAAAATTATCGATTGAGTAAATTCTGATTAGCCTGCCGCCCAAATTTCGGCATGTTTCTGCACCAGGCCAATTAATGAGCCGCCATCCGCTACAAAATCGCGCATCAGTTGCGCCTCATTCTTGCCGCGTTTGACTCGCGCTGCCAGTTCATCCAGTGCACTACCGGCATGGAGCCTGTCGGCCCACGGCGCGATTTTTTCCAGCAGACGCGTGAGATCCTCGGCAATGGTGTGCTGCTCGCCGCTGTGAACGTCAGTAATAATCCCGTCCAGGCCGTAACGACACGCCTGGAAACGGTTGAACTTATACAGCAGGTAATCCTGCGGCTGGTGCTTAAAGGGGCGCTCGGCCAGCAGCCAGTGCGACACTGCCTGAATAAGTCCGGCAATATTAATGGCGTGGGAAAGTGTCAGTGGCGTGTCCATCACCCGCACTTCAACCGTGCCAAAATTGGGGCTGGGGCGAATATCCCAGTGCAGATCTTTAATGCTCTCAATCATTGAGGTGTAGCTTAAGCGGCGAAACAGACCGGTAAACTCCTGCCAGTTTGCCACCCACGGCATCGGGCCATTATCCGGAAAGGCGGAGAAAAGATTGAGGCGCGACGAGGCGTAGCGGGTGTCGGAGCCCTGGCTATAGGGAGAAGCGGCGCTGAGCGCAATAAAGTGCGGGACAAAGCGGGAAAGGCCATGCAGCAAATAGATGGCGTCGTCGCCATTCGCGCAGCCGACGTGCACATGCTGGCCAAACACTGTTGCCTGCTGCATCAGATAACCGAACATCTCCACCGTGCGGGCATAGCGCTCATCCTCACACACCAACTGGCGCTGCCATTTCTGGAACGGATGCGTGCCGCCGCCGCAAATCTGTACGTGGTGAGCGGCCGCGGTTTGCAAAATTATCTGCTGCATGGCGGAAAACTGGTGAGCCGCCTGATGGATGTCGCGGCAGACGCCGGTGGCGATCTCCAGCATACTTTCGGTGATATCGTGCTTCACTTCGCCACCAGTCACCTGGCTTTTCATCGCGTCTATCAGCCGGGATGAGTCCTGGCTTAAATCGTAGCCCGGCGGGTTAACCACCTGTAATTCCACTTCAATACCGAGGGTCAGCGGATCCGAAACATGAAAATCGGCTAGTGGCATAGTCGTCCCTTATGAAATGAGTTTCCATTATTATGGAAGTGAATGGCTGATCCTTCCTCTTTTGCCGCCACGCACGTTATCCGCACTACAGTGATTACTTATGATTTATGCATGATCATGAAAAGATTTAATAAATAGTCGCACAGGAAAATAATATCGCTATGAAACCACCATTCTCCCGATTTAATGGTGCATTTTTGCAACATTTTTCCCGAAATGGGTGCGCTTACTGCCGCGAACTATATAAAGCTGTTATCCGTAACACCGCATAATGCCCTGAGTAATAACCGTTTCTGATATTTTCTGCGTCTGAATGCGATAAATTCTTGTTTATTCGGCTGGTATGTATCTTGCCTGTTAAATGTCTCATTTATTTAACAGGGACACTGTGATGCTTAATCAATCTTTTTGGCGTAAACACCGTATTGTGGCCGCGATTGGCGCACTGGCGCTGGCAGGGGGATTACAGGCGCAGGCCTCAACATTGCGTATCGCCATGACCGCAGCGGATATCCCGTTAACGCTGGGCCAGCCTGACCAGGGTTTTGAAGGCAATCGCTTTACCGGTATTCCGTTATATGACTCGCTGGTGGAGTGGGATCTGTCGCAAGGCGAAAAACCGAGCGGGCTGGTGCCAGGGCTGGCAACCGAATGGCATGTTGATCCGCAAAACCAGAGCCGCTGGATCTTCACGCTGCGCCCTGGCGTGAAGTTTCACGACGGCACGGAAGTGAATGCCGACGCCATTGTCTGGAACGTGGGTAAAGTGCTGGATAAAGCCGCGCCGCAATATGCGCCGGGGCAAATCGGCAACACGTTGTCGCGTATGCCGACGCTGACCGGCGCTGAAAAAATTGACGATCGCACGGTCGCGCTCACCACCTCAGAGCCGGATGCACTGCTGCCGTACAACATCACTAACCTGTTTATTGTCTCGCCGACGGCGTGGCAGAAAATTTATGACGCGGTTCCGGCTTCGACAGGCGATACCGCCGCACGCAGCAAACAAGCGTGGACCACCTTTGCCTCGCAGGCCGTCGGCAGCGGGCCATTCAAGCTGGAAAAACTGGTGCCGCGCCAGCAGTTAATCCTCGATAAGAACCCAGATTACTGGAATAAAGACCGCATTCCGCGCGTCGATAAAGTGGTGCTGATCCCGCTACCGGAAGCTAACGCCCGCACCGCCGCGCTGCTGTCGAAACAGGTGGACTGGATTGAAGCGCCAGCACCGGATGCGGTCGATCAGATCAAAGCGCAGGGTTTTAAAATCTACTCCAACACCCAGCCGCACCTCTGGCCGTGGCAGTTCTCATTCCTGGAAGGTTCGCCGTGGCGCGACATTCGTGTGCGCAAAGCCGCCAACCTCTGCCTCAACCGTTCCGAGCTGAAAAGCTATCTCGGCGGTTATATGTCCGAAGCGACCGGAGTGTATGAAGAGGGCAACCCGTGGCGCGGCAAACCGACATTCCAGATCAAATACGATCCCGATACCGCGCGTAAGTTGATGACCGAAGCAGGCTACAGCGAAAGCAAACCGCTGCACGTTACCGTGGCGACGTCCGCCTCGGGTTCCGGCCAGATGCAGCCGCTGCCGATGAATGAATACATCCAGCAGAGCCTGAAAAGCTGCTACTTCAACGTCGATATCAAGGTCAACGAGTGGAACACGCTGTTCACCAACTGGCGTTTAGGAGCGAAAGATCCGTCCGCACAGGGGGTTAACGCCATCAACGTCAGCGCTGCGGTGACCGACCCGTACTTCGGCATGATCCGCTTCTCTACCGCAAAAGCCTTCCCGCCTACCGCCACCAACTGGGGTTACTTCACCTCGCCGGAAACCGAAAAACTGGCGGCCGCCGTCAAACACGCTTTCACCCCGGCCGAGATGGATAAAGCCGCCGGTGAGCTGCATGCCGCGCTGGTGGATCAGGTGCCGTTCCTGTTTGTGGCGCACGACGTTGGCCCGCGCGCCATCTCCCCGGCCGTGACCGGCGTGGTGCAACCGCAGAGCTGGTTTATTGATTTAAGTCTGGTGAGCAAGAAAGAGTAACCGAGGAGGGGCCATGATCAGCACACTTTTTTACCGCGTTTTGCTGGCTATTCCGACCATGTTAGGGGTAGCGGTAATCTGTTTTCTGCTGGTGCAAATCGCGCCGGGCGATCCGCTGGTATCGGTGATGCCGCCGGATGCGTCCGAAGCGATGCGCCAGACGCTGATGCAGGCCTACGGTTTTGACAAACCGCTGCCGGTGCAGTTTGTGCACTGGCTGTGGCGGGCGCTGCATGGCGATCTGGGTATGTCGATCGCTACCGGTCGTCCGGTAATGAGTGAGGTGATGACTGCCGTCACGTACTCATTGCGCCTTGCGCTACTGGCAACGCTGATTGGCTTTGTGCTCGGTAGCCTGTTTGGTTTTGTCGCGGGCTACTTTCGCAACAGCATTATCGATCGCGTGGCTTCGCTGCTATCGGTCTTCGGCGTCAGCGTGCCGCACTACTGGCTCGGCATGCTGCTGGTGATTGTGTTCTGCGTCAAGTTTGCGCTACTGCCCGCGACCGGCGGTGGGCCGATTGGCGAAACCGGCTGGCAGTGGGACTGGGCGCATCTGCAATTTATGCTGCTGCCCGCCGTCACGCTGTCGGTGATCCCCACCGGCATTATCGCCCGTACCGTGCGTTCGCAGGTGGCGGATATCCTGAGCCAGGAGTTCATCGTCGGGCTGCGCGCACGCGGCCTCAATGAATCACGCATCTTTCTGCATGTAGTGAAAAACGCCGCGCCGACCGCGCTGGCGGTCATGGGCTTGCAGGTTGGCTACCTGATGGGCGGCTCGATTCTGGTCGAAACGGTCTTTTCATGGCCCGGCACCGGGCTGCTGCTCAATACCGCCATCTTCCAGCGCGACCTGCCGCTCTTGCAGGGGACGATCTGGGTGCTGGCGCTGTTCTTCGTGCTGCTCAATCTGCTGGTGGATGTGCTGCAAACCTCTCTCGATCCGCGCATTAAGAGGAGCTAACGATGGTGGATAGCGTAACGCCAAAAATCAACGTTGCCGCCGCGCCGGTTGCGGCGACGCAGGGCTACTGGCGCGGTGTGGGCGCGCGGTTATTGCGCGATCCAACGGGCATGGTAGTCGGAAGCATTATTCTGCTGTTGCTGCTGATGGCACTGTTCGGGCCGTGGCTGATCCTCAAAGATCCTTACCAGACTTCAATGTTTCTGCGCCTGAAACCGATCGGCACCGAGGGATTCCCGCTCGGTTCCGATGAACTGGGGCGCGACATGCTCTCACGCCTGATCCTGGGGACGCGCCTGTCGTTGTTTATGGGGATTGTGCCGGTGGTGTTCGCCTTTTTTATCGGCGGCGCCATCGGGATTATCGCCGGTTATGCCGGCGGGAAAACCAACACTCTGATCATGCGCACCATAGATATTTTCTACGCCTTTCCATCGGTGTTGCTGGCGATTGCGCTCTCCGGCGCGATGGGCGCTGGCATTGGCAATGCGCTGCTTTCGCTGACGCTGGTGTTTGTGCCGCAAGTAGCGCGCATTGCCGAAAGCGTTACCGCGCAGGTGCGACATATGGATTATATCGATGCTGCCCGCGCCACCGGTGCCAGTGCGTTCACCATTATTCGTGTGCAGGTGCTGGGCAATGTGCTGGGGCCGATTTTCGTCTTCTCTACCGGCCTGATTTCCGTCTGCATGATCCTCGCCTCCGGCTTGTCGTTTCTCGGCCTTGGCGTGCGTCCGCCGGAACCGGAATGGGGATTGATGCTCAACACGCTGCGCACCGCCATTTATACCCAGCCGTGGGTGGCGGCGCTGCCGGGAATGATGATTTTTATCACCTCCATCTCGTTTAACGTTCTGGCGGATCGCCTGCGCGCCGCCATGGCGATCAAGGAGTAACAGCATGCAACCTTTTATCAATGTCGATATTGGCGGCCCGGCGCAGCCGCTGCTGCGGGTGAACAATCTGCTGAAGCATTTTCACCTCGGCGTGCGTAAAGGCCATGACGTGGTGCAGGCGGTGGATAACGTCAGCTTCGAAGTGCACAAAGGGGAAACTCTCGGCGTGGTGGGGGAGTCCGGCTGCGGGAAATCAACCACCGCCCGGTTACTGATGCAACTGCTGACGCAGGACAGCGGCGAACTGGTGTTTGATGGCGAGGCTGTTGGTTCGTCGCGCTTGCCGCTGAAAGCCTATCGTCGCCAGGTGCAGATGGTGTTTCAGGACAGTTACGCCTCGCTGAACCCGCGTATGACCATGGAAGAGAGCATCGCCTTTGGCCAGCAGGTACATGGCATCAGCCGCAAAGAGGCCAATGAATATGCCCGCTATCTGCTGGCGCATGTTGGGCTGGAGCCTGCGCGGTTTGCGCATCGCTATCCGCACGCTTTATCCGGCGGTCAGCGCCAGCGCGTCAATATTGCCCGCGCGCTGGCAATGAAACCCCGGCTGGTGATCCTCGACGAAGCGGTTTCCGCGCTGGATAAATCCGTGGAAGCGCAGGTGTTGCAACTGTTGCAGGAGTTAAAACGCACCCTCGATCTCACCTATGTGTTTATCAGCCACGATCTGCATGTGGTGCGCTGGCTGTCGGATCGCATTCTGGTGATGTACCTCGGCGAAGTGGTGGAAATTGGCCCATCGGAAGCGCTGTTTACCGCTTCCGCACACCCTTATACCCGCGCGTTACTCAGCTCGATGCCGTCGATGGACCCGCATAACCGCACCGAAGTTTCGCCGCTCTCCGGCGATCCGCCAAGCCCAATTTCACCGCCTGCGGGCTGCCGTTTTCACACCCGTTGCCCGCACGCCAAAGTGGTCTGTTCGCAGGTGAAACCGCAACTGGCGCTGGTCGGCGAGGCGCATCAAAGCGCCTGCCTGATGGCGCAGCCGGATTCGCCCTGGCACCGGGATATTCCGCTACAGGAGGTGAGTGATGTCGCATGAAGCGTTCGTCCATATTCGCGATCTTCGCGTCGAGTTTCGCCGTGACGGGCAGACCGTCAATGCGGTCAACGGTGTTTCGTTTGATGTCCGCAAAGGCGAAGTGATGGCACTGATTGGCGAATCCGGCTCCGGTAAAAGCGTCACCCTGCGGGCCTTGATGCGCCTGCATCCGCCGCAGAGCAGCCGGCTTAGCGGCACGATGAATGTCGGCGGTGCAGCGGTGCTGGAGATGAACAGCCGCCAGTTGCGCCACTATCGCGGGAAAATCTGCGCGATGATTTTCCAGGAGCCGCTGCTGGCGTTTGACCCGGTTTACACCATCGGCCAACAAATTGTGGAAGGTTTGCAGCGTCACGAAGGGCTGGCGCGCAATGATGCGAAAGCGCGGGCGCTGGAGGCGTTGCGCCAGGTGCGTATTCCCAGCCCGGAGCGTCGTCTTGAGGCCTATCCGCATGAGATGTCCGGCGGCATGCGCCAGAGGGCGATGATTGCGCTGGCGCTCTCCTGCAACCCGGAACTGCTGCTGGCCGATGAACCGACCACCGCGCTGGATGCCACCGTGCAAATCCAGATCCTGATCCTATTGCGCGAGCAGCAAAAACTGCGCGATTTGTCGATTATCTTCGTCACCCACGACATTGGTGCGGCGGTGGAGATCGCCGATCGGGTGGCAGTGATGTACGCCGGGCGCATCGTGGAGGAAGCGCCGATTGCCGATATCCTCGCGCAGCCGCGCCATCCCTACACCCGCGTACTGCTCGGCAGCCGCCCGAAAGAGGGGCTGAAAAAGGGCGATGTGTTGCACTGCATTCCCGGCTCGCCGCCGGATCTGGCCGCTCTGCCGCCGGGGTGCGCCTTTGCCGCTCGTTGTCCTCACGCGCAGTCTGCCTGTCACCAGCAACAACCCGTTACGGAACAGGTTGCTGAACGCCATGTGGTCAGTTGCCACCGCTGGCGCGAACTGACAACCGACATCACACCACAGCAGGCATTCGCCTGAAACCGGGGAGGTAACATGCAGGACCCACGGCCTTTTATGCCTTATCCCTTCATCGCAGTGCCACAGGCGGAAAGCGGCCCGCTGAGCGGCCTGACGTTTGCCGCAAAAGATCTGTTTGATGTCGCAGGCTATCCCACCGGCGGCGGCAATCCGCACGTACTTGCCGCCTCGGGCATCAAAACCACCACTGCGCCCGCCGTGCAAATGCTGCTGGACGGCGGGGCGCGGTTTGTTGGCAAAACCCACACCAGTGAACTGGCCTATTCGATGAGCGGCCATAACATCCATTACGGTACGCCACGCAATGGCGCGGCACCGCTGCGTATTCCTGGCGGTTCGTCGTCCGGTTCGGCCTCGGCGGTATCCAATGGTCTGTGTGATATTGCGCTCGGTACCGACACTGGCGGTTCGGTACGCACGCCTGCCAGCTATTGCGGCCTGTTTGGTCTGCGCCCAACCCACGGGCGCATTTCGCTGGCAGGCTGCCAGCCGCTGTGTGCCACCATGGACACCTGTGGGTTCTTCGCCCGCACGCCGCAGGCCTTTAGCGCAGCGGCCAGTTGCCTGCTCGGTGACGACACCTTCACGCCTGCGCAGATCGAACTGGCCTGCCATGAAGCGCTGTTTGCCGCGCTCCCGCCGCATAGCCAGCAGGCGCTGTTGCCGGTACGGGAAAAACTCGCGCAGCACTTTGGTGAGATCGCCTTGCTGGATGCGCCGCTGCCGGAGCGCGAAGCCGTTTACACCGCGTTTCGCCAGATTCAGGGCTATGAAGCCTGGCAATCACAGGGACACAACATTGAAAGACTGGGCATGCAACTGGGGCCGGATGTGGCGGAGCGCTTTGCGTACGGCAAAGCGGTCACGGAGGCGGAATTCGCTGCGGCGTGCCAGCTTCGCGAAGCCTTTACGGCCTGGTGGCAGACGCAACTGGGCGATCGCATTCTGTTGCTGCCAACCGTGCCGGATGCGGCACCATTATTAACGGCCGCGCCAGAAGAGATCGAAGCCACGCGGCGCATCTCGCACGACCTGTTGCTGATCGCGGTGTTGACCCGTCGCCCGCAGGTCAATATTCCGGTGACGACGATTGACGGCGCGCCGCTGGGGATTTCACTCATCGGCCCGTGCGGCAGCGATGCGCTGCTGGTGTCGATGGCCACCACCTTTATGCAGGAGAAATAAGATGACAAGCGAAGTTTTGCACAGCCACGCGCTGACGCTGAGCGACTGCCGGGTTAACGGCGAGCGGTTATGGGATTCTCTGATGGAACTGGCGAAAATCGGCGCGACGCCAAAAGGTGGTTGCTGTCGCCTGACGTTAACCGATCTCGACCGGCAGGGGCGCGATTTGGTGATTGGCTGGGGCAAAGCCGCCGGGCTGAGTATCACCATCGATAAAATCGGCAACGTGTTTATGCGCCGCGAAGGGCGCAACCCGAACCTGCCGCCGATTGTGGCGGGCAGCCATATCGACACGCAACCGACCGGCGGAAAATTCGACGGTAACTTTGGCGTGCTGGCGGCGCTGGAAGTAGTGCGCACGCTCAATGATTTGCAGATTGAAACCGAACATCCGCTGGAAGTGGTGTTCTGGACCAATGAAGAAGGCTCGCGTTTTGTGCCAGTGATGATGGGTTCTGGTGTTTTTGCTGGCGTTTTCCCGCTGGAGAAAATCTACGCCGCCACCGATGCCGAAGGCAAAACCGTGCGGCAAGAGCTGGAGAAGATTGGCTACATTGGCGAGCAGACACCGGGTAATCATCCGCTGGCAGCCTACTTTGAAGCGCATATTGAACAGGGGCCGATTCTGGAAGAAGAGGACAAAGTGATCGGTGTGGTGCAGGGCGTACTGGGCATCCGCTGGTATGACTGCACCGTCACGGGGATGGAATCCCACGCCGGGCCAACGCCGATGCACCTGCGGCAGGATGCGTTGCAGGTGGCGACGCGCATTATGCAGGAAGTGGTGGCGATTGCCGGGCGCAGCGAGCAGGGGCGCGGTACGGTAGGTATGGTGCAGGTGCACCCGAACAGCCGCAACGTGGTGCCAGGCGAAGTGAAATTCTCCGTGGATATGCGCAACATCAGCGATGCCGCTGTCGATGAGATGGACGCGCAACTGCGCGCTTTTACCGCCAACGTGGCTCAGGAAACGGGGCTGGGCGTCACGCTGGAGCAGGTCAGCCATTATCCGGCCGCGCCGTTTGACGCGCAGTGCCAGCAGGCGATTGGCCGCGCGGCGCAGCAGCTTGGTTATCCGTCACGCCCGATTGTCTCTGGCGCTGGTCACGATGCGGTTTATATGAGTTACCTTGCGCCGACCGGAATGATCTTTATTCCCTGCAAAGACGGCATCAGCCATAACGAAATTGAGTATGCCTCGCCGGAACATGTTACTGCCGGAGCGAATGTGCTGCTGCAGGTGATGATGGAGTACGCGAAAGCACAGTGAGAAAACCGCCCTCATTGGGGCGGTTTAGCAGAACTGCTCAAGCTGCCCGCGCAGGACTTCCACACCGGGGGCAATGGCCTGCGGGTTAATGGCGTGAAAGCCCATGCGGAAGAAGTTATCCGGCGGCGCGGCATTGAGAAAATGGCGCGCGCCAGGTTCAATCAGTACGCCCGCATGCGCGGCCCGCCAGGTCAGTTGCTGTGTGCTGATATGCTCCGGCGTGCGCAGCCAGAACGCGTTGGCATGCTCGCTGCCGTCCATCATCTGGCACTCCGGTAAAAAGGTGCGCAGTGCATTGTACAAGCTGTCCCAGCGGCGAGCGGAATCCTCGTGGTAGCGGCGCAAATGGGTTTCGTAGTGCCCCTGAGAGAGGAAATGCGCCATCTGATACTGAATATTGGTCGGCGGATGGCGATACACCAGACGGCGCAGCGCGCGCGCCTCATCAATAATCTCCGGCGCAGCAACCATAAATCCAAGGCGCAGCCCCGGCGACAGCGCTTTCGACAGGCTGCTGACGTAGATTACCCGTCCGCTGCGATCGCTGGCTTTCAGCGCGGGCAGCGGGTTCTGCATAAAGTTACTTTCCGAGTCGTAATCATCTTCAATCACCACCGCATCGTGGCGGGTGGCGTATTCCAGCAACTGCGTGCGCCGCGCTTTGCTCATCGTCACCCCGGTCGGTACCTGATGGCCCGGCGTCACGTAGTAGTAGTCGCAGGGCGTTTCATCGAGCACCAGCCCTTCGCTGTCTACCGGGTGCGGCACAATCTGCGTATCGCTTAATAAAAAGGTGTTGATGGCTTCGCGAAAACTGGGGTTTTCCACCGCCACGCGGGTTTCCTCAGACATCAGCAGGCGCGTCAGCAGGTAGAGCGCATTTTGCGAGCCAAGGGTAATCAGAATCTCATCCGGCGCGGCGACAATGCCGCGTTTGGGCAGCACGCGTGTGCGGATCTGCTCAACCAGCATCGGCACATCCTGGTCGATATGGTCAATCACCCAGGCCGGATCGCGCACGCCGCCATGCAGCCAGTTCGCCGCCGCGCGCCAGGTGGCGAGGGGAAACTGCTGGGTATCGGGCTGGCCGTAGATAAACGGGTAGCGGTAGTGCATCCAGCCGGCGGGTTTGAGAATCGACTCCTGCTGGCTGGGGGTAATTTTCAGGCGATTGCCCCATCGTGGTGCATCGCCCTCGCATTCGGGTGCAGCCGCGACACTCTGCCCACTCGCCGGGCCAGCGGAGTAATAATCCGGATGCAGGTAGTAACCACTGCGCGGGCGGCTAACCAGGTAGCCCTCGTTGACCAGGCTTTCAAACACCAGCGCCGTGGTATTGCGCGAGACGCCAAGCTGGCTGGCGAGCTGTCGGCAGGAAGGGAGAGGGGTATCAGCCGGGAAAATACCGCTCAGAATGGCATTGACCAGCGATTCGCGAACTTGCTCCTGAAGTCCACGCCGGGCATCAAAATTTACGTTCAGTAGATGGCGAATCATGCTGCACTCCTCTCGATATATCTTCTACAGGAGTTGAGCAAGTTTCATACCAGATTCCGGCAAACTGACACATCCATTTGCAAAAACTGGCTCTATTCAGAAGCGACTTTGCCTCCCTATTGTAAAAACGCAGTCACAAAACGTCGGGCGAGTTCCTGTTTCGGCATATATCTTGCAAAGCTTCCGGCACCCCTGGAATGTACCGGTCTGGCAAATTAAATAAGGGTGGAGAGATGAAAAAAGTATTCGGCAAATATTGTCTTGCAGCCATGATCTCTTTGGCATTTTCATTACACGCAGTGGCAGCGGATTTACCTGAAATTGAAAAATCCGGCACGATGAAAGTCGCGACCGAAGATGATTATGCGCCGTTTAACTTTATGAATAACGGCCAGACGGATGGTTTTAACAAGGACATGCTTGAAGAGCTGCGTAAATACGCAAAATTCAATATCAACCAAAGTATTCTGCCGTGGACCGGATTACTCGCAGCGGTCTCCACCGGGCAATATGATATGGCTCTCACTGGCGCGGTAATTACCGACGAACGCCTCAATGTATTTAATTTCACTCCGCCGTGGGCCTCCGCGCAGCACTATTTTGTGAAACGCGCAGATGACAAAACGTTAAATACCATTGCCGATCTCAGCGGTAAAAAAGTGGGCGTTCAGGCGGGCAGCGCACTGCTGGCGCGTTTGCCGGAACTGAAAGCGATGCTGGAAAAAGTAGGCGGTAAACTTGGCCCGGTCGTTGAGTATCAATCCTACCCGGAAGCCTATGCTGACCTGGCGAACAAACGTGTCGATTACGTGATCAACGTGGTGATTTCGGTGAACGACCTGGTGAAAGCGAAGCCGAAAGTGTTCGCCAAAGGGCTGGCGGTTTCTGGCCCTGGCTATATGGCCTGGCCAATCCCGAAAAACTCGCCGGAACTGCTGAAGTTCATGACCGGGTTTATGAATCATATGACCGAAACCGGCAAGCTGACTGAGTTGCAGAAAAAATGGTTCGGTGAGACCTACGAGTTGCCGAAAGAACCGATCACCAGCGCCGATCAGTTCCACAAGTTAGCCGGTCTGTAAGTGTAACGCGGCGGGGCACCGCCGCACGTTTTAACAGGAGGGAACATGGACTTAATCTCGTGGCAGTTATTGATTGAAGGCGCATGGACGACCCTCTGGATCTCTTGCGTGGCGATTGCTTTCGGCGTGGTGATTGGCCTGGTGATCGCCTTTATCCGCATGATGAAGATCCCGGTTATTGATCAGTTATTGGTGGTCTACATCAGCCTGGCTCGCGCGACGCCGCTGGTGACGCTGGTGCTGTTTCTGTTTTTATCGCTGCCGACGCTCGGCATTAATCTCGATAAAACGCCCGCTGCTATTCTGGCGCTGACGTTGAATACCTCGGCATTTAACGCTGAAATCTGGCGCAACGCATTTCGTAATTTCCCGCGTGAGCAGCGGGAAGCGGCAGAATCCGTCGGTATGCGCCGCTGGACCTATTTCCGGCAAATCATGCTGCCGCAGATGTGGATTGAAAGCCTGCCTGCGCTGGTCAACGAGATGTCGTTCCTGATTAAAGGTAGCCCGGCAATTGCGATCATCGGTGTGGTGGATTTAACCCGCGTAACCAACCGCATTTCCTCGGTGACCTATGAACCGCTGTCGCCGATCCTGGCCGCCGGGTTGTTGTACGTCATTATTATCGGTCTGCTGCTGAAGTTGCAGGGCGCGGCCGAACGTAAAGCGAAGCGCCTGGCGCGATAAGAGGCGGAGGAGATATGAATCAGTGGGGAATTATTTGGGCGGCGCGTGAGAGTTTTTTTAACGGGCTGCTGGCAACGCTGGAACTGTTTATTATCGCTGCCGTTGTCGGGTTGTTTATTGGTATTACGCTGTGCTATGTCATGGAGTATCAGCATCGCGTTATTAATCGTCTGATTATCGCTTTTGTCAGCCTGATGCGCGCCGTGCCATTTTTAATTCTGGCGTATCTGCTATATTACGGCTTGCCGCAAGTTGGTATCAGTATGGAAGCCTGGACCGCCGGTCTGCTGGCGCTGGTGATTTATCACGGGGCTTATTTCTTCGAAATATTACGCAGCCAGCGGCGGATATTTTCCGCCGGGTATATTGAGGCCGCGCAGTCGCAGGGTTTTTCGCGCTATAAAACCTTTCGCCGTATTATTCTGCCAAATATCTTTTCGTCGTCGCTGCCGTTAATGGGTAACCAGCTTATTATTTGCCTGAAAGATACCGCGTTTCTGTGCATTATTACCGTGCAGGAGATTACCGCCGCCGCGAATAGCGTGCAGTCAACTTACTTTATTCCGTTTAACGCCTTTATTGTCGCCATTGCGCTCTACTGGGGGATCAGCATTTTGCTGGAGTTGTTGATTAAGCGGTTAAGTCATTATGGAGCTAAAAGAGGAATGAGCCATGCCTGAAGCAAGCGCGGTTAGCATCAAAAACCTGTCCAAACAGTTTGATAACGTTGAAGTGCTGCGGGATATCAACCTGACGGTGGAGAAGGGCACGGTGGTGAGCATTCTGGGTTCGTCCGGCTCCGGTAAATCGACACTGCTGCGCTGCATGAACTGGCTGGAGCAGCCGGATCGCGGTGAAGTGCGTATCAGCGGCCAGCGCATAGGGGTGGATGAGAAGACGGGCAAAGCGATGTCGCACAAAGATCTCTCCCATATCCGCGAGCGGGTTGGGATGGTGTTCCAGAGTTTTAACCTGTGGCCGCATTTGACGGTGCAGCAAAACGTCACCGAAGCGCTGGTGCATGTGAAAGGGATGAAGCGCGACGCGGCAAACGAGATTGCCCGCCGCCAGCTGGAAAAAGTGGGCATGAGCCACAAGGCCGATGTCTACCCGATTACCCTTTCCGGCGGGCAAAAACAGCGTGTGGCGATCGCCCGTTCGCTGGCGATGTCGCCGGAAGTGATCCTTTTCGATGAACCGACCTCGGCGCTGGATCCGGAGCTGGTGAATGAAGTGCTGGGGGTGATGAAAGATCTCGCGGCAGAAGGTTATACGATGGTGGTGGTGACCCACGAGATGGATTTCGCCCGTCAGGTGTCGGATGAAGTGGTGTTTCTGGAAAAAGGGCTGCTAATCGAGAAAGCACCGCCGGAGAAGTTTTTTACCAATCCGGATTCGGACAGGGTGAGGAAGTTTTTGCAGTCGAGCCGGTGAAGTTGGTGGGCTCTGCGGAATAGTTCCGTTCACCAGACTGTACCTTAATGAAAGAACGAAAAGCACGGGCCAGTTATATCGCCGGACGGCATTCCTGTCGCGATACAGAGTTTTTATAAGCCACAATATTACAGCGGCGGGGTTGGTCCCCGCTGAAATCGGCGAAACGAAACAGGACGTCGAGTCGAGCCGACCGCAGGCAGATGTGCGGGAGGTGAGCACGGTGCGAAGCTCCGATTTCCCGCGGGGCCGCGGGGATTGAAAAGGGGAGCGCGGCAAGCTCCCCTTTTCCTGTTCACGTATGTTGATGTTCAGCTGGTTACCGAACGTCTGGTGAACGGAACTATTCCTCAGAACCAGGCAACCCTCAATGCTGAATATTTTCCCGTGAAAAATTGACCTTTACCGGTGCGGGAAAAAAAGCCTCATGCAGCGCGACCTGGTTTCGCCCACGTTTTTTCGCGTTATACAGCGCGCCGTCGGCTTCGCTGTACAGCGTTTCGAAGCTGCTCTCTTTCACGCCGAGACTGACGCCGAAACTGGCGGTGACCAGTTGCTGCGGCAACACGTCCAGCGGCGAAGCATTCAACGAGGCGTGAATATAGCTGGCGGTAATCATCGCCTCTTCCACCCTGGCGTTCGGCAGCACAATGGTAAATTCCTCGCCGCCGACGCGGCCGATAGCGGCGCTCTCCGGCACGGCGCGGCGTACGCGCGACACCAGCGCGCAAATCACCCGATCGCCGGTCGGATGACCATATTCGTCGTTAATACGTTTGAAATGATCAATATCCAGCAGGATCAGCGCCACATCGCCTTTCAGCAGGCCACTGTTGATCTGATTGATGATCGCGCTGCGGTTAAACACATCGGTCAGCGGATCGTGCGTTGCTTCGTACTCCAGGCGCGCGGCAAGTTGCTGGAGCTGCTCGTTCATTCGCGTCAGTTCGCGCTCGGCGCGGTCGCTGCGGGAGATCAGACGATACGATTCACGGATCAGACGCTGGTAATGTCTGGAAACGGCCCACAGTTTTTCGCGGCAGACCTCCGCCGGAAGTTGCGCATCGGCAGCCGCCAGCCGGGCTTCTTCGAGTACGGAATATTCCTCCCTGAAGAGCTCATTAATATCTAGCATGCGGTGATGTCCGGGATAAGAAACACAGCCAGTGACGGGAAGTCGATGCGCAACTCCTGACCAAACTCTTCGGAGATGTCATCTTCCGGGTCGTAGTACCAGTACAGCTCGCACGGCGCGCCGCTTTTCGCGTGATTATTCAGGATCTCAAACAGTGTAAACAACAGCTTGGTGCTTGAACTATTGAAATAGCTAAGCGCGACATGTAATTGCAGCGGCGCGCTGGTCTGTTGCCCGCTTTGCAGCCAGCCCTCCAGCGCATCCAGCAGCGGGCGGAAGAACGCGGCGGCATTCTCCGGGTAGGCTTCGCCTTTCAGCAGCAGCTTTTGCGCGGCAAAATCAAATTTCACCTCCGGCGTGGCGGCGGTGGCGGACAATTCAATAGCAGGCGTCAATGTCATATCAGTCATGGCAAAACGTTGCCTTTAAGTGAAAGGCGGAAAGGGAGCTTGCCGCCAGTGGATGAATGCGATACTCCAGCGGAACGCTGGTATCGCGCGCCATGGTCAACAAACCGATATTGGCCCCTTTGCTGGTTGCCGGCGCTTCGCTTCTCAGCCCCTGCTTCCAGGCGTCGCGGATTTCTGCCTGCGACATGCCACGCAACACTTCAAGGTTCGTTTGCAGCAGGGTGGAAGCTTCCGGCCCTACCAGGTTTGCCGTTTCCAGGTAGTAATGGGTCTGATCCATATGAAAACAGACCGAACCAAAGCGCAGCTCGTGTTCAACGGCCGATAAAAACCGATCGTCGGCGGAGTAGCGCACAATGTTTTGCCCCATCTCGATAAATGCCGAGAAGAGTTTGCGGCGCGTCACGGCGGAGGATTCATGTTTATCCAGCCAGGCGCGGATCACTTCGCCCAGCGAAACAATATGTTGCTGGGAAAAGTAGCCGGTATAAAAAAGCTCAACGGCGTTTTGCCGTTGCAGCGTAAAAAGGGGTAACAGAACGGCGTCTTTGACCTGCAGGTCGTTTATTTGCATGCTTTTATCTACCAACGAAAACCAAACCATGTCATGTCATCGCGCGACGTTTGCTGCCCCTGCCACGCTGTCAGCGCCGTCAGCAGGGCGTCAGAAAGCGCAGGTAGCGGTAGCGCACGGTGCTGCGCCAACAATGACTGAATACGTTTCTTACCAAACATCACGTTGCGCGGGCCGCCGGGCTGATCGGTGACGCCATCGGAAACCAGCAACAGTGTGTCACCACGGCGCAACGGCGCCTGATAACGTTGCCACTGGTAATCCACCGGCGTATCGGTATAGCCCACGCCTTTGCGGCAACTCTCCAGTACCTCGCTCTGCCGGGATTCTGCGCCCAGCAGAAAAGCGTGCATACGGGCGCTGGCCCAGCGCATCTGTTCGTTTTTCGTATCAACAAACAGGGCGATGGCGTCGCAACCATCATTTGACTGGCCGCTGTCCGCCGACGGATGCATCTGGCTGAGCGTCTGTTTTATATGTTGATTGATATGGCTCAGCAGTTGTTCCGGCGCGTCAATCGGCGCCAGCGTCAGCGCTTTTTCCAGCGCCGAGGAGAAGATAAAGGTCATAAACGCGCCCGGCACGCCGTGTCCGGTGCAATCGGCCAGCACCATCAACCAGCCATTCTCCGCGCGCTGAAAAGCATAAATATCGCCGCCGACGCAGTCGCGCGGATGCCAGTGCAGGCACCAGTCTTGCAGGGTTTTATCAATGGCAGTGCGTGAACGGCTGAGCATGGATTCCTGAATAATGCGCGCATATTCAATGCTTTGCATAATTTGCAGATGCTGTTTAGCCTGCAAATCGGAAACGGTACGAATCAGATCGATGCCGAGGCCAATGCCGACATATTGCCCCTCTTCAGTGAGGATAAAACCTTCGGTCACCGCTTTGTCGCCGGTTTCAATGACCCGCCCGGAGAGATATTCAAGACCTGCACTCGCATCGACAATCAGCGGGTTTTTATCCATAAACGCGATACAACTCTTCTGATCGTACAGCTCGTGGAAAAAGGGGCGGCTCATCTGCGAGAGGAAAATATGTCGGTTAATCATGCCGATAGGCCGGTTTTTTTCCAGCACCGGCAGACCGATCAATGACTTGTGTTCATTGAACAGCGACATCACCTGCAGGTTATTGGCGTCCGGCGTCACGTGCGGGACGGCAAGGCGCAAAATGCCTGCGTTAAGCTGCCGGGAAGAGATCGGTATGTCCATCATCCACGCAAAACCCTGTATTAAGAATAATCCTAGGTTATGGGGCGTTTGTGACGGTTTGATTTCAATTAGGTAACTCGATGAATAACGGGAGATTATTGCTACTTAAGTGAAATATTGGCGGTAAGAGCAGTTGCGCAGGCAAAAAAAAGCCCGCGCTTGACGTGCGGGCAAAAAATACTGGAAGCAATGTGAGCAATGTCGTACCGAATACCTGAGTGATTAACTCAACTATTCGGTAATGAGAAAGATAATCTTTATCATCTTTTCGATCAACCCCAAATTTTGTGCGACTTCATGCTGTTAAGGATTCCAGGGCGACAAACTCCTGCCAGCTCACCTCATCGATGGCGATCCCTTCTTCAATCCGGCGCGCCCAGGCCCGCTGTTCCGGCTCGCCGGGGATCTGCACGTCGCGGCCCTGCTGGTCGTGGCGTACCCAGTCCACCTGCGCCAGCACTTCCTGCTGATAACTTTCGCCTGCGCCTAACTTTTTGGGATCGAACAGAATCGACAGCATGTTGTTGATAATGCCAGCGCGCGGCGCAATGTCATGACTTTCGGTTTCGCCGCCGGTCAGCGCTGCCCCCAGCAGACTGCAAATCAGCGACAGCCCGGCACCTTTGTGCCCGCCGAATGGCAGTAGCGCACCGCGCGGCTCGCTCATCAATACGCCGGGATCGGTGGTCGGCTCACCGTTAGCATCTACCGCACAGCCCGGCGGGATTGGGCGACCTTCGTTCCATGCCACGCGGGCTTTGTTCCCGGCGATAGCGCTGGTGGCGAAATCGAGCACCACCGGTGGGCGATCCGCCAGTGGAATACCCACGCAGAAGGGGTTGGTGCCGAGCCGCGCCCGCAGCCCGTCAAACGGCAGCACCGCCGAAGGGGCCGCCACATTGGCAAAATGGATCGATACCAGCCCGGCAGCGGCAACCTGTTCCGCCCATGCGCCAATGCGACCAAGATGGTGTGAATTGGATAAACCGACCAGCGCCACACCAAATTGCTGCACGCGATCGATCCCGGCCTGCATCGCCTGTTCGCCCAGCAACTGGCCGAAACCGTGCCCGCCATCGAAGGAGAGCACCGCGCCTGCATCACGTACGGTATGCAGGCGGGCATCCGGTTTCAGATCGCCTGCGAGAATGGCGCGAATATAGCGCGGTAGCAGCGTGACGCCGTGGGAATCGTGGCCTTTTAATGAGGCTTCAACCAGATTATCTGCGACTTTTTGCGCAATATCCGCAGGCGTATTCACCCGTAGCAGATGCTGTTGCAGCAGCGTGCGCAATTGTTGATGTGAAAATAACGGCATAAACCCTGAACTCATTAAGGAAATAAAGAGGAGCTTTCGACTATAACGAGGATATATTTGTCACCTAACCATTAAAAATAACTATCCTTTCCCGCCCGCTGAATAACGCCTGCGCCTTATCTGGCTATTGTTAATTTTTAACTAAGCATTGCAGATTAAATCATTTCCTTTTTCTGACCACGCCAGCCAATCATTTTCTTTTGAAAAATTAAAAAAACGGGGAACAGAGATGAAGAAATTACACCAGACGCTCGCAGGCGTTTTGGCGCTTGCCACGCTTGGCGGTATCAGCCCGTCCGCGCTGGCGGAGGGGAAAATTAGCATTGCACAGCAGTTTGGCATTGGTTATTTAATTCTGGACGTGGTGCGTGACCAGCAGCTAATTGAAAAAGAAGGTAAAAAAGAGGGGCTGGATATTCAGGTTGAGTGGCGCACCATTTCCGGCGCCACTGGTATGAATGAAGCGCTGCTCTCCGGCGCGCTGGATGTGGCCTCCGCAGGCGTGCCGCCGCTATTAACGCTGTGGGATCGCACCAAAGATCGGCAGAATGTAAAAGCCATTGCCTCGCTCGGTTCCATGCCCAACTATTTGCTCAGTAATAACCCGGCGGTAAAAAGCATTAAAGATTTGAGCGATAAAGACAGAATTGCCGTCCCGGCTGCGGGCGTCGGTTTCCAGTCGCGGACATTACAGATTGAAACTGCCAAATTATATGGCGATGCCGATTTTAAACGCTTCGACAATATTAGCGTCAGCCTGCCGCACCCGGATGCCAGCGCAGCATTAATTGCCGGTGGTTCGGAAATTACCACTCACTTCTCCAGCCCGCCGTTCCAGTATCAGGCGCTGGAACACAGCAACGTCCATAAAATTCTCAGTTCGTATGATGTGTTGGGCGGACAGGCCACCTTTAACGTGCTTTATACAACGCAGAAATTCCACGACGAGAACCCGAAAACCTATAAGGCGTTTTATCGTGCCCTGAGCGACGCCGCCAAAATCATCAACGCCGATAAAAATGCGGCGGCGGAAACCTATATTCGCGTGGAAAAATCACGGCTGCCATTACCGCTGGTACAGAAAATTGTGAACGACCCGGAGATCAGCTTCACCATTTCGCCGGAACGCACCGGTGTGTACGCCGAAAAACTCCATGAACTTGGGGTGCTGAAAAACAAAGCCGCCTCGTGGAAAGACTACTTCTTCGACGAAGCGTGGGAAAACCCAGGCAGTTAAACCACCACCCAGGAGGCCGCGATGGCAACTCACCACAACGACGGGCCGCTGTTGCAGGTCAGCCATGTTGATATTGAATACCGCACCCGCGAACGGCTGGTGCGGGCAACCCACGACGTCAGTTTTGATGTCTGGCCTGGCGACCGCTTTATTCTGCTCGGCCCTTCCGGCTGCGGGAAATCGAGCCTGCTGAAAGCGACGGGCGGCTTTCTGGCGCCGCGTGGCGGCGAGATCACGTTGCAGGGCGAGGCGATCGCAGCGCCTGGTCCGGAGCGGATGATGGTGTTCCAGGAGTTTGATCAGTTGCCGCCGTGGAAAACGGTGCTGGAAAACATCATGTTCCCTCTATTGGCCAGCCGCAAAGCCAATCGCGCGCAAGCCAGAGAAACGGCGCTGTACTTTCTCAATAAAGTCGGGCTGGCCGGGTTTGCCGATGCGATGCCGCATACCCTCTCCGGCGGCATGAAACAGCGCGTGGCAATTGCCCGCGCGCTGGCGATGAAGCCGCGTATTTTGCTGATGGATGAGCCGTTTGCCGCGCTGGATGCGCTGACGCGCCGCACCATGCAGGAGGAGTTGCTTGCGCTCTGGGAAGAGGAGCGCTTTACCCTGCTGTTTGTCACGCACTCCATTGAAGAGGCGCTGGTGGTCGGCAGCCGTATTCTGGTGTTGTCGCCGCACCCGGGCCGGGTTCGCGCCGAGCTGAACTGTCATCAGTTCACGCTCAACGATTTTGGTAGCGAGGCATTCCAGCATGCCGCGCAGCATATTCACGATCTGCTGTTCCCCTCTGGCGGAAACCGCACATCTCCTGTTTCTGGTGAGGAGCCCGCGTATGTCGCAGCCACCCTACATTCGTCCTGAATTTGAACGTGAACTGCCGCCGCTGCGCGATGTGGCCGTTGAAGCGCCGTTGCCGCTCGGCCAGCGGCTGTGGAATATGACGTGGTTACGTAAAACCTTTATTGTGCTGCTGGTGCTGGCGTTATGGGAAATCGCCGCGCGCGTGCAACAGAATGATTTGATGCTGCCCGGCGTGCTGCAAACCTGGCACGCCTTCAGCGAAGATATGCGCAACGGCGAGTTGCCGCAGAAGATTGTTAACTCGCTGAGCATTTTGCTGAAAGGGTATCTGATTGGCAGCGTGCTGGCGCTGGTGGCCAGCGCGCTGGCGGTGACCACCCAGTTTGGCCGCGACTTGCTCAGCACGCTCACGGCGATGCTCAACCCGTTACCGGCGATTGCGCTGTTGCCGCTGGCGCTGCTGTGGTTTGGTCTTGGCAATGCCAGCCTGATCTTTGTGCTGGTACATTCGGTGATGTGGCCGATTGCGCTGAACACCTGGTCGGGCTTTAGCGGCGTGCCGGAGACCCTGCGTATGGCCGGGCGCAATTATGGTCTTAGCGGCCCACGTTATGTGGTGACGATCCTGATCCCGGCATCCCTACCGGCCATTCTCTCCGGGCTGAAAATCGGCTGGGCCTTTGCGTGGCGTACGCTGATTGCCGCCGAATTGGTGTTTGGTGCCTCCAGCGGGCAGGGCGGTCTGGGTTGGTATATCTTCCAGAACCGCAACGAGTTATTCACCGACCGCGTTTTTGCCGGGCTGGTTACGGTGATTGCCATCGGTTTATTGGTTGAAGGCGTGGTGTTCGCCAGCCTTGAGAAAGTCACCGTCAAACGCTGGGGTATGCAGCGTTAATCTCCCGCCTTTTATCCTCTTCTGTGCCCGGCAGCAGGTTGATTGCCGGGTATCGTTCTTAAAACCAAATATTGATCTTTGCGAAGGCTTTTGTAATTTTTTGTCAGTACTATCCAGGAGCGGCAAACAGAGATAACGAGAGAGCGATGAGCCTATTCTGGTGTGTGATCCCGGTACTGGTGTTGTTATTTGTGAAAGCGTGGAATTCCGCGAGGCTTAACGAACATTACCAACGTTCGCAGCGTGCGCTGCGTGCGATTAAGGGCAATATGGTTCGTCAGCAACCGTCGTGGATTACCGACGCTTCTCTGCGCAGGCAATTCAACGCTTCGCTAACTAAGCAGACGCTGGAAAAAGGCGTGCCGGCGTGGTTTCTGGAAAGCATTGCCGAAGATGAAGAGGGGATGCGCTATCTGACCCGCCACGCCGCGCTGATGGAGCTCTACGGCGCGAACTTTCGCGATCAGGCGCTGGCGGCCGCCGAGCTGGTCGACGGCGCCTGGCAACGCGCGCAATTCCGCGGTTATTGATCCGCCGGACGGCGGGCAAAACTGGCGGAGAGGCGATCCAGCAAAATGGCCATCAGCACCACCACGACGCCGCTCTGTAAACCGAGGCCAATTTCCAGTTGCTGAATGCTGCTGAGAATATCATTCCCCAGCCCACCGGCTCCGACCATCGAGGCGATGATCACCATCGACATCGCCATCATTATCGTTTGATTTACCCCAGCCATGATCGACGGCTGCGCGGCGGGTAATTGTACTTTCCATAATAACTGCCACGGCGTACAACCAAAGGCGATGCCCGCTTCCAGCCGGGCGCTGTTCACCTGGCGAATGCCTAAATCCGTCAGACGCACGACCGGCGGCATGGAAAACAGAATGGTGGCGAAAATGCCCGGTGGTCTGCCGAGGCCGAACAGAATCGTCGCCGGGATCAGATAGACAAACGCGGGCATGGTCTGCATAAAATCGAGCAGGGTGCGCACCACGCTACCGGCGGCCGCACGGCGGGCGCTCCAGATGCCAAGCGGAATGCCGAGCAGCAGGCTGAAAAAGGTGGAAGATAAGGTCAGCGCCAGCGTGATCGCCGCATGATCGCTGTAACCGCTGTAAATGATGTACAGCGTGGCGAGCAGGGCGAACAGCGCAAACCCTTTGCCGATCCGCCATGCGCCGATGACCACCGCCAGCGTCACCAGCCCCCACGGCGACAGTGCGATAATTAGCTGCTCCAGGCCACCGGCAAACAGATCGATTATCCGGGCGATACCGTCAAATAACCCGCCAGCATGGGCCAGCAGTGCGTGGACGGCATCGTCAATCTGCCGACTAAAATCTAATGGATAAGCCATGGTATTCCTTAGCGTGTCGTCCAGATATCGGCGTAGTTTTCCGCCATTTGCCAGCGAGACACATCAACGCCGGAGAAAAAGTGACGCACATAAGGCGTGGCGGGCGCGTTGATCAGCGCTTCCGGTTTCCCTACCTGCACCAGTCTGCCCTTTTCCATAATGGCGATGCGCGAACCGAGCCGCAGCGCCTCTTCCATATCGTGTGTGACGAAGACAATTGTCCGCTGCGCTTCGGCCTGAAGCACCAGCAACAGCGACTGCATTTCACGGCGGATAATCGGATCGAGCGCGGAAAAGGCTTCATCCATCAACAGTACCGACGGATTCACTACCAGCGCTCGCGCCAGCCCGACGCGCTGCTGCATTCCGCCGGAAAGCTGATGCGGATACTGTTTTGCCACATGGCTCAACCCGACTTTCTCCAGCATCGTCAGCGCCCTTGCTTCCCGCGCTTCACGCGGAACGCCCGCCACTTCCAGCCCGAACGCCACGTTTTCCAGTACGTTGCGCTCGTCAAACAGGGCAAACGACTGAAACACCATACCCATCTGTTCACGACGCAGCGCGATAAGTTCGCGGTCGGATAACGCGGCAAGCGGCTGGCCCTGAAAGCGCACCTCGCCGGAGCTGGCCGGAATAAGATGATTGAGCGTACGCAGCAGCGTCGACTTGCCCGAACCGGATAAACCGACGATGACAAATATTTCACCGGCGAAGATTTGCAGATTAATATCCTGCAATGCTTGCACCGCAGTGCGGTTATCGCGCCGGGAAAACAGACGTTTTTTGCGCGTGGAATAATAAGATTTATTGACCGCGCTTAACTCGAATAACGGTTGTGACATAGTTCATGCTTTATTATCGGAAAGATGTTTACACCCTAGCGTAAAAGAAATGGAGGGAGAATTGATTTTAACTTTGTGGATATGCTTTTTCCGCATTAGCTTATTTATATTCCGGCAATCAATGCGCTATTTTCATGAAATCCCCAGGCTTCATCTAATAACCAGGCTTTTATTTTTTCCTGCTGCGTACTGAGCGGTTTATGGCTGGCGGAAATAAGATAATAACCGCGTTCGGTACGCACCTGCGGACCGCACTGCACCAGCTGGCGGCTGGCGATAAACGGCGCAATCAGCGGCTGCCAGCCGAGCGCAATGCCCTGGCCTTCCAGCGCGGCCTGGATCACCAGCGAGTAGGCGTTAAAGGTGCGCGAGGCGCTGTGGCTCTGGCCGTAAACCTGATGGTGGCGGAACCAGTCTTCCCAGGTTATCCAGCGCTGCGGGCGGGTTTCAGGCAGCTTTAACAGCGGGTAGCTCAGCAACTGTTCGGCGTTATTTTCAGCGCCAATTTTCTGTTTAATTTCCTGATTACAAACAGGAAAGACGATCTCCGGGAACAGCCGCTGGGTTTGCGCGCCCGGCCAGTTGCCGAGGCCAAAATAGATCGCCAAATCGGCGTTACTGTCGCGGAAATTGTAGTCATTCGGCGAGGTGGTCACCTGCACTTCCACGCCGGGGATCAGCGCCTGCAGCCGCTCCATGCGCGGCAGCAGCCAGTAGCTGGCGAAGCCCATATCGGTGTCGATGCGCAGCACGCTGCGCTGGCGGCGCGTGCGCTCCAGTTGCTCGCTGATGTCATTCAGGCTGCTGCGAACAATCAGGTACAGGCTGTGGCCGGATTCGGTTAATTGCACGCCGCGATGACGGCGTTCAAATAACGGTGCATTGAGCCGGCTTTCCAGCGACTGAATACGCTGGCTAACCGCCGGTTGCGAAAGTCCTAACTCATTGCCTGCGGCGGTAAAATTACCTAATCGCGCCGCTGCTTCAAATACCACTAAAGCCTGTAAAGGCGGAAGCTGTAATTTGTCTGCCATAAATCCACCTTATTTCATGATAAAGAAATAACCCCTTCACGGAGTTTAATAAGCGTGAGATAAACCTATCACGTTTTAATTGAATATTTTATTGTTGGACGCAGTATGCTTATAAAGAAACCGAATATCGTTATTCTGATGGCCGATCAATTAACCGCCAGCGCATTAAAAACCTATGGTAATAACGTTAGCCTGACACCGAATATCGATAAATTGGCCGACGAAGGGGTGGTGTTTGAATCCGCCTACTGCAACAGCCCGCTGTGCGCGCCGTCGCGGGCGTCGCTGATGACCGGGCAATTTATCTCGCGCAACGCCGTCTATGATAACGCCGCCGAGTTTCATGCCGATTCGCCCACCTTTTGCCACTACCTGCGCGAACAGGGCTACCGCACCTGGCTCTCCGGCAAGATGCATTTCTGCGGCCCGGATCAGTTGCACGGTTTTGATGAGCGCCTGACCACCGATATCTACCCGGCTGATTTTGGCTGGACGCCGGACTGGGAACGACCGGAGCGCCGTCTCGACTGGTATCACAATATGAGCTCGGTGCTGGAAGCGGGCGAATGCGTGCGCACCAACCAGCTTGATTTCGACGATGAAGCGCTGTTTCTGGCGCGCCAGCGGCTGTATGACGCCGCGCGTCGTCCTGCGGAACAACCTTTTATGTTGCTGCTGTCGCTCACCCATCCACACGATCCATTTGCGATTCCGCGCCGTTATCTTGACCGTTTTCGCGAGGAAGCGATCGATATGCCGAAAACCCGCAAGCAGGATGTCGAGGAGGATGCGCACTCCGCGCGTCTGCGGGCGATGTATCAACTGGAAGAGGGCTTGCTCAGCGATGAGCAGATCCGTCGCGCGCGGCATGCTTATTACGGTGCGCTGGCTTATGTTGATGACTGCTTTGGCGAAATCATCAACACCCTGCAAGAAACCGGGCTGGCGGAAGATACCGTGGTGCTGGTGGTGGCGGATCATGGCGAAATGCTCGGCGAGCGCGATCTCTGGTACAAAATGACCTTCTTCGAAAATGCGGTGCGCATTCCGTTTATCGTGCATAACCCGGTGCGCTTTGCGCCGCGACGCATTGCTCACAGCGTTTCTCTGGTCGATCTGCTGCCGACGCTGGTTGAGCTGGCAAGCGGTGAAGACCGTAAAGCGCAGGCGATTGCGCCGCTGGATGGCAACAGCCTGGTACCGCATCTGCGCGGCGAATCGGGGCCGGACGGTGCCTGCAGCGAATACCTCGCCGAAGGCGCGCTGGGACCGATGCTGATGATCCGTCGCGGCCCGTGGAAATACATTCACTCCTTCAGCGAAGCACCACAGCTCTTCCATCTGCAAAACGATCCTGATGAGCGGCAAAACCTGGCCGCAAGCAGCGATTATCAGCAGGTCAGCGCTGAGTTTGCCGCTGAAGTTTCCCGCCGCTGGGATCTGCCTGCGCTGCGCGAGCAGGTGCTGGCAAGCCAGAAACGGCGGCTGTTTTTAACCCGTATTGCAGGCAGCGATGCCATTCCGAAGTGGGATTTTCAGCCGCATCAGGAGGCGTCGCAACGCTACATTCGTAACCATCAAACGCTGGATGAACAGGAAGCTTTTGCCCGTTATCCGCGCCCTTTAAAACAACCGGCAGGGAAATAACAATGAAAAAACGTGTGAGCAAACTTTTACTGCTGGCGCTGGCTGGCGGGGTTTCATTGAGCAGTTATGCCGCCGACGAAGCCCGTTGCGCGACGATTACCCAGTCCGATCCGGGCTGGACGGATATCGCCTCGACAAACGCGCTCTCCGGCTTGGTGCTTAATGCGCTGGGTTACCAGCAAAAGGTGCAAAATCTCTCAGTCGCGCTGGCGTTTCAGGGGCTGAAAACCGGGCAGGTCGATGTGTTTCTCGGCAACTGGATGCCTGCGCAGGAGCCAGTCATCAGCAAATTTACCGCTGATGGTTCGATTAACGTGCTGGGCGCGAACCTGCCTGCGGCGCGCTTTACGCTGGCCGTGCCGGATTATGTCGCGGCGGCCGGAGTGAAAGATTTTGCCGATCTGCAAAAGTACGCGGCGAAATTCGATAACAAAATTTACGGCATTGCGCCGGGCGCGCCTGCTAACCAGAATCTGAAAAAGATGATCGATAAACACGATTTCGGCCTGCAAAACTGGCAACTGGTGGAATCGAGCGAAAGCGGCATGCTGGCGCAGGTCGCGCGTGCGGTGGAGCGTAAGCAGTGGATCGTCTTTCTTGGCTGGGAGCCGCATGCGATGAATACACGTTTCAAGCTGGCTTACCTGAGCGGCGGCGATGCGTATTTCGGGCCGAACTACGGCAGCGCCACCGTGAATACAGTGACACGCAAAGATTTCGCTACAGCATGCCCGAACGCCAACCGTTTTTTCAGCCAGTTAAAATTTGATGTCGCGCTGGAAAACGCGGTGATCACCCGCGTGCTGGATAAGCAAGAAGATGTGCAGGCGGCCGCCAAAGCTGAGCTGGCAAAACGCCCGGAACTGCTGAAAGCGTGGCTTTCAGGCGTCACCACGCGTGACGGTCAACCCGCGCAACCGGCAGTGGAAAAAGCGCTCGGCCTGTAATCTCCTCCCAACATCCTCACTCCGCGCCGGGCAGGTTGTTCCTTTCCGGCGCATTTTTTCCCCCTGACAACACAATGCAACAATAGTTCTTGCTTGAATAAAATGAATGAGTATAGTTCTCATTCTCTTTAGTGTTTGTGGGCGCAGCACGGAATTTTCCCGCAAAAACAGTAGGCGTAAACGCTTACAGGGACACGAAGAAGTGGCGAGCTGCGCCGGGCAAAACTGCCTTCATCAAAAAGTACGCACCTGAGCGTAACGCGCTGGCTCGCCTGTTGATGACATTAACGGTAAAGGATCTTTCCGATGACGATGAAAACCCCCGCGCTGGCGCTGCTGGCAACCCTGGTACTGGCCGGATGCAGCGCTCAGCACACCACATCGGCGCAACCTGTCGCCGAAACGCCAAAAACCGCTGCCGCGTCATTACCGGCGAATGTACAAAAACGCGATCTGGCAAGCGGCCTGTATGAAATGGCGCTCAGCCCGCAGGGCGATGCGCTGTACGTTTCCAGCGCGGAAGGCTTTAAAGATGTGCAGGGCGGGGTGGTTTACAAACTGGATCCTGCGACGCTGAAAACCCTCGGTTCCACTCATACCGATTTGAAAAACTTCGGTATGACGATCTCCCCGGACGGTAAAACGGTTTACGTTACTAACTCCCTTGATGGCGGCATCAGCGCTATCGACACCAGCAATGGCAAAGTGCTGGCCCGCACGCTGTTCCCGGAACGCAATGAGAAAGGCCTGCCGTACGGCGCGCGTGAAATCCTGCTGCACAACGGTGTGCTGTATGTTGGCGCGGTGGCTGATCCGGCGCTGGTGTGGGTGGTGGACGCCAAAACCCTGAAAGTGAAAGCACGGATTAAAAATGCCGGGAAATGGGTCACGGGCCTGCACTGGTCTGAGCAAACTCAGCGCCTGTATGTGGCGAACGGCGTCGGTGAAATTCTGGTCGTCAACCCGCGCAACAACCGCATTGAACAACGCTGGAAACCGCTCGGTGATAAACCGGCGCTGCTGCTGAATATTGCCGAAGACAGCGAGACCGGCCGTCTGTTCGTTACCGATAATTCGAAAGCTAAAACCACGCTGGTACTGGATATCCATAGCGGCAAGGTACTGAAACAGCTCGATCTGGGCGGTTCGCTGGCGGTGAAATTTAACCCGAAACGCCACGAAATCTACCTTACCCAGCGTGAAGCGGGCAAAGTGCTGAGCCTCGATGCCACCAGCCTTGCGGTGAAGCAGAGCTGGGATCTGCCGCCGAATCCAAACAGCCTGCTGCTCTCTGCCGACGGCCAGACGCTGTTTGTCACTGTCAAACAGGCGTTTAACAAAGATCACTCTACCAACGGGCCGGACAGCGTCGTCCGTATCGCCCTTAACCAGTAATCAATCTGGCCCGGAAACGGGCCGTTTTTCCACACACTTCGATATGAGTCGATGATGAATAACAGCAAAACGATCCATCCTTCTTTGCGCAAGACGTTACTTGCGCTGGCCATTGGCGCAGCGGCGCACTCAGCGCAGGCCGCGACGACAAATGCCAACACCAGCCAGACGAAAGACGACACCATTGTGGTGCAGTCGACCACCAGCAGCGACTTCAAACCGGGCGGCGATGCGCTGGTTCCGGCGTATCTGGATGGTCAGGTCGCGTACGGCGGTCGCCTTGGGATGATGGGCGAACAGAAGGCGATGGATGTGCCGTTTAACGTGATCGGCTACACCTCGAAGTTAGTGCAGGATCAACAGGCGAAAACCATTGCCGATGTGGTCAGCAATGATGCGGGCGTGCAGGTTGGCCAGGGTTACGGCAACATGGCGGAAACTTACCGTATTCGCGGCTTCGAGCTGGATGGCGACGATATGCTGATGGGCGGTCTGGCCGGTATTGTGCCGCGCCAGGTGGTCGATACCCAGATGCTTGAGCGCGTGGAAGTGTTTAAAGGTGCCAATGCCCTGATGAATGGCGCGGCGTCCTCCGGCGTCGGCGGGATGATCAACCTCGAACCGAAACATGCCGATGATACGCCGTTGACGCGCGTCGGCGTCGATTACTCCTCGCGTTCGCAGCTTGGCGGTTCGCTGGACGTTGGCCGTCGCTATGGTGATAACAATCAGTTCGGCGTGCGTGTCAACCTGTTGCACCGCGAAGGCGAAGCCACCGTTGAGGATGACAACCGTCGTACTACGGCGGCGTCGATTGGCCTGGATTATCGCAGCGATCGCTTCCGCAGCTCGCTGGATCTCGGTTATCAGAAAAAGACCTTCCACGGTGGCTCGATGGGCGTGAACATCAGCGCAGTGGATTTTGTTCCAAAGGTCCCGAGCAACACCAAAAACTACAGCCAGCAGTGGGCGTACAGCAATATCGAAAACGAATTTGGCCTGGCGCGCGCGGAATATGATCTGACCGATATCTGGACGGCATATGCCGCATTTGGTGGTCAGCACTCGCATGAAGAGGGGATTTACGGCGCGCCAAAAGTGAATGATGAGCAGGGCGATGCGACGATTGGCCGCCTCGACACCAACCGCATCAGCGACTCCTGGAGCGGCATGGCTGGTGTGCGCGGTAACTTCGATACCGGCTTTGTGTCGCACAAAGTGAACGTGGGCTATTCGGCCAATATCAAGCGGGACAAGGTGGCGTGGCGTATGTCGGCCACGGCGGATAACCCGGCAGTGAACATCTATGATAACTCGTCGGTTGCGATGCCTGATTACAGCTACGTCGGCGGCAACTACAGCGATCCTCTGACCACTGGCCGCACCCGTTCACAGGGCTGGCTGCTGAGCGACACGCTGGGCGTTCTGAACGACACTGTGCTGTTCACGGCGGGCGCGCGTTACCAGAAAGTGTGGGTTCACAGCTACAGCAATGCGACGGGCGCAGAAGATGACACCGCACGCTTTATCCAGGATCGCTGGATGCCGACTTACGGCATCGTTTATAAGCCGTGGGAAGTGGTCTCCTTCTATGCAAACCATACCGAAGCGCTGCAACCGGGCAGCACCGCGCCGGAAGGCGCCGCTAACCAGTATCAGACCACCGGCATTGCGCACTCGAAACAGAATGAAGTTGGCGTGAAAACGGACTTTGGCCGCGTGGGCGGTACATTGTCGCTGTTTGAAATTAAGAAACCGACCGCCATTCAGAACAGCGATACCAATATCTATGCGCTGAATGGCGAGCAGCGTAACCGTGGAGTTGAGCTGAACCTGTTCGGTGAACCGATGCTTGGCCTGCGCCTGAACGGCAGCGCCACCTGGATCGATGCCGAGCTGACCAAAACCGAAGATGGTATTAATCAGGGGAACCGGCCTATTGGCGTGGCGCGCTTCTATGGCGTGCTGGGCGCGGAATACGACATCAAACCGGTTGACGGCCTGACGGCGACGGCAAGAATCAACCATACCGGTTCGCAGTATGCGAATAACGCCAATACCAAAAAACTCGACAGCTACACCACGCTGGATCTGGGGGTACGCTACCGTATGCACCTCAATCAGGATAAAAACGAGATGGTCTGGCGTGTCGGCGTGGATAACGTCACTAATGAGAAATACTGGGCCAGTGTCGAAGACAACGGCACCTATATCTATCAGGGTGATGCGCGTAAGTTGAAAGTCTCTATGAGCTACGACTTCTAAGCGCGCGTTTCGCAGGCGGGCGTCTTGCCCGCCTGTTTCAGGCTGTTCAGCACCGCTTTCATCCCGCGATTGACCACCTTATCTTGCCGCATCACCAGTGCCAGCGTGCGCTGTAACGGCGGCTGTAACGCCTGCATGCGCAACCCACGTCTATCCTCCTCAGCCTGCACGGCGACTTCAGGCACAAGGCTGTAACCGAGACCGGCGCGCACCATGCGTTTGATGGCTTCAATGCTGCCAAGCTCCATCACCGGCGTGACGGCGGCGGTTAACCAGCCGTCAATCAACTGGCGGGTACTGCTGCCGGACTCAAAGACAATCAGCGGTAAGGCCTGCAATAGCGCAGGCGTGGCATCGGGCAACGCAGGCGAATGGCTGGCGCTGATGGCGACAAAATCTTCATCAAACAGCGGTGAAATGGCGAGGTTGCGCCCGCTCGCGGGCAGCGTCACCAGGCCAATATCGATACGATTCTCTTCCACCGCGCGCACAATATCCGTGGTATTGCCGGTGCGTACGCCAACGGTCAGTAACGGAAAATCTTCGCGCAGTTGTTGCAGCACGGGTGGCAGCAGATGAATGCAGGTGGTTGCGCCAGTGCCGAGCGTGACGCTGCCGCTAATCTCCTGCTGATGCTTTGCGACAGATTGCACGGCGGCGCTGACCGCGTTTTCGATTTCCGCACAGTGGGCGAGAAAGGTTTTTCCCGCAGCGGTCGGTCGCAGGCTGCGCCCGGTGCGCTCAATCAGCCGCGTCTGGAGAGCCTGTTCAAGCTGGCGGATTTGCAGGCTGACCGCCGGTTGCGAAATACCCAGCACTTCTGCCGCAGCGGTAAAACTCCCCCGGGCGATCACCAGTTTGTAGGTCGCCAACTGGTCGAGGCTAAATTGCGCCATGGCAAAGTTTTCCTTATCGCGGTTATAAGCGCCGCCCGGTGCCTGTTTTGCCGCGCGGCAGATAACCTGTGCGAAAGCGGGAACAGAGGACGGATGATGGAAATTATTGAGGCAGAAGAACAACATCTGCGCGCGATTACACAGATATATGCTTACCACGTGACGCAGGGGAACGCCACTTTTGAGACCGAAGCGCCGGATATCGACGAGATGCGCGCAAGGCTTAAGAAAATCCGCCTTGCCGGGTTGCCGTGGTTTGTGGCCGTGCAGGATGGAGAGGTTCGGGGATATTGCTATCTCTCCCGCTACCGCGAGCGCCGCGCTTACCGGTATACGCTGGAGGATTCCATCTACGTTGATGAGACGTTTCGTCGCCAGGGCGCAGGCAAAGCGCTGCTCGCCCGCGCGGTGGCATGGGCTGAAACGCAGGGCTACCGGCAACTGATTGCCAACGTCGGCAACAGCGAAAACGAAGGTTCGTTACGGCTGCACAGCCGCGCCGGATTTGTGGTGATCGGCACGCTCAAAAGCGTGGGGATGAAGCACGGGCGCTGGCTGGATACCGTGCTGATGCAGCGCCCGTTGGGGGAAGGAGATTTCACATTGCCACAGGCCAGCTAAGTGCAGCGGGTTATGCCAGCTCCTGCTGCGTGACGAGGCTTTCAAACCAGTTCAGTTCCGCCATTTTGCCGCTATACCACTGCTCGCAGAACGCGCTGCCGAGATGCTCTGCCAGATAGCTATTCTGGCGAAACATCTCCAGCGCCGGTTGCTGAAACAGCGGTAATGTCGGTGCGGTGTGGGTGAAATTCGCCAGCGTATCGTCATCGACTCGCTCCAGACCGTACAGGATGCCGCTGAGGATGGTGGCCATTACCAGATAGGGGTTGGCATCCGCGCCTGCGAGGCGATATTCGATGCGCCGGTTACGGGCGTCGGAACAGGGAATACGCAAGGCGGCGTTGCGTTTGTTGTAACCCCATGAATGAAAGAGCGGTTCGCTGAGGTTCTTGCGTAAACGGCGGAATCCGTTAACCCCTGGCGCCATAATTGCCACTGACGCTGGCATCAGTTCCAGCATCCCGGCCAGCGAGAGGCGCACCATGTCGTTGAGTTCTTCTGCGGGACAGGCGAAAACATTTTCACCGTGAATGTCATTGAGGCTGATATGAAAATGCAGGCCGTTACCCGCCAGCCCGGAGAAGGGCTTAGCCATAAAGTTGGCCTGAAAGCCAAATTTCCCGGCCACCGTACCGGTGAGCCGACGCAGCGCCAGGATCTGTTCGCAGGCTTCCACGACATGATGCGAGTGGGGCATATTCAGTTCGAATTGTCCGGCCTCGGCTTCACTCACCACGCCGGAGAGCGGAAGCCGCTGCGCTGCCGCCAGGCTTTCCAGCTCCTCGATAACCGCTGAGTAGGTAGAGGGCACCGCCATATGAAAACAGCCCTGCGGGCGGGTTTTTGGCGCGGCGGGATCAACAAGGTAAAACTCAATTTCGGGGGCGACGACCGGATAGAGACCGTGGTAATGAAACTGGCGCACTACATTTTGCAGGATCGCCGCTGGTTCCAGCGCATAAGGCCGGTTGTTTTCATCAAGCATGGTTAACAACAGCTGAGCATTATGCTGCGGATCGTGGGCGCCGGGGCGCAGTGTGCCGGGAACAGGCAGGCATAAATTATCCGGTTCTTCGTTAATCAGCGTATCGGATGAGATTATTTTCCCTTCGCGATCCATGGTGTAAACAGACTGCGGGAAATAACATCCTTTGCTTATGGAAAATAAATTATCCACAGAGACTCTTTTCCCCCTGAATATGCCATGCGTATCGTTCAGATAAATATCCACATGCTTTGTTTCAGGGTAATGGTTCAGGTAGTCTCTTATTTCGTCAGTAAGCGTTTCCTGCAATTCATTGATTTTGATATCACTTTCTGTTCCGTTGGATGGAATTGACAGCGCCGGAATGGGCATGGAAGTAAACAGCGTGCGGATATTCTTCAGCAGTGGAATAGTCATCAACGAGTTCATGGTGTTCTTTCTGTCAGGCCTTGCGGCGATGAACTCAGCATAAAAGAGCCATTTTTATTTTGATATAAATGCCGCGTAAAAAGGAAATGCGAGGCAGTAAAAATACTATAAAAACAGTGTCGTTAAAGCGTGGCCGACATAATACGCAGCGGCGATAAAAAAACAGAATGCTGCAAAAAATAGCCGCAGATAGCGTCACTGTTCGCCGTTTTATGTAAGTTCTCACAACAATTCGACAGCAGATCGGTTACACTCGCCGCACAGAAAAGCCACATGACAGGAGGTGTCTATGCTGGAAAAACTACGTACCCGCGAGGGGAAAAAATTTATCACGGCGGTGGTGATTGTGTTTTGTATTGCCGTCAGCGTGATCTCGAAAGCCGCCTTCGAGGGCGTGGAAGAGCAGTACAATCTGCCGATGGAAACGTGGACCACCTCGATGTTTATCATCCAGGGCGCATGGGTGGCGATTTACAGCCTGATGTTTACCATTATTGGCTCGCTGCCCTTCGGGTTTTATTTCCTCGGCCCGAAAGACGACAAAGGCTAACGCTTCCTGCCCTGGCGCGTGCCGGGGCGCTCTCCTGTTGCAAAAATTCCTCTGCTAAGACCACAGCATAAACTGCTGCATTAAACGGCAAGCTCCGTGGGTTAACCGTCGCTACAACATCCCGCCCTCTCATACCGCTGATTATGATTTTGCGCGCGCGTTTTTACACCTGCGTAACCTCGCTGTTAACAATTAAAGATCAAAAAATGTACGCCGATAGAGCAGGTATCAGGGAGCATGTGATGAAAGGAATATTGATGTAGCAGGTTTATACCAGGAGAGCTGTAATGGCCAGACAACTCGTGAGTAAAAAAATGAGTACCCGTGCGCAAATGCTGCTGACGGGTGCTATCACCATCACCCTCGGATTTGTGGTAACGATTGGGGTGCTGAGCTGGCAATCCAGTAATGCGCAAAAAAGTCTCGCCGAACACTATCTCCAGCAGATCGCTCAAAACGAAGCGCTGAAAATCCAGCAGCAACTCAGTTACGCCCGCGATGTGGCGCATAACCTCGGACATAGTCTGATTGCCCTGCCGCAGGGCGGCGTCACCGATCGTAAAGTGGTGGACAAGATCATGGAATCCACCTTGCGCGATAACCCGGATTACCTCTCTATTTCGGTCATTTTTGAAGAAAATGCCTATGACGGGCGCGATGCGGAATTCACCGACAAGCCCGATCAGGCACCAAAAGGGCGTTATGCCTTCTTTGTCGATCGCGATCAGTCCGGCAGCTACAAAATGCATCCGCTGCTCTCTTATCTGACGCCGGGCCAGGGCGACTACTATCTGCTGCCGCAGAAAAGCCAGAAAGATACGCTGATTGAACCTTACAGCTATGCCTATAACGGTGTGCCGACGCTGCTGACCTCGGTGGCGGCGCCGATTGTCAGCGACGGCAAATTGCACGGCGTGGTGACATCCGATATTTCGCTGGCGTCGTTGCAGCAGAAAGTGAATCAGATCAAACCGTGGGCGGGCGGCGGCTACGCGGTGCTGCTTTCGACTGCCGGAAAAGTGATTTCTTACCCGGATAAAAACCTGACCAGCAAACCGTATCCCGGTAAAACGGACAACTTCAGCAGCAGCGTGGTGGAGCAGGACGATCCGATCCTCGGTGAGAAAGGCCTGATTACCTGGCAGCCAATTACCATCGGCAACAGCAGCGATAGCTGGTATCTCGGCGTTGTCGCGCCGGTGAGCCAGGTGATGGCGGCGGCGAATCGCCAGCTACTCAGCGCCATTATTCTTGGTGTGATCAGCATCCTGCTGGTCAGTGCGCTGCTGGGGATTCTCTTCAGCCGCAAAGTGCTGAAGCCGATTGGCGGCGAGCCGCTTGAAGGCGCGACCATTGCACTCTCCGTGGCGGATGGCAAGCTGGATAACGCTATCCATGTTAAACAGGGCGATCGCAGTAGCCTGTTCTATGCGCTGCACACCATGCAGGCGCAGTTGCGGCAGATTGTCGGCCAGATAAAAGAGGCCAGCGATTCCGTGCGCCAGGGCGCCGGGGAGATTGTCAGCGGTAATATCAACCTCTCGTCGCGCACCGAGCAGCAAGCGTCGGCGCTGGAGCAAACGGCCGCCAGCATGGAACAGTTCAGCGCGACGGTGAAACATAACGCGGAAAACGCACACCAGGCGACGGTACTGACGGCGAATGCAACCCAGATCGCCAGCCGTGGCGAGAAGCTGGTCAGCCAGGTGGTATCTACCATGGCGCAGATTGATGACAGCGCGCGCAAGATCGGCGATATCACCGCCATCATTAACAGCATTGCTTTCCAGACCAATATTCTGGCGCTGAACGCAGCGGTAGAAGCGGCGCGGGCGGGCGAGCAGGGGCGCGGTTTTGCGGTAGTGGCCTCAGAAGTGCGCAACCTGGCGCAGCGCAGCGCCAACGCCGTGAAAGAGATTGGCGCGCTGATTGAAGAGTCCGGCAAGCGGGTGGAAACCGGCGTTCAACTGGTCAACGACGCCGGGAAAACCATGCAGGAGATGACGCAAGCGGTGAACTCGGTACAGTCGATCATTACCGAGATCGTCAGTGCATCGGATGAGCAGGCCAAGGGTATCGGCCAGGTGACCATCGCGGTGAACGAGATGGACGGCGTAACGCAACAGAACGCCTCGCTGGTGCAGCAGATGGCCGCTGCCGCCACCTCGCTTGAGGATCAGGCGCAGCAGCTTGCGCAAAGCGTGCAGCAATTCCGGCTGGAAGCGTAACGCCGCAGGTCGCGCTATTCGGCGACCAGTTCGATGCGGTTGCCGTCCGGATCGAGGATCACCGCTTCATAAAAACCATCGCCAGTCCATCTTGCCGGGCTGGCGAGTTTATCCTGCTGGCGCGCTTTTTCTGCCATCGCATCCACGGTTTCGACGCGGCCAACGGTAATGGCGATATGCGCCCAGCCGACAAATTCCGGGTTTGCTGGCGCATCGGCCAGTTCCGGCAGCGTCATCAGCTCAATCGTCGGGCCATCTTTTAGCGAGATAAAGTACGAGGCGAATCCCGCGCGATTTTTACTGACATATTTTTCATTACTGCTGGCGGAAAAAAAGTCGCGCCAGAACGTTCGCTGAGCGTCGAGGTTACGCGTCCAGAGCGCGACGTGGGCAATTTTCATTGTTATCTCCTTGAAGGGGTGTAGGGGTAAGCATTGATGATATGACGACTCGCGTTGTTTATCCTTCCTCTCTTTTCCATTTCTTGCCAGCCCTGACCTGAGATGTTAAAAGGTGCCCCTTTATAAAACCAGAAAGGGGAAGGACGTGAAAAACGCGTCACAGACAGCGGGTAACGTAACCGATGCCGGGCCGGAAACAGGGCCGACACTACAACGGGGATTAAAAAACCGTCATATTCAGTTAATTGCGCTGGGCGGCGCGATTGGTACCGGGTTGTTCCTTGGTATCGGCCCGGCGATTCAGATGGCCGGGCCTGCCGTGCTGCTGGGTTACGGTATCGCCGGGATTATCGCTTTCCTGATCATGCGCCAGCTTGGTGAAATGGTGGTGGAAGAGCCGGTTTCCGGTTCGTTTTCGCACTTTGCCTATAAATACTGGGGACCGTTTGCCGGTTTTCTCTCTGGCTGGAACTACTGGGCAATGTTTGTGCTGGTGGGCATGGCCGAGCTGACCGCCGCCGGGATCTATATGCAGTACTGGTTCCCGCAGGTGCCGACCTGGATCTGGGCCGCCGCGTTCTTTGTCATTATCAACGCCGTCAACCTGGTGAATGTGCGTCTGTATGGCGAGACCGAGTTCTGGTTTGCGCTGATCAAAGTGGTCGCCATCATCGGTATGATCGCTTTTGGCCTGTGGATGCTGTTTACCGGCCACGGCGGCGAACGCGCCAGCTTCGATAACCTCTGGCGTTATAACGGCTTTTTCGCCACCGGCTGGCATGGGCTTATTCTCGCGCTGGCGGTGATTATGTTCTCTTTCGGCGGTCTGGAACTGATTGGTATCACCGCCGCCGAGGCCAGCGAGCCGCACACCACCATCCCGAAAGCAGTGAATCAGGTGGTGTACCGCATTTTGCTGTTCTATATCGGTTCGCTGGTCGTGCTGTTGGCGCTTTATCCGTGGATTGATGTCAAAGCGAACAGCAGCCCTTTTGTGATGATTTTTCACGATCTGGACAGTAATCTGGTCGCTTCTGCGCTGAACTTCGTTATCCTGGTGGCTTCTCTGTCGGTGTATAACAGCGGAGTTTACTCCAACAGCCGTATGCTGTTCGGCCTCTCTGTGCAGGGTAACGCGCCCGCGTTTCTGACCCGCGTCAGCCGTCGCGGCGTGCCGATCAACTCGCTGTTTCTCTCGGCGGCTATCACCTCGCTGGTGGTGCTGGTGAACTATCTGCTGCCGCAAAAAGCGTTCGGCATGCTGATGGCGCTGGTGGTGGCGACCTTGCTGCTAAACTGGATCATGATTTCGCTGGCGCACCTGAAGTTCCGCGCAGCGATGCGCCGTAAAGGGCGCGATCCGCAGTTCAGAGCGCTGCTCTTCCCGGCGGGCAACTATCTGTGCATCGGTTTTATGCTGATGATCCTCGTGTTGATGTACACCATGGACGATATGCGCCTGTCAGCCGTACTGCTGCCAGCGTGGATCGCATTCCTGTTCGTGGCTTTCAAGCTGCTGCGTCGCGCACCGCAGCGCGCGTAATCCCGCTCTCTTCCCGCCGGATTCGGCGGGAATTTCCACGATTGCCCGCGAGTTTGCTGACTTCCATTGATTACACTGACGTAATATCAGAAAGCGTAATGATGGACTGACGTGATATTTCCCGCGCCAGCGCCTGCTATTTCAGGCATGATAACGAGAAATTTCGCCAGCCGTCCGCGCTGGCTTTTTTATTGTTCTGGAGCTGACATGACCCGGCAACGACAAGCCGACCTCTTCCTCGTTCTGACCACCATGATTGCCGCCTGCGGCTGGATTTTCTCCCGCGAGGCGATTTCTGGTATGCCGGTCTTCGCCTTTCTCGGGCTGCGTTTTTTCGGCGCCACGCTGGTGCTGCTGCCGTTTTGTCGTGGGCAGCGTATTCCGTGGGAAAAAATGCGCCAGGTGGTGATTAGCGGCCTGTGGATGGCGCTTAATCTGTGTCTGTGGATCTGGTCGGTATCGACCACGGCGTCGCTGGGCGAGGGGGCATTTATCATGAGCCTGTCGATGCTGTTTGTGCCGCTGGTTGCCTGGGGAATGATGCGCACCCGACCAGCGCGCGCATACTGGGAGTGCCTGCCGGTGGCGATTATCGGCCTCGGGCTGTTAAGCCTGCATATGCCTATTACATTTCATGCCAGCCAGGGCTGGTTCCTGCTGACGGCGTTCGTGCAATCGATCTACTTTTGCTATACCAGCCGCTGTGCGCGGGAAGTGCCGCTGCTGTCGTTGACCGCAGTGCAACTGGCGATTACCGGTATCGCCGGATTAGCGATTTCGGCGCTGTTTGAATCATGGACGCAGCCGTTCACCGCCACCACCGCAGGCTGGCTGGCGGCCAGCATCCTGATAGCCACCAGTTTGCGCTTTGGCCTGCAATTGCAGGGGCAGAAATATGCCGCCGTTGCCAGCGCCGCCATTATTATGGTGCTGGAGCCGCTATTGACGGTGATTGCCGCCTCCCTCTGGTACGGCGAACGTCTGCCGCTGCAAAAAATTATCGGCGGAGTGCTGATCCTGCTTGCACAGATCTGGTTCCGCTGGCGTATGGTGTCGCGCCTGCCATCAAAGGCGTAACGTTCCTGCCAGCACCGTATGTGCCGCGCCGCTCATCTGCACGCGGCCATCGTCGGTGCAGTGAAGCGCCAGCACGCCGCCGCGCCGTGATGCCTGGTAAGCGGTAAGCGAGCGCTTACCCAGTCGCTCGGACCAGTAGGCTGCCAGCGCACAGTGCGCCGAGCCGGTGACCGGATCTTCATTGACGCCAACCCACGGTGCAAAATAGCGCGACAGCACATCATATTCCCCATCACCTGGCGCGGTAACGGCCACACCGCGTCCCGGTAATGCGCTCAGGGCCTGGAAGTCGGGCTGCAATGCCTGCACGATCTGCGCATCCTCAACCACCACCAGCTGTTTTGGGCCAAACTGGCCGTAATCTCGCACTTGCGCGCTCTCCAGCCCCAGCGCATCAAGTAATGCGGGCGGCACCGCGCTGTGCAGTTGCGGGGTGAGTAACGGGAAATCGAGCTGGATACTCGCTGCGCCGAGCGTGGCGGATAGCGGGCCAGAGAGTGTCTGAAACGTGATCGTATCACCCACTTGCAGCAGCCCGGTCTGGCGCAGGATATGTGCCGTCGCCAACGTACCGTGGCCGCACAAATCCACTTCAGCCTGCGGAGTGAACCAGCGCAGGTTGTTATCGGCAAGATTGAGAAACGCGGTTTCCGACACCGCCATCTCATCGGCAATCTGCTGCATTAACCCGCTTTCCAGCCCGTGCGGCGTGATGCATACGCCCGCCGGGTTGCCAGAAAAAGGACGCGCACTGAACGCGTCCACCTGATAAATATCGAGTTCCACCGCCTCGCTCCCTTCGTAACAAAGTGATAACACTACCCCTGTTTCGCGACAACGGATAGCGTTCTTTAACTGGCCGGACAACGGTGAGCCAGTTGCTGGCGCGCGCTGACTGCCGCTGCTGCCAGTACCAGCATCATGACCACTTCTGTCACCAGAAAGCCGCTCAGCGCGGTGCTGTAATTGCCGTTTGACTGACCGACCAGATAGAGAAATACGCTGCCGAGCGCTGCCGGGCCGAGACCCAGTGTCGACTGTTGCAGCGTGCTGAGCAGCGCGCTGCCAGCGCCTGCATCCTGCGTGGTGATATCCCGCATTCCGATGCGGTAAAAGCTGTTCACAATCAGCGCCTGGCCGTAGCCAATGAGTGCAGTGGAAGGCGCCAGCGCCAGCACGCCGACCATCCGCCCGGAGAGCTGCAACGTGGCAATCAGCGCCAGCAGGCCGCTCACCTGGATGACCAGCCCGGTCAGTAAAATCGTACGCATGCTGTAACGGGCAATCAGTTTCGGCGCATACCAGGCGGAGACAAAATAGGCGATACCGAGCGCCACAAAGCTGTTGCCGGACTGGTACGGCGTCATTCCCATGCCCGCCTGCAACGTCAGCGCCATGCAGAACATAAAGCCGGACCAGGCAGTGAAAAACAGCAGCGCAATCAGCAGACCAAAACGAACGCTGTGCAGCTTAAGCAGATGCGGCGGCACCAGCGGAATCAGACCGGCGCGCTGTTGTTGCAAGGCGCTGGTACGCATCCACAGAGCCAGCGGGAACAGCGCCAGCAGCGCGGCCTGTGTTGGCCACGGCCAGTGCAGATCCGGGCCAAGCGCCAGCGGGAACAGCAGACAGCAGAGGATTAGCGCCAGCGCGAAAGTGCCCTGCCAGTCAATACGTGTCCGGGTGTCGTTGCGCGTCTCCGGCAGGTAGCGGTTCAGCGCCAGTATCAGCAGACAAATCGGTACGTTGATAAAGAAGGCGTTGCGCCAGCCCAGCCCGGCGATATCTGCCGATACCAGCCAGCCACCGCACATCTGGCCAATAATGAATGACACGCCGCCAATACCGCCATACAGACTAATGGCGCGGGCATGCGCGGTGCCTTTTAACGTGACATGCAATGTGGCGAGAATTTGCGGCACGATCAGCGCCGCGCCGATGCCCTGCAACGTGCGGGCGGCCAACAGAGCGGAGACAGAGTTTGCCAGGCCGCACAGCAGCGAGGCGAGGCCGAAGAGCGCTACGCCCGCTAAAAACAGGCGCTTGCGGCCAAAGTTATCGCCCAGCTTGCTGCCCATCGCCAGACAGACGGCAAATGCCACGCCGTACAGGGCGACGATCAACGCCAGTTGCGTGGCGCTGGTGTGCAACGATTGGGTGATCGAATCGAGCGCAACGTTGGTGATTGAAGTATCTATCTGGGGCAGCATCTGCCCGGTCAGCAGAAGGATCAGGCCTGCCCGGCCTGGTGAAACAGCAGACGTTTTCATGGTGACTCCATTGCGTCATTCATCAGATAGACGTAGCATCACCGATTAGAAAAACGGGTACCAGTTCTTGCGTATACTGGTATTGGCACTACCATGCTGGAGAGTGTGATGACGCTGATAAGCGATCGAATGATGGATGTGACCATCCAGGATGAAAACCGCAAACAGCTCGGCGCATTTTTACGCGCCCGCCGGGAGAGTCTCGATCCGCAGCGTCTGGGGCTGCCGCGCAGTGGTCGGCGGCGCACGCCGGGGCTGCGGCGTGAAGAAGTGGCGCTGCTGGCTGATGTTGGCGTCACTTGGTATACCTGGCTGGAGCAGGGACGGGATGTGAACCCTTCGTCAGCGGTTTTACAGGCCATTGCCAGCGCGTTGCAGTGTTCTCCCACTGAAACGCGGCACCTGTTTTTACTCGCCGGATTAGCGCCTGCCGAAACGCTGAATGTGCCGCAATGCGAGGGAATTAGTGAGGGCACACGCCGTCTGCTGGATAGCCTGCTGCCGCAACCGGCCAGTATTCAGAAACCTAATTTTGATATTGTGGCGTGGAATGTCGCTTTTGAACGCCTGATGGGGATTAAATTCGGTGAAATCCCCGAAGATGAGCGTAATTGCATCTACCTTTATCTCACGCATCCGCAGTGGCGCAACCGTCTTGGCAGCGATGACAGCATATTGCAGACATTTGTGGCCTATTTTCGTGCGGCGATGGCGGAGCACCGTGGCGATCCGTTATGGGAAGCGAAGCTGGCGCGTTTTTGCGCGGCATCGACCGAATTTGCCACGCTGTGGCGGAAATATCTGGATGTGCGCGGCGTGGAAAACAAGCTGAAGCTGTTTACCCATCCGCAACTGGGAGAGTTTACCTTACAGCAAATGTACTGGTACTCAGCGCCGCGTAACGGTTCGCGGCTGCTGGTTTATCTGCCGGTGGATGCAGCGGGCGAGCGGGCGCTTAACTGGCTGGCTGAGAACGCGTAGGGCGCAGGCGCTGCTGCTGTTTACGCGAAAGGCCATCCACCACCCGATCCCACGACGCCTGAATCAGCGAGGCAAGCAGCGATTCGTCGATCTCTTCCCCCGCATAGACGGAAATCCAGTGCTTTTTGTTCATGTGATATCCCGGTTCAATACTGGGGTAGATTTGCTGGTTGAGCAGGGCGGTTTGCGGCTCTGCTTTCAGGTTTACCATTGGCCTGCCATGGGCGGTGGCAGTCAGCATAAAAATTTTGCCACACACTTTGAACACATCATATTCCGGGCCAAACGGCCAACAGTGCTCGGTAAACGGCATCTCAAGCGCAATACGGTGCGCGCAGGCCTGCAATGTTTTACTGTCCATCTATCCCCTCAGCTGTCAGTGCGCGCCACATCGCTTCAAAACCGAGGCGTTTGATCTCTTTGGCGCGGGAGGGATCGCGGCTGGCAAAGGTAATGGTGGTATCCGCCAGCGTCAGGAAAATGGCATCGCCAAAAGGCGCGAATTCGCCGTCGAGAAAAATCGGCAATACCGAGCGGTGGCAGAGCTCGTGCAGCTCCGGAAAGATATCGGTAACCTGCTGGCGGGTTTCCGGGCGCAGTTTTTCGCTGACGGAAATTTGCCGCACCGCACAGTGGCCGTTGGGATGACGAATTCCCCAGTCGATATAGCTGTCCCAGACCGAATGCGTATGCACTTTCGGATCGTTGATGGAGCGATCGAGATTCTCCAGCATGGTGCCGCACAAGTCAGTTTTCAGATGCAGGTAAAGTGCATTCAGCAGGTCGTCTTTGGTGGCGAAGTAGCGAAACAGCGTCCCTTCCGCAACTCCCGCATTGCGGGCTATTAAGGCGGTGGAAGCGGCGATCCCGGACTGCGCGATGGCTTCGGTTGCTGCTTCCAGTAACGCTTGCTTTTTGTCTTCACTCTTTGGACGAGCCACTACATTTTTCCTCACACGTTATAAAAACCACGATTGAAACATGCCCACCAGGAGGCTGCAACGTCGAATGTCAAAGAAAGAAAATGATCTTGACGGTTTGCTGTTGCTTTCTATAATGAGTGCTTACTCACTCATAATCAAGTTTAGTTCATATCGTCTCTACGGACTGGAGCGATTTCTTCGGGTCAGGATATGAAGCGTCTCATTTTCAGCGTGGTCATGGTTATGCTCGTTGCGTCCGCCGCCAGTTTACCCTTTGTTTTAAATGCAGGATTTGGCAAAGCGCCGCAAGGCGAACAGCTTACGGAAGTTGAAAAATCACCCCATTACCGTGACGGCAAATTTCAAAATACGCTGCCGACGCCAGGTTTTACCGGCAAGAAAAATATGCTGGCCGCGTGGTGGGATTTTCTGGTCACCAAACGGGAAAATGTCCGTCCTCAGCAACCGCTGCCAATGGTGCAAACGGATCTCGCCAGCCTGCCTGTGGAACAGGACACGCTGGTATGGATGGGGCACTCTTCGTGGTACCTGCAACTGGCGGGCAAACGCATCCTGATCGATCCAGTGCTGAGCGACTACGCCGCGCCGTTTTCATTTCTCAATAAAGCGTTTGCCGGGAATGAGGCATGGACAGCGCAGAGCCTGCCGGAGATCGATCTGCTGATCATTTCTCACGATCACTATGACCATCTGGATTACGCCACCATCAAAGCGCTGATGCCGAAAATCAAACGGGTCGTGACGCCGCTGGGCGTCGGTTCGCACCTGCGTTACTGGGGCATGAATTCGCAGATTATTCATGAAGCGGACTGGCAGCAGAAGGTGGCGATCAGCGATGAACTGACGGTACATGTGCTGCCGGCGCGCCATTTTTCCGGGCGCGGCCTGAAACGTAACCAGACGCTGTGGGCCAGTTTTATGTTCGTCACCGACCAGCGCAAGGTCTATTACAGCGGCGATACCGGCTATGGCCCGCATTTTAAAGCCATCGGTGAGCAGTTTGGCCCGGTGGACATCGCCATCATGGAAAACGGTCAGTATGACGAAGACTGGAAGTACATCCACATGATGCCGGAACAGGCCGCGCAGGCGGCGGAAGAGATTAATGCACGCGCGGTTCTGCCGGGCCACGCGGGGCGTTTTGTGTTGGCAAAACACACATGGGACGATCCGTACAAACGGCTGGCGGCAGCAAGTCGGGGCAAAAGTTTTCGTTTACTAACACCGATGCTGGGCGAACCGGTTCTTGCGGCTAACGATGCGCAGGAATTCCGTGCCTGGTGGGAATAAACCCGTTTATTAATCGAAGAGCAGAGGGGGAGCGCAGTATGACTATTTCCGCTCAGGTTATCGACACTATCGTCGAGTGGATCGACGACAATCTCCATCAACCGTTACGTATTGATGATATTGCAGCGCACGCGGGCTATTCCAAATGGCACCTGCAACGCCTCTTCATGCAGTACAAAGGGGAGAGTCTTGGACGTTATATTCGTGAGCGTAAACTGGCGCTTGCCGCGCAGGATTTACGCAATACCGATCAGAAGGTTTACGATATCTGCCTGAAGTACGGCTTTGATTCGCAACAAACCTTCACACGTACCTTTACCCGCACGTTTAATCAGCCGCCGGGTGCGTATCGTCGGGAAAATCACCCACATACGCATTAAACACACAAACTAAAAACCGGCCATCAAGGCCGGTTTTTTTACTCATCGATCGTCTGCGTTATACCGAGACGCTGTAAGAACCCACAGATCCCTTCACGGGCGAGTAATACCGCCAACAGCTTCTGTTCTTCGGGCGTCATGTTCTGTAAAACTTTGACAATCTCCCGCAGCGAACTATTTTCACTCGCATAGGATGGTGCCGGCTCTGCGATAGAGTAAGGAGAATGGCGCTGGCGCATGGAAGGCGTTTTCATCACGAAATTCCGCACTTCTTTGGTGATGTGAATCAGCCTTGCCCGACCACCTTTGATACCGGGGAGCGCTTCCGTTTGCCAGCCTTGTTCACGGATCCAGCGATTAACGGTTTGTCTGGCAACACCGAGAAAATCGGCTAGCTCTTCAGTCGTCATTTTGTTAGCGAGTTTCATCATTTTATTTCTGATTGCGGATGCCAAGACGTTGCAATAACCCGGTTATGCCGTCACGTAAGAGTAGAGAGGTGAGCTGCTTTTGCTCGGCGTCGGTCATCTCTTTCGCCAACGAAATAAGCAAAGCTTCAAGTGAGTTGTTGCTGATAGTACGCATCGCAGGGGCTGGCTCTTCGCTACGCTGTGCGCTGCGAATAAAGGCGCGGACTTGCTCATTCACATGCACCAGCCGGGCTTTTCCTCCTTGCACTCCGGGTTTTGGTGAGGTGATCCAGCCTTCTTTGCGCACCCATTTATTGATGGTTTGCCGGCTGTACCCGGTAAGACTGGCTAACTCTTCTGGTGTCATTCGTTCCTTGAGCATGTAATTTCCCGAATGGTTGTAAGGGTAATTAATGGCTTATGTTATAGCACCATTTTACGGGAAAATGTGACACGTTTAACTACTGACTGCGAGGAGCTACGCAATGTCCTTAATTTGCATGCTTTTTCAGCGATTGGTTGACGCGGTACGATTTTGCCGTTGACACCTGGCAAGGGAATTCATATTATGCCGCCCGTCAACACGACACGCTTTACGCAATGGGGCTATAGCTCAGCTGGGAGAGCGCTTGCATGGCATGCAAGAGGTCAGCGGTTCGATCCCGCTTAGCTCCACCAAATTCCGAACCCAACGGAGTTGGTGCGTAAAGACAAATTGTGGGGCTATAGCTCAGCTGGGAGAGCGCTTGCATGGCATGCAAGAGGTCAGCGGTTCGATCCCGCTTAGCTCCACCAAAATTTCAAACCCTCGCGTTTACGCGGGGGTTTTTGCTTTTCTGGCTTCCAATTTGTCAATTTATTACAGCAAAAACTGGAAAAGTAGTAGTCCGGTAAAGCCGCAGTAATGAAAGCTATTCGACGGTCTGATAACTTGATTCATGTAATGAATAAACCTATTATTCTGGCTATTCTATTCTTCTGCCGGGATCATTTAATTAACTTTGATGACATATGAAAAATACAGTTGTATAAGAAAATTTCTGCTCGCGTTAATTTTATGCCTGGTAGCGCTTTCTGTTTCTCGTTTTATTTCACCGCGCGCAGTTGTCGATTCCTCTACGCTATTTCTGGCATGGCTACCATTAAGCGTAATGCTGGCGATTATTTTTTTATTCGGCCGTCATGGAATAATTCCAATAATCATTAGCTTTGCCGTAGTGAATGAGAGCACATTTCATCTCCCGTATACGGAAGCGGCGGTATTGTTATTCTGCCAGTTATTCCCGGTATTTGCAGTCTGCGCTATTGTGCGCTGGCGGCTTGGCGCGCGCTGGCGTCACGGTATGCCAAATAGAGACATAGCGGTACGCGTGGTGTGGATGGGATTTGTTGCGCCTGTTGGCATTAAGGCGTCAATGTATATTGCCGGAGCCTGGTTTAACTATCCGATTAATATCTCGAATTTTTTCGGTTCCGGAGCAATCATTTTCTCCATAATTGATATACAAAGTCTGATTTGCGCAGCGCTCATTTTTACCATGATTATCTATTATCCGTTACGGATGATAATCAATCCGCGTTTTGCCCGAACATTCTGGTATCGCAATCGTCAGCCTTTTTTATCAGCTAAAAACCGATTATTTATGCTGGGCTGGCTGGGGGCGTTAGTTACGACCGTTATTATATTGTGCTCACCTTTTAAAACCGACTATATTGCCGGATATTTAGTACCGATTATTTTCATCCTTTTTACGCTGGGGATCAGCAGGTTAAGTTATTCATTTATTACACTTAGCTGGTCTGTTTCGGCGTTTATGCTGCTGGCTTATAACAATAACTTCCTGCAGGGGGTAAATTCCGACTACTCGCTGGCGTTTGTCATGTCAGTGTTGATCAGCTTTACCATTTGCATGTTGTATATGACGCAGGTTTTTCACCGCAATGAGTGGCTGAAAAGACGCTGGCAGTTACAGGCAATGAGCGATCCGCTGACCGGTCTGCCAAATCTTCGCGCGCTGGAAAAACAGATGGAACAACAGCCCAACGGCGTGGTGTGTTGTCTGCACATGAAGAATATGGAGTTTCTCAGCAAGCATTTCGGCATGATGATGCGGGTGCATGTGAAGCGCTGCGTTACCCGGCAGCTACAATCCCTGTTGCAGGAAGGCGAGCGTTTTTTCCAGTTGCCAGGCTGTGAACTGTTGCTGCTGTTAAACGGGCCGGAAACGGCGGCACGCTTACAGCATATGACCGATTATCTGAACAGTCGTCGCATCTTCTGGAACAACGTCGGCCTTGATATCGAATTTGGCGCCTCCTGGGGGGAGCTGCACGCGTACGGCGAAGCGCTGCATCAGACGCTGGGGCAATTGAGCTGGCTGGCAGAGGAGGCCAGCGTCGGGCATCAGGTACTGGCTCTTACCAACAGTTTACAGGCGGTAGCTGACCAGACGACGGACCGTGTTTTGCTGCTTAATAAGGTTAAACGCGCGCTGGATGAAAATGGCATTCAGCTTTATGGCCAGCCGATTGTTGATGCGCAAGGGAAGGGATATCAGGAAATTCTCACCCGGCTTATCAGCGAGGGTGAAATCATTACGCCGGATCAATTTATCCCGGTTATCGCGCAGTTCAACCTGGGAACACGCTTCGATATGCTGGTGGTTGAACGCCTGTTGCAATGGATGCAGCAGCATCCGCAAAACAACCAGTCTGCGCGTTTTTCAGTGAATCTGATGCCAATGACGCTGATGCAAAAAGCGTTTGCTCCGCAATTTCTGGCACTGTTTGAGCGCTATGCGATAGCGCCGCAGGCGGTGATTATTGAGATCACCGAAGAGCAGGCTTTTTCTAACTCTGAGGTGAGCATTCTTAACATCCTGCAATTGCGCCAGGCGGGATTCAAAATTGCTATTGACGATTTCGGTACCGGTTATGCCAACTTTGAGCGCCTGAAACGGCTACAAGCGGATATCATCAAAATCGATGGCTGTTTCGTACGGGATATTCTTCAGGATCAGCAAGATGTGATGATTGTGAAAGCCATTTGCGAGTTGGCGAAAGCGAAATCGCTTACCGTTGTGGCAGAGTATGTGGAAAACGAAGCGCAACGCGAACTGCTGCTGGAAGCGGGAGTGGATTATCTGCAAGGATATTTGTTTGGCAAGCCGCAACCGCTGGCTGATGGCGAATAAAAAACCGGGGAATTCCCCGGTTTTTTTTGTCGCTTGTGTCGCTATCAGATCACCAGCGCAGCGATGGCGGCAGAGAGCACGCTGACCAGCGTCGAGCCGTACACCAGCTTCAGACCAAAGCGGGAAACGACGTTGCCTTGCTCTTCATTCAGGCCTTTGATCGCGCCAGCGATAATGCCGATAGAGGAGAAGTTTGCGAAGGAAACAAGGAACACTGACAGGATGCCTTCAGAGCGCGGGGAGAGGTTAGCTGCGATTTTTTGCAGATCCATCATTGCCACGAATTCGTTAGACACCAGTTTGGTTGCCATGATGCTGGCTACCTGCAATGCTTCGTGCGCCGGCACACCCAGAACCCAGGCGATCGGATAGAAGATGTAACCGAGAATACCCTGGAAGGAGATGCCGAAAATAGCAGCAAACAGCGCGTTCAGGCCGGAGATCAGCGCGATAAAGCCGATCAACATTGCCGCCACGATAATCGCCACTTTAAAGCCCGCCAGAATGTATTCACCCAGCATTTCGAAGAAGCTCTGACCTTCGTGCAGTTTTGCCATCTGCAGGTTTTCTTCGCTCTCTTCAACACGGTACGGGTTGATCAGCGACAGAACAATAAAGGTGCTGAACATGTTCAGTACCAGCGCCGCCACCACATATTTCGGCTGGAGCATGGTCATGTACGCGCCGACGATGGACATGGAAACCGTAGACATTGCTGTCGCGGCCATGGTGTACATGCGGTTGCGTGACATTTTGCCGAGGATATCTTTATAGGCGATAAAGTTTTCGGACTGACCCAGAATCAGGGAGCTGACGGCGTTAAAGGACTCCAGTTTGCCCATGCCGTTAACTTTGGAAAGCACCGTCCCGATGGCGCGAATAATGATTGGCAGCACACGAATGTGTTGCAGAATACCGATCAATGCAGAAATAAAGACGATCGGGCACAGCACTTTCAGGAAGAAGAACGCCAGGCCTTCGTCATTCATTTTACCGAAGACGAAGTTAGTACCTTCGTTAGCAAAACCGAGCAGTTTTTCAAACATTTCGGAGAAGCCTTTTACGAAGCCAAGGCCAATGTCAGAGTTCAGGAAGAACCAGGCCAGTAAAACTTCAATCACCAGCAGTTGAATAACAAAACGAATGCGGACCTTCTTGCGATCGCTGCTGAAGAGCAGGGCAAGCAGCGCCACAACAGCAAGCGCCAGTACAAAGTGCAGAACGCGGGACATATTTGCTCCAAATATGAGACGGGTAGAAATTTCGTGCACATTCTATGTAACAAGCGGAAAGAAAACGAGATCAAACACACACTATATTGATGTCCTGTGACCAGACTCAAAAATAGTGATCAAACATACATTTCTGTTATGTTAAGTAAAGGAGTGAAAAGTTACGTTGAAATGCTACACTCTTAACATAATTCGACGATGGTTCCTGCTACCGCCGTCACCATCCTTGAGATCCGGCCCTTCTATCGTTTCTGGCTATCAGAGAAATCAGGTAAATCCACTTTAAATGAACTTGATAATCATTCTCATTTTGCTAACATGAAACATAGCAAAGGCTATATTTAGGGGCAATAAATGAACAATAGTCGCGTTGAGAATAGCAGTGGGCGTGCAGCGCGCAAGTTAAAGCTGGCGTTAATGGGGCCTGCGTTTATTGCCGCGATTGGCTACATCGATCCGGGAAATTTCGCCACCAATATCCAGGCAGGGGCCAGCTTTGGCTACCAGTTGCTGTGGGTTGTCGTGTGGGCCAACGTTATGGCGATGTTGATCCAGTTGCTGTCTGCCAAACTCGGTATCGCCACCGGAAAAAATCTCGCTGAGCAGATCCGCGATCACTATCCGCGTCCGCTGGTGTGGTTTTACTGGATTCAGGCGGAAATCATCGCCATGGCGACCGATCTGGCTGAATTTATTGGCGCTGCGATTGGCTTCAAATTGATCCTTGGCGTTTCACTTCTGCAAGGCGCAGTACTCACTGGTATTGCGACATTCCTTATTTTGATGCTGCAACGTCGCGGGCAAAAACCGCTTGAGAAAGTCATTGGCGGGCTGTTGTTGTTTGTGGCGGCGGCATACATTGTTGAGCTGGTCTTTTCGCAGCCGAAGCTGGCGCAACTGGCGCAAGGCATTATCATCCCCAGTTTGCCGGGAACGGATGCCGTGTTCCTTGCCGCTGGTGTGCTTGGTGCAACCATCATGCCACACGTGATTTACCTGCATTCGTCGCTGACGCAGCATCTGCATCAGGGCACGCAGCACGAGCGCTACTCTGCGACAAAATGGGACGTGGGCATTGCCATGACCATTGCCGGCTTTGTTAACCTGGCGATGATGGCGACGGCAGCGGCGGCGTTTCATTTCAACGGACATACCGGCGTGGCCGATCTCGATCAGGCTTATCTGACGCTGGAACCGCTTTTAAGCCATGCTGCGGCAACCATTTTTGGTCTGAGCCTGGTGGCGGCTGGTCTCTCTTCCACCGTGGTGGGGACGCTGGCGGGACAGGTGGTGATGCAGGGATTTGTCCGCTTTCACATTCCGCTGTGGGTGCGCCGCAGCATTACCATGATGCCGTCGTTTATCGTGATCTGGCTGGGGCTTGATCCGACCCGCATTCTGGTGATGAGCCAGGTGCTGTTGAGCTTCGGCATCGCACTGGCACTGGTGCCGTTACTGGTCTTTACCAGCGACCGTAAATTGATGGGCGGGCTGGTAAACAGCGCGCTGGTAAACCGCATAGGCTGGTTAATTGTGGTGCTGGTGGTGAGCTTGAATGGCTGGCTGCTGGTCGGAACACTTGCAGATTTATAATGAAAATGCCCGCAGCCGTTTGGCGTTGCGGGCAGGGTGTTGAATGCCGGTTAGCAGAGCGCTTCCGGCACGAAAATTAGTGGTGATGGCCGCGCCCTGGGCCGCGATGATCATCACGGTCACGCCAGCCTTCACGATAGCCGCGCTCGTAAGCATCGTGTTTATCCCAGCCGCGATGCCAACCGCGATCGTGTCTGTACCAGCGATTACCGCGCCATTCATAGTGGCGGCCCCAGTAGTCCCGGTCACGCCAGCGTCCGCCGTCCCAGTAGTTACCATAGTTATCGCGATCGCCAATTTGTAATTTAATCGACGGCAACAGGGTGATTTCGCCAGCATTAGCGACCAGCGGCGCTGAAGCCATTAACACTGCTGCCAGAATCAGTGACCTGAACATACTCTTCTCCTCACGATCGGGCCGAAACGGCCTGTTACAACAATTTTACGGGGCGGCAATACCCCGTATTATTGGCGGAACTCTTAAATCGTGAATGGCAGCACTTTTTGCTAAAAATGTATTTATTTTGTACCGTTCAGAATCCCATCGATCTTAGCACGTTCATCCGCAGTGAAGTGACGGTTTTCCAGCATGCCAACCGCATCGTCAAGCTGGCTTATCTTGCTGGCACCAATCAGCACTGACGTCACCTTATCATCCCGCAGTACCCATGCCAGCGCCATCTGCGACAGCTTCTGACCACGCCGTTGCGCCAACGCATTCAACGCGCGCACGATGTCCAGTTTTTGTGTGGTGAGCTGCTCCGGATTCAGAAAACGGCTGCCGCTGGCAGCGCGCGAATCCGCTGGGATCCCCTGCAAATAGCGGTCGGTTAGCTGGCCGCCAGCCAGCGGAGAGAAGGCAATGCTGCCCACCCCTTTTTCCTGCAGCACGTCCAGCAATCCGTCTTCAACCCAGCGCTCAAACATCGAATATTTGGGCTGATGGATCAGGCAAGGTGTTCCCAGATCATTAAGAATATCAATTGCTTCCCGCGCCTGTGCTGCCGGGTAGTTAGACAGGCCGACATACAGCGCTTTACCCTGGCGCACAATATGATCCAGCGCGCGCATCGTCTCTTTCAGCGGTGTTTCCGGGTCCGGGCGGTGATGGTAGAAAATATCCACATACTCAAGCCCCATCCGATGCAGGCTTTGATCGAGGCTGGCAATCAAATACTTGCGGGAACCCCAGTCGCCATACGGGCCATCCCACATGGTGTAACCGGCTTTAGTGGAGATAATCAGTTCATCCCGCAGGGAGTGAAAATCCTCATGCAGTATGCAACCAAAATTGCGTTCAGCCGATCCTGGCGGTGGCCCATAGTTATTGGCAAGGTCAAAGTGCGTAATACCGAGATTGAAAGCGTGCCGCAATAACTGACGGCTGTTTTCCAGCAGCGTGGTATCACCAAAATTGTGCCACAGCCCAAGGGAAATGGCCGGAAGCTTTAATCCGCTGTCGCCGCAGCGACGATAAGCCATGCTTTGATAACGCCCAGGATCTGCCTGATAAGCCATGCCGTACTCCTATTATGTCTTTATTACGTGAGTGTATACGTTTACACAAACTGGCCTTCCTGAGCGTACACCGGGTTGTGTCGTAAAGCTTACTTTCCACCTGAAATATGACCTCTAACCTGGATTCTCATCACACTTCTTTAATACTCAGATCAATGTTAGAGGTCAGGGATCAACGACATGCAAAGTGATTACTCAATTGCCGACTACTTACTCGACAGGCTTGCTGGCTGCGGTATCCACCACCTTTTTGGCGTGCCGGGCGACTATAACCTGCAATTTCTCGATCATGTGATTCAACACCCGGCTGTGCAGTGGGTGGGTTGCGCAAATGAACTTAATGCCGCCTATGCCGCTGATGGTTATGGGCGTTGTCGGGGAGCGAGTGCGTTATTAACCACCTTCGGCGTGGGCGAACTGAGCGCAATCAACGGCGTTGCTGGCAGCTATGCCGAATATGTTCCGCTATTACATATCGTTGGTGCGCCCTGTAGCGGCGTACAGCAACGGGGTGAATTGCTGCACCACACGCTTGGCGACGGCGATTTCCACCATTTTTACCGGATGAGTGAGCCGGTCACCGCCGCACGCGCCATTTTAACAGCGCAAAATGCCTGCTATGAGATCGATCGTGTGCTCGAAGTGATGCTGACACAGTCCCGTCCAGGCTATCTGATGCTGCCTGCTGATGTGGCGAAAATGCCTGCCATTCCGCCTGTAAACGCTCTCAAAATTTCCCCGTTCCCGGTAAACGAAGCGTGCCTGAATGCCTTTCGTCAGCATGCGCAGGCGATGTTATCAGCCGGTTCCTGCGTGGCGTTGTTGGCCGACTTTCTCGCCCGCCGTTTTGGTGTTCATAAAATGCTGCAATGCTGGATGAAAGATTCGCCGCTGCCGCATGCCACACTGCTAATGGGGAAAGGGTTATTTGATGAAACGCAACCCGGTTTTGTTGGCACCTACAGCGGCGCGGCCAGCCCGGCGCCAGTGCGAGAGGCGATAGAGGGTGCGGATACGCTAATCTGCATCGGTACACGTTTTACCGATACGCTGACCGCCGGGTTTACCCAGCGACTTGCGCAGGAGCGTACCATTGAAATCCAGCCGTTTGCCGCCCGCGTCGGCAATGTGTGGTTTAGCGGTATTCCGATGCGGGAGGCGATAAATGCATTGATTCCCCTCGTGCGTGCCAGAGCGCATTCCGTAGCAAATCATCGCCCGTCGCAGGTTGCTCATGCCCCGGTTCATCAGGGAACACTTAATCAGGAGACATTCTGGCAGACTGTACAGGAGTTTATTCGTCCTGATGACATTTTGCTGGCGGATCAGGGCACGGCGGCGTTTGGCGCAGCCTCCCTGCGTTTACCTGCCGGAGCGGATCTGCTGGTACAGCCGCTGTGGGGATCAATTGGTTTTTGCCTGCCCGCCGCGTTTGGCGCGCAAACCGCCTGCCCGGAACGCCGGGTGGTGTTGATCACTGGCGATGGCGCGGCGCAACTGACGATTCAGGAACTGGGATCGATGCTGCGTGACGGGCAACGGCCGATCATTTTACTGCTCAACAATGATGGCTATACGGTCGAACGCGCTATTCACGGCGCAAAACAGCGCTATAACGACATTGCCCGCTGGAACTGGACCCATCTTCCCCATGCTTTAAGCGTGGACTGCCAGGCAGAATGTTGGCGCGTAAGTGAAACCGTGCAATTGGCGGAAGCGCTGAAAGCGGCGGCGCATCACCACCGCCTTGCGTTGATAGAAGTGATGCTGCCAAAAAACGATCTGCCGGATCTGCTACGGGAAGTCACCCACGCGCTCGAAGCGCGTAACAGCTAAGCGTTATTGATCGCGCCGGGGAACAATCATCATCGGTTTCCCGGCAAGCAGCAGCCAGGCGGGAAGGATCACGATGCACAACAGCGGCAGCAACGTGGTATCCGGCACCACCACGGCGGCAAGAAACAGACTCAGCCAGCCATCGCGCGTTACCACCAGCACCATACCGAGCACCGCGCAAGAAACCGTCACGGCGGCGGGTACGGCATCAACATGCTCATGCAGCATCAGCCCGAGTGCCACACCGACAAACACCGCCGGAAAAATACGCCCGCCGCGAAAACCGCAAGCGGCAGCAACCACCAGTGCAGCCAGTTTTACCACCGCAAACAGCAGGTAATCCGTTACCGTTAGCGTCTGGGCGAAGGCCAGTTGTTGCATCTCGTCCAGCCCCTTAAACAGCGTGACCGGACCACCAATGATCCCCAACAAGCCAAGCAGGAAGCCGCCAACGCCAAGAACTATCACCGGGTTATGCAGCTTGTGCATCAACCGGTGCAGGCGCGGCAGGCACCAGACGGCAACCATACCCAGCGCGATGGCAAAAACAGTGACCACCGCGCCGCTGATGATATCGACGATATGCAACTGGGGATAATGGGGGATTGGCAGGGCAAAATGGGGCAGGGAGAACAAGCTGGTGGTCAGCGCGCCAGCCGCGGCGGCCATCAGCGGCGCGAATAAACGGTCCCACAGCGGCACGTCATTGCTGGCGGTCAGGGTTTGTGAAAATACTAGCGCTGCCGCTACCGGCGTACCGAACAGCGCGCCAAGGGTGCCCGCCGACGCGAGGATGGTCCAGTCCAGCGGCGCTACGCGCGGGAAGATGCGTGTGCCCAGCGCCACCGCGAGCGCAATATTTAGCACCATTACCGGATGTTCCGGCCCAAGGCTAACGCCACCCGCCAGCCCGAGGATCAGCGCCAGCACCAGGCCGGGCAATGCTTTGACGGACACTGGCGCATTGATCAGCGGGACGGTCACCGGATCCGGACCACCGTGTTCGCGACTGAAACGGATCACCAGACCAACGGCGATCCCGGTTAGCGTCAGTATCGATAAGATCCAGCCTGGCGAATCGGGCGCAATGCCCAGTTGCCACGGAATGCCGCTCCACAAAACGGCTTGCAGCAGCGAAGCGATCTTCATTACCAGTTGCAGCACAAGGCTGGAGGCCACGCCGATAGTCAACGCAGGCAGGGCCAGCAGTAACAGTGTTCTGGCTCGCGGATGAAGCATACATAGGTCCTTGTAAAGACGTCGGGGCGACGCAGAACAATCTGGCGGCAGCCCGCGGGTTAATCTGTGACGTAGATCGATTATCCTGGGGCACTCGTGTTATCGTCGTTGTTGTTACAGCGCCTTGAATTTACAGTGTGCCAAAGATTTATTCTGACTTTAGCGGAGCCGTAAAAGAATGACAAAGTATGCTTTAGTGGGAGACGTGGGCGGTACCAACGCGCGCTTAGCGTTGTGCGATGTCGACAGTGGTGATATCTCCCGGGCCAAAACTTATTCCGGCCTCGATTACCCGAGCCTGGAAGCCGTAGTGCGCGTTTATCTTGAAGAACATGACGTCAGCGTGGAAGACGGCTGCATCGCTATTGCTTGTCCGATTACCGGCGACTGGGTGGCGATGACGAATCACACATGGGCTTTCTCGATTGCGGAAATGAAGAAAAACCTCGGCTTTGCGCATCTGGAAATTATTAATGATTTTACCGCCGTATCGATGGCGATCCCGATGCTGAAAAAAGATCACCTTATCCAGTTTGGCGGCGGTGAGGCGGTGGAAGGCAAGCCGATTGCTGTTTACGGCGCTGGTACGGGTCTTGGCGTAGCACATCTGGTGCATGTCGATAAACGCTGGGTGAGCCTGCCGGGCGAAGGCGGTCACGTCGATTTCGCACCGAACAGTGAAGAAGAGGGGATTATCCTCGAAGAATTGCGGGCGGAAATCGGCCATGTCTCCGCCGAACGTGTGCTCTCTGGTCCTGGGCTGGTCAATCTTTACCGGGCGATTGTGAAATCTGACGGTCGTTTACCGGAGAATCTGCAACCCAAAGATGTTACCGAACGGGCGCTGGCGGACAGTTGCATTGACTGCCGCCGCGCATTGTCGTTGTTCTGCGTCATTATGGGGCGTTTTGGCGGTAACCTGGCGCTGAATCTCGGTACATTCGGCGGGGTGTATATCGCGGGCGGGATAGTGCCGCGCTTCCTTGATTTCTTTACCGCCTCCGGTTTCCGCGGCGGCTTTGAAGATAAAGGGCGTTTCAAGTCCTATGTGCAGGACATTCCGGTCTATCTGATTGTGCACGATAACCCCGGCCTGCTCGGCTCTGGCGCACATCTGCGCCAGACGCTGGGTCATTTCCTTTAAAGATTCATTAGCTGCCTGAATTCTTTAACTTTACTGCGGCTGACGGGCACCTGAAAATCCAGGTCCCGCAGCCGCAAGATATAGGTGTTGTTGAACCACGGTTCGATCTCGCGAATTTTATCCAGATTCACGCAGTACGAGCGGTGGCAGCGAAAGAAATGCGCCGTTGGCAGCTTGCTGCAAAACTCAGTGATATTCATCGGCATCACGTACGATTCCCGCTTCGTATAGACGAAGGTCATTTTTTCATGCGCTTCCGCATAATAAATATCGTTAATGCTGGTAACGATAATGCGTTCGTCTTTCACCAGATTAATCGTGGCATTTTCCCGCGATTGCGGGCTGCTGGCGGTACCCGATTGCTGCTGCCAGGCCGCTTCCAGCTTCCGCAGCATGCTGATTATTCGCGACTCCTGGTACGGCTTCAGAATGTAGTCAAACGCTTCCAGTTCGAAGGCTTCGACTGCATGCTCTTTCCACGCAGTAATAAACACAATAAAGGGTTTATGTGCGAACTGGCTGATGTTTTGCGCCAGCAATACGCCATCCAGCGACGGAATATTGATATCCAGAAAAATCGCATCAACCTTGTTGTGCTGCAAATACTTCAGCACATCAAGGCCATCGTCAAAGGTACCGACGATCTCCATCTGGCTGTGCTCTTTTATCAGCCAGCTCAACTCCTGTTGCGCCAGGAATTCATCTTCAACAATGATGACCTTCATCGACTTCTCCAGTTAGGGCAACAATGTGGCGGACGGCGAGCGCGGAACATAAAAGGCGATTTCGGTTCCCGGTGTCAGGCGGCGAATATGTAATCCTTCGCCGTAGAGCAATTTTACGCGCTGGTGAACGTTAAGCAGGCCAATCTTATTGCCCGGCATTTCATCGGCCTCAACGCGGGCAATCATCTCCGGTGCGATGCCGTTGCCGGTGTCACGAACCGCGATACGTACGCGGTTCCCGCACTCTTCCACACTTATCGTTACCACGCCTTTGCCTTTACAGGGCTGAATGCCGTGCACAATGGCGTTTTCTACCAGCGGCTGGATCAGCAGACTGGGGATCACACAACTGACCTCTTCATCAATGTCATAAATAACGGTCAATTTGTCGCCAAAACGCGCCTGTTCGATCGCAATGTAATCTTTAATTTGATACAGCTCTTTCTTAATGTCGATCTGCTCATCGTCTTTTAATTCAATGTTATAGCGCAGATAACGCGACAAATTGAAAATCAGTTGTCGGGCGGTATCCGGGTTGAGACGAATAGAGGAAGAAATCGCATTCAGGGCATTAAACAGGAAGTGCGGGTTTATTTTGCTTTGCAGTGCGCGCAGTTCTGCCTTGTTCGCCATTTCACGCAGTTGCTCAGCGCGGGAAACTTCCAGTTGGGTCGAGATAATTTGCGATAACCCGACCGCCATCTCCTGTAAAGAGGAGGTGATCTGATGAGCATGGCAATAGTAGATCTTCAACGTACCGGTGACCACACTCTGCTCCCGTAACGGGATCACCAGCATGGAGTGAATTTCAGGCGTGCGGTGGGCTTCGTCATTGTTTTTAATGATAATTTCGCCTGTGCTGATCGACTGATGCGTGGTCGGGCTGAGAATATCGTCGCTGTCGCGATAGTTATTTTCGCCGACACCAACGTACGCCAGCACATGATCGGTATTGGTGATTGCCACGGCATCGGCTTTTATATCGCGACGAATGATATCGCATATCTGACGCAGCGAGTCGCTATTGACGTTACGGAATAATGGCAATGTTTTATTCGCAATATCCAGCGCCAGTTTTGCCTGTCGACCCGCGATAGCCTCTTTTTCCCCTTCGACACTTTGCACCAGCAGCACAATAAAGCCGATACAAACGCTGCCGAGGATCATCGGCACACCGATTTTGGAGACAATATCCAGCCCCAGCGCGATGCTTGGTGCCCAGACAACTACCAAAATCATGGTCAGGCTTTCGCAAATCATTCCGCCAATGATCCCCACGCGCCAGTGCTGCGCTTTAGGAACTTTTCGGTTAATCATTCCCGAAAAAATCCCGGCAATAATACTGGTGATAAAGCATGGAACTGCGGTAACGCCACCAATGTCGATCAGATAGCGGTGTACCCCGGCGATGACGCCGGTAATGATGCCGACCCACGGGCCAAACAGAATCCCGCCGGCCATAACGGCAATAATACGCACGTTAACCAGCGAACCTTCAACCGGCACGCCGGACCAGGTGCTGAACAGGGCGAACATGGAGAAGATCGCGGTAACCGCAAGCAATTCTTTTGGCGTGTGGGCGGTTTTATGCAGCAGTTCGCGAAACAGGCGCATGCGGATCAAAAAGAACAGGCAGATCAGCATTAATGCTGCGCGATCGAAAACCGCCAATAACATATCGAATATTTCGTGCACAGGGGACTCGATGAATGACGTCAAAAAGCTATGATAAGGAACCCTGTCGCAGATAACCAGTCACCACATTCATTCGTTCAATGGGGAAAGACCATATTTCCAAAAGGGGATTAAAAGATGCTCAAAGGAGAGTGGCGAAATGCGAAAGATACTGAAAAATAAAAGTAATTACATTGATATCATATTGTTAAATTTGGCGCTCAATTTAGTGATAAGAGGATGCGATTGATTTCCCTTTCCTAAATCGCTGTTCCTCTTTTATACCTGACCATTATTTTTCTTTTTTCTCTCGACAGCAGGAAATTTTTCAGGATATGTTTTAAGCACGCTGTGTTGACAGCGACGTCGCTCGGACGGTCCGGGCGCTAACGTTACTCCGAGGAATCTATGGCTGACTTCAGTCCTGAACGTCGTTTTACGCGTATCGATCGTCTTCCCCCTTATGTTTTTAATATCACCGCTGAACTGAAAATGGCTGCGCGTCGTCGCGGTGAAGATATTATCGATTTCAGTATGGGCAACCCGGACGGCGCAACACCAGCGCATATTGTTGAAAAACTTTGCACGGTTGCCCAGCGTCCGGATACTCACGGCTATTCAACTTCGCGCGGCATTCCTCGGCTGCGTCGGGCTATTTCCCGCTGGTATCAGGATCGCTATCAGGTCGAGATCGATCCGGAAACTGAGGCCATTGTGACCATCGGTTCGAAAGAGGGGCTGGCGCATCTGATGCTGGCGACACTGGATCACGGTGATACCGTCCTGGTGCCGAACCCAAGCTATCCGATCCACATTTATGGCGCGGTGATTGCGGGTGCGCAGGTTCGCTCTGTGCCGTTGATTGAAGGTGTGGATTTTTTCAATGAGCTCGAACGCGCGATCCGTGAAAGTTACCCGAAACCAAAGATGATGATTCTGGGTTTCCCGTCCAACCCAACGGCACAATGCGTGGAGCTGGAATTCTTTGAGAAAGTGGTCGCGCTGGCTAAACGTTACGACGTGCTGGTGGTTCACGATCTGGCTTATGCCGATATCGTTTATGATGGCTGGAAAGCGCCGTCGATTATGCAGGTGCCGGGCGCGCGCGACGTTGCGGTGGAGTTTTTCACACTCTCGAAAAGCTACAATATGGCCGGCTGGCGCATTGGATTTATGGTCGGTAACCCGGTGCTGGTGAACGCGCTGGCGCGCATTAAAAGTTACCATGACTACGGCACGTTTACGCCATTGCAGGTAGCCGCGATTGCTGCGCTGGAGGGGGATCAGCAGTGCGTACGCGATATTGCCGCACAGTATAAGCGCCGCCGCGACGTGCTGGTGAAAGGGCTGCATGAAGCGGGCTGGATGGTTGAAATGCCAAAAGCCTCAATGTATGTATGGGCGAAAATTCCGGAACCGTATGCGGCGATGGGCTCGCTGGAGTTTGCCAAAAAGTTACTGCAAGACGCCAAAGTGTGCGTCTCTCCTGGCATTGGTTTTGGTGATTACGGCGACACCCATGTTCGTTTTGCCTTGATTGAAAACCGCGATCGTATCCGTCAGGCGGTACGCGGCATTAAGACGATGTTCCGCAACGACGGGCTACTGCCAGTGACGCAAAAAAGCGCAACAGAAGATATTGAACCCTAAAAAAAAGGAGCCGCGAGGCTCCTGTTTTTTTCCGCATCAATAGCTCAGGTCAGATCATCAGGGCGAAAGTGCCGGCCCACACAATGACCATCACAGAAATGCCCATAAAGAAATATTTCACGTTCATCGCTCCGCATACGTTTCAGTATGCACTTAATGACCTTAACAAGGACTGAGTATAGAGAGGTGAAACTACGCCAAAACCAAATTGAGAATTATCTCCATTCTGGCCACAGCTCCATCTCAGAATTTCGGGTGAATTCCTCACCAACGGGGGCTAATGTACGCTTAATTTTTTGGCCTTACAAGAGGCTTTTTTTTATGAAATTTTAGTGACTTACAATGTGTCGGGCTTTGGCGACACAATACTTTCGTTGCTAAATAAATTGCCTTTGAGCGACGCAAAAAACGCAAGGCTGAAACGGTTCATTTCCACTTGAATTCTAAGACTTATTTTTTGATGGTGGTCACGTTTTGCACACCAGAAGCATAATGCATACTTATGTCATGAGTAAGAATAGGGGCTTAAATCATATGGTGGAGCGAGCGACATGACTGGCCAGGCGTTGTATAAAACCGTGATTGCAGGCGCAATATAACAAAACTGTATCTTTCTTGTTAAAAGCTGGCTTGCGTGGATATGTATAGACAAGTATATGTATTTATATCCTCACTGCAGAGACTTTGCTGACAATGAAAAATATCACCCTCATCCCCGGCCAACTCACACTGACCCAACTGCGTGATATCTATAGCCAACCGCACCTGTTAACGCTGGATGAGCGCGCCTTTACCGCCATCAACGACAGCGTCGCTTGCGTCAATGCCATCATGGCGGAAGGTCGAACGGCATACGGTATTAATACCGGTTTTGGATTACTTGCTCAGACGCGTATCGCTACCGACGATCTGGAAAATTTACAGCGTTCTTTGGTGCTTTCTCACGCTGCGGGCGTTGGCGAACCGCTGGATGATGACCTGGTGCGCCTGATTATGGTGCTGAAGATCAACAGCCTTGCGCGTGGCTTTTCCGGCATTCGTTTGCAGGTGATCCAAATGTTGGTGGCGATGGTAAATGCAGGTGTTTATCCCTGGATCCCGGCGAAAGGATCTGTCGGTGCGTCCGGCGATTTAGCGCCTTTAGCACATATGTCGCTTACGCTGCTTGGCGAAGGCAAAGCGCGCTGGCAAGGCGAATGGTTGCCTGCAACTGAAGCACTGAACAGAGCCGGGCTTGCTCCGCTGACGCTGGCGGCGAAAGAGGGGCTGGCGCTGCTCAACGGGACGCAAACCTCGACAGCGTTCGCATTGCGCGGCCTGTTTGAGGCCGAAGATCTGTTCGCTTCTGCAGTGGTTTGTGGTGCGCTGACCACCGAGGCGGCGCTCGGTTCACGCCGTCCATTCGATGCGCGCATTCACGAAGTGCGTGGTCAGCGTGGGCAGATCGACGCGGCGGCTCTCTATCGCCATGTGCTGACTGATAATAGCGAGGTTTCACAGTCTCATCACAACTGCAATAAAGTGCAGGATCCTTACTCATTGCGCTGCCAGCCGCAGGTCATGGGAGCGTGTCTGACGCAGCTGCGTTTTGCCGCCGATGTGTTGCTGACCGAAGCGAATGCGGTTTCTGATAACCCGCTGGTTTTCGCTGCTGAAAATGAGGTGATCTCCGGTGGTAATTTCCACGCGGAGCCGGTTGCGATGGCCGCTGATAATATCGCGCTGGCCATCGCTGAAATCGGCTCGCTGGCGGAGCGGCGTATCGCTCTGTTGATGGACAGCCATATGTCGCAACTTCCGCCCTTCCTGGTAAAAAACGGCGGTGTTAACTCCGGTTTTATGATTGCCCAGGTTACAGCCGCAGCGCTGGCGAGTGAGAACAAAGCGTTGTCGCATCCGCACAGTGTCGATAGTTTGCCGACCTCTGCTAATCAGGAAGATCATGTTTCGATGGCGCCTGCTGCCGGTCGTCGGCTCTGGGAAATGGCGGCTAATACCCGCGGCGTGATTGCCGTGGAATGGCTGGCTGCCTGCCAGGGGCTGGATATGCGGGAAGGATTAACCTCCAGCCCGTTACTTGAGCAGGCGCGCCATTTGCTACGTGAACGGGTGTCTCATTACGATAAAGATCGCTACTTCGCGCCGGATATTGAGCAGGCTTCGCAGATGCTGGCGGAGCGTCATCTGGCACTGCTGCTACCGGATATTTTGTCATAAAGGATCACCGGATTGCGGTTCGTTAACTCACTTCCGGTTAAACGCCTGGGTTGGTAAAGTGAAGCATACTGTAACGTGACCAGCAGGGAATTCAGCGTGACCGGAAGAATTGACTATCAGATAGAGAAGTACAGTTTTACGGAAGTGGGTGAAACGCCGCGCCTGACGCAGCAATGGGCCGATGTCGCAGAAGAGTGCCGTCAGACGCAGGCCGGAGCCGAAGAGCGCCTGCGGATCGCGCTGCTGAATGTCGATTATGTCACCAGCTTTGAATTACCTTTCCGGTTGCTGCTTATTCGCGCTCCGCAACTGATCGCCAGCCTGCGTGATGAACTGCAAATCAGCCAGAAAAATGTGCTGTTTAACGGTAAGCGTTTTGGTTGCGTCTACACGTTGAGAAACGATTTGAGCGGTATTCCGGATGAATTTCAGTACCGGCTGTCAACGCGCATCCGTCGGATTGATGCCGAAGGCAATACAGCCGCGCCTTATCAACAGATTGCGAAAGAGACTAAAGCACCGCGTGAGCGTCTTAAAGTTGCGCTGACGGAAGGATTACAGGTAACCGCGCTGGACGGGCTTTTCTGGTTTGGTATTCAGCGAATCGCCGCCGATGTGCAACGACTGAGAAAAACCGGCCTGAAGATAGTCACCGCAGAAACGGACGTTTTTGATAATTTGACCGGAACAACGCGGCGTGTACCAGTTTATCGGCGCGTAGAAAATGAAAGTGCGTGAGGACATTTCTGGCCGGAATATGTGCTCTTTCTTTGCGGTTAATTATTGACTGCATTCTGTTTGGCAGAAGATTAAGCCCTCAGTATGGCTTCCTTTTGCCGAGCATTCACTTTGTCGGTCGAACTGAAAATTCTGATTGCGGGTTTATTTACCATTTCAGGTCGGCCTTAAAATAATTATTGGCCATGTGGTCATGTTTTCGACGTGTTTACCTCATCCATTTCTCCTGTCAGTTTCTTATCCTTTCCATTATTTCGCTCTGTAATTACATCTCTTATCGCGAATGGGTATTTTTATTTTCTTAACATTGATGCATGTCATTTTAAAATCGCATTTTTAACAATGCTCTATCCTTTTTTGTTTTTTCGCTATAAAGCTTTATTTTTAGCAGTGATGATAGTTTGTTTTTCTTATTTATCATAATTACTCTCTTCTTAAGTAATGGATGAAAATTCTTAATTTTCTTATATATATGGTTTAAGAGTTTGTGTATTTGATATTTTGTAGATCATTGTTCTATTATCGCGGGCCAGGAAAGGTCGTGCATGGAAAATATGCACAAATATAAACAGAGGGACAGGTAAATGGCTGACAGCTTCCAGAACGAAGTGCCTAAGGCACGTATTAATTTAAAGCTTGATCTGCATACGGGCGGGGCGAGCAAAAAAACGGAATTACCACTGAAATTATTGGTTGCCGGTGACTTTAGTAACGGGCAGGAAACTGCGTCATTATCAGAACGCAGTAAGGTAAATATTTCCAAAAATAATTTTGATAGTGTTCTTTCTGAATATTCCCCAAACGTCAGTCTGACCGTTAAAAATACGCTGGCTGATGATGGCAGCGAAGACAACATCAGTCTGACCTTCCGGAGCATGAAGGATTTCACCCCTGAGCAGGTTTCTCGGCAAATTCCTCAGCTGAAGGCAATGCTTTCCATGCGCAATCTGCTTCGCGATTTAAAAGCGAACCTGCTGGACAATCAGGCTTTCCGAAAGGAGCTGGAAAAAATTCTCCTCGACCCGGAATTGAGCGCAGAACTCAGAACTGAGCTGTCAGCCCTGGCACCGAAACAGCCATAACGGTCACTGATGATTTAACGGATTAATAAGGAAGATGCTGATGTCTGTAAAAAATGAGAATGCGACTGGCGGCGAAAGCGTGGTTCTGGAACGCCCTGCGGCAGGCGGGGTTTATGCTTCTCTGTTTGAAAAAATTAACCTGAATCCGGTCTCTGAACTGAGTGCTCTGGATATCTGGCAGGATGCGAAGGCAATGTCTGATGCCACAGCCGATGAGCGTCTGACCGCCGGGATGCAGGTCTTTCTGGAGTGTCTGACAAAAGCCGGTTCTAAAATTGAAAAGCTCGATAAGAACCTGATAGACCACCATATTGCAGAACTCGACTATCAGATTAGCCGCCAACTGGATGCCGTGATGCACCATGAGGAGTTTCAGGCTGTAGAGAGCCTCTGGCGCGGTGTGAAGTCGCTGGTGGATAAAACAGATTTTCGCCAGAACGTGAAAATTGAACTTCTGGACATGTCCAAAGAAGATCTGCGACAGGACTTCGAAGACAGCCCGGAAATCATTCAGAGTGGACTGTATAAACATACATACATCGATGAGTATGACACACCGGGTGGAGAGCCGATCGCTGCGCTGATTTCCGCTTACGAATTTGATGCGTCTGCGCAGGATGTCGCGCTCCTGCGCAACATTTCAAAAGTCTCCGCTGCTGCTCACATGCCATTTATCGGCTCTGCCGGCCCGAAATTTTTCCTCAAGGATTCGATGGAGGAAGTTGCGGCCATCAAAGACATTGGTAACTACTTCGATCGTGCGGAGTACATCAAGTGGAAATCCTTCCGTGAGACGGACGATGCCCGCTATATCGGTCTGGTGATGCCGCGCGTGCTGGGTCGCTTGCCGTATGGTCCGGATACCGTGCCGGTGCGGAGCTTCAACTACGTGGAAGAAGTCAAAGGCCCGGATCACGATAAATACCTGTGGACCAACGCATCCTTCGCCTTTGCATCCAACATGGTTCGCAGCTTCATCAACAACGGCTGGTGTGTACAAATTCGTGGCCCACAGGCAGGTGGTGCCGTGCAGGACCTGCCTATTCATCTGTACGATCTGGGTACCGGCAATCAGGTGAAAATCCCGTCAGAAGTGATGATCCCGGAAACCCGTGAGTTTGAGTTTGCGAACCTGGGCTTTATTCCATTAAGTTATTATAAAAACAGAGATTATTCCTGCTTCTTCAGCGCTAACTCCACCCAGAAGCCGGCCCTGTATGACACAGCGGATGCCACGGCCAACAGCCGTATCAATGCGCGTCTGCCGTATATTTTCCTGCTGTCGCGTATTGCACACTACCTGAAGCTGATTCAGCGTGAAAATATCGGCACAACCAAAGACCGTCGTCTGCTGGAGCTTGAGCTCAACACCTGGGTGCGCAGTCTGGTGACCGAAATGACCGACCCGGGCGACGAGCTGCAGGCCTCTCACCCCCTGCGTGACGCCAAAGTGGTGGTGGAAGACATTGAGGACAACCCGGGCTTCTTCCGTGTGAAACTCTATGCGGTGCCGCACTTCCAGGTAGAAGGGATGGACGTCAACCTGTCACTGGTTTCCCAGATGCCGAAAGCCAAATCCTGAGGCGAGAGGAAATCAGGGATGAAAATTTACCGCCCACTTTGGGAGGATGGGGCCGCTCTGGCCCCACAACAATTCCAGCAGCAGGCTCGCTGGAATGAACACGTTGCCGACATGGTCGCCCGGATGGGGGTTTCTCATCCCTGGGGCGTGGTGGCGGCAGAATTTGACGATGTAGCACTGGCGCTCTCGCGCCTGAACGCCACCCGTCTGGTGGTGCGCTTTCAGGACGGTACCCTTGTGGATACCGACCTGGCTGACACGCTTCCTCCGGTCTGTGATTTGTCTTTTGCCGCCGGCAGTGAAGCTGTTGACGTTGTTGTCGCTCTGCCGCTGCTGAGTGCCAGCGGTGGCAACCTTGATAACGGCCAGGACAGTGAGCGCCCGCGTCGCTGGAAATCGGAACGCGTAGTGGTACAGGAACTGGCCGGTCATGAAAGCGGGGAGCTTGCGATCCTGCGTCATGCGCTGACCCTGCGTCTTTCCAGCCAGGAAAACACGGCATACCTGACCTGTCCGGTAGCCCGTCTGGTGCGTAATGCGCAGGGGCAGTGGAGCCGGGACCCGGCCTTTATCCCACCGATGTTGTCTGTTGCCGCCAGTCCGTGGCTTGCCACCGAACTGAATGACCTGCTGGTGCGCCTGCAGGCACGCAGGAAGCGTCTGATGGCCATGCGCCGGGAAAGCAATGAGCGGATGGCCGACTTTGCGGTCGCGGATGTCTCCCTGTTCTGGTTGCTCAACGCCCTGAACAGCACCGAGCCGGTGCTGACTGAACTGCTTCAGACGCCTGAGCGTCACCCGGAACTACTGTACCGCGAACTGACCCGCCTGGCCGGCAGTCTGCTGACGTTCTCACTGGAGCATGACGCCGGCGATATTCCTGCTTATCAGCATGCTGCACCGGAGCGGGTATTCCCGCCGCTGCTGGCACTGCTCGATAAGCTGCTGGAAGCGAGCCTGCCGTCACGGGTGGTGAGTATCCACCTGGAGCACCAGGACCAGATCTGGAAAGGGGCCCTACACGATGCGCGCCTGCGAGAAGGGGCAGACTTCTACCTTTCCGTACGCTCTTCCATGCCGAACCATGAACTTCAGACCAAATTCCCGCAGCTGTGTAAAGCGGGCAGCTTTGAAGATGTGTCCGATGTGGTGAATGTGGCCCTGAGCGGGATGGTTATCAAGCCGCTGACCCATGTGCCGGCCGCTATCCCGTTACGCCTTGAGAACCAGTATTTCTCGCTGGATCTGAGTAGTGAGGTGGCTCGGGCAATGCTTGAGATGGGCAGTTGCACCTTCTATACCCCGCGCTCGCTGGGGGATGTGAGTCTTGAACTCTTTGCGGTGCTGCGCTCATGAATAAATCCGAACTAAGTCAGATTGAACGTATTTTCTACCCGGGCTGGCTGATGGCCAGTCAGCTGCGAGGTGGTCAGGAAGTCCGGGACGGGGAAGGGCTCTATCGCCGGGCCTGTCGTCTGGTACAGGAGGCAAAAGGGGCGCTCACGGAGGCAGGTTACAGCGACATCAGTCGTGACCATATGGTGTATGCCCTGTGTGCACTGCTTGATGAAAGCGTGATGAACCGGGGAACCACCGATGATGGTTACCTGACCTGGCGCCGTGATCCGCTGCAGGCACACTTCTTTGGCACCCTCAATGCCGGCGAAGAGCTGTGGGAGCGGATCCGCAACCTTCTGAAAGAAACTGCTCCTGACGCCGCTGTCCTGACCTGCATGTACCGGGCCCTGCAACTGGGGTTCGTGGGGCAATATCGCGCCCAGGATGATGAGCACCGGGAAGATATCGTTCGTGCGCTCGCGGAACGGGTGCCGGCCTTCACGCTGGCACAGGACGCTCCCATTGTTGCTTGTGCTTCACGCCTGCGCAGCGACCGTCGCTGGTACTGGCTGAGCTGGGTCGTGGCCGCTGTCGCCCTGGTGGCACTATGGTTCTTCCTTTCGTCTTCGCTTTCCGACCTGGTAAGCCAGACCGTCAGGCCGGGGTAAGCGATGCGGGATGCGTACCGAAGTCTGCTAACTGCCCTGGGGGCCGTGCTGGCACTGTGGCTCATTCTGGGATTCTGGCCTCTGTCCACGGGCAGCCGCGTGGCACTCAGTCTGCTGGTTGTTCTGGTGTCCGGGATGATGTTCTGGCGTCAGCGACGGGCTGCGCAGGCTCGGGCGACCGCTGTCCGGGAAATTGTGGATGAAAACCTGCCGCCGGAAGATTTTCAGGGGGCGGTGATCCTCGTTTGTGGCGACAACGCTCCGCTGTTTGTCTCCGGTTCCCGTCACCGGGAAACCCGGCAGGGCTGGTATCTGTGGGTGAAGGATGCGGAACAACTGTCCCTCCTGGCACAGCACATGAGCCTGGTGCGCCCGGTCCTGGTGTCGCAAATCTCCGTCATGCTGGCGGTGGTGCCTGAGCAGTATAAATCCGGTGATGATTTTACCCAGTCTCTGCGGGGCTGGCAGCGTGCTGTCGTCCAGTGCCGCGCAGCATTTGGCACGATCCCACCGCTGTGGACCGTGACCTGGGTATCGCCTCCTGTGGCCTGCGCGGAAGCTGAACCCGTCTGGTTTACCACAGTCAGCCCGCGAAGCGGCATTCAGATGTATCAGCCCGGTCAGGGCAATGTGTCACTGACAGAGTGGACCCGGGAGAGTGGATCTGACGGGCGTCTTTCGCGTCTGAGTCAGGGGCTGTGGCTGGACAGCCTGCTTGCCTGGCAGAACAGCGCAGTCAATGACCTGCTGTCGGTGCGTCAGGGCGAACTGCCGGTGATGAAGCCTTGTGTACAGGGCATGTGCATGGTGCCGGTGAACGGTATCGAGGGCAATCTCTGGCAGCAGCACATCACTACCGTGACGGCGCTGCCACCAGATACCGTTGTGACCACCGAACCACTACCGTTGCCTGAACTGCTGCTGCCGGCGCTGCCGCGCCGACAGGGCGTCAGCCGCAGAATGATGTTCTGGCGTTACGCCGGGTTACTGGGCGGGATTTTCCTGGCACTTGCCATGCTGGCGTCCTGGATGAACAACCAGCGTCTCATTCGTAATGTTGGCGATCACCTTGCGTTATATCACCAGCTGACGGGCAAGCCTTTTGCCCCGAAACTGCGCGCACAGCAGCGCCTCAGCGCCGATGACGCATTGCTGGACGACTGGGCGCGTCGCGGGGAGCCACTGCGTTATCGCCTGGGGCTGTATCAGGGGTTGCGCCTGGTACCGCCTGTTGAGGCCGCCATCAGCGACTGGGCCCCACCGCCACCACCACCACCGGTCATCAAGAAAATCATTCAGGGCCCGAAAACCATCCGTCTCGACAGCATGTCGCTGTTTGATTCGGGCAAATCGGCGCTGAAAGCCGGGTCCACCAAAATGCTGGTGAATTCTCTGGTCGGCGTGAAGGCGAAGCCGGGCTGGCTGATTGTCGTGTCCGGGCATACCGATAACACCGGCAATCCGCAACTGAACCAGACGTTGTCCCTGAAACGTGCCGAAGCGGTGCGCAACTGGATGCGTGATACCGGTGACGTGCCGGAAAGCTGTTTTGCGGTTCAGGGCTATGGCGAGAGCCGTCCGATCGCAACCAATGACACCCCGGATGGGCGCGCGCTCAACCGCCGTGTCGAAATCAGTCTGGTACCGCAGGCCAGTGCCTGCCAGATACCAGGCCAACCCAAAGCGTCATCGCAGGATGATGGCGCATCACAACACAATGGAGAGTAATTCCCATGGCAATTCCTGTTTATCTTTGGCTGAAGGACGACGGCGGCGCGGACATCAAGGGTTCTGTTGACGTTCAGGATCGTGAAGGCAGCATCGAAGTGGTGGCGCAGAAGCATAACCTGTACATCCCGACCGACAACAACACCGGCAAGCTGACCGGTACCCGTATCCACACCCCGTTCCTGTTCACCAAGGAAATCGACTCGTCCAGCCCGTACCTGTACAAGGCGGTGACCACCGGTCAGACGCTGAAGTCTGCGGAATTCAAGTGGTACAAAATCAATGACGCGGGCCAGGAAGTGGAGTACTTCAACACCAAACTCGAGAACGTCAAAGTGGTGAAAGTGAATCCGGTGATGCACGACGTCAAGGATCCTTCTTTAGAGAAGCATAACCACCTCGAGCAGATCGAGCTGCGTTACGAAAAAATCACCTGGACCTACAAAGACGGCAACATCATTCATTCCGATTCCTGGAACGAACGCGCCACCGCGTAAGTCACGAGCGGGCAGAGCTTCTCTGTCCGCATTTTGCTTTTGCTGAGCGTCTGCCTGTGCGGGCGTTGAGCAAAAAACATCACATCCCGGAAACAGACCTTATGGGCCTCGGTAACGGCCAGGGGCGGTAGCGTGCCTGAACGGTCCTCAACAGTGAGCAAGCAAACATGGAAAACCCGGCAATCCTTCTTCGACGTCTCAACCCTTACTGCGCCCGCGCGATGGAAGGGGCAGCCTCTCTGTGTCAGACCCGCGCGCACGCAGAAATCCTGCCGGAGCACTGGCTGCTGAAACTGCTTGAGCAGGGGGAAGGTGACCTGACGGTGCTGGCGCGCCGCTACGGGTGGGACATGGACGCCGTCTGGCAGGATTTGCTGGGCTGGCTGGATAAACAGCCGCGCTCGGTTCGCCATCGTCCGCAGCTGTCTGATGCTATTCAGTCTCTGCTGCAGGAAGCCTGGCTGATTGCCTCGCTTAACGGTGAAGAGCACATCCGCAGCGTCCATCTTCTGATGGCGCTGGTCGATAAGCAGAATCTGATACGCTGCGATGGTCTGTGGCCACTGCTGACCCTGGGCCAGCGTCAGCTGGAACGTCTGCGTCCGCTGCTTGATGGGCAGTCGGATGAACGCCCGGACGTGCAGCAGGAAGCAGAGCTGGCGCAGAGCCACGGTGGCGAGGTGGAGTTTGTCGGCCGTCCGGTGGGTGCAGAACTGAAAGAGGGGGAGCTGACCCCGGCCCTGCAGAATGCGCTGGATAAATTCACCCTCGACGTCACTACCAAAGCCAGAGAAGGCAAAATCGACCCGGTCTTTGGCCGTGATACTGAAATCCGCCAGATGGTGGACATTCTCTCGCGCCGTCGTAAGAACAACCCGATTCTGGTGGGTGAACCAGGCGTCGGCAAAACGGCGCTGGTTGAAGGTCTGGCTTTACGTATCGCAGAAGGTAACGTTCCGGAAAGCCTGAAGCCGGTTATTCTGCGCACCCTCGACCTTGGCCTGTTGCAGGCGGGGGCAGGAGTGAAAGGTGAGTTCGAACAGCGCCTGAAAAACGTCATCGATGCTGTACAACAGTCGCCTACCCCAATTTTGCTGTTTATTGACGAAGCCCACACCATCATCGGCGCGGGTAACCAGGCGGGAGGCGCAGATGCGGCCAACCTGTTGAAACCTGCGCTGGCGCGTGGCGAACTTCGCACTATCGCCGCCACCACATGGTCTGAATATAAACAATATTTTGAGCGCGATGCGGCCCTGGAGCGTCGCTTCCAGATGGTGAAGGTGGACGAGCCGGACGATGAGACGGCGTGCCTGATGCTCAGAGGTCTGAAATCCCGCTATGCCGAACACCATAACGTGCACATCACTGACGATGCGGTCCGTGCGGCCGTCACCCTGTCCCGTCGCTACCTGACCGGCCGCCAGTTGCCGGACAAGGCTGTTGATTTGCTGGATACCGCCGCCGCGCGCGTGCGCATGAGTCTTGATACTGTGCCGGAAGCCATTGTACGCCTGAAATCCCGTCTGATAGCGCTTGGGATGGAAACACAGGACTTGCTGGAGGACATCGCCGCAGGAGCATCGTCACACGGTGACCGACTGGCAGTCATTGACACGCTGCGTACGGAGCTTGGGTCGGAGCTGAAAACGCAGGAAGCCCGTCTTGAGGTAGAGCGCCAGCTGGTCGGGGAGCTGATAGCCTGCCGTCAGGACATCAGTCGTCAGGCAGATATTCACACCCTGCAGCAACAGCTGGATTTTCTGCAGCAGGACGGTGCACTAATCCGGCCGGATGTGGATATCCGTATGGTTGCCAACGTGATAGCCGACTGGACCGGCGTTCCGCTCTCCTCCCTGATGAAAGATGAACAGACCGAACTGCTGACACTCGAAAACGAAATCGGCAAGCGCGTGGTCGGGCAGGACGTGGCGCTGACCGCCATCGCCCGGCGCCTGCGTGCGGCAAAAACGGGTCTCACGTCCGAGAATGGTCCGCAGGGCGTGTTCCTGCTGGTTGGCCCGAGTGGCGTCGGTAAGACCGAAACTGCACTGGCGCTGGCGGACGTGCTGTACGGCGGTGAGAAATCCCTCATCACCATCAACCTGTCCGAATACCAGGAGCCGCACACGGTGTCGCAGCTGAAAGGCTCGCCTCCGGGTTACGTGGGTTACGGTCAGGGCGGCATTCTCACCGAAGCGGTACGTAAGCGCCCGTATAGCGTGGTGCTGCTTGATGAAGTGGAAAAGGCGCACCGCGACGTGATGAACCTGTTCTACCAGGTGTTCGACCGGGGCTTTATGCGCGACGGCGAAGGGCGTGAAATCGACTTCCGCAACACCGTCATCCTGATGACCTCCAACCTCGGCAGCGATCACCTGATGCAGTTGCTGGACGAACAACCAGAATCCACCGAAGGTGACCTGCACGAACTGCTGCGCCCGATATTGCGCGACCACTTCCAGCCCGCCCTGCTGGCCCGCTTCCAGACCGTCATCTACCGTCCGTTAGCGGAAACCGCTATGCGTATCATCGTGGAAATGAAACTGGCACAGGTCAGCAAGCGCTTACATCGTCACTACGGCCTGACCACTAAGATTGACGAAAGCCTGTATGACGCGCTGACTGCCGCCTGCCTGCTGCCGGACACCGGCGCGCGTAACGTCGACAGCCTGCTCAACCAGCAAATTCTGCCAGTGCTGAGTCAACAACTGTTGACCCACATGGCCGCGAAACAGAAACCACACTCCCTGACGCTCGGCTGGAGCGATGAGGAAGGGATTGTACTGGCGTTTAATGAGGCGCACGGAGGCTGAAATGCAGATTTGCATGATGGATTACGGCAACCTGTCGGCGGATGGCAAAACGGCGTACCTGAAATGCTACGGCATCGGGACTTTTGAAGTGCTGACGGGCGTGGATTTTTATATCAATAATCCTGACTGTGCTGACCATGAAAATGCTGCTATCCCGCCGGGGACTTACTGGGTGACCGACAGGCCTGCCGGCAGCTTGTATAACCGAGTCCGGGCAGAGGCGATCGATGCCTGGCATGGTTACCGAAATCATCATTCCGAATGGTTTGCCCTTTTCAGCGATAAAACTAAAAGAGACGGCATCATGGTGAATGGCCTGAACCGTACAGGATTTCGTCTTCATCCTTTGAACAGCGATGGTTCCGGTGAGTCCTGGGGCTGTATCACCCTTCGCCGGTCCAGTGATTTTCAGCACCTGCGACGTCTGCTACTGCAGAGAGGAACCTTCCCGGTTCCTGGCGGCAATGGTCTGAAGGCCTGGGCCCGTATCGATGTGCGTGGTACCCCGGACTACAGCCTGTGTGATAAAGAGACCGAAGCAAGAAAAGAGGCTGATAAACGCCGGACGCAGCAGGCGCTGAAAAAGCGCGCGGAGAACGCCGAATGAAAATCCTGCTGTTTATTGTGCTGTTCTCGAGCGGGATCCACTTCATTCCTGATGCATGGGTTGCGAGTTTTGTGAAGGCCCATATCCCGATTCGCGGTGACGGGGAAAACGCGATGGACAGCTTCGAGATGCATATCATCGTGATTAAAACAACGTTGTGTGCTGTCGGATCGTACCTCCTGATGAAGCTGCTCTTCTGGCTGAAAAATCGCAAAAAAAGATAATCTCTTTCTCACTTCCTGTGACAAATGCTGGCCCGCGCCAGCCCTGACGGAATAACCGAATACACAATGGAGTCAACGCCATGAGCCTGACGGATACCCTGAACACGATGGTGGCCACCGTCACCGGAAAAGCCCTGAACCGCTACCGCCTCGATATTCCTTCCTGTACGGCCGATATCGATGTGGAGGACTTCAGGGGTTCAGAAGCGATGAGCGAGCTTTACAGCTACACCATCAACTTCACCAGTGCCGACAAGAACATTGATGCCCGCCAGATGCTGAGCAAGCCGGCGACCCTGACCATGGGCGCGGGCAATTTGCTTTCCCTGACGGAGCGTAAGGTGGTTCACGGAGTGGTGACCCGTTTCGAGCGTACCGGTGGTTCAGCAGATGAAGCGCAGTACTGCATTGTGCTGGAACCGTTCCTGGCATTACTGGGGAATCAGTTCCGTACTCATCGCTTTTTCGTCAACAAGTCGGTGCCGGAAGTGGTTGCAGAGGTGCTCACGGAGCATGGCCTGAAAGGCTGGGAGTTTGAGTTTACCCTCAAAGCCGACTATCCAAAGCGTGAGCAGATTAACCAGTATCAGGAAAACGACCTCGCCTTCATTGAACGCCTGCTGGCGGAGGTGGGGATTTTTTACTTCTTCACCCTGCAGCCTGATACCCAGACCGAAGTGGTGCACTTTGCGGACAAGCAGAGCGCCTGGACGTTTGGTAAAAAACTCCCACTGAACAGCCCGTCAGGGGCGAATGACAATGCGGCCGACTCGGTGTGGGATGTGCACGTGTGGCATAACGTAGTGGAGCGCTCGGTCACCGCCAGCGATTACAACCACCGCGAAGCCCAGAACGTCCTGACGTCCGTGCCGGCGGACATGACCTGCGGGGACGGGGAAGGGAACACCTACGGCGATGTGTACCATTATCGCCCGCGTCACCTTGAACGTGGCGATAAAATTAACCCCGCAGCGGAAACAGGTAACTACTGGGCGCGCCTGGAGCATGAACGCTACCTTTCCACCCAGACCACTGTAACTGGCAGCAGCACCGACCATACCCTGGGTCCGGCTCAGGTGTTGACTATCACCGAAACTGCTATCCCGCCGACGCTGCCGCGTGAAACCGAAAACGGTCTCGTCATCATCAGCGCCGGTTACTCTGCCAGCCGTCAGAACGCGCTGAAGGTGGAATGGGCGGCTATGCCGTACTACGAGAACCGATGCTGGCGTCCAGCCGCGAAAAAGCGTCCGGTGGTCAGCGGCACCCTGATGGCGCGTGTGACCAGTGCCAAAGATAACGACATCTACGCCTGGCAGGATGCATCCGGCATGTACCGGGTGAAGTTTGATGCTGACCGCGACGATAAACGCCAGGGCATGGAAAGCATGCCGGTGCGCTTTGCCAAACCTTACGGTGGTGACAAGTACGGCTTCCACTTTCCGCTGATACAGGGTACTGAAGTCGCCATTGCCTTCCATGAAGGCGATCCGGATCGGCCGTATATTGCCCATGCCATGCACGACTCCCGCCACGTTGACCACGTTACTGAAGCTAACAGCAGCCGAAATGTGATCAGGACTGCAGGCCTGAACAAACTGCGGATGGAGGACAAGCGCGGCGAAGAGCACATTAAGCTCAGTACCGAATACGGGGGGAAGACCCAACTGAATTTAGGGCACAACGTCAATGCTTCCAGGGTTCTTCGTGGTAAAGGGGCAGAGTTGCGCACTAACGACTGGGTCAGCGTTCGTGGTGGTAAGGGCATTCTGCTTACTGCAGATGCTCAGCCTGACGTCGGCAGTAAAATGCTTGAAATGGACAGGGCTGTAGAACAACTGGAGCAGGCACTCACGCTGGCAAGAAGCCTCCAGGCCGCTGCGAAAGGGGCACAGGCAACAGTATCTGACATCGACAGCCAAAAGACGCTAAACAGCTCACTGAAATATCTAAAAATGCCAGGATTGCTGGCCAGTGCTCCCGCTGGAATAGGCATTATCAGTCCTGAGGCTGTCCGGCTTGCTTCAGGCGGGGCAAGTATTGGCCTTATGTCAGGTAAAAACACGGATATCAGTACCGGGCAATCATTCACTGTAGCGGCAAGCGAAGCTGTAAGTTTGTTTGCACAGGCTGCAGGAATGAAAATGTATGCTGGAGCTGGGAAGGTTGACATTCAGGCGCAGGCAGATGCCATGAATGTCTCAGCATTACAGGACATCACTGTCGCCAGTAGTCAGGGGAGCGTGAAGGTAAATGCCAGCAAGGAACTGATTTTAAGTTGCGGCGGCGCTTATATAAAGCTTAGCGGTGGGAATATTGAACTGGGGTGTCCGGGAAATATTTTGCTGAAAGCGGCCAATGTTAATCAGACAGGCCCTGCCAGCTTAGATACACCGCCGGTGACTTTCCCGAAAGGGTACAGCGAAGGGTTTATCACAACGTCATCCGCCAGCGGAGCAGTAAAGCCTTTCACCACATATAAAATTACGACGGCTGAAGGAGATGTTTATGAGGGCATTTCCGGTGCAGAAGGAGAGACTTCTCCAATATTTACGTCTATGCCATCGCAGTTAAAAATCGAATATCCGCGAAATATTGCTGATAGCCAGGAGGGCGAATAAAATGACTACAGCTGTATCCTCACTCTGCCGTAAAAATCCTCATGCTCCATGTGAAGAGCAAATGCCCTACTGGGTCGAATTTCAACTGGTTGATGAGCAGGGCGATGCTGTAGCGTATATGCCATGGACTGTGGAAAGCGCTCATCCTGTTTCCGGGCCGGTGGAGGGATTCACTTATTCTGGTCAGAGCGATGCTGACGGGCTAATCAGAGTTGATATGCCGCATGGTCTTGAGCTGAAACTGACACTTGACAGTAACCAACTGACAAAGGAAATGGAAAAGCGCTCTCTTCGCGTGGGTAGAGATCCTCTAAAAGACTCAATTGTTCGTCCAAAAGCAGAGAAAAATGGCTATGTGTGGCACTACGCCGTTGTGGGCGAATTATGTCATGAGCAACCTGATTTACAATTAAGAGACGGGGAAGAGTTACCCTTATTTCATTTTCCAATCAGTAGTTCATTTAAGGGCGTTAAGGTCAGAACAAATGAACTTGAAAAGCGCCATGTGATCGAAATTTGTCCGTTCAGAGCCTGGGAGCTAGTGCTCCATCACCAGGATGATTACTCTATGGCCAATGCCATCAATTTAGGGTTGGCCTCTGATGTAGCATATGATGATATAGATATCATTACGAAGTATTTTATTAATAAATGTCAGGACCTGTCGACGATACCATCCAGAAAGATTGGTCAATCGACTATTAATGCTTTAGTTGTTGATGTGCCGTATTCTGATAGATATTTTCTTCCAATAGATATTGATTCGACCGAAGCTGATGATCCTGAAGGAGATACGCAGCTTTATTATGTCTACAACAACAATAAAATAGTCATAGCATGGTGTGGGACTGCCAGTCTGACTGATGGGATAACTGATGCTTCTTTCAGACCAGTAGAGTCCGATAGTTGCAATATCAAATCTGAATGTACTTCATTAGTTCCTGTTGGGAAAGTGCATACTGGTTTTTGGGCTGGTTATACCTTAATTGAAAGAATGTTTGAAAATCAGCTTAATGAACTTAGCAATAAAATTGAAGGTAGGGATTTGTTCATTTGTGGCCATAGCTTAGGAGGAGCGCTGGCGTTAATCCACTCTGCAAGATTAAAGGAAAGTAAACCACTTCTTTATACTTATGGTATGCCCAGAACGTTCACTAAAAATGCTGTGGATGTATTATCAAGTATTACTCATTATCGACATGTAAATGATCAAGATCCAGTGCCATCGGTTCCGCCTGAAGCTGATCTGGATAATCAGTTATATAAATTATGGGGGCCTTTGGGAACAACGCTTGGTTTTTTATGGTCTGTCGTTGAACTTACCGCCTCGCAAATCGTAGAGTGGGGTGACTGTTTTTGGCACCATGGCAATACGGTCGCATTTTTAACCACAACCCAAAGTAGAAAATGGCAGCAGTGTAGTATTGAACTTCCTTACCCAAGAAATTGCATGACCATTCAGGCAAGGCTTCCTGAAAAAATTAAGCTCTACCTTGTTCCTTCACTGGCAATCCAGGAAGCTAAACAATCCGGACAAGATCAAAAGGCTTTTAAAGCTTCGCTTACTAAGGAAGATCTTCAAGAATTTTTCCCCGAAGGCATGAATCCAAATAGAGGGATTCTTGCGAATGTTGGAAATCATCTTCTGACATCATATATGCCCTATATAAATAATAAATTGTTAGGGTTAGCTTATGAAAAAGGGCTAAGCGATGGAAAGGCCTTCACTGAGCATGCCGATAAAGTAGCATCCTTTAATTTACAAATGGACCACTATTCAGGTGAAATCCCTAAGAATGAGTTTGACAGGAATAAAAAGTTTCTTTCGCTCGAGGATTTGCTAAAAAATTCGCTTAGCTCAACCATCTCTGCCGCATCCGGTTCCGATGCTCTTAAAAGATTTGGCCATTATGGTGAAGAGGACATAGAAAATGTATAAGAGATTAAATTCATTCGTCTTGATCCAGTTTGCTTTATTGCTAAATGGATGCGCTCAAGCAACTGACAGAACATTATCACCACCATTGAATTCTGATTGGGTTAATATTGAGATTAAAAATCCTTCTGCGTATACAAAGCCTTTTCCTCTTGAAGTGTTGTACGTATCAACAACGTGCAAGCGTGAGTTGATGAGTATGCGAGATGGTCAACATTATGAGAAGGTGGGACTCAATCCAATAAAAATACCTCTTCAGGAAAAGAACTCATCCGGTGTATGGATTGCAAAAGTAGCAAGAGATGGTGGTGGCAAGTGTAACTGGAAATTGAGTGAGTTCAATATGGGTATTGAATATATTGATGCTACCCACCTGGGGAAGGGGTTAGTTCCGGGAACTGCAGTTGGCGCAACAATTGCGTTTGATGACAATGCAGCTAAAAATGGTTTATTTAAAGTATCTGAAAATTCTGAACTTGTTTTATCTCCTGCGTACTATCCCTTGGTACAAGACAATAAACGCATTAGTGAAAACGATATGTTGAATTTATTTGGTGAGAAGGATTTTATGCAAATAAAGATGGTTTCTTCTGCCAAAGATATTCAGGTGATATTTAAACCAACTCTTGATGAATCTAAACTTGTGAAGATGATTGCTCCAAAAGAGCATAAAGCCGGAGCATTTTATAAAATCATATATCCAGATGGAACTGTCGTATCTGATGGAACGACTCACCCTGATGTAAACAGGTTAAAGGATTGATTTATGCGCAAGTGTATAAGTAAGGTATTCCTCAGTACGCTAACGTTCTTTATTGTTAGTTGTGTCAATGCGGATGATCGTACACTTTCTCCGCCATCGAATACGGAATGGGTAAATATTGAGATAAAAAACCCTTCATCGTATACAAAACCTATTCCTCTTGAGGTGCTCTACGTATCGACGACGTGTAAGCGTGAGTTGATGAGTATGCGGGATGGTCAGCATTATGAGAAGGTGGGGTATAATCCAGTTAAAAATCCCACTTCAGAAACAAAGTGATTCAGATATATGGGTCGCAAAAATAGCTAAAGATGGCGGTGGTAAGTGTAATTGGCAATTGAGTGAATTCAACTTGGGTATTGAATATATTGATGCAACTCACCTTGGTAAGGGATTGGTACCGGGAACTGCAGTTGGCGCAACAATTGCGTTTGATGATAATGCAACAAAAAATGGTCTATTTAAGACAGTTCATGGTGATATTAATTTGTCTCCGATATATTACCCATATATAAGGGAGAGAAAATTAAACTCTACAGAAACTACTTTGTCACTTTTAGGTGAGAAAAATTTTATCTCATTGAAGGCTGATGGGACTAATAAGATTAGTTTTATTCCTGGGTTAGATGAATCAAAAGTTACTCGGTATATTGGAGTGGCAAAGAAGGAGCCTGGCTCATACGCGAAGATAATTTATCCGGATGGAAGCGTAGCGCCAGAAGGTACAATAATTCCTGATTTTAATAAAATCAATGCAAAGTAACTGCTAATAAATATAGGTGTTTATTATGTCCAATGGCATCGTATTGATCAGAGACAAAACTTCTCACGGTGGAAAAGTGATCTCCGCCTCTTCCAATATTACTGTCGACGGGAAAAAAGCCGCATTGGTGGGTGACATGGTGAGTTGTCCGGTAGAGGGGCATGGAAATAATCCTATCGTAGAAGGATCACCGCACCGGACATTTAACGGTCGGGCTGTTGTCGTCGATGGCTGCAAATGTCAGTGCGGTTGTACTGTAATTTCAAGTGCTCAGAACAGCACGGTAGGATAAGCAATGGGCTGGGAAAGGACGAAAGCAACAACGATGGAGTTGCCTCCTGAACCATCTTTTACGGGATGGCTGTTGGCTGGTGGTGTTGCCGCGGTTGTGGGTATTTTGCTGTTTATTCTGCATGCGTCAGGCATGGTTAAGGCACTGGCTGCATTCAATATCTGGTGGCTGGCATCCAGCCCTGTTCTTGGTTGGTTTTTCCTGTTTTGTTTGCGGGGATGGCTGTGGGGCAGAACAGTCAATGAACATCAGTTTTTGCAGAGGGAGGCGGAATACGGACAGCAACGATGGGAAGCCTGGGCTGGACGCTATCTGGCCGTCCTTGGAAGCAGCATACTGCTACCTTCCGGAGTGACCTCTGACGCCATTGCTAAATCAGATGCTGCAGATGCGCCGCAATTTCTTTCACTGACCAGCCATTTTGATGCGCAATCGGTGAATTCCACCTCCTTGCTTGAACTGGGGCTGGCCGGTGTACAAAACGCGATCGCGATGCTGCCTGCGACAGTGCCGTTCAACGTCACCATTGTGAGCGACATGATTTCGTCAGACTTCGAGACCCGGTTTCGCAAATCATGGGGGAAAATTTACCCTGGGCGTGCGCTAACAGGTTCAGTTTCATGTTGTGAAGCCCTTTCTTTTGCCTGGCTCGAGGAGCGCCTTAAAAATCCCATTTTCGATATTGATTTGATCCTGATATTGCAGAACCAGGGTGCTGAACAGTATTCCGATGCACTCGCAGCGATGGTACTTACCAGCGATGATGTTGCTGAAAAATACCAGCTTTCACACTCCGCCCGCATATTGCGACCGATGCCGCTGGACATGACAAATTTCAGGGCTGATATGGGGTTGTTCCTCGAAACACAAACGATCGCCTGTCAGACATCAAACGTGTTCTGTGATTACGGGCACTGGAATGACGGGTTTGCTGATCTAATGACCGCGTCTCAATCACATCTGACACCGTGGGTGCCCCAGGAAATTGATGTACTGGAAAAATATAACGGAATTCCAGGGGGCGGGAGTGCGTGGCTTCTAGCCACATTACTGGCCGACATCGTGTCCGTCAGCAACAAACCTGTTTTAGGGCTGTTTACCTCAGGTACTGATCGTTTTGTCAGTACTGTTACTTCAGGGAGTGGAAATAATGATGCCGGGTAGTACATGGAGCAGAGGGGGGCTTGCCGGCATAATAGCCTGCATCTCAGCGATTATAGTGGCCTTGATCCTGCATTTTGGTCCCTCGTATGGCCTTGATACCCGACTGAAGCAAGTGCTTGCATTTGTTACCGTATGGATAGTCTTGCTGATTGTTTTCTATACGCCGTTCATGTTCCGGTACATGCGGGAAAAGTATCACCGCTGGCGGGAACAGAAGAACAATGCGTTGCCTTCTGATGAATCAAGAGTTGCCCGGACTCCGCCACGCAATGTCACCGTTGATTCCATCCGTGACGCCATGCGTAACCTCTACGGCCGGCGCTGGGGACGTAAAACACGCATCCTGCTGATAACCGGTACGACCGCTGAAGTAGAGCAACTGACTCCGGGTCTGACGGCTCAGCTCTGGCAGGAAGACCGCGGCACACTGTTGCTGTGGGGCGGTGACCTCAATACGCCAGCAGACAGTGCCTGGCTGACCGCGCTGCGTAAGCTGCGCCGTCGTCCGATGGATGGCATGGTATGGGTCACCTCGGCCTTTGACCAGCTCTCAGCACCTGGGCTGGAGCAGCCGCTGCCGGTACCGTCTGAAAGCACCATGGATTCCCTGTCTCATGCTATCAGCGCGCGTATGGATACGCTTGGCTGGAAACTCCCGCTGTATGTCTGGTGCTTGCACCCACGAGCCGGTAAGCCGGAAGGACGCATTACGCAGGCGACCGGCTGCCTGTTACCTGTCGGTTGTCGTACCGAAGGGCTAGCAGAACAACTCTCCGCCCTGACGCCGGATTTGACTTCACAGGGTCTGCAGCAGACCTGCGGCGAGGTGAAACATAACTTCCTGCTGACGCTGGCTGACCAGCTCATTCGCGAGCCACAGAGCGTGACTGCACCGCTGTCGGTGATGCTCAATCCGTACCGCCCGTTGCCGCTGGCTGGCGTGGTGTTCAGTCAGCCCTCAGCCGGTGCTGAACGTGCCGTGCCGCACCACTGGGGCATGGATAAGCGCTGGGATGTTCTGCCTGAATCCGTCCGGACGCTTCCTGCCGGGCTGCGTCCGCGCAAACCGGGCATTCCATGGCGCAAAGTGTTTGCGTCAGTTGTCGCCCTGGCGATGGTGGGCTGGGCAGCGTGGATGAGCATCGCGTATATCACCAACCGCAGCCAGATTGACGGCGCGAATGCTCAGGCCGCACTTGCCGCCCGCCAGAATCAGCCGCTGGAACAGCGCCTGCACGCACTGTCTGAACTTCAGAAAACGCTGGCCCGACTGCAGTACCGTTCAGAACACGGCGTGCCGTGGTACGAGAAGGCCGGACTGAGCCAGAATAACGCCCTGCTGGCCGCACTCTGGCCACGTTATCAGGACAGCGCACTACCGTTATTGCGGGATGCGGCTGCGGACCATCTGCAGACTCAGCTTAGTGCCTTCAATGCGCTGCCGCCAGGCAGCCCGCTGCGTGAGCAGATGGCAAAAACCACCTGGGAGCAGCTCAAGCTCTACCTGATGCTGGCCCGTCCGGAGCATATGGACGCCGCCTGGTTCAGCTCGGCGCTGCTGCACGACTGGCCAAAACGTGATGGCGTGAAAGACGGTGTCTGGCAGGGCGTGGCGCCGTCACTGCTGTCGTTCTATGGCGCACAGCTGGTTGCGCATTCTGAGTGGAAGCTCCGTGCTGATGAAAGCATGGTCAGCCAGGCGCGCTCCCTGCTGGTTCGCCTGATGGGGGTGCGCAACAGTGAATCTACCCTGTACCAGAAGATGCTCTCGCAGGTGGCGAACCTGTATGTAGATATGCGCCTGGAAGACATGACCGGCGATACCGATGCATCCCGTCTGTTCAGTACCACGGAAGTCGTGCCGGGTATGTTCACCCGTCAGGCCTGGGAGCAGGCGGTGCAGCCTGCCATCGAGAAAGTGGTGAAGGCGCGCCGGGATGAGCTCGACTGGGTGCTGACTGACAGCAAGCGTCAGGTGAATAAACAGGACGAGACCTCGCCGGAAGCCCTGAAAAAACGCCTGACGGAGCGTTACTTTGCCGACTTTGGCGGGGCCTGGCTTGAGTTTCTCAACAGCCTGCGCTGGAACCGTGCCACCACGCTGTCGGATTCCATTGACCAGCTGACACTGATGGCCGACGTGCGTCAGTCACCTCTGGTGGCGCTGATGAACACCCTGAATGTGCAGGGCCGAACCGGGCAGACCGGAGAAGCCATTTCGGACTCACTGGTGAAATCGGCCAAAAACCTGCTTGGCGGTGATAACAAGGATGCCATTGACCAGAGTGCCGGCGTTCATGGTCCGCTGGATGCGACCTTTAGCCCGGTGCTGGCGCTGATGGATAAAAGCAACACCGGTGTGCGGGCGCTGAGTCTGCAGTCCTATCTGACCCGCGTGACGCAGGTGCGTCTGCGCCTGCAGCAGGTGACCAATGCTGCTGACCCGCAGGCAATGACTCAGACCATTGCCCAGACCGTATTCCAGGGCAAGGCTGTTGATCTGACCGAAACCCGCGACTACGGCAGCCTGATTGCCGCCGGTTTGGGTCAGGAGTGGAGCGGTTTTGGGCGTACGGTGTTTGTGAATCCGATGGAGCAGGCCTGGCAGCAGGTGCTGACCCCGGCGGCCGACAGCCTCAATGCCCAGTGGCAGCAGGCAGTGGTGGATGAGTGGAATAGCGCCTTTGGTGGCCGTTATCCGTTTAACAACTCCAGCAGTGATGTTTCCCTGCCGCTGCTCGCCAAATACCTCAACGCGGATTCCGGACGTATCGCTCAGTTCCTGCAGACCCGCCTCAAAGGCGTGCTACACAAAGAGGGCAACCACTGGGTACCTGACAGCATCAATTCGCAGGGCCTCGCCTTTAACCCGGCATTCCTCCACGCCATTAACACCCTGAGTCACATCTCGGATGTGGCCTTCACCGAAGGCAATGCCGGCATGAACTTCGAACTGCGTCCTGGTACCGCCGATGGCGTGATGCAGACCGACATGATTATCGACAGCCAGAAGCTGAACTACGTGAACCAGCTGCCGGCATGGAAGCGTTTCACCTGGCCTGCGGATACGGAAGCACCCGGTGCGAACCTGAGCTGGATAAGCACCCAGGCAGGCACCCGCCAGTACGCCGATATTCCTGGCGCATGGGGCTGGATACGTCTGCTGGATAAGGCAGCGGTCAGTGCTTACCCCGGGGTCGGCAGCAGCTACAGCCTGAGCTGGAAGGCACAGGATGGTCGCACGCTCAATTACACCCTGCGTACCGAAGCGGGAGAAGGCCCGCTGGTGCTGCTGAAGCTGCGTAATTTCCATCTGCCGGAAACCATCTTCAGCACCTCCGGTATCGCACCGTCAGGCCAGGTCGCCAGTGCGAACAGCGATGCAGAGGAGGTCTACTGATGAGCACACTCAATGCCCTCCTAAGTGCCTGCCAGACTGAACAGGCTTCACTGCTTGCCGCCACCCGTGAGCGTGTGGCGCAGTGGGACAGCTGGCTGCAACCGTTATCCGGGTCATCACCTGTTGGTGATGACCCGGGCTATGACGATGATTTCCAGCAGATGCGCGAGGAGGTCAACAAACTCTCAGGCGCAGATACCGAACTCATCTGTCGTCTGGCAGAAAAACTACTCACCACCACCGCCAAAGACATTCGCGTGGCGACTTATTACTGCTGGGCTAAATTGCATCGTGAAGGCGAGCAGGGGCTGGTTGAAGGGCTTGAACTGCTGGCTGGCTTGCTTGAACGTTTTGGCACACAACTGTACCCGCAGCGTGACCGCAGCCGTAAGGCGGCACTGGAATGGCTGGCAGGATCGCGCATGACCGACTCGCTTTCCCTGTACCCGGAAGTGGTCAGAGAAGAGGCGATGCGTACCACCGGAGCGCTGCTGCTGATAGCCGGGCTTACCGAAAACGATCCGGATGAAACCCGTCCTGAACTCAATGCGCTATACGGCGCGCTGGAAAGCCGTTTGCAGAAAGCGGGCGGCGTGGATGCGGTGGTACCGCAGAACGCCAGTACCAGCGAAACCCCTTCGGCTGCCAGCCACAGTGATGCCCCGTCAATCGGACGCATCACGTCCGGTCAGGATTTGCTGGCCCAGGCCCGCACCCTCACCGAATACCTGCGTGAGCAGCCAGATGGCTGGCTGTCAGCACACCATCTGATGAAGAGCCTGCGTCACGACACCCTGCGGGCCATTCCGGCCCCGGATGCGCAGGGACGTACGCGCATCGAACCGCCAAGGGCGGATCAGCGCGCGTTACTCAAACGCCTCTACCTGCAGCAGAACTGGGCTGAAATGCTGGAAACGGCCGACAGCACCTTTTCCCGCGGAGCCAATCACCTGTGGCTGGATTTGCAGTGGTACATCCACCAGGCGTTGACGAAATCAGGTCAGGACACCCTGGCTGACATTATTGCTGTCGATCTGAAAGGGCTGTTGTCGCGCCTGTCCGGGCTGGAGACGCTGGCGTTCAGTGACGGCACGCCGTTTGCGGATGAAGTGACGCTGAACTGGATCCAGCAGAGTGTGCTGGACACCGTCGGCGGGTGGGGCAATGAGACCCCAGCCGCTCCGATCACCGCCGGTAACGATGACATTCTGGCGCTGGAGCCGGAAGCCGTGGCGCTGGCCGACAGCGAAGGCCCGGATGCCGCGCTGGGCTGGTTGCAGACCCGGCCGGGCATGACCACCGATCGTCAGAAGTGGCTGTTGCGTCTGCTGATGGGACGAATTGCTGAGCAGTACGGTAAAAATGACCTGGCGGTGCACCTGTTTGCAGAGCTGGGTGAACGTGCCAGAGAAGTGACCCTCAGTGACTGGGAGCCTGAGCTGTTGTTTGAGGTTCAGGCCCGCCATCTGAAACTCCTGCGCCTGAAAGCCGGTCGCAGTGAGGCTGATAAGGTCCGCCTTACGCCGGTAATGGACCAGTTACTTGCCGGACTGATCGCCGTCGATCCTGCCCGTGCCGCCGTGCTTTGCGGTTAAATCCACAGGAACAGAAATAAATGGAAGATTTGACCCTGCGTTATTACGACGCGGAAATGCGTTACCTGCGTGAAGCGGCCAAAGAGTTTGCTCAGACCCACCCGGACCGGGCCGCGATGCTGGATCTGGATAAGGCCGGGACACCCGATCCCTATGTTGAGCGACTGTTTGAAGGCTTTGCTTTCTCAATGGGACGGCTTCGGGAGAAGATCGACGACGACCTGCCGGAACTGACCGAGGGGCTGGTCAGCATGCTCTGGCCACACTACCTGCGTACCATTCCGTCGCTCTCGGTAGTGGCGTTCACGCCTGCACTTCAGGCCGTGAAGATGGCAGAAGTGATGCCCGCGGGACTGGAAGTGTACTCCCGCCCGGTGGGACCGAAAAACACGGTCTGTCGCTACCGCACCACCCGTGATGTGATGCTCAACCCGCTGAATATCTCTGGGGTGGCCATGACCACTGAGCCGGACGGGCGCTCGTTGCTGCGGATGCGTTTTGCCTGCAGCACCCAGGCGGACTGGTCCCATGCTGACCTCAGCCACCTGAGTCTCTTTCTCGGGGCGGATGCGCCCGTCAGCAGTCAGTTGCACCTGATGCTGACCAAACGGCAGGCTGCTTTGTATATGCGCCTGCCCGGGCAGACTGACCGTATTCGCCTCGACGGGTACTTCTCGCCGGGGGGATTTGCGGAGGAGGATGGGCTGTGGCCGAAGGGCGATACTGCCTTCAGTGGTTACCAGCTGCTGCTGGAGTATTTCACCTTCCGTGACAAGTTTATGTTTGTCCACCTCAACGGCCTGGATGGCATTACACCGCCTGCCGGAGCGGAGTATTTCGACATCGAAGTCGTGTTCAGCACGCCGTGGCCATCAGAGCTTCCGGTCACCGATGACGCGGTTCGTCTGCACTGTGTGCCGGTGATCAACTTGTTCACGTTGGAAGCCGACCCGCTCACCATTACCGGGCTTGAAAGCGAGTACCTGCTGCGTCCTAAACGTCTGCAGGATGGACACACTGAGATTTATTCGGTGGATTCGGTCACTGGCTCAAACCGCACCAGTGATGCCGAATACGTGCCGTTCAGCAGCTTCAGGCACAAGGGCGGTATGATGCGCCGTCATGCACCACCCCGTTACTACCACACCCGGGTGAAGCGCAGCGTGACCGGGCTGTATGACACCTGGCTTATTCTTGGTGGGCACCAGTGGGAAGATGACTGTCTGTTTGAGCGTGAAGCTGTCTCGCTGCAAATCACCGGCACCAACGGTCAGTTACCACGCAGGGCACTACAGAGCACGCTGCTTGACCGCTGTGAGCAGGTGGTCAGTACACAACTTTCAGTACGCAACCTCTGCAAACCAACGCTGCCAGTCTATCCGCCTTCTGAAGACCGTTTTCACTGGCGGGTGCTGAGCCACCTGGGATCCGGGTTCCTGAACATGATGAGTACTGCCGAAGTGCTGCGCGGGACGCTGGCGCTCTATAACTGGCAGGAAGATGAACTGAACACCCGGCGTCTGGAGGCGATTCAGCATGTGGAGCACCATCGCCTTCAACGCTTTGAACAGGGCTACCTGCTGCGGGGGCTGGATATCGAAGTAACCCTCGACAGCAACGGTTTCACTGGTGAGGGTGACATTCACCTGTTCGGTGAAATGCTCAACCGATTCTTTGCGTTGTATGCCGATATGAACCAGTTCAACCAGCTCACCCTCATTGTTCAGCCAGAAGGAAAATGCACCCGGTGGAAAGAGAATCACAGTCCGCGTCTGCCCGGCTGATTGCGCAACTGGGCGACCGGCTGCCGCACATGAATTTTTACCGTTTCTGTCAGCTACTGGAGCAGAGCCAGCCGGATAAACCGGTCACCGGCAGCACCTGGCAGGTACGCCATGAGCCGGTGCGCTTTCGGCCCCATCCGGGGATGGGCTTTCCGGCATCTGAAATCAAAGGGATTGAGCAGTCTGAGCATTCGCATCTGCCGCCGACGGTACGCATAACCTTTATGGGGCTCTACGGCGTGGAATCCCCGCTGCCGACGCACTACATCGATGATATTACCCAACGCCGCGAAGGCTATGAAGCCACGGCGGACTTCCTCGATATCTTCAACCACCGGCTGATTGCCCAGTACTACCGTATCTGGCGTAAATATTCCTACCCGGCGACCTTCGAAGAGGGCGGTAAGGACAAAACCTCGCAGTACCTGCTGGGACTGGCCGGGCTCGGGATTAACGGCTGCACGGACAGTATCGCGACCCCGGCTTCGCGCTTTCTGGCACTGCTGCCGGTCATGTTGCTGCCGGGGCGTACCGCAGAAGGCATGGCCTCCCTTGTGCGCCTGCTGGCACCGGACACACAGGCGAAAATCTGGCACCACGACAAACGCCGTGTGCCACTGAAAAAGCCACTGACCATGAGCGTCAGTCAGCCCGTCACCCTGACCAGCCGCCCGGTGATGGGTAACTATGCCACTGATGTGAACAGCCAGGTACTGATGCGCCTGACCTCCACTAATCCGGAAGAAGTGCAGGGTTGGTTACCGGGCGGGGAGCTTCACACGGATTTAATGGCGCTGCTGCACGTGTATCTTGGGTCTCGCCTGGATGTCCGGCTGCAGTTGCGTGTCGACCGTAGCCTGCTGCCTGACGCGACAATGAGCGCTAAACCCAACGCCGGCGCAGTGCAACTGGGCCGCACCGCAGTGATGCGGCCGCTGAATGCAGTGAACACCGTCATCCACCCCAAAACCATAACCATCAATCTTGGCCGCTATGAGCGGGTACAGGAAAATATTCACCGCAGGGAGACCGATGAAGATGGCGATTACCGCTGGTAAATTTCCTCTGGCTGCGCTGGCCGCTGGTATCACCTTGATGCTGGCGGGCTGCGGGCTGACGCAAAAAGTGACAGACGGCACCATTGCTGTGACCAAATCGATTTTTTACAAGCAGGTAAAAACTCTGCATCTGGATATTCGGGCCCGTGAGGCAGTGAACAGCAATGCAGGCGGCGTGGCATTGTCGACAGTGGTGCGAATTTACCAGCTTAAAGACCGCAAAACCTTTGACACGACGGACTACCCGTCACTGTTCAGGGCGGACAGTCAGGCCATTAAAGCAGACCTGGTAGCTGAGAAAGATATCCGCCTTCAGCCGGGCGGGGCGGTGATGGTGGATATGCCGATGGATGAAAATGCGCAGTATGTCGCAGTGGCTGGTATGTTTATGTCGCCGGACCAGGTGAACAACACCTGGCGGGTGGTGCTGAGCCGTGATGATCTCGATCCGGATAAAGCCCGGGTGATTGAGGCCGGTAACAACCGCCTGACCCTGAAGGCACTGAAAGATGATTGAGTCATCCCGTCCCTCACTGTATGAAACTCTTTATGGCAACTTCACTGGCGGCTTTGACCTGCATCAGGTCAGCGAGCAGAACCAGGTCGTTTTGTCCGTACTTGACAACATGCAGCGCGTTCTCAACTGTCGCGCCGGCACGCTGGCGCATCTGCCTGACTATGGGTTGCCCGATATGACGAAAATCCTGCAGGGAATGCCGGGAACGGCCCATGAGCTTATGGGCACATTGTCTGTCGTCCTGCTCAAATATGAGCCACGCCTGAAAAAGATAGGCGTCGTTCTGCTGGAGCAGAACGTCCCCGGCGAACTGCGCTATGCCATTGATGCTGAACTTAAAGGTATTGGCCTGGTGCGCTATGGCACGGAGTTTATGCCCGAAGGACGGGTGCTGTTGCGACATCTTAAGCAACAGCAATATCTCGACACGACAACCCGTATGTAAAGCCAGAGAATATCCTCTCAGTAAAATCTTGCTGAATATCAGCGATCACTGGAAGAAGCCCTGCTTACCGCTGAAGGTGCACACAGGGAAGATCTGCTAAGAGAGCGCTTTAAACTGGAACAAAAAATCCGGGATGTACATCGGCAATGTAGAAAGCTAAGCCGCATAAATAATAACCCTCCTGTGCTGCATATTAATTAAATGGACAACTGGTCATGAATGACATTCCCTACCGTAAAATTAAAACTGGCGGTGACCCACGCACGCTGGCGGATTATGAAGCTCTGCGCGATGAGCTGGGCAAACTGACTCATCCGGCTCGCCCGGATGTCAACTGGCAGCATGTAGAAAAACTCTGCCTCTCACTGTTCGGGCAAAATGGCGTCGAACTGCAAACTGCAGCCTGGTATACCCTTACTCGAACCCAGCTGGCAGGGTTGCCCGGCCTTAATGAAGGTCTGGCAATACTGGAGGCCCTTATAAGCCACCAGTGGGGAGGGCTCTGGCCACAGCCGGTCCATGCGCGGATGGAGATCCTCAGTAACCTGAGCCTGCGTCTACAGCAAGTGATGCGCACTCTGCCACTTAACTACAGTGACCTGAGCCAGCTTTACACAGCAGAACAGCAACTTACCAGCCTTGGAACGATCCTTGAGCGCCTGGAGCTTAAGCACCTGAGCCAGTTCGATACCTTGCGGACGCTGATGCACAATAATGCTGTCAGGCTGGAAAACAGCGACGGCGCATCGGGTTCCGGTGCTTTCGTTCAGCCCGCTATCCTGTTGCCCCCGGGGATAATGGATGGCGCGAAAATAACGGCAGAAACCCCTTCTGCGCTACCTCTTCCAAAGAAAAATACAACGAGGTGGGTATATGTTCCCCAGCCGGAACATATACCGAATGTGGACGTTCTGTCGGTGATACCGGCGCCGATAAAAAAATGGAAATTTTTCGCTGCGGGGATGTGTACCATGCTGGCGATCGGCGCTGCAACGCTGTGGAGCTGGCACGTTTTGCGCCAACCTGACCCGCTACAGGTTCAGCTTGCTGCATCTCTGGCACCGTTGCCTGCAACTCTTACCCCTGTGCAGCGGGATTTGCTGAGACAGCAGGCTCCTCTGGAGCAAGCCTTCATTACGCAGACACAGCAGCAACTTACCCGCCTGGAGAAACTTCCCCCTGACTGGAACATTGCCTACAGCCGTCAGTTAATTGAGCAGGCTCAGGCGCTGTGGCCGGAGCAGGCTAAATCCATTGTTTTACAATGGTATCAACAACTTAATGCCAGTGCGTTGTCAAAAGAAGACCTGGACGGCTGGCATCAGGGGATGACGAAGCTAAAGCAGCTGAGCGATCGATTGAACAGGCTGGACGAGCAGAAGGGAAGATACATGACGGTCAGCGAACTGAAGTCAGTCGTATTTTCCGCCATGCAATCCTTTAATCAAACCATACCGGTCGAAGAACAATTGCGGGCACTGTCGCTGACCCCGGCTGGTCAGGCTTTGTCTTTGGCCGATAAGACCCGGCTGGAGATGCGTCTGAAGCAGCTGATTACCCGTTATGCAGAAATAAAGCAGACTGCGTCGGAAGAGTGAACATCATTTACAGGGAAGGGAACTCTGGTGATAAAAAACGTAACGCTGAGCAGGCGCAGAAGCCTAAAACAGGCGTTCCGGAGGGGGAGGGGGAGGGGATAAAGGGGCATCAATAATAGCCAGAGGCCTTCTTCTTCGGTGACAACGATATTTCCCGGCCCCTTCTATATGCCGTTCTGGTGTTCTACGGGACAGGCATTTCGGCTTCCTCTGTTCTGACTGTGGATGCCGGATAGATATGTCACCAGAGCGAGCACCAAACAATTATGCCCCCACAGCGAAATAGAGACTCATCAGGGTCGTATAAAAAACTGGCGGCACATTATTGTAAGTGCACATACTATATGTTTATTTATTACAACTGAGGGGGATTTTATGAACAAAGATAACGTCTGGAGTAAATCCTTTACGCTCGCTGTAAACAGCAAGCCGAAAGCAATATGGCAGGCATTTATCGACACAGATAACTGGAAGCGATGGAACCCTGGCGTAAAGTCAATCACTATCGAGGGGCCATTTCATACGGGAACATGGTTCACGATGGAGTTACCGGAAGGTGATGTTGTTCGTAGCCAGCTTATCGATGTTTCTGAAGAAAAGTATTTTATTGATGAGACCAGGGTAGATGAAACGCTGGTCAGAGTTGAACATCGTATTGAAGCATCAGGTACCGGTCACTGCATGTTGATTTATGCTATCAGCACGCAAGGTTCCCAGGCTCAGGCTTTCGGAGAGGGAATAAGCTCGGACTTCCCTGAAGTGATGGCGGGGCTGGCAAAATACCTTGCGGAAACAGGTTCAATGTAAATGACATCTGAAAATAAGCCCCTTCCCAGCGCTTTCGAAGGGCCGGACGAGAGCCCCGGCTATTTACTGTGGAGAGTGTCAAATAGCTGGCAACGCGAACAACGAAATGCCCTGCAACACTTAGGCCTGACACACACGCAGTTTGTCGTTCTGGCTGTAGCCAGTTGGTTTGAGGAAAAGGAGGCGCTGACACAAATACGGTTATCACAGCTAACCGGGAGCGACACGATGACGATATCCCTGGTTGTTCGTGTCCTTGAAAAGGCAGACTATCTGGAGCGTATTCCGCATCAAAAAGACACGCGTTCCAAAGTGATTAGGGTAACAAAAGCGGGGCGGGAGCTGGCTGAACAAGCCGTGCAGGTTGTAGAAGCCACCGATAAAAAATTTTTTATGCCGCTTGAGGATAATGGACAATCCTTGGTGACTTTGTTCCGAAAACTTCTCCGATAACCCCGAATCCTGCTGTTGGCGATGGAATAATAGGGGTGTAGTTAAGTGGGGCGATGGGATTTATGCAGTCGTGAGAGCTACTGTATAACATATTTGACGTATATTTTCGTACGGTTGGGCATCAGTTTCCACTGATGCCAAAGTTTTCGTCGATGCCGACAATGCCCCGCAGCAGGAAGTTTTTGATATGCACAAAGATAAAGAGTTTCGTTTATATCGCCCTTTGAAGGATATTACGCATACTTTCGGCGAAGAGTGGTTTGCGCTGAAAGCAGAAGCCTTCGCACGTTTTTTCGGTACACCGACATTCCTTATTGGGCAGACTATCGCGGTGATCGTGTGGATTGTTCTGAACGCAGCAGGCGTCGTGAAGTTTGACCCCTATCCCTTTATTTTGCTCAACCTGGCGTTCAGTATTCAGGCTGCTTATGCAGCTCCGCTGATCCTGTTAGCGCAAACCCGACAGGCGGAGCGCGATCAGGCGCATGCCCTGGCGGACGCGCAGCACCGCGAAGATCTGGATGACGCAATGGCGAAGCGCCAGATGCTGGCCGAGGAGCAGTCGGCACAACTGTTGGAATTGCTGAAACAAAATACGCATCTGACCGAGCTGACCCGGCAAATGGCCGAGCGTATCGAAACGCTCGCAACGCAGCTTGCGCAGCGTGAGTTGCACTGACAGCAGCAGTCAATTTCTGGTGGTGGCTGGTTTCCACAATCTGCCTGCTGCCAGACAGTTGGCAGTTATCGCTCGCAATGGAACGAAATCACCCGTAAAGCTGGTTCTTAAGCAGACATGACAGGCTGCTATGTGCGATGAACGGATAATGAATTTTTCGGCAGCGCTCTAAAATTGAATGGTTCGAATTACCGATAAACTTAAATTTCAAGTGCCGCAAGGATTGTGGCTTCCATTTTCTCCGGGGTGGTGAACGGCGCAAAACGCTTGAGCGGTTTACCGTCGCGTCCGATCAGGAATTTAGTGAAGTTCCACTTGATCCGCCCACCCAGCACGCCGGGCAATTCGTTTTTCAGATAACGAAACAGCGGGTGCGCTGCACTTCCGTTGACCTCAACTTTCTGGAACATCGGAAAGCTCACACCGTAATTAATGTGACAGGTTTGCGCGATGTCTTCGGCGCCGCCGGGCTCCTGTTTACCAAACTGGTTGCAGGGGAAACCAAGCACCACCAAACCCCGGGCGGCGTATTTCTGGTAGAGCGATTCAAGGCCTCCGTATTGTGGCGTGAAGCCACAAAGGCTGGCGGTATTAACGACCAGAACCACCTTACCTGCGTAGTCGGCCATAGAGATAAGCTGGCCGCCCAGACTGGTGGCTGTAAGTTGATGAAAGGGAGTCATAGCGGAATCCTCAAAGCAGAACCAGTTTGACGTCGGCATTGCCACGTAGCTCGTTATTGCCGGGGCCTGGAGAGTAGATCCTGTTCCTGATTGTGTGGCAGGTCTGGATCGTGTGCGATACATCTTTGCAAAGTCGAACGGAAAGAACAACAAACAGGCGACCGTTGACCTGTGCTCCGGGATAAAAAAGTATTTTTTTTCGAATAGATTCAGAAGGTGTGGCGTTTACCCATCATTAACACACTGATGGAGTCATAATTTATGACTGGAACAACGCAACCGTTAACACGACAGCGCTACGATAGCTTTACCCTGGTATTGCATTGGGTCACCGCAGCCTGTGTCATTTTCCTGTTTGCAAGCGCACATATCTGGGAGCAACTTGAGCGGGGGACGCCGCTGAGAAAAGGGTTGCAGGCTGTTCATATTTCTTGCGGAATTCTACTGGCACTGGTGATGGTAATCCGGCCGCTATGGCGGCTATACAGCCAGCACTCTCCCCATTTATCGATGCCGCCGGTTGAAGGTGCAAGGCTTGCTAAACTGCTCGCACATGGCATGCACGGCGCGCTTTATCTCCTCCTTTTCGCACAAATCGTGCTTGGGTTTCTTTTCCGCTGGTCGCAGCAGGAACCCTTCTCGTTCTTTGGTCTTTTCGACCTGTCTGGCTGGGTGCAGATTACACCAACGCTACGGCATACCCTCGCTCAGTGGCACGGCAATGTGGCCTGGGCACTGGTTTCGCTGGCATTTGTGCATGCTCTGGCGGCGCTTTTCCATCACTACCTGTTACGGGACAGCGTACTGAGCCGTATGCTGCCTGGCCGTGCTTTTCGTTAACCCGGAGTTCACCATGAATCTATTTTCGTTTTCACATTCCGCAATTATTCAACGTCTGCTGCCCGTGGTGTTTGTTCTGCTAACCACGCCGGTTTTTGCCGCAGGTGACGATAATACCAACAGCAAAACGCCGGATTGTCCCACTGGGCAGGTGTATGACAGCACGACAAAACAATGCGTACCCGAGAAAACAAGCCAGCTCAGCGATGAAGATAAAACGCGTTATGCTTATCATCTGGCAAAAAAAGGGGAGTATCAGGCGGCCCTGGATCTGCTCAACACGCTGAAAAATGGCGATACTGCGGAAGCCTGGAATTACCGCGGCTATGCCACACGTAAGCTGGGTCGTACTGATGAAGGTATCGGCTATTATCAGCGTTCAATAGCACTCGATCCGACCTATGCCAAAGTACGTGAATACCTTGGTGAAGCATGGCTGGTGAAAGGGCGTCCTGACCTGGCAAAAGCGCAACTGGAAACCATCGCCACACTTTGCGGCCAGAGTTGCGAAGAGTACAGGGATCTGCAGGCTGCTATCGACGGCCATCCTGAATCCTGAGAATGGTATGAGGATAAAAAAATCACTACCAGTGACGTCCGTCAGCATCTTGCTGAACATCTGACACGCCTGTGGCGCTATGGGCTGGTTCTGTCGCGTAACCGCGAGGTTGCCGAAGAACTGGTGCAGTCTACCTGTGTCCGAGCGCTTGAAAAAAGCGCGCAGTTCACCCCCGGCACACGCATTGATAGTTGGTTATTCACTATTCTGCATTCCATCTGGATTTCAGAGGTGCGTTCCCGCCGGGTGCGGTTGGGGCAGGGGTTCGTTGAAAGCGATGAATTACTGGCGCCGGATACGTATGAACAGGATGAGGCGCGCCTGCACTATGCGAAAATTATGCAGTACGTGAGCGCTCTGCCGGAAGCACAACGCAATGCGGTATTTTTAGTCTATGTTGAAGGTTTTACCTATCAGGAGGCGGCAGATACATTGTCTGTCCCGATTGGCACGATCATGAGCCGGCTGGCTACGGCGAGGGCGAAAATCGCCCAGGTGATTCACACGCCGCACCCTGTACAGGAGACGCGATATTGAACTCAATGAGATTTACAGCACCGTACAGCGATGAAGCGATAGTCGCCTGGCTGGATGGCGAAATGCAGGCAAGTGATGCAGAGCGCTTTGAGGCTGCGCTCGGTCAGGATAAACAACTGGCGGAACGAACAGAAGTGTTAAGGCTCAACCAGACTGATATTGCCCGCGCCTTCGCGCCCCTGCTGAAAGAGGCGCCGCAGTCTCGCCTGGAGGCACAACTGGCCAACATACTCGCCCAACCATCGGCAACCACTTCCGGTGCAAAGGGAGTTAGCCGACGCGCGTTGATCGCGGCCTCGCTCAGTTTTCTGGTTATCGGTTCAGGGCTGGGCTATTTCGCGCGGCCTGCCACAAAGGCTCAGGGTGAGAGCGAAAAAATTCGTGACCTTGAGGCACAGTATATGTCTTTGTACAGTGCAGAAACGTTGCTTGATACAGACAGTTCCCCGTCAGCATTGCAACGTGGACTGGCGCGTACTGCACAAGACATAGGTTTGCAGGCGAATGAGCAGCAACTTGTGCTGCATGGGGCAGAGCTGAAAATGGTGCGTATGCTGCGCTATGACAGCACCTCGATTGCGCAAATCGCCTGGATGCATGCGGATTATGGCCCGATGGCGCTGTGTATTTCACCAGACCGCCAGCCAGCCAGCACAGAACTGAATCAAGAACAGCGCCATACGATGAATCTCATCTGGTGGCATTCCAGAGGCTACCAGTTTGTGTTGATTGGCCGTAACCCTGCTTCCCAACTGAAACAAAACGCACTGACGCTACAGGCTGCGCTTTCATAGCAAAAGGGATGCGCCGGTATGCTGGCCGGAGATGTTTATACGGCCTGATGCAGCCGGGCCTGAATCTCAATATTGATTGTCACGTTGTCATCTACAAGCGCAGCGAAACTGTCCATATTGAATGCTGAGCGTGAAATCGTCGTTGAGGCATGCAGATAAATGCTCTCAGCACTGGTGAGCCCGGTGTTTTTCCCCATCAGTAAGGCATCCAGAATGACCGGGCGCGAGACGTTCTTAACCGCAAGTGTGCCAAAAATCCGAAAATGGCCCTGTCCCAATGCCACCGCGCGGCTACTGATAAAAGTGATATTCGGATAGCGTCCAGCGTCAAAAAAAAGCGTCCCTTTCATCTGCCAGGTTAACAGTCTGTTAGACGCCTTCAACGTCGCCACCGGAATGGATACATTGATAGTGTCGCCCTCGTCGTTTCCGGCATTGAGTGCAATATCACCCGTTACATCTCCCAGTCTGGCCTCAGAAGTATCGCCAAATGCATGCCAGGAGAGGGTAATCGTTGTTTTCTGCGTGTTGATACTGTAGTTAGCAGGGCTGGCATATAACGAAAAGGGATTGATTAAAAATCCGAGAGCGATTACAGGCACGATACGCGTCATGTTGATAATCCTTGATGTGTTTAGCGTGTAAACGTGCCAGCCGTGTTTTTTATTCGATTCAAGGTTCACCTCCATTGTGCAAATACACTTAAAGCGATTTGCTCCCACGTTGATTAACACCAGCGGAAGTTACAACCTCTGCCCTGGCACCAAGCTGACCGCCTGAAAAGTATCCCCGGCAGGGGAGATTTTCCGTTTTCCAGGTGGGCCTCATATACCCCTTCCATGGTAAATGTACACATATCGATGTGTATCCATCGCTGCCCCGTTATGGTGCGAAAGTTTGCACCATGCACAATATCCTGGCGGTTACCTGCGGATTAATGAGTATTTGTGTGCAATGTGCCCACTTCATTGTGTGGCCTCTGCCCAGATATTTTTGGCATATCTCTTGCTCTTTTGTGCATAGCCATTCAGATAGCCACTCAGAGGTTCAACTATGTCAAACAGCAATGATTTTCCGCTCGTCGAAGCGCCTGCATCAGGGCGCAAGGGTATATTTTCGATTTCCATGGTTCTGTTCAGCTTTACTTTCTTTACCGGCACGATGTTCGCGGGCGGTAAGCTCGGCGTCTCTTTTTCCATCGTTAACCTGTTGTGGATTGCCGTTATCGGTAACTTTTTGCTGGCCCTCTATGCCGCGTCGCTCGGCTGGATTGCTGCGCGCAGCGGGCTGAATACCGTGCTGATGGGGCGTTTTTGCTTCGGTGAAATAGGCAGTAAGCTCGCCGATTTTATTCTCGGTTTCGCTGAACTGGGATGGTACGCCTGGGGGACGGCGACCGTCGCCATTTCGCTGGTCAAAATCCTCGCCATACCTGAAGCCATGACCATTCCGCTGATGATCCTGTTCGGTATTCTGTTCTGCGTGACCGCGCTGGTCGGCTACAAGGGGCTGGATGCGCTGTCGCGCGTGTCGGTGCCGCTGATGTTCATTCTGCTGGTTATTTCTATGTATATTGCTGCCCATCACGCTGGCGGCTGGCAGGCGATGGCCAAAATCGAGCCGGGCGGAAGCGAAACCATGGCCTGGTCGGCGGCTATTACCATGGTGTTCGGCACTTTCGCCAGCGGGGCGACCCAGGCGACAAACTGGACGCGTCTGGCCAACTCCAGCCGCACCGCCATCGTCGCCAGCATGGGCAGCTTCCTTGTCGGTAACGGGCTGATGATTGTTGCCGGAGCCTGGTGCGCTATTGTCTACCAGCAGGCTGATATCGTGGAAGTGCTGATTTTGCAGGGGCTGTCCGTCGCTGCGGTAGTGATGCTGTGCCTCAATCTGCTGACGATTCAGGGGCCGACGATTTATAACGTCTCGGCTGCCGCCTGCCATCTGCTGCGCAGTGAGCACCGTCGCACCCTGACTATTGTCGCCGCTGGCGTTGGCATTCTGCTGGCCATTGGCGGTATGTATGAAATGCTGATCCCTTTCCTGGTCTTACTGGGCAGCATCATTCCGCCCATCGGCGGCGTTATCCTCGCCGACTACTGGTTTTATCGCGGCGGCCGCTATCCGCTGTTGCAAACTGCCCGTTTGCCGCGCTTTAACTGGTCGGGGCTTTGCGCCTACGCCGTGGGAGCCGTGGTGGCTTATCTGTCGCCATGGATCGCGCCACTGGTGGGCATTACCGTTTCTGCGCTGGTCTACATCGCCCTGACTCGCCTGAGTAAACGTCAGCCTGCCGCTGATTCGGTTGCGGAGCAGTAACCATGAGCCTGACGGTCAGAGAAATCCTCGCCCTTGAGGAACTCTCCGCTATGCGCCTGCGCGCGGGCAAGCAGGGACTGCAACTGGCGGTTCGCTGGTACTACGTCGCAGAAAATGAAAATATCGCCGAATGGATCATGGGCGGGGAACTGGTGTTTATCACCGGGATCAACCATCCCCGCGATGAAGACAACCTGATCCAGTTGCTGATGGAAGGCAAGCAGCGCGGGATCGCCGGAATGGTGATCCTGACCGGAGGCGACTATATCCAGTCAATCCCGCTGCGTTTGATAACCCTCGCCGATGAGTTGGGTATTCCACTGATCGAACAGCCCTATCTGCTGAAGATGGTGATTGTTACCGAACGCATTGGCACCGCACTGGTGCGCAGTGAAAACGCTCTGCAGTCGCAGCGCGATATTCTGATGCAGCTGTTAACCGGGGATTATCCCGATCTGCAAATCCTGCAGCAACGCGCGATCCATCAGCGACTGGATTTTACCCGCCCGCTGCGGGTCGCGGCATTACGCCTTGAGGGAATACAGAACCTGTTTCGTCAGTTTCCACCCGAGCAGGCGGAAGCATGGTTACAGCAGGCTCGCCGTAGCGTACGCCAGCGATTGCAGCAGCAACTCAATCAGCAGGGCAACCCCTTTCCGCTGGTAGAACGCAGCAATATGTTTATTTTCCTGCTTCCGGATGAGGAAGGTGAGTTTTATCAGCAGAAAAAGTGGTTACAGCAGTGGCTGCTCGCGCTGGCGGATAGCGACGATGGGTTGTCGCTACTGTGCGGCCTTTCCGCAAGAGTGCAGCAATTACAGGATTATCAGCGCGCGCTGTCGCAGGCGCGTCAGGCGCTGGACCTCAGCGATAATCTGCGTCCGGCCCAGCGCATTAGCGACTATCAACAACTGGGCTTTATCAAACTACTCTCTGCCATCGGCGACCCTGCGCTGCTGAGCGATTTTATGCATGACACCCTCGGCTGTCTGATAGAACGCGATCGCAAAAGCCCATGGCTGTTAATGGAGACGCTGGAAACGCTGCTCCAGGAGAACGGTAACGTGGTCAGGGCCGCCGAACGGCTTGGTATCCACCGCAACACATTACATCAACGTATTCAACGAATTGAAAAGCTGACCAGCTATCCGATCAGCCATCCGCAATTCCATCTCAACGCCTCGGTCGCTTTAACGATCTGGCGTATGTCGCAAAATCATTTACGGGAACATCCATGAAAATTATCAACGCGCGCCTGCGCCATAAAGAAGCGCTCTATACCCTTGAATTACAGGACGGTGTGATTAAAAGCATCACTGTGCAGACCTCAGCGCAGGTAGCTGAGGCCTGCGATATCGACGCGCAACAAAAACTGGTTATCCCGCCGTTTGTCGAGCCACATATTCATCTCGATGCCACCCTGACGGCGGGCGAGCCGGAGTGGAATATGAGCGGTACTCTGTTTGAGGGGATCTCCCGCTGGAGCCAGCGAAAAGAGAGCGTAACGGTTGAAGATACGCGTCAACGCGCGCTGAAAACCATCGGTATGCTGCGTGATAACGGCGTGCAGCACGTGCGCACCCATATTGATGTTACCGATCCCTCCCTGACGGCGCTTGAAGCCATGCTGATGGTGAAAAAAGAGGCGGCTCATCTTATCGACCTGCAAATCGTTGCCTTCCCACAGGAGGGCATCGAATCCTTCCCCGGCGGGCGAGATCTGATGACTCGTGCCATTGAGATGGGGGCCGACGTGGTGGGCGGCATTCCGCACTACGAAAACACCCGTGACAAGGGCGTCAGCTCACTTGTTTTTCTCATGGATCTGGCCCAGCGCCACGGCTGCCTGGTCGATGTGCACTGCGATGAAATCGACGATCCGCAGTCGCGCTTCCTGGAGGTGCTGGCGGAAGAAGCCCGGGTACGTGGAATGGGCGCGCAGGTTACCGCCAGCCATACCTGTGCCATGGGATCTTACGATAACGCTTACTGTTCGAAGTTGTTCCGGCTGCTAAAAGTGTCGGGCATTAACTTTATCTCCTGTCCGACCGAGAGTATTCATTTACAGGGGCGCTTCGACACCTGGCCGAAACGTCGCGGCGTGACGCGGGTGGCTGAACTGGACCGCGCCGGGATCAATGTCTGTTTTGCTCAGGATTCCATCCAGGACCCGTGGTATCCGCTGGGCAACGGCAATATTATGCGCATCCTCGACGCCGGCCTGCATATCTGCCATATGCTGGGGTATAAAGATTTGCAGCGCTGCCTCGATCTTATTACCGATAACAGCGCCCGGGCGCTGTGCCTGGGTGATAATTACGGCATTGTCGAAGGACGCCCGGCTAACCTGCTGATCCTTGACGCGGAAAATGACTATGATGCGGTCTGTCGCCAGGCCAAAGTGCTGACGTCAATTCGCCACGGTGAAATAATCATGCAGCGCCAGCCGGAACAGATTGGCTATCCAGCCTGACACGTTAAGCCCGGCCAGTTAACCTGCCGGGCTTAAAACGCGCACCTTATCCGGCCCCGATCCGCTGGCTTTCATTATTGTGGACAACTGGATAAGGTGCGCTTTCAGCGGCTTAAACGTCGGGTAGGGTTGACCTGCTCTCAATAGATGAATGTTGCGTGTGTAGTTCAACCGAGGGAGGTAGCGGCAATTGTAGGGGGCTCACTTTTCCTTGAACAGGGCATTTATTGATTCACGTTGAAACTGGTAGATATCGGCTGATGCCGCATAGCTAAAGTTGAAGGTAATATAAGGATGCTTATTGCATTCGGCAGACGTCAGGAGAGGGATATATGCGTCCCCTGCAGGAATCGAACCTGCAATTAGCCCTTAGGAGGGGCTCGTTATATCCATTTAACTAAGGGGACAAGGCGGCAGGAGTATAACGTCATTTATCTGCTGCGTTAAGCGTGTTTGCCGCCAAGTGGTTAAACCGTCACCGTTTATGCTTTTTTTTCTGCACCTTCGTCGGCGCTTGCCTGTGCTTCTGCCCGGGCTTTTGCTTCAGCCTTGCGTTTGTTGATCATGTCGTTACGGATTTGCGCATGGCTGAGCAGGGCGAAAATAAAGGTACCGCCGCAGATATTTCCGGCGAGCGTTGGCAGGGCAAATGGCCAAATAAATTCGCTCCAGTGCACGGTACCGTTAAATACCAGATAAAAAATCTCTACCGCGCCGACCACAATGTGCGTGGTGTCTGCCAGCGCAATTAGCCACGTCATCAACACGATCACCACAATTTTCGCGGAGCCCGCAGACGGAAACATCCACACCATTGTCGCAATGATCCAGCCGGAAAGAATCGCATTAGAAAACATCTCCAGCGGCGTATTCTTCATCACATCCATGCCGATTTTGACAAAGGCATCGCGGGTCTCTTCGTCAAACACCGGCATATATTCAAACGCCCAGGCCGCAATAGCGGTACCGAGCAGATTTCCCAGCAGCACCACGCCCCATAACCGCACCATCAGGGCAAAATTTCCCCAGCCAGGGTTTTGCATCACCGGCAGCACGGCCGTTACGGTGTTTTCGGTAAAGAGTTGCTGGCGGGCCATGATGACAATAATGAAACCGAAGGTGTAACCCAGATTCTCCAACAGAAAACCGCCCGGAACGCCCTCCAGTTGCACATGGAAAATCCCTTTTGCCAGCAATGATGACCCCATCGACAGCCCGGCGGCGATAGCCGACCAGAACAGCGCCATGGCGTCTCTTTCCAGCTCTTTTTCACCATCCTGGCGAATATGTTCATGAATAGCCATGGCCCGGGAGGGGAGGCGCTCTTCATCAAGTTCGATTTTTTCGCCGCGCTTTTTTTCGTCGCTCTCAACCTCGATTTCATCGCTGTGTTTATCGATTTTCTCCATACTTACCTCGCTTCTGCTGCTCTGATGTCTAAAGCGTAGCGGTTTTACGCTGCTTTCCATGGCGGCATCGTCTTAAAGTGCCGGGAAAAGCAACAATGGCGATACGGCACAGGCAAAGTTTGTATAGAATTGTTAATGAGCCGTATAGATAATGTGGGCTATGCTGGTTTGAGTCTCGTTCACTGCGTGGACATCATAATATGCGCTGATACAATGCGTTGCATAACTTCGACGCAAACCCGGCGTCGCGTTCGCGTTATTATGGATGACCTTCAGCACTGGTCATTTTCTTCAGGGAGACATCTATGAAATACCGCCTGTCGGCGCTTGCGTTGGCAACCACTGTACTGGTCGGCTGCGCCAGTTCTCAGCAGACGCAGGGACGTTCGGACCCGCTGGAAGGGTTCAACCGGACTATGTACAACTTCAACTTCAACGTGCTGGATCCGTACGTTGTTCGTCCTGTGGCGGTAGCATGGCGTGATTATGTGCCACAACCTGCGCGCAATGGTCTGAGCAACTTCACCAGCAACCTTGAAGAGCCTGCACAGATGGTGAACTACTTCCTGCAGGGCGATCCCTATCAGGGCATGGTGCATTTTACGCGTTTTTTCCTGAACACCTTGCTGGGGATGGGCGGCTTTATGGACGTCGCCGGTATGTCGAACAGCAAATTGCAGCGTGAAGATCCGCACCGTTTCGGCAGTACGCTGGGGCACTATGGCATTGGTTACGGTCCGTATATGCAGTTACCGTTCTACGGCAGTTTCACACTGCGTGAAGATGGCGGCGATATGGCGGATACGCTCTATCCGGTGCTCTCATGGCTGACATGGCCGCTTTCTGTCGGTAAATGGACCATTGAAGGTGTCGAATCCCGTGCGCAACTGCTCGATTCCGACGGCTTGCTGCGCCAGTCTTCCGATCCTTATATCCTTGTGCGGGAAGCCTATTTCCAGCGTCACGATTTTATCGCCAATGGCGGCAAGCTGAAGCCGCAGGAAAATCCGAACGCGCAGGCGATTCAGGGCGATTTAAAAGATATCGATTCGGAATAAATCCGGTCGCAGCCAATAAAAAAGGTGAGCCAGGCTCACCTTTTTTATTATTGACGCGTTATCAGAAGGCGTAGTTGAAGTTAGCGCCGTAGAGGAACGCGCGGCCTTCAGACTGGAACGTATACGGGCCTTCGGTGAACTTCACTTTCTGACCATGCATATAAGAGAAGCCAACATCGACGGAAGCATCCTTATTAAAGGCATAGGTCGCCCCCGTGCTCAGCCACAGACGGTCCTGATCAGGGATGGAGATCGTGCGTTTGTTAGCCGGAACCGGGCTGTCATCAAAGGCGATACCGGCGCGGAAGGTCCAGTTATCATCCATATAATAAGTGGTACCCAGCGCGATGCGATAGGCATCTTTAAAGCCTTCATCTTTATAGAACAGCGTTTGACCACTGTCACCGGTCGCTTTCAGCTCCTGGAACTGGCTCCAGCTGGTATAGGTCAGACTGTAGTGAATGGCCCATTGTGGAGCTACGCGGTTATAACCCGAAACTTCCCACATCTCTGGCAGATGGAGCGACAGCGAGCCATTGGTGGTCGAGCCGCCAGTACCATACGGCAAGCCAAGACCCAGTGCTGTGTTGATCGGATTAAGCGTTGTCGGCAGGCTGCTCTTATAATCGCCGTCGAAGTCGACCTTCACTTCGGAACGGTAAGTTAAGGAGTAACGGTTGTTTTTATCCAGCTCGTAAAGGATACCGGCGTTCCAGCCAAAGCCCCATTCATCGCCTTTCAGATGCGCGATTTGCGTATCACGGCTGATACCGCCCGCCTGCGCGCCAATAGCGGCAGCCTGCTGGGCGCTAAGCTGGCCAGATTGCACCATGCCTGGCAGGCTGGCGCCGATGATCTGCGGCAGATCGCCAGCGTAACGCTCAACCTTCGCGCGAGCATAAACGGCGTCAAAACCCAGACCGAAGCTCCAGTGGGTATCCAGACGATACGCGCCGCTAAGGTTCAGGTTCAGTGTTTCGAGATCGGTTTTACCGCCCATCGACCCGGCTGCGTAGTCATTATTAAACTCTGTTGCCAGCCCAAAGTTGGAAGTCAGCGAAGCCCCCCAGCCGAACTGATCGTTAATCGGCGCGACAAAGTGCAGGTTTGGTATCCACGCTGTCGGCGCAATGTTTTTCTGGCTCGCATCATTACCAATCGCGGAACGGCCGGAGACATCGACATCCGGATCAACAAACACCGCGCCGCCGGAGAACGTCGGGCGGTCAAACATGGTAATCAATGCAGGGTTGCGGCTGACGTTACCTGCATCATCCGCAATTGCACCTTCACCGGAATAAGCACGGCCAAGACCAGAAGCCGAAAATTCATTGAGTTGAAAGCCTGCGGACCAGGCCTGGGTAGAGACAATTGCCACTGCGACTGCCAGAGCAGACTTGGTAAAACGGGTTTTCTGGCTCATGACCATAACCTCATTCGAAATCGATTTATTTTTATTCAAACTATGTTACGTGTTGTAACAGGAGCGCGAAGTGTAGGGTCTGTGTTACAGCAGAGAAATCAGACCAGTGGCGGAAGTATAGGTCCGACCAGAGGGAATGTTGCAAGTTTGTATATAAGTTTTTTCAATTGTGATCTTCGAAACGGGATCTGCGTGGCAAAATCGCCGGGGGTGGTAATCAGTCAATTGGGCGATTTTTGTTTTAGATCATTTTTAAGTGTGATTTCGGTCACTTATCCACTTTCGGAAGATTATCAACTGGAGACGCCATGAACGGCGGCGTAAAATATGTCCATCGTTTATCTGGCACCCAGGGTGCTAATTCAGAGGAATCAACAATGAGCAAATGCAGTGCTGATGAAACCCCGGTTTGCTGCTGTATGGATGTTGGCACCATTATGGACAACTCCGACTGCACCGCCTCTTACAGTCGTGTATTCACCAATCGTGCTGAAGCCGATGAAACGCTGGCCGCGCTGAGCGCAAGAGCCCGCAGCGTGGAATCCGAGCCTTGCCAAATTACCTCCACCTTCACCGAAGTGGCGGATGGCGTGCGTCTCGATATCGATTTTGTTTTCGCCTGCGAAGCGGAAACCCTGATTTTCCAGCTTGGCCTGCGTTAATCTTCTTGCCAACGCCTCCTTTCACGGAGGCGTTTTGCTAAGCATCTCTGTGCCTTAGCTCGCATTTTTCTCTCGCTCCCATTGGCTATATGTAAAAAATTGGTTAAGACTGTTATCAGGTCAGACCACTTTAAGCATACGCTGTTAACAGGGGAGTGTTATGAAGGCATTACCGCTTGTCACCCGCCAGGGCGACCGCATTGCCATTGTCAGTGGGTTACGTACCCCGTTTGCCCGCCAGGCCACCGCTTTTCACGGCATTCCGGCGATCGATCTCGGCAAAATGGTGGTGGGAGAGATGCTGGCGCGCAGCGAAATTCCCCCCGAAGTGATTGAACAACTGGTGTTTGGCCAGGTCGTGCAGATGCCGGAAGCGCCTAATATTGCGCGCGAAATCGTGCTCGGCACCGGCATGAGCGTCCATACCGATGCTTACAGCGTCAGCCGCGCCTGCGCAACCAGTTTCCAGGCCGTGGCCAACGTCGCAGAAAGTCTGCTGGCGGGCACTATTCGCGCCGGTATTGCTGGCGGGGCGGATTCCTCCTCTGTTTTACCGATTGGCGTCAGTAAAAAGTTGGCGCGTGCGCTGGTGGATGCCAACAAAGCCCGCACTGTGGGGCAAAAACTGAAGCTTTTCTCCCGCTTGCGCTTGCGCGACCTGTTGCCGGTTCCTCCCGCCGTCGCGGAGTATTCCACCGGGCTGAGAATGGGCGATACGGCTGAACAGATGGCGAAAACATACGGTATCAGCCGTGAACAGCAGGATGCGCTGGCCCACCGCTCACACCAGCTAGCCGCACAGGCCTGGGCTGAAGGCAAACTGCGTGATGAAGTGATGACCGCCTATGCGCCGCCGTTTCGCGATCCGGTTGAACAGGATAATAACGTTCGTCATAACTCCAGCCTGGCCGATTACGCGAAGCTGCGTCCCGCCTTCGATCGTCAGCATGGCACGGTGACGGCGGCGAACAGTACGCCGCTGACCGACGGAGCTGCGGCTGTAATTTTAATGACCGAATCCCGCGCCCGGGAACTGGGATTATCACCGCTGGGTTATTTGCGCAGCTACGCTTTCACCGCCATTGATGTGCAACAGGACATGCTGCTTGGCCCGGCCTGGGCAACGCCGCTGGCACTGGAAAGAGCCGGGCTGACGATGGCTGATCTGACGCTTCTCGATATGCACGAAGCCTTTGCCGCGCAAACCTTAACCAACCTGAAATTGATGGCCAGCGAGCGTTTTGCTCGTGAGGTACTTGGGCGCTCGCAGGCAACAGGTGAGGTGGATGACAGTAAGTTTAACGTGTTGGGCGGTTCCATCGCTTACGGTCATCCGTTTGCCGCCACCGGCGCGCGCATGATCACCCAAACGTTACACGAACTGCACCGCCGGGGAGGCGGTTTTGGTCTGGTCACTGCCTGTGCCGCGGGCGGTCTGGGCGCGGCAATGGTTCTGGAGGCTGAATAATGACAATGATGTCCGCATTTACCTTTAATGTGCGTCCCGACAATATCGTGGTCGTCACCATTGATGTGCCGAATGAAAAAATGAACACCCTGAAAGCGGAGTTTGCAGGTGAAGTGCGCGCCATGCTGAAACAGATCCGCGACAATAAGGCGCTGCGTGGCGTAGTGTTTATCTCGGCCAAGGCAGACAATTTCATCGCTGGCGCGGATATCAATATGATCGCCCGTTGCCAGACGGCAAAAGAGGCCGAGGATCTGGCTCGTCAAGGGCAGCAAGTGATGGCGGAGATCCATGCGCTGTCGATTCCGGTGGTTGCCGCAATTCATGGCGCTTGCCTGGGCGGCGGTCTGGAACTGGCACTGGCGTGCCATCGCCGGATTTGTACTGACGACGCGAAAACAATGCTGGGATTGCCGGAAGTTCAGTTAGGGCTGCTGCCCGGTTCCGGCGGGACACAGCGATTGCCGCGTCTGATTGGCGTCAGTACGGCGCTGGAAATGATCCTCACCGGAAAACAGCTTCGTCCGCGCCAGGCATTAAAAGTTGGGCTGGTGGACGATGTCGTACCGCAGTCAATTCTCCTTGAGGCCGCTGTTGATCTGGCCAAACAGGGGCGGCCGGCTGCCCGTCATCTGCCGGTTCGTGAACGAGTTCTGGCCGGGCCGCTTGGCCGCGCGTTGCTGTTCCGTATGGTGAGTAAGAAAACCGAACAAAAAACCCAGGGGAATTATCCTGCGGCCACGCGCATTTTATCCGTTATTGAAACCGGGTTGACGCAGGGGCGCAGCAGCGGTTACGACGCGGAAGCGCGCGCGTTTGGTCAACTGGCGATGACGCCGCAATCACAGGCGTTACGCCACCTGTTCTTCGCCAGTACCGGCGTTAAAAAAGATCCTGGCAGCGAGGTGCAGGCTGGCCCGTTGAACACGATCGGTGTGCTGGGCGGCGGATTAATGGGCGGAGGGATCGCTTTCGTCACGGCAAGCAAAGCAGGATTGCCGGTTCGCATAAAAGATATTAATGCGAAAGGGATCAACCACGCGCTGAAATACAGTTGGGAAGAGCTGGATAAAAAAGTGCGTCGTCGCTACCTGAAAGCGGGCGAGCGCGATAAGCAGTTGGCGAAAATATCCGGCACCCTGGATTTTAGCGGCTTTGCTCAGCGTGACCTGGTCATTGAGGCGGTGTTTGAAGATCTGGCGTTGAAACAGAAAATGGTGGCTGAAGTGGAAGCCCATTGTTCCGCTCATACTATTTTTGCCTCCAATACCTCTTCTTTACCGATCGGCGATATTGCAGCGCATGCCGCGCGACCAGAAAAGATCATCGGATTACATTTTTTCAGTCCGGTGGAAAAAATGCCGCTGGTGGAAGTGATCCCACACGCCGGAACGGATGAGCAGACCATCGCTACCACGGTAAAGCTGGCGAAAAAACAGGGCAAAACGCCGATTGTGGTCGCGGATAAAGCCGGATTTTACGTGAACCGCATTCTTGCCCCCTATATTAATGAAGCCATCCGACTGCTGAGTGAAGGCGAGCGCATCGAGGATATTGATCGCGCGCTGGTGAAATTTGGCTTCCCGGTCGGGCCGATCCAGTTACTGGATGAAGTGGGCATCGATACCGGTACAAAAATTATTCCGGTGCTGGAAAGCGCTTATGGTGAACGGTTTAGCGCCCCTGCAAGTATTGTGAGCGCAATTCTGAACGACGATCGCAAAGGGCGAAAAAATGGTCGTGGTTTCTATCTTTACCCTGCGAAAGGGCGTAAAAGCAAAAAGCAGCCCGATCCGGCGATTTATCCCCTGATTGGTGCCTCCGGCGGTGGGAGGTTATCGGCAGAGCAGATGGCGGAACGCTGTGTGCTGCTGATGCTGAACGAGGCGGTGCGTTGCTTTGATGAGCAGGTTATTCGCAGCGCGCGAGACGGCGATATTGGCGCCGTATTCGGCATCGGTTTTCCGCCGTTTTTAGGCGGGCCGTTCCACTATATAGCGACATCAGGAGCGGGCGACGTCGTGGCGAGGTTGCAGCGGCTGGAGGCGCAATACGGTGCGCGTTTTGCGCCTTGTGAACCGCTGTTGCGTATGGCGGAGCAGGGTGTAACTTTTTGGTCGGAAAAAGAAACTGAAGATGTGAATTAAGGTCTAAAAATTTAATTCTGTTATTCCTCATGGCGTTCGCGGTTATTTTGTAAACAGTGATTGACTATACTTACACCATTGAGGTAAAAAACAGCGTTTCATTCATGGAATGGATCAGGCACAATGCCCGGCCATCGATACTTTTCCGTCGTCGCGAAATGATTTCGCAGTGAAAGTGTTGATGATTCTGGTTAACAAAAGCGGTGCAATATGCAAGTTTTTATCATGCGTCACGGCGACGCTGCCCTCGATGCAGCCAGTGACTCGGTTCGTCCCTTAACCCCTTGTGGCTGTGACGAATCCCGTCAAATGGCAACATGGTTGAAAGGCCAAAAAGTGGATATTGAACGTGTTCTGATCAGCCCTTTTTTACGTGCTGAACAGACGCTGGAAAAGGTAGGGGAGTGTATGAACCTGCCTGACAACGTGGAGGTCCTGCCGGAACTGACGCCTTGCGGCGATATCGGCCTTGTCAGTGCCTATTTACAGGCGCTGGCGAATGAAGGAATCTCCTCTGTGCTGGTGATCTCTCACCTGCCGCTGGTGGGTTACCTGGTGTCCGAGCTTTGCCCGGGTGAAGCACCGCCGATGTTTACCACTTCCGCCATTGCCAGCGTTACGCTGGGTGAAGACGGTAAAGGGGTTTTTGACTGGCAAATGAGTCCCTGCAACCTGAAGATGCGAAAAGCCATCTGAATTCGCCGGACACTGAAAAACGCAGAGCCGCTTTATGCGGCTCTTGACGTTTCTGGCATCAGGGCAGCTCCGGCGGCTGCCACTCTTCCACTTCAATCAGCACCAGAATTGCTGCGTCGCCGCCATACTCTTTCGGCGCCTGGTGAAACGCCATCACATGCGGGTGCTGCGCCAGCCACAGCGGTGTCTGTTGCTTCAGAATGTGTTTACCGTGGCCGTGCATCACGCAGGCGCAGAACACATGTTCACGGCGACAGGCGGCGATCAGCGCGCCCAGTTCTTGCTTCGCCTGCTGCTGTGTTAAACCGTGCAGATCGAGAAACAACTCCGGCGAGTAGTCGCCCCGACGCATCTTTTTTAGCTCAAAATGGCTGACATCTTCACGCACATATTTGACCGGACCTTCGGTATTGAGCAGCGGCTGAAACTCGTCGGAAAAGTAGTGACTGTTGTCGGCTTGTTCCTGTAATAACCGTTTCACCGGAACTTCGCTGATTTTTTTCCGCGCCGGGCGATGTACCACGGTATCCTGCTTAAGCTGGCGCGTACCGGTCATCAGTTGCCGGAACAACACCTGTTCCTCCTCGCTAAGCGATGATTTCTTTTTCATTTGTGCGTCTCATCTTTTCTTTTCTTCAGTGTACCCGACTCACTGCGGCTCCGGCGAAGCAAAATGCATTTTTCCCTCTGGCAGGCGCGTGAGATGCTGATTTATCGCCGTCTTCATGGCAAACTAGCCGCCGAATTTAATGCGAGCATGTACCTGGGGGATACTATGGATAAAATTTTTGTCGATGAAGCAGTGAATGAGCTGCACACCATTCAGGACATGCTGCGCTGGGCGGTCAGCCGCTTCAGCGCCGCGAATATCTGGTACGGTCACGGCACGGATAACCCGTGGGACGAAGCGGTGCAACTGGTGTTGCCGACGCTCTATCTGCCGCTCGATATCCCGGAGGATATGCGCACCGCGCGTCTGACTTCCAGCGAGCGTCACCGCATTGTTGAGCGCGTGATCCGTCGCGTTAACGAGCGTATTCCGGTCGCTTACCTGACCAACAAAGCGTGGTTCTGCGGCCACGAATTTTATGTCGATGAGCGCGTGCTGGTGCCGCGTTCCCCGATTGGTGAACTTATCAACAACCGCTTTGCCGGGCTGATTGATCAACAGCCGCAGCATATTCTGGATATGTGTACCGGCAGCGGCTGTATCGCTATTGCGACGGCGTACGCCTTCCCGGAAGCGGAAGTGGATGCGGTCGATATCTCCGCGGATGCGCTGGCGGTAACTGAGCACAATATTGAAGAGCACGGCCTGATTCACCACGTTACGCCGATCCGTTCCGACCTGTTCCGCGATCTGCCGAAAGTGCAGTACGACCTGATTGTCACCAACCCGCCGTACGTTGATGAAGAAGATATGTCCGATCTGCCATCGGAATACCGTCACGAGCCGGAGCTGGGCCTGGCATCGGGCAGCGACGGCCTGAAACTGACGCGCCGCATTCTGGCCTGCGCCCCGGATTACCTTGCTGACCACGGCATCCTGATTTGTGAAGTCGGCAACAGCATGGTACATCTGATGGAACAATATCCGGACGTTCCGTTCACCTGGCTGGAGTTTGATAATGGCGGGGACGGCGTCTTTATGCTGACCAAAGCGCAGCTGATTGCCGCTCGCGAACACTTCAGCATCTATAAAGATTAAAACGACGCTCAACACCAACAACGACAACGGAGCCGTTATGGCAGGTAACACAATTGGACAACTTTTCCGCGTAACCACGTTTGGTGAATCGCACGGCCTGGCGCTGGGTTGCATCGTTGACGGCGTACCTCCGGGTATTCCGCTGACCGAAGCCGATTTACAACACGATCTCGACAGACGACGCCCGGGAACATCGCGCTATACCACCCAACGCCGCGAACCGGATCAGGTGAAGATTCTGTCCGGCGTCTTTGAAGGCGTCACCACTGGTACCAGCATTGGTCTGCTGATCGAAAACACCGACCAGCGCTCGCAGGATTATGGCGCGATTAAAGATCTGTTCCGCCCGGGCCATGCGGATTACACCTACGAACAAAAATACGGTCTGCGCGACTATCGCGGTGGTGGTCGTTCTTCTGCGCGCGAAACCGCAATGCGCGTCGCCGCTGGCGCTATCGCCAAGAAATATCTGGCGCAGAAATTTGGCATTGTTATTCGCGGCTGCCTGACTCAGATGGGCGAGATCCCGCTGGAGATCAAAGACTGGGCGCAGGTTGAACAGAACCCGTTTTTCTGCCCGGATCCGGACAAAATCGAGGCGCTGGATGAACTGATGCGCGGCCTGAAAAAAGAGGGCGACTCCATCGGGGCGAAAGTGACCGTAGTGGCCGATGGCGTTCCGGCAGGTTTTGGCGAGCCGGTGTTTGACCGTCTTGATGCTGATATCGCGCACGCGCTGATGAGCATCAACGCGGTGAAAGGCGTGGAAATTGGCGATGGCTTTGAAGTCGTGAAGCTGCGCGGCAGCGAAAACCGCGACGAAATCACGCAGCAGGGTTTCCAGAGCAACCACGCGGGCGGCATTCTTGGCGGCATCAGCAGCGGGCAGCAAATTATTGCCAATATCGCGCTGAAACCCACGTCGAGCATTACCGTACCGGGTCGCACCATTAATCGTTTCGGCGAAGAAGTGGATATGGTAACCAAAGGCCGTCACGATCCGTGTGTCGGTATTCGCGCCGTGCCGATCGCCGAAGCGATGCTGGCGATCGTGCTGATGGATCACTTCCTGCGTCAGCGTGCGCAAAACGCTGATGTCACTACTGATATTCCACGCTGGTAAATAATGAAAAGAACGGCAATTGCGCTGTTTACTCTGCTGGTGTGCGCCGCCGCGACGGCGGCGACACCGTGGCAAAAACTGACGCATCCGGTCGCCGGTAGCCCGCAGTCCATTGGCGCGTTCGCTAATGGTTGTATCGTTGGTGCGCATGCGCTGCCGCTGCAATCGGACAACTATCAGGTGATGCGCACTGACCAGCGGCGTTACTTCGGTCATCCCGATCTGGTGCTGTTTATTCAGCGTCTGAGCAATCAGGTGCACAATCTGGGGCTGGGTACGGTGCTGGTGGGAGACATGGGGATGCCCGCAGGTGGACGTTTCAACGGCGGCCACGCCAGCCATCAATCCGGGCTGGATGTTGATATCTTCCTGCAACTACCGAAAACGCGCTGGAGCGCCGCGCAGTTGCTGAAACCACAGGCGCTGGATCTCGTCTCAAGCGATGGTAAGCAAGTCGTGCCCGCGCTGTGGAAGCCGGAAATCAGTAGCATGATCAAGCTGGCGGCACAAGATAACGACGTGACGCGCATTTTCGTTAACCCGGCAATCAAACAGCAGCTTTGCCTCGATGCCGGAACCGATCGCGACTGGCTGCGTAAAGTGCGTCCATGGTTCCAGCATCGTGCGCATATGCACGTGCGTTTGCGCTGTCCGGCTGATAGCCTGGAGTGCCAGGATCAACCTCTGCCGCCGCCTGGCGACGGTTGCGGCGCAGAACTGCAAAGCTGGTTTGAACCGGCGAAACCTGGCAGCACAATCCCTGAGAAAAAGACGCCGCCGCCATTGCCGCGGTCTTGTCAGGCTTTACTGGATGAACACGCACTCTGATGGAACTCTTTCAACAACTGTTTATGGTATCGCCGTTACTGCTGGTGGTGCTTTTTTTTGTCGCGTTGCTGGCCGGTTTTATTGACGCGCTGGCGGGCGGCGGCGGGCTGTTAACGGTGCCAGCGTTACTGGCGGCAGGTATGACGCCAGCCCAGGCGTTGGCAACGAATAAATTACAAGCCTGTGGCGGTTCGATTTCTGCGTCGCTGTACTTTATCCGTCGCAAAGTGGTGAATCTTGCCGATCAGAAACTCAATATCCTGATGACCTTTATCGGTTCAACCACCGGTGCGCTGCTGGTGCAGCATGTGCAATCGGATGTACTGCGCCAAATCCTGCCGATTCTGGTGATCTGTATCGGTCTCTACTTCCTGTTGATGCCGAAGCTGGGTGAGGAGGATCGTCAGCGTCGTTTGTACGGGCTGCCGTTTGCGCTGGTCTCCGGTGGCTGTGTCGGTTTTTACGACGGTTTCTTCGGCCCCGGCGCCGGTTCCTTTTACGCGCTGGCTTTTGTGACGCTCGCAGGGTACAACCTGGCGAAATCCACCGCGCATGCCAAAGTGCTGAATGCCACCTCGAATGTCGGCGGTCTGCTGCTGTTTATTATTGGCGGCAAAGTTGTGTGGGGCACGGGTTTCATCATGCTGGCCGGGCAGTTTCTCGGCGCGCGAATGGGCTCGCGTCTGGTGCTCAGCAAAGGGCAAAAACTCATTCGTCCGATGATTGTGATTGTCTCGGCGGTGATGAGTGCAAAACTTCTTTATGACAGTCACGGCCAGGAGATCCTCCATTTTCTGGGGGTGAACGTATGACACATCACTACCAACAATTGATTGATATTTTTGACGGCTGTTTTGCCGACGATTTTAATACCCGTCTGATTAAAGGCGACGACGAACCGATCTATCTTCCTGCTGATGCGGATGCGCCGTATAACCGCATTGTTTTTGCTCACGGTTTTTATGCCAGCGCGTTACATGAGATTTCGCACTGGTGCATCGCCGGTGCCGAGCGTCGCAAGCAGGTGGATTTTGGCTACTGGTATTGCCCTGATGGCCGCGATGCGGTAACGCAGGGGCAGTTCGAGGATGTTGAAGTAAAACCGCAGGCGTTTGACTGGTTGTTTTGCGTGGCGGCGGGTTTCCCGTTTAATGTCAGTTGCGACAATCTGGAAGGCGATGTCGAGCCGGATCGTATTGTGTTCCAGCGCCGCGTTCACGCGCAGGTGATGGCTTATCTGGAGCAGGGCATTCCCCCGCGCCCGGCGCGTTTTATCAAGGCATTACAGGATTATTATCAAACGCCGCCTTTAGCGGCAGAACAGTTCCCATGGCCGGAAGATCTTTGAAGCCATGTTGTCAAAAGAGGAAGAGAGATGATCGCGGAGTTTGAATCACGCATTCTGGCGTTAATCGATAATATGGTGGATCACGCCAGTGATGATGAGTTGTTTGCGGGCGGTTATCTGCGCGGCCACCTGACGCTGGCGGTGGCTGAACTGGAAGGCGAGGATAACTATTCGCCGGAAAATCTGTACCAGAAAGTCACCGGTAGCGTGGAAACTGCTATTCAGGCCGGAGAACTGTCGCCGCGCGATCAGGCGCTGGTGATGGGGATGTGGGAAAACCTGTACCAGCAGGCGAAGTCGCATTAAGGGGCGTAGTGCCGTGTAATGCTGACGCGTATCCGGCCAATATCCGTGCCTACAGGTTTGTAGGCCGGATAAAACAACGCCGCCATCCGGCGAATATTCCCACCTTCACTTCACCGCTCTGCCTTTCAATAACTTCCTGACCCACAAACGATTCGGATTGAGGGCTGCCAGCGTTTCGCCATCCAGCGGAATCGGCTCGTCACTCATCTGCGAAGCCAGAATCTCAGCCGCCAGCGGCGCGCTGCACAAACCGCGCGAACCGAGAGCGCCGAGCATAAATAAACCTTCGTAGATCGGCGCACTGACCGCTTCTTCCGGCCGTTCTGCCAGTTGGGCGTAAGCTGCCAGCGTGGCGTCAAAGTCGGCGACATTCCCGACCATCGGCAGATGATCCCGCGTTGCGCAGCGTACGCCGCAGCGCGCGTCGCCGCCGCTGACATCCACCTCTTTTGCCCAGGCCGCATACGGGAAACAGTCGATAAGCCGCTGGCGATTCTGCTGCTGATCCGCCTCGCTGTAACCTGCCTCCTGCTGCCCGCGATGATAGCTGGCGCCGATGCAGTGCTGCTGGTTATGCGGGTTCTGCGGCGTCAGATAACCGTCGTAGCACAGCACCTGGCGAAGCGCAGAGAGCATATTGCTGGTCGGAATATGGCTGACCTGACCGGCAACAGGATAGACGGGCAGTTTCTCTGTTTGCGGGAAATGATGAATGCGATGCCCGTTCGCCAGTACGACTGCTGCATGCGCCCGCTGGTTGCCATGGCGGAAATGAAGTTGCCAGCGCTGATCTTCACGGCTCAGGCGTTCAACATCATGTCCATAACGCACTTGCAGGCCTTGCTCGCAAGCCCGCTTAATCGCGGCGGCCGTTAACTGCGCCGGGCAGAGCCAGCCGCCGAGTGGGTAATTCACGCCGCCGCATTCCGTTTCCACGCCGGTTTCGGCTTTCACCTCCTGTGCATCAACCGCACGGGCAATCTCCGGCGGCAGATCCAGCGTCAACATTTGTGCGATTTTTTGTTGGCTTTTTTCATCCCAGCCAAGTTGTGTGACGCCGCACCACTGATGGTCAAACGTCACGGGTAACGCATCATACAGACGGCGGGCAAAGGTAAACGCCGCGGGGAAGAAGCGGGCCAGCGCCGGATCGTGAGCGCTGAGCAGCGGATAAAGCGCCCCCTGGCGGTTGCCGGATGCGCCTTCGGCGGGCGCGTCGTCGGCGCAGTAAAGCGTCACCCGCCAGCCGCGTCGCAGCAAGGCCAGCGATAACAGCGCGCTGGCGACACCGCCGCCAATCAGCGCCACATCGCGTACCTCAGTGCCGCTGCGGGCAAACCACGGCGTACGCGGCGCAGATGCAACGGTGTTTTCCATTACGCCGGTCAACATTTCGCGTTTGCGGCCAAAACCTTTGCTTTTGCGCATGGTAAAGCCCGCTTCCTGCAAACCACGACGGACAAAACCTGCCGAGGTAAAGGTCGCCAGCGTGCCGCCCGGCCTTGCCAGTCGAGCCATCGCGGCAAACAGGTTTGGCGTCCACATATCCGGGTTTTTCGCCGGGGCAAAGCCATCCAGGAACCAGGCGTCGACGCGCTGGTTTAAGGAATCATCAAGCGTATCGGTGAGTTGATTGATATCGCCAAACCATAAATCCAGCGTCACACGACCTTCATCGAGCAGCAGTCGGTGGCAGCCGCCAAAGGGCAGCGGCCACTGCGCCTGTAACTGTTCCGCCCATGGTGCCAGTTCCGGCCAGTGCGCGTGGGCTTTGCGCAGATCGTCCTGGGTGAGAGGAAATTTTTCAAAACTGATGAAATGTAATCTTTCCAGGGTAGCGTCAGGATTGGCTGCGCGAAAGGCCGCGAATGCCTGCCACAACGTGAGGAAATTCAGACCGGTGCCAAACCCGCTCTCCGCAACCACAAACAGCGGGCGCGGGTGTTCAGGAAAACGCTGTTCCAGTTGGTTGCCGCCGAGAAAAACATAACGCGTCTCTTCCAGTCCGTTATCATTAGAGAAATAGACGTCGTCGAAATCTCGGGAAACAGGTGTACCCTCAGCGTTGAATTCAAGGTTGGCAGATTGTATAGCGGTTTGTTTCACGTAAGTTACTCGTCCATCAGGCAGTGTCACGATCTTAACGAGGGACAAAGAAAGGCGCAAATTTCCACAGAAAATGTCTGATCGGACTTGTTCGGCGTACAAGTGTACGCTATCTTGCGACACGAAACTTAATTAGTGCGACTTAGGGGTATTGAATGAAACGTGCAGTGATTACTGGCCTGGGCATCGTTTCCAGCATTGGTAATAACCAGCAGGAAGTCCTGGCATCTCTGCGTGAAGGACGCTCAGGGATCACATTCTCTCAGGAATTTAAAGATTCCGGCATGCGCAGCCACGTATGGGGTAACGTTAAACTGGACACCACTGGTTTGATCGACCGTAAAGTGGTTCGTTTCATGAACGATGCCTCTATCTATTCCTATCTTTCCATGCAGCAGGCGATCGAAGATGCTGGCCTGAAAGACGAGGTTTACCAGAACAACCCGCGCGTGGGCCTGATTGCAGGTTCTGGCGGTTCTTCTAAATCTCAGGTTTTCGGCGCTGATGCGATGCGTAGCCCGCGTGGTCTGAAAGCTGTGGGTCCTTATGTGGTGACCAAAGCGATGGCATCTGCGGTGTCCGCTTGCCTCGCAACACCATTTAAAATCCACGGTGTTAACTACTCTATCAGTTCTGCTTGCGCTACTTCCGCGCACTGCATCGGTAACGCGGTAGAACAGATTCAACTGGGTAAACAGGACATCGTTTTTGCTGGCGGCGGCGAAGAGCTGTGCTGGGAAATGGCCTGTGAATTTGACGCGATGGGCGCGTTGTCCACCAAGTACAACGAAACGCCAGAAAAAGCTTCCCGTACCTATGACAAACACCGTGACGGTTTCGTTATCGCGGGTGGCGGCGGTATGGTTGTTGTTGAAGAGCTGGAACATGCACTGGCGCGTGGCGCGCACATCTATGCAGAGATCGTTGGCTACGGCGCGACCTCTGATGGTGCGGACATGGTAGCGCCGTCAGGCGAAGGCGCAGTGCGTTGCATGAAGATGGCAATGCAAGACGTTGATACACCGATCGACTACCTGAACTCCCACGGTACTTCCACGCCGGTTGGCGACGTGAAAGAACTGGGCGCTATTCGCGAAGTGTTCGGCGACAATAGCCCGGCTATCTCCGCAACCAAAGCGATGACCGGTCACTCTCTGGGCGCTGCGGGCGTACAGGAAGCGATCTACTCGCTGCTGATGCTGGAACACGGCTTTATCGCGCCGAGCATTAACGTGGAAGAGCTGGACGAGCAGGCTGCTGGCCTGAATATTGTGACAAAACCGATGGAAGCCTCGCTGACAACGGTAATGTCCAACAGCTTCGGTTTTGGCGGTACTAACGCCACGTTGGTAATGCGCAAACTGAAATAAGTTTGTCGGCAAGCAGAAAAAGAGAGCCACTGGCTCTCTTTTTTTATGCATTGACAAGCTGCCGTTGCGGCAGGCAAACTCCTCGCCGCAACATTATCAACATGATAATGCGTAAGCGTTTAACGTTAACCAACGCACCTTAATCCTGGCACTCAGGTGGAGGGGGCGTGGTATTTCCAAATCCCGCCTTACTCTGCGTTATGGAGTAATGCATGTCTGTAGATGTTCAATCTGTTAAAACCTCGTCAGCGAATATGTCGCTGTTTCGTATCGCCTTTGCGGTGTTTCTGACCTATCTGACCGTTGGCCTGCCGCTACCGGTGATCCCGCTGTTTGTCCACAATGAGTTGGGCTACGGTAATACCATGGTGGGAATTGCCGTTGGTATTCAGTTTCTGGCTACCGTCTTAACACGCGGCTATGCCGGCCGTCTTGCCGATCAATATGGCGCGAAACGTTCGGTGATACAGGGCATGATCGCCTGTGCTCTGGCCGGAGCAGCATGGCTGCTGGCGGCGCTGTTGCCGGTTGCGCCCGCTGCCAAATTTGCGCTGCTGATTCTGGGGCGCCTGATCCTCGGTTTCGGTGAAAGCCAGCTTCTTACCGGCACGCTCACCTGGGGAATGGGGCTGGTTGGCCCCGCGCGTTCCGGCAAAGTGATGTCATGGAACGGAATGGCGATTTACGGTGCGCTGGCCGCCGGCGCGCCGCTTGGGTTGCTGGTCCACAGCCACTTTGGTTTCGCCGCCCTGGCAGCGATCACCATGGTATTGCCGCTACTGGCCTTCGCATTTAACGGCGGCGTGCCCAAAACGCCTGCGCATCCGGGCGATCGTCCTTCACTGTGGAGCGTGGTCGGGCTTATCTGGCAACCGGGGCTGGGGCTGGCGCTTCAGGGCGTTGGCTTTGCGGTGATCGGCACCTTTGTTTCGCTCTACTTTGCCAGCCAGGGCTGGTCAATGGCGGGTTTTACCCTGACGGCTTTCGGCGGCGCATTTGTGCTGATGCGCATTTTGTTTGGCTGGATGCCGGACCGTTTTGGTGGTGTGCGGGTGGCGATTGTTTCGCTGGTCATTGAAACCATTGGCCTGCTGCTGTTATGGCAGGCGCATGGCGCGTGGATGGCATTGCTGGGCGCGGCTCTGACCGGTAGTGGCTGCTCGCTTATCTTTCCGTCGCTGGGCGTTGAAGTCGTCAAGCGCGCGCCACCGCAGGTGCGTGGTACGGCGCTTGGCGGCTATGCGGCATTTCAGGATATCTCTTACGCGTTTAGCGGCCCGTTAACCGGGCTGCTGGCAACGTCTGCGGGATACCCGTCGGTTTTTCTCGCGGGAGCAATTGCCGCCATTACCGGTATTGTGATCACCCTGGTTGCCTTCGGCGCGCGGAAATGATCGCACTATAAAATCTCTTTGCAACCGGTTTCACAGAATGAGCCCGTGGTGATGTCATCTCACTGCGGGCTTGTTTATTCTTTTGCCATCACTACGCGAAAGGAGAAAACAATGGCTGGGTTTAAAGCGGATTTCTTATGGGGCGGCGCGGTGGCGGCGCATCAACTGGAAGGCGGATGGCAGGAAGGAGGCAAGGGGATCAGCGTTGCCGATGTCATGACCGCCGGGGCGCATGGTGTACCGCGTGAAATTACCGACGGCGTGCTGCCTGGCAAAAATTACCCTAACCATGAAGCCATCGATTTTTATCACCGTTATAAAGACGATATCAAACTGTTTGCCGAAATGGGGTTTAAATGTTTTCGCACCTCCATTGCCTGGACGCGTATTTTTCCTCAGGGTGATGAACTGGAGCCGAATGAAGCCGGGTTACAATTCTACGATGATCTTTTTGATGAATGCCTGAAATACAATATTGAACCCGTTATTACCCTTTCCCATTTCGAAATGCCTTATCACCTTGTCACCGAATATGGCGGCTGGCGTAATCGCAAACTGATCGACTTTTTTGTCCGTTTTGCCAGTGCCGTTTTCACCCGCTACCGCAGCAAGGTGAAATACTGGATGACCTTCAACGAAATTAACAACCAGGCCAACTATCACGAAGATTTTGCGGCCTTCACCAACTCTGGCGTGAAATATAAAGCGGGTGAAGATCGCGAAGTGATCATGTATCAGGCTGCCCACTATGAATTAGTAGCCAGCGCGCTGGCGGTGGAAGCCGGGCATAAAATTAACCCGGATTTTAAAATCGGCTGCATGATCGCCATGTGCCCGATTTATCCGCTCACCTGCGCGCCGGATGATATGATGATGTCGGTCGCTGCGATGCACCGGCGCTACTGGTTTACCGATGTTCACGTACGCGGTTATTACCCGCAGCATCTGCTCAATTATTTTGCTCGCCGCCAGTTCAAACTCGATATCACCGAAGAGGATTTGCAGATCCTGACGCGCGGACGCGTTGACTATATTGGCTTTAGTTATTACATGTCGTTTGTCACCAAAGCCCAGGAAAACAATCCGCACCTCGATTACGACGAGACGAAAAGCCTGGTGAAAAACCCGTACGTGAAAGCCTCCGACTGGGGCTGGCAAATAGATCCGGTTGGCCTGCGCTACTCTCTGAACTATTTCTACGATCTCTACCAGTTGCCGCTGTTTGTTGTGGAAAACGGTTTTGGGGCGATTGATCAGCCTGAAAGCGACGGCGTAGTGAACGATCAGTACCGCATTGAATATATGCACAACCATATCCGCGAAATGAAAAAAGCGGTGGTGGAAGATGGCGTCGATTTAATGGGTTATACGCCGTGGGGCTGTATTGACCTGGTCTCTGCGGGCACTGGCGAAATGAAAAAACGCTACGGCTTAATCTACGTTGATAAAGATAACGAGGGTAATGGCACGCTGGCGCGCAGCCGTAAAAAATCGTTCTGGTGGTATCAGGACGTTATCAAACACAACGGCGAGAATATTTGACGATAAATTCCCCTCCAGATGGAGGGGAATTTTTTAACTCACCAGCCAGAAAAGCGCTAATGCGATAAGCAGGGCGATAAAAAAGAATCCCGGGCGCGTGGAAATCGATTTTATTGTTTCGACAATGGGGGCGACAAACGGGCTGTAAATGGGCTGAATATCGCGAACCTCAAAGGTGCCCGTCGCACGTTCTGTGCGGCGTAAAAAGACATGATTAAGAATGTCCTGAACCTGCGCCGTCGTCAGGATCGTCTGCGGCGTGGCTTGCCATGTTTGCTGGGCATACTCGGTAATCGTGCGCATTTCCATATCATCCAGCGGCTGTTTCAGGGCGGTCTGGATAGTGTGCAGAGTGGGCGCGCTGTGCGTGCTTAACGTCTGGCGCGCCTGTAGCCATGTCATCAGCGGCGCGAAATGTTTCGCCGGGATCAGCTCACCGGTTTTGACGCCGGAAAGCTCCATCATTGACTGCCAGATCAATTTACCTGATTCGCCTGTTGCAGCCGCCAGTTTCGTGACCGCCTGGTTCAGCGAGTTGTGCTCGGCAGGCAGCAGCGGACGCTCAGTGGCCGGGCGTTGCTGCGGCTGTGGGATAGTGATCTGGTTATTCTGCAACATGGTCAGCACGGTTTTTAACTGCTGAGGCGTCAACTGGCTGAGCGCTGTCTGACCAAACTGCTGGCGAATAAAATCGCTCACCGCCTGGCGATTATTCCCCTGGCCTAACAGTTCCGTCAGTTGTGAAACCACCTGGCGGGTGGTGTGGTTCTGCGTTGCAGTTTCCACGCGCTGGTTGAGGTTCTGCTCAGCAGCCGGAAAGTGACGTGAGAGCAGCGGGGCGTCATTCTTCAGCCCTAAATCGTGTTTCATGCCAGCCCATACTTCCGCACTTTGCTGCTGCGTTAACGCGATCAAGCGAATAACCAGTCGCTCCAGCACGGTACGTTGCAGGGTGGATAAAGGCTGTTCGCCAGCATTATTCGCGGCTTGTGTCGGCTCTTGCCCGGGAGGGCGCGCGGGCGTCCCCTGAATGGGTTGCATCATGGATTTCCTCTCACTCTCGCATGGCGGTGGTCGGCATTGCAGGTATGCCTGGCGGCGAGATTATGGCACACTTGCGCGCTCAACTCCCGTTCTCAAACAGGTACTGTAGCGTGAAAATCCTTGTTGATGAAAATATGCCTTATGCCCGCGATCTTTTTAGCCGTCTGGGTGAAGTGAAAGCGGTTCCCGGTCGTCCAATCCCGCTTGCGGAACTGGCCGATGCTGATGCGTTAATGGTGCGCTCCGTGACGAAAGTCAACGAGGCATTATTACAGGGGACGGGGATCAAATTTGTCGGTACGGCAACCGCGGGAACTGACCATGTTGATGAAGGGTATTTGCAGCAAGCGGGGATTGGCTTTTCCGCAGCGCCAGGCTGCAACGCCATTGCGGTCGTAGAGTATGTTTTCTCTTCGCTGTTAATGCTGGCAGAGCGCGAAGGTTTTGCTCTCAAAGATCGTACCGTAGGGATTGTCGGTGTGGGCAATGTGGGCGGGCGCTTACAGAAGCGCCTCGAAGCGCTGGGGATCCGCACGCTGCTATGCGATCCACCGCGCGCCGATCGTGGTGATGACGGTGATTTCCGCTCGCTTGATGAGCTGGTGCGTGAAGCGGATGTGCTGACCTTCCATACGCCGCTGTTTAAAGACGGACCGTATAAAACGCTGCACCTGGCGGATGATGCTCTGCTGGCGCGTCTGAAGCCTGGCACTATTCTGATTAATGCCTGCCGGGGCCCGGTGGTGGATAATGCAGCGCTGCTGCAGCGTTTGCAGGCGGGACAGGCGCTACATGTGGTGCTGGACGTCTGGGAGCCGGAACCTGATCTCAACGTGGAGTTGCTGCAACGCATTGACATTGGCACCGCGCATATCGCTGGATATACCCTTGAAGGTAAAGCACGTGGCACAACACAAGTCTTTGAAGCCTATAGTGAATTTATCGGTAAGCGTACGCAAATAGCGCTCGATACCTTACTGCCTGCGCCGGAGTTTGGCCGCATAACACTGCACGGCCCTCTCGATCAGTCAACGCTAAAAAGGCTGGTTCATTTGGTGTATGATGTGCGCCGTGACGATGCGTTGCTGCGAAAAGTGGCAGGCACGCCGGGTGAATTTGATAAGTTACGTAAAAACTATCTTGAGCGTCGCGAATGGTCATCACTGTATGTGCAGTGCGATGATGCCAGTGCTGCCGCACTGTTGCAGCAACTGGGTTTTAACGCCACGCACACCCCGGCCCGTTAATGTCTTCTTAATGCTCCCTGCGGAAAAATGCCGAAGGGACGCTTTATTTCCTGGAGTAAATCACCATGTCTGAAGGCTGGAATATTGCCGTTCTTGGCGCAACTGGCGCTGTCGGAGAAGCCTTGCTTGAAACGCTGGAGGAACGTCAGTTCCCGGTAGGCGAATTGTACGCTCTGGCCAGAGAAGAGAGCGCGGGCGAAAACTTGCGCTTCGCGGGTAAAACCGTGCGCGTTGAAGACGTTGCCAGTTTTGACTGGACGCAGGCGCAACTGGCGTTTTTCGTCGCCGGTGCGCAGGCATCTGCGACCTGGATTGAAGAGGCCACCAACGCGGGTTGCCTGGTGATCGATACCAGCGGTCTGTTTGCGCTGGAGCCGGATGTGCCGCTGGTCATGCCGGACGTTAATCCCTTTGTGCTCGCGGATTACCGCAATCGCAATATTATTGCCGTGCCAGACAGCCTGACCAGTCAACTGCTGGCTAGTATTAAACCGCTGATCGATGAAGGCGGTTTTTCGCGCGTCGCTGTCACCAGCATGTTGTCTGTTTCACGCAGCGGTAAACAGGCGGTTGATGCGTTGGCAGGGCAGAGTGCCAAGCTGCTGAATGGCATCCCGATTGATGAAGATGACTATTTTGGCCGCCAGCTTGCGTTCAACATGCTGCCACTGCTGCCGGATAGCGAAGGTAGCGTGCGTGAAGAGCGGGTGATTATCGATCAGATGCGCAAAATTTTGCAGGATGACGGTCTGATGATCTCCGCGAACTGCGTACAGTCGCCGGTATTTTACGGCCATGCGCAAATGGTCAGTTTTGAAGCGCTGCGTCCGCTGGCTGCCGAAGAAGCGCGCGATGCGTTTGCCCGTTTCGACGAAATTGTGCTGTCTGAAGAAAATGAATTTCCTACCCAGGTGGGCGATGCTTCCGGTCAGACGCATCTTTCTGTGGGCTGCATCCGTAATGATTACGGCATGCCGGAGCAGATCCAGTTCTGGTCGGTGGCCGACAACGTTCGCTTCGGTGGCGCGCTGATGGCGGTTAAAACAGCCGAGAAACTGGTGCAGGAGTATCTGTACTGATGCAGGACGAAGTCAAAGCGCCAGTCTACAAAATTGCGCTGGGTATTGAGTATGACGGCAGCAAATATTACGGCTGGCAGCGTCAGCAAGAAGTGCGCAGTGTGCAGGAGAAGCTGGAAAAAGCCCTCTCGCAGGTTGCCAATGAGCCAATTAATGTGTTCTGCGCCGGGAGAACTGACGCTGGTGTTCATGCGACAGGGCAGGTAGTGCATTTCGAAACGACTGCGCTGCGCAAAGATGCCGCCTGGACGTTAGGGGTAAATGCGAATTTGCCTGGTGACATCGCGGTGCGCTGGGTAAAAACTGTTGCCGATGATTTTCATGCTCGTTTCAGCGCTACGGCTCGCCGCTACCGCTACATTATTTACAACCATCGTTTACGACCGGCGGTGTTAGGCCACGGTGTTACGCACTATCACCAGCCGCTGGATGCCGGGCGGATGCATCGCGCCGCGCAGTGCCTGCTTGGCGAAAATGATTTTACCTCGTTTCGCGCGGTGCAGTGCCAGTCGCGCACGCCGTGGCGCAATGTGATGCATATCAACGTCAGTCGCTATGGCAATTACATTGTGGTCGATATCAAAGCCAATGCCTTTGTACATCATATGGTCAGGAATATTGTCGGCAGCCTGATGGAAGTAGGCGCCCACAACCAGCCGGAGAGCTGGATAGCAGAGTTGCTGGCGGTCAAGGATCGCACGCTGGCGGCAGCAACGGCGAAAGCGGAAGGGCTATATCTGGTGGCGGTGGATTATCCAGCGCGCTTCGACCTTCCGGCTGCGCCAATGGGCCCGCTGTTCCTGGCGGACTAGTCGCAATTCATAAAAGGCATAAGTAAATATGGACTTAATACGCTTCCTTATTGATTTCATTCTGCATATCGATGTGCATCTGGCGGAGCTGGTGGCACAGTATGGCATCTGGGTTTATGCGATTCTGTTTGTGATCCTTTTTTGCGAAACCGGGCTGGTGGTCACGCCTTTCCTGCCGGGGGATTCGTTGCTGTTTGTCGCCGGTGCGCTGGCCTCTCTCGGCACGAACGATCTGAATGTACATCTGATGGTTGTACTGATGCTTATTGCCGCAATTGCCGGTGATGCGGTGAACTACACCATCGGACGACTCTTTGGCGATCGATTATTCAGTAATCCGGATTCAAAGATTTTCCGTCGCAGCTATCTTGATAAAACCCATCAGTTTTATGAACGGCATGGCGGCAAAACGATCATTCTGGCGCGCTTTGTACCGATTGTGCGGACATTTGCACCGTTTGTCGCCGGGATGGGGCATATGTCTTATCGCCACTTCGCCCTTTTCAACGTAGCGGGCGCGCTGTTATGGGTACTGCTGTTTACTTACGCCGGGTATTTCTTTGGCACCCTGCCGATGGTTCAGGAAAATCTTAAGCTGTTGATTGTGGCAATCATCGTGGTGTCTATACTTCCCGGTGTGATTGAGATTATTCGTCACCGACGCGCTGCGGCAAAGCAGATAAAATAAGGGCGCAATGGCGGTTCGACCACTTTTTTATCCCAAGTTGCGAACTGTTATGTTTTAATGTGCACCATTTATGGGCTACCAGGTTCATGTATAAAGGTTATCAATGAGCTGGATTGAAAGAATTAAGAGCAACATCACCCCCACCCGCAAGGCAAGTATCCCTGAAGGGGTGTGGACAAAATGCGATAGCTGCGGCCAGGTGCTGTACCGCGCCGAGCTGGAGCGTAACCTTGAGGTCTGCCCGAAATGCGATCACCACATGCGGATGTCAGCGCGTAATCGCCTGCATAGCCTGCTGGATGAAGGGTCGCTGGTAGAACTGGGTAGCGAGCTTGAGCCGAAAGATGTGCTCAAGTTCCGCGATTCAAAAAAATACAAAGACCGTCTGGCGACAGCCCAGAAAGAGACCGGCGAGAAAGACGCGCTGGTGGTAATGAAAGGCACGCTGCACGGTATGCCAGTTGTGGCTGCGGCATTTGAGTTCGCCTTTATGGGCGGTTCTATGGGTTCCGTTGTTGGCGCGCGCTTTGTGCGTGCCGTCGAGCAGGCGCTGGAAGACAACTGCCCGCTGATCTGCTTCTCCGCTTCCGGCGGCGCGCGTATGCAGGAAGCGCTGATGTCGCTGATGCAGATGGCGAAAACTTCCGCTGCGCTGGCGAAAATGCAGGAGCGCGGTCTGCCGTATATCTCCGTGCTGACCGATCCGACCATGGGCGGTGTTTCCGCAAGCTTTGCGATGCTGGGCGATCTGAACATCGCCGAACCGAAAGCGCTGATCGGCTTTGCCGGCCCGCGTGTTATCGAGCAGACCGTGCGTGAGAAACTGCCGCCGGGCTTCCAGCGCAGTGAGTTCCTGATCGAAAAAGGCGCGATTGACATGATTATCCGCCGTCCGGAATTGCGTCTGAAGCTGGCGCGTATTCTGGCGAAACTGATGAATCTACCGGCGCCGGATCCGGATGAGTCGCATGTTGGCACGGCGGCTCCGTCACCGGCCGGTCAGGAAGGCGAAGCCTGATAATACCGAAGGGCAGGGCCACCAGGCGCTGCCCTTTTGCTTTTCAAACCGTACATTATCAACGGGCATCATGGACATTAAACGCATTCCGCAAGCCACGTCGCCCCTGGCCGCGTGGCTTTCTTATCTGGAAAACCTGCACAGTAAAACCATCGATCTGGGTCTTGAGCGCGTAAGCCAGGTGGCGGCGCGCCTTGATGTGCTCCGCCCCGCACCGTTTGTCTTTACCGTCGCCGGAACCAATGGCAAAGGCACCACTTGCCGTACGCTGGAGTCGATTCTGCTGGCGGCGGGCTATCGGGTTGGCGTCTACAGTTCACCGCACCTGGTGCGCTATACCGAACGCGTACGCATCCAGGGCGAAGAGTTGGCTGAAAGCGAACATACCCGCTCTTTTGCAGAGATTGAAGCCGTTCGTGGCGATATTTCACTGAGCTATTTTGAGTATGGCACTTTGTCGGCGCTGTGGTTGTTTAAGCAGGCGCAACTCGACGTAGTGATCCTTGAAGTGGGGCTGGGCGGCCGCCTGGATGCCACTAATATGGTGGATGCGGATGTCGCTGTGGTCACCAGCATTGCGCTGGATCACACCGACTGGCTCGGCCCGGATCGTGAAAGCATTGGCCGCGAAAAAGCGGGCGTCTTCCGCGGTGGTAAACCGGCTGTGGTCGGCGAACCGGATATGCCGCAGTCTATTGCCGAGGTGGCGCAGGAGAAGGGGGCGCATCTGCTGCGCCGGGACGTTGACTGGGATTATGACGTTAACGCGCAGGGCTGGCGTTTTCGCGATGCTCAGGGCGAGCTTACCAATCTGCCGTTGCCGCAGGTACCGCAGCCAAATGCGGCAACCGCGCTGGCTGCGCTGCGCGCCAGTAAGCTTACGGTCAGCGAGCAGGCGATCCGCGACGGCATTGCCGGTGCTATTTTGCCGGGACGTTTCCAGATTGTCAGCGAGTCGCCGCGTCTGATCCTCGATGTTGCCCACAATCCTCACGCTGCTGGTTACCTTGCCAGCCGTCTTGCCACGTTACCGAAGAAGGGGCGCGTACTGGCGGTGATTGGCATGTTGCATGACAAAGACATCGCCGGGACGCTTGCCTGTCTGGAGCCGGTGGTCGATAGCTGGTATTGTGCCCCACTGGAAGGGCCGCGCGGTGCAACTGCAGAACAACTGCTGGAGCATCTGAATTCTGGCCGCGCGTGGCCGGATGTTGCGCAGGCCTGGCAGGCGGCGATGGCCGATGCCGACGCCAACGATACTGTTCTGGTGTGTGGATCGTTCCACACGGTGGCTCATGTCATGGAAGCGATGGACGCGGGGAGAACCGGTGGCAAGTAAGTTTCAGAACCGTTTGATGGGTACCATTGTGCTGGTTGCGCTCGGGGTGATTATTCTTCCCGGGCTGCTCGACGGGCAGAAAAAACATTATCAGGATGAGTTTGCCGCGATCCCGCTGGTGCCGAAACCTGGCGATCGCGATGAGCCGGACATGATGCCAGCTGCAACGCAGGCGCTTCCGGCGCAGCCGCCGGAAGGCGCAGCGGAAGAGGTGCGCGCTGGCGATGCAGAAGCACCGTCGCTGGATGCTTCAAGGCTGGCGGCGAACGGCGCTCCGCAACCGGAAGTCACCAGCACGCCGGTTGAACAACCGAAACCTAAACCGCAGCCAAAACCGCAGGCGCAGCAACAAACCGCGCCGCCCGTAACGCGTGATAAAGCCAGCGAGCAGCTTGCTGTGGCAAACGAAACGCCAGCGCCGCCTGCGAAAGCGCAGGACGACAAAACGGTGCCAACCGGTAAAGCATATGTGGTGCAGCTTGGCGCGCTGAAGAATGCGGATAAAGTGAATGAAATCGTTGGTAAATTACGTGGCGCAGGTTATCGCGTTTACACGTCGCCGACGACGCCGGTTCAGGGTAAAATCACTCGTATTCTGGTGGGGCCGGATGCGTCGCGCGATAAGCTGAAAGGCTCACTGGAGGAGTTGAAACAGCTCTCCGGGCTGAGCGGCGTGGTGATGGGTTATACGCCGAACTAACGGCTGAAGAGAAAAAACGGCGCCACTTCTCATCCCTCTCTGTACGGCAAAGCGGGCAGGGATGAGGGGAAATAAAGCCCTGACTACAGGCAACCGGAACCGTGGCGTTGAATATTTTTTCAGCGCCATTTTTATTTCCGCGCGGGAAGGAAATCCCTACGCAAACGTTTTCTTTTTCTGTTAGAATGCGCCCCGAACTGGACGACAGGGCGTAAAATCGTGGGACACATATGGTCTGGATTGATTACGCCATCATTGCGGTGATTGGTTTTTCTTGTCTGGTAAGCCTGATCCGCGGCTTTGTTCGTGAAGCGTTATCGCTGGTGACATGGGGCTGTGCTTTCTTTGTCGCCAGTCATTACTACACTTACCTGTCTGTCTGGTTCACGGGCTTTGAAGACGAACTGGTGCGCAATGGGATAGCCATCGCAGTACTGTTCATCGCGACGCTGATTGTCGGTGCTATCGTTAACTATGTGATCGGTGCGCTGGTCGAGAAGACTGGCCTGTCGGGTACAGACAGAGTACTGGGGATCTGTTTTGGCGCGCTACGCGGCGTACTGATCGTCGCCGCCATTCTGTTCTTTCTCGATACCTTTACCGGGCTGTCGAAAAGTGAAGACTGGCAGAAGTCGCAGCTTATCCCACAATTCAGCTTCATCATCAGATGGTTCTTTGACTATCTGCAAAGTTCGTCGAGTTTCTTGCCCAGGGCATAGGCCCTGAGATGTGGCTTAACGAGGAAAAGACGTATGTGCGGTATTGTCGGTATCGCCGGTTTTATGCCGGTAAACCAGTCGATTTATGACGCGTTGTCGGTGCTTCAGCACCGTGGGCAGGATGCCGCAGGCATCATCACCATCGACGAAAACAACTGTTTCCGTCTGCGTAAGGCGAACGGTCTGGTGAATGATGTATTCGAGGCCCGCCATATGCAGCGCCTGCAAGGCAATATGGGGATTGGTCACGTACGTTATCCTACCGCTGGTAGTTCCAGCGCATCTGAAGCGCAGCCGTTTTACGTTAACTCCCCTTACGGCATCACGCTGGCGCACAACGGCAATCTGACCAATGCGCATGAGCTGCGTAAAAAGCTGTTCGAAGAGAAGCGCCGCCACATTAACACCACTTCTGATTCTGAAATCCTGCTCAATGTGTTTGCCAGCGAGCTGGATAACTTCCGCCACTATCCGCTGGAAGCGGATAACATTTTTGCCGCTATTGCCGGAACTAACCGCCAGATCCGTGGTGCTTATGCCTGCGTGGCGATGATTATCGGCCACGGTATGGTTGCTTTCCGCGATCCGAATGGCATCCGTCCGCTGGTGCTGGGTAAACGCGAAATCGGCGATGGGCGCACTGAATATATGGTGGCGTCTGAAAGCGTGGCGCTGGATACGCTGGGCTTCGAATTCCTGCGTGATGTCGCGCCGGGTGAAGCGGTGTATATCACCGAAAAAGGCCAGTTGTTCAGCCGTCAGTGTGCGGATAACCCGGTCAGCAACCCGTGCCTGTTCGAATACGTTTATTTCGCGCGCCCGGACTCCTTCATCGACAAAATTTCCGTCTACAGCGCCCGCGTCAATATGGGCACTAAGCTTGGCGAGAAAATCGCGCGCGAGTGGGAAGATCTGGATATCGACGTGGTCATTCCTATCCCGGAAACGTCCTGCGATATCGCGCTGGAAATTGCGCGTATCCTTGGTAAACCGTACCGCCAGGGCTTTGTGAAAAACCGCTATGTCGGTCGTACCTTTATCATGCCGGGCCAGCAACTGCGTCGTAAATCCGTACGCCGTAAGCTGAACGCAAACCGTGCCGAGTTCCGCGATAAAAACGTGCTGCTGGTGGATGATTCCATTGTGCGCGGCACCACTTCCGAGCAGATTATCGAGATGGCTCGCGAAGCCGGGGCGAAAAAAGTGTACCTCGTTTCTGCTGCGCCGGAGATTCGCTTCCCGAACGTTTACGGTATCGATATGCCGACGGCCAATGAGCTGATCGCTCACGGGCGCGAAGTGGATGAAATCCGCCAGATCATCGGCGCTGACGGCCTGATTTTCCAGGATCTCAACGATCTTATCGAGGCGGTACGCTCTGAAAACCCGGATATCCAGCAGTTTGAATGCTCGGTATTCAACGGTGTGTATGTCACCAGGGATGTTGATCAGCAGTACCTTGATTATCTCGACTCGCTGCGCAATGACGATGCCAAAGCGGTGCAGCGTCAGAACGAAGTGGAAAGCTTAGAGATGCATAACGAAGGTTAATCCTGCCGCGCCCCTCCATCGTGAGGGGCGCAATCTGTTGCAACGCCCTCTATAATCAGGCAAAGTTCGTCCGATAAAAAAGGGGCAACAATCATGAAACGACTCATTGTGGGGATCTCTGGCGCCAGTGGCGCAATTTACGGCGTTCGCCTGTTGCAGGTGCTACGCGACGTGGCAGAGGTTGAAACCCATCTGGTGATGAGTCAGGCGGCCCGCCAGACGCTGACGCTGGAAACTGATTTTTCTCTGCGCGATGTACAGGCGCTGGCGAATGTGGTGCACGATGCGCGCGATATCGCCGCCAGCATCTCGTCTGGTTCGTTTAAAACCGCAGGCATGGTAATTCTTCCTTGCTCGATCAAAACCCTCTCCGGCATTGTGCACAGCTACACCGACAGCCTGCTGACGCGGGCGGCAGATGTGGTGCTGAAAGAGCGCAGGCCGCTGGTGCTGTGCGTGCGTGAAACGCCGCTGCACCTTGGGCATTTGCGTTTGATGACCCAGGCGGCGGAACTGGGCGCGGTAATTATGCCGCCGGTACCGGCGTTTTATCACCGCCCGCAAAGCCTGGATGCGGTGATTGATCAGACCGTTAACCGCGTTCTTGATCAGTTTGACATTGAGTTGCCGGAAGATCTGTTTACCCGCTGGCAAGGGAGCGATGCCGCAAAATAGTGCGCTGCTACCCGGCGTGCGCTTTTTTGGGGCAATTCTGCAAGCGCGATCATATCCTCAACATTTAATCCTCTTTTCCCCGTGCTAACACTCCGGTTCGTTCAGCAGACCTGCTATCTTTCATCATTAAGTAAGTTTGCAACGTTTTATTAACAAATTTAACGCGGTCTTTTTCCGGCTGCGGGAAACTGGCATAAGACGTGCAAGGTAACTGTCAGCAACACACAACACAACGTAATACAGAATAAAAAACAGAACACTTGAGGGTAATGTATGAAGAAGACGGTTCTCGCTCTGTCTTTACTGTTGGGCCTGTCAGCGACAGCCAGCGTTTATGCAGCGCTTCCCCACACGGTGCGCATCGGTACTGATGCAACCTATGCGCCGTTCTCATCGAAAGATGCGAAAGGGGACTTCGTGGGTTTTGATATCGATCTCGGCAACGAAATGTGCAAACGCATTCATGTGAAATGCACCTGGGTCGGCAGTGATTTTGATTCGCTGATCCCGTCGCTGAAAGCGAAAAAAATCGACGCCATCATCTCTTCTCTGTCGATTACGGAAAAACGTCAGCAGGAAATTGCATTCTCTGACAAACTCTACGCTGCCGATTCCCGCCTGATTGCCGCCAAAGGTTCATCGATTCAGCCGACGCTGGATTCGCTGAAAGGCAAGCACGTTGGCGTGCTGCAGGGTTCTACCCAGGAAGGCTATGCCAATGACAACTGGCGCACCAAGGGCATCGATGTGGTGGCCTACCAGAACCAGGATCTGATCTACTCTGACCTCGCTGCGGGTCGTCTGGATGCAGCATTCCAGGATGAGGTTGCTGCCAGCGAAGGCTTCCTGAAACAGCCTGCCGGGAAAGACTTCGCTTTTGCTGGCCCGTCAGTGAAAGATAAGAAATACTTCGGCGACGGCACCGGTATCGGTCTGCGCAAAGATGATACTGAGCTGAAAGCCGCGTTCGACAAAGCATTTGCCGAACTGCGTAAAGATGGTACCTACGACAAACTCGCCAAAAAGTACTTCGACTTTAACGTCTACGGCGATTAAGGCTGCATAACCCGGCTTATCCGGGATGAGGGAAATATGCACCACGTTAAATAACTGGCGTGGTGCATTTATACGGTAAATGTCTCGTTGTGGTGCACGCTATGCACCATGTTGGTGCATGAATGCATAGTTAAGCATTCATACTGCAAAAAAAGCCAGCGCTCGGGCATAATTTTTTGCCTTGCCGGGGCATATGATGGCACGATAACGGCACCGTATTGTTATGAGAATTCCCTTAGGAAAGACAGTCTGTTGAGGATAATGATGAAAAAACTGGTGCTCTCCCTTTCGCTGGTGCTTGCGTTTTCCAGCGTTTCTACTGTGTTCGCAGCCATTCCGCAAAAATTACGTATTGGTACCGATCCTACTTATGCGCCTTTCGAATCGAAGAATGCGCAGGGGGAATTGATCGGTTTTGACATCGATTTGGCGAAAGAACTGTGCAAACGCATCAAAACCCAGTGTGTGTTTATTGAGAACCCGCTGGATGCACTGATTCCCTCGCTGAAAGCGAAAAAAATCGATGCCATCATGTCATCACTCTCCATTACCGAAAAACGTCAGCAGGAAATCGATTTCACCGACAAGCTTTACGCGGCGGATTCCCGACTGGTGGTGGCGAAAAATTCTGACGTTCAGCCGGATCTGGACAAGCTGAAAGGTAAACGCATTGGCGTGTTGCAGGGCACCACGCAGGAAACTTACGGCAACGTAAACTGGGCGCCAAAAGGGGTGGAAATCGTCTCCTATCAGGGCCAGGACAACATCTACTCTGACCTGACTGCAGGCCGCATTGATGCCGCGTTCCAGGACGAAGTGGCGGCCAGCGAAGGTTTCCTGAAAACGCCGGTCGGTAAAGATTACAAATTTGGTGGTCCGTCCATCAAAGATGAGAAATTGTTTGGCGTCGGTACGGGCATGGGCGTGCGCAAAGGCGATACCGAACTGCGCGATGCGCTGAACAAAGCGTTTGCTGAAATGCGCGCGGACGGCACTTACGAAAAGCTGGCGAAGAAATACTTTGATTTTGATGTTTATGGTGGCTAATCCCACCCGTGCTTAACGTGCAGTCCCTCCCACACCGGGAGGGGAAGAGACACGGCAAAACACCACATACGACAGGACAGGCTGCATGCTGTACGGGTTTTCTCAAGTTATATTACACGGTGCGTTAGTCACCCTGGAGCTGGCCATCAGTTCGGTGGTGCTGGCGGTACTTATTGGTCTGGTAGGCGCAGGGGCGAAACTGTCGAAAAACCGGGCGTTGGCGCTGATCTTTGAAGGCTATACCACGCTCATTCGTGGTGTTCCGGATCTGGTGTTGATGCTGCTGATTTTTTACGGCCTGCAAATCGCCCTCAACAGCATCACGGATGCGCTGGGCATGGACCAACTGGATATCGATCCGATGGTCGCCGGTATTATTACCCTCGGTTTTATTTACGGCGCCTATTTTACGGAAACCTTCCGCGGCGCCTTTATGGCGGTACCGAAAGGGCATATTGAAGCGGCAACAGCGTTTGGTTTTACCGGTCGGCAAATCTTTCGCCGCATCCTGTTCCCGGCGATGATGCGTTACGCGCTGCCGGGTATTGGCAACAACTGGCAGGTGATCCTGAAAGCAACAGCACTGGTTTCGCTGTTGGGGCTGGAAGATGTGGTCAAAGCCACTCAGCTTGCCGGGAAAAGTACCTGGGAGCCCTTCTATTTTGCTATCGTCTGCGGGGTGATTTACCTCGTTTTTACAACGGTTTCCAATGGTGTGCTGCTTCTTCTCGAACGTCGCTACTCCGTGGGTGTGAAGAGGGCTGACCTGTGATCGAGATCATTCAGGAGTACTGGCAATCGCTGCTGTGGAGCGACGGTTATCGCCTGACGGGCGTGGCAATTACCCTGTGGCTGTTGATTTCATCGGTGGCGATGGGCGGCGTGCTGGCGGTGTTTCTGGCCATCGGACGTGTTTCCAGCAATAAATTTGTCTGCTTCCCGATTTGGTTATTCACCTACGTGTTTCGCGGTACGCCGCTCTATGTTCAACTGCTGGTGTTCTACTCCGGCATGTACACGCTGGAGATCGTCAAGGGCACCGAGCTGCTGAATGCCTTCTTCCGTAGCGGCCTGAACTGCACGGTGCTGGCGCTGACGCTCAATACCTGTGCCTATACCACTGAGATTTTCGCCGGTGCGATCCGTTCGGTGCCGCACGGCGAAATTGAGGCGGCGCGGGCCTATGGTTTCTCGTCGTTCAAAATGTACCGCAGCATTATCCTGCCGGCGGCGCTGCGCATTGCGCTGCCTGCGTACAGCAACGAAGTCATTTTGATGCTGCACTCAACGGCGCTGGCCTTTACCGCCACGGTGCCGGACCTGCTGAAAATTGCCCGTGATATCAACTCCGCAACTTACCAGCCGTTTACCGCGTTTGGGATTGCTGCGGTGCTGTATCTGATTATCTCTTATGTGCTGATTAGCTTATTCCGCAAGGCGGAAAAGCGCTGGTTGCAGCATATGAAACCTTCTTCGACGCACTGAGAACACGATGTCTGAGAATAAATTAAACGTTATCGATCTGCACAAACGCTACGGCGAACATGAAGTGCTGAAGGGCGTCTCGTTGCAGGCCAACGCGGGCGATGTGATTAGTATCATCGGTTCCTCCGGCTCCGGTAAAAGTACCTTTTTGCGCTGTATTAACTTTCTCGAAAAACCGAGCGAAGGCACCATCGTGGTTAACGGCCAGAATATCAATCTGGTCCGCGATAAAGATGGCCAGTTGCGCGTTGCGGATAAACACCAGTTGCGTCTGCTGCGTACGCGTCTGACGATGGTGTTTCAGCATTTCAACTTGTGGAGCCATATGACGGTGCTGGAGAACGTCATGGAAGCGCCGATTCAGGTGCTGGGTTTGAGCAAGCAGGAAGCCCGCGAACGCGCGGTGAAATATCTGGCGAAAGTCGGCATTGATGAGATGCAGCAGCAAAAGTACCCGGTACATTTGTCCGGCGGTCAGCAGCAGCGTGTTTCCATTGCCCGCGCGCTGGCGATGGAGCCAGAAGTATTACTGTTTGATGAGCCGACTTCGGCGCTCGATCCTGAACTGGTGGGCGAAGTGCTGCGCATTATGCAGCAGCTGGCGGAAGAGGGGAAAACCATGGTGGTGGTAACGCATGAAATGGGCTTTGCCCGCCATGTTTCCACCCACGTTATTTTCCTGCACCAGGGCAAGATTGAAGAAGAGGGCGCGCCGGATGAGCTGTTCGGCAACCCGAAAAGCACGCGTTTGCAGCAGTTCCTCAAAGGTTCGCTGAAGTGATATAAGGCCGCCGTACAGGCGGCCTCAATCTATGCTTTTTCCCGCCGGTAAATCCAGTCGTCATGATATTCGCCGCGCAGCAGGTAGGCTTTTTCCAGCACCTGTACACGTTGAAAACCACTTTTTTCCAGCACCCTCACCGACCCCTGATTCTCTGCCAGCACCCAGGCGTTCAATGCCTGCACTTCGCTATCAAACGCGTATTCGCACAGCGCCTGTAGCGCTTCTGATGCAACGCCTTGCCCCTGCGCGGCGGGCGCAATCGAGTAGCCGACATCGGCTTCCTGTGGATTGTGCTGGCTGATACGCAGACCGATATCGCCCACCGAAGTATGCTGGGCGTTGCGAATAATAAAGGCGTGGCGATCGGCAAGACGATCGTCGAACAGGGTGCGAATCTGTTCTTCAGAGGCGATCTCGCCCATATAGCGCATCACGCTGCCATTCCTGCGCAGATGCAGGAAAAATGGCCAGTCGGAGGGTTCAAACGGGGAGAGAGTCAAGCGGGAAGTGTACAACGTCATGCCAGCGCCCTTACGGTGGTAAAGCGTCTTAGCTTACCACTGCAAACGCGCTGGCGGAGCCACGAAAATTAAGAGGTAACCACATCCTCCAGCGCCTCTTCCAGATCGTACCAGCGGAAAGCGAAACCAGCGGCTTCGAGGCGTTTCGGCAATGCGCGCTGGCCGCCAAGCACCAGAACAGAGGATTCGCCCATCATCAGGCGCACGGCGAAAGCAGGCGCGCGCATAATGGTCGGGCGGTGCAGCACATGGCCGAGCGTGTGAGCAAACTGCTCGTTACGCACCGGGTAGGGCGAAACCATATTGAACGGCCCGCGCAGATCGTTATCCAGCAGCCAGAGAATGCCGTTCAGCATATCGTCGATATGGATCCACGCCAGATACTGACGGCCATTGCCAATTGGGCCGCCGAGTCCGAGACGGAACAGCGGCAGCAGCTTGCCGAGGATCCCGCCCTGCGGCGCGAACACCACGCCAGTACGCAGCAGACAAACGCGGGTGCTATCGTTTTGCGCTTCGCAGGCAATTTGCTCCCAGCGGGCGCAAAGTTTATGCGTGAACTCGTTGTGCGGCGGCTCCTCTTCGGTGACCACTACTTCACCGAGATCGCCGTAGTAGCCCGCCGCCGATCCGGAAATCAGCACGCGCGGCGGCGTGTCGCTGGCCTTAATTAAATCCGCCAGCTGTTGCGTTATCTGCCAGCGGCTGTTGCACAGACGCTGCTTCTGCTCTTCGCTCCAGCGTTTATCGGCGATCGGCTCGCCTGCCAGGTTGATCACCGCATCAAACTCATTGAGGTGAGTGTGATCGTTTAGCCCTTTCCACAGCGTCACGCGGGCATCAAGTAGCTGTTGCGCTTTGACCGGGCTGCGCGTCACAACGGTAACGGCATGCCCAAGCTCCAGCAGCCGAGGGATGAGATGACGACCAATCAGGCCAGTCCCGCCGGTAATCAGTATCTTCATGTTTCCCTCCTTTGGTGATGTTCCATTTCAGCATAAGTGAGCGGCTCAAATCCGCGTGCGATACCGAACACATTTCACGGATTTTTTAATTATCAGAATAGGTTATCCGGCTTTTATACCTGCTGTGCTTTTTGCAAAGCCCGCTCGGTGGCCGGACGGGTACGGATGCGCTCATACCAGTTAAATACCGCGGGATAATCCTCAAGGTTCACGCGCTGACGCTGGTGGGCATGGATCCACGGCCAGGCGGCGATATCCGCAATGCTGTAATGCTCACCTGCCAGCCACGGCACCCGTTCCAGACGCTTATTCAATACCTGATACAGACGCTGGGTTTCGACCTGATAGCGTTCAATAGCATATGGCACTGGCTGTGGCGCAAAGTGGTTAAAGTGATGATTTTGCCCGAGCATCGGCCCCAAACCGGCAACCTGCCAGAAAAGCCACTGCAACGTGACATGGCGTTCACGCAATTCGCCGCTGAGCAATTTTCCCGTTTTTTCCGCCAGATAGAGCAGAATCGCACCCGATTCAAAGAGACTCAGCGGCGCGCCGCCATCGGCGGGCAGGTGATCGACAATGGCCGGGATTTTATTGTTCGGAGAGATAATCAGAAAATCCGGACGAAACTGGTCGCCTTTGCTGATATCGACGCGGATCAGGCGGTATTCCAGCCCACTCTCTTCCAGAAATAGCGTTACTTTATGACCGTTTGGTGTGGGCGCGAAATAGAGGTCTATCATCAATACTCCAGATATAAGAATAATCGTTACTCTCAGAGTATAGGTGTTCCCTCTGGCTGCTGAGTTTTCATTAAGTGACAGCCTGGTCAGGACGTTATATTTTGAAGGAAAAACTCACCGTTAAACGAGGATGTTATGAACGAACCGGCTATCACGTTATGGTCCGATGCTAATTATTTCTCCCCGTATGTCCTGTCGGCCTATGTCGCGCTGCATGAAAAAGGTTTGCCTTTCTCGCTTAAAACCGTCGATCTGTCCAGCGGCGCTCAGCATATGCCTGGCTGGCCGGGTTACCATCTGACGTATCGCGTGCCTGTTCTGGCGATTGAGGGTTTCGAACTCAGCGAATCGACGGCGATAGCGGAATATCTCGAAGAGCGTTTCGCGCCGCCGGAATGGGAGCGTATCTACCCACACGATTTGCAAAAACGCGCCCGCGCCCGGCAAATCCAGGCCTGGCTGCGCAGCGATTTAATGCCCATCCGCGAAGAGCGCCCGACAGAGGTCGTTTTTGCTGGCGAGAAAAAAGCGCCGCTCAGCGCTGCCGGGCAGGAGAGTGCGGAAAAACTGTTTGCTATCGCCGGTGATTTGCTGGCGCACGGTAAGCCGAATCTGTTTGGCGAGTGGTGTATTGCGGATATCGATCTGGCATTGATGCTCAACCGATTGGTGATGAATGGCGATACGGTGCCGGAGCGGCTGGCGGAGTATGCTGCGTTCCAGTGGCAGCGCTCGTCCGTTCAGCGCTATGTTGCACTTTCCGCTAAGCGTGCAGGCTGATAAGCCCGCTGACTTCCGTTATCATGGGCTGTTTTCTTCCACATGAGGTGTAATGATGAAACTGATGTTTGCATCGGACATTCATGGGTCGTTGCCCGCGACGGAGCGCGTACTGGAACTGTTTGCCCAAAGCGATGCGCGCTGGCTGGTGATCCTCGGCGATGTGCTGAATCACGGGCCGCGCAACGCGCTGCCGCAGGGTTATGCACCGGCGCAGGTGGCGGAGCGGCTGAACGAGCAGGCCAACCGCATCATTGCCGTGCACGGCAACTGTGACAGCGAAGTGGATCAAATGTTGCTGCATTTCCCGATTACCGCGCCCTGGCAGCAAGTGCTGTTGGCAAAACGCCGTCTGTTTCTGACGCACGGACATCTGTTTGGCCCGGATGATGTACCGCCGCTGGCGGCAGGCGATGTGCTGGTTTATGGCCATACGCACATTCCGGTAGCGGAGCAGCGGGGCGACATTTTCCACTTCAACCCCGGCTCGGTGAGTATTCCCAAAGGTGGGTTTGCCGCCAGTTACGGCATGCTGGAAGAGGATGTGTTGCGCGTTATCGCACTTAATGATCAGCGGGTTATTGCGCAGGTCGCGATTAATCCGTAATTTACCTTTCAACCGAAACGCGCCAAAAGAGCGCCACAAAGAGAAGATTTCCCGATGGTGGAACAGAGTCATTTTGCAGGCATGGAGTGGGTGGACATTGTCAACGAAGACAATGAGGTGATCGCGCAATCAAGCCGGCAACAGATGCGGGCGCAGTGTTTGCGTCATCGCGCAACCTACATTGTGGTGCATGATGGAATGGGCAAAATTCTGGTGCAGCGTCGTACCGAAATCAAAGATTTTATGCCCGGTATGCTGGATGCCACCGCCGGTGGCGTGGTGCAGGCGGGTGAAATTTTGCTGGATTCCGCACGCCGTGAAGCCGAAGAAGAACTGGGGATTGCCGGTGTTCCCTTCGCCGAACATGGCCAGTTCTACTTTGAAGATGAGCATTGCCGCGTCTGGGGCGGTTTGTTCAGCTGCGTTTCCCACGGGCCTTTCGCTTTGCAGGAAGAAGAGGTGAGTGAGGTCTTCTGGATGACGCCGGAAGAGATTACCGCCCGCTGTGATGAATTCACCCCTGATTCCCTGAAAGCGCTTGCGTTGTGGATGAGCCGCAATGCCAGCAATGATGCGGAAAAAGCCCCGGAAGCCGACTAGCAGCTATCCCGCAGGCAAAACGTCGGTGCTATCGGCGTTTTGTTCTCCCAGGTTTCATCATTCAGGCGCGCCAGAAGCGCGCGTCCTGCTTCAATACCAATCTTGCGGTGCGGCACGGAAATGGTGGTCAACGGCGGCTGGCATACCCGGCTGACGTCGCTGTCGCCAAAGCCGACTATCGCTAAATCATCCGGTACCTTAATACGTCGTCTCTGGCATTCATACAGCGCGCCACAGGCCAGTTCATCCGAGACACACACCAGCGCATCCAGTTCCGGCCACGCCAGCAAAAACTCCGGCAGTTGTGCCGCACCCGTGGAGAAAACCGGCGGCGCGGCGGCGTTAATCACCCGGTTCGGCGACATATGGTGACGCAGCATCGCTTTGTACCAGCCCTGCAAATGCTGCTGGAAAATCCACTGTTCCTGGTTGGCGCACAGCAGGCCGATATTCTGGTAGCCGCGCTGCACCAGCATTTGTGTCAGCTCGAACATCGCAGCAACGTTATCGATCCCGATATTCATATCAATCGGATCGGCGCGCACCGCGCCAATTTCCATCACCGGAATGGAGGCGTTTTTCAGCCAGTGGCGTACCATATCGCTATGTTCGACGCTGAGCAGAATGGCGGCGGCCAGATTGGACGCAAGCAGCGTTTCCAGTAATTTTTCTTCCTGCTCCAGCCGGTGCTGCGACTCGGCGAGCATGATCTGGTAACCGGCAGGCTGCAACACCTGCTGCAAACCGGCGAACATCTCCGAGCAGCCGGATTCGGCAAGGCTCGGCACCACCATCGCGATAGTCCAGGATGACGCCGAAGCCAGCGCGCTGGCCGCCAGATTGGGCATATACCCCAACTCCTGCACGGCAGCCTCTATCTTCTCACGCAATTTATCTGAAACCTGTTCCGGGGTACGTAACGCCCGCGAGACGGTCATGGTGCCAACGCCAGCGAGCTGCGCGACATCGGCAAGGGTGACTTTTCCTGTGCTCCGACGTTTTCGGGTAATTGCCATTCCGTTTCCTGACAGCCCTGATATCTCAGGTACTGAGTTATGAGTCATCTCAAGGCAGTATACGCCGGAAAGCCCTGCCTTTTCTGCGAATTCCCCTGCGTTTTCATATCTGATAGCGCTATCACATTTTTCGATCATTCCTGTTGGTAGCGCTATCTTTGCGACTATCATCACGGATAAGCGCCGCTGACTTGCATAAAGTTTGCCCATCTTATCCCTGATAAGGAGTGTGAAGTGTTAGACCAATGGCTTAACGACAAGACGATTCAGGTGCTTGATGGCGTAGAGAATTGGCCGCAGGCGCTGGAAATTTGTGCCAGACCGCTGCTCGCATCCGGCACGATTGCGCCGGATTATGTGACAGCCATTGTCGCCCAGCACCAGAAACTGGGGCCGTACTATGTGCTGGCGCCGGGGCTGGCAATGCCACATGCCAGGCCGGAAGAGGGGGCGAAAGGATTAGGATTATCGTTGTTAAAATTGTCTCGCGGAGTTGATTTTGGCGCAGAGGATGCGGATCCGGTTGATACCATTATTATGTTGGCCGCGCCGGATAAACACAGCCATATTGAAATGATTGCCGCGCTGGCGGAACTATTTTCCAGCGATGAAGATATGGCGCAATTACATCGTGCAAACAGCCTGGAGGAAATTAAAAACATTATTCAGCGTTTCTGATTTTTTATTTTGTCACCAGTGATTACACATTGCCTGCTATGGGCGATGAGGTCGTACTCTACTCAAAAAAGGTAAATACAATGAAAATAATGGCAATTTGCGGATCCGGCCTGGGCAGTAGTTTTATGGTCGAAATGAATATTAAGAAAGTCCTCAAAAAATTGAATATCGAAGCTGAGGTCGAGCATTCCGACCTCTCTTCCGCCACGCCTGGTGCCGCCGATGTGTTTGTCATGGCAAAAGATATTGCCGCCAGCGCCAGCGTGCCGGAAAACCAGTTAGTTGTTCTCAGCAACATCATTGATATCAATGAACTGGAAGCGAAAATCAGCGCTTTCTTCGCCAACCGTTAACATCAACCGGATGCGCTGCACAATGGTGCGGCATGCATAAAGCGAGGTGGATATGTTTATCCTTGAAACGCTAAACTTTGTTGTTGATATATTGAAAGTCCCTTCTGTACTGGTGGGTTTAATTGCGCTGATTGGATTAGTGGCGCAGAAAAAATCCTTTTCCGATGTCGTGAAAGGGACGGTAAAAACGATTCTCGGTTTTATCGTGTTGGGCGGCGGCGCGACAGTATTGGTCGGCTCGTTAAATCCGCTGGGTGGCATGTTTGAACATGCTTTTAATATTCAGGGGATCATTCCAAATAACGAGGCGATTGTTTCAATTGCGCTGGAGAAATATGGTGCATCAACGGCGCTGATCATGGCATTCGGCATGGTGGCGAATATTATTGTCGCGCGCTTTACGCGTCTGAAATACATTTTTCTGACCGGTCATCACACCTTTTATATGGCCTGCATGATTGGGGTGATCCTCACTGTCGCTGGTTTTGAAGGCGTTGGGCTGGTGTTTACCGGTTCGCTGATCCTCGGCCTGGTGATGGCGTTCTTCCCGGCGATTGCGCAGCGTTATATGAAACGGATCACCGGCAACGATGACATCGCGTTCGGCCATTTCGGTACGCTTGGCTACGTGTTGTCAGGCTGGATCGGCAGTAAATGCGGTAAGGGTTCACGCTCAACGGAAGAGATGAACTTGCCGAAAAACCTGAGCTTCCTGCGTGACAGCTCGATCTCCATTTCGCTGACGATGATCATTATTTACATGATCTTAGCTGTTTGCGCCGGGCGTGAGTACGTTGAGAGCCAACTCAGCGCCGGGCAGAACTTCCTCGTCTACGCGATTATTCAGGCCATCACCTTTGCTGCCGGCGTATTCATTATCCTGCAAGGCGTACGCCTGATTCTGGCGGAAATTGTTCCTGCCTTTACCGGCTTTTCCGAAAAACTGGTACCTAATGCCAGACCGGCGCTGGATTGCCCGGTGGTTTATCCCTATGCGCCAAATGCGGTGCTGGTCGGCTTCCTGTTCAGTTTCCTCGGCGGGCTGGTGGGGCTATTCCTGCTCGGGCAGATGAAACTGGTGCTGATCCTGCCAGGCGTGGTGCCACACTTCTTTACCGGTGCGACGGCGGGTGTTTTTGGTAACGCTACCGGCGGACGACGCGGTGCGATGATCGGCGCGTTCGCCAACGGATTACTCATCACTTTCCTGCCCGTCTTGCTGTTGCCAGTGCTCGGCGCGCTGGGCTTTGCCAATACCACCTTCTCGGACGCGGACTTTGGCTTTATCGGCATTGTGCTGGGCAATCTGGCGCGTTACCTGTCGCCGCTGGCAATTACCGGGCTGGTGGTGGCGCTGTTCGTCGCATTGGTCATCTGGAATCTGATGTCGAAGGGCAAATCTGCTGCCAGTGGCACAGAAGAAAAGAGTGGAGCGAAGTCATGAGTTCAATTGCAGAAGTGAAACAGTTTGCGCGGGATATTCGTGTAGCAACCCTGAAAGCATTGACGCACCTGGGCTTTGGACACTATGGCGGCAGCATGTCGGTGGTGGAAACGCTTGCCGTACTGTATGGCGACGTTATGCGAATTGATCCTGCCGATCCGGACTGGCCGGAGCGCGACTACTTTGTGCTCTCGAAAGGCCACGCAGGCCCGGCGCTCTACAGCACGCTGGCGCTGAAAGGTTATTTCCCGCAGGAGATGCTGCAAACGCTCAATGAGAACGGCACCCGCTTGCCGAGTCATCCGGATCGCTTAAAAACCCGCGGCGTGGATGCGACCACCGGATCGCTTGGCCAGGGCATTTCTATTGCCGGAGGGATGGCGCTGGGACATAAACTGGCGGGCAGGTCTAACCGTGTGTTTTGCATCGTTGGTGATGGCGAGTTGAATGAAGGGCAGTGCTGGGAAGCGTTCCAGTTTATTGCTCACCACAAGCTCAACAACCTGACGGTGTTTGTGGACTGGAATAAGCAGCAACTGGACGGCGAGCTGGGTGAGATTATTTGCGCTTTCGATCTGGAGGGGAAATTCCGCGCCTTCGGTTTCGATGTCTGTACGGTGAAGGGCGATGACATCGCTGCACTTCTGGAAGTGGTGAAGCCGGTTCCGGCTGCCGATGCCCGGCCACGGCTGGTGATCCTCGACAGCATTAAAGGGCAGGGGGTGCCGTATCTCGAAAAGCTGAGCAACTCGCACCATTTACGCCTGACCGAAGAGATGAAACAGGCGCTTAACGAAACCATCGAACAACTGGAGGCGGCGCATGATTAAGGTGGCTGAAGTCGGCGGCAAAGACAGCATCGAGATGCGCAAAGTTTATGCCGGTTTTATCAGCGATCAGATTGCGGCGGGCAGCGACATTATCGCGCTGGAAGCCGATCTGATGAGTTCGATGGCAATGGATGGGGTGCAGAAAAAGTATCCGCGGCAGGTGATCAACTGCGGCATCATGGAGGCTAACGTCATTGGTACAGCAGCGGGGCTGTCGTTGACCGGGCGCAAACCCTTTGTGCATACCTTTACGGCGTTTGCCAGCCGCCGCTGTTTCGACCAGTTGTTTATGTCACTCGATTATCAGCGCAACAATGTCAAAGTCATCGCCTCCGATGCTGGTGTGACCGCCTGCCACAACGGCGGGACACACATGTCATTTGAGGATATGGGGATTGTGCGCGGTCTGGCTCATTCGGTGGTGCTGGAGGTGACGGATGCGGTGATGTTTGCCGATATCCTGAACCAACTTGCTCACCTGGAAGGGTTCTACTGGGTGCGCACCATTCGTAAACAGGCGCCAACCATTTATCAACCGGGTTCACATTTCACCATCGGCAAAGGCAATGTTCTGCGTGACGGTACAGATATTACGCTGATTGCCAACGGCATTATGGTGGCTGAAGCGCTGGCTGCGGCGCAGCAACTGGCGCAGGAAGGCGTGAGTGCGGCGGTAATCGATATGTTTACCTTAAAACCTATCGACCGCATGCTGGTGAAGAACTACGCCGAGAAGACCGGGCGGATTGTCACCTGCGAGAATCACAGCATTCATAACGGGCTGGGTTCGGCCGTGGCGGAAGTGTTAGTGGAAAGCTGTCCGGTGCCGATGCGGCGCGTGGGCGTGAAGGAGCGCTATGGTCAGGTGGGAACGCAGGATTTTCTGCAAAAAGAGTATGGGCTGACGGCGCAGGATATTGTGTCCGCCGCGCGGGAACTGCTGTAAATAAAAAAGGCGACCGGATGGTCGCCTTTTGATTTTTGCCGAATGGCGCTAACGCCATCCGACACAATTACTGCTGCTGAGATGCCTGGATGGCGGTCAAAGCGATGGTGTAGACGATATCGTCAACCAGCGCGCCACGGGACAGGTCGTTAACCGGTTTGCGCATACCCTGCAGCATCGGCCCGATGGAGATCAGGTCGGCAGAACGCTGTACCGCTTTGTAGGTGGTGTTACCGGTGTTCAGATCCGGGAAGATGAACACGGTAGCGCGACCGGCAACCGGAGAGTTCGGCGCTTTGGATTTCGCAACGTCAGCCATTACTGCGGCGTCGTACTGCAACGGACCATCGATAACCAGGTCAGGACGTTTTTCCTGCGCCAGACGGGTTGCTTCACGCACTTTCTCTACATCGCTGCCTGCACCGGAGTTACCGGTGGAGTAGGAGAGCATTGCCACACGCGGCTCAATACCGAAAGCGATAGCAGAATCAGCAGACTGAATCGCGATTTCAGCCAGTTGTTCAGCGGTCGGATCCGGGTTGATCGCGCAGTCGCCGTAAACGTAAACCTGTTCCGGCAGCAGCATGAAGAACACGGAAGAAACCAGAGAGCTACCCGGCGCAGTTTTGATCAGCTGCAGCGGCGGACGAATGGTGTTTGCGGTGGTGTGAACAGCACCGGAAACCAGGCCATCAACTTCATCCTGTTCCAGCATCAGTGTGCCGAGAACTACGTTATCTTCCAGCTGTTCGCGGGCAACGGCTTCGGTCATACCCTTGCTCTTACGCAGCTCAACCAGACGAGCAACGTAGCTTTCGCGGACCACTTCAGGGTCAACGATTTCGATACCAGTACCCAGTTCAACGCCCTGAGCCGCCGCAACGCGGTTGATCTCGTCCGGGTTACCCAGCAGGATACAAGTCGCGATGCCACGTTCAGCACAAATCGCTGCGGCTTTAACTGTACGCGGCTCGTCACCTTCCGGCAGAACAACACGTTTGCCTGCTTTGCGCGCCAGCTCGGTAAGCTGGTAACGGAAGGCTGGCGGAGAAAGACGACGGCTGCGCTCGGAAGTCGCGGTCAGGGAATCAATCCACTGTGCGTTGATGTAGCTGGCAACGTATTCCTGAACATTTTCAACACGTTCGCTATCGTCAGCCGGAACTTCCAGGTTGAAGCTTTGCAGGCTCAGGGAGGTCTGCCAGGTGTTGGTGTTCACCATAAATACCGGCAGGCCAGTAGCAAATGCACGTTCACACAGTTTGCGAACGCTGGCTTCCATTTCGTAGCCGCCAGTCAGCAGCAGGGCACCGATTTCTACGCCGTTCATTGCGGCCAGGCAGGCAGCAACCAGCACGTCCGGACGATCTGCGGAAGTCACCAGCAGAGAACCCGGGCGGAAGTGTTCCAGCATGTGCGGAATGCTGCGCGCACAGAAAGTCACGGATTTCACGCGGCGGGTTTTGATATCGCCTTCGTTGACGATAGTTGCATTCAGGTGACGCGCCATATCGATTGCACGCGTGGCAATCAGATCGAAACTCCATGGAATCGCGCCGAGTACCGGCAGCGGGCTGGTTTCCTGCAGTTTTGTCGCATCAACATGCACGACTTTCGCTTTGGAAGAGTCATCAAAAATTTCTGACAGATCCGGGCGAGTACGGCCCTGATCGTCAACCGGCGCGTTCAGTTTGTTAACGATAACGCCGGTGATATTGGTATTTTTTGCGCCGCCGAAGCTGTTGCGGGTCAGTTCGATACGCTCTTTCAGCTGTTCCTGAGTGTCAGTGCCCTGAGACATAACAAACACGATTTCTGCGTTCAGCGTTTTCGCGATTTCAAAGTTCAGCGAATCGGCAAACTGGTGTTTGCGGGTCGGCACCAGACCTTCTACCAGCACGACTTCAGCATCTTTGCTGCTTTCGTGGTAGCGCGCGATGATCTCTTCCATCAGCACGTCTTTCTGGTTGCTGGAGAGCAGCGACTCAACATGGCTCATTTTCAGCGGTTCAGCCGCTGGCAGGCCAGAAGTCGCACGCACGATGGTGGTGGTCTGGTCCGGAGCATCGCCGCCGGCGCGCGGCTGGGCGATCGGTTTAAAGACGCTCAGACGAACGCCTTTGCGTTCCATAGCACGGATAACGCCAAGGCTGACACTGGTCAGGCCGACGCTGGTTCCGGTAGGGATCAGCATAATAATACGGGACACGGTTAATCCTCTTTCGTTACCGTCATTGCAGACGGGTTACAAAACAGCACCGCCAGCGTTGGCTGGCGGTGTGGGTAATCAGGCAGTCAGGCGGCTCGCGTCTTGCGCGATAACCAGTTCTTCGTTGGTCGGGATAACAACGGCAGGACGGGTGCCTTCTTTGTTGATAAAGCCAGACTTGCCGAAACGGGCAGCCAGGTTACGTTCGTGGTCAACTTCAAAGCCCAGTACGCCCAGACGGCCCAGGGAGAGTTCACGTACCATTGCGGCGTTTTCACCGATACCACCAGTGAAGACAACGGCGTCCAGACGGCCATCCATCAGCGCAGTGTAAGAACCGATGTATTTTGCCAGGCGGTGGCAGTAAACATCCATCGCACGTTTGGCGTCTTCTTTCTCTTTGTAGTTATCTTCTACATAACGGCAGTCGCTGGTGACTTCAGTCAGACCCAGCAGGCCGGACTCTTTGGTCAGCATTTTGTTGATCGCTTCAACACTCATGCCCAGGGTGTCATGCAGATGGAACACGATAGCCGGATCGATATCACCGGAACGGGTGCCCATTACCAGACCTTCCAGCGGGGTCAGACCCATGGAGGTATCAACACATTTACCGTTGCGAATGGCGGAAACAGAACCACCGTTGCCGAGGTGGCAAGTGATGATGTTCAGCTCTTCAACCGGTTTGTTCAGTACTTTGGCAGCTTCCTGAGTAACATAGAAGTGGCTGGTACCGTGCGCGCCGTAACGACGTACGCCGTGCTCTTTATACAGTTTGTACGGCAGAGCGTACAGGTAGGACTCTTCCGGCATCGTGGTGTGGAACGCGGTGTCGAAGACAGCAACGTTTTTGTCCTTCAGTTTCGGGAAGGATTTCAGCGCTTCAGCGATACCGATCAGGTGAGCCGGGTTATGCAGCGGTGCGAAAGAAGCTGCATCTTTGATGCCCTGAATAACAGATTCATCGATCACAACAGAGCTGGTGTATTTTTCGCCACCGTGCACGATACGGTGACCGATAGCAGTCAACTGTGCAGACAGTTCTGGTTTTTGTGCCAGAATAGTGTTAACGATAAAGTTCAGCGCTTCACTGTGAGCGGCACCTGCACCTAAAGCCGCTTCTTGTTTACCGCCATCGATTTTCCACTTGATGCGTGCTTCAGGGAGATGGAAACATTCGGCTAAACCAGAAAGGTATTCGTCACCGTTAGATGCATCGATGATAGCAAATTTCAGCGAGGAACTACCGCAGTTCAGAACCAGTACTAACTTACTCGACATGGAAGTACCTATTTATGATACGTGGCTAAAAAAGGTCAGTGAGTCGCACAGCGTAGCGCAGGTTGACGCTGACATTTATGATTAACATCATGCTGAATATATTTTTTGGCATGATGGAAGAATACATAAGATTTTAAGCTATTTTGCGCAAATTTCAGACAGTGGCATAATGAGCTTTAAATTTGACGATTTAACAATAGTCGTCTATAGGCCCTGGTCAGGCTGCCACAGGATACCTGATACCAGGTGGGATTGACAAAAAATTTTAACGTTGTCATCCGTAGTTGTTGTTTTGCACAAATTTTTTAATTTTTATATGTGAAGTTGAGGTAAGACCATGTCCACTTCTGAGAATCGACCCGTTAGTTTCTTCAGTTTGTTTCGTCGAGGTCAGCGCTATGCGAAGACCTGGCCCATGGAAAAACGCCTCGCTCCGGTGTTTGTTGAGAATCGCGTGATCCGCGCAACGCGTCACGCTATCCGCTTTATGCCGCCGCTGGCGGTCTTCACTCTGTGCTGGCAAATCGCGCTTGGCGGTCAGCTTGGCCCGGCAGTGGCAACCGCGCTGTTTGCCCTGAGCCTGCCAATGCAGGGGCTATGGTGGCTGGGTAAACGCTCCGTCACGCCGCTACCGCCTTCCATTTTGCACTGGTTTTATGAAGTGCGGGGCAAGCTCCAGGAAGCAGGACAGGCGCTGGCGCCGTTCGAAGGCAAACCTGATTACCAGGCGCTGGCAGATACTCTTAAACGTGCTTTCAAGCAGCTGGATAAAACATTTCTTGATGATCTGTGACGCCATCAGGAATCGCAGTCTATATAAAAGAAGACATCTTTGCGGTGGCTTCTTTTTTTATTTTCATTTTGATCTACGCAACACCCCCGGCAAATCAAGAAAGCCATCGTTTTCAGCATGTAAACTCGAAACATCTTATTTAAAGCGCCGATGAGCCACAGGAGTCGAAAGATGGAAATGACTAACGCCCAACGTCTGATCTTATCCAATCAGTATAAAATGATGACCATGATGGATCCGGCGAATGCAGAACGCTACCGCCGTTTACAGACCATTATTGAGCGTGGCTATGGTCTGCAAATGCGCGAGCTGGATCGCGAGTTCGGCGAGCTGAAAGAAGAAACCTGCCGCATTGTTATCGATATCATGGAGATGTATCACGCGCTCCATGTCTCCTGGACCAACCTGAAAGACGCCAACACCATCGATGAACGGCGCGTGACTTTCCTTGGCTTTGACGCGGCAACGGAAGCGCGTTACCTCGGCTATGTGCGTTTTATGGTGAATATTGAAGGCCGCTACACCCATTTCGATGCCGGTACGCACGGCTTTAATGCGCAAACGCCTATGTGGGAAAAATATCAGCGCATGCTGAGTGTATGGCACTCCTGCCCGCGCCAGTATCATCTGAGCAGCAACGAAATTAATCAGATTATCAACGCCTGAGGAGGTGAGTGTGCAGTGCAAAGGATTTCTGTTTGATCTGGATGGCACGTTGGTTAATTCTCTGCCCGTTGTTGAGCGGGCATGGTGTAGCTGGGCCGACAGGTTTGGCATCGCGCATGATGAAGTGCTGAATTTCATCCATGGCAAACAGGCGATTACCTCGCTGCGTCACTTTATGCCGGGAAAATCGGAAGAGGAGATTGCCGCCGAGTTTACCTGGCTGGAAGCCATCGAAGCGGCGGATACCGACGGGATCGCTCCGTTGCCCGGTGCTATCGCATTACTGCAGCACCTCGATTCGGCAGGGATTCCGTGGGCGATTGTTACTTCCGGTTCCGTGCCGGTTGCTCACGCCCGTCACCGCGCAGCCGGTCTGCCTGCGCCGGAAGTGTTTATCACCGCCGAGCAGGTTAAACATGGTAAACCTGCTCCGGATGCTTATCTGCTTGGCGCAGAGCGGCTGGGGCTGGCGCCACAGGATTGTGTGGTGGTTGAAGATGCCGCCGCGGGCGTTTTATCCGGGCTGGCGGCAGGATGCCACGTCATTGCGGTAAATGTTCCGGCCGATTCTCCCCGGCTTGATGAAGCCGATTTCGTACTTACCAGCCTCGAAGCGCTGAATGTTGCGAAGCAGTCAGACGGAACGGCGATTGTCACGCTGAATGCCTGAACCCATGATTTAACCCCACATTTGTGGGGTTTTTTTATGGCACTATTTCCCCTCCATCAACTGACAAGGATATGTTGTGAACGGTGAACTGATTTGGGTGCTGTGTCTGCTGGCTATTACCGTTGTGCTTTTCGCAACGGGGAAAGTACGCATGGATGCGGTGGCGCTGTTTGTGATTGTCGCCTTTGTCTTAAGTGGCATACTCACTCTGCCCGAGGCCTTTTCAGGTTTTAGCGATCCCAATGTGATCCTGATTGCCGCACTGTTTATTATCGGCGATGGCCTGGTGCGCACCGGCGTGGCAACGAATATGGGCGCCTGGCTGGTTGAGATGGCTGGCAGCAGCGAAGTGAAAATGTTGGTGCTGCTCATGTTTACCGTTGCCGGTCTGGGCGCGTTTATGAGTTCGACTGGTGTGGTGGCGATTTTTATACCGGTGGTCATGAGCGTTTCGCTACGCATGCAGATTTCGCCTTCACGACTGATGATGCCGCTCAGTTTCGCCGGGCTTATCAGCGGCATGATGACGCTGGTGGCAACGCCGCCTAACCTGGTGGTGAACAGCGAACTGTTGCGAGAAGGCATGAAAGGATTTGGCTTTTTTAGCGTGACGCCGCTGGGCCTGGTGATTCTGCTGCTGGGGATCATCTATATGCTGCTGATGCGTTTTATGTTGAAAGGGGATGATGAGCAAGCGCAGCGTGACGGCTGGAAGCGTCGCTCGTTTCGTGAGTTGATTAAAGAGTACCGCCTTACCGGGCGCGCGCGCCGCCTTGCTATTCGTCCCGGTTCCCCTTTGATCGGCCAGCGCCTTGATGATTTGCGGCTTCGCGAACGTTATGGCGCGAATGTTATCGGCGTCGAACGCTGGAGGCGTTTTCGGCGGGTAATTGTCAACGTTAATGGTGTCTCCGAGTTTCGTGCCCGCGACGTTCTGCTGATTGACATGTCTGCTGCTGAAGTGAATTTGCGTGAATTCTGTGCCGAACAGTTGCTGGAACCCATGGTGCTACGTGGTGAATATTTTTCCGATCAAGCGCTGGATGTGGGGATGGCGGAAGTGTCGTTAATTCCGGATTCTGAACTGATAGGTAAGACGGTCCGCGAAATCGGTTTTCGTACCCGTTACGGCTTAAACGTGGTCGGCCTGAAGCGCAACGGCGAGGCGGTTGACGGCGTGATTACGGATATCACGCTGGAACTGGGCGATATTTTCCTGGTCGTCGGTAACTGGAAACTGATCCGTCAGTTGGGCTCTCACGGCCGCGATTTTGTGGTGCTCAATTTACCGGTTGAAGAGAGCGCTGCTTCGCCTGCCCATAGCCAGGCGCCGCATGCAATTTTTTGCCTGGTGCTGATGGTTGCCCTGATGCTCACCGATGAAATCCCCAACCCGATCGCTGCGATTATCGCTTGCATGTTAATGGGGAAATTCCGCTGTATTGATGCTGAAAGCGCCTATAAGGCCATTCATTGGCCGAGCATTATTCTGATCGTCGGGATGATGCCTTTTGCGCTGGCGCTGCAAAAAACCGGCGGCGTGGATCTGGTGGTTAAGGGGTTGATGGATATCGGCGGCGGTTACGGGCCGCACGTTATGCTGATCTGCCTGTTTATCATGTGCGCGGTCATCGGGCTGTTTATCTCGAACACCGCCACTGCGGTGCTGATGGCACCGATTGCGCTGGCGGCGGCAAAATCGATGGGCGTTTCGCCGTATCCGTTTGTCATGATGGTGGCAATGGCGGCATCAGCCGCATTTATGACGCCAGTTTCATCACCGGTCAATACGCTGGTGCTCGGGCCAGGCAATTACCAGTTTAGTGATTTTGTTAAGATCGGTGTGCCGTTTACGCTGCTGGTGATGGTGGTTTGTGCGGTGCTGATCCCGATACTGTTTCCGTTTTGACGCGTTTGCCGGGTGGCATTCACCCGGCAAAGAATACTTACAGCGGTGAGTCCTGGCTGATTTCATCCAGCGATAAATGGAAACTCGGCACAAAAACCTGCATGAAGTAATCCATTTCCGGGCTGCGCCGGGCATCAAGGGTTTTTTCGAGGCGAGATTTTGCCAGCCCGAATTCATTGTTGCCGGCGGAAAGCTCTTCCAGACATTTCAGATAGGCGCATAGTGCATCTGCCTGTTTCACGATCGCTTTTTCTTCCGCGGTATAGTGATGTTCATCAATCAGCGGCGCAAAAATATCCTGCAACTCTTCCGGTACCATTTCGACCAGCTTTTGCTGGGCAATCTTTTCAATCGCCTTATATTCCTGCGCAATTTGTGAATTGAAATACTTTACCGGGGTGGGCAGATCGCCGGTCAGAACTTCCGATGCGTCGTGGTACATAGCCAGTAATGCAATACGTTCGGCATTCAGTTGACCATTGAATTTACGGTTTTTTATCGCCGCCAGCGCATGGGCGACCATCGCCACTTGCAGGCTGTGCTCGGACACATTTTCGGTGCGTACGTTGCGCATCAGCGGCCAACGATTGATCAGTTTAAGGCGGGAAAGGTGGGCGAAGAAATGACTCTGACTCATAGTTAACCTTGTCTGTGACTGCGACCTGAGTCATTGTGCGCAGAGTGTGGGGGAAGATGCAAATCCTCCCCCGATGAAGATCACTGATGATAACCAGAGAGGAAACGGCCAAAACGACTGATCGCCATCTCCAGATCGTCTTCGCGCGGCAGCGTCACGATACGTACGTGATCCGGCCACGGCCAGTTGAATGCGGAACCCTGCACCAACAGCACTTTTTCCTGTAGCAGGAAGTCGAGCACCATCTTTTGATCGTCGTGAATATTAAAGCGTTTCGCGTCAATTTTCGGGAACATGTAGAGTGCGCCGCTGGGCTTCACGCAGGAAACCCCGGGGATTTCATTAATCAGTTCCCATGCACGGTTGCGCTGTTCATACAGACGACCGCCCGGCACAATAAATTCACTGATACTCTGGTAACCGCCGAGCGCAGTCTGAATTGCGTGCTGTGCCGGAACGTTGGCGCAAAGGCGCATCGAGGCCAGCATTTCCAGCCCTTCGATATAGCCTTTCGCGTGTTTTTTCGGCCCACTCAGCACCATCCAGCCCTGGCGGAAGCCTGCCACGCGGTAGGTTTTTGACAGACCATTAAAGGTAATAGTGAACAGATCCGGCGCCAGTGCGGCGATAGAGTGGTGCTCGGCCGCGTCGTAAAGAATTTTGTCGTAGATCTCATCGGCGAAGATGATCAGGTTGTTCTGACGCGCAATCTCAACCACCTCCATCAACAGTTCTTTTGAATAAACCGCACCGGTAGGGTTATTCGGGTTGATAATCACAATACCACGGGTGCGCGGTGTGATTTTGGCGCGAATATCGTCAAGATCCGGGAACCAGCCAGCAGATTCATCACACAGATAATGTACGGCTTTACCACCGGAAAGTGACACGGCCGCTGTCCACAGCGGGTAATCCGGGGCGGGAACCAGCATTTCGTCACCGCTGTTAAGCAGCGCCTGCATCGACTGAACGATCAGTTCAGAAACACCGTTACCAATATAGATATCTTCAACGGTGACTTCGCGCATACCGCGCGCCTGATAGTGCTGCATGATCGCTTTACGGGCTGAATAAAGCCCTTTGGAATCGCAATAGCCTTGCGCGCCTGGCAGGTTACGAATCACATCAACCAGAATTTCATCCGGCGCTTCGAAGCCGAATGGAGCAGGGTTGCCGATATTAAGTTTAAGAACTTTATTGCCTTCTTCTTCCAGACGCTTTGCTTCTTTCAGAACCGGGCCACGGATGTCGTAACAGACATTATCTAATTTGCTGGATTTTTCGATGGAGGACATGAACCTTTGACCTTTTAGCTATGGGAGCCACTGCCTGCCGTGGAAGTGAGCACGGAACAATGTACTCCCACGCCCGCCAGTTTTGAAGGGTTAGCAGAAGAAGATTTCGCGGTAACTTTCTCATTGATTAACGTTTTTTTAACTGTTTTCTTTTATTTTACCCTTGTTCTTAAACTGCCTTTACGCTAATTTTCAGTTTTAAATATCAAAAATACATAAGGAGTTATAATTTATCGCTAATGAAAGGCCCTTACTTAGTGCGGGTTTAAAAAAGAAGTACGCAAACCGACAGAGAATTCTTCGCAAAATCTGGATGATGGCAAGATGGAGTCATGCATTTTGTCAGAGGGGAATGTTTGCGCTGTAAACGCAATGTTAAGCATTATTAATAGTTAGAACGGTTGTCAATTAATAGCGAATTAATATTGAGAATGGGAACTATGTTCGTCTCTAATATTATAACCAGAGGTCGGACATCATGACAATTGCGGTTTAAGATTATTCGCAATAATGCTTATAAATATAAAGGTTTTAGGTTAAACTCGGAGGGCAAGAAATGGTGCTGATGTGAAAAAGCCATGCTTTAGTTAAGGACTATTTCTTGATTTTAGTTGGTTGTTATTATTCGCTTTTACTCCAGTCCGCTTATATAGCCTTATGGTATATGATACATGTGCTATGTATAGCCAGTGATGTGCATAAACAGGTTCTTTTTTTAAAAGCATTCGCAAGGTTTATCACGGTTTATATATCCAGAAGGAATGGAGCATGCGAAATAAAGCCAATGGGTTCAGCTTGCATTAGACAGCGAACTATAAACACGAGAACTTACAGTCAGGCTTTGATGAGTCATGACGTTGCTGGATGCACTTTTTAAATGGAATTACTTAATCTTACGAGCACAGCATAAACCCGGGTCACTCTGCGCGAGCAACCCGTAAGTGAAAAAATATGATAAATGCAAATCGTCCGATACTGAATCTCGACCTCGATCTGCTGAGAACTTTCGTTGCGGTCGCTGATCTGAACACCTTTGCTGCGGCTGCGGCTGCGGTATGTCGCACCCAGTCTGCCGTAAGCCAGCAAATGCAGCGGCTGGAACAGTTAGTGGGAAAGGAACTTTTTGCCCGTCATGGGCGTAATAAACTTTTAACCGAGCACGGTATTCAATTACTGGGTTATGCGCGAAAGATCTTACGTTTCAATGATGAAGCTTGTACATCGCTGATGTTTAGCAACTTGCAGGGCGTATTAACTATTGGCGCTTCTGACGAATCAGCCGATACCATTTTGCCTTTCTTGCTTAATCGTATTAGCTCGGTATATCCGAAACTGGCGCTGGATGTGCGCGTGAAGCGCAACCCGTTATCCGACGATCGTCTTCAGGATCATGACCTCGATCTGGTGGTGACAACGCATCGCTACGGGCAGTTTGATTGCCTGACGTTACGTACATCCCCAACGCACTGGTACTGTTCGGCGGAATATGTCCTGCAGAAAGGTGAGGCTATCCCACTTGTGTTGCTGGATGAACCCAGTTCGTTTCGCGACATGGTGATTAATGCCCTCAATAGTGCCAATATTCCATGGCGCATGGCTTATGTGGCTTCAACGCTTTCGGCCGTGAAAGCGGCAGTGAAAGCCGGGCTTGGTGTCACCGCCCGCCCTGTTGAAATGATGAGTCCGGATTTGCGGGTATTAGGCCGCGCTGATGGCCTGCCGCTGTTGCCTGATACGGAATATCTGCTGGGCTATAATCCCAATAGCCAGAATGAACTGGCGCAGGTTATTTTTCAGGCGATGGAACATTACCAGAACCCGTGGCATTACGGGAATTCTGGGTCTGAAGAAGGTGGGGATCCGCTTATCGTTGAAGGGGATTTTGGCTAACATTTTGCGCCAAAACTGGTAACAAAATGTAAGTGCAAAAATGAACCGCTGGCAGTGAAATCGCTGCCACTGGTTCGTTTTATATCGGAACATTTCCCTGGTGAGTTATTGACCATCTAAATAATATTTCCTTTCAAGAAGTTAATACTCCTCACAGCAAAATATCCCTTTATCAACTATAGTCTTTCATGCCTTAAGCTCATGTTAAAAATCAAGCTGGATTGTTGCCGTTTTTTGCGATGAATTAACAAAAGCGTGTCTCAGATCAAGAAAATACTCCCAATGAGGGGGAGGAATCCGGACAAAATCCTGTCAAAATAAGCGGGTAATATCAGGAAAAGCTCACAACGGACACGATTCAACACCTGATTTTTTCGCGGGTATGTTTGAGGCCGATCAAGAAAACGGCACTAAATGTTAATGAATTGCTGCCGATGTAAACTAATGTGAGGAAACTTTTGTTAAAGTTGACAAAAGGTTATAGAAAGGAGTAAAACCCACATCGTTTAGCTGTTTTCGCCTTTTTTCACAGTTAATGTGTGGTTTTATTCCTCCCCGTGAATCGATGTGGCGTCATCTGCCAGCAAGAGCAGAGGTATTAACGCTACCTTTTGAGTTAAGCAATGCGTATGTCAACATCCACTGAAATCATCGCTCATCACTGGGCATTCGCTATCTTTCTTATTGTCGCCATAGGGCTTTGTTGCCTGATGCTGGTCGGCGGTCGTTTTTTAGGCGGCCGCGCACGCGCAAGGCACAAAAACGTTCCTTTCGAATCCGGTATCGATTCTGTCGGTTCCGCGCGCTTACGTCTCTCCGCCAAGTTCTACCTGGTGGCCATGTTCTTCGTCATCTTCGATGTGGAAGCGCTTTACCTCTATGCATGGTCAACCTCCATTCGCGAGAGTGGTTGGGTCGGTTTTGTCGAAGCTGCAATTTTTATTTTAGTGCTGTTAGCTGGTCTGGTTTATCTGGTGCGTATTGGCGCGCTGGATTGGACGCCCGTGCGTTCGCGCCGTGAGCATATCAACCCAGAGACTGGCAGCTACACTGATCGTCAACGCTAACCGCGAGGCAATAAGATGGATTATACGCTCACCCGCATAGATCCTAACGGTGAGAACGACCGTTACCCCCTGCAAAAACAGGAGATCGTAACCGACCCCCTGGAACAAGAAATCAACCGTAGCGTTTATATGGGCAAACTCGAAAATGCCCTGCACGATATGGTGAACTGGGGCCGTAAAAACTCAATTTGGCCATATAACTTTGGTCTGTCGTGCTGCTATGTAGAGATGGTGACCTCCTTTACTGCCGTTCACGACGTCGCGCGTTTTGGTGCGGAAGTACTGCGTGCTTCTCCTCGTCAGGCGGACCTGATGGTCGTCGCCGGTACTTGCTTTACCAAAATGGCGCCTGTTATTCAGCGTCTTTATGACCAGATGCTGGAACCAAAGTGGGTTATCTCGATGGGAGCCTGCGCGAACTCTGGCGGTATGTACGATATCTACTCCGTCGTGCAGGGCGTCGATAAATTTATCCCGGTGGATGTTTACATCCCTGGCTGTCCGCCGCGTCCTGAAGCGTACATGCAGGCGCTGATGTTGTTACAGGAATCGATTGGTAAAGAACGTCGTCCGCTCTCCTGGGTGGTTGGCGATCAGGGCGTTTACCGCGCCAATATGCAGTCGGAACGCGACCGTAAGCGTGGCGAACGCATTGCCGTTACCAATCTGCGTACGCCGGACGAGATTTAATGTGCGCCTGTGGGTAATGGAAAAAAACTTCGCATTTCAATAATCCAATAACGCGAAGCCATACCCGACAGTCACCACGGACCCTTTGCAATGGTGAACAATATGACCGATTTAACCGCGCAAGAAGCCGCATGGCAGACTCGGGATCATCTGGATGATCCGGTCATTGGCGAATTGCGCAACCGTTTTGGGCCGGATGCCTTTACTGTTCAGGCGACCCGCACCGGGGTACCCGTAGTTTGGGTGAAGCGTGAGCAATTGCTGGAAGTTGGCGATTTCCTGAAGAAGCTGCCGAAACCTTACGTCATGCTGTTCGATCTGCACGGCATGGACGAGCGTCTACGTACACACCGCGCCGGTTTACCCGCCGCGGATTTTTCCGTTTTCTATCACCTGATTTCGATCGATCGTAACCGCGACATCATGCTCAAGGTGGCGCTTTCTGAAAATGATCTGAATGTGCCGACGTTTACCAAACTCTTCCCCAACGCCAACTGGTACGAGCGTGAAACGTGGGAAATGTTTGGCATTACCTTTAACGGTCACCCGCACCTGACGCGCATCATGATGCCGCAGACCTGGACGGGACATCCGCTGCGTAAAGATTACCCGGCGCGCGCCACCGAATTCGATCCGTTTGAGCTGACCAAAGCCAAGCAGGATTTAGAAATGGAAGCGCTGACCTTTAAACCAGAAGACTGGGGCATGAAGCGCGGCACCGACAATGAGGACTTTATGTTCCTCAACCTCGGTCCGAACCACCCGTCTGCGCACGGTGCCTTCCGCATTATCCTGCAACTCGACGGCGAAGAGATTGTCGACTGCGTACCGGATATCGGTTACCACCACCGCGGCGCGGAAAAAATGGGCGAGCGTCAATCCTGGCACAGCTACATTCCTTATACCGACCGTATTGAGTACCTCGGTGGTTGCGTTAACGAAATGCCGTATGTGCTGGCGGTAGAGAAACTGGCGGGGATCACCGTACCGGATCGCGTCAACGTGATCCGCGTGATGCTCTCTGAACTGTTCCGCATCAACAGCCACCTGCTTTATATCTCCACCTTTATTCAGGACGTGGGCGCAATGACCCCGGTGTTCTTCGCCTTTACCGATCGGCAGAAAATCTACGATCTGGTGGAAGCGATCACTGGTTTCCGTATGCACCCGGCGTGGTTCCGTATTGGCGGCGTAGCGCACGATCTGCCGCGTGGCTGGGATCGTTTGCTGCGTGAATTCCTCGACTGGATGCCGAAACGTCTGGCCTCTTATGAGAAGGCGGCGCTGCGTAACACCATTCTGAAAGGTCGCTCGCAGGGTGTTGCCGCTTACGGCGCGAAAGAAGCGCTGGAGTGGGGCACTACCGGCGCGGGTCTGCGTGCTACCGGCATCAACTTTGACGTGCGTAAAGCGCGTCCATACTCCGGCTATGAAAACTTCGACTTTGAAATCCCGGTGGGCGGTGGCGTCAGCGACTGCTATACCCGCGTGATGCTGAAAGTGGAAGAGCTGCGCCAGAGCCTGCGTATTCTTGAGCAGTGTCTTAACAATATGCCGGAAGGCCCGTTCAAAGCGGATCATCCGCTGACGACGCCGCCACCGAAAGAGCGCACGCTGCAACATATCGAAACCCTGATTACTCACTTCCTGCAGGTTTCGTGGGGCCCGGTAATGCCGGCCAACGAATCCTTCCAGATGATTGAAGCAACCAAGGGTATTAACAGTTACTACCTGACCAGCGATGGCAGCACCATGAGCTACCGCACGCGCGTTCGCACACCGAGCTTTGCGCATTTGCAGCAAATCCCGTCGGCGATCCGCGGCAGCCTGGTATCCGACCTGATCGTCTATCTGGGTAGTATCGATTTTGTTATGTCAGATGTGGACCGCTAATTATGCACGAGAATCAACAACCACAAACCGAGGCTTTTGAGCTGAGTGCGGCAGAGCGTGAGGCAATTGAGCACGAAAAGCACCACTACGAAGACCCGCGTGCGGCGTCCATTGAAGCGCTGAAGATTGTTCAGAAGCAGCGTGGCTGGGTGCCGGACGGCGCGATTTACGCCATTGCTGATGTTCTGGGGATCCCGGCGAGCGATGTCGAAGGCGTGGCAACGTTCTACAGCCAGATCTTCCGTCAGCCAGTCGGCCGCCATGTGATCCGCTATTGCGACAGCGTGGTTTGCCATATCACCGGTTATCAGGGCATTCAGTCGGCGATTGAAAGCCACCTGAAGATCAAACCGGGCCAGACCACTTTCGACGGCCGCTTTACGCTGCTGCCGACCTGCTGTCTGGGCAACTGCGATAAAGGGCCGAACATGATGATCGATGAGGACACTCACGCGCATCTGACTCCGGAAGGCATTCCCGAACTGCTGGAGCGGTATAAATGAAAACAGTTATCCGTACTCCCGAAACACATCCGCTGACCTGGCGGCTGCGTGACGACAAGCAGCCGGTCTGGCTGGATGAATACCAGAGCAAAAATGGTTATGCCGGTGCGCGTAAAGCGCTCTCCGGTATGGCACCGGACGAAATCGTCAACGCGGTAAAAGATTCCGGCCTGAAAGGTCGTGGCGGCGCGGGCTTCTCCACCGGTCTGAAGTGGAGCCTGATGCCGAAAGACGAATCCATGAACATCCGTTACCTGCTGTGTAACGCCGATGAAATGGAGCCGGGCACCTACAAAGACCGCCTGTTGATGGAGCAGTTGCCGCACCTGCTGGTGGAAGGCATGCTGATTTCCGCCTTTGCGCTGAAAGCTTATCGTGGCTACATCTTCCTGCGTGGCGAATATATAGAAGCAGCGGTACATCTGCGTCGCGCCATTGCCGAAGCGACCGAAGCGGGCTTGCTGGGTAAAAATATCCTCGGCAGCGGCTTTGATTTCGAACTCTTTGTTCACACCGGGGCCGGGCGTTATATCTGCGGTGAAGAGACTGCGCTGATTAACTCGCTGGAAGGCCGCCGCGCGAACCCGCGCTCCAAGCCGCCGTTCCCGGCAAGCTCTGGCGTATGGGGTAAACCGACCTGCGTCAACAACGTCGAAACCCTGTGCAACGTGCCAGCTATTCTGGCTAACGGTGTTGAATGGTATCAGAACATTTCGACCAGCAAAGATGCCGGTACCAAGCTGATGGGCTTCTCCGGCCGCGTGAAAAATCCGGGCCTGTGGGAACTGCCGTTCGGTACGACCGCGCGTGAAATCCTCGAAGATTATGCTGGTGGTATGCGCGATGGCCTGAAATTCAAAGCCTGGCAGCCAGGCGGCGCAGGTACAGACTTCCTGACCGAAGCGCACCTTGATCTGCCAATGGAATTCGAAAGCATCGGGAAAGCGGGTAGCCGTCTGGGAACGGCGCTGGCGATGGCCGTCGATCATGAAATTGGCATGGTGCCGCTGGTGCGCAACCTGGAAGAGTTTTTCGCCCGCGAATCCTGTGGCTGGTGTACGCCATGCCGTGATGGTCTGCCGTGGAGCGTAAAAATTCTGCGCGCGCTGGAACGTGGTGAAGGCCAGCCAGGGGACATCGAGACACTTGAGCAACTGTGTCGACAACTTGGGCCGGGTAAAACCTTCTGCGCGCATGCACCGGGTGCGGTTGAACCCTTACAGAGCGCGATTAAATATTTCCGCGAAGAATTCGAAGCGGGCATTAAACAGCAATTCAGCAATACCCATGCGATTGGCGGTATCCAGCCAAACTTGCTGAAAGCGCGCTGGTAATTGGGGTTACTCGCCTGGGCGAGGCCGGAAACAAATTTTGATTAATACCTGAGAAAGACCCGCAACTTTCGCGATGTAACAACGCTGCTACGGCGCGAAGGACAAAGGTTATTCAGGCCAACTGGAAGCATGCTAATGGCTACTATTCATGTAGACGGCAAAGAATACGAGGTAAATGGAGCAGACAACCTTCTTGAGGCTTGTCTCTCCTTAGGCCTTGATATTCCTTATTTTTGCTGGCATCCGGCGCTGGGGAGCGTGGGTGCGTGCCGCCAGTGTGCGGTGAAGCAATATCAAAACGCGGAAGACACGCGTGGCCGCCTGGTGATGTCCTGTATGACACCGGCATCCGACGGTACCTTTATTTCTATTGATGACGATGAAGCGAAGCAGTTCCGTGAAAGCGTAGTGGAGTGGTTAATGACCAACCACCCGCACGATTGCCCGGTCTGCGAAGAGGGCGGTAACTGCCACTTGCAGGATATGACCGTCATGACCGGCCACAGCTTCCGTCGCTATCGCTTTACCAAACGTACTCACCGTAATCAGGATCTTGGCCCGTTCATCTCACACGAAATGAACCGCTGTATCGCCTGTTATCGCTGCGTACGTTATTACAAAGACTACGCAGACGGCACGGATCTTGGCGTGTATGGCGCGCACGATAACGTCTACTTCGGCCGCCCGGAAGATGGCACGCTGGAAAGCGAGTTCTCCGGCAACCTGGTGGAAATCTGCCCAACCGGCGTCTTCACCGACAAAACGCACTCCGAGCGTTACAACCGTAAGTGGGATATGCAGTTTGCGCCGAGCATCTGCCAGCAGTGCTCGCTGGGTTGCAACACCAGCCCGGGTGAACGTTATGGCGAGCTGCGCCGCATCGAAAACCGTTACAACGGTACCGTTAACCACTACTTCCTTTGCGACCGTGGCCGTTTCGGTTATGGCTATGTCAACCTGAAAGACAGACCGCGTCAGCCGGTACAACGCCGTGGCGACGATCTGATCACTCTGAACGCCGAGCAAGCAATGCAGGGCGCGGCGGATATTCTGCGTCAGTCGAAGAAAGTGATTGGCATCGGTTCTCCGCGCGCCAGCGTGGAGAGCAACTTTGCCCTGCGCGCGCTTGTCGGTGCGGATAACTTCTACACTGGCATCGCCAAAGGCGAGCAGGAACGTCTGGAACTGGCGCTGAAAGTGCTGCGCGAAGGTGGTATCCGTACCCCGGCGCTGCGCGAAATCGAATCTTACGATGCGGTGCTGATCCTTGGCGAAGACATCACGCAGACCGGCGCGCGCGTTGCGCTGGCGGTGCGTCAGGCCGTGAAAGGCAAAGCCCGCGAAATGGCGGCGGCACAGAAAGTTGCCGACTGGCAGATTGCGGCGATCATGAACATTGGTCAGCGCGCCAAACATCCGCTGTTTGTTACCAACGTCGACAGTACTCGTCTGGACGATATCGCCGCGTGGACCTATTGCGCACCAGTTGAAGATCAAGCGCGTTTAGGTTTCGCCATCGCCCACGCGCTGGATGAGACGGCGCCAGCGGTTGACGGTCTGAGCAGCGATCTGAAAAACAAAATCGATGTGATTGTCCAGGCGCTGGCTGGCGCGAAGAAACCGCTGATTATCTCCGGGACGAACGCCGGTAGCGCGGAAGTGATTCAGGCGGCTGCCAACGTGGCAAAAGCGCTGAAAGGGCGCGGTGCCGATGTCGGCATCACCATGATTGCCCGTTCGGTGAACAGTATGGGCCTCGGCCTGATTGGCGGCAGCAGTCTTGATGATGCGCTGGCAGAACTGGAAGCGGGCCACGCTGATGCCGTTGTGGTGCTGGAAAATGACCTGCACCGCCATGCTTCTGCTGCACGCGTTGATGCCGCGCTGGCGAAAGCGCCGCTGGTGCTGGTAATTGATCATCAGCGTACGGCAATCATGGAGCAGGCTCATCTGGTGCTCTCCGCTGCCAGCTTTGCAGAAAGCGACGGTACGGTAATCAACAACGAAGGCCGCGCGCAGCGTTTCTTCCAGGTTTACGATCCGGCCTACTACGACAGCAAAACCATTATGCTGGAGAGCTGGCGCTGGCTGCATTCGCTGCACAGCACCGTTGAAAACCGCGAAGTGGACTGGACGCAGCTTGACCATGTGATTGACGCTGCCGTTGAAGCGTTGCCGCAACTGGCTGGCATTAAAGAGGCGGCGCCGGACGCCAGCTTCCGCATCCGCGGTCAGAAACTGGCCCGTGAACCGCATCGCTACAGTGGGCGTACCGCCATGCGCGCCAACATCAGCGTGCACGAACCGCGTCAGCCGCAGGATAAAGACACCATGTTCGCCTTCTCGATGGAAGGGAACAACCAGCCGTCCGCTCCGCGTTCGCAAATTCCGTTTGCGTGGGCGCCGGGCTGGAACTCCCCGCAGGCATGGAACAAATTCCAGGCTGAAGTGGGTGGTCACCTGCGCTACGGCGATCCGGGCGTTCGTCTGATTGAGGCCAGCGAAAGTGGGCTGGAATACTTCACTTCCATTCCGGGAACCTTCGAAGCGCAGGAGGGTAAATGGCGTATCGCGCCGTACTACCACCTGTTCGGCAGCGATGAAATGTCGCAGCGTTCTCCGGTATTCCAGAGCCGTATGCCGCAACCGTACATCAAGCTGAACCCGGCCGACGCTGCGAAGCTTGGTGTTAACGCGGGCGCGCATATCTCCTTCACCTGGGAAGGTCAGACCATCAGCCTGCCATTGCAGGTTTCCGAAGGTCTGGCAGCAGGGCAGGTTGGTCTGCCGATGGGGATGCCTGGCATCGCGCCGGTACTGGCCGGAGCACGTCTTGAAAATCTGCGGGAGGCGCAAGCATGAGCTGGTTAACACCGGATGTTATCGACATTCTGCTGAGCATCCTGAAAGCAGTGGTCATTCTGCTGGTGGTGGTCACCTGCGGTGCGTTCATGAGCTTTGGCGAACGTCGCCTGCTCGGTCTGTTCCAGAACCGTTACGGACCGAACCGCGTTGGCTGGGGTGGCTCACTCCAGCTGGTCGCGGACATGATCAAAATGTTCTTTAAAGAGGACTGGATCCCACGCTTTTCCGATCGCGTGATCTTCACCCTCGCGCCGATGATTGCCTTCACCTCGCTGCTGTTAGCGTTCGCCATTGTGCCGGTCAGCCCGAGCTGGGTCGTGGCGGATCTGAACATCGGCATCCTGTTCTTCTTAATGATGGCAGGGCTGGCGGTTTACGCGGTGCTGTTCGCGGGCTGGTCAAGCAACAACAAATACTCACTGCTCGGTGCGATGCGTGCTTCTGCGCAAACCCTGAGCTATGAAGTGTTCCTTGGGCTTTCCCTGATGGGCGTAGTGGCGCAGGCCGGTTCATTCAACATGACCGACATCGTCAACAACCAGGCGGGTTTGTGGAACGTCATTCCGCAGTTCTTCGGCTTTGTGACCTTCGCTATCGCTGGCGTGGCGGTGTGTCACCGTCACCCGTTTGACCAGCCGGAAGCCGAGCAGGAACTGGCGGATGGTTACCACATTGAATATTCCGGGATGAAATTCGGTCTGTTCTTCGTCGGCGAATATATCGGTATCGTCACCATTTCCGCGTTGATGGTCACGCTGTTCTTCGGGGGCTGGCAGGGGCCGTTGTTACCGCCTTTCATCTGGTTCGCGCTGAAAACCGCGTTCTTTATGATGATGTTCATTTTGATTCGCGCCGCACTGCCGCGTCCTCGTTATGATCAGGTGATGTCGTTCGGCTGGAAAATCTGTCTGCCGCTGACGCTACTCAACTTGCTGGGAACGGCGGCTGTCATTCTCTGGCAGGCGCAATAAGGGGTGAAAAGACCATGACTTTAAAAGAATTACTCGTGGGCTTCGGCACCCAGGTCCGTAGTATCTGGATGATTGGCCTGCATGCTTTCGCGAAACGCGAAACCCGTATGTACCCGGAAGAGCCGGTTTATCTGCCGCCGCGTTACCGTGGCCGTATTGTGCTGACGCGCGACCCGGACGGTTCCGAGCGTTGCGTTGCCTGTAACCTTTGTGCGGTAGCGTGCCCGGTAGGCTGTATCTCGCTACAAAAAGCGGAGATGCAGGACGGTCGCTGGTATCCGGAATTTTTCCGTATCAACTTCTCACGCTGCATTTTCTGCGGTCTGTGCGAAGAGGCGTGCCCGACAACGGCGATTCAGCTCACCCCGGATTTCGAAATGGGTGAATACAAACGTCAGGACCTGGTGTACGAAAAAGAGGATCTGCTGATCTCCGGTCCGGGCAAATACCCGGAATATAACTTCTACCGGATGGCAGGTATGGCAATCGACGGCAAAGATAAAGGTGAAGCGGAAAACGAAGCCAAACCTATCGACGTCAAGAGCCTGTTACCGTAAGGAGAGGGGCAATGGAGTTCGCTTTTTATATCTGTGGCCTGGTCGCCATCCTGACGACGGTACGCGTAATAACGCATACCAACCCGGTGCACGCTTTGCTGTATCTGATTGTGTCGCTGCTGGCCATTGCCGGGGTCTTCTTTTCACTCGGCGCTTACTTCGCCGGTGCGCTGGAGATCATCGTTTATGCCGGGGCCATCATGGTGCTGTTCGTGTTTGTGGTGATGATGCTGAACCTTGGCAATACCGTAGTCGAGCAGGAGCGCAACTGGCTGTCGCCGCAAATCTGGATCGGCCCAGCGCTGCTCTCTGCGGTGCTGCTGGTGGTGATGGTTTACGCCATTCTGGGCGTCAACGATCAGGGTATCGACGGGACGGCGATTAGCGCTAAAGCGGTCGGTATTACGCTGTTTGGTCCTTACGTTCTGGCCGTGGAGCTGGCCTCCATGCTGCTGCTGGCTGGCCTGGTTGTGGCCTTCCATCTGGGGCGCGAAGACAGGGCCGGTGAAGTGCTGAGTAATCGCACCGATGACCGCGCAAAAAGAAAAACGGAGGAGCAAGCATGATCCCCTTACAACATGGACTGATCCTCGCGGCGATTTTGTTTGTTTTGGGTCTGACCGGTCTGGTTATCCGCCGCAACCTGCTGTTTATGCTGATTGGGCTGGAAATCATGATTAACGCTGCTGCGCTGGCCTTCGTGGTTGCCGGCAGCTACTGGGGACAGACCGACGGGCAGGTGATGTATATCCTCGCCATTAGCCTCGCGGCTGCGGAAGCGAGTATTGGCCTGGCGTTGCTGCTGCAACTCCATCGTCGCCGCCAGAATCTGAATATCGATTCAGTAAGTGAGATGCGTGGATGAACATGCTCGCCTTAACCATTATTCTGCCTTTTATTGGCTTTGTCTTACTGGCCTTTTCCCGCGGGCGCTGGTCAGAGAATCTTTCTGCGACCGTTGGCGTTGGCTCGATTGGCCTTGCGGCGCTGGTGACCGCTTTTGTCGGCGTTGATTTCTTCAACAACGGTCAGCAGGCGTTTTCGCAACCGTTATGGACGTGGATGGCGGTCGGTGATTTCAACATCGGTTTCAACCTGGTGCTGGACGGCCTGTCGCTGACCATGCTTTCGGTCGTTACCGGCGTGGGTTTCCTGATTCACATGTTCGCGTCCTGGTATATGCGCGGAGAAGAGGGCTACTCCCGTTTCTTCGCCTACACCAACCTGTTTATCGCCAGCATGGTGGTACTGGTGCTGGCAGATAACCTGCTGCTGATGTACCTCGGCTGGGAAGGCGTGGGCCTGTGTTCCTATCTGCTGATCGGTTTCTACTACACCGATCCGAAGAATGGCGCAGCGGCGATGAAAGCGTTCGTCGTTACCCGTGTGGGTGATGTCTTCCTCGCTTTCGCGCTGTTCATCCTTTACAACGAACTGGGTACGCTGAACTTCCGCGAAATGGTTGAGCTGGCGCCGCAGCACTTCGCCAACGGCAATAACATGCTGATGTGGGCGACGCTGATGCTGCTGGGCGGTGCGGTCGGTAAATCCGCGCAACTGCCGTTGCAGACATGGCTGGCGGACGCGATGGCTGGCCCGACGCCGGTTTCTGCGCTGATCCACGCCGCCACCATGGTGACCGCCGGTGTTTACCTGATTGCCCGTACGCATGGGCTGTTCCTGATGACGCCGGAAGTGCTGCATCTGGTTGGTATCGTCGGTGCGGTAACGCTGCTGATGGCGGGTTTCGCCGCGCTGGTGCAGACGGATATCAAACGCGTACTTGCCTACTCAACCATGAGCCAGATTGGTTACATGTTCCTGGCGCTGGGTGTGCAGGCCTGGGACGCGGCGATTTTCCACCTGATGACGCATGCGTTCTTTAAAGCGCTGCTGTTCCTGTCGTCCGGTTCGGTGATCCTCGCCTGCCATCACGAGCAGAACATCTTCAAAATGGGTGGCCTGCGTAAGTCGATTCCGCTGGTCTATGCCTGCTTCCTGGTCGGTGGCGCGGCGCTGTCGGCGTTGCCATTGCTGACCGCAGGCTTCTTCAGTAAAGACGAAATCCTTGCCGGTGCGGTAGCAAACGGCCATGTCAATCTGATGATTGCCGGTCTGGTGGGCGCGTTTATGACATCGCTGTACACCTTCCGCCTGATTTTCATTGTCTTCCACGGGAAAGAACAGATTCACGCTCATGCAGGGAAGGGGATCACCCATCATCTGCCGCTGATTGTGCTGCTGGTACTTTCCACCTTTATTGGCGCGATGATTGTGCCACCGCTGAGAGGCGTTCTGCCAGAAACCACCGAGCTGGCGCACAGCAGTGTGGTCATGCTGGAAGTGGCGTCCGGTGCGGTTGCTGTCATCGGTATTCTGCTGGCGGCCTGGCTGTGGCTGGGTAAACGTACGCTGGTGCACTCGATTGCCAACAGCGCGACAGGTCGCTTCTTCGGGACCTGGTGGTTCAATGCCTGGGGCTTCGATGCGCTGTACGACCGCATCTTTGTGAAGCCGTATCTTGGCATTGCCTGGCTGCTGAAGAGCGATCCGCTGAATGCGCTAATGAACATTCCGGCGATCCTGTCGCGCTTTGCAGGCAAAGGGCTGCTGTTTAGCGAGAACGGGTATCTGCGCTGGTATGTCGCGTCGATGAGCATTGGCGCTGTCGTGGTGTTGGCGTTGCTGATGGTATTGCGCTGAGTTTGTGGGCCGGATGGCGCTGCGCTTATCCGGCTTACAAACTGAAAGAGAATTTTTAGAAAATTCGTTGAAAATCAGGTCCGAATGGACAGGCGTTATCGGCAAAGTCCGAGTGGACACCGCCTGCGCAGAGCAACCGGAGCGTACTAAAGTACGTGCGGATTGCGAGCACAGCCGGGGTTCGCGATGATGAGCAAGATAGCCTGAGGCGGACTTAAACAAGGAACAAATATCGCCATGTTATTACCCTGGCTAATACTGATTCCCTTTATCGGCGGCTTTCTCTGCTGGCAGACCGAACGCTTCGGCGTGAAGGTGCCGCGCTGGATAGCCCTGATCACCATGGGACTGACGCTGGCGCTTTCTCTGCAACTCTGGATGCAGGGCGGCTACTCTTTGACGCAATCCACCGGTCTGCCTGCCTGGCAGGAAGAGTTTAAACTGGCGTGGATCCCACGTTTCGGCATCAATATTCATCTGGCGATGGACGGTTTGTCGTTGCTGATGGTGGTGCTGACCGGTTTCCTCGGCGTGCTGGCGGTACTCTGCTCCTGGCGTGAAATCGAGAAATATCAGGGCTTCTTCCATCTCAACCTGATGTGGATTTTGGGCGGCGTTATCGGCGTGTTCCTTGCCATCGACATGTTCCTGTTCTTCTTCTTCTGGGAAATGATGCTGGTGCCGATGTACTTCCTGATTGCACTGTGGGGCCACAAAGCCTCCGACGGGAAGACGCGTATTACGGCTGCGACCAAGTTCTTCATCTATACCCAGGCCAGTGGTCTGGTGATGTTGATTGCCATCCTGGCGCTGGTAGTGGTGCACTATAACGCGACCGGCGTCTGGACATTCGACTATGAAGACCTGCTGAAAACGCCGATGTCTGACCACGTCGAATATCTGCTGATGCTTGGTTTCTTCATCGCCTTCGCGGTGAAAATGCCGGTGGTGCCGCTGCACGGCTGGTTACCGGATGCGCACTCGCAGGCACCGACAGCAGGTTCCGTTGACCTGGCGGGGATCCTGCTGAAAACCGCAGCCTACGGTTTGCTGCGCTTCTCGCTGCCGCTGTTCCCGAATGCTTCCGCAGAGTTTGCCCCCATCGCCATGTGGCTGGGCGTCATCGGTATTTTCTACGGTGCGTGGATGGCGTTCACCCAGACGGATATCAAACGCCTGATCGCTTACACCTCGGTGTCCCACATGGGCTTCGTGCTGATTGCTATCTACACCGGCAGCCAGCTGGCCTATCAGGGCGCGGTTATCCAGATGATTGCGCACGGTCTTTCTGCGGCGGGTCTGTTTATCCTGTGCGGTCAGTTGTACGAACGTCTGCATACCCGCGACATGCGTATGATGGGCGGGCTGTGGAGCAAGATTAAATGGTTGCCGGCGCTGTCGATGTTCTTCGCTGTCGCCACGTTGGGTATGCCGGGTACCGGTAACTTCGTCGGTGAATTCATGATCCTCTTCGGCAGCTACCAGGTTGTGCCGATGATCACGGTGATTTCCACCTTCGGTCTGGTTTTCGCATCGGTTTACTCACTGGCAATGCTGCATCGCGCCTACTTCGGTAAAGCGAAAAGCGAACTGGCCAGCAAGGAACTGCCGGGGCTGTCACTGCGCGAGCTGTTTATGATCCTGATCCTGGTTGTACTTCTGGTACTGCTTGGCTTCTATCCGCAGCCGATTCTGGATACCTCGCATGCCGCGATGGGTAATATCCAGCAGTGGTTTGTTAATTCTATTACTACTACAAGGCCGTAAATCGCCATGACAATTACTCCACAACACCTGATTGCGCTGCTGCCGCTGCTGATCGTCGGATTGACGGTGGTGGTTGTGATGCTCTCCATTGCGTGGCGACGCAACCATTTCCTCAATGCCACGCTGTCGGTCATCGGCCTGAACGTCGCGCTGCTCTCCCTGTGGTTTGTCGGGCAGGCGGGAGCTATGGATGTGACGCCGCTGATGCGCGTCGATGGTTACGCCATGCTCTACACCGGGCTGGTGCTACTGGCGAGCCTTGCCACCTGCACCTTCGCTTATCCGTGGCTGGAAGGGTATAACGACAACAAAGAAGAGTTTTATCTGCTGGTACTGATTGCCGCAATGGGCGGCATTCTGTTGGCTAACGCCAACCATATGGCGGCGTTGTTCCTTGGTATTGAACTGATCTCCCTGCCGCTGTTCGGGCTGGTGGGTTATGCCTTCCGCCAGAAACGTTCGCTGGAAGCCAGTATCAAGTACACCATTCTGTCTGCCGCAGCGTCTTCTTTCCTGTTGTTCGGTATCGCACTGGTGTATGCGCAAACCGGGAATCTGGCATTTGTTGCTATCGGTAAGAGCCTCGGTGAAGGCATGCTGCACGAGCCGCTGCTGCTGGCGGGTCTGGGCCTGATGATTGTCGGTCTCGGTTTCAAACTCTCACTGGTGCCGTTCCACCTGTGGACGCCGGACGTTTATCAGGGCGCGCCTGCGCCGGTCTCCACCTTCCTGGCGACCGCCAGCAAAATCGCCATCTTTGGCGTGCTGATGCGTTTGTTCCTCTATGCGCCGGTCAGCGACAGTGAAGCCGTTCGTGTGGTGCTGGGTCTTATCGCCTTTGTTTCCATTATCTTCGGTAACCTGATGGCGCTGAGCCAGACCAACATCAAACGTCTGCTCGGTTTCTCCTCCATCTCGCACCTCGGCTATTTGCTGGTGGCGCTGATTGCGTTGCAGAGCGGCCAGATGTCGATGGAAACCGTTGGTGTCTATCTGGCCGGTTACCTGTTCAGCAGCCTCGGCGCGTTTGGTGTGGTGAGTCTGATGTCCAGCCCGTATCGCGGCCCGGACGCAGAATCACTTTACTCCTATCGTGGTCTGTTCTGGCACCGTCCGATTCTCTCGGCGGTTCTGACGGTGATGATGTTGTCGCTGGCAGGTATTCCAATGACCTTAGGCTTTATCGGTAAGTTCTACATCCTTGCCGTTGGCGTCGAAGCGCACCTGTGGTGGTTGACGGGCGCTGTGGTGGTCGGTTCGGCGATTGGTTTGTATTACTACCTGCGTGTGGCGGTGAGCCTCTATCTGAGTGCGCCGCAGCAGCTGAACCGCGATGCGCCATCCGACTGGGCCTACAGCGCCGGCGGGATTGTGGTGCTGATCTCTGCGTTGCTGGTACTGCTGTTGGGTATTTACCCGCAGCCGCTGATCAGTATCGTACAGTTAGCGCTGCCGATGATGTAATGGCGTACAGCGCATAAAGAAAAACCGCCGGGCTGCAAACCCGGCGGTTTTTTTATGGCGCAGAAATTACTTCGCCAGTAACGGCTGTGAAGCAACCTGGTGGTGGCTAATCAGCGGGCCGCGTACGTTATTAGCGGCGCGGTCGAGCACTTCCTGAATCACTGATGAAAGCTCGTTGATTTCGAACTTCGCAACATAGCCATCGGCCTGCACTTTACGTACGTGATCTTCGTTTGCGCTACCGGAGAGTGACGAGTGGATCACCACTGGAATGTTTTTCAGGCGCGGATCGGTTTTGATCAGACGCGTTAAAGTAAAGCCGTCCATTTCCGGCATTTCAAGATCGGTCAGTACCATGGCGATCTTATCGCTAACCGGTATACCTTCACTGTCGGCCTGCTGCGCCAGAAGCTGGATTTTCTCCCACGCATCTTTGCCAGTGATATGCATGTCGGTCGGAATTTCCATCGAGTTGAGGCCTTTTTCCAGCATGGCGCGCGCCACTTTGGAGTCTTCCGCCACAATCGCCACCGAGCCCGGCTTCAGATGGAATTTCTTGTCCGGCACATGATCGCCATGAACGTCGTGATCCGCAGGCACAATGTCATACAGGATCTGCTCAACATCCAGCACCATCGCCAGATTGTTGGTGTCCTTATCGTCATCCAGGCAGGCAATGCTGGTGATATAACGACCATTGATCGCTTTCTCCGCCGTATGCACTTGTTTCCAGTCCAGGCGAGTGATGTTATCTACCGACTCCACCGCAAAGGCCTGCACGCTACGGGCATATTCTGTGATCAACAAAATATTGAGGCCGGTCGTGGGCTTGCAGCCCGCCACCGCCGCCAGGTCAATCACCGGGATCACCTGGTCGCGGATATTGACCATCCCCAGTAAGGGCGGCTTCATTCCGGCAGGGCGAGTGAAGGTGGGCATCGGTACTATTTCGCGCAATTTAAACACGTTGATGCCAAACAGCTCTGATTTCGTGGAATCTAACGACGTGCCGAGACGAAACAGCAACAGCTCAAACCGGTTCGACAGAGTAAGATTCGCCCTGTCATCGATGTCTTTCTGGAAATTATCCATCATGCCCTCAATAGAAGATGCCTGCGTATATCTATTATCGGCATGCGGTGAAAAAAATAGAGTGCCTAAATTAAAATCAAATGTGAACCAACGCAAAATCCTCAGCCAGAGTTGTTTGCGCAAAGATTGCCTGGCATTCGGCCAGCAATGCCTGGCTACCTTTCTCGTCATAGCGTGAACTGAGGTGAGTAATCACCAGCCTGCCTGCGCCCGCGTTCAGCGCCAGTTGCGCGGCCTGTCGCGTTGAACTGTGACCGCGGCTATTCGCTTTCTCCTCCATTGCGCTTTCCAGCGTGGCTTCATGCACCAGCAGATCCACACCGTGCGCCAGTTCAAGCGATGCAGGGCAGGGAGAGGTATCGCCAAAAATCGCCAGCTTTTTACCTGGCTCTGCCGGGGCAAGGTAATCCGCACCGCACAGCGTGCGGCCATCTTCCAGCGTTACCGTTTCACCCGCTTTTAATTTCTGAAACAGCGGCCCTGGCGTTACGCCTGCGGCGATTAGCGCGGCCGCGTCCAGTGCGCCGGGCTTATCATGCTCTTCAATACGATAACCGTAGCACTCCACCGGGTGCGCCAGCGGGTAAGCCGTCACTTTGCGCAGACCGTCATCCACCACCAGCCCGGCAGTGACTTCATGGATGGTCAGCGGGTAGTCGGTCCATGAACCGCTCAGCCTTAAAGTTGTTTCCACAAACTCGCGAATGCCTTGCGGGCCATAGATATCCAGTGGCTGAACATTCCCGGCCATCGAGCGGCTGCACAGCAACCCAGGCAAACCAAACAGGTGATCGCCATGCAGATGAGTGATAAAAATTTTGTCCAGCTTGCCTGGGTGGAACGCCGTACGCAGCATCTGGTGCTGCGTGCCTTCACCACAATCAAACAACCAAAGCCCTGCGCGGGTCGGGTGCTGTAAATTCAACAACATCGCGGTTACGTTACGTGTGCGCGTCGGGACCCCGGCGGAGGTGCCCAGGAAAATCAGTTCCACAGTTATGCTCTGCCCAAATCACAAAAAATTGAGTATAACGGGATGATAACAAATAAGGAGCAAGAGATGATCCGCTGGCAAGACCTGCACCATTCTGAACTCACCGTTGCTGAACTCTACGCTGCACTGAAGCTGCGCTGTGAAGTGTTTGTTGTCGAGCAAACCTGCCCTTATCTGGACGTGGATGGCGATGACCTGACAGGAGAAAACCGGCATATTCTTGGCTGGAAAGAGAATCAGCTGGTGGCGTATGCGAGGATTCTGAAAAGTGATGATGATCTGTCGCCCGTGGTGATTGGCCGGGTGATTGTCAGCGCTCAGGTCAGAGGGGAAAAACTGGGCTACCAGTTGATGGAGCGCGCCGTGAACTCCTGTGAGCAACATTGGCCGCAGCAGGCGCTGTACCTGGGTGCGCAGGCACATCTGCAATCTTTTTATGCGCACTTTGGCTTTCAGCCAGTGACGGATGTCTATGATGAAGATGGCATTGCGCACATCGGAATGGCGCGGGAGATCCACCAGGCGTAACCCGCAGTGTTTGTCTATAGTTAGCGGACAGGTGCATAACATGGAGACAAACGATGTCATATCACTCTTATGATTCAAATATTGATGACGACCTGACCCTGCTGAGCGAAACGCTGGAAGAAGTCCTCCGCTCCTCGGGCGACCCTGCAGACCAGAAGTACATCGAACTCAAAGCCCGCGCCGAGAAGGCGCTGCATGACGTGAAGAACCGCGTCAGCAGCGCGTCGGATACCTACTACTATCGGGCGAAAAAAGCGGTGTATCGCGCCGACGATTATGTTCATGAAAAACCGTGGCAGGGCATTGGCGCCGGTGCTGCTGTCGGTCTGGTGCTCGGCCTGCTACTGGCCCGCCGCTAACGCTTCACTTCCCCTCCCTGGAAGGGGGTACTGTTATTACGTTTAGTACCCCGTATACTATGTGGTTTTTAACAGGGAGGGGCTCGCGTGCTTTCCATTTCCTCTGCGCTTGGCGACCTGTATCGCCGCCTGACCGATCGTTTTCCCCGGTCGCCTGGTTTTTGCTTTTTTGATGCGCCTTTCCCGTTAAACGACGCTTTCGATCCGCTGGCATGGCTCGCCAGTCAGCCTGTCTGGCCGCAATTTTACTGGCAGCAGCGTAGCGGGGACGAGGAGACGGCCGCGCTTGGCGCGCTATGCCACTTCTCATCGTTACCTCTTGCCCAACAATTTTTACACGCCCTGCCAGAGGATGTTCGTATCTGGGGGCTGAATGCCTTTGATCCTTCGCAGGGATCGCTGTTTTTGCCACGCCTTGAGTGGCGTCGTGAAGGTGGCCGAGCGATGTTACGGCTTTACCTCTACAGCGAGACCTCACTGCATGACGACGCTGAGCGCGCAGCCGAGTTTTTGCAGGCACTTTCGCCTTTCACTCCACTTGCCAACCTGAAACAGCAGCCATGTCTTGCGCAGCGCCATTACCCGGAGCGTGAGGCCTGGAAAAGCCTGATTGCGCAGGCGTTGGGTACGCTGGAAAGCGCTGAGCTGGATAAAGTGGTGCTCGCCAGGGCGACCGATTACTCCTATGCAAATGCCGTGAATGCGGCTTCGCTGATGGCTGCCAGCCGCCGCGTTAATTACCACTGTTTCCACTTTATGATGGCCTTTGACGCGCAGAACGCCTTTTTAGGATCTTCGCCGGAGCGCCTGTGGCGGCGACGCGGTCATGCACTGCGTACCGAAGCGCTGGCCGGAACGGTGGCCGGTCATGATGACGATCTGCAGGCGCAGCGCCTGGCCGACTGGCTGATGGGCGACGATAAAAATCAGCGGGAAAATATGCTGGTGGTGGAAGATATCTGCCAGCGTTTGCAGCAGCAGACGGCGGCGCTCGATGTGCTGCCGCCGCAGATCGTCAGGCTGCGCAATGTTCAGCACCTCCGGCGTTGTATCTGGAGCGATTTACAAACGCCCGACGACGCATTATGCCTGCAACTGTTACAGCCGACAGCCGCCGTCGCCGGGTTACCGCGCCGTTCAGCGTGGGACTTTATTCAGCGCAACGAACCGTTCACCCGTGAATGGTATGCCGGATCGGCGGGATATTTATCCCGTCAGCAGAGTGAATTCTGCGTCGCGCTACGCTCAGCAAAAGTCAGCGGCAGTACCGTTCGGCTGTACGCCGGAGCTGGCATTGTGCCTGGCTCCGACGCCGAGCAAGAGTGGCAGGAAATCGACAATAAAGCGGCGGGCCTGCGATCTTTATTAGAACTTACGCACGCATAACCGATTCATATCAAAATTCGATTTTTTCTGATTATTTATACTGAACAGCAATATTGATACCGGACAAACTCATGTCAATCAGTTCATTTAACCGACGCTGGGCGACGGTGATCCTTGAGGCCCTTACCCGTCATGGCGTCAGGCATGTTTGTATTGCCCCCGGATCGCGTTCCACCCCCTTAACGCTGGCGGCAGCGGAAAATAGCGCTTTTATCCACCATACGCACTTTGATGAGCGGGGTTTAGGCCATCTTGCGCTGGGGCTGGCGAAAGCGAGCAAAGAGCCCGTCGCGGTTATCGTGACGTCCGGTACGGCGGTGGCAAATCTCTATCCCGCGCTGATCGAAGCCGGTCTGACCGGCGAAAAGCTGGTGCTGCTCACCGCCGATCGTCCGCCTGAGCTGATTGATTGTGGGGCAAACCAGGCTATCCGCCAGCCGGGGATGTTCGCCTCGCATCCCACTGAATCTCTCGCGTTGCCGCGCCCGTCGCAGGATATCCCGGCCCGCTGGCTGGTATCGGCTATTGATAACGTGCTCGGCTCGTTGCATGGCGGTGCGGTACACATTAACTGTCCGTTCGCTGAACCTCTGTATGGCGAAATGGATGAAAGCGGTCTTGCCTGGCAACTGGCACTGGGCGACTGGTGGCAGGATGATAAACCGTGGCTGCAAACACCGAACAAAGTCAGTAGCGAAAAGCAGCATGACTGGTTTTTCTGGCGGCAAAAACGCGGCGTTATTGTGGCCGGTCGCATGAGTGCGAGCGAAGGCAAGCTGCTGGCTGAATGGGCGAAAACGCTCGGTTGGCCATTAATGGGCGATGTTTTATCCCAGACCGGCCAGCCGTTGCCGTGCGCCGATCTGTGGCTCGGCAACAGCCGTGCGACAGAAGAATTGGCCCAGGCACAAATTGTGTTGCAGTTTGGCAGCAGCCTGACCGGTAAACGGCTACTCCAGTGGCAGGCAACCTGCGAACCGCAAGAATACTGGCTGATTGATAATCTACCGGGACGGCTGGATCCGGCGCACCATCGCGGACGTCGGCTGGTTTCGGACGTCGCCGGTTGGCTGGCGTTACATCCGGCGGAGTCGCGCGCGCCCTGGAGTGTGGCGCTACCGCAGCTCTCCGCGCAGGCGTGGGACAGGGTCGCGTCGCAGCGTGAAACCTTTGGCGAAGCGCAGCTTGCGCACCGCATTGCCGATTATTTACCGGAACAGGGGCAGCTTTTTCTCGGCAATAGCCTGGTGGTACGGCTGGTGGATGCGCTCGGGCAGATCCCGGCAGGTTATCCGGTCTTCAGCAACCGTGGCGCCAGCGGCATCGACGGTTTGATATCGACTTCAGCAGGCGTGCAGCGCGCCAGCGCCCGCCCGACGTTGGCAATGGTTGGCGATCTTTCTGCCCTCTACGATCTGAATGCGCTGGCGTTGCTGCGTCAGGTTTCTGCGCCTTTTGTCCTGCTGGTGGTGAACAACAACGGCGGGCAAATCTTTTCTCTGCTGCCGACGCCACCCGCCGAGCGCGAGCAGTTCTATCTGATGCCGCAGAACGTGCATTTTGACCATGCGGCAGCAATGTTCGGTCTTGATTACCATCGTCCGGAAAGCTGGGAGGCGCTGGAATTGGCATTATCCGGCGCCTGGTGCAAACCGGGTGCTACGCTGATTGAACTGGTGGTCAACGACACGGATGGTGCGCAGACGTTGCAAACGCTGCTGGCGCAGGTGAGCCAGTTGTGACGCTGCACGGGCGTGCTATCTCTGCCGACAGGCCGCAGCCGTGGCTGGTCTTTTTGCACGGTTTTTCCGGCGATAACCGCGAGTGGCAAGCGGTCAGTGAAACGCTGACTGCGTTCCCCCGGCTTTTGCTCGATCTGCCCGGGCATGGCGGTTCCGACGACCTTTCTGTGGCCTCGTTCGATAAGATGGACGCGCTACTGCGGGCAACGCTTATTCGTTACAACATACAAAACTACTGGCTGATAGGTTATTCGCTGGGCGGGCGGATTTCGATGTACCACGCTTGCCAGCATCCTGCCGGTTTATGCGGTGTTGTCATTGAAGGCGGGCATCCGGGGCTGACTGATGCAACCAGCCGCCGCGAACGTCTGGCATCGGACAGACAATGGGCGGCGCGTTTTCGTCAGCAGCCGCTTGAGGCCGTCTTTGATGCCTGGTACCGGCAGCCGGTTTTTGCCTCGCTCAGCGAGCCGCAGCGCGCGGCGCTGGTCGCATTGCGCAGCCAGAACAATGGCGCAATGCTTGCCGACATGCTGGAAGCAACCTCGCTGGCGCAACAGCCCGATCTTCGTAGCACATTGCGGGCGCTTTCCATTCCTGTTCATTATTTATACGGTGAATACGACAGTAAGTTTCAGGCGCTGGCGACGCAAGTCACCGGCCACTGTCACGCCATTCCTGCCGCCGGGCACAACGCGCACCGGGAAAATCCCGCGGCCGTTGCTGACACCCTGGCGCGAATTCTGCGTCTTGAGATAAAGGACACACTATGATCTATCCAGATGAAACCATGCTTTACGCGCCGGTTGAGTGGCGTGACTGTTCCGAAGGCTACACCGACATTCGTTACCAGAAGTCCGCCGATGGGATTGCCAAAATCACCATCAACCGTCCGCAGGTGCGCAATGCATTCCGTCCGCTGACGGTGAAAGAGATGATCCAGGCGCTGGCCGATGCGCGTTATGACGACAGCGTTGGCGTTATCATTCTGACCGGCGAAGGCGACAAAGCATTTTGCTCGGGCGGCGATCAGAAAGTGCGCGGTGATTACGGCGGCTACCAGGATGACTCCGGCGTGCACCATCTCAACGTGCTCGATTTCCAGCGCCAGATCCGCACCTGCCCGAAACCGGTAGTGGCGATGGTGGCTGGCTATTCCATTGGCGGCGGCCATGTGTTGCACATGATGTGCGATCTGACCATTGCGGCAGAGAACGCCATTTTCGGTCAGACTGGCCCGAAAGTCGGCTCCTTTGATGGCGGCTGGGGCGCGTCTTATATGGCGCGCATCGTCGGGCAGAAAAAAGCCCGCGAGATCTGGTTCCTCTGCCGTCAGTACGACGCACAACAGGCGCTGGATATGGGGCTGGTGAACACGGTGGTGCCGGTGGCGGATCTGGAGAAAGAGACCGTGCGCTGGTGCCGTGAAATGCTGCAAAACAGCCCGATGGCGCTGCGCTGCCTGAAAGCGGCGCTGAATGCTGACTGCGACGGCCAGGCGGGTCTGCAAGAGCTGGCGGGTAATGCCACCATGTTGTTCTACATGACCGAAGAGGGTCAGGAAGGGCGCAACGCCTTTAACCAGAAACGTCAGCCCGATTTCAGCAAATTCAAACGGAACCCATAATGCGACAGGCGCAACTTTACCGCTGGCAAATTCCGCTCGATGCGGGTGTCGTGCTGCGTGAGCGGCGCCTGAAAACCCGCGACGGCTTGTTTGTCCATTTACAGGCCGACGGGCGCGAAGGATGGGGGGAGATCTCCCCGCTGCCGGGCTTTAGCCATGAAACGCTGGACGAGGCGCAACAGGCGGCAATCAGCTGGTTGCGCGGCTGGCGTGAAGATAAAACATTATCGTTGCCCGAGCAGCCGTCAGTGGCATTTGGTCTGAGCTGCGCGCTGGCGGAACTGCACGGCGAGTTACCACAACAGGCGGACTATCGCGCCGCCATGCTATGCAGTGGCGATCCGGACGAGCTATTTGCTGCGCTGGCTGCTTTGCCGGGTGAGAAAGTGGCGAAAGTGAAGGTCGGGTTATACGAAGCGGTGCGCGATGGCATGGTGGTTAACCTGCTGCTGGAGTCGATCCCCGATTTACGCCTGCGTCTGGACGCCAATCGCGCCTGGACACCGCTGAAAGCGCAGCAGTTTGCCAAATATGTAAACCCGGAATACCGCTCACGCATTGCCTTTCTCGAAGAGCCGTGCAAAACCCCCGCAGAGTCGCTGGCCTTTGCCCGCGAAAGCGGAATAACCATCGCCTGGGATGAAAGCCTGCGCGATGATGGCTTTCAGCTTACGCCGCAGCAAGGATTGGGCGCGGTAGTGATCAAACCCACGCTGACCGGCAGTTTGCAGCGGGTGCAGCAGCAGGTTGCGGTAGCAAAAGCGCTCGGGCTGACGGTGGTGATCAGTTCGTCTATTGAATCCAGTCTCGGCCTGACGCAGCTTGCGCGTATTGCCGCCTGGCTGACGCCTGGCACCATTCCCGGGCTGGATACCTTACAACTGATGCAGTGCCAGCTCCTGCGCCGCTGGCCAGAGAGCGATTTACCCTGTTTACAGACAGAGGTACTGGAACCACTACTATGACCTTTACGGACTGGCCCTGGCGGCACTGGCGGCAGGTACGTGGCGATCAGATTGCGGCCCGCCTTGAACAACAGACCCTGAACTGGCGTGAACTGTGCGCACGTATCGATGGGCTGGCCAGCGGTTTTGCGCGCCAGGGGGTGAACGCCGGTGATGGCGTTATGTTGCGGGCGCGTAATCATCCGGACACGCTGCTGGCGTGGCTGGCACTGTTGCAGTGTGGCGCGCGGGTGCTGCCGGTTAACCCGCAACTGCCCGCCGTGTTGCTGGATGCACTCTTACCGCAACTGACGTTGCGCTTCGCGTTGGATTTAGATACTGGCGGCGACTGGCCTGCTCTGGAGGCGCTGGCGCTTGATGAACTGGCTGGCGAGCATGCCGTGGCGTGGCACCCGCAGCGTCTGGCGTCGATGACCTTGACTTCCGGCTCCACCGGCCTGCCGAAAGCGGCCGTTCACACGTTTCATGCTCACCTCGCCAGTGCCGAGGGTGTGCTGGCGTTGATTCCCTATGCTGAGAATGATGACTGGCTGCTGTCGCTGCCGCTGTTTCACGTCTCCGGGCAGGGGATTTTGTGGCGCTGGCTGCTGGCCGGGGCGCGGATCGCCGTACAGCCTGCATTACCTTTGGCACAGGCGCTGGTCGGTTGCACGCATGCTTCGCTGGTGCCGACGCAGTTGTGGCGCTTACTCAACGACAACGCGTTGGTATCGTTGAAAGCGGTCCTGCTCGGCGGCGCGGCGATTCCGGTGGCGCTGACGCAGCAGGCGCATGAACGCGGTATTCGCTGCTTTTGCGGCTATGGTCTGACGGAGTTTGCCTCGACGGTATGCGCCAAAGAAGCCGACGGCGCGCCAGATGTCGGTTACGCCCTGCCCGGGCGCGAAGTGAAAATTGTTGATGAAGAGGTCTGGCTGCGGGCGGAGAGCATGGCGTCAGGGTACTGGCGCAACGGCGAGCTTCTGCCGCTGGTGAACAGTGAAGGCTGGTTTGCCACTCGCGATCGCGGGATGCTTCACGACGGTTGCCTCACTATCCGTGGCCGGCTGGATAATCTTTTCTTCAGCGGCGGGGAAGGGATTCAACCGGAAGAGGTGGAACGCGTGATCGCGCGTCATCCACAGGTTCAGCAGGTTATGGTTGTACCGGTTGATGATGCCGAGTTCGGCCAGCGCCCGGTGGCGGTGGTGGAGTGTGAAGGCAGCGTTGATGTGGCTGCGCTGTCAGCGTGGGTGAGTGATAAACTGGCTCGTTTTCAGCAGCCGCTGCGCTGGCTGGCGATGCCTGCTGAGCTGAAAAATGGCGGGATCAAAATCTCGCGGCGCGCAGTGCTTCAGTGGGCGAATGCCGCCGTTAATGGCACGGTGCGATCAGCATAATCAACATTGCGCAGTTTCTCAGGGACCAGGGCATACGGCAGGAAGTGTTACGTATTGCCGAGCGATGCTGGAAAAATCCGTGATGATAAGGAAAAGTCTGCGCAACGTTATAGCACACTACTGCACAGAGAAAGTGCGCGGCTTAGCGCATCATCCCTTTTTTATTCATTATGCGAAAAGAAAAATAGGCATATAATCAGCAGCTTTGGGAAATTGGCTTGAAATGTGCGGATATCAAAAATGAAAAAAGTGGCTTTGTTAGGGTTAGCCAGTCTGCTGCTGGCATCTGCCGGCGCGCAGGCTGTGAGTTTGAATGGTCAGCTTGGTAAAGATTACAGCAACTTAGGTTTTGGGTTCGGCACTGAAACCAGCGGTATTGCCGTAACCGGCAACTGGGCGCACAGCGAAGATGATGGTGAAGTCGCCGGTCTGGGTCTGGGCTATAACCTTCCGCTGGGGCCGTTCCTGGCAACGGTCGGCGGTAAAGGCCTTTATATCAGCCCGGATTCCGGCAGCGATGGTTACGCCATCGCGGTCGGCGGCGGCCTGCAATGGAAAATCGCCAGCAGCTTCAGCCTGTTCGGCGAATATTACTACTCGCCGGATTCGCTCTCCAGCGGCGTGAAAGAGTATCAGGAAGCGAACGCCGGTGCGCGTTACACCATTATGCGCCCGCTGACCGTTGAAGCCGGTTATCGCTATATCGATATGACCGGTAAAGAAGGTCATCGTGATAACGCCGTGGCCGATGGCCCGTACGTCGGCGTAAGTGCCAGCTTCTGATTCCCCGGCGCGGCGTTCGTCCGCGCCAGTTTATTGCCTTTTTTACCCCGCACATGCGTTATAGTGTTTCAACCTCGATTGCTGGAGATAACAATGTTAAACGTGGAGATGCTGTCCACCGGCGATGAAGTGCTGCATGGTCAGATTGTGGATACCAATGCGGCATGGCTGGCGGACTTTTTCTTTAATCAGGGACTGCCGTTAACGCGCCGCAACACCGTCGGCGATAATCTCAATGATCTGGTTGCCATTCTGCGTGAACGCAGCGAACACGCGGATGTGCTGATTGTAAACGGCGGTCTTGGGCCAACCAGCGACGATCTGAGCGCTCTGGCGGCAGCGACAGCCAAAGGTGAAGGGCTGGTGTTGCACGAAGCCTGGCTGGCGCAAATGGAGCGTTTTTTCAGTGAACGTGGTCGCGTGATGGCGCCCAGCAACCGCAAACAGGCGGAAATCCCGGCCAGCGCGGAACTGGTCGATAACCCGGTCGGCACCGCGTGCGGCTTTGCCATACAGCTCAACCGCTGTCTGATGTTCTTTACCCCCGGCGTGCCGTCTGAGTTCAGGGTGATGGTCGAGCACGAAATCCTGCCGCGTCTGCGTGCGCGTTTTACTCTGCCAGAGCCGCCGGTTTGTCTGCGTCTGACCACCTTTGGTCGCTCGGAAAGCGATCTGGCGCAAAGCCTGGCGCACCTCGAATTGCCTGAAGGCGTGGTGATGGGCTACCGCTCATCAATGCCGATTATTGAACTGAAACTGACTGGTCCGGCGGAGCATCGCGCGGCGATGGAAGCCGTATGGCCGCAAGTGAAACGTGTCGCCGGTGAGAGCCTGATTTTTGAAGGCACCGTCGGCTTACCGGCGCTGCTTGCCGCGCGGCTGCGCGAGCGTCAGCTCAGCCTGACCCTGAGCGAGCAGTTCACCGGTGGTCTGGTCGCACTGCAACTTTCCCGGGCCGGTGCGCCGCTGCTGGCCAGCGAAGTGTTGCCGTCGCAGGCGGAAGAACTGGCACAAAGCGCGCGCTGGACGACCGAACTGCGCAACCGGCATCTCGCCGGGCTGGCGCTGACCGTCACTGGCCTGGAAGAGGATCACCTCAACTTTGCGCTTGCCACGCCGGAAGGGACGCAGGCGCTGCGGGTGAAATTCAATACCAATCGCCATGGTCTGGTCGTGCGTCAGGAAGTGTGCGCGATGATGGCGCTCAATATCCTGCGCCGCTGGCTGGAAGGTAAAGATCTGGCCAGCGATCACGGCTGGATCAATGTTGTCGAAACTCTGTCGGTGTAATTCCGAAAGAAAGGGTAACGGCTTGCCGTTACCCTAATGCTTGCGCCAGCAGAGTGATGGGGTGTTCGCAGCGCTTGCTGGTGGACATCTCAATCTGCCACTTGCAGGTTTCGCAATCCGTCACCACCAGGTCGGCGCCGCTGGCCTCAATCTGGGCAAACAGCGGCGCGCCGATGGCCTGCGAAGTTGTGTAGTTCTCGCTTTTAAAACCGTACGTGCCAGCGATACCGCAGCAGCGGGAGTCCAGCACTGTCAGTTCCAGCCCCGGAATGCGTCGTAGCAGTTCCAGCGTGTAGTGCGTCCAGCCCATTTTTTCCAGATGACACGGGGTGTGATAGACCACCTTCAGCGGTGTCTCACGCAGCGTCAGCTTTTTCCCTTCATCCAGCATGCGCCAGATCCAGCGCGTCGCCAGATCGATGTGTGAGCGCACATGGCTGTTATCCACATCCAGCAGATGCGGATACTCATCGCGCAGGGTGAAAGCGCAGGTGGAAGAGGTGGCGATCACCGGTAAGCCTTGCTCGCCAACGGTTTGCGTCAGCGACTGCACATTGAATTGCGCCTGTTTTTTCGCTTTTGCGAAGAAGCCATTGGCAATCAGCGGCACGCCGCAACACTTCTCCCGCTGTAATAACTGCACGCCAATGCCCATGTCGTTCAGCAGACGGATCAGATCCTTGCCCAACTGTGGATGGTTGTAATTGACATAGCAGCCGTGAAAAAACGCTACCTGTTGAGGAAATGCCCGCTGTTGCGCGGCGATGCTACGATACCAGCGGCGAAACGTGCCGTGAGAGTATTTCGGCAGCGCGCGATGGTGATCAATTTTCAGCGTTTTATCAAGCAACTGGCGTACCGGCTTTAACGCCGTAGCGGTGTTGACGAGTGGAGCAACGGGCGTTGATAGCGAGCCCATCAAATCCGTATGACTGAGGATGACATTACGCAGCGAGAACGGTTTTGCCGCGTACTGGACGCGGGCGCGCTGAATAATGTCGCCAATCTTCACCCCGGAAGGGCAGGCGGTTTCACAGCGTTTACAGTTGGTGCAATACTTCAGCGCATCGTCATACAGCGCGGCATCTTTCAGACGCAGCCGTTCGCCATCGGGACCGGCCTGTTTCGGGCCGGGATAATTGGGGTTAACCCGGCTAACCGGGCATGCGGTGGTGCATGCGGTGCATTTAATGCAGCTTTCGAACTGCGTGCTGTTCATTGTTCGCCTCCTTGTGCAATGATCTGCTGCGCGGCATGCAGCGACGTCACGGCGCAAACGCCGCCGCCGCATCCCTGAGCGACCGCATCGAATCCGCCCAGCACCGAACCAATAACATAAAGATTATCCACGACAGCGCCCTGACACAGGCCGCGCAGTTGCGCGTCGGTCCGGACGCCAAATTGCTGCCACGGCTGGCTGTCAAACACATCGTCGCGATACCAGTCGCTGCGCTTGTCGCTCTGCATGACATCGAGATCGAAAACCGCCTCCCGCACGCGATCGCGCCCGGCGATCAGGCCATTGCTGAAGAAACTGCCGCTGGCCAGCACGACGTGGCGCGCACGCAGCGGAATGTCTTCATGCTTACGGGTCCAGAGCTGCGTGACATGGTTGTGGCTGATGTCGGCACGCAGCACGTCGTCGCCTGGCATCCAGCTCCCGCCTTGTTGAATAAAACGCTGCTGCAACAATAACTGCATGCGCATTCCCGGTACAGATGGCGGCAGCGTTGGCAGCAGGCGCAGCGGGCAGGCTAATTGTTTATTCAGTTGGGTAAAGACATGGTTGTCCGTCAGGCCGAAGCAGGCGGGCAGCCAGAGCATTCCGTATTGCTGGCTGAGCGGAAGCAGTGCGTTATACAGTTCGCTATAGTGCTCCGGTGCATCCAGCAGGCGGGCAATATTCACCGCGCGGAACTCGCTGGGGTTATCGCGCAGCCTGTCCAGAGCTGGCAGTTCAATCTCTTCGGCATGGGCATCGATGCCGCGTTTACGCAGCGCGCTTGCGGCCAGTTGCGGCTGAAAATCAAGAAACCCACTAATGCCGACCACCGCAGTTCGCTGTTGCGCCTCTGTTTTGCGCGGTACTTCCTGCGGGCTAAGCCAGGCGCGGCGAAACGTGCCCAGCGGCGTCACGCGGTGATGCGGTGTATCAATCTCCCCCTGTAACGCCAGCTTACAGTCGGCGAGCAGGGTTTGCGCCTGCTGCGCGTAGTGACGCACCGCTTTCGCGCCCAGCAGCGCGTAAGGATGCGCGCCGTAGTGTTGCTCAAGCACAGCAATGGCGCTGTCGATGTCGGTAACCGGTTGCCCGTCCGGAAGAAAGGAGAGCAGATCCAGCGAACCGGAAGAGAAACTCAGCGCGCTCTGGCCCCGGCTGATAATCGCGCAGCGCTGCCCGCTTTCGCTCAGGCGAATTCCGCACAACAGTCCTGCCAGACCGCCGCCGATGATGACCGTGTCAAATCTCATCTTCTGCCTCCTTTTCCAGACCACATAATCCCTGGTAAACCCAACGAGTGAACTCGCTTTCGCGCAGGGCATCGCCCCAGGCCACCGGCTTCACGCCTTTCCAGCGTTCATTAAGGAAATCACGCAACTGGCTGAGCGACTCGGTTTCGCTGGTAACATGCAGACGGTTTAACAGCCCGGCGGCGCGACAGGCGCATAATTCCCCCTGGCAGGTGCCCATGCCGACGCGCGTGCGGCGGCGCAAATCGAGCAGCGAATGGACATTCAGGTTTTCCACCGCGTACTGTACTTCGCCCGCCGTCACGGCTTCACATTCGCAGACCAGGCTGCGGTTGTGGCGATCGCTGCCAAGCCAGTTGGGTGTGCGATCGCCGTGACGATAAACCGCAGAACCGCGCAGCGGCGTTGGCAGTGAGATGATTTTTTTCAGTGTTTGCTCGGTTGACTCCCGGGAACCAGGCAGCGGAGTGGAAGCGGTGGTGCAGGCCGCGCCGTGGTTCAGTTTTTGGCAGACCGCATCCGTTGCCCATTCGGCCATCAAACGGTAGGTCATCAGTTTGCCGCCGGTAATGGTGATAAACCCTTCCAGCCCGTCGCGCTGCGCGTGATCCAGCAGCACAATGCCCCGGCTGACATTGCGGCCGCTCGGATCGTCATCGCTGGCTACCAGCGGACGAACGCCCGCATAGGCGCGCAGAATACGCGTTTGCGCCATTACCGGTGCCAGTTTTTCCCCTTCCCGCAGCAGGATATCCACCTCTTCCGGCGTCACGCGGACGTTATCGATATCGGCGTAATCAATATGCGTGGAGGTGGTGCCGATCAGTGAAATGGTGTCGCCAGGCACCAGAATATCGGCATCGGCAGGTTTGCGGCAGCGGTTAATAACCCGCTGATTGATTCGGTGATCGAGGATTAACAGCGCGCCTTTGGCCGGGAACATGCGAATGCGCAGATCGGCATATTCCGCGATGCGCTGGCCCCAGATCCCGGCAGCGTTCACCACCACTGGCGCGTAAAGTTGCAGATTTTCGCCGCTGGCAGGATGCCAGAGATTCACGCCGCTCACGCGATCGCCATGGCGAATCAACCCGCACACTTCGTGGCCGGTAAGGATTTTTGCTCCGTGCTCACGCGCATCCAGCATATTGCTGGCGGTCAGGCGGAAAGGATCCACTGTCCCATCCGGCACCCGCACAGCGCCGAGCAGCGTCGGGTTAACGCTCGGTTCTAACCGCAGCGCTTCCTGCGGCGAAATCGCCTGTGCCGGAATACCTGCCTGCCGGCAGCAATCGATAAACTGGCTTTGATAGACCAAATCATCTTCCGGCAACGTAATGAACAGACCATCAGTGGGTTCAACGCAGTGACGGGCAATGCGTTTGAGGATTTGGTTCTCTGCAATGCATTCGCGCGCAGATTCGTTATCAGTGACCGCATAGCGCGCCCCGCTGTGCAGCAGGCCGTGGTTGCGGCCAGTTGCGCCGGTGGCGATGTCGTGACGTTCGATCAGCACCGCGCGCAGTCCGCGCAGAGCGCAGTCACGGGCTATCCCGGCACCGGTGGCTCCGCCGCCAATAATAATCACATCGTAATCAGGAGAGTTATGCATCTTCGCGTCCCTGTGGCCGACTTTCAGATGCAACCATTTAGCCACACTATGAGTGTGGTTTGTTTGATATCGCGCATATTCGAGCAAATAACGAAAGTCGAACGCGCTTTCATGCGTGAAATTAGACCCTTGTCATATTTCTGTAACATTTATTGCGACAACCCGTTCTCTCTACGTAAAACTTTCTCTACAATCCGCCGCGAATAACTTTCGTAATGTTCGTTTTCACTCATTCTTGCCCGAAATGAGTCTTACCGCGCCACGGAGGCCGCTATGTTGAGTATTTTTAAACCCGCCCCCCATCTTTCGCGTCTGCCGGACGCGCAAATCGACCCGCTTTATCGGCGGCTGCGCTGGCAAATTTTCCTCGGCATTTTTTTTGGTTACGCTGCCTATTATCTGGTGCGTAAAAACTTTGCACTGGCCATGCCGTACCTCGTTGAACAGGGGTTCTCCCGTGGCGATCTGGGGTTTGCGCTTTCAGGTATCTCGATTGCCTACGGCTTTTCGAAATTCATCATGGGCTCGGTATCGGATCGTTCGAATCCGCGCGTGTTTCTGCCTGCCGGGCTGATCCTTGCTGCTGCCGTGATGCTGTTTATGGGCTTTGTGCCCTGGGCCACCTCCAGCATTATGATCATGTTTGTGCTGCTCTTTTTATGCGGCTGGTTCCAGGGGATGGGCTGGCCGCCGTGTGGACGTACGATGGTGCACTGGTGGTCGCAGAAGGAGCGCGGCGGCGTTGTTTCTGTGTGGAACTGCGCGCATAACGTTGGGGGCGGTATTCCGCCACTGCTGTTTTTGTTAGGGATGGCCTGGTTTAACGACTGGCATGCAGCGCTGTATATGCCAGCCTTTGGCGCGATTCTGGTGGCGATTATCGCCTTTGCTCTGATGCGTGATACGCCGCAATCCTGCGGTTTGCCGCCGATCGAAGAGTACAAAAACGACTACCCGGATGATTACAGTGACAAGCACGAAGAAGAGCTGTCGGCGAAGCAGATTTTTATGCAGTACATCCTGCCGAACAAGCTGTTGTGGTACATCGCCGTGGCTAACGTGTTCGTATATCTGCTGCGTTACGGCATTCTCGACTGGTCGCCAACTTACCTGAAAGAAGTGAAGCACTTCGCGCTGGATAAATCCTCGTGGGCCTATTTTTTGTATGAGTACGCGGGTATTCCCGGCACGCTGCTCTGCGGCTGGATGTCGGACAAAGTGTTCCGTGGCAATCGCGGCGCGACCGGCGTGTTCTTTATGACGCTGGTGACAATCGCGACTATTGTTTACTGGCTGAACCCGGCGGGCAATCCGACGGTAGATATGGTCTGTATGATCGTCATTGGCTTCCTGATTTATGGCCCGGTGATGCTGATTGGTCTGCATGCACTGGAGCTGGCACCGAAAAAAGCGGCAGGTACGGCAGCCGGGTTTACCGGGTTGTTTGGCTACCTCGGCGGTTCTGTCGCCGCCAGTGCCATTGTCGGTTATACCGTTGATTTCTTCGGCTGGGATGGCGGTTTTATGGTGATGATCGGCGGCAGCATTCTCGCCGTTTTGTTGCTGATTATCGTGATGCTGGGCGAAAAACGTCACCATGCTGAGATGCTGGCGCGCCGTCAGTAAAAGGGAGTGCAGATGAAAACCACCTTTACCCGTATCACAACCGGCCTGTTACTGGCCGGTTTATTTGCCAGCCAGGCGCTGGCGGCGGAGAAAATCGTGATTGCCCATCGCGGTGCAAGCGGCTATCTGCCGGAGCACACATTACCGGCGAAAGCGATGGCTTATGCGCAGGGCGCCGATTATCTCGAGCAGGATCTGGTGATGACCAAAGACGACCAGTTGGTTGTCCTGCACGATCACTATCTGGATCGCGTGACCGATGTGGCGGAGCGTTTTCCGCAGCGCGCCCGTAAAGATGGCCGCTTTTACGCCATCGACTTTACGCTGGACGAAATTCGTTCGCTGAAGTTTACCGAAGGCTTTGATGTGGAAAACGGCAAGAAAGTGCAGCGCTTTCCGATGGGCAAATCGGAATTCCGCATTCATACCTTTGCCGAAGAGATTGAGTTTGTGCAGGGGTTGAACCACTCCACGGGCAAAAATATCGGTATCTACCCGGAAATCAAAGCACCGTGGTTCCATCATCAGGAAGGCAAGGACATTGCTGCGAAGACGCTGGAAGTGCTGAAAAAGTACGGTTACACCAGCAAAAAAGACAAAGTCTACCTGCAATGTTTTGATGCCGACGAGCTAAAGCGCATTAAACATGAGCTGGAGCCGAAGATGGGGATGGATCTCAATCTGGTGCAACTGATTGCCTACACCAAATGGCATGAAACTCAGCAAAAACAACCGGATGGTAAATGGGTGAATTACAACTATGACTGGATGCTGCAACCCGGCGCGATGCAGCAGATTGCGCAGTATGCTGACGGGATTGGCCCGGATTACCATATGCTGGTGGCCGACGGTTCCACGCCGGGCAACGTGAAGCTAACGCAGATGGTCAAAGAGGCGCATGAACACCATTTGCAGGTGCATCCGTTTACCGTGCGGGCCGATCAGCTTCCGCCGTACGCCAGTGATGTCAATCAGCTGTATGGGGTGCTGTACCGGCAGGCGGATGTCGATGGCTTGTTTACCGACTTCCCGGATAAAGCAGTGCAGTTTTTAAAAGATAAGCGGCAGTAGGGAAAGCTGTTTCGCCAGATGGTGCTGAAGCCGCCGTCAACAAAAAAGGGCCGTATGGCCCTTTTTTACATCTCAATCTCAATATCGCCTTTCGCCCGGCAGCAGCAGGGCAAAATTTCCCCTTCGTTAACGAAGGCCAGCGGCTCGGCAATCCAGTCAACCTGGCCTGCTACCAGACGACAGCGGCAGGAACCGCAGTAGCCTGCGCGGCACTGGTACTCCACTTCCACCTGCTGTGACTCCAGCGCCACCAGCAGGGAAGGGTGCTCATCCCGGCACAGCACCTCGGTGCCGGAAAGGCGCAGCGTTACGCGACTCATCAGAGCTGGAAGCTGCTCAGATCGTCGGTATCGACTTCAGAATCGATCTGACCGACCAGGTAGGAACTGACTTCCACTTCCTGCGGCGCCACCTGCACGTTATCGGAAACCAGCCAGGTGTTGATCCACGGAATCGGGTTTGAACGCGTCTGGAACGGCAGATCGAGGCCAACCGCCTGCATGCGGATGTTGGTGATGTATTCGACGTACTGGCAGAGAATGTCTTTGTTCAGGCCGATCATTGAACCGCCCTGGAACAGGTATTCCGCCCACTCTTTCTCCTGCAAAGCCGCCTGCACGAACAGGTCATAGGATGCCTGTTTGCACTCTTCGGCAATCTCTGCCATTTCCGGATCGTCAGCGCCAGAGCGCAGCAGGTTCAGCATATGCTGAGTGCCGGTCAGGTGCAGCGCTTCATCGCGGGCAATCAGGCGGATGATTTTGGCGTTGCCTTCCATCAGTTCGCGCTCGGCAAAGGCAAAGGAGCAGGCGAAGCTGACATAGAAGCGAATCGCTTCCAGCGCATTAACGCTCATCAGGCACAGGTAGAGTTTCTTTTTCAGCTCGCGCAGGTTCACGGTAACGGTTTTGCCGTTCACGGTGTGTGTGCCTTCGCCCAGCAGATGCCAGTAGCTGGTCGTCTCAATCAGGTCATCATAGAAATGCGAGATGCCTTCCGCACGTTTGAGGATCTGCTCGTTGGTGACGATATCGTCAAACACCACCGCTGGATCGTTAACGATGTTGCGGATGATGTGGGTGTAAGAGCGCGAGTGGATGGTTTCGGAAAACGCCCACGTCTCGACCCAGGTCTCCAGTTCCGGAATGGAGATCAGCGGCAGCAGTGCGACGTTCGGGCTGCGGCCCTGGATGGAATCCAGCAGCGTCTGGTATTTCAGGTTGCTGATAAAAATATGTTTTTCGTGTTCCGGCAGCGCCTGGAAATCGATACGGTCGCGGGAAACATCAACTTCTTCCGGACGCCAGAAGAAGGAGAGTTGTTTTTCAATCAGCTTTTCAAAGATGTCATATTTTTGCTGATCGTAGCGCGCCACGTTAACCGGCTGGCCAAAGAACATTGGCTCCAGTAGCTGATTGTTTTTCGTCTGTGAAAAAGTGGTGTAAGCCATGAAAGTGTCCTGTCTTGCGAAAGAAAAGGGCGGGTTTCCCCGCCCCTTCGTTAGATCTTACATGCGCCGCTTTCGCAGCCATCGTCCTGGATGGAAGGTACCAGGTCATCCTGGGCATCTTCCGCTCCATCGCGGGTGTTTTGATAGTACAGCGTTTTCACGCCAAATTTGTACGCGGTGAGCAAGTCTTTCAGTAATTGTTGCATCGGCACTTTGCCCGACGGGAAACGGCTCGGATCGTAGTTGGTGTTAGCCGAAATCGACTGATCGATAAACTTCTGCATAATGCCGACCAGTTGCAGGTAGCCGTCATTGTTTGGCATTTCCCACAGCAGCTCGTAAGCGGTGCTCAGTTTTTCGTAGTCCGGCACCACCTGGCGCAGAATACCATCTTTCGACGCTTTGATGCTCACGTGGCCGCGCGGCGGTTCGATACCGTTGGTGGCGTTGGAGATCTGCGATGACGTTTCAGACGGCATCAGCGCGGAGAGCGTGGAGTTACGCAGGCCGTGCGTTTTGATAGATTCGCGCAGTGCTTCCCAGTCGTAATGCAGCGGCTCGTTGGTAATACCGTCGAGATCTTTCTTGTAGGTGTCGATCGGCAAAATGCCCTGCGAATAGGTGGTTTCATTGAACCACGGGCATGCACCTTGCTCTTTCGCCAGCTCGTTAGACGCTTTCAGCAGCCAGTACTGAATGGCTTCGAAGGTCTGATGCGTCAGGTTATTGGCGCTGCCGTCGGAGTAACGCTTGCCGTTCTTCGCCAGCCAGTAAGCAAAGTTGATCACGCCGATACCCAGCGTACGGCGGCCCATGGCGCCACGTTTTGCCGCCGGGATTGGGTAATCCTGGTAATCCAGCAGCGCGTCGAGAGCACGTACCGCAAGCGTTGCCAGCTCTTCCAGTTCGTCAAGGTTTTTGATGGCGCCGAGGTTGAAAGCAGACAGCGTACAGAGTGCGATTTCACCGCTGTCGTCATTAACGTCATCCAGCGGCTTGGTCGGCAGCGCGATTTCCAGGCACAGGTTGGACTGACGTACCGGTGCGACCTGCGGGTCGAACGGGCTGTGCGTGTTGCAGTGGTCGACGTTCTGGATGTAGATACGGCCCGTTGAAGCACGTTCCTGCATCATCAGTGAGAACAGCTCAACCGCTTTGATGCGCTGCTTACGGATGCTGTCGTCTTTCTCATATTGGGTGTACAGACGCTCGAACTCGTCCTGATCGGCGAAGAACGCGTCATACAAACCCGGGACGTCGGACGGGCTGAACAGGGTGATCTCTTCACCTTTCAGCAGACGGGTGTACATCAGTTTGTTGATCTGTACGCCGTAGTCCATGTGACGCACGCGGTTACCTTCCACGCCGCGGTTGTTTTTCAGTACCAGCAGGCTTTCTACTTCCAGGTGCCACATCGGGTAGAACAGGGTGGCCGCACCACCGCGTACGCCGCCCTGCGAGCAGGATTTCACCGCCGTCTGGAAATGTTTGTAGAACGGAATACAGCCAGTGTGGAACGCTTCACCACCACGGATCGGGCTGCCCAGCGCACGGATGCGGCCGGCGTTGATGCCGATACCGGCACGCTGGGAAACGTATTTCACAATCGCGCTGGAAGTGGCGTTGATGGAATCCAGGCTGTCGCCGCACTCAATCAGTACGCAGGAGCTGAACTGACGCGTCGGAGTACGCACGCCGGACATGATCGGCGTCGGCAGCGAAATTTTGAACGTGGATACCGCATCATAGAAACGCTTCACGTAGTCCAGACGCGTTTCACGTGGGTAGTTCGAGAACAGGCAGGCAGCAACCAGAATATAGAGGAACTGCGCGCTCTCGTAGATTTCGCCGGTCACGCGGTTCTGTACCAGGTATTTCCCTTCCAGCTGCTTCACGGCGGCATAGGAGAAGTTCATATCACGCCAGTGATCGATAAAACCGTCCATCTGCTTGAACTCTTCTTCCGTGTAGTCTTCCAGCAGATGATGATCGTATTTACCCAGTTCGATCATTTTTTTCACGTGGTCGTACAGCGTTGGCGGTTCAAACTGACCGTAAGCTTTTTTACGCAGGTGGAAAATCGCCAGGCGCGCGGCCAGGTACTGGTAGTCCGGCGCATCGCGGGAGATTAAATCCGCGGCGGCCTTGATGATGGTCTCATGGATGTCGGAGGTTTTGATCCCGTCGTAAAACTGAATATGTGAACGCAGTTCAACCTGAGAGATAGAGACGTTACTCAGCCCCTCTGCCGCCCAATCCAGCACTCGATGGATTTTGTCGAGATTGATGCGCTCAGTGCCACCATCACGTTTTGTCACCAGCAGACTCTGATTCATGTGATTACCTGTCCGTGAAATAAAAGTATCCCCCAATTATCCACAGTTCGTCGCTGTGACTAACTCTGTGGATAAATACTATATGTAGGGGGTTTGCGATAAGGAAAACGCTATATGGTGATTATTCTAGTAAGGATTCTTTTCAGTACAAGAGTTGATTTTGAGGTTAAATTGAGGTTGCGAAAGCGTAATAAACGCTAAGTCCTCATGCTGTAAGGCCTGGCGGGGATGTCAACATTTTGCAAAAAAAAATGAATTTTTGATCGAGTGCTGATTTCTTCATCGGGAAAGGCAAATGCGCAGCTTGATACTGCGCAACATTTATAACTTTAACTAATGACCTTAGTTGTTTTTTGCCGTTGTGTGTAACATGTAATTAACATCAACGCCCGGCCCTAAGGTAAATTTATTCAGCAGCGGATTATAATGCAGCCCGGTGATATGACGTTCCTGAAGCACCGTCTCATCGATCCAGGTTAATAATTCAGCAGGTTTAATGAATTTCTTCACGTCGTGCGTGCCTTTCGGCACCATGCGCAGCACATATTCTGCGCCGACGACAGCCATCAGCCAGGATTTGCCATTGCGGTTAATTGTCGAGAAGAAGACGTGACCGCCCGGTTTAACCAGCTGCGCACACGCTTTTACCACCGATTGCGGATCGGGGACGTGCTCCAGCATCTCCATACAGGTCACCACGTCGTACTGCTGCGCGTGTTTCGCGGCATGTTCTTCGACGGTTTCCTGAACATAATCGACCTGCACGCCGGATTCCAGCGCATGCAGACGCGCGACCTGCAACGGTTCAAAGCCCATATCCAGACCGGTCACCGTTGCGCCTTCCTGCGCCATGCTTTCCGCCAGGATGCCGCCGCCGCAGCCAACATCGAGCACCTTTTTACCGAACAGACCGCCGGCATGTTCGCTAATGTAGCCCAGACGCAGCGGGTTAATACGGTGCAGGGGCTTAAACTCACCCTCTTTATCCCACCAGCGTGAAGCGACAGCTTCGAATTTGGCGATTTCAGCGTGGTCAACATTCTGAGCGGCCAGTGTTTTTTCGGCATTCATGGGCGCATTTACTCCTCTCTCAATAAGACGTGTGAGTATATCAGGCCGACGGGATGAATAAACCTTTGCGCGGGAGTTATAGATTTACCTGTCTCACAGCGGTTGTGTTATAATTTGCGACCTTTGAATCCGGGATACAGTAGAGGGATAGCGGTTAGATGAGCGACCTTGCGAGAGAAATTACACCGGTTAACATCGAGGAAGAGCTGAAAAGCTCCTATCTGGACTATGCGATGTCGGTCATTGTTGGCCGTGCGCTGCCGGATGTCCGAGATGGCCTGAAACCGGTTCACCGTCGCGTACTTTACGCCATGAACGTATTGGGCAATGACTGGAATAAAGCCTACAAAAAATCTGCCCGTGTCGTTGGTGACGTAATCGGTAAGTACCATCCCCATGGTGATTCCGCGGTGTATGACACCATTGTCCGTATGGCGCAGCCGTTCTCGCTGCGTTACATGCTGGTTGATGGTCAGGGCAACTTCGGTTCCATCGATGGCGACTCCGCGGCGGCGATGCGTTATACGGAAATTCGCCTGGCGAAGATCGCCCATGAATTGATGGCCGATCTGGAAAAAGAGACGGTTGACTACGTCGATAACTACGACGGCACCGAAAGAATCCCAGATGTAATGCCCACCAAGATCCCGAACCTGCTGGTGAACGGCTCTTCCGGGATTGCGGTCGGTATGGCAACCAACATTCCGCCACACAACCTGACGGAAGTGATCAACGGTTGCCTGGCCTATATCGACAATGAAGACATCAGCGTTGAAGGGCTGATGGAGTACATTCCGGGGCCGGATTTTCCGACTGCCGCCATCATTAACGGTCGCCGTGGGATTGAAGAAGCCTACCGCACCGGTCGTGGCAAGATCTACATTCGCGCCCGCGCAGAGGTAGAAACCGATGCGAAAAACGGCCGTGAAACCATTATCGTGCATGAAATTCCGTATCAGGTGAACAAAGCGCGCCTGATCGAGAAGATTGCCGAACTGGTGAAAGACAAACGCGTTGAAGGCATCAGCGCGCTGCGCGACGAGTCTGATAAAGACGGTATGCGCATCGTCATCGAAGTGAAACGCGATGCTGTGGGCGAAGTGGTGCTGAACAACCTCTACTCCCAGACGCAATTGCAGGTCTCCTTCGGTATCAACATGGTGGCGTTGCACCATGGTCAGCCGAAGATCATGACGCTGAAAGAGATTCTGGCCGCGTTCGTGCGTCACCGCCGTGAAGTGGTGACCCGTCGTACCATTTTCGAACTGCGTAAAGCCCGTGACCGAGCGCATATCCTTGAAGCGCTGGCCGTGGCGCTGGCGAATATCGATCCGATCATCGAACTGATCCGTCGTGCGCCGACCCCGGCCGAAGCGAAAGCGGGCCTGATCGCGCAGCCGTGGGATCTGGGCAATGTCTCCTCGATGCTGGAACGTGCGGGCGATGACGCAGCACGTCCGGAGTGGCTGGAGCCGGAGTTCGGTATCCGTGACGGTAAGTACTACCTGACCGAGCAACAGGCACAGGCGATTCTGGATCTGCGTTTGCAGAAACTGACTGGCCTTGAGCATGAAAAACTGCTCGATGAATACAAAGAGCTGCTGGAGCAGATCGCTGAACTGCTGCACATCCTCGGCAGCGCTGAGCGCCTGATGGAAGTGATTCGCGAAGAGCTTGAACTGATTCGCGAACAGTTCGGTGATGAGCGCCGTACCGAAATTACCGCGAACACCGCCGATATCAATATCGAAGACCTGATCAATCAGGAAGACGTTGTGGTTACGCTGTCGCATCAGGGCTACGTGAAGTATCAGCCGCTGACCGACTACGAAGCCCAGCGCCGTGGTGGTAAAGGTAAATCGGCTGCGCGTATTAAAGAAGAAGACTTTATTGACCGCCTGCTGGTGGCCAACACCCACGATACGATCCTCTGCTTCTCCAGCCGTGGCCGTCTCTACTGGATGAAGGTTTACCAGCTGCCGGAAGCGAGCCGTGGCGCGCGTGGTCGTCCGATCGTCAACCTGTTGCCGCTGGAGCAGGACGAACGTATCACGGCGATCCTGCCGGTACGCGAATACGAAGAGGGCGTTAACGTCTTTATGGCGACCGCCAGCGGTACCGTGAAGAAAACTGCGCTTACCGAATTCAGCCGTCCGCGTTCTGCCGGGATCATTGCCGTTAACCTGAACGAAGGCGACGAACTGATTGGCGTCGATCTGACTTCCGGGAACGACGAAGTGATGTTGTTCTCTGCTGCCGGTAAAGTGGTGCGCTTTAAAGAGGGTGCGGTGCGCGCGATGGGTCGTACGGCGACCGGTGTACGCGGCATCAAGCTGGCGGAAAAAGACAGCGTTGTATCGCTGATTGTTCCGCGCGGCGAAGGCGCCATCCTGACGGTCACGCAGAACGGTTACGGTAAACGTACTGCTGAAACCGAGTACCCGACCAAATCTCGTGGTACACAGGGCGTTATCTCCATCAAGGTCACCGAACGTAATGGCTCCGTGGTCGGCGCGGTGCAGGTCGATGATTGCGACCAGATCATGATGATCACTGATGCCGGTACGCTGGTGCGTACACGCGTGTCGGAAATCAGCGTGGTGGGCCGTAACACCCAGGGTGTGATCCTCATCCGTACCGCGGAAGATGAAAACGTTGTGGGTCTGCAACGCGTCGCCGAACCGGTGGATGACGAAGAGCTGGACTCCATCGATGGCAGTGTGGCGGAAGGCGATGACGACATCGCGCCGGAAGTTGACACTGACGACGATACGGCGGATGACGCCGACGAGTAATGCGTCACAGAGGGCCGGTTTTCCGGCCCTTTTTCATTGCCATTGCGGCATTCGCGATTTATCGCTACCTTAACGACACTCTTTTTTAACTTCCTTGTGGCGGAGTTTCCCCAGGTTGAAATACCTCGTCTCTTTTCGCAGTACCCTGAAAGTTTCCCGCTATTTATTCAGAGCGCTGGCGCTATTGCTGTGGCTGTTAATTGCCTTTTTTTCAGTGTTTTACATCGTCAATGCGTTGCACGACAAAGAGTCAGAGATTCGTCAGGAATTCAACCTCAGTTCCGATCAGGCGCAGCGTTATATTCAGCGCACTTCGGATGTGATGAAAGAGCTGAAGTACATTGCCGAAAACCGTCTGACGGCGGAAAACGGCATCCTTACCTCGCGCAGCCGCGATGATAAAACCGACGTGCCGGCGTTTTTACCGCTGTTCCCCGATTCTGACTGCTCTGCAATGAGTAGTTCATGGCGTGGTTCGCTGGAGTCGCTGGCGTGGTTTATGCGCTACTGGCGTGACAATTTCTCAGCCGCCTACGATCTCAACCGCGTATTTCTGATTGGCAGTGACAATCTGTGTATGGCGGATTTCGGCCTGCGCGACCTGCCGGTCGAGCGTGACGATACCTTAAAAAGCTTGCATGAGCGGATTGTGAAATACCGCAATGCGCCGCAGGATGAGCGCAGCAATAACCTCTACTGGATGAGCCAGGGGCCGCGCCCTGGAATTGGTTACTTTTACGCGCTGACGCCGGTTTATCTTGGTAATCGTCTTCAGGCGTTGCTGGGCACCGAACAGTCAATCCGCATGGAGAATTTCTTTACGCCGGGCAGCCTGCCGATGGGCGTCACCATTCTGGATGAAAGCGGGCACTCTCTGATTTCGCTGACCGGCCAGGAGAGCGGCATTGTTGCCGATCCGCGCTGGATGCAGGAACGTTCGTGGTTCGGTTATACCTCTGGTTTCCGCGAGCTGATCCTGAAAAAGAGCTTACCGCCATCCTCATTAAGCGTGGTCTATTCCGTTCCTGTCGATATGGTACTGGAACGTATCCGCATGCTGATCCTCAATGCCGTGCTCCTGAACGTGCTGGTTGGCGTGGCGCTGTTTACCCTGGCGCGCATGTATGAGCGGCGCATCTTTATTCCCGCGGAAAATGATGCGCAGCGGCTGGAAGAGCATGAGCAGTTCAACCGTAAAATCGTCGCTTCTGCGCCGGTGGGGATCTGTATTCTGCGCACCCAGGACGGGACGAATATTCTCAGTAACGAACTGGCGCATAATTACCTGAACATGCTTACGCATGAAGATCGGCAGCGGCTGACGCAGATCATCTGCGGCCAGCAGGTCAATTTTGTTGATGTGTTGACCAGCAACAACACTAATCTGCAAATCAGCTTTGTTCATTCGCGCTATCGCAATGAAAACGTGGCGATTTGTGTGCTGGTGGATGTCTCCGCGCGCGTCAAAATGGAAGAGTCGTTACAGGAAATGGCGCAGGCGGCAGAACAGGCCAGCCAGTCGAAATCGATGTTCCTGGCGACCGTCAGCCATGAACTGCGCACGCCGCTGTATGGCATTATCGGTAACCTCGATCTGCTGCAGACCAAAGAGCTGCCGAAGGGCGTTGACCGCCTGGTGACGGCGATGAATAACTCTTCCAGCCTGCTGCTGAAAATTATCAGCGATATTCTCGACTTCTCGAAAATTGAGTCTGAGCAGTTAAAAATCGAGCCGCGGGAGTTTTCCCCGCGCGAGGTGATGAGCCATATCACCGCCAACTATCTGCCGCTGGTGGTGCGTAAACAACTGGGGCTCTACTGTTTTATCGAGCCTGATGTGCCCGTGGTTCTCAACGGCGATCCAATGCGTTTGCAACAGGTGATCTCAAACCTGCTGAGCAATGCGATTAAGTTCACTGACATCGGTTGCATTGTGCTGCATGTACAGCGTGATGCGGATTATCTCAGCATACGCGTGCGCGATACCGGTGTGGGGATCCCCGGTAAAGAAGTGGTGCGGTTGTTTGATCCTTTCTTCCAGGTCGGAACCGGGGTGCAGCGTAATTTCCAGGGCACAGGCCTGGGGCTGGCGATTTGCGAGAAGCTGATTAGCATGATGGACGGCGATATCGCGGTGGATACCGAACCGGGGATGGGCAGCCAGTTCACTATTCGTATTCCGCTTTACAATGCGGTCGCGCCGGAGCGCGCTGATGTCGATGGGCTGGCGGAGACCTGCTGCTGGTTGGCGGTGCGTAACGCCTCACTATCGGCCTATTTGCAGAGCTTGCTGAACTGGAATGGCATCCATACGAAGCAGTACGACGGGCGAGAACTCGGCCTTCAGGATACGTTGATTACCGATGATGATCTGGAACATCCTTCGGGCGCGCGGGCGGTGATTGTTTTCTGCCGTCGCCATATCGGTATTCCAGTTGAACGTGCGCCGGGCGAATGGTTACACAGCGTCGCCGCGCCGCACGATTTGCTGGCGTTGCTGGGACGCATTTACCGCGTACAGGTGGTGGAACCGCAGGCGAGCGCGACGCAGGCCATAGAGGACAATGAGGTATCGCGCAACGACGATATGATGATCCTGGTGGTTGACGATCATCCGATTAACCGGCGATTACTTGCCGATCAGCTGGGATCGCTGGGCTATCAATGCAAAACAGCCAACGATGGGGTGGATGCATTGAACGTGCTAAGCAAGAACCACATTGATATTGTGCTCAGCGACGTCAACATGCCGAATATGGACGGTTATCGTCTGACGCAGCGGATTCGCCAGTTGGGCCTGACGTTGCCGGTGATTGGCGTAACGGCTAACGCGCTGGCGGAAGAGAAACAGCGCTGCCTTGAATCCGGTATGGATAGCTGCCTGTCGAAACCGGTGACGCTGGATGTGCTGAAGCAAACACTGGCCGCTTATGTCGCGCGGGTCAGAAACAGCAGGGGATAAAAAGGAACCCCGGCGAAAGCCGGGGTTGTGTGGGATTACTCTTTTTCTGTCTGGGTCAGCGTGACCGAGGAGAGGTAGTTCAGCAGGGCAATGTCGTTATCGACGCCCAGTTTCATCATCGCAGATTTCTTCTGGCTACTGATGGTCTTGATACTGCGGTTCAGCTTTTTAGCGATTTCCGTTACCAGGAAACCTTCTGCAAACAGACGCAGTACTTCGCTCTCTTTCGGTGACAGGCGTTTGTCGCCATAGCCGCCAGCGCTGATTTTTTCCAGCAGGCGAGAAACGCTTTCAGGGGTAAATTTCTTACCTTTCTGCAGCGCGGCCAGAGCCTTCGGCAGGTCGGTCGGCGCGCCTTGTTTCAGTACGATACCTTCGATATCCAGATCCAGCACCGCACTCAGAATTGCCGGGTTATTGTTCATGGTAAGAACAATAATCGACAGCGCAGGGAAATGGCGTTTAATGTATTTGATCAGCGTAATACCATCGCCGTATTTATCGCCCGGCATTGACAGGTCGGTGATCAGAACATTTGCCTCGAGTTTCGGCAGATTATTAATGAGCGCTGTAGAGTCTTCAAATTCACCGACTACGTTAACCCATTCGATTTGTTCCAGTGACTTGCGAATACCGAACAGTACAATCGGATGGTCATCGGCAATAATTACGTTCATATTGTTCATGTATTAGGCTACCTTGCTACAGCAAGCTCTTGACGTAAGCGTCAATGTCGCTGATGTAATTTTCTATGCCTGGAGCATCGCTCTCACGAATTAATTGCTCCAGCGTTTCGCACAACTGCTTACCAGGTACCAGATTTAGCATAGCAAACACACCTTTCAGGCGGTGTGCTGTCTGCGCCAGCGCAGCGAAATCGCGTAACGCTGATTCAGTATACAACCTCTTAACATCATCGGGTACTGTGTCAACAAACAGTGCATAATAGCCGCTGGCATGGAGTTCCGCGTTTTCATCGCCTCCCAATGGCGATTCCGGTACATCTTCCTGCGCCAGTTGCTCTTCTATAAGCTGCAATATTGCTCCCTGCATTGCATTGCTCATATTAAAGTTAACGCGCAATTGGCCTGGGCCAATTTTCCGCACACCGGCCTCATCATCGCTTAAAAGCAAGCCTGAGGCTGTAAGATTAGACGGATTATCTGTCAAAAAGAGATCATATTCTTGACTTGAAAGACGTTCATCCGGGGAAATACAGCTTGCACCCCAATTTTCCAACTGGCGAACTACGATATTGCGGATTTCATTCGAGGTGATGTCAATCATCGCGACAACATCATCGAGCAATTTCTCTTCGCTTTCAACCTGCGGTGAGCGGGCCGCCATTCTAACATGCAAAGAGTAGCGGGTGCCCAGATCTTCCCTGGCCTTAATATTCAAATGCCCACCGAGCTTTCTGGCTAACTGATCGCACAGCCAGAAGGTGAGGGCGTTTGCTTTTCCGTACTGATCGCTCTGTGTATCGTTAAGGAACGGGAAGTGCAGATTGTCAATTTCACTGGTATTTACGCCTGTGCCAGTGTCAAGAATACGGAAGGTCAGGCGATCTTCTGCCGATTCATCCATATTCACTTCAAGGGTGATTTTACCCATTTGCGTGGTCGTCACCGCGTACTGGATCAAAAGCAGTAGGATTCGGCGTAACGCATCGCGATCGCCGTGGCGCTCCTCGTTAGCCGGCAGCGGGTTGTTGATCAACAATTGCAGGCCTTTACGCTTGATCACTGGCAGAACTTCCGGCACCACTTCATCAATCAGATCCTGAATCGAGAACACGGAAGGCGAACCTTTCCAGCTATCGCTTTCCAGCATATTGGCCAGCTGAATTTCATCCACCAGTTGCACCAGTCTGTCGGCGTGATCGGCGACGAGATTGCCCTCTTTGTTTTCAAGGGCGGCCGCTTCAGCAGCGAGAGCCTTTACCGGCTGTTTCAGCGAGTCAGCCAGATTATTCATAAAGGCGGCGCGACCCTGCTGGTTCTTCTCATACAGACGCTGCGCTTGCTTTAGCTTCTTGTTGACCAGCACTTCGCGGTCCTGGTCGCGAATAATAAAGATCTGCGTACGTGAAGCCACCTGGCTGCGGAACTGGCGGATTTCATACAGCTCATTATTTATCGTGGCCTGGATGACACCCTGGTGTTGATCCGCCATGGCGGTGATATTTTGCAGATTCAGGTGCGGCAGCAGATGGTCGGCTATTTTGTTGCTCAGCACCGTGCGGTTAGCTTCCTGATCGTGTACCAGCAAGCCAAGCGGCAGTAATGAGACAATCTCTTCGTTGAAAGCTCGTAGCACGCGCAGCTCGTTGTTTGCTCCCGGCGCCGCCAGGCTATCCGTCTTACGGCCCGGTTGCTGACGGAAGGTGGTGTAGCCAAATAGCGCCAGCGCCAGCAGCCCAATATTCAGCAACAGCGGTAAAAGAATGTTTTGCAGGGTGTCGAGCAGCAGCGTACCGAAAGGAACCTGCCACACCAGACGCAGCCCGGTGCCGTTCAATGCAGAAGCAATCTCAATACGCGAGCTATTAAAGTTGACGGTCACATTATCTGTGGTCTCTTTATCCTGCCCGCGTGTGGTATTTTGCGTGCTATCAGGGTCGAGGCGGAAGCTGTCCAGTGACATGCCCGGCGGGATCAGATCGTTAATCGGCAAGTCAAACGCAACCACCGTCGCCAGGTGACCCGGCTGGTTAAAGGTGGTGCGCAGCGTAAAATAGTGGCCATTTTGCCAGGCCAGACGGCGCAGGGAGGAAAAGCTTTCGCGCTCATCGAGGGCGTTAGCCTGCTGCAACATTTCTGCGCGTCGGGAATCGACGATATTGCTGATGGTGGAATCTTTAAAACCCGAGGTCAGATCTTTTAGAGGCAACGTTGAAACCAGGATCATGCTGTTATCCTGGCCGTTCAGATAGTACATCGACCATGGAACGGTTTCTGCGCCCCACAGTGTATCGAGATACGTTGAGATGCGCTGTGTCATCTCCAGCGTGGAGCTGTCGTGCGAACCAAAAATCAGCGCTTCTGTCTTGCGGCGCGGTTTTTCGAGGTAATAGACATCCTGTTTCAGACGCGTTTCCTGTAAACCTTCGCTCGGTGTGGTCGCCGGAGCCGCAGCGATATTGTCGTAGATCTGCCAGGTAGCATACCGCCAGGTGTCGATACGCTTATGGATGGCATGCGTAACATCGACGATTTGATAGCTTTTATCTTTCAGCCAGGCGTTGACCGCGCTCTGGATCATCACCCCCATCGTTACCAGCAGGACAATAATCAATAAGAGGAAGAAACGGGTAATGTTGCCCGGTATCAGGGAAAATTTGCCAGGAATCATTGTGTCAGATTGACTCATTCTTGTGTGTAACCCGTTATGACAACACTGCAGGTGACGCTCAGCATCCGCTGAAACAATGTTGCTGCCATGCCGTAACTACCGCCTGTCGTGCGCGGACTACAAATAGATGTGTTGCAGAGCAGTGTACAGCAGGCAGTATATCGGTTAATGAGTGAATTTCCAGACTCTCTTTTCAGCCATTATCCGCAGAATGTGGCTTTTTGTCTCTCATTTAAACGAAGCGGCAAAAATGTACAAAACGTGGAGATTGTACAAATATTTCTCAGTGCTGAATAAGAAGAACGCAATAAATAACAAGAAATTAATTAAATTCCTAAGTCAATAAGATAAATCTGGCACGTTTGTTGATTAATTAATAATCGTTACAAATAGTTATTATATGTAGATTATTATTCAAGTTAAGTAAAGAAAGGTAAAAAAAAACCGAATGCAGGGCATTCGGTCATAAGAGGGGTAAACAGACATTCAGATTCGAATGACGGTAATAAATAAAGTTAATGATGATAGCGTGTTGTATTTTAGTGACGATTAGAGATTTCGTTTTTGCATTCAGTGCTATCATTTATTTTTATTTATGTGATTGTTTTTTATGGTGTTTTTAATTTTATTTGATTATTTGTGCGATATCAATTAGCTATTCGTGCTATAAAAAGTTCCCTGGATTTTACAAATTGAAACATCTATCATTAAATATGAAACATCTTCAAAGTTTTCGTATCATATTCCCGATGGATTATTTTCCTATTTTAAGCACAATGAATTTGCCAGCTGATTAGAGGGTTAGTCAGCAAGCAGTGGCAAATAAAAATGCATATAACAGAGGGTTAATAAAATGAAAGTTAAAGTACTGTCCCTTCTGGTACCAGCTCTGCTGGTAGCAGGCGCAGCAAATGCGGCTGAAGTTTATAACAAAGATGGCAACAAATTAGATCTGTACGGCAAAGTAGATGGTCTGCACTATTTCTCTGACGACAAAGGTTCTGATGGCGATCAGACATACGTGCGTTTCGGCTTCAAAGGCGAAACTCAGGTAAACGATCAGGTTACTGGCTACGGCCAGTGGGAATATAACGTTCAGGCTAACGACACTGAATCTGCAAGCGATCAGGCATGGACTCGTGTGGCTTTCGCCGGTATCCGCGTGACTGATGCAGGCTCTTTCGACTACGGTCGTAACTATGGCGTAATTTACGATGTAACGTCCTGGACCGACGTTCTGCCGGAATTCGGCGGCGACACTTACGGTTCAGATAACTTCATGCAACAACGTGCAAACGGCCTTGCCACCTACCGTAACACCGACTTCTTCGGTCTGGTTGATGGCCTGAATTTTGCTCTGCAGTATCAGGGTAAAAACGGCAGCGTCAGTGGTGAAAACGACACAGGTCGTAGCACGCTGAAACAGAATGGCGATGGCTACGGTGCATCTCTGACCTACGATCTGGGCGCAGGCTTCAGCGTCGGTGGTGCAATGTCTTCTTCTCGTCGTACTGCTGACCAGAACGTGACTACCAATGCTGCTTTGTTCGGTGAAGGCGACCGCGCTGAAGTGTACAGCGGCGGTCTGAAATACGATGCCAACAATATTTACCTGGCGGCACAGTACTCTCAGACCTATAACGCAACTCGTTTCGGTAACTCTCAGAGCACCAGCGATATCTACGGTTTTGCTAACAAAGCACAGAACTTCGAAGTGGTTGCTCAGTACCAGTTCGACTTCGGTCTGCGTCCGTCCATCGCTTACCTGCAATCTAAAGGTAAGGACATCACCAACAACACCGGTACCGTTAACTACGGCGATCAGGATATCCTGAAATACATCGATGTTGGCGCGACCTACTACTTCAACAAAAACATGTCCACCTATGTTGATTACAAAATCAACCTGCTGGACGACAACGACTTTACCCGTTCTGCCGGTATCTCTACCGACAACATCGTTGCACTGGGTCTGGTTTACCAGTTCTAAGTTCGCCACAACGATTGCTAAGGCGCCGCAAGGCGCCTTTTTTATTGTCCGGTTTTTGATGTACGCTTGCCGCCAGCAAGGAGATAACAAGCAATGACAATGACTATTTTCCGCAGCTTCGTGGCCGCCTCGCTGCTGTTATTGGCTGGCTGCGATCGCAGCGAACAGGCGCAACCAACCGTGCTGGAAGGCAAAACAATGGGGACTTTCTGGCGCGTTAGTCTGGTGGATATTGATGCGCAGCGCGCTCAGGCGCTACAGCAAAAAATTCAGGCTCAGCTGGATGCTGACGATCGTTTAATGTCAACGTGGAAGAGCGATTCTGCGCTAATGCGCTTTAATCACGCGACCAGTACCGCGCCCTGGCCGGTCAGCGCCGCAATGGCGGATATCGTGACCATCGCTTTGCGGGTCGGGGAAAAAACGGACGGTGCAATGGATATTACCGTTGGGCCGCTGGTGAATCTGTGGGGATTTGGTCCGGATAAACAACCGATAGTCAGCCCAACGCAGGCGCAAATCGATGCGGCAAAAGCCCGTACCGGCTTGCAGCATCTGACGGTGATTAACCGCGCGGGGGAACAATTCCTGCAAAAAGATCTGCCGGATCTGTTCGTCGATTTATCGACAGTCGGTGAAGGCTATGCGGCGGATCATCTGGCGCGGCTTATGGAGCATGAAGGGATTGCCCGCTATCTGGTTTCCGTCGGCGGCGCGCTTGCCAGCCGGGGCATGAATGCGCAGGGCCAGCCGTGGCAGGTAGCGATTCAGAAACCGACCGATCGTGAAAATGTCGCGCAAGCCGTGGTCGATATTAACGGTCATGGGATCAGCACCTCCGGAAGTTATCGCAACTATTACGAGCTGGATGGCAAACGTATTTCGCATATTATCGATCCGCGCACCGGGCGTCCCATCGATCACCGCCTGGTTTCGGTCACTGTGATTGCACCTACGGCGCTGGAAGCGGATGCGTGGGACACCGGCTTAATGGTACTGGGTACCGATAAAGCCAAAAAAGTGGTGACGCGAGAAGGGTTGGCGGTATTTATGATCATGAAAGAGGGTGACGGTTTTAGCACCTGGATGTCGCCGCAATTTTCTTCCTTCCTGGTCAGCGAAAAAAATTAAAACGCAAGATTGCGGGTGTCGGGTTCTTCGCGAGCGTGCACAGTGGGGCTAAGCTTAAATAAGGAGCCTGACATGAACGAGACGACTTTACTTGATGAACAGCGCTGGCAGGCGGTGCTGGCGCGCAACCCACAGGCGGATGGTCAGTTTGTTTTTGCGGTGCTGACCACCGGTATCTTCTGCCGCCCGTCTTGTCGCGCGCGCCACGCCCTGCGCCAGAATGTGCGTTTCTTCCCGGATGCCGATAGCGCTGTTGCCGCGGGTTTTCGCCCATGCAAACGTTGCCAGCCCGATAAAGCGCATCCGCAACAGCAGCGGCTGGATAAAGTGGCCACCGCTTGTCGATTGCTGGAGCAGGATACGCCTGTCACCCTCGATCAACTGGCAACTGAAGTGGGCATCAGCCCGTACCATTTTCATCGTCTGTTTAAATCGGTGACCGGGATGACACCGAAAGCCTGGCAGCAAGCCTTCCGCGCCCGGCGTCTGCGCAACACGCTGGCAGAGAGCGACACGGTGACCGATGCCGTGCTGGCGGCGGGGTTCCCCGACAGTAGCAGCTACTATCGCCAGGCGGATGCCGCGCTGGGAATGACGGCGCGTCAGTTTCGCCGTGGCGGTGACGATGCTGATATTCGTTACGCCCTGAGTGACTGTGCGCTGGGGCGCTGTCTGGTGGCGGAAAGTGAACGGGGCATCTGTGCCATTTTACTGGCCGACAGTGATGAACAACTGTTGGCAGAACTGCATACGATTTTTCCTCATGCCCGAAACGTGCAGGGCGATGAGGCGATGCTTGAACGCGTCGCGCAGGTGATCCGCCGTCTTGATCGTGCGGATGCGCCATTTACATTGCCGCTGGATTTGCGCGGCACGGCTTTCCAGCTCCAGGTATGGCAGGCGCTGCGCGAACTCCCTGCTGGCACAACGATCAGCTATCAGCGCCTTGCGCAGCAAATAGGCAAACCCGGTGCGGTGAGGGCGGTGGCCAGCGCCTGCGCAGCGAATAAGCTGGCGATTGTTATCCCTTGTCATCGCGTGGTACGTGGCGATGGCGCGCTCTCCGGTTATCGCTGGGGAATCGCACGCAAAGCGCAACTACTGCAACAGGAAGCGAAAAAAGAGGAGAGTTAATGCTCGATTTGTTTGCCGATGAAGAACCCTGGCAGGAGCCGCTGGCGCCCGGCGCGGTGGTGCTGCGCCGTTTTGCGCTGCCGCATGTGGAAGCGCTGATGCGCGGCATTGCGCAAGTGGTTGGCCAGTCGCCGCTGCGCCATATGGTCACGCCGGGCGGGTATACCATGTCCGTGGCGATGACCAATTGCGGCAGGCTTGGCTGGACGACTAATCAGCACGGTTATCTCTACGCGCCTGTCGATCCGCAAACGGCGCAGCCGTGGCCGGAAATGCCGGCGGCGTTCACGGCGCTATGTCATAAAGCCAGCATTGCGGCGGGTTACCTTGAGTTTCGCCCGGATGCCTGCCTGATCAACCGTTACGCGGCTGGTGCGAAGTTATCGCTGCATCAGGATAAGGACGAACCTGATTTGCGCGCGCCGATTGTCTCTGTCTCGCTGGGCTTACCGGCTATTTTCCAGTTTGGTGGGCTGAAGCGTAACGATCCGCTGCAACGATTGATGCTGGAACATGGCGATATTGTGGTGTGGGGCGGTGAATCGCGGCTCTTTTATCATGGCATCGCGCCGCTTAAAGCGGGTTATCGCCCGGTGACTGGCGAGTGTCGTTACAACCTGACGTTCCGCCAGGCTGGCAACAGCGAATAAAAATAAGAATTATTCTTGATGTAAAACAGTGTCCGTTTAAACTGCTGGCTGTTTTTGTTGACCGGGCCGTTGTTATGGAACTCCTTCTTCTTGTCTGGCGGCAGTATCGCTGGCCATTCGTGGCGGTACTGGCGCTTACCCTTGCCAGCGCTGCATTGGGTATCGGGCTGATCGCTTTTATTAACCAGCGTCTGATCGAAACCGTCGATATATCATTGGCCGTGCTACCGGAATTTCTCGGCTTGCTGCTGCTGTTAATGGCGGTGACACTCGGCTCGCAACTGGCGCTGACCACGCTCGGCCACCATTTCGTTTACCGTCTGCGTAGTGAATTTATCAAACGGATCCTCGATACGCCGGTGGAGCGCATTGAACAACTGGGCAGCGCGTCGCTACTGGCCGGGTTGACCAGCGATGTGCGCAACATCACCATCGCTTTTGTGCGCCTGCCGGAACTGGTGCAGGGCATTATCCTGACTATAGGTTCGTGCATTTATCTGGCCATGCTATCCGGCAAAATGCTGGTGATCACTGCACTGTGGATGGCGCTGACCATCTGGGGCGGCTTTATTCTGGTTTCCCGCGTGTATAAACATATGGCGACGCTGCGCGAGACGGAAGACAAGCTCTATAACGATTTCCAGACGGTGCTGGAAGGGCGCAAAGAGCTGAATCTGAATCGGGAACGCGCCGAACATATTTTCGAGAAGATGTACCTGCCGGATGCGCGCGAGTACCGCCACCATATTATTCGTGCCGACACTTTCCATCTCAGCGCCGTCAACTGGTCGAACATTATGATGCTCGGCGCGATTGGCCTCGTGTTCTGGATGGCAAATAGTCTGGGCTGGGCGGATACCAACGTTGCGGCAACCTATTCGCTGACGCTGCTATTTTTACGTACGCCGTTGTTGTCGGCGGTCGGCGCATTGCCGACACTGTTGAGCGCCCAGGTTGCTTTCAACAAACTGAAGCATTTTGCTCTGGCGCCGTATCAGCCAGCATTTCCGCGTCCGCAGGCTTTCCCCGGCTGGAAAACGCTGGAGCTGCGCAACGTGACCTTTAAATATCAGGAGAATGATTTCTCTGTCGGCCCGATCAACATGACGCTGAACCGGGGCGAACTGGTGTTTCTGATTGGGGGCAACGGCAGCGGTAAATCAACGCTGGCGATGCTGCTGACCGGGCTGTATCAGCCAGTTTCCGGCGAGATCCTGCTGGATGGTAAACCGATGGCGCAGGATCGCCCGGAAGATTATCGCAAACTGTTCTCGGCGGTGTTTACCGATGTCTGGTTGTTTGACGATCTGCTCGGGCCGGAAGGTAAACCGGCGGATCCGGCGCTAGTCGATAAGTGGCTGGATCAGTTGAAGATGGCGCATAAACTGGAACTGAACAACGGCAAGATCCTCAATCTGAAGCTCTCGAAAGGGCAGAAAAAGCGCGTGGCGCTGCTGCTGGCGCTGGCGGAAGAGCGCGATATTTTGTTGCTTGACGAATGGGCGGCCGATCAGGATCCCCATTTCCGCCGCGACTTCTACCAGGTGTTGCTGCCGCTGATGCAACAGATGGGGAAAACCATTTTTGCCATCAGCCACGACGATCACTATTTTACCCACGCCGACCGCCTGCTGGAGATGCGCAATGGTCGGTTGACTGAGCTGGTCGGTGAAGAGCGCGCGCAAGCTTCCCGCGACGCCGTCTCCCGCACTGCCTGAGCAATGCGCCCCCTTCGAGCGAAGGGGGCATTCGCTCCTTTTTTCACCAAACGCCCCCGCTGTTTATTATTTTTTACAAAAGCTGCCGCTATGCTTAAGTCTATTCGGCCCCGGCTTCAGGGCGCTTTGCATTCAGGGAACGGCTAATGTCATTGAGCAAAAAAAACAGCGTCAAACTGCGCGACGAGGAGCGTGCGCGCCTGATTTGGTTACTGATCACCCATAAACCGCTTACCGCCTCACTGCTCGGACAACTCACCCTCGCCGAACAAGTGGATAGCGCTGCGCTGGAGCGGGATCTGGCAGAGGTTAACGCGCTGGTCTCCCACTTGCCGCCTCCGGATCTCGCCGATACGCTGGAGGCCTTGCCGGTGGATGAACGCCACGCATTATGGCGGCTGGTGAGCGATGATAAACGCGGTAAAGTGCTGCTTGAGGCATCGGAAAATGTCTGGGATGACCTGATTGATGAGATGAGCGACCGCGCGCTGCTCGATGCACTGCAAACGCTGGATATCGACGACCAAATCTGGCTGGTGCAGCATCTGCCGCGTAATCTGACCGGCCGCTTAATGGCGACATTACCGCGCGCAGAGCGTAACCGCATGCGGGAAGTGATGCGCTACGGCAAAAACTGTGTCGGCGCGATCATGGAGTTCGAGGTGATCACCGTGCGCTCTGAAGTAACGTTGGCGGCGGTTCAGCGCTATCTGCGACGACTCGGCAAAATGCCGGACAACACCGACAAACTGTTTGTTATCGGCCGTGATAACCGGCTGATGGGGGAACTGGCGTTGCAAACCATTTTGCTCAATGCCGCCGGGAGTCGGGTCAGCGAAGTGATGGATGAGGATCCGGTGGCCTTTTCTCCGGAAGAGGACGCGGAAAAAGTGGCGCGTACTTTCGAGCGTGACAACCTGCTTAGCGCGGCAGTGGTCGATGATAACGGAATGTTGATGGGGCGTTTGACCATCGATGAGATCGTCAATGTGGTCTATGAAGAGACTGATAACGATTTGCGCCAGATGGGCGGTCTGAGCGCCGAAGAAGACGTGTTTGCCCCGGTAAGCAAAGCGGTGAAAACCCGCTGGGCGTGGCTGGCTATCAACTTGTGTACGGCATTTATCGCCTCGCGCGTGATCGACGGTTTTGAACACACCATTTCGCAACTGGTGGCGCTGGCGTCGCTGATGCCGATTGTCGCCGGGATTGGCGGCAACACCGGCAACCAAACTATTACCATGATTGTGCGCGCGCTGGCGTTACAAAACATTCAGCCGGGCAACTTTGCTTTCCTGATTATGCGTGAACTTGGCGTCGCGTTGATTAACGGTCTGGTGTGGGGCGGCATTATGGGCTGCATCACATGGTGGCTGTACGACGATGCGGCGCTGGGCGGCGTCATGACGCTGGCGATGGTGCTGAACTTATTGATGGCGGCGTTGATGGGAGTGTTGATCCCGATGATCATGACCCGGCTGGGGCGCGACCCGGCGGTTGGCTCCAGCGTGATGATCACCGCGATCACGGATACCGGTGGCTTCTTTATTTTTCTTGGGCTGGCGACGCTGTTTTTGCTGTAACGTTTGCTGACTTACGCCACTTTGGCGGCGTGAGCGCCAGCGTGACCAGCCCGCCCAGCACACCAATCGCCAGGTTACCGGTACTGACGGTAGCGACCACCGTGACCAGCATCACCACCGTTTCCATGACCGGCGCCTGCCTGAGCGTTGCCGGTTGCAGGCTGCCCCAGTTAAAGGTTTTAAAGGCAACGATGGCCATAATACCCGCCAGCACAACCATCGGAATTTTCGCCATCACGCTGCTGAGTGCTGTCACCAGCAGCAACAGCACCAGCGCGGCGGCCAGCGTTGAGATGCGCGTGCGGCCTTTGCCCATCTCCACATTCACAATGGTCTGACCGATCATCGCACAGCCAGCGATCCCACCATAGAACCCCGCCAGAATATTGGCGATGCCAAGCCCGGCGCTCTCGCGGCCTTTGTGCGAAGGCGTATGGGTTAAATCGTCCACCAGTTTGGCGGTCAGCAGGGATTCCATCAAACCAACAAAGGCGATACTCAGCGCGCAGGGCCAGACGATATTCAATGTCTGCCAGTTGAGCGGAACCAGAAATGAGCTTATCCCCGGTAATCCGCCCTGCATTGGGCCTTCATCGCCCACGGTCGGCAGAATCTGCCCGCTGAAGAGAGTAAACGCGGTGAGTAACACAATGGCAACCAGCGGCGCAGGGATGCTTTTTACCCAGCGCGGCAGCCACAGTACAATCAGCAGCGTCAGTACGAAAAGCCCCAGAATCAGCGAGTCTTTGCTCCAGAAATGGGGGATTTGTGCAAAGAAGATCAGAATGCCAAGTGCGTTGACGAAACCGGTCATCACCGCATGAGGAATAAAGCGCATCAGTCGCGCCATACCGCTCAGACCGAAGAGAATTTGAATCACCCCCGCCAGTAAAACCGCCGGGAGGATGTATTCCATACCGTGTTGGTTAACCATAGGACCGATAACCAGAGCGACTGACCCCGCTGCCGCCGTCACCATCGCCGGGCGTCCGCCCAAAAAAGACATGCTGAGGCACAGTACGACCGAGGCAATCAGGCTCACTTTCGGGTCGACACCGGCAATCACCGAGAAAGAGATCACTTCCGGGATCAGCGCCAGCGCAGTGATCACGCCAGCCAGACATTCACGGGTCAATAATGACGGGGAACGCAGGACATCAACGCTACGGTTTGCCGGGGAGTGTAATTTTTCAGTCATAAGGTTCGCAGGTCGGTGTGGCGTTCAACAACAGGCGCGCAAACGGCATCGGTGCGTTTGGCAAAGCGCAAAATAATAGCAGATTTTAACCGCGGCGGGTCAACAATAAGTGTTAAATCTAATCTGGAAAATCAACTTATTAGTAACATTTATACAATGAATATTTAATGTTTAAACATTATTTAAATCTCACTTCTTAAGTGCTACGTTAGGAGGGTTAACTACTTTACCCTCAATAAATGCGAATAAAACAGCACTAAAAGTAAGGCATTAATACCATGAAAAGAATGACTGCCAGGCTGTTTTCGATGGCTGTCGGGCTAAATGCTGTCTCAAAGGCAGCGAAAGCGTCCGCATCGAAAGAGCAGGAAACAGATGTGCTTTTAATCGGTGGTGGGATCATGAGTGCCACATTGGGTACCTGGCTTCAGGATCTCGAACCCGACTGGTCGATTACGATGGTGGAACGGCTGGATGCCCTGGCAGAGGAGAGCTCGAACGGCTGGAACAACGCCGGTACGGGCCATGCTGCTTTAATGGAGCTGAACTACACCCCGCGCGCGGCTGACGGCACGGTCAGCATTAAAAAAGCGATTGAAATCAACGAAGCGTTCCGTATTTCTCGCCAGTTCTGGGCGCATCAGGTCAAAACCGGTGTGCTGCGCGAACCGCGCTCATTTATTAACACCGTACCGCATATGAGCCTTGTCTGGGGCGATGACAATGTGAACTTCCTGCGTGCCCGTTACAAAGCGTTGCAGCAGTGTTCGCTGTTCCGCGGTATGCGCTATTCCGAAGATCCCGAGCAGATCAAACAGTGGGCGCCGCTGGTGATGGAAGGGCGTGATGCGAAGCAAAAAATCGCCGCTACCCGCACCGAGATTGGTACTGACGTTAACTTCGGTGAACTGACGCGCCAGATGATTGGCTCATTGCAGAAAAAAGAGAACTTCTCTTTGCAGCTGAGCACGGAGGTTCGCAGCCTCAAACGCAATGCCGATAACAGCTGGAGCGTGACGCTCAGCAACCTGAAAGGTGGCGGCGAGCGCGTGGTAAAAGCGAAGTTTATCTTTATTGGCGCGGGCGGCGCGGCGCTGAAATTGTTGCAGGAATCCGGTATTCCGGAAGCGGCAGACTATGCCGGTTTCCCGGTTGGCGGCCAGTTCCTGGTGGCGGAGAACCCGGATGTGGTCAACCACCATCTGGCAAAAGTCTATGGTCAGGCGACCGTTGGCGCACCGCCGATGTCGGTTCCGCATATTGATACCCGCATTATTGATGGTAAACGTGTGCTGTTGTTCGGACCGTTCGCGACCTTCTCAACACGTTTCCTTAAAAACGGTTCGCTGTGGGATCTGCTGCGTTCGACCAACTCATCCAATATTTTACCGATGCTGACGGTGGGAATGACCAACTTCAGCCTGGTAAAATATCTGGTCAGCCAGGTACTGCAAAACGAAGATGACCGCTTCGACGCACTGCGGGAATACTACCCGCTGGCGATGAAAGAGGACTGGCGTCTGTGGCAGGCGGGTCAGCGTGTACAGATCATCAAACGTGAAGCCGGGAAGGGCGGCGTACTGCGCCTCGGCACCGAAGTGGTGAGCGATAAAGAAGGTACTATTGCTGCGCTTCTGGGCGCCTCGCCGGGGGCATCTACCGCGGCGCCGATTATGCTTGAGCTGATGGAGAAAGTGTTTACTGAACGCTTTGCTTCCGCAGCCTGGCAAGCGAAGCTGAAAGAGATCATCCCCTCTTTTGGTACGCAACTTAACGGCAATATTGAAGCTGCCGATGCAGAGCTGCGCTACACCAGCGAGATCCTTGGGTTGAAATGCGACGAGTCTCTGGTGGCAGATGCCACGCCACCGGTGCAGAAGCCAACGACCCAGCCGCACAACGACGGCGAGACGGTTGCGGATATCGCGTTGTAATTGCCTTTCCGAAAAAATAAAACCGTAACGGATGCGTTGCGGTTTTTTTTTACCTGTTAGTTGATGGATATCCGATATTTGGCAAGCCTGCACTTTTAGATACAATGAGTTACGGTAATGTGCGGCCTGTAACAGGGAAACAGGATGACGGAAAAAATAAAAAAGATGATCGGTAGCGCACTGAATAATTCCAGCGCGTATGAGGCTGCGCAGGCGCTTAGAACGGCCGCCGCTGCGATGCAAAAAGAAGGGCTCAATCCCAAAGCGTTTCTGGTCCGTAAGGAGGAGGCACAGCACGGTGCCGAGTTGGCAGCGCTCAGAGCGGAATATGCGGCGCTGCAACGTTCATTTGATGATGAGCGGCGCAGGGTTTTACATCTTGAAAATGCTTTAGCTGCCGCCAGAGGTAACCCTGCCGATTTGCGAGAAGCAAAAGAACTGGCAATCAAGTGGCACCGTACTTCACAGGAACAAGATGAAAAGTTGGGTATTCTGCGCGGCTGGATTAAAAAGCTGTTCGTATTCAGTATTGTCCTGGGCGTTGGCGGTTATGTTACGGGTGGTGCTGTGGCTAATCATTCGTCCTCTGATTATGTGGACTCACTGCGATCGCAGATGAACACGAAAGATAAGCAGATCGGAGCCCTGCAAAACCAGTTACAGACGGCATCTGTAAAGCCCGGCAATAAGCGTAAAGCGGAATTGCTGCCAAAGTCTGCCACTTCGCGAAATGGGGTCTACACCTTAAAAGCAGATTGCATTAATGCCCGAGGTAACAAATTTAGCCCTGCATGGACGGTGAATACCAACACATATGAAGTGGATGAATCGACAAAAATGTTAGCGGATGGCTATTCACTCTCTTTGTCTGATAAAGCCATTCCGGCTAACGGACAGCGGTTTAAACTGAGTTATCCGGGCGGTAGCGTGATCAACTGTACCGTGGTCGATGCCAGGTAAGCGTGTTTGTCTGACGCCGCGTATTACCTTCAGTAAATTACAGGCATAAAAAAAACCAACCGCATGGGTTGGTTTTTTTGGAGAATTTTGGTCGGCACGAGAGGATTTGAACCTCCGACCCCTGACACCCCATGACAGTGCGCTACCAGGCTGCGCTACGTGCCGACATGTGGCGCTAATAGTACCCTTTTCGTTGCTGATTGCAAGCAGAGGGGCACCTGAGTGATTCATAATTAATCAATCAGTTAGCGATAAAACGTTTTTCATTCGTTAACACTTGCAGCAACAAACTGAGCTGCGGTTTTTGATCGCGGATCTTCTCACCCTGCGCATTCCAGGTATGGTAATTGCCGTTAGGACTCAGCACCAGCGTCATCTCCGGCGTGGTTATCGCCAGCGTGCCGCCGCCCGCCGCGGTGACCCAATTGTGGCGGCGCGGTACGTTAAACAGATCCTGCCCCTGTGACCAGGCGTTGGCTGGCGTGCTGACATGCAGCAGCCGCTGCATCAGCGTGGTCATCACATCTTTATGATCCGTCAGCGTATTGATACGCTGCGCCGGCGTTCCCGGCCAGTGGATGACCAGTGGAACGTGCAGCCGGCTACGCGACCATTCGAAACTATCGTCCGCTTTGCTTTCAGGAACGCCATGGCCAGCGGTAATAATCACCACCGTATCGTCCAGCTTGCCCGTCGCGCGCAGCGCATCCAGCACGCGCCCGATTTGCGCATCGACATCTGCCGCCGCGCGGCTGTATTTACGCGCGAAGTTTGGCTGCGAACTGTCCAGAGACGCCGTGCCGTTCAGCGAAATCCACGAGAACCAGCGGTTATCATCCTGCGCATAATGCTCCAGCCAGTTGATCCACTGCGAGGCGGTTTTCTCGTCACTCTGCGTTTGCGCGGCTGGCAATGAGAAATCGGAGAGCAGTGCCTGGCGGTAGAGCGGGCTGCTGAAGCCGTCCGAAGAGAACAAGCCAAGCTGGTAACCCTGCTGGTTAAAGGCAGTGATCAGCGCCGCCGGAATACGCGCCGACAGCACGCCGTCCATGTAACCCGGCGAGATGCCGTAGAACAGGCCGAAATAGCCATTGTCAGCAGTGTTGCCGGAACTCATATGCTGCGTAAAGTTGACGTTCTGCTGTGCAAAGCTGGCCAGTTGCGGCATCTGTTTTTCATAACGTGAATAGTTGAGGCCATCAACGGTAATCAGCAGTACATTCTGACCGGAACCCATATCAGCGTAGCGCAGATCGCTTAAGGGGTACTGTACGGAGACGGCTTCAGGGCTGCCTTGTTCCACCAGTCGGCGCTGATAATCCTGCGCATCCAGCAAACCGTGTTTTTCCAGAAAACGTCGCGCGGTCATAGGATAAGAGAGCGGCAGGTTAGCGCGCTGCATGGTAATCGGGCGATAGAAATTGGCGTCGGCCCAAATATACATCACATGCGTGGCAATAAAGGCGACGAAGAAAAAGGCGGCCAGCGGCTTGGCATAGTGGCGACGGCGCGTCAGGCTGCGCAGCTTCTGCCAGCTCCAGGTGGCGAATAACATCTCAATTAGCAAGATCACCGGCACGCTGATAAACATGAGCTGCCAGTCCCGCGCCATTTCGTTCTGGTCCGGGTTAATCACCAGTTCCCAGACAACAGGATTAAGATGCAGGTGGAAACGGGTAAATACTTCGCTGTCGATCAGCAGCAGCGTCATGCCCGCCGTCGCAAGGATGGCGGACAGCACGCGCATCAGGCGCTGCGACATTACAATAAACGTCAGCGGGAAGAGCACAAGCAAGTAGGTGGCGAACACCAGAAAGCTGAAATGCCCAACCACACTGAGATAAGAATAGATACGCCCGGAGAGGGTAGTCGGCCAGTCGGCGACAAACAGATAACGGCTACCGAGAACGATGGACAACAAAATGTTGAACAACGCAAACCAGTGCCCCCAGCTTACCATCTGGGAGACTTTTTCACGGTAGCGCTGACGATTGGTCACCATAGACTGTCGATATTTCCCTTAATGCGCTTTGTCGTCGCCAATTGACGATTGTAAAGCCTGAGCGAACGATTTCGCGATCGCCTGACGTTGTGCAGGGGCGACGCTGGTGTTGATCAGGTTCGTCACCATATTGCCCAGCACCATCAGGGAGAGATCGGTCGGGGCTTTGTGTTTTTCCAGCACGTTTGCCAGCTCACTGAGCAGCTGTTCAACGTGTTCATCACTGTAGCGGGAGATTTGTGGCATAAATCGGAATCTGTTTACTCATGAAAGGGCAACATATTACCGTAGCAATCGCTTTTTTTCTGCTTTTTTATCAGCAGTTGCACAGTTGCGTTGGTGGTGGTTGAATACCGCCGTCTAAAAGGAGAGTTTATCATGAGTCTGGACATCAACCAGATTGCCCTGCACCAGCTTATCAAGCGCGATGAGCAAACCCTTGAACTGGTGCTGCGCGATTCTTTGCTGGAACCGACCGCACCTGTCGAAGAGATGATGGCGGAACTGCATCGGGTATACAGCGCCAAAAATAAAGCCTACGGTCTGTTTAACGAAGAGAGCGAACTGGCGCAGGCGCTGCGTCTTCAGCGTCAGGGCGAGGAAGAGTTCCTTGCTTTCAGCCGCGCGGCAACCGGGCGCTTACGTGATGAACTGGCGAAATATCCGTTTGCTGATGGCGGTATTGTGCTGTTTTGCCACTACCGCTACCTGGCGGTGGAGTATCTGCTGGTGGCGGTGCTGAACAACTTAAGCAGCATGCGCGTCAATGAAAATCTCGACATCAGCTCGACGCATTATCTCGATATTAATCATGCCGATATTGTGGCGCGCATTGATTTAACCGAGTGGGAAACTAATCCGGAATCAACCCGCTATCTGACCTTCCTGAAAGGGCGAGTAGGGCGCAAAGTCGCAGACTTCTTTATGGATTTCCTCGGCGCCAGCGAAGGGTTGAACGCGAAAGCGCAAAACCGCGGTCTGTTGCAGGCGGTAGACGACTTCACCGTGCAGGCCGAACTGGATAAATCAGAACGCCAGACCGTGCGCCAGCAGGTTTATACCTACTGCAATGAGCAGTTGCAGGCGGGCGAAGAGATTGAACTGGCATCGCTCTCTAAAGAGCTGGCGGGCGTCAGCGAAGTAAGCTTCGAAGAGTTTACCGCAGGCCAGGGCTACGAGCTGGAAGAGAGTTTCCCTGCGGATCGCAGTACCCTGCGACAGCTGACCAAATTTGCGGGCAGCGGCGGTGGTCTGACGATCAACTTTGATGCTTTGCTGCTGGGCGAACGTATTTTCTGGGATCCGGCTACGGATACGCTGACCATCAAAGGCACGCCGCCGAATCTGCGCGATCAACTGCAACGCCGATTCACGGGTGGGAAGTAATCCTCTGAAACCTGCTCATTTGGGCAGGTTTTCTTTTACGCACGACGTGAGCCGCCATATGACTCAGCGAGCCGCGTATCGACGTTGATAAGGCATAAAAAAACCCCGCCGGAGCGGGGTTTTCTTCAACTTGTCGGCGATTAAGCGCGAACGAAGTCGATGTGAGTCAGGCGTACTTTGAACGCGTGGCGCTGTACAGCCTGAACTTTTACTTTTACTTCTTTGCCATCAACTGCAATGGTCAGAACGTCGCTGTAGAATTCAGCTTTCGCCTGCATGTTCCACAGTTTGTCGTGATCCAGTTCGATAGCGATCGGCGCTTCAGTTCCACCGTAGATGATTGCCGGGAACTTGTTCGCTGCGCGCAGGCGGCGGCTCGCACCCTTACCCTGCTCTTTACGTACTTCTGCGTTAATAGTAAACATTTAAATCTCTCTTAAATAAATCCTGTTACAGGCGACCCAGCAACAGGCAGATGATCGGCTTTGCGGATGCAAAAGCGGGCGGTATTCTATCCTCGAACGTTCGATACATCAATCAAAAGTACGTTTACCCGCGCAATTCATGCGCCCGCCGGAAGCGACCCTCATAATCAAACACCTTTTCCCGCACCTGCCAGTACTGCCCTTTCATGCGGGCGACCACAAAATCGGGATGACGCAACAGCGCCTGTTGCGTCACGATATCGGCGGCGACAATCCAGCGCAGTGGCACGCCGGGCGTGCGCGTATGCGGGCGGATAAACAGCTGTTCGAAAGCGGTTCGCTGGGCAGGTGTCTGCAGACGGAAGCGCTCGCTGACATCGGCGCCATCTTCATCGTAATAGGTGATTTTTAGCCATTCGCCTTTCTCATCGGCACCGTGTTGCAACGTCATGCCGCTACAGCGCAGCACCAGCGCATCTTTTAACTTCAGCGCTGCTTTCAGCATATCGTCCGGATCGACAAGCACGGTATCGCAGGCGCGGCAGCGGCGGGCCGCGATATCGTTTTCCGCATTGCACTGCGGGCAGTTTTTAAAGCGAAAACGGTAATCACACTGCTCGCGGTTGCCTTCATCATCTTCCAGCCAGCCCTGGCAGCGGCGACCAAAGTGTTCAATCAGCGTGCCGTCGGCGGTAGTTTTTCCCCAGAAGGTGTTGGCGAAGCCGCAGCCGGGGCAGAAAACCTGCACCGGGACGTTATCGCTTTTGCCTTTCGGCGCACCAATTTCCGGCGCATAGAGATCGTGAGGGTTCCCGGCATAATCAAGGATCAGACAGTCGGTTTTACCGGGTGCAAGTCGCAGGCCGCGTCCGACAATTTGCTGATACAGGCTGACGGATTCCGTTGGTCGTAAAATGGCAATTAAATCAACATGCGGCGCATCGAAACCGGTGGTCAGCACCGCCACGTTAACCAGGTAACGGAACTGCTGATTTTTGAATGCCTCAATCAGCGCATCGCGTTGCGGGCCTGGCGTTTCACCAGTGATGAGCGCCGCATCGTTTGCGGGTAACAGGCCGGTAATCTCCCGCGCATGCTCGACGGTCGCCGCAAAAATCATCACCCCTTTGCGTGTTTGCGCGAATTCAATAATCTGGCTGATGATATGCGGGGTAATGCGCTGCTGCTTTTTCAGTTCGCGGTTAAGATCGGTCTCGCTGAACAGCCCATTACTTTTCGCCTGTAAGCGGCTGAAATCGTACTGCACGACCGGCATATCCAGCCGTTCCGGCGGTGTTAAATAGCCGTGCTTGATCATATAACGCAGCGGCAGCTCATAAATGCAGTCGCGGAACAGCGCTTTTTCGTCGCCGCGCACCATGCCGTGATAGTGAAAGCGGTAAATCCAGCCTTTTCCCAGCCGAAAAGGCGTGGCGGTAAGGCCAAGCAAACGCACGTGAGGGTTCACTTCGCGCAAGTGGCTGAGGATTTGCTGGTACTGGCTGTCGTCATCGTCGCTGATACGATGACACTCGTCGACCACCAGCAGGGAAAACTCGCTCTGAAACTGCTCCAGGTTGCGCGCCACCGACTGTACGCTGCCGAACACCACTTTTCCGTGGCTCTGCTTACGCTTCAACCCGGCGGCGAAAATATCGGCTTCCAGCCCCAGCGCCACATATTTCGCATGATTCTGCGCCACCAGTTCTTTGACGTGTGCCAGCACCAGTACGCGGCCACGAGCGAGCCGTGCCAGTTCAGCGATCACCAGGCTTTTTCCTGCGCCGGTAGGCAGCACAATCACGGCGGGTTCAGCATGTTTGCGAAAATGGGCGAGGGTGGCATCCACCGCTTCACGTTGATAAGGGCGTAGCGTAAAAGTCATGGTCTCGATGGGTTGCAGGGTGACACTGCACAGTATGCCACGAATCTTTCCTTTGAGCGGTTTGTGATGCTCGTTATACTGTCAGGGTACTCATTTCTTCTTGTGGGCGTTTTGCCCGCACCCAGCACCATACAGGCCAGAAAAATTCATGCGACTTGATAAGTTTATCGCTCAGCAGCTTAGCGTCAGCCGGGCGATTGCCGGGCGTGAAATCCGCGCCAGCCGTGTTACCGTCGATGGCGACATCGTCAGAGATACAGCCTTTAAACTGCAACCTGAGCACGAGGTTGAATACGAGGGCAACACCCTGGTTCAGCAGAATGGCCCGCGCTATTTTATGCTGCATAAACCGGAAGGTTACGTCTGTTCTACCGACGATCCGGATCATCCCACCGTGCTCTATTTTCTTGATGAACCGGTTGCCCACAAGCTGCATGCCGCGGGGCGTCTGGATATCGACACTACCGGGTTGGTGCTGATGACCGATGATGGTCAATGGTCGCACCGCATAACTTCGCCGCGCCATCACTGCGAAAAAACCTATCTGGTGACGCTCGAGTCTCCGGTCAGCGAAGATACCGCCGCGCAGTTTGCTCATGGCATCCAGTTGCATAACGAGAAAGATCTCACCAAACCCGCAGAGCTGGAAGTGATCACCCCGACGCAGGTGCGCCTGACCATCAGCGAAGGCCGCTATCATCAGGTGAAACGCATGTTTGCGGCTGTCGGTAACCATGTCGTCGCGCTGCACCGCGAGCGGATCGGCGCGATTGCGCTGGATGAGGATCTGGCTCCCGGCGAGTATCGGCCGCTGACAGAAGATGAAATCGCCAGCGTTGGCATGCCTTTTCGTTAATTTCAGGAGATCTTCGTGACCAGCAGGCCACACTCTTCACTGAGTATAGTGTTCATTCTTGGCCTGTTGGCCATGCTGATGCCGTTATCCATTGATATGTATCTGCCGGCACTGCCGGTGATCGCCGAGCAGTTTGGCGTCCCGGCGGGCAGCGCGCAGATGACCCTCAGCACCTATATTCTGGGGTTTGCGGTGGGGCAGTTGCTGTACGGGCCGATGGCCGACAGCATCGGGCGTAAGCCGGTTATTCTTGGCGGTACGCTGATCTTTGCCGCCGCGGCTGTCACTTGCGCGCTGGCACAGAGCATCGATCAACTGATCACCATGCGCTTTTTCCACGGTCTGGCAGCAGCGGCATCGAGCGTGGTGATCAACGCCCTGATGCGCGATATCTACCCGCGTGAGGAGTTCTCGCGCATGATGTCGTTTGTCATGCTGGTCACCACTATTGCGCCATTGCTGGCACCAATGGTCGGCGGCGCGGTGCTGGTCTGGTTTAGCTGGCATGCTATTTTCTGGATCCTGGCGATTGCCGCGCTGCTGGCGTCGGTGATGATTATGCTCTTTATCCCCGAAACGCTGCCCGTTGAGAAACGGCATAAGTTTCACCTGCGCACCACCATCGTCAACTTTGCTTCGCTGTTTCGCCACAAACGTGTGCTGAGCTATATGCTGGCGAGCGGCTTCAGCTTTGCCGGAATGTTCTCCTTTCTCAGCGCCGGGCCGTTCGTCTATATCCAAATCAACCACGTTTCACCGCAGAATTTTGGTTATTACTTTGCGCTGAATATTGTGTTCCTGTTTATCATGACGATTATCAACGGCCGTTTTGTGCGTCGTGTCGGCGCGCTGAACATGTTCCGTAGTGGGTTGTGGATCCAGTTCGCGATGGCTATCTGGATGGTAATGACAGCCTTGTTGGGTGTGGGCTTCTGGTCGCTGGTGCTCGGCGTGGCGGCATTTGTCGGCTGCGTATCGCTGGTGGCATCCAATGCGATGGCCGTAATTCTTGATGAATTCCCGCATATGGCAGGAACGGCCTCGTCGCTGGCGGGCACGTTCCGTTTCGGCATCGGCGCGATTGTCGGCGCGTTGTTGTCGATGGCGACCTTTAACACCGCCTGGCCAATGATCTGGTCGATCACCTTTTGTGCGACCAGCTCAATCCTCTTTTACCTCTACGCCAGCCGTTCAAAGAAACCTGCCTGAATCCTCACCAAAGGGAGCGTGAAAACGTTCCCTTTTTTGATGCATGTCAACCAGAAACGACATACATTCGCCCGCATTTGTTTATTTTATGTAAAATCAATTAGTGTAAAAAGTCACATCATTGTAGTGAAAAAGGTTGAGTTAGATCGCAGAAACGGGTACATATAGCGCGAAACACGGTCCGTTGCTTACCCATTAAAACCCAGATAAATGAGCAGCCAGCCCATACGCTGCGCGGGATGTGACCTTTTCTGCGTAGTTGACAAGATGAATTGTCAATATTGTGTTAATCTAGATGTGAAATATTTGTGAAGTGTAAGTACTTCTGGGGAAAGAAAGTGAATACATTACAGCTCTCCATCATCCATCGTCTGCCCCAGTCTTATCGCTGGCTGGATGGTTTTGCAGGCGCAAAAGTTGAACCGATTCCGCAAAATGGTCAGTCTGCGGAAGACAGCCTTGTCGCCTTAAAACTGCTCAGTCCGGACGGTGATAATGCCTGGCCGGTGATGCACAAGCTCAGCCAGGCGTTGAGTGATATCGAAGTGGATTGTTCCGTTCTGGAGTGCGAAGGGGAGCCGTGCCTGTTCGTCAACTGCCAGGATGAGTTCGCCGCGACCTGCCGCCTGAAAAACTTTGGCGTTGCCATCGCCGAGCCATTCTCCCGCCAAAACCCGTTCTGAACGTCAGCGTAATGACAACAGCTGACGTGTATATGCCTGTTCCGGCGCGCTAAAAATACGCTGACATTCACCCTGCTCAACGACTTCACCCTGTTTCAGCACAATGACCTGATGACATAACGCGCGGATCACCTGCAAATCGTGGCTGATGAAGATATACGCCAGCCGGTGCGTTTGCTGTAAAGACTTGAGCAATGTAAGAATCTGCGCCTGCACGGTGCGATCCAGCGATGAGGTGGGTTCATCCAGAATGATCAGTTCCGGCTTCAGGATCAGCGCACGGGCAATCGCAATGCGCTGGCGCTGGCCGCCGGAAAACTCGCCGGGAAAACGCCGCCGTGTTTCGGGATCCAGGCCCACTTCCTGCATCACTTCAATCACCCGCTGCTCGCGGGCACTGCGCGTTAACGCGGGGTGATGCACCCGCAAGCCCTCTTCGATAATTTGCTGTGCGTTGAGACGAGGATTGAGCGCGGAATTGGGATCCTGAAACACCACCTGGATGCGATGACGCACCGGCAGCATCTGCTGACGATTCCAGAGATGCAACGGCTTCCCATCAAAAAAAATCGTGCCCTGCGAAGCCACCAGACGCAGCAGCGCAAGCCCGGTTGTGCTTTTACCGGACCCCGATTCGCCTACCAGCCCCAGCGTTTCACCCGCCCGCAGAGAAAAGTTGATATTACGCACCACCTGATTATGCGCGATCACACGCTTAAAAATCCCTTTATGCACCGGGAAGCTGACACCGAGATTTTGTACTTCCAGTAACGGCGGCGCATCGTCAGGGAGCGGAACGGGATCGCCTGATGGCTCGCTGTTGAGCAACCGCTGGGTGTAGGGATGCGCTGGTGCGCTGAACAACGCCTGAGCGCTGTTTTGCTCGACGCAGCGACCGTTTTGCATCACAGCAACGTTGTCTGCCAGCTTGCGCACGATGCCTAAATCATGGGTGATAAATAGCAGCCCCATATTCAACTCATCGCGCAGTTCGCGCAGCAGTTTCAGAATTTGCGCCTGCACGGTAACATCCAGCGCGGTGGTGGGTTCGTCAGCAATCAGCAGCTCCGGGCGCGTCAACAGCGCCATGGCGATCATCACGCGCTGGCGTTCGCCGCCGGAAAATTGATGTGGGAAATCCCCTAAACGCTGGCGTGCGTTTCGTATTCCGACTCGATCCAGACAATCGAGAATCTCCGCGCGCGCGGCTTCACGACGCATTCCTCTGTGCAGCGATAACACCTCATAAAGCTGTTTTTCCAGCGTGTGTAGCGGGTTAAGCGACACCATGGGTTCCTGGAAAATCATGGCGATGGTGTTGCCGCGTACGCCGCGTAGCGTGCGTTCACTGGCATGCAGCAGCGACTCGCCGTGGAACAAAATTTCGCCAGCAGGATAAACCACCGGCGGCGAGGGCAGCAGGCGCAGGATCGACAGTGCACTGACGCTTTTGCCAGAACCGGATTCACCCACCAGCGCCAGCGTTTCACCGGCTTCGATACGCAAGGAGAGATCGCTGACGACGGTGCGTAACGTCTGCTGCTGACGAAAAGCAATAGAGAGGGAATCGATAGAGAGCAGGGGAGTGGCCATGATTACACCGCCTTATTCGGATCAAATGCGTCGCGCACCGCTTCGCCGATAAAAATCAGCAGCGAAAGTAGCAGGGCGGTGGAGACGAACGCGGCAATCCCCAGCCACGGCGCCTGTAAGTTATTTTTCCCCTGTAACAGCAACTCACCAAGCGACGGCGAGCCAAGCGGCAAACCAAAGCCGAGGAAATCCAGCGAAGTCAGCGTTCCCACTGAGCCGCAAAGTACGAACGGCAGCAGCGTCAGGGTGGCGACCATCGCATTAGGCAACATATGGCGCAGCATAATCGCGCGATCGCTAACCCCCAGCGCCTGAGCGGCACGGATATAGTCAAAGTTACGTGTGCGCAGGAATTCAGCGCGAACCACGCTGACCAGCGTCATCCAGCCGAACAGCACAGTGATACCCAACAGCCACCAGAAGCCTGGCTGGATCACGCTGGAGAGCAAAATAATTAAAAATAGCGTTGGCAGACCTGACCAGACTTCAATAAAACGTTGTCCAAGCAGGTCGATTTTACCGCCGTAATAGCCTTGTAATGCGCCAGCCATGATGCCAATCACACTGGTACAAAAGGTCAACATCAGGCCGAACAGCAGCGAAATTCGCGTACCGTAGAGGATCCGCGCCAGAACGTCGCCGCCATTTGCATCGGTGCCAAGCCAGTTCTGTGCTGAAGGCGGCGAGGGAAAGGGCGTGGCGGTGTCGTAGTTAATGCTGCGCGCGCCGAATCGCACCGGCGCCCACAACGCCCAGCCGTGCTCTTCAAGCTGCTTTTTCAGCCACGGATCCTGATAATCCGCTGCCGTGGCCAGCGGGCCGCCAAAATCGCTTTCACTGTAATTTTTAACCAGTGGGACATACCAGTGCCCTTCATAACGCACCAGCAGTGGTCGGTCATTCGCCACCAACTCGGCAAACAGGCTGAGAATAAAAATGGTTAAAAAGATCCATAGCGACCAGTAGCCGCGCCGGTTATGGCGAAAGCGCTCCCAGCGCATCTGGTTGACATAGCTAAGTTGAAACATCAGCGTCCCTCGAAATCGATTCGCGGATCCACCAGCGTATAAGTGATATCACTGAGGATATTCAGCAGCAGGCCGATCAGAGAGAAAATATAGAGTGTGCCAAACATAACCGGGTAATCCCGCGAGAGCGTGGCTTCATAGCCCAGCAGGCCAAGACCGTTAAGCGAAAAAATCACTTCAATCAATAGTGAACCGGTAAAAAACATGCTGATAAAGGTGGCAGGAAAACCGGCAATCACCAGCAGCATGGCGTTGCGGAACACATGTTTGCGCATGATATTGCGCTCGCTGACGCCTTTGGCGCGAGCAGTAACCACATACTGTTTGCGGATCTCATCCAGAAAGGAGTTCTTGGTCAGCATCGTCAGCGCGGCTAATCCGCCAATCACCGAAGCCAGTACCGGCAGAGTGATATGCCACAGGTAGTCGGTGATTTTTTGATACCAGGGCAGCGTGTCGAAATTTGTCGAGACCAGTCCGCGAAGCGGGAAAATGTCGTAATAGCTGCCGCCGGAAAAAAAGATAATCAGCAGGATCGCGAACAGGAAAGAGGGGATTGAGTAGCCAACGATAATGACCGCGCTGCTCCAGATGTCGAAACGACTGCCGTTGTAGACCGCTTTGCGAATGCCGAGCGGTATCGACACCAGATAGACGATAAGCATTGCCCACAGGCTAACAGAGATAGAAACCGGCAGGCTGTCTTTGATTAATTGCAGCACTGAGGCGCTGCGAAACAGGCTGTCACCGAAGTCGAAGCGTATATAATCCCACAGCATTTTGAAGTAGCGCTGGTACAGCGGCTTATCAAAACCATAGCGCTTTTTGATCTCTTCGATGACTTGCGGATCGAGGCCGCGCCCGCCGCGATAGTGGCTGTTGTTACTGAGAACATCGCCCACGCCGGTTCGCGCATGGGTTGCGCCCATACCGCCTGCACCGCTACCGGGCAATGCGCTATGATCGCCAAACTCAATGGCGGCAATAGCCTGATCGACAGGGCCGCCGGGGGCAATCTGCACGATGAAAAAGTTAATGGTGATAATGGCCCAGAGAGTGGGAATTATCAGCAATAAGCGGCGAATGATATAGGTGCCCATCCGATCTCCTTAACGTCTGGCTGCGGGCAATTTTGCCGCTTTATTTACGTCATACCACCAGGTGTCAAAACCCAGTGAGTAGAGCGGGCGAACGCCAGGCATTGAGAATTTATCCCACCAGGCGATGCGATCGGCCGACATATACCACATTGGCAGCATGTAGTAATTCCAGGTCAGCACGCGATCCAGTGCGCGACCAAGCGGCAACAGTTTCTCCTTATTGCCCTGCCAGTGCGCGATCTGCGCGATCAGATTATCCACCGCCGGGTTTTTGACGCCGGGCGCGTTATATGAAGAGTCAATGTATTGCGAGCTCCAGGCAATCTGCAGATCCTCACTCGGCCACAATTGCGCCCGCCACAGGCGCGGCATCATATCGTAATCGCGGCTGCGCAGGCGGCTGGTGGCCTGCGAGTTATCAACCTGGCGCACCTCCATATCGATGCCCAGGCGTGCAAGGCTGTGCTGGAACGGGAGAACCCACAAGGTATCGCCGCCGGAAGGCAGCAGCAGCTCAAAGGTGAAAGGCTGGCCGGTTTGCGCATTCACTCGCCGCTGATTTTTCAGCACCCAGCCCGCTTCCGTCAGCAGTTTATCGGCTTTGAGCAGATTAGCCCTGTCATAACCGCTGCCATCGGATTTTGCCGGTGTGTAAACGGAAGTGAAAACTTCCGGCGGTACTTGTGATTTCAGCGGCGCCAGCAGGACTAATTCGTCCGCATCGGGATAAGCGCGCGCGGCGTATTCAGTGTTCTGGAAATAGCTGTTAGCGCGGCTGTAGGCGCCGTAAAACAGCGCCTTGTTCATCCATTCAAAATCAAAAGCCAGCGAGATGGCTTCGCGGACGCGGCGATCGCTGAAAATCGGCCGCTGAATATTAAACGCCAGCCAGCGAGTATCCTGCGCTGATGCGTTCGGTTGTTCATCTTTAACAATATAACCATGGCTGAAGTTGCTGCCGGTATAGCGCGTGGCCCAGTTTTTGGCATCACTTTCGCTGCGCATATCGAATGCGCCCGCCTTAAAGGCTTCGAACGCGACATTATCGTCGAGGTAGTAATCGTAACGGATCGCGTCGAAATTCCAGCGTCCGCGGTTAACCGGCAGATTCGCGCCCCAGTAGTCTTTGACCCGACTATAAGTAATGTACTGCCCCATGCGCCAGGCGCTGATGCGATAAGGACCGCTGCCCAGCGGAGGGCGCGAGAGTGGTTCATCCAGCCGGTGATCTTTCCAGAATTTTTCCGGCATTACTGGCAGCGTCAGCAGGCTAAGCATGCTCTCTTTACTCGGTTTCGCCAGCACAATGCGTACGGTCAACGGCGAAATCGCTTTCACCGTCGTTCCCTTGTAGACCAGGCGAAATTGCGGCACGCCTTCCGTCATAAATTTTTGAAAGGTAAAAGCCACATCGCTGGCGCGGATGGGCGAACCGTCGTGAAATGTTGCGCGGGGGTTCAGCGAAACCTCCATCCAGGAGAAATCGTCCGCATAGCGGGCCATTTCTGCGACCAGCGGGTAGTAACTGCCGGGTTCATCATCGGAGGTGGTAAACAGGGCATCGTACAGTGATTCAGTTCGGACTGCGGCGTTGCCCCGCATGGCAAAACGGTTGAAGTTATCGAAGGTGCCAATCACCGACAGCGTTGCATTACCGCCTTTCGGTGCGGCAGGATTCACGTAGTCAAAATGGGTAAAGTTGATGGCGTATTTAGGCTCGCCGATCACGGCAAATGAGTCGCTCTCTTTAATGGTCTGGGCCTGACAAGCCAGAGCGGCAAACGCCAGCACGAAAGCTGAAATACGCAAAAACTTCATTCGCTGTGTTCCTGTGAACGGCGGCGCAGCAGGCGCCTTAACCTCTAATCATTGAATAATAAGGGAGGCCCGGCAGGTTGTGAAATAATTCGCGCCTATAGCAGGGCGGAAAATGGCGGCGGCTGCCATTCGGTAAACTGTTGCAGCGTCATCGGACGGCTAAAATAGTAGCCCTGCATATAATGAACGCCATGTTCGCGCAGCCATCGGGCTTGCTCTGGCGTTTCAACACCTTCGGCGACGGTCAGCATATTCAGCTTTTTTGCCAGCGTCAGCACGGCATCAAGCACGGGCGACGTCACGGTTTCTGTGCCAATGGCATTGACGAAGCCACGGTCGATTTTCAGGTAGTCCAGCGTGAAACGTTCCAGATAAATCAGCGCGCTGTGGCCGGTGCCGAAATCATCAATAGCGGTTTCGTAGCCCTCTTCCCGAAGCTGCTCAAACCGCGCAGTCACTTCGTTAAAACGCAACATATCCCGCTCGGTGATCTCCAGTACGATACTGAAATGGTGGGCGGGGAGTGAACGTGATAGCTGGCGGATATCCTGCATAAAGGTTTCATCTTGCAGGTGACCTGGGGCAATGTTAATGCCCAGTTTTGCGCCTTCGGGCAGCAATGTCTTTAATCGCGGCGCATCGTGGGCGATTAAACGGAACAGATGCTGCGTTAACGGCACAATCAGTTGCTGGGCTTCAGCAAAATGAATAAATGCATCCGGCGGTATTTCACCTGCCGTTGGATGCTTCCAGCGCATCAGAACTTCAACGCCGGTGACCTGCAAATTTTTCGCTTCCACCACTGGCTGGTAAACAATATAGAACTGATCGCGCTTGATACCGGTCAGGATCTCGCGGCCAGGGGTGAGATTGTTTTGCAGGATATAGGCTGTCAGCAGGCCAAAAAGTATGCCAAAAGTGGCACCAAGCAGCACGGCGAATTGAATATCCTCTGATCGCCACTTTTCTGCATAGAGATAAAACGTGATTGGCGACCCTTCAATGTGCGTAGCTCGTATCGGCGGCGGGGTTATCGTACTCAGATCAACTAAACCGGGTGAAAAGGTAGAAACGGCACGATTGCCGATGCCCAGCGCCACGCCGGTCAGATCGGGGCGTTGCGAGGTATAGAGCATATAAGGTGTCAGATTGATATTCAGCGTGGCGAACACCCCGCGGTTCTCCCGGAGCGGGCTGCGAAACCAGACGGCGATGGCGGGTTTGTTCGGCATCATCGGTGTGCCGGGCAGTAACACCATATCCATGTTTTTCGTCAGGTCGATATCCGGTACCAGATCTTTCATTGCCATACTCATCTCGCCGGTGGCCGATGAGCAAAAGGCTCGTTGATCTTTTACCAGCAGAAACGCTCGCACGTTAATCGTGAATGCGGCTCTGGAGGTCAGCTCGCTGACGACGACATGACACTCATTCAGCGTGAACGGTTGCAGCGATTCTGCTGTTGTTCGTATTTCACGGAGATAGCCTGAGAGCCAGTGCTGGATATTGTTCACTAATGCGGTATAGCGATCTTCGCGTTTATGCTGCTCCAGCCCCAATTGCAGTCCACCGACAATCAATGCAGAGAGTACTCCCGCGATTAGGCTTATCAGTATAATTTTGCGATTCAGGGAAAAATAACGGCTGAACATAGTGTCAGGTCCATTCCAGGCGTTCAGAGATGCGGGAGCAACAGTTGCTGGACTATAACTTGAAAAGAAGGGGATGGCATACAACAGGCATAAAAAAACACCGCCGGAGCAGTGTTTTTAGACTTAATCGCCAGCTCAAGGGTAAACCGGCATTAAGCAATTAGCTGCGTGTCAGGATGCGTCGCGCTTCGTTGTAGCGCTTCTTCCAGTAAGGCTCATCCATGCTGGAAATCATCACACCGTTACTGGTGGAAGCATGAACAAACTGGTTATTGCCAATGTAGATGCCAACGTGTCGACCCGTTGAACCCGCCCTGAACAGAACCAGATCGCCCGTACGCAAACTGGTGCGCGAGATGGACTTACCGGTTTCCTGCTGTTCCCATGTGGAACGCGGCAGTTCTAACCCAAACTGTTCACGGAAGGTGCGCTGCACGAAACCAGAACAGTCGATGCCTTTTTTGGTGTCGCCGCCGAGACGGTAGCGAACGCCTTTCCAGTCAGCATATTGATCCATAATGCGGCTTTTTACGTCCAGATTACGAACCATATTTTCAAATTCATCCTGAGAGGTTTGCAGTGAAGAACTGTCTTCACCCACAGCAAGCGTCTCAGAATGCATGTTCTTTGCGGTATTTGTAGAACAAGCAGAGAGCAGTACCGCTACTGCAATTGCAGGGATCGCCCGCAAGATATATCTCAAAATCGGCTGAGATTTGACCATGTTACTTATTTTCCCTTGAAGTCCTTAACGATAAATATCGTTATAAAAATGCCAACGCAGCGAGATTAATTATCTGAAGGCATCGAGACAATTACTCCGGCATAGATTTGTGGAAGAACGCACAAAAAAACGCACAACGAGAATAACAGCACTCTTTGCGACAAGACGAACCGAGGTTACCTGAACATCCTGGGCATGGCGAGCGCTTTTCTGCATTTTTTTATAAGAAATTATGATACAGAAAGTGAATTTCCTGAAATGCTCAAATATTAACCCGTGCAGTGTAAAAAGCACGCAATGTGCTAATTCATATGCAGTTTACCATGACAGGAAAATGACAATAGTGGGAAAAGGCGGCAGATTTGAATTAGGGATCGAAAACGATCCCTAATGGATGACATTTATTGATGTTGGGTGATTGTTTAAAGTTTGTTATTTCCAGGCAAATAACGATCGAACAAAGCGATAATTTTATCGCTTAACGGCGTTAACAGGCACCACGGCAGACCAATCAGCACGGCGGATAACGAACCAACAGCAATATCTGTAAACCAGTGTGCACCGATCATGACGCGTGGGAAGGCAAAAACCACAAAAATAATCAGGGCAATGCCAAATGCTTTTTTGCCGAAATAACGCCACATCACCGCAGCGAAAATAAGCAACATCATTCCGTGGTCACCGGGGAAACTATCCTTCGAGGCATCTTTGGTCGGGAAATCGAGCAGCTCGCTGACGCGGTGAATATCGGTAAAGTAGAGGGACGGGCTTGCGCGTTGTACCGGCATCAGATGCTGCGCCAGCTGGTTTACCACTACAGCAATCAATAACATGGTCAAACCAATGATTACCACACGGCGACGGCCGGTGCGATCGGCTGGCAGCCAGAACGAGAGCATCAGGCAGCCCATGGCGACCAGCGAACAGGCATCGAACGCGCGGTTATTGGTTAGCGCCACCAGCCAAAGCCAGGCACGATTTTCTACCAGCCCACGGTTGAAGAAGTGGAAAATGGCCGAGTCTAGCGGAAACCAAAAACCATGATTTACAGGCAGATACCAGCACATAAACAACGCCAGCCCGATGGCGTTCAGCAAAATAATCAAGGGTAAACGAGTTTTCATTACTTAAGGATTCTTAATAAACACAGGGGGAACGTTAGTGCTCCTGACTTAAACGAAGCTTCAACAAAGCGGACTGAAGCGTGTTCCAGTCCGCTTCTGAGGCGGTAATTAGCTCGATTCGACTATCCGGCGGCGCAACATTCTGCGTTTCGAGATGAAAATCCTCTCCCTGACGATTCACCCGCAGCAGGCCTTCCGGTATGCGCATAACGCCTTTGACACGCTCAACTGGGGCATGGCGCACCCACTCAAGCAGGCCAATGGTGTCAAACACCGTGTCTTCATCAAAAATCCAGCCACATGCCTGATGGCCCTGGCCGCTGTTCAGACTGCGACGCCAGCGTTGATGCGCTGGCAGGCTCAGCGCCGCAAGACCTTTCCGCTCACCGTGCGTATGCTCATGCGCAGCACTGGAAGGGAGTTCCCGCAGATTACGGCGCGGGCGATCGAGCAACGCGCCATCAATCGCGCCCTGTGTGACGCTGATCCGCTGACGATCGCCGCCGAAGCGGGACCACCATGCTTCCAGTGCTTGCTGGCTCTCTATGGTCGCGCGATCCTGTTTATTGGCGACAATGATGTCGGCAGCCGCCAGTTGATCGCGGAAGTTATCATTAGTAAGTGCTTTCTCATCCAGCAACTGGCGTGGATCAAGCAAACAGAGGGTGGCGCGCAGGTCAATCCACGGTTCATAGACCGGGTCCGTCAGCATATTGAGGATCTGTTTCGGGTGGCCGAGCCCGGTTGGTTCAATTAACAGACGGTCGGGCTTGCCCTGACGCAGCAAGGTGTTCAGCCCCACCTGCATCGGCAAACCATTTACGCAGCACATGCAACCACCGGGGATCTCTTTAAGCAGTGCGCCGCTGTCGGCAAGCAATGCGCCGTCGATACCGACTTCGCCAAATTCATTCACCAGCACTGCCCATTTCTCCTGCGGATCTTTATTCGCCAGCAGATGCAAAATAGAGGTGGTTTTGCCGCTTCCGAGAAAGCCGGTAATGAGATTGGTCTTGGTCACAAAAGCTCCAGTCGTCAATAAAACGTAGGTAATTTGTGATCCTGGAGAAAAAAATGAAAAAAGAGAAGGGCGCGGACGGTGTAAAGCACGAACCATCCGCGTAAATCGCAATAATTGTTAAGCGCTGAGCACGCGTTTTACCGCGCCGTGAGCGCCATGGGCGGCAATGCTTTGCCATGCATCGCCAACGGCATCGACAAACAACGGATTAAGCGGCAGATCGTTACCGAATATCTCCTTCAGCGCCAGCAGCGAAGCCACGCGCTCAGTTTCGTTACTGGTTTCGACAATGGCGTGAATTTTATCCGCCAGCGGATCGCGAATATCAATAGGCTGCCCGGCATCATCTACGCCGCTGACATAACGCATCCAGCCAGCAATGCCCAGTGCCAGCAGCGGCCAGCGACTTTCCCGCTGTAAATGGACGCGAACGCTGTCCAGTATGCGCTGCGGCAGTTTTTGGCTACCGTCCATGGCGATTTGCCAGGTGCGGTGTTTCAGCGCCGGGTTAGCGAAGCGTTCAAGCAGGCTGTCAGCATAAGCTGTCAGATCGACACCGGTGATACGCAAGGTTGGCGCTTGCTCATCCAGCATCAGACGACGCGCTGCTTCGCGGAATGCTTCATCGTGCATGCAGTCATTAATATGCGCAAAACCGGCCAGGTACCCCAGATAAGCAAGGAAAGAGTGGCTGCCGTTGAGCATACGAAGTTTCATCTGTTCCCACGGCTGCACATCCTGCACCAGTTGTACGCCTGCGACTTCCCACTGCGGACGCCCGGCGACGAAATTATCTTCAATCACCCACTGAATAAACGGCTCGCAGCTGATAGCGCAGGGGTCGAAAACGCCCAGTACATCGCTGATTTCCGCCAGCGATTCGTCTGTTGCTGCCGGTACAATGCGATCGACCATTGTCGCCGGGAAACTGACATTCTCCGCGATCCAGTGCGCCAGTTCCGGTGAGCGGGTGTTTGCCATGCCCAACACCGCATTTTTCACAATATGCCCGTTGTCGGGAATGTTATCGCAGGGGAGTACAGTAAATGGCGGCAACCCGCGCTCACGACGACGATACAACGCTTCAACCAGAATGCCCGGCGCCGAATGCGGCTCGTGCGGGTGTTGAAGGTCATGTTCAATACGTGGCTGGTGCAGATCCAGCTGGCCGCTGGCCGGGTCGATACAGTAGCCTTTTTCGGTAATCGTCAGCGAAACAATCGCCACCTGAGGCTCACAAAATTTCTCAATGATGGCAGGCAGGGAATCGAGCTTTGCGTTCAGACACTCATTGACTGCGCCGACAATAATCGGCTGGTTGCTGGTTGCGCCTTTCTCCAGCACGGTATACAGATGATCCTGCTCGCGCAGTTGCGACATCAGTACATCACCGCTGAATAAGCTGATTTCACAAATCCCCCAGTCACCGCCCTGCGTATTCAGCACCCGGTCGGTTAACAGCGCCTGATGCGCGCGATGAAATGCGCCAAAACCGAAGTGCACAATTCGCGAGCGCAGCTGTGTGCGATCATACTGAGGTTGCTGTACCGTGGCGGGAAGCAATGCGGAAGCAATAGTCTTCATCTGTATACACCTGATTAACCAATAATTAACAACAGCAGTGTAAAGTTATATGACAGCAAAAAGAATTGGTATGCCTTAAATATCCGGGGAATGTGAGCTGGATCAATCATTGCTGTGGGAGGAATTGACCCTTCCAGCTAAACATGTATGGTAGTCGTCATGCAATGATGTGTATTGGTATAACAACTTTAGAGGGTAAGGCGATGGAACAAACCTGGCGTTGGTATGGACCGAACGATCCGGTATCTCTTGACGATGTGCGGCAGGCAGGTGCAACCGGCGTGGTCACTGCGCTGCACCATATCCCAAATGGTCAGGTGTGGCCGGTTGAGGAGATCAAGGCGCGTCAGGCGCTACTGGCAGAAAAAGGGCTGACCTGGTCGGTAGTGGAGAGTATCCCGGTACATGAAGATATCAAAACCCATTCCGGCCAGTATGAAACCTGGATCGCCAATTACCAGCAGAGCATCCGTAACCTGGCGACCTGCGGTATCGATACTGTCTGCTACAACTTTATGCCGATCCTCGACTGGACGCGTACCGATCTTGAATATCAATTGCCGGACGGTTCCAAAGCGCTGCGTTTCGACCAGATCGCCTTCGCCGCTTTCGAGCTGCATATCCTGAAACGCCCAGGCGCGGAAGCGGACTACAGCGAAGAAGAGCAGCGCCAGGCGCAGGCTTACTTCAACGCGATGAGCGATGCGGAAGTCGAAAAGCTGACACGCAATATCATCGCCGGTCTGCCGGGCGCCGAAGAGGGTTATACGCTGGATCAGTTCCGTGCGCGTCTGGCGGAATATGATGGTATCGATAAAGCGCAACTGTGTGAAAACATGGCTTATTTCCTGCGCGCTATTGTGCCGGTTGCTCAGGAAGTGGGCGTACGTCTGGCGGTTCACCCGGACGATCCGCCGCGTCCAATCCTCGGCCTGCCGCGTATCGTTTCGACTATTGAAGATATGCAGTGGCTGAAAGAAGCTGTCGACAGCATCAATAACGGCTTCACCATGTGTACCGGTTCATACGGTGTGCGTGCTGATAACGATCTGGTGCGGATGATTGAAACCTTCGGCGATCGCATTCACTTTACGCACCTGCGTTCAACGTGCCGTGAAGATAACCCGAAAACCTTCCACGAGGCTGCGCATTTGCAGGGCGATGTGGATATGGTCTCTGTTGTGGCAGCGATTCTGACTGAAGAGCAGCGCCGCAAGAAAGCAGGCGATCTGCGCCCGATCCCGTTCCGCCCGGATCATGGTCACCAGATGCTGGACGATCTGCGCAAGAAAACTAACCCGGGTTACTCGGCGATTGGTCGTCTGAAAGGGATGGCGGAAGTGCGCGGCGTTGAGCTGGCGCTGAAGAAAACCCTGTTCCGCGATTTGCTGTAATGTCGTTCTGATGTAAAGCAAAGCGCCATCAGGCAAAAAAAAGCCACTTCATTGAAGTGGCTTTTTTCATGGCAACACGAGATCAGTCAGCGCGGCCCATGTAGCGGCGCTCTTCGATATGGATGCGGATCTTCTCACCGGTGGTCAGATATTCCGGCACCTGCACAACCAGGCCAGTATTCAGGGTGGCGGGTTTGGTACGGGAGCTGGCAGAAGCACCTTTAATGCCCGGAGCCGTTTCCACGATTTCAAGATCGACAGTCTGCGGCAGTTCGAGCGCCAGCAGCTGGCCATCCCACAGCAGAACCTGCATATCCGGCATGCCGCCTTCCGGAATAAACTGCAGCTCTTCTTCAATCTGATCTTTCGTGAAGGTATACGGCGTGTAATCTTCTTTATCCATGAACACGTATTCGTTGCCATCAATGTAAGAGAAGTCAACAAAGCGGCGGTTCAGGGTAACGGTATCGAGGATATCATCGCCTTTAAAACGCTCTTCCACTTTCAACCCGGTACGGACATCGGAAAAACGCATCTTGTACAGTGTCGCTGCGCCACGGGCGCTCGGTGCCTGGATATCAATATCTTTCACAATCAGCAGCTTGCCGTTGTAATTCAGCACCATACCTTTTTTAATTTCGTTCGCTCTTGGCATTGCAAGGGTCCTGTGAGATTAAAATAACAAAAATATCGCGACAAACTACTCGCGCGGCGGATTCCAGGCAAGCGGAATCTGAGTTTTGCCTTTGGGCTGCAAAAGATGGTAGTTTGCGCCCTGTACGCGCCAGCCCGGCGCGCCGTCAAAAAAGAGAGCCACTATGCAATGCCGCCCGGACTGTGGAGCGTGTTGTACCGCACCGTCCATCTCCAGCCCAATCCCCGGCATGCCCAATGGTAAACCGGCCAACACTCCCTGCGTCCAGCTGGATGAACAGCAGCGTTGCAAAATCTTCGCTTCGCCGCTGCGCCCAAAAGTGTGCGCCGGGTTGCAGCCGGGCCGCGATATGTGCGGCTCGAATCGCGCTGATGCGATGGTTTACCTGCTCGATTTAGAACGCCAGACGGCGCCCTAAATATCTTTAATACGCGTCAGACAGAGCTGGGTTATCAGCGTCATCGCCAGCGCAATCCAGAACACCGTGTGATAGTCCCAGATTTCTGCCACCACGCCTGCCAGAGAGCCGGCAATAATCCAGCCGACACGCGTGGTATTAGTATAAAGGGTGGTGGCTGAACCCGCCTGACCAGGCATCAGATCCTGGAAATAGAGCATGCCAATCCCGGCGAGAATGCCGATATAAATAGCGTTCAGCACTTGTAAAGCTAACAGGAGGGCTGGCGTATGCACCGTCAGCATCCCGACATAGAAAAAGATCCCGGCAACCGCGCTGACGCGCATTAAAAAACGTTTACCAAAACGCTTCGCATAGTAACCCGCAATCAGCATGGTCGGGATTTCCAGCCCGGCGGCAGTGCCCATCATCACCCCTGCCAGTTTCTCCGACAGATGCAATTCATCAATAATAAACAGCGGCATATTAATGATATACAGGCTATTAGTGCCCCACATCAGCGTGCAAATTACGAACAACAAAAGTGTATCGCGGCGATGCGTGCGCGGTGCTTCCAGCACGGCCGAATTCAGTTTGGGTTCTTTGCGCATCGTGGGCAAAAACAGCCACACCATGGCGCCACAGACAATAAACGCAGCGCCAGCGCAGAGATACATCACCGTAAAACCAAAGCCCATTGCCAGCGCGTAAGCGATCGGCGGACCAATCACCCATGCCAGCGAGACCTGCGCACGCAGGATGGAGCTGAACATCACAGCCTCGCGACCAGTATGATCCGCATGTTCACGCGCCAGAGCAAAAAGCTGCGGGTTGGAGGTGGAACCAAAACTGCTGAGGAACACGCCGACAAACAGCAGAACAAAGTAGTTGCGGTTCCAGGCGAAAAGCACGCAGGCCAACATGCCCAGCAGGCAGCAGAACACAATCAGCGACTTCCGATCGCCCTTGCGATCGGAACGTCCGGCAAGAAACTGGCTGACCAGAATGCCAATCACCGCGCTGCCGGTAAAAAAGAAACCAACCATCGCCGGGCGGACTTGCACTTCGTTGGTTAAAAACAGGCTGAGCGTGGGGGTTTGCAGGGCACCGGCAATGCCGGTCAGGAACGCGACAATCAGGAACGCCGTCGATGTAAAATCAAACGTGCCGGGTCTGGCGGCGGCGGGAGAGTTTTGCATTTTTCATGAGATCCAATAGTGAGACGCGGAGTTTACGCCGTTGCGCTAAAAAAGCACAGCCTGCTAAGCAACATTTGCCACGAAAAATCAAAACGCCATTTCAAATCATTCTCATCAAAGCTGAATGAAGCTGAAACTTCGGTGCTGAAATTCAAATCCACTTCAGCAAATTCGCTTAACGCGATGATGAAATGTGCAGTAGCTCTAAATTCTGCAACGCAAATTCAGAGATTTCTTGATTGCTGGAGTAAAAAGGTGAAGATTCCATGAAACGTTTCAGCGTCATCGCGTAATATCTGAACCAGAGTGATGGCGCCTTATTTCTCAAGTTAGCTGAAACGATTCAATATCAGCGAGAGAGGGGTTACATGTTCCAGTTATCCGTTCAGGACATCCATCCGGGCCAGCAGGCCGGTAATAAAGAAGAGGCTATCCGCCAGATCGCAGCAGCGCTGGCAGCAGCAGGCAATGTAGCTGATGGCTACGTCAATGGCATGCTGGCGCGCGAGCTGCAAACCTCCACCTATCTTGGCAATGGTATTGCCATTCCGCACGGCACGACCGACACGCGCGACCAGGTGCTGAAAACCGGCGTCAAAGTGTTCCAGTTCCCGCAGGGCATTCTGTGGAGCGAGGGCCAGGTTGCCTACGTTGCTATCGGGATTGCTGCAAGTTCCGATGAGCACCTCGGCCTGCTGCGTCAGCTGACGCATGTGTTGAGCGATGATGACGTCGCTGCGCAACTGCAATCCGCCACCACGGCTGAAGAGCTGCGTGCTCTGCTGATGGGCGAGAAACAGAGCGAGGCGCTGAAGCTGGATAACGACACCTTAACCCTTGATGTTGCAGCAAGCGATCTGCTGACACTGCAGGCGCTGAATGCGGCGCGTCTGAAAGAAGCCGGTGCGGTTGACGCGGCTTATGTTACGCGTGCGATTAATGAGAAACCGCTGAACCTCGGTCAGGGCATCTGGCTGAACGATAGCGCAGAAGGCAATTTGCTGAGCGCCGTGGCGATAAGTCGCGCGGAAACCCCGTTCGACGTCGAAGGTGAGCAAGCTGCGCTGCTGGTCAGCGTTGCAATGGCTGATGAGCAGCCTGTTGCCGTGCTGAAGCGCCTGAGCGATCTGCTGTTAGAAAACAAAGCTGACAGCTTGCTGAATGCTGATGCGGCCACGCTGCTGGCGCTGCTGACCAGCGATGATGCGCTGGTTGGCGATGTGCTGAGCGATGAGTTTGTGGTGCGTAACGAACACGGCCTGCACGCCCGTCCGGGCACCATGCTGGTCAACACCATCAAGCAATTTACCAGCGAAATCACCGTGACGAACCTCGACGGCACCGGTAAACCGGCAAACGGCCGTAGCCTGATGAAAGTTGTCGCGCTGGGCGTGAAAAAAGGGCATCGCCTGCGTTTCACGGCGCAGGGCAGTGATGCTGAACAGGCGCTGAAAGCGATAGGCGAAGCCATCGCTGCCGGTCTTGGGGAGGGCGCGTAAATGAGCAGACGTGTTGCCACTATTACCCTGAACCCGGCCTATGATCTGGTGGGGTTCACCCCGGAAATTGAACGCGGCGAAGTGAACCTGGTCCGCACTACCGGCCTGCATGCGGCGGGTAAAGGGATCAACGTTGCGAAGGTACTGAAAGATCTTGGCATTGACGTGACCGTTGGCGGGTTCCTTGGTAAGGATAACCAGGATGGTTTTCAGCAACTGTTCAGCGAGTTGGGTATTGCCAACCGTTTCCAGGTGGTTGCCGGACGTACCCGCATTAACGTGAAGCTGACGGAAAAAGACGGTGAAGTGACCGATTTCAATTTCTCCGGCTTTGAAGTGACTCCGGCTGACTGGGAGCGTTTTGTCAACGACTCACTGACCTGGCTGGGTCAGTTCGACATGGTCTGCGTCAGCGGCAGCCTGCCATCCGGCGTTAGCCCGGAAGCCTTTACCGACTGGATGACGCGCCTGCGCAGCCAGTGCCCGTGCATTATTTTCGATAGCAGCCGTGATGCGCTGGTGGCTGGCCTGAAAGCCGCGCCGTGGTTGGTAAAACCAAACCGCCGCGAGCTGGAAATCTGGGCGGGCCGCAAATTACCTGAATTGAAGGATGTTATTGAAGCCGCTCACGCGCTTCGCGAACAGGGGATCGCCCACGTGGTGATCTCGCTGGGCGCAGAAGGGGCTCTGTGGGTTAACGCTTCAGGGGAATGGATTGCCAAACCGCCGTCAATGGAAGTGGTAAGCACCGTTGGCGCAGGGGATTCAATGGTTGGCGGCCTGATTTATGGCTTGCTGATGCGTGAGTCCAGTGAACATACATTACGCCTGGCTACCGCTGTTGCTGCACTGGCGGTTAGTCAGAGTAACGTAGGTATTACCGACCGTACCCAGTTAGCCGCGATGATGGCGCGAGTTGACTTAAAACCCTTTAACTAACAGCAGGAGAGGCATAATGAAAACGCTGCTGATTATTGACTCCGAACTCGGACAGGCCCGCGCCTATATGGCGAAGACCTTACTGGGTGCGGCGGCGCAGAAAGCAAATCTGCAATTCATCGAAAACCCTGGCGAAGCGGAACTGGCGATTGTGCTGGGTAGTCAACTGCCAAACGACAGTGCGCTCAGCGGGAAAAAAGTGTGGCTGGGCGATATCAATCGTGCAGTGGCACACCCGGATCTGTTCCTCAGCGAAGCGAAAAACCATGCCGCGCTTTACACTGCGCCGACAGCGGTAGCGGCTGCGCCAGTTGCCAGCAATGGCCCGAAACGCATCGTTGCGGTTACCGCATGCCCGACCGGCGTGGCGCACACCTTTATGGCCGCAGAAGCCATTGAAACCGAAGCAAAAAAACGCGGCTGGTGGGTGAAAGTGGAAACGCGTGGTTCCGTGGGTGCAGGCAATGCCATCACGCCGGAAGAGGTGGCACAAGCCGATCTGGTCGTGGTTGCCGCCGATATTGAAGTTGACCTGGCAAAATTTGCGGGTAAACCGATGTACCGCACCACAACGGGTCTGGCGCTGAAGAAAACGGCTCAGGAGCTAGATAAAGCCGTCGCGGAAGCGAAGCCTTATCAACCGTCAGGTCAGGCTCAGTCCGAAAGTTCGGAAGGGAAAAAAGAGGGCGCGGGCGCTTATCGTCACCTGCTGACCGGCGTCTCTTATATGCTGCCGATGGTGGTCGCGGGTGGCTTGCTGATCGCACTCTCCTTCGCTTTCGGTATCACCGCGTTTAAAGAAGAAGGCACGCTGGCGGCTGCGCTGATGAAAATCGGTGGTGGTTCGGCATTCGCGCTGATGGTGCCAGTACTGGCGGGTTTCATCGCCTTTTCTATCGCTGACCGTCCGGGCCTGACGCCGGGTCTGATTGGCGGGATGCTGGCGGTAAGCACCGGTTCCGGTTTTATCGGTGGTATTATCGCCGGTTTCCTCGCCGGTTATCTGGCAAAAGCCATCAGTAAAGGTCTGAAGCTGCCACCGAGTATGGAAGCGCTGAAACCGATTCTGATCATTCCGTTGTTCTCCAGCCTGATTGTCGGTCTGGCGATGATTTACCTGATCGGTACGCCGGTTGCGAAAATCCTGGCCGGTCTGACTTCCTGGCTGCAAACCATGGGCACGGCAAACGCTGTTCTGCTGGGCGCAATCCTCGGCGGTATGATGTGTACCGACATGGGCGGTCCGGTGAACAAAGCGGCTTATGCGTTTGGGGTGGGTCTGCTGAGTACCCAGACTTACGCGCCGATGGCAGCCATTATGGCGGCCGGTATGGTTCCGCCGCTGGCAATGGGCTTAGCAACGCTGGTTGCGCGTAACAAGTTCGATAAAGGTCAACGTGAAGGTGGTAAAGCGGCGCTGGTTCTCGGCCTGTGCTTTATCTCTGAAGGGGCTATCCCGTTCGCGGCTCGTGACCCGATGCGTGTGATCCCGTGCTGTATCGCCGGTGGTGCGCTGACAGGTGCTATCTCAATGGCGATTGGTGCAAAACTGATGGCACCGCACGGTGGTCTGTTTGTACTGCTGATCCCGGGGGCGATTACGCCGGTTCTCGGTTACCTGCTCTCCATCGTTGCCGGTACGCTGCTGACAGGTCTGGTGTATGCCTTCCTGAAACGTCCGGAAACGGAAGTGGTTGCGAAAGTTGCATAAAACGTAATGAGTAAAAAAGGCCGCTAAGCGGCCTTTTTTTATGGCGTAATTTGCTGTCGCCAACTGGCAACGCTGATAAGCGAAACGCCATCAGACAATGGGGCGTCCCGCAGCACGATTTATGCCGCGGCGTCAGCGTCTTGTTGCGCTTTCAGCCAGGCAATCTCTTCCGCCCAGATATCCGGGTTGACGGTTTCGAGGATCAGCGGAATGCCATCGAAACGCTCATTGCGCATAATCCAGCGAAACGCATCGTGGCCGATATTACCTTCACCAAGGCTGTGGTGGCGGTCAACGCGGCTGCCAAACGCGCTTTTCGCATCGTTCAGGTGCATACCGCGCAGATATTTGAAGCCAACCACACGCTCAAATTCAGCAAATGTTTCTGCCGTTGCCTGCTCCGTACGCAGATCGTAACCTGCGGCAAAAGCGTGGCAGGTATCAATGCAGACGCCGACGCGGGATTTATCTTCCACGCCATCAATAATCGCCGCCAGATGTTCAAACTTAAACCCAAGATTACTGCCCTGGCCCGCAGTGTTCTCAATCACCGCGGTTACCCCTTCGGTTTGCGCCAGCGCGATATTGATGGATTCGGCGATACGCGCCAGGCACTCGTCCTCCGGGATCTGCATCAGATGGCTGCCAGGATGGAAGTTCAGCAACGTCAGTCCCAGTTGCTGACAACGCGTCAGCTCGTCCACAAAGGCCTCGCGGGATTTTTCCAGCGCGTCGGCCACCGGATGTCCGAGGTTGATCAGGTAGCTGTCGTGCGGCAGGATCTGTGCGGGCGTGTAGTGATATTTTTCGCAGGCGGCTTTGAATTCGTCGATGGCCTCCGTGCTCAGCGGCGCGGCACGCCACTGGCGCTGGTTCTTGGTAAACAGCGCAAAAGCCGTTGCCTCGATTTCAGCGGCGCGGACGGCGGCATTCGCTACGCCGCCCGAGGCGCTCACATGCGCACCAATGTATTTCATAAAAACTCCTGTTAAAACCCGCCAGGGGAAAACGTCAATAATAGCGGGTCTCCAGGGCTGGCATGTAGTGGTTTATGCCATCAGGTGATGAACGGCCAGATTAATCGCGCCGCCGCCGACAATCAGCCAGACAAACAGCAGTAATCCCATTACCAGCGGTTTCGCACCGGCATTCTTCAGCGCGCTGATGTGCGTGGTCAGCCCCAGCGCCGCCATTGCCATCGCCAGCAGCAGAGTATCCAGCGTGTTCAACGCATTCACTGCGGAAGAGGGCAGCAGGTGGAACGAGTTAAACACCGCTACCGCGATAAAGCCAAGTGCAAACCACGGGATCGTCAGCTTACTTTTTTCTGCGCCTGCCTGCGGGCTGAGTTGTTTGATGCGTGCCGCCAGCAGTAATAAGAAGGGAGCCAGCATCATGACGCGCAGCATTTTGGCAATCACTGCCGCGTTTTCAGCATCGGGGCTGATGGCATGCCCGGCGGCAACCACTTGTGCCACTTCATGCACGGTAGAGCCAATCCAGATGCCATAGGTTTCCGGGCTGAACCACTGACCCAGCAGCGGATAAAGTGCAGGGTAAATAAAGATCGCCAGCGTACCGAAGATCACCACGGTCGCTACGGCAACGGTGACTTTACTGGCCTCGGCCTTGACCACCGGCTCTGTTGCCAGCACGGCGGCGGCCCCGCAAATACTGCTACCAGCGCCAATCAACCAACTGGTTTTTTTATCCAGCCCAAAGACTTTTTGCCCAAGGAAGCAGGCCAGCAAAAAGGTGCTGGAGAGGGTCAACGTATCAATGGCAATCCCGCTTACGCCGACATCAGCAATTTGCGAAAACGTCAGGCGAAAGCCATACAGAATAATGCCAAGCCGCAGCAGATGCTGTTTGGCAAACAGTACACCGCTGTCGCATTGCGTATGCAGGGCAGGGTAGAGCGTGTTGCCGATAACCATACCGATAAGGATCGCCAGCGTCAGGGCGCTTAATCCCATACCTGCTACCGACGGGATAGCGCCAAGCCACAGGGCGAGCCCCGTAATGAAACCGCTGAGTAACAGGCCGGGGATAAAACGCCAGGCCGGATGACGGTGAGTCTGTAGTGTGATTTCAGTCATAACCTTCTCCTTTTGCTGGATAAAAGGGTAAGGCTCGCTGGCTTAAAGGTAAAATTGATTATATATTTATAATCAATCTTTATAAGTGGTAAGTAACCTCTATGCATATAACGTTGCGTCAGTTGGAAGTCTTCGCCGAAGTGCTGAAAAGCGGCTCCACCACACAGGCTTCGCAGATGCTGGCGCTCTCCCAGTCGGCGGTGAGTGCTGCGCTTACCGATCTGGAAGGGCAGCTTGGCGTGCAACTGTTTGACCGCGTCGGTAAGCGGCTGGTGGTGAACGAACACGGGCGACTGCTCTATCCGCGTGCGCTGGCAGCGCTGGAGCAGGCAACGGAAATTGAGCAGTTGTTTCGCGAAGATAACGGTGCCATCCGCGTTTTTGCCAGCAGTACCATCGGTAACTACATTCTGCCGGAAGTGATTGCCCGCTACCGTCGCGATTTCCCCGATTTACCGCTGGAGCTGAGCGTCGGCAATAGCCAGGATGTGATCAATGCGGTAGCCGATTTCCGCGTGGATATCGGTCTGATTGAAGGCCCGTGCCACACCGCGGAGATTATTGCCGAACCGTGGCTGGAGGATGAACTGGTGGTTTTCGCGCCGCCTTCCTCGCCGTTATTGCAGGGGCCGGTTACGCTGGAGCAACTGGCTGCCGCGCCGTGGATCCTGCGTGAACGTGGTTCGGGTACGCGGGAACTTGTGGATTATTTACTGCTGTCGCACCTGCCGCAGTTTCATCTCGGCATGGAGTTGGGCAACTCGGAAGCCATCAAACATGCGGTACGTCACGGGCTGGGCATTAGTTGCCTGTCGCGCCGCGTGATTGCCGAACAACTGGAAAGCGGTTCGCTGGTGGAGGTGCCCATTCCGTTGCCGCGCCTGGTACGCACGCTGTGGCGCATCCATCATCGCCAGAAACACCTCTCCAGCGCATTACAGCGCTTTATTAGCTATTGCTCTCTCTGATGACAGCGAGCCTGCCGACAGGCTCGCAACATCAACCATTCACTGCTTTACTTATAATTCGCCGCCTATCATGAAGCTCTCTAATATGACGTGTTTTATACCGGAAGGGGGGCGTTTCGTTTGCTACAATCGCGCCTCATTTTTTGGATGGATAGCATTTTCTTATGGTTTCCGAAATTAAAACCACAGAAGCGCCCACGCTTCGTCGTGAACTTAAGGCGCGTCATTTGACGATGATCGCCATTGGCGGTTCCATTGGTACGGGTTTGTTTGTCGCATCAGGGGCGACCATTTCTTCAGCTGGTCCTGGCGGGGCGCTGTTCTCCTATATTCTGATCGGCCTGATGGTCTATTTCCTGATGACCAGCCTCGGCGAACTCGCCGCTTATATGCCAGTTTCGGGTTCATTCTCCACTTATGGTCAAAAATACGTTGAAGAAGGCTTTGGCTTCGCGCTGGGCTGGAACTACTGGTACAACTGGGCGGTCACCATTGCCGTTGACCTTGTGGCCTCGCAACTGGTGATGACCTGGTGGTTCCCGGATACGCCTGGCTGGATCTGGAGTGCGCTGTTCCTGGCGGTGATCTTCCTGCTTAACTACATCTCAGTAAAAGGCTTTGGTGAAGCGGAATACTGGTTCTCGCTGATCAAAGTCGCCACGGTCATTATCTTTATCGTGGTTGGCGTGATGATGATCGTCGGTATCTTCCAGGGCGATAAACCGGCGGGCTGGAGCAACTGGACGATTGGCGATGCGCCATTTGCCGGTGGTTTTTCGGCGATGATTGGCGTGGCGATGATTGTCGGCTTCTCCTTCCAGGGCACCGAACTGATTGGTATTGCGGCGGGCGAATCTGAAAATCCTGAGAAAAACATTCCGCGCGCGGTGCGCCAGGTGTTCTGGCGTATTCTGCTGTTCTATGTGTTTGCCATCCTGATTATCAGCCTGATCATTCCATATACCGACCCGAGCCTGCTGCGTAATGATGTAAAAGACATCAGCGTCAGCCCGTTCACGCTGGTGTTCGAACATGCCGGCCTGCTCTCTGCGGCGGCGGTGATGAATGCGGTAATCCTGACGGCGGTGCTTTCTGCGGGTAACTCCGGTATGTACGCTTCCACGCGTATGCTTTATACCCTGGCTTGCGATGGCAAAGCGCCGCGTATTTTCGCTAAATTGTCGAAGGGCGGCGTGCCGCGTAACGCGCTGTATGCCACGACGGTGATCGCCGGGCTGTGCTTCCTGACCTCGATGTTCGGTAACCAGACCGTTTACCTGTGGCTGCTGAACACCTCCGGGATGACCGGCTTTATCGCCTGGCTCGGTATCGCGATCAGCCATTACCGCTTCCGTCGCGGTTACGTAGCGCAGGGGCACTCGCTGAATGATCTGCCATACCGTTCCGGCTTCTTCCCACTTGGGCCGATCTTTGCCTTCGTGCTCTGTCTGATCATCACCCTCGGGCAGAATTATCAGGCGTTTCTCGCCGACTCCATCGACTGGGGCGCGGTTGCGGCTACTTATATTGGTATCCCGCTGTTCCTGGTGATTTGGCTTGGTTACAAATGGACCAAAGGCACCCGTTTCGTACGCTATAGTGAAATGGAGTTCCCGGAACGCCTTAGCAAATAAATTCACTCTTTTAGCCCTCGTTATGAGGGCTTTTTTTTGCCTGTCAAAAGTTCTCGCCCGCCAGTGTCAGCGTGGTTAAGCAAGAAGATCTGCAACACAAGCTGGTACAAAATCTCAAAGATGGTCTCCGCGACTTTATTGCCGTCGATTACCGTTTCTGACAGGAAAAGCCCCGACAGCAGTTAGCGCCGGGGTTGCCGTTATTTCAGCAAATGCTGGGCATGGAAGCGCAGATGATCTTCAATAAAGGAGGCAATAAAGAAGTAGCTGTGATCGTAACCGGACTGGATACGCAGCGTCAGCGGCCAGCTTTTCTGCCGCGCCACTTCCGCCAGCCGTGCCGGTTGCAGTTGATCGGCAAGGAACTGATCGTTATCGCCCTGATCGATAAGCGTCGGGATCGCATTGGCCTCTGTGCTTTCCAGCATCAGCGCGCAGCTATCCCACTCACGCCACAACGCGGCGTCATCGCCCAGATACGCCGTGAACGCTTTCTGTCCCCACGGTACCTGCAACGGATTAACAATCGGCGCAAACGCTGACACGCTGGTATAACGCCCCGGATTTTTCAGCGCCATTATCAATGCGCCATGGCCGCCCATTGAATGGCCGCTAATGGCGCAACGCGGGCCGACGTTAAATTCCGCCTGGATCAGCGCCGGTAACTCGTCACGTAGATAATCATACATCCGGTAGTGCGCTGCCCACGGTTGTTGCGTGGCATTGAGGTAGAAGCCTGCGCCTTTGCCCAGATCGTAGCCGTCAACGTCGGGCACTGTATCGCCGCGCGGGCTGGTATCCGGCATCACCAGCACAATTCCCAGTTCTGCCGCGACACGCTGTGCGCCCGCTTTGGTGGTGAAGTTTTCATCATTACAGGTCAGGCCGGAGAGCCAGAACAGCACCGGCGGCGGCGTTACACTGCGCGGCGGTGGTAAAAAGATGCTAAAGGTCATTGAACAGTTGAGTACGGCGGAGTCGTGACGCCAGCGCTGTTGCCAGCCTTCGAAACAGCGGTGCTCTTCGAGCATTTCCATGCGGGGCTCCTCAGGTATTCACGGTTAAAAATAAGTAACATCCTGGTATCATACAGATTATTCCCTTAGCTGAGTAACTTTCACTTTCGCCTCCATTTAACCTGTTGCATCATAAATACAACTTATTATTAACATTCGGAGAGGCGATGGCGCAGCGAGTAGCGTTCTGCGGCTTTATTGTGCTGGTGGTGGCGATGGGGATTGGCCGCTTTGCGTTTACCCCGCAGGTGCCGTTGATGATCCGCGACGGGCAGCTCACGCTGACCAGCGCCGGGCTGGTTGCCGCCATTAACTACCTTGGTTATCTGCTTGGCGCCTGGGATGCGATGCGCGCCCAGCGGCATATCGAGCTGCGCCTGTGGCTTGGTATCTGCGGCGCGGTTGCGCTGACGTTTCTCTCTGCTATAGCGGATAACGTGCTGGTTCACGGTGTGTTACGGCTGGTGATTGGCGCGATGAGCGGCTGGGCGATGGTGTTGATCGCTGCCTGGAGTAATGAGCGGCTGGCGCATGCTGGTAAGCCGGGATTGAGCGCGGCAGTGTTTGCCGGCCCCGGCGCGGGGATTGCCATCAGCGGCCTGCTGGCGGTGGCGATTCAGGCGAAAGGCTTAAGTGCGGCTTCCGCCTGGCAGGTGTATGGCGTACTGGCATTGCTGCTGGTGGCGCTGATCGCCCGCTATCTGCCGCGCCCTGGCGAGTGGCACCGTGTCGGAACACAACCGCAGCCGCTGCAACTGACGGCAAATCTGAAACGGCTGGTGTGGAGCTACAGCCTTGCCGGATTCGGTTATATTCTTCCCGCGACGTTTCTGTCGCAAATGGCTGCGCTGCGTTTTCCCGGCAGCCTTTTCGCGCAGTTTGTCTGGCCGGTATTCGGTGCGGCCGCGGTGGTGGGGATTGCGCTCGGTATCCTGCTGCGTCATGTGGGACACAGCCACCAACGGCTGGCGATCGTGCTGTGGTTGCAGGGCGCTGGCGTGCTGGCCGCCTGGTTGCTGCCTGGCATGAGCGGGCTGGTGTGCGGTGCGTTACTGGTCGGCGGCGGGTTTCTCTGCGCGGTACAGCTTTCGTTATTGTATGGGCGAGAGCTTGCACCCGATCACACACGTTATATGGCCGGACTGCTGACCACCGGCTATGCCGTGGGGCAACTGGTTGGCCCGATGACGTCGGCGCTCTCCACCTGGCTGACGCATCGCCTTGAACCAGCGCTCGGTGTGGCGGCGATTGCGCTGCTGATCGGCGGCGTACTGGTATGGAAACGTAGCGCCTGAAAGGCAATAACGATTTCTATAATTATCACGACCAGGGCTGGATTATGTGCGCGACCTCACGCACAATGTTCGCTCACTTCGCCGTAACTGGCGAAGCATGCCACACCTGCAGGAGAAAAAATAATATGTCATCACTCAGTAAAGAAGCGGCGCTCGTTCACGAGGCTCTGGTCGCCCGCGGCCTGGAAACACCGCTGCGCCCCCCGGTGCGCGAAATGGATAACGAAACCCGTAAGCGTCTTATTTCCGGGCATATGACCGAGATTATGCAGCTACTTAATCTCGATCTGAATGATGACAGCCTGATGGAAACGCCGCATCGCATCGCCAAAATGTATGTCGATGAAATTTTCTCCGGCCTCGATTACGCCAATTTCCCGAAAATCACTGTCATTGAGAACAAAATGAAGGTGGATGAAATGGTGACGGTGCGTGATATCACGCTGACCAGCACCTGCGAGCACCATTTTGTGACTATCGATGGCAAAGCGACGGTGGCCTACATTCCGAAAGAGTCGGTCATTGGTCTGTCGAAAATCAACCGTATCGTGCAGTTTTTCGCCCAGCGCCCGCAGGTGCAGGAGCGTTTAACGCAGCAGATCCTGACGGCGCTGCAAACGCTGCTGGGTACCAACAATGTCGCAGTATCCATTGATGCTGTGCATTATTGCGTTAAAGCACGCGGCATTCGTGATGCCACCAGTGCCACTACCACCACCTCGCTCGGCGGGCTGTTTAAGTCCAGCCAGAATACCCGCCAGGAGTTCCTGCGCGCCGTACGCCACAGCAACTGATTCGCCGGGAGCCAGACATGGAGAGAAATGTCACGCTGGATTTTGTTCGTGGCATCGCCATTCTTGGTATTCTGCTGCTGAATATTACCGCCTTCGGTTTGCCGAAGGCGGCCTACCTGAATCCCGCCTGGTATGGCGACATCACGCAGCGCGATGCCTGGACATGGGCGCTGCTCGATCTGTTCGCTCAGGTGAAATTTCTCTCGCTGTTCGCCATTCTGTTCGGCGCAGGGCTGCAAATGTTGCTGCCGCGCGGTAAACGCTGGATCCAGTCGCGCCTGACGCTTCTGGTTATTCTCGGGTTTCTACATGGCCTCTTTTTCTGGGATGGCGATATTCTGCTGGCCTACGGGCTAGTAGGGCTGATTGCCTGGCGGATGATCCGCGACGCGCACAGCGTGAAGACGATGTTCAATACCGGCGTGGTGCTGTATCTGATTGGTATCGCCGTACTGCTGTTGCTGGGTGCCATTTCGGGCAGTACGCCTAACCGCTCCTGGCTGCCGGATGCCGCCAATGTGCAGTATGAAATGTGGTGGAAAACCAGCGGCAGCTTTACGGAGGCGCTCAGTAACCGCGCGGATATGCTGTCGAATACGCTGCTGGCGCTGGGGGCGCAATACGGCTGGCAACTGGCCGGCATGATGCTGCTGGGGGCGGCTCTGATGCGTAGCGGCTGGCTGAGAGGGCAGTTCACTCTTCGTCACTACCGGCGCGTTGGCGCACTGCTGATTGGGCTTGGTATGTTGATCAACATTCCGTCCATTGTTGCGCAGTGGCAGCTTGGCTGGTCCTACCGTTGGTGCGCTTTCTTTTTACAGGCGCCGCGAGAACTTGGCGGCCCGATGCAGGCGATTGGCTATGCCGCGCTGGCGTGGGGGTTCTGGCCGCAAATCTGCGGCAGTAAACTGGTGAGCGCGATTGCCTGCGTTGGCAGAATGGCGCTGAGTAACTATCTGCTGCAAACCCTGATCTGCACCACGCTGTTTAATCATCTTGGTCTGTTTATGAAGTTTAACCGTTTGCAACTGCTGGCGTTTGTGCCGGTGGTATGGGCGGTCAACATCCTCTTCTCCGTATTCTGGCTTAAACATTTCCGCCAGGGGCCCCTGGAGTGGTTGTGGCGGCAATTAACCGCTCGTGCTTCAGGGACATCATTAGAACGCACATCCAGATAACGATCCCGATCACAATCATTAACAAAATGGATGTAACCGTTTCCATTCATGTGAAGTCACTCACGTAGCGTTCCCGCACCGACTGCCAGAATAGCCTCCTTACTTAACCCAGGGGGTGAGTGTGAACAGCCGCAATCCAGAAAAGGTGGGTGAAAATGATCACCATTCGTGACGTTGCCCGTCATGCGGGCGTCTCCGTCGCGACGGTTTCCCGCGTGCTGAATAATAGCGCGCTGGTAAGCCAGGATACGCGTGAGACGGTGATGAAAACGGTCGCCCAGCTTGGTTACCGCCCGAATGCCAACGCGCAGGCGCTGGCCACGCAGGTGAGCGATACCATCGGCGTGGTGGTGATGGATGTCTCGGATGCCTTCTTCGGCGCGCTGGTCAAAGCGGTGGATACCGTCGCGCAGCAGCACGATAAATATGTGCTGATCGGCAACAGTTACCATGAAGCCGAAAAGGAGCGCCACTCTATCGAAGTGCTGATCCGCCAGCGCTGTAACGCCCTGATTGTTCACTCGAAAGCGTTGAGCGATGAGGAGCTGGCAGGCTTTATGGAGCAGGTTCCGGGCATGGTGCTGATCAACCGGTTAGTACCAGGATATGCCCACCGCTGCGTCTGCCTTGATAACGTCAGCGGGGCGGTAATGGCAACCCGCATGTTGCTGAATAATGGTCATCAGCGCATCGGCTATCTGGCGTCCAGCCACCATATTGAAGACAACGATCTGCGCCGTGACGGCTGGTTCCGCGCGCTGGAAGAGCAGGGGATTGTGGCGCCGGATAGCTGGGTTGGCACTGGTTCGCCGGATATGCAGGGCGGGGAAGCGGCAATGGTTGAGCTGCTTGGTCGCAATCTGCAACTCACCGCTGTCTTCGCCTACAACGACAGCATGGCAGCAGGGGCATTGACGGCGCTGAAAGATAACGGCATTGCGGTGCCGCAGCATTTATCATTGATTGGCTTCGATGATATTCCCATCGCCCGTTACACCGATCCGCAACTGACGACTGTGCGCTATCCGGTGGCGTCAATGGCGCGCCTTGCTACTGAGCTGGCGCTGCTGGGAGCCGCAGGGAAGCTGGATCTGCAGGCGTCGCACTGCTTTATGCCTACGCTGGTGCGCCGCCACTCTGTTGCCGCCCGGCAAACTGTGGCACCGATCACTAACTTATAACATCGGGTGATGTAACCGTTTTCAATCTGTGAGTAAATTCACAGTATCTTAACAACGCGCTGACTATGATGTCAGCGTCTTAGAAGCTGAAACACGATGTAACGGTGATTATTCACTTTAACTACGGGTAATTGCTTTGATACATCGAAGAAATCGAACTTCTGGAGCGTTACCGAACACGGACGAGTGGAATTTTTTAGAGTGAACTTCGGTCGACCGTAACGTTTTAGTAACATTCCGGCCTGCCGAGCATTATTCATAAGAACTACCCTGCATATAAAAAAACCGGAGATACCATGAATAAGAAGGTGTTGACCCTTTCTGCTGTTATGGCAAGCATGCTTTTTGGCGCAGCCGCACACGCAGCCGATACCCGAATTGGTGTGACCATTTATAAGTATGACGACAACTTCATGTCTGTTGTGCGTAAAGCAATTGAGAAAGATGCCAAAGCAGCGCCGGATGTTCAGTTGCTGATGAACGACTCCCAGAACGACCAGTCAAAACAGAATGATCAGATCGACGTTCTGCTGGCGAAGGGCGTGAAAGCGCTGGCCATCAACCTGGTTGACCCGGCGGCAGCGGGCACGGTAATTGAAAAAGCGCGCGGCCAGAACGTTCCGGTTGTTTTCTTCAACAAAGAGCCTTCCCGTAAAGCGCTGGATAGCTACGACAAAGCCTATTATGTGGGGACTGACTCTAAAGAATCCGGCGTGATTCAGGGCGACCTGATTGCGAAACATTGGGCCGCTAACCCGGCATGGGACCTGAACAAAGACGGTCAAATCCAGTACGTACTGCTGAAAGGTGAACCGGGCCATCCGGATGCGGAAGCGCGTACCACGTACGTTATCAAAGAGCTGAACGACAAAGGTATCAAAACGCAGCAGCTGGCGCTGGATACCGCAATGTGGGATACCGCTCAGGCGAAAGATAAAATGGACGCCTGGCTCTCCGGCCCGAATGCAAACAAAATTGAAGTGGTTATCGCTAACAACGATGCGATGGCAATGGGCGCAGTTGAAGCACTGAAAGCACACAACAAGTCCTCCATCCCGGTCTTCGGCGTCGATGCGCTGCCAGAAGCACTGGCGCTGGTGAAATCCGGTGCGATGGCCGGTACGGTGCTGAACGATGCCAACAACCAGGCGAAAGCAAGCTTTGATCTGGCGAAAAACCTCGCTGAAGGTAAAGGCGCCGCTGATGGCACCAACTGGAAAATCGACAATAAAATTGTTCGTATCCCTTACGTTGGTGTAGATAAAGACAACCTGGCTGAAATTGCCGGTAAATAATATTTAAGTAAGCATGTTCTCATTGGGCGTATTAATTAATACGCCCATTAATAATACGATATGCCAGGCCAACAAGGTATAATTATGGTCAGCAATAATACTCAGTCGTCAGGTGAATTCTTGTTGGAAATGAGCAATATCAACAAGTCTTTTCCAGGCGTAAAGGCACTCGATAATGTCAATTTAAAAGTCCGTCCACATTCCATTCATGCATTAATGGGTGAAAACGGCGCAGGTAAATCAACATTATTAAAATGTCTTTTTGGGATCTATCAAAAAGATTCCGGTAGCATTCTTTTTCAGGGACAAGAGATCGATTTCCATTCCGCGAAAGAAGCGCTCGAAAATGGTATTTCGATGGTTCACCAGGAACTTAACCTGGTGCTGCAACGTTCCGTGATGGACAATATGTGGCTGGGTCGTTACCCGACCAAAGGTATGTTTGTCGATCAGGAAAAAATGTACCGCGATACCAAAGCCATTTTTGATGAGCTGGATATTGATATTGATCCACGGGCGCGTGTGGGAACATTGTCTGTTTCACAAATGCAGATGATTGAAATTGCGAAAGCATTCTCCTATAACGCCAAAATCGTTATTATGGATGAACCAACTTCGTCTCTTACTGAAAAAGAAGTCAATCATCTTTTTAAAATTATCCGCAAGCTGAAAGAACGCGGCTGCGGTATTGTTTATATCTCCCATAAAATGGAAGAGATATTTCAGTTGTGTGATGAAATAACCGTCCTGCGCGATGGCCAGTGGATTGCCACTCAGCCGCTGGAAGGGCTGGATATGGATAAGATCATCGCCATGATGGTCGGACGTTCTTTGAACCAGCGCTTCCCGGATAAACAGAACACACCAGGGGAAACCATTCTTGAAGTGCGTAATCTGACCTCGTTGCGCCAGCCCTCCATTCGCGATATCAGCTTTGATTTGCGCAAAGGGGAAATTCTCGGCATTGCCGGGCTGGTAGGGGCGAAACGTACCGACATTGTTGAAACCCTATTCGGCATTCGCGAGAAATCATCCGGGACCATTAAGCTGCATGGCAAACCGATTAATAATCACAACGCCAATGAAGCGATTAATAATGGCTTCGCGCTGGTGACCGAAGAGCGCCGTTCTACCGGTATTTATGCTTACCTTGATATCGGTTTTAACTCATTGATTTCTAATATTCAAAACTATAAAAACAAAGTTGGCTTACTGGATAATAGCCGCATGAAGAGTGATACCCAGTGGGTTATCGACTCGATGCGTGTGAAAACGCCAGGACACCGCACACAAATTGGTTCGTTATCCGGTGGTAACCAGCAGAAGGTTATTATTGGCCGCTGGTTATTAACTCAGCCGGAAATTTTAATGCTCGATGAGCCGACCCGCGGTATTGATGTTGGTGCGAAATTTGAAATCTACCAACTGATTGCCGAACTGGCCAAGAAAAATAAGGGGATTATTATTATTTCCTCTGAAATGCCTGAGTTGTTAGGCATCACTGACCGTATTCTGGTAATGAGCAATGGCCTCGTCTCCGGGATTGTTGATACTAAAACGACAACGCAAAACGAAATTCTCCGTCTTGCGTCTTTGCACCTTTAAGATCAGGGGCTCCTCATGAGTGCGTTAAATAAGAAAACTTTTCTCACTTATCTGAAAGACGGCGGTATTTACGTTGTTCTTTTAGTGTTACTGGCCATTATCATTTTTCAGGATCCCACTTTCTTAAGTCTGCTGAACTTAAGTAATATTCTGACCCAATCTTCAGTGCGTATTATTATTGCGCTGGGTGTGGCGGGCTTAATCGTTACTCAGGGTACTGACCTTTCCGCAGGGCGCCAGGTTGGGCTTGCCGCGGTGGTGGCGGCAACCTTGTTGCAGTCGATGGAAAACGTCAACAAAGTCTTCCCGGATATGGCGACCATGCCGATTCCGGTGGTGATTCTGATTGTCTGCGCAATCGGCGCGGTGATTGGTCTGGTGAACGGTATCGTGATTGCGTACCTTAACGTGACGCCGTTTATTACCACGCTCGGTACGATGATCATCGTTTACGGTATCAACTCCCTGTACTACGACTTCGTTGGCGCGTCGCCCATTTCTGGCTTCGATAGCGGCTTCTCGACCTTTACGCAGGGCTTTGTCGCGCTGGGCAGCTTCCGTCTGTCGTACATCACCTTCTATGCGTTGATTGCCGTCGCCTTCGTCTGGGTTCTGTGGAATAAAACCCGCTTTGGCAAAAATATTTTCGCCATCGGCGGTAACCCGGAAGCGGCGAAAGTCTCGGGCGTTAACGTTGCGCTGAACCTGCTGATGATTTATGCCCTTTCCGGTGTGTTCTACGCGTTCGGTGGGATGCTGGAAGCCGGTCGTATCGGTTCCGCGACCAACAACCTCGGCTTCATGTATGAGCTGGATGCGATCGCCGCGTGCGTGGTGGGCGGCGTCTCCTTCAGCGGCGGCGTGGGTACGGTTATCGGTGTGGTAACGGGTGTTATTATCTTCACCGTTATCAACTACGGCCTGACCTATATCGGTATCAACCCGTACTGGCAGTATATTATCAAGGGCGGAATCATCATTTTCGCCGTAGCGCTGGACTCATTAAAATACGCACGTAAGAAATAATTCAGATATGCTTATCAAGCCCGCTTCCCGTAGCGGGCTTTTTTTTGCCTTTTTTCACCGTGTTATAGATTTTTCTTACTGAAAATAGCGTCTGATGACCACAAAAAAACTTCATGACAACTGACTTGTTAAATTTTTCATTTCAATGCTACGCTGAATTAAGACACAGCGTTTATAAGGAGATTGAGATGAACAGCGCAGGTGTATTTCCCGCATTCCCCGTCACTGGCTGGCAGGTTGGGGCAGTAGATAACGCGCACGGCGTGGTGATGAAGTTTGGCTACAGCACATCGCCAGCCGGGCCGGGCGCATCGGTGTTTGATTCGCAGTTCTTTGATTTATCCCCCGAGCAGGTCAGAAGCCTGATTTACGACCTGGAACGTTGTTTACATCAGTGCGAGGACAAAGTGGCCTGATAGTGTTATTCAACTGCCATCTGCGGTGTCTTACTAAACATATCATCGGGATGGCAGACCATTATTTCCCAAATTACACAACCGCTTATTCCCCTCCGTATAATAATTAAGTCAATTCTGAATGCCTTCATCTGCATGGCTATTTACGCTTAAAGGAATGAATCTGTGAAAGTTGTATACGCAGCTCAGGGGCGCTTATGAATTTTGTGTATTTTAAAGTTGATAGTTTACCGTACGAAAAAAATCACCAGACCAGTTTCTATTTAAAAGGCGTAGAGTTATTGCGCGATGGCGATATTATTGCCACCCCTGGTGATATTAAAATTACCGCGTTACCGTTCTTCTATTTTTGTATTGTGCCAACGGGGTTTCGCAAAATAGAATTCCGTTTAAAAAATAGTCCACCGGCGCGAATCGTATGCAGTGTGGGTTATCTGAAGACCGGTGAATATCTGGTTGATACGCCTGAAGGGGAGGTGATTTTACCATTCAACGCGCTGAACGGATTATGGACGCTGGATCGCATGGCGCAGACCACTATTGACCACCGCGATTTTCTCGCGCGTCGTTTTACACTGATCCGTCCGGTGAAAAATACGACCCGCAACACATCAGTGAATTAAACGCGCTCAGTTTTTCGCTTTCTTCTGCAATTCCATCAACTGCCCGGCGGTGACTGCCGGATAGCCCTGCGCATCGTCGGGAACCTCCTGCATTGATGGAATCGGCACCAGCGGGCCGAGGAAGCGCGGCTCGCGTTTGAAGAGATAGAGATCGGCGATGGTGCCCAGCCGGGCGCCAAACTCGCGCACCCGCACGCTCCACATATCTTTTGGTGAAGGCACGGCATAACATTGCGCCTGAATCCCCATATGCTGCGCGATAAACAGTGCGCGCTCACAGTGGAAGCGCTGCGTAATAATGATGAAATCGTTAGTGTCGAAGACCTTACGCGTGCGGACAATGGAGTCCAGCGTGCGGAAACCGGCATAGTCGAGCACGATGTCTGCCGGATCGACGCCTGCGGCAATCAAATCTTTACGCATAGTGACCGGTTCGTTGTAGCTTTGCAGCGCATTATCGCCGCTCAGCAGCAGGTAGTTGACCTTGCCGCTGTTGTAGGCGTTCAATGCGCCCTGAATCCGGTAGCGATAATACTGATTGATGACGCCGGTGCGGTAATATTTTGCCGTTCCAAGCACCACGCCAACCTGACGCCAGGGGAGATCCTGCAAATCGTCATAAATATAGGGGGCGGTTTTCCAGCTCATCCAGCGATCGAGGCCAAGCGCAGTTAACAGCAGTAAGCCGATCAGGACTAACAGGCTGTAGAAAAAACGCTTTAGCATGCAACAGACTCAGTACAGGAGTGAAATTTAACTCAGGCTACTTTACCCGTCTGGCAAGCGCAAGAAACAGAAGCTCAACTGCGGGCTTTTTCATCACTGCGGGTTTTGCCCGCAGTGTGAGGAGATCAGGCGAGTTGCAGGCGTTCTATCTGATGACAGCCAATGGTGCGCAGCGTGGCGGCGGTGGCATCCCACTGGGTTAGTGGCGCATCATCACGTTCTGCCAGCACGGCCCGTTCAATATCGGCGTAATCATAACCGTTAAGGCTCAGCAGGTTCAGCGCGCTTTGTAACGGCGGCAGCGACGGGTTGAAGGCAGCATTTTCGGCATAACGACCGCTGAAAATCTGCCCGTCACGACACAAAATGGCCACGCCGGCAGGGGAGTTGGTATACGGCGCGTGGCTCTGATTCGCTGCGTTAATTGCCGCCTGCGCCAGTTCATCGCCGTCCGGCAGGAAACCGTGATCGGCGTTATCCATCAGCAGCGTTTTGATCTCCAGATCTTTCGGACCAAACGCATCCGGCAGGTAATGACCCAGCGTATGCGGCGCGCGACCCGGCAGATGAATATGCAGATCCAGCCCGCTGTTGAGCTCATTCATAAACTGACGACAGTGACCACACGGCGTGTAGTTCACCGTCACGGCGGAGAGGGATTTTTCACCGCGTAGCCAGGCATGGCTGATGGCGCTTTGCTCGGCGTGCACAGATTGTTGCAGGGTGCTGCCAGCAAACTCCATATTCGCGCCGAAATACCACGTACCGCTGATACCGCGCGCGATGGCACCAACATTGAAATGAGAGAGATCGGTACGGGCGCATGCTGCGGCCAGCGGCAGCAGCGCAAACGCCAGCGCGTCTTCATTCAGACCGCTGGCACATTGCAATGTTGCCACCTGCTCTGCGCTCAACATCGCGGGGAAGTGCGCATCAGCCAGCAGCGGTGCCAGCGCGGTTTGCAGGTTCTCCGTAAGCCCGGAAAAAGCAGTGTGAAAACGTGGATGCATAGCAGTGCCTCATAGCAGTGTATTGGAATCGTAGTTTACGGGGCGGAATTACCCTTATGTGTGATTAAAATCACACTGCCATTGCAACTTATGTAACCACCAGCGATAAATGCGCGAAGTATCGCAAATTTTAACCGACGACAGCCAGAATGATTGGGAACAAAAATGGCGCGACCAGGGAGGTAATGATCCCGCAAATAACCAGCGCCAGGGAGCTGAACGCTCCTTCCTGGTAATCCAGCTCTGCGCAGCGCGCGGTGCCCAGCGCATGTGACGCGGTTCCCATCGCCAGCCCACGGGCGGATTTGGTATGAATATGCATTGCATTCAGCAGGGTATGACCGAATACCGCGCCCAGCACACCGACAAAAATCACGCAAACGGCGCTGATTGCCGGAATACCGCCAATGCTGCCGCCTACGGCCATCGCAATAGGAGTGGTGACCGATTTCGGTAATACCGATGCAGCGATTTGCGGTGTCGCGCCCATCAATAAAGCAATAACGGCGCCGCTGGTCATTGCAACCACGCTGCCGACAAAACAGATGGTGATGATCGATTTCCAGCGCGCGCGGATCTGGTGTAGCTGTTCATAGAGCGGAAAAGCCAGCGCGACTACTGCCGGTTGCAGCAGATCGTTCAGAACTTTGCTGCCCTGAAAATAGTGATCGTAGGGGATGCCGGTGATTAAGAGAATGGGGATAATCACGATCATTGCCACCAGCAGTGGATTCAGCAACGGCATTTTGAAACGTGCGGCCAGCTTACGCGCGGCAAAAAAGACCACTAGCGTCAGGGGCAACGACCACCAGATATACGTCATCATTCTTTGCTACCTTTTTGTCCTGCTACTTTGCGTTCGCCGTGTACCAGATGCGTACTCCAGCTCACCACCAAAAAGACAATTACCGTGCTGACGGCACAGGAAACAATAATCGGCCCGAACTGCGCCCGCAGCAGGTCGTAATACTGCATCACCCCCACGCCAATCGGGACGAACAGCAGCGCCATATAGCGGATTAGCAGGAAGCAGCCAGGATTGACCCACTTCGCCGGAAGGATTTGCAGCGCCAGCAGCACAAACATAATCAGCATGCCAATAATGCTGCCAGGAATCGTGATTGGCAGTAGCGAAGAGAGCCAGATACCTGCATAAAGACAGGCATAGATAAGCACGAAAGCACGAAGATATTGCCAGATAATATTCAATGATTTACTCATGGTGAAAGCCCTTGCTGAAACGCATTCATCATACAATTAAAGCTTAAAACGTGCTACTGATCACATCATGAATTATGAGCATACCAAACATTCCATTTGTGAACGTCAGGCATTCTTACAAGATTTGCCGTGTGAACCTCGCTCAGTGTAGTTTTCCCGCGTAATAAAGGCACTTTCCTCGCTGCAACGGAGGCGCTACTATGTCGCCTCATTTTTTCCCGGGGTGGTCTATGCGTGTATTACTGGCGCCGATGGAAGGTGTGCTCGATTCGCTGGTGCGCGAGCTGCTGACCGAGGTTAACGATTACGATCTGTGCATTACCGAGTTTTTGCGCGTGGTCGATCAACTGCTGCCGGTAAAATCATTCCATAAAATCTGCCCGGAGTTGCAACGGCAAAGCCGCACCGCTTCCGGCACGCTGGTACGTGTTCAACTGCTGGGGCAATACCCGCAATGGCTGGCGGAAAATGCCGCGCGGGCGGTGGAACTCGGTTCATGGGGCGTTGATCTGAATTGCGGCTGTCCATCCAAACTGGTCAATGGCAGCGGCGGCGGCGCAACGTTACTGAAAGATCCTGAGCTGATTTATCGCGGCGCGAAAGCGATGCGCGAGGCAGTGCCGTCGCATTTACCCGTTACTGTTAAAGTGCGTCTCGGCTGGGATAGCTCCGCCCGGCAGTTTGAGATTGCCGATGCGGTACAGCAGGCGGGCGCGACGGAACTGGCGGTACACGGGCGCACCAAAGAAGACGGTTATAAAGCAGAGTGTATTAACTGGCAGGCCATTGGGGAGATCCGGCAGCGGTTATCGATCCCGGTGATTGCCAACGGCGAGATCTGGGACTGGCAAAGCGCCCAGGATTGTATGGCAGCCACCGGCTGCGATGCGGTGATGATCGGTCGCGGCGCGCTGAATGTGCCAAATCTGAGCCGGGTGGTGAAATACAACGAACCACGCATGCCGTGGCCTGATGTGGTGGCGCTGCTGGCGAAATATTCGCGGCTGGAAAAGCAGGGCGATACCGGTTTGTATCATGTGGCGCGTATTAAACAGTGGCTGGGTTATTTGCGCAAAGAATATAATGAAGCCAGTGATTTATTCGCTGAAATTCGTACCTATAAAACGTCGGAAGAGATAGCGGCGGCAATTTCACGTGTTAAGCTGAATCCAGAATAATGTAATAATTACGCCAGCACTCGATTTCTGCGTTAGCTGAATCACGTTTTTTCTTTATTCATAAAATAGTCGCTGGATTATTTAAAAGCAGAGTGCTATTTCTGTTTGCACAACGTCAGGATTGTTACTGTTATACAGGCAAAACCTAAATTTACAGGGTTCGTTATGGCGAATTCCGAATTTAGGTTTTTTTGTTTTTATCTGGCGTGTTAATTGAGCGACTAAATTACTCTTTTTAATTAATCTATTCATTTGTCACCGATATCGACACCGGTTCGATAGCTATTCAGTGGCCAGTAATATAATAATGGAATGCATATTATGGCACCTTTTAAATTATCACTCCCTCTGGTTTTTATTTCCGTCTGCACAGCGCCTGTTGGTGCCACGCCTTTTCTTACCGATAGCCAGCTCGATCTCACGCTAAAAAACATCTGGATGTTTAACACCGGCGATCAGCTGGAATTGCTCGGCGTGGGCGATCAGAGTGCCTGGGCGCAGGCGGCGCATCTGGATTATCAAAGCGGCTGGTATGGCGATCTGCTGGGCATTGACGCCTCCTGGTACAGCGTGGCGAAACTCTCGGCGAACGCGTCATTCGCCGGGCGCGACCTGCTGCGAGACAATCACGGTCATGCGGAAGGTTTCAATAAAATAGGGCAACTCTACGCAAAGCTTAAGTGGGGCGATGAAGCAGCGTACGCCCGGCTGTACGCGGGCTGGCGGCAGCTTTATAAATTTGGCGCGCTGAACGTAACGCGCAGCCGCGCGGCACCGAGCAGCTGGCAGGGCATCAGCATGGAAAGCGGCTGGGGATCAGTTTCGGCGCGCGGCGCCTGGGTGACGCGTTTTTCGGAACGCGATGAGCCGGAAAAGCGCCGTTTTTACACCCTCGCCAGTAATAAGCCAATCGATCATATTGCGACAGGAGAAATCATCTGGAGCCCGTCGAAAAATACGCGAATAAGCTGGATGTCGGGTGAAAGTGATAATTACCTTTTACGCCATGGCGTAGAAGCGCAATTTTCAATACCGGTTGCCGAACGGCAAAATCTCTTATTACGCGGCGCCTGGTATTACAATCGCGGGCTTGATAAATGGGAAGGCGCACGAGGTTTTAGCCATAGCGCCCGGCATCTTTTTACGCTGGTGGGTTATCAATATCACCATATGGAATCGGGTATCGGCTGGTCAAAAACCAAAGCGCCGCTAAATAATGGTTTAGGGAGTTTTTATTGGCATCTGGGGAAAAATACCCGGGGCGCATTTAATAGTCCGGCGGACGGTGAAGGAAATGATTATGTCAATGATGGCGAACAAATGTTTTATCTCTACGGCAAATATGCCTTCTCGCCGGAATTTACCGTCGGCCTGTATGGTAATTACGGTTACAACATCAATTATCAAAATACCGCATTAACTGAATGGGAGTACGGCGGATATTTCGCCTGGACGCCGAAACGCCTCGAAGGTTTTTCGCTGTTTGCCGGAATAGGTCCCAGCTACGGCTGGAAACTGAACAATGGAAAACCGTGGCTCACCGAAGATAAACGCACTTTTCATCGCTCAAAAGGCATCGGTGGCGCGGTTTCCGTGGAATACAAATTTGGTCTGTTTAATTAAAAAGGAGTTTAGCCATGAAAAAAACAGTGATGGTGTTGTTGGTAACGGCGCTGGCAGCGCCCGGCGTCCAGGCGGCGGAACGCGCCATGCGTATTTTGCTGGTCAATGATGATGGTTGTGATTCTGTGGGTACGCTTTCGCTGCAGCAGAAGCTGGCGGCGAAAGGGTATGACGTCTGGATGGTGGCGCCGGCGACGAATCAGAGCGGCATCGGTTCGGCGATCACCTTCAAACCGAACAAGATCTTCGACGTTAAAAAGGTGGCGGAGAAGCGTTACTGCTTCCCCGGAACCCCGGCGGATGCCGTGGATTTTGGCCTGCTCGGCGTGCTGAAGGATAACCCGCCGGATCTGGTAATTTCCGGCGTTAATGACGGGCCGAATACCGGTGTTGCGCAGCTCAATTCCGGCACCGTCGGCGCAGCGGCGCGCGCGGTACGCTATGGCTACCCGGGCATTGCCGCCAGCATTGGCTATTTACTGACTGCTGAAGAGATGAGGTCGGGCTGGCCAAGCACGCATAAATACTGGCCGGACGCTGTTGATGATGTGGTGTCGCGGGTCGATAAACTCCACGCTAAATGGCAGCCTGGCAAGCCGCTGTTGCCCGCTGGCACCGGGGTGAGCATTAACTACCCGCCGCTGGCGAAAAGTGCCGTGAAAGGTGAAAAGTATATTGGCAATGAGCGTTTTCCTCTGCCGCAACACAACTATGTGTTACTTGAGGACGGGCGGGCAAAACAGGTAATGAGTGAGAAAGTGCTGACGCCGAGCGAAGCGGATACGGATACCGGCTGGTTAAATCGCGGTTACATCACGCTGACGATTTTTGATGGTGAATGGAACGCGCCGCAGTATGAATCATCGTATCAGGCGATTTTCCGTTAAGGCATCGCGCGAGCAAGATCACAATTTTAATCTCCCGGCGTGTTTTTCATCGTCGGGAAACTGGTAGAGTCGGCACCTGGATTGTTACTGCTTAGGCAGGCGAAACCTGATTGTCCGGCAACTGCCGGAGGTCAGGTTTTTTTGTTTCCGGGGCCGGAATGAAAATCGCCAAAATATTAAACAATAATGTTGTGGTAGTGCTGGATGAGCAGCAGCGCGAACAGGTTGTCATGGGCCGGGGGCTGGCGTTCCAGAAACGCCCCGGCGATGAACTGGATGAGCGCTGCATTGAGAAGGTGTTTGCTCTGCAAAGCGATGAGCTGGTGCGCCGTCTCAGCGAACTGCTCAGCCAGATCCCGCTGGAAGTGATGACCGCCTGCGATCGCATCATCGAACTGGCCCGCAGCCAGCTCGGCAAGTTGCAGGACAGTCTCTACATTACGCTGACCGACCACTGTTATTTTGCACTTGAGCGGCAAAAAAAGGGCGCAGTGGTGCGCAACGTATTGTTGTGGGAGATCAAGCATCTCTATCCGAAAGAGTTTGCGCTGGGCCAGCAGGCGCGGGCGATACTTGCTAAACGCCTCAATGTTGAGTTGCCGGAAGATGAGGCCGGGTTTATCGCCCTGCATCTGGTGACGGCGCAACTGAACAGCGAAATGCCGGAAGTGATGCATATCACCCAGGTGATGCAGGAAATTTTGCACATCGTGAAGTATCAGTTAACGCTGGAATACGATGAAGAGTCGCTGAGCTATCATCGCTTTGTGACGCATCTGAAATTTTTCTCACAGCGCTTGCTGAACCGTACGGTGGTGGCGGATGACGATCTTTCTCTGCATCAGGCGGTGAAAGAGAATTATCAACTGGCATGGCAATGCGCGGAAAAAATCGCTCGCCATCTGGTAAACCGCTATCAGCGTCAGCTAACGAACGAAGAAATTATGTTCCTCGCCATTCATATTGAACGGGTGAGAAAAGAAAAGCGTTAAAACAAGACGCAAAAGGATTGTTACTGCATTGCGCAGGCAAAACCTGAGACTGGCTCCGTGAGGCGCTGGCTCAGGTTTTTTTTTACTCAGTCACCGCCTTCGGGCGACAGATGCAAGGGAATTCAACATGGAATATCAAGAGTTGGCGAAAGCGATCCTCAGCCACGTCGGTGGGAAGGAGAACATCAGCAGCCTGGTACACTGTGCTACCCGGTTGCGCTTCAAACTCAAAGACATCCAGAAAGCGGACGCCGAAGGTTTAAAAACCAACCCCGGTGTGATTATGGTGGTGGAGAGCGGCGGCCAGTTTCAGGTTGTGATTGGCAACCATGTGAACGCAGTGTGGCATGCCGTGCGCCAGGAGGCAGGATTAACGGATGAAACGCCAGCGGCGGCGCCAGAAGATAAAGGCAATCTTCTGGGGCGATTGATTGATATTGTTTCCGGCATTTTTACCCCGTTTATCGGCATTCTTGCCGCATCCGGGATCCTCAAAGGACTGTTGGCGCTGGTGATTGTCTGTGGCTGGCTCACCACCGACAGCGGCACCTATAAAATCTGGTTTGCCGCCAGCGACGCGCTCTTTTTCTTCTTACCGCTGGTGCTGGGCTACACCGCCGGGAAAAAATTCGGCGGCAGTCCTTTTGTCACCATGGTGATTGGTGGCGCGCTGACGCACCCGCTGATGATCGCGGCCTTCAATGCCAGCCAGGCGGCCGGTGCGGCCAGCGAATCTTTCCTCGGCATCCCGGTGACGTTCCTCAATTACAGCGGTTCCGTGATCCCCATTATTCTTGCCGCCTGGGTCAGTTGCTGGCTGGAAAAACAGGGCAATCGCTTTCTGCATGCTGCGGTAAAAAATTTCTTTGCGCCGCTGATCTGCATCGCCGTCACCGTCCCGTTAACGTTCCTGATTATTGGTCCGGTCGCAACCTGGCTGAGCCAGATGCTGGCATATGGCTATCAGACAATCTATACGCTGGCACCCTGGCTGGCCGGAGCGTCGCTGGGCGCGCTGTGGCAGGTCTGCGTGATTTTTGGTCTGCACTGGGGGCTGGTACCGTTGATGATCAACAACATTGCTGTCCTGGGGCAGGACACCATGCTGCCGATCCTGCTGCCTGCGGTGTTCGGTCAGGTTGGCGCAACAATGGGTATCTTTCTGCGTACCCGCGATGCGCGTCAGAAGATGCTGGCGGGTTCATCCATCGCCGCCGGGATTTTCGGCATCACGGAACCGGCCGTGTACGGTTTAACGCTACCGCTGCGCCGTCCGTTTATTTTTGGTTGTGTGGCGGGAGCTATCGGCGGTGGCATTGTCGGCTTTAGCGGTAGCCATGCCTATTCCTTTGGTTTCGCCAACATCTTTACGCTGGCGCAGATGATCCCGCCGGGTGGTGTCGATGCAACGCTGTGGGGCGGCATTATCGGTAGCGTCGTAGCGCTGCTCTTATCCGGCGTGCTGACTTTTTTTGCCGGATTGCCAAAAGCTCCGCTCGCCGCAGAGCCAGACGGTGCGGCAATGTCTGCGGAGAATACGGTTCTGGCGCCAATGAGCGGTACAGTTCTGGCGCTGGAACAGGTGCCGGATGCCACGTTCGCCAGCGGTTTACTGGGGCAGGGCGTGGCGATCATTCCGCAGGACGGACGCGTGGTGGCACCGTTTGCCGGAGAAGTGGCATCGCTGTTTGCTACCAAACATGCGATCGGGCTGCTCAGCGATAGCGGCGTTGAAGTGTTGATCCACGTCGGTATCGACACCGTCAAGCTGGGAAGCGGGCCTTTCACTGCGCATGTTCAGGTGGGTGACAGAGTGAACGTGGGCGATCTGCTGCTGGAGTTCGATCGCGCAGCGATCCTCGCCGCCGGCTACGATCTCGCCACGCCGATTATTATCAGTAACAGCGACAGCACCGGTGGTGTGCGTACCGTGGCTGCAACCTCAGTACAGGCCGGAATGCCGCTGCTTGCGGTCGCTGGTTAATCAAAGGAGAAAGTGATGAAAGCATTTCCGAAATCGTTCTTATGGGGCGGCGCGATTGCTGCGAATCAGGTTGAAGGTGCGTATCTGGAAGGTGGAAAAGGCCTTTCAACATCGGATGTCCAGCCAAAAGGCGTGTTTGGCGACGTGGTTGAACGCGTGGCGGGAGATAGTGCGCTGAAAGATGTCGCCATCGATTTTTACCACCGCTATCCGGAGGATATCGCGCTGTTTGCGGAGATGGGGTTTAGCTGTCTGCGCGTGTCGATTGCCTGGACGCGTATTTTCCCGAACGGTGACGAAACCACGCCGAATGAAGCGGGCCTTGCCTACTACGACAAGCTGTTTGATGAACTGGCGAAATACGACATTACGCCGCTGGTCACCTTATCCCACTATGAGATGCCGTGGGGGCTGGTGAAACAGTATGGCGGCTGGGGCAGCCGACAGACCATTGGCTTCTTCGAGCGTTATGCACGCACCGTGTTCAGCCGCTACAAGGAGAAGGTGAAATTGTGGCTGACTTTCAATGAGATCAACATGTCATTGCACGCGCCAATGACCGGTGTCGGGCTGCCAGAGAACAGCAGTAAGGAGGCGGTTTATCAGGCAATTCACCATCAACTGGTGGCGAGCGCGCTGGCCGTGAAGGCCTGCCATGAGATTATCCCGGACGGCAAGATCGGCAATATGCTGCTGGGTGGGCTAATGTATCCGCTAACCTGCAAGCCGGATGACGTGTTCGAAGCGTTGCAAGAGAATCGTAGCTGGCAGTTCTTTGGCGATGTGCAGTGCCGTGGCGCGTATCCGGGCTATATGCTGCGTTATTTCCGTGATAACGGTATCCACGTTGAGATCACTGATGCCGATCGCGAAGCGCTGAAATCCACCGTCGATTTTATCTCATTCAGCTACTACATGACCGGCTGCGTAACCACCGACGACGCGCTGAATCAGCAGGCGCGCGGCAATATTCTCAGCATGGTGCAAAATCCGCATCTGGCCAGCTCAGAGTGGGGCTGGCAGATCGATCCGGTTGGCCTGCGTACGCTGCTGAATATGCTGTGGGATCGCTGGCAAAAGCCGCTGTTTATCGTCGAGAACGGTCTGGGCGCGAAGGATAAGGTGGAAGCCGATGGCAGTATCAACGACGACTACCGCATTACCTATCTGAACGACCATCTGGTGCAGGTGCGCGAAGCGATTGACGACGGCGTCGAGGTGATGGGTTACACAAGCTGGGGGCCGATTGACTTAGTCAGCGCATCGAAAGCCGAGATTTCCAAGCGTTACGGTTTTATCTATGTGGACCGCGATGATAACGGCAATGGCACGCTGGCACGCAGCCGCAAGAAGAGTTTTTACTGGTATCGCGATGTGATTGCCAGCAACGGCGCAAGCCTGAAGTAATGCAAACGGGCCCGCTGAAGGGCCCGTTTTTTTACCCAATCAGATGACGGATAAACTCTTTCAGCCACATTACCGCCGGGTCGCTGCTGTGGCGCTGGTGCCACAGTAACGCCACTTCGACCGGTTCTGCATCCAGCGGCAGCGGGCTTGCCAGCAAACCGCGCGTTCTCTGCCACTCCGTTGCCAGCCCGGCGGGTACGGTCGCCAGCGCTGGCATTGTTTCCAGCAGACCGGGCAGGGCGGCAAAATGCGGCGTGGTGTAATGCACGCGGCGTTGGCGTCCGGTTTTTGCCAGCAGCGTATCGAAATGACTGCTGGTTGCCTCGCGGTAGCTGACCATCAAATGGGGCTGAGCGGCAAACGTATCGACATCCAGCGGCGCGCTGAGCGTCAGTTGTTGCGGGTGCCAGAGCGTGACATATGACATGGTGGTCAGCACTTCACGTTCAAGCCAGCGCGGCCCGGCGGTGGCAACGCTGATCGCCATATCCATCTCGCCGCCTTCGAGCCGCGTGGCATCGCTGAAAGGATCGCTGGCCACCACGTTCAGGCGCATGCCTGGTGCCGCCTGTTGAAGCGCCGGGATCAGACGTGGCATCAGCCACATTTCTACCCAGTCAGCCATACCGAGCGTCAGCGTGACATTCACGGTTTTCGCATCAAACGCCGCCTGCTGAAACAGCGCACTTTGCAACTGCTCCAGCAGCGGCAGCAGCTCGCTGTGCAGCTCTTCCGCGCGGGCGGTGGGCTGCATGCGATGGCCACTGCGAATAAACAGCGGATCGTCAAACAGCGTGCGCAGACGCGACAGTACGCCGCTTACTGCGGGCTGGCCCAGATGCAGCTTATCCGCCGCAGCAGAGACGCTCTGTTCGCGAAACAGGACGGCAAAGGCGATCAGCAGGTTCAGATCGATTTTACGGAAATCATTCTCTTTGATAGTCATTATCGCTCCAATCAATTGGAGTGATAGTATCGCTGGCGGGATACTGTTGCAACGAAAACAACAGGAGAAAAGTGATGAAACATTATCCTTTGCTGATGGCGCTGGTGGGCGCAACGATGATCTTCAGCACTCATGCAGCGCAGCCGCCCAGTACGCATCAGGCGCAGGCGCCGGGATATTACCGGATGGCGATGGGTGACTGGCAAATCACCGCCGTTTCCGATGGCACGGTCGCCGTGCCGTTTGACAAGCTGCTCACGCATATTTCCCCCGCAACGCTGCAATCGCAGATGGCGAAAGCCAACCTGACGGTTCACGCCGAAACGTCGATCAACGCCTTTGTCATTAATACCGGTAAGCAGTTGATTCTGGTCGATACGGGGGCCGGGCCACTGTTTGGCGATGCGGGCGGTCATCTCCCGGATAACCTGCGGGCGGCGGGCATCGATCCGGATGCAATTGATATGGTGTTGCTGACTCACATTCATGCCGATCACTCTGGCGGTGTGCAGCGCGACGGCAAGCTGGTGTTTCGCAATGCCACGGTGCGGGTCGATCAGCGCGACGTGGATTTCTGGCTCAACCCGGCGCATCTGAAAGAGGTTGAAGAGAGCCAACGCCACACCTTTGCTGAATCCGAACGCTCGCTGCGTCCGGTGATTGATGCCGGTAAACTCAGTACCTTCCGCGCACCGACGGAAATCATTCCCGGTATTGATGCGGTGCCTGCGCCGGGGCATACGCCGGGCAGCGTGATCTATCGCGTCACCCACGGCGGTAAGACGCTGATGTTGTGGGGGGATATTATCCATGCACATCCGGTGCAGCTACCGGACCCTGACGTGGCGATTCATTTTGATGTCAACCAGCAGCAGGCCGTTGCCACGCGCCAGAAAGTGCTGGCGCAGGTGGCCCGTGAGGGGGACTGGATAGCCGCCGCGCATATTGCGTTTCCTGGCATTGGCAAAGTGATAAAAGCCGATAAAGGCTACCGCTGGGTGCCGATTAACTACAGCGCGCAGGGGAACTAACCTGACGGATGGCGCTGCACTTCAGGTTGGGTGAAGTGCAGCCGCCACGCGCTCAGCATTAAAAAATCATCTTAAACACACCTGTCACCACCAGCAGACCAATCAGAAAGATAATCAGGATCACCCAAAGTAAAATCTTCAACATTTTTAACGTCCTTCATGCATACGGAAGTACAAAGCTTAGATAATCTGCTGCATTTTTGCCTTTTTTCTATACTTAATGGTTTGCAATCACCGGAGGGCGAACGATGTCTGTTACCAACGTTGCTGTGGTCACTGCAGCAGATTCCGGTATCGGCAAGCAATGCGCGTTGATGCTGGCAGAGCAGGGCTTCGATATTGGTATTACCTGGCATTCGGATGAAAAGGGCGCGCAAGAGACGGTGCGGCAGGTGGAGGCTTTCGGGCGAAGGGCCGAAACCATCCAGCTTGATCTTAGCCAGTTGCCGGAAGGCGCACAGGTGATACAAACGCTGATTTCCCGTTTCGGACGTATCGATGCGCTGGTCAATAATGCCGGCGCAATGAGCAAAGCGCCTTTCCTGGAGGTGACGTTCGAAGACTGGCGCAGCATTTTTACCGTCGATGTTGACGGCGCGTTTCTCTGCGCGCAAATTGCCGCGCGGCAAATGGTGGCACAGGGTCAGGGCGGACGCATCATTAACATCACCTCGGTACATGAACATACGCCGCTGCCGGAAGCGAGCGCCTATACCGCGGCGAAACATGCGCTGGGCGGATTAACCCAGTCGATGGCGCTGGAACTGGTTGAACACAACATTCTCGTCAATGCGGTCGCGCCCGGCGCGATAGCCACGCCGATGAATAACATGAGCGATGATGATGCTAAACCCGGTTCGATGCCGAATATTCCGCTGGCCCGGCCCGGTACCACCAAAGAGATAGCCAGCATGGTGGCCTGGCTCTGTTCAGCGCACGCCAGTTATACCACAGGGCAGTCGTTTATTATCGACGGCGGATTTATGCTCGCTAACCCGCAGTTCAAACCTAAAGCTTAATCGTGCTTTGTGCTGTTCTGGCGCTTTTTACGACGGCGCCGGAACCACCAGCGCAGACAAACCACCAGTGCGATAGCGATGACCAGCCAAATCCAGCGTTTTACATGCTGATCGAACTGATGCAGCCACGGGCCAATCACTTCCCCGCCAACATAGCCCAGCGTGGTGAACAGTAACGCCCAGACAATCGCGCCAAGAATATTCAGCGGCAGAAAGATTTTCGGACGCAGATGGCTGGTGCCAATCAGCAATGGGCCAACGATGCGAAAGCCGTACATAAAGCGCGAACCAATCACAAACAGATATGGATGGCGGCGGATCAGCGTTTGCGCCTGATGGATTTTGTCGCGATGGCGTGAGAAACGGCGCAGTATTTTCATGCCGTAGCGGCGACCGAGCAGATAAAGCAACTGGTCGCCAATCATGCCGCCCAGTGCCACGGAGATAACCACCAGCGGGAAGCGTAATAACCCCTGATGCGCTGCAACTCCGCCAAGCAGCGTAATGGTCTCACCTTCAGCAATACTGCCAATAACCAGCGCGGCGTAGCCATACTGGCTAATCAGATTATTGATATCCATTAAAAAGAAGCCCTCCCGGTAAAACGCTTATAAGCATACACCCGACTGAGGGTTCTTGTCGGAAGGATACGTTGTGCGGCAGCGCTATTTTTACGGCTGTGCAAAAAATAATCGCAAGAGTGAATTATACTTACAGTGTCGTTATTCGGGCTGTCAGCAAGGGGGCGTTATGAACCATGTCTGGGGACTGTTTTCCCATCCCGATCGTGAAATGAAGGTGATCAAAAGCGAAGACGAAACGGTTTCGCATCACTACACTCACCACGTGCTGGTTATGGCGGCGGTACCGGTTATTTGTGCGTTTATCGGTACCACGCAAATTGGCTGGAACTTCGGTGAGGAGAATGTCGTCAGGCTGTCGTTGTTTACCGGCTTCTACATGGCGGTACTGTTTTATGCGCTGATGCTGGCAGGGGTTGCCGTGATGGGCCGCGTCATCTGGTGGATGGCGCGAAGCTATCCGAATCGTCCCGGGCTGGCGCGCTGTATGGTATTTGCCGGATATGTTGCGACGCCGCTGTTCCTGAGCGGTATTGTGGCGCTCTATCCGCTGGTATGGCTGTGCGCGCTGGTGGGTACCGTCGCACTGTTCTATACCGGTTATCTGCTCTATGTCGGTATTCCAACCTTCCTGAATATCAATAAAGAAGAGGGGCTGAGTTTCTCCAGTTCCACGCTGGCGATTGGCGTGCTGGTGCTGGAAGTGCTGCTGGCGCTGACGGTGATCCTCTGGGGCTACGGCTACCGCCTGTTCTGATAAAATGCATTGCTGGCGTAAATGCCAGCAATGCAATCTTCAGCAATGATTCTTCTGTGGCGACAACCCTGCATGGCGGCTATTATGCGCAGGCCAGCCTCATTATTTTCCTGATTAATGAAAGCGGTGTGCGTAACAACGTGCGTGAATAATTTTCAGAAGTCTCACCATGCAGAAATTTCGAGTCTCTTTATTAAGCCTGGCTTTATTGCTGGCTGCGCCCGTGGCGCCGTTTGCTGTCGCGAAAACCACTGCCGCGACCACTGCCGCACAACCTGAAATTGCCTCAGGTAGCGCGATGATTGTCGATCTGCAAACCAATCAGGTGATCTACTCCAGTCACCCGGATCTGGTGCGTCCTATCGCCTCCATCACCAAGTTGATGACCGCGATGGTAGTGCTGGATGCCCATTTGCCGCTGGATGAGAAACTCAACGTCGATATCAGCCAGACGCCGGAAATGAAAGGGATCTACTCCCGCGTGCGTCTGAACAGCGAAATCAGCCGTAAAAACATGCTGCTGCTGGCGCTGATGTCGTCGGAAAACCGCGCGGCCGCAAGCCTTGCGCATCACTATCCGGGCGGTTACAACGCGTTTATCGCCGCGATGAATGCCAAAGCCAAAGCGCTGGGCATGACCAATACGCATTATGTTGAACCGACCGGGCTGTCGATTCACAACGTTTCTACCGCACGCGATCTGACCAAGCTGCTGATTGCCACCAAACAGTATCCATTGATTGGGCAATTGAGCACCACGCGCGAAGAGATGGCGACCTTCAGCAATCCGGCCTATACGCTGCCGTTTCGCAATACCAACCATCTGGTCTACCGCGATAACTGGAATATCCAGTTGACCAAAACCGGCTTTACCAATGCGGCAGGGCACTGCCTGGTGATGCGCACGGTGATTAATAACAAGCCGGTGGCGCTGGTGGTGATGGATGCATTCGGCAAATTTACGCACTTTGCCGATGCCAGCCGTTTACGTACCTGGATTGAAACCGGGAAAGTGCAGCCGGTTCCGGCGGCGGCGCTGAGTTATAAGCGCCAGAAAGCGGCGCAGATGACGCAGAATAACAGCGCAGCAGGCGAGCAAACCGCTCAGAACGATTAATTACTCCGGCAGCGTCCAGTCACCGTCGTTGAGTGGACGCTGCATAATCAGCGTATCCCGCCAGTCCCCTTTCTTGTAGCCGACGCTACGTAGTTGCCCGACAATCTCAAAGCCGTGCTTTTTATGCAGCCGCAGGGAGCCGGAATTATTATTGCCATCGCCAACCACCGCAATCAGTTGCCGCCACGGCCCCTCTTCACAGCGTGCAATCAGGGCGCTCATCAGCGTTGAACCGATACCGCGACCGGTCATGCTGGCATCGACGTAAATCGACTCTTCCAGCGTATAGCGATAAGCCTGACGCGGGCGATAGAAACCGGCGTAGCAGTAACCAACGATAATGCCGTGATACAGCGCAACCATCCACGGCAGGCCATCGCTGGTGATTTTGCTCATGCGAGCACGCATTTCGTCAATCGTCGGGGGAACTTCTTCGAAGGAGGCGCGACCATGCAGCACGTGCCAGGCGTACAGCGAGGCAATGGCGTGCACATCGTCAGGTGTGGCGTCGCGCACCACGACAGCAGGGCCGGAGAGAATATCGACAGCAGACATGGAAAGGTGTGCTCCTTCAAAGCGGGGAGCCAGAGAAACGTTTCTCTGGCGTTTTTCGCTACTCTATTACGAAAGGAGCACACAATACAGCCTGTATTGTGGCTATTTTATCACCACATCAGCGTGATTATCTATCGTTAATTCCTCTTGCCAGAATTTACGCTTAGTGGTTTTTCCGATGCCGGGATTCATGCTGTTTGTCGGATCATTTTCCCGATAAAACTGTTTTAGCGTTTCTGCGGCTTCATACAGGTGACCCACGTTATGTTCGGCAGGGTATTGCGCGCCGCGCTGGCGCAGCAGTTCAAGCATTTGCTCTTTCAGCGCATGGGCGTCGACGCCTTTCTTGACGATATAATCCTGGTGGAAAACGTGGCACATAAAGTGGCCGTAGTAGAGTTTGTGCACCAGTTGGTTGTCGATTTCTGGCGGCAGATGCTCAAACCATTCGGTATCGTTGCGCCTCAGGGCGATGTCGAGCGCCAGAATATCTTCCACTTCATCAGCATGTACCGCCTGATAGCGGATCGCCGCACCGGCGGCGGCAAAGCGATGTAAAAAGGCTTTGCTCCCTTCCTCCGGCGTACAGACGAAAAAGTCGCCTTCGGCGCTGGCAAAATAGTCCGTCAGCCAGTTTTGCGCTTCTGCGATCCCATCGCCTGACATTTTCAACAGCAGATGATGCTCATACTTATCACGCCACGTTTTCATGCGCGGCGGCAGATGAGACGGGAAGACGGCGCTGATTTTTTGCAGTGAACGGTCAATAAAGTGCGGCTTGAACAGCGGCGCTTTATCCAGCACCGCTTCGGTGCGTCCCTTCAGGGTAAAGAACAGCGGCATTTTGTCGGTGCCGAGCTTGTCGATCATCAGGAAGGTGTCTTTACCGTAGCGTTCGGCGATGTCGTAAATATCGCGGTGCATATATTCGCCCGCCACCGGCAGATGGGCGAAGTTCGCCAGAATGTGGCGGCGGATCTCCGTTAATACGGCGGTCTGGTTGGTGCCGATATAGAATACTTGTTGCTGTTTTTCCGCCGGGAAAGTATCCAGACGTACAGCAAAAACCGCGAGTTTGCCCGCACAGCCGGAAGATTCAAACAGCCGATCCGGATCGGCGTTGTAGCGCGCCGGAGTATCGGCTTCGACGTCGCGCACGCGGGTGATGTAATCATGATCGTGACCGTGACGCTGATCGTGGCGCACGTTATCCGCTTTGATGCGCTCGTCATCCAGCGCGCTGAGGATCTGCTCCGGCGTTTCGCCCAAATCAATGCCCAGATGGTTAACTAACTGCAATTTGCCCTGCTCATCGATACGGGCGAACAGCGACATCTCGGTATAGGCCGGGCCGCGCTGCACCAGTGAACCACCGGAGTTATTGCAGATCCCGCCAATCACCGAGGCGCCAATGCAGGAGGAGCCAATCACCGAGTGCGGCTCGCGGCCCAGCGGTTTAAGCGCCTTTTCCAGCGAGTAGAGCGTGGTGCCAGGATACGCCAGCACCTGCTCGCCGTTATCCAGCAGGTGCAGCTTGTCGAGCCGCAGGGTACTGATAATCACGATATCGCGATCATAATCATTGCCGCTGGGCGTTGAGCCTTCGGTCAGGCCAGTATTCGCCGCCTGCATCAGGATGATTTTGTCGGCGTTGACGCAGGCATGCAGCACGCGCCATAGCTCCACTAACGTTCCGGGAAACACCACCGCCAGCGCATCGCCGTGGCCGGAGCGAAAGCCTTTACGGTAGCGGGCGGTTTTAGCGGGATCGGTCAGCAGGTGAGATGCGCCGACCAGCCGTTTCAGTTCGTGTAAAAAAGTGCGGTTCTCGTTTGAAGTTGCGAATGACATATTCCACTCCTTGTGGTGAGTCAGCATTTTTGTGCCTGTAATAGTAGTCCTGCTAAACCTGACGGGGGAGTGAATTCGCAGAAAAATCAGAGCCCAACTCTGCAAGACATGCCAGGATTATGGCACACTGCGTTTTTTTCGCGGTCCGTTCCGCGGTTATGGGTGAAATACAAGAGAGTAAATACGACATGAAATGGCTATGTTCTGTAGGTGTCGCTGTGAGCCTCGCGCTGCAACCCGCGCTGGCTGAGGAGTTGATTGGCAACCATCCGCTGACGCCTGAAGCAAGGGATGCATTTGTCACTGAGTTGCTCAAAAAGATGACAGTTGATGAAAAAATTGGCCAGTTGCGTCTTATCAGTGTTGGCCCGGATAACCCGAAGGAAGCTATCCGCGAGATGATTAAAAAGAGCCAAGTGGGGGCGATTTTTAACACCGTTACCCGCCCGGATATCCGCGCGATGCAGGATCAGGCGATGCAGCTTAGCCGCCTGAAAATTCCTCTCTTTTTCGCTTATGATGTGGTTCACGGCCAGCGTACCGTCTTCCCGATTAGCCTTGGCCTGGCCTCCAGTTTTAACCTTGACGCGGTGCGCACTGTAGGGCGCATTTCTGCTTATGAAGCCGCCGATGACGGCCTGAATATGACCTGGGCACCCATGGTGGATGTTTCCCGCGATCCGCGCTGGGGCCGCGTGTCGGAAGGGTTTGGTGAAGACACCTTCCTGACTTCTGAAATGGGGCGCACGATGGTCGAAGCGATGCAGGGCAAAAGCCCGGCGGATCGCTACTCAGTGATGACCAGCGTTAAACACTTTGCCGCGTATGGCGCGGTGGAAGGCGGTAAAGAGTACAACACCGTCGATATGAGCCCGCAGCGTCTGTTTAACGACTATATGCCGCCGTATAAAGCGGCGCTCGATGCCGGTAGCGGCGGCGTGATGGTGGCGCTTAACTCGCTGAACGGCACGCCCGCTTCGTCGGATTCCTGGCTGTTAAAAGATCTGCTGCGCGATCAGTGGCACTTCAAAGGCATCACCATTTCCGATCACGGTGCGATCAAGGAACTTATCAAACACGGCACGGCTGCCGATCCGGAAGATGCGGTGCGTGTGGCGCTGAAGTCCGGCATCAACATGAGCATGAGCGACGAGTACTACAGCAAGTATCTGCCGGGGCTGGTGAAATCCGGCAAGGTGACGATGGAGGAGCTGGACGATGCCACGCGTCATGTGCTGAACGTGAAGTACGACATGGGCTTGTTTAACGATCCGTACAGCCATCTCGGCCCGAAAGAGAGCGATCCGCAAGATACCAATGCGGAAAGCCGTCTGCATCGCAAAGAAGCGCGTCAAGTGGCGCGCGAAAGTATGGTGCTGCTGAAAAACCGCCTTGAAACCCTGCCGCTGAAAAAAACCGACACCGTGGCGGTGGTTGGGCCGCTGGCCGACAGCAAGCGTGACTCAATGGGAAGCTGGTCTGCGGCGGGTGTGGCCGATCAGTCTGTTACCGTGCTGACCGGCATCCGCAATGCGCTGGCCGGTAAAGGCAACGTGCTGTACGCCAAAGGGGCGAACATCACTAACGACAAAGACATCGTTAACTTCCTCAATCTGTATGAACCGGCGGTGGTGGTCGATCCGCGTTCGCCGCAAGAGATGATTAATGAAGCGGTGGCGGCGGCGAAGAAATCCGACGTGGTGGTAGCTGTGGTGGGTGAAGCGCAGGGGATGGCGCACGAAGCGTCCAGCCGTACTGACATCACTATTCCGCAAAGCCAGCGCGATCTGATTGCCGCGCTGAAAGCGACCGGTAAACCGCTGGTGCTGGTGCTGATGAATGGTCGCCCGCTGGCGCTGGTGAAAGAGGATCAGCAGGCTGATGCGATCCTCGAAACCTGGTTCGCCGGAACGGAAGGCGGTAACGCCATCGCCGATATTCTGTTTGGCGATTACAACCCGTCCGGCAAGCTGCCGATGTCCTTCCCGCGCTCGGTGGGGCAGATCCCGGTTTACTACAGCCATCTGAATACCGGCCGTCCGTACAATGCCGACAAGCCGAACAAATATACTTCCCGTTACTTTGATGAAGCGAACGGGCCGCTCTATCCGTTTGGTTACGGCCTTAGCTACACCACTTTCAAAGTCTCTGAGGTGAAAATGTCCGCGCCGTCGATGACGAGCACTGGCAAAGTGACCGCCAGCGTGGAGGTGACCAACACCGGTAAGCGCGCGGGTGAAACGGTGATCCAGATGTATTTGCAGGATGTCACTGCGTCGATGAGCCGCCCGGTGAAACAGCTGCGCGGCTTTGACAAGGTGAACCTGCAACCGGGCGAAACCAAAACCGTCAGCTTCCCGATCGATGTGAATGCGCTGAAATTCTGGAACCAGCAGATGAAATATGCTGCGGAGCCGGGCAAATTCAACGTCTTTATCGGTGTTGATTCCGCACGCGTCAATCAGGGCGAGTTCGAACTGCGCTAATCCTTCCCAGGCCGGGCAACCGGCCTGATTTTTTCCGCTATACCTTATTCCTTTATCGTTTAGGGCTTTCACGCGACAAAGCCGCTATTTTTCGGCTACGCTTTTTTCTCAAGCTGCTGAAAAAGGCGGTAAAAAATGAGGGAAGTACAATGACAATCACCCATAAGATTGCGTGCTCACTGCTGCTGGTGGCTGCCACGAGCCTGCCGTTGCAGGCAGCGGAACCGGTAAAAGTGGGATCCAAAATTGATACCGAAGGGGCGCTGCTGGGCAATATCATCTTGCAGGTTCTGGAAAGCCATGGCGTAAAAACAGTCAATAAAGTGCAGCTTGGCACCACGCCGGTGGTGCGCGGGGCGATTACCTCCGGCGAGCTGGATATCTACCCCGAATACACCGGTAACGGCGCATTTTTCTTTAAAGATGAAAGCGATCCCGCATGGAAAAACGCGCAGCAGGGCTACGAGAAAGTGAAAAAACTCGATGCCGAACAGAATAAGCTGGTCTGGCTGACGCCCGCTCCGGCGAATAACACATGGACGATTGCCGTGCGTCAGGATCTGGCGCAGAAAAATAAGCTCACATCCTTAGCCGATCTGAGCCGTTACCTGAAAGAGGGCGGTGAATTCAAACTGGCGGCATCGGCGGAGTTTATCGAACGCACCGATGCGTTACCGGCCTTTGAGAAAGCGTACGACTTTACCCTGAAACAGGATCAATTGCTGTCGCTGGCTGGCGGCGATACGGCGGTGACCATTAAAGCTGCCGCGCAGCAAACCTCCGGTGTGAATGCGGCGATGGCCTACGGCACGGATGGTCCGGTTGCGGCGCTGGGGCTGCAAACGCTGAGCGATCCGAAAGGCGTGCAACCGATCTATGCGCCCACGCCGGTGGTGCGTGAAGCGGTGTTAAAAGCGTATCCGCAACTGGGTGCGTGGCTGAAACCGGTCTTCGCCAGCCTGGATGAAAAAACGCTGCAAAAACTGAACGCCAGCATTGCCGTTGAAGGGCTGGATGCGAAAAAAGTGGCAGCCGATTACCTGAAAGAAAAAGGGCTGGTGAAATAAGCGCTGTTATTGAGGATTCGCGACGTTGCCATAATCGTGTGCTGCTGCTGTTAATGGTCGTCGGGCTGCTGGCAGCCTGGCTACCGTTTGTTAACTATGCGCCAAACCGGCTGGTCTCAGGCGAAAGTCGCGCGTTGTGGCAGCTGTTTCCGGCGTTCTGGCTGCTGGCGCCCTGTCTGCTGCTGATACTCAGTTTTGTGCCAGGGCGCGGGGCGCAAATCGGTACGCTGCTGCTGGCCGAAGCGCTGTTCTGCCTTTTGGTATGGAGCGCGGGCAGGGCGGCGACGGAGCTGGCGCAGTCGGGCAGCGCGTTGGCGCGAACCTCGCCGGGAAGCGGGTTGTGGCTGTGGCTGGCGTTGGCGCTGCTGGCCTGTAGCGACGCCATTCGCCGCCTTGCCAGCCATCCGGTCTGGCGCTGGCTGCTCAATGCGCAAATCTGGTGTCTGCCGCTGTTCTTACTGCTCAGCGGCGAGCTGGACGATCTCTCATTGCTGCATGAATACCGCAACCGCCAGGAAGTGTTTAATGATGCGCTGGCGCAGCATCTGACGCTGCTTTTCGGTACGCTCATCCCCGCGCTGGGGGTGGGATTTGCCATCGGTTTATGGTGCTACCGCCATCCGACGCGCCAGGCGCCGGTTTTCACGGTGCTCAATATCATCCAGACCATTCCTTCTGTCGGGCTGTTCGGCCTGCTGATTGCGCCGTTGGCCGGGCTGGTGCTGCACTTCCCGGTTCTGAGCCGTTTCGGCATTGCCGGAACCGGCATGACGCCCGCGCTGATTGCCCTTATTTTGTATGCCTTGTTGCCGCTGGTGCGCGGCGTGGTCGCCGGGCTTAACCAGGTGCCGCAGGAGGTGCTGGAGAGTGCCGAGGCGATGGGCATGAGCGCGCGCCAGCGTTTCTGGCAGGTACGCATTCCGCTGGCGCTGCCGCTGCTGCTACGCAGTTTGCGCGTTGTGGCGGTGCAGACGGTCGGCATGGCGGTGATCGCGGCGCTGATCGGCGCAGGCGGCTTCGGTTCGTTGGTCTTCCAGGGGCTACTGAGCAGCGCGCTGGATTTAGTGCTGCTTGGTGTGATCCCGGTTATTGCGCTGGCCGTTGTCGTGGATGCGCTGTTTGGTTTAAGCCTCGCGCTGCTGAAGGTAAAACAACATGATTGAATTTAAAAATGTCAGCAAAACCTTTGCCGGACAGCAGGCCGTCAGCCATCTCGATCTGCATGTCAAAACGGGCGCTTTTTCGGTACTGATTGGCACCTCAGGTTCCGGAAAATCGACCACGCTGAAGATGATCAACCGGCTGATCGAGCATGATGAAGGCGCGATTTATTTTGCCGGTGAGGATATTCGCCAGCTTCCGGTGCTGGAGCTGCGCCGCCGCATGGGGTATGCCATCCAGTCGATTGGGTTGTTCCCGCACTGGACGGTGGCGCAGAACATCGCCACCGTGCTGCAACTGCAAAAGTGGTCGCGCGGCCAGCGCGAGGCACGGGTGGATGAACTGATGGCGCTGTTGGGGCTGGATGTTTCCCTGCGCGACCGTTTCCCGCATCAGCTTTCCGGCGGGCAACAGCAGCGGGTCGGAGTGGCTCGCGCGCTGGCGGCCGATCCGGAAGTGCTGTTGATGGATGAACCTTTCGGTGCGCTGGATCCGGTCACCCGCGCGGCATTGCAGCAGGAGATGGTGCGCATTCACCGCCTGCTTGGGCGCACCATTGTACTGGTGACGCACGATATTGATGAGGCGCTACAGCTGGCAGATCACCTGGTGTTGATGGATAAGGGCAAAGTGGTGCAGCAGGGGACACCGCTGGCGCTGCTGACCGCGCCGCACAACGATTTTGTCCGTGAATTTTTCGGTCGTAGCGAGCTGGGCGTGCGTCTGTTGTCGCTGCGCCAGGTGAAAGGCTATCTGCGCCGTGAACCGGTTTATGAGGGAGAACCGCTGCGGGCGGAGATGACGCTGCGCGAAGCGTTGTCGGCGTTTGTCGCCCAACAGTGCGAGATCCTGCCGGTGCATGATGACAGCGGCCAGCCCTGCGGCAGTCTGCATTTCCGTGATTTATTGCGCGTGGAGGCCAGTGGTGAGGCTTCTGCGTGATCCCCTGTTATGGTTGATCGCGCTGTTTGTGGCGCTATTGCTGTGGCTGCCGCACAGCGCTGCGTTATTCAGCACACTGTTTCCGCAACTGCCGCGCCCGGTCTATCTGCAGGAGAGCTTTGTGTCGCTGGCCGCAGCGCATTTTGCGCTGGTGGGCATTTCCAGCGCGATTGCCATTGTGCTGGGTATCGGTGTTGGCATTGTGGTGACCCGCCCGGCCGGGCGTGAGTTTCGTCCGCTGGCGGAAACCATCGCCGCCGTCGGGCAAACTTTTCCGCCGGTGGCGGTGCTGGCGATTGCCGTGCCGGTCATGGGGTTTGGTAAAGAGCCGGCGGTGATTGCGCTGGTATTGTACGGTATTTTGCCGATTTTACAGGGAACGCTGGCCGGGATCGCCGCCGTGCCAGAGAGCGTACAAAGCGTGGCGCAGGGCATGGGAATGAGCGCGTGGCAGCGGTTGGTGAAAGTGGAGCTGCCGCTGGCGGCGCCGGTGATCATTGCCGGTGTGCGCACCTCGGTGATCATCAATATCGGCACGGCGGCGATTGCCTCAACGGTGGGCGCGAGCACGCTCGGTACGCCGATTATCATCGGGCTGAGCGGTTTTAATACGGCTTATGTTATTCAGGGAGCAATTCTGGTGGCGCTGGCCGCGATTATTGTCGACCAGGCATTTGAGCGGTTGACGCGCTGGCTTAGCCAGCACCGCCACGCACAATAAACGAATAACCTGCGAGCATCACGCCGCTGATGCCGCCGATGGCCATCAGCAGAAAAACCGCGATGACGATAATTTTACCAGCCTTCATATGTCGTTCCTTTTGTTAAGGCAAGTAGTATAAAGGGAGCCGGGTTGTTGATAAAACATTAAATACCGAGAAGCGCAACGCGGTGGCCGTTTTCCTGCCATGTCAGCAACTGATGCAGTTGCGCTGTTGTCGGGCTTTCTCCGCACCACACCAGCAGCGTCTGGCCGTCGAACATCTCCGGGCGCAGATGGGTTAACGAATGTGCCAGCACATCTACCCGCCATCCTTGCTGGCTTGCTATCCAGCCTTCCAGCCATAAACGGGGGGTGTCGTGAATATTCCAGCCGATCACCAGCGCGTCCTGGCCGCTCTTTTTGCGCGCCAGCGCCAGAGAGCCGGAAATATGAGTAATCAATATGCCATCGAGCAGGCTGAGCATCGCTTGCAGAGCGGGCTGCGGGTTTTGCAGGCGGTGGCGTAAAGGCATGATCAAATTGCTGGTCAGCGTACTGGCCGGGTAGTCGCGTTCGTGCTCTTTGATCCACTGGTGCAACTGCTGCTGATTGCCCTGTTGCAGGTAGCGCAGCGCGGTCTCTTGCTGCTCCCGCCAGCCGTCGCGAACCTCGTCAGGTTCGCTGGAAAGCAGGGTCTGCACTTTGCTGACCTGAACACCATTACTTATCCAGCTTTTAATTTCCCGAATGCGATCAATGTCCGATTCGGTAAAAAGTCGATGGCCGCCATCCGTGCGTTGAGGTTTCAATAACCCGTAACGTCGCTGCCAGGCTCGCAGCGTGACGGGATTGACATCGCATAACAACGCCACTTCACCAATTGTGTAAAGCGCCATAGTTTCACCTTTGCTTACTGGCTCCCACTTTAACTGTAGCCTCTGGCGGTCGTATGAAGAGAGATTGGCGAAAAATTGCCCGGACGGAAGGTGAAAGGTGAATCATCTGGCAAGACTTTGTGATACAGAGCACGATTTAGCGTTTTTTTGCAGCGCTTCAAAGAAACGTACGGCGACTCCATGTATGTTACGCGCTTTAGTTGATGTGGTATTTGCCGGTATGTACGAATTCAATCTGGTGCTGTTGCTGCTACAACAGATGTGCGTGTTTCTGGTTATCGCCTGGTTGATGAGTAAGACGCGCCTGTTTATCCCGCTAATGCAGGTTACCGTCCGTCTGCCGCATAAATTATTGTGCTATGTCACCTTCTCTATTTTCTGCATTCTTGGCACTTATTTCGGGCTGCACATCGAAGACTCTATTGCGAATACCCGGGCGATTGGCGCGGTCATGGGCGGCCTGCTCGGCGGCCCGCTGGTGGGCGGTCTGGTCGGATTAACCGGCGGCCTGCACCGTTACTCGATGGGCGGCATGACGGCGCTGAGCTGTATGATCTCCACCATTGTCGAAGGGCTGCTTGGCGGCCTGGTTCACAGTGCGTTGATTAAGCGCGGGCGTACCGATCGGGTCTTTAGCCCGCTCACCGCCGGGGCAATCACTTGTGTGGCGGAGCTGACGCAGATGCTGATTATTCTGCTGATTGCCCGGCCGTTCGACAGTGCCCTGCATCTGGTGCAGAGCATTGCCGCGCCGATGATGGTCACCAATACCGTCGGCGCCGCGCTGTTTATGCGTATCCTGCTCGATAAACGCGCCATGTTCGAGAAGTACACCTCGGCGTTTTCCGCCACCGCGCTGAAAGTGGCCGCCTCCACCGAAGGGATTTTGCGCCAGGGTTTTAACGAAGAAAACAGCATGAAGGTGGCGCAGGTGCTCTATAAAGAGCTGGAGATTGGTGCGGTAGCCATTACCGATCGCGACAAGCTGCTGGCGTTTACCGGCATTGGCGACGATCACCACTTACCGGGGCGGCCGATCTCTTCGGTCTGGACGCAGCGCGCCATCGAAACCGGCGAAGTGGTGTACGCTGACGGTAACGAAGTGCCGTATCGCTGCTCGTTGCATCCGCAGTGCAAATTAGGTTCGACATTAGTTATTCCGCTACGCGGCGAAAACCAGCGCGTGGTGGGCACCATTAAGTTATACGAGGCGAAAAACCGCCTGTTCAGCTCCATCAACCGCACGCTGGGCGAAGGGATCGCGCAACTGCTGTCGGCGCAAATTCTCGCCGGGCAGTACGAACGGCAGAAGGCGCTGCTGACTCAGTCGGAAATTAAACTCCTGCATGCGCAGGTGAACCCGCATTTCCTGTTCAATGCGCTGAATACGTTGAAAGCGGTGATCCGCCGCGACAGCGACCAGGCCGGGTTGCTGGTGCAATACCTCTCGACCTTCTTTCGCAAAAACTTAAAGCGTCCGTCAGAGATCGTTACGCTGGCGGATGAAATTGAACATGTGAATGCCTACCTGCAAATCGAAAAAGCGCGCTTCCAGTCGCGGTTGCATGTGCAGTTACACGTGCCGGAGGCGCTGTCGCATTTGCAGTTGCCGGCATTTACGCTGCAACCGATTGTCGAAAATGCCATCAAGCATGGTACATCGCAGCTGCTCGGCGTCGGCGAGATTTCCATCAACGCCAGCCAGGACGGGGAACATCTGGTGCTGGCGGTTGAGGATAATGCGGGTCTGTATCAACCGAAAAACGATGCCAGCGGGCTGGGGATGAGCCTGGTGGATAAGCGGTTGCGCGCCCGCTTCGGTAACGACTGCGGTATCAGCATTGCCTGCGAACCGGATCTGTTTACCCGCATTACCTTAAGACTCCCGCTGGAGGAACAGGCATGTTAAAAGTGCTGATTGTTGATGATGAACCGCTGGCCCGGGAAAACCTGCGTATTCTGCTTCAGGAAGAGAGCGACATCGAGATTGTTGGCGAGTGCGGCAACGCCGTGGAAGCGATTGGCGCGGTGCACAAGCTGCACCCCGACGTGCTGTTTCTTGATATTCAGATGCCGCGCATCAGCGGGCTGGAGATGGTCGGCATGCTTGATCCCGGCAATCGCCCTTATGTGGTGTTTCTTACCGCTTTTGATGAGTATGCGGTGCAGGCGTTTGAGGAACATGCGTTCGACTACCTGCTTAAACCTATTGAGGCGCGTCGTCTGGAGAAGACATTGACGCGCCTGCGCCAGGAGCGCGGCGTGCAGGATGTGTCGGTGCTGCCGGAGAATCAGGAAGCGCTGAAATTTATCCCCTGTACCGGGCACAGCCGTATCTGGCTGTTGCAGATGGATGAGGTGGCGTTTGTCAGCAGCCGGATGAGCGGCGTTTATGTCACCAGCCAGGAGGGCAAAGAGGGCTTTACTGAGCTGACGTTGCGTACGCTGGAGAGCCGCACGCCGCTGGTTCGCTGCCATCGTCAGTATCTGGTGAATATGGCGCACCTGAAAGAGATTCGCCTTGAAGATAACGGCCAGGCGGAGCTATTGCTGCGTGACGGGCTGACGGTGCCGGTCAGCCGCCGCTATCTGAAGAATTTAAAAGAGGCGCTGGGGTTGTAAATTCCTGTGCGATGCCTACACTGCGCGCTGGTTTATCATTTTGGGGAAAGAGATGCTTAATAACGATATCCTGCGCAGCCTGCGTTACACACTGCAAGTGGACAATAACGCGCTGGTGCGCATTCTTGCACTGGCGGATACGGTGGTCACCGCCGAACAGATTGCTCCGTGGCTGCGTAAAGAGGATGAGGCAGGGTATAAGCCGTGTCCGGATATTGTGTTATCCGCTTTTCTCAATGGGCTGATTTACGAAAAACGCGGCAAAGATGACAGCGCGCCGCCGCTGGTGGTCGAGCGCAAACTGAATAACAACATTGTGCTGAAAAAATTGCGTATCGCCTTTTCGTTAAAGACCGACGATATTCTGGCGATCCTCACCGCGCAGCAGTTCCGTGTGTCGATGCCGGAAATCACCGCCATGATGCGCGCGCCGGAACATAAAAACTTCCGCGAGTGCGGCGACCAGTTTCTGCGCTATTTCCTGCGTGGCTTAGCCAGCAAAGTGCAAAAGCCGAAAGCACAGGCCTGATAAGCGAAGCGCCATCAGGCTATGTCGCCTGAGCGTTGTGAAAAACTGCCCGATGGCGGCGTTGCGTTATCCGGCTTACGACCTTCACTGGCCCGGTAAGCGTAGCGCCACCGGGCAAGATGACGAATTACTGAACCTCTTTAAAGCCCTTCGCTTTCAACAGCGCTTCCGACTTCTGCATACTGATACCATCCTGCACCGTGCCGGTAAACGCCGCGCCCTGTAATGCGTTCAGATCGGCGAAATTCACCGCGCTGTAATCTACATCCAGCGTCTCCTGCGCATAGGTTTGCTGGTAATCAACGCTCTCTTTGATCCCTTTGACGCTCTGGTATTTCTGGCTGATCGGCCCGAGGACTTTCATCGCTTCCTCTTTGTTGCTCGCGCCAATGGCGCTGTAGTCGATCTTATTTTTCGCCGTCTGGCGCAGCACTTTGTCGTCTTTGTAGTAATAGGTCAGCGTCAGCTCGGTTCCCGGCGCCGACCAGCTAAAGGTTTTACTCTGCTCTTTCTCCCCGCAGCCGCTCAGGCTGAAGAGCAGGGTAAAGGCGAAAAGGGCGGCAAAAAGATGACGGATATTCACGGTGATTCCCCTGTTTCCATAAACTGGTATCAGTATAGAAAAAAGGCGCTGATATCAGCGCCTTTATTGTTATTTGACCTGTTGGCCTGCTTTCGCACCGCTGTCCGGGCTGAGCAGGAAGATGTCCTTGCCGCCAGGGCCTGCGGCCATCACCATCCCTTCGGAGATGCCGAAGCGCATTTTACGCGGCGCAAGGTTTGCCACCATCACCGTCAGACGGCCAATCAGCGCGCTCGGGTCCGGGTAGGCAGAACGAATGCCGGAGAAGACATTGCGTTTCTCGCCGTCCAGATCCAGCGTCAGGCGCAGCAGCTTGTCAGAGCCTTCAACGAATTCCGCGTTCTCAATCAGCGCCACGCGCAGATCGACTTTGGCGAAATCATCAAAGCTGATGGTTTCCTGAATCGGATTGTCGGCCAGTTCGCCGATCACCGGTGCGGCAGCCGCTTTCACTTCTTCTTTCGACGCTTCAACCAGCGCTTCCACCTGTTTCATCTCAATGCGGTTGTACAACGCTTTGAAGGTATTCACTTTATGGCCGAGCAGCGGCTGGTTGATGGCATCCCACTCCAGCGTGGTGTTGAGGAACGCTTCCGCGCGCTCAGAGAGCGATGGCAGAACCGGTTTCAGGTATGTCAGCAGAACGCGGAACAGGTTGATGCCCATTGAGCAGATGGCCTGCAGATCGGCATCGCGGTCTTCCTGTTTTGCCACCACCCACGGCGCCTGCTCATCAACATAGCGGTTAGCCACATCGGCCAGCGCCATGATTTCGCGTACCGCTTTGCTGAATTCGCGGTTTTCCCACGCTTCACCAATGCTGGCTGCCGCGTCGATAAAGGTCTGGTACAGCGCCGGATCCGCCAGCTCTGCCGCCAGCACGCCGTCAAAGCGTTTGGCGATAAAGCCCGCGTTACGGGAGGCCAGATTCACCACTTTGTTGACGATGTCGGCGTTCACGCGCTGGATAAAGTCTTCCAGGTTAAGGTCGATATCATCAATGCGCGAAGAGAGCTTCGCCGCGTAGTAGTAGCGCAGGCTGTCGGCATCAAAATGGTTCAGCCAGGTGCTGGCTTTAATGAAGGTGCCACGCGATTTGGACATCTTCGCGCCGTTCACCGTCACATAGCCGTGAACAAACAGGTTGGTCGGCTTACGGAAATTGCTGCCTTCCAGCATCGCAGGCCAGAACAGGCTGTGGAAGTAGACGATATCTTTACCGATAAAGTGATACAGCTCGGCGTCGGAATCTTTCTTCCAGTATGCGTCGAAGCTGGTGGTATCGCCGCGTTTGTCGCACAGGTTTTTGAACGAGCCCATGTAGCCGATCGGAGCATCCAGCCAGACATAGAAATATTTGCCCGGCGCGCCCGGGATTTCGAAGCCGAAGTACGGCGCATCGCGGGAGATATCCCACTGTTGCAGCCCGGATTCGAACCACTCCTGCATTTTGTTGGCCACCTGCTCCTGCAGCGCGCCGCTGCGGGTCCATGCCTGTAACATTTCGCTGAAGGAAGGCAGATCGAAGAAGAAGTGTTCGGAATCACGCATTACCGGCGTCGCGCCGGATACCACTGATTTCGGCTCGATCAGCTCGGTCGGGCTGTAGGTCGCGCCGCACACTTCGCAGTTATCGCCGTACTGATCCGGCGATTTACATTTCGGGCAGGTGCCTTTCACAAAACGGTCCGGCAGGAACATGCCTTTTTCCGGATCGTAGAACTGAGAGATAGTGCGGTTCTTAATAAAACCGTTCTCTTTCAGGCGCGTGTAAATAAGCTCCGACAGCTCGCGGTTCTCGTCGCTGTGCGTGGAGTGGTAGTTGTCGTAGCTGATGTTAAAGCCAGCAAAATCAGTCTGATGTTCCTGACTCATTTCGGTGATCATCTGCTCCGGGGTGATCCCCAGCTGCTGCGCTTTCAGCATGATCGGCGTGCCGTGGGCATCGTCCGCGCAAATGAAGTTCACCTCGTGGCCGCGCATTCGCTGGTAACGGACCCAGACATCAGCCTGGATGTGCTCCAGCATATGGCCGAGGTGGATAGAGCCGTTGGCGTACGGCAGTGCGCACGTTACCAGAATTTTCTTCGCGACTTGAGTCATAGTAGGCATTACATCTTCTTGAGAAAAAGGGGTATCGATAGTACCAAAAGGGGAATTAGCGCGCTACGCGATCGAGGCGTTTTAGACCATATATGCAGATATGGGAATAATTGAACGACGCTATCAGGAGCGTTTTAAACCACATGCGCCAATATGCGCAATAATTACGCTATGTGTTAACGGCATGAATCCGTAAATGGATAATTATTACCTGTGCGGTAAACTTGGCCGCTACAATGTCGTTTCTTCAGAACAACTACAAAGGAGTCGGGATGAGTTCGCAATCCCCGGCCAAATCCCCGGAAGCTTTGCGCGCCATAGTTTCGGGAACATTGGCCAATTTTCAGCACCCAACCCTGAAGCATAACCTCACGGCGTTAAAAGCCGTGCACCATGTTGCGTGGCTGGATGGCACCCTGCATATCGAACTGGTGATGCCGTTCGTCTGGCGTACCGCGTTTGAAGAGTTAAAAGCGCAGTGCAGCGCGGAGCTGCTGCGCATTACCGAAGCGCGCGCCATCGACTGGAAGCTGTCGCACAACATCGCCACCCTGAAACGCGTGAAGAATCAGCCTGGCGTCAACGGCGTGAAAAATATCATTGCGGTCAGCTCCGGCAAAGGCGGGGTAGGGAAGTCCTCCACGGCGGTAAACCTGGCGCTGGCGCTGGCGGCGGAAGGGGCAAAAGTCGGTATTCTGGATGCGGACATCTACGGCCCGTCTATTCCGCTGATGCTGGGCGCAGAACATGAGCGCCCAACCTCGCCGGACGGAACGCATATGGCGCCGATCATGGCGCATGGCCTGGCGACCAACTCCATCGGTTATCTGGTCACCGACGATAACGCCATGGTGTGGCGCGGCCCGATGGCCAGCAAAGCGTTGCTGCAACTGTTGCAGGAATCGATGTGGCCGGATCTTGATTATCTGGTGCTGGATATGCCGCCAGGCACCGGGGATATCCAGTTAACGCTGGCGCAGAACATTCCGGTTACCGGCGCAGTGGTGGTTACCACGCCGCAGGACATTGCGCTGATCGACGCCAAAAAAGGCATCGTGATGTTTGAGAAAGTGGAAGTGCCGGTTCTGGGGATCGTCGAGAACATGAGCATGCACATTTGCAGCAACTGCGGTCACCACGAGCCGATTTTCGGCACCGGCGGCGCAGAGAAACTGGCGGAACAGTATCACACCCAACTGCTTGGTCAGTTACCGCTGCACATTACACTGCGTGAAGATCTGGATAAGGGCACACCGACGGTGGTCAGCCGCCCGGACAGTGAATTCACGGCTATCTACCGCAATCTTGCGGATCGCGTTGCCGCGCAGCTTTACTGGCAGGGCGAAGTTATTCCTGGCGATATCGCTTTCCGCGCGGTGTAAAACCCGCATGGTGGCGATGCGGATCTGAAGATGGCGACGTCGCAGGTTCGAAGAGAGAGCAGGCCGGATGGGGTAATCCCGCATTCCGGCCTGCAATTTTACTGCTTCACCAATTTTACTGTTTCACATAGTGCATCAGCACGTAATCCCCTTCCGGTGACACGCCCTGCGCTTCTGGCCGCCAGCCGTGGCGCTCATAAAACGCCAGCGCGGCCTTATTCTGCAACAAGCATTTCAGCGCACCGGTGCCGGTAAACGTGGTCTGTACATGTTTGAGAAGTGCGCTGCCGACCCCTTTGCCCTGAAAGGCCGGGTCAACAAACAAGTTATGCAGGAAGTTGTCGTTTTCGTACACCGAGGCGAAACCGAGCCGGTGACCCTCCTCTTCAGCGACCCAAATCACTTCATCGAGGGTGGCGGCATCAAAGTCTTCCAGTTGCCAGTCACGCCCATCGAGCCAGCTCCAGCCAGCTCTGCGGGCGTGTAAAAACAGCGTACGCAGAAACGGCCTGTCACTCTCCTGCCAGCGGCGGATAATCACAGGCGCTCCCTTAACGATGGTAGAAAATGTCGCCGTTATAGGCTTTGAGAATTTTGCCTTCAGCGTCGGTGATCAGCACGTAGTTGCCGCCCATGTAGGTCCAGTGGCTACCGGCTTCTGGTGCAGGCAGGTTACGCAACTGCCACTGTTTGATGTTGTACTCTTCGCTACGGTACATCTCTGGCACGGTATCGCCGATATTAAATTTAGTAAAGTCGGCAACAAAGTCCTTAATTTCATACGATTGCGTGCCGGTCGCCCCCGGTGTGGCCGTCTGCGGAGCCGCAAACGCCGAGGAGGCGGTGACCAACAGCGCGCCCAGAAGCATCATTTTCGTTTTACTCATTGTTTCTCCAGGTTGTTCTTTTTACATTTCACGCAGTTGCTTATGTAGCACGTCATCATTGCCGTTAATGCGGTGCTGAGCAACCGGGAAAAAATAACGCTTTGGTAAAAAGTGTAAGCAAACCCAGGTCATAGCTGTACAGGCGGAGAGCGATTTTCGCTATCCGCTTGTAACGTTTGGGAATAATCCTGGCTGGCCGATCAGCCAGCAAACCCTTCCAGCACAATCTTGCCGACGGCGCGCTGGCTTTCCAGCAGTGCATGCGCTTTACGTAAATTCGCGGCATTAATGGTGCCGAAGTGCTCGCCGAGCGTGGTTTTCAGCACGCCCTGATCAATCAACTGCGCCACGCGGGTGAGCAGATTGTGTTGCTCGATAATATCGCGGGCGGTGAACATCGAACGGGTAAACATAAATTCCCAGTGCAGAGAGATGCTTTTCACCTTCAGCGGCAACGCATCCAGGCTTTCCGGATCGTCAATCAGTGCCAGCTTACCCTGCGGTTGCAGCGCATTAATCAGCTGCTGATAGTGCTCCTGGGTATTGTTCAGGCTGGCGACGTGCGTCACCTGCGCAATGCCAATTCGCGCCAGCTCTTCGGTCAGCGGTTTGCTGTGATCAATCACATGATGCGCACCCAGTTCTTTCACCCACTGCTGGCTGGCAGGGCGCGATGCGGTGCCGATAACCGTCAGGCGGGTCAGTTTACGCGCCAGCTGCGTCATGATGGAACCTACGCCGCCCGCCGCGCCAACGATCAGCAACACGTCGCCTTCGTTGCCGTTCTCGTTGATGCCAAGCCGGTCAAACAGCATTTCCCATGCGGTGATGGCGGTCAGCGGCAGCGCCGCTGCCTGGGCGTTATCCAGCGTTTTCGGTTTGTGCGCCACAATGCGCTCATCGACCAGTTGATATTCGCTATTGCTGCCCGGACGGGTCAACGCGCCCGCATACCACACTTCATCACCTGGCTGAAACAGCGTTACTGCTTGACCAACAGCTTTGACCACGCCAACGGCGTCCCAGCCCAGTACGCGCGGGGTATCGGCATTAAATCCGGCACGAACTTTGGTATCAACCGGGTTGACGGATATGGCTTTCACTTCGACCAGCAGATCGTGGCCGCTGGCCTGCGGTTGCGGCAGCTCAATATCACTGAGGAAATCCAGGTTACTGTTACCCTGCGCAGCGCGGGTAATGGCGATTGCTTTCATATGTGCTCCGTTAAGTAAGGGATGGGAGTGGGTGTGTGATTAATGGTAGTCAGGCTGATTGATATGAGAAACCATCAGAATCGGGAAGCACTTATCCTCGGGCAGTGAAAATCCTCCGACGGAGAGTTCTCACCCACTCAACGGGCAGCATTGTGCAGGCGGCAAAAGGGTTGGGCTGGGGGAATTGATATTGCAGGTGATGAGATCCCATAGGCCGGATAAGGCGTTAGCCGCTATCCGGCGATAGACCTTAATCGACGTCCGGCACCGGAATATCGGCGCTGACGCGCAGATCCTGGTCATCGAAAATCATGCAGTGCGGGCTATCAAAGGCGAGGGTGATTTTCTGCCACGGGCGGAAATGCACATCGCCGGGCAGCAGGATTTTAATGTTGTCGTGGCCATAGCACTGGCCGAAAAGATAAGTATTGTTGCCGAGCCGCTCTACCACTTCGCACTGAAACTCCAGCTGCGTACTGCGTGTGACATCGGTGGAGAGGTGCTCCGGGCGGATCCCCAGCGTCACCGCAGCCCCCGGCTCAAGGCGCGAAGTCGTGATCGCCAGCGTTAACGGATGCCCCTGCGCAAGGGTGACGGTAAGCTCGCCCGGTTGCCACGCTTTCACCGTCGCCGGCAGGAAGTTCATCTTCGGTGAGCCGATAAATCCGGCGACAAACTTATTTTTCGGGTTGTAATAGAGCTCCATCGGCGAGCCCATCTGCTCGACATTGCCGTAATTCATCACCACGATTTTATCGGCCAGCGTCATCGCTTCCACCTGGTCATGCGTGACATACACCATGGTGGTTTTCAGCTCCTGATGCAGACGAGCAATATGCAGGCGCATCTCAACGCGCAGTTCGGCATCAAGGTTGGAGAGCGGTTCATCAAACATAAACACGCGCGGGTTACGCACAATGGCGCGACCAATCGCCACGCGCTGGCGCTGACCGCCGGAGAGCTGTTTCGGTTTTCTGTCCAGCAGGTGGCTGAGCTGTAAGGTTTTGGCGACCATCTCCACCTGGCGGCGGATCTCCTCCTTCGGCACTTTGTTCACTTTCAGGCCGTAGCCCATATTTTCCGCCACGGTCATATGCGGATAGAGCGCATAAGACTGGAACACCATCGAGACGCCGCGATGTGCGGGCGCGACATCATTCATCACCTCATCGCCAATCAATACTTCCCCTTCGCTGACCTCTTCCAGTCCCGCAATCATGCGCAGCATGGTCGATTTCCCGCAGCCGGAGGGGCCGACAAATACGGCAAACTCGCCGTCTTCAATCGACAGATTCACATTGTTCAGCGTCACCGTGTCGCCAAACCGTTTGGTGACATTCCTCAGTCGTATATTGGACATCAACGTTCCCCGAAATTAGTAGCCGTTATGTGCTGCGATAAGCGCGTTGTCGGATGTTTTTGTTTTACGTATAACAATCAGGCGACAGGTCTGCTCAACCGCGAAAATTCATGCTCAGACTATAACTTCCAGTGATTTCGCGCCCTATATCGAATTTCCATTTCTGTTGCATCTGTCACACAACTGACAGTTAATTCTCGTTTTATTCATCGCTCAAGCGTAGCGTATAACAAATTCGATAAGGCGCGTGAATGCGTTTTAAGCCCAGTGATATCAGGTGATTTTTAAGCTGTCTCATCGGATGTTGCACCATAAAAACCACTAAAATGTTATACCTTGACATGAGGGTGATAATGAAAAAGAGAACACTTACCGCACTGATCCTCTCTGCACTGGCTGCCGGCCAGCTTATTAGCCTGTCGGCGCACGCGGCGACAAAGCAGCTTAACGTCTGGGAAGACATCAAAAAGTCCGTCGGTATCCAGGATGCCGTCAAAGATTTTGAGCAAAAGTACGACGTTAAAGTGAACGTGCAGGAGATGCCCTACGCACAGCAACTGGAAAAATTACGCCTTGATGGCCCGGCTGGCATCGGGCCGGATGTGCTGGTTATCCCCAATGATCAGTTGGGTGGCGCGGTTGTGCAAGGGCTGCTGACCCCCCTGAATCTGGACAAAGAAAAGGTTGACGCCTTTACCCCGGCCTCCATCAACGCTTTTCGTCTGGATAACACTCTGTATGGCGTACCGAAAGCGGTAGAAACGCTGGTGCTGATTTACAACAAAGATCTGCTCGACAAGCCGCTGCAAAGCCTGCCGGAGTGGCTTGAGTACTCGAAAAAACAGCGCGAGCAGAACAAATACGGTCTGCTCGCGAAATTTGACCAAATCTATTACAGCTGGGGCGCTATCGGCCCAATGGGCGGTTACCTGTTCGGCAAAAACGACAAAGGCGGCTATAACCCGCAGGATATCGGCCTGAATAAACCGGGCGCGGTAGAAGCGGTCACCTTCCTGAAAAAATTCTACAGCGAAGGGGTGTTTCCGTCGGGGATCCTCGGTGATAACGGGCTGAATGCTATCGATTCGCTGTTTACCGAGAAAAAAGCCGCGGCGGTGATTAACGGCCCGTGGGCTTTCCAGCCCTATGAAGCCGCTGGCATTAATTACGGCGTGGTACCGCTGCCAAACTTGCCGGACGGCAAACCGATGAGCTCCTTCCTCGGCGTGAAAGGCTATGTCGTCTCCACCTGGAGTAAAGACAAGCAACTGGCGCAGCAATTTATCGAATTTATCAACCAGCCGCAGTACGTGAAAACGCGCTATATCGCCACCCGCGAGATCCCGGCGCAGAAAGCAATGATTGACGATCCGGTCATTAAAAATGACGAAAAGGCCAGCGCAGTGGCGGTACAGGCTGCGCGCGCGACGGCAATGCCGGGCATTCCTGAGATGGGCGAAGTCTGGGGACCGGCAAATGCCGCACTGGAACTGAGCCTGACCGGCAAGCAGGAACCGCAGGCCGCGCTCGATGCCGCGACCAAACAGATCCACATGCAAGTTGAAGCCATGCAGGCCAGTAACCAGTAACCGCTTGTTGTAGCAGAACGGGAGGGCAACCTCCCGTTGTCGAAAAGGAGTCGTACGTGATTATCAGTCCCAGCGAGAATTTTGCCAAAACGCAAGCAGGGCGTCATGCGTGGTGCGGGCTGCTGCTGGCCATTGTGCCGGGCTTTGGTCAGTTTTATCATCGCCAGTGGCTAAAAGGCCTTATCTTCCTTGTCCTGCTGAGCAGTTTTACCGGCATTTTTTATGATTTTTTGCGCGAGGGGATCTGGGGGTTATATACCCTCGGCGAAGAAGTACCGCGCGATAACTCGATCTTTTTGCTGGCAGAAGGGATCATCAGCCTGCTGATCATCGCCTTTGGCCTGATGGTCTGGTATCTGTCGCTACGCGATGCATGGATCAACGGCAAAAAGCGCGACGAAGGTAAGCCGCTGAACAGCGTGCGCAAGCAGTATCAACTGCTGCTCAGCGACGGTTTTCCTTATCTGATGATCACGCCCGGCTTCATCCTGCTGGTGTTTGTGGTGATTTTCCCGATCCTGTTCGGCTTCTCTATTGCTTTCACCAACTACAACCTCTATCACACGCCGCCCGCCAAACTGGTGGACTGGGTGGGATTAAAGAATTTCGTCAATATCTTTACCCTGTCGATCTGGCGTTCGACCTTCCTCGATGTGTTGCAGTGGACGGTGGTCTGGACGCTGCTGGCGACCACGTTGCAATGCACCGTTGGTGTGCTGCTGGCGATCCTGGTGAACCAGAAAGATCTGCGCTTCAAGCCGCTGGTACGCACCATTTTTATTTTGCCGTGGGCGGTGCCGGGCTTTGTCACCATTCTGGTCTTCGCCGGAATGTTTAACGACTCATTTGGCGTGATTAACAACGCCATTCTGGCTTTCTTCGGTATTGCGCCGAAAGCGTGGCTGACCGATCCGTTCTGGACGAAAACCGCGCTGATCATGATGCAAACCTGGCTCGGCTTCCCGTTTGTCTTTGCCATGACCACCGGGGTGTTGCAGGCGATTCCGGACGATCTGTACGAAGCGGCGAAGATGGATGGCGCCAGCACCTGGACCCGGCTGCGCACTATTACGCTGCCGCTGGTGCTCTACTCAATCGCGCCGATCATCATCACTCAGTACACCTTCAATTTTAATAACTTCAACATCATCTACCTGTTTAACAACGGCGGTCCGGCGGTGGCGGGCGCGAACGCTGGCGGCACCGATATCCTGGTGTCGTGGATTTACAAACTGACGATGTCCTCTTCGCAGTACGCGATTGCGGCGACCATCACCATTTTGCTGTCGATTTTTGTCGTCGGGCTGGCGTTGTGGCAGTTCCGCGCGACCAAATCTTTTAAAAACGACGACATGGCATAAGGGAAGAAAAATGGCTAAATCACAAAGTATCCGCCGCGAGAAGTGGATCCGCCTGTCGCTCTCCTGGCTGGTTATCGCGCTGGTATCGTTGATCATTATCTACCCGCTGGTCTGGACGGTCGGCGCGTCGCTGAACGCCGGTAACAGCCTGCTCAGCACCTCGATCATCCCGGAGAACCTCTCATTCCAGCACTATGCCGATCTGTTTAACGGTCAGGTGAACTACCTGACCTGGTACTGGAATTCAATGAAGATCAGCCTGCTGACGATGGTGCTGACCTTAATCAGCGTCAGCTTTACCGCCTACGCCTTTTCGCGCTTCCGTTTTAAGGGGCGGCAGAATGGCCTGATGCTGTTTTTGCTGTTGCAGATGATCCCGCAGTTTTCCGCGCTGATCGCCATCTTCGTGCTGTCGCAGCTGCTGGGTTTGATCAACAGCCATATGGCGCTGGTGCTAATCTACGTGGCCGGGATGATCCCGATGAACACTTACCTGATGAAAGGCTACCTCGATGCCATCCCGCGCGATCTGGATGAATCTGCGCGCATGGACGGCGCCAGCAACTTCCGCATCTTTATCGAGATCATCATGCCGCTGTCGAAGCCGATTGTGGCGGTAGTGGCGTTGTTCTCCTTCACCGGGCCGCTGGGGGATTTCATCCTCTCCAGCACCATTTTGCGCACCCCGGACAAATACACGCTGCCGATTGGCCTCTACAACCTGGTAGCGCAAAAAATGGGTGCCAGTTACACCACCTATGCGGCGGGCGCGGTATTGATCGCCGTGCCGGTGGCCATTCTCTACCTTGCCTTACAAAAATACTTCGTCTCCGGCCTGACCTCCGGCAGCACCAAAGGATAACCACATGAAAAGATTTACACCCGCTCTGCTTGCTGTTTGTCTCTGTAGTTTGTCCGCCAGCACGTTTGCCGCCGACGCGTTAAAGACGCGCCCGTTCAGCGGCATGCCCGCCGACTTTATTAAAGGGGCTGATATCTCCACGCTGTTGGATGCCGAAAAGCACGGGGCGAAATTTTATAACGACAAAAATCAGCAACAGGATGCGCTCGCCATCCTGAAAGCTAACGGCGTTAACTATGTGCGCCTGCGTTTGTGGGTCGATCCGAAAGACGCGCAGGGCCAGGCTTACGGCGGCGGCGATAACGATCTGGCGACCACGCTGGCGCTGGCAAAACGGGCGAAAGCGCAGGGCATGAAGCTGCTGCTCGATTTTCACTACAGCGATTTCTGGACCGATCCCGGCAAACAGTTCAAACCGAAAGCCTGGGAAAAAATGGATTATGCGCAGCTAAAAACGGCGATCCACGACTATACCCGCGACACCATCGCCCGCTTTAAGCAGGAGGGCGTGCTGCCGGATATGGTGCAAATCGGCAATGAAATTAACTCCGGCATACTGTGGCCGGAAGGCAAAAGCTGGGGGCAGGGCGGCGGAGAATTCGACCGGCTGGCGGGGCTGCTCACCTCAGCGATTGACGGGCTGAAGGAGAACCTGAAAAACGGCGAACAGGTGGAGATCATGCTGCACCTGGCGGAGGGCACCAAAAACGATACCTTCCGCTGGTGGTTTGATGAAATCACCAAACGCAATGTGCCGTTCGATGTGATTGGCCTGTCGATGTATACCTACTGGAACGGGCCGATAAGCGCGTTGCAGGCCAATATGGACGACATCAGCAAGCGCTACAACAAAGATGTGATTGTGGTGGAAGCGGCTTACGGCTATACGCTGGCTAACTGCGATAACGCGGAAAACAGCTTCCAGGAGAAAGAAGAGAAAGCGGGCGGCTACCCTGGCACCGTGCAAGGGCAATATGACTATATCCACGATTTAATTCAGTCCGTGATTAATGTTCAGGGCCATCGCGGTAAAGGTATTTTTTATTGGGAGCCAACCTGGATTGCCGTGCCGGGAAATACCTGGGCGACGCAGGCGGGAATGAATTATATCAACGATAAGTGGAAAGAAGGCAACGCGCGGGAAAATCAGGCGCTGTTTGATTGTCAGGGGAAAGTGCTGCCCTCAGTGAAAGTCTTTAATTAACTCTGGTGTTGTAAATTTCAGGACGTTTAATATGAATAAATTTGCGCCTTTAAGCCCGAAGGTTGTCTCGCTATTGCATGGCGCGGACTATAACCCGGAACAATGGGAGAATTATCCCGGTATTATTGATGACGATATTGCCATGATGAAGCAGGCAAATTGCAATGTCATGTCGATCGGGATATTTAGCTGGTCGAAACTGGAGCCGCGGGAAGGTGAGTTTAATTTCGCCTGGCTCGATTCGGTGATTGAAAAATTATATGCAGCGGGAATTCATATTTTCCTCGCTACGCCGAGCGGCGCACGGCCCGCCTGGATGTCGCAGAAATATCCGCAAGTGCTGCGCGTCGGGCGCGATCGCGTGCCGGCGCTGCACGGCGGGCGGCACAATCACTGCATGACATCGCCGATCTACCGGGAAAAAACGCTGAAAATCAATACGCTGCTGGCTGAGCGCTATGCGCAGCATCCGGCGGTACTCGGCTGGCATATTTCCAACGAGTACGGCGGAGAATGCCACTGCGATTTGTGTCAGCAAAAATTCCGCGACTGGCTGCAAGCCCGTTACCAGACGCTGGAAAACCTCAACCACGCCTGGTGGAGCGATTTCTGGAGCCACACTTACAGCGACTGGTCGCAAATTCAGTCGCCGTCGCCGCAGGGCGAAGTGTCGATCCACGGTCTGAATCTCGACTGGCGGCGCTTTAATACCGCGCAGGTCACCGATTTCTGCCGCCATGAAATCGCGCCATTGAAAGCCGCGAATGCACAGCTTCCGGTGACCACCAACTTTATGGAGTATTTCTACGATTACGACTACTGGCAACTCGCGCCAGCGCTCGACTTTATCTCCTGGGACAGCTATCCGATGTGGCACCGGGACAAAGACGAAACGCAGCTCGCCTGCTACACCGCGATGTATCACGACATGATGCGCACGTTGAAAGGCGGCAAGCCGTTTGTGCTGATGGAATCCACGCCGAGCGTCACTAACTGGCAGCCGACCAGCAAAGTGAAAAAGCCGGGAATGCATATTCTGTCGTCATTACAGGCGGTGGCGCACGGCGCGGATTCGGTGCAGTACTTCCAGTGGCGGAAAAGTCGCGGCTCGGTTGAGAAGTTCCATGGCGCGGTAATCGACCATGTTGGCCACCTGGATACCCGCGTCGGGCGCGAAGTGTGTGCGCTGGGCGAGATGCTGGCAAAACTCACGCCGGTAATGGGCTGTCGCACTGACGCGCGCGTGGCGATCATTTTCGACCAGCAAAACCGCTGGGCGCTGGATGATGCCGAAGGCCCGCGCAATAAGGGGATGGAGTACGAAAAAACGGTTAATGAACACTATCGCCCGTTCTGGGAAAAGGGCATCGCGGTGGATGTCATTAACGCCGACGCGGATCTGAGCCGTTATCAACTGGTGATCGCGCCCATGCTCTATATGGTACGTGAGGGCTTTGCCGAACGCGCCGAAGCGTTTGTCGCGGCGGGCGGGCATCTGGTCACCTCTTACTGGACCGGTGTGGTGAACGAAAGCGATCTCTGCTATCTCGGCGGCTTCCCTGGTCCGCTGCGCAAACTGGTGGGTATCTGGGCGGAGGAGATCGACTGCCTGGATGACAATGAACGCAATCTGGTGCAGGGGCTGGCGGGCAACGAGGCCGGGTTACAGGGGCCGTATCAGGCGCGTCATTTGTGCGAACTGATCCATGCCGAGAGCGCCAAACCACTGGCCACTTACCGGGATGATTTCTACGCCGGGCGCCCGGCGGTAACGGTCAATCAGTTCGGCAAAGGTAAGGCGTGGCACGTCGCTTCGCGCAACGATCTGGCCTTCCAGCGCGATTTCTTTGCCAGCATTATTGACGAACTGGCGCTGCCGCGTGCCGTTGAGCAGGATTTTCCGCCGGGCGTGGTGGCTACCGCGCGTACCGACGGCGAAACCACATTTGTCTTTATCCAGAACTTCAGCGCTCAGCAACAGACGATTACGCTGCCGCCAGGCTACCAGGATTGTCTGTCGGCCGCGACCGTCAGCGGCTCGCTGGTGCTGACACCGTGGGATTGTCGCGTTGTTAGCCGCCAGGCATAAGCCGACGTAATGTGCCTGCCCATTCGGGCAGGCTTTTTTTTATCTGTCGAAAATCAGGAGCCGATGATGGTGAGTCTTAAATCCTTCCTGCACTACTTCTCCGAACCGAAAAATACCGCAGCAGCGCCCATCAGCGATGCTGAGCTGCAACTGATCCAGCGGCTGGCGCAGGCATTTGGCGGTGCGGAGAACATTGAAAATGTTGATGCCTGTCTGACCCGTTTGCGTGTGACGGTGAAAGATCTGGCCATTGTGGATTCGCAGGCGCTGCAAAATGAAGGTGCGTTGGGGGTGATTATTCTCGGTCAGCAGGTGCATGCCATATTTGGTAAACAGTCAGATGCGCTGCGTAAATTACTCGATGAACATTTCTCCTCCCGCGCATAAATAAAAAAGGGATACCCGTGAGGGTATCCCGAAATAACTAACAGAAAAGCAATGGCAATATAAATTCTGTCAAGCAATGGCCTGGCAGTTCTCGGAGATAAATAACGAGGGCAATAAATTAATATACAAAATCATTCGCGTTATATCGTGGCGACAAACCTGTTCCTGCTCAAATAAGTGAGCGGAGTAAACAGATGCTGCCAATAAAGTGATAACGTGAAGGATAAAGTTTATTTACCACCAGGCTTCCACCTGTACGCCAAAGTTCCACGTATTATTTTTAGTGCCGTCTTCAAATGATTTTCCATCTTCCGAATCATTTAAATACGAAGCGAATACGCGCAATTCAGGCCGTGACATAAATTCCGGGCCATCCGCCAGACCTACAGCGAAGGTGTATTTTTCGCCGCTCTGTTTGTAGTGGGTGCCGTTTTTATAGTCGTCTTTCTGGTAGAAACCGCCGACTTCACCAATCAGACGTACATAATTGGTGAGCTGATACTGTGCGCGGCCAACCAGTGAAACCAGGCGGGTTTTGTCGGTATATTCCGTAATGTCGTTGGCTGAACCGTAGGTCAGCACGTGGTTCAGTGAGAACTTCTCGGTAAGCGGAATCAGGCCGGTGTTAATCACGCGGTAACCGCTGGCGTCGTTCACATAGTGCCACATGTCGTACCAACCGCCGCCCTGCGACACCATGTTCTGCGCCAGCCCTTTGTTGGCGTATTGCAGCACCAGTTTGTTATAGCCGCCAAACATATCCTGGCTGATTTCGCCGGTCACCATCACGCCGTCATCCGCTTCGTATAATCCGCCGTACTCTTTCTGTTTTTTGGTCGGATTTGGCATAGCGTAGTCGATGCCGAACTCTGTCCACGCGCCTGACCACGGTTTCCAGCCCGCATAGCGAACGTCGATATAGTTGATGTTGACGTCGTTATCGTTATCGACGCGGTAATCAACATCGTTAGCGTCGCCACGGATCCAGGCTACCGAGACCGCCCCAGGGCCGAAGGTGTAGTTTTCAATCCCGGCACCGGAACCGGAGATGTTCCAGTATTTGGTATCAATAATGTGCAGATCGTGGCGCTGGTAGTAACGTTTACCGCCCCAGATTACGGCGTTGGGATCGTTGGGAATAAGCCCTTTGATTTGCAGATTCAACTGACGCAGGCCGAACTGAGCGTCGTCGCCAATAGTGGTTTCGTTGTCGTTAGAGCCGTCGGAAACCATGCTCACCATGCTGTCGAGGTAAAAACTCACCTCGTCTTTTTTATACACTTCCGAGCCCAGTTCCAGTTCGCCGTAGGTATCGGATTCGTTACCCAGGCGGCCCAGCTTGTTCTTTTGCCACTCAACCTGCCCGCCATCGCCGGACACGCCTACGCCGCCGCGCAGGTAGCCATGAAAGTCGATCGGTACAGATGTCGCAGCCAGCAGTGAAGGTGAAGTCAGCGCAGCGGCTAACGCAAGAGTGAGAGTGCGTAGCGTAGTGTTCATATCATTCCTCTTATTGTTTTGTATTACGTTCACATAAACGATGTCATAAAATGCCTAAATGTAAAAACAGGCAAACTAACGATTGTGAATGTGTGATTAACTGCAAATAAATCAGCCTTTTTTGTTACCAATAGCGAATTTCTTCACAATGTTGGGTATTGTGAGCGTGATACTTATTTTGCGAAATTGAAGCGGGAGAATGTGTGGTGAGCGTTTTTTTAGGAAGCCCCTGTTACACTTGGCGCATAACAACATAAGGAACCGGACCATGAAGTCTAAAAGTGCAACGCTGGAAGACGTAGCCCGCCATGCGGGTGTCTCCTACCAGACCGTGTCCAGGGTACTCAACAAATCTGCCAATGTATCCGAAGCCACGCGTTTAAAAGTGGAGAAATCCATAGAGTTATTGCGTTACGTACCGAACCGGCTGGCGCAGCAATTAGTGGGAAAGCAGAGTCAGACTATCGGCCTGGTGACCACTTCGCTGGCGCTGCATGCTCCTTCGCAGGTGGCGGCGGCGGTGAAACGCTACGCCAACCTTGATGGCTACCAGGTCTTGATTTCGATGATCGATGAGAACGTCAATCAAGATATCCAGTCCGCCATCAATGAACTGAAGTCACAGTTGGTCGATAAAGTGATCATTAACGTGCCGCTGGAAACCGAAGAGGCCCAGCATATCGCCTCTGACAACGATGACATCGTCTGCTTGTTTCTCGATGTCGATCCGTACAGTTCCGTGTTTAACGTTTCGTTTAACCCGGCGGACGGTACCCGCGCCAGCGTTAAGCATCTGTATGAACTGGGCCACCGCGAGATCGCGCTGCTGGCCGGGCCGGAATCGTCGGTGTCGGCGAATCTGCGGCTGAAAAGCTGGATCGATACGCTCAGCGGCTATGGGTTGAAACCGGTAACGGTGTTTCATGGTAACTGGGATGCACAGAGCGGTTACGCTGGCGCATTACAGATGCTGCGCGAAACGCCGAATTTCACCGCCGTGCTGGTAGGCAACGATCAGATGGCACTGGGCGTATTGAGCGCCTTCCATCAACATCAGATTGCCATTCCCGGCGAGAAATCGGTGGTGGGTTACGACGGCACTTATGAAAGTTCGTTTTTCCATCCGTCGCTGACCACCGTTTCGCTGGATCTCGATTTGCAGGGCAAAGAAGCGGTGCGTCGTCTGCTCGACAGCGGTCATGGCGATGCGGCGCGCAGCTCGTCGGTGCTGCCTGCAAAACTTATCGTGCGCCATTCAACCGGCGCGTTGCAGGAGCAGGGGACCAATTTGCAGGAGATCTCCCAGCAGTTGCAGGCTATTGCGCATAAGCTGTGGAAGTAAGAGATATACGAAGCGCCATCGGCATTGTGCCGGTAGCGCTTCGGTTTACAGCGATTACTGCGCTTTTGGCGTCAGTTTCAGAAAACGCATCATGCCAGGGCGGCGTTCAGAGGTGAGCAGCAGGCGGTTGTCATCGGTAAAGTCGCGCAGTTCCGGCAGATTACTGGTTTCGCGTTCGACGCGTTGCACGGTTTCAATGTCGAAATAGTGCGCGGCGTTGCGCAGAAAGGCGTTGTATTTGGCGAGGAAATCGTCCATCCAGTGGTGAATCTCGATGATCACCGTGCAGGATTTCAGCAGGTTTAATACCTCATCGGTCAGCAGTTCAAACTCGAAGCCTTCGATGTCAACCAGCACCAGCGCGTTATCCAGATCCTGCGCGCGCAGGCTGGCAAAACTGGCAGCATTGGCTTCACCGAGGATGGTCAGCTCGCCGACCGAGTGGTTCTTTTTCCAGTTTTCCGCAATGACGGCGCGGCCTTTTTCCGTTTGCTCAAAGCAGATGGTCTTGCCAATCTTGCCGGAAACCAGCATACCGATGGCGTAGTAGCCATCCGCAGCACCAATGTCGATAAAAGTTGAGAAGCGGCCAGCTTCTGTTGCCTCGATCAGATTCAGGATCTCTTTTTCGTACAGCCCCAGGCACTGGGAGCCGAGATCGAGTTTTCCCCACCAGGTGTCGCGATCGAGATGTAATCCTTTGAACGGGCCGTATTTCACGGTGCCCTGCAACAGGTCGAAGACCTCTAATGACATACGTTCCTGACGCTCACGAATGGTTTCGCGACGCCAGTTTTCTCTCTGCTCCAGCGTGGACTGCTGTGCGCGTTCCAGCATCGGATGGAAATAATCTGCTTCCGCTAAAATAAATTGTTCTACGTTGTTCATTTTCATTATCACCTGAGTGCGGTTAGGCGCTTATTCACAATGACTGCAAAATACGTTTACGCTCGGCGTCGTCTTGCTGGGGCGTGTAATCCGCAACCGCGCAGGAGGCGCAAATACCTTGCTTCAGCCCAAAATCAAACAGCCCGCGGCGGAAACCGCTGAGGGTTTTTGACGCGTAAATATCAAAGATGGATGATGTCGCCACGTTGCCCGCCGGTGCGAGGTTGGTCTTGTCATCTAAAAAGCTCTCACAGCACGGCTGCACTGTACCATCGTAAAAGATGGTGAATTCGCGAAACGGTTTGACGCAGGGGCTGGTGCGAATGGTTGCCGACGCGGCATGCTCGGTCAGCACGCCCGCGCGGTTGGTGCCATATTTGCGCCAGTCCGGCCACTGGATCTTGATTTGCACGCCGCGATGACGGAATAAAATCGACGTCGAATTAACTACGTCGTCGATGCTGAAATCCGGGTACTTATCGCCGCACTCCAGCTTATCCAGCAGTTTGGTTACCCGGCGGCGGATCGCTGCAGGGGTTTGTGTCACATTGGAAGAGGGATGCAGCGTGACGCAGATATTGTTTAACCCGCTGTCAGAGAGCGTACTCAGACGCTCGATATCGAGGAAATCACCGTTGCTGTTAAAGGCGATGTGGCTGTAGGGCAGCGCCTCTTTGATGAGGGTGATTTTGCGCTCCAGATCTAAATCCAGCAGCGGTTCGTTATAAAGGTTCAGAGAGATGCGGTTTTCGTAGCGGATCGATGCCAGTTCGGCGCAGATCTTCTCCAGTGTAGTCGTATCCATATAACGCTGAAGCGCCTGGCGGTTAGAGAAGCTCACCGGGCAGTAATCGCACTTACGGTTGCAGTTATACGACAGCTCCAGATTGATGATTTCCACGTGGCGCTTAAACATGATCTGTTTCTGCTCCGCGGTCAGCGTCGCGCTGCGTCGGCTGTCCAGCAGGTTCTTGATGCTCTCATCTGATGCAAAGCTGATCTGCTCAAAATAATTCATGTACATTCTCCTGCCGCAACCGCATGTGGGTAGAACCCGTGCTTTGAGTTTTGTAATGCATTGATATTCATGGATCTATTGCCGCATCATGCCGATGAGCTACCAGACGCCGTGTAATGATATCGGCCAGCAGACTGAAAACCTGAGCCCGCAGCCTGATAATTAATTTCCTTTAAGGGACGCGTGGGCGTGATTCGCTTGTATTAGGCTGCAGACAGTTTAGCGTTGGGGCTGCAGAGGCTAAGGATGTAACAAACGTGTGTTCATAAGCCTTTTCTGCGCTTAGTGACAAGGGGCGACGCCCGTTAAATCAGGGAAGTCAGGAATAGAACCGGCGGGCTTCAGGTTGAGCGGTTTTGGCGTGAGGCCTCTTTTTTGAATACCAGCAAGGCGTTACTTAAGAGATCTCTTCTCCTCGCTCACGACAATAGTTTTGCGTCAGCGTTATTCGTAATTATCTTCTTAGCCTTAACCTAAATATTCACGCTCTTGTGCCGATAATTGTCGCAGGCCGCACCGCTTTTTGTGGGGCCGATGGTTGTGTCGTTATCTTATACAAGGGTAAAAATATGTCATTACGACGGTTTTCTTTTCTTATTTTCAGTCTCTTACTCTGTATCTTCCTCATCAGTTCTACCTCTAACCTTTGGTCACTTACGCGCAGCAACCAGTCACTGGATAGCGTGAACAAAGAAATTCGCGTGGTGTTATCCGTGATCGATCCGATCAACCACAGCCGTACATTGCGGGTCAGGCTGATGGAAGCGATGATTAACTCCAGCCTTGGCGATAGCGAGAAAGCCCGGGCATCACTTGAGAAAGCGCAAGAAGTGATGCAGAAAGCTTCTGCTGCTTTTGACGCCTATCAGGCGGCTTCACATATTGCCGGTGAAGAACAGTTTTCCGTTCCCTATAACAATGCCTGGCATGTTTATGTCAATGATGGTCTGAAACCGTTGATGGATGCCGCGAACCGTAATGACAGCGCGCGCTTTAATCAACTGGTCAGCGATACAATTCCGGTACTCGATCGTCAGTTCGAAATCACGCTGGATAATTTGCTGGCGTTTCGCGAGAAAAACGCGCAGCGCCTTAACAATGATGCGCAGAGCCGCTTTACCAACAGTGTGGTCACTATCGTTATCTTCGCTCTGCTGTTTACGCTGATTATCATCGCCATGTTTATCCTGATACGGCGGCGCGTTCTTTCTCCTCTTGACGCTGCGCGGCTTCACTGTCAGCAGATGGCTGCCGGAGAACTGCATAGCCCGGTGATCTCGCGCTCGAAAGATGAAATCGGGACGTTGCTCAGCTCGCTGGAGCAGATGCGTCTTTCGCTGGTGGACATCATTGCGCAGGTTCGTCATTCAAGCGAAAGCGTGGCTCATGCCGCCGAAGAAATTGCCGCAGGAAATACGGATCTCTCGGCGCGAACAGAGTCGCAGGCCGCTTCCCTTGGCGAAACGGCTGCCAGTATGGAACAACTGACTTCCACGGTGAAACACACCTCAGAAAACACGCACCAGGCTAACCAACTTGCCAGCAACATGCGCAACTCTGCGCAAGAGGGCAACACCATCGTTGAAGAAGCGGTGCTTTCAATGAAGGAAATCGAAAGCAGCTCAGGCAAAATCGACACAATTATCGGCCTGATTGAAGATATTGCTTTCCAGACTAATATCCTGGCGCTTAACGCGGCCGTTGAGGCAGCCCGCGCTGGCGAGCAGGGGCGCGGTTTTGCCGTTGTCGCCAGCGAAGTCCGTAATCTGGCACAGCGCTCGTCGGTTGCTGCGAAAGAGATTAAGGAGTTGATTGAGCAGTCCGGCACTCAGGTTCAGCTTGGCAGCGAAAGGGTGGAGCGAGCGGGCGAAAGCATGAAGCGCATTATCGCTTCCGTTAAACAGGTGTCCGAACTGATGTCGGAGATTGATCTCTCCACCAATGAGCAAAGCCGCGGTATTGAGCAGATCAATATTGCTGTCGCGCAAATGGATTCCGTTACCCAGCAGAACGCCGCTCTTGTTGAGGAAGCCTCTGCCGCGGCACATTCGCTGAAAGAGCAGTCGCAATTACTTAAACAGGCTGTGGCTGTCTTCAAACTTAACTGATGACAAACGGTGACAGGCAGGCTTCGGCCTGCCTCTCTTTTTTATGGTCGCGTTATCTTTGAAGGTGGTTTTGCGCTCCGGTTCCAGCAACGCGAGGCGTTTGAAAGGAAGCGGGGGTTGGTAAGGCTGGGCTGGGCTGGGTTAAGCAACAATCAGACTGCAGGGAAAAAGTGCGAAACAATGAAAATTAGGAGTTTTCCTACGATTTGATAAGCAGTAGACTATCCTTTTCCCTATCACATAACAAAATGAAATATACGATTCCAGCCAAGTTGTTCTTCGGTGTTTTAGCAGTGACTTTTGTTTGTTTAACATACTTGTTGATTAATGTGGTGATTTAAAAATGAAAAATGAAACGACAGAGATAGATTTACTGGAGTTGCTTTTCTTTATAAAAAAGAAAAGTAAAAGCATCATTTTCTCAATGGCGGTAGCGCTGGTTTTAGCAATTGTTTTTTTGTTAGTAGAAAAAGATAAAGTAGATATAAACTATGAAATAAAAATAAACAGTGATGCTCCCAGCATGATTATTAATTGTAATACTGATTTTGATTGCAAATCGAATTTCATTGAATCCATTATCAAAGACAATAGTGACAGATTTACTATTCAGTCAGATGAAAGAACAAAAGTAATTAATCTCACCTGGAGAGGCAAGACTTCAGAAAAACCGATCGCTGATGCTGCAATTAAAACGATATATCAAAAAATCAGCGCCTGGTATATTCAGGATTATCAAGCGTATAAAAGAATAATTGATGATAATAAAAACAACGAGATGAATGGTACTGAACTATATACAAAAATAGCCTTTATTACAAAGCTGGACTATTCGAAGGAAAAGGATTTTATCTTTATCAGTAAAGGTGACGTCAGTAAGAAATATAAAAAAGGTATATTCATCGTGTTATCGTTAATGATGGGGTTTATTTTATCGACTTTTTATCATTTAACGAAAAGAAGCATTGTTGAATATAATGAAAAGAAAACATTCAAAAAATCGCAAATTAACTAAAGAGCATGGTTGCTTGTTACCCAAAGTAATACCAGTGTATAAATAAAGTATAAGCCCGCCGAGTGAGTTATCCGGAAAATGGGGTTCACTCGAGAGTTGCGGGCTTTTTACAGTAGTAAATGGAAACAGGATCAACCAGATGGGTGTTATACAGCACCCATTTCCTTAGCAGAGTAAGTCATTAAAAAAGTTAACTGATTCATCTTTAATCAACACGATTGATAACCGGGAACATCAGGATAGATCTATAAAAATCCGTTTCGGGTATTGTATTGGCACTGACAACATAACCGTATTCCTTTCCTGCCCATATTTCTTTTATCAACCACGGTTCGGTACATACTGAGAGAGCCCCGTCTGCCAGGCTGGGGCAGAGCAGGTTAGCAGAACCGAGATGGACTCCTGAGACGACGGAAAAGTTGAATCAGATTCAACCGATTCGGGGTGCCCTTGCTTGTGAAGGCTGAGAAATACCTGTATTACCCGATCTGTAAGATATCCACGTCAGTAACGACGGGATTTTCCGCCGTTGTGTACCCGAATAATTTTCAAAAATGAAAAAAGCCCCGCCTTTTTAGGTTCGGGGCAAGATCTGGCGCGCTTAAATTTACCGTAGGCTGTACGTTAAAAAGTAGCGGCCTGCGTGCTGTTCGATGCTGTATACCCTGCCGCTGTAATCGACCCGAACCGTGTCACCGTCAACGGCGATCGCCGCCAGGGTGCCGCTGCCAGTCAGGAATGGAAAGTCGCCGTAAAGCTGCTGCACGCTAGCTCCATCGGCGTTGCGTAGGTAATACCGGTATACGGTCGGAACGGTGGCTCCGCCTTCGCTGTTCTGCGTGGTGTAAAGCCATGTGCCCGGGGCGAGCTGGCTGATAACTCAGCCAGGCGAAGATGGCCAGCAACACAGTTAACAGCCAATGGGCCGCATTAATGCGCACTTTCTGATAAAACCATAAATAAGTTTGCGGCAGTGCGGCGTTACGTCCGTAGCCGTGACTGCGTGCTTCTCTCATATTGTTTTGTAGGGTCTGCCGTCCACTTATAGGGCCGATGCCTGGCGGTGATGCCATCTTCCTTCTCCTTTTCCCTTTGAATATTATGGGAATTATGTGTCGGCAACTGATTGATAAGCAAGCAGTAAAAAACCGTTCTTTACGGCGTAGAGAAAGATACCTGTGGTTTCAGGAACCATAAAAATCAACGTGTCAGACTGCCTGAGGTATCGATGTTGTGTTCATGACCGCTATGAAATCATTAAATTCTCATGACTTGCACCTGCTTGTCGAAAAGCCGATTAGCCGGTGAAGCCGTCGTCGTAATGTGGGCGCGCCCGCGTGGGTTGTGATGAGAGGCAGATGCCGTTTTTATAGGGGTTGTGTCTTTGTCTTCCCGCTGGCATGATCCTGAACAGGGATTAATGAGAGCATTAATCGCAAGTAGTTGAATTTGTTTTAAATGACTCGGGGTGCCCTTCTTTGTGAAGGCTGAGAAATACCCGTATTACCTGATCTGGATAATGCCAGCGTAGGGAAGTCAGATGCCTGTCGGGTTATCACTTCTTCCACGGCCTGGCAGGAGCGAAACCATGCAACCTGACCTGCTCGATCGTGCGCAAACCGCACATGCCTTACAGCAATTCCGCCGCCATTCCCCGCTTGTTCACTGTATGACCAACGATGTTGTACAAACCTTTACCGCCAATGTGCTACTGGCGCTTGGCGCGTCACCGGCCATGGTGATTGATCGTGACGAGGCGCAGCAATTCAGTGCGATTGCCGATGCGCTGTTGATTAACGTTGGTACCTTAACCCGCGAGCGGGCCGATGCGATGCTGGCGGCCGTTGAAAGCGCAAATGCGTCAGGTAAACCCTGGACGCTCGATCCTGTGGCCGTCGGCGCGCTCACTTTCCGTACGCAATTTTGCCAGCAACTGCTTACCCTGCATCCGGCGGCGATCCGCGGCAATGCCTCCGAAATTCTGGCACTCGCGGGAGTGAGCGCAGGCGGGCGCGGCGTGGATACCACCGATACCACCAGCAATGCGTTGCCCGCAGCGCAGGCGCTGGCGCGGCAAACCGGCGCTGTGGTGGCCGTTACCGGCGAAGTGGACTATGTCACTGATGGCCGTCGTACACTGATGGTCACCGGGGGCGATGTGCTGATGACGCGGGTTGTCGGCACAGGTTGCGCGTTATCCGCCGTGGTGGCCGCCAGTTGTGCGCTGCAAGGCGATCGCCTGGTGAATGTGGCTGCCGCCTGCGCCTGGTTCGGGCTGGCGGGTAGCCTGGCGGTCGCGAACAGCAACGGGCCGGGCAGCTTTACGCCCGCGTTTCTCGACGCGCTCTACGCGCTCGGCGGGGAGGGTTCGTTATGAGGCGAATCAATGCATTGACCATCGCCGGTACCGATCCCAGCGGTGGCGCGGGAATTCAGGCAGATTTAAAAACCTTCTCGGCGCTTGGCGCTTACGGCTGCTCGGTGATCACCGCGCTGGTGGCGCAAAACACCCGCGGCGTGCAGTCGGTGTACCGTATCGAACCGGATTTTGTCGCCGCGCAACTCGACTCGGTACTCAGCGATGTGCGTATCGACACCACCAAAATCGGCATGCTGGCGGAAACCGATATTGTTGAAGCGGTGGCGGAGCGCCTGCGCCGCTATCAGGTACGCAATGTGGTGCTGGATACGGTAATGCTCGCCAAGAGCGGCGATCCGCTGCTGTCACCCTCCGCCGTGTCGGCGCTGCGTCAGCATTTACTGCCGCAGGTTTCACTTATTACGCCCAATCTGCCTGAGGCCGCGGCGCTGCTTGACGCGCCACATGCCCGCACCGAGCAGGAGATGCATGCGCAGGGAGAAGCGCTGCTGGCACTCGGCTGCGAGGCGGTGCTGATGAAAGGCGGTCATCTGGATGACGCCGAAAGCCCGGACTGGCTCTTCACTCGTGATGGCGCGCTACGCTTTACCGCACCGCGAGTGGCGACGAAAAATACCCACGGCACAGGCTGCACGCTCTCCGCCGCGCTGGCTGCGCTGCGCCCGCGCCACAACGACTGGGCGTCGACGGTCGCGGAAGCCAAACAGTGGCTGACGGCCGCGCTGATGCAGGCGGATTCGCTGGAAGTCGGTAGCGGAAACGGGCCGGTTCACCATTTCCATCAGTGGTGGTAAACCAGGATCCGAAACGTGCCAGCAGATAATGCTGAAAAAAAAGGCAGCGGTGGAAAATCTCGCCCATGAGTACCAGGCTTATTTCTGCCTGCCGTAAGGCAGGTCGGGATAATCCAATTCGCTTTGCGCGAAGCTTACGGGAGCATAGCTATGACTGATATTGTGCAGTTACTCGGCAAAGACGCCGACAGCCTTCTGCAACACCGCTGTATGACCATCCCCGCTGACCAACTCTATTTGCCGGGCGGCGATTATGTGGATCGCGTGATGGTCGATAACAACCGTCCGCCTGCGGTACTACGTAACATGCAGACGCTGTATAACCACGGGCGGCTGGCGGGAACCGGGTATCTGTCCATTCTGCCGGTTGACCAGGGGATTGAGCACTCGGCGGGCGCATCCTTTGCAGCGAATCCGCTCTATTTTGATCCGAAGAATATCGTGGAGCTGGCGATTGAAGCCGGGTGTAACTGTGTTGCCTCTACCTACGGTGTGCTGGCCTCTGTTTCCCGCCGCTACGCGCACCGCATTCCCTTCCTCGTCAAACTCAACCACAATGAAACCCTCAGCTACCCGACGGAATATGACCAGACGCTGTATGCCAGCGTTGAGCAGGCATTCAATATGGGCGCAGTGGCCGTTGGCGCGACCATCTATTTTGGATCGCTGGAATCCCGTCGCCAGATTGAAGAGATCTCTGCCGCCTTTGAACGCGCGCATGAGCTGGGGCTGGTGACCGTGCTGTGGGCCTACCTGCGCAACTCTGCTTTCAAGAAAGATGGCGTGGATTACCATGTTTCGGCGGATTTGACCGGCCAGGCGAATCACATTGCCGCCACTATCGGCGCGGACATCGTGAAGCAGAAAATGGCGGAAAATAACGGCGGCTATAAGGCGGTTAACTTCGGTTATACCGATGAACGCGTCTACAGCAAACTGACCAGCGATAACCCGATCGATCTGGTGCGTTACCAACTGGCGAACTGCTACATGGGGCGCGCGGGGCTTATTAACTCCGGTGGCGCTGCTGGTGGGGACACCGATCTGGCCGATGCTGTCCGTACGGCGGTTATCAATAAACGCGCGGGTGGCATGGGGTTGATCCTTGGCCGTAAAGCGTTCAAGAAAACCATGGCTGACGGCGTGAAACTGATTAACGCCGTGCAGGATGTCTATCTTGATCAGAAAGTGACCATCGCATAACTTTTCCGTTATCTCCTCTCCATTTCGGGGAGGAGATTTTCTTATGAATCAGTCAATTATTTCGATTAAACCCTCCCGCTGACGAGGGCAGGGAAAGGCATTTTTAAGTGGGTCAGCGCAATAACGGGCAATCCGGCGGTAACCGGCACTGCAACGCGTTGGGCAGCACTTCAATGCGGAAATGCTCGCCGCTCAGCGGTTCACCGTCGAGGTTAAAGGTAATTTCATGCGGAGCGCTGATCTCAAACCACGCCGATTTTCCGTCAATAATATGCGGATTATCGTCCGGCTGCGTCAGGGTGGTTAACAGCGCCGGTAACAACTCTTCGCCGGTAAAAATACGCAGATGCAATAGGCCATCGTTAATCAGCGCCTGCGGGCAAAGCTGTTGTCCGCCGCCCGCCTGGCGGCCGTTACCAATGCCAATCACCAGCGCATCACCCTGCCACTGGAAATCCTCACCGCGAATTTCGCAGCGGTCGGCTTTCAGCTTATCCAGCCGCAGCAGCCCGTGGATCAGATAAGAAACCCCGCCCAGCGCGGCCTTTAGTTTTTCCGGTGTTTCCGTGGTGATGCGGGTACCAAAACCACCGGTTGCCATATTGATAAAACAGGTTTTATCGTTGACGCGGGCGATATCGATAGCCACCGCTTTACCCATTATGGCCAGCTGTAACGCTTTCTCCAGCGTCTCGGGGATCCCCGCGCTGGTGGCAAAATCATTGGCGGTGCCGAGCGGCAAAATACCGAGCGCCGGAATATTATCACCCGTGCAGTTCACCAGCGCTGTTGCCACTTCGTTGATGGTGCCATCGCCACCGCCTGCGATCACCGTATCCACGCCAAGCTGCTGTGCTTCCTTAACGTAGCGCCCGGCATCGCCTTTTTCCCAGGTGACGCGCACCTGAATATCCATGCCTTCGTCACGCAGCAACGCGATAGCTGTGCGCAGCGTTTCGTCGCCAGCGCTTTTACCGTTGAGGATCAATAAGCTTCCAGGAATTTTTCCCATATTTCTCGTCCTTATTGCATGCAATGAGGAAAGTGTATCTCACGAGCGTGGAGGGGGTAAAAAAAGCGGAAAAAAGAGTTAAAAAAAATCAGCCTGCGTAAGGGAGATTACGCAGGCTAAGGAGGTGGTTCCTGGTACAGCTAGCATTTATGGGTTATGTTTTTCAGCGAGATGGATAATACCCATAACGACCGGGGAGGTATGTGATCCGATTCTAAGATTTTTCCAGCCGTAAAAATAACCCTGCTAAATTACTTCGCGTGAGGATTACGCGTCGACTGTCCGGTGAAATTGCGCATCAGAAGCGCATATTCCAGCGCCATATCCTGCGGAACCGGCAACCAGATAGTATAACCATCGCCTGGTGCTACCGGCATCGCTTCGCCTTTGGCGTTTTCCATCTGCTCAAGCGTAAAGTTGACGTTGCCCTGCGGCGTCATCAGCTCCAGGCTGTCGCCGACCGAAAACTTATTTTTCACCGCGACGGCTGCCAGATTGCCTTTACGCTCGCCGGTGAATTCGCCGACAAACTGCTGGCGCGCGGAAACCGAGTAGCCATAGTCATAGTTCTGGTAATCATCGTGCGTGTGGCGGCGCAGGAAACCTTCGGTGTAACCGCGATGCGCCAGCCCTTCCAGCGTTTCCAGCAGCGAAGTGTCGAACGGTTTACCCGCGGCGGCATCGTCGATCGCTTTGCGGTAAACCTGCGCGGTACGGGCGCAGTAGTAGAACGATTTGGTACGGCCTTCAATTTTCAGCGAGTGCACGCCCATCTGCGTCAGGCGCTCAACGTGGGCAATTGCGCGCAGATCTTTCGAGTTCATGATGTAGGTGCCGTGCTCATCCTCGAAGGCGGTCATGTACTCGCCTGGACGCTGCGCTTCCTCAATCATAAAGACTTTATCGGTCGGCGCGCCGACGCCCAGCGTGGGTTCGATGTTCTGCACCGGAATCGGTTCGTGAACATGTACGATATTGCCGATAGCGTCTTCTTTGCCTTCCTGCACGTTATATTCCCAGCGGCAGGCGTTAGTGCAGGTGCCCTGGTTCGGATCGCGCTTGTTGATATAGCCTGAAAGCAGGCAACGGCCGGAATAAGCCATGCACAGTGCGCCGTGCACGAAGATTTCGATCTCCATTTCCGGCACCTGGCTGCGAATTTCGGCGATCTCTTCCAGCGACAGCTCGCGGGAGAGGATCACACGCGTCAGCCCCATCTGCTGCCAGAATTTCACCGTTGCCCAGTTGACCGCGTTCGCCTGCACGGAGAGGTGAATCGGCATCTGCGGGAAGTTTTCGCGCACCATCATGATAAGCCCCGGATCGGACATAATCAGCGCATCCGGCCCCATCTCCACCACCGGTTTCAGATCGCGGATGAACGTTTTCAGCTTGGCGTTATGCGGCGCTATATTCACCACTACGTAGAATTTTTTGCCCTGCGCGTGGGCTTCATTGATGCCGATTTGCAGGTTTTCGTGGTTGAATTCGTTATTGCGTACTCGCAGCGAGTAGCGCGGCTGGCCAGCGTAAACGGCGTCCGCGCCGTAAGCGAAGGCGTAACGCATATTTTTCAGCGTTCCCGCCGGGGACAGGAGTTCCGGTTTAAACATGATTTTCTCGTTCTGATGACAGGTCAGATCGCCTCACCAGGTGAGGCGGCGGGGGAGTTCCCCTAAATTTAGGGCGGGAATTGTAGCGCCGCGCGCCAGGGGAGTAAACCTGCGCGTTAGTTCACGCGCAGATAAGTGCCGTCGGCGCTGACGTTATGGCCGAAACCGCAGTTTTCAGCATTGTCGGTGCGGGCATCGAGCTTCAGACCATCCGGTGAAAGCGCCAGGGAGATAGTGCATTGCATGCCAAAATCTTTAATCACCACCGCGCCTTTGCCCTCTTTCAGCGTTACTTTTTCTGAGAACTCGCCTAAATTGGGGCCCGAGTACATCGCCATCAACCCAAAATAAGCGCCTTCCCAGTCCGCCTGCCAGCTATCGCCGCCCCGCGGCTTGAGAATAAAGGTTTGAAAGTTGCCTCGCCCGGCGTACTGCCAGTATTCACCGGAGGGAGAGGTGGGTTTTGGCAGCGCGTCGAGTTTGTCCTTAATCAGCGACAGGTTATAGGCCGATTTTTTATTGTCCGGATAGATAGCCAGCCAGGCCTGCGCTTTACGATATTTACCTTCGCGAATCCAGGTGAGCGCCACGTTGTTATACGCAGTCGCCAGCTTGTCTTCATCAAACTGCTGAACGTTGGCGTCGCACTGCTCCTGCCATGCCACTTGTTGTTCGAACGCTTCCCGGGCTTTGGGATAGTTTTTCGCTTTGTAAAACTGCTCGCCCTGTTTTGCATAACCAGAGATCTTCGCGCAATCGGCGGCCATTTCTTCGTCGGTTATTTCCGCCTGGCAACTGAACGCAGCCAACAGCAGCATCAGTACGCCATAGTCATATTTCCTCACCATCCTTCTCCTTTATTATTGTTTTGATACGTCTGAAGCCGCCCGCCATGATACAGAGGATTACAGCATTGTTCACGACCGGTTTATACTCGGCGCTGGGCCTTGTCAGGGCGGTGTCGTGTTGCTGTCGGGTAACGATCGTGTTGCTGTCCGCGTGGTTCAGCGACACTGCAAGCCGGTTTCCTGTGGAGAAATATCATGAGCAATAAAGTGAAAGCGTTCCGTCTGGCCCGCGCCTGGTCGCAGGAGCAGCTTGCAGAGATGGCCGCGTTGAGCGTCAGAACGGTGCAGCGAATTGAAAGTGGCGATCAACCTTCGCTGGAGACGCTGAGTGCGTTAGCGGCGGTGTTTGGCGTCAGTGTCACTGAGTTATCCGGGCAGGCGGAAGCGGGGGAAGAGGCGCTGGATCAGCGCATTACTGCTGCGCGGGAAAAGCTCGATGCCGAAAGCCGCTTCTGGCGATCGCTTATCACCGCCGTCATTGTCTGCGCGCTGCTCTATTTCCTTAATCGCAGTACCGCGCCAGAACCGCTGTGGTCACTGTGGGTGGTAGCGATTTGGGGCGGATTGCTGCTGGTGCGGGGATTGCGGCTCTTTGTCTTCGCTGAGCCGATCGCCCGCTGGCGCAAACAGCGTTTACAGCGGCTGTTGCGTAAATAAAACACCGTCGGGCGTGAAGCCCGACAGCGTTACGCCAGTTTGCAGGCGTCGGCTTCCCAGCGGTAGCCGACGCCATAAACTGCGCGGATAAAGGATTGTTCCTCATCCAGCGCTTCCAGTTTACGGCGCAGGTTTTTGATATGGCTATCGATAGTGCGGTCGGTCACCACGCGATAGTCATCATAAAGATGGTTGAGCAGTTGTTCGCGGGAGAAGACCTTACCCGGCTCGCTGGAGAGGGTTTTCAGCAGGCGGAACTCAGCCGGGGTGAGATCCAGCAGTTTGTTGTGCCAGCTTGCCTGGAAACGCCCTTCATCAACAATCAGCGGGCTTTCCGCATCCAGCGCCTGCAATTCGCGTTGCGGCTTGCAGCGGCGCAGAATGGTTTTGACTCGCGCTACCACTTCGCGCGGGCTGTAGGGTTTGCAGATGTAGTCGTCGGCGCCAATTTCCAGCCCCAGCAGACGATCGATCTCCTCAATTTTTGCCGTCACCATAATGACCGGCACATTGGAGAAGCGACGGATCTCCCGGCACAGGGTCAGACCATCGGTGCCGGGCAGCATCAGATCGAGCAGGATCAAATCCGGCGGCGTCTGGCGGACATATCCCAGCACCTGATCGCCGTGGTTAATCAGCGTCGGCGCGTAGCTGGCCGCCCGCAGATAATCGATCAGCAACTGTCCCAGCTTCGGCTCATCTTCCACGATCAGAATACGCGGCGTGTTTTCATCAATGGGTAGCTCAGTCATACTTCTCTCGATTGTTCGCCTTCAAGCGGTAATTCAACTGTAATGGTAACCCCGCCAAATGGCGAGTGCCCGGCGTGGATAGCGCCACCGTGGGCCTCCACAATATTCAAACAGATTGCCAGCCCCAGGCCGGAGCCGCCGCTGGCGCGGTTGCGCGATCCTTCCGTGCGGTAGAAACGCTCAAACAAGCGCGTCAGCTGCTCGTCGGTAACGCCCGGCGCGCTGTCGGCAAAGCGCAGGATCAGTTTGCCGTCGCGGGTGGTGGACTGAATTTGCGTTTGTCCGCCGCCATCCGTATAGCGCAGGCTGTTTTCCAGCAGATTATTAAACAGCTGCATCAGGCGATCGGGATCGCCAAATACTCTGCCACTGGTGGACTGCAAATCCAGCGACAAGTTCAGGTTTCGGCTGATAAAACGTTCATGAAACGCGCCAGCCGCAATCTCCAGCAACGTCACCACATCCACCGGCGTGCGCTGGTAGGCCAGCGCGCCCTCGTCGGACATCGACAACTGATGTAAATCGTTCACCAGCTTGGTGAGCGTGCCGACCTCTGCCTGTAACGACAGTACCGACTCCGGCGTAAATTTGCGTACGCCGTCCTGAATCGCCTCCAGCTCGCCGCGCAGTACCGCCAGCGGCGTGCGCAGTTCGTGGGAGATATCAGCCATAAAATCGCGACGCATTTGCTGGTTTTTCTCCAGCGTACTGGCCAGCAGGTTAAAGTCGCGTGCCAGCCTGCCCAGTTCATCCTGGCTGTCCGTCGTGACGCGCGTCGAGAAATCCCCGGAGGCCAGTTTGTGCGTCCCCTCGACCAGCCGTTTCACCGGTGCCAGCAGGCCGCGCGCCAGCGGGAAGGTGGCCAGCGCCGCCAGCAGCGTAGCAAGGCAGACAATCAACCAACTGGTACGGCGCTGTTGACGGTCAAAATTGATGTCGGTATTGCGCGTTAACCGTTCAACCGGGGAGGCAATCACCCAGCCCACCGTTTTCTGGTTCACTACAATCGCCCGGCGGTTGCCTTCGTCCGGCACCGTGCCGCGCGGGCCGACCAGCACATTGTTGTTCTGATCGACAACCCAGAACACCGTGCGCCAGCCGCGCGGTGGCGGCGGACCAGGTGGGCCAGGAGGTGGATCATCGTTTTCCATCCCGCGATCGGATTCGGCGTTATTGTCTGGCCCCATGCCCCGAGCCGCTCCCTGGTTGTCCGCTACCATTCCACGATCTGCGCTACCATTGTTGCTCATTGCGCGATCCCGCTGCATGCCGCGTTCCGGCATACCAGCGTGATCATCTTCATGGTCGTTATCGCGTTCGAAAGATCGCAGGATCTGGAAAATCATCCGGTCGTTATTGCGCAGAAATTGCCAGTCGCCGTGCTGGGCGTACTGCTCGGCCAGCGTATCGCTCAACAGTTGCAGGCGCTGCTCGTTGCCGCGCTTAATATAGTCGATAAACCCGCGCTCAAAGCTGATTCGCACCGCCCAGTGCATGATGATCAGCAGTACGATGCAGGTAGTCAAAATGGCCAGAAAAAGTTTGGCCGTGATACCCGGCCGCCAGAATTTCATGATTCTCTCCTGTTGCGACGGGCAATCACGACGTTCTGGCTGGCGTCATGCGGGACGCGGGCGAAGATCAACGCCGGTAATGAAATAATCACCGCCATACTGAGATAAGCGTAAAGGAAAACATGGTGCGCCACGCCGCTATCTGCTGAAAGATGTTGCTGGCCGAACAGGCCAAGCAGCAAACCGGCGACGGTAACGCCGATACTCATCGACAACTGCATGATCATCGACAGCAGGCTGTTGCCTCCGCTGGCCAGTTCATCGGGCAGATCTTTCAGCGTCAGGGTGTTCATTGAAGAGAAGCGCATCGAGTTAATCATTCCCTGACAGAACAGCACCACCGGCAGCAGATAGTACCAGCCGAGCAGGGCGGTGGTCATAAACAGCAGGCTCACCAGCGCCAGGCCAAGGGTGGAACAGACCAGTGCGCGGCGATAACCAAAACGGTTAACCAGCTGCACGACAATCCGCTTCATGCCCATACTGCCCAGCACCATCGGGATCATCATCAGCCCGGCGTGGAACGGTGAAAAGCCAAGGCCAATCTGCAAAAACACCGGCGTCATAAACGGCAGCATGCCGCTGCCGATACGCCCGGCGAAGCTCCCGGCCAGCCCCAGCGAAAACGAAGGCGTGCGGAACAGCCGCAGGTTAAACAGCGCGCCGTCGTTGCCTCTGGCGTGCAGCAGATAAAATAGCGTCGCCGCTGCGCCCACCGTCACCAGCGCGCCAAGCTGGATGGTCGAAAGCCCCAGCCCGCGGCTACCGTCGAGCGCCAGCGTCAGCGTCGCCATACCGCAGGCCAGCAACGCAAAACCCGCCATGTCAAAACGACGGGTTTGCAGTTTATAGTTCGGCATCAGGCTCAGTGTGGCGATCGCGCCGATAATGCCGACCGGCAGGTTAATCAGGAAGATCCAGTGCCACGACGCATATTCCACCAGAACCCCGCCGAGCGCCGGGCCGAGCAGCGGGCCGATTTGCCCCGGCAGAGTGACGAAGGTCATCGCCGCCATATATTGGTCACGCGGGACAATTTTCATCACCGTCAGCCTGCCTACCGGCACCATCATTGCCCCGCCGACACCCTGTAAAACCCGCGCCATCACCAGTTGGTCAAGGGTTGAGGCCTGCGCGCAAAACAGCGAACCGGTGGTGAACAGCACAATGGCGATGAAAAAGATATTGCGCACGCCGACCCGATCCGCCAGCCAGCCGCTGGCTGGCAGCATCACCGCCACGGTCAATACATAGGAGACCACCACCATGTGCATATGCAGCGGGCTCTCCCCCAGGCTTCGCGCCATCGAGGGGAGGGCGGTATTCACAATAGTGGTATCCAGCGACTGCATAAAAAAGCCAAAGGCGACAATCCATAGTTGCCAGCGGATGTTTTTGGGGAGTTCATTCATTCACTAACAGGCTCTCTCTCTTTCTGGCTAAAACGCATACGCAGGCGGTCAAAGAAGAGATAGACCACCGGCGTTGTATACAGGGTAAGAAGCTGGCTCATCACCAGGCCGCCGACGATAGTGATCCCCAGCGGCTGGCGCAGTTCGGAGCCATCGCCGCCGGAAATGACCAGCGGCAGCGCGCCAAACAGCGCCGCCAGGGTGGTCATCATGATCGGACGAAAACGCAGCAAACAGGCCTGGAAGATGGCCTCTTCTGCGCTCAGGCTGCCCTTGCGCTGGGCTTCGAGGGCGAAGTCGACCATCATTATGGCATTCTTCTTCACTATCCCGATCAGCAACATGATGCCAATCAGTGCGATCAGGCTAAAGGGCGCGCCAAACAGTTCCAGCGCCAGCAGTGCGCCGACGCCCGCCGAGGGCAGCGTGGAGAGAATGGTCAGCGGGTGGACGTAGCTCTCGTAGAGGATCCCCAGCACGATATAGACCGTGGCAATCGCTGCCAGGATCAGGATCACCTGTGAATTCATCGTCTCCTGGAATACTTGTGCTGTACCGGCGAAGCTGCCGCGCACGCTCGAAGGGACGCCAAGTTGCGTCATCGCACGATCGATGGCGTCGCTGGCTTCCGACAGCGACGTGCCTGTCGGCAGGTTAAAGGCGATGGTCGACGCCGCCGACAGCCCCTGATGGTTCACCGACAGCGGCGCATTCGCCGGTTGCCAGTGGGCAAAGTAAGAGAGCGGAATCGACTGGCCTTCGCTGTTGATCACATACATCTTGTCCAGCGCGCTCACGTCCTGGGTATAGCGGGGATCAACTTCCATCACCACTTTGTACTGGTTAAGCGGTTGATAAATAGTGGAGATCTGCCGCTGACCAAAGGCGTTATTCAGCAGGCTGTTGGCCGCTTCAACGCTGATGCCCAGCCGCGACATCGTTTCGCGATCGTAAACCAGGTTCATCTCCGCGCCGTTGTCCTGCTGGTCTGAGTTGACGTCCGCCAGCTGCGGCAGCGCCGCCAGCGCTTTACGGATCTTCGGCTCCCATTCGCGCAGGGCGCTGAGATCGTCCGACAGCAGGGCGAACTGGTAGCTGGCATTGGCCTGCCGCCCGCCGACGCGAATATCCTGTACGGCCATCAAAAACAGGCTTGCACCAGGCTCTTTCGCCAGTTTAACGCGTAACCGGTCAATCACCTGCTGCGCCGTTTCATTACGAATATGTCGGGATTTGAGGGTGATAAACATCATGCCGCTGTTCACGCGCGAGCCGCCGGTAAAACCGGTGACATTATCCACCGCCGGGTCGTCACGGATGATTTTCATAAAATCCTGCAACTTACCGCGCATCGCCTGGAAGGAGATGCTCTGATCCGCCTGAATGCCGCCCATCAGCACACCGGTGTCCTGCTCCGGGAAGAAGGTTTTCGGAATGGAGATATAGAGCCAGACATTCAATGCGATGGTGCCAAGTAGCACCAGACCCACCAGCCGGGCGTGGTTAAGCACCCATTTCAACGAACGGGCGTACTGCTGCTGGAGCGCAATCAGCAGACGACCAACGCCTCTTTCCCGCGTGCGTTCGCGCGGTTTATGGCGCTTCAGCAGCCAGCCGCACATCATCGGCGTCAGCGTCAGTGAAATGACCAGCGAGATGCCAATCGCCACCGACAACGTGACGGCAAACTCGCGCAATAGCCTGCCCGGCAGACCGGCCATCAGCAGCAGCGGCAGGAACACCGCTACCAGCGACAGGCTCATCGACAGCACGGTAAAACCGACTTCCCGCGTCCCCTGCAATGCTGCCTGCAACGGTTTTACGCCCGCTTCAAGATGGCGGGAGATGTTTTCCAGCACCACAATAGCATCGTCAACGACAAAGCCGGTGGCGATGGTCAGCGCCATCAGCGACAGGTTATTCAGGCTGAAACCGCACAGGTACATAGCGGCAAAGGTGCCAATCAGCGAAACCGGTACGGCGACAGCCGTAATAAGCGTCGCGCGGCCGGAACGCAAAAACAGGAACACCACCAGGATCACCAGCGCCACCGAGATCACCAGTGTCTGCTCCACTTCCGCCAGCGAGGCGCGAATGGTTGGCGAACGATCCTGGGCGATTTGCAGATCAATAGCGGCAGGAATGGTTTTCTGTAATTCCGGCAGGCGGGCGCGGATGCTGTCCACCGTCTGAATAATATTGGCTTCCGGCAGCTTGCGGATCATCAGCAAAATCGCCGGCTTTGCGTTGGTCATCCCGGCGTTGCGCACATCCTGCACCGAGTCGCTGACCGTGGCGACATCGCTTAAACGTACTGCCGCGCCGTTGTTGTAATGAATGATCAACGGCTGGTATTCGGCCGCCGTTTTCAGCTCATCATTCGTTTGTATTTGCCAGCGTTGAGCGCCGTCATCCACAGCGCCCTGCGGACGACGGACGTTGGCGCTGCTGATGGCGGTACGCACGGCATCGAGTGACACGCCCTGATTAAACAGCGCCTGCGGATTGAGATCGACGCGCACCGCGGGCAGCGAACTTCCGCCGACATCCACATCGCCGACGCCGTCGATCTGTGAGATGGTTTGTGCCAGCTGCGTCGAGGCAAAATCGTATAACTGGCCCTGCGAATAGGTATCCGAGGTCAGCGTCAGGATCATGATCGGCGCGTCCGACGGGTTCGCTTTGCGGTAGGTCGGACGGCTCGGCATACCGCTTGGCAGCAGGCTTTGCGCCGCGTTGATCGCCGCCTGCACATCGCGCGCGGCACCGTTGATATTGCGGTCAAAATTAAACTCTAAAATGATGCGCGTACTGCCCAGCGAGCTGGAGGAGGTCATCTCGCTGACCCCGGCAATCCGCCCCAGCGAGCGTTCCAGCGGCGTAGCGACCGACGACGCCATCGTCTCCGGCGAGGCGCCAGGTAGCGAGGCGCTGACCATGATCACCGGAAAATCGACCTGCGGCAGCGGGGCCACCGGCAACAGCCGGAAGCCGAGGATGCCGCACAGCGTTATCGCCAGCGAAATCAAAATCGTCGCCACCGGGCGGTAAATGAAGAGGGCGAAAAACTTCACTTACGCCTCCTCTTCACGGCGCGGGAAGCGCTGTTTTACGGCCAGCGACAGGCGGTCGAACAGCAGATAAATCACCGGTGTGGTAAACAGCGTCAGCACCTGGCTGACCAGCAAGCCTCCCACCATGCCGATACCCAGCGGGCGGCGCAGCTCTGCGCCCACGCCAGTGCTGAGCATCAGCGGCAGCGCACCGAGCAGGGCCGCCAGCGTGGTCATCAGGATCGGGCGAAAACGCAGCAGGCAGGCCTGGAAAATCGCGTCGCGCGGCGCCATCCCCTCTTCGCGTTCGGCGGCGAGAGCGAAGTCGATCATCATGATGGCATTTTTCTTGACGATACCAATCAGCAGAATGATGCCGATAATGGCAATCACATCCAGCTCACTGCCGGAAATCATCAGCGCCAGCAGCGCGCCAACGCCCGCGGTCGGCAACGTCGAGAGAATAGTGACCGGGTGAATAAAACTCTCATATAGCACGCCGAGCACGATATACATTGCCACCACCGCTGCGACGATCAGCCAGACCGTGCTGCCAAGTGCAGACTGGAACGCCAGCGTGCTGCCCTGGAACTGGGTGCGGATATCCGTCGGGAAATTGAGGGTTTTTTCGCTGTCGGTGATCGCCTGAACCGCATCGCCCAGTGAATAGCCGCTCGCCACGTTAAAAGAGATGGTGGTGGAGGGGAATTGATCGAGGTGGTTAATACTCAGCGGCGCAAAGCGTTGTTCCACTTTGGCAATCGAGGATAAAGGCACCACGCCGCCGCCGCTGCTGGCCAGGCGGATATTCTCCAGCGCTGCCAACCCCGGCGTTTGCGTGGTGTCGTGTTCCAGCACCACACGATACTGGTTTGACTGGGTATAGATGGTGGAGATCAGCCGCTGGCCGAAGGCGTTATACAGCGCGTTATCAACATCCGACATGGTGATACCAAGACGGCTGGCGGTGTTGCGGTCAACGTTGATCCTGGCCACCAGCCCTTTGTCCTGCCAGTCGCTGCTGACATCAGCAAGTTGCGGCAGCGCTTCCAGTTTAGCGATCAGTTGCGGCACCCAGGTGCTCAGCGCCTCCAGCGAGTTTGCCTGCAAGGTAAACTGGTACTGGGTGCGGCTGACCGTGGTGTCGATGGTCAGATCCTGCGTCGGTTGCAGATAGAGCGCCACGCCGGGCACTTTTGCCGCCGCCTGTTGCAGGCGCGCAATCACTGTCTGTACGCGGTCGTCGCGCTCATCCAGCGGCTTAAGGTTGATTTGCAGACGCGCGCTGTTCAGCGACGGGTTGGTACCATCGACGCCAACAAACGAGGTCAGGCTTTCAACCGCCGGATCCTGCAGGATAACGTCGGCAACCTGCCGCTGGCGCTGCGCCATGCTGGCAAACGACGCCGACTGCGGCGCCTGGAGCGTGCCCTGAATGATGCCGTTGTCCTGTACCGGGAAGAAGCCTTTCGGGATGAAAACCCACAGCGCCACCGACAGCAACAGCGTGCCTATCGCCACGCTGAGCGTCAGCCACGGGTGGTTGAGCACTTTCGCCAGCAGGTGGCCATACCCGGCAATCACGCGCTCAAAAAAACGCTCCGAGGCGCGGGAAAAACGGTTCTGCTTGCGCAGGGATTCAGCGCTCAGCATGCGCGCGCACATCATCGGCGTCAGTGTCAGTGAAACGATAGCCGAGATAAGAATGGCCACCGCCAGCGTGACGGCGAACTCGCGGAACAGGCGCCCGACAATATCGCCCATAAACAGCAGCGGGATCAGCACGGCAATCAGCGAGAAGGTGAGGGAGATAATGGTAAAGCCGATCTCGCCTGCGCCTTTCAGCGCCGCCGCCAGCGGTTTTTCCCCTTTTTCGATATAGCGCGAGATGTTCTCAATCACCACAATCGCGTCATCCACCACAAAGCCGGTGGCGATGGTCAGCGCCATCAGCGTCAGGTTATTGATAGAGAAATCGAGAAACACCATCACCGCAAAGGTGCCGATAAGCGACAGCGGCACGGCCACGCCAGGGATGATAGTGGCCGGAATATTGCGTAGAAACAGATAGATAATCATCACCACCAGCGCGATAGCCAGCATCAGTTCGAACTGGGTGTCGCTGACCGAGGCGCGGATGTTGTTGGTGCGATCGGAGAGCACTTTCACCGTGACCGATTTCGGCAGGCTCTCCGTTAACTGCGGCAGCAGAGTACGAATGCTGTCGGCGGTATCAATAATGTTGGCGCCCGGCTGACGCTGGACGTTCATCACAATAGCCTGTTGCTTATTCGCCCATGCGCCAAGCCAGCTATTTTCTGCGCCCTGTTCCACGGTTGCCACATCGCCCAGGCGAATGGGCGCACCGTTCTGGTAAGCGACAATCAACTGGCGGTACTCTTCGGCGGACTGCATCTGATCGTTGGCCGAGAGCGTGACGGCGCGCGTTGGGCCATCGAGGCTCCCTTTTGCCGAGTTAACGTTGGCATTGTCGATGGCGGTACGAATGGTTTCGCTGGTCAACCCCAGCGCGGCGATGGCCTGTGCGTTAAGTTTGACGCGCACTGCCGGGCGCTGGCCGCCGGAAAGCGTGACCAGACCAACGCCGGAAACCTGCGAAATTTTCTGCGCGACGCGCGTTTCGACCATATCTTCCACCTGCGTCATCGGCATGGCGGAAGAGGTGACTGCCAGCGTCATGATCGGCGGATCGGCCGGGTTAACTTTGCTGTAAACCGGCGGGTTAGGCAGATCGGAAGGGAGCAAGCTGTTGGCCGCGTTCATTGCCGCCTGCACTTCCTGCTCGGCAACATCCAACGGCAGCGTGAGCTGGAACTGCAACGTCACCACCGATGCGCCGCCGGAGCTTTGCGACGACATCTGTTTTAAGCCCGACATCTGGCCAAATTGCCGTTCGAGCGGCGCGGTTATCGCCGACGTCACCACATCCGGGCTGGCTCCGGGGTAAAGGGTGACGACCTGAATGGTGGGGTAATCGACTTCCGGCAGCGCAGAGACGGGAAGAAAACGGTAGCCGATGACCCCGGCAAGCAGAATCGCCACCATCAATAAGGTGGTGGCGACCGGGCGTAAGATAAACAGACGGGAAGGACCTCCCGTCCGGCCTGGCGGTAGCAACTGCATCAGGAGTGCGCTCCTTTCGCCGGATGCTCACGTTTTGTGGGCATCTGCTGGGCGCTTTGCGCATCCACCACTTCCACTTTGGCCCCTTCGGTCAGACGGTCGATACCGTCCGTCACTACGCGATCGCCCGCCGACAGCCCGGCGGCAATCACCACTTTCTGGCTGTCCTGAATACCCGGCGTAACGATATGTTTGCTGACCTGGTTATTCTCATTCACCACCCAGACAAAGTTGCCTTCATTACCCATTTGCAGCGCAGCGGCAGGGATCACAACGGCATCTTGTTGCGTGGCGACCAGCATGCGCGCATTGACGAACTGGTTGGGGAACAGCGCGTCGTCCTGGTTATTAAAGCGTGCTTTCAGTTTGATGGTGCCGGTGGTGGCATCGATCTGGTTATCAAGACTGAGCAGCGAACCGCTGCTCAGTTTCTGTTTGTTCGTGCGATCCCAGGCTTCCACTACCAGCGGTTGGCCTGCTTTTTGCGCCTGCACCACGGTGGCGATTTCGCTTTCCGGCAGGGTAAAAACGAGGTCAATCGGGTGGGTTTGCGTCAGCACCACAATACCGGTGGTGTCGCTGCTGCTGATTTGGTTACCAATATCCACCTGCTTTAAGCCAACGCGCCCGGAGATGGGTGCCGTGATGCGGCTCCAGTCCAGCTGCAACTGGGCGCTGGCGACCGAAGCTTCATCGGCTTTGACGGTGCCTTCAGATTCCGTTACCAGCGCCTGCTGGGTATCGAGATCCTGACGGGAGACGAGACTGGTTTTCGCCAGTTGCTGATAGCGGGCCAGATCGCGGCGCGCATTCGCCAGCGTGGCTTTATCTTTAGCCAGTTGCCCCTGTGCCTGCGCCAGTGCCACTTTAAATTCGCTGGGGTCGATTTCAGCCAGCAGATCGCCGGCCTTAACCTGTTGCCCTTCCTGGAAGTGGAGCGCCATCAGTTGGCCGGAAACGCGGCTGCGAACGGTCACGGTATTGGTTGCCGTAATCGTACCGAGACCTGAGAGATAACGTGGAACGGATTCGCGGGTCGCTGTGGCAGCCTGTACCGGCGGTAACGCGCCGCCGCGCATGCCGTGGCGACCGCTGCCAGCCTGACGTTGCGTGTGTCCGGTGGCGGAAGAAGAAGTAGCCTCTTGATGGCTAAAGTGGTACCACGCGGCACCTGCCGCTGCGATAACCACGACCGCAACAAGCGTGCGGCGAAAAGTGAAACTGCGTTTCATCGTTATATGTATCTCGTCCTGAAAAAACCATGACCAAAATAATACTAGTTTAGTGAGGCCTTAACGCAGAAAAATGGAGGAAATATGAAACACTGTTTAGAAACGTCGAGCGGGGATGGAAATTTGCGTTAGGGGTAATATGGAGAAGAAAATCATGCCGGATGGCGATCATCCGGCAAAATATTAGCGAAACAGAACCTGCGCCCAGCGGGCAAGCCCGGCGGTGACAGAGCCAAAATCATCGCCGCCCGCAATCGGAATCCCCGGCAGCGTTTCCGCCAGCGCTTTCTTGATGATGGGCGAGCGGGCGCTCCCGCCGGTCAGGTAGATTACTTCCGGCGTTTCGTTGCTGTTTTCCAGCGCCAACTGCACCTGCTCAATAATGCGCTGTAACGGCTGATTGAGCGCCGCTTCCAGCCCGTCCTGGGTGATGGCAGTGGCAAGATCGTCGCTGATAAACGGCAGCGACGCGGTGACATGCGCTTCTTCCGAGAGCGCTATTTTGCTCTCTTCGGCGCTGCGCACCAGCCGGTAGCTCAGACGCTGCCGCCACACTTTCAGCAGCAGGGCCACTTTTTCCGCGTCGCGGGCGTCGCGCAGCAGATCGTTGAGCAGACGGCCATTGGCGGCGCTGTAAAATTCGGTTTGCGCCGGCACATCGTTGATCGCCACCGCGTTCCACCACGGCAGGATTGGCAGGGCGATTCCTTTTTCCGTCTGACCGCCCATACCAAGCAGGGGCATCAGGCTTTTAAACGCCAGTGCGATATCCAGATCGTTACCGCCAACGCGGCAACCGCTGTGGCCGAGCAGGCTGGCTGCACGATCCTGTCTGGCGTGCCACTGCGGGCCCATCAGCAGAATGGAGCAGTCTGTTGTTCCGCCGCCAATATCCACCACCAGCACGCGTTTCTCTTCGCTTAGTGTGGCTTCAAAATCGAGCCCTGCTGCTACCGGTTCATACTGGAACACCACATCACGGAAACCGGCGCGTTTCGCCGCGCGCTCAAGGATCCCCTGTGCCTGGGCGTTAGCATCATCGCCGCCGAGCCCCTGGAAGTTGATCGGTCGGCCAATGACCGCCTGGTTGATGCTTTCCGGCAGTTGCGTTTCGGCCTGCTGGCGAATGTGCAGCATCATGGCGCAGACCAGATCCTCAAACAGGGCGATCTGCTGCGGTTTCAGGCCGCTGGCGCCGAGGAAGGATTTCGGCGATTTAACGAAGTAAACCTCTTCCGGATCGCTCACATACTGACGCAGCGAGGCGAGGCCAAATTGTACGCTGGCGGCGTTGACCTCAATATCTTCCTCACGGTTAAAGCTCACTGCCCGGCGCAGTAGCGCCTGGGTTTCGCTCCCCGTAGCCGGAACCTGATGGTGACGATAGAGCCATTCGCTGACGGCTTCGCGCGTTGGCGCGCAGAGCATAGATGGCAGCAGCGTACTGTTATTTTCCATGGTCAGCAGGTGTGGCGCGCCATCGCGCATTACTGCAATCGAGCAGTTTGCTGTCCCGTAGTCAAAGCCTACAAACACGTGTTTATCCCCATGCCAGTGAAGAAGGGGGGCGACTTTAGCCGAATGCGGCGCGGGCGACAACCGGAATATGAAAGCAAGGCGGAAAATTCCGATGCCGTTTATGCTGTTAGCAGAAAAGAGGAGCAACTATGTACGAACTGCGCTGGCAGCCGCCCTATGACTGGGCCTGGATGTTGGGATTTTTAGGCGATCGCGCCGTAGCGGGTGTTGAAGAGATTGATGCGACACGCTATGTGCGCTCCTTTGCCGCTGGCGAGCATCGCGGGTTGATTATTGCCGAACCGGATGAGGCGAGCGCGACATTGAGGGTCACGCTCAGCGAAGGTTTGCAGCCGATTGCAGAACTGTGCCTGCAACGGATTCGCTGCTTGTTTGATCTTGACTGCAATCCGCAGGAGGTGACCGCGGCGCTGGGGACATTGGGCGCTGCGCGACCGGGGTTGCGCCTGCCGGGATGTGTTGATCCATTTGAGCAGGGCGTGCGGGCGATTTTAGGCCAGTTAGTCAGCGTGGCGATGGCGGCAAAGCTGACGGCAAAGGTTGCGCAGCGTTATGGCGATGTGCTGGATGAGCGCGGTTTTATCTGTTTTCCCACTCCGCAGCAGCTCTCTGCGGCGCAAGTCGGGGATTTACAAACGCTCGGCATGCCGCGCAAACGCGCTGAATCGCTGATATATCTGGCACAGGCAGCCTGCGACGGTTTGCTGCCGCTGACGGCACCGGTGGATGTGGAGCAGGGGGTGAAAGCCTTGCAAACTTTCCCCGGCATCGGCCGCTGGACCGCCAGCTACTTTGCCCTGCGCGGCTGGCAGGCGAAAGATATTTTTCTACCCGACGATTATCTGATCAAGCAGCGCTTTGCCGGGATGACGCCCGCGCAGACGAGGCGCTACGCCGAACGCTGGCAGCCGTGGCGCTCCTATGCACTGTTGCATATCTGGTATACGGCGGGGTGGGGGCCTGAAGTGTGATGCCTTGTGGTTTTAATGCATTTTCCGTCCGGATAAGGCGCCACCCTGTTTGTCAGTTGATAGCGAAATAACTGGTATTCAGCATCAAATCCAGCGGCTGAGCCTGCGAAATAATATCGCCATAAATCATATCGATGCCGACGCCGGAAAGGGTATCCATAATCAGCGGCTGATTGGTCGGCCCGGCAATGCTCTTCATGCCAAGGCGCTGGGCGTGGCCCTGAATAATGGTCACCATCATCTCGTCCATCAGATTACCGTGAACGTTGGTAACCAGTTCCGGATCGAGCATCAGGTAATCGACCATATTCGGACTCAGGCGGTTAAAAATATCCAGATCGTGCCCGATACGGCTGAGAATAATGCGGCAACCCGCCTGGCGCAGCCGCTTCAGATTGTCGAGCAGGGTGTTATCTTCACGCATCAGCGCATCGGCATGTACCACCAGATGCAACAGCCGGGCGGATAGCGGGCCGCTTTCCAGCAGTTCGAGCAGTTCATTCACCAGCGTTGTGCTGGAGAGCCCGGCCACGGAAAGCGGCAGGGCAACGCCGAGCCCTTTACCCGCAACGGCAGTAGCGTGGTTACGGAAAAACTTATGGAATACGCGGCGGTCGAGCGCGCGGATCAGCTCTGGTTCGCTAAGGCCGGAACGGAAAGCGTGCTCCTCCATCACTTCGCCTTCGCTGGTCCACAAGCGCAGGGAGAGTAGCCAGAAGTTGCAGGCCTCCGGTACGCGCGGCGACGCTACGCCGCGGGCAATCAGCAGCAGATGATTGTCTTTGATCATATGCCACTGTTCATCCAGCGACATGATGCTGCGATCATGCTGCATCTGGCCTTGCTGCGGTTCGTACACGGTCACGATCCCGCGCCCATTATTTTTGGAGGCATAACAGGCGATATCCGCCTGCGACATCACTTCTGAAGCCTGATAGTTAGTTTCATCAATCAGCGAAATTCCGGCGCTGGCGCCGATGCGGTGCAAACGGCCTTCCCACATAAAGTGGTAGTCATTGATGGCTTCAACAATACGCCCGGAAATATACCGCGCGCTCTCGACATTACAGTCCGGCAGCAGTAAACCGAATTCATCGCCGCCAAGGCGGGCAAGAATATCGGTCGAACGCAACATGCTGAGCATCAGCGACGCGATCTCGCGCAGCAGGGCATCCCCCGCCGCGTGCCCGGCTGTATCGTTGACGGCTTTAAAGCGGTCAAGATCGATAAACACCAGCGCATGACGCTGGTGGAATTCCTGTACTGTCAGCAGCAGGCGTTTGAGATGGTTTTCAAAACTGACCCGGTTCGCCAGATGGGTCAGCGCATCGTGGGAAGCGCTGTAGCTCAGTTGCCGCAGCATTTTGCGGGATTCCGTTACGTCCTGGATCACCAGCACAGAGCCGATATGTTGCCCATCCAGCGTGCTGAGCGGCGTTACGCTGTAGTGAATGTCGAAGCTGCCGCCGGTGCGGCAGTGCAGTACCACATCCTGTTCAATGGCCGAACGTGACATATCACCACTGTGGATGTTTTCCATCACCGGACCATTATCACCAAACGTAATGCGCAGCACTGTCAGCAACGGCTGGCCGATAGCCTGTTCCTGCGCCCAGCCGCTCATTTTTTCCGCCACCGGATTCATAAAAGTGACGTTCATATCCACATCGGTACAAAGCACCGCTTCGCCGATGGAATCCAGCGTAATGTGCAGGCGCTCTTTTTCCTGGAACAGCGCGTCGTTCAACTGCTTAACTTCCGTCATATCCATATTGACGCCGAGCAGGCGTTCGACTTCGCCATGCTTGTTCAGCACGCGGTTTGCCAGCGCGCGAATATGGCGAATACCGCCTTTGACGCTAATGCGGAACTCCAGTTTGAAGGCCATGCGCGCCGCCAGCCCGTCGCGGATAATGCGTTCGGTTTCCGGCCTGTCTTCCGGCAGCACGCGCTCGTACCACAATTGCCATGTCGGTTTCGTGTGGGGCGGCACTTCGTACATCTCGAACATGCGCTTATCCCAACTGATAATGTCCGGCTCAAGCTCCCACTCCCAGATGCCAATCCCGCCCGCTTCGTTCGCCAGCGTGATACGCTCCATCAGGCGCTTGTTAACCCACTCGGTCTGCTTCAGATCGTTAATGTCTTCGACCTGGGCGATAAAGTAGAGCGGGGTGCCATCCGTATGGCGCACAACGGAAACTGCCATCAGCGCCCACACCAGCTCACCGCTGCGCGTGTAATAGCGCTTTTCCATGGAGTAAGTGGAGATGTCGCCGCGCACCAGTTGCTCAAGCTGTTCCAGATCGCTGTTTAAATCTTCCGGGCAGGTGAGCTGCTGGAAGGTCATCTGCTGCAGCTCCTCCTGGCTGTAGCCCAGAAACTGACATAACGCTTTGTTGGCCTGTAACCACTGTCCGTCGGTGCTCACCAGCGCCATCCCGATAGCAGAATACTCCATCGCATTTCGAAAGCGCTCTTCGCTTTCGATGATGTGTTTGCGCTCGGCGCGAAAGGCGTACATCACCATTGTCATGACGTTCACCGGCAGCAGGATCATCAGAAACGGCAGCCACGGTGCGTTCATCATCACGTTGTTTTTCGGCATGGTGATGAGAGAGGGATCATCTGCAATCATCAGCGAAACCATCATGATGGTAATCAGAAAGACGAGAAAGGCTTCAACCCGCGGCAGACGCACGGCGCTCCACATCAGCAGTACAATGACCGCAGTAAACGGCCACGGCAGGTAGTGCAGCGCCAGCCAGCTTAGCCCGAGCGTGGCAGCGAGCGTAACGAGTGTTTCCAGCAGCAGCTGAGGTCTACGGTGACGCAGCAGGTAATGCGGTTTAAACAGCAGGCCGAGCGGCACCAGCGCCAGCGCGCCGATGGATTCCGACAGCACCCAGACCAGAAAAGTACGCAGAATATTGTCGCCGGGCACCAGCAGACAAACCAGCACGCCGCCGACCAGCGGCGGGATAATCGCGCTGCCGACCGCCAGACGCAGCCAGTCGCCGAGGTTTTGCAGCGGGTTATACCAGGGCAACAGTTTGCGCAGTAGCACCGCGCCTATCGCGGCCTCAATAACATTGACGGCGGTATAGCGTAGATCGACTGCGTTGGCCGATAAGAGCATGATTGTCGCCGCGACATTGCCCAGCACGCAGACCAGCGCGATGCCCGGCCACATCCGCCCTGCGTGGCGGTAAAATCCCACCATAATGATGGCGGTGGGAAACCACAGCGGTGCGATAACAGTGCCAAAACGGATAAGCTCCAGCGAGAAGAGCGTAAAGATGAAAGAGAGCAGCCCTAAACTGACAAGCCGCAACCCAGGATGTGGGGTGGTAACCAAAACGCGCTGGTGTTGTTTCTTCATTACCGCTTTATCCGCAACCCTGTGACGTCCGGAACCGCGTCCGGAGAGTGAAATTTGAATTTTGGATTATGCTAGTACAAACAATTTACAATTCCTATGCCGGGCGCTCATAATTTGACACCATAATGTTATTAATTACTTAGTCAGTAATAAAAACACATCTGCCGGGTTAATTTTGAGCGTTTTAATTTATGGCTGGTCAGCCAGACGGGCAAAAGCGAGCGGCTTTTTACCGTCCCTGTTTCCGCTAAGGATTCGGCTGGTATCACGACGGTGAAATCCCTATAATTGCCGCGTTTGACGCTTCGGCGTCGTCCTTCCTTTACATCCAGGTTAATCAGGTCGCTAAATTTATGACTGATCAGTCTCATCAGTGCGTCATCATCGGCATCGCCGGCGCATCTGCTTCAGGTAAAAGTCTTATCGCCAGCACGCTGTATCGTGAACTGCGCGAGCAGGTGGGTGATGAACACATTGGCGTTATTCCAGAAGATAGCTACTACAAAGATCAAAGCCATCTGTCGATGGAAGAGCGTGTAAAAACCAACTATGACCACCCCAGTGCAATGGATCATAGTCTGTTATTCCAGCATTTGCAGTCTCTCAAGCGCGGCGAAGCTATTGAGTTACCGGTGTACAGCTATGTGGAACATACTCGCACCAAAGAAACTATCCGCATTGAAGCGAAAAAAGTGATCATCCTGGAAGGGATCCTGTTACTGACTGATTCACGCCTGCGCGATGAGATGAATTTCTCCATTTTTGTTGATACGCCGCTGGATATCTGCCTGATGCGCCGCATCAAGCGCGACGTTAACGAGCGTGGCCGTTCAATGGACTCGGTCATGGCGCAATATCAGAAAACCGTGCGTCCGATGTTCCTGCAATTTATTGAACCCTCCAAGCAGTACGCCGACATCATCGTGCCGCGCGGCGGTAAAAACCGCATCGCCATCGATATCCTGAAAGCCAAAATCAGCCAGTTTTTTGAATAATACATGTTAGGCTATAGCACTGAGTGTTAAGTCCGGCCCCTGATCTTCTCAGGGGCGTGTCGCACTATTAAGGAGAATGCGCCATGCGTCTTTGTGACCGCGATATTGAAGCCTGGCTGAATGACGGTCGGCTTGCTATTAACCCGCGTCCGCCGGTAGAACGGATTAACGGGGCGACGGTGGATGTCCGCCTCGGCAATAAATTCCGCACTTTCAGCGGACATACGGCGGCATTTATCGATCTCAGCGGCCCGAAGCATGAAGTCAGCGCGGCGCTTGACCGGGTAATGAGCGACGAGATTGTGCTTGATGAAGGCGAGGCGTTTTTCCTGCATCCGGGTGAACTGGCGCTGGCGGTGACTTATGAATCCGTTACCTTGCCTGCCGATCTGGTCGGCTGGCTGGATGGGCGCTCTTCACTTGCGCGTCTGGGTTTGATGGTGCACGTAACCGCGCACCGCATCGATCCCGGCTGGTCGGGCTGTATCGTGCTGGAGTTCTATAATTCAGGCAAGCTGCCGCTGGCGCTGCGACCGGGCATGCTGATTGGCGCCCTGAGCTTTGAGCCGCTCTCCGGGCCGGCCGATCGTCCTTATAACCGACGTGAAGATGCGAAGTATCGCGATCAGCAAGGCGCGGTCGCCAGCCGCATTGATAAAGACTGACTGATCTCCATTGAGGATGTGATGAGAAGAGCGTTAACAACACTGATGATTTTGCTGGTCGTGCTGGTTGCCGGCCTTTCGGCATTAGTGTTACTGGTCAATCCGAACGATTTCCGCGCTTACATGGTGCGTCAGGTCGAGGCGCGAAGCGGCTATCAGCTACAGCTTGATGGCCCGCTGCGCTGGCACGTCTGGCCGCAGCTTAGCATCCTCTCTGGCCGCGTCACGTTGACGGCCCCCGGCGCGGAAATGCCGGTGGTGAAAGCCGATAATATGCGTCTTGATGTCAACCTGTTGCCGTTGCTGTCGCACCAGTTACAGGTGAAACAAGTGATGCTGAAGGGCGCGGTGATTCAGCTCACTCCGCAAAGTGAAGCGGCACCGGAAAAAAATGCGCCAGTGGCGCCTCATGGCAACTCACTGCCGCAGGTGGAATCGGATCGCGGCTGGTCATGGGATATTGCCCGCTTACAGGTTGCGGATAGCCTGCTGGTTTTCCAGCGCGCCAACGATGAACCGGTGACGGTACGCGATATTCGTCTGCAAATGGAGCAGGATGCGCAATATCAGGCGACGCTGGATTTCTCCGGGCGGGTTAACCGCAATCAGCGCGACCTGACGCTTTCATTCAGCGCGAAAATAGATGCACGCGATTATCCGCGTAATGTCAGCGCCGCTATTGATAAATTGCAGTGGCAACTTCAGGGGGGCGATACGCCGCCGAAGGGCATCAGCGGGGCGGGCACATTGCAAGCGCAGTGGCAAAGCGCGGCACAGCGACTGACGCTGAATGATGTCACCCTGAGCGCGAATGACAGCGCCTTTACCGGTAAGGGGAGCGTAACGTTTGGTACGCAGCCAGTCTGGGCAGTCGATGTGCAGTTCGACAATCTCAATCTGGATAACTTGCTGCCGCCGGAAGGGACGCTGAACGGCGACGGCGTGATGCCACAGGGACAGGAACAAAATCGCCTGCCGCGCCCGGTGATTTCCAGCGGGGTGGATACGCCGCAGTACAACGAACTGCGCGATTTTACGGCGCAAATCGGCATCACTGCGAAAAACGTACGCTGGCGCGGTATGCAGTTTGCCGATGTCAGCGGTCAGCTCAACAATAATGCCGGTTTGCTGGCTATCCCGACGTTGCAGGGCAAAATGGGGGACGGGCAAATCTCATTGCCCGGCACGCTGGACGTGCGCGGCAAGCAACCTCGCGCCGAGTTCCAGCCACGGCTGGAGAGCATTGAGATTGGTAATATCCTGAAAGCGTTTAACTACCCGATTGCGCTGACCGGCAGCCTGACCATGGCGGGCGATTTCAGCGGCCCGGATATCGATGCAGAATCTTTCCGCCGCGACTGGCAGGGGAATGCACACGTCGATCTGAAAAACAGCCGCATGGAAGGGCTTAACTTCCAGCAACTGGTACAACAGGCGGTGGCTCGCAGCAGCGATGTGCATGCGAAAGATAATTTCGACAGTGCCACCCGGCTGGATAATTTCAGCGCAGAGTTGTCGCTGGATAACGGGCAGATGACCTTCAGCGATATGCAGGGTAGCTCCGCGCTGCTGGCGCTCACCGGGGAAGGCAAGATGGATCTGGTGCAGGAGCAGACCGATACGCGCTTCAATGTCCGGGTTCTGGAAGGATGGGAAGGTGATAGCGCGCTGATCGACTTCCTGAAAGCGACGCCGATCCCACTGCGCGTTTACGGTAAATGGCAGGCGCTCAACTATAGCCTGCAAGTGGACCAGGTGTTGCGTAAACATTTGCAGGATGAAGCCAAACGTCGTCTCAACGACTGGGCTGAGCGTAATAAAGATTCGCAAAACAGCAAAGACCTGAAAAAGCTGCTTGATAAGATGTAACTATCCGGCCAGTTCGGCCGGATAAGCAACGGCGCTGCAGGGCTATAAAATGCCTTCCAGCGCCAGATGTTGCAGTAGCATAATGGTTTTGCCGTCAGCAATATCGCCCGTACGGATTGCCGCCAGCGCGGTGGCAAAATCCATCTCCACCACTTCAATATCCTCTCCCTCTTCGATTACGCCGCCACCGCTTCCGGTGCGTTTGCTGTCATCGTATTCAGCAATAAAAAAGTGCAGTTTTTCGCTGACGGAGCCGGGGCTCATCCACGCCACAAACACTTTCTGTACCTGTTCCAGCCGGTAGCCGGTCTCTTCTTCCGCTTCGTGACGAATGCGCTCCTCAGGCTCAAGCTCATCCAGCAGGCCAGCAGCCGCTTCCAGCAAAAAACCGTGATGCTGGTTGACGAAAAGCGGTAAACGAAACTGTCGGGTGAGGATCACGCTCCGCTTGCGGCGGTTATATAGCAGGATCACCGCGCCGTTGCCCCGGTCATACACCTCGCGGGTCTGGCGCTGCCATTCACCGTCATGACGGCGATAATCAAAGGTGTATTTGGTCAGTTTTCCCCAGTCTTCAGCGAGGGGCATCGACGCAATAATGCGTATTTGTACATTTTCAGATGACATATCAGCTCCTGTGCAGGTAAGATAGCAGCATAACGTGCACATTCGTGCATGATCAATGTTTTTCGTGCAAGCAGGAGCAACGCGATGCTAACCCCACAACGTAAGCAATTGATCCTCAATCAGCTTGCTGAAGAAGGGCAGGTGCTGTCGAAGGAACTCAGCGAACGATTTGGCGTCTCGGAAGATACCGTGCGGCGGGATCTGCGTGAGCTGGCGGCTGAGGGTTTGTTACAGCGTGTGCACGGCGGCGCACTGCCATCTTCCGCCGCTACGGTGACATTTGCCGAGCGGCAACATTTGCAGTCTGACGCCAAGCGGCGTATCGCGCAGAAAGGCGCGCAGCTCGTCTCAGCAGGGCAGGTTGTTATGATTGATGGCGGTACGACGACCTCTGAACTGATTACGCATTTCCCACAGGATTTACGCATTACCGTGGTAACACACAGCCCCAGTATCGCCGTTGGGCTGGCACAGCATCCGCTGATTGAAGTGGTGATGATCGGTGGCCATCTCTACAAACATTCGATCGTCAACGTTGGCGCAGGCGCGCTGGAATCTATCAGCCGGATACGCGCCGACCTCTTTTTTATGGGCGTGACCGGCGTACATGTGGACGCCGGTCTCAGCACCGGGGATTTTGAGGAGTCGCGTATCAAGCGCGCGCTGGCCGACAGGGCGGCAGAGACTGTAGTTCTGGCCTCGCCGGAGAAACTGAACAGCGCATCGCCATGGGTGATTGGCGATATCTCGCTTATCAACACGCTGGTGGTGGACGCGCAGACGGACGATCGCCTGCTGGCCCCGTTTAACCACCGTGGGGTGACGGTGGTTAAAGCGTAGCCCTTTACACTTCGTAGTCCGGATCTTCGTCACGCGTCAGCGGAATAATTTGCACTTTCTGCACGCGGTGGCTCTCAACTTCCAGGGTTTTCAGCAGAACATCGCCTACCTGCACCTCTTCACCGGGTTTGGGGATCCGCTGCAGGTACTCCATCAGCAGGCCGGCAATGGTGTGGTAGTCACGCTTCTCATCCAGCGGTATTGCGATGTACTGCACCAGATCCTCCAGCGGCATATGACCATTGGCCGTCCAGCTGCCATCGCTGTTTTTCTGAATATCATGGCGGGCATCGATCTCTTCCACTTCGTTTGGCAGATTCCCGGCGATGGTTTCCATCACATCGCTGAGAGTGACAATGCCTTCCACGGAACCAAACTCATCGACCACGAAAGCGAAGTGGGTGCGGGCATTGCGGAACTGCTCCAGCGCCTGCAACAGCGGCAGCGCTTCCGGGAACACCAGCGGCTGACGGATTAGCGCCTTGAGATCCAGCGGTTCGCCGCGCAGAGATTGTTGCAGCAGATCGAGCACATGAACAACGCCAAGCAAATCCTCTTCAGTATCGCCGCCCGTAACCACCACGCGCGTATGCTGGTTTTTATCCAGCAGGGCGCGGATCTCTGCTTCCGGCGCGCTGAGATCGATATGTTCAATATCGTGGCGCGATGTCATGATGCTGCTGACCGAGCGCTGATTGAGGTTCAGCACCCGCTCAATCATGCGCCGCTCCTGCGGATTAAAGATCTGGTTGTCGTCACTGTCGTGCAGCATCGAGGCGGTATCGGCATCCAGTTCAGCATCCTCTTTCCGCCCGCTGAGCAGGCGCATCACCGTTTCTGTCGTGCGCTGGCGTAGCGTCTGGTTGGCGAACAGAAAACGGCGGCGATTAAAGATAGCCAACTGGTTCAGCGCTTCAATCATCACCGAGAAGCCAATTGCGGCGTACAGATAACCTTTCGGAATATGGAAACCAAAACCATCCGCCACCAGGCTAAAACCGATCATCAGCAGGAAACTGAGACAGAGAATAACAATTGTCGGGTGGCTGTTGACGAAGCGCGTCAGAGATTTACTGGCCAGCAGCATCAGGGAAATGGCAATCACCACGGCGGCCATCATGACGGCCAGGTGGTCAACCATGCCGACGGCAGTGATCACAGAGTCGAGCGAGAAGACCGCATCCAGCACCACGATCTGGGTGACCACAGCCCAGAATTTCGCGCCACGTCGCTGCGTTGGATTGTCGCTGTCTTTGCCTTCAAGGCGCTCATTAAGTTCCACCGTCGCTTTAAACAGCAGGAACAGGCCGCCGAGCAGCATAATCAGATCGCGCGCGCTGAAGCTTAAGCCGCGCACCGTAAACAGAGGATTAGTGAGTGTCACCAGCCAGGAGATTGAGGCCAGTAAAAGCAATCGCATCAACATCGCCAGCAGCAGCCCGGTAATACGGGCGCGATCGCGCTGCGCCGCCGGCAATTTTTCCGCAAGAATCGCAATAAAAACCAGGTTATCAATACCGAGTACCAGCTCGATCACGACCAGCGTGACCAACCCGGCCCAGATTGATGGATCGGCAATCCATTCCATCGTAAACGTAACACCTTCTGTGATATGACAATTGTCACAGTGCGATCATGGATAAAGCTGGATGAAATTGCAATGCCAGCCTGCGATTATTCTTAATTTATTGGTTATGAGCAATACGTATAAATTCAATTTCCTTATTGTTACTGTGATTAATTATAAGGGAAAAATTAGCAAATTAGGATATTTCGCATAAGTAATTCCATATACAAAGTTTGTCAATATACGGTTAGTCTTAAAATTCGAAAAGTTTGTTCTTAAACTTATTCTTAAAAATATGTTTATCAGGGCTGGTGCCTTGCCTGCTATTCGCTTAGCTGCAACAATTCTTCCTGCATCACTCAAATATACTAACGATGTTATTTTCGTCATCGTTATTCGTTACAAATTCGATTCCTGCCGTATTTTTTCTGGTCTGCGGTACATTGCAACCTTAAGGCCTGTAAGGGATAACTATCAATGAGTTAGAGATGTTCAGTGAATTGGTAACTGAAAGCCAGGGGCGGTAGCGTGCCTGTGGGTATGTCAATCAGCCTGGATTATTCTGTAACCGCATGTGGTTGAATAAACGCTTTTTAGGATTGATGCCAGTTATATTCTTTCGTAATTAACTGCATTCTGATTCTGTGTACAACTTGAGCGCTTATATAAATCGCACAGGATAATTACTCTGCCAAAGTGATAATTAATCAATGATGAAATCTAAAATGAAATTGATGCCATTATTGGTGTCCATAAGCATGATGAGTGGCTGCACTGTTTTCCCCGGTAGCAATATGACTACGATGGGAAAGGATGTGATTAAACAGCAGGATGCAGACTTTGATTTAGACCGCATGGTGAATGTTTATCCTTTAACACCACGTCTGATTGAACAATTGCGCCCGCGCGTTAATGTCGCTCAACCAAATATGTCGCTCGACAACGAAATTGCGGCTTACCAGTATCGTGTAGGGCCAGGGGATGTATTGAATGTCACCGTCTGGGATCACCCGGAATTAACCACGCCAGCGGGCCAATATCGTAGTTCCAGCGACACAGGCAACTGGGTACAGCCTGATGGCACCATGTTTTATCCCTATGTCGGGAAAGTACAGGTGGTGGGGAAAACCCTCGCCGAGATCCGCAGTGATATTACCAGCCGTTTAGCGACGTACATTGCTGACCCGCAGGTGGACGTTAATATCGCCGCATTCCGCTCACAAAAAGCCTACATCTCCGGCCAGGTCGCCAAGTCCGGCCAGCAGGCGATCACCAACGTGCCGCTTACCGTGCTGGACGCTATCAACGCGGCGGGCGGGCTGACCGACAACGCCGACTGGCGCAACGTAGTGCTGACACATCAGGGAAAAGAGCAGCGCATTTCGCTCCAGGCGCTGATGCAGAATGGCGACCTCAGCCAGAACCGCCTGCTTTATCCAGGCGATATCCTCTTTGTACCGCGTAATGACGATCTGAAAGTGTTCGTGATGGGCGAAGTGAAAAAACAGAGCACGCTCAAAATGGACTTCAGCGGCATGACGCTGACGGAAGCGCTTGGCCAGGCCGAAGGTATCGACCTGACGACCTCCAACGCCAGCGGCATCTTCGTTATCCGTCCGTTGAAAGGCGGCGAGAGCGATCGCAGCGGCAAGATTGCCAATATCTACCAGCTTGATATGTCGGACGCCACCTCTCTGGTGATGGCGACGAATTTCCGACTCCAGCCGTATGACGTGGTGTACGTCACGACAGCGCCGGTGGCGCGCTGGAATCGTCTTATCAACCAGTTGCTGCCGACAATCAGTGGCGTTCGCTACATGACCAACACGGCCAACGATATCCAAAACTTGCAATGACTATGTTCAACAAAATTCTGGTGGTTTGTGTGGGGAACATTTGTCGTTCCCCAACAGCAGAACGACTGCTGAAAAAATACCAGCCCGGATTAACAGTGGCATCGGCAGGGCTGGGCGCGCTGGTCGGACGTGGCGCGGATGCTAACGCAGTGAGCGTAGCGGCAGACAATCAACTTTCTCTGGAGGGACATCGCGCGCGGCAGGTTTCCGGTGCCATGTGTCGTGAATATGACCTGATTCTGGTCATGGAAAAACGCCACATCGCCAGCCTGTGTGAGATTGCCCCGGAGATGCGCGGCAAGGTCATGTTATTTGGCCACTGGGATAACGAACGAGAAATTCCCGACCCGTATCGTAAAAGTCGTGAAGCTTTTGAAGCCGTTTACACCTTACTTGACCAGTCTGCCCGCCAGTGGGCGCAGGCATTGCAAGCTCAGCAGGGATAATAATGACAGAGAAAACACACCATTCGCATTCTGCTGCCCCGGTGGTGGGCAATGACGAAATCGATATTGGCCGTTTGCTCGGCACTATCATTGAAGCTCGCTGGTGGGTACTGGGCATCACCTCGGTGTTTGCACTGATCGCGGTTGTCTACTGCCTGTTTGCGACACCCATTTACAGCGCCGATTCACTGGTGCAAATCGAACAAAACACCGGCAGTTCACTGGTGCAGGATATCAGCAGCGCCCTGGCGAATAAGCCACCGGCATCAGATGCGGAAATCCAGCTTATCCAGTCGCGTATGGTGCTGGGCAAAACCGTTGAGGATCTGGATCTCGACATCTCCGTAGTGAAAAACACCTTTCCGCTGTTCGGTACCGGCTGGGAGCGGCTGATGGGGAGGCAGAACGAGACGGTGAAAGTCACCACCTTTACGTTGCCTGCCGGGATGAATCAGCAAACCTTTACGCTGAAAGTGCTGAGCCCAAAACAGTATCAGTTAACCAGCGATGGCGGTTTTGAGGCGCGTGGCGAAGTTGGCAAGTTGTTGAGCAAGCAGGGCGTGACCATGATGGTGAGCGACATTCTTGCCTCGAATGACTCCGAGTTTACCGTCACTAAATTCTCCACGCTGGGGATGATTAACAACCTGCAAAATAACCTGACGGTAGTGGAAAACGGTAAAGATACCGGTGTGCTCAGCCTGACGTATACCGGTGAAGATCGCGATCAGATCCGCGCTATTTTGAACAGCATTACCCGTAATTACCTTGAGCAAAATATCGAGCGTAAATCCGAGGAAGCAGCAAAGAGCCTGGTATTCCTCGATAAACAGCTGCCGGAAGTGCGCCACAATCTGGATATCGCAGAAGATAAGCTCAACACCTATCGCCAGACCAAAGACTCTGTCGATCTGCCGCTGGAAGCCAAATCGGTGCTCGATTCGATGGTCAACATCGACTCGCAGTTGAACGAACTGACTTTCCGTGAAGCGGAAATCTCCAAGTTGTATACCAAAGTTCACCCGGCATACCGCACGCTGCTGGAAAAACGTAAAGCGCTGGAAGATGAAAAAGCGAAGCTGAACAACCGCATTACCGCGATGCCGCAAACGCAACAGGAAATTGTTCGCCTGACGCGTGATGTGGAATCCGGCCAGCAGGTCTATATGCAACTGCTGAATAAACAGCAGGAACTGCGTATTACCCAGGCCAGTACCGTGGGCGATGTGCGTATTGTTGACCCGGCGATCACTCAGCCTGGCGTGCTGAAGCCGAAGAAAGCGTTGATCATTCTCGGCAGCATTATTCTTGGCCTGATTGTCTCTGTGGTTGGCGTTCTGCTGCGCTCGTTGTTCAATCGCGGTGTGGAAAGCCCGCAGATCCTTGAAGAGCACGGCATCAGCGTGTATGCCAGCATCCCGCTTTCCGAATGGCAGAAAGCGCGTGATAGCGTCAAAACCGTTAAGGGCGTGAAGCGCTACAAGCAGAGCCAGTTGCTGGCGGTGGGTAACCCGACGGATCTGGCGATTGAAGCCGTGCGCAGTCTGCGTACCAGCCTGCACTTCGCCATGATGCAGTCCACTAATAATGTGTTGATGATGACCGGGGTCAGCCCCTCCATCGGTAAAACCTTTGTCTGCGCCAACCTCGCAGCGGTGATCAGCCAGACGAACAAACGTGTGCTGCTCATCGACTGTGACATGCGCAAAGGCTACACCCACGAACTGCTGGGCACCGACAACATTAACGGTTTGTCCGATGTGCTGGCCGGAAAAGGTTCGGTTGAGAATTGCGCCAAACCAACCTCCATCAGCAATTTCGATCTGGTTCCGCGCGGGCAGGTGCCGCCGAATCCGTCCGAACTGTTGATGAGCGAACGTTTTACGCAACTGGTGAAATGGGCCAGCAGTCACTATGACCTGGTGCTGATCGACACCCCGCCAATTCTGGCGGTTACGGATGCGGCGATTGTCGGTCGTCATGCCGGCACTACGCTGATGGTGGCTCGCTACGCCGTGAATACGCTGAAAGAGATCCAGACCAGCCTGAGCCGCTTCGAACAGAACGGTATTGAGGTTAAAGGCGTGATCCTGAACTCGATTTTCCGCCGCGCGACGGGCTATCAGGATTACGGCTACTACGAATACGAATACAAGTCCGATTCGAAATAACCAGTCCCTCACTTCAATCTTTAGCACGAACTGCTCTCCCTCCGCCCGGGGGGAGAGCAGACGTGGGGGCGAACGTGGCATGTTGAACGCATTAGGGATCGCATCATGAGCACAACAGCAAACCCATTAATTTCTATCTATATGCCAACCTGGAACCGGCAACAGCTGGCGATCCGCGCCATTAAATCGGTGCTGCGCCAGGATTACCCGCACTGGGAAATGATCGTTGTGGACGACTGTTCCGACGCGTATGAACAACTGCAACAGTTTGTTGAGGAGCTGGGTGATTCACGCGTGAGTTATACGCGCAATCCTTATAACTCGGGTGCCTGCGCGGTACGAAACCAGGCGATTCTACAGGCGCAGGGGCAGTACATTACCGGGATTGATGACGACGATGAATGGACGCCGAACCGACTGTCGGTTTTTCTGGCGCACAAACATCTGCTCAACACCCGCGCGTTTCTCTATGCCAATGATTATCTCTGCCAGGGCGAGGTTTATGCGCAGCCCACCAGTCTGCCGCTGTATCCGAAATCGCCGTTCTCGCGCAAGCTGTTCTGGAAGCGCAACATCGTCGGCAACCAGGTCTTTACCTGGGCCTGGCGCTTCAAAGAGAGCTTGTTCGATACGCAACTGAAAGCGGCTCAGGATTACGATATTTTCCTGCGCATGGTGGATGAGTATGGCGAACCGTGGAAGATTGAAGAAGCCACACAGATCCTGCACGTTAATCACGGCGAAATGCAAATCACCTCGTCGCCGAAGAAATTCTCTGGCTACTTCCACTTTTATCGGAAGCATAAAAACAAGTTCGATCGCGCCAGTAAAAAATATCAGTTATTTACGCTGTATCAGATCCGCAATAAGCGCATGACCTGGCGCACGCTGCTGACGTTATTCTCGCTGCGTAACGGTAAACGACTGGCTGACGGGCTGCGGGGGAAATAATGCGACTGGAAGATTTTCGCGCAAATCACTGGAGCTTGCGCCCTTGCTGCATGGTTGCGGCTTACCGTATTGCCCACTTTTGCTCCGTGTGGCGCAAAAAACACGTCATCAATAACCTGTGGGCTGCGCCTGCGATCCTGCTCTATCGCTTTGTCACCGAGTGTCTGTTTGGCTACGAAATCCAGGCTGCTGCGACCATCGGGCGCCGTTTTACTATCCATCACGGTTATGCGGTGGTGATCAATAAAAATGTGGTCGCGGGTGATGATTTCACGATTCGCCACGCCGTTACCATCGGTAATCGCGGTGCCGATAATCTGGCCTGCCCGGTGATTGGCAACAATGTCGAGCTGGGCGCGAATGTGGTGATCATTGGCGACATTACGATTGGCAACAATGTCACTATCGGCGCGGGAAGCGTCGTACTCGACAGCATCCCCGATAACGCGCTGGTGGTGGGCGAGAAAGCGCGCGTGAAGGTGATCAAATGAATATTTTACAGTTCAATGTCCGCCTTGCCGAAGGCGGCGCTGCGGGCGTGGCGCTGGATTTACACCAGCGCGCGCTGCAAAAGGGTATGCAATCACGTTTTATTTATGGCTACGGCAAAGGCGGGAAAAAAAGTGTCAGTCACGATAACTATCCGCAGGTTTACAAGCAGACGCCGCGTCTGACTTCCGTTGCTAATCTCGCGCTGTTCCGCCTGTTTAACCGCGACGTTTTTGGCAATTTGAATAACCTTTATCGCACCGTCACCCGCACGCAAGGGCCGGTGGTGCTGCACTTTCATGTAATGCACAGCTACTGGCTGAACCTTGATGATTTGGTGGCGTTCTGCCAGAAAGTGAAAGCGCACAAACCTGACGTCACGCTGGTCTGGACGCTGCATGATCACTGGAGCGTAACCGGGCGCTGCGCCTTTACCGATGGCTGCGAAGGCTGGAAAGAGAATTGCCGCAAATGCCCGACATTGAGTAACTATCCGCCGGTGAAGGTGGATCGTGCGCATCAACTGGTCAACCGCAAGCGCCAGTTGTTTAACAATATGCTGGCGCTGGGCTGCCAGTTTATCTCCCCCAGCCAGCATGTGGCGGACGCTTTTAACAGCCTCTATGGCGCAGGGCGCTGCAATATTATTAATAACGGTATTGATGTTGCGACCGAGGCGATTCTGGCTGAACTTGCGCCGGTAAAAGCCACCGAAGGAAAACCGAAAATCGCCGTGGTTGCCCATGACCTGCGCTACGACGGTAAAACCAATCAGCAACTGGTGCGCGACATCATGGCGCTGGGTGACCGAGTGGAGTTGCACACCTTTGGCAAGTTTTCTCCGTTTGAGGGGCAAAACGTTGTCAACCACGGCTTTCTTACAGATAAGCGCCAATTGATGAGTGAACTCAATCAGATGGATGCACTGGTCTTCTCTTCCCGGGTGGATAACTACCCGCTGATCCTCTGCGAAGCGCTCTCCATTGGCGTGCCGGTGATCGCCACGCACAGCGATGCGGCGCGGGAAGTGTTGCAGAAATCCGGCGGTAAAACTTTTGCCGAACAGGAGGTGCTGCCGCTGGTGCAGTGCCGTAAAGCAGAAATTGCCCAGGCGGTGTTTGGCGAAAGCCTCGACGCATTTCGCGCGCGCAGCCGCCAGGCCTACAGTGGACAACAGATGCTGGAGGAATATGTCTCGTTCTATCAGAGTCTGTAGTTACCTGCTGCTGCCGGTGATTTACCTGCTGGTTAACGTGAAAATCATGCAGCTCGGTGAAAGTTTCCCGATCACGATCGTGACGTTTTTGCCGCTACTGTTGCTGCTCTACCTCGACAAAATCAATCTGAAAAAGTTGATGATAGCGCTGGGGGCCGGAGCCGGGTTAACGCTGTTTAACTTTATTTTTGGTAAATCGCTGGATGCCAGCAAATATGTCACTTCAACCATGCTGTTTGTTTACATTGTGATCATTGTTGGCATGGTGTGGAGCATCCGCTTTAAAACCATATCACCGCATAATTACCGCAAGATTTTGCGATTCTTCTATGTGGTTGTGGCAATGGTGGTGATGCTTGCGGCGATGGAGATGGCTCAGATTATTCTCACCGGTGGGAGTAGTTTGATGGAGGGTATTTCTAAATACCTCATCTACAGCAACAGTTACGTGCTGAATTTTATCAAGTTCGGCGGTAAGCGTACTACCGCGTTATATTTCGAACCGGCATTCTTCGCTCTGGCATTAATCTCAATTTGGCTCAGTATCAAACAGTTTGGTATCAAAACGCCGAAGACCGATGCTATGATTTTGGCAGGGATAGTACTTTCGGGATCGTTCTCTGGGGTAATGACTTTTATCCTGTTTTATTTGCTGGAGTGGGCATTCCAGTATCTGAACAAAGAGGCGATTCGTAAAAAGTTACCACTGGCAATTATTTCGCTTGCAGTGTTTATTGTCGGTGTGGTTTTCGCTTTCCCCTATATTGCAGAACGACTCGGCGATTTAGGTACGGAAGGTTCTTCTTCTTATTATCGTATTATCGGTCCGCTGGTGATGGTGGGATATTCACTGACCAATATTGATGGGGTAGTAAGATTTGGCTCACTTTATGAATATGTCGCATCATTCGGAATCTTTAACGGTGCAGATGTCGGGAAAACAATAGACAATGGGTTGTATCTGCTGATCATTTATTTCTCGTGGTTCGCAGTGTTGTTGACAGGCTGGTATTTGTTCAAAGTCGGGAAAATGATGGTAAATGCCTTTGGCAATAATCAGAATTTTCGCGTACAGCTTTACCTGTTTACGCCTATATCGTTGTTTTTTACGGGGTCAATTTTTAGCCCGGAATATGCGTTTTTAATTGTTTGTCCGTTTATTCTGCGTAAAGCACTGAATATCGTGAATTCATGAAAAGGTGGGTCATATGCTGCTAAGTGTTATTACTGTCGCGTTTCGCAATTATGAAGGTGTGATGAAGACCTGGCAGTCTCTGGCTCACCTGGCGAAAGCGCAGAATATCGAATTCGAATGGATTGTCGTTGACGGCGGCTCGCAGGATGGTACTGCGGAATTTCTGAAAAATCTCAACGGACAATACAATTTACGTTTTATCAGCGAGCGTGACAAAGGCATCTATGATGCCATGAATAAAGGCATTGACATGGCGACGGGACGCTATGCATTGTTTTTGAATTCCGGCGATATTTTCCATGAGGAAATTGTGGATGTTGTTCGCCAGTTAGATGAAGAAAACGAGAACGCCATGTATATTGGCGATGCGCTGCTGGATTTTGGCGACGGCAACAAATTACGCCGTAGCGCCAAACATGGCTGGTATATTTACCACAGCTTACCGGCCAGCCATCAGGCTATATTTTTCCCGGTAAATGGTCTGAAAACATACCCCTACGATCTGCAATTTAAAGTCTCTTCCGATTACGCATTAGCGGCCAGAATGTTTAAAGCCGGTTTTCCTTTCAAACGTTTGAAAGGGCTGGTATCTGAATTTTCAATGGGCGGCGTATCTACCTCTAATAACGTTGAATTGTGCCAGGATGCCCGCAAAGTTCAGCGTACGATATTACGAGTCCCGGGTTTTTGGGCGCAATTGTCATATATATTGCGCTTGCGGACGACTGGCAAAGCAAAGGCCTTATATAACAAAGCATAACGCTCAAATATAGGGAAAAAAGATGCAGGATTTACAAGGATTCTCCGTGCCGAAAGGCTTTCGGGGCGGCAATGCTATTAAGGTTCAACTGTGGTGGGCGGTACAGGCGACATTATTTGCCTGGTCTCCACAGGTGCTGTATCGCTGGCGTGCATTCCTCTTGCGTTTATTTGGCGCAAAGGTTGGTAAGGGCGTGGTTATTCGCCCATCGGTAAAGATTACCTACCCGTGGAAATTAACCTTAGGCGATTACAGTTGGGTTGGCGATGACGCGGTGTTGTACACCCTTGGCGATATCACCATCGGCGCAAATTCCGTGGTTTCACAGAAATGTTATTTGTGCACCGGCAGTCACGATTATCAGAGCGCGCATTTCGATATTAACGCGACGCCAATCGTGATTGGTGAGAAGTGCTGGCTAGCGACGGATGTCTTTGTCGCGCCAGGCGTCTCCATCGGCGACGGGACGGTAGTCGGTGCGCGCAGCAGTGTTTTTAAATCGCTTCCGGCAAATGCAATTTGCCGTGGCAATCCCGCAGTGGTGACGCGCGAACGCGTTGAAAAGGTAACTCCCTAACAGGGACTATTGAGGAAAATAAATTATGTCTAAAGTCGCTCTCATCACCGGCGTAACCGGGCAAGATGGCTCTTATCTGGCAGAACTGCTTCTGGAAAAAGGCTATGAAGTTCATGGTATTAAACGCCGTGCTTCCTCATTCAATACCGAGCGTGTGGATCACATCTATCAGGATCCGCACACCTGCAATCCGAAGTTCCATCTGCACTACGGCGACCTGACGGATACGTCCAACCTGACCCGTATCCTGCAGGAAGTTCAACCGGATGAAGTCTACAACCTGGGCGCAATGAGCCATGTGGCCGTTTCGTTTGAATCCCCGGAATACACCGCCGACGTGGATGCGATGGGTACGCTGCGTCTGCTGGAAGCGATTCGCTTCCTCGGCCTTGAGAAGAAAACCCGTTTCTACCAGGCATCAACCTCTGAACTGTATGGTCTGGTGCAGGAAATTCCGCAGAAAGAGACCACGCCGTTCTACCCGCGTTCTCCGTATGCAGTTGCCAAACTTTATGCCTACTGGATCACCGTGAACTACCGTGAATCTTATGGCATGTATGCCTGCAACGGCATTCTGTTCAACCACGAATCTCCGCGTCGCGGCGAAACTTTCGTAACCCGTAAAATTACCCGTGCGATCGCCAACATTGCTCAGGGTCTGGAATCCTGCCTGTACCTCGGCAACATGGACTCCCTGCGTGACTGGGGCCATGCGAAAGACTACGTGAGAATGCAGTGGATGATGCTGCAACAGGAAAAACCGGAAGACTTCGTTATCGCCACCGGCGTGCAGTACTCCGTGCGTCAGTTCGTGGAAATGGCCGCGGCACAACTGGGTATCAAACTGCGCTTTGAAGGCACCGGCGTAGAAGAGAAGGGTATTGTGGTTTCCGTGACCGGTCATGATGCTCCGGGCGTGAAACCGGGTGATGTAATCGTCGCCGTTGACCCGCGCTACTTCCGTCCTGCGGAAGTGGAAACCCTGCTGGGCGATCCGACCAAAGCACACGAAAAACTGGGCTGGAAACCGGAAACCACGCTGCAGGAGATGGTCTCCGAGATGGTGGCGAAAGATCTGGAAGCAGCGAAAAAACACTCACTGCTTAAAGCCCACGGTTACGAGGTTGCCATCGCGCTGGAGTCTTAAGCATGACCAAACAACGTATTTTCGTGGCTGGCCATCGCGGGATGGTGGGATCAGCCATTGTTCGCCAGCTCGAACAACGTGCGGATGTTGAACTGGTACTGCGCTCCCGTGAAGAGCTGAACCTGCTGGATTCCGCTGCTGTCGATGCTTTTTTCGCCAGCAACCGTATCGACCAGGTTTACCTGGCGGCGGCAAAAGTGGGCGGTATTGTGGCGAACAATACCTACCCGGCGGACTTCATCTACGAAAACATGATGATTGAGAGCAACATCATTCACTCAGCGCATAAGCATGACGTGAACAAGCTGTTGTTCCTCGGTTCGTCCTGTATCTACCCGAAACTGGCACACCAACCGATCGCGGAAAGTGAGCTGTTGCAGGGGACGCTGGAGCCGACTAACGAGCCGTACGCGATTGCCAAGATCGCCGGTATCAAACTGTGCGAGTCCTACAATCGCCAGTATGACCGCGACTACCGCTCGGTAATGCCGACGAACCTGTATGGTCCGCACGATAACTTCCACCCGAGCAATTCGCACGTGATCCCGGCGCTGCTGCGCCGCTTCCACGAGGCGACGCAGGAGAACACGCCGGACGTGGTGGTGTGGGGAAGCGGCACGCCGATGCGTGAATTCCTGCACGTGGACGATATGGCGGCAGCCAGCATCCATGTTCAGGAGCTGGCGCGCGAAGTGTGGCAAGAGAACACCGAACCGATGCTGTCGCATATCAACGTTGGTACTGGTGTGGATTGCACGATTCGCGAACTGGCGCAGACAGTTGCCAGCGTTGTCGGCTACAAAGGCCGCGTGGTGTTTGACGCCACCAAGCCGGACGGTACGCCGCGTAAATTGCTGGATGTGACGCGTCTGCATCAGCTTGGCTGGTATCACGAGATCTCACTGGAAGCAGGGCTTGCGAGCACTTACCAGTGGTTCCTTGAAAACCAGCACCGGTTCCGGGGGTAGGCATGTTTTTGAGTCAGGAAGATTTTGCCACGGTGGTGCGCTCCACTCCGCTGATTTCCATCGATTTGATCGTGGAAAACTCACGCGGCGAGTTTTTGCTCGGCAAGCGCACTAACCGTCCGGCCCAGGGATACTGGTTTGTGCCGGGCGGACGCGTGCAAAAGGACGAACCGCTGGCGGCCGCTTTCGAGCGGCTGACCCTGGCGGAACTGGGGCTGCGCCTGCCGATGTCTGCAGGCGAGTTTTACGGCGTCTGGCAGCACTTCTATGACGATAATTTCTCCGGTAGCGATTTTTCCACCCACTACATTGTGCTGGGTTTCCGCCTGCGCGTGGACGAGCAAACGCTCGCACTGCCGCCGGATCAGCACAATGACTATCGCTGGGGGACGCCGGAGTCGCTGATTGCCGACCCGCTGGTGCATGACAACAGCCGCGCCTATTTCCTCGACGCACAGGGAGTACCGGGCTTATGAAGATCCTGGTCTATGGCATCAACTATTCGCCGGAGCTTACCGGGATCGGTAAGTACACCGGCGAAATGGTGGAATGGATGGCCCGTCAGGGCCATGAAGTGCGCGTGATCACAGCGCCGCCTTACTATCCGGAATGGAAAGTCGGCGAGCACTACAGCGCCTGGCGCTGGCGTAAAGAGCAGGGTGCCGCCACGGTGTGGCGCTGCCCGCTGTATGTGCCAAAACAGCCATCGACCCTGAAGCGTTTACTGCATCTGGGCAGCTTTGCCCTCAGCAGCTTTTTCCCGCTGATGGCGCAGCGTAGCTGGAAACCGGACCGCATTATCGGCGTGGTGCCAACGTTGTTTTGCACGCCGGGGATGCGCCTGCTGGCCAAACTGAGCGGCGCAAAAACCGTGCTGCATATTCAGGATTATGAAGTGGACGCCATGCTCGGTCTGGGAATGGCGGGTAAAGGTAAAAGCGGCCGCGTGGCGAAGCTGGCGACCGCGTTTGAACGCAGCAATCTGCATAACGTCGATAACGTCTCCACCATCTCTCGCTCAATGATGAACAAAGCGCGCGAGAAAGGGGTGGAGGCCGACAAAATCATCTTCTTCCCGAACTGGTCGGAAGTGGCGCGGTTTCGCGATGTCAGCGATGCCGATGTCACGGAACTGCGCCGCAATCTCGGTCTGCCGGATGACAAAAAAATCATTCTTTACTCCGGCAACATCGGCGAGAAGCAGGGGCTGGAAAACGTCATTGAAGCCGCTGCGCAGTTACACACCCATCCATGGCTGTTTGTCATTGTCGGTCAGGGCGGGGGGAAGGCGCGGCTGGAAAAACAGGTTAGTGAACGCGGCCTGAACAACGTCATCTTCTTCCCGTTGCAGCCGTACGATGCGCTGCCGGCGCTGCTGAAAATGGGCGATTGCCATCTGGTTATTCAGAAACGTGGTGCGGCCGATGCGGTATTGCCGTCCAAGCTGACCAACATTCTGGCGGTGGGCGGTAATGCGGTAATCACTGCTGAAGAGAGCACTGAGCTCGGGCAACTCTGTCTGGCAGAGCCAGGCATTGCGGTCTGCGTGGAGCCGGAATCGGTCGAGGCGCTGACCTGGGGCATTGAGCGCGCGCTGGCGCTGCCCAAAAACAACACGGTGGCACGTGAATATGCCGAACGCACGCTCGAAAAAGAGAGCGTATTAAACCAGTTTATTGCTGATATCAGCCCGGAAAGTTCCGTGAAGCCCGTACGCGCCCGCGAAAGCGCGCAGCACGAAGGCCGCCTGAATTTTGACGGGAATGGGGATAAATCATGAGTCAAACACAACTCTATCCGGTAGTGATGGCCGGAGGCTCCGGAAGCCGTCTGTGGCCGTTGTCCCGCGTGCTTTACCCTAAACAGTTTCTCTGCCTGAAGGGCGATCTCACCATGTTGCAGACCACCGTCTGTCGCCTGAATGGTGTCGAGTGTGAAAGCCCGGTGGTGATTTGTAATGAACAACATCGCTTTATTGTCGCCGAGCAACTGCGTCAACTGCACAAGCTGACCGAGAACATCATTCTCGAACCGGCTGGCCGTAATACCGCTCCGGCGATTGCGCTGGCGGCGCTGGCGATAAAACGCCACAACCCGGACAGCGATCCGCTGATGCTGGTGCTGGCGGCCGACCATGTCATTCAGAACGAAGAGGCGTTTCGCGCCTCGGTTCGCGACGCTATTCCTTATGCGCAGAGCGGCAAACTGGTGACCTTCGGCATCGTGCCGGATCTGCCGGAAACGGGCTATGGCTATATCCGCCGCGGCGGTGTCAGTGCCGGGCAGGCCGATTCCGTTGCCTTTGAGGTGGCGCAGTTCGTTGAAAAACCGAACCTGGAAACTGCACAGGGTTACGTTGCCAGCGGCGAATATTACTGGAACAGCGGTATGTTCCTGTTCCGTGCCGGTCGTTTCCTTGAAGAGCTGAATAAATATCGTCCGGACATTTTGCGCGCCTGCGAACAGGCGATGCAGGCCGCCGATCCGGATATGGATTTTGTCCGCGTTGACGAAGAAGCGTTCCTCGCCTGCCCGGAAGAGTCGATTGACTATGCGGTAATGGAACGCACGGCGGATGCGGTGGTCGTGCCGATGGATGCTGGCTGGAGCGATGTCGGTTCCTGGTCTTCGCTGTGGGAAATCAGCCAGCACACACCGGAGGGAAACGTCCATCACGGCGACGTCATCAGCCATAACACCCAAAACAGCTACGTGTATGCGGAGTCCGGGCTGGTCACGACCGTCGGCGTGAAAGATCTGGTGGTGGTTCAGACCAAAGATGCGGTGCTGATTGCCGATCGCAATCAGGTACAGGATGTGAAAAAAGTGGTGGAGAAAATCAAAGCCGACGGGCGTCACGAGCATCATATCCACCGTGAAGTTTACCGCCCATGGGGCAAATATGACTCCATCGATACCGGCGATCGCTATCAAGTGAAACGCATTACCGTGAAGCCGGGCGAGGGGCTCTCCGTACAGATGCATCATCACCGTGCGGAGCACTGGGTAGTGGTGGCGGGAACGGCGAAAGTGACCATCAATGATGAAGTGAAATTACTCGGTGAGAATGAATCGATCTATATCCCGCTTGGCGCGCATCACTGTCTGGAAAACCCGGGGAAAATTCCGCTCGATCTGATTGAAGTTCGTTCGGGTTCGTACCTGGAAGAAGACGACATCGTGCGCTTTGCGGATCGCTACGGGCGAGTTTAAAAGCCAGTGCCGGACGCGGTGTTGCCCGTCCGGCAGAAAAAACAAACGAATCAATAACAAATGGCCATTTTACGGTCAAGGCTGACTGTTGCCTTAAGAAGAGGTAATGATGGAAAAATTAACCTGTTTTAAAGCTTACGATATCCGTGGAAAGCTGGGCGAAGAACTGAATGAAGATATCGCATGGCGTATCGGCCGCGCCTACGGTGAATACCTGAAGCCGCAAACGATTGTGCTGGGCGGCGATGTGCGTCAGACCAGCGAATCGTTGAAACTGGCGCTGGCGAAAGGGCTGCAGGATGCGGGCGTCAACGTGCTGGATATCGGTCTTTCCGGTACCGAAGAGATCTATTTTGCCACGTTCCATCTCGGCGTGGATGGCGGCATCGAAGTGACTGCCAGCCACAACCCGATGGACTATAACGGCATGAAGCTGGTGCGCAAAGGCGCACGTCCGATCAGCGGCGATACCGGGCTGCGCGATGTGCAGCGTCTGGCGGAAGCCAATGACTTTCCGCCGGTGGATGCGGAAAAACGCGGCAGCTATGAGCAGATTAACCTGCGCGATGCCTATATCGATCACCTGCTGGGCTATATCAATCCGGCTAACCTTAAGTCATTGAAACTGGTGATCAACTCCGGTAACGGCGCGGCAGGTCCGGTAGTGGATGCCATTGAAGCCCGCTTCAAAGCGCTGAACGTGCCGGTGACCTTTATCAAAGTGCATAACGAACCGGACGGCACTTTCCCGCACGGTATTCCTAACCCGCTGCTGCCGGAGTGTCGCGCGGATACCCGCAATGCGGTGCTGGAACATCACGCCGACATGGGGATCGCCTTTGACGGCGATTTCGACCGCTGCTTCTTGTTCGATGGTGAAGGGCGCTTTATTGAAGGCTACTACATCGTTGGTTTGCTGGCGGAAGCGTTCCTCGAAAAACACCCTGGCGCCAAAATCATCCACGACCCGCGTCTCTCCTGGAATACGGTGGATGTGGTGACGCGCGCGGGCGGCACGCCGGTGATGTCAAAAACCGGGCACGCATTTATTAAGGAACGTATGCGTAACGAAGATGCCATCTATGGCGGCGAGATGAGCGCGCACCACTACTTCCGCGATTTCGCCTATTGCGACAGCGGCATGATCCCGTGGCTGCTGGTCACTGAGCTGCTGTGCCTGAAAGGTAAAACCCTCGCCGAGCTGGTCAGCGATCGAATGCTGGCGTTCCCGGCGAGTGGTGAAATCAACAGCAAGCTTGCCGATCCGGTCACGGCTATCCAGCGTGTTGAGCAGCATTTTACGCCCGGCGCGCTGGAGATCGATCGCACCGACGGCATCAGCATCGCCTTCCCTGAGTGGCGTTTTAACCTCCGTTCATCCAATACCGAGCCGGTAGTGCGACTGAACGTTGAGTCGCGTCGCGATGTGTCACTGATGGAGGCACGAACGCAGGAAATTCTGGCGCTGTTGAATCAGTAAATCTCGGCGTTGCTCTCCCCCGGACGTGGGGAGAGTCAACATACAGGCAGGTAAAACGATGACTCATCTAAAAAAGCGCGACCGGGCCAAAACGAATGCATCGTTAATCTCAATCGTGCAGCGATTCTCTGACATCACCATTATGTTCGGTGGGCTGTGGCTGGTGTGCAAATTGAATGCGTTGCCCTTTTTCTACATGCATCTGCTGATGGCTCTGCTCTCCCTGGTTGTCTTCCAGATGATTGGCGGAATGACCGATTTTTATCGCTCCTGGCGAGGGGTAAAAATTACGACTGAACTGACCCTACTGTTGCAGAACTGGACGCTCAGCCTGATTTTCAGCGCGGGGCTGCTCTCGTTCAACAACGATTTCGATAACACTTTCATGATTTATCTCCCCTGGTATTTGTTAACCAGTATGGGGCTGATGCTGAGCCGCGCGGTGATCCGCTTTGGCGCAGGCTGGCTGCGGAACCTGGGCTATAACACGCGCCGCGTTGCGGTGGCGGGGGATATGCCGATGGGCCAGGCGTTGCTGGAAGGTTTTCGCAATGAACCCTGGTTGGGATTCGATGTGGTGGGGGTGTACCACGATCCGCAACCGGGCGGCATCACCACCGGCTGGGCGGGTAATCTCGACCAGCTGGTTGACGATGCGAAAGCGGGGAAAATTCACAACGTCTATATCGCGATGTCGATGAATGATGCGGCCAGCATCAAAAAGCTGGTGCGTCAGTTGGCAGACACCACCTGTTCAGTGATCCTGATCCCGGATGTCTTCACCTTCAATATTCTGCATTCGCGGATTGAAGAGATGAATGGTGTGCCGGTAGTTCCGCTGTACGAAACACCGCTTTCCGGCGTGAACCGCATTCTGAAACGCCTTGAAGACATTGTACTCTCGTCAATGATTTTACTGCTGATCTCTCCGGTTCTGCTGGCGATTGCGGTGGCGGTAAAACTCAGCTCTCCCGGCCCGATTATCTTCCGTCAGACCCGTTATGGCATGGACGGTAAGCCAATCAAAGTCTGGAAATTCCGTTCCATGAGGGTGATGGAAAACGACAAAGTGGTGACCCAGGCAACGCAGAACGATCCGCGTGTAACCAAAGTGGGGAGCTTCCTGCGCCGTACCTCGCTCGACGAACTGCCGCAGTTCATTAATGTGCTGCTCGGCGGCATGTCTATCGTTGGCCCACGCCCGCATGCGGTGGCGCACAACGAGCAGTACCGTTCGCTGATTGAGGGTTACATGCTGCGTCATAAAGTGAAACCGGGCATTACCGGCTGGGCGCAGATTAACGGCTGGCGCGGCGAAACCGACACGCTGGAAAAAATGGAAAAACGCGTTGAGTTCGACCTGGAGTACATCCGCGAGTGGAGTCTGTGGTTCGATATCAAAATCGTTTTTCTGACCATCTTTAAAGGCTTTATTAATAAAGCGGCGTATTAAAGGAAAGGTCATGAGCCTGAGAGAAAAAACCATCAGCGGTGCAAAGTGGTCAGCGATGGCCACTTTAACCATCATCGGCCTGGGGCTGGTGCAGATGACGGTGCTGGCGCGCATTATCGATAATCACCAGTTCGGTCTGTTGACCGTCTCACTGGTGATTATCGCGCTGGCGGATACGCTGTCGGATTTTGGTATTGCTAACTCCATTATTCAGCGCAAAGAGATAAGCCATCTGGAACTCACCACCCTGTACTGGCTGAACGTTGGGCTGGGGATTGTGGTTTGTCTGCTGGTTTTCTCGCTGAGCAACGTCATTGCCAGCGTCTTGCACAACCCGGATCTGGCGCCGCTGATCAAAACCCTGTCGTTCGCCTTTGTGGTGATCCCGCACGGTCAGCAGTTCCGCGCGCTGATGCAGAAAGAGCTGGAGTTCAATAAGATTGGCGCGATTGAAACCGTGTCGGTACTGGCGGGCTTCTGCTTTACGGTGATCAGCGCCTTTTACTGGCCGCTGGCGATGACAGCCATCCTCGGTTATCTGGTCAACAGCGCCGTTCGTACGCTGCTGTTCGGCTATTTTGGCCGCAAGATCTATCGCCCTGGCTTGCATTTCTCCCTTGCGTCGGTCAGTTCAAATCTGCGCTTTGGCGCATGGCTGACGGCTGACAGCATCATTAACTATGTCAACACCAACCTCTCCACGTTAGTGCTGGCGCGTATCCTCGGCGCCAGCGTCGCCGGGGGATACAACCTGGCGTACAACGTGGCGGTGGTGCCGCCGATGAAGCTCAACCCGATTATTACCCGCGTACTGTTCCCGGCGTTCGCCAAAATTCAGGACGACACGGAGAAGCTGCGTGTTAACTTCTACAAGCTGCTGTCGGTGGTGGGGATCATCAACTTCCCCATCCTGCTGGGGCTGATGGTGGTGTCGAACAATTTTGTGCCGCTGGTCTTTGGCGACAAGTGGAACAGCATTATCCCGATCCTGCAATTGCTCTGTATTGTTGGCCTGCTGCGCGCGGTCGGTAACCCTATCGGTTCGCTGCTGATGGCGAAAGCGCGGGTGGATATCAGTTTTAAATTCAATGTTTTCAAAACGTTTCTCTTTATTCCCGCCATTATTATCGGCGGCCATCTGGCCGGTGCGCTGGGCGTAACGCTGGGTTTCCTGCTGGTGCAAATCATCAACACCGTGTTGAGCTACTTCGTGATGATCAAACCGGTGCTCGGTTCCAGCTATCGTCAGTACATCCTCAGCCTGTGGTTGCCGTTCTACTTATCGCTGCCGACGCTGGTCGTGAGCTATGGCCTTGGGCTGGCGCTGAACGGGCATATGCCGCTGGCCGCCATGCTGGCAGTACAGGTCGCGGCAGGCGTACTGGCTTTCGCGGTGATGCTGATTGTCTCGCGCAACGCGCTGGTGGTGGAGATGAAGCGCCAGTTTTGCCGCAACGAGAAACTTAAAACGCTGCTTCGCGCAGGATAAGAAACGTTATTGAACCCCTTCATGAGGTCGTTATGAAATTATTGATCCTTGGCAATCATACCTGCGGAAACCGTGGTGACAGCGCAATTTTACGCGGATTGCTGGATGCGATTGCCCTGATTAATCCTGATGCAGACGTTGACGTGATGAGTCGCTATCCGGTGAGTTCATCATGGTTATTAAACCGTCCGGTGATGGGCGATCCGCTCTACAGCCAGATGAAAGAGCACAATAACGCCGCCGGTCTGATGGGGCGGGTGAAGAAAGTGCTGCGCCGTCGCTATCAGCACCAGGTTCTGCTTTCACGCGTGACGGACACCGGCAAGCTGCGCAATATCGCCATCGCCCAGGGCTTTACCGATTTTGTCCGCAGGCTTAACGATTATGACGCGATTATTCAGGTCGGCGGTTCGTTCTTTGTCGATCTCTATGGCGTGCCGCAATTTGAACATGCGCTCTGCACCTTCATGGCGAAAAAGCCGCTTTATATGATTGGTCACAGCGTTGGCCCGTTCCAGAATGAAGCTTTCAACCAACTGGCGAATTATGTTTTCGGTCACTGTGATGCGCTGATCTTACGTGAAACCGTCAGCCTGAATCTGATGAAGCAGAGCAATATCACTACAGCGAAAGTGGAGCAGGGCGTGGATACCGCCTGGCTGGTGGATCACCATCAGCACGATTTTGTTGCCAGCTATGCGGTGCAGCACTGGCTGAACCTGGCAGCAAAACAGAAAACCGTCGCCATTACCCTGCGCGAACTGGCACCGTTCGACAAGCGATTGAATACCACGCAGCAGGCCTACGAACAGGCATTTGCCGGAGTGGTCAACCGCATTATCGATGCGGGCTATCAGGTGATTGCGCTTTCCACCTGTACCGGTATCGACAGCTACAACAAAGATGACCGCATGGTGGCGCTCAACCTGGGCCAGTACGTTAACGATCCGTCGCAATACCATGTGGTGATGGATGAACTCAACGATCTGGAGATGGGAAAATTGCTGGCCGCCTGCGATTTGACTGTCGGCACGCGTCTGCACTCGGCGATCATCTCAATGAACTTTGGTACCCCGGCGATTGCCATCAACTACGAACACAAATCGGCGGGCATCATGCAGCAACTGGGCATGCCGGAAATGGCGGTCGATATTCGTCACTTGCTGGACGGTTCGCTGGCGGCGATGGTCGCCGATTCGCTGGGTCAGTTACCTGCAATTAACCAGCGTCTGGCAACAGCGGTTGCGGCTGAACGCGAACAGGGCATGAAGATGGTGAAATCGGTGCTTGATCGCGTACAGGAGGTGAAATGAAAGTCAGCTTCTTTTTGCTGAAGTTTCCATTATCTTCCGAAACCTTTGTCCTCAACCAAATTGTTGCGTTTATCAATATGGGGTTTGAGGTGGAAATCATCGCTCTGCAAAAGGGCGATATGAACAATACCCATGCGGCGTACACTGAATACCGACTGGCGGAGAAAACCCGCTGGTTGCTGTCGGAACCGGAAGGACGTATGGCGAAGCTGGGTTACCGTGCGCAGGCAATGGCGCGCGGGATGTGGAAATCTGCAACCTGGAAAGCGCTGAATATCAGCCGCTATGGTAACGAGGCGCGCAACCTGATCCTGCCGGCGATTTGCGCCCTCGCGCCACGTACCTTCAAGGCGGATATTTTTATTGCTCACTTTGGCCCGGCAGGCGTTACGGCGGCAAAACTGCGTGAACTTGGGGTGCTGAAGGGCAAAATTGCCACGGTTTTCCATGGCATCGATATTTCCCATCGCGATGTGCTGAACCACTACACGCCGGAGTATCAGCAACTGTTCCAGCGCGGGGATTTGATGCTGCCGATCAGCGAACTGTGGGCGGGAAGACTGAAAAAGATGGGATGCCCGGAGAAAAAAATCGCGGTTTCGCGTATGGGCGTCGATATGGCGCGCTTTAGCCTGCGCCCGGTTAGAACGCCGGGCACTCCGCTGCAAATTATCTCAGTGGCGCGTCTTACCGAGAAAAAAGGGCTGCATGTGGCGATTGAAGCCTGCCGCCTGCTGAAGGAACGCGGCGTCGATTTCAAATATCGCATTCTGGGTATCGGTCCGTGGGAACGCCGTTTGCGTACGTTGATCGAACAGTTCCAACTGGAAGATGTGATCGAGATGCCGGGCTTCAAACCGAGCCATGAAGTCAAGGCCATGCTCGATGAAGCGGATGTTTTCCTGTTACCTTCGGTGACGGGCGCGGATGGCGATATGGAAGGGATACCCGTTGCCCTGATGGAAGCGATGGCCGTGGGCATTCCGGTGGTTTCGACGGTGCACAGCGGCATTCCGGAGCTGATTGAAGCCGGGAAATCTGGCTGGCTGGTGCCGGAAAACGATGCTCAGGCGCTGGCGCAGCGGCTTGCCGCGTTTGGCTCGATGCAGGGCCAGGATTTAGCGCCGGTGGTGACGCGTGCGCGGGAAAAAGTCGAAGCCGACTTTAATCAAAAGATCATCAATCAGCAGCTTGCCAGCCTGTTGCAGGCGCTTTGAATCGAGGTTTTATGACCGCAAAAAAAGCATCAACACCGCTCTCACGCCGCACTTTTCTCGCTGCCAGCTCTGCACTGGCAGCGCTTCCGTTACTGCATTCGCCAGCCGCGCGTGCGCTGGGGGGCAAGGGTTCCGTCAATATCAGTGATTATGATCACAACGACTGGCCCGCTGCGTTAAATAAAGCCTTTAACGAGGGGCAAACGGTAGAAATTCCCGCCGGCCTGGTGTGTGAAAATATCAATACCGGGATCTTTATCCCGCCGGGTAAAACGCTTTTGATACGCGGTACGCTAAAGAGCAGTGGGCGCGGACGATTTGTGTTGCAGGATGGTAGCCGCGTTATCGGCGAGAAAGGCGGAAGCTTGTATAACATTACGCTGGATGTGCGCGGTTCCAACTGTGTCATCCAGGGCGTCAGCATGAGTGGCTACGGCCCGATCATGCAGATTTATATTGGTGGCAAAAATACCGGCACGATGCGTAACTTACTGATAGATAACATCACTGTCAGCAAGGCTAACTACGGTATCCTGCGCCAGGGTTACCATAATCAACTGGATGGCGCGCGCATCACGAATAGCCGTTTCAGCGATTTGCAGGGCGATGCCATCGAATGGAACGTGGCAATTAACGATCGCAATATCCTGATTTCCGACCATGTCATCAAAAATATCGATTGCACCAACGGCCAGATTAACTGGGGGATCGGTATCGGGCTAGCGGGCAGTACCTACGACAATAATTACCCGGAAGATCAGGCGGTTAAAAATTTCGTCGTGGCCAATATTACCGGCAGTAATTGCCGCCAACTGGTACACGTCGAGAACGGCAAACATTTCATTATCCGCAACGTTAAAGCCGAAAATATCACTCCCGATTTCAGCAAAAAGGCGGGCCTGGATAATGCCACGATCGCTATTTACGGCTGCGATAATTTTGTTGTTGATAATGTCAGTATGGTCAATAGTGCCGGAATGTTGATTGGTTATGGCGTGATCAAGGGGAATTATTTATCCATTCCGCAGAACTTTAAACTGAACGATATTCAGCAGGATAACAGCGGTAGCAAATATAAACTGCGTGGTATCCAGATATCGTCCGGTAATGCCACGTCGTTTGTGGCGATCACTAATCTAAAAATGCAGCATGCGACACTCGAGTTGCATAACAAGCCGCAACATCTTTTCTTACGCAATATCAATGTAATGCAAGATGCAGCTAATGGCCCGGCGTTGAAACTCAATTTTGACATGCGCAAAGATGTGCGCGGACGCTTTATGGCCAGGCAGGACACGCTGTTGTCGCTGGCGAATATTCACGCAGTTAACGAAAACGGGCAAAGCTCGGTGGATATCGACAGGGTCGATCAGCATGTGGTGAATGTTGATAATTTGAACTTCCGACTACCGGCGAAGCGGTTATAACCCGTTATTACGGGCTTTTGCGATAAATCCTGGTGATTTAACCGGGGGGTTAGGATTACATCGTTGGCCTGATCTGGACAGTCATAACACAACATAAGACTTTTTACCGATCCTCATCGCTAACTTGCTGGCGAAACCAGGTTAAAGGTTTATACTTCGTCCAATTATTATAGGTGGATAGAAATAATGGTTAATTTGAAAGCAGTTATTCCGGTAGCAGGGCTGGGAATGCATATGCTTCCTGCCACGAAGGCCATTCCAAAAGAGATGCTGCCGATTGTCGACAAGCCGATGATTCAGTATATCGTCGATGAAGTTGTTGCTGCAGGGATCAAAGAAATCGTTCTGGTTACTCACTCGTCTAAAAACGCAGTGGAGAACCACTTCGACACCTCATATGAGCTGGAAGCGCTGCTGGAGCAGCGTGTTAAGCGCCAGTTGCTGGCGGAAGTACAGTCTATTTGCCCGCCGGGCGTAACGATCATGAACGTGCGTCAGGCGCAGCCGCTGGGTCTGGGTCACTCTATCCTCTGTGCGCATCCGATTATTGGCGACAACCCGTTCGTGGTGGTCCTGCCGGATATCGTTCTGGACAACGCCACTGCGGATCCGCTGCGCTACAACCTTGCCGCCATGGTGGCGCGTTTCACGGAAACGGGTCGCAGCCAGGTACTGGCAAAACGCATGAAAGGCGATCTCTCTGAATACTCCGTGATTCAGACTAAAGAGCCGCTGGATACTGAAGGCAAGATTAGCCGTATCGTTCAGTTCATCGAAAAACCGGATCAGCCGCAAACGCTGGATTCTGACCTGATGGCCGTAGGGCGCTATGTGCTTTCTGCGGATATCTGGCCTGAGCTGGAGAAAACCGAACCGGGCGCCTGGGGCCGTATCCAGTTGACCGATGCGATTGCCAAACTGGCGGAAAAACAGTCTGTTGATGCAATGTTGATGACCGGCGAGAGCTACGACTGCGGTAAGAAAATGGGCTATATGCAGGCTTTTGTGCAGTATGGCTTACGCAACCTGAAAGAAGGTCAGAAGTTCCGCGATAGTATTAAGAAGCTTCTTAGCTCGCATGTCTGACAGACAATCTGCATAACATAATTTTACGAGAGACTACCCTGCGTTTTCAGGGTAGTCTCTTGTCGTATTGAAATCCTATAGAATGCGCAGAATGTGGCCGTAACGGGTTATCGGAAGGTGCCTGTCTGCGATAATTATTGTTGTTGAGTAAGTTCTCATTTTTCGACTAGTGCTTCTGGTAGCCAAAGCCAGGGGCGGTAGCGTGCCATTTTTATACACAAATTCAGTACTGAACGAGCAGGAGAAGAAGGATGTTACTTCCAGTTGTTATGGCAGGAGGAACAGGAAGCCGTTTATGGCCATTGTCCCGTGAATTGCAACCGAAGCAATTTCTGTCATTCCACCAGGGAGGGTCGATGCTACAAAATACTATCATTCGTCTTGATGGTCTTGCTGTTGCTGCTCCCTTAGTTATTTGCAATGAAGAGCATCGTTTTCTGGTTGCTGAGCAGTTAAGACAGCTTAACAAACTTGCTGATAACATCATCCTGGAACCTGTTGGTCGCAATACCGCTCCTGCTATTACTCTCGCTGCATTGCATGCTATTGCCGGCGGCGAGGACCCAATACTGCTCGTACTCGCAGCAGATCATTTAATCGCCGATTCAGACGCGTTCCGTTCCGTTGTTAACCACGCTATTCCTTTTGCTCAACACGATAAATTAGTTACGTTTGGGATTGTTCCAAAGCAACCTGAAACAGGATATGGCTATATCCAGCGTGGTGATGTTCAACAATCTGACGGTTCCTCCGCATGGAAAATTAAACGCTTCGTTGAAAAACCGGACAGAGAAACAGCTGAGAAGTATCTGGAAAGCGGTGAGTATTTATGGAATAGCGGTATGTTTATGTTCCGCGCATCCGTTTATTTAAATGAGGTCAGTAAATTCTGCCCCGAGATCCTGGACGTATGCCAAAGATCGATGGCACAATCGGTAAATGACCTTAACTTCATAAAATTAAATAAAGATATCTTCACGGAGTGTCCGTCTGATTCTATCGATTATGCGGTGATGGAACATACTGAATCCGGTATTGTTGCAGCTATGGATGCTGGCTGGAACGATATCGGTTCCTGGTCTGCTTTGTGGGAAACATCATCAAGGGATAATGCAGGCAATGCGATGCAAGGTGATGTTTTTATTCATAATTCTCACGATTGCTATATTCACAGCGAAGACAAGCTCACTGCTGCGCTGGGATTACAGGATCTGGTCATTGTTAATACAAAAGACGCGCTACTGGTATCAGACAAAAATTGTACCCAGGACGTTAAGGTTGTCGTCGACTATTTAAAAAAACAATCGAGAAGCGAATACAGATTACACCCAACACGTTATCAACCTTGGGGACATGTAGAATCTCTCATCAAGGAAGCACGTTATAACGTCAACCGTATAACCCTGTTGCCCGGCGGTGAACTCTCACTGCAAAAACATAATTATCGTGTTGAACATTGGGTCGTGTTAAGTGGAACAGCATTAATTCGCATCGATGACGAAGAACAATATCTTACCGAAAATGAATCAGTCACAGTTCTACCTGGACAAAAACATAAAATCAAGAATCCGAAAGACATGAAATTAGAAATTTTGGAAATTCAGTTTGGTAGTTATTTAGGTGAAGATGATGTGCAAAGGATTCTGTAAATGAATAAAAATATGGCGGAAAAATTAACTTGTTTTAAAGCATATGATATTCGTGGAAAACTGGGCGAAGAACTCAACGAAGATATAGCCTGGCGGATTGGCCGTGCCTATGCCGAATTCTTAAAACCGAAGCAGGTAGTCATCGGTGGCGATGTCCGTTTGACCAGCGAATCGCTGAAAATGGCATTGGCCAGAGGATTAATGGATGCTGGCTGCGATGTACTTGATATCGGACTTTCGGGCACGGAGGAGATCTATTTTTCCACATTCCACCTCGGCTGTGACGGCGGAATTGAAGTGACGGCGAGCCACAATCCAATTGATTACAATGGCATGAAGTTAGTACGCCATGGCGCACAGCCGATCAGCGGTGATACAGGTTTAAATGAAATAAAACGGCTGGCGGAAGAAAACCAATTCACAAAAATAGTGGCAGAAAAACAAGGGCATTATAAAAAAATAGACATTCAACATGCCTACGTTGATCATTTACTTAGTTATATCGATACGAATAATTTTCGGAACAAAAAACTGAAGATCGTAATTAATTCCGGAAATGGCTCAGCGGGTCATGTTATTGATGAGATTGAACGACGTTTTAAACAACTGAATTTAATGATTGAGTTTATTAAGGTCCATCATAATCCGGACGGCACTTTTCCTCACGGGATCCCGAATCCATTACTCCCCTCATCCCGAAAGGACACGCAGAATGCAATAAGGCAGACTGGTGCAGATATAGGCATTGCTTTCGATGGTGATTTTGATCGCTGCTTCTTTTTTGATGAACATGGAAACTTCATCGAAGGTTACTATATTGTCGGTTTGTTGGCTGAAGCCTTTTTGCGCAAAGATAAAGGTGCCAAAATTATTCATGATCCAAGATTGACCTGGAATACAATTGATATTGTTGAAAAATCAGGTGGCGTGCCGATTATGTCGAAAACAGGACATGCCTTTATTAAAGAAAGAATGCGCAAAGAGAACGCAATATATGGTGGCGAAATGAGTGCACATCACTATTTTCGAGATTTTGCCTATTGCGACAGCGGCATGATTCCTTGGTTGCTTGTGGCCGAATTAGTGTTGACAAGCGATTGTTCACTTTGTGAATTGGTTGAAAGCAGAATTAAAAAATTCCCGGTATCGGGGGAAATTAACTGCAGCGTGTCTGATTCCGTTTCTTTAATCAAAGAAATAGAAGATCATTATGCATCTTCTGCATACGACATTAATTATATTGATGGTTTGAGTATGTCATTCGGGCAGTGGCGTTTTAATGTCCGAACTTCCAATACCGAACCTCTTTTACGTTTGAATGTTGAAGCGAAAAATAATCATACATTAATGCAACAGAAAACAAATGAATTACTGGGGATTATTAATAAATAATACTGTTGCCAGATAGGTATACGCATATGGTTGAAGTCTTGTTGGCAGGGATCGGAGTACTACTGTTTTTCATGTGCTTAGCTCTTCCGTTACGTCATCGTTTATTAATGGTATTAGTCTCGTCTGTACCTCAAATCTATCTTATTCAGATCGCAGGTGCGGATGTTTCACTGGCATTTTTACTTCCTATATTATTGCTACCGGAATTTATTAAAAATGCGAACATCTTTTTGGCGAAACTACCGATCCTTGCGGTATTAGTATTAATCTGCTGTAGCATTATTAGTTTATTATGGTCTGGAGCAAAATCTGCGGGTATACGAGACATTGCTTATTATATTGAATTTATTGTTATTGCAAATGCAGTATACGTTCTCGCACGAACCAGAGAAAGTGAACTGTATAAAATAACGAATGTAATGTTGTTCTTTGTGTGCCTGCAGGCGGTAACAATTGTATTATTCAGGTTGAATGAGACACTCGAACTGTCTATTGTGTTGTCCCCCATAAGTAAATATACAATGGGTAATAATACTCTGACGGCTTTACTTGAAGGCGTCAGGAATAATTTTTACGATCCGGTAAAAGCTGGTGGGATTTTATTTATAAATGCGAATGCTGCGGCCTGCTATGTCGGGATATCGTCATTTATGGCTTGGGGTATATTCAAAGCATACAGAACAAAAATATCACTGCTGATGGCAATCTTTCTTTGGGTTACTGTATTTTTCACTGGCTCAAAGGCAGGAGTACTGTTTTCGGTTTTAATACCTTTATTTATTGTCTATTTAAAACTACAAAAACAAACCAAAATTTATGTGTCTGTATTTTGCGCTATTTTTGCACTTATGCTGATTAGCATTGGTGTAATTTTAGGTATGACTGAACGTTATGATTTTCTTAACCAATCAGCAGAGACAGCGGAAACGCGATATCAGATATGGGGGTATGCGTTTGATTCATTCATCAATAGCCCGCTTATGGGGCAGGGATTTGGTGGTTGGGAAGAGAACTACAGTATATTTTCAAACTATTATTTGCCCCCACACAACACCCTTATTTTTCTTTGGTCAAAGTCAGGGTTGCTGGCAGCATTAATGGGATTACTTTTTATTGTAAGTTGCCTTCGGGTTGCTTTTAAAGGGATTCGTAATCAGCAAGCTAATGCCAGAGAATTAAGCTATTCATTTACAATGGTCATTGCCTGGTTATTTGCTCATGGTTTTGGTGAAAACTTTGGTTTGATTGGCGAGCAACATCAAATGATCATTTTGACAATCATGTTGGGAGTTTGCCTGGCAAATAATACCCCGAAGATGTCAGCTCACAGGACGTAAAATGAAAACTATTGGTATTTTTCGCAATCAGCTTTTTAAAGGTTCGGAGGTATTTATATCTCAGCAGGCTGAGGCGATTCGGGCATATAATAAGTGTTACATTGGCAGAAGAGCTCTTGGGAATAAACCTTCATCAACAACAAGCTGGTTGCTCAATGCAAATGGTACCAGGAAAGAAAAAATCTCTGAACTCTATAATGCACTTACTACGTCACCACAACCTTATCTGTATATATTACAACAGCAACCTTTAGATCTGATTCATGCCCATTTCGCCATTGATGGCATTTATGGTCTGGCGCTGGCTAATAAAAGAGATATTCCTCTAATCACTACGTTACATGGTTTTGACGTAACTGTGAAAAATAAAGATTTATTGGCATCGCGTTCTCCAGCCTGGATTAATTATTTTCTGCAACAAAAAAAATTAAAAAAAGAGGGCGATAAGTTTATCGGTGTCTCTGACTTCATTGTGACACAAGCTATCCGTAATGGCTTTCCGGAAGACAAAATAATCAAGCACTATATCGGTATTGATGTCGAAAAATATCAGCCAGCAATCGCTACTGAGCAAACTGGCATTATCCTGCATGTTGCCAGACTGGTAGAAAAAAAAGGCACGGCCGTATTATTGGAAGCGATAAAAAAAGTCAAAGCAAGTAATAAGGATGTTCAGCTCGTCATCATTGGCGAAGGTCCGCTTTTATGCCAATTACAGGCACAGACAGTCGCCTATGGTATTGATTCAAACGTCACTTTCACCGGCGCGCTGCCACATGCTGAGGTAATGGCGTGGATGCGAAAAGCAAGCATGCTGGTATTACCAAGCCTAACGGCAAAAACGGGTGATGCCGAAGGTCTGGGCATGGTCTTGCTGGAAGCTTCAGTAACCGCTATTCCAGTTATTGGTAGTAATCACGGCGGAATTCCTGAGGCGATTATTGATGAAAAAACGGGCTTCCTTGTTCAGGAGGGCGATACGCAACAACTTGCTGAGCGTATCCTTTTTCTTTTGAATAATGAGGCGAAACGTTGCTCGATTGGGCGCGAAGCCAGGACATTTGTTACCGAAAATTTTAACTTGGCACTTCAAACTAAAAAATTGGAAAATATTTATCGGGAAGTGATTCATGGCTAACCAAATAATTATTTTGGCACGATCGTTACCTTTTCATCACCTTGGAGGTATGGAGATTGTTGCATGGGATTTAGCTGTGGAATTAAAAAATAAGGGATATCAGGTTAGTGTTATAACAACTGATTTTGACACAGATATTGAAAAGGAAATCGACGGGCCTACACTAATAAAATTAAAAAATATTCCTCGAGGTAAATATTCGGCAGGTTGGTGGAAAAAAACGGCAGAAACCATGCTGGCATGGGAAAATAAGAACGAAGTCTGTGCAGTCATAAGCATTAGCGCAGGTGCTTTCGGTGTACTAAAACATAAGGATAAATTCCCTTATGCCAGATTCATCATGCAAGCGCATGGTACTTCAATGGGTGAGTTAGTTTCTAAGTTAAAAACAAAAAAAATAAAAAAAGCTCTTTCCGCAGTGAAAAATATCATTGGCTTTATTTCTGATGCGAAACATTATCGAGCTTTCGATTGGATTGTTGCAGTAGGTGATGCTGTTTATGACGATCTTAATGCTTTTCCAACGCGCATTATATGTACGCCGAAAAAGATTATAAAAATTGAAAATGGTATTGATCAAAATATTTTTACTGATTCACAGTCCGAAAGAGAGCGCTTAAGAAATCTGTTTGCTATCCAGCAGAATACATTAGTTTTTATGTCCGCTTCGCGGCTTCATGAACAAAAAGGGGTTGATACGAATATTCGCCTCTTTGCCAGCATAAAAAATAAAATCCATAACGCAAAGTATATTATCTGTGGTGATGGTCCATATGAAGCGCAGTTGCATAAAATCGTACAAGATTACGGTCTTGCTGAGGATATTCTTTTTTTAGGTGCAAAAACCAGACGCGAGTTATCATTGATAATGCAGTGCGCTGATATTTTCTTATTTCTGACTAAGCGTATTGAAGGTTTGCCTCTCAACATTCTGGAAGCGATGAGTGCTGGTTTACCATTAATTATCTCTGAACATTTGAGTTTTGAGGCCAGTGAGAAAATTATAAAATGTAATGCGGCTTGTGTTGATAATGATAGCATGGTGGATGATATTTTAAATATGCTGTCATATGGCAGGGAGTCCTATATAAAGGATAAAAACACATTGACTTATTCTGTGGATAAATATATTTCATTAATTCAAAGTAACAACAAATGAAGAAAGCAATAAGTCAGTTACTTGGCGGAAATATGCTGTCAAAAATTCTCGGGTTAATCCGTGAAGTTTTGATGGCAAAATTTTTCGGCACCGGTGATGTGAACGGCGCATATCGAATTGCGCAAACCGGAACATTAGTGCCGATCAATTTTATGACGAGTGATAGTCTGAATTCTGCATTTATACCATTATATAAAAAATATCTAGTGGAAGATGAGCAGCGGGCATCGGTTTTCAAATGGTGCATGTTCGTTTTCTTTACATTGATATCATTATTTGTTTTTTGTCTTTTATATCTTAAGTCTGACTACTGGGTTCAGATAATGGCGCCGGGTATAAATGAAAATACGCGCCTAATGTCGATAGAACTGTTAAAAATAATGGCGATATGCTGTCCATTTTATTTGTTCTCAGGGCTAGTGAATTATATATCGATGGCTCATGGCGATTATAAGCCTTTTTCTGTACGCGCTTCGATTCAGAATGTGGGTATGTTGCTGGGGGTCGTTGCCGCATATATCTACCAGGACTTTTTGCTTTTGGCATGGGGTTTCACTTCTAGCTACATCTTCTTCAGTATTTGGGTAATATTACGAGCGCGGAAAGGAGCCCTGCTAACTTTTCCTGAACGCTTTGACCTCGAAGAGATAAAAAAAGTGATGTATAGTTTTTGGATCACTCTGCGTCCTTTATTGCTGCTGCCACTAATTCTTCAAGGGAATATAACACTGGAGCGTGCTCTGGCATCGCTGATAAGTATTGATGTCGTTTCTGCTCTGGATTATGCAAAATTTATTACGGATACCGTGGTCTTTATTCTTTCCGTGCCGATCGCTTTTGCTGGTTTATCCGAGTGGTCTTCTCAACCACAGGATGTGATGAGAGAAAAAATCATTAAAATCTATCACTGGTTGGGGCTATTAGTCATTAATATGTCCTTTTTTATTTTCTACTTTGCCAGAGATATTGTCATTTTATTATTTATGCGCGGTGCTTTTAACGATCACTCAGTTACTGTTACCACGCACATTGTCCAGGGGATGTGTATCGGTTTATGGGCGCAAGTTATTGGCTATATATTTACTAAAGCGCTAAGTGCACATCTTAAGAATAAACACGTTTTAATAGTGATGGTTATCGCACTATTGAGTAACGCAGTCGTTAATCTCGTGACTTATAGAATATGGGGTGCATTTGGCCTTGGGCTTGGTAATGCGGCATACAGTCTGGTGATGTTCTTATTAGGTGGCTGGTATCTGAAAATATTCAACTCACTGCTGTCGACAATATTAAAAGTAGGATCTGGGTTGTTTATTTATTGGTGTCTGATGATGCTTGTTGGAAATAATTTAATTGCATTTGACTCGGTTTTATTACGATTAATGATTAATGGTGCATTCTTCTTAATTTTTGTTGCTATCTGGGCCATGCTTTTTCCGCTATATCGTAATGGCGTTAAATCTATATTAACCAGAAAAGGGATGAGATAATTTAGAAATTATGAAAAAGAACAAACCGGTTAATGATATCGTGGTTTTGTCAACTGCTGATTGGGATAACCCTTTCTGGACAAATAAACAGCATGTTACCCTTGAACTTGCCAAACGTGGACATCGGGTATTATATATTGAGTCATTAGGGTTGCGCCGCCCAGGTATCAATAAACGAGATTTATCACGTATTTTTCGTCGGGTTCTGAAAGCAATTAAAGCACCAAGGCAGGTTCGCGATAATATTTGGGTTTGGTCTCCTATATCCATTCCATTCAACCGATACAGTATCGTCAGAAAATTTAACAAGTTCATGCTTAGTAGCGCCCTGAAATTCTGGTGCTGGAAGCTGGGGATGCGCGAAAAAACGTTGTGGACATACAATCCTCTCACAACTCGTTTTTTGACCCTGGGGCATTTTTCGAATGTTATATATCATTGTGTAGACGAGATAAAAGCACAGCCGGGTATGCCCGTTGATATCTTGCAGGAGGCAGAGGAAGAGTTAGCCCGCAAAGCTGATATTGTTTTCGTAACTTCTCTGACACTCTTAAAATCGAGAAAACAATGGAGTGATAATGTTTATTATCATTCGAATGTTGCTGACTATAATCACTTTTCTCTTGCTCTCAATGAAGAAACGCGAATTCCTGAGGATCTGAAAAATATTCCTGAACCACGCATTGGGTTTATCGGTGCAATCAGTGGCTATAAAGTTAACTTTGCGCTACTGGAAAAAATCGCTGAAGCGCATCCTGAGTGGTCTATTGTAATGATTGGCACCGTTGGTGAAGGCGATCCGAATACAGACGCTACCCGTCTTACGCGGCATAAAAATATCCATTTAATCGGCCCTCGGGACTATAAGTTATTACCTAATTATCTGAAAGGGTTCAGTGCCACACTGCTTCCGAATAACATCAATGAATATACGGCTTCAATGTTTCCGATGAAGTTCTTTGAATATCTCGCTGCGGGGAAAACAGTGGTTAGCGTTGATCTGGCGTCTTTGGCTGATTTCAAAGACTATGCTCGAATCGGAAAAAATGATGAAGAATTTATTGCCAGGTTAGAAGCTGTTATCGCCGGTGACAGTATCTCTGTAGAGCAGTGTCAGGAATTAGCAAGAGAATATACCTATCAGGCTCGTACCGAAAAAATGTTTAAAATAATTGATGAGAAATGCAATGAAAGTAGCAATCGTCCATGAGTGGTTAAGTTCTTATGCAGGTTCGGAAAAAGTTGTTGAGCAAATTCTCCGCTGTTATCCTGATGCAGATATTTTTGCCGTTTGTGATTTTTTAAAGCCGGAAGATAGAGCATTTCTCAATAATAAGAAAGTTACAACAACATTCATTCAACGGTTGCCGTGGGCGGCTAAAAAATTCCAGTCTTATTTACCCCTAATGCCACTTGCCATCGAGCAACTGGATATGTCTGCTTATGATGTCGTGATCTCCAGCAGCCATGCAGTCGCTAAAGGTGTCATCACCGGGCCGGATCAAATTCATATTTCCTATGTTCACTCTCCAATCCGCTATGCCTGGGATTTCCAGCATCAATACTTACGCGAGGCCGGACTTGATAAGGGGCTGAAAGGATGGATTGCGAAATATTTACTGCATAAAATTCGTATTTGGGATTACCGTACTGCAGCTGGGGTAACGCATTTTATTGGCAATTCAAAATTCATCGGACGGCGTATAAACAAAGTCTATGGGCGCCAGGCCAGCGTGATTTATCCACCAGTAAATACGGAAAAATTTAAATTTAGTGATACCAAAGAGGATTTTTACCTTGCTGCCTGTCGTATGGTTCCCTATAAACGCGTGGATTTAATTGTCAGTGCTTTTGCTAAAATGCCCGACAAAAAGTTAGTGGTGATTGGCGATGGCTCTGAAATGGATAAAATTAAAAAACTGGCAACAAATAATATTACGCTGCTAGGGTATCAGGATGATGCTTCTCTGATTGATTACATGAAACGAGCAAAAGCTTACGTTTTCGCGGCAGAAGAGGATTTCGGTATCTCTCCTGTAGAGGCTCAGGCAAGCGGTACTCCTGTTATTACGTTTGGTAAAGGTGGCTGCCTTGAAACTGTTCGGCCTTTGGGGAGTGAAAAACCAACAGGCGTTTTCTTCTTTGAACAAACCGCGGATGCAATTTGTAAAGCTGTGCATATATTTGAACAGTATGCTGATCAAATCAGCCCGGCAGATTGCCGCGAGCATGCGCTTTATTTTTCTGAAAAGCGTTTTTGCACTGAAATGACTTCATTTGTGGAGCAGTCCTGGCGTGAGTACTCTGAAGGATTACTGAATATTCAGGCTGCGAAAACACAAAATATATACACCCACCAAGATTAATGTGTCATCAGGTACAGTGAATTTTCATCGTGCCGGGAAAATATAATGAAAAGTTTCGAATTCAAAAATCAAAAAAGAGAGTTCATTTGTCGGATTGTTTTGGCATTATCAGATTTATTCTGGCTCAATGTTGCTTTGGGACTTTCTTTTCTTTCTGTAGCTACGTTCCTCGGCAGCCTTAATACTTTCATGCCGCTCGTGCAGATTGATGTCCGGATTTTCTCTCATTTTATTATGACGATGTTGTGCGTTTTTTGGTTCGGGATCCGCTTGCGCCACTATGCACAGAAAAAGCCATTCTGGTCTGAATTAAAAGAAACACTGCGCACTATCGTTATATTTTCAATTTTCGATTTGGCGCTGGTTGCGTTTTCTAAATGGCATTTTTCTCGTTACATTTGGGTTTACTGCTGGTTTTATGCCATCATTTTAGTCCCTCTGTCCCGCGAAATAGTCAAGCACCTTCTTGATAAACTCGGTTATTGGAAAAAGAGCACGGTTATACTTGGGGTAGGGCGTAATGCAAGGGAAGCTTACTACGCGCTGCAAAGTGAAGAGGTGTCAGGTTTTAAAATTGATGCATTCTGTGATTTTGATACTGACATTCATACTCTGGAAGAGTGCCCGGTTATACGCAATGAAGAGACATTATTAAACACGTTTAACCCTTTTTCTACACAGTTTGTAGTTGCATGTGATTATAACGAAAGTGACAAATTTGAAACATGGTTGCGGTTTCTGGCAAAACATAAATGTCGGAATATTACAATCATTCCATCGTTACGTGGTTTCCCTCTGTATGGCACCAGCATGTCTTTTATTTTTAGTCATGAAGTGCTGTTGTTACAGGTGCATAATAATTTGTCAAAAGCCACTTCTCGTTTCATTAAGCGGTTTTTCGATATTGTATGTACCCTGGGTATCCTGGCAATCTCGTCGCCGCTCTTTATTTATCTATGGTATACGGTGAGCCGTGATGGCGGTCCGGCTATTTATGCACACACGCGTATTGGTCGGCGTGGAAAAGAATTCAATTGTTATAAATTTCGTTCGATGGTAATGAATTCTCAGGAAGTGCTGGACGATCTTCTTACCAAAGACCCACTTGCACGTTCCGAGTGGGAAAAAGATTTTAAACTTAAAGATGATCCGCGTATTACCCGTATTGGTCGTTTCATTCGCAAAACCAGTCTTGATGAGTTGCCGCAACTCTTTAACGTGCTGAAAGGTGAAATGAGTCTCGTTGGTCCGCGGCCTGTTATACAAGAAGAACTTGAACGTTATTCTGATGATGTTGAATATTATCTAATGGTTAAACCTGGAATGACAGGTCTGTGGCAGGTGAGTGGGCGTAATGATGTTGATTATGCCACTCGCGTTTATTTTGACTCTTGGTATGTTAAGAACTGGTCGCTGTGGAATGATATCGTAATTTTATTCAAAACAATAAATGTTGTGCTTTTACGAAAAGGCGCTTACTAAATAACATTTTGCTATGTATTGAGATGTCTGGAGTTTGAATGAAAGCATTTATTTTCGTCAATGATAATGCTTCTGCATATAAAAGATACACGCAGGGAGAGATCCCTGCTCAATTCATTTATGGTGTCACCCAGTTACAGAAAATGGACTTTGAAGTTAAAGTTGCCAGTGGAAATCTTGTGAAAGATTTACAGGATTTCGTAAAATACAAACCTGATCTTTTCTTCATGCCATTTATTAAGAGAAAAACACTTTTCTTTTTTATGCTGGCCAAATTATTCTTGTTTAAGACTAAATTTGTCGGTTGGCTGCACCTCGACATTTTTTCGCCACCGAAAAGCAAGGCAAAAAAAGTTGTTCATGCGCTTTTTTTACCCATTATTGAGCGATATATAAGTGCTCTTGATTCAATTTTCTTCCTTTCTGAAAAAACACTGGCTGAAATTTCAAAAGAACGAAATTTGAATCCAGCAAGATGTCATTTCATTCGCTGGGGCGGTGATAAAGAATTTTATAAGCATTTTCAGCAAGAAGATCTTTCTGGCGACATTATTTCTACTGGTCGGGAAAACAGAGATCTCCCTGTCGTGTTTAATGCGTTAGTCAACACTAATATCAAAGTTGATTTTTATACCAGTGATACCAGCCATCCTGATTTTTATCATAATATTAAAGGCGATTTCAAAATTAATAAAGGGTTTTGGCAATATAAAACATTACTGGAAAAAGTCAGTGTTGCAAAAGCAATGATTATCCCTTTGCGGCAGGATAAAATTAATTATTGTGTCGGGTTATCTTCATTGATTGAGGCTATTGCATTAGGCCGTCCAGTTATAACGACTTACAATCCATATTGGTATGTCGATATCGAAGCCGAAAATATCGGAATAGTTATTCGTCAAAATACTAAAGAAAACTGGGAGCAAGCACTTAATCTGCTGGCTAATAATGATGTGTTGGTACGTGAAATGTCAGCTAATGCTGTACGTGTTTTCAATGAAAAATGTGATTTTACTTTCACAGAGAAAAAACTGGCCAAACATATCAATAGACTTTTTGCGGATAAGTAAACTCTTGTGCATGTTCAGTGGCCGCTTTACTATATAACGCTCAATGTAACCTTATAAAACAAAAGCTAAATTTGATTGTATCTACTATGAGCAACATTTTTTCTGCTAGCTTTAATGTTAACGATAAATAAGTGAATTCATTATGAAGATTCTTGTTACTGGTGGTGCGGGGTTCATTGGTTCTGCTGTTGTCCGGCATATCATCAACAATACGACCGATGAGGTCCGTGTTATCGACTGTCTGACCTATGCAGGTAATCTTGAGTCTTTAGCTACGGTTACTGACAGCGACCGCTATTCATTTTCACGCACCGATATCACCGATATGCGGGGCGTGAGCGAGCAATTTACTGAGTTCCGCCCGGATGTGGTGATGCACCTTGCCGCAGAGAGCCATGTCGACCGCTCTATTGATGGTCCGGCAGCGTTCATTCAAACCAATCTCGTTGGCACGTTTACCATGCTGGAAGCCGCACGCCACTATTACTCAACGTTAGATGATGCCAAAAAGCGCACTTTCCTTTTCCATCATATTTCTACCGATGAGGTTTTTGGCGATTTGCACGGTACGAATGCGCTGTTTACTGAAGAGACTCCGTATGCCCCGAGCAGCCCGTACTCTGCTTCGAAAGCCGGTAGCGATCATCTGGTCCGCTCGTGGAATCGTACCTATGATCTGCCAACAGTAGTGACCAATTGTTCGAACAATTACGGACCTTACCATTTTCCAGAGAAATTAATCCCCTTAATTATTCTTAATGCGTTGGCCGGTAAACAATTACCTGTTTATGGTAACGGCGAACAGATCCGCGATTGGCTTTACGTCGAGGATCATGCTCGCGCACTGTATAAAGTGGTTACAGAGGGGAAAAATGGTGAGACATATTGTATTGGCGGGCATAACGAACGTAAGAACATTGATGTTGTAAAAACCATTTGCACTATTCTTGACCGTGTTATCGATAATAAACCCGCAGGAATCTCCAGTTTCTCTGAGCTGATTGTGTTTGTTCCTGACCGCCCTGGCCATGATGTGCGCTATGCTATTTGTGCAGATAAGATTAAACGCGATCTCGGATGGACACCGGAAGAGACGTTCGAAAGCGGTATCGAGAAAACAGTTCATTGGTATCTGAATAATAAAAGTTGGTGGCAGAGTGTGCTGGATGGTTCATATGCTGGCGAACGAATCGGCCTGAAAAAATAAGAGGTGATAACGACGATGAAAGGTATTGTTCTGGCTGGCGGTTCGGGCACACGTTTATATCCCATCACGCAGGGGGTATCGAAACAATTACTGCCCATTTATGATAAACCGATGATCTTTTATCCCATTTCCGTCCTGATGCTGGCGGGTATTCGCGATATTTTAATTATCACGACACCGGAAGATCTTGCTTCATTCCAGCGCCTGCTTAAAGATGGCTCTCAGTTTGGCGTTACTTTTACCTATGCGGTCCAGCCATCCCCCGACGGCCTGGCGCAGGCATTTATTATTGGCGAGAAATTCATTGGCAATGATAATTGCGCACTGGTGCTGGGTGACAATATTTATTTTGGTCAAAGTTTTGGTAAAAAACTTGAAGCCGCAGCCAGTAAAACCAGCGGTGCTACCGTTTTTGGTTACCAGGTTCAGGATCCCGAGAGATTCGGTGTAGTAGAGTTTGATGAGAATTTTAAAGCACTCTCTATCGAAGAAAAACCGTTAAAACCAAAATCCCATTGGGCCATCACAGGACTTTATTTCTATGACAATAAAGTCCTGGATATGGCTAAAGAAGTGAAACCTTCTGCTCGTGGCGAACTTGAAATTACAACGCTTAATCAAATGTATCTGGAGCGTGGCGAGCTGGATGTGGAAGTGTTGGGCCGAGGCTTTGCCTGGCTGGATACTGGCACGCATGACAGCCTGATTGAGGCCTCTCAATTTATCAATACGATCGAAAAAAGACAGGGCATGAAGGTCGCTTGCCTGGAAGAAATTGCCTTCCGTAAAAATTGGCTGACTACCGATGAAGTGGCTGTTCAGGCTGAATTACTTAAAAAAACAGCGTATGGACAGTATCTGCAAATCCTGATTAATGAAAGTAAAAGTTAACCATGATGGCCCATGAAAACTCAACAGAGTCGCGTTCAATGAAAATTTTACTTGTCGGTAAAAATGGGCAGGTAGGTTGGGAATTACAGCGTTCCCTCGCTACGCTGGGTGAAGTTGTTGCTGTCGATTACTTCGATAAAACATTGTGTGGTGATTTGACGAATCTGGAAGGGATGGTCAGAACCATCCAGACGGTGCAGCCCGACGTAATTGTTAATGCCGCAGCACATACTGCCGTGGATAAAGCTGAGAGTGAACGAGAGCTTGCTGCGCAGTTGAATGAACATGGCGTTGCCGTGCTGGCTCGTGAGTCAGCGAAACTGGGCGCACTGCTGGTGCACTATTCAACGGATTATGTGTTTGATGGGGAAGGCGACCATTTCCGTCGCGAGGATGATGTTACCGGGCCACTTAATGTCTACGGAGAGACTAAACTAGCGGGCGAGGAAGCAATCAGGAAAGCCAACCCTCGACATCTTATCTTTCGTACCAGTTGGGTTTATGCAACGCGCGGCGATAACTTTGCCAAAACGATGCTGCGCCTGGCGGGTGAAAAAGAGGCGCTTTCTATTATCAATGATCAATTCGGTGCGCCGACCGGCGCTGAATTATTAGCGGATTGCACAGCTATCGCCATTCGCGAGGAGCTACGCCGCAATAATACGGCCGGGACGTACCATCTGGTCGCGAGCGGTGAAACAACCTGGTACGATTATGCCCGTTATGTGTTCGATCTGGCTAAAGCTAGCGGTCATCAATTAAAGGTTACTGGGGTAACCGGTATTCCTACGTCGTCATACCCGACGCCGGCGAAACGGCCGCGTAATTCGCGTCTCTCCAATGTAAAATTCCAGAAAACTTTCGGGGTTATCCTGCCTGACTGGAGAAAAGGCGTGGAGCGCGTGATTACCGAAGTTTTGGGTAAGTAAGAAAAGAGTTGAAGATGAAAGTCATTGAAACTGAAATCCCTGAAGTGAAGATTATCGAACCCGCAGTGTTTGGCGATGAGCGCGGGTTTTTTATGGAAACCTGGCAACAACGTAAGTTCGATGAAGTCATCGGTACTACGCACTTTGTGCAGGATAATCATTCTAAATCTTCAAAAAATATTCTGCGCGGACTGCATTACCAGACTAAAAACACGCAAGGAAAGCTAGTTCGTGTCGTAGAGGGCGAAGTGTTCGATGTTGCCGTCGATATGCGTAAAAAATCCCCTACGTTTGGCCAATGGGTGGGTATTATTCTCTCCGCTGATAATAAACGGCAGTTATGGATCCCTGAAGGCTTTGCTCATGGGTTCTATGTAATTTCAGAAACGGCCGAGTTCGTTTATAAATGTACTGATTACTACAATCCTGAATACGAACATTCCCTACTCTGGAACGATGCCACTGTTGGCATTCAGTGGCCAATTCTTCCTGGCATGACACCTCTGATGTCGCAAAAAGATCTCAATGCGAAATCTTTTGCAGAAGCTACTTTTTTTGAGTAACGCCTTTGTTAACGCTGCAACAATAGCCGTCTGTGCGGTAACAATACCAAAGCTATCCACAAAGCCGCGGTGTTGAGTTAACATCTCTGGCACATTTCAAGCCGCGCATAAGCCGCGGTGACCACACCTGACAGGAGTATGTAATGTCCAAGCAACAAATCGGCGTTGTTGGTATGGCAGTGATGGGGCGCAACCTTGCGCTCAACATTGAGAGCCGTGGCTACACCGTTTCCGTGTTCAACCGCTCCCGCGAAAAAACCGAAGAAGTGATTGCCGAAAACCCGGGCAAAAAGCTGGTTCCTTACTACACCGTGCAAGAATTTGTCGAATCCCTGGAAACCCCGCGCCGCATCCTGCTGATGGTGAAAGCCGGCGAGGGTACTGACAAGGCGATTGAATCCCTGAAACCGTACCTGGATAAAGGCGACATCATCATTGATGGCGGTAACACCTTCTTCCAGGACACCATCCGTCGTAACCGCGAACTTTCTGCCGAAGGTTTTAACTTCATCGGTACCGGTGTTTCCGGCGGTGAAGAGGGCGCGTTGAAAGGCCCGTCAATCATGCCTGGCGGTCAGAAAGAAGCGTATGAACTGGTTGCGCCGATCCTGACGAAAATCGCTGCTGTGGCTGAAGATGGCGAGCCGTGCGTTACTTACATCGGTCCGGATGGTGCGGGTCACTACGTGAAAATGGTGCACAACGGCATCGAATACGGTGACATGCAGTTGATCGCGGAAGCTTACGCGCTGCTGAAAGGTGGTCTGAACCTCTCTAACGAAGAGCTGGCGAAAACCTTCAGCGAGTGGAATGCCGGCGAGCTGAGCAGCTACCTGATCGACATCACCAAAGATATCTTCACCAAGAAAGATGAAGAGGGTAAATACCTGGTCGATGTGATCCTGGATGAAGCGGCAAACAAAGGTACCGGTAAATGGACCAGCCAGAGCTCCCTGGATCTCGGCGAGCCGCTGTCGCTGATCACCGAATCCGTTTTCGCGCGCTACATCTCCTCGCTGAAAGAGCAACGTGTTGCGGCGTCTAAAGTGCTTTCCGGCCCGCAAGCCAAACCGGCTGGCGATAAAGCGGAATTTATCGAGAAAGTGCGCCGCGCGCTCTATCTGGGTAAAATCGTCTCTTACGCTCAGGGCTTCTCGCAGCTGCGTGCCGCTTCTGACGAGCACAACTGGGATCTGAACTACGGTGAAATCGCGAAGATTTTCCGCGCGGGCTGCATCATTCGTGCGCAGTTCCTGCAGAAAATCACTGACGCTTACGCAGAAACACCGGCAATCGCCAACCTGTTGCTGGCACCGTATTTCAAGAAAATTGCTGATGATTACCAGCAGGCGCTGCGTGATGTCGTGGCTTACGCTGTGCAGAACGGTATTCCGGTACCTACTTTCTCTGCCGCAGTGGCCTATTACGACAGCTACCGTTCTGCCGTGCTGCCCGCGAACCTGATCCAGGCCCAGCGCGACTACTTCGGTGCGCACACCTATAAACGTACTGACAAAGATGGCGTCTTCCACACCGAGTGGCTGGATTAATCTGAAATCATTCGTTTGATGAATGTAAGCCCGGTTAGTGTAACCGGGCTTTTTTTCGGCCGTAGCGCGGTTTTTCAGGGTACTCGTCTTTAATTTGTTGACATTTCGACATTAAACTTCGCATCAACGCCGCTGTTGCAGGCTGGTTGTCGCCTTGACAGTCCCTCAACAGAAGAGGTAAAAACCCCAACAGTTATTGATATTAAGTGGGTGGCGACAGGCTCGTCATCTCCGGTTTCATACACTCACAAAAGTTGCTTATCGAATGAAAATAACAATCTCCGGAACAGGTTACGTTGGGCTATCAAACGGGATTCTGATCGCGCAGAACCATGAGGTCGTCGCGCTGGATATCGTGCAATCCAAAGTTGATATGCTTAACCAGAAGATTTCTCCCATCGTTGATAAGGAAATCCAGGAGTATTTGCAGAATAAGCCGCTGAATTTCCGTGCCACCACGGACAAGCAGGAAGCCTATCGCGGCGCCGACTTTGTGATTATCGCCACCCCAACGGATTACGACCCGAAAACCAACTACTTCAATACCAGCAGCGTGGAATCGGTGATCCGCGATGTGCTGGAAATTAACCCGCAGGCGGTGATGATTATCAAATCCACCATTCCGGTGGGCTTTACCCAGTCGATCCGCGAAAAATTCGGCGTGGATAACATCATTTTCTCACCAGAATTCCTGCGTGAAGGGAAAGCGCTGTACGATAACCTGCATCCGTCACGTATCGTCATCGGCGAGCGTTCTGAACGTGCTGAGCGTTTTGCCGCGCTGTTGCAGGAAGGGGCGATTAAAAAAGATATTCGCGTGCTGTTTACCGACTCTACGGAAGCCGAAGCGATCAAACTGTTCGCCAACACCTATCTGGCGATGCGTGTTGCTTACTTCAACGAGCTGGACAGCTACGCGGAAAGCCTGGGGCTGAACAGCCGCCAGATTATTGAAGGCGTTTGTCTCGATCCGCGCATCGGCAACCACTACAACAACCCATCATTTGGTTACGGCGGCTACTGTCTGCCGAAAGACACCAAACAGCTGCTGGCAAATTACCAGTCAGTGCCGAACAACATTATTTCGGCCATCGTTGATGCTAACCGCACGCGTAAAGACTTTATCGCCGATTCCATTCTTTCGCGTAAACCGAAAGTGGTCGGCGTTTACCGCCTGATCATGAAGAGCGGTTCCGATAACTTCCGCGCGTCGTCCATTCAGGGCATCATGAAACGTATTAAAGCGAAGGGCGTGCAGGTTATCATTTATGAACCGGTGATGCAGGAAGATGAATTCTTCCATTCCCGCGTAGTGCGCGACCTGGAGGCGTTTAAGCAGGAAGCTGACGTGATTATCTCCAACCGTATGGCGGAAGAACTGGCTGATGTTGCGGACAAAGTCTATACCCGTGATTTATTCGGTAACGACTAAAGACGAAAAATGAAAACGGCCCATAAGGGCCGTTTTTTTATACCTTATAAAAGTCTCTGTACCACTCAACAAAGCGTTTCACCCCTTCTTTAACCGAGGTTTGCGGTTTGAAACCGATCGTTTCGTACAGTGGTTGAGTATCTGCGCTGGTCTCCAGCACATCGCCCGGTTGAATCGGCAGCATGTTTTTCTGTGCTTCAATGCCCAGCGCCTCTTCCAGCGCCGTAATGTAATCCATCAACTCCACCGGTGAGCTATTGCCGATGTTATAGACGTGGTAAGGCGCAGAGCTGCTGGCTGGCGTGCCGGTTTCAACCGTCCAGGCCGGATTGGCCTGCGGAATGACCTCCTGCATACGGACAATCGCTTCAACGATATCGTCGATATAGGTGAAGTCGCGCTTCATCTTGCCGTAGTTATAAACGTCGATGCTTTTGCCTTCCAGCATCGCTTTGGTGAATTTAAACAGCGCCATGTCCGGGCGGCCCCACGGGCCATAAACGGTGAAGAAACGCAAACCGGTAGTCGGTAATCCGTACAGGTGAGAGTAGGTGTGGGACATCAACTCGTTAGCTTTTTTGGTTGCCGCATACAGCGAAACCGGATGATCAACGGAATCATCTGTGGAAAACGGCATTTTACGGTTCAGGCCGTAAACAGAACTGGAGGAGGCATAGAGCAGGTGCTGTACTTTATTGTGGCGGCAACCTTCCAGTACGTTCAGATGCCCAATGAGATTTGATTCGGCATAAACATGCGGATTTTCCAGCGAATAGCGTACGCCAGCCTGCGCCGCCAGATGAATCACCCGATCGAATTTCTCCGTCGCAAACAACTGCGCCATATTCTCACGGTCGGCGAGGTCAATCTTGTGGAAGCTGAAGCCGGGCGAGGCCAGCAGATCCAGGCGCGCCTGTTTCAGACTCACATCGTAATAATCATTGAGATTATCAATCCCTACAACCTGGTGGCCTGCCTGCAAAAGGCGCTCGCTGACGTGGAAGCCGATAAAGCCGGCCGCGCCGGTAACCAGAAATTTCATCTCTCATCCTTTATGACATCTAATACAATTCGCATATTGTATGATGCTCACAGGCTAATCGCTATAAGTTAAAGGATTTATCATTTGGTACAAAAAATGAGCAATAAACATTTTTTAAATATTATCCTATAGAAAAAAAAACAGGGGGCCCTAAACTCGCGCACTATAATATTTTCTCATGCATGTCTTATTTAAGGTTGCTATGACGTACGAAAAAAATAACCACCAGACTGAGCTAAATAACACGCAGGAACAGATTGATTTAATTGATATTCTATTGCAAATCTGGCGTGGGAAGTGGCTTGTGGCAATGTTCGTTGCGGTGAGCATTATCCTTGCTGTTGTTTATATAAACGTTGCAAAAGAGAAATGGACATCTGTCGCAGTGATCAGTTCGCCTGACGCCGGGCAGATTGCTGGTTATTCGAACGCCATGAGCGTAATAATTAATACCCCCACCTTTGATATCAACGATATTCAACAGCGTGTTATTACGCGTTTTAATGCCGCATTTTCCGCTCTGGCGGAGACGCTAAAGAACCAGGAAAAGCCGGAAAACCTTACGATTGCTGCCTCGGTTCAGGGACAGCCATTACCTTTGAAAGTGACCTACGTTGGTCCGACAGCTAAAGAAGCTCAGCAGAAACTGGCGCAATATATTGAGCAAACCGACCAAAAAATCAGCAAGGAGCTTGTCGAAGACTTGCGAAGCAATATTCATGCGCAAACCTCAAATCTGATGGAATCGTTGTCCACACAAGAAAAAGTGGCGCAGGAACAAAAAGATCTGCGAATTAAACAGATTGCACAAGCGCTTACGGTTGCTAAAGAGGCGGGGGTACAGGCCCCGCAAGTTCAACAGGCTGAGAATGTATCGCAGGATAATATGTTCCTGCTTGGCAGTACGGCGCTGGAATCAATGATTAAGAATGAATCATCCCGACCTCTGGTCTTCTCTGATGATTACTTTAAAACCCGGCAGAATTTGCTGGTATTGCAGTCGATTTCAGTAGACCCGCAAACTATTCATGCCTATCGCTATGTAATGAAGCCATCGTTACCCGTCTTCCGCGACAGCCCGAAAAAAGCGTTGACGCTGGTACTGGCCACGTTACTGGGAGGGGTGATTGGTGCGGGGTTCGTGCTGGCACGCAATGCCATCAGGGCTTATCAGGTGAAGCCATAAACAAACAGCTTTCACTGGAATCCAGTTGGGCAATAAAAAACCGGGCGTTGCCCGGTTTTTTTACGCCTTACTGATGCCGCTTGCGCAGGTTCTCAATCACGGTGGTCAGATCCAGTTGCTGATCCTGCAACAGCACCAGCAGGTGATACATCAGGTCAGAGGCTTCATTCGTCAGCTCTTCGCGGTCGCGTACGGTCGCGGCCAGCGCTGTTTCCACACCTTCTTCGCCGACTTTTTGCGCGATACGCTTGGTGCCGCTGGCATACAGTCTGGCTGTATAGGAACTTGCCGGATCGGCGGTTTTACGCGATGCCAGCAGCTCTTCAAGTTGATACAGGAACAACCACTGATGGCTATTATCGCCAAAGCAGCTTGAGGTGCCGGTGTGGCAGGTTGGCCCGATCGGGTTCACCAGCACCAGCAGGGTATCGTTGTCACAGTCCGGGGCAATATTAACCAGATTAAGGAAGTGGCCAGAGGTTTCCCCTTTGGTCCACAAACGCCCTTTGGTGCGGGAGAAAAAGGTCACTTTACCGCTTTCCAGCGTCTTCGCCAGCGCCTCTTTATTCATATAACCCAGCATCAGCACTTCGCCGGAAACCGCATGTTGCACCACGGCGGGCAGCAGTCCGTCGGTTTTTTCCCAGTCCAGTTGGGCCAGTTGTTGCTCTGTTAACATACCCTAATCTCCACGCCCTGGCCTGCCAGGTACGTTTTTAATTCACCAATATTAATAATCTGTTTGTGGAAGACAGAAGCGGCCAGCGCACCGTCAACATCCGCATCGCGGAACGCTTCCAGAAAGTGTTCCATGGTGCCTGCACCGCCGGAAGCAATCAGCGGAACATGGCACACCGCACGCACTTTTTTCAACTGCTCAAGATCGTAACCGTTGCGCACGCCATCCTGGTTCATCATATTCAGCACGATTTCCCCGGCGCCACGCTTCTGCACTTCCTGCACCCAGTCCAGCGTTTCCCATTTTGTCACACGGGTACGGTTTTCATCGCCGGTATACTGGTTTACGTGGTATTTACCGGTAGCGGCATCAAACCAGGTATCAATACCTACCACAATACACTGCACGCCAAAGCGGTCAGCCAGCCGGGTGATCAACTCAGGATCGGCCAGCGCCGGAGAGTTGATGGAGATTTTATCCGCACCGAATGAGAGAATTTTTGCGGCATCATCGGCAGATTTAATACCGCCTGCCACGCAGAAGGGGATATCAATCACTTCCGCGACGCGCGCAACCCAACTTTTATCCACAACACGACCATCGCTGGAGGCGGTGATGTCATAAAACACCAGCTCGTCTGCACCTTCTTCGGCATAGCGTTTCGCCAGCGGAACAATATCGCCAATAATTTCGTGATTGCGAAACTGCACGCCTTTCACCACCTGACCATCACGCACGTCGAGACAAGGGATTATCCGTTTTGCCAGCATTGAATGGCCTCCTTCACAGTGAATTTACCTTCCAGCAGCGCACGTCCGACAATCACGCCGCGTACACCGGTACCGCGCAGGGCGGCAATATCATTTATATCGCCAATACCGCCTGAAGACTGGAACGCCACCTGCGGCCAGCGCGCGCAAATCTCTTCGTACAGCGAAACATTGGAACCGGCCAGCGTACCGTCGCGGGAAATATCCGTGCACAGCACATGTTTCAGGCCCACAGCGAGGTAGGTTTCCACCAGCGTCTCCAGCGTAACGCCGGAGTTCTCCTGCCAGCCGCTGATGGCCACCTGTTTCGTACCCTGTTTATCAATACGCACATCCAGCGCCAGCACCAGTCGGTCCGCACCAAACCGGGTGAACCAGCCTTTTACTACTTCCGGGGATTTGACGGCGGTAGAACCAATCACCACCCGCGCCATGCCCGCGTCAAGCAGGGCCGCAACATCTTCTTCGCTGCGCACACCGCCGCCGACCTGCACCGGAACATTCACTCCGGCGACCAGCGTTTTCAGCAGCGGGATCTGGCGCTTAGCCGGATCTTTCGCCCCGGTTAAATCCACCAGGTGCAGAACTTCGGCACCTTGTGCAGCATAATCCTGCAAACGCGGTAGCGGATCGTTGCCGTAGTCACGCTGCTGCGCATAATCGCCCTGATGGAGACGCACCACCGTGCCGTCGATTAAATCTAAAGCGGGAATAATCATCACATCTCCAGGAAGTTTTTCAACAGTTGCGCACCCGCGCGCCCCGAGCGTTCCGGGTGAAACTGCACGCCATAAAAGTTATCTTTTTGCACGGCGGCGGTGAACGCTTCACCGTACTGGCACTGGGCAATGGTGTTCTCATTGACCGGCATCGCATAGCTGTGAACAAAGTAGAAGTACGCGCCATCGTCAATGCCCTGGAACAGGCGGTTGCCCGCTTTCGGATAGACCTGGTTCCAGCCCATATGCGGCAGCGGCAGGCCGACATCTTTCATTTTCGGCACATCCTGGTCGATGATACCCAATAAATCGACGCCCTTATTCTCCTCGCTAAAACGGCCCAGCAACTGCATGCCAAGACAGATGCCGAGCACCGGTTGGGTACAGGCTTTCACCAGATCGATAAGTTCGCGTTCGCGCAATTGGTCCATCGCCGCCTGCGCGGTACCAACGCCGGGAAGAAACAGTTTGTCGGCGCGCAGCACCACATCCGGGTCGCGGCTCACCAGCGGTTCATAACCGTGACGGGCGATGGCGGATTTCACCGAATTCAGGTTGGCGCAGCCGGTATCAAGGATCACCACATTCATTACAGCACTCCTTTTGAGGAGGGAAGGGTATCGCCTTCCACGCGAATTGCCTGACGCAACGTGCGGCCGAAGGCTTTAAACAGGCTTTCCACACGGTGATGGTCGTTTTTGCCTTTGGTCTTCAGATGCAGAGTCAGCGCCATGGTGTAGGAGAGCGAACGGAAGAAGTGCTCGACCATTTCGGTGCTCAAATCACCCACGCGCTGATAGGTGAACTCGGCTTTATATTCCAGGTGCGGACGGCCAGAGATATCCATGGCGCAGCGTGCCAGACACTCATCCATTGGCAGTACAAAGCCAAAACGGTTGATGCCGCGCTTGTCGCCCAGCGCCAGTTTCAGCGCTTCGCCCAGCGCCAGGCCGGTATCTTCCACCGTGTGGTGATCGTCAATATAGAGATCGCCTTTAACGGTGATCTCCATGCGGAAACCGCCGTGGGTGGCGATCTGATCCAGCATGTGATCGAAGAAACCGACGCCGGTGTGAATTTTGCTGCCGCCTTCGCGATCCAGCCACACTTTGACATCAATCTGCGTCTCTTTAGTGGTGCGTTCGACGTGAGCATAACGATCGCGGCGCGTCAGTTGCTCACCGATCATCGCCCAGTTCAGCGTCTCGCGGTGATAGCGCAGACCGCCGATCCCCATGTTGTCCGCCAGTTCGATATCGGTTGCGCGGTCGCCAATCACATAGCTGTTGGCGCGATCCAGCGCCTGTTCTGCCAGCCAGCGCTCCACCATTTTCACCTTCGGTTTGCGGCAGTCGCAGCCATCGTCAGGGAAATGCGGGCAGATCAACACCTCTTCAAAATTCACCCCTTGCGAGGTGAAGATCTGCATCATCAGGTTATGCGGACCATCGAAATCGGCCTGCGGGAAGCTGCTGGTGCCCAGACCATCCTGATTGGTGATCATCACCAGCTGGTAGCCCGCTTTTTGCAGCTTCAGTAGCACGGGGATCACCTCTGGCTCAAAGGCCAGTTTGTCGAATTTGTCGACCTGAAAGTCACTTGGCGGCTCGGAAATCAATGTTCCGTCACGGTCAATAAACAGGTACTTCTGGCTCATACTTGCTCCGCACGTAAGGCGTCGATGACGCGCTGGCTCTCTGCGCGGGTGCCGATGGTGATACGCAGGCAGCCGCTTAAAGAAGGTTGTTTGTTCTGGTCTCTCAGGATAATGCCCTGATCCCACAAAGATTTAAACACCGCACTGGAGGCTGTCAGGCGCACGAGAATATAGTTCGTTTCCGAGTCGAACACCTGCTCAACGCACGGAATATCCTTTAATGCGCTAACCAGATACTGGCGCTCCGCGAGGATCTGTGCCACACGTTCACGCATGGCCACAATGCCCAGCGGGCTGAGCGCCTGCGCGGCGATGTCGGCCACCGGCGTAGAGAGCGGGTAAGGGGCGATCACTTTCAGCAGCAGGGCAATCACCTCTTCATTGGCAAGCGTGAAACCACAGCGCAGACCCGCCAGCGCAAAGGCTTTCGACAGCGTGCGCAGCACCACCAGATGCGGATATTCTGCCAGCCAACCGGCCAGCGTCGCCTGCGGGCAGAATTCAATATAGGCTTCATCGGCTACCACAAGGGCTTTACCGCGCGTCATTTCCAGCAAGACGCGCATATCTTGCGGCTTAATAATCTGTCCGGTCGGGTTGTTCGGGCTGCAAACATAGACCACTTTCACGCCGTCCAGTTTGTCGGCGATAGCCGGTAAATCGAGCTGCCAGTCTGCCAGCGCCTGCACGGTTCGGTACTCGACACCCAGCGTTTCGGCGCTGACGCTGTACATGCCGTAAGTCGGCGGGCAGAACAGAACCGCATCCTGGCCTGGTTCGCAGAAGGCGCGGATCAGCAGTTCGATGCCTTCATCTGCGCCACGGCTGACCAGCACCTGCTCCGGTTTCACCCCGGCATACTGCGCATAATTTTCGATAACCGCTTTCGGCTGGCACTCCGGATAGCGGTTCAGCGTCTGTTGCGTAAGTTCATATTGCACCGCTGTCGGGAACTCGTTGGCGTTCAGCCAGACATCCCCTTTGCCGCCCAGGCGGCGGGCAGACTGGTAAGGCATCAGTTCGCGTACGTTTTTACGCGCCAGTTCTTCAATGCTCATGCTTGCTCCTTCAGCGCCTTGACGCGCAGGGTGACGGCGTTTTTGTGGGCGGTCAGACGTTCAGCCGCCGCCAGCGTTTCGATGGTGCTGGCAAGCCGCGCAAAACCGTCGCGCGAAAGTTCCTGCACTGTCATGCGTTTCTGGAAATCTGCCAGCCCCAGGCTGGAGCAGGTTGCGGTATAGCCATAGGTCGGCAGAACGTGGTTGGTGCCGGAAGCATAATCGCCAGCCGATTCTGGCGACCAGTCGCCGAGGAACACCGAACCGGCGCTGGTGATGCCATCGACAAGCGAACGGGCGTCGCGGGTCTGAATAATCAGGTGCTCCGGGCCGTAGAGATTGGAAATCGCCACGCACTGCGCCAGATCGCGCGCCACAATCAGGCGGCTGGCAGAGAGCGCCTGGCGAGCGGTTTCCGCGCGCGGCAGATCCGCCAGTTGACGCGCAACGGCGTCGGCAACGCGGGAAGCCATGCTGCTGTCCGGCGTCAGCAGGATCACCTGAGAATCGGGGCCGTGTTCCGCCTGCGACAGCAGATCGGAGGCCACGAAATCCGGCGTTGCGCCGCTGTCGGCAATTACCAGCACTTCGGAAGGGCCTGCCGGCATATCAATGGCCGCGCCATCGAGACGCTGGCTCACCTGGCGTTTGGCTTCGGTAACAAAGGCGTTGCCCGGCCCAAAGATCTTGTCAACTTTCGGTACGGATTCAGTGCCGAAAGCCAGCGCCGCAATGGCCTGCGCGCCGCCGACTTTAAAGATCTCCTGCACGCCGCACAGCTGCGCGGCATAGAGAATTTCATCGGCAATCGGCGGCGGCGAGCAGAGCACCACTTTCTGGCATCCAGCGATACGTGCTGGCGTCGCCAGCATCAGCACCGTGGAGAACAGCGGAGCCGAACCGCCGGGAATATAGAGGCCGACGGAGGCGATAGGGCGGGTCACCTGCTGGCAGCGCACCCCAGGCAGCGTTTCCACATCCACGGTCGACAATTTTTGTGCATTGTGGAAGGTGTCGATATTTTTCACCGCCACGGCCATCGCTTGCTTGAGTTCGTCACTCAGTCGGGCGCTGGCCTCGCGGATTTCGTCAGCGGTGACTTTCAGCGCATCAACCTGCGTTTTGTCGAATTTGGCACTGTATTCGCGCAGCGCGTTATCGCCGCGCGCGCGGACATTATCAAGGATTTCCACTACCGTGCGGGTAATGCTCTCCGAGGCTGAGATAGCCGGGCGCATCAGCAGGTCGCGTTGCTGTTGTTCGCTACAACTGTTCCAGTCAATTACGGTATTGAAACTCATGGCCTTACTCCATCATCTTCTCAATCGGCAGAACCAGGATGGAGCTGGCGCCCAGCGCTTTCAGTTTTTCCATCGTTTCCCAGAACAGGGTTTCGCTGCTCACCATGTGCATCGCCACGCGCTGCTGGTCACCCGCCAGCGGCAGAATGGTCGGGCGTTCAGCGCCCGGCAGCAGAGCGACAACTTCTTCCAGACGCTCGCTTGGCGCGTGCATCATGATGTATTTCGATTCGCGGGCCTGAATAACGCCCTGAATACGGGTCAGCAATTTATCGATCAGTTGCTGTTTGGCGTCGCTCATCTCGCCGTCGCGCTGGATAAGGCACGCCTTCGAGCGGTAAATCACTTCAACTTCGCGCAGACCGTTAGCTTCCAGCGTGGCGCCGGTTGATACCAGGTCGCAAATCGCGTCGGCCAGACCGGCGCGCGGTGCAACTTCAACAGAACCGTTCAGCAGACAGGATTTGAAAGAGACGCCTTTCTGATCCAGATAGCGTTTCAGCAGGTGCGGGTAAGAGGTGGCGATGCGTTTACCATCCAGCGCTGCCGGGCCATCCCAGGACTCATCCACCGGCGTGGCCAGCGACAGGCGGCAACCGCCGAAATCGAGACGGCGCAGGGTGAAGTAACGCGGATCTTCGCCCTGCGCGCGGCGAGTCAGCAACTCTTCTTCCAGCACGTTCTCGCCAATGATGCCCAGGTCGACGACGCCGTCCATGATAAGCCCCGGAATGTCGTCATCGCGTACGCGCAGAATATCGATCGGCATATTTTCCGCCAGTGCGATCAGACGCTGCGTGTGCAGGTTGATCTTAATGCCGCAACGGGCCAGAAGTTCGCGAGAGTCATCGCTCAGGCGGCCGGATTTCTGAATAGCTATGCGTAAACGCGTATTATCTAACATTCTGTTGTCCTCTTTATCCTGCTGAATTTGGTTCAAAAAAAAGCCCCCGGAAGAAGATCTTCCGGGGGCTTTCTCTGCGTTCATGCACCACTGGAAGATCCAAACGTCTTCCAGCACACATCGCCTGAAAGACTAGTCAGGATGATGGTGATGATGGTGGTGTTTAAATTGAACGCGGGTCATAAAATTCTCAATGAATGCTTATTCACATAATGTTGATTAACCTAAACCACTTTAGCTGACAAACGCAAGGGCTTTTTTAATCATTCATTCATTTCATATACATTGTATGAATTGTCAGTTGTCGCTGGCTGGCGTAGCCTTGAAGAGTCAGGTGCCGGAAAGGAAGGGGAGGAAGCATGAAAAAGGTCGCTATTGTCGGGTTAGGATGGCTGGGCATGCCGCTGGCATTATCATTAATGGCGCGGGGCTGGCAGGTGACCGGCAGCAAAACTCGCCCCGATGGTGTGGAAGCTGCGCGTATGTGCGGTATCGAAAGTTATTTGCTGAATCTCGAACCGGAACTGGTATGTGATACGGACGATCTTGACGCGCTGATGAATGTCGATGCGCTGGTGATTACACTTCCCGCACGGCGCAGCGGGCCTGGCGAAGAGTTCTATTTGCAGGCGGTGCAGGAAATCGTCGATAGCGCGCTGGCGTATCGTATTCCGCGCATCATCTTTACCAGTTCCACGTCGGTATATGGCGATGCAACGGGTGTCGTGAAAGAGAGTACGCCGCGCGAGCCGGTGACGGCCAGCGGGCGGGTACTGAAAGAGCTGGAAGACTGGCTGCACAATTTGCCGGGGACTTCCGTTGATATTCTGCGCCTGGCCGGGCTTGTCGGGCCTGCGCGTCACCCGGGGCGATTCCTCGCCGGAAAAACCGCGCCTGACGGCCAGCATGGCGTTAATCTGGTGCATCTGGAAGATGTTATTGCGGCTATTACGCTGCTGTTACAGGCACCCAAAGGTGGGCACATCTACAATCTCTGCGCGCCGTCTCATCCCTCTCGGGAAAGCTTTTATCCGCAGATGGCACGTCAGCTTGGACTGGCGCCGCCGCATTTCCTCGAATCAACGTCTCAGGATAAGGGCAAAGTGATTGATGGCAGCCGGATTTGTAATGAGCTGGGCTTCGAATATCTCTACCCCGATCCGTTTAATATGCCGTTGTCGTGACGATTTTTGTGCAAAAAATGCTATTCGTATGATTAATAGTTCGCCAAACGCTTGAAAATCAGTCGTTTGATTGCACCAATGCAGTGAGTTGGCTTGCACTGTATTGTCATCGCGCCTCAATCTGGTGCAAAATGTGCCGCTGCAAAAATAGAGAGTAACCGACCTTAATCCGTCGGTTATTTTTTTTGCGGGCAAAAACGTCATTCAATAAAAGAGGCCGGGCTTCGTACCGGATAGATACACATTTAAAAACCGACAGTCGTTGTCGCTGAGGAAAGAACACAAATGGGGCAATTTTTTGCTTTTGCGGCGGTATACACCGTTCTGGGGGATAGCCATGTCGCATAACGTTACTCCAAAAACCTCTCGCGTGGAATTACGTAAGACGCTTACGTTAATTCCGGTTGTAATGATGGGCCTTGCCTATATGCAGCCGATGACGCTGTTCGATACATTTGGTATCGTCTCCGGCCTGACCGATGGTCATGTCGCAACCGCTTATGCGTTTGCGCTGGTCGCCATCCTCTTTACTGCGTTGAGCTACGGTAAGCTGGTGCGCCGCTTCCCGTCCGCAGGCTCTGCGTACACTTACGCACAGAAATCTATTTCTCCGGCTGTCGGCTTTATGGTCGGCTGGTCATCGCTGCTGGACTATCTGTTCATGCCGATGATCAACATCCTGCTGGCGAAAATTTACTTCGAAGCGCTGGTGCCGTCCGTACCGTCGTGGCTCTTCGTGGTCGCTCTGGTGGCTTTTATGACCATCTCTAACCTGCGCAGCATCAAGACCGTGGCGAACTTCAACACCCTGATCGTGATCCTGCAAATGGGCATCGTCGCGGTCATCGTCGGTCTGATCATTTACGGCGTTTCACATGGTGAAGGCGCGGGCACGCTGGTCAGTTCCCGTCCATTCTGGTCTGAAGGTGCGCACGTTGTGCCGATGATCACTGGCGCAACCATCCTGTGTTTCTCGTTCCTTGGTTTTGACGGTATCTCCTCGCTGTCTGAAGAGACCAAAGATGCTGAACGCGTGATCCCGCGTGCTATCTTCCTCACCGCGCTGATTGGCGGCGTAGTGTTTATTGCGGCATCTTACTTCCTGCAACTCTACTTCCCGGATATCTCCCGCTTTAAAGATCCGGATGCTTCACAGCCGGAAATCATGCTGTACGTAGCCGGTAAAACCTTCCAGTGGGGCGTGCTGATCTTCTCCAGCGTTACCGTTCTGGCTTCCGGTATGGCCGCGCATGCGGGCGTCTCCCGTCTGATGTACGTAATGGGCCGCGACGGCGTGTTCCCGTCCCGTTTCTTCGGCTATGTACATCCGAAATGGCGTACCCCAGCGTGGAACGTTCTGCTGGTCGGCGCGATTGCACTGCTGGCGATTAAATTCGATCTGGTCACGGCAACGGCGCTGATTAACTTTGGTGCGCTGGTGGCATTCACTTTTGTGAATCTGTCGGTGATCTCGCAGTTCTGGATCCGTGAAAAACGCAATAAAACGCTGAAAGATCACTTCAACTACCTGGTTCTGCCGGTGTGTGGTGCGCTGACGGTGGGCGCGCTGTGGATCAACCTTGAGCAGAGCTCAATGATTCTGGGTCTCATCTGGGGCGCAATCGGCCTGGTTTACCTGGCCTGTGTCACCCGCAGCTTCCGCAACCCGGTGCCACAGTACGAAGACATCGCGTAAATCGCTTTACGCAGAGACAAAAAACCGGAGGTCAAAGCCTCCGGTTTTTTTATGCTTCAAGGTCAGGCTACTCGCGCTCAGACAATCTCTTCCGCGTACTGCCACAGCGCTTTCAGTAGAGCCTGTTTTTCACTGTTACCGTCGTATTGCTGGAACAGCGCCTGGATCTGTTCGGCGTACTGTTGCAAATACTCCGGCGTAAAGACGTTACGGCGATGCTGCAACCAGCGCTGCTGCTCGTTTTCATCCAGCGTGCCGGGGAAGTTGCGCGCCCGGTAGTTAAACAGCAGCTTTTCAATGCGCCCGTCGGCAAAGGTAATATCGAGAGCGGGCAGGTTACGCGGCTCGGTTTCGAGCAGGATTTTCATTGCTGCGCGGTCGGCATCGCTGAAAAAGCCGTTGTAGATCTGCGCATCAACATTCTCTGACGGCACGAAGGGTTCGGCTTCGGCAAAAATGGCCAGCACTTTTTCCCGCACCTGCGGGTTATCGCGCAGAATTTGCAGGTTATCAAGACACTGCTGGCGGTTAATGCCCAGCCGCTCTGCATCCTGCGGGCGCAGCGTATTGGCCTGCGCCAGTACCGGGCATTTATTCAGATGCACCAGCTTTACCGGCACCGCCGCGCTTTCACCGAGATCCGCTTTTGGCGTGTACAGACGCTCGCGCAGCGCATCGGCATCCAGCTCCAGCAGCGGTGACATATCGCCCGCGAGATCCACCATCATCACCGCGTTGCGGTTCTCCGGGTGCCAGGCCAGCGGCGCAACCCAACTGGTATTGCCACGCCACGCGCCGAACATGCCGGAAACGTGCACCAGCGGCTTCATTTGCGGAACATCGATCAGCGCCGCCAGTTTCTGCTTGTTGCGATGGCTATAGAGATAGTCAAACAGCTTTGGCTGTTTTGCTTTAACCAGTTGCGCCATTGCAATGGTGGCGTACACATCGGCCATCGCATCGTGGGCATTACTGTGTTCGATACCGTTGGCTTTCGTCAGATGTTCAAGGCGAAAACTCGGCAGGCCGTCGTCGTTCTCCGGCCAGTTGATACCGTCCGGGCGCAGGGCGTAGCAGGCGCGCATCACATCCAGCAGATCCCAGCGCGAATTGTTGTTCTGCCAGCTCCAGGCGTACGGATCGTAAAAGTTGCGATAAAAGATATTGCGCGTGACTTCGTCGTCAAAACGCACATTGTTGTAACCGAGTACGCAGGTTTTCGGTACGGTAAAGAGATCGTGAATACGCCGGGCGAACGCGGCCTCGTTCTCGCCTTTGGCGCGGGCAATCTGCGGCGTGATACCGGTGATCAGCACTGCTTCGGGCTGCGGCAGGTAATCATCTGCCGGTTTACAGTAGAAAACTTCCGGCTCGCCGATGACATTAAAATCGGCATCAGTACGCAGCGCGGCGAACTGCGCCGGGCGATCCAGCGCCGGGCTGGTACCGAAGGTCTCATAATCGTGAAAGAGAAAAGTGGGCGTTGCGGCGGAATCAGACACCAGTTGCTCATCCTGTCAGTAAATATGTTGCTTATGGTAAACCATCCCACCCTGTGTACCGAAGGAAAACCCGTCACTGTTCCGCAGAACCTCGCAAAAACAGCGCGTTAAAACTGATCTGTGTCACACTTTTTTGCAATTTAACCAGGTAACGACACGCGAAGTTCCGTAAAAAGGACAGCGATTTTAGCTGCTATTGAGGATATTTCATTGAAACGCCGTTTGTTTGCTGCTTCTTTGCTGGCGATTTGCGTACATAACGCCCAGGCCGACGACTTACCTTTTGCCCCACAGCCGCCAGCTATTCAGGCTGGCTCCTGGGTATTGATGGATTACACCACCGGGCAAATCTTAACTGCGGGCAACGAGCATCAGCAGCGTAATCCGGCGAGTTTGACCAAACTGATGACCGGCTATGTAGTGGATCGGGCGATCGACAGCCATCGTATCAGCGCGGATGATGTGGTGACGGTAGGGAAGGATGCGTGGGCGAAAGGAAACCCGGTTTTTGACGGTTCATCGCTGATGTTCCTGAAACCAGGCGACCGCCTGACCGTGCGCGATCTGAGCCGTGGTCTGATTGTCGATTCCGGTAATGATGCCTGCGTGGCGCTGGCCGATCATGTTGCGGGCGGCCAGCCGCAGTTTGTCGCCATGATGAATGATTATGTGCAGAAGCTGAATCTGCGCGACACCCACTTCGAAACTGTCCACGGGCTGGATGCACCAGGACAGCACAGTTCGGCCTACGATCTGGCGGTATTGTCCCGCGCCATCATTCACGGCGAGCCGGATTTCTACCATATGTACAGCGAAAAAAGCCTGACATGGAACGGCATCACCCAGCAAAACCGTAACGGGTTATTGTGGGACAAAACCCTCAACGTCGACGGGCTGAAAACTGGTCACACTTCAGGTGCGGGTTTCAACCTGATTGCCTCCAGTGTTGACGGTCAGCGCCGCCTGATTGCGGTGGTTATGGGCGCGGACAGTCCGAAAGGCCGTGAAGAGCAGGCGCGTAAATTACTGCACTGGGGACAACAAAACTTCGATACCGTCGAAATTTTGCGTAACGGCAAAAAAGTCGGCAGCGAGCGCGTGTGGTACGGCGATAAAGAGCAAATTGCGGTTGGTACGGATCAGGATTACTGGCTGGTGCTGCCAAAAGCAGAAGTGCAGAACGTCAAGGCGAAGTATGTGCTGAGCAGTAAAGAGCTGAATGCGCCGCTGGCTGCGCATCAGCAAGTAGGGGAGATTCAACTCTACGATCGCGACCAACTGATCGCTCACTGGCCGCTGGTCACGCTGGAAAGTGTCGGTAAAGGCGGCTTGTTCTCGCGTCTGAGCGACTGGCTGCATCACAAAGGGTAACGCGCGTGCGGGCAGAGTGGCGGTGATGCGAGTCTGCTCGCATAATTGATGACTCCGACATGCCAGGCGATCGTCGGAACGCTATACTGTATAAACACACAGTAACGGTAAGGGAGTCAACATGAGCTACAACGTGAAGCAACTGGAAAAACGTCGTATCGCCGGGTTCCATTTGGTCGGGCCCTGGGATGTGACGGTGAAGCAGGGTTTTAAACAGCTAATGATGTGGGTCGACAGCAATAAGATCGCACCGCTGGAGTGGGTGTGCGCTTATTACGATAACCCTGACGAAGTGCCGCCGGAAAAGCTGCGCGCTGACGTTGCCATCACCGTCGATGCTGATTTTCAAATCCCGGCAAATAGCGAAGGGGTGATCCTCACCGACATTCCCGGCGGCCAGTATGCCGTGGCGCAGGCGAGGGTGTACAACGAAGAGTTCGAAGCATGCTGGGATCTCTTTTTTGATGAACTGCTTAGCGACCAATCTGTGCAAATTGCTGCGGGTCCCTGCTTTGAAGTCTACCTGAACGATGCACAGCAGGATGGTTACTGGGAAATCGACATGCATATCCCGGTTGAGCCGAAAAATCTGTAAGCGATAAATTAACCGGAAGAGGTAACAGGAAGCGCTGTCGCCTCTTTTTTTATCGCAGAGGGTGCTATCTGAGTCCGAAAAATCCTACAATTGCGCCTTTGTCGGTTCAATCGGGAGAAGCGACTGTGCGTCGCGACAAATCACTCAGTCCTTTCGAGATTCGTCTTTACCGCCATTATCGTGTCGTACACGGTGTGCGTATTGCGCTGGCTTTTATTCTGACCTTTTTGCTGATCCGTCTGCTGGAGGTGCCGGAGGGAACCTGGCCACTGATCACGCTGGTGGTTCTGATGGGGCCGATCTCCTTTTGGGGAAACGTGGTTCCGCGCGCATTTGAACGCATTGGCGGCACAATTTTGGGTGCGGCGCTGGGTCTGGTGGCATTAAAACTGGAGCTGCTCTCGCTGCCCGTGATGCTGCTGTGGTGCGCGGTGGCGATGTTTCTCTGTGGCTGGCTGGCGCTGGGTAAAAAGCCTTACCAGGCGCTGCTCATTGGTATTACGCTATCGGTAGTGGTTGGCGCGCCGCCAGGTGATATGCATACCGCGCTGTGGCGCAGCGGCGATGTGATTATCGGTTCGCTGCTGGCGATGCTGTTTACCGGGATCTGGCCGCAGCGGGCATTTTTGCACTGGCGTATTCAGATGGCCAACTACGTCACTGCCTTCAATCGCGTTTATCAGGCGGGTTTCTCCCGTAACCTGGTCGAACGGCCGCGGCTGGAAAAACATCTGCAAAAAATCCTCAACGATGTGGTGAAGATGCGCGGTCTGATCGCGCCAGCCTGCAAAGAGACACATCTGCAAAAGGCGATTTTCGAAGCCATCCAGACCGTCAGCCGCAATATGGTCTGCATGCTGGAACTGCAAATCAATGCTCACTGGAGCTCACGTACCAGCCATTTTGTGATGATCAATGCACATACGCTGCGGGATACGCAGCAGATGACTCAGCAAACACTGCTGACCATTGCGCATGCGCTGTATGAAGGCAACCCGCAGCCGATTCTGGCCAACACGGAAAAACTCAGTGAAATTGTGGCGGAGTTGCGCCAGTTGAGCGGCGAACATAAAGGCGATGCACTGGCTGAAACCTCGATTCACGGTTACGTCTGGCTGAGCATGGAACTGGCCCGTCAACTGGAGCTACTGTCACATTTGATCTGTCGGGCGTTGCGCAAATAACAGTCAGGTAACCACATACCGCTGATGGGTTGTTTCGATTCAGCTACATTTGCGGTTATGATAGCCGACAGGAAAAACCATTGTCTTATGCGACCACATTGGGTAGGTTTGCCTCTAAGGTGGTTGCTTTAACGAATCCGAATCTCACATTATCAGGGGTGTAAAAATGGAAACTAGTAAGCCTTCATTCCAGGATGTTCTGGAGTTTGTGCGTCTGTTCCGCCGCAAAAATAAATTGCAGCGTGAAATCCAGGACGTGGAGAAGAAGATCCGTGATAACCAGAAGCGCGTGCTGCTGCTGGACAACCTGAGCGACTACATTAAACCGGGTATGAGCGTAGAAGCGATTCAGGGCATTATCGCCAGCATGAAGACTGACTACGAAGATCGCGTGGACGATTACATCATCAAAAATGCTGAACTGTCGAAAGAGCGCCGCGAAATCTCCAAAAAACTCAAAACTATGGGCGAACTGAAGCCGATTGAGCCAAAAGCGGAATAACGCCTCCAGCGAGCGGTGAGAGGTGCGCCTCTCACCCTTCCAGCACGCCTCCTGCCACCATTTTCAGCAGATAGTTTTGCGGCCAGTGCGCCGTCAACCCGGTCTCTTTCAACTCCCGACGAACGCTTTCCACATCATGGCGCTGACTATCAAGCAGCAGCCCGACCACACTTCCGCTGTGGGCAACATTCAGTCCATACAGATCGCAACGTTCCACCAGATCGAGCAGGGCGGGAAACGCCGGTTTCGGCAGCAGCGTCTGGCTGGCAATTGCGCTTAACGTCGCAGCTTCTCCCAGCCGCGCGGCATCATTTTCCCCGCAGGCTTGCTGCAACAGGCGCCATGCATTATCCAGAGTATGGGCATTTTCCAGCAGTGCCTGCTGGCGTGGCAGACGATGATAAGCGGCAGTGGTCAGGGTTAGCGGACTTTCAAGCAGCAGCACGTCGCACTCCGGCAAACCGCCGCAGGTAATCTGCGTTGCAGCGGTATTGTGATCGAACAGCGTCAGGCGCGAAAAGATCGTGCTGTCGGTCGGCTCCAGCGCCACGCACAGTTGCGCCAGTGTTTTCTCATCCAGCGGTTGCTCAAGATGACGGGCCGTTGCCACGGCGGCGGCGGCAATATCCGCGGTGCTGCTGGCCATGCCTTTGGCCAGTGGAATGGTAGAGCGGCACTCGATGCGTAATGCATGCGTCAGTGTGGCTGGTAGCTGCCAGTGCGCCAGGAGTTGGTTAACCATACGACGCGCCAGCGGCCGTTCATCCACCCGAGGTTTGCCGTATGTGACTTCGACACTGCTGTACCAGTCAACCGGGCAGGAGACCAGTTTTTCACCTCCCAGGATCCAGCCCTGGATTATTTCGCCGCACGATGCGGGACAGTGTGCCAACGCCACGCTGTAACTCCCTTCACAATCAAAGCCAGGATAGTGTCACTTCGACCCGGCGAACGCCAGAATTTCGCGCAATGTAGATTTCTCGCAGACCCGCTATTTCTGCAAAGTTTTTCGCCAGATCTGTCAACTGACTCCGCAGGCATTTCGTCTGCGAAATAATGCAAATTATAAGGGCGATTAAATTTCCGTTAGCAATATTTTGTTATTCCGTATGTGCTTGAGAATTTTCTGAAGCCTTAATATGCCGGGGGGGGATGAAAAGGGTGAGCAATAAATTGTCATAGCGCAACAAATTATTATTTGCTCAAAGATAAACTGAATCCGTTTTTATTTCCCTGCTGCAATATAGTACGTTCAGGGAAAAATCAGGGTAATAATGACGTGCCGTGATTAAAAAGCTATCAGGTTTGCCGCAACTGTATTTTGCGGCTGGGAAGGGGGTGTAAATCCCCCGCAGCCCCCGCTGCTGTGATGCTGACGACCCCGTAATCGCCACTGATCGTAAGATCGGGAAGGGCGGGTGAGGATGACGCTAAGCCAGAAGACCGGCCTGATGGACATTATCAACAACTTCGGTGGGAAGTGGGTTGCTCAGTAGCGTGCGGTCGAAAGACCGGGTCAACACGCGTCCTGGCTCCGTTCTTCCTGCCCGCTACGGGGTTACAGGAATGTCAGACAGACGCAGCGCCTTTATTCTTGCCGGAACCGGCAGCGGCTGTGGGAAAACCACCGTCACGCTCGGGCTGCTCACCGTACTGCAACGTCGCGGTTTACGCGTGCAACCCTTCAAAGTGGGGCCGGACTACCTCGACACCGCCTGGCATAGCGCCGTTACCGGCGTGGCTTCCCGCAATCTCGACAGCTTTATGCTGCCGCCGTCTGCGTTAAATGCGCTGTTTCGCCAACATTTCACCGCTGCCGATGTCGCCGTCATTGAGGGCGTAATGGGGCTTTACGATGGCTACGGCACCGACCCTAACTATTGCAGCAGTGCGGCGCTGGCAAAACAGCTTGCGCTTCCGGTGATCCTGCTGGTTGATGGCAAAGCCGTATCCACCTCCATTGCCGCCACGGTGATGGGGTTTCAGCACTTTGACCCGCAATTGCGCATTGCCGGAGCGATCGTCAATCGGGTAAACAGCGACAGCCATTTTCAACTGTTGAAACACGCCATTGAGCATTACTGTGACTTGCCGGTGCTGGGATATGTTCCTGTTGATCCCGGCGTGGCGCTGCCGGAACGTCATCTTGGTCTGGTCACTTCCCGCGAGTCGGTCGTCGACGCGCAGCCATGGCAGGAGTTTGCCGCACGCCTGGAACAGACCCTTGAGATTGACCGCTTACTTGCTCTGAGCAAGACCACCACGCTGCCGCAGGGTGAGCTTCCTGCCATGCCCGCGCCAGAGGCGGGCGCAGGGCTGACGCTGGCGCTGGCCGATGACGAAGCCTTCAACTTTTACTACGCCGATAACCTGCAACTGCTTGAACACGCTGGCGTGCGCATCGTGCGTTTTAGCCCGCTGCATGACCATGAATTGCCCGCATGCCAGATGCTGTGGCTGGGCGGCGGCTATCCGGAGTTGCACGCGCGCGCACTGTCGGCAAACCAGCCAATGCGGGATGCCATTCTCGCCGCGCACCGGCGTGGCGTGGCGATTTATGCCGAGTGCGGCGGCCTGATGTATCTCGGCGATACGTTGCTGGATGCCGCAGGTGATGAGTGGCCGATGGTCGGTGCCATCCCCGGTTACAGCCGGATGGGCAGTAAGCTCACCCGCTTTGGTTACTGCGAAGCCCGCGCAACGCAGCAGACCTTACTTGCTGCCGAAGGGGAAACCCTGCGCGGCCACGAGTTTCACTATTCCGATTTCACCCCGCGCGGCGATGCTGTGCTGGCGTGCCATAAAACGCGCGATGGCGAAGTGCTGAAGCGCTGGCAGGGCGGCTGGCAGGTGGGTAACACCTTTGCCAGCTATTTACATCTGCATTTCGCCCAGCGTCCAACGATGCTGGAACACTGGTTTGCTGCCGCAAGGAGCGCGTCATGACGTTGCTGGCTTGGTGTGTCGCATTTCTGCTCGATCGCTTACTTGGCGACCCGCCGCACTGGCCGCATCCGGTACGCTGGATCGGCGCGTTGATTAACCTGGTACAAAGCGTCGTCCGCCGAGTGTGTCGCAGCGATACCGCGCTGCGCATCGGCGGCGGGGTGATGTGGCTGTTGGTAGTGGGCATCACCTGGAGCGTTGCCTGGGGCGTGCTCGCGCTAGCGCAGGCAATCCATCCGTGGTTCGGCTGGTGCGTGGAGGTGTGGATGATTTACACCCTGCTTGCCACGCGTTGTCTTGCGGATATGGCGCGGGAAGTGGAGCAGGCGCTGCGCTTCGGTTCGCTTGCCGAAAGCCGCGAAAAGCTGTCGTGGATTGTCGGTCGTGATACCGCGCAGCTCCAGCCGCCGCAAATCACCCGCGCGGTAGTGGAAACCGTCGCGGAAAACACTGTCGATGGTGTTATCGCGCCGCTGTTCTTTTTACTGCTCGGTGGCGCGCCGCTGGCAATGGCCTACAAAGCGGTCAATACCCTGGATTCGATGGTGGGCTACAAGCATGAAAAATACCGTGCGATTGGCATGGTCAGCGCGCGGCTGGATGATGTCGCCAACTTTATCCCGGCGCGTCTGAGTTGGCTGTTACTCAGTATGGCGGCATGGCTCGCAGGTAATGATGCGGGCAATGCGCTGCGTATCGGTTTTCGCGAACGGCGCAACCACAGCAGCCCCAACTGCGCCTGGCCGGAAGGTACCGTGGCCGGGGCGCTTGGCGTGCGGCTTGGCGGGCCAAATAACTACTTCGGCCAGCGAGTCGAAAAACCGTGGATTGGCGATGAGCTCCGCGCCATCACGCCGGATGACATTCCCCGTACCATTCGCATGATGTGGCTTGCCGCCACGCTGGCGCTGGCACTGTTTGCGCTGATACACCTTGCCCTCGCGGGCGCATAAGGATGAAGACGATGGATTATTTGCAACAACCGCAGGCTATTGAAGCCAAAAGTTTTGTCATTATCGATGAGATTATCCAGCAAACCCGCCCCGATTTTCGTTTTGCCAGCCCGCTGCATGAAGCGGTAATCAAACGGGTCATCCACACCACCGCTGATTTCGACTGGCTCGATATTCTGTGGTTTTCCAGTGATGCGCTGCAACGTCTGTGCGGGGCGATAACGCAAGGCTGCACCCTTTATACCGACACCACAATGGCGCTTTCCGGCATTAATAAGCGGCTGCTGGCGGAGTTCGGCGGCGAAGTGCGTTGCTACATCTCCGATCCGCGCGTGGTGCGTAAAGCCAAAGAGGAGGGGATCACCCGTTCGATGGCGGCGGTCGATCTGGCGCTGACGGAAGCAGAAGAGAAAATCTTTATTTTCGGCAATGCGCCCACAGCGTTGTTCCGCCTGCTGGAACACAAGGTGCCGGTCAGCGGCGTGGTCGGCGTGCCGGTCGGTTTTGTTGGTGCTGCGGAATCGAAAGAGGCGCTGGTAGAGAGCGGTTTGCCCGCCATTGCCGCGCATGGTCGCAAGGGCGGCAGCAATGTGGCGGCGGCGATTATTAATGCGCTGCTCTATCACTTACAGGCGGCGCAATGAGCCAGGCCTTCGACGACCCGGTGTGGCACAACGGTAAAGCCCTGCGCAAAGGCTATACCACCGGTTCCTGCGCCACCGCAGCGGCAAAAGTTGCGGCGTTGATGGTGCTGCGCCAGCACATTATTCACCAGGTCTCGATTGTCACCCCCTCCGGCGTCACCCTGCATCTGAATGTGGAATCGCCGCACATTGAAGGCCAGCAGGCGATTGCCGCCATTCGCAAAGATGGCGGCGACGATGTGGATGCCACCCACGGCATGCTGATCTTTGCCCGCGTCACGCTCACCAGTGATGACCAGATTGTTCTGCGCGGCGGTGAAGGTGTGGGTACCGTCACCCGCAAAGGTATTGGCCTGGCGGTGGGGGAAGCGGCGATCAACCGCACGCCGCGCCAGACCATCGAAGCCGCTGTCCGCGAAGTGATTGGCCCCACGCGCGGCGCGCAGGTGGAAATTTTCGCCCCGGAAGGCGAAGAGCGGGCGAAGAAAACCTACAACGGCAGGCTCGGCATTCTCGGCGGTATTTCAATTATTGGTACCACCGGCATCGTGACGCCGATGTCAGAAGAGAGCTGGAAACGCTCGCTGTCGCTGGAGCTGGAGCTAAAACGCGCGGGCGGAATGGAACGGGTGATCCTCGTGCCGGGCAACCACGGCGAGCGCTTCGTGCGTGAGCAGCTTGGCGTCTCCGGCGAGCTGGTAGTGACGATGAGCAACTTCGTTGGCTACATGATCGAAGAGGCGGTGCGTCTGGGCTACCGGCAGATCGTGCTGGTCGGCCATCCCGGCAAGCTGGTGAAAATCGCCGCCGGTATTTTTCATACCCACAGCCATATCGCGGATGCGCGGATGGAGACGCTGGTCGCACACCTGGCGCTGCTCGGCGCGCCACATGATCTGCTGCTGAAGGTCAGCGACTGCGACACCACCGAAGCGGCAATGGAGTACATCGATGCTGCCGGGTTCAGCCATCTTTACACGCATCTGGCGCAGCGGATCTGCCTGCGCATCGCGCAGATGCTGCGTTTCACGCAAAACCCACCGCAGTGTGATGCGGTGCTGTTCTCTTTTGATAACAAAGTGCTGGGCGCGAATCGCCCGGTTGAAGAGATTGCCGGAGATCTGAAATGTTGACCATTGCCGGCATGGGGCCGGGTAACCTCGCGCTGATGACGCCACAGGCGCTGGAGGCCGTGGCGCAGGCCGACGTGCTGGTCGGCGGCAAACGCCATCTGGCGCAGTTTGCCGATTTTCGCGGTGAAGTTCGCGTACTGGATGCTGACATCCCCGGCCTGCTGACGTGGCTTGAGCAGCAACAGCAGCGGCGCGTGGTGGTGCTGGCTTCCGGCGATCCGCTGTTTTACGGCATCGGCACCCGGCTGGTGGCGCATTTCGGTATCGGGCAGTTGCGCATTATTCCCGGCATCAGCGCCGTGCAATATCTCTGTGCGCGCGCGGGTATCGATATGAATGACATCTGGCTCACCAGCAGCCACGGGCGGGCAGTGGATTTCGACGCGTTAGCCCGCGCCCACAAAGTGGCGATGGTTACTGACGCAAAGTGCGGACCAAAAGCGATTGCAGAGGCATTGCTGGCGCGCGGCGCAGAAAAGTGCTGGCTGGTGATCGGGGAAAACTTAGGGCTGGACGATGAGCGCATCCACCGGCTGCGTCCGGCGGAAGTACAGGCCGAATATGCAATGAATGTGGTGGTGATCCTCAATGAAAGATGAGCTGTTTATCCGTAGTGAAAAGGTGCCGATGACCAAAGAGGCGGTGCGTGCGCTGGCGCTGTCGAAGCTGGAGTTGCATCGCGCGCAGCACCTGATCGATATCGGCGCGGGTACCGGCAGCGTCAGCATTGAAGCGGCGCTGGCGCACCCGGGCTTGCAGGTCACCGCCATCGAGCGTAACCCGGCGGCGCTGGGACTGCTGGAAGATAACTGCCTGCACTTTGGCTGTCGCAACATTGCCATCGTCACCGGCGCAGCGCCGCTGTTTGTCGAGCGGCTTGCCGATGCGGTGTTTATCGGCGGCAGCGGCGGCAACCTGGCGCAACTGATTGACTGGTCGCTGGCGCAGCTTCACCCCGGAGGACGGCTGGTGATGACCTTTATTTTGCAGGAGAACCTTAACAGCGCGCTCTCACACCTGCGCACCCGCCGGGTTGCCGGGCTGGATTGCCAGCAAATCCAGGTCTCCCTGCTCACCGGGCTGGGCAGCGGTCATTACTTCAAAGCGAATAACCCTGTCTTTTTGATTTCCTGCGAAAAGGAGAAGCAGCATGCCTGATAACGCTGATGCACAAACGGTCTGGTTTGTCGGCGCCGGGCCGGGCGATCGCGAACTGATCACCCTGAAAGGCTACCGGCTGTTGCAACAGGCTCAGGTGGTGATTTACGCCGGATCGCTCATCAACACCGAGCTGCTGGAGTATTGCCCGGCTGGCGCGGTATGTCATGACAGCGCCGAACTGCATCTTGAGCAAATTATCGACCTGATGGAAGCCGGAGTGAAAGCCGGGAAAGTCGTGGTGCGTCTGCAAACCGGCGATGTTTCGCTTTACGGCTCGGTGCGCGAGCAGGGTGAAGAACTGACCAGGCGCGGCATCCGCTGGCAGGTCGTGCCGGGCGTCAGCGCGTTTCTCGGCGCGGCGGCAGAATTGGGCGTTGAGTACACCGTACCGGAAGTGTCGCAGAGTCTGATCATTACCCGCCTGGAAGGGCGTACGCCGGTACCGGAGCGCGAGCAGCTTGAATCCTTCGCCAGCCATCAGACGTCGATGGCTATCTACCTTTCCGTGCAGCGCATCCATCGCGTGGCGGAGCGCTTAATCGAAGGCGGCTATCCGCAGACCACGCCGGTGGCGGTGATCTACAAAGCCACATGGCCACAGAGCCAGACGGTACGCGGCACGCTGTCGGATATCGGCGACAAAGTGCGTGAAGCTGGCATCCGTAAAACCGCGCTGATCCTCGTTGGCGCATTTCTTGGCGAGGAGTACCACTACTCGCGGCTGTATGCGGCGGATTTCAGCCATGAATACCGTAAAGCCTGAATCGATTGCGCTGTTCTGCCTGACGCCGGGTGGCGTGGCACTGGCGAACCGTCTGAAAGCGGTGCTGCCGATGACCTGTTTTACCAGCGAGAAGCTGCTCACCGACGGCTTTCAGCCTTTTGCAGGCAGCTTTGCGCAGACCTTGCGCGAGGCCTTTTGCCACTACCCGGCAGTGGTGTTTATTGGCGCAACGGGCATTGCCGTTCGGGCGATTGCTCCGCTGGTCAACGACAAATTTCTCGATCCGGCGGTGATCGTCATTGATGAACGCGGCCAGCATGCGATCAGTCTGCTTTCCGGCCACTACGGCGGCGGAAACGCGCTGACGCGTTATCTGGCGGGCGTACTGGATGCCGATCCGGTGATCACCACGGCGACCGATGTAAACGAACTGGCGGCGCTGGACACGCTGGCCTGTCAGCTTGATGCGCGGATGGAGAATTTTCGCGCGGCGGTAAAGACCATCAACCACATGCTGGTCAGCGGTAAACGCATCGGCCTGTGGTGTGAAGAGGCGCTGCGTGAGGAAGTGGCAAGCTGTGATACGCGAGGTTTTATCCCCGTCACGTGCCTTGACGCTCTGCCGGAACTGGACGGGCTGCTCTGCGTCTCCATGCGGGCGCAACTACCTGCGCTGCCCGTGCCGGTGTTTAAACTGGTGCCAAAGCGCGTGGTCGCGGGGATCGGCTGTCGGCGCGATACGCCGTTTGCCTTGCTGTCGGCGTTACTGCAACGCCAGTTGCAGGCGCAGGCCTTCGATCCGCTGGCGCTGCGGGCGATTGGCAGCATCAGCTTAAAGCAGGATGAGAAAGGGCTACTGCAACTGGCGGAGAGCCTGCGGGTGCCGTTTGAAATTTTTACCGCGCAGGCGCTGCGTGAGCACGAGTATCGCTTTCCAGCCTCGGACTTTGTCCGGCAGACCGCAGGCGTGGGTAGCGTTTCCGGCCCGGCAGCCTGGCTGATGAGCCAGGGGCAACTGGTTGGTGAGACCCTGCGGGAGCAGGGCGTGACAATTACTTTGGGAGTTTCGCACTGATGTTAACGGTAATCGGGATTGGCCCCGGCTCACAGGCAATGATGACCATGGAGGCCATCGATGCGCTACAGGCAGCGGAAATTGTGGTGGGCTACAAAACCTACACGCACCTTGTCAAAGCCTTCACCGGCGATAAGCAGGTGATCAAAACCGGCATGTGCAAAGAGATTGAGCGCTGCCAGGCGGCGATTGAGCTGGCGCAGGCCGGGCATAACGTGGCGCTGGTCAGCAGCGGTGACGCCGGGATCTATGGCATGGCCGGGCTGGTACTCGAACTGGTCAACAAGCAACAGCTGGATGTGGAAGTGCGGCTGGTGCCGGGGATGACCGCCAGTATCGCCGCCGCTGCACTGCTGGGCGCGCCGTTGATGCACGACTTCTGCCATATCAGCCTGAGCGACCTGATGACGCCGTGGCCGGTTATCGAAAAACGCATTATCGCAGCCGGCGAGGCGGATTTCGTTATCTGCTTCTACAACCCGCGAAGCCGGGGCCGCGAAGGGCATCTGGCGCGGGCATTCGAACTGCTGGCGGCCAGCAAAAGTGCCAACACGCCGGTGGGCGTGGTGAAATCTGCCGGGCGCAAAAAAGAGGAAAAATGGCTGACCACGCTCGGCGAGATGGATTTTGCACCTGTTGATATGACCAGCCTGGTGATTGTCGGTAACCGCGCCACCTATGTGCAAAACGGTCTGATGATCACTCCGCGAGGCTACACCCTGTGATGGCAGGCGAGGTGCTGGTGATTGGCGGTACCAGCGATGCGCGGCTAATTTGCCAGCAACTGGATGAAGCCGGAGTGCGTTACACGCTGTCGGTTGCCACGCCGACCGGTGCGCAACTGGCAGGCGACATTCGCGGTCAGGTGCGCTGCGGACGGCTGGAGCTGGGCGAGATGGTTAGCTGGCTCAAACAGAACGGTACGCGCTGGGTGATCGATGCTTCGCACCCCTACGCCGACGTGGTCAGCCGCAATATTGCCTACGCCTGCAACGCGGCGCAGGTGTTGCTGAGCCGCTATCAGCGCCCGGAGCAACAGCCGGAGCTGCAACATCCGCTGCTGCTCAACGTCGCCACACTGGAGGAAGCCTGCGACAAAGCCCGTAATCTGGGTGAGCGTATCTTGCTGACCACCGGCAGCAAAGATCTGGCGCGCTGGCGCGAAGGATTGCCGGGGAAAACGCTGCTGGCGCGGGTGCTGCCCGTGGCGGATGTGCTGGCACAGTGCGCAGAACTGGGTTTTGGCGTGGGGGAGGTCTTCGCGCTGTGCGGCCCGTTTAACGCTGAATTTAACGCCGCGTTTTATCGCCAGTACCGCGTTGAAGTGATGATCACCAAAGCCTCCGGCGTGGAAGGCGGTTATCTGGAAAAAGTACAGCCTGCGCTGGATGCTGGCATCCCGTGCATTGTGATTGCCCGGCCGCAACCGCTGGTCGTGGGCGATGAGTTACTCAACAGTCAGGATGACTTTGCCGGACGCTTGCAACGCTGGCTGGCGGCACAGTGAGGAGAACAGAATGAAGAAAGCCCTTCTGGTGGTGAGCTTTGGCACCAGCTATCGCGACACCTGTGAAAAGAACATCGTCGCCTGCGAGCGCGATCTGGCGGCAAGCTGCCCGGATCGTGCGCTGTTTCGCGCTTTTACCTCCAGGATGATCATTCGCAAGCTCAAACAGCGCGACAACCTGCATATCGACACGCCGCTGGAGGCGCTGCAAAAGCTGGCGGAGCAGGGGTATCAGGACGTGGCGATCCAGTCGCTGCACATTATCAACGGCGACGAATACGAAAAAATCGTTCGTGAAGTCCAGACACTGCGCCCGCTGTTCAAACGGCTGGTGATTGGCGCGCCGCTGCTCAGCAGCCACGACGATTATCTGCATCTGATGCAGGCGCTCTCCCGGCAGATGCCGCAGGTCGCGGCCGATGAGCGCGTGGTGTTTATGGGTCACGGCGCCAGCCATCACGCTTTTGCCGCTTACGCCTGCCTCGACCATATGATGGCGGCGTACCGTTTTCCGGCGCGTGTTGGCGCGGTGGAGAGTTACCCGGAAATCGATCTGCTGATCGACGGCCTGCGTCATGAAGGGGTGAAAGCGGTGCACCTGATGCCGCTGATGCTGGTGGCGGGCGACCATGCGATCAACGACATGGCGTCCGATGACGATGATTCGTGGAAGACGCAGTTTGAGCGCGTCGGTATTGCCGCGACGCCGTGGTTACAGGGCTTAGGCGAGAATGCCGATGTGCGTGCGATGTTTGTCCAGCATCTGCATCAGGCGCTGGCGCAAGTGATGGAGGCCGCAGCATGAGCGGTAAACTTTACGCGCTGAGCACCGGTCCAGGTGCTACCGATCTGATCACCGTGCGCGGCGCGCGCATTCTTGGAAAGCTCGATGTGCTGTATGCCCCGGCCGGGCGCAAAGGCGGCGACAGCCTGGCGCTTTCCATTGTGCGCGAGTACCTCGGCGCGCAGACCGAAGTACGCTGCTGCCACTTTCCAATGAGCGCTGACAGCGCAGAAAAAGAAGCGGTGTGGGACGAGGTCGCCGCCGCGCTGGCAGCGGAAGTGCGGGCCGGTAAACAGGTGGGGTTTATTACCCTCGGCGATGCGATGCTGTTCAGCACCTGGGTATTCCTGCTGCAACGGCTTGGCCAGCCGCAGTGGCTGGAGATTGTACCAGGCGTCACGTCGTTTGCCGCCATTGCCGCGCGTGCGCAGGTGCCACTGGCGATGGAGCAACAGTCGCTGGGCGTGGTGTCCTGCACCGCGCCGGAAGATGAAATCCGCCAGGCGTTACAGCAACACGACAGCCTGGTACTGATGAAAGTCTATGGCCGTTTTGCCCGTATCAAAGCGTTGCTGGCGCAAGCGGGGCTGCTGGAGCACGCCCTGATGATGGCGGAAGCCACCCTGCCCGGCGAGCAGTGCTGGCGGCAGCTTAGCGAGGTTCGCGATGACCAGCCTCTGCCCTATTTTTCGACCATTCTGGTGAATAAACAGTGGGAGAGAAGATGAAAACGCAACAACTGAAACAGTTGTCCTGCAGCGGGCTTGCCGCGGCGCTGCTGCTGATGGTGGTGCCGCAGGAGGCCTTCGCCATGCACATTATGGAGGGGTTTCTGCCGCCGATGTGGGCGCTGGCGTGGTGGGTGCTGTTCCTGCCGTGCCTGTGGTACGGGCTGGTGTGTCTGCGCCGCATTGTGGCAGACGATACCAACCAGAAGGTACTGCTGGCGCTGTGCGGTGCGTTTATTTTTGTCCTGTCGGCGCTGAAGATCCCGTCGGTGACCGGCAGCTGCTCGCACCCGACCGGCGTCGGGCTGGCGGTAATTTTGTTTGGCCCCGGCGTGGTGGCGATTCTTGGCGCGATTGTGCTGCTGTTTCAGGCGCTGTTGCTGGCGCACGGCGGGCTGACCACGCTTGGCGCCAACGGCATGTCGATGGCGGTCATTGGCCCTGTTGTCGGCTATGTGGTGTGGAAACTGGCCTACCGGGCGGGTTTCCGCCGCGATGTGGCGGTGTTTCTCTGCGCCATGCTGGCAGATCTGGCGACCTACTTCATTACCTCGCTGCAACTGGGCGTGGCATTCCCGGATCCACAAACTGGGGCAACTGGCTCTATCGTGAAATTTATGGGCATCTTTTGCCTGACGCAAATTCCGATTGCCATCGCGGAAGGGTTGTTGACGGTGATGATTTACGATCAGCTCACCAAACGACAGTTGATCGCCGGGGTATTAAGATGAAAAAGACCCTGATTCTGCTGGCAATGGTGATCGGCCTGATGGTGCTGCCGTTCTTTATCAATCACGGCGGTGAATATGCTGGTTCCGACAACCAGGCGGAAAGCCAGATCCTGGCGATTGCGCCCCATTACCAGCCGTGGTTCCAGCCGCTGTATGCGCCAGCAAGCGGCGAAATTGAAAGCCTGCTTTTTACCCTGCAAGGCTCGATTGGCGCAGCGGTCATTTTCTATATCCTCGGTTATATGAAAGGCAGGCAGCGTGATCGCGAACGGTCTTGATCGGCTGAGCTACCAGAGCCGCTGGTTTCACGTTGCGCCGGAGCGTAAATTTATGTTCTGGTTGCTGATGATGGTGCTGGCCTTTTCTCTGCCGCCATTCGGGCAGGGGGTGTTGCTGGTGGCGCTGGCGATTTTTACCTGCTGGCTGCTGCGCGTCTCACTCTGGCGCTGGCTGCGCTGGATGGCTCTGCCGATGGGCTTTTTGCTGGTTGGCGTGGTGACGATTCTGTTCAGCGTGACGCGCGAGCCGCAGCAGCTGTTGTACGGCGTGCATCTCGGCAGCATCTGGATCGGCGTATCGCCGCAGGGGCTGGCATCAGCCAACAGCACGTTATGGCGCAGCCTCGCCGCGCTGGCGGCAACCTTCTGGCTTGTGCTCAATCTGACCTTTCCGCAACTGATTGTCTTGCTTAAACGCGGGCGCGTGCCGCGATTGCTGACCGAGCAGATCCTGCTCACCTGGCGCTTTATCTTTATCCTGCTCGAAGAGGCGGCGGCGCTTCACCGTGCGCAGACGCTGCGCTTTGGTTATCGCACCTTACCGCTGAGCTACCGCTCACTGGCGATGCTGGTGAGCCTGTTATTTACCCGCGTGCTGCTACGCTACAAAGCGATGGCGACCACGCTGGATATCAAACTTTATCAGGGTGATTTTCACCTGTAGGGACGAGGCATGCTGGCATGTGAAAATCTGTGGTTCAGCTACCAGGATGCGCCGACGCTGAAAGGGCTGACGCTCGATTTTTCCCGCCAGCCGGTGACCGGGCTGGTCGGTGCGAACGGCTGTGGGAAATCGACGCTGTTTATGAACCTGAGCGGTATCCTGCGCCCGCAAAAAGGGGCGGTGCTGTGGCAGGGAAAACCGCTCGATTACAGCAAGCGCGGGTTGCTGGCGCTGCGCCAGCAGGTGACTACTGTATTTCAGGACCCCGATCAGCAGATTTTCTATACCGATATCGACAGCGACATCGCTTTCAGCCTGCGCAACATCGGCGTAGAGGAAGCGGAGATCGCGCGCCGCGTTGATGATGCCCTGACGCTTGTGGATGCGCACTCCTTCCGTCAGCAGCCAATCCAGTGCCTGAGCCACGGGCAGAAAAAGCGCGTTGCCATCGCTGGCGCGCTGGTGATGCAGGCAAAATATCTGCTGCTGGATGAGCCCACAGCGGGTCTTGATCCCGCCGGGCGCGCGCAGATGATCGCGATCATCCGCCGTATTGTCGCGCAGGGGAATCATGTGGTGATCTCCAGCCACGATATTGATTTGATTTATGAAATTTGTGATGCAGTCTATGTGCTGCATCACGGCGAATGCCTGACGCAGGGAACGCCCGGCGAGGTGTTTGCCCGCCGCGCGCTGGTTGAGAAAGCCGGTCTGACGCAGCCGTGGCTGGTAAAACTGCACAGCGAGCTGGGTTTGCCGCTGTGTAAAAGTGAAGATGAATTTTATGCCCGCATGCGGGCGATGCGGGTTAAGGAGGCGTCATGACGCTGGCAATTATGTTGCAGGGCACCGCCTCAGATGTAGGTAAAAGCGTGCTGGTGGCCGGGCTGTGCCGCATTTTTTATCAGGATGGGCTGAAAACCGCCCCCTTTAAATCGCAGAATATGGCGCTCAATTCCGGTATCACGCCGGATGGCCAGGAGATGGGGCGCGCGCAAATATTCCAGGCGGAAGCGGCGGGTATCGTGCCGGATGTGCGTATGAACCCGGTGTTGCTTAAACCCACCAGCGACCGTAAAGCGCAGGTGGTGTTGATGGGCAAGGTGGCGACCGACATGGATGCCGTCAGCTATCACGACTACAAACCCCATCTGCGTGCTCAAATTATGCGCGTCTGGCAAAGCCTGGCGCAGGAATACGAGGCGCTGGTGCTGGAAGGGGCAGGCAGCCCGGCGGAGATCAACCTGCGCGATCGGGATATCGTCAATATGGGCATGGCGGAGATGGCAGCCTGCCCGGTTATCCTGGTGGCGGATATCGATCGCGGCGGCGTTTTTGCGGCCATTTACGGCACGCTGGCGCTGCTCCAGCCGCATGAACGCTGGCGAGTAAAAGGGGTGATCATCAATAAATTCCGCGGCGACGTCGCGCTACTGACGCCGGGCATAAAACAGATTGAAGAACTGACGGGCGTTCCGGTTATCGGTGTGATGCCGTGGCTGGAGGTCGACCTCGAAGATGAAGATGGCGTGGCGCTGCAACGTGGCAAATACCTGAACACCGCCGAGCGGGCGTTGGATATTGCGGTGGTGCAGTTTCCGCATATTTCCAACTTCACCGATTTTAACGCGCTGGCGGCGCAGCCGGATGTACGCGTGCACTATGTCCGCTCGCCCGATGCGTTGCAGGGCGCGGATCTGGTGATTTTACCGGGCAGTAAAAACACCCTTGGCGATCTGAACTGGCTGCGCGAAAGCGGGCTGGCGAAAGCGGTGCTTGCCAGGCATCGCGCGGGCGTTCCGACGATCGGCGTTTGCGGTGGTTATCAGATGCTCGGCGAGACGATCGTCGATGAGGTGGAATCCGGGCTGGGTACGCAGCCGGGGCTGGGGTTGCTCAATACCGTGACCCATTTCGCACAGGATAAAACCACCACGCTTGTTGAGGCCCGTTTGCAGGAGACGCTGCCCGGCTGGCTGGCGAACTGCGCCGGGCTGGCGCTGCGCGGATATGAGATTCATATGGGCGAAACAACGTTGCAAAGCGGTTGTCGTCCGGCGCTGTGGTTAGAGAAAAACGGTCAGCGCGTGGCGGATGGTGCGGTCAGCGATGACGGTCTGGTGTTTGGCACTTATCTGCACGGCCTGTTCGACAGCGATGCGTTTACCCGCGCGTTGCTGAATGGCCTGCGCGAGCGTAAAGGATTGGGGCCGCTCGATATCGCCGTAAATTATGCCGATTATAAAGCGCAGCAGTTTGATATCCTCGCCGACGCCATGCGCAAGCATATCGATATCGATCGTATCTACCAGATTATGCAGCAACATCAGGAGCAAACATGTTAACCCTTGTTACCGGCGGGGCGCGCAGCGGCAAGAGCCGCCACGCCGAGTCGCTGGTTGCAGACGCCAGCCGCGTACTCTATATCGCCACTTCGAAGATCTTTGATCAGGAGATGGCGGCACGTATTGCGCACCACCGGGCGAGCCGTCCGGCCCACTGGCGTACCGAAGAGCGCTGGCAGCAGCTGGCGGAAATCATTACTCCCGACAACGATAGCCGCGAAGCCGTGCTGCTGGAGTGCATCACTACGCTGACGACCAATATGCTGTTTGCCTTTGGCGGCGAGAGTGACCCGGAACAGTGGGATTACGCCGCGCTGGAAACGCAGGTGCAGCAGGAAATTGAGGCGCTGATAGCCGCCTGCGCGGCCTGCCCGTCGCCGGTGGTGCTGGTCACCAATGAAGTGGGGATGGGGATTGTGCCGGAAAACCGCCTCGCGCGGCATTTCCGCGATATTGCCGGGCGTGTCAATCAGCGGCTGGCGCAGGCGGCGGATCACGTCTGGCTGGTGGTGTCCGGGATAGGAGTCAAAATCAAATGAAACTGTTCTTCGCCACGCTGTCATTTATCAGCCGTCTGCCGGTGCCGGAGCGCTGGGTGCAGGGGCTGGATGTCGCCGATTATGTGCGCGGGATTGTCACTTTTCCCCTCGTCGGCGTACTGCTGGGCGCTATTAGCGGCGGCGTACTGGTGATATTGCAGCCGTGGTGCGGCGCACCGCTGGCGGCGCTGTTCTGCGTGCTGGCGCTGGCGTTGCTGACCGGCGGGTTTCATCTTGATGGCCTTGCCGATACCTGCGACGGCGTTTTTTCCGCCCGGCGGCGCGAGCGGATGCTGGAGATCATGCGCGACAGCCGTCTCGGCACGCATGGCGGTCTGGCGCTGGTGTTTGTGCTGGCAGCGAAAATCCTCACTCTTAGCGAACTGCAACTGCGTGACGCGCCGATGATCGCGGCGCTGGCGGCGGCCTGTGCCGCCGGGCGCGGCTGCGCGGTGCTACTGATGTTCGGTCATCGCTACGCCCGCGAAGAGGGGCTCGGCAATCTGTTTATCGGCAAAGTGTCGGGGCGCGATACGTCAGTCACGCTCATCATTACCGCGCTGGTCACGCTTGGGCTGCTGGGCGCGAAAGGGATCGTGGCGCTGCTGGTGACTCTGGCGGCGGTATTTCTGCTCGGGCAGATGTTGAAGCGCACGCTTGGCGGGCAGACCGGCGATACGCTCGGCGCCGCCATTGAGCTTGGCGAACTGATTTTTCTTCTGGCGCTGTTATAAACAGCCCACAACATAATGAGAAACAGCATGCAGACATTAACGACATTACTGGCAAGCATTCCGGTACCCGATGACGTGGCGATGGCGCAGGCCCGGGTTCATCTGGATGGTTTACTGAAGCCGCCAGGCAGCCTGGGGCGACTGGAAGTATTAGCGGTACAACTGGCCGGTATGCCGGGGCTGAATGGTACGCCGCAGATCGCTGAAAAAGCGATTGTGGTGATGTGCGCCGATCACGGTGTCTGGCATGAAGGCGTGGCGATTTCACCGCAGGTGGTGACCGCAATTCAGGCGGCGAACATGACGCAAGGCACCACGGGTGTTTGTGTGCTGGCGGCGCAAGCTGGAGCAAAAGTGCACGTACTGGACGTCGGTATTGATGCCGATCCGATCCCGGGCCTCGTCAATATGAAGGTAGCGCGCGGCAGCGGGAATATCGCCAGCGGCCCGGCGATGAGCCGCAGTCAGGCGCAGGAACTGCTGCTGGAAACGATGCGCTATACCCGCGAGCTGGCAGCGCAGGGCGTGACGCTGTTTGGCGTCGGCGAACTGGGGATGGCCAACACCACGCCAGCCGCAGCGATTGTCAGCGTGCTGACCGGTGAAGCGCCGGAATCGGTGGTGGGTATTGGCGCCAATCTGCCGGAAACGCTGCTCGGGCATAAAGCGCAGGTGGTGCGCAGAGCCATTGCGGTGAACCAACCGGATGTTGCCGATGGCCTTGATGTGCTGGCGAAAGTGGGCGGTTATGATCTGCTCGGCATGACCGGGGTGATCCTCGGCGCGGCAACCTGCGGTTTGCCGGTGGTGCTCGATGGTTTCCTCTCTTACGCCTCGGCGCTGGCCGCCTGCCGTATCGCGCCGCAGGTGAAGCCGTATCTGATCCCGTCGCATCTCTCAGCCGAAAAAGGTGCGCGCATTGCGCTCGAACATTTAGGCCTGGAGCCCTATTTCAATATGGGCATGCGACTGGGGGAAGGCAGCGGTGCGGCGCTGGCGATGCAGCTGGTAGATGCAGCCTGCGCGATTTACAACAAGATGGGCACGCTGGCGGCGAGCAATATCGTATTACCGGAAACGAAATAGAATTTTGCCGGATGGCGCGAAGCGCTTATCCGTCCTGTGAAGCGGGTTCGCTTACCGTAGGCCGGATAAGGCGAAGCCGCTATCCGGCAACTCACCCTTCCTGTTGCATCACCTGCAACAGCGTATCCAGCAGCCCCGGGAAGCAGGCGTCCAGATCTTCCCGGCGCAGCGAAATCATATTTTCCCGCCCCTGCGGGCGCTGCCAGACCACGCCGCTGTCGCGCAGTACGCGCCAGTGATGCGTCATGGTCGATTTCGCCACATCCTGCGGCCGCAACGTATTACAGCTCAGTTCAGCCCCATCGGCGAGCCGTTTGATCATCGCCAGGCGCAGCGGGTTGCCGAGGGCGAAGAGCACATTTTCCAGGCGGAATTGCTCACGTTCTGGGTGGTTAGCGATCATAATATTCCTGTGTGGCGATGGCCTGGTGTAAGAACGTCACGGCCGGGCCGGTACTATACGCAAACTCGATTTTTAAAGCCACGACAGCAATCGTGGCCCAACCAATCGTAATAATAGCAAAAATAGTTCGAATATACTCGTACAGTTGTACTATGATACATGCCAATGAATTGCGGCCAATTCCGGCCGTGAACTGATAGTCAAATGACTAAGGACGCATCATGCCCCGACCCATCCCCCTCGAACGTTATCGCAACATCGGTATCTCCGCGCATATCGATGCCGGTAAAACCACTACCACCGAGCGCATCCTGTTTTACACCGGGATGAGCCACAAGCTGGGGGAAGTACACGATGGCGCGGCAACAACCGACTGGATGGCGCAGGAGCAGGAGCGCGGGATCACCATTACTTCCGCGGCAGTGAGCTGCTTCTGGCCCGGTATGGACAGAAGTTATGAGCCGCACCGCATCAACATTATCGACACCCCCGGGCACGTGGATTTCACCATTGAAGTGGAACGTTCCATGCGCGTGCTCGACGGCGCAGTGATGGTGTATGACTCGGTAGGCGGTGTGCAGCCGCAATCGGAAACCGTCTGGCGCCAGGCCAACAAATATCACGTGCCGCGTCTGGCTTTCGTCAACAAGATGGACCGCCCCGGTGCGGATTTCTTCCGCGTGGTGCAGATGATGATCGATCGTCTGAAAGCCAATCCGGTGCCGATCGTCATCCCGATTGGCGCTGAAGAGCATTTCACCGGCGTAGTGGATTTGATCAAAATGCGTGAAATCATCTGGGATGACGCCACGCAGGGTATGGTTTTCAGCTACGCGCCAGTGCCGGAAGAATTACAGGCAACCGCGCTGGAGTGGCGGGAAAAAATGGTCTCTGCGGCGGCGGAAGCCAGCGAAGAGCTGATGGATAAATATCTGGAAACCGGTTCGCTGGACGAAGCCGACATTATTGCCGGTCTGCGCAAACGTACGATCGCCGGTGATATCCAGCCGATGCTGTGCGGCAGCGCCTTTAAAAACAAAGGCGTGCAGCGCATGCTTGATGCGGTTGTCGAACTGATGCCGTCGCCGCTGGATATTCCTGCCATTCAGGGCGTGGATGAAAAAGGCCAACCGGCGGAACGTCACCCGAGCGATGACGAACCGTTCTCGGCGCTGGCGTTTAAACTGATGACTGACCCGTATGTCGGCCAGCTCACTTTTATCCGCGTCTATTCCGGCGTGCTGAAAAAAGGCGATGCGGTCTACAACCCGGTGAAGGGTAAGAAAGAGCGTATCGGGCGTATCGTGCAGATGCATGCCAACGATCGTCATGAAGTGGATGAACTGCGCGCGGGCGATATTGCCGCCTGTGTCGGGCTGAAAGATGTCACTACCGGCGATACTTTAAGTGACCCGGATGCGGTGATCACGTTGGAACGTATGGAATTCCCGGAGCCGGTGATTTCGCTGGCTATCGAGCCGAAAACCAAAGCGGACCAGGAAAAAATGGGTATCGCGCTGCAACGGCTGGCCTCTGAAGACCCGTCATTCCGTCTGCACACGGATGAAGAGTCCGGCCAGACGATCATTTCCGGTATGGGCGAACTGCATCTGGAGATTATCGTCGACCGTATGAAACGCGAATTCGGCGTGGAAGCGAACATTGGTCGCCCGCAGGTGACTTACCGTGAAACGCTGCGTAAAACGGTGAAAGACATTGAAGGCAAGTTTGTTCGCCAGTCCGGTGGTAAAGGGCAGTATGGCCACGTGGTGCTGACGCTCGAACCGCTGGAGCCGGGTAGCGGCTTTGTCTTTGAAGACGCCACCAAAGGCGGCGTGGTGCCGCGCGAGTATATTCCATCCGTGGAGAAAGGGCTGCGCGAAGCCATGAACAGCGGTGTGCTGGCCGGTTATCCGGTGGTGGATGTGAAAGCGACGCTGACCTTCGGTTCCTACCACGATGTCGACTCGTCGGAAATGGCGTTCCGCATGGCGGCCATCTTTGGTTTCAAAGAGGGCGCGCGCAAAGCGGATCCGGCTATTCTGGAGCCGGTGATGCATGTGGAAGTGGAAACGCCGGAAGAGTACGCCGGTAACATTATGGGCGATCTCTCTTCCCGTCGCGGTATGGTGCAGGGCATGGAAGAGCGCTTCGGCAGCCAGATTATCCGCGCTGACGTGCCGCTGGCCGAGATGTTCGGTTACTCCACCACGCTGCGCTCCATGTCGCAGGGGCGTGCAACCTACAGCATGGAGTTCCACCACTACGCGGAAGCACCGCGCAATGTGGCGGATGAGATCATCGCCAGCCGCGCCAAAGCCTGACATGATATTCTGACCCCAAACCCCGCTGCGGCGGGGTTTTTTATTGCCCGTACAGTATTCGCTACGCACGATAAACCGGTCGCGCTCGTTTTATCGCTGCGTCATAACGTGCTGTAAAAAAGCAGAAAATGCACAAAGCGGGCTATGCTTATCCTGTCTTCGCCGTTTTTAAGGAATGCTGCCATGCGCCGTGTAAAACTGCTTTGCTGCCTGCTTGCCCTGATCTCCACCCGCGCTGCGCTGGCGGTCAGCTACCCTTTGCCGCCCGAGGGCAGCCGGCTGGTGGGAAGCCCGCAAACCATCACTATCGAGCAGGGCAATACGTTGCCGCTGGAAGCCTTTGCCGCGAAATACGGGCAAGGGTTGAGCAATTTGCTGGAAGCGAACCCCGATGCTGATCCGTTCCTGCCGAAAGCGGGTTCGCAGCTGATTATTCCGCAGCAGATCATCTTGCCCGATACGGTACGTGAAGGCATTGTTGTCAACGTCGCGGAGATGCGCCTCTACTATTACCCGAAAGAGAGCAACACGGTGGAGATCATGCCGATTGGAATTGGTCAGGCGGGGCGCGAAACGCCGCGCAACTGGGTTACCGCAGTGGAACGTAAACAAGAAGGGCCGACCTGGACGCCGACGCCAAACACCCGTAAAGCCTATGCTGCAGAGGGGAAAACCTTGCCCGCTTTTGTGCCCGCCGGGCCGGATAACCCGATGGGGCTGTATGCCATCTATATCGGCAAGCTGTATGCCATTCACGGTACTAATGCCAACTTCGGTATTGGTTTACGCGTCAGCCAGGGCTGTATTCGCCTGCGTAATGCAGATATCAAATATCTGTTTGATAACGTTCCGCTCGGGACGCGCGTGCAGGTTATCGATCAACCGGTGAAAATGACCACCGAGCCAGACGGTAGCCGCTGGCTGGAGGTTCACGAACCGCTCTCGCGCAATCGCACGGAATTTGAATCCAGCAATAAAGTTCCGCTCCCGGCCACGCCGGTACTGCATGCGCTGATGAAAGGCGATGAGGTTAATGCCAGCCGGGCATCAGCCGAGCTTGAACGCCGTTCAGGGATGCCGGTGAATATCAGTATTCAGACCGGGCAGATTGATAAACAGCGCCTGTAGCGGCGCGATTTTAGTATTGAAATATCCTGAAAAATAAAATCCACAAAGTGAAGTAATTGTGGGTTATTTATATTTTTATTTTTGTTGAATAATGATTTTGTTATTTCGTTTTATTTCAACGCACGGAATGTCAATATAAAACGCTGCAGCCGGACGGTAGGATACTCCTTCCTGTCCTGTATTCGTGTTCCGGCCCAAGGCAATAAAGTAATGAGAACTCCGGCAGTAAATAAACAAGCCATGACCTTACTGGCTTCTCTGGTATTAACCAGTTGCGCCACATCTGAAGGGCTTCACACTCACAACAAAATGTTAAACCCGGATTCGCTGGCGGCGAAAAATACCCTGTCGCAGGTCACGTTAAGCCCGGCAAACTGGCCCAAGGGCAACTGGTGGCAGCGTTTTAACGATCCGCAACTTGATGTGCTGATCCGCGACGGACTCGCGTCCAGCCCCAGCTTGCAGGAAGCGAACGCCCGCGCGGATCAGGCCAATGCCACGGTAGTCAGCGCCAGAGCTGAGCAACTACCTGATATTAATATGGATACCAGCATTACCCGTTCCCGCGTCGCGCGCGTTGATGATCCTTTGCTGGTGGGTAAAACTTACAGCACGCTGCGCACCGCCTCGCTCAGCACCAGCTACACGCTGGATTTATGGGGCGGTAAGAAAGCGGCCTGGCAGGCGGCGTTAGGCAATGCCAAAGCGGCGGAGCTGGATAAACAAGCTGCCGCGCTCAGTTTATCGGCCAATATTGCCCGCGCATGGAATAATTTAAATGTCGACTGGAAATTAGAAAAAATAGCGGCCGCTAATGCCGAACGTCTGGCAAAAATAAGCGATATCCAGCGTCAGTTTTATCACGGTGGTATTTCACCGGAATATCAATATAAACAGGCAATGGCTAACGATAAAGATGCGCAGACCGCATTATTACAGGCGCAGGAAAATGTCACCGCAGCGGGAATTAAGTTATCCACGCTGGTCGGTAAGGGACCGGATTATTGGCACCATCTGAAACCGTCAGAGAGCAATCCGGCAATGCAAACGACGCTGCCGTCGACGATTCCGGCGGAGTTAGTCGGGCGCAGGCCGGATGTGGTTGCCGCGCGCTGGCGCGTTGAAGCGGCGGAAAAACAGATAAAAGCCACGAAAACCGAGTTCTACCCCAATATCAACCTCGTTGCCGAAGCCGGGACGCGCAATCTTCTCGGCGATGCGTTTGTTGGCGCGCCGAGTCGGTTTTTCAATGTCGGGCCGACGCTTTCGCTGCCGATCTTCGACGGCGGGAAACGGCGGGCGGATTTGGCGGGCAGCAACGCAGAGTGGGATCTGGCGGTCGCTCACTATAATAGCCTGCTGATTTCATCACTGGGCGATATCAGCACTTCTATTGTGAATCTGAAATCGTTGGAGCAGCAGATTGTACAAACGGAAGATGCCGATAAACTCGCGCACAGTGCGTGGGATGACGTTTCCGCCCAATTTAAAGCCGGATTGCGTCCGTGGCTGGACGTCCTCTCATTACAGGATCAACTGCTGGCGTCAGATCGCAGCGTTGCACAGTTGCAAGCCGACATGATGGACCAGAATATTTTACTGATTGAACAGCTTGGCGGTGGGTTAATTACCCAGCCCACAAAGGCCATCAATTAATTTGATGCTTAATGTTAAATAAATGATATTTATTTGTATCGGATAGTGCGTAGAGTAGGGGAGTCAAAGGCAGGATAAGCGGGGTATATATCGGTATGCGACCTAAATATATTCCGCCTGCCGCGTTTTTCCTAAAAGGACCCCCGAAGCCATGAAAAAGATCGGATTTTTGACCTTTGGTCACTGGACGCCTTCAGCACAATCCGCCACTCGCTCAGCCGCTGATGCGCTGTTGCAATCCATTGATCTGGCGGTTGCCGCTGAAGAGCTGGGTGCGGACGGCGCCTATTTCCGTGTCCACCATTTCGCCCGTCAGCTCAGTTCTCCTTTCCCGCTGCTGGCAGCCATCGGTGCCAAAACCCGCAATATCGAGATCGGCACCGGTGTCATTGATATGCGCTATGAAAACCCGCTCTATATGGCCGAAGACGCAGGCGCGGCGGATCTCATTTCCGGCGGTCGCCTGCAACTGGGGATCAGCCGGGGTTCACCGGAGCAGGTGATTGATGGCTGGCGCTATTTCGGTTATCAACCTGCCGAAGGCGAAAGCGAGGCCGACATGGCGCGTCATCGCACCGAAACGCTGCTGGAGATCCTGAAGGGAGAAGAGTTCGCTACGCCAAATCCGCAGCCGATGTTTCCGAATCCGCCAGGGCTTTTACGTCTGGAACCCTATTCTGCAGGCTTGCGCGAGCGTATCTGGTGGGGGGCAGGTTCAAATGCAACCGCTGCCTGGGCTGCAAAACTGGGGATGAATTTGCAAAGCTCGACGCTGAAAAATGATGAAACCGGCGAGCCGTTCCACATTCAGCAGGCGCAGCAGATCCGCGCGTATCGTGCGGCCTGGGCGGAAGCGGGGCACCAGCGTACGCCGCGCGTTTCCGTTAGCCGCAGCATTTTTGCGTTGATGGACGATCGCGACCGCGCTTATTTCGGCAGCAGCCGCAACGATCAGGACCAGGTGGGTTTCCTTGATGAGAAAACCCGCGCGATCTTTGGCCGTAGCTACGCGGCAGAGCCGGAAAAACTGGTTGAAATGCTGAAACAGGACGAGGCGATTGCCGAAGCCGATACCCTATTGTTGACCGTGCCGAATCAGTTGGGCGTTGATTACAACGTGCATGTTATCGAATCAATTCTTAAACATGTGGCCCCGGCTATGGGCTGGCGCGATTAATATGAAAAAACAGGCGTGAAATATTGCGTGAGTTCACAAAATAACGCGACGGAGTGATTCGTCGCTTGTCAGTGAATTAAAAGCCAGTATCCTGTCGCAGGACAAACTGGATTGCTACCGTATTATTCTCTGACCAATACGGGCAAAACCTGAATCGTTTTTCTGAGCATTGACTGCCTGGAAAAGTGATTCAGGTTTTTTTTTGGAGCTTTGAAATGATATCGGATTTTCCTCAGGAGGGATGAACACGTAAAAATACCGATGGCCTGTCAGTTCAGGTGAAGCATGAAATGCCCGGATAGTCGTTGCGGGATATTTCATGGGCGGCTCTTGTTTCCGCAATGAATGATTCCAGCCATACACTATTTGCGGCAAATAACCAGTCGTTCATTTTACTGGTACAGATAATTAATTACCTGATGTCGATTCAGTTCATCAGGCGGAGTTGTATTGCCTGAATATCTATCCAGCTCATGTTAATCAACCCATTTATTACCAGGGATAACAGGAACAAAAAGATGATAAATAAAAAGCATCAACTGAAATGGATTGCTCTATTAATATCCTCTGCGCTGGTTTCCGCCAGCGCCGACGCTGCAAAACTCTCTGTTGAACAGCGTCTGGAATTACTGGAAAAAGCACTGGCGGAAAACCAACAGGAATTACAGGCCACGAAGCAAGAGCTGCGGCAATATAAAACCCGGTTCGACAGGCAGCCGGATCCTGCCCGTGGAACGAACGCTGTCGCCAGTAATAAACCCGCCGATAAAACGCATGCGGCAACATCTGCGCCTGGTGACGCTACGCCAGTGCATTCTGCAGCGGTTACCGGCGCGACACCGGCACAAGAGGTGACGCTGGCGGACATCAGTAAATATGTGAAAAACGATCTCGGCTTCAGTTATACCGGCTACTTCCGCTCCGGCTGGTCGACCGGAACGCGCGGCGCGCCGAAGTCTTACGCCATTGGTTCCCTGGGGCGGTTCGGCCAGGAAAACAGCGCCTGGTTTGACCTGCAATTGTCGCAGAAAGTCTACGATGCCGGCGGCAAGGTGGCGAAAGCCGTGGTCATGCTGGATGGCAACGTTGGCCAGCAATATAGCGCGGGCTGGTTTGACAGCACCTCGGAAAATCTCCTGCAATTCTCGGATATCTATCTGACGACCAAAGGGTTCCTGCCGTTTGCGCCGGAAGCGGATTTTTGGGTCGGTAAACATAACCTGCCGGTGTATGAAATTCAGATGCTGGACTGGAAAAGCCATCGCACGAACGCCGGTTCTGGTCTCGGCATTGAGAACTGGCAGCTTGGCCCCGGCAAGCTGAATGTGGCCGTCACACGCGAAGATGTTAATGCCCACGCGGTCGATTATGCGACCTCGGGCAATACGCAGCAGGTTAACGCCAACAGCGCAGAGGTGCGCTATAAAGATATTCCGCTGTGGGAGAAAGCCACGCTGGAAGTATTTGCGCGTTATGCGATGCCGAATGAAACCGACAGCAACCATAAAAATGAAGATAACGGCAGCTATTACAGCGTCAAAGATGCCTGGCATGGCGGTTTAATTCTGCGGCATAAGTTTAACGACGGCGGGTTTAACGAATTAACGCTCCAGGGAGCGGATAATTCCATCGCCAGCGGCTTTGCGTTAATTTCGGATTCTAACCCAACGTACGGTTATAACGATCAGTATTATGGCGAGCATAGTTACGGCAAAGCCTTCCGCGTGATTTCTCAGGGCGAGAACTATTTACGTCCGGATGTGATTATGGCGCATGCGCTGGTCTATGCGCACGGTAATGATATTTACGACTACAACACCGGTGCGCATACTGATTTTAATTCCGTTCGTGCGGTGGTTCGCCCAGCGTATATCTGGGATAACTTTAATCAAACCGGCGTGGAACTTGCCTGGTTCGATCAGAAAAATAAAACCGGCGGCAATGAGTATCATGAATCCGGTTATAAAACTACGCTCTATCATGCGCTGAAAGTGGATACCAGCCTGTTGACCTCACGCCCGGAAATTCGTTTCTATGGGACGTATCTGAAGGTGAACGATAATGGCATCAGCCAGTTTGAATTTGCCGATGCGAAAAGCGATCAGTTCACCGTCGGCGTCCAGGCGGAAGTGTGGTGGTAATAACTTAAAAATTCAGAGCCTGCGTACAGCAGGCTCTTTTATTATCGGCCGCGCGATATATGGGCTCGGCGGGTATGGTATTCCAGCTCATCTTTTACGGCGTGCAGAAATACGTTTCGGTATTTCCCGGAGCGAACGGGAGCCAGACTATTCCGCCTGGTCTGTTTGCGGGCTTAAAACATGCGCCAGCCATAATCAGTAATAACCGGCTTGCGGACATTTAAACATGTTTAAGCATATGATCGAGAAAGGCGCGTACCGCAGGATTGGAACGACGGCTTTCATGCCAGACAGCCGAAATATTGCCTCGCTCTACCGCAAAATCTGCCAGTATGGGCACTAACTTTTTATCCCTCACCAGGGAAGCCACCATAAAATTCGCGGCCATGCCTATTCCAGCCCCGGCGGCAATTGCGGCAATGACGGCTTCGCTTGCATCAACAATGACCGCTGACGAAGGCACCATCTCAATTTCCCGCTCTCCGACACGGAACGGCCAGCGAAAAAGTTGCCCAGTATTCTGGTAACGCAGATTAATCGTTTGATGCCCGATTAAGCCATTGGGATGTTCCGGAGGAGCGCAACGGGCTAAATATTCAGGCGAGGCATAACAACCTATCTGATAGGCCGGGAGGTGACGCGACAGGAGGCTGGAATCCGCAAGCTCACCCATTCGAATGGCAATATCAATATGCTCATCAACAAGGTTTACCATGTGGTCGCTTAAGCGCAGGTCAATCTTCACTTTGGGGTAAAGCGCGCAAAATTGTGGAAGAACAGGGGCAATTAAATGAATACCAATGGGTAACGACGCCGCGATGCGCAATGTACCAGCGGGTTCTGCGCGCGTGCGTTTGGCTACCTGTTCGATCTCCTCCGCATCCCGTAACAACCGCAACGCCCGTTCGTGCAGTTCGCGGCCTTCGGCAGTCAAAACCAGCGAACGCGTCGTTCGGGTGAACAGCGTGATGCCAAGGTGTTTCTCCAGCCGCTGAATACTCTTACTGATGGCGGAAGGCGAAACAGAAAGCGACCTGGCAGCCGCAGTATAGCTGCCCAGCGCGCCAGCACGAGCGAATGCAATAAGACCGGTGAGTCTTTCAAAAGCCATTTGTTCCTTCATGGCATAAGTAAAGCGAAATTCAGCCTCATTATCAATCCCTGATATTCGTCATATGCTCTGACACCTGAGCACTTTTAGAGCGAGATTGTGATGACTGAAATGATGAAAGCAGTACAACTCCATGCGTTTGGCGGGCCGGAAAACCTGCTGTATGAAGAGACCCCCAGGCCGCTAGTGGGCAGCGATGAGGTTCTTGTGCATGTGCAGGCGGCCAGCCTTAACCCGCCAGACTGGTATCTGCGTGACGGTTATCGCGCGCTTCCGCCTGAATGGTGGCCGGAGCCCGAATTTCCGCTCATTTTGGGGACTGACGTATCAGGCGTCGTTGCTGCGGTCGGTAAAAATGTGACCGGGTTCAGCACGGGTGATGAGGTCTATTCAATGGTGCGCTTTCCGCAAAAGTTAATGGAAGGCAGTGGCGGCTATGCGCAATATGTCAGCGTTCCTTCATCCGAACTGGCATTAAAACCACGGGGAATTGACCATATTCAGGCGGCGGGAGCGCCGATGTCACTCCTCACGGCCTGGCAGTTTCTTGTCGAAACGGGGCATGACGCACCGAATCCTTTCCAGGCTTTTCCTCATAAAGCCGTTCCATTAAAAGACCGGACCGTGCTGGTCAATGGTGCAGGGGGAGGCGTGGGACACCTTGCGGTGCAGATTGCCCACTGGAAAGGAGCGCGTGTTATTGCTGTGGCCTCTTCCCGCAATGAGGCGCTGTTACGCGATCTGGGGGCGGATGAGTTTATCGATTACACCAAAACAGCACCAGAGAGCGTAGTAAGCAATGTTGATCTGGTGCTTGATGCGGTTGGCGGTGCAAATATGGAGCGCTTTCTGCGCTGTATAAAGCCAGGCGGTGCGTTATTTCTGGTAAACCCTCTGGGTTTTTCCGCATGGAGTGAGGCCGCCAAAAAAGATATTACGGTGTCATCAACACAAGTCCGCTCCAGTGGCGCGCAATTATCAGAAGCAGGCCGTCTGCTGGAAGAAGGCGTGATCCGGGTGGTCATTGATAGTACCTGGCCGTTAGCCATGGCATCGGCTGCTCATCAGCGTGCTGCGAAGGGAAGTATTCAGGGCAAAATTGTGCTGACAAACGCTTAATCACTTCCCCGATTTGTTCTGCATGGCGATCGGGGGAAGACAGAAAAAGGAAAGCGTTATGCTCATCGTCTCCGGCTATATCCATATTGAGCCCGCGTGCTTACAGCACTTTATGGCCGATATAAAATTACTGGCTCAACGCGTGCGAAAAGGTGAAGGCAACCTCTCGTATGATGCTGCAGTAGATGACCCTGTGACCGGCAGCGTGCTGATATCTGAACGCTGGCAAGACCAGGAGGCGCTCACGGCGCATCTTGCGGCAACCCACACCCGGGCATTTATCACCAAATGGGAAGGGCGAATGACGGGTGCGGTTTTGAAATATGACGCCTTTAATGAAAGGGGGCTGTTGGATGTGTAATACCGGTTGCGTTTATTATGATCGGCGCGTCAGCCACCGTTTTTACCGGCAGCTTCGCGCACGAAATCTGCATTAGCGTGAGCTTAGTTTCCGTTCGGCAAAATAGTGGGCAGGCGTGCTGCCCATCGTTTTCCTGAACATAGTGATGAACGCATTCACGGACTCGTACCCCAATTTAGCCGCCACGTTTTGCACGGATACGCCGCTGGCTAACTCCTGTAGCGCAATAATCAAATGGAGTTGCTGGCGCCATCGCCCAAAGGTCAGCCCCGTCTCGCGCAGCATCAAGCGCGCCAGCGAACGTTCGCTTATCGCCAGCCGTTTCGCCCACTCTTTAAATGTGCTGCGATCTTCCGGCTGGCTTACCAGCGTATCGGCCATGGTACGTATTTTGGGATTCGAAGAGACAGGCAGGCTCAGTTTCTGCTGCGGCATGGTGGCTAATTCGTCGAGCGTCACCCGGGTGAGCCTGGCAACGTGGCTATCTGCCGGGTAATCAACGCCCTCGTGGGTTAAACGGTCAACTAATTCTTTAATCAACTGCGAAATCGCCAGCGTGCAACACTTCTCCGGGAGTGCTACGGCTCCGGGTTCAATGAACAAATAATTAAGATGTGCGTTCCAGGTCGCTTTGGCACTGTGCGGGACCCCGCCCGGGATCCAGACAGCGCAGTGCGGCGGCACGATCCAGATATCATTTTCCGCGCGACAGATAACAGCACCATACAGCGCAATAATCAGTTGCCCCTTGCGGTGCGTATGCACGGGCACTTCGGCGGCGTAATCAACGAACTCGAGATGACGCGCAACGGCCGGGCACGGTGTGGCGTCAGGATCAAACACTTGCGTGGCATCACTGGTCTTCATAGCATTGGCAACATTTAGGGATTTTTTGACAGAATAGAGTATTTAAGCGAGTGTGCAAGTCGGTAATAATCCCGGCATGAACAAAATAAACTTCTGTCACTGCCGCTTTTGGCGGGCTATCTCCAACGTGTTCCACCGTGCAGGTGTCGTAATGGCTTCATTGACGCTGCAAAATGACGCCAATGCGTTGCTGTATGCCATCAAGAGCTTTGCAGCAGCCATGCTCGCTTATTACATCGCCTTATCGATCGGTCTTGAAAGGCCTTCCTGGGCAATCATTACCGTTTATATTGTTTCGCAGACCTCGGTTGGCGCTTCACTCAGCCGATCGCTTTATCGCCTGGCCGGAACAGTCATCGGTGCCGCAGCGACCGTGTTGATTGTGCCCACGTTTGTGAATATGCCGATCGTGTGCAGCGTGGTGCTTACCGGCTGGATCACCTTCTGCCTTTACTTATCGCTGCTTGAACGCACACCCCGCGCTTACGCTTTTGTTTTAGCCGGTTACACTGCGAGCCTGATTGGTTTTCCTGCGGTAATGCAACCCGGCGCGATTTTTGACACCGCCATCGTTCGGGTGCAGGAGATCATGATTGGCATCCTCTGCGCGGCGCTTCTTCACCGCTATGTGCTGCCAAAACGGATATCCGGGCTGTTCAACAGCAAATTATCGGAAACGCTGCGCTCGGCGCGACAGACCCTTGCCGACGCGTTAGCAGGCAAATCCGATAAGGCTGCAAATAGCCTGCATTTGGCGCTGGCGTTGCAGTATCTTCAGGGCGTCAGCCACCACATTCCCTATGACTTTGCCCTCTCCGTACCGATCCGGCACGCCAGAAATGCCCTGCATGACAAGCTGGCCCGATTGTTAATCGTGATCTGCGAATTACGCGATCGCCTGCAGATGATTGAGGCGATGCCGGAGGATCTGCACAAACTGCTGGGCGATGTTCAGCACTGGCTTGCCTGTCAGGATGAGCGGGAACGAAAAATTACGGCAGAAGCGCTAAGAATACGCAGCGAGCAGTTAACGGCGCAGCAGGATCAGCTCGCTCTGACATTGCAGGATGCCGTGCAAGCGAGCTTTGCCCGTCATCTGACAGAAGCGATCCTCCTCATACAGCAATGCGAGCGTCTTGCCGGGGCCATCCATCACGCGAAACCCGCGCCAGGGCTGGCGCAAGACCAGCCGGTGAAAGGTTATGTTTTTCATCGCGATCATCTTGCCGCTGCACGCACTGCGCTGGGGGCGTTTGTGATAATCATGAGCGGCTGCCTGGTATGGATTTTCTCGGCCTGGCCTGATGGCGGCACGGCAGTGTCTATCCTTGGCGTCTGCTGCACGTTGTTTGGCAGTTTCGACGCGCCGGCTCCGCATATTGTGAAATACATTATTGGCTCCTTCTGGGGCGTATTGATAAGCCTGATCTACAGCTTTGCCCTTCTTCCACACGTCACTGAATTCAGTGTGCTGGTCGCGGTGTTTGCACCAGCCTATCTGCTGGCCGGATCGCTCCAGGCACGGCCGCCCACCACGTTTATGGCCATGGGGATCACCCTCACACTGCCTGTTTTGTGCGAGTTGGGTCCCCGCTACAGCGGAGACTTCGCCGTGGCTGTTAACACCGCCATCGCCTTATTTGCCGCGACCGGTTTTGCCGTGATCGGTATGAGCTTGCTGCAAACCGTGCAGGCAGATGCGGCGATAAACCGTCTGCTGAAGCGTTGCCGTCGCGATATACGACGCAGCGTGAAAGGGGCGTTTAAATCCGACGAGACACACTGGACCAATTTAATGATCGACAGGACTGCCTTGTTACTTCCGCGCTTGCAGCGTAGCAGGCAATCGCCCGCGCAGACGCTTAACCAGATGCTGCACTATCTGCGGATTGGCCTCGGCGTGATGCATTTGCGGCGTGGTTATTCGCCAGCGGGAGGCGATACGGGTAAAGCGCTCAATGAGCTGTTTTACCTGCCTGGCAACGCGACAGATGCCGCTATTTTGCGCGAGCGTATTGTCGCAATGATTGGCCGCTGTTTGCCTGCCGGGCAGCAACAATCTCAGCAATTCGTTGGCAGGCTGGTTGATTTGTACTGTGCATTGCAGGAGCAGAACGGGGAGCAAGCCGATGATCAATGACATGAATATTGGCGGTGTCTTTTTCCCCGGCCTGTTGATCGTCGCGGTTCTGGCCCTGGTCTTTACTTTGCTGTGTGTGCCGCTTTTCTCTTTCAGCAGGCTTTACCGGCGTTTGCCTTATCGCCCGCTGATGGGTTTCTCAATCTATATCGTTACCTTTTCCCTGCTTATCCAGGGGCTGAATGCGCTGGGGTGGTTATTCGCATGAAATCGTTTCTCTCTCTGTTTGGACGCTATGCGCTGACATTAAGCGCAGTGGCGGTGGCAACACTTCTGGCTTTTATGATGTGGAAACATTATGCGCAGATACCCTGGACCCGCGATGGCCGGGTGCGTGCGGATGTGGTGCAGATTGCGCCGGAGGTTTCTGGGCCGGTGAGCAGTGTGCAAGTCAAAGATAATCAGTGGGTTAATCGTGGCGATGTGCTCTACACGATCGATCCGCGCTGGTTAAAGCTGGCGGTGGCCAGCGCGCAGGCTGACGTCGAGGCTAAACGCCATGAGATGTTAATGCGCCAGGATGCGGCGACAAGGCGTTCCCGCCTCAAGGGCGTGATCGCCAGCGAGGATTTGCAGCAAACCGACAGTGCGGCGAGCGTCGCGGTGGCGAACTACCATGGCGCGCTGGCCGCGCTGGAACTGGCTCAGCTTAATTTATCCCATGCCACCGTGCGCTCGCCGGTTGCGGGCTATGTTACGCATCTGCGGCTTCGCGCTGGCGACTACGCTGCCGCTGGCGAAACAAAAGTGGCCATCGTCGATGCGAACAGTTTCTGGGTTGTGGGTTATTTCGAGGAGACCAAACTGCGCCATATTCGTGTGGGAAACAGTGCGCAGATAGCGTTGATGGGGTTTGAGCCTGCCATTACCGGCCATGTTGAAAGTATCGGGCACGGGATCGGTGACAGTAATGACGAGACGGGCGGGCTTGGTCTGCCGGACGTGGAACCGACATTTAGCTGGGTGCGGCTCGCGCAGCGTATTCCGGTGCGCATTCATATCGACACCTTACCGGCGGGAATTGATCTGGTGGCTGGTTTGTCCGCGAGCGTGTTGATTACGCCATAACGTTTCTGGTCACTATTGTGCACACGTTGGGTTTAACGCTATGAATCACAGAAAAGAACTTATCATCAACTTAATTGCGTGGATCAATCGCAATATTCAGTCGCCAATGAAAATTGATGATGTCGCAGCCAAGTCCGGCTATTCAAAATGGCACTTACAGCGACTGTTTTTTGCGGAAACGGGCCAGAATCTGGGCCAGTTTATCCGCGATCGAAAGCTAAGTTTAATTGCCGAACAACTGATTACATCCAATGAATCATTAATCAGTCTGGCCATGAAATACGGCTTTGATTCTCAGCAATCATTAACCCGGGCATTTCACAAAAAATATCAACTGCCGCCGCATAAATACCGAAAGACATTTTTCCGTCAGCATTTCGATGATTTTCATACCGACGTAAAACCACGGAAATCATCACCCGCGTCATCGTCGAGGTGAGTCGTCTGTTGCCGTTCCGGCTGGCGATTAGGGGACATCTATTTAAAAAGCGGGACGCCTTGCCGGAATAACGCGCCTTTGTACCAGAATGGTGCGCGCTGCACTGACACAATGCGTGTTCGCCTCGCTATTCTGCCCGTTTACCTGCACCTTCTGCGGTTTTTAAAAGCTGGCACATCAATTGCTTTCTTAACGATACCGCATCCTGCATGGCAGGAACAGGCACCGTAGCCTGGCAAGCGGCTTGTGGCGATTAGCCACTCCAGTACATCGATTTCAGGCGAAGAAGCCCTGCCGGCAATGCTGTCGGCGGGGCTTTTTTTTGGAGTAAATCTATGAGCAAGTTAAAAGCATGGTTTCAGGGTCCACAAGATATCACTGAAGCAGAAGCCGTTGAGGATTACGCAGTCGGCCGCGTGCCGTCGCACTATCGCTGGCCTATTCCGGCCATTATTCTGGTACTGCTCGGCAACTCTACCGCCATGTTCTGGTTCAGCCTTGGCGCGGACATGAGCTATCAGGTCGGCTGGCCCATGTTGCTGCTGCCGATTGGTTATATGGTGGTGTTCGCCACCTTAATTGGCTCCTGCATTATGAAGATGGCGAGTAAAGAGGGACTTTCACTCAATCTGATGACGCGCGGGCTGGGATTCGGCTATATGGGGTCGGCCTTCACATCGCTGATTTACGCCGTGAATTTCATCTTCTATTTCCTGTTCGAAGGCACCATCGTGTCTCACGCTATCGCCAACTATGCGGGCGTGCCGGTCAACTCGTTTACCGGCATCGCCATCTTTGCGCTGATGGGGCTGGCCGCCATCTGGTTTGTCTGGAAAGGCATGTCATCCATGCAGTTTCTGCAAACCTGGGGCGTTCCCATTTTCATTGTGCTGTTTGGCTTTTGTATCTGGCAATTAACCCACCACTATCCGGCGGTCAGCTTCAGCGGCTGGCAGCCAAAAGGGGAGATCGACAGTAACGCGCTGTGGCTGGTGATGAATATGGCCAACGGGCAAATTGTCTTTCAGGGATTGATGGCTACTGATTACGGTCGTTTTGCCCGTCCGGGTATCAGCCATAAAGGCACTGCCACCATCATGCTGGGGATGCTGATCCCGATTGTAGTGGTCATGCTGTTTGGCGCGTTTATGGCCTACACCCTGATGCCGCATATTCAGGGCGAAGATGTCTGGTCGCTGGCGCTCGATCCGGGCTTTGTCTTCCCGCTGATTATTGGTCTGACCGGCGTGTTATTTGCGGTGATTACCCAGATCCGCATTAACGTGCTCAATCTCTACTCGGGTTCGATTGCACTGTCGAATACTATGGATATGGCGTTTAACTATCGTCCGGGACGTCAGTGGTGGATGTTGCTGGTCTGGTTGCTTGGCGTAGTGTTCTACATCTGCAATATCTTGCAATATACCGGCACTTTCCTCTCCATTACTGGCATTCTCACCAACACCTGGGTGTTTATTATCCTTGCTGATTACTTTATCTGCCGCAAAGTGCTGCACCTTGCGCCATCCGATTTTGTGGAGTTCCGCAAAGAGTATCTGCGTATGTGGAACCCGTCCGGCGTGATTGCGCTGTGCGTTGCGGTTGCCATAGGCGCGGCTGGCGTGCTGGGCCTGTATCCGATGGTGTATGCCTCGTTTATCGCCATGCTGGTTGGCCCGGTGCTGCACGTTGCTATCAGCGTTGCCACTCGCGGCAGCTATTACTTCAAAACCTTCCCTGAGGACATGCAAACCAACTGGAAACCTTCTGATGCTTATCAGGGGCCGAAACCGGTATTTAATCCGTTACTGAGCAAGGAGGCAGAATAATGCGCATCAACGTTGCAACCATCCAGTTTGAACCAACGCAGTTCAGAAAAGAGGAGAACGTCAAGCGTCTGCTGGCATTAGCAACTCAGGCCGCGCGTGATGGCGCGCGCTTAATCGTTATGCCGGAAATGGCGACCACCGGCTATTGTTGGCTGGATCGCGCGGAAGTCGCCCCTTATGTAGAAACGGCGGACGGAGCTACCAGCCAGGCATTTGCTGCCGTTGCGCGCGAGTTTAACTGCTTTTTGGTCTTTGGCATGCCGGAGCGGGATCCGGTGACCGACCTTTACTATAACAGCGCCGTTCTGGTCGGGCCGCAGGGGGTGATTGGCGTCCACCGTAAAACGCACCCTTATATCTCGGAACCGAAATGGGCGGCTAACGGCGATGGCGGACATCAGGTCTTTCACACGGAGATCGGCAATATCGCGCTGTTGATCTGTATGGATATTCACTTTATTGAAACCGCCCGGCTGGTTGCGCTGGGCGGCGCGCAAATTATCTGCCACATCAGCAACTGGCTGGCTGAACGCACACCTGCGCCTTACTGGCTTACGCGCGGTTGGGAGAACGGCTGCGCGCTGATCGAAAGTAATCGCTGGGGCTGGGAGCGGGGCGTGCAGTTCAGCGGCGGCAGCTGCATTGTGGATAGCCACGGGAATCTGCTGGCCAGTTGTGACAGCGGCGATCGGGTACTCAGCGCTGAATTACCCCTGCCTGAGGAGAATCCACAACTGAATAAGCGTCGGCCTGAGCTGTATCAGCGTTTGATGACCAACACTTTCCAGTGGAATCCAAAGGACTTTTTTGGCTTATATGGGCGTAATCCACTGCCCGACGGCAAAGATTCACGTATTGCGGTGGCGCAGTTTCGTCCGCAAAACGATGTTGATGCCAATCTGTCGCAGATTCGCCACTGGGCCGAACAGGCGAAATCGGGCGGCGCAGAACTGCTGGTATTGCCGGAACGCGCGCTGACTGGCGGTGACGGTAGCCGCTACGCGCTGACGCTGGATGATGCGCCAGTACAGGCGCTGATCGCGCTGGCGATGGAACTGGATATCGCGCTGCTTGCGGGGTTCGCCGAGCGGGAAGGGGAGCAGTGCTATAACAGCGCGGTGCTGGTGAGCAGTGGCGGGTTGAGTGCGCATTATCGGCAGATTCATGTAAGCGAACAGGATCGGCAATGGGCCTGCGCAGGTAATCAGTGGGTGACCTGCGATCTGCCCTGCGGGCGGGTTGGTATTTTGCTGGGCGAAGATCTGCTGGTGCCGGAAGCCGCACGGATTCTGGCGCTGGAAGGCTGCGACATCATTGCGTGCCCGGCGCAGCTTCATACACCTGCGCCAATGGCGCACGTGGGCACGGCGATCCCCCATGTCTGGCCGATTCCGCGCGGTGCCGATCCTTACCACTGGCTGCTGCCGCGCGTTCGCGCGGGTGAGAATAATGTCTGGCTGGCTTTTGCCAACTGGCCAGCCGCTGAAGGAGAAAGCATTGGCCTGAGCGGAGTATTCGGCCCGGATACGTTTGCCTTTCCGCGTAAAGAAGCGAAAGCCACAGGCGCGAAAGGGCTGGTGGTGCTGGATATCTCCACGGGTTCAGCCGGTACCACCTACCCCGATCATGTGGTAAGACGTAAAGACCTGGTGCTGATGCGTCAGCCGCATTACTACACTGCGCTGGTTGCTCAACCACCGCGATGAACCACAGACGCGGCCTGCGGGCCGCGTTGATTCAGGAGCCATTATGTCTGCCACTCAGCCGCTGCCTAAACGCGTTATTCCGGTCGGTATTCTCTATTCTGTTTCAGGCGATTATGCGGTTATCGGGCGCGAGATGCTCAACGGCATTCTGCTGGCGATTGAGGAGATAAATGCCAATCCCGCCCATGAATTTACCCTTGCTCCCATAATCCGCGATCCGCAGGGTTCGCTGGATCTCTACTACGACTATTGCCACGACTTGCTCTATCGCCACGGCGTGCGTCATGTGATTGGCTGCTACACGTCCGCGGCGCGTAAAACCATTCTGCCGTTGATCGAAGGCGCAAATGCGCTGCTGTGGCACTCCGCGCGCTATGAAGGGTTTGAGAGCAGCAACAGCGTGATTTATCTTGGCGCCACGCCCAATCAGCATATCTTGCCGATGCTGAGCTGGCTGTTACAGCAGCAGGCGGCGGAGATCTATCACATCGGCTCTAACTATGTCTGGTCCTGGGAGATGGATCGCATCACCCGTGAGGCCGTGATCCCTGCGGGCGGCTGCGTGGTGCAGAGTAAATTACTGCCGCTGGGCGACGAAAATGTGGATGCGTTAATCGCTGATATTATCGCCTGCCGCCCGAAAGTGCTCCTGAATACCATGGTCGGCAAAAGCGCCTACAGTTTTTACCGCGCCTGGCACCAGGCCTGTCAGCAGCACCCGTGGTTAAACGAGGTGCTGAAGCTGAGCCTGACGCTGTGTGAGCCGGAAGTGCAGTTAATAGGCGCAGAGGCATTAGAGGGGTATCTGGTCTCTGCAAGCTGGTTTCAGTCGATTGACAGCGCCGCCAACCGGCGTTTTCTGAGCAGCTACCGCCAGCGCTTTGGTGAGCATGTTTCGCCGTCAGTGGACAGTGAAAGTGCCTGGCTGGCCGGACATTTACTGGCAAGAGCCATTGCGCGCCACGGCAATGCCGACGTTGAAGGCGTGCGCAATGCGGTATTGCAGGATGAAATGGATTCGCCAGCCGGGCGAATTCGCCTCGACGCCGACAATAATCACTGCTGGTTGACCCCGCATCTGGCGCGCTGTCACAACGGCAGGCTGGAGAGTTTCTGGCAGGCTGATGCCGCGGTGAAACCCGATCCCTGGCTGGCCTGGGTGGATCTCGCGAGCCTCACGCATCGCGGAGGCAGCGCATGAGCCGAAAAAACGTGCAGATGCGCGGATTAAAAGTGTGTGTGATCGGCTGTTCCGATCGTGATAACCACCATCTGGCGCAACAGTTTAGCCGCATAGGGATAGAGGGCCTGTTCTGTGCGGCGTTTCCTGATGAGAGCCAACTGGCTGACCAACAGCTGCTGGTGTTCGACGGCGATAACTCCACCCTGTTTCATCCCACGAACCTGCTCCCCTGGCCCGCGCTGCCAAAGATTGCGCTTACCGCCATTGAAACGCCATCGCGTTTACAGTGGATTGCCGAGCAGAAGATCGACAGCTATATGCGTAAACCGGTACGTTTTGATGGTGTGATGACCGCCTTTACGCTGGCGCTTAATCATGCCGCGCACATCAACCAGCTCGAAGCGCAACTCAGGCGGCAGGAGGAGCGGCTGCGAGCGCGTAAGTTTTTGTTTTCCGCGCAACTGCGGGTTATGCACGCGCTACGGCTGGAGGAAGACGATGCTTACAGCTTGCTGCGCCGCGCCTCGATGGCGCAACACATGACCATTGAAAACCTCAGCTGTGAGTTGCTGAACGACACGGAATTCTGGCTCAACCGGTTGAAATCACTGCTGGCGGAATAGTGTGCTCTGTTTTGCAGGATGCTGTGCAAAAAAACGGCCTCAAGAAGAGGCCGGAGTGTCGGGTTTTCACCATTCCGCTTAATTTCTGACGTTAATCACGCCGTATTTTGACGCTTGATCCTGAAACACCACTTTACCGCTGTCATTTTTGACAATCTTCACCATTAACACATCGTTATCCATGCTGTTTTGCGCATAGACGCTAAAGTTTTCCGGCAGTTTGATATGTAATCCGTCAGAAAATGCCTCGCCGGCAGCGCTGGGGTAGTTTCCGCTGCTCATGTTATAAAGCGTGGTGATATTGTCTTTGGTGATTTTCAGGTCGCTGTCGTTAAAGCAGTTATCAACGTATCCCGGCGAGGTAACCGGGCCGCACGTCACGATTGCGGTATAGCCATTGCGGTATTTGGCCTCTTCTTCCATATTGGATTTTATCGCCGCGATATTTCTCTCCGCTAAAGGGCTGCCATTGGCTTTTGCCTTTTCATACCACGCCAGCGCTTGCTGATAATCCTTTTCGACGCCAATCCCGTTGGCATAGTTGTAACCCAAATCAATTTGCGCATTCGCATCATTGGCTTCGGCTGCTGCGCGGGTTAACGCCACGCCTTTATCAACATCCCGGGCAACGCTTTTCCCGTAGGTATAGAGAAAACCCAACCGCTGCATGGCCGCCGGATTTTTTTGCGCCGCTGCGGATTCCAGCCAGTGAATGGCTTCGCTTTTTTGCTGCGCCGTGCCTTTGCTGAGCGCGATTCCCCACTCGGCCTGTGCAGCGATATCGCCCGCTTCAGCTTTCAATTCAAGTTCTGATTTGGCGGCAACCGGTGCGGGCTGCGGGGTAACTGGCGCAGGATCGGGTTTCGCCTGAACGGGTTCAGTTTTGTTACCCAGCAGCGTTTGCAGATCCTGAATGCGCGACTGATACGCAGTTTGCAGAGACTCAATGGTCGTCGCCTTATTGCGAATATCTTTCAGCCATGACAACTGTGATTTGCGCAGCAGGGCTTTATTTTCCGGCTGTTGCTGAAGTAGCTGGTTATAGAGCGCGTTAAGCTGGCTGTCCATCCCGGAGAGCGCGGGCGTGGAGCAAATAGTAAGTTCAACAAAACCTGCGGCTTTCTCACAATTAAACGAAGCACTGTGGCCCATTTGCGAAATGCAGTACAGCAGGCCCGCCAGAATGACTTTCTTCATAATCTCACCCTTTTTGAGTTTGAATATCTCTATCGGGCTGAAAGACAAAAGCTTTAGGGGAAATATACCTGCTGTTAATAGGGGGATCAGGCGCGATCCCAGGGGGGATTGTCGCCAAAAGCCTGCGCCAGGTAATCGACAAAATGGCGGACTTTCACTGGAATGCGCAGCTCGCTCGGATAAACCGCCTGAATAACTAAATCACTGGCAGTGTAATCCGGCAGCAACGGGATCAAGGCCTTGCGGCGGATATAATCGCCAAACATAAAGGTTGGCCCATAGACAATCCCCGTTCCGGCCAGCGCAGACGCCACCAGTAACTGCAGATTATTTGCCGTCAGCCTGCATGGCCCATCAATCACGTGCGCGTGTTTTTGCTTATCAAACAGCGTCCAGTTTCCTTCTGAGACGGCTTTACTAAAAGCCAGCCGTGAAGCATTACGCAAATCCTCCGGCGTTTGCGGAGTGCCGTGTCGCAAAAGCCAGCCAGGTGAAGCGCAGATAACCATGCGACAGGGCGCCAGTTGCCGCGTGACAAGCTGTGTCGATTTCAGTCTGCCAATGCGGATGGCAACATCCACCCGCGCATCCAGCAGATCGACATAACGATCTTCCAGCAGCACCTCCACATTCACCTCAGGGTGATCTTCCAGATAGCGAGCCACTACGCTTGCGACATGAAGCTCACCGAAAGTGACCGGGACGGTAACGCGCAAGGTGCCACGTGCGGTGGCCTGGGTATCGCCCGCTTCGCGGTTTGCCTCCTCAAACGCTTCGAGGATCTGTTTGCCGCGCTCGTAATAGATTTGACCGGCATCGGTCAAACTTAATCGCCGTGTTGAACGTTGCAGAAGCCGGGCATTCACTTCGGTTTCGAGCGCGCTGACGTGTTTGCCCGCCATAGCCGGAGACACGCCAAAACGTCTCGCAGCGGCAGCAAAACTGCCTTCTTCAACGGCAGCAACAAAAACAGCAAGGCTGGTTAACCGATCCATTTCTTTACCATTCAATACTCAGATTATCGACTCTCGCTACTTTACAGGGAATTATCAAATACTGTGATGGAGTTTACGCTGCTGACTCGTTAAACAGAGGAGCTATGCAATGAAACTTGACGTTAATGGCACACACATTCAGGTCACGCAGCAAGGGAACGGGGAGCTGGCGCTGGTCTTTTTGCACTATTACGGCGGTTCGTCGCGAACCTGGGAGGCGGTTGCCGGAGCGCTGTCGGATCGCTACCGGACGATAGCCATCGACCATCGCGGCTGGGGCGAATCGGCAAAACCGGAAAGCGGCTATGAGCTGGCGACACTGGCGGCGGATGCGCAGGCGGTCATCGATGCGCTTAACCTGCAACGCTATATTCTGGTGGGGCATTCGATGGGGGGAAAGGTTGCGCAGCTTATCGCCTCGCACCAACCGACTGGTCTTGCAGGGATGATCCTGGTCGCGCCGTCTCCCCCTTCGCCGATGCGCCTTTCACCGCAAGAACGCACGCTTTTAACCAGCGCTTATTCGTCCCGTGAATCGGTCGGATACGTGATTGATAATGTGCTGACAGCGAAAGAACTGAGCGCCGCACAGCGGGAGCAGGTGATTGAAGACAGCCTGAAAGGCAGCCCGCAGGCGAAAAAAGCCTGGCCGGACGTGATGATGGCGGAAGATATTACGGCAGATGTCGCTGCAATTAAGGTGCCCGCGATGGTTATTTTGGGCGAGCGGGATAAGGTGGAACGCCGCCCGGTGCTGGAAGCCGAGCTTTTGCCGCGCATCCCGCAGGCGACGTTGCATATCATCCCTGACGCCGGGCATCTGCTGCCGCTCGAAGCGCCGCAAGCGCTTACAGAGAGGATCGCGCATTTTATAACGCATGCACTCTGAAGCCTTAACGCAGGCAGGCGAGATATCTTTCCCCTGAGCGGCGTTTTCGGTTATCTCTTTGCCCGCAAACGCGCCGTAGAGTTGCGTATATTTGACGGCACTCTGGCGGCGCGTCAAATCCGGCTGCCCATTCCTGCATAGCGGTGTAAAAATGGGAGATGTCTTTCAGCCCGCCGGATAGTTCAGAGCCGCTGATACGGCTCTGTGCGGGTACCAGGCTATTCGGCTCGTGGCAGTAGCTGGTAAATCCACGCGCTGACGCGTTTGCCCTCAGCGGTAGTGACCTCGACTAAAACGCGGTCGTAGCCCTCTTCAAATTCATCCAGCATCGGCCAGTGCGCAGCAAGGTTGTCGGACAGAAACAGGTAACCGTGCACCTGTGCGCCGTTTTCATCCAGTACGATGCCTGGAAAATCGGCAGCGGCTCCCCAGCCACGCGCGTAAAACGTACCGGTGACGTGGCCCGGCAGCCATTCACCGCCGATGTTTTCCAGGATATGCGCATTAGAACAGCCGGGACGCAGCGTGCCGTAGACAAATAACGATTCCATTTTCCCTCAACAATCAAGGCGATAAATACCCAGCGGGCGAAGAGTATTCAAAATACGGTTTTGTGATGAGGTTCGCAACTGTCTGCACGCGCGGTGCGCGGTAAACGCCAAAAAGCAAAAAGCCTGCTCGAAAGCAGGCTTCTTAAATATGGCTCCTCTGACTGGACTCGAACCAGTGACATACGGATTAACAGTCCGCCGTTCTACCGACTGAACTACAGAGGAATCGTGTGGAGGCTTATCTTAGCGGCGAAAAATCTTTTGTCAAACCTCATTTTAGCGATGGCAACCTGACTGCTGAATCCATCGACAATTTGATCTAATAAACACCGATTTCGGTGTAAATACTTTGCAGGATCAGGGTTTCTCCCTCATCATTTGAAATGTGATTTCACCTTTCGCGGCTAAGGACCATTTTGAACCTCGTCACTCCCTTACGCCAGGCCGTCATGCGTACGCCCTGGTACAGAAAACGTAAAAGTTACCGTGTATTATTCTGGCGAGAAATTACCCCCCTTGCCGTACCGATCTTCCTGGAAAACACCTGTGTTTTGATGATGGGTGTGCTCAGCACGTTTCTGGTGAGCTGGCTGGGTAAAGAAGCGATGGCGGGCGTCGGCCTGGCGGACAGCTTCAATATGGTGGTGATGTCTTTTTTTGCCGCCATTGATTTAGGGACGACGGTGGTCGTGGCCTTCAGCCTCGGCAAACTGGATGGTGAGCGGGCGAGGGCGGCAACGCGGCAGTCGCTGGTGATCATGACGTTGTTTGCCATTGTACTGGCGGCGGTGATCCACTACTTTGGCACGCAAATCATCGACTTTATCGCCGGTGCGGCGACGGCGGAAGTTAAAGCGCTGGCGCTGACCTACCTTGAACTCACCGTCATCAGCTACCCGGCGGCGGCCATTGCCCTGATTGGCAGCGGCGCGCTGCGCGGCGCGGGCAATACCAAAATCCCGCTGTTGATTAATGGCGGGATGAATATCCTCAACATCATTATCAGCAGCATCCTGATTTATGGCCTTTGGGGCTGGAAAGGCATGGGTTTTGCCGGTGCAGGGCTGGGGTTGACTATTTCCCGCTATATTGGCGCGGTGGCGATTATCTGGGTGCTGATGATTGGTTTTAATCCGGCGCTGCGGATCTCGCTGAAAAGCTACTTCGAAAAACTCAACTTCTCTATTATCTGGGAAGTGATGGGGATCGGCATTCCGGCCAGTATCGAGTCGGTGCTGTTTAACGGCGGCAAGCTGTTAACGCAAATGTTTGTCGCGGGTATGGGTACCAACGTCATCGCCGGTAATTTTATTGCCTTCTCCGTGGCTGCACTGATTAACCTGCCTGGGAACGCGCTCGGTTCCGCATCTACCATTATTACCGGTAAGCGCCTCGGTAAAGGTCAGATCGGCCAGGCAGAACGCCAGCTACGCCATGTCTTCTGGCTTTCGACGCTGTTGCTGACAGCAATTGCCTGGGGTACTGCGCCTTTTGCCGGGCTGTTTGCTTCCTTTTATACCCAGGAAGAGGACGTAAAAGAGGTGGTTAAGGTACTTCTGTGGCTTAATGCGGCGTTTATGCCGATTTGGGCGGCATCATGGGTGCTGCCTGCGGGTCTGAAAGGCGCGCGCGACGCCCGTTTCGCCATGTGGGTTTCCATGCTTGGAATGTGGGGTTGCCGGGTGGTGGCAGGGTATACGCTGGGGGTCATGCTCGGTATGGGCGTGATTGGCGTCTGGCTCGGGATGTTCCTCGACTGGGCGGTACGCGGCGTTTTCTTCTACTGGCGCATGGCGAGCGGCAGGTGGTTGTGGAAGTATCCAAAGCCGCAGAAAAGAGCCATTTCTGCACAACCTGGAGAATAATTCGGCAAACGCGCCGAAAAAGGCAAATCAGGCTTTGACAAGGGTCAGGGGCGTCGTTAATATTCGCCCCGTTCACACGATTCCTCTGTAGTTCAGTCGGTAGAACGGCGGACTGTTAATCCGTATGTCACTGGTTCGAGTCCAGTCAGAGGAGCCATATTTAAGAAGCCTGCTTTCGAGCAGGCTTTTTGCTTTTTGGCGTTTACCGCGCGCCGCGCGTGCAGACAGTTGCTCCGCAATTTCAAACCTTCTCGTAAGCCTTTTAAAGCCTCTGATTCACACGGTCTGTATCAGTAATCACTAAATACTCATAATGAAATCAGTGCAGTACCCACAAGAACGTGTACTGTCTTTTTCAATTGATAAGACCGGATCATGTAACATGATGGCTGGAATTTATAATATTACAAATAAAGGAAATGATAATCTATCTCATTAGGTTTACTTCTAAAGGGCAAGAAAAATGTTACGTATTGATGAATCGGAGTTCCCTCTCGTATGGCTGATACAAGTCGACCAAATGGAGAACCGCAGTTCTCAAAGCGAAGCTTACGATAACAGTTTTATTCAGCTAGAAAAAATTTTAGGCAAGAAAATACCTTTTGTCATAATAAGTGCGACAGAATTTGAGGATGAAGAACAACACGAACATTCGAAAGAAGAAAAAATGAAATTGGCATTATGGCTTAAGAAAAACAAAGCCAATGTGAAAAAATATATAATCGCGCAAATTCAAATAGTACCAGAAAACAAACAAAGCATTATATTAAAAGGCTTTGCGAAAGCATTTTCAAAGTTTTGGGGATATCCTATGCTAATCGTTTCTGATAAGGAAAATGCAATAGTCAAAGCCAATAATTTACTTAACAATATAAAACAACAAGATTAATGCATTTTCACCTTAGCTAAATTCGCCCCTTATGTGAAAGAACAAGAACAGGAAAATTAATGATGTTAACCAGAAAACGCATGCGGCAAACAGTACCAAGGCAATATGTTATTAATGTCATGGAAAATAACAAGAATAAATTTCTCCAGGTTACCGAAATATATTCCCTCATGAAAGAAAGTCATAAAATTGCGCTGAGTGTAATTTATCGAGTCACAAGAGATCTCTATACTGCAGGAATTCTTGAACGACGCTGGAATGAATATAATGGACGTCTAACATATAGATTAATTGACACGATGAAATAAAAATATTTGGCTTACTTCTGGCCTGCCTTTGTAGGTTACAATCATTATCACTTTCATATAAAAACGAGCAAGTCGTAGAAGAAAAGAATAATATTTATTTATCATCATTTGAATGACACGTATCTGGTAAAGGGATATAATAATATCCTTTTAAAATACCTTTATTATCTTTCTCAAAAAAACAACCAGAAAAAAGATCAGGATCAGAGTCTCTTCTTTTTATTTTGTTCTCTATCATATAATTAAAATATACATAATTTATAAATTTTTCTAAATCAGATATGTACCCCTCATCATAAAATCTTATAAATTCATTATATGTAACAACCGAAGAGAGCGTAGCATCTCTGGCAGTAAAAAAAATTACAGGGTCTTTTATTGACAACGTTTTCTTGAACTCAGCAGTTATAGTCAAATGGTTGGATTCACTGCAGGAAGAAATTACGAATTTTTTTTCGTATAAATCTAAAATGAAACGAGTTAGTCTTTTATAGAAAAGAGACTCAATGCTTTCATTTCTTTGTGAAAGGACAAACTCTTGCTTTTCTTCTTTATAATCATTTCTTCTATCATGAATAGAAGAAACAATATTATGCTCAAATATAATATTCTCATGTTTAACTGTTAAGTTCCAGGACATGGCGAGGTTTCTCTGAAAAAAAGAGCTGGATATAAATCGAGTCTTACGGTAGTAACCAGGGGTTACGCCATAGTACTTCTTAAAAAAACGAGCGAATGTTTGCTGGGAACTAAAACCACTTTCAACACAAATTTCTACCATCGGGAGCTGACTCATTTTTATAAGGAGGGCTGCATTCGTAATTTTCCTGTTTCGAATGTATCTTCCAAGACTTATTCCAAAATATTTATGAAACATTCTCTGGAGATGCCATTTACTGTAACCTGATTTAATTGAAATGTTTTCTATTTTAAGATTGGTGTGTAGATTATTTTCAATCCAGATAAGCAGATCATAGAAGAAATCAGTCATAAATATTCACCCTAAAAAGAAATGTATACCGACAAGACTAACGCTTGAGTTACATAACGACTAAAAAATCACACATCATATATTAGAGGTAGTAATAATAACTTTATAATCAAGCCAGGTCTTTATCTTTCTCGGCCAAATATAAGTAAGAATGCACAGCGTGCACAGATTTTAAAAATCATCTCCATAATAAAAATACAAAATGATACTGATGCATCTGACATGAATAACAAGAGACTTTCCAGTGATTAAGTACTATCTCATTTAGTTAAGATTTAAAATATAAAAACACCTTTTTTACTGGCCCGATATTAAAACAAATGGCATAATATCTGTATTCCAGACAGTGCCCATTGGTGGAGACAATTCCATTGAGAACGTTAGACCATACACCCTCAGAATTCATAAATCCTTTATTACCTGTCTTCTCAATGAAATCAGAGAGTATCTCTGATGACTGGGAATTGAAACCACACAAACATCCCGAAGCACAGCTTATTTTTTCAGTCAAAGGTACGATGATTTGCGAAGTGAAAAACTGTATCAGATTGATCCCGCCTCAATGTGCAATATGGATACCTACTAATGTCCTCCATTCGACAAGAGGGAGTGGTAATACAGATTGTTATTGTATTTTTATAGATACCAGCTTAATTAAGGGATTACCTTCCGAATGTAGCACATTATCTGTCTCTCCACTTTTACGTGAGTTAATAATATATGCATCCGGGTTTAATCACGAACTAATAAAACCGTCAGAGCAAAAAATTATTGATATTTTGGTTGATCAGATAAAAATATCATCAAAAATGGATGTGAGCCTTCCTATGCCTTCTGAATCTCGCCTCTATTTTTTAGCCAATATGTTAATAAAAAATCCAGGGGATAACTTAAAACTCAAAGATTGGGCAAATAAAATTAATATGAGCGAAAGAAGTTTTACCCGACTTGTCCATCAGGAACTGGGAATGAGTTTTGGCAGATGGAAACAGCAACTCCACATTGTCATTGCGCTCCAAAGGATTTCACAGGGGGATAGTATAACCACAATTGCTCTTGATTTAGGGTATGAAAATACCAGTGGTTTTGTAACTATGTTCAAAAAAGTTTTGGGCAAACCACCATTAAGCTACTATAAGGAATTCCAGGATGCTAACATTAGAAATAATAATTCTTTCAGAATTTAATTTAAAAGAGGGTTATTAACCCTCTTTCACCATCAGAAGGCGTAGTTTACTGCAACCCAGAAGCGTCTTCCATCCTCAGTATATCCGTAATTATCATATCTGATTTTCTTATCCAACAGGTTCGAGATGCCAGCTTTGACATCTATATTTTTATTCAAACTATAATCTGTACCAAAATCGAATAATGCAAAAGATGGGGCTCTGATTGGTAATATTGCCTGCTCAGTTCCACCCACATTATCACTATCTTTTCCGCGGAAGTTCACTGTAAGCCAGGTTTTAAGTGATTCATTTAACTCATAATTTATCGTGCTGGTAAACTGATGTTTGGGAAGTTTCGTCAGCGGTTTTCCTTTATACTCACCTGATTTTTGTTGTGAATATGTATATGTATAATTATTTTCAACGGTTACTTTATCATTTACAGGAAAATTAAGATCAGCCTCAACCCCTCTCGTAACCGCTTTCCCTACATTATCATATGTTAGCGGATATGCCCCATATGGGTTGGGAACAGGATCGCATTGGGTAGACGGGCACGCAGTTGTTGTTATTTTATCTTTAAATTGATTATTAAATAATGTCACACCACCAGATAATCCCTCATCGTTGTTGTATAAGAGACCAAGTTCCTGCGTGATTGATTTTTCAGGTTTAAGGTTAGGATTACCATAAACATCACCTGCATAGGAAACTGAACCAAAATGTGGATCTGTTTCAGTGATTCCTGGGGCTTTAAAACCACTGCTTACCCCTCCTTTTACTGTCCAGTCCGAAGCTACATTCCACACGCCATACATACGTGGGCTCCAGTGATCACCAAATTGATTATCGTGATCCAGTCTTACCCCGGTTGTCAGAGTAAAGTCTTCGGTTGTCATCCATGAATCTTCGAGAAAGAGAGATTTTTCTGTCTGTTTTAGATTCGTTAAATCAGAAATCTGGTTTGAATAACCGTCATGTAATTTCTTAATGCTTAGCTCACCACCAAACGTAAGAATATGACTCCCTATATTTGAGGAGAGTGAAGAACGCATATTAATATTCTTCAAATCAATATCTTGTGAGTTAATAGAGTAATCTTCACTCTGAATGTAAGAGTCAGTCTTACCAATAGCCCAGTAGCCCACATGATTGACAGAGAACCGATTTACCTCTGCTTTTTTACGAAAATCAGAAGGGCAGCCAGAGTAATATGTACACTCCGGACTGATGGATTTTCCAACCATCTGACTAATATCCTGCTGTGTATGGTTAGCAGTGAGCGAAATCTCTTGTTCATCGGTAGGAGTATAGGTAACTTTCCCTGTCACGTTTTCTCTTTTGCTGCCGCGATATCCATTATAAATTTCGTCTTCATCACGCTTTGAATAACTACCATAGGCTTGCATTGAAAGGATATTATCTACCAATGGCCCTGTAACAAAAAAATCATTCTGAAAAATATCACCGGAATCACTATGTTCCTGCACAGTCAAATTACTTCCGATGCTACCCTGCCATTTTTTTGCATTTTTCTTTGTAATAATATTAATTACGCCACCAATGGCATCAGAACCATAAAGCGATGACATCGGCCCCCTAATAACCTCTATATGATCAATAGCAGAAACAGGAGGAATCCATGCATTCATCTGACCAGAACCATCAAATAATCGACTGCTATCTCTGGAGTCAATTCTCATTCCGTCGATCAGATAGAGCGTATATGCAGAACCCATACCACGTATATTTATTTCTTTATGGTCTCCACCGACGGTTGTCGTAACACCTGGAATCCCCTGGAGCATATCCGCAATATCACGATACGGTTTCTTTTCTAATTGATTTTGGGAAATTGAGGTAACTGATGCCGGTGCTTGTTCTGTACTACTGGCTTGTCCATTGGCATTTGCTGAGACAATAATTGTATTATCATTATCTGTAGCGTTAACGAAAAAAGAAAGCGGTGTAACCAGACATATCAAACTTATACTAATAGGTGAAATTCTGTATTTCCTCATACTATCTCCCCAATTTTTTTATTTTTTCAAACCCAAGAGCCCTTGAAAAATCACCACATGTGATAATGATAATCATAAGCATTTAAGAGATAGTAATTTAAAGGGCCAGAAGACCGTCCGCATTATTAATTTCAGCCATATTATTCGTTATTCCAGCCATGCAGAGGGTGCAGTTTTATCTTCACTTGAGTTTAATTAATAAATTTATATATTTATCATGATGTTATGTGGGGAGGGCGAATATGAGCGCTCATTTCTGCACGCCATTATGGCGGAATGGAAAACTATCATGACTGAAACAAACTACGTTCCATATGTAAAAAACAATGATAATTATTTGTTAATAAACATTGATGGTGAGGCTATGACGAGAAATATCATGGAATTTATTGGTTATTTTTTTACTCATCCCATGACCAGATCCCAGTATCAGATACAACGATCAATTAGTAATATCTGCTCTATTACTGCCTAATTTCCCGTTTCGCCACTGTACCGCAAACTCTGACGGCGTCTGATAATTCAGTGCTGAATGTGGGCGAGTCATTAATGATATTCCTGGCGTGAACAATATCGCTGAACCAATGCTCATTCAGGCTTTCATCGTGAAAGCGGCGGTGATATCCAGCATGGCTTCGGCGAGCAGCTTCTGAGGCGGGCGTTTTCCTCTTCAAGTCAACGGGGAGCCGGTCACCGACCCGCAGGCCGATTGCGAGTGAAGCCTGGTATGCAATCATGGGCACGCTCCTTTTCATCTGATGGCCCTGAGTTTGATGAAGCATGATTCTCACGAAGCACAAAGGGACAGCGATTTTGCTGCCCCTTCGTTGCCAGCCAGTTATCGGTCGGCGATCCAGTTTCCGTGGAATCCCAGCGGGACATGGTGGTCCAGCTTGATGCGGGCCACCGGTTTACCGGAAAAGTCCGTCGCATCGAGGATGACCAACTCGCTGGCATTCCTGAGCGGGTGATACCACACGGCGAGAATCCATCCGTGGTCTTCCTCCTTCGCCTCCGGATGCGGCACGAAGATCGGTTCTCCTACAACCAGGTCGAGCTCGCGGGTGACGTGCTGGAACTCGGTCGTCCCGGTCTGATAGTCGTGTTTGATCAGACAGTTGAACCCGCGCGATTCAGGCTTCGGGTCATGGACACCAGCCATATAACCGTATCGGTGGGGGGAGCCCAGGATGGTCTCGTTAGGGCGTACGAATTCGGCAGAGAAATCACCGATCCGGTGGTGCCTTACCGTGCCCTGCCTGAGGTTGATCACAAAGCGCCACAGCTGCGGTTGCTCGAATGCCGATGGACCGTCTACCAGAGGGAACGGATAGTAGTCCGAAGGATTGAACTGCAGAATCGCGTTAGACACCGGCGTGGTGCTGGCGTCGATAATCGTATCTTCCTCATCCTGATAAGCATTGAGGAAGTGGCCGATCATGTATTCCGAGTTTTCCGGATGCAGCCAGATTGCTTCGCCGGTCTTGCGATCGACGAACAGGATACGTGCATTGCGATCCTGGTCAGGGGCGACGAACCACGAGCTCTTCCCCTTCTGGATCAGTTCGTCCGACCATGGCCGCCAACTGATCAGACCGAAGAAGAAGATGTAGTGCTGCCTGGTGAAAATGACGTCGTGATTCCACGGCGTGAACGACAAGGGGACACGGTGTCTGGCCGTGATAGTGCCATCCACGTCGGTCGAGAAGCACTCGACAAAGTGATTTTCGTTATCCAGGGCATAGAAGATCCATTCCTTCGTCACCGAATCGAAATGCGGATGGGCGGTGAGCATGCCTTCGACTTGTCCATTGAAATTGAACGTGCCAAGCGTTTCGAGCGTCACCGGGTCTAATTCCCAATAGTGATGCTCGACCTCGTGCATGGCGAGAAGTTTGTCGCCCAGCCGAATCACGTTGATATTTGCCGTGGCTTTGATCCTGGGAGCACCTTCTGGCAGCGGTGGCTGTGGTGTATTGCTATAACCCATGATCCCGTTGTAGAGCGCCTTGCCCGCTCCGCGCTCGACCTTGAGGCCTTCAGTTTCGACAAACCGGTTGCTGTAGCTGGCTTTACCATCCTCCAACCGGAACGCATGAACCATGCCGTCGCCATCGAACCAATGGAATTTGTCGGGATTGAGAGGCTCGAATTGTTGGTTGCTGGCAACCCGGTACAACGTGCCTTTTAGTTCCCTGGGGATACTTCCCTCGACATGCAGTTCGTTGACCTTATACTCGGTGTAGAGCGGCTCGTACGGACCTCGCAGGAAAGGGTTATTTTTAGTCCACATGGCAAATACCTCTGTTGTTTTCTTGCCTACAAAACTGCGCTCGCAAGCGCCTCATTGATGGGTTGTCTTCCTCGGTGCTATCCATGGTGCAGAGGAAGACAACTGCGCCATGGAACCATTCAGAACGGATAGGTACGTGGTTCTTGCTGCACGCTGACCCAGTGGTCGGTGGTGAGTTCTGCGATGATCCAGTCGCTGTTGAAGCGGCCGATTCCGCTGTTCTTTTCTCCGCCGAACATCACGTTGGCCTCGTCATTGGGGGTAATGTCGTTAATGTGGGTCATGCCAGCGTCGATCCCCTGCGCGAAGCGCACGCCACGGGCTTCGTTGCTGGTGAACACCGCGCTCGAAAGCCCGAACTCGGTGGCATTGGCAATACGCAACGCGTCCTCCTCGTGCACGGCACGGATCAGCGGCGCGATGGGCGCGAACTGTTCGGTCTGCGCCAGATCCGAATCGTTGGGTACGTCGGCGAAGACCTGAGGCGGTAGTAACAACCCTTCATGGGGCGCACCCAGCAGCTGACGGATGCCAGCGTCTTTTGCTGCTTTCAGGCGCGCAAGGGCGCCATCGAGCTGCTTTTGGTTAATCAAGGGGCCGATCACCGTATCAGCCTGCCTCGGATCGCCGACCTTCAAGTTGCGGGCTCGCTCAACGAAGGCGTCCACGAATCGCGGGTAGATTCCAGCTTCAACGATGATGCGATTGCTGCTCATGCAGATTTGGCCCTGGTGCAGGAAACGGCCAACGATTGCCGCGTCCACCGCACGTTCCAGATTCGCGTCATCGAGCACCACGAACGGCGCATTACCACCCAGTTCCAGACCGACGCGCTTGAGCGTTGGGCCTGTAACAGCCAACTCCCCGATGCGACGGCCCACGCGGGTCGAGCCGGTAAAGGAGATGAATTTCGGGATTGGATGGAGAGTGAAGGCGTCGCCTATCTCGCTGATTTCACCAATGACGACATTGAGCACCCCCGGCGGCAGACCCGCCTCCTCGTAGATGCTTGCCAGCAGCAGACCGCCGGTGATCGGGGTATCCTCCGCAGGTTTGAGCACGACGCTGTTGCCCAGGGCCAGCGCTGGCGCCACCGAGCGATTGGACAGGTGCAACGGCCAGTTCCAGGGGCTAATCACGCCGACAACACCCAGCGGACGGCGGTACACCCGGCTCTCCTTGCCTGGCACATCCACAGGAAGAATACTGCCTGCTATCCGATAGGGCATGGCAGCTGCGGCCAGGGTCGCGGCCCGAACCGAGCTCCACTCCATTTCCGCCTTCAACCGGGTACTGCCCGACTCGGCGATCAGCCAATCGACGATCTCGGCGTGACGTGCGTCGATGATTTCGACGGCCCGGTAAAACACGGCGGCACGCTCTGAGGGCAGTGTCCTTGCCCATTCATATTGCATATTCGCGGCAGCGACATAGGCACTGTCCAGGTCCGCCCGCGTCGCCAGGACGATCTCGGTCAGGATCGACTGGTCGTAGGGATTGCGGTCTTGCAGGACAGTCCCGGCACTGCCAGAGCGCCATTGGCCCGCAATGTATTGGCCGGTGAATGCGGTAGGGGTGAGGGTCTGATTCATAGGGAGTTCCTGTCTGCGGTTGATGGGAAGGCAACACATGCGTTCAACTCGGCGCTCGCATGGCGAAGGGCTTCACCTGCGGTCACGGTTGGGGAAACAATGGACGAATTTGCATCGGTGCCGCGCGTGCGCTGGACGAGCAAGAGGCGCGACTTGACCAGGCACTCCTGGGCCAGGGTAAACATCCTTTCCGACGGATTGCAGAAGTAGAGCAATCGCGTAAGCGCAACGCGCTGAGCACGATGAGTTTTTATCAACGCCGATGCGGTCGGTGCCCGGCTCGCCACTTCGGCCAATGCCGCGATGCGCTGGGCGAGCTTGCGACGATGTACCTCCGGCGTGGAGGGTAAGAACAACCAATATGTAGCTGCGGCTGCCAGCACGCCAAGGACGATGGCGGCCAACTGGTTCAGTGCTTCGGCGACACCCAGGTAATGGCTCCCCGGCTGGGCAGTCAGCAGGAACGTCATATTCATGTCGATCGCCATCCTGGCTGTGGACGGACGACGCATCAGCCAGGCACCCAGCGCCAGGAAAGGCGCTAAGCAGATCAGGACGCCCCGGAAATCCTCAACCTGTGGCAACAGGAACAAATGGACCAGGGTGCCGACAGGCGCACCGATCGTTGAACCTATCAGGACATGAACCAGAGCTTCATTCCCTCGCTCATGCGCCGAAAACAGCGATGCAAAGAGGGTCGCCGTCATTACCATCATGGCACCAGCCTGCCAGCCGGAGAACCGCCAGAACGCAGCGGTAAGCATCAACGCTATGACGGGGCGTGCGGCGGACCGTAACGCTGAGCGCAGATCGAAACCGCGAAATGCTGCCTGCGACCATCCTGTACCGGGCTGGTGCAAGACCTCCGACAGTTCATCGAGCACCGATGCCAGAGGCACAACACTTGACTGTGTAGCCGATAGCTGCAAGCCAGTCAGAAGTTGGCAAAACCTGGAGAGATGAGTGACCCGTTCTTCGACGGACGCACTGCCGAATGCCGGAATGTTCTGTGTGTTCCCGTCTTCGGGCGTCAGCGCGATCAATTCCAGCAACAGGCCAGAGATTTGCCGTACTTCAGACGCCTTCCAGCGTCCGCGCAGCGATCCTGCGGCGTCGTTGTCCACGCTGCGCTCCAGGGCCGCGATGTTGGCAATGAGAGTCTGTGCCGAAGGGAAAGAGCTGCCATACCGCAGGTACTGTTCCACCCGATCCAGGCACCGCTGCATCAATCCATCCACACACTCGGCTACATATTCGCTGCGCCCTTTCGGGACGCCATAGATCGACGCCAGTGCAGAGCAAACGATGCCAAGCATCGTGCATATGACGCGATCCCTCGCCATATGCCCATCGTGTATGCCATCGCCCAGGCCGAACAGCACAACGATCGCGGCGGTGTAGCCAGCCAGCACGAAGCCATAGTTGCGGAAGTGGCGAAACAAGCTGCCAGGTCCCGCACACAGCATCAGCCAGAGCGCGAGCGCGAACAACGAAGGGATGGGCTGCCCGCCCAGCTCAAGCAAGATCACAGCGCCGGTTGCTGCCCCGACAGCAGAGCCGACCATACGTGCAAAGGCCCGTTCGAGCAGAAGGCCGCGTGTCGGCTGGGCGACCAGCCAGACCGTCATCGCAGCCCACCAGGGATGATCTATCCCCAGAGCGTTGGCGACGGTCAGTGCCAGCAGCGCGGCAAGGGTGGTTCGCAACGAGAAGAGTGCTGGCTTCTCCCCTGGACGCTCCTCTCCATTGATCCTTTTTTCAACAGGAGGCTCAAGCAAAGCGATGGGAGCCTTTTCTTGAGGTGAGGGGAGATGGAGGGCGGGTTTGACCACGATCGCAACACCTATAAATGAACGACTTCGTTCAATTTAAGCACAAGGCGTCGTGCGGTCAATATATTTGTACGATGTCGTTCATTTTTGGGCTACCATTGCCTAAAAATCCACTGAGACAGGATCTGCAAATGCGTAGGAAAACTGAGGCCCGCCGCCTGAGCTTCGTGCAGGCGGCGGGCAAACTGTTCATCGAACATGGGTTCGGTACAGTAACGATGGAAGCGATTGCCGCCGAGGCTGGCGCGTCCAAAGTCACGCTTTACAGCTACTTCCCGAACAAGGATGAATTGTTCGGAGCTTTCGCTGCGGAGGCAGGGAAAGGTGTTATCGAAACGTTGGAAACATCCAGGGAGGAGGCTGGACTACAAGCGACCTTGCAGCGCCTGGGCATGGCCTATCTGAACCTTGTCACTCGGCCAGAAGTCATCAACCTGAACCGCTTAGTCATCGGTGAGGCTGGACGTTACCCGCAGTTGAGCCGCATTTTCTACGAGAATGGCCCACGCCAGACACTGATCTCGATCTGCAACGTGCTCGACAACCTGATGCAACGCGGGTTGTTACGCCAGGCCGAGTTGCGTCGAACCGGACTGTATTTCAAGGCATTGTGCGAGGCAGGCCTGGTCGAACGCCAGTTGTGGGGATTGGATCAGCAGCCTGCCGAAGAAACCCGCCGGGAAGCGGTTGACGCCGCAATCGAGGCGTTCCTGCCTGCGTATGATGCGACACAGACACACCGCCATAAGGGGTAGGGCCAGACGGAAAGCCCGATCTCCCATGACACGCCGCGACGATCAACTGCCCGAGCCGCTGTGCGTGCGGTAATTTAAAAAGCCTGCTTACGCGCAGGCTTTTTGCTTTTCAGCGTTCAGCAACCATCAGCACCGGGTTGCCCCGGCGCCATGAGTTAACTTGCCTGCACGCGCAGCGGCGCGGTGGCGGCAATCAGCCACTCGCGGGCGTTGCTGTTGACCCGCGGCAACAGTATTTCACGCACCTGCTGGTGATAATCATCCAGCCACTGTTTCTCCTGTTCGCTCAGCAGGCTCCACTCCACCTGGCTTAAATCGATGGGGATCAGCGTCAGGGACGCGAAGCGGCAGAAACCGGGCTGGCTTTCCACCACTTCCACCTGATTTTCGATACGAATACCGTAGCGATCCGCCAGATAGTAACCCGGTTCGATGGTCATAATATTACCGGCACTGAGCGGCCACGGGTTGACCTTTTTGGCAATGCGCTGCGGCTGTTCGTGGATCAGCAACTGGTGACCGACGCCGTGTCCGGTGCCGTGATCGAAATCCAGCCCCAGATCCCAGAGCGCGCGGCGGGCAAAGGCATCAAGCTGATGGCCGTGCGTTCCGGCAGGGAATTGCAGAGTAAACATCGACAAAAAGCCTTTCAGCACGGCGGTGTAGTGCAGGCGCTGCTGCGCGTCCAACGGGCCAAACGACAGGGTACGCGTGGCGTCAGTGGTGCCGTTCTGGTACTGACCGCCGGAGTCGTTCAGGTAAAAATTCGCGCGGGTGATGGCTTTGTTGGTTTTTTCGCTGCTGTGATAGTGGCACATGGCGGCGTTGCTGGCAGAGGCCGAAATGGTACTGAAACTCTGCTCGATAAACCCGACCTGCTGCTGGCGAAATTCCAGTTGCTTCTGCTGAGCTTCCAGTTCGGTGACCGGGTTACCCGCAGCTTCACGCGCCGGAACTTCCTGCGCCAGCCACGCCAGAAAATTCACCCACGCCGCGCCATCCTGCTGGTGGCTTTCACGGTAGCCCGCCAGCTCAACCGGGTTTTTATGCGCTTTGATAAAGGTGATTGGATCCGCGCTCCACAGCACTTCGCCGCCCTGTTGTTCAATAGCAAAACGCAGTGCGACGGGGGCAAAATCACCGTCGAGCAGGATGCGTTTGCCCGGCGCAATCTGCTGGCAGCGCGGCAGAAAGGCATCGAAATCGTTCAGCGTCAGCGTGGCCTTCAGTTCAGCAGACAGCGCCGCTGTTTTGCGCGGATCAACAAACCACTCCACCGCGCCATCACGGCTCAGCAGGGCAAAAGAGTGAGCCACCGGGTTCATCGCAATGTCGGAGCCGCGGATATTCAGCAGCCAGGCAATATTATCCGGCAGGGTGATGGCGAGATAATCCACCCCTTTCGCCGCCAGCACTTGCGCAATACGCGCGCGTTTATCGGCACTGCTTTCTCCACTGATGGCGACGGGCATTTCACGGATCACGCCGCAGGGTGCTGCCGGGCGATCGCGCCAGATGGCAGCGAACGGATCGTGCGTCAGCGCCACCAGTTCACAATGCGTGGCGTCAAGAGCGGTGAACTGGCTGTTGACCATCAGCAGCGGTTCGAAACCGATGCGACTTCCTGCAGGCAACGAAGCAAGAACCTGATCGAGCGGCTCGTTGTGCAGGTGATGGATTTCAAAGGCATGCAGATCCACTTCGCTGCGTACCTGCACCTGGTAGCGACCATCGACAAACATTAACGCGCGATCGCGCAGTACCAGCGCCAGCCCGGCCGAGCCGGTAAAACCGGTGAGCCACTGTAATTTATTATCGTGCGGGGCGCAGTCTTCGCTTTGATGCGCATCGGCGCGCGGCACAATGATACCGTCAAGCTCCAGCGCGACAAGCTGGTCGCGTAACGCCTGTAACGGTGTTGGGGTTTGCATAGTGAGTCCTTTTTTCTTATCTGAACGGCGGTTCGTTGAAGGTGCGCAGCTTACGGGAGTGCAGGCGATCGCCCTCCGCCCGCAGCAGGTCAATCGCGCGAATACCAATTTGCAGGTGCTCGGAAATTGCCCCTTCATAAAAACGGTTTGCCTGGCCGGGCAGTTTGATCTCGCCGTGCAGCGGTTTATCCGACACGCACAGCAGCGTGCCATAAGGCACACGGAAGCGGTAACCCTGTGCGGCAATGGTGGCGCTTTCCATATCAATCGCCACGGCGCGGCTCAGGTTAAAACGCAGCGCCGAGGCGGAATAGCGCAGCTCCCAGTTACGATCGTCGGTGGTCACTACAGTACCGGTACGCAGGCGTTGTTTGACCTCTTCGCCTGGCATATCGCTCACTGCTTTGGTGGCGTCGTACAATGCGCGCTGTACTTCGGCGATGCTCGGGATCGGGATATCCGGCGGCAGCACCGCATCCAGCACATGGTCGTCGCGCAGATAAGCGTGCGCCAGCACGTAATCGCCAATCTCCTGGCTTTCACGCAATCCGCCGCAGTGGCCAATCATCAGCCAGACATCCGGGCGCAGCACGGCGAGGTGATCGCAGATGGTTTTGGCGTTTGACGGCCCGACGCCAATATTCACCAGCGTGATCCCCTGGCCGTCTGCGGTCACCAGGTGCCAGGCTGGCATCTGATGTTTTTTCCATGCCAGATCGGAAATCGCCTGCTCCGGCGCTTCGGTATCGGCGGTGATCCAGTGCCCGCCCGCGCAGGAGAGCGCAACATAGGGGCTTTCTGGATCGAGGATTTGGTTGCAGCCCCAGCGCACAAACTCATCCACATAGCGGGTGTAGTTGGTGAACAGCACAAACGGCTGGAAATGCTCGACCGGCGTGCCGGTGTAGTGGCGCAGGCGCGCCAGCGAAAAATCCACGCGGCGGGCATCAAAATGCGACAGCGGATACAGCTCGGTCGGGTGGAACAGGCCATCAGCAGTTTCATCGCCAATCTGCGCCAGCTCGGTGGTCGGGAAGTGGCGCGTCAGACCGGCGCTCATCGAGCGATCCAGCGTCAGCTCGGAACCATCAATCACATACGGGTAGGGGATCTCATGGGCTGAAAGGCCCACTTCGATCTGCGCGCCGTAGTCCTGGCACAGTAACGTTAATTGTTCGAGTAAATAGGCGCGAAACAGTGCAGGGCGGGTGACGGTGGTGGTGTAGCAGCCGGAGTGGGTGAAGCGGGCATAAGCGCGGGTTTTTGGCGGTTTTGTTGCGCTGCCATTCCAGCTTACCGACAGCGATGGGTAGACGAACAACCCTTGTGCGCGGGCTTCAGCCGCCGGGAGTTCACCGTTTTCAATATAGCGGCCAATGGCGTGGCGCAGTGCGTTGACCGAGCGGTCGTACAGCGCCTCCAGTTGATCCAGCGCCTGCTCAGGTGTCAGGTGTGCACCTTTATTCATCATTATCTCCTTGTCTGCTTCTGCGGCGGTTCCCGATAGTATGTCACAGGAATGTGAAACAAAAGCCGTGCGGACAGGGATTCAGAGGAAACGGGGGAAGCGCCCGGCGCAACAGTGCGCGCCGGGAAAGGGGTTAGCCGCTGATTTTCACCAGCGTGCGGCCCTGGATTTTGTTTTGCAGGAAATCGGCGGCGGTTGCCGGGGCTTGTTCCAGCGCGATTTCAGTCGCCGCCTGCTGGTAGTAGCTCTGCGGCAGGATGCGGGCGAGATTTTCCCATACTGCCGGACGTTGCGCCGTCGGCACCATGACTGAATCCACGCCTTGCAGACGCACGTTGCGCAGGATAAACGGCATCACGGTCGTCGGTAGATCGAAACCGCCCGCCAGGCCGCAGGCCGCCACGCAACCGCCATAGTTGGTCTGCGCCAGCACTTTTGCCAGCACATGGCTGCCGACGGTATCGATCGCACCGGCCCACAGTTGTTTCTCCAGCGGGCGTGTCTGTTCGAAATCGCTGCGTGGCAGGATCTCGTCAGCACCCAACTGGCGCAGGAAATCGTGGGTCGATTCGCGGCCAGTAACGGCGGCCACGGTGTAACCCAGCGCTTTCAGCAGTACCACGGCGGTGCTGCCCACGCCGCCGCTCGCGCCGGTGACGAGCACCGTGCCATCCTGCGGTTTCACCCCGGCTTCCTGCAATGCCATGACGCACAGCATGGCGGTAAAACCAGCGGTACCGATGATCATCGCCTGACGCGCGCTTAAACTTTCCGGCAGAGGCACCAGCCAGTCGCCTTTCACGCAGGCCTGCGCCGCAAGGCCGCCCCAGTGGTTTTCACCCACGCCCCAGCCGGTGAGAATGACCGCCTGACCCGGAACAAAACGCGGATCGCGGCTTTCGCTGACGCGGCCGGAAAAATCGATGCCTGGCACCATCGGGAACTGGCGAATGATTTTGCCTTTACCGGTGATGGCCAGCGCGTCTTTGTAGTTGAGACTGGACCAGTCAATATCGACCTGGACATCGCCCTCGGCCAGCGCAGGCAGCGCCACGTCTTTGACTTCCGCCAGGGTTTTATTCTCAAGCTGTTCCAGAACTAATGCTTTCATGACTGCGTTTTCCTCGTCGGATAACGTTGATTATTCGGCAGTTTTGCCGTCCTGTGCAGGTGTTATTTAGCTGTAATACTGTGCCGGAAGAACGTCCAGAACTGGTTGAGGGGCTCCACAGAGCGGAACAGTTTGGCGCGCATTACTGCGCCTTCCCAGCCGGACCAGAACTGACGCGCCAGTTCGCTGGGCGGTGCATCTGTCGCCAGCTCGTCGCGCAGTTTTGCCTCGTCCAGGCAGCGTGCGACGCGGCTTTCCCATTCCTGGAGGATCGCCTGCAGGCGTTCGGGGAAGGCTTCCGGTAAAAGCGGTGTTTCCTGTAGCAGGTTGCCGACCAGGCAGCCGCGACGGAAATCGTATTTCGCCATCCCCTGACCGGCATGCAGCACGAAGGCCTCTATCCGTTGCAGCGGGGCGAGTTGCGTATCGAGTAAAAATTTGTCGAGTTTATGTGCGAAAAAGCGGCCATAGGTGTCGATCACCGCCATACCGAATTCCTGCTTGCTCTTGAAGCAGTGGTAGAACGAGCCCTTTGGCACGGCGATGTTTTTGATCACCGCATCAATGCCGGCCGACAAATAGCCGGTTTCGGTGATCACTTCGAGGCCAGAACGAATCAGCTCCTGGCGGGTATCCGTGAAGTCGCGTTCTACCTTTGGCGGCCGTCCGCGACGGGGTTTTGCCCGCGCTGCCGTTTCGCTACTCATAATTTAGACCGATTGGTTTTAATTCGCTGTAGGCTACGCCGTTTGTGAAGGCTAAGCAAGCGAAGAGCAGGAAAAAGGCCCGCACAATGACGGGCCTTGCAGAGGTATTTTACCGACTGGCGCAGTGGCTTCCCTTTCGCGCCTGCGGGTAGACCGGATTAGGCCGTGGTATTGATATTACGACCAATTGCCGGGTTGGATGGTAACTGCGGGATCTGCTGAATGATATCGGAAGCCATTGACTGCTGAGCATCCAGCGCCTTTTTGAGTACCAGCGTACTGACCTGGCTATCAAGCTGATAGGAGTCCAGGCTGCTGGCCAGAGAGGCAATTTGTATCGGGTCCATGTCGATCATCCTGTGTTGTGGAAAAAACAACCAAAGAACAGTTGTGAATATAACTGCACAGAATTTATCGGCAGCAGGTGGTGAATCTTTAGGCGGAGCGCGGATAACGCAGGCCAAACCCCCCCTTTTTCTCCGTAAACAATTGGGGAAACAGTGAAAAGAAGCATTTTTATAAACAGACGTGGGTCGTCTGAATACGGGTTTTTTCGTTGAGGCAGGAAATCCGGATGGTTATTTTTTCGGGCAGATCGTAATGAAACAGAGACAACTGGCCGAACGTTTCGCCTTCATCGCTCGCTGTGATCTGTTCCGCTACGGCACAGCATCTTTCCGGCTGTGCAGAAGGTGCTGCTGGCCATAAGGCGAATACTCAGCGCGCCATTTTCTTTGCACAAAAAACGAGGAATCACTGTTATGTCTCCAATTCCCACCCCATCTGATAGCGGTAGAGTATTTACCAGGAAACAGAAGCTGGTGGTAAAGGAAAACATCGCTGCAATTTGGCTTCACTGGCTGGGAGCGGTTTTACCAGTAAGTAGCTAAGAAATTAAATATTCTAAAATTCTTTATTAGAGCCACATTTTTCGATGCAGACCATGATACAAATAAAAAACTCTCACAGTGTCGCAACTACCGCGTATATGAGTTATCCGTGACAACAAATCTACACCCTGACAGATCGCCCTGGTGCAGGCAGAAATGTTTTTATTATATTAAAAATAGTGTTTCAGCTAATACGCATACTATACTTTCGTTTAATAAAGAACCGCCTTCGTATAAAATGAGTTATATTAATTAATGCCATACCATAGCAACGGCAAAATCTTATCATCTGAGAGTTAAATAAAAAAGTTCCATAAGATTTCAGAGCAAGCATAATAATAGGATTTATCCTAACTGGTGGCGTGATTTTACATTTTATGCAGCGTGCACTTTACAGGATAAATCACACTAGATTTGCTTGCTGGATGAAATTTTATTCCGCAATATCTATTCGGGATGTAATTATTGAGCTTGTCGTTGTTGATATTCACATTATCCTCCCGCCCGTATTGTAAAACTGACCAGCACCGCCGGGAGTCAGCTCACCGGAATATAAGAAGACCACACAGTCATAAGAGAGCGTCGCGGACTAAATTATGTCGGAAAACGATGGCAGCGATTGTAACTGAATATTTATTTTCATGATTCGATGATAATAATCGGTCTAAGATTTAAAACTCATTTATTGGTGATTTTTATTGCACCGTTAACTCGTTTTCTCTGGGTATGCCAGAAGGAGTAATGATGCTCTCTCTTGATTCTTCCTTGCTGATTGTAAGCGACCTTGATGGCTCATTACTGGATCATCATGACTACAACTGGAATGCTGCCCGCCAGTGGCTTGCACGCCTGAAACAATTTCGCATCCCGGTAATCATCTGTTCCAGCAAAACCGCAGCAGAAATCGTTCCGCTACAGGAACAGCTCGGTATTGCGGGTTCGCCGTTTATTGCTGAAAACGGTGCCCGTATCGTGATGACGGGGGAGGCGACAGGAGCCGATACCCCAGGCGAGGAGTACCGTGTGCTATGCCGGAATCTGGAAGCGCTCAGGCACCGGTTCTGTTTTACCGGTTTTCATGAGCTAAGCGATGCGGATGTCGCTGACGCTACGGGCCTGACGCTGGCGGAGGCACATCTGAGCCGTCTGCGCGATGCATCGGAAGTGCTGCTATGGCGAGATGATGAACAACGGCTCGAGGATTTCCGTATTGCGCTGGCAGGGTATGGGCTTGCCTTAACCCGCGGTGGACGTTTTTGGCATGTTATGCCTGAAGGTTGTGACAAAGGCCATGCGCTGGTCTGGTTGCAGCAACAGCTTGAACGGCAGGAGGGCAAACCACGGATTACGATGGGGTTAGGCGATGGCCCGAACGATATCCCCATGCTGACGCGCGTCGATTATGCGGTAGTGATTAAGGGAACAGGCACAAAATCTGTGGTTTTGCCGCGTGCTGACGAAGAACACGTTTATTACACCACCCTTGCTGGCCCGGAAGGCTGGCGTGAGGGGCTGGATTATTTTTTATTAAACCCTGCAATGGGTGCCAGACCGGAGGATAAACAATGAGTGATTTTTACCAGAATGGTGTACTGACTAACTTTCACAATCTTACCCGCCGGAGTGTCGAATCCCTCGAAGAGGAGATGGTTCGCTTTGCCCAAAAACGAAAAATGGGGTTGATTCTGCCTGCGTTATTCTCAGAGCTGGAGGGTCCGGCTATGGATAATATCGTCAGTGAGCTGGCGAAAGTCCCCTGGCTGGAAGAAATTGTGGTTGGCCTTGATCGCGCCGATCGCCAGCAGTTCCTCTTTGCGCGCGAGTTTTTCTCCCGGCTACCGCAGCGGCATCGCATTCTGTGGAATGACGGTCCCCGCCTTAAGAGCCTGGCTGACGAACTGGGCAAAGAAGGCCTGGCGCCAGAACAGCCAGGCAAAGGGCGCAACGTCTGGTTCTGTGCGGGTTATACGCTGGCTTCCGATCGCACCCACTGTGTAGCATTGCATGATTGCGACATCACCACCTACGAGCGCGGAATGCTGGCGCGCCTGCTGTATCCGCTGGCCAACCCGGCGTTTCAGTATGAGTTTTGCAAGGGGTTTTATGCCCGGGCTGAGGGCGGCAAACTGAATGGGCGCGTCGGTCGTTTGCTCGTTGGTCCGCTTTTGCGTTCACTGCAAAAAGTGTATGGCCATTCTGAATACCTGGACTATCTCACCAGTTTCCGTTATCCGCTGTCAGGTGAGTTCGCCATGCGCACACGCGTGCTGAATGGCATCAGGATCCCCGGCGACTGGGGATTAGAGATTGGCGTGTTATCAGAGATCTACAGGAATTACACCACGCGTCAGACTTGTCAGGTCGAAATCACCGATAATTACGATCACAAACATCAGCCGTTGGCGGAGGAAGATGGCACCGGCGGGCTAAAGCGCATGAGTAATGACATTGTGCAGTCGCTGCTGCGCAAGCTGGCAACCATGGGAGTACCCCTTACCGGTGATTCATTTCGCGTGCTGAAAGCGACCTACTATCGCAATGCGCTGGATATGATGGAGATCTACAACCACGAAGCCATAATGAATGGCCTCAGTTTTGACCGGCATGTTGAAGAGGCAGCGGTGGAAATGTTCACCCAGGCAATCCTTGATGCAGGGGAGGCATTTATTAAACGGCCGAACGAGAAACCCTTCATACCCAGTTGGAGCCGTGTTCAGTCCGCTTTTCCGGATATCCTGCAACGTATCAGTCAGGCAGTGGAAGAGGATAATAGAGGGAATGTCTAATCTTCCACATGAGCGATAGCCCATCCCCGTGCAGCAGGTTTTGCTGTTTCGCTGGATGGTGCAAGAACAAAAAACGGGCGTTATTTGTGGGGCTATTGATATGGCAAGCGTCTGGAATATAGACCTGAGGCTGTCATGATGAAGTGCTGGCCAGACCGAAAGCCTGTTCTGAGATATTACTGATAAATGCAGAAAAGCAAAAAGCCCGCTTTTTAGCGAGCTTTTCTGCTTTCCGGTGCTGTCAGCGGCGGACGCTGGCTGAGCGCCGGGGCTTGAGCAGTTTATTTTCACTTATCCGCGCCCACTGGTTGAACAGCGTGTACAAACCGCAGGCTGAGACAAAGGTTACCACCGCCGAGAACGAGGCCAGTGACGCAGGCCCCTGCATCAGCACAATCCCCAGCGCCACGCTGATAAACCACGCGCCCACGCCTACCGGATTAATTGCCTCATGCTCATGGTCGTGCGGTACATTGTGGGCAATCCCGGCCAGCGCCACGCCTACCCATGCCACGACAAATACCCCCTGATAAGCCAGCGCCTGCAATAGCCAGGCGAACACATCCGCCAGCATCAGAATGTACACCACCACACCGACCACACAGGCCCAGACCAGCTTCGGTAATTTGAGGTTAAACAAGCTGTGGAAGAAGACCTGCATATTGACGGTAGCCAGGTAATAGTTGGCAGTGTTGATCCGTGTCTGTGTCACCCAGACAAACCCCAGCCCGGCAATGCCCAGCAGATTTAATATCGCCACTACAACGGCGGTTTCGCTGAGCGCCCCACCGTCGTGCAGACTGCTGGCGAGGTAAATTCCCGCTACGCCATTCAGGAAAAAGGTGACCAGATAAAATGGCATACCAAAGTTAAAGCGTGCGTGATACTGGCTGTCTTCCTCACGGCCAAAGCGGGCGTAGTCGAAGGTGTACATCATCAATACCCATACGCCCATGTAATAGGTGAAGCAGTTCCACCAGCCCCACCGTGAAGGGTTGGCCGGGCCATACTCAAGCCAGTTTGCCTGGTAGCCGTAATGCATCACGGAAACAACGATCGTCGCCAGCAACCCCACCAGGTAAAACGGCAGCAGTACACCGTTGAATTTATCCAGCCAGTGCTGAACGCTACCGAAAATAAGCGGCACGCTGTATATCACCACCAGTGCCGCTGCTGCCCAGTAGACCATACCCGGGAACAGGTGGTTGAGGGCGAAGGCGATCACCGAGCCTTCGAACACGGCGTAATAAATCGCCGTAGAGAAGAAGATCAGCGTCGCCAGCGATGCCCCCATCCGCCCGAACAGGCGGCGTGAGAACTGGGCGACAGACAAGCCGCTGCGAATGGCAAAACGACTGATCACGCCATTAATCAAACCATAGGAAATAACGGATAACGCCATACCGATAATGGCGTTAATCGCCCCGTAGGCCAGTGCCAAAGACGCGCCAACCACAATGTAAAATACGGCGCTGCACACCGCCCACCACGCCATGGTGAGGGAGAATTTCCCCATGCGCGCCGGCTCCGGCAGCGCTGACTGACCAACATTTTCCGCCGAGCGGGATTGTGGAGCTGAAGCCATAGCAACCTCCTGAAACACGCAATCAAATTGATGCCATGGGGCGAAGCCCCGGGCAGGGTTAACGCAACACGTTCGCCAGTTGCGCCAGTCGCTGTTGAGACTGGCGGCGGGCAACCAGCGCCTCTTCGAGCGTCACAGGCATAAAGCGGACGTGTTGATTCGGTTGTAACTGACCAAGAATGGCCAGATCGGGGCTGATAACGGTCCCCAGCGTCATATAGCCGCCGCCCGATACTGCATCGCGCAACAGGACAATTGGCTCAAGCCCACCCGGTGCCTGAACGGAACCAATGGGGTAGCAGGCATCGACAATATTGGAGGGATCGGAGCCTGCGCCAAACGGTGGCGTCCGTGGGTTAAACGCCAGCGGCTGCCCGCCTTTCAGACGGTAGCCCGTGCGGTCGGCTTCGGTACTGACATACCAGTCATCAGCAAAGAAGGTATCGACCGCGGCATCCGTCAGTCGGTGGATATAGAGGCCCGGCACCAGGCGCAGAGTGACGGATTTCTCCAGCACCGGCAGTAATGCCTCAGGAACAGTGTTCCCTTCGCGGCGGAAGCGATCTGCGTTTACTGGCTGCACGTTCAACACATCACCCGCTGCCAGTCGCCGCCCCTGAAAGCCCCCCAGCGCCCCCAGCGTATAGGTCGAGCGACTTCCCAGAACGCGCGGCACATCAAGGCCGCCAGCAATCGCCAGATAGCCACGGCATCCCTGGCGGGCAGGGGCAAAGCGTAGATGTTGCCCGGCGCGGATATACAGCGCGCTGTGCGCAGCAGCAGGTTGATTGTCGATGATCGGCGTCATCGCCGCGCCGCACACCGCGATCAGCGCATCGGTGGAAAAATGTAACTCCGGGCCGAGCAGCGTCATCTCCAGCACCGCATCATCGGCTGCGTTACCCACCAGCAGGTTCGCCATCTGCATCGAATACGGATCTAATGCGCCGGAGGGGGGAATGCCCAGGTGGTAATAGCCTTCACGCCCTGCATCCTGTACCGTGGTGGCAAGGCCAGGCTTAATCACATTGATGGTCATACAACCCCCTTTTCAACAACTGAGGATAGCCCTGCGGATCGGCGACAAAGTCTGCAAGCACAAATGTCACATCGCGAATGCGCGGGGAAAATAGGCCTTTTTTCACCTGTTCGCTAATGTCGTCATAAGTCTGATGATCGATGGCGCGGAACTGCACAATGTCGCCCGCTTTGAAGAACACCATTTCGCTTTGCAGATACGGCAGACGTTGCGCCGGGTCATAGATCGGCATTGGCGTGATACCAAACAGCTGATAACCGCCAGCGCCACGCACCGAGTAGATACAGCCGAAGCAGCCGCCATGACCGAGGGATAACCCGGGCGTATCGGTACGCGGGCGCAGGTATTTTGGTACCTGGAGCTGTTTGTCATGCCCGACCATCTGGTACATAAACGGCAATCCGGCGACAAAACCCACCATCGACACGAACCACGGCGTACCGCTGTGCGCGGCAATAAAGTCGTCTTTATCCGCATAACCATTGATGTGTGCGGCATAGTCGAGGTCGCTGCCTTCCGGTGCCTGATGGCGATCGCGAAAACGCATTAACGTCTCGTGTGTCCACGGATCGTTGTACAGCACCGGCACCTCAATAATGCGTGTCGCCAGTGTTGTGTCGCCTTCGCTATCGGCTTCCAGCGCCAGCAGCTTGTCGAGCAGCGTTTGCGGTGCCAGCACGTCCGGGTTAAAGCGTACCTGGAAAGAGGCGTTCGCCAGGCAAATATCCAGCACTCCGGGGAGCTGGCATGCCTCCAGTGCCCGCGTCAGCGTCAGGCCGTGAAAAAAAGCATTTAACGACATTGACTGGTCAATTTCGGCAAAAAGATGCTCATCTCCGCCAAACGAGTAGCGAATCGGATTATTGGCCATAGCGACGGCTCTCCTGTAGCGGCGGCGTGGCTGCACTGTCGCGCTCCGCCAGCCACTGCTCAAGGGTGGTGGTGGTAAATTCTCCCGCCTGCAATTGCGGGTGTTGCAGCAGCCATTGATGCAGCGGGGCGGTGGTTTTGATGCCACGCAGTTCAAGCCCGCCGAGTGCCTGGCGGGCGCGGGCCAGCGCGTCGGCGCGATCGGGGCCCCAGGCAATTACCTTCGCCAGCAAGGAGTCATACCACGGGGGAACGCTGTAACCGCTGAAGACATGGCTGTCGACACGGATCCCTTCGCCACCCGGCCACACCACTGCGTCTATCCGGCCAGGGCAAGGGAAGAAGTTCTTGTCGGGGTCTTCGGCGTTAATGCGCATTTCGCAAGCGCTGCCGCTCAGGTGCACATCCGACTGCGCCAACGTTAGCGGTTCACCGTTGGCAATGCGTAACATCCACTGCACCAGATCGATGCCCGTTACCATCTCGGTTACTGGGTGTTCCACCTGGATACGGGTATTCATTTCAATGAACCAGAACTCGCCGCGCGTTTCATCAAACAGGTATTCCAGCGTGCCTGCCCCGCGGTAGCGTAGGTGCCGCGCCAGTTGCACAGCGCTGTCGCAGAGCGCGGCCCGCTGGGCAGGACTCAGGGCAGGCGAGGGCGCTTCCTCAAAGATTTTCTGCCGACGGCGCTGTAACGAGCACTCGCGGTCGAACAGGTGGATCACCCGCTCGCCATCGCCGAGGATCTGCACTTCAACATGACGGGCGCGGGTGACAAAACGCTCAAGGTAGACTGCGCTTGAGCCAAAAGCGGCTTTCGATTCGCTCTGGGCAACGGGGAATTCCCGCGCCAGCGCCTCATCATTTTCTACCACGCGAATACCACGACCACCGCCACCGGCTGCGGCTTTAATCAGGCAGGGATAACCGATCTGGCTGGCGCGAACTTGCGCTGCCTGTACCGTTTCCAGCACCCGGGAGCCGGGAACGACTGGCACACCGGCTTCTGCTGCTGTGCGGCGGGCTGCGGCTTTATCGCCCATCACGCGAATGGTTTGCGCGTCGGGGCCGACGAAAATATACCCGGCCTGTTCAACCCGCTCGGCGAACTGGGCATTTTCCGACAGAAAACCGTAGCCAGGGTGGATCGCATTTGCACCGGTTTGCGCGGCGGCATCCAGTAAGGCATTAATGTTGAGATAACTGCGCGCGGCTGGTGCCGGGCCGATAATGCACACCTCATCGGCCAGTTTTGCCGCGAGGCTTTCACTGTCCGCCTCGCTGCATGCCGCCACCGTTGGGATCCCCAGTGTTTGCGCAGCACGAATAATACGCACCGCTATTTCCCCACGGTTAGCGACCAATAATTTTTTTATTTTCCCCGTCATAAATCCTCCGTAGTGATTATTCGTTATCGGTTTTTATTATGGCGATCACTTGTCCGGGTTCGACGGCATCACCATTTTGTATGGTGATGGCGCTTATTATGCCGCGAGTCTCGGCGAATATTTCGCTGAACTGCTTCATCACTTCAATTAAACCAATAATGGTATCGGGTTCGACTTTATCGCCATCCTTAACAAAAGGTGCAGCCTCCGGTGAGGGTTGCCGGTAAAAAATACCTGGCAATGGCGAAATAATTTCAATATCAGACATCGTATTTCTCTCCAGATAAGCGGGAATGATTAAACCATACCCGGTGAGCAGACGTTTATACCTGCATTAATGAGCGCCATTTTTACCGAGCTGATAATTTCCAGTGCGCCGGGCGTATCACTGTGGATACAAATAGAATCGAAACGAATCGGGATGGTATTGCCGGTAACGGTTTTGACTTTCCCCTCCAGACAGGCCATTAACACTTTCTCGGTGATCGCCTGCACATTAAGACGCCCGGTAGTGCGGGTGAAGACAATAAGCCCTTGATCGTCATACTCTCTGTCGGCGTAAAACTCGGTGACGACCGGATGCTCCAGCCGCTGTGCTGCCTGCCAGACGGCGGAACCCGCCATGCAGTAAAGATAGAGGCTGGCGTCGAGTTGATGCAGGGTGGCAACAAAACATTGCGCTGCCGTTTCATCCCGCGCCAGGTGCATATATAACGCGCCGTGCGGTTTAATATGCTGCAATGGCAAGGAGTATAAACGTGCGAATTCCCGCAATGCACCCAGTTGGTAAATAATGTCGTTAACCAGTTCGTCCATCGGAATAGATAAATGGCGGCGACCAAATCCTTGTAAATCATTAAATCCCGGATGTGCGCCAATGGCCACGCCATTTTTTCTGGCCGACTCGACGGTTTTTCGCATAATATTTGGATCGCCAGCGTGAAACCCAGTGGCAATATTGGCGGAGCTTATTATCGTCATAAGCTCATTATCAACATTATCGCCAATTATCCATGAGCCAAAACTTTCTCCTATATCGGAGTTGATATCGACCGTTTTCATCATAATAATTTCTTATTTACGCTTGGGGGTGTTAATTCACTATATGAAGATTTATTTGTATCCGAAAAGTATTATTTTTAGATAGTCTGATATCAGAAAAACAGAACGCTCATCGGCAAACCTTAAATAAAAAGAGAGACAGAGATGCTGACATTACGCCAGGTTCGTTATTTTGTTGCCACCGCCGAAATGGGGCAGATCTCGCTGGCGGCCGTGCATCTTAATATTTCGCAGTCGGCGGTCACCGGGGCGATTCAGGAACTGGAGCAGCTATTGGGCAAAAAGCTGTTTACCCGCTCGGTGCACGGCATGATGCTGACCGACTACGGGAACCATTTTCTTAACCATGCTTACACCGTGTTACAGACCGTGGATAATGCCGTGCGTAGTATGCCGGTTAATGACACGGGTGTGCGAGGCACGCTACGCCTGGCGGCAAGTTACACGGTGATAGGCTATTTTCTGCCGTTCCATCTGCAACGGCTGGCGCAGGATTACCCGCACATTGATATCCAGTTGTTTGAGTATGAGCGGCAGGATATTGAACAAGGATTGGTTGACCAGACGCTGGATATGGCACTGGTGCTGACTGGCAATTTACGCCATCAGTCGATTTATGCCGAAACCCTGTTTAATTCTACGCGCCGCTTGTGGCTGCCATCGCGGCATCCGTTATGTGAAAAATCGCACGTGACGCTGGAGGATGTGGCCGGGGAACCTTTCATTATGCTCACGGTGGATGAAGCTGCAGACAGTGCCATGCGCTACTGGGAAGAAGCCGGAGCCAGCCCGAGCGTTATCCTGCGCACCAGTTCGGTCGAGGCGGTGCGCAGCATGGTGGCTAATGGTTCGGGGATTGCTATCTTATCGGACCTGGTTTATCGCCCGTGGTCGCTGGAAGGGCGGCGCATTGAGACCCGTTCGCTGGTGAACCATGTGCACCCGATGAGCGTCGGCCTGGCATGGCGTCATGACGCCCACTTCACCCCGGCGATGGCGGCGCTGCGCGAGTATTTCCGCAGCGCATTCGTGACGCAGCAAATCAATATGGTGCGACGTTAACACCTCTCTGCGCCCGACGTGAGTAAACCTTTCCCTATTTAATAACCAAAAATTTTGGCATTTGAGAAACGGACAAGACTGGAGCGCCCCGAGCCCGTAGACCAATCTGCCCTGTAGTTTGAGCACTGAAGAAGTCTATGGGCACACCGCGTTTTACTCCTGAATTAAGGAAGAGGCTGTCCGCCAGATAATCGAACGTAGTTATTCCGTGGCCGAAAATGCGTTGCTGTCGGGCATCAGCCAGCGACATAACAGGGTAAGTACCTAAAGCCAGGACGGGATGCTTTACTGTTGATATGGAAAGACGTGAACCGTCTGGATGGACACGCAGATACAGACCAATCAGAGGCTTTACAAGGTTTACGAGAAGGTTTGAGGCTGCGGATTTTCGTGTCGTTAAGGGGGCATTTGGCGGTCACTTCATAATCGAACTGAAATGACCCAGAACAGACCACCAAATTTTTTCGATGCAGAGGGTAAAATCAAAATGCATCGGGGAGAGTTTTCACGCTAGCTTTTTGAATCTGCATTTAAGATAGCGATTCGCGAAGATGCATGAGAACTGAAAGATGGCTCCTCTGACTGGACTCGAACCAGTGACATACGGATTAACAGTCCGCCGTTCTACCGACTGAACTACAGAGGAATCGTGTGAACGGGGCGCATATTATCGGTCACGCCCGGGCTTGTCAAAGGGTGGATCGCCTGAGCGCGATCGTTTGCTGACAATTTCGGCAACCTGCGCGTGCGCCAGCTCAATAAGCCAGCATTTGCACTATAATGGTGCAAAATACCCCTAATGGGGCAGATCTCAAACTGTTGTTTCAGTGATAATACCCTGCGTTGTAATTAGAAACTCTTATTATCCAGCCTGTTAAGCGTTAATTAATTCCTTAACTAAAACTGGCAAGCATATTGCAACTCCTCCGACATCATAACAACCGGCGTTGGCATTGGTATCCCTTACAGGAGGCAAAATGAACTTAAGACGACTGAAATACTTCGTAAAAATCGTCGATATTGGAAGCCTGACTCAGGCAGCCGAAGTATTGCATATTGCGCAGCCCGCGCTGAGTCAGCAAGTCGCCACTCTGGAAGGTGAGCTGGATCAGCAGTTGTTGATCCGTACTAAACGAGGCGTAACGCCGACGGAAGCAGGCAAGATTCTCTATACCCATGCGCGCATGATTTTGCGTCAGTGCGAACAGGCTCAACTGGCGGTGAACAACGTCGGCCAGTGTTTGCGCGGCCAGGTGTCTATCGGTCTTGCGCCGGGCACGGCAGCGTCTTCAGTCACCATGCCATTATTACAGGCGGTGCGTACCGAGCTGCCTGAAGTGGCGGTCTATCTGCATGAAAATAGCGGCGCGGTGCTGAATGATAAACTACTGAGTGGTCAACTGGATATGGCGGTGCTGTATGAGCGCGCACCGGGGGCGGGAATCAATAGCCTGCCGCTGCTGAAAGAAGACCTCTATCTGGTTGGTACTCGTGATTGCCCGGGGCAGAGCGTGGATTTAACCGCGGTCGCTGAAATGAATCTGTTCCTGCCGCGTGACTATAGCGCTGTACGTCTGCGTGTGGACGAAGCGTTCTCTCTGCGTCGCCTGACGGCAAAAATCATTGGCGAAATCGAATCCATTGCCACGCTGACCGCAGCAATCGCCAGCGGAATGGGTGTTACTGTATTGCCGGAATCAGCCGCGCGTTCGCTGTGCAGCGCAACTAACGGCTGGATGGCGCGTATTACCACACCATCTATGAACCTGCCGCTGTCGCTGAATGTTTCAGCTCGCGGCTCGCTGTCACCACAAGCACAGGCGGTAAAAGATATTTTAATGTCTTTAGTCAGTCGTCCGGCCATGGAAAGCCATGAGTTGCAGTTGGTGAGCTAATGATTATTCCTTAATGGAATAAGATGCTGGTTTTTATTATTTGTTCTGCCAGGCCACAGACTTTAACAATAGCATCATGTCTGATTGGCCTGGAGGAAAGGGTGAATTTCCAGCAATTAAAAATAATCCGCGAGGCGGCGCGGCGGGATTACAACCTGACCGAAGTCGCCAACATGCTTTACACGTCGCAGTCAGGCGTCAGCCGTCATATCCGCGAGCTTGAAGAAGAGCTGGGGATTGAGATTTTCATCCGCCGTGGCAAACGGCTGCTGGGAATGACTGAACCGGGTAAAGCACTGCTGGTGATTGCCGAGCGCATCCTCAATGAGGCGAGCAACGTTCGTCGGCTCGCCGATCTCTTCACCAATGACACTTCCGGCGTGTTAACTATCGCCACCACGCATACGCAGGCGCGTTACAGCTTGCCATCGGTGATCAAAGCGTTCCGCGCGCTATTCCCGGAAGTCCGCCTGGAGTTGATTCAGGGAACGCCGCAGGAAATCGAGTCGCTGTTGCATAACGGCGGAGCGGATATCGGTATCGCCAGTGAACGCTTAAGCAACGACAGTTCGCTGGCGGCTTTCCCGTGGTTCCGCTGGCATCACAGCTTACTGGTTCCGCAGGATCACCCGCTGGTGCAGTGCTCACCGCTGACGCTGGAAGATATCAGCCGCTGGCCGTTGATTACCTACCGGCAGGGGATCACCGGGCGTTCACGTATCGATGAAGCGTTTGGCCGCAAGGGGTTAATCCCTGATGTGGTGCTCAGCGCGCAGGACTCGGACGTGATTAAAACCTATGTTGAACTGGGGCTGGGTGTCGGGCTGGTGGCAGAACAATCGAGCGGCGAGAACGAAGAGGGCAAGCTGGTGCGGCTGGATACGCAGCATCTGTTTGACGCCAACACTGTGTGGCTGGGGCTGAAACGCGGTCAGCTACAGCGCAATTACGTGTGGCGGTTTATCGAACTGTGTAATGCCGGGTTATCCGTAGACGATATTAAACGTCAGGTAATGGAGCCGGATGAAGCGGTGATTGATTACCAGATTTAAAAAAAAGACGCAGCGCATAAACGGCTGCGTCTTTTCTTCCTTACTGTTTATGCCGTTGCGGTGTTTTCATTAACACCGCGGTTAGCGCCGAAAGCAGGCAACCTGCCGTCAGGTATATCGCCACCGAATGCCACTCGCCGCCGGAGAATGTTACCAGCGCGGCCGCGATAAATGGCGTAAAGCCGCCGCCCACCACGCTTGCAACCTGATAGCCCACTCCCGCGCCGCTGTAGCGGTATCCTGCACCGAACATTTCAGTAAACATTGGCTGCTGTACGCAAACCACCATATCGTGGGCGATATTCGCCAGCATCAGTGAAAAGAACACTACGCCGAAAATCGAACGCGCTTCCAGCGCCATAAAGAACGGGAACGCGCTCAGTGCGCCGAGTATCGCGCCGGTAATATAGATGCGGCGACGCCCGTAACGATCCGCCAGCAACGCGAACAGTGGGATTGTCAGACAACTGATTCCGCCGACCAGCAGGCCAATATTTAAAAACAGCTCGCGCGGCAGACCGAGGTTTTGCGTGGAGTAGTTCAGTGCGAAAGCGGTCACGATATACATGGTCAGCAGCTCGCACAGGCGCAGGGCGATAATCTTCAAAAACGCGCCCGGATGACGAACCAGCGCTTCAAATACTGGCAGCCGTTTTTTCTGCTGTTTTGCGGATTGAGCCTGCGCCTGTTCAAATTCGCTGGACTCTTCCATGCCGTTACGCACCCACAATGCGCCGAGTACCAGCACAATGCTGAACAGGAAAGGCAGACGCCAGCCCCAACTGAGGAACTGTGCGTTGCTGGTCATGCTGCTAATCAGCGACACCAGTCCGGTGGAGAGCAGCAAACCAACGCCATATCCCACCTGCACACCGCTGCTGTAAAACGCTTTTTTGCCTGCGGGTGCACTCTCTACGGCGAGCAGCGCCGCGCCGCCCCATTCGCCACCAACGGCAAAGCCCTGGAGTGCGCGCAGGGTAACCAGTAACGCGGGTGCCCACCAGCCAATGGTGGCGAACGAAGGCAAAATACCAATGCACGCCGTGGCGATGCCCATCATCCAGACGGTCATCATCAGCATGCGTTTACGGCCCAGACGATCGCCAAAATGGCCGAAAATGATGCCACCCAGCGGGCGGAATAAAAAGCCGACGCCGAAGGTCGCGAAGGCGGCAAGCGTGCCCATTGCCGGATCGATCTGGGGGAAAAACTCTTTGTTAAACACCAGCGCCGCAGTAATGCCATAGAGTAAAAAGTCATACCAGTCGACGACCGCACCGGCAAAGCTACCCCAGGCAGCACGACGGGCACGGTTGAGAGAAGGGGCTTCCTCATCGGGGCGGGTTGTAATGAGCGTGGAATCCATAATTGTCCTGTCCGTTCCTCAAGTTTCCAAATTTTTCTAGTTTTTTGTATAGGGAAAAGGTTACTCACATCGCATGCAGCAAAGTAAAAGCCGCTAATGAGACTACAGCGCCCATCGCCAGGTGAAAACCTTTTTGGAAAGCAGGATGCAGGAAAGGGGAATTTAACTCAGGGAAGCTGACGGCGCAGAAGATTATCCGGCGATGAAGGAAAAAAAAGGCAGGGCCAACGCCTGACCAGTGGGATGCAGTAGCTTTGCTGACCGTGTTTTCGAACATCGGTTTAGATCGGTAATGATCGCCGGGGAAGACCAGCATTTGATGCCCGGAATTGTAAGTGTTATTCGTAATTATTACTGGAATCCACTTGCCGGTAACGTGTCATCTGGCCAGCGGAGTGAATAATGAATCCTGTTACCATAATCACGCGGAGCGGTGTGTTGTCCCCACAGGACGTTAATTTTGCTGAACAACTCGCCCGAACGATTAACGGCTATTTCCGTCAGGCCAGGGAGTGTCAGAAAATCGCCGCTTATAGCGGCTGAGAGAAATATATTTAGCGGCCATTCGTTAGCGCTTTAATTCTCTGAAATGGTGTTCCCTGACTCATAACTTATTACTCGCATTGCGAGAGCACAAAATATTCATCAGCATAATTCGCAACTGCGTTATGCTGATGGCGAGCAAATTCTTCATTCTCTCACTGATCATCCCGCCATTGTTATTTTTTAATGGCGGGGTTTTTTTATGGTTTGGTTGGGGTATTCTTGAATAGTATTAAGGAGTTACGCTTTGCCCTCTGGAGCGAGGGCAGGGTATTTTATTCAATATCGCTGGATGGATGAGTAAGGGCTAATATTCTTTAAAAAAAAGATCGATAACGTTATTTATCATTTCAATAAGCATTTCTTTATCTCCTTCCGCATCAATAGATTGTAATGCAGTGCGCTGCGATAATCCCGCAAAGATGGATGCAATGATATCCATCTTTGCGTGCAGTTGCTTAATTTCATTCTCATCATTTTTTTTAGTTCTTTTAAGTAATTGCGCATTGAACCTGTTGCTAATGGCGTTATGCGACACCTGGAGTACTTGCGAAACGTTAGGGTTTCGCACCGCTTCGGCAGCAATTTCAAGCCATAAACTAATAAACTCTGGAGAGGTATGAAGCTCAACCATACGTGCCGTTTGCCTTTTAAGTGTCACGGCTAATTTCTCATCGGCTGGAGATGTCGCAATATCATTGATCAGTTCAAAAATAGTGCTTTCCTGCTGCGCGACCAGGGCTTCCACGATGGCTTCTTTGTTAGCAAAATGATAATAAATGTGCCCGGGGCTCATGCCGGCCTCTTTCGAAATTTTAGCAATACTGCATCCATGAAACCCCAGGTCACGGAAACATTTGGCCGCCGCATCGAGTACTTGCTTTCTCCTGTCTTTGCTTTTCACGCCAATTTCTTCGTCCTGTACGTTGCTCATTTATTAGCCTCTTTAATATCTCTTGCAAGTCATATTTTAGTATGAATATTCAAACTACAGAGAGATCGCTCATGATGTCTGTGCTTTTTCGTCCTGCATATCCGGCGCTGTCAGTTCTCTTGTCACTTACACTTCTCGGATGTGATCAGCCACAGCGGCCAGTTCAAAATTCGATTCCTGAAGTGGGAGTTGTGACGGTAAACGCAGCAAATGTGACGTTGACGACGGAACTCCCTGGCCGAACCTCGTCTTTCAGGACTGCTGAAGTGCGTCCTCAGGTTGGCGGCATACTTCAAAAAAGATTATTCGATGAAGGTGCCCTCGTGAAAGCCGGACAGGCATTGTATCAGATTGATCCTGCTCCTTATCGGGCGACACTTGCTAAAGCGGAAGCGAGCCTGGAATCATCGAAACTTTTAGCCCACCGGTATGAACGACTGGTAAAAACAGGAGCGGTAAGCCAGCAGGATCGGGATGATGCACGTTCAACCTGGCTACAGGCGCAGGCTGATGTTGACTCTGCTCGCATTGATTTAGGCTATACAACGATCACCGCGCCAATATCGGGACGCATCGGGCGATCTTCCGTTACTCAGGGAGCGTTGCTGACCGCCAATCAGACCACTGATCTTGCAACCATCCAGCAGCTTGATCCTATCTATGTCGATATTCCGCAATCTTCAACGGCTCTTCTTAAATTGCAGGATGAATTTGCCGCAGGCCGCCTGAAACGAAATGGCGACCAACAGGCTGAAGTCAAACTGATCCTCGACAATGGCACTGAATATTCGCATCCGGGCCGAATAAAACTTTCAGAAGTAACAGTAGATGAAAGTACGGACTCTGTAATTATACGCGCCGAGTTTCCTAATCCCGATGGACGGTTGCTGCCAGGTATGTTCGTCCGCGCCAAATTACAGGAAGGGGTGAACGAGAATGCCCTGCTTGTTCCACAAAGAGCAATCACCCGTGATCCGACTGGACAGGCCTCGGCGCTTGTCGTTGGCAAAGATAGCAAAGTGATCCGCAAAGCGGTGGTAACCGATCGCGTTGTAGGCAATCAGTGGCTAATACGGGACGGATTGCAAAGTGGCGATCGGGTCGTTGTGGATGGGACACAAAAAGCCCAGCCCGGCAGTGAAGTCAGGATTGCCCAGGCTACTCCCCCTTCGCCTGAAGTCGCTAATCAGCCTGAGTAAGGAGCCGTAATGTCACGTTTTTTTATTGACCGCCCCGTACTTGCATGGGTTGTAGCCATCATTATTATGCTGGCTGGCGTGCTTTCTATAATCAAGTTACCCATCAACCAGTATCCTAATATTGCTGCTCCTGCGATTGCTGTGACTGGATCTTACCCTGGAGCATCGGCAGATACCGTTCAGGATACTGTGGTGCAGGTTATCGAACAGCAACTGAATGGCCTTGATAATTTGCGCTATCTAAAGTCTGAGAGTAATTCGGATGGCTCATTCACAATTACCGTCACCTTTAATCAAGGAACAGATCCGGATATTGCTCAGGTTCAGGTACAAAATAAGCTATCGCTGGCAACGCCTTTAATACCGGATGAAGTTCAGAATCAGGGGATCCGGGTTGCTAAATATCAGATTAACTTTTTAATTCTTGCCGGACTTGTTTCCACTGATGGTCGTATGAGCAGCTTTGACCTCGGTGATTATCTGGTTTCTCACATACAGGATCCTTTAACCCGTATTACCGGTGTGGGTGATTTCACTATGCTGGGATCCCAGTATGCGATGCGTATCTGGATGGATCCGAATAAGCTGAATGGATATAAACTTACCCCGTTGGATGTCAGCTCTGCTATTCAGGCGCAAAACGTACAGGTATCCGCGGGCCAGTTAGGCGGTTTACCAACCAATGAAAATATTGAACTGAGTGCAACTGTCATTGGCAAGACCAGATTCACAACGCCTGAACAATTTGAAAATATACTCCTGAAGGTTCAGCCCGATGGATCCCGCGTGTTACTTAAGGATGTGGCCAAAGTAAAACTGGGATCCGAGAGTTTCTCAATACAATCAAAATATGGCAAGGATCTTCCGAGTACAGCTATTGCGTTACGCCTGGCTACCGGTGCTAATGCGCTGGACACCATTAAAGCTGTCAAAGCAAAGCTGGACGAGCTTAAGCCTGGTTTACCGGAAGGCGTGGAGATTATTTATCCTTACGATACGTCTCCTGTTATAAGTGCCTCAATAGAAGGAGTGGTGCATACCCTTATTGAAGCGATAGTCCTCGTTTTTGTCGTGATGCTGCTTTTTTTGCAAAACTGGAGAGCAACACTTATTCCTACACTCGCTATTCCGGTCGTTTTGCTGGGCACATTCGGCATTATGGCCGCATTTGGCTTTACAATTAATATATTAACCATGTTTGGCCTGGTACTGGCTATCGGGCTTCTCGTCGACGATGCCATTGTTGTTGTGGAGAACGTCGAGCGACTGATGGAAGAAGAAAAGCTTCCGCCGCTTGAAGCGACCCGAAAATCGATGGAGCAGATTTCTGGCGCTCTGGTGGGTATTGGTCTGGTTCTTTCCGCTGTATTTCTTCCGATGGCGTTTTTCGGCGGTTCAACAGGTGTGATTTATCGCCAGTTCTCTATCACTATTGTTTCTGCAATGGCGTTGTCGGTGCTCGTTGCGCTAATTTTTACTCCGGCATTATGCGCAACGATCCTGAAACAAACGCATCATGACGCACAGGCTAAAAAGGGATTTTTCGGCTGGTTTAACCGTAAATTTGAACGCGGCACTTCGCTTTATCGCAATGGCGTCGAACGTACTTTGAGGGCCAGAAAACGAGCGATGCTTTTCTTTCTGGCAATCATCGCTTTACTTATTGCGCTATTCCCACGGATACCAACGTCATTCCTGCCTGATGAAGATCAGGGAAATCTCTTTGTGCAAGTACAACTGCCACCAAACAGTAGCGCGGAGCAGACCCAGAAAGTATTAACCAAAATATCGGCGTATTTTCTGACCCAGGAAAAAGACATGGTTGCCACGACAATGCTGGTCAATGGATTTAACTTTGCAGGGCGTGGTCAGAGTTCCGCTATGGTGTTTGTGGGACTTAAACCATGGAATGAAAGGAAAGGTTCGGTATTTGAACTGGCTGCCAGGTCAATGGGATATTTCAGCACAATAAAAGAGGGAACGGTTATTTCTTTCGCCCCACCGGCGGTGATGGAATTGGGGAATGCCACTGGTTTTAACCTGTTTATTCAGGATACAACTGGCGGCGGCCATGAAAAACTCATGCAGGCACGGAATATGTTTCTTGGGATGGCTGCCCGAAATCCCGCACTGCAAATGGTTCGACCCAACGGTATGAATGATGAGCCACAATATCAAATTCTGATTGATGACGAGAAAGTGCAGGCTCTGAAACTCAGTCTCTCTGATGTAAATAACACGATGTCCGCCGCCTGGGGGTCAACGTATGTTAATGACTTCAATGATCGTGGGCGTGTTAAAAAGGTTTATATCCAGGGGGAAGCCAGTTCACGTATTTCTCCGGAGGATTTCGATAAATGGTACGTACGTAATAGTGACGGAGAGATGGTCTCATTCTCATCGTTCGCCAGTGGGAAATGGACTTATGGTTCCCCGAAACTGGAGCGTTATAACGGTTTACCGGCAGTTGAACTTCTTGGCGAACCGGCACCGGGTTATAGCTCCGGGGATGCCATGAAGGCGGTAGAGGAGATCGCGGCAAAATTGCCACCAGGTTTAAATGTTGCCTGGACAGGTCTTTCATTTGAAGAGCGTCTTTCAGGTTCGCAAGCGCCGGCGCTTTATGCTCTGTCGCTAATAATCGTCTTCCTCTGTCTGGCAGGGCTTTATGAAAGCTGGAGTATTCCTTTCTCAGTAATGTTAGTCATACCGCTGGGTGTTATTGGCGCTGTCAGTGCGACGCTTTTACGTGGATTGGGGAACGATGTTTTCTTCCAGGTTGGCTTATTAACGACGATTGGTCTCTCTGCAAAGAATGCGATATTAATTGTTGAATTTGCGCGCGATCTTCATGAAAAAAGTGGAATGTCATTTTCGCAGGCAGCCATTGAGGCAGCCAGAGTCCGTTTACGACCCATTATTATGACATCACTGGCATTTATTGTTGGTGTTATTCCTCTCGCTATTGCTTCAGGAGCAAGTTCCGGAAGCAAGCATGCCATTGGTACTGGCGTTGTTGGTGGGATGCTTACCGCGACCGTATTAGCTATTTTTTATATCCCGCTGTTTTATGTTCTTGTCGCTGGTTTTTTTACCAGGAACAAAAACAAAAAAGAAGCATTAACCATAGCTGAAGAAAAATAGCTGTATGTGAGGTATTGGTATCCATCAGGGATACCAATACTAAAATCCTCAATCTGAGCAGTAATGTAGATACGATAAATTTTAATTTATTCTGGAGGCTTGAAAATGGCCAGACGAACCAAGCAAGATGCTGAAGAAACCCGCGAGCATATTCTGGATGCGGCTGAGCAATGCTTTCGGGATTCAGGTATTTATCGCACAACGTTACAGATGATAGCAATAAAAGCGGGCTGTACGCGAGGCGCTATTTATTGGCATTTCAGGGAAAAGAACGATCTTTTTAAACAGGTTATTGAGCGCACACCTCTCTTACTTTTTACGGAAGTTGAAGATCTTGTAATGCGTGCCGAATCTGTTATGGCGTTACGCCACTGTTTGTTAAGGGAAATTGAATGCGTTAAGAGAAACAAACATCTTCAAAATGTTATCGAGATGACTGTCTTCCGCTATGAATATCCTGACGAAGTAAATAACCATGATATTCTGGTGGGGAATAAGATGGATAAATTATTCGTCATGATAGATTCTGTTTTATCCGAAGCCCAAAAAAATGGAAGGATTCATGCTGATATTTCGACAACAATACTCAGCTCGATGATTTTCTATGTTTTTATGGGAGCGCTCAGGTCGATAGTTATGATGCCAAACGATACTTTGCTTTATCGTTACTCTCAATCAGCGCTGGATTTTGCTTTTGATATGGCTATTGGGAATAAGGCGGTGTGTAATGAAAAATGATTTTATTTATGATCTTACAGAATGGATAGAATCTCAACTCGCATCAAAATTATCCCTGGATATTGTGGCGGCTAAGTCAGGATATTCGAAATGGTATTTACAGCGGGTTTATCATGCGTTAACGGGAGTTACTCTAAGCAGGTATATCCGGCTAAGAAAATTATCCGCCGCGGCTGCTGAATTACAGATAACTAAAACACATATTCTCGATATCTCTTTGAAATATGGTTTTACTACGCAGCAGGCTTTCACCCGTTCATTCAAAAGTTACTTTCATCAGACTCCTGCAAGGTACAGAAATAACACTGAATGGGATTGTTCACAGCTCTACCCGCCATACCAGAGGATAATTCATCCGGTACCCAAACCGGACATTATTTCATTACCAGAACAAATTTTTCTTGGCATAGAACACTCTTTCCCTTGTGCTTTTGAAGATCTCTGTAAGTTCAATATAGATGTGCGGATGAATTTTTTTAACAGGTATCTCAGGGACTACCAGGAGCTACCTTCCTACGTCTATGGTATCAGCCATTTTGAACCCAATATCGCAGTAAATTCAGGCATTGTTATCAAGTACTTTACAGCAACAGATTATCAGAATTTATATCCTATGAAGAGTAAAGTACAAAAAATAATAATACCTGAAGGTCATTATGCACAATTTAATTATTCGGGTACAAAAGCCGGGTTTCAGCAATTTATCATGGACGTGAACCGTTATCATTTGCCCAGATTAGATATCACAAGAAGAAGGGGTAATGAAATAGAGCGTTATTTTCTTTCTGGGTCGAAGAAACATTCATTACATTCAAGTTTTATAACTTGTAGCTATTTAGTGCCATGTGCTGATGTATTACATAAATCTGTTTCAGGCAGATTTATGTAATGCGTGTATAAAGCGACCGCTTCAAACAGTCAGGTGCACTTCTAAGATGGTCACCGGGCTTAGAATTCAGACATTGCAATATGATTATCCTCAGAAGGATAGGTTATGAAGAAACATCTATTTATTGTTATACCGGTACTCTTAACTCTGACGGCCTGCAACTTACAGCCGAAGTATGAACGCCCATCGGTACCTGTTTCCGGGAAATGGGAGAGTAATGCGTACAGGAATAAAACTTCAGATCTTGCATGGCAAAAGTTTTTCGATGATGACACGTTAAAACTCCTGATAGGATTATCCCTTAAAAATAATAGAGATCTCAGAGTTGCTGCTTTAAATATAGAGTCAGCCAGAGCACAGTACAGGATTGAAAGAGCCGCTTTATTACCAACCATCGAGGCTAATGGTAGCCAGACTTCGGCTCATCTGCCTGGCAATCTCTATTCTACCCAGACTTCCGGGCCTGTGTCATACCAGCAATATGAAGCGAATCTTGGTGTAACATCCTGGGAAATTGACTTCTTTGGCAGGCTTAGAAGTTTGAAAGCACAGGCGCTTGAAAATTATCTTTCGACTGAGGCTACTGCTCACGCCACACAAATTAGTCTTGTATCAGAGGTCGTATCGGGCTATTTGACCCTTTGTGCGGATAAGGATTTACTTAATGTGGCGACAGATACCGCTAAAAGTCAGCGTAAAACGTATGATCTGACTAAACAACGGTATGCGATGGACATCGCAAATGAACAGGATGTTGTTCAGGCGGAAACGTCATTAAGAAGCGCTGAGGCTGAAGTTTACCAATACACCCGTCAGGTTAAACAGGATACAAATGCTTTACAGCTATTACTGGGTACGAACATACCGGCCAATATTGTAGAAAATGCGACTTTACTTAAAGCATGGAATTTCCCGGCGTTGCCTGACGGAATATCATCAGAAGTCCTGACAAACAGGCCGGATATTATTGCTGCCGAACATACCCTTAAGGCAGCTAATGCGAATATTGGCGCGGCCAGAGCCGCTTTCTTTCCTACCATCAGCCTTACTGCTTCCGGAGGATCGGCTTCAGATAGTCTTGGACATTTGCTTGAAGGGGGCACGGCTGCCTGGTCATTCGTTCCCAGCATAAGCGTACCAATATTTGATGGGGGAAAAAACAAAGCCAATCTTGACGTTGCGGAAATTTCCAAAAGAATTGAAATAGCAAATTATGAAAAAGCTATACAGCAGGCATTTAAGGAGGTTTCGGATGCTCTGGCGGGTCAAGCGACCTATAAACATGAACTGGCTGCTCGGGTACAAGACACCGCGGCAAATCAACGTTACTACACTCTTGCGAATAGCCGATATCAGGAAGGTGTGGATGGGTATCTCAATGTGCTTGTTGCTGAACGATCTTTATTTCAGGCAAGGAAAACTGAAATTTCGACTCGTTTAAGTGAAATAACACAGCAGGTTACTCTTTATAAAGTTCTCGGTGGCGGCTGGAAAGCATAGCACCTGAATCAAGAAATGACGGCCAATTGCCGTCATTTAACTTTTATCTATTCAGCTTGAGGTGACAGATGAAATCAGAGAACAATCTGAATTCTTCACCTCAGGTGAAAAAGATTTTTTAACTAAGACGACTACTGGCTGTATTAGGGGAAAGGAAATCAGAGGTACTTCTATGTTAGATACGTATAATCGTTCGAATATTGGCTCTGGGGATATTAGATATAACAACTTTTTTACGCAGGAATAACAGGGCTTTTTACTTCTTTTTGTGACTATTACTTAAAAATAAATTTTATTTAAAATGCGACTGCCTGAATTTTTACTTTCTAAATAAAAGGTAAATAAGATAACCTGTGAGCAATATGCATGTAATGTGTATGATAGCCAATCCTATAACTACACCAACAATACTGTATCTAAACAAGTAATTGAATAACACATACTCGGTCAGACGTGAAAAATAGAACGAAGATAACATTATTAACATGCTAAAAAAGAGAATTGAGAAGCATATTAATAAACAATTTTTAGCTTTTGATTTTTTCATTGTTATTATTAATCATTTTGAGGGTGAAAGGTGTGTTAATCTTTTATTTTTCCGGTCTTAGCCATTTTATTTTATAAAATCTTCAACGGAAAGCTTATTGACGGATGGCTTAGTATGATCATACTAATTCATCTGCACTTGTCAACCTTCTTATGGGGAGAGTGGGGCGGTTTTGTGAAAATATAGTGAATTTACTTATTGTTTTTGCATAATTACTGCCATTTTTCCTCGTTATAAGGAAAAGATTACGCGTTATGATTTTATTCAAATGATTAGGGCTTAAGGATTGCCTGCGTATCTATTCGCAGCGGTAGTTCACGGGCGAAGGAAATGAATTGATATAGGGGAAGTGCTGCTTATTGAGTCCAGGAGCCCCGCAGATTAGTGCATTCAGTTTTCAATCGCTGATCGGCTGAACCCTGATAATGTGACTCAGTCCCTCAATGAAACCAGCGGACAAGAATATGATATTTGAGATGTCAAAGATGTGAGCCGCCTGGATTGGCATACAGGTGCAGACCGTGTGAATCAGAGACTTTATAAGGTTACGGGAAGGTTTAAGACTGTGGATTCTGGTGCCGTTACGCAGTGTTGCTGGTCACTCTATAGTTGAGCTGAAGCAGACCACTAACATTTCCCGATGCGGAGGAAAAACAGAAAAGACATCGGGAAAGGGGTTTCACGCTAACCTGTTGAATCAACATCAGATAAAGATTCGCAAGGATGCATGAGAACTGAAAGATGGCTCCTCTGACTGGACTCGAACCAGTGACATACGGATTAACAGTCCGCCGTTCTACCGACTGAACTACAGAGGAATCGTGTGAACGGGGCGCATAGTACTGGCCCCGTACTGGTGTGTCAATACTAAATTTAACCCGCTGATTCAATTGGCTAATTAAAGCACAACGTGCTGTTTTAATGTACCTGGTTTATCCCTTCGTGGTAACCGCCGGTCTGACCGCGCAGGCGGTTGAGCGGATCCTGCTGGTAGAAGTGGCAGAAGCGTTGCCACAATGCCGGGAAACGCGGGGCGAAGAGTTCGGGAGCGCTGAAGAAATACTCCGACAGCACGGCGAAACACTCTGCGGGATCGGTTGCCGCATAGGCATCAATGCTGGCTGCGCTTTCTCCCACCAGATCGATTTCATCCTGAATATTATCCATGGCGGCGCGCAAATCATGCTCCCAGCCAGCCACTTCACGCAGTGGGATCAGCGGGATGCCGCTGGCTCTGTCGCCATTACGCGTATCCAGCTTATGCGCAACTTCGTGGATAATCAGATTGAAGCCGGAAGCATCAAACGAATCCTGAATGTCGAGCCAGTTAAGGATAATCGGCCCCTGTTGCCAGCTCTGACCGGATTGCACCATGCGCTGGTTATGCACGAGGCCGATATCATCTTCCCACTCATCGTCCACCACGAACGGAGCCGGGTAAATCAACACTTCGTGAAAACCATCCAGCCATTCGAGGCCCAGCTCCAGCACGGGCAGACAAAAGAGCAGACTGATGCGCGCGCTCTTTAAGGCGTCTAAATCGAATCCTTGTAATGGAACCAGCCGCTTTTGTTGTAAAAAGCGATCCGCAAGCTGAACAAGTTTAACCTGCTCATCAGGCGATAAATTTGCTAATACCGGGGCGTTTAGTGCTTCTTCCCACGGGAACGTCGCCTCATCAGCGGAGTCTTTTGTTTTCCAGGGCCACTTAATCATCGTTTTGCTCGCAAACTCGCCACTTGAACCAAATTAACGGGACAGGGTCTGTTAAAATGCCAAATTACCTGGCATCATGGCAACCATCTGAACGGAGAGATGCCGGAGCGGCTGAACGGACCGGTCTCGAAAACCGGAGTAGGGGCAACTCTACCGGGGGTTCAAATCCCCCTCTCTCCGCCACTTCACCCAATCGGTTGTTTCTTACTGATTTTATTCCGGAAATGCCTCGCTTGTACTTCATGAATGTTACACATCATGGATAAATCTGTCATGTGCACATATCTCATAAAACGTAATGCGATTTATTATTTTTACCCTCAGATTCCTCTCGCTCTGGTTTGACCATTTTGATCGTCGCAAGTGCGCGCGTTCCTTTTGATGTCTTTGCGTTGCGAAGCCGCACATTTGACCTGCCGGGCACAATGATTATGCGCTGGCTCTGCGTTACTTAACAGCGATCTGCATTCGCTCTTTTTCCTGTCAGCAGTGAGTGTGCCGTGCTGTTTATCTCTTCTTTATATTGACCTGAGAAATACTGTTTTAAATAAGATGTTAATTGTAGCAATCAGTAATATTGCTTCTTACAATTATTATTAACTATCGTTTTCATTATTACTGGAAGTTGCCATGGCTGAAGGTAATAACTGAAGTATGTAAATGTTTCTGAGCTTATTATCTCTGTGCTTATAAGCTCAAATAAAAATATCTTTAAATATTAATTTGATTGTTTTATTGACCTGGGTTTTTCTCGCGTTCAACTTATTTTTACCAGTTTCGCTCATTTTATTATTAATCGGAGAGGCTATGTTTGATTTTTTAAGGCGTTATGGGACGACAAGTATCCCGGCTGTGTGGAAATATGGAAAGGTTAGATGCATTATTCTTGATGATCTCAAGTACACCGAGCCGGATACCTATGCTTTCATAAAAAAAAGATATCCAGATTACAGGGATATTTTGTTCGGTGGCTTCGTAAGGGATTTCTGCGCCGATATGGGTGAGAATGATAAATTAATTATCGTCAGTCATTCGACTGAGTTTGGATTGCGCTATGCAAAAATGACAGACGATTTTATTTATTATCTAAAACTATGGGGTTTGAAACGCATTGGAGTATTAAAATTCCATTGTTGCCATATTGGCGAGCGAGAATGGTTGCGGGTGCTTGGTGAAAAAATGCTCAGGGATGGGATTTCATTTTCTTATATTAGCGGCCCGTCTTCTTCCGGTGATAAAGGGCAATATATTTACGATCTGAAATATGGCACCTCTTATACACCTGGAAAATACAAGATAATAAAAGGGGATATTAAAAGAGATTTTAAAGGGACACGATATGTAATGAAAAACGGCATTCAAGTCGCACCCCGTGCCAAAAATCAACCGAATCAATATTGTACGGTTATTACCGGATAGAATACAGGTGGCAAGACGGAACATTTCTCCGCTCTCTGATACTGATAGCGCCAATCCCGTGCCATTTACTTGTCAGTAAATCCTGTGGCAACGTAACCGGCAGGTCGCGTTGCCACAGGGTCAGAAACGACGCTCATCATCTGTTTACCAGGCGTCATTTACGGATGCGTTTATTACCATCATCTTATGCAACGCTACGAGTGCGAGTAGCGCCTTTGCGGGCTGGGGCAGTCGCTCTCTTTGCTCATCCGCTGGATGATGTCCTGGCGCAGCAGGAACTTTTTGATCTTACCGGATGATGTTCTGGGCAGCTTATCGACGATGACGATGCGCTCTGGGTATTTATATTTCGCCATCCGCTTACGGCTGAAAAAAGCCACCACATCCTCCAGGTGTAGCGGCGGCTCCCGCGTTTTCAGCACCAGATAAGCGCATGAGCGTTCCCCCAGACGTTCGTCGGGCATCGCTACCACGCAGGCATCCTCAATGGCCGGATGCTGTAACAGCACATCTTCCACTTCGCGGCTGCTGATGTTCTCGCCGCCACGCACGATAATATCTTTTTTACGCCCGGTAATGCTGATATAGCCCGCGTCGTCCATCCGGCAGAGATCGCCACTGTAGTACCAGCCCTCGTCATCCAGCGCCCTGGCAGTCAGTTCCGGCTCATCCAGATAGCCCATAAACACATTCGGGCCGCGCGAGGCCTCTTCTCCTTCCATACCGCGCAGCAGCGTTTTGCGAGACTCATCCACCACCTTAATTTCCACACCGGCAGCGGCATAGCCATCGGTATTCATCATGCGCGGCAGCGGATCATCGAGATTCACCAACGCGTGGGGCGAACTCTCCGTCGAACCGTAAATGCTTAACAGCTTGATCCCAAGCTGCTGACAACCCTGCGCCACTTTTTTGGGGATAGTGGTTCCACCGCAAAGAAAGAAACGCAGCGATAAAAGATCGGCCGGCTGTTTGCCGAGGGCGCACAAGATGTCATACACAAACGGCGTGGCGCCGAGCATACAGGTGCAACGCTGTTGCTCCAGCAGTGCGAGACAGGCCTCCGGGGTGAAAATATCCAGCAATACACTGCGAGCACCGATCAGAAAGGGCGCGGTGACGCCGTGCAAAAAGCCGGTTGCATGACCGAGCGGTGCAGGCATCAGAAACACATCCTGCCAGGTGAGATTCAACCGCGCGCAGTAGGCTCGTTCACTGGCGAGAATATTGTTATGGGTTAACATCACGCCTTTCGGCATTCCCTCGGTGCCGGAGGTAAACAGCACGGCGGCCAGTTCATCGCCGTGAACTTCGCGCGGTGCATGTAGTGGGGCGTTCTCCTGCACCAGTTGCCGGAAGCTAAGCGACGTGGTTGCCGGTGCCAGCTTATCCACGCCGACAATGCGTTGTAGCCAGGGTAACTGGTTTTGCAGTGGCAGGATCAAATCGACCGGACGCGTCTGCTTAAACAGCGTTGGGGCAAAGAAGATTTTTGCCTGGCATTTATTTAATACCCACACCAGTTCCGCTTCACGCCAGGCGGGCAGCAGCGGCACAGACACCGCGCCGGTTTTCAGGCAGGCCAGGTAAATCACCGTGAATTCACACCAGCCCGGTAGCTGAAATGCGACGCGATCGCCCGGTTGAATACCGCTGTTAAGCAACCATGTTGCCAGGCAACTTGCGGCGTGATCAAGCGCCGCATAGGTGTATGAATCACCATGATTATCCACCACGGCGAGTTTGTCCGGCATCGCGCGCAGGGTCTGGTGCCAGTAATCGCCCAGCGATGCATCGCCCCAATATCCTTGCCGTCGGTACGCTTCCCGACGTTCAGCATTAAACGTTATCGTGACACTCATGGACTCTTCCTGGTCAATAAACCGTTAAACGTAGTGGATGTTTTTGCATGAATTTCAGGCGGATTTGGGCTCAACCGTAGCGGAAGTCAACACCGAAGGTCCCTGCCGGGTAGTTCCAGTGTTCGAGAATGGTTTCCCCGCACAACACACGGCAGGTGCCGCATTCAAGGCAACCGGCGCAGTCGAAATGGATATTGCCCTGCGCATCCTGCTTGTAGAGATTGGCAGGGCAGGCGTTGAGCAGTTTGCGAAACTCATCAATGTTGGGGTTATCGGCCAGAATAATGTGCGGATGGCCTTCATCAACATGGAATTTATTGACGCCCAGTTTGACGTCAACGTTAACGTTATTCTCCTGGCTCATAGCGCGGTCGCCCCTTTGATGCCGTCTTTCAGTAAATTCAGCAGGCCGATTTTCTTCATGTGAGACATCATCATTTTGCGTACTGGCTGATTCGGGCTACCGTCAACCGTGAACATATCATTCATGATGCCTGCCACCATTTGCGGATACTGGGTAAACAGACGCGGGTTTTCCATCAGGGCAGGGAGCCTGCGGAAATGCTGCATATCGCGCATCACGAAGCTCTGCTCCAGCGCGCGTTTATAGGCCGAAAGTGCGTGAGCCGAAAAATCTTGCTGCGCTCTGGCGGCAATCGCGGTATTGGCCGCGGCTTCCGCCGAAGCGATGGCTAAGTCCATACCGCGTACCGTATAGCCCAGATTGAGGCACAACCCGGCAGCATCACCCACGATCATCACCCCGTCGCTGACCAGTTGCGGGATCATCGCGAGACCACCTTCCGGCACCATATGCGCCGAGTATTCCAGCAATTTCCCGCCCTGAATCAGCGGGCGAATAGCTGGATGCTGTTTAAAGTCCTCCAGCATTTGCGGCACGCTTTTCCGGGCCTGACCCATCTCTCCCAGCCCGCAAACCAGACCAATCGATACCGACTCCCGGTTGGTATAGAGAAAACCGCCGCCCATCAGGCCATTCGATGGAGAGCCAGCAAACAGCCAGGCGGCACCTTCGTTCCCGCAGAGATTAAAGCGATCGTCGATTTGCGTGGTCGACAGACCAATCAGCTCCTTCACGCCCACGGCATAATGGTGCGGCGAGGGCACCTGCACCATCCCCAGCGAACGTCCCAGCAGCGAATTGACACCGTCTGCAAGGATCACCACATTGGCCTCAAGAATGTCATCACCTGCCTGCACGCCAGTGACCTGATTGCCTTCACGGATTAACGCATCCACCCGGACACCCGGAATAAATTGCGCGCCCGCTTCTTCGGCTTGCTCCATCAGCCACGGATCGAGTCGGCTACGCAGCACGGTATAAGAGGCCTGCTCCGCGAGCTCAGATTTCTCGCGTTGAAAATCGAGGGTGACGGCGTTGTCATCGGTTAAAAAGGAGATTTTCTCCCGCGTGACCGTGCGCTCAATGGGCGCGCGCTGCGCGAATCCGGGCATGATGCGCTCAATACTGTGCGCGTAGAGTCGGCCGCCGGTCATATTCTTACTGCCCGCGTTGTTGCCGCGTTCAATAACCAGTACATCCAGTCCGGCTTTGGCCATCACATAAGCCGCCACAGTTCCCGCCACGCCCGCGCCCACTACGATGGTGTCAAATTTTTCATCCGACATGCGTTATGCTCCCTTCCCGCAGCGCCTGCGGGATATGTATCTTAGTGGCTCAATTCACCGATCAGGGCCGGGACGACTTTGTAGATATCGCCCACCAGGCCGTAATCGGCGTAATTGAAAATCGGCGCGTTTTTATCTTTGTTGATGGCGACGATCACTTTGGCGCCATTGCCGCCGACCATATGCTGGATCTGCCCGGAAATCCCCAGCGTCAGGTAGAGATCGGATTTCAGCAGTACGCCGGAGACGCCCACATAACGTTCGCGTTCCATCCAGTTTTCGCCTTCGGCAATCGGGCGCGAGCAACCCACTTCCGCACCCAGCACGCTGGCCAGTTCTCGCACCATCGCAAGGTCATCTTTCGCCGCCAGGCCACGGCCAACACCCACCACGCGTTTCGCTTTACTCAGATCCACACTGCTCAGCGTTTTCGCGCGGCGTTCCAGACAACAGATCTCGTGGCGCGGCGCAATATAGTCCGCAGTGACAACCGGGCAGGTGCGCGACGAATCTGCGGCCGTAGGCTCCAGTACGCCGGATGCGAGGGTAATGATGGCGAGCGAGCCGTTGAGTTTCTCTTTCCCAAACGCCAGACCACCGTACATACGGTGTTCCGCACAGACGCTGCTGTCGGCAATGGTGACAGCCGTGGCGTCATTAACCATCGCCGCGTTCAATTGCACGCTCAACCGCGCGCCCAGCGCTTTGCACCGTTTTGTCGCGGCCATCAGCAGTAATGATGGCTGACCGGCAGCGTCCTGCCCGATCCGCGCCGCAAGAGTCTCAGCGAAATTTTCAATGCGTTGCAGTTCAGAGTGGGGTTCAAGCACTATCACGTTGTCGGCGCCCAGAGACTGGACTCGCTTGACCTGTTCTGCGCCATAGACGATGGCATGTACCTGCTGGCCCCAAAGGCGTGCGCCGGACAGTAATTCGGCATAGCGTTCTGCGTTATCGCTCAGTACCCAGACATGGGTTAATTGACTCATGGTGTTCTTCTCCGTTGGGCTTAATTGAGGGCTTTTTTCACGAGTTCAGCCAGTTGGGCAATCGCTTCGGGTGAATCATTGTCGAGGATGATGTGTTTGCGCGTGGTGGCTGGTGGTACGGTGATTTCCATCAGTTCCGCCAGCGGTGAGGACGGGCTCCAGCCAATGTCGCTGGCCTGCCACTGGTTGACCGGTTTTTTACCCGCACCAAGGATGGCTTTCATCGAAGGAATGCGCGGGACGTTTATATCGGAAGTGACACAGAGAACGGCGGGTGGCGTCAGTTCGATCACTTCGACCTCTTCTTCCAGCGTGCGCTCAATGCTGAGTTTGTCGCCGTTACGTTGGATGTTGCTGACGGCGTTAATCACCGGCAGTTGCAGGATCTCACCAACCAGCAAGCCCACCTGTTGGGCGTAGAGATCCCCGGAACCTTCGCCAAACAGCATCAGATCGAAGCCCATCTTCTCTGCCGCTGCTGCCAGCGCCTGGGCGATTTCTTTCGGCAGGGCATGTTCCAGTTGCGCATCCTGCAACATAAACAGGCTGTCCGGGCCGCGAGAAAGTACGTCTTTACGCACTTTTGAATTTTGCAGCAGCGAACCGCCAACGGTCAGGGCGGCAATCTCATCATCATCGCTGGCGAGCTGCGTCGCCGCTTCGATAGCATTGAGATCGAACTGGCTGATCTTCGCTGCCGCATTGTCAAAGCTGAGCGCGTGGTCGGGCGTGACCACGATGTCCTGTTCCTCAGGTACCAGTTTGAAGCAGGCTATTATTTTCATGGCATCTCCTGTGAGTCGCGGGCGAATATTGGACGTAGCGCCAATATCGACGGAAAGTAAAAAGTGACTGGAAACAGTGTGCGATAGCGGGATGCGCTTTTCGACGGGACAATTTGTTTTCGTTGCTAACAATCTTGCAAAAAAAGTGAGATCGCCCAGGCAAAATAAAAGTGAGGGAAATTAATTTTCAGGCGTAAACATATTATCTTGCATGCCGGGCAAATAATCTTGTTCTGCACCAGCGAAGGAGTGTTGAATAACTGCAGTAGTCGCTCTATTTTACCCTTATTATTTTGTTCAGGCTTATTCTTAACATGTGAGGTTGTCATGTATCAGCGATGCTTTGATAATGCCGTGGAACCCCTTTTCGTGCAGGGGGAAACGCCCCGATTTTCGCGCTTTGTCATCAGCGATGACCCAACCTGGGAATCCGGGCATCATGTTCACGATAATGAAACTGAGCTTATTTTTGTCAAAAAAGGGATTGCACGATTAATCATTGATTCGTCGCTGTATGTCGCGCACGAGAACGATATTGTGGTGATTGAGCGGGGGCGGTTACACGCCGTCACTTCCGATGCGAACGCGCCTGCCACTACCTATACCTGCGCGCTGTATGGCTTTCGTTTTCGCGGCTGGGAAGAGAACCAACTGTTGCAACCGCATTCGTGTCCGGTCATTTCTGCCGGGCAGGCAAAAGAGGTGATTACCAGCATCTTTCATGAATTGAGCGTAATGTTGCCGCAAAGTAAAAATACATTAACATCTTCGGTCTATGATGCGTTTGCTTATGCGCTGACGGTGTTGTACTTCGAAAACTTTAAAAACGCTTACCGATCGGAGCAGGGGTATATTAAAAAAGATGCGTTAATTAAAGATATTCTGGTTTATCTGAATAACAACTACCGTAAAAAAATAACGCTCGAACAGTTGTCAAAACAATTTCACGCCAGTGTCAGTTATATCTGTCACGAATTTACTAAAGAATACCGTATTTCTCCCATCAACTATGTGATTCAGCGGCGGATGACGGAAGCCAAATTTGCGCTGACCAATACCGACAATTCGCTGGCCGAAATCTCCTGGCGCGTGGGATACGAAAACGTCGATCATTTTGCCAAGCTCTTTCTGCGTCATGGTGGTTGCTCACCCAGCGACTACCGTCGGCAATTTAAAAATAACGTGGTTGAATCAGAGTATCTGTCCGATTTTTACGTGCCGGAAAAAGTGCTGTATTAATTTTCCTGTAGCTCCCGGCGCGCCGGGAGCTACAGCGCAGTTTTAATCCTGGTAATCCTTCAGAATCTGGCGTCCGGCGATGTAAATCATGATCTCGTCAGTGCCGCCACCGATGCGTTCACAACGTACATCCCGCCAGAAACGAGAGACGCGCGCTTCATCGGTATAACCCAGCCCCCCCATAATCTGGATGGCATCATCAATCACCTCCTGTGCGGTACGGGCGCAGTGCAGCTTCGCCAGCGCAGCGCTGGTGCGCAGGGACTGCTGCTGATCGGCCTGCCAGGCCACTTTCAGTACCATATTGCGCATGTTCTCAACTTTTACCGCCATTAACGCCAGTTTTTCCTGGATCATCTGGTTATGGCCAATTGGTTTACCGAAAGCAATGCGCTGATTGGCATAGCGGGCAGCATCTTCAAACGCGCATTCGGCAAAGCCGGTACTGCGGGCGGCGTTGATCAGGCGTTCCATTTCAAAGTTGTACATCACATTGAGAAAGCCCATGCCTTCTTCGCCGACCATATCGCTCTCTTCAACTTCGACATTGTCGAGATACACTTCGCAGGTGCTGAGCATATGCCAGCCGATTTTGTGCAGCGGGTTAACTTTGATCCCCGGTTTTTTCGCGTCCACCCACCACAGCGTAAAGGCTCTTTTCGGATCTTTAGGCTGCGGATCGCGCGCCAGCACCAGCATGTAAGGGTATTCCTTCGCCCCGGTAATGAAGGTTTTCTGCCCGTTCAGGTAAACCTTGCCGTTTTTGCGCGTGTAGCTGGTGGTGGCACTGTTGTTATCGGAACCCGCTCCCGGTTCGGTTAATGCCAGCGCATACGCCGGATCGCCGGTTTCCATCGTACTTTCCGCCGTTTTCCGTAGCTGCTCAGCGGAGCCGAAACGACGCATGCTGTGGATGCACTGGCCGTTGGTGATCAGGAATGCCGGTGCGCCGCATTTTGATACTTCCATCAGCGCCAGCATCTGCGTGACATAATCTGCCGGGATGCCGCCGAACTCTTCTGGCACGCCGAGCATAGAGATGCCGTTATCGGCGAGTGCACGCATAAATTCGCGTGGGTAAGTTGCTGTCTGATCGCAGGTACGGAAATACTCTTCCGGGAAGTTGCTGGTAATGAGTTCCCGGATGCTGGCAAGCAGCAGTTCCTGCTCTTCGGTTAAAGAGAAATCCATTATCGTACTCCTGTTAATTGGCCGCTTCGGGCAACACAAACCCCATGGTGGCATCGATAAATAAGCGTGGATCCATCAGTTTCAGGTCGGGAGAAATCACCGGCGTGAACGCCATTTTGTCCAGAATGTCTTTTTGCAGATCGACGCCCGGCGCAATCTCCATTAAATGGAGACCGTCCTCTTTCAGGGTAAATACTGCGCGTTCGGTGATGTAGCGGACGTCCAGCCCGCGTTCGAGGGCGATTTTTCCGCTGAAGGTAATTTCTGGCAGCGTGCTAATGAATTTTTTCACCCGGCCTTCCTGCACAATGCGCAACTGGCCGTCGGTAATCTCGGTCTTCAGCCCGGCGGCAGTCAGCGTGCCGCAGAACACAATTTTTCGTGAGGTGGCGCTAATATCAATAAACCCGCCGGTGCCCATAATTTTGCCATTGAATTTATGCACGCCGACGTTGCCGTGTTGATCCACTTCGGCAAAGCTCAGGTAACACACATCAAGGCCGCCGCCGTGGTAGAAATCAAACTGCGAGGTCATATCGAGAATGGCGCGAGTATTGACATTGGCGCCGAACGCCACACCTTGTGAGGTGATGCCGCCGACCGGCCCGGTTTCCACCGTCAGCACGAAATCATCGGCACAGCCTTCTTCACGCGCCACCAGGCCGATGCCGTCGGCAATACCGACCCCCACATTTCCCACCGCGCCTTTGCGCATCTCAAATAAGGCGCGGCGCGCCACCAGCTTGCGCTGATTGAGGGGCAGGGTAAGTTGCGTACTGTCGTCGAGCGTGAAATCACCAGAGATAAAGCGGTTCACCGGTGCGCCGCCGTACAACTGCGTCTGGTTGGGATCCACTACCACGATATCCACCAGGTACCCCGGAATGCGCACTGATTTCGGATGCAACGTGGCTTTTTTCACCATTTTCTGCACCTGCATCATCACAATCCCGCCGTTGTTATGCACCGCCTGCGCCAGTACCAGTGCATCCAGATACATCACTTCATCTTCAAACGAGGCATATCCTTCGCTGTCACAGGTGGTGGCGCGGATAAACGCGATGTCCGGGGCAATGGCTTTGTAGTAGAGGTACTCTTTGTTATCGATCTCGACCAGTTTGATCAGATCTTCCTGGGTGACTTCATTCAGCTTGCCGCCTTGCTGGCGGGGGTCAACGAAGGTGCCCAGTCCGATATCGCTAAGGATGCCGGGCTGGTGGGCCGCAGCGGCGCGAAGCGTCTGTGTTAATACGCCTTGCGGGTAGTTGTAGGCGGCAATTTTACCTTGTTCTGCCAGATCGGAGATGCGCGGCGATTGTCCCCAGTGTCCGCACAGTGCCCATTTCACCAGGCCTTCCTGTGCCAGCGGGCTGATCCCGCGATCGGCACGGTCGCCAAGTCCGGTTGGGCTGATAATGGAAAGGTTTCGCGGTGTTTGCGTCTGTTTATATTTATCGGCTAACGCGGTGATCAATGTGGTGGCTTCGAGAATGCCGCCACCTGCGCCTAAAATGCACAGCGTGGCTTCGTCGGGAATATACTCCACCGCTTCCTGCGCTGACAGTACAGTCACGCGTCCATTGAGGCGTGAGGGTCTTTCAGGTTTCATAATGACTCCTGGGATGTCCGTGCGGTGCGGATATCTGGCTTTATTCGCCGGTATTCAACCGTGAATTAAAGCCGAGCGCGTCCGCTGAATATTTGAAAATATTCATGTCCGGGCATTATTTAATGTAGGGCGAAAACGTTTAGTTCCGCCTGAATATACTCTCTCAGGCCTGATGCAATATCGTTAAGGCAATACGCAGGTCGCTAACGGATATTTGTCCTGGTGCCGAGGCCTTTTTCACTGCGCCAAACGTTGCGGCCGAGCCGAACACCTCACCTGCCAGCCGTGAAATGACCCCGGTTTTTGCCATCGACATGGTAATAAGCGGGCGGTCGGCATAGTGTTCGTGCATCTCAAGCGTCGCGGTAAGCAGGGTCAGCACATCGGTTTTGTTCTTCGGCATCAGCGCGATTTTGGGTATATCGGCACCCAGTTGCTGCATTTTGCGCAGGCGCTGCACAATCTCTTCTGCTGGTGGCGTGTTATGGAAATCGTGGCTGGACATGATAACTTTCACGTTTTTCGCGTGCGCATGTTCCACCATGGCTTTGACCAGCGCCTCGCCGGTAAATAGCTCCAGATCGATGATATCGACCAGACCGCTATCCACTGCCGCGCGGTTGAGCGCAATATACTGCTCCGCCGATAGCGCCTGTTCACCGCCTTCTTTCGCGCTGCGGAAGGTAAACAGCAGCGGTTTATCCGCTATTGCATTGCGGATGACAAATACCGCTTCCAGCACGGCATCAATGGAGGCGACATTGCTGAAATGGTCAACACGCCACTCCAGGATATCGAAGTCCGCGTCACGATAGGCCTGCGCTTCCGATTTAACACTGGCGATATCTTTCCCCATCAGCGAGACGATGATTTTGGGAGCTCCTTCGCCAATCACGAGATTTTTTACGCTTACCGTTTTCATTCAGTACCTCTTATTCAACGGTCTTTCAGGCTTCGAAGCCCATGACGTGTTTCACGTATTCCAGCGGAAACTCTTTACCGGTCCACAGTTTGAACTGTTCAGCCCCTTGCCACAGTAACATGCCGTAACCATCAATGGTTTTGCACCCGGCTTGCTGCGCCTGCTGCAACAGTTTGGTGATATGCGGGTTATACACGCATTCGGTGACCAGCAGACCCGGACGAAGCAGGCTGATATCGCTGATGAGGCTTTGATCATCCAGCGGCTTCATGCCGATTTTGGTGCCGTTAGTGAGGATGTCTGCGGTTGCAAGGGCAGCGGCAAACGCTTTCTGATCCGCAAGGTCTGTCACGGTTACCACGCAATCGGTGTTTTCGTTGACGCGACGGGCAAAGGCGACGGCTTTTTCGAAGAAATCATCCCGGCGGTTAAACAGTTTAATCTCTTTCAGCCCTTCAATGGCACCTTGTGCGCCAATCGCGGTTGATGCCCCTCCGGCACCCAGCAGTACCATGGTTTTGCCTTTGATGTCGAAACCGCTCTCTTTGATGGCGCGGATATGTCCGGTACCGTCGGTGTTGTAGCCGCGTAAATAGCCATCATCGTTGACAATGGTATTGATAGCGCCAACCAGTTTTGCCGCCGGGGTTAATTCATCCACATACTCGCACGCCAGTTGTTTATTCGGCATGGAGACGCCGGTGCCGCGCATTTTTAAGGCTTTCAGCCCGGCAATGGCATTGGCGAATGTCGAATTATCGACTTCAAATGCCATATAGGTAAAAGGCAGCCCGGCTTTTTCCAGCGCCTTATTTTGCATTTCCGGAGACAGACTGTGCCGGATAGGGTAGGCCATCAGGCCAATCAGTTCATATTTTGCAGTTACATCCATCATAGACTCCTTGAATATTTATCGTGAACGGAAGCTGTTTTTTGAAAATACCGTTCGCCGAACCGCACATCATTTTTAGGAATATTGAAGACGCGGTAGTAACGGACGAAGACAATGGCGGCGGTGAGGAAGGCCAGCAGTGCGAAGAAGAAATCCAGCAAGATGATGTACTGCAGTCCAATGTTAGAGAGATACCCGGTAATCAGCGGAATAATAAAATTCGCCAGCCCGCCCATCATCATGTAGACGCTGGTGACTTTGGCTTTGCTCTTCGGGAAGAACTCAGACATCACCGACACACCCAGTTGCAGGATGCCGCCCGCTGCGGAAAAGCCGATAACAAACGCACCGGCATTGCACACCAGTGGCGACGGGAACAAATAGATAACAGCTGCTGTAATAGCCGCCAGCCCGGCGTTAAAGACGTTGGCCCAGACAGGACGTACTTTTGTCTTCAACAGTGCGGCGAAGATGAACACGCACAGCAGCGATCCCATGCTGTAGTAAGAGATGGTTTTTAGGGCGTCGGCTTCCGCCATTCCGGCAAATGCCATGGCATATTTCGGCATCCATACCACGATGACGTAAAAGGTGGAGAAGGCTGCAACGCCGAATAATACCGAGGCAATGCCTTCCAGCCACGGCAGCGGTTTGCTGTTCATCTGCGGCAGCGCTTTGGCGACGCTGGCATCGACCTGCTGGCCGGGGAAGCGGCTTTTCAACAGCATCAACGTGATCAGGACAAACAGAACGCCGGGAATAATGACGCTATAGCCGTACCAGATATCATTAAGCAGCATGTAGCTGACGATCATTGGGTAGAGCATCTGCCCGAAAGAAACCATCGCTTTTACCAGAATCACCGCCGAGCCGGACGCTGTCGGAAAACACTCCATCAACGCCGGGTAGCCTCCGGTATCGAGCGCCGAGTTGGCGACACCGACGCAGACAGCCAGAACAAAAGCCACCATCAGGTTCGGGCTGGAGGGGATGCCAAAGAAAAAGAGCATATACAATACGACGCCTAATAAAATAACGGCCCGGCGACCGAACTTGTCGGAAATAACGCCAAAGAACAGAATACTGACCAGACGACCCAGACCGATGCCCGAAATTAAATAAGCAATGCCCGCGTTGTTGGTGGAAAATTTCGCCGCCAGAGATGTCATATTTTGCGCCAGCGTAATAACGCTAATGCCGTGCAGGAAATAACTAAGATAGATACAGATTACCGCCAGGATAAATGGGGTGCTGAAAGCCTTATTCTGAGACATTTTTCACAGCTCCGTGCAGATTTTAAATTTTTTCTCCCGCAGCGCTTACTGTGATATCTGGCCACGAGTTTAGATATTACTTTACGTTCTTTCAACATTCGGCCATACATAGTATGGCGCTTAATTTTCCAGGTTTATTGCATGATAAAATGTGAAGTGAAATGGCTTTTATATCGTTTTGAACGCTATCAATTGTGTCGCTAAATAACGTCCGTATTATTTTGCACAAGCGCATCAACAATATTGCATCGGGAGGGTTATTCGGCGACAGGTGCCATATTCACCGAGCGCCTGGATGCCATACGGCTGCGTAAACCAATAAAAAGTGCCAGCAGAAAACCGATAGCCGCAATGGCAGTATCAAACCACATAATATCAGCAATACTGTGCTCAGAGAGGCGTGCCGTTATTAATGGGATGGTAAAAGTAGCAATGCTTCCCGCGCTGTAATAAATACCGGTCGCTTTTCCTTTGGCGTAAGGAAAACGGGCGGCCATCAATGTCAGGCCAATTTGTACGACGCCACCTGCGGAGGAGAAACCAATAACAAACGAAAAAATCACCACCATCCCAACGCTGGGATGCAGACATACTGTCAGCAAGGCAACAAACGAGATAAAAGTGTACAGCACTAATAACGCCATGGTTCTGGCGGTTTTCCGTACCAGTGGAGCGGTAATGAAAACGCAGAGCAGCGAACCGCAGGTGTAAACGCTGAGCAGTTTGATAGACTCGGTATACGACATGCCGACAACAAACTGACCGTATTGCGCAAGCCACTGACTGATAAGGTAAAAAGTGGTCATTGAGATATAGCCATACAATGTGTAGCTGGCCAGATCGATAACGGAGCAGTGGTGTTTAAGCGTGCTGTCTGCGACCGGTGGCGATTTGCGCGCACGGTGAGGGGGAAAGGTGCAGCGGAGTAAAAACAGGCCGTTGAGGATCATAATGGCGGCGGCAACCAGAAAGGACCAGCCGAACCAGATTTCCGCCCATACCAGCAGGCTGATGATCATCGGTAATAAAAACTGCCCCGCAGAAATAAACGCTTTGATCAGCACATTCGCCGTGCCGGGGGAACGCGGAAATGCTTCCATCAGGCTGGGATAGGTTCCTGCGTCGAGAAAACTGTTGGCGATCCCGGCTAAAAAGCCAAACGCATAAGCCACAACAATGCTGTGTGTGTTGATGATGCCGAAAAAAAATGCGAGATAGCAAAGCATGCCGAGAATAATAAATGGTCGACGGCCAAATTTGTCCGACAATATTCCGGAGAAGAGCAAAACGCTTAGCCGGCCAATACCGAGTGAGGAAATAACAACAGATACTCCTGCTGCATTGGTCTGCCACTGGAGTTCGAGCGAAGACATATTGAGGCTCATTAAAATGACCCCCATGCCGTGCACCAGGTAATTCAGATAAAGACCCAGGGCAGTCGAGAGATAGGTGTTTTTCATTTTATTTACGGCGTGAAGGTGAAATGGATCGTTGGCGGTGTCAGCAGACAAACGTCTTTAGCACAGATGTTCCAGATCATGCGCATAGAGTTCGGCGGCCACTGACTGATAAACCTTCCAGTCCAGATAATCCCCATCATGATATACCGTCCGAAACGCAGCCAAATCCACGAAAAAACGCATCGTATTATTGCCAATGCGATTGTTTATTCGTTGGATGAGAGCGTTAATATGCGATTGCCTTTTTTTTCTCAGCGCCTGCAATTTTTCAACAATATCCGCTGGGATAGCTTTTTCTCCCTTTTCCCATGCCTGCCACTCTGCTGCCGTATTATCCGGTGCAATCCAGGTTGCGCACTCTTCAATGCTCATCGCGAGAATATGGCGTAATGCCTGTAATTCATATGCGTTCATAATTTAATTGCTTCATATAAAAACGATTGTGCATAAATAACACTATTGCGCAGATTGCGGATTGAACAGAGTCACACTATTTTGTGCAATATTATTTGTTATCGGTCTGTAAAGCTCCGGCCTGAATTCTGCTGTCTGCGTGGGCAAGTCGCATTTCGAATGAAACCCGACAGTGGCGGATGTCACCGTTGTCTTGTGCGCGTGCGATCGGGGATCACTTCCGCTGTTTGTCGCTCCTGCCCAAGTTTGCCGATCGGTTTCTCAATGATGAGCACCCTTAGCGTTACGCGTTAGTCGTGTTATGTGTAGAAATAATTCCGGATGATATTTTCCCATTAATTATTTGTACAATAAATAACATGGTGTCTGAGAATATGTTTAGCGTCATGATGGGCTGAGTAGGATTATTCCCTGTTTTTCCTTAATTATCTGCGATGTCAGGTAATAAAAATGAGAAATATCGTAGGTATTCTGTTTTTACACGATGTGATTATGATTCGCGAACCATTGCAACCATTTGTTTTTAATGGTTATTTTAAATTTATGGTTTCTGTAAATTCAGGGGTTATTGGTATTGATGTTGGTTATTTTAATAAGAAGAAAAAAGTCCGACATATAAATATCGGACAAGTCAAACAGGAGCGACAGTAAAAAATAAAGAAAGGAAGGTGGATAACAAATGAGTCAGGATAATTACACAGTTTTTGTAATAAGAAAACTAATTTTTTAGCCTTAAATAAAACTAAAGCACTTTGTTTTTTTATTCTGTTTATTTTTACGAACTTCTTTGCACCAAAACAGGGCGAGCTGACGTGTGACAGTAAAATATATAAATAAAGCTGATATATCTTTAAAATTCATTTTCTGGGGATATGATGTGAAAGTAGTCACATTCGTATTGAAAGAAGCTTTTCCTTTTCACCCTTAACAGCGCGGAAAACGACATTATGGAAGATAAAGCGAAACGAAGTCTGGGGGGAAAGCTGGCGTTATGGGTTTTCTGGATTTTTTGTGTCTGGTTTATCTGGAGCCTGTTGAACGATATCTGGTTGCCTGGACCGCCTTCGGGCAACGCGAATGGCGCAAGGGGCGCAGCCAGCGCGGATGGGTTCAACAGCTTCAGCAGCGTACTGGTGCTTGGCGTGGTGGGAGCGATACTCGGCGCGATTGCCTGGTATACTCGCCCACGCGATCCTGATGCCTGAAGATGTTATGGTAATGACTTTTCATCGACAGGACGCACAATGAATTTATCTGACTGGCAACACCGTTTCGATAAATGGGTGACGCAACACTTTAATCATGCTGATGCAGCCCATGATGTGTCGCACTTTCGCCGGGTGTGGAAAACCGCGCAGACGCTGATGCTGGGGCAGCAGGTTGATGGGCTGGTGGTGCTGGCTGCCTGCTATTTCCATGACATTGTCAGCTTTGCGAAAAACCACCCGCAACGCCATCAATCCTCGGTACTGGCGGCGCAAAAAACCGCTGAAATTCTGGCCAATGACTTCCCTGATTTTCCCGCAGGCTCGGTGCCAGCCGTGCGTCATGCCATTGAAGCGCACAGCTTTAGCGCAGGTATCGCACCGCTCACGCTGGAAGCCAAAATCGTTCAGGACGCGGACAGGCTGGAATCGCTTGGCGCGATTGGTCTGGCCCGCGTGTTTGCTGTCTCCGGTTCGATGGGCGCGGCGCTCTTTGACGGCAACGATCCCTTTGCCGCAGAGCGGGAACTGGACGACAAAGCCTACGCCCTCGATCATTTTCGCTGTAAGTTACTGAAGCTGCCTGCCACCATGCAGACAGCAAAAGGGCGGGAGCTGGCTGCGCATAACGCCGATTTTCTGGTGCATTACATGGCGAAACTGAGCGCGGAACTCCAGGGCGATCATCAACGGATTGATGATGAGGTGCTACGGCGCTTTCGTACCTCAGCAACTTAAGGGAGAAAAGAGATGGCGGATGTTCATGACAAAGCGACGCGCAGTAAGAATATGCGGGCAATCGCTACGCGCGATACGGCCATCGAAAAACGGCTGGCCGCCTGCCTGCAATCGCTGGATCTGGCGTTTCGCGTACAGGATGCCGCGTTACCAGGTCGCCCTGATTTTGTGCTGGATGAGTATCGCTGTGTGATCTTCACCCACGGGTGTTACTGGCATCGCCATAACTGCTATCTGTTTAAGATTCCGGCCACGCGTACGGATTTCTGGCTGGAAAAAATCGGCAAAAATGTGGCGCGTGATGCGCGCGACTGCGCATTGCTGCTTGAACAGGGCTGGCGGGTGCTGGTGGTGTGGGAGTGCGCATTGCGCGGCAAGCTGAAACTGAGCGATGGGGCGCTGAGCGAGCGGCTGGAAGAGTGGATCTGCGAGGGGCAACAAACCGCGCAGATCGACACTCAGGGGATTCATGCGATGGCGATTACTTCTCCACGCAAGGCGTAACAATCGGGCGCGGCGGGAAGAGATATTTGCCCAGCGTCACCAGTACCACAGCCAGGATAATGATCCCCAGCGCCAGCCATTCAACGGAAGAGAGATGTTCGCCGCCAAAGCCCGTGCCCAGCAGTACCGCCACCACCGGGTTCACATAGGCGTAGCTGGTTGCTAATGCCGGTGACACGTTGCGGATCAGATACATATAGGCACTAATAGCGATGATAGAGCCAAACAGCGCCAGATAGCCGACGGCGAAAAAGCCGGACAGCGGCGGTATGGCGCTAAGGTGTTCGCCGCTCAGAGCTGAGGCGGCCAGCAACACGATCCCGGCGGCCAGCATTTCAATCGCGCCCGCCATCATCCCACCCGGGAGTTCAATCCGCGAACCGTACACCGAACCAAACGCCCAGCTTAGCGAGCCGATGAGGATCATGACTGCGCCCCATGGATTACCGCTCAGGTTTCCGCCGCTATTCAGCAAAATGATCCCCGCCAGGCCAATAGCAATTCCAGCCCACTCAAGCTTTCGCGTCGCGATACCAAAAAAATAGCTAAAGCACAGCGTAAACAGTGGTACGGTCGCCACGACGACCGCAGCGATGCCGGAAGGGACATTCTGATGTTCCGCCACCGTGACAAAGCCGTTACCGACAGCGAGCAGCAATACGCCAATTAGCGCCGCATTGAGCATTGGGCGCAGCGGCGGCAGTTTATGGCCGCTCAGCAACAGAATGGTTATCAGCACGATACCCGCAGATAAAAAGCGGATGCCAGCCATCATGAAGGGCGGCCAGCTTTCGACGCCGACGCGGATAACAAAATAGGTAGAACCCCAGATGATGTAGAGCGCAAACAACGCTCCAATAAGCGGTAAAACTTGCCTGAAACGCATAAACCACCACAACAAAAGATACGAGGCTTATAGTAAACGTCAAAACTATACGTCTTGCGAGTGGTTAATTCGGCAGAAGCTGTTAAATTTTTGTTGACACTATGGGGTGATTCTCGCCATAGATTTTTTACTGCATACTGCACTTTATTTAGTGATAACTCTGAAAAGGAAGAAATTTTGGCAGGAAGTAGTTTATTAACATTGCTTGACGACATTGCCACCTTGCTGGATGACATTTCCGTGATGGGCAAACTGGCGGCGAAGAAAACTGCCGGTGTGCTGGGAGACGATCTTTCGTTAAATGCGCAGCAGGTAACCGGCGTTCGCGCCAACCGTGAACTGCCGGTAGTGTGGGGTGTGGCGCGCGGATCGCTGCTCAACAAGGTCATTCTTGTGCCTCTGGCTTTGCTGATCAGCGCATTTATCCCGTGGGCTATTACACCGCTGTTGATGGTCGGCGGCGCGTTTTTGTGCTTCGAGGGTGTGGAAAAAGTGCTGCACACCCTGGCTGCTCGTAAGCATAAAGAGACCCCGGAAGCCCGGCAGCATCGGCTGGAGGCGCTGGCCGCACAGGATCCGCAGCAGTTCGAAAAAGACAAAATCAAAGGCGCTGTCCGTACCGATTTTATTTTATCGGCAGAGATTGTTGCCATCACGCTCGGTATCGTGGCCGACTCGCCATTGCTCAACCAGGTGCTGGTTTTATCGGGCATTGCGTTGTTGGTGACCATCGGTGTTTATGGCCTGGTGGGGATTATCGTCAAGCTCGATGACATGGGTTACTGGCTGGCAGAACGGAAAGGCGCGCTGGCGCAGGGGATGGGCAAAGGGCTGCTTGTTCTGGCTCCCTGGCTGATGAAGACCTTAAGCGTGGTCGGCACGCTGGCGATGTTCCTCGTTGGCGGCGGTATTGTGGTGCATGGCATAACGCCGCTGCACCATGCGATCGCGAATTTCGCGGCCGGTCAGCACGCGTTGCTGCAGACCCTGATACCGGTTATCGCTAATTTGCTGTTGGGATTCGCCATTGGCGCGGTGGTCGTGGCCGTCGTTAAAGGGGTTACGCATCTGCGTGGTGCGGCGAAGTAAAATCTCGCCGCAGTGATTATGCAAAACCCGCAAACTTCGTCTAATGTGAAAAAGTTTCGCCCTGATACAGGAGGCAGTGATGGTCTTTTTGGTCAGCGATGAAGTAATACCAAAAGAGGGTGGTCCGCGCATGATCGTTACCGGCTACTCCAGCGGTATGGTGGAGTGCCGATGGTATGACGGTTACGGGGTCAAACGGGAAGCCTTTCGTGAAGATGAACTGATGCCTGGCGACAGGCAAAGGGCACACGAGCAGGTGTAACCCAGTAGAAACGCCCGGCTATTGCTGGGCGTTTTTATTGTTCTCCATTCGACGCCAGTGCTAAAGATCGACTGCGGCTATACAGACTGAATTCCAGGGAGCTCGTGTGCGGCAGAACAGCGTCGTGAAACAACCGAGGTCGTTTATTACTCTGAAGCGTTATTTTCTCCCGGCATGGGTGGTTAACCTTTGCTTTCTGATTGTCATGGTGTGCTCCACGATTTTGACCTGGCGAGAAGTGATCGTCCTGCAAGGAGCTTACGTCGCCAGCCAGCGCAGCGAGCTGGAAAATGTCAGTAACGCGCTGGACATGCAAATGCAGAGTGGTGTGGATCGGCTGCTTTTTTTTCGCAACGGCATGCAGGCCGCGCTACAAACGCCGCTCGGTTTTAAAGTACTGAATAATGTACAGCAGGAGTTCGGACTCCGGCGCACACAGTCGCAGTGGCAAATCGGCCTTGATAATACGCGCACGCTGCCCATTTATGGCGTATCCGATTATTTTGTTAATCAAAGCGATCTCCTCAACCGTGATGATGAACGCTTACCTGCGGAACTGACCGCGGCGATGGAGCTCGGCTATCTGTTCCGTCTCTCCGCTAATGCTTCCATGTTGCCGCGCCAGGCGTATTACGTTTCTCGCGCCGGTTTCTATATCTCGACAAACCCGGTGGAGAGTGAAGAAAAGATCGTTCCGACCTATTATCGCCTGCTGATGCGCCCTTGGTTTCGGGGACAGCAACAGCAGGAAAATCGGGCCCGTGGCGTTCGTTGGTATACCGATCAGGCGCGCCAGGGCAGCGTAACACGCGGGTTCGTCGCTGCCAGCGTGCCGCTGGACTATCAGCAATATTGGTATGGCGTGCTGGTGCTGAGCTTTCCTATTAGCGATATCAATCGTTTATTGGTCGAAGCGCGTGAAGAGCAGGAAGGGGGGCAATATCTGCTTTATGACAGCAGCTTTAATCTGCTGACTAGCACGCTGACGGAGCAGGGGGCTGTATTTAGTGTGAATGAACGCAATCAACTGTTGGCGGATATGGAACGCGATACCCTCGGTGGGATCCATCTCGGTACTCGCTATGTTAGCTGGCAAAAGCTGAAACAGTTTGGTGGCGTACTGGTGCGTATTCACACGTTGCGGGAGGGGATAACCGGCGATTTTGGGCGTATCAGTATCGCACTGTCGCTGTTGTGGTTGCTCTTTACCGGCATGCTGCTGTTCTCGTGGGGGATTATCCGCAGGATGGTGAATAATATGTACAGCATGCAGAACACGTTGCAGTGGCAGGCGTGGTTCGATCCGCTAACGCGTCTGTATAACCGCGGCTCATTTTTTGAACGGGCAAAAACGTTATCCGAACAGGCGCGCGTGAGTAATCTGCCCTTTGCCGTTATCCAGTTGGATCTCGATCACTTTAAAAGTGTTAATGACCGTTTCGGTCATCAGGCTGGCGATCTGGTGCTCTCTCATGCTGCCGGAATAATCAGCAATACTATCGGCGGGCAGGATGTCGCCGGGCGCGTCGGCGGGGAAGAGTTCTGTATTCTGCTGCCGGGCAGCACGCTGGAGCAGGCTGCCCGGGTTGCCGAGCGTATTCGCGCGCGAATCAAGGGGAAAGAGATTCTGGTACAGAAAGACACCACGCTGCGCATTACGGTGTCGCTGGGTGTCAGCGATGCCTCTGAGAACGGCGATTACGATTTCGAATCCCTGCAATCTGTTGCTGATAGCCGCCTGTACCGCGCGAAAAACAACGGACGCAATCAGGTTTGCTCTACGGACGGTGCGCCAAAGAAATGATCCATCCCTTCGCGCCAGCCTCCCGCGCCTTCCTGCATTGTGTGATAAACCCGCTCGGGTGAATCCTGACGCAATTGTACGCCCTGGCGATTGAGGCCTTTCACCACGATAGCGTAATCGACGCTATCAAGCAGCGGCGCATCGTTAGGGCCATCGCCGAGGCCAAGCGTTAACATGCGCTGGCCCCGGTAGTGATGATACTGGCGCGTGAGCCAGTTAACGGCCTGATCTTTTCCACTGCGTTCATCCAGAACGTGCCAGAAGCGCGCGCCCTGCACAAAGCGCAGACCGAGTTGCTGAAGGGTTTGATCGAAGGCGGACATCGCCTCGTCGCTGTCACGCCAGATCAGCGTTTCTGACGCCTCCTGGAGACGCGCAAGGTTTGCCTGCGCCAGAGGTAAACCGGTCACGTCTGCCAGCACATGCTCATCCAGTTCGCCAAACGTAGTGAATTTCCAGCCATGCTGCTGGCGCAGCCGGGCCAGTACGCTGGCAATATCAGCATGGGGCGAACCGTTGATAATACGTGGGTAATCCTCATGATCCTGCCACTGCGCATCAAGCTGAATGACGGCGCCGTTTTCGGCAATAAACGGCAGTCCCTGCAGTTGCAGCAATTTCTGAATGGCCATCATCTCTGCGGCTGTTTTACTGCTGCATAAAATGACCGGGATTGACTGTGCGTGAAGGCGGGTAAGCCATTCTGCTGCGGCTTGCCACTCGCCGGTATGGTTATCAAGCAGCGTGCCATCGACATCGGTAAATACCAGTAAGGGATCGTCCAGACTCGGCATTTTCGGCTCCTTATCATTCGGAAAAGGGCAGGCGGCGGAAGTATTGTATCCAACAGAATACAGTTGTATTTCTAATTATTCGCCTGATCAATAATTCTTGTCATCGTCCGTTTTTGTCGATAAAGTTGCGCTACATCAGATTCCCTGGTGTACGAATTTTAAGTGCTTCTTGCGAAAGCAAGCTTTATCCCGGCCGTTTTACGGCCGGGATGTTTCTTCAGCGATTCGCTTCCGTAATGCTGAAATCATGGACATCCAGTTCAAATGCCTCCGCCAGTTCCCGCCAGGTATGATATTCGCGACCATCAACGCTGACGCGCTGGCCCTCTTCATCTTCGACCCGATGAACTTCGCTTTCGCTAATTTCATTAATGGCCGCCAGTAGCGCATCCACGTCAATATCGACGTCGCGCTTGACGGTATTGCTGTACTCTTTTGCCGTTTTCATGCTGTCACCTCGTTGCAATGCCGTTCTTAAGTATAGACGGTAGAAAAAATCGCCAGCTAAACGGCGGGACGCTGCCAGCTCCGGCGTTTTGTTCTACACTGGCGTAAATGCGACAGGAGGGTAAATATGAAGGTTAACGATCGGGTTACAGTCAAAACGGACGGGGGTCCACGCCGTCCGGGTGTGGTATTGGCTGTTGAAGCATTCAATGAGGGTACGATGTACCTGGTATCACTTGAAGATTACCCGCTCGGTATTTGGTTCTTTAACGAAAAGGACCACCCTGATGGGATTTTTGTCGAGCGAGTAGAATAATATTTCGCCCTCCTGCCAGGGAGGGTGAAAAAAAATACTACTTTCTAACGCATATTAACAAATATACCTGTCGTGACATTGTCGGTAAGACGTACGACATGGTAAATAACTTGTTTATTATGTGTTTTTATTTTTCTTTTTATATTGCCTTTATGTGATGATACCGTCTTGGCTTTGATATTCATCTGATCCGATATTTGGATCGTATCTTGCCCGGACATCCACATTTTCAACATGCTGGACTCTGTACGGCTCAATGAAAGCGTGGGTAAATTAATGGTTCCGACGCTTTTTTTCTCCTTACTCAGATAATCTCCCAGAATATTGTCCAGCGACTCAGGCTTGATTGATTTAGAACTAATCAATAAATTTTTACGGACCAAAAGATATTCATCGAAATGAATATTGGCTATCGCCATAAACACGATAAACAGTGTTCGGGGATGTTGATTAATGACTTGCTTAATGTGTTGACTGCTGCTTGGGTCATGGATAAAGCAGTCTTCATTAATAAACACCACGGATGGCTGAAGTGTGGCGCAAGCTGATTCGAGTTCATCAACTGTTTGTACATCGTTGATTTCTCGTTTTTTTACCCCCCGGCTCGTCAGATACCCTGTTAATCCCAACCGGGTATAACTGCATAAATCCATAATAATCGTTGACATGGCATACCCTCACTCAATGCGTAACGATAATTCACCACCCGCCAGAAGCTTCCGAAGCCATACAGGAAAAACTTAATATTACTGAAGTGCAGGATGAAGACTTCAGGCGAATCCACTATCCCGTAAAGTTACGTATAATTTGCCAGGAATCATCTCAAAGTAAAGTAAATGTTGTGTTCTGTGAGACGGCTAAAAACAAATAAGCCGCGCCAGATATATGTTGGAAGATGTTTTGCAAATTTCACTTTAGGATTATCCTTACAAAGACAATACCAAAGCTACGGATTAGTATTCTGCGGCAGTTCGCTGACAATTTCCGCTAACAGATTGAAAAACTCGCTGAATAATCGTTCACAGAAAGGTGCAAGCAACGGCATCATCACCGCCATCAGCAAAATACCTACGCTTAATGTCACCGGAAAACCAATGACAAACACCGATAGCTGAGGAGCCATGCGGTTTAGCAAACCGAGTGACAGGTTAATGGTCAGTAGCAGGGTGATAACCGGTAATGCCAGCATCAGGCCATTGAGAAAAATCATTCCCGCCGAGCGGGTTAGCGCCATATACGCGTTACTGTTTACCGGATTGCCGCCGATAGGCAGCGTGTGGAAGGTGTCCACCAGCATGGAAATCAGCCAAAGATGTCCATTGAAGGTGAGGAACAGCAGCATCGCCAGCATATCGAGAATACGCGCCAGCACTGGCATGTTTAGATGGCTGGTAGGATCGACAAAGGTGGCGAAGGAGAGACCCATCTGCAGGCCAATCAGTTCACCGGCTGTACGGATAGTGGCAAAAGCAAACTGCATGGTAAAACCGAGCGCGACGCCAATCAGAATTTGCTGTAACGCCAGCCACAGCGCTGGTGGTGAAAAAATGGCGACATCGGGTGTTGGTGGCAGTGTCGGTGCGATGACTACGGTAATGACAATCCCCAGCCCAACTTTAATGCGACGCGGGATACGTGTTTCACTGAGGATCGGCGCGGTCATAATCAGCGCCATCACGCGCAGCAGCGGCCAGAAATACATACTGATCCAGTGGAGCCACTGGTCGCTGGTGACGTTCAGCATAAGCGGGTTTACCCGATGATATAAGGAATGTTGTTGAACAGGGTGCGCACATAATCAAGCAGCAAATTCAGCATCCACGGCCCGGCAACCACAATCGCGATAAACACGGCGATGATTTTCGGGATAAAGGAGAGCGTCATTTCGTTGATCTGCGTTGCAGCCTGCAAGATACTGATCACCAGACCCGTGATCAGCGCAACCAACAGCAGTGGGGCAGCGAGTGCGAGAGCCACTTTCATCGCCTCGGTGCCCATCATCATGACCGATTCGGGTGTCATGCTTTACTCCTAACTGTAAAAGCTTTGCGCCAGCGAGCCGACGAGTAATTGCCAGCCATCCACCAGCACGAAGAGCATCAGCTTGAACGGCAGGGCGATGGTCGCGGGTGGCACCATCATCATCCCCAGCGCCATCAGTACGCTGGCGATCACCAGGTCAATAATCAGGAACGGGATAAAAATCGTAAAGCCTATCTGGAAAGCCGTTTTCAACTCACTGGTCACATAAGCAGGCAGCAAAATCCGCATGGGTACGGCTTCCGGCCCCTGAATGGGTGGCTCATTGGCGAGGCGGGCAAACAGCGCCAGATCGGCTTGTCGGGTCTGGCGCAGCATAAATTCACGCAGCGGTTGCGCGCCGCGTTCCAGCGCCACGTCCACGGAAATCTTGTTTTCACTGAACGGCTGATAGGCGTCGGTATAAATCTTGTCGATAACCGGCGACATAATGAAAAAGGTCAAAAACAGCGCCAGCCCAAGCAGTACCTGGTTTGGCGGCGCGGAGGGTGTACCCAATGCATTTCGCAGCAGGCCAAACACAATGATGATGCGGGTGAAGCTGGTCATCATCAACAAAATTGCCGGCAGGAAGGTGAGGGAGGTGATAAACACCAGCGTCTGCACCGGCAGCGACCAGCTCTGGCCGCCGTTAGCCAGCGGCTGGCTAATAAGGCCGGGCAGTTGAGCGAAAGCGGCAGGTGTAACCAGCCATAAACCAGCCAGCACAAGGGGTAACAAACGGCGCATCAGGATCTCCCGGAACGCTTAAGCAAATTCTTCATCACGGACTGGAAATCCGCATTTTTGTCGTTCACGTCTTCACTTTCAGCAGGCGCAGGAGGAAGTTTGTGCAACAGGTTTATTTGGGTGGGAGTCACGCCGAGCACCAGACGTGCATCTTCAACATCGACAATCACTACGCGTTCACGTGTGCCGACAGAAGCGCTGGCCGTCACTTTTAAGCCCCTGGCGCCGGCGGTTTTGCCGCCAAAGCCGAGGCGTTTTGCCAGCCACGCGGCGACAAGGATCACCGCGATAATGCCAAACAGTGCGCCGCTGACTTGCAGCAGCGGCGAACCGGAAATGGCAGACGGTTGGGAAACCGTGGCCTGTGTTTTCATGCTCGGCTCAACGGCTCAGACGACGCATACGCTCAGACGGGGTGATGATATCGGTAATACGCACACCGTATTTATCGGCGACGACAACCACTTCACCCTGCGCAATCAGATAGCCGTTAATCAGGATATCCAGTGGCTCGCCCGCCAGCCCGTCAAGGGCGACTACGGAACCCTGCGTCAGACGCAGCAGCTCTTTAATGGTCATCCGCGTACGGCCGAGTTCGACCGTCAGCTTGACCGGGATATCCATAATCAGGTCGATATCCTGGAGATTGCCGCCAACATCACCGCCGCCAAGCTGCTGGAACACGGCATCAGCCGCGCTTTTACTGCCAGTCGAGGTTTTTTGTTCGTTCAACGCGTCAGCCCACAGATCGTCCACTGCTCCGTTGTTGTCATCGGACGGATTGTTCATATCACTCATTTGGGCTGTTCCTCATTCAGCGAATTCAAAATCGGGTTTATCAGGTGCTCTACACGTAACGCATATTGTCCATTGACTGTACCGTACTGGCTGGTAAGAACCGGTACGCCGTCCACATGAGCGATAATGCGATCGGGTTTATCAATCGGCAGCACATCGCCGGGCTGGAGCTTAAGTATCTGCGACAGGCGCAGGGGAATATCCGCGAAATTGGCAATCAAAGTCAGCTCGGAGTGCTGAACCTGACGCACTAAATTGTCACGCCAGTTCTGGTCTTCGGTGCGTGAGTTTTCCAGCGGCGGGTTCACCAGCATCTCGCGCAGCGGCTCTATCATGCTGAAAGGCAGACAGATGTTGAATTCACCGGTCAGGTTGCCGATTTCCACGTGGAACGGCGTATTGACGACGATATCATTCGGCGACGTAGTAATGTTGGTAAACTTAACCTGCATTTCAGAACGTACATACTCTACGTCCAGCGGGTTAATGGCCTTCCATGCATCGCTGTACGCTTCAAGCGCCAGTTTGAGCATGCGGTTGATCACGCGTTGTTCAGTGTGCGTAAACTCACGGCCTTCCACTTTCGTCGGGAAGCGTCCATCACCACCGAACAGGTTATCCACGGCGATAAACACCAGGCTCGGCGAGAAGACAAACAGGCCGGTGCCGCGCAGCGGTTTCAGGTGGATCAGGTTAAGGTTGGTCGGAACGGGTAAGTTACGCGCAAACTCGTGATAGGGCTGAATGCGGATCGCGCCAACGGTGATATCCGGGCTACGACGCAGCAAGTTGAACAACCCCATGCGAAACTGACGCGCAAAACGTTCATTGATGATCTCCAGCGCTTGCAGACGCTCACGCACCACGCGGCGCTGGGTATTCGGGTCATAGGGGCGAATATCGCTATCGCCGCCCATACCCGGTTTCGGATCATCACTCTTATCGCTGTCGCCATTGAGCAGCGCATCGATTTCGGCCTGAGAAAGAATACTATCGCCCATGTCTTTACCGCAAAATGAAAGCTGTATAAAGAACGTCAGTGACTTCCTGCTTCGGCTGTCCTGGCACTAACGGCGTTGCAAGCGTCTCTTTAATCGCGGTAGCAAGCGCCTGTTTACCCTCATCGGTTGCAAGCTGTTGTGCATTCTGACGAGAGAACAACAGTAACAAGCGGCTACGCACTTCCGGCAAATATTCACTCAGTCTGGCGCGCGTTGCGTCGTCGTGCAGACGCAGCGTAATGCCCACATACAGCACACGATCGGCATCGCCCAGGTTCACAGTAAAGGTGTCCAGCGCGAAGAAAACCGGCGCTGGCGGGGGCGGAGCTTCCGCTTTTGCGCTTGCCGCAGGTTTCTGTTGCATACGCCAGTAACTATAGCCAGCTGTGGCGCATGCCGCGAGGGTGATTAACACCAGCAGCGGGATCCAGATAGAGCGCTTACGTTTTTTATTAATAGCGGAGTCAGTCATTAGATACGGGCTTCCTGTTAGTACTGCTTATGAGGTGATTATCCCGTGTCCTGCTCGCGTCAAAGCGCGGAAAAGACGGGGATAATCATGCTACCTCTGGCGTTTAGGCAAAGATGTCTACAGCGCCGTTACCGCGAGCCACAGACTGTAAGCTTGCTGGCGTCACGATGGCTGTATCATCGTCGGAACCAAAAACATCGCCGGAACCCGAACGTGAAGCGTGTTGCTGCTGTGAGGCCTGCTGTTGCTGCTGGCCGGTGAAGCTTTCGCTGCTGATGCTGCTCTGCCCAAGCTGAATACCGCTTTCAGCCAGAGACGTACGCAGCGTCGGTAACGCGGCTTCCAGTGCCTGACGAACGTGGCTGTGCGCCGAAACCATTTGCAGCTGCGCCTGGTTATCTTCCAGCTTGATGGAGATCTGCACCTGGCCCAGATCTTCCGGATGCAAACGCAGTTCAGCCGTCTGCTGGCCCTGGCGAGTGAACAGCGTGACGTGCTGGCTGATATTCTGCTGCCATTCATGGCTACCCAGCGGCGCGCTGACAACCGGTGCCGCCACAGGCGTGCTGGCCTGAGCCGCGCTGGCGCTGGTGGTCACCGGCGCCACGCTAACCGTGGTGTTGGTGGTTTGCAGCGCATTGTCGCTATCTTTCTTCGTGGCGCTGGCCGCGGCCAGTACTGCGGCCTGCTGTGAATTGTCAGCCACCTGGAAAGGCGTGTTCGCGCCCGGATCATTTTTCGCGGCGCTACGTGATAGATCGGTATCGGCTGTGGTCGAGAGTGAGCCGCTGTTCAGCGCGCGGTTAGCGGCTGCGGCAACATCTTGCGTGCTGACGCTGGTCGATTTCGCCGTCGCGGAAGCACTCAGCTGCGCAGTTTGCTGATGCGGCAGCATCGCCATCAATGCGCTGAGGCCTGCCAGTTCGTCATCGGTTGCATCACTCTTCTCATCGCCGCTTTGCGCCGTTTTGTTCAGCGCGGCGAGAACATCGCTTTTCGCGGCAGGCGTCAGGCCAGACAAGAGTTTTTGCATATCAGCAGTGGTGGCTGTACTTTCCGTCGCCCCGGCGGTGACATCGCGTTTGGCAATCTGACGCGCAAGCAGATCCGCGAGTTTCTGCGCGGGCGTTTGTGCATCTTCACCGGTGGCTGCGGTCAGGTTGCCTTTCGCCAGCTTGCCGCTTGCCAGCGCAGCCTGTAAATCAGCAAGCGTCAGCGGTTCCCCGTTCTCCTGGGTTTGTCCCTGCGTGCCGGACATCGCGCCGGTAAGCAGGGCGAGGAAATCTTGTGCCGAATCGCCGCCCGCTTTGCCTGTCTGCGCGCTGGTGGCGGTATCGGATTCAGTTACTACCAGTTTTGGCAAGGTGATCATTCTATTTTCCTCAGGGATGCGCGTTGTGCAAACTCATCCATTTTTTTCTGATCGAGGCGGTTTTCCGCCAGTAATGCTGCTGCGCTTTGCCGCTCTTGCAGCGTTTGCCAGGCCTGTAAGCGCTGTTTCTTCTCTCGCCAGCAACCCAGAGCGATATCGACTTTCTCGTTCCATTGCATCAATTGCTTACGATGCTGATCGATGGCTTTTTCCAGCGTCTGAATAAATTGCTGATAATTTTGCCAGCGCTGATTATCAATGCCCTGGCTCATGTTGTTATTCAGACTGTTGCGATACTCATGCTGATAGTCGATCAGCATTTTCAACTGCTCTTCCGCCTGCTGGCAGTTGCGACGCATTTCACCCAACTTCAGTGCCGCGTCGTCAACCTCTTTCTCAGCCAGATCTTTTAGCGTCGTTAATGCGCTGTTTTGCGTCATAAAGTCAGCTCTCCACTACCTTATACTGTCGGGAAGATCAGCTCTAAAGACTGTATAGAATCTTCCCACCCGGCACGTTCGAAGATGCCCTGTTGCAGAAAGGCTTCAAGCTGCGGCCACAATGCAATAGCTTTATCCAGCATTGGGTCACTGCCTCGCGCATACGCGCCAACGCTCACCAGATCGCGATTTCGTTGGAAGCTAGACAGCAACTGTTTGAAATTCCGGACCCTTGCGTAATGTTGTTCAGTAATTAGCGCGGTCATTGCACGGCTGATGGAGGCTTCAATATCAATCGCCGGATAATGACCGGCTTCCGCCAGACGGCGGGAAAGTACGATATGTCCATCAAGAATCGCGCGCGCAGAATCCGCGATAGGATCTTGCTGGTCATCCCCTTCAGTGAGGACGGTATAAAAAGCGGTGATCGAGCCGCCGCCGTGAATGCCGTTCCCCGCACGTTCCACCAGCGCCGGTAATTTGGCGAAGACAGAAGGAGGATAACCTTTGGTTGCTGGCGGTTCGCCGATCGCCAGCGCAATTTCACGCTGCGCCATGGCATAACGCGTCAGAGAGTCCATGATCAGAAGCACATGCTGACCGCGGTCGCGGAAATCTTCAGCAATGCGCGTGGCGTAGGCAGCGCCCTGCATACGCAACAATGGAGAAACATCCGCTGGCGCGGCGATCACTACAGAACGGGCGCGACCGTCAGCGCCAAGGATGTTCTCGATAAAATCTTTAACTTCACGGCCACGTTCACCAATAAGCCCCACGACAATCACGTCAGCCTGGGTATAACGCGCCATCATGCCAAGCAGCACACTCTTACCGACGCCGGAACCGGCAAACAGCCCCATACGTTGACCGCGACCTACCGTCAGCAGGGCGTTAATGGCGCGCACGCCAGTATCAAGCACATGCTCGATCGCCGTACGTTGCAACGGGTTAAACGGCGGCGTCATCAACGCGCCCGTTTCCCCGGTATCGGGCGCAGGCAGGCCGTCGAGCGGTTTACCTGCACCGTCGAGCACGCGTCCCAGCAGGGCAGGGCCGAGCGGCAACTGTTTGCTGCTCTGTAGACCATCGCCCACCGCACCGCGTGCATAAACGCGCGCGCCGGGCAAAATCCCTTCGACTTCTTCCAGCGGCATCAGAAACAGGCGTTGACCGTTGAAGCCGACCACTTCACTTTCCACTTCGTGGGTTTCGCCGCCTTCCTGACGTTCAATGATGCAGGTTGCGCCCAGCGGCAACTGCAAACCGGTGGCTTCCAGCACCAGGCCGGTAGCGCGGGTCAGTCGCCCGTAACGTCGCACAGAAGGGAGCTGCACCATTTTGGCTTCAAAGTTATCAAGCGTTGTCAGCCAGCGGGTCAAGCGCGCAGTCATCAAATCACTCCCGGCGCCGCCAGACGGCACAGTTCCTGCCAGCGCGTTGCAACGCTGGCATCAAGATCGCCTTCATCGGCGGAAACTTTACAGCCGCCCGGATGCAGCGTTGGGTCGCCGCGCAGACGCCAGCCGTGCAGGCTTAACGTCGCGCCGAGCATCTCTTCTACCCGTTGCAGATCGTCCGGGTGAACGCGCAGTTGCGGCTTGCCGCTGAACAGCGGCTCCTGCTGCAACAGCAGTTGAATCTGTTTGATCAGCGCACTGTTATCGACACAGGGCGTTTGTCCCAGCACCTGGCGAGCGGCTTCCAGCGCCATCTGCATCAGACGGGAGGCAATCACGCTGTCGAGCGCATCCAGGGTGTACTGGAATTCACTGACCAGTTGTTGCATCCGCGCATGAAGTGGAGCCTGCTGCTGGCGAGCCAGATTCAGCCCTTGCTCCTGGCCCTGCGCCAGCCCTTCCTGGTAACCGACATCGTGTCCCGCTTTACGTCCTTCCGCGAGTCCAGCGTTGTAACCCGCGTCGTGAGCCTGCATCTGGATCTGTGCCAGTTGCTGCTGCTGTTTTTGCTCCTCGGATAAGACGTCTTCTTCCTCGTCGGCGTCTTCTGATGCACTCTCGTTCATCAGCAGGGGAGCGAACTCGGCAGCCTGCGGGAGTGCCAGATCGTCCGGCGTCCAGACTTTCCAGGGCAATTCGTTAGACATAGGTATCCTCGCCGCTGCCAATTACCATCTCGCCGGTTTCCGCCAGACGACGAACAATAAGCAGGATCGCTTTCTGTTCGTTTTCCACCTGAGACAGACGCACCGGGCCACGGTTGGCGAGGTCGTCGCGCAGGATATCGGCAGCACGCTGGGACATGTTGCGCAGGAACTTCTCGCGCAGCGGCTGCTCGGCGCCTTTGAGGGCGATAAGCAGGGACTCGGAGTCCACTTCCTGCAGCAGGCGCTGGATACTGCGGTCGTCCACGTCCACCAGGTTTTCGAACAGGAACATCTCGTCGATAATTTTCTGCGCCAGTTCGCCGTCGAACTCGCGAACCGCAGTAATAACCGCTTCTTCCTGCTGGGTTTTCATCAGGTTGATGATCTCGGCTGCCGTTCTCACGCCGCCCATTTTGCTGCGTTTGAGGTTCTGGCCGTCGAGCAGGTTGTTCAGTACTTCGGTCAGTTCCGCCAGCGCGGCAGGCTGTACGCCGCCGAAGGTGGCGATACGCAGCATCACGTCATGGCGCATGCGCTCGTCAAACAGCGCCAGAATATCTGCCGCCTGAGAACGTTTGAGGTGCACAAGAATAGTGGCGATGATCTGCGGATGTTCGTCGCGAATAAGGTCGGCGGCGCTCTGCGGTTCCATAAAGTTGAGCGTTTCGATGCCGCTGGTGGTATCGCGGGTTTCGAGAATATCTTCCAGCAGGCTGGAAGCACGCTCTTCGCCCAACGCTTTGACCAGCACCGAACGCAGGTAGTCGTTGGCGTTGATGTTCAGCGCCGCGAACTGTTCCGCTTCGTTCTCAAACTCCTGCAATACGTCCATCAACTGTTTGTTGGAGATTTGACGCACGCTGGCCATCGCGGTACTCAGATGCTGAACTTCGCGGGCAGAGAGGTGTTTAAACACCTCTGCTGCGCGGTCTTCGCCGATGGTCATCAGCAAGATGACACTTTTGTCTGTTCCGGAAAGATTATTGCTCATGTTCGTTATTCATCCACTGGCGAATGACCAGCGCCACGACGCGCGGATCGTTATCTGACATTTCGCGAATACGCTGGCTCATCACTTCTGCGCTCAGGCGCTGGTTAGAACGACGCTGCTGGTTCACTTCGTCTTTACTCAGGCGAACTTCCACCGACTCTTCAATTTCGGCTCGTGCCTGTGCAGCTTCCTGTGCAGCTTTCGCTTCTTCCTGGCGGCGCACCAGTTGCGGACGGACCGCTTTACGCCACAACAGCCAGGCAACAATCAGTACCAGTAACCAGCGGCCTGCGGACATCAGCTGGTCGATAAACGACTGCTGCTGCCAGAACGGGAGCTGACCACCGATATCGTCCGTTGCGTTAAACGGCGAGTTGACGACGTTGAGGGTATCACCGCGTTTTTCGGTGTAACCCATCGCCTCACGGGTTAAATCTTCAATTTGTTTCAGTTGATCGGCGGTCAGTGCGGCCGTTTTACCATCTGCCAGCGTGCGGTAGTTCACCACCACGGCAACGGAGAGACGTTCAATATCACCGACATTCATCTTGGTATGACGAATGGTGCGATCAACTTCGTAGTTATTGGTTTCGCTATGCGTGGTATTACGCGGCCCTACATTGCTGCTGTTCGCAGTGGAGGTATTGGTGCCTTGCTGACCTTGCGCATTCTGCTGGTTATTCTGCGTCGTGATCGGCGCACTGTTCGCTGGCGCGGGCTGGTTAGAGAGCGCCCCCGGAACACCGCCAGGATACTGGCCGCCAATCTGTTCGCTGGTGTTTACCTGGCGTGAACGCAGAACCGCCTGCGCCGGATCGCCGCCGTTCGGGCTGTACTGCTCTTCCGTTTGCTCTTTATTGGCGAAATCGAGTTGAGCGGTAACCTGCGCGTGTACGTTGCCATTACCGACGATAGGGCCAAGGATGGCTTCGATACGGCGCTGGATACGGCCTTCAACGTCAGCGGTATATTTCAGCTGAGCGTCGTTCAGATCGCGACCGGCTGTCCCGGCCTGCGTTAACAGACGACCGCCCTGATCAACGACCGTTACGTTACCCGGCGGCAAACCTGCCACTGCGCTGGAAACCAGATGTACTATCGCGCTGATCTGGCCGTCATCCAGGGCGCGACCCGGTTGAAGATTAACGGTGACAGAGGCGGAAGGAGATTTTTGTTCGCGAACAAACAGCGATGGTTTCGGCATGGCGAGGTGCACGCGGGCACTTTTCACCGGGCCAAGTGTTTCGATGGTGCGGGCCAGTTCACCTTCCAGCGCACGCTGGTAGTTCACTTGCTCGCTAAATTGACTGATACCGAATTTTTCCTGATCCAGCAGTTCAAAACCCACTGCGCCGCCTTTCGGCAGACCCTGTTGCGCCAGACGCAAGCGCAGTTCATGCACTTTATCCGCCGGAACTTCAATCGCTCCGTTGCCATCGGCAAAGCGGTAAGGGATATTCATTTGGGTCAACTGCGTGACAATGGCTCCGCCATCCTGGTCGGATAAGTTGCTGAATAACGTCCGGTAATCCGGGCTCTTGGCCCACAGCACCATAGCAACAACGATGGCGACGGCTGCTGCGGCGGCCACCATTAAAGGGATTTTGGGGTTCGCGCGTAAGCGGTTAAGCCACTCAAGAGATTTATTCTGCGGTGCAGTTGTTGCAGTCGCACTCATTGCGCACCTCGTAACTCTGGGTGGATGTTGTTATTTGAGTTGAGAAACAAAACAGACTCCCGGGTCGGCAAACTCGACATTTATCCATTAACATGGCAATGCCATTATTTGATGATTCCCAATTTTCTATGCGCCAAATAACCTGGTTTTTTGTCGCTATTTACCGCCATTATCTCATTGACAAGCTGTTAACCTTGTCCAGTATCAAACCATCCGGGGAAAAATAATGGCTATACAGGGCATTGAAAGCGTCATCAGCCAGTTGCAGGCAACTGCCGGCGTTGCGCGCAATCAGAGCGTGGAGAGCGAACCGACAATCAGCTTTGCCGGGCAACTGCATGCTGCGCTGGATCGCATCAGCGACACGCAAAACGCAGCACGTGTGCAGGCAGAGAAATTCACACTCGGCGAACCGGGCGTGGCGTTGAATGACGTGATGACCGATCTGCAAAAATCGTCCATTTCGTTGCAAATGGGCGTTCAGGTGCGTAATAAACTGGTGTCTGCTTATCAGGACATCATGAATATGCAGGTTTAGGCCTGACTGATTTTGCATTTTGCTACCGGTCGGCGCTTTTCGCGTGGCATGGGGGCAACGTAAGAACCTCGCTCTGGCGGGGTTTTTCTCTATGTGCGGCGGCAGGATTTTGTGCGGGCGTTAAAACCGGTCGTTAAATGCCGACCGGTATCCACTGAGGTTGCTGATTTCAGGCGTAAGCAGGTTTGTCTTGCTTGAAGATCTTGCTGCAATGGGGGCACATCAGTGCTGAACCTTTCTGGACTCGGGTGAAGCTATGTTCTGACTGCATAGCGCAGTGAGGGCAGGTACATTTGGTAAGAAAGTTGCGATTGTTTTTTGAATCTTTCCGTGGTGGCATAGAGTAATTCCTGATGAATGGGCTGCAACAATACACTATCCCAATACATATAGCCCGTAATGATTTCCCTGCGGGCAAAACGCTGGTACGAGGAATTACCGTAGCCTGGCGCTGATAACCGGTAATCTCTTTGAATGAAAAATACTCACTGGCGTTGCACCGGCAAATATTATGTCGTGCCCTGGGTAATGAGCGGCCGCCTTCCGTAGCGCTTTTCGTAAATATTTATCCCGCTGAAATAATTAATTCTTGCCCTGTCTTAATGATCTTTACAAAAAGCTAACTTCAATTGCATACACTAGCAACCCTAAAATTAGCTGACGCGGAGGGCAACTATGTACCGTAAAACTTGCCAGATTGACACTATTCTGGCCGATCTTAATTATTCTGTTGATGCCCATTATGACTGGCTGGTGAATATGTTTTCCTGTGTGGTAAATAATGCCTTTGAACAGCCAGATATTATTTATCCGTGCGCGCATAAACACTGTCGTGTTGGAACCTGGCTGCATCATCACCAACCGATGGGAGAGGAGGAATCTTCATGTATTCAGGCAATTAGCGAGGCACATATGCGCATGCATGACAGTGGTCGCCAGATGATGCTCGCCATCCAGAATAAAACCGTGACGGCCGAACATTTCACCGACTTTAAACAGCATCTGGCTCTGTTTTCCAGCGCGGTGACAACCTATAAAAGTTATTTATTAAATATGCGCAGCGGGATCGATATTCTCACCGGCTTGCCAGGCAGAAGAATGCTGGATGAAACATTTGTACAGCAATTAATACGCACCCCGGAACAAAATATTTACCTGTTATTACTGGATATCGATCGCTTTAAAAATATTAACGATACTTACGGCCATCTGATTGGCGATAGCGTATTGCGCGGTCTCGCTCAGCTATTACGCGACGGCATCCGCGATGACGATAATGCGTACCGCTATGGCGGTGAGGAATTTATCATTTTGCTACGTGCTCCTTCGGATAAAGATGCCTGTCTGACCGGGCTGCGGCTGTGCAATACCATTGCCGACACCACCCTGAATTGTGACGATCAAGCACTGCATATTACGGTCACTGTTGGGTTAACCAAAGTCCAGGCCAAAGAGTCACTGGACGAGGCGGCAAAACGTGCCGATGCGGCGATGTATCGCGGTAAGCAGACCGGGCGCAACCGCTGCATGTTTATGGATGAGTGGGGCGAGATCCACCATTTCGTCGGTTGAGCGTTATCGGTTGCTGGCTCACCATTTGCAGGTGAGCCAGCCTGTTGCGTTACTTCTGAATCAAGTAGCGGATGGTCGGGCCATCCTGCTGGATATCCAGCACGGTATAACCGTGGTTGCGGGCATCCAGCGGAATGTTATTGATTGACTGCGGGCAGTCGCTCACCACCTCCAGAATCTCCCCTTTTTTGAGTTGTGGCATCGCTTCGAGCGTGGCTACCGCCGGATAAGGGCAGGGTTCACCGCTCATATCGAGGCGGTAATCGGGCACAATGTTCATGCAGTCTCCTTCACGGGCGCCGGTGTTTTGCGGCGAAAGAAATGTTTTTCCCAGCCAATGACAAACAGCAGCGCGGCCAGTAACAACGCATAGGTCACCAGCAGGCCGCCGAGCGGGCCAAAGGTGTTCAGCAAGTTGATTTTATCCCAGTGGGTGGCGAGGGAAGGGGATAAGTCATCCCAGAACCAGGCCAGGATCGTCGAGCCGATAACGTTGCCCAGCCCGACCCACCAGTAATGCACCTGACCTTCGACTGCGCGGTACATCCAGCCGGTTTCACAACCGCCTGCCAGCACAATCCCGAAGCCAAACAGCAGCCCGCCGAGTACCGCATTCGGCCCGGCCCACATGATTTTGGGTTCCATCCCCAGTTGCACATAGCTGAAGATGCCGATCGCGCTCGCCGCCATACCAAAAATAATCGCTTTTGCCATCATGGTACGCCCGGTGATCCACATATCGCGGAATGCGGAGGTGAAGCAGATTTGCGCCCGCTCAATCAGTAAACCAAAACCGACACCAAACAGCATCGCCAGCCCCAGTTTCGGCTGATTCATCGCCGTCAGCAGCGCCCAGCCCACCATGCCGATAAACACCAGCATACCGATGCGGAAGCGGCGTTTTGCCTGCTCCGGTTTTTGTGTCAGCGGTGAAGCGGCAGAAACTTTCTGCATCTTTACCGCAATGCGGAACATGGGCAGCAGCGTAAAGCGCGCGCCGAACCATGAGCCAATCGCCGTGGCAACGGCAAAGAACCAGGCATGCAGCGAAAATTGTGGAATGCCAGTGAAGAAGGCGGCAAGGTTACAGCCCATCGCCAGCCGGGCGCCGAAACCGGCAATAATGCCGCCAGCAATGGCCTGGGCGATGCGAATGCGACTGTGCGGAAAACGTAGCTTGACGTTATTCGCCCACAGCGCGGCGGCAAAACAGCCGCCAAACATACCGATGATCATCATGCCATCAATACGCGTCAGCGGCGTGCCGTCCAGATGGATCAATTTGAAGTATCCCCACTCTTCTGTATGAACGCCCGCCAGTTGCAACAACTGGCCGCCCCAGCGGGTGAATTCGCCCGTCACCGCCCAGAAAGTGCCAGTGATGCCGAAATAGTAGGTGGAGAGAATACCGGCGGCGATAACGGCCGGAATCGGGGACCAGAAGCGAATCAGGAAACGCTCCTTAAAGGATTGCCATGACATAGTGAAAACCTCTGAACTCAGAAGGCAGTAATTAAAGAAGGCGAATGATACACGTGGCAAATGACAAACTAACGCAAAAAGGGCGTAAACCCTGGTGCAGATCAAACTTCTTCGCGCCGGAGAAGGGTGGCGATGATAATGCTTTAATGCCACAATATTTTTTTCTTCGCGATCGGGATAAATAATGAAAAAGCGAGTGATTATTGGCGCGGCGCTACTGCTCAGCGGCTGCGTACAGGTGGATGATTACAACGCGGTGGTAAAACAGCCTGCACCGTCAGGTCTGGCGGGTTACTGGCAATCGGCAGGCCCGCAGAGCAAACTGGTCAGCCCGGAAGCAATAGGCAGCCTGATTGTCACGCCCGAAGGGGACACGCTGGATTGCCGTCAGTGGCAGCGGGTCATTGCCGTACCGGGCAAACTGATGCGTGATGGCAGCACGTTATATAACGTGACGCAAAAACGGGATATTTACCCGCTCGACCACGAAGGTAATACACTGGAATTTGATGGCATGACGCTCAAACGCGTCGATAAACCGACGGTTGAGTGCCAGAACGCGCTGACTGCCGCCGGGCTGGACATCAGCAAATAAGGTAGCGCCGGGTGCTACTGCCCGGCACATTACGTCCCCTTCCTTTTTTCCCTACGCAGATATCGCGGATGTTTGTGGATTTTACGCACGGGATCACGCCTGCATTGGCGACAGCCTGCATTTTTAGTGGAAGGTAAAAACTGGGGGGATAGCAAGGAAAACCCGTTGCCATGTTCCTGAGACTCGGGAAACAGGGGTAACAGGAGAGAACAGTGCGGGCGAGGTGTTTAAAACGTCACCCGCCTGTTCTGAGATTAGATCTCATTCGGGAAGAGTATATTTCCAGAGAGGCGTCCATATGTCGAATGCAGGTTATGTTGTCGAGATGTCTGTCTAACCAATGTCCGCAGTTCATCCATTCGTTCGTTTAACAGTTCTTTCAGCACAACTTCGTTATCCAGAATTTGCTTCAGCAGCGGCCGAATTTGCGCCTGCAACTGAGGCGCAATTTCTCCGGCATCCTGGAACTGTGCTAACTTCTCCACAGCGTTAATGTACTTCACTTCATGTTCGATGAGTTCGTCCCAACGCCCTTCCTTCGCGAGGTTAAGCATGGTGCGGCTGGCGACCAACAGCTGCTGATAGTGGTGGAGCAACCCGAGATTTGCTTCCATTAGTAAGTGTCCCGCGAGTTTTGATTATTGGGGCCAATTTCTTTCCAGGCATCAGCGATGTTGCTCAACAACTTCGATACTTCATCAATGGCGGAGAGGTCATTGTGGAGATTTGCCTGTAAAAGACGTCGTGTCATGTAGTCATAAAGACTGTCCAGATTTGCGGAGATCTCACCACCGGCTTCGTGATTAAGACCGGCCCGCAAGCCGTTGGTAATGATATTTATAGCCTGTGAAAGCGCCCGTCCTTTACCGGGAATATCTCCCTGCTCAATCAGGATCGCGGCCTTTTTCATGGCGCTCAAGGCGCCATCAAAAAGCAACACCACGAGTTGATGTGGGCTGGCACTCAGAACGGCGCTTTCCACGCCGACCTGGGCATAAGCCTGAGTTCCCGATTTCGTATACATGTCAAACCTCAACTGATGGTTTATGCACTCATAGCATTGAACTGCTGGGTCAAATAGTTACCGGTTGTCGTCAGAGAAGAAACCAGCTGACTTAAACTGGTGAACTGTGTTTTGTAACGCGCCATGGTTGCGGTGATCTGATCATTGACCTGGTCATACTGATCGGACAGCTGTTTCAGGGTTTTGTTGATCCCGTCGGTCGCATTCTGCACGGTACCATCGGTACCTAAAAAATCGTCCAGCAGGTTGCTTGCCTGCGTGGCGAAGCCGGTGGTTTTACCGTCGCCGGACAGGAAAGAGATCACGTCCGCTGACTTTTCATTCAACGCTTTATTAAGTTTGGTGCTGTCAACGGTCAGCTTACCGGTCGTATCCTGAGTCACACCCAATTGCGACAGAATGGAGAAGCTTCCTCCGTCACTCTGAGAGGACGACAACATAGAGCGCAGACGCGTCTGAATGTTGCGCAGCGTACCGTCGCCCAGCAGGTCGCCGTTCGAGCTGTCCTGCGAATCACTGCCCTGATCCACTGCTGTATATTTGGTCTGGTTAGCAATGGTCGTTTGCAGCGAGTTGTAGGCATCAACAAACGCCTGAATCGCGTCGGTCATCGGCTGGTTGTCTTTGGTTACCGTCAACGTTTCCGGGCTGCCAACGTTGGTTTTATTCAGCGTCAGCGTGACACCTTCCGGCGCATCTGTAATCGTGTTGCTGCTGCGGGTAATTTCAATCCCGTTAATTTTCAGCTTCGCATCAGACGCAGCAACCTGCTGTGTCATCACGTTGCTCGCGCTGCTGGTATTCGTCGAGTCATAGCTGATGTACTGTGCCAGTTGCGTATCATTCGTGGTGATCGTCATCTGGTTAGCCGTACCGCTGTCACGTGAAGTCAGTGCCAGGTAATAGCTGTTGTCATCTGCTTTAATAATACTCGCAGTTACGCTGCCTTGCTGTTTGTTAATGGCATCGCGAATGTCCGACAGACTGGTTTGATCGCTGTTCAGCGTCACGGTCATCGGATTCGTTTGCCCAGGCTGAGTGATCGTAATGGTACGAGAACTCAGGCTGCTGTCGCCTAAATCAGTATCTTTGCTGGCCACTTTCGGGCTGAGCAGAGATTGAGAAGCTGCCAGCGAAGACACCTCGACCGAGTAAGTTCCCGCCGCGGCATCATTGGCCAGCGTAGCAGTGAACGCGGTGTTAGTGCTGGATACTTTTGTCGATGCGATGCTTGACGTATCTTTCAGCGCATTAGCAGCAGTTTGCAGCTTAGTCAGGGAGGTTTGCACCACGCCCCAGGCTGTCAGCTTGGCTTTATACGAAGTCTGCTGAGTGGTAATTGGCGTCAGCTTTGTTTGTTCAGCTGTCTGCAAATTGTCATACAACGTGTTCAGATCCAAGCTTGTGCCTGCGCCGAGCGAACTAATACTTGCCATATCTTCATCCTTCAGTTTTAGACAATCACTGTGTGGATTATCGGCAGCGACTGCGAAAAGATTAGAGGTTTTTTTTTAAAGCAATGGCGAAATAAAGCCAAAGAATAGCGGGCAGTTTGTGGCTTTAAAAAATTAAAGTTTTTCTCTAAAGGTTGGTCAGTGACGGTCGATAACCTGGAAGACGGTAAGAACGCCGTAGGCAGATGCCTGAATCTGATAACTTTTTTATTTAAAGGAATTACATCATGGCTGTTATTAATACTAACACCCTGTCGCTGACGACTCAGAACAACCTGACCAAATCTCAGGCTTCTCTGGGTACCGCTATCGAGCGTCTCTCTTCCGGTCTGCGTATCAACAGCGCGAAAGATGACGCTGCTGGCCAGGCGATTGCTAACCGCTTTACTTCCAACATCAACGGTCTGACCGTTGCTGCCCGTAACGCCAACGACGGTATCTCCCTGTCGCAGACGGCTGAAGGCGCGTTGAGCGAAATCAACAACAACCTGCAGCGTATCCGTGACCTGACCGTTCAGGCGCAGAACAGCTCCAACTCTGCTTCTGACATCGACTCCATCCAGGCTGAAGTTAACCAGCGTATGGAAGAGATCAACCGTGTTACCACCCAGACCGACTTCAACGGTATCAAAGTGCTGAACACCGGTTCCGGCTCCAGTAGCTACAACTTCCAGGTTGGCGCGAAAGACAACGAAACCATCTCCATCAGCCTCAGCTCTTCTGATTCCTACAACCTGTACAACGCCACTGGCGCAACCTTCCAGACCACCGGTCAGACCATCAACGGTACTGCCCGCGCCACTGCGGCTGAAGGTTTCGACGTACTGAGCGGTACTGTAAGCTCCGGTGGTACTGTTGACGGTAGCCCGCTGGCAGATATCGATGCGGCAATCAAAGCGGTTGACTCCCAGCGCAGCCTGCTGGGTGCGTCCCAGAACCGTTTCGAATCCACCATCACTAACCTGAACAACACCGTGAACAACCTGACGTCTGCCCGCAGCCGTATTCAGGACTCCGATTACGCGACCGAAGTATCGAACATGTCCCGCGCGCAGATCCTGCAGCAGGCCGGTTCTTCTGTTCTGGCTCAGGCCAACCAGGTTCCGCAGACCATGCTGTCCCTGCTGCGTTAATCGCAAAATTAGTAATAAAGAAGGGCGCCGCTTGTCGGCGCCTTTTTTATTTGCGTTAAAAACCTGGCACCGCAAAAAAATAAAAAAATCGCTAAAGAGTTTATTACCCCCGTCGATAACAATTTTGACGGTGATGAAGCCGCTGGCGCATACCGGAATATAAATTTCTCAATGAAGGATAATTATCATGGCTGTTATTAATACTAACACCCTGTCGCTGACGACTCAGAATAACCTGACTAAGTCTCAGGCTTCCCTGGGTACTGCGATCGAGCGTCTCTCTTCCGGTCTGCGTATCAACAGCGCGAAAGACGACGCTGCTGGCCAGGCGATTGCTAACCGCTTTACTTCCAACATCAACGGTCTGACCGTTGCTGCCCGTAACGCCAACGACGGTATCTCCCTGTCGCAGACGGCTGAAGGCGCGTTGAGCGAAATCAACAACAACTTACAGCGTATCCGTGACCTGACCGTTCAGGCGCAGAACAGCTCCAACTCTGCTTCTGACATCGACTCCATCCAGGCTGAAGTTAACCAGCGTATGGAAGAAGTTAACCGCGTTACCACCCAGACCGACTTCAACGGCATCAAAGTGCTGAACACCGGTTCCGGTACCAGCAGCTACAACTTCCAGGTTGGCGCAAAAGACGGCGAAACCATCTCCATCAGCCTGGATTCTTCGGATTCCTACAACCTGTACAACGCCACTGGCGCAACCTTCCAGACCACCGGTCAGACCATCAACGGTACTGCACGTGCGACTGCGGCTGAAGGTTTCGACGTACTGAGCGGTACCGTAACCTCCGGTGGTACTGTTGACGGTAGCCCGCTGGCAGATATCGATGCGGCAATCAAAGCGGTTGACTCCCAGCGCAGCCTGCTGGGTGCGTCCCAGAACCGTTTCGAATCCACCATCACCAACCTGAACAACACCGTGAGCAACCTGACGTCTGCTCGTAGCCGTATTCAGGACTCCGATTACGCGACCGAAGTATCGAACATGTCCCGCGCGCAGATCCTGCAGCAGGCTGGTTCTTCCGTACTGGCTCAGGCCAACCAGGTTCCGCAGACCATGCTGTCCCTGCTGCGTTAATCGCAAAATTAGTAATAAAGAAGGGCGCCGCTTGTCGGCGCTTTTTTATTTTATATATTGTTTTTTTTGCCGACGAAAATTACATAAAAAAGATAAAAAGCATTAAAGAGTTCGGCGACAGCGTCGATAACAATTTAGACGGTGATGAAGCCGCTGGCCCATGCCGGAAAATAAATTTCTCAATGAAGGATAACTATCATGGCTGTTATTAATACTAACACCCTGTCGCTGACTACTCAGAATAACCTGACCAAATCTCAGGCTTCTCTGGGTACTGCGATCGAGCGTCTCTCTTCCGGCTTGCGTATCAACAGCGCGAAAGACGACGCTGCTGGCCAGGCGATTGCTAACCGCTTTACTTCCAACATCAACGGCCTGACCGTTGCTGCCCGTAACGCCAACGACGGTATCTCCCTGTCGCAGACGGCTGAAGGCGCGTTGAGCGAAATCAACAACAACTTACAGCGTATCCGTGACCTGACCGTTCAGGCGCAGAACAGCTCCAACTCTGCTTCTGACATCGACTCCATCCAGGCTGAAGTTAACCAGCGTATGGAAGAAGTTAACCGCGTTACCACCCAGACCGACTTCAACGGCATCAAAGTGCTGAACACCGGTTCCGGTACCAGCAGCTACAACTTCCAGGTTGGCGCAAAAGACGGCGAAACTATCTCCATCAGCCTGGATTCTTCAGATTCCTACAACCTGTTCAACGCGACAGGCGCAACAGCGTCTACCGGTGGCGTGGTTAACGGCAACGCACGTGCGACTGCGGCTGAAGGTTTCGACGTACTGAGCGGTACTGTTGATGCCACTGGCGGCACCAACGGCGGCCCGCTGGCAGATATCGATGCGGCAATCAAAGCGGTTGACTCCCAGCGCAGCCTGCTGGGTGCGTCCCAGAACCGTTTCGAATCCACCATCACCAACCTGAATAACACCGTGAGCAACCTGACGTCTGCTCGTAGCCGTATTCAGGACTCCGATTACGCGACCGAAGTATCGAACATGTCCCGCGCGCAGATCCTGCAGCAGGCCGGTTCTTCCGTACTGGCTCAGGCCAACCAGGTTCCGCAGACCATGCTGTCCCTGCTGCGTTAATTCGTAACGGATTAAAAAAGGCATCTTCGGATGCCTTTTTTTATGTCCAATCGTCAGATATAGCGCCTTTTCTACTGGCTGTTTTTCCTCTCAATCTTTTCTCGCTCCCCCACAATATTGCATAACGACAGAAACGCCCTTTGATAGCCCCGGCCAACAGGCCCGGCGTGCTGAGGATGAGAGATGCGAAGCCTATTAATTAGCGTTGATAAATTTGACGCCTTTACGCCCCATACCAACGAATTACTCGATATTGCCGATGTGCTGCTGGCACAGAACTGGCGGGTAGATCTCATCACCAGTAGTGCAGGAAAGGCACTGAACGCGGAGATCGATCGCCTGAAGGCGACAGGGCGCTTTGGGTTGGTGACCGACCAGCAGGGTGAGCCAGACACGCAATATGATGTTATCTGGATCTATCGCGGTTTCTTCAGCGATAAACTGCTCGATGCGATCGCTACTGAACGTCTCCGCGGCGCGATGATTTTCCGCCATTTCAACGACTATAACGATCTCTATATTCCCTGGGGCGTGGCGCTGGAAAACCAGTTCGCAGCGCTGACGCTTGATCTCTCGCCGCGCACTTCCGCGCTGCTGCTGCAAACCGGTGTGGAAAGCACTCAACTGAAAAACTTGCCGTGGACGGTTCCGGCGCGTTTCAGCCAGTATGTGCGCACCCGCGAATCGTCGACGCTGGCGCGCGCAGTCTACATTGCGCCGAAAATGTCGGCGGAGATGTACGAAGTACAGCAGCGTGCCCGCGAAGCTGGCGTTCAGATAGACTGGCTGGATCTTAACCAGCAAGCGCAGCGCATCGATCCGGCCTGGCTGGAACACTATGACGTCGTGATCGGCAATGATGATAGCGTGGCGAAAGCGTTGACGCTGGGGATCCCGCTGTTCCTGGTGAACGAGGGCTATGTCGAAGGCTATCTGAACGACGCGAACGTCGCCCGCCATGAAGCCGAGCATTTCTGTGCGCTGTCGCTGCGCAACTGCCCGGATGCCGATGAGTGGGTTGAGATGCTGCAAAGCGGCTACGCCAGCGCACTGGCGTGGACTCAGGCGCAGCGCGCGGATCTGGCGGCGAAATGGTCGCTGGAGACCGCGCTGGATGCCATCGTAAATGCGCCGCTGGTAGCGAAGACACGCCAGCTTGATGAAAAATCCCGCTATGCGCTTAATTTTCACAGTAAAGCGGTGCTGGCACAGCAGCAAACCTCCGATTACTCCTTTACCCGTTGGCTGGACGATCGCCAGATCAGCGAAGCGCGGCGGGAAGCACTGCTCACTTTTGCCCGGGCGTACCCGGATAAAGCCAGCATTGGCGTGATTATCCTTGGTGACAATCAGGCCAGCGCACGCACGCGGGCGTCGGTGGAAAGCCAGTCGCTGACGGCCGTCAGTCTTGATGTGATTGCCGATGATACCGCATGGCCTGCTGCGGCCAATGCGCTGCTGCAAGCGCGTAGCGCCGAAGCGATGTTGCTGATCCCCGCAGGTTTTACGTTGCGTGACGACGCGCTGCTGCGTTTTGCTGAGCAACGTATGAACCAGCAAAATGCCGGGCTGTTTTACTGTGATGAAATGACGCGGGCGGAAAACGGCGAACCGGTATTCACCCTGCGTCCAGGCGTCAATATCGATCTGTTGCGCGGTGTGCCTTATATCGGTCAGACGGTACTTTTTTCGCGGGAAATTGCCTTGCAGGTGGGTGGATTCAGCGGTCATTATCCCCACGCGGCGCATATCGATTTGCTGTGGCGCTTTGTCGAAGGGCAGGGTGCAGGCGCCGTGGGGCGTGTGGCGGAAGTGCTGGTGGAAAACCCGCATCCGGTAACCCACTGGAGCGAGGCCGCAGACGTGGTCGCTGAATGCGAGCAGGCGTTACTGGCGCATCTGCAACGGCTGGGGATTAACGCCACGCTGGAAGAGGGATTAGCGGAGAACATTAAACGCCTGCGCTATCAGTGGCAGGCGACGCCGCTGGTGTCGATCATTATTCCGACCCGCGATCGCTTTGCGCTGCTGAAGCGCTGCATTGAAAGTCTGATGGAAAAGACCCGCTATCAGCACTATGAGCTGCTGATTGTTGATAACCAGTCGGTGGAGGAGGATGCCTGCCGTTTCCTCAACGATCTGGCGGCGCTGGGGCTCGATCAGGTGCGCATTCTGCGCTACGACGCGCCCTTTAACTTCGCTGAAATCAATAATGCCGCCGCGCAACAAGCGCGTGGCGATGTGCTGGTGTTCCTCAATAATGACTGCGAAATTATCGACGGTAACTGGCTGGATGCGCTGCTTGAACATACGCTGCGCCCGGAAGTGGGGCTGGTGGGCGCGCGACTGGAGTATCAGGACGGCCGCATTCAACATGGCGGCTATTTAGTCGGCGTGCAGCACGGTGTTGATGTCGCCTTCGATGGCGCTGACGGGCAGAGCAATGGTTTTCAGCACTTTCTGAAAACGCCGCGTAACCTGGCTGCGGTGAGCGCCTCCTGCATGATGGTGCGTAAAGAAGTTTTCTTCTCCTTAAACGGCTTTACCCAGGAGCGTTATCCCCTCTATTTCGCCGATGTGGATCTGGGGTTGCGCGCGCAGCAGCAGGGATATCTCAATGTCTGGACGCCTTACGCCCGCGTGAAACATATGGGCGGCGCGACACGTTTATTCGGCAACAAAATTGGCGTGCAGGAGCGTCCGTTGTTGCAGGACTATACGACGCTGCGCGGTGAGTGGCAGCAGGGGTTGCTGAATGAACCTTCGTACCATCCGCTGATGCAGAAGATGGGCAAAGCCTTCACGCTGAGCGCAAGTATTGCGCGGTTGCACCAGCCGCTGCCTGGCCGCCCATTGCCGGTGGTGTTAGCCCATCACATCAACTGGGTCGGTGGCGGCCATCACCGGGTGATGCAACCGTTCAAAGCGCTGGAACGCCATTTGATGATCGAAGGCGGGCTGACGAACACCATTCCCGGCCTGATGGAAGCGGCGCAAATGCGGCCGGATGTGATTCTGCTTGAGCTGATCACCGGCAGCCGCTTCCCGGATATCATGAAGCAGTTACGCGATGTCAGCGGCGCGAAAATCGTGCTGGAATATGATGATTACCTGCTGAACGTGCCAATGAAAAACGGTAACCGTCAGCACTTCCCGCCGCAAATGCTGAAAAACTTCCGCAAAGTGATGGACACCGCCGACTGGGTTGTCGTTTCTACTGCGCCGCTGGCTGAAGCCTACAGCCGATTCCACAGTGATATTCGCATTGCGCAAAACCGCCTGGCACCGAATCAGTGGGATCACCTGCTCAGCGCCCGTGGAACCGGGAAAAAAGTGCGCGTCGGTTGGGCCGGAGGCAGCTCGCATACTGGCGATCTGGAGATCCTGTTGCCGCTGATCAAAGAGCTGGAAGGGCAGGTGGAGTGGGTGTTTATGGGCATGAAGCCGCGCAACGTGCTTTGCGAATTCCACCCCGGTGTACCGTTTGAAATGTACCCGGAGAAACTGGCCAGCCTGAATCTCGACCTGGCGCTGGTGCCGCTGGAAATCAACCAGTTCAACGAATGTAAGAGCAACCTGCGTTTGCTGGAGATTGGCACCTGCGGCGTGCCGATCATCGCCACCGACATTGAGCCTTATCGCTGCAATCTGCCGGTGACGCTGGTGGCGAACCGCTTTAAAGACTGGATGAACGCGATTCAGGCGTACATTCACGATCCGGCGTTGCGCGAGCGGCAGGGTGATGCGCTGCGTGCCGCCGTGCGCAGCGACTGGTATCTGCGGGATGCCGGGCTCGATGACTGGCGTCAGGGCTGGTTACCGGCCGACAAGTAAAAGAAAAGGCGCTGCGAAGCGCCTTTTTTGTTGCCATCGGCTGTTATGCCCGGAGAAACATTAATCCGGTAACCAGAGTTGCGCCTGGCGCAGCAGGCTTTCGCCGTTCCACATACCGTTTTCCAGCACGTACAGACGCAAATTATCGCCAAGTTGTGCCGCCATCGCCGCATCAAGCAGATGGTTTTCAATGGCTTCGCGCCAGCTTCTTGCGCGATTTTCGACGCGCGTAACGCCAGCAATGCTCTGTGTGCTGATGATATCGCTGCAAATCACCGGCACACCGCAGGCGCCATATTCAAGCAGACGTACCGGGCTAAGCGCCCGGTTCCACGGCGTATCGGCCAACGGTTCCACGGCGAGATCGAGATTCAGGCTGGCCAGCTTTTTCGCAAAATGCTGCGGGCGAACCGGGGCATGGAATTCGCTGACCCACTCCTGAAGGGAAGGCGGACAGTAGCCATAGAACACCCATTCAACCCGATCGGCTAACTGGCTGACCAGCTTATGAATCAGTTCCAGATCGCCGGTATTCGCCGCGGTTCCGCACCAGCCTATGCGCGGTTTCTTACCCATGCCACGCTGGCTGGATAACCCCGACCATTGCTGTGGCGAAAGTAGCGTTGGCATCACGCGGATGTCGTTGTGCAGCCCTGCGCACTGTTCGGCCAGCTCGTTACTGGCGACGATCAGGCGATCCACATGCGCCAGCGTACCGCGCAGCGCGGCGAAAATATCCTGTGGCAGATCGTTACGTTCCTCGGCATTGACCGGTAAGCCAGGCAACCAGCAATCCAGATCGAAGATTTTAAACATCGATGCTGCCTGCGGCAGACGGCGCAACCACTCCTGCGCGCCATCACTGATTTGTCGATGGACGATCAGGGCATCCGGCGCAAAACGACTGATATCGGTATAGGTGCTGGGATGATAATTAATTTGCCCTTCGACGACGCCCGCGCTATTCAGTAATGCTAACGGCGCATCGAGGCGCAACCGGCTGCCGGGCTGGCTTTGCAATGGAAAGGCGATCAAACGTGGCAACGGCTTCCAGTGCAACGGCTGCCAGCTTTTATTACTGCTGGCTTCAAACTGGAATCCCGCGCCATCCAGCGACAGATTAGGGTTATAGGCCGGATCGTTGGCGATAAGCGGCATCCATTTGGCGTACATGGTGTCCTGTTCGGCCATAAAGCGCTGGCGTTTTTTCTCCTGCACGGTCTTATCGACCTTCTTCTGGCTGACGCTGCCTTCGTGCATGACGAGGGCATGCGGCGTCCACACCGTTAAATAGCCCGCTTCACGCACTTTCAGGCACAGATCGACATCGTTATAGGAGACAGTGAAGTTCTCTTCATCGAGCCCGCCGACCTGTTCATAGACTGATTTGCGGATTAACAGACACGCGGCAGTGACCACGTTGTAATTCTGGTCAACCAGCAGACGATTCATATAACCGGCGCGGTTGTTTTCGCTGCCGATAAAGGGATGATCCGCCGGGCCACGCAGCCCCAGCACCACGCCCGCATGCTGGACTTTACCGTCCGGGTAGAGCAGCTTCGCGCCGGTGATCCCCACTTCCGGGCGTAACCCATGATTCAGCATATGATCCAGCCAGTTTTCGCTGATCACTGCCGTATCGTTATTCAGTAATACCAGGTATTCACCGCGCGCTTCCCGCGCGGCCATATTGTTGATAGCAGAATAGTTAAACGGATGTGGATAGCGCAATACGCGAATGCGTTCAGGATCGATAGTTGAGATCCCCTCCAGCCACTGCAATGCTTCCGGGGTCTCGCTGTTGTTATCAACAATCAGCAGTTCGTAATTCCGGTAACGCGTCTTCTCCAGCAGGCTGGTGACGCAGGTACTCAGAATAGTAAGCTGATCTTTGGTCGGGATAATAATCGAGACCAGCGGTTGTTGCTGATGGTTATAACGCAGGGCATACAGCCCCGGATGGGTAGCCACTACAGTACCCTGTGCATAGCCGCGATTGTGCAGATGCTGGGTTAAAATCGCCTGTTCTTCCGGTTGGCTGACCTGCACTGGCGGATGGCCAACCACAAACGGTTCCGGCAGATGACCAGCAAAGCCCATCCCTTTTTGTTCAATCAGACGAACAATAAACTCGAACTGCCAGGCCTGCGGATACGTCGGGTTAAACCCACCCGCTGCCAGAATCGCTTCACTGCGGAAAATCCAGTGGCGAGCCATCTCTGCCGGGTAGCTGAGCAGTAAATCGAGGTTGAAATCCGGGCGCATCGCCGTGGTGACAATTTCGCCGTTCTGCATGTAGAACTCATCGCCATAAATCGCATCGCAGGCGGAGGCGCCATCCAGCGCCAGATCGAACATCAGCATGCCGCTCTCAAGCAGCACTTCACCGGCATCCATGAACATCACCCAGTCAGACGGCTGGCTGGCGATGTACTGATTGATGATACCAATCTGATTATCTTGTCGCACGATGAGCGTCGGTGCAGGAAGAGCGGCGCTCTGCTCCGTGATGACCACCGGATTTAGCGTCAGCCCAAACCCGGCGTAGCGTTGCAGGCTTTGCAGTGTTGACGTGACAGCATCAGGATGATGTCCGTACTGCGAGATAAAAACGGTTAACGTTTGCTGCGTGTTGCGCGCCTGTTGGAAAGCTTCCACCAGCGGCCGGAACTGCGGTTGCAGGCGGCGTTCGTCGAGCCATTTGTTGATTTTGTTGCTGTAGAACCGGCGCACGGAGACTTGTAGAGAGTTATGCAGTGCATGCAGCAGGTTTTCCGTCTGGAAACGCTGCTCGCCGTGCATCAGCGCGACTTTGACCTTTTCATTCTCTTCTTTATTACCGCTGTACCAGCCCAGTTCTCTGACAATTTGCGGCATTCGGGTATAGGTTCTGTTAATGACATCGCCATATTTCCCGGTATGCACGAGCTGGCTACTCTGGTTCTCTGAGACGCGGAAAGCCGAGAGCGTTTCGGCGACAAAGGCCAGGTTGCCGAGGCGCAGTAACTTCAGATACAGCGTCATATCGGTCAGGAAGTAGAGATTCTCGCCGAGCAGGGTAAAGAGGTCATCACCGAAAGAGATCAGATCCTCGCGATAGCACAGCACGGAACTGGGCTCACCGATAAAGTTCACCGGATGGTCGGCGAAAAACTTCACCACGTCCGGACCATCGAGAATCACATCGGCGGTAAAAGGGAAGGCGGTCGCCGTAATATCGACCAGCGGGGTGCCCTCTTCATCAACGCGAACACGACGCGCGGAAGCCATGCTGTTGCCCGGGGAGGATTCCAGCGCTGCAACGAGCCGGGTGATAGCGTGTTCGAACAGAATGTCATCATCGTAGAGAAACTTAATGTACTTACCGCTGGCCTGACGCACGCCAGCCAGCACGTTGCCTTCTTCCCATAAACGGACGCTATTTTTGGTGTAGTAGATAGGCGTTTTGGTCGTTAATGCATAACGCTCGCAGGTGAGACGAATGGTGTCGTCGTTACTGTCGTCATAAATAATGACTTCGCAATTTGGCCAACTCTGATTGAGCGCGCTGGCGAGCGTTGTCGCGAAGAATTCGGGCTTGTAAGTCGGGATAACGATACTCACCAAAGCGTATTCGTTCATTTTTTTTCCGTTATGCGGGCAGCAGTTTGAGCGCATCAACGCGCGATGCGGCAACGAGGTGATGACGGCCTGGTTTCTCAGGCGTGAAATTTCACGGATTTTCTTTATCTCGGCCAATAATAGCAAAGGGAGGCTGGTGTCTTGCGGGCTTAATTGGCATGGGAAATGCCCCTTGTTTACCCAATAGATTCACTTTGGTGCCTGTAACATCAAAGTCATCTCTGGCTTGTTCAGGTTCATTTTATGGACAATAACATCTTCGTCACCAGCCCTCTGTTGCCGCCTCTGGAAGAGTTTATTCCCTATCTGGAAAAGATTTGGCAGAACCGCATCCTCACCAATGGCGGGACATTCCACCAGCAACTTGAAGAAGCGCTGGCGGAATATCTGGGTGTGAAATATGTCTGTCTGTTCGCCAATGGAACGCTGGCGTTGTTGACGGCACTCCAGGCGCTGCGTATCACGGGTGAGGTGATTACCACCCCTTACTCGTTTGTCGCTACCTCACATACCTTGCTGTGGAATGGCCTGACGCCCGTTTTTGCGGATATCGACCCGCTGACCTACAACATCAACCCGGAACGCGTTGAAGAGCTGATTACGCCGCAGACGACGGCGATCATGCCGGTGCATTGTTATGGCGTACCCTGTGACGTGGAGAAGATCCAGCAGGTGGCGGATGTTTACGGCTTAAAAGTGCTTTATGACGCCGCGCATGCATTCGGCGTGAAGAAAAACGGCGTCAGCATCCTGAATCACGGCGATCTTTCGGTACTCAGCTTCCATGCCACGAAAGTGTTTAACACCTTTGAAGGCGGCGCGATTATCTGCCATGACGCGCGGACGAAGCAACGCATCGACTACCTGAAAAACTTTGGTTTTGCCGGTGAAACCCGCGTGGTTGCGCCCGGCATCAACGCCAAAATGAATGAAGTGGAAGCGGCATTCGGTCTGTTGCAGTTAAAACATATTGATCAGGCGCTGGCCGAACGCCAGGCGCTGTATCAGTACTATCTTGAGCTGCTCGATGGTGTTGCAGGGCTTAGCCTGCTTAACGTCCCCGATGATGTGATCTGGAACCACGCCTATTGTCCGGTGCTGATTGAACCTGAGTTTGGCATCAGCCGCAATGCATTATATGAAGCGATGAAAAACGAAGGCATCTTAACCCGTCGCTACTTCTACCCTTTAATTAGCTCCTTCAGCATGTATCGCGGTTTTGCGACCTCACAGAAAGAGCATTTACCCTGCGCGAACGATATCGCTGAGAAAGTACTCTGCCTGCCGATCTACCCTGGGCTTACGCGGGACGATCAGCAACGTATTGTGGATGTTATCCGCCGTATGGCGCTCCCTGTCGCAAACAATGTCGCTATGATTTCTGCGGGGGGCATATGAGCCAGCCAGCAACGGCGATGATCCTCGATGCCGGATTTGCGTCGCTACCTTTGCAGCAGGTGGTCAAAGCTGCGGGCTTTACCACACTGGTGTGCAGCGGCAAAGCGCAGGATGCGGGGATGAAGTTCGCTGATATTGCGCATGTGCAGAATTACGCAGACGCAGACGCAGTGCTGGCGGTGGCGCGCGAACAGAAGATTACGGCGATTTTGCCCGGCGTAACCGATGTCTCTTATCTGACCGGTAGCCGCGTGGCTGCCGAACTCGGGCTGGCCGGTTTTGATACGCCGGACGTCAGCGACACGCTGTTTCTTAAAGATCGTTTTCGCGCCTGGGCAGAGCTGAAAGGCTATCCGATTCCGCGCGCGGTTAACGAACCGGAAGCGGCGCGTGATTTGCCTTTCCCGCTACTGGTTAAGCCGATTGATGCCTATAGCGGGATCGGTATTACGCTGGTGCGCGAGGCGGGCGCCTTGCCGCAGGCGGTTGACCTGGCACGCGGCGCTTCCCGTAATGGCCACTGCGTCATCGAAACCTTCTGCGAAGGCGCGTTATACAGCCACTCGGCATTTATTCGCGGCGGTGAGATTGTCTGTGAATTTTTCGTCGACGAATATTGCACCGTTTATCCCTGGCAGGTGAACAGCAGTAGCCTGAGTCTGACGCTCGCTGAAACGATGCGCGATCGCGTCAGCGAATGCATGCAGACGCTGGTGCGGGAACTGCAACTCGTTGATGGCTTACTGCATACCCAGTTCATTGCCAATGAACACGATTTTTGGCTGATTGAGTTAACCCGCCGTTGCCCGGGCGATCTCTATTCGCGTCTGATTGAATTATCCACCGGTGAAGCCTATTCCGCCGGATTTGTCGCTCCCTTTATTGGCCGCGAATCCGCATTCAGTGTGCGTCGGCCCGAGCATCAACGAGCCATCGCCCGGCATACCATTTCCGGCGATGCTGAAAGTCACTTTGTTGGCTATTGCTTTGCTCCGCTGGCGGCGCGAATTATTGAGACTATCCCGCTGAAGTTACCCGGCGATCCTCTGCTGCCCGCGCCGCGCGACAGGGCGGGGCTGGTTTTTGCCGAGTTTGAGGATTTCGCCGAACTGGCGCGGCTGACGCCACAGCTCAAAAACTATTTTTCTTTTAAAACGATTTAAGGACTGGATTATGGCCAAGCCTTTGCGCCTTGCATTCATCGGTGGCGGTATCAATTCCGCTATCGGCATGACACATAAAATCGCCAGCCAGATGGACGGGCACTTCCAGTTGACGGCGGGATGTTTCAGCCGTGATGAAAGCATCAATCAGCAAACAGGAGCCGCCTGGGGGCTGGAGAATCACGCGATTTATCAGGATGCTCTATTGATGCTGGAAAAAGAGCATCAGCGCCTTGATGCGGTGGTGGTGCTGACGCCGACGCCTGCGCACCGCGACATTTTGCTGGCGTGTCTGGAGTATCCGTTGCCGATCATCTGCGAAAAGGCGATGGTGGCAACGGTAGGTGATGCGCAAGAGATTCAGCAGCGGGTTGATGAGGTTAATAGCCCGTTGTATGTGACGTTCAACTATACCGGCTATCCGATGGTGCGAGAACTGCGCCAGCGTCTGCTGAGCGGCGGGCTTGGGCGAATTCAGCAGGTGATGGTCGAAATGCCGCAGGAAGGTTTTAGCCGTTGTCGCAATGATGGCAGCGTGGCGTTACCGCAACTCTGGCGTCAAGTGGACGGCGAAATCCCGACGGTATCGCTGGATCTCGGGGTTCATGTGCACCAGTTGGTGGAGTTTCTCACCGACAAACAGGCGCTGGATGTTTACGCCGTCAACAGTACGTTTGCGCGTGTGCCGAACGTGGTGGACACCGTCAATATCATCTCACGTTATACCGACGACATGGTGTGTCACTACTGGTACGGTAAAGCCGCGCTCGGTTTTCGCAACGGTTTGCGGATCCGCATTTATGGTACGGAAGGCAGCGCCGAATGGTTGCAGATGGAGCCGGAGTATCTGCGACTCGCTGATATTCACGGCAATGTGCGTATTGTCGATCGCACGGCGGGTGATAACACCATTGCCAATCTGGATCGTTACTGCCGCTTTAAAGCCGGTCACCCGGCCGGTTTTATTGAAGCTTTTGCCAACTACTACTGCGATATAGCCGCCGCTTTGCGTGGCGAAGCAAACGGCTATGCGATTGGCTCTGCCACCGCATTGCAGGGATTGTCATTCCTGGAAAGCGCGAACAGAAGTGCGATTGCGCAGCAAAAAATAGTGCTGTGATTGGCCTTTTAACGTCGCCCTGAAATCGCTTTTGTGTATGCATAATTGGCAAAGGCAAAAGCGATTTATAGATATTATCGATGAAATAGAGTGAATGTCCGCGTGCCGGATGATGACCTGCGGGTTATTTAGCGCAAAAAAGCGGAGACATTTTTGTTCCGTAAAAGCGAGACGGTCGATTATGAAGCAATAAAGGCGAAACCATGTCCTGCTGGTTATACGCTTTATGGTCATAATATCATCGATTTAGATCGTGCGATGCAAAGAGATTTGCCTGGGAATTACATTCTGACTGTCTGCTATGCCCGCATCGAATTAGATGTGCGAGTAGTAAGAATGGAGAAAGTATTTTGCAGGGTGAATACTCATTGATTGATAGAAATATCGTTACGCTTTACGCCGCGGAATTTTGCCAGAAAAACAAACTGCTGCTGTGTGAATTTTGTCATTTTCCCGATGGCATAAAAGCCATGACAACCAGATTGTTTTTTTACGCTTCAGGGTGTGGATGCGCTAAGGGAGATTTCTGGTAGATCTTTTTCTACAAGCCCTTGTTTGTCAGAAGGTTTAGCATTCCTACAAGGTGATGAAGCGTACGTTTATTATTGTGTTGATGCTGGTGAGACGTTTCTGATGATACCGGAAAGCAATATGTTAAAAACGCAGCGAAAATTGTGGTCATTGAGGCGCAAGCAGAGAATTTTGTCGGACGAGCAAAACACCGGCGTAAATCACAAAAGTAAAAAAACGATCGCGATGTTTCAATTTATCTACAATATTTCAGATGATTATCGATTTTTCCTGCGCGGACACCATCCGGCGCTGGCTTTTGAGCGAGTATTATATGCATTGCCGTCGAAACGTGGGGCGTTATAAAGGCAAATAACCCCCCATTTCACCCACTATTCATCCGATTAAAACCACTCCAGAATCGGATAATCATGCCGATAACTCAATTAACGCAGGGCTGTTTATCGTGAATTCACTCTATACCGCTGAAGGTGTAATGGATAAACACTCGCTGTGGCAGCGTTATGTACCTCTTGTGCGTCACGAAGCATTGCGCCTACAGGTGCGATTGCCGGCGAGTGTGGAACTGGACGACCTGCTACAGGCGGGCGGTATCGGTCTACTGAATGCTGTAGACCGATACGACGCTCTGCAAGGAACGGCATTTACCACTTACGCAGTGCAGCGTATTCGTGGGGCGATGCTGGACGAATTGCGCAGCCGCGATTGGGTGCCGCGCAGCGTCCGGCGTAATGCCCGCGAAGTGGCGCAGGCCATGGGGCAACTAGAGCAAGAACTGGGGCGTAACGCGACGGAAACAGAAGTGTCGCAGCGCCTTGGGATTCCTGTCGAGGAATACCGTCAGATGCTGCTCGATACTAACAATAGCCAGCTTTTCTCCTATGACGAATGGCGGGAAGAGCACGGCGATAGTATCGAGCTGGTGACTGACGATCATCAACAGGAAAACCCGTTATTCCAGCTAATGGAAAGTAATTTGCGTCACCGGGTGATGGAAGCTATTGAATCTCTCCCGGAGCGTGAACAACTTGTCCTGACGCTGTACTACCAGGAAGAGCTCAATCTCAAAGAGATTGGCGCTGTTCTTGAAGTAGGGGAATCGCGGGTAAGCCAGCTCCATAGTCAGGCTATTAAGCGCTTACGCACCAAGCTGGGTAAGTTATAGGTTGGTGATCCTGCATCGCCCCTGGTAAATGCCGAACAACGCATTGACAACCAGGAGTTATCATGACGGTGCAGCAACCTAAAAGACGGCCTCTAAGCCGCTACCTTAAAGACTTTAAACACAGCCAGACGCATTGCGCTCATTGCCATAAGTTGCTCGACCGCATCACACTGGTCCGCCGGGGCGAAATCGTAAACAAAATTGCGATTTCCCGGCTGGATATGCTGTTGGATGAAGCGGCCTGGCAACAAGAGCAAAAAGAGTGGGTTGCACTCTGTCGTTTCTGCGGGGATTTGCACTGCAAAGAGCAGAGCGATTTCTTCGATATCATCGGGTTCAAACAATATCTCTTCGAACAGACTGAGATGAGCCACGGTACGGTGCGCGAGTATGTCGTGCGTCTGCGCCGGCTTGGCAATCATCTGAGCGAGTTAAACATCTCCCGTGATTTGCTCAATGAAGGGTTCCTCGACGAAAACCTGGAGCCATGGTTACCCGCGACCAGCACCAATAACTATCGGATCGCTTTGCGCAAATATGCTCAGTTTAAGACGCAGATGCGTTTTACGCCGATGCAAAAAATGGCTGTCGGCGCGAGATCTGATATATATTAAAAAAGAATAACATGTGGCGAGTCATTGCTTGTGATTACGCTTTTCCAGGCAATGCACTGCTGCAGCCAATTCTTTTATCGGGGTAACTATGAAACTAGCACTTCTGGGACGTCGGGCGCTGATGGCCGTTATGGCCGTCACGCTGGTGGCGGGGGTAAGCGCGAAAACATTCGCCGCAGAAAACCTGCTGAATAAAGTCAAAGAGCGCGGCACGCTGTTAGTCGGTCTGGAAGGCACGTATCCGCCGTTCAGTTTCCAGGGCGATGATGGCAAGCTGACTGGTTTTGAAGTGGAATTTGCCGATGCGCTGGCGAAGCATTTGGGCGTGAAGGCCTCTCTGAAACCGACGAAATGGGACGGTATGCTGGCCTCGCTGGACTCGAAGCGCATCGACGTGGTGATCAATCAGGTGACCATCTCCGATGAACGCAAGAAAAAATATGATTTCTCCACGCCCTATACCGTCTCTGGTATCCAGGCGCTGGTCAAAAAAGGCAATGAAGCGGGCATTAAAACCGCAGCCGATCTGAAAGGGAAAAAAGTCGGCGTTGGCCTGGGCACCAACTATGAAGAGTGGCTGCGCAAGAACGTTCAGGGCGTCGATATTCGTACCTATGATGATGACCCGACGAAATACCAGGATCTGCGCGTTGGCCGTATCGATGCGATTCTGGTGGATCGCCTTGCAGCGCTGGATCTGGTGAAAAAAACTAAAGATACTCTGGCAGTGGCTGGTGATGCGTTCTCGCGTCAGGAGGCCGGTGTGGCGTTGCGCAAGGGTAATGAAGATCTGTTGCAGGCAATTGATGCGGCAATCGCCGATATGCAAAAAGATGGCACGATGAAAGCGCTGTCGGAAAAATGGTTTGGAACAGATGTGACGAAGTGATCGTTCCTCGTTAAAAAAGGCGCTTAAAAAAGCGCCTTTTTTATTTCATCTCTGTAAATGTGCATAATAAAAACAATACACAACGTTATCCGGTCTTCGGAGGTTTTATGTCTTTGCACAACCTGACCCGCTTTCCGCGTCTTGAATTTATTGGCGCACCGACGCCGCTGGAGTACCTGCCGCGCCTGTCCGATTACCTTGGGCGCGAGATTTTCATCAAACGTGATGATGTGACGCCGATTGCGATGGGCGGCAACAAACTGCGCAAACTGGAGTTTCTTGCTGCTGATGCGCTACGTGAAGGCGCGGATACGCTGATCACCGCAGGCGCGATTCAGTCTAACCATGTGCGCCAGACCGCCGCAGTGGCGGCGAAACTGGGTTTGCACTGTGTCGCGCTGCTGGAAAATCCTATTGGTACGAAGGCAGAAAACTATCTCAGCAATGGCAACCGTTTGCTGCTGGATCTGTTCAATGCGCAAATTGAAATGTGCGATGCGTTGACCGATCCGGCTGCGCAACTGGAGGCGCTTGCGACGCGGGTCGAGGCGCAGGGCTTTCGCCCGTATGTGATTCCGGTCGGCGGTTCTAATGCGTTGGGTGCCATGGGTTACGTCGAAAGCGCACTGGAAATTGCCCAGCAATGCGAAGGCGCGGTCGCGCTGTCGTCGGTGGTGGTGGCTTCCGGCAGTGCCGGAACGCATGCCGGGCTTGCTGTCGGGCTGGAGCAGTTGCTGCCGGAGGTCGAGTTAATTGGCGTTACCGTTTCGCGCAGCGTGGCGGATCAAAAAACCAAAGTTGTAACCTTGCAGCAGGCGATCGCCCACGATCTGGAGATCAGCGCGAATGCCGATATTGTGCTGTGGGATGAATACTTTGCGCCGGGTTATGGCATGCCGAATGATGAAGGGATGGAAGCCGTGAAACTGCTGGCGCGTCTGGAAGGGATTTTGCTCGATCCCGTCTATACCGGTAAGGCGATGGCGGGTTTGCTTGATGGCATTGAGCAGAAGCGTTTTAAAGACGATGGCCCGATCCTTTTCGTTCATACCGGCGGCGCGCCAGCGCTCTTCGCCTACCATCCGCATATCTGATCCGCAGGCAGCATACAGATGCAAGAGAGCTTACAGCTAGTTATCGATTCAGCCCCTTATCTGCTCAAGGGGGCTGTGTTCACGCTGCAATTGAGTATTGGCGGCATGTTTTTTGGTTTGCTGCTCGGTTTTGTGCTGGCGCTGATGCGAATGTCGCCGCTGCTGCCGGTACGCTGGCTGGCACGCTTTTATATCTCGATTTTTCGCGGTACCCCATTGATTGCACAGCTTTTTATGATCTATTACGGTCTGCCGCAGTTTGGCATAGAGCTGGATCCCATCCCGTCGGCAATGATTGGGCTTTCGCTTAACACGGCAGCGTATGCCGCGGAAACCTTGCGAGCCGCCATCTCGTCTATCGATAAGGGGCAATGGGAAGCGGCCGCCAGTATCGGCATGACGTCCTGGCAAACGCTGCGCCGCGCGATCCTTCCGCAGGCTGCTCGCGTGGCGCTACCGCCGTTGAGTAACAGTTTTATCAGCCTGGTCAAAGATACTTCGCTGGCGGCAACTATTCAGGTGCCGGAGCTGTTTCGTCAGGCGCAACTGATCACCTCACGCACGCTGGAGGTGTTCACCATGTATCTGGCGGCATCGCTGATCTACTGGGTCATGGCGACCGTGCTTTCCACGTTGCAGAACTATTTTGAAAACCAGCTTAACCGTCAGGAGCGTGATGCAAAATGAGTGCTATCGACGTTAAAAATCTGGTGAAAAAATTCCACGGACAAACCGTCCTGCACGGTATCGATCTGGAGGTACAGGAGGGGGAAGTGGTGGCGATTATCGGCCCTAGTGGGTCCGGTAAAACCACCTTGTTGCGCAGTATTAACCTGCTGGAACAGCCGGAAAGCGGGACGATCCGCGTGGGGGCAATCACCATTGATACCTCTCGATCTCCAGGCGAACAGAAAAAGGCTATCCGCCAGTTGCGCCAGCATGTCGGGTTCGTGTTCCAGAACTTCAACCTGTTTCCACACCGTACGGTGCTGGAGAACATTATTGAAGGGCCGGTGATCGTGAAGGGCGAAGCGAAAGAAGAGGCTTGTGCGCGGGCGCGTCAGTTACTGGAAAAAGTGGGGCTGAAGGGGAAAGAAGAGAGTTTTCCGCGTCGTTTGTCCGGCGGCCAGCAGCAGCGCGTTGCGATTGCCCGCGCGTTGGCAATGCGTCCTGATGTTATCCTTTTTGACGAGCCTACCTCTGCGCTCGATCCTGAACTGGTTGGCGAAGTGCTGAACACCATTCGCCAACTGGCGCAGGAGAAACGCACCATGGTGATAGTGACCCACGAGATGAGTTTTGCCCGCGATGTCGCGGACAGGGCGATTTTTATGGATCAGGGGCGCATTGTGGAGCAGGGGCCGGCGAAACTGCTGTTTTCCCAGCCGCAACATCCACGCACCAGGCAGTTTCTGGAAAAATTCCTGATGCAATAAACACGGCGCGATTCCGCCTGCCTGTTTTCTGAATTGCGTTAATTGACCTTAACCTAAATTTTTTTTGGGCGGAATTAATGGCGTGCCGATGCTGCGGCTATTTTTCGCGTATATCCCTGCAATTATCCAATAGCCGCGCAGTTTTTCCTGTAGGTTGCCAGCGTTAAATCCGGCAGCCTCTGCAACTTATTTCCACATTAGCCGATATTTTATATTTATAATTAAGTTTTATGTGTTAGCTTAATGTATACATAATAATGATTATTAAAACCAGGGGTATTACCGGTCGGTATGCAGGATAAAGAATTTTTTACCTGGCGACGCGAAATGATGTCGCGCTTCCAGGAGATGACAGCGGCTAAGGACGTTTATACAGAGTTACAGCGGCAGACACAGCTGCTGGAGTTTGATTATTTCTCACTGTGCGTTCGCCACCCAGTGCCCTTTACCCGGCCGAGGATTAGCGTTGAAACGACGTATCCGCAGGCCTGGATGCAGCAGTATCAGGCGGAGAATTACTTTGCCATTGATCCGGTGCTTAAAGCCGAAAATTTCATTCAGGGACATTTGCCCTGGAATGACAAGCTCTTCCAGGATGCGATGGTATTGTGGGATGCTGCGCGGGATCATGGCCTGCGAAAGGGGATCTCGCAGTGTCTGATGCTGCCTAATCATGCGCTGGGTTTTCTCTCGGTTTCGCGTAGCAGCCTGCTTGGTAAAATGATGCCTGAGGATGAGATTGAACTGCGGTTGCAGACGCTGGTGCAGCTCAGTCTGCTGGCGCTGACTCGACTGGAAGATCAGATGGTGTTGACGCCGGAGATGCGCTTCAGTAAGCGTGAACGCGAGATACTGAAATGGACGGCGGAAGGCAAGACCTCTGCGGAAATCGCCATGATTTTGTCGATCTCTGAGAATACCGTCAATTTTCACCAGAAGAATATGCAGAAGAAATTCAATGCGCCGAATAAAACGCAGATTGCCTGTTATGCTGCGGCGACCGGAATGATTTGATTATTCACTGCGACGAATCAGAAAGCAGCCGGCTGTCAGGTTACCTGCCAGCCGGTTTTTTATTACTGGCGGTAAGCTTGTTTAATTTGCTTAACAGTGCTGGAAAATACCGCTGCCTGAGCTTCATTTTCCATTTGTTCAATTTGCTTTTCCATTTTAATGATGACGCGGCCCGCATCCGCCTGGCCCATTGCCTGCAACATCAGCGTCAACAATGATTTCAGGCAAGCGACTTCCTGCGCCAGATCCTTTGCATTTTCAGCAGTGGAAAAATCAGGTGTGCTCAATTTATTTTCCTCGTTATGTAGCCGCGCCGTTGCGCGACGGTCACTGTCAAAGCGGCGGAGTATACCACAACCCGGCCAAAAGAATGCAGTGGTTGTTTTTTGATCGTTATTGTCTGGTTTATTAGATTAAACTTTTTGCAATGAATATCAGAATTTTCTATTAGCCAGGAATATATGTTTAAACCGCGTTTAAGCGTAGTTAATTGTTGTTACATGTTGCTCAGATAATTCTTGTGAAAGTAAAAGCCTTTTTGGCAACTTTATGAAAAATGCCGTTTAGACTTTCTTACGCAACGCCTTGAGAACATGGAAACACTTTCCACATCTTGTACAGCTTAATTTCCAGAAACGAGAACAAAATCGAAAAGTGCGGGTTATTTTACCTTTCATTATTGGGTGAAAAACCGTTAATATACGTTTAATTAGCTTTCAGCAGCGTTATCCCTCTTTTCGGAGATACTCCATTGATCAACGTACTACTTGTTGATGATCATGAACTGGTGCGCGCAGGGATACGACGCATTCTTGAAGATGTTAAAGGCATAAAAGTCACGGGTGAAGTCAACTGCGGTGAAGATGCCATCAAATGGTGTCGGGCCAATTCCGTTGATGTCGTCCTGATGGATATGAGCATGCCCGGAATCGGCGGCCTTGAAGCCACGCGTAAAATTGCGCGTGCTAACGTCGACACCAAAGTCATTATGCTTACCGTTCACACGGAAAACCCTCTGCCAGCGAAAGTCATGCAGGCGGGTGCAGCCGGTTATCTGAGCAAAGGCGCCGCACCACAGGAAGTGGTGAATGCCATTCGCTCTGTGCATTCCGGACAGCGCTACATCGCCTCTGATATCGCTCAGCAAATGGCACTCAGCCAGATTGAACCTGAAAAAACGGACTCGCCGTTTGCCAGTTTGTCTGAACGAGAATTGCAGATTATGCTGATGATCACGAAGGGTCAGAAAGTGAATGAGATTTCTGAACAACTCCATCTGAGCCCCAAAACGGTGAACAGCTATCGCTACCGAATGTTCAGTAAATTGAACATTCACGGTGATGTCGAATTGACACACCTCGCCATTCGCCATGGTCTGTGTAATGCGGAGACGTTGTTAAGTCAGTGACTGAAGTTTTCGATTCAAAAGCCTTCCTCAAAACGGTGACCAGCAAACCCGGCGTTTATCGTATGTATGACGCCGGTGGTACCGTTATCTATGTTGGTAAAGCGAAAGATCTTAAAAAGCGCCTTTCCAGCTATTTCCGCAGCAATCTTGCCTCACGAAAAACCGAAGCGCTGGTCGCTCAAATCCAACAGATTGATGTGACGGTAACGCATACCGAAACTGAGGCGCTGCTGCTGGAGCATAACTACATCAAGCTTTATCAGCCCCGCTATAACGTTTTGTTGCGGGATGATAAATCTTACCCGTTTATTTTCCTCAGCGGCGATACGCATCCCCGTCTGTCGATGCACCGCGGTGCGAAACATGCGAAAGGGGAGTATTTCGGCCCGTTTCCGAACGGCTATGCTGTGCGTGAAACGCTGGCGCTGTTGCAGAAAATATTCCCCGTTCGGCAGTGTGAGAATAGCGTTTATCGCAACCGCTCCCGCCCGTGCCTGCAATACCAGATTGGCCGCTGCCTGGGGCCGTGTGTCGCAGGGCTGGTCAGTGAAGAAGAGTATGCACAGCAGGTTGAGTATGTTCGCTTGTTCCTTGCCGGAAAAGACGATCAGGTGCTGACGCAACTTATCACCCGCATGGAGAAGGCCAGCCAGGCGCTGGAATTTGAAGAAGCCGCGCGCGTGCGCGACCAGATTCAGGCGGTACGGCGGGTCACGGAAAAACAGTTTGTCTCTAACACCGGCGACGATCTTGATGTTATCGGCGTGGCGTTTGATGCCGGCATGGCCTGTGTACACGTGCTGTTTATTCGCCAGGGGAAAGTACTCGGCAGCCGCAGTTACTTTCCCAAAGTGCCTGGTGGTACGGAGCTGGGCGAAGTGGTGGAAACGTTTGTTGGTCAGTTTTATTTGCAGGGCAGCCAGATGCGAACACTGCCTGGCGAAATCCTGCTGGATTTCAATCTCAGTGACAGAACGCTGTTGGCCGATTCACTCTCTGAGCTGGCTGGCCGCCGGGTTAATGTACAGACTAAACCGCGCGGAGATCGCGCACGCTATCTGAAGCTGGCGCGCACAAACGCTGCCACGGCGTTGAGCACCAGGCTTTCACAGCAGTCGACCGTTCACCAGCGTCTGGCCGCGCTGGCCAGCGTGTTACAACTGCCGGAAGTGAAACGGATGGAGTGCTTTGATATCAGCCATACGATGGGCGAACAAACAGTTGCGTCATGTGTGGTTTTTGATACCAATGGGCCATTACGCGCGGAGTACCGCCGCTATAATATCACCGGTATTACGCCCGGTGATGACTATGCGGCAATGAACCAGGTCCTCCGTCGCCGTTACGGCAAAGCGATTGAAGAAAGCAAAATCCCTGATGTGATCCTTATTGACGGTGGCAAAGGGCAACTGGGGCAGGCGAAGGCGGTTTTTGCCGAGCTGGATGTTCCGTGGGATAAGCACAAGCCGTTGCTGCTGGGTGTCGCGAAAGGCGCCGATCGCAAAGCCGGGCTTGAAACGCTGTTCTTTGAGCCGGAAGGCGAGGGGTTTAGCCTGCCGCCGGACTCTCCGGCGCTGCATGTTATCCAGCATATCCGCGATGAGTCGCACGATCATGCGATCAGCGGTCACCGGAAAAAACGTGCCAAGGTGAAGAGCACCAGCTCGCTGGAAACGATCGAAGGCGTAGGCCCGAAGCGTCGCCAAATGCTGCTGAAATATATGGGTGGATTGCAAGGGTTGCTCAATGCCAGTGTTGATGAAATCTCAAAAGTGCCGGGTATCTCGCAAGGACTGGCAGAAAAGATCTTCTACTCGTTGAAACATTAGGGGCTCTGTAGCACCATAGAGCGAAAATTTACGGACAACAGACAGTTAACGCCACTATGCGATTGAATATTCCTACGTTGCTTACCCTTTTTCGCGTCATCCTGATCCCTTTTTTCGTGCTGGCGTTTTATCTTCCTTTTTACTGGTCACCATTCGTTTGCGCGCTCATTTTTTGTATCGCGGCGATAACCGACTGGTTTGACGGTTATCTGGCGCGCCGCTGGAATCAGAGCACCCGTTTTGGCGCCTTCCTCGATCCGGTTGCCGATAAAGTGCTGGTCGCTATCGCGATGGTGCTGGTGGCTGAACATTATCATACCTGGTGGGTAACGCTGCCCGCGGCTACCATGATTGCCCGTGAGATCATTATTTCCGCTCTGCGTGAGTGGATGGCGGAGATGGGGAAACGCAGCCGCGTGGCGGTATCCTGGATCGGTAAAGTGAAAACCACTGCACAAATGATGGCGCTGGTAGGGCTGCTGTGGCGTCCAAATATCTGGGTTGAATATGCTGGTATTGCGTTGTTCTTCGTTGCTGCCGGGCTGACACTGTGGTCAATGCTGCAATATCTGAATGCAGCACGTGGCGATCTGCTTGAACCTTGATCGTATCGTCGTAATTTTCAGCAAACGATCCGGGTTTTGAAAAATATCGTTGACTCAGTGCGTCAGGTAAGTAGAATGCAACGCATCGGAAGGCAGTGTAGCTCGCCAGAAGATAGCAAAATCAAGTGATTAGAACAAAACTTGATAATGCGGGAATAGCTCAGTTGGTAGAGCACGACCTTGCCAAGGTCGGGGTCGCGAGTTCGAGTCTCGTTTCCCGCTCCAAATTAAAGCATCGGCTAAAACAGCGGGTGCTGGCTGAAAAGCATCAAGATTCACGGCGCGTTAGCAAAGCGGTTATGTAGCGGATTGCAAATCCGTCTAGTCCGGTTCGACTCCGGAACGCGCCTCCAATTTCTTCCCGAGCCCGGATGGTGGAATCGGTAGACACAAGGGATTTAAAATCCCTCGGCGTTCGCGCTGTGCGGGTTCAAGTCCCGCTCCGGGTACCATGGGAAAACAAGAATAAAATCAATGATAAGCAGTGTCGTGTGACCGCCTCGTAAGGCGGTTTTTTTATGCCTGAAATTTGCCGAGTGGCGATGAAATGGCGATGGTGTGGCGACTTAATTTTGAGTTCAAAATGTAGCCCCGCGCCTATTGGTAAATCGTACCTACTGGTCAATCAGGAAGATCATCGATAACATGAACTTCCCTAATGGACGACAAGGAACGAACCAGTGGCAGGATATAACCCTACCTTTCAGGAAGAGCCTGGGTACTTTTTTACGTTTAAATCTAATCTCCCGGACGGTATTTTTTTCGAGTTACCGCCACGCAACGTACCGCTTAATTCCCAACCCATTCTTGATGATGAAATGGGTATGTGCATTGGCTATTCGGTCAATCAGGCTCCCGGTTTATGGCAAATATACGATACCAACGGTGTCTTTGTGCGCATGGAAGAGGCACCTCTTGAAAGCCCGCTTATAGATCCCACGGATATTGCGCTTATTGCATTTGGTTTATTTCGAATATTGCGAACAGGCCGCGCGCTTTTTGAGGCCAGCAGTCGCGCAACCATTACAGCGAAACTAAGTGAGACAACAATAAACTTTCTGCGTGGTAGATTAAAAATTGGTCTGTCTGCGCGAAACCTGAAAATAACAAAAACAGTTGCTACGCGTATGGGTGATCCTGGTCGCTATGTACCATTACAGATTATGGAAAAAGCTATTCGATATGGTACGAGAAGTCCTGATCCGCAAAATATTGCTGGGCAATTTATATATAGAACTGATATGTATCGGTTGGTTAAACGTACCGTTGGTGGCCAAGTGAAATATGTTCGTGAACGATATCGCCTTCACGTTCTCGTTAGAGAAAAAGACTGGACAATTATGCACTTTCACTACGATTAAGAATTAGAGAGCAACGGTTATGTTTGAGATAAAAAACGATGATGCGTTATTCCGATTTTCCTTTATCGAAAGGATCGAAGAGCCAGAGGATAGGCGTCAGGATTTGATCATGTGCTGGCTGGAAGTAGCAGGATCAGGCATAAGCCTGGAGTGTGAATGTGAGTTCAGCCTCTTCGACCTGGAGGAATTCAGGGATAAGCTGCGTCACTTCTATCAGTCGCTGGCTGCAAATCAGGCGGTGCCACCAATAGTTTATGCTCCCCGAACTAATACTTTTCAGTGTGATATCCGTCATGCAGCAGATGCTGATGTTATTGGTTTTAACTTCAAAATCACGCCAAATATGCTGACTCGCTGGACGGTTGAAGGTGGTACTCTCATCGATCAAAGTTATTTTCCTGACCTTATCAGGGGCATCGACTCCATTCTTGCTAACTGAGCAAATACTTCCTAATAAAATAGCCCCTTAACAAAGGGGCTATTTTTTGTCTATAGAAAACCCCCAGCTAGGCTGGGGGTTCCGTAAAGCTTCCAGCTTTGAGCCAGTTATCAAAACCCCTTTTGATTTGTTAAAACACTTTGCGGTCTGGCAACTGCAAAAGTTCAACAAGAAATCAAAAGGGGGTCCCGATGGGGGACGAAAAGAGCTTAGCGCACACCCGATGGAACTGTAAATATCACATAGTTTTTGCGCCAAAATACCGAAGACAGACGTTCTACGGAGAGAAACGCCTGGCGACAGGCAGCATTTTAAGAAAGCTGTGTGAGTGGAAAAACGTACGGATCCTGGAAGCGGAATGCTGCGCAGATCATATCCATATGCTTGTGGAAATCCCGCCCAAAATGAGCGTATCCGGCTTTATGGGATATCTGAAAGGGAAAAGCAGCCTGATGCTTTATGAGCAGTTTGGCGATCTGAAATTCAAATACAGGAACAGGGAGTTCTGGTGCCGGGGATATTACGTAGATACGGTAGGGAAGAACACGGCGAAGATACAGGAATACATAAAGCACCAGCTTGCAGAGGATAAAATGGGCGAGCAGTTGTCGCTCCCTTATCCGGGTAGCCCGTTTACGGGCCGTAAGTAACGAAGTTTGATGCAAATGTCAGATCGTATGCGCCTGTTAGGGCGCGGCTGGTAACAGAGCCTTATAGGCGCATCTGAAAAACCTCCGGCTATGCCGGAGGATATTTATTTCAGGTTTATCCCACTTCAGGTAGCAGACCGGCGACGATAAAAAACTGAATGACGATAACCGCAATGCCACAGGCGAAAATCAGGCACAGCATGGGTTTACCGCCGGGAACACGATAACTGTGTTGCGAATTATGCTTCCGGCTTTGCCAGGCCAGCATTGACGGTAACAGAAGTGCCAGCACGGAAAGCGCGACACCGGCATAGCCGAGCGCCATCACAAACCCGCGCGGATAAAACAGTGCAAAGGCCAGCGGCGGCAGGAAGGTGATCATTCCGCTTTGCAGGCGTCCGGCAGCATTGTTACGCCGCTGAAAAAGATCCGCGAGATAATCAAATAATCCCAGCGACACGCCGAGGAAAGAGGTCGCCAGCGCCAGATCGGCAAACAGATGAACTGCCAGTTCCACATGCGGTGAGGCCACCACTTCGCGCAATGCTTGCAGCAACCCGTTTAATCCTGCCTGGCTGGCCAGCAGCCCCATAAACGTTGACGAATCAATACTGCCAAGCGTTGCGAGCTGCCAGAAAATATAGGCCACCAGCGGAATGGCGCTGCCGATGATAAATATCTTGCGCAATTTGCGGATATCGCCGCCCATATAACTGACAATGCTCGGTACGCTACCGTGAAAACCAAACGAGGTGAAGATCACCGGAATTGCCGATAGCGCCAGTCCTTTTTCCAGCGGCATGGTCAGCAAATTCGCCTGGTGGACGTGCGGCATTAACAGCGCCAGCATCACCACGAGGAAGAGGAGTTTGGCGCTGAAAAGAAAGCGGTTAAACAGATCGACAAGCGAAGTACCAGCGCATACGACACCACCGGCAACAAGAGTGAACAGCAGCACACCGGCGACTGGCGAAAGCGCAACGTTAAACCACTGGCTGATGCTGGACGCCAGCAACTCTCCTGCGCCGCTGATGTACGCTGCGGTCAGCGCGTACATTAAGAACATCATACTGAAACCTGTTATCCACTGCCCATAGCGCCCAAGATAACGCCTCGCCAGCGAGCCCAGACCGGTATCGGCAGGAACATGCTGATAAACCTCCAGCAAGAGCAGGGCGGTGTAACACATCACTGCCCATAGCGCGATAAGTAACCCGAAAGTGGTGGCAAACCCAACGCCAGCTGCTGCCAGCGGCATTGCCAACATCCCTGCGCCGATCGTGGTACCGGCGACGATAAAAACACTCCCAAGTGTTCGATTCTTCACGCTTTCCTCTGCAACAAAACACACTACCAGCCTAAACTGCGGCGCAGATTAAGATAATTCAGTAGTTTCGTCAAACGACCGTTACATAGAGTGTAACGATACATTTACGGTGTTTTTTGAGCCATCTGTACAAACGAATTCTGATGGTGAAACTTTGCCCAAGGGGTTAAAGGAAGATGAGTGGAGCATCGAAAACGGTGAGTAGTTAACCGATCTCTTTTTCGATCATGGCATCGCGCTGGAAACGGAAAACTATCGCTACTTCTGTCAGGCTGTAAATAAGCAGGACTGGTGCTGGACCAGATGCATGTAAACCTGTCTTAACGCAACATCTACAGATAATGTTGTGTTTATGATGCACCTTTTGTGAGGAGGATTTATGGCATCAATACATGGTCATGAAGTACTGAATATGATGATTGCATCAGGCGAACATTACACCACAGAGAGTCTCGCTGCGGCCATTACGGCCCGCTTTGGGGAAACGGCGCGTTTTCATACTTGCTCAGCAGAGGGAATGACGGCGGCGGAATTAGTGACCTTTTTAGCGGCGCGCGGAAAATTCATTCCGGCTGAAGAGGGGTTTTCCACTCACGAAAGTAAAATCTGCAAACATTAATAAAAACGGCGGTAAAGAGTATTATTTACCGCCTGCGTAATTAGTTCTGCGTATCCAGCGTCGCCAGTTCTTTATCGATGAAATACAAACCTTCGCCGCTTTTACCCGCCAGCGTTAATTTATCGATAACAGATTTAAACAATTTCTCTTCTTCGTGCTGTTCGGCAACATACCATTGCAGGAAATTAAAGGTTGGATAATCCTGAGAGGTCATAGCAACGTGCGCCAGTTCATTAATTTTCTGCGTGGTCAGTTGTTCATGTTCGTAAGTGGCGCGAAACAGCACATCCAGCGAGGCATAATCAGCAACCGGCGACTCGATAGTATTGATGCGCGGCAGGCTGCCGGTATCCGTAAGGTAATCAAACAGACGCTGCATATGCGTCATCTCTTCCTGCGCGTGGCGGCGCAGGAAAGCAGCGGCGCCTTCAAAGCTGTGGTAGCTGCACCATGCGCTCATCTGCTGATAAAGCAGGGAAGAAAACAGTTCCAGATTCATTTGCTCATTTAGTTTTTCAATCATCTCTGCTTTTAACATGGCGCGGCTCCGGAAAATATAAAAATAGAATAGTGGAGCGGCCACTATAATTTGTTATTTAATTATTTGCAAAAGGTTAAATGAAAAAACATTTATTCACGACGTGAATGAGAATAACACGCATTGCAGCGGTTAATTAAATAAATGAGAATTGTTTTGATTATTAATAAATGTGCAGGCCAGCATGATTGCTGGCCCGGCAATTACCAACTGCCCGTGGTATGGGAAAAGGCCATGCCGCGGCACTGATATTGAATAGTGACTTTTGTATTCATGCAAACCGAACCGCTGATCAGGCTACACGTTTCGATCGGTTGGCCGAAAGGCACTGCTGTAGCATAACCCATCTGCTGGCACTGTTTGTTAGCCGTTCCTTGAGCGGTGTATTGGTCGTAATTCGCGGTTTGCATCATCGACTGGTTATAGCTCAGACGCACCAGTCCACTGGTGGTATCGACACTGCTGACTTCCGCCTCTTTGGTGAGGGTACAGCCAGCAAGCAGGAGCAGCGAGGCGGCAACAAAAATTTTCTTCATGAAATCACTCTGATTCATTTTGGCATGTTCTCATCTTAACGTGCGGATCGGAGGGCAATCGGCAGAATAACCCGTGGAACTGGTGCTACTAATCGCGACGGTGAAACGACGGGGGAGTGATGTAAAACTGTGAACCCGCTTTTGATTTTTAAAACCAAATTTCATTAAATTTGAAAGTATGTTTGTCAGATAGTATGGTTTATCCAACCTTTGCTATCTGAAGCATGTTCACAGGAGATCAAAAATGAAAATTGCACTGATGATGGAAAACAGTCAGGCGGCTAAAAACGCCATCATTCTGAAAGAGCTGAAAGCCGTTGCCGATGAAAAAGATTTTCCGGTGTTTAACGTCGGCATGAGCGACGAGAATGACCATCATCTGACCTACATCCACCTGGGTATTATGGCGAGTATTCTGCTGAACGCGAAAGCCGTGGATTTTGTCGTCACCGGCTGCGGTACCGGGCAGGGTGCGCTGATGTCGCTGAACATTCATCCGGGCGTGGTGTGCGGCTACTGTATTGATCCAGCGGATGCGTTTCTGTTTGCCCAGATCAACAACGGTAATGCGTTATCGCTGCCGTTTGCGAAAGGTTTTGGCTGGGGCGCAGAACTGAACGTGCGCTTTATTTTTGAGAAAGCCTTTACCGGTCGTAAAGGGGAAGGTTATCCGCCGGAGCGTAAAGAGCCGCAGGTGCGTAATGCCGGGATCCTGAACCAGGTGAAAGCCGCAGTGGTTAAAGACAATTACCTCGATTCCCTGCGCGCCATTGACCGTGAACTGGTGAAAACGGCCGTCTCCGGCGAGCGCTTCCAGCAGTGCTTCTTTGAACACTGCCAGAACAAAGAGATTGAGGCGTTCGTTCGCGAAGTGCTGGCCTGATAAACAACCGCCGCCGCAACTGGTCTGGCTGCGGCGGTCTCTTTACACTTTTTTCTTCTGCGATACGGCGCTTCCGGCATCTCTGGTCAGGCGCAACGTATCAAACATGCCAACCAGGCAGATCAGCGCGATAAACACAAATGCCAGCCGGAAACTGATCCCTTCAACGCCAGTGATATGCAGCCACTTACTGACATGTTCACCAATACGAATACCAATTGCACCAAGGGTGATACCCAGGCCGACAGCCAGTTGTGTGGCGGTACTGAACAGCGTATTGGCATAACTCATTTGTGGTGACGGAACATCGGCAAAGGCGAGGGTGCTGACGCCGGTAAACTGTACCGAACGGAAGACGCCGCCCAGGAACAGCACCACAAAGGTAAGCCAGACAGGCGTTGCCGAGGTAAGAAAAGCGCAGGCCAGCAGCGCCAGCACATTCAGCGCGCCGTTAATCAACAGCAATTTTTTAAAGCCCAGCCAGCGAATCAGCGGCGTCGTGGCGGGTTTGATCGTCAGGTTACCGGCAAATACCGCCAGCACCAGCAGCCCAGCGTGGAAAGGATCCATACCAAAACCGACCTGGAACAGTAGCGGCAGCAGAAAAGGGACGGCGCTTATTGATGCGCGAAACAGCGAGCCGCCGTACATCGTCACACGAAAGGTCGGCACCTGCAGCGCATCCAGCCGGATCATCGGCCATTGCGCACGCCGGAAATGGCGCAAGGTAAAGGCCAGCGTTAAACCGCCCAGTATCAGCAACCCGCTGGTCAGCACGCCTTGCGGCTGCTCTGCGCCTAAATCCTCCATGGCATAAACCAGGCTGACCATCGCCACCGACGTGGCGATAAACCCCGGTAAATCGAACGGGCGCCGCTCCTCTTCACGAATATTGGGAATGATGCGCAGCGCCAGCAAAATCGCCATAATTCCCAGCGGCACATTAATAAAGAAGATCCAACGCCAGTCAGCGTAATGTGTAATAAATCCCCCCAGCGGCGGGCCGATGATCGGCGCGACCAGCGCGGGCCAGGTGAGCGTGGCGATGGCGGTAATAAGCTGATGTTTTGGCGTGGTGCGCAGTACGGCGAGGCGCCCAACCGGCACCATCAATGCGCCGCCAACACCCTGTAAAATACGCATGCTGACAAACATCTCTACGCTGGTCGACAGCCCACACAATATCGATGCCATGGTGAAGATAGCCAGCGCCATGGAAAAGACATTGCGCGCGCCAAAGCGATCGGCGATCCAGCCGCTGGCCGGGATCAGCACAGCAAGGGTAATTAAATAAGCGCTGATACCGATGTTCAGCGCAACAGCTTCGACGCCAAACGTTTTTGCCATATCCGGCAGGGCGGTCGCGATTACCGTGCCGTCGATAAACTCCATAAAGAAAGCGCCGGCTACCAGTAGCGCAGCGGGAGAAAGACCTCCAGTCTTCCGCAAAAGGGTGCTTTCACTCATTGTGGGTCTGCCATTTGCAAAAATAATTGAGAATACTAAAGAAAATTTTAGTGTGCTAACTGCAGGATTTATAATTGAATTTTTAACAAAGCTACTGCATTTTCATTTTTTGAAACGTGATTTCTATCACATGATGGTTGATTTTTGTGATGGAGGTCATATTATGTACGCATTGAGACGTAACACCTGCATAACAAATCGCCGGAGCAAAAATGAAACTGCGTAAAATTCTGAAGCATATGTTTGAAACCTATTGCAAAACATTCAAAGACGTACCGCCAGGCGCTATGTTCTGATGATAAAAAAACCTGCTGAAGCAGGTTTTTTTATGCCTGTCGTCCGCCTGCCAGGCCTACTCATACACATGAATTCCCGCTACTATGGCGCACTTTATTTAAGGAGCGCCTATGTCACAGAATCTCTCCACCGACCAGGAACTTGTATCCGATATCGTTGCCTGTCAACTCGTCATCAAACAGATCCTCGACGTTATCGACGTCATCGCGCCGGTCGAAGTGCGTGAGAAAATGTCTCACCAGCTTAAGAGCATCGATTTTGCTACCCACCCGGCAGCGGCCGACCCGGTTACCCGCCGTGCAATCCAGAAAGCTATCGCCTTAATTGAACTGAAATTTACCCCTCAGGGGGAAGCTCACTAAGGACTCTGCCTGGCAGGGATGTGACGCAGCGGGAATTATGAAACGCTGTTTTGATCAACAATAACCCCACTTTAATCAACCCACCTTCAACGTAAGGAGTCGGACATGAAAAAAGTGGCGGTGTTGTTGGCGCCCGGTTTCGAAGAAGCAGAAGCGATTATCACCATTGATATCCTGCGTCGCTTAAATATTGAAGTCGAAACACTGGCCTGCGCGGAGTCCCGCGCGGTGGTCAGTTATCACGCTATCCCGATGGTTGCAGACAGCACGCTGGCAGAGCGTCAGGCAAAGCTGTATGACGCCGTCGTCTTACCCGGCGGGCCGCAGGGCAGCGTGAATCTGGCTGCCAGCAAAGCGGTGGTGCAATTTATTGAACAGCACGACACAGCCGGCAAGTTAATTTGCCCTATCTGTTCCGCTGCTGCGCGCGTGCTGGGCGGCAACGGCTTGCTGAAGGGCCGCCGCTATGTCTGCTCCGGCGATCTGTACGAAACTGTCAATGATGGTGAGTATGTGGACGCGCCAGTGGTGGAAGATGGCAACCTGATCAGCGGTAAAGGCCTCGGGCTGGCTTTCAATTTTGCGTTGACGATTGCTGCGCGTTTGCAGGGGGACGAAACTGCAGCGCGAGATCACGCCGATCATATCTACTATAGCTGGTGATTTTTCTGCCCGGATGCGCCCTGCATCCGGGACAAGGATAAGCTGGCTGATGTTATGGATTATCCTGCTTTTACCCTTTCTATTTGTCTGACAAAATCGGCTGTTTTTATGTGCTATATCGCTGAATTTATGTACAGAATTACTGTAATTCTGCGGTGTGATGCCGCTCTCCTATGGAGAATCAATTTCCCGCTAAAACTACTTCCAGCACAGGTGTCCAGGGATGTGCGGACTCTAATGCCTTGTTTTATTAACTTTTAAATGAACCGGTAATTATTTTTCCCTACATAAAAGAAAGCTAAAGCTGGAGTTTACCATGCACAAATTCACTAAAGCGTTGGCGGCCATCGGTCTGGCTGCCGTTATGTCACAATCCGCTATCGCTGAAACGATGAAGCTCGGGTTCCTGGTTAAACAGCCAGAAGAACCCTGGTTCCAGACTGAATGGAAGTTTGCCGACAAGGCGGGCAAAGATTTAGGTTTTGAAGTGATTAAAATCGCCGTCCCTGATGGTGAAAAAACGCTGAACGCCATTGATAGCCTGGCGGCCAGCGGCGCAAAAGGATTTGTTATTTGTACTCCGGATCCCAAACTGGGCTCAGCGATTGTCGCCAAAGCGCGGGGTTATGACATGAAAGTCATTGCGGTGGACGACCAGTTCGTCAACGCCAAAGGCGAACCGATGACCTCGGTGCCGCTGGTGATGATGGCAGCGAGCGAAATCGGCGCGCGTCAGGGTGAAGAGCTCTATAAAGAGATGCAAAAACGTGGCTGGAATGTGAAAGAGACCGGCGTCATGGCGATTACCGCGAACGAGCTGGATACCGCTCGCCGCCGCACGACCGGTTCTATGGACGCGCTGAAAAAAGCCGGTTTCCCGGAAAAACAGATCTACCAGGTGCCGACCAAATCTAACGATATCCCCGGTGCATTTGATGCCGGTAACTCCCTGCTGGTACAGCATCCGGAAGTGAAACACTGGCTGGTGCTGGGCATGAATGACAACACTGTGCTGGGTGGCGTGCGTGCAACAGAAGGCCAGGGCTTTAAAGCGCCGGATGTCATCGGTATTGGTATTAACGGCGTCGATGCGGTAAGTGAGCTGTCGAAAGCGCAGGCAACCGGCTTCTTCGGTTCTCTGCTGCCAAGCCCGGACGTGCATGGCTATAAAACCAGCCAACTGCTCTACAACTGGGTTACCAAAGGCGTTGAACCACCGAAATTTACAGCAGTAACGGACGTGGTGCTGATCACGCGCGAGAACTTCAAAGAAGAGCTGGCGAAAAAAGGACTGTAATTCTCTGTTGATTGTGCTCCCCGCTTCAGGCGGGGGGCCAGACGTACAATGAACTGCTTTACGGAGACGTTATGCAACAGTCTACTCCTTATCTCTCTTTTCGCGGCATCGGCAAGACGTTTCCCGGTGTGAAAGCGCTCAGTGAGATCAGTTTTGATTGTTACGCCGGGCAAATCCACGCCCTGATGGGTGAAAACGGCGCAGGTAAATCGACACTGTTAAAAATCCTCAGCGGCAATTACGCGCCAACCACCGGTTCGCTGGTAATAAAAGGTGAGGAAGTCACCTTCGCGGATACTACTGCAGCGCTGAATGCCGGGGTGGCGATCATCTACCAGGAGCTGCATCTGGTGCCGGAGATGACCGTCGCGGAGAATATCTACCTTGGCCAGATCCCGCACAAGAGCGGCATTGTGAACCGTTCGTTGCTGAATTACGGAGCCGGTTTGCAGCTTCAGCATCTTGGGCTGGATATCGATCCGCAAACGCCGCTGAAATATCTCTCCATTGGTCAGTGGCAAATGGTCGAAATTGCCAAGGCGCTGGCGCGCAACGCCAAAATCATCGCCTTTGATGAACCCACCAGTTCTCTCTCGGCGCGTGAGATCGACAACCTGTTCCGTGTGATCCGCGAGCTACGTAAAGAGGGCCGGGTGATCCTTTATGTCTCCCACCGCATGGAAGAGATTTTTGCGCTCAGCGATGCCATTACCGTCTTTAAAGATGGTCGCTACGTGCGCACCTTTACGGACATGCAGCAGGTCAATCATGACCAGTTGGTGCAGGCGATGGTCGGACGCGAACTGGGGGATATTTATGGCTGGAAACCCCGGGAATACGGGGCAGAACGCCTGCGGCTGGAGCAGGTTAAAGCGCCAGGCGTACGAACGCCCATCTCTTTAAACGTGCGCAGCGGTGAAATTGTCGGCCTGTTCGGGCTGGTGGGCGCCGGGCGCAGTGAATTAATGAAAGGCTTATTCGGCGGGACGAAAATTACCGAAGGGCAGGTCTTTATCGACGGTGAGCAAGTCAATATTACTAAACCGGCGCATGCCATCCAGGCGGGCATGATGTTGTGCCCGGAAGATCGTAAAGCGGAAGGCATTATTCCGGTTCACTCGGTGCAGGAGAACATCAATATCAGCGCCCGGCGCAAATACATTCGCGCAGGTTGTCTGATCAATGATGGCTGGGAAAGTGAAAACGCCGAACACCATATTCGTTCGCTCAATATCAAAACGCCTGGTGCGGAACAACTGATTATGAATCTCTCCGGTGGCAACCAGCAAAAGGCAATTCTTGGTCGCTGGTTATCGGAAGAGATGAAAGTCATTTTGCTCGACGAGCCGACGCGCGGCATTGATGTCGGGGCGAAGCATGAGATCTACAACGTAATTTACGCGCTGGCTTCCCGCGGTGTTGCGGTGCTGTTTGCCTCCAGTGATTTGCCGGAAGTGCTCGGCGTTGCCGATCGCATCGTGGTGATGCGTGAAGGGGAAATCGCCGGTGAACTGCTTCACGGTCAGTGTGATGAACAGCGGGCGCTGAGCCTCGCGATGCCGAAAGTTAGCCAGGCTGTCGCCTGAGTGAGGAGAAAATGATGTCATCTTTAACTACGTCCCGCGCACCGAAATCCTCGCTCAGCTTTGGGCGAATCTGGGATCAGTTCGGCATGCTGGTGGTGTTTGCCGTGCTGTTTATCGGCTGCGCGCTGTTTGTGCCGAACTTCGCCTCTTTCGTCAATATGAAAGGGCTGGGGCTGGCGATCTCAATGTCCGGCATGGTGGCCTGCGGCATGCTGTTCTGCCTTGCGTCCGGGGATTTTGACCTGTCGGTCGCGTCGGTCATCGCCTGCGCCGGGGTAACCACAGCAGTGGTGATTAATATCTCGGAGAGTTTGTGGATTGGCGTATTTGCCGGTTTGCTGCTCGGCGTGGTCAGCGGTTTTATTAACGGCTTCGTGATTGCGCGTTTGAAGATCAATGCCTTGATCACCACGCTTGCCACGATGCAGATCGTCCGCGGGCTGGCGTATATTATTTCCGACGGTAAAGCGGTCGGCATCGAGGATGAACGTTTCTTCACCCTCGGTTACGCCAACTGGCTGGGGCTGCCCGCGCCGATTTGGTTGACGGTTGCCTGCCTGATTATTTTTGGCTTCCTGCTCAATAGAACCACGTTTGGCCGCAATACGCTGGCGATTGGCGGTAATGAAGAAGCGGCCCGCCTGGCGGGCGTTCCGGTGGTACGCACGAAAATCATCATCTTTGTGCTCTCCGGTCTGGTCTCAGCGGCAGCGGGGATTATTCTTGCTTCGCGTATGACCAGTGGCCAGCCGATGACGTCGATTGGCTATGAGTTGATTGTTATCTCAGCCTGTGTATTGGGTGGTGTATCGCTGAAAGGCGGGATTGGCAAAATATCGTATGTTGTTGCCGGGATCCTGATTCTGGGCACCGTCGAAAACGCCATGAACCTGCTGAACATCTCGCCATTCTCACAGTATGTGGTGCGTGGTTTGATCCTGCTGGCGGCGGTAATTTTCGACCGCTACAAACAAAAGTCCAAACGCACAGTTTAAGCCTTAACGCGTAATTTTTAGACATAACCTTATAGTTTATCCCTCCACCTTACCAGCCGCTAATCCGGCTGGTAAGTCATGCTTAAAATGGCGAGCAGCGTCACACTGTCTATACTTACATGGCTAATGATAATGAGATGTTAGTGAAGAACGGCTCTCATCAAAGACTGTAAGGAGGAAACCAGGGTGGAAGACGCATTATCTGTACCGCCTCTCTTTTCCGGTAATTTTGCCTTTTTTTTCGATTTGGATGGCACCCTCGCTGACATTAAACCGCACCCGGATGATGTCTCTGTTCCGGACGCTGTGCTGGCCAGACTTTCATTGCTTGCTGAGATGAACAACGGGGCACTGGCATTGATTTCAGGGCGCTCAATCGCTGAGCTCGAGCAACTCGCCAAACCTTGGCGTTTTCCGCTGGCTGGCGTGCACGGGGCAGAACGCCGCGACATCAAGGGTCATACCGAACGGGTGACATTACCGGAAAATATCGTACAACCGCTGGAGCGTTCGCTCCGGCACGAAGTGGCATCGCTTCACGGCGTGGAGCTGGAAGCGAAAGGCATGGCATTTGCTTTGCACTACCGTCAGGCGCCGCAGCATGAAGACGCGGTTTTTGCACTGGCAAAGCACATGGTCGCGCGCTACCCGCAGCTGGCAATGCAGCCAGGGAAATGCGTGGTGGAGCTTAAACCGTCTGGCATTCATAAGGGAGCGGCCATTGCGGCATTTTTAGAGACACCGCCTTTTGCTGGCCGCATACCGGTTTTTGTCGGCGATGATTTGACAGATGAGCATGGGTTTAAAACCGTGAACGCGCTGGGGGGCGAATCAATCAAAGTTGGTGCTGGCGAGACGCAGGCAAAATGGCGTCTGGACAGCGTAAATGAAGTTTATCGGTGGCTTGAACGTATCACTGACCATCAACAAGAAAAACAACAGGCGCTAACAAACAGGAGAGATGGCTATGAGTCGCTTAGTCGTAGTATCTAATCGTATTGCTCCGCCTGACAACAAAAAGGCCAGCGCTGGCGGGCTGGCTGTAGGGATTCTGGGAGCATTAAAAGCCACCGGCGGGCTGTGGTTCGGCTGGAGCGGTGAGCTGGGGGACGAGGACCAGCCGCTAAAAAAGGTGACAAAAGGGAATATCACCTGGGCATCGTTTACCCTCAGTGATGAGCATTACGAACAGTATTATTCGCAATTCTCCAACGCTGTTTTATGGCCTGCTTTCCACTATCGACTCGATCTGGTCAATTACCAGCGTGAAGCCTGGGAGGGTTATCAGCAGGTCAATGCGCTGCTGGCGGATAAGCTGCTGCCGTTACTGAAAGAGGATGACATTCTGTGGATCCACGATTATCACCTGCTACCGTTTGCCAGCGAACTGCGCAAGCGCGGCGTGAATAATCAGATTGGTTTCTTCCTGCATATCCCTTTCCCGACGCCGGAAATCTTTAATGCCTTGCCGCCGCATGCGGAACTGCTGGAAGCGCTCTGTGATTATGACCTGATGGGTTTTCAGACCGAAAGCGACAGACTGGCGTTCCTGGATAGCCTGTCAATGAAGACTCGTCTGACCACTCGCAGCGGTAAAGAACATGTCGCATGGGGGAAAAATTTCCGCACTGAAGTTTACCCGATAGGGATTGAACCAGACGAGATTGCCAAACAGGCTGCCGGGCCGCTACCGCCTAAACTGGCACAGTTGAAAAATGAACTTAAGAACGTTAAGAACATTTTCTCTGTGGAGCGGCTTGACTACTCCAAAGGCTTGCCAGAGCGCTTCCTTGCCTACGAAACGCTGCTGGAGAAATTCCCCCAGCATCACGGAAAAATTCGCTATACGCAGATTGCGCCAACCTCCCGTGGCGAAGTACAGGCTTACCAGGATATTCGGCACCAACTGGAAACCGAAGCCGGGCGAATCAACGGCAAATATGGTCAGCTTGGCTGGACGCCGCTTTACTATCTGAACCAGCACTTTGACCGTAAAGTATTGATGAAAGTCTTCCGTTACGCCGAAGTGGGCTTAGTGACGCCGCTGCGTGACGGCATGAATCTCGTCGCGAAAGAGTATGTTGCGGCGCAGGATCCGGCCGATCCGGGTGTGTTGATACTGTCGCAATTTGCCGGGGCGGCGAATGAGCTGACATCGGCGCTGATTGTGAATCCTTACGACCGGGATGATGTTGCTGCGGCGATGGACAGGGCGCTGAGAATGCCGCTGGCAGAGCGCATATCACGCCATGCAGAAATGCTTGAAATCATTAAGGAGAATGATATCAACCACTGGCAGCAGAGGTTCCTTCGCGATTTAAAGCGCATCACGCCACGTAGCGCACAAAGCCAGCTACAGCATAAAGTGGCGACCTTTCCGAAGCTGGCTTAACGTCAGCGGCGCTCCTGCGACAGCAGGAGCGCTTCACGCTCCTAAAGGCACCAATAAAACATCCACTTCACTGGCATGAACGATGCTCTTTGCCGCACACGCTGCGCGGGCGAGGAACGTTTGATTGTGATTGCCGCAGACCACTAAATCGATGCCCTGTGTACGGCAAGTATGCAGAATATGTTCGCTTAATGCGCCTGATGCGATGAGCGCCTGCTCGATAGGGTATCCGGCCTCGCTAATGAGTTGATCCAGAAATTGTTGCGTCTCTTCCTGCAACACTTCACGGACATTTTCCATCATCGGAGCGGCAAGCTGGTTATAGAGTTCAGGATCGGAAGCTAAGGTAATAAGGGAGATGCGGGCATTGAAAGGGCGGGCAATATCAATGGCTTTGGCCAGTAAACGCCGGCTTTCGGGCGTCACCGCAACAGCGACCAGAAGATGAGCATATTGCATTTCTCACTCTCCACGACAAATCAATTTTTTCTCACCATTACTCTGTTTCTGAACTCAGTGCAACCCAGGATTATTGCGGGGATGTGAAGGTTATCATAAATATTCATTAATTATTCTTATGCTAAGACTTTAATGCATATTCCTGCATTTAACCGATTTTAAAATCTTATCTAAAATTTAAAGAATTTAAGATCAAATTGTTAAACTATCAATCATAATGACTAACAATTTTGAAATGATTACCCATAGTAATTAATTAGCGACCCTGAAAGCTTAATTTGTTGTTTTATATGCTTTTTTGATTGTATATCTGCAATAGAAACGTTTTGGTAACGATGAATGTTGCAAAACGTCACTCCTCAGACCAGTTGATGACCTGGAGCCGCAGTTTTGCATGAGTATTCGGCCAAATGGAATAAAAAAAGCGACTGACAGAACAAAAAAGCATCAAATCACAAGCGGGACTGATAGATTTATTACCCATAATCCGTTAAATTTTGTGACGCAGATCACAAAAATTTCAAATTTTTGTCCGGGTCAGATTGTATGTGTCAGCACCTACGAGTACAGTTGCGTCGAATTAGGAAAAATCTTAGTTCTTTGTAAGAAATGATTAAGCGCGTATCAAGGCCATTACATTTGAGCGAAGTGCCGCGAGTGCGAGATCCTAAGTCAGTTATGCATTTAGCCTTTCTTTTTTATACCGGTTTTTTCCGGCGACATCACGGGGTGCGGCTCAGCCGCATAAGATACAAGTTGGTTATTCGGGATGGGAAAAATGCATACATCCGAGTTGCTGAAACATGTGTATGACATTAACTTGTCGTATTTGCTTCTTGCTCAGCGTTTGATTAGCCAGGACAAAGCGTCCGCAATGTTCCGTCTTGGCATTAACGAAGAGATGGCGAACACACTGGGTGAATTAACCCTTCCACAAATGGTGAAACTGGCTGAAACCAATCAGCTTATCTGCCAGTTCCGTTTTGACAATCACCAGACTATTACTCGTCTGACCCAGGAATCACGCGTGGATGATTTACAGCAAGTCCACACCGGGATTTTACTTTCAACCCGCCTGCTGAATGAGTCTTCACAGACCGGCGATGCGGCAAGAAAGAAAAGGGCTTAACCATGGGCGAGAAAAGCATTGTTCAGGAAGCCCGCGATATTCAGTTAGCAATGGAACTGATTTCGCTGGGTGCACGTTTACAGATGCTGGAGAGTGAGACACAGCTTAGTCGTGGTCGTCTTATTAAACTCTACAAAGAGTTACGTGGTAGCCCGCCGCCTAAAGGCATGCTGCCATTCTCCACTGACTGGTTTATGACCTGGGAGCAGAATATTCATGCGTCCATGTTCTGTAACGCCTGGCAGTTTTTGTTAAAAACAGGCCTGTGCAGCGGCGTTGATGCAGTCATCAAAGCGTACAAACTCTATCTGGAACAATGCCCTCATAACGATGATGGGCCGCTGCTGGCGCTGACTCGCGCCTGGACACTGGTTCGTTTCGTGGAAAGCGGAATGCTGGAGTTGTCTCGCTGTAATTGCTGTGACGGTAATTTTATTACGCACGCACACCAGCCTGTTGGTAGCTTTGCCTGTAGTTTATGCCAGCCGCCGTCCCGCGCGGTAAAAAGACGTAAACTTTCCCGGGATGCTGCCGATATTATTCCACAACTGCTGGATGAACAGATCGAACAGGCTGTTTGACCGAAACAGGTGGAAAACACTCCAGCAGCGGTGCAGTAATGCCGCTGCTTTTTTTTGCCTGAAATTCGGTTTAACCCTCTGAAATGTTTATCCCGAGCCTTAGTCATTAGCAGAAGGATGATGTCGTGCTTATCGTATTAGGTTACCTGGTTGTTCTTGGTGCAGTCTTTGGCGGTTATATGATGACCGGCGGAGAACTTGGGGCACTTTATCAACCGTCTGAACTGATCATCATCGGTGGCGCGGGGGTAGGTGCATTCATCGTTGGTAACAATGGCAAAGCGATCAAAGGTACGATGAAAGCCATGCCTTTGCTGTTTCGTCGTTCGAAATACACCAAAAGCATGTATATGGATTTGCTGGCTCTGCTTTACCGCCTGATGGCGAAATCGCGTCAGCAAGGGATGTTCTCGCTCGAAAGAGATATTGAGAATCCGAAAGAGAGCGAAATTTTCGCCAGCTATCCACGTATTCTTGCGGATGCGACGATGCTTGAATTTATTGTCGATTATCTGCGCCTGATCATCAGCGGCAACATGAACACCTTTGAAATTGAAGCGCTGATGGACGAAGAGATCGAAACGCACGAAAGCGAAGCCGAAGTGCCGGCAAATGCGCTGGCGATGGTGGGCGATTCGCTGCCCGCGTTCGGTATCGTTGCGGCGGTGATGGGGGTGGTGCACGCGCTGGCCTCCGCCGATCGTCCGGCGGCTGAACTCGGTGCGCTGATTGCACATGCGATGGTGGGAACCTTCCTCGGCATCCTGTTGGCGTACGGTTTTATCTCCCCGCTGGCCAGCGTTCTACGCCAGAAGAGTGCGGAAACCGCCAAAATGATGCAGTGCGTCAAGATCACCTTGCTGTCGAATCTTAACGGTTATGCACCGCCAATTGCGGTCGAGTTTGGTCGTAAAACGCTGTACTCCAGCGAACGTCCGTCGTTTATCGAACTGGATGAACACGTCCGTGCGGTCAGAAATCCTAACCAACAGACCACGACCGAGGACGCATGAAAAACCAGTCCCATCCGATCGTCGTAGTCAGACGAAAAAAACATAAAGGTCATGGCGGTGGAGCGCACGGCTCCTGGAAGATTGCCTACGCCGACTTTATGACGGCGATGATGGCGTTCTTCCTGGTGATGTGGTTGATCTCCATCTCCAGCCCGAAAGAACTTATTCAGATTGCGGAGTATTTCCGTACGCCGTTAGCAACCGCAATTACGGGTGGGCAGCGAATTTCAAACAGCGAAAGCCCGATTCCGGGCGGTGGCGATGACTACACACAGCAACAGGGCGAAGTGCAAAAACAGCCCAATATTGACGATTTGAAAAAACGCATGGAGCAGTCGCGGCTGAGTAAGTTGCGTGGCGATCTGGATCAGTTAATCGAAGCCGATCCCAAACTGCGCGCGCTGCGTCCGCACCTGAAAATCGATCTGGTGCAGGAAGGGTTGCGTATTCAGATTATCGACAGCCAGAACCGGCCGATGTTTAAAACCGGCAGCGCGGAAGTCGAACCTTATATGCGCGATATTTTGCGTGCTATTGCGCCAGTACTGAATGGCATCCCTAACAAAGTGAGCCTTTCGGGCCACACCGATGATTTCCCTTACGCCAATGGCGAAAGAGGGTACAGCAACTGGGAACTTTCCGCCGATCGTGCAAACGCATCGCGCCGTGAGCTGGTTGCCGGTGGGCTGGATAATGGCAAAATTCTTCGGGTTGTAGGTATGGCGGCAACAATGCGCCTTGCGGACAGAGGTCCGAATGAAGCAATCAACCGCCGAATCAGTCTTTTGGTACTCAACAAACAGACTGAAGAAGCCATTCTGCATGAGAATGCCGAAAGCGAGAGTGCGCCAATAAGCGCGATTACACAGCCAGAACCTGCGGTCGGAGCAGCACCTGCATCCACACCGGCGGCTCCGGCAACAGTTCCCACATCGCCACAAGCCAATCCGAGGTGATAGCGTGAGCATGGATATTAGTGATTTTTATCAGACATTCTTCGATGAGGCCGACGAGTTGTTGGCTGATATGGAACAACATTTGCTGGATCTGGTGCCTGAAGCGCCGGATTCGGAACAGCTCAACGCCATCTTTCGTGCGGCGCACTCTATTAAAGGAGGCGCAGGTACATTTGGTTTTACCATCCTGCAGGAAACCACACACCTGATGGAGAACCTGCTTGATGAGGCCCGGCGTGGCGAAATGCAGCTTAACACCGACATTATCAACCTGTTTTTGGAAACCAAAGATATTATGCAGGAACAGCTCGACGCTTATAAAAGCTCGCAAGAGCCAGACGCCGCCAGCTTTGAATATATCTGCAATGCCCTGCGCCAACTGGCGCTGGAAGCAAAAGGAGAGGTCGTTGCTGCCCCTGCAAATGGTGCAAAACTCTCCGTTGTGGATACTGCGCTGGAGTCCGAAACCGCTGCTGCGCCAGCTGCCGAAAGCGACGGCAAACTGCGCATCGTCCTGTCTCGCCTGAAAGAGAGCGAAGTTGCACTGCTGGAAGAAGAGTTGGGTAACCTCGGAACGTTGAGCGACGTAGTGAAGGGGGCTGATACCCTGAGCGTGACGCTTGATGGCGGCGTCAGCGAAGACGATATTATCGCGGTATTGTGCTTCGTCATCGAAGCCGATCAAATTGCGTTCGAAAAACCCACCGCAGAGACAGCCCCCGCGCCTGCAGCAGTTGAAGCGGTTGCACAAGTGGTTGAAACGCCAGCGCCTGTTGCGGTTCCGGCGGAGAAACCAGCGGCTCCGGCGCTGAAAGCGGTCGCGAAAGAACAACCGGCAGCTCGTGAAAAACCGGCGCGTGCCAGCGAATCAACCAGTATCCGTGTGGCGGTTGAAAAAGTTGACCAGCTAATTAACCTGGTCGGAGAACTGGTGATCACCCAGTCGATGCTGGCTCAGCGCTCCAATGAGCTGGATCCGGTCACACACGGCGATCTGATCACCAGCATGAGCCAGTTGCAGCGCAACGCTCGTGACCTGCAGGAATCGGTGATGTCCATCCGTATGATGCCGATGGAATATGTCTTTAGCCGCTTCCCGCGTCTGGTGCGCGATCTGGCGAGCAAGCTGGATAAACAGGTTGAACTGACTCTGCAAGGTAGCTCGACGGAACTGGATAAGAGCCTGATCGAGCGCATCATTGACCCGTTAACGCACCTGGTGCGTAACAGCCTCGACCACGGTATTGAAACCCCACAAAAACGTGTCGAAGCCGGTAAATCGCCTATCGGTAACCTGATTCTTTCGGCGGAACACCAGGGCGGAAATATCTGCATCGAAGTGACTGACGACGGTGCTGGTCTTAACCGCGAGCGTATCCTGGCGAAAGCGATTTCGCAGGGAATGGCGGTCAACGAAAACATGACCGATGAAGAAGTCGGCATGCTGATTTTTGCCCCGGGTTTCTCAACCGCAGAGCAGGTTACCGACGTTTCCGGCCGCGGCGTGGGCATGGACGTGGTAAAACGTAACATCCAGGAAATGGGTGGCCACGTTGAAATAAAATCCAAACAAGGCTCTGGCACGACGATTCGTATCCTGCTGCCGCTGACGCTGGCAATCCTCGACGGGATGTCAGTAAAAGTGAACAACGAAGTCTTCATTCTGCCGCTGAACGCGGTGATGGAGTCGCTGCAACCGCGTGAAGAAGATCTGCATCCGCTGGCTGGTGGTGAGCGCGTACTGGAAGTACGTGGTGAATACCTGCCGCTGGTTGAGTTGTGGAAAGTGTTTGACGTGATGGGGGCGAAAACTGAGGCCACGCAGGGGATTGTCGTTATTCTGCAGAGCGCAGGTCGTCGCTATGCGCTGCTGGTTGATCAGTTGATCGGTCAGCACCAGGTTGTGGTGAAAAACCTGGAAAGCAACTATCGCAAAGTGCCGGGTATTTCTGCCGCCACCATCCTGGGCGATGGTAGTGTTGCGCTGATCGTGGATGTGTCAGCGTTGCAGGGGTTGAATCGTGAACATCGTATGGCGCACACAGCCGCCTGATTAAGTAGAAGGTATAAAACATGACCGGTATGAGTAATGTAGCAAAACTGGCTGGCGAGCCGTCAGGACAGGAATTCCTGGTATTCACTCTGGGCGATGAAGAGTACGGCATCGATATTCTCAAAGTGCAGGAAATTCGTGGCTACGATCAGGTGACCCGTATCGCCAATACCCCGGACTTTATCAAAGGCGTGACCAACCTGCGTGGCGTGATCGTGCCGATTGTTGACCTGCGCGTGAAGTTCAGCCAGGGCGACGTCGAGTATGATGACAACACCGTGGTTATCGTCCTGAATCTGGGACAGCGTGTGGTTGGCATCGTAGTGGATGGTGTCTCTGATGTGCTTTCCCTGGCATCGGACCAGATCCGCCCGGCACCGGAATTCGCCGTCACCCTGTCCACCGAATACCTGACCGGCCTCGGTGCGCTTGGCGACCGGATGCTGATTCTGGTGAACATTGAAAAACTGCTCAACAGCGAAGAGATGGCGCTGCTGGACATCGCGGCAACGCACGTCGCGTAACCGCCATACAAGAGCGGATGACTCACCGGTCATCCGCTTTTTTTATACACTTTTTTGTCGGTTATTTTGTTTATCCTTCATTACCACTGGACAACGCGTCCAATTCTTCTAATTCGTTATTTTTACTGACAAAAAATACCTCTTTTACATAGTCGTTTGTTTTGCGATTTCTCAGTCATTAAACCGCTATCGGTGCGACATTAACGTTAACTGACTGCACCTTACAACGCAGACCACGCCGCTGCAGGAAAGATCGAGTGATACCCTGACCGCGAACATTGCATTTCAAGTTACTATTTAATTCCCTTTCGCAAATGTAAAGTTCCCTGGCCGCATGCCGATAACACCATTAAGAACATATCGAAAAGGTGTTGCATGTTGAACCGTATCCGCGTCGTTACTCTGCTGATGAGTGTGCTGGCAGTGTTTGCCCTGTTGCAGCTCGTATCCGGGGGACTTTTTTTCTCTTCCCTTAAGCAAAACCAGCAGAGTTTTGCTGCTTCTAATGACCTGCGTATGCAACAAACTGAACTGGGAAAAGCCTGGGAATTAATGCTGCAAACGCGCATCAACCTGAGCCGCTCGTCGGCGCGTATGTTGCTCGACCCAGGCAACCAGCAGAGCAGCGCCAAAACCGACCTGTTGAACAGCGCGAAAGCCTCGCTGGCGGAAGCAGCAAAACATTACGACGCCTTTCATGACATGCCATCGCTGCCGGAAATGGATGCGGCGCGGCAGGCGCTGGATGAGAAATATCGTACCTATAATGCTGCGTTGACGGAGCTGGTTCAGTTTCTGGAGAGCGGCAATATCAACGCCTTTATGGCGCAACCGACTCAAGGGATGCAAAACGCCCTCGGTGACGCGATGGCAAAATATGCTGCACTGAGCGACAGCCTCTACCGTAATGCCTGGGAGCAGAGCGTCAGCGATTACACCTTTGCGAAATGGCAGATGGCGGTTCTGGCGCTGGCCTTGCTGATTGTACTGACCGGCGTCTGGTATGGGATCCGCCGTATTCTGTTGTCGCCATTGTCATCGGTCATCGCTCATATCCGCGAAATCGCGGGCGGTAACCTGACGCATACACTGACGATTGCCGGTCGCAGCGAAATGACCGAACTGGCGCAAAGCGTCGATCATATGCAGAACGCGTTAATCGATACCGTTACCAATGTGCGCCAGGGTTCGGATGCCATTTACTCCGGCACCAGCGAAATTGCTGCCGGAAATAACGATCTCTCCTCGCGTACTGAAGAACAAGCCTCGGCGCTGGAGCAGACCGCTGCCAGCATGGAAGAGTTGACGGCGACGGTTAAGCAGAACGCTGACAACGCCCGTCAGGCTTCGCTGCTGGCGCAAAGTGCGTCGGAAACCGCCGAGCGCGGCGGTAAAGTCGTCGATGGCGTGGTGAAAACCATGCACGATATCGCCACCAGTTCGCAGAAGATCGCTGACATTATTGGTGTGATTGACGGTATTGCCTTCCAGACCAATATCCTGGCGCTGAACGCGGCAGTAGAAGCGGCGCGCGCCGGCGAGCAGGGGCGCGGCTTTGCCGTTGTTGCCGGTGAAGTTCGTAATCTGGCCAGCCGCAGTGCCCAGGCGGCGAAAGAGATTAAAACCTTAATTGAAGATTCTGTTTCCCGCGTGGATACCGGCTCAGTGCTTGTAGAGAGTGCCGGTGAAACCATGTCGGACATTGTTAACGCTGTCACGCGTGTTAACGACATCATGGGTGAGATCGCCTCGGCATCGGACGAACAGAGCCGTGGCATCGATCAGGTTGCGCTGGCGGTATCCGAGATGGATCGCGTCACGCAACAGAATGCGTCACTGGTACAACAATCGGCAGCCGCAGCCGCTGCCTTAGAAGAACAAGCCAGTCGATTGACGATGGCGGTATCTGCTTTCCGCCTTTCTTCTGTATCCGGCAAACCGGCGCAGCGTGCCTTAACTCCGGCAGCAGGCAGCGCTAAGACCCCGGCGCGGAGTCGCCAACTTGCAACCGGACAAGAAGATAACTGGGAAACATTTTAGCAGTTCTTAACCGCGGACATTTTTCCGCCAGATGGGGCGTTAATGTTTAATCGTATTCGTATCTCGACAACACTTTTTTTGATTTTGATTGTGTGTGGCATTTTGCAGGTCGGCAGTAACGGATTGTCCTTCTGGGCTTTTAAACAAAGCACATCACATTTACAGGAAGTAGCGAACAGCAACCATCAACGCAGCGCGCTGATGCAAATTCGGGCCACGCTGCTTGAAGCGAGCACATTGCTGAATAAAGCGGGTACGCTCACGGCATTAAGTTATCCGCCGGATGATATTAAAGCTCTGATGACACGGGCAAAAGCCAGCCTGAAACTGGCAGATGAGAAAGAGAAAGAGTTTCTGGGCATTGCCGCAATAACGCCTGTGGGGCAGAAATTGCAGGACGGGACGAAAGCGACGTATGCCGCATGGCGCAGCGATCTGGAGCATCAGGCCACCTGGCTTGAAAATAACCAGCTATCAGATTTTATGACCGCGCCGGTGAAGGAGTCGCAGGACCAGTTTGACGCGAATTTTAACGCGTGGGAAAAGCACATTAACGAGTTTGCCGAGCAAGCACGGCAGGACAGCGAAAGTAATTATCACCGTTCGGCGGCCATTTTTATTGCGGTGGTGATCCTTGCGGCGCTGATTACCAGCATCGCGCTGTTCTGGTCGCGCAAGATGATTGTTCAGCCGCTGGCGATTATCAGCAGCCACTTTGACAGCATCGCAGCAGGCAATTTGGCGCAGCCGATTGCCGTTTATGGGCGTAATGAAATTTCGGCGATCTTCGCCAGCCTGAAAAAAATGCAGGCAGCGCTGCGTACTACGGTCAGCGATGTTCGGCAGGGCAGTTATGCTATGCATACCGGTATTTCGGAGATTGCTTCAGGCAACAATGATTTATCGGCGCGCACTGAACAGCAGGCCGCTTCGCTGGCGCAAACCGCAGCCAGCATGGAGCAGTTGACCACGACGGTCGGGCAGAACGCCGACAACGCGCGTCAGGCTTCCGGTCTGGCGCAGAGCGCGGCGGAAACCGCGAGAAAAGGCGGGCAGCAAACCACCAGCGTGGCGAGTACCATGCAGGAGATTGCCGGCAGCTCGCAAAAAATCGGCGATATCATCAGCGTGATTGATGGCATCGCGTTTCAGACCAATATCCTCGCGCTGAACGCCGCAGTGGAAGCGGCGCGTGCGGGCGAGCAGGGCCGGGGATTTGCCGTGGTGGCAGGGGAAGTGCGTAACCTGGCCAGCCGCAGCGCCCAGGCGGCAAAAGAGATTAAAGGTCTGATTGAAGAGTCAGTATCCCGTGTTCAGCAGGGTTCAGCGCTGGTGGATACCGCCGCGCAGACGATGACGGAAATCGTCCGCTCGGTGACGCAGGTCAACGACATTATGGGCGAAATTGCCTCTGCGTCGGATGAACAGCGTCGTGGCATTGAGCAGGTTGCGCTGGCGGTCAGCCAGATGGATCAGGTCACGCAGCAGAACGCGGCGCTGGTAGAAGAGGCCGCTTCCGCGACCGATCAACTGGCAAACCAGGCGGATAATCTGACCTCGTTAGTGGCTGTATTTAAGATTGAAGAGCACGTTGCATTACCCGTAGTGGCACCGCCCAAAGCCGTGCCTGCTGCATCCTGAAATTAACCTGGTTGAGAAGGCGCTATGACATCATCACTGCCCACAGGGCAAACGTCATCAATACTGCAACAGATGACACAGCGCCTGGCGCTGTCCGATGCGCATTTCCGTCGGATATGTCAATTGATCTACCAGCGTGCGGGGATCGTTCTTGCGGACCATAAACGCGACATGGTGTACAACCGCCTTGTTCGCCGTTTACGCACGCTGGGGTTGGATGATTTTGGTCGCTATCTGAGCATGCTCGAAGCGAACCAGAACAGCGCCGAGTGGCAAGCGTTTATCAACTCGCTGACCACCAATCTCACCGCATTTTTCCGGGAAGCGCATCACTTTCCGGTACTGGCTGAGCATGCGCGTAAGCGCACGGGTGAATACCGCGTATGGAGTGCCGCGGCCTCTACCGGCGAAGAACCTTACTCGCTGGCGATTACTCTTGCCGATGCGCTGGGCATGGCGCCGGGTCGCTGGAAAGTCTTTGCCAGCGATATCGACACCGAAGTGCTGGAAAAAGCACGCAGCGGTATTTATCGCCAGGACGAATTGAAGACCCTCTCGCCACAGCAGATGCAACGCTATTTTATGCGTGGAACCGGCCCGCATGCCGGGCTGGTACGTGTACGGCAAGAACTGGCGAATTACGTCGAATTCACCACGGTGAACCTGCTGGATAAGCAGTACAACGTGCCGGGGCCTTTTGACGCAATTTTTTGCCGTAACGTAATGATTTATTTTGATAAAACGACGCAACAGGACATTCTGCATCGTTTTGCTCCGCTGCTTAAGCCGGACGGATTATTGTTTGCCGGGCATTCGGAGAACTTCAGCAACCTCGTGCGCGAGTTCAGCCTCCGTGGGCAGACTGTTTATGCGCTGAGTAAGGATAAAGCATGAGTAAAATCAGGGTGTTGTCCGTCGATGATTCCGCATTGATGCGCCAGATCATGACAGAAATTATCAATAGCCACAGCGATATGGAGATGGTGGCGACGGCGCCAGACCCGTTGGTCGCCCGGGATCTAATCAAAAAATTCAACCCGGATGTCTTAACGCTGGATGTAGAAATGCCGCGCATGGATGGGTTGGATTTTCTTGAGAAATTAATGCGTCTGCGGCCAATGCCGGTGGTGATGGTTTCCTCGCTGACCGGTAAAGGCTCGGAAGTGACGCTGCGTGCGCTGGAGCTGGGGGCGATTGATTTCGTCACCAAACCGCAAATCGGCATTCGTGAAGGCATGCTGGCCTACAGCGAAATGATTGCTGAGAAAGTGCGCACCGCTTCGCGTGCGCGTATTGCTGCGCATAAAACGATGGAAGCGCCGGCGCTGCTGAAGGCTGGCCCGCTGCTCAGCTCGGAAAAATTGCTGGTCATTGGGGCGTCAACCGGAGGAACAGAGGCAATTCGTCATGTACTCCAGCCATTGCCGCTCTCAAGTCCGGGTATTCTAATCACTCAGCATATGCCGCCGGGCTTTACCCGCTCATTTGCTGAGCGTTTGAACAAGCTCTGCCAGATCAGCGTCAAGGAAGCGGAAGATGGTGAGCGCGTTCTGCCGGGACACGCGTATATTGCTCCGGGCGATAAGCATATGGAGCTCGCGCGTAGCGGGGCAAACTATCAGATTAAGATCCACGATGGACCGCCAGTTAACCGGCACCGTCCGTCGGTGGACGTGCTGTTTCATTCGGTCGCGAAACATGCGGGGCGCAACGCCGTAGGCGTGATCCTTACGGGGATGGGCAACGATGGCGCGGCGGGAATGTTAGCAATGTACCAGGCGGGAGCCTGGACCATCGCGCAAAACGAAGCAAGTTGTGTGGTGTTCGGCATGCCGCGTGAGGCCATCAATATGGGTGGCGTCAGCGAAGTGGTCGATCTTAGCCAGGTAAGCCAGCAGATGCTGGCGAAAATCAGTGCCGGACAGGCAATACGTATTTGAACCAGGAGTAATTTTTTATGGCGGATAAAGAGCTTAAGTTTTTGGTTGTGGATGACTTTTCCACCATGCGTCGCATTGTGCGCAACCTGCTGAAAGAGCTGGGATTCAACAACGTCGAAGAGGCGGAAGACGGTGTTGATGCGCTGAACAAATTGCAGACCGGTGGTTTTGGTTTTGTCATCTCCGACTGGAACATGCCAAATATGGATGGTCTGGAACTGCTGAAGACCATCCGTGCCGATAGCAACATGGCTTCCATGCCGGTGCTGATGGTGACGGCTGAAGCGAAAAAAGAGAACATCATTGCGGCGGCGCAGGCTGGTGCGAGCGGCTACGTGGTGAAACCGTTCACCGCAGCCACCCTGGAAGAGAAGCTCGGTAAGATCTTCGAGAAACTTGGCATGTGAGGACCGGACTATGTTGCAACCTTCAATAAAACCTTCTGAAGAGCATTCTCCCAGCGACATTATTGCCCGCATCGGTAGCCTGACGCGCATGCTGCGCGATAGTCTGCGCGAGTTGGGCTTGGATCAAGCGATTGCCGAAGCAGCGGAAGCGATTCCGGATGCGCGCGATCGCCTGGATTATGTGGTCCAGATGACGGCGCAGGCCGCCGAGCGCGCGCTGAACAGCGTGGAAGCCTCTCAGCCTCACCAGGATGAGATGGAAAAAAATTCAAAAGCGCTGAGCAAGCGCTGGGACGAGTGGTTCGAGAACCCAATTGAACTGGCAGACGCCCGTGAATTGGTGACTGATACCCGCAAGTTCCTCGGTGAAATTCCGGGTCATACCAGCTTCACCAACGCCCAGTTGCTGGACATCATGATGGCGCAGGATTTCCAGGATCTTACCGGTCAGGTGATCAAGCGCATGATGGACGTAATCCAGGAGATCGAACGCCAGTTGCTAATGGTGCTGCTGGAAAATATCCCAGAGCAGTCTGCGCGCCCGAAACGCGAAAACGACAGCCTGCTCAATGGCCCTCAGCTCGACGCCACCAAAGCAGGCGTGGTGGCAAGCCAGGACCAGGTGGACGACCTGCTGGACAGCCTCGGCTTCTGATTTGTCGGCACATTCACCTTCAGACGTCCTGAAGGTGAAGTCAGCGAACCCACGAAAAAGGGAAGGGAAACCTTCCTTTTTTATTGCAGGAAGATATCGCCCACTGCGAAGAGATTCGACAGCGCATGCAGCACTATTGGTATTAGCAGCCCGCCTGTCCCGAGCCGGACAACACACAATAGCGCAGAAAAAATAAACAACTGAATAAAAGTGAGCGGCGCCTGATATTGCATATGAATGGCGGCAAACAATAAAGATGTCAGCACAATACCGACTTGTTGCGGCACTTTTCCCCATCCCAGGCTGGCATTGAGCAAAAAGCCGCGAAAAATAATCTCTTCACTCACCGGGGCTATCAGACAGGCGGTGAATACCCACGCCCAACGGGTTAACCCCGTATACCCTTCCAGGGAGTCCAGCCACGGCTCAGGCTGCTGGAACAGCTTTTCCATTACCAGCATCGCCAGCAGCGGCGCGGCAAGGTTTTGCCACGCCAGCGTGCCGAAAGGCAGCAGCCCGTCATAGTGCCTTCCGTAATAACGCCACAGCAGCAACGAGCAGGGGAGCAACAGGGCGCCATGCAGAAACGGGCCGTCAAGGCCATTTTGGTAAAGACGCATAAAACCCGGAATGAAAATAGCGAAATAGAACAGGCTGTAATAGATAACAAACGCCGCGATGCACACCGCAGTATGCGATGTTCGGTCCGATTGTGCTGACATAAAAAGTCACGTCCGTGCAGGGTTATACGCGAAGCCGACCATTATAAAGGAGATTACCTGCAATTCTGTTCAGTCGTTAACAATCAGGACAGGCCGACAAAAAACGGTGTTTAGGCAGGATTTTTCACAGGGTATTGCTGTTTTGTCCTCGTTTCGGGCGCGTGGATGAACCCTGAAGGGCAATTCAAATGGTGAAAACCCCTTGTTTTTATGCCTTACTCTGCCCATTAGATACCCTTGACTCTGGCAATATGTTGTCAAACCCGTAATCCGTGGATGCAGGCCGTGGCCTCTGAAGACAACGAAGACAAAACAGAAGCCCCCACAGCGCACCGACTAGAAAAGGCGCGTGAAGAAGGGCAAATCCCCCGATCAAAAGAGCTGACATCACTGCTGGTGATGCTGGTGGGTGTCTGCATTCTGTGGTTTGGCGGCGAGATGTTTGGCCGACGGTTATCGATGGCGCTCTCTTCCGGGCTGCGCTTCGATCATAAAATCATCAACGATCCGGGGCTGTTTGTCGGGCAGGTGATCATGATGCTGAAAACGGCGCTGATGGGGATGCTGCCGCTGTTGACTGGCGTGGTGATTATCGCGCTGATTGCGCCGGTAATGTTGGGTGGGCTGGTTTTCAGCACCAAGTCGCTGGCGTTTAATTTTTCCAAGCTCAATCCACTGAGCGGTCTTGGACGTCTGTTTTCCTCCCAGGTTGGCGCTGAACTGTTTAAAGCGTTAATGAAAGCCCTGCTGATGGGCAGCGTCGCCGGGATATTCGTCTGGCATCACTGGCCGGATATGATGCGCCTGATGAGCGAATCGCCGTTAACCGCCATGGCCAGCGCCCTTAATCTGGCCGGGCTATGTGCGCTGCTGGTGTCGCTGAGCATCATCCCGATGGTCGGTTTTGACGTTTTCTGGCAGATCTACAGCCATATGAAAAAATTGCGCATGTCACGCCAGGACATTCGTGACGAATTTAAACAGAGCGAAGGCGACCCGCATATCAAAAGTCGCATCCGCCAGATGCAGCGAGCCGCCGCTCGCCGCCGCATGATGGCCGATGTACCGAAAGCCGATGTGATTGTCACCAACCCGACGCACTATGCCGTCGCGCTGCAATATGACGAAAATAAAATGAGCGCGCCGAAAGTGGTGGCAAAAGGCTCCGGTCTGGTGGCGCTGCGTATTCGCGAGTTGGGTACGGAAAATCGCGTACCGATTCTGGAAGCACCGCCACTGGCGCGTGCGCTTTTCCGTCATGCGGAAATTGGACAGCAGATCCCAGGTCAGCTTTATGCGGCGGTAGCCGAAGTGCTGGCGTGGGTATGGCAGTTGAAACGCTGGCGACTGTCAGGCGGACAACGACCTGTTAAACCTGAGAATCTTCCGGTGCCTGAAGCGCTGGATTTTATGAACGAGAAGGACACTGATGGCTAATCTGGTAGCAATGCTGCGTCTGCCCAGCAATCTGAAATCGACCCAATGGCAAGTGCTTGCCGGGCCTGTGCTCATTTTGCTTATTTTGTCGATGATGGTGCTGCCGCTGCCGGCGTTTGTCCTCGACCTGCTGTTTACCTTTAATATCGCGCTGTCGATCATGGTGCTGCTGGTGGCGATGTTCACCCAGCGTACGCTCGAATTCGCTGCTTTCCCGACCATTCTGCTGTTTACCACTTTGCTGCGCCTGGCACTCAACGTCGCCTCCACGCGTATCATTTTGATGGACGGGCACACCGGTGCCGCCGCCGCAGGGCGCGTGGTTGAAGCCTTCGGCCACTTCCTGGTCGGCGGTAACTTTGCCATTGGTATCGTGGTGTTCGTCATCCTCGTGATCATCAACTTTATGGTTATCACCAAAGGTGCAGGACGTATCGCGGAAGTGGGCGCGCGCTTCGTGCTCGACGGGATGCCCGGTAAGCAGATGGCGATCGATGCCGACCTTAACGCCGGGATCATCGGTGAAGATGAGGCGAAACGCCGTCGTTCGGAAGTGACGCAGGAAGCCGATTTCTACGGTTCCATGGACGGTGCGAGTAAGTTCGTTCGTGGTGATGCCATCGCCGGTATTCTGATCATGGTGATCAACGTCATCGGTGGTCTGCTGGTGGGTGTGCTGCAACATGGCCTGTCGATGGGCGATGCAGCGGAGAGCTATACGCTGTTGACTATCGGTGATGGCCTTGTCGCGCAGATCCCGGCGTTGGTTATTTCAACCGCCGCGGGCGTTATCGTTACGCGTGTCAGCACCGACGAAGATGTCGGCCAGCAGATGGTTGGGCAACTCTTCTCGAACCCGCGCGTCATGTTGCTGAGCGCCGGTGTCCTCGGTCTGTTGGGGATGGTGCCTGGCATGCCGAACTTTGTCTTCCTGCTGTTTACCGCCGCGCTGCTCGGGCTTGCCTGGTGGTTGCGCGGACGTCAACAGGAGGCACCTGTCGACGCGGTACCAGTGAAAGCCCCGGAAAACACGCAGGCCGTAGAAGCGACCTGGAATGATGTGCAACTGGAAGATTCCCTCGGTATGGAAGTGGGTTACCGCTTGATCCCGATGGTGGATTTCCAGCAGGACGGCGAGTTGCTGGGACGTATCCGCAGTATTCGTAAGAAATTTGCTCAGGACATGGGCTTCCTGCCGCCGGTGGTACATATTCGCGACAACATGGATCTGCCGCCCGCGCGTTACCGTATTCTGATGAAAGGGGTGGAAATTGGCAGCGGCGAAGCCTATCCGGGCCGCTGGCTGGCGATTAACCCAGGTACGGCAGCCGGTTCGCTGCCGGGCGAGCAGACTGTCGATCCGGCTTTTGGTCTGGCAGCAATCTGGATCGAAAGTGCGTTGAAAGAGCAGGCGCAAATCCAGGGCTTTACCGTGGTGGAAGCGAGTACCGTGGTAGCCACGCACCTCAACCACCTGATTGGTCAGTTCTCGGCGGAACTGTTTGGCCGACAGGAAGCGCAGCAACTGCTTGATCGCGTAAGCCAGGAGATGCCGAAGCTGACCGAAGATTTAGTGCCGGGCGTGGTGACGCTGACCACGCTGCACAAAGTGTTGCAAAACCTGTTGGCGGAGAGAGTGCCGATTCGCGATATGCGCACCATTCTCGAAACGCTGGCGGAGCACGCGCCGCTGCAAACCGACCCGCACGAACTCACCGCGGTGGTGCGCGTAGCGCTCGGCCGTGCGATTACGCAGCAGTGGTTCCCGGGTAATGATGAAGTGCAGGTGATTGGCCTTGATACGCCGCTGGAACGTCTGCTGCTGCAAGCACTGCAGGGCGGTGGTGGCCTGGAGCCGGGGCTGGCCGACCGTTTACTGGAGCAGACTCAGGAAGCGCTGGCGCGTCAGGAGATGCTCGGCGCGCCTCCGGTGCTACTGGTCAACCATGCCCTGCGTCCGTTGCTGGCGCGTTTCCTGCGTCGTAGCCTGCCGCAGCTGGTGGTGATGTCGAATATGGAGATGTCCGACAATCGCCATATCCGCATGACCGCAACCATCGGGGGTAAATAATGCGTTATCTCATCCTGCTGATCGTCGCGCTGCCGTTGTTCGCCAGCGCGGCGGGTGAAGGTGCCTGGCAAGCCAGCAGCATTGGCATCCGGCTGGATAACCGGGGCGTAGCGGCGTCGTCACGGCCATTAGGGCCAACGCAGCCGGTCGATGGTCTGATAACGGAAGTCTCCTGGCGCTATGAGCTGAACGGCCCGACGCCAGCGGGATTGCTGGTGCGTCTCTGTTCGCAGACGCGCTGCGTGGCGCTCGATGGCCAGAGCGGTTCAACGCGTGGTTTGGCGGATGTACCCGCTGCTGAACAATTGCGTTTTGTCTGGGAAGTACCGGGCGGCGGGCGTTTGTGGCCGCCGCTGAACGTCCGCAGTAACCAGGTCATTGTGAATTACCGTCAGCCTGCCAAAAGCTAGCCGCTTCGCTGGCAATAAACTCAATCGCTTAGCTGTTTTTTTAGCCTTCGATCCCGCCATCAGAGCGGGATTTTGCTATCTGCCACTCATTTTTGACCACGCCTTTTGAAGCATTAGAAACGCTGTTTTATAAATCAGTGATGCGCGTATCGACACTCTTTGCATTTTTGCCAGTTACGCCTTTTTGCTGGCAGAAACAGAAAGGTTTCCTGTTGCACATCCTCTTACTTTAGCCGTGTAAGAAATTCCTTTGGCTAAGCCGGATTGTCAAAGGTCCCCAATAATGAACAGGGTTGACGGCAATGAAAACACGTAAAATTGGACTGGTTAATTACCTCGCCTACGGTTCTGGCGATTTTCTGGGAGCGGGCACGACCGCGTTGACCGCAGCATGGTTACTCTATTTCTACACAACCTTTTGTGGTCTGACACCGATCGAAGCGACATTTATCTTTGCAGCCGCAAGGGTGCTGGATGCAGTTGTGAGTCCGCTGATGGGCTTTTTGACCGATAACTTCGGTACGACCTGGCTGGGTAAGCGCTTTGGTCGCCGCAAATTCTTTATCCTGCTGGGTATTCCTTGTGTGTTCAGCTACTCAATCATGTGGGTAGGGGACATGAGTTTTTGGTATTACCTGCTGACCTATCTGCTGTTTGATGTGGTCTACACCATGATTCTGGTGCCCTATGAAACGCTGGTGCCAGAAATGACCGATGACTTCAAACAGAAAACCAAATTCTCCGGCGCGCGCATCTCAATGGCGCAAATGTCAGCGATTCTGGCGTCATTCCTGCCGGGGATCCTGTTGACGCATTTCGGCAAGGACAACCCGATCTCTTTCTTCTATGCCAGCCTGGTGTTCTCGGTAATGTGCGCGATGATGCTGACGTTTGTCTGGTGCTTCACCTGGGAGCGCCCGCGTGAAGAGTGGACAGAAGCGGCGCTGCGCGCGGAAGCGGAGAAGAAACATCTTACTCTCGGCCAGAGTCTGAGCCGCCTGTTTGTCGAACTGAGCTCAACGCTGCGTATCAAAATCTTCCGCCAGCACCTGGGCATGTATCTCGGCGGCTATATCGCTCAGGATGTGTTCAACGCCGTATTCACTTACTACGTGGTGTTCGTGTTGATGCAGGAAGCCTCGGTGGCATCCAGCCTGATGGGCACCATGGCGATATTCCAGTTCATTGCGGTTATCGCCATGATCCCGCTGTGTATTCGTTTTGGGCCTGCACCGTCTTACCGCATGGTGGTGGTGCTGTTCGGTCTGAGTGCCGCGTCTTACGCCGTGCTTTATTACACCGGTTTGAGCGATGTGTATTCGCTGTTGCTGCTGGTTTCTGCCGTTGCAGGACTGGGGCGCGGCGGTATCAACTATGTGCCGTGGAATACCTACACCTATATCGCTGACATTGACGAAGTGGTCACCGGCCAGCGTCGTGAAGGGATTTTCGCTGGCATCATGACGCTGACGCGCAAAGCCTCGCAGGCCGGTGCGGTGATGCTGGTGGGGATCGTGATGCAGGCATCCGGCTTTGTCTCCGGGCAGAAAACCCAGGCGGCGGAAGTGAGCCATACCATTCTGCTGATCATGTGCTTTGGCACTATCGCCGTGCTGTGCTGCGGTTTCCTCGTTTCCTTGCACTTCAGGCTGAATCTGAAAACGCACAGCGTGCTGCGTGAAGAGACGGCAAAAATGCGCCAGAGCGGCCGTGCGATGCCGGAATGCATTACCCCGCAGGCGCGGGAAACGGTCGAGATGCTGGCGGGAATGCCATACGAATCCCTGTGGGGCAATAACAATATCGGCTATCTGAATCGTAATAAACCTGCCGCGCCCTCCCTGAAAGACGCGTCACTGAAATCGACTTACAACTGAGGTTAAGAATATGAAGGTTTGGCCTGTCAAACACAGCCCGTTACTGCGGCAGCCGGAGCGTTTTATCGCCCGTGATGAACTGAAGGCGTTGATTCGCAAGGTTACCCACAATCTGGTCAACATTCACGATACCACTGGCGAATTTTTACTCCGGCTGGATGATGGCCGCGTGATTGACACCAAAGGCTGGGCTGGCTGGGAGTGGACGCACGGCGTCGGGCTGTACGGAATGTATCAGTATTACCGCCAGACTGGAGATGAGAGCGTTCGCGAGGTGATTGATAGCTGGTTCGCCGACCGTTTTGCAGAAGGCGCAACTACCAAAAACGTCAACACCATGGCGCCGTTCCTGACACTGGCGTACCGCTATGAAGAGACGCGCAATCCAACGTACTTGCCATGGCTGGAGAGTTGGGCGGAGTGGGCGATGAACGAGATGCCACGCACCGATCACGGTGGTATGCAGCATATTACGCTGGCGGAAGAGAATCACCAGCAGATGTGGGACGACACCCTGATGATGACGGTACTGCCATTGGCGAAGATCGGTAAACTGCTCAATCGTCCGGACTATGTGGAAGAGGCGGTCTATCAATTTCTGCTGCATGTGCAAAATTTGATGGATCGGGAAACCGGGTTGTGGTTCCACGGCTGGAACTACGAGGAGCTACATAACTTTGCCAAAGCGCGCTGGGCGCGCGGCAATAGCTGGCTGACCATCGTGATCCCGGATTTTCTTGAGCTGGTGGATCTGCCGGAAAATAACGCGGTGCGCCGCTATCTGGTGCAGGTGCTGAATGCGCAAATCGCCGCACTGGCGCAGTGTCAGCATGAGAGCGGGCTGTGGCATACACTGCTGGACGATGCCGATTCCTATCTGGAGGCGTCGGCTACCGCAGGGTTTGCCTACGGTATTCTGAAAGCGCTGCGTAAACGCTATATCAGTGCTGATTATTCTGAGGTGGCAGAAAACGCGGTCAAAGCGATCGTTGGCAATATTTCGCCGGAAGGGGAGCTGTTGCAGGTTTCGTTCGGTACCGGCATGGGCAGTAATCTGGAGTTCTACCGCCAGATCCCGCTCACCTCTATGCCCTATGGTCAGGCGATGGCCATGCTCTGCCTGACGGAATATTTGCGTAAATATTTCTGAGTTCGTTATGCGTAAAATAAAAACCGCTCCTGCTTATGGTGAGCGGTTTTTTATCTGGAATAATCCGATCATTTTTTTCATATTGCGAATAATTAATCTGAATGCAATTAATAAAAACATTCACTGTGTGAATAATGACATTATTTATTCGTTATTAATAAAAATGTGATTAAGCACACACTGTATGGATTCTGTATCGTCTACTTTTAATTTGTGTTTGAGATTTATCTAATACGTAAAACAAGGAGGTGGAAATGGGTGAAATAGTGGGTGGCTATATTATTGACCCTGCGGTGAACATCAATGAAAAGGGAATGACAAAAGATCAGGTATCCCGGTTTATAACAGCGTTTGAAGGGATCGTCGGAGCGAAATATTTGCCGCTAATGTATATTGGCAGTCAACTGGTTGCTGGCCATTTGTACGCTTATATTGCTCAACGCACTTTTATTCATTCCCAGTCAGTAGAGGTTTCCCTGGTCAAGGTCGTTATATATGAGTCATTTGACAATGAATTAGCTATCCACTCGATTAGTGAGATCTGAACCATATTATCGTCATGATAGTGATTGCTCTTTGAAATAAACATCCTGTTATTGTTAACTCTGTCATTTATTGTATATGCGCGTCTGTTCAATCTTAGCCAGATTGTAACAAACAGTCCGCCTCCGCTGAGGCGGACGATTTTTTTACATTCTGTCGACGGTTTCAATACCCAGCGTATCCAGCCCCAGCTTCAGCGTTTTCGCCGTCAGCAGCGCCAGTTTCAGACGGCTGTTGCGCACCTCTTCATCCCCGGCGGAGAGAATCGGGCAGTGCTCATAGAAACCGGAAAACAGACCGGCCAGATCGTACAGGTAGGCGCACATCACGTGCGGTGTCCCTTCACGAGCCACAACATTCAGCGTCTCTTCAAATTGCAGCAGGCGGGCTGCCAGTTGTGATTCGCGCTCTTCGCCGATGGTAACCGGTGCATTCTCCAGCACGCTCTCTTCAAGACCCGCTTTGCGGAACACGGAGAGTACGCGCGTGTAGGCATACTGCATATACGGTGCGGTATTGCCTTCAAATGCCAGCATGTTATCCCAGTCGAAAACGTAGTCGGTGGTACGGTTCTTTGACAGATCCGCGTATTTCACCGCGCCGATGCCTACCGCGTTGGCCAGTTTTTCCAGCTCGTCTGCCGGCATTTCCGGGTTTTTCTCGGCAACCAGGCGACGGGCGCGCTCCAGCGCTTCGTCCAGCAGATCGGCGAGTTTCACCGTACCGCCAGCACGTGTTTTAAATGGTTTGCCATCTTTGCCCAGCATCATGCCGAACATATGGTGTTCCAGCGGCACGGAATCCGGCACATAACCGGCTTTGCGCACGATAGTCCACGCCTGCATCAGATGCTGGTGCTGACGGGAATCAATGTAGTAGAGCACGCGATCGGCATGCAGCGTTTCATAACGGTATTTGGCGCAGGCGATATCGGTGGTGGTGTAGAGGTAGCCGCCATCCTTCTTCTGGATGATGACGCCCATCGGTTCGCCTTCCTTGTTTTTGTACTCATCAAGGAACACCACGGTAGCGCCTTCACTTTCTACCGCCAGGCCTTTAGCTTTCAGGTCGGCAACGATGCCAGGCAGCATCGGGTTGTAGAGGCTTTCGCCCATCACATCTTTGCGCGTCAGGGTAACGTTTAAGCGCTCATAGGTTTGCTGGTTCTGACTCATGGTGATGTCAACCAGCTTGCGCCACATTTCACGGCAGTATTCATCGCCGCCCTGCAGTTTTACGACATAGCCGCGCGCACGCTCAGCGAAGGCGGCATCTTCGTCGTAATGTTTTTTCGCTTCGCGGTAGAAACCTTCCAGATCAGCCAGCGCCATTTCTCCGGCGTTTTCCTGCTGCTTCAGCTCAAGATACGCAATTAGCATGCCGAACTGCGTGCCCCAGTCACCAACGTGGTTCGCGCGAATAACGTTGTGGCCGAGGAATTCCAGCGTTCGTACGGAGGCATCGCCAATAATGGTTGAGCGCAGATGGCCAACGTGCATCTCTTTCGCCACGTTTGGCGCAGAGTAGTCAATCACAATGGTCTGCGGCTGCGGCTGCGTTACGCCCAGGCGTTCAGATTTCAGTGCCTGGTTAACTTCCGCGGCGAGAAATTCCGGCGCGAGGAAGATATTGATAAAACCCGGCCCGGCGATTTCAACTTTGTTGGCAATCCCGTCGAGTGAGAGATGAGACAGAACCTGCTCAGCCAGTTGTCGCGGCGCCATGCCCAGTTTTTTAGCCACTGCCATTACACCGTTAGCCTGATAGTCGCCAAACTGGACTTTTGCTGACTGACGAACCTGTGGTTCGCAATCGGCGGGCGCGCCTGCCGCGATCATAGCCTGACTGACTTTTTCTGAGAGAAGAGCCTGAATATTCACCGGGATACCTTACGTTTAGGACGCGACACATGCGGGCGCGTCCGGGTGTTCATTAAAGGCGGGAGTATACTGCAATTGCCCGTTGGCGTCAGCACCGCGTCGCGCGTGGTCTGTGCAGAAAATCATCCACCGGCGCGCAGAAAGCCTGGGAGTTGGTGAGCGGCGCATAACAAGGTAGATTATGCGCTTTGCGACGACATACGGGTACGGCTTATGAACAACTGGCAAGAAATTGAAGAGTTGCAGGATATTGTCACGGATCTGCCGCGTTTTCGCGACGATTTGCAGGCGCTAACCACGCGATTAGGGCTGGCGATTGCGCCACTTCATGCCGACCATATTTCCCTGCGCTGCCACCAGAACGCCACGGCGGATCGCTGGCGACGCGGATTTGAACAGTGCGGTGAATTGCTGTCGGAAAATATCATTAACGGGCGCCCGATCTGTTTGTTTAAATTGCATCAGCCACTGCATGTGGAGCACTGGACATTTACGGTGATTGAACTGCCGTGGCCGGGCGAGAAACGCTATCCGCACGAAGGCTGGGAGCATATCGAAATTGTCCTGCCAGGCGCGCCGGAAACCCTGAATGCCCGCGCGCTGGCGCTACTGGCTGATGAAGGGTTAAGCCAGCCGGGCATCGCCGTGAAAACCAGTTCGCCAAAAGGAGAACGCGAGCGTTTGCCAAATCCAACGCTTGCGGTAACCGACGGCAAAGTGACGGTGAAATTTCACCCGTGGACCATTGAAGAGATTGTTGCCAGCGAGCAGTGACGCTTGCAGGTGTGAGGGCGCGCAGATTCGCAATTATATAAGCGTGCCATGATGAACAAAGGGAGGAGCTATGGCCTTACTGGAAATCTGTTGTTACGGCGTTGATGACGCGGTGATCGCTCAGCAGCAGGGGGCAGATCGCATCGAGTTTTGTGCGGCACCGAAAGAGGGCGGGTTAACGCCTTCCGCCGGTGCGCTGAAAAGCATCCGTCAGCGAGTGACGATTCCGGTGCATCCGATTGTTCGCCCACGCGGCGGCGATTTTTGCTACCGCGCCGATGAATTTGCCGCCATGCTGGAAGATATCCGGCTGCTGCGCGAACTCGGTTTCCCCGGTCTGGTAACGGGTGTACTAAACGAAGACGGTCAGGTCGATATGCCGCGCATGCGGGAAATTATGTCGGCGGCGCAGGGGATGGCGGTGACCTTTCATCGCGCCTTCGATATGTGCGCCAACCCGCAGCAGGCCTGCGATGCGCTGGCAGAATTAGGCGTTGTTCGTATTCTCACTTCCGGCCAGCAGGCGTCAGCGGAAAAAGGACTTTCATTAATTAGGGAACTTAATGCCCGCTCTGGCGCTCCAATCATTATGGCCGGTGCTGGTGTGCGTCCGCAAAACCTGGAAATATTCCTGGCGGCGGGAGTCAAAGAGGTGCACAGCTCAGCAGGACGCTGGTTCGCGTCGCCGATGCGTTATCGCAATAGTGGATTATCGATGTCGTCGGATGCCCAGGCGGATGAATATGCCCGCTACGGTGTTGACGGCCCGGCAGTGGCGGAGATGAAGCAGATTATTGCGCTTCACCGCCCGTAACAGTTTTTACCGCGCATCATGTCGCCCAATATGATGCTTGCTCGTACCAGGCCCCTGCCATTAACAGGGGCCTTTTTTTATCTTATGGTTTACGGGCAATCAGTACGGCGCGCAGCGGCGCCGGATAGCCTTCGACGGTTTTCGTGCTGTCATGTGGATCGAGGAAATCTGCCAGCGATTCGGTCACCATCCACGGTGTCCGACGCTGCTCCTCGGTGCTGGTAACGCACATATCGGCGATACGCACATCGACAAAACCACACTTCTCAAGCCAGTTTTTCAGCGCCAGCGCTGAAGGAATAAAGTAGACGTTGCGCATTTGCGCATAGCGATCGCCCGGAACCAGAACCGTGTGTTCATCACCTTCAACCACCAGTGTTTCCAGAACCAGCTCACCCTCTTTCACCAGTTGATCTTTCAGTTGCCACAGATGCTCCAGCGGCGAACGGCGGTGATAAAGTACGCCCATCGAGAATACCGTGTCGAACGCGTTCAGCGCCGGAAGTTGCTCAATCCCCAGCGGCAACAGGTGTGCGCGGCGATCGTCGCCCAGCAGCTTACGTACCGCTTCGAACTGGCACAAAAAGAGTTGCGTCGGATCGATCCCGACTGCCAGCGACGCTCCGGCGCCAATCATGCGCCACAGGTGATAACCGCTGCCGCAACCGACATCGAGGATGGTACGTCCGCGTAAGTCCGACAGGTGCGGCAGCACGCGATCCCACTTCCAGTCGGAGCGCCATTCAGTATCAATATCAATGCCATACAGAGAAAACGGCCCTTTGCGCCACGGCATCAGGTTACGCAGCAGCGTTTCCATGCCCTTGAGCTGACCGGCGCTCAGCGGCTCATCACTTTGCGCCGTCACGCCATTGAGCAGGTCCAGCTTTGCTGGCGTAAGCTGCGGCAGAAATTCGACCGCATTGTTCCACTGTTTAAACTGCCCGTGCAGAGCCTCGCGCTGCCAGGCGGAAATCTGCGGCGGCAGCGTGTCGAGCCAGTGTGCTAATGGGCCAACGGCAATTTGCTGATAAAAACGGCCAAACTCGATCATGCCTTCTCCGCTTTCAGTGCGACCAGCGAACCGAAGTTAAAGCACTGGAACCACAATTCACTGTGTTCAAACCCGGCGGTATGCAGGCGCGCTTTATGCGCCTCGACGGAGTCTGTCAGCATGACGTTTTCCAGCATGCTGCGTTTCTGGCTGATCTCCAGCTCGCTGTAACCGTTGGCGCGTTTAAAGTCGTGATGCATATTGAACAGCAGTTCGCCGACAGTGCTGTCTTCAAAACTGAATTTTTCCGACAACACCAGCGCACCGCCCGGATTCAGCCCCTGATAGACCTTTTGCAGCAGCTTCAGGCGATCGTCCGGCTCGAGAAATTGCAGCGTAAAGTTGAGCACCACCATCGAGGCATTTTCGATCTGAATATCGCGAATATCGCCTTCGATCACCTCAACGGGCGTCGGCGCTTTGTAGGCATCGATATGGCGACGGCAGCGTTCGACCATCGCCGGCGAGTTATCCACGGCGATAATTTTGCAGCCATCCTGATGAATGTTGCGGCGTACCGACAGCGTGGCGGCACCGAGTGAACAACCGAGATCGTAAACCTGCGTGGCGGGCTGCACAAAGCGCTCCGCCAGCATGCCGATCATCGAAATAATATTGGAGTAACCCGGTACGGAACGCTGGATCATATCCGGGAAGACTTCGGCTACCCGTTCATCGAAAGTCCAGTCGCCCAGGCTGGCGATAGGCGCAGAAAAAAGCGTGTCGCGGTGAGACATAGTGTAAATATCCGGGAAAACAAAGGGGCGTATTGTGCGCTAATGCAGGGAGAAAACCAACTCCCAGGGCATATACCACAGATTGGCCAGCACCATCAGCAACAGCGAACAAAACGTTGCGCCCATACCAGAACGACGCCAGCGAACCAGCCGGTGGTGGTATCCGTAATAATGCATCAGGCGGCCGACAATCAACATCAGCCCGCAGATATGCACCATCCAGGTTTCTGCGCCGTCCATCTCCATGAACAGCAATAGCAGCAGCGCGACAGGAATATATTCCACGGCATTACCATGGATGCGTATCGCGCTTTGCAGTTCACTGAACCCGCCGTCGCCATAACTGACGCGATACTGTGAACGCAGGCGGATAACATCAAAGGAAAACTTCAGCAGTAATAATGCACCCAGCACGGCGTAGAGCGCGCTAACCATACTAACTCCCTTTACGATGATGGCGATGGCTTCTCAATGATAGGTGCTTCACTCAAAAAAGAGAAGATTGCAGCGGCAGGGAAGGTGCCGCGCCAATAGCGGGGATGGCGGCGTAAAGATCCTGCCACAGCGTTTCAACCAGTTCGGGCGCCTGGGCGATATCCGGGGTATGCAGGAAAAGATACGGTGTGGTGGTTTGCTCCCATAGCGGCAGCTTTTCCAGCCAGGCGGCGAAAAGCTGCCGATTCTGCGCCATATTGTCGCTACCAATGAAGCGCACCATGGGATGACGGGCGGTGACCAGCGCATGTACCGGCACTTTCGGTTTTTTGCGCTGGGCTTCAATCACAGCTTCACTGTGCGCAATTGCGCTGTGCACCGGACGGCTGTCAAGGATCACGCGGTTGACGCCGCGGGCATGCAAACCCTGATTAAGGGCTTTTTCTTCTTCGCCTTTGGCGAAAAAGAGCGGGTGGCGCACTTCAACACCGTAGGTAAATTCCCCGGGAAGCGCATCAAGAAATGCCCACAGCGCAGGCAAATCGCGCGGTGAGAAAACGGCCGGAAGCTGTAACCAGTACTGGCCTATTCTCCCTGCTAACGGCGACATGCGGCTGAAAAACTCTGCTGTCAGATCGTCGCAATTTCGCAGCGCCGCCTGGTGCGAAATGGTGGCCGGAAATTTAAAACAGAAGCGAAAATCATCGTTGGTCTGCGCGTACCAGCGCGCGACGACCTCCGCTTTGGGAAGGGCATACAGCGTGGTGTTGCCTTCGACACAGTTGAAGTGGCGGGCATACGCCTCAAGACTGTCAATGCCAAGGCGCACCCATTTCGGGTGCGCCCATTGCGGCAGGCCGACATACATCATAACGCGCTGAGGATCTCGTCCGTGCTGCGCACGCGGCTGATCCGCGGGAAGATATTTTTCATGCTGCCCTGATGCTGTTCGGCATTCGCCGCGCTGCACGCATCTTCAGCAAGCACCAGCGAGAAGCCCAGTTCCCAGGCATTACGGGCGGTGGATTCCACCCCGATATTGGTGGAAATGCCGCACAGCACAATGGTGTCAATCCCGCGACGGCGCAGTTGCAGTTCCAGATCGGTGCCGTAAAAGGCACCCCATTGACGTTTGGTTACTTCGATGTCGCTCTCTTTTTTCCCTAACGCCTGCGGGTAAGTCCACCAGTTATCCGGCAACGCATGCCCGCCTGTCGCGGCATCAACCGGTTGTTTCAGCGCTTCGGCGAAATCAGCTGACCAGCCTACGCGCACCAGTACAACAGGCGCACCGTTGGCACGAAATTTTTCCGCCAGGGCAGCAGCGCGTTTTACCACGTCCTGTGCCGTGTGAGGACCACCGGCGAAAGGCAGGATCCCTTCCTGTAAATCGATCACTACCAGAGCGGTTTTCTCAGCATTGAGCTTCAGCATCATAACTCCTGAAAAATGAATGACGTCGGTGGATACCTTACGCGTTATGTACGCCAGCGCGGTGTGGAAATTTTGTTAAATTTTGTGAGAATGCGCAATAAGCGCGCAGCAAACGTGCGTACAGTCAGTAGCGGGCTTATCGTTGGTCAGAATTTCCAGTATAATAGCCCCCTTTTTTCATCCAGTAGTGACATACGAAAATAGCTGCCACCAGAATGCCTGCCGCGCAGGTGCCAGGTCGCGCGCAGCTAATTTAAGGGATATCTCATGCGTACAGTATATTGCGGGCAGCTCAATCAGTCCCATGTGGGACAGCAAGTAACGCTTTGTGGGTGGGTCAATCGTCGTCGTGACCTCGGTAGCCTTATCTTTATTGATATGCGCGATCGTGAAGGCATCGTGCAGGTGTTTTTCGACCCGGACCGTCAGGATGCGTTCCAGCTCGCCTCTGAACTGCGTAATGAGTTCTGTATTCAGATTACCGGTACCGTTCGTGCCCGTGACGCGAAAAACGTCAACAAAGATATGGCTACCGGCGAAGTTGAAGTGTTCGCCACTAAGCTGAACATCATCAACCGTTCCGACGTGCTGCCGCTGGATTCCAACCACGTCAACACCGAAGAAGCGCGTCTGAAATATCGCTATCTCGATCTGCGTCGTCCGGAAATGGCGCAGCGCCTGAAAACCCGTGCGAAAATCACCAGCTTCGTGCGTCGCTTTATGGACGATCATGGTTTCCTCGATATCGAAACGCCGATGCTGACGAAAGCCACGCCGGAAGGCGCACGCGACTACCTCGTACCTTCGCGCGTGCATAAAGGCAAATTCTACGCGTTGCCGCAGTCTCCTCAGTTGTTCAAACAACTGCTGATGATGTCCGGTTTTGACCGTTATTATCAAATCGTCAAATGCTTCCGTGACGAAGACCTGCGCGCTGACCGTCAGCCGGAATTTACCCAGATTGATGTCGAAACCTCTTTCATGACTGCGCCGCAGGTGCGTGAAGTGATGGAAGCGTTAGTGCGTCAGCTGTGGCTGGAAATCAAAGGTGTTGATCTGGGTGATTTCCCGATCATGACCTTTGCTGAAGCAGAGCGCCGCTATGGTTCTGATAAACCGGATCTGCGTAACCCGATGGAACTGGTGGACGTGGCAGACCTGCTGAAAGCAGTCGAATTTAAAGTCTTCTCCGGCCCGGCAAATGATGCAAAAGGTCGTGTTGCCGCGCTACGTGTGCCAGGTGGCGCACAACTTAGCCGTAAACAAATTGACGACTACGGCAAATTTATTGAAATCTACGGCGCGAAAGGCCTGGCGTACATCAAGGTCAATGAAGCGGCGAAAGGCCTGGAAGGCATCACCAGCCCGGTGGCCAAGTTCCTGAATGCTGATATTGTCAGCGCGATCCTTGAGCGCACGGGCGCGCAGGACGGCGACATGATCTTCTTCGGCGCGGACCACAAGAAAGTAGTTGCCGATGCACTGGGCGCGCTGCGTCTGAAGCTCGGCAAAGATCTGAATCTGACCGACGAAGCGAAGTGGGCGCCGCTGTGGGTTATCGACTTCCCGATGTTTGAAGATGACGGCGAAGGTGGTCTGACAGCGATGCACCATCCGTTCACCTCGCCGAAGGACATGACCGCTGCTGAGCTGAAAGCGGCACCGGAAGATGCGGTGGCTAACGCCTATGACATGGTGATCAACGGTTACGAAGTGGGCGGTGGTTCTGTCCGTATCCACAGCGGTGAAATGCAGCAGACCGTGTTCAGCATTCTGGGGATTAACGAGCAGGAACAGCGCGAGAAGTTCGGCTTCCTGCTGGATGCGTTGAAATATGGTACGCCGCCGCATGCGGGCCTGGCATTCGGCCTGGATCGTCTGACCATGCTGCTGACCGGCACTGATAACATCCGTGACGTTATTGCCTTCCCGAAAACCACGGCGGCAGCCTGTCTGCTGACCGAAGCGCCGAGTTTCGCTAACCCGGCCGCGCTGGCGGAGTTGGGCATTGCGGTGGTCAAAAAAGAGACCCCGGAGAATAAATAAGATGCCATTCAAGCATCCCGTTTCCGTGCTGGTGGTGATTTACGCACAGGACACGAAACGGGTGCTGATGTTACAGCGACGCGACGATCCCGATTTCTGGCAGTCGGTAACCGGCAGCCTGGAAGCGGGGGAGAGCGCAACGCAAGCCGCTCTGCGTGAAGTAAAGGAAGAGGTCGAAATCGATGTTGTCTGTGAGCAACTGACCTTAGTCGACTGTCAGCGCACGGTGGAGTATGAAATCTTTAGTCATTTACGTCATCGCTATGCGCCGGGCGTAACGCACAATACCGAATCCTGGTTTTGTCTTGCGCTGCCCCATGAACGTCCGATTGTTTTTACCGAACATCTGACGTACCGCTGGCTTGATGCCCCCGCAGCGGCGGCATTAACCAAATCATGGAGCAACCGGCAGGCGATTGAAGAATTTGTTATTAACGCCGACTAAATTTCCCCGGAATTTTGGTTCTCAGGAAGGCGGCAAACCCGGACGTCGCCAGAAGCTTACTTCGGTGAGTGACTGGTGCGGATGGGCTGCCAACGCACCTGAGGGCTGAAAGGCGAAGGGAAATGGCTTTATTGGAGAGTTTTTTATGGCAGGTCACAGTAAATGGGCCAACACCAAACACCGCAAAGCAGCACAGGATGCCAAGCGCGGTAAGATCTTTACCAAAATCATTCGCGAGCTGGTTACGGCTGCCCGTCTGGGCGGCGGCGATATCGGTTCCAACCCGCGTCTGCGCGCGGCGGTGGATAAAGCGTTGTCCAACAACATGACCCGCGACACCTTAAACCGTGCTATCGCGCGCGGCGTGGGCGGCGATGACGACGCGAATATGGAAACCATCATTTATGAAGGTTACGGCCCTGGCGGTACCGCGGTAATGGTTGAATGTCTGAGTGACAACCGCAACCGTACCGTTGCCGAAGTGCGTCATGCTTTCAGCAAATGCGGTGGTAACCTGGGGACTGACGGTTCCGTAGCTTATCTGTTCAGCAAAAAAGGGGTGATCTCCTTTGAAGCTGGCGACGAAGACACCATCATGGAAGCGGCGCTGGAAGCCGGTGCTGAAGACGTGGTGACCTTTGATGACGGCGCTATCGACGTCTATACCGCGTGGGAAGAGATGGGGGCCGTGCGCGATGCGCTGGAAGCGGCTGGCCTGAAAGCGGACAACGCTGAAGTGTCGATGATTCCGTCTACCAAAGCAGATATGGATGCAGAAACTGCGCCGAAACTGCTGCGTCTGATCGATATGCTGGAAGATTGCGACGACGTGCAGGAAGTCTACCATAACGGTGAGATCTCCGATGAGGTTGCGGCGACGCTGTAATGTCGCTGACTAAATCACCCCTGGCCGGAGGCGCATAATGGCGATTATTCTCGGTATTGACCCGGGTTCGCGCGTCACCGGTTACGGTGTGATCCGCCAGACAGGAAGGCAATTGACCTACCTCGGTAGCGGCTGCATCCGCACGAAGGTCGAGGATTTACCGTCGCGCCTCAAGCTCATTTACGCAGGCGTGACGGAAATCATCACCCAGTTTCAGCCGGATTTTTTCGCCATCGAACAGGTGTTTATGGCGAAAAATGCCGATTCAGCGCTAAAACTTGGACAGGCTCGCGGCGTGGCGATCGTTGCCGCCGTCAATCAGGATCTCCCCGTTTTTGAGTATGCTGCCCGTCAGGTTAAACAGACGGTTGTCGGTATTGGCAGCGCGGAAAAAAGCCAGGTGCAGCACATGGTGCGAACCTTGCTGAAGCTTCCGGCCAATCCGCAGGCGGATGCCGCGGATGCGCTGGCGATTGCCATTACGCATTGCCATGTCAGTCAGAACGCCTTACAGGTGAGTAGTACGCGGCTTAATCTTGCTCGCGGGAGATTACGCTAACAAGCGCCAGTTAATGGCGCTTTTTTTATAATAACGAGCGGATTTTCTGCGCATCCTCTTCCTCCGATGGGTTATAAACCACCATCGTCAAATCGGGTTGTCCTTCAACAGAAAAACTCGAATATTCCAGCGACAACTTGCCGACATTCCCGTGCAGCAGAATTTTGGTGCCTTCTCCCATTCCTCCAATATCATTGCTTTGCCATAGCTCGGCGAATTCAGGAGAGGCCGAACTCAGCTCTTCTACCAGAGGGCGGATCTCCGCCGACGCACCAGCACGGGTCGCATCGGCACGGAACGCCGCCACCAGATAGCGCGCTAACGCGTACCAGTCGCTTTGGGCTGCGCGAGCCTGCGGATTAAGGAAAATGCGGCGCAGAATATTGCGCTCCTGTGCGGGTAATGTGGGGTAATCGGATAGAACCACGGTGGCGGCTTTGTTCCATGCCAGCACATCCCAGGTGGCGTTGCGGATCACCGCCGGGCTGATGGGCATACAGTCCAGCACCTTTTGCAGCCGTTCGGTCACTGTACCGGTTGCTGCGTAATGTATGCCCGGTGCGCGCCCGAGAGCCAGATGAAAAACATGCTCCCGTTCCCGTTCGGAAAGGCGCAGCGCCTGGCAAATTCTGTCCAGCACTTCTGCCGAGGGTGTGCCGCCGCGTCCTTGTTCAAGCCAGGTATACCAGGTGGCGCTAATGCAGGCCAGATGCGCGACTTCTTCCCTCCGCAGCCCCGGCGTGCGTCGGCGTGCGGTGTGAAATCCCAGCGCGTTGGGATCCAACTGCGCGCGGCGGGATTTCAGGTAACTGCCCAGATCTTTTGGCTGAGTAACGCTCTGCATCCTGTTAGTCCTTATACCACGATAAAGTCACTACTTTTCTCTATCACGGATATTTATAAGGATAACGGCGCGAGTCAACATCAGGAGGCACACGCATGCATGTTTTTCTGACTGGCGCGACCGGATGGGTCGGCGCAACAGTGGCGGCAGAGTTACTGGCCGCCGGGCACCAGGTAAGTGGTCTGGCGCGAAATGCAGACAAGGCGCAGGCACTGCTTGCCGTCGGCGGGCAGGTGGTTCACGGGACGCTGGATGATCACGATGTTCTTTTTGCGGCGGCGGCAAAAGCCGATGCCGTGATCCATACCGCGTTTAATCATGACTTCTCGCGCTTTGCACAGAATTGCGCGCAGGATCAACGCGCAATTGAAGTACTGGGAGAGGCATTACTTGGCTCCGATCGTCCACTATTGGTGACGTCAGGGCTGGCAAGGCTGGTGCAGGGACGCCCGGCAACGGAATCAGACAAGCCAGCCGAAGGGCCGGACTATCTTCGTCGTTCCGAACAGGCGGCACAGGCGCTGGCTGAAAAAGGCGTACGCACGGCAAGTATTCGCCTGGCACCCACCGTGCATGGCGTCGGCGATCACGGCTTTGTACCCATTCTGATTGCACTGGCAAAACAAACCGGCGTTGCCGCCTGGCCTGCAGAGGTGAACAATCACTGGGCGGCGGTACACCGCATTGATGCAGCGAAAGTCTACCGGCTGGCGCTGGAATGCGGCGTGACACAGCCGGTTTACCACGCGGTCGCGGAGGAGGCGATTGCCATGCGCGATATCGCCATTGCCATCGGCAAAATGCTTGGTTTACCAGCTGAACCGCGTGAAGCCGCACATTTCGGCTGGTTCGCTAATTTTGCGGCCGGGGAGATGTCAGCATCAAGCGAGCAGACCCGCCAGGTGCTGGGCTGGCAGCCAACGCAGCGTACGCTGTTAGCCGATCTGAGCGATGAGGCGTATTACGCCAATTCCTGAACCGCCCTCGCGCTTTTCTTTCTATATTCGGCTGGATATCTATCCAGCCTTTTTTTATGATACAGCATTACACCTTAGCCCATAGCGCAGGAGCGTCACGTGATAGGCAGACTCAGAGGCATTATTGTAGAAAAACAACCCCCGTTGGTTCTGCTGGAAGTGGGAGGCGTGGGTTATGAAGTGCACATGCCGATGACCTGTTTTTATGAATTGCCGGATGCCGGTAAAGAGGCGACGGTTTTCACCCAGTTTGTGGTGCGTGAAGATGCGCAGCTACTGTACGGTTTTAACAATAAGCAGGAACGCACGCTGTTTCGTGAGCTGATTAAAACGAATGGCGTCGGGCCGAAACTGGCGCTGGCGATTTTGTCCGGTATGTCGGCACAGCAATTTGTTAGCGCCGTTGAACGAGAGGATCCGGCTGCGCTGATCAAACTGCCAGGTATCGGTAAAAAGACCGCCGAACGCCTGATTGTTGAAATGAAAGACCGCTTTAAAGGTCTGCATGGCGATCTCTTCACCCCGGCGGCCGATCTGGTTCTCACCTCTCCGGCCAGCCCGGCGACAGATGACGCAGAGCAGGAAGCGGTTGCTGCGCTGGTGTCGCTGGGATATAAACCTCAGGAAGCCAGCCGGATGGTCAGTAAGATTGCCCGCCCGGATGCCAACAGTGAAACCCTGATCCGTGAAGCGCTGCGCGCGGCGTTGTGAGGTAGAGGATGATTGAAGCAGACCGTCTGGTGGCCCCTGCCAGTACTGATGTGGAAGAGGTTGTGGATCGCGCTATTCGCCCGAAAATGCTCAATGAGTATATCGGCCAGCCGCAGGTTCGTTCGCAGATGGAGATTTTTATCCAGGCGGCAAAACTGCGCGGCGACGCGCTCGATCATCTGCTGATTTTTGGTCCTCCCGGCCTTGGAAAAACCACGCTGGCGAATATTGTCGCCAACGAATTGGGCGTTAATTTACGCACCACTTCCGGCCCGGTGCTGGAAAAGGCGGGAGATTTGGCGGCGATGCTCACCAACCTCGAACCGCACGACGTACTGTTCATCGATGAAATTCACCGTCTTTCGCCGGTGGTGGAAGAAGTGCTCTATCCGGCGATGGAAGATTACCAGCTCGATATTATGATCGGTGAAGGTCCGGCGGCGCGTTCCATCAAGATCGATCTTCCACCATTTACGCTGATTGGCGCGACAACGCGAGCGGGGTCGCTGACTTCGCCACTGCGTGACCGTTTTGGCATTGTGCAGCGACTGGAGTTTTACCAGGTGGCCGATTTGCAACATATTGTCGGTCGCAGTGCCCGCTATATGGGGCTGGAGATGAGCGAAGAGGGCGCGCTGGAAGTGGCGCGTCGTTCTCGCGGTACGCCGCGTATCGCCAACCGCCTGCTGCGGCGCGTGCGCGATTTTGCCGAAGTGAAACATGATGGCGACATCACGGCTGAAATCGCGGCGAAAGCGCTGGATATGCTGAATGTTGATGCGGAAGGGTTCGACTATATGGATCGTAAACTTCTGCTGGCAGTGATTGATAAATTCTTCGGTGGTCCCGTCGGGCTGGATAACCTCGCGGCGGCAATCGGCGAGGAGCGGGAAACCATTGAGGATGTGCTGGAACCGTATTTGATTCAGCAAGGTTTTTTACAGAGGACTCCGCGCGGACGCATGGCGACGGTGCGGGCCTGGAACCACTTCGGCATCACGCCCCCGGAAATGCCATAAACAAAAAGGCCGGTAAGCGTCTGCTTCCGGCCTTTATGTCAGTGGCGGTTGCGGATGGTCTCATCCGGCTGTGCCCGATATAGTTAGCTAACGGGTTTCTTTGTCATGCTGAAGACAAACAGCAGCGCCGCACACAGCACGACTGACGGGCCTGCTGGCGTATCGTAGAAGGCGGAGAAGGTCAGACCGCCGGTCACCGCAATCATCCCGACGCCGACGGCAACCGCCGCCATTTGCTCTGGCGTTCGCGCGAACCGACGTGCTGTCGCGGCCGGAATAATCAACAGCGAAGTGATGATCAGCGCGCCAACAAATTTCATGGCGACGCCAATAGTCAGGGCGGTAACCAGCATCAGCAACAGCTTGACGCGTTGCAGTTTCACACCGTCAACAAATGCCAGCTCCGGGCTGATGGTCATCGACAGTAAGTTGCGCCACTGCCAGAGCAGGATCGCCAGTACCAGCACCACGCCAAGAGCAATGATCATCAGATCGTCCGGCGTCACCGCCAGCAGATCGCCAAACAGATAAGCCATCAAATCGACGCGAATGTTTGACATCAGGCTGACCACGACCAGACCGAGAGAGAGCGCACTGTGCGACATAATGCCGAGCAGAGTATCGATCGCCAGTTGCGGACGTTTCTCCAGCCACACCAGACCCGCAGCCAGCAGCAACGTCACGGCAATAACAGCGTAGAATGGATTCACATCCAGCAGGAGACCAAATGCAACGCCAAGTAAAGAAGCGTGCGCCAGAGTATCGCCAAAATAGGACATCCGTCGCCAGACGACAAATGAGCCCAGCGGCCCGGCAGCGCAGGCGAGCATAACCCCGGCCAGCCAGCCGGGCAGTAATAATTCAATCATGAGTGTCCATTACCCTGGCGCAGAACAATGCGGCCCTGCAGATCGTGGCGGTGGTTATGGTTATGGCGATAAATGCCAAGCTGTTCCGCACCGCGATGCCCAAACATAGAGATAAATTCCGGATGCATGGAAACCACTTCTGGCGTACCTGAACAGCAAATATGGTGATTAAGGCACAGGACTTCATCCGTTTTCGCCATTACCAGATGCAGATCGTGGGAAACCATCAGAACTGCACAGTTGAGCTCTTTACGCAGTTGATCTATCAGGTTGTAGAGCGCGACCTGGCCATTAACGTCGACACCCTGGGTGGGTTCATCCAGCACCAAAAGCTGCGGGCTGTTAAGCAGGGCGCGCGCCAGTAAAACACGCTGCGTTTCGCCTCCGGAAAGTTTTTGCATCGGAGCATCAACCAGATGTGCGGCCTGTACGCGTTTCAGCGCCGGAATAATGTCGTCTTTGCGGGTGCCGGGGCGTAAACGCATAAAGCGGCCTACTGTCAGCGGCAAGGTTGCGTCAAGATGCAATTTTTGCGGCACATAGCCGATACGCAGGTTCTTTTCACGCTTGATCATCCCTGCATCCGGTGCTACCAGGCCCAGCACTGCGCGCACCAGTGTGGATTTACCCGCGCCATTGGGGCCGAGCAATGTTAAAATTTTTCCTGCGCGTAAGTTGAGCGAAATATCAGACAGGACGCGCCGTTGGCCAAAAGCAACGGTGACATTTTCGAGCGTTACAAGATTCGTCATAGCATTTAACAGGTTGCACAAGTTGTCGGATGTTATAATATCACACCCCACATACTCATTACGATGAACAGTCGCATTATGTTACATAAAAATACGCTTCTTTGCGCAGCGCTATCTGCTGCTCTTCTCGCCGGTACAGCACAAACCGCTAATGCTGCTGTGGTGGCTTCCCTCAAACCATTAGGGTTTATCGCTTCTGCCATCGCCGACGGGGTGACGACTACCGAAGTGCTGCTGCCAGATGGCGCATCCGAGCATGATTATTCACTGCGTCCTTCAGATGTAAAACGCTTACAAAACGCGGACTTAGTTTTTTGGGTCGGCCCGGAAATGGAAGCCTTTATGGCGCGTTCCGTACAACAAATCCCTGAGCAGAAACGGGTGACAATGGCCGGGCTTGCCGGTGTAAAACCGCTGCTGATGAAAGGGGGCGATGAAGATGAGCATGAGCATGGTGATGACCACCACGACGGCGAAAAAAGTGACGAACATCACCATCACGGCGATTACAACATGCATCTGTGGCTTTCCCCAGAGATTGCGCGGCTGTCGGCGGTTGCAATCCACGATAAATTAGTGGAAGTTATGCCGCAAAGTCGAGCCAGGCTTGACGCCAACTTGCAGGCCTTTGAGGCATCATTAACTCAGGCGGATAAGCAAGCTGGTAACGAGCTGGCACCGCTGAAAGGGAAGGGGTATTTCGTTTTTCATGACGCCTACGGCTACTTTGAAAGACACTACGGGCTGACCCCATTGGGGCACTTTACCGTCAATCCCGAAATTCAGCCTGGTGCGCAGCGTTTACATGAAATCAGAACACAGTTGGTTGAGCAAAAAGCCACGTGCGTTTTTGCTGAGCCACAGTTCAGGCCAGCGGTCGTTGAAGCTGTTGCCAGAGGGACATCCGTTCGAATGGGAACGTTGGATCCACTTGGAATCAGTATCAAGTTAGGCAAAGAGAGCTACCCGCAGTTCCTTGCCCAACTGACTCATCAGTATGCGAGCTGCCTGAAAGGAGAATAACGAGGAAGTGAATACGTGCAACAGATAGCCCGCTCTGTCGCTCTGGCATTTAACAGTCTGCCCCGACCCCACCGTGTCATGCTGGGGTCGCTTACAGTTCTTACACTCACGGTCGCCGTCTGGCGGCCTTACGTTTATCATCCTGAAGCCACAGCCCCGATCGTGAAAGCGATTGAGCTGCCGAAAAATGAAATCCGCTCGTTGCTGCCAGAAGCCAGCGAACCTATCGATCAAACCACTTCTGATGATGTGGATGATATCCCGCAAGATGAACTGGATGATAAAACTGCCAATGAAGTTGGCGTTCACGAATATGTGGTTTCTACCGGCGATACGCTCAGCAGTATCCTCAATCAGTACGGCATTGATATGGGAGATATCAGCCAGCTAGCCGCCGCCGACAAGGAACTGCGTAACCTGAAGATTGGTCAACAACTTTCATGGACGCTCACCGCCGATGGCGATCTGCAACGCCTGACGTGGGAGATGTCCCGTCGCGAAACCCGCACGTATGACCGCGTCGATGGCGGTTTCAAAATGAGCAGCGAGATGCAGCAGGGCGACTGGGTGAATTCGGTGATGAAAGGCACGGTTGGCGCCAGCTTCGTCGCCAGCGCCCGTGAAGCCGGTTTAACCAGTGCTGAAGTTAGCGCGGTGATCAAAGCAATGCAGTGGCAGATGGATTTCCGTAAGCTGAAAAAAGGCGATGAGTTTTCCGTGCTGATGTCCCGCGAAATGCTGGAAGGTAAGCAGGAACAGAGCCAGTTAGTCGGCGTTCGACTGCGTTCTGACGGCAAAGATTACTACGCCATTCGTGCCGAAGACGGTAAATTTTACGATCGCAATGGTAGCGGGCTGGCAAAAGGTTTTATGCGCTTCCCGACTGCGAAACAATTCCGCGTCTCGTCAAACTTTGATCCGCGCCGTCTGAATCCGGTTACCGGACGCGTTGCGCCGCACAAAGGCGTCGATTTTGCGCTGCCGCAGGGCACGCCGGTGCTTGCTGTCGGCGATGGTGAAGTTGTGGTGGCGAAACGCAGTGGCGCGGCGGGGAACTACATTGCTATCCGCCACGGTCGTACTTACACAACCCGTTATATGCATCTGCGTAAGCTGCTGGTAAAACCGGGTCAGAAAGTGAAGCGCGGCGATCGCATCGCCTTGTCGGGTAACACTGGCCGTTCCACCGGGCCGCATTTGCATTATGAAATGTGGATCAACCAACAGGCTGTCAACCCGTTAACGGCAAAACTGCCGCGCACCGAAGGGCTGACCGGTTCGGATCGTACGGATTATCTGTCGCAGGTGAAAGAGGTTATTCCGCAATTGCGTTTTGACTGATTCGCTTAACAAATATGCGTTCGAAGCCGGTGCCTGTTGCGCGCCGGCTTTTTCTTTTGTGTGAAAGATAACGCCTCGCTACACTATCTCCTTATCCTGAGTGACTTGATTTCTGGCCTGCGGACGATGCATGGAAACGAAAAAAAATAACAGTGAATATATTCCGGAGTTCGAAAGTGAATTCCGTCACCCGCGCAACTGGGGCGCGTGGCTGGGCGTACTGGCATTTGCCGGCGTAGCGCTGGTTCCGCCGTCGGTACGCGATCCCCTGCTGGGGAATCTTGGTCGTCTGGCCGGAAAATTTGGCAAAAGTGCGCGTCGTCGCGCACAGATCAATTTGCTCTATTGCTTTCCTGAAAAAAGCGAAGCCGAAAGGGAAGCCATCATTGATGAGATGTTCGCTACTGCGCCACAGGCAATGGTCATGATGGCGGAGCTGGCGATTCGTGGGCCGGAAAAGGTATTGCCGCGCGTCGACTGGCAGGGCAAAGATATTATCGATGAATTGCAGCGTAACAACGAGAAAGTGATTTTCCTCGTGCCGCACGGCTGGGGCGTGGATATTCCGGCGATGCTGATGGCTTCGCAGGGGCAGCAGATGGCGGCCATGTTCCATAATCAAGGTAACAAGGTCTTTGATTATGTCTGGAATACCGTGCGTCGCCGCTTTGGCGGGCGTTTGCATGCGCGCAACGATGGCATTAAGCCTTTTATCCAGTCGGTGCGTCAGGGCTACTGGGGTTACTATCTGCCGGACCAGGATCACGGCGCGGAGCACAGCGAGTTTGTCGATTTCTTTGCCACCTACAAAGCAACGCTTCCGGCCATTGGCCGCCTGATGAAAGTCTGCCGTGCACGTGTTGTACCGTTGTTCCCGGTCTATGACGCCAGAACGCATCGTCTGATTATCCAGGTGCGGCCGCCGATGGATGATCTGCTGACAGCGGACGACAACACGATCGCCAGGCGTATGAATGAAGAGGTGGAGGTATTTGTCACGCCTCGTCCGGAGCAGTACACCTGGATCCTGAAGTTGCTGAAAACGCGCAAACCTGGTGAAACAGAGCCTTATAAGCGCAAAGAACTGTTCCCGAAGAAATAAAAAAAGGCCTCTCCAGCGAGAGGCCTTTTGCTTTTCTGGCTGCCGGTTATTCGACGGTCAGAATACGCGTGGTATTGGTGGTGCCCACGGTGCTCATCACATCACCCTGAGTCACGATCACCAGATCGCCGGAAAGCAGGTAGCCTTTGTCACGCAGCAGATTAACGGCATCGTTAGCGGCGGCAACACCTTCGTTAACGCTGTCGAAATAGACCGGCGTTACGCCACGATAGAGCGCTGTCAGGTTAAGGGTGCGCTCATGGCGGGAGAGTGCGAAAATCGGCAGGCCGGAACTGATACGTGAGGTCATCAGGGCGGTGCGGCCGGATTCAGTCATGGAGATGATAGCGGTTACACCTTTCAGGTGATTGGCCGCGTACATCGCCGACATCGCGATCGCTTCTTCTACGTTGTCGAACTGAATATCCAGGCGGTGTTTAGAAACGTTGATACTTGGGATCTTTTCCGCACCCAGACAAACGCGCGCCATTGCCGCTACGGTTTCAGATGGATACTGACCGGCGGCGGTTTCCGCAGAGAGCATCACGGCATCGGTACCGTCGAGCACGGCGTTAGCGACGTCCATCACTTCCGCGCGGGTTGGCATCGGGTTGGTGATCATCGACTCCATCATCTGCGTGGCGGTGATCACCGCACGGTTCAGCTGACGGGCACGGCGGATCAACGCTTTCTGAATACCGACCAGTTCCGGATCGCCGATTTCAACGCCAAGATCGCCACGGGCCACCATCACGACATCAGAAGCAAGGATCACATCGTCCATCGCGTCCTGATCGCAAACGGCTTCCGCACGCTCGACTTTCGCTACGATCTTCGCGTCGCAACCTGCATCGCGTGCCAGGCGGCGGGCGTAGTTCAGGTCTTCGCCGCAGCGCGGGAAAGAGACAGCCAGATAATCAACGCCGATCAGCGCCGCAGTAACGATATCCGCTTTGTCTTTCTCTGTCAGGGCTTCAGCGGAGAGACCGCCGCCCAGTTTGTTGATGCCTTTGTTGTTAGAGAGCGGCCCGCCGACAGTCACTTCGGTGAACACTTTCATGCCCTGAACTTCGAGCACTTTCAGCTGTACGCGACCATCGTCGAGCAGCAGGATATCACCCGTCACCACATCGGCTGGCAGGCCTTTATAGTCGATGCCGACTTTTTCTTTGTCGCCTTCGCCTTTACCCAGGTTGGCGTCAAGCAGGAATTTATCGCCAACATTCAGGAAAACTTTGCCTTCCTTGAAGGTGGAAACGCGAATTTTGGGGCCCTGCAAATCGCCAAGGATAGCAACATGACGTCCCAGTTTTGCCGCAATCTCACGCACCTTATCCGCACGTAATTTATGATCTTCAGGTGTTCCGTGTGAGAAGTTCATACGCACCACGTTAGCGCCAGCAGCGATAACCTTCTCAAGGTTGTTATCGCGGTCAGTGGCCGGGCCTAAAGTGGTTACGATTTTGGTCCTGCGAAGCCTTCTGGACATGTAATACTCCGTTGACTGAAACAACTTGGTGTTGCGTGAACATGAATTCGGCCATTTAGCGCCCCGCTGTGAAGGGCAATGCGCCTGACCGAACAGCGTAAGAGGTTACTGCTTTGTTATTAACTATTAGTGGTTATCAGTTTTGATAAGTAGCTCCTTATCAAAGCGCGATTCTTTCAGAGCTTCTTTGACTCGCTTCAAGTTATCCCTGAATTTTGCGCCTCGGCGCAAGGTAAAACCGGTGGCCAGCACGTCAATGACGGTCAGTTGCGCAAGTCGGGAAACCATGGGCATATAAATGTCAGTATCTTCCGGTACATCAAGCGTGATAGCAAGCGTAGCCTCGCGCGCAAGCGGCGTACCCGCTGACGTCAGGGCAATGACCATGGCGTCGTTTTCACGTGCCAGTTGCGCAAGTTCAACGAGGTTTTTTGTTCTTCCGGTATGGGAAATCAGCACAACTACGTCATCATCGCTACAATTCATACAACTCATGCGTTGCAGCACGATGTCGTCGGAGTAAATCACCGGTACGTTGAAGCGGAAAAATTTGTTCATGGCGTCGTGCGCAACGGCGGCAGACGAGCCGAGACCGAAAAATGAGATTTTTTTCGCCTGGGTCAACAGATCGACGGCGCGATTGACGGCGGCCATATCCAGCGACTGGCGGACGTGATCGAGGCTGGCCATTGCCGACTCAAAGATTTTTCCGGTATAGGCTTCTACGCTGTCATCTTCGTCAACATTTCGATTAACATAGGGCGTGCCGTTGGCGAGACTTTGCGCGAGATGCAACTTGAAGTCCGGGAAACCACGAGTATCAAGGCTGCGGCAAAAACGGTTCACCGTCGGTTCACTGACATCTGCTTCCTGTGCCAGCGCAGCGATGCTGGAGTGGATGGCCTGGTCCGGAGCGGCGAGGATGACTTCCGCGACCTTCCGTTCGGATTTGCTAAGGTGTTCCAGCCGTGACTGGATTTTTTCCAGCATATTCATGGGTGATAAAGCGCTCATGGTGAAACGATTACACTGATAGATGGAATCGTGATGCGTTTTAAACAGATATTACCCCCGCGGGAAGCAGAAAGGTAAGTGATGATGAGAAATGATGTTGTTTTTTTTCATTACATGATCAGAGTCAGATTTTATCGTCTGTTTCCAGGGCAAATAACCGGCTTTTTCAGGGCGAAAAAACAGATTTTTTGTCACAACAAAATAACGCACGTCCTGACAATGCGTAACAGTTTCGGGAATTACGTAAACGCAGTACAGTGTACTGTAATAAAATTACAACTAAGGCCTGGCTAACGCTCCAGGACAGCCAACTGAGGAGATTGACATGGCGGTAGTACAAACAGCCCAGGCGTGTGACCTGGTCATTTTCGGCGCGAAAGGTGACCTCGCACGCCGGAAGTTGCTGCCTTCACTGTACCAACTGGAAAAAGCGGGGCAGATCCATCCGGATACACGTATCCTGGGGGTCGGTCGCGCCGAGTGGGATAAGGAAGCCTATACCAAGGTTGTTCGTGAAGCGCTTGAAACCTTTATGAAGGAAAAAATTGACGAAAGTCTGTGGGATAAGCTGAGTGGCCGTCTGGATTTTTGCAATCTGGATGTTAACGAAACCTCCGCATTCAAACGTCTCGGTGCGATGCTGGACCAGAAGAATCGCACCACTATCAACTACTTTGCCATGCCGCCGAGCACCTTTGGCGCCATCTGTAAGGGGCTGGGTGAGGCAAAACTGAATGCGAAACCGGCGCGCGTCGTGATGGAAAAGCCGCTGGGGACATCGCTTGCGACATCACGGGAAATTAACGACCAGGTGGGCGAGTTCTTCGAAGAGTGCCAGGTATACCGCATCGACCATTATCTGGGTAAAGAGACGGTACTTAACCTGCTGGCGCTGCGCTTTGCCAACTCCCTGTTTGTTAACAACTGGGACAACCGTACCATCGATCACGTGGAAATCACCGTGGCGGAAGAGGTCGGTATCGAAGGCCGCTGGGGCTATTTTGACCAGGCCGGGCAGATGCGCGACATGATCCAGAACCACCTGTTGCAGATCCTCTGCATGATTGCCATGTCGCCGCCGTCCGATCTGACTGCGGACAGTATTCGTGATGAAAAAGTGAAAGTGCTGAAATCGTTGCGCCGCATCGATCGCACCAACGTGCGCGAAAAAACCGTGCGTGGTCAGTACACCGCCGGGTTTGCGCAAGGCAAAAAAGTGCCGGGTTACCTGGAAGAAGAAGGGGCGAACAAATCCAGTAATACCGAAACGTTCGTCGCTATTCGTGTCGATATCGATAACTGGCGCTGGGCTGGCGTGCCGTTCTATCTGCGCACCGGTAAACGTCTGCCGACCAAATGTTCAGAAGTTGTGGTCTACTTTAAAACGCCTGAGCTGAACCTGTTTAAAGAGTCCTGGCAGGATCTGCCGCAGAACAAATTGACCATTCGCTTGCAGCCGGACGAAGGTGTGGATATTCAGGTACTTAACAAGGTTCCTGGTCTGGATCATAAGCACAACCTGCAAATTACCAAACTCGACCTCAGCTACTCCGAAACCTTTAATCAAACGCATCTTGCTGATGCTTACGAGCGCCTTCTGCTGGAAACCATGCGTGGTATTCAGGCCCTGTTCGTGCGTCGTGACGAAGTTGAAGAAGCTTGGAAATGGGTCGATTCCATCACCGAAGCGTGGGCAGCAGACAACGATGCGCCGAAACCGTATCAGGCAGGTACCTGGGGACCGGTTGCCTCGGTAGCAATGATCACCCGCGACGGCCGTTCGTGGAACGAGTTTGAGTGATTTTCTGGCGGCAAATGTTATTTCATTTTACCGGTAACATGATCTAGCACAGATATCAGAATAATTTTTCACCTTTCAGGCCCCGACTGGATTCACCAGCGGGGCTTTTTTTATTACACTGGCTGAAGCGATTTTGCCTTTGGGGCGCGGCGTTTTGGTGTTTACAGTCTGATAACTATGGCTTATGGCATTGTTGACGCGGTCCCCCGGACAGATAAATTTCAGGAGCCTTTATGAACTCAACAATGTTACGCGTAACAAATCGCATTATTGAACGTTCGCGCGAAACCCGCTCAGCCTATCTCGCACGCATCGAACAGGCGAAAACGAACACCGTGCGCCGTTCCACACTGGCCTGCGGTAACCTGGCACACGGATTTGCAGCCTGCCAGCCTGACGACAAAGCCTCCCTCAAAAGCATGTTGCGCAACAATATTGCCATTATCACCTCCTACAACGACATGCTTTCTGCTCACCAGCCCTACGAAGTCTATCCGGAGATTATCCGTAAAGCGTTGCATTCGGTGAACGCGGTAGGTCAGGTAGCGGGGGGCGTTCCGGCAATGTGCGACGGCGTAACCCAGGGGCAGGACGGTATGGAACTTTCCCTGCTGAGCCGCGAAGTGATTGCGATGTCGGCAGCGGTAGGGCTTTCTCACAATATGTTTGATGGCGCGCTGTACCTTGGCGTGTGCGACAAAATCGTCCCGGGGCTGGCCATGGCGGCGCTGTCATTTGGTCATTTACCGGCGGTGTTCATCCCGTCTGGTCCGATGGCGAGCGGTCTGGCGAATAAAGAGAAAGTACGCATTCGCCAGCTTTATGCAGAAGGCAAAGTCGATCGTATGGCGCTGCTCGAATCAGAAGCCGCGTCATATCATGCGCCAGGCACCTGTACGTTTTACGGCACCGCAAACACTAACCAGATGGTGATCGAGTTTATGGGTATGCAACTGCCTGGCTCATCGTTTGTCCATCCGGATGCACCTCTGCGCCGTGTACTGACTGAAGCGGCAGCCCGTCAGGTGACCCGCCTGACCGGCAATGGCAACGAGTGGATGCCGCTCGGTAAAATGATTGATGAAAAAGTTGTGGTGAACGGTATCGTCTCGCTGCTGGCGACAGGCGGCTCCACCAACCACACTATGCATCTGGTGGCGATGGCGCGCGCAGCAGGGATCATCATCAACTGGGATGACTTCTCCGATCTTTCTGATGTGGTTCCGCTGCTGGCGCGTCTCTACCCGAATGGCCCGGCGGACATTAACCACTTCCAGGCGGCCGGCGGTGTGCCGGTGCTGATGCGTGAACTGCTGAAAGGCGGTCTGTTGCATGAAGATGTTCACACCGTGGCGGGCTTTGGCCTGACGCGCTACACCCAGGAGCCGTGGCTCAATAATGGCGAACTGGACTGGCGTGACGGCGCGGCTGCATCGCTGGATGCCGACGTCATTGCGACCATCGAACAGCCATTCTCGAAACATGGCGGCACCAAAGTGCTGAGCGGCAATCTGGGGCGCGCAGTGATGAAAACCTCGGCAGTACCGGTTGAAAATCAGGTTATTGAAGCGCCAGCGGTGATTTTTGAAAGCCAGCATGATGTTTTACCGGCCTTCGAAGCAGGCCTTCTGGACCGTGATTGCGTGGTGGTTGTTCGTCACCAAGGGCCAAAAGCGAACGGCATGCCAGAATTACATAAACTCATGCCGCCACTTGGTGTATTATTGGACCGCCGTTTCAAAATTGCATTAGTTACCGATGGACGGCTGTCAGGCGCATCAGGTAAAGTGCCGTCGGCGATCCACGTTACACCAGAAGCATACGATGGCGGATTGCTGGCGAAAGTGCGTGATGGCGATATTATCCGGGTAAACGGGCAGACAGGCGAGTTAACGCTGCTGGTTGATGACAACGAACTTGCCGCACGTCAGCCGCATATTCCTGACCTGAGCGCGATGCGCGTGGGCACAGGCCGCGAATTGTTCGGCGCGCTGCGGGAGAAACTCTCCGGTGCGGAGCAGGGCGCAACCTGTATCACTTTTTAAGACGATAAGATTTAGTTCTGGCGAGAGAAAAACTCTGATGAAAAACTGGAAAACGAGTGCAGAAGCAATTCTGAAAACAGGTCCGGTAGTGCCGGTGATTGTAGTGAACAAACTGGAACACGCTGTGCCGATGGCAAAAGCGCTGGTTGCTGGTGGCGTTCGCGTACTGGAAGTCACCCTGCGTACGGCTTGTGCAATTGATGCTATCCGCGCTATCGCAAAAGAAGTGCCCGACGCAATTATCGGTGCCGGTACGGTACTGAACCCGCAGCAGCTGGCGGAAGTCACCGCTGCTGGCGCGCAGTTCGCTATCAGCCCGGGTCTGACCGAGCCGCTGCTGAAAGCCGCGACCGAAGGTACTATCCCGCTGATCCCGGGCATCAGCACCGTTTCTGAGTTGATGCTGGGCATGGACTACGGTCTGAAAGAGTTCAAATTCTTCCCGGCGGAAGCAAACGGCGGCACTAAAGCGTTGCAGGCGATTGCGGGTCCGTTCTCTCAGGTTCGTTTCTGCCCGACTGGCGGGATCTCCCCGGCTAACTACCGTGATTACCTGGCGCTGAAAAGCGTACTGTGCATCGGCGGTTCCTGGCTGGTGCCGGCAGATGCGCTGGAAGCGGGTGATTACGATCGCATCACCAAACTGGCGCGCGAAGCGGTAGAAGGCGCGAAACAGTAATCTCGCGGGCGGGTGTTTACCCGCCTTGTGCAGAAAAGCCCGGAAAGCGATGAGCGCCTCCGGGCTTTTTTTAGCCTTTAACCTGAACTGCCGCGGCGGCGGCAACTGCGCGCTCTACGGCCATTTCGACATTTTCTGCCACAGCCAGCGCAACGCCCATGCGGCGGGAGCCGTCGATTTCAGGTTTTCCAAAAAGACGCAGTTGCACACCGGCGGCGAGCGCATTTTGCACGTTATCGAAGGTCACATTCTGGCTGCGCAGGCGCGGCAGGATCACTGCCGAAGCAGCCGGGCCGTACTGGCGGATGTCGCCAATCGGTAAACCGAGGAAAGCACGGACATGCAGCGCGAACTCCGAGAGATCCTGTGAAATCAGCGTCACCATCCCGGTATCATGCGGGCGAGGAGAGACCTCGCTGAAAATCACTTCATCGCCGCAAACGAACAGCTCAACGCCAAACAGCCCATAGCCGCCCAGCGCCAGTACGACTTTGCTGGCAATCGCCTGCGCGCGTTCCAGCGCCAGCGGCGACATCTGCTGCGGCTGCCAGGATTCGCGATAATCACCCTCTTCCTGGCGGTGGCCGACCGGCGCGCAAAAATGGACGCCATCAGCGGCGCTGATGGTCAGAAGCGTGATTTCAAAATCAAAGTTGACCACGCCTTCGACAATCACCCGCCCGGCACCCGCACGGCCGCCCTGTTGGGCGTATTCCCAGGCTTTCGTCAGTTGCTCTGCGCTTTTAATAAAGCTCTGGCCTTTACCGGAGGAGCTCATCACCGGTTTTACGATACAGGGCAAACCTATCTCAGCGACGGCATCGCGAAAAGCCGCTTCACTGTCGGCAAAGCGGTAGCTGGATGTCGGTAACTGCAACTCTTCCGCCGCCAGGCGACGAATGCCTTCACGGTTCATGGTCAACTTTGTGGCACGGGCGCAGGGCACCACATGCTGGCCTTGCGCTTCCAGTTCCAGTAGCGTGTCGGTGGCGATAGCTTCGATTTCTGGCACGATAAAATGCGGTTTTTCTTGCGCGACCAGCGCCTTCAGCGCATCACCATCAAGCATATTGATCACATGTGAACGGTGCGCCACATGCATGGCGGGCGCATCAGCGTAGCGATCAACCGCGATCACTTCAATGCCCAGTCGTTGACATTCAATGGCCACTTCCTTACCCAGTTCGCCAGAGCCGAGTAACATCACGCGAGTAGCTGCAGGGCGCAGCGCAGTACCTAAAAGAGTCATAGCATCTTACCGTTGGGGAAAAAAACTGGGCGCAGTATAAACGAAAACGTTTGCGTCTGTCTTTTATCCCTTGCGATGCTTTTTTCATCGCGCTACTATACTGTATAAATACACAGTTGAATGAGGCTGCATCATGGCGGTAGAAGTTAAATACGTAGTCATTCGTGAAGGTGAGGAAAAAATGTCTTTTGCCAGCAAAAAGGAAGCTGATGCTTACGATAAAATGCTCGATTTGGCGGAAGTGCTGGGCGACTGGTTAGGTACCGGCCCGGTAGCGCTGGAAGATGAGATGCGCGATCAAATGGCGCTGTGGCTTGCCGAACAGAAAGATGCGCTGAGCGGTATTCTGAAATCCGGCAAATTGCCAGGCGCTGAAGCGGAAGAACCTGCTGCAGCGGCTGCTTCTGATGATGCTGAACCGACAGACGCAGTGGATATTAAAAGCGCGCAGAAGCGCGCGAAAGTCGCCTGATCTTGCGCTGCCAGCAATTTGTACCATGCTTTTGACTGGACAAGTAAGTACCAGGAGATAAGCATGAAAATAGCAGGAGTTTTTACAGGTCTGCTTTTGCTGGCAGGCAGTACCATGGCGCACGCTACAACGGATAAATCGGTAAAGTTCCCTTCTTGTGAAGGTCTTGATGCTGATGGGATCGCGGCCAGCGTTAAGCGTGACTATCTGCAAAATCGCATTGTGCGCTGGGCTGACGATCAGAAAAAACTGGGGCAGGCCGATCCGGTCGCCTGGGTGAATCCGAAAGAGATCGTCGGCAAGCGTGATAAATGGACGGTACCGCTCACGGTTCGCGGTAAAAATATGGATATTCACTACCGCGTGGCCGTCGATTGCAAAGCGGGTACGGCAGAGTACCAGCCACAGCCGTAACGCAATAATTTTCTCATCTTTTGCCGCTACAGACACTTCCTGACATCCCCCTCGCTTACTCTGGGCAACCACACATAGATAAGCGAGGGCATTATGAGCTGGTTGAATCAAATACAGTCGTTGCTGGGTTCGAAAGATAATGCGGATCCCTCATCTTCAGGCGAGCAGAGGTTACATAACCTGCTGGCGCCGGGCGCTCTGGGTGGCCTTGCCGGGCTGCTCGTTGCCAGTAAATCCTCACGTAAGTTTCTTGCTAAATACGGTACCAGCGCACTGCTGGTTGGCGGCGGCGCGGTCGCCGGTACGGTGCTGTGGAATAAATACAAAGACCGTATCCGTAACGCGCATCAGGGTGAGCCGCAATACGGTCAGCAGCAATCTCCGCTGGATGTGCGCACGGAGCGGCTGATCCTGGCCCTGGTTTTTGCGGCGAAAAGCGATGGTCATATCGACGACAAAGAACGAGCCGCTATCGAGCAGCAACTTCGTGAAGCCGGGGTGGAAGAGCAGGGGCGGCAGTTGGTTGCGCAGACAATTGAACAACCGCTGGATCCCGCACGCCTGGCGCAGGGCGTACAGAATGAAGAAGAGGTGCTGGAACTCTGGTATCTCAGCTGTGCCGTTATCGATATCGATCACTTTATGGAACGCAGCTATCTGAATGCATTGGGAGATGCGTTACAGATCCCGCAGGCAGTTCGTGAGGAGATAGAAGAGGATATAAAGCAGCAAAAACTTACCGCTTGATTCTGATTACAGTGTGGTTTCGCTTGCATCACGCGCGGGTTTTGCCAACCTTACAAGTGTGTTAAACAAAAAAGAACAATACTATGCCGCCGAAAGCAAAACTGATCCCACACGCAATCACCACGCATGGCGATACGCGCGTTGATAACTATTACTGGCTGCGGGACGATACCCGCTCGCAGCCAGAGGTGCTTGACTATCTGCGTCAGGAAAATGATTACGGCCGCAAAATGATGGCGTCACAACAGGCGTTACAGGATGAGGTGCTGCAGGAGATCATTTCACGCATACCGCAACGTGAAGTTTCCGCGCCCTATGTCAGAAATGGTTATCGCTATCGGCACATTTACGAACCGGGTAATGAGTATGCAATCTACCAGCGTCAGTCGGTACTGAGCGCCGAGTGGGATGAGTGGACGGTGCTGCTGGATGCCAACCAGCGCGCATCACACAGCGAATTCTATACGCTCGGCGGCCTGGAAGTCTCGCCAGACAATGCCATCATGGCGATAGCCGAAGACTTTTTATCGCGCCGCCAGTATGGTTTGCGTTTTCGTAACCTTGAAACCGGCAACTGGTACCCGGAAGTGCTGGATAACGTCTCACCGGATTTTGTCTGGGTTAATGACTCCGAAACGCTCTACTACGTGCGCAAGCATGCAACCACGCTGTTACCTTATCAGGTGTGGCGCCACACCGTCGGAGAACCGGCGCAGCAGGATGAACTGGTGTACGAAGAGCAGGATGAGACCTTCTATGTCGGTTTGGGCAAAACGACCTCGCAGCACTACATCACAATCCACCTTACCAGCGCTACCACCAGCGAAGTGCTGCTTCTCGACGCAGAGCTACCTGATGCGCAGCCGCTCTGTTTTTTGCCAAGACGCAAAGAGCATGAGTACAACCTTGACCATTTCCAGCACACTTTTTACCTGCGTTCTAACCGCGAAGGCAAAAACTTTGGCCTGTATCGCACCAAAGTGCGCGATGAAAGGCGCTGGGAAGTGCTGATCCCGGCGCGCGAACAGGTGATGCTGGAAGGGTTTACGCTCTTCAGCGACTGGCTGGTGGTTGAGGAACGGCAGCGCGGTTTAACCAGCCTGCGGCAGATCAACCGTAAGACGCGGGAAGTGGTGGGCATTGCGTTTGACGATCCGGCCTATGTCTCCTGGCTGGCATATAACCCGGAACCGGAAACCTCGCGTTTACGCTACGGCTACTCGTCGATGACCACGCCGGATACGCTTTTTGAGCTGGATATGGATACCGGCGAGCGGCGTGTGCTGAAGCAGGTTGAAGTCGCTGGTTTCGATGCCAGCCACTATCGCAGTGAACACCTGTGGATTCACGCCAGAGATGGCGTCGAAGTACCGGTCTCGCTGGTCTACAACCACACCTTATTCCGCAAAGGTGAAAATCCGCTGCTGGTCTACGGGTATGGATCCTATGGCGCCAGTATGGATGCAGATTTTAGCAGCAGCCGCCTGAGCCTGCTCGATCGTGGCTTTGTGTTTGCCATCGCGCACGTACGCGGCGGCGGTGAGCTGGGGCAATCGTGGTATGAAGAGGGAAAATTCCTCAACAAGAAAAATACCTTCAATGATTTTATTGATGTCACCGATTCGCTGCTGGCGCAGGGATATGGTTCGCCGCTCTTCTGCTACGGCATGGGGGGAAGCGCTGGCGGTATGCTGATCGGCGCAGTCATCAATCAGCGTCCCGCGCTATTTCATGGCGTTATTGCCCAGGTGCCCTTTGTTGATGTTGTGACCACCATGCTGGATGAATCTATTCCGCTGACCACCGGTGAGTTTGAAGAGTGGGGGAATCCGCAGGATGAAACGTACTATCACTACATCAAAGGCTACAGCCCTTATGACAACGTCGAGGCTCACGATTACCCGCACATGCTGGTAACGACCGGGCTGCATGATTCGCAGGTGCAGTACTGGGAACCGGCGAAGTGGGTGGCAAAACTGCGTGAGTATAAAACGGACAATAATTTGCTGCTGCTCTGTACCGATATGGATTCCGGGCACGGAGGAAAATCCGGGCGTTTTAAATCCTATGAAGGCGTGGCGCTGGAGTATGCTTTTCTGATTGCCCTGACGCAGGGCACCTTACCCGGACACGAGGTACATTAATCGTCGCCGAGATAGTGCTTTAACGTCAGTCGCAGTTCCGGGCTCATGCGCTCCAGGTTATTGAACAGCCAGCGCAGGTAACCCGGATCGCGGTCGGCAATCTCAGACACCGCTTTGCCGCGGTATTTGCCAAATGTGAAGGTGGCGACCAGCGCCGGGCGGCCGGTCACAGTCGCCATCTGATCCGGCGTCCAGCCGGAAACCTGCATAATGTCGATCAACAACGCGGCGGTGATATAGCAGTCGTATAACGCCCGGTGATGATGCAGCCCCGGCGGCGTCTGTACGCTCAGTTTGCGGGATTTATACAGCGCCATGTTGCTGTATTTGATTCCCGGCCAGAGACGGCGCGCCAGCTTCATGGTGCAGATCCATTCGCCCGGCATTTCTGGCAGCACGCGGCGGTCAAAACTGGCGTTATGCGCCACGTACCAGTTACTGCCATAGTAGTGCGGCACAATCTCTTCAATCCACGGCTGATTAGCCACCATCGATTCTGTTATGTGATGGATGGCCATCGCCTGCGGGCTGATAGGGCGATCGGGCCGGACCAGATGGCTCATCGGATTGACTATCTTTCCGTCAACCACGTCAACGGAGGCAATTTCCACCACCCCGCCTTGCAGGTCGCAGGTTTCGGTATCGATAACACGTAACATAACCGGCTCCGTTATTTAGCTTTAGGCTCATAAGGCAGACGTGAAAGCGAAACGGAAGCCAGACGATGAGCGATTAAACGCTCGCGAAACCAGTTACGCAGGTGCTCCGGTTGTTCACGCTCCACGGCTTCCGCAATCACCGGCATGTTGTAGCGTTCTTTAAAGGCAACGCCCGCGGCAGCAAGATCGACATTGACCTTGTCCATCTCATCCTGTTCAAGCTGCGCAAGATTGGTAATCATGATTTTCTCCTGGGTTCACGCGGCAAAAGTTACTAAGCCTGCCGCAGAAAGACAAGTACACCGGCAATGATACTCGACGCGAATATTGTACAGGGTTATTCTTTCCCCTAAATGTATAACAAAAAGGAATGAACTCTATGTCCATCTCTTCTTACGCACACTGGCGAACAGCGGTGCTCATCGCCAGCCTTTTTACGGCACCTGCAGTGCTGGCACATGCGCATCTCAAGGGGCAATATCCGGCCGCCGATGCGGCGGTAACCGCTGCGCCGCAGGCGCTAACGCTGAATTTCTCGGAAGGTATCGAACCGAAATTCAGCGGCATCTCGGTAACCGGTGCGCAGCAACAAATTATCAGGACCGGCACAGTAAAGCGCAATGAGAATGACAAAAAGCAGATGATCGTTCCGCTGGAGCAACCGTTGACGCCGGGCGATTATACCGTTAACTGGCATGTGGTTTCCGTTGATGGGCACAAAACCAGCGGCCAGTATCACTTTTCTGTGAAGTAACAAATGCTGGAGACCGCTTTTGTTGGGTTGCGATTTGTGCATTTCGCTGCCCTGATGCTTTCGTTTGGCTGCGCGCTGTTCAGCGCGTGGCTGGCTCCGCGCAGCCTGGAGCATCTGATGACCCGCCACTTTCTTCCTCTTCTGCGTGGATGTTTATGGCTGAGCGCCCTTAGCGCGATCCTGATGTTTGCTTTCCAGGGGGGGCTAATGGGGGAGGGATGGGGAGATGTCTGGCAACCCTCGACCTGGCTGGCGGTAGCGGCGACCGGTTTTGGCACAATCTGGGCATGGCAAATTATTTTTTCCCTCCTGACGCTGATAAGCCTGTTCCTTCAGCCTCAACAACAGCGGCGCATCTTCGTGCTGCTGGCGATCCAGTTTCTGCTGGCGGCGGGAGTCGGACACGCTGCAATGCGCGAAGGGGCGATGGGTGTTCTTCAGCGTGGCAATCATGCGCTGCATCTGCTTTGCGCAGCGATGTGGATCGGCGGATTGCTGCCGGTACTGTTTTGCATGCGCCTGGCCCATGGGCAGTCACGCCCGGCGGCCATCTCGGCCATGCTGCGTTTTTCCCGCTATGGCCATTTTGCGGTCGCGGGCGTGCTGGCCACCGGTGTGGTTAATACACTGTTGATCGAAGGCGTAGCGCGCCCCTGGCAAAATGACTGGGGGCGGATGCTGTTGCTGAAATGTGCGCTTGTGGCGCTGATGGTGGTAATTGCCCTTGTGAATCGGTATGTTCTGGTGCCGCGTCTGAATCGGCATAATGATGCCGCGCGGCAGCGATTTATCGTCCTGACCTGGGCCGAACTGGGGTTGGGCGCGCTGGTGCTTGCCGCAGTGAGCCTTTTTGCGACATGGGAACCTTTTTGACTGAACCTGGCGGAAAGAATGAAAAAGAACTTATTAGGATTGTTAATGCTGACATGTTCAGGTGTGGCACTGGCTGCACCGCAGGTGATCACCGTCAGCCGCTTTGAAATTGGCAAAGACAAATGGGCATTTGATCGCGAAGAGATCATGCTGACCTGCCGTCCCGGACACGCGCTTTATGCCATCAATCCCAGCACGCTGGTGCAATACCCACTGAATGATGTGGCGGAAAAGCAGGTCGCCAGCGGTAAAGCCAGTGGGCAGCCGATCAGCATTATTCAGGTTAATGATCCCGCAAAACCCGGCGAAAAGATGAGCCTTGAACCGTTTATCGCCCGGGCTGAGAAACTTTGTTAACTGGCTACATCAGGAGCCTGATATTTAATAAAAAACCGCAAGCCTGTCTGAGCAAGTCTTGCGGTTTTTGCATTTTTTAGCGTGACGATTAGCGAATTTTTCTGACCACTTTTGTCGCGGACTGGAAAAGCTGACGCCGTCATCTATTCTTAAAGTGCCAGGCGACTTAGCCTGCATTAATGCCAACTTTTAGCGCACGGCTCTCTCCCAAGAGCCATTTCCCTGGACCGAATACAGGAATCGTATTCGGTCTTTTTTTATCTGCACTTTTTACAAGCAGTTACAGCACAAAGCCCGAAAACGACCCATGCTGGTCAGAATTCTCATGTTCGGACTTTTCAACTTTATACCAGAATAAATTCCTTTTTGCCCAGTTTATCGAAAATCTTTCAACGTAACATTTGTCCCGATTTTGCGAATTTACAACCCATGAAAAAGGGGAGGAATACCGATATTTTTCAGTCAGTAAGGCGCGGGTATACGCAATTTTTCAATCTCCTGCCCATAGTAAGCCACCAACCGTTCAATGACGGATTGCATATGCGTACCTTTACGATGGACAACAGCGTCCCGGAGTATAGTTAAAATCTATACAATCGATAAATTCTGTCCAAATTTTGACAAAAATTATTTTGATTACTATTTTATTTCAATTGGTTATAGGTCGCTTTCTTAAGCGATTTATCAGCGAGAATAGATAAAACAGAAGCCCGGTATCCACGCACACTTGATGCTGCAGAGAAAAGGAGCGCACATGAAATTCTGGCCTGTTTTGACCGGCGTAGCGGTTGCACTGACGCTGGTGGCTTGCAAGTCGCCCACTCCGCCGAAAGGCGTACAGCCCGTCACCGGCTTTGATGCCAGCCGCTATCTTGGCAAATGGTATGAAATCGCACGGCTGGAAAACCGCTTTGAACGCGGCCTGGAGCAGGTTACCGCGACCTATGGCCAGCGTCGCGACGGGGCAATCAGCGTGCTGAACCGGGGTTACGATCCGCAAAAGCAAAAGTGGCGTGAGAGTGAAGGCAAAGCCTTGTTTACCGGGTCGCCGACGACCGCCGCGCTGAAGGTCTCGTTCTTTGGCCCGTTCTATGGCGGCTATAACGTTATTGCTCTCGATGACGACTATCACTACGCGCTGGTGAGTGGACCAAACCGCGATTACCTGTGGATCCTCTCACGCACGCCGACCATTCCGGATGCCGTGAAGCAACATTATCTCGCGGTTGCGCAGCGTCTGGGTTTCCAGGTCAATAAACTTCATTGGGTTGTGCAAAGCGACTAGTGCGGGGAACCCGCTCTCCGGAGGTTGCAGAAAAGCCGGAGAGCGGCTTATGTCCATATTGACTGCGGCATCAGAGCAAAGCGGGCAGGTTTGCCTTTCTGAACCCTCTAGAAGGTATAAAGAATGGCCAACACGCCAGTACCTTCATTACGGCGCTGCACCAGCGGGCTGTCTGCGGCATGGTCGCTTAACCAACTATAACCGACACTCATCATTGCTCCCCAGTGTTCATCAAATTGATGATTCCACGTCAGGTCACTGTTCACCCCATAGAACCCCGCCGCCGCCGCATAGCGAGCGTATCCACTACGCAGACTTTGCTCTCTGCTGACGCCATAAAAAGTGTTCATATATCGGCTATCGCCAAACAGCGCGGCAGACTGAAAAGCCAACGTATCGCTGGTGGTTTGCAGCGGGATTAACGCCAGCGATGTCTGGTATTGCACGCCCTGGCCGTCGGTCAGGGGAAGGGTGGCTTTGCCTTCAATGTTAAGCCACGGGGTAATGCTCCAGCCGACAGCCATGGCCGTATTGAGGGTGGCATCAATGTTACCCATCCCTTTTAAATTGTTTGCGCCATCGCGCCAGCCGGAGTTGCTATCAGCACGTCCCAGCCCATAACCGAGCGTATGTTCGAAATAGAGACCGTTATCGGCCTGTAAGTCGTAACCCAGCCCCTTTTGCGAATCAAAAAAGAGCGCATTCCAGCGTGCCTGTATCACCGGAACCATTTGCAGGCGTTGTTTGTCTGAGCCACTGTAGCGAGGGGCATATTGCCCCCCGATGCCCAGGGTGAACGCATTTTGCGCGGCAGTATCGTCATCAGCATGGGCTGAAAATGCGAAGGCGGCCAGTAATGGGCTGCTCCTGTACAAGGCGGTTTTTATCGATATCATCATCACATCTCGCTTATTGGGGAACATGCTGTTGCGGCAGGGTTTTACCATCTTCTGAGCGCGGAATATATCCGGCTCATATCAATAAACGGTCAGGAAAGTGTTAAGAAACGGTCAAGGTGAGCAAATGCTGTCCCGGAAAATTCTTGTGATCGAAGACGATGTCGATGCGGCAAACGTGCTGGAAGCCTACCTGCGTCGTGAAAATTACGATGTATCGTTGACCGTCGATGGCCTTAGTGGGCTTGAGCTGGCGCAACGCTGGAAGCCCGATCTTATCCTGCTGGATGTGATGTTGCCGGGAATGAATGGTACAGAAGTGCTGGCGGCTCTGCGTCGCAAAAGCGATGTGCCGGTGATTATGGTGACGGCGATGGGAGATGCGCCCGATCGTATCGGAGCATTACGTTACGGTGCGGATGATTACGTCGTGAAACCCTACCATCCCGGCGAAGTAGTGGCACGCGTTCAGGCGGTGCTGCGACGCGCTGGCCGCACAGAAACGCGTGAAGAGATCCTGCGCTGGCATCATCTGGAAGTGAACACTACCGCCATTACGGCGGCGGTCATCCAGCCGGATAACAGCGAGCGTTTTCTCGAACTGACGCCAGCCGAGTTTTCGATTTTAACCACTTTGCTGCGCCATCCGACGCGACCTTTCTCACGCCAGTTCCTGCTTGAGCAGTGCCTGCCGGAAAGCGAGGCGCTGGAAAGGGTCGTCGATACCCACGTTTATAATTTACGCAAAAAACTTGAAAGTGCGGGCGTAACGGGCGTTTTAGCCAATGTGCGCGGGGTCGGCTACAGGTTCCGGCAGCCATGAAAAAATCGGTTTATCAATCGCTCTGGCGCTGGATTTGCGGGCGTATCCTCGCGCTGGCGATCGGCTCTGTCATCATCATCGCGTTATGTATGTGGTTGCGTTACGCCGTGCAGAATTTCTGGGTGCTGCACCATATGCCCGCCCCGGTGCGCGACGAGTTTCTTGCCCTGAAAGAGAACCCGCAACTCAATCCGTCGCGCTTCCACGATATTGTCGACACATGGTGGGGGCTGAGCTATTCCACGCCCTCAATTGCCTCTGCGGACTGGATAATGGTCGCAGTGCTGGTGCTGGTGATGATCCCCTTCATTGTCATTATGGGGCTTCGCTATGTGCGGCCGCTGGCGCTGCAATTCAGCCGTCTGCGGGATGCGGCCGACGAAGTCTCGCACGGTCAGTTTGGTAGCCAGGCGGAGCTGGTAAAAGAAGCGCCTGAGGAAATGGTGCGATTCGCCAGCGACTTCAACAGCATGACGCGCCAACTGGCGAGATATGAACGCGAGCTTCGGGCTTCGCATGTGGCGATGGCACATGAACTGCGCTCGCCGCTGACGGCCGCCATTGGTCGTTTGCAGGGCATGCTGGATGGGGTGTTTGAACCCAGCGAAGCGCAACTGGGAATGGTCATGAAGCAGTTGCAGTATCTCAGTCGGCTGACGGATGAACTCCACCTGCTATCGCTGGCTGATGCGGGACAGCTTACGCTTACGCTCCAGCCGGTGTCTCTTGCGGAACTGTTAAATGAGCGTGCGGCATGGCTGAAACCGCTGGCGGATAGCGCCGGTCTGACGATTACCGTTACCGCAAGCGCACCTTCGATGTTCATCGGCGACGCGTTCCGCCTGGGGCAGGTTTTTACTGTCTTGATGGAAAATGCGCTGCGCTATGGTCGGCGGGACGGCCATTTATCCATCGTTCTTCAGCAACAGCATAATCTCTACCGGATTGATTTTGAGGATGACGGGCCGGGCGTGACGGCGGATTTTCTGCCGCTTATATTTGAGCGCTTCACCCGCGCAGAAACGTCGCGGGCGCGACATTCCGGAGGCAGCGGTCTTGGGCTCTCCATTGCTCGCGCCATCTGCCACGCGCATGGCGGCAGCATCAACGCTTCATTACCGGAAAAAGGCGGCCTGAAAGTCAGCATCTCGCTTCCTACAGACGCGACGGGGTAATTCATACGCTCTTGATGGATTCTTGACGAAAACTGGAACGAATCTCGACGCAAGCCGGATTTAATGGCGCCATTACCGATTCGGAGTGGCGTTATGTCAGAACAGTTTAGCGATTATCTGCGTCAGGGCCTGCATCATCTTTTTACTGTTGCACGCACGGTTTCCCTCTTTTCTCTGCTTCCGCTGCTGCTTCTCGCGGGGGTACTGCCATTGTTGACGGGGTGCGGAGATAAACCGACAGAAAAACCCGCACCGCCAAGACCCGTTCGTTATCAGGTTATCGGGGCGGCATCCGCGCATCCGGTGACAGTGCGCACCGGGGAGATCCGCGCCCATGATGAAACGGCACTGGCTTTCCGCCTCGACGGGCGAATGGTCAGCCGCCTGGTCGATATTGGCGAACGGGTGCATGCCGGACAGGTACTTGCTGCAATTGAAAGTGAGACCGGGAAAAACCAACTGACCAGTGCCGCCGCAGATGTGGAAAGCGCCCGCGCCGCCGAACGCGTTGCGGCACTTAACCTGAACCGAATGCAGAAGCTCATGCCTTCCGGGGCCATCGCCCGCACTCAGCTTGATAGCGCTCGCGCCGACTGGCAGGCGGCCGCATCCCGCCTGCAAAGCAGTATCGCCGCATTGCATACTGCGCAGGAGAATCTGGGCTGGACCCAACTGACAGCGCCTGCCGATGGGATCATCACTCGCGTCAGCGCCTCGGCGGGGCAAGTGGTCAGCGCAGGGCAGACGATCTTCACGCTGGCGACCAGCGATGCGCGAGATGTGGTTTTTGATATCGCCGATCCACAGCTTTTGCCTGCATCATCGTCAAACACACTACGGTTTCCGGTGGCTTTGCTGGCAAACCCGGCTATCCGCGCCAGCGGAAAATTGCGCGACATCAGCCCGCAGGCCGATCCGCAGACCCGCACCTGGCAGGTCAGGGTGACTTTAGAGGCCCCGCCTTTGGCGATGGCGCTGGGAGCCAGCGCGACCGTTGAGATACCGTCAACAATGCCTGGCGGCTATACCGTACCGGCGTCAGCACTCAGCCGCATCGGCGATCAACCGGCGGTGTTTATTATCGACGGGCATGGACAAGCGCAATTACGCGCGGTCGCGCTTGCCGGTTACTCTGCAACATCCGCCGTGATTGCTTCAGGCGTGGGCGTCGGCGACAAAGTCATCACCGCAGGCGTAAGCAAACTGCGCGCCGGTGAACCGGTAATTGTCGGGGAGCCGCAGCCATGAAGCCTGTTGAACCACGCTTTAATCTTTCTGCCTGGGCGCTGGCACATCAGCAACTGGTAAGCTTTTTTATGCTGCTTATTATCGCGACCGGCGTGCTGTGTTACGAAAATCTGCCGCGTAATGAAGATCCAGCCTTCACCATCAAGACGGCGGTGGTCTCTGCCCAGTGGCCTGGCGCTACGGTTGCGGATACCACGCGGCTTGTTACCGATGTGCTGGAGAAGAAACTCCAGGAGATCCCGTGGCTGGATTATATCGAAAGCGAAACCCGGGCTGGCAGCTCCGTCATCTATGTCAATCTGCGCGACGATACGCCGCCGCGGCAGGTGCCGGACATCTGGTATCAGATCCGCAAAAAGATGCAGGACATTGCCCCTTCGCTGCCTCAGGGCGCGCAAGGCCCGGCGGTGAATGATGAGTTTGATGACACCTTTGGCACAATTTATGGCTTCACGACGGAGGGCTATAGCGCGCGTGAACTGCGCGATCGCGTAGAGGAGATCCGCCGTGGCCTGATGTCGCTGCCGGACATGGGCAAAATGACCCTGCTGGGTGAACAGCAGGAGCAGATAGTGATCGCCTTTTCGCCCCGACAACTGGCGGGGATGGGGCTGGATATCCAGCAGGTGAGCGATGCGTTGGCCGCGCAAAATGCCGTCGAACCAGCCGGGACACTTCGTACCGGCAAAGATAATGTCGCGCTGCGCGTCAGCGGCGGGCTGACCAGCGAGGAGAGCCTGCGGGCGGTCACCCTGCATATCAACGACCGCTATATTCCGCTGACCGATATTGCCACGGTAAGCCGCCAGATTGCCGAGCCGCCTGCGCCGGTATTTCGCGTCAACGGCCAGCCTGCGATCGGGTTAGCCATTTCGATGGCTGCCACCGGTAATATGCTGCGTTTCGGCCAGGCATTGAATGCAAGAATGGCTGAAGTTGCGGCGCAGTTGCCGCATGGTATTGAGATGGTGAAGGTGGCAGATCAGTCGGCGGTGGTGAGCGACGCGGTCAGCGGTTTTGTCCGGGTGCTGGTTGAGGCTGTGCTGATTGTGCTTGCCGTCTCTTTTGTTTCGCTGGGAATGCGGGCGGGGCTGGTGGTTGCCGCCGCGATACCGCTGGTACTGGCGATGACCTTTGCCGGGATGATGCTGGCTGGCATTGGGTTGCAGCGCATTTCTCTGGGCGCGCTGATCATTGCGCTGGGGCTGCTGGTGGATGACGCGATGATCACTGTCGAAACCATGGTAGCCCGGCTGGAAGCTGGCGAGTCACGCAAAAGTGCCGCCACCTATGCATTCAAAACCACGGCATTTCCTATGCTCACCGGAACGCTGGTGATGATCGCCGGTTTCATCCCCGTTGGCTTTGCCGCCAGCAGCGCCGGAGAATACTGTTTCTCCCTGTTTGCCGTGGTGTTGATGGCCTTACTCTGCTCGTGGGTGGTCGCCATACTCTTTTCTCCCCTGACGGGCGCATGGTTGCTGCCAGCCCACATCAACGGGCACCAACGCGGCGCAGGACGGCTGGCGCGTGCATATCGGGCTTTGCTGGCGTGCGTGCTGCGCCACCGTTTATCGACCCTGGCGATTGCCGTTACTGCACTGGCGCTGGCGGCGATCGGTACGCGCTGGATGCAGGGCGAGTTTTTCCCGGCCTCGGATCGCCCGGAACTGCTGGTCAGCCTGGCTCTGCCAGCGAATGCCTCTCAGCCTGAAACAGAGCGGCAGGCGGAACGCCTGGAAAGGGCGCTCAAGGGGAATACGGATATCGATCACTACACCACGTATGTCGGTTCCGGCGCGGTCCGTTTTTATCTGCCGATGGATGTGTTGCTGGATAATGAAAACACTGCACAGCTGGTGGTGGTGGCGAAAAATCTGGCGGCGAGGGATCGCCTGCGCCAGCAACTGACGACGCTGCTGGCCAGCCAGTTCACCGATCTGACAACCCGTGTTTCACCGCTGGAGTTAGGGCCGCCCGTGGGCTGGCCGGTGAAATACCGGGTGAGCGGGCCGGATTATGCGCAGGTGCAACGGCTTGCGCATCGCCTGGCGGCAGAAATAGGCACGTCATCACTGACTCGCGAAGTGAACCTGACCGCTGGCGAGCCAGAGAGAACGATCTCGCTTCAGGTCAACCAGACGGCAGCGCGGGCGGCAGGGGTTTCATCAGAGAGCATCGCGCAAATGCTGAATACCGTCTGGTCCGGCAGCACGGTGACCACGGTACGGGATAACGATCGTCTGGTCGGGGTGGTGTTGCGCGGCAACGATCGCGAACGGCTGGATTTTGGCACGCTGTCGACGTTGATGTTACCGACGGCAAAGGGCACAAAAATTCCGCTGAGCGAAGTCGCCACGCTGGCCTGGGGCGTGGACGATCCGGTTATCTGGCGTCGCCAGCGACTGCCTTTTATCACGGTTCAGACCGATCTGGCGCCCGGCGTGCGCGCTGAAAGCGTGTCGGCTGGCCTGCGTCCAGCAGTGGATAAACTGCGCGCGCAACTGCCTGCCGGATACCGAATCGAAGAAGGCGGGACGGCGGCTGAATCCGATAAAGGAAACCGCTCGGTGTACGCTGTGTTACCCGTGACGCTCATTGTCATGCTGACGTTGTTAATGCTTCAGTTGCAGCGTTTTTCCCGCATGCTGCTTGCGCTGCTGATGGCCCCTTTCGGTCTGCCGGGGATTGTCCTGGCAATGTTGCCGACGGGAACGCCGATGGGCTTTGTGGCATTGCTGGGGGTGATTGCGCTGGCGGGGATGATTATTCGCAACGCGGTCATTTTGATTAGCGAAGTGGACAACAATCTGGCGCAGGGGATGGCCGCAAACGAAGCCATTGTGGCTGCGACGGAGCACCGGGCGCGGCCTATTATGTTGACCGCCTGTGCCGCGATCCTCGGGATGATCCCTATCTCGCATCAGGTGTTCTGGGGGCCGATGGCCTACGCGATTATTGGCGGGTTGATTGTGGCCACGCTGGTCACGCTGACCGTGTTACCCGCTGCCTTCAGCCTGCTGCTGAGTTGGCATAAAACCGCGGGCGGGACGGAAAACCGCCATTAGACCATTCAGGCTATCAGGGAACCTCTGGCCGCTAGCTGAAAACCGGCATATGCCGGAAGCGGAGCGGGCCGGGTGAAAACAGAGAATTGCTCTCTTTATTTTACCCGCAGGCGGGCGGGGGCTTTGCCGCTCCCGTTCAGCCGCGCGGCCGTGAGCCTGACTCCAGGCGAAAAAAATCGATCAGTAAGCGCATTGCTGGCGCCATAAAAGCGTTGCGCGGATAGTAAAGAAAGAATCCCTCTTCATGTTTATGCCACTGCGGCAGGACGTGAATTAGCGTTCCCGCTTCGATGGCGACGTGGACTTGCTGCTTTTCCAATAATGCCAGCCCGACGCCCGATTCAGCGGCAGCCAACTGCACATTGATATCATTGACGGTTAATGCCGCATCGACGGCAACCTCGACCTTTTCATTACCGCGTTGCAGTTTCCAGCGATACTGCGCGCCATTCTCGCTCCAGCGATAATTAATCAAGCGATACTGGCTGAGGGCTTCAGGCCGCGTGGGCAGAGGCTGCTCGCGGAAACAGGAGGGCGCTGCGACAATCACCATTTGCAGATCGTCTGTCATGCGCGCTGCAATCATGTCTTTTGGCACGCGGTCTCCGGTGCGGATCCCGGCATCAAACCCGGCGGCCACCACATCTTCAAGATGATCATCAATGACCAAATCAATCTGGATGCCGGGATAAAGCGACATGAAGCGTTGCAGCTTCGGCAGAATGGCGCGCTGCGTGGCCAGACGTGACAGATTGATGCGCAGCTTGCCCCGCAGCGCCGGACCCGTTTCGCTGACGGACTCAACGGCGCTCTCCAGCGCCTGCATCGGCGCAGAGAGTCGGGCAATAAAATCCAGCCCGGCTTGCGTCGGTGAAACGCTGCGCGTGGTGCGATTGAACAGGCGAACCTGCAATCGGGTTTCAAGCGTGCGAATGGTATGACTCACCGCTGACGGGGATAACCCCAGTCTCCCCGCGGCGCGGCGGAAGTTTTTCTCCTCGGCGACCGCCAGAAAAGCGACCAGTTCCGTGTATTCGGTTCCTTTCACATTGTTGCTCCTCATTCACCAGTTCATGCGGATTATAAGGTATTAATTCGCAATCCCGGCGCTGTCAGAATGCAAAACAGATCAATAACCGAGGAAAAGAAGCGATGCAGACCATGAAACGCTGGGAAATGAACCAGACAGGGCGTGACGCGTTAGCGCTGAATCATGTTGCCCGGCCACAGCCCGCAGCGGATGAAGTGCTGGTAAAAGTGATGGCAGTTGCCCTCAATCATCGGGACCTGATGGTCATCGAAAATGGGCGCGGTTTACCCCTGCGTTTTCCTTTTACACCAGGCTCCGATCTTTCAGGTTGTGTGGTGGCTACCGGCGCGAATGTGACCCGCTTTGTGCCAGGCGATGAGGTGATTTCTGTCTTTACGCCGGAGTGGCAGGACGGGCCACGGCCGGGTAATGCGCGTGAAATGTCTTACCGGACGCTGGGCGGATTCTATCCGGGCGTGCTGGCGGAGTATGTCGTAATGAAAGAGAGCTGGCTGGTACGCAAACCGGTTTCTCTGGATCATGTGCAAGCCAGCACTTTACCTTGCGCTACGCTCACGGCCTGGTTCGCACTGGTCGAACGCGGCAATATCCAGCCCGGAGAAACGGTGCTGATAGAAGGAACTGGCGGCGTGGCGCTCGCCGCACTGCAGCTTGCCCGCATGAAAGGGTCGCGCACCTTGCTGGTGACCCGAAGCAGCAAATGTGAACAGGCGAAACAGTGGGGCGCGGATGAGGTGATCGATCGCCAGCAGGATGTTGTGGCGACGGTTCTGGCATTAACCGCCGATCGTGGGGTGGATCACGTGCTGGAGCTTGTCGGTGGCAGCCATCTGGGTCAGTCCGCCGCAATGGCGGCGGTGGGTGGAAAAATTTATCTGATTGGCGCGTTGGCGGGTTTCGAGGTTTCTTCGCCGCTGGAACCGTTGCTGTTTAAAGATCTGCATATTTATGGCATTGGCACCGGACACCGACGGGCGCTTGAAGATCTCTGCGTTGCTGTCGACCAACAGGGATTCGCTCCGGTGATAGACCAGCTTTATCCGCTGGAAGCGCTGCCAGCGGCGCTGGCACATCTGGAGCGTGGGCCGTCAGGCAAGATAATTATCACCATGGAAAATAAGACAATCAGGTGATCGCGTCTTGCGGAATTATTATTCGGCAATGATGTTTTTGTTGTAAAAAATATAAACGGGCAGGGTAAATCACCGCCCGTTTATATTTATTTCAGCACCAACGCATGCATTTTTTCTGCAACATCATCCAGTAACTGAAAACGACGGCGATATTCTGCGCGTTTTTTACTGGCGATACTTTCCAGCGACTTACGTGAAAAAATTAGCGGCAAACGCCAGCGCCAGGTATTATCTTTTACCCCTTCAATCGACGCCCAAAATTCATCATAGCTGGCATGGAAATGTCGTCCTTTGCTCAGGCGATAACGCAACGCACGGAACACATGCCCGTTATCACTTACGCCATAGATTGCCGAAATACCGGTCAGTGTGGCGAGCTGGCTCAGTACTTCAAGGGCGATTTTTTTCGGGAAAATGCCGTGGCAGGCGCGGGTCGCCAGTTTAATGACCTCATGGCTGACCTCTTTGCGCGGGCCTTGCAGACCACCAATGACCAGAATTTGCTGCCCCTTTTCGCTGATCACGCTGAACGTTGCGCTGGCCAGTAACGTATTGTCGCCATCGCACAACCAGAGTGTGCTTTCCCCTTCGCGTTCCGCTTTGCTGGCGTTAGAAGCATACACCGTGAAATGCGTATCATCTTTCCCCATAAAATCAATAATCTGTGTGGGTTCTGTCGCGCTGAGGGCCGCGGCCAGTCGCGGTGATACGTTGTTATCAAGCCAGTGGTAGTGGTTGATAATGGCATCGGCACGCTGTGAGGCATGTAAACCGCGCGTCAGATACTGACGGTGCGATTTACTCGGCAGTGTGATTTGGGTCGCCAGCAGCCGGTCGAAATCCGGGCGGCGGGAAAGGGCATTAAGCATGCGGTTGGTGGCAGACCAGAACAGCAGCGAACGCAGCAGAAACTTAAGGCGATACTCGCGCTTTTTCCAGATGGGGCCAGGCACGAGGCGACCACTCACCAGATCACCAATAATGTGTGAATTATTATTTTGTTTAAGTTCTGTTGATTGACTAATATTCGACACGGTGAATGGCCTCTAATTAATATATTGATATTTTAGAGGTCTGGAAAATACAAATTAATAGGCGCCTTTGTTTTATTTCGCTTTCATTTAACCTTTATTTAATTAACAGGCTGAGCGCAATTATTACTCCATCTGTCAAGGATTTTCCTATACTCAAAAAAGGGAGGGAAATTATGTATCAACGTCTTGATGGAGAGCGCTGGCGGCATATCTGGCTGGTTGGCGATCTGCACGGTTGCCACCAGCGTTTAATGCAGGCGCTACGCGCACGCCAGTTTGATCCGTACCAGGATCTGCTGGTGTGCGTGGGGGATTTAATCGATCGCGGGCCGGATAGCCTGCGCTGCCTGGCGCTGCTCAAAAAACGCTGGTTTAAGACCGTGCGCGGTAATCATGAGCAGATGGCGATTGACGCCCTGCGTTTTGGCGATATGGCGATGTGGCAACTCAATGGTGGTAGCTGGTTTAGTGCCCTCAGCGAGGCGGAACAGCAAGAGGCGCTGGCCGCGCTGCGCACCTGCGCTGAATTGCCTTATATTCTGGAGATACGCTGCGGCGGCGCGGTGAACGTCATCGCGCATGCGGATTACCCGGCTGAAGAGTACCAGTGGGAACAAGCCGTGGACGGTGAATCGGTGCTGTGGCGCCGCGACAGGCTCAACCAGTGGCTGGCAGGAAAAGGGCAGCGTATTGCGGGCGCCGATCATTTCTGGTTTGGTCATACGCCGCTGAAAGCGCGCATTGACAGACAAAACCAGCACTACATCGACACCGGAGCTGTCTTCGGCGGTGAATTAACGCTGGTGCAGTTACAGTAGCTAAAAATCGCTGAATTCATTGGCCGGGTGCCAGAAACCATCAATAAACTCTTCGACGGGAAAACAGCCGCCATAGCGTATGCGTTGATTGTCCATGGCAACAAGGCACTGCTGCTCCGTATTAAACACATCGACTACGATGTCGTCACATCCACCGTCCAGGTAGCAAACGAATAAGACCAGCGCGAACATTCCATCCCTCAGTTCCGTACAACGTAACGATAAGTGTAGGGGATGAATTCAGGCAGGGGAAATCAGGCTGGTAAATAACCCGTCTTACGGACGGGTTTCCATTGGATCAGGCAAGGCGCATAACCCAGGTATCAGATTGTTGATCGTAATGCTCGCGATAAAGGACCGAATGTTCGCCGTTAAGGAGCGCGGGAATGCTGGTGTCCGCGTCCCAGGCATCAAGTTGCATGCATAAATCTGGATCGGAACTACAGGGGATATGTAACGTTCGCTCCCCCTGGTTCTCTCCCTGCAACTCGGCATCATCGATTTCGAATGCGCCAATGCGCACGCTGGTTTTCGTCATAATGCTCTCCGTTGAACGTTGAAATGTGGTACGACCAGTGTAGCCGTCCAAATTTCAGCCTGGTACAACATGGAGAAAGATGCCAGTCAGAATGTGCGCTTTTTTTGTGCGGCATCACACATTACAGGCAAACAATCGGCCATCACGCACCAGTTCACGCGGATAACTGTTCTTCAGCCGCGATCCCACTTTTTTCGCCAGACCCAGCGGTTGCCCCTGGAAAGTGACAATCATATCGTCACGCGCGGGCAGTGTTTGCGGGTAAATATCGCGTCCGCGATACCACTCTTCCGCCTCGGCGAGCGTCAGGGAAAACGCCAGCGGGTTATCCTGGCCCGCCAGCGCAATCACCGCTTCGTGCTGCCAGCGATACCCTTTGTTGTGCGTTTCCGCCAGACGCAGGCCAATGCGCGAGAAGCGGACTTTGCCGATTAACGGCTCGATTTCGGTCGGAAACAGCCACAGCTCTTTATCGCGCTGCCACAGGTGCAGGCTGTCGTCCCAGCGTAAGCCGACGGCAGCAGCGGCCGTTGCGACCTGGGACGCCTCTTTTGCTTTGAGCCGCGTGAAGGGGAAATTGCCCACTTTGTACGTCGGCGCAGGCAAAGGCTCGACCGCCGCCGTTTTACGCAGACGGGCGACAAAAAAACCTTCGCAGTCGTAAATTTGCGGGAATACGTGCAGGAAACCTTCCGCTGTTATAGCGCGAGCGGCATCGGCAAACAGCCCATCCAGCGGCAGAAATTCGACGGCATCCGGGTACAGTTCCCGCAACCAGTGGCAGATGGCTTCATTTTCGTCGCGGTTGAGCGTGCAGGTGGAATAGACCAGCGTGCCACCGGGACGCAGCGCGTGAAAAGCGCTATCAATCAGTTCACGCTGCGTGGCCGCAATTTCCAGATTGCTGGCGACGGACCAGTTTTTCAGCGCATCCGCATCTTTACGCACTACACCTTCGCCGGAGCAGGGCGCATCAAGCAGAATAGCGTCGAACATCTCGGGCAGCGCAGGGCCGAATACGCGGCCATCAAAATGTGTCAGGGCCACATTGCGGATGCCATTGCGGCTGATATTCGCGTGCAACACTTTGACGCGGCTGGCGGAAAATTCGTTGGCAAGAATGGCGCCGGAATTATTCATCCGCGCGGCGATCTGCGTGGTTTTGGAGCCCGGTGCGGCGGCTACGTCCATCACGCGCTGCGGCATTTCGCCATCGGCAAACAACGCGGCAACTGGCAGCATTGAACTCGCTTCCTGAATATAAAACATCCCGCTCAGGTGCTCAGCAGTACTGCCCAGCGGCAGCGCTTCTTCATCATCGCGCTCGATCCAGAACCCTTCCTCGCACCACGGTACCGGCGTCAGTTGCCAGCCATAAGGGGCGACAAGGGTGAGAAAATCGGCGACAGAGATTTTCAGCGTGTTAACGCGAATACTGCGGCGCAGCGGGCGCTGGCAGGCAGCGATAAACTCATCGAAAGAGAGATGTTCCGGCATTGCCAGGCGCATTTGCGCGAGGAATTCCTCAGGGAGGTAGACAGCGTTTTGAGCCACGGGGCGCACCACAAGGAGAAAAACAGGCGCGCAGTGTAGCATAAAGGCTCCGGCGCAAACACGCCGGAGCAGGCAGGGTTAGCGGGGAAGGGCAGTGCCCCATTCGCGCCACTCTTTTGGCTCGCTTTCCAGCAGCAGGAAGTGTTTACCTGGCTGCGCTTTCGGCGCCAGCGGCGTTTCCGGCGGCGTGGCGAAAGCAATACCACCGCGAATGAACTGATTGAATGTCCCGGTTTTGACGACGCCGCCGACCAGACCGAAATCCAGCGTATAACCGGAAGCCAGCCAGAATACCGTGTTGTTACGCACCAGATGCTGATAGTTTTTGCTGATGCGCATGGCCACCATAACGCGATCCGACAAGGTGCCCAGCGTCATTCCGGTCACTGTACCTACCTCGATTCCGCGGAACAGCACCGGCGTGCCGATATTCATTGAGCCCACTTCCGGCGCTTCAACGATAATGTTCAGCCCATCGAGATAGCGGGAGTCGGTGATCGTCGCTTCTGAAATTTCAAAGTCGCGGCGCATATCGCCCCGGCCCGGTTCGACGTTGATATAAGGCTGCAACAACGTATCCAGATGCTCGACGCCCGCCGCCGATATTTGTGGAGTGATCACCGAGAAACGCGAACCGTTGCGCGCAAAGTTGCGTACATATTCCGGATAGAGTACCGCGCTGGCCTGCACTTCATTTTTATCGGTGATCAGGCGCAGATCCTGGACCTGGCCGATATCGATGCCCAGATAACGGATCGGCATGCCTGCCGCGAGTTTCCCGGCATCATATGCATGCAGCGTGATTTGCCCGCCGACAGCGCGAGCCGCGGTTTCTGAGGCATAAAGCTGACGCTTCTCGCCCTTTTTCAGTTCCCGGTTCGCGCCGCTCAGGTTGTCAAAGCTGATGGCGCCTTTGATGGCTCGGGAAAGGGGAGAAGCCTGAACCGTCAGCCCGCTGCCATTAAGCTGCACTTTCGCACCGCCCTCTGCCCAGAAGACGCTGTTGCTGGTCAGCAAATCGCGATATTCCGGTTTGATATGCAGATCGATATCAAAGGCATTGGCGCGCGGGCGTACGGTAATCACTTCACCGACTTCAAACTTGCGATAGAGAACGACCGAACCGGCCTGTACGTCCGGCAGGGTGTCCGCTGTCAGCGTCAACGTCGTGGTGGGCAGATCGCTGAGGCTGTTTTCCAGTGCTTTATCGAGGTTAGCAAACAGCGGATAGCTCTTTTTCATTTCGCCTTTCACGCCGGGCAAAATGCGGATGCCTCCGTTTATCCACTCGTTGGCGCTGGCAGCGAGAAACTCAACGCCATCCAGCCCGACTTTGACATCGATGCGGCTGTTCACCACGAATTTACTGTCGCCGTGGACCAGGTCGCCATATTGCGGATCGATAGCGATGGCAAAGGTTACGCCCTGATTCGTCAGTTTACGCTCCAGCACCTGGCCGATTTTGACACCATGCAGCACCAGCGGTTGCCCGGCATCGATGCCATAGCTTTCCGGCGCGGTAAGTGTCAGGGTAATCACCCCCGGCTCCTGCAACAGGTTTTTATCCGCTGGCAACACGACAAATTGATTGCGCGGCTGGCCTTCGCCTGGTATCAGCTCCAGCGTACTGCCGGTCAGCAGCGAGCTGAGATTGGTATCGCTGAGCGAAATTTTGGGGTTACGCATTTCGATACGGGTATTGTCGCGCAGCAAATTGACCACGCTCGGATCGACGGTCATTTCACCGCTGACCGTCCCTCCCGGATTGAGGTCGATTTTGGTCAACTGACCCACTTCCAGCCCCTGATACATCAGCGGTGTCGATCCGGCCTTCAGCCCCTGGCCGCCTGGCAGGTCGAGCTTCACCAGTACGCCGCGCTGGCTGTGCGCTAAATCTTCGTATAAGCCGTACTCATCATCCTGAACCGCTGGCTGTGATTCATCCGGAGAGTCAAAAGCGATCGCGCCGTTGACCAGCGCCGCCAGGCTTTCAAGCTGCACTTTCGCGCCGCTCAGGCTGACGTCGGCTTTCACGCCGGAGACATTCCAGAAGCGGCTGCCTTTTTTCACCAGATTGGTGAAGCGACGCTCGATCAGCACGTCGATGGTGACGCCCTGTTTATTGGTGTTGATCGAATAGTCGTAAACGCGGCCGACCGGGATTTTGCGGAAATAGACCAGCGAACCGCTGTTCAGCGCCCCGAGATCCGGCGCGTGCAGGTGGATCATCAACTCGCCATTGTTCAGCCGGTATTTCGGCTGCGTATCCAGCGCAGTGAAGTGATCCTGCGGATCGCCCTTGCCTGGCATCATGCCGATATAGTTGCCCCCGACCAGCGCATCAAGGCCGGAAATTCCCGCCAGCGAGGCTTTGGGCGTGACCAGCCAGAACTGCGTTTCGTTGCGCAGCGCATCCTTCATATTCGATTTGATACTGGCGCGCACTTCGATTTTTTTCAGATCGTCGCTGAGACGAATGTCCTGGACAGTCCCGACCTCGACGCCCTGATAGCGCACCGGCGTGCGCCCGGCGACAATGCCGTCAGCCGACATAAAATCGATGGTAATGGTATTGCCGCGATCTTCGTAGCTGCTCCAGATAAGCCAGCCTGCAATCAACAGGGCGATAACCGGTAACAGCCAGAACGGCGAAACACGCCGTTTCGTTTTAATTCGCGCTTCAGTCGGCGAAGCGGGGGTTTCCTGACTCATGTGCATCCCAAAGTAAGCGGCTGTCCAGCCATTCCACAGCAAGAATAGTCAAAATTACCGCCGCGCCGAAATAAAACGCGGCTGGTCCCATGGTAAAAGCGAGTAGCTGGTCGCGATTAATCAGTGACATCATCAGTGAAATGACAAACAGATCGAGCATCGACCAGCGCCCAATCCACGTCACGAAACGCAGTAACAGAATGCGAGTGCGTAACCCCTGTTCAAATTTAAAATGGATGCTGACAAGCAGTGTAAACAGCACAATCACCTTGGTAAACGGCACCAGAATACTGGCGATAAATACCACGCCAGCCACCGCGACATTGCTGTGTGCGAGCGAAATAATGCCGGAGAGAATGGTATCCTCCTGACGAGAACCATTCACGTAAATTATTGAAATCGGCAGCAGGTTCGCCGGGAACAGCAAAATAAGAGAGGCAATCAGCGACGCCCAGCATTTTTGCAGGCTCTGCTTGCGTCGATGGGTAAGCGGAATGTGGCAACGTGGGCAGCGCCCCCGAATATCAGGGAAACCGGTGAAATGGCAGCCCAGACACACTTCCAGCTTCGGATCCGGCCGTTTTGCGGGCCGTTGAGGATAGAACCGCTCCCAGAGTTGCTCCACATTGAGATGGATTAACGTCATGATGCTGAGAACGACCAGAGAGCCAAAAGCAAACAGCCCAATCCCTGGCTGCAGGAAGGCGTAATCCTGCACTTTGATGGAGGCGACACCGACGCCGACCAGATAGATATCCAGCATGACCCACTCTTTGAGCTTCTCCAGCATTAATAGCACCGGGCGCAGGTTCATTCCCAGAATATTGCCAAGCCATAAATAGGCGATAGCTGTCACCAGTACCAGCGGCGCGCCAACGCTGCAAAAAAGCACCATAGCAGCGGTGAGCGGCGAGCCCTGCATAGTCATTTGCCAGATCCCCTGCAGCAGGTTGGCATCGATACGCACACCGAGTAAGTAGAGATGCAGTAGCGGTTCGCCCCAGGCGAAGGGCATCAGTAAAATCATCGTGATGGCCATGGCGCCGAGGCGGGTTAATGACCAGTCGCGACCGTCGCGGACTTTCGCATCACAGCAGGGGCAAAATGCACTTTGGTGCGATTTCATAACCGGTAACGCAAAAAGCGTATCGCATTGCGGGCAGCGCTGATAATGTGCGCGGGGCAGAGCTTCACCGACCTGATGAACGGCAATTTTTTTGGCAGGTGTGATGCGTTGTATCTTGAGAGCCATTGCATGCTTCAGAAAAGGTTTGAATAAAACTATCTTAACTCATGAATGGAACATCTTGAGCATCAACGCATTTAATGCTTATTTTAATAGGCTAAGCAGTTTCTCAAAGTTAGACAGCAAAATGGTCAGGTAATGAACAAAACAGAATTTTACGCGGATCTTAATCGCGATTTTCAGGCGTTAATGGCAGGTGAAACCAGTTTTTTAGCTACGCTGGCGAATACCAGTGCGCTGTTGTTTGAACGTCTTGAAGGCGTGAACTGGGCCGGTTTTTACCTGCTGGAAGGCGACACGCTGGTGTTAGGGCCGTTCCAGGGCAAAATCGCCTGCGTTCGTATCCCGGTCGGTCGGGGTGTTTGCGGAACGGCTGTGGCGCAAGCGCGTGTGCAGCGCGTGGAAGATGTTCATCAATTTGACGGACACATTGCTTGTGATGCCGCCAGCAACGCCGAAATCGTACTGCCTGTCACGGTGAATAATCAGATTATTGGCGTACTGGATATCGATAGCGTCGTCTTCTCTCGCTTCACGGCTGAGGATGAACAAGGGCTGAGCGAGCTGGTTTCACATCTGGAAAATGTCCTCGCGGCGACCGATTATCAAAAAATCTTTGCCACCGTCGCAGGATAATCAGCGGATAACGTAGCATTTACTGAATGCGTCATTATAATGACGCCTGTTCATGCCTGCGCTTGTTGGCAACGTCCGTTGTAATCAGGAAATTTCATGGAAAATCAACCTAAGTTGAATAGCAGTAAAGAAGTTATCGCTTTTTTGGCCGAACGCTTTCCTCACTGTTTCAGTGCTGAAGGTGAAGCACGTCCCCTGAAAATTGGTATTTTTCAGGATCTGGTTGAGCGCGTTGAGGGTGAGATGAATCTCAGCAAAACCCAACTTCGTTCTGCTTTACGTCTTTATACTTCAAGCTGGCGTTACCTGTACGGTATCAAAGCCGGCGCGGCTCGCGTCGATCTCGACGGCAACGCCTGCGGCGTGCTGGATGAGCAACACGTAGAGCACGCTCGCAAGCAGCTTGAAGAAGCCAAAGCGCGTGTTCAGGCGCAACGCGCTGAACAGCAAGCTAAAAAACGAGAAGCTGCCGCTGCTGCGGGTCAGGAAGACGCACCGCGTCGCGAACGCAAAGCCCGTCCGGCTCCGCGTCGTAAAGAGGGTGCCGAGCGCAAACCTCGCGCTGATAAACCTGTCGCGAAAACGCCGCGGGTGCAGCAGCAGGAAGAGCGCCATACTCCTGTTTCGGATTTATCTGTACTGAGCGTGGGCCAGAACCTGAAGGTGAAAGCGGGGAACAATGCGATGGATGCTACGGTGCTGGAAATCACCAAAGATGGCGTTCGCGTACAGCTTAGCTCGGGTATGTCGATGATCGTACGCGCAGAACATTTATTGTTCTGAAACGGAGGCCTGGCCTGGCATGAACACTTTGTTTAAGCGCACAGCGTTAGCGGGTCTGTTATTCGTAACAGGCCATGCACTGGCTGTGGAAGATATCACCCGTGCCGATCAAATTCCGATTTTGAAGGAAGAGACTCAGCACGCGACGGTGAGTGAACGGGTTACCTCACGTTTTACCCGTTCCCACTACCGCCAGTTCGATTTGGATCAAGCTTTCTCCGCGAAGATCTTTACCCGTTACCTCAACCTGCTCGACTACAGCCACAATGTGCTGTTGGCCAGCGATGTTGAGCAGTTTTCGCAAAAGAAAGGCGTGCTCGGCGATGAGCTGCGCAGCGGAAAACTGGACGTCTTCTACGACCTGTACAATCTGGCGCAAAAGCGTCGATTTGAACGTTATCAGTACGCGTTGAAAGTACTGGAACGTCCGATGGATTTCAGCGGCAACGACACCTTCAACTTAGATCGCAGCAAAGCGCCGTGGCCGAAAGATGAGGCGGAGCTGAACGCGCTGTGGGACAGCAAAGTTAAGTATGATGAGCTGAGCCTGAAACTCACCGGGAAAGATGATAAAGAGATCCGTGAGACGCTGACTCGTCGCTATAAATTTGCGATTCGACGCCTGGCGCAGACCAATAGCGAAGATGTGTTCTCGCTGGCAATGACCTCATTCGCCCGTGAGATCGATCCGCATACCAATTACCTCTCACCGCGTAATACTGAGCAATTCAATACTGAAATGAGCCTCTCGCTTGAAGGTATTGGCGCAGTGTTGCAGGGCGACGATGATTACACCGTCATCAACTCGATGGTGGCGGGTGGTCCGGCGGCGAAAAGCAAAGCGATTACCGTTGGCGATCGCATTGTTGGTGTCGGCCAGACCGGGCAGAACATGGTCGATGTCATTGGCTGGCGTCTTGACGATGTGGTGGCGCTGATTAAAGGGCCAAAAGGCAGCAAAGTGCGCCTCGAAATCTTGCCAGCAGGTAAGGGGACGAAGACGCGCATTGTGACGTTGACGCGCGAACGCATTCGTCTGGAAGACCGGGCGGTGAAAATGTCCGTGAAGACGGTCGGCAAAGAGAAAGTGGGCGTACTGGATATTCCGGGCTTCTATGTTGGGCTAACTGATGATGTTAAAGCGCAACTGCAAAAACTGGAAAAACAGAACGTCAGCAGCGTGGTTATTGATTTGCGCAGTAATGGCGGCGGTGCGCTGACGGAAGCGGTGTCGCTTTCTGGTCTGTTTATTCCGTCCGGCCCGATTGTGCAGGTGCGCGATAATAACGGCAAAGTGCGCGAAGACAGCGATACGGACGGCGTGGTCTATTATAAAGGCCCTCTGGTGGTGCTGGTTGACCGCTTTAGCGCCTCGGCATCGGAAATTTTTGCGGCGGCGATGCAGGATTATGGTCGCGCGTTGATTGTTGGCGAACCGACTTTCGGTAAAGGCACCGTTCAGCAGTACCGCTCGCTTAACCGTATTTACGATCAGATGCTGCGTCCTGAGTGGCCGGCGCTGGGTTCGGTGCAATATACCATCCAGAAATTCTATCGCGTTAACGGTGGCAGTACGCAGCGCAAAGGCGTGACGCCGGATATTATTATGCCGACCGGCACGCAGGTGACGGAGACCGGGGAAAAATTCGAAGACAATGCACTGCCGTGGGACAGCATCAATGCTGCCACCTTTGTGAAGTCCGGTGATTTGAAACCGTTCGGACCGATGCTGCTGAAGGAACATGAAGAGCGTATTGCGAAAGATCCTGAGTTCCAGTACATCATGAAGGACATTGCGCGTTTCAATGCCCTGAAAGATAAACGTAATATCGTATCGCTCAATCTGGCGCAGCGTGAGAAAGAGAACGCCGAAGATGATGCAATTCGTCTTTCGCGCCTCAATGACCGCTTCAAGCGAGAAGGTAAGCCGTTGCTGAAAAAACTGGATGATCTGCCGAAGGATTACCAGGAGCCGGATCCGTACCTCGACGAGACGGTACATATTGCTCTTGACCTGGCTCATGAGGAAAAAGATCGGCCAGCGGAAGACCCCGCCCCCGCGAAGTAATCTCCATACAGGCACAAGAAATTGTGCCTGTTTTTTTAACACATCCTTACTGGCGTAAGCATTATGCTACAAAATGTAAAGTTGTGTCTTTCTGGTGACTTACAACACCCTGATGCTTGAAAATGGCGCGTATACCCATACGATGTGGGTAACCGCATTGTGCGTTTTGTTAAGTTGAGGTTAAAAGAAAATTATGATGCGAATCGCGCTCTTCCTGTTGACTAACCTGGCCGTGATGTTGGTGTTCGGCCTGGTGCTTAGCCTGACGGGCATTCAGTCGAGCAGCGTTCAGGGCTTGATGATTATGGCGCTGCTGTTTGGTTTTGGTGGCTCGTTCATTTCGCTGTTGATGTCGAAATGGATGGCGCTGAAATCTGTAGGTGGTGAAGTGATCGAACAGCCGCGTAACGACATGGAACGCTGGTTGATGGATACCGTGGCGCAACAGGCTCGCCAGGCGGGCATCGCCATGCCTCAGGTCGCCATTTATCACGCACCGGATATTAACGCCTTTGCGACCGGCGCGCGCCGTGATGCTTCACTGGTGGCAGTCAGCACCGGGTTGTTGCAGAACATGAGCCGCGACGAAGCTGAAGCGGTGATTGCCCACGAAATTAGCCATATTGCCAACGGTGATATGGTGACAATGACACTGATTCAGGGGATCGTGAACACCTTCGTGATCTTCATTTCGCGTATTATCGCCCAGGTCGCAGCCGGGTTTCTCAGCGGCAATCGTGATGATGGCGAAGAGAGCAACGGCAATCCGATGATCTACTTCGTGGTCGCAACCGTACTGGAGCTGGTGTTCGGTATTCTGGCCAGCATTATTACCATGTGGTTCTCTCGCTATCGCGAGTTCCATGCCGATGCCGGTTCTGCAAAACTGGTTGGCCGCGAGAAAATGATTGCTGCGTTGCAGCGTCTGAAAACCAGTTATGAGCCGCAGGAGGCGAGCAGCATGATGGCGTTTTGCATCAACGGTAAATCTAAATCGCTGAGCGAGCTGTTCATGACGCACCCACCGCTGGACAAACGTATTGAAGCGCTGCGTTCTGGTGAGTATCTGAAATAACGCAGCGGCAGGAACTACAAAGCGCGCCAACTGGCGCGCTTTTTTTATCATCCCTAAACCCCTGGGGAGATGATGATTGATTACTCTGCTTTCGGCTGTGAGATCCGCAGTCCGCTGATGATGGCCGCTACGGTAGCCAGCGTCCCTGCCAGCAACAATGAAACATGCGTGCCGTGGGTGTTAAACATGTTGAACATTAATGCCACCAGCGCGGCACCGGAGCTTTGTCCCAGCAACCGTGCCGTACCGAGCATCCCACTAGCGCCACCGCTGCGCTGACGCGGCGCAGCGGTGATAATTGTGTGGTTGTTTGGCGACTGGAACAGACCAAAACCGGCACCGCACAGCGCCATACGCCAGATGATATCGATATCTGCCGGTGATCCCGGGAGAAGCGCAAGTGCGAAAAGCCCGCATGCCATCATCACCAGCCCTAAAGCACCCAGTAACCCGGCATGCACGCGCTCAATCAGGTAACCGGCCAGCGGCGCCATAACCATCGTTGCCAGCGGCCATGGCGTCAGCAACAGGCCTGTTTCTACTTCACTACGCCCAAGTACGGTTTGCAAAAAGAAGGGCAGGGACACCAGCGCCAGCATTTGCGCGCAGAACGAGCAGACTGACGTGCCGATAGAGAGTGAAAAAAGTGGAATGCGCAGTAAGTCGACTGGCAGAAGTGGCACTGGCAGCCGCAGTTGTCGGCGTACAAAGAACCCGCCGATGATCAGCAATGCTACAATCTCGGCCGCCACGAGTGTGGTTGATTGCCCCTGAGCAAAACTGCTCAGCGCGGTAATCAGTAAGCCAAATGTTAATGCATTCATTACAGCGCTTGGCAGATCGAATTTGGGCTTTGACGTGCGAGCTGCATTCGGTGGTAAAAATTTAATTGCCAGCAGTAAAGCAATAATGCCAAGCGGTACGTTAATCAGGAATAACCACTGCCAGGAAGCCACGGAGAGAATGGCGGCGGCGATTGTCGGCCCCGCCGCCGATGAAACCGCCACCACAAAAGAGTTGATCCCCATACCGCGCCCGAGGCTACGGTGCGGGTAGATGAGACGAATGAGTGCAGTATTCACGCTCATCAGCGCCGCACCGCCAAACCCTTGCGCCACACGCGCCAGTGTTAATGTCAGTAATGAGTCAGAGAGTGCGCAGAGCAGGGAAGTGAGAGTGAACAGTACCAGGCCACACTGATAAACCCGACGGTAACCAAACATGTCGCCGAGAAAAGAGAGTGTGAGCAGGGAGACCACGATCGCAATCTGGTAAGCGTTAACAATCCAGATAGAACTTGCGGGTGAAGCGTTGAGATCGCGTGCAATGGTTGGCAACGCGACGTTAGCAATAGCCCCATCAAGCACTGCCATAGCAATACCAATAACAATGGTCAACACTGCGCCGTAGCGCAGTGGAACGGGGAGCCCGTCCAGAGGTGATTTATCCATAAAAATTTCAGGGTTAATGTCACACAGTTATTTGTATAATGATTCTATCATCTGCATTCCGGCTTTATGTCGCAGATTTGTAACGGGCTTTATGTCGCAGAATTGTAACGAAGTTGACAAACGTGCATTGCGGCGACTGAGCGACGAATTTATAATAAAAACCGATTCTGAATTTTATAAAACACACGCGATGAGGTGATTAATGGCTATCGCAGATTTGGACAAGCAGCCAGATTCTGTCTCTTCAGTATTGAAGGTATTTGGCATTCTGCAGGCGCTCGGCGAAGAGCGTGAAATCGGCATCACCGAGCTGTCGCAGCGTGTCATGATGTCGAAAAGCACCGTCTATCGCTTTTTGCAAACAATGAAATCATTGGGCTATGTTGCGCAGGAAGGGGAATCTGAAAAATATTCCCTGACGCTTAAGCTGTTCGAGCTTGGCGCACGAGCTTTGCAAAACGTGGATCTGATCCGCAGTGCGGATATCCAGATGCGTGAGCTCTCTCGTCTGACGAAAGAGACCATCCACCTCGGCGCACTTGATGAGGACAGCATTGTTTACATCCATAAAATTGATTCGATGTATAACTTGCGCATGTACTCTCGCATTGGTCGCCGCAACCCGCTGTACAGTACCGCTATCGGTAAAGTGCTGCTGGCATGGCGCGATCGTGAAGAGGTTAAGCAGATCCTTGAAGGGGTTGAATATAAGCGCAGCACCGATCGTACGATTACCAGCACCGAAGATCTCCTGCCGATGCTGGATGTTGTGCGTGAACAAGGCTACGGCGAAGATAATGAGGAACAGGAAGAAGGCCTGCGCTGCATTGGCGTACCGGTTTTCGACCGTTTTGGCGTGGTTATTGCCGGTCTGAGTATCTCTTTCCCGACGCTGCGTTTCTCTGAAGAGCGCCTGCATGAATATGTGGCCATGCTTCATCAGGCTGCACGCAAAATTTCAGAACAGATGGGTTATAACCAGTATCCGTTCTGACAAACGAAAGAAAAAAACCGCCGACATGGCGGTTTTTTTGTCCCGATGCTAGCCGTTGTCGATAACGGTGTCGCTTTTACGTATCAGAGGGCAATTTGCCAGCCCGAAAAAACCATTGTCTGAATGTACATATTGTGCGGTACTGGTGCCACGCGCTGTTACATATTTACATTGTAATCCCAGCCCACCAGCATTTTCGTGACTGCTAATCAGCACACCATAACCGCTCAGCAGAAGCCCAATCCACAGCAGCGCAACAACGATAACGGCGCGAATAAGTGTTCGCATATCAGCTCCTTGCTTCACACTAAATCATATCTTAAAGCTACCTGATTCACTGACTGAAACAAGTCATGCATTCCGAAAAATCGCGAATAGAGATACAGTTAGTCGCGGTTTAATGTTGCCATGCTAACCTGGTTACACCTGACAATGTACTGGAGAGTGGAGTGAGAAAATATAAGTGGCTGATCCTGATTGTCGTGCTGGTAGGCTGCCTGCTGCTCTGGACTCAAATGCTTAACGTGATGTGCGATCAGGATGTACAATTTTTCAGCGGCATCTGCATCGTCAACAAATTCATCCCCTGGTAATGGTAATTTCTCAGTGAATGATTTCCTTCCTTGACGCCAGTGGTAAAATGTCGCGTCAACATGAGGTGGTGAAATGAACGAAGTCATAAATTCGGGCGCGCTTAATATTGCGTCTATTGTTGTTTCTTTGGTGGTTCTGCTGGTCGGGCTGGTTCTTTGGTTCTTTATCAATCGCGCCAGCTCGCGTACAAATGAGCAGATTGAGCTGCTTGAAGCGCTGCTGGATCAGCAAAAACGGCAAAATGCATTGTTGCGCCGTTTGTGTGAATCTAACGAGCCCGAAAAAGAACCGCAAACTGCGCCTGCCAAAGAGCAGGAAAAAGAAGAGGATGAGGATTTCATCCGTCTGGTGGCTGAACGCTAACGACGCAGGAGGATGAGATGGTCTGGAAAAACCCCTGGTATAATCCTGCACTTTCTCATCACTCCCCTGATGGGTTCATCAATACGACGCCCGTCGAACATCAACCCGGTGACGTTAAGCGCTGGCGCAATGAGCGCAAAGCTGCCGGGCTTCCCCGTCCTCCCGCTGATGGCTATGCCCGTTTTATCGAGCAGTGGTGGCAAAAAGTGGAAATCACTGGCGACAGCGACGGTTTGTGGTGGCTGGGTCATGCCAGTATTTTGTTACGCCTTCAGGGGCAATACCTTCTGACCGATCCTGTCTTCTCCCACCGTGCTTCTCCTGTCCGTTTTGCCGGCCCGCAGCGGCGTACACCGCTTGCGCTTGCCATTGAAGATGTTCCACAACTGGATGCGATCCTGATTTCCCATAATCATTATGATCATCTGGATACGTGGACGCTGCGCGCGCTTTTGCGCCGTTTCCCTGACGTGCAGTTCTTCGTCCCGCTTGGGTTGGCAGTGCTGATCCGCCGCCTGGGCGCAAGACACGTAACGGAACTGGACTGGTGGCAAAGTGTGACATTTCAGGGAATGGTCTATACGGCAGTGCCTGCACAACATTGGAGCATGCGAACACTATGGGACCGCAACCGTTCATTATGGTGCGGTTGGGTGGTTGAATCAGCAAAAGGGCGGTTCTGGTTTGCAGGTGATACGGGATACACTCCGGAGTTGCTCACTATTCCACAGCGTTTAGGTACGCTGGATGTCGTCGCATTACCGGTAGGCGCTTATGCGCCGCGCTGGTTTATGTCGATTAACCATATGGATCCGCAAAGTGCTGTCGCGCTATGGCAACAATTGGGCAGTCCGCTGGCATTTCCAGTCCATTGGGGCGTGTTTGAACTGGCTGATGAATCCCTGGATCAACCGGTAAAGGAATTGCAGCTGTCATTAAGCGAAGCGGCAACGGATAATGATAACTTTAGAATCCTGAAAATCGGTCAGTATTTATCCCTCGGTTAATACACCCGCTTCGTTCCAAAAGTATTGTGTTTTTTAAATGACATTGTTTTATTTTTATCGAAACGTTTTTATTGCCTTTTTATGAGGCAATGTCATCATAAATTCATTATTTTGGTGCAGGGCAAAGCTTATTTGCACAACAACTATCCAGAGTAAACCAGGTAAATAGTTTCCTCTGTTGTCTTAATAGTTTAAGAATCGTCCTGGACGATAAAAAAGCATAACTATGCGTAAAAAGTTCTTATGATATACGCTATATGCATAGACATATTGTGGCTTGTTTGAGCACATGGAACCTGTTGAGCAATGGTGAAAAATCAGCTATTGTCGATGCATGAGGATAAGGGCCTGGTGACTGCTATAGCGTTCATCGTAATGCATAAAAGTGCAGAAGAAGCTTTGATAACCTTAGAATTTGTGCGGCGGATCCAGACATGTTTAAAAATGGCTTGCCATAATTTACATATTGTGTGATAACACGTTTTGGGTCAATCGAGGTACAGTTCTGTTTATGTGTGGCATTTTCAGTAAAGAAGTCCTGAGTAAACACGTTTCGTTGAATACAGCTTCTCTGCCGAACCTTATATTAGTGCCTCAAGCAGTAATGTCTCAGTTTTCTCAGTCAATGCCTGCGGGCGAAGTATATACATTAAGGAATTTTGCAAATGGCAAAGATTAAAGGTCAAGTTAAGTGGTTCAACGAGTCTAAAGGTTTTGGTTTCATTACTCCGGCAGACGGCAGCAAAGATGTATTCGTACACTTCTCTGCAATCCAGGGTAACGGCTTCAAAACTCTGGCTGAAGGCCAGAACGTTGAGTTTGAAATTCAGGACGGTCAGAAAGGCCCGGCTGCAGTTAACGTAACTGCTATCTGATTTCGACACCTCTGAGCTTGTACGCGCTTCGCGCGTTAAAGTCAGCCATAAAGCCTCGCACTTGTGCGGGGCTTTTTAATTTCCTCGTGCGACAAATGGCGGTACACTTTCGCCCTTTGAGAAATACCCTCCGGAGTTTTTATGCCTTTCAGTTGCCCGCTCTGTCACTCGCCTTTACAGCGTCGCGAGAGTGCCTTCGTTTGTCCGCAGCGTCATCAGTTCGATCTGGCGAAAGAAGGTTATGTGAATCTGTTGCCGGTACAGCATAAACGTTCCCGCGATCCCGGCGATAGCGCAGAGATGATGCAGGCGCGTCGTGCATTCCTGGATGAGGGGCACTATCAGCCGCTGCGGGATGCCATCGGCGTTCTGTTACAGGCCAGATTGCCAGAGCAGGCCGACGCGATACTGGATATTGGCTGCGGGGAAGGGTATTACACTCAGGCCTTTGCTGCGATAGCCAGACACCACGGCGCAAAAACGTTTGGGCTGGATGTCTCCAGGGCCGCGATCCGCGCGGCGGCAAAACGCTATCCGCAGGTTATGTTTTGTGTGGCTTCCAGCCATCGTCTGCCGTTTGAAGATAAGAGCATAGACGCTCTGGTTCGCATCTATGCTCCCTGTAAAGCGGAAGAACTGGTGCGTGTAATCAAGCCCGGTGGTGTTGTTATTACTGCTGCTCCTGGGCCTCGTCATTTGCTGGAACTGAAAGGGTTAATCTACGACGAAGTAAAACTACATGCTGAAAACGCGGGAGCAATGGAAGGGTTTAAAGTAGTAGAAACTCGCGCGCTGGCTTATGAGATGAGCCTTACCGGTCAGGAAGCGGTGGCTTTGCTACAGATGACGCCATTTGCATGGCGGGCGAAGCCGGAAGTATGGGAAAAATTAGCGGCAACGGAATGCTTCCGCTGCCAGACGGATTTCAGTATTCACTGCTTACAGCGGGAAGATTAACCGGCGAAGTGGCTCCACAGGATCTGTGTACCAATGCCAATCAGCACAATACCGCCAAGAATTTCGGCCCGTTTGCCCAGCAGTGGGCCGATAAAACGACCAACCATCATCCCGAGCGTCGACATAATCAGCGTTGCACAACCAATCGCCAGCGCGGTGGCGATAATATTAACCTGCAGGAAAGCCAGACCGACGCCCACAGCCATTGCGTCCAGACTGGTGGCAATGGCTGTCGTGACCAGCAGCCAGAAACCATGACGATGCGGCGTTTCCACTTCGCAACCGTCATCGCCGCGCACGCCTTCAATAATCATGCGCCCGCCAAGAAACACCAGCAGCACAAACGCGACCCAGTGATTCCACTCCAGCACAAACTGGGTTGCCAGCATACCGAGGCCCCAGCCGATGAGCGGCGTCAGCGTTTCAATGGCGCCGAAAATAAGACCCGTGCGCAGAGCTTCAGAGAATTTAGGTTTATGCAGCGTCGCGCCTTTGCCGATGGAAGCAGCAAAAGCATCCATGGACATGCCAAAAGCGAGAAGAAGAGTGGCGGAGAGATTCATCGTGACGTCCTGACCGGGAATTCCATAAACACATCACTGCCCCCAGTAAACAGCAGTTAATGTGCCAATGGTCTCGCCTGACTGAAAAAGACTCAGTCCGTACGCGCCACGTTTTGCAACGAGTATGTTGACACGTACATTTCCGGATAAGCGGAAATCGGCTACTCCCCAACGACGGACGAACCTTAACATATTTTGAGAATATAAAACAACAACCGAAAAATATAATTCCGGTAACTAGTTGATAACGATTTGCATTTAGATTTATAGGTGAAAATAACGTTAATAAATATAAGTAAATTTTCACCTGAATATAGCAATGGCTATAAATTAGCTTATTTTTTATGCGGGTAAATATAGATTTTGCTATATCTTAACTTATTGAGTATTAACGATAACCTTATAGATTTTCTCAAGGTCGTCGATATTTCGCACGCGGATAAGCAAGCGTCGCTGTTCTAATTGCATGACCAACACACCATCTTCCGATAAATTCATCTCTTTAATACGGTTATATTCGATCCAGGCATTGGCAAAGAAAAAGCCGCACTCTTTAAAGATGATTTTCGGTGAGCGGATCCAAAAAAGATAAATACCGAGCAATGCCAGCGCAGATAATAACCACAACGTTAAAGAGGAACCGCCATTAATCGTGTTGTTATAGATCAGGATCGCCAGCAAGCCGACGAAAATAGCGCCATCAGTGCGGCTTCTGCGTAGCAGGGGAACGGTCAGCAGCGATGTGCCCTGACGACGTGGCATAACGAATTCGTCATAGATGGCGAAAGCAAACAGGGCGGCGACAAACGCCAGCAGAACACTATCCGTAACAGTCATTGTTCCTCCTTAAATAAAAACCGGGGGCGGTAAGCCCCCGGTTAACACATACCCGGTTACAGGCCCAACAGGCCAATCGCGTAACCTACAATCCCGATGATAAAGAACCCGACGATAATCCACAGCGGGTTTACTTTCTTACGCAGCAGCCACATACAGGCGAAGGTTAACAGCAGAGGCACCAGACCCGGCATCAACTGGTCGAGAATGGTCTGTACAGTAGTCACTGTCGTTTTACCGGTCTGGTCAGTGATCTGCGATACAACCATTGGAATGTTAACATGTGTCCACTTGTTCACCAGGGCGCCCATGACAAACAGGCCGAGGATTGACGCCCCCTCGGTCAGTTTCTGCAGGAAGCCGCCACCCATATCTTTAACGATGTCGATACCTTTACGGTAACCGTACGCCACGCCGTAATAGCGTGTCGCCAGGCGGACAATATTAAAGAGGACAAAAAACAGCAATGGCCCGAGCAGGCTGCCGCTCATGGCAATACCCGCGCCCAGTGCCGCAAATACCGGACGTACGGTTCCCCAGAAGATCGGGTCGCCCACACCGGCCAGCGGCCCCATCAGACCCACTTTAATACCGTTGATCGCACCATCGTCGATCTCCGCGCCGTTAGCACGCTGCTCTTCCATTGCCAGCGTAACGCCGAGTACCGGCGCGGCCACGTACGGATGGGTGTTGAAGAATTCGAGGTGGCGCTTAATTGCCTGGCGGCGCGCTTCGTTATTTTCAGGGTAAAGGCGTTTAATAGCCGGTACCATTGAGAAACAGAAGCCCAGCGCCTGCATACGTTCGAAGTTCCATGAACCCTGGAACAGGTTAGAACGAATGAACACACCACGAATGTCACTCTGGGTGAGTTTTTTCTCAGTCGGAGTTTTAGTCATATCAACCATGTCGTTCACCTGTTAATCCAGTTCGTTATCAAGATCGTTATTACCCGCCGCCGGAGCAGGGCCACCTGCGGAGCGGTTATATTTCGGGCTGAGCTGAATGTAGAGAATCGCCATTACCGCACCGATAACACCCAGCGCTACCAGGTTGAAGTTGGTAAAGGCGGCGGTTACAAAGCCGAGGTAGAAGAACGGCATCAGGTAGCCTGCACGCATCATGTTGATGACCATTGCATAACCTACAACCACAATCATGCCGCCGGCGATATTCAGACCGCTGGTCACTACTTCAGGAATGGCATTCAGCATGCTTTGTACTTCACTGGTGCCGACAGAGATGGCGACAATTACCGCCGGAATGGCGATACGCATGGCTTGCAGGAACAGGGAAGAGACGTGGATCCACGAGAGCGCGGTCAGGTTGCCGCTTTCAGCCGCCTTATCCGCCGCATGCTGGAAGCCTACGGTGATGGTACGAACGATAATGGTCAACACCTGGCCCGCAGCGGCCAGCGGGATGGCCAGCGCGATACCGGCCCCGATGCTCTGATGCCCGCCAATGACCAGAATGGTTGAAATGATGGACGCCAGCGCGGCATCGGGGGCAACCGCGGCACCGATGTTCATCCAGCCCAGCGCGATCATTTCCAGGGTACCACCGATGATGATACCCGTTTTCATATCACCCAGGACGATACCCACCAGCGTACATGCCACCAACGGACGGTGGAACTGGAATTCGTCCAGTATCGACTCCATACCGGCGATACATGCAACCACGAACACCAGCACAATCTGAAGAGTGGTAATCTCCATTGTACTTCTCCTATAGCTAAATCAGACGTAAGTGTGAAAACTGAGTTAATCAGGCCGCCGCGGTTAGTTCGCCACTTTGCTGATCAAATCCATCATTTTCAGTTTCGGATCGTTTGAAACTTTACGGACTTCCAGTTCGATGCCGCGTTCGTTCAGTTTTTTAAATGCTGCGATATCTTTCTCATCGACCGAAACAGCGTTGTTCACCTGGGTTTTGCCCTGGCGATACGCCATACCGCCAATATTGACGCTGGTGATTTTCACACCGCCTTCAACAACGCGTTCCACATCGGTCGGGTTAGTGAATAACAACATGACGCGTTGACCCGCATATTTTGGGTTGTTGTAGACGCGCAGCATTTTTGCGACATCCACGACATGCGCAGTTACGCCGGGAGGGGCAACCTGGGTTAACAAGGTCTTACGTACGGTATCCGCTGCCACTTCATCACTGACGACGATAATGCGCGTGACGTTGGTCTCTTTGGTCCAGCGAGTTGCCACCTGGCCGTGGATCAGACGGTCATCGATGCGCGCAAGGCCGATAACCATGTAATCATTCGGACCCATTGGCTTCGCAGGCGCTGCTGCTTTTGCCGCCGCAGGAGCAGGAGTCGGTTTTTCAACAGGTTGCGCTTTCAGGGCTTTCACCCCCTCACGTCCTGTTTCGACGGCTAACGCCACCAGTTCGTCGAAGGTCGGGTTATCGTCCCTGGCCATCAGTGTTTCCACCAGCATCGGAACGTTTACGCCGGCAATGACTTCGTAATGCTCTTTATCGACGACAATACGGCTGGCAGCGTTAAACGGACTACCGCCCCATGTATCGACGAGAAATAGCACGCCTTTGCTGGTTTCCAGTTTCTCCAGTTGCGCGTTGTATTTTTCGATTAACGTTTCCGCATTTTCACCGGGAACGAAATCAATCCAGCCGACGTTATCCTGCTCGCCCAGCAGCATTTCGGCGGTTTTCAGCAGTTGTTCCGCGGCCCAACCATGTGTGCCTATAACAATAGCAATGGTCACTTGCTACCTCCTTCTTCTTGTCGTTAACACACCGTTAATAGGTGTATTGTGGAATCTGTCCCGGTAAACCGAATCGATTCAGATATAAGGGTTAAAGCAAAAGACTAATTTCCGTCGTGAATTATTTTAGATAGTGAAAAAATAATTTATGTGATGAAGATCCGTAATTTAGGTTTCGTGTTGATGAAATTTCGGAGCGCAAAATATCCACATAATTTGCAAAGTCTGGTAAATCTTTGCCAACAATAAATGCTCTCTGTTATGTTTACCGTTCGTTTAATTAGTCAGGAGTAAAGGGCCGTAGCCCACCGTATGGACCGTCACCGACGTCAGTTCACCTTAAGGCCTTTCAGTGCCGCGCATTCCGGCGTTTTCCGCCACTTTCCTAATATGTTCAATGCCATCATGCCTGTGCATACTCGCACATCATTGAGTCACGTTTGTTGCAGGAGCCTGTCATGGAATTCTTAATGGATCCCTCGATATGGGCGGGATTGTTAACGCTGGTTGTTCTGGAAATCGTACTGGGTATTGATAACCTGGTGTTTATTGCCATCCTTGCCGACAAACTACCGCCCAAACAGCGTGATAAAGCACGCCTGCTCGGTTTGTCGCTCGCGCTGGTAATGCGCCTTGGCCTGTTGTCGCTGATCTCATGGATGGTGACCCTGACCCAACCGCTTTTCTCGGTGGGCAGTTTCAACTTCTCCGGCCGCGATTTGATCATGCTTTTTGGTGGTGTGTTCCTGCTGTTCAAAGCTACAACGGAGCTGCATGAACGGCTGGAAAACCGCGAACATGATGGCGGACACGGAAAAGGCTATGCCAGTTTCTGGGTGGTGGTCCTGCAAATTGTTATTCTTGATGCCGTTTTCTCGCTGGATGCTGTTATCACCGCTGTTGGTATGGTGAACCATTTGCCGGTTATGATGGCGGCGGTTATTATCGCGATGGCGGTGATGCTGCTGGCATCGAAACCGCTAACGCGTTTTGTTAACCAACATCCGACGGTCGTCGTGCTCTGTCTGAGCTTCTTGCTGATGATCGGCCTGAGTCTGGTGGCCGAAGGCTTTGGTTTCCATATTCCGAAAGGCTATTTGTACGCCGCGATTGGTTTCTCCATCATCATTGAGTTTTTCAACCAGGTTGCCCGACGTAACTTTATTCGCCATCAGTCGAATTTACCGCTGCGTGCGCGTACAGCCGATGCCATTTTGCGTCTGATGGGCGGTCGTCGCCAGGCAAGCCCGCAAATCGAAACCGATAGCCAGGCCACGGTGCCGGTGCCGGAAGGCGCATTTGCTGAAGAAGAACGTTATATGATAAACGGCGTGTTGACGCTGGCGTCCCGTTCGCTGCGCAGTATCATGACGCCGCGTGGTGATATCAGTTGGGTGGATGCCAACCTGAGTGTTGATCAGATCCGTCAACAACTGCTCTCGTCACCGCACAGCCTGTTCCCGGTATGTCGTGGCGAGCTGGATGAAGTCATCGGTATTGTTCGCGCGAAAGAGATGCTGGTGGCGCTGGAAGAGGGGGCTGATGTCGCCGCTATCGCTGCGGCCAGCCCGGCAATTGTGGTGCCGGAAACGCTGGATCCTATCAAACTGCTGGCGGTATTGCGCCGGGCGCGCGGCAGCTTTGTGATTGTAACGAACGAGTTTGGTATGGTGCAGGGGCTGGTCACGCCGCTGGACGTGCTGGAAGCGATTGCCGGTGAGTTCCCTGATGCGGATGAAACGCCGGAAATCGTGGCTGATGGCGACGGCTGGCTGGTGAAAGGTACCACGGATTTGCATGCGTTACAGCATACGCTCGGCATTGATAACCTGGTCAATGACGACGAGGATGTTGCGACAGTGGCCGGTCTGGTTATCTCCGCCAAAGGGCAAATCCCACCGGCGGGCGAAGTGCTGGAAATCGCGCCGTTACACATTACCGTCGTCGAAGCCAACGACTATCGTGTGGATCTGGTACGCATTGTTAAAGAGCAGCCAGAACACGACGAAGAGGAGTGATCCTCAGCCCGGCGTGAAAGGCAAAGCATGACCGTTTTGCCGCGTTGATGGGGTCTCCCTGTGCCCCGCCAGCCACGCCGGGAATGCCTTGATGGGCATTGGCTCGGCGTAGAGAAAACCCTGCAAGGTATTTACCCCCTGCTGCCGCAGATGCTGCGCCTGTAGCGGGGTTTCAACCCCTTCGGCCACCAGTTCAATATTCAGTCTCTGCCCTAACGCGATGATCATATCGGTGACCGTCGAATTAATGGCATCGGTACCGATGGTTTTGGTGAAGGATTTATCAATTTTCAGCACGTCGGGATGCAACTGTTCCAGCCAGGCCAACGAGCTGTTGCCAGTGCCAAAATCATCTATCGCAATTTTTACCCCCCGGCGCCGAAGATCCTGCACCATTCGGGAATCCATTTCGAACAACACATCGCGTTCCGTTAGTTCGATAATTAATTGCTGCATCGGATGGTGATTAAACCAGAGCTGATTTAAGTCCCGCAGCAATTCGCCGTTGCGTAAATGGCTCGGTGCCGCGTTAATACCAATATGGAAATGGACATCGTCGGGGAAAAAATGCAGTTGCTGTTGAATCTCTATCAGTACGTAGCGTGTCAGCGGCGCGATCAGGTTATGTTCTTCCGCTATCGAAATAAACACTTCCGGCGAGATCCAACCCTGGCGCGGGTTATGCCAGCGCAGCAAGATCTCTACGCCATCACACTCTAATGTGCGCGCTTTCAGCAACGGCTGACAGAACAGCTCAAATTCGCGTCCGGCAATCCCCAGGTTGATCTCGCGGGAAAAACTCATGCGGCTGGCGGTCGCAAACCAGGCGATAAAGCCGGTCAGCAGACTCATCATCAGCGCCAGTGGCAGTTGCGACGGCAGATGCAATAATGCGAGTTTCGCCGCGCCCGGACCGCTCACGCTGATGCTGAAAGGGAAATGCGTTGATACGCGCTGGTACGCTCTTTCATCTCCCAGCGGTGGTAAGGTGGTCATGATGCCTTTGCCATGCACCAGATGTTTGCCGCTTACGCTCAGCACAGCGTGCGTGATCAGCGGCGCCTGCGGTTCCAGAACTAAATCACTCAGCAGATCGATATTGACCGCTTCAATGACGCCATCCTGCCCGTCTTCAGAGGTGGGGTACCACATAATCAATACCGGGCGACCCTTCAGCAATGTCTGGTCTGTCGAGAGCATCAACAGGGGTTCCCGGGTGGGAAGGAACGGTTGCACATGTTTTATTGGCACATCGCGGTAGCCAAAAATACTGGAACAATAAAGAATACCGTCTTGGATTAACGCAACAGCACGCACGGTTTGCAGGCTGGCCGCCTGTTTACGTAATTGCAAATGCACGCTGGCGCAGGGTTGACCAACCAATGGAATCAACGTATGGCTGCCCGCCGCCAGCGGCAGCAATAATTGATCAAACGTATTTACAGCATGTTGGGTAAACGCGGTTATACGTTGGTGATTTAAATTCCGCTCCGAAATAAAACGGAAAGCCAGGGTAAAAATTAGCGCGACAATAGCAACCGACACGGAGACAATAGCGCGCCGCCGTCGATATCGTTTAATGATCCGTTGAGCCGTTTGCATGCCATTGTCGCCTGTGAACTCCCCGACGTGAAATCCTTGCCAGGACACTGAAAGTGTAGTGGGGAATTAACGCAGCGACGACAAATCGGAGAAATATCATTCCGCTGGCGCAATAGCGCAAAAAAAACGCCGTTCAGTTGAACGGCGCGGATTTATTTAATCACACTGTACTTTGATGGCCAGACCGCCGCGTGATGTCTCACGGTATTTGGCGTTCATATCCTTGCCGGTCTCGTACATCGTTTCTATCACCTTATCGAGGGAGACGCGCGGCGCGCTGGTGCGGCGCATCGCCATCCTGGAGGCGTTGATCGCTTTCACCGAGGCAATCGCGTTTCGCTCAATACAGGGAACCTGTACTTGCCCGGCTACCGGATCGCAGGTCAGACCAAGGTTATGCTCCATACCGATTTCCGCCGCCACGCAAACCTGCTCCGGGCTTGCGCCAAGTAGTTCAGCCAGACCCGCCGCTGCCATGGAACAGGCTACGCCAACTTCGCCCTGGCAACCGACTTCCGCCCCGGAAATGGAGGCGTTCATTTTATAGAGCGTGCCGATGGCGCCGGCAGCCAGGAAGTAACGAATGTAGATATCCGGGCTGACGGATTCAATAAAGTGATCGTAATAGGCCAGCACGGCGGGCACGATACCGCAGGCGCCATTTGTTGGCGCAGTCACCACGCGGCCCCCGGCAGCGTTCTCTTCGTTCACCGCCAGCGCGAACATGTTCACCCAGTCGACCACGTTCATCGGATCGTGGGAGAGTTTATCGCTGGCGACCAGCAGACGGCGCAGCGCGGAAGCCCGGCGCGGTACGCGCAGCGGCCCAGGCAGCACGCCTTCGGTGTTCATGCCGCGATCAATACAGGCGCGCATGGTTGCCCAGACGTTACCGAAATAGTCTTCGATCTCTTTTTTCGAGTGCAGCGCCAGTTCGTTCTGCATCACCATGCCGGAGAGGGACAAGCCCGTCTCTTTGCAATACTCCAGCATCTGAGTGGCGGATTTGAAGGGCCAGGGCACATTGACGGCGCTGACCGTCTCCTGACCGAAATGCTCTTCATCGACGATAAAACCACCGCCAATGGAATAGTAGGTTTTGCTGTACACCACGTTATCGGCATTCCACGCTGAGATGCGCATACCGTTTTCATGCAGCGAGAGGTTATCACTGTGAAAACGCATTCCGTCATCCTGTGGGAAATCCACTTCGTGGCGGCCCTGCGCCAGCAGCAGACGACCGCGAGTCTCTACGTCGCGGATAAACGTGGGGATAGCGTCGATATCGACGGTGGCAGGCTCATTACCTGCGAGACCCATAATGATGGCGATATCGGTATGGTGACCTTTCCCGGTGAGGGAAAGTGAGCCGTAAACGTCCACCGCAACGCGGGTAACGCTTTCCAGCAATCCTTTTTCGACCAGATCATCGACGAACTGCTTCCCGGCCTTCATTGGGCCAACAGTGTGGGAAGATGAGGGGCCAATCCCCACCTTAAACATGTCGAATATACTAATCACATTAACGCTCCTGACAGGGTTACCGGCGTTCCAGTAACGATGTAATAACTGCGCATAGTGTAAGAGGGATGCCAGCCGTCAGCTTAACTATTCACATGAATTAAACTAATGGCTAACCCTGATATTACTAATAGCGCGCACGCTGTCACAAAAATGTTATGTGTAAAGTATAGTCAAGGCTTGCGGCCAATTTGCAGCGCCAGCGAACGAATAATTCCGGCCGTCATGCCCCAGACAAAATAATGCTGATACCAGGAGAGCCACACGCGATGCGCGTTACCGTGGCGATGGATGTCGAGCGGATGGTAGCGCCCAAGCCGCAGCGCTTCGGCCAGCGGCATTTCGAAAACCGCCGCCACTTCATCTTCGCTGGCATGGTAGTGAAGATCCGGCGGAATAATGCCCACCACCGGCGTGACCTGAAAGCCGGTGACACTATCGACCGGCGGCAGAACGCCGATGACTTCCACCGCCTCGGGAGGGATCGCCACCTCTTCCTGCGCTTCCCGCAGCGCGGCGGCAATCAGCGATGTATCGGTACTGTCGACCGCGCCACCGGGAAAAGCAACCTGACCGGCATGTTTACGCAGCAGTGGAGAGCGCTGCGTCAGTAGCAGACCCGGCTGCAGGCGCCGCACTACAGGTACCAGCACGGCGGCCTGGCGTGTATTCATCACCGCCGGGTTGAGCTGGGGGCGTAACAGTTGAAAACGTGACAAAAAATCATCCAGAGTTAAAGCCGCTTGCTCCACGAATCATTTCTCCAGTTGTCGCAGGATACGATTAACTTTATCAAAAGTTTCCTGATACTCCGCTTCTTCCAGGCTGTCAGCGACAATCCCACCGCCCGCAGAGCAGTATATTTGCCCGTCACAGGCGGTTAACGTACGGATGGTAATGCTGGTGTCCATATTGCCGCAAAAGCTCAGATAACCGATGCTGCCGCACCAGGCATTGCGTCGCTGTGGTTCCAGAGTATCAATAATTTCCATGGCGCGAACTTTGGGTGCGCCGGTAATCGAGCCGCCAGGGAACGCGGCCCGCAGCAGATCGCTGGCGTGGCGACCCTCCGGCAGTTCTGCCGTGACGGTACTGACAAGGTGATGGACGGCGGGGAAGGGTTCGACGACAAACAGTTCCGGCACGCGTACCGAACCCGGCGTCGCCACGCGGCCAATATCATTACGCATCAAATCGACAATCATCAGATTCTCGGCGCGATCTTTCGGCGAGGCGGCGAGTTTCTGCGCCTGCTGCGCATCCGCTTGTGGATCGGCCAGCCTTGGCAGCGTACCTTTGATCGGCCGCGTCTCGATGTGCGAGCCATCAAGACGAATAAAACGTTCCGGAGAAAGGCTTAATATGGCGCCCTGCGGCAGGCGTAAAAACGCACTGAATGGCGCGCGGTTTTCGCGGTTAAGGCGGGTAAATGCCTGCCACTCATCGCCCGCATAGTGTGCCTGAAAACGCTGAGCGAGGTTAACCTGGTAACAGTCGCCGCTGTGCAGCCACTCCTGCACCTGGCGGAATTTTTCACCGTATTCGGCGCGGCTCATATTTGCCTGCCACGGCGACGTCAGCCGGAAATCGTCCTGCTGCGGCGCGCGTTGTGCCTGCAGCCAGGCCAGCCGGGCATCGACATCGGCATGGCTCAGCAGCGTAACCCGCTGCAATTGGTGGTCAACGACCAGCGCCCAGTCATAAATGCCAACGGCCATATCAGGTAAGGTAATATCCGCCTGTGCCCGTTGCGGCAGTTTTTCGAAGCGGCGGCCTAAGTCGTAGCCAAACAGACCGAGTGCGCCGCCCTGAAAGGGCAAATCCGGGTTGTGTGCCGGATGCAGATTGTGCGCATCCAGCTGTTGTTGCAGCAGTTGCAATGGATCGCTTTGGCTTTCACGCCTATCGTTAAGCGAGGTTATTTCGCCGCGGGTCGTGATCGTGGTTAGCGGATCGGCAACCAGGATATCGAAACGGTTATGCGGGTGCTCGGCGAGACCAGAGTGCAGCAACATCGCCCAGGGCTGCTGGCTAAGTGGCGCAAAGTAGTATTCGGCTGCATCGCGGCGCCACGGTAACGTAATAACGGCGGGGGATAACGTCTTCATTGATCCTCATCTGCGTCTTCAGCTGGTGAATTGTGCGGACGCATGAAATAATTAGCGCCCATAATTTAGCAGGAGTTCACGATGTTTGCAGGTTTACCTTCCCTCAGCCACGAGCAGCAGCAAAAAGCCGTGGAGCGTATCCAGGAGTTAATGGCCGGCGGCATGAGCAGCGGCCAGGCGATTACGCAGGTTGCTGAAGAGTTGCGCGCCAGCCACACGGGTGAACGGATCGTGGCGCGCTTTGAAGACGAAGAGGACGAGTAATTACAGCGCGGCGATGATTTTGATTTCCACTTTATAGTGCGGATTCATCAGCTTTGCCTGCACGGTGCAGCGCACAGGCGCATGGCCCGCAACAACCCACGCGTCCCACGCTTTATTCATCGCGGCGAAGTCGTTGCTATCGGGCAGAAAAATAGTGGCATCGAGGATGCGTGATTTGTCACTGCCTTGCTTTGCCAGCACAGCATCGATTTGCGCCAGCGTATTTGCTGTCTGCTCAAACGCATCGGCGTCCAGGTTTTCCGGCACCCCGGTGTAATAAAGGGTCTGGTTGTGGATCACCACATCAGACCAGCGCTCCGCCGCGTCAATACGCACAATTGTCATAACACACCTTCTTATTTTCCATACAGTCGCGGGCAAGAGTGCCACAAAAACCCGGCTGGCGTAAATCCGCCCACCCTGACATAATCACTGTCGATTTAACCAGGGGGTAGTGTGACGGACGATTTTGCAACAGACGGCCAACTGGCCAAAGCGATACCGGGATTCAAACCGCGTGAACCGCAGCGCCAGATGGCGCACGCCGTGATGCAGGCCATCGACAACACTCAGCCGCTGGTGGTGGAAGCCGGTACCGGCACCGGGAAAACTTACGCCTATCTCGCTCCCGCCTTACGCGCCGGTAAAAAAGTGATTATCTCCACCGGTTCAAAAGCATTGCAGGATCAGCTCTACAGCCGCGATCTGCCCACGGTAGCCAACGCGCTGGAATTCACCGGGCGTACTGCACTGCTGAAAGGCCGCTCTAACTACCTCTGTATTGAACGACTGGAACAGCAGGCGCTGGCTGGCGGCGATCTGCCGGTACAAACCCTGAGTGATGTGATTCTTCTGCGCTCCTGGTCAAACCAGACTACCGATGGCGATATCAGCACCTGCGTCAGCGTAGCCGAGGATTCGCAGGCCTGGCCGCTGGTCACCAGCACCAACGACAACTGCCTGGGCAGCGATTGCCCGATGTACAAAGATTGCTTTGTGGTCAAAGCGCGGAAAAAGGCGATGGATGCTGACGTGGTGGTGGTGAACCATCATCTGTTTCTCGCCGATATGGTGGTGAAAGAGAGCGGCTTCGGTGAGCTTATCCCGGAGGCTGACGTGATGATTTTCGACGAGGCGCACCAGCTTCCGGACATCGCCAGCCAGTATTTTGGCCAGTCGCTCTCCAGCCGCCAGTTACTGGATCTGGCGAAAGATTTCACCATTGCTTATCGCACCGAATTAAAAGATACCGCGCAGCTGCAAAAATGCGCCGACCGCCTGGCGCAAAGCACGCAGGATTTCCGTCTGCAACTTGGTGAACCCGGTTATCGCGGTAACCTGCGTGAATTGCTGGCCGATGCCAATATCCAGCGCGCGCTGCTGCTGCTCGATGATGCGCTGGAATTGTGCTACGACGTGGCGAAACTCTCTCTTGGACGCTCGGCGCTACTTGATGCCGCTTTTGAGCGGGCGACCACTTACCGCGCGCGGCTCAAGCGTCTGAAAGAGATTAATCAACCTGGTTACAGCTACTGGTATGAATGCACCTCGCGCAACTTCACCCTTGCGCTGACGCCGCTGACGGTGGCGGATAAGTTCAAAGAGGTGATGGCGCAGAAAAAGGGGAGCTGGATTTTCACTTCGGCGACGCTTTCCGTGAATGACGATCTGCATCACTTTACGGCGCGTCTCGGGATCGACGAGGCGGAATCGCTGCTGCTGCCGAGTCCTTTCGATTATCAGCATCAGGCGCTGCTGTGCGTGCCGCGCAATCTGCCGCAGACCAACCAGCCCGGTTCAGCCCGGCAGCTGGCGGCTATGCTGCGCCCAATGATTGAAGCCAACAATGGCCGCTGTTTTATGCTCTGTACTTCGCATGCCATGATGCGCGAACTGGCAGAGCAGTTCCGCGCCACGATGAGCCTGCCGGTGCTGTTGCAGGGCGAAACCAGTAAAGGCCAACTGCTGCAACAGTTCGTCAGCGCCGGTAATGCGCTACTGGTGGCAACCAGCAGTTTCTGGGAAGGCGTGGATGTGCGCGGCGATACGCTGTCGCTGGTGATCATCGATAAACTGCCGTTTACTTCGCCGGAAGATCCGCTGTTAAAAGCGCGCATGGAAGATTGCCGTCTGCGCGGCGGCGATCCGTTCGATGAGGTGCAACTCCCGGATGCGGTCATTACGCTGAAACAGGGCGTCGGGCGTTTGATCCGCGACATCGACGACCGCGGCGTGCTGGTGATTTGCGATAACCGCCTGGTGATGCGGCCCTATGGCGCGGTGTTCCTCGCCAGCCTGCCGCCCGCGCCTCGCACACGGGATATTCGCCGCGCCGTTGAATTTCTTGCTGCGCGCCCGGCGCAGTAATTTGCCGGGGACTGTGGTAAGATGCGCGCCATTTTGTTTTTCATGGACCGCTATACCCATGCGAATTCTGGCTATTGATACCGCCACAGAAGCCTGTTCTGTCGCCCTGTGGAACGATGGTACTACCTTCGCTCATTTCGAACTTTGCCCACGTGAACATACCCAACGCATCCTGCCACTGGTCAGGGATGTGCTGGGTGACGCCGATCTTAAATTGACACAACTTGATGCGCTGGCTTTTGGCCGCGGGCCGGGGAGTTTTACTGGCGTGCGCATTGGTATTGGTATTGCGCAGGGCCTTGCGCTGGGCGCCGAACTGCCGATGATTGGCGTTTCAACGCTGGCAACAATGGCGCAGGGCGCATGGCGTAAAACTGGCGCAACTCGCGTACTTGCCGCGATTGATGCACGTATGGGGGAAGTCTACTGGGCGGAATACCAGCGTGACGAGCAGGGCGTCTGGCACGGCGAAGAGACAGAAGCGGTGCTCAAACCGGAAGCAGTGAGCGCTCGTCTTCAGCAACTTGAAGGTCAATGGGCAACGGTCGGTACCGGCTGGCCGGCATGGCCGGAGATGGGTAACGGTAATGCGCTGACGCTGACAGACGGTGAAATTCTGCTCCCGACTGCAGAAGATATGCTGCCGCTTGCGCAACAACTGTTCGCAGCAAAGAAAACCGTTGCCGTCGAGCACGCTGAACCGGTTTATTTACGTAACGAAGTGGCATGGAAGAAACTTCCTGGCCGGGAATGAATCTCAGTAATAACAACTGAGTGAAGGAGTCGCATCATGGCGGGTCAAAAAAGAGTTATGCGCTGGTTGCTGACAGGATTGGCAACGGCGGTGTTGAGTGGTTGTGTTTCTGTGCCTGACGCGATTAAAGGAACCAGTCCCACGCCGCAGGACGATTTAGTCCGGGTGATGAGTGCGCCGTCGCTGTACGTCGGCCAGGAAGCCCGCTTCGGCGGCAAAGTCGTTGATATCCAGAATCAGCAGGGGAAAACCCGTCTGGAGATCGCCTCCGTACCGCTCGACAGCGGCGCCCGTCCGGTACTGGGCGAGCCGTCGGTCGGGCGAATTTATGCGGAAGTTAACGGCTTCCTCGATCCGGTTGATTTCCGTAATCAGCTGGTCACAGTGGTTGGACCGATCACCGGCACTGCGGATGGTAAAATCGGTGACGCCCCTTACAAATTTATGGTGATGCAGGCGACCGGCTATAAACGCTGGCATCTGACCCAACAAGTGATGATGCCGCCTCAGCCGGTAGACCCGTGGTTTTGGGGGCCGCCTGGCCGACACGGATGGCGAACAGGTTATCCTGGCTGGGGCTGGTACCCGCCAGAACCCGCCCGTGTAGAGACCATCGTGACAGAGTAATCTCTTGTTTTATTGAATAAATGAGACAGCGGCTAAGCCGCTGTTTCTGTCTGTGGCTGTGTATAACAAAAATAATTAGTGACGGGCTTCGCAACCTTCAATTCGCTTAATTAATAAACTGGTACGCTGAGTTAATATTATGTTAACGGCTTGTTTATTAAATGGGGTTGTGATGACCAAAAATACTCATTTCAGAGGTGATTCATTGAAGAAGGTTTGGCTTAACCGTTACCCCGCCGATGTTCCGGCGGAGATCAACCCCGACCGTTATCAATCCCTGGTAGAACTTTTTGAACACTCCGTCGCGCGTTACGCCGATCAACCCGCCTTCATCAACATGGGTGAGGTGATGACCTTCCGCAAGCTGGAAGAGCGTAGCCGGGCGTTTGCCGCTTATTTACAGCAAGGACTGGGGCTGAAAAAGGGCGATCGCGTTGCGTTGATGATGCCAAACCTGCTGCAATATCCGGTCGCGTTGTTCGGCATTTTGCGCGCGGGCATGATTGTGGTGAACGTGAATCCGCTTTACACCCCGCGTGAACTTGAGCATCAACTGAATGACAGCGGTTCTTCCGCGATTGTGATTGTCTCCAACTTTGCGCATACCCTGGAAAAGATCGTTGAGAAGACGCAGGTACGTCACGTCATTCTGACCCGCATGGGCGATCAACTCTCTCCGGCGAAAGGCACGCTGGTGAACTTTGTCGTCAAATACGTGAAACGCCTGGTACCGAAGTATCACCTGCCGGATGCCATCTCTTTTCGTCGCGCGCTGCAAACCGGCTATCGCATGCAGTACGTCAAGCCGGAAGTTGTCGCCGGGGATTTGGCGTTTCTGCAATATACCGGTGGTACAACCGGTGTCGCAAAAGGGGCGATGCTCACTCATCGCAACATGCTGGCGAACCTGGAGCAGGTTAACGCAACTTACGGGCCGCTGTTGCACCGCGGCAAAGAGCTGGTTGTCACAGCGCTACCGCTGTATCACATTTTCGCGCTGACCATGAACTGCCTGCTGTTTATTGAACTCGGCGGGCAGAACTTGCTGATCACCAACCCGCGCGACATTCCGGGGCTGGTCAAAGAGCTGAGCAAATATCCGTTCACTGCAATGACCGGTGTGAACACATTATTTAACGCGCTGCTGAACAATGAAGAGTTCCGCTCGCTGGATTTCTCCTCGCTGCATCTTTCCGCTGGCGGCGGTATGCCGGTGCAACAGGCCGTTGCCGATCGCTGGGTGAAACTGACCGGTCAGTATCTGCTTGAAGGCTACGGCCTGACGGAATGCGCGCCGCTGGTGAGCGTCAACCCGCACGATATCGATTATCACAGCGGCAGCATTGGCCTGCCGGTGCCGTCGACTGAAGCCAAACTGGTAGATGACAACAACAACGAAGTGCCGCCGGGCGAGCCTGGCGAGCTGTGCGTAAAAGGGCCGCAGGTGATGCTGGGTTACTGGCAGCGCCCGGATGCCACGGATGAAATTATCCGCGACGGCTGGCTGCATACCGGTGATATTGCGGTGATGGACGAAGAGGGATTCCTGCGCATTGTCGATCGCAAGAAAGATATGATCCTCGTCTCCGGCTTTAACGTCTATCCGAATGAAATCGAAGATGTTGTCATGCAGCATGCCGGGGTACTGGAAGTGGCCGCCGTAGGGGTTCCGTCCGAAAACAGCGGCGAAGCGGTGAAGATCTTCGTGGTGAAAAAAGATGCGTCGCTGAGCGAAGATACACTAATCGCCTTCTGCCGTCGCCAGCTCACCGGATATAAAGTGCCGAAGCTGGTCGAATTTCGCAATGAACTGCCAAAATCGAACGTTGGCAAGATCCTGCGGCGAGAATTGCGTGACGAAGCGCGCGCCAAAGTGGACAATAAAGCCTGAGCTATGCGTTAGTCGCCTGAACGCCGGTTAAGCCGGCGTTTTTTATGGGCGCAAACTAAAGAGATGATGATTTGAATTACCAGATGATAACGACGAATGACGGGCTGGCTACGCTGTGTGAAGCCGCCAGCGCGTTCCCGGCCATTGCCCTGGATACCGAATTTGTCCGTACCCGTACCTACTATCCGCAACTCGGTCTGATCCAGCTTTTTGATGGCGAACATACGGCACTGATCGATCCGCTGACCATTACCGAGTGGGCGCCGTTTCGCGATCTGCTGATCAACACCCAGGTAATCAAATACCTGCATGCCGGCAGTGAAGATCTGGAAGTGTTCCTCAACGCATTCGGCGTACATCCGCAGCCGATGATTGATACCCAGATCCTCGCCGCATTTTGCGGTCGTCCGCTGTCATGGGGATTTGCCGCGATGGTGGAAGAGTTTACCGGCCTGACGATTGATAAAAGCGAATCCCGCACCGACTGGCTGGCGCGGCCGCTGACGGAGCGCCAGTGTGATTATGCTGCCGCTGACGTCTGGTATCTGCTGCCGATAGCCGACAAGTTGATGGCGGAAACCCGCGCGGCCGGGCGGCTGGAAGCGGCGCTGGATGAGTGTCGCCTGATGATGCAGCGCCGCCAGGAAGTGCTGGCCCCGGAAGAGGCGTGGCGCGAGATTGGCAACGCCTGGCAGTTGCGTACGCGCCAGCTGGCCTGCCTGCGCCTGCTGGCAGACTGGCGTCTGCGTAAAGCCCGTGAGCGCGATCTGGCGGTTAATTTTGTGGTGCGCGAAGAGAACCTGTGGGCGGTGGCGCGCTATATGCCTTCCAGCATGGGCGAACTGGACAGTATCGGCCTTTCCGGTAGTGAGATCCGTTACCACGGGAAAACGCTGCTGGCGCTGGTCGCGCAGGCGCAGGCTCTGCCGGAAGAGGAATTGCCGGAGCCGCTGCTCAATCTGATGGATATGCCAGGTTATCGTAAAGCATTCAAAGCGATCAAAGCGCTGGTGCAGACCATCAGCGAAAGCCACAATATCAGCGTTGAGCTGATGGCTTCCCGTCGGCAGATTAATCAGTTACTGAACTGGCACTGGAAGTTAAAACCGCAGAATACTTTGCCGGAATTAATCAGCGGCTGGCGCGGAGAATTGATGGCCGATCAACTGAAAACATTATTAGCAGAATACCCGAATTAATAACTGTAAATAATCACAGTATTTCGCTGAAATAAACAAAAAGGCAGAATTTCTTCTGCCTTTTTTTATGCCCGGAAAACGGGAGCTTTATTTCGTTTCTTCCGTTTCCGGCAGGGTAACGTTAAGTTCAAGAATGGAAATATCGTCCCCTTTTTGTTCCAGCTGCACGGTTACCATTTCCGGATCGATTTGCACGTACTTGCAGATCACTTCCAGAATATCCCGCTTGAGCTGCGGTAAATAATGGGGTTCCGCGTCACTACGACGACGTTCCGCAACAATAATTTGCAGCCGCTCTTTCGCAATGCTGGCGGTATTCTTTTTTCTGGAGAGAAAAAAGTCGAGTAATGCCATAACTTATCCTCCGAACAGGCGTTTGAGGAAACCTTTCTTCTCTTCTTCGATGAAGCGGAAAGGGCGTTCTTCTCCCAGCAGACGGTCGACGGCATCGGCATATGCTTTACCGGCGTCAGCGTTGGTATCCAGAATCACAGGCTCACCCTGGTTCGACGCGCGCAGCACGGATTGATCTTCCGGGATCACGCCAACCAGTTTGATACGCAGAATTTCCAGCACATCTTCCATGCTCAGCATGTCGCCACGGTTCACACGACCGGGGTTATAGCGGGTCAGCAGCAGATGCTCTTTAATCGGCTCTTCACCATTTTCCGCGCGGCGCGACTTGGAAGCCAGAATGCCGAGGATACGGTCAGAGTCGCGTACAGACGAGACTTCCGGGTTGGTAGTAATAATTGCTTCATCGGCGAAATAGAGCGCCATCAGCGCACCGGTTTCGATGCCCGCCGGGGAGTCGCAGACAATAAAATCGAAGTCCATTTTCTTCAGATCTTCGAGCACCTTATCCACCCCATCGCGGGTGAGGGCGTCTTTGTCGCGAGTCTGCGACGCCGGGAGAATATAGAGATTTTCCGTGCGCTTATCTTTAATCAGCGCCTGGTTCAGCGTGGCATCGCCCTGAATGACGTTCACGAAATCGTACACGACGCGGCGCTCGCAACCCATGATCAGGTCAAGGTTACGCAGCCCAATATCGAAATCGATAACCACGGTCTTTTTGCCCTTCTGGGCTAAACCAGTAGCGATGGCCGCGCTGGAGGTGGTCTTGCCAACGCCCCCTTTACCCGAAGTAACAACAATAATGCGTGCCATAGGAGTTCCTTGTTAAAAGGGCTTAATTTAAGGGTTGAATTGTCAAAGCGTCGTTAATTAACTGCAAACGCGCTGCTTTGCCATAAAATTCGGCCGGGATTTTATCGCTCAGCCAGTATTCTCCCGCGATGGAGACCAGCTCCGGCGTGAGATGTGTGCAAAATATTTGTGCGTCTTTATCACCGCTGGCACCCGCCAGCGCGCGTCCGCGCATCATGCCGTAGACGTGAATATTGCCGTCGGCAATTAACTCAGCGCCTGCGCTAACGTGGCTGGTGACAATCAGATCACAGTGTGGTGCATAAATGCGCTGACCGGAACGAACGGGCATATCAATCAAGCGTGTTTTTGTGACCGGAGTAACAACCGGTGCGGGTTCCGGGGCGCTGACCTGACGTGGCGCTTTCTCTTTGCCTTCTGTCAGTAAGGGAAGCCCGGCACGTTCGATTTCTGCTTTCAGTTCGGTATCTTTACAACCGCTGATGCCGACAACGCGTAGCCCGGTTGCGGCAATAGTCTTTTGTAACTGGGGCCAGTTAACGGGGCCTTCCAGCGCAGAGACATTAACAACCACGGGGGCATGTTGTAGAAAAGCAGGAGCCTGAGCGATTTTGTCTTCTAACGCCTGACGAATAACCTCGGGTTTTGCATCATGCAAGTGAACCACTGATAAGGTAAAACTACTGCCTTTTAGCTCGATGGGCGTGTTTGACATCCTGACCTTACTCATTTTGCTATTATCGCTCGCATACGGAGCAATATTCCGAAGACTATCAGGCATGTTATAGTCACTATTATATTCAGGCAAGTAACCACCCGCTAATTCCGAGTATAAAGTATGTTTTGTGTGATCTACCGAAGTACCCGACGCGATCAGACTTATCTGTATGTCGAAAAAAGAGACGATTTTTCCCGCGTGCCGGAAACTTTAATGCAAAGTTTTGGTCAACCGCAGCTGGCAATGATTTTACCCCTCGACGGGCGTAAAAAACTGGCCGGTGCCGATTTGGAAAAAGTAAAAGAGGCGCTGACCACTCAGGGCTATTATTTGCAATTACCGCCACCGCCGGAAAATTTACTCAAACAGCATCTTGCTGATAACGACAAACAATAATCTCCCCCCACAGCGGCAGAATTTTCTGCCGCTGCTTATTTTCCTTGCGGCAAAAGCCGTAACATATTGAGATTTGACAAACTGTCAGACGGCGCGGATAGTCATTTTTCGCTCATGTTCAATGTGTTACTTAGGGGAAAAACATGTATCAACATCATAACTGGCAGGGCGCACTGCTGGATTACCCGGTGAGTAAAGTGGTTTGCGTTGGCAGCAACTATGCGAAACATATTCAGGAGATGGGGAGCGCCACCCCTGAAGAGCCGGTGCTGTTTATCAAACCAGAAACCGCGCTGTGCGATATTCGCCAGCCGCTGGCTCTGCCGCAGGATTTTGGCTCTGTGCATCACGAAGTAGAGCTGGCCGTGCTGATTGGCGCGACATTGCGCCAGGCAACGGAAGAGCACGTCAAAAAAGCGATTGCCGGCTACGGCGTTGCGCTCGATCTTACGCTGCGCGATCTGCAAGGCAAAATGAAGAAAGCGGGGCAACCGTGGGAAAAAGCCAAAGGCTTTGACAACTCCTGCCCGATCTCCGGTTTCATTCCGGCGGCGGAATTTACCAGCGATCCGCAAAATACGCCGCTCGGGCTGAAAATCAACGGTGAAGTGCGCCAGCAGGGCACCACGGCGGATATGATCCACAAAATCGTACCGCTGATCGCTTATATGAGCCGCTTCTTTACGCTGAAAGCGGGAGATGTGATCCTGACCGGTACGCCGGACGGCGTTGGTCCGCTGCACAGCGGCGACGAGCTGGAAGTCAGTTTCAACGGTTTTTCCCTGTCGACCCGCGTTCTGTAAGGCAATTTGCCGCCTTAATCCGGCGGCAAAACTTGCATCCGCATGCCAGACTGGTTATAAGGTGCACCCTGGATTTCAATGGCGGATTTCATCATGAGCGACACTCCTTTCTGGCAAAGCAAAACTCTCGAACAAATGACGGACGCGGAGTGGGAATCGCTGTGCGACGGCTGCGGTCAGTGCTGTCTGCATAAACTGATGGATGAAGACACCGACGAGATCTACTTCACCAACGTTGCCTGCCGTCAGTTGAATATCAAAACCTGCCAGTGTCGCAACTACGAGCGGCGCTTCGAATACGAACCGGACTGCATTAAGCTGACGCGCGAAAATCTGCCCACCTTCGAATGGCTGCCGCCGAGTTGCGCTTACCGCCTGCTGGCTGAAGGGAAATCGCTGCCGCTGTGGCACCCACTGCGTACAGGTTCGAAAGCGGCAATGCATGCGGAGCGTATCTCGGTACGGCATATTGCAGTGAAAGAGTCGGAAGTCCAGGACTGGCAGGACCATATCCTCAATAAACCTGAATGGGCGGATTGATCTGCCGAAGCCTCTGTCACGAAAATAAAACGTTAATTTATTAAGCAGCAATTAATTGCTCTTCACCTTCACGTTTTATATATCGTCGAAATATCACCTGAGATTTTCAGTGAAATTAATGGTGTACGCAGTCAATTAAATCTGAAGCGAAGCGTCAGACGATCTTTAGCTGTTGAGGCTGGTAATGCAGTGAGTCATTGCCGCGCCTGAAAGCAGAATGGATACATTGACTGCCCGCCTCCACGGCTCTTTTTTATACTAAATCGCAAACAGTTCGCCGTTGTTTTTTCAACGACTGACGCTGATAACTGCCACGGTTTTGCGCCCGGTAGGTGAGGCATAAAAAAACGCTCCCGAAGGAGCGTTTTTTTAGCGACCGAACAGATCGCGTTTTTTCGGTTTGAACGGCTGGGCGATCAGCACCAGCAGAGCGACAATCAGATAAGCAACAAAAATACCCAGCAGCCATTGCGGCATGTCCAGCGTCAGAAACTCCCACTGACGTTCTGCACAATCACCTGTAGCAACAAACACTTGCGGTAGCCATTTATTGAGAGGTAGCCACTCAGGAAAACGCGCGGCGAAATCGCAGGTCATAAATGGCGAAGGGTGCAACTGAATCATCGTATGCTCCCAGGCGAGCTGGATACCGCGAAAAGCGCTGTAAATCCAGATAACCAGAGCGACATAGCGGAGCGGCGTTTTAGGTGCAATGGCTCCCACAATACCTGCGCCCATCACGCCAAATAGCGCACAACGTTCATAAATACAAAGCACGCAGGGTTTCAGCAGCATCACATGCTGGAACCACAGCGCGACCATTTCAAGTGCAAACGCAGTGAGTGCCATAAGAATCCAGGCACTGCGCCCACGCGAGCACTCATTTAAATATCGCAACATAATCTTTTCCCTGGAGATGCGTAGACAACGCAGTGTAAACGAAATCATTGTAGAGGCCACTAGCAGGCATCAAAATAATACGTAATCGAATGTTTATCATGCGGAATGTCAAATTGGGAATAAACTTGCTGCTATTTTGCGCGAAACAAAATATTGATAGATTCTGGTTTGTTTCAAATGAAAGGCCTGCTTAAAACAGGGTTAAGCCTTGTAAAATCACGAAAATGGAGATGCGATCCCTTTTTTTCTTCTTGCCGTACGCTACCTGCCCCGGACGGGGTCTGGTATGATGAGTGTCCTTTGCTTAGCTGTGTAATGGAAATTTGTCTATGGTCATTAAGGCGCAGAGCCCGGCGGGTTTCGCGGAAGAATACATTATCGAAAGTATCTGGAATAGTCGCTTTCCGCCAGGATCGATTCTTCCGGCTGAACGCGAACTCTCTGAACTGATCGGCGTCACTCGTACCACGTTGCGCGAAGTGTTGCAGCGTCTGGCACGTGATGGCTGGTTGACGATTCAGCACGGCAAACCCACGAAAGTGAATAATTTCTGGGAAACATCGGGGCTGAATATTCTCGAAACACTGGCGCGTCTGGATCACGAAAGCGTTCCTCAGTTGATCGATAATCTGCTGTCGGTGCGTACCAATATCTCAACGATTTTTATTCGTACGGCATTCCGCCTGCATCCGGATCAAGCGTTGCAGGTATTGGCCAAAGCGCGCGAGGTGGAAGATCACGCCGATGCGTTCGCCGATCTCGATTACAACGTTTTCCGTGGGCTGGCGTTTGCCTCCGGCAACCCGATCTATGGGCTGATCCTCAACGGCATGAAAGGGCTGTACACACGCATCGGGCGTCATTACTTCTCCAGCCCGGAAGCCCGCAGCCTGGCGCTGGGTTTTTATCACCAGCTTGCCGAAGTGTGTGAACAGGCGCAGTACGAAAAAGTCTATGAGCTGGTGCGTCGTTACGGCCATGAAAGCGGTGAAATCTGGCACCGTATGCAAAAAACGATGCCTGGCGATTTAGCGTTGCAGGTCCGTTAAGCAAAAAAACCCTCTGCGTACAGAGGGTTTTTTCGTTACAGGCTGCTCTGGCGGGGCGGGCATCTTTCCAGCAGTTCCACGCTGCCATCTTCATTTTGCTGCTCCAGCAGCACATCAAACCCCCACAGGCGATGCACGTGTTTCAGAACTTCGCGACGGCCTTTATCCAGCGGCGCGCGGTTATGCGGAATATAACGCAGCGTTAATGAGCGATCGCCGCGCAGATCGACATTCCAGACCTGAATGTTGGGTTCCAGGTTGCTGAGGTTGTACTGCGACGACAGGCGCGAGCGAATTTCCCGGTATCCCTCTTCATTATGGATTGCCGCGATCTCCAGGTAGTTATTGCGATCGTCATCCAGCACGGTAAAGAAGCGGAAATCACGCATGATTTTCGGCGACATAAACTGGCTAATGAAGCTTTCATCTTTAAAATCGCGCATGGCGAAATGCAGCGTGTCCAGCCAGTCGGAACCGGCAATATCCGGGAACCAGTAGCGGTCTTCGTCCGTCGGCGACTGGCAAATACGCTTAATATCCTGGAACATGGCAAAGCCAAGTGCATACGGGTTAATCCCGCTGTACCACGGGCTGTTATAGGGGGGCTGGAACACAACGTTAGTGTGGCTGTGCAGGAATTCCAGCATAAAGCGGTCGGTCACTTTCCCTTCGTCATAGAGATGATTAAGGATGGTGTAATGCCAGAAAGTCGCCCAGCCTTCATTCATTACCTGCGTCTGTTTTTGCGGGTAGAAATACTGGCTGACTTTACGCACGATGCGCAGGATCTCACGCTGCCATGACTCCAGCAACGGCGCGTTCTTCTCCATAAAATAGAGCAGGTTTTCCTGCGGCTCAGACGGATAACGGCGCGCTTCGGCGATGGTTGGCTCCTCTTCGCGTTTCGGCAGCGTACGCCACAGCATATTCACCTGGCTTTGCAGATACTCCTCGCGGCTTTTCTGCCGGGCTTTCTCCTCCTGCAACGAGATTTTTTGCGGACGTTTATAGCGATCCACTCCGTAGTTCATCAACGCATGGCACGAATCGAGCAGCTTTTCGACTTCATCGACGCCGTACCGCTCTTCGCAGTCGGTAATGTATTTCCGCGCGAAAATAAGGTAATCGACAATCGAACTGGCGTCGGTCCAGCTACGGAACAGGTAGTTATTCTTAAAGAAAGAGTTGTGCCCGTAGCAGGCATGCGCCATCACCAGCGCTTGCATGGTGATGGTATTTTCTTCCATCAGATAAGCGATACACGGGTTGGAGTTAATGACAATCTCGTAAGCCAGCCCCTGTTGCCCGTGTTTATAGAGCCGTTCGGTTTCAATGAATTTCTTACCAAACGACCAGTGAGGGTAGTTGATTGGCATACCGACGCTGGAGTAGGCATCCATCATCTGTTCTGAAGTAATGACTTCAATTTGATGCGGATAAGTATCCAGGCGATAAAGTTTTGCCACCCGGTCGATTTCGGCCAGATAGACATCCAGTAGATCAAAAGTCCAGTCGGGTCCATCACTCAGACGAATAGAGTCCTTATTCATTGAGTCAATCGTAGCCATTAGCGCGCCCTCATTGTTAGAACACTCTCTGTATGGAGCGTCTCATTTCAAGCATAGAACACGCAATCAATTCTGTACGTCATGGCACTTTTTTTGTTCGCGATTTTTGATCCTGTCACCGGCCTTAATCGCTGCTTTTGCAAAATTTTATACTGCGGCGAAATGTCGCGCAGCAGGAGATGCTAAATAATCGCAGGCCTTGTGATACGGCGAGGCTGTGAGGAATGTCACCATAAAAAAGCCATATGTTGAATAATATTTTCATCTGGGTTATCAATTTGTAATTAGACGATTGTGCTTTACTCACAGGAGAGGGATATGCGAGTTGTTGTATTGGGAAGCGGCGTTGTGGGCGTCGCCAGTGCCTGGTATTTGCATCAGGCGGGTCATGATGTCACGGTCATTGACCGCCAGCCTGGTCCGGCACAGGAAACCAGCGCCGGTAATGCCGGGCAGATTTCCCCCGGTTATGCCGCGCCCTGGGCCGCGCCGGGTGTGCCGCTGAAGGCCATCAAATGGATGTTCCAGCGCCATGCACCGCTTGCTATCAGCCTTGACGGCACCTCATCGCAGCTGAAATGGATGTGGCAGATGCTGCGTAACTGCGACGCCCGGCACTATGCAGAGAACAAAGGGCGTATGGTGCGGCTGGCAGAGTACAGCCGCGACTGCCTGAAGTTGCTACGTGAGACAACCGGTATTCAGTATGAAGGGCGGCAGGGCGGTACCTTGCAGCTCTTCCGCACCGCTGCACAGTATGAAAACGCCACCCGCGACATTGCCGTGTTGCAGGATGCAGGCGTTCCTTACCAGTTGCTGGAATCCGCACGTCTGGCTGAGGTAGAGCCTGCGCTGGCGGAAGTGGCGCACAAATTAACCGGCGGCCTGCGTTTGCCAAATGATGAAACCGGCGACTGCCAGCTTTTTACTCAGCAACTTGCCAGCATGGCAGAGCAGGCCGGGGTGGTCTTTCGTTTCAATACTCCGGTGGATCGTCTGCTGTATGAAGGCGAAAACATCTATGGCGTGAAGTGCGGCGAAGAAGTGGTAAAAGCCGATGCGTATGTGATGGCCTTCGGCTCCTGGTCAACCGGGCTGCTGAAAGGCATCGTTGATATTCCGGTATACCCGCTGAAAGGCTACTCACTGACGATCCCTGTCGCGCAGGAAGACGGCGCGCCGGTTTCCACTATCCTCGATGAAACCTACAAAATCGCCATTACGCGCTTTGATAAGCGTATTCGTGTCGGCGGCATGGCGGAAATTGTCGGTTTCAACACCGAGCTGCTGCAACCGCGTCGCGAAACGCTGGAAATGGTGGTACGCGATCTCTTCCCGCGCGGTGGTCGCGTTGAAGATGCGACATTCTGGACCGGCCTGCGTCCGATGACGCCGGACGGTACGCCGGTTGTTGGCCGTACGCCGTATAAAAATCTGTGGCTCAACACTGGTCACGGTACGCTGGGCTGGACGATGGCCTGTGGTTCCGGCCAGTTGCTCAGTGATTTAATGTCCGGCAAAACGCCTGCTATTGCGGCTGACGATCTCTCCGTTGCCCGCTATTTACCCGGCTTTACCCCGGCACGCGCACAGCATCTGCATGGCGTTCATAACTGATAAATATAAGGAAAAATGATGTCTCGTCCGATTATGGCCTCGCTGGACTTGCAGGCGTTGGGCAATAACTTACAGGTCGTGCGTCGGGCTGCGCCAACAGCTAAGGTCTGGTCAGTGGTCAAGGCGAATGCATATGGTCACGGTATCGATCGTGTCTGGCGTTCGCTTGCCAGCACGGATGGTTTTGCGATGCTGAATCTCGAAGAGGCCATTTTGCTGCGTGAACGCGGCTGGAAAGGGCCGATTCTGATGCTGGAAGGTTTTTTTCACGCCGATGAATTACCTCTATTCGATAAATACCGGCTGACCACCAGCCTGCACAGCAACTGGCAGATTAAGGCGTTACAAAATGCGCAACTGCAAGCGCCGCTGGATATCTATCTGAAGATTAACAGCGGCATGAATCGCCTTGGCTTTATGCCGGATCGCGTGCATACCGTGTGGCAGCAACTGCGGGCGATTAACAACGTAAGCAGCATTACCCTGATGTCGCACTTTGCCGAAGCTGAACGCCCGGACGGCATCGCCGGGCCGATGGCGCGTATTGCGCAGGCGGCGGAAGGGCTGGATGCGCCGCGATCGTTGTCCAACTCTGCGGCGACGCTATGGCATCCTGAAGCGCATTTCGACTGGGTGCGTCCTGGTATTGTGCTGTATGGCGCATCGCCTTCTGGTCAATGGCAGGATGTCGCCAACAGCGGTATTCGGCCGGTGATGACGCTCAGCAGCGAAATTATCGCGGTGCAAACGTTAAAAGCGGGCGAAACGGTCGGTTATGGTTGCCGCTATCGCGCGAGCGAGGAGCAGCGTATCGGTGTGGTGGCCTGCGGTTATGCCGATGGTTATCCGCGCATTGCGCCTTCCGGCACGCCGGTACTGGTCGACGGAATTCGTACCGGCACGGTCGGCGCGATTTCGATGGATATGCTTACGGTCGATTTAACGCCTTGCCCGCAGGCCGGTATCGGTACGCCGGTTGAACTGTGGGGCAAGGAGATAAAAATCGATGAAGTCGCTGCGGCGGCAGGCACGGTTGGGTACGAACTGATGTGCGCACTGGCGCCGCGCGTGCCTGTTGTGACGGTGTAACTTACTGCGGGGCGGTTATTCCGCCTCGTCTTCTGCTACTCTGACGCCCACTTTTAACACCGCGTTGTCGGCTTTTTCGGCCACAGTCCAGATCATTCCGGCAAACTCAACCTGGTCGCCTACCACCGGTGCTGCGCCCAACAGTTGCTGTACGATATCGCCCAGCGTTTGCTGATTATCGCGGTGCTCAAGCCCTTCCTCCAGGCCGTAAATAAGTGCCACGTCGGCGAATTTGGCATCGGCTTCGAGGATAAAATCGCCAAAGAAACGCTGATCCAGCGCGACCGGCGGCGACTGGCTAAACAGCTTGCCGAGCGCAGGGAGATCCCGCTCGCGCCCAATGACACACAGTACATCGCCTTCCCGCAACCGCGTGCTGCCGGTCGGATGCAACAGACTGTTACCGCGAAACAGCGCCGCAATACGCGTCTCTTCCGGCATGTGCAAATCACGCAACGCCGCGCCCACGCACCATTTATCGGCGCTGAGCTGGTAGACGAACTGCTCGAAGGGATTATCCGGATGAATATCCAGCCCCACGCGAGAAACAGGCCAGCCGACCGGCGGCACCACCACTTTGGCTTTTTTCGCCGCCCAGGTGAGCGAGGTCCCCTGGAACAGCAGCGAGATCAGCACCACGAAGAAGGCAACGTTAAAGAACAGCCGCGCATTATCCAGCCCGGCCATCATCGGGAAGGTAGCGAGAATAATCGGCACGGCGCCGCGCAGCCCCACCCAACTGATAAACACGCGCTCACGCAGATTGAAACCGCGGAACGGCAGCAGGCTGGCGAACACCGACAGCGGACGGGCGATAAAAATCATCCATGCGGAGAGGATCAGGGCAGAGACGGCAATCGGCAGCAGATCGGACGGCGTGACCAGCAGGCCCAGCACAAGGAACATAGCGATTTGCGCCAGCCAGGCCAGACCATCGAAGTTTTGCAGAATCCCGTAACGATTGCGGATCGGCCGGTTGCCCAGCACAAAACCACATAAATAAACGGCCAGAATGCCGCTACCGTGCAGGGCCGTCGTCAGGGAAAAAACCAGAATACCACCGCTGAGCGCCAGTAGCGGGTAGAGACCTGGCGGCAGGGCGATACGGTTGATCATCTGTTGCAGCAGGTAGCCGCCCGCACCGCCCAGCAGAATGCCGAGACCAAACTCCTGCACGATATGCACCAGGAACATCACATCGAGATCGGCTTTGTGCTTCTGGATCATCTCAATCAGCGTGATGGTCAGGAAAACAGCCATCGGATCGTTACTGCCCGACTCGATCTCCAGCGTGGAGCCAACGCGTTCGTTCAGCCCTTTGCCTCCCAGCAGCGAGAACACCGCCGCCGCATCGGTGGAGCCGACAATCGCGCCAATCAGCAGCCCTTCCATCAGGTTGAGCTTGAACAACCACGCAGCCATCATACCGGTAAGGCTGGAGGTGACCAGCACACCAACAGTAGCGAGCGAAAGCGCAGGGCCGAGCGCAACACGAAAGGAACTGGCGCGGGTTCGCATGCCGCCATCCAGCAAAATGATCGCCAGCGCGAGGTTACTGACCATATAAGCCAGCGGGTAGTTATCGAACGGGATCCCGCCGATACCGTCAATGCCGGCTAACATACCGATGACCAGAAAAATGACCAGGATAGGAATACCAAGGCGGGAAGAGAAAGAACTCAATAAGATGCTACAGGTTACAAGAACAGAACCCAGAATAAACAGACTAATTATCGCCTCAGCGTCCAATGTGGTGCTTCTCCTTAATCCTCGCCAGTGGGAATCCCCCGGGCCGGAAACCCGTGGTTGGTAACTTCACTTCATAATAACGGCAGAAACAGTGTTTTAATAAGAACATTAAGCACTTTTTTTACCCGGAGATCACAGGATGACCGGTCAGCGTCAGGCGTGTTTTATCAGTATGTTGCAGCTGAGCAAACGCGCCTAACGGCAGGGTTACCGTTTGCGGCTCATGGCCGAAGGCCAGCCCGCTAATGACCGGGATAGTCAGCTGTGAACGCAGGTAATCCACCATCTTTGTAAGATTGTAGCCCGCATCATAATCGTTAGGTTGCGCGTGGGAGAAACTACCGAGAATGAGCGCCTGCTGCTGCGCCAGAATTCCGGCGTGCAGCAGTTGCAAAAGCATTCGCTCAACGCGGTAAGGATGCTCATTAATATCTTCCACCACCAGAATGCCGCCCGGCATTGACGGCAACCACGGCGTGCCGATAAGTGAAGTCAGCATCGCCAGATTCCCGCCCCACAGCGTGCCTTCAACATGGCATCGTGGGCCAACGCCGTTCCACTCGATGCTGAAGGTCGGGTTGGTCAACGCGCGCCAGAAGTGCTCCTGCGTGAAGGCATCCAGCGTGTCTGCGCCGAAATTACCCGCCAGCATCGGCCCGCTAAAGGTAATCACCTTGCCGGTTGCCAGCAGACCAAGCTGGATAGCCGTAAAATCACTGTGGCCGCATATCAGCAGCGGTTGTTGTTGCTGACGCGCTGCGATGCCCTGCCAGTCGATATCAGCCAGCAAACGGCTGGCGCCATAGCCGCCGCGCACCGCCATCACAATCGTATTATTGCCCGCCAGGGTTGCCAGTGCGTTGATATCGGCCAGACGCTCTTCATCGCTGCCGGCAAACCGCTCGCTGCGCCGGGTGATGACGGATGGATTGGCAATGTGATGCCCCTGCTGCGTCAGACGTTCGACGGCAAGTGCCGCCGCGTGCTGATTAATGCAATAACCGGAAGGGGCAATCAAATGGATGGTGGACATGGCATTTCCTTGCTGACATCTATAGGGAAACAGTTATCATGCCGCTAACCTGTATCGTTGTCATCCGCAGTGATGAGCCCCTCGAAGAAGGATTTGTTGGCGTGAAATTAAGATGGTTTGCTTTTTTAGTGGTACTTTTGGCCGGATGTAGTTCAAGACAAGATTACCGCCAGCCGGACTGGAATCCGGAAGTGCCGGTGAAACGGGCGATGCAATGGATGCCGATCACCGAAAAGGCGGGCGCGGCGTGGGGTGTCAGCCCACGGCTGTTGACGGCGATGATTGCCGTGGAATCCGGGGGAAACCCGAACCTGGTGAGTAAATCCAATGCGGTGGGGCTGATGCAACTGAAAGCGTCAACCGCCGGACGTGAAGTCTACCGCTATATGGGATGGAGCGGTCAACCCTCCAGCAGTGAACTGAAAAATCCCGAACGCAATATTTCCATGGGCGCGGCCTATTTAAGCATTCTCGAACACGGGCCGCTGGCGGGGATCCGCAACCAGCAGGTGATGCAGTACGCGCTGGTGGTCTCCTACGTTAACGGCGCCGGGGCATTACTGCGGACGTTCTCGTCGGATCGCGACGAAGCGATTGATGAGATCAATGATTTGAGCGCTGACGCTTTTCTGAAACACGTGGCGGAAAAACACCCCGCGCCGCAAGCGCCGCGCTATATCTGGAAAGTTCAAAAAGCGATGGATGCGATGTAATCAGCGTACCCGGTTGGCGCGTTCGCGCGCCTCGCGCTCCAGGGCGAAGATAATGCGCTGGAGCTCGCGCTCAACGCCGGGGCTGACATTCAGAAAGCGGAAGCTCAGGCGTGGCGTAACGATGGTGCTGTTTTTCCCGTCCACCACTTTGCGCTCGCCGACCGCAATCAGCTGTGCGTCAAAATAAAATTGTCCCCAGGACGCCATGTCCAGTTCCACCTGCGAAAAGCGCATGCCCGGTTGCAGTGCTGCGGGTAATTCGCCATCCAGCAGAGCGCCCATCCCTCCCAATGAGAGATCGAACAGGCGAAAGCGGATCTCGCTTTTGTCCGGCATCAACGCTTTACAAAAATAAGCCGGATGGAGCGGGGCGCTGATGCGGAAATATTCACGGCGCTGAATAAACCACAGCGAATCCGGCAGCGAGGTAATAAATGCCGGCAGCGCCTGGAAATCACCGGCTGCGAGCCCGGGCAGTGTAAATTCAACCTTGGCGCCTTGTGTTTCAGCGGTAATAGTCACTTTCCCTGCACGCTGCACTGCGTTGTTCTCATACTCCTGGCTACCAAAATCCATCACCAGCTCTTCCGGATTGACTTCCAGTATCTTACTGATGAACTGACCGCTGCCCCAGGTAATGCAGACAGGCACCTGGTTTTTTTGCAGATCGCGCAAAACACCCAGTACGGCCAGAGGATTCTGTTTCAGGAACTGCTCACTGTAATTGCTCACGCCGAATGGCTCCTTGATGACTGACACACCGTCGTTGGGTTATCGGCAATTTCAGACAGAACTTAATACAAATATTGCGAAAAATTTTCCCTGAAGAGTGGGATTAAGTCTGTGAGATGAAAAAGTTTTGTCGCCGACAACTATACTGTAGCTAACGCGCCGCCATTGTGGTGCGTGCATGTAAACGAAACAAGCAGAAGGAGAGAGTAAAATGGGCATTCTCGCGTGGATTCTTTTTGGTTTGATTGCTGGCATTATTGCTAAATTAATCATGCCCGGACGGGATGGCGGCGGATTTATTCTGACTTGTATTCTGGGGATTGTGGGGGCGGTGGTTGGGGGCTGGCTGGCTACAACGTTTGGTTTTGGCGGCGATATTACCGGCTTTAATCTGCACAGCTTCCTTGTCGCGGTCGTCGGCGCTATTGTCGTGCTGGCAGTGTTCAGGCTGTTGCGCAGAGATTAAAACTTACGCTTCAGTAAAAAGGCCGCAATTGTTGCGGCCTTTTTCATGTTTACTGCGCGGCTTTTTGTTCGGCAGGCGCAGGTTGTTGTGAGGCGGATGCCGGTTGCGTTTGCGGCACGTTGTCGCAGGGTTTCTCTTTCGGGCACACCAGATCCAGCATTTTCAGCGTGACGCCGTTAGTCCAGCCAAAGCCGTCCTGCAGAGGATACTCTCCACCGCCGCCGCCTGTACCGGTGGTGCTGACATCATATTTTTCCACCAGTTTTTTCTCACGGTCGTAGGTGTGCTGAACATTGGTCAGGAAGCGCCAGCTCACTTCCTGCGAAAGTTTCTGCTGCTGGTAATTTTGCAGCCCCTCGGCGGCAACCCATTGCAGTGGTGCCCAGCCGTTAGGCGCATCCCATTGTTGCCCGCTATTCACGGTAGTTGTGGTGATGCCGCCGGGTTTCAGCAGTCGCGCTTGCGTGGCGGCAGCGACTTTATCCGCACGATCCTTCGCCGCCGCGTTGACAAACAGCGGGAAGAGCGCCGCTGCCGTAAGCTGGTTTCTGACTTTATGGGTTTTCAGATCGTAATCGGCGTACCAGCCCTCTTTTTCATTCCACAGATTGGCTTCAATACCTTTCTGCCGAGCGGTGGCAAGGGCTTCATAGTGACTGGCCTTTGCGGCATCACCGGAAACCTGATAGCCGCGGGCAAGCATTTTTTCCATTTTGAACATCAACGCGTTCAGATCCACGGGCACAATGCTGGTGGTTCGAATGGTACCGAGCTGCTGCGGGTTATCCATCCAGCGCGAGCTGAAATCCCAGCCCGAGGCGGCAGCGGAACGCAAATCGCGATAGATCTCCGTGGCGGGGCGGTTAGGGTTATTTTTCGCCGTAGTGACATCATCAAGCCACGATTCCGGACGCGGCGTATCGCGGTCGTCCCAGTAACGGTTTAACACGGTTCCGTCATTCAGCTTTACCACGCGCTGGCTGGCCTGACCCGGTTGCAGGCTATCGACGCCTTCCATCCAGTAGCGATATTCTTTTTCCATCTGCGGCAGCCAGGTTTTCAGCGCCTCATCGCCATCATGGGTAGCCAGCAGTTCGACCATTAAGGCGAAAAACGGCGGCTGGGAGCGGCTCAGATAGTAGGTGCGGTTACCGTTGGGAATATGTCCCCAGGTATCAATTTCGTGCGCGAAGTTGGTCACCATATCGTTGATCTTGTCCCAGTGTCCGCTTTCAGCGAGGCCCAGCATCGTAAAGTAGCTGTCCCAGTAATAGACTTCGCGGAAACGACCGCCAGGCACAACATAAGGTTTTGGCAGCGGCAGCAGGGAATCCCATTTACCGGCGCTATCGGTTGTGCGTGTCAGCACGGGCCACAGGCCGTCGATATGCTCGCGCAGGCTTTGGCCTTCAGGCGGAACATAGGCTTCGCCTTCTTTCGGTAAGGTAAAGTTAACATCAACGAAGTGGCGCAAATCGAAACTGGTCTGGTTACGCTGCATACGATAATCCGCGAGGATCATCAGCGGATCGCCTTTGGGTACAGCATCTGCAAAGGTTTTTTGATCGGGAAAGAGTTTGGCGCTTTGCACATCATTAAACAGCGGGCCGAGCAGGATATCCGGTGATTGCTGCGCATTCGGGGCGTCTGCGGACAGCGCCTGAGGAACAACAGCAAGTAATGCTCCACCTAAAACGACGTGCATTGCCAGCAACAGCGAGCGCGGCTGGCGCATAACAGGTTTTATCATCAATCATTCTCCTTGAGCTGGCGCATCACGGCACCGCTGACATCAATCTTGTCCAAACCTTAGTCGAATATCAGATAAATCGCGTGCTCCGTTTGGCATTTTGTACGATTCCAGACTATTTCCCCGTCTGATTACGACGAAAATGCGGTTTTTTTCCGCAGAAGTGTGACGAAGGTTGATCAATACGGCTGAGTTATTTTTAGCGATCAAATATGCAGAGAGCAAAAAATAGACAATATTGCGGCAAATCGACATGGCTGAAAGGTTTCATTTAATGTGGATTCAGAGGCGGTTAAGCACCGCTAAATAATTTCATACAACGAATGTTCTCGCGCGAAACAATCTGCGGTACCGCTATGAAATAGTTTTGTACGTGACTATATATGCCCGGTAAATAGATGCTTTTTGCTCAATATATTTCGCCAATACTGACAAAAGAATCCGAAATAGGGCGTGAAAGCTCTTAAACCCTGCATTTAATCTGGAATTGAGGCTACCAGATATTGTAGTATTTATTCGTATATTTATGCTTTTAGGATTACTCTTATCACATTATTTTCAGTATATGCTAAGAAAAGAATGATAGGTATTATCTATTTAATTTCAGTGGGTTATGGATTTGCATTTTAATAAACTGGCGCTATGGACAGCTATCTTTAATAATTCTCTCCTCAAGTGAAATTTTTTCTTGAGAATTGTCCTAATTTGCAAAAAAATTAAATAATCCTATTTCAACAGGTCGGAGATCATATTGAATTGAATAATCCTATCTGTAAAATCGTGTCATGATAGTCAATGAAAAGTAATAATATTGCGGCCTTGCTTTGTGCAGGCTCGTGCGGTAGCTATGCCTTTTATTCATTATCACGGCGTTTTGTTGGAAAAGGATGAAGTTATTTAGAGCGATTTAACTGCTACTTTCCGAAACGCTCCAGGTCAACACAGTAATATATTTGCAATGGAAAAAACTCTATGAACATGCGAATGGTCTTGGCTCTTCTTTTTGTCTTTGGCGTTAGTGGGTGTAAAGCGCCACCGAAACCGGCTCCAGGCGACGACACCATTGTTACCAGTGAAGTGAATGGCGTTACCTTAACTCACCGTTATGCAGTGCTTGCTCCAACCGAATTTACTGCCATTAACCAAAACTATCGCGCACTTTATCCGGCTTCCGTTATGAGCAAACCGGATTTCGGCGGCAAAGTGATCCGCCAACTTGAAGCCGGTAAAACCTATGTTGTTCTGGGACAGGTAGAGCACTTCTGGATGGCGCTGGCCGATGAAGGAAAGGAAGAACTGATTGGTTATGTGCCGATGCGTGCCGTAGTGAAAAGCGAGCTGTACGACAAAACGCTGCGTGAAGACCGTCGTCGCAGAGTCGCGCCGAAAAAACAGACCTGCGTGACGGTAGACGGCAGCGGCAAAGCCTGCAAAAACGCTAACTCAGGAACCTGGATCATCGATTAATCCAGCCGTGACGAGTGCCAGATATGAATAATAATGCTGTTGTGCGCCAGTTCTGTCTGGTGTTTTTCTTTGTGCTGGCCACCCTGGCCAGCGGTTGTGGATCTTCTTCACACAGCGTACCTACCAGCTATAACCTTCAGTTCAGGGCTCATCCGCAAATCAATGAGTCCGCTCCTCTTAAAGTCAGGGTTTTGCTGTTGAAATCGGACGCCACGTTTATGTCTGCCGATTTCTGGTCGCTGCAAAATAACGCTGACAGCGTGCTGGGTGCCAACCTGCTCAACAGTGATGAATTTTTCCTGATGCCCGGCCAGTTGTCGAAAACGCTGAGTGGCAAAAGCGCGCCGGAGGCGCGTTACATAGGCGTGATCGCGGAATATCAGGCTCTGGATGGCAAGAAATGGCGTATCTCCCTGCCGCTTCCGGTGCAGGGTGAGAGCCACTTCTACGAATTCTGGAAATCCTCTGCGGACGAACTGGAAGCGAATCTTTTCCTCGACATCAACGGAATTCGCGTCATTTCCAAATAGCGCCAGCCTAAACAGGAAAACAGTATGAATAAAGCAGAAAAGGTCATATGGACCGAAGGTATGTTTCTGCGTCCTCATCATTTTCAGCGTGCGGAAAGTTACCTGCAACATCACATTCGTGAGTGGGGGACACTGCAACGCCCGTACCTTTGGGGCTACCTGGATCTTGAACTGGATGACGCGATGTTGCGTCAGGGCTGTATCGCCCTGAGCTCTGCCAGTGGTTTACTGCCGGACGGCACTTTTTTCTCTTTCCACGATGCACGCCAGGCGCCAGCGCCGTTGGCTATCCCGGACAACACCAACAATGAGCGCGTGGTGCTGGCGTTACCGGTGCGGCGCGGCGGACGGGATGAAGTCATTTTCAGCGAAGAGAAAGATTCGCTGGCGCGTTACGTCACCTGGGAAAGCGAAGTGGATGATGACAACGCCATGTCCGTCGGACCGGCTGCCGTGCAGTTTGGTCGCTTGCGGCTAAAACTGATGCTGGAAAAAGATCTGAGCGCCGAATGGACGTCCATCGGCGTGGTGCACGTGCTGGAGAAGCGTAACGATAATCACGTTCGCCTCGATACGCGTTATATCCCGCCGGTACTCAATGCTATCAATAATCCGCTGCTGTATGGCGCGCTCAAAGATCTGCAAAGCTTGCTGGTGCAGCGTAGCCAGCAAATAGGTCAGCGTTTGCGTCAGCCGGGGCGTTTTAATACCTCGGAAATGGTGGAATTTACGCTGCTGGCGCTGATCAATCACCATCTTGGCGAGGTGGCGCATTTGAAAACACTGCCGATGATCCACCCGGAAGAGCTGTGGCGAAGCTGGCTGCCGTTCGCCACGGAGCTGACGACCTGGACCGCTACGCGTTCGCCGGAAGAGGCGCTGCCGGTTTATGACCATGACGATCTCGCGGGCTGCTTCAGCAAACTGCAATTGATGCTGCGCCAGGGGCTGTCGCTGGTGATGGAAGAGCACGCTATCCAGCTTCCGCTCACCGAACGCACTCACGGCCTGAATGTCGCCACGCTGCCGAATACCAGCATGGCGCGCGAGTTCGGCTTTGTGCTGGCGGTCAAGGCCAGCGTGCCGGGCGAAATCCTGCAAACCCATTTCCCGGCGCAGATGAAAGTCGCCCCGGTCACCAAAATCCGCGATCTGGTACAGCTCCAGTTGCCTGGCATGATGCTGCGCGCCATGCCGGTCGCGCCGCCGCAAATTCCGTGGCATGCCGGTTACAACTATTTCGAGCTGGAAAAAGGCGGCGAACTCTGGAACGAAATGGAGAAATCGGGGGCTTTCGCACTGCATCTGGCGGGCGAATTCCCGGGTCTTGATATGGAGTTTTGGGCCATCCGTAGCCCGACTGAATAAGAGAGCGAGCGCACAATATGCAGGAACAAAACGCCGCCGGCAGTGATGCCGCTCTGGCAGGAGCCAGTGGTAACAATCCTTTGGTCGCAGCGGCAAACCCGCTACTTAATGCGATACCGCAAATCCGCTATTCGGTCTCTCATGACGATCAAAGCGGTTTGCGTCAGCATTTAATTGATGAAATCCGCCGTTTTGAAGTGCGCTGTCAGCAATCCGGGCTGGCCTACGAGGTGATCGTGGGCGCGCGCTACTGCCTCTGTACCGCGCTGGATGAAGCCGCAGCGCTAACGCCGTGGGGTAGCCGTGGCGTCTGGTCCGGCAGCGGTCTGCTGGTGACATTCCACAACGAAACCTGGGGCGGGGAGAAGTTCTTCCAGCTGCTGGCGCGGCTGTCGCAAAACCCGCGCGAGCACATCGCGTTGCTGGAGCTGATCAACTTCTGCCTGCTGCTTGGCTTTGAAGGCCGCTACCGGGTGATGGACAACGGCCGTACGCAACTGGAAACCATCAAACAGCGCCTGTGGCAGATGATCCGAGGCGTGCGTGGTAACTATCCGCCGCCGCTTTCGCCGCACCCGGAAGATCAACCGGTGATGCGCAAGCTCTGGCGTCCGGTGATCCCATTATGGGCCTGCGTCGGGCTGGCGGGCTTCCTCGCCTGTCTGTTCTATATCGTGCTTAACTGGCGGCTTGGCGATAACACTAGCCCGGTGCTGGCGAAAATCTATCAGACACAGCTGCCGGAAGCGGCTATTGCCCAGCCAGCGGTGAGTGCGCCGCCAGTGCTTAATCTGCGCGCCTTCCTGCGCCCGGAAATTCAGCAAGGGCTGGTGGCGGTGCGCGATGAAGCCGATCGCAGCGTGGTGACCTTAAAAGGCGACGGGCTGTTTGCTTCCGGTTCAACGGTGGCGCGTGACAGCTATGAACCGGTGATCGACCGCGTCGCCCAGGCGATGAACAACGTCAGCGGCCGCATTCTGGTGGTCGGCTTTAGCGATAACGTGCCGATCCGCAGCGCGCGATTCGCCTCTAACTACGAGCTCTCTCTGGAGCGTGCGCGCTCGGTGCAGTCGCTGCTGCAAAAACATCTGTCGCAGCCGGAACGCGTGAAAGCGGAAGGGCGAGGGGAGATGAACCCGATCGCGCCGAATAACACGCCGGAAAACCGCGCCCGCAACCGCCGCGTAGAGATTACTTTGCTGGTGTCGCCGGAAAATACGGCCGCCGAGCTGAACGGACTGCCGCAAGGAAACTAAAGGATGAATATGTTGCTTTCATTGCTGACCAACCGCATTTTGTGGGGTTTCCTTGGCGTGACGGGGCTGGCTGCCGTGATCTGGATGATCGGCCCGCTGCTCTCCGTCGTCGACTCCCGCCCGCTTGAGTCAGAGCAAAACCGCATGATCACCATTGCGGTGATGTACCTGATTTGGGTGCACAGCCACATTGTGCCGCGCCTCTATAATGCCTGGCTCAACCGCAAGTTGATGGACAACCTGAAAAGCGAAGAGGCCAAAGATCCGGTCGAGCGCAAACGCCTGAACAGTGAAGAACAGGTGCTTAATGAGCGCTTTGAAGAGGCCGCACAGGTACTGAAAAAAGCCCACTTTAACCAGCCGGGCCAGCGCGGACAGTGGACGCAGCGCTTCAGCACTCAGTATCTGTATCAGTTACCGTGGTATGTGATCATTGGTGCGCCGGGTTCAGGGAAAACCACTGCGCTGGTGAACTCCGGCCTGCAATTTCCGCTGGCGGATCGCTTTGGTAAAACCGCGCTGCGCGGCATTGGCGGAACGCGTAACTGCGACTGGTGGTTCACCAACGAAGCGGTGCTGCTGGATACCGCCGGTCGTTACACCACGCAGGAGAGCGAGCAGGTTCAGGATGCCAGCGAATGGGCGAAATTCCTCGGTCTGCTGCAAAAATACCGCCGTCGCCAGCCGATTAACGGCGTGATTGTGACGATCAGCATCGCCGATCTGCTGACGCAATCCGCAGAAGCCTCCCGCGAACAGGCGCTCAATTTGCGCCAGCGGCTGACCGAGTTGCATGAGCAGTTGGGCATTCGTTTCCCGGTTTATGTACTGGTAACCAAAGCCGACTTGCTGAAAGGTTTTCGCGCCTATTTTGCCGGTTTTGATAAAGCGCAGCGCGACCAGATCTGGGGTTTCACCTTCCCGTGGGAAAAAGCCAGACTGGCGGATTTTGACTTGCAGGGCAGTTTTCTGCAGGAATTTGCCCTGTTACAGCAGCGGCTGGATGCGGCGCTGCCGGATACGCTGTTGCGGGAAAGCGATGCGCAGGCACGCGCGGAATGTTTCCTGTTTCCGCAGGAGTTCGCCGCACTTCGCCCGCTGCTGTCTGACTACCTGAACACGCTGTTTGCCCGCTCTAACTTCGAAACCGAATTCTCGCCGCGCGGTATCTACTTCGCCAGCGGTACGCAGGAAGGCCTGCCTTTCGACCGCGTGATGGGCGAACTCAGCCGGGCGCTCTCGCTACCGCAGGGTAAAGCCGGAGATAACTGGGATTCGGTGAGTAAAGATGAGCCGGTACCGGGCGGGAAAGGACAGAGCTTCTTTATCAAGCATGTGCTGCAAAACGTCATCTTCCAGGAAGCGGGTATTGCCGGGCAAAACCGCTGGTGGGAGCTACGCAGCCGGGCGGTGATCTGGTCCGGTTATGCGGCATTGCTGGCGCTTCTGATTGTTATCAGCGCCTTGTGGCTGACCAGCTACGGCAATAACAAAGATTATCTTGATGAAGTGCAGGCCAAAGTGCCGGCGCTGGATCAGGAGATCAAAGCGCTGCGTAACCGCCAGCAGGGCGATCTGTTTGCCATGCTGCCGCTGCTGAACGGGCTTGCCGCGCTGCCGCAGAGTGACGCCTTCGACATCAACAATCCGCCGATCACCCGCCGTATGGGATTGTATCGCGGTAACGATGTGGCTGACGCCTCGCAGACGCTGTACCAGAAAGCGCTGCAACAGATGCTGTTACCGGAAGTGGCGATGCGCATTACCACCTGGCTGCGCAACGATAACGGCAGCGATGTGGAATACAGCTACGAAGCGCTGAAAGCCTACCAGATGCTCTATCAGCCGAAACATTACGACGGCAAATTCCTGCACTCGTGGGTGATGCTCAATCTGGAGCGCAATCTGCCGCAGAACGTCACCAAAGCGCAGATCCGCCAGCTTGAATGGCATCTGACGCAGTTGCTGGAGCCGCAAATTCAGTCGTCGCCGTACGCCAAAGATGAAGCGTTAATCAGCCGCGAGCAGGCAATGATTAACCAGCAGCCGCTCTCCACGCGCGTTTATGGTCGTCTGAAACGTCTGCTGGAACATGATGACAGCCTGAAGCCGGTTTCACTGGCTTCACTGGGCGGACCGCAAAGCGAGCTGGTCTTTTCGCGCAAAAGCGGCAAACCAGTGAGCGAAGGTCTGCCGGGGCTGTACACACCGGACGGCTACTGGAATACCTTCAACGCAAAGATCGCACCGGTCACCGCTTCCCTGCATGAAGATGATAGCTGGGTACTGGGCGCGACCACGCAGCCGGAAGATAAACAACAGACGGATAACGCGGTGCGCCAGCTCTACGCCCGCGACTTTATCGCTCTGTGGGACAGCTTTTTAAGCGACATTCAGCTTAATAACAGTGCCGATCTGAATCAGCGCATCAATACGGCGCGCTTGCTCTCCGGCAACAACTCACCGCTGCGTCGGCTGGTGCTCAACCTGAGCCAGCAACTGAAACTGACGCGGGATGAGCCGGAAGACGCTGAAAAAGCGAAAAGCGCCGGCAGCACTAACCGTGGTACGCAGATGCTGGAAACCCTGTTCAGCAACCACGATGGCGCAGCAGAAACCACCAATGCTGCGGCCAGCCAGACGCCGGAACAGCGCGTTACCGAACACTTTGCGCCGATTATCGAACTGGCGCAGCCGCTGGAAAAAGGCGGGAAAACCATCGTCTTTGATGATTTTCTCAAGCAGGTTGATGAGCTGTACCGCTATCTGACCGCCGTTCAGGATGCTGCCAACAGCGGGATGCCCCCGCCGGGGGGGGAAGCGATCAGCCGTTTACAGGCCAGCGCCGGACGTCTGCCCGGCGGCCTGCAAACCATGTTCAGCAACATGGCCGTGGGAGCCAGCAGCGATACTCAGCGCCGGGATCTGGAAAATGTTCGCAAGCGTATCAGCGTTGAAGTGGGCAGCTTCTGCCGTCAGGCCATCGCCGGGCGTTATCCGCTGGTGCGCTCAGCCAGCAGCGAAGTGACGCCGGACGATCTGGCGCGCATGTTCGCGCCGGGCACCGGTCTGATGGATACCTTCTTTCGCGATAACCTGACCAATAAAGTCGACACCACGCAGTCCACCTGGCGCTTTATGCCAGGTATCGACGGCAAAACGCTGCCGGGCAGCGAAGGTTTGCTGGTGCCGTTCCAGCAGGCGCAGTCTATCCGCGATGCTTTCTTTGCCAATGGCAGCACCACGCCGTCGTTTCGCACAACCGTGCGCACGGTGCGTATGGATAACAGCATCCTGACCATGACGCTGGATGTGGACGGGCAAATTCTGCGTTACAGCCACGGGCCGCAGGCGGTACAAATCGTTAACTGGCCGGGATCGGGCGGAACCAACCAGGTACGGATGCAGCTCGGTCTGGCCAGCGGCACAACCGCGACGCTGGTCACCAACGGCGCGTGGGCACTGAATCGCTTTTTCGATAAAGCCCGCGTCAGCCCCGGCAGTAGCAGCCTTAGCCGCCAGGCGACATTCACCATTGACGGGCATCAGGTGACGCTGGAGTTTGCGCCGAACAGCATCCGCAACCCGTTCCAGCTTCCCCGTTTCGCATGTCCTTGAACTGCAAAGGAACGCCAATGACGATGACTTCAGCAATCAGCTGGTACGGAAAACTGCCGAGTGCCGGTGATTTTTTACAGCGCCGCTTTCCCGATGCGCTGCAACGGCAGTGGTCCCACTGGTTCCAGGTGGGGTTGATGAACTGGCAAAAAGAGGAACAGCGTGCCAGCGATCGCCAGTTCGGCAATGCGCCGGTATGGAATTTTGTTGTCCCGCCTATGCTTGGCGGACAGCAAGTGCAGATGGGCTGTCTGCTGCCGGGGCGCGACAGCGTCGGGCGCCAGTATCCGATTTGCGCGCTGATGGCGATTAACCCGCTGGAGTGGACGCCGCGCCATCTGGCGCAGGCGGGCGACTGGTATCAGCAACTGGGCCGCACGCTGCTGCACGCTATCCGCAATGGCTACTCGCCGGAACAGCTCGATCAGGCGCTGCTGTCGATTCCGCCCGTGCAGTTGGTTGCGCCGGAATCGCGCTCGGAAATTCTTGATGTGATCGGTTACGAAGGCGACGGCGAATCGACCATTGGCTGGAATCAGGCCGCCGAATGTTTCGACCCGCTGCGCCAGATCAGTTTCTGGTGGACCAACCGCAGCGACGGCTATCCGCTTTATACACACGTACATAGCGGCAATTTTACCGGGCAGCTCTTTACGCTGCTGTTTGACCCGGCGGGGGGCGCCAGACCCGGTCGCCACGGTCTTTACCCACCGATGTTTGAATAAGCAGGTTGCGGATGACGATTGACTCTTTACTGGCTCCGGTCACGCCGGAGCAACCGTGCGGCGAGAATCTGGAGTATGACGCCGACTTCCAGGCGATGGAACAGGCCAGCCTCGGTAAAGCCGAGCAGCAGTTCGGCAACACGATCATTCCTGCCGAACCCGCCGACTGGAACCGCGTGGAAAAACTGGCCACCTCGCTGCTGGAACGCACGAAAGATATTCGCGTCATGCTGGCGCTAACCCATGCATGGACGCGTCGCCGCGGGCTGGAAGGTTACGCCGACGGTTTACTGCTGCTGGGCCAGGCGCTGGCGCTGTACTGGGATCATCTCTGGCCGTCGCTTACCGATGGCGGTGAATTCGATCCCTTCTACCGTATTAATGCGCTGGCTGCGCTGAGCGACAAATCCGCGCTCACCACCACGCTGCGCCAGTCGATACTGTTACGCAGCAATGGAGATGAGCTGAATGTGCGCGATGCACAGGCGCTGCTGGATGGCAGTAAAACCGAATGCGCGGGTTACCCGGGCGGTCGGGTGCGTTTGATAGATGAACTGGTACGCGGCGGCCAACCCGGTATTGAAGCTATCGGGCAGATTGAAGGGCGCCTGCAAACCATCCGTACATGGCTGCTGGAACAACTGGGCGAAAGCGGGGTGCCGGAAATGGAACAGTTACTGAAAACGGTCAGCATGATTGCCGGAGCGAGCCGCGCTTCCCGTGGCGATGAGCCGCCTGCGCCGTCCGCAGGGGAGGAGCAAAAAGCCCCTGCGCCACAGCCGGTTGCCGCACCGCTCGCAGCGCATACCGACTGGCGCACGGCGCAGGTAACGACGCGCGCCGACGCACAGTTGATGCTGGAGAAAGTGAAGCAATACTTTACTCAGCATGAACCGAGCCACCCGGCACCGCTGATGATCGATCGCGTACAGCGGTTAATCGAACTCGATTTTATGGAAATTATTCGCGATCTGGCGCCCGATGGCGTAAGCCAGTTGCAAAACATCTTTGGGCGTCAGGAGTGACGCGTACCGTGTTATGACGACAGGCGCGTCGCCAGTCGTCAAACCTTCACCGCGCATATTCGATGGAGAACATCATGCCAATAAGTAACAGTGGTCAAAAATTTATCGCCCGCAACCGCGCGCCGCGCGTACAGATTGAGTACGACGTGGAAGTTTATGGCGCAGAGCGCAAAATCCAGCTTCCGTTTGTGATGGGCGTTATGGCGGATCTGGTCGGGAAACCGGTGGAGAACTTACCGTCTATTGAGGAGCGTAAATTCCTCGAGATCGATGTCGACAACTTCGATGAGCGTATGAAAGCGCTGAAACCGCGCGTCGCCTTCAACGTGGACAACACGCTGACGGGCGAAGGCCGGTTGAACGTCGATCTTACCTTCGACAGCATGGATGATTTCCTGCCGGATGCCATCGCCCGCAAAGTCGAGCCGCTGAACAAACTGCTGGAAGCCCGCACGCAGCTTTCCAACCTGCTGACTTATATGGACGGAAAAAACGGCGCGGAAGAGCTGATCGCCAAAGTGTTGCAGGATCCGACACTGCTGAAATCCCTTAGCCAGTTGCCGAACAGCGACGAGAACGCGCAAGGTAAAGAGGAGTAAACCATGAGCAATCCTTCGCAACAACATGAACAGCAGGGCGCCCAGGCCTTCAGTCAGGATGAATTTAGCTCACTGCTGAACAAAGAGTTCCGCCCGAAAACCGACCAGGCGCGTTCGGCGGTAGAAAGCGCGGTGAAAACGCTGGCGCAGCAGGCGCTGGAAAATACCGTAACCTTCTCCAACGACACCTACCGCACCATTCAGAACCTGATTGCCGGTATCGATGAGAAGCTGTCGCAGCAGATTAACCAGATTATCCACCACGAAGAGTTTCAGAAGCTGGAGAGTGCCTGGCGCGGCCTCAGCCATCTGGTGAATAACACCGAAACGGATGAGATGCTGAAAATTCGCTTTATGAGCATCTCCAAGCAGGAACTGGGCCGTAACCTGAAGCGTTTTAAAGGCGTCGGCTGGGATCAGAGCCCGATCTTCAAAAAAATCTACGAAGAAGAGTACGGTCAGTTCGGCGGCGAACCGTTTGGCTGCCTGGTGGGCGATTACTACTTCGACCACAGCCCGCAGGATGTTGAGCTGCTCGGCGAGATGGCGCGTATCGGCGCGGCGGCGCACTGTCCGTTTATCACCGGCACCGCACCAAGCGTGATGCAGATGGAGTCCTGGCAGGAGCTGGCGAACCCGCGCGATCTGACGAAAATCTTCCAGAACACCGAATACGCCGCCTGGCGTTCACTGCGTGAATCGGAAGATGCTCGTTACTTAGGCCTCGTAATGCCGCGCTTCCTCTCCCGTCTGCCGTACGGCATTCGCACGAACCCGGTGGATAGCTTCGATTTTGAAGAAGAGACCGACGGCGCGAACCACAACAACTACACCTGGGCAAACGCCGCTTACGCGATGGCGACCAACATCAACCGCTCCTTTAAAGAGTACGGCTGGTGCACCTCGATTCGCGGCGTTGAATCCGGCGGGGCGGTGGAAAATCTGCCGTGCCACACCTTCCCGAGCGACGATGGCGGCGTGGACATGAAGTGCCCGACCGAGATTGCCATCAGCGATCGCCGTGAAGCGGAACTGGCGAAAAACGGCTTTATGCCGCTGATCCACCGTAAAAACTCTGACTTTGCCGCCTTTATCGGCGCGCAGTCGCTGCAAAAACCGACCGAGTACCACGATGCCGATGCCACCGCCAACGCGCGTCTGGCTTCCCGTCTGCCGTATCTCTTCGCCTGCTGCCGTTTTGCGCACTACCTGAAGTGCATTGTGCGCGACAAAATCGGCTCCTTCCGCGAGCGCGACGAAATGGAGCGCTGGCTGAACGACTGGGTGATGAACTACGTCGACGGCGACCCGGCCAACTCCTCGCAGGAAACCAAAGCGCGTAAACCGCTGGCCGCGGCCGAAGTGCAGGTACAGGAGATCGAGGACAACCCTGGCTACTACGCCGCGAAATTCTTCCTGCGTCCGCACTACCAACTGGAAGGTCTGACCGTGTCGCTGCGTCTGGTGTCAAAACTGCCGTCACTGAAAACCAAAGAGGCGTAAGCAGAAGGTGCCGCAGGCAGGATGTGCCTGCGGCATGAAGGATTTCATAACAGAAGGATATGCGATGAATCTATATCGAATAGCTGTTAGCAGTCTGCTGGTTTTCTCAACCCTGGTTTTAGCAGAAACACAAACTTATCAATACCCTCGGGCCCAATCATTACCGGAAGATGATACCTCTGTATTTCCACGCGATCCGTCTCTGTTAACCGGGCACGATGTGAATTTGACTGCCGAACGTTTTTTTAATGCCTGGAGCAATAAAGATAACGAGCGAGAACGTATCAAAGCGGATATGTATTTTCTCGGGGTGTTGGATGCAACGGAAGGGAAAGCGTGGTGTGGGTATAAGAAGATACTGCCGGGTTCTGCCCATGAGCACGTTTTCTCGCGTCTGGCAAAGCTGAGTACTGAACAGCGTAAACAACCTGCCGCCAACTTTATTGTTGAGTCGATGAAGGAATTTCTGCCTTGCAAAAAAGGGAGCCAAAAATGAGACCGTTATACGAGCAATTAAAAAAGCAGCATTACTCATCAAATGATACCCGCGCAGGATATGTTGCTCCCGATGTTTTATTTTCGGAAATTGGCTATGACTATAACGATTTAATACGGCAAGGCGAGCAATATAAGAATACCTGTGCCGTAAGAATGAGTTTGGCTCTGCTGAAATGTAACATCGAATTTGCGGGGCGTTTTACAATAAAAAGTGGCCCATATAAAGGCAAAAAGTTTGAAATGGGCGCCAAATTGCTTGCTGATCAATTAAATCGGGCTGATGTTTTTGGTAAGGCAGAAATCTACACCGATAAAGTCCAGGGCGGGCGAGCACTGTTAAAACGCCGGGGTGTAGTATTCTTTAATAAAATTGAGGGGTACGGTGGGGGGCATATCGATATGCTGGAACCGCTGACCAGTAACTCTTTTCTCTGTAATTCGGACTGTTATCCGTATTGTCAGGAAATCTGGTTTTGGGAATTAAAATAGTTGCTATTATTGCCGCATCCATCGCGATTTACGCCGTCGCGGAAAAAATAAAATCGAAGATTTAATTTTTCCGGTAAAACTTAATAGAAAAGGTAAAGGCAACAATCACGACGAGTAAAAATACCGCCTTGCCGAAGAGGGTTCCTGTGGCAGCAAGTGTGAAAGTTTCATAGCGGGCGACATTAAACACTGACTCAATAATATCAATAAAAGTGTAGATGCCGACGACCGCGAAAAGGCAGATCAATAATAGCGCAATACCCTTTTTCATTTTATGACCATCCAGGTTAATAGAAGACAAAAGGGGGATTTTAGGTAGCGCTGTCAGCATTGTCTAGTGCTATGCGGACAACAACAGTGACGAGTTTTCAATTTCCTGCAATACGCGGGAAAGTGAAAAACTGTACGGCTCCCGGCTGTACAGCAACGAGGCAGAGGTAAAATATGGACGGTTTTATTCGGCCCCATGCTTACCCGTTTGCCATATAAGCGCTTTTTCGAAAGCAATATTTATCATTAACGAAGAGTAAATATTATGGCTATTGATATGTTTCTGAAGGTCGATGGAGTTACGGGTGAATCTAAAGACTCTAACCACACCGGCTGGACTGATATCACATCTTTTTCCTGGGGTGCTTCACAGCCAGGGAATATGAGTGTTGGCGGTGGCGGCGGTGCCGGTAAAGTCAATTTCAACGACCTTCACGTAAATGCACTCATTGATAAATCCACGACGGCTATCCTGAAACACTGCGCCAGCGGTAAGCACCTGACCAAGGTTGAGCTTTCCGTCTGCAAAGCCGGTGGTCAGCAGGTTGAATACGCACGTATCACGCTGGAAGATGTGCTGGTGACGTCTGTTCAGTACACCGGTGCGGATAACGGCGACACCGTGGGTGTGACCTATGCATTCCAGGCTGCGAAAGTGAAACAGCAGTACTGGGAGCAGTCTTCTTCCGGCGGTAAAGGTGCTGAAACCAGCGCTGGCTGGAACATCAAGGAAAACAAAGAAGCGTAATGCTGCTCTCTTTTTGACGCGCATTACGGCAGGCACAGAGCAGCGGCTCTGTGCCTGTATCCGCAAAAAGACATTATTGAGCCTGATGGTAAACAGAAATATATTATCGTGCTTGAGTTAATTCTTAAGCGTTACCGGGGCAGGAAAGCCTGGTTATGAATAAAATAGGGTTGACGAGCCTGGTGTTAATCACGCTGAGCGGTTGTCAGAGCCATCCGCCGCAATATGCTTCTGCGGGGGTGGAAATAAAAGATAACCAGCCGTGCTTCAGTATGACACCCTTGTCCTCCACGGCGCTTGTTGCCACAGCGCCCACCATTAATAAACTGAATGGCAGCGAATGGCAGACGATGACATCACCCGCGAACTGGCAACCAACACGCGTTATTTCTGCCAGCCATTACACCGTCTGGCCTGACATCAACTGGCAGGCTGGTATTTACGATGTGGTGTTTAAAGTGAGTGATGGCAATAACGCAACGCGTTATGCAACCCGTTTTATGTTGACCCGCTCCGCACAAGGTGAGCTTACGGTGCAAAAACAAGAATAAACGAGCGAAGTTTTGCTCCGGTGGGCTGCTCCGGAGCCACTGAAATCATATTCAGGTATTCAAACGCAGCCGCTTTATGGAAAACGGCGCCGTTTGAGTGCACATAACTCCAGCAGGAATATGCTATGCGATTCACGATTATTACCAGTAAACCCGGTCATCAGCCGCCGCAAAGCCGCTGCGACTTTTATCCGCCTGGCGGCACTATCGGCCGCGGCACTGATAACAACCTGGTGCTGCCGGATAACGACCGCTCCATCTCTCGCTTACAGGCGATTGTTCATATCGCTGGTAATGGCGAGTGTCGCATTACCAATCGCGGCAATGTGACCCGCGTAGTGCTGAATGATATTCCCCTGGAACGTGGCCGTCAGGTCGAATTGCAGGATGGCGATATTCTGGGCATTGATGAATACCGTATCGAAGTTACCGAGCTGATTCAGGATACGCAGCCGGTAAGCCGTATGGCGGAGGAGATGTATCCGAAGCACGTTCAGCCGCAAGTGGCCAAACCTGCGCCCGCGCCGACACCGAAAAGCGTAGCGGAAAACGCCCCGGCGTCAGTGCCAACGGAAATCTGGGACAGCCTGATGCAGGAGTTCTCCATCTCCGACAGCATCTCCAGCAACCGGGCGAAAACGCCGGAAGCGCAAAATCTGAACCCTTTTGCCGCGCCGAAAGAGCCGGAACGTAACCCGGAAGATCCGCTCTCGCTGTTGAATAACAACGAGCCGCTGGTGACGCCGAAAACGCTCGCTTCCGATCAGCTGTTTAACGATGAACAGCTCTTTAAAAATGACAGCATCTTTAACGACGTCACGCCATCCGCACTGGTGCCCCCGGTTGATCGGGCTGCGCAAAAACCTGCGCCGGAAGCGGATGAACTGGATCCGCTGGCGCTGTTTGGCGGCGGCAGCACGTCGGCGGCACGCAGCGACGATCCGCTTGGGCTGTTAAGCGGCGCAGTGCCGCTGGCGCATGCGGATGAGATTGTTCCGGCGAAACCCGCCGAGCCAATCATCACCGATCCGCACAGCGTGACGCCGCCGCAACAGCCGCAGCCGATCATCACCGAACTGCGCGCGGAAGATCTCAGCGGCACGCCGCTGTTCGTCGATGATGAGCCGGAACCGGTGTCGGAGCCGCAGGATTATGCGGGTATCACGCTGCCGACGCCGCAAGCGGTACAGCGCAGCGCGGCGCAAACGCCGAAAGGGCGTCTGCGTATCGATCCGCTCCAGAGCAACAACGAAGTGCGCAGCGCGCCAGCCGCTGGCAATGGCGACAGCAGCGATGTGCTGAAAGGCGAGCTGCTGGACGCGTTACTGGAAGGTATGGGGCTTGGCGATATGCAGCCGGTGCCGCAGTTCGATAAAGAGAACATGCGTCAGCTCGGCCAGATGCTGAGCATGTTTTCCCAGGGCACCGTTGCGCTGCTCTCCTCGCGCTCGATTCTGAAACGCGGCGTTAAAGCCGATATGACGATGGTGCTGGATGACGCCAACAACCCGTTCAAGCTGCTGCCGTCGGGCAAAACCGTGCTGATGCAGATGTTTGGTACGCGGATGCCTGGCTTTATGCCGCCGAAAAAATCGGTGCGCGATGCGTTGATCGACTTACAGGCGCACCAGTTAGGTATGATTTCCGGGATCCGCGCGATTATCGCCGCGATGTTGCAGTCGTTTAACCCGGAACAACTGGAAGATGACGCTAAACGCGACGGCGCCACCGCGCGTCTCGGCGTACTCTCGAACCGTAAAGCCGCTCTGTGGGACTACTTTGTGCGCACCTACGCGCAAACGGCGGGTGAAATTGACGATGACTTCCATACCCTGTTTGGCGAAGCGTTCCTCCACGCTTATGACATGGAGGTTAACCAGTACAAAGACTCACAAAGCGGATCGGAAGAATGAATATCAGCACGGCCTCCATATCCCGCCAGGGCGAACGTGCCAGTAATCAGGACCAGACCGGGGAGAACATCGGCGAGCGTGCCGCCTGCTTTGTGGTATGTGACGGCATCGCCGGGTTACCCGGCGGCGACGTAGCGGCCGCACTGGCGCGTAATACCATCATCAGCCGGTTTGATGGCGATGAGCACCTGAATGCCCAGTACATTCGTCAGTACGTCAACGATGCTAACCGCGCTATCCGCGAGGAGCAGAAAGCGGTGCAGGATTATCACCGTATGGGCACGACCATGGTAAGCCTGTTTATCGACCGGGATTATCAGCTTGCCTACTGGGCACACGCGGGCGACAGCCGCCTGTATCTCTTTCGTCGCGGCTGGCTCTATCATGTCACCACCGATCACAGCCTGGTGCAGCAGATGAAAGATGCCGGGCATCAGACCGAAGGCATCAACGGCAACTTGCTCTACTTCGCGCTGGGTCTTGGCGAAGATGAACGCGAGCCAAGCTACAGCGATGTGGTGCCGATCGAAGATGGCGATGCCTTTTTGCTCTGTACCGATGGCTTCTGGCACGGTGTCAGTGAAGAGCAGATGCAACAGTCGCTGCATATGGTGAATACGCCGGATGAGTGGCTGACGCTGATGAATCAAATCCTGCTGAAAAACAGTGTCGGGGCGCAAACCCAGCAGGACAACTATAGCGCCGTAGCGGTGTGGATGGGCACACCTCAGGAGACGACGCTACTGCATACGCTCTCTGAAGCCGCCCAGTTTTTCCCTCTTCGTGATTGATACAGCTTACAAGGACTTTTATGAAACTTTGGCTACCGGGTTTGGCTCTGCTGGCGGTGTGTGGCAGCGTACAGGCAGAAAACTACCGCATCGTGCAGTCGCCTTCGCAAAAACTGGATGTCTGGATCGATAACATTGCGGATAACACGCCGAAAAGCTGGTGCAGCAAAACGTTGCCGCTGCGTATTGTTGCCAGCGGCGATAAAAAACCTGCCGTTCTGAACAACTTCTTACCGCGCCTTGGCGCGCTGCTGGAAAACCAGTGCGGTACGCTGACGCAGGTGCACTGGAAATTGACTGACCCGCAGGGCGCGACTCTGGCTGAAGGGACGGCCGATAAAGCGAAAGAGTGGGCGCCGGTCGTCACCTCAACGGGCGCAACCGCGGCCGCTTCAACGTCCACATCCGCCGCCCTGACGCCGCCAACCGAGCGTGCTGAAGATCTCTCCCCGGCCGCTAACCGTACGCCGTGGCAGGAATTTACCCTGCAGGACGGCTGCCATCTGCGCACCTTCTGGCAGGGCGATGCCAGCGCGCCAGCGCTGTTTATTCCGGCGAAAGAGGATGGCAAATGTGAGAAGGGCGGTTGGCTGAACGGGCGCAGCGAAGTGACGCAGATCAGCAACGGCAGCGAGAAAAAGATCACCATGACCTTTGTCCACGGTTTCCCGGTGAGCGGCCTGAGCGACAGCGTTGACGCCGATCGTCTGCTGATCACCACCGTTAACAACGAGCGTATGGTCGTCAGCGAAGGCAGCCTGGCGCAGAGCTGGATGATCCTGCCCTACGTCAACAGCCTCAACGGCTGGCAGGCGAACGGCACAGTGGCGGTGGAAATCTCCCGCGATGTCGCCAGCGATGCCACTCGTTTGCAGGCGCGCCTTGATGAAGTGCGCAAAGCCTGGACGCCGTGGTTTGAACCGGGTACGCACCTTAATATTCTGCTGATCGATTCGTTGCACCCGCAGCTGCGCGATCCGGCGGTCGGGACTTACAAGACCCTGAACTAAGGAGCGGCGATGAACACCTTGTTGCAACAACTGGCAGGCGAATCCCTGCAGGAGAGCCTTGCCCGGCTGGAAAGCCGCATCCGTACCCAGCCAGGCGATGCCGATCTGCGTGCGGCTTTTGCCCAGCTTCTCTGCCTTGACGGTAACTGGCCGCGCGCGCTGGCGCAACTGAAAAGCTGGCAGGCGCTGAAACCGCAGGCGCAACCGACGGTGACGCTGCTGGAGCAGGCGATCAACGGTGAACGCCAGCGTGCCGACGTGATGGCTGGTCGCGCCCGTCCGGTAGCGCCAGATCGGCAGTGGCCGTGGCTGGCAGCGATGGTCAGCGCGCTGGACCCGGAATCCACCGAACCTGCCGCGCACCGTGAAGCCGCACTGGAGAACGCCGAGGCGAACCCCGGCCAGCTGACAACTCAGGATGGCGAAACGCACACTTTCGACTGGCTGATGGACGGTGATTGCCGCTTTGGTCCGGTCTGCGAAGCGATCGTCAATGGCCGCTATTTCTGGCTGCCGTTCAGCGCGATTGCCTCTATGCAGTTTCAGCCGCCGGCCAGCGTCACCGACCTGGTGTGGCGCCATACGCTGGTGCGTTTGCAGGATGGCAGCGAACAGGTGTGCCAGATCCCGGCGCGTTATCCGCTGGATAGCGAAGCCGAAGACCGCTTTAAACTTGCCCGCGTCACCGAGTGGCAGGCGTTACCGGGCGATGCGCCACACTTCCTGGGCCACGGGCAAAAAGTCTGGCTCAACGACAGCGCCGAGTTCTCGCTGCTCGATCTGGTCACGCTGAGTTTCGATACGGCCGTTGCAGATGAGTAATTCCGCCCACGATGAAGAGAGCGATCTGCTGCGCAGCGGCTGGCGCTCGCGACGCGGCAAAGAGACCGTCGGCGCACGCGACAAAATGCAGCCGTCGCTACTCGATCGCCTTACCGATGACGCGCCGGACAAAGTTCAGGAGCCGCTGAACAGTAATCTGGTCTCCCATGCCACGCTGCGACGCCACGTACTGCGTGATTTGCAGTGGTTGTTCAACACCATCAACAACGAAGCGCAGCAGGATCTGAGCGGCTTTGACGAAGTGCGCCGCTCGGTCGTCAATTTTGGCGTGTCGCCGCTGGCGGGCAAGCGGATGTCGGACATCGAATGGCAGGATATCCAGCGCAAGCTGACCAACGCGATTTTGCATTTTGAACCGCGCATTTTGCCGCAGGGCTTACAGGTTCGCTGCATTTCCGATACCCAGTCGCTGGATCTGCACAACGTGTTGTCGATTGAGATCAAAGGGCGTTTGTGGTGTGTGCCGTATCCGCTGGAGTTTCTGTTCCGCACGGATGTGGATCTGGAAAACGGGCATTTCGAGCTGAAAGACGCGGGGTAATCATGGACAGCAAATTACTGGAGTACTACAACCGCGAACTGGCCTGGCTGCGCGAAATGGGCCAGGAGTTTGCCGGGCGCTATCCGAAAGTGGCCGGACGCCTCGGTATGCGCGGCATGGACGTTGCCGATCCGTATGTCGAACGCCTGATGGAGGGCTTTGCCTTCCTGACCTCCCGCGTACAACTGAAAATGGACGCCGAATTTCCCCGCTTCTCCCAGCGTCTGCTGGAGATGGTGGCACCCAACTATCTCGCGCCGACGCCGTCGATGGCGATTGCGGAGCTGACGCCGGACAGCGCGAAAGGGGATCTGAGCAATGGCTTTGTGGTGCCGCGCGGTACCATGATGGACAGCCAGGTGATGAAGAAGAATGGCGTTACCTGTAGCTATACCACCGCGCATGATGTCACGCTGTTACCGCTGAAAATCAGCCAGGTGGAACTGGGCGGCGTACCTGCCGATCTGCCGCTGGCGAAAGTTGGCCTGAGCCAGCGCGGGGCGCAAAGCGCGCTGCGTATTCGTGTGAGCTGCGATGGCCCGGTCAACCTCGGCCATCTCGATTTCGATCGCCTGGAACTGTTCCTCAGCGGCCCGGATATGCAGGCGCTGAAACTGCTGGAACTGCTGATGGGCCACCAGGTGGGCATTGTTTGCCAGTCCAACAGCGCCGGTGCGCCGTTGCAGGTGCTGGCCGATGACGCATTGCAGCAGGAAGGTTTTGCCGCCAGCCAGTCGTTGCTGCCGGACGATCTGCGCAACTTCGATGGTTACCGTCTGTTGCAGGAGTATTTCGCCTTCCCGCAACGCTTCCTGTTTATCAGCCTTCAGGGGCTGCGTTCAATGGTGGCGCAAAGCGGCGATGCCACCTCGTTCGATATCATCATTCTGCTGGATAAAGCCGATGGGCAACTGGAGCGGGTAGTGGATAAAAACCACCTTGCGCTGCACTGCACGCCGGTGATTAACCTGTTCCCGAAAGTGGCCGAAAGGCAAAAGTTGAGCGAAAACCAGCACGAATACCACCTGGTGGTGGATAACATTCGCCCGCTCGATTACGAAATCTACGCGGTGCGCAAAATCCACGCCAGCGTCGATGGTCAGCGCGATGAGCAGACGTTTCGCCCGTTCTGGAGTAGCTGGAGCCAGGATGAAGGCAACTACGGCGCTTACTTCTCCGTGCGCCGCGAGCAGCGTGCGTTATCGGAACATGCGCAGCGCTACGGTACCCGTACCGGTTATATCGGTTCCGAAGTGTTTGCCTCGCTGGTCGATGAGCAGCATGCGCCGTGGCGCGAAGATTTACGCTATATCACCGCTGAAGTGCTGTGTACCAGCCGCGACTTACCGCTGATGTTGCAGCAGGATATGGGGCAGTTCGTGATGCCGGATTCGCTGCCGGTGAAATCCCTGCACCTGCGTAAAGGCCCGACGCCGCCGCGCCCGGCGCTGGCGGAGGGGCTAAGTACCTGGCGGTTGATCAGCCAGTTGCAGATGAACTATCTCAGCCTGATGGACGGTGATGATGGTGAAGGCGCGGCCGCGTTGCGTCAGCTTCTGGGCCTGTACACGCGACTGGCGGAAGCGCCGGTAGCGCGCCAGATCGACGGCGTGCGCCACTGCGTGCTGGAGCCAGTGCATCGCCGCGTGCCGGAGCCGGGGCCGATTGTGTTTGCTCGCGGTATTGGCATTACGCTGACGGTCGATGAGCAGGCGTTTTCCGGCTTCAGCCCGTGGCTGTTCGGCAGCGTGCTGGAGCGCGTTTTCGCCCGGCTGGTGGGTATGAACAGCTTTACCGAGTTCACCCTGAAAAGCCAGCAGCGCGGTGAAATCGGCTACTGGCCGCCGCGCATGGGCAAGAGGGCGCTGATATGAGCGAAGCCCTGACCAGCGCGCCGCAGATTGTCCGCGCCAGTTCGCTGCCGGAGACATTCTGGCAGAACGTGATGGCCACGCCGTGGCGCTACGATCTGTTCAGCCTGCTGCGGCGTATTGACGCCCGTGGCGGGGAACGTTACCCGCTCGGGCGCGCGCCGCTGCCGCGTTTTGAATCGGTGCGCATCGGGCAAAAACCGTCGCTGGGCTTTGCGCCGTCGACCCTTGCCGACGTGCGTAAGCGCGACGGTTCGCCGCTGTACGATATCTCCATTCTCAGCTTCGGGCTGTTCGGCCCGAACGGTCCGCTGCCGATCCATCTGACGGAATATGCCCGCGAACGCATCGATCACCACCAGGACGATAGCCTCAGCGCCTTTGCCGATCTGTTTCACCACCGGCTGTCGCTACTGTTTTATCGCGCATGGGCCGATGCGCAGCCGACGGTATCGCTCGACCGGGGCGACAACAAACGCTTTGAACAGTACATCGCCTCGCTAATCGGCATGGGCCTACCGGGGCAACTGGAAAAAGGCAGCCTCAGCCCGCATGCGCGTTTTGCGCTGGCCGGGCATCTGACGCGCAATGGACGCGATCCAGAAGGGCTGGAGAAGATCCTGCGCTGCTATTTCAATGTGCCGGTGTCCATTGTCGAAAACGTGCCGCAGTGGATGCCACTAAGCGAACGTGAACGTGCGCGTTTGCAGGGCGGTCGCCATGCGCCACGCCTTGGGCAGTCGGCCTTTTTGGGTAAAGCCGTGCGCGATGTGAGCCATAAGTTTCGCATCGAAATTGGCCCGCTGTCCGCCGATAGTTACCGGCGTTTCTTGCCCGGCGAAAAAGCCGTGACCGAGATGCGCGACTGGGTGCGCCAGTATCTTGGCATCGAATATGAGTGGGCGCTGCGCGTGATCCTGCGCCATGAAGATGTCGCTGGCGCCACGCTTGGCGGCACGGGTCGTCTTGGTTACAGCGCCTGGCTTGGCGCTCAGCCGCAGCCGCAGCCGCGCGGAGATTTGGTATTCAGCCCGGAAGGATAACCTTTCGTCTTATTCATCTGACGTGACAACTAACGGAATTTACAATGTCGGAAATTAGCCGCGCCGTCCTGTTCGGCAAACTCGATACGCTGTTATTTACCTCGCTGGAAAGCGCCACTGCGTTTTGCAAACTGCGTGGCAACCCCTACGTCGAGCTGGTTCACTGGCTGCACCAACTGATGCAACAGTCAGAGGGCGACCTGCAACAGGTGATCCGCCACTTTTCGCTGAATGAAGAGGCGCTGACGCGGGATATCGTCGCCGCGCTCGATAAACTGCCGCGCGGTGCAAGTTCAGTCTCCGATCTCTCGGAACATATCGATACCGCCGTTGAGCGGGCGTGGGTTTACGGTTCGCTGAAATTTGGCGTCACGCGCATTCGCGGCGGCCATCTGCTGGCGGGGATCCTGAAAACCTGGAGCCTGGCGACCGTGCTGAAAGGCATTTCGTCACAGTTTGAGCGGGTGAGTGCCGATGCGCTGCTCGACAACTTCGAGGCGATTTTCGCCAACAGTAAAGAGACGCAGCAGACGGCAACCGCCGTTGGCGATACCGCCGCCGCGCCGCAACAGCAGGGCACGCTGGCGCAATACGGACAGGATCTGACGGCCAGAGCGCGCGACGGCAAAATCGATCCGGTGGTGGGCCGCGACGAAGAGATCCGCCAGATGGTCGATATTTTGATGCGTCGCCGCCAGAACAACCCACTGTTAACCGGCGAAGCCGGGGTCGGAAAAACGGCGGTAGTGGAAGGGTTAGCGCTGCGCATTGCCGCAGGCGATGTGCCGGAACCGCTGGCGAACGTGCAACTGTGGTTGCTGGATATTGGCATGTTGCAGGCGGGCGCGGGCATGAAAGGCGAGTTCGAAGCGCGGCTGCAAGCGCTGATCAACGAAGTGCAATCCAGCCCGACGCCGATCATTCTGTTTATCGACGAAATTCACACCCTGATTGGCGCTGGCGGCCAGCAGGGCACTGGCGATGCCGCCAACCTGCTGAAACCGGCGCTGGCGCGCGGACAGTTGCGCACCATCGGCGCGACCACCTGGGCGGAATATAAGAAATACATTGAGAAAGATCCGGCATTAACCCGTCGCTTCCAGACCGTGCAGGTTGCCGAGCCGGATGAAGAGAAAGCGGTATTAATGCTGCGCAGCACGGTTTCCGCGCTGGAGAAGCACCATCGCGTGTTGCTGCTTGATGAAGCGGTTGTCGCCGCCGTGAAGCTCTCTCACCGCTACATTCCGGCGCGTCAATTGCCGGATAAAGCCGTGGCGCTGCTTGATACGGCCTGCGCTCGCGTCGCCGTCAGCCAGAGTGCGCCGCCGCCGCAACTGGAGGATTGCCTGCACCGCATTGCTGCGCTGGAGGTGGAGATTGAGATTGCCAACCGCGAAGCGAAAATGGCGGCTGGCGACAGCGGGCGGGTAGAGAAATTAACCGCCGCGCGTCAACAGCAGGAACAACTGCGCAATGAGCTGACGCAGCGTTGGCAGCAGGAGCAGGCGCTGGTTGATGCCATCATTGCGCTGCGCGCACAGTTGCATACCGCAGCGGAAGAGGAACTGACCGCTTTACGTGATTCGCTGGCGCAGCAGCAACAGGCGCTTAAAACATTGCAGGGCGACGCGCCGCTGCTGTTCACTTCGGTTGATGCCAACGTGGTAGCCGCGGTGGTCTCCGACTGGACCGGCATTCCGCTGGGACGGATGGTGAAAAATGAAATCGATGCGGTGCTGAAACTGGCGGATACGCTGAATGAACGCGTGATCGGCCAGCGCCACGGTCTGGAGTTGATCGCCAAACGCGTGCGCACCTCGCGCGCCCGCCTCGACGATCCGAACAAACCGGTCGGCGTGTTTATGCTCTGCGGTCCTTCCGGCGTAGGCAAAACCGAAACTGCGCTGGCGCTGGCGGAATCGCTGTATGGCGGCGAGCAGAACGTTATCACCATCAATATGAGCGAGTTCCAGGAAGCGCATACCGTCTCGACGCTGAAAGGCGCACCTCCGGGCTACGTCGGTTATGGCGAAGGCGGCGTGTTAACCGAAGCCGTGCGCCGTCGCCCTTACAGCGTGGTACTGCTGGATGAGATCGAAAAAGCGCATCCGGACGTGCATGAAATCTTCTTCCAGGTGTTTGATAAAGGCTGGATGGAAGATGGCGAAGGCCGCCATATCGATTTTCGCAATACCATCATCATTCTGACCTCGAATGTTGGCACCGAGTTGATTACCGGCATGTGCGCCGATCCGGAACTGATGCCGGAACCGGACGCGCTGCGTGATGCACTGCGTCCGCCGCTGCTGCAGGTTTTCCCGCCCGCGTTGCTTGGGCGATTGCTGGTGGTGCCTTATTTCCCGCTCAGCGACGAGATGCTGGCGCAGATTGTGCGTTTGCAGCTTAAGCGTATTCAGCGCCGTCTGGAGGAGAACCACGGTATTGTCTCGGAAATCGATGACAGCGTGGTCGGGCAGATTGTGGCACGCTGTACCGAAGTTGAATCAGGCGGCCGTATGGTGGACGCCATCCTTACGAACACTCTGCTGCCAATGATGAGCCAGCTATTACTCGACGCCAGTGCGCGGGACGAGCAATATAAGCGCTTACGTGTCACGCTCGAGCAGGGTGAGTTTCACTGTCAGTTTGCGGCGTAAAGCCATTATCAAGAGAGTTTTCCACTATGACGGATCACGATAACAACCGGAGTGTACCGAATGCACTGCCGCCAGGATATCGCTTCAACGAGTTCGAAATTAAAGAAGTGATTGGCGGTGGTGGTTTTGGCATCGTCTATCGCGCCTGGGATCATCAGCTTGAACGTACCATCGCGATTAAAGAGTTTATGCCCTCTTCACTGGCTGTACGCAACGACGACATGACGCTGGTGCTGCGCAGCGAGCGTTTTAGCAAAGCTTTTACCGCCGGGCTTAACAGTTTTATCCAGGAAGCACGTCTGCTGGCACGTTTTAACCACCCGAACCTGCTGCACGTGCTGCGTTTTTGGGTGCAGAACGATACCGCTTATATGGGCACGGTGTTCTACAGCGGCACCACGCTTTCCCGCCTGCGCGAGAAAAACCCAACGCTGATTAACGAAGCCTGGATCCGCCGCATGCTGCCGATGCTGCTGGGTGCCATCAAAACCATCCATGACGAAGGGTATCTGCATCGCGATATCTCGCTGGATAACATTCAGATCCAGGATAACGGTTTGCCGGTGCTGCTCGATTTCGGCTCCGCGCGTCGCAGTATTGGTTCTGTTTCGGACGAAACGGAAACCATGCTGCGTCCGGGCTATGCGCCGATCGAACAATACACCGACGACAACGAAAGCGAGCAGGGGCCGTGGACTGATATTTACGCCCTTGGTGCGGTGCTGCATACGCTGATTATCGGCTCGCCGCCGCCGGTCAGCGTGGTGCGCAGCATTCAGGACACCTATATGCCGCTGGTACAGCGCAACCTGCCGGGGTACACCCCTTCGCTGTTGCAGGCGGTGGATCGCGCGCTGGCGTTGAAGATGGAAGATCGTCCGCAGACTGTGGATGAATTCGCTGCGCTGATTGAGATGCCGGTTGCCGGACTTGGCGATGTGATGAGCGTTAAACAGCCGGGCACCATGCTGGTACCGGTTGAAGAGGCAGACGAAAAACCGGCGGCACCGGGCTGGCAACGCTACAAATTGCCAGGCCTGGTGGCGGCAGGTGTGATTGTCGGGATAATCGCCGGGGCAATGTTGTTTGGCGGCAGTTCAGCGCCGGAAGACGCGGCGCAGACCGCCAGCGTGACGCCGGAAGAACAACCCGCACAGCCGGTACAGCAGCCTGCGCGGGAAGCACCTGCTGTGCAGACGCCGCCAGCGCAGACCGCAGCGCAAAGCGCCGAGCCGGTGGTCAGCCAGACGCCTGTCGCGCAACTTTTTGTGCGCATGAAAGAGGGCGAAAAACTGAGCCTTAATGGTGAAGCGCAGTCGGTTTCTCCGGCGACCAATGGTTTTGCCTCACTGAAACTGCAACCCGGTCGTTACGAAGTGCTCCTGCAGGGGAATGGTCAGAGCCGCAGTCAGACCATTACTATTGCTAAACCGGGTACCTGGTTAATTAATCCACAACCTTAACCAACACTATTTCGCCGGGTAATATTGTGCCCGGCAAAACGCGGGGAGAATTATCTCCCCCACATCTCTCTCGCATTACAAATAATGTGATGTCGTCCTGTTTCGATCGTTACGGTTGTATTGCCCGACATATTAAAAAAGACAGAGCCATGAATTTATTAACACACAGCAACAACGGTGACAGTGAATTTACGTTTGTCGTGTCTCGATCCAGTGCTCAACCCGATGATAAAGTTCATACCGTCGCCGCAAAAAAAGCACGTGAGTTGGAAATAACCCTCACAGATTTTCATCTTGAATCTTCACAAATGCTGGAAGTGGACGGTTATCCCGCCGTCGAACTTTTTTATCAATTCAAAAATGATAACCGCGTTATTTATCAGCGCCAGACGTTAATTTTACTGGATGATGCGGTTTCCGGGAAAAAGATGGTCAGCTATGTAGGCACCTGTCCAGGTGAATTCAGTGAATATCATCAAAAACAATACCAGGAAATTATCCAGAGCATTAAATTTCATCGCGCAAAATAAAACATATCAGTGATGCAGTTATTATTGCTGAGATAAACTTAATTACGGATGCAACGTTATGGTGAACAGAATATCGGTCAGGCTGCCCGTGGAGGGGCTGCTTTTCTGGAAACTCTCCGGGCGCGAGGCGCTGTCGGAGCCGTTTACGCTGGCGCTGACGGTCCTGGGGACGGATGCGCGTATCGACCGCAGCAAATTGCTGGGCCAGCCGGTGACGGTGACGGTCCCGACGCAGACGGGCACGCGTTACTTCAACGGGAAAGTGACCCGTGTGGCGGTGAGCGCGACGGAGCTGTCGGGCACGCGCTACGCGGTGTACCAGCTTACCGTCGAGCCGGATGTGTGGCCGATGAAGCGCGACCGTAACCTGCGCATCTTCCAGGGGCAGACGGTGCCGCAGATTGTGAAAACGCTGCTCGGTGAATACCAGGTCAGTCTGGAAGACCGGCTGACCGGCAGCTACCGCGTCTGGGATTACTGCGTGCAGTACCAGGAGAGCAGCTTCGACTTCATCAGCCGGCTGATGGAGCTGGAAGGGATTGCCTACCACTTCAGGCATGAGGCCGACAGACACACGCTGGTGCTGACCGACGACGCCTCCGGATTTAACCCCTTCCCCGGTTACGAAACCATTCCGTATCACCAGACGCCGTCCGGCGGCAGCACGGATGAAGAGGGCATCAGCCAGTGGGCGCTGGAAGACAGCGTCACGCCGGGCATCTACAGCCTCGACGACTATGATTTCCGCAAGCCTAACGCATGGCTGTTCCAGGCGAGGCAGAACCCTTCGTCGCCGCAGCCGGGGAGCATTGACGTGTATGACTGGCCGGGGCGTTTTGTCGAGCACGGCCACGGCGAGTTTTACGCGCGCATCCGCCAGGAGCGCTGGCAGGTGGAGCACCAGCAGATACAGGGCACGGCCACGGCAGTGGGCGTGGCGCCGGGCAGCACCTTCTCGCTGTATAACGCGCCGTTTTTCAGCGATAACGGCGACTACCTGACCACCGCCGCGACCTACTTTTTTGAAGAGAACCGCTACGCCAGCGGCAGCGACGGGGAAACGGAGCACCGCACCGACTTTACGGTCATTCCGTCGTCGGTGGTGTACCGGCCGGCGGCGGTGACGGCGTGGCCGCGCACCTACGGCCCGCAGACGGCGAAAGTGGTCGGCCCGCAGGGGGAGAGCATCTGGACGGACAAATATGGCCGGGTGAAGGTGAAGTTCCACTGGGACCGTCTGGCAAAAGGGGATGACACCAGCTCCTGCTGGGTGCGCGTCTCCAGCGCCTGGGCGGGCCAGGGTTTTGGCGGGGTACAAATCCCGCGCGTCGGCGACGAAGTGGTGATCGACTTCATCAACGGCGATCCGGACCGGCCAATCATCACCGGTCGCGTCTACAACGAGGCCAGCATGCCGCCGTGGGCGTTGCCCGCCGCCGCCACGCAAATGGGCTTCCTCAGCCGCTCGAAAGATGGCTCAGTTGATAATGCCAACGCCCTGCGCTTTGAGGATAAAGCGGGGGAGGAGCAGGTGTGGCTGCATGCCGAGCGTAACCTCGATGTGGATGTTGAGAACGACGAAAGCCACACCATCGAAAAGAATCACACACATTTTGTTGGGGAAAACGAAACGCTGCGAGTGGTGAAAAACCAAAATACTGGCGTCAAAGTCAATACGGTGAATTTAACTGGCAACGATCGTCAGGATAAAGCGTGCAATACCTTTATTCTCTCAGCCGGGAACACGTTGCGTCTGGAGTGTGGGGAGAGTGCGATTGAATTATCCAGTGATGGAAGCATCAATATCGTTGGTAATGATTTCAATTTCACGGCGAAAAAAAGTGCGCAAATTAATACCACTGGGGGAGAACTTCATTTAAATCCTGACGGCGGTTCAGCTGCGATAGTCGCACCCGGCTCAGGACATCAGGCGGCCATTCAGCAAGAAGTCGAAAGTTTTTTTGTTATCAACAGCAATAAATAAAGGGATACGTAAATGGCTGATTATATTCTCCAGGAAGCAACGCTGGCGCTTCCGGATGTGTTTAAAGATCGTACCATGAATTTATTTACGCTGAATGATAATGGTGCAAGTGAGTTTACTTTCGTTGTATCCCGGGCCAGTGCCAAAAAAGACGAAAATATTCAGGCGGTGGCTGCGAGAATCTTGCGTGAGATGGAAATTACTGTTCCGCAGTTTCAGCTTCACTTGTCCCGACCTGTTACTATTGACGGTGAACCTGCGATTGAACTTTATTATCAGTTCAAAAGCGATGGCGCGCTTATTTTTCAGCGCCAGACAGTGGTCTTATTAAATGAACAGCCAACCGGGAAAAAAATTGTTTGTTACATTGGTACTTGCCCTGATGAATTCAGTGATTATTACCAGCGGCAATACCAGGAGATTATTCAGAGCATTAAATTTCATCGCGAGCGTGAAACAGAACCTGAGCAGATGCTACAGGCTGATGATCAACGGATATTCTTTGCGCTTGATACTGAGACAAAGCATCTAAGCGCCTTTGAGGGTATACAGGCACTTTACCAGCACTTGCCTTTGCAACGAGCACGTGAAGGTGCGTTTTTGCTCTACGCGCAGGATGGGCAAGCACTGAAGATCGCTCCCGTACCCGGAAGCCAGCCAGTACGCTATGCGCTGTGGACGCTTCCTGAGGCCGGTGGGCACAACCTTGGGCAGCAATTGTCTATTTGTCGTACATTCGCTGGTGTTGCTGGACTGGATTCTGCGGAGGATGTTCGGCGTTTCCTTGCGCATGGCAGAGATGGCGTGAATCATGGCTGAGTATCAAGCCGCGCGCGTTGATGATCCCATTGCTCATACAGCGTCGAAAGGCTGGATGATCGCTGGCCTTATCGGTGGTGCTTTGTTGGGCGCGGCTGCCGTAGCGGTAACCGGTGGTGCGGCACTGGTGGCGGTCTCCGCTGTAGCTGCCAGTGCTTGCGCGGGCGGCGGTTTGGGGGAAGTTTTAGGCAGTATGTCGTGGGCGCCCAGACATGTGACCGGAATGCTGAGGGAGGGGTCTCCTGATGTCTTTATCAATAGTCGTAAGGCAATCCGCGCGCACCTCTCTCTCGGTGAGTGCGATGAGCACAGCGGTAGCCCACAGCGAGTCGCTGAAGGTTCTATAAAGGTATACATCAACAACTATCCTGCTGCGCGGATTAGCGATCGCCTGACTTGCAGTGCAGAGATCTTCCAGGGATCTTCCAATGTTTTTATTGGGGGCGCGAAGGTTCAGACAGATGAAATCAGTCCGGAGATCCCAGAGTGGGTTAACTGGGTGATGTTAGGTGTTGGAGCTGGTGCTCTGGCGGTAGTTGCCGGACCGGTAATTGCGTTGTTAAGTACCGCAGGGGGAATGGCGGGAGGAACGCTCGGCAACTATATTGGCGGTAAAATCTTTGGTGAGGGTAGTGACGGCCAGAAATGGAGCATGCTGGCTGGTGGGCTCATTGGCGGTGGCCTGGGGGCTAAAGGTGGAGCGAAGTATAACGCCTGGCGGACTGGGAAGGTTATCGCAGAGCCTGCCGTGGTTAAATCTGTCGCTACTCCCAGACCATTGATGAGTCTGAAAGAGGCGGTTGGTGAAGCAAGAGCAAGTAAATGGATTGCCCGAGGTCGGGAATTGATTGACAATAAAGCTCCGCACTTGTCCAAATTATTAACGGATGATCAGGTCGGTGCACTTCATGGTTACACCACAGATCCTGGTTATAAAATGATCAACCCTGCTCTGCGTGGGACAAAACCGCTAACACCGGAACTTGAAGCATTTGCCCAACATATCAATGAAGGTCTGGATAACCTTCCGGCTCATACCGGGACGACATTTCGTGGTATGAATAGTTTGCCTGATGAAGTCCTTAGTCAATATACGCCAGGCAATAGCGTTTCTGACCGCGCGTTTGTGAGTAGCGACGTCAACAAAGCCTTTGATGGGCCAATTCAAATGAAAATGGAAGGATATTCAGGCAGAAAAATTGATTTCTTGTCTGAATTTAATGCAACAGAAACTGAAGTACTGTTTAAAAGTGATACGCAGTTTGAAGTAATTAGTCGTACAAATGAAGCAGGTATAACCAAAATTCACTTGAAGGAACTCTAATGATCGATTTACATGCCGACGATCTTGCAATCAGTAATTATGCCGATCGGTATTATGATTATCTGCCTCCTAACATTAGAAAACGGTTGTCTGAGGCGACCGATCCATCAGCGGTTAAATACGAGGCCTGGGACGAAGCGCTTCCGCTTGTGATTTCGCGCGAAACTGCGCGGGATAAAGCGATTGGCGCAATGGTCGGGTTGGCGGTCGGCGATGCTGTGGGGACAACGCTTGAATTTCAGCCCCGGGATCGTTATACGGTACACGATATGGTGGGAGGGGGAGCCTTCAGGCTTAAGGCTGGTGAGTGGACCGATGATACGTCAATGGCATTGTGCTTGGCTGAAACCTATCTACAACGGAATAAATTAGAGGTAAATGATTTCCGCGATCGGCTGGTACGCTGGTATAAGCAGGGTGAAAACAGCAGCAATGGTATCTGTTTCGATATCGGCAATACAACCCGTTTTGCACTGGAACAATACCTTCAGCACGGTCCGATGTGGATGGGGAATACAGAAAAAAATACCGCCGGTAACGCGGCGCTGATACGTGAAGCGCCAGTAGCCATATTTCGTCGAAAAACACTACGTGGAATATGGTTTGACTCGCAGGCGCAGAGTCAGGCGACGCATGGAGCGTCTGAATCCCTTTCATCTTGTTTTTTCCTTGGATTGATATTGCATTATTTAATCAATGGATATGACAAGGAAAAAACATTTTCACCGCATATCGTACCGCTGTCTTCACGGGTATTGATTATTAATGCTGGTGAGTACAAACAAAAAACGCGCGATCAGATTCGTTCCAGTGCATATGTTATTGATACCCTCGAAGCCGCTCTCTGGGCCGTGTGGAATACGAATAATTTCCGCGATGCGGTATTATTAGCCGCAAACCTGGGTGACGATGCCGATAGCGTTGCTGCTACAGCAGGGCAGATCGCCGGAGCGTTATATGGCCACGCTGGCATTCCGCAAGACTGGAAAGACAAACTGGTGCAACATGGACGCATTGCACATATGGCGGCTGAATTATTTGACCGCGCACCCGATGAGAATTTTCTTTAACCGGAATGAAATCAAATTGCCTTGCTGAAAATAATGTCAGGATTAAGAAAAATGTACCACTTAATCCGTCAGGAGGGCGAAGTGCTACTGCTTAAATTCCTTAGCAAAACGTTCAAAAATCTCTCCGATATCGATGCGTTAATGAAAATAACCAAGGGAAATGAATATATCATCCCGATGAAAAGCATCATCCAACACTACCGTAAAAGAGAGAGAAATTCGTTATCTAAGGAATATATTGACGACTTGTCGGCTCTAATTTTCTTTTACGGGTCTTTAGGATTGACTGATGTCCTCCGCTGATTCAGGAACAGACGAGATTTTTTATGCTGCCGGGTGCGACATCGTCTCTACTCCGTTGTCGCCAGCACTCTGTTTACCGTATGCCCCCGTGCCGTGTCGACTGGCTATCGAGCTGTTAAATGACTGAATTAACTGCCTTAGATTATGTAGAAAAAGCTTTAAGATTAGCGGTTAAAAGATATAAATCGATTAAAAGTAATCCAGCCGCTGGTGCGCTTGAGCCTATGTACAATTCAATTGTTGCTCAGCTTGAATATTTGAGGGATGTTGTCAATGGAACGCAAAAAGAAAAAAGTAAGTTACGCGATCTGACGTTTGGTATCTATGCGGTTAAAGAGTTTGAAACATCTGATGAAATTTTCTTTGAACGCTTAACTGATGCTTTTTATATTGCCGCGAAAATACGCAAGGGATTAAAGATACAATTGCCACATCAGGTTGATAAGAATTTTTTTGAAAAACAAAAGAAACTTTCCAGCTTATATCCAGATGATTTTTCTGTGTAGGTTTCCATAATAAAAAAATAGTGTATGTCTGTAATAAACACAGGCTGTGTTGCATGTTATTAACCCTGCGGCGATAACCTTTTTCTGCTTTTTATCTGCATAACATCTCAATTTCCTTATCTTTGTTTCTATTGTTGAGATGATTTCGCTCACTCGTGGAGATCACGATCTTAGCGTAAAAACTTTTTGATTTTTATCATCTACATCCCCACAGTATGCAAATGGCGGGCTTGTGGTATCGGGCTTTGATCGCTACCCGGAGGGAAGTTGCCGAATGGAGGCTACGAAGCTGTTATCTCTATGAGTGCCAGAAAAAAGTGGTGGCTATCAGGTGCATAGCTTGAAAATGGGGGTATATGATTGAAGCTAAAATTATTTACTCGCAACGCGGGAATTTTGTTCTTATGAGGTCCGCTAAAGGTTGGATTATTTCAGTACTGATCTCTAGCTTTTATCCCAATTCGCATTTTGATGTTAGTAAAGACTTTTTATTAACAGATGATGAAGTTACTCATAAAGAGGATGTCGAATATTTAAAGAAACTTGCTGAGAACATCAGGAAAGACTGGGGCTCATTTTCGAACCGGGAAGTTTCGGATGTTAAAATAGTACGTTAAACATTTCAGATAAATAATAATTGTCGAGGTCATATCCATAAAAGCAGTCGGTCGGGGCGATGATGAATTATAAAGTGTAATCTTTCAGTCTCTGGCGTTGGTATATTTCTTTTTATTTATACTATCTTTTTTTATAAAAAACTGGTTTATATGCCGGTTTTTCATGCCTGGATGTAAATCAGATCTCGCGAGCGGGTGATATTCACCGATTGTTGATATGCGGAGCAAAGCCCTGGGCCGATCTCCTAAAAAAACACCCGGCGGGTTTCCCGGCCGGGTGTTTTCACATCTTAACGCTGGCTACAGCCTGCGCACTGTTTGTTCTGGATCTGCTGGAAGAAATCGTTACCTTTGTCATCCACCAGAATAAACGCCGGGAAGTTCTCCACTTCAATCTTCCAGATCGCTTCCATACCCAGTTCCGGGTAAGCCACGCATTCGAGGCTCTTAATGCTCTGCTGCGCCAGTACTGCAGCCGGGCCGCCAATACTTCCCAGATAGAAACCGCCGTGTTTGGCACAGGCATCGGTCACTTGCTGGCTGCGGTTGCCTTTCGCCAGCATGATCATGCTCGCGCCGTGGGATTGCAGCAGATCCACGTAGGAATCCATGCGCCCTGCGGTGGTTGGGCCGAGGGAACCGGAAGCATAACCTTCAGGCGTTTTTGCCGGGCCTGCATAATAGATCGGGTGATCTTTCACGTACTGCGGCAGCTCTTCACCGTTGTCGATCAGCTCTTTCAGTTTTGCATGGGCAATGTCACGCGCCACGATGATGGTGCCGTTCAGCGACAGACGAGTCGATACCGGGAACGCAGAAAGCTGCGCCAGGATATCTTTCATCGGCTGGTTCAGATTGATTTTCGCCACATTGCCTTCGCCCTGTTGGCGCAGCGCTTCCGGAATGTACTGCCCCGGATTGTGCTCCATTTTCTCAATCCAGATACCTTCGCGGTTGATCTTCGCTTTGATATTACGATCGGCGGAGCAGGAGACACCCATGCCGATCGGGCAGGATGCGCCGTGACGCGGCAGACGGATCACGCGGATGTCGTGGGCGAAGTATTTACCGCCAAACTGTGCGCCGAGACCGAGGTTCTGCGCTTCCTGCATCAGTTCCTGTTCCAGTTGCACATCGCGGAACGCCTGGCCGTGCTCGTTACCTTCGGTCGGCAGACCATCATAGTAACGGGTCGATGCCAGCTTCACGGTTTTCAGCGTGGATTCAGCGGACGTGCCGCCAATAACAAACGCAATGCGGTACGGCGGGCAGGCTGCCGTGCCGAGAGAGCGCATCTTCTCAACCAGGTAGTTTTTCAGTTTCGCCGGGGTGATCAGCGCCTTAGTTTCCTGGTAGAGATAGGTTTTGTTCGCTGAGCCGCCGCCTTTGGCGATGCAAAGGAACTTATACTCATCGCCATCCACGCTGTAGAGATCAATCTGTGCCGGCAGGTTGGTGCCGGTATTCACTTCTTTGTACATATCCAGCGGCGCGTTCTGTGAATAGCGCAGGTTATCTTCAGTGTAAGTGTTATACACACCGCGAGCCAGCGCCGCTTCATCGCCGCCTCCGGTCCATACGCGCTGGCCTTTTTTACCCATAATGATGGCCGTGCCGGTGTCCTGGCAGGTCGGCAGCACGCCCTTGGCGGCGATTTCGGAGTTACGCAGGAACTGCAACGCGACGTATTTGTCGTTTTCGCTCGCTTCCGGGTCAGTCAGAATGGCCGCAACCTGTTTCTGGTGGGAAGTGCGCAGCAGGAAAGAGGCATCGTGGAAAGCCTGTTGCGCCAGCAGCGTCAACGCTTCGGGTTCCACTTTTAAGACTTCCTGGCCGTCAAAGTCGGCGACAGAAACGTGCTCACGGCTCAGCAGGTAATATTCCGTATTGTCTTTCGCCAGCGGGAACGGATCCTGATATACAAAAGGTTTGTTCGACATAGCTCATTACTCCATAAAAATAAACCGCCGGGAAAGCCCGGCGGTTGTGAATCAGAACATCATGGTAATCCACGGATAACCAATCAACAGCAGGGCGGCGAGGAAGATTGCACCGAAGATGGTGCCCAGACGCCAGTAGTCTTTGGTCGGCAGGTAGCCGCTACCGTAGTAAATCGGGCTCGGGCCAGTACCGTACGGAGTGATGATGCCCATCACACCCAGAGAGGTACACAGAACCAGGACAACCACTTCCATATTGATGCCCGGGATCGTGGCAGCAATGGTCAGCATCGCCGGCAGCAGGGCAGTGGTGTGCGCAGTGGTGCTGGCAAACAGATAGTGCAGCAAGTAGAACGCCAGCAGCAGAGCAATGGTTGCCATCCCCGGAGAGATACCCGCCATCAGCAGGCCGCCTTCTTTACCCAGCCAGGCAATGAAACCGGTGGAGGAGAGGCCATCGGCCAGCGCAACCAGGGTGGCGAACCACACGAAGGTGTTCCAGGCCGGTTTGTTGCTGGTAATGTCGTTCCAGGTCAATACGCCGGTCCACAGCATCAGTACTACAACCAACAGCGCAGCCAGAGCCGGTTCAATAAAGTTGGCGGCGAAGATCCACATCAGCAGCGCGCAGCAAACAAACACCAGCAGCAGGATTTCGTTACGGGACATTTTGCCCAGTTTTTCCAGCTCGCGGCTCGCCCACAGCGGCACTTCATCATTCACTTTTACTTCTGGCGGGTAGAACAGGTAAGCCAGCAGCGGCATAGTCAGAATCAGCAGCACGCCGAGCGGCAGGAAGGCGATAAACCAGGTCCCCCAGGAGATGTTAATCCCGACGGTGCTTTTCACCAGCGCCAGCGCCAGCAGGTTCGGCGCAAGAGCGGAGAGGAACATAGAACTGGTGATACAGGCGGCGGTGATGGCAACCCACATCAGGTAGGAACCAATGCGGCGTGCGCTCGGATCGTTCGGTTTTGAACCGTACAGCGGCGGCAGGTTGGCAATAATCGGGTAGATAGTGCCCCCGCTGCGCGCGGTGTTAGACGGTGTGAACGGTGCCAGCAGCAGATCGGCGAAGGTGATAGCGTAACCGAGCGTCAGGCTGCGGCGGCCAAGGTATTTCACCAGAATCAGCGCCAGGCGGCGACCGAACTGCGTTTTATCGTAACCAGCGGCGAACATAAAGGCGCCGAAGATCAGCCAGACGGTTGAGTTACCGAAACCGCTCACCGCCCATTTAAAGGACTGGCCTGCGAGCTTGAATTTCGGATCGGCCAACTGCTCAGGGCTAAACAGCAGCCACTGACTGCACAGCGCGATGACCACCACGCCGGTCAAACCGATAACGGCGCCCGGCAGCGGTTCGAAGATCAAACCTACGATCACGCCGACAAAGATAGCGAAGTAGTGCCACGCGAAAGGCGGTAAGCCCTCCGGCACCGGAACAAATAGCAGGAGCACTGCGACGATAATCGGCAGCGCCATCATAATCAGGCGGTTTTTATTTCCGCCTTTCGCACTGGCTGCACTGGCAGACGGCGGTGTTGTCGTTTTCTCTTTCATAGTGAGCATCTACAAGTAGTTAAAAATTCGGGGTCGGTAGCAGATTTCAATGTCACTTTATTTACTTACATAAGTTACTTTAGTTCTTTATTGTGACTTTTCATATTCTGCCGGGTTTTTTTCTAACGCATCTTTATCTGCATTAAATTAAGAAAGTTTCTGTTTTTATATATTGCGCTTCCACTCGCTAATGCTCTTGATTGAGATCAAAAAAACGCAAGCACTATAGGTTTTTTTTATATTTTTTAATACCCACATAGCAGTATGTGGTTATTCTGTGAGAAACATCTCAATTGTTAAATATTGGTGCTGATAATAAATCTCATTTGCCGTTTTTTGTTCGCTAACTAATTGATAGTTTTGTTTTTATTTGGCTTTGGGAAAACCTTTGCTACGTTGAACAGGTAATCGCAATGTTACCGGTAATTAATATGATGTGAATATATTATTTAAAATTGATAATACAGTAGAGGTAGTGCTGTTATTAAGGTGGTTAAATAGTTTTTTAACTAACGTAATTAATTTTGTAAATAGAATTAGAGGTATATTAAATACACGACAAATGGATTTCCAAACGAAAATAAAAAATAAATCCGTCACCGAATTCAAAGTTTATAAATTTAGATTTGGAGTTAAATATGACCAGCAACGAGCGCATCCTCAGCCCCTTTACATTACCAAACGGCGTAGAACTGAAAAACCGTTTGTTAATGGCTCCGATGACCACCTGCACCGGTTATTACGATGGTACTGTCACCAGTGAACTGGTTGAATATTATCGTGTACGTGCCGGTAGCATTGGGACAATTATCGTAGAGTGTTGTTTTGTTGACGATCTGGGTCTCGCATTCCCCGGCGCAATTGGTATTGATAACGACGAAAAAATTGCCGGTCTGGCAAAAATCGCCGAAGCCATCAAAGCTGAAGGCTCTAAAGCGATCCTGCAAATTTACCACGGCGGCCGCATGGTCGAGCCAAAACTGATTGGCGGTCGTACGCCGATTGCGCCAAGCGCGATTGCCGCTCCGCGTGACGGTGCAGCCACGCCGGTGGCGATGACCACAGCGGAAGTTGAAGCGATGGTGGTGAAATTTGGTGAAGCGGTACGTCGCGCCATTCAGGCCGGTTTTGACGGCGTGGAAATCCACGGCGCCAATACCTACCTGATCCAGCAATTCTTCTCACCGAACTCGAACCAGCGTGATGACGAGTGGGGCGGCAGCCGCGATAACCGCGCAAAATTCCCGCTGGCGGTGCTGGATATCACCCACAAAATGGCGCGTCAGTACGCGGATGATGCCTTTATTATTGGTTACCGCTTCTCGCCGGAAGAGCTGGAAGTTCCTGGAATCCGCTTTGATGACACCATGTTCCTGCTGGAAAAACTGGCGGCGCGCGGTGTCGATTACCTGCACTTCTCTGTTGGCGCGGCGCTGCGTCCTTCCATTAACGACACCAGCGATCCGACGCCGTTGATTGATAAATATTGCGCAATGCGCTCTGACGTCCTGGCGCAGGTTCCGGTGATGGGGGTGGGCGGCGTGGTTAACGCGGCTGAGGCAGAGCAGGGGCTGGATCACGGTTACGATCTGATCGCCGTGGGCCGTGCCTGCATCGCTTATCCGGACTGGGCGGCACGCATCGCTAAGGGTGAAAACCTCGATTTGTTTATCGACAGCACCCAGCGTGAAGCGCTGAATATTCCGGAACCGCTGTGGCGCTTCTCACTGGTGGAAGCGATGATTCGCGACATGAGCATGGGCGAAGCGAAATTTAAACCGGGCCTGTTCGTTGAAACGGTACAGGACGACACCAGCGAAATGGTGATTAACGTTAGCCTGGAAACTGACCGTATTGCCGGTATCGAACTGGCCTCTGCGCCGCAAAGCGTAGAGTTCACCAGCAGCTTTGAAGAGATCCGCGATCGCATCCTGGATGCCAATTCACCGCATGTCGATGCTATCTCCGGCGCAACCAGCCAGAGCGAAGCAGTGAAAAAAGCGGTATCGAAAGCGATGCTGAAATCCAGCAAAGCGCGCGTAGCCGAAGAGGGCGGCGATGTCCTGGCCGTGAAAAATTACGATGTCGTGGTGGTAGGTAGCGGCGGCGCTGGCCTGGCGGCAGCCATTCAGGCGCACGACGAAGGCGCAAGCGTGCTGATCGTTGAGAAAATGCCGACCATCGGTGGTAACACCATTAAAGCCTCTGCCGGGATGAACGCGGCAGAAACCCGCTTCCAGCGCGTAAAAGGCATCCAGGACAGCAAAGAGCTGTTCTTCGCTGAAACGCTGAAAGGCGGCGGTAACAAAAACAACCCGGAACTGCTGCGCCGCTTTGTGGAAAATGCGCCGGAAGCGATCGAATGGCTGGCGCGTCGCGGCATCATGCTGAACGACATTACCACAACTGGCGGCATGAGCATCGACCGTACGCACCGTCCGCGTGACGGATCGGCCGTCGGCGGTTACCTGATTAGCGGCCTGGTGCGTAACGTCACTAAACGCGGCATCGATGTGATGCTGGATACGTCCGTCGAAGAGATCCTGTTCACTGAGGGTGAAGTGCGCGGCGTACGTCTGCTGAATGACGAGCAGGAAACCCTGAATGTTCAGGCGAAAAGCGTAATTGTGGCGACCGGCGGCTTCAGCGCCAACAGCGCGATGGTCGTGAAATACCGTCCGGATCTGGAAGGTTTCGTCACCACCAACCATAAAGGCGCAACCGGCGGCGGTATCGCACTGCTGGAACGTCTGGGTGCTGGAACCGTGGATATGGGCGAAATCCAGATCCACCCGACCGTTGAGCAGAAAACCTCCTATCTGGTTTCTGAGTCCATTCGTGGCGGCGGTGCAATTCTGGTCAGTCAGCAGGGCAAACGCTTCTACAATGAGATGTCGACCCGCGATAAAGTCTCAGCGGCAATCATCGCGCTGCCGGAACATTACGCTTACATCGTGTTTGATGAGCATGTCAGAGCGAAAAACAAAGCGGCTGACGAGTACATTGCGAAAGGCCTGGTGACCAGCGCCAGCTCTCCGCGCGAACTGGCGGACAAACTGGGCATTGACTATCATGCGTTCCTTGCCACGCTTGAACGTTACAATGGCTTTGTGGAAAAACAGCACGATGAAGATTTCGGTCGTACCACCGCGCTGCGTGCTCCGATTAACGAAGGCCCGTTCCACGCCATTCAGATTGCGCCAGGTGTACACCACACCATGGGCGGCGTGACCATCAACACTGAAACGGAAGTGCTGAATACCGCGCATCAGGTCATTCCGGGCGCGTATGCAGCGGGTGAAGTGGTTGGCGGTATCCACGGCGGTAACCGTATCGGCGGTAACGCGGTTGCCGATATCATCATCTTCGGTTCGCTGGCGGGACATCAGGCGGCGGTTCGCGCCAAACGTAGTTAAACGCTGTAGCTGGGCAATCGGCTATTCACAGCACTGATAATCAGAGCCGTCATCAGGTACTATTGCCGGGTGGCGGCTTTGTTGCAGATGGATTGCGTAAATCTTCCGGACTCAATCCGCTGGCAAGCCTGTTAAGCAGGTATCCGTCAATGAAGGAGAGTGCGATGTCTGATAACCGTGTCTGGAGCTACTCTGCGGTGCTGATGGGCTCGCCCATACTGCTGAAACTCTTCTCCCACGACGAAGCGCTCGCGTCGCGCGTTTTTTCGCTGATCAAACAGTACGAAGATCTCTTTACCGTTAACCGTGCCGATTCGCAGGTAATGGACATCAACCACGCCGCCGGACATCATCCGGTTGTCGTCAGCCGTCCGGTGTATGAACTGATCAAATGCGCCAAAGCCGCCAGCCAACTACCCGACAGCGCGTTTAATCTGGCGATCGGCCCGCTGGTGAAACTGTGGCGCATCGGTTTTAAGGGTGATTCCGTTCCGCCCGCGGATGAGATTGCCGCGCGGCTGCGCATCACGCGCCCGCAGGATGTTATTCTTGATGATGCCGCCGCCAGTGTGTTTCTGGCGCAGCCTGGTATGGAGATCGATCTGGGGGCAATCGCTAAAGGATTTATCGCCGACCGGGTGCGCGACTACCTGCATCAACAGGGCGTCAGCGACGGGTTGATCAACCTGGGCGGCAATGTACAAACGCTGGGATCGCCACAGGGCGGGTGGACCATCGGCGTGAAAAAACCCTTCGCCGCTGCCGATGCGCTGGTGGGCTCGATTGAAGTCGTGAACAAATCGGTGGTGACATCCGGCACTTATGAGCGCTATTTCGAGCAGGATGGCAAGCTATGGCACCATATCCTCGATCCGCGCAGCGGCTATCCGCTGAATAACGAGCTCGACAGCGTGACCGTGATTTCCACCGACTCCCTCGATGGTGATATCTGGACCACGCTGCTGTTTGGGCTGGGTGTTGAAAAGGGCTGCTCATTGCTGCGCCAGCGGCAGGATATTGAAGCGATTTTTGTCAGCAAAAACCGCGAAATTACCCTCTCATCCCGGCGTCAGTTCCGCTTCACGCCGCTCGATGCCAGCTACCGGCTTACTGACTGTACTGCTTAAGCAGGCTGTACTGTTCAGCAATTAACTGATAGCGGTAAACCGGTCGCCCGGTGGCGCCATAGTGAATGGTGGTGTAGAGAATGTTAATCTGCGCCAGCCAAATCAGATACTTACGGCAGGAGACGCGAGAAATGTTGACTGCGTTTGCCAGTTCATCGGTTGAAAATTCAATACCCGGATGGGCGTCAATCCACTGACAAATGGTACGCAGGGTTTGCGCGGTCAGCCCTTTTGGCAGACGACGAGTGTCAGTCACTTCCGGTGCGCCGCCGTGCAGCAGGCGATCCACATCCGATTGCTCATAGTAAGGACGCGCATCCATCAGCTTGCGCTTTTCGCGCCACGTAGTGAGCGCCTCTTCGAAACGCGGGAACTGGAACGGTTTAATTAAGTAATCGACCACACCGTAGTGCAGTGAGGTCTGAATGGTAGCGGCATCGGCAGACGACGTAATCATAATGACGTCGATAGCGCGCCCGCTGGCGCGAATAATCGGCAGCAGATCCAGCCCGCTGTCCTGTTGCATATACACATCCAGCAGCACCAGATCGATATCGCGCAGCGGATCTTTAATCATCTCCTCAGCCTGATGCAGCGACGACGCAGTCCCGCAGCACTGAAAGCCGGCAATCTGCGTCACATACATGCGGTTCAGTTCTGCTACCATGGCATCATCGTCAACAATTAATACATTTATCACGCTGTCTTCCTTTCACTATCCCAGGGGAGATGGACAAAAAATTGGGTAAATACGCCGGGCTCGGATTCAACGGTCAGGGTTCCGCCCAGCTCGGTAAGCTGCTGACTGGCAAGAAATAGCCCAACGCCACGGTTATCGCCTTTGGTCGAAAAACCTTTGCGGAAAATAACATCAATGTTGTCCGGCGCAATGCCAGGACCATCGTCGCTGACCTCGCCGACAAGCCAGCCATCCTGATAGTGCAGCAGCAAGCTGACTTCGCCCTCCGCTTGCTGGCTTAACGCATCGAGCGCGTTTTCTATCAGGTTACCGAGCACCGTTACCAGCACGGTCACCTGCTTTTCGTTCGGATTATCAGGAACCAGGCTTTCATCGGCCAGCGTCAGGGTCACGCCGCGCTCTTTCGCCCGGTTGAGTTTACCTAACAGGAAACCGGCGACCACAGGCGATTTAATTCGATGCTGAATGGCGCCAATATCAGTCTGATAATTCTGCGCTGTTTGCAACACATAACCCTCCAGCTTGTCATAACGCTTCATATTCAGCAGGCCGAGGATCACATGCAATTTATTCATAAATTCATGGGAAGTGGTGCGCAGGGCGTCAACATAGTTCACCATCCCATCCAGCCTTTGCAACAACTGGCTGACTTCTGTTTTATCACGGAACGTGCTGATAGCACCGATAATCGTGTTCTGGCTGCGCACCGGCACGGTATTGCACAGCAACAGCAGGCCATTACAGCCCAGTTCGCGATCCTGAATCGGCACTCCGGTTTTCAACACCTCCAGCAGATCGGCCAGCAGAGGCCCGTGCCCGGCAGCGCCATCGGCCGCATTGGTCAACAGCATCTGCCGCGCGGCGTGATTAAGCAACGTGACGCGACCGTCGGCATCTACCGCAATCACCCCTTCTTTAAGCGACTGTAACATCGCCTGTCGCTGCTTAAATTGCGCGGAGATTTCGTACGGTTCCAGCCCCAGCAGAATGCGTTTCAGCACGCGCACCAGTTGCCAGATGCCGAGCGATCCAATCAGCGCGCTGAATAGCAGCGTCCACATCACCGCCCAGCGGCTGCGGTTTACCTGATCCTGCACTTTGCTGAGCGAAATGCCGACCACCACCACGCCAATTTGCTGATAGCGGTTGTCATAAACCGGTGTAAATACGCGCAGCGCCAGCCCCAACGTGCCGCGATTTATCGCCACATTCTCTTTGCCGCGCAGCGCGGGCTGCAGATCATCGCCGATAAACTTCTGCCCGATGATCGCGGCATTCGGATGCGAATAACGAATCCCTTGCATATTCGTGACGATGGCGTAAAGCAGATCATTGCGCGTGGTCACCGCCGCAGCTATCGGCTGAATCACGTTACTGTTCGGCGGCAACAGCAGACCGCGTTTGATCTCCGGCGCATCCGCCAGCGTGCGGGCCACTGCCAGCGCCGTCTCTTTCACCCCATCGCGCGTGGCGTTGCTGATTTGCCAAAACCACAGGGCACACGCCAGCAGCAGCACGGAGCCGGTGACGCTGCACACCATTAATGTCACCGTGGTGCCGAGCTTCATTGGACGTTTGCGCGGTTTTATCGCCGCAGACGCTAAGTCATTCATGCCAGACCTGATTCTCTCTTAATAAGAAACCTATTATCACCGATGGCGACGATTTCATAAAGCCGTGTGAAAAAAGGAAAAGTACCCAATCCGGGGCGGGAAGCGTGACCTCATTCGCAGGTATAACAAATAAATAACCTTATAGTGTGTGTGGAACCATTCAGAAGGAGCAGGGTATGAGCAATAAGCCAAACGGTTCAGTAATGGAACGCCGTCACACAGAGACAGCCGATATCGACAGGCTGGCAACGCAGGATATGCTGGCGCTCATCAACCGCGAAGACCTGGCGGTCGCCAACGCAACAGGGGCCTGTTTACCGGAGATCGCCCGGCTGGTGGATAACGCCAGCGCCACGCTAAATCGCGGCGGTCGGGTGGTGATTGTGGGGGCAGGAGCGTCCGGGCGCGCCGCGCTACAGATGGTTGCGGATTTCGCGCCAGACGTGCACCCGCAGCTCATCGGGCTGATGGCGGGCGGCGCGGAGGCAAAAAGGCAGGATCAGGAAAAAGCGGCGGCGAACTACGCGCTGGGCGTTGCCGATCTCCAGGCGATCCGCTTTGGTCATCAGGATATGCTGGTGGCGCTGTCGGTCAGCGGGAAAACGCCGTGGATGTGGGGCGCGCTGCGCCATGCCTGGTCGGTTGGCGCGTGCATTGCGCTGCTCAGCCACGTTCGCGAGAGTGAAGCCGCGCAGATGGCGGATATCGTGATAGCGCCGGAAACGGGCGCTGAGGTGATTGCCGGTTTCAACGAACCGAAAGCGCGCCTGGCGCAGCAGCAGATCCTCAATATGCTGGCGAGCGGGCTGGCGATCCGTACCGGGCGAGTCTACAGCAATTTGCGCGTTGACCTTAAACCCGACAATACGCACTGGATCGAGCGGCAAATCGCGCTGGTGATGGCGGCGACGCAGTGTAACCGCGAGCAGGCGAAGAGCGCGCTTGCTGCCTGCAATAATGACTGCCGTACGGCGATCCTGATGCAACTGACCGGCCTGAACAATGCGAAGGCGCGGGATTTACTGGCGGAAAATCACCAGAGCCTGCGCATTGCCCTGCAGGAGGCGAAACCGCATCTGGCGGAAGCCTGATATTACTGCCCGCCAGACGCTGCGCTGGCGGGTTTTTCCGCATTTATTTTTCACAACACAATTTATTATCTGGCGAAAATCGGCTTGATATTTCTGTGCTTTAAAATAAATCTTCGAAATATTAATTCCACACACTTTATGCCACTGCTTTTTTTAATTTAAAAAACCAGTTAGCTATTAATGCGGGTATTTAACAAAGTTGTGAATGATATTTTAAAATAACGTAAAGATGCGTTAATATCCGTTTTCACAAATCACACTTGCTATGTAACCTAATCAATATGCCTGCAATTAAAAAGACAATTATATCGCTGAGCGCCGTTGCGCTGCTCGTCAGTTCCGCGACCAGTGCCTGGGCGGAAGAGAATCAGAAAACTGACTTCCTGCTGATTGGCGGCGGCATCATGAGCGCTTCTCTGGGAACCTGGCTGCAGGAATTACAGCCGGAGTGGAAACAGGTGATGGTCGAGAAACTCGACGCTGTCGCACTGGAGTCGTCGAACGGCTGGAATAACGCCGGTACGGGTCACTCCGCCAATATGGAACTGAACTATACGCCGCAACGTGCGGACGGTTCTATTGATGTCAGCAAAGCGCTGGAAATTAACGAGCAGTTTATGATTTCCCGCCAATTCTGGTCAGCGCAGATTAAACGCGGCGTATTAAATAACCCGCATAACTTTATTAATTCCACCCCGCACATGAGTTTTGTCTGGGGCGATAACGTCGATTATCTGGCAAAACGTTATGCAGCTTTACAGCAAACCACGTTATTCCAGGGCATGAAATTCTCCACCGACCATCAGCAAATTAAACAGTGGGCACCGCTGGTGATGGAAGGGCGCGATCCGAATCAGAAAGTGGCCGCCACCTGGACGCCAGTGGGTACGGATGTGAACTACGGCGAAATTACTCGCCAACTGGTAAGCAGCCTGAAAAAGAGCAGCAATTTCTCCCTGCAAACCTCCTCTGAGGTTACCGACTTTAAACGTAATGCCGACAACTCCTGGCATGTCACCATCAAAGATGTGAAAAGCGGCAACGAGCACACCATTGATGCAAAATATGTCTTTATCGGTGCTGGCGGCGGTGCGCTGAAATTGCTGCAAAAAACCGGTATTCCGGAAGCGGATAACTACGCAGGTTTCCCGGTCGGCGGTTCCTTCCTGATGACCGAAAACCCGGCGATCACCAGCCAGCATCTGCAAAAAGTGTACGGCCAGGCTTCTGTGGGCGCGCCGCCGATGTCAGTACCGCATATTGATGCCCGCTTTATCGATGGCAAACGCGTGGTGCTGTTCGGGCCATTTGCGACTTTCTCTACCAAATTCCTGAAAAACGGTTCGTTCTTCGACCTGCTGAGCACCACCACTACCAGCAACTTTATGCCGATGACCCATGTAGGTCTCGACAACTTTGATCTGGTGAAATACCTGGTCGGTCAGGTAATGCTGAGCGATGACGACCGTTTTGCGGCGCTGAAAGAGTACTATCCGCAGGCGCGTAAAGAGGACTGGAAACTGATTCAGGCTGGCCAGCGCGTACAGATCATCAAGAAAGATGAAGAGAAGGGCGGCGTGCTGAAGCTGGGCACTGAAGTGGTGGTCGATCAGCAGAAAACCATTTCTGCACTGCTGGGCGCGTCACCGGGCGCTTCTACCGCTGCGCCGATTACGCTGAACGTCATCAAGAAGATGTTCCCGCAGCAGTTCAATTCAGCGGAATGGCAGAGCAAAATCCGTGAAATCGTTCCGAGCTACGGCCAGGAGATGAACGGCAACGTGGCGCTGACGCAGAAAGTATGGGATGACACTGCCGCAACGCTGCAACTGGTGAAACCGCCGGTGATTCAGATGCCAGAGAGCGCAACGCCGCAAGCCAAACCGGCCGCGCCAAAAACGGAAAACGCGCCGCAACACGACATGGCGCTGTAAATAAAAAAGCCCCTTGCGAGGGGCTTTTTTTTCGCGCAGCTTACTGCGCTTTCGCGTTGTTCAGTTCGATACGCTTAATAGGACCGACAATCACCACGAAGCTGAAAATAGCAATCAGCGCATGGACGGCCACGAACACCAGCGCCCACTCAAAATGGCCGGTCGCTTTTACGATGTAGCCAATCACCACCGGCGAGATAATCCCGGCGAAGTTACCGCACAGGTTAAAGAAACCGCCCGCCACGCCAGCCATCTCTTTTGGCGCGGTATCAGACATCACCGCCCAGCCCAACGCGCCAATGCCTTTCCCGAGGAAAGCCAGTGACATAAAGAAAACCACCAGGTAAATCGAGTCCACATAGTTACAGAACACCATCACCATGGAGAGCAGCATGCCGAGTACGATGGGCGTTTTACGGGCAATCGACAGTGATTTGGTGATACGCAGAATACGGTCAGAGATCACGCCGCCGGTCAGGCCGCCGAGGAAGCCGCAAATAGCCGGGATCGCGGCGATAAAGCCGACGGTTTTGATATCCAGCCCTTTTTCCATCGCCAGATAGAGCGGAAACCAGGTAATAAAGAAGAAGGTTAATACGTTAATGCAGTACTGGCCCAGATAGACGCCGAGTAACATGCGGTTGGTGATTAATTGTTTAAATGCACTAAAGTCAAATGTCGGGCCGGTTTTAACTTTGCTCTGATCCATATCCACCAGCGCGCCGCCCTGGCGAATGAACTCAATTTCTTCGCTATTAACACGCGGATGATTTAATGGATTATGTACCACTTTCGCCGCGGCAAAAGTAATAACGATCCCCAGTGTACCCATAAAGATAAAAATAGATTGCCAGCCATAATTGAGCGTCAGCCAGCCCATAATTGGTGCGAAAATAGCCGTGGCGAAATATTGCGCGGAGTTAAATATTGCTGCGGCGGTGGCGCGCTCCTTTGACGGGAACCAGGCCGCAACAAAACGGCTGTTGCCTGGCATCACCGGCGCTTCAAACAAACCGACAAGAAACAGCAAAATGGTAAAGCAAATAATTGCGCCGAAGCCGTGGAAAATCTCCACACAGCCTTGCAGTAGCGTGAAAATTGACCACATGCAAAGGCCGCAAAGATAAACTTTTTTCGACCCAAAACGGTCAAGCAGCCAGCCACCAGGAATCTGCGCCAGGCAGTAGGCCCAGGCGAACGCGGAGAATACCCAACCCATCTGGCCGGGGTTAATGCCAAGCGCGGCAGACATATCTTTACCGGCAATCGCCAGCGTCGAACGGTCACCGACGCTCACTGCAGTAATAATAAAGAGGATAATAACGATATGCCATCTGACATTCGTTTTTTTGGCGTGAAGGACGCCCTCAAGATTATTAACTTGACTCATGAGAAACCACCTTAAACTTAAATGAAATCTAAAAATGTCAATATGAATTCATTCCAGCAGGTGTTACTGAAGTGCATTCACTATTAACATTGCAGAAACGTCTTATGCTATTTATTTACTCCGTCAGTGTGACAATGTTTTTACCGATCATTATTCATCAGGCAAAGATTAGGAGTATCACCAGGGACAGACAATGTGCATTTGCATAACAAAGCCGATTCTTTTTGCGTTTCTGTACGTTATATGTTTTTTTGTTTGAAGTTGATCACAAAAAATAGCGTATAAAAATAAAAAACGCGACCGCTATTGCGTTTTTCCTTCATCAATAGCAACACCATCCGCATTGACAATCCTGGTGCTTCCGGCTGACGATGGTTTTCTTCCCGCCTTTAACCTGTAAGGAGTTGTAATGAAAACGGCCGTCGCTTTCCGTCATGTCCCCTTTGAAGATTTAGGCACGCTGGCCGATACGCTGCATTCTCTCGGTTATGAATGCCGCTATATCGACACCCCGGTTGAGTCATTTGCTCATCTTGATCCCCAGGCCGCCGATCTGCTGGTGGTGCTGGGTGGCCCGATCGGCGCGTATCAGCAAGCGATTTATCCATTTCTCAGCGAAGAGCTGCGCCATATTCGTGAGCGGCTGGCGCACGGCAAACCGGTGCTCGGTATTTGTCTCGGCGCGCAACTCATGGCGCGTGCGCTGGAGGCGGAGGTTGCGCCAATGGGCGTAACGGAAATTGGCTATTCGCCGCTGACCCTCACCCCCGGGGAGCACAGCGATTTGCTGGCACCGCTGGCGGATCTGCCGGTACTGCACTGGCACGGCGACCGGTTTGCCATCCCGCAAGGGGCGAGCCACCTGGCACGCAGCGCGGTCTGCGATAACCAGGCTTTTCTCTATGCGCCGCATGCGCTGGCGTTGCAGTTTCATCCGGAGGTGAGCGCCATCGGGCTTGAAGGCTGGCTGGTGGGCCACGCCAGTGAACTGAGTCATGCCGGTATCGATCCGCGCCAGCTTCGCGAGCAAGCCGCGCAATACAGCCCGGCGCTGGCCCGCGCGCTTTCGCAGGTGATTAGCCGCTGGTTAACACCGCTCGCAGGCTAGCTGAATTTCACTTCCGCGAACGTTTTACTGGCGGGAAAGTTCACAGCGGAACACTTTCTCCCGCCGATATTTCGCCCGTCACCCGGGCGAAAAATAAATAAGCGTAATACTTTCAGTTAATAACCCGATTTTTTTGCCGCTGGCGATAATCTGGCCTCCGCTTTGCAATTTCCTCCTGCCTGTTTGCAAACACACTTTCGCAATGTTGTTCATCAAGAGGAAATATCATGACACGTAAGCTGGCTATTTATGGCAAGGGCGGGATCGGCAAGTCGACCACCACGCAAAATACGGCGGCGGCTCTGGCCTGGTTCCACGGTAAAAAAGTGTTTATTCATGGCTGCGATCCGAAAGCCGACTCCACGCGTCTTATTCTTGGCGGTAAACCGCAAGAGACATTAATGGATGTTCTGCGCGATCAGGGGGCCGAGAAAATAACCAATGATATGGTGGTAAAAACTGGCGTCTTTAATATCCGCTGCGTTGAATCCGGTGGTCCGGAGCCAGGCGTAGGATGCGCTGGCCGTGGGGTAATTACTGCCATCGATCTGATGGAGGATAATAAAGCCTACGCAGACGATCTTGATTTTATCTTTTTTGATGTACTCGGCGATGTGGTTTGTGGCGGTTTCGCTATGCCCATCCGCGACGGTAAGGCACAGGAAGTTTATATCGTTGCTTCCGGGGAAATGATGGCAATTTATGCGGCAAATAATATCTGTAAAGGCCTGGTGAAATATGCCAAACAGAGCGGCGTCCGTCTCGGCGGCATTATCTGTAACAGCCGTAATGTGGACGGTGAAAAAGAGTTTCTCGAAGAGTTTACCGCAGCGATCGGCACAAAAATGATCCACTTTGTGCCGCGCGACAACATCGTACAGAAAGCGGAATTCAACAAGAAAACCGTCACCGAATTTGACCCGGAAGCTAACCAGGCGCAGGAGTATCGCGAACTGGGACGCAAGATCATTGAAAATACCGACCTGGTGATCCCCCATCCGCTGACCATGGATCAGCTGGAAAAGATGGTCGTTAAATATGGTCTGAGCGATTAATTCGTCCGGTTATTTTACAGTCATTCCCGGAAGGGGGATTAACTATGCCGTATCATGAGTTTGATTGCAGTAAATGCATTCCCGAGCGTAAACAGCATGCCGTCGTTAAAGGGGCGGATGAAGATATCACCTCCGCACTGCCGCTGGGGTATTTAAATACCATTCCGGGAACGATTTCCGAACGCGGTTGCGCCTATTGTGGTGCCAAACATGTTATCGGCACGCCGATGAAAGACGTGATTCATATTAGCCACGGCCCGGTCGGTTGTACGTACGACACCTGGCAGACAAAACGTTATATCAGCGATAACGATAACTTCCAGCTTAAATATACCTTCGCGACCGATATGAAAGAGAAGCATATTGTTTTTGGTGCTGAGAAAGTCCTCAAGAACAATATCATTGAAGCATTTGACGCTCATCCAGATATTAAACGGATGACCATTTATCAAACCTGCGCTTCGGCATTAATCGGTGATGATATTGCCGCCATTGCGCAGGAAGTGATGGATGAGCGTCCGGAAGTGGATATTTTCGTCTGTAACTCGCCGGGATTTGCCGGCCCAAGCCAGTCGGGCGGGCACCATAAGATTAATATCGCATGGATAAACCAAAAAGTCGGTACGGTCGAACCGACGATCACCAGCGATTATGTCATCAACTATGTTGGCGAATATAACATTCAGGGTGACCAGGAAGTGATGGTCGATTATTTCAAACGTATGGGGATTCAGGTGCTGTCGACTTTTACCGGCAACGGCTCCTATGACGACCTGCGGGCGATGCATAAAGCCCATCTGAATGTGCTGGAGTGCGCACGTTCGGCGGAATACATCTGCAACGAATTGCGGGTGCGTTACGGCATTCCGCGTCTCGACATCGACGGTTTTGGCTTCGGGCCGCTCGCCGAATCACTGCGCAAAATCGGTTTGTTTTTCGGTATTGAAGATCGGGCGCAGGCGATTATTGATGAAGAGATTGCCCGCTGGAAACCGGAACTGGACTGGTACAAAGAACGCCTGAAAGGCAAGAAAGTGTGCCTGTGGCCGGGTGGCTCGAAACTCTGGCACTGGGCGCATGTGATCCACGCTGAGATGGGCGTGGAAGTGGTGTCGGTCTACACCAAGTTTGGTCATCAGGGCGACATGGAAAAAGGCATTGCCCGCTGCGAACCCGGCGCGCTGGCTATTGACGATCCCAATGAACTGGAGTCGCTGGAGGCGATGTACAAACTGAAACCGGATGTCATTTTCACCGGTAAACGTCCCGGCGAAGTGGCGAAAAAAATCCGCGTGCCATACCTCAACGCCCATGCGTATCACAACGGGCCGTACAAAGGTTTTGAAGGCTGGGTGCGTTTCGCCCGCGATATTTACAACGCGATCTATTCACCGATCCATCAACTGGCGCAGCTCGATATCAGCCAGCAGGCGATTCCGGTTGGCCAGGGCTTCGCCACCGCCCGCATGCTGTCGGATGCCGGGCTTGATGATGCGATACGCAATAACAGCGAACTGCGCGAATACAGCGGTGGCTTCGACAGCGTCAGCAAGTTGCGCCAGCGCGAATACCCGGATTTTTCCGCCGATGCCGCCCGCCGTCAGGAGGCCGTATGACGCAGGATGAACAAGTAGAGCTGATGGTGGATTACATCATGAAGCACTGTCTGTGGCAGTTTCACTCCCGCACCTGGGATCGTGAGAAGCAGAACGCGGGCGTGCTGGGGAAAACCCGCCAGTTGTTATGTGGCGAGGAGGTCGAGCTGGCAAACCCTGCTGACCGTTGTTACTGGGCCGACGCCGTGGTGCTGGCCGATGCGTACCGAACCCGCTTTAGCTGGCTACAAAGTATGAAGACAGCGGAAATCGGCGCATTGCTTGAGGCACTGCACCAGCGGCTGGATTATCTGACCATCACCGGTTCGCTGAATGCCGAACTGACCGACCAGCGTTACTGAAGGGGGTGAGCATGTCTTGTGAATTAAAAGCGAAAGATCGCACCGGGGTAATCAACCCGATTTTTACCTGCCAGCCCGCCGGGGCGCAGTATGTCAGCATCGGCATTAAAGATTGTATTGGTATTGTGCATGGCGGGCAGGGATGCGTGATGTTCGTGCGTCTGCTGATCTCCCAGCATCTGAAAGAGAGCTTTGAGATTGCCTCTTCCTCGGTGCATGAAGATGGCGCGGTATTTGGCGCGCTGGATCGCGTGGAACAGGCGGTAGATGTGCTGCTGATGCGTTACCCGCATGTCAAAGTGATCCCGATTATCACCACCTGTTCGACAGAGGTCATTGGTGATGATGTCGATGGTGTGGTGCGTAAGCTCAACAATGGCCTGCTGCAAGAGAAATACGCCGGGCGCGAAGTGCATCTGATCCCGATTCACACGCCGAGTTTTGTCGGCAGTATGATCAGCGGCTATGACGTGGCGGTGCGCGATATCGTTAAGTATTTCGCCCGTAAAAGCGAGCCGAACGGCAAGATCAACCTCATCACCGGCTGGGTGAACCCCGGCGACGTGACAGCGTTAAAACATCTGCTGGATGAGATGTCGATTGATGCCACGGTGCTGTTTGAAATCGAAGCCTTTGACTCGCCTCTGATGCCGTCCGGCAATACCGTTTCACACGGCAACACCACCATTGCCGATCTTACCGGTACGGCGAACGCCAGCGCCACGATTGCGCTTAACCGCTACGAAGGGGCGAAAGCGGCGCGTTATCTGGAAGAGAAGTTTGACGTCCCGGCGCTGATTGGCCCGACGCCAATTGGTATTCGCAACACCGATACTTTCCTGCACAACCTGAAAACGCTCACCGGTAAACCTATCCCTGAATCACTGGTGCGTGAACGCGGCATTGCCCTCGATGCGCTGACCGATCTGGTTCATATGTTCCTCGCCGATAAAAAGGTGGCGATCTACGGCAACCCGGATCTGGTGGTGGGGCTGGCGGAATTTTGCCTCGATCTGGAGATGAAACCGGTGCTGCTGTTGCTGGGTGATGATAACGCCACCTATGCCGATGACCCGCGCATTCAGGCGTTGCAGCAACAGGTGGCGTACAAGATGGAGATTGTCACCAACGCCGACCTGTGGGAGATGGAAAAACGCATTACTGAAGGTGAGCTGGAGCTGGATCTGATTCTCGGTCACTCGAAAGGGCGTTTTACCGCCATTGATAACCAGATCCCGATGGTGCGCGTGGGCTTTCCCACCTACGACCGCGCCGGGCACTATCGCCATCCGGTGGTGGGTTACGCTGGTGCTATCTGGCTGGCGGAGCAGATGGCAAACACGCTGTTTACCGATATGGAATACAAGAAAAATAAAGAGTGGATCCTCAATGTCTGGTAATGCCTGACCTGAACGCCGGGGTTTGCCCCGGCTGGAGAAAACCATGGCGCAACTCCTGTTTGAGACCGATGAACAGCGTTTTGTCCGCTGTTACGACTATGCGAAAGGTTACCATCGCCGCGCCAGTCTGCTGGCGGCGCAAAACCGTTCCGCCAGCCTGGTATTTAACGTCGCGGCCATTGCTGTTGAGTGCTATCTGATTGCGCTCTGCTCCTTGCACGGCGATATGCCCTTTAACCATAACTACCGCAGTCTGCTGGCGAGCGCCGCGCAAAAGAGCGTGTTTAGCGACTCCCTGCGCGACGGCATTTTGTCGCTGGACAGCATTTTCGGCATCTGCTCGGTGGATGACTATCACCACGGGACACCGGATGAGCACGACAAAGAACGCATTCTCAGCGTTTGCCAGTCGCTGGATGCGCTGATTGCCAGTGAACAACGACGCCTGCAGGAGGAAAAATCATGAGCCAGCAGACACTAATGCACCCGCACGGCGAGATGCGTCGCGATGAGCGTGAACTGACTGAACCTAAGGCGCTGGATGCAATTTTGCAGGCTGGAAGGGTGATGTATATCGCGCTGGCCAGCGCGGATATGCCATTTCTGCTGCCGGTGTTTTATGTCTGGGATGGCACGGCGCTGTGGTTTCACTCGGCACGCGCCGGGAGCAAAATCGACATCATGCGGCAAAACGCCAACATCTGCTTTGCGGTGTCTGAATACGGCGGCATCATCGAAGATGACCTGGCCTGCAACTTTGAGGCGCGTCACCGCACGGTGATAGGCGTCGGTAAAACCCATTTTGTTGACGACGAGACGGAAAAGGTCACCATGCTGCACCGCCTGATGGCGCGTTTCAGCGATAAAACGTTCCACTTTCCCGCCGCCAATCTGAAAGCCACCCAGGTTATCCGCATTGACATTACTTCGATGAAGGGGAAACAACACGGCTATTAGTCCGGAGGAAAGATGAATATTGCGGTTTTTCTCGACCCGCAAGGTCAGGTGGCGCCGCTCACCGTGCCTGGCACAGTGACACTGTTTTCTCGTGATTGCGGACGCTGGCAGATTGCGCAACAAATTGCGTTCGATTTGTCGTCCTGTACATCGCTTGAAGCTTTTCGTGAACGGACGCTGGCGATGCTGGCGCAGCTACCTGCCTGCCGCCATTTCGTCACGCGCGAGGTGCAGGGTGCGCCGCGCGCCTGGTTCGATGGGCTCGGGTTGACTTTGTGGCAGTGTACGGGCGCGCCGGAACCGGCGCTGGACACCATTGCGCGGCAGCCCATGGAGCCGGAAGCGGTGACGCTGCCGCCGCAGGCGTTTGTCCGTTCTGGCGCTGAACCCGGCGAATTTTATGTCGATCTGATCGCCGCGCGACAGGCCGGAGCTGATGACACGCATACTGCGAAGTTGCTGCTGGTACCGCTGCTCGCTCGCGCAGAGTTCACGCGGCTGGAACTGCGGTGTGACCATGTGCCGAAATGGTTTGTTCGCCTTGCGGACTACCACCTTCTGTATCACAGCACGCCGCTGGACGATGGCAACCTACGGGTGGTGGTGACAAAAACGGCGTCCTGATGTCGGTAACGCGACAAAAGTGTTCGCCGGGGAACACTTTTTGCCGGCATGGCGGTATGTGTGTTTTTTTTGGCCTGAATAATCAATAGATTGCATGTGAACTATACCATCTTGTGCTGGCGTTGATTTTGCACTGTTTACCTGCGGGCCTGTTCAGGAGGAGTTACCGGGAGATGCATCATGCGCCATGAAAAAAACGCCGTTGCTGCAAACACGTTGTCGCCGGTGCTGACAGGTGCGCTGTCATTCAGTTGCCGGTTGGGTGAGTGCCGCTCTGAACTGATGCCGCTGCTCTCTGAAGTGAGCAAAGTGGTCAGCGCAGGCGGCAGTTTAGCCAGCACGCTAAAGCTGGTGCTGGAGTTGATGCAAAAACATTTACAGGTGCAACGGGCGATGATCACCTTGTATGACGCCAGTTGCGATCAAATTTTTATTCATGAAAGTTATGGTTTGTCGCCGGAAGAGGCCGAAAAGGGCGTTTATGCGCCGGGCGAGGGGATCACCGGCAAAGTGATTGAAACACGTCAGCCGATTATCGTGCCGCACATTGCTGACGATCCGCTGTTTTTAAACCGCACCGGCAGTTGGGATCGCCAGCGTGACGGACAACACTCTTTTATCTGCGTGCCAATTATTCGCGGGCTGAAAGTGATGGGCACCATCGGCATTGAGCGGGTTTATCACAACGCGCAGCTCCGTTTTCTCGATCTTGAAGTGTTACGGGTGATTGCCGCCATTATTGCGCAGGCCGTGGAGCTGCATCTGCTTGAGCGCGCGCAGCAGAAAATAGTGCAGACGCATACGGCGCTGCACGGCGGAGAAAAATTCAAACCGGCCAATATTATTGGCAACTCCCGCACCATGCAGCAGGTTTACCGGCTGATTGAGAAAGTCAGCCATGCGCGCACCACCGTGTTGATCCTCGGTGAAAGCGGCGTCGGTAAAGAACGTGTTGCCACCGCCATTCACCAGAACAGCCACTGCGCGGGCGGGCCATTTATCCGTTTTAACTGCGCGTCGCTGCCGGAGAGTGTGATTGAAAGCGAACTATTCGGCCACGAAAAGGGCGCATTTACCGGTGCCATCTCCCGGCGCGCCGGGCGGTTTGAAGAAGCGGATGGCGGGACGTTGTTTCTTGATGAAGTGGGGGAGTTATCGTTATCTGCGCAATCCAAATTGTTGCGGGTGATTCAGGAGCGCAGTTTCGAGCGGGTAGGCAGCAATGAAACCCTGAGCGTCAATGTGCGCATTCTTGCGGCAACGCACCGGGATTTGAGTGAAATGGTGGAGCAGGGCACTTTTCGTGAGGATCTCTACTATCGCTTAAATGTCTTTCCCGTCACCATTCCGCCGTTGCGCGAAAGGGGCAGCGACATTTTGATCCTTGCCGATCATTTTAACGCCCGCTTTGCCAGCGAGCAGGGCGTAGACGTGCCGACCATCGCTACCCCTGCGTTGAATATGCTGCTCAACTATACGTGGCCGGGCAATGTGCGCGAGCTGGAAAATGTGATGGAACGGGCGGTATTGCTGGCGGATGAGGGGTTTATTCACAGTTATCATCTGCCCATTCATCTGCAACCGATTATCGACCATCTGACGGAGCAGGAAGGGCTGGAAGCGCGCCTGGCGCGGGTGGAATACGATCTGATCACTGAAGCGCTGGTGAAATTTCAGGGCAATGTCTCGCGCGCAGCCAGCTATCTGAATATGACACGGCGCGCGCTGGGATTACGTCTTGAAAAATATCAGCTCAATTATAAACATTATCGTGGACAGTCCTGAGAATAACTATGTGGAATATTCCAGGATAGAAGGAAAAATGTCTTTATTTACTTTTAACTGGTCACTGAGTATATTTCATCCCGTGCCTATCTTTGTCTTTCTCTTTCTCTTTGAGAATATGCACAGTTTAGTACCTGCATTTTTTAACTTGCCGTACTGATGTTATTTATCCCGTCAGTACGGCTTTTTTTGCTTTTCATCCCACTGATTACAAGACGGTTTTATCCATTCAGCAACCACGCGCCCGAAGTCTCTTTCTGTTAAGCTGTGCATCATGCACAATGCCTAAAAATATTCTGGCTAGAGAATATTCCCGCAAATAAGAAAACTGTCTGTATTTACAGAAGGATTGTTGATTTATATATTCCCCGGACTGTGTTTTTCTTTGTTTATTTTTATTCGGGAATAAGCAGGCATTTTACACTGAATGATTTCAATTGATCGCGCTGATGGAATTACGGAAGCTGGCGCGGCTTTTTATCCTGGAGATTTAATAGTGAAAGCAAAACTGATTGCCGCTGCATTAGCGGCGGCGTTTATCGTGCCGATGGCGACCATGCAAACGGCTGCCGCCAGCGAGGCTGCTGCGCGTATCGTCAACGGATCGACGGCAATAGCCGGTGAATTCCCTGATTTTATTACCATCAGCAAAGGTACGACGGTAGCGGGTCATGTCTGCGGCGGCGTGCTGGTTAACTCCCGCTGGGCGGTTACGGCGGCGCACTGTGTTTCGCATTTTGATACCAGCACGGCGAGTATCATGGTCGGGATGGAAAGCTACACCCCGCTGGTGAAGAAAGACCAGGTTTCCATCGAGAAAGTGATTGTTCATCCTGACTATGACACGACCACGCTTGGCGGTACGGCGAAAAACGATCTTGCGCTGATTAAGCTGTCCCGTGCGGCGAACAGCAGCAACTTCGCCAGGCTGGCCGGTTTAAACCCGGAGCAGGATCCGCCTGCTGCACTGACCAATATTCCGCTGACGGCAGTGGGTTTTGGCGATAATGCAAATGGCGTGCGCCCGAATGTGCTGAATAAAAAAACGCTGGTCGCTCTGCCGGATAAGATGTGCACCGACGTTCCGGCGGGCTACCCGGCGACCAACCAGGATCCGGCTTTCCATGTCTGCGCAGGTAGCGGCACGGCGGGCGGTGATTCCGGCGGCCCGCTGTATGCCGATTACAACGGCAACCGCTATGTCGTGGGCCTGGTTTCCCGTAGCTTAATTGCCCCGGCTGAACAGTTCACCCGCGTGAGCAAATTTGCCGAGTGGATCAAGGCGACGGCGGTAGAGTAACTAACTGAATAGTATGGCCGTTTTGGCCATACTATTTTGCCAGCCGTCGATACAGCGTGCTGCGCGAAATACCGAGTTTTTTCGCCGCAAGGCTCATATTTCCCTGCGCTTGCGCAATGGCGCTCTGTTCGTCGTTGGGCCGTTGCGGCGCTGGCACGGCGTGGATTTCGCCGGGCAGATCGGTAAGCCTAATCTGATCGCCATCTTCTGCCAGCGCCATTAATACCCGTAGCTGGCTCAACAACTGACGCACATTGCCCGGCCACGGCCGGTGCGCGAGCGTGTTCACCACCTCATCGCTTAACGTCAACCCACGGCTGGCGGCACCCAGTTCGCGCCACAATTTCTGGATAAACCCCTCTTTATGCTGCCATTCACGCAGCGGCGGAATTCGCAGGTGAAACTCCTGAATGCGATACAGCAGATCCTCGCGAAACGTGCCTGCCTGCACCCGCGCGGCCAGATCCTGATGTGTTGCGCAGATCAAAGCAAAATTCACATCCCAACTGCTATTGGCACCCAGCGGCGTCACTTTTTTCTCCTGCAACACGCGCAGCAGGCGGGTTTGCAGCGCCAGCGGCATATCGCCGATTTCATCAAGAAACAGCACGCCGCCATCCGCTTCGCGGCATTTGCCGATATAGCCTTTCGGGCTGGCGCCGGTAAAAGCGCCGGGAACATAGCCGAACAGCTCTGATTCAATCAGATGTTCGGGTAACGCGGCACAGTTGATGGCGACGAAATTGCCCGCATGCCACTGGCTGCGGCTGTACAACTCGCGTGCCAGATACTCTTTGCCAGAGCCGGTTTCACCGGTAATGCACAACGCAATCCCGGCATTCACAATGCGCAGCGCTTTCTCTTTTTCGATACCGTGCTGTTCTGTCTGCTGTGCGCTGCCGCGTCCGCTAAAACGGCGGGCTGGCAGCGTCTGGCGAGCATAGAAACGTTGATGATTACCGGTTTCCAGCACTGTTTCACCGGCGCGTAGCTCAAGGCCGGGAAATAGCGCATCCAGCTCAAGTGCGCCAAAATGACCGCTGGTCAGGGCGAAAGCATCCATCGCCAGTTTATTGGCGCCGAGCAGCGTGCGATCGTCAAAAATCAGCAGTAACTCCTGCGCGGTGCCGAGGATTTTTTCATCATGATGCAGGCTTAATAACCAGCGATTAGCGCCCAGAGCGCTGGTGGCCCAGGCGTGTTCTATCTGGCATACCGTGCGGCGGATCAATGCGGCGGCATCATGGCGCGGCGTCATCGCCGGAGTGGAGAGATCCAGCACTCCGGCAACCTGGCCGTCGGGGCGAAACACCGGCGCGGCCGAGCAGAACAACCCGGCGTTACGGCTCAGATAGTGTTCGCCGCCAGCCACTTCACAATGTTGCTGGAGCGCCAGCGCAGTGCCGATAGCGTTGGTGCCGCGCGCATGTTCACCCCACAGATTGCCGGGCGACAACGCATAGCGCTGCGCTTTGTGCAGAAAATCGCTGTTGCCGTGCGTTTCCAGCACCAGCCCGGTCGCGTCGGACATCACCATAATCGACGGGTGTTTGTTCAGCTCCGGCCGCAGCCGCGCCAGTAAAGGAGCAACCAGGTGTTTCACCCAGCCATTTTCCGCACGCGCATCTTTCAGCATCGCGTTAGCCACCCAGGGCTGGGCGTCATCATCCCGTGTCAGCCCATAGTTAAGGCTACGTTGCCAGGAATCCTGCAACTGGCAAGGCAGACCGGAACGGGTTGTTGGCAAAGTGTCTACGCGTGTCGGCATGTTACTCTCCGGCAATTACAATGTTACATTTGTGTAGCATAAGAGTGTCTCGTGTGTAGCGACGTGCGACACAATTCCTGTACTCGCTTGCACATCATTTTTTGCCGTTTTGTACGATTAATCTTTAAACCCGCCTGTTATTCATTGTTTCTCAAAGAGTAAATCCATTTACCCTTATGTCAGCAGCAATCTGGCATAAGAAGTGCTTATGTTCCTTTGTCCGCCCTGGCGCGAGACGCCTCACCTGTACCGATAATAAAAGAGGAACATCTGATGAAATACGCTCACCCTGGCCTTGATGGCGCAAAAGTCTCTTTTAAACAGCGTTATGGCAACTATATCGACGGAAAATTTGTAGACCCGGTAGAGGGCGGCTGGTTTACCAATACCTCGCCGGTAACCGGACAGGTGATTGCCGAATTCCCGCGTTCGGGCGCGGTGGATATAGAGAAGGCTCTGGATGCAGCGCATGCTGCCGCCGACGCCTGGGGAAAAACCAGCGTGCAGGAACGTTCGAATGTGCTGCTGGCGATTGCAGACCGCATTGAAGCCAATCTGGAAGTGCTGGCGTTAACAGAAACATGGGACAACGGGAAACCTATCCGCGAAACGATGGGGGCGGATATTCCGCTGGCGGTTGATCACTTCCGCTACTTTGCCGGTTGCATCCGGGCGCAGGAAGGCACAGCCGCGGAAATCGACAGCAATACGGTGGCTTATCATATCTATGAACCGCTCGGTGTGGTCGGGCAGATCATTCCGTGGAACTTCCCGATTTTAATGGCGGCCTGGAAACTGGCGCCTGCGCTGGCGGCGGGTAACTGCGTGGTGCTGAAACCCGCAGAGCAAACGCCGCTCGGTATCTGCGTGCTGATGGAGCTGATTGGCGATCTGCTGCCAAAAGGCGTGCTCAATGTGGTTCATGGCTTTGGTACGGAAGCGGGCGAACCGCTGGCGCGCAGCAAACGCATTGAGAAAATTGCTTTTACCGGCTCGACGCCGATAGGTCGCCACATCCTCTCCTGCGCGGCGGAAAACATTATTCCCAGCACCGTCGAGCTGGGTGGTAAATCCCCCAATATTTACTTTGAAGATGTGCTGAATGGCGATGCTGAATTTATCGATAAAGCCGTCGAAGGCGTTGTGCTTGGCTTCTTCAATCAGGGCGAAGTCTGTACCTGTCCGTCCCGCGTGTTGGTGCAGGAGTCCATCTATCCGCAGTTCGTGGAAAAAGTGCTGGCGCGTATGGAAAACATCCGCAAAGGCGACCCCTTTGACACCGAGACAATGATCGGCGCGCAGGCTTCGCAGGAGCAGTACGACAAAATCCTTTCCTATATCAATATCGCCCGTGAAGAAGGGGGCGAAATCATCACCGGCGGCGAGCTGATCAAGCACGGGGATAGCCTGCAAAACGGCTTCTACATTCAGCCGACATTGATTAAAGGCCATAACGGCATGCGCTGTTTCCAGGAAGAAATTTTTGGGCCGGTGCTCGGGATCACCACTTTCAAAGATGAGGCTGAAGCGCTGCGTATTGCCAACGATACCGAATTCGGTCTTGGCGCCGGGGTGTGGACGCTGGATATCAACCGCGCATGGCGCATGGGGCGCGGCATTAAAGCCGGGCGCGTGTGGACTAACTGTTACCACCTCTATCCGGCACATGCGGCTTTTGGCGGGTACAAAAATTCGGGCGTTGGGCGCGAAACGCACAAGCTGGCGCTGAGTCATTATCAGCAGATTAAAAACCTGCTGGTCAGCTACAGCGGAACGCCACTGGGTCTGTATTAATCAATCTCATCAGGATGAGGTAATGATATGCAATTGAAAACGATGAAAGCGGCAGTGGTTAAAGCATTCGGGCAACCGCTGGTGATTGAAGAGGTAATGGTGCCTGCGGTAGCGCCGGGCAAAATTCTGGTCAAGATCGAGGCGACCGGCGTTTGCCATACCGATTTGCATGCCGCAGAAGGCGACTGGCCGGTGAAACCGAATCCGCCGTTTATTCCCGGCCACGAAGGCGTTGGTCACGTGGTTGCGGTGGGGCCGGGCGTGACGCATGTGAAAGAGGGCGATCGGGTTGGCGTGCCGTGGCTTTATTCTGCCTGCGGGCACTGCGAACACTGCCTGAGCGGCTGGGAGACCTTGTGCCACGGGCAACAGAACTCCGGTTATTCGGTAAACGGTACTTTTGCCGAATATTGCCTGGCGGACGCCAACTATGTCGGCATCCTGCCGGATAACGTCGAATTCCACGCGATTGCGCCAATCCTCTGTGCCGGGGTAACGGTTTACAAAGGGCTGAAGATGACGGAAGCCCGCGCCGGTGAATGGGTGGTGATCTCCGGGATCGGCGGTCTGGGTCATCTGGCGATCCAGTATGCCGTGGCGATGGGGATGAATGTGGCGGCGGTGGACATTGACGATGACAAGCTCGAATTTGCTCGTCGGCTCGGCGCATCGGTGGTCGTCAATGGGCGCGAAGAGGATCCCGGCAAGCGCTTCCACGCCGAGTTTGGCGGCGCGCACGGCGTGCTGGTCACGGCGGTGTCACCAAAAGCGTTTGAACAGGCAACCACCATGATGCGCCGTGGCGGGACGATGGTGCTAAATGGGCTGCCGCCGGGCAAATTCGACCTCTCGATCTTCGACATGGTGCTGGATGGCATCACCGTGCGCGGCTCCATTGTGGGAACGCGCAAAGATCTGCAAGAGGCGCTGGATTTTGCCGGGCGCAATAAAGTGCATGCGGAAATTGCCGTTGAACCGCTGGAGAATATCAACAGCATCTTTGATCGGATGCGCGCCGGGAAAATAACCGGCCGCATCGTGGTGGATATGTCGTTGTGATAGTGTTGCGATAAAAAAACGGGGCGCTATGCCCCGTTTTTTTACTGGAGTGAGTCGGCAAATGCCGCCAGATCCCGGTTGAAACGCTGCGGTTCTTCTAAAAAGGGCGCGTGTCCCGAATCGGCGTACAGCAGCGTACGTATGTGCGGATTTACGCTTCTGGCCCGCGCCAGTGAAGCTTGTGGGTTCACCAGTTGATCTTTTTCCCCGTAAATAAACAGTACCGGTACTTTTGCTTTGCCCAGCCCCTGCGCGAGTGACACTTTCATTTGCGGCACCGCGCGTTGCATTGTCCACGAGGCCAGCGCAGCGTTAGCCAGCAGACGCTCAAACGTGGCGGTGTCGGGTTGCTGATGGAAGCACAGACGCAGGAAATCACGCTCACCTGCCAGATGGGTTTTCAGATCCGCTGACACCATATCCTGATAAACCTGCGGGTGAGCTGGTATTTGCTCTGGTGTGAGTTCGACCACGCCATCGACATACAACACGCCAGCAATCTGTTTATCGCCGTAGGCCGCCAGATAGTGGCTATTTACGGCGCCACCCAGCGACCAGCCCACCAGAAGCGGCTTGTTTGCGCCGCTGCCTTTGATAACGGCTGCAACATCATCCGCCCAGCGACGGCTTTCCGTATAAGCTGTTGCTTGCTCCGGTTTGCCCGATAAGCCATGGCCGCGCAGGTCGAAACTGATCAGGCGAAAGCGCTGCAGGGCGGGATCCTGCCACTGTTTCTCCCAGTTAAGATGGCTGCCTAAAAGCCCATGAATAAAGATGATGGGCTGACCGTCCGCAGCGCCGGTTTCCTGTATAGCCAGCGGTACCCCGTCTGACGAGACAACGGTATAGTGTTTATCCTGCGCGTACAGTGAGGCGCAAAACAGCAGCAGGATGAAGGCAAGATTACGACCACGCGATAACAGCATAAAATGTTCCTCCGGTTAACGATTCGTGGCTATCCTCAACCTTTACACTGGTGTCAGAGTCAAGCAGCAAACGAGGAGAAAAAATGCTATCGATTGGCGAACTCGCCCGGCAAACAGGCGTCAGCGTGCGCTCTATTCGTCACTATGATCGATATGGTCTGTTATGTTCTACGCGGGCCTGTAACGGCTATCGGTATTTTTCTGCACAGGTGGTCGGGCAGGTGCGTCAGATCCAACAATTGATTGCTACCGGGTTTAGTCTGGCGGAAATCGCCACCTTTCCGGAATGCATGCGCAGCACGGAAGGGGCCGCATTTTGCCCGCAAACCCGTGAACTGCAGCGTAAACGCCTCGGTCGTATTGAAGCGCAAATCGCCACCCTTGAGCAGCGCCGCGCACAGCTGCTCGCCGCGCTGAGTGGCAGCGACGAGCAATAAAAAACCACGCCGTAGCGTGGTTTTTTGGGGGGGGGGGGACGGATTATAAACCGCGCTGCGCCATCAGTTTCGTCAGATCCACCAGCCGGTTGGAGAAGCCCCACTCGTTATCGTACCAGGCGAGGATTTTCACCAGATTGCCGCCAATCACCAGCGTCGACAGGCCGTCGATAATGGAAGAGCGCGGATCGCCCTGATAATCACTGGACACCAGCGGCTCGTCGCTGTAGCCGAGAATGCCTTTCAGCGGCCCGTTTGCGGCGGCTTTACGGAAAGCGTCATTCACTTCTTCCACGGTCACATCGCGTTTCAGCGTTACCGTTAAGTCGACGATCGACACCACCGGTACCGGTACGCGTAGCGAATAACCGGTCAGCCGTCCGTCCAGTTCCGGGATCACTTTGCCGAGCGCTTTCGCCGCGCCGCTTGAGTAAGGCACGATGGAGAGCGCTGCGGCACGCGCGCCGCGCAGATCTTTTTCCGGCTGGTCGTGCAGCGCCTGGCTGTTGGTGTAGGCGTGGGTGGTGTTCATCAACCCGTGTTCAATACCAAAGTTCTGGTGCAGTACCTGGGCAGCAGGCGCCAGCCCGTTAGTGGTGCAACTGCCGTTGCTGACCACGAAGTGGCGCGCCGGATCGTACTGCGTGTCGTTAACGCCGAGCACGATAGTCAGGTCATCATTTTTCCCCGGCGCGGAGATAATCACCCGTTTTGCGCCGCCGTGGCTGATATGCACCGCGGCTTTTTCGCGATCGGTAAAGAATCCGGTGGCTTCAATCACAATTTCCACGCCAACGTCGCGCCACGGAATGTTCGCCGGATCGCGTTCACTGAAAACGCGCACCGCGTTGCCATCGACAAACAACTGGCCTTCACCTGCTTCAACCGGAACCGGCAACGTGCCGAGCAGTGAATCGTGTTTCAGCAGATGGGCGAGGGTTTTGCTGTCCGTCAGATCGTTGATGGCGACGATCTGAATCTCTGGGTTACCGAGCGCGGCGCGCAGTACATTGCGCCCGATCCTGCCAAAACCGTTAATGCCGACCTTAACCATGATTGACTCCTTCTTTTTCGTGTCTGAAGTCACTTTAGGGCGGCAGCGTTTTGGCGTAAAGGACGGATAAGGATCACTTTACGCCATTTTGCGGCAGTGGAAGCGCTGGCGATACTCGCCGGGGGTAAGGTGCAGTTGACGCTCAAAGATGCGGCGTAAGTTGATGCTGCTGCCGAAACCCGTGGCGGCGGCCACGCTCTCCAGCGTTTCGCGGGTTTGCTCCAGGCGGTGTCGGGCAGCGGCAAGCCGCGCTTCAGCAACATAACGCGCCGGAGGGATGCCGGTTTCACGGGTAAAAACGCGGGTGAAATTGCGCGGACTCATCGCCACGCGTTCGGCAAGCTTTTCGACCGAGAGATCGCCGGTCAGGTTTTCCAGGATCCAGCTTTGCAACTCGCTGACCGGCCCGATACTCTCTGCCTGTTGCAGATGGTAGCGGCTAAACTGTAACTGGCCGCCGGGGCGGCGCAAATACATCACCAGATCCTGCGCGACGTCGCGGGCGAGGGTGAAACCATAATCCTCTTCGACCAGCGCCAGCGTCAGATCAAAGCCGGAGCTGACACCGCCGGAAGTCCATATTGGCCCATCCTGAATATAGAGCGGGCCGCTTTCGACTTTGACCAACGGATAGCGCGACTGCATGGTTTCGAGCAGCCGCCAGTGGGTGGTGGCACGCCGACCATCAAGCAACCCGGTTTCTGCCAGCAGCATCGCGCCGCCGCAGATGGAAGCCATTCTGTCGGCATGGGGGGCGGCAAGACGCAGCCAGTCAACGACGGCGGTGCCTTCTTCTTCATTGGTTCCGCGTCCGGTGATCATGATGGTATCCCATGGCTCGCGCGGGTCCAGTTCCGGCAAACGGAAATCGGCCAGCAGATTCAGGCCAGACTGGCCGTGGATTACCTGGTGCGGCTGCGTGGTGGCGATGCTCACCCGGTAACGGGGCTGTTGGGTTTCATCTGCATGCAGGCGATTGGCCTGCATCAGAATGTCGGCAATTCCGGCGGCTTCGAATAACATGCCGCCATCGGGAACGATAATCAGGAATCTCTTCATGTCCTGAAAAGTACACTTGCCACATTATAAGTCAAGATGCGAACAGAATTTTAAGCGTAAGGGCTGACCTGATCCAAATCTGAAAGGCCGTTAATGAGAAGCAAACGAATTTCCAAATCGCTACTATAACTAGAGTACAGGATTTTTATCGGTCGCATCTCACGCGAGGATTTATCCATGGCAATTGCAAAAGCGTATAACTTAAAGCAGGCATATCAAATGATTACCTCTGGTAAGCAGACGGAGGTGGAGCTGGCATTTGATGTCGATGCCGATGCCTTCTTCATGCTTTCTGCGAATTATGGCGACAGCGGCGCAAAAATCACCCGCCATAATAACCATTTTGTGCTCAGGCTCGATCAAGAAGAGGCCTCAGCATCTGACTGATTTTTAAACTATATTTTTTGAAGACCTGTTTTCAGGCGACAGGAATAATGATGTCGCCATGGTGCTTATTTTTCCTGAAATCCCGCCGTCATCTCTGCGTTACATTCCTGCCGTTTAATGGCGCAAGCCTGCCCCGAAGCGTACTTCTCGCGGTGTCTGGCTTCATCAGTTGTTACTCTTCGATCGCGGAGCGCGGTCAGCAAAACTCGTTATCAACGGTTTCCCGGCAGCCTCGTCGGGATTTTTTTGCTTGCAGACACATGTGACACTGTCACTAAATAGGCGACAGACATAAAAAAACCTGCGGGTTTGATCCCGCAGGTGTGTTGTTTGCCGCAGTGCAGTTTATTGCAGATCGAAGCGATCCAGATTCATCACTTTCGTCCACGCGGCAACGAAATCGATAACGAATTTCTGTTTCGCATCGCTGCTGGCGTAGACTTCTGCCAATGCGCGCAGTACCGAGTTGGAGCCGAAGACCAGATCGGCGCGTGTCGCCGTGTAGCGTACTTCTCCGCTCTGACGATCGCGGCCTTCAAACAGTTCCGCTTTTTCATCGGTTGCTTTCCACGCGGTGCGCATATCCAGCAGGTTGACGAAGAAGTCGGTGCTCAGCACCCCGACGCGATCGGTAAAGACGCCGTGTTTGCTGTCGTCGTAGTTAGCACCCAGAACACGCAGCCCGCCAACAAGCGCTGTCAGTTCTGGGGCGGTCAGCGTCAGTTGCTGTGCTTTATCAATCAGCAGGGTTTCGGTGCTCACACCATCCCACACGCGGCGGTAGTTACGGAAACCATCGGCCAGCGGCTCCATCAGATTGAAGGAGTCGACATCCGTTTGATCCTGACGTGCATCAACGCGTCCCGGTGTAAACGGCACATTCACCTGTACACCTGCCGATGCTGCCGCCTGCTCAACGCCAACCACACCGGCCAGCACAATGATATCGGCCAGCGAGGCTTTTGCCGACGCCTGCTGAATGCGTTGCAGTACCGGTAAGGCTTTCACTGCGCGGGCATTCACTTCCCAGCTGTTTTGCGGGGCAAGCGCAAGACGTGCGCCGTTAGCGCCGCCGCGTTTATCGCCGCCACGGAAGGTGGAAGCGGAAGCCCAGGCCACCGAAACCAGATCGCTGACCGACAGGCCTGATGCGGCGATATCCGCTTTCAGGTTGGCGATATCTGCGCCGTCAGGATGATAAGTGGCAGCCGGCAGCGGATCCTGCCAAATCAGATCTTCATGCGGAACTTCAGGTCCGATGTAACGGGATTTTGGCCCCATATCACGGTGCGTCAGTTTGAACCATGCGCGGGCAAAGGCTTCGTTAAATGCCTGCGGATCGTTAAGGAAACGGCGAGAAATTTTCTCGAATTCCGGATCAAAACGCAGCGTCAGGTCGGTAACCAGCATGGTGGGTTTACGTTTTTTCGCCGGATCAAACGGGTCCGGGATGATTTCCGGCGCATCGACGGCTTCAAACTGGATCGCGCCAGCCGGGCTGCGGGTCTGTACCCACTCATATTTGAACAGGTTCTCGAAGAAGTAGTTGCTCCACTGGGTTGGCGTTTGTGTCCACGCCACTTCCAGCCCGGAGGTAATTGCATCAGCGCCTGCGCCGCTGCCATAGCTGTTCATCCAGCCAAAGCCCTGCGCTTCCAGCGGCGCGGCTTCCGGTTCCGGGCCTACGTAGTCGTCCGGTTTTGCGGCACCGTGGGTTTTACCCAGCGTATGACCACCGGCGATCAGCGCGACGGTCTCTTCATCGTTCATCCCCATATTACCGAAGGTGGCGCGAATCGCCGAGGCTGCGGAAACGGGTTCACCGCTGGCATTCGGGCCTTCCGGGTTGACGTAAATCAGCCCCATTTCGGTGGCACCAATCGCTGCCTGCGCCAGGCTTTCCGGATGACGATGGCTCAGCCACTCTTTCTCGTTACCCCAGTCGACGTCGAAATCCGGTTCCCAGACATCTTCGCGGCCCGCGCCAAAACCGAAGGTGCGGAAACCGGCATTTTCCAGCGCCACGTTCCCCGCCAGAATGATCAAATCGGCCCAGGAGATTTTCTGGCCATATTTCTGTTTTACCGGCCACAGCAGGCGGCGCGCTTTATCAAGGCTGACGTTATCTGGCCAGGAGTTCAGCGGTGCAAAGCGCTGCTGGCCGCGTCCGGAACCGCCACGGCCATCAACGGTACGGTACGTTCCGGCACTGTGCCAGGCCATACGAATGAAAAGCCCGATGTAACTGCCCCAGTCGGCAGGCCACCAGGATTGTGAATCGGTCAACACGTTACGGATATCAGCTTTCAGTGCGGAGTAGTCGAGTTTTTTAAACTCTTCGCGGTAGTTAAAGGACTCACCCAGCGGATTGGAGCGGTTAGAGTGCTGGTTCAGCAGATCGACACGCAACTGATTCGGCCACCAGTCGCGGTTGCTGGTGGCGCCGGCAGTGCTCTGCTTGCTGGCTTTATCATGGAAAGGGCATTTCTCGACGGCTGAAGAGAGGGGTTGTTCGTCTGACGTGCTCATATCTGGCTCCATTTGCTTGTGTAATGCCGTTACGATATACACTGCTTCCAGTAAAAGGTACCTGAATAAATCTACAGATTTGATAGCTAATACCTTTCTTTTAATGCATAAAAAATCGACAAACGTCACATAAATTTATTGCTGTCTCATCAACCTTAGCAATCGCGCTACGCTTGTTCCGGTTTTTTTGTGCCTTGTTTGATCGTACCCATAAAAGCGGGGCGGATGAGCAGATCTTCGTCTGTTGGCGGGGGGAGAAAGAGAGGGAAAAGGGCGGAGAGACTCCGCCACTGGCCAGGAGAAAAGGTGGGATAAACGCCTTTACCACGAAAAAGCGGAAAGCTCACCCCCCCAGACGGAATGTTCGATGACAGGCAGGTCGGGGTTGTGCTGTTTTAATTTTTCAATTAATTCTCTGTTTTGTTGATACTGCGGAAGTTTATGGTTTTGGCCTCTTTCATAGTAAAAATAGATACCGCAAACTTTCACCCTGTCGGTGGGAGGAAAATCAGCATAGGTATTGATATCTTTTTTACCCACAATCAGCACTTCGTTATGATATACGCCGTCAGATTCGGAAATCAGCCTTTCCGGGCTCATCATGGAGGCATAGGTTTGGTCAGGCATAGCGCTTTTTATATATTTCCTCACCTTTGCATTATTGTAGCTCTTATTGATGCCCAAAAAATATCTGTCACTGAGCGAGTAGGAGTTTTTATTTTCCCAACTTTGATTTCCTGCATGGTTGGGAAACCAGACATCTTTGTGAAATGTGCCAATGATATTTTGCGGTGGAGCAGCAAGGATAAATCCCACATCGGCCCATTGGCTACGATCATAGCAGGACGATTGCATACGAATAAGCGAACTGCTCACTATATCCCATGTAGCAATAATATCTTCTGCTCTGCCGTTAAAAAATGGTGAATTATCATCCTTTATATCACGGATTGTATGGATTAAAGCTAAATTGTCGCGATGAGCATTTTTTCTTGAGGGTGATGTTTGCGGTATTAAAAGTGTTTTTCGATAAACCTTTTTCCAGCTTTCAAGCTCAAAATATGAATCATTAAATATATTGGATTTGATCTTTTTCCCTAATATTCGCATGTGCGCCTCGAAAATTATTTGAGTTAAAGGAAGAACGCTGTAAATCGCTGAAAGCGAAACACAGCATGAACAGTGTCTTACGGAGGTCACCGTTTTTCAGTTGATTCGTAATAATGTTTATTAATCGTAGTTGTAGTTTATGAATGTTTATGATTGAACGCCATAATATCTGTCTTAATTAAGTGCTAAGGTTTATTCATAAGGCAGGAATTGATAGCGGAAGATTTAATAATGTAATAACAGGCTAGCATAAGTCGAAGGATTCAATAATATACTCTGCTTTGCGGATAAATCGCTTTCCTCGTTGAGACGATTCAATGGCAGTAATGACCTGTAACTGGCCGGCAATGCGAGATCTGCTCCGCAACATTACCGACAAAGGAGTACACATCATGCGAAAAAACTCAAAAGTGAGACAGATGTAGTTAATTTAGAATAAGTGATGCGTTTGTTATTTTTTTAATGATCGAATTATGTCCTTTTTTTCATAGATAACCTTTTTGCAGTAAGAAGTTAAACGATCTCCACAGATGGCCTTCGGTTCATTTTAAAAAGTAGCCAGTGGGCGCCTTGCTTTCATGTTCCGTGCGGGTGAGTTTTTCAATAAAGCTAACCTTGTCGCATACATCCAGCAGAATCTGATGCAGCGTGTTAAGCTGAGCATGAATTTCAGATTCGTGGTTTGCTGTATGTAACGCAAATTTCAAATTTCTGGAGATGTATTTATCTGTGTGGGTTACTTTATATTCAAGCGGTTCGATTTTCACCGCTGGATTAAAGTAAAATCCTTCTCGTGGAAGCGTCAGAATGAATTGCTCTTTAGTGTTAAATGTCGTGGCAATAATACGTCTGATTTGGAATATGGTTTGATATAAGGTGTTGGGTGATGTCTCCTTGGTGCGCTTTTCCCACGCATAATCATAAAGTTCATTATGCGTGACAATCTCCCCGGGCTTTTTTGTTATTAAAAGCTCAAGGCATTTAGATGCAGGTTTAGTCAATAATGCTGGTGGCAAGTACATATCGCATCGGCACAGAGTTCGTTCAGTTATATTAAAGTCCACTTCATTGTTAATGCGATATATATGCGAGTTCATTTAATTCCCCTTTTGGTTATTTATTGAATTCACTTTCGACAAGCATAAGCATACATTGTAAGGGCAATAAATTTAAAAATATTTCCTCTTAATAAGATTCTTATCTCACATATTTATATGTTGGTGTAAATAAATATTCTATAAATCAATTACTTGTATTATTATGTAAGGTGTTTTTCACAATGTCAGTATGAATAATATAAATTGTATGAATGTTAACTCTGGATTATTTTGGTTGAATGATTTGTTTATTATTCTGAGTTTTTAATGATGATACCTTGTCTGGTTTTTTGTTTTTTCTTATCCAGGTTTGAAAGAATTAAATTATTTTTGATAAAATATTAAATGTATAATATTCCAATCCATTCACGATTTTTATGTTTTATTATATGAAGTTGTTCCGCAAAGTTGCTGAATGGAATCAGTATAAACCATAAATCAAAAGCCAGCGACAAAACCTCAGCGAAACGATCCTGACGCTGGACTCTCATTACAGGGCGAAATAAATTTAACTTTAGTCTTTATACTTTCAACACCAGCTGATCTTTGAGGATATCAATTTTCACTTCATTTTTTGCCGCTGGGGTTAACGCATGGTTAGCCAGAACCGGTAATAAATGTGACGTCAATATCTGGTCAATATCGCGCGCGCCACTTTGCTGCACCTGACAGCGTTTTGCCACCCAGTTAACCACTTTATTTGTCCAGCCGGGGCGTGAATCGCTTTCTGTCGCGGTTTGATAACGGCGGCACAGGTGCTGAAGCTTCAACTCGATGATCTGTGCCAGTTCCTGCGACTGCAAGGGCAGGTAAGGGATCAACGTCATGCGTCCCATCAACGCCGGGCTGAAAACGCGCTCAAACTCAGGGCGAATAATATTGCACAACGCCTCCGGCGACGTTTTGCCTTTTTCCCAGGCACTAATCAGCGCCGCGCTGGCCAGATTCGACGTCATAATAATCAGTGTGTTACGGAAGTTAATCATCTGTCCTTCTGCATCTTCGATGATGCCCTTATCGAAAATTTGATAGAACAGCTCCATGACGTCCGGATGCGCTTTTTCCACTTCATCCAGCAGTACCACACAGTAGGGATTACGGCGGACGGCTTCGGTAAGGACACCACCCTGACCGTAACCCACATAGCCCGGCGGTGAACCTTTCAGCCCGGAAACGGAGTGCGCTTCCTGGTACTCGGACATATTAATGGTCACCATGCTCTTTTCCCCGCCATACAGCAGTTCTGCCAGCGCCAGCGACGTTTCGGTTTTGCCGATTCCGGAGGGACCGGCCAGCATGTAAACGCCGGTGGGTTTTTGCGGATCGGCAAGCCCGGCACGGCTGATACGAATTTGTTGCGTGATATGCTTGAGGGCATGTCTTTGCCCAATAATCCGCTGTTCAAGCCGTTCGCACAGGGTGTCCAGTTGCTGGTGCTCCTGTTCCAGCATGTGTCCGAGCGGGATACCGGTCCAGTCTGCAACCACGTCCGCCACGCAGGCGGCATCCACGCACTCAAACACCATTGCATGCTGTTGGTGACATGCAGCCAGCGCTTCACGCATCCGCGTAATTTCTTCGGCATCCTGGCTCTGCTGTAACTGTTGTACCAACAGCGTTTGCCGATCCCATTCCTGGCGCAATGAATCGAGAGCGCTCTGCAAGTTCGTGGCCTGCTGACGAAGTTTTTCCCGCCGCTCAGGCGCACTGTTTTCTCGTTTCAGTGCTGCTATCTCGCATTCAATGGCGCGCAGTTGCACGCAGATCGCCTCAATCTCTTTCGGTTCCTGAGTTTGTGATATCGCCACACGGGCGCAGGCGGTATCCAGTAAACTCACCGATTTGTCGGGAAGCTGGCGTTCTGCAATGTAACGGCTGGAGAGGGAGATAGCGGCATGGATGGCGCTTTCGAGGATGGGGATCCCGTGATGTCGGGACATGGTCGGTGCCATCGCGCGTAACATCGTCGTTGCCTTATCTGTATCCGGCTCCGCCACTTTAATGAGCTGAAAGCGGCGCGCCAGCGCGGCATCTTTCTCGAAGTATTTTTTATATTCCGCCCAGGTTGTGGCGGCAATAATTCGCAACTCGCCGCGCGCCAGCGCGGGTTTAAGTAAGTTAGCCGCATCGCTTTGTCCGGCGGATCCCCCTGCGCCAATCAGCGTGTGCGCTTCATCAATAAATAAAATAATTGGCGTGGGTGCGCGGGCGACCTCCTTCAGTAACTGCTGAAGCCGGTTTTCAAACTCACCTTTCACGCTCGCTCCGGCCTGCAATAAGCCCAAATCCAGCGTCAAAATCTCTGTCGATTCCAGCATCTGTGGAAAGGTGCCTGCGACAATGCGCATCGCCAGCGCTTCGGCAAGCGCCGTTTTCCCGACACCTGGCTCGCCGGTAAGAATTGGGTTGTTCTGGCGGCGGCGTAACAGAATATCCACCATCTGGCGCAGCTCGGATTCGCGGCCCAGAACTGGATCCAGTTCGCCTTTACGTGCCAGTTCACTGAGATTGCGCGTGTATTTTTGCAGCGCAGACGTGCTGGCCGCTGGCTGTTCGTCGCGAGCAGGCGCGGGCGCATAGATGCTTTGCAGCAACGCCAGCGCTTTGGGGCGGTCGCATTGCAGTGCTTTTTCCACCGGGGTGGCGAACCGTAACGCATTGCCGTCATCAAATAGCGCACTCAGCAGAGCGGCGGGCGTCAGTTGGGTTTGTCCCCAGTGGCTACTTGCTAATAACCAGCCCGCAATAAACCACTCGGTCAGCGCGAGGGAAAAGTGGGGCGCGGCGTTTTGTTGCGGCCGCTGGCGCTGAAGCTCCTGCTGTAATGCATCAAACAACCGGCTGACTGGCAGCCCGCTCTGTAATCCCAGTTGCTCGATCAATGGGCTTTGCTGGCGCAGTATTGCCATCAGTAAATGTTCTGGCGTCACTTCTGTATGTTGCAGAGAAACCGCATGGCTGACGGCGGTGTCAAGTACCGCTCGTCCCTCAGCGGAAAGCTTATTAATTATTGGTTTTAAATGATGGCTCATAAAAGTACCTTCAATGGTGTTACTGACACTGTGTGATTTCGTCGGGCAAACCAGAAAGCGCGTGCGCCGCTAACTCGTCAGGTTGCGGATACGCTGACTGCTCGTTGAGATCGCTGATTTGTTGGGTGAGGGAACTGATTTCATCGGCGTTCGTTTTCCAGCTTTGCCACGCCTCCTCAAGGGGGCGGGTGTTGGACATGGCAAAACGAACGAGGATCTGTTTGATGCCTAATCGCTTAAGCAACTCTGCGCTGTCACCGAAATCATGGCTGTCGATCAGCGTTTCTCCTGAAGAGAACAGGCTGACAAACCACGGCCAGGCGTCGTCGCCATTAATCTGATCAACGGCGACAAAATCAGGGAACATAACGCTTAGCGTGACGCCGTGGCACTGTCCCGGCTGCCAGGTGAAATCGGCCTTGTCGGCAAAATTCATACTGCTGAGCAGCTGGTCGCCTTTCTGGCAGTTCAGTAATAGCTGTGTTCCGGTTGGGATAACCTGCGCGCCTTCGGCGATGGTTGCTGGCAGGCTGGTGACCGTTGTTTTCACAACCTGTTTTTCGAGTTTGCTTTGTTGCAACTCAAGCGCCGCGACTTTGGCCTGCAACGTTGCTTTCTGATCCTGGATTTTGGTGGTGGTGCGTTGCGGCAGATCCTGAAGAATATCCGCGGGGAAGGCGTTACGGAGAAACTGGCTAAATTCCGCCGTGAATGGCAACGTCATGCCGGCAAAACCGGCGGCGCGAAGACCATTATTGTCCACCGACAGCATGGGCTTCGCCGGGCCGCGCAGAAAATTGCCCACCAGTTGCTGGCTAAGCTCTTGTTGCTCTTCGTAGCTGCGTTTTTCGGCATTTTTCCCCAGCGGCCAGATCACGCTGCTTTTCCATTGCGCATTCAACCAACACGCGCTGCTGGCCATCGCGTTCGCCAGTAGCGCGCGGGCATCATCCTGATACAGCCGCCACACCGCCGCCACATCCGCATCGATCTCATCGGGCGAGACGCGTTCCTGCAACGTGGCAAGTGCCGGCAGGAGAGTGCCCAGCGGGTTGGTGTCCGGTTTTTGTTGCCCGGGGGTAAAAAGCCCACGCGTTAACGTATCGCCGGGTTTTTCCTGTGCTACGGCCGCATTAACGGCGCTGTTACGGGACTTTTGCCAGTCGAGCCATGCCTGTTGGGCAGATTGCGCTGTCGCAGCCGCGGCCGTTTGAGTTTTGCCCTGAAACCAGGCAGCAAGGGACAGGCGCAGTTGTTTGTTGAGCCGCTCGGTGCGTTGCAGCAGCGCGGCGCCATCGCCCGCACGGGCGAGCGTCTGAACGTCACGCAGCGTGGTCAGCCAGGGCTGCGCGTGTTCCGGCGGAATGGCCTCAAGCTCGTCAACGATGCGGGCGGCAAAGCGCATCGCCGGGCTTTGATTCTGGCTGATAGCAATCAACTGGCGGCGCGACGCCGTGCCGGTTTCATCCGGTGAAAGGTGCGCCGTCACGTCGATCAGATACTGACGCCATGCCTGCTGCCTCGCCTCCTGCCAGCTTTCACGCAATGGCTGAAAAATCGGTTCAGTACGATCGGCAGCGGCTTCAATCTCTGCCATCCATTGATTAACGGTAGCTTCACCGGCCTGTGTCCATTTCCCGTCAAGAGCAAGTGAATCGGGTAATGCTGGCCAGAATGTTGCTGCGTGCAGCGGCGGAAATGCGGCGTCCGGAGCCTGCAACCAGCGTAACGACAGATCGTGATTGACCAGATTTTCCAGCACCCGTTGTGCGTTCTGCAACCAGCGTTCGCCATAGGGACGCTGAATGTAATAACGCTCCAGCGCCAGCCGGGTCAGCGGCGATAATGCCGACGGATAGACATTTTGCGTCAGCTCGTCGCTAATCGGCGCGGCTTCGGCGAGCGTATCCAGCGGCGTGCCATGCTGCATTTGTCGCCAGCGCGTGACCGCCGCCGCCAGTTGCAGAATGTCGTGTCGCTGTTGTGCGGGCGACGCGCTAAGGGCGCGTTGCTGATACGCTTCCAGCGTCTGCCGGGCAGGGCGCGCCGTCACTGGAATGCGGGCAAGCAACGTTTCAGCCTCGCGTTGTTGCTGGTTGAATAAAGGCATAAACGGCAGCCAGGGCAGCGCCAGCGTTGCATGTTGCTCGTCTGCGGCAACAAACGCCGCCAGCTTATCCGGCGCTAATTCTGCCAGCCCGGATCGCAAGCGCATGGCGCTCATGCTGGCGCTTATCGCCAGCCAGAGGGCGCAGATACCGATTGCGGCGTAGCAGCAGGTTTTGCCGAATGAACGCTGATACCAACGCAGTCCGCTTCTTTTTAAACTCAATGCCGGAAGGTGGCGGGTCAGCAGATCCTGGATGAAATAGCTGGTGCGGCGACCCTGATTTTCCACCTGCGGTTCGGCGGAACAAAACCAGATGCTCTTCAGCGTGGCCGGGCTGAAATAGGCGTTGGCTTCGCACAGGGCGGCCAGCGTGTAGCGCAGGGCGGGTTCCAGACGGGCGAAGGCTTCCGGGAAATCCAACAGGGTATTGTACTCAGGCGCGCTGAGCGTGGCCGGGCGCGCCATACTCAGACGCACGAGAGAAAACCCTTCGTGCAGACGCGCGAATAGCGGTTGCAGCGTGGCGTCGTCCTGGCCATCAATATGCGGAGGCACGCTCCATGTGTAACCCAATGCCTGCTGGCGTTGGGCGTCAGAGAGCTGATGCTGCCACAAACTAAAACCGGGGAACTTATCGCACTGGGTGACTAAAACATAGAGGGGTAAACGTTCGCCATAGTGCCTGACCAGCGGTTCGACAAGGCTACGTTGCTGGCGGGCCAGCGCATGCAATTGGCTGAGATCGCCACGCATTAACTGGCTCATCGGCAACGCAATAATGATGCCGCCAGGCGCGGGAATGCGCGTGCACCAGCGGGCAAGTTTGCTCCAGGCCTGGCGGAAGGTGGCAGCACCGTTTAAAAAATTGCTCGACAGATCGAGCACGCACAGATCGCGAAAAAACCACCACTGCAGCGTGCGGGTCGGGGCGGTTGTGCCGTCGGCGTTATCACCATAAAAACGGGGCAGCCCTGCGCTGGCAAGCAGCGTACTTTTGCCACCACGTTCGCCGACCAGCAAATACCACGGAAGATGCGTACGCCGACGTTGAATGCGTTTGATGACCGAGGCACCCGCTTTCCAGTGATTAAACAGCACATATTCCCGGCGCGATAAGCGGTATTTGGTGAACCAGCGGCGGCCTTTTTTCCCTCTGACAAGCAGCAATATCTCGGGAAGCGAGTGCCACAACAGCGCGGTAAGCACCATCACCAGCAGCCATAGCAACAGGATCCCCGGGGTGCTCCATCCTTGCCACAGGCCGAGCATAAAACTGAATATCAGCGACAGGCACAGTACCGCCAGCCAGCCAGTAAAACAGGCTAATTTCTTAAACATAGGGGGTCAGTTTGTGTAGTGATAAAGAAGCAAAAGTAAAAAACCGTACAGCAGCAACAGGGTCACGGTTGCTCGCAGTAGCAGGTGTTTATACAGCGGTGTAGCGACGGTTTGTCCGCATGTCGCGGGCGTGATCGCGCTGTCGTTTGGCCAGCTTAACCATGATGCCGGCAGACACAGCGCACGCTGCTCTGTAATGATCTCCTGCAATGGCTCGTCATCCTCGGGCGTGCTGTACTGACCGTGAAAACCATTTTGCAGACAGAAAAGAAAGACCTTTCTCGCCTGATGCCAGGCAGGCTCAAGCTGCGCCAGACAGGTAAAAAAGCGCTCTCCGGCGACGGTGATATTCAGATACTTACGCTGCAATAATTCACTCTGCCAGCGCTCACGCCACGGCAAGGATGAACAGAGCACCGTTTCATCGATCCAGGCGATAACCGCAAACTGCGCGGCCGCTTTCTCCTCTTCGCTGGCATCCTGTTGGCAGGCTCGCTGCATCGCCTGCTCCAGCCGGACAAGACACTCTTGCCGCGCTTCGGCGTAATCGGTAAACGATGTTGGTTCTGCAATCATCTCCAGTACCAGCCTGAAGACTGGCAGATAGCCATCAAGAAGCTCGCTCATGACACCCCCATAAAGACGGCCTGGACTTGTAGATCGTCGGGCGCGTCATCCCAGTAAAAGGCCAGGCTCTGCTCCTGGCCGATCTTCTTCCACAGATCGTCCTGCTGGTTCAGTTGGTAATAGACCGCGTTTTTGCTCTGCGGCACGCCACGCGGCGCAGGGTTCAGCGCCGTAGCGGCAATCCCCGGTAGCGCATGTTGAATCAGCTTGCCGATCGCCGAGCCCGGCGCCACTTTGAAACTGCTGCTCTCGGTTGTGCCGGGAAGTTGCTGCTCTGAACGCAGCCGCAGCAACACGCTGTCGCCCTGTTGTCCGGTGAGTGACGATAAATCGCCGATAAAGATGCGCTGGCTGGTTGGTATGAAGGTGATCCAGACGTTATCTTCCAGCGCCAGGTTATTCAGCAGTGACAGCAGAAGGGTTTTCGCGCTGGCGAAACAGGCATAAAGGTCATCGTGGTCATACGGCAACAGGCGCATCGTCTCACCGGCCCATTCACCATTAAATGAACAGCGATCGCTGAAACAGGAGAGTTCACCAATCAGTTGCGCCAGCAGACCGTAGACGGGCCACGGATGCATGCCCGGCGTGCGACAGTAGTGGTGCAGCAACGGCAGCGTCCGGTTCAGCGAGCGCATCACTAATAGTTGCGTCATATCGCCGCGCTGGGCGGTATTGCTCTGTTCCGGGCGTTTGTACTCTTCGAGTTTATAGGCGCGGTTTGCCAGCTCGGCATACAGACCGTCCAGCAGATTTTTCAGTACCGGTGTGCTGCCAAGGCTGACCAGCGGAGGACAAAAACTGGCGTCAGGGATCACCCGATCGGTGTCATAGCGCAGCCGCAGAAGGGAAATAAATTCACAATCCACCACCGCCTCTTTCTCGCTGTCGGTGAGGATCTGTACGTTATAAAGAATGCGTGAGACGCTGCACTCCGGTCCGTCGAAGTAGACATCTTTCATCACGCCTTCTTCCGGCGCTTTAAACCAGCGGCTGTTTGGCGACTCGCCGACATTCACGTGGCCTGGGTCGAAACGGCGCAGCGCCAGCCACAGGGTTAACGGTTTCTCCAGCTGTTTCCATACCAGGCGAAACTGGCGCGGTTGCAGGCTACAGTTGCCGGGAAACTCCAGATAATCTCCGGAAGGTAACAGCGCCTTCAGGCGCTCAATTTTTAGCGTGAAATCAACCAGCGTTTCCGGGTTAAACACCAACTCAATCAGCCCAACGTTCCACGGTTGCGCCAGTTGGCGATGGCGCGACAGCATGTAGTGATGATGCAGATCGACAGATTGCAAATGTTGCGGCTGTAGATAAACACCCGAATACCAGTAAATTTGCTGAAGTTCCGGATACATATCAGCTTCCTTGGCTGGCAGGGGACGGTGCCGGTGCGGGCGCCGCATTTTGCAGGCGCAGCGGCTCGCGTTCAGCGCCGGTAAACTGCGTCATGCTGTTGCTACCGAGATGCAGGGTAAGCGTTAGCGGAGCCAGTTGCGCCTGCCAGCGCGGCGTCCACCAGCCGGAGCTTTCAGTGGTGACGGGAATGCGGATGAGCGCCATATGCTGCTTTTGCGGGAACGGGTAATACCCGGCAACCACCGCGAGGTAACGGGTATTCTCGCTGCGATCGATATGCAGCGTCGTGTGCTGTCCCGGCATGGCGGCGTAACGGTCAACTTTTAAGATCTCATCCTGCGCGCCCGCGGCGCTGAACAGGTTCTTTAAAGCGAAAGGGTTAGAGAGCAGTTTGCTTAGCGTATTGGCTTGTTGCGCCTGGATAACCAGTAACGTGCAGCTATTGGCGATACCATGCACCGCATTCAAATCCGGGTCGGTTTGAATCGCCAGCGTGATGGCGCCCTGGGCAAAGGGCGCGGCAACCTGGTCAATGGCCTGCTGTTTCGTGGCGGGCGCGGGTTTTTCCTCTGCGCACCCGCTGAGCAGCGCAGCGCAAAAAGCAATGATAAAGGTATGTTTTCCCGGCATTATTGGCTCTGTCCTGTTAATACATTATGAATGGCATGCAGGCTGGTATCGTCGGTAAGCATCTCTTCCAGCCATTCGGTAAGCGTCATGTTTGCCCAGCGGGCGGCGCGATCCATCAGAAAGGGCACCGGGCTTGAGGGTTCGGTCTGGCGAAACCAGGCACCGATAGCCAGCATCTGGCTGATGGCCAGCTCGCGGTTCATCATCTGTGAGGTGGCGAAGGGCGACGTCGTGGCGAGCGGTGCGCCTTCTGCGCTGTCAACTGGAGCGTCGGTAGCCAACGGCATTGCCCGTTGCGCCAGGCGTTGCAGATAGTCGGTCACTTCCGCTAACGTCTGGCGGATCAGAACAAAGACGTCGCCTTCCTGATCCTCACTCAACGAGGCATAACATGCCTCGCATTGCCGCAGCGCAGCGGTCAGTTGTTCCGTAAGCGCAAGCTGCTGGCTGATGTCATGGGCAGAAAATTGCGTCGCCAGCCGATCGAAACTGCTCATCGACAGATCGCCTTTCTGCGCTATCAACTCCTCGCGGCTTTCCGGGTGAGCGGTGATTTTTTGTTCGAATGCCTGAATCTCCCGCCATGTCGCCAGCGAGGTTATCTCCTGGGCCAGTAACGGCTGGCGAAAAAGCTGCATACTGATGTCGCGATCGAGGCGCGACAGTCGGCTACGGCGCGCTAAAACGCCATCTTCCTCAAGCGAAGGCCAGCACTGAAACCAGAACTGTTGCAGGAAGGCGCAAAGAAAATCGATGCCTGAGCACAGCCCGGCAAGCCCCTGCAAATGGCAGCGCGACTCCACGAGCCAGCACGCCAGTTGCAGATCTTTGCTCTGCTCCATGAGGGCTTTTTCACTCAGCATCCGCACTTTATTCCAGTCCGCTTTGCGGGGTTCGCTCACCGACCAGTCGCCTTCGGGCAAGTAGTCCGGATCGCTTTCACGCGCGCTGCGGATGGTGTCAAACAGCAGTTCATATTCCAGATTTTCCCCGGCAGGATTTTCCGGGCTGATTGGCGCTAACAGCGGCGCAATATCGGCAACAAGGGTCATGTTCGCTTATCCGATCAGAACTTTGGGGCATCCGGCGACAATCACGCCGCCATGTGCGCAGCTATCTCCCATGCGTGCGGCCGGTTTTTTGCCGATCAGCACTTTGAAACTGCCCATTACGATGCTGTCGACAGGCCCGACGCAGGTCGCCATTGAGCCGACGGTCGCGGCGGGAAGACCGCCAATCAGCACCGTAGGGACGCCAGGTGGCATGATGGGGCCGCCGACATGCGGGATTGGCGGAACGCCGGGCGTCACCATCGGGCAGGTATGCATATCAGAGACACGGGCCGCAGGTTGAGCCATCACAGACCCCCGTCAGCAATGTGGGAAAACAGCAGGCGTACGCCCTCCGTCGGAGAATCAGAGAGCTGACAGGCCGACATCACCAGCGCACAATTCAGGATTTGCTGGCTCAGTTGCGGATCGGGATAAACCGGTTCGAGATCCGGCGGGCTCATACTTCCCTGCGACCAGAACAGCGACAAAGCAAGGGCGCCAACTGGCGTGTTAAAACCCAGCTCCTTCGCCTGTTCAAAGATGCGCCAGCGCAGTGTTTCGTCGGGTTGACGGCCGTAGCGGGCGATATCATCCAGCAGCGGCAGCGCATCCGTGCTGGCAAAGCGCCGAAGCAGGGCGGTCAATTGGCTGACGACCGTTTTGAAGTCATACTGCTGGCGCCACTGTTGCAGGGCTTCTTCCCAGTTGCCGCAGGCAAGTTGTTGGTGGTGGGATAATTCAACGGATGCCATGGTGTTCTCCTTAGCCGATGTTAATAATGCCGCCTGAAACCTGCGTCATCCCGCTGCCGGACACCGTGGTCATTGCGCCTTTAAGCTCTGCCGTAGCTTTCGCTTCAAGGGTGAGCAGGGTGCCGTTAATCGTAATGCCGCTGGGCGAAAGGCTGATTTTGTTGCTGCCCACTTTCAGTTCGATGCCTTGTGTGGATTCGAACGTCAGCGCTTTATCCGTTTTGATACCGCCGCTGCCGCCGCTCACGCTGAGCATGTAATTGCCGCTCTTCAGCTCGGTGGTGTTATTGCCCGCCACGCTGAGCTTGTAGTTACCGTCTTTCACTTCGGTGGTGGTATTACCGGCAACGCTGAGTTTGTACTCGCCGTCTTTCACTTCGGTGGTGGTATTGCCGGTGACGTTGAGCTTGTACTCGCCGTCTTTCACTTCAGTGGTGGCATTGCCGGTAACGCTGAGCGTGTAATTGCCGTCCTTTACCTCTGCGCTGGCATTGCCCGTCACGCGCTGTTGCCAGTTGCCTTTTTCCAGCGTGACGCTCATATCGCCTTCTTTCAGCACCAACAGATCGTTGCCTTTGGTCAACTCGGTGCTGCGGTTGGCGGCGATGGTGCTGGTGGCATCATTTTTTACCGTCAGCGCGAGATCCTTTTGCGCAATGATGGTCAGCAACTCTTCGCCTTTTTTATCGTTGAAACTCAGGCGATGGCCCTCATCGACGCTGCCTTTGGGCGTGCTGCGTGACATAAAACCGCTCTCGTTTTTCCCGGCGGGAAGGGCGAATGGCGGCTTATTCTGACCGTTATGCACCGTGCCGATAACCACCGGGAAATCGGGATGTCCCTGCACAAAGCTGACCAACACTTCACAGCCGACGCGCGGAAGAAATTGCGCGCCGAACTTCGCACCGCTCCACGGCTGGACCACCTGCACCCAGCAGGAGCAGGTATCGTCATTGGGGTTTTCTTTGTCCCACGGAAACTGGATCTTGATGCGGCCATATTCATCGGCGTGGATCTCTTCTGAAGCAGGTCCAACGACGGTTGCCGTCAGAACGCCAGGGATCTCCGGCAGTGGATGGCTATCGGCTGGTACCCAGGGTTGATCGTTACTTATCGCCTGCAACTGGCAAAAGCAGACGCTGCTGTTGTCGTCGAAGTTATTAACCGCTTCCAGATCCAGACGCTGAATGTTGTATGCCTTGTCACCGGAAGGATGGCCGCTCAGCGTGAAAATTTCGCCGCAACTCAACCAGTGCGCATTCGCCGTCGCGGCAAAGTGGCGAATATTGGCTTCTTTCGCCGCCATCACTGTTTGGGCCTGGCGGGTGATCAATTCGCGATCGCCCTGCGGCGTGATATCGGTGAACGTCACTGATGAGATGGATTTATCAGCACTGCGGGCGCTTTTCAGATCATCAATCGCGGCGGTTTGCGGCATATTGAAGCCCTGAATCGCCACGCTTGCTGGCAGCAACGCCACGCTGGCTTCCCAGCTATCGATAGTGCCGCCGGTGATGATTTCACCCTGATGGTGCCAGGCGAGTTTCTCTCCGCCAATGGTGGCGTGGCTGGCGGGATGATCGGCCAGCACTAAGGTATGAGCCGCTGCGCTGTGGCGGAAAAAGTAGTAGATCCCTTCTTCCTGCAAAATTCGCTCGATAAAACGCAATGCCGACTCACGATACTGCACGCAGTACTCTCGCTTCGGGTACGTGCCATGCAACTGCACCTCGACATCGTTGATGCCGTAACTTTTGAGCAGAGTACTGACCAGATCTGGCACGCTGGTGTTTTGCCAGATGCGCATCATGCGCCCCATGTGCAGCAGCGAGAGTGTCGGTTCGAGCGTGAAAATACATTCCGCCTCATCCCCGGTGCGCTGCGCATAACGAATGCGGGTCACGACACCGTGCAGATGGCGCTGCGGCAGAGACTGACTGCCGTCGCCGATGCGGCAGGAGACCGCTTCGCCATGCCAGCGCGCCAGATCTGCCTCCTTCATTTTTGTCAGCGAACGCAGTTCGTATTGATACGGCGAGGAGAGTGATTCCTGCCCGCGAAGTGAGACGAGCAGCAGCGAACCGGCGAGGTCGCCGTTCCAGCCGATAAAATGGTGTTGTTGCTCTTTGCTTTTTTCAATAATCGACATACCAATAATCCTGTTTAAAAGGCCGGGGCAGGCTTCTGCACTTTATGCAGATACGTCCCCGCGCTGCTGCCAAGACAAAAATCCACCCCTAAAGCGCGCATTCCCAGCGGGCTGGAACCGGGAGAGGAACGGCTGATCAGTAAGGAAACGGAGAAGTCCATTACCGGGCCGACGTAATCGCGGATACGCGCCCAGAGATCCTGCCAGGCTGCGCCCTGCGGAATAAAACGGCGGGAAGACTCCGCAGACATCGGGCCGAGCAAGACATCAAAATGCGCATGCACCTCCCGACGTACGGCGCCCAGCATTGGCGCGGTTTCCAGCCTGTGTTGAGGATTGCCGAGCTGGCAGCGCTCCTCATCGCTCACGCTGCGCCAGCCGCCGGTAAACGGGATCACCTGCGCCGGGACAGCAAACAGCTGACTCAGCCAGCGCTCCAGGTTGACCATTGAACGCACGGGGGCGGCAAATAACGCGGCGTGGTTCACCATCGCCTGGAAGGGCGCTTCATTCGTCAGGCCGGTAAGCGCGAGGATGGCCATGTTGAGCGGCGAGGAACCTGTAGATTCAGCGAGCGCGTATAAATGGTTTTTTTGCCAGGCGAGATAATCCAGGCAGTAGAGCCGGTGGCCAAAGAGATCGAAAAATGCTTTGGCGCTGCCGTCGCTGTAACGGTACTGGCGCTCAATCAGCCACTCGGTATACACCGAAGGCAGCGCGCCCATTGCACCGGTCAGACCGTGGTGAAACGCCGTCACCGTAAGTGGCTCACCGGGCGCTGCCTGGGATAGCGACTCCACGTCACCCTCCGGCGCATTCAGCGAAAGGGTTGACGTCAGATGCAGCGCTTCATCCAGTAACGTTTCATCGGTTTTTTCGCCATCCCGCAGCATGCGAAGCAGCAGGCGAATTTGCTGATAAAAATTGAATTTGCTGATAAGCGGGATCAAAGCCATGACAGCCTCCCGGCGCGCACCGGCCACTGGTGCAGCGTTTCTGCTTCCTGCTCAATACAGGTGGCGAGCCGGATAAAACTGTTGACCGGGGCATACAGCGCCAGCAGGCGATCCAGCAGGGCGCAGAACAGGTAATAATCAGGTTCATTCAGCGCCTGATGGCGAAACGTCACCAGCACATTGATGCCGCGTGCCAGCGAGTGCGGATCGTTTTTTACCAGCCGACGAGTAACCGGCTGGCACTCCAGCGACTGTATCAACATGAATAACGGCGTTTTCCCCGGCTGCACGTCGCGGTTATACAGCGACAGTATCTCTGCCAGCTGTTGTGCGCCGCGTTCGCCGGTCAGCAACTGATGATTGAGAGAGAGTTGTGCCAGAAAGCGCCAGTGTTGCGCGCTCTTTTCCGGGGGATTAAGCGGGCGTGTCGGATGGGTCAGCGCAATCGTCTTCAGCGCGGCAACTGCGGCGTCGGCATCAAAATCACCGTCAGGATGACCATACGACAACTGATGCGGCAACGTATGGTTGCTACAGCGCATGGTAATGGTCACCACCTCGGCATCCGGCGAAGCCGCACCAGGCTGGCTTTTACTGAAAGCAATAAAACAGGTTGGCTCCACGCCGCGTGGGCCATGCACTTCCCGGTGAGTGCTCTGCCAGCGCAGCCCGGCGTTGTCCGTCTTGTCCATGTGCAGGTGGCTTTCAAGCAGTGAACGTACCGGCCAGTGATCAATGCGCCCTTCGGTTTTACGCTGCACGGTAACGGTATCGATTGACCAGACGCTAATCAGCCCCGGATAGCGGTTGTCCGGAATGACCGGATGCTCGACGGTGGCGTCGTTGAGCGTGAGTGGCTCTGCACGCTGCGTAAACAAATTAACGGCGGGAGAACAGAACAGGCGGAAAAAACTGGCATCGACAATATCCGCCATTTTTTCCAGTTTTTTCGTCAAGCGGTTGCGCCTGATAACGGCCTGAATTTCAAAACTTTCATTACCGCTGGCGGTAAAACCTTCCGGCAATTGCAGGTCAATAAAAGAGAATTTCTGCGGAAAATAGAAGTAATCCAGCAACAGGATATGGATCGGCGCAATGCGGGGATCGCGCGTAAGCAGGGCATCTTCCACCTCAAAACCCACGGGGGAGATCGCCGTGGCGGACAGCACTATGCTGTTATCCCCCTGCGACAGGCCAAGACTCTGAAGCTCAGAACAAAGCACCGTATAAAGCAGGTTGACCGCATTGTCCTGGCCGTGCAGATAGAGGCGGATCTTTTCGGCACCGATCGCGCCGCCCGGCCAGACGCGAAACTGCAAGCGTAACTTCCAGTTCAGGATATCGCTGTCAAAATGCAGACTTGCCGTCTCGATGCTGAGCGGCAGTAGCGTTACCGGGTAGATGGTTTGAAACTGGCAGGGCAGCGGGGCAGTGTTGCGAGTAAACAGCGCGGTTCCCGGCGCAAGAATATTTTTGCCGCTGATGCCACTGCGCGCGGGATCGGGTTCCATCATAACAATGCAGGTTGAGGGCAGCGGACGCAGGAACTGGGGAGCCAGCGAAGCAATGAGCGCCTCGACCACTTCTGGCATATCTTCATCCAGCCGCTGATGAATGCGCGACGTTAATAAGGCAAAAGATTCAATCAATCGGCTGACATGCGGATCGGCGGATTCCCCCTCGATCATGCCAAGCCGACGGGCTATTTTCGGAAAGCGTTCAGCGAAAACTCGGCCATGCTTTTTTAAGAAGTTCAGTTCTTTCTGATAATAAGAAAGTAAACTATTCATCGAAATAAAATACTCCCGTATCGTCATTCCAGATAAGCCTGATGGTTAATCGCTTATTTAAATAATTTGCCTGTAATTCGAATTTAATATGTTCCGGGTTGACCTGGGTGCTGATGATGGAAACCTGCGTCAGGCGTGGCTCGTAACGGGCAATGGTGGTTTGCAGTCGCTGCTCCATAATATTACGCCGGGGAGTCAGTTCGTTAGTTTTCTGGAATGACTCATCGATACCAAAATTCAATACCGAAGTATTAATAAGAGGAATCTCCTCGATACCGGGATAGCGCGCGCGGGAGCTTAAACACATGTTTAACTCTGCCAGCAATTGGTGATGCGAAAGCGCTTCGCACTGATAATCATCTTCTTCACGAAGAGGGTGATTATCACTGAGCGTTAAGAGTAATGAATATATCATCATTGCGCTTCCTGGAAAAAAACCGGCCACCTGCGGTAGCCGGTAGACGCTGTTATTTAAGCGCTTTTGTCGGGATGTCGTATTTGATCGGCCCAATTTTATCCAGGCCGGATTCTGCAGCATTCGGCACGTTAATGGTGAGATCAACTTCGCCTTCAAAGGTGAAAGTAATATCCATAAATAACTTGTCACGCATTTCGTAACGAAGACTCTGAATCTTACAGTCAGTGTAAGTGATACGCTGAATTTCATAGTTCGCTGAGTATTCGTCGGAGCCACGATGTACGACCGTGATAGTAATATTTTTATAGCCGCGTTTTAAATACTGCTCAAAAAAGTTACTGCTTTCCTTCGTCACTAATAAGGAAACGTGAGTTGAATCAAAATAGGTACCGTCAGGGCCGGAATACGTGATGATACCCATCGGAGCATACCCTTCGATCCAGTCTTTATAAGCCGCTTCCGTCGATGCGCCTTTAACGGGTTTGTTGTCAATTTTAATTTCGATGAATTGACAGTCCTGGAGTTTAGCCATATCTAATCCTTTATTAATAATGAAACGATGAAAAAATAAATTTACGCACCGGCAGCAGACGGTAAATCGGCTACAAGGCGTAAAGGCATACTCAAACCCTCAAGTTGAAAATGAGGTTTTAACCATGCAATTGCGCGATAAGTCCCGGGAAAACCAGGAACTTCAACAACGTCTATTTGGGCTTCGCGGAGGGGATAGCGTGCTTTCGTTTCCGGGCCTGCGTTATCGGAGGCCACGACATATTGCATAATCCACTTCTGTAAATACTCTTCGCACTCGCTGCGCGACATAAAGCTGCCGACCTTATCGCGAACGATGGATTTCAAATAATGAGCAAACCGCGACGTGGCCAGAATATAGGGCAACTGGCTCGACAGGCGCGCATTCGCATTCGCCTGGTCGGAGTTATATAAACGCGGTTTGTTGGCTGACTGAACGGCGAAAAACGCCGCGTAGTCGGTTCCTTTGCAATGCACCAGCGGAATAAAACCGAGATCGGAAAGCTCTTTTTCCCGGCGATCTGAAATAGCGACCTGCGTAGGGCATTGCATGGTCCTTTCACCGCTGATTGAGGTGTAGTTATACGCCGGCAATGATTGCACCAGTCCACCCCCTTCGACGCCGCGAATGGAGGCGCACCAGCCATACTCTTCAAAGGATTCAACGATCTTGCCTGCCAGCTCCCAGGCGGAATTCATCCACAGATAATCGCTGCCGCTTTCGTTTTCATTGATCTGTTCTTCGAAGCAAAAGGTTTCCGCCGGGATGGTTTTACTGCCGTAGGGCATGCGACCCAGCACGCGGGGTAAGGTGAGGCCAATATAACGGCTATCATCGTTCTGGCGGAATGAACGCCAGCGCGCATAATCCGTGGTCTCAAACAATTTCGCCATATCCCGTGGGCGAGGCAGCTCGGAAAAATCCTGCATCGACAGCATGCCCGGCGCAATAGCGCTCAGGAAAGGGGCGTGGGCTGCTGCCGCGACGTGGGAAATCTGTTCCAGCAAATTAATATCTTGTGGCGTGTTATCAAATTCGAAATCGCCAATAAAGGACGAAAATGGCGTACCGCCAAAAGTACCGTATTCGCTTTCATAGACGCATTTAAACAACATTGACTGATCGAAATCGCTGGCCGATTTAAAATCTTTTATCAATTCTTGTTTAGTACATTGCAGAACCCGGACTTGCGTATTTTCCGTTACGCTGGTCTGCACCAGTTTATGCAGGCCGCGCCATGAAGACTCTTTTTTCTGAAATTCAGGGGCATGAATAATTAAACTTACCTGACTGGAAAGCAGTTCATCAATGGCTGAAATTCGCTGTTCGATACTGCCAATCAGATCGCTTGAGACAATTACTGTTCCTGCCGTTACTTCGGCGAGAAAATTATTAAGCTGTGTTTTCATCCGGTCGCGATCTGATTCACGACGAATTGCTTTTGTATTATCGATTACCTGATTGAGAAAATCATCACTGAATGATGTTTCAGCAACAGTGCCTACAGCCAGTTCACTATCCATTTTTATTCCTCTGCCGGGTTATCTGTCTGCTCTGTTTGTTTGTTCTGCTGCATTGCTATTTCTGCCAGCTGTGTTTTTAAACGTTCATTACTGGCGGCGCGATTGCGTAAGTCTGATAATTGTTCACGCAGTTCCATCAATTTGCGCAGCGGTTCTACTTGTTGAACAATATTATCTGGCGAAAAGTCATCCATATTCTGGAAGGTTAATGATACGGCCATTTTCCCTTCCTGATCGGGCAATGCGCTATCGACTAAAAATTCAGCGATCGGTTTCATCGATGACATGATTTCATTGAAATTATCTTTATCAACGTGCAGGAATTTACGATCGCGCAGTTCAGTTTCGGTATTGGTAAAATCGCCCATAACGCCAAGAACTAAAGGTAATTCTTTTGCCGTCTGGGCATCACCAATCTCGACATCATAGGTTATTTGTACCCGTGGTGGACGGGCTTTATCTAATTTGTGTTGAGTGTTGCTCATGTTGTCCTCCAAATAATGACGTATAACTTAATTGGCCATGCAATTAAGCTGTCACTGGTGCTGTGCTCAAACATACGTTTATAAGTTACTTCAGGTTGTAGTTTGCCGCTATATTTATGCTCTTAATTAAGAGTGAATGGGAATATTCAAGGAATACATTTTCTGAATAATATTTGAGATGTTTTTATGCAGCGAGACGGAAGCTTATTATTGTTTGCAGCATGTGGATTACATTATCACAAATTGAGCGATTAGCAGTGTTTTTAATTTCGCTTATGGAGAAACATAATATATGTAATTCAGCGAAAAACTTTAAATAAACGTTCCAATTACAGGTTGAAATAATCATCCTGGCAATTGAACCGTTATTACGCTTGATACTGCCTGGCCGATGTCAGAGGTATGAGTGTGAAAACCTCGGCACAGCAGGCTGTCCGTCGCCGACGGACTGACAAAATGTGCGCTTATCTTGACAATCCATTGACAGTTAGTTGCCTGGTCAGTAGTTTCATTTGTAATTACTGACCAGGCAAATATCATGACGAACACGACAGAGACCCCCATTCCCAAACTGCATCTTGCTTTACTGATTCATCTGGCGAACCAGTTTAAAGACCAGCTCATTAGTCAGTATTTTTCGTCGACAGATATCACTGCCGCTCAGTTCAAGGTGCTGATCAGTATCTACAAAGGTTTTAACAGCCCGGTTGAAGTGAGCAAAAACTTGCTGATGGATGCCGGGGCAATGAGCCGCATGCTGGAACGAATGGTGAAACGCGATCTGATCGTGCGCAACACTAATCCGGAGGATAAACGCCAGGTGATCCTGGCCCTGACCGAAAAAGGGCAGCAGATCTGCGAACGTTTCCAGAATGAGGCGCTGGCTTCGATTCTCCGTTCGCTGACCTGCCGCCTGACAGCCGAAGAGTCCCGGTTGCTGGTCGATTTACTGATAAAAATGTTGCCGGACGAGGCAACTCGCCCACATCGCTAAGCTGTCCAACAAGGTATTTACGATGCAAACTTCATCTGCACAAGCCGAACGCGCGCCGGGCAAACGTAAGCGCAACTTCGCTATTCTGTTTCTCATTCTGCTGGCGATCGCCGCAGGATGTCTGGCCTGGTACTTTTTGTATGCCCGCTATTACGAAACGACCGACGATGCCTACGTCAACGCCAACCTGGTGACGCTGACGCCACAAATCGCCGGTACCGTCACGCAAGTTGCCGTTGATGAAGGCGATTACGTAGAAAAAGGGCAACCATTGGTGCTGCTCGATCCGAGCGATACGGAAATCGCCCTGCAACAGGCGGAAGCCAACCTTGCCAGCACCGTGCGTCAGGTGCGCGGGCTTTACAGCACCGCCGATAACTATCGCGCACAGGTCGAAGCGAAACAGGTGGCGCTGCAAACCGCGCAAAATGACTATGCGCGTCGGCAAAAGATCTTCGCCAGCGGAGCGATTGCCGCTGAAGATCTGGCGCATTATCGCGATGCGGTGACCACCGCGAAAAGCGATTTGGCGGCAGCGCAACAGGCGTTAACCACCAATCTGGCGATGGTCGATGACACGGTGGTCGACAGCCACCCGGAAATCAAAAGTGCGGTCGCCACGCTGCGCCAGCGCTACCTCGATAATGCCCGTAGCACCATTGTCGCGCCGGTGAGCGGTTTTGTTGCCAAACGTGCGGTGCAGCTTGGCATGCGGGTTGATTCCGGCACCACGTTGATGTCGATTGTGCCGCTGGATCAGGTCTGGGTGGATGCCAACTTTAAAGAGAGCCAGATGGAGACGATGCGGCTGGGGCAGAAAGTGACGCTGACCGCCGATCTCTATGGCGATAACGTTGAATACCACGGTGTGATTGAGAGCCTTGGCATTGGGACTGGCAGCGCCTTCTCGCTGTTGCCCGCGCAGAACGCCAGCGGTAACTGGATCAAAATTGTCCAGCGTCTGCCGGTGCGCATCACGCTCGATCCGCACGATATGCAGAAACACCCGCTGCGCGTGGGGTTGTCGATGTTTGCCCGCGTGGATATCCGTGATACGGATGGTCATCTGTTGCCACAGCAAACCGTTGCCGTGCCGCGCTTTACCACCGACGTGTACCAGAACGCGCTGCAAAATGCCGATCAACTGGTGGCGAAAATTCTTCATGACAACAGCCAGGCGGTAGCATCCAGCGCCCGCTAAGAGAGACGTTATGCAAGATAAGTCGGCGTTTACGCCTCCCAGCCTGCTGCTGGCGACGATTGCGCTGTCGCTGGCAACGTTTATGCAGGTGCTGGACACCACCATCGCCAACGTGGCGCTGCCGACCATCGCCGGTAACCTCGGCGTCAGTTCGGATCAGGGCACCTGGGTGATCACCTCGTTTGCGGTGTGCAACGCGATTGCGCTGCCGCTGACCGGGTGGTTCACCCGACGCTTCGGCCAGCTTAAGTTGTTTGTCGGTTCGGTGGCGCTCTTTACTTTGACCTCGTTCCTCTGCGGCTTTGCCCACAGCATGACCGAGCTGATTATTTTCCGCGCCCTGCAGGGCTTTTTCGCCGGGCCGATGTTCCCGATGTGTCAGACGCTATTGCTGGTCATTTTTCCGACCAGCAAACGCAGTATGGCGCTGGCGCTGCTGTCGATGGTGACCGTTGTGGCGCCGATTGTCGGGCCGATCACCGGTGGCTGGATAACCGATAACTACTCGTGGCCGTGGATCTTTTACATCAATGTGCCGATCGGCATTTTCGCCGCTATTACCGTCTGGAGCCAGCTCCGCACGAGGGAAGAGAACACCACCGCCGCGCCGATTGATTACATTGGCATTGCGTTGCTGGTTCTCGGCGTTGGGCTGTTGCAGGTGGTGCTCGACAAAGGCAACGATCTTGACTGGTTCAACGCGCCGGAAATCATCGTCATGTCGGTTATCTCCGCGATTGCGCTGGTCTCGTTTGTGATTTGGGAACTGGGGGAAAGCCACCCGATTGTGAACCTGCGGCTGTTTAAGGATCGTAACTTCGCCATCGGTACGGCAACGCTGACGCTTGGCTATGCGGCGTTTTTTGCCATCAACATTATTCTGCCGCAGTGGCTGCAAACCCAGATGGGCTATACCGCCATCTGGGCCGGGCTGGCCGCAGCGCCAATGGGTTTTTTACCGTTGTTGCTGACGCCATTTATCGGCCGCTATGCGCACAAAGTGGATCTGCGATTCCTCGCCACGCTGTCATTCCTGACGATGGGCATATCGTGTTTGCTTCGCGCACAGTTCAATACCAGCGTCGATTTTCGCACCATTGCCGAAGTGCAGATGTTTATGGGCATCGGCGTGGCCTTTTTCTTTATGCCAATCACCACCATTGTGCTGTCGAATTTGAGCGGTGTTGAAGTGGCGGAAGGCTCCGGGCTGGCGACCTTTTTCCGCGTGCTCGGCGGTTCCTTCGCCTCGTCGCTCACCACCTGGATTTGGTCGCGGCGTGAGGTTTATCACCATGCTAACCTCACCGAGAGTGTCACCACCTATAACCCGGCGGCAATGGACTATCTGAATAAGATGGGCGGTGTGACGCAGCAGCACCTGGCGGCCGTGGATAACACCATTGAGCAGCAGGCCTATATGATGTCAACCATCGACTATTTCTGGCTACTGGGCTGGGGGTTCATGGTGCTGATGGTGTTAATTTGGTTTGCCCGCCCGCCGTTTGTGCGTTCCGGCGCGTCTGGCGCGCCACCCGCGGCAGGGCATTAATACAGTACCCAAAATAATTCGAGTTGCAGGACAAAACGCTTTTCGTATTGAACAGCGCTAGCGCTGGCCCCGAAAGGGGGGAGGCTCAGGGATGCACCGAACAGGAAAGCCAACGCACATGCAACTTGAAATATGGCGGGGATAAGATGAGATAAACTATGGCACCCGTATTACCCGGCAGTGATGGTCGTTTATTGCAGCACCGTTCGTTTGTGGCGTTCTGGCTGGCGCGAACCAGTTCCAGCTTTGGTTTCCAGATGTTGTCCATCATTGTCGGCTGGCAGATCTATTCCCAGACGCAAAGCGCCTTCTGGCTGGGGATGATTGGTCTGGTGCAGTTTGTTCCTTCGGTTACGCTGGCGCTGCCTGCCGGGCATATCGCCGATCAGTTTGACCGGCGCCGCGTGGTGCTGATCGGGCAGATTTGCGAATGGCTGGCGATTGCGGCGCTGGCCTGGCTGACGTGGCAAGGCGACGCCAGCGTCTGGGTGATTCTGCTGCTGATTTTTATTATCTCCTGCGCCAAAACCGTCGAATCACCGTCGATGATTTCGATGCTACCGGCGCTGGTTCCGGCCTCGATTTTACCCCGCGCCACCGCCGCCAATGCGGTTTCCGGCCAGGCCGCGCAGATTGTCGGCCCGGCGCTGGGCGGCTTTCTCTATGCGGCAGGCGCGGATGTGGTGTATACCGCCACGGCGGGGCTATATCTGGTGTCGCTTCTTTTGGTGAGCACGCTGCGCTATGAACAGGCGCAGCCGAAACGTACCCCGGCCACGCTTTCATCGCTGTTCGCCGGGGTGAATTTTATCCGCAACCGCCCGGATGTGCTGGGCGTGATCTCCCTCGATCTGTTTGCCGTGTTATTGGGCGGGGCGACGGCGCTGCTGCCCATTTTCGCTCACGATGTCCTGCATACCGGGCCGCTGGGGCTGGGTTTGCTGCGCAGTGCGCCTGCGGTCGGGGCGCTGCTGGTGGGCTTCTGGCTCAGCCACCGAACGCTTACGCGCAACGTCGGCATGATCATGTTTATGAGCGTCGCCGGGTTTGGCGTGGCGACGCTGGTGTTTGCGTTTTCAAACCTGATGTGGCTGTCGCTGCTGGCGCTGTTCGCCCTCGGCGGCTGCGATATGGTGAGTATGGTGATCCGCGGTTCGCTGGTGCAAGTGGATACCCCGGATGAGATGCGCGGGCGGGTCAATGCGGTTAACTCGATCTTTATCAACACCTCGAACCAGCTTGGCGAATTTGAATCCGGGATGCTCGCCGCGTGGCTCGGCGCTGTGCCCGCTGCGGCGTTGGGCGGTATCGGCACGCTGTTGGTGGTGGCGCTATGGATGAAGATGTTCCCCGGCCTGCGGCATCGTCAGCGGCTGGAGAGCAACGCAGCGTAGCCGGGCGCATTTGCCCACGCCGGGCGAAAGCAGGCTATGCTTTCTTTTTGCGCTCTATTCAAGGAGGAACCCTCATGCCATCTGGAATGAAAAAATGTCTGCCGCTGATGCTGCTCGCGGCGCTGTATACCGGGTATGCCAGCGCGGATGACACACCGTCATATGGCGCGCAACTGGAAGGTTTTGCCTATCCGTATCCTAAGCAAACGTTCGCCTTTACCTCGCAGGGCGAGAACCTGCAAATGGGCTATATGGATGTTGCACCGGTCGGCAAAAGCAACGGCAGGGCGGTGGTGCTGCTGCATGGCAAAAATTTCTGCGGCGCGACCTGGGAGAGCACGATTGCGGCGTTGAGCCAGCAGGGTTACCGGGTTATCGCGCCGGATCAGATCGGCTTTTGCACCTCCAGCAAACCCGCGCATTATCAGTACACTTTTCAGCAATTAGCCGACAATACCCACGCTTTACTGCAAAGACTGGGTATTTCCCGTGCGGTGATCGTTGGCCATTCTACCGGGGGAATGCTGGCGACGCGCTATGCGCTGATGTATCCGCAAGCCGTTGAACAACTGGTGCTGGTGAACCCGATCGGTCTGGAAGACTGGAAAGCGCTCGGCGTGCCGTATCGCACGGTGGACCAATGGTACCAGCGGGAACTGAAACTCTCGGCGGCGAGTATCCGCGAATATGAACTGAAAACTTACTACGTCGGGCGCTGGAAAGCGGAATACGAGCGCTGGGTAACGATGCTGGCAGGGCTGAATAAAGGGCCGGGGCATGAGCGGGTGGCATGGAACTCGGCGCTGATCTACGACATGATCTTTACCCAGCCGGTGTTCTACGAGTTTAAGGATTTGCAAACGCCAACCACGTTAATGATCGGCTCGGCGGATACCACGGCAATAGGCAGCGACATTGCGCCACCGGCGGTGAAAGCGAAGCTGGGCCACTATGAACAGCTGGGTAAAGCAGCGGCGAAAGCGATTCCTGGCGCGAAGCTGATTGAGTTTGCCGGGCTGGGCCACGCGCCGCAGATGGAAGAACCGACGCGTTTTAATCAGGCGTTGCTGAAAGCCCTTCGCCAGTAGTCAGCGTAACAGTTGTTGTTTACGCGCCTGATTGACCGCCTGAATGCGCCCCTTCACCTGCAACTTTTCATACAGTTGTTTCAGGTGCCATTTGACGGTTTCCACAGAAATCCCCAGCGAGCGGGCGATCTGTTTGTTGGAATGGCCGTCGGCAATTAAGCACAACGTTTGCTGTTCGCGCTCCGTTAACCGCAGGCTTGCGGTTGCGGAGGCGGGCAGCATCGCGCTCAACTGGCTAAGCAGCGTATGGATGACAACATCCCGCGCGGGCTGCTTATTCAAGTGAGCCAGCCACAGCGCAAGATCCGGGCCGAGGTCTTGCAGGCTGCGACGCAGATTTTTCCCCACCGCGCTTTGCAGTGCCGGTAAGCCCACCGCAGCCGCCTGCGCGATTTCTCCGCCGCGGAACAGGGCAATGGCTTCCAGCAAGCGCAAGCGCACAGCGCTAAGCCATTCGCCGCACTCCTCAAGCGCATCTACCTGCGTGTGCAGTAACCTTGCTGCTATCAGCGGTTCGCCGCGCGCCATCTGCATCCGGCACTGGCTGATGGCGCAGTACCTGTCGATAAGTGTTTGTTGATGAGGATCCGCCGCGCGAATCTGCAGCAACTGCGCCAGCGCACTTTCGGCGGTATCGTGATGACCCGCCAGCAGGTAAAGCGCCAGCCGCTCAGCGAGCAAAAAAGCGCGGATGCGCAACCAGCCGCGTCGCTCAGCCAACTGTTCAGCATGCTGTAACAGCGCCTGCGCTTCGTGGGGCTGATTGTTTTGCTGCGCTTGATGTGCCAGTACACGGTAGCAACTGCTCAGACCGTCCGGCGGGCAGACGTCATCAATGGTTTGCAGCCGCAGGGTCAACAGCGCTTCGATACGCTCATCGCTTCCCTGTTCCCAGGCGATTTCTGCCAGCACCGGTGCCAGCGTTGCGCTGCTGCTGGAATTTGCGCCGGTATGCTGTTCCGCATGACTCAGCGCGCGGGAAGCCAGCTGTTCAGCCTGTGTTAAATCCCCCTGGCGCAGGCAGGCTTGCGCCATCACGAAAGCACGATAAACCTCCACAAACAGGTTGCGCAGCGGCGCTTGCGCAATGGCGATACGCTGATGAACAGCCAGCGCCTGCTGCGGGCGTGAGGCGACAAGGTAGCCGTAGCTGAGAATATTGCACACCAGGCCATCTACCCAGATATCGCCGCAGGGCACCGCCTGCAACAGCGGCTCCACAATGGCGAGACTGGCAGCAATATTTTCGGCGAAGGCTTCGCAAATCGCCCGCACCACGCGTAGTTTGATGCGGGCAGGGCGGGCCAGCTCCGGGTTTTTTGCCGCCAGATCGTCGAGCTCATCCAGCAGTTGACGCGCATCGTCAAACCGGAAATAGTGCGCCAGCGCCCATGCGAGGTTGATTTGCAGTTCGATACGCGCGGGCGTCACGTCCGCAGGCAGATAGCGCATCCAGCGCACCATGGTATCGATATCGCCCTCTTCAGCCAGCGATTGCGCCCCGGCAACGGCATGGCTGGTCATCGGTTTACCGGCGGCAAGCGTATGGCGGATGGCTTCAGCCCACAGCTGTTGGGCGGCAAACCAGGTGCTGGCTCGTTCATGCAGCAAACTCACGGCTTCCTGCCCATGACGCTGTAAACGCGTTAATAATGCATCGCGCATCAGCGGGTGGTAACGAAACCAGAATCCTTCGTCGTCGAGCGTGGAGAGAAACAGGTTGCGCCCGGCTATCCAGGCGAGCATCTCCTCGCCGTTATGCAGACCGGTTACGGCATCGCACAATGCCGGATGGAGACGATTGAGCAGGGACGTTCGCAGCAGAAAATCAAACACATCAGCCGGTAGCGGGGCGAAGACGACCTCATCCAGATAGCGCGAAACCGATCGGGAACTGGCCCGCAGGCTCCCCTCGTTATCGGTGCGACCGTGCGGGGCAAGGGCGGCCATTTTCATGCCCGCAATCCAGCCTTCAGTGACCGAAATTAACCGGTGAAGCATCTCTTTTTTTACCGGTGCCGTGGTGGTCGCGGAAAACCAGCAGTGGGCTTCATCGTGAGTGAAGCGCAGCGCGTCATCATCGATCTCCAGCAGTTGATCCTCGATTTGCAGGCGGCTGAGCGCCCATGGCGGCGGACTCCGGCTGCCTAAAACCAGATGCAGGCAGGCGGGCGCATGCGCCAACAGCCAGCTTATCCCGGCATGGATCTCCGGGTGCTGAATATTCTGGTAATCATCAAGAATGAGGTACAGCGGGCGCGGGTGCGTGTGCAACAGGTTAATCAGCGTGGCGCAGAAGAGAGCAAAATCACCCGCAAGTTCGCCGCTGGACAACGACGATGATGGATTTTTTTCCTGCTGGCTGAGCGGGCGTAACGCCTCCTGCAAGTAACGCATAAACAGCAGCGGCGAGTTGTCATCCTCTTCAAGGCTCAGCCAGGCGATGCTGTCGCCCTGTTGTTGGCGGTGATGATACCACTGCGCCAGCAGCGTCGTTTTGCCAAACCCGGCGGCGGCGCACACCAGCGTCAGGTTACGGGATGCGGCGCCGTCAAGCTGCTGTAACAGCCGGTCACGGTGTACTAACGCGCCCGGCGAGCGCGGCGGCGTGAGCTTGGTGAGGATCAGCGGTAACGCGCGGGCGAAACGGAACGGTTCATCGTGCGTCTGCACTGCGGGTACATCCCTGATTGAGGATAAAAACGCCATGTCGCCACTCTCTCGCCCTGTGCTTTCCCCCCCATCAGAGGGGGTAGGCCATCTCTGTTCGTGTCTATAGAGTAAATCACCATCCACCGTCGGTGCATAGTCAGGCTGTTTTGCCCAAAAGACTGTGCGCCAGCGGGCAGAATAACCGTTAATCAGGATGAGGTAAGTAGAGATTATGGCTATCGAAAATAAAGTTGCTCTGGTCACCGGCGCGGGTCAGGGAATTGGCCGGGGTATTGCTTTGCGTCTGGCAAAGGATGGTGCGTCGCTGATGCTGGTTGATGTTAAACGCGAAGGGCTGGACGCGGTTGCCGCAGAGGTAAAAGCACTGGGACGTCAGGTTGCCACTTTCGTGGCTGATATCGCCGATCGCGAGCAGGTGTATGAGGCCGTCAACCAGGCGGAAAGCCAGCTTGGCGGCTTCGATATTATCGTCAACAACGCCGGTATCGCGCAGGTGCAGGCACTGGCCGATGTGACGCCGGAAGAGGTCGATCGCATTATGCGGATCAACGTGCAGGGAACGCTGTGGGGCATCCAGGCGGCGGCGAAAAAATTTATCGACCGCAAACAGAAAGGGAAAATTATCAATGCCTGTTCTATTGCCGGGCATGATGGCTTTGCCCTGCTCGGCATCTACTCCGCAACGAAATTTGCTGTGCGTGCGCTGACACAAACGGCGGCGAAAGAGTACGCCAGCCGTGGGATCACGGTAAATGCTTATTGCCCGGGGATTGTCGGCACGGGCATGTGGACAGAAATCGATAAACGCTTCTCAGAAATCACCGGTGCCGCGATTGGCGAAACTTGGAACAAATACGTTGGCGGTATCGCGCTTGGCCGCGCCGAAACGCCGGATGATGTCGCAAGCCTGGTCTCTTATCTGGCTGGCCCGGATTCCGATTATGTCACCGGGCAGTCAATTCTGATTGATGGCGGTATTGTTTACCGTTAAGTCAAAGAGCCGGAACGGGTGATACTCAGTTCCGGCTCGTTTCCAGCCGGTTGCGCCCGTGGCTTTTAGCCGCGTACAGCGCGCGGTCCGCTTTCTCAATTAACCGTTTGTAATCCGGATGATAATCAAATTCCGCAAGGCCGATGCTGACGGTGACGGAAATGGGTTTACCGGGTGCGACTTCAATCGCCAGCCCGGCGATTTTTGCGCGTAAGGTTTCCAGCATAATGCGCGCCTGCGACAGATCCGATTCCACCAGCAGTACCATAAACTCCTCGCCGCCATAGCGGAACACATAATCGCTGCTGCGGAAGTGGTCAAAAATCACCGTAGCCACGCTTTTCAGCGTAATATCGCCCGCATTGTGGCCAAAGCTGTCATTGATTTTCTTGAAATAATCAATGTCGATCATCGCCAGCACAAACGGTTTACGCACACTTAGCGCCAGCGAAATTTCCCGCCGCATAATGGTCGGAATAAAGCGGCGGTTAAACAGTTGCGTCAGCGGATCTTTGCCGTTCTCCAGCTCCACCAGCGCGTCAAACATCGCCGCAAGGAGACGATGGATCTGCCCGGTAAGCTGCCGGATGGCCTGTAACAGGCTCAGGCGCGACTCCGCAGTCAGTACCTCTTCGCTGGCCCGCATCCGTACCAGCCGATCGTCCGCCTGTTTAATCAGCTCATCAATGCTGGCCAGCATCTCCTGATTACCCAGCAAATAACGGCCCTTATGCGCCAGCCACATACCGAATTCCGACGCCGACAAGGTGATAATGTCCGCCGCCGGTAAGCCAGTAGCGATATTGTAGATAAACTGATTTTCCCAGCTGGTCAGCGCGTTAATCTGTCGTTCGCGCTCAACGTTCACGTCGTCATAAATGGATAACAGGCGATACTGCTCCTGCGCCTGCATGGAGTTTTGATAGCCCGGCGACCAGGAGACCGTCATCGCTTCGATGGCTGTATCCATCGCCAGGCTACTGAAACAGAGGGTATCGCTGAGCAGCGAGGCGGGAATGGTCGCTTTGGCCTGAAGCAGATGATAAAGCTCATTCTTGAGCTTGCGCGCGCCGCGCGCCACCAGATCCAGCGGTAAGCCAATGCGCGCATGTACAATGCCAATTGCCCGCTGATTCTCTAACAGTTGCGGCAGATCTTCACTGGCGCTGCCGAGCACGCTGCGCAACCAGTGGAACATACTGTGGCTAAGCCGCGAGCTGACCTGATCAGTATTTAAAAACAGTTCACTTTCAGGATGTGAAAGCATGTAGTCATAAAAAGCGGTCACCAGATGACGGATTTCCTCATCACTGAGTGCAGTCAAAATGTCGTGAACCTGCGGCGAAGTCTGGTTCAGCAAATCCTGCCACTCGCTCAGCAGCAACGCATTATCACCGTGTTCAACCTGTTCCATGTGTACGCCAACCATTAATTTTGATGATATATGGCGCTGATAGTACGGGCAGGCACCGGGGCAAGGTCAAGCAAAAAGCGGTCCGGCGGCGCGCTGATTGTTGGCGGAAGAGGGCTGTGTTTTTTGCGCGGGGGCGGTGACGGGGAGAAAAACATCCACGCCGTAGCGTGGATGTTGGCGGTTTAGCCTGTGGCAAACTTCCTTAATTGGCGTTAGCCAGCGCCATTCCCTGCGGTCCGGCGTGGCGGCCATTTCCTGACTGCTGCGATGCGTCATCGACCAGGAAACGTGTGACAGACTGCTGCAAATTCACCACCTGCTGTTGCAGGGAACTGGCCGCGGTCGCGACTTCGGAAACCAGCGAGGCGTTCTGCTGAGTGACGCCGTCCATTTGATGAATGGCGATATTCATCTGTGAAATACCGCGCGTCTGCTCGCCGGAAGCCAGCATCACGTCATCCATGATCTCGACCACTTTTTTCACATCGACCATCACTTCGTTCATTGTCGCGCCAGCTTCTTTCACCAGCCCGGACCCCTGTTCGATGCGGCTAAGTGAATCACTGATCATCGTGCCAATCTCTTTTGCTGCCGTGGCGCTGCGCTGTGCCAGCACGCGCACTTCCGATGCCACCACCGCGAAGCCGCGTCCGGCTTCCCCGGCACGGGCTGCTTCGACGGCGGCGTTCAGCGCCAGCAGGTTGGTCTGGAAGGCAATTCCATCAATCACACCGACAATATCGCCAATTTGCGCAGAGCTTTTTTCGATAGCATTCATGGTAGAAACCACTTCCGAAACCACGGTTGCGCCACGCGAAGCGGTGTTCGAGGCTTTTTGCGACAGTTCGTTCGCTTTACGCGTGTTGTCTTCGTTATTTTTTACCGTCGCCATAATCTGCTCCATGCTGGAGGCGGTTTCATCCAGCGAGGCGGCCTGTTGCTCGGTACGGCTGGAGAGATCGATATTGCCGGAAGTAATCTCTTCCACGCCGGAGCCGATGGCATCCGTACCGTTACGCACCATGCGTACCATATTCTCCAGACCATCACGCATACGCCGTACGGCGGCGAAGAGTTGGGCGATTTCGTTTTTCCCGGCAACATCAATGCGTGCGCGCAAATCGCCCTCGGCAATACGGTCAAACACGGTAATCACGTTATTGAGCGGTTTGACAATCAGGTTGGTCATCACCGACCAGGCCAGGCCCGCCAGTACCAGCGCACAGGCAATAGAGAAGTAGAGAACAAACTCCATGCGTTTAACGCGGTTGTTGGAGTCATCATAGGCGTGGTCAATGCTTTTAATTTTAAACGCGACCAGCGATTTGGAGGCCTTATCAAATGCCGCATACAGCGCGGTTGATTTCCCGGCGCGCTGGCGATATTCGTCAAGTTTGCCCGCTTTCAGCGCCGCAAAGGCCGGATCGATAAATTCATTCATCAGCGCGGCGCGGGTGGTGGCCATTTCATTGGCAATAACTTGCTCTTCAGCCGATTGCGGATATTTCAGGTACTCCTGCCATTTGCCGCTGGCGCTATCAATTTTGCCGCGCGCGCGTTCCAGCGCCACGTTGGCTTTCTCGGTTTCGCCGTTACCGACCAGCGATTCATACAAGCGTAAATCCAGACGACCACGCAGTAGTAGCTCGGAACTTTCATTTAAGGCAACCAGACCGGGTAAGACTTCCGTATCGACGCGGGCAAAGGATTTATTCCCGGACTGTACCGCCACCAATCCCAGAATACCCACGAACAGTAATAAGGCCGTCAGTGAAAATATCATCATGCTAAGAGCAGTACGGATCTTTATTCGACGAAACATAGCGTTTTCCCTGTTACCGATTAATGAAGAAAGAAAAGAGGGGTGAAAATAACGTTGTTATGCGAAAAATCAGGAAGCAACGTGCGTCACTTCCTGGGTAAAGAAATTACTTTTTATCCTGCCGTTGAGGTGTGGCGGCCAAAAAAGCGCGCAGTTTGTCGCGGTAAAATTTTGCCAACATCATGGTGCCGTGGCCGCTGGTTTCCACGCTGGCCGGAATAAGAAAAAGCTCAGCCTGTTTTATTTTGTGGAGTTCGCCACTGAGGATCCCGGTTTCTACCGGATTACGCTCGTCATCGGCGGAGTTAATGATCAGCATCGGCGCGGTAATACGGTTTAACGCTGGTAAAGCGTTATAGTTCGCCGAGGAGCCCCAGATATAAATAAAGTCGTTGGCATCCGCAGTGACCGGTGCGGCCAGACGCTCATCCACCAGTTTATCGGCCAGGGCGCGGGTTGGCGCTTTATGCTGGTAATTCAGCGTGCCGCCGGTGGTGGCAATACTGAACATAATATTGGCGGTCTTCAGCGCAGGCGGTTGCTGCTGGTAATTGCCCTGCGCCCAGGCCGGATCGGCTTTGATCGACTCAATTAACATGCGCCGCATCATCCAGTTACGGCCAGAAAGCTCGTTAGGCTGCGAGGCCATCGGCACCAGCGCATCCATCATCGTCGGGTATTTTTCTCCCCACAGCCAGGTCTGCATACCGCCCATTGAATAACCCATCACCAGGCGCAAATGCGAAATACCGAGGCCTTCTTTAATTAAGCGATATTGTGCGGTCACCATATCGTCATAATCGTAGTGCGGAAAGTTCATGCGCAAACCATCTGACGGTTTGGAGGATTTCCCCGAGCCAATACTTTCCGGGATGATGATGAAATATTTACTGCTATCGAGCGCTGCGCCGGGGGCAAATAACTCACCGGCAAATCCTGGCGCCAGCAACGCTTTAATCGGCTGGTTCGTTCCGTGCAGGAGTAATACCGCAGGTTTGCTGCGATCGCCGAGCGTGTAGTAATGAATACGCAGATCGTTGAGTTTTTCACCACTATTAAAGGTAAATTCGTTGGCGACCCAGTCGCCTTCCTGAACAGTGGGTGCTGAATTTGCTGCGTGAGATAAAGGTGATAAAGCTAACAGAATGGCGAGTGTCGTTCCTGATATTATGCGAAAGAACATAAAGTAACTCTTTAGTATGTGCAGGTTCCGGGAATTCGATAGTAATTTCAATTCAGATAAATCCCAATTAATATCAAAAACATCACCAGAAAATAATATTCTGTCCTCCTTTTTTGCGTTTTAACGAGACGTTTTTAATACAGTTTCTCTTATGTAAGATGCATCGGGTTCATATCTTAATCCTGCTCCCGTTTGCGGCGCAGCGTCAGTAACGGGGTGACCGAGATACCGTGGATCAGCACGCTGAAGGTCACTATCGTAATGGCGATATCGGCCAGTTCGCCCGCGCGGGCGCTGTCCAGCCCGTGCATATACGCATACGCAATATAATTCAGGCTGCCGATGCCGCGGATCCCCAGCCATCCGAGGCTCAGACGGTGAAACAGCGACTCTCCCGAACGCCAGGTCAGCAGCAGCACCGACAGCGGTCGAATAATGACGAACAGCATGAAAGCCAGCACCAGGGCGGGCATATCCCAGTGCTGTGCCAGCGTGACGCCCAGAATAATCACCAGCACCGCCGCAAATATCCGCTCAACCGTATCGCCAAAGGAGAGCGCATCGCCAATCACCAGCCCCACCGATTTGATCGGGTTATGTTCTGCCAGCGCGTGACGCGCGTGGGGATTGACCTGCATTTCTGCCGGTAAGTCGTGCTCAACCTCTTTCTGATCCGGATGCTTTTTTTGCACGCTAACTTCGGCGCTGCGCAGCCCAACCCCGGCGGCAAACGCGGCAAGAAAACCGGAGGCGCTGACGGCCATGGCAAGGGAAAAACTGAGACAGATCAGCGATAGCGCGACAAAATCGCTGGGTGCCACTTCGCCCTGAGCATGCCGCGAGCGGGTGGCGATAAGCCCGATGCTGCGTCCCAGCAAAAAACCGATAGCCAGCCCGCCCACCAGTGCCCAGAGCAGATCGATGCTCAGCCAGCTAAGCCACTCATCGGTGCTGATACTGCCGCCTGCCCGATGCCAGATCAGCGCCAGCATCAAAAATGGCAGAGCGGTGCCGTCATTCAGCCCGGCTTCGCTGGAAAGGGCGATTCGCAGCTGGTCGCCATCTCTGGCATCGTTGATGGAGACCAGGCTTGCCAGCACCGGATCGGTTGGGGCGAGGATCGCGGCAAGCGCCAGCGACAGCGGCCAGGAGAGATCGGTCATGAAATGGGCGGCCAGCATCATTCCGCCGATAGTGAGCAACATACCGGGCAGCGCCAGTTTGATCCCCATCTTCCAGTAAGGTGACGTCAGCGGCAGGCGAATTTTTAGCCCGGTAATAAACAGCGAAGCCGCCATGGCGATTTCCGTAACCCGGCTGGTCAGCGTGGCGTGCGCGGCAATATCAATATTGAGAATATTAAATACCCAGGGGCCGCAGGCAATACCCACCAAAAGATAAAGGCCAAAAACCGACACCGGTGCACGGTTTATCCAGCCATAAGAGAGTGACATCAATAATAATAAACAGCCGGTTGCTGCCGTCCACGCCAAATATCCCATATCTCTCCACTGTATCGTTTAGCTATTTAAAAGGGTATAGACGCTGCAGAGACTATATTCCACAATATTGCAAAGCGAGGCGGTAAATTAGGTGTCGTAAGCGGTGAGATATTATTTTCAGCTTCGTTATTTTCATTCATCGCTATTTTTGTTCTACCCTTTATGTTCGTGGTAATTAAACATTGAGAGGTAAGCGAATGGATAGCATAAATAACCCGAAGCACACCACAAATCAGACTAATACCGAAAACTACCCGGTTCCGCCATTTCCACATCAAAAACAGCCGTTCCCTGGCCTGGCTGGGAAAATGGAGCCGCGTCCCGATCACGGTGAAAAAAGTTACCAGGGCAGCGGTCGGCTGAATGGCCGTAAGGCGCTGATCACCGGCGGGGATTCCGGTATTGGCCGCGCTGTTGCCATTGCCTTTGCCCGCGAAGGGGCCGATGTGGCTATCAACTATCTGCCAGCGGAAGAGGACGATGCGCGGGAAGTGATTGCCCTGATCAAAGAAGCCGGGCGCAAGGCGGTGGCGATCCCTGGCGATATCCGCGACGAAACGTTCTGCCAGCAATTAGTGGAGCAGGCCAGCGAAGCGTTAGGTGGGCTGGATCTGCTGGTGAATAACGCCGGGCGTCAGCAGTTCTGTGAATCGATAGAAGATCTCACCACTGAAGCGTTTGACGCCACGTTCAAAACCAACGTCTACGCCATGTTCTGGATAACGAAAGCCGCGCTGAAAAAGATGTCGCGCGGGGCGGCAATTATTAATACCACCTCCGTTCAGGCGTACGAACCGAGCGAAATACTGCTTGATTACGCCCAGACCAAAGCGGCTATTGCGACGTTTACCAAATCCCTCGCCAAACAACTGGGGCCGAAAGGGATCCGCGTGAACGCCGTTGCGCCAGGCCCATACTGGACGGTGCTGCAGTGTTGCGGCGGGCAGCCGCAGGAAAAAATCGAGCAATTTGGTGCCTCCGCGCCGCTCGGCCGTCCAGGCCAGCCAGCAGAGATTGCACCGCTGTATGTCACTCTGGCTTCGTCTGAAAACAGCTATGCGTCAGGCCAGGTCTGGTGTTCTGACGGTGGTACAGGAACCGTGTAACGCGCAGCTCTCTTTTATCAACGTCAGGAGAATTGCCTGTGAAAGCATTAACGTATCACGGACCTCATAGCGTCAAAGTCGAGAACGTCGACGATCCGGGGTTAGCCGCCCCGGACGACATCATTTTGCGCGTGACCGCGACGGCGATTTGTGGCTCCGATTTGCATCTGTACCGCGGCAAAATTCCGGGTACGCATCATGGCGATATCTTCGGCCACGAATTTATGGGCGAGGTTGTCGAAGCCGGGCCGGAAGTGAAAAACGTCAGCAAGGGCGATCGCGTGGTGATCCCGTTTGTGATCGCCTGCGGCGACTGTTTTTTCTGTCGGTTGCAGCAATATTCGGCCTGTGAAAGCACCAACAGCGGGCAGGGCGCAGCGCTGAATCGCAAGAGTATCACGCCGCCCGCCGCGCTGTTTGGCTACAGCAGCCTGTACGGCGGTGTTCCGGGCGGGCAGGCGGAGTATGTCCGCGTGCCGAAAGCCAACACCGGGCCTTTTAAAGTCCCGGACATTCTGCCGGATGAGAAGGTGCTGTTCCTCTCCGATATTCTGCCGACGGCCTGGCAGGCGGTGATCAATGCGGAAGTGAAACCGGGCTCGCGGGTGGCCATTTACGGTGCCGGGCCGGTGGGGTTGCTGACGGCGGCCTGCGCGCGCTTTAAAGGCGCTGAGCAGATTTTTATCGTCGATCACAACGATTACCGGCTGGAGTTTGCCCGGCAACGCTATGGCGCGATCCCGATTAATTTCGATAAAAACGACGATCCCGCAGCGTGGATTATCGAAAATACGCCGGGTAACCGGGGCGTTGATGCGGTGATAGATGCTGTGGGCTTTGAAGCGAAAGGCAGCATCACGGAAACCGTGCTGAGTACGCTCAAAATTGAGGGCAGCAGCGGGAAAGCGCTACGGCAATGTATCGCCGCGGTGCGGCGTGGCGGCATCGTCAGTGTGCCGGGCGTCTACGCCGGGTTTATCCACGGCTTTATGTTCGGCGACGCTTTCGATAAAGGGCTGACCTTCAAAATGGGGCAGACACATGTTCATGCCTGGCTGCCGGAATTGCTGGCGCTTGTCGAACAGGGACACCTGAAGCCGGAGGAGATTATTACCCACCACATGCCACTGGAAGAGGCGGCGCGCGGGTATGAAATCTTCGAAAAACGCCAGGAAGAGTGCCGCAAAGTGATCCTCGTGCCCGGCATGAATGCGGAAAAAGCCACCGTCTGATCCAGGCGCAGGCGCTGCGGCGTCTGTGCCTTTACTCTGGAGAGCGATTTGATGACCACACCTTCGTTATCTATTGCCAATGAACTGGGGCGGTTGTTAACGGAAAAGAAGCTGCAACTGGCGACGGCGGAGTCCTGCACCGGCGGGATGATCGCCTCGTCGTTGTGCGCAGCGGAGAATACCCCGTCGTTCTATGGCAGCGGGTTTGTGACCTTTACCGACGAAGCCAAGATGATCATGCTTGGCGTCAGTCGCGAAACCCTTACCGCGCACACGGCGGTAAGCGAACAGGCCGTTATCGAGATGGCGGCGGGCGCAGTGCGCCAGTCGCAGACGCATATCGGCATTGCGGTCAGCGGCTACGCCGGGCCGGACGGTGGCGAAGATGGCACGCCAGCGGGCACGATCTGGTTTGCCTGGCAGCTAGCCGACAACAGCGTGCATACCCGGGTGAAACAGTTTACCGGCGACAGCGAAGCGAATATCAAAGAGGCCACTAATTATGCCCTCGGTCGATTAATTCGCTTATTAGCTGAATCGGACTAAATGCTGAAGAGCGCATACTGAAATAAAACAAGCGCAGCGGGAAATATAATCTGCCTGCTGCCGCCTGGCTGTTTTTTCCCGTACCTGGCTATAGTGAAAAATCTGCGTAAATAATGAGGAGGTAACAATGTTACAGGTTGAAAAAGACGATCCCCATGAAGCACCGGAATCCGGCGATAAAAAACCCGTTCCGCCAAAAAAATAATCGTGAACAGGGCCACACGCGTGGCCTTTTTTAACGGCATAAGAAAATACCTAAATATCTCTGGATAAGGCGATGACCGCCTGACATTTTGGCCGCCATGTTGTAGCGGCTATTTTTAAACATCATCGATACGTCATGTAAAAAAACTCGCTGCGTACACACGCGGAAGGTGAACATTTCCCCGCAGACGGGAACGGGCGTAGAGGATGGGTCTGAGGAAGCAAAATGAGCCTGCAAAAATGTACCGTAATTTACGACGGCCAGGCCCTTGTTGGCCCGGCGGACATCCCCCTGATCGATTTTCTCGATGCCTGCAACAGGACCTTACCCCATGTCTGCTACCACCCGGCGCTGGAGCCGCTGCAAACCTGCGATGTGTGCTGGGTGGAACAGGCGGGGAAACTGGTGCGCGGCTGTACGCTACGCAGCCACGAAGGCCTGGTGATCAACAGCGCCAACCCGCACGCCAGCGCTGCCCGCGAAGAGGGAATGGATCGCCTGCTGGCGAAACATGAGCTCTACTGCACGGTCTGCGAACACAACACCGGCGACTGTACGTTGCACAACACCATGGTGGACATGCATCTGCCGATCCAGCGCTATGCGTGGCAGCGTAAACCCTACGTGAAGGACGAATCCAACCCGTTTTACACCTACGATCCCGATCAGTGCATCCTGTGCGGGCGCTGCGTGGAAGCCTGCCAGAATGTGGAAGTGAACGAAACGCTGAGCATTGATTACACGCAGGAGCATCCGCGCGTTTTGTGGGATGGCGGCACGCGGATTGCGGGTTCCAGTTGCGTCAGTTGCGGCCATTGCGTCACGGTTTGCCCCTGTAACGCGCTGCTGGAAAAAACCATGCAGCCTGATGCCGGGCCGTTTACCTCGATGCGCCAGTCGCTGAAACGCCCGTTAATTAATGTGGTGAAGGCGCTGGAAAATACCATCGGCGCGGAGATCGTTTCCGGGGTGTCTGTGATCGATACCCAACTGCGCCAGCAGGAGATTAAACGCACCAAAACGGTCTGCACCTACTGCGGCGTGGGATGCAGCTTTGAGATGTGGACGCGCGATCGCCATCTGCTGAAAGTCCAGCCCGTCACCGACGCGCCCGTCAACGGCATCTCCACCTGCGTGAAGGGGAAATTCGCCTGGGATTTTATTAACAGCCCGGAGCGGCTGACCACGCCGCTGATCCGCGAAAACGACCACTTCCGGCCTGCTTCCTGGGAGGAGGCGCTGGATCTGGTCGCCAGACGGCTGCTGGCGATCCGCGATGAAACCGGGCCGGACAGTATCGGTTTTATTGGCTCCAGCAAAGGCAGTAATGAAGAAGCCTACCTGACGCAAAAAATCGCCCGGCTGATTATCGGCACCAATAGCGTCGATAACTCCTCGCGCTACTGCCAGAACCCGGCCACCGAAGGGCTGTTTCGTACCGTGGGTTATGGCGGCGATGCGGGCACCATTGCGGATCTGGCGCAGGCGGAGCTGGTGGTGATTGTCGGCAGCAATACGGCAGAAAACCATCCGGTGATTGCTTCACGGCTGAAGGCCGCGAAAAAACAGCGCGGCCAACAGTGGCTGGTGGTCGATCCGCGCCGCCATGAAATGGCCGAACGCGCCGATCAGCATCTGCGTATTCACCCCGGTACCGATCTGGTCTGGGCCTCGGCAATGTCCCGCTATATGTTTGACCATGGCTACGCCGACGAGGCGTTTCTCTCGCAGCGCGTTAACAATGTCGAGGCGTACCGCCGCTCGCTTGAGCCCTTCACCCTCGATTATGCCGCGCAAATTACCGGCATTCAGGAAGCGGATCTGCGCGCAGCGGCGGAGCGGATTGGCCGCGCGGGCAGCGTCTGCATCATGTGGGCGATGGGCATCACCCAGCACAGCCACGGCGCAGATACCAGCACCGCGCTCTCCAACCTGCTGCTGGTGACCGGCAACTACGGGCGGCCGGGCACCGGCGGTTATCCGATGCGCGGGCATAACAATGTGCAGGGAGCCAGCGATTTTGGCTGTCTGAAAAATTTCTATCCGGGATATGAGTCGGTCAGCGATCCGCAAGTGCGTGAGAAGTGGGCACGCGCCTGGGGCGTAGACCCGCAGCGGCTTTCGCTGGAGGTGGGCGAAGACAATTTCATGATGGTCAAACTCGCCAGAAGCGACCAGCTTCGCGCGATGTATGTGATTGGCGAGGAGACGGCCTTTTCCGATGCCGATACCACCAATGTGCACCAGGGATTTAGCGAGCTGGATTTTCTGGTGGTGCAGGATCTGTTTCTCAGCCGCACCGCGCAGTTCGCTGACGTGGTGCTGCCAGGCTGTCCCAGCGTGGAGAAAGAGGGTTCGTTTGTTAACACTGAACGGCGCATTCAGCGTTTCTACCCGGTGATGCCACCGCTCGGCGACAGCCGCCCGGACTGGCTGATCCTGACTCAGCTTGCCGCGCGGATGGGCTTCGACTGGGGCTATACCCATCCGGGGCAAATTATGGCCGAGGTGGCAAGCATCGCCGGGAGTTTTGCGGGCGTCAGCTATGAGCGGCTGGAGGGCTGGAAATCGCAACTCTGGCCGGTGAAGGCGGATGGCAGCAGCACGCCGCTGCTTTATACCGACACATTCAAAAGCGCGGATGGCCGCGCCACGCTCTATCCGGTGAGCTGGCAGCCCCCGGCGGAAGAAGCGGATGCCGACTACGATCTGCTGCTGAATAATGGCCGCATGCTGGAGCACTTTCAGTCCACCAACCAGAGCGGCAGAGGCGGGCGCACCACCAGCCTTTCCCCCGAATGGTATGTTGAAATCAGCCCCGAACTGGCGGCTGGCCGCAGCCTGAACACCGGCGACTGGGTCAGGCTGAGTTCCCGCCGTGGCGCGCTGGAGGTTCCGGTGGTGGTCACCGAACGGGTGCAGGGCAAGGTGCTGTTTATCTCGATTCACCAGGGTAAAGAGGGCATCAATCAGTTGACTGGCGAACATCACGATCCGGCGGTGAATACGCCAGCCTATAAAGAGATCGCTATCCGCCTCGACGCGCTCGACAGAACGCCCCATCCCAATCCTTTACCGGAACATAACTTCCGCCACGGTAAGCGTACCCCCATCACCGGGGTGCCGGTGGAAGCGAAATGGCGTCGCGACGATTACCGCGAGCCGCCGGAACATGAACCTCATCCGGAGAAATTTTAATGGCGAAATCGATTGAGTATCAGCCGGAACCGGCAAAAATCGGGCCGGACGCCCACGAAGAACTGGATCGCCTGCTGGAAACCCTGCACCAGCACGGCGTGCTGCGGTTACTGAACGATCTGGTCGCGGCGAACAACGAAGTCGCGCAGATCCTCGTCAACGGCTTGCAGCGCCAGGGTACGCTGAATGCCATCCAGAATATCTCGCTGATGCTGATGGCGCTCTCTTCACTGCCGCCGGATCGCGTCTATAAACTGGCCTTTGGCCTGCGTGATTTGGCAGAGGTGATAAGCCAGCCAAAAGCGGATGATGAGGAAAAAGCGCCCGGCGTACACGGGGCGTGGAAGATGTTGCAGGATGACGATCTATGGCGTGCGTTACGGCCGCTGCTCCATGGGCTGGCGGCGTTTTCCCGGCGGATGGAGGAGCCGGTAGACAAGCCGATATCCGCCTTTACCGGTAAGCCCAGCGATGCCTGACATCAGCCCGGAAACGGCCCAGCTGCTGGCGCGTACGCAATTTGCTTTTACCATCGGCTTTCATATCGTGCTGGCGGCGTTCACCATTGGCCTCGCGCAGTTTCTGATGCTACTGGAAGGGATGTGGCTTTGGCGCAGGCAGCAGGTCTGGCTCAGCCTGTGGCGCTACTGGAGCAAAATCTTCGCCCTTAATGTTGCCGTCGGCGTGGTGACCGGCGTGGTGATGGAGTTTGCTTTTGGTACCAACTGGAGCGGGCTGGCGAGCCGGACAGGCGCGGTGCTCGGACCGATGCTCTATATGGAAGTGCTGGTGGCGTTCTTTCTTGAAGCCGGTTTTATGGGCGTGATGCTGTTCGGCATGGGCAAGGTGCGGCCGTGGGTCCATTTTATGGCGACCTGCATTGTGGCGCTGGGATCGTTTTTCAGTGCTTTCTGGATCCTCGCGGCGAATTCGTGGATGCAAACGCCGGACGGTTTTGCCATCGGCGCGGATGGACGCTTTCGTCCCGTGGACTGGTGGACAGTCATTTTTAACCCGTCGTTTCCGTGGCGGATGGCGCACATGGTGGCGGCCGCGCTGCTCGGCACCGCCTGCCTGGTGGCGGCCAGCGGCGCATGGCATTTGCTGCGCGATGCGCGTCATCCGGCGGCGCGCAAAATGTTCTCTCTCGGCATGTGGATGCTGGTGGTAATGGCACCGCTGCAAATCGTGCTTGGCGATCTGCATGGCGAAAACACCCGCGATCACCAGCCGGTAAAACTGGCGGCGATGGAAGGGAGCTGGAACCCGCCGCCGCCGGGCGAAGGCGAGCCGATGCGGCTGTTTGCGCTGCCGGATATGGCCGAACAGCGTAACCGTTATGAAGTCGCCATCCCTGATATCGGTTCGCTCTATCTGCGCCATAACCTGAGCGGTACCATTCATAGCCTCAATCAATACCCCGCCGACGAGCGACCGTGGGTACCGCTGGTGTTCTGGTCTTTTCGCCTGATGGTCGGCCTTGGTCTGTTGATGGCCACGGCGGGTATTGCCGGGCTGGTGGTGCGCCTGCGCGGCCGTCTGTGGCGCGCGCGCTGGCTGCATAAACTGATGGTGCTGATGGCACCCGCCGGGTTTATCGCCATGCTGGCGGGCTGGGTGGTGACGGAAGCCGGACGCCAGCCGTGGACGGTATATGGCCTGCTGCGCACCGACGAAAGCGCATCGCCGATAGCCCCGGGTTTACTGCTGGGTTCTCTGGCGACGACCGTCACCGTTTATCTGCTGCTGTTCAGCCTCGGGCTGTGGTTTCTGCTGCGTTTGCTCGCGCACCCGCCGCAGCCGGACGAAGAGAGCGTGATGCCGGAAGTGGCACAACGTACGGGAAGAGGAGCCGATGAATGAGTGACGTGTTGGGGCTACCCTGGCTGCAAACGCTGTCGGCGGCGGCGCTGGTGCTGAGCGTGTGGATCTACGTGCTGCTTGATGGCACCGATCTCGGCACCGGTATGCTGTGTGGATTGCAGCGCGATGCCGCTTCCCGTAAGACGATTAATCTCTCATTGCTGCCGGTGTGGGACGGTAACGAAACCTGGCTGGTGCTGGCGGCAGGCGGGCTGCTCGGGCTGTTCCCGCTGGCGTACGCCATTATTCTCAGCGCGCTGTATGTCCCGGTTTTTGCCATGCTGCTGGCGCTGGTCGTGCGTGGGATGGCGATCGAGTATCGTCACCACGCCCCGCGCCTGTTCGATGCGATGCTGGTGGGCGGCTCATTACTGGCGAGCCTCGCGCAGGGCACCATTGTTGGCTGTCTGATCGAGGGTATTCCGAATGACGGCCAGCAGTTTAACGGCACCGGCGGCGAGTGGTTCAGCCCGTTTCCTCTGTATTGTGCGCTGGCACTGGTGTTCGGTTACTGCCTGATGGGGGCCGGCTGGCTGAACTGGCGCTGCACTGGAGCATTGCAACAGTGGGGCAGGCGCGCGATCCTGCCGCTTGGCGTGCTCGCCGCGTTACTGGTGGCGGGATTACTCTTCTGGACGGGGCACTTACAGGAAACCTGGCATCGCCATCTGCTGAACCCGTGGCTGTGGCTGCCGCTGCTCAGCGTGGCGGTAATCGCCGCCGCCGGGTTAGGGTTCAGCCTTGTGCGGCGCTACGCGTTTATGCCGCTGGCGGCGATCCTCATGCTGGTGAGCTGTGCGTTGGGCGCGCTGGTGTTTACCCTGTTTCCGTTTATCGTTCCGGTTAATGTGATGATTCACCAGGCGGCCGCGCCGCCAGAAACGCAAAAATTTCTGTTGATCAGTTTTGCGTTACTGGCGCCCATTACGCTGCTTTATAACAGTTGGGGATTTCGCGTTTTCAGCGGCAAGATTGAGTAAACCTTCCCGCGTTGCCTTACGCGCGTAGCCCGGCCATTGACATCAGCAGCCTGAGCACAGAGCTGACGAGAAACAGGGCCAGCACGCTGGCAAACCACAGCCCAACAAACCACATGATTTTCGGTGCGATACGTTTAAATGACATCAGTGATACCCCTCGCCATGCTGGATTTTTCCGCGAAACACGTAGTAGCTCCAGAAGGTATAAACCAGGATCACCGGAATAATCAGCAGGGCACCAACCAGCATAAAGCCCTGGCTTTGCGGCGGCGCGGCGGCCTGCCACAGCGTGATATCCGGTGGAATAATATGCGGCCAGATACTGATGCCCAGCCCGCTAAAGCCGAGGAAAACCAGCCCCAGCGTCAAAACGAACGGCAAAATATGGTATTGCACGTTGCTCAGCGTATGCCATAACCAGACGCTGAAGAGGATCACCAGCAGCGGAACCGGGGCAAAAAACCAGATATTCGGCTGGCTGAACCAGCGTTCGGCGATCGCCGCATGGGAAAGCGGCGTCCACAGGCTGATCGCGGCCATCGCCACCAGCAGCGCCAGCAACAGCGTTCTGGCGACAACACGCATTTTCTGTTGCAGGTTTCCTTCACTTTTCATTACCAGCCAGCTGGCGCCCAGCAGGCCATAAGTGATGATCAGCCCAATGCCGCAGAACAGGTTAAAGGGCGTCAGCCAGTCGAGCGAACTGCCGCTGAAGGTGCGGCCGGTGACGGCAAAACCGTTGATCACCGCGCCGACCACCACGCCCTGCATAAAGGTCGCCAGCAGCGATCCGGCGAGAAAGGACTTATCCCAGAATGGCTTGTGATTCGGCGTGGCTTTAAAACGAAACTCAAACGCCACGCCGCGAAAAATAAGACCGATCAACATTAATGTCAGCGGAATAGCCAGCGCATCGGCGATCACCGCATAAGCAAGAGGGAACGCGCCAAAAAGCCCGGCGCCGCCGAGCACCAGCCAGGTTTCGTTACCATCCCACACCGGCGCGACGCTGTTCACCATAACGTCCCGTTCGCCGCCGTCCTGAATCGCCGGGAAAAGAATACCGATGCCCAGATCGAAGCCGTCCATCACGATATACATCAGCGTGGCAAAGACGATGATGATAAACCAGATAAGCGATAAATCGATGCCCATTATTTTTTCTCCTCCGCCTGCAAACTTTCACCCGCCGCAGAGAGCGGGCGCGCCGGTCTGCCGTCGGTTGCGTGTTCATCCCAGGGCTGCGGTCCTTTCTTAATCAACCGCACCATATAGCTGTAGCCGACGCCGAAGACTGAGGTGTACACCACGATAAAGGCCAGCAGGCTCAGGCTCATCTGTAAGGTGCTGTGCAGGGAAACCGCATCTGCCGTGCGCAGCAGCCCATAGACGACCCAGGGTTGCCGACCGACTTCGGTGGTCACCCAACCAGCAAGAATGGCAATCAACCCCGCCGGGCCCATGCACAGCGCGAAGTACAGGAAGGGGCGCGATGCATACAGCCGCTGGCGAAAACGTAACCACAACGCGGCAACGCCGAGCGCAATCATCAATAGCCCCATCCCGACCATCAGACGAAATGACCAGAAGACAACGGTGGAGTTGGGCCGATCCGCTTTCGGGAAATCTTTCAGCGCAGGCACTTGTTCATGCAGCGAGTGGGTGAGGATCAGGCTGCCGAGAGAAGGGATTTCCACCGCGTATCGCGTGCGCTCTTGTTCCATATCCGGCAAGCCAAACAGCAACAACGGCGTGGCTTCGCCAGGCGGATTTTCCCAGTGCCCCTCAATGGCGGCGATTTTGGCTGGCTGATGTTTCAGCGTGTTCAGGCCATGCATATCGCCAATAAAGGCCTGCAGTGGCGCAACGGCCAGCGCCATCCACATCGCCATCGACAACATTTTGCGGATTGCCGGTGTGTCATTGCGGTGCAGCAAGTGCCAGGCAGCGGAAGCGCCAACGAAGAGCGCAGTGCTGAGGAACGCGGCAATGGTCATATGCAGTAAACGGTACGGGAACGAGGGGTTAAAAATGACTGCGAACCAGTCGACAGGGATCACCTGACCATTTTCAATGGCAAACCCTTGCGGCGTATGCATCCAGCTATTAGAGGCAAGGATCCAGAACGTGGACATCAGCGTGCCCAGCGCCACCATGCAGGTAGCGAAAAAGTGCAGCCCCGGCCCCACTTTATTCCAGCCAAACAGCATGACGCCGAGAAAACCCGCCTCAAGGAAGAAGGCGGTCAGCACCTCATAGGTGAGCAATGGCCCGGTAATACTGCCGGCAAACTGGGAAAAGCCGCTCCAGTTGGTACCAAACTGATAAGCCATTACCAGCCCGGAGACCACGCCCATGCCGAAGTTGACGGCGAAGATCTTCAACCAGAAGTGATACATCGCGCGCCAGTCGGGATTTTTGGTTTTCAGCCATAACCCTTCAAGCACCACCAGATAGCTGGCGAGCCCGATGGTGATAGCAGGAAAAATAATGTGAAACGAGACCGTAAAGGCGAACTGAAGCCTTGCCAGATGGAATGCATCGAATTCGAACATGCCCGGTTACCCCACAAAAAAAAAACACCCCTAAGCTAAGGGGTGAATACGACAGGTTATCAGTAAGTATTATTTCTCTTGCGGCTCTCCGCTACCCAGCTCTGCACCGGTCAGCGGATCAACGCCGGGATCGGATTGCGTACGCTTCGCCATCGCTTTCACCAGCGCGCGCTGTTTATCGTTGAGTTGTACCGTTGCGAGGCCATCGCCGCCATCCACGGCAGGTTGCGGATCGGCCACGTAGTCGAAGTTCTCGTCGCTGTTCCAGCTTCCGCGCGGATCGTCGCCCTCGGACATGTTGTAGTACACATTGCTGTACTGTTCGATGGGCGGCAATTTACCTGGCGGAAAGTTATTACGGATGGAATAGAGCGCTTTCTCGAAGGAGAGCTGATGCGCCGCTTCTCGCGTCATCAGGAAACTCAGCGCATCTTTAACACCCGGATCGTCCGTGACATTAATCAGCCGCTCGTAAATAATTTTCGCGCGCGCTTCCGCCGCAATATTGGAGCGCATATCCGCCGTGACTTCGCCAATGGTATCAATATAAGCCGCCGTCCACGGCACGCCGCCGGAATTCGTCAGGGCAGGGCCGCCGCCATATAACAGCGAGGTAATATGGCTGTCATTGCCATTGGCGGTTAAAGAGCGATAAAGTTCCGCCTCTTTTTCTGTCCCTTCGGCCAGTTCGCCTTTCGCGCCTTTATTCAGCATGCCGACCAGAGTTCCAATAATTTCCAGATGGCTTAATTCTTCGGTGGCAATATCCATCAACATCTCTTTGCGGCCCACATCGTCATCACCCAGACCCTGAGTGAAATAACGGCAGGCGGCCGCCAGCTCGCCTTGCGGGCCGCCGAACTGTTCCAGTAAGAGGTTCGCCAGCCCTGGGTTTGGCTCGCTGACGCGTACGGTGTACTGTAGTTGTTTTACGTGTCGAAACATAAATTCTCCTGATGCTTTAGTTTATTTTTTAGCTTCCACACCGGCAGCGGCATCGCGAAGTAAAAATTGTTCGGTAACGTCGGGTAAATGATTAAACGCCCATTCAGCCATCGCTTTCTCTTCGGCAAGAATTTGTTTGAAAATATCGATGCTGGCAATATCACCGACTTTTTCTGCCGCCGTAATTAATGACGTATAACAGGCAATTTCAAATTGCTCGAATACGTAGCTGCTAATTGAGCCTTTGACAACTTCATCAGAAGCAAACATGCCTCCAACGGCCTGACCCATCGCGCTCATTTTACTGGTGGCATCTTTCATTAATGAGCGATTAATATTGTTGCGATCTAGAACCTCTTCCAGAAGTTTAATTTGCCCTTGAGTTTCAGTTAAGTGTTGCTCAATTCTTGCACGCAGGTCGGGATAATTATCGATGCGGCTGCTCATTGCGCTAAGCATCGATTCCGCTTGTTTTTCCATGGCGTGCGCGTCGCGTAGCCAGTCATGATAATTTTCTTGCGGCGTCATAGTACATTCCTCTTTTTTGGGGCTGTCTCATTGACCCTGAAGAATAATATTATCAGGGATGACATCTGCTGGCGGTTATTAGCTTCCAGCTTTTTGATTAATATTTGAAGTGGCTATTTTGGTAAGTAATGTATCGGTGGTTTTTTCTTCTTCTAAGGTTTCAGCAAGTAATTGCTGTGCCTTTTTCAGACCTAACTGACTGGCGAGGGTACAAAGCGTGCCGTAAGAGGCAATTTCGTAATGTTCGACTTTTTGCGCTGCTGCAATTAGCCCGGCATCGCGTACGCTGCCTTTTTCCGTGGCTTCAATGACCTCATTGGCTTCATCGATCAGCCCTTCCATAGCTTGACATTTCATACGCTTAAGCTTGATATTTGGCTCAGCTTCTACCAACTGATCGAGGCGCTCAATCTGCCCCTGGGTTTCTTCATAGTGCTTTTTGAAAGCTTCAGACAGCTCACTGCTTGAAGATTCGCGCGCCAGTTTGGAGAGTGCGCGGGTCAGTTGCTTCTCCGCGCTGTAAATATCAGAGAGCGAATGAATAAATAGATCAGTAACGGAATTAATCTGCATAGTGAATTACCTTTCATGCAAGAGAAAATAATGGCGAGCCATTTTGACTCGCCGTAAAATACTAATAACTAAATTGCTTGAAGCGAGGTGGTAAAAAATCACTCACCAGATTTACGGCCGCCGCCATGGCTATTTTGACCGCCTTTTTTCCCGGCTTCAGATGCACGCTGCGGATCATTTTTAAAATTACCGCCGCTATGTTGACCACCTTTACGACCTGCTTCGGATGCTTTTTCACGATCTTCTGCGAAATTTCCAGAACCGCCACGATGTTCAGCCATGTTATTTCTCCAGTTTCGTTGGTTAAAATAAAACGACATATTTTGCATCTCAATGTCGTCGGTGTTCGTGATTAAAGTTAGTCGCTATCGATAATTAGTCAAACCGAAGCGGGAAAAATTGCTTTGTTGAAAAATTAGTCACTGAGTTTATATTCCAGATTTGTTGTATCGGTCATATATCTTTGCAGATAAAGAAGTTATAGCTTGTTTTTATAGATATTGAATAATAACCATAGTTACAAAATGCCTGAAATGACGGAAAAATAGCCGAAATACTGACTTTTGTTTACTCATCTGCATTATCCTGAAATGCAGGTACATAAGTTTTATTAATCATTTTAAGACAAATCTTACAGGGGAGAGAGAGGAAGCGGTGAGGTGTGGTGCAGTTAACTTCTTTTGCTGCCGGGAAGAAGAGTTGAACCTTTAGCAGCAATAAAAAAACCTTCAGGAACAGGAAATCCGGACCGATCCTGAAGGCATGCAAATGCATATTCGCTACCAGGATTAGTCTGCTAACAATTAAGAAAAGCGCCCTCAGAATAGTCCTGGTTAAGTTGTATCGTCAATGAATGTTACTATTTCATAGCGTGAATAATCATTTGGTTTAATTTTTAATGAATTGATTTTAAATGTTTTTTATTTATTTTTAGTGCCTGATGTTTCTGACGGAAAATATTTCCGCTGTCGCTGAATGCTATTTTTCTGTACAGATAAATTAATAATTCGCGTAAATGCAGCCTTCGTTCACACTTAATACCTTCGACAACAGAAGGAGGAATTTATGCAAACCGAACATAAAACCTGTAGCGATGCCTGCTATCAATGTGCCATTGCCTGTGAGCATTGCGCCGCGAGTTGTCTCAATGAAGAGGACATGGCAATGATGCGCGATTGCATCAAGCTGGATCTCCAGTGCGCGGCGCTCTGTCGGCTGGTGGGGCAGTTTATGGCGCTGGAGAATGCTTACCTGCAGCCGCTGTGCCGGGTGTGCGTGGATGTCTGCAAATCCTGCGCTGAAGAGTGCAGCAAGCACCCGCATGATCACTGCCAGCAGTGCGCGCAGGCGTGTCGAACCTGCGCGCAAGCCTGCCTGCAAATGGCCGCCTGATGCGGGCATAAGCGCGGCGGCGTTGCCCCGGTATCACTATTCCGGTGCAGCGTCGCTGCCTTGCTGTGACGGCCATTTCCAGTTTTGCACTTCCGGCAGATCTTCACCGTATTCGCGGACATAACGATGATGGGCGGCGATTTTCTCCTGTAACACATCAAGGATTGCGTCCGCTTTCCCCTGGAGCGATGGCACGCGCAATATCGCTTCCTGCGCCAGATGAAAACGATCCAGTTCGTTCAGCACGGTCATATCAAACGGCGTGGTGGTGGTGCCTTCCTCCATAAAGCCACGTACGTGGAAATTGCCGTGGTTATTGCGCAGGTAGGTCAACCGGTGGATCAAACTGGGGTAGCCGTGGAAGGCGAAAACGACCGGTTTATCAACGGTGAAAAGGGCGTCAAACGCCTGCTCGCTCAGGCCATGCGGGTGCTGATCGTGGGTCTGTAAAGCCATTAAATCGACGACGTTCACCACCTGAATGCGTAACGCTGGCAGGAATTCGCGCAGCAGATCGACCGCCGCGAGCGTCTCCATGGTGGGCACGTCACCGGCACAGGCCATCACCACATCCGGCGTTTCGCCTTCCTCAACCGTGCCCGCCCAGTACCAGATCCCCATTCCGTCCGCACAGTGCTTCGCTGCGTCATCCAGCGTCAGCCACTGCGGCGCAGGCTGTTTCCCGGCGACAATCACATTGATGCGATCCCAGGTCTTCAGGCAGTGATCCGCCACGCAGAGCAGCGTGTTCGCATCCGGCGGCAGATAAATGCGCACAATATCGGCCTTCTTGTTGGCAACGTGATCGATAAAGCCGGGATCCTGATGGCTATAACCGTTGTGATCCTGGCGCCAGACATGGGACGAGAGCAGATAATTCAGCGAGGAGATGGGCGCCCGCCACGGCAACTTGCGGGTCACTTTCAGCCACTTGGCGTGCTGGTTAAACATCGAATCGACAATATGAATAAACGCTTCATAGCAGTTAAACAGACCATGCCGCCCGGTGAGCAGATACCCTTCCAGCCAGCCCTGACATTGATGCTCGCTGAGGATCTCCATCACCCGGCCATCGGGCGCAAGCTGTTCATCCCACGGTTTTTGCGCCGCCTGCCACGTGCGGCTGGTCACATCAAACACCTTACTCAGGCGATTAGACGCCGTTTCATCCGGGCCAAAAAGGCGGAAGTTATCCGCATTTTCCTGGAAGATGCCTGCCAGATATGCGCCAAGTGCCGCAGTGGATTCCGCCTGGGTTTCGCCGGGCGAGGTGACTTCTACGGCGTACGATTGCAGTGCCGGTGTCACCAGTTCGCGGCGTAAACGCCCGCCGTTGGCCCACGGCGACGCGCCCATGCGTTTATCACCGGTCGGTGCCAGCGCGCGCAGTTCCGCCTTTAACTGACCGCGTTCATCAAAGAGATCCTCCGGCTGGTAGCTTTGCATCCAGCGTTGCAGGATCTGACGATGGTCATCGTTTTCCCGGCAAGAAGAGACCGGCACCTGATGCGCGCGCCAGAAATCTTCCACCTTTTTGCCGTCCACGGTCTGTGGACCGGTCCAGCCTTTCGGGCTACGCAACAGAATGAGAGGCCAGCGCGGTAAGCGCTCTGCTGTCTGATGGCTGCGCGTCTGCTGCTGAAAATCCGCAATGTGGTCAAGGGCGATGTCCAGCGCCTGCGCCATATCGCGATGCATTTGCTCCGGCTCATGGCCGCTGACCAGCAGGGGTTCATACCCGTAGCCGCGAAACAGTTGAAACAGATCTTCATCGCTGGCGCGCCCGAGGATAGTCGGGTTAGCAATCTTGTAACCGTTAAGATGCAAAATCGGCAGCACCGCGCCGTCGCGCGCGGCATTGAGGAATTTAATCCCGTGCCAGCTTGAGGCCAGCGGGCCGGTTTCCGCTTCGCCATCGCCAATCACGCAGGCGGCAATCAGCGACGGGTTATCAAATACCGCGCCAAAGGCATGCGCCAGTGAGTAACCCAGCTCGCCGCCTTCATTAATGGAGCCGGGCGTTTCCGGCGCGGCGTGGCTGGGGATGCCGCCGGGAAAAGAGAACTGGCGGAACAATTTTTTCATCCCCTGTGCATCCTGGCTTACTTGCGGGTAAATCTCGCTGTAGGAGCCTTCAAGCCACGTATTCGCTACCATGCCAGGCCCGCCATGCCCTGGACCGCAGATATAGATCATATCGAGATTGCGCTGGGGTATCACGCGGTTGAGATGGGCATAAATAAAGTTAAGGCCGGGCGTGGTTCCCCAGTGCCCCAGCAGGCGCGGCTTGATGTGTTCCGGCTTGAGAGGTTCGCGCAGTAAGGGGTTATCCATCAGGTAAATTTGTCCGACGGAGAGGTAATTCGCGGCCCGCCAGTAGCGATCGATCAGCTGAATGTCATGGTCAGAAAGGGAAGATGCCGTCATGCGTTCTCCTTTTGTATGGTTGCGATGAGGTCAGAAGAGGGAACTCCTGTAAAAGTGGGTTCCCCCTAAGCCTGGCATAGATGTTAAGGAGGGGCGTCGTGACGCGATTTCTGGCCTATGTTGTAAGCTTGATAAATGTTCACCCGGTGGAGAAGGTCAATGGCGAAAACAGTGATGCAGGAATATCTGGTTCTGGGCGGCGAGCACCATGGCGAAGTCTGGCGCGGCGTTTACCCGGCGCTCTGGTTAACGCTGCCGGATAACGATAAACGCGGCGGGCAGTTTTATACGCGCGACAGCGGAGAGAAGATCGAGTTACGCCCGGACGCGCAGCTTTTTATTACCGAATGGAAATCGCCACAGGGTTCGACCTGGCTACTGATTGCCGAAGAAAATTTAACCGAATTTGATGTTGCCGATGAAATTGCCCGTATTTTCCCGCCTTTGCGCCCGCTGGATGGGCCGTCCGACGATTTCGCCTGAATCTGATACTGAAAGCGAGCCAGGCTGCCAGGCTTCTGGATAGTGCTCTTCATCTGTGGAAACCGAAACGGCGAGGAACATAATGAAACACGATGAGACATTGCCCGGCGTGGCTGAAAGGGCCTGGGCGCTGAATTTCGAAGCCGGGTTTCGGCGGGCCGGGGCTTTTGTGTTACTGACGATTATTGTCGCCGCGCTGAGCGGCGTTTTTTCCGGCGGCTATTTTAGCCCGGCAGACAAAAGTAATGCTCAGCAGACGCTGAAAATCCACTATGAACGATTCGGGCGTCTGCAAAACGCCCAGACGCTAAAAATCACCCTGCAAACTCAGGCGGCGAAGAGGTATGTCATCAGCCTTGGTGGCGCATTTAATGAGAATTATCAACACGGCAATGTCTGGCCCCAGCCCGACAGCATGTACAGCCGGGGAGAAACGCTGTATCTGGTTTATAACAACATCACCGGCAGCGGCGCTTTTACGGTGTGGCTGAATACCACGCCGGGCACACCGGGAAAATCGATTAACACCGTCGCCGTTAACGATGAACCGGGCATCCGGTTCTGGCAGTTCATTTATCCGTAGGAGAATAAAATGGAAATGGTGCTGCGGGCGTTGGCGATCTATTTAATCCTGTTACTGGTTTTTAAAGTGGTGGGACGCCGCGCGTTATTAGAGATGACCAGTTTTGACCTGATCCTGCTGTTGATCATCAGCGAGGCCACGCAACAGGCGCTCCTCGGCAACGACTTTTCCGTTACCGGTGCAATGCTGACCATTGTTACGCTGGTAGCGGTCGATATTTTGTTCGGGCTGGTGAAAAAATATCTCTCCGGGGCGGAGTCGGTCATTGATGGTTCGCCGGTTATCCTGGTTGAAAATGGCATTCCTCTTGTCGATAAACTGCAAAAAGTGGATGTCTCTTGTGATGATATTCTGGTCGCAGCGCGACAGAATCAGGGCATTACCGAGTTGAGTAAAATCCGTTATGCCATTCTCGAACGCAACGGGCATATCTCCATTATTCCCGTTGAGGGGTAGGCACAATCCTTCTTAATTCTTTCGGGCTTCGCCGCGTTTTGGATTTTTATGCTATTCGGCCTGTTTCCCCGGCCCGCCAGCGCGGCGGTGTCTTGCCGGGCAAAAAAACACCAGTACAATGATCAGACGCTGAATTCTCCCTTCTGATAGCAGGCCGCCATGATCGTCATAAAAACCTTTTTCCTGAGCCTGCTGTGCATCACGCTGCTCTCCCTTGCCGTCAGCCTCGCCCAGGCGATGCACCAGCGGGACACGCGCACGCAGCAAGGGTGGTGGGATGCCCGGCGTGATTCAGCCGGTATTGCGCCTGATGCGCGTAAAAATGCCCAACTCGCTATCGTGCAGGTTTATGCCGCACCCACCTGGGGCTGGAAAGGCGCGGTGGCGGTGCATCCGTGGATCATTTTCAAACGCGCCGGGGAAACGCACTATAACCGCTACGAAGTGATTAGCTGGGGCGCAGGCGATAAAGTGCGGCGTAACAGCAATATTCCTGATGGCTACTGGTACGGCGCACAGCCGCGCTTGCTGGTCGATCACCATGGCCCGCAGGCCGAAGCGATGATCCCGCAGATTGAAGCGGCGATTGCTTCTTATCCGTGGCCGCAGACCTACCACGCCTGGCCTGGGCCAAACAGCAATACGTTTCTCGCACATATCGGGCGCGAAGTCCCGGCGCTGAAGCTGGATCTGCCCGCCAATGCGGTCGGCAAAGATTTCCGCTCGCTGCGCAATCCGATTGGCCTGCCACCCTCCGGCCGCGGCGTGCAGGTCTCCCTGCTCGGTGTTGCGGGCGTAACGCTGGGGGCGGAAGAGGGGTTTGAACTCAATCTACTGGGGCTGAATGTCGGGCTGGGTTTCACGCCGCTGCGCCTGCGTTTGCCGTTTATCGGCGGCCTTGGCAGCAATAATTTGCAGAAAGAGACCGCGGAACGCGCTCAGTGAGCAGGGCGTTCCGCTGCCGCGGTTGAGCTTGTTCTGGCTTAGCGTCAGCCTGCAATAACGGCCTTCAGGGGCGCAGAATAATGCGCCCCAGCACGCGGTTCTCTTCGGCGTAACGGTGGGCTTCCACCACCTCCTGTAGCGCAAACTCGCGATCAATAAGCACCCGTAACGTGCCATCACGCGCCTGCGCCAGCAGCGTGTCGACGGAGGCTCTGGCCTGTTCGTTAGCCAGTTCGCGCCCCCAGAACAGCCCGCTCAGCGTCTGATTGGCCTGCTGTAACGCCGCTAAATCGGCGCGGGTACTGCCCCCAGCGTTACCGGCCAGCACCACCGTTCCGCCTTCTCGCAGGCAGGCGAATGACTGTTCAAGCGTGGAGCCTGCCAGATCCAGCACACTGTCCACGCCGCGCTGTTGGGTGAGCGTTTGCACCTCGGCCACAATATCCTGCTGGCGGTAATCGAGCGCCACATCAAGACCCAGTTCGTGAAGTTTTGCCACGCGGGCGCTGCCGGAAAGTGTCGCCAGCACGCGCGCGCCGCGCGCTTTCGCCAGTTGAATGGCGGCCACGCCAACGCCGCCCGCACCGCCCTGGATCAGCAGCGTTTCGCCAGCCTGAAGATGAAGACGGGAAGAGAGCGCCCAGGCGGCGGTACCAAAGCTAACCGGGATCACGGCGGCGGTCACCATATCCAGTCCATCGGGGATAATCCAACTCCATGCGGCGGGCACAGCGCGGTATTGGGCATGTGAACCGCTAAGTGCAATGGTGGCAACGCGCTGGCCGGGCTGGCGGTTTTGCACATTTTTACCCACCGCCACAATGGTGCCCGCCGCCGAATAGCCGGGGACAGTGCCCTGCGAAGAAGGGGCGGCGGTGGCGCGATTAATCACATCGCCGCCTTCAAGGGCGATTGCTTCAACCTTAATCAACACCTCATCTGCGCCGCAAATGGGTTGCGGCACATCGATATAGCGCAATACGTCCGGTTTTCCGGGCTGAAAATAGACAGCGGCTTTCATCTTTCCTCCTCGCTATAACGCGAAGGGTTCGCGCAGGTTAATGTTCTGGTCAGGCAAAGAATAGCCGCATACAGCCATAATTGAATATTCTGATGTTGGTTATAGATATCTGTTTTTCCAATAATAATTGCACTGCTATTGCGCGCATATGTTCAGAAAGAGTGCAGGTGGTTTTTGAAAAAACACCCGGCAAATAGCATTTTTGTTTAAAAAACAACATATTGAATTTCTGGCATGCCGCTTGCTGATTGAATTCCATCTTGTATACCAGCAGGAATTCAACGATGGCGTTAATGACAGGAAAAACACTGGCTGCATGGCAGCAGCGCATCCGGCAGGAGAGTGAGTCGGTTTATTCGCTTTTAAAAGCGCATATTGATGCTTTATCCCTTGAGGATAATGCCTGGCTGGTGATCGCCAGCGACGCGCAGTTGCAGGCGCAAATTAATGCGTTACTGCCGCTGTACCGCAATAATCCCGATGCGTTTCCGCTGTTCGGCGTGCCTTTCGCCGTCAAAGACAATGTGGATGTGGCGGGCTGGCCGACCACGGCGGCGTGCCCGGCGCTCAAATTTATCGCTGAAAGAGATGCCACCGCCGTTGCCCGGTTGAAAGCGGCCGGGGCGATTGTGATTGGTAAAACCAACCTCGATCAGTTCGCCACCGGGCTGGTCGGCACGCGTTCCCCCTACGGCGCAGTGCCGAACACCTTTGATCCCGCGTATGTCAGCGGCGGCTCCAGTTCGGGGTCGGCTTCCGTAGTGGCGCGCGGCCTGGTGCCGTTTGCCTTTGGCACTGACACCGCCGGTTCGGGGCGCGTGCCTGCCGGGTTTAACAATATTGTCGGACTGAAGCCGACCAAAGGCTGGCTCTCGGCAACCGGCGTGCTGCCCGCCTGCCGTCTGAATGACACGCTGTCGGTGTTTGCCCTGACGGTGGAAGATGCGTTTTACATCGCGACGCTGGCGGGCGGCGCAGACAGTGAAGATGCCTACTCGCGGGTTAACCCGGCAACAGCACCAGCGGCCATCCCGCAAAACCCGGTTTTCGCCATCCCGGCAGAGCTGCGTTTCTTTGGCGATACGCAGGCTGAAGCCGCCTGGCTGAGCGCGCTGGAGGCATTGCGCACCAGCGGCGCGACGTTGCAGCCGATTGATTTCTCGCCGTTCTACCAGCTTGCCGAGCAGCTTTATCAGGGGCCGTGGGTGGCGGAACGTACCGCCTCTGTCGGCGAGATGCTGCACCATCCGGAGCAGATGGACCCCACGGTGCACACTATTATTTCCGCCGGGTTGAACTACAGCGCGGTGGATGCCTTTAACGCGGAGTACCTGCGTGCAGAGCTGGCGCAAAAAATCCAGCACGCCCTGAGCGAGGTTGATGCGCTGGTAGTACCGACATCGCCCACCATCCGTACGCTGGAAGAGATAAAGCAGGAACCGATTCTCTTCAACTCGCAGTTTGGCACCTACACCAACTTTACCAATCTGGCGGATCTCTGTGCGCTGGCCTTGCCTGCGCCGTTTCGCGCCGACGGTTTACCGGCCGGGATCACGCTGATCGCTCCGGCCTGGTATGACCGCGCGCTGGCGGATTTCGGCCTGCGCTGGCAACAGCAACTGGCACTGCCGCTTGGTGCGACCGGCCAGCCATTCACCCCACCAGCGGCGGCATTACCGGTTTCTCAACACCATGTTCGCGTTGCCGTGGTGGGCGCGCATCTGCGCGGCATGCCGCTGAATTTCCAGCTCACCACCCGTGATGCCGCGTTTGTCGAAGCCACCGAAACCGCGCCGTGCTACCGGCTGTATGCGCTGGCAAACACCACACCACCCAAGCCGGGTATTGCCCGCCAGGCGCAGGGCGCAGCCATTGCGGTGGAGCTATGGGATATCCCACTGGCGCGCTTTGGTGAGTTTGTCGCAGAGATCCCCGCGCCGCTCGGTATCGGTTCGCTGGAGCTGGCCGATGGACGCTGGGTGAAAGGGTTTATCTGCGAACCGGCAGCGCTGCACGATGCCACCGACATTACTGAATTTAAAGGCTGGCGTAACTGGATTGCCCGCCAGGAGAGCAAACATGTTTAACACTGTACTGATTGCCAACCGGGGCGAAATTGCCTGTCGCGCCATCCGCACACTGCAACGTCTGGGTATCAAAAGCGTGGCGGTCTATTCCGACGCTGATAAAAATGCCGAACATGTTAAACAGGCCGATATTGCCGTGGCACTCGGCGGCGAAAAGGCCAGCGACAGTTACCTGCGTATCGACAAAATTATCGCCGCAGCGCAGGAAACGGGCGCGCAGGCTATCTGGCCGGGCTACGGATTTTTGTCGGAAAGCCTGCCGTTTGCCGCCGCCTGCGAACAGGCTGGTATTGTTTTTGTCGGGCCGACTGCACAGCAGATTGGCGAGTTTGGGCTGAAACACCGGGCGCGCGAGCTGGCCGCCGAGGCGGGCGTGCCGATGACGCCGGGCACCGGTCTGCTCGACTCGCTGGACGCAGCGCTTGCAGCCGCAGCGAATATTGGCTATCCGGTGATGCTGAAAAGCACGGCGGGCGGCGGCGGTATTGGTCTGACGCGCTGCGCCGATGCGCAGGCGCTCCATGATGCCTGGGAGAGCGTGCGGCGGCTTGGCGAACAGTTTTTTAGCGACGCCGGCGTGTTTGTCGAGCGCTGCATCGATCGCGCACGGCATATTGAAGTGCAGATCTTTGGCGACGGCAAAGGCAATGTCGTGGCGCTCGGCGAGCGCGACTGCTCATTGCAGCGCCGCAACCAGAAAGTGGTGGAAGAAACCCCGGCGCCGAACCTGCCAGCCACTACCCGTGAAGCGCTGCTCAGCGCGGCGGTGCAGCTTGGCAAACTGGTCAATTACCGCAGCGCGGGCACCGTGGAATTTATCTACGACGCGCAGCGGGATGCGTTCTACTTTCTGGAGGTCAACACCCGTTTGCAGGTGGAGCATCCGGTCACCGAGTGCGTTACCGGGCTGGATCTGGTCGAGTGCATGCTGCGCGTGGCGGCGGATGAAGCGATTGACTGGGCGCGTCTGCAACAGGCACCGCAGGGCGCGGCCATCGAAGTGCGTATCTACGCCGAAAACCCGCTGAAAAACTTCCAGCCCAGCCCCGGCGTTTTAACCGAAGTCGCTTTCCCGCCGGATGTGCGTGTGGATACCGGGGTGACCACCGGCAGTGAAGTGTCGGCATTTTACGACCCGATGATCGCCAAACTGATTGTACAGGGTGCCAGCCGCGAAGAGGCGCTGGCAAAACTGCAGGCTGCGCTCGACACCACTCGCCTGCATGGCATTACCACGAACCTGGATTATCTGCGCCAGATCACCGCCAGCGAAGCCTTCCGTAATGGCAGCATGTGGACGCGGATGCTCGACAGTTTTGAAGCGCACGCGGCGGTGATTGAGGTGCTGCAACCGGGCACCTGGAGCAGCGTTCAGGATTATCCGGGTCGCCTTGGTTACTGGGATATCGGCGTGCCGCCTTCTGGCCCGATGGACGATTTTGCTTTCCGCCTGGCCAACCGCATTGTCGGTAACCACGACGCGGCGGCGGGGCTGGAGTTCACCCTGCAAGGCCCGGTGCTGCAATTTCACAGCGCAGCGGTGATCGCTCTGACCGGGGCGGATTGCCAGGCGACGCTGGATGGCGAAGCGGTGCCATTATGGCAACCGATCACCGTTAACGCCGGGCAGATTCTGGCGTATGGGCGCGCGCAGGTCGGCTGCCGCGCGTATCTCGCGGTACGTAACGGCATTGATGTGCCGCAATACCTTGGTAGCCGCTCCACCTTTGCGCTCGGGCAGTTTGGCGGCCACGCCGGACGCACGCTGAAAGTCGCCGATTTGCTGCCGATTTCACGCCCGCAACTGGCCGCCTGCACCACGCCCGCGCCGGTGAGCGAACCCCAGGCGATAAGCCCGTCGCTGATCCCGGAGTATGGCGAACTGTGGCGCATCGGCGTGCTGTACGGGCCGCACGGCGCGCCGGATTTCTTTACCCAGGACGCGATCGACGAGTTCTTCGCCAGCGACTGGCAAGTGCATTACAACTCTAACCGCCTCGGCGTGCGGCTGGTCGGGCCGAAACCAGGCTGGACGCGGCCAAACGGCGGCGAGGCCGGTCTGCACCCCTCTAACGTTCACGACTGCGAATACGCCATCGGCGCGATTAACTTTACCGGCGACTTCCCGGTGATCCTCACCCGCGATGGCCCAAGCCTCGGCGGTTTTGTCTGCCCGGTGACCATCGCTAAAGCAGAGTTGTGGAAAGTCGGGCAGGTCAAACCGGGCGATCGCATCCGCTTCTACCCGATCAGCGTGGAAGAGGCGGTGGCGCGGGAAAAAGCACAGGAGCGCAGCATTGAGACGCTGCATGCCAGCCATCTGGCGGAATTCGCCACGCCATCCCTTGCCGATCGCGACGGGGTTTCCGCCACCGCGCTGGTGTCGCTGCCCGCTGCTGCTGGCGCGCCTGCGATTGTCTATCGCCAGGCCGGGGATAACTACATTCTGATTGAGTATGGCGACAACGTGCTGGATCTGGCGCTGCGTCTGCGCGTTCACCTGTTGATGGAACAACTGCGCAAACGGGCGCATCCGGGCGTGAAAGAGCTGTCGCCAGGCGTGCGCTCTTTGCAGGTGCGTTATGACAGTCTCGCTATTAGCCAGCAGGAACTGGTGGCGCTGCTGCTGGAGCTGGAGTCGCACATTGGCGATGTCAGCCAGATGAAAGTGCCGTCACGCATTGTGCATCTGCCGATGGCGTTTGAAGACAACGCCATGCTGGATGCGGTCAGCCGCTACAAAGACACGGTGCGCGCGACAGCGCCGTGGTTGCCCAACAATGTGGACTTTATTCAGCGCATCAACGGTCTGGCGAGCCGCGAAGCGGTGAAGGCGACGATTTTTGACGCCAGCTATCTGATCCTGGGCCTTGGCGATGTCTATCTCGGCGCGCCCTGCGCGGTGCCGATTGATCCACGCCATCGTCTGCTGAGTTCCAAATATAACCCGGCGCGCACCTTTACCGCCGAAGGCACCGTCGGGATCGGCGGGATGTACATGTGCATCTACGGCATGGATTCCCCCGGCGGCTATCAACTGGTGGGCCGCACGCTGCCTATCTGGAACAAGTTCCTCAAAAACGCGCAATTTGCTGCCAACGAGCCGTGGCTGCTGCACTTCTTCGACCAGGTGCGTTTCTACCCGGTAAGTGAAGCGGAACTCACCCAGTTGCGTGACGATTTCCGTGAAGGCCGCGCCACCATCCGCATTGAAGAGACGGTGTTTGATTTCCCGCAGCATTTGCAGTTCCTGCGTGATAACGCCGCCGACATTGCCGAATTCCGCACCCGCCAGGCGGAAGCCTTCGAGGCGGAAGTGGAGCGCTGGCAACTGGACGATCAGGCCAGCGTAGCGGAAAGCCTGCCGCCGGAAGTGATTGCCGAAGATGACGACGCATTGCCGGTGTGCGCCGATATGAGCGGCAACATCTGGAAAGTGCTGGTTAATCCCGGCGATGCGGTGACAGAAGGCCAGCCGCTGGTGATCGTCGAAGCGATGAAGATGGAGCTGGCCATCAACGCGCCGCAGAGCGGCAAGGTTAAACGCATAGCCTGCCAGCCGGGGCGTCCGGTCAGCCCCGGCGACACGCTGCTGTGGCTGGAATAAGGGAGACGGATGATGAGCGAAAAGGGCAGTAAAAAACGCACCGTCGGTCTGGCGGAGCGCATTTATCACGAACTGAAAAACGACATCTTTGATTTTCGCTTAATGCCGGGCGCGCACTTCAGCGAAAACGAGATTTCCGAGCGGATGTCCGCCAGCCGTACCCCGGTGCGGCAGGCGCTGTTCTGGCTTGAACATGAAGGGTATGTGCAGGTTTACTCGCGCAGCGGCTGGCAGGTGAAACCTTTTGATTTCAATTATTTCGAGGCGCTGTACGACTTTCGTATCGTACTGGAAAGGGAAGCGGTGCGTCGCCTGTGCGGCATGCCGCCGGGCATCTGTTCAGAACATCTGGCGCCGCTGGTCAGCTTCTGGATCGACGCGCCACGCATGGAGCCGAGCAAAGCGTTATCGCTGCAGGATGAGCAATTTCACACCACGCTGGTACGCGCCAGCGGCAACAGTGAAATGGTACGGGTACATGTGGAGTTGACCGAAAAGATGCGCATCATTCGCCATCTTGATTTCACCCGCAATGACCGTGTGGATGCGACCTACAACGAACATGCCCGTGTTTTACAGGCGATCCTGAAACAGCAAACCGAGGAGGCGCAGCGCATTCTGACCGAGCACATTTCTCAGAGCAAAGCCGAGGTCAGGAAAATCACCTTACACATGCTCCAGCAGGCAAGTTTACAACCCGTTTCACCGTAGCCGTGGTTCCGCCCCGTCGTCCGGCGGGGAATTTTAATCACTCAATATCATTTAGGGGTTTTGTAATGAAAAGACGTTCTTTACTGAAAGCTTTTGCCCTGTCAGCCACTTTTTTGAGCATGGGCTTGTCGTTACAGGCATACGCAGCAGACACCATCAAAGTGGGGATCATGCACTCCCTCTCCGGCACCATGGCCATTTCAGAAACGCCGTTGAAAGACATGGCGCTGATGACCATTGATGAAATTAACGCCAAAGGCGGCGTGCTGGGTAAAAAGCTGGAGCCGGTGGTGGTCGATCCCGCCTCTAACTGGCCGCTGTTTGCAGAAAAAGCGCGTCAACTGTTGACCCAGGATAAAGCCGCGGTGGTGTTTGGCTGCTGGACCTCGGTTTCGCGCAAATCGGTGCTGCCGGTGTTTGAAGAGCTGAACGGCCTGCTGTTCTACCCGGTGCAATATGAAGGGGAAGAGATGTCGCCGAACGTGTTCTACACCGGCGCGGCGCCAAACCAGCAGGCGATCCCGGCGGTGGAATACATGATGAGTGAAGACGGCGGCAGCGCAAAACGCTTCTTCCTGCTCGGCACCGACTATGTCTACCCGCGCACCACCAACAAAATTCTGCGCGCCTTCCTGCACTCCAAAGGCGTACAGGATAAAGACATTGAAGAAGTCTATACCCCGTTTGGTTACAGCGATTACCAGACTATCGTTGCCAATATCAAGAAATTCTCCGCAGGCGGCAAAACGGCTGTGATTTCCACCATCAACGGTGACTCCAACGTGCCGTTCTATAAAGAGCTGGCGAACCAGGGCATCAAAGCGACCGATGTGCCGGTGGTGGCCTTCTCGGTCGGCGAAGAGGAACTGCGCGGTATCGACACCAAACCGCTGGTCGGCCATCTGGCGGCGTGGAACTACTTTGAGTCGGTCAGCAACCCGGTGAACACCAAATTTGTGGCGGATTACCGTGCCTATGCCAAAGCGCACAAACTGCCGAACGCCGATACCGTAGTGACCAACGATCCAATGGAAGCAACCTATGTCGGCATCCATATGTGGGCGCAGGCGGTTGAGAAAGCGGGAACCACCGACGTGGATAAAGTCCGTGCGGCGATGGCTGGCCAGACGTTTGCCGCGCCAAGTGGCTTTACGTTGACCATGGATGCCACCAATCACCACTTACACAAACCAGTGATGATTGGCGAAATCGAAGAGAACGGTCAGTTCAATGTGGTGTGGAATACCGATAAGCCGATCCGCGCCCAGCCGTGGAGCCCGTACATTGCGGGCAACGATAAAAAACCGGATTACCCGGTAAAAACCGGCGGTAAATAAGCCCGTGCGGTACGTGTCAGGGGCAGGCGTACTGCCCCTGACAGTGGTTGAATGTTCCGGCCTGGCCGGATAACCATCAAAAGACGCTGACACATGAAAATATTCCCGGCTTTGGGCTTTCTCCTTTTCGGCTGCCTGCTGATGACCGCGACGGCGCAGGCCGGGCCTGCCGCTGATTATGGCAAGGCCAGCCGCACGCAGCAGGCGCAACTGCTTCAGCAGTGGTCTGCCGCGCCGGAGGCATCGCGTTTGCCATTGTTGCAGGCGCTGAATGACGAAACGGTGGTCACCGATGCGAATGGTCAACTCTTCAGCGAGCAGAACGGCAAACTAACGGCGCTGGAAGGCGACGCAGCGCCTGCGGGTGCGACGAAAAAAGTGTTTATGAATAACCGCATTCGCGGCCTGGTGGCCAGCGCGCTGGCAACGCACCAACTGGTCAGCCCGGACGACAGCGTCCGCCTGCGCGCGGCATTGACGTTGCAAAACAGCGCGCAGGCCGATCAACTGCCGTTTCTCAGCGCACGGCTGGCGGCGGAAAAAAACGACGGCGTACATACTGCGCTCGCCATTGCGGTGGCGAACCTGCAACTTGCTGATAGCCGCGCCGAACGGCGTTTGCAGGCGGTGAAACTATTGGGCGAAGCCAGCGATCCGCAGGTGCAGGCCAGCCTGCAACGTCTGACGCAGCCGCAAAATGAGCCGGACTCCGCGGTGCGTGAAGCCGCCGCTGACAGCCTGAAGCAGGTACAGCAACGCCTGAGATGGGGCGACTGGCTCGGACAAGCGTTCAGCGGGATTTCGCTCGGATCGATCCTGCTGCTGGCGGCGCTGGGGCTGGCGATCACTTACGGTTTGCTCGGCGTGATTAATATGGCGCACGGCGAAATGTTGATGCTGGGCGCGTACTCCACCTGGCTGGTGCAGGATCTGTTTCAACGCTTTGCCCCCGACTGGCTGGCGATTTACCCGCTGGTGGCGCTGCCGGTGGCATTTTTTATCACCGCCATCATTGGCATGCTGCTGGAGCGCACCATTATTCGTCATCTCTACGGACGGCCGCTGGAAACCCTGCTCGCCACCTGGGGAATTAGCCTGATGCTGATTCAACTGGTGCGCGTACTGTTTGGCACGCAGAACCTGGAAGTCGCCAACCCGGCGTGGCTCTCCGGCGGCTGGTCGGTACTGCCGAACCTGGTGCTGCCCTGGAACCGTATCGCGGTGATTGTGTTTGTTATCGGCGTGCTGATCCTCACCTGGCTGCTGCTGAACAAAACCCGCCTCGGCATGAACGTGCGGGCGGTGACGCAAAACCGCCGCATGGCGGATTGCTGCGGTGTACCGACCGGGCGCGTCGATATGCTGGCTTTCGGTTTAGGTTCCGGTATTGCCGGGTTGGGCGGGGTGGCGCTGTCGCAACTTGGTAACGTCGGCCCGGAACTGGGACAGGGCTACATTATTGACTCTTTCCTCGTGGTGGTAACCGGCGGCGTCGGACAACTGGCGGGCACGGTCGTGGCGGCGCTGGGCCTCGGCGTGCTGAACAAAGTCCTTGAGCCGCAAATCGGCGCGGTGCTGGGCAAGATCGCGATCCTGGTATTGATCGTGCTGTTTATTCAGAAACGACCGCAAGGGTTGTTTGCATTCAAAGGGCGGGTAATTGACTGATGAGCCAACCTATTACGTTAACTATCGCCCGACGCGCGCCGCGCCTGACCTGCATGCTCGCTTCACTGCTGCTGGCCGCGTTGCTGATCCTGCCCTTTTTCGCGCTGCTTCCGGTGGAAAATCCGCTGGCGATTTCCACCTATACGCTGACGCTGATTGGCAAAATTCTCTGCTACGCCATTGTCGCGGTGGCGCTGGATCTGGTGTGGGGCTACGCGGGGCTGCTGTCGCTGGGGCACGGCTTGTTTTTCGCCCTCGGCGGTTATGCGATGGGAATGTATCTGATGCGCCAGGCTGCCGGTGACGGGCTGCCGGCGTTTATGTCGTTTCTCTCGTGGACGGAATTACCCTGGTTCTGGGCCGGAACGCAGTACTTCGCCTGGGCGCTGTGCCTGGTGATCCTGGTGCCGGGCCTGCTGGCGCTGGTGTTCGGCTATTTCGCCTTTCGCTCGCGCATTAAAGATGTCTACTTCTCGATCATGACCCAGGCGCTGACCTACGCCGGGATGCTGCTGTTTTTTCGCAACGAAACCGGCTTTGGCGGCAACAACGGCTTTACCGGTTTTACCACGCTGCTCGGCTTTCCGGTATCGGCAACCGGTACGCGCATCGCGCTGTTTGTGGCAACGGTGCTGCTGCTGGCAGGATCGCTAGCGATTGGCGTGATGCTGACGCGCAGCAAGTTTGGCCGGGTGCTCACTGCCGTGCGCGACGCGGAAAACCGGCTGATGTTCTGCGGCTACGATCCGAAAGGCTACAAGCTTTTCGTCTGGACGCTCTCCGCCGTGCTGTGCGGGCTGGCGGGCGCGCTGTATGTGCCGCAGGTGGGGATTATCAACCCCAGCGAAATGTCGCCGACCAACTCGATTGAAGCGGCGATTTGGGTGGCGCTCGGCGGGCGCGGTTCGCTGATTGGGCCGATCCTCGGTGCCGGGATCGTGAACGGCGCGAAGAGCTGGTTTACCGTTGCTTTCCCGGATGTGTGGCTCTTTTTCCTTGGGTTGATGTTTATTCTTGTGACGCTGTTCCTGCCGCGCGGCGTGATTGGCCTGCTCAAACGGAGGAAGCATGACTGATTCCCTTTTTACCCAGCCGCAGTTGCAGGACCGCTACCGCGAAACTACCGATCCGGTGCTGCAACTGGAAAAAATCAACGTCACCTTTGATTCGTTTCGCGCATTGACGGATTTGTCACTGTCGATTGGCGTGGGGGAACTGCGCTGCGTGATCGGGCCAAATGGCGCAGGCAAAACCACGCTGATGGATATCATTACCGGTAAAACACGGCCGGACAGCGGCACGATAACCTACGATCAGAATATCGATCTTACCGGGATGTCGCCGGGGGACATTAGCCGTGCGGGCATTGGGCGTAAGTTCCAGAAACCCACGGTGTTTGAAGCGTTAAGCGTGACGGAAAACCTCGAAATTGCGCTGAAAATGGATAAGTCGGTGTGGACCAGCCTGCGCGCCAGGCTCAGCGGCGAGCAGCGGGATCGCATTGATGAAGTGCTGCTGTTGTTGCGGCTGACCGAGCATCGACATCGCCCGTCCGGGCTGCTTTCCCACGGGCAAAAACAGTTTCTGGAAATTGGCATGCTGCTGGTTCAGGAACCGCATTTGCTGTTGCTGGATGAGCCCGCCGCCGGTCTGACGGATGCCGAAACGGATTATATTGCCGAGCTGTTTCGCACGCTGGCGGGCAAACACTCGCTGATGGTGGTGGAGCATGATATGGGCTTTGTCGAAACCATTGCCGACTATGTGACCGTGCTGCATCAGGGGCAAGTGCTGGCAGAAGGTTCGCTGCGCGAAGTACAGGCCAACGAGCAGGTTATCGACGTTTATCTGGGGCGCTAATATGTTGCAGGTGAAAGAGTTAAACCAGTATTACGGCGGCAGCCACATTTTGCGTGGCTTGTCGTTCGAGACCACGCCGGGTGAAATTACCTGCCTGCTGGGGCGCAATGGTGTGGGAAAAACCACGCTGCTGAAGTGCCTGATGGGGCTGATCCCGGCGAAATCCGGCACGGTTCACTGGCAGGGCAAACTGATCAATAACAGCAAGCCGCACCAGCGGGTGCAGCAGGGGATCGCCTACGTTCCGCAGGGGCGGGAGATTTTCCCCCGTCTGACCGTCGAAGAGAATCTGCTGATGGGGCTGTCGCGCTTTTCGGGACGCCAGGCGAAAACTGTTCCCGACGAGATTTACGATCTCTTCCCGGTGCTGCGCGAGATGAAGCAGCGGCGGGGCGGCGATCTCTCCGGCGGGCAACAGCAGCAGCTTGCCATCGGGCGGGCGCTGGCCTGCAAGCCACAGTTGTTGATCCTCGACGAGCCGACGGAAGGTATTCAGCCCTCGGTTATCAAGGAGATTGGTGCGGTGATCCGCAGCCTGGCGAATCGCGGCGATATGGCCATTCTGCTGGTGGAGCAGTTTTACGATTTTGCCGCCGAGCTGGCCGATCAGTATCTGGTGATGTCGCGCGGCACCATTATCCAGCGTGGGCGCGGCGATGAGATGGAAGCGCAGGGCGTGAGACAACTGGTGGCGATTTAAAGGGTAGGCGTTCCTGCCGGTTATTCCGTCGGCAGGAACGGTTTACTCAGACTTTGACCAGCTTCAGCCGCTGGTTCTGCCCCTGGAGCTGGATATAGCGTTCGAAAAGGTGGTGTTCCACTTGCTGGCCGCCATTCAACTGGGCGAGAAAATATTCTGCGTCCGCTTTAGTGGCGAAGTTTTCATGTCGCCAGTCACCTTCAAGGTTGTACAGCAGGCCAAAAGCTTCGCTGCACGGTAGCCGTATCTGGAATGTGGCTGCCAGCTCGCCCTGCATATAGCCGGTGAGCTGAAGCATTGCCGTTTCGCTGTGATAAAACGCGATACCGTCCCGGGCTTTGTTGTTATGCCACTGGCACTCGGGCATTAAATAACAGCTCCCGCCGACAGGCACATTTCCGTCGCTGGAGGGCGTCATATGACCGCCGACGGAAAAATCGGGATGGCTGGTGCCAACCGGAACAGCATTGGTAATATAGCAAGGGCTGCCTGACGGAATGCCTTTCGCAATGAGTAAATCCTTCCAGCTTTTATCTTTATATCCCGGCACTCTTTTGGGATCCGCTGTACTGCCATCAACGTTATAAAGTGTGCCGCTAATATTGACGACACTGGCACCGGTAGAGGTAATGACTTCATCCTCATTGCTCACCAACTGGATAAATTCATTAATTTTCTGCCTGTCATATTGTTCTTTGTCCATTTCATTCCCCTTCTGAAAGGAATTATAAAGAGGGAAGGGCGTGCGGGATAAAATAATGGCCTCACACCTTTCCCCGCTGTTGTTAACGCTTAACTGTTGCTGGCGACAACCCAGCTATTATTTCTTTGCAGCGTCACATCAAGTTCATAACTGCCCATCGGGAACGTTAATTGCTGCGCATTGCTGATATCGCTGATCTGAATAACCTGGCCGGGGATATAATTACCATAAGTGATCCAGTACGTCGGCGTAACAGAAAATACCAGATCCATATTCGGCTGCGCTGGCTGGACAAATGTTCCTGCGCCCGACATGGCGATCCCGACTGCGGCGCTATTAACGGGGTTAATACTTTCATGGCCGGTAATAAATAATGTGCCATTACGCCCGCCATTATTCAGCCCGGTAAAATTGTAAGCGCCGTTGCTGTACATCAGCGTGATATTATTATTGCCGGAGGGATCGCACGGAACGCTTTGCGATGCTGTGAATACGCTGCCCACATTCAGCGGCCCTGAATCATCCCAGACAAAGCTGTAGTCAATTCCCCACTCGAAAGAGAGCAACGTGCCGGGAAAGGCCGATTTTGTCAGCCAGGCCAATGACATAATATTCGGATTACTGATGTCCGGTAATGACTGATAGATACAGAAAGAGCCAAAAATCGTTGAATTATTGGTAACATTGACAGTGTATTGCTGAGACATAATATCCACCTTGTTTATTGAGTGAAAATAACGTGATGACAACTGCCTGCTTACAGATAGGTATTTCGTGATTTTATGAGCCTTATACTCCTCATGGTGACGCCAAACGTTTTCACTAACGATTTTGGTGAAACCTGGTCCTGCATCGCTATCTGCATGGCCGCGCGACGAATGGCCACGAATACGCCCCATGCTGATGGCATTTCGATGTTCCCGGCCGAATCCGCATATTTGCATAACCGGGAATACTGTTTTTTGGGAATGTCAATCTCGTATAATTTATAAAATTTTGATGCATCCTTGGGGATATATATTTTTCGCCCGCCATGATGAGAAATGAGCTGAAAAAGGGATTTAAACCCGCAGGTACCTGCAATCTCTGAAGCCGCCCATGGCATCGCAGATAAAACATGTTCCTTATGCTGTTCGCAGAACTGCACTAACTCCCTTTCGTTTTCAGAGCTTATGGCTGGCAAGCCGGAAAATAGCAAAGGATAATCCTGTAATAAAACATCGTGTATTGTATTATTCACATTTACCTCATGCCGATGGCCTTATTCCGTAAGGGCTACCACAGTTGTGAGATAAAGTATTAACCGCGAATATCCATGGCAGCACGGAGGAAGTGTTCCCCCGCAAAGCGCGTGGGTACAACAAGAGTAGTTGCACGATTACCCGATATATAATATGTGCGTGCTGAAAACGTTTATCGCGAATGCGCACACCGCGTAATGTATTACACGAGGGCTGTGGATTGCTGCGTGAATGAAGGCGAGAGGCGCGCAGTGATGAAGGGCGCGGCGTTATTAATTCGGAATTATCATGCGAAAAAGTCGCCGTTCGATATTAACCGATCTGCCTCTCGCGTTCATTTTTGCAAGGCAACGATCAATATCGTGACGCTTTTTAAGCAAAGGGGAAGTCAATGCGCTTTTCGAACGCTGGAATGCGCATTGGGGGAATATGCCAGCGCGAATGGCACCGATTTTGGGCTGGCGGGGGATAACCGACCGCATTCAGGGCGTTGTCTGGCACACAACTTCGATATTATTGCCATCAGGATCAAAAACATAGGCTGCGTAGTACGACTCATGGTAGTGGCAACGTATTCCGGGAGAACCGTTGCTTTTCCCACCAGCCTGTAATGCAGCCTCCCAGAATTTATCCACTGTAGAACGGTCTTGAGCGGTGAACGCGATATGTACTGCTGCACCCGGTTTGTCATTATCATGCAGCCACAGGCGTGGATAGTGCCCTGGGCCGAGCCCGTAACGTAAACCTCCCGTACGCGTCTGGCTCTGCGCGACGGCGATGATGAGCCGGAATTTCAGCGGCGCGAGTGCTTGTTCGTAGAAATGCCGGGATATAGTGGCATCGTTGACGGCTATTTCAATGTGATCAATAACGGACACGGTTCTCTCCTGCGCGTGTAAAAGGGGGAATAAGTCGCCTGCCGCGCCACCCATTATGCGTGCTGCCAACTTTTGTAGACAAATTCGAGGCTGTAGCCATCGGGATCGCGAACCTGCGCGGCGTAATAGCGCGGGTCATAGTGATGTTGTGCGCCAGGCGGGTGGATCTCCGTCGCCCCGGCAGCCAGCGCTTCAACCCAGGCCTGGTTAACCTGCGCCTGAGAGTTGGCAACAAAACCGACATGGACAGCGCCGGGGGAGGGCTCACCCTGGCGTAACCAGAAAAACATACGGCCATTCGCACCAAAGCCCTTCAGGTCGGGATGGCCCTGCGGGCCCTCTTTTCCGTCATAATCATGGCGAAGGTTAATGTCCAGAACAGGGAGTACCCTTTCATAAAAGTCTACCGATCGCGCGATGTCGCTGACGGTAATAAACAGATGATCCAGCATGCTGTGCTCCTGTTGTCAGATGATATAACTGCCCACAACCTGAAGGCGATTGACGGTTTTAGCGGCTGCTTGCTCGCTGTTACGCAGAGTAAAAATGACGCCGTACTCACGACTAGCCCACCTGGCTGTCGGATAACCAGACAAAGCGTACGCGGAGCAGGTGTTGCATGCTGATGCGATCCTCTTTAAACGTTGCCTGATACTGCTTTTATCTTGTTGCTCATCTGATGGCATGCTATTTATCGGCGATGGAAAATCAATTACACGAATTGCGCGAACTGGCATCGGTGGCGGGAAATCAACGCACTGAAACCGGCATTCCACGCCTTGCGATGGTGCAGGGTGAGATCCCTGAGCACCGGTTGTCTGCCGTTTATGAACCAATGATCAACCTGATTCTGACCGGCTCGAAAAGCATGTCAGTAGGGGACAGAACCTACCGCTATGACCCCGCAACCTATTTTGTGATGTCGGTGGATTTGCCTGCCATTGGCCGCGTTTACCCGGATGAGCAGACCGGGGCGCCTTATCTGGCTGTCAGCCTGACGCCGGATCCGGGGATCCTTGCTGATTTGCAGAACTGTTTGCCTGATTCTGGCTCCGCTGCGCTCTTTCATTCGGGATTTTCCGTTGCGCCAGTGACTGTGGAATTGCTGGATGCCTGGGTGCGCATGCTACGTCTGATGCGTACCCCGGAGGCGATCCCGGCTCTGGCTCCCGCCTATGAAAGGGAAATACTGTTCCGTGTGTTGCAGGGACCGCTTGGCTGGATGCTGCGTGATATTGCGCGACCAGAGTCGCATCTGTCGCGTATTTATACGGTGATTAACTGGATAAAACAGAACTATATGCAGGCCGTGCGGGTGGAAGCGCTGGCCGAAATGGCGGCACTCAGCGTTTCCGCGTTTCATCGCCATTTCCTGACGGTTACGGCCCTCAGCCCGGTTCAGTATCAAAAACGGATAAGGCTGATGCGGGCGCGTGAAAAAATGCGTACAACAAACGCGAGTATCATGACAATTGCATTAGCGGTCGGTTATCAAAGCCATACGCAATTCAGTCGGGAATATGCCCGGCTGTTTGGTTTACCGCCTTCTGTCGATCGCCGACAAATACTGAAAAGGTAAGATCTCCAATAATCTGTGCCGGGAAAGGCGCTTTTATTTCAATCCACCATGTTGTGCACATCCTCTTTCTTCCGCGCTGTATCAACAACCACCTTCACTTTGGGTTTTGACAGCAGAATTTTGATCAGATCCTGGAAGTTGACCGGCTTATAGAAGTAGTAACCCTGCAGGAAAGTGATGTTGTTTTGATTCAGGTAATCGAGCTGTTCTTTCGTTTCGACGCCTTCGGCGACAATGCTTAAAGAGAGTTTGCGCGCCAGATCCAGCACGCAGTCTAAAATCCGCGTCGAGTCCTGCTCGGCATTCACTCTGGCAACGAAACTCTGGTCGATTTTAATGTAATCGATATGCAGATCGTGCAGGTAAGAAAGCCCTGAGTAGCCAGTACCGAAATCATCCAGCGCGATAACAAATCCATTTTCATGCAGGACATTTAGCCGTTGTACAAGATCTTCATCCACGTTTAAGGGTTCGCGTTCGGTGACTTCAATCACCAGATTGAGCGCAGGGTGTCTGAAACTCTCTTTGAATTTCAGACACTCCGCGACAAAATCGGGCGAAGTGATATGGGACGCGCTGAAGTTAATACCGATGTGAAAACCTTCCGGCAACCGGTGGGCAATGGCGTTCATATGGGCCACGACCTGCCGCATCAGGCTTTGCGTAAGCGGTATGATCAGATCTGATTTTTCGGCTAAAGGGATAAAGGATGCGGGCGGAATATAGCCGGATCGCGGGTGTTTCCAGCGCGCCAGCACCTCGACACCGCGCAGGGTTCCCTCTCTGCCATTCACCACTGGCTGGTAAAAAGGCACGATCTCACCGTTGGTAATGGCCCGGCGCAATGTCTCTGCCGGCGTGGCATTTTTATTCAGGTATTTAATCAGCGCGTAGGCCGTCGCGCAGGAGATTAACAGGATGAAAATCAGGATGCCCGGCCCCAGCGAGACGAGCCGGAACAAGCTAAACAGCGGCGGTTGATTGTAGATGATACTGAAGGGATAGGCTTTCGAATTGGCTTGTCCCGAAGGGGGCGTTTTTTCGCTAAGCGCGGCAATATCCCCCGACAGACCGATAACATGATTCCCGACGCGCAATCTGTAGATAACACCCTCTAACGGTGCATTCAGCGCCTCGCGAATATGCTGATCGCTGATGGTGACCAGCACGCGGCTCGCGGCAAATCGCGTTTGATAGACGAGGAATGGCTGTTCGTTTGCTGCGTCCTCTGCCGGTGCGAGAAACAGACTGGCCGCAGACATTCTGGGAATACGCGCCAGCAGCCCGCGATTTCCCGGTAGCGATGAGCACCAGACTTCCCCGCCTTTAACAATCAGGATTGTGCGCAGATGTGGTTGCAGGGCAGCTTCAGTGCCGAGCTGAAATTGTCCCTCCGGATCGCATCCTTTACCCGCGATGTCAACGGCGAGACGGGTAGCATGGGACGCTTCATCAAGAATGTTGTTGATGTTATTCACCGCGTATCTGGCTCCTTCAAGGCGATCTGCCCGGGTGGAGAACCAAAGCTGCATATTAAGAATAAAAACGCCGGTAATAAAAAGAAGCACAGCCGCGATTAGAGGAATAAGGGCATTGCGCATCATCGTGTCCTGGGGCGAAGGGAGTGATTTCTCGTGTCAAAATGTCAGTACAAAAAGCATGGTCGAGAGACGCTGAAATCGCCAGCGCACAGCGGGTATCGCTATGGCTGAAATGGTGTTGCTGCGCTATTACGTTATGGTAAACACCGGAGAATTTACGCCTCTTTTTTGCTGACAACCCAACAACGTCGGCAATTAGCTTTGACGGCGAGTGAATAGTCTCAACAATTAATGCTGGCACCTGAAAATCGCCTGTCAGAATCTGCATGAATGATAAAATAAAATTAACGCTAACGCAGATAAGATAATTTTCTGAGGCATTCATGAATGAGCATGATAGCTATTATCATTTCAACGCCAGGGTATATAAAAATCAGTAGATCCTGGATTTTACTCATTCACTCTTAATGTGGCGTTAAGACTGACAGAATAAATTAACACCTGCTCAACGCGATTTTTTTAATATCAGCAATGCCGGGCAGATTCATTCACGGATAAAAGGAAAACATCATCATGCATCTGGAACTACACAGCATTGGAAGAGTGGGGTGGCTCCGGGCGGCAGTGCTGGGTGCCAATGATGGCATTGTGTCGACGGCCAGCCTTGTTCTCGGTGTTGCGTCTGCAGGGAGCTCCTCCTCTGGGGTGTTGCTGGCGGGCGTTGCCGGGCTGGTTGCAGGCGCCATGTCAATGGCGACCGGAGAATATGTTTCCGTCTCATCACAAGCTGATACCGAAAAGGCCGCGCTGGCACAGGAAAGGAGGGAGCTGGCGACGGATTATGAGGGGGAGGTACAGGAACTGACGTCACTGTATAGGCAACGAGGGCTGGCGCCTTCGCTTGCCCGCGAGGTTGCGGAACAACTGATGGCAAAGGATGCGCTCGACGCGCATGCCCGGGAAGAACTGGGCCTGACGGAGACGAATTCAGCACAGCCGCTGCAGGCTGCAATTTTTTCAGCCATCAGTTTTTCTGCCGGCGCGGTGTTGCCGGTTCTGGTGGCGTGGTTAACGCCGGCACCGCTGGTTTTGCTGTTCGTCATCCTTTCCACGCTTTTTTCACTGGCGCTCCTCGGCTATATCTCGTCGGTCGCAGGCAAAGCGCCGCCGGTGAAAGCCATTATTCGAATCACCTTCTGGAGCGCCATGGCGATGGCTTTGTCGATGGGTGCGGGTTCGCTCGCCGGACAGGCGCTGGCTTAGATAATCGTTTCATTCTCAGGACAGAAAAAAATGAAGAAATACTCAGGCGGGCAGATAGCACTACACTGGCTGGTTTTATTGCTAATCGTGATCGCATATGCCGCGATGGAATTCAGGGATATTTTCCCAAAAGATTCTGTCGGTCGTTACTGGATGGCAATAACTCATTACACTTGTGGTGTCAGTGTATTTATTCTGATGTTAATCAGAATGGTATTTAGATTTATTTTCCCGGAACCGCCGGTTGTTCCCGCGCTGCCACAATGGCAAAAGCTCAGCGCCACCGTTGTACATTTTGTTTTATATGCGCTGTTTATTTTTCTTCCGCTGCTGGGGGTGGTGTCGCTCTATTACGGCCAGAAAGAGTGGAGTTTTCTGTTTATTAACATGCCGGTTGCGGCGGAAAAAAATAGTGTACTGCAACATAGCCTGAAAGAGGTTCATGAATTACTGGCTAATACGGGCTATTTTATCATCGGCTTGCATGCGGCGGCGGCGCTGCTGCACCACTATATACTGCGGGATAATACCTTGCTGAGAATGATGCCTGGCAAGCGCCCGGATTAACCGGGTTTTCTCAGGACGGAAAAGAAGCAACATTCTGCCCGCTTTTTACTCATCACCCGCGCTGGCTGCCGGTACGCCAGCGCGTGGTGCTGAAAAGTTACCTGAAGGAGCAGGGCAACGGCGCTGCTCAGACTTTGAGCATTTTCACCGTCGTATCAATGTCGATTTCATCTTCTGAGAAAATGGAGGTTGTGCCCTGAAAAGTGGTGATCGCCAGTTTTTTCACTGAGCGCATTTCACCCGGTTTCGTGGTGGTTTTCGGCCGGATGTTTCCCATTAGCAGACCCACAGACAACACGGCATTTTCTTTATCGATGCGGGCATCAGCGGGGACTTCTTCGCTGTACACCAGATACGATTTGATCGACGCAAGCTTAAAACGTTCGCCTGCGATATAGATGTATTTGCTGTCAGGGATGACTTTCACGGCGTAAGCCGATAACCCTTTGTTATTGGTGGTGGGTTCGAAAGTCACCGCGGCATCTTTCTTAATTAGTTCAGGGTTAGCGACCTTAATCACATGAAAATAGCGGTTATCGCCGTTTTCATCTTTGATAAAGCCAAAACCTTTATCTTTAAACCACGTTGTGATCGTTCCGTTCATCGCTGTACCGCCTGGTTAATCGTTTATCTACTCAGTTTTTTGCAGCGCGCAGTGTAAAGCACAATGCCTGCGCAGGCCATGCCTGGTTAAGTGTGAATGATAAATTTCTGCTCTGCGAGTGAGGAAAGCCTCGGAACGCGAAGCTGCAGGGGGAAAACGCCGATCGCGCCCGTTTAAACCAACGGACGGATTCGCCAGTGCGGTGAAAATCCGTTATTATCCGCAGCCATTCTCCACTCGGGCAGCCGGATGTCTACGATCGATACTTTTATTGCCCCGCCGTGTCACGACAACATTGAAACGCTCTATCAGGACGAGCACCTGGTGCTGATCAATAAACCCAGCGGATTACTCAGCCTGTCGGGGAAAAACCCGCAAAATCTCGATTCGGTGCATTATCGGCTGGTGCAGATATTCCCCGGCTGCACGCTGGTGCACCGCCTCGATTTTGGCACATCCGGGTTGATGGTGGTTGCCCGCAATAAGGCCATTAATGCCGCGCTCTGCCAGCAGTTCAGCCAGCGCACCGTCACTAAGGTTTACAGCGCATTGCTCTGCGGACACGTGCACGACGACGAAGGAGTGATCGCTGCGGCGATCGTCAAAGACCCGGCGTGCTTCCCGCGGATGTCGATTTGTGCGACCGGCGGCAAGCCAGCGCGTTCCCGTTTTCGGGTCATTGAGCGTTTTTACCAGACGCAGGAAGACGGTAATTTACTGCCGTTGTCACGCGTTGAGCTGATTCCTGAAACCGGGCGCACGCACCAGCTACGCATTCACTGCCAGCATTTGGGACATCCGATTCTGGGGTGCGATCTGTATGGCGGTCGCCTGATGCCTGGTGCTGAACGGGCGTCGCGGCTGATGCTGCATGCCAGCGCGTTGCATTTTGTTCATCCCATCAGCAACACGTTGTTCAACGCCCGTCATGACAGCCCATTCTGAAACGCGAATTACCACATCAAATCATCGGGCACTTTGAAGTCCGCATATGGATCGTCTTCATCCTGTGCTTCCTGCGTGAGCGCGCTGTGCAGCACAATACAGTTGGCATCGCGCTGGGCAATTTTATCGGCAACAGCCGCCGGGATAATGGCGTATGGGTTATCACCGTTGTTGTCGGACACCAGGCGGGCAATGGCGAGACGGCCATTGATCAGCTGCGCCTGAGTCACTTTATCGACCTCTATTTTTTTAATCAGGTTATTGTCGGTGAAGTTAAAACTGATATTGCCTTTCGTTATTGTGATGCGGTTCATCTCAATAAGCTGCTTGATCTGCGCTTTATACTCTCTCGATAACGCAGCCTGTTTTTGCTGTTCGCTAAGCTGCTTATCACGCTCAAGTTGCGCTTTCTTATTTTCTTCTACCGCTTCTCTGGCCTCACGCGCCTGAACGCGGGACTTTTTCGCCGTTCTCTGGACTTTGGCCATCTTCTTGCTGGTGACTAATCCAGCTTTTAACATCTGCTCTTGCAAGGTAAGTTTTGTCATCGTCGTCGTTAAACCCGTTGGAGTGTTAGCGGGATTATAACAGCCAAATCGGGCAAGTCAGTCAAACAACCTGCGCCGCAGGATCCCTGCATCAATCGAAGCAACATGGGTCTTGCCGCAAAAAGCCATCGACAAATCGAATTCATTACGAATGATATTCAGCGCCATGGTGACACCTGCTTCGCCCATCGCCCCTAATCCATACAGCATACTGCGCCCGATATAGGTTCCTTTAGCCCCCAGCGCAATCGCCTTCAGCACATCCTGCCCGGAACGTATCCCGCCGTCGAAATGGACTTCAATATCATTACCCACTGCGGCGACAATCTCTGGTAATAAGGTACTTGAGGACGACACTCCATCCAGCTGACGGCCGCCGTGATTGGAGACAATGAGCGCATCTGCGCCTGCCGCCACCGCCTGGCGTGCATCTTCCACGTCCATAATGCCTTTAACGATCAGCTTGCCGCCCCAGCGCCGTTTAATCCACTCAATATCCTGCCAGGAGAGGTGCGGGTCGAACTGCTGCGCTGTCCATTCCACCATGGCATCAATGTTATTAACACCGCTAGCGTGACCGATAATATTGCCAAAGTTACGGTTGCGTGTGGCGAGCATATTGCGGCACCAGCGTGGTTTGCTGGCAATATTCAGCAGGTTGCGCAGCGTCATTTTCGGCGGGGTCGACAGGCCATTTTTAATGTCTTTATGGCGCTGCCCAAACACCTGGAGATCCATGGTGACGACCAGCGCACCGCAGTGGGCGGCTTTCGCGCGATCGATAAGATTCGCGACAAACTGGCGATCGCGCATGACATAGAGCTGGAACCAGAAGGGATGGTAATCCGTGGCCTGCGCTACGGTTTCAATGGAGCAAATGCTCATGGTCGAAAGCGTAAAGGGGATGCCGAACGTTTTCGCTGCCCGCGCCGCAAGAATTTCGCCGTCGGGATGGATCATGCCGGTTAACCCCGTGGGGGCAATGGCTACAGGCATTGTTACGGGCTGTCCGAGCATCACGCTGGCGGTGCTGCGGGCGGCAATATCGACCGCCACGCGCTGGCGAAACTCAAGGCGACGTAAATCCGCTTCATTGGCACGATAGCTATATTCGCTCCAGGAGCCGGCATCCACATAGTCATAAAACATTTTGGGCACCCGCTTACGCGCCAGTTGCCGTAGATCTTCAATGCAGGTGATGATCATGTCGTTATCCAGGACGGTGTGGCTAAATAACGATGATTTAGCCACCGGTGACGATCAGAATACGTAGACAATTATGATTTAACGTAGTCGGTATAAGCGTTCTGCAAAACAATATGATCGGCAATATATTTCGCATCGTGCCATACACCATAAATAAACGATGAGGCACGGTTTACTAAATTAGGCAGGCCGAGAAAATAAATACCGCGCTCGGCGGAAATACCGCGTTTATGGAACGGCAGACCTTTTTCGTCGAAGGCATCCACTTGCAGCCAGCTAAAATCAAATTTAAAACCCGTCGCCCAGATAATAGTGGTAATACCCGCTGCGGCAATATCTAATTGCGCCAGCGGATTGAGCAGACATTGCGGATCCGGCAGCAGTTCCCACGCCTGCGGCTCGGGCGGCAGATCCAGCCCGTTGCGTTCGATATAAGCATCGGCATCGCGCAGCACGTCAAAGTAGGCGTTATCGCCCGCAGCGATATTCTCCGCCAGGCCGTCGGCAAAGCTCAGGACGCCGTTATCCCATCTTTGGGTGATGCCTACCAGCGTAATGCCCATATGCGCCAGACGACGGAAATCCACGGTTTTACCGCCTTCATAACCGCTTACCGCAAAGGCAACGTGCTCTTTCTTCGGTTTTATTTTCACTTCATCCCACAGACCCAGCGCGCCGAGCCACCAGCAGTAATCGCGGTCGCGGTAGGCGCGCGGCGGGCGATAATGTTCGCCAACCGACAGATAAACGTCCCGACCCGCTTTACGCAGCTCTTCGGCAATTTGTGTACCGGAAGCGCCAGCACCCACCACCAGCACGCCGCCTGCGGGCAACTGCTGCGGATTTTTGTAGACCGAAGAGTGAATCTGCTGCACGCCTGCGCTTTCTGGCACGATCTGCGGGAATGAGGGTTTCTGAAACGGGCCGGTGGCGGCCACCACATTCGCGGCCTCAAATTCACCGGCGGAGGTCACCACTTTAAAGCCGCTGCGCCCTGCCAGGCGCACAACCTGATGCACGTCAACGCCGGTGCGTACGGGAGCGTTAATCATGCTGGCATACTCTTCAAAATATTGCGCCATGCGCTCTTTCGGCGGAAAAGCTTCCTGGGAAATATTGTCGAATTTCAGCGACGGGAAGCGGTCGTGCCACGCAGGACCGTTTGCCACCAGCGAATCCCAACGTTCCGAGCGCCAGCGTTCAGCGATGCGGCTACGTTCCAGTACGACGTGAGGCACGCCCATCAATGCCAGATGTTCGCTCATGGCAATACCGGCCTGACCTGCGCCGACAATGACGGTATTAATTTTTTCTACTGACATGTTGAATCCCTAAATTCAGGCGACCCTCGATAATTTTATCGCGAAGCGTAATCGGGTGTCGTATTAATGATAATCAGGCGTCTTAAAGGCAGCGCACGGGAAAATCCAGTGCGCCTTCATTCACGGTTAATTAATGTCTGGTCTCAATATTCAATATTTTCCCCAGGCCTAAAAACTTATTGGCGATAATTAATAACGTGGCGGTGACGGCAATATAAATGACCGACAGGGCTGCCAGTGTTGGGTCAGCAAATTCACGCACATAGTTGTACATTGCCACCGGTAAGGTCTGTGTTGCCTGGGTAGTAATAAACAACGACGCGGTAAATTCGTTAAACGAGAGGATCGCGGCAAACAGCCAGCCGCCAAACAGGCCCGGCAAAATCAGCGGCACGGTGATGGTCCACACCACTCGCAACGGCGATGCGCCAAGGCTTGCCGCCGCCAGTTCAATGCGCTGTTCAAGGTTTTTTATCGACACATAAACGCTGCGCAGCACAAACGGCAGGACCAGCACGATGTGGCAGAAAATCACCAGCGGATAACCGCGCCCCAGGTTGAGTTGCGACACCAGCATCAGCAGGCCCAGGCCAATGGTGAAGTGCGGGATAAACAGCGGTGACAGCAAAATCCCTTCCAGCACCTGCTTGCAGGGAAACGAATAGCGTTCGATAGCAATCGCCAGCGTGGTGCCGATGATCACCGCCAGTGACGATGCCCATGCGGTAACAATTAACCCGGAGTAGAAGCCATGACGGAAATCATCGTAATTCACCGCGCGCTCGAACCAGCGCAGCGACCAGCCTTTCGGCGGAAAGAACAACACGGCGGTACTGCTGAACGAGGAGATCAATACCACGATAGTCGGCAGCATCACAAAGAGCAGAATAGCGGCAACCAGCAGGCGGCCCGCCAGTACAGTCAGTTTGTCGTTGATCGAACGGGTCATATCAATGCTCTCCCATCGTGCGCAGGAATCGGGTCATGCGTTTGAGCGCCAGCAACAGCAGGATGGTCAGGATCAAACCGGCGATGCTCAGCGCGGCAGCAAACGGGAAGTTCATCGACGAGAAACCCAACTGATAGACCATGGTCGCCACGGTGCTGACGCGTCCGCCGCCAATAAGCTGCGGTGTGGCAAAGGCGCTAAAGGTCCAGGCAAACGCGGTAGTGAGGCTGGAGACAATGCCGGGAATTGAGAGGGGAATCGTCACGGTCAGCAAGGTGCGGATCGGCCCTGCGCCCAGGCTGGCGGCGGCTTTCTCATAATCCGGGTTGATGTGCGACAACGCGGTCGCCAGCATCAGCACCATGATGGGCATGGTAACGTGCACCAGCGCCAGCACCACGCCGGTTTGCGTAAACATAAACTGAATCGGCGTGGAGATGACGCCCAGCGCCAGCAGCAGACTATTCAGGAAGCCGCTGTTACCCAGCACGATAATCCAGGAATAGGTGCGTACCACTTCGCCGAGAAACATCGGCGTAATCGCAATAATCAAAATCGCGGATTTGATCCACGTAGTACGGGTGCGCACCAGCGCATACGCCAGCGGATAACTCATCAGCAGGCCAAAAATAGCGGTTTTCGCGCTCAGTATGACGGTGTTAATAAACGCATCGGCATAGATGCTTTTGAACAGGCCTTTGAAGTTCGCCAGCGTAAATCCGCCCACGTCGAGCGAACCGGGAATATAAGTGCGCACGCTGAACTGCATCACCGCGAACATCGCGACAACCAGTCCGACTGCGGCGAGCGTCGCGGGGATTATGAACCAGGGTAAAAATGTTGGTTTTCTCGTCATAGACCTTGCTGCCTGAGTAATGTGCTGCCGGTAGAACCCGGGCGGCCCGCAAGCCGCCCGATAAATCAATGAGACATGATGTTTTCAGAGAACCACTGACGCCACTCTGCGGTTTTCTCGGCACGCAGCTGCGGATCGGTATTGATGGTGGCATTCCACTGCGCAGGCGTGGTGAGCATGCCCGGCAGTTTCGCCAGTTCAGGATCGATATGCGCGTTGGTTACCGTTGGGCTGCCGTGATAAATCTTTGCCACTTGCTCCTGAATTTCGGGCTTCAGGGCAATATTCATGAACTTATATGCAAGATCGCTATGTTTGGTGCCTTTGTTGATACCAATGGTATCGACGCCCAAAATCGCCCCCTCTTTGGGGATCGCCAGTTTGACGTCCACCCCTTCAGCCATCATGTTGTAGGCGTTCATCGACAGCATCACCTGTACCGGGGTTTCGCCAGTGGAGATCAATTGCTGGCTGTTGGCATCATCGGTATAGAAAGATTTGATATTCGGGATCAGCGCTTTCAGCTTCGCCTGGCCTTGCTGCCAGTGCGCCGCATCGGTGCCGGAGAGTTTGGCGGCCACCGCAATGATATGGCTCGGGTCCCAGTCCGGCAGCGCCAGCGTGCCTTTCAGCTCGGGCTTCCACAGATCGTTCCAGCTGGTAAAGGTTTCACCTTTGGGCACCAGGTCCGGGCGATAGCCGATGGTGTAAACGTAGCCCCACACGCCGAGGTGATAAGGGCTGACTTTCGCCTGTTGCACCAGGTTTGCTGCGTTCGGGATTTTGCTCATATCGAGTTTTTCAAACAGGCCTGAGTTGGCGTACAGATAGCCCACATGCGCGGTGGTAAAGGTCACGTCAGTTTCAGGTGAACCGCCCGCCAGCTTGGCTTTGTTGAGGCGATCAATGGTGCCGCCGGTGACAAACTGCACTTCTACGCCGGTCTCTTTGGTGAACTCTTTGGCAATGGTTTCATCGATCAAATCTTTAAAACCGCCGCCCCAGGTGCTGACAATCAGCTTGTCAGCGGCCATCGCATTGCCCGCGCTGAGCACGCATGTGGTCAACAACGTTAAGGCACAAATCTTACGCAACATATTCTCATCCCCACTTATGAAATGGCTGTTGTAGCAATCTGAAACCCGACGCGCCGGAACGGTGCAAACGGTGTTCCCTGGTGTGAAATCGATAATGACGTTGCGAGTTGATTCCGTAAAACAGCCTTTTCCTCGTCGTTGCATCAGGATTTCTGACGCTAAAAAAGGCACTGCTTTGCAACGGATTTTCTTAACCAGTGATAAGGCTGAAGGAATGGGGGCACAACAAAACCAGGGAATTATGCTGTTATTTAGCGTTTGGCATGATAAATGCATGAAAATAAGCACTATTAGAATGACTGACGCGACATGATCGCGTCGGCGATCTCAGGAGAACCTGCATGCTCAGTCGCATTACCCAGCGTCAGCTGGAATATTTTGTCGCCTCCGGAGAGGCTGGCAGCATTATTGGCGCTTCAGAACGTATCCACGTTTCGTCGCCGTCGATCTCTGCTGCTATCACCCATATCGAATCTGAACTGGGCGTACAGCTTTTTGTGCGCCATCACGCGCAGGGCGTTTCGCTCACGGCGATCGGTCATCAGGTTCTGAAAGAGGCGAAGCTCATTCTGGAGCAGATGTTGAACCTCTATACTATCGCGTCGGAATCCATGAACAATGTACGCGGCCCGCTGCGCGTGGGCTGTCTGGATACGCTGGCGCCCATGCTGACCCCCGAACTGGTGTTCGGCTTTGGCCGCGCGTTTCCCGGTGTGCGCATTACGCTTGTCGAAGGCAACCATGAACAGTTGCTGAAACAGTTACGCACCGCCGATATTGATATCGCGCTGACCTACGATTTAGTCCCCGCCAGCGACATCGCATTTACATCGCTGGCACAGTTGCCACCGTATGTGATGGTGGGTGAACATCATCCGCTGGCGACGCAATCGGCGGTGACCATTCAGGATCTGGCGACGATGCCGATGGTGTTGCTGGATATGCCGTGGAGCCGTGAATACTTCCTTGGCCTGTTTAGCGAGGCGGGCGTGACGCCGAATGTGGTAATGCGCTCCAGCAATATGGAAGTGGTGCGTGCGATGGTGGCGAACGGCGTGGGGTTTGGTATCGCCAACGTGCGGCCGAAAGCGCATCTCTCCCAGGATGGCAAACGCCTGATTCGCGTACGGCTGGCGGGGACCAACAGGGCGATGCAACTCGGTTATGCGACCGCCGCCCACACCCAGCACTCGATGGTGGTTAACGCCTTCGCTGAGCGCTGCCGCGTTTTTATCTCCGACCAGTATATTCCTGGCATGGCGGCACCAAGCTATTTCGATCCGCAGGTGGTGCGGGTGGCGTGACTGATGCCTGGCAGCGCAATTTAACGCGTACAGCAATGTCGGCAGCATGGCTGCCAGACATTGCGCCATAAATTGCGTGGTTTTCCGTTAATACCCGCGCTCCGGGAACACCTGATTGGTCACCGATTCACCGCGTGCGGCGCGCTGGATGTTTTCTGCCACCTGCTGTGCGGCGCTGGCAGGGATGGCGACCGAGGCCAGATGCGGCGTGATCAGCACGTTGTCCATCCGCCACAGCGGATCGCAGGAAGGCAGCGGTTCGCGGTCAAACACATCCAGCGTAGCTTCAGCGATCTGCCCTGAGCGCAGCGCGTCAGTCAGCGCCGCCTGATCGACAATCGCCCCGCGCGAAACATTAATGAACGCCGCGCCATACGGCAGGCGCGACAGCCGCTCAGCACTGAGCAAGCCAGCCGTGTGTGGTGTAAGTGGCAGCATGACCACCAGAATGTCGCTCTGGCTGAGAAAATCATTCAGCGACGCCAGCCCACTGCTGCACTTCATACCCGTCATCGCTTTTGGCGAACGCGACCAGCCGCGCACGTCGAACCCCTGTCGTACCAGTTCCCGCGCCGTATATGCGCCCAACTCTCCCAGGCCCAGCACACCGACCCGGATGTCGGAAGGTTTGCGTGGATGCAGGTAATGCCAGCGCTGTTCACGCTGCGCGCGTTCAAAGGCCGGGATATCGCGCGCGTAGCGCAGCACGGCAAACAGCACGTAACCGGCCATCATGCGCGCCATATCCGGATCGGAGAGACGAATTATCGGAATATCCGGCAGATCGTCGCGTCCCACCAGCGAATCAACGCCCCCGCCAAGATTCACCAACAGTTTGAGATTGCGGTACGGCGCAAAGAAGCCATGAGGCGGCTTCCATGCCAGCGCATAGTGCACCTCATCGGGGTTTTGCACCGTTTCGGCGCGGCAAATTGTCACGCCGGGCAAATGTGGGGTAAGTAAATGGGACCACTCTTCGAAGCTGTCGAATTCGCTGTAAAACACTAATGTACTCATGCAGCGCGCGTTCCCACCAGGTTGACCACCGCATCGATCGCCAGCTCGTAACCGACTGCACCCAGCCCGGCAATCACACCGGTTGCCGCTTTCGACACCAGAGAGTGATGGCGGAACGGCTCGCGCTTCCAGATGTTGCTCATATGCGTTTCAATGATTGGACCATCAAACATCAGTAACGCATCAAGAATGGGTACCGAACTGTAGGTCAAACCCGCCGCGTTGATAATTAATCCCACTGCGTTCTGACGCGCCTCCTGAATCCAGTCAACCAGCACACCTTCATGGTTGCTCTGGCGGAAATGCAATATCACACCGTGTGACGCGGCGCGGCGCTGACAGCGCGCTTCGATGCTGACAAAGCTTTCGCTGCCGTAGGTGCCGTTTTTATCCAGCCCATACAAGTTGGCGTTCGGCCCATTGAGAAAATAGATCTGCTGTGACATGCACACTCCTGATTAATACGGACGCGTCGCGGCCATTGCCGGATGCGCATCGAAGAGGGCGAACCAGGCGGCGGTAAGCGGGTGGCCAGCGCGCCAGTTGAGCCCGGCAAAGCGGAAGTCGAGATAACCGAGCGCACAGCCAATGGCAATCAGCCCGATATCGTTGGGATGAGCGCTGAAACTGCTGACCTGGCTTTCGATCTCAGCCAGTGCGGCGGCGACTTTTTTCAACTGTGCGTCAGCCCAGTTCTGCCACTGTTTCTCCGGTGGACGCGCACTGAATTCGTAGCGCGCCAGTAATGCGGCATCGATCATCCCGTCGCCCAGCGCCTGGCGTGCCAGACTTCTCCAGCGCGCATCGCCCTGTGCCGGGAATAAATCGCCCCCGGCCCGCGCGTTGAGGTATTCGCAGATGACCCGGCTGTCATAAAGACAGAGCCCGTTTTCGGTGCGCAGCGCCGGTACTTTTGCCAGAGGATTAAACACGGCAATACGTTCGTCACGTTCGATCGGATGGGCGGCAGAATCCAGCCGTTCTATCTCATCAGCAAGACCCAGTACGCTTGCGCATACCATCACTTTGCGTACATAAGCGGACGTGGTGGCAAAAAAGAGTTGCATCATGACGCCACCTGCAGCAGCACTTTGCCGATGTTGGCGTTGGCTTCAAGGATACGATGGGCGTCGGCGGCTTGCGCTAACGGCAAGGTTTGATACAGCGTCGGCGCGACTTTGCCTGCGGCGATCAGCGGCAACAGATGTTTGCTGATGCACTGCGCCAGCCGCATTTTCTCGGCCACGCTTTTGGGGCGCAGGGTAGAAGAGGTGAGGCTCAGCCCTTTGCGCATCACCAGTTGCAGATCGAGTTCAATCTTCGCGCCCTGCATAAATGAAAGACTGACATGACGTCCGCCCGGCGCTAACACGCTCAGGTTGCGCGCCACGTAATCGCCACCGACATTATCCAGCACCACATCGACACCGCGTCCTTCGGTTGCGGCAAGCACGACGGCGACGAAATCTTCGCTGTGGCGGTTGATGGCGCGCCATACACCGAGTTGTCGCAGCGCCGCAATCTTTTCACTCCCGCCAGCCGTCGCAATCACTCGCGCCCCGCATGCCTGCGCACACTGAATAGCAAAGGTGCCAACGCCGCTCGCCGCACCGTGAATCAGTACGGTTTCGCCCGGCTGCAAACGCCCCAGTTCAAACAGGTTATGCCACACGGTAAATGCTGCTTCCGGCACGCCTGCGGCCTGCGCGAGCGGCAGCGTTTCTGGCACGGATAAACAGAGTTCAGCGCGCGCTACGCAGTAGTCCGCATAACCGCCGCCATTGAGCAGCGCCATGACCGGCGAGCCCACCGCGGGGAATTCAACGCCCGCGCCCAGCGCTACCACGGTGCCGGAGACTTCCAGCCCCAGCACATCGGTTACCCCTGGCGGCAGCGGCATACCGTTGCGCTGCAGGATATCGGGACGATTGACCCCCGCACTGGCAACACGAATCAGCACCTCACCGGCGCCAGGCAGCGGGACAGGGCGCTGTACGCGCTCTAATACTTCCGGGCCGCCCGGGCGGCAGGCAATCACGGCATTCATCATTTCAGGTATCATCGCGGCTTACCCCTGATTTGCCGTGCTAAAGGCGCACACGCCTTCGTCATCGACACTCACGCCAACCAGACTACCGACTGGCCAGCGCGTCAGCGAATTCAGGCCGGACTGGCGTGCAAACAGCGCGGCGTTGCCCAGTGCAGGCACATCAAGATGGACATCAACATGATCGCCCTGAAAGACATGGGCGATAACCGTGGCGCTAAACAGTGAATGCGGGCCAAGCGCGGCCAGTTGAATATTTTCCGGACGGACGTAGACATCAAGGCGCTCGCCAATCGTGGCATGAACGCGCTCTGCTGGCAGACGCAGCACATTACCGCCCAGATCGAGTATTGCATCGCCATCGCGACCGGCGTAGCGCCCCGGCAGAATGTTCACATCACCGACAAAGCCCGCGACAAACGGATCCTGCGGACGGCGATAAATCTCATCCGGTGTGCCGATCTGGCGTACATGGCCTGCCGACATCACCACCACACGATCGCTCATGCTCAGCGCTTCCCCCTGATCGTGCGTCACGAAGACGGTGGTGACGCCAAGTTTGCGCTGAATCGCTTTCAACTCAACCTGCATTGACAGGCGCAGGTTTTTATCCAGCGCGGAGAAAGGCTCATCCAGCAGCAGCACTTTGGGGCGAATGACCAGCGCGCGGGCCAGCGCCACACGCTGCTGCTGGCCACCAGACAGTTCACGTGGCTTACGGTGGCCGTAACCAGCAAGCTTCACCAGCGCCAGCGCCTGCTCAACGTGTTCAGCAATCTCGGCTTTGGACACACCGCGCATACGCAGGCCGTAACCCACATTCTTCTCGACTGTCATATGCGGAAACAGCGCGTAGTTCTGAAAGACAATGCCGATTTCCCGCTGCCAGGGCGGTATATCGGTCACCAGATCGCCATCAATAAAGATCTCGCCGCCATCCGCTTCGGCGAAACCCGCCATCAGATTCAGCAGCGTGGTTTTACCGCAGCCGGAAGGGCCGAGCAGCGTAATAAATTCCCCTTCCTCAATCATCAGGGAAATTTTATGTAGGGCGATGGCGTCGCCAAAGCGTTTCAGTACGCCATCAAGCCGTACGGCAACGTTGGCGTTTCGCGCGACGGGGGGCAGCGTGTCGGGCTGCGGGAATGTGGTGACTTCTGCACTGACCATGGAATCTCCAGAAACGGGGCTATCAAATACTGTCCACCAGCATACGGCTTAAGCGTGCATCACGCGGTTAGTGCTTCCTGAAGCTGGCATTTGGAAAAGTTAAAGCAGTGAAAGAGTGGGGGATAAATGCCGGGCGGCCAGGATGCGCCCTGCATTTACGGTGCGATGGTGTTGGACGGCAACGTCATGCTTTCTGGCACATCCACGTCGCAAGACGACGTAGCAGGGCATCGCAGGCCTCCATCTGTTCGATGGTGATAAATTCATCCGGTTTATGGCCCTGCGCCATACTGCCCGGCCCGCAGACCACGCTGGGAATACCCGCTTGATGGAACAACCCGCCTTCCGTACCGAATGCGACGGTGCTGAACGCGTCAGAACCGGTGAGATGGGCAAGCAGCCGCGCCGCGGCGCTTTGCGCGGCGGTATACAAACCGGGATAACCGCTGATGGGATAAAAGCGGATCGCTGCCTCGCCATTCACGGCGTGCATTTGCGGCAGGAGTTCGCGCTGCGCGTAATTCTCCAGTTCCCGTGCCACTTCCTGCGCATTATCCTGCGGCAATGTGCGTACCTCGAAGTCAAACGTACATTCGGCAGGCACGATATTGAGCGCCCGGCCGCCCTGGATGACGCCCGTTTGTACGGTGGTAAACGGCGGATCAAAACGCGCATCCTGATGTTCCGGCGCGGCCAGCCGCTGGCCTATCACCGTAAGCTTATGGATAAGCTTTGCGGCATATTCGATGGCATTCACGCCCTGTGGTGCGTAAGCCGAATGGCAGGCGGCACCCTGTACTTCACAGCGCACGCCGAGCTTGCCTTTGTGGCCGAGCACGGGTTGCAGTTCGGTGGGTTCGCCAATCAGGCAGATATCGGGCTTTTCCGGGCGCCGGGAGAGGGCATCCAGCAGGGTTCGCACGCCAAGGCATCCCACTTCCTCATCATAGGAAATGGCCAGATGCAGCGGTTGCGCCAGCGGCTGCGTAAGAAAATAGGGGACAGCAGCCAGCACGCAGGCGATAAAGCCTTTCATGTCCGCCGTGCCGCGACCGTACAGTTTGCCTTCTCGTTCAGTCAGTACAAAAGGGGGAACGCTCCAGCTCTGCCCGTCAACAGGCACCACGTCGCTGTGGCCCGAAAGCATCACGCCGCCGCTACCCGGCGGGCCAAGCCGGGCATACAGATTCGCTTTGCTGCCTTCGGCGTTGTGAATCAGTTCGCACTCGACACCAAGCCCGGTTAAGTAGCGACGAACAAAGTCGATCAGCGCCAGATTAGATTCGCGACTGGTGGTGTTAAACGCCACCAGTTGTTCCAGCAGTTTGCGGCTGCTCATCATCGGATCTCCTTGCGGTTACTCGTCGCCTGGCACGCCATAACCTGGCGCACTGCGGGGATCGAGTGCGCGGGTTAAATAGTCCTGCATCTGCGGTTTATAGGCGTGCCAGAGGTTACTAAGTTCAGCAATCGGATCGGCATCGGTCCAGTCAACGCGCAAATCAACAATCGGCCAGACTGGCGAATCGACAATCGACAGCGCCGCCGAATGCACCGGACCGGCTTCCCCGCCCGCTTGCAGGCCCGCCTGCATCGCGGCGATGAGCCTGTCAGCAAGATGCCCGGACCGCTGTTCGAAGGCGTTGACCATCGCGGTAATAACATCAGTATTTGCCAGCAGATTACCCGCCGCCACGCAGTTCTCCCCACGCAGTGCGTGGTTGACGCCCAGCGTCTTTTCGCCGCTGTAGAACGCGCTTTCACCGCTGGCTGTCAACACGGTAACCTGTCGGTACATGAAGTAGTCATCCGTGTCGAGCCCGAACTGCAGTGCGGTTTCGGCAGCATCGCCTTGCTGTAACCGATCAAGAATGCGCGGCCCCAGCGCCGGTAAGGTGATGTTTTGCGTTGATACCGCGCCAACCTTGCTGCGCAGCCAGGGGCAGCGCGCGCCGACCGCGATGCTGGAAGAGCTAATAGCAATGCCGATCTGGCCGGTTTGCGCGCAGCGTCCGATAATCGATAACGTCATGATTTTAGGCTCCTGATTGCGGCTGCCAGTCGTCCGGAATCACCGCGATAACATCAATTTCCATCAGCCATTGCGGCTGACCAAGCGCAGAAATGACCAGCCCGGTTGAGATCGGAAATACACCCTTCAGCCATTTGCCAACCACTTGATAAACCGGTTCGCGGTAGCGGGGATCGATGATATAGGTGGTGGTTTTAACGATGTGTGACAGATCGCTGCCCGCTTCTTCCAGCAGTTGTTTTACGTTCTTCATCGCTTGCTCGGCCTGCGCTGCTGGATCGCCAAGCCCCACCAGGTTGCCTTCGAAATCAGTACCAATCTGGCCGCGAACGTACACGGTATTGCCTGCGCGCACGGCCTGGCAAAGATCGTTATCAAGCGACTGATTTGGATAAGTGTCTTTGGTGTTGAATTTACGAATGCGGGTATGTGTGCTCATGTCTGCCTGCCTGGAAATGGATTCCCGGCAAGGTATACCTTCTCAGGCATAACAAACAAAACAGAATAATCCGAGGCGTTAGTTTAGAAAATGCGAACACCCCTCCAGACCTGCACCGCTTTTGTCATCATCAAACGGCGGAGCGCCCCGGCGCAAAAGGCCTGATAACGTTTTTTCCACATTTCAATCGCCGCCTCGTAAAAGTCTTGCGGGTCGCTGATGAATCTACATGGATATCAGCGCGTTACATTTCCTTACCTAAAGCCGCTTTGATGAAATAATAACGTAATTAAATTAATAAAAAGTGAATGATGTGTTCAGGCGCCTGGTTTGCCGCTTATTCCCGCAGGTGCCTTTGTTCAGCCAGTGTCAATCACGTAATTGTGTATCTGAAACAGAGAGCTTGTTAGCCGCCAGCGCGGGAGCCATAAGCGTTGCGGGGTAACGAGCGCGAGGAAAAGCTGGCTTTGCTTATAACAAAGCTCTTACATCCAGAAACGAAATAGTAATCTTTAGTTATATTTGCGCGGGTAAATTAAATGTCTCACCTTTCTTTGAGGAATGGTTATGAAGAATTTCGCATCAACTCTACTCATGTCCGGAAGCGTTTTTGCGGGAGCATCAGCTTCCATCTGTCTTAATGCCCTTTCGTTAATCCTGACCGAACGCATGCAGATAATGAGAGACGTTGCGGCTTACAAGGCGAAGTATGGTTTACCCGTGGAGGATTTAGCGCGGGAAGAAAAAGTGCTGTCGGCGGCGCGGAACACGGCGCAAGAAGCCGGGCTGGAACCTCAGTCAGTGGAGTCGTTCATCAGTGCGTTGATGACTGCGGGTAAAACGATACAGTATCGCTATCTGGCAGATGGGTTTGCGCCAGCAGATTTATCTGTCACCCAACGGGATCTTGAGGGAATCAGACAGCGTATAAATGAACTGGACAAGCATCTGCTCATGACCATCAGCCAGCGGCTTCGCACAGGCCAACTCTCTTATTCTGAGCGGGCCTGGCTGGCTGAGAGAACAGCGTCTCCGAATCTGACTGTAGCCGAGAAGGATAATCTACTGGACACCATGCGCTATATTCAGCGCGCCGGGTAGAAGAGCGCTACTGCGCTGCCAGGCGATTCAGCGTCCGTGCCGGTAAGCGTTTTCGGGCTACTGATCATTCAGACCGATTTGATTAACGCTTTGGATGCATATGCGGTACGGAAGAAATATTTCATCACGATTATTCAATTCGACAGGGTCGGCTGGCGGCAATATCAAACCCGATAATTCAGGCGCTGGAAATTAACGATAATTCATCATTATCTGATTCCTCTTACAGCGCTTCTGTTTTCTCATTTGCAAAACGAATTGACGCAATTCCGTCATATTTCAGATTTACCGATATCTTCAGGTTCACGTGATACCCGGTTTTTATGTCGCTGAAAGCCTTTTATCGTTATACCACTGGCGATATTTAAAAGCGTTATTGCAGTAAAGTTTAATTTTATAATGTTAAATTTGTCTAATGAAAATGAGAACCTTCGCGGGTAACGTCCCGACGGTGTTTTTACAGATATTGCAATACAGTTTACTTTTGTATGCCTCCGGAGAATAACATCAACGATACCGGGTGACAGTGTTGGCATTAATGACTTTTTACGGAGTGAACATGGCATCTGAAACGCGTAATTTTATTAACTCTATCATTAAAAATTTTAAAGAAGCCATTGGGTTGATTAACGTGTTGATCCTGGAACCCGAGGAGCCTGACACCTTGCGGTTGCTGCACTTTAAACTGGATGTTATCAAGGCGGGTATTGAACAGGATATTCGCCTGTTAAGCAGGGCCAGTCTGGACAGCAACGCGATGCTTTGTCTTTACCCGATACACAATGCACTAAACGCGCTGAACTGTTGTCTTGGGATCCTGAAACATATGCCGATAAATAATCAGTTTTATCATGACTTCGAAGAGGTTAAGCATGCTGTCAATGCCCTTGATGCCATATCCGGACGGGTTTTTACAAATCCGGGGAGTGATGAATAATCATAAATTTCCCTTTTACATGAAATAAAAAACCATACGAGTTGCTAAAGCCAGCGCGATTTAATCAATGAACGCCTGTTCACTGACTGTTGTAAAAATGAAGAGGCGAAAAATTATATCTTTTTTTTCGCAACAAACATAAACGCCACTTCAACTGAACACCTGTTTGCCACATTTTTTTATCGCGGCGACGCTACAATACGTTAATAATTCTGATGTCGGGATCATTATGTTTATTCTTCGCTGTCATTTGAAAGTAATAATCGCTGGCATGTTAGCCGTCCTGGTATCAGGGTTCAGCGCGACGATATTGGCCCAGGATAGCCCTGATTTACCTGAGCCTGTACTGCCCGCGCATATCTGCGCAAAACTGGCTCCCCGGCAGACTTATTCAGCAGGCGACGATACCCAACGGCTTCAGTCGGCGATTAATCACTGCCCCCGGGGTGAGGCTTTACAACTCCTTGCCGGTCGTTTCTCAAGTGGACCTTTGACCATGAAATCTGGCGTCACACTCTGGATTTCACATGGCGCAATGCTCACAGCAAATACTGACCCACGTGTTTACGACAAAAATGGGCGCTGTGGAACCCTTGATCATAAGGGGAATGGTTGTCGGCCCTTTATTCTTTTTAAGAACAGCGACGGTGGAGGTATTGTCGGGGAGGGGATTATTGATGGGCAGGGCGGTGAGCTGATGAAAGGCGAGGATGAATCATGGTGGCAGCTGGCTCGCCGCGCGCAGACGGAAGGTGCGGCGCAGAATGTGCCTCGCCTGATTGAAATAGATGATGGCTCAAATATTATTTTTCACGGCATTACGCTGCGAAATTCACCTGGATTCCATGTCACCCTGAAGAATGTGCGCAATGCGACTTTCTGGGGCGTACGTATTGATACACCCGCGAATGCTCGTAATACCGACGGCATTGATCCTGTTTCGTCGCAGGATATCGTTATTGCTCACAGCTTCATCAGAACCGGTGACGACAATGTGGCGATTAAAGCTGGCACCGCTGGATCCACGCGTCATGTACTGTTAGTGGACAACCATTTTTATTGGGGACACGGCATGTCGATTGGTAGCGAGACGGTGGGCGGTGTCAGCGATATTCGGGTGCGTGATTTGACGCTTGACGGTACGACTTCAGGGCTTCGTATCAAAAGTGATATCAGCCGGGGCGGAATGGTCAGTGATATCCGCTACGACAATGTTTGTATGCGGGGGAACCGGCGGCCGCTCGACTTTGATACGCATTATGATGCACACGCGATCGGGAACAACATTCCCGTCTACCGTGATATCTCGCTGAGTCATATTTCCGGCGAAACCGGCCAGTTGGTGTTACGCGGTTATGATGCCGTTCATCCTTTGTATTTTGCCTTGAACGGTGTCTCTTTCAGCAATGCGGCTCGTTGGCTAATTGAATCGGCGCAGATCCGCATTGGCCCAGGCGGTGTCTCGCCTGTTCCGCCGGGAGAAGCATCGGTACAGCGATCGGTTGTTTCTGCTGATTGCGCAAAAAACTGGATCTCTTTTCCCGTGACGGATGCGCCATCCGTAAAATGAATGCCGCAGAAAGCGGCTATTTTAATGAAACATCAGATCGGACACGCCGGGTGGCCTGCCCGGAATATCGCTGGCCTGCGGTTGTCAGGCCGACGATTTCTCTCAACTTTCACGGCGAAAACCACGATGCACTATGCTGATTGCTGGCGCAAATGCTGCGTTTTAGGGGAGCCGATACTGCGGCGCCACGCGCCGGGTGCCTGGCCATACTGACGCTTGAAGCTGCGGTTGAAGGACTGCTGGGAGTCAAAGCCTAACGCCATCGCCACGTTCAGAATCGGTTCGTCGCTGTGGGCTAAGCGTTCGACCGATTTTTTCAGCTTTTGCGCTCGAATATACTCGGCGAGACGATAGCCGGTATGTTCTTTGAATATCCGCTGGAGGTGCCATTTCGAATAGCCGGCTCGCCTGGAAACGGTGGCAATGTCCAGACGGTTTTCCAGGTTGTTGTCGATCCAGTCGAGTAAATCGTGAATAAATGCGCCAGTGTTCATCTTGTTTCCTCACGCAGGCTATTAAAAGCATCTTTGTCTGTTGCATTTAAAGTGACCCGCTTTTGCATTAATTGCAAGTTTTATTGTTGCATTTAAATCCCTGTCCGAAACGGGGCATTTGCCGATGACTCAAATAGCACATAAAGTGCAACAATTATTCTTGCACTTAATTAAGCGCCTTCCTACAATCGCCGCGATAGTGTATTCGAAACTGTTACAGTTTTGTGGCGATGAACGACACAAATGGCCTTAAGCCAGCCCGGACAAAGGAAGTGGCGCGGCATCTCCTGCTGCGTCTTGCCCGGCGGCTACAATTAGCGGAATAAAAATAATGAGCCTGCAAAAACCTTGGGTTAATTTTCATCTGAATGCGCTGGGAGCGATGTTTCTCTCCGTACTGCTCGTCGGGTGTGATGAGGGTGTTGCGCAAAATGCCGTTCCACAAGCTCCCGCCGTCAGCGCAGCTAACGTGGTGGTGAAATCCATTAGTCAGTGGGATAGCTTTAATGGTCGGATTGAAGCGGTGGAAAGCGTTCAGCTACGCCCCCGTGTCTCCGGCTACATTGATAAAGTGAATTACACGGACGGCCAGGAGGTGAAAAAGGGCGAGGTGCTGTTCACGATTGATGACAGAACCTATCGCGCCGCGCTGGAACAGGCGCAGGCGACGTTGGCGAGAGCCAAAACGCAGGCCAGCCTGGCACAAAGCGAGGCTAACCGTACCGATAAACTGATCAATACCAACCTGGTATCCCGTGAAGAGTGGGAGCAGCGCCGTTCGGCCGCCGTCCAGGCACAGGCCGACATTCGCGCCGCGCAGGCGGCGGTTGATGCCGCGCAACTTAACCTGGATTTCACCAAAGTGACCGCGCCTATCGATGGCCGCGCCAGTCGTGCGTTGATCACCAGCGGTAATCTGGTCACTGCGGGTGACAGCGCCAGCGTGCTTACCACGCTGGTATCGCAGAAGACGGTTTACGTCTACTTTGACGTAGATGAGTCGACTTATCTTCACTATCAAAATCTCGCCCGCAGCGGGCAGGGGGCGTCCAGTAATCACCTGGCGCTACCGGTTGAGATTGGCCTTGTTGGCGAAGAGGGCTATCCCCATCAGGGCAAAGTGGATTTTCTTGATAATCAGTTAACGCCGAGTACCGGCACGATCCGTATGCGCGCACTGTTGGATAACGCTCAGCGTCAGTTCACGCCGGGACTGTTTGCCCGCGTACGCCTGCCTGGCAGCGCTGAATTCAAAGCCACACTTATCGACGACAAAGCGGTACTGACCGATCAGGATCGCAAATATGTTTATATCGTTGATAAAGATGGTAAAGCACAGCGTCGCGATATTACTCCAGGTCGTCTGGCAGACGGTTTACGCATCGTGCAGCAGGGGCTGACACCTGGCGACAGAGTCATCGTCGATGGTTTACAAAAAGTGTTTATGCCGGGTATGCCGGTTAACGCGAAAACCGTTGCCATGACCGCCAGCACTGCCCTCAACTGATCCCTTACCTGAGAATCCGAAACATGGACTTTTCCCGCTTTTTTATCGACAGGCCGATTTTTGCCGCGGTGCTGTCGATTCTGATTTTTATTACAGGATTAATCGCCATCCCGCTGTTGCCGGTCAGCGAATATCCTGACGTCGTACCGCCAAGCGTGCAGGTACGAGCGGAGTATCCAGGTGCCAACCCGAAAGTGATTGCAGAGACCGTGGCGACGCCGCTGGAAGAAGCGATCAACGGTGTTGAGAACATGATGTACATGAAATCCGTCGCAGGCTCCGACGGCGTACTGGTGACCACCGTAACGTTCCGTCCGGGTACAGACCCCGATCAGGCGCAGGTTCAGGTGCAAAACCGGGTATCACAGGCTGAAGCGCGTCTGCCGGAAGATGTGCGGCGTTTGGGCATTACTACCCAGAAACAATCGCCGACGCTCACGCTGGTGGTGCATCTGTTTTCGCCTGGCGGTAAATACGATTCACTGTATATGCGTAACTACGCCACGCTGAAAGTGAAGGATGAGCTGGCGCGTCTGCCCGGCGTTGGTCAAATTCAGATTTTTGGCGCGGGCGAATACGCGATGCGCATCTGGCTGGATCCCAATAAGGTGGCGGCACGCGGGTTGACTGCCTCGGATGTGGTGACAGCGATGCAGGAGCAAAACGTCCAGGTTTCAGCAGGGCAGCTTGGCGCCGAGCCGCTGCCGAAAGAGAGCGATTTCCTGATCTCGATTAATGCCCAGGGGCGTCTGCACACCGAAGAAGAGTTTGGCAATATTATTCTGAAAACGTCGGAAGACGGCTCGCTGGTACGCCTGCGCGACGTGGCGCGTATAGAAATGGGTTCCGGCAGCTATGCGCTGCGTTCCCAGTTGAATAATAAAGACGCGGTCGGGATTGGTATCTTCCAGTCTCCAGGGGCGAACGCCATCGATTTGTCGAATGCAGTGCGCGCCAAAATGAACGAACTGGCCACGCGTTTCCCGGAAGATATGAAATGGGCGGCACCTTACGATCCGACGGTTTTTGTTCGCGATTCCATTCGCGCGGTCGTGCAAACGCTGCTGGAAGCGGTGGTGCTGGTGGTACTGGTGGTGATTCTGTTTCTGCAAACCTGGCGCGCGTCGATTATTCCGCTGATCGCGGTGCCGGTATCGGTCGTGGGAACATTCAGTATTCTCTACCTGCTTGGCTTCTCGCTTAATACCCTGAGTTTGTTCGGGCTGGTATTGGCTATCGGTATCGTTGTGGATGACGCCATCGTGGTGGTGGAAAACGTTGAGCGTAATATTGAAGAGGGGCTGGCTCCTCTTCAGGCGGCGCATCAGGCGATGCGGGAAGTTTCCGGGCCGATTATCGCCATTGCGCTGGTGCTGTGCGCGGTGTTCGTGCCGATGGCGTTTCTCTCCGGGGTGACCGGTCAGTTCTACAAACAGTTTGCGGTGACTATCGCGATTTCGACGGTGATCTCCGCCATCAACTCGCTGACGCTCTCTCCGGCACTGGCTGCTCTGTTGTTAAAGCCGCACGGCGCACCGAAAGACTTCCCGACCAGGCTTATTGATCGTCTGTTCGGTTGGATTTTCCGTCCGTTTAACCGCTTTTTCCACCGTAGCTCAAACGGCTATCAGGGGCTGGTTGGTAAAACGCTCGGACGACGTGGTGCGGTGTTTGTGGTTTATGTGCTGCTGCTCTGCGCCGCTGGCGTTATGTTTAAAGCCGTCCCCGGCGGGTTTATTCCTACTCAGGATAAGCTCTATTTAATTGGCGGTGTGAAAATGCCGGAAGGCTCTTCGCTGGCGCGCACCGATGCGGTGATCCGCAAAATGAGCGAAATCGGTATGAATACCGAAGGCGTGGATTATGCGGTCGCCTTTCCAGGGCTTAATGCGTTGCAGTTCACCAATACGCCGAATACCGGGACGGTCTTTTTTGGTCTGAAACCGTTCGACCAGCGTAAACATACTGCGGCGGAAATTAACGCTGAGATCAACGCGAAAATCGCACAAATCCAGCAGGGCTTTGGTTTCTCCATTTTGCCGCCGCCGATTTTAGGGCTGGGTCAGGGTTCTGGCTATTCGCTCTACATCCAGGATCGCGCCGGTCTTGGTTATGGCGCGCTGCAAAACGCGGTGAATACGATGTCCGGTGCGATTATGCAGACGCCGGGGATGCATTTCCCGATCTCAACCTACCAGGCCAACGTTCCGCAACTGGATGTGCAGGTCGATCGTGATAAAGCGAAAGCGCAGGGTGTGTCGCTGACCGACCTTTTCGGTACGCTGCAAACTTATCTGGGCTCGTCTTATGTGAACGATTTTAACCAGTTCGGGCGCACCTGGCGCGTGATGGCGCAGGCCGACGGGCCATTCCGTGACAGCGTGGAAAATATTGCTAATTTGCGCACCCGTAATAATCAGGGCGAAATGGTGCCGATCGGCAGTATGGTGCATATCACTACCACGTACGGGCCTGATCCGGTGATTCGCTACAATGGTTATCCGGCGGCAGATCTTATTGGCGATGCCGATCCTCGCGTACTCTCTTCCGCACAAGCGATGACGCAACTTGCCGGGATGTCTAAGCAGATATTGCCGAATGGGATGAATATTGAGTGGACGGATCTGAGCTTCCAGCAGGCCACGCAGGGCAACACTGCGCTGATCGTCTTCCCGGTCGCGGTTCTGCTGGCTTTCCTGGTGCTGGCGGCACTGTATGAAAGCTGGACGCTGCCGCTGGCGGTGATCCTTATCGTCCCGATGACGATGCTGTCCGCGCTGTTTGGTGTCTGGCTGACCGGCGGTGATAATAACGTGTTTGTGCAGGTTGGTCTGGTGGTACTGATGGGGCTGGCCTGTAAAAACGCGATTCTTATCGTCGAGTTTGCCCGCGAGCTGGAAATTCAGGGGAAAGGTATCATGGAAGCGGCGCTGGAAGCTTGCCGCCTGCGTTTACGCCCGATTGTGATGACCTCCATCGCTTTTATTGCCGGGACGATTCCGCTGATCCTCGGCCACGGCGCGGGTGCAGAAGTGCGCGGCGTCACCGGGATCACGGTGTTTTCCGGTATGCTGGGAGTAACGCTGTTTGGTCTGTTCCTGACGCCGGTGTTTTACGTTACGCTGCGTAAATTTGTTACGCGCGGCAAACCGGTAAGCGACGTTCTGCCTGCGTAGGATGTTGCAAATAACAAAAAACCGCCTTCACTGTGAAGGCGGTTTTTTTTCGCGATAAGGAAATAGTTAATGCGCTTTTTTATACCAGGTATCAATTTCAGGCACCGGAACGCATCCGCTGGTATCGGCTTTTTTGACCTCTTCCAGCGCGCTTGCCACGGTATGCTGCGCTAATACCTCTAATGAAGCCCGCTCCGCTTCATCAGCAATAGATTTGAAGTACCAGCAAGCGTTGGCGCTGACCACGCAGCGGGCCGGAATATCGGGACGCGACGCCCACAGCTTTTTATCTTCTGTGACGGAAACGTAGATATCGCGCAGGGTGATCTGTTCCGCCGGGCGACCAAGATGAATAGAACCGTTGCGGCCAAGCGTTGAGACAATAATGCCGTCACGCGTAAGTGGAACCATTAATTTGCGGATAAAGCTCGGATTAGCTTCCAGGCCGTAGGCCAGAATCGCACTTGTCGAACGTTCACCTAATTGCTCCGCCATCGCTACGCTGAGAACCATCTGCAAAGCTGTCGGGAAGCGGTAATCTAACATTTTATTGTCCTGGGTTGCGGTGAATCTTGTTCTTTTTGGCACCGCAGAGGTGAAAAATCAATAAACAACAATATAACAAATACGGGATTTTTTTTGAAGACGTCCACGATTGACCTGGCTCGTAAAAAAGAGTTTCCAGCGCGCGCCGGATGTGAGCAAAGTATCAATCTGTGTACTTTTTTCTTGCCGCGTTGCAGGGAGATCATGTGAGACTGAATCGTTACAGATTTGAGCGGTAAATGTTATCCCGAAGAGTTTGAAATTGAAGCAGTCAAACGAGTCGTTGATTGTGGCCATTCTGTTTCCAGCGTTGTAACCGCTCTTGATATCACCACCCACACTCTTTTTTCTTCTTCCAGTTATAAAGAGTGGCCTCAGAAATGCCCATCTTTTTGCAGAGTGCTCCAACGCTATCTGTTCTTCGGCATAGCGGGTCTTTTTCATGGCTGATATGCCTCCCCCGGTAAAGTGGAAAAGAACCGAATACTCCGGTTTAGCCTGGCACTGTTTCAGGAGATCGCCTGTTCAGCCAAGTACTTAAGGCCGGACGTGTGCCGTCCCCCACGCTCTGGCAGTGACAGTGCATGCCTGGGCTGCGCGTCTATATGGATAAACGCCAAATCAATTACACAATAAAAAAACAGGCTAATAGATGACTTGTCATTGATTTTAGATGATGCGTCATCTATTTTAGATGACGCATCATCTATTTCATTAACTGAACCACTGCAAAAGTTGAAGGCAACTGCCCGTGAATTAACCCTGTCATGTTTTAAACAACCACAGGAAAACAAATTAATGGCGAGTGATAAAAGAAAAGGCTTTGGTCGCCTGCTTCTGGCCGTAAGCCAGTCCTGGCGAAGAGCCCTGACCCAGCACCTGAGCAAGGAGGGGGTATCCGGAACCGCCGCATTACTGGTACTGGAAATGCTTCATCTGGGAAGCAGACAATTAAGACAGTATGAACTGGCCCGGCGACTGGGGCTGGAAAACTCGGCAGTTGTCCGCCTGCTTGACGGACTTGAAAACAGCGGGTTTGTATGCAGGCAGGAAGATCCCGTTGACCGGCGGGCAAAATTGCTGAGTCTGACGGAAAAGGGGATTGATCTCGGAAACCGGCTGGATCACCTTGCCGGTAGCCTGCGGCTGCAAATTCTCAGCAATATTCCGCAGGAAGACCTCGAAATCGTTGAAAAAACCCTGAGCTGTATGCTGGATAATCTGGATTCCTGCAATGAACGGGGTCGACGTCCATGAAAGCCCAGGTATCTGATATCTGGACGACGGAAGCGGTGATTTTTTCACTTAAAACATTCGCTGCCGCCATGCTGGCATACTGGATCGCAGTAAAGTTTAATCTTAACAATCCCTACTGGTCTGTAGGCACCGTTTACATTGTCGCGCATCCCTTAATGGGTGCCACCACCTCTAAGGCGGTGTACCGGATGGGAGGAACCATTCTGGGCGCGATTGCCATCATAATTCTGGTTCCTAACCTGGTCTCATCGCCTGAGCTTCTTTCTGTCGGCATGGCATTATGGACGGCTGGCTGCCTTTTTATCAGCATGCTCGATCGTTCCCCGAAAAGTTATCTCTTCATGCTTGCCGGTTATACCGCCGTGCTCACGGGATCCACTATTGTGGACACGCCGGGCACCACGTTCGATGTGGCGGTCTCACGGGTTGAAGAAATCTTCGTGGGTATTCTCTGTATCGCATTGTTCAGCCGCGGCATTTTTCCCCAGAAAGCGAGTCAGGTACTGTCACGAAGGGTGGATTTGTGGCTTGAAAATGCGAATGCGCTGACCCGGGATGTGTTGTCAGGGAGTGTGAATTCCCCCCGTACTTTACAGTTACGACAGACGCTGGCTGCCGATGCCGTTGATCTTCGCAATTTCGCCACGCACGTGGGGTACGAAAGCCACGATGACAGAAGGCTGGCTGAAAGAATGACCATCTTACTGGAGAGGATGGTCACCCTGCTGCCCTTACTGTCTGAAGTGTATGACCTCAGAATGAGTACAATATCGGACAATCAGGCAAAAGAGTGGTTTTCCAGGGTTTCCGGCTGGCTGGAAGAGCCTGCTGATAACCACAATGAAAAAGAAAATCTGCTGTCCTTGTTCAGCCAGGCACAAAATCACCCGCATGATAAAGAAGCGACCTGGGATACGTTGTACCGTAACCGTCTTGCAGGGCAACTGCATGAATTGACGGAAGTCTGGAGCGACTGCCTTACCCTCCGGCGCGATATTACCAGCGGAGAGGTTCATGAAACCGACTACAAACCCAGGCGTAAAGTCGGAATGCTTCCGGACTATGGCATGGCCTTTCTCTCTGCTGCCGCTGTTTGTGTTTCCATCATACTGGCCTGTTCACTGTGGGTTTTAACCGGATGGAGCTATGGCAGCGCTGCCGTACAGATGGTGAGCGTTATATGCTGTACCATGGCCACCCTGGATGATGCTGTTCCTGTAGTCAGAAAAATGCTTGAACTGACCCTGGCCACCGTGGGCATTTCTTTCGTCTATCAGTTCGGGATATTCCCTTTTATAGAGAGTCTGGGATTCATTCCCCTTATATCATCGCTGGGGTTATTTCTGATACCGGTTGGCGTTTTACTTGCCACCCCCTCAAAGTGGTTTACCGGGTTTGTGCTGAGTGTGAACCTGGTCTTCATGCTTCAGTTACGCCAGAAATTAACGCTGGATTTACCGACATTCCTGAATGCAAACATTGCGACAGTTGCCGGTATTGTCATAGCCATAATGACATTGTCCACATTTCGAACCATCGGCGCAGAGACAAGTGTAAGGCGACTACTGAAAGCCAGCTGGAGAATGATCGTACAGTTCATCAGTTCGGAGAGACGCGCCAGTGATGAGAGGATGACCCATCACATACTGAACCAATTGGGGCTGCTTGTTCCACGGATGGCGGCAGTACCACCCGAATCAGATATATACGCCACTGATTTACTGAGGGATCTCAGAGCAGGTTTATGCGTAATGGATATACAGAATAATAAAATCTCTGTGACGGTTGCACAAAGGGACAGCCTCGAACAGCTGCTTCTCTGTGTTGCGGCTTATTACAAGGGAAAGATTAACGGACAGACCAGCATTCAGACACAGTTGGAATATCACCTTAATAACTGCCTTCAGGTCATGTCAGGATCAAATGACGGACAACCTGTGTCCGGTCCTCTTATCCGCAATGCCCTGGCTGGCCTTCATACGGCTTTATTACCACTCCAGAACAACGCCGAGGTAAATAAATGAACACTGATATTGATGTTTATGGTGTTTATGTCCCGTCTCTCCTGTTCATCATGATCGCCTGTTATCTGTTATTCCGTACCCTGCACTGGGTTTTGTCTGTAGCCGGTTTTTACCGGTATGTATGGCACCGTCCGCTATTTGATATAGCCACATATTTCGTTCTCTTTTTCGGTTGCACGTTATTGTCAGGGACATTCAAATGAAACCATTTAATCTACGGTGGGGTCAGATCCTGTTAACGATGGCAATGCTGGCATGTGCTGCATTACTCGGCTGGCATGTCTGGGACTATTATATGTACGCGCCATGGACCCGCGATGGCAAGGTCAGTGCAGATGTGGTGCAGATAGCACCGGAAGTGTCCGGTACCGTTCTGAAAGTGAACGTGGCAGACAATCAGTTTGTGCATCGTGGTGAAATCCTTTACCAGATAGATCCTGAGCGCTTTCAGCTTGCCCTGCAGGAGGCTGAGGCCACCCTGGATTCCAAAAACTTTTCCATGAATCTCAAGAAATCAATGGCAAATCGTCGAACGCTTCTTGGTACGGCATCGGAATCCAGAGAAACGATTGAGCAGGCGGCCAGCGACGCGAAGGTCGCGCTGGCGGACTTTCAGAGTGCGCAGACCGAGGTTAATATCGCCAGGCTGAATCTGGAGAAAACGACAGTACGGGCTCCGGCCGACGGTTATGTAACTAATCTGAGTCTGCGGACAGGGGATTTTGCCACCTCTGGTGTCACCAGTGTTTCGATCCTTGAAACGGACAGCTTCCGTGTTATTGGTTATTTTCAGGAGACACAACTCGGACGCATTAAAGTGGGTGATAAAGTGAAGATAAAACTGATGGGCAGTAACAGGCAACTGGCCGGACATGTGGAAAGCTTCGGAAGAGGCATCTCAGACAGTAATACAGCGGCAGACCATTTAGGGCTTCCAAACGTGGAACCGGTGTTTAACTGGGTCAGGCTGGCGCAGCGCATTCCGGTCCGTATTAAAATTGATAATATTCCCCCGGAAACCAGACTTTCGTCAGGTATGACGGCGGGTGTTTCTGTCATTTATCAGTGATATTTCCCGGCCGTGTTGCATGCAGTAAAAAAGATTAAATCAGTAAATATGTGAGTGGACGGAACATTCATTTCAGTCAACTCACTATTTTTAATGACGGGTTTTATTTCCTGCGGGAATTGTCTGACGGGTAAAGCCGGTGCGCTAATGAAGAGAGGAGAAATAAACCCTCCTGAAAATATGAACTCCCTTTATAAAAGTCTGCTATGAACGAAAAGGGACGTTCTGCCGCTTGCGCAGAACGTCCGCAACAGAATCTGCTCAGTGAAGGACCATCCCAAAATGGGCTGGTAAAGAATTTACAAACCCGAATTAAGCGCTTTCTGGCGTACCAGTAATCACACCTGCTTGCCACGGTAGTTAACATAATTTTGAAACTGAAACCCAAAGCGCTCAGCTAAATAATTTGAACGTTTATTTTCTTCATCAATAATACAGCACACCGGGGAGGAAAATGTCTTATCGGCCCACAGCAGAATTGCGGCCAGCGCTTCAGTTGCATAACCTTTACCACGCGCTTCTGGCATTAACGTCCATCCCGCTTCAGGATATTCCAGAGCAGGCGTGATATCCCGATGAGCATCCTGAAAGCCAAACGAACCAGCATAACGGTTTGTTGATTTTTCAAATACTGCCCAGTAACCATAACCCAACATCTGCCAGTGCCCGATATCGCGTAATAAACGGGTCCAGACCATATCTGTAGTCGGCATTTCGCCGCCATTGATCTTAACCATTTCCGGAGTCGCCCAGCATTCCTTGAGCGCCGGGAAATCTTCGAGTGTAAATTGCTTTAAAATCAGGCGTTCTGTTTCAAGCTGCGGCGCTTGCTGTGTAATCATTGTTTCCCCCATTATTCTTAGCTCTATGTTTGGTTAAATTTACCATCATGAGCGGTTCATCTCCGAAAAAATCCATAAAAAGAGGACCATATTCGCTTCACGCCCTCAAACATCCGACAAACTTTTTATGACATCTGTAAGGGTGGGGCACTCCGGTCAGGCACTGATTTCAGCCCAGGCCTCTGCAGGATAGTGATCGCCGATTGTTCACACTGTCATAAAACATAGCCGGATGACTGACATAGCCAGTTCAGAATACAGGGCTGCAGGTTATTACGGTGCTGGCTTCCCGGCGACGCGATGCTGGACTGCAGACAGGAGCCGTCCATCCAGAATCATTAGTCCGGCAGCCAGAATACTCATCCCGATGAGCTTATCAGCAGTCAGGGATTCGCCCAGCAACGCAAAGCCAGCCAGCACAGCCGTGACGGGGATAAGAAAGGTCACCAGCATCAGGTTGGTTGCTCCGGCGCTCGCTAGCAGACGGAAAAAAATCAGATACGCCACGGCGGTGGAGAAAATTGCCAGACCTGCAAGAGCCATCCAGCAGATGGCGTCTGCGTGCAGTAATGTATTGATATTACCGTTCAGGAAAGCCACAGGTAACGTCAGCAACGCGGAGGCTGTCAGTTGTCCTGCTGCGGGTACCAGCGGTGACAGACCTGCCCGCATAAACCGCCGTCCCCAGAGGCTGGCAATGGCATAGCTGAGGGCGGCAGCCAGCACGGCAAGTTCTGCGGCCAGGCTGTGATCCTCACCGGCAAGATTTTCATGGCCCAGCATGTATGCAACGCCGCCAAAACCGGTTAACAGGCCAACGCAACGCCCCCAGGAAAGACGGTCATCTGATGTAAAACGGTGCGCCAGCAGTATGGTAAAAAGCGGCGTGGTGGCGTTAAGTATGGCTGCCGTGCCGCTGGCAATGTGTGACTGTCCCCAGGCGATAAGCAGGAACGGCAGAACATTATTAAGCAATCCCATAACCATGAAACTACCCCAGAGTTTTGCGCTGTGCTGCACAGGTGTCCGGGAGATTAACAACACGCTCCACAGTACGGCTGCTGCAAGCGTGACTCGTGCCGCCACCAGTGGCAACGGAGGGATATATCTCACCAGAATGCCGTTGAAGAAAAAAGAACCGCCCCAAAGCAATGAGAGCAGGAAAAGCAGACTCCAGTCGGAGTATTTCATGTGTTTTGCGTTCACAACAGCGTTGCTCCAGAGTGATCCCGTTGTCATACGGTATTAATAACTCTGGGATATTGGCAGTAAAAACGATTTATATTCAGCCCCGTTTTTAGAAAAACTCAACGATGCGGGACAATCTTCCTTCTCACAGGGTTCCGAGAGTGTTTGAATCCGTTGCCAGGTATCTCAATATGACCCGGACCGGAACCCCAACGGGGCCGTGAGTCTGCACATCAGAGACTTTGAGAGTCAGCCTGGCATTGTCTTTCTGGTAAATGGCTGTGGACTGGCTCCTTCCGCGGCTTGCTTCGGCGCTTACTCGCATTTCTCTCGCGCTTCGGCGAGTTTTACTGCTGGATACTCATCTAATGCGAACTTGCTGGATTTGCCGTTGTGCTTCACTTCAGGGCCGGGGCCGTTGAAGTCATTAAGTCGATAGAGTTTTTCTTTCAACCCGGCAGTGTGTGTCAGTGAGCATGGCGAGTCCTTGTCAGCTATTGCATTCACTTAAAGTGAAGATGGAAACTGAGTGTTCTCATTTCTGTCTGCGTCGTGGTGAGATTATGTGAGAAGCCATGAAAAGAAAAATCCACGCAGCTGCGTGGATTTTCGGAGGATTGTTGATGAACATGCGATGCGTGAGATCGCATGAGACAACAGAAACGAATTAGACGTTGAACAGGAAGTTCATCACATCGCCATCTTTAACGATGTACTCTTTGCCTTCTGCACGCATTTTGCCGGCTTCTTTCGCGCCTTGCTCGCCTTTGTAAGCAATAAAGTCTTCATAAGCGATGGTTTGCGCGCGGATAAAGCCTTTTTCAAAGTCGGTGTGGATTTTACCGGCGGCCTGCGGAGCCGTTGCGCCAACCGGGATTGTCCAGGCGCGAACTTCTTTCACTCCGGCGGTGAAGTAGGTTTGCAGGTTCAGCAGGGCATAACCTGCGCGGATCACGCGGTTCAGGCCCGGTTCTTCAAGACCCAGTTCGGCCATGAACTCATCACGCTCTTCGTCATCCAGCTCGGCGATATCCGATTCAACCGCGGCACAAACCGGCACGACTACAGAGCCTTCTTTTTCCGCGATGGCGCGAACCTGGTCCAGATACGGGTTGTTTTCGAAACCGTCTTCATTGACGTTAGCGATGTACATGGTTGGTTTCAGCGTCAGGAAGCTCAGATAACGAATGGCTTCTTTCTCTTCTTTGCTCAGATCCAGCGCGCGCAGCATACCGGCGTTTTCCAGCTGCGGCAGGCATTTCTCCAGCGCGGCCAGTTCAACTTTCGCATCTTTATCGCCGCCTTTTGCTTTCTTGGACACGCGATGAATCGCGCGCTCGCAGGTTTCCAGATCGGACAGCGCCAGTTCGGTATTGATAACGTCGATATCTTCCGCCGGGTCAACTTTACCGGCAACGTGGATGATATTGTCGTTTTCAAAGCAGCGTACAACGTGGCCGATGGCTTCGGTTTCGCGGATGTTGGTCAGGAACTGGTTGCCCAGGCCTTCACCTTTGGACGCGCCTTTTACCAGGCCGGCGATATCAACAAATTCCATCGTGGTCGGCAGAATGCGCTGAGGCTTAACGATTTCCGCGAGTTTGTCCAGACGCGGATCGGGCATCGGTACGACACCGGTGTTCGGCTCAATAGTACAGAAGGGGAAGTTTGCCGCTTCAATACCTGCTTTGGTGAGCGCGTTGAACAGGGTGGATTTACCTACGTTGGGCAGACCAACGATACCGCATTTGAATCCCATGATGTAATTACCTTAATCTCTTGATAATCAACCCGTTGAGTAAAACGGATTGTAGAAAAGTGAATAACTTTGCCTATTATACACGTAACCGATGTAACGCGCGGCAAAATTGCCGTTGCAGTGGGGTTACTGTGCCTTAAAGGCGTGCAGGCGGTTGGTGGCTTTGGTTAAACCGTCCTTCAGCCAGATCTCTGTACAACGTGCCGCTTCGTCAACGGCTTCATCGATCAGCTTCTGTTCAGAAACCGGCGGTTTGCCCAGTACAAAACCGACAACTTTGTTTTTATCCCCCGGATGACCGATACCCACGCGCAAACGGTGAAAATTGGGGTTATTCCCCAGTTTACTGATGATGTCTTTCAGGCCGTTATGGCCGCCGTGTCCACCGCCTAGTTTGAACTTCGCCACGCCAGGCGGCAGATCCAGCTCGTCATGCGCGACAAGGATTTCATCCGGATTGATGCGATAAAAAGTCGCCATCGCCGCCACCGCTTTGCCGCTCAGGTTCATAAAGGTGGTCGGCACCAGCAGACGTACATCTTCGCCCACCAGATTAATGCGCGAGGTATAACCGAAAAATTTCGGTTCATCGCGCAGCGGAGCGCGCGCGCGCTCTGCCAGTAAATCGACATACCAGGCGCCCGCATTGTGGCGTGTCGCAGCGTATTCAGCGCCAGGGTTCGCCAGCCCGACAATCAGTTTAATCGTCACTTTTTATTCCTGACCAGGTCAATATCCGGCGCGTAGTTTACGTTGTGCGGGGCGCGATGACAAAATTCTCGCGGTATCAGGTGGAAAATGATAATGATTGCTCACCTCAATCATTCGAAATTCAAGTAGTTCAATCGCTTATTTGTAAATTTCTGTTAGTCAAACATATGTAATTGTGATCGTGCCCGCAACCGCCAAAAAGAGCACTGTCTATACTTTATTCACAAGGATTGGGGTTTTCCCATCCAACCCGTCGTTCCGGAGGTGACATATGAAACGCAAAAACGCTTCGTTACTCGGTAATGTGCTCATGGGGTTGGGGTTGGTAGTGATGGTTGTCGGTGTTGGTTACTCTATTCTAAACCAGCTTCCACAGCTTAACCTGCCGCAATTTTTTGCGCACGGCGCGGTACTCAGTATCTTCCTCGGAGCTGTTCTCTGGCTCGCAGGCGCCCGCGTAGGAGGCCATGAGCAGGTGTGCGATAAATACTGGTGGGTTCGCCACTATGACAAACGCTGCCGCCGTGACCGGCAACATCACAGCTAAAGATGAATTTTTCAATAACGGCTCCTGATCGAGCCGTTTTTTTTTGTGTTCTGCTTGACCCTCACGTAACGTCAGGCCCGAAAGTCCGGTCTGTGGAGAAGAAGGGGGAAGCCATGTTGATTCAGGTTGGAGAGTTGTCGCGGCGGGCGGGAATCAGTGTGCGCACGCTGCATCACTATGAACATATTGGTTTGCTGCTGCCTTCTGCCCGAAGTGCCGCCGGTTATCGGCTCTATAACCTTGCTGATGTGAAACGCCTGCATATGATTCAGGCGCTGGCGAAAGCAGGAATGGAACTGGCGGCAATTAATGATTATCTGGCGCAGGAGACGCGTCCGCTGGCGGAATTGCTGGATCAGCAAATTACAATGCTTGATAAGCAAATGCGTGACATTGTCACATTACGTCATCAGCTCATAGCTTTGCGTGACGGTCTTGCCAGCGGTGCGGAGCCTGACCTGGAGTCATGGCTACAGACACTGGAGATGATGAAAATGTACGATCGTTGGTTTACCCCGCAAGAGCTACAGGAATTGCCGTTTGCCACACCAGACGAGACGCGGGAGCAGGCCTGGGCCGAAATGGTGAGTGAAGCGCAGAAATTGTTGTCAGAAAATTGCCCGCCGGACGATACGAGTGCGATGGATCTGGCGACGCGCTGGATGAGCCGTCTTGAAGACGATACGGCGAATAAGCCGGAGTTTCTTACCCGCTTAAACGAGATGCACAGCGTCGAACCACAGATGCGCGAGCAAACCGGCATTACGCAAAGCATCGTCGATTTTATTACCCGCAGTTTCGCAGAAAGTAAACTCGCTATCTGGCAGCGTTATCTGTCGCCGGAAGAGATGGCCTTCACACGGGCCCACTATTTTGACCGCATGATGGAGTGGCCGCCGCTGGTGGCAAAACTGCATCTCGCCCAGCGACAATCACTGGATCCGCAATCGGAAGAGGCGCAGGCACTGGCGCAAAACTGGCTGGCGCTGTTCCAGTCTTACGCCGGAACGGATGTGCAGACGCAACAAAAGTTTCGCACTGCGATGCAGCAGGAACCACACCTGATGAAGGGGACATGGATGACGCCCGAAGTGCTGCAATGGCTACAACGGGCGATAGAGGTGATGATGCGGAATCGTTATTCCGCATCCGGTTCACAGATCGGCTAATGCCGCGTCGCGATTAGGGAAGAAAGACAGTCGGCCAGGGATGGGCTGCACACCGGCGCGCGCCAGCGTGCGTAACGGCTGAAACTCCAGATTGCTGACACGCAGCTCGGTACCTTCCGGCAGGCGGGCAACAAAACGGCGGAAAGCATCCAGCCCGCCAGCATCGAGCACCGGCACGGCATCCCACTTCAGCACGACAATTCGCTTACCGGCGATGCGGGTTTCCAGATCGCTGAACACACCTTCCGCAGCGGCAAAGAACAGCGGGCCAATAACGCGCAGCACCAGCACGTCATCCGGCACGCTGACATTCACTGCCGCCAGGTGCGTCATCCGCGCAATGCGGCGCATAAACAGCAGCGAGGCCAGCACAATCCCGACGCTAATGGCGATAACCATATCGAACAACACCGTCAGCGACATACACATCAACATCACCACAATGTCATCGGCGGGCGCGCGACGCAGCAGATCGATCACTTTGTGCGCTTCACTCATATTCCACGCCACCATTAACAGCAGCGCGGCCATCGCCGACAGCGGCAGCCAGGAGAGCAGAGGCGCCAGCGCCAGTAATGCCAGGATCACCAGCAGCGCGTGGATCACGGCCGAAATGGGCGAAGTGGCACCCGCGCGCACGTTGGCGGCAGAGCGGGCAATCGCTGCCGTCGCAGTGATACCGCCAAAGAACGGCGCGATAATATTCCCCATGCCCTGGCCAATCAGTTCGCTGTTGGCTTTGTGTTTGGTGCCGGTCATTCCGTCCAGCACCACCGCGCAGAGCAGCGATTCAATGGCGCCCAGCATGGCCATCGAAAACGCGGCGGGCAGCATCGCCTGGAGTGAGTTCCAACTGAGGGTGAAATTCGAACCCGGCAGATCCCACGGCAACACCAGTTGCGGCAGAAGCTGAGGGATACCGTTGCCCTGTGTGCCATCTGCCAGCATGTACTGGAACTGGGAACCGATAGTAGCAACATGGCCGCCGAGCAGGTTCACTACCAGCATAACCGCACAGCCAGCCAGCAGCGCAGGCAAGTGGCCGGGCAAACGTAAGCGTAAGCGCGGCCAGAGAACCAGCGTTGCCAGTGTTGTCACACCGATTGCAGCATCACCAAAATTAATGGTGGGCAGCGCCATCACCAGTGCGCCAACTTTTTGCAGGTAATGTTCCGGGACATGCGTCATATGCAGCCCGAGAAAATCTTTAAGCTGCATTGTGGCGATGGTGATACCAATACCGGAGGTAAAACCGAGCGTCACGGAAAGCGGAATATATTCAATCAACCGGCCAAAACGCGCCAGCCCGAAGAGGATCAGGAACACCCCGGACATCAACGTGGCAACCAGCAGGCCCGCAAGGCCAAACTGTTGTGACACCGGGTAGAGGATCACCACAAACGCAGCGGTCGGGCCGGAAACGCTGTAGCGTGAACCACCGCTCAGGGCGATAACGATACCGGCAATCGCCGAGGTATACAGGCCATATTGTGGCGCGACACCGCTGCCAATCGCCAGCGCCATCGACAGGGGAATGGCGATAATCCCGACGGTGATACCGGCGATGAGATCGCGGGTAAAGCGAGCCATCGTGTATTTTTCTTTCCAGCACGCCTCAATTAACGCGCGGAAAGGCAGAACATGTGGAGTGAAAAATTTATTCACGATGTTATTTCATCCTGGAGGTGGAAATTAATAACGACTTAATAAATCATACAAATGACATTCAAAGATAAAAAAACCCGCCGCAGCGGGTTTTCTATTCAGCAGCGATTAATGTTCGAACATCGCAGAAATAGATTCTTCGTTGCTGATACGACGGATAGCTTCGGCCAGCATGCCAGACAGCGTCAGCGTACGTACGTTCGGCAGCGCTTTGATCTCTTCGCTCAGCGGAATGGTGTCGCAGACTACCACTTCGTCGATCACGGAGTTGCGCAGGTTATTCACCGCATTACCAGAGAAAATCGGGTGCGTCGCGTAAGCAAATACGCGTTTTGCGCCACGCTCTTTCAGCGCTTCTGCCGCTTTGCACAGCGTACCACCGGTATCGATCATATCGTCAACCAGTACACAGTCGCGGTTAGCCACGTCGCCGATGATGTGCATCACCTGAGAGACGTTAGCGCGCGGACGGCGTTTGTCGATGATCGCCATATCGGTATCGTTCAGCAGTTTGGCGATAGCACGGGCGCGAACCACGCCGCCAATGTCCGGAGAAACCACGATAGGGTTGTCCAGGTTCAGTTGCAGCATATCTTCGAGCAGGATCGGGCTACCGAACACGTTATCAACCGGCACATCGAAGAAGCCCTGAATCTGTTCAGCATGCAGGTCAACGGTCAACACGCGGTCAACGCCAACGCTGGAAAGGAAATCAGCAACGACTTTTGCGGTAATTGGCACACGGGCAGAACGTACGCGACGGTCCTGGCGGGCGTAGCCGAAATAAGGAATGACCGCGGTGATGCGGCCTGCGGAAGCACGACGCAGCGCATCAACCATGACAACCAGTTCCATCAGGTTGTCGTTTGTGGGAGCACAAGTGGACTGGATGATGAAAATATCACCACCGCGTACGTTTTCATTAATTTGTACGCTGACTTCGCCGTCGCTAAAGCGACCTACAGCGGCGTCGCCGAGAGAAGTGTACAGGCGGTTGGCAATACGTTGTGCTAGTTCCGGGGTAGCGTTACCAGCAAAAAGCTTCATATCAGGCACGAGAAGAACCTCAGGCATGCGTCCAGTGGTGGATAGAATACGCCAGAATGTGCGGTCAGGGCGAAATTCTATCCATGCGGTGTATTAAAGAGCGCGATGCAACGTCTGGAACATGTGACGTTGTCACCGGAGCTCAGCTTGCCCGGCGATGGTTTGTGCTAGCGGCGAGAGGTTGACGCCTCGCGCGACAAAACCGTGCAGCCATTCCGGGGCTTGCTCAAGCACCTGACGAGCGGCGGATTCGGTGTCAAATTCGGAAAAGACACAGGCTCCTGTGCCAGTCAGGCGCGACGGCGCGTATTCTAACAGCCAGGAAAGCGCGGCATCAACCTCGCGAAAACGTTTTCTTGCGATAACCTCGCAATCGTTGCCGAATTCACAATTTAGCAACGTTTCGATTGACCGCTTCGGTGTCGCTCTTGGTAACTCGGGATCTTTGAAAATGACCGGCGTGGGAATGCTGACGCCCGGATGCGCCACCAGATACCATTTCTCTGGTGGATTAACCGGCGTCAGGATCTCGCCAATTCCTTCAGCAAAGGCCGCATGCCCGCGCACAAATACCGGGACATCCGCGCCCAGTTGCAGGCCAAGCGCTGCCAGCTCATCAACGCTCAGTTGGCAGCCCCATAAATGATTCAAGGCAACCAGCACGGTCGCGGCATTCGATGAACCGCCGCCAAGGCCGCCGCCCATTGGCAGACGCTTATCAATCGCAATATCGGCGCCGCTGCCCTCAGGATAACGCCCGGTTTCGCGGGCGCGTTTAATCAGCAAACGTGCAGCGCGCACGATCAGATTCTCTTCGTCAGGCACCCCGGCAACGGGGGTTAACAGACGGATTTCACCGTCGCTGCGCGGTTCGATGGTCAGCGTATCGCCATAATCGAGAAACTGAAAAAGCGTCTGTAAGGTGTGATAGCCGTCAGCTCGCTGACCGGTAATGTATAAAAACAGGTTAAGTTTCGCCGGAGCGGGCCAGGTTGTCATTTTACAATCCAGTTATCCATCTTTAGCTTGATACGCTGGCTGCCGTCGCTCAGCTCCATATTTGCAGGCATTGCCGGCTGGGTTTTGCTGTCATATCCGCCATAAACGACTTTCCAGCTTTTACCGCCCTGGCTGTAGTTCAGCTCGCTCAGGCGATACTGATCGTCAAGTTTGTAATCGGTGGCATTACCCGGCAGACCGAGAATCCATTGGCGCAGGCTATTGAGCGGGATAGGCATGCCGGTCAGCTTGCCGATCATCTCTTCGGCATCGTCAGCGGTATAGCGCTGGCCTTTATTATCGACCAGTTGCACATTGCCCGGCTGTGCGTTCAGCTCCAGTTCGGTGCTGCCCAGCGGGTTGGTCAGCAGCAAACGGTAACGATCTTCGCCTGTCTGCTGCCAGAAGAAGCGGGCGTAGACTTTTTGCTGATCGGACAGGTAAGCGAAGGCACCGCGCGTCTGATACTGACTTAATGCGCGCACCTGCTGCTGATGCTGACGCCACTGCGGCGAATCCGGGCTTTGCCCCGGTCCTTTGGGCGCGTTGAGCGTACAGGCGGTCAAAACGAGGCTGGCCAGCGGCAGCAGGCGAATAAAGCGGAAGTCCGACAGAGTCATAACGATGACAAATCCTTGAGAGAGGTTGCGGTGATTAGGCTTAATGCTAGCGCCGCACTGTAACAGCGTCTACGCTCAAGTTGTCTTAAATCATTAAAATACCAATTACTCCGAAAGGAGAGTCTCTCTTTTATTGACCGTGCGCATCCTGTATGATGCGTGCAGTCTAACCTTATCAACGTTGGTACTATTCCCGCGCTCATGACCCTTTTAGCTCTTGGCATCAACCACAAAACGGCACCCGTTTCGCTGCGAGAACGCATTGCATTTTCGCCGGATACGCTTGACCAGGCGCTGGAAAGCCTGCTCTCGCAGCCGATGGTGCAGGGTGGAGTGGTGCTTTCAACCTGTAACCGCACCGAGCTTTATTTGAGCGTCGAAGAGCGGGAAAACCTGCGCGAAGCGCTGGTTCGCTGGTTGTGTGATTACCATCACCTGAGCGAAGAGGAAGTGCGCCAGAGTCTTTACTGGCATCAGGATAATGACGCCGTCAGCCATTTAATGCGCGTAGCGAGCGGGCTGGATTCTCTGGTGCTTGGCGAGCCGCAAATTCTCGGTCAGGTGAAAAAAGCCTACGCCGATTCGCAGCGCGGGCATGACAATGCCAGCGATCTGGAACGCATGTTCCAGAAATCTTTCTCCGTGGCTAAACGGGTGCGTACGGAAACCGATATAGGCGCCAGCGCCGTGTCGGTCGCCTTTGCCGCCTGTACGCTGGCGCGGCAGATCTTTGAATCCCTCTCGACGGTCACCGTATTGCTGGTTGGCGCGGGCGAAACCATTGAGCTGGTTGCCCGCCATCTGCGCGAACACAAAGTGCAGAAGATGATCATTGCTAACCGTACGCGTGAACGCGCGCAGGTGCTGGCGGAAGAAGTCGGCGCGGACGTTATCTCCCTGAGCGAAATCGACGAGCGTCTGAAAGACGCTGATATTGTTATCAGTTCTACCGCCAGCCCGCTGCCGATCATCGGTAAAGGGATGGTGGAACGCGCAATGAAAGCGCGACGCAACCAGCCGATGCTGCTGGTGGATATCGCCGTGCCGCGCGACGTTGAGCCGGAAGTGGGGAAAGTGGCCAACGCTTATCTCTACAGCGTCGACGATCTGCAAAGCATCATTCAGCATAATCTGGCGCAACGTAAAGCCGCTGCGGTGCAGGCGGAAACCATCGTCGCCCAGGAAACCAGCGAATTTATGTCATGGCTGCGCGCGCAAAGCGCCAGCGAGACTATCCGTGAATACCGCAGCCATTCCGAAGCCGTGCGCGATGAGCTGACCGCTAAAGCGCTGGCTGCGCTGGAGCAGGGCGGCGATCCGCAGGTTATCATGCAGGACCTCGCGTGGAAGCTGACTAACCGGCTGATCCACGCCCCAACCAAATCTCTTCAGCAGGCCGCCCGTGACGGGGATGATGAGCGCCTGCATACTTTGCGCAACAGCCTCGGGCTGGATTAGCACAACACCACTCTCTGATTATTAAAAGGTGCATTTACGCCTATGAAGCCTTCTATCGTTGCCAAACTGGAAGCCCTGCATGAACGTCATGAAGAAGTTCAGGCGCTGCTGGGTGATGCGCAAACTATTGCCGACCAGGATCGTTTCCGTGCGCTGTCGCGGGAATATGCGCAGCTAAGCGATGTGTCGCGCTGTTTTACTGACTGGCAAAAGGTTCAGGAAGATATTGAAACGGCACAGATGATGCTCGACGACCCGGAAATGCGTGAAATGGCGCAGGAAGAGTTGCGCGATGCGAAAGAGAAAAGTGAGCAACTGGAGCAGCATTTACAGGTTTTACTCTTGCCGAAAGATCCGGATGACGAACGCAATGCCTTCGTTGAAGTGCGCGCGGGTACGGGCGGTGACGAAGCAGCATTATTTGCCGGCGATCTGTTCCGCATGTACAGCCGCTACGCGGAAGCCCGCCGCTGGCGCGTGGAGATCATGAGCGCTAACGAAGGCGAACATGGCGGCTATAAAGAAGTGATCGCCAAAATCAGCGGCGAAGGCGTCTACGGGCGTCTTAAGTTTGAATCGGGCGGCCATCGCGTGCAGCGCGTCCCGGCGACCGAATCACAGGGGCGTATTCACACTTCGGCCTGTACTGTTGCCGTCATGCCGGAGCTGCCTGAAGCTGAGCTACCGGATATCAACCCGGCGGATCTGCGTATTGATACTTTCCGCTCCTCCGGCGCGGGCGGCCAGCACGTTAACACCACCGACTCGGCAATCCGTATTACCCACCTGCCGACGGGGATTGTGGTCGAATGCCAGGACGAACGTTCACAGCATAAAAACAAAGCCAAAGCGATGTCGGTGCTGGGTGCACGTATCCACGCGGCAGAGATGGCGAAACGCCAGCAGGCGGAAGCATCAACCCGCCGCAATCTGCTGGGCAGCGGCGATCGCAGCGATCGCAACCGCACATACAATTTTCCGCAGGGGCGCGTTACCGATCACCGCATCAACTTGACGCTCTACCGTCTTGATGAGGTGATGGAAGGCAAGCTCGATATGCTGATCGAGCCGATTGTGCAGGAATACCAGGCCGATCAACTGGCGGCGCTTTCCGGGCAGGAATAATGGACTATCAACAGTGGTTGCGTACGGCGATAAGCCAGTTGCAGACGAGCGAAAGCCCGCGCCGCGACGCTGAAATTCTGCTGGGGTTTGTAACCGGCAAAACGCGCACCTTCATTCTCGCTTTTGGTGAAACGGTGCTTACGGCGGAACAGCAGCAGCAACTGGATGCGCTGCTGGCGCGACGTGCGCTTGGCGAACCGGTGGCGCATCTGGTCGGTGAGCGCGAATTCTGGTCGCTGCCGCTGTTTGTTTCTCCGGCGACGCTGATCCCGCGCCCGGACACGGAGTGCCTGGTTGAGCAGGCGTTAAACCGTCTTCCCGCTTCGCCGTGTCGCATTCTCGATCTGGGTACCGGCACCGGCGCGATCGCGCTGGCGCTGGCCAGCGAACGGCCGGATTGCCACGTTACTGCCGTCGATGTGGTTGCTGAAGCGGTAGCACTGGCGCAACGCAATGCGGAACACCTGGCGATTACCAATGTCAATATCCTGCAAAGTCGTTGGTTCAGTGCGCTTGCAGGGCAGCAGTTCGCCATGATTGTCAGCAATCCTCCCTATATTGACGAGCAGGATCCGCATCTCGCGCAGGGCGATGTCCGTTTTGAACCGCTGAGCGCGCTGGTGGCGGCCGATCATGGTCTCGCCGATTTACAGACCATCATTTGCGACGCGCGACGCTTCCTGCAGCCGGGTGGCTGGCTGCTGCTGGAACATGGCTGGCAGCAGGGCGCGGCGGTGCGTGCGCTGTTTTCACAATATGGCTGGCAGGAAGTGGAAACCTGCCGGGATTATGGCGGTAATGAGCGGCTGACGCTGGGAAAGCGGCCTTTACAGGAGTAATGCGCGATGCACGCCTTTAACATACTGATTACATTGCATTTGACCTGCGTTGCGTTGACCATTAGCCTGTTCGTTTTACGCTACTGGTGGCGCTGGGCGAACAACCTACGCGCGCAGGCCCGCTGGGTGCGGGTGGTGCCGCATGTGGTCGACAGCCTATTGCTGTTAAGCGGTGGCGGGTTGATGTGGGTAACGGGCTATTTACCTTTTACTGTTAAAGGCGCATGGCTGACTGAAAAGCTGTTTGGCGTTATCATCTACATCGTTTTGGGTTTTATCGCGCTGGGACGACATCGTCCGCGCAGCCAGCAAACGGGTTTTATCGCCTTTATGCTGGGGCTGGTGGTGCTGTACATCATCATTAAACTCGCCGCCACAAAAGTACCGATACTGGGGTAAGAAATGAGGTCGTTAGCTGATTTCGAATTTAACAACGCGCCATTATGCGACGGGATGATCCTTGTTTCAGAGCTGATTCGCGATGATTTTCCTTCATTGTACGTGCATGAAGAGCTGGAGCGTCTGCTGAGCCTGGCGCGAGAGGAAATAAGTCAGGCGAAGCCTCAGGACTGGCAGCTGGAAAAGCTCATTGAGTTGTTTTACGGCGAATGGGGTTTTAAAGACACGCGTGGGGTTTACCGTCTGTCTGATGCACTGTGGCTGGATAAAGTGCTGGAAAATCGTCAGGGAAGCGCCGTCTCTCTGGGGGCGATTTTATTGTGGGTCGCCGGGCGTCTCGACATTCCGCTGACGCCGGTCATTTTCCCGACGCAGCTGATCCTGCGTGCCGAGTGGCTGGACGGCGAAATGTGGCTCATTAACCCGTTTAATGGCGACACGCTGGACGAGCATACGCTCGAAGTCTGGCTGAAGGGCAATATCAGCCCGGTCGCCGAGCTGTTTAACGAAGATCTGGATGAAGCCGACAACGCTGAAGTGATCCGCAAGCTGCTGGATACCTTAAAGTCAGCGCTGATGGAAGAGCAACAGATGGAGCTGGCATTGCGCGCCAGTGAAGCGCTGTTACAGTTTAATCCGGAAGATCCCTATGAAATCCGTGACCGCGGGCTGATTTACGCCCAGCTTGATTGCGATCATGTGGCGCTGCACGACCTGAGTTACTTCGTCGAGCAGTGTCCGGAGGATCCGATTAGCGAGATGATCCGCGCGCAAATCAACACGATTTCGCACAAACAGATTACCCTGCATTAAAAGTAAGTTCCGATTCACACTTGATAAGGCGATTTTATGAAACAAAAAGTGGTCAGCATTGGCGACATTAACGTTGCGAACGACCTGCCGTTTGTGCTGTTTGGTGGTATGAACGTGCTGGAATCCCGCGATCTGGCGATGCGCATTTGCGAACACTACGTGACTGTGACCCAGAAACTGGGCATTCCGTATGTGTTCAAAGCCTCTTTTGATAAAGCCAACCGTTCTTCCATCAAGTCCTATCGCGGGCCGGGTCTGGAAGAGGGGATGAAAATTTTCCAGGAACTGAAACAGACCTTTGGCGTAAAAGTGATCACCGACGTGCATGAAGCTTCCCAGGCGCAGCCGGTGGCCGATGTGGTCGACGTGATTCAGCTTCCGGCATTCCTCGCCCGCCAGACCGACCTGGTGGAAGCGATGGCGAAAACCGGCGCGGTAATTAACGTGAAAAAACCGCAGTTCGTCAGCCCTGGCCAGATGGGCAATATCGTGGATAAATTCCATGAAGGCGGTAATGACAAAGTGATCCTCTGCGACCGCGGCGCCAACTTTGGTTATGACAACCTGGTTGTGGATATGCTCGGTTTCGGCGTGATGAAGAAAGTCTCCAATAACTCGCCGGTGATTTTTGACGTCACCCACGCACTGCAATGCCGCGACCCGTTTGGCGCGGCTTCCGGCGGCCGCCGTGCGCAGGTCACTGAACTGGCTCGCGCAGGGATGGCAACCGGACTGGCTGGCCTGTTTATTGAAGCGCACCCGGATCCGGACAACGCAAAATGCGATGGCCCGTCCGCGCTGCCGCTGGACAAACTCGAACCGTTCCTCAGGCAGATCAAAGCGATTGACGATCTGGTGAAAAGCTTCGACGAACTCGACACCGAGTAAAAAAACAAAACCCCGCAAATGCGGGGTTTTTTATCGGCCAGGTAAAAGGGCGTCAGGCAAATATCGTCATCAGGTAAGCCGCAAACAGCGCCATATGCGCCGCGCCGTTCAGCACATTAGTACGGCCGGTCGAGAAGGAGAGCTGGCACAGCAGCAGGGAGGACACCATCACAATCATCTCGGGCGCGCCAAGGCCAAAAACCAGGTGATTACCAGTGATCCACGCAATCAGCGTAACGACCGGGACCGTCAGGGAAATGGTTGCCAGCACCGAACCAAAAAACAGATTCATGGCGCGCTGAACCTGATTATTCAGCACCGCTTTCAGCGCCCCAAGGCCTTCCGGCGACAGGATCAGTAGCGCCACCAGGAAACCGGTAAACGCGACGGGCGCATTCATCTCTGTCAGCAGTGCCTCCAGCGGTTTCGCGTTCATTTTGGTCACCGCGATCACTGCAATCAGATGCACGATCAGCCATACGGTATGCCACAAATTCCCGTGTGCAGACGGTTTGCCGTGATGCGGATCGTCGTCGTCGCTCTCGTCTTCATGCTCGTAAACAAACAGACTTTGGTGCGTTTTGGTCTGAATCAGCAAAAACACGCCGTACATCGCTGCCGAGATTAATGCCACCAGCAGCGACTGACCAATAGTGAAATTGGCCTCCGGCAGCGCCATCGGGAACACCAGCACAATAACCGCCAGCGGGAACAGGGCGATGAGATACTGCTTGATGCCGAACAGATTCATATACTGGGTGGCGAATTTACGCCCGCCGAGCAGCAGAGAGAACCCTACCAGCCCGCCGGTAACAATCATGATGATAGAGTAAAGCGTGTCGCGCATCAGCGTTGGCGCCGCATCGCCTGTCGCCATCAGCGCGGAAATCAGGCTCACTTCGAGGATCACCACCGAGAGACTCAGAATCAGCGAACCATAGGGCTCGCCCAGGCGGTGTGCGAGTACGTCAGCATGGCGAACCACGCTAAAGGCGCTGGAAAGAATACCGACCAGCGCCAGAATATTGATGCCAATCACCACTGGCAATGACTGCGAACTTCCCCAGAAAAGCAGCACGGCCAGCGCCAGCACCGGGAAAATGAGGGATGTCTCCTTGTGGCGGGTTTTAACCGCTTCGTGCGTTGTTGTCATTATGATGCTCCGTCATAGTGCAGGTGTATGTGGATTATAGATAAAATTATCAGCGGCCTAAAATAGCAAAAAATCGCCATTTTCAGTCGGGTTTTTACTTAGTTTTACTATCTCGATATCATTTTTATTCTAATGCCTGAAAAAATGATATCTCATGGAAATTATATTTATATAACAATGTGATGTGATTTTTTATTCGCAATAAATCATGGTGTGGTGGCAGTCGGCGGGATTATCAACCAGGCTTATTCATTTAGCCCAAAAGGAGCCAAAACATGCCCTATAAAGAGAAGTCCGATCTTCCTGACAGCGTCCAGCATGTACTGCCTGCTCATGCGCAGGAAATTTATAAAGAGGCGTTTAATAGCGCCTGGGAGCAGTATAAAGACAAAGCCGATCGGCGCGATGACGCCAGCCGCGAAGAGACTGCGCATCGCGTGGCCTGGGCGGCCGTTAAACAGGATTATGAAAAAGGCGATGACGATCGCTGGCACAAAAAGAAGTAACACAATGAAATAATTACACTTCGCCATTTATAGCCATATTCAATGTGTTGGTGCTATTGCAAGCGGCCTGCGAATTGCATATGGTGCGTAGTAAGCTGCGCTTAAAGCAGCATTTGTCGGGAAGACAGCAGTAGAGCAGTCGCAGGGAAGCAGGCAGTGGCGGAGGTAAAAGATGTTAACACGTGATTTCTTGCGAACAGCCGATTGTAAAACGGCGTTTGGCGACATTGAGGAGTCGCTGTTATGGTCAGCGGAACAACGGGCCGCATCGCTGGCAGCGACGCTCGCTTGTCGTCCGGATGAGGGGGCAGTGTGGATTTTCGGCTACGGTTCGCTGATGTGGAACCCGGCGCTGGAATTTGAAGAGTCATGCACCGGAACGCTGGTTGGCTGGCATCGCGCATTTTGCCTGCGCTTAACCGCAGGGCGCGGAACGGCCTGTCAGCCTGGCCGCATGCTGGCGCTGAAAGAGGGCGGCCGCACGACCGGTGTCGCTTACCGTCTGCCGGAGGAAACGCTTACAGAAGAACTGTCGCTGCTGTGGAAACGCGAAATGATCACCGGCTGCTATATGCCGAGCTGGTGCAAGCTGGCGCTGGACGATGGCCGTGTTATTAACGCGCTGGTGTTTATTATGGATCCACGCCATCCACTCTACGAATCCGATACCCGCACGCAAACTATCGCCCCGTTGATTGCCTCTGCCAGCGGCCCGCTTGGCACCAATGCGCAGTATCTTTTCTCGCTTGAACAGGAACTGATTAAACTCGGCATGCACGATGACTGCCTGAATGAGCTGGTGGGGAGAGTGCGTGGCTTGCTGGAGGGAGAAAAACCAGGCCCGGACCTGCAACCTGGTTTTGTCTGTTGAGCGATTACGCTGCAACGTAGCTGATTGAGTGCTCCAGCGACTGGCTGTGGCTATCGATCAGCACGTTCCAGATCCCGCTGTAAGGCACCGCCAGATAGGCGCTTGCGCGGTTCTGGACGCTTAAAATATCGGTCTCCGCGTTAGCCGCGCTGCTCTTCTCGCTCATCAGATGAATATGACAATTTGCTGAACAACGAACGACAATCGTATCCCCGCCAAATAATTTCAAACTTGCTTTTACCACCGCCATTTTCCAACCCCGTAGTTTTATAACAACGCTTTCCGCCACGAAAACTTCTCGCGCGTGATTCTGTTCACAATTCACTCAGTCAATAACACCAAAGTGAAGGATAACTAATGCTGATTTTGATCAAATAATGACGTAGCGATTAAACAAAAATTACATTATCTGGCGAGGGGGGATGTCGGCGCATAAAACCGTGGGTGAAATGCGCCGAAAGAAGATTAAATGCGGAAATGTCCGGCAGTTTCAGCAAGCTCCCCGGCTTGTGAGCGCAGCGCGCCTGCGGCGGAAGCGGACTGGATCACCAGTTCGGCGTTTTGCTGCACCATCCGGTCAAGATCGATAACCGCATGATTGATTTCCTGAATGCCCTTCATCTGCTCGCTGGTGGCGACGGTGATCTCACGCATGATCACCGACACACTGTCGATGCTGGAAACAATGTCGGTCATACTGTCGCCCGCCAGCCGAACAAAGCGTGAACCGGTGGCGACGCTTTCGGTGGTCGAATCAATCAGCGTTTTGATCTCCTTCGCCGCCTGCGCACTGCGGCTGGCCAGGTTGCGTACTTCACCGGCGACCACGGCAAACCCGCGTCCCTGTTCGCCTGCGCGTGCCGCTTCGACGGAGGCATTCAGCGCCAGAATATTCGTCTGGAAGGCGATACCGTCAATCACACTGGTGATGTCGCCGATTTTCGCAGAAGCGGTTTCAATGGATTGCATGGTGGTGATCGCCTGCGTCACTACCTGACCGCCGCGGGATGCCGCTGCAGATGCCGCATGTGCCTGCTGATTAGCCTGAGCGGCAGCATCGGTGGACTGGGCGACCGACGCGGTGATCTGCTCAACGGCGCTGGCCGTTTCTCGCAGACTGGAAGCCGCCTGTTCAGTCCTTCCTGAGAGATCCTGGTTACCCGCAGCAATCTCTTGCGCTGCTTGCTGCACGGATTGACTGGAATCACGCAGTTTAACCATCACCACCGACAATTTATCGCTGAAAGCGTTAAAGGCATGGGCGATTTGCGTCACTTCATCATGGCCATCCACCGGTAAACGCTGGGAAAGATCGTCGGTGCCGTTACTGATGGCATTCATCGCATCGCGAATCGTCAGCAGTCGTTTAAGCATGGTCGACACGATCCAGTGCATGACCCCACCGGCAACCAGTACCAGCACGACCAGCGACAGGGCGGACGCTTTGAGCTGTGCCTGCAAACCAGCCGTGGAATCTGCGCTGTCCAGCGCCACGGTCAGCAGCCAGTGGGTGCCTTTGACCGGGGTGGCTTGCAGTATCTTCTGTGCGCCAGCGTACTGGCCTTCGACGGTTTTCCCGGCGCGCAACTCGGCGAAACTCACCCCGCTGAGCGCTTCTGCAAAGGGTTTGAGCGTCAGTTTATCGCTGTTCGCGGCAATCACCGTGCCGTCGCTGTCCAGCAGCAAACCGCTGCTGTTAGGCGATGGATTGATGCCGCGTACGTTAGCGACCACGCTGTCCATCGAAACATCACCGGCGACCACGCCTTTCAGAGTACCGTTCTCTTTCACCGGTACGGCAAATGTGACCACCAGTTTCCCGCTACCTGCATCGACATACGGTGCGGTCACTACCGGTGCATCCGCTTTCAGCACCTGCTGATACCACGGACGAATCGTCGGATCATAATCGGCGGGTACGCCGGTCGGATCGGAGAATTTCGCCGTTTTGCTGGCGTAACCGATATACACATTGGTGAAGCCACCGGCATGCGCCATCTGCGTAAAAATGGGCACCGGATCGTCAGTTAAGGCGACGCTTTGCAGCGAGTTGATGATCTCCATTTTACTGGCGACCCAGTCGGCAATGGCAATACTGTGGCTGACGCTGGTGCTGGAAAGGATATCCTGTTGAATTTCTTGGTTATGCTGGCGAGTGACCTGATAGTTAATAACGGTGTTAAGAAGCAAAGCGATAGCGAGACATCCCGCCGTGGCCGCAATAATGCGGGATTTAATCGATCTAAACATAATTATCTTACCTGCTGTGTTGTCTTAAGTGGCTATCGGCAACACAACAGGCAAACTTGATGACGGAACGTCATTCATAAGAAAATTGTATTGAACTCGCGGAGGTATTAAAAAGTTAATACCTTATCCGCGGCCACCGTCCAGTGCGCCAGTTCCACCAACGTGCCGATTTCCACGCCATCTGCCAGCGGCAGGGCGGTGATACCGCGTCCATCGGTGCAGGTTTTGCATAATTTCACCACTACGCCCTGGGCGGTCAAAATTTCCAGCATCTGTTGCAGGTTATAACCTTCCGCCGGGTTTTGCCCGCGCAGACCAGCCGTAACCGCGTCGGACATTAAAAACACTTTCAACTGCTTCGCGCTTTCTTCTTCGCAGAGGGCGATTGCCAGCCGCAAACTACTGAACAGCGATTCGCTACCATAAGCCGCGCCGGTGGCGACAATGACGATCTTTTGCATTTTCACTCCTTCGATAACATTGTGCAGACGGGGCTTATGCTACTGCGCTGCCGTCCCCGGTGAAAGGACGACGGCGCAGAATCAGTGGTTTACCAGGAAATTATTGTCCGAAGCGGCCGATCAATCCGCTGGCGGCCAGCGCGTGCCCTTTGAGTTTATCTAAAAGCGCCTCGCGGGTTAGCCCTTCCGGCAATGTTGGTGGCAGTGAAGTGGCAATCAGCGTGAAGGTGTAATGGTGCGCGCCGCTGCCAGGCGGTGGGCAGGGGCCATGCCAGCGCAGATTACCGGGGCTATTTTTCCCGCCGGTATAATGTTTGCCGTCGCGCAGATCGTTTGGCGCAAAACCGGTCGTTGACGGCGAAATATTGTAAGCCACCAGATGCGTCACCCCCAGCCCGTTCGCGCCTTCCGGATCGTGAACCAGCAGGGCGAAGCTTTTTGTACTGGCTGGCGGGTTACTCCACACCAGTGCGGGGGACTGATTTTCACCGGTACAGTTGGGATTATTGCTGGCGTTACCGGCGAATTTTTTCTCCATCAACGCATTGTCGGAGAAAGCCGGGGATTGCAGGTTAAACAGTTCATTGGCGTCTACCTGTACGCCGTACAACAGCAGCGCGCTACAGAGCGCTCCGCGCAGTTTACAATTCATGGCGATTCTCTTTCAGCATTGGTGCATTAACTGTAGTTGCACCGTGGCGGGTGGGTAAGGATTTTCCTGGTATTTTGCCGCTCCCTGCACAGCAGAGGCAAAACCGTTAAACTTACTGGTTCATGTCAACAAAACTGGGCGGATTATTATCAGCAAAGTGCTGTACGGTGTTATGAATTATAAGGTCTCATCTCTCCTGATATTGCTGCTGGCGGGCGATGTTGTCGATGCCGCACAAAATAGCTTCGTTCAGCAAGCGGAAAACCCCTTCGATAATGACGGCGATGGTTTGCCGGATCTCGGCATGGCGCCAGAAAATGGCGCGCAGGAAAAACACGTCGCGGAAATGGTCAAAGCCTTCGGTGAAGCCAGCATGACGGATAACGGGCTAACTGCGGGAGAACAGGCGCGCCAGTTTGCCTTCGGGCAATTGCGGGATGTGGTGAGCGATGAGGTGAACCAGAAAGTGGAATCCTGGCTGTCGCCCTGGGGCAGCGCCAATATCGATTTTAAGGTCGATAACGAGGGCAGTTTTACCGGCAGCCACGGCGACTGGTTTGTGCCTCTGCAGGATAATAACCGCTACCTCAGTTGGGGGCAGCTAGGGGTGACGCAACAGGACCAGGGGCTGGTGGGCAATGTCGGGCTCGGTCAGCGCTGGATAGCAGGCGACTGGTTGCTCGGCTATAACACTTTTTACGACACGCTGCTGGATGACAACTATAGCCGCGCCGGGTTAGGCGCCGAGGCGTGGGGGGAGTATCTGCGTTTCTCCGCCAACTACTACCAGCCTGTGAGTAGCTGGAATTATCAAACCGCCACGCAGCAACAGCGGATGGCGCGGGGCTACGACGTGACGGCGCAGGCGCGATTGCCGTTCTGGCAGCAGCTCAATACCAGCCTTAGCGTCGAACAATACTTCGGTGAGAATGTGGATCTGTTTGATACCGGCACCGGTTATCACAATCCGGTAGCGGTGAAAGTGGGCCTCAACTATACCCCGGTTCCACTGGTAACGCTGACCGCCGAACACCGCCAGGGCGAAAGCGGTCTGAGCCAGAATGACTTAGGTCTGAAGCTCAACTACCGCTTTGGCGTTCCGTTGTGGAAGCAACTTTCAGCCAGCGAAGTGGCCGCCAGCCGTTCGCTGCGTGGCAGCCGTTACGACAGCCCAACGCGCAACAGTACCCCGGTGTATGAGTATCGTCAGCGCAAAACGTTGTCGGTGTTTCTCGCTACGCCGCCGTGGGATTTACAGCCTGGCGAAACCGTGGCGCTGAAGCTGCAAATCAACAGTACGCATGGCGTGCGTTCGATCAGCTGGCAGGGCGATACGCAGGCGCTTAGCCTGACGCCGCCAGCGAATGGCCGCAGTGCCGATGGCTGGACGCTGATTATGCCGCGCTGGGATAGCGATGAAGGGGCGAGCAATCACTGGACGCTCACCGCGCTGGTGGAAGATGACAAAGGGCAACGCGTGGCGTCGAATACCATTGAACTGAAACTGACCGAGCCGGTGGTACCGCCGATGGCGGACGATAACACTAACGCAGGCTGGTCGCTGCCAGCCCCGTAACGATCAGAAAATGCGTTCCTGATGAACCCACACCGCGGCTTCAACGCGGGATTTCAGCTTCATTTTCTTCAGCATATGTTTAACGTGGACTTTAACCGTGCTCTCGGTGATATCGAGACGGCGGGCAATCATTTTGTTCGGCAAGCCCTGCGCAATCAGCTTGAGAATATCGCGCTCGCGTGGGGTGAGCTGGCTGATGTCGCGATCGCTGGTCGCGCGATTGGCGCGCAGGCTTGCTGCCAGCACCGGGGTGAGCGCTTCGCTGAGTACCATCTCTCCCGCGGCTGCTTGCTGCAACGCTTTCAGCAAATCTTCCGGCTCCATATCTTTCAACAGGTAGCCATCCGCGCCGCGTTTCAGTGCGGTCACCACATCTTCTTCGTGGTTGGAAACGCTGAAGACCACCACCCGGCCGGAAAGCGATTTCTCGCGCAGTTTATCGAGCGTTTCCAGGCCGTTCATGCCGGGCATATTGAGATCCAGCAGTATCAGGTCTGGATCGAGCGCATCCGCCAGTTCAATCCCTTGCTCGCCGTTGCTGGCTTCGCCGACCACGGTGATGTCGGGCGCCATGCCGATCAACTGCTTCACACCGGTTCGCAGCATCGGATGGTCGTCGATCAGCAAAATAGTGGCCGGTTGCGGGTTACTCATGGGTATCTCCTTGCATGGGTGAGAGAAACGTCTCAGGGATGAACGTAACGATAACCTCCGTCCCGCCGGAGGCAACGGGGCGTACCTGGCAATCGCCGTGCAGGCTTTGCGCGCGGTCACGCATAATGATCAATCCATAATGATTTGTCCTTTCAGCATTGACCTGAATACCGCGCCCATTATCGGTAACGCGCAGTATCACCCGGTTTTCTTGCTGTTCTACGGCGACGCTGACCGCGGTTGCGCCGGAGTGTTTCAGTGCATTGCTCAGCGCTTCGCGGGCAATTTGCAACAGATGGATCGCCTGATGCGGCGGCACCAGGCGAGGGGGAAGCTGATAGTCGAGCCGCACCTGGAAACCGAAACGATCGCTGTACTCCTGGCAACTGGCTTCCAGCGCCGGGCGTAGCCCCGGCTCGGTTAATTGTAAGCGGAAGGTGGTCAGCAATTCGCGTAACTGCGCCCAGGAGGTATTCAGCTCGTTACGGATCTGGCCCAGCAACTGCTGGCTGTTCTGCGGTAACGCATCGCCCTGCATTTGCAGGCAACTGACCTGCATCTTCATACAGGAGAGGGATTGCGCGATTGAATCGTGCAGTTCACGGGCAATGGTGGCGCGTTCTTCCATTACCAGGAGCTGCTGCTGTTTGTCCTGATGTCTGTCGAGCGCCAGCGTCGCGGTTATTTGTTCCACCAGCGTATCAACCAGTTGCTGCTGGTCATGGCTTAAATGCCGGCCTGGGGGCAATTGCGCCAGCAGCAAACCGTACTGCATATGGGCATCCGCCAGCCGCCATTTTAACGTGGAACCAGAACCTGGATGCGGCGTTGTGACACCGCGCGGGCACAAATGGCAGCCTTTATCATCGCAGCTGGCATCCGACTGGCAGGTAAATTCCTGATGGTTGTTCTCATCTTCTGTGTCGTAGACGCGCAGTTCGATATCGTGCAGCAGGGTTAAATCCTGCAAGCCATTAAGCACCGGTGAAAGGCGTTCGCATAGCGGAATGCGCGAGTGCAGACGGTGGTTAGCCTGCCATAAAAACGACAGGATCTGGTTTTTCTGCTCGAGCCCGGCAGTCTTCTCTTTGACGCGCTGCTCAAGCACCGCGTAACTTTCCGCCAGCTCAGCGGACATGTTATTCAACGCCTCACCAAGTGTTGCCATTTCATTGCGTCCGCTAATCGAGGCGCGGCGGGTAAAGTCACGCTGGCTGACGGCGCGCGCCATTTGCAGCAGTTGGTGCCACGGGCGCAGCAGTTTTGAACGCAGCCAGATGACGGCAAACAGCAGCAGCAGAGCCATCAACAGCGCCATCAGATGTTGCATGATGATGACCTGTTCAATCCGCTGTTCTGTGCTGCGATCGAACGACGTCACCAGTTTATCAATCCTGCCAACGAAGATGGCGATAATGTCTGCGGCTTCACTGGGTTGTTGCGCCTGGCGGATGGCGGGGATCACAATGCTGTGCCAGTAGTTGTGTAGCCCGGCAAGCTGCGCCTGTTGGCCATCACGCTGCGCGGCCAGCGCCAGCTCCGGGCTGAATGCGGTATGTTCCATTTCATCAAACAGATACTGCTTGTCTTCGTGCAGCGGAATCGCTGACAGCAGGCGATAGCTCTGCATGCGCAGAGAACCGGCTTTATTGATAGCGTGCGCGCTGCCCTGAACGCCCTGTACCAGCCAGCCGGAGATCGCCATGCCTGCCACGCCGATAACGGTGGACAGCAACATCAGCAGCGCCAGTTGGTTAACCAGCGAAATAGGAGAAAAGAGGCGTTTTAGCATAAGTGATGAAAGCTCCTTGACCGCATGCGCTGCGGGTGGCGGTATTGTCAGCTATCGCCTGGGGTATACCCATACCTCTAAAGGATTACCTCTTTATTGCCAGCGTGTCGACCAACGTGGGAACAATCTGCGCGGTAGCGGCGATGGCCGTGAAAAACCACACCTTTTTTGTATGTTATGCCTACTCACTAATGAGCATGGTGAATTTTCGGGCGTAGAAAGCGCTGCTTTTCCTTTGATTTATATCAACTTACCTGGCGCTGCAAAAACTATGGTGGCAGGCATCAAACCGATCAACAGAGGTGTATATGCAGCACTCATCCATCCCGGAAAAAGGTTCGTCATCACGGGTTATTACCGAATGGCGCCCGGAAGATCCGGTTTTCTGGCAACAGCAGGGACATGCGATTGCAAGCCGTAACTTGTGGATTTCCGTTCCTTGCCTGCTTCTGGCGTTTTGCGTCTGGATGCTGTTCAGCGCCGTCGCTGTTAACCTGCCAAAAGTGGGCTTCAAGTTTACCACCGACCAGCTCTTTATGCTGACGGCGCTGCCCTCTGTTTCCGGCGCGCTGCTCCGTGTTCCGTACTCTTTTATGGTACCGGTGTTCGGCGGTCGTCGCTGGACGGCCTTCAGTACCGGGATTTTGATTATTCCTTGTGTATGGCTCGGTTTTGCCGTGCAGGATCCGACCACGTCTTTTAGTACGTTTATTATTATCTCGCTGCTGTGCGGTTTCGCCGGAGCAAACTTTGCTTCCAGCATGGCGAACATCAGCTTCTTCTTCCCGAAACAGAAGCAGGGCGGCGCTCTGGGGATCAACGGTGGGTTGGGCAATCTGGGCGTCAGCGTGATGCAATTGATTGCGCCGCTGGCCGTCTCTTTTTCCATTTTTGCCGCTTTTGGTGGTACGGGCGCGGCTCAGCCGGACGGCTCAATACTGTATCTGGAAAACGCGGCCTGGATCTGGGTTCCGCTGCTGGCCTTCTTTACGCTGGCGGCCTGGTTCGGCATGAACGAACTGGCGACCTCTAAGGCCTCACTGCGCGCGCAATTGCCGGTACTGAAACGCAGCCACTTGTGGATCATGAGCTTCCTCTATCTGGCAACCTTCGGCTCGTTTATCGGTTTTTCAGCCGGTTTCGCCATGCTGTCGAAAACGCAGTTTCCGGATGTACAGATCCTGCATTTTGCTTTCTTCGGCCCATTGATTGGCGCGCTGGCGCGTTCGGCTGGCGGCGCGATCTCCGATCGCCTCGGCGGCACGCGAGTCACGCTGGTGAACTTTGTGGTGATGGCCATTTTCAGCGCGGCGCTGTTCCTGACCTTACCCACAGAAGGGACTGGCGGTAACTTTATTGCCTTTTTCTGCGTCTTCCTGGTGCTGTTCCTGACGGCGGGCCTGGGTAGTGGTTCTACGTTCCAGATGATCTCGGTTATTTTCCGCAAAATGACCATGGAACGCGTACAAAAACGCGGCGGCAGCGAGAGTGAAGCCATGCGCGAAGCGGCGACAGAAACGGCAGCGGCGCTTGGGTTTATCTCCGCAATTGGTGCGATTGGCGGCTTTTTCATTCCGAAAGCGTTTGGGACTTCACTGGCATTAACCGGCTCTCCGGCTGGCGCAATGAAAGTATTTCTCGTGTTTTATATTGCCTGCGTTGTGATCACCTGGGCGATATACGGGCGTAAAAAACAATAAAATGAAAACTTGTTGATTATCTTGCGCGGTGAAAGCCGCGCTTTTTTTTATTCAGAATATAGTTACAACATACTATTCAATTTACTTCAGCCTGCTACGGGAGCTTTCGTGCGCAAGGGGTCAACCAGGACATCTACCCCTTAATACCTGGCACTCTGGAAAAGTAGAGACAATTCTGCACTTCTTTCATAAAAACTCTTATTTATCAGTCGATTAAAAAACAGAAATTACTAACCCTTTGGGAGTAATTCTCTTTTTTGCTGCTTTTGTGAAGCCCTGAGGGCTTGATCGCCATCAATTCTCTTTGTCTTTGCGAGGGTTACCGTCGCGGCAAATGCAGCAATGTCGATTTAGCAAGAGAGCCATACAGGCTCCAACAGGAGAACCCCGATGAGTAAATTCCTGGACCGGTTTCGCTACTTCAAACAGAAAGGCGAAACCTTTGCCGACGGGCACGGCCAGTTCTTAAACACCAACCGGGACTGGGAGGATGGATACCGTAGCCGCTGGCAGCACGACAAAATCGTTCGCTCTACCCACGGCGTGAACTGTACTGGTTCCTGTAGCTGGCAGATCTTTGTTAAAAACGGGCTGGTCACATGGGAAACCCAACAGACAGACTACCCGCGCACTCGCCCGGATATGCCTAACCATGAACCGCGTGGTTGCCCGCGTGGCGCGAGTTACTCCTGGTATCTCTACAGCGCTAACCGCCTGAAATATCCGCTGATGCGTAAACGCCTGATTAAACTGTGGCGTGAAGCGAAAGCGCAACATGCCGATCCGGTGAATGCCTGGGCTTCCATCATTGAAGATGCCGATAAAGCGAAAAGCTTTAAACAGGCGCGCGGCCGCGGTGGTTTTGTGCGTTCTTCCTGGCAGGAAGTGAACGAGCTGATTGCGGCATCCAACGTTTATACCGTTAAAACCTACGGCCCGGACCGCGTGGCAGGCTTTTCGCCGATCCCGGCGATGTCGATGGTCTCTTATGCTTCCGGTGCGCGTTACCTTTCATTGCTCGGCGGCACCTGCCTCAGCTTCTACGACTGGTATTGCGATTTACCGCCAGCCTCGCCGCAAACCTGGGGCGAACAGACTGACGTACCGGAATCCGCTGACTGGTACAACTCCAGCTACATCATCGCCTGGGGTTCTAACGTGCCGCAAACCCGTACTCCGGATGCGCACTTCTTTACCGAAGTTCGTTACAAAGGCACCAAAACCGTTGCTGTAACGCCGGATTACGCTGAAATCGCCAAGCTGTGCGATTTGTGGCTGGCGCCGAAACAGGGCACCGATGCCGCGATGGCGCTGGCAATGGGCCATGTCATGCTGCGTGAATTCCATCTGGACAAACCGAGCCAGTATTTCACCGATTATGTGCGTCGCTATACCGACATGCCGATGCTGGTGATGCTCGAGGAGCGCGACGGTTATTACGCCGCAGGACGTATGTTGCGCGCCGCCGATCTGGTGGATGCGCTGGGCCAGCAAAATAACCCGGAATGGAAAACCGTCGCCCTTGATAACGATGGCAACCTGGTTGCGCCGAACGGCTCCATTGGCTTCCGCTGGGGGGAGAAAGGGAAATGGAACCTTGAACAACGCGACGGCGGCAATGGCGCTGACGTAGAGTTGAATCTGAGCCTGCTCGGTAAACATGACGATGTGGCGCAGGTTGGTTTTCCGTATTTCGGCGGCGAAAGCAGCGAGCATGTTAGCGGCGTTTCGCTGGAGAATATCCTGCTGCACAAACTGCCGGTAAAACGCATTCAACTGGCAGATGGTTCTACCGCGCGGGTGGCGACCGTCTACGATCTGACGCTCGCCAACTACGGTCTGGATCGCGGTCTGGATGATGAAAACTGCGCGACCCGTTACGACGAAATTAAAGCCTATACTCCGGCGTGGGCAGAGAAAATCACCGGTGTGTCGCAGGCGCAAATTATCCGCATCGCCCGCGAGTTCGCTGATAACGCCGACAAAACCCATGGACGTTCAATGGTGATTATCGGTGCCGGGATGAACCACTGGTATCACCTCGATATGAACTATCGCGGCATTATCAACATGCTGATCTTCTGCGGGTGCGTTGGGCAGAGCGGCGGCGGCTGGGCACACTATGTTGGCCAGGAAAAACTGCGTCCACAAACCGGCTGGCAGCCGCTGGCGTTTGCTCTCGACTGGCAGCGTCCGGCGCGCCATATGAACAGCACCTCTTATTTCTATAATCACTCCAGCCAGTGGCGTTATGAGACGGTAACAGCACAGGAATTCCTGTCGCCGCTGGCGGATAAATCCCGCTATACCGGCCATCTGATCGATTTTAACGTGCGTGCTGAACGTATGGGCTGGCTGCCGTCTGCCCCGCAGTTAGGCACTAACCCGCTGCGCATCGCCGCTGAAGCGGAAAAAGCCGGGATGAGCGCCGTGGATTACACGGTGAAATCCCTGAAAGAAGGTTCTTTGCGCTTTGCGGCGGAACAGCCGGAAAACGGTAAAAACCATCCGCGTAACCTCTTTATCTGGCGCTCCAACCTGCTCGGTTCTTCCGGTAAAGGTCATGAGTTTATGCTCAAGTATTTGCTGGGCACCGAACACGGTATTCAGGGCAAAGATCTTGGCAAGCAGGGCGGCGTGAAGCCGGAAGAGGTGGAATGGCGTGATAACGGCCTCGACGGCAAACTGGATCTGGTAGTGACGCTGGATTTCCGCCTGTCGAGCACCTGCCTCTATTCCGATATCGTGCTGCCAACGGCAACCTGGTATGAAAAAGACGATATGAATACCTCGGATATGCATCCGTTTATTCATCCGCTTTCAGCCGCTGTCGATCCGGCGTGGGAATCCAAAAGCGACTGGGAGATTTACAAAGGTATCGCCAAATCTTTTTCCGCGCTGTGCGTCGGCCACCTGGGCAAAGAGACGGACGTGGTGACGCTGCCGATCCAGCACGATTCTGCCGCAGAGCTGGCGCAGCCGCTGGGCGTGCAGGACTGGAAAAAAGGCGAATGCGATCTAATCCCGGGTAAAACCGCGCCGCATATCATTCCGGTCGAACGTGATTATCCGGCAACCTATGAACGCTTTACCTCGATTGGCCCGTTAATGGAAAAAATCGGTAACGGCGGCAAAGGTATCGCCTGGAATACCCAGAGCGAAATGGATCTGCTGCGTAAGCTCAACTACACCAAAGCGGATGGCCCGGCGAAAGGCCAGCCGATGTTGAATACGGCGATTGATGCGGCAGAGATGATCCTGACGCTGGCACCGGAAACTAACGGCAACGTGGCCGTGAAAGCGTGGGCAGCGCTCAGTGAATTTACCGGTCGCGACCATACGCACCTGGCGCTGAATAAAGAAGACGAAAAGATTCGTTTCCGCGATATCCAGGCGCAGCCGCGCAAAATTATCTCCAGCCCGACCTGGTCCGGCCTCGAAGATGAGCATGTCTCTTACAACGCGGGTTATACCAACGTACATGAGCTGATCCCATGGCGTACGCTCTCCGGCCGCCAGCAGTTGTATCAGGATCATCAATGGATGCGCGACTTCGGCGAAAGCCTGCTGGTGTACCGTCCGCCGATTGACACCCGTTCGGTGAAAGAGGTGATGGGCGTGAAACCTAATGGTTACAAGGAAAAAGCGCTCAACTTCCTGACGCCGCACCAGAAATGGGGCATTCACTCCACTTACAGCGATAACTTGCTGATGCTGACGCTGGGTCGCGGCGGCCCGGTGGTATGGCTCAGCGATGTTGATGCCAAAGAGATGGGTATTGCGGATAACGACTGGATCGAAGTGTTCAACAGCAACGGTGCGCTGACAGCGCGTGCGGTGGTGAGCCAGCGTGTGCCATCCGGTATGACCATGATGTACCACGCGCAGGAACGTATCGTGAACCTGCCGGGGTCAGAAATTACCGGGCAGCGCGGCGGTATCCATAACTCGGTTACCCGTATTACCCCGAAACCGACGCATATGATCGGCGGCTATGCCCAGCTGGCTTATGGCTTCAACTACTACGGGACAGTGGGTTCCAACCGCGATGAGTTTGTGGTGGTGCGTAAGATGAAAAATATCAACTGGTTGGATGGCGAAGGCAATGACCAGGTACAGGAGAGCGCAAAATGAAAATTCGTTCACAAGTCGGCATGGTGCTGAACCTCGATAAATGCATCGGCTGTCATACCTGTTCTGTGACCTGTAAAAACGTCTGGACCAGCCGTGAAGGCGTGGAATACGCGTGGTTCAATAACGTTGAAACCAAGCCGGGCACCGGTTTCCCGACCGACTGGGAAAACCAGGAAAAATGGAAGGGCGGCTGGATCCGCAAAATCAACGGCAAACTGCAACCGCGTATGGGCAACCGTGCGCTGCTGCTCGGTAAGATCTTCGCCAACCCGCATCTGCCGGAGATTGATGATTATTACGAGCCGTTCGATTTCGACTATCAGCGCCTGCATAACGCGCCGGAAAGCAAACATCAGCCGATTGCGCGTCCGCGCTCGTTGATTACTGGCCAGCGGATGAACAAAATCACCGCCGGTCCGAACTGGGAAGACGATCTGGGCGGTGAATTTGACAAGCTGAGCAAAGACCAGAACTTCGCCAACCTGCAAAAAGCGATGTACGGCCAGTTCGAAAACACCTTCATGATGTATTTGCCGCGTCTGTGCGAGCACTGCCTGAACCCGGCGTGCGTTGCGACCTGTCCGAGCGGCGCGATCTACAAACGTGAAGAAGACGGCATTGTGCTGATCGATCAGGATAAATGTCGCGGCTGGCGTATGTGCGTCACCGGTTGCCCGTACAAAAAAATCTACTTCAACTGGAAGAGCGGCAAATCCGAGAAGTGCATTTTCTGTTATCCGCGTATTGAAGCGGGTATGCCGACCGTTTGTTCGGAAACCTGCGTTGGCCGTATTCGTTATCTTGGCGTGCTGCTGTATGACGCGGATGCGATTGAAAACGCCGCCAGCACCGAAAGCGAAAAAGACCTGTACCAGCGCCAGCTTGATGTGTTCCTCGATCCGCATGATCCGGCGGTGATCGCGCAGGCGCTGGCCGATGGCGTGCCGCAAAGCGTGATTGACGCGGCGCAGAAATCACCGGTCTACAAAATGGCGATGGACTGGAAACTGGCGCTGCCGCTGCATCCGGAATATCGCACGCTGCCGATGGTGTGGTACGTACCGCCTCTGTCGCCGATCCAGTCCGCAGCCGATGCGGGGGAACTGGGCAGCAATGGCATTCTGCCGAACGTCGAGAGCCTGCGCATTCCGGTGCAGTACCTGGCGAACCTGTTGACGGCCGGAGACACCGAACCGGTGCTGCTGGCGCTGAAACGCATGCTGGCGATGCGCCACTTTAAACGTGCAGAAACGGTTGAAGGCATCGAAGATACCCGCGCGCTGGAAGAAGTCGGGCTGTCGAAAGAGCAGGCGCAGGAGATGTATCGTTACCTGGCAATCGCCAACTACGAAGACCGTTTCGTTGTGCCGTCCAGCCATCGCGAGCTGGCGCGTGAAGCGTTCCCGGAGAAAAGCGGTTGTGGCTTCAGCTTTGGCGATGGTTGCCACGGTTCAGACAGCAAATTCAACCTGTTCAACAGTCGCCGCATTGATGCGGTGGATGTCACAGTTAAAACGGAGCCGCACCCATGATTGAACTGGTGGTTATTTCCCGTTTGCTGGAGTACCCGGATGCTGCCTTGTGGCAGCATCAGCAGGAGCTGTTTGATGCGCTGGCCTCCGGCGAAAATCTGGCGAAAGCCGATGCGCAGCAGGTCGGGATCTTTTTACGCGATTTAACGGCGCAGGATCTGCTGGACGCGCAGTCCACTTACAGCGAGCTGTTTGATCGCGGTCGCGCAACGTCGTTGCTGCTGTTTGAACATGTCCACGGCGAATCCAGCGATCGCGGCCAGGCGATGGTCGATCTGCTGGCACAGTATGAGCGCCACGGTTTGCTGCTCGACAGCCGCGAATTGCCGGATCATCTGCCGCTCTACCTGGAGTATCTGGCGCAGCTTCCCCCGGCGGAAGCGATTGGCGGTTTGCAGGATATCGCGCCGATCCTGGCGCTGTTACAGGCACGTTTGCAGCAGCGTGAAAGCCATTACGCCACGCTGTTTGAGGCACTGCTTTCGCTGAGCAAAACGGCGGTGGATAACGCGCAAGTGGCGGAAAAAATTGCCGCTGAAGCGCGCGACGATACGCCGCAGGCGCTGGATGCCGTGTGGGAAGAGGAGCAGGTGAAATTCTTTGCTGAACAGGGCTGCGGCGACTCTGACATTACTGCTCATCAGCGCCGATTTGCCGGGGCTGTCGCACCGCAATATCTGAATATCACAACAGGAGGAGAGCGCTAATGCACTTCCTTAATATGTTCTTCTTTGACATCTATCCCTATCTGGCTGGTGCGATTTTCCTGATTGGTAGCTGGCTGCGTTATGACTATGGGCAATACAGCTGGCGCGCAGGCTCCAGCCAGATGCTGGATCGCAAAGGGATGAACCTCGCCTCGAACCTGTTCCACCTGGGTATTCTGGGTATCTTCGCGGGCCATTTTCTCGGGATGCTAACGCCGCACTGGATGTATGAATCATTCCTGCCGATCGAAGTGAAACAGAAGATGGCGATGATTGGTGGCGGTGCCAGCGGTGTGATGTGCCTGGTGGGTGGTTTGTTGCTGCTGAAACGCCGCCTGTTCAATCCGCGCATCCGTGCGACGTCGACTACGGCAGATATCCTGATCATGACGCTGCTGATGGTGCAGTGTACGCTGGGTTTATTGACTATTCCGTTCTCTGCTCAGCATATGGATGGCAGCGAAATGATGAAACTGGTCGGCTGGGCGCAGGCTGTGGTTACTTTCCATGGTGGAGCCTCTGCGCATCTTGACGGTGTTGCCTTTATTTACCGCATGCATTTAGTGCTGGGAATGACGCTGTTTGTGCTGTTCCCGTTCTCCCGCCTGGTGCATATCTGGAGCGCGCCGGTAGAGTATCTGACGCGGAAATACCAGATCGTTCGCGCTCGTCGCTAATGAAAAAACCCCGCGTTGCGGGGTTTTTTATTAGCGTGAGGTGAGTGTCGCCGGGGCATTTCGACGCTCACCCCAGCCAAGATTATTCCCTGCGGCCGCCAGCAGAATGAGCACGCCACCTGCCATTTGCACGAGACTGAGCGAATGGCCAAACAGCAGGTTATCAATAACAATCGCAACCAGCGGATAAATAAACGACAGGGAACCAATTAACGGCGTGGGTAATTTCTGAATCGCGCTATAAAGCAACTGATACATTACGCCGGTATGCAGGATCCCCAGCGTCAATACCATGGCCCATGAAAAAGGCTGGGCAGGGGCTGAAATATGCGCCAGCGGCAGCAGCATCACTACGCCGGTCAGTACCTGGATCAGAGCAATATGTTGCGGCGGTAACTGACGCAAACGGCGGGCAACCATTGCCGTCAGGGCATAGAAAAACGCGGCGCCTAACGCCATCGCCATCCCGCTCAGCCATTGCGCATTCGGATGGCGCAGTTCGCTAAGCAGCAATAGCACCACGCCGGAAAAGGCCAGCAGCAACCACCCCCATTTTGTCAGCGTGACGCGTTCGCCGAGCAACATACTCATCAGCACCAGCATAAAGGGTTGCGTGTTGTAGACCACCGTCGCCAGCCCCATTGAAATTCGGCTGTAAGCGGCGAACAGCAGCAACCAGTTAATGACCAGCGCAACTCCCCCGGCAATGGCCAGAAGTAATATTGTGCGGGGGATGCGGCGCAGCGGTTGTTTGCTGAAGCGGATAAACAGAAAAAGGGTAAATGCGCCTATCAGGCAGCGCCAGAAAACCACATCAATCACCGCCATCCCGCTGAGCAGGACAAATGCACCAATCGATCCGGAAATCAGCATCGCCAGGCTCATTTGCCAGGCACCCTCTGGAATAGTTTTCATCGATTACCTCCTGAAGTTGATGCGCTTATTGTCGAAAATCAGCGGCCAGCTTTACAGAGAGGATATAAGGTAAGATATTGTTAATGCCTTTATAAATTAGGTGAAAATTATGGATTACATTATTGATGACATCGACCGCGCCATTCTTGCCTCTCTGGCGGAAGATGCACGCCAGTCGTTAAAAGTGCTTAGCGCACGCGTAGGGCTCACTTCACCCAGCACGGCGGAACGGGTTAAACGGCTGGAGGAGCGGGGCGTAATAGAGGGATATGGCGCGCGGGTAAATCTCGCGGCGCTAGATTATCGCATACAGGCGCTGGTACGTGTCAGGCCATTGCCCGGGATGCTGCAGAAAGTGGATAAGCTGATTCAGGCGTTGCCCGAGTGTATAGAAAATGACAAGGTCACCGGAGAAGACTGTTTCGTTATGCGGTTGGTTGTGCACTCTATCGAGCAACTGGATGCACTGCTCGACACGATTTCCGAGTATGCGCAATGTAATACGTCAATAGTGAAGAGTTCACCGGTTAAACGGCGGTTACCGCCAATCTAAATGGTGGTGGGGGAAGGATTATTCGGCGCTAAAGCGCCTCACCCTTCGGGTCGTTGCCTGCGGCAACGCGCTCTCGCGTTGCTCGAGTCGAACCTTAATCGAAGATTCTCGACCTTCCCCGATCGGCAAAATATGCGGGTATTGAACTGGATAAAAGCTGGGAAAGTGTTTTTGAAGATGGTGGTGGGGGAAGGATTACTCGGCGCTAAAGCGCCTCACCCTTCGGGTCGTTGCCTGCGGCAACGCGCTCTCGCGTTGCTCGAGTCGAACCTTAATCGAAGGTTCTCGACCTTCCCCGATCGGCAAAATATGCGGGTATTGAGCTGGATAGAAGCTGGGAAAGTGTTTTTGAAGATGGTGGTGGGGGAAGGATTACTCGGCGCTAAAGCGCCTCACCCTTCGGGTCGTTGCCTGCGGCAACGCGCTCTCGCGTTGCTCGAGTCGAACCTTAATCGAAGGTTCTCGACCTTCCCCGATCGGCAAAATATGCGGGTATTGAGCTGGATAGAAGCTGGGAAAGTGTTTTTGAAGATGGTGGTGGGGGAAGGATTCGAACCTTCGAAGTCGATGACGGCAGATTTACAGTCTGCTCCCTTTGGCCGCTCGGGAACCCCACCAGGGGTAATACTTATTGTTGATGCATGTGCAGTAGATGGTGGTGGGGGAAGGATTCGAACCTTCGAAGTCGATGACGGCAGATTTACAGTCTGCTCCCTTTGGCCGCTCGGGAACCCCACCACGGGGTAAAGCTAGTTTCGTACTGGCCTGCTTCCATCTCGGGAAGCGCGGCGCATCATATCAAATGACGCGCCGCTGTAAAGCGTTGAAATACCAAAACTGAATCGGTTGCCTGCTTTTTGCACGTAATGGCGTAAACGCAGGCAATTCATTTTATTAATGATTAAAGAATAATCGTCCGGTTACCGTATACAAATACGCGTTGCGCCAGAACCTGGTACAGCGCACGGCTCAGCACATTTTTCTCGACGTCACGACCGGCGCGCATCATATCTTCTGCTGTATAGGTGTGATCCACATGAATGACGTCCTGCATAATGATTGGGCCTTCGTCCAGATTGTCATTCACATAGTGAGCAGTTGCACCGATGATCTTCACGCCGCGCTCATAAGCCTGATGATAAGGACGGGCACCGATAAAGGCGGGCAGGAACGAGTGGTGAATATTGATGATTTTGTTCGGGAAGCGGGAAACAAACTCCGGAGTCAACACTCGCATGTATTTCGCCAGCACCACGTAATCGGGTTGGTGGGCTTCAATCGCCTGCACCATCAGTGCGTCGTGCGCTTCACGCGTCAGCCCTTCATGGCTGACCAGTTCGAACGGAATATCGAAGCGCTCTACCAGGGAACGCAGCGTATCATGGTTACCAATAACGGCGGCAATCTCCACATCCAGCCCGCCATAGTTGGCTTTCATCAGCAGATCGCCGAGGCAATGCGCCTCTTTTGTCACCAGAATGACCACGCGGCGGCGACCAGCAGGGTTCAGCTCGCGAATGGAGCCTTCCGGCAGCGCGCTATCAAGATCGGCTAACAGCGTGGCGTCATTAAAAATACCTTCCAGCTCGGTACGCATAAAAAAGCGTCCGGTGCGGTGATCAACGAACTCATTGTTCTGCACAATGTTCAGTTCGTGCTTGTAACAAATGTTAGTGATCCGCGCGATAAGGCCTTTCTGGTCAGGGCAAATGGTGCGCAAAATTTTACGTTGTAATGAATGCATTGCCGGGTAAATCCTGTTGATAATGTTTGCTATAAGGTGATGCCCGGCTTATTGCCCGCAGCACTTTTTGAATTTTTTACCTGACCCGCAAGGGCAGGGATCGTTACGGCCAAACTGAGGACGCGTACCGTCAATATAATACCACTGGCCGTTCTCCTTTAAGAATCGGGAACGTTCGATTATCGCGCCGCTTTTACCCTTTTCCTGAAAGCGTGCCGCAAAACTGACATAGCCTTCGTTGTCATTAACGCCATCAGCATGCTCAAATACTGTCAGACCCAGCCAGTGTGTATCGGCAAAACCGGCTTCAATTTGCTGTCGGAACGCATGAGCTTCGCAAGAGGGATGCCAGGTTTTGATCAGGTATTCGGTCTGATGAAGAACAAAAGCGGTGTAACGCGAGCGCATCAGGCGTGACGGATCCGGCGCAACCTGCGTACCAGACAGATAAGGCTGACAACATAGGCTATAATCGAGAGCGCTACCGCATGGGCAAGATTGAGACAAAATAGCATTCCAGGAACAATAAAAGCGGCGCGTTTGCGCCAGGGTAGCAATATGTTAACTGAGCCGTAGCGTTGTGGCTACAGTAAGCCGGGGGAAGTAGAACAAGCGTAATGAGAACGATAAAAATAGGACTGGCGCTCGGTTCAGGCGCAGCCCGGGGCTGGTCGCATATTGGTGTCATTAATGCCCTGGAACGTGCCGGCATTGAGATCGATATTGTGGCAGGGTGTTCCATCGGATCTCTGGTAGGTGCGGCGTATTCCTGTGGGCGACTGTCGGCGCTGGAATCGTGGGTGCGTGCCTTTAGCTACTGGGATGTGCTGCGGTTGATGGATGTCTCATGGCAGCGCGGCGGTTTGCTCCGTGGAGAACGCGTATTCAATCAATATCGCCAGATTTTACCGTTTACTGAATTCAGCCAGTGCGAAAAGCGATTTGGCGCAGTGGCGACCAACCTGAGTACCGGGCGTGAACTCTGGTTCACCAGCGGCAATCTGCATCATGCAGTACGTGCTTCCTGTAGTATGCCTGGCCTTATGTCGCCGGTCGCGCATAATGGCTACTGGCTGGTTGATGGTGCGGTAGTTAACCCGGTTCCCATTTCATTGACCCGTGCGTTAGGTGCGGATGTTGTGATTGCTGTTGATTTACAGCACGATGCGCATTTGATGCAACAGGATCTGATGTCATTAAATCTCACGCAAAATGAAACAGAAAGCGCCGTCGGAGCGACGTTAGCGTGGCATGAGCGTCTGCGCGTGCGGCTGGGCCGCATTACGCCCAAACGTCCGGCAGCGCCAACTGCGATGGAGATCATGAGTACCTCTATTCAAGTGCTGGAGAACCGGCTTAAGCGCAACCGTATGGCAGGCGATCCCCCTGATATTTTGCTACAGCCTGTTTGCCCGCAAATATCGACGCTAGACTTTCACCGTGCGGACGTTGCCATTGCTGCTGGTCAGTTGGCGGTTGAAAAGAAAATCGATGAATTGATGCCTCTGGTGCGGACATCAGTGTGACTATTTTTACAAGAGTTCAGCAAATTCTGACAGGCGATTCCTGGCGAAGCATGCCACTATTAGTCTATCGTCAGGCAGGGGAGAAAAGATGACGCAGCCGTTAACCGGAAAACAAATACTGATCGTTGAAGACGAGCCCGTTTTCCGCTCGCTGCTGGATTCATGGCTTCTGTCATTAGGTGCGACGACGCTGCTGGCTGGTGATGGCGTGGACGCTCTGGAGTTGATGACGACAAATAAGCCTGATTTGATGATTTGCGATCTTGCGATGCCGCGCATGAATGGTTTGATGCTGATCGAATCCTTACGTAATCAGGGCGATCAGACCCCGGTGCTGGTGATCTCCGCAACAGAAAATATGGCTGACATCGCTAAAGCGCTGCGTCTTGGTGTGCAGGACGTGGTGCTAAAACCGGTGAAAGATTTCAACCGCCTTAAAGAAACTATCTTCGCCTGTATTTATCCCAATATGTTTAACTCACGCGTCGAAGAAGAGGAACGCTTGTTCCAGGACTGGGACGCGCTGGTAGGTAATCCGCAGGCGGCAGCCAATCTGTTGCAGGAACTTCAGCCGCCAGTACAGCAGGTGCTTTCCGGGTGTCGGGTAAATTATCGCCAGTTAGTTTCAGCGGAAAATCCAGGGCTGGTACTGGATATTGCGCCTATTTCTTCTCAGGATCTCGCGTTTTACTGCCTGGATGTTACCCGTGCGGGGAATAACGGCGTACTGGCCGCACTATTATTGCGGGCGTTATTTAACGGCCTGTTGCAGGAGCAACTGTCGCATCAGCGTCAGCGTTTGCCTGAAATGGGAGCGTTACTTAAACAGGTGAATCAGCTTTTGCGCCAGGCGAATTTGCCGGGGCAATTTCCGCTGCTGGTGGGCTATTACCACAGCGATCTTAAAAACCTGATATTAGTTTCAGCTGGACTTAATGCATCGTTAAATACTGGCGATCACCATATTCAAATTAGCAGCGGTGTTCCGCTTGGCACATTGGGTAATACTTATCTTAACCAGTTGAGCCAGCGTTGCGACTCCTGGCAATGTCAGGTGTGGGGCGCTGGAGGAAGGCTGCGCTTAATGTTGAGTGCGGAATGAGCGATCGCGTCATCCATTGCAGATACATTTACCCGTCGGATTAAACGGGTGGTACTATCGCCGCAGAATATGCGTATTTGTCCTAATTAGATGTAAGCGCGTCCTTTTCAGACCTGGTTGATGGGTGGGTGCTGATATACTCAGGCGCGAGTTAATTCATGAACATGTTCATAGTTTGAACAGTCCAGGAGATTTCAATGGCTGCAATAAATTCGAAAGTGACTAAAGCAGTAATCCCGGTAGCGGGATTGGGAACCAGGATGTTACCAGCGACCAAGGCAATTCCTAAAGAAATGTTGCCGCTGGTGGATAAGCCATTAATTCAGTATGTCGTTAATGAATGTATCGCTGCAGGTATTACGGAAATCGTTCTGGTCACACATTCATCCAAAAACTCTATTGAAAACCATTTCGATACCAGTTTCGAACTGGAAGCAATGCTGGAAAAACGCGTTAAGCGTCAGTTGCTGGAAGAAGTTCAGTCCATCTGCCCGCCGCATGTCACTATTATGCAGGTTCGTCAGGGGTTGGCGAAAGGGTTGGGGCACGCGGTACTGTGCGCGCATCCGGTGGTTGGCAATGAGCCAGTTGCGGTAATTCTTCCGGACGTGATTCTGGATGAATTTGAATCCGATCTTTCCCAGGATAACCTGGCTGAAATGATTAAACGTTTTGACGAAACGGGTGCCAGTCAGATTATGGTTGAGCCGGTTGCCGATGTGACCGCCTATGGTGTTGTTGACTGCAAAGGCGCTACGTTAAATCCAGGCGACAGCGTGCCGATGGTTGGCGTGGTGGAAAAACCGAAAGCCGACGTTGCACCGTCCAATCTGGCCGTGGTAGGTCGTTACGTGCTGAGCGAGCAAATTTGGCCTCTGCTGGCGAAAACGCCTCCGGGAGCCGGTGATGAGATTCAGCTTACCGATGCGATTGATATGTTAATCGAAAAAGAAACGGTTGAAGCTTATCATATGAAAGGCAAAAGCCACGATTGTGGTAATAAGCTGGGATATATGCAGGCGTTCGTAGAATACGGTCTCCGTCACAATTCGCTGGGGGCAGAATTTAAAACCTGGCTGGAAGATACTGTAGGCGCCGGAAAAGCATAATCTTCTTCCTGTTGCCCAAATAAGGCCGGAGACAATAGTGCAATGCACTGATTATCTCCGGCCTTTTTATTTTTGTGTTTCCAGGTGAAACATCCGCTAACTTCTTCTCGTAAGAACAAAGCGCACAAAAAGAATAATGTGATGCTGAGAATTTAAACAAAAGGCAAGCGGTAAGTATGGAGCGGCGATGGCAATACACTATATTTGTGAAGATATTGTGTGGTTCATCAAAAAAAAATCCCGCCGATGGCGGGATTTTTTCTGAAGCGGGTTGATTACTCGTTGATCAGGAAATCATCGAGTTGTTTACCTTGTTCGTCCATCGCTTTTTTGATAACAGCAGGAGTACGACCCTGGCCAGTCCAGGTTTTAGTTTCGCCGTTTTCATCAACGTAGCTATATTTAGCCGGACGTGCTGCGCGTTTAGCTTTTGTGCCGGATTTAGCAGCAGAAAGACTATTCAGCAATTCATTCGGGTCAATACCATCAGCCATCAGCATGTCACGGTATTGCTGCAGTTTACGCGTACGTTCTTCAACTTCAGCTGCGGCGGCGCTTTCTTCCTCGCGACGTTCATTTACCACAACTTCTAATTTTTCCAGCATTTCTTCGAGCGTTTCCAGAGTGCATTCTCTTGCCTGCGCACGAAGAGTACGGATGTTGTTCAGAATTTTAAGTGCTTCGCTCATTGTAGTAATCTCAAACTTATATTGGGGTGGTTTGTTGGGCTAATAATAGAGCGTTAATTTGACCAGTGCAATAGCTGAGAATGTAAGGAATTCAAAATACCCATTTATTTCGATGATTTTTAAATATCGCTAACTTAAATTTAGCTTGAAGAATCGCACAAAACAGCGCTTATACGATGACAAACTTCACCGTCAGGATCACGGCTGCTTTCGATTAATCCAGAAAGGGTAATAGGCACAATGGATAAATAACAGCCTTGTGTATTACGGTATCAGGCGGGGGTTTTCTTCTAAATTATTAATAATTTCCGAACCATAAGCTCAGAATGTTCTGATTAAAAATAGTATGTATGCGGTCCGGTTTCTAATTGCTGTTTCTTTGGCAGTAACAAACCACTGCATAAAGTTGCCTTATATCTATGAGTCCATAACCGGGTCCGATTTACTCAGGATCAGCGCTGGCTCAGGGTTAGCCGGATAAAATATGGTACAATCGCTGCCGGAATAACACACTTTGATTGGGGTTTTGCACGCAATGGCACAGCTTTATTTCTACTATTCAGCAATGAATGCAGGGAAATCTACAGCGTTACTACAGTCTTCATACAATTATCAGGAACGCGGTATGCGTTCAGTAGTCTACACCGCTGAAATTGACGATCGCTTCGGAGCGGGGAAGGTAAGTTCACGTATTGGATTATCCTCACCTGCGCGTTTGTTTAATCAACACACTGCATTATTTGAAGAGATAAAAGCTGAACATGCGCGTGAAGCGGTGCATTGCGTGCTGGTGGATGAGAGCCAGTTTTTAACGCGTGAGCAGGTCTATGCATTGTCTGAAGTTGTTGATCAACTGGATATTCCGGTACTGTGCTATGGGCTGCGTACTGATTTTCGCGGTGAGCTGTTCGTGGGAAGCCAATATTTACTCGCCTGGTCAGATAAACTGGTCGAACTGAAAACCATCTGTTTCTGCGGACGTAAAGCCAGCATGGTACTGCGTCTGGATCAGGCCGGACGTCCCTACAATGAAGGGGAGCAGGTCGTGATAGGCGGTAATGAGCGTTATGTCTCCGTGTGCCGTAAACACTACAAAGAAGCTCTTGCGGAAGGCTCGTTAACGGCGATACAGCAACGTGTACGCGGAACAACGTCCGATTGTTGAGTTTAATGTGTCAGATATAAAAAAACCCGCCGAAGCGGGTTTTTTTATTAGCAGAGATAATTAAGCGGTTTTCTTCGCTTTTTTATCTGCTTTTACAGCCGGTACTACCACTTCAACTTTCGCTGATGTCGTATCACCTTCTTTGAACTCACGACCATAGAACGTATCCAGCAGGATTTGTTTCAGTTCGGAGATCAGCGGGTAACGTGGGTTAGCACCGGTGCACTGGTCATCAAATGCATCTTCGGACAGTTTATCCACGTTCGCAAGGAAGTCTGCTTCCTGCACGCCAGCTTCACGGATAGATTTCGGAATACCCAGTTCAGCTTTCATGCTTTCCAGCCATGCCAGCAGTTTTTCAATTTTCGCTGCGGTACGGTCGCCAGGAGCACTCAGACCCAGGTGATCGGCGATCTCTGCATAGCGACGACGCGCCTGCGGACGATCGTACTGGCTGAAAGCCGTCTGCTTGGTCGGGTTGTCATTCGCGTTGTAGCGGATAACGTTACAGATCAGCAGGGCGTTAGCCAGTCCGTGCGGAATGTGGAACTGCGAGCCCAGTTTGTGCGCCATGGAGTGACACACGCCGAGGAAGGCGTTTGCAAACGCGATACCGGCGATGGTCGCTGCACTGTGAACACGTTCACGCGCTACCGGGTTTTTCGAGCCTTCGTTGTAAGACGCTGGCAGGTTTTCTTTCAACAGTTTCAGCGCTTGCAGCGCCTGACCATCGGAGAACTCAGAAGCCAGTACAGAAACATAAGCTTCCAGTGCGTGCGTCACTGCGTCCAGACCACCGAAAGCACACAGCGATTTCGGCATTTCCATTACGAGGTTGGCGTCGACAATTGCCATATCCGGAGTCAGTGCATAATCCGCCAGCGGGTATTTCTGACCGGTTGCATCATCGGTCACTACGGCAAACGGCGTCACTTCAGAACCGGTACCGGAAGTCGTGGTGATAGCGACCATTTTCGCTTTCACGCCCATTTTCGGGAACTTGTAGATACGTTTACGGATGTCCATAAAGCGCAGCGCCAGCTCTTCGAAATGGGTTTCCGGGTGTTCATACATAACCCACATGATTTTCGCGGCGTCCATCGGGGAACCACCACCAAGCGCGATGATGATGTCCGGTTTGAAGGAGTTCGCCAGTTCCGCACCTTTACGCACGATGGTCAGTGTCGGGTCAGCTTCAACTTCGAAGAACACTTCAGTTTCCACGCCAGCAGCTTTCAGCACAGAGGTGATCTGGTCTGCGTAGCCATTATTGAAGAGGAAACGGTCGGTCACGATAAGCGCGCGTTTGTGACCATCAGTAATCACTTCATCCAGCGCAATTGGCAGTGAGCCACGGCGGAAGTAGATAGATTTCGGAAGTTTATGCCACAACATGTTTTCAGCTCGCTTAGCAACGGTTTTCTTGTTGATCAGGTGTTTCGGACCAACGTTTTCGGAGATGGAGTTACCACCCCAGGAACCACAACCCAGAGTCAGGGAAGGCGCGAGTTTAAAGTTATACAGGTCACCGATACCACCCTGTGATGCCGGGGTGTTGATCAGGATACGTGCGGTTTTCATCTTCTGACCGAAGAAGGCGACACGATCCGGCTGGTTATCCTGGTCGGTATACAGGCAGGAGGTATGACCGATACCCCCCATGGCGACCAGTTTCTCTGCTTTTTCTACCGCGTCTTCGAAGTCTTTCGCACGGTACATTGCCAGAGTTGGGGAGAGTTTTTCATGTGCAAAGGGTTCACTTTCATCAACCACTTTCACTTCACCAATCAGGATTTTGGTTGTAGCCGGAACGGTGAAGCCAGCAAGCTCAGCAATTTTATAGGCTGGCTGACCAACGATAGCGGCGTTCAGCGCGCCATTTTTCAGGATAATGTCCTGAACGGCTTTCAGCTCTTTACCCTGCAACATGTAGCCGCCATGGCTGGCGAAACGTTCGCGAACGGCGTCATACGCAGAATCGACAACAACGACAGATTGTTCAGATGCGCAGATTACGCCGTTATCGAAGGTTTTGGACATCAATACGGATGCGACAGCACGTTTGATATCGGCTGTTTCGTCGATAACAACCGGGGTGTTACCAGCGCCTACACCAATTGCTGGTTTACCGGAACTGTACGCCGCTTTAACCATACCCGGGCCACCGGTGGCCAGAATCAGGTTAATGTCAGGGTGGTGCATCAGCGCGTTGGATAACTCAACAGATGGTTGGTCAATCCAGCCGATCAAATCTTTCGGCGCGCCAGCGGCAATCGCAGCTTGCAGAACGATGTCTGCGGCTTTGTTAGTGGCATCTTTAGCGCGCGGATGTGGAGAGAAGATAATCGCGTTACGGGTCTTCAGGCTAATCAGCGATTTGAAGATAGCAGTAGAGGTTGGGTTCGTGGTTGGAACGATACCACAAATGATGCCGATAGGTTCCGCGATGGTGATGGTGCCGAAGGTATCATCTTCAGACAGCACACCACAGGTTTTCTCATCTTTATAGGCGTTGTAGATATACTCAGAAGCGAAGTGGTTTTTAATCACTTTATCTTCGACGATACCCATACCGGATTCGGCAACGGCCATTTTAGCGAGAGGGATTCGAGCATCTGCGGCTGCCAGGGCGGCGGCACGGAAGATTTTATCTACTTGCTCTTGAGTAAAGTTGGCATATTCACGCTGGGCTTTCTTCACGCGTTCAACGAGTGCGTTAAGTTCAGCGACATTAGTAACAGCCATAATGCTCTCCTGATAATGTTAAACTCTTTTAGTAAACCAGCTGTCCAGGGTGAAATTATAGACAGGCCGGGTGCAGGTTGCATAAAGTTCAGAAAAACAAAAACTTAACGCCAACCCAATACTACTGGTTTACTGAAAGAGCCTTAACAGAAAAGTCGCATTTATTGACGATTTTGCTCTCTTTTCGTGGCTTCAAGATTACCCACTTCTGAGTAAGTAATGCGTGATCTGTGTCAAGTTTCAGCGAAGCTGACACCTTTCAGCAGGCCGTTTTTGGGCGTTTGTATCAAATGTTAATGGCATTTGGCCTGGCGCGCCGTAAGATTATCACAATTACAACAACTGAGTAACGCACTGTATTGCATGATTTTTCTGCAAATCTTAATGAACGTCGGTATGAAAACGCGTATCTTCTGCATGGATTTTCCTGCCACGCCGATATAGTTGATATAGGGTGACATTACGGAGTTTACAGCGGTGCAAACATTGATAGATTTACCTCTTTATTTTAAATTTTTTATTGGCCTTTTTGCGCTGGTGAACCCGGTCGGCATCATTCCGGTTTTTATCAGCATGACCAGTTATCAGATGGTTGGGGCGCGAAATAAAACCAACCTTACAGCAAACGTCTCAGTGGCCATTATCCTCTGGACTTCTTTATTTCTCGGTAATGGCATTTTGCAGTTATTCGGCATCTCGATTGATTCGTTCCGCATTGCTGGCGGCATTCTGGTTGTCACCATAGCTATGTCGATGATCAGCGGCAAACTCGGCGAGGATAAACAGAATAAACAAGAGAAGTCAGAAACCGCGATTCGCGAAAGTATCGGCGTGGTGCCGCTGGCATTACCTTTGATGGCGGGGCCTGGTGCCATCAGTTCCACGATTGTGTGGGGGACGCGCTATCACAACCTGGTGCATTTAATCGGTTTTACTGTGGCAATTGCACTATTTGCTTTCTGTTCGTGGGGATTGTTCCGCATCGCGCCATGGTTAGTGCGTTTACTGGGTCAAACCGGCATCAACGTTATCACCCGTATTATGGGGTTATTACTGATGGCGCTGGGCATTGAGTTTATTGTCGGCGGTATAAGATCCTTGTTCCCCGGCCTGCTGAACTGATTCACCTTTTTACTAATTTACTAAGTACGGCTGAGCTTGTTATCTCTTCCTTTATATAACAGGTAAATTCAGCCGCTACGAACCCGCCTGAGAAAGTCAAAAATTAGTAAAAGATATGAAGAATGCGCAAAGCGGTGCGAAATATAACAATTTACACTCATCAGAAAATCTGTTCTCAATCAGTGAATTATAAGTAATGTGAATCGATCCTGCGCGTATTTCGCGCAATTGAAGCTGTTATTTCTTTCACACCATACTATTGGGCTTGCCGTGACATAATTGAAATGATATTAGTACTTTCAGACTTCCTGCAGATGAATGTGCTAAAAAGTAGTCAATTGTTGATTATTTGTGCAAAATAATGTGGCGTCTGCTAAAAAGCATTACATGGCGGTAATGCTCTCTTATCTTCTTGATTTAAAGAGATAAAAAACTCAGAGGGAGGCTGTGCACGCAGCGCTTCATGGCTGATGCTGTGTCGCAAAAGAGAAATGGTTAACAAATTTGCAAATTGTATTGGCGGCAGTGTGAGGCATTTGATATTTTCCGCCCTTATATTTAGCTCCTTATAATTTGCAAGATAAACAATATAGATGAGAATCGTTTTCATATAACGACCATCGCCAGAATCAGAACTGCCTCGACAGGGGAGGTGGTTTCCCGAATCGACGTAAGATTGCCGTTTGAGCGATCCGTAATAAAAAAAGTCGGTGATAGCAGCAGTAAAAAAAGATGTCTGATAGCGCCAAAAAGCTCCTGCGCTCTTCAGGCCCCCACAGGGGATGAAACACGCTGACGTCAACGTCAGTAATTATAATGAGTGGAGTATCAACACAATGTCCATCATCACAAAGAAAAGTCTGGTAGCAGCAGGAGTTCTGGCTGCGCTAATTACCGGCAACGCGGCAATGGCTGCCGACGTTCCGGCAGGTGTTCAACTGGCGGATAATCAGACGCTGGTCCGTAATAATGGTTCTGAAGTGCAATCTCTCGACCCGCATAAAATTGAAGGGGTTCCTGAATCCAACGTCAGCCGCGATCTGTTCGAAGGTCTGCTGATCTCTGATGTTGAAGGCCACCCGACCGCCGGTGTCGCAGAGAAGTGGGAAAACAAAGATTTTAAAGTCTGGACCTTCCATCTGCGCAAAAACGCAAAATGGTCCGACGGTACGCCGGTAACGGCGCAAGATTTCGTCTACAGCTGGCAGCGTCTGGCGGATCCGAAAACGGCTTCTCCGTATGCGAGCTACCTGCAATACGGTCATATCGCTAACATCGACGACATTATCGCCGGTAAAAAACCCGTCACCGATCTCGGCGTAAAAGCTATCGATGACAACACGTTTGAAGTGACGCTTAGCGAGCCGGTTCCTTATTTCTATAAACTGCTGGTTCACCCATCAGTTTCTGCTGTGCCTAAAGCCGCTATTGAGAAATACGGTGAAAAATGGACTCAGCCAGCCAACATCGTCACCAACGGTGCTTACAAACTGAAAGACTGGGTGGTCAACGAACGTATCGTTCTTGAGCGTAACACCAACTATTGGGATAACGCTAAAACAGTTATCAACCAGGTTACCTACCTGCCGATCTCTTCTGAAGTGACAGACGTTAACCGCTATCGCAGCGGTGAAATCGACATGACTTACAACAACATGCCGATTGAACTGTTCCAGAAGCTGAAAAAAGAGATTCCTAAAGAAGTACACGTCGATCCGTACCTGTGTACTTACTACTACGAAATTAACAACCAAAAAGCGCCATTCACTGACGTTCGTGTTCGTACCGCCCTGAAACTGGCGCTGGACCGCGACATTATCGTCAATAAAGTGAAAAACCAGGGCGATCTGCCGGCATACAGCTACACGCCGCCGTATACCGATGGTGCAAAACTGACTGAACCAGCCTGGTTCAAAATGACCCAGGAACAGCGTAACGCCGAAGCGAAAAAACTGCTGGCCGAAGCAGGTTATACTGCGGATAAACCGCTCTCCTTCAGTCTGCTGTACAACACGTCTGACCTGCATAAGAAACTGGCGATCGCCGTGGCTTCCATCTGGAAGAAAAACCTTGGCGCTAACGTAACGCTGGAAAACCAGGAGTGGAAAACCTTCCTCGACACGCGTCATCAGGGCACCTTTGATGTGGCGCGCGCGGGCTGGTGTGCGGACTACAACGAGCCGACCTCCTTCCTGAATACCATGCTGTCCGACAGCTCTAACAACACCGCGCACTATAAGAGCCCGGCGTTTGATAAGCTGATTGGTGACACGCTGAAAGTCACTGACGAAGCGCAGCGTACTGAGCTTTACTCCAAAGCTGAACAGCAGCTGGATAAAGACTCGGCGATCGTTCCGGTGTACTACTACGTGAACGCCCGTCTGGTGAAAACCTGGGTTGGCGGCTACACCGGTAAAGACCCGATGGATAATATCTACGTTAAAAACTTGTATATTATCAAGCATTAATGGCAATGAGTGGGGCAGGGTGACCTGCCCCACAGTGTCTTATTTTTTTCGCAACAGAATACACATCATGCACGGACGGCTAAATTGCTGTCTTGAAGCGAATGTGTAAAAGGCACAGGCCAGAAGGTACGGGCAATGTTGAAATTTATCCTACGTCGCTGTCTTGAAGCGATCCCAACGCTTTTCATCCTTATCACGATTTCGTTCTTTATGATGCGTCTCGCGCCGGGCAGTCCTTTTACCGGTGAACGCGCGCTTGCGCCGGAAGTGATGGCGAATATTGAAGCGAAATACCATTTAAACGATCCGATCACTACGCAGTATTTCAGCTATCTGAAACAGTTGGCGCATTTCGATTTCGGACCGTCATTTAAATACAAAGACTACACCGTAAACGATCTGGTTGCGGCCAGCTTCCCGGTTTCAGCGAAATTAGGGGCGGCAGCCTTTATTCTTGCGATTGTCTTTGGCGTTACCGCAGGCGTTGTTGCTGCGTTAAACCAGAACACGAAGTGGGATTACACGGTGATGGGGCTGGCAATGACCGGGGTAGTGATCCCCAGTTTTGTTGTCGCACCGTTATTAGTGATGATCTTCGCCATTATATTGAAATGGCTGCCAGCCGGTGGCTGGAATGGCGGTGCACTGAAATTCATGATCCTGCCGATGGTTGCGCTCTCTCTGGCCTATATTGCCAGTATCGCCCGTATTACGCGCGGTTCAATGATTGAGGTATTACACTCAAACTTTATTCGTACAGCCCGCGCGAAAGGTTTGCCGATGCGCCGCATTATCTTCCGCCATGCGCTGAAACCTGCGCTGCTGCCGGTACTCTCTTACATGGGGCCTGCGTTTGTCGGCATTATTACCGGTTCAATGGTTATCGAGACCATTTATGGTCTGCCGGGTATCGGCCAGCTGTTTGTGAACGGCGCGCTGAACCGTGACTATTCGCTGGTACTGAGCCTGACTATCCTTGTGGGGGCGCTGACCATTATCTTTAACGCGATCGTTGATGTGCTGTATGCCGTTATCGATCCGAAGATCCGTTATTAACACTGGAGTTCGCCATGATGTTAAGTAAGAAAAACAGCGAGGCGCTGGAAAACTTCAGTGAGAAACTCGAAGTCGAAGGACGTAGTCTGTGGCAGGATGCGCGTCGCCGCTTTATGCATAACCGCGCGGCGGTTGCCAGCCTGGTTGTGCTGTTGCTGATCGCATTGTTTGTGACGCTGGCGCCAATGGTTTCACAATTTACCTATTTCGATACCGACTGGGGCATGATGTCGAGCCAGCCGGATATGGAGTCCGGTCACTATTTTGGTACTGACTCCTCCGGACGCGATCTACTGGTGCGTGTGGCGATCGGCGGGCGTATCTCGCTGATGGTTGGTATTGCTGCGGCGCTGGTGGCGGTCGTGGTCGGTACGCTTTACGGATCGCTTTCCGGCTACCTCGGCGGCAAGACCGATTCCGTCATGATGCGTCTGCTGGAAATCCTCAACTCCTTCCCGTTTATGTTCTTCGTTATCCTGCTGGTGACCTTCTTTGGGCAAAATATTCTGCTCATTTTTGTGGCGATCGGTATGGTCTCCTGGCTGGATATGGCGCGTATCGTTCGCGGTCAGACCTTAAGCCTGAAGCGTAAAGAGTTTATCGAAGCGGCGCAGGTTGGTGGTGTTTCTACGGCGAATATCGTGGTGCGTCACATCGTACCGAACGTTCTGGGCGTGGTGGTGGTGTACGCGTCGCTGCTGGTACCGAGCATGATCCTGTTCGAATCCTTCCTCAGCTTCCTGGGGCTGGGTACGCAGGAGCCGCTGAGCAGTTGGGGCGCGTTGTTAAGCGATGGCGCCAACTCGATGGAAGTGTCTCCGTGGCTGCTGCTGTTTCCGGCAGGTTTCCTCGTTGTCACTCTGTTCTGTTTTAACTTTATCGGCGATGGCCTGCGTGATGCCCTCGACCCGAAAGATCGTTAAGGAGTGCTGTCATGAGCATTACTGAAACCTCATTAGCGTCCACGACGCGGCAGCAATCGGACCTTCTGCTGGATGTCAAAGATTTGCGGGTCACCTTCCAGACGCCGGATGGCGATGTTACGGCGGTCAACGATCTCAATTTCTCGCTGCGTGCGGGTGAAACACTGGGTATCGTTGGTGAGTCCGGCTCCGGCAAATCGCAGACTGCATTTGCGCTGATGGGGCTGCTGGCGGCTAACGGTCGCATTGGCGGTTCTGCGACGTTTAACGGTAAAGAGATCCTCAATTTGCCGGAACAGGCGTTGAACAAACTGCGCGCCGAACAGATCTCCATGATTTTCCAGGATCCAATGACCTCGTTGAACCCGTATATGCGGGTTGGCGAGCAGTTAATGGAAGTCCTGATGTTGCACAAAGGCATAGGCAAAGCGGAAGCGTTTGAAGAATCCGTTAAAATGCTCGATGCGGTGAAAATGCCGGAAGCGCGTAAGCGCATGCGTATGTATCCGCATGAGTTTTCCGGTGGTATGCGTCAGCGTGTGATGATCGCGATGGCGTTGCTGTGCCGGCCGAAACTGCTGATTGCCGACGAGCCGACCACCGCGCTGGATGTGACCGTACAGGCGCAGATCATGACTTTGCTGAATGAACTGAAACGTGAATTCAACACCGCGATTATCATGATCACCCATGACCTCGGCGTGGTTGCCGGGATTTGCGATAAAGTGCTGGTGATGTATGCCGGGCGCACCATGGAATATGGCAACGCGCGCGATGTGTTCTACCATCCGTCTCATCCTTACTCTATCGGCCTGTTAAGTGCTGTACCGCGTCTGGATGCTGAAGGTGAAGCGCTGTTGACCATTCCGGGCAATCCGCCGAACTTGCTGCGTCTGCCGAAAGGCTGTCCGTTCCAGCCTCGCTGCCCGCATGCGATGGAAATCTGTAACAGTGCTCCACCGCTGGAGCAGTTTGCCCCAGGCCGCCTGCGCGCCTGCTTTAAGTCGGTGGAGGAACTGGTATGAACGCGATGACCGAAGAGAGAAAAGTGCTGCTGGAAATCGCCGATCTGAAGGTGCATTTCGATATCAAAGACGGCAAACAGTGGTTCTGGCAACCGGCAAAAACACTGAAAGCAGTCGATGGCGTCACCCTGCGTCTGTACGAAGGGGAAACCCTCGGCGTGGTCGGTGAGTCCGGCTGCGGTAAATCGACCTTTGCCCGTGCCATTATCGGGCTGGTAAAAGCTACCGACGGTAAAGTTGCCTGGCTGGGTAAAGATCTGCTGGGCATGAAACCGGAAGAGTGGCGCGATGTGCGCAGTGATATCCAGATGATTTTCCAGGATCCGCTGGCGTCGCTGAACCCGCGTATGACTATCGGGGAAATCATTGCCGAGCCGTTGCGCACCTATCACCCGAAAATGTCGCGTCAGGAAGTGCGCGATCGCGTGAAAACGATGATGATGAAGGTCGGTTTGTTGCCGAACCTGATCAACCGCTACCCGCATGAGTTTTCCGGCGGTCAGTGTCAGCGTATTGGTATTGCCCGCGCGCTGATTCTTGAACCCAAGCTGATTATCTGCGATGAGCCGGTATCCGCACTGGATGTGTCGATTCAGGCGCAGGTGGTGAACCTGCTGCAACAACTGCAACGTGAAATGGGGCTGTCACTGATCTTTATCGCCCATGACCTGGCCGTTGTGAAGCACATCTCCGATCGCGTGCTGGTGATGTACCTCGGGCACGCCGTTGAGTTAGGTACTTACGATGAGGTGTATCAGAACCCGCTACATCCGTACACCAAAGCGCTGATGTCGGCCGTGCCGGTTCCCGATCCGGATCTGGAAAAGAATAAAACTATCCAGTTGCTGGAAGGGGATTTACCGTCGCCGATTAACCCACCGTCAGGTTGTGTCTTCCGTACCCGTTGTCCGATTGCCGGGCCGGAATGCGCGCAGACGCGTCCGGTACTGGAGGGCAGTTTCCGCCATGCGGTCTCTTGCCTGAAAGTCGACCCGTTATAAGCGATGCATAAAAAAGGGCTGACATTTGTCAGCCCTTTTTACTTCCACGGCAGCTTATTCGCGCCACAGAATATGGCAAAGTTTATGATCTTTCTCACGGCACAGCAAAACACGCGCGAAGATGTCATTGAGTTCGCCACCGTCGGTGTCTGCCAGCCCGATCACTACTTCAGCAAAGAAATCCGGGTTTAAATCGTAGTCGACATGCTCCGCCCAATCTTCGCCTGGATCAAACAGCTCTGCGCCGCCACGCTCTTCAAATTGCAGGTTGAAAAGAATGATGTCCGCCGGGTCAAGGTTGTCCGCCGCCAGTTCGAGGAAGATGTCATAAGCCTGTTCGAGCGTTTCGTCTTCGGTCAGGCGGTTGTTCAGATCCATTTCCATGATTTACCTCTTCATGTCTGTTGGGCACGTTTTACAGCAACGGACTAAAGAAGTAAAACAGTCGTTCAGCAATCCGGTGCCAGAATGGACGTTTTACCCACAACCGCGCATCAAGTAACCGGGAACGGGAGATATAATCGTCCTGCACCGCCGCCAGATCGCCGCCAAAACCGGCATCATCAATAACCAGCGTGATCTCAAAATTCAGCCATAAACTGCGCATATCAAGGTTCACGGTGCCAATAAGGCTCAATTCGCCGTCAACCAGCACGCTTTTGGTGTGCAACAGGCCACCTTCAAACTGATAAATCTTCACCCCGGCCGCCAGCAACTCAGTGAAAAAGGCGCGGCTGGCCCAACCGACCAGCACCGAGTCGTTTTTGCGCGGCAGAATAATGCTCACATCGACACCGCGCTGCGCCGCCGTGCAAATGGCGTGCAGCAAGTCGTCACTGGGTACGAAATAGGGCGTGGTCATGATCAGGTATTCACGTGAGGCGTAAACTGCGGTCAGTAATGCCTGGTGAATCAAATCTTCGGGAAACCCTGGCCCCGAGGCAATTGTGTGAATCGTGTGCCCGCTAGCTTCTTCAAACGGCATAATATTGGCATCCGGCGGCGGTGGCAGAATGCGCTTGCCGGTCTCAATCTCCCAGTCGCAGGAGTAAACGATGCCCATCGCCGTGGCAACCGGGCCTTCCATTCGCGCCATCAAATCGACCCACTGGCCGACGCCGGCGTCCTGTTTGAAGAAGCGCGGGTCGACCATATTCATGCTGCCGGTGTAGGCAATATAGTTATCGATGAGCACAATCTTGCGGTGCTGGCGTAAATCCATACGACGTAAAAAAACGCGCATCAGATTCACCTTCAGCGCCTCGACCACCTCGATGCCCGCATTGCGCATCATCGCAGCCCAGGGGCTACGGAAGAATGCCACGCTACCCGCAGAGTCGAGTAACAGACGGCAGTGCACGCCGCGTCGTGCTGCGGCCATCAGCGATTCTGCCACCTGATCGGCCATTCCGCCGGGTTGCCAGATGTAGAACACCATCTCAATATTGTGCCTGGCGAGCTGAATATCGCGGATCAGCGCCTGCATCACATCATCGCTGGATGTCAGCAGTTGCAACTGGTTGCCTTTAACGCCCGCGATGCCCTGGCGCCGTTCGCACAATTTAAATAATGAGGAAGCAACGCTGCTGTTTTCCTGTGCGAAGATGTGTTTAAAGTTTTTTAAATCGTTGAGCCATTTGGCGGTAGAAGGCCACATGGCGCGGGCGCGTTCGGCGCGGCGTTTGCCGAGATGCAATTCGCCCAGCGAGAGATAGGCGATAATCCCAACCAGTGGCAGAATATAGATAATTAACAGCCAGGCCATCGCCGATGTTACCGCCCGCCGTTTCATTAAAATACGCAGGGTTACACCAGCAATCAGTAGCCAGTAACCTAAGACGATCAGCCAACTCATTACGGTGTAAAAAGCGGACATAGATAAAAATCCTTTTAAAAACCACATCTCATGAGTTTACGCATCCGCATTCATCTGGCAAATAAAAACGCGGAAAAGCACTGGTCTGGGAAAAACGACGGACTATAATGGCCTCTCTGTTTTGTTCAGAGTTGTAAAAATGAAGCGTAGTCGAACGGAAGTGGGGCGCTGGCGTATGCTTCGGCAGATGAGCCGCCGTAAAGCCCGCTGGCTGGAAGCGCAATCACGCCGCAATATGCGCATCCACGCCATCAGAAAATGCGGCGTAAATCGCCATCGTAATGTGCTGTTGTTCGCCATTTACGATCTTTGATACCCGGGCACCGATAAGGTGCCCGCGGTCGTTTTAGGGCTTTCTTTTATCTACAGGAGAGGCAGCATGTTGGTTCTTGATAGTCTTCTTGCATTCACTTTTGCGGCAACGCTGCTGACGTTAACACCCGGGCTTGATACCGCGCTGATACTGCGTACGGCGGCGGTGGAAGGGCGTAAGCAGGCATTCAAAGCCGCGCTTGGTATCAATACCGGATGCCTGATTTGGGGGGCGATGGTTGCCTTCGGCCTTGGCGCGCTGATTGCGGTTTCTGAACTCGCTTATAACATCCTGAAATATTGCGGCGCCGCTTATCTCTGCTGGCTGGGGCTGAATATGCTGTTACGTCCCCGCGGTTCACTGGCTACAGACAATGGGACGCAAACTAAAGCACAAAACTGGTTTATAAAAGGCATGCTGGGTAATGTGCTGAATCCTAAAGTCGGCATCTTTTACGTCTCTTTTTTGCCGCAATTTATTCCGCACGGGCAGCCGCTGATTGCCTGGACTTTCGGCCTGGTCATGATTCATGTTGTGCTGGGCTCCTGCTGGTCAACGGTATTAATTTCGGCGACCCGCCCGCTGTCGTCATTCTTGCGTAAAGAGAGAGTGATACGCTGGATGGATCGCAGTACCGGCATGGTGTTCCTGCTGTTTGCTACCCGCCTGGCCATGAGCAAGCGTTAACGGATATAAGTTGGACAAAATGAATAAAGAAGCGCTTATTTTCCTTGGTATCGCCATTGTTGTTGAAGTGATTGCCACCACCGCACTGAAATCATCGGACAGCTTTACCCGGCTGCTGCCCAGTATCATTAGCATTGCGGGTTATTGCATCGCGTTCTGGTGCCTGACGATTCCGATGCGCACCATCCCGACGGGAATTATTTACGCCATCTGGTCTGGTGCCGGGATCGTATTGATTGGGATTGTTGGCTGGTTGGTTCACGGTCAGAAACTGGATCTTCCGGCAATGCTGGGGATGGGGTTGATTATTGCCGGTGTGGTTATCATTAATCTTTTTTCCAAAAGTGTTGCTCATTAATCGTTGTAACCAGAAGGACCCGCCATCTTTGGCGGGTCTTAAGTTTTAAAAAACCTTTTTGAACGGCTTAACAATAACGTTCTGGTACACGCCAGCGGCAACATAGGGATCGGCATCCGCCCAGGCTTTTGCCACCTCAAGCGATTCAAACTCTGCAATCACCGTTGAACCGGTAAAACCTGCGGCACCAGGGTCGTTACTGTCCACCGCTGGCATCGGTCCAGCAGTCAGCAAACGGCCTTCGTCACGCAGCAGCTGCAGTCGCGCCAGATGGGCAGGGCGCACGGATAAACGTTTCTCAAGCGAGTCAGCAACATCTTCAGCAAAAATCACATAAAGCACGGGAAGAGCTCCTTACTTATCAGAAAGGCATACCGTATGTGAAAGGGAATGCGACTGCAATGTAAAGATGCACTGACATTAATATGCGTGTAAAAAGTGCGGTTTTTTACCCTATCAGAGAGAAAATAACCAGTGAATGCGATGGCTTGTTGAATATGATTGCTATTTGCATTTAAAATTGAGCCCTGGTTTTTTAACTGACACGATTATGACTTCAATGACCCTTGATTTACCTCGCCGCTTTCCCTGGCCGACGCTGTTGTCCGTCGGTATTCACGGAGCCGTCGTGGCGGGTCTGCTCTATACATCGGTACATCAGGTTGTTGAATTGCCCGCACCCGCACAGTCTATCTCTGTGACGATGGTAACGCCGGCTGAACTCGAACCGCCGCAGGTAGTGCAACCGCCACAACCTGTCGTCGAACCGGAACCAGAACCCGAACCGGAACCGGTAGTGGAGCCGCCGAAAGAAGCCCCGGTAGTGATTGAAAAGCCAAAACCGAAACCTAAGCCGAAGCCAAAACCGAAACCGGAGAAAAAGGTCGAGCAGCCGAAGCCGGAGGTGAAACCGGCACAGTCGCGTCCGGCATCACCGTTTAACAACAACGCGCCAGCGCGTCCGGTGGCTAATCCGACACCGTCGGCGTCCTTCACGCCAGCGCCGTCTGTGCCTGCTGGTCCCCGCGCGCTGAGTCGTAACCAGCCGCAATATCCGGCGCGTGCGCAGGCGCTGCGTATTGAAGGTCGTGTGCGGGTGAAATTTGACGTTACGGCCGATGGCCGCGTCGAGAATGTTGAAGTTCTGTCTGCACAGCCAGCAAACATGTTCGAACGTGAAGTGAAAGCGGCTATGCGGAAATGGCGCTACGAAGCCGGTAAGCCCGGTTCAGGACTGATAGTTAATGTGGTATTCCGCCTGAATGGCGGGGCGTCAATGGAATAAGAAAAAGCCTCCGTCAGGAGGCTTTTTTTATGACTGTTGCGGTAACGGGCGAGGTTTCCCTTCTTTATCAACCGCGACATAGATAAACAGCGCCTCGGTGGCTTTGTAACGCTGGCCAATGGGCTCAGAAGAGACTTTTTTTACCCACACTTCCATATTGATACTGACGGAAGTATTCCCGCGTTTCACGCAGCGCGCATAGCAGCACACCACGTCGCCGACGGCAACCGGCCGGAGGAAGGTCATGCCATCCACCCGCACGGTGACCACGCGTCCGTGCGCAATCTCTTTTGCCAGGATTGCGCCCCCCATATCCATTTGTGACATCAACCAGCCGCCGAAGATATCTCCGTTAGCATTGGTATCTGCTGGCATTGCTAATGTGCGTAAAACAAGTTCTCCCTGAGGAGTTTCCTGAATGGTGGTCATTATTATCTCTTCTGTGATGAGGGATTTCTGGCGCGATGCTACTACGAATACGGGGCGTTCGGGAAGAAAAAAGCCAGGCGCTGGCCTGGCTTCAGTTTTCAGGAATTATCATCCTGCTGCGGCATATGGCGGTAGATGTAAATACCGCTGAGCACGGTAAACACCAGCGTCAGAATCGTCAGGCCAAACACTTTGAAATTGACCCAAACATCAAACGGCAGCCAGAAAGCAATGTAGATATTCGCCAGCCCGCAAACGATAAAGAATAGTGCCCAGGCGATGTTCAGCCGTGACCAGACGGCTGCGGGCAGCGTCAGCTCTTTCCCGAGCATGCTCTGGATCAGGGTTTTCTTCATCACCCACTGGCTGAACAACAGCGCGACAGCAAACAAACCGTAAATCACCGTTACTTTCCACTTAATAAACTCAACGTCGTGGAATTTGATGGTTAATCCGCCAAACACGGCAACCAGCACAAACGTGATTAACGCTACTTTTTCCACTTTGCGGTAACGGATCCAGCAATAAATCAGCACGATGGCTGAGGCGATAATCAATACTTTGGTCGCGGCGAAAATATCGTAAAGTTTGTAAACTGCGAAAAAGAGCGCCAGCGGAAGAAAATCAAGAAACTGCTTCATTCTACGATTCCATAAACAGGGGCAACCCTGAGCGGGCTGCCGGAACAATCATTAGCGCATCAGCATATAGAGGCGGAACAGATAAATAAGCAGCGCCGCCGAGATCAAATTGCTGATTGTATTCGCGATAACTGCGCCTACTTCCGGGGTGAAAACCGCGAAATTGTGCGCGAACATTAACAGAACTGTTTTTGCCAGCAGCCAGCTTATGACCGCCGGAGCTACCAGCCGCATATTGCGCCAGCTCAGACGCATACTGCTGCGCATGGCGGCGAAAATCCCCACTTTATCCTGTACCAGCATGACGGGGGCGAAGGAGAGCAGAATCGCCAGAATCACGCCCGGAACAATGATAAACATGATGCCGATCTGCACCATAAAGGTGGTCAACAGGATCAATAAAAACAGCTTTGGCAGCACCGGCACGCTGGCACCAATCGCGCGCAGCGCACTGACGCGTTGACCGGCTGAAACCATCTGGATCAGCAGCAAAACGCCGCCTGCCAGAATCGCGTTGCCGATAAGCCCGGAGAAGGTCGATGCTGCCGAGGCGCGCAGCAGCACCTGCTGTTGCTCTGGCGTCATGTTTTGCACCAGTTCAAACAAGCCGACGCTGCCCGCCAGGTTATCCCCTTGCGTTAAAATGGAGAGTTGTTCGTCAGTGGGTGAAAACGCGTGCCCAATGACTGCGGTGATAAATGCGCACAGCAGCGCAATCAGCAAAATGGTAATCAACTGATTACGAAAAAAATTCCCCGTGTCACGGTAAACGGACTTCGCCGTGATAGACATGCACTCTCCTTGAGTATTGCGGTATCAAATTGTCGGCGATTGTACCCCGAATAGTGGCTCAGTGGCAGCATCATGGCTTGTATGGAAAAGCATATCTTTGTAAAGAGGCGCTAATCCGTAACGTGCGCGGGCGCGATCGCAGGCTTCATTCACTTCGCCATTCTCGCCAGACATCGCAAATTCCCGGCAAGGTGATGGTCTTCCTTCATAGATACTGCAACGGGCCGATTCGCCGGGGGTCCCCTCCAGCGCCACGCAGCGGCTCTGTTTCTGATTAGTGCCGCTCATACAGCGTAAAAAGGGGGTTAGTGGCTCTGTAAGTTGAGCCGGGACAGGGCCGCCAGCGTCATCCGCTTCAGCCCAGTAAAAAGAGACACGAAAATACGCACAACATGCTCCGCACGACATGCACGGATTGAGATCGCTCATAGCACACCTGCACTTCACAACGTATCAAGGCGAATTGTCAGGCCACTAAATTATCTCTGCGCTTACTGGCGTACAAGATGGCTAAGGTGGAAAATTTTCATGCCTGAAAAAGTGAAAATTGATTTAAATACAAAAATTAAGTGGGTGGCATGAGGATGAAAATTAACTCAGATCAATGAATGTTAAATTATGGGATTAAGTGTGATCTGGGTTGGATCACTTTGTACTCAGTTATGGGTATATTCACGTCGCGATAAAAACCACAATTACGGAGTGGATATGAAAAAATTAGCTGTGGCAGCATTAGTCCTGAGTTCGCTTTCCGGCGGTGCATATGCGCATGACGAGGGCGAATTCTTTATTCGTGCCGGTTCCGCGACTGTCCGTCCAACGGCAGGTTCGGATAATGTTCTTGGTAGTCTTGGTAGTTTTAATGTCAGCAATAACACCCAGTTGGGTGTGACGATGACATGGATGGCAACGGACAATGTGGGTATTGAACTGCTGGCTGCGACGCCGTTCCGCCACCGCGTAGGCACTGGCCCTACGGGCGATATCGCAACCGTGCATCATTTGCCGCCTTCGCTGATGGCGCAGTGGTACTTTGGTGATCCGAAAAGCAAATTCCGTCCGTATATTGGCGCGGGTATCAACTACACCACTTTCTTTGACGAAAAATTTAACGACACCGGTAAAGCAGCCGGGCTTTCCGATCTGAGCCTGAAAGATTCATGGGGCGCGGCAGGGCAAGTAGGGCTGGACTATCTGATCAATAGCAACTGGTTAATCAACATGTCGGTCTGGTATATGGATATTGATACGGATGTGCGTTTCAAGGCCAATGGCGCTCAGCAGAGTGTCAGCACTCGCCTGGATCCGTGGGTATTTATGTTCTCTGCGGGTTATCGTTTTTGAGTCCGGCTGGAAACTGGCCCAGCTTGCGGCCAGTTTCCCCGTTTATCTCTGCGTTCGTGGCTTTTACACCGCCAAATCCATTTAATCACTGCACGGTAATTAGTCGTCGGGATCACTCCACGTAGCGGCAGGTCATATACGCGCCAGCCACGCACAAGGTGAGAGGGACAAAAAAGCTGAAGTCCATGCCGGTAAATTCCATCAGCAGGACAATGGCGGTCAGCGGCATCTGCATGGATGACGCCAGAAACGCGGCACCGCCGGTGAGAGCAAATTCTCCCATACTGCCCCCAGGGAAGAAGGGACCGACAAGTAGATACATCAGCGCGCCCAGCAGTGCGCCAATCGCCAGGCCGGGCGTCAGCAGGCCGCCCTCCGCGCCGCCGCGTAGCACCATCCAGATACTGACTACTTTCAGGCCAATCAGCATGGCTGCCAGCGGCAGAGTGACACCGCCGCCAAAACTGAGCTGCACTGGCCCGCGGCCGTTGCCCGGCAGTTGCGGAAACCAGATGGAGAACAAACCGAGGCAGGCAAAGGCGAGTAAACAGAATAGCGGCATCTGCCAGTTGCTTTTCACCTGGCCGCGCGCTTGTCGCGTCATGCGGCGAAACTGGCAAGCGGCATAACCGAACAGCGGGCCGGAGAGCGCCGCCCAAACGATTAATGATACAGGTGCGGGTGGCGCAATAAATTGGTACTGACGTTCGTTGCCCAGCACCAGAGAGGCGACAAACGCCGCCAGCGCGGAACTGACCGTTGCGGCAATCACCGCATCCCAGGCGATGGTCACCAGCAACACTTCCAGCGTGAAAATCGCACCGGCCAGCGGGACGTTATAAACCGCAGCCAGCCCGGCTCCTGCACCACAGGCGATCACCATCCGGGTTTCCTGTGCATTGAGGCCGCTACGCCGGGCAATGTTGCCGCCAAACAGCGCGCCCACTTCTCGCGGCGCGCTTTCACGTCCCAGCGGCGAGCCCATCGCCACCGTCACCACCTGTAAAAGGGCATGGCAGATTGTGGTACCCGCTGGCATCTGGCGACCCTTTTCGCCGAGCGCCGCCGTAACGCTTACCCGGGGCTTACCATATCTCGCCAGCAACCACCAGCCGCAGCCGGCAATTGCACCGGCACCGGTCAGTGCGGCAAAACGGCGCAGGTTACTGGCATCGGTAACGCCTTGCAGAAACGGCGCGCCGCCAATCAGTGATTGCTGACTGTAACCAAACACCAGATGCTGGATTTCATGCAGCAGTAGCGCAATTAGCATGCCTGACGCGCCGGAAAGCAGGCCAGTCAGCAGCAGCGCTATCCAGCGCCGCGGCCAGGGGGAAGGTGTGTCACTCATCGATTCACTCTCTGTATAACCAGCGTCACGGTCATTATTCCATAGAAAATATGAACCTTTTAACAATGGGTTACCATTAGCTGATAACAAAAACGGTTCTTTTCTGGCTGTCATCACGCAGCCAGGCAGTTTCAACGTCACTCAGAGGCGCAGGCGTAGTGGCAATACGCAGTTGCGCCGGTAGCGCCACGGCGAACATCTCTGCGGTAGCTTGCAGCAGCTGAGGTAACGATAAACTACCGATGCCGCTGCCCATCAACTGGATCGGCGCTGCGCGCAGCCAGGCGCCGGGCAAACGGATATCCTGCCCGGAAAGCGTACCCACCTGAACAAAGCGGGTTGGCGATTTTGCCTTCGCGGCGGCGGTGAGGATCAGTTCTGCGCTACTACCCCACAAATAATCCACCACCACATCGACAGGAGTCGCGAAGGCGCCAGCGAATTGCTGGCGCAGCGCTTCGCTCTCATCCGTCAGATTGATCGCGTGATCTGCGCCAAGACTGTGCAAAACGGCGGCGTTACGCCCGGTGACGATAATTTTCCCCGCGCCGAGGTAGCGGGCAATCTGCACCGCAAGTTGTCCGGCGCTGCCTGTTGCGCCATTGATCAACACCGTTTCACCGCGACGGAGGCCCGCGCGGCTTACCAGTGCGGCCCAGGCTGACATGCCCGGATTTGCCATCGCCGCGGCGCTGATGCTGTCCAGCTCATCCACCAGAGGGATGCAGTGCTGTTCCGCAACAGACGCAAACTCTGCCATGCTGCCCCATGGCGCGCGCGGAAAAGCAAACCAGACACGCTGGCCGTCTGGTCGTGTGCCGACGCCATCAATACCCGGTACAAAGGGTAGCGCACCATCAAAACTGTAATGCTGGCCTGATGCGCGGCTTTTCACCACATGACTTATCGCGGCGGCGTTAACGGTGATCAGGCACTCGCCCTGTCGGGCTTCAGGCAGGGCGAAGCTGGCATAACGTGGGGGCAGGTTGGTCTGGTGGACAATGGCTGCGTACATAGAATTCTCTCCGTCAGGGTTTATGTGTAAAATGCACATATTGAGATTGCCACTCTACACCATCAGGAATTTATATGCAAAATGCACATATTAATTATGACATCGATGATTTCCATCGCGCGTTACTCACTATTATTGGCGTGATGAATCATCCGTTACGTGATATGGCGCTGATGCGCGCGGCAGATATCACCCTTGATCAGGTATTGTTTCCGCTGCTGGTGACGGTTGAACGTTTTGGCCCCATTGGCGTGGTTGAACTGGCTAACCGTGTCGGACGGGATTACACCACGGTAAGCCGCCAGGTGAAAAAACTGGAGCAGGCCGGGCTGGTGGTGAAAAAAAGTCAGCCGCAGGACAAACGAGTGAGCGAACTCACCATCAGCGAAGAGGGCAAAGCGATGACAATGAAAATTGACGCCGCACGGCAACGGCTGATGAATGCGACATTCGACGGCTGGGAACCCGATGATGTTCAGTCGCTGTTCCGGCTGGTCCAGAAGTATGCGCAGACACTACTGAAGCAAGAAGAGGCCGCCTGAGCGAACAGGCGGCAACAGAATTAACGCGGCAGCGTAGCGGCTTTCAGACTCTGAACAAACTCTTTCAGCTCAGCCAGCATCGCTGTAGGGTTTTGCAGATTTTTTTCGATGATTTTGACAATCGCCGAGCCGGAAATCGCGCCCGCTGCGCCTGCGTTCACCGCAGCGGCAACCTGATCCGGCGCAGAGATACCAAAGCCCTGCAACGGCGGCGCAGCGTGGTATTCCTTCAGTTTTTCCACCAGGTGATGCAACGGCAGCGCCGCACGGTTTTCCGCACCGGTTACGCCAGCCCGCGACAGCAGATAGGTATAACCGCGGCCATAAGAGGCAATCTGGCGCAGCAGTTCATCATCGGCATTCGGCGGGCAGATAAAGATTGGCGCAACATTGTGGCGCATCGCCGCCTGACGGAAGGGGGCAGACTCTTCAATGGGCACATCGGCCACCAGCACGGAATCGACACCGACTTTTTCGCATTTGGCATAAAACTCATCAATGCCGCCGCTGAACACCAGGTTGGCGTACATCAGCAGGCCAATTGGAATGGTCGGATGCTTCTGACGGATAGTTGCCAGTATTTCAAAGCACTGAGTCGGCGTAACGCCTGCGGCGAAAGCGCGCAGCGTCGCGCTCTGGATCGTCGGGCCGTCGGCCAGCGGATCGGAGAAGGGGATCCCCAGTTCCAGCGCGTCCGCGCCAGCTTCGATCAGCGTATCGATAATTTTCAGCGACTGTTCCGGCGACGGATCGCCCAGTGTAACGAAGGGAACGAAAGCACCTTCTTTCCGGTCGGCGAGCCGTTTAAACAGGTTGTCGTAGCGTTCCATCAGATTTCCCCTCGCGCTTTCAGGATGTCATGTACGGTGAAGATGTCTTTATCGCCGCGGCCGGAGAGGTTAACCACCAGCAGCTGCTCTTTATCCGGGTTTTCGCGCATCATTTTCAGCGCATGGGCGAGGGCGTGCGAAGATTCCAGCGCCGGAATAATCCCTTCATGGCGGCTCAGCACCTGGAAAGCGTCCAGCGCTTCGTCGTCAGTAATCGACACATAATCAGCGCGACCAATGCTGTTGAGATACGCATGTTGCGGCCCGACAGACGGGAAATCCAGCCCGGCGGAGATGGAGTAAGACTCTTCAATCTGGCCTTCATCGGTCTGCATCATCGGCGATTTCATGCCGAAATAGATACCCACGCGGCCGTGCTTCAGCGGCGCGCCATGTTCGCCGGTTTCAATACCGTGACCGGCCGGTTCAACGCCAATCAGACCAACGCTGGTTTCATCGATAAAATCGGCAAACATGCCAATAGCATTTGAGCCGCCGCCGACGCAGGCAATCACGGCATCCGGCAGGCGTCCCTCTTTTTCGAGGATCTGCGCTTTGGTCTCTTCGCCGATCATGCGCTGGAATTCACGCACAATGGTCGGGAACGGGTGTGGGCCAGCGGCAGTACCGAGCATATAGTGCGCGGTTTCGTAGCTGCCGGACCAGTCGCGCAGCGCTTCATTACAGGCGTCTTTCAGCGTGGCGGAGCCGCTGTGTACCGGGATCACTTCTGCACCCATCAGACGCATACGGAAGACGTTCGGCGACTGGCGCTCAACATCTTTTGCGCCCATATAGATGCGGCACTTCAGACCGAGCAGAGCACTGGCAAGCGCCGATGCAACACCATGTTGCCCCGCGCCAGTTTCTGCAATGATTTCGGTTTTGCCCATCCGTTTTGCCAGCAGCGCCTGACCGAGAACCTGGTTGGTTTTGTGCGCGCCGCCGTGCAGCAGATCTTCACGTTTCAGGTACAGCGTGGTGCGGGTACCGGCAGTCAGGTTCTGGCATTTCGTCAGCGCAGTCGGACGTCCGGCGTAGTTTTTCAGCAGATCGTTAAACTGGCGCTGAAAATCCGCATCGCTCTGGGCGCTGACAAACGCTTCTTCCAGTTGGCGCAGCGCGGGCATCAGGATCTGTGGAACAAACATGCCGCCAAACTCGCCAAACCATGGGTTCAATAGTGTTGTCATTCTCTTCTTTCCTTAATAAGCACGCAGTGTACGGAAAACCGAAGCCAGTTTGCTGGCATCTTTAACACCCGGTTCCGACTCCACGCCTGAATTAAAATCGAGTCCGGCACAGCCGGTTTTCGCCGCCTGCACACAATTATCTGCGCTCAGGCCGCCAGCCAGCAGCACATTATCGAGCGGTTCGCCGGCCAGCAGTGACCAGTCGAAGCTTTGGCCGCTGCCGCCCTGGCCGTTGTCGAAGAGATATTTATCGACCTGCTGTAAGTTACGTGGCGGCAGGGTGTCGCTGACGCTTAGCGCTTTCCAGATTTGCGTCTGCGCAGGCAATACCGCGCGCAGAGCGTCAATATAGGCCTGATCTTCGCTGCCGTGTAACTGCACCGCAGAAAGTGCCAGCGCTTTTGCTTTCGCCACCACATCTTCAACCGGGGCGTTACGGAACACGCCGACATATTGCAGCGGCGCGCCCTGCATTACCGCTTGCGCCTGTTCATCGGAGACGGCGCGCGGCGAGGAGGCGACAAAAATCAATCCACCGTAAATCGCGCCCGCTTCATGGGCGGCGCGGGCATCTTCGGCGCGAGTCAATCCGCAAACTTTGTTCTCGCCGAGCAGCACGCGTTTCACGGCGGCATCGAGATCGTCATGAGACATCAGCGCTGAACCAATCAGGAAACCATTGGCAAAGTGGCTTAGTTCGCGAACCTGGGCGTAAGTATTAATGCCGGACTCGCTGATCACCGTGACGCCTTTACCCAGAAGCGGTGCAAGCTGGCGAGTACGGTTGAGATCAATCGACAGATCGCGCAGATCGCGGTTATTAATGCCAACCACTTTCGCTTCCAGCGCAATGGCACGTTGCAATTCTTCCTTGTTACTCACTTCAGTCAGCACGCCCATCTTCAGGCTGTGGGCCACGGCAGCAAGCTGGCGATACTGTTCGTCATTCAGCACTGACAGCATCAGCAGGCAGGCATCGGCCTGATAGTGACGCGCCAGATAGATCTGATATGGGTCGATAATAAAATCTTTGCACAGGATCGGCTGTGGCGCGATGGCGCTAACGATGGGCAGAAAATCGAAACTGCCCTGGAAATATTTCTCATCGGTCAGTACGGAAATCGCCGAAGCGTGATGTTTATAAACGCCGGCGATGCGCGCCGGATCGAAATCGTCACGGATAACGCCTTTGGACGGCGACGCTTTTTTGCATTCCAGAATAAAGGCGGTCCGTGTTCCTTGCAGGGCATCGTAGAAGCTGCGTGTACTCGGCACGACGTCGTTCTGGAAGCTGGCCAGCGGTTGTTGCTCCTTGCGCGCCGCAACCCATATGGCTTTATCGGCGACGATTTTCGCTAAAACGGTCTGCATCTTTTATCCTCTTGCCGCAAGTGCGGTGACTTTGTCGTAGGCTGCTCCGCTGTGCAGCACATCCAGTACTTTCTGCGCGTTGGCCCGCAAATCTTCGTTGCCGTGCAGACGCATCAGCATCGCGACGTTGGCGGCCACAGCGGCTTCATGAGCAGTTTCGCCTTTACCTTGTAATAAGCGCGTCAGAATGTCACGGTTTTCTTCCGGCGTGCCGCCCGCAAGCTGTTCCTGATGATAAGGCGTCAGACCGAAGTCTTCGGCAGTTAACTGGTAACTTTTAATTTCACCGTTATTGAGCTCCGCAACCAGCGTCGGCGCATGTAATGACACTTCATCCATCCCGCCGCTATGCACGACGGCAGCGCGCTGATAACCGAGAACACGCAAGGTTTCCGCAATCGGCAGCACCAACTCCGGGCTGTAAACGCCAATTAATGCCAGCGGCGGATGCGCCGGGTTGATGAGCGGCCCCAGCACGTTAAACAGGGTGCGGGTTTTCAACTGCTGACGTACCGGCATTGCGTGGCGGAAACCGGTGTGGTATTTCGGCGCAAACAGGAAGCAGACGCCAAGTTCATCCAGCGCGTTGCGCGATTTGTCGGCATTCATATCCAGATTAATACCAAATGCGGCCAGCAGATCGGATGAACCTGAACGGCTGGAAACACTGCGGTTGCCGTGTTTAGCGACCTTCAGCCCGCATGCGGCAGCGACAAACGCGCTGGCGGTGGAAATATTGATGCTGTTGCTGCCATCGCCGCCGGTACCGACGATATCTGCGAACGGATAATCCGGGCGCGGGAAGGGCGCGGCATTTTCCAGCAGCGCCGTAGCGGCACCGGCAATTTCGTTCGGGTGCTCACCGCGGATCTTCATGCTGACCAGCGCTGCGGCCAGTTGTTCAGGTTTCAGCTCGCCGCGCACCACCGCCGAGAAGAGCTGGTGGCTCTCTTGCTGGCTGAGGGTTTGCGCCTGGTAAAGTTTCTCCAGAATCGGTTGCAGTGTGTTGCTCTGCTCCAGTTTCTGCAACGCCCAGGCCAGCGTCTGCTCCAGCAGGCGTGCGCCCTGCGTGGTGAGGATCGATTCCGGATGGAACTGGAAGCCGCAGACGCGATCCGCATCGTGACGTACCGCCATCACCATGCCGTTGAAATGCGCATTGATGGTCAACCCTGCGGGAATATTGCTGCCAACCAACGAATGGTAACGCGCCACCGGCAATGGATTGCTTAAACCGGCAAACATCGCCTGGCCATCATGTTCAATACTGGAGGCTTTGCCGTGCAGGATTTCACCGGCCTGGCCGACATAGCCACCGTAGGCCTCGACAATCGCCTGGTGCCCAAGGCAGATACCAATAATCGGTAACTTGCCGCGCAGACGCGTCAACAGTTCCGGCATACAGCCTGCTTCAGACGGCGCGCCCGGGCCTGGTGACAGCATCAGCACCGGGTTTTGCATCGTTGCCAGACGGTCAATTAAAGTTTGTGCGGGTACATGGTTGCGATAAATCACCACATTATGTCCGCTTGCACGCAGCTGATCCGCCAGGTTGTAAGTAAAAGAGTCGATATTATCGAGCAGCAGAATGTCAGCCATCAGAACGTCTCCTGTGCGTGGTGTGCAGTGGCAATGGCGCGCAGAACCGCGCGAGCTTTATTACGGGTTTCATCGGCTTCAGACTGCGGTACAGAATCCAGTACCACGCCGGCGCCGGCCTGAACGGTGGCAATACCGTCCTCAACCCACGCGGAACGAATGACAATGCAGGTATCCAGATCGCCGTGAGCAGTGAAGTAACCGACAGCGCCGCCATAGCTGCCGCGTCGTGCGCCTTCGGCCCGGGCAATCAGTTGCATAGCGCGGACTTTCGGTGCGCCGCTAAGCGTTCCCATGTTCATGCAGGCGCGATAAGCGTGCAGCACATCCAGATCCTGACGCAGTTCGCCCACCACGCGGGAAACCAGGTGCATAACGTATGAATAACGATCCACTTTTGTCAGGTCGGCAACATAACGGCTGCCAGGCGTACAGATGCGAGCCAGATCGTTACGCGCCAGATCGACCAGCATCAGGTGCTCAGAAAGTTCTTTATGGTCGGTACGCATATCGAGTTCGATACGGCTGTCGAGATCGCGATCCAGAGAACCATCCGGGCGACGACCGCGCGGGCGCGTTCCGGCGATGGGGTAGATCTCAATCTGGCGGTTGCTGGCGTCATATTTCAGTGAGCTTTCCGGCGAGGCGCCGAACAGGGCAAAATTATCGTCCTGCATGAAAAACATATACGGGCTGGGGTTGCTCTTTTTCAGCACTTCATAAGCGGCCAGCGGCGAGGGGCAAGGCAGCGTAAAACGGCGCGACGGGACAACCTGGAAAATTTCGCCGCTGCGAATCGCTTTCTGCATCTCCCGTACAACGGCACCGTACTCTTCGTCGCTCTGATTGGTCTCGCAACGCATATGCGTCACGGTCTGCACCGGCAGCGGCTCTGCGGGCAGATCCAGTTGTTGGCGCAGGACGTTAACACGCTCAAGCAGGCGTGCTTTTTCGCTGGCGTCCTGGCTGAACAGGCTCGCCTGGATACGCGTTTGCTTTTTCTGGTGGTCGATCACCAGTAATGTTTCCGCGAGATAGAAGCAGTAGTCCGGGCAGCGACGATCGTGGGCAAGTTGCGGTAAATCTTCAAAACCGGCGACCAGGTCATAGGCAAACAAGCCGCCAAAAAACATCGCTTCGCGTTCGTCTGCCGGGACGTCCACCAGCGTTTGCAGCAGGCGGAAAGCGTCAAATACCGAGAGCGAGCACAGGCGGGCATCTTCATCCAGTAGCGTGCTGACCGACGGGAAACGCAATTCGCGGCCATCCGTCAGCACGGTGTTTTCAACCCCGGCGGGCAGCGCCGCATCGAGCAGATTTAGCAGGGAAGCGCCGTTGGCGGTGAGCGCCTTAATAGTGACAGTGTCACCCAGCGCGGTAATGCGCAGCGCGCTATTGACCAGCAGCAGGCTTTTTAAATCATTCTTGCTGTCGATATCGGCGGATTCCAGCAGCAACGTGGCCGGGCGATCGCCGCATAATTGGTGGAACAGCGCCGTCGGATTGTCGCGGTATGCGGCGTTGCTGGTCAGAAGTTCGAGTGCTGGTTTTTGCGTTTGCATAGTCGCTCTCATAAATTTGTTCAAAAAAAAGCCCGCTGAGTGAGCGGGCCGGGTATCGGTATGCTGAATGCGCACGTGATCTCACAGCCCTGTTCAGGGAGTGCGCCACCAGCGAGTAACAGAGAAATGTGCATTCATTGTTGCGATACCTTGTCGTGTGAACTTGTGTACTAGTTAACTAGTTCATGGAAAGAAAGTCAACCCTCGATTTCAGAAAAAGTTGGCTAGCCGTTATGATAGGGCGCAAACAGATGTCCTGATAAATCTACGGAGCCGCTTTGAGCGACACGAACTACGCCATAATTTATGACCTGCATAGCCACACCAGCGCCTCTGACGGCCTGCTTTCTCCGGAACAACTGGTACATCGCGCGGTAGAAATGCGCGTGGGCACGCTGGCCATTACCGATCACGATACCACAGCCGCGATCCCTGCGGCACGGGCTGAAATTGTCCGTGCCGGGCTGGCGCTGGAATTAATTAGTGGCGTGGAAATCTCCACCGTCTGGGAAAATCATGAAATCCATATCGTGGGTCTGAACATTGATATCGAAAACCCGGCGATGTGCGAATTTTTGCAGCAGCAGTCCGCGCGTCGTATTCAGCGCGCGCAACTGATTGCCGGGCGTCTGGAAAAAGCGCATATTCCCGGCGCGTGGGAAGGCGCACAGCGGCTGGCGCAGGGCGCGAGCGTGACGCGTGGTCACTTTGCCCGCTTTCTGGTGGAGCAGGGTAAGGCCAGTAACATCGCCGATGTTTTTAAAAAATATCTTGCGCGTGGGAAAACGGGATATGTTCCGCCGCAGTGGTGTACAATAGAACAAGCTATTGAAGTGATTCATCATTCTGGCGGAACGGCGGTGCTGGCCCATCCTGGTCGTTATAACCTTTCCGCTAAATGGCTGAAAAGACTGCTGGCGCATTTTGCTGACCGCGGCGGGGAGGCGATGGAAGTTGCCCAATGCCAGCAGGCTCCCAATGAACGAGCGCAGCTCGCCGGGTATGCCCGCCAGTATGGTTTGCTGGCGTCGCAAGGATCGGATTTCCATCAGCCCTGCCCGTGGATTGAACTGGGGCGAAAACTCTGGCTACCGGCCGGTGTTGAAGGCGTCTGGCTGAAATGGGAGCAGCCGCAGTAAAACGTAAGAGAGGGAAGTATGAGTCAGTTTTTTTATATTCATCCGGACAACCCACAACCGCGATTGATTAATCAGGCGGTGGAGATCGTGCGTAAGGGCGGTGTGATTGTTTATCCCACCGATTCCGGGTATGCGCTGGGGTGCAAAATCGAGGATAAAGGCGCGATGGAGCGGATTTGCCGCATCCGTCATCTGCCGGATGGCCACAACTTCACGCTGATGTGTCGCGATCTGTCCGAGCTGTCGACCTATTCGTTCGTTGATAACGTGGCGTTTCGTCTGATTAAAAACAATACACCCGGTAATTACACTTTTATCCTGAAAGGGACAAAAGAGGTGCCGCGTCGTTTATTGCAGGAAAAACGCAAAACCATTGGGCTGCGTGTGCCGTCGAATCCAATTGCGCTGGCCCTGCTGGAAGCGCTCAATGAGCCGATGCTCTCGACGTCATTAATGCTGCCGGGTAGCGATTTTACCGAATCCGATCCGGATGAAATCAAAGACCGACTGGAGAAGGTCGTCGATTTGATCATTCACGGCGGCTATCTCGGGCAGCAACCAACGACCGTAATAGACTTAACTGATGACTCGCCGGTCGTGCTTCGCGAAGGCGTCGGTGACGTTAAACCTTTCTTATAGCGGCGCAAGCCGCTATACTACGCGGCCATTTCAGCAGCGGCTTCGCCGGACTGATAACCCTATTCGACGCCTGTGAAGGCGACACCTAAGGATGCTCTATGAGCGAAAAACTACAGAAAGTGCTGGCGCGAGCTGGCCACGGCTCCCGCCGTGAGATCGAATCTATTATTGAAGCTGGCCGCGTCAGCGTGGACGGTAAAATCGCTACCCTGGGCGACCGCGTTGAGGTGACGCCGGGGCTGAAAATTCGCATCGATGGTCATCTCATTTCGGTGAAAGAGTCCGTTGAGCAGATTTGTCGTGTGCTGGCGTACTACAAACCAGAAGGCGAGCTCTGTACCCGCAACGATCCTGAAGGCCGCCCGACGGTGTTCGATCGTCTGCCAAAACTGCGCGGTGCGCGCTGGATTGCTGTTGGTCGTCTCGACGTCAATACCTGCGGTCTGTTGCTGTTCACCACCGACGGCGAGCTGGCGAACCGCCTGATGCATCCGAGCCGTGAAGTTGAGCGTGAATACGCCGTGCGCGTATTTGGTGAAGTGGATGATGCGAAGCTGCGCGATCTCGCGCGCGGTGTGCAACTGGAAGACGGCCCGGCGGCATTTAAAACCATCAAATTCAGCGGTGGTGAAGGGATTAACCAGTGGTACAACGTGACCCTGACCGAAGGGCGTAACCGCGAAGTGCGTCGCCTGTGGGAAGCGGTGGGTGTCCAGGTTAGCCGCCTGATCCGCGTACGTTACGGCGATATCCCGCTGCCGAAAGGCCTGCCTCGCGGCGGCTGGACCGAGCTGGATCTGGCGCAGACCAACTATCTGCGCGAGCTGGTTGGCCTGGAAGCGGAAACGCAATCAAAAGTGGCAGTCGAGAAAGATCGTCGCCGCATGAAAGCAAACCAGATCCGTCGTGCCGTGAAGCGCCACAGCCAGCCTGGCGGCACTCGCCGTCCTGGCAGTACGCGTAACAAAAACGATTAACAGAAAAGGGGCGAAAGCCCCTTTTTTATCGCCTGCGTTGGCGTTGCTCGTCAACGGGCCTGCATCATCGCCAGGCCAGAATTGCCATCAATAATCAATACCAATCTGCGCTTTGATACCTGCTTCGAAAGCATGTTTTACCGGGCGTAGTTCACTGACCGTGTCCGCCAGTTCCAGAATATCCCGGTGGCAGCCGCGTCCCGTAACGATCACCGTTTGCATCGGCGGACGGTTGCGCAGCGCGTTCAGCACCGTTTCCAGCGGCAAATAATCATACGCCACCATATAGGTCAGCTCATCGAGCAGCACCATGTCCAGAGAAGGGTCTGCCAGCATCCTCTCCGCGTGTTGCCACACCGCCAGACAAGCCGCGGTGTCGCTTTCACGATTTTGCGTGTCCCAGGTAAAACCAGTCGCCATGACCTGAAATTCCACGCCCAATGGCTCCAGCAGGTTACGCTCGCCATTAGGCCAGGTTCCTTTAATAAACTGGATCACGCCAACCTTTTTCCCATGGCCGACAGCGCGCGTGGCGGTGCCGAATGCCGCGGTGGTTTTGCCTTTGCCGTTGCCGGTGAAGACAATAATAATTCCACGTTCGTCCTGCGCGGCGGCCACGCGGGCATCAACGCGTTCTTTTACGCGCTGTTGGCGTTGCTGATAACGTTCTTCACTCATTGTGCAATCCCTGGTTTACGGCCGGGTTGTGCATCAAAGCTCATCCCGGTTTTTCGTCGGCTGTCATCGCCCATCAGCCACAAATAGAGCGGCATAATATCGGCGGGGGTTTTCAGTTTTTGCGGATCTTCTGTCGGGAAGGCGCTGGCACGCATTTTGGTGCGCGTGCCGCCCGGGTTGATACAGTTGACCCGCAGGCGGTTCTGGTACTCTTCGGCCAGCACCTGCATCATTCCCTCGGTGGCGAATTTTGACGCTGCGTAAGCGCCCCAGTTGGCGCGCCCCTGACGTCCCACGCTGGAAGAGGTAAACACCAGCGAACCGCTATCTGATTTAAGTAATAAAGGAAGAAGCGCCTGCGTAAGATAGAACGTTGCGTTGACGTTGACCTGCATAACGGCATCCCAGGTTGCGGGATCCTGTTCGCTCATCGGGCAGACATCGCCCAGTAAACCGGCGTTGTGCAGCACGCCATCAAGGCGTGGTGTGGTGGCAGCGATCGTTGCCGCCAGTTGCTGGCACTCTTCCGGCGTGCAGGTTGCCATATCCAGAGTAAACCATTGTGCCTGCTGACCTTCGTCATTTATTGCCTGCGTGACCTGGCGTAATTTCGCTTCCTGGCGTCCGAGCAAAATCAGGCTCGCGCCGTGGCGAGCGTAGGTCAGGGCGGCCTCTTTACCGATGCCGTCACTGGCACCGGTAACAAGAATTATGCGGTCGTTTAGCAGATCGCGTTGCGGCTGATAATGCATACTGCCTCCTCAGGCCGGGCCGGTATTCACCTTCATATGTTGGCTTTATGCCTTAAATGACAGGCTATTTCAATCGGCCTCGCGGAGAGTTGCGCAACCTTTAAGCCAAAGAGTGTTAAAAAATTCAGCAACATGGCACATTTGGTGCACGGCTTGCGCGAGACGCGCCCGGATGGCTCATGTACACTGGAGCCATGATTATTGGTGTAACCGAGGTGGTACGCGTGGAATTACTGTCTGAATATGGTCTGTTTTTGGCCAAGATCGCGACCGTGGTAGTGGCGATTGCGGTGATAGCGGTACTGATTGTCAATCTGACGCAGCGCAAGCGTCAGCGGGGCGAGCTGAAAATTACCCGTTTGAGCGAGCAGTATAAAGAGATGCAGGAAGAGATGTCCGCTTCGTTGCTGGACGATCATCAGCAGAAACAGTGGCATAAAGCGCAGAAGAAAAAGCTCAAGCAGGAGGCAAAGGAAGCCAAGGCGAAAGCAAAAGCAGGGAAAAGCGTTGACTCAGGAAAATCACGCGTTTATGTGCTGGATTTCAAAGGCAGTATGGACGCCGGAGAAGTCAGCGGGTTGCGCGAGGAAATTACCGCCGTGCTGACCGTGGCAAAACCGCAGGATCAGGTTGTTCTGCGGCTTGAAAGCCCCGGCGGAGTGGTGCACGGCTACGGTCTCGCGGCTTCTCAATTACAGCGCCTGCGTGACAGACATATCCCACTGACGATCGCCGTTGATAAAGTGGCAGCCAGCGGTGGCTATATGATGGCTTGCGTGGCGGATAAAATTGTTGCCGCGCCCTTCGCCATTATTGGCTCTATCGGCGTGGTGGCGCAGATCCCTAACTTCAACCGTTTCTTGAAAGGCAAAGAGATCGATATTGAGTTGCACACTGCCGGACAGTTTAAACGTACGCTAACGCTACTGGGTGAAAACACCGAAGAAGGGCGACAGAAATTCCGCGAAAGCCTGAATGAAACCCATGACTTATTTAAAGATTTTGTTCATCAGATGCGCCCGGCGCTGGATATTGAAAGCGTGGCGACCGGTGAACACTGGTACGGCTCCCAGGCGCTGGAGAAGGGTCTGATTGATCAGATTGGCACCAGCGACGAATTGCTACTCAGCCTGTATGAGAATCATGAAGTTATCGGCGTCCGCTACCAGCAACGGAAGAAAATGATGGAGCGGTTTACCGGCAGTGCGACAGAGAGTATTGACCATCTGCTGATGCGCTGGTGGCAGCGCGGGCAAAAACCCCTGATGTAAACAAAACGCGAGGCCAGAAGCCTCGCGTTTTTACTTAGTCGATAAGATGATACTTTTCAGAAAGTTCATGTGCTAAGTATTTGAACATATTGAATACTGCCGTGCTTTTCGGCGTCGGCAGACCTTGCTCATCCAGGTAGTACTCACCGCTGAACACCAGCACGCCATTGCGCTGGGTAACATCGGTGGCGGCAATACCTGCCAGCGTATCTTCATGCTCACGGATCAGTTTGTTAGCCAGCTCCAGCAATGTCTGGCGATCGATGGGTTGAGATGTACCGGTCATTTTTCTACTCCTCAAAATTTTCTGAAGTTTACCGCTGGCCCGGACAGGGAGCAAATTTTCCCTGTTTTTGCAAAGGGTTTGAGCTGTTGTTGTGCTGGCGCGTTTCGTTTTTGCGTGCTAATAAAGTTGCGTAACAAATTTTATCAGGTACAGTGTGACGCTTTCGTCAACCTGGCAACAGAATTGCTTGACATTCGACCATAACACCGTCGTACTACATCACCCTGACGCGAAAAAGCTTGTAAACTCAGCCACCTGAATGCTCCGTTTGACGCGCCTGGCCAGATATGGGGGTTGATATCCCCGGTTGTCGCCGCAATAGTGAAGGTTCGTCGCGGGTGGTGTTAAGCAATGTCGACGTATTCCTGGAAGAATTAAATTAGGTAAAGGTGAATATGGGTAAAGCTCTCGTTATCGTTGAGTCCCCGGCAAAAGCCAAAACGATCAATAAATATCTGGGTAATGACTATGTGGTTAAATCCAGTGTTGGTCATATCCGTGATTTGCCGACCAGTGGCTCAGCACCCAAAAAGAGCGCAGACTCAGCCTCCACCAAAACGGCTAAGAAGCCTAAAAAGGATGAACGCGGCGCTCTTGTCAATCGCATGGGGATCGACCCATGGCACAACTGGGATGCACATTATGAAGTGCTGCCAGGCAAAGAGAAGGTGGTTTCTGAACTGAAATCGCTGGCTGAAAAAGCCGACCACATCTATCTCGCAACCGACCTTGACCGCGAAGGGGAAGCCATTGCATGGCACCTGCGGGAAGTGATCGGCGGTGATGAAAAACGCTACAGCCGCGTAGTGTTTAACGAAATCACCAAGAATGCCATTCGCCAGGCCTTTGAAACGCCGGGTGAACTGAATATTGACCGTGTGAATGCCCAGCAGGCGCGCCGCTTTATGGATCGCGTTGTGGGTTACATGGTTTCTCCGCTGCTGTGGAAGAAAATTGCCCGTGGCCTTTCTGCTGGTCGCGTGCAGTCTGTTGCTGTCCGTCTGGTGGTTGAACGCGAACGCGAAATCAAAGCCTTTGTACCGGAAGAGTTCTGGGAAATTGATGCCGCTACCGCGACGCCCGGCGGCGACGCATTGCCGCTGCAGGTGACGCATCAAGGCGACAAAGCGTTCCGTCCGGTCAACCGCGAACAGACAATGGCCGCCGTTAGCCTGCTGGAGAAAGCGCGTTACACCGTACTGGAGCGGGAAGATAAACCGACCAGCAGCAAGCCGGGCGCGCCGTTTATTACCTCCACGTTGCAGCAGGCCGCCAGTACGCGTCTCGGCTTTGGCGTGAAGAAAACCATGATGATGGCGCAGCGTCTGTACGAAGCCGGTTACATCACCTACATGCGTACTGACTCAACCAACCTGAGCCAGGACGCGGTCAGCATGGTTCGCGGCTATATTACTGACAATTTCGGGAAGAAATACCTGCCGGAATCTGCCAACCAGTACGCCAGTAAAGAGAATTCCCAGGAAGCGCACGAAGCGATTCGTCCTTCCGATGTTGCGGTGCAGGCTGAGTCGCTGAAGGATATGGAAACCGATGCGCAGAAGCTGTATCAGCTTATCTGGCGTCAGTTTGTCGCCTGTCAGATGACGCCAGCGCAGTACGATTCCACGACGCTGACCGTTGGCGCGGGTGATTTCCGCCTTAAAGCGCGCGGGCGTATTTTGCGTTTCGATGGCTGGACAAAAGTGATGCCGGCACTGCGCAAGGGCGATGAAGATCGCACTCTGCCGTCGGTGAATAAAGGTGATGTGCTGTCGCTCGTCGAACTGACTCCGGCGCAACACTTTACCAAGCCGCCAGCGCGTTTCAGCGAAGCTTCGCTGGTTAAAGAGCTTGAAAAACGCGGCATTGGCCGTCCGTCCACTTACGCGTCGATCATTTCGACCATTCAGGACAGGGGCTATGTGCGCGTGGAAAACCGTCGCTTCTACGCGGAAAAAATGGGTGAAATCGTTACCGATCGCCTGGAAGAGAACTTCCGCGAGCTGATGAACTACGACTTTACCGCGCAGATGGAAGACAGCCTTGACCGTGTCGCAAACCATGAAGCCGAGTGGCGGAAGGTGCTGGACAGCTTCTTTGGCGATTTTTCTCGCCAGCTTGAGCAAGCTGAACAGGATCCGGAAGCTGGCGGGATGCGACCGAACCAGATGGTGCTGACCAGCATCGACTGCCCGACCTGCGGCCGTAAAATGGGGATTCGTACTGCCAGTACCGGCGTATTCCTCGGTTGTTCCGGCTATGCGCTGCCGCCAAAAGAGCGCTGTAAAACCACCATTAACCTGGTGCCGGAAAACGAAGTGCTCAATGTGCTGGAAGGCGATGACGCGGAAACCAACGCGCTGCGTGCCAAACGTCGTTGCCAGAAGTGCGGCACGGCGATGGACAGCTACCTCATTGATCCGAAGCGCAAATTGCATGTCTGCGGTAATAACCCGACCTGTGATGGCTATGAAATCGAAGAGGGCGAGTTCCGCATCAAGGGGTATGACGGCCCGATCGTTGAATGTGAGAAGTGCGGTTCTGAAATGCACCTGAAAATGGGGCGTTTTGGTAAGTACATGGCATGTACCAACGACGAATGCAAAAACACGCGTAAAATTCTGCGTAACGGCGACGTAGCACCGCCGAAGGAAGATCCGGTGCCATTGCCGGAGCTGCCTTGCGAGAAATCCGACGCTTATTTCGTGTTGCGTGATGGTGCTGCCGGGGTGTTCCTCGCCGCCAATACCTTCCCGAAATCGCGTGAAACGCGTGCACCGCTGGTGGAGGAACTGTACCGTTTCCGCGATCGTCTGCCGGAAAAACTGCGTTACCTGGCCGATGCGCCACAGCAGGATCCGGAAGGTAATAAAACGATTGTCCGCTTTAGCCGTAAAACCAAACAGCAGTACGTGGCATCGGAAAAAGAGGGCAAAGCAACCGGATGGTCGGCTTTCTACATTGATAACAAATGGACTGAAGCTAAAAAATAAGCGACTTCAGTTACCTATCCCCAAAGGGCCGCTCTGTCGGCCCTTTTTTATGCCTGCATTATTATTCTTTGTTAGCTGCTATACACAGAAGCTATAAATGATATAGTTGTTATAGTAACCCGCTTTTTTATTATGAAATCATCTTAAGCGATAACCCATTTGCGTACTTCGGATGGTCTGTCATGAAACTACAGCAGCTTCGTTATATCGTCGAGGTGGTGAATCACAACCTCAATGTCTCCTCGACGGCGGAAGGGCTTTATACTTCCCAGCCAGGTATCAGTAAGCAAGTCCGCATGCTGGAAGATGAGTTGGGGATCCAAATTTTTGCCCGCAGCGGCAAGCATCTTACTCAGGTAACGCCCGCCGGGCAGGAAATTATCCGCATTGCGCGTGAAGTCCTGTCAAAAGTGGACGCGATTAAATCGGTGGCGGGGGAACACACCTGGCCCGATAAAGGCTCGCTGTATGTCGCCACCACGCACACCCAGGCGCGCTATGCGCTGCCTAACGTGATCAAAGGCTTTATTGAGCGCTATCCGCGTGTTTCCCTGCATATGCATCAGGGCTCGCCCACGCAGATTGCCGAAGCGGTTTCGAAGGGGAATGCGGACTTCGCCATTGCCACCGAGGCGTTACATCTGTATGACGATCTGGTGATGCTACCATGCTATCACTGGAATCGTTCCATCGTGGTCACGCCGGACCATCCGCTCGCCTCAAAGCAATCGGTCACGATTGACGAGCTGGCGCAGTATCCGCTGGTAACGTACACCTTTGGTTTTACGGGCCGTTCTGAGCTGGATACTGCGTTTAATCGCGCAGGGTTAACGCCGCGTATTGTCTTTACCGCCACCGATGCAGACGTTATTAAAACTTATGTAAGACTTGGCCTGGGAGTTGGTGTTATCGCCAGTATGGCGGTCGATCCAGTCTCCGATCCAGACCTGGTTAAGCTGGATGCGCATGAGATTTTTAGCCACAGCACAACCAAAATTGGCTTCCGTCGCAGCACCTTCTTACGCAGCTATATGTATGATTTTATTCAGCGCTTTGCACCGCATTTAACCCGCGATGTGGTCGACACTGCCGTGGCATTGCGTTCTAATGAAGATATAGAAGCGATGTTTAAAGATATTAAGTTGCCGCAAAAATAATGTCGGAGGGTATCTTTTCGACTGAAAAGATACCCTTAACTCTGACTAAAGCTAAATCGTTATTATCATCATCTGACTTATCGAAAATCCGCCTCAGTGATTGAAATCACATCCTCAAAGCAGACACTGTCACTAATTAGCGACAAAAATAGAAACTAAATTGCTGGTCTGCAAATTTATTACTTCAATAATTTATTTGTGGTCAAAAGATTAAATATTTCTTTGGAAATGGTGAGTAAATTCACTGGATTTTCGGCTAAAGTTCTTTTAGGATTTGTCTCATCTCATGATTAATTGTACCTATTGTTGGTGCCTAAAATGATAAGTGATGTCGATTGTACGAGGTTAGCAATGCCATCAGGAAGTGAAGAGCCAAAAAGGGATCCTGAGCTCAAGCGTAAAGCCTGGCTGGCGGTATTTCTTGGTTCTGCCTTATTTTGGGCGGTTATCGCGTTATTGATCTGGAAATTCTGGGGTTAAAATGGCTATAGCGGGTCGATTAGAACCAGTTAAGCAAGTATGTCAGCTTCGTGACACACCACAGAAAGCGAAAACCAAAACTGTGACCTCTATTCCAGCATGCTGGAAACTGACGCCACAGCAGCAAGCTTTTATTGATGCCTTCGCGGAAGACGACACCAAAAAACAATAAATATATCATCAGAATAATTGTGGGAAATTATCTGCGCTATTCATTGATATGTTCTTATGTACTCTTTAATTAATACACAGCATAAATGAATTGAGTAAAGACTCAGTTTTAATGAATAGTTTTTCTGGTAATTTATTGATGAATAATGATTGTCGAATGAAATACTGGTCGTGGATCACCGTGTTTTCTGTTTCCATCCTCTTTTGGACTCAGATTGTCTGGATGCTCTTCCGGTAATGAATTGAAAAGCCTCGCAACTGCGGGGCTTTTTTAATTTCCTCGCCTGCAAATTTGTCCATTTGTAGCAATTGGGGTTGTTATCAAATCGTTACGATATGTTTGTGTTATCTTTAATACAGACCCTGAAGATCCTCAGGGTATCGCAATCCCTGTAAGTAAGGAGGAGCACATGTCGTTGACCCTACGCGAAGCCAGTAAGGACACGTTGCAGGCAGAGAATAAAACTTACCACTACTACAGCTTGCCGCTGGCCGCCAGACAACTTGGGGATATTGCGCGTCTACCCAAGTCACTCAAAGTACTACTCGAAAACCTTCTGCGCTGGCAGGATGAGGAATCCGTTACTGAAGAGGATATCCGTGCGCTGGCGGGCTGGCTAAGTACCGCCCATGCCGACAGAGAAATTGCCTATCGCCCGGCCAGGGTACTGATGCAGGATTTCACAGGTGTTCCCGCAGTCGTTGATTTGGCTGCCATGCGCGAAGCGGTAAAACGTCTCGGTGGTGATACCGCCAAAGTAAACCCGCTGTCACCGGTTGATTTAGTTATCGACCACTCTGTCACCGTTGACCATTTTGGCGACGATGACGCATTCGAAGAGAACGTCCGGCTGGAGATGGAGCGTAACCATGAGCGTTACGTCTTTCTGCGCTGGGGCCAGCAAGCCTTCAGCCGCTTCAGCGTCGTACCGCCGGGCACCGGTATCTGTCATCAGGTCAACCTTGAATACCTCGGCAAAGCCGTATGGAGTGAACTCCAGGACAAAGAGTGGGTTGCTTATCCGGACACGCTAGTCGGTACCGATTCTCACACTACGATGATCAATGGCCTGGGCGTGCTGGGCTGGGGTGTCGGAGGTATTGAAGCGGAAGCCGCTATGCTCGGCCAGCCGGTATCAATGCTCATTCCTGACGTCGTTGGTTTTAAACTGACCGGCAAACTGCGTGAAGGCATTACCGCCACCGACCTGGTGTTGACGGTGACGCAGATGTTGCGTAAACACGGCGTGGTGGGAAAATTCGTCGAATTTTATGGTGACGGACTCGATTCGCTGCCACTCGCCGATCGTGCCACTATCGCCAACATGGCGCCGGAGTATGGTGCTACCTGCGGTTTTTTCCCTATTGATGGCGTAACGCTTGAATATATGCGCCTGAGCGGGCGTAGCGAAGAGCAGGTTGCGCTGGTTGAAGCCTACGCGAAAGCGCAGGGCATGTGGCGTAACCCGGGTGATGAACCGGTATTTACCAGCACACTCGAACTGAATATGCATGATGTCGAGGCAAGCCTTGCTGGCCCAAAACGTCCACAGGATCGTGTAGCGCTTGGCGATGTGCCTAAAGCCTTTGCTGCCAGCTCTGAACTGGAACTGAATACGGCGCAGAAAGACCGCAAACCGGTCGACTACGTGCTCAATGGACATTCATATCAGTTGCCGGATGGCGCAGTGGTCATTGCGGCCATTACTTCCTGTACGAATACCTCAAACCCCAGCGTGCTGATGGCCGCCGGTTTACTGGCGAAGAAAGCCGTCACACTTGGGTTGAAACGTCAGCCGTGGGTAAAAGCTTCACTGGCGCCGGGTTCGAAAGTGGTTTCCGATTACCTGGCGCAGGCTCGCCTGACGCCTTATCTTGATGAGCTGGGTTTTAACCTGGTCGGTTATGGCTGTACGACCTGTATCGGTAACTCCGGCCCGTTGCCGGAACCGATTGAGCAGGCGATACGTGCGGGCGACCTGACTGTTGGTGCGGTGCTTTCGGGGAACCGTAACTTTGAAGGCCGCATTCATCCGCTGGTAAAAACCAACTGGCTGGCGTCTCCGCCGCTGGTGGTGGCCTACGCGCTGGCGGGGAACATGAATATCAACCTCGCAACCGATCCTCTGGGCCATGATCGGAAAGGTGATCCGGTCTACCTGAAAGATATCTGGCCCTCCAGCAACGAAATTGCGCGGGCCGTTGAGCAGGTCTCGACAGAGATGTTCCGCAAAGAGTATGCCGAAGTGTTTGAAGGTACGCCGGAATGGAAAGCCATCCAGGTTGAGCGTTCGGACACTTACGGCTGGCAGAACGATTCGACCTATATCCGGTTGTCCCCGTTCTTTGATGATATGGCGGCGCAACCGAAGCCGGTGGAGGATATTCACGGCGCGCGGATCCTTGCCATGCTGGGGGATTCTGTCACCACCGACCATATTTCGCCGGCAGGCAGTATCAAAGCGGACAGCCCGGCTGGACGTTATCTGCAAAGCCACGGCGTTGAGCGTCGCGATTTTAACTCGTACGGATCGCGGCGTGGCAACCATGAAGTCATGATGCGCGGCACATTTGCCAATATTCGTATTCGTAATGAAATGGTGCCCGGCGTGGAGGGGGGCATGACTCGCCATTTACCGGGCAGTGAAGTGATCTCTATCTATGATGCCGCGATGCGCTATCAGCAGGAGAAAACGCCGTTAGCGGTGATTGCCGGTAAGGAGTATGGTTCAGGCTCCAGCCGCGACTGGGCCGCCAAGGGGCCGCGTCTGTTGGGGATTCGCGTGGTGATCGCCGAATCGTTCGAGCGTATTCACCGTTCGAATCTGATTGGTATGGGGATCTTGCCGCTGGAATTCCCGCAAGGCGTCACGCGCAAAACGCTGGGACTTACTGGCGAGGAAAAACTGGACGTTGTGGATCTGGAGCATATCAAACCGGGCGGAACATTAGCGGTAACGCTAACCCGCGCTGATGGTAAGCAGGAAATGCTGGAGTGCCGCTGCCGCATTGATACAGCGACAGAGCTGACTTACTACCGCAATGACGGCATTTTGCACTATGTGATACGCAACATGCTGAACTAAACAAAAAGGCCTGCAGATGCGGGCCTTTTTACTTTCATCGGGCAGCTTATTTCAGCAGATGCCCCATTTTTTCGGCTTTGGTATCCAGATAATGTTCGTTTTTCGGGTTGCGGCCGACAATCAGCGGTACGCGTTCCACGATGTTGATCCCGGCTTCGGTCAGGATTTCCACTTTCTTTGGGTTATTGGTCAGCAGGCGGACTTCATCGACGCCCAGCAGTTTGAACATATCGGCGCACAGGGTGAAATCGCGTTCATCGGCGGCGAAACCCAGTTGATGGTTGGCCTCAACGGTGTCGTAGCCCTGATCCTGCAACGCATAAGCGCGAATTTTATTCAGTAGACCAATGTTACGGCCTTCCTGGCGATGATAAAGCAACACTCCACGGCCTTCCTCGGCGATATGATTCAGAGCCGCTTCAAGCTGAAAACCGCAGTCACAACGCAAACTGAAAAGTGCGTCACCGGTCAGACACTCCGAGTGCACGCGCGCCAGGACAGGCAACTGCCCGGAAATATCGCCGAAAACAAGAGCAACGTGATCTTGCCCGGTAGCCAGTTCTTCAAAACCCACCATCAGGAAGTCGCCCCATGGGGTTGGCAGCTTGGCTTCTGCCACACGTTTAAGTTGCATGTGAATCTCCGAATTATATTGGCGCACTGCGCGCCTTTAGCCTGTTGGCCTTCTGTATAGGTGTATTTTGCCACAATGCACTGAATAACACCTACAAGTGACCATTCCATTGCTGGTTAAACGCACAAATACGGCGCTTTTAGCGTGAATGTTATATTTCGGTTATGATTGAGTCGCTTATCAGAAAGGAGAGGACATGCTGTCAATTGTAAAGCGTACAACTGTGGGAGCGGCGATTTTATTGGTGATGCCGCTGACCGTGTGGGTTTCCGGCTGGAGTTGGCAGCCCGGACAATCCCGATGGTGGCTCCATTTTCTCTTCTGGCTAACCGAAACGGTTACGCAACCGTGGGGGATTATTACGCACGTGGCGCTGTGCGGCTGGTTTCTCTGGTGCCTGCGTTTTCGCCTGAAAGCGGCGCTGATGCTGTTTGCTATTCTTGGATGCGCAATCCTGGTCGGGCAGGGGGTAAAATCCTTCGTCAAAGAGCGGGTGCAGGAGCCGCGTCCTTTCGTGTTATGGCTGGAAAAAACGCACAATATCCCGGCGGATGAGTTCTACACTTTAAAGCGTAAGGCACGGGGAGAACTGGTAAAATCGCAACTCTCCGGACAGCATGATATTCCTGGTTTTTTACGTAAACATTGGCAAAAAGGGACCGGTTTTGCCTTTCCTTCCGGGCACACTATGTTTGCTGCCAGCTGGGCGCTGCTGGGTGTGGGGTTATTGTGGCCGCGCAGACGGACATGGACCATTGTTTTCCTGCTAGTATGGGCAACCGGGGTAATGGGTAGCCGTTTATTGCTGGGTATGCACTGGCCGCGCGATTTGGTGGTCGCAACGCTGATCTCCTGGCTGCTGGTTACGCTGGCAACCTGGCTGGCGCAATGCCTGTGTGGGCCATTAACGCCGCCTGCGCAAGAGGTGCCAGAAATTGTCGCCAGAGATCGCGAGACTTGATTTTCGATATTTCGCCCGCAAATCGGAATTTGGCATTATGTAATTTCATTCCACGATGGGCGCTAAAATGATAGGTTATAAGGCTGCGTGCAGTCATTTGCATAGAAATTCGTCGCCTGAACCACATAACGGGATGTAATGTGAAATATTTACTCATTTTCTTACTGGTATTAGCGATTTTTGTCGTGTCGATTACGCTTGGTGCGCAAAACGATCAGCAAGTGACATTCAATTATTTACTCGCGCAGGGCGAATATCGCATTTCTACGCTGTTGGCTGTGCTGTTTGCAGCCGGGTTTATCATCGGCTGGCTGATTTGCGGCCTGTTCTGGCTACGCGTGCGTGTCTCTCTGGTTCGCGCGGAACGTAAGATCAAACGACTTGAGCACCAGCTTGCTCCCGCCTCAGATGTACCGGTTGTCTCCGGCACAGCGGCGGTGAAGGAATAATATTTTATGCTGGAGTTGCTGTTTCTGTTGTTACCTGTCGCCGCTGCCTACGGCTGGTATATGGGGCGCAGAAATGCTCAACAAACAAAGCAGGATGAAGCTAACCGGCTCTCACGTGAATATGTGGCCGGGGTTAACCTGTTACTCAGCAACCAGCAAGATAAGGCTGTAGATCTGTTCCTCGAGATGTTGAAAGAGGATACCGGCACCGTCGAAGCTCATCTCACCCTTGGTAACCTGTTCCGCTCGCGCGGCGAAGTGGATCGCGCTATTCGCATACACCAGACGCTGATGGAAAGCGCTTCGCTCACCTATGACCAGCGTCTGCTGGCCGTGCAGCAACTGGGTCGTGACTATATGGCGGCGGGTCTGTATGACCGGGCCGAAGATATGTTCAAGCAACTGGTCGATGAGACGGATTTCCGCGTCAACGCACTGCAGCAATTGCTGCAAATTTTTCAGGCCACCAGTGAATGGCAGAAAGCGATTGATGTGGCTGAGCGGCTGGTGAAACTCGGCAAAGAGAAGCAACTCGTCGAGATCGCCCATTTCTACTGTGAGCTGGCGCTGCAACAGATGGGCAATGAAGATATGGATCGTGCGATGGGGCTGCTGAAAAAAGGCGCCGCCGCCGATCGCAATAGCCCACGCGTCTCCATCATGATGGGGCGGGTGTTTATGACCAACGGGGAGTACAGTAAAGCGGTCGAAACATTGTTGCGGGTTATCGAGCAGGATAAGGAGCTGGTATGCGAAACGCTGGATATGCTCCAGACCTGCTATCAGCAACTGGGCAAAAATGACGAGTGGGCAGCTTTTCTACAACGTTGTGTTGAAGAGAACGTTGGCGCCACCGCGGAACTGATGCTGGCGGAAATCATTGAGCAGCGTGATGGGGCAGATGCTGCGCAGAACTACGTGACCCGACAGGTACAGCGTCATCCGACCATGCGTGTGTTCCACAAACTTATCGATTATCATTTGAATGATGCAGAGGAAGGGCGTGCGAAAGAGAGCCTGATGGTGCTGCGCGACATGGTGGGTGAGCAGGTGCGCAGTAAACCGCGCTACCGCTGCCATAAATGCGGTTTTACGGCATTTACCATTTACTGGCACTGTCCGTCATGCCGGGCGTGGTCAACGGTTAAGCCTATTCGCGGCCTCGACGGGCAGTGATTTTTTAAAAGCCCTTATTTTAGTTACAACATACTAATGGATTTGAACACCCATTTGTCAGACCTGCGCAGTAATATCGCTTTGCAGGCGAAAAATGGAAACTGTTATTTCCAGGCTCCCGCAGGTAGAATGCACGCCGTTTATTCACTTCGCGCCTGTGCGGGTGCCTCATTTCAGAAGGTCTGATCATGACATCTACTCCTTTATCGACTTCCCGCGCTGTGACTACTTCCCCGGTGGTAGTGGCACTTGATTACGATAACCGCGACAATGCACTGGCGTTTGTCGACCGCATCGATCCCCGCGATTGCCGCCTGAAAGTGGGCAAAGAGATGTTTACGTTGTTCGGGCCGCAACTGGTGCGCGATCTGCAACAGCGTGGTTTTGATATTTTCCTCGACCTGAAATTTCATGATATCCCTAACACCACGGCGCATGCGGTGAAAGCAGCGGCAGAACTCGGTGTGTGGATGGTTAACGTTCACGCCTCGGGTGGGGCGCGGATGATGACGGCGGCGAAAGAGGCGCTATCGTCTTTTGGCTCCGATGCGCCGCTGCTGATCGCTGTGACCGTGTTAACCAGCATGGAAGCCAGCGATTTACAGGATCTGGGCATCAACACCTCACCGGCAGAGCATGCTGAGCGTCTGGCGCGCCTGACGCAGCAGTGCGGCCTTGATGGTGTAGTCTGCTCTGCTCAGGAAGCCGTACGTTTCAAAAACGAACTGGGTAAGGCGTTTAAACTGGTGACGCCGGGCATTCGTCCCAAGGGCAGTGCAGCGGGCGATCAACGCCGTATTATGACGCCGGAAGAGGCGCAGCTTGCAGGCGTGGACTATATGGTAATTGGACGCCCGGTTACGCAATCGGCAGATCCTGCCGCAACCCTGAAAGCCATCAACGCTTCGCTGGGTAAGGGGGTCTAATGAGCGACAACAACAGCCGTCTGGTTTATTCCACGGAAACCGGGCGTATTGACGAACCCAAAGAGGCTGCCGTACGCCCGAAAGGCGATGGCATTGTACGTATTCAACGTCAGACCAGCGGACGCAAAGGCAAAGGCGTGTGCCTGATCACCGGTATCGATTCTGATGATGAAACACTGGCGAAACTGGCCGCTGAATTGAAGAAAAAATGTGGATGCGGCGGTGCGGTAAAAGACGGTGTAATTGAGATCCAGGGGGACAAGCGTGATTTATTAAAATCGCTGCTGGAAGCCAAAGGAATGAAAGTCAAACTTGCCGGTGGATAAAACAGAAAGGCCGCGATATAAATCGCGGCCTTATTTTTACACTGCGTAACTCAGACCTGAAAAGAAAGTATATTTATTTTCTTGTTGTCGCCGTTTCAATGACCAATTATTTACCAACCTGGTGGCCAATAATACCGCCGACAGCCGCGCCACCTAATGTACCCAGCGTGCTACCATCAGTCAGTACAGCACCACCCAGCGCGCCCGCACCTGCGCCGATGGCAGTATTACGAGAACGTTTATCCCAGTGACCGCAGGCGCTCAGAGACATTGCCAGGGTTACGGTGAGAAGTGCGGTGGCCATTTTTTTACTTGTTAACATCATCATACTTTCTCCTGAATTATCGATTCACGGAAAAATGTTCTCTTTAAGTATAGAAGCTGTAGCCCACCTTAAAGCACTTCCGTGAAACCTTGCTGCGCAGGTGTAATACAATCACGCGAGTGATAGTCACTTCCTGTTATATCGCTAATATTAATTTTACTCGCGGGCAGAAAGTCAGACAGGTAAAAACTCTTAATCAACGCGTCGGAATATTCCCAGATATAAGTAAGATAGCCCGCTTTCGCGGGCGGAGAATTAATCAGTAATACCGGGTTTAACAATATCAACGATCAGGCCTGCCTGGCGAAGTTGTTGATGTGCTTCGGAAGAGAGTTTTTCATCGGTAATCACCCGCTGGAAGCGTTCAGCCGGGCCTAGCGTATAAGGATGCATCACACCAAATTTGGAGCTATCGGTAAGCACAATCGCCTCGCTGCCTTTTTCCAGCACCGCATTAACGACATCAGTACGCATCATATCCCGACCGGTAAAACCCGTTTCCGGCTGCCAGCCATCGATACCGATAAACGCTTTACTGAAGTGCACCTGCTGGATGTACTGCCGCGTCAGCGGGCCGACCATGCTTTCACTCTTTTTCTGGTAGATGCCGCCAAGCAGGATCACATCGCACAGCGACTCCTTCAGCAGGTGCGCGATATAGCTGCTGACAGTAATAATGGTGATGTCGCTCTGTTCGCCTAACTTGCGGGCGAGCAGCGCATTACTGCTGCCGTTTTCAATAAATACAGTTTCGCCTGGGCTAACCAGAGAGGCGGCAAAATCCGCCAGCGCGCGCTTGACGGTGTAGTTACTCATCATGCGCGTTTCAACATCATCGCTATCCAGCGGTACGGCAAAACCGTGTGTGCGGCGCAGATAGCTCTGTTTCTCCAGCGTATTCAGATCCTGGCGAATCGTGACTTCAGAAACGCCGGTCATGCGAGCCAGATCGGCGACGCTCATCTGGCCTTTATCAATCACCGTTTGCAGAATAATTTGTTGTCGGGAATTCATAGTCGTGTCGTTTTAATCAGGTATTGAATTCGGACATCACCACTGCGGCTATCGCATCCTGCTGCCGCGTGATGGTGAAAATGAAAGATCAAATTTCCCAGGGCGTTTTAGGCGCGCCAGAAGAGGAGGCCTTGTCGTTGTTGTCGAGATCCAATAATTCCGCCTTCAGAATCTCCAGATTGCGAATTGCAGATTGTGTGTCTCCGGCAACCAGTATGTCCAGAACGGTATCGATCCGGCCCGCAAGGAGTTTAAGGTCAATGTCTGCCATACCTTCACCTTTATATCGAAAAATGAATAAATTAATGATGCAGAAAAGAGTGTAAAAAGAGAAGAAAAAAAACGAAATCTCAAATTCTTATAAGCACTCAGCATATATTCATTATGTCACAGGCAGCCCGGTTCTGGCGTGGATTAGTCTTGCAGTGCGCGCAATGCGCTTTTTTTACCGGAGGATAAAGCAATGACTGTTATCAACCAGGCTACGTGCAAACTGTTTACTGATAATGAACGTTTTACGCAACTTTCTGGATACTATGAGGAGGAGCGACGTACCGTGTGGATGATGTTGCGCGCCAGGCCGCGCCCTTGCTTCAACCACGCATTGATTGAAGAGATCATGAATATCTCCTGGCTCGTCAAACGGGCAGGGTTCGCAGTGGATTTCTGGGTAACAGGTTCGCTGGTTCCCGGTATGTACAACACAGGCGGAGATCTACAATTCTTTGTTGAATGCATTAAAAATGGACGACGCGAAGCGCTACGTGCCTACGCCCGTGCTTGTGTGGACTGTGTCCATGCCGCGTCACGCGGCTTTGACACCGGTGCGATTTCACTGGCGATGGTCGAAGGCAGCGCGCTCGGCGGTGGTTTCGAAGCGGCGCTGGCGCACCACTTTCTGTTAGCGCAACGTGATGCCCGTATGGGGTTCCCGGAAATAGCCTTTAACCTCTTTCCCGGTATGGGAGCCTATTCGCTGGTCGTTCGCCGTTCTGGTATGAAACTGGCGGAAGACCTGATCTACAAAGGCGAGTCGCATACCGCAGAGTGGTACGAACAGCAGGGGCTGGTGGATCAGACCTTTGATGTCGGGCAGGGGTTTATGGCGGTACGTACTTTTATCGATACGCTCCAGCCCCGTCTGAACGGTGTTCGCGCAATGCTACGTGCACGGCAGCGGGTACTGCAACTGCCGCGCAGCGAGTTGATGGATATTACGGAAGATTGGGTGGATGCGGCGTTTTGCGTCCAGCCAAAAGATATTGCTTATATGGAACGCCTGGTGTTGCTGCAAAACCGGCACACTGCGGTGAGCTTACGTAATGCCAGCTAACGCATCTTTCGCGCCTGATAGCGCTTAAACCAGCGCTCAAACGCGGCAGCGGGCATCGGTCTGGCAAACAGAAACCCCTGCCGCTCATTGACGCCATTCTTGGTCAGAAAGGCGTCTTCTTTTGCACTCTCTACTCCTTCGGCAATCACCTGCAAATTCAGCGCCTGCGCCACGGCGACGATGGCGCGCACCAGTGATTGCGAAACGGATTGTTTATGAATTTCACGGACAAAAGATTGGTCGAGCTTGATGGCGTCCAGGGGAAAACGTGCCAACTGCGACAGAGACGAATAGCCGGTACCGAAATCATCCAGATGCACCTGCGCGCCTAATGCGCTGAATTGCTGAATAACCGACAGCGCCAGTTCAGCGTTTTCAATCAGGCAACTCTCTGTCAGTTCGACATCAATAGGGCAGTGTTCAAAATTGAGGTCGTGAAGCGCCTGTTTCAGGTCGCTAAAAATCGTCTGGTCGGCGAGCTGGCGTGCTGAAACGTTGACCGCAACGCGCAAATTGATCCCTTTGTCTCGCCATTTCGCGAGCTGACGCACCACCTCCAGCATGACCCATCGTCCGAGCGGAACAATCAGCCCCGACTCTTCCGCATAAGCAATGAAATCCATCGGCGGGATCAATCCGCGCTCCGGTGATTGCCAGCGCACCAGCGCTTCCAGGCTGCGAACTTCGCCGCGCCAGGTCACTTTGGGTTGATAGTGAATGACGAGCTGGTTTTTTTCCAGCGCTCTGCGCAGGTTGGTATCCAGCCAGATATATTCAAAAACACGTTGATTCATCTCCGGCGAGAAGACGCAAAATTTCCCACGGCCATTCTCTTTGGCGGTATACATCGCCGTGTCGGCATTGCGGATCACGCTTTCGCGATCGGCACCGTGCTGCGGTGCAAGCGCAATACCCAATGAACACCCCGTATAAATTTCGATAAGCCCGATACGGAAGGGCTGACGCAGGCGTGTCAGTATACGGGAAGCCATTGCTTCGAGAGTGCTCTGAGAAGTATTCGTCCCCAGCACAATAAACTCATCGCCGCCGAGCCTTGCCAGCACCTGGCCTTCTTCAAGGCAGCTCAAAATAGCCAGTGCAACCGCCTGTAACAGTTGATCGCCGAACATGTGGCCATACGCGTCGTTGACCTTTTTGAAGTTATCTAAATCGAGATACACAATCCCGACCTGCGTATCGCCCCGGTTGGCAATGGCGTCGCTGATCATCTCGTGAATGGCATTGCGGTTAGGTAAACCGGTGATGGTGTCAGTATTAGCCAGCACCCGCAATCGTTCCTGTGCCCGGCGCTCTTCGGTAATATCCGTGCCCGAGCAAATCAGGAAGATCTCGTTTTTACCGCTGCCGCTGTGGACGAACTTATTGCGAAACAGAAACAGGCACTGGCCTTTGCGCGTTTTGATCCAGCGCTCCACCTCATAGGATGAACCTTCCCTAAAAAATTGCGTGATATTGCGCTTTGAGGCGGCGGCTTCGCTGCGACTCATAAACAGCTTAAAGACATTTTGCCCGATCACTTCCTGCTCTTTCATGCCGGTATATTCTTCGCTCAATCGGTTAAAGCGCTGAATATTGCCGAGGCGGTCGAGGATCACGATCACTGAATTAGCTTCCGAAACCACCTGTTCAGCAAAAGAGAGCCCCTGAACCAGGTCGCGGGCGACAGACTGAGTATCGTCCCATGCCGAAGCGGTACCAGCCCATTCCCGGCGGGAAATTTTGCGCCCGACCAGATGGATGGACATCTCTTCACCGTAAACGGAAATATGCATAGTTAAGCTGGAAGTGATCACCGTCATTTCGCGGATCTGTTCCGCCTGCTCATCAGTCAGAGGCACCACCTGGCTGATATCGGCAGTTTCATCGGGGGCAAAGTGCAGGGCGTTGCTATCGGCGCTCAATCGCCAGAATGGGCTATTCGAACCCAGGTAACGAAACAGCAGATTCTGTTCCTGCGAGTCTTTCATGCTATCTCCCAACCCACCTAAAAGCGCAACGGGTACTCATTTTACGGGCGTAACACCGCCCAGGTTAAAGGGCCATCAGGACGAACGCGTTGTATTTCTTAGAATATGCCATTAACGCGAGTCCGGGTATCAGCAGAGCTGGCGCGAAAAATGTATAAATCGGGGCGAAACAGTAAGTTGACCTGGTTTTATTGTGGCTGTTTTTAACGGGTTGTGGGAGGAATTGAAAAAAAATGCGGGAGGGATCGCAGCGAAAAACGGCTCCTTCGACGGGGAAGGAGCCGCTGGTGAGGTTTTTACAGGGCCGGACGCGCGATAATGCTGCGGGTTTCCATGCGCACTTCGGCGATCGTGACATCAATAACATCCGTCACTTTAAACGCTGTTTCGCCTTTGATTTGCACCGTGCCGTTTTCCTGGCTGCAAACCAGCTCATCACGCACAGCGTGAATGAAGGGGGCCGGAATAAACGCGACGGCGCCGTTATCGACCAGGCGCACGCGCATACCACCACGGCTGACATCGATAATCTCGGCTGCAAAACGGGTGTCTGTACCGGCTTTGTTTTGCAGGAAACGGGCGTACAGCCAGTCACCGACATCGCGTTCAGCCATGCGATTCAGACGGCGACGTTCAGCCATCTGCACGGTGGTTTCGTCCTGCGGACGCTTCGGCGTTTCACCTTTAATAATCGCTTTCAGCAGACGATGGTTAACCATATCGCCGTACTTACGGATTGGTGAAGTCCAGGTGGCATACGCTTCGAGGCCAAGACCGAAGTGCGGGCCTGGCGCAACGCTGATCTCGGCAAACGACTGGAAGCGGCGAATACGGCTGTCGAGGAAGCCTGACGGTTGAGCATCCAGTTCGCGACGCAGTTTGCAGAAACCTTCCAGCGTCAGCACTTCTTCCGCATCAACATGCATGCCATGGGTTTTCAGCATGGCGGCCAGCTGCTCGCTGTTCGCCGGATCAAAACCAAGGTGCACGTTATAAATACCGAAGCCCAGCTTGTCGCGCAGAACGCGAGCGGCGCAGATATTGGCGGCGATCATCGCCTCTTCAACAATGCGGTTCGCAATGCGGCGCGGTTCGGCCACGATATCCAGCACTTCGCCTTTTTCACCCAGCACAAAGCGGTAATCCGGGCGATCTTTGAACACCAGCGCGTGGGTCTGACGCCACTGTGAACGAAGCTGGCTTACGCGATGCAGCAGACGGATCTGCGCGGCAATCGCTTCATTCGCCGGTTGCCATGAGCCGGTATTTTCCAGCCAGTCGGAGACCTCGTCGTAAACCAGTTTGGCTTTCGATTCGATGGTGGCGGCAAAGAATTCGATATTCTCTTCGATGCTACCTTCGTCATCCAGCGTCATGCGGCAAACCAGCGCAGGGCGGATTTCGTTCGCGCGCAGAGAGCAGAGATCGTCGGAGAGTTCGCGCGGCAGCATCGGGATATTAAAGCCCGGCAGATAGTTGGTGAAGGCGCGCACTTTGGCGGAATCATCCAGCTTGCTGCCTTCAGCAATCCACGCGGTAGGATCGGCGATAGCAACGGTCAGTTGCAGTTTGCCGTCGGCGGTCTCTTCCACAAACAACGCATCGTCCATATCTTCAGTGCTGGCGCTGTCGATAGTGACGAAATCCAGCTCGGTCAGATCGACGCGTTGCAGACCGTCATCAAGCATTTCCGTCGCCACGCCGTTCGGCGCTTCTTTTTCCAGATTATGGCGCGCCAGGGTAACCCACCACGGAACAAAATGGTCTTCCGCAAAGGTAATAAACTGCGTCAGTTCGGCATAGAAGCCGCGATCGCCTTTGAGTGGATGGCGACGCATTTCCGCAACGGCCCAGTCGCCTTCTTTAAAATCATGTTCCACGCCGCGAGCCGCGCGGCAGGGAATGGCGTCTTTTAGCAACGGATGATCCGGTACGATGGAAAGACGATCGTCTTTCTTCTGCACTTTACCGACAAAACGGGTCAGAAACGGCTCGACCAGCTCTTCAGGTTCTGCGCTTTCGCGATCTTTGTCGCTGTGAATGACGGCGATGATTTTGTCACCGTGCATCACTTTCTTCATCTGCGGCGGCGGAATGAAGTAGCTTTTTTGCGCATCGACTTCCAGAAATCCGAAGCCTTTTTCCGTGCCTTTTACAACACCTTCCGCGCGTGGTGTCTGGGAATGAAGTTGCTGTTTAAGCTGCGCTAGCAGCGGGTTGTCCTGAAACATAGTTATGTATTTTCGTGGCTAAAAGAGCGGCTGACAGTTTTACGCGATTCTGCTGGTTGCGGCAAGCGCTGTTTCAGCAAAATCTGTGTGGGCAAGCGGCGGCGAAGCCGCTTGCCGCTGCGTTATTCCGTCTCAGGGAAGGTAGTTTGCCCGAGGGCGATTTTCAGGCGGTTAAGCCAGCCGTTCAGGGCGCAGCCCATCAGCAGGCTCACCGCTGCCTGGCGACTGAAACCTTGCTCAACAAGCAGTGAAAAGTGCAGTGGGCTGAAGCGATCGGCGGCGCAGGTAAGCAATTGCACGGACTGCAGCAATGCCCTGATTTGCGGATTGTCGGCCGTTTCGCGATTAACCTCGCGCTCGCCGCCGCGCAAGGCGTGTTCCATCGATCTCTCCTGCGGCGCACGTTGTAGCGCTTCGGCGAAACAACCGACGCTGCCATTAATGCGGGCAGTATAGAGCGCGGTAAGCCCGGCGAGCTGTTTATTCGGCGTCGCTCTGGTCAGCTTGTCGCAAATCTCGCCCAGCGCATTTAATTGCAAATGTTCATGTGCCAGCAGCGGGGCGAGCAGGCGCAGTTCCGGTAGCGGTTGCCAGTGAGCCAGCGACTCCATCTGTGGCGCGTTAGCAATGCGCAAATCCACGGCATCAATGGCGGGTTCCCATATGATATCGGCGTGAGCGAACAGTGAGGCATCGGCTTCCTGTTGTACCTCCATGCCAGGGATCACTCGCACAGGCTGGCCGAGAACGGCCTGCAATATCGCCAGAACACGGGCCTGGAAAGCGACAAAGCCGATAATTTGCGTGATAACCACCACGTCATACTGGGTTAAACCGACATCTTCCAGTTGCTGCCGCGCGCGGGCGTCAATCACTGACGGTGAAGCCGCAAGCTGGCGGGCATATTGCGTGATTTGCGCCAGCCGGTAGTTACTCTCCCGCGAAGAATCCGGGCCAGGCAGCGGTGCGAGTCGCGCTGCATAGTGGTTGCATAACCGCTGAATACCAAAAACCTGCGCTACGGTAAGCGCAGTGCTGAGACGATCGTAGGTGCTGAAGGTGCGCAGGCGATTAACCGTCACGCGCTGCGGAAAGAGCAGGGCGTAGAGCTTGCGGGCGGGTGTCACAATACCGTCAAGATTGGCAGCCTGGTCTTCAGGCAGGGCGATATCGAGCAGGAAAGGGTCATTTACCGTGGCGGCTTCGGGAACCAGCGGTAGCGCCTGCGCACGGCTGGCACTCGACTGGGTCTCATGGTACCAGTGGTTTTTGCCTTCTGTCCGGCGTCGTTCCATGGTCGTTCCTTGGTCTGAAAGTGGCGATCCGGATTCGACGTCAGGTCTATACGCCGGATCTTTTTTGCTGCTTTATCCTGGCGCATGGCAAGTTTGGGATGAAAGATTGTTAGGTGATAATAAATATCAGAATGGCATATCGAAGGAAAAGCCCCTTCAGAGAAGGGGCGAGGGGAAATTATTTGATTTCCAGTTCGTTCATCGCAGCGATGTTAAAGCCACCATCTACGTGAACCACTTCACCGGAGATACCGGCGGAGAGATCGGAGCACAGGAACGCAGCGGAGTTGCCCACGTCCTCAATGGTCACAGTGCGGCGAATCGGGGTAACCGCTTCGCAGTGCGCCAGCATTTTACGGAAGTCTTTAATACCGGACGCCGCCAGCGTACGGATCGGACCTGCGGAAATACCGTTAACACGCACGCCTTCCGGGCCCATGGCATTCGCCATGTAACGCACGTTCGCTTCCAGAGAGGCTTTAGCCAGACCCATTACGTTGTAGTTCGGGATCGCACGCTCAGCGCCCAGGTAGGAGAGCGTCAGCAGCGCGGAGCCCGGATTCAGCATCTGGCGGCAGGCTTTAGCCATTGCCACGAAGCTGTAGGAGCTGATGTCGTGTGCGATTTTAAAACCTTCGCGGGTTACCGCGTTGACGTAGTCGCCGTCCAGCTGATCGCCCGGAGCGAAGCCGATGGAGTGAACGAAACCGTCAAATTTCGGCCAGACTTTCGCCAGGTCCGCAAACAGGGCGTCGATGCTCTCATCCTTAGCAACATCACATTCCAGAACAATACTGGAACCCAGCTGGGCGGCAAACTCTTCAACACGGCCTTTCAGCTTGTCGTTCTGGTAGGTGAATGCCAGCTCAGCGCCTTCGCGATGCATTGCCTGTGCGATGCCGTATGCGATGGAGAGTTTGCTGGCGACGCCAGTAACCAGAATGCGCTTACCGGAAAGAAAACCCATAGCTTTAATCCTTATATTCATTGTTGTGGCGAGCGTCCTCTTCATGGGGCGCTCGTCGTTAAAACGCGGCGATTCTATCATGAGTCGCCGAATGAGTTAATCCGACCACTGAATCTCGTCAATCAGCGGTCTTTACGCCAGGCATCAGCGGTTAATGCTTCGCCAAAATGCCCGGCGATCAAACGTTTTGTTAAATCATGCAGCGGAGAGGCCAGCACATCGGCAGTGCTACCGCGCTCCACCACTTCGCCCTGATGCATAACCAGCACCTGGTCGCTAATGTGCTTCATCATCCCGATATGCTGGGTGACATAGATATAAGAGATACCCTGTTTTTCCTGCAATTCCAGCATCAGGTTAATTAACTGCGAACGCATCGACATATCCAGCGAGGCCAGCGCTTCATCGGCGATGATCACCTTCGGCCGCAGGATCAGCGCGCGCGCCAGACCAAGGCGCTGTTTTTGTCCTGGCGCCAGCATGTGCGGGTAGTAGCTGACATGATCCGGCAACAACCCCACCATGCGCAGCGTCTCCAGGATGCGTTTTCGTCGTGCTTCCGGCTCCAGATCTGTGTTCAGACGCAGCGGAAAATCAAGAATTTGCGACAAACGTTGACGCGGGTTGAGCGATGTCGTGGGATCCTGAAAAATCATGCGAATGCGCTGGCTGCGGAAAGTATAGTCGCCATAATGCAGCGGCTGATCGTCAATCACCAGCTCGCCGGAAGAGGGTTCGACCATGCCCGCCAGCATTTTCGCCAGCGTCGATTTCCCGGAACCGTTCTCGCCGATAATCGCCAGCGTCTGCTTTTCGCGCAGGGTAAAACTTAACGGTTTAACTGCCTCCACGGTTTGACGACGGAACCAGCCTGTGCGGTAGCGGAAGGTTTTGCTCAGGTTACGCACTTCAAGCAAGGTCTCAACCATCATTCGCTCTCCATATTCAGCGGGAAGTGGCAGGCATAAAGATGGTTTCTCGCGCCAGTCAGACGCGGTGTTTCGACGCATTTGCGCTGCGCATACGGACAGCGCGGCCCGAGGCGGCAACCAATCGGCAGTTGCTCAAGCAGCGGAATGGCGCCAGGCATTGTGTTGAGGCGGCTTTTATGCGGCATCGCACTGCCAAAATCCGGAATCGCGCGGATCAGCGCCTGCGTATACGGATGGTGCGGCGTAACCACCAGCTCTTCGCTGGGCGCGGTTTCCACCGTTTGCCCGCAATACATCACATTAATGCGGTCGGCCCATTTGCTGAGCATTTGTAAATCGTGGCTGATCAGCATAATGGTAGTGTTGTTGTTCTGGTTAAGACGGTCGAGCAGGCGGAAAATCTGCGCCTGGGTTGTCGGCTCCATCGCGTTCGTCGGTTCGTCAGCAATCAGCAGGCGCGGCTGGTTAGCCAGCGCGATGGCGATCATTACTTTCTGACATTCGCCTTCAGTCAGCTCGTAGGGGAAACTGCGCATCGCATCTTTGTGATCTTTAATCCCGACGCGGTGCAGAAGCTCAATAGCCCGGCGTTTACGCCAGCCAAAGCGCTGCCACCAGCGGCCTTTCCACGTCCAGCCGGGAATGTTTTGCATCAACTGCTTACCGACGCGCTCCGAGGGATCGAGACAGGATTGCGGCTCCTGGAAAATCATCGACACGTTATGGCCGAGCAGCTTGCGGCGTTCGCGCGCCGAGAGACGCAGCAGGTCAATATCGTCAAAGCGCATGCGATCGGCGGTGACGCGCCAGTTATCTTTGGTGACGCCGCAAATCGCTTTTGCGATCAGGCTCTTACCCGAACCAGATTCGCCCACCAGCCCGCGAATTTCACCTTCTGCAAGCGTCAGGCTGATGCGATCGACGGCTTTAACCCAATCATCGCCGGTCTTCACTTCAATGGTCAGATTGCGGATATCAAGAAGTGGCATTATTCGACTCCCGCCGCGATCGCACGACGGATCCCGTCGCCGAGGATATTAACCAGCAGCACGCTAATCATAATGGCCGCGCCCGGTAGCATCACGGTCCACGGCGCGACATAAATCAGTTCCAGCGCATCGCCGAGCATTGCGCCCCATTCAGGGGAGGGAAGCTGCGCGCCGAGATCGAGAAAGCCCAGCGCAGCGATATCCAGAATCGCCATCGACAGCGCACGGGTGATTTCCGTCACCATCCCGGCGGTAATATTAGGCAGCACGGCGTACCAGAGGATATTGCTCGTTGACGCGCCATCAAGCCGGGCAGCGACCACATACTCTTTCTCCAGCTCGTCATGCACCATGCTGTAGACCGAACGCACCATGCGCGGCAACAGCGCCAGCCAGACGGCGAACATCGCATGAGTAAGATGCGGACCAGCAAATGCCACCACAATAATCGCCAGCAGCAGTGTCGGCAGCGATAACAGCGTATCGAGAATATGGTTCAGCACGGCTGAACGCAGCCCGTGGGTGGCACCCGCAAAAATGCCGAGCGCCAGTCCGCACAGCGTGGCAGCCAGCGTGACGATAAATGCACCGCCTACTGTTGGCGCTGCGCCGCTTAACAGACGGCTCAGCACATCACGCCCCAGATCATCCGTGCCGAGGAAAAATGACACATCGCCATAGCGCGACCATGATGGCGGTAAAAGCTGATAACCGAGGAACTGTTGGTCGATACCGTAAGGCGCGAACCAGTGGCCAAAAATACACAGCAACGCCAGCGCGCCGCAGCCGTACAGACCGATCATCGCGGTGGTATCGCCATAAAATTTACGCCAGGCTGTGCGCAGCGTGCCGGGCGGGCGTTTTTCGCTATAAACGCTATCGTAAGGCATACCATTCCTTATGTTTCAACGGGTTCGCCAGCGCACCCAGAATATCCGACAGCACGTTGACAATAATGACCAGCGAGCCAATTACCATCACACCGGCCGAAATCACCGCGTAATCCTGCTGGCGAATGGCATTAATCAACCAGCGCCCAAGGCCCGGCCAGCTGAATACCATTTCAGTGATCATCGCCAGCGTCAGCATGGTGGAAAATTGCAGCCCAAGGCGCGGGATCACCGGCGGCAGGGCATTATGCAGCACATGGCGGCGCAAAATCGTAACGCGTGAAAGACCGCGCGTCGCCGCCGCTTTAATGTAATTTTTGTCGAATACATCAATGGTGCTGATTCGCATCAGGCGGATCACTTCCGTCGTTGGCGCTACCGCCAGCGTCATTACCGGCAATATCAGATGGCGCAAAGCGCTGGCCATCATCTCATCGCGCCACGGCGAGTCCGAAAGCCAGGCATCAATCAGCGAGAATCCGGTGACTGTTTTTACCTGATAGAGCAGGTCGAAGCGCCCGGACACCGGCAGCCAGCCAAGGTTGAGCGAAAAGAAAAGCGTCAGCAGCAGCGCCAGCCAGAACACCGGAATGGAAAAGCCGAGCAGCGCAATGGCGCTAATCAGTGAATCCTGCCACTTACTGCGCATTACCCCGGCGAGCATCCCGACCGGGATACCGATCACCAGCGCGGAGCCAAAAGCCAGCAGGCAGAGTTCCATGGTGGCGGGGAATACTTCTTTTAACTGTTCTGAAATAAGCTGGCCGTTAATGCTGGATACGCCAAAATCCCAGTGCAGCAGGCCATTAAACCAGAACACCCACGCGTTCCACAGCGAGGCGCCCTGGAGTGGCGCGTGTGGCGTGAAATAGCTCAGGCTGAAGCCGACAAACGTCAGCAAAAAGAGGGTCACCAACAGAAGCAACAGACGACGCAAAGTAAAGATAATCATGGCTTCGACACCTCTTGTTTATCCCGCGAGACCCCGGCAAAAGAGGCGCTGCCGAACGGACTCAGCACCAGCCCTTTAATATCATATCGATACGCCTGTAAACGCAGCGAGGAGGCCAGCGGCAGCACCGGCAATTCGCGAGCGAGGATTTGCTGGGCTTCGTCATAATCATCAATTCGCGCAGCAAGTTGCTGTGAAGCGAGCGCTTTTTGCAACACATCGTCGAATTCATGGTCGCACCAGTGCGCAAAGTTGGTCTGCGAGTTTATAGCCGCGCAACTCAGCAGCGGGCGGAAGAAACTGTCCGGATCGTTACTGTCCGTCGCCCAGCCTGTGAGTGTCAAATCATGGTTCATGTCCATCAATCGCGCTTCCTGGAAACGGCCTTCCACCGGTACGATCACCACTTTAACGCCGACCTGCGCCATATCGGCCTGGATAAGCTCGGCGGTTTTCAGCGGGCTGGGGTTCCAGGGCTGTGAGCTGGTCGGCACCCACAGTTGTAATGTGAGATTCTCCAGCCCCAGCGCTTTCAGCCGTTCGCGCGCCTGATCCGGATCGTATTCGGTGATTTTGGCTTCATTATCATAAGCCCAGGAGGCGCGGGGCAGAATTGACGCCGCCGTTTCCGCTGTGCCGTAGTAGATCGACTGCATCAGGCGCTGGTTATTGATTGACAGTGCCAGCGCATGGCGCACTTGCGGGTTATTCAGCGGCGGTTTGTTGGTATTAAATGCCAGATAGGCGATGTTCATCCCCGGACGCAGCGTCAGGCGCAGGCGCGGGTCGTCACGCAGAATGGTCAACTGGCTGGCGGCTGGCCACGCCAGGACATCGCACTCGCCGGTCAATAATTTTGATAAACGGCCCGTACCGCCGGAGCCTAAATCGACAACCACCTGCTGCATCAGTGGTTTACCGCGCCAGAATTTTTCGTGACGTTGTAACCGAATATATTGCCCGGCGCGATACTCATCAAGCTGATAGGGGCCGGTGCCGACCGGCTGGCGATCGATCAGTTCCTGCCGATCTTTGTTCGCCAGTTCGCCTGCGTATTCCGCCGACATCACCGAGGCATAATGTGTTGCCAGATGCCATAAAAATGAGGCATCCGGTTTTTTCAGGCGAAACTCGACGGTGCGGTTGTCCAGCTTGCGCACGCTGTCGACGGAATCGGCAAACTGCAAACTGTCGAAGTACGGGAAACTATCGCCGTTGACGTTATGCCAGGGGTGATTGCGGTTGAAAATGCGCTGAAAAGTAAATACCACGTCGTCGGCATTTAATGCGCGGTGCGGAGTGAACCAGGGCGTGGTCTGAAAGGCAACGTTATCGCGCAGACGAAAACGGTAAGTTGCACCGTTATCCAGCACTTCCCAGCTTTCCGCCAGTTCCGGCACCAGCCGGTAAGTGTAGGGATCGACGTCCAGCAAGCGATCGTAGAGTTGCGCGGCCAGCGTATCAACAATCAAACCGCTGCTGGTTTTCTGCGGGTTAAAAGTATCGACCTGGCCGTTGACGCAATAAACAAAACCGCTGTCGCGAATATCCGCCAGCGGAGCAGGCGTGACTGCCGCCTGGGCGATGCCTGCGATCAGGCTTGCGGTCAACAGCAGAGAGGAGAGAACCGGACGCATGATTTATTCAACGTGTTTAAATTCATGAACAAAGTGTATCGCACTTGCTATGGCTTCGTACAAATGTCTGCAAGCGACTGCTGTTATTGTCGACGATTTCAGCTTATTTGATGCTTTTTCAGCAGTGCCCGTAGCTGGTGATAGGTCAGTCCCAGCAATTCCGCGGCGCGTTTTTGGTTAAATTTCGCCTGTTGCAGACTCTGCTGCAGCAGTTGCTTTTCCTGCTGGTGCTGAAACTGACGCAAATCCAGCGGCAGGGAAATTGAGGTATTCTCTTCAGCCTTCGGTGCAGTCAATGTACGGTTAAACGGGTCAAGAATGATGGTATCAAGCGGCTCATCACTGCGCCCATGGCGATAAACTGAACGTTCCACCACGTTTTTTAGCTCGCGAATATTTCCGGGCCAGGCGTAATTCATCAGCACATCGCGGGCACGTTCGGTAAAGCCGGGGAACAGCGGCAATTTAAGTTCCCGGCACATCTGAATGGCAAAGTGATCGGCCATCAGCATGATATCGCTCTGGCGCTGGCGCAGCGGTGGCAACAACACCACGTCAAAGGCCAGCCTGTCGAGCAGATCGGCGCGGAAGGTGCCGTCCAGCACCATCTGTGGCAGGTCGGCATTGGTCGCGCAGACCAGCCGCACATTCACCTGCAAAGGCTGGCTGCCACCCACGCGTTCGAGTTCGCCATATTCAATGACCCGCAGGAGTTTTTCCTGTACCAGCATTGGCGCGGTGGCCAGCTCGTCGAGAAACAGTGTTCCGCCGTCGGCACGCTCAAAGCGGCCTGGATGGCGCTTCTGCGCGCCGGTAAAGGCGCCGGCTTCGTGGCCGAACAATTCGGAATCCAGCAGATTTTCATTCAGCGCCGCGCAGTTAAGCGAGATAAATGGCCCTTGCCAGCGCGAGGAGAGGAAGTGCAGACGGTTTGCAATCAACTCTTTACCGGTGCCGCGCTCGCCGATGATCAGTACCGGTTTATCGATCGGCGCAAGGCGCGAAACCTGTTCCAGCACCTCGATAAAGCTATTGGCCTCACCGAGCAGGTTATCCTTATATTCTGACATGATGAAATTCGCCATTAGTTGGTCTTATTAACCACTCTAAATGAAAACGTCGCTGCGGTAAAATTATTCAATTTCTTAAAAATCAATTAAATAAAAACCTGGCACGAAGATTGTAATAGCAGGGCTATGTAGTCATGTAGCAGGGCCACGCCCGATAACAGAAACAGGAAGAGGAACAGATTATGGGTATTTTTTCTCGTTTTGCCGACATCGTGAACGCCAACATTAACTCGCTGCTGGAAAAGGCGGAAGATCCGCAGAAACTGGTGCGCCTGATGATTCAGGAGATGGAAGATACGCTGGTTGAGGTGCGTTCAACTTCAGCGCGTGCGCTGGCGGAAAAAAAACAGCTGACGCGCCGTATTGAGCAGGCCACGGCCCAGCAAGAAGAGTGGCAGGAGAAAGCTGAACTGGCGCTGCGTAAAGATAAAGACGATCTGGCGCGTGCGGCGCTGATCGAAAAACAGAAAGTCACCGCGCTGATTGAGACTCTGGGCCAGGAAGTCACGCTGGTGGATGAAAGTCTGGCGCGGATGAAAAAAGAGATTGGCGAGCTGGAAAATAAACTCAGCGAAACCCGTGCTCGTCAGCAGGCGTTGACCCTGCGCCACCAGGCGGCCAGCTCCTCGCGCGATGTGCGCCGTCAACTGGATAGCGGCAAACTGGATGAGGCGATGGCGCGTTTTGAATCTTTCGAACGTCGTATCGATCAGATGGAAGCGGAAGCCGAAAGCCACGGCTTTGGTAAACAAAAATCGCTGGATCAGCAATTTGCCGAACTGCGTGCGGATGACGAAATCAGCGAGCAACTGGCGCAACTGAAAGCCAAAATGAAACAGGACAACCAATAATAATAAGGCGGTATCAGAAGATGCCGCCTCACTTGCTGTAAGGAGTACACATGAGCACGCTTTTTCTGGCTATACCCCTGACGCTATTCATCCTGTTTGTTCTGCCCGTCTGGTTATGGCTGCATTACAACAATCGCCAGCGCGGCGATCTGAATCAGAACGAGCAGCAGCGGCTCCAGCAACTTTCCGCCGATGCTGCTCGGATGCGCGAACGTATTCAGGCGCTGGAAGATATTCTTGATGCTGAGCATCCGAACTGGAGGGATCGCTGATGGCAACGTTAGATCTGAATAAGAAATTATGGCGTATCCCGCAGCGCGGCAAACTGGGCGGCGTCTGCGCCGGTATTGCGCAGTATCTGGATATCAAAGTCAAAGTGGTGCGTATTCTGGCGATCCTGGCAATGTTTTTCGGCCTGTTTTTCTTTGTCGTCGCCGCCTATATCGTGCTGTTTTTTGTCCTCGATCCGCTGCCGGATAATTACGCGGAAGGGGAAAGCGTTCCCTCCAGCAGCGAATTGCTCGATATCGTCGATGCGCAGTTGGCTGAAGGGGAACATCGCCTGCGCCAGATGGAACGCTATGTCACTTCCGACAGCTTCTCGCTGCGCAGCCGTTTCCGTCAGCTTTAAGAGGTAAATCATGAATCGTCACTGGCAACAGGCACGGCAGCATGTCAAACCGGGGTTAAAATTCGCCGGTAAGCTGGTTTTGCTCACCGCGCTGCGTTATGGCCCGGCGGGCGTCGCCGGTTGGGCGGTTAAATCCGTGGCCCGCCGTCCGGCCAGAGTACTGCTGGCATTTGCACTGGAACCGTTACTGAAGCGTGCAGCAGATAAATTTTCTCGCCGCTTTATGGCCGAGAGGCATGTAAAATAAGTGATTTACGGCTTCACCCTAAGGGCAATGCAGCATGGCGATGGACCGATTTAAGAACGAACTGAATGCGCTGGTGAACCGCGGCATGGACAGGCATTTACGCCTCGCGGTCACCGGCCTGAGCCGCAGTGGAAAAACCGCGTTTATCACGGCGCTGGTCAATCAACTTCTTACCCTGCATGCTGGCGCGCGATTGCCGTTGCTGAGCGCCGTGCGCGAAGAGCGGTTACTGGGTGTGAAACGCGTTCCCCAGCGCGATTTTGGCATTCCCCGTTTCACCTACGATGAAGGGCTGGCCCAGCTTTATGGAACGCCGCCCGCCTGGCCGACGCCAACGCGCGGCGTCAGTGAAATTCGTCTGGCGCTGCGTTTCCGCTCGAATGATTCGCTGCTGCGCCATTTCAAAGAGACCTCCACGCTCTATCTGGAGATTGTCGATTATCCCGGCGAGTGGCTGCTGGATTTACCAATGCTGGCGCAGGACTACCTGAGCTGGTCGCGGCAGATGACCGGGCTTTTGCAAGGGCAACGCCAGGCGTGGTCGCAAAAATGGCGCGTGTTGTGCGCCGATCTCGATCCGCTTGCGCCAGCCGATGAGAACCGTCTGGCGGAAATTGCTGCCGCGTGGACAGACTACCTGCATCAGTGCAAACGTGAAGGCCTGCACTTTATTCAGCCTGGGCGCTTTGTGCTGCCGGGTGATATGGCGGGTGCGCCCGCGCTGCAATTTTTCCCGTGGCCGGATGTCGATAGCGGCGGCGAGACGAAACTGGCGCAGGCCGATAAACACACCAATGCCGGGATGCTGCGCGAGCGCTACAACTATTACTGCGAACATGTGGTGAAGGGCTTCTACAAACATCACTTTTTGAAGTTCGATCGCCAGATTGTGCTGGTGGATTGTCTGCAACCGCTGAACAACGGTCCGCAGGCGTTCAATGATATGCGGCTGGCACTGACCCAACTGATGCAAAGTTTCCATTATGGTCAGCGCACGTTGTTTCGGCGTCTGTTTTCGCCAGTGATCGATAAATTGCTGTTTGCCGCCACCAAAGCCGATCATGTGACGCTCGATCAGCACGCCAATATGGTGTCGTTGCTGCAACAACTCATCCAGGATGCCTGGCAGAATGCGGCCTTTGAAGGTATTAGCATGGATTGCATGGGGCTGGCCTCGGTACAGGCGACGCAGAGCGGCATCATTGAGGTGAATGGCGAGAAAATCCCGGCCTTGCGCGGGCATCGTCTGAGTGACGGTACGCCATTGACCTTTTATCCGGGTGAAGTGCCCGCGCGTCTGCCGGGGCAGGCGTTCTGGGATAAACAGGGTTTCAGCTTTGAAGCTTTTCGCCCACAGGCGATGGATGTGGATACGCCGCTACCGCATATCCGCCTCGATGCCGCGCTGGAGTTTTTAATTGGAGATAAATTGCGATGAGCGAGCCGCTAAAACCAAGAATCGATTTCGCCGGGCCGCTGGATGCGGAAACCGACGCGCAGTTTAAAGGCGCGCAAACTTTTGACGCACAGCAGGCGGAGAAATTCTCGCCGCTCGTCACTGACGATTTACCAACCGACGGGCAGGCGGAAGCCGTAGTGGAATCCGCGCTGCGTCCGAAGCGCAGTCTGTGGCGCAAAATGGTTAGCGCCGGGCTGGCGCTGTTTGGCGTGAGCGTTATCGGTCAGGGTGTGCAGTGGACGATGAACGCCTGGCAGACCCAGGACTGGGTCGCGCTCGGTGGCTGTGCGGCCGGCGCGTTGATCATCGGCGCTGGCGTCGGTTCGGTCGCCAGCGAATGGCGGCGGCTCTGGCGTTTGCGGCAGCGAGCGCAGGAGCGTGATGAAGCCCGTGATTTGCTGCACAGCCATGGTACTGGCAAAGGCCGCGCGTTTTGCGAAAAGCTGGCGCAGCAGGCAGGCATCGATCATGCACACCCGGCAATGCAGCGCTGGTATGCAGCCATTCACGAAACGCAAAGCGATCGTGAAATTGTCAGCCTCTACGCTCACCTGGTGCAGCCGGTGCTGGATGCGCAGGCGCGGCGTGAAATCAGCCGTTCGGCGGCCGAATCCACATTAATGATCGCAGTCAGTCCGCTGGCGCTGGTGGATATGGCGTTTATCGCCTGGCGCAACCTGCGGCTGATCAATCGTATCGCCACGCTTTATGGTATTGAACTGGGCTATTACAGCCGCTTGCGATTATTCCGCCTGGTCTTGCTGAATATTGCCTTTGCTGGTGCCAGTGAACTGGTGCGCGAAGTGGGAATGGACTGGATATCGCAGGATCTCGCTGCGCGGCTTTCTGCTCGCGCCGCACAGGGAATTGGCGCCGGGTTGCTGACGGCGCGTCTGGGAATTAAGGCCATGGAATTGTGCCGCCCTTTGCCGTGGCTGGATGATGATAAACCCCGACTCGGCGATTTCCGTCGCCAGCTGATTGGTCAGCTTAAAGAGAGCCTGCAAAAGCGACCGGCGGAGTAACAACGGCACTGCGCGCTTATCTTTACAGCGTAATGCCGCTTTTTCCGGCAGGCTGTCAATATTTGTTGACAGACATCTTCCTGCCAGCCGGGAAGTGGCTTATCATCCTTTTATTACGTGAATGAAAAAAGGGTGGTTATTCCCATGCGTCTTGAAGTTTTTTGCGAGGATCGTCTTGGTCTGACACGTGAATTGCTCGATTTACTGGTGCTGCGCGGCATTGATTTGCGCGGCATCGAAATTGATCCAGTCGGGCGTATTTACCTCAATTTCGCCGCGCTTCAGTTCGATACATTCAGTAGCCTGATGGCTGAAATTCGCCGCATTCCCGGCGTTACCGACGTTCGCACCGTATCGTGGATGCCGTCTGAGCGCGAGCACCGCGCCCTGAGTGCGCTGCTGGAAGCGCTGCCTGAGCCGGTACTGTCGCTGGACATGAAAAGTAAAATTGAGCTGGCAAACCCGGCCAGTTGCCAGCTTTTCACGCAGGATATCGACAAATTACGCAACCACAATGCCGCACAACTGATCCCTGGTTTTAACTTCCAGCGCTGGCTGGAGGGGAACCCGCATAACTCCCATAGCGAACATGTGGTGATCGGCGGACAAAACTTCCTGATGGAAATTACCCCGGTGCACCTGGAAGGGGAAACCGGCGAACCGATGCTGACAGGCGCCGTTGTTATGCTGCGTTCCACCGTGCGCATGGGACGGCAGTTACAGAATATCAGCCCGCAGGATATCAGCGCCTTCAGCCAGATTGTCGCTGCCAGCCAGAAGATGAAGCATGTGGTCGAGCAAGCGCGCAAACTGGCGACGCTGACCGCACCGCTGTTGATTACCGGCGATACCGGTACAGGAAAAGATCTGCTGGCGCATGCCTGCCACCTTGCCAGCCCGCGAGCGGCGAAGCCGTATCTGGCGCTGAACTGTGCCTCGATCCCGGAAGAATCGGTCGAGAGCGAACTTTTCGGTCATGCGCCGGAAGGAAAAAAAGGTTTTTTTGAACAGGCTAACGGCGGCTCGGTGCTGCTGGATGAAATTGGCGAAATGTCGCCGCGTATGCAGGTCAAACTGCTGCGTTTCCTCAACGACGGGACTTTCCGCCGCGTTGGCGAAGATCATGAAGTGCATGTTGATGTCAGAGTGATTTGCGCCACGCAACGTAACCTGGTGGAGCTGGTACAGAAGGGGCTGTTTCGCGAGGATCTCTATTATCGTCTGAATGTCCTGACGCTGAATTTGCCGCCGCTGCGCGAACGTCCGCAGGACATCATGCCGCTGACGGAACTGTTTGTTGCCCGTTTCGCCGATGAGCAGGGCGTACCACGGCCAAAATTATCGCAGGATCTGCCGCCGTTGCTGAACCGCTATAGCTGGCCGGGCAACGTCCGTCAGCTGAAAAACGCCATTTACCGGGCGTTAACGCAACTGGAAGGTTATGAACTGCGCGCGCAGGATATTTTGTTGCCGGATTACGACGCAGCTACTGTTGCAGTGGGTGAAGATGCAATGGAAGGTTCACTGGATGAGATCACCAGCCGGTTTGAACGTTCGGTGCTGACCCAGCTTTATCGCAACTATCCCAGTACGCGTAAACTGGCGCGCAGGCTTGGCGTATCGCACACGGCGATTGCCAATAAGTTGCGGGAATATGGTTTAAGCCAGAAGAAAAGCGAAGAGTAGAGAAAACCCGGCAGCGTTCGCTGCCGGGCTGAAATATCAGGCTTTCAGCACGTCAAGTGCCGCAGTGTAATCCGGCTCAGTAGTAATTTCATTGACCAACTGGCTGAAAATAACCTTATCGTTTTCATCAAGTACCACGACAGCGCGTGCCGCCAGGCCTTTCAGTGCGCCTTCAGAAATGCTCACGCCGTAGTTTTCCAGGAAATCAGCGCTGCGCAGCGTTGACAGCGTAATCACATTGCTCAGGCCTTCCGCGCCGCAGAAGCGGGATTGCGCAAACGGCAGATCGGCAGAAATGCACAGCACCACTGTGTTGCTAATTTCAGTAGCTAACTGGTTGAATTTGCGGACAGAAGCTGCGCAAACACCGGTATCAATACTCGGGAAAATGTTCAGTACTTTGCGTTTGCCCGCGAACTGCGCGAGAGAGACGTCAGACAGGTCTTTAGCCACAAGCGTAAACGGTTTGGCTTGTGCGCCAACCTGCGGGATTGCGCCTGCAACGGGAACCGGGTTGCCCTGAAAATGAACGAGTTGTGACATAATATCTTCCTGTTTACATATAGTTAACGTCGGGGCTAGTGTATGCCATCCGCCGAGACCACGGCAAACCAATTTTCATATCTATAATGGTTTACATTGCGGCAGAGGAGAGAGGAATGCGCAACGTTAAAGTTTATGAGGAAACCTGGCCGCTGCACACTCCATTCGTGATCTCGCGCGGCGCCCGCAGCGAAGCGCGCGTGGTGGTCGTTGAACTGGAAGAAGATGGCATTAAAGCCTCCGGTGAATGTACGCCTTATCCGCGTTACGGTGAGAGCGAAGCGTCAGTCATGGCGCAGATACTGACCATTGTGCCGCAACTGGAAACCCGGCTCAGCCGCGAGAAGTTGCAAACGCTCTTGCCGCCCGGCGCTGCGCGAAACGCCGTGGATTCTGTACTCTGGGACCTGGCGGCGCGCAAAGCAAACCAGACCCTGACACACTATGCAGGCGTTACATTGCCGCAAAATGTCATCACGGCGCAGACCGTGGTGATCGGCACGCCGGAGCAGATGGCGGCCAGCGCGGCGGCGCTCAGCGAGAAGGGCGCTCAGTTGCTGAAAGTGAAGCTTGACGATCACTTGATCAGTGAGCGGCTGGTGGCGATCCGCGCCGCAGCGCCCGAAGCGACACTGATTGTCGATGCCAATGAGTCGTGGCATGCCGAAGGCCTTGCGGCGCGTTGCCAGCTGCTGGCGGATTTAGGCGTGGCGATGCTGGAACAACCGCTTCCGGCCGGGAACGACGAGATGCTGGCCAACTTTATCCACCCGTTGCCCATTTGCGCTGATGAGAGTTGCCATACGCGGGAAAGCCTGGCGTCCTTGCACGGGCGTTACGAGATGGTCAACATCAAGCTCGATAAAACCGGCGGTCTGACGGAAGCGCTGGCGCTGGCCGACGAGGCCGCAAAGCAGGGTTTTGCGCTGATGCTGGGCTGCATGATCTGCACGTCGCGCGCCATCAGCGCGGCATTACCGCTGGCAAACCGTGTGCGCTTCGCCGATCTGGATGGCCCGACGTGGCTGGCGGTGGACGTCGAACCGGCGCTGCACTTTACCACCGGCACGCTTCATCTTTGAGGATCCCAGTGCAGTAATTCTGTCACTGCCGCGAGGTACTTTTCGCTCGCTTCGTCGGCGGAGATCGGCGGAAACTCAACGGTGATGCAGTGCAGACCGATATCCGCGCACCAGCTTCCAAAAGAGCCGGGTGTTTCGTAACCAACACTGGTGACCAGCGGCAGGGAGAGCTGGCGGGACAACCATTGGCCAAGCACACTTTCCTGCGGATCTTCCACACATGCCAGCGGATCATGGAACGTCACCACCCATGCCGGGTGAATGCGATGAATCAACTGGCACAGCGCTTGCGTTTCCGGTTCAGAACCGGGTGCGTCACCGGTCAGCAACACCACATCCCGTTCATCCGCGGCGCTGTTCCAGCGATAAACCGTTTCACCTGCTTTCCAGTTGGCGGCGGGGAAATTCCGGTTGAGATCGACGCCATTGGCGTTCGCGCGCAGGCCAAGCTGGCAACCATCCGGATTGACCGCGAGGACCACATGATGATGGCGCAGATCGGACTTCAGCGTGCGCAGGGCGCAGGAAAGCGTGACGACCGAGGAGTTTTCATCACCGTGAGTCCCGGCGATGATCAAACCGCTTTCGCGCGTGGCGACTGGTGCCGGGAACCAGATCAGCGGCGCGCCAAGCTGTGAGCGGCCAAACTCTTCGCTTCCGGGGGCAAAACGGCCCCGCTGCGGACGTGGTCGTGTGACAGGCATAAATTTCCTTTGTTCTGGCGTTTGCTTACAGCAAGTGTTGAGCAAAAATCGGTGTGACGCAAATCTTGCCATGGAGGTTAAATTACTGTCCATCATCAATTTTTTGACTGACCAGGTTTGCATTCCGGTATGTTAAAACAAATAATTACACTTCTATTGCCGGGAAATGACACATCAAAAGGGGATCCCATGACGCATCGAGTTTCCACGCTGTGCTGCGCGCTCTGGCTGTGCGGTTTTTCTTCTGTATCGTTTGCTGCTGATGTTCCTCCAGGTACGCAACTGGCGGCAACGCAGGAAGTTGTGCGTCATCTGAAAGATGAACCCGCCTCGCTGGATCCTGCGAAAGCCGTGGGTCTGCCGGAGATTCAGGTGCTGCGCGACCTGTTCGAAGGGCTGGTGAATCAGGACGAGAAGGGCAACATTATTCCCGGCGTCGCCAGCAAATGGCAGAGCAATGATAATCGCATCTGGATTTTTACCCTGCGTGACAATGCCCGCTGGTCTGATGGTTCGCCGGTAACCGCAGAGGATTTCGTTTATAGCTGGCAGCGTCTGGTGGATCCGAAAACGACCTCGCCTTTTGCCAGCTTTGCGGCGCTGGCGGGTCTGGCCAATGCGCAGGATATTACCGAGGGTAAAGCGACGCCGGATAAGCTCGGCGTCAGCGCGGTGGATGCGCGCACGTTGCGCGTGCAACTTTCCCGTCCCGTACCGTGGTTCCCGAGTCTTGCGGCCAGTTTCGCGCTCTACCCGGTACAAAAAGCGAATGTTGAAAGCGGCGCAGACTGGACGCGTCCGGGTCATCTGATCGGTAACGGCGCGTTTGTGCTGAGCGATCGTGTGGTGAACGAAAAGCTGGTGCTCAGCCGCAACAAGCACTACTGGGATGACGGCAAAACCGTGATCGATAAGGTGACGTTTATGCCCATCAATCAGGAGTCCGCTGCCACCAAGCGTTACCTGGCGAATGGCGTCGACATTACCGAATCTTTCCCGAAAAACCTCTATCAGAAATTGTTGAAAGATATCCCGGGGCAGGTTTACACGCCGCCGCAACTGGGCACTTATTACTACGCATTTAATACGCAAAAAGGTCCAACGTCCGATCCCCGCGTGCGTCTGGCGCTGAGTATGACGATCGACCGTCGGGTGATCGCGCAAAAAGTGCTGGGCACTGGCGAGAAACCCGCATGGCGTTTAACGCCGGACGTGACGGCAGGTTTCACCCCGGAACGTTCACAATTTGAATCGATGAGTCAGGCAGAGCTGAACGCGCAGGCGAAAACGTTATTGCAGGCGGCAGGTTACGGCCCGCAGCGGCCGCTTAAACTCCGGTTGCTGTATAACAGTTCTGAAAGTCACCAGAAGATTGCTATCGCAGTGGCCTCAATGTGGCGACAGAGTCTGGGCGCGGATGTGACGCTGCAAAACCAGGAGTGGAAAACCTATATCGACAGCCGTAACAGCGGCAATTTTGATGTGATCCGCGCGTCATGGGTGGGGGATTACAACGAACCGTCCACGTTCCTGTCGATACTGACGTCGGGAAGCAGCAGCAATATTTCGCGTTTCAATGATGAAAGCTATGACAAAGTGATTGCACAGGCGGCGCAGGAAACCAGCGCCAAAGCGCGTAACGTGGACTACAACGCGGCGGAGCATCTTATTGCCGAAAAAGCGCCGATTGCGCCGATTTATCAGTACACCAATGGGCGCTTAATTAAGCCGTGGCTGAAGGGATACCCGATTAACAACCCGGAAGATGTGGCATACAGCCGCACGCTATACATTATTAAGCATTAATAAAAAAAATCCCCTTACGTCACGGGAAGTAAGGGGAAACTCATTGATTACGGAATGATTCCTGTCTTAGCAGGAGTGTTAAGAATTTTACTTAAGGAATGTGAAGGGACAATGGAGGAAATAAGGAGCGTTGCGGGAATGTGAATGACCGTTCTCGGGTACTGGCCAAAAAAAGCCCGCTACATTGAGCGGGCGAAAAATACTGGAAGCAATGTGAGCAATGTCGTACTGAATACCTGAGTGTTTAACTCAACTATTCAGTATTGAGAAAGATAATCTTTATCATTTAGTGGCGCAACCCCTTTTTTTGTAAGGTCGTTCGGAGCGGCATTTTCCGCGGATAAACCCAGCTCTTTTACGATTATGGTCAAAAAACAGACAGCATTCGGTGGTATAATAGAAGGGTGTTTACTACCTCAGAGGACGTTATGGAGACTGAATTAGACCCAACCCAACTGGCTATCGAATATTTGCGTCGCGATCGCAGTGCGATGACACCGGCCGAGTACCTCAAAAAACTCAAACGACTCCGGCTGGAGTTTGCGGATCTGCTGACCCTTTCGCATACAGAATTAAAAGAAGAGATCGATTTTGCCTGGCGGTTGGGCATTCATTAATGCCGTAATAACGCCATAGCGCCCGAAAGCGGGCGCTTTTTTTTTGCCTTCATTCAGGCGGCAAGCACCTGGTTACGACCGTTATTTTTTGCGCGATAAAGCGCTTCATCGACGCGACGGAACAGGGCATCGAGGCTTTCATTTTGCAAATGGCGCGCGACGCCGATACTGACGGTAAAGTCAGGCAGACCGGGCGTGGCGATATTCACTACCGCCAGGCGGATGGCTTCCGCCACGTCCAGCGCGGTATCTATGCGGGTATGCGGCAACAACAGTAAAAATTCTTCGCCACCCCAGCGAAAGACATAATCACCACTACGGCTGTTGGCTTCCAGCGTGCGTGCAAGTTCGATCAGCACTTCGTCCCCGCACTGATGGCCGAATTGATCGTTAATATGTTTGAAATGATCTGCATCGACCAGCATGACGCAAAAATCGAGCACGGTCGGCAGAACATGCTCTGTCAGGTGATAAAACTGACGGCGGTTCAAAAGCCCGGTGAGGGCATCGCGGTGTGCAGCGTATTCCAGCTCCTGCTCAAGCCGCTTCTGTTCGGTAATATCATGAATAATGCATAACATCAGCCGTTCGCCGTATATCTCAATTGGCCCGGCGTAGGTTTGCACATGTCGCGTTGAGCCATCGGCCAACTGATGAATAAAATTGAGCGGCTTATGTCCACCAGGCAGCCTGGCGATTTCTGACATCACCGGCAAGACGCTGCGCCCCATGGTGTTAATTTCCCATGTGTGCTTCTGGCACATTTCTTCATGATCGTAACCATAAAAGCGCAGAGCAGCGAGATTGGCATCCACGATCAGGCCATCGCGGACGGGATCGATAAGCAGCATTGGGGCTGACGTGGTATAGAAAAAACGGGCGTAGAACCCTTGCTTACTCGGCCGGTAAGAGGAGGAGTGGTTGGCCTTGAGCGCGGCGGCTGCAGCGCCACCGGAAATGCCTTCGAAAATGAGCACTTCACCGACAGTTTCAAGTTCGCGCAGCACGGCGCGGCAACTGATCGTACACTCTTCACCGGAAGGGCAAATACTCCAGATTTCGACCACATCTTCGTGATTTTGCAGGCAGGGTAAATACATTGAGAGGCTGGTCTGCGCAATGGCAGAAAAGAGGCCACTGCGCATTTCACGCAATGAACGACCCGCCGCCAGCTTCTGCGCCTGTGTGTTAGAAAATAACAACGTTTCCGTGTCAGGGGCGACCACCCAAACCGGCGTGGAGAGGACATTCAGCGCATCCAGGTGATATTTAAGCATGGCTACTCCACTTATCGCGCAGGTTGCAATGTCGCCGCTGGCCAGATGTTGCGGCAATTTACTAACTTTATTGCAACACACATGAAATGTAGAGCCTTATGCAGGTTTTTTTTGTGACGGCTCTGAACATTCCAGTGACAACGCGAAAGGTTTATGTTTAAGCAACGCTGAAATCTTCTCGACGGGTTGTGGACGGGCAAACAGGAAACCTTGTAAAAAAGCACAGCCCATATTGGTGAGCAATGCATGTTGTTCTGCCGTTTCGATTCCTTCGGCGACCACACGCATATTCATCGAGTGGGCAATGTCGATTATCGTCGAGACAATTTTCACGTTGCGGCTATTTTCGCGAATATCTTTCACAAAACTTTTATCAATTTTGAGTTCAGTGGCAGGCAATTTTTTCAGCATCAGCATATTGGAATAACCGGTACCAAAATCATCAATCGCCACCGTGATCCCCAACTGCGCAAACTGGGTCAGCAGATGAACGCTACGCTCAAGGTTTTTCAGCGCGGTGTTCTCGGTGATTTCCAGTGTCAGGCGCGTCGGGTCGACACGGTAACGGGTCAAGGCATCAGTGACCTGTTCATAAATATCATGCTGTTCAAACTGGCTGGGCGAGAGGTTAATCGCCAATGTCAGGTGGGGAAAACCCTGGGTATTCCAGTAATGTAACTGGCGACAGGCAGATTCGATCACCCACTGACCAACAGAGAGAATCAGTCCGGTTTTTTCCAGCATCGGCAGAAACGTTGCCGGCAGCAAAACCCCCTGCTGCGGGTGACGCCAGCGCAGCAGGGCTTCAAATCCGGCAAGGGTTTGTTCGGGCGCGGTATATTGCGGCTGATACCAGAGTTCAAACTGATTACGCGTCAGCGCCTGCGACAAATCCTGCAAGAACTGTGGCGCATCGGCGGTTTTCTGCGCCATTCCGGCGTGATAAATCGCCCAGCCATTGCGACCTTCCTGCTTAACGCTGTACATGGCGGTATCGGCTTTCAGCTTCAGCTCATGGGCGTTTTCACCGTGCTCCGGATAAAAACTTACCCCGGCGCTAAGCGATACATTGATGACATGGCTTAATTCATAAAATGGGTGCTGAATGGTCGCGATCAGGCGGCGAATCAGAGCGTCAACTTCTTCCTCGCTGGTCTGCGGCACCAGCAGCGTAAATTCGTCACCACCGAGCCTGGCCAGCGACATTTTGTCATTAATACAGGCGGAAAGCCGTTCTGCCACCACGACCAGCAACCGATCGCCAATATGGTGTCCCCAGGCATCATTCACCAGCTTGAAGCGATCCAGATCCATATAAATCAGCGCGAAGGTCGTCTGCTCTTCCGCTGCGCGATTCAGGCAGGAGTCCAGCAAAATATCGAGCTGAATACGGTTTGCCAGCCCGGTGAGGGGATCATAATGCGCCTGTTTCTCCAGTTGCAGGTTTAGCTGACGCAGACTGTCGGTCAGGCGTGCTGTCCGCAATTGTGAATCGATCATCGAGATAAAAAGCATGATGCCAAAAATCACCAGCGTTGTAGTGGCGACCCACAGTGACAGTCCTTGCTCGCCGACGCCGCGGCTCATGATATGTATGGCATCGCTACGCACGATAATGCCGAGCCCATCATTACTGAAGGTCGCGGCGTTCATGCCGGTATAATGCATGGCGCAAATGGCAATGCCCATCACCAGCGAGGCAAAAACGCGATTAATAAAGACGCCGTGCGTATTTTGCCGCAGGCTGAACGCCAGCCACAGCGCGACCCAGGCGCTGGCGATGGCAATCACGATCGACAGCGCCACCAGCGGGATATTCCAGTAAATGCTGACGAAGCTCATCATCGCTGCCATGCCGATATAATGCATCGACACCACGCCGCTGCCGAGGACAAGGGTGGCGAAAATCAGGCGCTTTATCGGTAAGATATGGCTGCTGACGGCGATATTGAGCGACAGCGTGGAGGCCAGTAAAGCAATAACAAATGAGAGGATGGTTAATTCAAAATCATAATGCATCATTATCGGCATTTTCATCGCCAGCATACCGACAAAGTGCATTGACCAGATGCCCATGCCCAATGTGGCTCCACCAGAAATCCGCCAGAACAGGGCGCTACGAGGTTCTGAGTTCAGCACTTTACCTGCACTATCGAGTGCGACAAATGAGGCAATGAATGCCACCAAAAAAGAGATGCCGACCAGAATAGGGTCCCACGAAACATAAAGCATATGTCATCCACGCAGGCAAAAGAGTTGATATGTAATCCTGGCACTAATTTTAGCAAGTAACCTGATGAATTTAATGGTTGCGCTGAGTTTATTATTGCGAGGACAAATTAATAAACATGGAGCATCTTTTATTTATCGACATTAACAGCAGGAACTTAAAAAAAGTGGATGATTTAAGCGAGGCTAAAACTAAATTAAGAAGGAAATATGCTGTGAGGCTCACTGAGTGAGGCTGTTTTTTATATGATATATTTTGATGCTGAATTTTGGGTTTATCGCATTACCTGGCTGTTTGTGTTGGGGTGGCGGCTTATGTTCAGATGAATAACCTGACTTAATCTGAATTGTAGTTACTTAACCGTGAACATTGCGCAGTATCAATTTAGCCGTGTAAAAGTATATTTCGAATGCTATAACGATCTTACCTTCTTCTGCTGTTTGGTGGGTATCATATGTTAAGGCATATTAGTGTAAGGACTTTTATTATTTTATTTTTGCTTTTCTCTTTTATTCTCATGGAAGCTTTGGTGATCATTCTCTCAAAAAATGCCACCCTGATTATGACTACCTCAGTTGTTTCCATTACTTCGCTCGCATTACTTTGGCTGTATATGACGCAATATTTAGTGACGCCGATTAATACTGTTAAAAAAAGTATAGAAGAGGTAACCTCAGGAAATCTTTCTATTGTTATTCCTGAATTTGGAAATAACTGCGCCGGTCGCTTAATACCCGGAATCAACTCACTTTCTGCCAGCATCGCTACCTTAGTCAGAGAAATTCGCTCCTCTTCGGATTCTGCCCTCAATCTTTCGGCTGAACTGGCCACGCGTAGCGCTGACCTCTCCGTTAAAACCGAGGAGCAATCTGCTGCACTGGTACAGACCGCCTCCAGCATGGAACAAATGGCTTCCAGCACCAAAAATAATGCCGACAATACGCGCATCGCCAGCACCCGCGCTAAAGATGCGACCAGCTGTGCGTTAAAAGGCGGGGATTTAATGGGGCAGGTAGCGAAAAATATGCAGTCAATTACCGAATGCGCCAATCAGATGACGGAGATTATTTCGATTATTGACGGTATCGCTTTCCAGACCAATATTCTGGCGCTCAATGCGGCGGTAGAGGCAGCGCGAGCAGGCGATCACGGGAAGGGGTTCTCCGTAGTGGCCGGTGAGGTGCGTAGCCTTGCGCATCGCAGCGCTGAGGCGGCGAAAAATATCAAATCCCTGATTGCCGAAACGACAGATAACGTGACGCAGGGTGCGACAGTGGTGAACGAAGCAGAACAAAACATGCATGATATTGTTTCTGGCGCGAGCGTGGTCAGTAAGTTGATGGATGAAATTGCCGTCACGACGTTGCAACAGGAAAAAGGCATTTCGCAGATCACCCTGGCGTTAGCAGAGTTAGAAAAAGTGACACAGAGCAACGTCACCACGGTTGATGAACTTGCCGGTTCCTCTGACGTACTGAAACATCAGGTCGAGGAGTTACAAAAACGGACCGGTAAATTCCGTTTGATCGAGGGCGCTCCGGCAGCACGCGTGGCAGCGGAGACCGCGTTGCCGCCGGAAAAACCGCGCCAGCGCGTCAAAACGCCGGTTTTGCAGAATCAGGAAAATTACTGGCACTCCTTCTGAAGATCTCTGTACTGAACAACAAGGCCCGGGAAACCGGGTTTTTTATTTGCAGTTTGCGTGAATTTGTTAACAAATTCAGCGTGATGATTGCTTAAGATTCTCATCCGGCTAGACTGACAGCAATACCTTGCTGATTTTGGAGGCGCTGTGGAAGCATTAAAAGGCTCCGGGGTGAATGTCCCGGATGCGGTTTTTGCGTGGCGGCTGGATGGAAAAGGGGGCGTTAAGCCGCTCGAAGATGATGACATTATTACTGAACAAACACCGTGCTGGGTGCATCTGAATTATACCAATCAGGAGAGTGCACAGTGGCTGGCCTCAACGCCGTTGCTGCCGAACAGTGCGCGTGATGCGCTTTCCGGAGAAAGTACGCGTCCACGCGTTAACCGGCTGGGTGAGGGGACGCTCATTACGCTGCGCTGCATTAACGGCAGCACTGATGAACGCCCCGACCAGCTCGTGGCCGTGCGGTTATACATGGATTCGCGGATGATTGTCTCCACGCGTCAGCGTAAAGTTATGGCGCTGGATGATGTGGTCAGGGATCTGGAAGAGGGTTCCGGCCCAACAGATAGCGGCGCCTGGCTGGTGGATGTTTGCGATGCGTTGACCGATCATGCCAGCGAATTTATTGAATCCTTGCACGACAGGATTATCGATCTGGAAGATAACCTGCTCGATCAGCAAATTCCGCCGCGGGGAATTCTGGCGTTGCTGCGCAAACAGTTAATTGTTATGCGCCGCTATATGGCGCCGCAGCGTGATGTCTTTTCACGGCTGGCCAGTGAACGTCTGGCGTGGATGAGTGACGATCAGCGCCGTCGGATGCAGGATATCGCCGATCGCCTCGGGCGTGGCCTGGATGAGATCGATGCCTGCATTGCACGTACGGCAGTGATGACGGATGAGATTACGCAGGTGATGCAGGAGTCGCTGGCGCGACGCACGTATACCATGTCGTTGATGGCAATGGTGTTTTTGCCGAGTACCTTTCTTACCGGCTTGTTTGGCGTCAATCTGGGCGGCATTCCGGGAGGCGGTTGGCAATTCGGCTTTTCGATCTTCTGCGTGATGTTGGTGGTACTGATCGGCGGTGTTACCTGGTGGTTGCATCGTAGTAACTGGCTGTAAAATTTCACTTTTTTAACATTTTTTGAACATAAAAACGCCAGATAGTTTGAGCGAGGTCAATAAATACAATACCTATTCAGGGCAATATTTCTCTCGCAGGTGAATGCAACGTCAAGCGATGGGCGTTGCGCTCCATATTGTCTTACTTCCTTTTTTGAATTACTGCATAGCACAATTGATTCGTACGACGCCGACTTAATGAGTCGGCTTTTTTTTGCCTCTTTTTTACCTGCGACTACCCTTAACAAGATATCTCACGTAAAGGAGGCGATGATGAATACACGCAATTCCTCATATCCCAGCGATCCGGTTCCAACCGATCCGATCCCGATTCCCGATCCCATTCCACATCCGCAACCGATGCCGGACCCGCCGCCGGATGAAGAACCCATTAAGATGTCGCGTAAACAGGGCAGATCTGAGAGGATACGCGCCTGCTGATCTCAGCCCTTTTATCGCGAGACTTTATTGTGACCGCTTTTTCAACCTTAAATGCTTTGCCCGCCGCCCAGATCGAGAATCTTAACGATCTGGGCTATCTCTCTATGACTCCAGTCCAGGCCGCTGCGCTGCCTGCCATTCTCGCCGGAAAAGATGTCCGCGTGCAGGCAAAAACAGGCAGTGGCAAAACGGCGGCGTTTGGGCTGGGCTTATTGCAACATATTGATGCCAGCCGATTTCAGACGCAGTCATTGATTTTATGCCCGACGCGTGAGCTGGCCGATCAGGTCGCCAGCGAGTTACGCCGCCTGGCGCGCTATATGCCCAATATCAAAGTGCTGACTCTCTGCGGCGGCCAGCCATTTGGTGCGCAGCGCGATTCATTACAACATGCGCCGCACATTATTGTTGCCACGCCGGGGCGTTTGCTCGATCACCTGCAAAAAAACACCGTTACCCTGGATAACCTGCAAACGCTGGTCATGGACGAAGCCGATCGCATGCTCGACATGGGATTCAGCGAGGCGATTGATGACGTTATCCGTTTTGCGCCTGCCTCACGGCAGACCCTGCTGTTTTCAGCCACCTGGCCGGAAGCGATTGCCGCCATCAGTGGCCGCGTCCAGCGCGACCCGGAAACCATTGAAATCGATAGCGTCGATGCGCTGCCCGCCGTTGAACAGCAGTTCTTCGAGGTTTCCCGTCAGGGCAAAGCCGCACTGTTGCAAAAGCTCTTAAGCGAGCACCGTCCGGCTTCCTGTGTGGTGTTCTGTAATACCAAAAAAGATTGTCAGGAAGTGTGCGATGCGCTGAACGCCGCGGGGCAGAACGCACTGGCGCTGCATGGCGATCTGGAGCAGCGCGACCGCGATCAAACACTGGTGCGTTTTGCCAACGGTAGCGCGCGCGTGCTGGTGGCGACCGATGTCGCTGCGCGTGGTCTCGACATTAAATCGCTCGAGCTGGTGGTGAACTACGAACTGGCATGGGATCCGGAAGTGCACGTACACCGTATCGGACGTACTGCGCGCGCGGGTAATAGCGGCCTGGCAATCAGTTTCTGTGCGCCGGAAGAGGCACAGCGCGCCAATATTCTCGCGGAAATGCTGCAACTGAAGCTGAACTGGTGCAACGCACCAGCTAACGTCAAAGTGGTGCCGCTGGAAGCGGAAATGGCCACGCTGTGCATTGATGGCGGTAAAAAAGCCAAAATGCGTCCCGGCGATGTGCTGGGCGCGCTGACCGGCGATATGGGGCTGGATGGCGCGGACATTGGTAAAATCACCGTGCATCCGGCGCATGTTTATGTGGCTGTTCGCCAGAGTGTGGCGCGTCAGGCGTGGAAGCAGTTGCAGAACGGGAAGATTAAAGGCAAGAGCTGCCGCGTACGGCTGTTGTAAAATCCGCCTCTCTGCATGCAGCAGAGAGGCTGGGATTTATTTCACTTCAATGACGTTAAGACGCAGTTCATCGAGCTGCGCGTCATCTTCTTCCGGCTGCCAGCCAGCCGGTTGCAACGGGATCTCTTCGCGGTCAAACGCCAGGTCGCCGCCGTTGACCACTTCCGAACCATGCGTAATACCTTTGAAATCAAACAGATTGACGTCACTGAGATGCGATGGCACCACGTTCTGCATGGCGCTGAACATGGTCTCGATGCGCCCTGGATAACGTTTGTCCCAGTCACGCAGCATATCGGCAATCACCTGGCGTTGCAGGTTCGGCTGCGAACCACATAGGTTGCACGGAATGATCGGGAAACCTTTCGCTTCTGAGAAACGCTCAATATCTTTTTCGCGGCAGTAAGCCAGCGGGCGGATCACAATGTGTTTGCCGTCATCGCTCATCAGCTTCGGCGGCATGCCCTTCATTTTCCCGCCATAGAACATATTCAAAAACAGCGTTTGCAGAATGTCATCGCGGTGGTGGCCAAGGGCAATCTTGGTCGCACCCAGTTCGCTCGCCGTACGGTAGAGGATCCCGCGACGCAGGCGGGAACAGAGAGAACAGGTGGTTTTGCCTTCCGGGATCTTCTCTTTCACGATGCCGTAAGTATTCTCTTCCACGATTTTGTACTCAACGCCGAGCGCATCCAGATACTGCGGCAGAATATGTTCCGGGAAGCCCGGTTGCTTCTGATCGAGATTGACCGCCACCAGCGAAAAATTGACCGGCGCGCTTTGTTGCAGGTTGCGCAGAATTTCCAGCATCGTGTAGCTGTCTTTGCCGCCGGAAAGGCAGACCATGATGCGGTCGCCTTCTTCAATCATGTTGAAGTCGGCAATGGCTTCGCCGACGTTACGGCGCAGACGTTTTTGCAGTTTGTTCAGGTTGTACTGCTCTTTCTTTGTAATCTCTTGTTTCTCGGTCATTATTTCTTTTCTCTGGATGCGTCGGGAGCACGACGTGGGCAAACCAAATCCGCAAGGGACAGCCGATTATTCCCTGTGACAGTGCGATTCTGGTTCATTACCTCTGTCCATGCGCCATAAGCCATTTGCGCGTTTTTATGCCCCTTCAGGCTGGCAATAAAATACAGATTAGCGCCGGCACTCAAAAGTCAGCAGGCAAAAGTATGCGCGTATGGTACGGATTCCGGCGACGAATGCCAGCGCGTTTTACGAGCGCATTTCATCTTGCCCCTGCAAAGGATAAAGAATAGTGTGGTTTTCGTTCGCTTTTGCGCATTCGCTGAATATAAACATCATGCATTTTACCGTCTTCTGTCCGTAGGATCTTCCTCAAACCTGTATCGCCTGGTAGGGAGAAATATCCTGTTATCTCTATAACAGCAAGGGAGATGTAAGCAATGAACACCTTGATTGTTCGTTTCATTTTTTTAACGCTGATATTCGGTTCGGTTCCAGCGCTTGCTTCGGGAAAGAGCGAAATGAAGCTGGAACGCGTGGTCATTCTCAGCCGCCATGGCGTAAGGGCACCGACAAAATCCACCGCGCTCATGCAAGCCGTCACACCTTATCAGTGGCCACAATGGGACGTGCCTTTAGGCTGGCTGACGCCGCGTGGAGGGCAGCTTATTTCTGAGTTGGGGAAGTATCAGCGTTTGCGGCTGGCGGAGAAAGGTCTGCAAGGCGATAAAACGTGTCCGTTTGCGCAGGTCGCTGTCGTTGCCGATACGGATCAACGAACGCGTAAAACAGGTGAAGCATTTCTTGCCGGGTTTGCGCCAGAATGCCATATCCCGGTGCACTATCAACAACAGCAAACCCGAACAGATCCTGTTTTTAACCCCATAAAAGCGGGTAAATGTTCATTCAACCCTGTAAAAGTGAAAGAGGCGATTCTGAACCAGGCCGGAGGCGATATCGGGCACTACGCGCAACGATACCAACCAGCCTTTCAGACTCTGGAAAAGGTTTTAAATTTCTCTCAGTCAGAAAAATGCAAAGCAACCGGGCAGAATAATGGCTGCTCATTAACCCAGGTCTTACCCACGAAACTCAACGCCACGCCGGATAATGTTTCGTTAACCGGCGCATGGGGGCTTTCTTCAATGCTGACAGAGATATTCCTGCTCCAGCAGGCTCAGGGTATGCCACAAGTGGCCTGGGGACGGATAGCGGGGGAGAAAGAATGGGGCGAGTTATTAAGTCTGCACAACGCGCAGTTTGACCTTTTGCAAAAAACGCCAGAAGTGGCACGTAGCAAGGCAACGCCCTTACTCGATTTGATTCGCACTGCGCTGGTAACGAAAGGGTCAGCCGAAAATAGCTATGGCATTAACTTGCCGGTTTCTTTGTTATTTATTGCCGGGCACGATACCAATCTGGCCAATATCAGCGGGGCATTAGGTATTAACTGGTTGCTCCCCGCTCAGCCCGATAATACTCCGCCGGGCGGTGAGCTGGTTTTCGAAAGATGGAAGCGGCTCAGTGATAATAGCGACTGGATTCAGGTTTCGTTCGTTTATCAGACATTGCAGGAGATGCGGGAAATGCAGCCTTTATCGCTGGAAAATCCACCCGGACAAGTGGATCTGAAGCTCACGGCATGCAACGAAAAAAATGCGCAGGGAATGTGTTCGCTGGCAAGTTTTTCAGCGCTGATTGAATCAGTGCGTGTACCTGCTTGCGGTTTATAAACAAGCGCCTGTTAGCGAAAAATATTCTCACCGTACATGCCCGGAACTCCGGCAGTTTTCCACTCCGGGCATGTTTTCAGGCAGTAAAATCGATGGATTATTCCTGTGGCGCAGCAAACGAATACTCTTTTTCAACCCGGCAGATGCGCGTGGTGAAGGAGTGATACCACTTTTCCCGTCCGGTTTTCTGCGCTATCACGTGCTCAGCGTTTGCTTTCCAGTTTTTAATCGCGTCAAGTGATTCCCAGTATGAGACGGTAATTCCCACTTCCTCACGCGCGGAATCGACACCGAGAAAACCCGGCTGGTTAATCGCCAGTTCCATCATACGATCGGACATTGCGCCATAACCGTCATCAACCGCTGTGCGCACGGAGGTAAAAATCACGGCGTAATAGGGCGTGGAAGGACTGTTTTTTGACATTGCGGTTTCCGTTATAAGAGTGAAAAAACTTATCCTGACAGATTATAAGAACGGCGGGCAGCTACCTGTTCAGGCGACTTTTTTTTCGGGGAATTTTCCTTTGACCACGCCATCGTAAAAGCGGCCTTTCGAGACAACGGTCAGAAAAACCGTGAAGATCCGCTCCGGAACGTTCTGATACTGATAAATGCTTTTATCGTGAAAACAGATTTCGAGCGTGAGGCTGCGGCTGTCATAACCAATGGAAGAAATGCGTGATGAGGTTACGGGATGATGTCGCATGCTGTTCGCTCCTTGCTGCCCGGGAAAACTGATTATTAACGCAGCTTGCGGATGGTGTCATGCGAAATCCGTGCGTTAAAAAAGCCACCGGCGTTAACCGGTGGCTTTTTAGGCAGCTCGCTTACTCGGTTGGGCTTTTCTCTGCTTTTCCGGCCAGTTGCGCGAGGAAGTCATAGCGTTTTTGCAGGTCGGCGGCGGCATCTTTCCACAGTTGCTCTGCCACTTCCGGCTGCTGCGCATTCAGACGACGGAAACGCTGCTCATTGAGCAGCGTTTCCGCCAGCGCGTCAGATGGCGGACGTGAATCCAGCGCCAGCGGGATTTTGCCTTCCTCTTCGCGGCGTGGATCGTAACGATAGAGCGGCCAGAAGCCGGTGGCGGTCAACTGACGCATCTGATCGTGGCTCAGCGCCAGGTCGTAACCGTGCTCTTCGCATGGGCTGTAAGCGATGATCAGCGATGGCCCCGGATAGGCTTCCGCTTCCTGAATAGCTTTCACGGTCTGGTTCAGCTGTGCGCCAAGGGAAATCTGCGCCACATAAACATGTCCGTACATCATCATGCTGACACCCAGATCTTTGCGCGCTTTACGTTTACCGTGTTCGCCAAATTTGGTCACCGCACCCAGAGGTGTGGCTTTTGATGCCTGGCCGCCGGTGTTGGAGTAGCACTGGGTATCAAGCACCAGAATATTGACGTTTTCGGTCAGACTCATCACATGATCCAGCCCGCCGAAACCAATGTCATAGGCCCAGCCATCGCCGCCAATCAGCCAGATCGATTTCTCAACCAGCGCATCGGCATCGGTCAGAAGTTGCTGTGCACCTTCAACATTGGCCAGTGCGTTACGCAGTTCAGCAACCTGTGCACGGCGAACGTCCGGCGTGGCCTCCTGCTGAAGAGCGGCAAACAGTTCCGCCGGAATATGGTCGGCAAATTGATTCACCAGACGCATCACACGCTGGCGATGTTGATCGACGCTGAGACGGAAGCCCAGACCAAACTCGGCGTTATCCTCAAACAGCGAGTTCGCCCACGCCGGACCGCGCCCGTTGGCGTCTGTGGTATACGGCGTTGAAGGCAGATTACCGCCGTAAATGGATGAGCACCCGGTAGCGTTGGCAATCATCATCCGGTCGCCATACAACTGGGTCAGGAGCTTGATGTACGGCGTTTCACCGCAGCCGGAACACGCGCCGGAATATTCAAACAGCGGGGTGATCAGTTGCGAAGTACGGATATCAATGCGTTCCAGCGTGCTGCGGTCGATCTCCGGCAGACCGAGGAAGAAGTCATAATTCACTTTCTCTTCTTCCACATGTTCAAGGCGCGACATCATATTGATGGCCTTGATATCCGGGTTCTGACGATCTTTCGCCGGGCAGACCTCAACACACAGATTACAGCCGGTGCAATCCTCCGGCGCGACCTGCAAGACATATTTCTGACCCCGCATATCGCGCGATTTTACGTCCAGTGAATGGAGCGTATCGGGAGCCTCTTCCATCGCTGCCGGAGAAACTACTTTCGCGCGGATCGCCGAATGCGGGCAGGCGGCGACACAGTGGTTACACTGGGTACAGAGATCTTCTTTCCAGATGGGGATCTCTTCCGCGATATTGCGTTTCTCCCAGCGGGTGGTGCCGACCGGCCAGGTGCCGTCCGGCGGCAGGGCTGAGACCGGCAGCGCATCGCCAAGGCCCGCCAGCATAGCGGCGGTGACGGTTTTGACAAAATCCGGCGCCGCATCGGAAACCACCGGCGGGCGGTGTGCGCTCAGCGGGTTGACAGGCTCCAGCGATACTTCGAACAGTGATTCACGCGCCAGCGCCAGTGCCTGCCAGTTGCGCTCAACCAGCTCCTGACCTTTGCTGCTGTAGCTTTTGGCGATCGCGCCCTGCAATTCAGCCAGCGCGCTGTCGCCCGGCAATATATTTGTCAGATGGAAGAACGCCATCTGCATTACGGTGTTAATACGTGCGCCGAGGCTGCATTCGCGGGCGATTTTCGCCGCGTTGACCACGAAGAAACGGGCTTTTTTCTGATTCAGCACCGCCTGAACTTCCTGCGGCAGCCGCGACCACACTTCCTCTGCGCTGTAGGGCGTATTGAGCAGGAAAATACCGCCCGGCTTCAGCCGTTCGGCCATTTGGTATTTATCGATAAACTGCAACTGATGGCAACCGACAAAATCCGCCTGCGAAACCAGATAGGCGGAGTTTATTGGTCTTTCGCTGACGCGCAAATGCGAAACCGTCAGGCCGCCCGCTTTTTTCGAGTCATAGACAAAATAACCCTGCGCATACCACGGCGTGGAGTTACCAATAATCTTGATATTGTTTTTGGTCGCCGAGACGCTGCCATCGCTGCCCAGCCCGTAAAATAGCGCTTCCAGTTTCGCGTGCGATGGCTGGGTGTTTTCCGGCAGCGGCAGCGAGAGATTGGTAACGTCGTCGTAGATCCCGACGGTAAAACGCGGTCTGGGCTTTGCCGCGCGCAGCTCGTTAAACACCGCCAGCACGCATTCCAGGCCAAACTCTTTGGAGGATAAACCATAGCGCCCGCCAATCACTCGCGGCAGGGTTTCGCGTTCACCGTGATTAAAGGCTTCCGCCAGCGCGGTCATCACATCAAGATAAAGTGGTTCCGCCAGCGCGCCTGGTTCTTTGGTGCGATCGAGCACAGCGACAGTACGCGCGCTTTCCGGCAAGACCGCCAGCAGATGCGCGGCGCTAAACGGGCGATAGAGGCGAACTTTCAGCACGCCGACTTTCTCACCCCGCGTCAGCAACTCATCAACCACCTCTTCGCAGGTACCTATTGCTGAACCCATCAGTACAATTACGCGATCGGCCTGCGGATGTCCGTAGTATTCGAACGGCTTGTAGCTGCGGCCGGTGGCTTCGGCAAAATCGTTCATTGCCTGTTCGACGTGAGCGTAAACCGCGTTGTACCACGGGTTGGTCGCCTCGCGGGACTGGAAGTAAGTATCCGGGTTAGCCGATGTGCCGCGAATGACCGGATGCTCCGGGTTCAACGCACGGGCGCGATGGTCGTCAATCTCCTGTTGTGGTAGCAGATTGCGGATAGTGTCGTCCGCCAGCGGCGTAATCTTGTTGATTTCGTGCGAGGTACGGAAACCATCAAAAAAGTGAATGAACGGCACGCGGCTTTTCAGCGTGGCAATATGCGAAATCAGCGCAAAATCCTGCGCTTCCTGCACGCTACCCGCAGCGAGCATGGCGCAGCCAGTCTGGCGCACCGCCATCACATCGGAGTGATCGCCAAAAATGGAGAGGGCATGGGTAGCCACTGTACGTGCTGCGACGTGCAGTACAAAGGGCGTCAGTTGCCCGGCCAGTTTGTACAGCGTCGGGATCATCAGCAGCAGCCCCTGCGATGAGGTAAATGAGGTTGAGAGTGCCCCGGTTTGCAGTGCGCCGTGGACAGTTGCAATAGCCCCGGCTTCCGACTGCATTTCAACAACGCGGGGCGTGTCGCCCCAGACATTCTTCAGACCGTTACCGGCCCAGGCATCAGCCTGCTCAGCCATCGTTGAACTGGGCGTTATGGGATATATGGCGATAACTTCACTGGTACGAAAGGCCACCGAGGCCACGGCGCCATTACCGTCAATCGTGATCATATGAATGCTCTCATTACTTAATTATATTCAGTATAAACAGCCAGCGAAGATAGATATTTGATCTGATGTGCCTGGCCGGTATTTAGCATGTGAATGAATTCGTTGCGTTCTGTCAGATCGGGCTCAGGTGTTTCTTTTTTCATCAGCCTGTGCGTTCTGAACGATTTTTTATTTTATTTTTTAATGCATTGCACTCCATCAACCGCTTCCTTCGAACAGAAAGCGTATCAGGCATGTTTCTGGTAACCGATTCACAGCTACGTCGCGCTATCGTGGAAAAATACACTGAAATGCAGCCAGTTATTTTCCCGTAAGTAGCACTCATTGACTTTGCTGGTGCTAATCCTGCGTAAAACGTCCTGTAACTCTGGCGCAAAGGTGGGGGAATCGCCAGCCAACCCTGCCCGCGAACGCACGGTTGTGCCGACGCGAGCGGGGCGCGGGTCAACAGGCACTTGCAGGAGGAAACATTCATACAGCGCGTTTACAGGACGTGACAAGATAGCAGCATAGTGTTGGATTTTAGCGCCATGATGCCTGGCATATTTGATAAAATCGCCTGGGTTTGCTCTAACATTGGACGTCATTTTACTAATAATACCAATTGCCTGACATCTCGCGTCGTGGGTCATCAATCTAAAATAAAGCTTGCTATAAGTTGGTATATGTGTGACTAATGAGTGGTAGGTTTGTTCCACAGATGTAATAAAGCGGTTTAGTAAAGCAGTCCTCATCACAAGTGTTATCTATAGATAATTCTTCTTTTTGAGCCTCCTTATCGTTAATAATTTAATTCTGTGCGAAAACCCTTTTTCGCCGAAAGGCTCTATGTATATTGAGGAAATATTTATGTCTAACAAAATGACTGGTTTAGTAAAATGGTTTAATGAGTCCAAAGGGTTTGGTTTCATCACGCCTGACAATGGCAGCAAAGACGTATTCGTGCATTTTTCGGCTATCCAGAGCGGCGGTTTTAAAACGCTGAATGAAGGTCAGAAAGTAGAATTCACGATTGAAGATGGGCAAAAAGGCCCGTCAGCCGGGAATGTTTCCGCAATATAAATAGCATTCCCGGTCCGCTATTAGCTCAGCACGGTTAGAGCGTTGCTTTATTTACAGAAAGCAGAGTCGGGGTTTGAGTCCTCGATAGCGGCCCGATTTTAACAAGATAACCCTGCCTCTCTGGCGGGGTTATTTATTTTCAGTATTGGTAACCTCTGTTTGCATTGCTCCTGCTTCCGGCTTTCTTTATTTAAGAATTCCCCCTCGGAAACTGACAAAACAACTTTTCAACATGTGTTCCCTTGTATGCGCTGTTGCGCCGCACCGCTGATGTAAATCAAAAATAAGAGCAAAATAAAAGAAGAAATAGCGGAGTTACGTTCTGTCGGCCAATCGTGTAAGCAACAATTTCGCTTCGAAGTACACATAGTCATGAACGTTAATAATGTGAAGCATCTGGTAGTACATCCTGCGAATTTATTATTGCATTTCAACCCACGTAATTTTTCATAGCTTCCTGGATACGTTTAAGTATCGCATACAGCATTTTACTTTCATTACGCCACTATGTTTTCGAATGCCAACAACATACGGGTTATGAATGATGGGTAAGACGTTGAGAACTGCATGGTTTCTACTGTTTCTGTCATTTTGTTCAGTTGCAGGCTATGCAGGTTCTTCTCCTGCCTTGCTTCACGGGCAAAAAAGTAGCTACGTTCGACATTCGTCAGGAGAGGGGGATATTGCCGAGAACCCTGATGAGCACGTCCGGGAATCGACTGAGCAATTCTTCCGCAGGATCCAAAGTTGAATTCTTCCTGTTTATAAAAAACACGTTATCAGCAACCTGCTCACCGGGCAGGTTTTTTTATTTCAGGCTGCGGGGATCCACTTCATGAATTCTTACAACCGGAGCCGATACCACCGCCATCAAGGAGCCAGCCCGTAGTGCTTCGAAAAGGGCGTACCGTGAGGACAGAAAATCTCTGGTGAAGTGTGGGCAAGCCAGTTATTACCTGCTTCAGGCGATAAAAACGCAAAAAAATGTTTCTGCGGTGCATAAAGATGACTTTCAGCTCTCGACGTATTGCGCTGTGCTGCCTATTATGCTTGGGTTTCGCTTTAATAAAGGGAGAGAAGAGATGCGTTCTGCGTTTTGGGTGGGGTGCGCCGTTTTATTATTGTCGGCATGCAGTAGTGAACCTGTGCAACAGGCTACGGCTGCTCACGTTGTGCCAGGCATAAAGGCCGCGATGTCTAACAGCGGTCAGGCAAATTGTGCAATGATTGGCGGATCGTTATCTGTCGCGCGTCAGCTTGACGGTTCGATGGTGGGAATGTGTGCATTGCCCAATGGCAAACGCTGTAGCGAACAGTCGCTTGCCACCGGAAGCTGCGGTAATTATTGAGCGTTATTCGCGCGGGTATAAATCAACGTCTGCGAAGCGGTTGCCAGCGTTAACTGGTCGCCGGTCAAATCGATCTGCGCGCCGTCACTCAGCATACCCTGAATAGTATGATCCAGCTCGTTACGCTGCGGATCTGCGCACATCATCATGGTCATGCCCATGTGCTTCACGGTTAATGCGCCGTCAGAAAGTTTGCCCTGGCCCATAAAGCCGTTGCACATTTTGCCTGAGACGCGCAGATCCTTGTCGAAACGGATTTCCGGAGCCGGGCTCTGGTCTGATGTCGTCAGTGCTTTGCCGTTAAAGGTAGTCAGTACAAAACGCTGGTTAGCCAACTGTTCCGGTTTAAGGGTATCAGTGCGGGAACTGACACAGGCGGAAAGCGCAATGCTCAGCGCAATTAAAGGGATAATTTTTTTCATCTCTTCCTCTAAGAGTTTTCCATTCAGGGCGGGGGATTTTAACAGGGTTAGCCTGGGTGTCACTGGCCGTTAATCTTAAAACGGCTCCCCTGGCCGGGGAACCGCACAAACCGCTTAGAACAGCGCGTTCGGGCAACTTTCACCGTCACGTAACTGGCGCAGGTTTTCCAGCGTGGTCTCAGAAATGCTGGTCAACGCCTCGGCGGTCAGAAATGCCTGGTGGCCGGTGAACAGCACGTTATGGCATGCCGACAGGCGACGGAACACATCGTCTTGAATCACATCATTGGATTTGTCTTCAAAGAACAGATCGCGTTCGTTTTCATACACGTCCATGCCGAGCGCGCCAATTTTCTGTGTCTTCAGCGCATCAATCGCCGCCTGTGAATCGATCAAACCGCCACGGCTGGTATTGATGATCATCACGCCGTCTTTCATGCGCTCAAACGCGGTACGGTTCAGCAAATGGAAGTTTTCCGGCGTCAGCGGACAGTGCAGGGAGATAACGTCGGCCTGGGAAAACAGCGTATCAAGATCCACATACTCTACGCCCAGTTCCAGCGCAGCCGCGCTCGGGTAGGGATCAAACGCCAGCAGGCGCATACCGAACCCCTTCAGGATACGCAGCGCCGCAACACCGATTTTGCCGGTACCAATCACGCCAGCCGTTTTACCGTACATCGTAAAGCCGGTCAGACCTTCGAGCGAGAAGTTGGCGTCACGGGTGCGCTGATAAGCACGGTGAATACGACGGTTGAGTGTCATCATCATGCCAATCGCATGTTCCGCCACCGCTTCCGGTGAGTAGGCAGGCACACGCACCACCTGCAGCCCAAGCTCTTTGGCCGCATCAAGATCGACGTTATTGAACCCGGCACAGCGCAGCGCGATAAATTTCACGCCCAGCTTTTTCAACTCTTCCAGTACCGGGCGGCTACCGTCATCATTGACGAAAATACAGACCCCTTCACAGCCGTTGGCGGTTTTGGCGGTCTTCTCCGTTAACAAAAAGTCGAAAAATTCAAGATCGTAGCCATAATGCTCGTTTACCTGCTGCAAATACTTTTTATCGTATTGCTTTGTGCTATATATCGCGAGTTTCATAAGGCTTTCTCCAACGGTTTCCTGCCTACATTATCACTGTTTAAAATTATTATGTAAACCTTCAAATTTTATTGATAATCATAGGCCTGATGAATGTGTCTACTCTCAGTATAACTGCCTGCACTGCCGACAGTATTAGCGCAGTTGCTTGAGAGTGCTGTTAGCGCTCCAGTTAATGATGAAGGCCAGCAGCACGCTGATAACCCATGGGATTTTCGAGTCGTGAAACACATTTGCACTGAGATAATCACCAAACGTGAAACAGGTGAAAATAGTGGCGCCCGCGAACCAACCGCGGATCAGAGAACCTTTAGTGAACATTCCTTAAACCTATAGCGTAATGATTTCGCAGCAATATCGTCCTCTGCTACTGAAAATGCAACAGCCAGACTATGATTAAAGCGGCTCGCGCTTTTAACAGGGCGGTTAAACATGTCACAATATCCGGCAGAATTGGCTTAATCACACGATAAATCAGGATATTAGCTACCCATGAAGGGTAAATACAAAGCCGCCATCGCACTGGTTTTATTATTTATACTGCTGCCGCTAACGTTACTGATGACGCTGGCGCAATGGGTGCCGACCCTTGCCGGGATCTGGCTGCCTGCCGGTACGCGCATCGCAATGGAAGAGCGTCCGCGCTTTACCCGGCATTCACTGAACATTCCCGATCTGCGCTACTGGGTTGACGATTGCCAACTGGCGTGGCTCCAGAACGCTGAGCTTACCCATCCCAGCCGCTGGCAATTACACGCGGGCGCATTGACGATCAATAGCGCCTGTCTCAATAAGCTGCCAGCAAACGACACGCCATCAACCGCGCCGCGAACGCTGAGCGAATGGCAAGCGATGCTGCCTTACACCTGGCTTACGGTGGATCGGTTAACCATTTCGCCGTGGCAATCATGGGGCGGCAAACTGTCGCTGGCGTTGACACCTCAAATTCAGCAACTGAGTTACAACGGTGAGCGCGTGCAGCTTGAGGCCCGTCTGCACGGGCAGGCGCTGAGCGTTAACCGACTCGCACTGCAGCTGTTTGATAACCAGCCGCCATTCACGCTTGGCGGTGAATTTACGCTGCCCGCCGTCCCGGATGGATGGCCCGTCAATGGTCATATGCAAAGCACGCTTACTCTGCCACAGCAACCCGGTCTGGTGGATGTTGATATGGAGTGGCGCGATAACGAAGGGCAGACGATTGTTATGTCGCGCGACAGCAGCGATCCGCTGCTCGACTTACCCTGGCAGGTGACCGGCGAGCAGCTCGCCATCAGCGATGGCCGCTGGAACTGGCCATATGCCGGTTTTTCGCTGAGTGGTCGCGTAGGGCTGAAGATCGACAACTGGCAGCAGGGGCTGGATAAAGCGCAGATAAGCGGTCGGCTGAACGTGCTGACGCAGGGGGAAGCCGGTAAAGGCAACGCCGTGCTGACGATTGGTCCGGGCCGGCTAAGCATGACCGACAACGCCATGCCGCTGCAACTGACCGGCGAAGCGAAGCAGGGCGATCTGGTGCTTTACGCCGTATTACCGGCACAACTGAGCGGCAGCTTTGATGAACCGCAACTGGCCTTTACGCCCGGCGCGCTGCTGCGTTCGCGCGGACGGGTGATCGATTCACTGAATATTGATGAGGTGCGCTGGCCGCTGGCGGGCGTAAAACTGACCCGGCAGGGCATCGACGGCCGTTTGCAGGCAATTCTTCGTGCGCACGAGAATGTGATGGGCGATTTTCGCCTGCATCTCGACGGGCAGGCGCAGAATTTTTTGCCAGATAATGGCGAGTGGCGCTGGCGTTACTGGGGGGATGGCAATTTTACGCCGATGAACGCGCGCTGGGACGTTGCCGGTCGCGGCGAGTGGCAGGACAACACCATCACGCTGACCGATCTTTCAACCGGTTTTGATCAACTTCAGTACGGCACCATGCAAATCAGTACGCCCCGGCTGGTGCTGGATGAACCGGTGAAATGGGTGCGGGATGAGGAGAAGCCACAGTTCAGCGGCGCACTGACGCTGGATGCCGGGCAAACGACCTTTAGCGGCGGTAGCCATTTGCCCGCCTCGCAACTCAAGTTCAGCGTCGATGGCGCCAATCCCACCGATTTTCAGTTTAAAGGCGCCCTGAGTGCCGATGCTATCGGCCCTGTACAGGTGAATGGCCGCTGGGATGGCGAAAGATTGCGCGGGCAGGCCTGGTGGCCGCGTCAGTCGCTCAGCGTTTTCCAGCCGTTGATCCCGCCAGACTGGAAGATGAAGCTGCTCAATGGCTCGCTCTACGCTCAGGTGGCGTTTTCTGCGGCGGCCGGGCAAGGTTTTGAAGCCGGTGGGCACGGCGTGCTGAAAAGCGGCAGCGTCTGGACGCCGGATAATGAAATCAGCGGTGTCGATTTTGTATTGCCTTTCCGCTACCGCAATGCTGCCTGGCAACTGGGTACCCGCAGGCCGGTATCGCTGCGCATTGGCGAAATTGTTAACCAGGTGACAGCCAAAAATATAACCGCTGATTTGCAGGGAGGCTGGCCGTGGAGCGAAGAAAACCCGCTCATTCTGAGCGATGTCAGCGTCGATATGCTCGGCGGTAAAGTGACCATGCAGCAACTGCGCATGCCGCAGCACGATCCGGCACTGGTGCGCATTAATCATATTTCATCCAGCGAGCTGGTCAGCGCGGTCAATCCGAAGCAGTTTGCGCTTTCCGGGCCTTTTGACGGCGCGCTGCCGCTGTGGCTGGATAATCCGCAATGGATAATTAAGGACGGCTGGCTGCACAACCCGGGTCCGATGACGTTGCGTATCGACAAAGATACCGCGGATGCGGTGGTGAACGACAACATGGCGGCAGGCGCGGCTATCAACTGGTTGCGCTATATGGAAATTTCCCGTTCCTGGACAAAGATAGATCTGGATAATCTTGGCGTGTTAAAAATGCAGGCTACCATTCGCGGCACCAGCTATGTTGAAGGCAAGAGCAGCACCGTGAATTTGAACTATACCCATGAGGAAAACGTCTTTACCTTATGGCGCAGTTTACGTTTTGGCGACAATTTGCAGTCATGGCTTGAGCAACATGCCGCGCTTCCCCAGGCGCGCTGTGCGAAGGGCGAAAAGTGTGAGGAAAAACAATGAAAACCCCGATAGCCGTGCCGGTGCTGGCAATAACTACCTTGCTGGCTGGCTGTACGCCGCGCATCGAGGTGGCGGCGCCAAAAGAGCCGATCACCATCAATATGAATGTGAAGATCGAGCATGAAATCCACATCAAAGTGGATAAAGATGTCGAAACCCTGCTGAAATCGCGCAGCGATCTGTTCTGAGGCCATCATGATGAAAAAACGACTGCTGATGGCATTGTTGGTGCTGAGCCTCGCCAGTGCAACCGCGCAGGCATTGACGCTGGACGAAGCCCGTTCACAAGGGCGGGTGGGGGAAACCTTAACCGGCTACATTGCGCCGGTAAGCCACGATAAAGAGACGATGGCGCTGGTGGATCGCATTAACAAAGCGCGTGCCGAAAGCTACCAGCAACTGGCCGATAGCAACAACATCCCCGTTGATGATGTGGCGAAGATGGCGGGGCAGAAACTGGTGGATCGCGCCCGGCCCGGTGAATATGTGCAGGGCATTAACGGTAAATGGCTGAAGAAATCGTCAGCGGCGCATTGATTTCATCACTAAGATGCTGGCGTAACCACGCCAGCGCCTGTTCCGCCCGCCGCGTTATCGGCCACTCCGCGCGGTGAATCAGCCACAGCGTATCGACAACGTTGACCGGATGGTTGTCAACCTGCAACAGTGCCTGGCGCGGAAAGGCCAGCCGCGCATAGCGCGGTAACACCGTAAAACCCAGCCCGCGTGAAACGGGTTCCGGTATCAGACCAATATGGTTAATAAAACCGCTCACCCGTATGCTTTGCATTCCCGGATTGCCGGGAAAACGGCGGCTGAGCAGCCGCGTCGCCATCGCATGTCCATCCGGGTGGCTGATAAACCCCAGCTTTTGCAGATCCTGCCAGCTACTGGCAGTACAGCCAGCGGGAAGCACTAATTCTAGCGGCTCCTCGGTGAATTTATGCGCCGTCAGACGCGTGTCATCCGGTTGTTGTGTGACCAGCCCTAACTCGTAGCGGCTGGCCAGCACTTCAGCAATCACCGAGTGATTGGGCGATACGCGCAGGCGGATGGTCAGTTCAGGTTGCTGCTGCTGCAAATTGAGCAGCAGTGGGTAGATGCGCAACCCGATGCTGCCCGGGCATATGACGCTGATTTCACCGCCTGCTTTATCCTTATCTTCCAGACGATTTTGTAAACGCTTATCCGCCTGTTCCAGCTCCTGGCAATAATCGCGTAATGCGTTGCCTTGCGGCGTTAGCTCCAGCGTCCGTTTCCCGCGCAAAATCAGCGGGCCGGTTTGTTGCTCCAGTTGGCGAATATGCTGGCTGACCGCCGCCTGGGTAATGCCAAGCTTATCCGCTGCGCGGGTAAACGATCCGGCTTCAATCAGGGCGCTAAATGATCGTAAAAGCTGCGGGTTAAACATAATGAATATTTATAGAGTTCATAAGGAAATGCCTATTTTCATTATAATTAGCCCGGTATAGGCTTGTCCATCTGCTGAGCGTACAGCCCTGATTAACGTGGTGAATCCCCCTATGCGGCGGGGCGCTTTTGATCGTGAAGAACATTGCTGCGCAGGCTACGGGATCAAACGTAGCTTACCGGGAGGCACCCGGCACCACTCCTCAGTTCTGCTTTTTCAGGATCCCCTATGGACAATGCCGGGCTTTTATCGCGTGTACACATGTTGTACCTGGCGTCGCATAATTTGCGTCTGCTGATTGATCAAAAAATTAAAGACAACCACATCGGTTTTAATGGCTGGATGCTTCTCGTCTGTATTCGTAACGAATCGCAGATTGTGACGCAACGGGAAATCGCGCTGCGCATGGGGCTTAAGGAGCCCAGCGTCGGCGAGCTGATCAAACAGCTTATGAAACAGAAATTGCTGGTGCGCGCGGTCAATATCAGCGACCGGCGTAAATACGCCATCAAAATCACCGATCAAGGTGTGGCGATGTATAACGAGATCCAGCAGGCGCTACAGCCGCTGTTTCACACTATTTTTCCCGGGCAAATGGAACAGTTGGATGGGTTACTGCAAACGATCCTGACAGCGACAAAGCGCTATACGGCAGAGTAGAGCGGGGAGAAACCCTCCCACCGGATGGTGAGAGGGGGAATATCTTATGCAGCGACCAGGCTGTCGATAGCCGCTTTGGCGTCGGTCTGCGCTTTAGTAGCCACTTCCGGGCCGTAAGCGATGCCTTCAGCGAACACGAAGTTCACATCGGTAATGCCGATAAAGCCGAGGAACAGCTTCAGGTACGGTGCAACCAGGTCAGACGGGGTGTCTTTGTGGATGCCGCCACGGCTGGAGAGGATCACCGCGCGTTTACCTTTCACCAGGCCTTCCGGGCCTGCTTCGGTGTAACGGAAGGTCACGCCAGCGCGAGCGACCAGGTCGAAGTAGTTTTTCAACTGCGTCGGGATGTTGAAGTTGTACATCGGGGCATTAATTACGATCACATCATGAGCCTGCAATTCAGCAATCAACTCATCGGAGAGTTTCAGCGCTTCCTGCTGGCGCGGCGTCAGCGGAGCATCGCTCGGACGCAGAGCGCCAACCAGCTCGCCATCCAGCACCGGAACCGGGTTTGCAGCCAGATCGCGAACGGTGATTTGATCGCCGGCGTGTTTCGCGCTCCACTGTTCAACGAAATAGTCAGCCAACTGACCAGACTGTGAGTACCCTGCCAAAATACTGGATTTAAGAACTAACACTTTACTCATGGGTGGTTCCTTTTTGTATTGATATGGGGTCGCCCCGTAATTCGTGACACTGTATGCACAAAATTCTGCGATGAATAGCGCAATATATCGAATCCTATGTTCGAATTTCTTGAACAAGGCAAGCCGTGCCACGATGTGATATTCTACGTCCATTAAGAACTTACGCAGTTTCCCGGCAGTGCTCTGCCCAATAACGTTATGACAGAACAACATACCTTAACGATTTCCGATCTATTGCCGCGTCTCGACACCCTGATGTTACGCGACAGACAACGCTTCGCTCGCCGTCTGCATGGCAGCAAGAAAGTTAAAAATCCTGAATCTCAGCAGGCACTGCTGCGGCAACTGGCGCAGGAGATTGCGGACGCGGCGGGAAAAGTAGCGCTGCGCGAAGCGGCGCGTCCGCAGATTGATTACCCGGATAACCTGCCGGTCAGCCAGAAGAAACAGGTCATTCTCGAAGCGGTGCGCGATAACCAGGTGGTCATCGTCGCCGGTGAGACCGGTTCCGGTAAAACGACCCAGTTACCGAAAATTTGCATGGAGCTGGGGCGCGGCGTGAAAGGCCTGATTGGCCACACGCAGCCGCGTCGTCTGGCGGCGCGCACCGTGGCGAACCGTATTGCTGAAGAGTTGAAAACGGAGCCGGGCGGCTGCATCGGTTACAAAGTCCGTTTTAGCGATCATGTCAGCGATAACACGATGGTTAAACTGATGACCGACGGTATCCTGCTGGCGGAAATTCAGCAGGATCGTCTGCTGATGCAGTACGACACCATCATCATCGATGAAGCGCACGAACGCAGCCTGAACATCGATTTCCTGCTCGGTTACCTGCGTGAGCTGCTGCCGAAGCGCCCGGATCTGAAAATCATCATCACTTCTGCGACGATCGATCCGGAACGTTTTTCGCGCCATTTCAATAATGCGCCAATCATTGAAGTTTCCGGCCGTACGTATCCGGTGGAAGTGCGCTATCGCCCGATTGTTGAAGAAGCGGATGACACGGAACGCGATCAGTTACAGGCGATTTTTGATGCGGTCGATGAGCTCGGCCGTGAAAGCGCGGGCGATATTCTGATCTTTATGAGCGGCGAGCGTGAAATTCGTGATACCGCTGATGCGCTGAGCAAACGCGATCTGCGCCATACCGAGATTCTGCCGCTGTATGCGCGTTTGTCGAACAGCGAGCAGAACCGTGTTTTCCAGCCGCACAGCGGGCGGCGTATCGTGCTGGCGACTAACGTGGCAGAAACCTCGCTGACCGTGCCGGGCATCAAATATGTGATCGATCCAGGCACGGCGCGCATCAGTCGTTACAGCTATCGCACTAAAGTGCAGCGTTTGCCGATCGAGCCGGTTTCGCAGGCTTCAGCTAACCAGCGTAAAGGCCGCTGCGGTCGCGTTTCGGAAGGGATCTGTATTCGTCTCTATTCGGAAGATGATTTTCTGTCGCGTCCGGAATTTACCGACCCGGAAATTCTGCGCACCAACCTGGCGTCGGTCATTTTGCAAATGACCGCGCTGGGGCTGGGCGATATCGCCGCATTCCCGTTTGTTGAAGCGCCGGATAAACGCAATATTCAGGATGGCGTGCGCCTGCTGGAAGAGCTTGGGGCCATTACGACCGATGAGCAGCAAACAGCCTATAAACTGACGCCGCTGGGCCGCCAGCTTTCACAACTGCCGGTGGATCCGCGTCTGGCGCGGATGGTGCTGGAAGCGCAGAAACATGGCTGCGTGCGTGAAGCGATGATCATCACGTCGGCGTTGTCGATTCAGGATCCGCGCGAACGTCCGCTGGATAAAAAGCAAGCGTCGGATGAAAAACATCAGCGCTTCCACGACAAAGAGTCTGATTTCCTTGCCTTTGTGAACCTGTGGAACTACCTCGGCGAGCAGCAAAAAGCGCTCTCTTCGAATCAGTTCCGCCGTCAGTGCCGGGTGGATTACCTCAACTATCTGCGCGTGCGCGAATGGCAGGATATCTACACCCAACTGCGTCAGGTGGTAAAAGAGTTAGGCATTCCGGTGAACAGCGAGCCAGCAGAGTACCGCGAAATTCATATCGCGCTGCTGACCGGGCTGTTGTCGCATATCGGCATGAAAGATGCGGAAAAGCAGGAATATACCGGCGCGCGCAATGCCCGTTTCGCCATCTTCCCCGGTTCGGGTTTATTTAAAAAGCCGCCAAAATGGACCATGGTCGCGGAGCTGGTGGAAACCAGCCGTCTGTGGGGGCGTATTGCTGCCCGCATCGATCCGGAGTGGGTGGAGCCGGTTGCGCAGCATCTGATCAAACGTTCGTACAGCGAGCCGCACTGGGAGCGGGCGCAGGGCGCGGTGATGGCGACAGAAAAAGTCACCGTTTACGGGCTGCCGATTGTCGCCGCGCGCAAGGTGAACTACAGCCAGATCGATCCGGCGCTGTGCCGCGAGTTGTTTATTCGTCATGCGCTGGTGGAAGGCGACTGGCAAACCCGTCACGCTTTTTTCCGCGAGAACCTGAAACTGCGCGCTGAAGTGGAAGAGCTGGAACATAAATCCCGCCGTCGCGACATTCTGGTGGATGATGAGACGCTGTTTGAGTTCTACGACCAGCGCATCAGCCATGAGGTGATTTCGGCCCGTCATTTTGATAGCTGGTGGAAAAAGGCCAGCCGCGAAACGCCGGATTTGCTCAACTTTGAAAAGAGCATGCTGATTAAAGAGGGGGCGGAAAACGTCAGCAAACTCGACTATCCGAACTTCTGGCATCAGGGCAACCTTAAGCTGCGGCTGAGCTACCAGTTTGAGCCGGGTGCGGATGCTGACGGCGTGACGGTACATATCCCGCTGCCGTTGCTGAACCAGGTGGACGAGAGTGGATTTGAATGGCAGATCCCCGGCCTGCGCCGCGAGCTGGTGATTGCGCTCATCAAATCACTGCCAAAACCGACGCGCCGCAATTTTGTTCCGGCGCCGAATTATGCCGAAGCCTTTCTTGGTCGCGTTACGCCGCTGGAGCTGCCGCTGCTGGATGCGCTGGAGCGCGAATTACGCCGTATGACCGGTGTGACCGTTGACCGCGATGACTGGCACTGGGATCAGGTACCCGATCACCTGAAAATCAGCTTCCGCGTGGTGGATGACAAAAACAAGAAGCTGATGGAAGGGCGCTCGCTGGCGGAACTGAAAGAGAGCCTGAAAGGTAAAGTGCAGGAAACGCTGTCTGCGGTTGCCGATGACGGCATCGAGCAGAGCGGGCTGCATATCTGGAGTTTCGGCACGCTGGCGGAAAGCTACGAACAGAAGCGCGGTAACTATAAGGTGAAAGCCTGGCCAGCGCTGGTGGATGAACGTGACAGTGTCGCGATCAAGCTGTTCGATAATCCGCAGGAGCAACAACAGGCAATGTGGCGCGGTATCCGCCGTCTGCTGCTGTTGAATATTCCGTCGCCCATAAAATATCTGCACGAAAAATTGCCGAATAAGGCCAAGCTGGGCCTCTACTTTAACCCGTACGGCAAAGTGCTGGACCTGATTGATGACTGTATCTCCTGCGGCGTCGACAAGCTGATCGATGAAGCGGGTGGCCCGGTATGGACGGAAGAGGGTTTTGCCGCGCTGCGTGAAAAAGTGCGCGCAGAACTGAACGAAACGGTGGTTGAGATCGCCAAACAGGTCGAACAGATCCTCACTGCGGTGTTCAATATCAACAAGCGTCTGAAAGGGCGCGTCGATATGACCATGGCGCTGGGGCTGTCGGATATCAAAGCGCAGATGGGCGGGCTGGTTTACCGTGGTTTTGTGACCGGCAACGGTTTCCGCCGTCTGGGCGATACGCTGCGCTATTTACAGGCGATCGAAAAACGGCTGGAGAAACTGGCAGTCGATCCGCATCGTGATCGCGCGCAGATGCTGAAAGTGGAGCAGACGCAGCAGGCGTGGCAGCAGTGGCTGAATAAGCTGCCGCCCGCTCGCCGCGATGATGATGATGTGAAAGAGATCCGCTGGATGATAGAAGAGCTGCGCGTCAGCTATTTTGCCCAGCAGCTCGGAACACCTTATCCCATCTCCGATAAGCGCATTTTGCAGGCGATGGAACAAATCAGCGCCTGAGCGCATTCGGAAATAGCCTGATGGCGCTGCGCTTCTCAGGTCTACGGTTTGTTTTTGTAGGTCTGAGGCGTTAGCCGCCATCCGGTATTTTTAGATGGCGTTAACCCACGCCAGCGTAAAACCGTCCCAACCCTTCACGCCGACGGTCTGCATGGCCGTCACCGTCAGGCGCGGATCATTGCCCAACATATCAATAAATTTACGCACGCCCTGCACGCTGGCGTCGGTGGTGGTTGGATTGGTCACTTCCCCGTTGCGCACCACGTTATCGCCAATAATCAATGTACCGGGACGAGAATAGTGCAGCGCCCATTTCAGGTAGCTGGGGTTATTGGGCTTATCGGCATCAATAAAGATCAAATCGAACGGCGGGCGCTCGCCGAGATTTTCCAGCGTCTGCAATGCCGGGCCTTCCGCGACGGTAACCAGGTTCGCCACTCCGGCAAAATGCAGATTTTCGCGGGCAATCGCCGCATGCAGCGGTTCAGCTTCCAGGGTTAACAGTTCGCCGTTTACCGGCAGTTCGCGCGCCATCCATAGCGTGCTGTAGCCGCCAAGCGTACCGATTTCCAGGATTCGCCTTGCCCGCACCATGCGGACTAACAGCGCCAGTAATTGCCCCTGCATGGGCGAGACATCAATCGCCGGAAGCCCGGCGCGCTGGTTATTCGCCAGCACTTGCTCTAATACCTCATCTTCCGGGATCAGTTTTTGCGCTAAGTATTCATCAACTGCGGACCACTTTTGCTGCATAACATCACTCCTGATTATCAAAATTCACTCAATTCCGGACCAGCCACCTCCCAGTGCCCGGTAGAGATCCACCTGCGCCAGCAGCAGGTTGTTTTTCACCTGTACCGCACTTAGTTGTGCAGAATATAGGGTGCGCTGGGCATCCAGCACATCCAGATAGGCGGAATACCCATTGTTGTAACGGTTTTGCGCAATGCGCAGCGTCTCCTGCGCGACCTGCTGTTGCCCCTCAAGTTCGCTCAGTTGCTCGCCAAGGCGGGTGATGGCGTCCAGACTGTCATTCACCTCTTTAAAGGCGTTACGCACGGTTTTCTCGTAGCTGTACAGCGCCTGATTCCGCTGCGACATGGAGACATCCACCTGCGCGTTCAGCGCCTGGCGGTTAAGCAGCGGGGCGAGAATACTGCCGCCAAGGCTCCACAAACGTAATGGGTTATCGAGCAGGCCCGGCAGGGTTCTGTCCTGCATACTGCCGGTCGCCGTCAGATTGAGCGACGGCAGCAGTTGCGCCTGCTTTGATGCCAGTGAGGCATCCGCCGCGACGAGCTGGCGCTGTGCCTGCACAATATCCGGACGCCGGTTTAACAGCGAAGAGGGTAATTGCGACGGCAACTTCAGCGGCGTCAGTTGCGCAAAAGTGTTGCGGCTGACCGTGCCAGGGTTGCTGCCGAGCAACAGACTCAGAGCATTTTCCTGCTGGTTTATCTGGTGCTGTAGCACCGGCACCTGTGCACGGGTGGCGCGCAGTTCGGAATCCGCCTGCATCAACTCCAGTTGAGAAGTATAGCCAGTCTCGTACTGGCGACGGGCAAGATTCCACGCTTCTTGCCGGGCTTTGAGTGTTTCTTGCGTGACGCGTAACTGTTCATCCAGCGACAACAGGGTGAGATAACCGGAAGCCACATTGGTGGCGACGGTCAAATCAGCGGCAGCGGCCGCCGCTTTTTGCGCCTCCAGCGAGGCATCCGCCGCGCGCGCCGCGCTGCGGTTTGCGCCCCAGATATCGACATCGTAGCTGGCCGTCAGGCTGCCTTTATAGAGGGTGCTGTGAATCGGCAAACCGGTCGCTGCCGATTGCGAACGTGCGCGCGTGCCGGAAAGCCCGGCATCAAGTTCCGGGAACAGCGCGCTGTTAGCGGCATAAACCTGTGCCTGGTACTCATTGACCCGTTCGCGGGCAATCAGCACGTCGCTGTTATAGCGCAGCGCCTGATCAACATAGCGGTTAAGCTGGCTGTCATGAAAACTGCGCCACCAGACGCTATCCGTTTTACCGATCGGGCCGCTGGCGCTGCGCCAGGCGGCCGGGATTTGCAGCGTCGGTTGGGCCTGTTGCACATCAGCAGACTGGCAGCCCGCCAGCGTAAAGGCGAGGGCAAGAAAGAGCGGGTGACACCTCATTTCTGCGGCTCCCCGGTATCAATGTACACCTGTACCGACATTCCCGGACGCAGGCGGGCAATGTCATCATCGTTACCCTCAACCTGAATGCGCACCGGAATACGCTGGGCGATTTTAACAAAATTACCGGTAGCGTTATCCGGGCTGATGGCGCTGAACTCAACGCCCGTTGCTGGCGAGAGGCTCTCGACACGTCCGTGATAACTGCGGCCATCGAGCGCATCCACGGTAAAACGTACCGGTTGGCCGACAACGACATCCGCCAGTTGCGTCTCTTTCAGATTGGCGATCACCCAGCGCTGCGATGGAACCAGCGAGGTAAGGTGCGTACCGGCAGTCACATACGCGCCAAGCCGCACGCTGATCTGCCCCAGTTGCCCGTCGCGCGGAGCGACAATGCGGGTGTTTTGCAGGTCGATTTGCGCCAGTTCCAGCGCTGCCTCGGCGTTTTCCACATCCGCTTGCAGCGACGCGCGGTTGACGATCGTGGTTTGCAGATCCTGGCGCGACATCTCCAGCGTCGCTTCAGCCTGCGCAATGCTGGCGGTGTTTTGCGCCGCCGTCGCAAGGGCGGCATCGCGCTCGCGAATCGACAGCGAACCGTCGGCGGTCAACGCTTTGACGCGTTTTAAATCCGCCTGCGATTTCAGATCCTGCGCTTTGGCGCTGGCCAGCGCCGCTTTGTTGCGTTCAATCACGGCTTCTGCGCTTTTACGTTGCTGAAGATTATTGGCCAACGCGGCTTTTTTCATCGCCAGCGTCGCTTTTGCCTGATCCACCCGCTGGTGATAAATACGATCGTCGATCTGCATAATCAGATCGCCTTTCTTCACCCAGACAAAATCCTGTACCGGCACCTCGGTGATATACCCATTGACCTGCGGGCTGATAAAGGTGGTTTGCCCGCGCACATAGGCGTTATCGGTAAATTCAGTATGGCGAGTGAACGGCGGCAATTGCCACGCATAGAGGATCACCAGTACACCGACGAGGCCAATGGCAGCGGCGGTGAAGAGGGAAACGATGCGAACATTATTGCGGGTGCTGGCGCGCTCTTTGGCGGCATCCTGCTGGCTCATAAACACTCCAGTAACATTATTATTTGGTCCCAGTCGCCCGCTTTAAGGCGAGGCGTGCGGTAATATTCAGGCGCAACAAGCGCCATAAAATCCAGATCAGCGTGGCGGCGGCGATACTGGCCGTCAGCAGATAGGTATCGTTGTAGGCCAGAATGTTGGCTTCCAGCGTGGAGACCGTTTGCAGTTGCGTCACGGCCTGGGTGCTCAGCAGCGAACTGTCGCCGAGCATGCTCTGGTACATCTGGCTGTAAAGCTGCAACCGGTCATTCACCAGCGGATTAAGGGTGGTGAGCTGGTCGGCCAGCAGGCTGGAGTGGTATTTCTCACGCCATGTCTGGAACGTACCGAGAATTGCCGAGCCCAGCAGGCCACCAATGTTCTGGCTCATGCCGAACAGCACCGAAAAGCTGACCAGATTTCGCGGCTCAGCTATCACGCCGCCAATGCCTGCGAGCATCGCTGGCGCAATAAAAAAGGCGCTGGCAAAACCGAGTAAAAACTGGCTGATGATGAGCTGATTAGGCCGCGTAAGACTGGTGGAGTGGCTGTCCATTAGCGAGGCGATAATCATTAACACCAGCGAGAAGACAACTGGCCACGCCAGCCGCTGAGGCTTAATGGTCAGGCAACTGGCGACAATGCCACAGACAATCCCCGCCAGAATCGACCACGCCAGTTTTGTCATCTGCTCATTCTGCAATCCCACGTATTGCAGCCAGCCGAAAACGCCGGTGTTCTGCTCTGCCAGCACGATGCGGATCAACAGCATAATCAGCCCCAAACGCACAATACTGCCGCTGGAGAGCCAGCGAGTATTGAGCAGCGGGTTGCTGCGGTTATGCTCAAAGGCAATCGCAGACACGATCAGCACTACCGCAGCCGCCAGTGCCCAGCCGATCCACGGTGCTTCGAACCACCAGTCAAGACGGCCCAGCGATAACACCGCGCACAGCAGCGCCATGCCAGGCGCCAACAGAAAGAAGGTGATGAAATCCTTCTTTTCGAACACCTTTTTACGATCCCCTGGTGGCAATTTCAGGGCGATCACGCAGCCCAGGGAGATAAGCGCCAGCCCCAGTTCAAACAGGTAAAGGCCGCGCCACTCATTGAGTTGCAGCAATTCGCTGGAGAAGAGGCGGGCCATCGGGATCGCCAGCGACGAACCCGTAATACCAATGGTTAATGCCTTCAGACGATGCTTCGCCGGCCACGCCTGGATCTGGTAGTAAATGCCGAGCGAACTGAGTGCGGCGGCGACCATGCCGTGCGCGGCACGGACGAACATTGCCGAACTGAGATCGTTAATAAACAGGTGAAAAAAGGTCACCAGCACATACAGCACCAGAAACCCTTCCGTGAAGGCGCGCAGCCCATACTGCTGGCGGAACTTTACCAGCAGCAGGTTGATAGAGATATTGGTCATCACGTACACCGCAGGCAGCCAGGCGATTTCCGTTGACCAGGCCGCGAACGTGCCCTGAAGGTTTTGCAGGTTGGCCGTCACCATGGCATTGCCGAGCGCGCCGGTCAGACAGACCAGCAGGCCAACAATACCGTAGGCAATACGGCGCGGCGTACTGTGATAAGGCGTTGAGGGAGAACCCAGCAACATGGGCTTTTCGTGAGCGGCCCATTCGCGCGGAGTGTACGGATCGCTTTTCGGCAAACGCATTACTTCTTAACCTCGCGAAGCAGGTTTCCCTGCGTTTTGTCGTTTATGGGAGAGCGTAGCTGCAGGCAGCGAAGTTCGCAGTTATCCCGGAAAAGCTTTTCACTCACTGAATAGTTAGGGGGCTAATGATATTACTTGTGTCAATAAAGCTGATGCAAGTGTATAAGAAAAATATAGATTACCTTCGCACGGCGATCCGCTTAAGTGATAAAAACAACCGATATAAAGGTGACACTGTCACAAATGAGTGCAATCACTATTTTACCCACCTCACCGTACGATAAAGCCTGCCTGCAATTGCAGGATGAGCTTTCCGCTACGTTGCAACAAATCACCGGCAGCAGCGGCAGGGCATCCTTTGATGCCAGCACATGGGGTGAACGGGATATTTTTCTGCTGGCATGCAACAACGATATTGCCGTTGGCTGCGGTGCGCTGCGTGAAGTGTCGGCAGAAATCGGTGAAATCAAACGTATGTACGCGCGGCCTGAAACGCGCGGTGTGGGCGCGCAACTCCTGCAGGCGCTGGAAAGGTATGCGCTGGCGCATGGCTTTAAAACGCTGTGGCTGGAGACGCGTAAAATCAACCAGCGGGCAGTGGCGTTCTATTTACGCAATGGCTATCAGATCCGCGAAAACTACGGTCGCTATGCAGGGCGGGCGGAAGCCGTTTGCTTTGAGAAAAGATTGTCTGAGCGCTGAGAAATCAGGAAGCGCGGGCTTTTCTCCTGCGGCTCCTGTTTCGCGTGATCCCCGGTTATTTGGGGTTACTTCCGGCTATTCAAAATAGCGACAGAAACTTACCCGAACGGGATTCGGAGTGATCCCCTGTTCAGGACACACAGAGGCGTTAGTCTCTGACGGGTGTAGCAAAGGAGGTTTTGATGCAGATAACAACATTTCCCGCCTTGTCGGAAACCACGCTGGCAGCGGCGAATACGCTGGGTGCATGGCTGGCACAAAATGATTTTGCCGGTAAACCCACGCCGGTACGCGCGGATGTGGTGATCCTCGCAGGTAATGCGGTGATGCCGACCATCGATGCGGCGTGCGCGCTGGCAGCGGCGCAGAACACGCCGCTACTGGTGACGGGGGGTGTGGGGCACTCCACAACGTTTCTGTATGCCGCCGTTGCGCGCCATCCCCGTTATAACGTGCTGCGAACGACCGGACGCAGTGAGGCGGCGATCATGGCGGATATCGGGCGCCACTTCTGGAACCTTGCTGATTCACAGCTGTTGGTTGAAGATAAATCAAGAAACTGCGGCGAAAATGCGCGTTTCAGCGTTGATTTGCTGCTTTCGCAGGGGATAAAAGCGAAAACGGCAATGGTGGTGCAGGACCCAACCATGCAGCGCCGCACCGTCGCCACCTTTGCCCGCGTCAGCCAGCAGTGTGCCGACGCGCCGCACTGGCTAAGCTGGCCGGGTTTTACGCCGCGTTTATGCAATACGGCGTCAGGGCTGGCCTTCCAGCCGCAGCAGGAGGGGCTGTGGCCCGTGGATCGCTATCTGTCACTAATGATGGGCGAAGTTCCCCGCCTGCGTGATGACGCCACGGGCTACGGGCCGAAAGGGCGTGATTTCCTTGTTCACGTTGATTTTCCACCCGCCGTGGAAGCGGCCTGGCAGGTGCTGATTGCCGATGAGACCCTTGCCGCCGCGCTCGCCAGTCGTTCACTGTGAAAAATGCCCGTTTGCGCTAAAGCTGCAGCAAACGGGCATTATCCTCCCTCTGTTGTAATTTATTTGTTGCGAACTTGCTGGGTTTTTTATGAATCCACTCACAAAAGCCGATGCTGTGCCTGAGCAATACCTCGCACGGGGATAGATTTTTAACAATAAGTTTACTTGTTAAAAACAATGCCATTACAGGAGCAGGTCATGACAGCACCCGTGCAACACCCGATGTTTATCGATGGTCAATTCATCAGCTGGCAGGGCGACAACTGGCTCGATGTCGTCAATCCGGCGACGGAAGAGATTCTGGCGCGCATTCCTGATGGCACAGCGGAAGATGCGCGTAAAGCGATTGCGGCGGCGGAACGCGCCCAGCCCGCCTGGGAAGCCTTGCCAGCAATAGAACGCGCAGGCTGGTTACGCAAAATCGCCGCGGGCATTCGCGAGAAAGCGCATGAAATCAGCGCATTAATTGTGGCTGAGGGCGGCAAAATTCAGCAACTGGCTGAAGTGGAAGTCTCTTTTACCGCCGACTACATCGACTATATGGCCGAATGGGCGCGCCGCTATGAAGGAGAGATCCTGCAAAGCGACCGGCCGAATGAAAATATCTTTGTCTTTAAGCGCGCCCTTGGCGTGACCACCGGCATTTTGCCGTGGAATTTCCCGTTCTTCCTGATTGCCCGCAAAATGGCGCCAGCGCTGATTACCGGCAACACCATTGTGATTAAACCCAGCGAATTCACGCCGAACAATGCCGTCGCGTTTGCCAAAATCGTGCATGATGTCGGATTGCCAAAAGGGGTTTTTAACCTGGTATTAGGGCGTGGCGAAACGGTCGGCCAGGAGCTGGCAGCCAACCCGAAAGTGGCGATGGTCAGCATGACTGGCAGCGTTGGCGCAGGCGAGAAAATCATGGCTGCGGCAGCGAAAAATATCACCAAAGTGTGTCTCGAACTCGGCGGGAAAGCGCCAGCCATTGTGCTGGATGATGCGGATCTTGAGCTGGCGGTGAAAGCGATTGTTGATTCCCGCATCATCAACAGCGGGCAGGTGTGCAACTGCGCCGAGCGGGTTTATGTGCAGAAGGGCATTTACGACCGTTTCGTTAACCGTCTTGGTGAAGCGATGAAAGCGGTGCAGTTCGGCGATCCGGCGCAGCGTAACGACATTGCCATGGGGCCGCTCATCAACGCCGCCGCACTGGAACGTGTGGAACAGAAAGTGGCGCGCGCAGTGGCGGAAGGCGCGCGCGTGGTGCTGGGTGGTAAAGCGCCGGAAGGGAAAGGCTATTTCTATCCGCCAACGCTGCTGCTGGATGTCCGTCAGGAAATGGCGATCATGCACGAAGAGACCTTTGGCCCGGTGCTGCCGGTGGTGGCATTCGACACGCTCGATGACGCGCTGGCGATGGCCAATGACAGCGATTACGGCCTGACATCTTCCGTCTATACCAACGATCTGAATGCGGCGATGAAGGCCGTGCGCGGGCTGAAATTTGGCGAAACGTATATTAACCGTGAAAACTTTGAAGCAATGCAGGGTTTCCACGCCGGATGGCGCAAGTCCGGGATCGGCGGGGCGGATGGGCGTCACGGCCTGAACGAATATCTGCAAACCCAGATGGTGTATCTGCAATCCTGATAATGTATCGCCCCCGCCAGGCGCGGGGGCGCGTTTACACTTTGGTCGCTATCCATGCCATCATCAGCTCCGGCCAGACGGCGGCCGGCAACCCCAGCGCATCACGAATACCAAAACCGTGTTTCCCCTGCTCAAACAGATGCATCTCTACCGGTACGCCAAGACGGCGCAGCGCGGTAAACATCACCAGGCTGTTCTCCACTTTCACCGCTGGATCGTCCACCGCATGCAGCAGGAAAACCGGCGGTGTTTCGCTGTTAACATTCTGTTCGGGGGAATAATGACGTACCTGTTCGTCAGTCGGTGACTCGCCAAGCAGTTGCTGGCGGGAAATCGGGTGATCGATTTCAGCTTGCATGGTGATAACCGGGTAAACCAGCGCCATAAACGCCGGGCGCGCGCTCTGGCGGTCGATGTCGTCAGACGACGGGTAAACCACTTCGTCATAGCGTGTGCCGAGGCTGGCCGCGACATGGCCGCCAGCGGAAAAGCCCATCACGCCGAGCTTTGCGGGATCCAGCCGCCACTCCCCGGCGCGGGCGCGGATCGTGCGCATGGCGCGCTGTATATCCGCCAGCGGCGCATCCGCGCCTTCTGCATGCTGATCTGCCGGAAGCCGGTAGGTCATCACAAACAGGGTGTAGCCTTTGGCATTGAAACAGGGAGCCAGCGCGCTGCCTTCTTTATCCAGAACCACCCGACGGTAAGAACCGCCAGGCGTGATAAGAATCCCAACGCCGTTGGGGTTTTGCGGGGCGTAAACGGTGATTTCCGGGGAGCGAACGCCGGTGACTGAGCGGTCAAAGGGGGTTGGGCCGGTGTGAAACGTTTCGAGCTGAAAACGCACCGGGCTGGCGGCGGCGCCTGGCGCTTCTCCCTGCGGCCAGACGGGAAACGTACTGGCGTGCTGCACTGCGACATTCATCAACGTCAATAAATCTTCCGGGCTGATATTTCTCATGTCTCGCCTCGCCTGATGGCGCTTGCGCTTATCCGGCCTGCAATTAGCGCAGGCCGGGTAAACGTTGCCTCATCCGGCCTATGTGAACGTTAAAGCGCGCGGTATTTTTCCAGTACGCGCACGAGCTGGGTGACAAAACCGTACTCGTTATCGTACCAGGAGACGGTTTTCACCAGTTGCAGATCGCCCACTTCGGTGATTTCTGTCTGCGTGGCATCGAACACCGAACCAAAGTGGCTGCCAATAACATCGGACGAAACAATCTCTTCATCGGTATAGCCGAAGGATTCATTATTTTCAGTGGCTTTTTTCAGCGCCTGGTGGATCTCATCGACGGTGACTTTCTTCTCCAGAACCGATACCAGCTCGGTTACCGAGCCGGTTTTCACCGGAACGCGCTGCGCGTGGCCTTTCAGTTTGCCGCTCAGCGCCGGGATCACCAGACCGATCGCTTTTGCTGCACCAGTGGTGTGCGGGATGATGTTTTCCGCTGCCGCACGCGAGGCCCGCAGATCTTTGCCGCGTGGCCCATCGACCAGCGCCTGCGTGCCGGTATAGGCGTGAATGGTGGTCATGGTGCCAGCTTTGATGCCGAAGTTGTCCTGTAGCGCTTTGGCCATCGGCGCGAGGCAGTTGGTGGTGCAGGAGGCGACCGAAATAATGGTGTCTTCAGCATTAATGGTTTCATCATTGACGTTAAAGACCACGGTTTTCATCTCACCGGCGGGCGCGGAGATGAGCACTTTTTTCGCACCGGCTTCCAGATGCGCCTGTGATTTTTCAGCCGACGTATAGAAGCCAGTACATTCCACAATGATCTCGGCACCGGCGCTGCGCCACGGGATATGTTTCGCCTCTTTCTCGGCATAAACAGTGATGCTTTTACCGTTGACGATCAGCGAATCTTCGGTGAAATCCACGCTCCAGCCAAATGGACCGTAGTTAGAATCATGCTTCAATAAATAGGCCAGCACTTTGGGTGAGGTGAGATCGTTAATTGCGACAACTTCCGCGCTGCTGTTGGTTTCCAGCAGACGACGCAGTACCAGACGTCCAATACGCCCGAATCCATTGATGCCAATTTTGCTCATAATTCACTCCGCTTTTTAGGTCATGATCACGTTATTGCACACCTCAGTGATAGCCTGGTGGGGATTGTTGGGCAAATGAATCGCGTTCAATGAAGGGTAAGTGACTGAATGTTGAAGAGGAAAAGTTAATGAATTTTTAAGGAAATACGGCTATGTTGGCGTTCTGTTATTTTTTCAGGATCGCCTTATGCGCAGTAAATATTCTTCCGTGCAAATCACCCTTCACTGGTTGGTGTTTCTGCTAATCGTAACCGCTTATTGCGCCATGGAGTTTCGCGGATTTGCGCCACGCAGCTACCGCCCGTGGTTTAACATGGTGCATGTCTCCTGCGGTATTTCTATTCTTGTTCTCATGGTCGCTCGTTTGCTGGCACGGCTAAAAAACCCGACGCCGCCGATTGTGCCCAAACCCTCGCCAATGATGACCGGGCTGGCGCATCTGGGCCATCTGGTCATTTATCTGCTGTTTATCGTTCTGCCTGTTATTGGCCTGCTAATGATGTACAACCGGGGCGGGCCGTGGATCGCGTTCGGCATGGTGATGCCGTATGCGTCAGAGGCTAACTTTGATCTGGTGGATACGCTGAAGGAGTACCACGAATTTCTGGCTAATCTGGGCTATTTTGTTATTGGCCTGCATGCCGTGGCGGCGCTGGCGCATCATTACTACTATAAAGACAATACGCTGTTGCGGATGATGCCGAAAAAACGCAACTAATAGTTATCTGCCCGATAGTGCTAAACTTATCGGGTTAAAACAATGTATTTCGCCCCGCGATGCGGGGCTTTTTTATGGCGTAAAATGTGATCCTGCCTGGTTTTTCGCCGAGAAAAGCAGGGCGGAAATCACATTTTACGCCATCTGTGCTGTGCTGAATTCGTACAAGCCGTGTAGATAGTATATCTATTATAGAAACACTTTGATAAGTGGAGGGGATATGACACAGCCTGTACAGGACTCTTTCGATCGCGCGACCGAGCAGGAGCAGGTGGCCGGATCGCGTAAATTACGCAAAGTGCTACTCGCCACCGGGATCGGCCATTTTGTGGAATGGTTTGATTTCGGCTTGTACGGCACGCTGGCCGCGATTATCGGGCTGCAATTTTTCCAGTCCGGCAATCCGAGCGTTGCGTTGCTCTCATCATTCGCGGTATTTGGCGCGGGCTTTATTATGCGCCCGCTGGGCGGATTATTCTTCGGCTCGCTGGGCGATCGCAAAGGGCGGCAGAAAGTACTGGCGACTGTGATCCTGCTGACTTCCGGGGCGACATTCGTGATGGGTTTGTTGCCCACTTATCACCAGGTGGGGATCACCGCCACAGTGCTGCTGGTGATCACGCGCCTGGTGCAGGGCTTTGCCGCCGGGGGCGAAAGCTCCGGGGCCACAACTTACCTGGCGGAATACGCCCCGACAGAACGCCGTGGTTATTTTACCTGCTGGATCGATAACTTTGGCTTTATGGCGTTCGTGGTTGGTTCCGGGCTGGTTTTTCTGCTGACCGCAACACTTGGCGAAAGCACAATGAACGACTGGGGCTGGCGTATCCCATTCCTGATCGCCGGGCCGCTGGGCTGGGTGGGGCTGTATCTGCGAAAACATCTGGAAGATTCGCCGGAATTTATTGCCGCCATGAAGAGCGGTCAGACATCCAGTGCGCCGCTGCGCAAAGCGGTGACCACCGCCTGGGGCGCGTTGCTGTTCTGCGTGGGTTTTGTGGTGATCAAGGCCGTCGGGCACTGGACGCTGCAAACGTTCATGCCGAGTTATCTGGCGACCGAGCTGCATTTTTCCAAACTCAATGCCTATGCCATCACGACTATCGGGCTCTTTTCCGTCGCGGTTCTGGTGCCGTTTATGGGCTATCTGTCGGATAAATATGGTCGCAAGCCGTTGATGCTGACGGGCTGCGCCGGGTTTATCCTGCTCAGTTATCCGGCAATGATGGTGATGGCGAACGGGGACGTGCTGTCGGCGGTGCTGGCGATGGTGATGCTCGGCGCATTTATTGCCGCCTTCGACGGTGCCTGTACGGCGGCGATGGCGGAACTGTTCCCGACCAGCGTGCGCTACGGCGGCTTGTCTATTGCTTATAACTTTGCGGTCGCGTTTTTCGGCGGGATCACCCCGTGGTTTTCGGCGTGGCTGATCACCAGCACCGGCGATAAATTCTCACCAGCTTTTTACGTAATGGCCGCTGCGCTGATTACCTTCCTTACTGTGCTGCGCGCCCGGGAAACGGCCGGGTTGCCGCTGAAACGTTGAATGTCGCCCCGGTGAGATCTTCCACCGGGGTTTTTATATATGCGTGGTTGAATATGATGGGCGTAGCAGTTCGCGCCCCATCAACATTATTCGATTGCAGGGTAATAATTAAATTAATAAATAATCACTTGATCATTTTTATACCGTAGGGGCAAAGATCGAATTCACAGGTTTTTTGATGTTCACACGTTCTTAACGAAATATCCTCATTGCCCGGACAGTGACAGCCTTTTTTTAGTGTTTGCCAGACGGCGGGAAAAAAGGGCAAGGTATGAATAATGTTAAAGTCACATGTTTTTCCATTAACGGTGAGGTGTTCCTTGTACGTATGTAATATGTTATCAGGGCGTAAAAAATAATTACCTTTATACCAGACAATGACCGCCAGCTCTGGTGTGTTGCGGGCCAGGGCGAAAGCGGTTTTGGTCGTTGGTGATACCAGCATTTCCGTAATATTCCAGCGCATAGCTGCTCCTTGCGGCTAATTTAATCTCCTGAATAAGAAAAATCTTAACAAATAAGTAAGTGAGAACCTAACCCAATTAATATATTTAATTTAAATAGCTAAAGCTGGGATATATTTAATAAGCTTTACAATGGATCTTGATACAAAACAAAGTTGAGTGGGTTTTGATTGTTGTCTTGCGAGTTATTCAAGCAGCGAGAATTAATTACATTCTGATATTGTTGCGTGGTTAATTAAAACTCACGAAAAGATAACAAATAACGAACAGTATTGGGCTTTATATAATATATTTGAAAAGGTCGTTTTAGTATATTTATTAAGTTATATACCGGGTTGCTAATCGATCCCCACATCCATTTTTATACTTTCCCGGCGGCCTTCCTGTACCCGTACAAAACTTACCGTTTACTGCGGATGATGTTCTTATGTACCATACCCCCCTATAGTATGCAGGAGGTCACATGCCCCATTCACCAGAAGACAAGAAACGCGTTTTGACGCGAGTGCGCCGCATCCGTGGTCAGGTCGATGCGCTGGAACGTGCGCTGGAAAGCGGCGAACCCTGCATCGCCATTTTGCAGCAAATTGCCGCTGTGCGCGGCGCGGCCAACGGCCTGATGGGCGAAATGGTTGAAATTCACCTGAAAGATGAGCTGGTCAACGGCGACACCACTGCGGAGCAGCGTGCGGTTCGCATGGCAGAAGTCGGTCATCTTTTGCGCTCTTATCTAAAATAAGCATCAAGGTATTCACAAAAAGGAAGAGACATATGAAATCACGTGCAGCCGTTGCCTTCGGGCCGGGTCAACCTCTTAAAATCGTCGAAATCGACGTTGCGCCGCCGAAAAAGGGCGAAGTGCTGGTCCGTATCACGCATACCGGGGTGTGTCATACCGACGCGTTTACGCTCTCCGGTGACGATCCGGAAGGGGTATTCCCGGCGGTGCTCGGCCATGAAGGCGGCGGGATTGTGGTTGAAGTCGGCGAAGGCGTGACCAGCCTGAAACCGGGCGACCACGTTATTCCGCTGTACACCGCAGAATGTGGTGAATGTAAGTTCTGTAAATCCGGTAAAACCAACCTCTGCCAGGCCGTACGCGCCACGCAGGGGAAAGGTCTGATGCCGGATGGTACCACCCGTTTCTCTTACAACGGCGAGCCGATTTTCCACTATATGGGTACCAGCACCTTCAGCGAATACACCGTCTGCGCGGAAATCTCGCTGGCAAAAGTGAACGAGCAGGCGCCGCTGGATAAAGTTTGTCTGCTCGGCTGCGGTGTTACCACCGGTATCGGCGCGGTGCACAACACGGCGAAAGTGAAAGAGGGCGATACCGTGGCGATCTTCGGTCTCGGCGGTATCGGTCTGGCGGCGATTCAGGGCGCGGTTCAGGCGAAGGCCGGGCGGATTCTGGCTATCGATACCAACCCGGATAAATTCGCGCTGGCGAAAGAGATGGGTGCAACCGACTTTATCAACCCGAAAGATCACGACCGTCCGATTCAGGATGTGATTGTCGAGATGACCGACGGCGGCGTTGATTTCAGCTTTGAATGTATCGGTAACGTCAACGTTATGCGTTCTGCGCTTGAGTGCTGCCATAAAGGCTGGGGCGAAAGCGTGATCATCGGTGTCGCGGGCGCGGGCCAGGAGATCAGCACCCGTCCGTTCCAGCTGGTGACCGGTCGCGTATGGCGCGGTTCCGCGTTTGGCGGCGTGAAAGGCCGCAGCCAGTTGCCGGGCATGGTGGAAGATGCGATGGCGGGCAAAATCCGCCTCGATCCGTTCATCACCCATCGCATGCCGCTGGAGCAGATCAACGACGCGTTTGATCTGATGCACGAAGGTAAATCTATCCGTACCGTTATCCATTTCGGCGATAATTAATCCTGCTTCACGCCAGCGGTGTAACCGCTGGCGCTACCAATGTCCAAATCTGTGACCGCTGTTACGATTTTCTCCATAAGAAAAATCCAATTATTGCCGATGCATATATATCATCGTGATGAATGCATTAGACAAATATGAGAGTCGATAGCCATGGATAACAAAGCAGCAATGCAAAGCATTGGATTTATGCACAATATTCGATTGGTTCCCCTGTTTTCCTCCATTCTCAGCGGTATTCTGGTGCTGTTTGCGCTCAGCTCCGGCCTGGCAGGATATTTTATGATGCAAGCGGATCGCGATCAGCGTGATGTGACGCAGGAAATCCAGGTTCGCATGGGATTATCTAACAGTTCTAACAACTTACGTACAGCTCGTCTTAATCTGATCCATGCCGGCGCGGCAAGCCGTATCGCCGAAATGGACGACATGAAAAATAACGTCGCGCAAGCGGAAAAACGTATTCAACAATCGCAGGATGGTTTCAAGGTCTATATGGCGCGCGAAGTTAAAACGCCTGAGGACGTTGCGCTGGATGACGATCTGACTCGCCTGTTTAATGCCTACATCGCAGGCATGCAGCCGATGCTGAAATACGCGAAAAACGGCATGTTTGAAGCCATCATCAACCATGAAAGCGAACAGGCGCGCCAACTTGATGCCGCGTATAACACCGTGCTGCTGAAAGCGATTAAGATCCGCACCGATCGTGCAGAACATCTGACAGAGCTGGCGCACAGCCGTACGCAATTAGGGCTTACTTTTATGGCCGCTGCCTTCGCCTTTGCACTGGTGTTGACAGTCATTACCTTCATCGTACTGCGCCGCGTGGTGATCAACCCGCTGCAACGTGCGGCGCAGCGTATCGCGCGCATTGCCTCCGGCGATTTGACCGTTGAGGATGAACCTACTGGCCGCAGTGAGATTGGCCGTCTGAGCAGTGATTTGCAGGCGATGCAGCATTCGCTGGTTACCACCGTCGCTACGGTTCGCCAGGGCGCGGAAGAGATCTATCGTGGAACCAGTGAAATCTCCGCCGGTAATACCGATCTCTCTTCGCGTACCGAGCAACAGGCGGCGGCAATTGAAGAAACGGCTGCCAGCATGGAACAACTGACCGCGACGGTGAAACAGAACGCCGACAACGCACACCATGCCAGTGGTCTGGCGCGTGACGCCTCCGGCAAAGCGACCAAAGGCGGGCAAATTGTCTCCGGCGTGGTGCAGACGATGGGCAACATCACCACCAGTTCACGCAAAATCTCTGAAATTACTGCGGTGATCAACAGCATTGCCTTCCAGACCAATATCCTGGCGCTCAACGCCGCCGTAGAAGCGGCACGTGCCGGTGAGCAGGGCCGCGGCTTTGCCGTGGTGGCCAGCGAAGTGCGTACGCTGGCGAGCCGCAGTGCGCAGGCGGCAAAAGAGATCGAAGCGCTGATCAGTGAATCCGTCAGCCTGATTGAGCAAGGTTCCGGTGAAGTGGTTTCTGCTGGCGAAACGATGGATGAGATCGTGACGGCGGTGAAACGCGTAACCGATATCATGCTGGAAATTGCAGCGGCATCCGATGAGCAGAGCAAAGGTATCACCCAGGTGAGCCAGGCGATCACGGAAATGGACAACGTAACGCAACAAAACGCCTCGCTGGTAGAAGAAGCGTCCGCCGCAGCCGCTTCGCTGGAAGAGCAGGCCGCGCGTCTGACCGAAGCGGTAGGCGCTTTCCGCCTGACCGGTGCTGCGCCGCAGCGCCAGAACAGCACATCTTCGCCAACGGCAAAACCGTTTAAACCGCAGCGCCCTGCGCTGGCAAACGGCGATAACTGGGAAACCTTCTGATAATCCGCAAAAGAAAAGAGGCCGTAAGGCCTCTTTTTCTATCCAGCGCTAACGTCGTTATATAAAGCTGTCGTCATCATTGCTGTAGTCGTTGTCATCAAAATCATCGTTCTGCCAGGCGTCGTTATTATTGCCGAACTGATCGTCCTGGTTGAGGAAGCGGGTGTCAGAGACGTTATTAAAGTCGCCGTATTGATTGGCGGTAAACGGATCACCACCGGCGGGTGTTGCCGGTTCTTCGATGATATTCACGATCTCTTCCGGCCGCGATTGATGGAACATACTGGTCAGCATCTCGGCCAGCACGACGCCACCGGCCACGCCAGCGGCAGTTTGCAGCGCGCCAGCCATAAAACCGCCGCTGCGGGGAGCCGGGGCCGAAGCCGGCGCTGCCGCCCGTGAATAATCCTGTGCCGGTGGTTGTTGCGGCTGGGCATTCCAGCTATTGGCCGGCTGCGGGTTGCTTTTCCCGCCGCCAAACAGGCCGCCGAGGAAACTGCCACCCGTCGAGGGTTTGCTTTTTTGCGCGGCTAATTCGCTTTCAAGCTCCTGAACCCGCGCTTGCAGGCGTTTCAGCGCCGCTTCCTGAATCAAAATCGATTGCGCCATATAGTAGGGGGCTGCAGGCTGCTGTCTGACGAATTCCGCGATCTGACGCTCGGCATCTGCATCCCGTTGACTGTTTTGTTGTCCGGTCTGTTTCAGACGTTCGAAAAGGCCGTTGATAAGCTGCTGTTCTTCATATTGCATGGCAATAACCTTCCGCTCTCCAGGGTGGATACTATGTAGTTTATCAGCGGCGGCAATCTGTGTCTGGCGAGTGAAATGTTTGTTTAAGATTGGTTGCAGGTTGGCTGAAACTCGCCCTGCTTTCGGGGGCCGCGGACGATAAAAAAGCCCGCATCAGCAGGCTTTTTTATCACCATCACAACTTATTGCTTATCGGGAAGCGCATAAGCAATCACGTAGTCACCGCGATCCGGTGACTGACGTGCACCGCCCGCATTGATAATGATGTATTGCTTACCGGTTTTCGGCGACACATAGGTCATCGGGCCGGACTGGCTACCCACCGGCAGGCGGTCTTTCCAGATCTCTTTCCCGGTGGCGGTATCAAACACGCGCAGGTAGAAATCCTGAGTACCGGCAAAGAACAGCAGGCCGGACTGGGTGGAAAGTGACGCGCCCAGCGTCGGCATACCGATTGGAATTGGCATATGCATGCGGATACCCAGTGGGCCGGTATCCTCTACGGTACCGACCGGAACCTGCCACACCAGTTTCCCGGTGGAGAGATCGACTGCAGACATCGTGCCGAAAGGCGGCTGCTGGCACGGAATACCCAGCGGCGAGAGGAAGCGCTCGCGCATCGCGCCAAACGGCGTACCGTCCATCGGCACAATCCCCATCTCAATACCGCTGGCGTTTTTCGCGACGTTTGCACGCGGCACCATATAGTTCGCCAGCCCCAGACGCATATCGTTAACAAACATCAGGTTATGGTTCGGGTCGAGCGACACGCTGCCCCAGTTCATTCCGCCCAGTGAGCCAGGGAATTGCAGGGAACGATCGAGACCCGGCGGAGTAAAGACACCCTGGTGGCGCATCGATTTAAAGGCGATACGGCACAACAGCAGGTCGATCGGCGTCGCACCCCACATATCAGACTCTTTCAGCGTCTGGTTGCCAATCATCGGCATGCCCACCGAGTAAGGCTGCGTGGGTGAATAACGCTCGCCCTGCACGTTGCCCGCCGGAACCGGACGCTCTTCCACTTTCGCCACCGGCTCGCCGGTTTCACGGTTGAGCATAAAGATCATGCCCTGTTTACTGGTCTGCACCAGTACCGGCGTGGTGTGGCCTTTGCCATCCGGCAGGTCGAACAGCGCGGGTTGTGAAGGCAGGTCGAAGTCCCACAAATCGTGGTGTGTGGTCTGATAGTGCCAGCGCACTTTTCCTGTGGTGGCATCTACAGCAACCACTGAAGAGCTGTATTTATCGTCCAGCGCGGTACGTTCACCGGCCCAGAAATCCGGGGTGGCGTTGCCGGTTGGCAGATAGATCAGGTTCAGTGTGGCGTCATACGACATCGCAGACCAGACGTTCGGCGTACCGCGTGTATAAGTCTGGCCTTCCGGCGGCAGTCCGGTGATCGCCGGGTTGCCCGGATCCCACGCCCACGCCAGTTTACCGCTGTGAACGTCGTACGCACGAACAACGCCCGGCGGTTCGCCTGTGGAGAAGTTATCCGCCACGCGACCGCCGACCACCACCACATTCCCGGCGACCAGTGGCGTCGAGGTTTGCTGGTAGTAACCCGGTTTGATTTCGCCCATGCCAACGCCCAGATCGACCACACCGTGGTCGCCGAAGTCATCACAGACTTTGCCGTTATCGGCATTAATCGCAATCAGGCGTGCATCGGTGGTGGGCAGGAACAGACGACGCGGGCAGGCAGCAGGCGAGGTGCTCTGTGCCGCAGCCTGCGCCTGGCTGTCTTCGTAATAGCCCAGGCCGCGGCAGCGTTGCCAGTTTGGCGCAGTAGCTTTCGAATCGTAGCGCCATTTCTCTTTGCCTGAATCCACATCCAGCGCCAGCACTTTACTGTACGGCGTACAGACATATAGCGTGTCGCCAATTTGTAGCGGCGTATTCTGATCTTCCGCGCCAGAACCGTTGCTCTGCGGGATATCTCCCGTGTGTGCGACCCAGGCGACTTTCAACTGGTTAACGTTTTGCTTGTTAATCTGATCCAGCGCGGCGAAGCGATCGCCGTGGGTGGTGTTGCCCCAGTGTTTCCAGTCCTGCTGCGCCGTCCCGGCGGCAACAGGTTTCACCGGAACTGCTTCCGTTGGCGCGATCACATTCCATGTTTTGAACATGCCGCCTGCGCTAACCAGCAGCAGCACCGCCAGTACGCCTGCCAGGCTGAATGAGGATTTACGCAGCGGCGTCGCACGTTGTTGCGCACGCAGCAGCGGCCACAGCAGTGCAGCCAGCAAGGCCAGCACGCCGAAAGTAAACAGGCGCGAGAACAGCGGCCAGAATGACCAGCCAGCGTCGCTGACTGCCCAGAAAAGAGAAACGATAAATGCCAGTGCGTAGAGCAGAATACCGCTGGGGCGGTTTTTGATAATCAAACCCGCCGCCACCACCATCACGATACCCATGATGAGGAAGTAGGGACTGCCGCCGACGGCGACAAGTTTATAACCGAGAATGCCAATCGCCAGACCGATAACCATCATCAGTACGGCCAGTAACCACTTCAGGACGCTTACCATCCCGCGTGGCGTATTACCAGGTGCCATGTTTTTCTCCTGAAACCCATTTGTGTGCGGAACGGCAAACGGTAACCGTCCGAACCAAATGGATAATTTTTATAGGGGTATTGTTATGAATGAAGGTTAAATTACTTTCTTTGTCACAAAACGAAGCACCATTGTAAACATAAATGAACCATATGGTGAATCGAAAGTATGATGATTCTGTTAAATTATTATTCGAAGTTGTTAAAACCTGGCGCGGGTAATGAGCAAAAAGCCCGCAAAATGCGGGCTGGAAGGTCAGGCTATACGCAGGGTTGCGCGCGTTTGCGCCGGAGTGACGCTCACGGGGATCGATTTTGAGGTGGGTGTCCCGGTGCCGTCGCCAAAGCGGGTCAAAGGAACCAGCGGGTTCGTCTCCGGGTAGTAAGCTGCAAGGTTACCGCGCGGGATATCGTAGGCGACGAGGCGGAAATCCTCCACGCGGCGAACCACGCCATCCGTGGCCTGGGTTTCAATATCGACGCGATCGCCATCGCTCAGGCCGAGCGCAGCAATATCGGCCGGGTGCATAAACAGCACATCGCGCTGGCCATAAACCCCGCGATAACGATCGTCGAGGCCATAAATCGTGGTGTTGTACTGATCGTGCGAGCGTAACGTCTGCAACACAAACGGCGCGGTGATTTCCGGGCAGACCGCGTCAGGCAGCGCCGCAGCGCTGAATTCCGCTTTCGCGGATGGCGTATTGAAACGCAGCTCCGCCGCCGCATTGCCCAGCCAGAAACCACCGGGTTCGTCGCAACGGGCATTGAAATTCTGAAAGCCAGGGATCGTGGCGGCGATATGGTCACGAATCAGGTTGTAATCGGCGGCCAGCGCCAGCCAGTCGAGTTGCGCTGTGCCTAAGGTCGCATGGGCAATCCCGGCGACAATCGCTGTTTCCGAGCGCTGCGTTGCCGCCAGCGGTTTGCCGATCCCTTCGGAAGCATGCACCATGCTGAAGGAGTCTTCGACAGTGACAAACTGGCGGCCTGAGGCCTGAACATCCTCTTCGGTGCGGCCCAGCGTTGGCAGAATAAGCGACTGTTTACCCGGCATTAAATGGCTGCGGTTGAGTTTGGTGCTGATATAGACCGTTAGCCCGCAGCGGCGCAGCGCTTCGCAGGTCAGCGGCGTGTCCGGCGCGGCGGCGGCAAGATTACCGCCCAGCGCAAGCAGCACTTTCACTTCATCGCGCAGCATCGCCTGGATGGCTTCAACTGTATGGTGACCGTGCTCGCGCGGCGGTTCGAAATGGAAGTGGCGGGCAAGGCTGTCGAGCAGGGCCTGCGGCGGTTTTTCATCGATCCCCATCGTGCGGTTGCCCTGCACATTGCTGTGACCACGCACCGGACACAGCCCGGCTCCCGGTTTACCCAGATGACCGCCGAGCAGTTGCAGGTTAGTAATTTCCCGCACCGTATCCAGCGAATGTTTGTGCTGGGTAATGCCCATCGCCCAGGTGCAGATCACCCGTTCTGCGGTCTGCCATATTGCCGCCGCATCACGCAACTGCTGCTGGCTGAGGCCAGATTGCTGCTCAATGATTTGCCAGTCGGTGGCATCGATTTGCGCAAACCACGCTTCGATACCCTGGGTGTGCTCAGCAATAAAGTCATCCGCGAAGATGCTGCTTTCGCCGTTAGCAAGGCGCTGACGCTGGGTTTCCAGCAACGCTTTGGCGATCCCACGTACCGCTGCCATATCACCGCCGAGATTCGGCTGATAGTAGGAAGAGCTGATGGTTCCCGCCATTGGCGTGACCACTTCCAGCGGTTTTTGCGGATCGGCAAAACGCTCAAGGCCACGTTCGCGCAGGGTGTTAAAGGTGACAATTCGCGCGCCGCGATCGGCGGCGTGACGCAGGCTGTGCAGCATGCGTGGATGGTTGGTGCCGGGGTTTTGTCCGAAGACAAAAATGGCGTCCGCTTTATCAAAATCAACCAGATGAATGGTGCCTTTACCGACGCCAATGCTACGTTTTAGCCCGGCGCCGCTGGCTTCATGGCACATATTGGAGCAATCCGGGAAGTTGTTGGTACCGACCATGCGGCCAAACAACTGATACAGGTAAGAGGCTTCATTACTGGCGCGCCCGGAGGTGTACAACTCAAGCTGGTTGGGATTATCCAGCGCCCGGATATGTTCGCCGATCATCGCCAGCGCATCGTCCCAGCTAATCGGTTCGTAGTGGTCGGTTTGCGGGTTATAGCGCAGCGGTTCGGTCAGGCGCCCCTGATATTCAAGAAAGTAGTCACTCTGGCGGTTCAGGGCGCTGACGCTGTGTTGCGCAAAAAACGTGGCGTCGATCTGGCGGCGGGTAGCTTCCCAGGTGACCGCTTTCGCGCCGTTTTCGCAGAAACTGAAGGTACTTTTATTATCATCGCCCCAGGCGCAACCAGGGCAGTCGAAGCCCCGAGCTTTGTTCATGCGCAACAGGTTGCGCATATTTTTGAGGGCATTTTTGCTGTCAATGACGAAGCGCGTGGTGGCTTCCAGAGAGCCCAGACCACCGGCAGCGGCGTGGTAGGGTTTAATCGCTGTTTTAAATTTCATTGGTTCTTCCGGATGCGGGTTGTTACAGCGTTATCCTGGCTCGTGTAACAACAACCCTTAATCAACAACCACTTTTTATCACACAATTAACGAGATGTTTACCATTTGCGCAACAAGAAGAACCGAATGAAGTGCCGGGAGGTTAACCCGGCATGATTTTGCGGATTGCGCTGATAAGCGTATGCGCAGCAGGCGGCAGCGGCGTATCGACACGCGTGATAATGCCGACCGGATCGCCGATTCCCAGCGGCGGAATCGGCAGGGCGACCAGCGAGCCGAGACGTAAATCATCTTTTACCGCGCCCGACGGCACAAACCAGACATAGTCAAAACCGACGGTTAACTGGCGCGACAGCGAGGCAGAGAGCGTCTCGATACAGCCAGCGGGCAGTTTGCAATTCTGGCTGGCCAGCAGTTCTTCTGCGCTATCACGCGGAGGGGTGCCTTCCGGCAGCACCACCACCGGCCACTCCAGCACGCGGCTTAAGGTCACGGTACTTTGCAGCAGGGGATGCTTTGGACGCACCACCAGTTTCAGTGATTCCAGAAACAGCAGTTCGTAATTAAGGCCGCTCATCAGCTCCGGGTCTGACATCCGGCCAATGCCCAGATCGAGTTCACCAGACTTCAGCCCGGCCAGCAGCATCGGATTATTGGCAGTAGCGACCTGGATCTTAAGATCCGGTTGTTGTTTATGGAGCTGGCCAATCACCGCCGGCAAAATACCCAGCGCGGCAGTCGGCAGGGCGCCAATGCGGATCAGATCGCTTTTCTGTTCCGCCTTATGATCCAGCGACTGCCCGGCAATATTGACGGCATCCAGCACCCGTACCGCGTGCGTCAGAAACTGCTCGCCGACATGCGTCAACTGCGCGCCGAGACGACCACGTTCGAACAGACGCTTGCCGGTCAGTTGTTCCAGTTCATTCAGGGTTTTCGACAGCGCAGGCTGACTTAAATTGAGGGTTTCAGCCGCTCTCCCCAGAGTTCCTTGTTGAGCAACGGCCACGAAGGTATGTAAATGGCGCAGGCGAATGCGCTGTGAAAAGAGACCATTTTTTTCCATAAGATGATGTTAAAAACTAAGCGGCTTCGGTGACAAGTAAAGTTGTTTATTTTTGATAACTTGATTGCAAAGTATTCTTAACATCTAATCTATTTGAGTCACAAACAGATTTTCCGCGCAGTGTGACGAAACCTGCAACTTTGTATGGGTTTCTCCGGCGGTTTCCATAATCTTTCGTTATGTTTTTTTGCGCTTCAGCGGCATCCGTTTCCTGCCACGATCACACTTTGTAAATTTCCCATCACGCGCGTGAATGTGCTTCCTACACTCCAGAAGAGAGCACACAGGAAGGAAAATGAAATGGGTTACAACATCACGGCCGATGAGATACGCGAACAATTTTCACAGGCCATGTCGGCAATGTACCAGCAGGAAGTTCCGCAATACGGCACGCTGCTGGAGCTGGTTGCTGATGTGAACCTCGCCGTTCTGGAACACAATCCCCGGTTACATGAACAACTGGCCAATGCGGATGAGCTGGCACGGCTTAATGTTGAGCGCCACGGCGCGATCCGGGTGGGCACTGCGGAAGAGTTATCCTGGCTGCGGCGGATGTTTGCCGTTATGGGGATGTACCCGGTGAGCTATTACGACCTGTCGCAGGCGGGCGTACCGGTACACTCTACCGCGTTTCGTCCGGTGGATGACGCCGCGCTGGCGCGCAATCCGTTTCGCATTTTTACTTCGCTGCTGCGGCTGGAGTTGATAGAGAACGAGTCGTTGCGCAACAAAGCGGCGGCGATCCTGGCGAAGCGCGATATCTTTACGCCGGCTTGTCGCCAGTTGATTGAACTGCATGAGCTGAACGGCGGTTTTACCGCGCCGCAGGCCGACGCTTTTGTGCAGGAGGCGCTGGAGACATTCCGCTGGCATCGTCATGCCACGGTTGATGAGCAAACGTACCAGGCTCTGCACAACGAGCACCGGCTGATTGCCGATGTGGTCTGTTTCCCAGGCTGCCATATCAATCACTTAACGCCGCGCACGCTGGATATCGATCGTGTGCAGGCGCTGATGCCGAAATACGGAATCGAGCCGAAGATCCTTATCGAAGGGCCGCCGCGCCGCGATGTGCCGATTTTACTACGTCAGACCAGTTTCAAAGCGCTGGATGAACCGGTGCTGTTCAACGGTGAACATCAGGGAACGCATACCGCGCGCTTCGGTGAAATCGAGCAGCGCGGCGTGGCGCTGACGCCAAAAGGGCGGGCGCTGTACGATCAGTTATTGGCAGAGGCGGGCACTGGCAAAGACAATCTCACGCACCAGTTGCATTTACAGGACGTGTTCAAAGCCTTCCCGGACAGCGAAATGCTGTTGCGTAAGCAGGAGCTGGCGTGGTTCCGCTACCGGCTGACGCCGACCGGCGAAGCGCATCGCCAGGCGATCCGCCCCGGCGACGATCCGCAACCGCTGATCGAACGCGGCTGGGTAGTGGCGCAGCCCATCACCTACGAAGATTTTCTGCCGGTCAGCGCGGCGGGGATCTTCCAGTCCAACCTTGGCAATGAAACCCAGGCGCGCAGCCACGGCAACGCCAGCAAAGCGCAGTTTGAAGCGGCGCTCGGTTGCCCGGTACTCGACGAATTTACTCTTTATCAGGAGGCATCCGAGCGCAGCAAACGACGTTGCGGTCTGCTGTAAAACAGGTAATCTGCCAGAAATCAGTTATTTCCGGATGATGTTGTTATGGAGAATCCTTCCGCGCCGCTGGCGCACACCCGCCACGGCAGTGTGCTGGGTTGTCGCGAAGCGGCCTTTGATGTCTGGCGCGGTATTCCGTTTGCCGCGCCGCCCGTTGGCCCGCTGCGCTGGCGCGCGCCGCAGCCGGTGGAACCCTGGCAAGGGGTGCGCATCGCCGACCGTTTTTCTGCCGCCAGTTGGCAAAACAGCGAGTCTTGTCAGCAGATTGGCGGTGGCGATCCGGGACAGTTTTCTGAAGATTGCCTCTACCTTAACGTCTGGTCGCCCGCCGAACGCGAAAAACCGCTGCCGGTGATGGTCTGGCTGCACGGCGGCGGGTTTACCATTGGCTCCGGCGGGCTACCGCCCTACGACGGCAAAGCGCTGGCCGCGCGCGGCGTGGTGCTGGTGACGCTCAATTATCGGCTCGGCCATCTCGGCTTTTTCGCCCATCCGGCGCTGGAAGCCGAAGAGGGCGAACACGTATATAACTTCGGCTTGCTCGATCAAATCGCCGCCTTGCACTGGGTGCAGGAGAACATTGCCGCGTTTGGTGGCGATGCGGAAAACGTTACGCTGTTTGGCGAATCTGCCGGGGCGCGCAGCGTGATGGCGCTGATGGCTTCTCCACTGGCAAAAGGGCTGTTTCATAAAGGCATTATTCAGAGCAGCTATACCTTGCCGGATACGCCGCGGGAAGCGGCACTGGCAAAAGGCGAAGCGATTGCTGCGCACTTTGGCCTGACAAACGCCAGCGCAGAGCAATTGCGGGCGATCCCGGCCGATGCGTTCTGGCCGCTGGTTGCACCGCTGAAAATTGCCCCTGCGCCGATTGTCGGCGACGAGGTACTTCCGGAACCGACGCTGGATGTGTTTTTTGCCGCAAGGCAGCACCCGATGCCGGTGATTATTGGCTCGAACAGCGATGAAGCCAGCGTGATGGCGGAGTTTGGTGTCGATCTCGCCGGGCAGATCGAGAAAATGCGTCGCGAGCAGCGCCTTGGGTTAGGGCTGATTAAATTGCTTTATCCGGGTGTGAAGGGCGATGCCGAGCTGGGCCGCCAGGTGTGTCGCGATATGGCATTTACCACGCTCGGGCTGGTGGTGATGCAGGCGCAGCAGCGGGTGCGGCAACCCTGCTGGCGCTACTGGTTTGACTATGTTGCGGAAGCAGCGCATGACACTTACATCAACGGCGCGTGGCACGGTAACGAAGTGCCCTACGTATTCGACAATCTTATGCTTTCGGAGCCGTCGTGCAGCTACGTTAACCCGCGCGATCTGGCGTTTGCCGCGCATCTTGCCGATTACTGGGTGCAGTTTGCCCGCCATGCCAGCCGTCATTGTGAATCGCTCGCCGGCCCGGTGAACTGGCTGGCCTGCGTGCGCGGGCGCGACAGACTGCTGCGCATCGGACTGAATAAACATGCAGGATTTCGCCTGGTTAATCGCTTTATGCGCACGCGTCTGAGCTTCTTTCGCCGGGTGATGCGCCACCACGTTAAGCTGGATTAGCCGCCAGCAAGCCCTCACGAAACGCCGCCAGCCCATCGGCTTTATTGGCCGACTGGCGCAGGACCAGCCGGTAGCTGGCGCCGGTCTTGATACTCAGCGCAAACGGACGCTGAAGCCGCCCGGCGCGGATATCTTCAGCCACGACTGTCTCGTCGGCAATGGCCATCCCCAGCCCCTGAATAGCGGCGGTAATCGCCAGATCCATGGTGTCGAAGTGTTGATTTTTCCTCATAGCCGGCTGGAAATCCTGCTGCCTGGCCAGCCACAGCGACCAGTCGGTTTTATCCCGCGTCGGATGCAGTAGCGTTGCTTTCTCCAGCGGCGTTTTTGCGGCCAGTGCGCTGTTTAGTACCGGCGTCAGCGCCTCTTCAAACAGCAAATCCCCGGCGCTTAAATGCGTGCCGAACACAATTGCTGCGTCATAAGGTTCTGTTTTGAAATTGATGGTGTGATCGGTGGTGGTGGTGAGCGAAATCTGCAACTCCGGGTAGCGCTGCTCAATGTGCAACAGCTTCGGCACCAGCCAGCGAATGGCGCAGGTTGGCGCTTTCAGTCGCACCACCGTCTGCTGCGCGCGCGCCTGGTCGGCAACAATCAACAAGTGTTCAAACGCGCTGCGCAGTTCCGGCAGCAGGGCGCTGCCCTGCGGGGATAAGCGCAGCCCGCGCGCGTGGCGCTCAAACAACGGAAAACCAAACCAGCTTTCCAGCGCGGCGATCTTGCGGCTGACCGCACCCTGCGTCAGGCATAACTCGCGCGCAGCGTGCGTCAAATTGAGATGACGGGCGGTGACCAGAAAGGCGTCAATGGCATTCAGCGGCAGGGTTCGGTGTGACATGGCAACTCCAGCTATGCGTTTTTATCATGGCTATTATGACAACAATTCGATTGTCGCGACAGCGTGCTTTTGGTTTGAATGCTTATGCACTTTTTAGCGAAAGGATGAACAATGACTTTGCGCACGCCGGTGAGAACCCGTTCCAAATTACCTGATGTCGGCACCACCATTTTTACCGTGATTGGCCAGCTTTCCGCCGAGCACAACGCGATTAACCTCTCTCAGGGCGCGCCCAATTTCCCCTGCGATCCGCAACTGGTTGCCGGTGTTACCCGCGCCATGCAGGAGAATCACAACCAGTACGCACCGATGACCGGGCTGCGTTCGCTGAAAGAGCGTATTGCGCAGAAAATTACCGATCTCTACCGCACGCATTACGACGTCGATAGCGAAGTGCTGATCACCGCCAGCGCCAGCCAGGGTTTGTACTCCGCGATTAGCGGGCTGGTGCATCCTGGCGATGAAGTGATCTACTTTGAACCGTCGTTTGACAGCTATGCGCCGATTGTACGTTTGCAGGGTGCCACACCGATTGCCATTAAGCTGACGGTGCCGGATTTCGCCGTTAACTGGGATGAAGTGCGGGCAGCGATTACGCCGCGTACGCGGATGATCATCGTTAACACGCCGCACAACCCCAGCGGGCAGGTCTTCTCCCGCGCTGACCTCGATCAACTGGCCGCCTTAACCCGCAATACGGATATTGTGATCCTCTCGGATGAGGTGTACGAGCACGTCGTATTTGACGGTGAACCGCATCACGGCATGGCGACGCACCCGCAGCTGGCGGAGCGCAGCGTGATCGTCTCTTCCTTCGGGAAGACCTATCATGTTACCGGCTGGCGCGTCGGCTACTGCGTTGCTCCCGCTGAATTGATGGATGAAATCTGCAAGGTACATCAATTTTTGATGTTCTCTGCCGATACCCCGATGCAGTACGCGTTTGCCGAGCAGATGCGCGATCCGCAAGGCTGGCTGATGCTGTCGTCGTTTTATCAACGCAAGCGCGATCTGCTGCAAACGCTGCTGGTTGATTCGCCGTTCCGCCTGTTACCCAGCGCGGGTTCTTTCTTCCTGTTAGCGGATTACAGTGCGTTCAGCGATGAGAGCGACAGCGAGATGGTCAAACGCCTGATTACTGAGTACGGTGTTGCGACCATACCGCTGTCGGCGTTTTATACAGACGGGACAGATAACAAACTCATTCGCCTCTCTTTTGCCAAAGATGAGGCCACATTAAGAGCAGGCGCGCAGGCCCTGTGTCGTGTTAAGCCACGCTAAGGAGCGTTAATAATGAAACTAAAAGCACTCTGTCTGGGTATGGGTTTGCTCTGCTCACTCTCTTCATTCGCGGCAACGGAACTGCGCTATGGCGTTGAGGCGGAATATCCGCCGTTCGAAAGCCGCAATGCCGCAGGCGAGCTGGAAGGGTTTGATATCGAGTTGGGCAACGCCATCTGTAAAGCCGCACAACTGAAATGCAGCTGGGTGGAAACCTCGTTTGATGCGCTGATCCCAGGGCTGACGGCGAAAAAATTTGATGCCATTAACTCGGCGATGAACATCACCGAACAACGGCGTAAAAGCATCGATTTCACACAGCCAATCTACCGTATTCCTTCACAACTGGTCGGTAAAAGCGGCGACGGGATGGAAGCCACTGCGGAAGGGCTGAAAGGGAAAACCATCGGCGTGTTGCAGGGTTCTATTCAGGAAACCTACGCCAAAGAGCACTGGGAAAAGCACGGTGTCACGGTGGTGTCGTATAAAGATCAGAACATGGCGTGGGGAGATTTGCTGAACGGCCGTATCGACGCCTCACTGGTGATGTCGGCGGCGGGGCAGGCAGGTTTCCTCAGCAAGCCGCAAGGGAAAGGGTTTGGCTTTATTGGCAAACCGGTATCGGACGATACGATCCTCGGTAGCGGCATCGGTTTTGGGCTGCGCAAAGGTGACGATGCGACAAAAAAACAGCTTGATGCCGCCATTGATAAAGTCCGCGCTGACGGCACCATCAAAAGTCTGGCGGAAAAGTACTTCCCCGGTATTGATGTTAGCGTAAGCGCACAATAACGATTCACTACTCTGGCCCCTGCCGCCTGATGTCCGGCAGGGGCTTTTTTCTTTCTGTGTAATTCCAGCGTCATACCTCACTTCATATTATTTTCAGCCTGATCTCATCGACAGGAAATATTTTCGGTTTTGAGTAAATTCTCAACTGCCAACAATTGGATTCTCAATGAATTTTGTCTAGAGTGTGCGTTCAATAAAGAAATGCTTTTGTCGCTATTTCGCACAATTGCGAAATGCCATTCTACGACCAGAAGGACGTGTTACCAGGCATGAACCGCAGACGATTTATTCAGGCATCCATGGCCCTTGCAGCCACCTACGGCACCACCGGTGTTGCATCTCTTTTCTCCCGCGCGGCGTTTGCGGCGGAGACGGATATTGCCGATGGGCAGAGCCGCCGTTTTGACTTCTCTGTGCTGCAATCAATGGCGCACGATCTGTCGGAACAGCCGTGGGGCGGTGCGCCGAAAGCATTGCCGAATACGCTGGCAAACCTGACGCCGCAGGCTTACAACAGCATCCAGTATGATGCGCAGCATTCGCTGTGGAATAACGTCGAAGGGCGTCAACTGGATGTGCAGTTCTTCCACGTCGGCATGGGTTTCCGCCGCCGCGTGCGCATGTTCTCGCTGGATCAGGAAACGCATCAGGCGCGTGAAATTCACTTCCGCCCGGAGCTGTTCAACTATCACGATGCGGGCGTGGATACCAAACAACTGGAAGGCCAGAGCGACCTCGGATTTGCCGGTTTCCGTGCCTTTAAAGCGCCGGAACTGGCGCGCCGCGATATCGTCTCGTTCCTCGGTGCGAGCTATTTCCGCGCGGTGGACAGCACCTTCCAGTACGGCCTTTCCGCGCGCGGCGTGGCCATTGACACCTTTACCGATCAGCCGGAAGAGTTCCCGGACTTTACCGCCTTCTGGTTCGAAACCGCGAAACCATCTGATACCACGTTTACCGTCTATGCGCTGCTGGACAGCGCGAGCATCACCGGGGCTTACAAATTTGTGATCCACTGCGAAGAGAGCCAGGTGATCATGGATGTGGATAACCGTCTGTATGCGCGCAAAGACATCAAACAGCTCGGCATCGCGCCGATGACCAGTATGTTCAGCTGCGGCAACAATGAGCGTCGCGTATGCGACACTATTCATCCGCAAATTCATGACTCTGACCGTCTGGCAATGTGGCGCGGCAACGGTGAGTGGATCTGCCGCCCGCTGAATAACCCACAAAAACTGCAATTCAACGCTTTCCAGGATGAAAACCCGAAAGGCTTTGGCCTGTTGCAGTTGGATCGCGATTTCTCCCACTATCAGGATGTGATGGGCTGGTATAACAAACGCCCAAGTTTGTGGGTCGAGCCGCGCAATCGCTGGGGCAAAGGGGCGGTGAGCCTGATGGAGATCCCGACTACCGGCGAAACGCTGGATAACATTGTGTGCTTCTGGCAACCGGAAAAACCGGTGAAAGCGGGTGATGAGTTTGCTTTCCAGTATCGTCTGTACTGGAGTGCAATGCCGCCGGTCCGTTCACCGCTGGCACGTGTCTACGCGACCCGTACCGGGATGGGCGGCTTCCCGGAAGGCTGGGCGCCGGGCGAACATTATCCGGAGAAATGGGCGCGTCGCTTTGCTATTGATTTCGTCGGCGGCGATCTGAAAGCGGCCGCGCCGAAAGGCATTGAGCCGGTGATCACGCTCTCCAGCGGCGAAGCGAAACAGGTAGAAATCCTGTATGTGGAACCGTTCGACGGTTACCGCATTCTCTTCGACTGGTATCCGACCAATGATTCCACCGATCCGGTGGAGATGCGCATGTTCCTGCGCTGTCAGGGCGATGCCATCAGTGAAACCTGGCTGTATCAATATTTCCCGCCCGCGGCGGACAAGCGTAACTACGTTGACGACCGCGTGATGCGTTAATCTTCCTTCGCCCCCGTTTGGGGGCGAAAGTTTTCCGGAGGCGTAATGGCAACGGAACACCACTCAGATACCACCATTCCCGTTAACGACCGTATTACGCTGCAGGCCGCTGATGAGCGATTTGTGCATCAATTACACCAGTTGATCGTGAAAAATCGCGACGATTTGCAGCAGTTTCTCGACTGGCCGCAGTATGTGCGCACGGTGGAAGATACCCGTAAAACACTACAGAGCAATATGCTGCTGCATCAGCGTGGCTACGCGAAGATGTTTATGATCGTCGTTGATGAGGTTGTCACTGGCGTGCTGGCATTTAACGCTATCGAACCGCTCAACAAGACGGCCTATATCGGTTACTGGCTGGATAAAGCGGTTCAGGGGCAGGGGATTTTGTCGCAGGCGCTGCAGGCACTGATGGCGTTTTATGCTCGCCGGGGCGATGTGCGGCGCTTTGTTATCAAATGCCGGGTGGCGAATCACGCCAGTAATCAGGTGGCGAAACGGAATGGTTTTACGCTGGAAGGCTGTCTGAAACAGGCAGAGTTTCTCAACGGCCACTATGACGACCAGAACATCTGGGCAAAAATTGTAGCGCGTAAATAGCGGCGCGTGTTGCGCCGCTCTCTTGCTACTTCACCTCGCTAGCTGGTCGCCTGCGAAACCGCTTTACGCAGTCCGTTGACGGCGGCGGAATTCATCGGTGTCACCAGCGCGTAGTTATAGTGTTCATCGCTCCAGTATTGCGCCATGACATCGTCTGCCTGACGTTCACCGTGCGGTAATTTCACCGGGCTGAGCGGACGAATGTACCAGCCAACCCGCGTGCCGCTCGGCCCCTGATACATAATCAGCGCGGCTGGCCCTTGCGCGGTGGCAATCAATCGTCCACCAACCAGCGTAAAGCCGTACTGCTCCAGGTTCGGCGGCTGATGGCCGTTAATGAAATAGCGCGACACCCAGCGGGTTAGCTCCGTTTGCTGCGTGGCAACCACATCCATCGGCGTGACGGAGGTATTGTCAAACAGCTTATAAGCCTGTACCGCATCTTCCATCGGCTGATGCGTCATCAACATTTGCGACTCTTTCATCTGCCAGCCGGTGAAACCGCCGACGCTCAGCGCCAGCACCAGCGCGAATGCCGTCGCCAGTTTCCACTGGCGTTGCTGCCGCACCTGGCGACGAAAATAGTGCGGTTCGGGGCTTTCCAGTTGTACGTGTTGCTGTTGCATCGCCTGGCGCAACTGCTGCGCGTCGCGCCGCCATCCCGCCACTTGTGCAGCGGCCACCGGGTTTTGCGCCAGATAGTGTTCAATCCGCTTTGAGGTCGCGTCATCTGTTTCGCCATCCATCCAGGCATGCAGATCGTGTTCATCAGGTGGCAGCGTCATTTCAGTCTCCTCAGCGGTAACGGTGTTACCTTACCTTCTAATTTCTCATGCAACATTTTGCGCGCCCGCGAAAGGCGGGACATTACGGTGCCAGTCGGGATATCCAGCGTGGCGGCCACCTCTTTATAGCTCAGCCCCTCAACGCTCACCAGCAGCAAAATGACGCGATACTCGGTGGGCAACGTGGCAAACAGCGCCAGCGTATCGTCGGCAATCGCCAGCGACTCCGACGAGTCGCTAAGTGCTTCCTCGCCGGTAAAAAAGCTGAGCAGCTTCATATAGCGTTTGCGTCGCCGCTCGCCGTCAATAAATTGCCGGTAGAGAATAGCAAACAGCCATGCGCGCAGGCTTTCCGTCCCGGTGTTATCCAGCCTACGCGTCAATGCTTTCGTCAGGCAGCTTTGCACCAGATCCTCCGCGCTGTGCGGGTTGCGGGTCAGCCACAGGGCAAAACGTTGCAAATGTGGCATCACCTGACGAATTTCTTCATCGGTCAGTTGCATAAATAGCCTTTATCGCTTGCGGGTTCCGGACATACTTTCAAATACCCCGTCACGCAGTATTAACGCGTGTAATAAGGCGGCGGCCAGATGCAGCATCACCGTAACAAATAGCGCCAACGCGACCAAAGAATGTAGCGGGCGCAGGATCGCATACCAGTCATTATTTACCGGCAGAATGGGCGGTAAAACGAAGCCTGAACCTAATGATACAGGGTAGCCTGCCGCTGACAGCATTGCCCAGCCGATCAGCGGTTGCGCCAGCATCATCGCATAGAGCGCCCAGTGAGAGAGGTGCGCCATCGCGCGCTGCCAGGCGGGCAGTGAAGCCGGTAACGCTGGCGTGGCAGTATAAAACCGCAGCCACAAACGCACGACCACCAGGACAAGAATCATCATACCCAGCGGTTTATGAATCGACACCAGCAAACTGTGCAGTGACGAAATGGTCGAGACCATCAGCACGCCAATAAACAGCATGGCGATGATCGCCGCCGCCATCAGCCAGTGCAGGACGCGCAGCGCCGGGTGGAAATAAGCAACCTGTTTCATCAGTGATCTCCTGTCTGTGCGGCTTGTTCACGGGTACGCGCGTTGTACGATTTGGCGTAGGCCGCCGAACGTGCATTCAGTAACGGATCGTCAGAGGCGGCGATGCCATCGGGCAGGATCAGCGGATCATAATTGATGTCATTGCACGGGCCTTGTTGCTGGGCAATGGCCTGGCTTAGCTCCAGTGTCCCGGCATTGATGGTCTGGCGATCGGCGGGCCAGACTTGCGATGCGCGGCTGCCATCATCGCCTTTCCCGGCTACGGTGATCAGCAGATCCCACTGTAATGGCCCTTGCGCCAGCCGCTGCTGGATATCCTTTTGCAGGAAATCGTTATCGTTTTTCTGCGCGGCGCCGATCGGCTGATAAGCGGTGTGCGGCACCACGCTCCAGCGCACCAGATGCGACGCGCCGGATTTGTCGATAAAGCGGAAGGCATTCAGGCTGTTAAAGCGATCGCTTGCCCAGCTTGAGGAGGGGACGTTCTGTTTTGCCCACGCCAGAAACGGCATAATCTCGGGGTTTTTCTGTACAAATGCTTTGAATTTTTCCGGGTTCGGTTTACCGGTTGCCGGATCCGGCAGCGAAGCGACTTGTAGCTCATAAAACTGTTCTACCGTCGAAACCGGGAAAAAAGGCATGTCATTCATTCCGGTGCGCCACTGTTCACCGTTTGTCAGTTGAAAAGCAAGCGCCAGGCTACGAACCGGCACGGCGTAATCCGGCGCGGAGGGATTTCCGCCAGCAATAGCAAAACGCCCGGTTACCGGTGTTTCTCCCGGCGCAAATACCGACGCCCGTGAAAGTGCGCTGGCGTTGCCATTAGAGATAAAACGCCCGATCACACAAATGCCTTTGGCATGATTGCGGCGAAACCCCGGATGTTCGCCACCGGCTTGTTGCAATACGCCGACCAGCTTGTCGGAGGTTAGCCGCTGAGGCGACAGCCAGCCGCCACCCCACAAAAAGAGTACGATCAACAGCAACGGAACCAGTGCAATGACGGCAAGGCGCGTGATTAACTGGCGTGGAGTAAAGGGAGTTTGGGTCATTTTTCGCTCATCCTGCTAACAATGAGCAGATAAGACGAACAGGCGGGTCGTTTATTCCCGCCTGGTGAAAAAAAAGTTCAGTCAGCGAAAAATTGCCGGAAAGGGGTTAAGTGTCCGGGTTCATGGCCTGAAAAATCTGCGCAAAAGTTCCCTCTTTTTCTGCCCGACGCCGGGGTTTATCGCGCTCAAGCAGGATCTCGCTGTCCGGATGCGCCTGCTGCTCAAGAAGCCGCATCACTTTATTGATATCGTCTGCCAGCGGCATGGTGCGCGGTACGAAGGCTAGAGGGTTGCCATCAATGTTGCCTGCTGCGGCTGCCTGATTAGGGGGAGTTGCGCCGCCGTTGTACGGATCTTGCAGCGGGCAAGAGAAGGGTGCCAGGCAGATTCAGCGCCTGGCACAGAGAGGATTATTTGATCACGATATCCGGGAAGCTGGCTTTAACACAGCGGGTGTAGTCGCCTTTGACCAACGCGCTGAAGTCATTTTCCTGCCAGTTAACCAGTTTACAGGCGTAGGATTTACCGCCTGGGTTGCTGGCGACATAGCTGTCATCTTTCACCCAGAACAGGTTCAGCGCCGCAGAGCCAGTTTCAGTGAACTGTTTCATACCTTTACAGCCCAGCACTTCATTTGCCGGTACCGGTACACCCAGCTGTTTGGCGAATTCCTGGTAGTAGCTGATGCGGTTTAACGACTGTGCAATCTCGGTGCTGCCGCCGCATTCAACGCCGCCGTTGATGATCTGCGTTGTCACGCCGAAACCCGGTACCAGACCGTTGGCTTTATCGGCATCGTTCGGCTGCCAGCTACCATCGATAACCGCCTGCATGCTCGGTTTTGGCGGCTGTGGTTGAACGTAGAAGAAAATAGCGCTCGCCAGGTTCAGCCAGGTATCGGCCACCAGCTGCGGCTGTTTCAGCAGAACATTGACGTCGCCGAACATTGCCTGGGAGAACTGACCATAGTTGAAGTTGTAGCTCAACTGTTTGGCGCCACGGCCAAAGTAGCTCAGCTTGTTGCCGTTGGCGTCCTTCGCACAGGGCCAGGCTTTGCCCTGCCAGGTTGTCGGATCGCAGGTTGCGCCGGTGTACTGATCGTAAGCGCTTTCGGACATACCCATTTCACGCACCCAGTGCAGACCCTGCTGCCACTGCGCCACATCGCTTTGCGCCGTGTGCTCACCGGTTTCCTGTACGAAGTGAGCGAACATGGTCGCCAGCGTTTTTTTACAGATGGCATCCGCATCTTTGCCATCGGTATGATCGGCGCAAAGAATCGGGAATTTACCCACCGCTTTCAGGAAGTTGTCGTAGGTATAAGCCGGGTCGCGATGCGGGAAGAAAAGCTCCCATTTTTCAGCGGTGATCAACTGCTCCACGCGTTTTACGTTCGCCGGGTTTGTGGCGGCACCTGGCTGAATTTTTTCAACCAGCGCGTTGTCCAGCGTCTGCAGCGCATCTTTTACCGCTACCAATTGCGGGAAATCAGTCAGTTGTGCTTCCTTCGCGTCCAGATCGGCCTGCGTGACTTCTAAACCCGCTTCCGGCGTACCGTTCAGCAGAGACCAGGCACTTTCCCACGCCCAGCCCGTACCCGGCATGTAAACTTCCGAGCTGCTGCTGCACCAGTTGGCGACATTACAGACATAATCTTTACCTGCGTTATTGACGATATCGCCCTGGTGATAAGCGTGGCCAGCCTGGAAAGGCGGGTATTCAGACGGCGTCGGATCCGGCTGCGGTTCTGGATCCGGCTCAGGTTCAGGCTGTGGTTCTGGCTCTGGATCAGTGCCAGTGGATTCGCCAATTTTTTTCCAGACGTTTTCCCAGGTATTCTGCACGGACGGGTTCGGTTTTTCGCCCGGGTTGGCATACCATTGTGCTTCATAATCTATTTTATTATCGGTAACTTTTTCACCGCCCAGATAGGCTTTACTGATGTCATATTGCGGATAAGCAAATGCATTACAGGAAATAATAATACCAGTAGCAATAAGCGATAACGTAAACTTTCCCTTAAAAAGATTCATTCGAATCACTCCATGATTTTGAAATGCCAACGGTTTTTAAAAAATAAAAATAAATAAAGGCAATGCGAAATGTCATCGTTTTTCCGCGACGGATTTCAGCAAAATAAACGGAGGGTTCATTAGATGCAGATCAATGTTTATTTCTCGGGGGAACTTTCATCATACTTCATGGATAATTCTTTTCCCGCCGGGAAATTATCTTTCCAGCGGGAATAATCGCGGGGGAATATTTATATTGCACCCGCCAGCGGCGTGCGGGTAATACGTTGATCGTTGTTGATGACTTTGGGGCCGCGCAGCAGAATATTTTCGCCCTCCAGCGCTTCGACAACTGCATCGTCGCTCAGCGTCACCTGATGCTCGATCAGCACATTTCCGTGAATGCGCGCGTTGCCCTGAACGACAATTTTTTCGTCGAGTTGCAGCGGGCCGCCGCTCAGCTGCGCATTGCCGCCCACCAGTACATGGTGTTTGAGCACGCAATTACCTTCCACCACGGCGTTTTCTGCCACCTGCGAACTGTAACGCAACGTCGGGATCTCATCGTCTCCGGCACCCGCGATCACTCTGGCATGACCGTAAACTTTGGCGCAGTCGCACACCCAGACGTCGTTCAGTTCATTCCCTTCAAGCAGGGCAAAATCGAAAATTTCCGCCCGATGTTCAATAAAAGCGTAATTCACAATAGCGTCGCCATAGATCTGCGCCTGATGCACCACGCGCGAGTGGGTAACGGTGGCCCGGTCGTAAATTTGCAGGATCTGCTCGCGTTCCGGCGTTAACCCTTTGGCGGCAAAAATATTGCAACCGTGCAGAATACGCGCATCACCGCGTAAACGGCACTTACCGCGCACTGTCGAAAACTGAACGGTGACGTTGTCACTTAATTCGGCGCTGTGGCTGATTTCACTGCTATCCACCCAGGCGTTATCTTTGATCACCACGTTATGGCAGATAACGCAGGGCTGCGTGATCCGCGCATTGTCACTGATGCGGCTACCGAGAAAAACCATGCTGTTTTCATCATAAATCCAGCAATTTCCTTGCTGATCGACGACATTGTCCTCATCAACCCAGCCGCCATGACTGCCCGCTTTGACGTCATTAAAATCACGCAGCGCGATAATCTGGCGCAGCGCGACCGTTTTTTTCTCGCCGCCAATCTGATAACTAAACGTGCGCGACTCATCACTGAGACGATATTTATTCATGCTACGTATCTCCCGTCAGCCTGAGTTAAACGTAGCAAACTTTCTGCCACTGGCTATCGGCGGCTGAAATTCATAAAATGCATGCCAAATGCACATTAAAGGTACTGACTTGACCATGACGAACCGCCCTGAAAACTACTTTACGGAAAAATATGCGCTGACCGCGACGCACTCCGAAGTGCTGAACGCCCTGAAATATATTCAGCCGGGGAAGGCGCTGGATCTCGGCTGCGGCAATGGCCGCAACAGCCTGTGGCTGGCAAGCCAGGGTTTTGAGGTTACCGCCTGGGATAAAAACCCGAACAGCCTCAATAGCCTGAAAGCGATTCGCGATGCTGAAGGGCTGGAAAACCTGCACATTGATGCGGCGGATTTAAACACCCTGCAATTCGACGGTGAATACGATTTTATTCTCTCTACCGTGGTGCTGATGTTCCTCGAAGCGCAAACCATTCCCGGGCTTATTAATAATATGCAGCGCTGCACCAAAGCGGGCGGTTATAACCTGATTGTGGCAGCGATGGATACGGCGGATTTCCCATGCACGGTCGGTTTCCCGTTTGCCTTTAAAGAGGGTGAACTGCGTGAATACTACGCCGGTTGGGAACTGCTGAAATACAACGAAGATGTCGGTGAACTACACCGCACCGATGCCAACGGTAACCGCATCAAACTGCGTTTCGCCACCATACTGGCGCGCAAACCTGCCTGATCCCGTCCTGCTCGCGGGCAATCTCTGCCCGCGTTTTCTGCTCGCTGTTCGCCATATGAGGGCGCTGGAACCGGCCTTTAATGTGCGAAAAGCATTAACGCGCTGCCAGCAGGCAAAGCTGCAATGCCACGTTATACGAGGCTTCAAACGCTTTTAGCGGCAGAAATTCGAAGCGCGAGTGGAAGTTGTGCGCACCGGTAAAGAAGTTCGGCGTCAGCAAACCTTTGGCCGACAGCGCTGCGCCATCGGTGCCGCCGCGCATTGGCGTCGGTTTCGGCGTAATGCCCAGCGATTCCATCGCTTCAAACATCAAATCGATCGCCCGGCGATCTTCGCCGATAGCATTGCTGATATTGCTGTAGGTATCGCTGATGCTGTATTCCACTTTGGCGGTGGGGTATTGCGCGGCGATTTTGGCGGCAACGTCGGCGATCTGCTGTTTACGGCGGGCAAAACTTTCACTGTCGAAATCACGAATGCTGGCGCTCAGATCGGCATGTCCCTGCACTGCATTGATGCCGTTAAACCAGATATAACCTTCGCGGCCAGCGGTGTGTTCCGGCGTTTGTTGGCGGTCAAAATGGCTAATGTAATCCATCGCCATCAGCAGCGGGTTAACCAGTACACCTTTCGCCGACATTGGGTGCGCGGTCACCCCGGTAAAGCGGATCTGCGCGCTGGCGGCGTTAAAGTTCTCATAGACGATCTCGCCCAGCTCGCAGCAGTCAATGGTCCAGGCAAAATCAACGTCAAAGCGTTTTAAATCCAGCGCTTTCGCCCCGCGCAGCCCGACTTCTTCATCCGGCACAAAGGCCACCACAATATCGCCGTGGCGATGTTCGGCGGTGAGGTTTTCCAGCAGCGTCATAACGACGGTTACCGCCGCTTTGTTATCCGCGCCGAGCACGCTGGTGCCGTCGCTGAAAATAATTTCTTCATCGGGATAAGCCAGAATTTCCGGGTGCTCCGCCACGCGCAACCAGATATCTTTGCGGGCATTCAGGCAGAGATCTTCACCTTCAAAACGCAGGATTTGCGGATGAATATGTGGCGACAAACCGACATCAACGGTATCAATATGAGTAATAAAACCGATACGCGGCGCGCCCGGAACATTGCCTTTTTTCACGGCGGTCACTGTCGCATGATCATCAATCACGATCTCATCCAGCCCCAGTGTTTTCAGCTCATTCGCCAGCTCGCGCGCCATATCAAACTGCCCGACGGTGGTTGGCAGTGTTGTCGCAGTGGCATCGCTCTGGCTGGTGATAGAGAGGTAACGAAAGAAGCGATGAGTTAATTGACTGGCGAGAGACGACGGCATAGTGATTCCTTCTTTATTTGAATTATCAGGTGTTTGCAAATTCACTTTAATGTTATTTATGAAAGGGCAAACAACAAGCATTTAAAAGAAAACAACAGGAAAAACTATGATTAGCAAACCGACAACACTTGCTCTGGCATTGGCTTCGCTTGTAGTCAGTTCTTCTGTCGCAGCTAAGACCCTGGTCTATTGTTCAGAGGGATCGCCAGAGAACTTCAACCCGCAACTTTACACCTCCGGCACCAGCGTGGATGCCAGCGCCGTACCGGTTTACAACCGGCTGGTGGATTTTAAAGTCGGCACCACCGAGTTGCAGCCGAGCCTTGCGGAAAGCTGGGACGTGAGCGAAGACGGTAAGGTTTATACCTTCCATCTGCGCAAAGGGGTCAAGTTCCAGAGCAATAAATACTTCACGCCGACGCGCGATTTTAATGCCGACGATGTGATCTTCTCGTTTATGCGGCAAAAAGATGTCAATAATCCGTACCACAACGTCTCTAACGGCACCTATTCCAACTTTGAAAGCCTGGAATTTGGTTCGCTGATCACCGCTATCGATAAACTCGACGACCATACCGTGCGCTTTACGCTGGCGCGCCCGGAAGCTCCGTTTGTCGCCGATCTGGGCTGGTATTTTGCCTCGATTCTTTCCGCCGAATATGCCGATGCGATGTTGAAAGCTGGCACTCCGGAGCGGGTGGATATGGACCCGATCGGCACCGGTCCGTACCGTCTGGCGCAGTATCAGAAAGATTCGCGCATTCTGTTCACCGCGTTTGATAACTACTGGCAGGGCAAAGCGAAAATCGACCGCCTGGTGTTCAGTATCACCCCGGATGCCTCTGTACGTGTGGCGAAACTGGAGAAAAACGAGTGTCAGGTGATGCCGTTCCCCAATCCGGCGGATCTGCCGCGCCTGAAAGAGAACAAAGATATTACCCTGTTGAGCAAAGCCGGGCTGAATACCGGTTTCCTCGCCTTTAACACGCAAAAAGCGCCGCTGGATAATGTCAAAGTGCGCCAGGCGCTGGCGATGGCCATCAATAAACCGGCCATCATTCAGGCGGTATTCCAGGGCACCGGCACCGCAGCGAAAAACCTGCTGCCGCCGGGCGTGTGGAGCGCCGACAGCGAACTGAAAGATTACGATTATGACCCGGAGAAAGCGAAAGCGCTGCTGAAAGAGGCCGGACTACCGGCGGGAACCACCATCGATTTGTGGGCGATGCCGGTTCAGCGTCCCTATAACCCGAACGCCAAACGTATGGCGGAGATGATTCAGGCTGACTGGGCGAAAGTGGGCGTGCAGGCGAAAATCGTCACTTATGAGTGGGGCGAATATTTGAAACGCGTGAAGAGCGGCGAACATCAGGCGGCGCTGATGGGCTGGACGACGGCTACCGGCGACCCGGATAACTTCTTCGGCCCGCTGTTTACTTGTACCTCGGCCAATGGCGGTTCCAACTCAGCGAAATGGTGCTACAAACCGTTTGATAACCTGATTGCCGAAGCGAAAGCCACCACCGATCATGAGAAACGCGTGGCGCTTTACAAACAGGCGCAGCAGATGATGCATGACCAGATGCCTGCGGTGATGATTGCCCATTCAACGATTTTCGAGCCGGTACGCAAAGAGGTACAGGGCTATGAAATCGATCCGTTTGGCAAACATATTTTCTGGCAGGTGGATCTGAAAAAATAAGCGTTTGCCGCCTGGTTAAGACAGGTGGCAATTTTTTGATCTCGCGCGATTTTTTGCCACGCCGCACTGTGAATGCATTTGCTATAACTTAATGGCAATCGTGCACTCACAGGGAATTCCTTATGCGTAATCATGCGTTGGTTAGCGTTGCCGTATTGACCGGTCTGCTGGCGTTATCAGGCTGCGCCTCAAAAGTGACCGCGCCGGAAAAATACTCCGGCTTTTTGAAAGATTATTCCGGCCTGCAGGAAACCACTTCAGCAACCGGCAAACCGGTGCTGCGCTGGGTGGCGCCGGGATTTGACCCGGCAAAATATGACAGCATTGTTTATCACCCGGTAACCTATTATCCGGTAGCCAAACCCACCAGCCAGGTGAATCAACAGGTGCTGGATGGCGTACTCAATTACACCAACAGTAAATTGAAAGCCGCGGCGGCGGCGCGTAAACCACTGGTCACTTCGCCGGGTCAGCATAGCCTGATCTTCCGCGGTGCTATCACCGGCGTTGACGCCAGCAAACAGGGGTTGCAGTTCTACGAAGTGATCCCGGTGGCGATGGTGGTTGCGGGCACGCAGATGGCAACCGGCCACCGCACCATGAATACGCATCTCTACTTTGAAGGTGAGCTGATTGATGCCCAAACCAATGCGCCGGTACTGAAAGTGGTGCGCAAAGGAGAGGGCAAAGATGTAAGCAATGAAAAGGCGCAGGTCACCGTCGATTCCCTGAAACAGGTGATTGACGATATGGCGACCGACGCCACGATGTTTGATATAAGCTCAGTCAGATAAGCAGAACGTATTGTAAATTAAACCGATTTTTCGACTGACTGAGTTCAACTGGCTGCAAAGGGGCATACTTCCTTTCAGCCAGTTTTTTATTGAACAGCCTGTGCGAAAAAGCGATCGTGATGGGGCGCGCTGTACGTAGCGAGCAGTCTGCTACCACAGATAACCCCCAGGGATCGCATTAAGATCCCTGGGGGTATCGCCGTTAATTTTTTAGACGGATGTACGGTCGATATTTTCCTGTGCCCAACTGGGGCATCAGCAAACGTTAGCTTTACGCCGCCATCCGCGTCCGCCCAGCCAGTTTTCCGGGCGGGCAAACATCACCAGGTTGCCGGTGAGGATCAGCAGTAAACCGGCAATCGCATTCAGATGCCAGACGTAACCCTCATAAAAGGTCGAAATACTCAACGCAACCAGCGGAAACAGCAAGGTGCTGTACGCGGCTTTGCTCGGACCAATGCGGCCAACCAGCGTAAAATAGGCACCAAAGCCGATCACCGAACCGAACAGCGCCAGATAGACCAGTGCGCCGAGGTAGCTTGTCGTCCACTGCGGCGCAAAATCGTCGCCGCGCAGCAAGCCAATTACTCCCATGATCAGCGTGCCGTACAGCATCGCCCAGCTATTGGTGGTCAGGGTTTCCAGCCCTTTACGCTGATGGCGCAGGCTTATCATATTGCCAAACGAAAAGCCCAGAGTCCCCAGCGCCGACAGACCAATACCCAGCAGCAGCGAGCTGCTCCAGCCGCTGGTGACCAGATCTTCCCAGAACAGCGTCACAATACCGATTAGCCCCAGCGCAGCAGCAATAAAGAAGCGTGCTGGCGGTTTTTGCCCGAAAAACAGGTAGCTGTTAACGGCGTTAAACAGCACCGCCATCGAAAAGATCACCGATTCCAGCCCGGTGTTAATCCACGCGGCGGCGGTATAAAAACACCAGAAGTTAAAGCCGAAGACACAACTGCCTTGCAGCAGACAAAACAGGTGATCGCGCAGCGGTAAACCACGCAGTTTGCGGCGAACCAGCAGCACCAGCATGATTGCCGCCGTTGCCAGCGCAAAACGCCAGAAAATCGACACCGGCGCGGGCACCGGGCCTTGTTGCAGAAAAATCGCAATCCACGTAGTTCCCCAAATAACCACCACCAGACCGTACAGCAATGCGTTCATAGTCATTTCCGATGCGAAAAACGAACCCTGAGTGTGGCAAAACGCGGGCAGGGGCGATTGCACGGGGTTGCGCCGGACTTGCATATTCTTGCGCTTTTCTTCACACAACGCTGGAATCCGGCTTCAGCTATTCATAGACTGGGGTTCTGGTTGATCAATGATAAATTCCGCGAATGCCTGACCACTACGAAGCCTTTGAAAATCTGAGCAAACACAACACCGTTTTGCACAATTCGGTGGCACTTCACTCTGGCATTCAACTGGCCGTCTGGTCGAACAAGCGCGACAATATTACGCAGTACTGCAACCACCATACGCTGAGCCTGTACGTGGCCGATGGCTACGAGAGTTACCACAAAACTGCGTATGGCTGGAAAAACGGCGGTGGGCCGGATCGTTTTTGTCTGATGCCGAAAGAGAGCGAATCGGTGTGGGATATTCGCGATGATTTGACCTTCGTCCACCTTTACTGTACTGATGAGCATTTGCGGGACGTTGGGGAGCGGGTCTGGGATCGCAGCCCGGCCGCATTCACCCTTGATGAGAAAACCTTCTCGCAGGATGCGCGCATCACCGCGCTTTATCGCCAGTTTCTGCTGGATTGCGACTGGCAGCAAAACGCCAACCAGCTTACGCTGAGCACCGCTTCAACACTGCTGCTGACGCATCTGGTGCAGCATTACAGCAATGTGCAGTGGCAATTGCCCGTGGTGAATGGCGGTCTGGCGCCGGTGGCGCTGCGTAATGTGCTGGATTATATCGAAGCGCATCTGGCGCAGCCGTTGTTGCTGTCGGATCTGGCGGCGCAGGTTGCGCTCAGTGAATATCACTTTGCCCGCATGTTCCGCCAGTCGATGGGCGTTGCGCCGCACCAGTTTGTGATGCAGCGCCGGATGGTTAGGGCCAACGATCTATTGCTCAACAGCACTCTTCCGCTGACCGATATTGCCCTGGCCTGCGGTTTTAGTTCCGCCAGCCACTTCAGCAACCGCTTTAAAGCAGCAAAAGGGCTGACACCATCACAGCTACGCACGGCGCGCCAGCGTTAATGCGCCGTAGCAGATACCGCCTGCCACTAATCCCCAGAATGCCGAACCAATGCCCAGCAGCGTGACGCCGCTGGCAGTTACCAGGAAGGTGACAATAGCCGCATCGCGATCCGTTTCCTTAACCAGCGCCTGATGCAGACTACCGCTGATCGTGCCCAGAAGCGCCAGCCCGGCGAGCGTCTGGATCCAGCTCAACGGCAGGGCGGCCAGCAGCCCGCTGATCGAGCCGCCAAATATTCCCGCCAGCAGATAAAACAGGCCAGCCGCCGCCGCTGCCACCCAGCGTTTACTGGCGTCCGGGTGCGCATCCGGGCTTTGGCAAATGGCCGCCGTAATCGCCGCAATACAGATCGAATAGACACCAAACGGTGAGAACAATAGCGCCAGCGCGCCGGTAAAAATAATCAGCGGTGAAACCGCAATGGTGTAACCGGAAGCCTGCATCGTGGCGAAGCCGGGGGCATTTTGCGACGCCATCGTCACCAGAAAAAAGGGAATGCCGATGCTGATAAGCGATGTCCAGCGAAACTCCGGCGCGGTGTACACCGGAGCAACGATGGAAAGTGTCAGTCGATCCGTGACAATGTCACCATGTATTACGGCGACCAGCGCACCAATAATTAATGTTGCAACAATAGCATAGCGCGGGGCGAGGGCTTTACAGACCAGCCAGGCCAGTAGCATACTGCCGCACAACGCAAAATGGCCCTCAATATTGGTGAAGGCTTGCAAGCCAAAACGCAGCAGAATACCGGCCAGCATCGCGGCCGCCAGCGTGTGTGGAATGATTTTCATCAGCCGGGCGAATAACCCGGTGACGCCGCACAGCACAATGAGCGCGTTGGCAAAGATAAAGATACCGACCGCTTCACCGGGCGTTGCACCTTGCAGGCTGGTCGCCAGCAGCGCCGCGCCGGGGGTAGACCAGGCAGTGAGTACCGGCATGCGATACCAGAGTGTCAGCGCCAGCGTGCTGATGCCCATGCCGAAGCCAAGCGCAGTCATCCATCCGGCGATTTGCGCCGGGCTCGCGCCAGCAGCAGAGGCCGCCTGCCAGATAATAGCGGCAGAGCTTGCGTAGCCGACCAGCACGGCGATGAAGCCCGCCAGAATGCTGGTAAACGGCAGCGAAGAGGTTGTGGAAAACGTGGCAAGACGCATTGGCGCTCCTTGTGCGTTATAGCATTCGGATAATTTAGCATCGTGCGCTATAGCGTACAAGTAAGCAGGAGGAATAATGGATCTCACCGTTTATCTGGCAACTATGCTGAAAAGCCTGCGTCAGGGCCGCGGCTGGAGCCTTTCCCGCCTGGCAGAGGAGACGGGCGTCTCCAAAGCGATGCTCGGGCAGATAGAACGCAACGAATCCAGTCCGACCGTGTCGACGTTATGGAAAATCGCCACCGGCCTGAATGTTCCTTTCTCCACTTTTATTGCGCCGCCGGAAGAGGAAACGCCGCGGGCGTACGATCCGCAGCAGCAGGCGATGGTGGTCACGCCGATTTTCCCGTGGGACGAGAAGCTGCATTTTGATCTCTTCTCGATTAATCTCGCGCCTGGCGCTATCAGCGAATCCACGCCGCATGAAGCCGGAGTTATCGAGCATGTGATTGTGATTAGCGGAGTGCTGGATATGTGCATTAACGGGCAGTGGCGAACCATCGCGGCGGGCAGCGGCCTGCGTTTTGCCGGGGATGAAGCGCATGCCTACCGCAACAGTACGGCGCAAACAACGCATTTCCACTCGCTTATCCATTACCCAAAAGAAAAAGCCGCAAGCAAGCCTGCGGCAAAAACGACGACGATTAACGAATCAGACAACCCTGAATAATTCGGGGAGCAGCATCTGCAACCTGAAGTATGACGGGTTAACAACGTGACGAGGAATGTCCGAGTCACCACCTTACTGTTAAGCGAAACGCAGCGGAAATAGCAATTTCGACATTGCATTACCACCTGGCGCAAATTCCCCCTGCGGCAGGTGGTGAAACGCCCCGGTTGTGACTACAATAGCCGCCATTTTGTACATAATGGATAACGACGATTGTATGCGCCTGCAACCCCATCATCTTGAACTGTTAAGCCCGGCCCGCGATGCCGCCATTGCCCGTGAGGCTATCCTGCACGGTGCGGACGCCGTCTACATTGGCGGGCCGGGTTTTGGCGCTCGCCACAATGCCGGTAACAGCCTGCAGGATATCGCCGAACTGGTGCCGTTCGCCCATCGTTACGGCGCGAAAGTGTTTATCACTCTGAACACCATCCTTCACGATGACGAACTGGAACCGGCGCAGCGCCTGATAGGCGAACTCTACCAGGCTGGCGTTGATGCGCTGATTGTGCAGGATATGGGCATTCTTGAGCTGGATATTCCGCCAATTGAGCTGCACGCCAGCACCCAGTGCGATATCCGTAGCGTGGAAAAAGCCAAATTCCTTTCTGATGTGGGTTTCAGCCAGATCGTTCTGGCGCGTGAACTCAACCTTGAGCAGATCCGCGCCATTCACAACGCGACGGACTCCACCATCGAGTTCTTTATTCACGGCGCGCTGTGCGTAGCGTATTCAGGACAGTGCAACATTTCCCATGCACAAACCGGGCGCAGCGCCAACCGTGGCGACTGCTCGCAGGCCTGTCGTCTGCCGTACACCCTGAAAGACGATCAGGGACGCGTAGTGGCCTATGAAAAACACCTGCTGTCGATGAAAGATAATGATCAGACCGCCAACCTGGCGGCGTTGATCGACGCAGGCGTGCGCTCTTTCAAGATTGAAGGGCGCTACAAAGACATGAGCTACGTGAAAAACATCACCGCGCATTACCGCCAGATGCTCGATGCGATCATTGAAGATCGTGGCGACCTCGCGCGCGCTTCCGCCGGGCGTACCGAGCACTTCTTTATTCCCTCGACGGACAAAACGTTCCATCGTGGCAGCACCGACTACTTTGTTAATGCGCGCAAAGGCGATATTGGCGCTTTCGATTCACCGAAATTTATCGGCCTGCCGGTGGGTGAAGTGCTGAAAGTGGGCAAAGATCATCTCGATGTTGAAGTTACCGAGCCGCTGGCGAACGGTGATGGCCTGAACGTGCTGGTGAAACGTGAAGTGGTCGGTTTTCGCGTCAACGTGGCGGAGAAAACCGCCGAAAATCGTTATCGCGTGTTCCCGAACGAAATGCCGGACGTGCTGAAAACCCTGCGTCCGCATCATCCGCTGAACCGCAACCTCGATCACAACTGGCAGCAGGCGTTGCTGAAAACCTCCAGCGAGCGCCGTATCGCGGTGGATATTGAGCTGGGCGGCTGGCAGGAGCAACTGGTGTTAACGCTGACCAGCGAAGATGGCGTGTCGGTAACGCATACGCTGGAAGGGCAATTCGACGAAGCCAACAACGCGCAAAAAGCGCTGGATAATCTGAAAGATGGCCTGATGAAGCTGGGGCAAACTCGCTACTACGCCAAAGAGGTTCAGGTCAATCTGCCTGGCGCGCTGTTTGTGCCCAACAGCCAGCTTAACCAGTTACGCCGTGAAGCGGTGGAGATGCTGGAAGAGGCGCGTCTGGCTAACTACCAGCGCGGCAGCCGTAAAGCGGTAGCCACGCCGCCGCCGGTCTACCCGGAAACGCATCTTTCATTCCTTGCCAACGTTTATAACCATAAAGCGCGTGAATTTTACCATCGCTACGGCGTACAGCTGATTGATGCCGCGTTTGAAGCGCACGAAGAGAAGGGCGACGTACCGGTGATGATCACCAAACACTGCCTGCGTTTTGCCTTCAACCTGTGCCCGAAACAGGCGAAAGGCAATATCAAAAGCTGGCGCGCCACGCCGATGCAACTGGTGCACGGTGATGAAGTGCTGACGCTGAAATTTGATTGCCGTCCGTGCGAAATGCATGTGATTGGGAAAATTAAAAACCACATCCTGAAGATGCCGCTCTCCGGCAGCGTGGTGGCGTCCATCAGCCCGGATGATTTGCTGAAGACGTTACCGAAAAACAGATAGCAAAACGGGTGGCTAAGCCACCCGTTTTTTTAGCGGTTATCTTCCGGCAGCGGCGGTTTTTTACCGTGCTCGTCTTTGTGCTTGTCGTTATGTTTTTCATCATGACGCGGCGCTTTATCGCCCTTGTGCTTCGGCGGCGGCGCTTCGCGCGACGGCTTCTTATCACCTTTATGGTGTTCGCCGGTTGGGTATTGATCCTGCGGTACCGGCGGACGATCGTCAGCAAATACCATTGAAGAGAAGCTCACGGCCAGAATGGCAGACATCAGTGCAATCTTTTTCATATTACGTCCTTACACGCGCTATTGCGTGGCGCTGATTTCACGCCAAAAAAGTGAAGATTTTATGGAGTCATTAACCTTCTGGAATATTCCTGGAAGATGACGGCAGATAGCGCCAGTAGGGCGGTGAACCGAAACTCGCCAGTAAGAAATCGATCACCACGCGGGTATTGAGCGACGGGTATTTCCCGCCTGGATAGAGCAACCACAGCGATTGCGCTTCGGCGGAATAGGTTGGCGAAAATTCCGCCATTAAATCGACCAGTTCACCGCGATTCAGCATCTCGCCTATCTGCCAGTCCGGATAAAGCAGGATTCCGGCGTCATTTCTTGCCGCCTGGAGTAACAATTCGGCATTGTCAGAAACAATTTTTGCCTGCGGGAAAAACTGATACTGCCGATCGCCCTGCTGAAAGCGCCAGCGCTGCAACCCCGTTTTTCCGCGATACGCCAGTAACTGGTGATGTTGCAGTGCTTCCGGCGATTCCGGTCGCCCGTGACGGCGAATATAGGCGGGCGTTGCCACCAGATGACAGCGCTGGCTGGCGATCAAGCGGCCATGCAGTTCTGAATCTTTCAGCGAGGCGATGCGCAGCAACAGATCCGTGCCATCGGCAAAGGGATCGATATAGTCATCATTCAGGTTCAGCTCGATGTACAGCGCCGGATAACGCGCACTCAGTTCGCTGATGCGTGGGCCGATATGCCGCAGGCCGAAGGAGGTTGGGGCGTTAATGCGAATGCGACCGCCGGGTTCGTTGCGCCGTTCGCCCACCTGCGTTTGCGCATCGGCAAGCTGCTGGAGCATGACGCGAAAAGCTTCGGCATAGATATGACCGGCATCGGTGGCCGTCACCGCGCGGGTGTTGCGATACAGCAGTTGCGTTTCCAGCGCCTGTTCCAGTTGCTGAACAACGCGGGAAAGCGATGAGGCGGCAATCCCTTCGTTCCGCGCCACTTCGGACAAATTCCCTTCGCGCACAATGGCAAGAAACAGGTGCATCGAACGGGCGCTAATCTGGCTGAGTGATTTCATCTTTGCATAATCCGCAATGGTCCATAGCGCATTGTAGTGTTTTTACGCACAGAGTTCATCGCTAAGCTACGCGAACGATAACTACCGGAGAGTATGATGAATAACCCTGTTTTAGCATTCGATGAAACCGTCCGTTCGCGTTCGTCCGTTCGCGCATTTTTACCCACACCGCTCACAGATGAGCAGATCCGCGCGGTATTGCAGGATGCGCAATACTCACCGTCGAACTGCAACACGCAGCCGTGGCACGTGCATGTGGTTTCCGGCGAGACCAAAGATCGGCTGGCGAACATGATGACGGCTAATGACCTGGAAGGGCTGCAGACGCCGGATTTCACTTTTTCTTATGAGGATTTCCACGGCGACTATATTGAACGCGCATACGAACAGGCGCGGCTTTACTACGAGGCTATCGGCATTGACCGCGACGATAAGGTTCGCCGCAAAGAAGCCTACCTGCGTAACTACCAGTTCTTTAATGCGCCGCACGCCGCGTTTCTGTTTATGCCGTCTTTTGGCGATAACATCCGCGTTGCGTCGGACATCGGCATGTACGCGCAAAGTTTTCTGCTGTCACTGACTGCGCGCGGTTTTGCCGGTATTCCGCAAACGATGCTCGGTTTTCACGCCGATATGATCCGCGCCGAGCTGGGCGTTTCCGACGAATATCGTCTGCTGTTTGGCATCTCGTTTGGTTATGCCGATAAAAGCGCCGTTGCTGCCAATACCCGGATGCCGCGCATACCGGTAGAAAACAGTGTGGTGATGCACGGGTAAGATGTTGGCCGGGGCAGGTGAATTCTCCATTCGAGCCTGGCCCGGTTATATTTGCAGACCGGATAAGCCAGTGCTGCCATTCATCTCAATGCTGGTCACTGCCGAATATAATTCGTAGGTTGGATAAGGCCACGCCGCCATCCGGCTATCAACGAGCCAACTGCTGCTGCACCGTCTGTTACGTGCGGCGGCTTATCCAGCCGCTAACCGGGCGAATCACCGCCAGTATCATGCCAGCCGCCGCTTCACTTTTACTGTTGGGCAATGAATAAATGTTTACGTGCGTAACCCCCCGTTCACTACCGTAAAGTGAGGGAACAATGTCGCTGCGGTTATATAAACTAAGAAGCTGCTATGTGACAAAAGCGAACCTTAGCGAAGTTTTTTTATATTTAACAGAAAAAAGCCATAAAGATACTGCAGGAAATTTATGGCAATAAGTTGAAAACTAGGCAGAATCCGATTAATTTCTTATACAGTTAATTGAAAATCTAAAATTCTAAGAAATTGAGGAGAGTTTTGAATGATACTGTATAAATATGTCGATTTATGCACTGGGATGAAAATTGTAAGAAATCCTTCAGTAAAATTCACGCATCCTTATAACCTTAATGATCCATTTGAAATAACATCTTCGTTTTATGAGACTGATGATCATGATTATTTACATAGAAATAATCGATCAAATCTTCATAAGTTAAGTATGTGTTATGGTGTTCTTTCATTATCAAGAACACCACTAAATCCCTTAATGTGGGCACATTACGCACGGGGAAAAAGACGGGGGAGTAGTAAATATATTAATCTTGGAGAAAAGAATATGACTCACGGTGGATTAGTCATAGGAATTGACGTTGATACGGCAGGTCTAAACAAGGAAGGAAATAATATAATCCCCGCAAAGTTCGGTAGTGTAATTTACACATCAACCAAACCCACTTCGAGATTCAATGATTCAGAAAATATAGATATCATTGAAGGAATGATAACTCATTTTGATTCTAAATATTTAGAGGCACTGCAAAGGATATTTTTGTATAAATCAGCGGATTGGTCGTATGAAGAGGAAGTACGGGTTGTGAGAAATATAACTAGAGCATGTCAAGAAGAACGTAGGCAGGAAATTAATAATATAGCGAAGGATAGTATAAAGGAAATATATATAGGCAGCATTCATGGATTTCCACTGGAAAGTGCAAATATTATATGTAATGAAATCAAAAAAAACTTACCAGATTGCGAGGTTTTACTTTGTAACACGGAAGGCAAAGGTTGGAATATAAATGCGAATCCATTCAAATAATTAACATTAAAATTTAGATGGAATCTGTTTGCCATTATCGATGGCATGTTGAATAGTGGTCTTCTCCTCACAACTCGTAGCAGACCTTCCGCTTGTCGCGCCTAGTCCCTCGGCACCCAAAGCGGATGTGACCTGTTCCCGTTGAGTAACACACCGCACTTTAAGTTGCACCTTCAGGATCAATTATGAACTTCCGCTCCTCTCTCACAACGGTCTTACATCTGTCACTTCTGATTAGTTGTTTTCCAGAAACTCCATATGATGTTTCATATATTTTCTTCATTTTCTGAGAAGTACTTCCCAGTAATACCCATTGCGGCATGTGTCTGCCCGTCGTATCTTTTTGCCGCACCTGCAAAATCAGGTGTCGGGGTTAGCCTCCTGATAAAACTTAGTGACGATTGATGTCAAAAACACACTTAGTGAGGCTGCCTTATGGCTACAACTCCCAACAACATTCATTCTCTGTTAGTACTTCCTTTTTCCTGTTCAACGGATTTCACCGAGCTGGCCGATAACTGCGAGCGATTTGCCGAAGTGCTGGTGGAAACGCATGAACCGGCGGAAAAACTGGCGCTCTGCGGCAAACTCTCTTCCTGCCTTAATTTATTACGCACAACATTACACGAACCGATCCCCACGCATTTAACTGAATCACTGACCGTCGAGTTTTTACCCTATATCCCGGAGTTCGCACCAGAAAGCGATGCATTGTGCCGTTATTGTGAGGAGCTAACCCGGTTGCTGATTAATGGTTCGTTGTCCACTGATCAGTCCCGCGTGATGGGGGATTTGTTGCTGGAGCTGGTAACATTTTTTGCTGAACGCCTGAAAGCGCCGCGCTGGATAAAAACCGGGCAGGGGATTATTGCGCTGGACGCGTTGAATTAAATCCTGGTGCTGATGAAAAAGAGTTTGCTGCATATCGCAGCAAACTCTGTGCAGATGTCAGGGGATGTAAACCACATTGCCCAGTAACACAATCTCCGCCCGCCAAAATGGGCAGCACATTTTACTGAGCAAGATATTCAACGCGCCATAAAAGCCAACATGAGTGTGTGTTTTATGCTGACAGAACCACAGAGACAATTTATCTTTGCTATACAGTCAGATAAAAACAATAAACGCCATTATTTATTGCAGAATACACACCAAAATAAAGGAACACGAATGATTGAATTTCGCCCAATGCGCGAGGATGAATATCCTGGTTATCTGGAATATTTCATTACGGATTATGCGCGGGAAATTGCGTCAAACTACCGGCTTTCTGCTGAAGACTCACTGGCAAGAGCAAAGCAGGAGATTGCGGAAGATCTTCCGGAGGGAGTAAATACACTAGGCCAGGTTTTGCTGTGTCTGATTGCCAAATCAGACAAAACGGATAAGCATGTCGGTTACCTCTGGTATAAACCCGATACTGCCATGCGTACCGTCTTCATCTACGATTTTCATATTTTCAACACCTTGCAGGGGCAAGGTTTGGGTAAACTTGCTCTCCGGACGTTTGAGCATGAGATGCGGTGTAAAGGCGTTGAACAGATCAGGCTTCGCGTTGCCGGCGACAACGATCGTGCCCGGCACGTATATGAAGCCATCGGTTTTGGCGTGACAGGAATCAACATGAGCAAGAGTATAAAAGAGTAAATACACGCATAGCAGCATCGAATTGCATCACCAGTAGCGCAAAAGTGCCGGGATAACTTCTCCATCGGCACTGTGCGTTCTTGTCTACCGGGGCAATAACCTTAATTTCAGCATCGAATCTGGCGAGCCTGGTAACGCCAACGGCCATCCAGTCTGGATAGGGTGGTTGCGGGAAGCAAGATAAGCAGGCCGCTGCAGCTCATCCGAAAGCCATTTGGGCCAGCGTGCGGCTCAGTCCGCCCCCACTTTTAATGCCCGTGCGGATGCATGCTCAATAAGTACACTCGCATATCGCCACCAGATAAGCAGTGCCACAAGCGCAATGGCGCTCAGCACGCTGAACGCCGTGGCAAAGGAGTAATTACCGGCAATCATCCCTGTTAATGCCGGGCTCATTGACGCACCCACGCCTTGCATTAGCATCACCACACTTTGCCCGGCGTTGACGTGCCCGCTATTGCACAGCAACGCCACAATAAAACCTGGCACCACCACGCCGAGGATACCCGCAGCCGCGCCATCCAGTATTTGCACTGGCACCATCATCAGCGGGGCAGCTGAGGTTGCTGCCAGCGCAGCCCGCAGAGGCATTATCAGCAACGCCAGCATAATTAATCGCCAGTAACCGTACTTATCGATTCGCCGGGCAACCCAGATGGCCACCGGAATCATCACCGCCTGAGAAATAATCACCGTGGCGGCAGCATATAAACCGGGATTCATGGCGCCTGGTGCGGCGGCGACGCGCATGCTGAGCATGGGTAACAGCGCGGCATTGGCCAGATGAAACAGCATCAGGGTCAATCCGGTAATCAAAAGTGCCCGGTTTTGGGTGAGTACCGAGAGCCCCGGCAGCGGTTGGGGAACAGAGGACTGGATACCTCGCGCCGCATCGTTATCGATATCTTGACTGCGAATAGCCAGCAGCGCACACAGCGTTAACACGGTCGTACAGGCCATCAACAGGAAAATACCACCGACGCCCCAGTACCAGGCAATGCCTCCGGCAATCAGTGCGGTAAAGAAATTTCCGGCGTGATTGAATGCCTCATTTTTACCCATTTGCGCATTAAAGCCGCGTTGTCCTGTCAGACCCAGCGTAATCCCCGTGATCAGGGGGCCGACAAAAGCCGCGCATATTCCGCTGACCATTTGCGAAAGCGCGACGACGCTGTTTTGCTGGCTGAACCAGAGCAAAAGCGTACTTGCGGTAATCATTATGCAGAGCAGCGCCAGCAGAGTGCGTTTGTTTTTGGACGTGTCGGTGATAAATCCTGCCGGGAGCGTCGCCAATAATCCTGCCACTCCGCCCAGCGTCATCAGCAAGCCGATATCATCCGGTTGCCAGTGGCGCTGGGTGAGAAATATCCCCAGAAAAGGGCCGAGACCATCGCGGACATCAGCAATAAAAAAACTCGTCAGGCACAGCGCCCTCAGGGAACGAAGAGACATATTTCCGGCCTTTAGCATAGTTAACTCACTCTGTTAGCAATGGCATATGCCCCAACAAAGCTCAGCAAATTATTCTCATTAAGTGTATCGGCGTTTGATGAAAATAAGATGTCGCGTGAAAAAACGGTTTCGTCCATGTTGATTAATTGCTATGGCTAATTGTTAAATTTTCCAATCCAGGGGCTGGTGTTATCCTGGGACCATAGCTTCATCAACATTTCGCGAAATTTTTCCGCCGCAGGGCTCAAAGAATTTCCCCTTCGGACAACTAAGCCAAGGGTTCTGCGGATAACCGGCTCAATAAGCGGCCGACTCACCAGAACATGATGCTCATCTGTCGGCATTGCCAGGCTGGGAACAACGGCCACACCTAAACCGGCCTCAACCATCCCAAGAGAGGTGGAAAGATGCCTTACCTCGTAAAACCAGTTTGGTCGCCAGTCAAATCCTTCCAGCGCCTGATCAATCAGCAGCCGGTTGCCACTCGATTTACGGACGCCAATCAGCCTGAGTCCGGCAAGATCTTCCCACATCACAAGTGATTTTTTTGCCAGTTCGTGGTCTCGTTTACAGGCGAGAACGAAAGGCTCATTGACCAGCGGGGTAAACTCAATATACGGGTGTGTGATATTTATCATATTTATTCCAAAATCTGCATCGCCGTTAAGCACAGCTTCGAGGCAGTCGTTGGCACTATGCTCAAGTATGCGGATGCGAATATTTGGGTAATGTTCGTTGTAATCACGAATAACGGCGGGCAAGAAATAGAAGGCAGCAGTGGGTAAACAGGATAGCGTAATCACGCCTGTCTGATGCGTCGCCATTTCTTTGATACTGAGTATCGAGCTTTCATAAAAATCTAAGAGATTCTTTGCCTTAGGCAGGAAGTCTCTTCCTACTGCGGTAAGTTTTACTCGCCGGGTCGAACGCTCAAATAACGTTGTGCCCAAACTTTCTTCAAGTTTTTTTATTCGTCTTGTTAATGCTGGCTGAGAGATGTGTAAAAACTGTGATGCTCTTGTAAAACATCCAATTTCTGCAATTTTAACAAAAGCTTGAACGCCCTGTAATTCATGCTGCATTTTTCAAACCTTCTGGTTGCCCTGTCATTTAGCCATCTTAGCCGAAGGCTGATTAATGTGTAAAACGCATCAATCCTTCGTTTTTTGACATTAGAGTTATTTATCCGCTTATGGGACGCTTACTACATCATTCAACATGTGGGAAGAGAAAACCTATGTTCAACATACCTTGCGTATTGATGCGTGGTGGCACGTCTAAGGGACCGGTTATTCTGGCGAGTGACTTACCCGTCGACGTTCAGGAGCGAGACGCGGTTCTGTTGTCTCTGATGGGGGCTGGCCATGAACTGGAAATTGATGGTATCGGTGGGGGGAGCCCACAAACCAGTAAAGTGGCGATTGTGAGCCCTTCGGATAGCCCCGATGCGGACATTGACTATCTTTTCGCGCAGGTCATGGTGAAAGAGCGGCGAGTGGATACAACGCCAAACTGTGGAAATATGTTATGTGCCGTTGGCCCCTTTGCCATTGAAAAGGGACTGGTTGCGCCTAAAAATCCGGTAACAACAGTACGTATCCGCAATCTCAACACGGGAACATTCGTTGATGCCGAAGTGCAGACACCTGATTACCGGGTGAGTTACGAGGGAGATACGCAGATTGATGGCGTGCCGGGTACTGCTGCTCCTGTCGGTTTGACGTTCCTGAATTCCGCAGGCTGCAAAACCGGTAAGTTGCTTCCGACCGGTAATATAACGGATGTGTTTGATGGTGTTGAAGTCACATGCATTGATATGGCAATGCCGATGATCTTAATCGATGCACATCAGATGGATAAAACCGGCAGTGAATCACCGGCTGATCTGGATTCTGATCTGGCGTTTATGCAACGTCTCGAAAAAATCCGTCTCAAAGCAGGCGAGGCGATGGGTTTTGGCGATGTAACCAACAAAGTTATTCCTAAACCTGTCCTTCTTAGCAAACCCACGGCAGGCGGTACGATCAAGGTTCGCTATTTCATGCCGCATAATTGCCATAAATCACTTGCTATTACTGGCTCTATTGGTATTTCTACTGCAACGATAATCGAAGGTTCCGTTGCGCAGAAAATCATTAGCGACCAACCCAAAGATGCATTTACCAATATTGTTAACATTGAGCATCCGAGCGGCAAGATCACAGTTTCTTTATTAAAGTGCGGAAATAAAATAGAAAATACCCGTGCTGCTGTAATCAGAACGACTCGTAAATTATTCGAGGGTAATGTTTGTGTTCCGGAAATCGCCTTAGCGGAAGTTATCTAAACGTTAGCCAGCCTTTGAAAATCTGAACGTATTAATACCTTTAGCCCGTAAGGGTTAAGAAACTCTGTACCAGAAATATAAAGTTGAGGATATTATGGCTATAACTAATGTTAAAAATAATTCAGGTGGAACTGGAGATGTTAAAGCAAGTCAATACATCCGTGTGATTTTTGCTTTAGCACTTTCAGGATTGGCTGAATTAGCTTCTTTATTTTTTATTCAGCCTTTGTTACCTGTACTTGCCGTTGAATATGACGTTCCTGTCCACCAGGTAAGTATTATTCTTTCGGCAGAAACTGCCTTGCTTGCGATTGGTTTATTGTTCACGGGTACGCTTTCCGATCACTATGGTCGTAAGCGTCTGATTATCGTCTCCTTACTGCTAGGCGGGCTTCTGACGGCTCTTTGTCCGTTGGTACAGTCCTGGGCCATGCTGGTGGCGTTGCGGGCAGTGATTGGGCTGGCATTGAGCGGCATTGCCGCGGCGGCAACAGCTTATATTAGCGAGGAAGTGGCGCCGGTCGTTGCAGGGGTGGTAACGGGCTACTTTGTCTTCGGAAACTCGATGGGCGGGATGTCTGGCCGTATCGTCGCCAGCCAGTTGATCGACCATATTTCCATCAACACCATCTTCTATGGTTTTGCAGCGAGCCTGATTATTGTTGCAGCACTGGTATTTTTCATTCTGCCAGCCTCTAAAAAATTCACACCTACGGAAAACCTGAATGTTTTCCGGGTGGTGAAAGGAGCCGCCTCACATTTCAAAAATAAAAAACTCGCCCTCGCTTTTGTCATTAGCTTCATCATTTTTGGTACCTTCACTTCTCTTTACAACTACCTGGCATTTTTCCTTAAGGGTGAACCGTTCCATATCTCTCCTGCGAACGCCGGGCTACTCTCATTCAGCTTTGCATTGAGCTTTTTCACTGCGCCGCAAGCTGGTCGTTTATCCGCTAAATATGGCAGCATGAATGTTCTTCGCGCGTTATTCGCCATCATGTCTTTGGGCATGTTACTGACATTAACCCCGAACGTAATCACGTTCATCATAGGCGCAGTCATCTTCACCGCATGCTTCTTCGGTTGCCACTCCATTGGCCTGAGCTGGGTGAGTAAAAACGCCACACATGCACGCGGGCAGGCAGTAGCTCTCTATTTATTCTTCTACTACATGGGCGGCTCAGTGATTGGCTTCTTCAATGGCTTTGTCTTCCACGCTACCGGCTGGGCTGGCATGACAGCATTTATTATTGCTTTGCTGGTGCTGGGCATGATTGTGGCGACACACCTTGCCTCAGGTACTAAGGCGAATCTTGTTCCAGCAGAAACTGCAAAGTAACCGTAATAATTACATCCCTCACGGCTAAAATTGGCGTGAGGGGGTAAAGCTAAATAGTCATTAGGTGTCATTATGAAACTTGCAAGTTATATCCATCACGGTCGTAAAAGTTACGGTATTTATACTGAAGCCGGTATTATCGATCTTGGTCAAAAAATTGGTCAGCAATATCCTACATTGAAAGATCTTCTGCAATGGGATGCTCTCGCTGTTGCAAAACAGTATGTTGATTATCCAGCGGATATTACTGATAAAGATATTACCTTTTTACCGGTTATTGAGGAGCCAGGGAAAATTTTCTGCGTGGGAATGAATTATGCAGAAAAAAGAAAGGAGTTCGCTGAAACTAACAATGCGCCGACATTATTTATTCGTTTCGCGGATTCTCAAACCGGGCATGCAAGACCGGTAATCAAACCGAATATTACTGAAGAATTTGATTACGAAGGCGAACTTGCCGTCATCATCGGAAAAGCGGGCGAAAATATTATTCGCAGTGATGCGCTGAGCCATGTCGCAGGTTATAGCTGCTACATGGATGGCTCTGTTCGTGACTGGCAGCACGCGTGGTTTACAGCGGGTAAGAACTGGCGTCAAACCGGCGCTTTTGGGCCCTATATGACGACTGTCGATGAAATCCCGGATCCGCACGCTTTATCCATTCAGACATATTTAAACGGCATGCTGGTTCAGAATGATTCAACAGCCAGTATGATTCATAAAGTTGCCGATCTGATTTCATATATCAGCACCTTCACTACGCTTAGCCCTGGCGATGTCATTATTACTGGCTCACCGGGTGGCGTCGGAAAAAAACGTAACCCACCTCTGTTCATGCACGAAGGGGATTGTGTTGAAGTGACAATCGAAAAATTGGGACGACTGACCAATACAATTGTTGAATCAACGGCGCAATCAAATCTATTAGCCATTTAATTTACGCACAATAAATACACAACTCAGTGTCGATTAATATCAGGTCAGGAACCATTCAGATGTACGCCGAAAAAATGCCAGAATTCGATACTGTTGAAACGAGCAACGGTGTTCTCAAAGACGAGATTATCCGGTTTCTGCAAAGTAATGGATTAGGAATAGATGATGATGTCGAGCAGTTCGTTATTGCTCGTGCAGGCAAAGAATTAATTGCCTGTGCTGGCCTCGCGGGCAATACCTTAAAGTGTATTGCCGTTCACATTGAATGGCGCGGAACATCCCTGGGGCTGCAGTTGATCCGTGAAGCTGAATATCTGGCAAACCAAAATGGCGATCATCATCTGTTCCTTTTAACCTGTCCTGATAATGTCAAATCTTTCCGTGGATGCGGCTTCTATCCTTTAGCCACCCTTGAGAATAAAGCGACGTTGATGGAAAACACCCCGGTTGGCATCCATCGTTACTGCAAGAAACTGCGTGCCGATTATTTCATCCCGGCAGACAACATTGGTGGAATCGTGATGAATGCGAATCCGTTCACGTTAGGCCATCAATTTCTTATTGAGCAAGCTTCCCGGGCCAGTCACTGGCTGCATGTTTTTGTTGTAGAGGAGAATTTGTCTCAATTCTCCTTTAATGACCGTATTGCAATGGTACGCGATGGCGTGAAACATCTCGCCAATGTAACGGTACACCCTGGTTCCAGATACATTATTTCTCGCGGCACGTTTCCCGGCTATTTCTTAAAAGAAAAACAGGTGGTTAATGATGTGTATTCCGCAATCGATTTGATTATTTTTCGGCGTTACATTGCGCCATCTCTGGGGATTACACATCGTTTCGTCGGCACTGAGCCATATTGTAAAGTTACTGCCCAATATAACCAGGCAATGCACCACTGGCTTGAAGATGAATTTGTCATTCCATCTAATGCTATTACGGTTCATGAAATAGATCGAAAAACTGATGCGAATAATTACCCCATATCAGCATCGGCTGTTCGTTCCCTCTTGAATAAAAACAAACTGTCAGTTGCAAGAAATATGGTACCAGAAAGCACCATGCCTTATTTACATAACTGGCTGAGAGCAAATCACCATGACTTGCCGGAACCCCATCTGGCAGGGAATCTCATGAGTATTAGCGTAGGACATTAAAATGAAAATTGTACAGGCAGCTCTGGCGGGTACGCTGGAATCGAGCGATCTAATGGTTAAAGTTAGCCCTTCGGACGCCGGGCTGGATATTGTTATTAACAGCGAAGTAATGAAGCAATTTGGCGAGCAAATTACTCAAGTGGTCAAAGAGACGTTAACGGCATTTAACGTCACTCATGGGCAAATTATTGTGGATGACAAAGGTGCGCTTGATTGTGTTATTCGCTCCCGCATGCAAGTTGCCATTATGCGAGGAACATGCAGCGATGAAATTAACTGGGAGAAATTACAATGAAAAAATTACGTCGTAGCATGCTTTTCTTACCAGGCTCAAGTGCTGCCATGTTATCTACTGCTTTTATTTATAAACCCGATTCGATCATGTTCGATCTTGAAGATGCGGTTTCTTTGAGGGAGAAGGACAGTGCTCGTATTTTGGTTTTCAATGCGCTCCAGCACCCCATGTATAAAGGTATTGAAACGGTTGTACGGATTAACCCTCTGAATACCCCCTTTGGATTGAAAGATCTTGAGGCGGCTGTGCGTGCCGGGGTCGATGTCATTCGACTCCCTAAAACGGATACGCCGGAAGATATTCACCAGCTTGAACGTGAAATTGTACGCATTGAGGAAAGCTGTGGCCGTAAAGTCGGTTCCACGCAGCTGATGGCGGCTATTGAGTCTGCTGTTGGCGTCATCAATGCTGTTGCAATTGCCCGCTCTTCAGATCGGCTGATGGGCATTGCATTAGCCGCATTTGACTACGTAATGGACATGCAAACAGAGCGCGGGGATGGTACTGAACTGTTCTATGCGCGTTGTGCGGTTTTACATGCGGCGCGTGCGGCTGGTATCGATGCTTTTGACGTTGTCTATGGCGATGTTAACGATGAAGAAGGCTTCTTAAAAGAAGTCGATTTAATTCGCCGCATGGGCTTCAACGGTAAATCTTTAATTAATCCCCGACAAATTGAGCTGCTTCACAATGCCTATGCACCAACCCAGGAAGAGGTTGATTACGCGGAACGCGTAATTACTGCTGCCGAAGAAGGTGAGCGTAGTGGACTGGGTGTGATTTCTCTGAATGGCAAAATGATTGACGCGCCAATAATCAATCACGCCAGAGTTGTTCTTGAGAGAAGAAAAGCATCAGGCATTCGCCACTAATTTACAGGATAATAAAGATGAGCAAATTAATCGAAGCTTTGCAAGAGCAGGTCGGACGTTCAAAAGAATATGTCGCATTTACTCATGCCAATGCAACAACGCCTTATCTTGCAGATGCTAAACAAAAATATCAACGTAAGCTTTGTGAAAGTCTGGATGAAATTTTAGACCGCTGCGAACTCCATGATGGTATGACTATTTCATTTCATCATGCCTTCCGTGAAGGTGATAAAGTTATCAATCTTGTGGTAGATAAACTTGCCTCATTGGGTCTGAAAGGTATTACTCTGGCATCCAGTTCATTAATGACCTGTAATGCTCCTTTAATTAATCATATTCGTAATGGGGTGATTACGAAAATTTATACCTCCGGTATGCGTGGAGAGTTAGCTGATGCTATTTCTCATGGCCTGATGGAGGAACCGGTACAAATTCATTCGCATGGTGGTCGTGTTAATCTCATTCAGAACGGTGAAATTAATATTGATGTCGCCTTCCTGGCTGTCTCCTGTTCCGATGAATATGGCAATGCCAGTGGTAGTGGTGGTAAGTCACGCTGTGGCTCTCTGGGCTATGCAATGGTTGATGCTACATACGCGAAACGTGTTGTACTGCTGACCGAATCCATTGAACCTTTCCCTTATATGCCTGCGAGCATTGTTCAGGATCAGGTCGATTACATTGTTAAAATTGACAGTGTTGGTGACCCTGCAAAAATCAGCGTCGGCGCCGCCCGCGTAACCAGTAATCCTCGTGAGTTAATGATCGCGCGTTCAGCGGCTGATGTGGTTGAACATTCGGGTTACTTCGAACAGGGATTCTCAATCCAGACAGGTTCAGGCGCGGCTTCAACGGCATGTACGCGTTTTTTAGAATCGCGCATGAAAAATAAAAACATTACTGCGAGTTTCGCATTGGGGGGTATCACCGGCAGTATTGTCGATCTTCATGAGAAAGGGTTGATCGCAAAACTGCTGGATACCCAGAGTTTTGATAGCGCCGCTGCCGCCTCTTTAGCCAGAAACCCAAACCATGTTGAAATCTCAACCAACGTTTACGCTAACCCGGCATCGAAAGCGGCATGCTGCGATCGGGTCGATATTGTGATTTTAAGCGCCCTTGAAATTGATACAAATTTCAACGTTAACGTGCTGACGGGATCGGATGGTGTGATGCGCGGTGCTTCCGGCGGTCACTGTGATGTTGCTGCTGCAGCGAACCTGACAGTGGTTGTTGCGCCGCTGATCCGCAGCCGAATTCCGACCGTAGTGAAGCACGTTACAACATGCGTTACACCGGGTGAAAGCATTGATGTATTGGTCACCGATCACGGTATTGCGGTAAACCCTTCACGCCCTGAAATTTATCAGCGACTGGTGGATAAAGGGTTACCTGTCGTGAGCATTGAGGATTTATATCAGCGTGCGCTGGAAATCTCCGGTCATCCAAAAGCCATCGAATTTACGTCCAAAATTGTGGGCGTTGTTCGTTACCGCGATGGAAGCGTCATTGACGTTGTGCGGCAGGTTAAAGAGTAATGGACACTATGGCAGGCGTATCGTGCACACCCATTTCTTTGGATCAGTTACTGGCAGCCAGAGAAGCTCGTTCGTACCAGCAACAACTCTGGTTGACCCGTTGGGGACAAACCCTGATTTCTACGACCCTGGTCTGGCCAGGTGAGGTAAAAGATACGCCTGAATCAAGGGCTGTCATGGCGGCAGCAAATGAAGCGCTCACTGCGCTGATCGCCACCAATGGCTGGGAAATCATCAGGCACGACGCTCGCCAGTTTGTTACCGGGCCAGAGTCATTCTGGTCCGTCAGCGCACCCGCATCACAGGTAAAGAAGGCAACAATACGTCTGGAAGAGAGTCATCCACTGGGAAGGTTGTGGGATATCGATGTGTTTTGCCCGGATACCGGTTTATTGAGCCGCAAATCTGTCGGTGAAAACAAAAGACGCTGTTTCATCTGTGATGAGCCGGCACATGTCTGTTCACGAATGCGGCGACATTCGCTCCACGCTTTACAAGCAGTTATGGGGGATATGATTGATGACTATTTCTGCCATCAGAAATGAACCATTCACTCATGAACTTAACATTGCGGAGCTGGCTGCGGAGGGGATGTACCGCGAAGTCATTCTGACACCGAAACCAGGGCTGGTAGACCGTCATAATAATGGGTCGCATATCGACATGGATTTCAACCTGTTCATGTCCAGTATTGCAGCAATTGCCCCCTGGTTCGCATTGTTTGTTGCAAAAGGGCGACAAACAGCTAAGCAAGAGTCCAGGCAGACGCTCCTGGCCATCCGACCTGTAGGGCTTGCCTGTGAGCAGGCAATGTTCAGAGCGACGGGGGGGATCAACACCCACAAAGGGGGAATTTTTTCGCTGGGCCTGTTTTGTTCTGCTGCCGGGCGGCTGAAAGGTAAGGGCGAAGCTATCAATCGCGGAGCGCTTTGCCGGGAAGTTAGCCTGATCTGCGCCGGTATGGTGAGCCGGGAGTTGAAACACAATGGCGATGCGAAAACCAAAGGTGAACAACTGTTTCGCGATTATGGCTTTACCGGAGCGCGTGGGGAGGCTGAAAGTGGCTTTGCGACGGTAAGGATTCATGGATTACCCGTATGGGAAAACGCCATTAACGCGGGTTATTCGCCCGAGGAGTCTTTACTGCGGGTTTTGCTTTCATTAATTGCTCACAATCCGGATACCAATATCCTCGCGCGTGGGGGCCTCAAAGGGTTGCGCTATGCACAGCGATATGCGGCCAGAATCCTGCGCATTAAACGCTTCACCGGCAACAGGTTCAGGCAGGCGCTTTTAAATATGGACAAAGCGTTCATTGCCCGAAATTTAAGTCCGGGAGGAAGTGCGGATCTGCTGGCCGTCACCTGGCTGCTGGCGAATTTTCCGGCCTGAAAGGCTGGAAAACTAAGGACCGATGGAATTTACCATGACAATACCGCGTCTGTTAAAGCTGGATGATTCTTTCACCACGATTCTTGTTCCGGGATTAAGAGATAGCGACGATTACCACTGGCAAACCTGCTGGGCGCGTCGTTTACCTCGCTGGAAAAGAATAAGCCAACGAAACTGGTTGCAGCCGGATATTGAAAATTGGGGCGCAGCGATTCGCAGAGAATTAGCCACCTGTACTTTGCCCGTTATTTTGATTGGGCATAGTTTTGGCGCGCTTGCATCCTGGTACCAGATCCAGAGCAGAGCGGTAAATGTTGCCGGGATTGTTATGGTTGCGCCTGCTGAACCTTCACATTTTGAACTTGAAGAAGTTGTCACCGCGTCGAAGTTAAAAATACCCGGAATGGTCTTTGCCAGTCACAATGACCCGCTTATGTCATTCAATCGCGCTGTATTTTGGTCTGACAGTTGGGGATGCGAGTTGGTAGATGTCGGCGATGCTGGTCATATTAATTCTGAATCCGGATTTGGCGAGTGGGAATATGGACTTGAAAAAGTATCAGAATTTGGAGAGATGCTATTAAAAACAGACAAATGAATTTTTTAATGTAGATGACACCCTGACACATTTTCAATCTCCTGTTATAAGGTCGAAATCCTATGTTTGAAGCATATAAAATACATGTCGCTGAACGGGCAAAAAATGGCATACCAGCAAAACCGCTCACCGCTCAGCAGACCAGCGAATTAATTACTCTCCTCGAAAATGAACAGTGTGAGGAACGAGAATGTTTAATTAATCTGTTAATTAATCAGGTTTCTCCTGGCGTTGATGCCGCTGCGAAAGTCAAAGCGGAATTTCTTGATAAAATCATTAAGGAAAAAACAAATCAATACGGCATTACTCCCAACAACGCTATAAATATTCTTGGCACTATGCAGGGTGGATACAATATTCAACCTCTTATTGATGCGTTAGATGACGACGAGTTAGCTCCTTTAGCGGCCATTAAACTGAGCCACACAATTCTTATTTTTGAAAAATTTAAAGATATCGAGCAGAAAGCCGGTAATGGAAATGCTCATGCCAAAGCGATTATTGAATCATGGGCCAATGCCGAGTGGTTTACCGAACGCGCCGGGCTTGATGAAAAAATAACCCTGACCGTATTTAAAGTCCCCGGTGAAACGAATACGGATGATCTTTCTCCGGCGCCTGAGGCGTGGTCACGCCCGGATATTCCCCTGCATGCGCTCTCAATGCTGAGTTCTGTAAGGGAAGGGGTGAATCCTGACCAGCCGGGACAATGCGGCCCGATATCTCAGATACAAGCATTAAAAAACCAGCAGTATCCTCTCGCTTACGTCGGGGATGTGGTGGGGACCGGTTCTTCACGAAAATCTGCGACGAACTCAATCCTGTGGCATATCGGCAAGGATATCCCTTTCGTGCCGAACAAACGCAGCGGGGGTTTTGTCTTCGGAGGGAAAATTGCGCCTATCTTTTTCAATACCCTGGAGGATTCCGGTGCATTTCCCGTTGAGCTGGATGTCTCTGGTTTATCAACGGGGATGCTGATCGATCTCTATCCGTACAAGGGCGAGATCCGCAACCATCGCGATCAAACGCTGATTGCCTCATTTCACCTGAAAACTGAAGTTTTGCTGGATGAAGTACAGGCAGGTGGCCGCATTCCGTTGATCATTGGCCGTAGCTTAACAGCAAGAGCCAGGGAGTCTCTGGGGCTGCAAACAACGTCCATTTTCAGAAAACCAAAGGCGCCTGAACCTTCTTCTGCAGGGTTTACACTGGCGCAAAAAATGGTTGGCAGAGCGTGCGGGGTTGAAGGTATTCGCCCTGGTCAATATTGTGAACCTAAAATCACCACGGTGGGTTCGCAGGATACGACCGGCGGGATGACGCGCGATGAACTGACGGATCTTGCATGCTTAGGGTTTTCTGCCGATCTGGTCATGCAGTCGTTTTGCCACACATCCGCGTATCCAAAACCTGTCGACGTTAATTTGCATAAGACGCTGCCTCAGTTCATTACCAGCAGAAAAGGCGTTGCACTGAAACCGGGCGATGGAATTATCCATTCATGGCTTAACCGCATGCTCATCCCTGACACAGTGGGGACGGGGGCTGATTCACATACGCGCTTTCCATTAGGGATCTCATTCCCTGGCGGTTCCGGACTGGTTGCTTTTGCGGCGGCCACTGGAATTATGCCTCTCGATATGCCTGAATCTGTGCTGGTCCGCTTTAAGGGTGAAATGCAAAAAGGGATCACTCTGCGCGATTTAGTGCATGCGATTCCTTACTACGCCATTAAGCAAGGGTTGTTAACGACGGAGAAGAAAAACAAGCGCAATATTTTCTCCGGCCGTATCCTGGAAATCGAAGGTTTGCAAATGCTAAAAGCCGAGCAGGCCTTTGAACTGGCCGATGCCTCCGCTGAGCGCTCTGCTGCTGCCTGTGTGTTACGTCTCGAAGAAGAGAACGTTACGGAGTATTTGCGTTCCAATGCCACTTTGCTGCGCTGGATGATTGACCAGGGTTATCAGCATGCGCCAACGCTTGAAAAGCGCATTGCAGAGATCGAAGCCTGGCTGGCGAATCCGTCATTACTGAGTGCAGATGAAAATGCTGAGTACGCGGCAATCATTGAAATCGATCTGGCTGAAATTACGGAGCCGATTGTTTGTGCGCCAAATGACCCTGACGATGCCCGTTTACTGTCCGACGTTGCCCGCACGCCAGTAGAGGAGGTTTTCATTGGCTCCTGCATGACAAATATTGGTCACTTCCGGGCCGCCGGGAAACTGCTGGCAGAGTCCAAAGAGATTCCTGCCCGGCTGTGGATTGCTCCGCCAACCAAAATGGATGCACAGCAGCTTTCCAGCGAAGGGTATTTTAATAAGCTCATCCGCTCCGGAGCGCGAATTGAGCCGGCTGGCTGCTCACTTTGCATGGGCAATCAGGCCCGGGTTAAAGAAGGGAGCAGCGTTGTTTCCACATCAACCCGTAACTTTCCGCACCGTCTTGGTACCGATGCAAAAGTCTTCCTGGCATCAGCTGAGCTCAGTGCGATTGCCGCAATGCTTGGCAAAATGCCAACCGTTGAACAGTATCTCTGGCACATGGACAGGATCAATGACACCCGGGAAGATACTTATCGTTACTTAAATTTCCATCAGTTGGCTGAGTATCAAACAGCGGGAAATGAACACATTGATGTCGTAACGATTTAAGCTTCACGGTGCTTGTTGCTGGCCTGATAGCCTGGTGTGAATGATCTTAATCGGCGTAAATCTTCAGCCGATTAAGATCAGAGTGACAACGTCGGGTTGGTGTCGGCATTGCCCGGCCATGCGCGCGAAGCATGAACGACACCAATACCGGCATCAAGCGGCGGCAATATGCGCGTTCCTGTTTTTATCGGGCAGGAATTCGGGCAATGACCTTAATTTCAAAATCGAATCCTGCAAGCCAGGTAACGCCTACGGCAGTCCAGTTTGGATAGGGTGGCTGCGGGAAGATCGCCTGTTTTATCTGCATAATTGTTGGAAACTGGTTTTGCGGATCGGTATGAAAGGTCGTGACATCAATCAGATCGTCAAACGTACAACCTGCGGCAGCAAGCGTCGCTTGCAGATTATCGAATGCCCGTTGCACCTGAGCGGCAAAATCTGGCTCCGGCGTACCGTCGGCGCGGCTACCGACCTGGCCGGAAACAAACAACAAATCTCCGGAACGGATGGCGGCTGAATAACCATGTTCTTCATAAAGCGCATGACGGTTAGCCGGGAAAATGGGTTCACGCTGGATCATAGGGTTTCCTTTTTTCAGTGAATGTTAAAAACGAGAAGCAGGGTGCTGACAAATCGTTTAATATACGCGGCGTATGTTAAATTAATATCACATACGCCGCGTATGTCAAAAGGAGATCGCATGATCAAGCGTCGTAGCGAAACGATGGAAGAGAACCGGGGCAGGTTGATTAGTGCAGCGCGAAAGGCGTTTGCAGAAAAAGGCTATGCCGCCGCATCAATGGATGAGTTAACGGCCAGCGTAGGCCTGACGCGCGGCGCGCTTTATCACAATTTTGGTGATAAAAAGGGGTTGCTTGCCGCGGTTGTTGCGCAGGTGGACGGTGAAATGGCACAACGCGCAAAAGCGGTTGCGGCCACTGCCAACGATGAGTGGGAGAGGTTACTGGCCGAAGGGATTGCCTACATCAAAATGGCTCTCGACCCGGAAGTGCAGCGTATTGTTTTACTGGATGGTCCGGCTTTTCTCGGCGACCCGGCGCAGTGGCCAAGCCAGAATAGCTGCCTGGAATCCACCCGCCAGGCGGTGTTGAATATGATTGATCGTGGTATTCTTAAGTCGGTGGATGCCGATGCCGCTGCGCGCATGTTAAATGGTGCGGCAATGAATGCCGCGCTGTCGATTGCGGCCTGCGACGATCCGCAAAAAGCGCTTCCTAACTATATTGAGGTATTTACGCTCCTGGCGAGCGGCTTACGTAATTAACCGACAGGGCTGAGCCGAATGCACCGTTCTGATTGTCGCATCGGCCAGCTCCGTAATTTATATCTGTCAGTGATTGCGCCAGCCAGATCCTGGTCATAAGTAAAATCTGTGCCGGTGTGGTTAACGGATGTTCACCATTAACCCGCGAGGACGGCACGTAGTTCGCTTAAAGGAACAGCTTTTGCGAAATACCATCCCTGAGCACAGCTCTCAGGTACATTTTCCCTGAGGAACTGATACTGCATTTCAGTTTCCACTCCTTCGAAGACCACTATTTTAGGAATGTTTTTAAACATTTCTATCAAACCAGGAAGAATATGTTTATTGATGGATTCAGTCCCTATCGAATCAGTTAATGATTTATCAATTTTAATTTCATCAACGTCAAGTAATGAAAGCCAGTTCAGATTCGAATAACCGGTTCCGAAATCGTCAAGTGCAAACATGATGCCGGTACCCTTAAAAAAATCCATCGCTTGCTTGATATCATCGGTTCCGGAGCTTTGTCTTTCCGTAATTTCAAGAATAATAGACTTGCCTGCAACGTTTTCTTTTTTTAACGTGCTCAGCAGTTTTTCACGAAATTCCGCAGAGCAGATATCAGCACAACTCACGTTGATGCTTAAAGTGATATCGTTGTTCAGCAATATTGGCGCACACTCCCTGATGGCATGCTCAACCACATACTGGCTAATCTTGGCTATTAAGCCATTTCTTTCCGCAAGCGGAATAAATATATCAGGGCCAATATATCCTATCTGAGGATCTGTCCAGCGTAAAAGTGCCTCTACTCCGGTTATATTCCGGTCTTTAACTTTGTATATGGGTTGATAGACGAAATGTAATTCCCGATTCAGAATTGCATTTTCCAGCCGGGAAAGTAATGATTGCTTATGTGATAAGCCATTAACATACAGCGTGCCAATCAAAGACCCGATAATAAAGGACAGGCTAAATAAAAACGCCAGGACATAAATATTGTTTTTGAAGAAGAGAGAGTGTGAGGTTCCGGTAATAACACAAATATCATTCACCCTGTTGCAGGAGTGTTCAGTAAAGTACAACAAAGAATGAGCTTTATTATGCTCTACCGATTCCAGTAATTGCGTGTTTTTGCCAATCATGAAAAAATGATTTTCGTGGTTAAAATCACCTATGACAGCATCAAAATCCATTTTATTGGCTTCCTCCCAGAAACGCTTGAAGGCAAAGGGAGAAACCGTTATGGCGAAGTTATTGGTGTAAAGAACATCTGCGGTAATGTTCTCTTCTATCAATGCGTCAAATACCCAGGTATAACTACCCCGATTAACCTTATTTCTGAATATATTTAAAGAAATAGGTGAATTGAGTTTTCCCCAGATGGCTGAACAGATAATTTTCTCATCATCAACATAGGCAATATCCTTAATCAGAGGGTAGGGCCAGAGCTGTTTTCGCAGCGCATTCAGGTACTGGCTACTGCATGGCTCATAGACTGCGAACTCCTGTCGAAGTCCATCAATCAGTTTTACCTGCTCGATCAGGCTGTCACTGCGTGCCAGAATAGAATCAGCATAATCTTCCATTTTTTCATGGATATAATAATAATAAACCCCTTGTCCTGTGCCGTACAGAACGCCGAATGTTAAGACTATTGAAAATGTGTAGATACTGATCCGGTGGTGGATAATTTTCAGTATTTGCATTGACATTATTGACAGCATCCCCCTGTCGTTATGGTTATCCGGCGTGAACGCTTTGCATAATATTGACCATACTCCTGCCATCGCCTTGTGACATGAGAGGTAAACAACAGTTTTCGTGATTATCGGCCGTACGGTTCTGGACTTTATCAGTAATGTATACCCATTCCCTCATTCGGCGATACCTGTGACCCTTACCCCGAGTCATAATCAGGAATAACCGGCTTCAGTCTGGCTAAATATTCTGGCAATTGCCTGACTTTTCGGGAAATTTTGACAGGGTCATCCAACCCGGTGAAAAGGGGAGTCTCTGGTCAGAGTGTATGCAGCCAGGCAACGATCTTGCGCAGCATTGCAACCATACGACAGTTAGAAATTACAGCTGTGTAATCAAAGCCTGGCTGTGTGGAAAACCGAAAATATCACATACGCCACCGGGTTCTTTCCGTTAACTGTGCCCGGTTCCTCTGGTCTTGTCGCGCCTCAGGAGAAAGCATGAAACTCCTGTCTTCTCCGGAGGCCTTCTCCTGGCCCGCCGGAACATGTTACCGAACGACCAGAACAGGGCATCTGGCGTGTCTCACCACTGCTGCAGCGTTTGAACCCAACAGATAGGTAGAGATATCCGGTCGATGGGAGGCAATGATGATTAAATCCGCATTAATCGAATCGGCAAGCTTGAGGATTTGATCCTTTGGTGAGCCGGTTGCCACATGGGTCTGGATCTTTTCGGATGGCAATTTGAATTGCTTAGCAAGCTCATCCAGTTTTGATAATGCAGCATGCTGTATTTCTTTCATTTTCGGCATTTCAATCGAATAGGCCAGACCCAACGTTGAATAATACGGTAACGAAGGTATAACCGTGAGAAAATGCACTCTGGCGGTATTCATCACAGCGTGCGCCTGAACAAAGGGAATGACCTGGTGGGTCAGCTCTGTTTCAGAGATATCGATGGGAACCAGAATAGAATTGTACACTTTAGACCTCCTGTATTATTTTGTTTAGTTGAGAATAGTCTCTTTACAATTAAAAAATGTGTACCTGCAGCCAAATTTTGATTCCATTTCACTCCTTATCGAAGATGAAACATACCGTGAGGAAGGTACATCAAAATCAGAAGGATTCATTCGGACAGTAATAAAGTCAGAGTCAGTTTCATTATCATGCTTGTTCAGGTGAATATAACCTGAAGGGTGTATGCCGGTTTTCACCGGCATACACACGGCAGATGCCATGATGATTTCGATCAAGCACAGCGAACAAAAGCTTTGATGCCTGCATATCGGGCTTCATTGCCCAGTTCCTGCTCAATGCGCATAAGCTGATTGTATTTTTCAATGCGTTCACCGCGGCAGGGTGCGCCGGTTTTCAGATGCCCCGCCCGCAGCGCCACCGTCATGTCGGCGATAAACGTGTCCATGGTTTCACCGCTGCGGTGCGAAATAAAAGCGCCCCAGCCGTTTTCATGACACAGTGAAACCGCGTCGAACGTCTCGCTCAGCGTACCAATCTGGTTGAGTTTGATGAGCGCCGCGCTGGCCAGGTTTTCTTCAATACCCCGGCGGATATACTTCACATTCGTGACGAAAAGGTCGTCACCGACCAGTTCGGCGCGCCCGCCCAGTTTCTCGTGCAGATGTTTCCAGCCAGCCCAGTCATCCTCAGCAAGCCCGTCTTCAAGCAGGACAATCGGGAACTGGCTCATCAGTTCACCATAATAATTCGTCATCTCTTCAGCGCTCAGGGCGCTGTTTTCGGTGCGAAGATGATATTTCCCGTCACGGTAAAATTCGCTGGACGCCGGGTCCATACAGATACTGATATCTTCCCCCGGCCGGTAGCCGGCTTTCTCAATGGCCTGAACAATGAATTCCAGCGGCTCACGATTCGAGGAGACGGCCGGGGCAAATCCCCCTTCATCACCCACCGCAGCGGAGAGGTGTCGGGACAGAAGGATCTGGCGCAGAGTCTGATAGACCTCGCTGCCCTGGCGAACGGCCTCTGCCAGCGTTGACGCACCGTGCGGTGCTATCATGAATTCCTGAAAATCGGCGCCCTGACCACGGGCATGAACGCCACCGTTAATAATATTCATGCACGGAACCGGCAGAAGGCTGGCGTTGAGTCCGCCGAGATAGCGGTAAAGTGGCTGACGGGTGACCTGAGAAGCCAGTCTGGCCACCGCCAGCGAAACACCCAGAATGGTATTAGCGCCGAGCCGGCTTTTGTTCTCCGTGCCGTCCAGTTCGCGCATCAGATTATCCAGTCGCCGCTGCTCCCGCACATCGGTTCCCCTGACGGCGTCACAGATTTCTGTCTCCACTGCCTTAACGGCATCACGGACTCCTTTCCCACCGAAGCGCCTTGCATCGCCATCGCGGCGCTCCGTTGCCTCTCTTGAACCGGTACTGGCACCGGACGGTACCGACGCACGCGCCATCTGCCCGTCAGAAGTAAAAGCATCCACCTCAACAGTGGGATTACCGCGAGAGTCGAGAATTTCGCGGGCAGTGACTTTTTCCAGAATAAATTTCATACAATTCTCCTGTAGCTCAGTCGTGAATGTGTTTAATCAGAACGTCCACGTTCAGGTGGTTAACGTATTCAGCCGAACGGGACGTCAGTGCTCCCATAAAACGGTTCCGGTGGCCTGCAATCACCAGGTCCACACCGGTGTCGGTGATGCATTTCTGTACATCTTCAAAACGCCGCATGGTGACCAGCTCACATGCGTCAACGTGCTCAGCCACAGAGGACGTCAGCTCACTGAACAGCGCCTTCGCCTGGACAACATCTTTTGATACGGCATCGTCCATCAGGCCGTCCGATACGTAGTTCATCTCCCGGTAGTCATTGCAGATATGAGCAAGTGTGATTTTCATTTGCAGCAGACGGGACAGAGTTGCCGCCAGTGCGAGAAGGGGGACGCCATCCTCTTTCCCCTGAACAAGAACAAGTGCATGTGTGTAGATTTTCATGGCTGTCTCCGGTTTTGACTGAGGAAGTGTTCCAGCCAGGGCAGAAGCTGTTTCTTCCGGCTGACCATGCCCGGTACGGAGCAGGGCGCCACGTTGCCACTCTCCGGCCCGGCAAAATACAGTGTTGAAAAGTATTCACGGATATCAGTCACCATCAGCACGATAAGTCCGGCTCCGGTTGTCACCGCCATCTGCGCCATCGCATTTTGCAGTTCATCCAGTACGGGAGTGACCTGGCCTGGTGAACTCACCTCCAGTTGTGCGATACGCACATCCGTGCCGGCGAGCGAAAAGGTCTTAAGGTCTTTATGCAGAAGCTGTTCTGTGGACTGTCCGGTGATATCGGTTTTGGCTGCCAGTAGCCCGCGGGCAAACGCCCTGCGTTTTACTCCCGACAGAACGCAGAGTTCAGTGGCTGTACGGATATCGTCTTCCGTCGTGGTGGGTGAGCGCAGATTAACGGTGTCGCTGAGCAGCGCGCCAAGAAGCAGGATGGCGTGAGTCGGGGGCATTGTGCGGCGCATTTCTGCATCCATCAGCAGCCAGAGTACTGTTGCGCTGCTGCCTGCCGGTTTTATCCAGACCTCCGGCGGCAGTTGCGTGACCAGACCGCCCAGCCGGTGATGGTCGATTATCCCGATGATGTTGCTCTGAAGAAGGTCGGCAGGCCCCTGTACCGGTTCGGTAAAATCGACCAGCCATACCGGTTCACCTTTCAGTGGAATATCGAGCAGGGGCGGCAGGGAGAGCCCGGCAGCTTCAAAAATATAGCGTGTCTCAGGATTCGCTTCACCGGGCCGCCAGGCACGGGCAGGACGGTTACACCGGTTGAGCCAGCCCGCCGTCACGGCTGCGGTGCAGACAGCGTCGCTGTCAGGGTTAAGATGACCAAAAACATTAATCAAAGATGTATCCCCGTTAAGGGAAGTACACAGGCCGGAAGGATTTATCGACGGCCTGACATACCTCCTGAAAATCAAGAGTCATATCAGGCGTCATCAGCCCCGGACGGGGCGGTTGGGAAAGGTGGAACGCCATCACCTTGCAGGCAGTATAGGTCAGAAGAACAAAGCTGTCAGCCACCATTTCGGCTGGTTAATACTTAATTGCCACGGGTTCAACAGACGGCTCAAATGTCACGCTGGGCTGATTTCAGTGCATCCCTGCAATTGTCGGGCGCGGCGCCATGTAATGTCAGGCTGCCGCCCCGGCTGTTTGATGACTGGTGGCCGTGACATTGCTCTGCAAAAGCTGAGCGGCCTTCTCACGCTACCAGAGGCGAGTGTTCGACAATCTTACCCGACTCCAGCTTAATGAGCCGATCCGCCAGATGGAAATAGCGATCGTCATGAGTAATGGCGATCACGGTTTTCCCCTCCGCTTTCAGCATTGGCAGCAACTCGAGATAGAAAACGGCCTTAAACTCCGGATCCTGGTCGGCAGCCCATTCATCGAACAGATAGATCGGGCGGTTCTCCAGCCAGCTCTGCAACAGGGCCAGTCTTTTACGCTGCCCCTGAGAGAGTGCGACGGTAGAGAAGCGCCCGTTGTTAAAGCTGACTTTATGCTTAAGTTTGAGCAGGTTAAGAAGATGCTCAACCTGTGACTGCGTCCGATCGGTGACGAACACAACATCATCAAAGAGAAAGAAATCGCTGAAAATCACTGAAAAGTGCTGACGCCAGTGCTGGAGATCGTCTGCCGCGACAGGGTTGCCATTCAGCCATAGCTGGCCGCTGTCAGCGGGGAAGATCCCCACCAGCAAGTTTGCCAGCGTGGTTTTACCGCTACCGTTGCCGCCAACGATAAAGACACGCTCCCCGGGCGTAAAGGTCAGGCTCAACGGGCCGAGGGAAAAACGTTCCCTGTCTTCACCCTGATACTGGTAGTGAATATTCTCCAGTGCCAGAGAGGTAAATGGTTCTGCCGCGTACGTTTTCGGGGAAATTTCCGGGCTTAATCCGGTGGTAAGTTGCTGGACCCGCTGCATTGCGATCCGGGCACCTGCGATGGCAGGCAGAGCAGAGAGGATGCCTTCCACCGGAACCACCATATACAGGAAGACCATGATATAGCCAGTCAACGTTCGGGTATCCAGTGCCAGCATGTCGCGCAGCCCGAAGAGTACCACTCCGATAAAGGCAAAAAACAGAATACTGCCCCAACTGCTGGCCAGACCGTACAGTGCGTACCCCCGGGTGCGCTCCCGGCGAACGGCTTCAATGGTATGGGACAACTCACCGCCAACAAACTGCTGGCGGCGCATGATATTGAGCCTGAACTCCCGTGCGCCATCGAACAATTTTTTACACTGCTGAATCAGCGTATCTTCCCGTTGACGCGACGTGCGCAACAGCCCCATTGCCGGGCCCTGAGCCGCACGATAGCCGAAACTTCCCAGCAGGATGGCAACGATAGCCAGCAACAGAACGCTCGGCGACAGGCTGCCAAGGTAGATGAGGCAGCCAGCGATCACTGCACCATAGATACAAAGGTTAGGCAGGCTAACAAAAAAGACTACCAGCGTATCGAGATCCTGCGTCAATGCCGATAACGCTTTCGCCATTCCGGCTTTTTCCAGCTGCAGCCAACTGGTTTCACTGATGTTCCGGACCAGTTGTTTACGCAGTCGGGCTTTCACCTTTTGGCCCAGCGACATAAATGTCGTTTGAGAGATAACCCGGCTGGCCAGCATCAGCAGGGTCAGCAGGGCGAAGTCGACACCGGGGCTGAACCAGGCGGCGGACAGAGGCTGGTTAAGGCTGTGGTTAATCATTGCCAGCAGCGTAGCATTACAAAAACCGCTGATCAGCCCAGCGATCGTGGCGAGGATAAGCCAGCCTCGAACCATCCTGAAGACCATTATCAATACCGACATCTGTATTCCTTTCACTTTATGCACATTCTTTATTCAGCCTGCCGGGATACTTTGCCCCGCAGCAGTGGCCATATCAGCAACGGGACACCAATCAGCGAGGCGACCAGCCCTACAGGCAACTGACGTGGATAGAGGCCATTGCGCCCAATCCAGTCAGCAAACGTCATGATGGTGGCGGCCAGCAGGGCTGCGGCATACAGCTGCGAGAGCGGCGTTTTGGCACCGAGCCTGCGCGCCAGATGTGGGCCCAACAGGCCAATGAACGATACCGGTCCCACCAGTAATGTCGCCAGTCCGGTCATTACGGCGGCCAGGCTCAATACAGCAACCCGCGCCAGCGGCAAAGAGACACCGAGCGAACCGGCAATACTGCCCATTGGCAACAGCAGCAGCCAGCGGCGAAATAGCGGAACCACGGCCAGTAATAGCAGCGTTGAGGCAAAGAGGATCTCTGCCAGCGGCGCGCTGATGTAGTAGGTGCTGCCGGTCATGAGCGGCAGCAACATGGCGCTTGCCGTGAGATTATTGAGCATCACCAGGCTGACGGTGGCCTGACACAAGGCATTCAGCGCCAGTCCATTGAGCAAGACTCGCTGCGGGTTAAACGCTCCGCGACGGCTATTCCACAGCGTCAGCAGCAGACTGAGCGTTGCCCCACTCAGGCTGCTCAGCAGCAGCCCGCCGCTGCTGGCGGGGAAAAGCACAACCCATGCCATGACGCCCATGGCGGCACCGCCTCCAATACCCAGTACCTCCGGGCTGGCCAACGGATTACCGCTGACCCGCTGCATCAGTACGCCAGCGCCAGCTAACAGTGCACCAGCGCTGAGCGCCGCCAGCAGTCTCGGCACCCGCAGCGGCAGCAGATGGGCGAGTTCGTCCGGGCTGGCCCAACTCCACTGCCGCAGGCCGTGGCCCGTATAGAGCGACACCACCACCGCCAGCAGGAAAAGGGTGCCGGACACCCAGAACAATGCGGCACCGGCGGTTACTGGAGCCGCGGGTTCCGGCGCAGTTACTGGAGACGTTCCCGATCTGGAGAAGCGCGCCAGCAACATCAGCAGCGGGCCGCCCGTCACCGCCGTGAGCATACCGACGGGCAGTAGCTGGCCATTCGCCAGCGAGACCCGCGCGACACACTGATCGGTAAACCACAGCAGCCCGGCTCCCATAAGTGCCGTATGTAGCAGCATCTGGCGTGATGTTCGCGCGCCGCCGAAGCGGGCCAGATGGGGCGCTGCCAGGCCGAGAAAGCCGATCACGCCAACAGCATTGATGGTGAAGGCGCTCATTACCAGCGCCAGCAGAACCGCCATACTCCGTATGCGCAGCGCTGAGGCGCCAAGGCTATTGACCATCGTTTCCGGCAGTTGCAGTAGCGTTAGCGGCCGGAGCATCAGAAGCAGAACGGCAAAAGCGGCGGTCAGGGGGAGCAAAAGATCGCGCAGCGGCTGGCTACTCTCAACCGCCAGCGAGCCACCGCCCCACATTAATACCTGCAGCAGAAAGCGGTCGTTGATGATGGCGATAAGCAGGGTGAGCGCTCCGCACCACAGGTTAATCATCATCCCTGCCTGTACCATCACCAGAGGAGACAGACGCTGCCGCCAGCTCAGCAGTATGACGGCCAGCAGCGCCGCAAGCTCGCCGGTTATCGCCAGGGCAGGGCGGGCACTGGCGAGCAGTGCCGGAAACCACAGCGAAGCGAGCCCCATTGCCAGTGTGGCACCCGCTGTCATACCGAGGGTGATGGGTTCCGCCAGCGGGTTACGTAAGGCGCGCTGCATCAGCCAGCCACAAACGCCCAGCGTAGCGCCTGTAAGCAGCGCCATTCCCTGCCGGGGGAACCACATGCTGCGCAAAATAATGGCCGATGAAGAGGGGGAGGTTGTCCCGAAGAGCGCACTGAATCCGCCCTGGCGGTGGAGTTCTGACAGGGCCATCAGCGCGGCAGTGAGCCACAGCAACAAAATCAGCGCCCAGCCACGGCGAGTATTACTCATTACACCACGCCTCTATTCTGTCATTCAGGAGCGTCGCGAAGCGCCCGGCCGTGATCAGTGCGCCAGTATCGCTGAACTGCGTGTTCAGCAGATTCAGGTTTTGCGGACGCGTCAGAGGCAACTGCTGCCACAGGGGACTCTGACGCCAACGTTGCATCGCGTCGCGCTGATCTTCTGGCACAAACAGCAGTAGTTTGGCAGGCGTATCAGCTATGCGGGTCAGCTCGACCAGTACGCTTCCTTCTGCCCCCGGACTGCCGCGCCAGGCATTGCGCAACCCGCAGGCGCTCAGCACGTTGCCGGGCAGGCTGTCGGCGGTGCAGAGCCGCAAATGCAGTGTGTCAACGGCACTGCCGAGAAAGACCGGCAGCTTCACCTCGCGCCCCTGCCGCGCGATGCGATTGAGCGTTTGCTGCAACTGCGCAATCAGGGCGGAGGCCTGCTGTTGGCGATCAAGTTTTGCGCCAAGCTCCCGGGTAGCGGTGATAAATCCCGCCAGGGTATGCGTCGGGAGCGTGAGCGTGGGGGCGATCTTTTCCAGCGTGGGTTTCAGCAATGCGTGCTGCGGCGTAATGACGATCATATCCGGTCTGAGCGCCCACAGCGTCTCCAGGTTTGGCTGAAAGAGCAGCCCAAGATCCACGACGTCCTCCGGCAATGGGGGTGCAGGGATCAGCTTGCGGTACCACGCCGGTGCGGCAACCGCCGTCGGCGTGATGCCCAGAGCCAGCAGCATCTCCGTCAATCCCCAGTCCAGCACCGCCAGCCTCGGCGGTGCTGAGGATCTCCCCGCCCAACTCATGAGCGGGGTGAGCAACGTGGCCAGCAGCAGCTTTCGCCGGGATAACATCGTTACCATGCGTAGCTCACTGTCGCGACGTACTGACGTTTAAGCGCGTATTCGCAGCCGAGGTTATTGCATGAAGCGATATAGGTTTTGTTGCCGATATTGTCCGCGTTGAGCGCCAACTGCCACTGGCGCCACTGATAGGCGACCCGGGCGTCGTAGACAGTAGCCGCCGGGACTTTCAGGGTGTTGCTGGTATTCGCATAACTGGTGCCCATATAGCGCACTCCTCCGCCAACCGAGAAGCCATCAAGCGCCCCGTTAAAGGCGTACTGGCTCCACAGTTTCGCCGTATTGCGGGATACCCCCACCGGGTGTTTGCCCTGAGTTCCGTCATTAGCGCTGCGGACCGTCTGGCTAATCAGGTTCCAGGAGCCCAGAACCGTCCAGGCCGGAGTAATATTGATGCGACCATCCAACTCAAGCCCCTGGGAACGTACCTCTCCGGTCTGGATGCTAAAGCCCGGATGGTCCGTGTCGGTGGTGGCCATGTTGGTTTCGCGCAGATTGTAGAGGGCAACGGTGAACAGCGCATCCAGTCCCACAGGATCGTATTTCAGGCCGATCTCACTCTGTTTCCCGCGGGTTGGTTTAAACGGATGACCGTTGTAATCATTGCTGCTGCTGGGAACGAATGAGGTGGAGTAGCTGATATAGGGGGCGAGCCCATTATCAAAGTGGTAGAGCAGACCGGCGCGTCCGGTAGTGACATAGTCATTGCGCTCCGTACGGCTGTCGCTTAGCAGATCGATATTTTTGGTTTTGGCATCGTCATAGCGGCCAGCAAGACTCAGGATCCAGTTATTCAGCTCCATCTGATCCTGCAGATATAAACCGGTCTGGTCGAGAGTATTGTGCGTACTGCTGGTATAAGGCGTGTCGTCTACCGCTGTGTTGTAGTCCGGATCCAGATAGTTGATGGAGCCGGCGTCACCGTACCCCGAGCGGCTGCGCACTGAGGTATGTATCCGATCGATACCGGCCAGCAGGGTGTGCTGCACCGGCCCGCTCTGCAGATGAAACTCCGCCTGGTTATCCATCGCGAAGTTAGACATCGTCTCTTTGATGTTCATTGTGGCGCGATCGACCAGCGGCGCATCCGCGCGAATGCCCAGGGGATAAACCATCCGATAGCGACCGGTACTGCTGAGATAACGCACATTCTGCCGGAAGGTGACAATATCGTTGAAATCGTGGCGGAACTGGTAGCCCACGCTACCCTGCTCGCGTTGATACTTATCGTAGCCGGGTTGACCAATGTAGGTGCCCGTGGAGATTTTACCGAACGGATTGTGCGTCAACGTGCCGGAGGTGGGCATCTGGTTGTAGAAGCCGCTGTCCGGATCTTTACGCAACTGAGACAGGAGCGTCAGCGAGGTTTGCGCATCCGGCTGCCAGGTGAAGGAAGGCGCGATGTCATAGTGTTGATAGCGGGTATGCGCCACCTGGGTTTCGGTGTCGAAGAAAGTTCCGGCGACGCGGCCGAGCAATGTTTGAGAATCATTGAGTGCGCCGGTTGTGTCGAAACCCGTGCCAAACTGATTGTGATTGCCGCTGCTGACGTAAATCTGGCCCGCTGGCGTGGCCTGCGGCGTTTTGCTCACCATGTTAACGATGCCGCCGGGATTCGCCTGACCGTACAGCACGGACGAGGGACCTTTTACCACCTCAATGCGTGACAGCAGGAACGGATCCCAGGCGGGACGGCTCCACCAGGCTTCTCTGGGCAGGCGCAGGCCATCGAGATATTCGTCCGCTTCGAAACCGCGCACGATGATCGTGTCAAAGCGTGTATCAGCACCCGAGTTTTCCGAAGTAACGCCAGAGACATAGCGCAGCGCTTGCGGAATATTTCTGGCGGCGTGCGTAGCAATCTCAGCCTGAGTCACGACGGAAATACTTTGCGAAGTACGGCTGATGGGCTGACTGGATTTGGTGGCTGCTGCGGCATTATGTGCCACCAGCGTATTCTCATCCTCTTCGCCCTGAGAGGCGGCGGCACTGACCACCAGCGTCTCTTCTTTTGTGTTACTCTTCCCGAGGTCTGCAGTAAAAGCATGCCCGCTGTATCCTGCAATGATGCTTAACACCATCACTTTCAATGAGTTATCCCTAAATAAATGACCTGTGTGTTTCATAGCACTTCCGCTTGTTATTAGAATTGAATGGAAATGATAATTATTCAACTTCAAAAGAGAAGCGGAAGCATGGCAGAATGGCGCAACTAAAGGCAAGAGTGTTGCCAGGCAGACAAAGCTTGTCTGCCTAATCAGCAATCAGGATGAAAAATGGTTTGAATCGGACAAAGGGCATGGCAGATGACATTTCAGCACGGCATTGATGGTATTCGCCAGTTGCAGTACGACAAGGGCGGTGAAGAGCCCGTCCACCAGCATCCCCAGGGGCAGCTTATCTGGGCTCGGCGCGGTGTGGCGAAAATTATTACGCCGCAGCATATCTGGCTGCTGTCACCGGGAAGAGCAATCTGGATACCTGGCGGGACTCCGCACGGGCTGCAGGCCATTGATAATGTGGTCACGCAAAATATCTATTTTAATCCCGCTTTTTCGCAACGCCAGCCAGGCCAGTGCCGGGGAGGCCGCGTGACGCAGTTACTTGATGCGCTGCTGGATGCCGGGCTGGAGGCATCGCTCTCCGCTGAACGCACCGGGCTAATTTATGGGCTATTGAGCGACGAATTCCGCCGTTTAGCGCCGCTGGAACTCTGTCATATCACGCTGCCAGCTGACCGCCGGTTGCGGCAAGTGTGCGATATCCTCTGCCGCGAGCTCGATCACGGAGAAACGCTTGCCTGGTGGGGGAAGAAGGTCGGGGCCAGCGAGCGTACGCTGGCGCGACTGTTCCGGGAAGAAACGCGCCTGAGTTTCTCCGAATGGAAGCAGCAGCTGCGGCTGATGGAAGCCGTATGTAATCTGGCTCGCGGCAGCGCGGTGACGCAGCTTGCGAGCGATCTGGGATATGCCAGCCCCAGCGCGTTTATTGCCATGTTTCGTAAAAAACTGGGCGTATCACCGCAGCGTTATCTGCAGGCGGTACGCTAAGCATCAGCTCGCTATGTCCGGAAACCCGCGTCTGTAACTTTTGCAGTCCCTTGCAATCCGGCTAACTCAACGTTTGCTCCTCGCTCCTGACCGCTTTATTTCTGTCGCCTGTACGTAAAAAGAGTTTGCTGTTTACCACAGCAAACTCTGCGCACATCAGTGGGATTTAAACCCGGCCGCCGACATCAGCAGGCGGAACACCATACTCACGGCGGCCAGCGCCAGCACGCTGCCGCCCCAAATCAGTACCAGCCACATCAGGCGGTTGAAAAACGAGTGTTTCATCAGTGATAGCCCTCGCCAGGTTGTACTTTGCCGCGAAACACGTAATAGCTCCACGCGGTATAAACCAGGATAATCGGAATAATCAGCAGCGCGCCGACCAGCATAAAGCCCTGGCTTTGCGGCGGTGCCGCGGCCTGCCAGAAGGTGATATCCGGCGGAATGATGTGCGGCCAGATGCTGATGCCCAGCCCGCTAAAGCCGAGGAAAATCAGGCCCAGCGTCTGCACAAACGGCAAGGCATGATGCTGCGGATTGCCGAGGCTGCGCCACAGCCAGGCGCTGAGCGCAATAACCAGCAGCGGCACCGGCGCGAAGAACAACAGGTTTGGCAGGCTGAACCAGCGAGAAGCAATCGCCGGGTGCGCCAGCGGTGTCCACAGGCTGATGACCGCGATAACCACCAGTAAAACCAGCAGCAATTTCTTCGCCGCTGCGCGCATTTTATCCTGCAACGGCGCGCCGCTTTTCATCACCAGCCAGCTTGCGCCCAGCAACGCATAGGCAATCACCAGCCCGACGCCGCAGAACAGGGTGAAGGGTGTCAGCCAGTCCAGTGCGCCGCCGTTAAAACGCCGTTCGCTGACCGAAAAACCATTCAGCACCGCGCCAACCACCACGCCCTGAGTAAAGGTCGCCAGCACGGAACCTGCCATAAACGCTTTATCCCAGAACGGACGATGTGCGGGTGTGGCTTTGAAACGAAACTCGAACGCCACGCCGCGAAAAATCAGCCCCAGCAGCATGAGCGTCAGCGGAATGGTCAGCGCATCAACAATCACCGCATAGGCCAGCGGAAATGCGCCGAACAACCCCGCGCCGCCGAGCACCAGCCAGGTCTCGTTGCCGTCCCAGACCGGCGCAACGCTGTTCACCATCACATCGCGATCGTGAGCATCGCGGGTCAGAGGAAACAGAATGCCAATCCCCAGATCAAAACCGTCCATCACGATGTACATCAGGGTGGCAAAAACAATAATCACAAACCAGATCAGCGAAAGATCGATACCCATTATTTTGCCTCCTCATGCCAGGCTTGCGGGCCTTTGCAGATCAACCGCACCATATAGCTGTAGCCGACACCGAAAACGGCGCTGTAAACCACGAAGAATGTCAGCAGGCTGAGACTCATCTGCATTACACCGTGAGCCGAAACCGCATCGGCCGTACGCAACAACCCTGTGACGACCCACGGTTGGCGGCCAACTTCGGTGGTGACCCAACCGGCGAGAATAGCGATCAGCCCGGCAGGCCCCATCCACAGGGCAAAATGCAGGAACGGTCGCGACTGGTACAACCGCTGTTTGTAGCGCAGCCACAGTGCGCCGATGCCCAGTGCGATCATCAGCACGCCGAGGCCGACCATCACACGAAATGACCAGAACACCAGTGGCGAATAGGGGCGCTCGTCTTTGGGAAACTCTTTCAGCGCCGGAACCTGTTTATCCAGGCTGTGGGTGAGGATCAGGCTGCCAAGCGCCGGGATCTCAACCGCGTAACGGGTGCGTTCCTGTTGCATATCCGGCAGGCCGAACAGCAGCAGCGGGGTGGCTTCGCCCGGCGGATTCTCCCAGTGGCCTTCAATGGCGGCAATTTTCGCCGGTTGATGCTCCAGCGTGTTCAGCCCGTGCATATCGCCCACCATTGCCTGGATCGGCGCGACAATCAGCGCCATCCACATCGCCATTGAGAACATTTTGCGCATCGCGGGCGTATCGTTACCGCGCAGTAAATGCCAGGCAGCAGACGCGCCGACAAACAGCGCGCTGCTGAGGAACGCGGCAATGGTCATATGCATCAGGCGATAAGGGAATGACGGGTTGAAGATCACTTTCAGCCAGTCCACCGGCACCACCTGGCCCTGCTCGATAACGTAACCCTGCGGCGTGTGCATCCAGCTATTGGAGGAGAGGATCCAGAAAGTGGACATCAGCGTGCCCAGCGCCACCATGCAGGTGGCAAAATAGTGCAGCCCTGGCCCGACACGATTCCAGCCAAACAGCATCACGCCGAGAAAACCGGCTTCCAGAAAGAACGCAGTCAGCACTTCATAGGTCAGTAATGGCCCAGTAATGCTGCCAGCGAACTGGGAAAAGCCGCTCCAGTTGGTGCCAAACTGGTAGGCCATCACCAGCCCGGAAACCACGCCCATACCGAAGTTAACGGCGAAAATCTTCGACCAGAAGTGGTACAGCGTGCGCCAGTCCGGGTTACGGGTTTTCAGCCATAAGCCTTCCAGTACCGCCAGAAAACTGGCCAGCCCGATAGTGATCGCCGGAAAAATAATATGAAACGAAACGGTGAAGGCGAACTGTATTCTCGCCAGGTGAAACGCGTCTAAACCAAACATGGACAACCTCAGATCAACTGCTGTGAGGGGTATGGTAATGAGCGCGAGCCGGAACTTGCAGAAACAGATTGGCGAAATTTTTGTATAACAGTTAAATACAAAGCCCATTAAAATGGGCTCTGTTATAGATGAAGACAGTAAACCTACTACCGGGCTATTGATAAATTCGGCAGCGTTGCCCTGAGGGCTGCGAGTATCACCGCGGTTGATTCAATAAACTGAGCAGATCATCCCGTGTTACCGTTTCGATGCTGAGCGGAGATATAGAGGTATAACAGTTTTTTTTAGCACTATCTTTTTCATTACTGATATAGCAAGGATGCGTATCCCGTGCCATCATATTCACCATCCTCAACCCGGTGAATATGCATGAAAAAATACCAGCGCCTGGCGCAACAAATCAGCGAACAAATTGATCTTGGCGTCTGGCGTCCGGGGGAAAAACTGCCGTCGCTGCGCGAGCAGGTCACCAGCAGCGGGCTGAGTTTTATGACGGTAGGCCATGCTTATCAGTTGCTGGAAAGCCAGGGGCGGGTGATTGCCCGGCCGCAATCCGGTTACTTTGTCGCGCCGGCATCCGGTGTGCCGCGCGTGGCGGCGGCGCAGGTCACCCGCGATGAAGCGGTGGATATTAATACCTATATTTTCGATGTGTTGCAGGCCAGCTGCGATGCCTCGGTGCTGCCGTTTGGCTCAGCGTTTCCCGATCCAAAACTGTTTCCGATGCCGCAGCTTAACCGTTCGCTGGCGAAGGTCAGTAAAAGCGCCACCGCCATGAGCGTGATTGAAAACCTGCCGCCGGGCAACAACCAGTTGCGCCATGCTATTGCCCGTCGCTACGCCCGTCAGGGGATGAACATCTCCCCGGACGAAATTGTCATTACCGCCGGAGCGCTGGAGGCACTGAACCTCAGTTTGCAGGCGGTCACCGAACCGGGCGACTGGGTGATCATTGAAAGCCCGTGCTTCTATGGCGCGTTGCAGGCGCTGGAACGGCTGAAGCTGAAAGCGCTGTCGGTGCCGACAGATGTGAAAGAGGGGATCGATCTTGATGCGCTGGCGCAGGCATTGGTCGATTACCCTGTAAAAGCCTGCTGGCTGATGACCAACAGCCAGAATCCGCTCGGTTTTACGCTGAGCCCGGAGAAAAAAGCGCGTCTGGTGGCGCTGCTGGCGGAACATAACGTCACGCTTATCGAAGACGATGTCTACAGCGAACTCTATTACGGGCGCGAGCAGCCGTTACCGGCAAAAGCGTGGGATAAACAGGATATGACGTTGCACTGCTCGTCGTTTTCTAAATGCCTGGTGGCCGGTTTCCGCGTTGGCTGGGTGGCGGCCGGTCGCCACGCGCGGCGCATTCAGCAACTGCAGTTAATGAGTACGCTCTCCACCAGTTCGCCGCTGCAACTGGCGCTGGTCGATTATCTCTCCACCCATCACTACGACGCGCACCTGCGCCGCTTGCGGCGCGTGCTGGCGGAGCGCAAACATCTGGCCTGGCAGGCGCTGCTGCGCCATCTTCCGCCGGAGGTAAAAATTTACCGTAATGAGAGCGGCTATTTTCTCTGGCTGGAGCTACCCGCCGGGCTGGATGCCGGAGCGCTCAGCCAGCTTGCGCTGGCGCACCATATCAGCATTGCGCCGGGGAAAATGTTCTCGACATCTGACCGCTGGCAATCCTTTTTCCGCTTTAATTGCGCCTGGGCGTGGGGCGATAAAGAGGAACGTGCGGCAATTCGCTTAGGGGAATTGATTCGGCAGATGATGAAATAAACTCGCTCAGCCCATTCTTATTTTCTGAATATCTTGTTCTCATTTTAAAAATAGTGACGATGAAAACTTGCAGGTCACCGTCATTATTTTCTGTGCTTTTGTTTTGTGTATTCATAGGAAATGTGAATAGCAACACAGATTAACCTCGTACCGTCTAACTCCTTGTCTATACTCAAAAAGACGGTCGGCTATTATTTTCATTCGAAACGTAATGCGTTATGTGTCACATCCTGGCGAAATTTACGCCGGGCGACATTCTGGCCGTCCGCGTGCCGTCTATTTTTATTAAGGGAGATATATTTACGGCAAGGCTGCCGCACTTTTTTCATTGCGACAGGAGTAAACAATGAGCAAGAAATTTGCCCGCAGCAGTCTGTGTGCGCTGAGCATGACGATGATGGTCGCGCATGCCGCCGAACCCACCGAAGTGGGAAAAGGGGAAGGTCGTCTGGATATTATTGCCTGGCCGGGGTATATCGAACGCGGCCAGACCGACAAGCAATATGACTGGGTTACCGCTTTTGAAAAGGACACTGGTTGCGCGGTGAACGTCAAAACCGCCGCCACCTCCGATGAAATGGTCAGCCTGATGGCGAAAGGCGGCTACGATCTGGTCACCGCTTCAGGCGATGCCTCGCTGCGCCTGATTATGGGGAAACGCGTGCAGCCGATTAATACTGCGCTTATCCCGAACTGGAAAACCCTCGACCCGAAACTGGTCAACGGCGCTTGGTTTAACGTCGGCGGCAAAGTGTATGGCACACCGTATCAGTGGGGGCCGAACCTGCTAATGTATAACACCAAAACCTTCCCGACGCCGCCGGATAGCTGGTCAGTGGTGTTTGTGCAACAAAACCTGCCGGATGGCAAAACCAATAAAGGACGCGTACAGGCTTATGACGGCCCGATCTACATCGCCGATGCGGCGCTGTTCCTGAAAGCCACGCAGCCGCAACTGGGCATTGACGATCCGTACCAGCTCACGGAAGCGCAATATCAGGCGGTACTGAAAACCCTGCGCGATCAGCACTTACTGATCCACCGCTACTGGCATGACACCACGGTACAGATGAGCGACTTCAAAAACGAAGGCGTTGTTGCCTCCAGCGCCTGGCCGTATCAGGCGAATGCCCTGAAAGGTGAAAACCAGCCGATCGCCACCGTATTCCCGAAAGAGGGCGTCACTGGCTGGGCGGATACCACGATGCTGCATGCCGATGCGAAACACCCGAACTGTGCCTACAAGTGGATGAACTGGTCGCTGACGCCAAAAGTTCAGGGCGACGTGGCCGCCTGGTTTGGCTCGCTGCCGGTGGTGCCGGAAGGGTGCAAAGCCAGCACGCTGCTGGGTGAGCAAGGCTGCGAAACTAACGGTTACCGTTTCTTTGACAAAATCGCTTTCTGGAAAACCCCGGTTGCTGAGGGTGGCAAATATGTGCCGTACAGCCGCTGGACACAGGATTACATCGCCATTATGGGTGGCCGTTAACCTGCCAGGAGCTGAGTATGACCTATGCAGTTGAATTTCTGGATGTCTCGCGGTTATACGGCGACGTCCGGGCGGTTGACGGCGTCACTATCGCCATCAACGACGGGGAGTTCTTCTCCATGCTGGGGCCATCCGGCTCCGGCAAAACCACCTGTCTGCGGCTGATTGCCGGGTTTGAGCAATTGAGCGGCGGCGCAATCCGCATCTTTGGCCGCGAAGCCAGCGAACTGCCACCGTGGGAGCGGGACGTCAACACCGTGTTCCAGGACTACGCGCTGTTTCCGCATATGTCGATTCTCGACAATGTGGCCTACGGGCTGATGGTGAAAGGCGTGGACAAAAAGCAGCGCCACGCCCGCGCCCGTGAGGCGCTGGAAAAAGTGGCGCTCGGCTTTGTCCATACGCGCAGACCTTCGCAGCTCTCCGGCGGGCAACGGCAACGGGTGGCGATCGCCCGTGCGCTGGTCAACGAGCCGCGCGTCTTGCTGCTGGATGAGCCGCTCGGCGCGCTCGATCTGAAACTGCGTGAACAGATGCAACTGGAACTGAAAAAGCTGCAACAGGAGCTCGGCATCACCTTTATTTTCGTTACTCACGATCAGGGCGAAGCGCTGTCAATGTCCGACCGGGTGGCGGTGTTTAATAATGGCCGCATCGAACAGATCGATACCCCGCGCGAACTTTACCTGCGCCCGCGCACGCCGTTTGTCGCCGGGTTTGTCGGTACGTCAAACGTCTTCAGTCAGGATCTTGCCAGCAAGCTGTGCGGTATGCAGGGCACTTTTTCGTTGCGCCCTGAACATATTCGCCTGAATGCGCCAGGGGAAATTGAAGTCAACGCCGTGGTGCAGGCGGTGCAGTATCAGGGAGCGGCGACGCGTTTTGAACTGCTGCTGGCGCAGGGGGAGAAAGTGATGGTCAGCCAGGCGAATCTCTCCGGCGTGTTGCTGACCGAGACACTGACGCCGGGGCAACAGGTACAGATTTCATGGTCGCGGGACGCGATGGTGCCGTTGCAGGGAGCGGGGTGAAATGGCCATGAGTATTCCGTTAACCGCCCGGCGGCGTGCCAGCCTGAGCGGGGTGTTATGGCGCAAACCGCTGCTTGGGCTGCTGCTCTTGTTACTGGGGCCGCTGATGTGGTTCGGCATTGTCTATTTGGGTTCGCTGCTAACACTGCTGTGGCAGGGCTTTTACACCTTCGATGACTTCACCATGTCGGTGACGCCGGATTTAACGCTCGCCAACCTGCAAGCGCTGTTCAACCCGGCGAATTACGACATCATCGTGCGCACGCTGATGATGGCGATTACCGTCACCGTGGCGAGCGCCATCCTCGCATTCCCGATGGCGTGGTATATGGCGCGTTATGCGCGGGGTAAATGGAAGGCGTTTTTCTATATCGCCGTGATGTTGCCGATGTGGGCCAGTTATATCGTCAAAGCCTATGCGTGGACGCTGTTGCTGGCAAAAGATGGCGTGGCACAGTGGTTTTTAAGCCATCTGGGACTGGAGCCGCTGTTAACCGCCTTTCTGACGCTGCCCGCCGTCGGCGGCAATACGCTCTCCACGTCAGGGCTGGGGCGCTTCCTGGTGTTCGTCTATATCTGGCTGCCGTTTATGATTTTACCGATTCAGGCGGCGCTGGAACGGCTGCCGCCCTCGCTGTTGCAGGCATCCGCCGATTTGGGCGCACATCCGCGCCAGACCTTCCGCTATGTGGTGTTGCCGCTGGCAATTCCGGGTGTGGCGGCCGGGTCGATTTTCACTTTCTCGCTGACGCTGGGCGATTTTATCGTGCCGCAACTGGTGGGGCCGCCGGGTTACTTCATTGGCAACATGGTCTATGCGCAGCAGGGCGCGATTGGCAATATGCCGATGGCTGCCGCCTTTACGCTGGTGCCCATCGTGTTGATTGCCCTTTATCTGGCGTTCGTGAAACGTCTGGGAGCATTCGATGCACTCTGACCGCGCACCGTTTTTTCTCAAAGTCGCTGCCTGGGGCGGCGTTATCTTTCTCCATTTCCCGCTATTGATCATTGCCATCTATGCTTTTAATACCGAGGATGCGGCGTTCAGTTTTCCTCCGCAGGGCTTTACGCTGCGCTGGTTCAGCGTTGCGGCAGCACGCGGGGATATTCTTGATGCAGTGACACTGTCACTCCGGATAGCGGCGCTGGCAACGGCTATCGCTTTGATTCTTGGCACACTTGCTGCAATGGCCTTATGGCGTAGCGAGTTTTTTGGCAAGAGTGCAATCTCGCTGTTGCTGCTGTTGCCGATCGCGTTGCCAGGGATCATTACCGGGCTGGCTCTGCTGACCGCCTTCAAAGCGGTCAATCTGGAGCCGGGTTTTTTCACCATTGTCGTCGGGCACGCGACGTTCTGCGTGGTAGTGGTGTTTAACAACGTCATCGCCCGTTTCCGGCGCACCTCGTGGAGCCTGGTGGAAGCTTCAATGGATCTGGGCGCCAACAGCTGGCAGACCTTTCGCTATGTGGTGCTGCCGAATCTCGGTTCGGCGCTGCTGGCCGGGGGGATGCTGGCGTTTGCGCTGTCGTTTGACGAAATCATCGTCACCACCTTTACCGCAGGCCATGAGCGCACTCTGCCGCTGTGGCTGCTGAACCAGTTAGGGCGCCCGCGCGATGTGCCGGTGACCAATGTGGTGGCGCTGCTGGTGATGCTGGTGACGATGCTACCTATTCTCGGTGCCTGGTGGCTGACACGTGATACCGACACCGTTGCCGGAACCGGCAAATAACACACCAAGCTGAAGGACAGAACTATGCAACATCACTTGTTTATCAATGGAGAACTGGTTAACGGCGAAGGCGAGAAACAGGCTATTTACAATCCGGCCACCGGCGAGGTGTTGCTGGAGATCGCCGAAGCTTCCGCCGCGCAGGTCGATGCGGCGGTGCAGGCCGCCGATCGGGCTTTTGCCAGTTGGGGGCAAACCACGCCGAAAGCGCGGGCCGAATGCCTGCTGCAACTGGCGCAGGTGATTGAAGACAACGCCGAAACCTTCGCGCAGCTGGAATCCCTCAACTGCGGCAAACCCTACCACTGCGTGCTGAATGATGAAATTCCGGCGGTGGTAGATGTATTCCGTTTCTTCGCCGGAGCGGCGCGCTGCCTGAACGGGCTGGCGGCCGGGGAGTATCTGGAAGGGCATACGTCGATGATCCGCCGCGATCCGCTGGGCGTGGTGGCTTCCATTGCACCGTGGAACTACCCGTTGATGATGGCGGCATGGAAACTGGGCCCGGCGCTGGCGGCGGGTAACTGCGTAGTGATCAAACCGTCGGAAATTACCCCGCTGACGGCGCTGAAACTGGCCGAACTGGCGAAAGATATCTTCCCGGCTGGCGTGCTGAATGTGCTGTTTGGCCGCGGTCAGACGGTTGGCGATCCGTTAACCGGCCACGAAAAAGTACGTATGGTGTCGCTCACCGGTTCGATCGCCACCGGCGAACATATTATTGGTCATACCGCATCGTCAATTAAGCGTACCCACATGGAACTGGGTGGCAAAGCGCCGGTGATTGTGTTTGATGATGCCGATCTCGACGCCGTGGTAGAAGGTGTGCGCACCTTTGGTTTTTATAACGCCGGGCAAGATTGCACCGCGGCATGCCGGATTTACGCGCAAAAAGGGATCTACGATGCACTGGTAGAAAAACTGGGTGCCGCCGTCGCCAGTCTGAAAATGGGAGCGCCGGAAGAGGAAAGTACCGAACTGGGGCCACTGAGTTCTGCCGCTCATCTGGCGCGTGTCAGTAAAGCGGTTGAAGAGGCAAAAGCGCTGAGCCACATCAGCGTGGTCACCGGCGGGAAAAAGGGCGAGGGCGCAGGCTATTACTATCAGCCAACCTTGCTGGCCGGGGCGAAACAGGAAGATGCCATTGTGCAGCGCGAAGTGTTTGGCCCGGTGGTCAGCGTAACGGTGTTTGATGATGAAGAGCAGGTGCTGGGCTGGGCGAATGACTCACAGTACGGTCTGGCATCATCAGTCTGGACGCGTGATGTCGGGCGGGCGCACCGCTTAAGCGCGCGTCTGCAATATGGCTGCACCTGGGTGAACACCCACTTTATGCTGGTCAGCGAAATGCCGCACGGCGGGCAGAAACTCTCTGGTTATGGCAAAGATATGTCGCTGTATGGGCTGGAAGATTACACGGTTGTTCGTCACGTAATGATCAAACATTAATCGCTAAATAAAGCCATGGAAGGCTTTTAAAAAACCTTATGAATCATGAGGCAAATCTCATAGGTAAATTATCTGTGTTGTTATTCATAAAAAACTGATTTAATAATATTCAGCCATCAGCGGAGTGGCGAAATATCTCAATCAAATAATACCGCGCACCAGCATTTCCTCTGCCCGTCATATGAGTGTCATCGGCTCGACAACAGACAGTCATTGCGACAGAAGATAATGACTGGCTTTTTATAAAAAACAGGCAGGGGAAAACCCATAATGAGTAAAATCGTGGTCGTGCTCGTACCCGGGGGCGCGTCTGAGCTTTTGACGGTCGATGATAGCGAAACCGCCGTCTCATGGGCTACTGGTAGCGGTGGGGCACAAACCGGTTTGTTACCCATCGAAACCTACTACTGCGAAGGCGAAGAGTTTTATTTTGCGCGCGTGGAAAATCTTTCCAGCAGTGAAATTGCCTCAGTATCATTAAATTAAAAAAAGGGCTCCGGAGTGAGCCCTTTTTTATTTAATTATTTAATTAATTTGTCTGCTTATCGTTTTAAAAACGCTTCATTCTCGCGCGGTGCCCAATCTTTCTCTGAAAAATCATAGGTCGGGTAGGACTCTTCTTTTACACCCTGAGAACGAATAACAGCGCGAACTTCCGCTGGCAAGTTTTCATCACGGAATAATTCTGCCAGTACAAACAGCGTATCAATAAAGGATAACTGTTTTACTTCAAAGGGTTTCCAGCCAGTGCGTTTAAAAATCAAATGATAAAGCGCTTCTTCGCCTGCCAACGGAACAAAACTGCTGGCGTACTTCTCGCGGTGGCGCGCAAGCAGGTATTCAAGGATAAAAATCTGCGCGATGCGCTGGCGAGCTGCCTGTCCGCGCGGTGTGTCAGTGGTCATATCGATGTGCGTTATGTCATTGTTTTCACGCACCCGAACTTCTATGGCTTGCCACAGGTCGTCATATTTCTGCATAACCTTACCTTGTTTGATCCGAAGTATTCCTTGCAGAGAAACAATATCAGAGAAGATTGTGCGCCGACAAATTTCCCGATGCTTACGTTAATGCTGCCGGCCTTAAATTCAGACTTAAGTTAAATCTCACTATAAAAAAGAAAAGGGTCAGCGTAATTTGTGTTTAATCAATATTCACAGGTGGTGAGAATAATAATCTGCATATTCCTACCTTTTCCAGGATAACAAAAATGCGAATTCGTTCGATGATGTGGGGGATGGTTGTTGCGATCTCATTACTGGGCGCAACAGAAGGGGTTGCCAGAACGCAGGCGCTGTCCGATGCGCAGGTTAAAAAAGCGATCATTGCGGAATCCATTGCGCAATATCCCGGACCCTGCGCCTGCCCGTACAATCAGGCGCGCAACGGCAGTGCGTGCGGCAGGCGCAGCGCCTGGAGCAAACAGGGAGGCTATTCGCCACTTTGTTATCCTGATGATGTCAGTAAAGAGCAGGTGAAAGCCTGGCGCGAGCGCCAGCAGCCGTAAAAGTGACAGGCCGGGTAAAATCCCGGCTTTTTTACATTCTTCAGTAAGTTAAATCAAAATTACTGATAGCCAGGATTGTTACAAACGTAATTAAACTTGATAAATATCAATAATTAGAGCATATTGCGCACGTTTTGTTACTTACTGGTTAATGTTTGTTATGTCGTTATATCAAAAAATGTTGGTTTTCTACGCAGTGATGGCGCTGATTTGCGCACTGATTACCTGGTTCCTTTCACATGACCGTAAACGTATTCGCTTGCTGAGCGCCTTTCTGGTCGGCTCCACCTGGCCCATGAGTTTTCCCGTGGCGTTGTTGTTCTCGATTTTCTGATCTTAAAGCGTGACAGATAAAGCGATACCTTATTGAAAATTAGGGCAACATGTTAGCTGAATGTTTACCTAAGGACAGGAGGCATACGTTGGAACTCTACACAAAAATGCTGATCTTCTACGCTGTGATGGCGGTACTGTCCGGCGTGGCAACGTACTTTCTGGCCCGCGACAACCGCAAAGTCCGGCTCCTCAGCGCGATACTCATCGGTGCGACCTGGCCCATCAGCTTTCCGGTCGCGTTACTGTTTTCACTCTTTTGATCGCGATCTCTCCTTTTTATCGAAATACTGTATATAATCACAGTAATCCAATGAAAGGGAAACCTCATGAACACATTCTATTCACGTTATGCTCAGGGGCAGGTGCGTTGGCACGATCTGCCGGGGCACGGCGATCCGCTGGTGTTTATCCACGGGCTGGGCTGCGCATCATCGTTTGAATACCCGCGCGTGGTCGCCGATCCCGCATTTGGCGGCAGGCGCGCCATCCTTATCGATTTACCCGGCAGCGGTTACAGCGAACGTCCAGCGAGTTTCTCCTATCGCACCAGCGATCAGGCGAAAGTGGTGGTGGAGCTGCTGAATAAGCTTGATTTGCAGGCTTTCTGGCTCTACGGCCACAGCATGGGCGGCAGCATTGCCATTGAGGTGGCAGCGCAGATGGCCGCGCGCGTGAACGGGCTGGCGGTATCGGAACCCAATTTCTATCCCGGCGGCGGTATGTTCAGCCGTGAGATTGCCAGCCAGGATGAAGCGGGGTTTGTCACCAGCGGTTACGCGGCAATGCTGGCGCAGGAGAAAACCGCGTGGGCCGGATGCCTGCAAAGTAATGCGCCGTGGGCGGTCTGGCGCGGGGCGAAAAGCCTGGTCGACGGTATTGAGCCAACATGGATGACGCTGTTTGTCGATTTCCCGCGGCCAAAAACGCTGATCTTTGGCGCGCTTTCACTGCCGGATAAAGACGAAGAGGCGGTACGGAAACAGGGGATCCCGGTACAGGTGATTGCCGATGCGGGGCATTCGATGTCGTGGGAGCAGCCCGCCGCGCTGGCGCAGACGCTAAATCGCTTTATTACTGAACACGAATAAAAAAACCCGGCGCGCAAAACTGGCCGGGTTTCTGTTTATGCTGCATCTGTTTTAGCTTATGGCAGTAAAGATTTCAGCTTCTTGCGCGCCGCCGGAGTGACATCCAGCGGGTGGCGGTAGCCAATGTTTTCCGTTGCCCGGTGATAGAGCGCAACCAGCCAGTCGTAAACATAACGGGTGGCGGCGTGAACCGGTTGCTCGCTCAGTCGTGTCAGGCGCGTATTGCTCGCCTCCGCCGAACCGGTGGCGAAAATGGCACGATCTTTCTGCACGCGGCTGGCCGGACGCTCGGCTTCCGCCACCGATGCATAACCGAGCCAGGCGACAAAGTTGCCAATCGCGGCATGCAGCTGCGCGGCGCAGGCAGTATCACGCTGCATGATGGCTTGCAGCTGCTCCGGCAGATTCAGACGGTAGCTGCTGACAATTACAATTTCCGCCATCTGGCGCAGGGCTGTCGGGCTGAGCCCAAGGCGCGCGGCGTTGTCGTCGTTGCGGCTCCACTGGCGGACATGGTTAACCCACAGCGCATGTGCCTGCTGACCGACATCTTTACTTTGCGGTTGCTGTTCCGTGTTGTCCGGTGATTCGGCAAACAGATCGATTGCATCATTAAACAAACCGCTGACTTTCTCTTCGCGCGGCTGTTGGACTTTCCACAGCGTGTCGAACTGCTGCATATCCGGCTGCAAACCTTCCAGCAATTCACCGTGACGGGAAGCCTGCCCCTGCAACTCGCGCACGACAGCTTCAGCACGGGTGCGCTGGGTGGCAGCGTCCTTCTCCGGGCTGACAAGCCATGTTTGCAGCAGTTCGCGCAGCGCATGTTGATGGCGCTCTACCAGCGCTTTTAAACGCTGTTGACGCAGATCCGGCGCGGTGGCATGCGCTAACCATGCCAGCAGGCGTTGCAGACTACTGGCATCCAGCGCCTGCAACGTGCCCCAGTGTTGTCCCGGTTTGCCGATCAACTGCTGGACCGCTTCATCCAGGTTCTGCGCCAGCGTAAAACGCGCATCTTGTGGCGTAATTGCCCAGACCAGACCCGGCAGCGCCGCTTCCTGGCCCGATTGTGTCTCTTTTACCCAGTTGAGCAGGGCGCGGGCAGTGGCGGCGGTGGTCGAACGCTCCAGCGTGGCGTTACAGATCATCAGCACGTCCGGCTGTAAGCGCTGGCGATAGCTCTCCAGCAGCCAGCGGCATTTGCTGCGCCACAGCGGTTGGCCGTCCTGCGGGCCGGGCACCGGGATATCGAGAATATCCACTGACGGCAGCACGCTGTTTTCCACCGGCAGCACCAGTTCGCGGGTGATCAGCGCCAGCGTCGCCAGCGGAATACTGACCGCATTGAGCCGTTGCTCGTTGGCCCATGGATGCACCACCACTTCATCATGAATCTCTTCGCTGCCGGGTTCCGCTGGCGTTAAAAATCCGTCTGTCGGCAGGGCGAAGCTATCGACCAGAACGCTTAACGGCGCAGCCAGTTCGCTGGCATTGCCGGTCTGGTGCAGGGTGTGCGCCAGCGCCAGCCACTGCTGCGTCAGTTCGTGTTGCTCGCCCCATAATAACGACCAGGCGCTGGCACGCGCGCTGAGATCCAGTTGCGGCAGCAGGCTGGCGAACTGATACCACAAAGCATCGTCCATTTGCTGCTGCGATGAAGGCACTACCGAGCGCCAGAAACGGGCAATGCCGCCAATCTCTTCGGCGGTGATCCCCGGTACCGGATTCGGCTGGCGCAGGGTGCGCCATTTCGCGACCCGGCTTTCGATCACCGCTTTGTCTGCTGCGCGTAATTCCGGCTGCTGCTGAGTATGGGCAATAAACAACTGCACCAGTTCAGCTTCGCTGATAATGCGCAAGCAGAGTGGAAAGCTGTCGTCCATCGGCGAGTGATCCGGGCTGAAACGCAACGCCATGCTGGTCAGCGCGTGACCCGGATTGATATGGGTAAAGTAATCCAGCGTTTTATCGCCCGGCCGCACATCCAGCCGCCCGTTGCCGCTGCCGCACAGCGCGCCGAGCAGATGAGCTTTTGCCGCCTGCGAATGACCATACAGACCGATGGTGCAGGGCGCGTTAACGGCGTCGCGCAGCGCGGTTTCTCCGGCTGCGACCGCATTCAGGCGCGCCAGCAGCGCGTCGGCATCATCATCCAGTAGCGGTGAAAGTGTCCGGTTCTCGTTAATCCATGCGCTCAACGCCTGGGTGGTGTTTACGCTCGCACTCATTTCAGATACACACTCCCGCTGTCGATCCAGTAGTGACTACCGCTATGGCGGCGGTCGGCCAGCGTATTCAATTTAAAAGTTAACGCGTCGGCAGGCACCGGCGTTCCGTCCTGCAACCAGGCTTCACTCAGCGTGAAGGATTCCGGGCCGTGATGTTTGTTGCCGCCGCTAAAGGCCAGACGCACGTTTAACACGCCATCGCCGGCGATGGTTTTCGCCAGATCCTGCGAGTTAATGCTCAGCGTATAGAGCGGCGTGGCGGGCCAGCGGGCGTTAGCTAACTGACGGAAACCCAGCGTCACATTGCCGCGCAGCGGGAAGTGCAGCTTCGCATCCAGCTTGGCGCCCGGTTTATCGAGATCGATATCGTGATACCAGATGTTTTCGTCGCGTAACGTGTTCACCACGTTATCCAGTACACCGAGGTAACGCACGGTGGAATAAGCGCCAATATCAGCCGCCTTAAAGTTAAAGCGCGGCAGACGCAGATCCAGCGCCAGGCTGCACAGCATCGCACCGACCGCCGCTGTTGATTTCGGGTTACCGATTTTGCCCTGCTGGCTGAAGGGATACCACTCATGCACGCGATATTTATCCAGCCAGATCATGCGGTTAACCGGCACTGGCTGCAAATGGCGGATCAGCGCCTGCACGCCCGGCAGGCAGCCAGGACGGCCGGTGATCAGCAACACGTCACAACTGTAGTGAGAAATGGCTTCGCACACCGCATGCAGCGGGGCGGTAAGCGTAAATTGCCCGTTCAGCATCGCATCCTGCAATTCGCGGAAATTGACCTGCAACGGCACGGCAAGCACGTCGAACTCCGCCGAGCCGGATGGCAACGCATGATCAATCGCCTGGCGCAAATAATTCATCACATTGCGCGTCGGCTGCTGCTTGAGCAGTTCACCGAAGGTCGCATGCAATCCGGCCAGCGGATCGTTGATATCGCTCTCTTCCCAGGCGGCAAGGATTGCGTGACCGATCGGCATAAACAGTTGCAGCGTGGTCTGCTGGCGCAAAACCGCCTGCGTATCAATACGCCCGGAGTCGCCAAACAGCGTCGCCATAATCGCCGCCGCATCGCTGATGCCCGCTTTTTGCATCTGCGTTTGCAGTGCAGGCAGCACGCAGCGCTGGATGACATCCAGCAGAATGTCATCACCCGCCACTTTAAAACCTTCACGGAACAGCAACTGCGGGGTGATTTTGACGTTGCTGCCGGTGCCATCATCAAGCTGATAATGGGTGATCGCCATATCGGTGGTGCCGCCGCCAATATCAACAGAGGCAACGCGCAGCGAACGGCCTTTCACCGCGCCGGGCGCTTCGGCGCGATCCGGGCGGGCGAGGGAGGCAAAGAAGGTTTCCGTCTGCCCGGCAAAACGGGAGATCGCTTCGTTATACAGCCATACCAGTTGTCCGCAGCTCGCTTCATCCCATTCCATCTGAATATGCGGCACCGGCACCACGCTTTTTTCCTGCTGCTTGCGGTTGGCAAAATCTTCATCCTGCGGATGCCAGCCCATTGCTTTCCACACCAGCGCGATCGCTTCAAACATGCGGCGGCGGAAGATTTCACGCTCCTGCTTCGGCATCGCGGAAGGCAAAGTCAAAATAATGGTGCGCAACTGGCGCGGAGAAGCCGGGAAGCCGAGGCGTAAACGCGTTGCCACGCTGTTGATTTGCCCCAGCGCCTGCGACAGCAATTCGCACAGCATATGGGTCATCAGGGTGCTGCGGCTGTACTGCGGCGAAAAGACCGGCAAACGCTCATCCAGCGGCAGGCTGTAGAGCGGCTGGCCCTCATCATTCATCAGGTTCATCAGCGGGAAAGCGGTAGCCAGAGGCTCGCGCTGCGTTTTGCTGTTCATCTGGCTAAAACGCCAGTCCTGCAACACCGGGGTTTCATCCCACAGATAACGTCGCGGGCTGGAGATCCCGCTGTTGCCTTCAGTCCCGACGCGCTGCATCGCCAGTTTGCGCGCTTCATCACCGACACGCACAATCGACGGCCAGATGAATGCATCTTCGCGCCCACTCTCCACCGAGAAGTGCTGCTTACCAAAACGCGCTTCCGAAAACTCCAGGCGGCTGGTAAATAACGGTTCGTTAAGGAATTGCGGCTCGCTGAGCGATCGCACCTGCAACTCTGCCGTCTGGCGCAAACCATCGTTGGCATCGCCATGATCTTCAATGATCACGCCGCAAGTGTGGGTGTTACCGACATCAAGGATCAGATCAACTGGAATCGCCGGAGTGCTCAGCGTGTGGGTGACAATTTTGACTTCCGGCACCTGCAATTGTGAGCCGAGCAGGGTCATCAGGTTCAGCCAGTGCGCCTGGTATTCAAAACCGCGCAGCGCCTGCGTGATCTCACGCTCGCTGCGGCTTTCATGCTGCGAAATGTAATGTAAGAAGGCTTCCCGCAGCCAGCCGTCAACCCAGGTTTGATCGAGGAAATCGGCGACTTCATCATCATGCCAGGCCAGCGCAAAGCGCGTGCCGTTAAGGATATCGTTCTCCTGCGGCGCCAGAGAAGCCGGAGAGTTGTCGTTGATCTGGCTGTCGAGCGCCAGCGCGATACGGTGCGTGTTGCCTGCGCTGTCCGGCTCGCTCAATTTACGGATCTGCACCCGCGCCCAGTTATCCGGCCCTTCAACAAAAGTACGCGGCGGGTTAAAGCGCAAAAAAGGCACCGGCAGCCAGACGCCATCAAGGATCGACAGCGAATACTGCAACGCGTGGGTACTTTCCGGCTTGACCACTTCCGGCTGACCGCCATCGCGGTTCGGCAGGGTATAGCGCTCATTCACTACATCAAAATCGAGCCGCAGCAGTGGGCCATTGGCCGTTTTACGTACAAATCGGCCGCTGTTGGCCGAATCCTGCGGCGTCACGCCAAAATCAAGAAACTGCACGCCGCTGTTGGCAATCAGCGTCACGCTCTGTTTGTAGTCGCAAAGATTAACCAGCATAAACTCAGTCACCTGTTTTTCTGAACGTCACCGGAACGGTGGTTTTGGCGTCAAAACGTGCGCTGCACTCGGCTACGTCGTTGCTGCCTGCTTTACAGGAAATGTCCGGCATCGGGTAACGGGTACCGTCACTACACCGCGCGTTACCGCGACTTTTAATCAACAGTTCGCCGGTTTCGTGCAGGCCAGAGAAGAGATCTGCGCGGCAGGTAATGTTCTTACCGTGAACAATGCGCGCCGAGCCTTTGTTGTTCTGGATTTGATAACGCACCGCTGGCGCTTTGCCGGTCACGGGATCTTTGACATCCAGATCAACGCGCCAGTTACCGTTAAGGAATTTGGTTGAACCGATTTTCACCTCGACAGCATCCATCACCAGCGCGCCTTTCGGGATGGCGGAAATCACCACCGGCTCTTTCGCGGCGGGTTTCTCGGCTACGGTTTCGGCAGGGGCGGAGACTTCCGCCTGGTGCAGTGGCAGCTTCGCCGTCAGCGCAGGAATTGGCGCGGCCTGCATGGCGGGCGGCGCAATTTCGACAGGTTCAGCTTTTGCAATCACCGGCGCGGGAGCCGGAACTTCTTGTTGCTTCAGCAGCAGCGGGGTGGCAATAGCCGCCGCGACTGCGGCAGCAACCGGCAGCGCCCACAGACCGTAGCGACGGCGTTTTTTCGCAGGCGTCGCGGCAACCGGAGCGGGTTCTGGCGTCGGCGCGGCCTGCACAGGCGGTTCTTCAACCGGTTCTGGCTGCAATTTGATTTCCGGCGGCGTGCTTAACAGCGGCGCATCCGCCTGGCTGAAGGTGACTTCAACGGCAGGCTCTTCTTCTGGCTCCGGTTCCGGCAACATGGTGATTTCCGGCACTTCGGGTTCCGGTTCGCGCAGACAGTCGAGCACATTTTCACGTGCGCTTTCATTGAGGTTGACGAACCCCCAGAAGGTGATGACCGGTTTGCCATCGACGAGGAAAACGTGATTTTCACCGGGAAATTGCAGCGCTTTCTCCAGCAGCGAGCCAAACAGCTGCTGCGCTGTTTTCTGCGATTGCAGGCATTTGCGGCTCAGGGCATAAGCGCTGTCGAGGGTATTTTCGAGGTGCTCGCGGGCGCGGCTTCGCGCCTCTTCGTCGGCGGCTTTCCACGAAACCGAGCGACCGTCGATGGGTGAATACCAGTCGACACGATCGCCTTCATCATTAACCTGGGGTATTGCCAGACAGTCAACCAGCGCCTGCTGTTTGCGCAGGCGTAGTGCTTCACGAATTTGTAATGCCGAATCAAATACGGCCTGACCGCCGCCGCCCACGGCCTGGAAATCATCCAGATCGCCGCTGCGTAAGAGAGTTTTTGCCACGTTTTCATCCCATAGGCTTCTTTACGCGTCTACTATACGCAAACTTGTCGCCAGTAAAAGGAAGAGGAGACCGCAAAACCATTGAATTCTCGATGCATAGATGACATCAATCAGACTTGACGCCGCGATAATTATTTAAGATAAATTTTAATCGTAATGATGGTTGATATTTCAGCGAAATCAACTGCTTTAGCATAACCTGATAGAGAATCACCATTTGCCAGTTCACCTGAGCTGTGCTGAGATTACTACTCCATATAAATAAGAAGGTTCCTGATAATGTCTACAGGGAAAACGCTGCTCGCCCTCGCGCTGAGCACACTGTTACCGGCAAGTGCGGCATGGGCCGCGTCTAACGACACCATCGTCTACTGCTCCGAAGCGTCGCCTGAATCCTTTAACCCGCAAATTGCCAGTTCCGGGCCGACTTTTGTTGCCAGCTCGCAGGTGCTTTATAACCGCCTGGTCACCTTCGATCCGGTGAAAAATACCCCGATTCCGTCGCTGGCGACGGAGTGGAAAGTGTCGGAAGATGGCAAGACCTGGACGTTTACGCTGCGCCAGGGGGTAAAATTCAACAGCAATAAATATTTTAAACCGACGCGCGATTTCAACGCCGATGACGTGATTTTCTCCGTCATGCGGCAAATGGACGCGAAACACCCGTATCACACTGTTTCACGGGGTAATTACGAATACTTCACCGATGTCGGCCTTGATAAGCTGATTAAAGAGGTGAAAAAGGTGGACGATTACCACGTCCAGTTTGTGCTGAACGAACCGAACGCCGCATTTCTTGCCGACTGGGGGATGGATTTCGCCTCTATTCTCTCAGCGGAATACGCCGATGCGATGCTGAAAAAAGGCACGCCGGAAAACGTCGACAACTGGCCAATCGGTACCGGCCCTTATGTGTTGCAGCAATACAAAACCGATGCGCAAATCCGTTATCTTGCCAACCCGAACTACTGGGAAGGCCCGGTACCAACCAAACACCTGATTTTCTCTATCACCCCGGATGTGCAGACACGCCTGGCGAAACTGCAAACCAACGAGTGCCAGATCATTCCGGCGCCGTCACCGGTGCAGTTTGATCAGATAAAAAACAACAAAGATTTGACGCTGCATACCATTGATGCGCTGAACGTCGGTTATCTGGCGTTTAACACCGAGAAAAAACCGTTTGATAACGTACTGGTGCGTCAGGCGCTGAACTATGCCACCGATAAGCAGGCGATCGTTAACGCCGTGTTCCTCGGCTCCGGCAGCGTGGCGAAATCGCCGCTGCCGCCCAATATGCTGGGCTATAACAAAGATCTGAAGGATTACAGCTACGATCCGGAAAAAGCCAAAGCGCTGCTGAAACAGGCGGGCCTGGAGAAAGGCTTTGAAGCCACACTGTGGTCAATGCCGGTACAACGTCCGTATAACCCGAACTCGCGCCGTATCGCCGAGATGATCCAGAGCGACTGGGCGAAAGTGGGCGTGAAAGCGAAGATTGTCTCTTTCGAGTGGGGGGAGTATCTGGCCGGAATGCGTAAAGGCGAGCACGATACGGCTCTGTTCGGCTGGATGTCGGATAATGGCGACCCGGATAACTTCGCCGATACGCTGCTGGGCTGCAACAGCATCAAAAACGGCGCCAACGCCGCGCGCTGGTGCGATAAAGGCTATGATGCGCTGGTGCAGAAAGCCAAAGTGGTCAGCGATCCGGCGGCCCGCGCCAAACTGTACGAACAGGCGCAGGATATCTTCTACCAGCAGGCGCCGTGGATTGCGCTGGCGAATGGCAAAACCTTCTACGCCACGCGCAGTAATGTGACCGGTTATCAGGTCAGCCTGATGGGCAGTGATTTCTCGAAAGTGAAATTGAATTAAAGGAGTGGATATGTCACATCTGGATGAGGTTGTCGCGCGCGTTGATGCGGCCATTGAACAGAGCGTTATTATCGGGATGAACGAATTACTGGTTGAACTCAGCGATGACGCCGCGCTAAGCCGGGAAGAGCGCTATGCGCAGCAGCAGCGCCTGCGAACGGCGATTGCGCATCACGGCCGCCAGCATAAAGAAGATATGGAAGCGCGCCGTGACCAGCTCACCAAAGGTGGCTCAATCCTGTGATCAGAACTGGCGTCTGGCCACCAGCCAGGCGCCAATCACCAGTAGCACCGCGCCGCATACCGGGCCAATCAGCGCCCGCAGCGCGATCCCCTGACTCCTCACCACATCCATCACCAGCCCGCCAATCAGCTGGCTTGCCACCAGAACCGCAATGGTCGTTGCCGCGCCAACGTACTGATAACCGCTGATGCTGGCGAAGACAAAAAACGAACCCAGCAAACCGGGGATTAATGTCCACCACTTCACGCTGGCGTACAGTTCCTGAAACCCGCTCATCCCATGCTTGAACAGCAAAATCGAGACAAACAGCACAATACCCACCAGCGAGTTGAGCAGCATGGCGATAAGGATCGTCGAGGCCGACTGAGTAATGCGCACCATCAGCGTGTTTTGCACCACCAGGCCAATCCCGGCGGCGATCAGAAAGGTGAGGGTCAACGACTGGTTCATTAGATAGCATCCGGATCGGTACGGTTATCGAGCTGCAACTGCATAAAGGTTAAATCGAGCCAACGACCAAACTTGGTGCCGACCTGCGGCATTTCCGCGGTCGTGACAAAACCCAGTTTACTGTGCAGATTAATAGAGCCATGGTTTTGCGACTCAATGCCCGCCACCATCACATGTTTACCAATGCGTCTGGCTTCTTCGATCAGGCGTTCCATCAGCGCCAGCCCGAGGCCTTTGCCCTGATAGTCGGGGTGAACATACACCGAGTGCTCGACGGTGTGGCGAAAACCATCGAAGGCGCGCCAGTCACCAAACGAAGAGTAGCCGGTGACCACGCCATTTTCTTCGCTGACCAGCACCGGATAACCCAGTTTGGCGCGCGCTTCATACCAGGCAATACGGTTCCCGACATCGACCGTTTGATCGTTCCAGATGGCAGCAGTGTTCACCACCGCATGGTTGTAGATCTCTGCAATGGCGGCACAATCTTCTTTCCCGGCAAAACGAATATTCATGGTTGAACCTCAGATTTGTACACTATAGTATTACGATATGAATACTATCTCAGACAATATAAATCAACGGATCAGTGCCAGAATTCGTGTAGAACGTGAATCCCGCGGCTGGTCATTGAGCGAACTGGCCGAACGCGCGGGCGTTTCGCGGGCGATGATCCACAAAATCGAACGCGGCGAGAGCAGCCCAACGGCGGCGCTGCTGGCGCGGCTTTCCGGCGCATTCGGCATCAGCATGTCAACGCTGATTGCCCGCGCCGAAATGCAGGAAGGAAAGCTGCTGCGCTACGCCGATCAGCCGGTATGGCGCGACCCGCAAAGCCACTACCTGCGCCGCCACGTCTCGCCGCGCAGCGATCTGCCTATCGATCTGGTGCAAATCGACCTGCCAGCGGGCAGCGATATTCCGATGCCCGCTTCTTCTTATGCGTTAGCGCGGCAGTTAATTTGGTTGCAGGAAGGCGAGTTGGTGTTTGTTGAAGGCGATACGCGGCACGAAATGAAAGCCGGGGATTGCCTGGAACTCGGGCCGCCGAACGATTGCCGTTTTATCAACGAGAGCAGCGCACCTTGCCGCTATCTGGTGGTGCGGCTCAACCACGCCGGTACATAATGTTAACGCGCTGCTGGCAGGAAACGACTAGTATCAGTAATTAGTCTTTCATGCACAGGAGAGCACGATGAATCAATCTTCTCACCGCAATCGCCGTTGGGTGTTGGCTTCTCGCCCACATGGCGCCCCGGTTACCGACAATTTCCGCCTTGAAGAGGATGACATCGCGGCACCCGGCGAAGGCCAGGTGTTACTGCGAACGGTCTACCTCTCGTTAGATCCCTATATGCGCGGTCGTATGAGCGATGCGCCATCCTATTCGCCGCCGGTAAAAATCGGCGAAGTGATGTGTGGCGCGACGGTCAGCCGTGTGGTCAGTTCACTGCATCCGGATTTTGCCGAAGGCGATTGGGTGCTGGCTTACAGCGGCTGGCAGGATTACGACATCGCCAGCGGCGATGATGTGATCAACCTTGGTAAAGATCCACAGCATCCCTCATGGTCGCTGGGTATCCTCGGGATGCCAGGTTTTACCGCCTATATGGGGCTGCTTGATATCGGTCAGCCGAAAGCGGGGGAAACACTGGTCGTTGCCGCTGCAACCGGCCCGGTCGGCGCAACGGTCGGGCAGATCGGTAAAATCAAGGGGTGTCGCGTTGTCGGGGTCGCCGGGGGCAAAGAGAAGTGCCGTCATGCCGTGGAGGTACTCGGTTTTGATCTCTGTCTCGACCATCACGCGGAAGATTTTGCCGAACAACTGGCGAAGGCCTGCCCGCAAGGGATCGATATCTATTTTGAAAATGTCGGCGGCAAAGTCTTTGATGCCGTGCTGCCATTATTAAATACCAGGGCGCGAATTCCGCTTTGCGGATTAGTCAGCGGTTATAACGCCACGGAACTTCCTGACGGCCCGGATCGTATTCCGTTATTAATGGCAACGCTGCTTAAAAAACGAATTCGGTTGCAGGGATTTATTATTACTCAGGATTACGGTCACCGAATTAACGAATTCCAGCAAGAAATGGGGAAATGGGTAAAACAGGAAATAATTCACTACCGTGAACAACTAACAGAAGGTCTTGAGCAAGCGCCAGAGGCGTTTATCGGTATGCTGGAAGGTCGAAATTTCGGCAAGGTCGTAGTGCAAATTGGACCATCACGCTAAGAGACTGATGGCGGCGAAAAAAACCGCCATCAGAATTGTGCAAAATCCGAAAAAACGTCTTTAATTAGACAAGCATAAGGAACTGATAACCTTGTGAAGGCGGTTCCTGGTAGTTGTGCATAATAACTAATTATTAGCTACATCTTTTACGCGACAATCCAATACCAGGCATGTTTATATAATATATTTGAATGATTACGGACACGCTACCAGGCTGAAAATAAATAAGAAATTATACAGGACGCAAACATGCTTGATTTGGAGAAAGCGCAACGAACCAGCCTCACTATGCAGGTGGAGGCGAGTCTGAAAAATGCGCTTATTATCGGCGCGCTAAAACCTGGCGCGCGGCTTATCACGAAAGAAATAGCAGATCAGTTGGGTACCAGTATTACTCCGGTACGGGAAGCGCTTTTGCGTTTGGTCTCTGCAGGCGCGCTACATGCCACACCGGCGCAGGCGTTTTTAGTGCCGGAGGTCAGCCTTGAACGCTATGACGAAATCAACCAGATACGCAAAAACCTTGAAGGGATGGCTGCCCGTGCCGCCAGTCAAAGTATGACCCCGGAGAGGATCAGGGAGTTGCGTGCGCTGGCTGCGGCTTTTCACGAAACACTAAAAAGCGGCCATACCGAGCAGATGTTGCAGGCAAATCGGATTTTTCGCTTTTCGATTTACCAGCAGGCAGGTATGCCGACATTGACAGCACTGATTGAGCAATTATGGGTACGCATTGGCCCATGTTTTAATTATCTTTATCCACATTCGGATGATTTAACACGCAGCCACGATTATTCAGACTTATTAGCCGCACTTGAAGAAGGTGATGCTTTTGCCAGCGAACGCGGAATATGGCGGGCCATCGATGAGGGCGCAAACATTATTCATAAGCAATTTTATCGCTGAGCTATTTCTCTTAAATACAATCACTTAACCTAAATCATGGATGCTTCCCGACAAAAATTTGTCATTGGGGCGCATCCATATCACGTTTTGTACTTATAAGACCAGTTAATACCTGAAATCCACGCATTCCCTGCCGATAACCTTTCTTGCGCGTAGTAAGGCGCTAACATTTGGTGTCCAGCGAGGAGTCGGGGAATGTCATTTAACCAACGATTAAGCAATATAAAAATTAGTAGAAAGCTGTCGGTAGGATTTGGGTTAGTTCTGTTTCTGGTTGCTGTTGCTTCTGTCCTCAGTGTGTTGCGCTTTCAGGAAATCCGCGACGTCTATCAAAAAACCAATCTGATGTATAACATCAACATCGAAGTGTTTCAGGCAAAAATTAACCGCCTGAAATATTTCTATGGTGATGATAAATCCGGTCAGGTGATGTCTGATTACGTTCGCCACGCGTCAGAGTTGACGGCCAGCGCTGACAACATGAGCTGGTCAACCAACGAAAAACAGATCATCAACGATGTCGCCGATCATCTGGCGAAGTTCCAGAGCAGCATTGGCGAGATGCAAAAAGCGACCAGTGATATTCACGCTGTTCGCGATGCGCTCGATAAACTCGCTGCTGAAGATCTCGCCGCCAGCTACACCACGCTCGTGCGTACGCCGGTTGCCGATCCGAGCCTGATGACGCAAGTTTATGAGCAATTATTCGCTATCAGCGCAGTGCGTGAAGCGGCGCTGGTTGTCCGTTATAGCCCAGGCAAAGAGAGCAGCGATGCGCTGGAGCGCCATTTCAGCGACACGCAAAAAAGTGTTCAGGCGCTGTCGAGCCAGCTGCCGGGCGAACTGCAAGCGCCGTTACAGGCTTTATGGGATAACACCGTTAAATACCACGATTTGAGCCGCAACTATTTCACCGCCTATCAGGCTCTCAAGACCGCAGAAGATCATGTTAAAACCGGTGGCGATAACAGCAGCGCGGCGCTGAAGCAGATCATTACGCTAGTAAAAGCGCACAACGATGAGCTGGCCTATAGCTCCAGTACCATCGCCGCAATTATCGGCGCTATCGCCATTCTGCTCGGAGTGATTGTCTCCTGGTGGGTGATCCGCCAGATTACCCGTCCGATTGACCGCAACCTTGCACTGGCGGAACGTATTGCCAGCGGCGATCTCAGCTCGCAAATTCGCGCGCAGAGTACCGACGAACTGGGGCAATTGACCGGGGCAATGGGGCGGATGAACGACACGCTGCGTGAAATGATCCACGAAGTACGTAACAGCGTGACGAAGGTTTCCCGCGCGGCAACCGAAATTGCCGAAGGCAATACCGATCTCTCTTCCCGTACGGAACAGCAGGCCGCAGCGGTTGTGGAAACGGCAGCCAGCATGGAAGAGCTGACCGCGACGGTGAAAAATAACGCCGATAACGCCCGTAACGCCAGCAGCCTTGCGGCACAGGCCTCGCAGACGGCCGGTGAAGGCGGTACGGTGATGCGCGAAGTGGTGAACACCATGGGCGACATTCACAGCAGCTCTAACAAAATTGCTGATATCACCGCAGTGATTAACAGCATTGCGTTCCAGACTAACATTCTGGCGCTGAACGCCGCAGTGGAAGCCGCGCGTGCCGGTGAACAAGGCCGGGGTTTCGCCGTAGTGGCCAGCGAAGTGCGCAGCCTGTCTCAGCGCAGTTCGCAGGCGGCAAAAGATATTGAACAACTGATCAGCGAGTCGGTTTCCCGTATCAATGTCGGCAGTGAGTTGGTGGCCAAAGCCGGTGAAACCATGGACCAGGTTGTCCGATCGGTAACGCGTGTTAACGATATCATGGGTGAAATTTCCTCGGCGTCGGAAGAGCAGAGCCGTGGTATTGAGCAGATTGCCCGTGCAGTGAGCGAGCTGGACAGCACCACGCAGCAAAACGCCGCGCTGGTGAGCGAATCGTCTTCCGCGGCAGGTTCGCTGGAAGAACAGGCGCGTCTGCTGGAAGAACTGGTGGCAACATTCCGTCTGGAGCAAAACGAAGCCAAAAGCGCACCGAAAGCGGGAAAAACCAAAGCCACGCCAACGGCGAAAGCGCCTGCTTTACCGCGTGAAACACAAAGCAGCGATGAAGGCTGGACCACCTTCTGATAGTGTTTTAACTCAATAAAAAAAGCCCGCAAGCATCAGCTTCCGGGCTTTTTTCTATTACAAACCGCCCTCGGATGAAGGCGGTTAGCGAGCATTATTCGAACTGATAAGCGATGGACAAACCGACGCCGTAGTTACGTCCCGGAGCGGGTTCGTAGTAACGACCATTCGATTCATTAACAATCACTGAGCCAACATATTCACGGTCAAACAGGTTATCGATGCGGCCAAACACATCCATCATCCAGTTGCCGTAGCTAAATTTGTAGCCGGTGTTGATGCCCGTAACGGTGTAGGAGGGGGCTTTCGCACTGTTTTCATCGTCGGCCATAATATCGCTCATATAGCGCACATCGGCACCCGCGTACCAGCCCTGATCCGGGATCCAGCCCAGTGACGCATAACCCATATTGCGCGCTATGCCCGGAATACGGTTGCCGTTACAGTCGCTGTCGGTACAGACTTCGCTACGGTACGTGGCATCCAGATAAGTCCACGCCACTTTGGCGCGCCAGTTTCCGGCAAATTGTTGATCGAGCGACAGCTCCGCGCCCTGGCGACGGGTTTTCCCGGCGTTTTTGTACGTGGTGCGCCCGCCGCCGCTGGTGTCGGTCACGATCTCATTATCGGTATCGGTGCGGAACAGCGCTGCGGTCAGCAGGCCGTTGCCAATGCGCGTTTTACTGCCGATTTCCACGGTTTCATTGGTAGAGGGTTTCAGCGCGAAATTCAGCCCGCTCTGGTTACCGGAACGATAGGAGAGTTCATTAATGGTCGGGGTTTCAAAACCGCGTCCGGCCGCCGCATAAACGTTCCACGCATCGGTGAGCGCGTATTTCAGTGAAGCCGCCGGTAGCCATTTGTGATAGCTGGCTTCACCACTGTCATCGCCATTACCGGCCGTAACGTAGTGATCGTTGGAATCAAACCACACCGAGCTGTAGCGCACGCCCGCATCGAGAGAGAGTTTATCCGTCAGTTGCCAGGCCGTTTGCACGTACGGATCGAGGTTCCACATCAGGTTGCGTTCGTCACGGCGCAGATTGCCTTTTTCGCCGTAGACCGGCGTCGAGCCATCCATCACATAGTTTTCGTAACCTTTGCGATTCTCGCTCATATTTTCGTAGTTCAGCCCGCCGGTAAAAGTCACCGGCACGCCCAGCTCACCACGGTGCGTCCAGCGCGTGTCGATACCCTGATAATGGCGCGTCAAATCGATCACACCGCCTGAATGGGCCGGATTAAGCTGCGGCGCGCGCGGGATCGACTGATACTGCGTCGTTTCACGTTCTCCGGCATACATCATCACGCTTAAATCATCCTGGCTGCTCATCTGGCGCTCATAGCGCAGCCCGGCCTGCGTCTGTTTGATGGTTTTGCGGGTGTTGTACTGGTCAGCACGCGGCGACTGCCGCGGATTATCCTGCCACTCCTCTTTGGTCAGGCCGCCCGCATCGTTGGCTTTGATGTCAACGCTGTTAAAGATCAGGCTCAGCTTACTGACATCATCAATCCGCACACCCAGTTTGGCGTTGGCGAGATTTTTGCGCGCGCCGCTGTGATCGCGGTAGCCGCCGGTGACGAAGCGGGTGCTGGAAACAGTGTAATCCACGTCACCCGCGTGTGTGCCGTCGCCTACCGCACCAGTTGCTTTCAGGCCGTAACGCCAGCTTGCGTCGCTACCGTAATAGCTGCTGGCTTCAATGGTTGTCGGCTGGCGTCCAGTCTGCGTGGTGACATTCATCACCCCGCCTGAGGCGTTGCCGTACAGCGCCGAGAAAGGGCCGCGCAGCACATCAATGCTCTCCACGCTGTTGAGATCGATATTCGACGTTTGCCCCTGACCGTCCGGCATCGTCGCAGGAATACCATCCACGTACAGGCGAATACCGCGCACACCATAAGTGGAACGCGAACCAAATCCACGGATGGAAAGTTGCAGATCCTGGGCATAGTTTTGCCGGTTTTGTACCTGCAAGCCGGGCACGCTGTTTAGCGATTCCGACAAATTGACGCGCGGTGCCGCCTGGCGGATATCGTCGCCCTGTACAACGCTGACGGCGGCAGGGCTATCAAGTTCAGAGACTGTCTGTGGCGCGGCGCTGACGATCATTGTTTGTTCATTGTCAGCGGCAGAAGCAGACGGAGAGAGGACAGCCGGGAGTAATAACGCCGGCAGAGTGGCCTTCGTGGCAGAAAGAATAGTCATATCGGAACCGAGTGAGAAAAACGAACCAAATGGAACATGCGCCAATATGTTAAAGGTTATGTAAATATTTTGAAAACATTAAACGCACGTTAAGTTAAGAATGAGTGTAGTCCCTGCCTGCCAGATGCGCTTCTGCCTCATTTGGTGTTCCACTTTATTGTTATTAATGAGATGGCAAAACGCTGTATGTCAGCGTACCGGTTGATGTTATTCGTATTGCGCTGTAATAAAAAAGGGAAGGCCAGTGCCTTCCCTTAATGTTTACTGCCGCCCGTTTAGCGCGAGGTGTTCTCAGTCGGCGCAACTGGCGCAGTGCTGTGAATTTCCTGTACGCGTTTGCGTACGCCAAACCAGCCAGCAACCAGCAGCACGGCAATCAGCGGGATAGAACCGATGGTGTAAGTGCCGTTCGGATAATCAAACGCCATCAGCACCAGTACGCTCAGCAGGAACAGCAGCGTCAGCCATGACGTGACCGGAGCACCTGGCATTTTGAAGCTGACATCCGCTACTTTGCCTTCTTTGATCGCCTTACGCAGACGCATCTGGCAAATCACGATAAAGCCCCAGGAAGCGATGATGCCCAGGGAGGCCACGTTCAGCACGATTTCAAACACCTGCGACGGCACCAGATAGTTCAGGAACACCCCGACGATATAGACGCAAATGGTGACCAGAATACCGGCATAAGGCACATGATGACGGCTCATTTTCGCCATAAACTTCGGCGCGGACCCCCCCATCGACATCGAACGCAGAATACGGCCAGTGCTGTAGAGCCCGGAGTTCAGGCTGGAAAGCGCAGCGGTCAACACCACCATATTCATGATGTCGCCAATGTAAGGCACGCCCAGTTTGGAGAAGAAGGTCACAAACGGGCTTTGACCTGCCTGATAGGCATTCCACGGCAGCAGCAGCACCAGCAGAACCACCGAGCCGACGTAGAACAAACCGATACGCCAGATCACGCTGTTGATCGCTTTTGGCACCATGGTCTGCGGATCTTTACACTCACCGGCGGCAGTACCGACCAGCTCGATAGAGGCAAACGCAAAGACCACGCCCTGAACCAGCACCAGCGCTGGCAGCAAGCCGTGCGGGAAGAAACCGCCGTTGTCGGTGATCAAATGGAAGCCGGTTGTGCCGCCGTCCAGCGGTTTACCGCTGCCGAGGAAGATGGTCCCGACAATCAGGAACACCACAATCGCCAGCACTTTGATTAACGCAAACCAGAACTCCATTTCGGCGAACCATTTCACGCCAATCATGTTCATGGTGCCGACGATCGCCAGCGCGGCCAGCGCAAACACCCACTGCGGCACATCGCCAAACGCGCCCCAGTAGTGCATGTAGAGCGCAACGGCGGTGATATCGACGATACCGGTCATCGCCCAGTTAATGAAGTACATCCAGCCGGCGACAAACGCGGCTTTTTCGCCCAGAAACTCACGGGCATAGGAAACAAAGCTACCGCTGGAAGGGCGGTGCAATACCAGTTCGCCCAGCGCGCGGAGAATAAAGAAAGAGAAGAGACCACAAACCAGATAGACGATTGCCAGCGATGGCCCCGCCATCTGTAATCGTGCGCCTGCGCCCAAAAATAACCCCGTCCCGATCGCGCCGCCAATAGCGATCATTTGTACCTGGCGATTACCCATCGCCCGGTTGTAGCCCTCTTCATGAGAGTTAAGCCAGCGTCGTTTCGCCGCGTGATGCTCCGTGGCGCTGTTGTTGTCTGTTTTCATTTCGTTACCTGTTAACCTGTCTGAACCTTGCGGAATTCCTCAACCTGCGTGAGCAAAAGCCAAACGATTGCTCCGCGGTAAATGTTTGCCTTTCCAGTGATTCTACGTATGGATAAGAGAAACATGGCGCAGCATCCTACCTGCAATCGGCAAATGACGCAAAACATACCCGCCGCCAGTGATGGGACTATTAGCAGAAATTGTGAGGTGAAAGGAGACAAGCAGCGTAAATGATTCAACCAGCAGATAAAAGCAACAGAAAAAACCAGCCATAAACCGGTAAATACCTGCCAATTTTATAAGGTTATAGGCTTATCCCATAAGCATGCATAATGACCGCCGCGCCGACTTTGCTACTTTTTTGCTTATTTAATGTAAATTAATTGTTTCACAGCGTGCGCCGCGCCACCTATTAATGAACGTATCTCCTTCAACATGAGAGCGTTGCATGTATCGTCTGAGTTTGCTGGATAAAAGCCCTATCGCGGAGCAGGAAACCGCGCAGGATGCCCTGGCCCGCACGCTGCAACTGGCGCAGCAGGCTGAACGCTGGGGCTATCACCGGTTCTGGATCGCCGAACACCACAACACTGCCCAGCTTGCCAGCCCCTCGCCGGAGCTGCTGATTGCCTGGATACTGGGTCAAACACAGCGTATTCGCGTTGGCTCCGGCGGTGTGATGCTGCAGCACTACAGCCCGTATAAGGTAGCGGAAAACTTTAACCTGCTGGCCTCGCTGGCGCCGGGGCGGGTTGATTTGGGCATCGGTAAAGCACCCGGCGGCTTACCGCTTTCTACACGCGCCCTGCAGCATGGCGTCAACAGCGCAGAGAAGGGCAGCTTTGCTGAACAGTTGGCGCAACTGGATGGCTGGCTGTCACCGACCTACGGCAGCGCCGAAGAGTCGTTGCTCGCCACACCGCTACCGCCAGTGCGCGCAGAGGGTTTTCTGCTGGGGGCGAGCCTTGAGAGTGCAGCGCTTGCGGCAAAACAGGGATGGAATTTTGTTTTCGCCGCCCACTTGAACGGCGATAAAGCGCTTTTGCGTGACGTTGTCACACAGTGGCAGCAGCAGAGCCAGCGCGATACGCTGGTTGCCGTGCAGGTGATTGTCGCGCCAACCCATGCGCAGGCCGAGGAACTCGCTCAACACGTTGAAGTATGGGGCGTGACGCTGGCGAATGGACAACGCGTTAGCGTCGCCAGCGAAGCACAAGGACATGCCTTTGCCCGTCAGGCCGGGAGCCCGGCAGTCAGCATTACTCGCCGCGAACCTTCGCTGATTGCCGGTACACCGACGCAAGTACGCGCGGCGCTGGAAGCGCTGCATCAGGAATTTGCGATTGATGAATTCATTATTGATACACCGGTGAGCGAAGGGAGCGCGCGCTTGCAGTCGTTACGGCTGCTGGCAGAGGTTCATGCTCGTCAGGAGGTGACAGAATGAGTTTTGAGCAACAACTGCTTGCCTGGCGCCGCGAACTGCATCAACACCCGGAACTCTCATTGCAGGAGTTCGAAACCACACGCCGCATTCGCCACTGGCTGGAAAACGCCGGTTTGCGCCTGCTGCCGCTGACGCTACCGACCGGCGTGGTGGCGGAAGTGGGTGACGGCGAGCCGGTGATTGCGCTGCGCGCGGACATTGACGCCCTGCCGATCGACGAGGCGGTGGACGTGCCGTTTGCCTCGCGTAATCCGGGCATCATGCATGCGTGCGGCCACGATATTCACTCGACAGTGATGCTCGGCGCGGCGCTGTTGCTGAAAGAGAAAGAGTCTCAGCTTGCTGGTCGGGTACGCATTCTGTTTCAACCCGCCGAAGAGAATTTTGGCGGCGCGAAGCGCCTGATTCAGGCGGGAGCACTTAACGGCGTCAGCGCCATTTTCGGCATGCACAATGAACCGGGTTTACCGGTGGGGACGTTTGCCACGCGCAGCGGCGCGTTTTACGCAAACGTAGATCGCTTTGCCTTAAAAGTGTCCGGTAAAGGCGCGCATGCCGCGCGGCCACATGAAGGCAACGACGCCATTTTACTCGCCAGCCAACTGGTGGTGGCGCTGCAGAGTATCGCCAGCCGTAACGTCAATACGCTCGAATCCGTGGTGCTGAGCGTCACCCGTATTCAGGGTGGAAACACCTGGAATGTGTTGCCAGAACACGTCGAGCTGGAAGGCACGCTGCGCACGCACCGCCACGATGTACGCGACAGCGTCAAACGTCGTGTCGATGAGATTGCTGCTGGTCTGGCGCGCGCCTTTGATGCGGAAATCTCCGTCAACTGGTTTGCCGGTCCGGATGCGTTGATCAACCACGAGCGCTGGGCGACATTTGCCCGTGATGTCGCCGACTGGCACGGCTACCAGACAGCACAGGCGGATCTGCATATGGGCGGCGAGGATTTCGCCGTCTATCTGCAACATATTCCGGGCGCGTTTGTCAGCATTGGCAGCGCCAGTGAATACGGTCTGCATCATCCGTCGTTTAATCCTGATGAGGATCTCATCGAACCGGCAGCGCGTTATTTCGCGCTGTTAGCGGAAAAAGCCTTACTGCAACCCTGAAAAATATTATCGCCCTGGCGCGGCTGCGCCGGGCATTCTGTTGCCTGAATATGAGGATGGAGTATGTCTACAGCACGACAATTGCGCCTTGGCACCATATTGCATGGCGCATCGGGAAATATGTCCGCCTGGCGACATCCGGCGGCGGTTGCCGATGCCAGTATTAATTTCGGCTTTGTGCAGGAGACGGCAAAAATTGCCGAGAAAGGGAAACTCGATTTTTTATTTGTCGCTGACGGCTTATATATCAACGAAAAATCGATCCCACATTTTTTAAACCGCTTTGAACCAATCACCGTATTATCCGCACTGGCCAGCGTGACGACTCATCTCGGGCTGGTCGGTACGCTTTCCACCTCCTACAGCGAGCCTTTCACCGTGGCGCGACAGTTTGCCAGCCTCGACCATTTGAGTAATGGCCGCGCAGGCTGGAACGTGGTGACTTCGCCGCTGGAAGGCTCGGCAAAAAACTTCTCACGGGAAAAACATCCGGATCACGCGCTGCGTTACCGCATTGCTGATGAATATCTCGATGTGGTGAAAGGATTATGGAATTCCTGGGAAGAAGATGCCTTTATTCGTGATAAAGCCAGCGGGCAATTCTTCGATCCGGCCAAATTACATACGCTGAATCATCACGGTGATTTTTTTCAGGTTGCCGGGCCATTAAATATCGGCCGCACGCCGCAGGGACGACCCATTATTTTCCAGGCAGGTGCATCCGATGATGGTAAAAAGCTGGCGGCACGTCATGCCGACGCCATTTTTACCCATCAGGAGACGCTTGACGAGGCGAAAGCATTTTATCGCGACGTCAAACAGCAACTGGAGCAGTATGGTCGCCGCCATGATGAATTGCATATTTTCCAGGGTGTCAGTGTGATTGTCGGCGACAGCGAAGAGGACGCCGAACAGCAATACCAGACCACCGCAGCGCTGGTATCCATTGCCGATGCGCTCAATTATCTCGGGCGTTATTTCGAACATCACGATTTCAGCCAGTATCCGCTGGATGAACCTTTCCCCGATATCGGCGATTTGGGGCAGAACAGCTTTCGTAGTACCACTGACGAAATCAAACGCAATGCACGTGAACGCCGGTTAACACTGCGCCAGGTGGCGCTGGAGAGCGCCACGCCGCGCCCGCGTTTTTCCGGCACGCCGCAGCAGGTTGCCGATGGCTTGCAGCAGTGGTTTGAAAGCTACGCCGCCGACGGTTTCATCATCCAGGGCGGCACACCGGATACCTTCCCGCGCTTTGTCGACAAAGTCGTGCCGCTGTTGCAGGCGCGCGGGCTGTTTCGCAAGGCGTATCCCGGCACAACACTCCGCGAGAGTTTAGGTCTGCCGCTGCCCGCTAATCCGTTTTCACAACAATAAAAGAAGAGAAACGCTATGCACAAAACATCGCTACTGCTGGCTTTGACATTGAGCGTCATGCCGCTGGCCTGGGCTCAGGATGTGAATATTAACGGCACCGGCGTCAGCCTTGAGGCGAATAAAACGCCGATTAACACCGAGAAAAATCCGGTGGCGGTCGCGCAGTTGCCAAAGGATTACCATTTCGTGCAGCCGGGCAAATTTACCGTTGCCGTTGCTGCGCTTAATTCGCCGCCGCTGACGGTGTTCGCCGACGATAACAAAACGTTGCTCGGCAGCGAGGTGGATATTGCCCGCCTGGTTGCCGACAGTCTGGGGCTGGAACTGAACGTCGTTCCTACCTCCTGGGAAGACTGGCCGCTTGGCGTCACCTCCGGGAAATATGATGCGGCCATCAGCAACATTACCGTCACCAAAGCGCGTAAAGAAAAATTTGATTTCGCCACCTATCGCAAAGACTCCCTCGGCTTTTACGTCAAATCGACCAGTCCGCTGAAGTCGATCGAGAAAGCGGAAGATATCGCCGGGTTGCGCATTATTGTCGGTTCCGGCACCAATCAGGAGGCGATCCTGCTCGCATGGAACGCTGAAAACCTGAAAAAAGGGCTGAAGCCGTTTACCCCGATATACACCAAAGATGACGCCGCGCAGACACTGGCGCTGCAATCCGGGCGCGCCGACGCCTATTTCGGCCCGAATGTCATTGGCGCATGGAAAGCGGCATTGACCGGCAAAACCCGGCTGGTTGGCAGCGTCGATGGCGGCTGGCCGAAGGCGGCGCACATCGCGGTCACACTACGGAAAGGCAGCGGCCTGGCGGAACCGGTACAAACCGCGCTGAACGGCGTTATCAAGAACGGCGATTACGACAAAGTACTTAATCGCTGGGGCGAAGGCGTGGAGAGACTGCCAACGTCGGAGATCAACCCGGCCGGTCTGGGCGATTAAGGAGGTCTGAGATGGGCGAACGATTCCGTGATGTCTCGCCGGAAGCGCCGGAGCTTCAGCCTATTTTAACCGGGCTGTTTGGCGAGTACGCCGCGCGTTATGGCGACTACTTCTCCCGCGATGCGGAAGTGGAGCAGACCGAGTGGTATCTGGCACCGCAGGGGCTGTTTATCGTGCTGGAGCGCGATGGCGAGATCATTGCCACCGGCGCGTACAAGCCGTTTGATACGCACACGGCGGAGATCAAACGTATCTGGACGCACCCGACGCTGCGCCAGCAAGGTCTGGCCGCACGCGTTGTGCAGGAGCTGGAACGCCGCGCATTACTCGCCGGGTACAGCCACATTTACCTGACTACCGGTTTTCGCCAGCCGGAAGCGGTGCGTCTCTATATAAGCCAGGGTTACCAGCCGCAGTTTGATCTCCATCGCGATCCGGAAGAGTACAGCCAGCCGCCTTTCGACGGGCGGCTGCGCTTTACCAAAGCGCTCTCGACAGCGCGCTTAAGCAAAACGGCATGAGGAGGGAGCATGAAAACGATCGAACCGGTTAAAGTCGTCCCCGCACGCTACCCGCTGCGCACGGTGGGTGCAGTGGTGGCGCTGTTTGTGCTGGCGGGCATTGTGCAGTCTGTGGCGTTTAACCCCCGTTGGGAGTGGCAGGTATTCGCCCGCTGGTTTTTCGATCCCGTGATCCTCGACGGGTTAGGGCAGACGTTACTGCTGACGCTGCTCGGCACGGCGCTGAGTGTGGTGTTCGGCGGCCTGCTGGCGCTGGCGCGGCTTTCATCGTCCTGGCTACTGAGCAGCCTGGCGTGGAGCTATATCTGGCTGTTTCGCTCGCTGCCGCTGATTGTCGTGCTGATCATTTTGTATAACTTCTCCTATCTGTACGACAGCTTGTCGCTGGGCATTCCCTTTACGGCAATAAGCTGGGGCCATTACGAAACCATTAACGTGCTCGGCCAGTTCTCCACCGCCGTGGTCGGTTTAACGCTGGTGCAAAGCGCCTATACCGCCGAAATCATCCGCGGGGGATTCCTCGGCGTCGATCACGGGCAGTACGAAGCGGCCGCCGCGCTGGGGTTACCGGCCTGGCGCCGTACGCTGCGCATTATTCTGCCGCAGGCGCTGCGCACGATATTGCCTTCCGGTTTTAACGAAATCATCAGTCTCGCCAAAGGCACCGCGATGGTTTACGTACTGGCGATGCCGGAACTGTTTTACACCATCCAGATGATCTACAACCGCACGCAGGAGGTGATCCCGCTGCTGATGGTGGGCGCGGTCTGGTATCTGGTGATCACCAGCGTGCTGTCGGCCATTCAGTATCTGGTTGAGCGCTGGCTGGCACGCAGTGAACGCCGTTCCGCTATCTCTCCATCACGCAAACGCGTTACCGCTGGTGTTCGCACCGCACAACCGCAGGAGCCTGTTCATGCCAACGTCTCTTAATGGGCATATTTCGATTACCGGCGTCAGCAAATATTTTGGTCGCCACAAAGCGCTGGACGGCGTATCGCTGGAGATCCCGCCGGGGTCCGTCACGGTGATCCTTGGCCCCTCCGGTTCGGGCAAATCCACGCTGTTGCGCACCATCAACCACCTTGAACGCGTGGATGAAGGGTTTATCCGCATCGACGGCGAATATATCGGTTACCGCCTGCGCGGCGACAAACTTTATGAGCTGAAGGAGAAAGAGATCCTGCGCCAGCGGGTCAATGTCGGCTATGTGTTTCAGAACTTTAATCTGTTCCCGCATCTGACCGTGCTGGAAAACCTGATTGAAGCGCCGATTGCCCATAAAAAACTGAGCCGCAAAGAGGCCATCGAACAAGCCTGGGAACTGCTGGATGTGGTGGGCCTGCGCAATAAAGCGGATGCCTGGTCGCGCCATCTTTCCGGCGGGCAGCAGCAGCGTATTGCCATTGCCCGCGCGCTGTCGCTGCGTCCGCGCGTGATGTTGTTTGATGAACCGACTTCCGCACTCGATCCGGAACTGGTGGGCGAAGTGCTGGATGTGATTAAAAAGCTGGCGCGTGCGGGATCAACACTGGTGGTGGTGACACACGAGATCGGTTTTGCCCGTGAAGTCGCCGACCAGGTGGTGTTTATGGTCGATGGCAAAATTGTTGAGCAGGGCAGCAGCGATGAGGTGCTCAACCATCCGCAGCATCCACGGACACGGCAGTTTTTATCCAAAGTGTTGTAAGGAGTGAAAATGAAACAGGGATTTCTGGCACTGTTGCTGATAGCTGGCAGCGCGTCTGCCGGACAGATCGATTTACAAGCCAACGAAAAGCCGCTCACCGCCCGGCGCGATGAGACGGCGATCGCCAAAATTCCGGCGAACTATCGCTTTGTGGAGCCGGGGATGTTAACGGTGGCGATCTCCGCGCTCAACTCGCCGCCGCTGGCGCTGGTCGCCAGCGATAATCGCACCCGCATTGGCAGCGATCCGGATATCGCTCGCTTGCTGGCGCAAAATCTTGGGTTAAAACTGAAACTGGTGCCGACCGCGTGGGAGGACTGGCCGCTGGGTATCACCTCCGGGCGCTACGATGTAGCGCTGGTGAACATAGCGGTGACCGAAGCGCGAAAACAGAAGTTTGATTTCGCCACCTATCGTGCGGATTCGCTGGCCTTTTCCGTGAAATCCTCCAGCCCAATCCAGGCGATTCATGGGGCGGAGGATCTGGCTGGTCGCAAAGTGATTGTCGGCTCCGGCACCAACCAGGAGCGGATTTTGCTGGGCTGGAATGAAGAGAACCGCGCCGCCGGACGACAACCGGCGCAGCCGATCTACCTGACGGATGACGCTTCCGGCAATCTTTATATTCAGTCCGGGCGGGCGGATGTGGTATTTGGTCCGCAGGCGGTGGCGTCGTATAAAGCGGCGCTGAATGGCACCACACGGGTGGTCGGGCTGGGGCCGAAAAAAGCGTGGGTCGCCACCACTACCAAAAAAGGGAACGGGCTGGTCTATGCCTTGCAGGCAGCGCTTGACGGCGCTATTGCGCGCGGCGAGTACCAGCAGGTGCTGGCGCGCTGGGGAGAGCAGGGGGAGGCGGTGACGCAATCGCTGGTCAATCCACCGGGTATTACCTACAACTAAAAAAGCTGCTCCGCCGGGAGTACAGGGTGACGGAGCAGCGCGGCGTTAGCAGGACGCCAGAATCAGACTCAGGCCGCCGTTGGCGCTAGCGTAATGCGCTCCAGCGAACCAACAATAAACAAATACGAGAACAGACCAACCAGCCCCATTGAGCCGACATACAGAATGGCGTAATCGAAGGAGTGGGTATTGGCGAGGATCACGCCAATGACCAGCGGTGTGACAATACTCGCCAGGTTACCGCACATGTTGAACACGCCCCCCGCGATACCGAGCACTTCTTTCGGCGATGTATCACTCAACACGCACCAGCCCAGGTTGCCAAACCCTTTCGAGAAGAACGCCACGCTCATCGCCGCAACTACCACCACTTCTGAGTCGGTATAGTTGGCCAGCACAATCACACAGGAGAGCAGCATGCCGCAGATCACCGGGAATTTACGCGCCGTCGTCAGGCTGTAACCGCGTCTCAGCAGCCAGTCGGAAACAACGCCGCCCAGCAACCCACCGATAAACCCGGCGATCGCCGGAATACTGGCGATAAAACCCACTTTCAGAATCGACATCCCTTTGGCCTGGTAGAGATAGGTCGGAAACCAGGTCAGGAAGAACCAGGTAATCGAGGTGACACAAAATTGCCCGATATACACACCGATCATCATGCGATTAATACAGACGCTTTTGATCTGCGCCAGGCTGATTTTTTCCGGACCTTTTTTACTGCCGAGCGAGGGTTCACCGCCACCGTCGCGAATATAATCAATTTCCTGCTGGTTAATATCTTTATGCGATAACGGATCGCGAACTTTCACCAACCAGAATATGCCAAGTACGACACCGATCGCACCAATATAATAAAAAACATAGTGCCAGCTAAGATTGTGCAGAATAATGGTCATCAGCGGCGTAATAATACCCAGCGAAATATATTGTGCAGCCTGATATACAGCGGTGACAAACCCACGCTCTTTATTTGGAAACCACTGCACGCTTAAGCGGCTGTTGGCCGGAAAGGCGGGCGCTTCAATCGCGCCCATCAGCAGGCGCAGTATTACCAGCACAATTAGCGGGCTGGCGTAGAGGTAAATGGTGCCCTGAAACATGGTGACTATCGACCAGCCAATCAGCGCGCAGCCATACACCAGCCGTGAACCATATTTATCCAGCAACCAACCGCCGGGAATTTGCAGGGCCACGTAAGAAATACCAAATACCGAAAATGCGAGGCCAAGTGCTTCCGGATCAAAACCTAATTCTTTACTCATGATTGGCGCGACCACCGAAAGAGTGGCGCGGTCAGCATAATTAAATACGGTGGCAAGAAATAAGAAAACAAGAATGCTGTAACGCACATTGGTGCGTTTAATTATTGTATTCATCGCAACTCCTCGAAACAGGGTTGAATGTGGTGTAGGGAACAGAAAAAAGACGGGAGGGCTCTCCCGTCAGGATGTCATTATTATGGGCGTTTACCGAATTCACAGCTGGTTTGCGTCCACGCGCGAGCCTGTTCGCTGATGCTGAAACCAAGACCGTGGCGGTCAGAGACGTACATACGCCCATCGCGCAGTTCAAGCTGCTCGTTAAATAGCGGATTCAGCCATTCGAAGTGCTCCAGCCACGGCTCCAGCGGATAAGCGGCAGAAAGGTGCAGGTGAACTTCCATAGCAAAGTGCGGCGCCAGTTTGCGGCCATGTTTGGCGGCCAGATCCATAATCTTCAGGAAGGGTGAAATCCCGCCGACGCGCGGCGCATCTGGCTGCACGAAGTCGCTGGCGTTGCCAAGGATAAGCTGTTCGTGTTCGCGAAAGCTGGTCAGCATTTCGCCGGTGGCGATTGGCGTATCCAGAGCGGCAGCGAGCTGGGCATGGCCTTCGACGTCATAAGCATCCAGCGGTTCTTCAATCCAGATCAAATTGAATTTTTCCATCTGGCGGCCCATGCGAATCGCGGTTTCGCGATCCCACTGCTGATTGGCATCAACCATCAGCGGGAAATCATCGCCCAGCGCTTCGCGCACGGCTGTCAGGCGGCGGATATCCTCTTTGGTATCCGGCTGGCCGACCTTAATTTTGATGCCGCCGATGCCGTTTTCACGGGAAATAATCACATTTTTCAGCACCTGATCCAGCGGGGTATGCAGGAAGCCGCCGGAGGTGTTGTAGCACTGCACCGAGTCGCGGTGCGCGCCCAGCAGTTTCGCCAGCGGCAGACCTGCACGTTTGGCTTTCATATCCCACAATGCAATATCGATAGGGGAGATGGCTTGCACCGCCATCCCGCTGCGGCCAACCGATGCGCCTGCCCACAGCAGTTTGGTATAGATTTTGTCGATATCGTTCGGATCTTCGCCCAGCAGGTTATCGGCAATCTCTTTGGCGTGCGCATAGATCCCCTGACCCCCGGCGCGTTTGGAGTAGCTGAAGCCGACACCCTCAAAACCATCACGACTGCGGATCTCCGCAATGATGATCGCCACCTCAGTCAGCGGCTTTTGGCGGCCGGTGAGGACTTTCGCATCGCTTACTGGCGTCGCCAGCGGCAGGAAGGCGAGGGAGAGTTTTACCCACGCAATACGATCGCCGGTTTCAGCGGCGGTTTTTGCCCCTGCGGCTTTGGCATAGGTCACGGCATCGGAATTCGCACTTACGGTCATGATTAGCTCCTGTGAACAACATAATGTTTGCGCTAACATTTGTAGATCCGCAACAAATATATGACCAGAGAAATGGTGTGATTATGTACAATCGATCACAAATAATGGCGCCAAAGGAGGTGTTATTGTGAATAGCTTCGCATTTAATAGTCGCAGGCAGAGTGGTTGCCCTATAAATGATAGCGTTAACATAAAAAGTATAAAATGCCTGCTAACGCACTGATTTCTGAGGAGCGGCGGCAATGATGGGAGAAATGCGTATAATACAACGCGAGAATCATAAAAACGCTGAATGCTCTGTGAGTGAACATGTCGAAAACATCTCGTTCTGCCCCACCGCGTGCGCCCACGCTGGAAGATGTAGCCCGTGCCGCTGGCTTGTCATCCATGACCGTAAGTAGGGCGCTTAACACGCCGCAACTGGTACGTCCCAAAACGGTAGAAAAGGTTATCGCGGCGGTCAAAGCAACGGGGTATATCCCCAATGCGTTGGCCGGTGGGCTGGCCTCGCGGCGCAGTAAATTAATCGCCGTGGTGGTGCCGCAAATTAACAACAACATGTTCGTCGACACGATTCAGGCCATCAGCGATGAGCTGGCGGTGCGCGGTTACCATATGTTGCTCTGCGTTGCCGGATACACGCAACAAACCGAAGCCGATCTGGTTGCCGCGCTGCTTTCGCGCCGCCCGGACGGTATCGTTCTGACCGGGATTCATCACTCGACAGATCTGAAAAAAGTGCTCCTCAATGCCAACGTACCGGTAGTGGAAATCTGGGATTTAACCCCGACGCCGCTGGATATGCTGGTGGGCTTCTCCCACGAGAAAGTCGGCCAGGCAACGGCCGAGTATCTGCTGCGTAAAGGCTATCGCCGTCCTGGTTTGCTGTGGACAGTGGACAAACGCGCCGCGCAGCGTAAAGCCGGGTTGCGCGAAGTGCTGGAACGTAATGGCATCAGCGAACCGGGCAGCGTCGATGTGGCTTTACCAGCGCGATTCACCTCGGGGCGCCAGGGGCTGGCGCAGCTACTGGAGCAGGGCGATTTCGATGTGATTGTTTGCAGCTCCGACACGCTGGCGCAGGGCGCAATCATTGAAGCGCAGTCGCGTGGTTTACAGGTGCCGCGCGATCTGGCGGTGATTGGCTTTGGCGATCTCGATTTTGCCGCCGGAAATCAGCCTGCCATTACCACGGTCAGCGTCGATCGGCAAATTATTGGTCAGCGGGCGGCAACGATGCTGGCCGATCGTATCGAAGGCAGCGAGGTTGACGCGCCTATTGTTGATATTGGCTTCCATTTTGTGGAACGGGAATCCGCATAACACCATGAAAATTAATGTCATCGGCACCAGCGGCAGCGGAAAATCAACGCTGGCGAAACGCATCGCCGCAAAGCTTAATTTGCCCTATATCGAAATGGACAGACTGTACTGGCGGGCCAACTGGCAGGGAACGCCGGATGAGGAACTGTATTCCCGACTGGAACAGTTACTGGCACAGCCGGGCTGGGTACTCGATGGCAACTACAATCGCAGCCGGGATATAAAATGGCGGCATGTCGATCTTGTCGTGTGGGTTGATTACGGTTTCTGGCGCACGATGCGTCAGGCGGTGTTGCGCGCAGCGCGCCGTGCCTGGCACAAACAGGAGCTATGGCCGGGCACCGGAAACTGTGAAAGTTTCCGCCGCTCATTCTTCAGCCGCAAGTCGATCATTCTCTGGACGATAAAAACCTGGCGCGCGAATCGCCTGCGTTACGCGCAGGATATGGCTGACCCGCGCTACCAGCATCTGCGTTTTGTGCGTCTTACCAGCCCACAGCATGCTGACGAATTTCTCGCTACTTTGACCTAAAATTAGGGCTTATCCTCTGTAAGGAGCCCTTATGATCACTGTTTATGGTGTCCCCGGCTGGGGATCGGCGCTAAGTGAAGTGATGTTGACGCTGGCGGAAATCCCTTATCGCTTTGTCAACGTCGACGGCTTTGACCAGCCTGGCGCCCGACAGGAGATGTTGAAAAAACTTAACCCGCTGGGCCAGGTGCCGACACTGCAACTTGACGACGGCAGCATTATGACCGAATCGGCTGCCGTGGCGTTGATGATCCTCGACCAGCGCCCGGATTTAGCGCCGCCTGTCGGCACGCCGGAAAGGCAACAATTCTGGCGATTACTGGTATGGCTGGTCGCCAATGTTTATCCCACATTTACCTACGCAGATTACCCGGAACGCTGGGCCAGCGACGCGCCGGAACAATTACAGGAAAACTGCAAGGCATACCGCAAGTCGCTCTATTTGTGGCTGGAGAGCCAGCTAAAAGCCGCACCATATGCGTTTGGCGAATCATTGACGTTGCTCGATATCTATATCTGCGTGATGCGAACCTGGGGACCGCGGCACGCGTGGTTTAAGGAACATACGCCGAAATTCAGCGCCATTGCCGATGCGGTTTGTCGTGTACCCGCCCTTCAGGAGGTACTGCGAAATAATGACATCATGACATAACGGATTATTGCTGGGTATTTAAATATTCTTAGAACATCATATAAATTGAAAATCTATATAAGATGAAGGGGCGAAAAATAAATTGATATCGCCCCTTTTCTGTGAGACAACTCCTACCGGGACGACGTCCATAGATAATATTTCCGGATGGCAATAAAAGATGGAAATATCATATTAACATTCACGGGATGATAGTAATGGAATATATTCATTCGTATCTGGTCGGTGGTTCGTGGTTTACTCTGGGTGATAGCATAACAGAACGCGGATGGTATCAGCCTATTGTCGCCAAAAATCTGGGGCTTGCTGAGTGGACAAACTATGGTATTGGCGGAACTTGTATTGCACAGAAAAACCAACATGATAATACCGCGATGTGTTTACGATATAACCAGATGGGGGAGAACCCCGATTTGATTACCATCTGGGGTGGAGGAAATGACTTTGGTTTTAACTTCGGTTCCGAGGGCGGCACAGAAATAGGAAAAATCAAAGATAATACGCCATTGACATTTTATGGCGCGATGAATTTATTACTGGCCGGCGTCATTAAAAAATATCCGTTAGCGCGCGTCGGATTCATTGTCACCACGCCGGTTTCCTTTGCCCGTGGCAGAGATCAAAAGAATGCTAAAGGATATTATCTTACCGATTACTGCCACGTTTGCCGGGAGATGTGTGAGCAATACTCTATTCCTTATCTGGACTTACAAAAGAATTCCGGCTTCAACGAACTCAACATGAATATTATGACCAGCAACACCGCTGGAACAGTTTCCGACGGGCTGCACCCTTCAAAATTAGGCATGGAAAGGTTAGCGAGTAAAATCACGCATTTTATCTTATCGCTTTAGGAGATACACAATGCATTTATTCATGAACGGCTGTTGCGCATGACAGGGATAACAGACACATATCTCTATATTTTGCTCTATTCGTTACTGGCTTTTCTTCTTTCTTACGGCCTTTGTACGCTGCTCAAGCGCACACGGGTAACGGCCAGACTGGTCACACTTTGATAACGTGTTGTGCTACTGTGACACTCTCTTGAAAACGAGGAGTTTGCTATGCCGCACGTTGATATCAAATGTTTTCCCCGCGATCTGAACGATGAGCAGAAAACCGCTCTGGCAGAGGATATTGCCGCAGTGATTATGCGTCATCTGAACAGCAAAGAGAGTTCCATCAGCGTTGCGCTGAATGAATACGCGCCGGAAGAGTGGAAAGCGCAGGTCTGGGATACGGAAATTGCTCCGCAAATGGAGCAATTGATTAAAAAACCGGGCTACAGTATGTAAAACGCGGCTGCCCACACCACCTGTGTGGGCTTTTTTCTTATCCATCATGAGTTATCTCCATTTCTGTTATTGCATTTTTTGTATAGTTCCCCGCCGATGATTGCCTGTGGGATATCTGCATATTCGCCAGTACATCACTGACAAAGAGATACCCGTGAAAACCTGTTCTATTGTTGCCCTTCCTGCGGATGGTATTGCCCGGAAGTGATTTCCGCTGGCGTTCACGTACTACATGCTCTGGCAAAACGGCAGGGCGATATTGAAGCAAGGCGACCACACACGAGGTTACCGGGGCGGTTATTCACGCCATCGCCCGAAGCTAATTAATTATTCCTGATGATAATGCGCCCGCGCTGACGCATTATTTATATGTATTCATATTTTTTATTAATAGCCATTTTTATTATACACCTCGCATTTATTTTATTACGTCTTTCAGCAATTTAGGAACTTTCATATTTGCAAGTTGTCTATCAAAAATATAAAGTTCCCCTGAATCTATGCCAGGTTGATTAACTTTATAATGACTATGGCGAAAACATATATTGAGCATTTATATTTGCCGTTCGCATACGTTAGCAGCAAATAGAACCCGGACAATATCTGTTATCATTTAAATTGTGCTTGCCACCTTCAATATTATTAATGTCGAATCTTGCATGTGATTGTTTTTGTTAAAACAATATCACGTAATTATTTTCTTTGTGAATGTATTTTTATTTAGTGATAAACAGCAACTAAATAAGACCCGATAAAATATCCCACTAAGGAGGGGGGTAATGTTTAGAAAGGAAGCACTTGAAAACCGAAAAATGAGATGGCGCGGACGCGCAATACTACTGCCTGGCGTCCCGCTCTGGCTCATTATTATGTTCTGCGTCTGCTTTCTGGCCGCTTTTCTGACCTTTGTAATTGATGGCACATATATGCGCAGGGTAAACGTCAGTGGAGAAATTACCACCTGGCCTCGCCCTGTTACCATTTATTCAAATGCTCAGGGGTTTATTGTTAAATCCTATGTTACGGAAGGGCAAAAAATAAAAAAAGGCGATCCGGTATACCTGATTGATGTCAGCCGAAGCACCCATAGCGGCGTGGTCAGTGATAATCAGCGCAATGATATCGAGCAACAAATCACCCGCGTGGAAAATATTATCGCCGGGTTACAGGAGAGTAAAAATGCCACGCTGAAAACGCTTGAGAAGCAAAAGCAGCAATATAGCGAAGCGCTTAAATTTTCGACCGACGTTATTCGCCGGGCAGAAGAGGGCGTTAAATTGATGAAAGAGAACATGGAAAATTATCGTCGTTATCAGGCCCGGGGTCTTATCACCAAGGATCAGCTTACGAACCATGTGACGCTCTATTATCAGCAGCAGAATGACCTGTTAGGTCTGCGCAGCCAGAGTGAACAAAATGCGCTGCAAGTGACCAGCCTCGAGAGTGAAATTCAGACGCAGGCGGCAGATTTCGACAATCGTATTTACCAGATGGAACTTCAGCGTTACGACCTGCAAAAAGAGCGTCTGAATGCTGATATCAGTGGTGATGTGATTGTGCGGGCAACGTCTGACGGCAAAATCGATTCCCTGAGCGTCACTGCCGGGCAAATGGTGAATGCCGGCGACAGTCTGTTGCAGATTATCCCCGAATCTATCGATCACCATTTACTGGTGGCCTGGGTGCCAAACGACGCGACGCCGTATATCGCCGTCGGCGACAAAGTCAATCTCCGCTATGAAGCTTTTCCTGCCGAAAAATTCGGCCAGTTTTCGGCAACCATCAGTCAGATATCGAAAACACCGGCTTCAACACAGGAAATGATGACTTATCCTGGAGCACCAAAAAATCTCCAGGGTACATCGATCCCTTATTACAAAGTCGTTATTAAACCCGATCGCGAAGTGGTGGAGTACGACGGAAAACGTATTTCTCTGGAAAATGGCATGAAGGCGCAGAGCACGCTGTTTCTCGAAAAAAGAAGAATTTATCAATGGATGCTTTCCCCGTTCTACGACATGAAGCACAGCGCAACAGGACCTGTAAATGAGTAATAAAAGCCTATTTACCGCGCTGCTCGGCAAGCTGGATTTAAGCTGGTTCCGACGCGTTCCGATGGTACACCAGACCGAATCTTCGGAGTGTGGTCTGGCGAGCCTGGCCATGATCTGTGGCCACTATGGCAAAAATATTGACCTGATAAGTCTGCGTCAGCAGTTTAACCTCTCAGCAAGAGGAACCACGCTGATTGGGTTGAATGAAATTGCGGGCCAGCTTGGCCTTGCTACCCGTGCATTATCGCTGGATTTGCATGAGCTGAAGCTGCTTAAAACCCCTTGCGTCCTGCACTGGGATTTTAACCACTTTGTGGTGTTGGTCGCCGTCAAAGGCAATAAGTATGTGATTAACGATCCAGCGCGTGGACGCAGAACTGTCGGCCAGGCGGAGATGTCGCAATACTTTACCGGCGTCGCGCTGGAAGCCATGCCGGGCAGTGAATTTACCCAGGAAAAAGTAAAAAATCGCGTACGCTTGCGCTCGCTGATCGGTAGTGTTCACGGAATTAAAGCCACGCTGGCAAAGATCTTTTGCCTTTCTATTGTCATTGAAGCGATCAACCTTGTACTGCCGGTAGGTACGCAACTGGTCATGGACCATGCTATTCCGGCGGGCGATCGCGGTTTGCTGTCGCTCATCTGTATCGGGCTGTTTTTCTTTATTCTGTTGCGGGCCTCCGTCAGCATGCTGCGCGCCTGGACATCGCTGGTGATGTCCACGCTCATTAATGTGCAGTGGCAATCGGGCTTATTCCGGCACCTGATTAAACTGCCGCTGGGCTATTTTGAACGGCGTAAAATGGGGGATATTCAATCCCGTTTCGGCTCACTGGATACGCTACGTGAAACCTTTACCAGCAGCGTCGTCGGCGCCATCATGGACGGTATCATGGTGGTTGGCGTATTGATAATGCTGGTGCTGTATGGCGGCTGGCTGACATGGGTGGTGCTTGGGTTTACCGCAGTTTATGTGCTGATCCGTCTGTTAACGTATAACTACTATCGCCAGCTCTCGGAAGAACGCCTGGTCAGAGGCGCGCGCGCCAGCTCCTATTTTATGGAGACGCTGTACGGTATCGCTACGGTCAAAATGCAGGATATGAGCGAGCGTCGTGGCACTCACTGGCTAAATTTGCAGGTCGATACCATCAACACCGGGATTAAACTGACTCGCCTGGATCTCTTTTTTAATGGCCTTAATACGTTTATTGCCGCCTGCGATCAGGTCGCGATTTTGTGGCTCGGCACCAGTCTGGTGATAGACAATCAGATGACTATCGGTATGTTCGTTGCCTTTGGCGCCTTCCGTGGCCAGTTCTCTGATCGTATCGGTTCGTTGGTTGATTTCTTACTGCAACTGCGAATGATGAGTTTGCATAACGAACGTATTTCCGATATCGCTTTGCATGAGCGCGAGCCGAGAAAACCGGATTTACCGGCAACCACGGAAATGCGTCCTCTCGGCCTTGAAACCACCGGACTGAGTTATCGTTACGACAGCCAGTCAGCCCCGATATTTAATGATCTGGCGCTGCGGATTGAGCCGGGCGAGAGCGTAGCGCTGGTTGGCGCTTCTGGCGCCGGAAAGACGACATTAATGAAAGTGCTTTGCGGCCTGTTTGAACCCGATGCCGGTAAGGTGCTGGTTGATGGCATGGATATCAAACAACTCGGGATCAATAACTACCACAAAATGATTGGCTGCGTGCTACAGGATGACAAGCTGTTCGCCGGTTCTTTGCGGGAAAATATCTGTGGATTCGCTGAACATGCCGATGAGGAGTGGATGGTTGAGTGCGCCAAAGCAAGCCATATCCACGATGTTATTCTCGCAATGCCAATGGGCTACGAAACGCTAATTGGCGAACTGGGCGAGGGGCTCTCCGGCGGGCAGAAGCAGCGCGTATTTATTGCGCGCGCGCTTTATCGCAAGCCAGGGCTGCTCTTTATGGATGAAGCGACCAGTGCGCTGGATCATGAAAGCGAAGCCTGTGTAAATAACGCTATTAAGCAGTTGAATATTACTCGTGTTATTATCGCGCACCGTGCAACAACTATTGCAACAGCGGATCGCGTTATCAACCTGTAATTCCATAAACACCCGGCATGCCGCTTTGTTTACTTTAGGAATAATATTTCAAATTATTTCTGGACGATAAAGCGGCATATAATAGATAATTTATTCACAGGTTATAAAGAGTACCTGTTCAAGAGACAATAAGTTAAAAATGCAATTAACTAAAATACAGTGAAATATTAAGGATAATATTATGAAAGAACTTAATTCTATTGAAATGCGTGAAGTCTCTGGTGCTGGCATGCTGTCAGATGCGGCTGGTCTGCTCGGCAGCGGTATTGGTGCGATTGTGGATATGGTTATGGGCGGTAAAAGCACAGCAGCTGCAGATGCTGGCCGCAACATGGCTGAAAGCATCGCCGGAATCGTTGAATCTGGCTTCGGTATTATTAACAATATCTTCAACAGCATTTTCGGCGGTCTGTTCGGCAAGAAAAAATAAATTATTAATACCCTCTGATAGCTAAGCGCCATTAGTTATTATTTGATGTTTATGTTTGGTGGCATTCCGTATGGGATGCCACTTTTTTATTTGTGAAGAAAAAAGATACTTTTGCTCTTCATAAATAAAAAAGTGGCTTGTTATATTTTGATGGTATTTTTTAGGAAATTTATCGATTACGATCGCTGGACAGAAAAATGACTTCAGCAGATAATTTCGCTTAACAACTCAGTATAACGTTTGTCGTTATTAGCAATAATAACAAAAGAAAGCGGATAGTAATAATTTTCGATTACTGTTTCGCATTTAAATAAGTAAACATTAAGGATAATAGTCATGAAAGAACTCAATACTGTAGAAATGAAAGAAGTTTCAGGTGCCGGTTTTTTAGCTGATACCGCTGGCATGCTCGGTGGGGGTATCGGTGCTATCGTTGACCTGGCTCTGGGTAGCAAAAACACTGCGGCAGCTGATGCAGGCCGTAATATTGGTAAAGGCATTGGCGGTATTGTTGAAGCTGGCATCAATGCAATTACCTCTTTCTTCGGCGGTCTGTTCGGTAAAAAAAGCGACTAATCCCCGCTAAGCATCATTTATTAATACTCTGGTAGCTCCTCTCATAAGTGATATTCCATCCGGAATATCACTTATTTTTTATGTGACTGCATGCCCTCTTTCTTTATCAATCTAAAATAACGGCTGGCATGCGCTCACTATGTGCATCATGTTAATTTCCATTTTTCTATACAATATGACTAATGATATTTACCAGGTTGGTCGTTTTTTAATTCTTACCAGAATTCGACATACTGTTTTAGGAAAAATATCTCTCACTCTTTATAGACAGCGAGAAGTGTTTTAAGAGATACTTTGCTCAACGAATAAAGCAGAGTTTAAATCATTTTATAAAAAATTTTATGAGCGGCGAGAAATTAGACTCTACAAACCACAGCCGTATATTATAAAGAGCATTAAGATTAAGGATGATAAATATGAAAGAACTCAACGCAATTGAAATGCAGGAGGTTTCAGGCTCTGGCATTTTATCGACTGTAGGTAGTATGGTCGGCGCAGGTATCGGTAGTATCTTTGATGCTATTATCCCTGGTGAAAGCACACTCGTGACTGACGCTTGCCGTACTATTGGCCGGTTTATTGGTGCAATCGCTGAAAATCCTCTGGGAGTATTTGGCGTTATATTGGGTAACTTACTAAACCGAAATAACGGCTGATAATTCGAAAAGACATTTTTAATTAACCGATCACGGGTGCTACTCCATATCGGGTAACACTTTTGATCTCTGAATCGGAGTTTCCCTTCGATTTATTACAATACCAAGGAGTATGTATGAAAGAGCTTAATAATAACGAAATGATGGCCGTTTCCGGTGCTGGCTTCTTATCAAATGCCGCTGGTGCATTTGGTGGTGGCCTGGGTGGCATCGTTGACCTTTTCCTGGGTGGTAAAAATACCACGTTCTCTGATGCCGGCCGTAGCATTTGCGAAAGCGTCGCAGGCGTTGTCGAATCAGGTTACAACATGGTTAAAAACGCCGTTAGCAGTCTGTTCGGCGGGCTTTTCGGTATGTTTGGTTCGAAAGATCAATAATCTGTCAGGTCTTCCTGAAAGATAATAGATTCTATTTTTAATTTACTGAATGAGAGTGATATTCCGGGTGGAATAACACTTCTGGTTTTCATGGGTAGAGTAATTATTCTGCCCCTTTACACAAAAAAGGAGTTTTTATGAAAGAGCTTAACAATAACGAAATGATGGCCGTTTCTGGCGCGGGTTTTCTGTCTGATACTGCTGGCATGATCGGTGGCTCTCTGGGCGGTCTTGTTGACGCAATCCTGGGCGGCGACAAAACCACTTTTGCTGATATGGGCCGTAAAACTTGCCAGGCGGTTGCCGGCTTCATCGAATCTGGCTTTGGTATCATTAAAAACCTGTTCGGCGGCCTGTTTGGCTCCAAAGCGTAATTAACGAAGAATAACTCCATCGGTGAAATTCCAGCGGGAATATCATTGATGAAAAATAACCACGGAGTGAATACTCCGATTTTAAAATATAAGGAAATATCATGAAAGTACTGAACACTAATGAAATGATGGCTGTTTCTGGCGCAGGTTTTCTGTCTGATACTGCTGGCATGATCGGTGGTTCTCTGGGCGGTCTTGTTGACGCAATCCTGGGGGGCGACAAAACCACTTTTGCTGATATGGGCCGTAAAACCTGCCAGGCAGTTGCCGGTTTCATCGAATCTGGCTTTGGTATCATTAAAAACCTGTTCGGCGGCCTGTTTGGCTCCAAAGCTTAATTAATCTGCCAATAATTTCTGACAGAAAATTATCTCCATTTTTAATTAACTGACTGTCGATGGCATTTCGTTAAAATATCACTGACAGTCATCCAGGCTGGGGTTAGCGCTCCAGCCTGTTTTAGAATGTAAGGGATTATTGTGAAAGAATTAACTAAAAATGAAATGCAGGCGGTTTCCGGTGCGGGTCTGTTCGACTCTGTTCTGGGAATAGTTGGCAACATTTTTGAACCGGTGCGCAACGCCATTGGCGGCGCTATTTACAACGTCTTATCACCGATCCTTACGCCGGTACTCAACGCGGTTGCACAAGGTGTGGGTGGGGTTCTGGCAAAGTTTATTGAGCTTTTGGGCAATAAACTGAACGACGACTTTGGTCCTAAGCAGTAATTATTAGCAATCCGTCTTCGCTTTTATATTGATTTATTTAAGTGGCATTAATGATAAATGCCACTTTTTTAGTAAAAATGAAACGCCGTTTTGTGGCGCATCTCGATTTTACATCGATAGCTTAATGGTACATAAGCATTTTCCTCAAGGAGAGACTTATGTTCCGGATACCTAAAACTGCTGCATTCGCCATTTTCTTTACCACGCATATCGCTTTTGCTTCCACCATGCATTTTCCGATCTGGCCAACAGATGAAGCGCCTGGTGCGAAAAACAGTCCGGTCAGTTATTCACTGCTTGAGCGGAGTAAAGACCCAACGCTGCCGGACAGGGCAGTGACCGGCATCCGTGCGCCGCAAATGACCGTTTACCTGCCGCAACAACCAAACGGCATTGCATTGCTGGTCATACCTGGCGGCTCCTACAAACGCGTTGTGCTGGATAAAGAGGGCAGTGATTTAGCCCCGCAGTTCAACGCACGTGGTTACACTCTGTTTGTGATGACCTACCGGATGCCGGAAGATGGCCATGCCGAAGGTGCCGATGCGCCACTGGCCGACGCGCAAAGAGCGCTGCGAACCCTGCGCGCCCGCGCGGCCGAATGGAAGATCAACCCGCACAAAATTGGCGTGATGGGATTCTCGGCTGGCGGGCACGTCGCGGCCAGCCTGGAAACGCGCTATGAAGAAACGGTTTACCGGGCAACGGACAGTATTGATAAGCAGAGTGCACGGCCTGATTTTGCTGTGCTCGGCTATCCGGTGATCTCGATGGAAAGTGCAATTGCCCATCCCGGTTCACGTAAAGCGCTGATTGGCGATAACCCAACCGCACAGCAAATTAAACGCTACTCACCGGAACAGAATGTGACTGCGCAAACACCGCCAACGTTCTTGCTGCACGCCATTGATGATCCGTCCGTGCCGGCCGCCAATTCGCTGGTGATGTTCAATGCGCTGCATGCCCATCACGTACTAACGGAGTTGCATCTGTTCAGTAAAGGGCAGCATGGATTTGGCGTTCGCGGTGTGAAAAACCAGCCAGCCGCCGTGTGGCCGCAACTGGCGATGAACTGGATCGAAGCGTTACCGCAGTAACCGCCAGCTTATTCGCCGGCGGTAATGCGCTTGCCGCTGGCGACAAAATTACCGCCGCCCAGATGATGAATGGTATTCAGTTTGTCGTCATCAAACTGCCAGCGTCCGTTGATAAAAGCCCGTTCGTCGGCAGCCGCAGAAACCACTTCGCCAAACAGCGTGTCATATTTCTCCTGCGCGGCAGTGGGCGGCAACAGGCGACACTCCATCCACGCCAGACATTTCTCTTCAATCACCGGCAGCCCAAGCACGGGACCGGCAAACGCCGGGATCCCATAGCAGTTGAATTTATCTTCATCGCGCCCGGTAATGCTGCCGACCGCGTAACTCCAGTTAGTCGCTGCCACACCAGGCACCACAATGCCGAACATGCCGCTACGCTCAATCAATTCGCGTGACCAGGCGCTTTTGTCCACCACAATCGCGATACGCGGCGGGGAAAACTCCACCGGCATCGACCAGGCCGCCGCCATCACATTACGGCGATCGATCTGTTCATCACGGCTGGTAATCAAAATCGTCGGGCCATGGTTTAACAGGCGGCTGGCGTGCTCTAATGCCACAGGACGAAAATAGCTCATAAACGGCTCCTTTGTGCATGATTTTCCGGCATTAAATGACTGTTCTGCCACCAAAAGCCAGCGCAGAGCAGGGGAAAAGGACTATCCGGCACTTTTTGCAACGACAATCTTCCCGCGCCCTTGTTCTTTCGCCATATAGAGCGCCAGATCGGCGGCGCGCACCAGATTATCGGCCCGGGCATGGCGCGGCCAGGTAGCCAGCCCAATAGAGACTGAAACCGGGCCAATATCCTGCGATTCATACAGCATGTGATGGTTAAATACATTACGCAGCAGCGCTTCGGCAACAATCTTCGCCTGTGCTTCATCGACGCCCGGCAAAATAATCAGAAATTCCTCGCCGCCATAGCGGAACGCAATACTGTTCTCATCCAGCGTTTCGGTGATCAGTTTCGCCATTTCGCGCAACACTTTATCACCGGCTTCGTGACCGTATTGATCGTTGAGTTTTTTGAAGTAATCCACGTCCAGCATCAGGCAACTGAGCGTGCTGTTCTCCACCATTGCCTGATCGATCATATTTCGCAACGTCTCTTCCAGGCTGTAGCGGTTGCGCAGGCCAGTCAGCGGATCATACGTCGCTCTTTCCGTCAGAGTATCGCGCAGGATCTGGTTGGCTAACGCCAGCGCCAGCGTTTCTGCCAGCAACTCCAGATAGGCATATGGTGGCTCTTTACCCGGTGTGTAATTATCAAAGGTCAGCAAGCCAATGCTCTTATTTTGCGCATTGAGCGGCACGCAGATTGCCCGCGACGCCAGTTCCGGCAAAATATGTTCGCACGGCATATCCACGGTGCCTTTGCCTGGGCTGTGGAGTTGCCCGCGTTTCAGCGCCCAGCAATATTCCGGTGGGAAAGTGGCATCGTCGCCGGGCGGCAACCCCCAGCGCACCACGCATTTCATACGATTAGTCCGCGTATTCAGCACATAAAGCCGACCGCCCATTTCCGGGATGATTTGCGGCGCAAAACGGTCAACCACACGGAAAATGGCGCTGTGTGTATCGCACCCCTGCAAACGCTGGGTCATGCGCGCCAGCAGGGTGCGCGTAGCCCATTCCTTGTCGCGCTCCTGCTCAAGCCGCTGCCTGGCAAGGCCGTTTTCACGGAAAATGTGGATCGCCTGCGCCATATCGCCAATCTCATCCACCTGCGCCAGCACCGGCGCTTCGACGTTGTAATCCTGCGTCGCCAGCCGGTTCACCACATCACTGAGCGTCACCACCGGGCGCAGAATACGGTGTTTGATAATAAAGCCGAGCACAAACAAGAACAGCAGCGCGGTCACACCGACCATCACTTCCGATAAAGTGCGCAGACGCAGCGAGAGTGACGTAGCTTCTTTGATGGCAGCCTGCGTGCGCTGATCCACCAGGCTGCGGAAATGGGCAAAGCGGTATTCGGCCTCTTCAAGCTTTTCTTCGTAGCTGCCACTGAATAGCAGATTAACGCCGTCGACGCCTTTGCCGTTTTGCACATCCTCAATGGCGATACGCTGCTCTTCTTCAAGCTGGTCGAGGGTGGTAAGCCCGTCCCGCAGAAGCAGAATTTCTTCATCAGATGCACCGCTGTCACGCATTGCAGCCAGCCGGTTTTCCAGGTTTATGTCCTGTTCCCGGCGGGTTTTCCAGCTCTGTACCGTTTCAGGTGTAAATTTGATTACCGCATCGCGCGCCATATCGCTGAGCGCAAAGGCTTCTCTCTCCAGATCGTCGATCAAGGTATCAAACGTCCGGCTTTGCGCCACCGTGTCGCGCTCTTTGTGTTCGGCGCCTGAAGCTATAAACAACGCAACGCCGGAGGTCAATGTCAGTGCCACTGTCGCGATGTAAGCATAATTAGTGATCGTTGCGATACGCACGAGAAACCCTTTTTAAAGACGGTGGAGAAGTATGCCTTTCAGTTTAGACATTCGGTTAAAAATCAACGCGCAATAATGACGTCATTTCTTCGTCACAATCCCTGCCTATAGTCTGCCGCATCAAATCCCAAAGAGGATAACAAGATGTTTACTCCCCTGACTTTTGTGCAGGTGGATGCGACCCGTCGGCTGAAAACCACGGGTGGATCACGGCTTCCCGCTGCGGAGGCCGCTGATGTTCGCATTCACTGACATCCGGCTGCAAGGTGTTTCCTACGCCTTCGGCACACATACCGTGCTTAATCACATCGATTTGCATATCCAGCCTGGCAGCATCGTTGCGCTGCTTGGGCCTTCCGGCTGCGGCAAAAGCACGCTGTTGCGATTGCTGGCAGGTTTGAACGAACCGGCAGAAGGTGAAATCTGGTTTGGCGATCGCCTGGTCGCGAAAGCGGGCTGGTCGCTACCGCCGGAAGCGCGCGATATCGGCATGGTTTTCCAGGATTACGCCCTGTGGCCGCATATGAGCGTGGCGCAAAACGTTGCCTTTCCGCTGAAGATGCGCAACGTACCGCGCGGTGAACGCGAACAGCGCGTAATGCAGGCGCTCAGTATGGTCGGGCTGGCGGAGTTGGCCCAGCGCAAACCGGCCGGGCTTTCTGGCGGCCAGCAGCAGCGTGTCGCGCTGGCGCGGGCGATAGTCGCCGAACCTGGCGTGCTGCTGTTCGATGAACCGCTCTCCAATCTCGATAGCGTACTGCGAGAATCTTTGTGCCATGAGATGGCGCGCCTGCTGCGCCAGCTCGGTACAACGGCCGTTTATGTCACGCACGATCGCCGGGAAGCCGAATGGCTCGCCGATCGCATCGTGCATTTAGCATCCGGAAAGGTGGAATCCGTCAGAAACATCACTTCATCCTCAGGGGAAATCGCATGAAAGCCTTACTGTCCGTGAAAAAAGGAGTCGCTTTAGCCATGGTGTTGTCGTCCATGATGATGTCCAGCGCGCATGCGCTGACCGTTTATACCGCAGGTCCCGGTTCGCTGGCGAAAAGCCTGGCCACCGGGTTCGAGCAAAAAACCGGTGTGAAGGTCAATATTTTCCAGGCTACCACCGGCAAAGTGATGGCGCGCCTCGAAGCTGAACAGGCCAACCCGCAGGCCGATATTCTGATTTCAGCCTCCTGGGATACGGCGGAAGATCTGCATCATCGCGGTTGGTTGCTGCCGTTTGCCAGCGCCAATGCAGATAAGGTTCCTGCCGCGCTGAAAAGTGCGGATTATGTCGCGCAGGGCGTCTCTGCACTGGGCATTGTCTGGAACACCAAAAGCGGCACGCCGGAACCGAAAGAGTGGCAGGATCTGACGTCGGCAGCCTTCAAAGATAAAGTCACTACGCCAGATCCGGCGCTGTCCGGGGCCTCGCTGGATTTGCTGATCGGTCTGCAAAACGGCATGGGTGAGAAAGCCTGGCAACTGTTTGATGCACTGAAAAGCAACGGCATGGTGGTCAGCGGCCCGAACGCGCAGGCGGTAACGCCGGTAATGCAGGGGGCGAAAGCCGCCGTCTTTGGCGCTGTTGATTACGTCACTTACGGCAATATCGCGCAGGGTGAGTCGCTGAAAGTGATCTTCCCGGCCAGCGGCACGGTGATTGCGCCGCGCCCGATGATGATCCTCAAAACCACCCAGCATGCCGATGACGCAAAAGCGTTTGTTGATTACGTCCTGTCGCCGGAAGGGCAGAACATGGTTGCCGATGCCTGGTTGATGCCAGCGCGTACAGATGTGGAAGCAAAACGCCCGCTGTTTACCGAACTCAAGATTCTGCCGACACAAAGCAGCGGTACCAGCGAGCGCGGCGACGTTCTGAAGCGTTTTAACGCCCTATTTGCGAAGTAATCCACGCCATTTATAGCGGGGGCAACCCCGCTTTCAGGATACCTGCTGTGAACCAGAAACTGATTGCGCGGGTGACGATAGGGCTGCTGGTGATACTGGTTGCGCTACCGTTACTGTTTATTCTCTTACAGGCGGTGTTTCCGCAGTTTAGCGCCGGGAATTTTAGCGGCGCGTTTTCCGGCATTCCGCTCCTGCTGGCGGAACCGCAGTTACCGTTGATGCTTGGCGGTACGCTGCAAATCGCTACTGGCGTGGCACTGCTGAGTGTGGTCATCGGCTTGCCGCTCGGCGTGGTGCGCGGGCTGTTTGATCTGCCGTGGCCAAAAGCCTGGGATCTGCTGTTTCTGATCCCGTTTTTAACGCCGCCTTATATTGCCGCCTTATCGTGGATGCTGGTCCTGCAAACGCAGGGCTATCTGATGCAGCTTACCGGGATCGATCTCAATAATTTGTTGTTCAGTAAAACCGGTATCGTGCTGGTCATGACGCTGAACATTTTCCCGGTAGTCTATTTTGCCGTATCGCGCAGTTTGCTGGCCAGCGGGCAGCGGCTGGCGCAAGTCGCCCGCGTTCATGGCGCCACACCGTGGAAGGCGTTTTGCCATATCACACTGCCGTTACTTTCTCCGGCACTGGCGGCAGGGATGTTGCTGGCGTTTACCCTCGCGGTGGAAGAGTTCGGCGTTCCGGCGGCGCTTGGTTCCCGGGCGGGCGTAGTGATGTTGACCGTCGGCATTGAAGAGAAGCTGGCAGACTGGCCGATCGACTTGCCGGGCGCATCGATCCTGTCGGTGATGTTGATCGCTATTGCGCTCTGCGGCTGGTGGCTGCAACGTCTGTTGACGGGCGATCAAGACGTGACCAGCGTCTCCGGCAAACCCACCGAACATGTGGGTGCGAAACTGGGCTTTTTCACGCTGCCGGTACTGTTGGTTATGAGTTGTGTGGGGTTTCTGGCCGTAGTGCTGCCGGGCCTGTCGATGGCGTTAAGCGGCTTTAGCGCAACGCTTTCCGGCGGACTGACGCTGGATAATCTGACAGTTAAACACTTTGCGGCGCTCTTCGCCCAACGCGGTGATGCGCTGCCTGCACTCGGTACCAGCTTATCGCTGGCGCTGGGCGCGGCGCTGCTCACTGGGTTACTCGGGCTGTGTGCCGCCTGGCTGGTGGTGATGCAGAAGATAAAAGGGCGCGCGGTGATCGATGCGCTGTCGCTGATGCCTGCGGCGCTGCCCGGCGTGGTGGTGGGTGTCGGGTTGATCTTATTGTGGAACCGCAGTTTCTGGCCAGTTTCGCCGTACAACACCTGGGGGATTTTACTTATCTCTTATTGTTGCCTGCTGTTACCGTGGCCGGTGCGCTATATCGGCAGCGCCATGCGTCAGTTAGGCGGTAACCTCGAGCCGGCGGCGCGAGTACACGGTGCCAGCGCATTTAAGGCGCTGCGTCTGATTGTGCTGCCGCTGATCTTCCCGGCGATGCTGGCAGCAATGCTGATGGTCTTCGCGATTGCTTCACGCGAACTGGTGACATCGCTACTGCTGTCGCCAGCAGGAACGCAAACCGTCGCGGTGTTTATCTGGCGGCAATTTGAGCAGGGTTCGGTAGGGCAAGGCATGGCAATGGCCACGCTGACGCTGATCGTCGGGCTGGCGTTAATGCTGACAGCACTGTGGCTCCTGCAGCGCAACACAAAGCATTAAGAGGGCACGAAATCGCCTGTCGGCGCAAAAAAATGCGGTATAACAAAGGGACACCACGCACAAGGAGCCTGTATGACCCCTTTTTTGACCGCTTATCTGGCCCGGATTGGCTGGAATTTTACGCCCGATGTCTCACTTGAAACGCTGCGGGCGCTGCATTTGCAGCATAACGGCGCCATTCCCTTTGAAAACCTTGATGTTGTTTTGCCACGTGAAATCGAACTCAGCGATGAAGCCCTCTTTCAAAAACTGGTCGTCGCCCGGCGCGGCGGCTACTGCTTTGAGCAGAACGGGCTGTTTGAACGTGCACTGAAAGAGGTCGGTTTTACGGTACGCAGCCTGTTAGGGCGGGTGATCATTTCCAATCCGCCACAGATGCCGCCGCGCACCCATCGCGTTCTGCTGGTTACCCTGGAGGGTGAGCAGTGGATTGCTGATGTCGGTTTTGGCGGGCAAACCCTGACCGCGCCGATTCGTCTGCTGGCGGAGGTGGAACAGGCAACGCCACACGGTCTTTATCGGCTGCAACGCGCAGGTGAAGACTGGGTGTTGCAGTTCCGCCATCATCAACGCTGGCAATCGATGTATCAGTTTGAAATCGGGCCGCAGTACCAGGCCGATTTCGTGATGGGTAATTTCCACTCCGCCCACTGGCCCGCATCGCATTTTCGCCACCATCTGCTGATGTGCCGCCATCTGCCGGACGGCGAAAAGCTGACGCTGACCAATTTCCACTTCACGCACTGGAAAAAAGGGCAGGTTGAGGAAGATAAGGTGCTGGCGGATGTTCCGGCGTTGTACGAAACCTTGCAAACACGTTTCGGGCTGGGCGTCAGCGATCCGCAGTACGGTTTCAGCGTCCAGCAACTCGAAGCGGTCATGAGCCGCTTCGACTTAAACGGTGAACACGCTTAACACAGCTCTTTTGCTATCATTACCGCCAGATGGCGATTGAAGGCCGCTTCATCGACATCTGGCATGCCCAGCATGCAAATCCCGTCCATACCGCAGACCAGCGCAATCAAACGCCAGGCGATATTTTCGGCGCTGTCGCTGTCGGAAAACGCGCCCGCCGCGCGGCCAAGGTTTATCAACTGAACCACTTTGACATGCCACATTTCGAGGGTGGTCAGATAAGCCCCTTTGAACTCCGGATCTTTATTCGCCAGCAGCAGCGCTTCGCGCCACAAATGCACATAGGGTTCAAGACCACCTTCATCGCTGCCCAGCATGGCATGCAGTTGATCGCGCCACGGCGCGCTGGCGGGTAACAGCTCCACATTCAGCAGTTCGTCAATCAGACGAATAAAAGCCTGCGCCTTTAACGCATTTGCCGACGCGAAATGGTGGTGGACTTGCCCGGTCGCCACCCCGGCTTCGGTGGCGATTCGCCGCACTGTCATGGCGGAAAATCCCTCCGCTAACGCGACGCGCATGGCGGCTTTGAGGATCACCTCCCGGCGATCGTCGCGGTTTAAATAGCGCATATAACCTCGGTTCAATGGATGCGAAACGGAGTGTAACAAAAAGCTGGACATGCGTTCAACATTGCGTAGGATCGCCATTTCTGGACGCACGTCCAGAATTAAACAATTACGGAGAAGTTATGTTTCGTCAGTGGTTAACGTTGGTCATTATTGTGCTGGTTTATATTCCGGTAGCGATTGATGCAACGGTGCTGCATGTTGCCGCGCCAACGCTCAGCGCGGAGCTGAACGCCAGCGGAAATGAGCTACTGTGGATTATTGATATCTACTCACTGGTGATGGCGGGCATGGTGCTGCCGATGGGCGCACTGGGCGACAAAATCGGCTTTAAACGCTTGCTGCTTATCGGCAGCGCACTGTTTGGCAGCGCATCGCTGCTGGCCGCGTTGGTCACCAGCGCCAGCGAACTGATCGCCGCACGCGCACTGCTGGCCGTCGGCGCGGCGATGATTGTTCCGGCAACACTGGCCGGTATTCGCACCACCTTTTCACAGGCGCAGCACCGTAATACCGCGCTGGGCGTCTGGGCGGCGATCGGTTCTGGCGGCGCGGCGTTCGGGCCATTGATTGGTGGCATTTTGCTGGAACATTTCTACTGGGGATCGGTTTTTCTGCTCAACGTACCGATTGTGATCGGCGTGATGATCCTGACCGCCCGCTATGTGCCGCGCCAGGCCGGTCGCGCTGAACAGCCGCTGCATCTGAACCAGGCGCTGGTGCTGATTGTCGCCATCCTGCTGCTGGTATGGAGCGCAAAAACAGCGATGAAAGGGACGTTACCACTGTGGATGATTGTCGGCACGCTGATAAGCGGCACGGCGCTGCTGACCGGTTTTGTGCGTATCCAGCTTGCCGCCGCCACGCCGATGATCGATATGCGCCTCTTTACCCATCGCGTGATTTTGACCGGGGCGTTGATGGCGATTACCGCCATGGTGACGCTGGTCGGTTTTGAATTGCTGATGGCGCAGGAACTGCAATTTGTCCATGGTTTTACGCCCTTCGCCGCCGGAATGTTTATGCTGCCGCTGATGTTGGCCAGCGGTTTTAGCGGGCCGATAGCCGGAATACTGGTGTCAAAACTCGGCCTGCGTCGCGTGGCGACGGGCGGTATGGCGCTCAGCGCGCTAAGTTTTCTCGGCTTATCGATGACCGATTTCGCCACCCAACCGTGGCGAGCCGGAAGCCTGATGGCGCTGCTGGGATTCAGCGCCGCCAGCGCGTTGCTGGCCTCTACCGCTGCGATTATGGCGGCAGCGCCGCCGGAGAAAGCGGCGGCGGCCGGGGCGATAGAGTCGATGGCCTATGAGCTTGGCGCAGGTCTGGGGATCGCCGTATTCGGCCTGATCCTGAGCCGCAGTTTCGCCGCGTCGATCCAGTTACCGCAAGGGCTGAGCAGCACACAGGCCGCCCAGGCTTCCTCATCCATTGGCGAGGCGTTTCGCCTGGCGCAGGATGCACAACCGCTGATGGCGCAGCAAATCATTAGCGCCGCCAAAACGGCCTTTACCGGCTCGCACAGCGTTGCGCTGAGCACCGCAGGCGCATTACTCATGCTGCTGGCGGTCGGCATCTGGTTTAGCCTTGCGCAGGTGAAGCATAAATAGTGGCAGCCCGCTTACGCCGTGCGGGATACCTGGCGGGTCGACCACCAGCAGAGCAGCGACCCGCCGCACACCATCACAGCGCCCTGCCAGAAGGATAAAGAGAGCGGGGCGTTCAGCATCATGGTGGCCAGCGCCGAAGAGAGCACCGGAGTAAAGTAAGAAGCGGCGGCCAGCACCGTGACATTGCCGTGCAGAATACCGATATTCCACGACGCATAACCAAAGCCCAACGCCACCGCCGTCATGACTAATTTCACCGTTACCGACAGGCTGAAAACCATCTCCGGTTGCGGTGAGAAGGCATATTTCACCCATAGCGTTGCCGCCGTCAGCAGAACAAACAGCGTAATGCCATTGGCGCCCTGCGCATATTTGGCCGTTACCGTACAATAAATTGCCCAGATAAATGCCCCGGCAAATGCCAGCGCATAGCTGAGCGGGCTGGAAATAATATTTTCCCGGATGTCAGCAATATTCAGACCGTTCTCGCCGCCAAGCACCCAACTAACGCCAAGTAAAGCAAGTAATAGCCCTGGAATAACCCAGAAAGTCGATTTTTGTCCGTTAAATAATATGGCGCAAAGAATGGTCAGGCTCGGCCATAAATAATTGACCATTCCCACTTCGATTGCCTGTTGGCGGGTTGCGGCAAATCCCAACGACAGGGCAAGACAGAGTTCATAGCTGACAAATAACAGGCTGCCGACCAGCAGATATTTGCGAGGGAAGCGCCGTAAATCGGGAAACCCGACGGTAAAGATCAGCAGGATACCGCTCAGGGTATAGATCAGCGCCGCGCCGCCAACTGGCCCAAGACCTTCACTGACAGCGCGGATAAAACCGACCATGGTGCTCCATAATAATACCGCCAGTAAACCAATTAACGTTGCACGTTTTCTGTTCATTGCTGCACTTTATCGGCGAAAACAAAGCCTCAACTTATAACACGAATTAATGACCTGAGGTGAATTCATCACTGCGCCATCTACTCCTTATGGCTTAATAAAATCCGATAAGTGCGACTATTAGGGGTCAGCCATCCGGCGTTATTGATTTACCGCAATTATTTCGCCTGCGGGAATGTTTAGTTTCCCGCGGCAGTCGAAGACAAATAATGAGGAAAGCAATGGACGTCAGCCGCAGACAATTTTTCAAAATCTGCGCGGGCGGTATGGCCGGAACCACAGTTGCCGCATTAGGGTTCGCCCCGAAAATGGCGCTGGCTCAGGCGCGAAATTATAAATTACTGCGCGCAAAAGAGATCCGAAACTCCTGCACATACTGCTCCGTGGGTTGCGGGCTATTAATGTATAGCCTGGGCGATGGCGCGAAGAACGCCAAAGAAGCGATTTATCACATTGAAGGCGACCCGGATCATCCGGTCAGTCGCGGCGCGTTATGCCCGAAAGGGGCTGGCCTGCTTGATTACGTACACAGTGAAAACCGGCTGCGCTACCCGGAATACCGCGCGCCAGGCTCCGACAAGTGGCAGCGCATCTCCTGGGAGGAGGCTTTTAGCCGCATCGCCCGGTTAATGAAAGACGATCGCGATGCGCATTTCGTGGAAAACAACGCAGCGGGCGTGAAAGTCAATCGCTGGCTTTCCACCGGTATGCTTTGCGCTTCAGCGGCCAGTAACGAAACCGGCATGCTGACGCAGAAATTTGTGCGTTCCCTCGGCATGCTGGCGGTAGATAACCAGGCGCGCGTCTGACACGGACCAACGGTAGCAAGTCTTGCTCCAACATTTGGTCGCGGTGCGATGACCAACCACTGGGTTGATATCAAAAACGCGAATGTGGTGATGGTGATGGGCGGTAACGCCGCTGAAGCCCACCCGGTCGGTTTCCGCTGGGCGATGGAAGCCAAAAATAACAATGATGCCACGCTGATTGTTGTCGATCCGCGCTTTACGCGCACGGCATCAGTGGCGGACATCTATGCGCCCATACGCTCCGGGACGGATATTACTTTCCTCTCCGGCGTGCTGCGCTATCTGATTGAAAACAACAAGATCAACGCCGAATACGTCAAACATTACACCAACGCCGCATTACTGGTGCGCGATGATTTTGCCTTTGAAGATGGTCTGTTCAGCGGCTACGACGCAGAAAAGCGCCAGTACGATAAAACCTCGTGGAACTATCAGTTCGATGAAAACGGCTATGCCAGACGTGACGACACGCTCAGCCATCCGCGCTGCGTGTGGAATCTGCTGAAACAGCATGTCGATCGCTATACCCCGGAAACCGTCGAAAACATTTGCGGTACGCCGCAAGCGGACTTCCTGAAAGTGTGTGAAGTGCTGGCCTCAACCAGCGCGGCGGACAGAACCACCACGTTCCTGTACGCGCTCGGCTGGACACAACACACCGTCGGTGCGCAGAACATTCGTACCATGGCGATGATCCAGTTGCTGCTCGGCAATATGGGGATGGCGGGCGGTGGAGTGAATGCGCTGCGCGGCCACTCGAACATTCAGGGGCTGACGGATTTAGGGCTGCTCTCGACCAGCCTGCCGGGCTACCTGACGCTGCCTTCGGAAAAACAGGTCGATTTGCAACAGTATCTGGCGGCCAATACGCCGAAAGCGCTGTTGCCGGATCAGGTTAACTACTGGAGTAATTATCCGAAATTCTTCGTCAGCCTGATGAAATCGTTCTACGGCGACGCGGCACAGAAGGAGAACGACTGGGGCTTTGACTGGCTGCCAAAGTGGGATCAGTCTTACGACGTTATCAAGTATTTCAATATGATGGCGAAAGGCGATGTGACGGGTTACATCTGTCAGGGCTTTAACCCGGTGGCCTCCTTCCCGGACAAAAACAAAGTCGTCAGTACGCTGAGCAAATTGAAGTACATGGTGGTCATCGATCCGCTGGTGACCGAAACCGCGAACTTCTGGCAGAACCACGGCGAAATGAATGATGTCGATCCGTCGACCATTGCGACAGAGGTGTTCCGTTTGCCGTCGACCTGCTTCGCCGAAGAAGATGGCTCCATTGCCAACTCCGGTCGCTGGTTACAGTGGCACTGGAAAGGCCAGGATGCGCCGGGTGAAGCGCTGAATGACGGTGAAATTCTCGCCGGGATTTACCACCGCCTGCGTGAAATGTACCGCACCGAAGGCGGTAAAGGCGCAGAGCCGTTACTGAAGATGAGCTGGAACTACAGCCAGCCGCACAATCCACATTCGGAAGAGGTGGCGAAAGAGAACAACGGTTACGCGCTGGCGGATCTCTATGATGCCAACGGGCAACTGCTGGCGAAGAAAGGGCAACTACTGAACAGCTTTGCGTTGCTGCGTGACGATGGCTCAACGGCGTCATCCTGCTGGATCTACAGCGGTAGCTGGACAGAGCAGGGTAACCAGATGGCCAATCGCGATAATGCCGATCCTTCCGGCCTGGGGAATACGCTGGGGTGGGCATGGGCCTGGCCGCTCAATCGTCGCGTGCTCTACAACCGCGCGTCGGCTGACGTTCAGGGCAAACCGTGGGATGCGAAAAGGATGCTGATTCAGTGGAACGGTACGAAGTGGGTCGGTAACGACATTCCGGACTTCAACACCGCGCCGCCAGGCAGCAATACCGGGCCGTTTATTATGCAGCAGGAAGGGCTGGGGCGTCTGTTCGCCCTCGACAAGCTGGCAGAAGGGCCATTCCCGGAGCATTACGAACCGATGGAAACCCCGCTCGGAACCAACCCGTTGCATCCGAATGTCGTCTCCAGCCCGGTTGTGCGCATCTATCAGGACGATGTGAAACGGCTGGGGAAAAAGGAGCAATTCCCGTATGTCGGCACCACTTATCGTCTGACGGAACATTTCCACACCTGGACCAAGCACGCGCGCCTGAATGCGATTGCCCAGCCGCAGCAGTTTGTTGAAATCAGCGAAACGCTGGCTGCAGCGAAAGGCATCAGCAACGGCGATCGCGTACGGGTCAGCAGCAAGCGCGGCTTTATTCGCGCGGTGGCGGTTGTCACGCGTCGGCTGCGCACGTTGCAGGTTCATGGACAGCCGGTGGAAACCATTGGTATTCCGCTGCACTGGGGTTTTGAAGGTGTGGCGCAAAAAGGCTACATCGCCAATACCCTGACGCCGAACGTGGGTGATGCGAACTCGCAAACACCGGAATATAAGGCGTTTTTAGTGAATATCGAGAAAGCGTAAGGGAGCGAGATTATGGCGATGGAAACTCAGGACATTCTTAAGCGCTCCGCGACCAACCCGATCACGCCGCCCCCACGGGCGCGTGATTATAAGGCTGAAGTTGCCAAGCTTATCGATGTTTCCACCTGCGTGGGCTGCAAAGCCTGCCAGGTGGCGTGTTCAGAATGGAACAACATCCGCGATGAAGTGGGGCACTGCGTCGGGGTTTACGACAACCCAGCCGATTTGAGCGCTAAATCCTGGACGGTGATGCGCTTTAGCGAAACCGAGCAGAATGGGAAACTGGAGTGGCTGATCCGCAAAGATGGCTGCATGCATTGTGCCGAGCCGGGCTGCCTGAAGGCGTGTCCTTCTGCGGGCGCGATCATTCAGTACGCCAACGGTATTGTCGATTTTCAGCAGGATAACTGTATCGGCTGCGGCTACTGTATCGCCGGGTGTCCGTTTAACGTCCCGCGCCTCAATAAAGAGGATAACCGGGTCTACAAATGTACGCTCTGTGTCGATCGGGTCAGCGTCGGCCAGGAGCCTGCCTGCGTGAAAACCTGCCCGACCGGCGCTATCCATTTTGGTACCAAAGCGGAAATGCTGGCGCTGGGCGAACAGCGGGTAGAGAAGCTGAAAGCGCGCGGTTACGCCAACGCGGGGATCTATAACCCGCAGGGCGTCGGCGGCACGCACGTGATGTATGTGCTGCACCACGCTGACCAGCCGCAGCTTTACCACAATTTGCCGGAAAATCCGCGTATCGATACCTCGGTCAATCTGTGGAAAGGGGTGCTGAAACCGCTGTCGGCGGCGGGATTCCTCGCCACGTTCGCCGGTTTGATTTACCACTACATCGGAATTGGGCCGAACAAAGAAGTGGATGACGACGAAGAGGATCATCATGAGTAAGTCAAAAATGATTGTGCGCACCAAATTTATCGATCGCGCCTGTCACTGGACAGTGGTGATCTGCTTTTTTCTGGTCGCGCTCTCCGGCATCTCGTTTTTCTTCCCAACATTACAGTGGCTGACGGAAACCTTCGGTACGCCGCAGATGGGGCGCATTCTGCATCCCTTCTTTGGTGTGGCGATCTTCTTCGCGCTGATGTTTATGTTTGTGCGCTTTGTGCATCACAACATCCCGGACAAGAGAGATCTGCCGTGGCTGAAAAACATCGTCGAAGTGTTGAAGGGGAATGAGCACAAGGTCGCTAAAGTCGGGAAATACAATGCCGGACAAAAGATGATGTTCTGGACCATCATGAGCATGATAACCGTGCTTCTGGTGACCGGCGTCATCATCTGGCGTCCTTACTTTGCACAGTATTTCCCGATTCAGGTGATCCGCTACAGCCTGCTGCTGCACGCGACATCCGCCATTATTTTGATCCATGCCATCCTCATCCATATGTATATGGCTTTCTGGGTGAAAGGCTCCATTAAAGGCATGATCGAAGGGAAGGTAAGCCGCCGCTGGGCGCAGAAGCACCATCCGCGCTGGTATAACGACGTGGAGCGTCTGGAAGCGAAAAAAGAGAGCACCGAAGGGATCAAGTGACTTTAAACCCGCTCCGGACGCCCGTTCGGAGCGGTTTTTTTATCTATATCGCCAGGCGCATCAATGGCACCCACAACACAGCTTCTTTCCCTGCGCAATCCTGCGGGCTGCATGTTGTTATCTGATTTTATGGATTAATGTGTCAGGCGCGGCTTTTCGTCTGGTCTGCTGTGGTTGAATGGTCAATAATGCCCGCAACACTCTTTTAACAAGTGGTTTGTAGTATGAAAAAAACGATTTTTTCGTTGGCACTTGCGACCTTTGGTCTGGGAATGGCGGAATTTGGCATTATGGGCGTGTTGACGGAACTGGCCTCCAATGTCGGTATCTCGATTCCGTCGGCAGGACATATGATTTCGGCTTACGCCTCTGGCGTGGTGATCGGCGCACCGATCATGGCGCTTGTTTCCAACCGGTTTTCGTTGAAAAACATATTGTTGTTTCTGGTGGTGCTGTGCGTCATCGGTAATGCCATGTTCACGTTCTCCAGCGCTTATCCGATGCTGATTATCGCCCGCTTAATTTCCGGTTTTCCGCATGGGGCAATCTTTGGCGTTGGCGCAATTATCCTGTCGAAAATTGCTCCGCCCGGCAAGGTGACGATGGCCGTGGCAGGTATGATCGCCGGCATGACTGTCGCGAACCTGATCGGTATTCCGCTGGGTACATGGATCGGTCACAGCTTTAGCTGGCGCTACACCTTCTTACTGATTTCGCTGTTCGACATCGCCGTGATTGTCTCGGTGATCTTCTGGGTTCCGGCGCTGTTTGATAACACCGAAAGCCGCCTGCGCGAGCAGTTTCATTTCCTGAAAAAACCCGAACCGTGGCTGATTTTCGCCGCCACGATGTTTGGCAATGCCGGTGTGTTTGCCTGGTTCAGCTATGTGAAACCCTATATGGTCACTGTCTCTGGCTTCTCCGAAGCCTCGATGACCTTCATCATGACGCTGATGGGGCTGGGAATGGTGCTGGGGAATATGTTCAGCGGCAAGCTCTCCGTCAAATTCAGCCCCTTACGCATTGCGGCGGCAACTGAGTTTTTCATTATGCTGGCGATGCTGGCGCTGTTTGTCGCCGGAGAAAACAAAGTCGGGGCGCTGTCGCTTGGCTTTATCTGCTGCGCAGGCCTGTTTGCGCTCTCCGCGCCGCTGCAAATTATGCTGCTGCAAAATGCGAAGGGCGGTGAGATGTTGGGCGCAGCCGGGGGGCAAATGGCCTTCAACCTCGGTAACGCGGTGGGCGCCTGGTTCGGTGGCTTGATCATCACTTTCGGCCTGACTTATCGCTATCTTACGCTGCCAGCAGCGGTGCTGACCTTTGCTGCCATGAGCGCATTGCTGGTGTATGGTCGGCTGAAAACAAAGCTGAAAACTGAATCTGTCGCGCAGGCATAAAAAACCGGGTAAGCACGACGCTTACCCGCCCCTGAATAGCGGCGACACCTTCAGGGCAACCAGGGTTCCCCCAGCGTAAGCATCAGACGGTTGGCCCAGGCAAAAAACGCGGCGGACTGTAGCAGATCAAGCTGCTGCAAAGTGTCCAGCTCCTGTTCTTTCAGCTTTGCCTGATGCTGCGTTGTCAGTGCCGGTGGCGTCACCGACAGGGCGGCGGCGGCATCAATTTCAGCCTGCCAGCGTGCTGATTGCCCGGCACTCAGAATATCTCCTGGTTGCACAGCAAGCAGCGTCTCTACGGCATTATCATCCTTCGACAACTGGCTGGTTTTGCGCGCATGGACTGAAGCGCAATAGATGCAGCCATTAATTTTACTGGTGACCGTCGCCGCCAGCTCACGCTCGGCGCGCGGCAAGCCGCCAGGGGTGTAGAAGATGCCCTTATCCGTCAACGTGCGTTGCTCAAGCACCGGAAGATTGCGGCCTAACAGACGAAAATAGTCAGAATCGGTATGGCCGAATTTCGCCAGAATCGCCTGTTCAGCCGCTGTAAACTCCGCCAGCGGTTTCGCAGCAATCCACGGTTCCCAGCCCAGTTCCTGCTGAGTAAACTGCACCGGCGCGGGTTTCCCGGTTTGCGTGGTCGGTGTGGTATGCCAGATACCTGCCACCACCGGTTTTCCGCTGGAGGAAACGGGCTTGCCATTGAGCAAACGTAACCCGGCCAGCAGGCGGCTCTGGAAGCTGACAAACGCCACCAGTTGCGCCAGCGTAACAATGCTCTCTTTGTTCCAGCCCGCCGCCGTCAGCGTTTTCAGCGCCTGCGGCGTCGCTTCCACCGGGGAAAAAGTCAGCAACCGTGCGAACTCCAGTGCCGGTGTCAGGCGGGCAGAAGTCGGGTCGGCAAGACCAAAACTGGCGTAGTGGGCCGCCAGATCGTTGGCTTCGTGCCACTTCGCCACTTTTGCCGCCACAATAAAGCGTTCATCCAGCGCAAAGGCGTGCTCCTGGTCGCCGAACAGCGCTTCATAGCTGCCCTGAGCATGGCGGGTGGCCGCATCACGCGTTTCACGCGCACGTTGCAGTTCTGAACCCGCGGCGATCTCCGCCAGCTCAGCAAGAATATCCAGACTTAGCGCCATAGAGGCTCCTTATAGAATGTGCGGAGCGATATGCTCAGCAATCAGTTCAATGGAACGTAACGTGTCGCGGTGCGACGGTTCGACGGAATGCACTTGAAAAGAGATATCGGTGGCGCGCGCCAGGATGGAGTCCTGCGCCAGCGATGCGAGCACCGTTTGTGCATCGCCGATATGCGCATCAAACTGGCGGATATAATCAGTGACGTTGTCACCCAATACCACATGGCCTGCCGCGCGATGTTGCGCGGCCTGGCGGGTCAACCCCGGCGCTGCAATCTTCAGCGCATAGTCGCGGCTGTCGGCGACAAACGCCGTGCGCGAAGCCAGTATGCGCGGCGCAACGCCCGCCGGAAGCGCATCAAGGTAAGCATCCACCATCGGATTCTGGATGGCATCGAGCGTGAGCGAAGGGTTGTCGGCCGGGCGCGGCTGAGTTCGGGACAGCATCAGCCCGTGTCCGCCCCGGCCTGCACGGATTGCGCCGTCAACGGAAAAGGTGGCGATCCATATCCGTTCAGCCAACTGTGGCGCTGGAGGGTAAAGGTGGTTATCCGGGTGCGTCAGCGAATCACCGCGCCAGGCGCTCTGGATCAAGTGCAGCGCATCAGCAAATACCGTCGCCCGTTCATCAATTGTCAGGCCAAAGGGCAGGAAAGAGGTCGCCGTGCCACCCGAGCCAAACCCCACTTCCAGCCGTCCATCGGCCAGCAGATCGAGTACGGCGGCATCTTCTGCCACGCGCAACGGATTTTCCAGCGGCAGGGTGATGATGGCCGTACCAAGGCGGATAGTTTCCGTATGTGCCGCGACGTGTGCCAGAAAGACCAGCGGCGAAGGCAGACCACCTTCATGTTCGTGAAAATGGTGCTGCGCGATCCACGCGCTGTCAAAACCGTACCGTTCCGCATGGCGGATTTGCTCTGTGGCCAGCCGGTAGCGCTCTTTGGGTGCAGCATCGTCAAGCAGACGGGTAAAAAACCCCAGGCGTTTTCGCGTCATGCGAACTCCTCCATAGCGGGTGAAAGATGGGGAATAGCGTGAATTAACTCGCGGGTATAGTCGTTTTGCGGCGCGGCAAACAGGCTCGCCACGGAACCTTGCTCGACCACGCAACCATTACGCAGCACCGTAACGCTGTGCGCGATGCGCCGCACCGTCGCCAGATCGTGGGTGATAAACAGGTACGTCAACCCCAGTTGCTGTTGCAGTTGCTGGAGCAGGGCGAGGATCTGCGCCTGCACGGTAACATCCAGTGCGGAGGTGGCTTCATCCAGCACCAGAATGCCCGGTTCGAGGATCAGCGCGCGGGCAATAGCCACACGCTGGCGCTGGCCGCCGGAAAGCTCACGCGCCGTACGGTCGAGCAACTCCAGCGGCAACGCAACGCGCCGCGCGACATTTTCCACTCGTGCTTTACGTTCGGCTTTTTCAACGCGTTCAAAGTTCTTCAGCGGCTCTTCGATGATCTCAAACAGTGTCTGGCGAGGATCGAGCGAAGAAAAGGGATTCTGATAGACAAACTGTATTTTGCGGCGCAACTGGCGGCGCGCCTCCTGGCTGAGTTGCGTGGCTTCGATATCATCAATCGTCACCCGGCCGCTGTCGGCCTGCTCAAAGCCAAGCAGAATGCGCGCCAGCGTGGTTTTGCCCGAACCGGATTCGCCAACCAGCGCATGCGTGCTGCCGCGCTGCACGGCAAAACTGACGTCATCAAGCGCCTGCAATTGATGGCCTTTGCCCAACGAGAAACGCTTACTGATACCGCTGGCGCGGATCGCCGGAGACGCCAGCGGCCGCCCGGAAACCGGCGCAATCGTCAGCGCATTGCCCTGGAGATCGCTCAGTAGCTGGCGGGTATAAGCATGCTGCGGCGCGCGCAGCATATCCGCCGTCGCGCCATGCTCCTGAATCTCGCCGTGGCGAAACACCAGCAGCCGATCGGCGCGCTCAGCAGCCAGCGCCAGATCGTGGGTGACAAACAGCACCGCCGTGCCGGATTCACGGCGAAGTACATCGAGTAAATCGAGAATGCGCTTTTGCACCGTCACATCGAGCGCGCTGGTCGGCTCGTCGGCAATGATCACATCCGGCTGCAGCGCAATGGCTATCGCGATCAACACCCGTTGCTTCATCCCGCCGGAGAGCTGGTGCGGGTACTGTTTCATGCGCTGTTCCGGGTGGCTTAAGCCCACTTTCGTTAACAGCGCCAGCACCTGAGCATCGCGCTCGCGGCCACGCAATTTACTGTGCAGTTGCAGGACTTCGCCCACTTGCGTACCGATGGTTTGCACCGGGTTGAGGGAATTGCCTGGATCCTGCGGCACCAGGCTGATGCGCGCGCCGCGCAGGGCATCAAGCCGTTTTTCCGACCACGTGCTTATTGTTTCGCCGTTGAGCACAATCGTGCCGCTGTCGCGTCGGGCATTGGCAGCCAGCAGCCCAATAATCGCCTGCGCAGTGGTGGTTTTGCCGGAACCGGATTCGCCGACAAAGGCCAGCATTTCCCCCCGTTGCAGGGTAAAACTCACGTCATGAACCACCTCGCGCCAGACGCCACCGCTGTGGTAGCTGAGGGTTAAATTTTCTACCGACAACACGCTCATACGCGACCTCCACTGAACTGACGGCTGAGCCGGTTAACCGCCAGTACCACGGCGATCACCACCAGGCCGGGAAAGGTGGTCAGCCACCAGGCAGTTGATAAGTAATTGCGGCCTTCAGCGATCAACAATCCCCATTCCGGCACTGGCGGCGGCGTGCCGTAACCGAGAAAGCTCAGGGTGGAGAGGGCAAGGATCGCCTGACCAAATTGCAGCGTGGCAAAGGCCAGCACGGCGGTGAGCGAGTTGGGCAAAATATGCCGCCATAGCACCGACCAGAAAGTACCGCCGCTGCCCCAGGCCGCTTCCACATACTCGGTGTGGCGAATACGCACCACTTCACCGCGCGCCAGGCGGGCAAAGCTGGCAATCGAAGCCACCCCCACGGCAATGGCTGCATTGACGGTGCCGAAGCCAAGTAAAATAATCACCGTCAGCGACAACAACAGCGACGGAATTGACAGCAACACATCCACCAGCCGCATCAGGAGGGATTCCACGCGCCCGGCGAGCGCTCCGGCAATCACGCCGATCAGCGTTCCGGCAAACAGTCCCATCGCCACGGCCGCCAGCGCGGCGGAAAGCGAATGTGAAGCACCGTAGACAATGCGCGCAAAAAGATCGCGCCCCAGTTGATCGGTACCCAACCAGTGACCGGCTTGTGGAGCCAGCCGCTGTGCTCCGGCAATACCTTCAACCGCGCTGTAATGCGTGAGCAGCGCAGGGAAAAAAGCGGCAACTCCCGCCAGCGCAACCACCGCCCAGGCCAGCCATAATCCCGGCTGCCAGGCGTACGTACGCCAGGCGGGAACGTGCTTGCGCGCGGCGGTAGCGTAATCGACCAGACTCATACTGCACCTCCGGTAACGGTTTTCAGCCGCGGGTCAAACCACGGCATCAGCAGATCCACCAGCAGATTAATCAGGACAAACCCCAGCGCGGAGATCATCACTACCGCCTGCAATACGGCAATATCCTGATTGTTCACCGCCTGCTGCGTCAGTTGTCCCAGCCCGCCACGACCAAAGACGGTTTCCGTGATCAGCGCACCGGCAATCAATTCCCCCAGCAACAGCCCGGCGATATTCAGCACCGGCAGCAGGGCATTGCCGATAACGTGCCGCCACAGTACGCAGGTCTCGCTCACCCCTTTGGCGCGCGCCACGCCCACAAACGGCTGAGCCGACACCTGGTCGATACTGCGTAACAAGATCTGCGCCAACGGAGCGGAAATAGGGATCGCCACGGTAATAATCGGCAGAATCAACCCCTGCAACGGCGAAGGGTTAATGACCGGGATCAGCCGCAGCTGGAAGGAAAAAAGCTGAATCAGCGCAATGCCCAGCCAGAAGGTGGGCAGCGAAATAAACAGTACCGGCAAAGATTGGATGACATTACTCAGCCAGCGTAATGCGGGCAACCGCGAGACAAACGCCAGTACAAAAGCCAGCGCCACGGCGAGCGCGAATGCCGGTGCGGCTAGTTGCAGTGTATCGGGGAGATTACTGGTAATCAGCTCGCTCACCGCAACACCGGCCTGTACCGAATAGCCAAAATCTCCGCGCAACATCGCAAACAGCGTATGAAAATATTGTTGCCACAGCGGGCTGTCCGCCCCATAGGCAATACGCATTTCCTCAATCTGTGCCGGGCTAAGCCCGAGGTCGGGATTCTGAAACTTAATCAATACCGCATCGCCCGGCAGCACCTGGAGCAGCACAAAAGAGAGGGTAAATGCCGCCCATAGCACCAGCAGGCCTTGTCCCGCACGCCGCAGAAGATAGTGGCTCATTGCAGCCTCCTCAGTGTTTCGCGATCCACGCGCCGTAGAACGACGGGCGGCCAACGGCTTCGAAGGTTGCGCCTTTCAGCCAGGGCGCACCGGCAAAGACCTGAGGCTCTTCAAAAATCGGGATCACATAAGCGTTATCCAGCAGATAGCGCTGTGCCTCGCCGGTCAGTTGCAGGCGTTTTTGTGCATCGACTTCAGCAGAAATAGAGACCAGCAGATCGTTGAGCTTGTCGTCGCGGAAGCTTTTTACCTTGTCGCTGGAACCGCCTTTTTGCAGCAGCGCATCGCGGTTTGCCGGATAGAACATGCTTTTCACGACATCCGGATCCGCACGCCCAACCTCAGAAACGGTCAGCGGCGTTTTTAGCGGGTCGAGGTTATCCAGCGTGCGGCTTCCGGCGTCGCCAGCTTTAACGCTCAGCGCAACGCCGACCTGTCGCCACTGCTGCGCCACCAGTTGCAGCACCTCTTTGTTTTGCGGCTGCGGCAGGGATTCATACACCGTCAGCGCCAGACGCTGGCCCTCTTTGGCACGAATGCCATCGTTGCCGGCTTTCCAGCCTGCGTCATCCAGTAGCTGGTTGGCTTTGGCCGGATCAAAGGTCAGTTTGTCGCTCAGACCGGTGTAACCGGCGGCAGAGCGGGCAATAACCGAGGTGGCCTGCGGGTAGTTGGGCGAGAAGAGGGTATCGACAACCTGTTTAGTGTTTGTCGCATGGAGCAATGCCTGGCGCACGCGCAGATCGGCGACCAGCGGGTTATCCGGGCGGAAACTGAGGCTGTCATTCACGCCGCGCGTCGGAGCGGCGTAGATCTGAAACCCCTGATCGGTGGCCTGTTTCTCATCGTAAGCCTGCACCTGGCGGATAAATCCGGCCTGGCCTGCCAGCAACGCGCCAATGCGCACGCTGTCTTCCGGGGTGACGATAATTTTGATGCCATCGAGATTGGCCGGGCCTTGCTGGGTAAGATTCTTCGGCCCCCACTGATAATCTTTACGCTTCGCAAGCGTCACTTCGCGCCCCAGCTTTTCATCACTAACGACAAACGGCCCGGAACCGATAATATGACGCGCATCGCCCAGCTCATCAAAGTTACGTTGTAACGTACTCAATGAAACCAGCCCGGAACCGATGGTAGCCGTGCCCTGTAAAAAGCCTGGCGACGGCTTTTTGAAGTAGAACTTCACCGTCTGCGCGTCCACCACTTCGCTGTGATCATAGTTATTGATCACTTCCGATACCGGTAAACGCTGCGCTTTGTTACCCAGCCCGTACGTGTCGAAATTTTTTGCGACCGCATTGGCATCCAGCGGCGTGCCGTCAGAAAAGGTCACGCCGGGGCGAATTTTAAAGGTGTATTCGGTTTTATCGGCATTCGACGTCCAGCTTTCGGCAATCCACGGTTCAACCTGCAACGTCTTTGGGTTCTGCCAGGTTAGCTTATCGGTGATCTGATTCAGAATACCGCCATTGGGGTAAAAACCGCCCGCCGGTGGATACAAATTGGTGTGCGCCTGCTGTTCAAGATAAATCAGTGTGCCGCCTTTTACCGGCGTATCCACCGCCCAGGCGTGAACGGAAGCGGCCATTATCAGCACCGTCAGTAGCGGCAAACGAAAAGGGGTGTGCATGGTGAATTCCTTTGTTATCTATTGTCTTAATGTCGGATTCATCATCCGGCGCAGGCATTCACAAAGGAACCAAGGAATTGAGATAAGCTTTTCAGAAAAGCGCAAAACCGGGCGTGATAGACACCCCGGTCCGGCATCAGTATTAACGTAACCAGGGGGTGATCGTCAGCCCCACCAGGACGCCTTCCGGCGCCAGCAGACGGGTGACACTTTGTCCCCAGGGTTCCAGGCGATTCGCGACCAGCAACTGATAACCTTTGTTGACCAGCACATCAGTGGCGCTCGCTAACTCTTTGACTTCAAATTCAACCCAGCTTTGTGGAACAGGGTGCGAATCCGGCCATTTGTCCGCGCCAAAACAGGATTCGGCGGCATGATGCAACGGCCACAGAGCAAAATGTTTCGCGCCATCCAGTGCATCATGATCGGCGACCAGATAGTCACTGGTGCCTTCCATCGGTTTCAGCGGCAGCCCAAGCGTGTGCTGGTAAAATGTCTGGCTGGCAGCCACATTTTGCGGAACAGGGCCAAAACCGGCGATAAACAACACCTCAAGCCCGGGGATCGTCGTGGTCATCATTACCTCTGCGTCATAAAAAAGGGGCATCAGCGCCCCCGTGATTATAGGCAATAGACGATAATTAATGGCGTAAATCGATCACCATGCGGCCACGGATCTGGCCCTGTTCCATCTCTTTGAAGATGGCGTTGATATCTTCCAGCGGACGCAGCGCCACTTTCGGCACCACCTTGCCTTCGGCGGCAAACTGGAAGGCTTCCGTCAGATCCTGGCGCGTGCCAACCAGCGAACCCACCACCTGAATACCGTCCAGCACCAGGCGCGGAATATCGAGGCTCATCGCTTCCGGCGGCAGGCCAACTGCCACCACACGGCCACCGGCACGCACCGCATCGACCGCAGAGTTAAACGCCGCTTTCGCTACCGCCGTCACGACCGCAGCGTGCGCGCCGCCGGTTTTTTCCTGCACGATCTTCGCCGCATCTTCGCTACGCGAGTTGATGGTCAGGTCTGCGCCCATGCTGGCTGCCAGCTTCAGTTGCTCATCGTTAACATCGAGCGCAATGACTTTGGCATTAAAGACATTTTTCGCATATTGCAGCGCAAGATTTCCGAGGCCGCCGAGGCCATAAATAGCAATCCACTGGCCGGGCTTGATCTGCGAGACTTTAACGGCTTTATAGGTAGTGACGCCCGCGCAGGTGATACTGCTGGCTGCCGCGGAATCAAGGCCATCCGGCACTTTTACCGCATAATCCGCCACCACGATGCACTCCTGCGCCATGCCGCCATCGGCGGTATACCCGGCATTGACCACTTCACGGCAGAGGGTTTCGTTACCGCTGTTACAGTATTCACAGTGGCCGCAGCCCTGGAAAAACCAGGCAACAGAAGCGCGATCGCCCACTTTCAGCGACGTAACGCCTTCTGCAACTTCAGCCACGATGCCAATACCTTCATGACCGAGGATAACGCCGGTCTTATCGCCAAAATCACCGTTCTTCACGTGCAGGTCGGTATGACATACCCCACAGCACTCCATTTTCAGTAACGCTTCGCCATGTTTCAGCGGACGCAGTGTCCTTTCAGTGACATCAACCTGATGATCTTTCGTAACTACAGCAGCTTTCATGGTGTTTCTCCTTTGATAAGCATAAGAACTGAGATCCGGGTGTGGCGTTCGGCTTCAACCGTTATCTATATCCTCAAGGATTAAGAGATTAGGCAGTGAATTCAATAGGCTGGCAACATACTGTAAACATTCTGTGGGAAATCCCCCAATTCAGGTAGGGGCAAAAAATGCTATAACCACCTTATTAATAAGGCTATTAATGGGCAGGAAAGGAATGTCATACGGCTGTCATCTATTGTCGCCAGATTGTTGCTTTCTAATAACAAAAGAGTGAACAACAATGCATCTGGTGAAAAAAATCCTCGCGGTGAGCGTACTGATTTCGGCTTCCGTGCAGGCGCAAAATATCCTCGAATTCCCGCAGCCTGAAAACAACCCGGACGAGTTTTATGCGGTAACGGAGATCCCGGCGGGCGGCATTATCAAATATGAAACGGACGCGAAAACCGGCTTTATTATCGCCGATCGCTTCCAGTCAATGCCGGTCGCTTATCCGGCGAACTACGGTTCGCTGACCCAGTCGCTCGCCGGGGATGGCGATCCGCTGGATGTGATTTTCTATACCCGCGCGCCGCTGGCTCCGGGAACGCTGATCAAGCTACGCCCGATTGGCGTGCTGAAAATGATTGATGGCGGCGAGACCGACGACAAAATTGTTGCCGTTCCGGCCAGCAAAATTGACCCAACCTATGACGACATCAAGAACATCACCGATCTGCCGAAGATCGAGCAGGAGCGGCTGGAAGCCTTCTTCCGCGTCTATAAACAATTGCCGGACGGTCGCAAAAAAGTGGAGCTGAACGGCTTTAACGACGCCGCCACCGCCAAACAAGAAATCAAACAGGCATGGGAAGCCTGGAAAGCGAAAAATCCACAGCAGTAAAAAAAACAGGCGCCGAAGGGCGCCTGTTTGCGTTAAGTGACCACACGAGTTTGCACGTATCCGGCCTACAGGATAAGGCGGATACGGTCTATCTCCTCGCGCCACTGCGCCTGCAACTGCGGCTTCTGATGTTTCTCCTTACGCGCCAGATCCTCTGCTAACCGCGTCTCCAGTTCGATAAGACGCAGAAGAAGGGCATCGTCGTCATCCGTTTCATCAGCCGCAACAATATGCGGTTGTGACTGAGTGGCAGACACCGCGACACTTTCCCGTAAGCGATCATAAACCGCTTCAGCGTCGTGCCATTCGTTCAGCTCGCCGTTTTCCACCAGCCAGAAACGATTGCAGCAGGCATTAATCAACTGGCGATCGTGGCTGACCAGCAGAAAACCGCCGCTGAACTGTTGCAGGGTTTCGCCCAGCGCCTCTTTGCCCGCCATATCGAGATGGTTGGTGGGTTCATCCAGTAACAGCAGGTTAAAACGCGCCAGCGACAGGCCGACAAACAGCAGCCGCGAACGTTCGCCGCCGCTCAGTGTCGACACCCGTTGCCCGTGACGCGCCCAGGCAAAACCGGCGCTAATTAGCGCCATTTTGCGATCGGCGGGCATCGGGGCAAACGGCTCCAGCGCGTCAAACAGCGTGGCATCATCCGCTAGCTGATGTAACGTCTGGTCGTAATATCCCGCATGCAGACGCGGATGCAGCCGCAGCGTAGACGCTTCGCCGTGCAAAGCCCGCCAGATCAACCGCAACAGCGATGATTTGCCGCAGCCGTTGCGTCCCATCACCGCCACGCGATCGCCGCTTTTTAGCCGCGCGAGCGGAACATGGAATAGTGCAGGTAATCCCGTTGCGGGCGGCACGGCCAGCTGTTCCATCTCCAGCAGTCGATCCGCAGGTAGCGCTTCACCATGCAGTGAAAGCCGCCAGGCACTACCTTCGGTTAGCGTGGTCTGGCTCTCTTTCAGGCGCTCAACCTGCCGCGCCATCTGTTTTGCCTTCCGCGCCAGATCTTCGTTGTCGTAGACCCGTCCCCAGATAGCCAGCCGCTTAGAACTTGCCGTCACGCGGTCGATCTCCTTTTGTTCCGCTTTGTGCCGCAGCGCGTCGCTCGCATCACGCTCTTCCAGCGCCAGACGCGCCTGGCTGCACGGTAAAGCAAAGTGGTGCAGCGTGTGGTCGCGCAGGATCCAACTGCCGTTGGTAACAGCATCCAGCAGGGCGGCATCATGCGAAACCATCACAAAGCTTCCGCTCCAGCTACGCAAAAACTGCTCCAGCCATAGCAATGTCGGCAGATCAAGGTGATTACCCGGTTCGTCCAGCAGCAACAGATCCGGCTCGCGGATCAGCGCCCGCGCCAGCAGCAAGCGGGTATGCTGGCCGCCGCTGAGAGTGGCAGCGGTGAGAGCGATTTCCGTCGTGCTCAGCCCCATGCTGGCAAGCAGCGATTCCGCGCGCCAGCGCTGGTTGTCGCGCTCGCTGGCAGGCAACTGCGCCAGCACGGCATCAAGCAGCGTCGTCGCCAGCAAATCATCGGGCAGATGCTGTTCCACGCGCGCCAGCAGGCAGTGGTGTGCAACCGTAACGTTGCCGGAAAGCGGAGACAGCGAGCCGTCCAGCACTTTCAGCAGGGTACTTTTGCCGCAGCCATTGTCGCCAATAAGTCCAAGGCGATCGCCTTTTCTCAGGGTAAAGGAGAGATCGGAGAATAACGGGCCAAAAGCCGTTTCAACACGGAGTGATTGTGCAGATAGTAATGTGCTCATTGCTTACTCAAGAGTTACAGGCACGAGAGTGCCTCGTCAAACATCGCTGACGATAACCCGGTAAGCCCGAGAGAAGGGGGGTTTTAAGCTTCGCTCAAGCCGAAGTTATCGCAGCACGATACCGATAACGCTTGAGCTGGCACGATCGCCAAATGTATGTGAAACATTGAACAGTTCACAATACAGCATAATTAGCCTCCTTTTATATTCAGTAAGTTGATGGGTGAGAAGGAGTTTAGCGAGGAAATGAATCTTTTACCAGCGAGGAAAATAGCCCGGCGCACAAGGGCGCCGGGCGCGGGAGGATCAGATGGAGGTACGGCGATAGCTGCGGTACTTCGGTTCCCAGAAGTTGTCGTCGATCGACTGCTTCAGCGCTTCAGGCGAGGTTTTCGCCGCGATACCTTGTTGCTGCGCCATTTTACCGACGGCAAACGCGATGGCGCGGGAAACGGACTGGATATCTTTCAGTTCCGGCAGCACCAGGCCTTCACCGTTCAGTAGCAGCGGCGAGTATTCCGCCAGCGTTTCACTGGCCGCCATCAGCATTTCATCGGTGATGCGCGACGCGCCGGAGGAGATCACGCCAAGACCAATGCCGGGGAAAATATAGGCGTTATTACACTGGGCAATCGGGTAGGTTTTCTCTTTCCACAGTACCGGTGCGAACGGGTTGCCGGTGGCGACCAGCGCCATACCGTCGGTCCAACTGATGATATCCTGCGGCGTGGCTTCCACGCGGGAAGTCGGGTTGGAGAGCGGCATCACGATCGGGCGCGGGCAGTGCTTGTGCATTTCACGGATGATCTCTTCGGTGAACAGACCCGCCTGGCCTGAAACCCCGATCAGAATGTCCGGCTTCACATTACGCACCACATCCAGCAGCGACAGCGCTTCATTCTGCGCGCCAGTATCCCAGTTTTGCAGGTTTTCGCGTTTCTGCACCAGTTTGCTCTGGAACGGCAGCAGATTCGGCATTTCGTCCGTCAGCAGACCGAAACGATCGACCATATAGACTTTCTGGCGAGCCGCCGATTCGCTCAGGCCTTCGCGCTGCGTCTGGGCGATGATCTGCTCAGCAATACCGCAACCGGCAGAACCTGCGCCGAGGAAGACGATCTTCTGGTTACTCAACTGGCTACCCGCCGCGTGACTGGCGGCAATCAGCGTACCGACGGTGACGGCTGCCGTACCCTGAATATCATCGTTAAAACAGCAGATCTCATCGCGATAGCGATTCAGCAACGGCATCGCGTTTTTCTGCGCGAAGTCTTCAAATTGCAGCAGCACATCCGGCCAGCGCTGTTTCACCGCCTGAATGAATTCATCGACGAAAGCGTAATATTCATCACCGGTGATACGCGGGTGGCGTGAGCCCATGTAGAGCGGATCATTAATTAATTGCTGGTTGTTGGTGCCCACATCCAGAACCACGGGCAGGGTGTAAGCCGGGCTGATGCCGCCGCAAGAGGTATAGAGCGACAGCTTGCCAATCGGAATCCCCATCCCGCCAATCCCCTGGTCGCCAAGACCGAGAATACGTTCGCCATCGGTCACCACGATCACTTTGATATTGTGGTTCGGCACGTTTTGCAGAATGTCGTCCATGCTGCTGCGGTTCTGCCAGGAGATAAACACGCCACGGGCGCGGCGGTAGATATCAGAGAAGCGTTCGCAGGCCCAGCCAACAGTCGGGGTGTAGATCACCGGCATCATCTCATCGAGATGGTTTTCCACCAGGCGGTAGAAGAGGGTTTCGTTGGTATCCTGGATATTGCGTAGATAGATGTGCTTATCAATATCGGTTTTAAAGCTCTGGTACTGCAACCAGGCGCGTTCGGCCTGTTCTTCTATCGTTTCAACCACTTCCGGTAACAGGCCCAGCAGGTTGAAATTACTGCGCTCTTCCATGCTGAAGGCGCTGCCTTTGTTCAGCAGTGGAAACTCCAGCAGCACCGGCCCGGCATAAGGAATATATAACGATCGGTTTTTATTATGTTTGGCATTCATTTTACAGCTCCTTGTTCAACGATCCCTGCGAGAGCGTTTCGCGGGGAGGTGTGCGACGGGCGAGAGTATAAAGCAAGCTGTCAGCAAATACTTCTTGTTCGCGGATTTCGTTGATGAATTGTTATCAAGGAGGGAAAACAAAAAACCACCCCGCCAGGGGTGGTTCAGGGTGGAAAACTTAACCCGCGCGGCGATGACGCCCGGAACGATGAACAACCACCGTCTCTTCGTGATTGTCTTTGGTAACAATTTTACGCGTGTTTGACACTTTGTAATCCAGCCCCATGATGTGGCGTGCCTGACGGTTCGATTTCATGCTTACTCCTTAATCCAGTTCAATGTTTCAAGGACAAGCCCGGTAACAGTACCGGGCGAAATTCAATCTCATCATTGCAATTCGGTACAAGAAACATACCGAACCGCCATCCTCGATCATTGCGACGTAAAGCGCAATCGAAAAAAGGAATTTCAGGATTGTCTTAATTCAACCGCCGATGTTGTCCCTCTGGAGAAAAATCCTGGGGAAAATGAATGAAAATGGGTCTCAATAAAATAAGAAAACTGTCACTCTCCGGGCTCATCTTTAAAACTCCGAGAATATATCCGTTGATACGATTCAGGTCTCTTTAATACCAATAAAATATATGTTTTCCTTAACTAAAAGGATAATTGAAAAATTCCACACACCACATAATAAGGGAAATTTCATGGATGAACGCAATGGAGCAATTTTTATATCATTCGATGGCGTTGCCTTTTCTGGAATTACCGTTGAGGCATTTAAAACCGCACAATTACTGTCACGAAAGGGAATTAAAAACTATCTGGATCTTGGTTATGACATAAAGCTGGATAAAGGAAAGTTCAATAAACCATACGAATGGGAGAAATCGATATATAAAGATGGCTTTATATTAGTGCGAATAGATGACATTACCAACATACCGAATTACAACGTCGATTTTATAAATTATGCGCACAATGTATTGATAAGCCAGAAAACGGTTGTTCCACAAACAGAGTTGAACACTATTCTGGCGAAAATTGATGTGGCGGCTGAAGTACTGGCCGAAAAAATGGTGCAGCAATGGGAATGCCTGAATATTGGTTATCTTTTCGTTGAAAATGGCACGCTGCCAGAAAACATTATATATACAAAAGCGATATATTTAGCAATTGATATATATGGCAAGCGTTATAATTTGGCCGATTTTGTTACCTGGCGTGATCATGACCTGATGTGGAATAGCGAAAAAAGCGTACAGAAATATGGCACACATCCCTGGCCTTATGCCATCAAACCGGTTAACTCCCCGTACATACGCTATGTGACGCTTAATCAGGAATTAAAAGAAAGACTTGAGGAGTGGTGCAACTATACCATTGAAGTACAAGTAAAAAAGAATACCTACGATTTTACAGGAACAGGAAATTGCAGCAATATCAGGCACAGTCTTAACATTGGTGGCGATGACATTCTTATTGCCCGAACTACGCGCCTTATTCCGCAAAAACGGCTGGATCGCGACATTTACCTCGTCTGGCGGCTCAACCAACTGTTCCAGCAGAACAATTCTGCACGGCGTGTTCATCTCGTCGTTGCAGGCGATATGAATGAGGCGCCATCCTGTTATCAGCAACTGGTCAATCTGTCGACTCAATTACAGGTCGAACCTTTTATTCATTTTATTGGCTGGCTGCAGCACAATTATATGCCGCCTGGTTATAACACTTACACCATTGAGGATTTGTATTATTCCTGTGACCTTGTCTCTTTTCTGACTTCATGGGATTACGACAGCTACGGTAATCCAGTTGGTGAAGCAATAAGTCACCGCCGCTGTTACATTTCGACACGCTATGAATATTATGATGAGGTATACGGCCAGTACGGCTTCGAGGCGCCGATAATGAATATCACTGCCGAACATGATGGTTATCCGGACGATGCGTTTATTTCAAGCGTTTTTAAACTCATCACCAATAAATCATTAATGAAAGAAATTGCTTATCGAAACTTTCTTATTGGCAAGAAAGTGCTCATCGATAACAACAGCGATTCAGATAGTAATCATTCAGGGAGGTTGTATGCGTAAGGACATTTACATATCAATTGTCTTGCCGGTTTATAATGAAAGCGATCGTATCAATGCAGTTCTCACTTCGCTATTTAATCAAAAAACATGCAGCAATATGTTGTCGCACGAAATGTATGAACTGATCGTGGTGGATAATAATTCAACCGATGATTCCGTTGCCAAAATCAGCGAATTTCAGCGTCTGCATCCGGCTCTGGATATTCATATTATTAAAGAGCCCACGCAGGGTGTTTCTTCTGCGCGAAAATGCGGTATGGATTATGCATCGCTGCGCTCAAAAGCCAGGGACAAACGGCTGGGCATTAGCCGTAAACACTACATCGTCTCGGCAGATGCCGACTGCACCGTTGATAGCTGGTGGCTACACTCGTTGATTGAAAAAATGATCGCGGAAAAGGGCGATTTAGGCACCTGTAATTACTACTACAACGAGAACGCGTTCCGGCTTCGTCCCAATCTGTTTGCGGAGATTCAGAAAACGCTGCGTTGCCGTGACGTCTCATTTTCGCTGTTTGGCGGTTTTCCCGACGGCAAGGGGTTCGCCGTTGAACGCGCGCTTTACGACAAAGTGGGCGGTATCGAAATCTTTTACCAGCTTGATAAGGGCCGGTTTGTTGAACATCTTTCGGATGACTGGGATTTCGGTATTCGGGTGATCGCGGCAGGCGGTAAACCCGTTTACGCGCGCGATTCCCGGGTTGAAATTAACAGTCGCCGCGTGGATACCATTCTGCAAGAGGTGATCACCGGCGTTGCCTACGGGCAGGATGGCGTCATCACCATGAAAGATGTCCGTCCGGAAAACACACAGCAGCCAGTGTTAAGGGATACCACGCCCGCCCAGTCAATGCAGGCCTGGCACTATTCGATCAAGGATTATGTGCCGAAAAACATCGTGCTGCCGGCGTTACTCAACCCGCAAATCCTGCTGGACAATCACGCTGTTCGCGAATTTTTTACCCCACAGGTCGCCGAACGTCTGTTCCGGCGTATCTATGAAATTCTCCATGAGATGCGTCTGATCGATCTGAGTCCGATTCATGCCTACAAAACACCAGCCTGGCGGCTCTATTTCGAGTTTCGTGACGATATTTTCAGCGCCTTGCGCCGCGCGGTGGGCGAGGACATCGGTTTCCCACCGCCGCTTCCGGCCTGTTTTGAGTACGTTAAAAACGAAGACTTTCAGCGATTTTTTCGCTATTTCAGCGAAGATCGTGAATCCGGCATGGCACATAACTACTTTGCCAACGGAGGGGTGTTCTGATGAACGATATTCTGTTCGATTCGCTCAACGATCTCGATCCGCGCTATCCGGTTCCGCAGGTGTACGATTTTCTCGCTTCGCCCGAAAACCGCGACATACTCGAATATGTTTACCGCGATCCCTTCGGCTGCCATGTCTTTCCTGGCGACATTAAAGACTACCCACTGGAAACCTATTTCCAGGACATGGCGCACGACATTGCACAGGCGAAGCAGATCCACCTCTGGGTGTCGATCCCGACCTGCCGCTACCGCTGCCATTTCTGCCAGTTTCCGACCATTATCCTCAATCCGCAGAGCGCACCCTCGCAGGCGGTTTTTCGTCAACTGGTGGATTACAACATCAAGGAAGCCACGCTGTGGCTTGATAAGGTGCCGACGCTTGCCGGGGCGGAAGTGGGGGAATTTAACATTTTCGGCGGCACACCATCGCTGTTACCGGCAGCGGAGCTACAGCGTCTGATGGCGTTTTACCGGCAGCATTTCAATCTTTCTGCCGCCACGCTGCGTTTTGAAGGCGAACCGGCAACGCTGACCAGACCCTATCTGGAGATGCTTAAAACGCTGGGGTTCAGCAAAATCAGTTTCGGCGTTCAGTCGTTCAATGATGACATCATCGCTGCCTGCGGGCGCAGACATACGGCCGAAACCTGCGAACAAACCATCGCTAACGCGCGCGAAGTGGGATTTGACTGGATCAGCATCGACCTGATCTACGGTCTGCCGGGGCAAAGCGTTGATGATGTGAAATATGACATGGAAAAATGCCGTGAGCTGGCGATTTCTCATGTCGTCTGCACCAAACTGCACCTCGCAGAGTTTATGCAGCGACGCACTGGCGTCTCCGGGCAGCGGCAAAGTTTATGGCAGAAAAAGGGGGCTAACAGCCAGGCTTTTCCGGGGCTGGGCAAGCAGTACCAGATGCGGGAACTGATTGAACGCTACCTCGCAGCGGATTATCGCGAGCATCCCACCATGTATTTCCACCGCAACACGCAGCCCGCAGAAAAATGGAAGGGGCTGATTACCGATCTGGATAAGCAGTACCCGGAAGTGGCCATTGGTCTCGGCGGCAGCTCCAAATGTTCGCTGGCGGAAGCCATTAATATCACGGACTACCGGCGCTACAAGGCCGCGCTCGACGAAGGGCAACTGCCCATCGACAGCTGCCACGGCTTTTCTCCGCTTCAGCGTGAAGTGAATGCCTTCAAAATGGCACTGTCGACCTTACGTCCGGTATGCAATTACGAATTCAGAAAACGCTTTGACGGGCGTAGCTTTTTCAGTAACCCGTTTATCTGCCGCGCGCTGAAGACGTTAGCCCCAAAAACCCTGTTCACCGTGCACGATGATGTCGTCACGCTAACGCCAAACGGTGTGACGCTGGTTGAAGCGCTCATCAACACCCAATTCTCTTCCGGCGACATCAGGAAATCACCCGTGACAAGCACGGATGTATCGACACCAGTTTTTAGCCTCTATTACATTGCGATTGATACCGAAGCTGGCGTTACCAATGCGCAGTTTGAGGCGTTTGTTCGCGAAAAAGGGTGCAAGATCCCCTGTTATCCGGGGTGGCGCTGGACCTTGCTGCGTGGTTTACGCGGTGAGCGTACCGGGCAATTTATGATGCTGTACGAAATTGAAAGCGCGGAATGTCGCGATCGCTATCAGCGCGCCGACGGTAATCTCACGCCGCTGGCGCGCCAATTCTGGCGCGATCGTCCGCAGGCGCAAGAGATCCTGCGTGAATGGCAGCGTCTGGGAACATTTAGCGCGCTGCCGACGATCTACACCGATTATCGTCTGCTGGCAGAAAATAAAAAAAGCACTATCACCGACGGCCCGCGCTATCGGGAGCGTCCCGGTGAAGAGCCAGAGGCACGGGTCATTGGCATCCACAATCTGGCGCTGCGCCCGGATGTTGAAGCCCAGGCCTTCGAGACCTTCATCGCCGAGAATCACCACCGCATAGAGGACTACCCGGACTGGAAATTTCGTTTGCTGAAAGGTGAACGCGGTAACCGGCTCGATCAATATGTGGTGATGATGGAGATTGCCAGCCTGGCGGCGCTGGATCAGTTCTACCCGCAACCCGATATCGCCACCGATGAAGCGGCCATTTTTGCCAGGGCGCACCGGGATACCAAGCAGATGTACGAAGAGTGGAAACAACTCGCTTCGTTTTCCGGCTCGCCGCAGATCTACACCGATTACCTGGCGGTTGCTGAAAGTCAGCCCGCCGAAGATAACAGGGAATCTGAGCCATGACGCGTCATTTCTCTGGAGCTTTTCCAACGGATAATCGGCGTCAACAACGCTCGACGCGAGCAATTTTCCTGGTTGCCGGTTTGGGCGTGTCGGCCTGGGCGCCGCTGATTCCGTTGGTCAAGCGCGGGCTTCAGCTTGACGATGGCGCGCTCGGTTTGCTGCTGTTTTGTGTGGCCGCAGGATCGATGCTGGCGATGCCATTCAGCGGCCGCCTGATTCACCGCGTTGGCTGCCGGGTGTTGATCCTGTCCTGCGCGTTGCTGCTGTGCGTCTGCCTGTCGCTGCTGCTGTCTGTCACTTCCTCCGCCGTAATGGGCGGGGTTTTACTGCTTTTCGGTGCAGCAAATGGCCTGCTGGATGTATCAATGAACAGCCAGGCCGTTGTGGTTGAGCGCGAAGCCGGGCAGGCGCGAATGGCCGGATTTCACAGCTTTTTTAGTTTCGGCTGCATTGCCGGTGCCGGAAGTATCAGCCTGCTGCTGTGGGCAAATGTGCCGCCACGCTATGCCAGCGTTCTGGTGGCGTTCGCGATGGCGATTATCGTCTTCACGGTATCGGGTCATCTGCTGGCAAAACGCCCGCAGCAGAGGGGCGCGGCAGGCGGCACTTGCCAGGCGCTGGCGCAACCGGGTCTGCGGCTTATCGCCATCGTCTGCTTTTTTATCTTTATGATCGAAGGCGCGATGCTCGACTGGTCTGCGGTTTTTCTCCACAGCGAACGGCGGCTGGCAACGCACCAGGCAGGGTTTGGTTTCACGCTTTATTCCATCGCCGTTGCGCTGGCGAGGCTGTTCGGCGATCGCCTGATTAGTCGCTATGGCCATCTGAGAATGCTGATTGCCAGCGCGATAAGCGCCGCCGCAGGGCTGCTGCTGGTAGTCTCGGTTGATAGCGCAGCTATTTCCCTTGCTGGGTTTGCGCTGGTGGGCGCGGGCCTGGCGAATATCGTGCCCGTTCTCTTCTCGATCGCGGGTAATCAGCCGGTGCCATCGCACTTTGCGCTGCCCGCGGTGACGCTGTTTGGCTATGCCGGGCTGTTAAGCGGCCCGGCGTTAATTGGCCTCTTTGCGCAGCATACCAGCCTGGTCACCGTGTTTAGCGCCGGGGTTGCGATCCTGCTCGCGGTAGGCCTGCTGGCGCACGCCATCACACGGTAATTAATTGATAACACTGAAAGAAAGGAGTCTTTATGAACACTGCATCTCAGGCTATTTTTAGCCTGCATTACATCGGCCTGAATTTAAAGAAAGGGGTTACTGAGGCTGATTTTGAAGAGTTTGTCCGCCAGCGCGGCGTGCAGATCCCCGCGTATCCGGGATGGCGCTGGACGCTACTGAAAGGGTTGCGCGGCGAGCGAAAAAACCAGTATCTGATGCTGTACGAAGCCCCAAATTCGCAGTTCTATGCCCGTTATATTGCAGAGAGTGGCGAACAAACGGCAGAGGCGCAAAATTTCTGGCAACAGCATCCACAGGCGCTGGCGTTGATTGCTGAGTGGAAAACCTACGCCACTTTCGCGGAACTACCGACCCTTTTCACCACCTATTCGTTACTCGCCGAGAACACCAACAGTTCACTGGCGGAAGGGGCAAATTATCAGGTTGTCGCCGGGCAACAACCGCGCTCGCGCGTGGTGGGCATTCATAATCTGGCCTTACGTGCTGGCGTAAAACCGCACACGTTTGAACAATTTATTATCGATAACATTCACCGCGTTGAAGATTATCCCGGCTGGAAGTTTCATCTGCTGAAAGGTCAGGGCGGCAACCGCCAGGAGCAATATGCGGTGATGCTGGAAATCGAAAGCCTCGACTCGCTGAATTCATTTCATCCGGAGCTCGATGTTTCCACGGAAAAAGCGCTGACCTTTGTAAAAGCGCACCAGGATACAGAACGCATGTATGACGAATGGCGCACGATGGCCTCCTTCTCCGGCGCGCCGCAACTCTATACGGATTACCTGGCGATTGCCGGAAATGGGCAATAATTGATTCACCCGGATCTGGCGGCACCGGCCAGACGGCTCAGGTCGCCGCCCAGACGCGTATTTTGCCACGGACGCAAACTGGCCAGGCGCTGTTTCAGCGCACTGTCACAGACGTACAGCGAGCACCAGGCTTCCAGCCAGGCCAGATTCGTCGGATGTTGCAAAAACGCCATATCCTGCGTTGCGCCAGTACGTTGCATAAATGCGCTGGCATCATCCAGACCGCCAATAACCCGCACGCCGAGGCGTTTTAATGCGCCGTGATTTTCTGCCAGCGCATCAACGCCGTTCGCCCGCGCAAACAGAGCGATCATCACCAGCGGTTGCAGCGCGTAATTATGATAGGAAAGGGCGCGCTGGCGGCGGCGCAACTCATTGGGTAAAAAGCCCTCGTCATCCACCTGTTGCATGGCGGTGTGATAGATATCCAGCGCGGCAGTGAACAGATCCTGTCGTTGCGTTACCACGGCAGTGGTGATGATCGCCCAGGCCGCCCAGTAACTATGGTTGTTTACCTTATCCAGCGGCAAATCATGCCACTCCTTCACGGCCAAATCCCCCAGGCTCCCCAGCCAGCGTTGAATATTTTTCTGCTGTGCCGGGTAAGCGTTAAGCGGACGCTGTGGCGCGTATTCCAGTTGCAACCAGGCGGAGGAGAAGGTGGCCAGCGCCCATTTGCGCATTGACCTGCCGGTATGATTATTGGCGCGTTCCGTTAACGCGCCCGCGCGGGCCCATTGATCCAGCGCGGCCACCGCGCAGGTAACATGTTGCGTATTACCGCTGTGCGCCCAGGCGGTGACCTGACGGCTGATATAGCGCTCCATATCGGTGATGGGCTGCGTCTGCTGGCGAAACGCCGCATCGGCCTGCGGATTGAGCGTGGCGCGGGCGCTGTCGGAGCCTGCATATTTACTGGGAAAATCGAGCTCGCGGGTAAACGGCGCGGGAACATCCGGGCACTTTACCGCTTTATCGCCTGAAGCCTTTTGTTCCGGCGGCTGCATAAATCCGGCGGGAGGATGCAGAGAAGCGGCGGCACAGGTGGCCGCCGTCAGGATAAAAATCAGTACTGCTCTGAGTAACATCATGCTTCGCCTTTTGCGCAAAAATGCCCGCAGCGACTATAGCATGTGTTTATCAATTACCGCCGAACACATGTACCGCGCGATGCAGGCGGGCAGCACGTTCCGAAAGATCTTCCGCTGCGCTGGTCACCTGTTCCACCATCGACGTGTTGTTGTGGGTCATTGTCCCGATACGGGAAACAGACTGGTTAATCAGCTCCAGCGCCTGCGTCTGTTCGTTGGTCGCGGTGCTAATCTCTTTGATCATCGTGGACATGTTAATCACGCTGTCAATCATCGCTGTCAGATGCGTTTCCGTATTGGCAACCATCTCAACACCGCTTTTCACGTTCGCCACGTTATGTTCGATCAGCGTCTGGATCTCGCGCGCGGCAGAGGCCGAGTGTTGCGCCAGATTACGGACTTCTGCGGCAACCACGGCAAAGCCACGACCGGACTCCCCGGCGCGCGCCGCTTCCACCGCCGCATTCAGCGCCAGGATATTGGTCTGAAAGGCGATACTGTCGATGACGCTAATGATATCGACGATTTTGCTGTTGTCCGCAGAAACAGACTGCATCATGCCGATAGTTTTTTTCATCACATTACCGCTTTCCATCGCGCTGACGCTGGCTTCATCCGCTCTGCCCATCGCTTCGGCAGCGGTTTCCGCGGTCTGGCGCACAGCGCTGGCGATCTCTTCTACCGCGGCGGCGGTCTGATGCAGTTCGCCGGAGGTTTCTTCCGTGCGGCGCTGCAGGGATTCGCCTTCGCTGGAAATGCGCCCGCTAATCACACGGATGCCGTTGATTTGCGTCGATACATCGCCCACCAGTGAACTGAGATTTAACCCGGCCTGGTTAACCAGACGCATCAATAAGCCAATTTCATCCACACGATTAAAGCGCACATAATCACTCTGGCGTCCGGAAACCACTTTCTGCATTTGTTCCAGCACAATTTTCAGCGGACGAGATATTTGGCTGTGCAAAAAAACTGACAACAAACCTAATATAATAATTGCACTTCCGGCTTTTTCTGCGGCATCGAAAGGAACAAATTGCAGCGCAACAAGCAGGGCAGCAGTAATAATTGTGCCAACATTTATGCGTTTTGAAACACTGATTCGCTGGAATATCGAGAAAAAAGAAAATAAACCCCGGCGAACAAGCAGACCTTTATAAAAACGATGTCCGCGGAGCTTGTTTTCATTCGCCTGCTGATAAAGCTCAGCGCTGGCGTCAATTTCTTCACGGGTTGGGATATTTCGCACCGAGATATAACCCGTAAGCTGCCCTTGCTGATATACCGGGGTGACGTTGGCGCGAACCCAGTAGTGATCGCCGTTGAGACGGCGGTTTTTAACAATCCCGGTCCAGCTGTCTCCCTGCTGAATGGTGAACCACATATCGCTAAATGCCGCAGGCGGCATATCAGGGTGACGAATTATATTATGCGCCTCACCCATAAGTTTATCTTCGCTATATCCGCTGGCATCAATAAAAGCGGAGTTAGCATAAGTAATATGACTGTGTGTGTTAGTCGTCGACAACAGTGTCGTGCCATCGTTAAGCAAAAACTCTTTCTGTGTAACAGGAGTGTTACGCTTCATGAATATTCCCCACAATATACCGCGATCAAAAAGTATTGCTGACGCGGTAATGGCTTTTTTTATAATTTACCGGCCAGTCGATTTGTTGTTATTACCGATGCATTTTCCACAAACCTGAGGCTGACGGAAAGTAGCTGTGATAAATATTTTTTAAGTCAGGCTTACAGTTCTGTTGATAAATATTGTTATGATTTTGCGAAAGAAAAATGATGAAATGAAAATTCACCAGCCATAAGTAAATCCTTAAACTAAATTACCAGCCAGCCATGCATAAAAGCCTAAAAATTAAGCGACGAAAAATAGAAACATTAACATAGCAGGCTAATGTGTTTACATTTTTGCGCAGCCAAATATCAGTAAAACAGCAGCATCGATTAAATATTGCCTCAACAACAGTCAAAAAAACATTATATTTTGCAGGGGTATTGGACAGGCGAGAATATGGGAATGGGGATACTGCGCGGCGTAAGTATCGCCGCGCAATAATTAATGGCTAAGGATTTGGTCGAGAAACTGGCGGGTACGTGGATGCGCAGGCTGGGTAAAAAAGGTTTCTGGCGGAGCGGATTCGACAATGCGCCCGTCGGCCATCAGCACCACGTTATCCGCAACGGTACGGGCAAACCCCATCTCATGAGTGACCACAATCATCGTCATACCGCTTTCAGCGAGATCGAGCATCACATCCAGCACTTCTTTGATCATCTCTGGATCGAGCGCCGAAGTGGGTTCATCAAACAGCATAATCTCCGGTTGCATGCAGAGCGCGCGGGCGATAGCCACGCGCTGTTGCTGGCCGCCGGAGAGTTGCAGCGGGAACTTATGCGCCTGATTGGCAATCTGCACTTTTTCCAGATAATGCATCGCCAGTTCCGTTGCCTGCGCGCGGCTCATCTTGCGCACCAGCGTCGGCCCGATAATCAGGTTATCCAGCACGCTTAAGTGCGGAAACAGATTAAACTGCTGAAACAGCATGCCAATACTCAAACGGATACGGCTGATATTGCGTACGTTGTCGTTCATTTCGATGCCGTTCACCAGAATCTGGCCTTTCTGATGCTCTTCCAGCCGGTTGATGCAGCGGATCAGCGTTGATTTCCCGGAACCGGAAGGGCCGCAGATCACCACGCGTTTCCCTTTTTTCACGCTGAGCGACACCTCATCCAGCACCTGAAATTTCCCGTACCATTTACTGACACCGGTTAATTGAATAATCGCGTCTTGCGCGGGCGAAGTGGCTTGCATCAGGAAACTCCTTCAGGATTACGGCTGGCATCAATGCGTTTTTCTACCCACACGGCATAACGGGAAAGCAAAAAGCCAAACACTAAATAGAGACTGGCAATGAACACATAGGTTTCGATGTAGTAGCGACGCCACTGCGGATCCTGCATCGCAGCAGTAGTGGCAGTCAGCACATCGAACAACCCAATGATGATGACAAACGACGAGTTTTTCATTGCCGCAATAATATGGTTGGTCACCGCTGGCAGGCAGATACGCAGCGCCTGCGGCAGCACGATTTTCGTGGTGGTGTGCCAGTACCCCAGATTCAGCACGGCAGCGGCTTCATACTGACCGCGCGGCACTGCCTGTAAACCGCCACGGATCACTTCCGCCTGGTAACAGGCAAAGAACAGTGCGATACCAATAATCACACGCAGCAGTTTATTAACCTCCATTCCCGCCGGTAAAAACAGCGGGAACACATTCACCGCTACAAACAGAATGGTGATCAGCGGCACACCGCGCAGACCTTCAATAAAAATGACCGACAGGCCGCGCAGAAACGGCAGTGGCGAACGGCGTCCGAGCGCGAGGATTACCGAAACCGGCATACCAATGATCACCGTACCGGAAAAGAGCAGCAGGGTGAGCGGCAAGCCACCCCAGTCAGAAGAAGGCACCGCTTTCAGCCCGAAGAGACCGCCGCTCATCAACACCGACATCAGCGCAATCGACACCAGCCACAGCGGCCACAATAAGCGCGAGTGCCAGCACATCGGCGAGAGCGATAAACCAATGGTGATAAACCACACCAGCATCGCCAGCGCTGCACGCCACTGCTCATCATAGGGATAGAGACCAAACAGGATCGGGCGATACTTTTCGCCAATCACTGCCCAGCAGGCACCGGTGGCGGCCCGACACTGTTCTGCCGTGCCATGAAAACCAACGGCGTCGATAATGCCCCAGCGGATCAGCGTTGAAGCGACCAGCCCTATTACGGTTAACAGCAGCAAGGTCAGTACCGTCTGCGCAACACTGCTGAACAGATTACGGCGCAGCCAGAAAACCACGGTATTTTGCATAACGGTTCCTTAGCGCTCTTTAATGGCGACGTAGCGGTTAAACAGGTTCATCAGCAGTGAGGTCGTTCCGCTGATGATGAGATAGACCACCATCATAATGGCGATCGCCTCCAGCGCCTGGCCGGTTTGGCTCATCATGGTGTTGCTGATATTCGCCAGTTCCGGATAGCCGATAACCACGGCAATCGAGCTGTTCTTCGCCAGGCTGACATACTTGCTCGCCAGCGGCGGCACCATCACCCGCATCGCCTGCGGGATCACCACATGACGCATCACGTGCCACGGCGAAAACGACAGGGCGCGCGCCGCTTCCAGTTGGCCTTTCGGTACAGACTGAATGCCTGCGCGAACGATCTCGGCGATATAGGAAGATGAGTAGAGTGCAATGCCAAGCAGCAGGGCAGTAAACTCCGGGGTGATATTAAACCCGCCGCGGAAATTGAAACCGCGCAGCGCCGGGCGATTCAGTTCATGCGGTGCGCCGCACAACCACCACGCCAGTAATGGCAGGCCGATAATCAGCGCCAGCCGAATGCGCCCGGTGGGCAGCATTTTACCGTGGCGCTCACGCCAGCGGCGGGCTACCAGCGAAAGCAGCAAACTGAGCGCACAGGCCACCAGCAGTGCAACAAAAGCCCACAGCCAGCCACTGTGAGCGGCCGGCACGGTAAAGGTTAATCCACGATTGGTTAAAAAACCGCCCGGCAGCGCAATCGCGTCACGCGGTGCGGGCAGGTTGCGGATCACCATCGACCAGAAAATCACATGCAAAATCACCGGCACGTTACGCAACATTTCAACGTAGGTGACCGATATTTTCACCAGCAACCAGTTTTTCGAGACGCGGCCAATGCCGACGATAAACCCCAGCACGGTTGCCAGCACAATGCCGCACAGCGTCACATACAGGGTATTAAGCAGGCCGACGGCAAGTGCGCGGGCGTAACTGTCCTGCGGCGTGTAGTTAATCAGCGTTTCGCCAATAGCGAACTGCGCGCTCTGATGCAAAAAACCAAAACCGGTCGCAATGCGCTGCGCATGCAGGTTCGCCACCACATTGCTGTAGAGCCAGTAGCTAAAACCCGTTAACAGCAGCGCCAGCAGCAGCTGATAGCACCAGCTACGTACGGTTTTGCCGCCGAAAAAGGTGAAAAGGCGAAACGCGGCGGCCGGTTGCGTGGTGGCAGACGCCATCACCGTAGCACCGGAGTTGTCAGACTGTTTCATCATTAAACGTTGTTCTTAGCGGGGTGAAAGGGGCTGCCCCCGGATGAGGACAGCCTTGCGGTTAGCGGATCGGCAGACCGTAAAGCAAGCCGCCTTTGTTCCACTGATTATTTAAATCACGAGCCAGCGGTTCGGGGCTGTTGGGGCCAAAATGACGGTTGTAGATATCACCATAGTTGCCCACCTGTTTGACGATGTTGTACACCCATTTGTCATCGAGGCCGAGTTTCTGACCAAAACCGCCGGTCACGCCCAGCAGTGCCTGAACATCCGGATCGGTGGACTTCAGTTTTTCGTCAACGTTGCCCTGGTTGACGTCCATCTCTTCGGCATCAAAGGTGGCGTAAACCACCCATTTCACAATGTCGTACCACTGGCTGTCGCCTTTACGCACCGCCATCGCCAACGGCTCTTTTGAGTACATCCCCGGCAGGATCACGTGATCCTGCGGCTTGTCAGTATCAAATGCCAGAATACCCGGCAGCGCCACTTTATCGCGGGCAATCACGTCACAGCGCCCGGAAAGATAGGCCGCCACATACTCTTTATTGTTCTCGATAACCACCGGGGTGTAGTGCAAATTGCGCGAACCGAAAATCTGCGCCACGTTACGCTCGGTGCTGCTCGGCGTGACACAAACGGTTGCGCCGTCGAGATCTTCAATTTTCTTCACGCCGCTATTGGCGCGCACCATAAAACCGGTACCGGTATAAAAGTTAGGTGGCGCGAAGCTGATGCCCAGCGCAACGTCATTGGTTAATGTCGCCGTCGTATTACGCGACAGCACGTCCACTTCGCCGGATTGCAGCGCCATAAAGCGTTGCGCCGTCGACAGCGGGGTGAAACGTACTTTTGACGGATCGCCAAATACCGCCGATGCCAGCGCGCGGCAGAAATCAACATCCAGGCCTTCCCACTGACCTTTGCTGTTGATGGCGGCAAAACCGTGGCGGGCAGGGTGAACACCGCAAACCAGTTCACCACGGGCTTTGATTTTCTTCAGGGTATCGCCATTTGTAACAGGGGCATTTTCCGCCTGAGCAGGCATCAACAAACTGCCCAGCGCCAGCAACAGAACTGACGCAGCAAGATGGGTTCTTTTCAGCATGGGCTATCCTTTTTAAAAGTGGCTATCCGATTAATTAACTGTATTTATTACTAGTTTTACTCGCGTGTCCGTTTGTATACCTATGTTCGCCATCCATAGCGCATTTAGCAAAGAACGAATTCAGTAAAGCATATTCACACGCGACCGAAGGCATTATTACCAGCGCTGTACACCTTGCCACAGCAACTGCGCACTCAGCAGAATCATGGTCAGGCGGAACAAAATGCGGAACAGCCGCTCCGGCACATTATCCAGTACCCGCGTTCCCAGCCAGGTACCAAGCGCGCCGCTGATAATCATCGCCGTCAGCACGGGTAACCAGTTGGCCCAGGCAAATCCCATCACCCCGAATGCCAGAATTTTCAGCCCGTGTTGCAATACCATACAGGTTGCATGGGTGGCGATCAGCGGCTGGCGTTTCAACCCTTGCGAGCTGATAAGCCCGGCCACCATTGGCCCGGTTGCGCCAACGATCATCGTGCCCAGACTACTGATCCCACCGCCGATGATGAAAAACGGACGGCTGAGCGGTTTTTGTTCGCCGCGTTTGCGCAACACCGACCAGAGAATAAACAGCCCCAGCGCAATGCGCGCAACGCTGTCCGGGATCACCGCAGCCACCGGCGCACCAACGGCAATGCCGACGGCGCAACCAAGCAGAAACCACAGCACCAGCGGCCACACGACATGCAGGCGCTGGATCAGCGTCCGGCTCAGGTTTGAACCGAGTTGCACTAAACCATGCACCGGCATCAGGCTGCTGACCGGCATGCCCAGCCCCATGATCGCCAGCAGGGCCGTACCGCCACCCAATCCCATTGCCGCTGTCAGCGCCGAGGTGAGGAAACTGCAAAATACCATCACTGCCGCAAACACCGGTGTGATCTCGGGTGGAATTAACGTCAGGCCCATTTTGCGTCCCGTTAGCGGAAATCATCGTGCAGCAGGCGTTGATAGAGCGCCTGCGCGGCTTCTTTCGACAACACGCGGCTGGCGCAGTCAAGAAACTTCTGTTCAATCAAATTATCCGGGAGCGGAATAGCCGGACTGGAACCCCGCGCTCCGGCGACACGCCGTATAAACTCACGCCCGTCGGTGGTGGTAAGCGTCACAAACGCGCTATGGGTGATCTCTTCATCATGACGCTCCAGCGTCACTTTGCGCATTAACGTTTGCGTGGCCGGATCGGCGAACAGCGCATCATCAATAAAATCATCCAGCGTCAGCGAACCGGTAACAAACGCCCGCGCCACGCAGTAGTGCAGGCTGAACTTTCCGGCCAGCGGATTGACCGGCTCAGGAATATTGATATGCGGAAAACGAATCGGGTGAACCTGCACGGCGATCCGCTCAACCTCGTGCGGTTGCAGGCCGGTCTCTTCGCGTAATGCCAGCACACCATCAAGCGGTGATAAAATAGCGTAGCAGCAGGGGAAGTATTTGTAATTATTGCTTTTCACGGTATCGAGAATAAAGGGCGTTTCATTCCAGCTTTCGGTCAGCGGTAGCGAATCCACATTCTCCACCCCGTTGTAAACATGGAAGTAACCCTGGTGTTGTTCAAATGCGCGCTGCCCGGCGGTAAAACCGCTTTGTGCCAGTTTGCAGGCCATGACTGCGCTGCGTGCCGCCTGACCTACCGCCAGCGCTTTGGTTTCACTGCCAAAATTGGATTTGATGCCACTGGCCAGCGACGCGGTAATCGACAGCGCGGTAGCCGTCTGCTCTTCATTCAGCGCGAGGATCACCGCACAGGCAGCAACGCCTGCAAATACCCCGACCGTGGTCGTCGGGTGCCAGCCGTGACGATACTGGAAAGGGCTGACCGCCTTGCCCATGCGTACCGCCGTTTCATAGCCCGTAATATAGGCGCGCAGCACCGCATCGCCATTCAGATCCCGTTCATCCGCCAGCGCCAGCAGCGCAGGCAAAACCGCCACGGAAATATGGCCGTGCAGCCATGAATTAGAATCATCAAAATCGAGCAGATGAGAAGAGACACCGTTCAGCAGCGCGGCATCCAGCGCGTTCAGTTTCAGGTCGGTGCCGAATACGCGGCTATTGCCGCTGGCGGCACCCGGAACAATAACGCTGCGCAATTTTACAGCGCCTTCCTGAACGCCACCGGCCAGCGTCACGCCGAGCGTGTCAATAATCGCGGTGCGTGCCTGGGCATACGCCGCCTGCGGGAAAGCCTGCCGGGAGAACGCCAGCAAATTACCGGCAAGTTGTCGGGCAATGGTCATGATAATGTCCTGTACCAAAAATGAATCAGTTATCGCCGGCCAGCAGTCCGGTGATCAGCGCCAGAGAACCCGGGCGCTCAAAATGTGCGGCAGCGTCATACAGGGCGGCGCTACGTGCTGTGCCGAGGACGGGGATAGTCAGAGCGTCAAACTTGGCGTGTAGCTCTTCATCGCTCAGTGGGTTTTGCGCATGTCCGCGATAAACATCAGTATGTGCGTGGATAACCGAACCGTCATCCAGCCAGACATCAATAAATGCCGAGCTGGCGGATTGCCCGTCTACCGCCTCAATCTCCAGCAGCGGCAGCAGGGCGCGCGGGCGGGGATCGTCAACCGTGGTCTGGGTGAAATCGGTGTCGGTCAGCGCATAACCACTCAGGGCAAGTGTGATGCAGTGTGGAATACTAAATTTACTTTCCAGCGGCGTGCGGGGATTCATGATCCCGGCATTCACCATCCCCATCGGGTGGACTTTCGCAGTGATACGGGTGATTTTCCGCCCCTGTAATTGCGGATAAATTTTGCGCGCCGTTTCGATGGAGGCATGCGTGCCGCGACAACTGGCGTACAGCTTGTAGCCATTGGTCAGCAGTTCCCAGCTTTCGCCGAAGTCGAGGGGAGGGATCTCGGCGCTGCCGTCCTGGATAAAGATTTTTACCCAGCCATCCGCTTCATAAAAATGGTGTGCAGCGACAAAATCTTCAGCCGCCAGTTGCGCTGCGAGAATGCCATCCATTGCCGCTTTACCGGCGTGGAAAGGTTTGCCGTGCGTACCAGACGATTTCTGCAAACCGCCCATCATGGTGGCTGCCGCGCCGAGCGCATTGCATACCTGCTCTGGTGAAAGCTGCAAAATTACCGCAGCAACGGCCGCGGCACCGGCGCGTCCGACCACGGAAGTGGGATGAAAACCACGGCGCTGCAGATTACGCCCGACACCAGGCACCCAACCGCCGCCAAGTTTCGCCATCACTTCAAAGCCTGTAATAAATGCCAGTAGCACCTGCTCTTCATCCAGCGGATATGCCTGCGCCATCGCCAGCGCAGTAGACCAGCAAGGGCCGCCCGGATGACCTGCGCCAGCAGGGTGGGTATCGTCGTAATCGGCGGCATGCGCCATGGTGGCGTTAATCATTGCGGCAAGCGCGGGAGTGGTTGTACCGGAAAGGAAAATGCGCGATTCGCCGGAAGCATTCCATGTTTTCGCCACCTTGCGAACTGCATTAACCGCATCATCATTAACGGCGCCGAGCGCGACGCCAAGAAAATCGATCAGTGCGCGTTTAGCTTCATGTCGCACGGCTGGCGGCACGGTGAGTTGGTTCGCATGGCTAATAAAATGGCTTAACTGTTTTCCGCGGGTTAGTTCAACATCTGCATTATTTGTCATTGTGAAACAAGATTTCCCTGGTATTGGCTTACAAATAAAAATGTCAGAAATTCGTTTTGTCTTTTATTGAATTCATTTGTATACAATGAATATAAATTAAACATAGCAGCCATCAGATAAACGTCAAAAGATAATTTCTGGATAAGCTCAGAACAAAAAAAGCAAAAGCGTTACCTTTCCTGTGGCAAGATGCTACGGCAGGGTGCACAGCCTTAATTAAGGCCAATAAAGAACAGTTAAACGGAGCTAAAAACGTGAAATCGACGGGTCGCGACGCGGGCTTGACGCCTTTTGAAATATTGCTTTCCGCCATTGAGGCAGGGGAACTGCAACCCGGAGAACGTTTGCAGGAAACGCGGCTGGCGGAGCAGTTTGGCCTGAGCCGTACTCCCATCCGTGAAGCGCTGCACCGGCTGGAAACGCTGGGTCTTGCCGAACCCGGTCCGCAACGCGGGCTGATCATTGCGCATATCAGCTATGAACGTCTTCGCCAGTTGTTTGATGTGCGCGAAGGGCTGGAACGTCTGGCAATGGATCTGGCGGTTGCCGCCGCGTCGGAGGAAGAGATTGCGCTGTTGCAGGAGATGATCAACAAAGAAGCGACGCTTACCGACAGCAAAGCGCTGCACGATCATAACCGAATGTTCCACCGCCAGATTTACCGCGCCACGCACAATCCCTATCTGAACGAAATGCTGGATAATTTGCGCATCCATCTGTCGCTGTTGCGCGGCACCACCTACGAGCTAAAAGAGCGGGCCGAAGAGGCAAAGCGCGAGCATCAGGCGATTGTTGATGCGCTGGCGCGCCGGGACCGCCTTGCCGCACAGGAAGCGGCTTGTCAACACATTCGTAACGGTTATCGTGCCCGACTCACCATTTTAAGCCAGCGAGAACGCTAACAGAATGCCCCTTAATCAACGAACTGAATGCTTTCAATCTTGCTAAGATCGCGCGATTGCATCATCTAATCGTTTTTTTCCAGGCATTCTGAGGGTAGCTTCTCGTGTTAGCGACTTTGATTTACCGTAGCCGCCTGAATCACACATTAGATCCCTCTCAACTGACTGCAATTGTCGAGCGAGCAAATCTGCGCAATTCACAGTTGCAGGTCACGGGGATTTTACTGTTCGATGGCGATCATTTCTTACAGGTTCTTGAAGGGCCGCTGACCGCAGTGAATGTGGTCTATGAGCGCATAAACCGTGATACCCGCCATAGCAATGTGGTTGAATTATTGCGTGATTATGCGCCGCGCCGCCGGTTCGTCGATCGCGGCATGATGCTGTTTGATCTCTGCTCGATGACAGCGCCCGCCGTTCTGCGCGCAATTCTGCGTTTTGGCACGCTGAAGTATCAATTGGCGAGCAATGATCGGGTTTACAAATTTATCCGCAATTTTATCGCCTCGCCGAAGAGCAATGGCGGGATACGCAATACCGAGCCGGAGCAGTGGTCTTTCACCATTAAAAGCCCACCGTTCGCCAACGCCAGCGCGCCGATTACTGAAGGCCAGCCGTGTCAGTTCGCCTTCCAGCCAATCATTGAACCGCTACGCGGCAATATCTCTTCGCTGGAAGCGCTGATCCGCGGTCCGAACGGCGGCAGCCCGCAGGAGTATTTCGCCACCATTGCGCCCAACAAGCTGCATGAAGCGGATCTCGCCTCCAAAGGCTGGGCGCTGGCAATGGCCAGCCGCCTGGGAATTGGCAACCACAAAGTGGCCATTAATTTGTTACCGATGTCGCTGGTGAAAATTCCCGGCGCGGTGGACATTCTGCTCAACCACATCACCCGCAATCATCTCAATCCAGGGCAAATCATCGTTGAAGTGACGGAAGATGAGGTGATTTCCGGCTACGAAGAGTTCACCTGGGCCATTCGCCAGCTTCGCGCCGCCGGAATCGGCCTGGCGATCGATGATTTTGGTTCCGGTTTTGCCGGGCTGTCGCTGCTGGCCAAATTCCAGCCCGACAAACTCAAAATCGACCGCACCATTGTCACCGACATTCATCTGCACGGCCCGAAGCAGGCGATTGTGAAAGCCATTCTCGATTGCTGCGCCGAACTGCAAATCACCGTGGTGGCAGAAGGCGTCGAAAAAATCGAAGAGTGGTGCTGGCTGGAAGCGGTAGGCGTTCAGCGCTTCCAGGGATTCCTGTTTGCCCGCCCGGTACTCAATGGCGTTTCCCCCATCAACTGGCCTCAACGCATTTCTCCATCGCTGACGAGCCGCAAAAAAGTCTGAGTTATTTGGTTTATAAATCATCGTGCTTCTATGATTAATTACAGATCGGGAGACGTGATGAAGGGGAGACGATGAATTTCAGGAAACGGGTCGCACGTGGGCTGGCGCTCAACTCTTCCCTGGGACGTAGTATTACATTCTGTATGGTTGCGCTGCTGGTGGCGGGTATCGCAACCAGCGCATGGACACTGACCCGCTCATGGCAAAAGGAAGTGGCGGATGCCGAACGCGAAGCCATTAACTTATCGGTTTCGCAGGCGCGCCAGGCTGAAGACACGTTTCTGCAGGCAGAAACGGCCCTGCGGGATATCCGGCGTAATCTGCCCGCCACGGGCCTCAGCGATATCAATAACCATCAGTTCAATAACTATCTGTCAGAACTCCAGCAACATATTCCACAACTGCATGGACTCATGGTCTACGATCCGCAGGGCAATATGATCGCCACGTCGTTTGGCAAAATTCCGGCACAGTCCAACAACAGTGACCGCGAATACTTTATTTATCATCGGCGTAACGGCCACGGCAGTATTCATATCGGGCATGTGATCCGCAGCCGTTCGACCGGCGATCTGGTGATCCCGGTTTCTTTACGCATCAGTGACAGCGCTGGCGGCTTTACCGGCGTACTGTTGGCAACGGTGAAACTCGACTATTTCCGTCATTTTTATAGCTATTTTGAGCTGCAAAACCGCGATCTGCTGGCGCTGTTAAATACCGACGGCAACACCCTGTATGTGCGCCCGTTTGCGGATGATGTGATTAACCGTAACCTCTCTGCCAGCCCGCTGTTTACGCAGGAACTGGAGAAAAAAGATCGCGGCAACGGCACCTGGGTTTCCGCGCTGGACCATGTTGAGCGCATTTACGGATTTGCGCGGCTGGAGCGCTATCCACTGGTGGTGGCCGCAGGCTATGACAAACCGGCGCTGTGGGCGAACTGGGTGAAAGAGAGCCTGCCGGATCTGGTGCTGAATATTATGCTGCTGCTGGGTACGCTGCTGATGGGAGCGATTATTTTCCGCCAGGTACGCATGAACGTTCGCAACCAGAACGAACTTGCCGAACTGCGTGATGAACTGACCAGCATCAACCACACGCTGCAACTGATGGCGCTGGCAGACGGGCTGACCGGCCTGGCTAACCGTCGGCAGTTTGATCTCTTTTTAGCAAAAAGCCTGAAAGCCTCTGCGCTGAAGCAAAAACCGGTCTCGCTTATCATGATCGATATCGATTATTTCAAGCACTATAACGACTATTACGGCCATGTTGCTGGCGATAACTGCCTGCGGGCGGTGGGTGAAATTCTGCATAAACTGCAGTTGAACACGCGCGATCTGATTGCCCGCTACGGCGGTGAAGAATTCGCCATTATTCTGCCGGATACCGGCCCGGAAGCGGCGCTTTTCGTCGCACGCCAGGCGGTTAACATCGTACGCGGTGCCCAAATACCGCATGAGCAAACCGGCGGCACGCACGGCACGCTGACCATCAGCGCCGGGTGTTACAGCATCACCGCCGAACTGAACACCGACGAAGCGCAGCGGCTGAAAGAGGGCGCGGATAAGGCGCTCTATCAGGCGAAAGTGCAGGGGCGTAACCGTGCGGTAGCGGCCAACGAAGCGATGCTACAAAAGGCATAAACGGATGCCAGACGAAACCATCGTATAATCAGGGCCGATTAAATCAGAAAGTGTTACCCATGTGACCGGTTCATATACCACCGCAGCCCCGTAATCACTGCTACTACTGCGAATAATTGCGCGCCGCTGGTTTTCCTCACTCCGGAGGGCGTTTTCCCGAGCTGCTCAGGGAAAGCGGGCGCACAGCTCATCAATTAGCACCCGTAAACGGGTTTCGCCTGCGCGGCGCGGGTCATACAGCAGATGCATGGCTTTTTGCGGAAACGCATACTCCGGCAGTAAACGGACAAGTTCACCGCGGCGCAGCGGTTCAGATAATGCCAGCTCATAGCCGAGCAGCACGCCGCCGCCGCACAGCGCGGCCTCCAGCATCGCGCCCCAGTCATTGATCGTTAACGAACCGCTGACCTGAACGCCCCCCCGATCATCACCATGAGTAAAAGGCCAGTGGAAGGCGTTGTCGTGCAGCCAGGGCGTAAAACCCAGGCAGTTGTGTTGTTGTAGTTCGTCGGGATGTTGCGGCGTGCCCTGTTTTTCCAGATAGCGCGGCGAGGCGCAGGCAATCAGGCGGTAGGGTGAAAGCGGTTTGGCCACCAGCCGCAGGGAAGGCGCCAGTTCTCCAATGCGGATCACGGCATCAATGCCATGTTCCAACGGATCGATCAGCGCATCCGTCAGCGTCAGCTCCACGCGGAGTTGCGTGTAACGTTGCAGAAACGCCGTCAGAAACGAGGCCAGCGCGTAGCGGCCAAAAGTGACGGGAGCGTTCAGCCTGAGCGTGCCGGAGGGGAGCAGCGCCGTCCCGCGCGCGGCCCGCTCGGCCTCGTCCAGCGCATCCAGTATGGCTACGCAGCGGTAGAAATAGTCCTGCCCGGTAGGGGTTATGCTCTGTTTACGCGTCGTGCGGTTTAACAGCCGCGTCGCCAGGTGTTGCTCCAGCGCCGCAATGTGGCGCGCCACCATTTGCGGAGAGAGGGTTAACGCCTGTGCCGCCGCGGCAAAGGATCCTTTTTTCACCACGCTCTAACAAAAACGCGCATTCCGGTGATTTTATCCAGCATTCACTACTCCTGGTTGTTTCTGAAGCCATTACCAGCCCATTTTAAATACCATGAGGGATGACTACACTCGATTTTCACTGAGCAGAGAGGAGCATCATTGAATGAATGTTTATACCGTCACTATGTCACACCCGGACGGCAGCGGGTGGGATACGCATGTCCGTGAGCATGTGCTGTACCTGAAAGGGCTTATCAACGCGGGGAAAATCATCGCCTCCGGGCCGATAAAAGGCGCGGCGTTGCGCAGCGGTTTTATCCTGTTTCGCGCCCGCGACATCAGCGAAGTGAAAGCGATGGTGGAAGCCGATCCCTTTTCCCGCGAGGGGCTAATTGCGTCGCTGGAGATCGCGCAGTGGGATCCGCTGTTTGGCCAGCTTTCGGCATACTCCAGCGGAACCGCACCTGAGAGTTTGCAAGATCTGGCGGGTTGACATCAGGCCAGTAAATCTTTGGTCAGGTAATGACGCTGCATCCCTTTATGCGGGAAATCCGCCAGCGTCATCTGCTCTGCAAACCCCAGTTTTTGGTAGAAGGGCAACGCCTGAAAGCTGAAGGTATCAACCAGTGCATGGCGACAACCGATCGCCACAGCTTCCTGCATTGCCCGCAACATCAACTCGCGCCCCAGCCCGTTACCGCGCTGCGACTCATGCACCCAAAGATAGTGGATATTCAGCCATTCCCCTTCCTGGCGGGCGATCACGCCCCCCTGCATGACACCGCTGTCGTCGCGGAAATAGACTGCCAGATGCGACCACTCGCTGAGATTAACAAACTGCTGGTTGTAACGCCGTAGCCCGGCAAACAGCTCGCTCTGGTCCTGCTCAGTCACTTCGTGCTTAACGATAAGATTCATCCGTTTCTTCCTTATTCCCGCGTTTGTTCAGCGGATAACCGCCAGAGCCGCGCCTGGCATCGTCTACCTTTAAAGACTGTTATCCACGCGCAAGGAGAACATTTCAGTGAGCATGAAAACAAGCGATTTCTTTGTCAAACGCCTGAAAGAGTGGGGCGTAACGCGCATTTACGGTTACCCTGGCGATGGCATAAATGGCGTGCTCGGGGCAATCCAGCGCGCCAATAAAGCCGGGGACGGCATCGAATTTATCCAGGTACGCCATGAAGAGATGGCCGCGTTTATGGCGGTCGGCCATGCCAAATTCACCGGTGAGCTGGGCGTCTGCTTATCGACGGGCGGGCCAGGCGCCACGCATCTGTTAACCGGGCTGTATGACGCCAAAATGGATCACGCCCCGGTACTGGCGATCAGCGGCCAGGCAGAAAGCACCGCGCGCGGTGCCAGTTATCAGCAGGAGATGAACCTCGACCGCGTCTTTGCTGATGTGGCGAATTTCGTGCAGGAAGCGGCATCACCGGCACAGGTTCGCCATCTGGTGGACCGCGGTGTCCGTATTGCTATTGCGCAGAACGGCGTTGGCGTGGTGATCCTGCCGAAAGACATTCAGGATGAGGAGTGGCAACCACCGGCGCATACGCACGGGTTTACCCACTCGGCTGCCGGTTATCAGCGCCCGCGCGTTATCCCGCATAATCGCGATCTGCAACGCGCGGCAGAGGTGCTGAATGCCGGGAAAAAAGTGGCCATTCTGATCGGCGCGGGCGCACGCAATGCAGCCGTGGAAGTGGTACAGACCGCCAATGTGCTTGGCGCAGGCGTCGCCAAAGCGCTGCTCGGTAAAGACGTTCTGCCGGATGATGCGCCGTTTGTCACCGGCTCGATTGGGCTATTGGGAACAGAGCCTTCCTGGAAACTGATGCAGCAGTGCGACACGCTACTGATGATCGGCAGCGGTTTCCCGTGGACGGAGTTTCTGCCGCCGGAAGGCCAGGCGCGCGCGGTGCAAATTGATATCGATCCGGCGATGCTCGGCCTGCGTTACCCCTGCGAGGTGGCGCTACACGGCGATGCCGCAGAAACGTTGCAGGCGCTGTTGCCGTTGCTGACGCACAAAGAAGACCGTAGCTGGCAGGAGGAGATCGCCCGTCAGGTTCAGACATGGTGGCAGGTGATGGAGCAGCGCGCGATGGCACCAGCCAGGCCGGTAAACCCACAGCGCGTGGTGTGGGAAATGTCGCCACTGCTGCCGGAAAACGCCATTGTGACCTCCGATTCCGGCTCCTGCGCCAACTGGTTCGCCCGCGATTACCGTGTGAAGCAGGGGCAGCGCGCGTCGCTCTCTGGCGGGCTGGCCTGTATGGGCGCGGCGGTGCCGTACGCCATTGCGGCGAAATTTGCCGCGCCGGAAAAACCCGTCGTGGCGCTGGTCGGCGATGGCGCAATGCAGATGAACAACATGGCCGAGCTCATTACCGTGCAGAAATACTGGCAGCAGTGGCAGGATCCACGGTTGATTATCTGCGTCTTCAACAACCAGGATCTCAACCAGGTAACGTGGGAGCAGCGAGTGATGGAAGGCAATCCGCGCTTTGAAGCCACGCAACAGGTGCCGGATGTTCGCTATGCCGAGTTTGCCCGCTCACTGGGCTTGCAGGGTATTTTTGTCGATACGCCGGAGGCGCTAAGGGCGGCCTGGCTACAGGCATTGCAGGCAGATCGCCCGGTATTGCTGGAGGTGAAAACCGATCCGGAAGTCGCGCCGTTACCGCCGCATATCACCCTGAAACAGGCCAAAGCCTTTATGGCCTCGATGATGAAGGGCGATCGGGGCGCGGTGCAGGTTCTAAGCGATACAGCCAGCCAGTTGTTCCACAAAAAATCGTAAAAAAACCGGGCGCTGATGCCCGGTTTCTGCTTTCACTCAGACGTTACAGTTTGCTCAGGAATGCCAGCAGGTCTTCATTCAGTTGATCCTGATGAGTAACGGCAAAACCGTGCGGGCCGTTTTCGTACACTTTCAGTTCCGCGCCTTTGATCAGTTGCGCGGACAGTTTACCGGTGGCTTCGAACGGTACGATCTGATCGTTGCTGCCGTGGATCACCAGCGTCGGGACATCCACTTTCGCCACATCCGGGCGGAAGTCGGTTTCGGAGAAGGCGGTAACGCAGTCCAGCGTACCTTTCAGCGACGCCAGCAGGGCGATATTCAGCGTTTGCGTCAGTACACCGTCGGAAACTTTCTGCCCGGCATTCAGGCCGTAGAACGGGGTAGCAAAATCACTGATAAACTGCGCGCGATCTTTGAGCAGGCCATCTTTAATGCCATCGAATACGCTCTTATCGACACCCTCCGGGTGATCGGCGGTTTTACCGAAAATCGGCGTCACCGCGCCAAGCAGCACCAGCCCGGCCACACGAGAGGTGCCGTAGCGGCCGATGTAACGCGTCACATCGCCGCCGCCCATCGAGAAGCCCACCAGCGTCACGCCCTGCAAATCCAGCGCCGTAATCAGATCGTTAATGTCGGAGGCAAAGGTGTCGTAGTCGTAACCGTTCCACGGCTGATCGGAACGACCAAAACCGCGACGGTCAAAGGCAATAACACGATAACCACGCTCAGCGAGGAAATTAAGCTGGCTATCCCACATGTCACCATCCAGCGGCCAGCCGTGGCTGAAGAGAACCGGCTTACCCGCACCCCAGTCTTTGTAATAAATCTGAGTACCATCCTGCGTTTTGATTGTGCTCATCTGCTTACCTCATTGTTAAGTAGTGGGTTAACACCGATTATCGCCCGGCGGGCGCAACCAGATGCCGGACAACCGGCGGTTCATCGCTCTGATGAAAAGCCAGCACGCGCTCACGGATACGTTGATCGTTCACCGTGTGCCGCTCGTGCTGACGTAAATGTTCTATCCACGATCCCATCACCCAGGTTTCGACAAACACACCTGGCTGTACCGCATCTTCATACACCGCCCAGCCCATGGCGCCGGTACGACGTCTGACGCGGCGCATATCCTGCATCGCAAGGGTGAATTCATGGGCGTCCTGCGGATCAATGCGGTACTCACAACTCACCATCACCGGCCCACGCTCGTGGGGGATGGTGATATTCGCCGTGCCACCTGCCGGATCGAGAATATCGAGATTCAGCGCGGCATCTTTTTCCAGCCGCCAGCGCAAGACCGTCGTCGCGCCCAGCACCATGCCAACGGTTGCCGCACACAGCGACCACGCCACGCCGAATTCCGACGCCAGTTTCCCCCAGATCGCGCTGCCGACGGTCATCGAACCAAAGAACACCGTCAGGTAGACCGCCAGCGCACGCGCTTTCACCCAGCGGGCGGCGCTGCGCTGCGCGCCGACATTCAGCGTCGAGAGCACGGCAATCCAGGAAAAGCCGGTGAAAAATTCAAAGGCATTAAGCAGCCAGACATGGCGGATAAACGCCAGCGCCAGCATGGTGATAGCAAACAGCAGGCTCGCCGCCACCATCATCTGATCGGCATTCAGCCGTTTGCGCAATTTCGGTAGTACTACCGCGCCGCAAATTGCCCCGACGCCAATACAGGCCAGCATAATGCCGTAACCGCCCGGGCCAAGGCCCAGTTCACGACGCGCCACCAGCGGCAGCATCGCCCAGCCAGCGCTGCCAAACAGAAAGAACGCCACGGTGCGCGCCAGCACATTTTGCAGCACCGGCGCGGCGTGAACGTAGCGCAGGCCGCCACGAATGGCCGTGAAAAAGTGCTCCGGTGGCAGGCGCTGCACCGTGGCCTGCGGTTTCCAGCGGTGCAACACTACCGCCACGCCGACCACCGACAGAGCATTAAGCAGGAACACCATCCACGGGCCGGCAAACGACAGGATCAACCCGCCGAGCGCCGGACCGATTGCGCGGCTGATATTGATGCCCAGCGAGTTGAGGGCAATCGCCGGGCTCAGCTCCTGCTTGTCGACCAGATCCGGCACAATCGCCTGAAAGGCGGGCGAGCTGAGCGCCGCGCCGGTACTGAGTAAAAAGGTCGCTGCCAGCAGCACTTCCGGCGTGACGTTGCCGGTAAAAGAGAGCAGGGCAAGCCCGGCAGCCGCACAGAACGACCATACCTGAGAGAAGAGCAGGATCTTGCGTCGCTCGATAATATCGGCCAGCACGCCTGCGGGCAGGACAAACAGGAACATCGGCAGGCTGCTGGCGGCCTGCACCAGCGCCACCGCCAGCGGATCGGCGCTCAGCGAGAGCATTGTCCAGTTCACGCCGATATCGCTCATCCATGAGCCGATATTGGAGACCACGGTCGCAATCCATAGCATGCGGAAAACGCGCTGATGCAACGGTTGCCACGCTGAGGCGGAAGGCTGAGCAGGTGACACTGTCACCGCTGCTTTCAGTTCGTTTTGCTGGGTCATGCAATCGCTCCTTTTGCCGTCCGTCGTATTCGCCAGCTTCCAGGGCCGGTCAGCAAAAGCGTAGTAAAGATGATCAGCAGCAGCCAGCCGAATTGCCCTTCGGCAATGGACCAGTCAGGATGCACCGCCAGCATCGCCACCAGCAGCACCACGATGATTGGCACGCAGGCCAGTCGCGTCGCCACGCCCGCCATAATAAACAGCGGGCAGATCACCTCGGCGAAAATCGCGGGCAGCAGGCTCATATAAGGCCCAAGACCAAACGGATCTTCGATACGCGTCAGTTCTTCGCTGAAATGGAACACCTTCGGCAGCCCGTGCACATACAGCAGTAACAGGCTGCCCGTCAGGCGCAGGAAGAACAGCCCCGCATCAATACGGGGCGCAAAGTCAGTTGACGTTTTCATGATGTCAGAACGCAAAGCAGCTACAGCCGAGCGCGCCCCAGAACGCGTTCTCATCGGATACCGGCATGGCATTGCCACGGGCGATATCGTGCTGATGAACGTGAACTCCGCACGGGCCGGAACAGTGATGAACACCCGCCGCCTGACCGACACGGGCCGCCTGCGGCGGTGCGCTACGATAATGACCCGGAACCTTGACCACCGGCGACCACTCCGGCACCACCGGAATAGCCGGCGGCGCCAGCGGGCCAAACTGACCTGCGGCGTAGACGATATCGCCGCCCACCACCGTCAGTACCGACTCAATCCCTTTGATCTCCTCTTCCGGCACGCGGAAGTAGTCCTTGCTCAGAATGGCGAGATCCGCCAGTTGACCGGCTTTGATCTGGCCTTTTTTCCCCTGTTCGCTGGAGAACCAGGCGCTACCCTGCGTCCACAGCAGCAGGGCGGTATCGCGATCGAGACGGGCGCTGTGATCGTACATCTGCATGCCACCGACAGTGCGGCCGGAAACCAGCCAGTAGAGCGCCGTCCACGGGTTGTAGCTCGCCACGCGGGTGGCGTCGGTGCCCAGCCCAACCGGCAGGCCGTTTTCCAGCATTTTCGCCACCGGCGGCGTCTGTTTGGTGGCCTGCTGGCCGTAGCGCTCAGCGAAATATTCGCCCTGGAACGCCATGCGGTGCTGAACGGCGATACCGCCGCCGAGCGCTTTTACGCGTTCGATATTAGCTTCGGTAATGGTTTCGGCGTGATCAAAGAACCAGTGCAGGCCGTTGAACGGGATCTCGCGGTTCACTTTTTCGAACACGTCGAGCATGCGGCTGATGGATTCGTTATAAGTCGCGTGCAGACGGAACGGCCAGCGGTGCTCAACCAGATGACGCACCACACGTTCCAGCTCCTCTTCCATTCCCGGCGCCAGATCCGGGCGCGGTTCGAGGAAGTCTTCAAAATCCGCCGCCGAGAAGACCAGCATTTCGCCCGCGCCGTTATGGCGGAAGAAATCGCTGCCCTGGCCTGGCGTCAGCATGTCGGTCCATTTCTCAAAATCTTCCAGTTCATGGCCGGGCCGCTGCGTAAACAGGTTGTAGGCGATGCGGATCGTCATCTGCTTTTTCTCATGCAGTTCGGCGATCACCGCGTAATCTTCCGGGTAGTTCTGGAAACCGCCGCCCGCATCAATGGCGCTGGTCAGCCCCAGACGGTTCAGCTCGCGCATAAACTGGCGGGTGGAGTTAACTTGCTGCTCCAGCGGCAGTTTCGGCCCTTTCGCCAGCGTGGCGTAAAGGATCATCGCATTCGGGCGGGCAATCAGCATGCCGGTCGGATTACCGTTGCTGTCGCGCTGGATCTCGCCGCCCGGCGGGTTTGGCGTATCGCGGGTATAACCCACCACTTTCAGCGCCGCGCGGTTGAGCAGGGCGCGATCGTAGAGATGCAGAATAAAGACCGGGGTATCGGGCGCGGCGTCGTTGATTTCATCCAGCGTCGGCATACGGCGCTCCGCAAACTGGAACTCTGTCCAGCCGCCGACTACGCGCACCCACTGCGGTGACGGCGTGCGCAATGCCTGTTCTTTCAGCATGCGCAACGCATCGGCCAGCGACGGAACGCCTTCCCAGCGCAGTTCGAGATTGTAGTTAAGCCCGCCGCGAATCAGGTGCAGGTGCGAGTCGTTTAATCCGGGGATCGCCGTATGGCCGTGTAAATCGACAATCTGAGTGCGTTCGCCGCGGTACGCCATCACCTCGGCTTCACTGCCCACTTTAACGAATTTTCCGTCACGGATGGCGACCGCATCGGCGAGCGGGTTTTCCCGATCAACGGTGTGAAACTGGCCATTGAGCAATATCAGTTCTGCATGTGCGAGCAAATCCATACTTCCTCCAGTCTGGCGGCCCTGTTGAGCCGATAAGCATCTGGAATGAATTATGTAAAGCGCGGCGGAAAAAAGACCAGTTGTACCAAAGTATAGGTATACGAAAGGATAGTTATACCATCAGATAATAGTCGGGCCGGGGGAGCGCAGCCTACCATGCAGCCACCGATAGCGAAGCCCTGTCGTTTGCTGTCTGAACGTAGCTCCAGTTCCTTTAACCTAATGGGTGTAAATATGACAACCTCAAAGCTTGAAGTCCTGACCCCGGCTAACTGTCAGTTAATCTTTATCGATCACCAGCCTCAGATGGCCTTTGGCGTACAGTCCATTGACCGCCAGGTTCTGAAAAACAACACCGTTGCGCTGGCGAAAGCCGCCAAAGTGTTCAATATCCCGACCATCATCACCACCGTTGAAACCGAAAGTTTCTCCGGCAATACCTACCCGGAACTGCTGGATGTATTCCCGGAGAAGGACATTCTGGAACGTACCTCCATGAACTCCTGGGACGATCAAAAAGTGCGTGACGCGCTGGCTGCCAACGGCAAACGTAAAGTGGTGGTCTCCGGCCTGTGGACCGAAGTGTGCAACAACACCTTCTCCCTGTGCGCGATGCTGGAAGGCGATTACGAAATCTATATGGTGGCGGACGCCTCCGGCGGCACCTCAAAAGAAGCGCACGACTACGCAATGCAGCGCATGATCCAGGCGGGCGTGATCCCGGTAACCTGGCAGCAGGTGATGCTGGAGTGGCAGCGCGACTGGGCGCACCGCGAAACCTATGACGCGGTGATGGCGATTGTTAAAGAGCACTCCGGCGCCTACGGCATGGGCGTGGATTACGCCTACACCATGGTGCATAAAGCGCCATCCCGCGCCAAAGCGGGTCACCGTACGCTGGCGCCGGTTCCGGCACGCTAAGCAGCAAGCTGGCCGGTATTCGCCGGTCAGCATTTCCCTTTTCGGCAGGAGTTTGCCATGAGTATCGGACTGATTTCCTTTGCCGCAGGCGTGCTGATTGGCGTGATGTACGCGCTGCTGAAGGTACGTTCTCCCGCGCCGCCGGCGATTGCGCTGGTCGGGCTGCTCGGCATGCTGGTGGGCGAATGGCTGATCGCCACGCTAATGACCCACACAACGGCGGGGTAAGCCCATGAAAACCTGGATCGTTTCTCTCCTGGTCGGTCTTCTGGCTGGCGTTATTTATGCTTTACTGGGCGTTCACTCACCCGCGCCGCCGGTGGTTGCGCTACTCGGATTGTTCGGCATGCTGGTGGGGGAGCAACTCGTACCGGTAACCCGCCGTCTGCTGGCCCGACAGCCGCTGACCATGACGTGGTTCCGCCACGAGTGTGTCCCGAAAATTAGCGGTGCGCCGCGGCCTGAACCCCCAGACTCGCCGCCGCGCCAGGATGACTGAGGCCAGAGGAAATCGCATGACGCAACCCCGGCGTATTGCCATTGTTGATGATGAACCTTCCGTCCGTAGCGGATTGAGTAATTTGCTGCAATCGGAGGGCTACGCCACGATAGCATTTCCCTCGGCGGAAGCGTTTCTCAACGATGGCCCGGCGCAGCCTGCGATTGCGCTGGTGATTGCGGATCTCAAACTGAAGGGCATGAGCGGCGCAATGCTGTTTGAGAGGTTGCAGCTTAGCCCGGCACCGCCGCCGGTGATCTTTATCTCCGGCCACGACGACGAAACCTGGCAACGGTACGCGGGCAAACCCGGTGCCGTTGCTTTTTTGCGCAAACCCATCGATATCGATATCCTCCTTGAATATGTTCAACGCGTGTTGACCAACATCGAGGATAATCCATGAGCGACGCTTCGCGTCTTCGGTTGCGGCCGGAAACCAGTGAACACAACGCAGGGCAGCCTTTTACTGTGCAGGATGACGCCATCTATACGCCACTGGCGCAGGAAGGATGCATTGCCTGGATGAATGCCCATTACCCGTGGGGCAGCGACGCCTTTATCCTCGCCACCGCCGTCAGCGACGATGCCGAACCGCGCGCCAGCCAGTTGCTGAAAAATGAGCTGGCGCTGCGCGCGCAACTGGAGAGTAACTGGGCGGTCACGCCTGTCGCCAGCGCGCAATATCATGGCCGTTTTGCGCTGGTCTATCCGACATTTGCTTTTGAGACGCTCACCCGGATGACCGCTCAGCCGATGGCCTGCATCGCCAGCTGGCTGGAGCTGGCCTTACGTATCTGCGCGCCGCTGCGCCAGATGCATCACCGCAATCTCATTCACGGCGATATCAAGCCGGGAAACATTTTTCTTAGCGGGGAGCACTGCCGTCTCGGCGGATTTGGCCTTGCCACCAGCAGCAGTGAAGCGCAGGCGCAAAACTGGCTGCCGCTTTCTGGCGGCACGCTGGCGTATATGTCACCGGAGCACACCGCCCGCACCCATCATGCCGTTGACAGCCGCAGCGATCTCTACAGTCTGGGCATCGTTCTGTATGAATTACTGACCGGCGTGTTGCCGTTCGATCTGCCCGAAGGCGGGCAGGCAGAGTGGACGCTGCATCATATTGCCTCTGAACCTGCCGCGCCGCACAGCCTGCGGGAAGGGTTACCGCCGATGCTGTCGACCATCCTGCTGAAGCTGCTGGCCAAATCGCCGGAGAAACGTTATCAGACCATTGATGGCCTGATCGCCGATCTGCGCCGATGCCAGGCCACGCTGACGCCGGAGCAGGGCATTCCGGCGTTTACGCCCGGTTTACAGGATCGCTCTCCGTCGCTGCACTTTGCCAATACGTTGTACCGCGCACATCCGCAGGCGGGCGAACTGGTTGCGGCGCTGGAAGAAGTTAACCACAGTGGTAAACAGATGCTGGTCACCCTCAGCGGACCGTCCGGGATGGGGAAATCTTCGCTGATGGCCTCGGCGCTGAAACTGTTTCTGCAACGCCCGACGCTAATTGCGCTTGGCAAAGTGGAGCAGTACAGCTCGGTGCTGCCGCTTGGCGCGCTGACAGCGGCGTTTCGCTCGCTGGCGTTGCATTTGCTGGGGCTACCCGCCGAAGAGGTGACGCGCTGGAAATCGCGGCTCTCCGTCGCGCTGGCCGGGTATGAAGGGCTGGCGGTCAGCCTCGCGCCGGAACTGGGTCTGCTGCTGGGGAGTAAACCCGCGCCTTTCATTGACAGCGTCGCGCTGGATGCCCGCGCCCGCTTTAATCATATGGTGTTGCGCCTGGTGAGTGTATTTGCCACGCCCGGTTGCCCGCTGGTCATACTGATCGACAATCTGCACTGGATCGATGACGCCAGCCTGCAACTGCTGGAGTACCTGTTACAGCACAGCCACGCCTTGCCGCTGCTGATGGTGGTATCGCACCGCGATCTGCCGTCGCTCGGGGATGAGGAGTTTGCCGCCACGCTGGTACGCCTGCGCAGCGCCGCCCGGCGAACGACAGCGTGCGAGCCGCAACCCCTCTCCGTCAAAGCCGTGGCGCGCTGGCTGGCGATCGTTTTTCAGACCCGCCCGGCATCGACCGTTGATCTGGCAAAACTGATCCATGAAAAAACCGGCGGTAATCCGCTGTTTGCCCATGAATTTTTTAAACGCATCGTCGAAGACGGGCTGGTGAGTCATAACAGCTATCAGGGGCGCTGGCACTACGATCTGGCGGCGATTCGCGCCCGTTACTACAGCGAAAACGTTATCAGTCTGGTGCTGCAACAACTGGAACAGATGCCAGATGAGACCCGTACGCTGCTCGCTCATCTGGCCTGCCTTGGCAGCGCGGGCGGGGTGTCGCTGGCAAGCCGCATACTGGAGATAACGCCTGGCGAGCTCCGTTTGCACCTGCATCCGGCGGTGGCCGTGCAGTTAATTACTCTCAACGCCGACGAATATACCTTTACCCATGAGCGCATTCAGCAGGCGGCAAGCGCCGCGCTGCCCTTGTCCGTATGCCGTCAGTTACATCTGCGGGCCGCCAGCCTGCTGGCTGATGAAGCGCGGCAAACCCCAGGTAACGAGATCCTGTTTCGCACCATCCACCATGTCACGGCGGCGATCGACAGTATCCAGCTTGCGCCACAGCGGCGAAAGTTCAGCGAACTTTGTGCCCTTGCCGCCCGGCAGGCCAAACGCAGCGGCGATTACGCTTCCGCGCTGGGTTATTTACAGACCGCGCGCACGCTCAGCGCCGACAGCGGCGATCTCTTCGCGCTCGATTTACAGCGTGCAGAATGCGAACTTCTGCTGGGCCATCTCGCTATCGCACGCGCATCGTGCGAAACACTGCTGGCCTCGCCGGGCGGGCTGGTGGAAAAAGCCCATGCCGCCAGTGTACTGGCGGAGGTGCATATCCGCCGCTCCAGCTATTCACAGGCGCTCGACACCACGCTGAGCTGGCTCTCCGTGTTCGGTATTCACGTGAGCCGCCAGCCGGACGATGCGGAGTGCGACGAAGCCTGGCAGGAGATTTCATCCCTTATCGGTACGCAGCCCGCCAGCGCGTTTATGGCGTTGCCGCGCATGAACCACCGCGAAACAGATGTGCTGATGAACCTGCTGGGAAGCGCCAGTCTGTACGCCAGTTTTCACTGTCCACGCCTGCATTTCCTGCTGCTCTGCCGGATACTGCAATTGACGCTGGAGCGCGGGCTGACGGGCGCATCCACTGCCGCGCTGGCGTGGTTTGGCGTGATGATTGGCGAGCGGTATGGCGAGTATGAGCAGGGCTTTCGCTACGGCACGCTGGCGCAGGATCTGGTCACGCGCCACGGTTTTCATGATTACGCTGCCAAAACACTGGTGGCGCTGGGGCGCAGCAGCGTCTGGATCCAGCCGTTGTCGCATACCGTCCAGTGCGCCAGAAACTGTTTCACCGCTGCGGTTGCGCATGGCGATCTCACTATTGCCTGCTTCGCCTCCTTCCGTGAGGTCAGCAACAGCCTGGCCTGCGGCGACCCGCTTGATGTGGTACTGAGTTATATAGAACGCGGGCTGGCCTTCGTGCGCGAAACACGTTTTTCGGATATGGATACCGTTCTTCTGTTACAACGTCACTTTGTTGAGTACCTGCGAACACCCCAGCCGGTGTTTAGCGGTAAAGCGGTGTTGCCGGAATCACTGCTACCGGCAACACCGCCGCCGACCATGCTGTTCTGGTTCTGGCTTTATCGCGGAATGGCGCACTTCTTTGCCGGTGAATATGCGCAGGCGGAAAGCAGCCTGCTGGAAGCGGGACGCTTTGCCTGGTCCGCGCCCGGACACGTCAATCTGCTCGATTACCATCTCTACAGCGCGCTGTCGTTGTCGATGCAACTGACGCCGGATACCTTTTCCGCCGCGCATCGCCAGCGGCTTAATCAGCACTACAACCCGATCGCGCGCTGGGCGCGACTCAATCCGGCGACCTTCAGCGACAAAGAGGCACTGCTGTACGCCGAGATCGTCCGGCTTGACGGGATGAACAGTATCGCCATTGGTCAGTATGAGAAAGCCATCAAGCTGTCGCGCGAAGCGGGCTTTAACCCAAGCAACGCGCTGGCGCACGAACTGGCCGGGCAATTTGCCCGCACCTGCGGTTATCCAACGATTGCCGATGCCTGGTTTCGCGGGGCAATCGCCGCCTGGGGCCGCGTTGGCGCGCACGGCAAAGTGCGTCAGCTCGAACAGACGCACCCGCATCTTGTCGCGAAGGCGGCCAGTACGCCGTATGACACCATTGCGTTTGCGCAAAATGATGAAATTCGCGATCTGCAAAGCATCATCAAAGCCTCACGCGCGCTCTCCGAAGAGATCAATCTTGAGCGGCTGATCCAGATCCTGATGACCATGTTGCTGGAACGGGCAGGCGCACAGCGCGGCCTGTTAATCCGCGTACTGGACGACACTATCCCGCTGATTGAAGCCAGCGCACACACCAGCAACGAAGGGGTGCGCGTACAGGTACTGAACGAAACGCCGCTGGCGACGGATTTACCGCTGTCGGTGCTGGCGGCAGTGATCCGTACCGGGCAGGAGATCCGCACCGGCAGGCCGGAAGAGTACAGCCCATTTAGCCAGGATCCCTATCTGTTAACCTCCGGCGCGGCTGTAATGTGCGTGCCGATGTTTAAACAGGCGCGGCTGGTGGGGGCACTCTATCTGGAGAATCGCCTGATGCCGGACGTGTTTACTGCCGGGCACTCCCGCGTGGTAAACCTGCTTGGCGCGCATGCGGCGGTTTCGCTGGAAACGGCGCGTCTGTACGCCGAACTGCTGGAGGAGAATATTCAGCGCCGCCGGGTGGAAAAAGAGCTGCGCGCCAGCCAGACCTCGCTGATGCTCGGCGAGCAGATCAGCCACACAGGAACCTGGCGCTGGGAGCTGGAGCAGGATCTGATGCATATGTCGGATGAGTATGCGCGCATTCTGGGGCTACCGGAGAAACGCAAGCTGATTTCGATGGCCGAGTTTCTCACCTATGTGCATCCTGACGACCATGCGCATATCAGCGCGCTGGTGACCCGCAGCGTCGCGCAGGGGTTAACCATGCAGGCGGAATTCCGTATTATCCGCGCCGACGGCGAGGTGCGTTATATTCTCGGCATTGGCGATCCGGTGGCGGCCAGCGGTGAAACGGTGCATGAATATTTTGGCACCATCACCGATATCACCACCCAACGGCAAAATGAAGATGCGGTACGCGTGGCACAGGCCGAACTGGCGCGCGTTTCGCGGGCAACCACCGTCGGGCAACTGACCTCATCAATTGCCCATGAGATTAACCAGCCGCTGATGTCGATTGTCTCCAACGCGGGCGCCAGCCTGCGCTGGCTTAACCGCGATCCGCTGCCGATTGAAAACATCCGCACCGGGCTGGAGGAAATTATTAGCGAAGGGCAGCGCGCAGGCAAGGTGATCCGCAGCCTGCAATCCCTGACGCGCCGCCAGCCGCCGGTGTTTGAACGCCTCGATCTGCACGCGCTGCTGCACCATATTCTGACCCTGTCGCGCAGCGAACTTGAGCGGCGGCATATTGCTGTCGATTACCGGTTGCAGGCCGCCAATAGCCTGTTTTGCGGCGACAGCGTGCAGATCCAGCAGGTGCTGCTGAATCTGGTAATGAATGCCATTGAAGCGATGGCCGAGGTGGATTCGCGCCCGCGGGTGCTGACGCTCAGCACGCAAAACCCGCAGCCGGGTGAACTGCTGTGCGCCATTGCCGATACCGGCAGCGGAATGGATGCCGAAGTGCAGGCCCGGCTGTTTGAATCGTTCTACACCACCAAAGCGCAGGGAATGGGGATGGGGCTGACCATCAGTCACACCATTATTGAACGGCATCAGGGGAAGCTGACGGCGCAGGCAAGAACGCCGTTTGGCAGTCTGTTCTCCTTTACCGTGCCCGCCAGCGATTAACGGCTGCGGGATTTGGCGATTTGCAGGCTTCCGGCGGCATGCACCAGATCCGCCAGCGAGCGGGCCTGCATTTTGTCCATCACCCGGCGGCGATGCACTTTGACGGTGATTTCGCTGACGCCGAGCTCTGCGGCGATCTGCTTATTCAGCAAGCCGCTGATCGCCAGTTCAAACACTTCCTGCTCGCGCGGCGTTAAAGAGAGGTGGCGCTGTTTGAGCGCAAAGTTCGCCTGCTGCTGTTCAAACTCCTGCTCGGCGCCTTTCAGGGCATCCACCACCGCAGCCAGCAAACGCTCCGGTTCCACGGGTTTAGTCAGAAACTCTCGCGCACCGGCTTTCATTGCCTGCACGGTTAGTGGAATGGTGCCAAATCCCGTCAGAAAGATAATCGGCAGCTCGCGCCCGCGATCTTTTAACGCGCTGGCAACATCAAAACCATTCACCACCGGCATGTTTAAATCGAGGATCAAACAGGCCGGAACGCCGACAAGGGGATGAGAGAGAAATGACTCCGCGGACGCGAAGTCGATGGCGCGATAACCTTCGGATGCCAACAGCCGGACAATTGATTTTCTGACGGCATTATCATCATCGACAACGTAAACGACAGGTTCCATCATCTTTCGGCCTCACAGGGGCGACGCGCCTGAAAATGCACGTCTTTCAGTTTGCAGGCTGATACTGATAACATAATTTTTAACCGGATGAAATGACGAGAATTTCCTTACAAACTGTGTGATTTTTATTCAGGTAAACAGCGATTTTTCACTCCGGTTGACGACATCATTTCTCAGCGAAACTTTCGAATGAAATTTGCGCTAAGGCATTGAATGTTGCACATCGTTTAATCAAATGTTGCAAAAATAGCGTTACTGTCAACCAACGCAATCATCTCCTGCTTTACCATCTCAACGCAAAAAATAAGATTAATCTTACGCCAGCACCCTTTACGCCAGTACAGCGCAAAACACAGCGAATCAGATAGCCATAATGTTTTCTGGCTGCGGTTGCATGTTAGGTTTCAAAGGGCACCATGAAACCCGTAATACAAAAGGAGATGTATTATGAAAAAATTCAACGCATTACTCTCAATGCTGTTATTTGGATTATCGATGAATATCGCGGCAGCGCCCCCGGAAAGGAGCAGCGAACCGGACTGGAACGAGGTGTGTCATATCCTTTGCCTGGCCGGTGAAGGCGGCGCTGCCTGCAACTGTGATCTCATTCCCTGATTGCCGCCAGCCGTAACCCCGAAGGAGATGGTAATAATCCAGGCGCCATCTCCTTTTTTATGGGGTGCTGCATTCTCTGGCAGAATCCTTCCGGCGAATTTTCGGGCGAAAAAAGCGAACACAGCGCGGCTGGTATTGATATGGTAAATATCATTTTCAGCAAAGGAGCGCGTATGACGATCAGACTGGCGGTGCCTGAAGAAGCCGAAACGTTGTGGCACATTCGCAACGCAGCGATCCAGCAGGGGTGTAAAGCGGTCTATTCACCGGAAGTGATCGAGGCCTGGACACCGCAAGCCATGCCGGACAATTACCGTGTGGTGATCGAAGAGAACCCGTTCTATGTTGCCGTCACGCCGGAGAATATCCCCGTTGCCAGCGGGTATCTCGATCTGCGCACTGGCAGTGTGGAAGCCATTTTCACCCTGCCGCAGTGGAGCGGCAGAGGCCTGGCCTCGGCCATCATCGCTGCGCTGAAGCAGGAAGCACGACGCCGCGGTTTTACCCGCCTGACGCTGGCATCAACGCCGAATGCCTGCCGTTTCTATCAACAACAAGGGTTTCGCGTTATACAGGAAAGCCGGTATCACTCAAAAATGGCGCGAGCCGATCTGCGCTGCTTTGATATGGAATGCGACCTCATCCCAGGAGAATAATGATGTCCGACATCAAAACCCTCGCCAGCACCGAAGTTTACCGCAATAAATGGATGCGCCTGCGCGAAGACCGTATTCTGCGTGCCGACGGCAATGAAGGGATCTATTCCGTGGTGGAGAAACCCGACTTCGTGGTGATCATTGCCCGCGAGGACGATGCGCTGTACATCGTTGAGCAGTACCGTTACCCGATTGGCAAACGCACCCTCGAACTGCCGCAGGGATCGTGGGAATGCGCGCCTGAGGAAGATCCGTTGCGCGTTGCCGCCGGGGAACTTCAGGAAGAGACCGGGTTGATTGCCGGACGTATGCGCCATGTCGGCTATCAGAAACTGGCACAGGGCTACTCCAGCCAGGGCTATCATATCTTTCTTGCAGAAGATCTGACCCAGCATCAGACCTCGCTGGAACCGGAAGAAGTCGGCCTGACAGCGCGTAAAATAACGCTGCGTGAGTTTGAAGCGCTGATCGCAGAAGGTGTAATCAGCGACGCCACGTCGGTGACTGCGTATCTGCTGGCGAAGCTGAAAGGAATGCTGGTATGAGTCGCTCTGAGGCCGCCAGTGCCATTCTTTCCCTCTATCAACGTCACGCCGCTGCGTTCGCGCAGCAACGTTCGCAAGCGCTGTTTGAAAAAAGCTGGCTGGAGAAATTCGCCGCGCGCTTACCGGAGAATGGGCGGATTCTGGATATAGGCTGCGGCAATGGTCAACCGATCGCCGCATGGTTTATCGCTCAGGGCTTTCATCTCACCGGCGTGGACGGCGCGCAGGCAATGCTGGAAAGGGCCCGGCAGACTTTTCCGTCTGCGCGCTGGGTTCACCAGGATATGCGCCAGCTTACGCTGGGGGAAACCTTCGACGGCCTGATCGCCTGGGACAGCTTTTTCCATCTGACCCAGGACGATCAGCGCAGCATGTTTGCCCGCTTTGCCCGCCACAGCCATCCCGGCAGTGTACTGATGTTTACCAGCGGGCCGGAGGACGGTATCGCCATCGGGCAATTTGAGGGCGAACCGCTGTTTCACGCCAGCCTCGCGCCTGAAGAGTACCGGCAACACCTGGCGGCAATCGGCTTTCGCGTGCTGGAGATGCAGGCGGAAGATCCCGACTGTGCCGGCCACACGGTCTGGCTGGCTCAGCGTACGGCCTGATTCGGCAAGCGACGCAGGCGGCTCAGACTGAAGGCGATTGCCAGCAGCGTCGCTATCATCGCCAGCCACAATCCCAGCCGTATCGCCAGCGCTTCCTGCGTTGGCGTGCAGAGTGCCAGCATCACGCCCACCAGCGCCGCGCCAAGGCACTGTCCAAAGGTGCGCACAATGGCTAACACGCCAGAGGCATAGCCGCTGTGCTCGCGTGAGGCGCTGGCGAGCATCTCCCGGTTGTTCGGGCTTTGAAAACAGCCGAAACCCATTCCGCAGATCAGTCCGCGCAGGCTGATATCCCACGCCGCCGCATTTTGCGGTAGCAGCACCAGCAGCAGCAACCCAACGGCGAACAGCAGTAACCCAGCAGTGGCAATCTTTGCGGGCGCATAGCGATCTGCCAGCCGCCCGGCATGCGGCGCCACCAGAATGATGCCGACCGGCCAGGCGGTAAACAGCAAGGCCGAGGTAAAGGCGCTGTAGCCATAGATGTTCTGAAAGAGAAACGGCAGTGCAACAAAGGTCACGCCCTGGCTGATGAAAGAGGCCAGCGAGGTGAGCGCTGCGAGGGAGAAACGAGGCGACGCGAAGAGGCCCAGCGGCAGCAACGGTTGCGGCGCCCGCTGTTGACGGCGCACAAACGCCAGCCCGCTCGCCACCGCGATCGCAGCCCAGGCCGTGCCTGTGCAGGATATGTCTGTCGACGCCATGATGGCCGCCCCCAGCATCAGCGCCGAGAACAGCGCGCCCTGCACATCAAACGGCCCGCTGACGCTGGCGCTTTTTCCCGGAATGACGCGCAGGGCAAATGCCAGTGCGATAGCGCCCAGCGGAATATTGATGGCAAACAGCCATTGCCATCCCAGTGCGCTCAGCAGAGCGCCGCCAATGACCGGCGCAATCGCCGTACTGGTGGCGATCAGCAGGGCGTTGATGCCGAGAATGCGTCCCAGCAGACGCGTGGGGAAAATTGAGCGCAGGATCGCCGGTGCAATACTGAGCGTGGCCGCGCCGCCAATCCCTTGCAGTACGCGCATGGTCACCAGTACCGACAGTGATGAGGATAACGCGCACCCCAGCGATGCCAGCGTAAACAGCAGTAACCCGCAGGCAAACAGCGGGCGGAACCCCATGCGGGCGGCAAGCGCAGCAAAAATAGCCAGCGTCATGGCGGCAGAAAGCAGATAACCATTCGCCACCCAGACGGCGTCCCCGGCGGAGACATGCAGCGCACGGGCGATTTGCGGCAGGGCAATATTTACCATCGCGCCATCAAAAACGGCCATCGTGGTGCTGGTCATCAGCGCAATCAGCGCCAGCGCGCGCTGACGCCCCGCTAACCCTTCGTCGCCCGGCAGGTCTGTAAACAATTCCATCATTACCTCAGGATAAGTTGTGCTTGCATTGACTCTACTTTCGCGGGATACATGGCGGAAGACGCAGCAGTTGCATTGATACAGTGCAGCAAACGCCATATCTTATTAATCACTATGAGAAACAGCCTGCTATGACACAACCGGACCTGAATCTGCTGTTTGCGCTGGATATTCTGCTGGCCGAAAGAAGCGTTGCCGCTGCCGCCCGAAGGCTGGGGCTGAGCGCATCGGCGATGAGCCGCACGCTGAGCCGCCTGCGGGAAACCACCGGCGATCCGCTGCTGGTGCGGGCAGGGCGGACGATGGTGCTGACGCCTTATGCCGAAGCCATTCGCGAACGCACGCAAAACGCCGTTTTCGAGGCACGGGCGGTATTGCGCCCGGCAACGCCGGTGCTGGACATTGCCAGCTTGCGACAGATGTTTACGCTGCGTGCCAACGACGGTTTTGTTGAAGCCTTTGGCCCGTCGCTAATTGCACAAGCCGCTGCCATTGCGCCTGGCGTAACGCTGCGCTTTACGCCGAAAGCGGAGAAAAGCGATAAACCGCTGCGCGAGGGGCGGGTCGATCTGGAGATTGGCGTGCTGGGGGAAATGGGGCCGGAAATTCGCGTACAGGCGCTGTTTCGCGATCGTTTTGTCGGCGTCGTCAGAAGCGGCCATCCGCTGGCGCAACAGCAGGCAGTGAGCGTTGAACAGTATGTCTCATTTGCGCATGTTGTCGCCTCACGGCGCGGGCTACTGAGCGGACCGGTGGATGAAGCGCTGACCGATGCCGGGCTGAATCGCAACATCGCCGCCGTAGTGCCGGGCTTTCCGGCTGCGCTGGCGGTGGCGCGCGCCACTGATTTGATTGCGCTGGTTCCGGCCTCGTTCCTGATGAATAAGGCGACAAGCGAGGGGCTCTGCGTATTTGAACTGCCGGTCAAAACCCGCGGCATCACCGTTTCACAGCTCTGGCATCCGCGTTCGGAAGTTGACCCGGCGCACCGCTGGCTACGGCAGTTTGTGCTGAACGTTTGCCGCACGTTGCGGCCAGGCTGAAAAGGGGGCTTTCGCCCCCTGACGTTTAACGACGCACCACCGTGACCTCTTTCGATAACGGTTCAATGACCGTGGCAACAAGCATAAAACACAACACGCAGAAGCCGGTCATGGTCATAAACACCGCATCCCAGTTCCAGCGATCAAGGATGACCCCGACAATCAGCGGCATGCACATGCCGCCGAGTTGTCCACCCATATTGATCACGCTGTAGGCCACGGGATAGATCTCTTTACTGACGCGGCCCATGGCATACACCGAATAGGCGGAATAACCGAGAGAAAGCATCAGGCCGAGCATAAACAGCATCAGAGAAAGAATCGCTTTGCTTTCAGGGGCAAACACCAGCGAATACATGGTGAAAATCGTCGCACCTGCGCTCAGCAACATCAGCGGCTTACGTCTTTTATTCAGCACCCGATCTGAAAGCACGCCGCCGAGAAAATTGCCCAGCACGGTGCCGAGGAAAGGCGCGGCCGCCAGCGCGGCGGAGCTGGTGAGATCGAAGCCGCGCTCGGTGATCAAATACTTCGGCAGCCACGACATCAGCACGCTGACAATGCCGACCATCGAGAAGTAGCCTAATGCCACGCCATAAATATCCCAGCACCTGAACACCTGCTTCGAGGTGGTGAGCTCCTCCACCTGGCGGGTGCGGATCAGGGTGTCCAGCCAGCAGTAGCGGAAGCAGGCCTTCTGCGGCGCCTCTCCGTGTTGTTGCGCATTACCCGGTAACTCGTCGCGAATGTATGCCGCTTCCTGTTTGTTCACAAAGCGGCTCTCTTCCGGTTTGTTACGCACCATGAAATACCAAAAGATGGACAACAAAACCCCGGGAATAGCGAAAAAGACGAAGATATAACGCCAGCCCCACGTCATGATGATCCACGCACAGAGGGCGGGAACAATCAGCGGACCGAACTTTGAACCAGCAAGAAACAGGCCGGTGGCGGTGCCTTTTTCTTTCGCCGGAAACCACTGATTAATGGTCGCCGTCGAGCCAATCACCACCGGCGCTTCGCTGACGCCAACAAAGAAGCGCAGCAATTTCAGCACCAGCACATTATTCACCACGCCCATTAAGGCGGTGAAAATGGAGGTCAGAAACATGCCGAGCGCAAATGCATTGCGCATACCATATTTTTTAATGACATACCCGGCCGGGATTTGAAACAGCGCATATCCGGCAAAGAACAGGCTGATTAATAAACCGGCCAGGGTATTGGAGATATTAAATTCCTCCTGAATAAAGGGCAGGGCAAAACCAATATTTGCCCTGTCGGCATTTGCCACGGTGTAGATAACAAAGATAAAGCTCATTACCCACCACCGGTAATGCGTCATGGTGGGTTTATCCATATTATTTTTCATATTTCATTCCCGGGAGATTCAGCATTGCGGATCGTAAAAAGCAAATTCGCGGTAAGTTCGGGCATGCGATAAACTGCTTAATAACGCAGGTTCAATGGACTCACGAATTAATGCAGAGACCTCCAGCAGCGCATCGAGTGATATTCCGCAATCGAACCCCATGCGGGAAAACATATTTACCGCATCTTCCGTTGCGGCATTTCCGGCGGCGCCCGGTGCGAAGGGGCAACCGCCAAGACCGCCAACCGCCGTTTCAAAACGCGTCACGCCGTTTTGCAGGCCAGCCATCATGTTGGCCAGCGCCATACCGTGCGTGTTATGCATATGCAGGCCGATATCGAGATGCGGGAACCGGGCGCTGATGCGTTGCAGAAGATCTGCAGTCTGGCGGGGATTCGCCACGCCGATGGTGTCGCACAGCGTAATGTGGTGAATGCCAAGATCCGCGGCGAAACGGATCATCTCCAGCAGCGTATCGGTGCAGGTGGCACCGATAAAAGGGCAGCCAAACGCGGTGGCCAGCGACAGCGAAATCTCCAGATCCGGATGCGCCTGGCGAATGGCCGCCAGCTCATCCAGCGACTGCGGATGCGTACGGTTAATATTGGCCTGGTTATGCGCCGGACTGACGGAGATAACATAATTCACCCGCGAGATCTGACTCTCCACCGCTAATTGCGCTCCCCGGCTATTTGGCACCAGCACCCATGGCGTTATCGTCGGGTGCTTTTCAAGCACATGCGCAATGACCTGTTTGGCATCCGACATTTGCGGGATCGCTTTCGGGCTGACCATCGAGGTTATTTCGATGTTTTTCGCACTGGCGGCGATCAGTTTATCGATAATACGAATTTTCAATTCTGTCGGAATCGGCTGCTTAATATTCTGGAAGCCATCTCGCGGTCCGACCCTGGAAAAGTTTGCCGCCCTGAATGCGTTACTCGGCGAATTAACCTATACCGCCGAAATGAAACAAAAAATGGTGGTTTTGCTTAACGAGCTGGGGCTGAAAAAGTCTGATACTGGACCGTTTGTGATCCTGCGCCGTAACCGTGGCAAACTGCTGACGCGGCCGACAGATGGCTCGGAGATCCGTATTATCGCCGAAGGGCGGGCCGACTGGGTTGGATCGCTGGAGCTGCGCGCCGCGCCGGTGGATGAAACGGCCATGCTGTTGACCGCGCAGGTGATGATTGATCTGCAGGCCGATATTCTGGCTGTCGTCGAAGCGGAAAGCCGACCCGCGTTGCTGGCGTTTAACCGCGAAATCATTCCTGCCCGTAATGGCAAGCCGTTTGAGCATGTGATGGTGATTGATGGTAACGACGAACGCGGGATCGATGTCGGTTTGATGACCGTCAGCGCATTCCCGATTGCGACCATCCGTAGCCATGTTGATGATAAAGATGCCGATGGCGCGCTGATTTTCTCCCGTGATTGCCCGGAGTTTGCTATCCCGTTAAAGGATGGCAGAACGTTGCATGTGTTAGTGAATCACCTGAAAAGTAAAGGCTTTGGATCGCAAAGCAGCTCGGACGCCCGCCGCCGTGAACAGGCCGAACGGGTGAAAGCAATTTACCAGCAACGCATCAAAGCGGGAGAAACGCTGATTGCCATTGTCGGGGATTTTAACGATACGCCCGACAGCCAGCCGCTTGCGCCACTGCTGAAAGATACCGATCTACGCGATATTTTCACCCACGCAAAATTTGATAATGGCGGCTATCCGGGTACCTGGGGAAGCTGTACCGCCAATAACAAAATCGACTATATCCTGTTGTCGCCGGCGTTATGGAAAACAGTAAAGCAGGGCGGCGTATACCGTAAAGGGATGTGGCCCGGCGTACGTCCGGCGAAGTGGGAAACTTACGCCGAACTGAAAAAACCGGTCAATGCCGGTTCGGATCATGCCGCTGTGTGGGTTGAACTGGATCTGTAAGGCGCAGGAGGCGTCGAAGCGGATATTTTGAATCCGGTATTGCCGCTGCGGAATAATAATCGCAGCGGCTTTATTTTATCGTTTTGAAAGGGATATGTTCTGACGCTGAATATTCAATTGCTTGCGCCAGACCCGGTTGTGCAAATATAACGCATTGGTGCGGCAAAACATGGCGCTATTAAGACATTTAACGCTACAACCAATGAAAATTAGCCCCAACAATGAGCTGATAACAAACCACAGTTGACGTTCAGCGCCAAACAATGCCGGAACAAAGGCTGTCAGAAAGAATATCATGGCGACCAGCGACGTCACAAAAAGCGTGCACAGATAAACCTTCATCGCCGATAAAAAACCCCGAGAAATTAATACCATAGCAATAATAATGATGGCGCTATAGAGCAGTGATACAGGGATCACTGCGGCCATTACGGCATAATGCGGCAACGACAGCCAGCTAAAAATCGCCAGCCAGATAAAGGGTTGGGGAAGGGCGAAGCTAAACACCGCGAGGATCATGCTGGCAATCAGCGGCAGGCCCATCATATGCCAGCCCGCAGGAATCCCCAGCCGATCCTTTAAACGATCCTTTAATTTTTCCAGCCGTTCCGGATCGTTCGTTTTTATTTTCTCTGCTACCACAGCACTTAACGTAAGGCTTCTTTTTATATATTTCATCATCTACCAATTACTTCCTGTAAAGGAAAATGACTGTATCAGACCAATAATGTACTGCCCAGAGGTTTTCATATTGCCAGGGTTGCGGATCGTTCCGGTTAACGCGCTACCGGCAAAGGCTGAGGTATTAACCAGTGCCGCCGTCAGCTCACGCTGCAACGCAGTTTGTAATGCTTCTGAAGGATAACGTTTCGGGTAAAATCCTGCTTTCATCGCTGCTTTTACGCCGGTGTTGGATATTCCCGGGTTTTGCGCGCGAATAATTTCCTCGGTAATGCGTTTACGCTCGGCGCGGCTTAAATTCTTCAGCCAGTTTGTTACGCTGGAAGACGTTGCGCCTTTCATCAGCTTGTAGGTTTCCAGGGTACTTTTTAATCCGGCCCCGGCGCCAGCCAGTGAGAGAATATCCAGCGCGGTGCTGGTCGTGACATACCACGATTCGCTGTCAAGCCAGGTTACCACGTCGTCATTATTGGTGGCGATCAGTGAGATGCGCCCCAGCCCGATAGCGCATTGCGCCACGGTGGCTACCGTTCCGGCAGTAATGATCGCCGCCACCACGCCTGAAGCCCCGGCCGTCAGCGGTACGGCTGCGCCAGCGCCCAGCGCGAGAACGCCGGTGACGACTGCGGCTCCGCAAGAAATGGCCGTCGACGTAATTTCATTCGCCAGTGAAGGTGCCTGAATCGTCGTATTGATGGCTTGAGCTGCGCTGTAGGTGGATTGAGAATTTACTTTTGTAACAATAACATGGCTAACAGTACTTTGATTCGGCGTGGCGATCCGCCGCGAAGGACGCACCAGCCATTGACGCGGCCCATCCGAATAAATGATGCCGACCTGGTGAAAACTGCGGGTACAGTCGAGTTGATTGCCCAGTGACGTAAAGTCAAAGTCATCACCGGGGGCCAGGCCCAGGCTGCGTGCAAGACCGTAATCGGGAAGGTTGTTACCAGAGACTTGGCCGGGGAAGGTCATCGAGTCGCTCCATCGTTAATGTTCTTATGTATTTGAGATGTTAAGAATAAATGGCATAACGCGGTAAACAATTAAGAATAATCTGAATGAATTATATACAGCCGATAAATGGATGAAGCTTACAGATCGGGTGCCGGGGCGAAAACGCGCAGTTCGGCATTTATCGGTGGAAATGGAAAAGGTGAACTATGACAGAGGATTTACAGTCGCTAATTGTCCAATACGAACGGCAGCTCCATCAGGCAGAAATTCGTAGCCAGCAGATTGCCATTGAGAAATTACTGCACAGACATTTTTTCGAGATTGGTCGTTCGGGGAAACGATACGGCAGACAACAAGTTATCGATTCATTATTGGCAGAAACCGACCGACAGCAAATCGCGTCGGAGGAATTCGCATTAACGCAGATCGAAAGCGGAGCGCTGCTACTGACATACCGGACGTTCAGGCAAAGTCCGTCGGGAGAGAAAATGCACCGCACATTGCGCACATCGTTATGGGTCAGAAATGAAGATGACCGCTGGCAAATGATTTTTCATCAGGGAACGCCTGAAGCGGATTGAGCGGTCTGCGGCGGGTCTGAAAAGCCGTAAACCAAGGATAAAACAAGCAACACAATCACAGGTGCGAAATGCTGGATTCTGCCTGATTACATGTTAGTACGCATAATGTATATTATGTTAAATGACATGTATGGGTTAGTAACTTCATAAACCCAGGCTACACTCCATCAAATACTCCCGGCCCCATTCACGCAGGCGTGCCAGCGTCAGTTCTTTTTGCCAGCACGTCCTGCAACATCGCCTTCTCGGGCTCAGATCGGCCCACTGTTTCTTTAGCCACAGATTTCCCTCTTTCAGCTGGCGCATGTGCTTCAGCTCAGAGGGCGAAATGCCGCCATATTTCTTGTGCCACGTATAGAATTATTACAACGCCAGTTTCAGTATTTCCTCTACTTTCTCTGTCGTAATATTCGCATGTTCACCCAGGGCAACATGGCCGTGTTCTTTCAGTTTATTGGTTACCGCCGGAATAATATCATCCCCCAGACCATAATCAGATAAACGGGTTTTAACCCCCATGGTTTCGAAAAATGCGACCGTTGCGTCGATAGCCTGAAGAGCCATCGTTTCAATATCAGATGCCGGGATATCCCAGACACGTTCACCATACTGGGCAAGTTTCTGTTTCTTGTCAGCCAGCGCGTATTTCCAGATAGCCGGGATCATTACCGCCAGCGTGCGGGCATGATCAAGGCCGTACAGACCTGTAATTTCCTGTCCGATCAAATGTGATGCCCAGTCTGCGGGGGTCCCCGTACTGAGCAGGCCATTCAGCGCCATCGTTGCGGCCCACATAATGTTCGCCCTGGCATCATAATCCTCAGGATCTGTCAGGACTTTTGGGCCCTCTTCTTTCAGGGTGTTCAGCAGACCTTCTGCCAGGCGATCCTGTACTTTGGCATTCACCGGATAAGTCACATATTGCTCAAGTACATGCACGAATGCATCAACCACACCATTAGCCGTCTGATTTGGGGGTAAAGTAAATGTCAGAGAACTGTGGCATAACGTACGGGGATGCAAAAAACAACTTATCTTTTGTTTCTGCTTTAGTAACAACTGCGACATTATTCATTTCTGAGCCTGTTGCGGCAATGGTCAGTACACAACCTACCGGTAAAGCCCTTTTCACTACGCTCCCGTAACTTTTAACAATATCCCAGGCATCGCCGTCATAGCACGCAGCCGCTGCGACAAATTTGGTGCCGTCAATAACTGATCCCCCACCCACTGCAAGCAGAAAATTGACACCTTTATCCTTAACAAGCGCAACAGCTTCCATCAACGTTTCATAATGTGGATTAGCCTGGACACCTCCGAACTCATAAACCGTATGGTTTTTCAGCGAATCCCGTACCTTTTTCAGCGTGCCATTACGGCTAACACTCCCTCCGCCGTAAACAATCATTACGGTTTTATCACCCGGAATTTCATTACCAATTGAGGAAATCTGATCATGGCCAAAAATAATTTTGGCAGGGTTATGAAAAATAAAATTTTGCATAATTAGACCTTGTCAATACATGCGGATAAGTAAATAAAATTGCGTCTATTTCGCTTATAGCACTCAGGCAGATAAATGGCCGACTAACTCGCTACTCAAATGATTCATTCTTTCGGGAGAAACATTCACGGCATTATAAATCACCAGTGGCTGGAGATATTTCATTCCTACATATAGTGCAGAGGCTTTCATCGGAGCCAGTACGTCAGCCATGCTACTTTTAATAAGTCCGTCTGCTGAATACATTTGCTCCGCGGCACCGGCTGAAGTGACTACCATCATTTCCTTGTTCTTCAGTGCATGACCATCAGGACCAAATGCCCACCCATAACTCCAGACCTCGTTTAAATAAGATTTGAGATTGGGGGTAAGGTTAAACCAGTGTGTCGGATACATAAATATGACCCTGTCAACGCCATCATACGCATCTTGTTCTTCAGCAATATTAAATACGATGTCCCGTGTAGCATAAATAGCTTCGAGATCCCGGACAACAACATTCACCATCGATTCTGCTGTTTCTTTTAGCGCTTTAATAACATGGGAATGTTCGGGATAAGGATGAGAAACAATCACTAAGGTTTTCATATTGATACCTTTTATCAATCTTCAATTTATTAATGGATGACATAGAATTATCTATTACCCGCTATTAACTCATGATAAGTTAATAGCGGACTGAATATCCATACGGTAATACCTTCCCCCACATTTAACGCATGAATATTTTTAATGCGCTCTGCCATCTGAGTATCGTAGATTATAACAATGCAATGGCCTATATTTTCGGCCACCGCATCAGAGAACACCGGAAGGTATTATTGCTTATTTGTTAAGGTATTTATTAAAGAATGCTGTTATATCATTGAACGGGATTTTATCCATACGATCATACAAATCAACATGAGTGGCATCTTTAACAATCAGAAGCTCTTTTGGCTGATTCGCCGCTTCATATGCCGTTTTGGAGAAATAAAGCGAATGCGCTTTTTCACCATGAACAAACAGGACAGGACGCGGAGAGATTTCCTTAATATAGGTCATCAGGGGGAAATTCATGAAGGACATCGGTGTGGTCATTGACCATGAATTTCCTGAGTTGACCGCACGTGGGTGGTATCCACGCTTTGTCATGTAGTAGTCCGCATACTCCACCAGAAACTGCGCTTCGCCACCTTTGAGTTTATTGTAAGGAGGCTGATAGGCAGGTTTACCGTTTGCCGCATCTTCCCAGCGCTGAAGGCTCAGTTTCTCAAGCGTCTGCTCACGTTGTTCCGGGGTTACGCTGTCATTGTAGCCTTTCGACATAACCCGGCTCATATCATACATAGTGCTGGCAACAACGGCTTTTACGCGTTTATCAACGGCAACCGCGTTCAGTGCAATCCCGCCCATGCCACAGATACCGATTACACCGATACGTTCACGATCCACATAAGGTTGTAGCCCAATGAAATCGACCGCAGCCATAAAATCTTCTGTATTAATATCCGGCGAGGCTATATTGCGCGGTTCCCCGCTGCTTTCACCGGTATAAGACGGATCAAAAGCCAGCGTCACGAATCCTCGCTCTGCTAACGTTTGCGCGTAAAGGCCAGAAGCCTGCTCTTTTACCGCGCCAAAAGGCCCAGAAATAACAATGGCAGCAAGTTTTTTGTTACCGCGATCTTTTGGAAGATACACATCTGCGGCCAGCGTAATGCCATAACGGTTTTTGAAAGTAACTTTTTGGTGATCCACTTTATCACTCCTTGGGAATGTTTTATCCCACGTCTGTACCAGACGTACTGGAGAAGCTGCTGTACCTGGCGCAGGCTGGGCGACCGCAGATTCTGCTGAAATCATGGCCAGCGCTCCGGCAAGGAGTGCGCCATTAAAAAAGCGCTTTGAAGATTTTATTGTCATGGTATTAAAACCTTTCATTCGTTGATAAGGAGGGCTATTTTTAAATCGCACGCATGAGTATTTCAGTCACAACATCCTGCGGATAAACACTGGTGATACCAAACGCCTTAATATTAATCTGGACGTTCTCTACGATGGCAGCGAGTTTTCTTCGGATTATCTTCCTTGCATTTGAATGTGTTCTTTTTCATCCCCGACTTAAATAGTGCAGTGTGATGAAATGGCTTACCCGGTGAGGGTCTCATTCCGGTATTGCTATTTTGGATAGCTCTTAGGAAATGTGTTATTAAAATACTATGAGTTTTTTGCCTGATCCTATTAGCCTGTCGTGAAAGTGTATATTCCATTTTTTTAAACTGATAAGTTAATGTCGTAAAGACGTGGCAAATGAGAGGCATTTCAAAATGGTTTTGGACAAATCGGTTGAAGATTTACTCGGGAGGCTTTCCCGGGATATCGCGCAGCGCACGCCTGGTACCGGTGATTTCCCCACAGCAGTAGAAGGACTGGAATTATTCCGGCGGAACGAACCTGCTTCTCCAGTAAGCTGCCTGGTCCCTCCCAGTGTCGTTCTGGTGGTCGATGGTGCGAAAATCATGTGGATTGGGGGGGAGCCTTATAAATATGATGTGGAAAAATTCCTGATCACGTCTCTCGACTTGCCCGCAAGTTCAGAAGTGCTTAAAGCATCGTCATCCCGGCCCTGTGTCGGTATAGCCTATCAACTCGATCAGCGCGTATTGATGGAGTTAATTGCACAGGGAGGCCTGCCGCCAGCAAAAAAAAGAGACACCGGGGCAGGAGTCGGAATAGGTACCGTTACTGATGTTCTGTTAGAGCCTTTCTGCCGTCTGCTTTCATTGCTTGACGAGCCAGAAGCAATCCCGGTTCTTGGCCCACTTATTCAGCGGGAAATACATTACCGGCTTCTGATGAGTGACCAGTCCGATCATCTCAGGCAGATTGCGGCCGTAGACGGTAATGGCTACCGTATCGGCAAAGCTATTGACTGGTTAAAGACCAATATTGCATCGCCTTTACGTATCGAGGAACTTGCGAGTCGGGTGCAAATGAGTACGCCCTCTTTTCATCACCATTTCAGGCAACTTGCTGGAATGAGTCCGCTTCGTTACCAGAAATGGCTGAGACTCAATGAGGCAAAACGACTGATGCTGAATGAGCACTATGATGTCACTACCGCAGCATTTGCTGTCGGTTATGAAAGCTTATCCCATTTCAGCCGTGAATATACGAGGATGTTTGGGTTATCCCCTAAAAGGGATATCACTGTTCTGAGAAAGTCAGTCAGTGAGCTTTAATATCCCACCGAACTATTGCCACGAACTGCATGTTTAACATAGCGCTATTGTCAGGCATATATGACAACAAAATTAAGCACTCATAGGATCGGACAAATAATTTGTCGTATTTGTGTATTTTATGCTACCGCAAGTATGTAAATTGCTCTTTAGTCAGATTATCCGAAGAAACCCACTAGCATCCTGCGGTAATTAAGAAAGGTTTCTCTGACTGACGTCAGTCCTTACCAGAATACATTCTGCTTCTCTTTCAGAAGCAGAAATCTAACCCGGTCAAACTTATGAGCAGGAGTATATTGATGGATGATAAAAAGAATCTCAGCCGTCGCGAGTTTGTTGTTCGTTCTGGTGCGGTAATTGGGGCAGGAGTATTGCTGAGCACTCCTCTTGGTTCACTTGCAGCAGACACAAATGGTTCGAGAGTAAGAACGCGCGGTTACGCGGCTTTTGACACCTCGGGGAAACTTGCACCCTGGTCCTTTGAACGCAGAGCCGTTGGCGACAACGATATTCTGATTGAGACAAAATATGCCAGCATTTGCCATTCTGATATTCATCAGATGAAAGGACACTGGGGTGTTCAAAAGTACCCTCAGGTTCCCGGACATGAAATTGTAGGCATTGTCGCTGCGGTTGGAAAGAATGTCACCCGGTTTAAAGTCGGTGATAGAGCAGGTGTTGGATGTATGGTTAATAGCACGCTGCCAAACTCACAGTTGATGAGCCTGGAGAATACAGAACAGTACAGCCCGGCTACTGTATTTACATATGGTTTCCCTGAAAGTGATTCCCCGACGGGAATTTCTCAGGGCGGATATTCCACAAACATCGTGGTACGGGATCATTTCGCTGTCCATATTCCGGATAACATCAGCTTTCAGGAAGCGGCACCGTTGCTGTGTGCAGGAATAACCACATACTCCCCGCTCATGAAGGCAGGTATTGTCAAAAACATGAAGGTAGGAGTGGCAGGAATTGGTGGTCTGGGCCACATGGCCATAAAACTTGCTGTTTCCAAAGGAGCCGAAGTATACGCTTTTACAACCACACCGTCAAAAGCCGACGACATTCTTTCATTCGGGGCCAAAGAAGTTATTGTGGTCGATAGCCCGGAAAAATTCAAAGCTTATCAGGGAACGCTGGATTATATGATATCCACGATCCCCTATCAGTATGATGTCGCGGCCTACGCATCAGTCGTGAAGCCATACGGGACATTCACTCAGGTCGGGATGCCTGAAGGTTTTCAGATTACACTTAATGCACTTGGGCTTGCTGCATCAAGGGTTAATTTCAACGCGTCAATGATAGGCGGCATGAAAGAAACTCAGGAAGTGGTTAATTACTGTTCACAAAACAAAATATTGCCCACAATTCAGATTATTAAAGCTGATCAAATTAATGAGGCGTGGGATAACGTCTTTAATAAGAAAGCGCGATATCGCTATGTTATAGATGCATCGACAATTTAATATTAAATATTATTCAGACTAAGAAGTCCCTTCCCTTTCAACGTAAATTAATTTTATTTTGGATGTAGATATTAACCCTCGTTCGTAATGAAAATAACCCTCTTTTTTTTCGGGGCCTGTGCCCCATTTTTTTTGATGTTCTGCATTAAAGGTAGTCACAATGAAAACAAAACATTCAAAAATAAATCAACCAACTTTGAATGATGCTAATACCGTAAATGACTCTAACTGGAATGGCGTATTTGCTATTTCACTCTGCGTTTTTGCCCTGATTGCTTCAGAATTCATGCCCGTCAGCCTGTTAACTCCGCTTGCCAGAGATTTAGGGATCACTGAAGGCACTGCCGGCCAGGGAATGACGATTTCAGGGGTCTTTGCCGTCGTGACAAGTCTTACCGTACGCAGGCTCGCTGGAGGGCTGAACCGTAAGTTTCTTTTACTGGCATTAACCGCCCTGATGGGCATATCGGCCATGATCGTCGCTCTGGCGCCTAACTTTGCTGTCTATATGTTGGGCCGCGCGCTGATCGGTGTGGTGATTGGCGGCTTCTGGTCAATGTCTGTCGCCACAGCTGTAAGACTGGTACATATCAGCCACGTTCCGCGTGCGCTGGCCGTTTTCAATGGCGGAAATGCCCTGGCGACGGTAGTGGCCGCTCCACTTGGTAGCTATCTTACGGCTGTCATCAGCTGGCGAGGTGCATTTCTGTGCTTAGTGCCTGTAGCTATGGTCACGTTCGTCTGGCAATGGGTAAGCCTCCCCTCCATGGAAACTGGCAAGTCCCGTAATACTGGCTCAACCATTGCCTCGCTTTTACGGAAGAAAAATGTCGCAATGGGTATGTGCGCCGCCGGTATCTTTTTTATGGGGCAATTTACTCTTTTTACCTATGTCAGACCTTTCCTGGAGAATGTCACTAAAGTTAATTCAGGCGCAGTAACGCTGATATTGTTAATGATTGGAATAGCAGGAGTCGTGGGAACGACGGCGATTGGGTTTGTGATCAAAAACCGCCTCTATCAGACACTCATTACAATACCGCTGGTTATGGCTTCAGTTGCAGTGATTCTTATCCCCATGGGTAACAACGTACTGGCAGTATGTGTTTTATTGGGGGTATGGGGTGTGCTGTCAACAGCTGCACCGGTAGGATGGTGGAGTTGGGTTGCTCATGCGACTGCATCTGATACTGAATCAGGTGGAGGTCTGATGGTTGCTACAGTCCAGTTTTCGATTGCGCTAGGTTCTACGTTGGGTGGGGTTTTGTTTGACCAGTTTGGTTTTCAGAGCACGTTCGGACTGAGCGCAGGGATACTTATCATCTCAGCAGTGTTGGCTCTGTGGGCATCGAAGCAAAAATAATGCGTTAAAACTTGAGATGCTGATGCAAACGTTTTTCAGCATCGGCTTGGGTGCAGCACTATCACGCTGCACCCACCTACCCTTTACTCCAGCGCCAGCAGCGCGAAACTGGCCAGCCAGTGGCCGCCGCTATAGTGGCTTCCCACTACATGTTCTACGCTTGCCGCAAGATGGCGTTTCACAGCATCATTTAACGCTTTTTGCCCGGCATGATTTTCCGGTAACGCCTGCGCGATATGTTTCATGCACCAGGCGCGGCTGAGATTTAGCCCGTCAAGATGGGCAATTTTCGGATCGGTACGGTCGCTGACTTCCGCTGGATTCATCAGCGCCGAAACCGACGCCACATCCGGTAAGAACGCATCGAACCAGGCCGGGAAATTGGCGGTGACTTTACTCATTAACAACGCTTCGGTCAGCGCGCCCGAAATATACTCATCGCCGCCTGGCTCATAGTGCGCAGGATAATCGGTATCTGCCAGATAATAGCGGTTTGCAGCATCCAGAATGGCCTGCTCAAGCGGCCGATCCGCAAGCGCACGGGCGTAATCCAGCGCCAGTGCCAGCGCAAACGCCGTGTTGTAATGCGTGCCAACACGGATGGGATACGTCAACTTGCTGAGATAATCCACCAACCTGTCGCGAATATCCTGGGTTAAAGGCTCCAGCACCTGATGCCAGCCTTGCGCCTGCGGCAGTGCTGAGTGCTTCAGTTCCTGAGCCAGCGCCAGCAGCCAGCCGTAGCCATAAGGGCGCTCAAACGAGGCGCGGAACGGCGCGTTAAAATAGGCCACTTCCTGCGCCACCTTCTCTTGTGTCAGGTGCTCATCAAAAAGCGCGGTGATCTCCGATTTGCACGCCAGATCCGGGTAAAGACGCACGCAGCGCAGCAACAGCCAGTAACCGTGTACCGCGGAGTGCCAGTCAAAGCAGCCGTAAAAGATGGGATGCAGTTCCCGTGGCGGCAAGACATCACCATCATCATTAAGCAAATGCATAATGTGATTCGGGTATTCCTGACGTAAATAGGTTAATGGCATGCGGGCAAAGGCTTCTGCCTGATGTTGAGTTAATTGCATAACTGCTCCTTAATTCGTTGCCGCGCTTAGCGAAACACGAGGAAATACATTAAGAACACGTTAACCACCAGCAGGGTTAACGCCGTCGGGATCTGAATCTTAATCACCTGGTATTTATCTTTCAGTTCCAGTAACGCGGCGGGAACGATATTAAAATTCGCCGCCATCGGCGTCATCAACGTGCCGCAATATCCCGCGTACATACCAATCGCCAGCAAGGGGGCCGGGTTTCCGTGATGCACATTAATCAGGAACGGCAAGGCGATACCGGCACTCAGCACAGGAAAAGCGGCGAAGGCATTACCCATAATCATGGTGAAGAGCGCCATGCCAATGCAGTAAATCACCACCAGCATGAAGCGGTTATCCGGGTTCACAAACAGGCTCACCACCTTTTGCACCGATTGGCCCGTATCAGCCACCACAAATACGCCGCCCAGCATGGCGAGCATTTGCGGAAGGATCACCGCCCAGCCAATGGTATCCACCAGGCGCCGGGACTGGCGAATAGCATGCAGCGGCGTTCCGCGCGTCAGCCACCAGCCCGTCAGGATCGCGGCGACGCAGGCGACGCATAAAGCAGCCAGCGTGAGTTGTTTCTGGTCGAGCAGATAAACGCCGCCAACAGCAACCCCTTTCAGGAATAACGTCCCCACCACTGTCACTACCGGGATCATCAGCGCTGGCAAGAAAAGCCAGTTTTTCAGGCGATTCGAGGAGGCAATGCGTTCAGCCTCGGTAGACATTTTGTAATGCCCTTTTCCAACCAAGCCAAACCCTGCAAGCAGAGCGATGACAATAACGCCGCCGCCAATAATTCGGTAGGCCAGTGATTTACCCAGTTCCTGAACCATCAGATCGCCAAACAGAAAAATCCCGCCAAACAAAAACCAGAACAGCGCCGTCGTAAAGCGCTTAGGATTGCCGCGATCCCGTAATGTCATGATTACCAGCAGCATCACGACAAAACCAATCAGGTAATAAACGCGGTTAATGGTCATCAACGTCATCATTGAACGATCTCCTGCGCGCCCTGCTCTGCTTTCCATGCCATCACATCGCGACGGATGCTGGCATCCAGACGCAGCAAGCGCGTCATATGAATAATCAATGCCGAAAGCGCGGTGGGAATGGCCCATAAGCCGATATGCAGCGGTTCAATCCCTTCAATACCGTTCTCCTTCAGGAACGCATCGATCAGTAACACCGCGCCGAAGGCGATAAAGATATCTTCACCAAAGAAGACCGCAATGTTGTCGCACGCGGCGGCATGCGCTTTGATTTTGTCGCGGATATGTTGGGGTAATTCGCCGTATTCATTTAACGCGGCGCCTTCGGCCATTGGCGCCAGCAGTGGACGAACCGTTTGCGCATGCCCACCAAGCGACATCAAGCCCAGAGCCGCCGTTCCCTCACGCGCGACAAAATAGAGCATCAAAATCCGTGCCGATGTCGCGCTGGCAATCTTTGCCACCCAGGCCTGCGCTCGCTCTTTCAAACCGTAATACTCCAGCAGTCCGATAACCGGCAGGATCAAAATAAAGGTGGCCAGCGAGCGGCTATTGACGAACTTTTCGCCAAAGGTTTCCAGCAGCGTCCCGAAATCCATTCCGACTAACAATCCGGTAGTCAACCCTGCAACAACGACCACCAACAGCGGGTTGAAGCGCAGTGCAAAACCAATAACCACTATCGGTATGCCGATAAGTGGCAGCAGTGTAGAACCGTCCATAACGTTTACCCTATCTAAAGTGAGCGTTGCGCGCCGATGGCGATTTTTTTAATACTTCGTATTCAAACGAAGCGAAGTGCATTGCGGCGAGCGATGTTGTGTATTGCGACAGCCCTGCGGTGTTCACAGAACCGGTATGAAAAGCTATATCTGAACCGCAAAAACATGTAAACGATTTATCAATAAAATGTTCTTATTTTATCGCTTTCCGTTTACATTTTTGGCTAAGAGTCACACTCCAGTAAGGAACCTTATGAACTCAAAAAAGAGCGCCACATCAACGAATAGCGACGATATTGCGGATGGCCGTATCGTCTCTTCACGCCATCTGGTTTCCGAACGCTGCGCTGAATTATCGGAGCTGGAGTATGCATTGATCATGACCAGCAACGCCTTCAACAAATGGATGGTGCGCTGTATGACCGCAGCAGGTGAACCTGATATGGGGGCTTTTGATGTCTCACTTCTGCATCACGTGAATCATCGCAATCGCAAGAAAAAGCTGGCAGATATCTGTTTCGTCCTGAACGTAGAAGATACGCATGTGGTGACCTACGCCCTGAAAAAGCTGATCAAAGCAGGCTACGTGACGAGCGAAAAAGCCGGAAAGGAACTCTTTTTCTCCACGACCGATGAAGGAAAAGCGTTATGCATGAAATACCGCGATGTGCGTGAAGCCTGCCTGATCAGTATTCATGCGGAAAGCGGGATCCCGGGGCAATCCATTGGCGAAACGGCGCAGCTTTTGCGCACCATCTCATCCCTTTACGACACGGCCGCCCGCACCGCCGCGTCGCTGTGAAACATTGCCCGCCTCTCCCGCCGGAGAGGCCGTTTTCAGCGGTTTATCACCTGTGAGGTATCACCGGCAAAAAAACGCACCACGTTATCGAAGGCCGTTTTGAAATATAACTCATAGCTGGCTGTTTCCACGTAACCCAGATGCGGCGTACAGAGCACATTCGGCATTTCCAGGTAAGGGTTATGCGTATCGTATACAGGCTCTTGTTCGTAGACGTCCAGCGCGGCATATCCGGGGCGCCCCTGGCGCAGCGCGTGGTAAAGCGCGCCTTCGGCAACCAGTTCAGCACGGCTGGTATTGACGAATAACGCATCCGTTTTCATCAGTGCGAGGTCGGCGGAAGTGATATTGCCTTCCGTTTGCGCCACCAAACGTTGATGCACGGTGATCACATCGGAAGTTGCGAAAAACTGCTCGCGATTTTCCGGCACCTGCAACCCAGCGGCACGTGCCTCTTGCTGCGCACGCTCGCTTCCCCACACCTGAACCTGCATGTCAAATGCCTGCGCATAGCTGGCAATTCGCTTACCGATTTTGCCGTATCCAAGGATCCCTAAAACCTGTTTATTCACCGCCGATCCGATTTCCGTTTGCCAGCGCCCCTCTTTCATGGCATTCACCGAAGAAACGAATTTTCTTCTGGATGCCATAATCAAGAGCCACGTTAATTCAGCGGGTGCCACCGGAGAACCGACACCTTCGACAACAGCGACACCGGCCCGCGTGCAGGCGTCAATATCCACATTTCTTGCCAGCTTACCCGTTTGGCTAATTAACTTCAGATTCGGTGTGCGGCGCAAAAACGCCTCATCAACAACGGTTCTTTCCCGGATGAGGATTAATGCCTGGGCGTTGAATAACGCGCTCTCTGCCTGCGTCTCTTTGCTTAAATCGCCCAGCGCAGAACAATGGAATTTATCATTCTGCCGCAGAAAACTGAGCTGCTGCGTGGCAAGCTGATAGTCGTCCGGAATTAACACCTGAATAGCCATTCTGCCCTCTCAATGTTGAATGATGTACCAACCGCTCAGTGCAACACCTGCAGTAATAACCCCTCCAGCCACTGCGTAAATACGCGCACTTTCGGTGAGATATGGCGATGCGGATAGAGCATCGACAATTTTCGCGCGGGAACCGGATTTTGCGGCAAAACTTCGATCAGCCGTCCATCATCAATATGAGGACGTAAAAAGAAATCCATGCCCTGCAACAGCCCAACCCCGGCCAGACCTGCCGCCACGTACACTTCTGAATTATCCAGCACCAGCTTACCCGGAAGGTGAATTTCTTCTATTCCGGATGGCGTCTGAAATACCCACGGCATAATTTGCCGGTTGCTACTGTTAACCCAGTTCACGCCCTGATGATGCTGCAAATCCTCCAGCGTTTCCGGTATGCCATGTTCCGCCAGATAAACGGGGCTGGCGCAGGTGACCAGCCGGATATTACCCAGTTTCCGGGCAACATAATCCCCCTCCTCCAGCGCCCCCATGCGCAATACACAATCCAGACCATCACGCAGCATATCTTTACGGCGATCTGAACTGCTGAGAATAATTTCGATGCCGGGATAGCGACGATAAAAATCCGGCAGATTGGGCGCGACCAGCAAAGCGGCAATGGCAACCGGCATATCGACACGCAACGGCCCGCAGAGCGGGCGTCCCGCGGCAAACGATCCCAGCAAATCATCGGTTTGCTCCAGCAATGGCTTGCTGTTGCGATAAAACTCCTCGCCTTCTGGCGTCATATTGATGCGCCGCGTGGTCCGGTGCAACAGGCGCACGCCGCAGTGCTGTTCCAGTTGCTGTAAGGCTTTGGTCACAGCGGGACGGTGGATTTGCAGATTTTCCGCCGCCTGCGAGAAACTGCCCGTCTCCACGATCGCAATAAAGATCCGCATTAATTCGTAGACATTGATTTGCATAGCCCGCTTCTTTACCGGAAGGAATACCTCTTATTGTTACTTATTTCGTAATAGTGATGAAGCGTATTGACCATTTTTAATAATAAATACGCCGCTTAGAATGGCGCTATTCCGGAACACAATCCGTCAGGGTACTGATCAACAGCGGATTATACCGGCCTGTCGCTATCTTTTTTTAAGGAAACAGACGATGCAAAATCACAGTGTCAGCAATATTCTCGGTATCGAAAAAAGCGTTATTCAGGGGCCGCTCTCATGGCTGACCGATGCCCGCCTGGTAGCGGCGGTCAGTAATGCCGGTGGTCTGGGCGTGCTGGGGCCAAACGCCGGCCTGACTGCGGAAACCGCCGTCTCGACGCCGGAAGCGACAGCTGAAAAAATGCGCGAAGAGATTCGCAAAACCAAAATGCTCACCGAGAAACCCTTCGGCGTTAATCTGATCCCGGCGATTGAAAATGACATCTGGACGCCGCCCATGCTGCAGGTAATAAAAGAAGAAGGCGTGCAGGTCGTGGTGTATACCGGCTACGGCAAAGACGTGGTGATCCCTGCACTGTTTGATGAACTGAAAGAAGCAGGCATTAAAATCATCTACCGGGATATCAATCCCACGCCTGAAAACAGTCGCCAGGCTGAAGCGGCCGGTGCCGATATTATCGTCGCGACAGGGTTTGATGAAGGCGGAACACTGCCGGGTACCGCGCTAGGCACTTTTTCCATCGTGCCGCTGATTGTCGATGCGGTGAAAAACGTTCCCGTGCTGGCTGCGGGGGGTATTACCGATAACCGCACTGCCCGCGCCGCTCATGCCCTTGGCGCGCAAGGGGTGTTTGCCGGTTCGGTGTTTATCAGCACCCATGAGAGCCGCGTACCGCAATCGGTGAAGGACAAAATCGTCGCGGCAAACGGGCTGGATATGCTGCTGTTTCGCACCCTTCCTGACTACTACCGTTCGCTGCCCGGAAAGCTGGCGGAAAAACTGGTGCAAATGGACAAAGCCGGAGCCAGCCGGGAAGAGATCGCCGCCGCGATGGGCGGCGTGAGCAGCTTACGCGTCGGTATGCTGGAAGGTAACAGCGACGAAGGTTATATCGCGCTCGGTACCGGGATCGGCAGCATCCGCAGCGTGAAAAGTGTCGCTGAAGTGGTGAATGAATTAAGCGTCTGACGCTTTCCCGCCGCTAACGGCGGCGCTCCTTTCGCCTGTTCCGTCATCGCCGGAATGGGCGAACCGCTGCCGGATAGATCGATATCAACATCCCCGCCCGCGCGATGCTACAAAATGTCCTGGCCGCATAACGACGCAACCCTTTGAGGCCTTAAATGTTTTCCGCTTTACTTGTCAGGAATCCACGCGCTTGCCTGTTGATCCTTATGTTGCTGCTGATGAATATCGCAGCCTGGGGTTGGGCATTTTTCACCTTTGGCGACAGCGCCTCGCTGATGGCGGCAAGCCTGCTGGCATGGTGCTACGGCTTACGCCATGCGGTGGATGCCGACCATATCGCTGCCATCGATAATGTCACGCGTAAAATGATGCAGCACGGGAAAAGATCGTGCAGCATCGGTACCTGGTTCTCGCTGGGGCACTCCACGATTGTTATTCTCGCCACCATTGCCATTGCGGCAACCGCCACGGCGTTTCGTCATCACATGGCGTGGCTGCATGAAACTGGCGGAATGATTGGCACCAGCGTATCGGCTTTTTTTCTGATCATTATCGCGCTGGTGAATTTACTTATTCTCAGTAATGTCTGGCGCGCTTTCCGGCAATTCAAAAGCGGTGATAAATCGCTTCCCGACGAAACAATTTCATCCGGCGGCGTAATGAGCTGGATCTTTCACCGGACATTCCGCCTGGTGTCGCAAAGCTGGCATATGTACCTTGTCGGTTTTTTATTCGGCCTGGGGTTTGATACCGCCACTGAAATTGGCGTACTGGGCATTTCCACCGCCGGTGCGTCAAATGGCATGTCGGTGTGGTCTATTCTGGTATTTCCGGCACTCTTTACCAGCGGCATGGCGTTAATCGATACGCTGGATAATATCCTGATGGTCGAAGCCTATGGCTGGGCATTCAGCAAACCGCAACGCAAACTCTATTACAATATGACCATCACCGGCACATCGGTTATTGTCGCGTTATTTATCGGCGGCAGCGAAGCGCTGGGGCTAATCGTGGATAAGCTTGATTTACATGGTAAATTCTGGGATATCATCGCCGTGATGAACGATAACCTGAGTAACGCCGGGTTTTTCGTGGTCGGATTGTTTATTCTCTGCTGGCTGCTTTCTGTGCTGAACTATCGGTGGAAAGGTTACGATGCGCTTTTTACGGATGAACAAACACCGCTGTAAACAGAAATAAAGGAAATAATAACAATGGAGAAGTTAATGATGCTGGCGCTGCTGGTCAGCGTTGCAACAGGATGCACGCCGCTTCACCCGACGGATTGCCTGAAAAAAAGTGCCTTAGAGTCCTGCGCTTATAATCGTTCCGGCAACGTTACCGATACGGATATTTATGGTCAACAAGCGGCCGGAATTAAAAATGCGCTGGATTCCGCCCTCGCCGATCGCCATGCATGGAAAGGCAAAACCTGTACTATGCATCTCGATTTTAACTATGACGGTAAATTGCAAAATATGGTTATCAGAGGTGGTGATAAAGAGTATTGCGCAGCGCTGGAAGCGGCGGCGAAAAAAGCCGTCTTCCCGCCTTTCACCGATCAGAAAGTCTACGATGTGATGAGCTCCGCACGCTGGAATATGCAGGGCTACTAAAAAAGGATAAAAAAAAGCCGACAACATTGTCGGCTTTAATATTGCACTACATGTTAAGCGTTAAGCAGTTGCTCTCCGCAGGCTTTTACGCTTGCCAGCAGAACTTTAACATCCTGCAGACACACCGTCGGGTTCAGCAGCGTCAGCTTCAGGCAGGTAATGCCATCAGCTTCCGTTACCCCAACGTTCGCCGCCCCGGAGGCCAGCAACGCATCACCAATGCGCTGGTTCAGCAACGCAACGGCGGACATATCATCGTTTTGCGGGCGGAAGCGGAACAGCACACTGGCAAGCTGAGGTTGCATCACCAGTTCCAGCTGCGGCTCCTGCGCGACAAATTCCGCCACCTGCTGCGCCAGCGTTACGCCATTATCAATGATTTCGGCGTACTGCTTTTTACCCAGCGCTTCAAGACCCATCCACAGTTTCAGCGCATCGAAACGGCGGGTGGTTTGCAGTGATTTCGAGACCAGGTTCGGTACACCATGCTCTTCGTCAAAGTCCGAGTTCAGATAAGCCGCCTGGTAACGCATCAGTTGATAGTGACGCGGATCTTTCAGCAAGAACGCGCCGCAGCTGATGGTCTGGAAGAACTGCTTGTGGAAATCGAGCGTTACGGAATCCGCTAACTCAAGACCATCCAGGTAGTGACGGAATTTCTCAGACAGCAGCAACGCGCCACCCCAGGCCGCATCCACGTGCATCCAGGTCTGGTATTCCGCCGCCAGCGCAGCGATCTCTGCTAACGGATCGATAGCCCCGGCGTCGGTCGTACCCGCGGTTGCAACAATCGCCAGAACCTGTTCACCGTTCGCTTTCGCCTGCGCCAGCTTCGCCGCCAGATCGTTGAGATCCATGCGGGAGAACTCATCCGTCTTCACCAGCGTCACGGAGCGATAACCCAGCCCCATCAGCGCCATGTTTTTCTGCACGGAGAAGTGGGCATTTTCAGAGCATAATACTTTGATTTTGCTCAGATCGCCTGTTAAGCCATCCTGCTGAACAGAGTGGCCCTGGCGCGCAAAAAACGCATCGCGAGCCAGCATCAACCCCATCAGGTTGCTCTGGGTGCCGCCGCTGGTGAACACCCCGGCATCGCCCGGCTGGTAACCCACCTGGGTGCGCAGCCATTCAATCAGCTTGATCTCAATGATGGTGGCTGAAGGGCTTTGATCCCACGAATCCATGCTCTGGTTGGTGGCGTTGATCAGCACTTCCGCCGCCTGGCTGATCACCAGACTCGGGCAGTGCAGATGCGCAACACACTGCGGATGATGCACAGAAAGACTGTCTTTCAGGAAGTACTCAACGGCGCGCTCAATCGCGGCCTGGTTGCCCAGGCCCTGAGAGGTAAATTCTAAATTGATGCGCTCACGCAACTGCTCAACCGTTTTGCCCTGGTACATCTCAGGTTGTTTCAGCCACTGCACAACCGCTTTTGTGCTCTGCTCAATGGCGTCCTGATAGGCGGCAATACTTTGCGCAGAACCTGAAAGAATCGGATTTACATCAGACATTCAATTGCTCCGATTAAACAGGCTTAACGCCGGCTGCCAACAACGCGTTCTCAAACTTGTCGAGGAAGATTTCCAGCTCGTCATTGCTGATCAGCAGCGATGGCAGCAGACGCAGCACGCAACCGTTACGGCCGCCGCGCTCCAGAATCAGACCATTTTCGAAGCATTTTTTCTGCAGCAGCGCTGAAAGCTCGCCGTCTGCCGGGTAGCAACCCATGTGATCCTGCGCTTCGTTCGGCTTGACGATTTCAATACCAATCATCAGGCCCAGACCGCGCACGTGACCGATAACCGGGTAACGTTTTTGCAGCCCGGCCAGTTTGTCTTTCAGCCAGACGCCCTGCGCTGCCACTTTGTCGGCAATACGGTCGTCTTTCAGGATTTTCAGCGTCGTCAGACCGGTCGCCATCGCCAGCTGGTTGCCGCGGAACGTCCCGGTGTGGTGGCCCGGCGCCCATGCGTCGAACTGTTTTTTGATACCCAGTACGGCCAGCGGCAAACCGCCGCCAACAGCTTTAGACATCACAATGATATCCGGCTCAATACCGGCGTGTTCGAAGGCGAACAGTTTACCGGTACGGGCAAAGCCCGCCTGCACTTCGTCGATGATCAGGACAATGCCATGTTCCTGCGTTACTTTACGGATGCGCTGTAACCACTCGACCGGCGCCGGATTCACGCCGCCCTCGCCCTGCACGGCTTCGAGGATCACCGCAGCCGGTTTACGCACGCCGCTTTCAACGTCGTTGATCAGGTTTTCGAAGTAGTAGGTCAACGCTTTCACGCCAGCTTCGCCGCCGATACCCAGCGGGCAGCGGTATTCGTTCGGGTAAGGCATGAACTGCACTTCCGGCATCATGCCATTAACCGCTTCTTTCGGCGACAGGTTGCCGGTGACCGCCAGCGCGCCGTGGGTCATACCATGATAACCGCCGGAGAAGCTGATCACGCCGGAACGGCCGGTCACTTTTTTCGCCAGTTTCAGCGCGGCTTCAACCGCATCCGCACCGGAAGGACCGGTGAATTGCAGGCAATACTCTTTGCCCTGGCCCGGCAGCAGCGACAGCAGATAAGCAGAGAACTCATCTTTTAACGGCGTGGTCAGATCCAGTGTATGTAACGGTAAGCCGCTGGTAATGACACTTTGGATGCTTTGCAGAACTTCAGGATGGTTATGACCCAGAGCCATGGTTCCTGCACCTGCGAGGCAGTCAAGATATTGATTATTTTCGACATCGGTGATCCAGACGCCCTGCGCTTTTGCAATTGCCAGAGGCAATTTACGCGGATAGCTCCTTACATTGGATTCAAACTCGGCTTGTCGTGCCAGGAAGGTTTCATTGTTCTGAGGTAATGAATTTGCATTCAAAGTATCAATACGGACTTTATCCGTCATCATATCACTCCTACAACCAGCGCGATGTTTCACCCTGATTGAATAATGGTTTATGGGATTTGCTCAAAAAAAAACGCGGCTAATATATGTTTTTTTAACGCCGGACTCAATCTTTTATTTTCAAGGGCACTTATCGATAATTACCTTTAAAATCAATAAGAAAAATAACATCTGCGCAGAATTTGCGTTACTTCAATTGTAAGCAATTCTGTTACAAATACCAAAGCGGAGCGCCAACAAAGGATAAAAGGCCTGGAATTATCGCTTTGCGCGCTGGCTTTTTATCCTGCAAAGCGCGGTATCGCCATTAATAATGGCGAAAATTAACGGCTAACGCGTTATTTTTCAGTTCTGGTGCATAAAGCGTAAGGAAAATATCGATTCAGCCGGGCAAATCACTTAATATGCCCGCTCCAAATTTCCCTGTGCGGCGAAACATTGTACAAAGCGCGGCGCACTGTAAACAGGAAGTCAACGATTTAAGCCATAAAGCGCATCACCCGATAACCCGTGACAGGCAATACCGGTTATCGACAACGGGAGCAAATCCTGGGTTGTCATCAGAAATGTTCGCGGGCGGACATTTCGTAAGGCAAATACCACCGGGCAGCCGGACTGGTTATTTCACCTTATGCCGAGAATGAAAATTTTCTTGCCATGAATTAATGGCGCCCTGATATGAGATTGTTATGACTCGCACTTTTCCACACATCGTCGTTGCCAAATTCGGCGGCACCAGTGTTGCTGACTTTGACGCGATGAGCCGTAGCGCCACCATCGTTCTTGCCGATAAAGATGTCCGTCTGGTTGTTCTGTCTGCGTCTGCGGGCGTGACCAATATTTTAGTCGAGCTTTCTGCCGGTCTGGAAAGCCGCGAACGCCTGGACAAAATCGAAACCCTGCGCACCATTCAGTACAACATTATCTCCCGCCTGAAACAGCAGGATGCTATTCGCCAGGAGATCGACCACCTTCTCGACAACATCAGTCGCCTGGCGGAAGAAGCCTGTACCGCCCGCTCGGCCGCGCTCAGCGATGCGCTGGTCAGCCACGGCGAATTGATGTCCAGCCTGCTGTTTGTCGAAGTGCTGCACGAGCGCGATGTCGAGACCGAATGGTTTGATGCCCGCAAAGTTATTCGCACCACTGACTGCTTTGGTTGCGCAGAACCGGTGCTGGATGCAACGGCAGAACGCGTTGAAAGACGGCTGCGTCCGCGTATCGAGCAGGCATTAGTGGTCACGCAGGGGTTTATTGGCCGCGAGGCGAATGGTCAAACGACTACGCTGGGCCGCGGCGGCAGTGATTACACCGCCTCGCTGCTGGGTGAAGCGCTACACGCTGCGCGTGTGGATATCTGGACCGACGTCGCCGGGATCTACACGACCGATCCGCGTATCGTCTCCCAGGCGCAACGCATTGAGCAGCTCTCATTTTCCGAAGCCAGCGAAATGGCGACCTTTGGCGCAAAAGTGCTGCATCCGGCGACACTGCTGCCAGCAATGCGCAAAAATATCCCGGTCTTTGTCGGTTCAAGTAAACACCCTTCAGCCGGTGGCACGCTGGTCTGCCGCGAGGCCGAAAACCCGCCGCGCTATCGCGCGCTGGCCGTTCGCCGTCAGCAGACGCTGATGAAATTACACTGCGAGCAGGGGCAGCCCGCCTGCCACTTTTTAGCGGATACCTTCGCGCTGCTGGCGCGCCACGATGTGGCGGTCGATTCCATCACCACCTCAGAAACCAGTATCGCGCTGATCCTGAACGCCACCAGTGCCACCTCCGGTGAATCGAACCTGCTGACCACCTCTCTGCTCACCGAGTTGTCGTCGCATTGCCGCGTGGAAGTGGAAACCGGCCTTGCCTTAGTCAGCCTGATCGGTAATTCGCTGTCGCAGGCCGAAGGCGTTTGCCATGAGGTGTTCGCCGGGCTGGAAAATCATCCCGTGCGGCTGATTTGCCACGGCGCGTCGTGCCACAGTCTCGGTTTCCTGCTGCCCGCAGAGGCCGCAGACGACGCGGTAAAAGCCTTACACCGCCGTCTGTTTGAATAACGGCGATTGACAAGCTCCGCGCTTAAGCCCGGCGTAGTGCTGGCAGACAACCCGCTCTGCCAGCACGAAAAAGAAGACACGGCCTGTTCCACTGGCCGCCCGGACGAACGGATCGTCGGGCATTGCCGCTTTACACGCTTTCTTGTACCCTTCCACGCAACCTATCTCACCTGTTGAAAAGCAGAAATTACCGGACTTCACATGGCTGCTCACACGTCGAAAGATCCCCTGCATGGCGTCACTCTGGAGATGCAAATCAACGCGCTGGTCGCCCGTTACGGCTGGAACGAACTGGGTAAACGCATCAATATTAATTGCTTTAAAAACGAACCAAGCGTTAAATCCAGTCTCAAGTTTCTGCGCCGGACGCCCTGGGCGCGCGCAGAAGTCGAGGCGCTATATCTGGATTCCCTGGATGATGTCGCCCCGGTCAACAAGGATGAGCCCACCTTCAATCCGTGGACCCGCAGTCGAATCATCAATAAGAGCTAATAAGATGTCCCTTAAAAAGTCAGTCGTCCTTTTTGCTACTGCGCTTTTACTGGTCAGTTGTTCCTCCAAACCGCCTAAATCTCTTGTCACGCCGCTACCGCCGGTGGCGAAACAGCCGCTGCCTGCAACAGGAAAAAATTCACAGCCGGTACGCGGCGTCTGGCTGGCGACGGTTTCCCGCCTCGACTGGCCGCCGGTCAACTCGGTGAATGTCAGCAGCGCCGATACGCGCATTCGCATGCAGCAGCAGGCGCTGGTGCAAAAACTGGATAAACTCAAAAGCCTTGGCATAAATACCGTCTTTTTTCAGGTGAAGCCGGACGGCACCGCGCTGTGGCCCTCTAAAATTTTGCCGTGGTCCGACATGCTGACCGGTACGATTGGTCAGGATCCTGGCTACGATCCGTTGCAGTTTGTGATTGATGAAGCACACAAACGCGGCATGAAAGTGCATGCCTGGTTTAACCCGTACCGCGTGGCGGTTAACACGCAGCCTGCAACCATCGCAGCGCTTAACCGCACGCTCCCTTTGCACCCGGCCAGCGTCTTTGTGCTGCATCGCGACTGGATCCGCACCGCCGGTGACCGGCTGGTGCTCGATCCTGGCATTCCCGATGTGCGCGACTGGATCACCAGCATCGTGGCTGAAGTGGTTGCCCATTACCCTGTCGATGGCGTGCAGTTTGATGACTATTTCTATACCGAAACGCCCGGTTCGCAACTGAATGACAACCAGACCTTTCAGCAATATGGCCAGGGTTTTAGCGCCAAAGCGGACTGGCGGCGCAACAACACCCTGCTGCTGATTGAGCAGGTTTCCCGCACCATTAAACAACTGAAACCGGGCGTTGAATTTGGCGTCAGCCCTGCCGGGGTATGGCGCAACCGCTCTTTCGATGCGGCGGGTTCCGACACGCGCGGCGCGGCGGCTTACGATGAATCCTTCGCCGATACCCGTCGCTGGGTGCAGCAGGGGTTGCTGGATTATATCGCCCCGCAAATTTACTGGCCCTTCTCGCGCAGCGCTGCACGGTATGACGTACTGGCAAAATGGTGGGCCGACGTCGTCAAACCCACCCATACGCGCCTGTATATCGGTATCGCGCTGTATAAAGTGGGTGAACCGTCGAAGATGGAGCCGGACTGGATGGTCAACGGCGGTGTACCGGAGCTGAAAAAACAGCTCGATTTAAACGAATCGCTACCGCAGATTAGCGGCACGATTTTGTTCCGCGAAGATTACCTGAACCGGCCGCAGACGCAGCAAGCGGTCAACTATTTGCGGGAGCGCTGGGGGGAATAACCCCCGCTGGTTAAGAGGGTGAGTCACGAAGAGGCGTTGCATGCTGGATTTAATCAAAGAAAATAGTGTCCTGGTGTCAGTCATTTCATTATGCGTGGCCACCCTTTCGCTGACGCTGAATAAAAAGACCTCCCGTATGACCAGCTACAATTCGCGCGGGAACTATATTGTCTATTTCAGCAAGATCTCGGGGTTGAAAAAATTTTTCACCTCCTCTGGCTTCAGCGTAAAAATCTATAATTCCGCCTTATCCGATATTATCGAGCTCGATCATAAAATTCATATCACCCCGCTGCTCGGCGGTATCCGCCGGGCGCAGATTTTTGACGGCCTCGAAAACCGCAATAATCTCGGCATCAGCAAAACGATCTATCCGGCATTTAAACGCGCGCGGAAAATAAAATTTCCGCGCCGTTATGCCCACGATGATCTTTATAGCTTTCATAGCTCGCCGTTTTTCGCCTGGTTTTCAGCCAGCGGTAAACATGCGGCATCCGCCAACCCGGTAGACAGAAAACTCAACCGATACCATAGCTATATCGAAATTACGGATTACTCTGGCCACAGCGAAATCTGGTATTTCTCCTTTTCATTACACTTATCTAATCTCGATACCGATTTTGTAAAAAGCGACAACTGGAAACGGCTCAGGGCTGATGAATTGAGTCATTTTAAATATTATCGCTTTGCGGATTTCACGGTTCTTGCGCCTGTCGATCTGTATAAAAATCTTGCGACCGCTTTAACGCCGCAAAAACCTTTATCAGAAATTCGCGGTTGCAATGAGGAATATGAAAACTCAGACAGGCTCATGCAAAGCGGTTATGAATCATTAGAGTACGAACTGCAACAATATGAGCTGCGGGAGTATTACTATTTCCTCAGCAAGATAAAGCAGCACCTCAGTTTTTAAGCATTAACCGCACTTTCACGGCATTTCATGCTTCATGGCTCTTCCGTCAGCGCCTCGTAAACGCTGCGCAAGCGCGAGCGTAAATACAGCACGGCTTTGTGTTTGCGGGAAAGTAACGCCTGCTGGCTGGCACCACTCTCCTCCGCCAGTTCTTTATAGCTGTAGCCGTAAAGCTCTGTTTTCTCGAACACCTCGCGCTGTGCGGACGGCAGCTCGGCCAGCGCCTGCTCCAGTTCCTCCCACAGCAGCGTTTTCAGGTATTCCTCTTCCGGGGTTTGCGGCACACCGAACAACGTTTCCGCCAGTTCATCTTCGGCAACATCTCCCTCATCATCAGTGAAAAAACGGGATAACGGCAGTTCCCGTTTTTTGCGCGCCCGATCGGTCATTTCATTGCGCGCTGCGCGAAACAACCAGGCCGCGACATTCTCCACCGGCTGCTCCACCTGCATCAGTTGATATGTCACTTCCTGCAGGATATCGTCGGCATCGTCCCTAACCGCAGTGCGGCCACGGATAAAGGCTTTCAGCCGCGATCGGCAGGCATTAAGCGCTGCCATGAGCAGTGATTCTCCCGCCACACTGGCTTTCATTGTGTTCACTCTACGTCCGGTGTTTTCGGGCGGTTATCATCAGGCTGAGCGCGATCTTCCGCCTGCTCATCGCGATGTCCGCGCCAGCCACAGTGTCCACGATGTCCGTGACGACCAAAGCCGTCGCGACGATGGCGAATAAACTCTTCGCGCTGTTCCGGCGTCATCTGCATCCAGCGCTCATGCATACGGCGATGCGCCCGCGCCATGCCAAACATCCCCGGCCGAAAACCGAGTCCGCCGAACAAAATGCGGCACAGCACCAGCACGCCCAGCGCCTGCCAGAAGCCAATGCTTTTTACCCCGAGGATGGCGGGCAACAACGCATTCCACAGCGACATTACCAGCAGCCCCAGTATGACGACCAGCGCTACACCGAAAATCACATGTTTCACCATGCGATGGCGGCCAAAACCGTGTCCACGAGTGTGCCCATGCATATCAAAATCTCTCATCTTCTTCTTTCCTCTTACCGTAGCGGATTGTTGCCTGTGATGGGGTAGACGAATGAGCGATAAAGATATTGCCAGGAAAATGAAATTTTTTCTGCGCCAAACGCCTCCCCATTGAAAAAGATGACAATATTATTATTAGCTCCATCACTTTGTTTTATTAAAAAATTAACTATTCATGTTATTTTTCATTATATTGAAAATAATTTTTCGGTTAATCTTTAATAATATTAAGCACACTCAGAAATTTATATATTATATATAATATGCCACTTTTTTAGTCTTCCATGTAACCGCTGGAAATCAATAGTTATTTTAAAAATAGTGTTTTAATAAACATTTTTATATTTGCAAAGGCCTCTCCCCCGTCTATATTTTTTTGAGTTAGTCGTTCCGTTAGTTTCAAACCAACAAAGGAATTATCTAATGACTGATTTTGCACGGTCAGTTACGGTTGATATCGCAGATACCAGCCCGGCGACACTGACGCTAAATTACGTTCGCCTTAACGGTGGGCAGTGGCAAAAAACGCCAGAACCCGGTTCAACCATTACTCCAGCCGGAGAAGTCGAGTATGTGAATGGTGTTGAGAGCAATTATGAAACCCTTGGCGGCCAAATTGTTCTGACCCCCGCCTCAGGTGGCCTTATTACTATCAAATGGGACTGGTCTTTTGGTTCGGGTGTTTCTGGCGGCGTCAGGACGGAATCTTTAACCGGACTCGCAGTCAGTTACCAGTGGATCAATACGCAATCAAATCACCCTGTATTACAGGTTACGATCAGCGCCGATACCGCAGCAAAATTACTTCGTGCTCATAAATGAATGAATACTGGCAGGAAAATATTTCCTGCCAGTATTATTTGATGAGGATTGCAAATGGCAAGTAATATAACTGCTGGCAATTTTTCACAAAATAAAAATCTCGCCATTGCACTGGGTAATAATTCGGCCACTACGCTAACGCTGGTGCTGGCCAGCGTAAATCAGGGAGCCTGGGCTGGTACGCCGCCAAAAAATGGTTCAACCTACCCGCCCGCTAATTATTTTTATGCCGTTAATATTGCTGCGAATAGTTATGACGCACTCAGCGGCTCCGTAAAATTTGAGCTCGCCTCTGGGGGGTTCCTCATAGCGCAATGGACCTGGGAACCCGGCACGCCTCTGCGAGTGGATGCCTACTGCGATAGCGACCAGGTACAGATTGATTACAATACCATTAATTCACAATCAAACTCGGCGACGTTCCAGATTACCGTCACTAACGAATAAATTACCCATGCTATTCAGGGGGAATCATGTCCGGGGCTGCGAGCACTAAATTTTCGTTTTCCATTACGTTTCCGGATCAGGGGGGAGGAACAAACCCTGCCGTCGGTCCTTTTATTATTCCTCCGAGATTGAAAAATGCCACCCCGAATAACGATCTGGCGTTGTACTTTTCAGGATATTGCGTCCCCGCCACAACCTCAGCCACCAAAGGTATTCAGCCGGGCGAGATACCGCAACAGAAAGCGTTTGGTTTAAGTTTTACGCAGTCAGGAAGCTCACCTAATCCGGTAATAAAAATAGTGCAGATAACCGTAGTTAAACAATATATTTTTAGTGCACAGACTGCCGATCGTGAAATATTACTCACTTCATTTCGCCTATTTGCCGGGCAACTTGAAAAACTGGAAGTTTCGCTTTCCAGCTCTACTGGCGGGCTTTTACCCTGCGTCACAGAAGCGCTGCTTTATCAAATTGCACTCAATATGCCGTTAACATTAAGTGAATTACTGCAATTCACTTATCACTTTAATATTAATGATCAATATATTGATCTGGAGCCGGGTTTTTCACTGACCATTGCCGCTGCCGGATACCAATATATTGCGCCTCCCGCCAGCCCTGGTTATGGATTGAATGCGTTTACCCTGTCCGGTACGCAAACAGTCAGCCTCGGCTGGCAGCAAGACGGGAAATTATCATTCAACGGTTTTGCATCCCGTTTTACGCACGGCGTTGAGTTATCTCCGCCGACGCCACCCGATGAGAACTACCCGTGTCTGATTTTCGCCGCCAGCCCTATCGATCTTCAGTTAAGCGGCAATGCCCGCCGACACTGGCGGCTGATTACACCGTCATCGCTGCCATCGCCGCAGAATGTGGATAACAGCGGCAGCAGCAGCGTTGACAGCGCGTTGTTACTGGGCGCTGACACCTACACCGATTTAGCGGCGGCCACCGAGGCGGCGATTAGCAGTGGGCAATTTTGTATCACGCCGGACGCCGACAATAATCCGATCGTGGCCATCGCATTTACCAGCCGGGTTTTTGTCACGCCCGCTATTGGCATCTTTGTCAATGATATTGCCCAACAGGTTCCGGTGGGGACATCGATGCGCGACATCGTCTTTCAGTATTTGCTGGTTCCGCCCGCACACATTGTCACTTCCGGTTCGAATGTCGATAGCACATCGCTGAGTTGCAAATTACAACGCTGGGTGGCCAATAGCGAAAAACCCTTTTCCTCCACCTCGCCAGGCCCAACGGTTCAGGTCGACTATTTTGATTTCTCGCCAGACAGCACTTCAGGCCTGCCGCTGAGCGGACCGGACGGCGACGTATTCGATATTCCGCTGTTAAAAGGCGATCGGATTTATGTCGGCCCGAAAGATGGATATCAACTTAGCCTTACGGAGTAGTACACGCGCGCTTCTTGTTCGTCAGCACCCCAGGTGAGGGCCAGGAAATGAACAGCACTAAGAATTATTTTACAACGCTTCCCGTGAGCTTTCTGTTGCTGTTGGTCTGCACAGAGGGGTATGCAGCCGTTAAGTTTACGATCCGTTCGCAAAACTTTCTCCATTTGGGATGGGGAACATCCGCTGTGAATAAAAATAAATGTCTTGCGCTTGACGAGATGATGCAAGCCAACGACGTGATTATTATTCAGGAGTTAATGCAGCACGCTGATCCCTGTCCTGCTGAAACAACAAAAAATAAGTTCCAGTTTATCGTTAATTCGACGGGGTTGGGTTCCAGTTCTTATAAAGAGTATTACGGTTTTTATATCAAACCGCCGAAAGTTAGCTTTACCAATGATAGATACCAGGCTGGTGGAACCTTTGAGCGACCGCCTTATGCCATTGGACTGAAAGTCACCGTCAGTGCCACCAGCAAATATATCTGGGTCGGTAATATTCATTCTATTTTTGGTAAAAGAGTACAGCAACGATACGACGAGGCCGCTGAAGTAAAAGATTTTTATCAATACATGATAAACGTACGAATAACGGGCGCACCCAAAGCAAAAAACTACCCCTTTATTATCGGCGGGGACTGGAATATCCCCCTTAAAAATAAGGCCGGGAAATACACAAAAGGCTTCGAGTGGCTGCCAACAAACAATGCGGAGGGAGCCCCGAACGTCCCAACGTCACTGAGTGCAAAAGGCAAACGCGCCAGCGCCTACGATCATTTTATTTATGCCGATAGCCTCACGGTAAATAACGTTCAAATTCTGACAAGCGCTTCCTTCGCCTCGGATCTCTCATGGCGTCAAAACGTGACCGATCACCTGGGAATTAGCGCAGAGGTAACCATCCCATGACTCCTCTTAATGTCTCGCGCTTGCTCCGTCAATCAACATACTTACTTGCCACCTGCTGTCTGGCGATCCCGTTAATGGTGTACGCCGATAAGCCGAATTTTTATGTGCCGGAAGCCTGTAAAGGTAAGGCAAGCGGCGCCGGGCTGGAGAATCCTTCCGACGTGCTGCCGCCGCAAGTCACGGCGTATTATGTTGATCTTGTGACTCCGGATATCGTATTTCTCTCCATCGATAGCGTCTCCCCGATACCGGATAGCAAGTTTTGGTCGGCGAAGATCAATATTCCACCTGTCACTAAAAACAAAAATGGCTACAAGGGCTCGTTTATCCTTGATGTCTCTTATACCCCGCTATTGAACGTTTTTGTGCAAAAAAATGCGAGTTCCCCTGGCGTTAAAGCTTTTACCCTGCCAAGAGCCGCCACGCTACCCAAGGATGCAGAACTTCTTCCGGTCGTGGATGTGACTATTTATAACGAAGATCATAGCGCAACGCTTGCAGGCGCCTTTGTGCAATTTCACTCCGCCGCTCTCACCGCAGCAATAGTTGGCATGGATGACACATCCCCGACGCTAACCGAAGAGGCGGATGACAATGGGATCATCAAGTTGCAGTGCATGATTTTCCTCGAGGGTGCGAACTGGGTCACTGTCTACGATAAAGATCACCAATACCGCTACGATGCCCCGCTGGAGCTGATTAACCCCGCAGGCGCGTTAAGCACCACACGCGTGACAAAAAGTGGGGAGGAGTAAAATGGCTCATTTCGTGCCGTGTTATGCGGGTTCGCGTTTGTACATCGCGCCGGGCGGCGAAAACTGCTTTGGTGGCTTTTTACTCTCAACAGACGTCACCACGCTGCCTGACAGCCTCACCGTTGAACAGGCGCTTTATGCGTACCACGGATGGTTTGTTCAGCTTCCCGCCACGGCCATTACGGATCTGGCGGCATTTGAGCAAAAAGCGCAGGTCTGGTTTCGCAACTCAGCGCGAAAGGATGCGCTGGCGGCCTGGTTCACCAGCATTGCGGGATTAACCGCAACCGTCCTGTTTGCCCGTAAAAACGGAACCGACGTAACCCTGCTGCGCACGGCGGAAGTGCCGTTCGGCAATTTTGCCCTTTCATTGCCGAAAGACAGCACGATAGTGGCGTCAGCCCAGGCGTTAACCTTTAGTCGCGGTACGCTGCTGGTTACCCCTACCGGCGAGCGAACCCCGCAGCCGTTCGCCCTCGATCATCTCGGGCTGGAATTGCTGAATGACGCCGCGCCGAATAATTTGCTGTCGCTGGCGTTTTCCGTCACCAGCGAAGCCGCAAGTGATGTTCTGGATATTGGATTACGCAGTTTCTCTGCGCCCGCAGAGGGCGGCTATACCCAAACCGCACTGTACCGAATCTTTAATTTACAGGATGCGACTTCGCAGTTAACGCTTCAGGGGACCCTTGATCCCCTCGCCCCCTGCGACACCACGCGCTCCTTCCTGCAACTGTCCAGCGGTGCGCTTTCGCTGCCCACGTACTATCAGTCCGCGGCAGGCGCGGCGGTGGCGGTAAAACCACTCGCCAGCGCCGGGCTGGTGTTTACCGAACGGCTGGCGGCGGTCGATGCCAGCGGTCAGCCCGTCATTCTGCGCGGTAACCAGTCGCTGTATCTGACGCCCGCAGGTGAGTTCGAATTTCTGCTCTCGTCGCAGGGGCAAGCCGACGCCACCTCCGCCTCGCTGCAAAACGCACTGATGGGAGGATTATCCTCTGTCGAGTATTTCAAATATACCGGTAACCCAATACTGGCGTTCACTCCCCATCAGGATGCGTTTGCCCGTACGTTGCAAAATGCCGCCCCCGGGCGCGATCGGGTATTCGGGACTCTGACAGGGGCCGGGAAAACATCATGGGTGACACTGCAAACCGCGCAAAGCAGTGAATACTTCGCCCAGCCCGACAGCTCGGTCTTACACCAGGCTCCCGACGCTGCCGCAGACGCTGATTTTCTGACCTACCTGCCTGTATCCGTCGGTGACGTTGAGGACCAGCAAACCCGCCTCGCCCGCTCAGATAACGGTGATTTACCTCCCGTGTCCTTCCCGCTGGCGCCTTACCGTTCGATTAAAGCGACCAACATCTCCGGCACTGATATCAGAAATATGGAGACTCAGGTGTTGTCGCCGAAACGTCGCACCGTTGTCCAGACGCTGATTCAGACAGGAGAAAGCGCCGGACGTTTACGCGCATCGCTGCCTTCGCCACCTTTCTCAACGACACCGCAGGGATTACTGCTGGCGCTGGGTGAGGACGCGACAGGGTTAACCTGGCAACAACTGACACTGGGGCAATCCAGCGCGGCAAACACGCCGCCCCATCGCGCCGACAGGCTACTGTTGAGCCACGTGAACGGCGAACTGAAATCCGCATTACAGACGAACCAGCTTTTTCTGGTCATCACCGGCGCCGGGATCATGAGCCAGTGCGCGTCGATTCCCTATTCCCTCACCGCCGTGCGGCAGCGGCAGCTCGCTTTGCAAATAACAGATCCGGACGTCAACGCGAAACTTGCCGCGATGGTGCCGACACAGTGGCCCGATTTAGCATCACTGCGCGCCGATCTGGCGGCCAGGTTTACACCGGAACAACTGGAAAACGTGTTCGACACCGTGCGCAATGCTCTGGGTGATTTCAGCCTGTTTGTCGCAGACTGGGAATTCGATCTCTCCCCTTGGCGTTGGGTCAATTATAACACCCTGTTGCTGTTCAAATTCTGTAATAAAAAGCTGTCGCAACTGGTTGACGATACGGAGCAATGGGCGGACGCAGATCGTTTCAACAGCTCAGCGGATGGCACAAGACAACGGATTCAGGCGATTTTTGCTGCCGCCACCGAACGCGTTGCGGCCGGTGATGGCGATTTGTCTTATTTCGTTAATACAGTGATGGAGAGCGAAAGCTGGAATGGCGTTCTCGCACTGAACGCCCAGGTCCCGCTGACCGGGCTACCTCCTCAGCTTGAGGGGCTGGCCGCCGGAATTGATGTCTCGCGTTTTCAGGCGCACCACATCGGTATTTCCGTCACGCCGATCGCAACAGGCCAGAGCACCTGGACCAGCCACCCCAGTTCAGTCTTTGGCCTGATTGATTATGAAGACAGTGAACACCTTTCAGGAAACGCGCCTTACGACTTCAAAGTCCTGTCGCTGAAGGTGGCGATAGCGAACTCCGGGATCGTCTCGTTTTCCAGCAAAATCGAACTGCTCATCAACCAGCTCTTTGAAGAACCCGCCACACAGTATTCATCGTCAAGCGGCAACAACCTTTTGCTGTATGGCGTTTATCAAAAATCCGGCAACAGCGGAAGTTATCTGTTTACGACCGCGGATCACACCACCTACGGCATAACCAGCCAGATCCTTGATGCCGTCGGTATCCGGGCGGCAAGTTTTGTTACGGCCAGCGGCGGTAAAGCCGACGCGGAGAACAGCACAACGCGCACAACGTTTGCGCTCAATGGAACCATCGGTTTCCTGCAACAGCCGCAGTTTGACCTGCTTTCCTATGGCGCCGCCACTCCAAATCAGGGGAATGGCAATGTGGAAGGGTTGGCCTATTCCGGCCTGACAATCGATATGACCTTTGATCCTGCCACGCCGCAGTACCGGCAGTTTACGTTTAATGCCCAGCCGCTTTTGCCGGATGCCAACGCCAGCCAGGTCCGTGCGCAAAGCCTGGCGGCACATTTTCCCATGAAACTCACGGCTCTGATTCAGGGGACTGGCGACGTCACACCCGACAAAATGGCGTATATGCCAGTGGATTCGCCGCTCAACGGCATAGCGATGACCGCGCCGTGGTTTGGGTTGCAATATGAACTGGATCTCGGCTCGGCGGGCGCACTGGCCGCCAAAATCGATTTCACCGCCGGCCTGCTCCTCGCCTGGTCTCCGGCAAGCCAGACGCGTCAATCCGGGATCTACATTGGCCTGCACTTGCCAGGGGTGAAAGGTGGAGAGCGCGCTATCCCGATTGAAGGCGTACTCAAACTGGTTTTCGCTGATGTCACCTTCCTGGTGGATCCGCCGACCTACATTCTCAAGCTGGGCGATATCGCCCTCAAACTCCTTGCCCTGAGCTTTCCACCGAACGGGCAAATTGATCTTTTGATGTTTGGTAACCCGGATGCGCAGACCAGCGGCGCACTGGGCTGGTACGCCGCCTGGGTGAAAAACGGCGCAGACGGCGCGGGGGGAAAACAGGTGCAGCGCCTGACACAGTTGCACTCAGAATCCGCACTTTCCCAACTCCAGCAGCGACTTCTGGCGGCACAGAGGAGCCAATAATGCCCGGCAAAAAAACGCGCAACGCGCCATCCAGCATCGATACGCCGATTCAGAATCTGTGGAATACCCTGCTGTCGGCAGGTTACCTGTCAGCCGATCAGAAAAAATTCAACCTGCCGGCCGCCAATACACTGCACTCAGCGCCTGTCACTGCGCTGCTTAATGATGCGGATCTCTTTCCCACCGCCTCGCTGGTGATGACTCTTAGCGGGGTGCAACCACCGGGCGACGGTAATACGATAGTTCTGACGGGGCAAATTGATGGCAATTCTTTCAATGTTTCCCAACCGGCAGCCAGCGCCACCTTTAGCGTAACGGCGAACGGCGTCGCGCAACTCAGCGTCAGCACACACCTTCCCGACAACAGCGCTGCGTTAGGTACTGCGTTTCCGGGGCTGAAGCCCCACGATAAAAAACAAAACGTTTCTGCTGCGGCTATAACCCTGTTCCGCAATGCCGTATTTACCGCCTCATCCTCTGATGCTGGCACAGGCGTAACGTTCAGCGGGCAGCCGGTAGCTGGCTCAAGCTATCAGGGAATGTGGAAAACCCGTCCTGCCGCGATGCAGGGGAGCATCACCCAGTGGCCGACCCGGGACCGCGCGCTGTCGCCCGCCTTTGTGTTACGTTCGGAGCCTGTTGACGCCGTTCCGGCTGCCGGATTGCTACCGCTAAAAGCGGGGTTACTGTTTGTTTCATCGCAAGCCGACGACGATACCAGCCATGGTATCGCCACTTTTGATGCCGGAACGCTGGCGCTGTCGGGGATTGAGTTGCATTTCCCTCTCCTTGATGACGGCGACCCCCTTGCGCTGAGCAACGATTCGCTCGCGGTCTCCCTGAGTTCGGTCGCCGATATCGCCAGCCTGCTGATGGGCGAAGTCGCAGATGCCCTGCTGCCGAACCGCTTTCCTCTGGGAACCGATCTGCTGCTGCAAGAACTGACATTCACCCTCGACATTACGGCGTCCAGAACGTTGCAGGTGTCGGCGACGGTCAAAGCCCACACGGAAATCCATTTGCTGCCGCTCAATCTGGCGGTGCTGGAGAGTGTCATCTTCACCTTCAGCGTGGGCGTCGATCTCTCAGCATGGATCGCTATCAATGGCCTGTTCAAACTCAATGGCCAGGAACAACTGAAATTTTACGGCGGATTAAGTTTCTCTGTACTCGGCGGTAGTGACAGTGTCACGTTAGTGGCATACAACGATGCCGAGATCGATATCCTGCAATTACTGAATATCGTCCCCGGTTTGCCAACACTGCCAGAGTCAGGAATTGTCACCCCGGCGGGGGGATTATCTGCGCAGATCCAGCCCGCTACCGGCGCCTGGCAGTTCAGCGGAACCATTGCGCCCAAATCGGGAGCCTGGACACTGGAGTTTGGCCGCGGCATCAAAGCCGTGTCGCTGAAAAGTTTGCGCCTCGATCTGGAGCGGACGCCGACCAACTTAACCGCCACCATTCAGGCACACACGGAATTTTTGGGGATCCCGTTTATCGTCAGCGCACAAACCTCGACGCAATCCAGAGCCTGGGTGTTTGAGGGGCGCATGATCGCAAGCAAGCCGGTGAGTCTGATCAGTGTTGCCAGCCAGTTGCTGCCCTTCATTCCGCAATCCCTGCCGACGGATATTACGCTGAATGCGCTGCAGGTGAAGTTTAATACCGCCGCCAACACCTTCATGGTACAGACCACCCTGCAATGGACGCTCGACTTCCTGCCAATCAGTATTACGGCCGATCTGTTGATCAGGTCGGACCGCGCGAAAGCCAGCGATCCGGCAAGTTATTCCGGGCAGTTAACCGGCATTGTTGATATCAACAACATGATCCTCACCTGCTCTTACATCTTTAGCCCGACGACGACAGACATTATTTTTGCCTACCGCAACCTTAAAGTGGTTTATCACAAAGATGACATCGATCCCTACGTTGCAGTGAGTCTGGAAAAGAGCAATGTGGGCGATCTGTTTGCGTTTCTTCTCTCCTTTGCCCAACCGGGGCGAAATATAGCGCTGGGCGATCCCTGGAATGCGCTGGAGAAAATTTCGCTTCCAAATCTGACGGTCAACGTACATCTCAAAACCCGCAAAATTAACGTCAGCATCGGGCTCAATGTCGATCTCGGGTTTATCAAGATTACGCAATTCACCCTGACCTATGTGAAACAGTACGGCAAACCCAAATTCAACCTTGAACTGAGCTGTGAATTTCTGGGGCAGCGCTACGGAGGCGATAATAAACCGCTAAGCTGGGATCCGCTTAATCAGGCACCGCCAGTGGTGCCCGGTGCGGGTACACAGGTTTTCGACCTTGAATATCTGGGTATCGGCCAGCGCATGACCCTGCGCGGTGAGATGCCCACCACCATGGATGGGGTGATCAAACGACTGGAAAACGCGCTGATTCCGGTGGGGAATCCAACCCGGAACCCGGCGAATCAGCTTCCAGGCCTGAGCTATGACGCCGGTTCGGACTGGATGATCGGCACGCGTTTTACGGCCATGTCGACCGTGTCATTAAGTATGGTGTTCAACGATCCACGCGTGTATGGTCTGCTGATCCAGCTAGCCGGTTCACGCGCGGGCCCGCTGGCGGGTCTGCGTTTTGAGATCCTGTATCGAAAAATCAGCGACAACGTCGGCGTATACCATATTGAGCTGACGTTACCCGACACCATGCGCCATCTGGAGTTTGGCGAGGTTTCCATTACCCTGCCGATTGTCACTGTTGATATCTTTACCAACGGCAATTTTCGTATCGACGCCGGATTCCCTCCGTCGCTCACCGACTTTTCCCGCAGTTTTTCGGTACAGGTCTTTCCATTTATCGGCTACGGCGGTTTCTACTTTGGCGTTCTCAATGGTGAAACATCCACAACCATACCGCGCATCTCTAACGGCAATTTCACCCCGGTTATCGAATTTGGTTTTGCCTTGCAGGTCGGCGTCGGTAAAACGCTGTCGCTGGGCATTCTCTCCGGCGGCATCAGCATTACCGTCGGCGGCATGCTGCAAGGCACGCTCTCATGGTTCAACCCCATCGATCAGGCTTTGGTGCCCGAAAACTATTTCCACCTTCGCGGTGCTCTGGCGGTTATCGGCCAGGTGTATGCCACCGTTGACTTCGGCATTATTCAGGCCAGTGTGTCGCTCACCATTTACGTCTCGGCGGCGATTGATGTCGAAAGTTATCGGGCGATCCTGCTGAGTGTCAGCGCCGGGGTTCGCGTTAAGGTCAGTATCAAAATTATCTTTATCCGTATCAATTTCAGCTTCTCGGCAACAATCACCGAAACTTTCCCGATTGGTTCAAACCGCCAGACACCGTGGATACTTTCCGCGCCCGCCAGTAATACCGGCGTACAACGCAGCCTCTATCGCGCGAAAAGCCCGTTCATTCGCCAGCCGCAGTATGGTCAACTCCGCCTGCGACCGGCGAGAACGATGATGGCCCGCCATATCTTGTCCCGCTATCGGAATAACGCGGGTGCGCCTCTGTGCGTTAATGTCACGGCGATTCCCTTATTCTCCCAGGCGATTGCCGATGATTTTGCCTTTTCCGGCGCGCCGACGGTTCCCTTTGCGGGGAAAAACCCGGTGCTGGCTCTCCTGCTGGGGATTGAAACCTCCACGGACGCTGCCAGCGGCACAAATCAGTTACTGAGCTTTATGTCCGACTGGCTTTCATCGCTGATTGGCGATGAACATGCCACGCTCTCCGCCGCTGTCGTCGATGAGATCCTTGATGCCCTCAAAGCGCCAGATGCCGTAACGGATATTTTTAGCTATACCAACCTGGTACACCTTTTTGACAACCATCATATTCAGTTCACGTTGCAACCGCGCCCGCAGCAGGCGCAGGCCGACGGCAGCGAACTGCCGATGGCGCTGATGGCGATGATCCCGGAATTGTCGCTGGAGACGCCGGACTACACGATTAACTTCCTCACCGATCGCATCCCTGTGGCGGGTTACGAGCAGCGGATTCAGGACTATTTTGCCGATCTGGCCGCGCAGTTTGCCGAACGCCAGGGCTGGAACAGCAATAAAACCCAGGACGCCAGTCAACCGGACAGTATGGCGCGACTGATCTTCCGCTACTACTTCCTGATGCTGGCGCGCAGTCTGCTACAGCAAACGAAAAGTTTTATGGCCGAAGCCGAGTGGCCGTTATCGGAGAAAGAGGCCGCTCATGCCTCACTCCAGACGATGGCCAACCGTTTCAACAACAATTATACCGTCCGCGCAGGGGAAGATTTTCCCGCTATCGCCGCCCGGTTCAGCGTAACCCCGCAGGCGCTGGAAGCCGCCAACCCGCAGTATGAGGGTGCCGCGCCCGCCGCAGGCGATACGCTGTTCATTCCTGCGCCCGCCGTCAGCTACATTGCACAGCCGGGGGACACGCTGGAAAGTCTTGCAGCCTGTTTTGCGCTGGAGCCGGATGAGCTCCAGCAGGCAAACCCGCAGGTGAATTTCCACCCGCTGCCAGGCGGAACTCAGCTTGCCATTCCGGCGATGCGCATTCTGCATAAAGTGCTCGACGGCGAAGTGGCCGCGACCATTGCTGCCGATTTCGGTCTTTCGCTTCCGGCGTTGCGCGCTGCCAATCCGCAGGTGAATTTCAACCCGCTAAAACCCGGCACCCTATTATTAATCCCCCTCACCGTAAGCCCGTATGCCATTGCGGAAAGCAATCAGCAGAAAGCAGGCAAACTGCGGGCGGGCACGCTGCTGCCGCTGGGCGATATTCCTTTTCTGACACAAAATGGCGACACCTTTGCCAGCCTCGCGGCGCGGTTCGGCGCAAACGATGTAGCGCTGGTTGCTAGCAACCAGAATGTGCTGGGGCTGCTGCGCGCCGCACAAAAATTGCCGCTTGGCGATTTCACCTGCACCAGCAGAGACGGTGACAGCCTGAATGGCATCATCGCCTACTGGTATGCGCGTAACACCGATTTCAACGCCCAAAATTTGCTGGCTGACAACCCCACATTGCGGCTTGCCGCGCCGCAAACCCTGAACATTCCGCAGCTAAACGAAAACGACAAACGGGTAACCCTGGCGCATGAGGAGCGCGTGCAGGATTTTCTGCCGGCGAATAGCACCACCCTTGACGTGCTGATCGCCAGCAACAATGCGATTGCGCTGGCGACGGGCCAGACGCTGCAGTTGAAAAACATTATCGTTGTCGCCAGCAATAGTTTCCTGCTTCAGTACACGGCGGGCAGCGGCGAAACTCCGTTGCTGCTGGCGCAACGGTTCTTTGAGCCCTCGCCATCCGCCCAGGCTGCCGCACTGCTCAGCATCCGGCAGTGGAACGGGAATATTGCGGCGGAAAGCCCCTTCGCCACCGGTAGCCTCGTGGTGATCCCGTACTTCACCACGCCGGGCAACATTTGCCGCCAGTTTGGTATCACCCTGGCGGAGCTTTGCCGCCGCAGCACGCTGTTAAGCGACAGCAACCTGCTGGCAGCAAATGTGTCCCTGCTGGCTGAACAAGTCACACACCGGATCGTCACGAACGAGACGCTCGCAGAGATTGCGCAAAACTACAATTTGTCGCTGGAACAGCTCACCGGGCGGATTGCCACCCTCGGCGGCCTGTTTGCCGATGAAGCGAAAACCCTCTCCGTCAAGGCGATTCCGGGATTCCGCCGTTCACTGCTCGCCAGCGTGCTGGCGCAAACCGGCAACTACACCAATGCCCTTAACATGTCGACGCGGTTTATGCTCAATGGCTTACGCCTGCCGGACCCCGACTTCCCGCAACAAGGCAGCCTGGCGATAAACACCCCGGCGGCATACCCGCTGTATGCGCTGGTTGGGCAGGAGTACCCGCTGGCACCGCCAGATGCGCAAAAAGGATATACCCTGACACTGACGGGCAGCGATGCTGGGTGGATCAACATTCCCGACGGGAAACTGGCAATCCCCCTGCTCGCTGAAGAGATAGCACGCATTGCCGAACTGGCGACGGCCGAGCTGGATACCGCAAACATCATCAGCCAGGCGATTCCGCTGTATAGCTGGTTGCCCGATCGGCAGACCGTCTCCGCCACGGCGATATGGGCAACCGAAGAGGTGCCGGAAGGCATTACATTATCCTCGCAGCGGGTAAGCACGCCGCGAATCTGGAACATGCCTGACGCATTGATTCGCGCCATTGCTGAAAGCCCGGACCGTCGGCTGCCTTATCGGGGCTGCTTCGGCACCCCATTGCCCGATGGCAACATCGACACGACGGTGCTTCAGGCGGCGCGCTACGCGACAGCGATTGATTTCACCATCGAGAAACCCGATGCCTCCCGACCCGGAATGTATCTGCTCTCCGGTACCGATCAAGCCGGGTTGCAGCGGGTATTAAACTTATGGACTTACCTGAAAAATAACGACGCCGTGGGCGCAACGCTGTATCTGGCCTATCGCGAACAGCAGGCCAGCAACAGTAATGGAACGCAAACCAGCGATCGGCTTGATCGGGCAAACAGCTTCCTGCTGAAGACCAACCTTTCGACAGAGAGTCACGGCGAGTTCCAGACACTGCTGCGCACAAACTCTGCGGTGATGCTGAACGACGGACTGATTGATGCGTCGCTGGCCACCCTGACCGCTGAAGACAGCCGGAATTTTTTACAGCTGCTCTGGGAGTGCTCGGTGGTCAAAAACGGCGGTTACTACCTCTACTACCAGAAGGAAGATGGAACGCCAGGGCTGCCTGGATCGCTGTTTAGCGATGGCAAACAGGCCTCGCTGCAGCTGATTGCGCTACTGAGCAATCAGACGGCGGACGCCGGAATTGCCCGATCGTTTAACAACATTCTGATTGTTGGCGATAACGTTGACCAAAGTGCGAACAGTATCTTCTTTGAAGCCACGACACACACTGTCGTGGAGGGCGACACGCTGAATCACATTGCGGTGAATGCACCGCCCATACTGGCGCTTTCCGGGCAGTCGCTCGGTGAAATCAATCAGCTCATCATGGGCGTATTACGCACGGGATGCGAGGTGGCAGGCCAGATGGTTTTGCCCTCCGACAGCATCAGTTCGATTGCCCTGCGTGCGGGAAAAACGGTCGCGGAGATTGTCGCCGCGCTGGTCGATCGGCCAGAGATGTTACGCACCGGCGCCCTCGTGATGCTGGCGGGAAAACCCGTTCAGCCAGTGAACGACGGCGATACGCTGGAGAGCATCGCCAGCGAGTATGATTTTCTCGATCCTGCGGCATTGGTTGCCCTGAATGCGCACCGAACGCCGCTTCTGGCAGCAGGCACCAGCTTTAACCTGCCAGGCGGGGAACGCTATATCCTCCAGGCCGGAGATACCTTTTTCTCCATTGCGCAGGCAAAACAACAGGATCTGTCGTTGCTCGGCGATCTGAATGCCACAAACCCGATCCTGCTCGCTGACGCCGTCATTACCGTCGCGGCCAATACGCTCAAATTGTGCGCCAGCCTGCCGCCAGGCCATGCGGGTTTCACGCTGCAACGTAGCAATCCGCAAGTTGAGAGCGCGGCGGAAACAACGACATCCGCACTGGGGACGCTCTATAACCTGGCCGGATTCCAGCTGGCCGCGAATGCAACGCTCAATGCCTCAAATGAAGGATTACCGGCAGGGCCAACCAATGACACTGACGAAAGTCTCTGGCAATACCGCCAGATTCTGTCGCTTATCGCCTTCGCCCGGAACAAAAGTAACGAGGGAAATGTCTCTCTGCCGTCTGCCGCGCAAAACCCCTACCGCGCTGTCAGTGCGGGCGGTCAGGCGGATATCACGCTCTGTTTACAGGATATTCTCGGCAACCGTACGGTCGGCTCATCGCTTCCGGCTGCCCATTCCCCGACGGGGTACACCGACGAACTGCTCGGTCCTGGCGCCTGGCCATCCGTGAATACCACTTACCGGTTCCAGCCACGAAATGGCGGCGGCGCACTGGCGGTGACCGCACAGCTCTCTGCAACGCCCTTCCTGCCGGATGCTTCTGCCGTGCCTGTGCGGGGCGGGCTTCCGTCCGGGCAACTGGTGACTGCGGCCGCCAGCAGAGCGCAACAGGCGCGCCTGCAATACCAGACGGCCAGTTGGCAACTCCAGCAGCCCGATATCACCGCCCGCTTATCGACAACGCTTGGCGAACTGGACGATAACGCAGCGTTAAGCCTGGCGCTTCGCTACGATCTGCTGGGCCTGGCAAACTCAGCCTGGATCTTTACCGGCATTGCCGCCGGGATAGAGCCAACCCGGATTACGCTCGGGCCGGAAACCGCGTTGAAAAATTTTGCTGATGTGCTCAGCCACTATCCGGCAAGCGGAGAAATGGTGGCGAAAATCAATCAGTACCTGCGGGCGGATCTGCTGTTTGGCGCGGCGACGCCGCTTATAGTTCCGCATAATGTTCTGACCAAAGCGGGCGACACCCCGCAGGCGGTGATCGATCACCTCGAAGATACCATCGATTTAACCACTCTCGGCCGGAATAACATGCAGCTCGCGGTTGCCCCGGACACGGTGTTCAGCACCGCCACCCGCAGCGTGGTTCTGGATGTGGCGGGTCAATCGCTCAATGCGCTGGCGCTCAGTTTCGGTTGCGCGATTGCCACCTCGGCGGGGAATATTTCCGGTATGGCCGCGACCTGCCAGTTGCTGACACTGGGCAAAGATGTGGTGCTTAGCTGGTCGGATCCGGTTAGCGGCAATAGCTGGCAGTATGGCCCAGAGGCCGGAGAAAACCGTTCACTCGCTGCTGCGGCGGCGTGGTTCGCGCAGCAGGTTAAAGCCAGCCAGCAGCGCGAAAACGTCAACATTACGGTGGATGATGTCGCCGTTGAGAATCAATTTGTAAACGGCATTTTTGCCAGCGGGCAAACGCTGTCCATCGCCTCTGTCATCGCCCATTCCGGCGATACCATCGCCAGCCTGTTGGCCGATTTTGGTGCGCCACAGGGTAACCAGAGCGATCCGCTCGCAAACTTCATGGCCGCCAATGCGAATGTGCCCAATGTCTGGCCAGTCAGCACCGCCCTCTACATCCAGGATACAGCGCTGATCATTGAGGAGGGCCAGACGCTGGAATCACTGGCGCAACAGGCAGCAATATCAACAGGAAGCATTATTGCCAACAACCTGCGTCTGCCGTTTAACAGCGCAACCAGCATGCTGATCCCCTTCAGCGGCGACAATCAGGAGATGATGGCGGGCAGTCTGCTGATCGCCAGCGGCCAGCCTCTCTCTGCTCTCGCCAGTGCGCTGGCGATGAGTAGCCGTGATTTACTCACGCTTAACGAGACGCTGCCGGCGCTCTTCTCCGGTAGCCCAATTGGCACCGTCACGCCAGCGCTCAGCGATACCCCGCAGGATATCGCCCGAGGTCTTGCTATCACCGTCGGGGAACTGGCCGACAGGATTGCTGATGCCCCTGGAGCACTGCGGAGCGGCGCTCTGCTCGTCACCCCTACAGTGCGATCGAGGGAAAGCGAGACAATCAAAGCCGTGGCGCTGCGGCTGAACTGCACGGCTGAAGCGCTGATTGCCGCCAATGCTTGCCTGCCCGGCTGGATAACCGCGGGCCAAAGCATCACGGTCGATGGCGCGCCGTACCTCGTCAGGGAAAATGACACCCTGGCGTTACTCCTCGCACGTATTAATGAAGCTCGCCTCTCCAGCCGCCAGCCTCCGCTCTCCACCCCGGAATTTGCCGCTGTTGCACAGGGGCTGGCGCTCTCTGCGCGCGCGATCATTACGCCCGTAGTGATCCTGCAACTGTCGGCGCAGGTACAACCTTATGCTGAGCGGGCCATCCAGAATCTGGGCGTCAGCCTCGCGGTTTCACGCGATCCGGCGATGATGGCCGCCGGGTTCGATTCAGCGCCGCTGATGGTTTCGTCAACCACATCCATTACCGCCGCGCCTTTCTCCGCCAGCGACAATCTGCAATCTCTTACGCAGTTTGCCATTGATTTTGAAAACGCCTTCCGCGGCCTGAAGCTGGCAACCGGCCCGCAACAGACGCAGGGAAATGCGCTACTGAAACAGGCATCGATGCGGGCAGCGGTCAATGGCGGCGCGACGCAGAGTAAAGATAAGAGCTTGTGGGTAGTGAATTTTTCCGATCGCGGCAGTTATGTTAATTATGCGGTTGATGCCCAAAGCGCCCGCTATTTCGCCCTGCCGCCGCTGACCACACTTGCGTGGAACGGCAACGCTCAACAGGTAAGCTACAGCCCGCAACAGGGGCTGGAGTGGGGTTCCGGCACTACCGCATTCCGCGCGGCAGATCCGGAGCAGTGGCAACAACAGTTGTTCTCCGCCATTGATTTGGTGTTGTCGCCAGAGTATGCGGTTGCGGGTGCCAATCACCCGAAAACGCGCGCAGCGATCCAACAGATCATCACGGCGAAACAGCAGATCGCCAACGGCGTGGCACAGCGGGTGCAGCCCATTATCAGCGGTAATAATCAGGGGCAGACGGAAGCGATTAATGCGATGGAGCAGCAATTACTTGTGGCCCTGAGCAGCGCATCAACGGTGCAGTCGCTGATTCAGCTTGATCTCAATGTCTCTGGCGACGGCGCGCCGCCAATGGCCGATATTGCCAGTGCGCCCCAGCTTTCCGGAAAATTAACGACCCACATCGTCAACACGCAACAGATCGCCGCCAATAACGATGCTCCGCTGGCGCCGCTTGCTGAAATGACCGGGGTATCACCGCGCTATCTGGCGACAATCCTCGCGACGACGCGCAACATTATCCGGCCTGATTTGACGATTGCCCGCAAAGATCAGCCCGACAAAATCTGTGTGACGAGCACCAGCGATACGCTCAGCAGCATTGCGCAGGCTCTGGAGTTGCCACTTTATGAACTGGCCGGAAACAGCAAAATCCTCGGCACTCCGCAGCCTCTGTTTTTGCATAACACGGCGATTAACGTCACCCCGACGGCCGCACCACAGACGCTGACCACCCTGACCAGCGTAGCCAGTTGGGCGAATACCACTATCGCGGATGTGATTGTGGCAAACCAGCAACGCACAGACTTTTTTAGTGCCGGTTCAACCCTCACCCTGGGCAACACGTCATTTACCCCCTCGGCCAGCGATACCCTGGAAAAGATCGCGCTGTTCTTTGGCGATGTTGAGACTTTCGCCACGCAATTGGGTAGCGTGGATGCCGGCAGTCTGAGCGGGCATTATCAGCTCAATGACAGCGCGCCGCCGCGTGGCCTGACGCTGGTTCCACAAATCTCGCTGTCGACCGCGAAAGTCGCTCTCGCGCAGGGCATTACACGGTTAACCACCGCGTTTGGTGTTAAAGATCCGATGGTTCAGCGTAACGTCACCCTGCAGCTGGCGTATCAGGTTAACCAGCTTGAGTTTGACCGTCATGGTATCGCGGGGGTGCACGGCTACCAGGATTCCAGCTGGTTATCATTTATTATTCCGCTGGAGAATGTCACCCAGACTGATGGCCAGATTGGGCAGTTGCAAATCCCGGTGCCATTGAACAGTTATCCGCAGCCTGCTGTGGTTTCCAGACAAACCGCGTCAGCCGCCACGCCTGCAGAGAATGCCGTCGCGACGCTGGCGCAGTGGGATTATGCATTCACGGCGACCCGCCAGTTTGCCGCCCAGGATCAGGCCACCTTCGAGATACTGTTTAACCAGCCCGATGATGGGGTAAGTTCGCCGCTGGTGCGCGATTCACGCTATGAACCGATCATTACGCTGCTGGCCGCTTTTTCTACCGTGTGGGACGTCATCGCTTCCGACCTCGCACAGTTGAAGGATGCAACCCAGCAATCCATTCCACTTCCGGCAATTAATGCGCTGAATGGGTTAGCCAGTTTCGCTGAGAAAATTGGCGACGCATGGGCCAATCTGCGTAGCGTTGCGCCCGATCTCAAAGGATTGCCGACGCGTCGTTATCTTTATCTGTTGTCGATTCTGACCCCCAATACGCCAACGGAGATCTCATCAATCAGCCTCGAACGCCTTGAACAACGCAGCGATTTCGGCAGCGAACCGGATGATTTCCTCTTCACCTGTTCTGCGGCTTTTGCGGCCGATCTGGATAAGCGGCTCATCCCGGCGGCGCTGGAGACGCGCATGACCGAGTGCGGATTCCCCCCAGGCGCGGAGAGTTATGTCACCGTCGGAGCACCGGGTTCAGACTGGATGATCTACGCTCCGCAGGCTACCCAGCGCTATGCCGGAGGCAAAACTGTGATGGCTCCGCAGACCTTCCGCTTACAGCGAAAAGCCGACGAAGAGACGATTCTGGTTTCGCGACAGATCCTGTGGCCTGCAATTGATACCGGTGAAGGACAGCGTTTTGTCAGCCATCAGATGGGGAACCGACTGATTTACGATCTACCGCAAGAAGGACTGCCGATTACCGATCTGCTTACCCTGCCGATGGTTTTCTATCGTCTGAATATCATGGGGCTACAGGATGCGTGGGGAGGCACGTCGATTGCGCGCAATGCTAACTTGCTGGCCGGTAAGCGCATCAACCCGGACTTTATCTACCAGACGCCGCTGGCCATGTTCCCGACGCGCATCTCCCCGCTGCTGGCGGATACCACGGTGACAACGCTGACGGGAGAAACACTGGAAGAGGCGCTGACCACGCTGTTTCAGACGCTCACCGCAGGCCAGGCGGCCATTCTCGGCGCATCGCATCGCGCGATGCGTATCGCGGCCTGCTGGTGGTCTGGCGCCGATCCGTCACAGGACCCATTGACCACACCACTGCGGGTGAGCACGCCGTTAACGCTCTCGCCGCTGTATGCGTTTGACGTGGCCTCCGACTGGAAAACGGGGCACTACATTTCCCGCCTGGTGCAACAAATGCAAAAACAGACCGCGGTGCTGGGGGTGACACCGCGCGCGCCAGGGCGCTGGGTTGTCGATATTCTGATCTACAGTTACCAGGAGGATCAAAACGCGAAAGCACTTACCGCATTGTTGGATATCAGGAATAAAACCTACCCGGCAAGCTGAAATAGAGCCAACGAAAAATGCCGTTAATTTAATTAACGGCATTGACTTATTATTGTGCAATGTTTTGCCAACGGTAAAGAAATACACCATCGCTATTTAAACATTATTTCAGCAAAACATTGCGTGCTATTTCTTCTTGTACACATCGGCGGTGGCATGGATCTTTTTCCTGGTCTGATCCGACGTGACAATATAGATATCACCGCCCTTTTCATCCGCCAGTTTGCTCAGCGCATGACGGGCGTCCATTGGCGACATCTCATCAGAGGTGGTAATTTCGCCAATCTTTTCATATTGCGAAGAAACTTTGTCAAAGTCTGCCTTTTCCATCAGTTTCGCGGCCCAAGCATTACTGGCTAATAATGTTAACGCGCTAATAATCACTAAACTTTTTTTGTTCATCACCGCATTCTCCAGATCGTTTATGAGATTGTTGTAAATAACAGAAAAGCACAGTCGATCATTTACTCTATAACAGTAGTCGAAGAATAAAAGATTACAATATAACCACTCAATGGACGTATTTAATCCACAGAGCCAGGTAAATAAATAAAACATGCATCTCAAATATCATATACAATACCCGGCAATTTATTGCGTGGTATTTTCAGGAGCCTGGTGATGAAAAATTCACACCTCAACCTTCCCGCCGGTTATTTTGGCATTGTGCTCGGTATTATCGGGCTGGGCTTTTCCTGGCGCTTTGCCGCCACTTTTTGGCCGGTCACACTGTGGCCTGCGAATACGCTGATTATTCTGGCTATTGTTATCTGGGTACTGCTGACGCTGGCGTTTTTCACCCGCCTGTTGCACCACTCCGGCACGCTGCTTGAAGAGGTTACCCATCCATTAAAAAGCAGTTTTGTCAGCCTGCTGCCCGCCACCTCCATGCTGGTGGCGATCGGTCTGACGCCCTGGTGCTACTCGCTGGCACTGGCGCTTTTTCTGCCCGCCGTCGCCTGCCAGCTTGCCTATGCCGCCTGGCAAACGGCCGGATTATGGCGCGGCACCCATCCGAAAGAAGCCACCACGCCAGGGCTTTATCTGCCAACCGTCGCCAATAACTTTATCAGCGCCATGGCCTGCGGTGCGCTCGGTTTTAACGATGTCGGGATGCTGTTTCTCGGCGCCGGGCTCTTCTCCTGGCTGAGCCTTGAACCGGCGATCCTCAGCCGCCTGCGCAACCTGGATGAGATGTCCCCGGCGGTGCGTACCTCGCTCGGCATTCAGATGGCGCCCGCGTTTGTCGCCTGTAGCGCCTGGCTCAGCGTCAACGGCGGCCAGGTGGATGTGTTCGCAAAACTGCTGTTCGGTTACGGGCTGCTGCAAATGCTGTTTATGATCCGCCTGATCCCCTGGTACAGCGCCCAGCCGTTTAATCCGTCGTTCTGGAGTTTCTCCTTCGGCGTGGCGTCGCTTGCCACTACCTCTATCCGGCTGGGACATGCCGCGCCCGGCGGCGCACTCTACTGGATGTCATTCCCGCTGTTTATTGCCGCCAATCTGGTAATTGGTCTGCTGATTGTCAAAACGTTTTCCCTGCTGCTGCAAGGAAAACTGCTCGTTCGAAGCTAAACGGTTGGGCGTCAGCCGGTTATGCAGCTGACGCCCTGAGGTTTAAGGGCGCCGGAACAGCACAATGCTGCGGCCATCGAGTTCAAAATCCTTCTCGCGCGTGATCACCACACCGGGTTTGACCTTCTCAGAGGTTGACAGCTCCAGCACCCAGCCGCCTTCGCCAAACTGCGGAATACGAAACGGCACCGTCCCTTCGAACGGGTTGAAGAGCATCAGTACGTCGTGCCAGATCCCTTCCTGGCCCTGCAAATCGGCGCGTCCGATATGCACGCCCAGCGTCGTTCCCTCTTCCCACTGCTCCGGTTGCTGGAAACCACCGCCAGCATTAAACCAGGCAATCTCCATCCCGTCGCGCCAGTTTTCCCGCCGCAGTAGCGGCTGTGACGCGCGCAGCGCAATCAGCTGGCGGGTAAATTCACGCAGCGCCTCGCCCTCGCCCTGAATCTCATCCCAGTGGATCCAGGAAATTTCGCTATCCTGGCAGTAGCCATTGTTATTCCCCTGCTGGGTACGGCCAAACTCATCGCCCGCGAGGATCATTGGCGTACCGTGCGAGAACAGCAGCGTGGTGAGGAAGTTCCGCTGCTGGCGGGCGCGCACCGCAAGAATGCCTTCATCGTCCGTTGGCCCTTCCGCGCCATAATTGTATGACCGGTTGTCGTTATGCCCGTCGTTATTGTCTTCGCCGTTGGCCTCATTGTGTTTGTCGTTATACGACACCAAATCACGCAGCGTGAAACCATCATGCGCAGTAATAAAGTTGACGCTTGCCCATGGGCGACGACCACGCTGATCGTACAAATCACCGGAGCCGAGCAGACGCGCGGCGAAATCCGTCGAGACATTATCGCCCTTCCAGTATTCGCGCAGCGTATCGCGGTATTTGTCGTTCCACTCCGCCCATCCCGGCGGGAAGCCGCCGACCTGATAACCGCCAGGGCCGATATCCCACGGCTCGCCGATCAGTTTCAGCTTCGACAATACCGGGTCCTGCGTCATGGCATCGAAAAATCCGCCGCGCTGATCGAACCCTTCCGGCTCGCGACCGAGAATAGTGCCAAGATCGAAACGAAAACCGTCGATATGCATCGATTCTGCCCAGTAACGCAGGGAATCCATCACCATCTGCAACACGCGCGGGTGCGAAGTATTCACCGTATTGCCGGTACCGGTATCGTTGATGTAGTAACGGTGTTGATCGGGCAACGTGCGGTAGTAAGAGAAGTTATCGATACCTTTGAAAGAGAGCGTCGGGCCAAGCTCGTTGCCTTCTGCCGTATGGTTGTAAACCACATCGAGGATCACTTCGATCCCGGCATCGTGAAACGCCCGCACCATCTCGCGGAAACCCTGAATACCACGCGGGCCGTAATAGCGCGAAGCTGGCGCAAAGAAACCGAGCGTGTTGTAGCCCCAGAAATTGCGCAACCCTTTATCCAGCAAATGCTGATCGTCCGGGAACCAGTGCACTGGCAGCAGTTCAACGCTGGTAATGCCGAGGCTGCGGATATAATCAACCGTCGCCTTATGCCCCATACCTTCAAAGGTACCGCGCAGTTCCGCAGGCAGCGCCGGGTTAAGCTGGGTAAAGCCTTTGACATGAGTTTCGTAGATCACCGTTCGCGGCCAGGCAATAGTCGGGCGGTTCTGATCCTGCCAGTCAAATTCCTGTGTATCGATAACCCGGCATTTTGGCGTAAAGGGAGCGCTGTCCTGTTCGTCGAAGGTCAGATCTTTATCTTCATGGTGGAGATCATAGGCAAAGTGCGCCGCATTCCACTCAATATTACCGACCAGCTCACGCGCGTAAGGATCAATCAGCAGTTTATTCGGGTTGAAACGGTGACCATTTTCCGGATCGAACGGGCCATAGACGCGATAGCCATACAGCGCGCCCGGTTGCAGGCCGGGCACATAACCGTGCCAGATCTCATGCGTGTTTTCCGGTAGCGTCAGCCTGGCAATCTCCTCCTTGCCAGTGGCATCGTACAAACAGAGTTCTACGCGTTCGGCGTGCGCCGAAAAAAGCGCGAAGTTAACCCCCTCGCCATCGAAATTTGCCCCCAGTTGCTGGCCGTGCCCTGCCGTAATGTAAAAATCAGACATGGTTCCCTCTCTGTTTAAACAGTGTTACCTGATATCACAATGCTGCATACCGCTTTACGCACTCACCAGCGCCGCGAATGTGTAGCCGCCAATAGAACGCAGATGGACGCTGTCACTCAGGGCGAACTCTTCTCCGCTGAGAAGATCGCGCCAGCGACGGTTCGCCAGCCCCGCAGGCAGCGACACCACCGCGCCGCTCAGGCTGCCCTCCAGCGCGCCAAACAGCAGGCGCGGCGCCAGCACAATTAACGCTGCGTCGTTATCCTGGCGGGCAAAAGCAATGATGTTGTCCGCCTGCGGGCCGGAGGTGGTCAGCGGCAGATAGTCGCCGCGCTGAAAAAGCCGGGGTTTCTGCTGGCGTAACTGCAACAACCGGGCGATAAAAAACTGTTTCAGTTGCCCGCTGTTCCAGCTCTCCTGCGAATGCGGATCGGCCTGCTCTTCATCGCTCAGCAGCCGTTCCAGCTCCGCATAGTCCGGCTCCAGCCGGTTATCCGGGTCGACCAGGCTGAAGTTCAGCGCTTCGCTGCCCTGGTAGATATCCGGCACGCCCGGCGCGGCCAGTTTAATTAAGGTCTGTGTCAGGCTGTTGACCAGCCCGGCGCGAATAAACGGTTGTAAAGCGGCGGTGAAATCCTGCAAGAACGCCTGATTTTCCGGGGAAAGCAGATGGCGGGCATAATCGAGCACTGCATTTTCATAAGCGTCGTTGGTTTCGATCCAGTCAGTGCGCTGCTTCGCTTCGCGCAGCGCTTTCTCCAGAAACTCAATAAACCGCGACTCCAGCGCCTGTAACCCCTGCGCATCATCCGCCTGTAATGTCGCTGGCCAGACGCCCGCCAGCGCCTGATAGATCATCCAGGCCACTGCCGGTCTTGGTGCCGGGCCATCGTCGAGTAGCACCACTTTTTCGCGGTTGAGATGACGCCAGCGCGTCACGCAATCCGCCCACTGTTGCGGCGCTTCGGTCAGCGTGTAGAGCCGGGCGCGGGCATCTTCTCCGCGTTTGGTATCGTGCGTGGAGGTGGCTGACAGCGCATCCGGCTGCTGTTCCAGCCGCGTCTGCATCTCGCGGTGAAAACGCTGCAATGAGAAGGTGCGCGGCAACGGTTCTGCACCCACTTCATTGAGCGCCAGATCCATGTTCTGGCGAAAGAACAGCGTATCCTCCACTGCTTTCGCCATCAGCGGCCCGGTCAGTTGCTGGAAACGGGTACGAAAATGGGCCGCCTGATGCAGCATGCTTTTTGCCACGTCGCCATGCAGGATGCGGGTGATAAAATCCAGTGCGGCCGGGTCCGGCGCATGTTCGCTCCCCCTGACCCAGGCGACCACTTTCGCCAGCCGCTCAGCGTCGGCGGGCATCAAGCCTTGCGCAGTGCCATAGGTGCGATAAACCGGAAAAGCGATCAGCAATTCCCGCAGCGCCTGGCGTACCGCTTTGGCTTGCGGCACCGGAATTTCAGCGTGACCAATCTCTACCGCCAGCCGCACCAGCGTGTTGAACTCGCCAGCGAAATTGCGATCGACCATTAACCGCTTTGCGGCCCGTAACTCCGCGTGCATATCGACGGCTTTGCCCGTCACCTGATGCCAGGCTTTACGCAAATCGTCGAGTTGCTCATCGTCCACCAGCACATCCGACAGCGCGGCGATAAACTCATAGCCGGTCGTACCGGAAACCGGCCAGTCGGCGGGCAGTTGCTCCCCTTTACCGAGAATTTTTTCCACCGTGATATAGCACTCCGGCCCGGTTTTCTGGCGCAAACGGCGCAGATATCCCAGCGGATCGGCCAACCCGTCAACGTGATCGACGCGCAGACCGTCAACGACACCGCTGTTCACCAGTTCGAGAATCAGACGATGGCTGTCGTCAAATACCGCCTCATCTTCAACCCGCACGCCAACCAGCCCGGTTATCTCAAAAAAGCGCCGGTACGACAAATCGCTTGCCGCCGTGCGCCAGCAGGTTAAGCGCCACGGCTGAAGCTCATGCAGCACAATCAGATCGCGGCTATCACGAAGCGCCAGCACTTCTGTTTCACGCCCCTGCCAGCTTTCCGCCACCAGCGGGTAAACATTGTCGAAATAGACAAAAACGGGATGACCAGTTTGTGGATCGGCCTGAACGGTAAGTTCGCCCTTTTCCACTACCGTGGCGAAATCGTCGCCGAGGAAAGGCAATGTCAGCGGTCGCGACCAGTCAATATCGAAATGGCGCGCGTACCGGCTGTTCTGCCCTTGTGCGATGACATCACGCCACCACGGGTTTTCCAGCGAGGCGGCCATATGATTGGGCACGATATCGAGAATTAACCCCATCCCGGCGCCCTTCAGCGCCGCCGCCATGCGCATAAACGCATCGCGACCGCCCAGCGCCGGATCGATCTCGTTGGCGTCGGTCACGTCGTAGCCGTGCGTCGAACCGCGGGTGGCGGTAAAAATCGGCGAAGCGTAAAGATGGCTGATCCCCAGCCGTTTAAGATAGGGAATGCGGGCCATCGCCCGTTCAAAGGTCATGCCATTACGAAACTGAATACGGTACGTTGCGGTGGGCGTGCTCATGCTTCTCTCCCTGCAAGACGAACGATAATGGCATTCGGCGCTAATTCAGATTGCGCCTGCGGCAAGGCAAACAGCGTGTTACCGGGCATCGCTGGCAGCGGCTGCGGCGCGTCGCCCAGATTCAGCGCCAGCGAGAGCGTTCCCTGCGGGAAGCGCCAGCAGACGGCGAGAAAACCGGGCGCGGTAGCCAGCACCTCCCCCTGATGGCCGCCCGCTTTTGCCAGCAGCGGCACAATATGCTGCTGACGCAGCGCCAGCAGTTGCTTTGTCAGCGCCAGCCACGCTTTGCCCTCGGCGCTGTGCACTGTTTGCCAGTTCAGCTTCGAGCGGGCAAACGTTGTCGGGTCATTCGGATCGGGCACCGTTTCGCCGTGTCCGGCATGGCCCGCGAACTCCTTTGCCCGGCCTTCGCGCACGGCCTGCGCCAGATCGCCGTGGAAATCAGTGAAAAAGAGAAACGGCTGCGTTTCGCCATACTCTTCGCCCATAAACAGCAGCGGAATATGCGGCGACAGCAGCAGCATCGCCAGCAGCGCGCGGGTGCGATCCGCTCCCGCCAGGCTCAGCAGCCTTTCGCCCTGTGCCCGGTTGCCGACCTGATCGTGGTTCTGAATAAAATCGACAAACGCCGTAGGTGGCTGCCCGCGGCTGTCAACACCGCGCGCTTCTCCGCTCTGCGGCGAGACTTCGCCCTGATAAGCGAACCCTTCCGTCAGCGCCCGCGCCAGCAGTTGCTCGGGGTGATCGGCAAAATCCTGATAGTAAGCGTGCGTTTCGCCGGTGGCTAACACATGGGCGACGTTATGCACATCGTCGTTCCACTCGCCGCTAAACAGCGGAATCTCGCCCGCGCTGCCTCGCGGATGCAGGGCAATAATGTTGCGGCAATCTTCGGTGGTGAGGTGCACGGCGCGATCCGGGATTGCTGCACGAATGCGTTCGGCAATATCCACCAGCAGATGCTGCTCTGCGCTGTCCTCGATTTGATCGATGGCATCAAACCGCAGCCCATCAAGGTGAAACTCTGTCAGCCAGTAGAGCGGCGCTTCCGCGATATAGCGCCTTACGGCGTCCACTTCATAGGCAATGCCAGCGCCCCATGGCGTTTCGCGTTCCGGGTGGAAAAAATCCGGCGACAGCAGCGGCAGATAGTTACCTTCCGGGCCGAAGTGGTTGAGCACAATATCGAGCACCACCGCAAGGCCATAGCCGTGCGCGGCATCGACAAACGCTTTGAAATCATCCGGCGAACCGTAGGCCGCATGCGGTGCGTAGAGCAAGACGCCGTCATAACCCCAGCCGCGATCGCCGCCAAACTGCGCAACCGGCATCACTTCAATCACCGTGATGCCCAGCTCCGCCAGGTACGGCAGTTTTTCAATGGCCGCCTGAAAGGTGCCCTGTGGGGTGAAGGTGCCGATATGCAGTTCGTAGTAAACCGCCTCTTCCCAGCGGCGACCCTGCCAGTGCGCATGTTGCCAGCGGTAGTGGGCGGGATCGATCACCAGCGACGGGCCATTCACATCCCCCTGCTGCGCACGCGAGGCGGGATCGGGGATGGCTCTGCCGTCTTCCAGCACATATTGATAAGGTGTTCCGGGCGCAAGACCGGGAACTGTGGTTTCAAACCAGCCTTTGCCGACTGACTGCATCGCGATATCGTTAGCAGGAAGCCGCAGCGTGATACTCTGCTGGCCTGTTGCCCACAAACGGAAGCGCACCGTGCCTTCGCCGATGTCGTCGGCGCCCCAGCTTTTCGCAAAAGATTTCGACTCCATGCCTTCTCCTCTCCACGATGTCACGAGAAACAATCATAGACGATATTCGGAAAAGCCAGCGGAGCGGCGGTCAGGGAGAGTGTGGCCGGAGAACGGATTACCTCCGGCCAGGCGGGATTACGGCTGTGGTTTCCTCTCAGCGGCCTCTACTTCGCGATACCAGCGCGGGTGATGTTTCTTCGCCCAGCGACGGCTCACTTTATTCCGCTGTCGGCGGATTATTTGATCGCGGAAAATATCGCTTTTCCGAGACTGGCAATGGCCGCATTACTCTGTTTTAACGTTGCCTTTGTGTTTGTTATATAAATAACTACGATACGGGGAGTGTTATTTTCCGGCCACACCACGCTGATAATAGAACGCGAACCAAAATCCCCGGCGCCGGTTTTATCGGCAATGGTCCACCCGGCAGGCAGCGTTGAACGCAATAACGTATCGGCGACCTTATCCTCACGCATCCACTGAATTAACTGCGCGCGTGAACCGGGCTTCAATGCCGTTCCCAGCGTCAGTTTTTGCAGCGTGCGGCTGACGGCCAGCGGCGTAGTGGTATCGCGTAAATCGCCAGGTATCGCACTGTTCAGTTCAGGTTCAAAACGGTCCAGCCGCGTGACACTGTCACCTAACGTTTGCAGATAACGGGTGATGGACGCCGGGCCGCCGAGCTTTTGCGCCAGCAGATTCGCCGCCGTGTTGTCGCTGTAGCTGACCGCCGCGCTGCACAGTTGCTGCCAGTTGATGCGTGCCGGGGCGACAAACTTCTCCGTCACCGGCGAGTACGCCACCAGCGCCGAACGCGGGAATTGCGTGGTGTCCGTCAGCGCCAGCTCGCCGTTATCCACCTTGCTGAGTAATGTGCCGCACAGCAACGCTTTGTAAGTGCTGTTCAGTGGAAAACGCTCATCTCCACGGTAGCTCGCCGTTTTGCCGCTGGTGGTATCCACCACGGCCACGCCGATGCGCGCGCCAAGCTGCTGCTCCTGCAAACGTACAACCTCAGCCAGCCGGGCAGAGTCCATGGCAGCGGCATGCACCGACGGCAAGCAAACCAACAGCAGAGAACAAATTGATTTCGGTGAGAAAAACATAGATATAATCCCTGACTATGCGAAGCGATACATTGAATGAAGAGATGAATAATACAGCATTACGCTACCGCGCGTTCGGAGAACCCTTAACCACGCTGTACGCCGAAACCACCCCGCTACAGCCCTGCGCGCCGGGCATGCTTCGCGTCAGAATGTTACTGGCGCCGGTCAATGCCTCGGATCTGATCCCGATTACCGGAGCCTACAGCCACCGCATCATCCTGCCCGCGATTGCCGGGTATGAAGGCGTCGGCGTGATCAGCGAAACCACGCCAGAAACCGCGCATTTACAGGGAAAACGCGTGCTGCCCTTACGCGGCCAGGGCACCTGGCAGCAGTATGTTGACTGCCCGGCGGAACTGGCCGTGCCGGTTCCCGATGATATCGACGATGCACTTGCCGCCCGCGCGTATATTAATCCACTGGCCGCGCAGATGATGCTGACGCACTACCCACCGCAAGGCCAGCATGTGATAGTGACCGCCGCCGGTTCCGAATGCGCAGGCTACCTCGCGCAGTGGGCCAGACAAAGTGGAGCGAAAAGCGTGACCGGGATTTATCGCTCCGCCATTCACGCCAGCAGGCTGGCCGCAGGCGGCGTGATCCCGCTTTCTGAAACGGACAGCGCCGCCATTCGCCAGGCGGCGGCGAAAGCGGGTGTAGTGTATGACGCCACCGGCGGCGATTTGGCCGGGCTGTTATTGCAGGCGTTGCCGACCGACGCGCAGTTTATCAGCTACGGCCTGCTCTCCGGGCAACCGTTCGGCATCCAGCGCCGCCTGCCGGTGGTGCACTGGTTTCACATCCGTAACCATCTCGACTCGCTTTCCGCCAGCGCGTGGCAGCAGACGTTTAGAGATATCTGGACGCGGCTGCGCAAAAATCCGCCCGCTGATGTCACGCTGTTCCCGTTTGCCGACTGGCAACAGGCAATCGCGTTTTATCACCAGCCGGGCCGGATAACGAAACCGCTGTTGTCGATGCGCTGATTTATGTGCGATCTGCGGAGTACGCCAGCGCACGCTGGCCTTCAATTTCACGCAGCCGTGCGCCCAGCGTCGCCACTAAATGATCGTAAGCAATACTGCCGAGCGGCACCCGCAGCGGCGGGTTTTGCTGGTCGGCGACGGCGATAATCGCCTCTACCGTACGATCCGCATCGCCGGTAATGGCGAAATCACCGTTGGCAATGCCGCGCCGCACATCGCCTGCGGGTGTGGCATCATAAATCGCCAGCGGCCGGGCATGATCGAGGCCACCGCCAAAACCGGTTTGCGTCGGGCCGGGTTCGGCAATCACCACATCAATCGCAAAAGGTTTAACCTCCTGCGCCAGCGACTCAAGAAACCCTTCAATGCCCCATTTACTGGCGTGATAGAGGCTGAAATTGGGATAGGCCACCTGCCCGCCTTCTGATGAAACCTGCACAATTCGCCCGCCGCCCTGCGCCCGCAGCCACGGCAGCACCGCGCGCACCAGCTGAATTGAGCCGGTCAGATTGGTGGCGATTTGCCGTTCGATCTGCGCATCGCTGACCTCTTCCGCCGCGCCAAACAACCCGTAACCGGCATTGCTCACCACCCGTTCAATTCTGCCGAGCGTGCTGAAGGCGCGCTCGATTTCCCCGCGCATCGCGGCGGTATCTGTCATGTCAAAACGGCAAAGATGCAACTGCCCGCCATACTGCGCCTGAAGATCGCTCAGCGCATCAGCACGACGAACGCAGGCCGCAACGCGGTCTCCGCGCGCCAGTAATTTTTGCGTCATCGATAAACCCAGCCCGGAAGACGCGCCAGTAATCAGCCATGTCAACATAGTGACCTCCTGAAGTGAGTGAATCTGTAGCCTACACCGTCGTCAGTGCTAGAATAAGACTCACCAATCGACATGAAGTGGTGCAAAAAATTCAACAATGAAAAATGTCAGCCTTAGCGATTTGAAAGCGTTTCTCCTTGTGGCCCGTTTGCAGAGTTTTCAGCAGGCAGCGGGCGAGCTGGGCGTTTCACGCTCGGCGCTCAGCCATGCCATGCGCGCGCTGGAAACCCGGCTGGGCGTCCGCTTGTTGCACCGCACGACCCGCAGCGTGTCGCTTACCCAGCAAGGCGCGGCTTTTCTGCAACGGCTCGATCCGCTGCTGAATGCACTCGACGATGTGCTCGACAGCACCCGTTTTCAGCCGCAGGAGCTGCACGGTACGCTGCGCATCAACGCCAATGAAGGCGGCGCGCGCTGGCTGTTACAGCATGTGGTGAGGGATTTTTTACGCGCGCATCCGCAGGTGGAGCTGGATCTGGTCACCGATGGCCGTCTGGTGGATATCGTTGCCGCCGGTTTCGACGCCGGAGTCCGGCTGGCGGAAGCGGTGCCGCGCGACATGATTGCCGTGCCGTTTGGCGGCGACATCCGCTTTATCACCATTGCTGCGCCCGGTTACCTTGAACAGGCAGGAACGCCGCAAACGCCGGAAGCGTTATTGCAGCACCGCTGCATCGCGCAGCGTCTGCCGGGCGGCAAACGCTATCGTTGGGAATTTATGCGCGACGATAAGCCGCTAACGCTGAATGTGCCCGGCACGCTGTGTCTGGACAACAGTGCGCTAATGGTGGAAGCGGTCGTGCTGGGGCTGGGCATCGCCTATGTGCCGGAACCGTATGCCCGCCAGGCGCTCAACGACGGGCTGGCGGTGCAGATTCTTGAAGCGTGGTGCCCGCCGATTGCGGGGCTGTGCCTTTACTACGCCAGCCACCGGCACGTTCCGGCGACGCTCAGGGCGTTTATTGCCGCAATACGTGCCGTGGCGTAATCGCTTTTTTGAATTAACCGAAGGAGTGTCCACCAATATTGAGTATTTTCACAATCCGCTCTTTTTCCTGAATCATAAAAAAAACACGGTCTTCGTCACTTAAGCGGATACTGAAGAGCTGAATACTTTTTTTCTGTTTGACCTGTTTATAACAAAATTTACTGCCCATCAATTTAGCGGCATCTCGCGGATGGTTTCCGGCACGAATAAGCCGTCGCCACATATAATAGTTTTTCATATACAGCGGCTCAACGTGAATATGTTTGTTGAGACGGTATTTGTTCCTTGGCTCTGTTTCATCAACTATCCATTTTTTAATTTCACTGATCGTGTCTGATTTACTGACATGTTTTCGGTAATATTTAACAGAGCCGGATAATGAGGATTGTCGCGAAGATGACGGTGCTGTATATACTGAATGCGAAAAACTCGACATTGATTCAGCATTGTTTTCATCGGCAGTAAAATACTCGTCTTCGCTGGCGGTAAAGTACTCCGAATCTGAAATAATACTCTCCAGATCGTCATCATTTAACTCAATCAAATACATATAAACCTCGGTACATTCCATTGTTAAAGGCGTTGCAACCAGATCTGCAACCTTAAGTATATTCTGAGCAAATACTAGCAATGGGGAGCAAAACCGGGCAAGGCGTTAATAATATTAAGACGCCGGAAGATGCGTTATCTCTCTTATTAAAATAAAAAAGATCGCTAAGCATCGCTCTCCGGGTGCATCTGCTACACCTGTATTCGCAAATTTCGTGCGTTTACCCGCGCCTGCCTGCCATACTTCGGGCTGCACAGAACCACACCGGAGGAGAGATGCTGATTGCTCAGCTCAGTGATATTCACGCCGCGCCCGATAACAATAACCTCGCGCGACTGCATAACGCCATTGACTGGCTGCTCGCCCTGCAACCTGATTTGCTGGTGGTGAGCGGGGATTTAACCGATGAAGGCTGGCACGAAGGCTATCTGGCGATTGCCGCAGAACTGCAACGGTTGTACTGCCGCACACACATTATCCCCGGCAATGCCGACGATAAAGCGGTGATGTGCGCCAGCCTGCCCGCCTTTATCCATCATCACGCCGATGACGCCATGCACTTTTGCCAGCAGCTTGACAGTGTGGCAGTCATTGGCCTGGATGTGACCGTCGCGGGCGAAAGCCGGGGCGATATCCGCCCGCATCTGCCGTGGCTGAAAAGCGCTCTCGCCGCCAGCCCGCAACCGGCGCTGCTGTTTTTGCATCAGCACCTGTTCCCCAGCGGCATCGCACCGCTTGATAGCGCGATGTGCGATGGCGCAGAGGAACTACGCCAGTTGCTTCACACCCTGCCGTTCCCGCCGCTGGCGCTGTGCAGCGGGCACGTTCACCGCCCGATGAGCGCAACCTTTGCCGGGATTCCGGCTTATATTTGCGGCTCCATCTGCCCGGCAAACCCGCTGATGCTGGATGCGCAACGCCTGCCGCCAGTGGGCGATCCGCCGGCACTGATGATCCATCAGATCCGCGAGCGCCGCCTGGTAAGCCATTTTGTTAGCGTTTAGCGCCTGACCGCCGTCTCCGCAAACCGGCGGCAGTCAGGCCAGCCCCACCTGCCATCCCTGCAAATCGCCTGCCGCTGAGGAAAAGAAGGTTTCCGGGCTGATAGCGTTGTTGCGGAAATGACTCACCAGCGCTGAGATCACTGCCGGGAGAACGCGTTGGTATGTGAGATCGTGCCCCATTTCCGCCAGTATCGCGCCATAAAACCAAAAGGGGTTGTCCGGCAACGTCACTTTTTCCGCTGAAGCTGGCGCGTTGCGAACGGGCGAGAATTTTTTATAAAGCGCCAGCTCCTGATCCGCATCGAGATAGATCCGCGCGACCGGCGTGTTGACGCCATTACCCGGATAAGCATCCAGCGCCATGCCAGCCGGGCGATGACGTCCAACACGTTGATAAATATGGTAATCAACAAAGGCTTTCAGCGCTGTTGCTACCGGCTCCCAGTGACCTGAACTGATAAAACCCAGCCGGGTTAACCCTTCGGTAAATAGCAGCTCAATCCCTGACGATAACGCCTCTCGCTGCATGGTGAACCAGTCCATCGCCTGTTCATACTCATTGCGCTTCTGCCGCTGTTCAACCGTCAGATTGCCGCTGGCGTAAAGTCCATTGAGTTCATTCAGGCAAAAATCTTCGACGGTAAAACCGATATCGATATGAACATCACGTTTGCGGCTGTAAGCGAGCGAAATTTCTGAACATAAAACGGCAATCTCGTCATCCGGCAGATCGATGGCGTAGCTATCGTTTAACGGCAGGATAAACGTGTCAGTGCTTTTGACGTCCATGCTCCTTTGTCGGGCAATCTTTTCAAGCTCGCCGCCAGTTTTATCCAGCGTTTTACTCTTCAGTACCTGGATATACGCCCCATTTGACGTCGGACGAGTGACCTGTTGGGTTATCCATTCCCAGTAGCATTGGTTTGTTTCGGGATCGCACAGAATCAGAATCACCGGCAACGAGTGTTCCCGCCAATAATTGATGTGCGGGGCTTTACAGTAAAAAGCCCAGCCATCGTCATTGGGGAATCTGAAATGAGAAGGACCGCACTTGATTTGCACGGCCAGCAGCTTACCGGACGCATACTTTACGCCATTTTCTGACGTCACGATTTCTATCTGGCCATCAATACCATAATCACGCGCGGTGGTTTCCCGAAATATATGCCCCAGCTTGAGCACCTTTTCTCTGACCATAAGAACACCCCGTTCTCCGGTTTCGTCAGTGGGTGGGACCTTCGGTAGTTCCATGCTGAACCTCATTTAATTTTACGGACATTTTATGTTTGACAGCTTACGCCTTCCCGTCGCCGCGTACATCTATCAGATTCTGTAGCCCTGTTATTGACACACTTGCAAATATTACCGTTGCGAAAATACTGATGAGAAAGCGCCGTTATTTGTTGACGTATACGCCTTTGCCATTTTGTTACTCACCATGCCAATAATTTTTTTAGGATTTTTTCAGGAAATAATATATTGCATTACCACTGAAATATTATAAAAAGAAAAGCGCCACTTTACGATTACTTTAATTACTGGCGGGATAAAGGAATAAATATCCCGTTCATCTTTACCCTACGGAGGAATAATTTAATGAGCAACCATCCAAAATATACCTGCTCACCCGGTCACACACGTATTATCAGTACCGGTGTTTATCTCCCGGAAGGCCGGATAAGTTCCCGGGAGCTGATGGAACAACTCGATTCACCACAGCGCTTCGGCCTGAATCGCAACTGGCTGGCGCGGCTGACCGGCGTGCGGGAGCGCTGCGTCGCCGATGATCATCTGCAACCCTCCGATCTGGCCGTGCGTGCCGCGCGTGATGCGCTGGCGCGTGCCGAAATCAAATTAGCCGATATTGACGCGTTGATTTTTGCCGGTGTATTTCGCGATTTCCACGAACCGGCAACCGCACATATTGTGGCGCATAAACTGGGCGCAAATATTCCCACCGCGTTTGATGTCAGTAATGCCTGTCACAGTTTTGAAGATGCTCTGCATATTATGGATGCGCTCATTGCGGCGGGCCAGGTTAAATACGGCTTAATTGTCACCGGTGAAACCAGCTATCGCATGCGGCATGAAGCAATAAACAGGTTGCAACAAACCACGGACCGCGAACTTTTTATGGAGCTTTGCGCAGGGTTAAATGTCGGTGATTGCGGTGCGGCAATGATCGTCGGGGCGAAAAAAGATCCGCATGTCGGCTTTATGGGATTTATGAAAGAATCCCGCTCGCACTATTATCACTACAGCACCAGCGGCCCGGCCTGTTCCGATCATTTATTAAAGGTGTGGATGACGCCGCTGGTGGACGAAGCCATCAGCATGGGCGAAGCGATGTTTCCGGCGTTTATGGATCACCTCGGCTGGAGCCGCAACGACATTAAAGCCTGCGTTTCACACCAGGCCTCGACCTCGCAAATCCAGAGAATGGCCGGTTATATGGATGTGGACCCGGCCCTGTTTGTGGAAACCATCAGCACCATGGGCAACCTGATCAGCGGCAACGCAACCGTTGGGCTGCACATACTGGCAGAGCGCCAGCAGCTTAAACCGGGTGACAAACTGGTTCTCGTCGGTGGCGGCAGCGGAATTGTTGGCAGCCATATGGGGCTAATCTGGGGATAATCGAATACACAGAAGTGCCGTTACATCGTGCGCCGGGGCAAAGCCTCCGGCGTTCGTTTTACTTTTCCCCTTCCCAGTAATCCACGCCCTCACCGCGAAAATCAACCCGGCGAAAATCTTCCTTGCCGTTGATGCGCGCTCTGGCAAGGAATTTATCAGCGTCGGGGTATTCACAAATTTCCGGGCTTTCCATGGTACTGATCGAGATATAGCGTAAAGGTTGATCGGACGTGTTGATAATCTGATGCGGCCATGCCTTTCCCGGTGGAATACAGATCACATCGCCCTCTTCAATTGCCCGCTCCTCATCGCCAATGCGCAGTGTTCCACGCCCGTTCAGCACGATAAACATCTCTTCCTGCGCATGATGCAGATGAAACGGGCAGCAGCGTTTACCCGGCGGCAATGTATCGATTGACGCGCCGAGCTTGCTGGCGGCGGTGCCTTTGGTCAGCGAACCGCCCAGGGATTCATACAGCGGCGGGCGAACAAAATGCTCCATCTCAAGGGTATTAAAGTTGCGGATGACAAACGGTATGGCGGTCTTCGCACTCATAAGCAGTTCCTGAAATAACGTGACATCTCAGTATTGGAACGACCCATTCTGCCTGTCAATTTGTTCAGCCAGCATTTGATGGAAGATACGCGTCGCCATCGACAACGTGCGCTGGCGCGGCAGGCAGAGATCCACTTTCACTGTGCCCATCAGCGGGTCCGCCAGCGGCACGGCGACAAAATCCTCGTGCCCGGTGGTGTCATTAACGTTCAGTTGCGGCAGGATCAACAGCGCCAGCCCTTGCCGCGCCAGCGCTTTCTGTACTTCCAGCGAACTGGCGATATAACACAAATCAAAATGCAGATTCTCGCGCCGGGCGGCGGATTCGAGCAGTTGCCGCACCGCATAGTTGGCAGGTGGAATAGCCAGCGGATGACGGGCAAGATCGGTGAGCGTCAGCAGGCTTTTCTTCGCCAGCGGATGATGTGCCGCCATCAACACTTTGTGCTGCAACGCGCAGTAGTGCGTCACCTGCAGCTCCGCGCTAACCGGCATATAAAACGCCAGCGCCACATCGGCATGACCGCTGATTAACTGTTCGGCGACATGCGGCGCACTGCCAATATCAATGTCAAACGAAACCGCAGGGTAACGCTGGCGGAAGGTGCAGATAACCGGCGCGATAAACGCAGCGAACAGGCTCTCTGCCGCGCAGATACGCACCGTGCCGGACACCACACTTTGCGTACTGGAGATGCGCTCTTTTACCGCATCCAGTTCGCGTAAGGTGGCATCCACGGCCTGGGCGAGAAACTCCCCTTCCCGCGTCAGTTTGATACCGCGCGGCGTGCGCTCGATCAGCGGTGCGCCATAGTGGTGTTCCAGAATATCGATTTGCCGCGTGACGGCGCCCGGCGCGACAAACAATTTATCAGCGGCATCACGCAACGAACTGGATTTCGCTACCTGGCTAAAATAGCGCAGCGCGCGTAATTGCATATTTCTCCACCCTGTATTGCCGTTATTAACCCTTTTGTCACCTTATTACGCCGGTGTTCAGATTGACAAATCAGCGGGGCAATCCTTTATTTTTCCTCGCTGCTGCACTGTAAACAGGCACGACGAACAATAATCGTGCAAAAACGGGATTGGTTTTTATCTTGCAGGGAGAAAAAACCGTTTAATAATCATCATGATGATATATCTTTTGCGAAAAATATTTGCGCACTGCTAACGAAATGAAAGCACAGTTTAAGTGCAGAGCCAGGAAAGTTATTTTCTGCCAGTCAATAAAGATCGCCGGATAAAAACAAAAATATCAGATAATTCAAAAAATTAGACAAAGTAATACTATTTTCTTATTTATATTCCCCGCCCTCCAGTGAGCACATTTTTTACGCACTGCTCCTGCACAATTGTGATAGTGAACATTATCTGTGCTTGTTATATCTCAGCCATGTTGTTAATTCGTCTCAACCCCTGAGGAAGACTGTTTATGGCAAACGAAATAAATCCCGCAGCCACACCGCCAAAAGCGACGCGTAAAGAAGTGATCGCCGTTGTCCTGGGCGCCGCCGTCGAATTTTTTGATTTCAGCGCTTACGCCACCTTTGCAGTGATGATCGGCCATGTTTTCTTTCCTTCGGATAATCCATTTACCAGTTTGTTATTGTCCGTTTCAGTATTTGGCATCGGCTTTATTGTCCGGCCGCTGGGCGCCATTTTTATAGGCAGTTACGCCGATCGCGTTGGGCGCAAACCGGCAATGTTATTAACCATGGTATTTATGACCATCGGCACCGGCGGCTTAGTCTTCCTGCCGGGATATGAAACCATTGGCATGGCCGCACCGGTTTTACTGGTACTGGTGCGCATGTTGCAGGGGCTGGCCTGGGGCGGCGAAGCTGGCCCGGCAACCACGTTTATTATGGAAGCCGCGCCCGCCGGCAAACGTGCCTTCTACACCAGTTGGCAGATTGTCGCCCAGGGTCTGGCAGGCATCAGCGCAGGGGTGATTGGCTATACGCTCACCGTATTGCTGTCACCGCACGACCTCGTCGCCTGGGGCTGGCGCGTGCCGTTCGCCTTCGGACTGTTGATCCTGCCTATCGCCATCTATCTGCGCCGCAATCTGCGCGAGACTTATCAGTCTGACAACAGCGAAGCCAGCCACTCCACCGGCAGTCTGCTCGGTGAAGTGGTGAAGAACTATCGCGGGCTGGTGCTGACCGGGATTTTTATCCTCTCCGGCAGCACCATCACGCAATATTTTCTCAACTATATGACCACTTACGCGCTCAACGAACTGGCATTTACGCCGGGCAGCGCCATGGCGTCCACGATTCTGATAGGCGTCTGCGTGGTGGTCTTTTCGCTGGTCGGCGGCTGGATGGCGGATCGCGTTGGCAGAAAGATGACCATCATTGCTCCACGTCTGATCCTGCTGCTGTTGTTGCTGCCGGGGCTTGAGATCATCAACACCTGGCGCAGCGAAATGGTGTTTTACAGCGTGATCACCGTCTTTGCCGCCCTGCAATGTATCAGCGGTTCCGGCGTACTCGTCGTGCTGTGCGAAAACTTCCCGAAATATGTGCGTTCCACCGGCTTTTCTATCGCCTTTGCCTTTGGCATTACGCTGTTTGGCGGCACCGCGCAAATTGTCTTTTCATGGCTGATCAAAGTGACCGGCAACCCGGTTTCTCCTGGTTACTACCTGATTGCCGCCAATATTCTCTGTCTGGCCGCCACCGTCATGCTGAAAGAGCGTAAAGCTCCGCAGCCTTTGCTGGCAAGCCGTCGCACCACCGTTCAGTAATCAAGGAGGAAGCCATGAAAACCGTCATGAACTGGCAAGAATGGGCAGCGCACGATGCCACTGCGCTGGCAGAACGGGTGCAGCAAGGTGAGATCAGCGCTACCGAACTGGCGCTGCAGGCGCAGGCCGCCGTCAGCCTGATCAACCCGCAAATCGGTTCCGTGGTGGAACTGTTTGATGATGCGATCGCCGCGCCACAGACCGACGGCACGCGGCTCGACGGCCCATTTCGCGGCGTGCCGTTTCTGATGAAAGATCTCGGCCCCGGCGTGAAAAACCGCCTACAGGAGCAAGGCTCGAAATTTATGCAGGGCAACCGTCCGGCGGAAGATGCGTTTCTCACCACGCAAATCCGCGCCGCAGGGTTGAACATTATGGGCCGCACCACTACGCCGGAGTTTGGCGTTTGCGGCTCGGTGGAAAACCCGGAAGTTTATGTGACCCGCAATCCCTGGGATCCGGCCTATACCACCTTCGGATCGTCGGCCGGTTCTTGCGCCTCAGTCGCGGCCGGGATTGTGCCGCTGGCGCATGCCACGGACGGCGGCGGCTCGATTCGCATCCCGGCGGGTTCCCACGGGTTGATTGGGTTAAAAAGTTCGCGCGGCGTGTTATCCATCGCCCCGGCGCTTTCCGATATTACCGGCTTTGTTTCCACGCAGGGCTGCGTCAGCCGCAGCGTTCGCGACACGGCGCGGTTTATCGACAGTTGCCGTGGCGGCGCACCGGGCGAGTTTATGCCCTACTGGGAAAGCAAACAGCCCTACAGCGAGATGATTAAGCATGATCCTGCACCGCTGCGTATTGCCGTCTCCCACGAGTGGGGCAACTACCGTTCCGATGCGCATTTTGTCAGCGAGCTGGAGCGCACCGTGCGTTTGCTGGAAGAACTGGGCCACCACGTTGAATGGGTGACGCCGCAGGTTGATTTCGCGCAGGCGTTTGAGGCGCAAACCACCTGCTATATCAGTAACTTTGCGCAGTTTATTCAGCGTCTGCTGGAGAAAAAAGGGCTGAGTTCGCCGCCGGAGGATCTGGTGGAGCCGATCAACATTCGTCTCTGGCAGAAAGGCATTGATATGTCCTACAGCGAACGCTGGAAAATGCAGGATGCCTTTAACACCGTATCGCGCGATCTGGGGCGTTTTTTCCAGCAGTGGGACATGATCCTGACGCCGACATTCTCCAAACCGACGCCGCTGATGGGCGAGAAAAAATACCTGACGCTGAGCGATAACCCGGATGTGATGGACTGGTTCTACAACCTGTGGGATATCTTCTCTTACACCCCGCTCGCCAGCCTGACCGGCACCGCCGGGATCTCGATCCCGCTCGCCTGGCAGCAGTCCGGCATTCCGCTGGGCATGCATTTTCAAACCCGCCAGGCCAACGACGGCCAGTTGTTACAGATCGCCGCTCAAATTGAACGCGCACTCGGCGGCAGCTTTATCCGCAACAATGTGCCGCAGGTGCATGTAAGCCGGTGAAAAGTCCTGGCCGATTGACCATCACTCATGCCCGGTAGCGTGACGCTTACCGGGCCGACAAATATTGCAACCAGCCTCAGGTCTGGAACTGGTTCAGAACGCCCTGACGGCGCAACACATATTAAATTGATTATTTACTCAACGACTCTTTGCTAGCGTATTTACGCTTAAACAATTGCAGCAGCCCTTTCACCGTGACATCTAACTGGCTACCCTCTTCATAAATGGCAGGCACGACATAATTGGCGCGTTCCTCTGCTATCAATTTTTCAACTTTTCCCTGCGTTTTTGTTGTCTTCCATTTATCCGGGTCAAAAACGGCAAGTGAGACACCGCCCTGATAGCGGACCATTTTCATTGACGGAATATCCGTATCGCCATCGCCAAAATAAATCATTCTCTGAAACGGTATCTCTCGCAGTTCGGGCTCGATAAATCTGTTTACCGCTTCATTATCCCAGGAATTATCAATCCCTTTATTTATGCGAAAAAGAAACTGTGTTTTTGTCGTGTAATTAATCGCCTGGGCGGGCCAGATAGCTACAGTGCCATTGGCGGAATAGTGATATTTACAGGCGAAAATCATGCGAAATTTGTCACCTATTGCCGTTCCGCGAATCATCGCATCAAGTCCGCTGGAGATAATGTAATGGCAGAGTTCCAGCCCATTGTCATCCGCATATTTGTTAATCCGGTCAAACCAATCAGCAACCCCAGGATATAGCGGAATGGATTTACCATGTTTTTTGAGATTATTGACGCTCAGCTCTTGTGGATTTGTCTGTGATGCCTTTTCAACTAACAACCCAAGATAAGAAAGAATTTCATCGCCATCATTTTCTGCTGCGCGTTGTTTTACCTCCTGCCAGAACGCGCCAACATCATTGATCCCTAAAGCAGGCATAAGACCGTGCTGCGCACAATCTCCGTCTGCCAAAGTGCCATCAAAGTCATAAACCAATGCACATTTCATAATATATTCCTTATAACCCAATGAAAGTACAGTTTATCTATTTTTGCCTCATCCTGATGGTCTTTAAACTCCGGCGGGAAAAGAGATTTAAGGCAATTCAGGACACAAAATAATATCTGATAACCATAGAACAAAGCATAATTGTGGACTACAGAATAGCAGCGGATGATTAGTTTTAATATTCTCGTCATGGTGCAGATATACCGGAACACAAAAAAATAACGCCATGCGCGAATACGCATGGCGTCTCTCCGTGGTCCGAATACCCGGTAAACGCAACATTACCGGGTAAAATTTACCGTTTACTCCCCCGCCATTCGCTGATACTGCGCGAAACGCTGCTTCGCGTCCTGCTCGGTTTGCTCGAAGAGTTGATCCGCCAGTTCCGGCGCGGTGCGGCCCAGCGAGGCGTAACGCACTTCGCCCATCAGGAAGTCGCGGAAGCTCTCTTCGGGTTCGTCGGAGTCGAGAATAAACGGATTCTTGCCCTTCGCCATCAGTTGCGGGTTATAGCGCCACAGATGCCAGTAACCGGAATCCACCGCGCGTTTTGCTTCGCGCATACTGCATCCCATCCCGGCCTTCAGACCGTGGTTGATACAGGCCGCATAAGCGATGACCAGCGACGGGCCAGGCCACGCCTCTGCTTCGGCAATGGCCCGCAGCGTCTGGGCTTTATCCGCGCCCATCGCCACCTGCGCGACATACACATTGCCGTAGCTCACCGCCATCATGCCGAGATCCTTTTTGCGCGTCCGTTTGCCTTCGGCGGCAAACTTGGCAATCGCCGCAACCGGCGTCGATTTCGACGACTGACCACCGGTGTTGGAGTACACCTCGGTATCAAACACCAGGATATTCACATCCTCGCCGGAGGCCAGCACATGATCGAGGCCGCCAAAACCGATGTCATACGCCCAACCGTCGCCGCCAAAAATCCACTGCGAACGTTTAGCGAAATAGTCGCGGTTCTGGTACATGCGGTTCAGCAGCGGATCGTCGCCCTTCTCCTGCGCCAGTAGCGCACTTAGTTGCTCGCCGCGCTCGCGCGTGCCTTCACCGCGATCTTTGCTCTCCAGCCACTGGCGTAACGCCTGCTGTAACGCCTCGCTGTGCGGCGCAGCCAGTGCATCCATCGCATCACTGGCGAGTTGTTCACGCACCGCGCGCCCGCCAAGCATCATCCCCAGGCCAAACTCGGCGTTATCTTCAAACAACGAGTTAGCCCACGCAGGGCCTTGCCCTTTATGGTTGGTGGTCCACGGAATTGACGGCGCGCTGGCCCCCCAGATCGACGAACACCCCGTGGCATTCGCGATCATCATGCGATCGCCGAACAACTGCGTCACCAGCCGCGCATACGGGGTTTCGCCGCAGCCTGCGCAGGCACCGGAAAACTCCAGCAGCGGGGTTTCAAACTGGCTGCCTTTGACCGTGGTTTTGTTGAACGGATTGCTTTTCGGCGAGAGCGCCAGCGCATAATCCCACACCGGTTGCATCGCTAACTGGCTCTCCAGCGGCTGCATCGTAAGGGCTTTCCCCTTCGCCGGGCAGATATCGGCACAGTTGCCGCAGCCGGAACAATCGAGCGGCGAAATGGCCAGATGATAGTCGTAATCCTTCGCCCCCTGCGCCGCTTTACTCAACAACGCTACCGGCGCCGCATCGCGCTCTTCCTGATTCAGCAGCGCCGGACGAACGGCAGCATGCGGGCAGATAAAGGCGCACTGATTGCACTGGGTACAGCCTTCGGGGTTCCACACCGGCACCTGCAAAGCAATGCCGCGTTTCTCCCACGCTGCGGTTCCCGTCGGGAATGTCCCGTCCTCCATACCGACAAAGGCGCTGACTGGCAGTTTGTCGCCATTCTGCCGGTTCATCGGTTCCAGAATGTCGCGGATAAAATCCGGCATCATCCGCGTCTCTTCCACCGCGTCATCTTCCAGCGTCGCCCAGCGTTCCGGCACCATCACTTCCTGGATGGCTTCCATCCCCAGATCAATGGCGGCATTGTTCATATCCACCACTTTTTGCCCTTTACTGCCGTAGGATTTCTCGACTGCCTGCTTCAGATAATCGGACGCCGCTTGCGGATCAATAATCCCCGCCAGTTTGAAGAATGCCGACTGCATCAGCATGTTAAAGCGCCCGCCCAGCCCCAGCTTACGGGCAATATCCACCGCATTGAGGGTGTAAAAACGGATCCCCTGACGGGCGATATAACGCTTCATACTGTTTGGTAGCCGCGCTTCCAGCTCCTCACCAAACCAGGTACAGTTCAGCAGGAATGTGCCGCCAGGGTTCAGCCCCTCCAGCAGATCGTACTTGTCGACGTAGGATTGCTGCGAGCAGGCGATAAAATCCGCGCGGTGGATCAGGTATGGCGAGGTAATCGGCCGTTCGCCAAAACGCAGGTGCGAAACGGTAATGCCGCCGGATTTTTTCGAATCGTAGGCAAAGTAGGCCTGCGCATACATCGGCGTTTTATCACCGATGATCTTGATGGCGCTCTTGTTGGCGCTGACCGTACCGTCGGAACCCAGCCCCCAGAATTTACAGGCGGTGATCCCCTCGCGGGAAACGTGGACCTCATGAGAAGGCACCGGCAGCGACGTGTGCGTGACATCGTCGAAAATCCCCACCGTAAAACCATCTTTCGGCAGCGGTTTTTTCAGGTTCTCAAACACCGAGACAATATGCCCCGGCAGCACATCTTTACCGCCCAGCGCATAGCGCCCGCCGACAATCAGCGGCGCGTCATGCTGGTGATAAAACGCATTTTTCACATCCAGGCACAGCGGTTCCGCCTGCGCGCCCGGCTCTTTGGTGCGATCGAGTACCGCGATGCGTTTGACGCTTTTCGGGATTTTGGCGAAGAAGTGCGACAGCGAAAAAGGCCGGAACAGATGCACCGTCACCAGGCCAACTTTTTCACCGCTGTCGATTAGCGCATCCACCACTTCGGAAATGGTGTCGCATACCGACCCCATCGCCACAATGATCTGTTCGGCATCGTCTGCGCCGTAGTAATCAAACAGGTGGTATTCACGACCGGTCAGGCGATAGATGTCCGCCATATAGTTTTCGACGATCTCCGGCAGCGCATCGTAGTAGCGGTTGGCGGCTTCCCGCTCCTGAAAATAGATATCGGGGTTTTGCGCGGTGCCGCGAATCACCGGGTGATCCGGGTTCAGGGCGTTACGGCGAAAGCGGTTCAGCGCGTCGGTATCCAGCAACGGCGCCAGATCGTCATACTCCAGCACTTCAATTTTCTGGATCTCGTGAGAAGTACGAAAACCATCAAAGAAGTTAATAAAAGGTACGCGGCCTTTAATGGCAGAAAGGTGCGCTACCGCCGAGAGATCCATCACCTGCTGAACGTTGCTCTCCGCCAGCATCGCGCAGCCGCTCTGGCGAACCGCCATCACATCCTGATGATCGCCGAAAATATTCAGCGAGTTGGTTGCCAGCGCGCGGGCGCTGACGTGAAATACGCCAGGTAGCAGTTCACCGGCGATTTTGTACAGATTGGGGATCATTAACAGCAGCCCCTGCGAAGCGGTATAGGTGGTGGTCAGCGCCCCGGCCTGCAACGCACCGTGTACGGCACCGGCTGCACCCGCTTCTGACTGCATCTCCATTAAACGCACCGGCTGGCCAAACAGGTTTTTCTTGCCGTCAGCCGCCCACTGATCGACGTTTTCCGCCATCGGCGTTGAGGGGGTAATGGGGTAAATCGCGGCGACATCAGTAAAGGCATACGAAATCCATGCCGCTGCCGCGTTGCCATCCATTGTTTTCATCTTTCCGGACATTGCTCATTCCTCGACTGTAAGAGGTCATCTCCCTGACGCCGTTGCACAGCCTGTGCCAGCTCATTTATCCCTTTATAAACAATGCATTAAAGCTAACCGCAACAAAATGGTTGCATGAAACAAGACAGTGGACGCGACATCCTGTTGAACTGCCGACAAAGTGTCGCACGCCGTGGGTTGTACCCCGACGTACAGAAACGATGTGCGGAATTGTTCTGTTTCGAACAATTGGTAAGGCGATTGTTTACTCTTTGTCCCTCCTCTTGCGACAGCGAAAACATCAATGCTTTTAAAATCAATAAATTAAATGAAATGGCACGGCTGGTATGTTCCCTGCACAACAGAGTGAGGCAATCGCCACTCACACAACCAACAGGAGAAACACCATGACCATGCGTCAATGCGCCATTTACGGCAAAGGTGGTATCGGTAAATCCACCACCACGCAAAACCTGGTCGCCGCTCTGGCGGAGATGGGCAAGAAAGTAATGATCGTCGGCTGCGACCCGAAAGCAGACTCCACCCGTCTGATCCTGCACGCGAAAGCGCAGAACACCATTATGGAGATGGCGGCTGAAGTCGGCTCCGTGGAAGACCTGGAACTGGAAGATGTGCTGCAAATCGGTTACGGCGACGTGCGTTGCGCAGAATCCGGCGGCCCGGAACCAGGCGTTGGCTGTGCCGGTCGCGGGGTGATTACCGCTATCAACTTCCTGGAAGAAGAAGGCGCCTATGTTCCCGACCTCGATTTCGTCTTTTACGACGTGCTGGGCGACGTGGTGTGCGGTGGGTTCGCCATGCCGATTCGCGAAAACAAAGCGCAGGAGATCTACATCGTCTGCTCCGGCGAAATGATGGCGATGTACGCTGCCAACAACATCTCTAAAGGCATCGTGAAATACGCCAAATCCGGCAAAGTGCGCCTTGGCGGGCTGATCTGTAACTCCCGTCAGACAGACCGTGAAGATGAGCTGATCATGGCGCTGGCAGAAAAACTCGGCACCCAGATGATCCACTTCGTTCCGCGCGACAACATTGTACAGCGCGCTGAAATCCGCCGTATGACGGTGATTGAGTACGATCCGAAGTGCAACCAGGCCAACGAATACCGCTCGCTGGCGAACAAGATCGTCAACAACACCAAAATGGTGGTGCCAACGCCCATCACCATGGACGAACTGGAAGAGTTGTTGATGGAGTTCGGCATTATGGATGTGGAAGACGCCAGCATTATCGGTAAAACCGCCGCAGAAGAAAACGCGGTTTGATGCACGCCCGCCAACAGGAAGACAACTATGAGCAATGCAACAGGCGAACGTAATCTGGAGATCATCCAGGAAGTGCTGGAGATCTTTCCGGAAAAAACGCGCAAAGAACGCAGAAAGCACATGATGGTGAGCGACCCGGAGATGGAAAGCGTCGGGAAATGCATCATCTCCAACCGTAAGTCGCAGCCCGGCGTGATGACCGTGCGCGGTTGCTCTTACGCCGGTTCTAAAGGGGTGGTATTCGGGCCGATCAAAGATATGGCCCATATCTCCCACGGCCCGATCGGCTGCGGTCAGTATTCCCGCGCCGGGCGGCGTAACTACTACACCGGCGTCAGCGGTGTGGATAGCTTCGGTACGCTCAACTTCACCTCCGATTTTCAGGAGCGCGATATCGTGTTTGGCGGCGATAAAAAGCTGGCCAAACTGATTGAAGAGATGGAGACGCTGTTCCCGCTGACCAAAGGGATCTCCATTCAGTCCGAATGCCCGGTCGGCCTGATTGGCGACGACATTGAAGCCGTTGCCAACGCCAGCCGCAAAGCCATCAATAAACCGGTCATTCCGGTGCGCTGCGAAGGCTTTCGCGGCGTTTCCCAGTCACTCGGTCACCACATTGCCAACGACGTGATCCGCGACTGGGTACTGGATAACCGCGAAGGCAAGCCGTTTGAGGCCGGTCCTTATGACGTGGCGATCATCGGCGATTACAACATCGGCGGCGATGCCTGGGCTTCGCGCATTTTGCTCGAAGAGATGGGCCTGCGCGTGGTAGCGCAGTGGTCCGGCGACGGCACGCTGGTTGAGATGGAGAACACGCCGTTCGTCAAACTCAACCTTGTGCACTGCTACCGCTCGATGAACTACATCTCCCGCCATATGGAGGAGAAACACGGTATTCCGTGGATGGAGTACAACTTCTTCGGCCCGACCAAAGTCGCCGAGTCGTTGCGCAAAATCGCCGATATGTTTGATGACACCATTCGCGCCAACGCTGAAGCAGTGATCGCCAAATATCAGGCGCAGAACGACGCCATCATCGCCAAATACCGTCCGCGTCTGGAAGGCCGCAAAGTGCTGCTGTATATGGGCGGTTTACGTCCTCGCCATGTGATTGGCGCTTATGAAGATCTGGGGATGGAAATTATCGCCGCGGGTTATGAATTCGCCCATAACGATGACTACGACCGCACCCTGCCGGATCTGAAAGAAGGCACCTTGCTGTTCGACGATGCCAGCAGTTATGAACTGGAAGCCTTTGTTAAAGCGCTGAAGCCGGATCTGATCGGCTCCGGTATTAAAGAGAAGTACATCTTCCAGAAAATGGGCGTGCCGTTTCGTCAGATGCACTCCTGGGATTACTCCGGCCCCTATCACGGTTATGACGGCTTTGCCATCTTCGCCCGCGATATGGATATGACGATCAACAACCCCGCGTGGGGCCAGTTGACCGCGCCGTGGCTGAAATCCGCCTGATTTTAATCCTGCTATCCCGTCTGTTCACCGATTTGTGGCGCGGGAGGAGAACACCATGAGCCAAAGTGCTGAGAAAATTCAAAACTGTCATCCGCTGTTTGAACAGGATGCGTACCAGATGCTGTTTAAAGATAAACGGCAACTGGAAGAGGCCCACGATCCGGCGCGCGTGCAGGAGGTCTTTCAATGGACCACCACCGCAGAGTATGAAGCGCTTAACTTTCAACGCGAAGCACTAACCATCGATCCGGCCAAGGCCTGCCAGCCGCTGGGCGCGGTACTGTGCTCGCTGGGCTTTGCCAATACCCTGCCGTATGTTCACGGCTCCCAGGGGTGCGTGGCCTATTTCCGCACCTATTTTAACCGTCACTTTAAAGAGCCGATTGCCTGTGTTTCTGACTCGATGACGGAAGATGCGGCAGTATTCGGCGGCAACAACAACCTGAACACCGGGTTACAGAACGCCAGCGCTCTTTACAAGCCGGAAATCATTGCCGTCTCCACCACCTGTATGGCGGAGGTCATCGGCGACGACCTGCAGGCGTTTATTGCTAACGCCAAAAAAGACGGCTTTATCGACGCGGCGATCCCGGTGCCTTACGCGCATACGCCGAGCTTTATCGGCAGCCATGTCACCGGCTGGGACAATATGTTTGAGGGCTTTGCCCGTACCTTTACCGCCGATTACAGCGGGCAGCCGGGCAAGTTACCGCGTATCAATCTGGTCAGCGGATTTGAAACCTATCTCGGCAATTTCCGCGTGCTGAAACGCATGATGGAGCAAATGGAGGTGCCGTGTAGTCTGCTCTCCGATCCCTCCGAAGTGCTGGATACCCCGGCAGACGGGCATTACCACATGTACGCTGGCGGCACGACACAGCAGGAGATGCGCGAAGCGCCTGACGCTATCGACACCCTGCTGCTGCAACCCTGGCAACTGGTGAAAACCAAAAAAGTGGTGCAGGAAAGCTGGAACCAGCCCGCGACCGAAGTGCAAATCCCGATGGGGCTGGCCGGAACCGACGAGCTGCTGATGACGGTAAGCCAGTTAACCGGCAAAGCCATTCCGGATAGCTTAGCGCTGGAACGCGGTCGGCTGGTGGACATGATGCTCGACTCCCACACCTGGCTACACGGCAAGAAATTCGGCCTGTTCGGCGACCCGGATTTTGTCATGGGGCTGACCCGCTTCCTGCTGGAACTGGGCTGCGAACCGACGGTGATTCTGTGCCATAACGGCAGCAAACGCTGGCAGAAAGCGATGAAGAAAATGCTTGAAGCCTCGCCATACGGTAAAGAGAGCGAAGTCTTTATCAACTGCGATCTGTGGCATTTCCGTTCGCTGATGTTTACCCGTCAGCCGGACTTCATGATCGGCAACTCCTACGCCAAGTTTATCCAGCGCGATACGCTGGCGAAGGGTGAGCAGTTTGAAGTGCCGCTGATCCGCCTCGGGTTCCCGCTGTTCGATCGCCACCATCTGCACCGCCAGACCACCTGGGGTTACGAAGGGGCTATGAGTATCCTCACCACGCTGGTTAATGCGGTGCTGGAGAAAGTCGACAGAGAGACTATCAAGCTCGGCAAAACCGACTACAGCTTCGATCTTATCCGTTAACCATCACAGCCCCGCCTTGCGCGGGGCTCAGGGAGGCACTATGCCGGTCGTTACTATTCGCCAGCGCGGCGCGGATCTCTACTGCTATATCGCCAAACAGGATCTGGAAGCGAAAATCCTGGACGTTGAGCACGACACCCCGGAACGCTGGGGCGGTGCGATTTCTCTTGAGGGCGGTCGCCGCTATTACGTCAATCTGCAACCGGGACGGCCCTCATTTCCCATTAGCCTGCGCGCCACCCGCGACGCCCTGGTATAAGGAGATGCGCTATGTCCGACAACGATACCCTTTTCTGGCGAATGCTGGCGCTGTTCCAGGCGCTGCCGGAACTGCAACCCGCGCAAATCATGGCGTGGCTGACCGGCGACTGCGATGAGGCGCTGACGCCGGAGCTGTTGGCCTCGCTGGATCAACGCCATCTGGAGCAGCGCTTTCCTCATGAGGACGCATTAATGTCCGCCGGGCGCTGGGCACGGGTAAACGCATGCCTGAAAGGCGATCTGCCCGCCCACCTGCGCGTGATCGACCACACGGCGCGTCGCCCGCAGCTGATTGTCGCCTTCTGCTCGCAGGATGGGCTGGCAATCAACGGTCATTTCGGCCAGGGGCGGCTGTTTTTTATTTATGCCTTTGATGATCAGGGTGGCTGGCTGTATGACTTACGTCGTTACGCCGCCAGCCCGCAGGACAAAGAGCCCAACGAGAGCCGCGCGCAACTGCTCGGCGATTGCCATCTGCTGTTTTGCGAAGCGATTGGCGGCCCCGCCGCTGCCCGCCTGATCCGCCACAATATCCATCCGATGAAAGTCACCCCAGGCCAGACCATTACCTCGCAGTGCGACGCCATTAAAACGCTACTCAACGGGCAACTGCCGCCGTGGCTGGCAAAACGCCTTGAGCGCGCCAACCCGCTGGAAGAACGGGTGTTCTGAATCAATCCCCTTCGGGGGATTTTTTTTGCGTGAACATTGCGCCAATTGTCTGCTTTGTTGCAAAACCGACACTTTTTTTCTCTTAAAAATCAATCACTCATTACTGGCTCGCGAATTGCACCTTCTGCTACAACCCAACCAGATGATGAGGTGAAGATGAAGGGGAACGAGATCCTGGCTTTGCTCGATGAACCTGCCTGCGAGCACAACCACAAACAGAAATCCGGCTGCAGTGCGCCGAAACCCGGCGCGACGGCGGGCGGTTGCGCCTTTGACGGTGCGCAGATCACCCTGCTGCCACTCTCCGATGTTGCCCACCTGGTGCACGGCCCCATTGGTTGTACCGGTAGCTCATGGGATAACCGTGGCAGCTTCAGTTCTGGCCCGACGATCAACCGGCTGGGTTTTACCACCGATCTGAGCGAACAGGATGTAATCATGGGGCGCGGCGAGCGCCGCCTGTTCCATGCTGTGCGCCACATCGTCAACCGCTACCACCCGGCCGCCGTCTTTATCTATAACACCTGCGTACCGGCGATGGAGGGCGACGATATCGAAGCCGTCTGCCAGGCGGCAGAAACCGCCACCGGCGTACCGGTGATTGCCGTTGATGTCGCCGGGTTTTACGGCAGCAAAAATCTCGGCAACCGGCTGGCCGGTGAAGTGATGGTGAAAAAGGTCATTGGCGGGCGTGAACCTGCGCCGTGGCCGGAAGATACGCCGTTTGCCCCGGCGCATCGCCACGATATCGGGCTGATTGGCGAATTCAATATTGCCGGGGAGTTCTGGCACATTCAGCCGCTGCTTGATGAGCTGGGTATTCGCGTGCTCGGCAGCCTCTCCGGCGACGGGCGCTTCAGTGAGATCCAGACGCTACACCGGGCGCAGGTCAACATGCTGGTCTGCTCCAGGGCGCTGATCAATGTCGCCCGCTCGCTGGAGCAGCGCTACGGCACGCCGTGGTTTGAAGGCAGTTTTTATGGTGTTCGCGCCACGTCCGACGCTCTGCGTCAACTGGCGGCGCTGACCGGAGACCGCGATCTGATGCAGCGTACCGAACAGCTTATTGCCCGTGAAGAACAACGAACAGAGCAGGCGCTGGCCCCGCTACGGGAGCGCCTGCGCGGGCGCAAAGCGCTGCTCTATACCGGCGGCGTGAAATCCTGGTCGGTGGTCTCGGCGCTTCAGGATCTGGGCATGGAAGTGGTGGCGACCGGTACGCGCAAATCCACCGAAGAGGATAAACAGCGCATCCGCGAACTGATGGGGGCCGACGCGCTGATGCTTGATGAAGGCAACGCCCGCTCGCTGCTGGACGTGGTTTACCGCTACCAGGCGGACATGATGATCGCCGGGGGACGCAATATGTATACCGCCTACAAAGCGCGGCTGCCGTTCCTCGATATCAATCAGGAGCGCGAGCACGCCTTTGCCGGTTACCGCGGCATTGTCACGCTGGCCGAACAGCTCTGCCTGACCATGGAAAGCCCGGTCTGGCCGCAAACCCATTCCCGCGCACCGTGGCAATAAGGAGCCCGCAATGGCAGAAATTATCCGTAGTAAAAAGCCGCTGGCCGTCAGTCCGGTAAAAAGCGGCCAGCCGCTGGGCGCGATTCTGGCGAGCATGGGCTTTGAACAGAGCATTCCGCTGGTTCATGGCGCTCAGGGGTGCAGCGCCTTCGCGAAGGTCTTTTTTATCCAGCATTTTCACGATCCGATCCCGCTGCAATCGACGGCAATGGACCCAACCTCCACCATTATGGGCGCCGATGAGAACATCTTTACCGCGCTGAATGTGTTGTGCTCGCGCAACAACCCGAAAGCGATTGTTCTGCTGAGCACCGGCCTTTCTGAGGCGCAGGGTAGCGATATTTCGCGCGTGGTGCGCCAGTTCCGCGATGAATTCCCGCGCCATAGAGGGGTGGCGCTGCTGACCGTTAACACGCCGGATTTTTACGGCAGCCTGGAAAACGGCTACAGCGCGGTGCTGGAGAGCATGGTTGAACAGTGGGTGCCGGAAAAACCGCAGCCGGGCGTGCGCAATCGCCGCGTGAACCTGCTGCTCAGCCATTTGCTGACGCCGGGCGACGTCGAGCTGCTGCGCAGTTATGTCGAGGCATTTGGCCTGCAACCGGTGATTGTACCGGATCTCTCCCAGTCGCTGGACGGCCATCTCGCCAGCGGGGATTTCTCGCCGATTACCCAGGGCGGCAGCAGCCTGCGGCTGATTGAACAGATGGGACAGAGCCTTGGCACCTTCGCTATTGGCGTTTCCCTCTCCCGCGCCGCACAGTTGCTGGCGCAGCGCAGCCATGCGGAGGTTGTGACGTTGCCGCACCTGATGACCATGAGCCAGTGCGATACGTTTATTCATCAACTGAAGCGCCTCTCCGGGCGCGATGTTCCGGCGTGGATCGAGCGCCAGCGCGGGCAATTGCAGGATGCGATGATCGATTGCCATATGTGGTTGCAGGGCGCGCCTGTCGCGCTGGCCGCCGAGGGCGATCTGCTCGCCGCCTGGTGCGATTTCGCCCGTGATATGGGCATGGTTCCCGGCCCGGTGGTGGCGCCAGTGAGCCAGAAAGGGTTGCAGGATCTGCCGGTCGAAAAAGTGATCATCGGCGATCTGGAGGATATGCAGGATCTGCTGTGCGAAACGCCTGCATCGCTGCTGGTGTCCAATTCTCACGCCGTTGATTTGGCCAGCCAGTTCAACATTCCGCTGGTGCGCGCCGGTTTCCCCCTGTTTGACCGTCTGGGCGAATTTCGCCGCGTGCGCCAGGGTTACGCCGGGATGCGCGACACCTTGTTTGAGCTGGCGAATGCGCTGCGCGATCGCCACCATCATCTTGCCGCTTATCACTCGCCGCTGCGCCAGCGTTTTTACGAACCCGCATCTTCGGGAGGTGACTATGCAACATGTTAGCCGACAATTCAGCACCATTTGCGACAGTGAATGGTCGATGAGAGTGGCCTTTGCCAGTTCCGATTACCACCATGTCGATCAGCATTTCGGCGCCACGCCGCGGCTGGTGGTGTACGGTGTCAAAGAGGATGACGTCACCCTGCTGCGGGTGGTGGATTTCTCGGTACTGCCCGGCCATCAGCAGGAGAAACTGACCAGCCGGATTAACGCGCTGGAGGATTGCGTGACGCTCTACTGCGTGGCGATCGGCGAGGCGGTTTTTCGCCAGCTTTTACAGGTCGGCGTGCGCGCGGTGCGCGTTCCGGCAGATACAACGATTGTCGGGCTGTTGCAGGAAATCCAACACTACTGGTACGACAAAGAGCAGCGAAGAAGCGCGCGCAGCCGTAATACCGATCGCTTCGCAGGGCTGCTGCTGGAAGATGAGTGGCAGGAAGAGGATGAGCGCTGATGCCTTTTCTGTGTCAGCTCTGTGACAAAGCCAACATAAAACTGCGACATAGTTCGCGGTTTTATGTCAGGCGTCAAAATCATCTCATTGAAATATAACGACTTCATCTTCTGGTACTGCTTTTGCTTCAACGATATTACCCGCTGTTGATTGACGCGGTGTAATGCGCTCCGGCGCGTTCCGTCATACATACTGGGAGCCAAAAGCATGTGGAATTACTCCGAGAAAGTGAAAGATCATTTTTTTAATCCCCGTAACGCCCGGGTGGTGGAAAACGCCAACGCCGTGGGTGATGTGGGATCGTTAAGCTGTGGCGATGCGTTACGGCTGATGCTGCGAGTGGATCCGCAAGATGAAACCATTCTTGAGGCCGGGTTTCAGACCTTTGGCTGCGGCAGCGCAATTGCCTCTTCTTCCGCCTTAACGGAACTGATTATCGGCCGCACACTGGCGCAGGCCGAACAGGTCACCAACCAACAAATTGCCGATTATCTTGACGGTTTACCGCCGCAAAAAATGCACTGCTCGGTCATGGGCCAGGAAGCGCTGCGCGCTGCCATCGCCAACTACCGCGGCGAAACGCTGGAAGATGACCACGAAGAAGGCGCATTGATTTGTAAGTGCTTTGGCGTGGATGAAGGACAGATTCGCCGCGCGGTGCTGAGCAACGGGCTGACCACGCTGGAAGAGGTGATCAACTACACCAAAGCAGGCGGCGGCTGTACTTCGTGTCATGAAAAAATCGAACTGGCGCTGGCGGATATTCTCGCGCAGCACCCGCAGGTCGCCGCGCCGGTTGCGACAACCAAAGATCCGCACTGGCAGGAAGTGGTTGATGCCATCACTGAACTGCGCCCGCATATTCAGGCCGATGGCGGCGATATGGCGCTGCTCAGCGTGGCAAATCATAAAGTCACGGTCAGCCTCTCCGGCAGTTGTAGCGGCTGCATGATGACCGACATGACGCTCGCCTGGTTACAGCAAAAACTGATGGAACGCACCGGCTGTTATATGGAAGTCGTGGCCGCTGAAGCCGCAGCGTATTAACAGAGGGGGAAAAACATGAAACAGGTTTATCTGGATAACAACGCCACCACGCGAATCGATCCAATGGTGCTGGAAGCGATGATGCCCTTTCTGACCGAGCATTATGGCAACCCCTCTTCGATTCATGATTTCGGCACGCCTTCCCGTGCGGCCCTTGAGCGCGCGCACCAGCAGGTTGCTGCCCTGCTTGGCGCCGATCATGCCAGCGAGATTATTTTCACCTCCTGCGCGACCGAAGCCACGTCAACCGCGCTGCACGCCTGCGTGGAACTGATGCCGGAGCGCCGGGAAATCATCACCACCGCGGTCGAGCACCCGGCCACGCTCGCCGTTTGCGAACACCTGGAGCGCCAGGGTTACCTGATCCACCGCATTGGTGTGAATAGCGACGGCGCGCTGGATATGGAGCAGTACCGCCAGGCGCTCAGCTCCCGGGTGGCGGTGGTCAGCGTGATGTGGGCGAACAACGAAACCGGCGTACTGTTTCCGGTGATTGAAATGGCGGCCATGGCGCAGGAACACGGCGCGCTGTTCCACTGCGATGCGGTACAGGTAGTCGGTAAAATTCCGTTGGATATTGGCCGCACGCAGATCGATATGCTCTCCTGCTCGGCGCACAAACTGCACGGACCGAAAGGTGTCGGCTGCCTCTATCTGCGGCGCGGAACGCGTTTTCGTCCTCTGTTGCGCGGCGGTCATCAGGAGCGCGGACGCCGCGCAGGGACGGAAAACATCGCCGGGATTGTCGGCATGGGCACAGCCTGCGAACTGGCGCAGATCCATCTGCCCGGTGCCGCCTCGCTGGCGCAACTGCGCGATCGACTGCAGGAAGGGCTTATCGCGCAGGTGCCTTCCGTGATGGTGATGGGCGGCAACCAGCCGCGCGTACCAGGCACCACCAATCTGGCGTTTGAGTTTATCGAAGGGGAAGCCATTTTATTGCTGCTGAACCAGGCGGGAATTGCGGCGTCGAGCGGCAGCGCCTGTACCTCCGGTTCGCTGGAGCCTTCGCATGTCATGCGAGCGATGAACATTCCTTACACCGCCGCGCACGGCAGTATTCGTTTCTCGCTGTCACGCTACACGCGTGAAAAAGAGATCGACTACGTGATCGACACCCTGCCAACGATTATTGCCCGCCTGCGGATGCTCTCGCCCTACTGGCAGGAGGGAAAACCCGGGGCGGCTGAATCGGCATTTGCGCCGTTATACGGCTAAGGCGGCGAGCATGAATGTGCTTATCAACGACACCACCCTGCGCGACGGCGAACAGAGCCCGGGCGTCGCGTTTCTCGCCAGCGAGAAAATCGCCATCGCCGAGGCGCTGTTTGCGGCGGGCATTACCGCGCTTGAAGTCGGCACGCCCGCGATGGGCGACGAGGAGCGCCAGCGCATTTTGCAGGTGCGCCAGCATTTGCCCGCCGCAACGCTGATGTCCTGGTGTCGGATGAACCGCGACGAGATCCACCAGAGCGCGGATCTCGGTATGGACTGGGTGGATATCTCCCTGCCCGCTTCGGATAAGCTGCGCCAGTACAAGCTTCGCGAACCGCTGCCGCAGTTGCTCGATAAACTGGGCTCGCTGATTGCACAAGCGCGGACGCTGGGCATGCAGGTCTGTGTCGGCTGTGAGGATGCCTCACGCGCCAGCGATCAGACGCTGAACCAGATTGCCGATATCGCCCGCGAGGCGGGCGCGAAACGGCTGCGTTTCGCTGACACTCTCGGCCTGCTCGATCCCTTTACCACCACCACCCGCATTCAGGCGCTTGGCGAATACTGGCCGGGCGAAATCGAAATGCACGCGCACAACGATCTGGGGCTGGCGACCGCCAATACGCTGGCGGCGGTACGCGCCGGAGCCACCAGCGTCAACACAACCGTACTCGGGCTGGGCGAACGCGCAGGCAATGCCGCACTGGAAACCGTTGCGCTGAGCCTGAGCCGCTGCCTGCAACGGGATTGCGGCGTTGATTTTACGCGCCTGCCGTCCCTGTGCCAGACCGTGGCTGACGCGACACAGCGGGCAATTGACCCGCAACAGCCGCTGGTCGGCGCGCAGGTGTTCACCCATGAATCCGGCGTTCATGTCGCCGCGCTGCTGCGCGATCGCGAAAGCTATCAGGCGATTGATCCGGCGCTGATGGGGCGCGAGTACCGGCTGGTACTGGGCAAACACTCCGGTCGCCAGGCGGTGGATGGCGTCTTCGCCCGCATGGGGTATCACCTCGATACCCTGCAAATCGATCTGCTGCTGCCGGCGATCCGCCGCTTTGCCGAGCGCTGGAAACGCACGCCGAAAGAGGATGAGCTGGTGGCACTTTACGATGCGCTGTGTGGGGAATCCGCACACTTTGCGAGGGGCTGACGATGGAGTGGTTTTATCAAATCCCCGGCGTGGATGAACTTGATACCGCCGAGTCTTTTTTTGAATTCTTCAGCGTGCCGTATGATCCGCTGGTGCTGCGCCACTGCTGTCTGCCGGTGCTGCGGGAGTTTCACCAGCGGCTGCGGCAAAACGTACCGCTGCGCAATATGCTTGAAGAGGCGCCCCGCGCCCCGTGGCTGCTGGCGCGCCGGTTGCTGACGGAGAGCTATCAGCACTACCTTCCGGAGCGTACCCCATGAGACAAAAATTCGATTTTGGCGAAGAGGTGCGCGTTACCCGCGCCATTCGCAATGACGGCACCATGCGCGGCTTTGCGCGCGGCGACCTGCTGGTTCGTCGCGGCAGTACCGGTTTTGTCCGTGAATGGGGCACATTTTTGATGGATCAGATTATCTATCAGGTACATTTTCTCGATGATGATTTGGTGGTTGGCTGCCGCGAGCAGGAGCTACTGCCGCTTTCTGTGCCGTGGCACGCCGGGCAGTTTCAGTATGGCGATCGGGTTGCCTGCCGCCACGCGCTGTCGGTAAATGGCGAAGTGGTGGTCGCCGCCGGAGAGCATGGCCGTATTGAAGGAACAGACCAGGGCGAAGGCGGAGAGAGTTACACCGTCACGTTTTCCGGACGCTGGTTCCAGGTGCCCGCCAGCGCCATGATCCTGCTGGAGGCTGACGCATGACGCCGTGGCAACGCTTCGCCCGACGGCGACTGGCGATAACGCGCTGGCAGTGCGAACCGGAACACATTCCTGCCGATCAACAAACCGCGTTTGACGATGCCTTCACCCGCCAGTGTCAACTGGAACAGGCGGTGGTGGAAGTTGCCGCCAGTGCCCCCCTGCCGGATAGCGTGCTGCAGAGTGTCGCAACCTCGCTGGCAAGCTGGCTGGATGGCGGGCATTTTTCTGCTGACGAACGGCAGACGGTGGTCCGGCATCATGCCCGCATGGAGTGGCAGTTCGCCGAGATTGCCGGGCGCGCCCCGCTGCCGGACGATTTACAGGTGCTGGCCTGGTATCAGCAACATCAGGCGCAGTTTATGCGCCCGCCGCAGCGGCTGACATCTCACCTGTTGCTGACGGTCGATAACGACGATGCCGCAGTGCAGCGCCAGATCCGCCGTTTTCATCAGGACATTAGCGTCTCGCGCCAGCACTTTGCCCGGCTGGCACAGCGCCACTCCCACTGCCCCAGCGCGCTGGAAGGCGGACGTCTTGGCTGGATAAGCCAGGGGTTGCTCTATCCCGAACTCGACGCTGCGCTGTTTGCGCTGGCAGAAAATGGCCTCAGCGCGCCTATCGAAACCCGCCTCGGCTGGCATCTGTTATGGTGCGAAGCGATCCGCGACGCCGCGCCAATGCCGCAGGAGGAAGCGCTGGAAAAAGCACGAAACTATTTGGTTCGTCAAAACCAGCAGCAGTACCAGCGCCAGTGGCTGGCAGCGTTAACCCGCAGCGTGATGGCGGATTAATTTCACCTTTAGTACAACAATGCCGGATGGCGGCTGTGCCTTATTCCGGTCAATAATTGCGCCAACAGGGTTCCAGGCCTGATAAACGTAAGTGTCATCAGGCATTTGGCCGGGTAAACACAGTGTTACCCGGCCATATCACTTACAAAAACACCGGCTTAAGCGTTTCCAGCCAGGCATCCAGGCGCTCGTCGGTCAGGTCATACTGATTGTCCTGATCGATCACTAAGCCGACAAATTTATCCGCTTCCAGCGCCGACGAGGCATTGAATTCATAGCCTTCATTCGGCCAGTGGCCGACAATCTGCGCACCGCTGTTTTTCAGCGCGTCATACAGCGGGCGCAGGCCGCTGACAAAGTTATCCGGGTAGCCCACCTGATCGCCAAGACCGAACAGCGCGACGGTTTTGCCGCTCAGGCTGTTGCTATCAAGCTGGGCGACAAACTCTCCCCATGACGCCTCCTCACAGCCCGCATCCAGCCCTGGCAGTTGCCCGTCGCCGAGCGTCGGCGTCCCCAGCAGCAGTACCGGATAAGAAAGAAACCTGTCGAGATCGGTACGGTTGATATTCACCGGCGCATCGGCCGCCGCACCCAGTTTTTGGTGGATCATTTTGGCAATCTTGCGGGTTTTGCCCGTATCGGTACCGAAAAAAATTCCAATGTTAGCCATAGCGTGCTCCTGTGAGAAAAAGTATGAATCCGCCCTGAACAGGCGGCTATCACCGGAGATATTGCGAAGGCTGTGCCAGTTTTTTGCCGTGCAATAACTGCACCGTATTGGTCAGTTATGCACCAGGGCGGCGCTTCTTTATCCACCCGATTATACGGCGCCGCGCACAGCCAGAGGGCAAAAGGCTAAAAATCGGCGGCAAACAGGGATCTGGATCAATCTTACGGCGAGTAATACGGGCCAAAGGCGCACCCTTTGCATGGTTAATGAGCGTCCGTTTATGTTCGGACGAAAGTCGACAGGTGGCACAAATTGTCATAACTGCGACATTCCCATGTTGACCACAGGAGTTTGTGATGACCCTGAATATGATGATGGACGCCGCCGCGCCCGCCGAGATCGCCGGGGCGCTCTCACAACAGCATCCCGGGTTGTTTTTCACCATGGTTGAACAGGCGCCCGTCGCGATTTCACTGACCGATGCCGATGCCCACATTCTCTACGCCAACCCCGCGTTTTGCCGCCAGTCGGGGTATGAACTGGAAGAGTTGTTGCAGCAAAACCCGCGCCTGCTTGCCAGTAAGCAGACGCCGCGTGAAATCTACCAGGATATGTGGCACACCCTGCTGCAACACCGTCCGTGGCGCGGGCAGCTGATCAACCGTCGCCGCGACGGCAGCCTGTTTCTGGTGGAGATCGACATTACCCCACTGTTTAATGCGTTCGGCAAACTCGAACATTACCTGGCCATGCAGCGCGACATCAGCACCAGCTACGCGCTGGAACAACGGCTGCGCAATCATATGACGCTGACCGAAGCCGTCTTGAATAACATTCCGGCGGCGGTTGTGGTGGTGGATGAACGCGATCAGGTGGTGATGGATAACCTCGCCTACAAAACCTTTTGCGCCGATTGCGGCGGTAAAGAACTGCTCACCGAACTCAATTTTTCCGCCCATAAGGCGGAGCTGGCGCAGGGCCTGGTGCTGCCGGTAGCGCTGCGCGGCACCGTGCGCTGGTTGTCCGTTACCTGCTGGGCGCTGCCGGGCGTCAGTGAAGAAGCAGGCCGCTACTTTATTGATAGCGCCGTGCCGCGCACGCTGGTGGTGATCACCGACAATACCCAGCAGCAGCAACAACAGGAACAGGGGCGTCTTGATCGTCTGAAGCAGCAGATAACCAGCGGTAAATTGCTGGCGGCGATCCGCGAATCGCTGGACGCCGCGCTGGTGCAACTCAATTGTCCAATTAATATGCTGGCCGCCGCACGTCGCTTAAATGGCGACGATCACAGCAATCTGGCGCTGGATGCCGCCTGGCGTGAAGGTGAAGAAGCGATGGCGCGGCTGCAACGCTGCCGTCCGTCGCTGGAGCTGGAAAGCCCGGCGGTCTGGCCGCTCCAGCCGTTCCTTGACGATCTGCGCGCCCTGTATCACACCCGCTATAACCAGGGCGAAAACCTGCAAATTGAGCTGGAATCCCCCGATCTGGTGGGCTTTGGCCAACGAACACAACTGCTTGCCTGCCTGAGCCTGTGGCTCGACAGAACCCTGGATATTGCCGCGGAGCTACGTGATTTCACGGTACAGACTCAGCTTTACGCCCGCGAAGAGAGCGGCTGGCTGTCGTTCTATTTAAACGACAATGTGCCGCTGATTCAGGTGCGCTATACCCATTCCCCCGATGCGCTCAATGCGCCCGGTAAAGGCATGGAGCTGCGGCTGATCCAGACGCTGGTCGCCCACCATCGCGGCGCAATAGAACTGACCTCCCGCCCTCAGGGAGGCACCTGCCTGACCCTGCGTTTCCCGTTATTTCACTCACTGACCGGAGGCTCACTATGACTCAGCGAACCGAGTCGGGTACAACCGTCTGGCGCTTTGACCTCTCCCAGCAGTTCACCGCCATGCAGCGTATCAGCGTGGTGTTAAGCCGGGCGACGGAGGTCGGGCAGACGCTACAGGAAGTGCTGTGCGTGCTGCACAACGATGCCTTTATGCAGCACGGGATGATCTGTCTGTACGACAGCCAGCAAGCGATCCTTACCATTGAAGCCTTGCAGGAGGCCGATCAGCAGTTAATTCCCGGCAGTTCGCAGATTCGCTACCGTCCAGGCGAAGGGCTGGTGGGCACGGTGCTGTCACAGGGACAATCGCTGGTGCTGCCCTGTGTCTCCGACGATCAGCGTTTTCTCGATCGCCTGGGATTGTATGATTACAGCCTGCCGTTTATCGCCGTGCCACTGATGGGGCCAAACTCGCAGCCTATCGGCGTGCTGGCCGCCCAGCCGATGGCCCGCTACGAGGAGCGGCTACCCGCCTGCACGCGTTTTCTGGAAACCGTCGCCAATCTGGTGGCGCAAACCGTTCGCCTGATGACGCCGCCCAGCGTCGCGCCCTCACCCCGTGCTGCTGCCGCGCAGATTGCCAGCCAGCGCGGATGCGCATCGTCGCGAGCGTTTGGCTTTGAAAACATGGTCGGTAAAAGCGCGGCTATGCGTCAGACGCTGGAAATTATTCGCCAGGTATCACGCTGGGACACCACGGTGCTGGTGCGTGGCGAAAGCGGAACCGGTAAGGAGCTGATAGCCAATGCTATCCACCACAATTCACCGCGCGCCGCCGCGCCGTTTGTCAAATTCAACTGCGCAGCGCTGCCCGATACGCTGCTGGAGAGTGAACTCTTCGGCCATGAAAAAGGCGCATTTACCGGCGCAGTGCGCCAGCGTAAAGGCCGCTTCGAACTGGCGGATGGCGGTACGCTGTTTCTTGATGAGATCGGCGAAAGTAGCGCCTCGTTTCAGGCGAAATTGCTGCGTATCTTGCAGGAAGGCGAAATGGAACGCGTCGGCGGAGACGAAACGCTGCTGGTGAATGTACGGATCATTGCCGCCACTAACCGTAATCTGGAAGAGGAAGTGCGGCTGGGGAATTTTCGCGAAGATCTCTACTATCGCCTCAATGTGATGCCCATCTCCCTGCCCCCGCTCCGCGAGCGCCAGGAGGATATTGCCGAGCTGGCGCATTTTCTGGTGCGCAAAATCGCGCAAAACCAGAACCGCACGCTGCGCATCAGCGATGGAGCGATCCGTTTGTTGATGAGCTATAGCTGGCCTGGAAACGTGCGTGAACTGGAAAACTGCCTTGAGCGCTCGGCAGTCATGTCGGAAAGCGGGCTAATCGATCGCGACGTGATTTTGTTTCACCACCGGGAAAATCTGCCAAAACCGCCGCAGCCCAGCGCACCGCGCGAAGAGAGCTGGCTCGATCAGAACCTCGATGAGCGACAAAGATTGATTGCCGCGCTGGAGAAAGCCGGTTGGGTACAGGCAAAAGCCGCGCGCCTGCTGGGAATGACCCCACGCCAGGTGGCCTATCGTATTCAGACGATGGATATTACCATGCCGAGAATGTAGCGCAGGTTTTTGTGACATTCGGCACATTGTCAGCCAAACGCCACAAACTCGACAAACAAACGACGACACGGTGAATTTAAAACATTAATTTTCAGTAAGTTACATTAACAACAAGCGGTACAGGTTTTGCAGCAGGAGGTTATGACCACACAACCAAGGTACGCCCATGACTTCCTGCTTATCCGCCGCTGGTGGTTCACGCTGTCACTCCGGGCAGCGCGAACCTTTATCTGATGTCGTTGCCGGTAAGGTGGCGTCGCACCCCTGCTACTCGCAAAACGGTCATCACCGCTATGCCCGTATGCATCTGCCGGTCGCGCCTGCCTGTAACCTGCAATGTAACTACTGCAACCGCAAATTTGATTGCAGTAATGAATCGCGCCCCGGTGTCTCGTCATCCCTGCTGACGCCGGAACAGGCGGTAGCCAAAGTACGCCATGTAGCCGCCGCGATCCCGCAATTGTCCGTGGTTGGTATCGCCGGGCCTGGCGACCCGCTGGCCAACATTCAACGCACATTCACCACTCTGGAAATGGTGCGCGAACAGCTCCCCGACCTGAAACTTTGCCTCTCAACCAACGGGCTGATGCTACCGGATGCGGTAGAGAGACTGGTAAATGTTGGCGTTGACCATGTCACGGTGACGATCAATACGCTGGATGCCGATATCGCGGCGCAAATCTACGCCTGGCTGTGGCTGGACGGTGAACGTTACAGCGGGCGTGAAGCCGGTGAGATCCTGATTGCCCGCCAACTTGAAGGCGTGCGTCGCCTGACGGCGAAAGGCGTACTGGTGAAGATCAACTCGGTATTGATCCCTGGCATCAACGATGGCGTCCTGAGCGATGTCAGCCGTGAACTGCGTGCCAGCGGCGCCTTTATTCACAATATTATGCCGCTGATCGCCCGCCCGGAGCACGGTACGGTATTCGGCCTGAACGGGCAGCCGGAACCAGATGCGCAGATGATAGCCCAGGTGCGCGAGCGTTGCGGCGAGCTGATGCCGCAGATGACGCACTGCCAGCAGTGCCGCGCTGATGCGATTGGCATGCTCGGTGAAGATCGCAGCCAGCAGTTTGCCCTGACGCCGGTTGAAGAGTCTCCGCAGCCGTGGTTGCCAACGCTTTACCGCCGGGCGCAGTTGCATGCCAGCATTGCCACGCGCGGTGAATCGGAAGAGCCGGATGCCTGCCTGGTGGCGGTCGCCTCCACGCGTGGCGATGCGATTGATTGCCACTTTGGTCATGCCGATCGCTTTCGCATTTACAGCCTGTCGGCAGCGGGCGCGGTACTGGTCAATGAGCGCTTTACGCCGAAATTTTGTCAGGGAAGCGACAACTGCGAACCGCAGGACAGCGACGCGCGGATGGCCGCAGTTCTCGATCTGCTGGCCGATGTGAAAGTGGTGTTTTGCGCCCGTATCGGCTACGCGCCGTGGCAAAAACTGGAAGCGCGCGGCATTCAACCCTGCGTCGATCACGCCTGGCAACCGGTTAACGAGGCGCTGACCGGCTGGTGGCAGCAGTGGCGGAAAAATGCGCAGTCCGATCCTGCGTCACGGGGGGTGGCATGATGCCTGTTCACGACTGGCTGCGGCGTTTGCTGTGGCTTTATGCACACGGAGAAGGCTGTTATCCGCTGATGATGGGCTTGCGGGCGACCGAATGGGATGCCCTGCAGGCGCAGTTCGATCCTCCCACGCAGCCGATGCCTGCCGATTGTTTGCTGCGGCAAAAGCTGATGAGCGAGCTGAATGCCACCCGCAGCGACGAACAGCAACAACTGGCGCAGTGGCTGGCGGGCTATATGGCGCCAGGCGCGGCGCCGATGCACAACATTATCGCCAGTGTTTCGCTGGCGTTTAACCACCTGTGGCAGGATCTGGGGCTAAGCTCGCGTCAGGAATTGCGCGAATTAATGAGTGACTGTTTTCCTCTGCTGGTAGAAATGAACAGCGAAAATATGCGCTGGAAAAAGTTTTTTTATCGTCAGCGCTGCCTGCATTCTGCTGGCGAGCTTATTTGTCGTTCCCCAAGTTGCGACGCCTGCTGCGAACGCGCATTCTGTTTTGCCCCTTCCTGAAAATATTTCACGCGGCCCGCTAACCTTAAGTGAAACGGGCCACTGCTGCCGTGCATTTCTTATTTGTTGCCCTATATTTTTTAACATTGAAGGTGAAATATCCCGCAACAATCACAGGGATCATGTAGCCGTGATGTTACTGTTACTTATATAGTGCATAACGAAGATAAGAAGTACGCAGGCGCGCGAGGTGGCAAATGTACTCTTTTGTAGCCAGACAGGCGATTTTTGATAACCAATTGAATACTGTTGGTTACGAACTGCTCTTCAGGGACAGTATGGATAACCGATTCCCGGATGTTTCCGCCGAGCAGGCCACTACCCAGTTGATTGAAGAGCAATTTCTTAGCGCTCCGCTGGGGCGTAAAAACGACAACAGTACCGTATATGTCAATTTCCCCTATCAGTTACTGGTTCAGGGGCTGGCGGAAACCCTGCCAAAGAACCGCGTGGTGATTGAAATACTCGAAGATGCCGACCCGGATCGCTCATTGCTGGAAGTGGTAAAACGTATGCACACCCTGGGCTTTCGCATCGCGCTGGATGACTTCATTCCCGGTAACGAATGGGATGCCTTTATTCCGTATATCGACGTGATTAAATTTGATATAAGGAGAAGCCCGCGCGAGGAAATCGGTCACTATATTCGCACTAACCGCGAATCGTTGCGTCATGCCGTATTACTGGCAGAGAAAGTTGAAACCTATGATGAGTTTGAATCCTATAAAAAATTGGGCTTTCATCTTTTTCAGGGTTATTTTTTCAGCAAGCCGGTGGTCACCAAACGGAATAAACTGGTACAGAACCAGGCATTTGCCCTGAAATTAATGCAGGAAGTGAACGTTGAATCGCCAAATCTTAATAAAATTGAAGAGCTGTTAAAACGCGATGTCACGTTGTCGTTTAAAATTATGCGCTATGCGCAAAATATCCTTTATAACACCCGTGGCGTGAGCGGTTTTCGTAGCCAGTCGCTGCGCGATATTGTTGTTTATCTTGGCATTAATGAAATGCGCCGCTTTGTATTGATGGCCTGTCTGACCTCCTTCGACAACGTGACCAATACGGAGATTTATTATCTGAGTCTGATTCGCGCTAAATTCTGCGAACTGGTTGCAGAACGGACTTCCGCCGCCAGTCTCAGCAATGATGCCTTTATGGTCGGTCTGTTTTCATTGCTGGATGTGATCCTCGGCCTGCCGCTCGAAGAGTTAATGGGGCAAATCGCCGTGTCACCGGAGGTTGCAACCGCGCTGGAAAATGAGAGCGGTAGGCTCTATCCGTTTGTGCAGCTCGCGCGTCTTTTCGAGCTGAGAAGATGGGAAGAAGCCAGCGATATCAGCCACGAAATCGGCCTGCCCAATTCCGCCGTCGCAGAGTTAATGAACCAGGCGACAAAATGGGCAGATGAACTGCCATTAAGCCTGTCACATTAATTTTTACCCCCCATTTTTCAGTGTGCGGAAAATAATCTCTTTCTGCACGATTAGCGCATGTAAAACATTATTTCAATCCTCACAAATACAAATCATTTACATTATTAACAGCCAAAATGGTTTTATCCTAAATTACGCGTTGCGATGTGGGCTTTTGCACAATTACCTCAGTAAATTGTGATATTGATCAGATAAATAAATCAATAAAATCTTAAAAGCTGCCGTTATTAATACTATCTTCCTTTACACAGCGTTGAATTATGAAAAAATTATCACAAGCCACCGTATTGACTAAATTGCTTATCGGTTTCTCCATCCTCATTGTCATGATGTTACTGTTGGGCATTGTGTCCATTTATCAGCTCAATATGAGCAAAGATCACATTGATCAGTTCCGCAAAAATCGCATGCCGGGCGTGCGCTATACCCTTGAAATGCGCGGCGTCTTAGCCGAAATGCGCTTACAGCAGGTGCAGTACATCGCTTCGACAACACCGGAATCGCTGGAGCAGCACCGCGGCGAATTACTGCAAAACCAGGAGACGTTCCTGCGCGCGCAGCAGGCGTACGCCAATATCTCCGCGCACGATCCACAAGAGATGCGCGCCCTCTTCACCACGGTGGTCGATAACTTCAAAAACTTTATCGATGTGAACGCCAAAGTTATCGAAGAGATGAAAAACGGCAACGCCGCAGAAGCCGCCAAAATCAGCGGCGCGGTGTCATCGAAATACCGCACACAGTTAATGAAAGACCTGGCTACGCTGGTGGATATGGAAGTCGCGCTGGGCAATGATGCCGGTGAAGCCTCGCAGGCGGCCTATAAACAGGCGATCTATATGCTGAGCGGTTTACTGCTGCTGGCGCTGATTGCAACCGGCGTGATTGCCCTGTTTATCTCGCGTAACCTGGCGCGCCAGCTTGGCGGCGAACCGGCTTATGCAGTGTCAATCATGAAAGAAATTGCCGCAGGAAATCTGGGTACGCAGGTCAAACTGCGCGACAACGATACCCAGAGCCTGCTGGCGACCATCAACTTTATGAATGCCCGACTGGCCGGGATCATTAACGGCATAATCGACGGCAGTGAATCCATTTCCCACGCCGCCAGCGAAATCTCCGAAGGCAACAACGATCTGTCGCAGCGTACCGAAGAACAAGCCGCTTCGCTGGTACAAACGTCGTCGAATATGCAGCAAATCACGGAGAACGTGAAGAGTAACGCGGAAAACGCCCGTAAAGCGAGCGACCTGGCGCGTCAGACCTCGCAGACCGCCGTCAAAGGCGGTAAAGAAGTGGATGACATGCTGAAACGCATGCATGAAATTTCGGCCAGTTCGCAGAAAATTGTCGACATTATTTCCGTGATTGAAGGGATCGCCTTCCAGACTAACATTCTGGCGCTGAACGCCGCCGTTGAAGCCGCCCGCGCCGGAGAACAGGGTAAAGGCTTTGCCGTGGTTGCCGGTGAAGTACGCAACCTGGCGCAGAAAAGCGCCGAGTCCGCAAAAGAGATCAAGCAACTGATCGAAGGAACGGTGGAGAAAATCACCGACGGTTCGCGCTACGCCGACACAGCCAGCCGGGCGATGGAAGAGATTGTCACCTCGGTGAACAAGGTGACGGATATCGTTGCGGAGATTTCAGCCGCTTCAACCGAACAGCATCAGGGTATTAAAGAGATCAGCGTCGCCATCGACCAGATGGATCAGGTAACTCAGCAGAACGCCACGCTGGTGGAACAGGCAGCCGTTGCCGCGCAGTCGATGACCGAGCAGAGCGAAGGCCTGCGCGATTCAGTGCGTTATTTCCAGTTGGCACGCTAAAACCGCTTGCAGGCCCGCCCGCCGGGCCTGCTATTCGCTGATGATCGCTTTAGGTTCCATAAACGCCGACAGCCCCCACACTCCCATCTCCCGCCCGATTCCTGAGTGTTTAAAGCCGCCAAACGGCGCGCGCGGCTCATGCGCCAGCGTATTGACCTGCACACGGCCCGCATGGATTTGCGCTGCCACGCGCTGCGCCCGTTCGCGGTCTTCACCCAGTACCAGCGCGCTTAAACCGTATTCCGTATCATTAGCGATAGCCACGGCATCAGCCTCATCCTGGTAGCTCATCACCGTCAGCACCGGCCCGAAAATCTCTTCCCGCGCAATGCGCATTTCGTTTCGCACATCGGCAAACAGCGTTGGCCGGACAAACCACCCTTGCCCGCAGTTTTCCGGCCGCCCTTCACCACCCGCCAGCAACCGTGCGCCCTCCTGCAATCCAAGACGAATATAAGATTGCACGCGCTGCCACTGCTTTTCACTGACCATCGGCCCGACGGTGGTCGCCGGATCGCGCGGATCGCCAACGTTCACCGCCGCCATTGCCTTCGCCAGCGCGGCTTCGCACTCGGCTTTGCGTGATTGCGGAACCAGAATTCGCGTTCCGGCGATACAGGCCTGGCCACTGTTCATCAACCCGGCCTGGATCGCCAGCGGCACGGCGGTCGCTAAGTTGGCGTCATCAAGAATAATCGTCGGCGATTTACCGCCCAACTCCAGCGTTACGCGCTTAAAACTCTCCGCAGCGTTGCGCAGAATCGCTTTTCCTGTCGCGGTAGAGCCAGTAAATGAGATTTTCGCCACATCTGGATGACGGCTAATCACCTCGCCGACCACGTCGCCCCGCCCGGTGACAATATTAAATACGCCCGGCGGCAGTGCGGCCTGATGCAACGCATTGATCACTACCTGCGTTTGCAACGCGCTCATCTCACTGGGTTTGATAACCGCCGTACAGCCCGCAGCCAGCGCGGCGGCCAGTTTGCCACAGATAAATCCGGCGTTGCTGTTCCACGGCGTGATAAGCCCGGCCACACCCAGCGGCGTCATCGCCACCTGCGCCAGGCCAATCTGCGAGCGAAACGTAAAGGCTTTTAACGCAGAAATCGCCTCATCAACCACCGCGACCGGGTAGCGGGCCATCCAGACGGCGCGGGTTTCCGGCGCGCCATATTCCATGACGATCGCCTGCAACAACGCCTGTTCGCTGGCAGCCAGCGCATCGCGCATTCGCGTCAGTGCCGCCACGCGTTCGGCCACGGTAGTCGCAGACCAGCCAGCAAACGCCGCTTTTGCCGCCGCTATCGCCCGCTGCGTATCCTCTTCATTGGCCAGACGCACCTGACCAATCACTTCGCCCGTCGCCGGGTTAAAAAGGTCGAATCGCTCGGTACCCTGCGGCGTGACCCATTCGCCGTTAATCGAAATCTGTTCTACCTGGTGCATTTGAACCTCCTTCAGGACAGTTGGCTCAGTGTGGCACAGCTTTATCTCGCAGATAATCCACGCTATCCTGCATGGGTTGTTTCGAAATTCGGGATAATCTATGCATCGTTCAGGATTGATTGAGCTGGAAGTGGTGATGGCGGTGATGCGCCTCGGCAGTTTTCGCGCGGCGGCACAGGCGCTGAGTATGTCGCCAACGGCGGTAAGTAACGCTATTGCTGGTCTGGAAAGCCGCCTTAATGTGCGGCTGTTTCATCGCACCACCCGCAGTGTGGCGTTGACCGAAGCCGGAGAGCGCTTTGTGGCACGGGTTGGCCCGGCGCTGCGTGAAATTCAGCAGGCAACCGATGAGATCCACAGCCTTCCGGCGGAACCCTCCGGCACGCTGCGCATTAATATACCGCAGGCCGTTGGTCAGCTTTTTCTCGATGATATTGTGGTGCGTTTTCTCACCCGTTACCCACTGATGCGCCTCGAAATCACCAGCGAAGCACGGACGATTGATATTGTGGCGGAGGGTTACGATGCCGGCATTCGCCTTGGCGAATCCATCCCGCAGGATATGATTGCCGTTCCGCTAACGCCAGATATCCGTATGCAGATAGTGGCTACGCCCGAGTGGTTCGCCACGCACGGTACGCCGCAGACGCCGGATGATCTTTATCAACATCAGGGCATTTGCATGCGCATGGCGAACGGCGGGATTTATCGTTGGGAGCTGTCACGCCACGGGCAGCACTACGCCCTCGCGATCCCGCCCAGGCTTGCCACTTCCGATTTTTTTACTTCGCTTACGGCCGTACGCGCCGGGCTGGGCGTCGGCTTTCTGCCGGGGTTTTACATTGAAGAGGATTTACGTACCGGACGGCTGGTGAGCGTGCTGGATGAATGGACACAGCCGTTTCAGGGGCTGTGTCTTTACTATCCCGGACATCGCCATATCCCGGAGGGATTGCGGGCGTTTATCGACTTTGTCCGGGCGGGTTGATCACTCCAGATGCGCACGATCCAGACCATAGGCCTTATCCAGCGCGCCCGGCAGCGTGCGTGACGCAATCATCAGGCGATTCCAGGCATTAATAATGGCAATGGCAAATGTCAGTTCAGACAACTCCACTTCGCTGAAATGCTCGCGCGCTTCGCGGTACAGCGCATCCGGTACGCCATCGACACCAGGCTGGGTTAACGCTTCGCTCAGCGCCAGCGCCGCTTTCTCTTTTGCGGTGAACAGCGGCGACTCGCGCCAGATAGCCACATGGTAAAGACGCAGTTCGCGCTCACCGTGCAGTTTGGCCTGCTTCACATGCATATCCAGACAAAACGCGCAGCCGTTGAGCTGCGATGCCCGAATATCGACCAGATTTTTGAGGGTAATATCCAGGCTGCTGCTATGCGACGCCTGGCTGGCATCGGACAGGGTTTTGATCAACGCCGGAACGGTCTGGAAAAGATTGATGCGGGTGCTCATGTTTTTTGCCTCGTAGAGTTGTTCGACCGGGGTTATATTACTGCCTTATGCCGTAGTAAAAAGATGCAAAAACTGAAAATAAAGGTAGGACATGAAGCCGGGCTATAAGAGCATTTATGAGCAGTATCGCCATAGCATTGTCAGCGGGTTGCTGAAGCCTGGCGACAAAGTTCCCTCCGTGCGCGTGCTGGCCAGCGAGTTAGGCGTGGCGCGTAAAACCGTCGAAACTGCATGGGCGATTCTGGTCGGCGAAGGTTACCTTATCAGCCAGGGCGCGCGCGGTACGCGGGTGAACCCGGATCTGATTCTGCCAGCACGGAAACCGGCTTCGAAACAACCCGTTGCCGAAGAAAAACCACCCGCCATGATGGACGTGTTGCGCGACCAGCAAGGCTTTTTGCGCCTCGGTATTCCGTCTCTGGATGCCTTTCCCTACAAGAAATGGCTACTGCTGTGCGGCAAAGCGGTGCGCTCCATGCAACCACTGGAGATGACCAATCCCCCGCTGGCGGGCTATGCGCCGCTGCGTGAGGCCATCGCCCATTATGTGAATGTCTCGCGCGGGTTATCCTGCACCGCAGATCAGGTGTTTATTACCAGCGGTTACAGCAATAACCTGCGCTTGATCCTCAATACGCTGGCGACAGACCGCGACAAAGTGCTGTTTGAAGATCCCGGTTACTTTTTTGGTCAGCAGGCGCTGAAACGCGCCGCCGCAAACCAGCACTTTGTGCCGGTCGATGATCAAGGCATGAATGTCGATTATTTGCTGCGTTATCACCCTGATGCCCGTCTGTTATTTGTGACACCGTCACATCAAAGCCCGCTTGCGGTCACGATGTCGCTGCCGCGCAAACACCAGTTGTTGAAGTGGGCCAGCCAGAATGAGAGTTGGATCGTCGAAGATGATTATGACGGTGAGTTTCACTACACCCGGAAAGTCCTTCCGGCGATGAAGAGTCTTGATAATGATGATCGGGTCATCTATATGGGGACATTCAGCAAGACGGTGATGCCCGCCCTGCGCATCAGTTACCTTGTGTTACCCCGCGCCGCGCTCGCCCGTTTCCATGAAACCGCTGCGCTGACCGAAAGTGGCCAGCCGGTACTGACACAAAAAATTCTCGCCGCCTTTCTTGGCGAAGGCCACTTTTATCAGCATCTGAAAAAAATGCGCACGCTCTACTCGCTGCGCAGAAAGAACGTGCTGGCCGCGCTGGAGAACATTTATCCGCACTTGTTCAGCGTGGAAGTCAGCGATGGCGGCATGCATATTATCGCGTTTTTACGCACCAGCACGCAGGATGTGGCGCTGGCGGAGATCTGGCAGCGCCACGAATTGCAGGTCAGCGCGCTGTCGCGCTGGTATAACCAGACCAGCAAGCGCTACGGCCTGATTATTGGCTATACCAATGTGCGTTCGTATGCGGAAGCAGAAGCGTTATTACAGCGCCCGGCTATAGAAACACGGGCGCTGCTTGGCGGGCAGTAGAAGTTCAGGGCAAGCTACTAACGAAGGAGAGATCCCACGCCGTAGCGAGAAGAGATAAGCTGACAACCAACATTACGGCCAGCGATATCGTTCTGTCTGAGTTTTCCATCGCGCGTCCCTCTTTATGCTGAGTAATGTCATTAAAGCGAAAAATGCGTAATGTGTCTTACTCTCACGTCCTAAAGTTTAGGTTAGCTGATAGTTTTTGTCTGCGGTCATTTTGTGCGGTAACGTTTTTTCGCCCTGCATCTGCAGCAGATCGATCTCGATAGCATTGCAAATCGCATCCAGCGGCAGATCGTTATCCTCGACGCCAAACGGCTCTTCCAGCTCTTCCGCCAGCGTATCCAGCGAGATAAACGTGTAAGAGATCAGCACGGAAACAAACGGCGTCATGTAGTGCAAATCCACCACCAGCGCAAACGGCAACATAATGCAGAACAGATAGACCGTGCGATGCAGAATCAGTGAATAAGCAAAAGGCAGCGGCGTGGTAAAAATGCGCTCGCAGCCGGAAAGCACCACGGACATATCATGCAGCCGCTGTGTAATGCTCTGGAATAAGATGTCGGAAAGCGCCCCCTGCGCACGACGCTCACCCAGCTACTCCGCCATGATCAGCAGGATGCGGTTCGCGGGCGAATGCGTCTCCAGCACCATTTGCAACTCTTGAGCCGTTAAATATTTCGCCAGCGTTTCCGCCTGCGGTTTACGCCGAAGCGTCATGCGCAGGCTGTGTGCAAAGGCCACCTGGAGACGAATAAAGTGCGTGATATCGGCTTCATTCGGTAGCGTGGTTTTCACTTCCCGCAGCAATGATCGCGAGGCAATCATCAATTGTCCCCACAGTAAACGCGCTTCGCTGTAACGCGCATAACAGGCGTTATTACGAAAGCCGAGGAAGATGGCGATAGCCACGCCGAGAATGCTGAATGGCGCAACGGTCAGTTTGATGCCCAGCGAGGTATACCAGGGAAGCATCAACACCACGACGATGGAGAGCAGGAAGTTCATGAACAGGCGTGAACTGATTTTCGGCAGAACCGAACCGTGCCAGACGAAAAGACGGGGAAGCCAGTGTGGTTGTGGGCGAACGATCATTGTTTAGTTGCAGGCAAAAGGGATAGCCTTGCTATTAAACGTGATCGCAATCACAGTTGCAAGTTTGCTAAGAAATTGTGACGGAAAATCAATCTGGTCGACGGTAACCGGCACAGAAGTTACTGAAACCTGTTATACAACTCTTAATAAGTATGTTGTAACTAAAATGAAAGTAAAATATTCGCCATAAAAAAACCCGGCCGCAGCCGGGTTTTCCTGTTCATCATTTGCCGCTTAGCACAGCGGTTTTACCGCTTCACGCATGCCACGCAGCAGTATCGCATCCAGATCTAACGACACCTGTTCCACCAGACCAGTGATTTTGCTCAGATCCTGTTCCCAGTGTTCGCTGACGGACAATACGGCTTTCACCAGTTCGCTGGTGCTGATCTGGCGATCGCCGTGCTGGCTCCACAACTGCTGGTAGCGTTCGATCCAGTGCGCATCATCCTGTACCGGATACGGCTGGCCGTTACGCTCACCGCGGTAGAAGGCAATAAGCGCGGCAAGGGCGAAAGTCAGACGCGCAGGCAGTTTGCCGGTCGCTTTCTGCCCTGCCAGCAACTGCGGCAGAATACGGGTGCGGAATTTGGTCATACCGTTCAGCGCGATCGACAGCAACTGATGCTTGATGTACGGGTTGCGGAAACGCCCGGTCACGGCGCTGGCGAATGATTCCAGCTCATCACGCGGCAGATCAAGCACCGGAATGATCTCTTCATAAATCGCTTTTTCAACAAACGCGCAGATTTCGCTGTCGTTCATCGCTTCGCCAACAGTATCCAGCCCAGCCTGGAATGCCACCGGTACCAGCGCGGTATGCGCGCCGTTGAGGATCGCCACTTTACGCTCTTTGTACGGCTTAATGTCGTCAACAATCAGGACGTTAAGCGGCAGTTTGTCGAGACGCAGTTCGGAGGCCAGTGATTTAGGCCCCTGGATCACGAACAGATAGAAGTGCTCTGCGGTGTCGAGGAAGCTGTCGCGGTAGCCCAGTTCAGCTTCCAGTTTCGCCACTTCGTCACGCGGATAACCGGTTACGATGCGGTCAACCAGCGTGGAGCAGAAATCGTTCGCCGCATCCAGCCACTGGATAAACTCTGCGCCCAGCGCCCACTCCTGCGCATAACGCAGCACCAGTTCACGCAGCGCATCACCGTTGTAATCAATCAGTTCACACGGAATGATCACCCAGCCTTTATCGGCCGCGCCAGAGAAATGACTGAAACGTTCGAACAGCAGACGGGTCAGTTTTGCCGGATAGCTGACGGCTGGCGCATCGTCGAATTTATCACCCGCGTGGTAGCTGATACCGGCTTCCGTGGTGTTGGAAAACACAAAACGGATATTCGGGTTGTGTGCCAGTTTCAGGAACTCATCGTACTGACCATAGACACTGATTTCTCGGTTAACAGAGCGGATAAGACGCGCATCGCTCACCGCTTCGCCCTGCTCGTTCAGGCCGCGAATAATCGTGGTATAGAGGCCATCCTGCGTGCTCAGAGACGGCGGGAAATCACTCTGGATCGGGCGGACGACCACCACACCGGCGTCAAGGTCGGTGTGCTCGTTCAGCAGATCGATTTGCCAGTCAACAAAAGCGCGCAAGAAATTCCCTTCGCCGAACTGAATAATGCGTTCAGGGTATTCAGCGCCGGGAAAGTTGCGACGGTTTAACGTGTTCACAGTGGGTTCCTTTTTGATTAGTCATACAACCTTGGGAGATTGGTGTAATAACTTACCAGACTTTTAGACCATGAAACCCTGTTTTGATCAAAATGGGCCGTCTTATTAGACCAAATTAGATAAGCTTGTAAAAAATTGTCGTACCCGTCACATTTCCGTCCGGCATCAGCGCATAGCGCGGGATTTCGCCGGCGCGTTGCCAGTCAGATTGTTGATAAAAATGTTCCACGCCGCTGCCGGTGGCGGTGTCCGGCACTTCACAGAGGGAATAAATACGGGAAGTGAGCGTCTCGCTCGTGATGGCGTGAATAAGTGGTCATTTTACTTCCTTATAAAACAACCACTTTCTTGTTTACCTGTCTGCAACACACATGCCGCAGCACCAGGTGTTTATGATGGCTTAACGGGTGCGGTTGTTACGTGTTTTCATAGCGTACATTTTTTGATCCGCGTCTTTAATCCACGGGTGCAGCCCGCCATTACCGTTGTGATCAAACTCGCTCACGCCCCAGGAAAAGAGCAGCTTCCACGCTTTTCCGGAAGTCTGATTCCACGCCTCAACCTGTTCGACCAGATGCTGCATAGCGATCCACGCCCCCTGCTCGTCGGTATCGGAAAAGACAATGGCGAATTCGTCACCGCCATAACGTACCCGCAGATCGGCTTCACGCAGGCTGGCAGTCATCACCGAAGACATCGCTTTCAGCGCTTCATCGCCTTCGGCATGTCCCCAGGTATCATTAATCTCTTTGAAGTTATCCAGATCGATCCACGCCAGCGTTAACGGCTCCGCCCGGCGGCGAGCGCCGTAAATGGCAAACTTCGCCAGGCTGTCGAAACCGCGGCGGTTAAACAACCCGGTGAGCTCATCGGTGGTAGCCGCGCTCATCACCGCGAACTCATCCTCGACGATGGTGGCGAAATCTTTCAGGCTATCCAGATCAGCAGTGCTTAATTCGCGCGGTTCATTGTCGATCAGACAAAACGCTCCCACGACCGCACCATCCGGCAGACGCAGCGGATGCCCGGCATAAAAACGGATCGGTTTGTCACTGGTAACCAGCGGATTATCGGCAAAGCGTTCATCACGAGCACTATCCGGGATGATCAACGGTTCCGGGTGCAAAATGGCGTGCCCGCAAAAGGAGATTTTCCGGGGTACTGTTTCTGCACGGGTGTAACCATCACAGGATTTAAAATACAGGGTATCTTCGTCCAACAGCGTAATCAGCGCTGCCTGCACGTTAAACATGCGTTTAGCCAGCCGGGTCAGGCGATCAAGCCGCTCAGTGACGCCGCCTTCAAGCAGTCCGGAATCGTGTAGTGAAGCAAGACGTTGCTCTTCATCCACGGGAGTAGCAGGTATTTGCATAGGATGCCGATCTCTTCATTTTTTCGGGCCGTTTCCGCAAACAGAAAAACTGTCGATCAATTCGCGGTATACAGCGTAAAGCTTAGCCTATTCAGCACGTTTGTCAGTGGGAGTAGATCTGGTTTTTACCCAGTCTTTTTGCCTGGTACAGCGCGTCATCCGCCGCTTTTAACCAGTCAGTTACGTCATTCATGCCCGGAAGCGCGCTGGCAATGCCGATGCTTAAGGTGCATTTAAAGGCATATTCCTGCACGACTGTCATCACGGCCGCCGCATCCATAATGCGCGTTGCGACGGCATGAGCCTCCTCCTGCGGCGTGTCCGGCAAGAGGATCACAAACTCATCGCCGCCCAGGCGCGCGGGCGTATCTGTTTTGCGGGTGGCGATATGCAAAATCTTCGACACCGCCACCAGCAGGGCATCGCCGACCTTGTGACCAAACCGGTCATTCACCTCTTTGAAATTATCAATATCGATAAACATCAGCGATGAGTGGCCCGGCGTGGTGCGCAATTTGTCCAGCTCATACTGGATACGCTTTTCCAGCAGGCGGCGATTAGCGATATCGAGTAGCGGATCCATCATCGCGATGCGCTCCAGTTCGCGGCTTTTCATCCGCAATTTCACCGCCATGCTGTCGGTCAGTACGCTGAGCGCCAGCATATAAATGCCAATCAGCGGCAGTGTGGCGAACATCGTACGCTGGGTGACGATCACATCGAACGGTGTACCAAGTGCAATCCAGGCCAGCATAAATACCGCCAGCAACGCCAGCGCTGCTTTGCGCATCAGAACAAAACCGCCCGCGGATAAACGATCGGTAAGCAGAATGGTGGCAATCACCACTGACGGCAGTGGATTCACCGCCATAAGCGCGATCCACAACCCGCCCGCACCCGCATCGATCACCAGGTTCTGGTGCTCAATTTGCAGCGGCAGCTGCGCTTTGCGCGCGCGCAGGAAAGCAAGAGTCGGCCAGAGAAAGGCATTTGCAGCGAGGAGGAGAATACACCACAGCGGACGCTGTAATTCGAGCAGAACGGAAAGAATAGGGAAAAAGCACAACAGCGTTCCCAGAATACGCATCAGATACATTCGCCTGACAAAACGTCTGCCAGCAACACGCTCATTTTTATTCAAATTGTCAGACCCGATCATGTCGCGTTACATTCCGCTACGCACAGGAGTCAATAGTATTAACCTTAAAAATGAGTAGCAAGCAATTTAATAAGTTAAGGATATTAATTGCTTCTGGCATCAATCGTCCGGACTCAGCACGCGGAGTTAATTATCAAGCAACACCGGCGCGGTCGCGGAAGGTTTCGACGCAACATCGTTCTGGGTGGTGCGATTTCTTCCCTGTTTTTTTGACCGGTAGAGATTTTCATCAGCGGCCGCCAGCAGCACATTAAACATCTCCGTTAACTGCCAGGCATCGGTTTTGCCGCTGCTGATACCGATACTGACCGTTAAATGCAGTGTCTGCTGCCGCCACTGGAAGGGATGGTTCGCCACCGAAAGACGCAGGGTTTCAGCCAGTTGCACACCTTCCTGCGGATCAAGGGTGGTCGCCACCACCACAAACTCTTCACCGCCCATGCGCGCCACCACCCCGCGATCGCCCAGCACCCGCTGGATCTGCTGCGCAAACGAGGCCAGTACCTGGTCTCCGCACTCATGGCCGTAGCTGTCATTCACGCTTTTAAAATAGTCGATATCCAGCAGCATCACCGACAAATGTTTATCGGCAAAACGTTTGTCATCGTGGTTCAGCGCTTCATACAGCCCCGAACGTGAATAAACGCGGGTGAGAAAATCGAAATCCGCGCGCAGAGAGACCTGGCGCATCAGGCGATTAATCGCCTCGACGCTGACGGAGACAATCACCGGGCAGATCGCCATGGTAGCAATCCCCAGGCGTGCAGAGAGCATATGCGGGATCTCCATCGGCGAACCGATCGAGATATCAATCACGCTGCTGGAGACGAGGATAATCTCCACGCCGCCGGTCAACAGCGTAATCAGCGAGGTAAACGGCAGGGAAAAGCGTACCGCGCACCAGATCAGCGCCGGTAATGGAAACGCCAGGCTGCCTGCCCCGCCGATCGCCACCGACGCAATCACCGAGACGACAACGGCGACAACCGGCATGCCTCGTTGCAGGGAGAATTGCAGCGGCTTGCGCGGCCAGCTCATGGTCAGCACCCCCGGCAGGATCAGCACACCCGTGGAAAACTGTTCGCCAAACCAGTCGGCCAGCAACGACCAGAACCCATGACCGTTAATGCCAACCGATCCTATCGCGCCGACGAAACCGCACAGCAGCGCGGCCAGCAGGCAATAACCAAACAACTTCAGGGCACTGGCCGGTTCCGGCGTCTTCAGCATCTGGCGTCGTTTTGCGCCAATAAGCTGCGCCATGGTGATAATAAACACCATGTTTGAGAAGTTGATGATCAGCGACGCCATGCCCCAGTCGGTGGTGAACGCATCGTAAACCAGCATCGCGGCGTAGCTAATAAGATAGTAGTGCCAGCGGTGGAGAAAGGCGTAGCGGGCAAACACCCCGGCCATTACGGCATTGAGCGGCCAGAACAGTGACAGTTCTTCGACAAGGCGCATCATTGCGCCAAGAAAATAGAACAGTGTGGTCAGGATAAAAATAACCACCGCATTAGTGAGCGGAGCCTCCTCCCGCAACGGGCGGAAAGGGGTTGAAAAAAATGCACGCATCAAATCTCAATCCATATCACTGGCAGGAGCCACGTTCGGTAAATCATTTACCACCTGCGGGAGGCGCTCTGGCGCGATCGCACTTAGCGCGGCGAATTCATCTGGATTACCAGCCACTGGTAAATGACATCAACAATATACTGTTGTTGTGTTTCTGTTAATGGGTAACCGCGCGCGATATGGTGCCACTTCTCCAGACAGCCGCGACAGCAGGTGGCCGTTGCGTGTTGGGCAATAAACACCGGATGGCCGCGCATGGGGGTCTGCTTGCCATCATTTTGCGGCTCGGCGGGTGACAGCCGCTGCGCGACGAAATCTGCCGCGTGGCGGACAATCACCTCTGCACCTTTATCCACACAATATTGTCGCTCTTTCACACCAAGGCGGAACCGGGAGCGAAAAGTGGAACGCCCCAGACGCGCAAACAGCGGTGTTAAGTCAGCCATCAGTACACGGATCTCCCCAGTTGTTGCGTTAACGCCTCCAGCACCGCGACGCCAGCCAGCGAGTTTCCCGCTGCGTCCAGCTCCGGGCTCCAGACGGCAATCACCATCTCTTGTGGTACAACCGCCACAATCCCGCCGCCCACGCCTGACTTTGCCGGTAAACCGACGCGCCAGGCGAATTCCCCGGCATTCTGATACATGCCGCTGGTCGCCATCAGCGCGTTCACCTGACGCGCCTGCCGCGCGGAAACCACCGGGGACTCAATATGCGCGGCATGGCCGCCGTTGGCGAGAAACAGGAAGGTTTGTGCCAGTTCCGCACAGCTCATTTTGAGTGCGCAGTAGTGAAAATAGTTCTGTAAAACTGTCGGGACATCGTTGTGGAAATTGCCGAAGGATTTCATCAGCCAGGCGATGGCGTTATTGCGCGCCGAGTGTTCCAGTTCGGAGCGGGCCACCGCGCTGTCGTAGGCGATATCCGGCACGCCGGAGAGCTTGCGCACCACTTCCAGCATCCGCTGGCGCGGCGCGCTGAGACGGCTTTGCAGCATGTCACAAACCACCAGCGCCCCGGCATTGATAAACGGGTTGCGCGGTTTGCCCTGCTCCATCTCCAGTTGTACCAGCGAATTAAACGGCTGGCCGGAGGGATCTTTACCCACCCGCTGCCAGATCTCCTCTTCCGCGTAGTGGTTCATCGCCACCACCAGACTCAGCACTTTAGAGATCGACTGAATGGAGAAACGCTCGTCGGCGTCTCCCGCGCGGAAATGTTCGCCATTAACGGTGCTGACCGCCACGCCCAGCTTGTTGCCGCTGATCGAGGCCAGCGCCGGAATATAATCGGCGACCTTGCCTTGTCCCAGCAGCGGACGAACCTGCGCAAGCACCGCTTCCAGAACCTCATTTCCCATCACCGTTGCCACGTTAACCCCTTGCCCACAGGCCAAAAACGGCCTGCGAGTATAGCAGAGCTACCCGGCGGCGTCAGGCCGGAAGACGAAAACGCGCAACCGCTTGCAGTAGCTGGTGAGAATCATGATGCAACTGCTCAGACGCCTGGGTGGCGGTCGAAACCAGTTCATCGGTGCGGCGGGAGACGCTGTTCAGTGAGTGCAGGCGGCGCGTCATCTTGTGAATACTTTCCCCCTGGCTCAGCGTGGCGGCCGAGATTTCGCTCAGCACCGCGCTTAAATGCGCCACCAGCCCGGTCACCTTTTGCAGGTTATCTTCCAGACGGCTGACGGCAGCGGTACCGTCGTGAATGCCCTGCAATGAGTGATTAATCAGTTGCTGAATAGTTTGTGTGGAGTGGCTGCTTTTGCGCGCCAGCAGCCCGACTTCTTTCGCCACCACGGCAAAACCGCGGCCGTGATTACCGGCATGTGCCGCTTCGATCGCGGCATTCAGCGCCAGAATATTGGTCTGGAAAGCGACGCCATCGATCATCGACACAATATTGCGCATCTCTGCCGAGCGTTCGACGATTTCGCGCATCGATTGCGTCACCGTATCCATCATCCGGTCGCCGCCCTCCGCCACTTTGCGCGCTTCATCCGCCTGTTGACGGGCCTGCTCGGCGAACCCGCTGTTGCCCTCGACATGCGACTCCAGCGTGGCGATATGTTCCGTCACATCGGTCAGCTCCTGCGCCTGTTTCGCCGACTGTTGATACAGCGACTGGTTGCCCTCCGCCAGGCTGCCAATGGTCTCAACCATTGAAGAGGTGGCATCACTGACCTGCATCACCAGTTGTTGCAGCCCCTGCTGCATAGTACCGATGCTCATGCCCAGTTGATCGATTTCGCGGTTAAAACGCTGTACCGATGGCAACGACGTCCCCAGGTCTCCGGCGGCAAGCACATTGATATGCGCAATTAGTCTGCGCAGCGGCGTAATGACCCAGCGCGACATGGCAAACCATACCAGCACGGCAATCACCAACAGCAATGCCGGAACCAGCATGAAGACATGCTGCAACTGCGCAAGCGTCGACATCAGCGCCTGTCTTCCCTGCTCCGCGCGCGTTTCGCTGGCCTGCTGGAAACGGGCGTAATTGTCGTTAAAATCGGCCTGAAACGCCTGTGCCGGTACGGCGAAAAACGCGTCGATCGACTGGGTTTTTACCAGCCCGTCCGCCTGCTCTTTCAGCGCGCCATAAAACATCTGGTAGCTGTTAATCAGCCCCTCGTCTTTCGGCGGATTGAGCGCCAGCCAGGCCTGCCAGGCTTTTTGTGAATCGTCGAGTGCTTTTTTGGTTTCATCCATCAGGCTGTGCCAGCTGCCATCCGAGCCGGTCTCTTTATCCTGCATAAAATAGACGCCCGCACGGTTCAGCAGATCGCTGGCGGTCAGCAACGCAATGCGGGCTTCATCGACCCGTACCTGTTGCCGATGCGCCTGCTGGTTTCGTTGTTCGCTGGTTTGTGCGTCGCGTAACGACGCGGAAAGGACGATAGATGACGTGATTTGTAGCGCGGAAAAGAGACCGATAACGCAAAAAATCCCGGCCAACAAACCAAACTGTCGTGGAGCAATACGCCGAAAAATACGGCGAAAAATTTGCATTAAGTTCATGATATTCTTCTATAACCACAAAGTTGCTGTGAGTCTACAAAAGGATCATGACACTCCCATGACAGCCAGAGGTGACGCGCCCCGCCGGGGCGCGTTTAGCTTACAGCCGGTCTTTCCACACGGTCTGGATGTTGCAAAATTCATGCAGACCGAAGTGCGACAGTTCACGGCCAAAACCGCTCTTCTTCACCCCGCCAAAGGCGACGCGGGCATCGCTGGCGCTGAAGCCATTGATAAACACGCCGCCGCACTCCAGACGTTCAGCAAACTGCTGCGCCCGTGCAGAATCGGCGGTAAATACCGTGGCCGACAAACCGAAATCACTGTCATTCGCCAGTTGCAGCGCGTGCTCCGCATCGCGGGCGATACTGATGGCGGCGACCGGGCCAAACATCTCCTGGCGGAAGGCCGTCATCGCTGGCGTGACCTGCGTCAGTACCGTGGCCGGGTAGTAGTTGCCGCTGCCCGGCACTTTTTCCCCACCGAGCACCAGCTTCGCGCCCTCTTTTATACTGGCCTGTACCTGCGCATGCAGCTCATCGCGCAGATCAAAACGCGCCATCGGGCCAAGGTAGTTCTCTTCGACGTCCGGCGCGCCCTGTTTCAGCGCCGCAGCCGCGGCAACGAATTTGTCGGTGAACGCCTGCGCAATGCCCTCTTCAATGATAAAGCGTTTCGCCGCCGCACAAACCTGCCCGGTATTCTGATAACGCCCGGCCACCGCCGCTTTCACCGCCAGTTCCACATCGGCATCGTTAAGCACAATAAAGGGATCGGAGCCGCCGAGTTCCAGCACGCATTTTTTCAGCGCCGCACCGGCCTGGGCACCAATTGCCGCTCCGGCGCGAACGCTGCCGGTCACGGTGACGGCGGCGATGCGCGGATCGTTAATCGCCTGGCTGACGCCCTCATTGGTGGCATTCACCCAGCCGAACACCCCTTGCGGGATCCCGGCCTGCACGAAAATCTCCGCCATCAATTGCGCGCATCCCAGCACGTTCGGCGCATGCTTCAGCAGGTAGCTGTTGCCTGCCAGCAAAATCGGCACCGCACCGCGCAACACCTGCCACAGCGGGAAGTTCCACGGCATTACCGCCAGAATCGGCCCCAGCGGGCGATACTCAATCGTGGCGCGATGCTCTTCCACCAGCGTCGCTTCGCTGCCGAGCATCGCCGGGCCATGATCGGCATACCAGTCGCACAGCGCGGCGGATTTATTTACTTCGCCGCGTGCCTGCAAAATGGGTTTGCCCATCTCCTGGCTAATCATCTGCGCCATCTCTTCACCACGCGCTCTGAGCGCCGCGCCGAGATCGCGCAGTTTTTGCGCACGCTCAGCAATGGCGACCTGCCGCCACTGGCGATAACCGCTGGCGGCCAGTTCAAGCGCGGCATCCACCGCTTCGTGGCTCGCCCACGGCGTCGCGCGCAGGGTTTCCCCGGTGGCCGGATTGACTGAAATCGCATGTGTTGTCGCGGAAATTGGCATAACGTCTCCCATAAATGTGTTCAGGACTTGCGCAATAGTGGCCGAGTTTGTTATTTCTGAAAACTGAATAATATTAACTCCAGTATTCACAATGAGAGAATGGCATGGACTTAACACAGCTTGAGATGTTTAACGCAGTGGCGCAGACCGGCAGCATTACCCAGGCGGCGCAAAAGGTGCATCGCGTGCCGTCAAATCTCACCACGCGCATTCGCCAGCTGGAGTCCGACCTGGGCGTCGATCTGTTCATCCGCGAGAACCAGCGCCTGCGGCTTTCACCCGCCGGACACAGCTTTTTGCGTTACAGCCAGCAAATTCTGGCGCTGGTCGATGAAGCGCGCATGGTGGTGGCAGGCGACGAACCGCAAGGGCTGTTCTCACTCGGCGCGCTGGAAAGCACCGCCGCCGTGCGGATCCCGGCGACGCTGGCGCAGTATAACCAGCGCTACCCGCGCATTCAGTTTGATCTTGCCACCGGCCCTTCCGGAACGATGATCGACGGCGTGCTGGAGGGGCAACTCAGCGCCGCGTTTGTTGACGGGCCGATTATGCATCCGGGGCTGGAAGGTATTCCGGTCTATCGGGAAGAGATGATGATCGTCGCGCCGGTCGGCCATGAAACGATTACCCGCGCCTCGCAGGTTAACGGCGCCAGTATTTACGCCTTTCGCGCCAACTGCTCCTATCGCCGCCATTTTGAGAGCTGGTTCCAGGCCGATCGCGCAACACCCGGCAAAATCCATGAGATGGAGTCTTACCACGGCATGCTGGCCTGCGTGATTGCCGGCGCCGGGCTGGCGTTGATCCCGCGTAGCATGCTGGAAAGCATGCCCGGCCATCACCAGGTGGAAGCCTGGCCGCTGTCAGAGAACTGGCGCTGGCTCACCACCTGGCTGGTGTGGCGGCGCGGTGCGAAAACCCGCCATCTCGACGCGTTTATTGAATTGCTTAATACCGATTCACAGGATCGATAAAGCTCGCGCCACAACAGATTTATCCTGAGCCATCAGGGGAGCGCTGTGTCAGGCGGATGTTGGCTATCGCAACATCATTCAACCTGCCCCAAACGAAACTCCCCCTTCTCACTGCGGCTTCGGTCAGTTGCGCCGATACTCCGAACAGGGCCGCACATTGAAACGTGAGGTGAAGCCGGGATTGCTCCGGCTGCGCCCTGCCGATCGATGGCAATGCCCTGAGCAGATCAGCGTGATATCACTTTACCGGAAGCAGGCCAGGTCAGTACTCCCCCCGCCCCCGATTAAGCAACGCGGCTGCTCGCGTGGCAAAATACGTGAGAATGCCATCGGCACCGGCGCGTTTGAAACACACCAGAGATTCTATAATCGTTTTCTCTTCTTCGAGCCAACCGTTCTGAAACGCGGCCATATGCATGGCATACTCTCCGGAGACCTGATAGGCAAATACCGGCACCCCAAAATTACGTTTGGCCTCCCTGATGATATCCAGATAAGGTAATCCGGGCTTCACCATCACCATATCTGCTCCTTCCTGTAAATCCTGAGCAATTTCATGCAGTGCTTCCATCGCATTCGCCGGATCCATCTGGTAGTTTTTCTTGTTCGCTTTACCCAGTGCAGTTGCAGATCTTGTGGCTTCACGGAAAGGTCCGTAATAATTTGAAGCATACTTTGCCGAATACGCCATTATCTGGACGTTATGTAACGCCTGAGATTCTAACTCACGTCTGATTTGACCAATATGCCCGTCCATCATGTCACTCGGCGCAACAATATCCGCTCCCGCTAAGGCGTGAGTCATTGCCTGTTTCACCAGAATTTCATTCGTCTTATCATTCAGGACATAACCATTTTCATCAATAATGCCGTCCTGACCATGTAAGGTGTAGGCATCAAGAGCAACATCAGTGATCACGCCCAGATCGGGAAAAGCGCCTTTAAGTGCACGAACTGCACGTGGCACCAGACCTGCCGGGTCCCATGAAGCTTCTGCGAACAGAGATTTGTCTGACGGTTCAAGGGAGGGGAACAACGCAACCGCCGGAATGCCTGACTGAACAAGCTTCTCAGCTTCCAGAAGCAGGTTATCCAGAGATAAGCGGAACACACCCGGCATGGAAGCGATTTCCTGTCGTTGATTTTTCCCCTCAATAATGAAAACAGGCAGGATCAGGTCATCCACGGTCAGGTGGTTTTCGGCAACCAGGCGGCGACTGAAAGCATGCGTACGGGAACGGCGTAAACGTCGGGCAGGAAATGAATCCGGGATAATTATCGTCACTGAATGTACCTTATCTTCATCGGTTACCGAATTACACGGCAGTTAAAAGGTCTGCACAAAAGTTCTTCATTCTATGCTTTAAAATCCCTCGAAATAAAGACTGATGTAGATTTGGCTCCCGACAATAAATTTTCAGGCTTATCATATGGGTATGCGTGGTCAGAACAACGGCGACGGCGTGGATTTTTATCCTGTCACTCCAGACAAACATGATTTATCCCTCTGCCCGGAAAGACTGGGGTAACGATCATTCACCCTCAGGCTGTATACACAGAGAATGGCCTGCGCCCCGTGAATTAATACATCCCAGTGTTTGTTAAAGTTTTAGAGTGATAAGAATAAATATGAACTTCCGCTTTTCGCTCGAAGCGATTCCTACTGCGCTTGACCGTCCGCCAAGTACCAGAAGCAGATGTTATTCCGGCTTTGTAGTAAATATGCCCGGTTCCGACAGATTTCAGAACAAAATGATCTGGTGTTTGGTTAATCTGGCCTTACGCATGGCAATCTCTTCAGGAAAGACAAGAAGTAGGTCGCAAGCCATCTAAAAGTTAATAATATGGTTAAATGGAATACTTACACTACATCATCAATAAATAAAAGAGGACTTCTAAAAAAATAAATTATAATGTTGTTTATCAGTTAACAACCCAACACGGAGTATAACAATGAAACATTTTCGCTCTCTTTACACCTTAATAATTAGCATGCTTATTTCTTTGCCTCTATATGCCGCTGACTGCAATGGAATTGCTATACCGAAACTTGGAGGGCTTGCTAATTCTTTTTTGTTAGATGATGGTTCTGTCATTGCCAGTGCCAAGATGATGATCAATATTGATGGTTATAAACATGCATATCATAATGATAACCTCAAAGGAGGAGCGCTTATACATCTATGCAATGCAGGGAAAGTTTATCTTCCTGATGGAACGAGTTACCATGGAGCTGTAAATAATACTACCTGCACGGGAAGATTTATGAATGATTTTCGAAAGATACAGGATGCAGGATGGACCAACATCAATGTTGGTGTTATCGAGTGGTATGGTATCCTGGCGAATGGCAGCGTCACAATGAAGGGTAAAAAAATTACCGGAATTATCCCTGTTTCTCAAAATAAAGAAATCGGTTTCTATGTATCCCCAACAGCACTATTTGACAGAAAAATAATAAAAGAAGACGACCAATCACGTTACATTAATCCACTTATTGTGTCTTTTGCAGTAGCCACAAAAAGCATGTTAAAAAGGGGGCTAAAGATAGGTTCCTACGGTGTAGCATATAACAAAAAAACGAAAACAATAGTGCCTTTTATTGTTGGAGACATTGGTCCTAAAATTGGAGAAGGTTCACCCGCCCTTGCGCGCAGGCTAGCTAATAAACCAATCAAGGATCCAATTACAAGCAACGAGCGTTTCATCGGGTCTGTTGATGACAACTCTATCCTCTGGGTTTTTTTTAACGATAATCCATTGAATTATGAAAAAAACCAAGAGGAAAATATTTCGAAATATGCTAATCAGGCATTTGAAAACTGGGGTGGTGAATTCAGATTGAATACCTGCCTGGCTTCAATAAAGCAGTTTTAATGAATATATAGCTAATTCATCAAGTTGAGCATTAATCTGGCATGAGTTATTTATAGCTTATGTACTTGACTCGCAAAAAAGTGGAAGACTGCCCCCAGGCAGAAAACACTAATATTAGCCACAGATCAAGTTGGACATAAGATAATCTCTCATCCTAAGCTGAGTATCAAAGGAGAAATAAATGTCAGATAAGAGCTAATACACCGTATATAGTGGCGCTGGTCACTGACAATATCCCGCTGGAATCTTTTTTATTTTTGAAGAAATCAGCTCGCAACAATTAGCACTCAAACCATTTTTAATGCTATCAAATGCATCTGGGTGTCAATAACAAACTGAATATGTTGTTTATTTAGTATTTTCACTTTAAATATGGAGAGTAATTTTTATGTTTCATAAAACTGTGTTATCTATGTTTAAAATACTTTTTTTTTGCAAGAAGGGAGTATCCATGTCTAAACACAAACCCCTTTTAATGTGCGTATTGTTTTTTTTCTCAGGTTGCTCTGCACCACCGATGAAATCCGGATACATAGCTCAACAATGGGCAATTAATACGAGGCAACTAGGAATACACCCAATTTATCCACTTGGTGAAAATTATTCAGTCGGAGACATTTATTTAATACCTGTGGGTGATGATAAAACAATAAATAGTCTTCCTTCGGAATCTTACGCAGTAACTATTAAAAAGATCGCTAATGTACCCATTGATGAAAATGAAATGTACAACAGAAACAATTTTGCAAGAACACCAGAATTTCAAGATAGTAATGACGTTACACACAAATCAGGTTTGTTTATAGAAAAAATCATTAACGGGAAGCGCGTTAATAGTGTATGCGCATTCCCGGGTTTTTCGTTTGCAGCAGTGGTAGGTGTTAATGGGGGACTGGAGGCAACCTATGATAATGCCGGAGTTACAGCTGGAGGGGCAAAAAAAAACATATATACAGTGTCGTACACGGTCCCGGATGCTGAGTGTGAAAACATTACTTTTATAGATGGAATAAAACATTTAAATGCATTCAAAAAATCTAATTATCTTTCAGAGGTGAGAACAGAAGGTGATCTTCTGGATGCAAGATTGAGGAGTCTTAAATCTGGACATGAAAGCTCGGGTGGTATGTCTGCAGGCATTGTATTAGCGACTGATGTATATTATACCCGATCTCTTGATATTACTATTGTTTCTGAAAATTATTCAGCGGCGGCGGCATCAGCAACATTTGCTAATATTGCACGCATATCGAAGGAGCGTGCAGATTTAGTCGAGCAACTAGAAAAAATTAAAGAAGCTGAAGTTAATCAAACTGCCGTCACCTCACACCAACAGCAGTCACTCCAGGAGCAAATTGAGAGCAAACAGAATACAATGATCAACTGTCCAAAACTCATATCCCGAGTGGTTTTCCGATTGCAGCATCTGGCTCGGTTACCAGCGTATCGAGTAATGGCATCACGCTGAAACAAACTTATGCATACCCTGTCGCGATAGGATATAACGGGATTGCAAGACGATTATCAGAGTTCCTTGGTGTCAGTACCGCGACTTCTAGAGTAACTGTGCCACGTGCCTATAAAAGAACCGATTCTGCGGCTTCCAGCCCAGCGCAAACTCCAATGCAAAATTGAACACACATACCTTGGTATTACAGGATTTCCACTCTTCGCTCACAGTGCTCCTGCCATGTGACAAATGTGAACATTACCAACACCGTGGGGCCAGGATAAGCAGGTCAATACCTTATTTGTGCCCCACTTCAGACTCTCCTTATTCTGTGGTTGTCGCCCCCAAAACCCGCATGTTTCGCGCATCACTATAAAAAATAATACTTGATGCGGTGATAAATTATTAAAACCCACTGCACGTTATATTCTCAGTTATTACCCTTGACGATCCCGGTCTGAACCTGAAGGCGATACTGTCTTGGCGTTCGCTGATAATGTTCCCGGAACGCCCGGCAGAATGTCGACTGCTGCTGGTACCCGAGATGCAGGGCAATTTCAGTAATTGAGCGATTGGTTTCGGTAAGTAACTCGCGGGCGATAACCATTTTTCGATACCGTATATACATTCCTGGCGACATACCGGCTATTTTTTTAAAACCTCGCTGAAAATGCCACGCAGAATATCCTGATTTTTGCGCTAATACGCCCAGCGGTAACGGCTCTGCAATATTGCACTCAATCCACTGGAGAATATCCTGGATGGTTAAACTCATCAGGTATAATGAGCTCTCTTTTCCCATTTCCTCACCTTTTTATTGGCAGAGTCAGGGATATCACTGTTACATAATAGATATCCCTGACTAAAAATGATTGTGATGGTAAATCTCAGCCTGTCCTGTTAATTGCCTTAACAATCCTCAACTATCAAATAGACCGCATTCAATGGCCCATGAACGCCCACCACTTTAATAAGCTCAATATCCGCCGTTGAACTTGGCCCGGCGATAAGATTAATACAGGAAGGGAGAGCTTCACCTGACTGCACCCGCTGATGCAGAACCTGGGCCAGTTGTGTGACGCCAGGCAGTAAGCGGCTTTTATAGAGAATAAATAACGTGGTTGGCGGAAGCAGACTGATGGCGCGTCCTTGCAAAGGAGAAGAAAACAGGACTACGCCGCCGGTTTCACAAAGGCCGTATTCGGCAAAGACCACGCCGATATTGGCGGCGGCAGCATTGCGCAGGTTTTCTTCACTCTCTGGCAAGGCCCAGCACGTTGTCGGGTAAGCGCTCTGCAAATGCGCCGTAATGCCCGCGTTTGCCAGCTTGGCGTCGCCGCTCATCAATACAGGGCCACCGCCGTAATGTTTACAGAGCTGTTCAGCAACCAGGGGAAGAGTGGCCAACGGAGCCAGTTCACAGTGAGCCTGCATCACCTGCGTCGCATATTCCATAAAACTGTCGCAAGGCTGCTGCTGAATCTGCCCGGCATAGCGGCTTTTCAGCGGCGCGGAGTGCGTCACAGGCAATGGTTGAGGGATTTGACGCGGCTCGCGACCGAGACGTTGGGCAAGCTTTTGCATGAAGGCATCGCGGTTTTCCATTATGCTTCCTCCCCGTTTTTACGCTGCTTTTGATGCGTTTTAAACCAGCTGCGGAAACTTTCGCCATCCGCTTCAGGCAGATCGCGGGCTTCCGTCCATTTGCGGATAGCCGCGATGCTAAAAGGCATCTTCCCGTTGTGAATCATCAGTTGTGCCGCGCGTGCGCCCGCGACCATACCGACCTTCCACAGCGAGTGATGGCGGTTAGCGTAATTGAACAGATGTACGGTATGTCTCTCCATCGCGGGCGTCATTCCGCTTTCCGCCAGCGTGCGGCGGTGCTGAAGGATCAGTGAGGACAAGGGAATACGCACCGGGCAGACGTCATCGCAGGCAGTGCATAACGAACAGGCGTAAGGCAGGTTTTTGAAATCGTCATAACCGCCGAGCAACGGCGAAAGCACTGCGCCAACAGGGCCAGGATAAATCGAACCGTAGCCGTGCCCGCCGATATGACGATAGGCCGGGCAGGTATTCATGCAGGCACCGCAGCGTATACAGCGCAGGATATCCTGAAAAGGAGAACCCAGCACCTGCGAGCGTCCATTGTCGACAATCACCAGATGGAACTCTTCAGGCCCGTCGCTTTCCGCGCTTTTTTTCGGCCCGGTAAGCCAGGTGTTGTAACCCGTCAGCCGGGCGCCCACCGCGCTGCGGGCCAGCATGGTCAGGATGATGTCCAGTTCAGCGAAAGTGGGAACCACGCGCTCCATACCCATCACGGCAATATGCGTCCGTGGCACGGTAGTACAAAGCCGGGCATTGCCCTCGTTGCTCACCAGGCTGAGCGTCCCGGTTTCCGCTACCGCAAAGTTGCATCCGGTGATGCCGATATCGGCGTTGAGGAAATCAGCGCGGATCTTCTGGCGAATAAAGCGCGTCATCGCTTCCGGGGTTTCGGGGCCCTCGTAGCCCAGTTTCTCTCGCAAAATGCGCTGAATTTGCTGGCGGTCTTTATGGATGGCAGGAACAACGACATGCGAAGGTGCATCTTTGGCCAGTTGCAGAATATACTCACCCAGATCGGTTTCCACGACCTCCATACCTGCCCCTTCCAGCGCGGCATTCATCCCGATCTCTTCGGTCACCATCGACTTTGATTTGACGATTTTGCGGGCCTGCTTCTGCTGCGCAATCTGCAAAATATAACGGGTGGCATCTTCACGGGTGTCGGCAAAAAAGACGTGACCGCCATTCGCGCTGACCTTTTCACTCAATTGATAGAGATAAGCATCCAGATTCTCGAGAACATGGGCGCGGATATCTGCAGCGCGTGAACGCCAGTCAGGCCAGTTTTCAAGTTCATCGATCATTTTCTGGCGATTGGTGCCAATGCGATCCTGCGCGTTGGCAACGGCATGGCGCATCACCGGATCGTCAATTTGCTGCTGAACCCGATCATAAAAAGGGAGGTTACTGGTTTTGAGAAACATGTTGCTTCCTTAACGGCTCATCAGCACGTCAGCAATGTGGAGCACACGAACGTTGTGGCCTTCGCGCTGCAAGCGTCCGCCAATATTGATAAGGCAACTGGCATCCGCGCCGATCACATAATCCGGTTTCGCCTCCATAAGATGCGCAACCTTTTCTTTCACCATCTCACCGGAGATCTCGGCCATTTTGACCGAAAAAGTGCCGCCAAAACCGCAACAGGTTTCCTGGGCGCCAAAGGGGATGATTTCCAGCTCACGCACTTCACGTAACAGCGCCAGCGGTTCATCGTGTACACCCAGCTTGCGAAACAGACTGCATGAAGGATGGTAAACAGCGCGTCCCGGCAGGCGCGCGCCGACATCCGTCACACCAAGCTGGTTAACGATAAAGGAGGTCAGATCGACCATCCGGCTGGCAATCTTCGCCGCGCGCGCTGCCCATTCAGGTTCATCGCTCAGCCAGTCCTGATAGTGGCGAATCGCGTTCATACAGGATCCAGCGGGAGAAATAATGGGATCGTCGTTGATTTCAAGCGCAGCAATCTGCGCTTTCATCCCCGGCAACGCATCGGTAATGTAGCCGCTATTAATGGCCGGTTGACCACAACACCCCTGCTTTTCCGGAAACTGGACATGACAACCCAACTGTTCGAGCAGTAATACACTGTTGCGGGCCATGCGCGATTTAAGCGCATCGCCAATGCAGGTAACAAAGAAATTAACGTTCATATTATTTAGCTTCCAGTGAATATAACGGCAGAGCCTCTTTTTTACGGTGATAGCGTTTTGTCTCGCCTTATAAATATTGTATTTAGCGCGCCACGCGCAGCCCACCGGTGACGCCACGGCTTAATACCAGTTGCCAAAGCTGAATATTTCTGGCGCGGAATGCTCCCGCACAGGCAGTGAGATAGTAGTTGAACATCCGGTGAAATTTTGTTGAGTAATTGCCTGATAATTCCGGCCAGGCCTGATTAAAGCGGCGATGCCATGCCATCAGGGTTTTATCGTAATCAGCGCCAAAATTATGTAAATCCTCAATGACAAAATAAGGCTCGCTGGCCTCAGCGATTTGTTTTACCGAAGGCAGACAACCGTTAGGAAATATATATTTGTTAATCCAGGCATCAACGTTATGTTGCGTTTTATTTGATCCAATAGAGTGCAGAAAAAAAAGGCCTTCCGGTTTCAGGCAGCGATCCGCAACCTGAAAATAGGTGGCGTAGTTTTTCGGGCCGACATGCTCAAACATGCCGACCGAGACAATACGATCATATTGTCTGTCCAGATCGCGGTAATCCTGCAGCAGGATGCGAATATCCAGCCCGGCACTGCGGTTTTCGACATAGGCTTTTTGTTCTGCCGAAATCGTAATACCTTCAACGCGCACACCATAATGACGTGCCGCATATTCAGCCAGACCGCCCCAGCCGCAGCCAATATCCAGCAGCGTCATGCCGGGCTTGAGCTGCAGTTTTTCACAGATCAGCGCCAGTTTATTCTCCTGGGCCGTATACAGCTCATCGGCATCTTTCCAGTAGCCGCAGGAATATTGCATATGGGGATCGAGCATGCGGCTAAACAGATCATTGCCCAGATCGTAGTGTGCTTCACCAACTTGCCAGGCGCGTCTGCGCGTCTGCGGATTCGTGAGCCGCGCGTACGCGATTCGAAGAAGATCGGCAAAACTGGCGGGGCGCTGTTCGTCCAGCCGGGCGCGGAGCAGCTTGTCAAAAAAAGCGTCGAGCTGTTTGCAATCCCACAAGCCCTCCATGTAACTTTCGCCCAGGCCGAGAGACCCCTGCTGTAACACGCGTTTGAAAAAGCGCGTGTCATGCACCCGGATATCCCAGGGTTCAGGTCCATTAATCACAATGCCTGCCTGCGATAGCAGTTCCTGCACGATCCGCTGCCAGTGGTCTGGTTTGTCGATAGCATCGACGGTACATTCGTTAGCCATCATCTTTCCTTCAACGTAGCTTGCTGCCAGTCGCAAATATCCCCGTCACTCCAGTCATTATGTGCGAAAAGGCTTATCGCTCAGGCAGATGGCTGGTAAATTATTCATGACGGGCGAAACAGTTTTATGACCCCGTCATTATTCAGTAAACCCGCCCTGCCTGCGCTGTGCTATCAAGACAAACTTCATCGAATAGAGGTCAGGTTGTTATGTGCTCCAAGCTAGTGTTACCACCGCCTCAGCCCATTTGCGGCCAGCCCGCGCCGGTACTATTGACCTTGCCTCGCCCGGTTTACTTTCGCAGCTACCCTTTGACGGGCGATACGGGAGTGGACAGACATGAACACCCGTTCGCCGAATTTCTCTATGCGCGGAAAGGAAATATGCGTGTGGAAATTGAAGGTAAGACGCTGGTGGTTCCGGTTCTTTATGGCGTCTGGATACCGGCCCATGTGCCGCACCGTATTCTTGCCGGTAGCGACGTATTGCTGGAAAGCCTTTATGTGGAAGCCGGTTTCGCAACCATCGCCTTCAGCGGCAGCAAAGTGGTGGTGGTCAGCGATTTCGTGCGTGAGTTTATCCACTACGCGACGCAGAATGTACCGGAACTGTATGATTATGAAGGCGAAGATGCGCAGCTTGTGCAGGTACTGATTTCATTACTTCGGCAATTGCCGGATGCCGGTCTGTCGATATCATGGCCAGGATCGCCGTTGCTGATAAAGGTATGCAGCCAGATCCAAAAAACGCCGGGTGAAGCGCACAGCATTGAGCAGTGGGCCTCCTGTAGCGGGATGTCGGTGCGCACGTTTTCGCGCCGTTTCAAAAAGGAGACCGGCGTGGCGTTCAGCGAATGGAAAAAACGCGTGCGCTTGCTGGAATCCGTGGTGATGTTAAAAAACAACCGTAGCGTCACGCAGGTCGCGCTTGATCTTGGCTATTCAAGCCCGGCCGCATTTACCTTTGCTTTTCGCGCCATGTTCGGCGTGCCGCCCACTCGCTATTAGATGTGGCGTTAATAACGGCAACGCCACAAACCGGGCTTACGGACGCTTGTACGCGTGCGCGGCAAGGCGTTAAGCCCAGCGCTTTCTCCATAAAAATGCTCAGCGGATCCGGCTGATACGGCGCAAATGCATCGCGGATCTGGTAGCCACAGCGCTGATACAGTTTTATCGCCGCATGCTGCTCGATGCCGGTTTCCAGCCGCAACGTATGGCAGGCGCGCCCTGCTGCTGCCTGTTCCAGCGCGGCAATCAGTTTCTCCCCCAGTTGCTGCCCGCGGTGTGTGGGATCGATAAATACCCGCTTCATCTCGCCGCTACCGTCGTGGTTCAGCACCACCGCGCCGCAGCCAACGGCCTGCTCCAGATGGAGGATCTTGCGCAGAATCAGCGTCTCGTCAGGCAGTGAGGCCAGATCGAGCAGATGGTTACTTTCCGCCGGATAGAGCGCCGCCTGGTAGCGATCAAGCTCAGCAATCAGTGCTATGACATCGGGTTGTGAAGCGCTCGCTTCGACAATACTGTACATCGTGTGCTCCTTGTTGTTATCACCTTGTAAAAAATAACCGCGCAAAGCACGGACGCTGTCATAGGAATAATTTATATCTCCGGCGCAGCGTTGCATCACGGGGATAAGTAACGGTAATTTACGCCCATATCTAACTCTGCTAGTGGAATTTGCATGAATACCAAAGCCCGTAAGGTGATGATTATCGGCACAGGAAATGTGGGCGCGTCCGCCGCGTATGCCCTGCTGAACCAGAACATTTGCGAGGAGTTGATCCTCGTCGATCTCAATCAGCAGCGCGTGGAAGGCCACGTTCAGGATCTGGCGGATGCCGCCGCGTATATGCCCGGCATGATGACCATCTCCACGCGCCCGGTGGAAGAGTGCGCCGATATCGACATTGCGGTCATTACCGTCTCGGGCGGCCCATTACAGCCGGGCCAGACGCGGCTGGATGAACTGACCAACACGGCGCGGATCGTCAAAAATATTGTTCCGGCAATGATGGCCAACGGTTTTAACGGTATTTTCCTCGTCGCCACCAACCCGTGCGACATCATTACCTGGCAAGTGTGGCAACTCTCCGGCCTGCCGCGCAGCCAGGTGATCGGCACCGGTGTCTGGCTGGATACCACACGCCTGCGTCGCACGCTGGCGCAGGCGCTGGATATTGGCGCACAGAGTATTGATGCGTTTATTCTCGGCGAACATGGCGATACGCAATTTCCGGTGTGGTCACACTCCTCGGTGTACGGTTCGCCGATTGCCGATGTCTACCTGCGCAAAACCGGGCAATCCCTGGATTTCGACGCGCTGGCAGACAAAGTGCGCCGCCACGGCTTTGAGATCTATAACCGTAAAGGCTGTACCGAGTACGGTATTGCCGGAACTATCGCCGAGATCTGCCGCAATATCTTTACCGGCAGCCACCGCGCGCTGGCAATCTCCTGCGTTCTCGACGGTGAATACGGCGTAAAAGATGTAGCGATTGGCGTGCCTGCCGTGCTGACGCAAAGCGGCGTCCAGCAGATTATTGAGTTACAACTGGAAGGTGACGAAGTGGCGAAATTCAATCACTCCGTCGCGGTCATTAAAGCCAATATCGCCCGCCTGCCCTGAAGCCCGTGCGGTTAACCGGCGATGGTTAGCCGCCCTGGCAACACTTCAAGCTGCTGGCGGATCTCCGGGCTGAGCTGTGCGTCAGTAATGATATCCGTCAGCGAATCGAGTTTCGCCACGTTAAACAGCGACCACGCGCCATATTTGCTGCTGTCGGCCAGCAATACCCGCCGCTTCGCATTGACGATCAGATCGTGCTTCAGCGCGGCTTTTTCCTCCGTTGGCGCGGTAATGCCACGTTCAAAATCCCAGCCGTTACAGCTGACAAACGCCCAGTCCGGCCAGATATTTTGCAGCAGTTTGCGTCCGTGCTCGCCAATGCATGACTGGCTGGAATCATCAATGCGTCCGCCGATAATCGTCACTTCAATCTGCTTAAATTCCGAGAGAAACAGCGCGATATGCAGGTCGCTGGTGATCACCCGCAGCGGCAGATGGGTTAACTGGCGCGCCAGTTCAATCATCGTCGTTCCGGCATCCAGCACAATGGCGTCGCCCGCTTTCACCAGCGCCGCCGCCGCGCAAGCAATGGCGTGTTTCTCCGCCAGGTTACGCTGCATTTTCTCGCTGGTGGTGGGCTGCGAGGGGATAAACCGGTTCAGCGTCACACCGCCGTGGGTGCGGCTGATTACGCCTTCCTGATCGAGTTTAATCAAATCGCGGCGAATGGTGGCTGGCGAAGCATCGGTTGCCGCAACCAGTTGATCCACCGTCACCAGATTATGCCCTTTCAGGTAATCCATTATCTGCTCTAACCGGTTATATCCCTTCATATTATTCCCGTGTAATTTGCATAGCTAACTGGATGGATACCGCCATACTCTCTGCTTTCGCTTTGCCGCGCCAGGCGATATCAAATGCGGTGCCGTGATCCGCCGAGGTACGGATAAAAGGCAGACCCGCGGTGATATTAACGCCATCATAAAATCCCAGCAATTTTAACGGAATATGACCCTGATCGTGGTACATCGCCACTACCATGTCATACATCCCTTCGTGGCACTGCATAAACACCGTATCCGGCGGGCACGGACCGGTAACATTCAGCCCTTCTGCTTTCATGGCTTCCACCGCCGGGCCGACAATGTTGATCTCTTCATCGCCAAACAGACCGTTTTCGCCGGCGTGCGGGTTAACCCCGGCCACGGCAATGCGCGGGTTATCGTAACCGACGCGTTTGAGGAACGTATCGGCTACGCGAATCACGGTTTTTACGCGATCCTGATTGAGGGTATCGAGGAACTTCCGCAGCGCAATATGCGTGGTGATGTGGATCACTTTCAGCTTATCGGTGTAAAGCACCATCGCGTAATCTTTGCTGTCAGTCAGATACGCCAGCAGTTCGGTATGCCCCGGATAGTGGTGCCCGGCAAGGTGCAGCGCCTCTTTATTCAGCGGCGCGGTCGCTATCGCTTTTACCTCACCGTTCATTGCCAGCGAGGTCGCACGTTTGATGCAGCGATACGCCAAATCGCCCGCCTGCGCTTGCACCACGCCCGGTTGCAGCGCATCAGCATCCTCCAGCGGCTCATCAATGACGTTGATCACGCCCGGCGCAAAACGCGCGTCGGCAATCCGATCAATGACCTTCAGTTCCGCACGCGGGGTAATATTCATCGCCAGAATGCGCTGGAAGGTGCGCGCACATCCCACCACCACCACCGGCGCACCGGATAACTCGCCTTCGACCAGCGATTTAATAATAATCTCCGGGCCAATACCCGCCGGGTCGCCCATCGTTACAGCAATGATATTAGTCACTCGATTTCTCCTCGATAAAATGCAGAACCTTAAGCAAGGTCGTTTTGTCGCCAAAGCCACCCGCCCTGGTCATCACCGGTCGTTGCCACTCGCAACCTGTAAAATAGCCCCAGGGCACGCAACCTGCGGCTCGCCCCTGAATATGAAAACCACGCGCACCCAGCGCCTGCGCCACCGCCACAGCAACATCGCCGCCGGAGAGATAGAGCGCCGCAGGCGTCACCTCACTCAGCACCTCGCGCGTTAATTGCGCCAGAAATGCGCAAATTTGCTCACCCAGTTCACTGCGGCTCAGGCCGCGACGAGCGCACAGCGCCGCAATTTGATGACGCGCCTGCACATCCGGACAGGTGTGTACCAGGCAGTGCTCGCCAGCGCGCAGCGCGGTAATAATCGCCTGCCGGTATGCGGCGCTATCAGCGTCCAGTGCCGCATCAACATCAATCAGCAGGCGCGTCACGCGCGGGTGCGTTGCGGTCTGCTCCAGTTGCTGTTGAGCGATTTCGCTCATAGAGCCAATTATTGCCAGTAGCGCGACCGGTTTTTGCGGTGCCAGATGGCGTGCCAGCGCATCGCACAGCCCGGCGGAACCCACCAGCAGCGGCGGCGTGGCGGCGCGTGTCGTTTGGGCAATAATCAAATCGAGATCGGCATCGGTCTGCGCATCCACCACCAGCAACGGCGGTGCATCTGCGGTCGCCTGCGCCAGTGCTTCCGCCAGTTGCGCCGGTTGCAGATAGCGACATTCCGCCGTGCTGTGCGCCGCCAGCAGGCTGCCGATATCCGCGCTTTGCACCGGTGTTTTCGGGTCGCTGGCAAATTCGGTTTCCGTCAGCAGCACGCCCTGCACATAACACTGCCCGTTGCGGGTGATGCGCCCGGCCTGGGGAAATGCCGGGGCGATAACGGCCGCCGTTGCCTGCAGCACTTGCATCATAGCGGCGACTTCCGCGCCGATATTGCCGCGCAGGGTGGAGTCGATTTTTTTCACTAACCAGCGCGGTGCGTAATGGGTGCCGATCTCCGCAGTCAGCGCGTGAATGCGCGCGGCGGCTTCCTGAGCCGTCAACGCCCGACTGTCGCTGTTGTAGATCAGCGCCTGTGCCTGGCTTACATAACCTGCCGTCAGCGCCACTTCAACGTGCATACCCGCCTGCGCCAGGCTGACACCGGCGTCGTTTGCGCCGGTGAAATCATCCGCGAGGATCACGACCTCTTTCACCACCAGTTGTTCGTTCATCCCTTCTCCGGGTCATTATGTTCTGGTTATGATTATATTCAATCATGATTGATTATATGTGAGCAAGATCAACTTAATCAGTTTGTGAATAAATTATAAATTTAGGCCATGTAGTGACGGTGATTGCTCTCTGATGATTGAGATTAATCACCATAACAGAGACAGGAGAAGGTCGTGGTAACCATTAACAGCACACTGATTAGCGGCGCGGGGGCGATTCCGGCCATTGCTCCGCTGCTGGCCGGTAAAAAGAACGTCCTGCTGGTCAGCGACGGCAACATTATTAAGCTCGCAGCGACACAACAGATTCGCGCCCTGCTGGAGAGCGATGGCAGACACGTTCAATTGATTGACAATGTACCGCCGGAACCAAGCCAGCACGACGTCGCGAAAATTGTCGGTGCATTACATATCACCGCATTTGATCTGGTGGTTGGCATTGGCGGCGGTAGCGTGCTGGATGTGGCGAAGCTTCTCTCCGTGCTGTGTCACCCGGTGTCACCGGGTCTTGATGCGCTGTTGAAAGGCGAGAAGCCGACGGCGCGCATCGGCTCGCTGCTGATCCCGGCCACTGCCGGTACCGGCTCGGAAGCCACGCCGAATGCGATTCTGGCCATTCCTGAACAGGACACCAAAATCGGCATCATTTCACCGGTAATGCTGCCGGATTACGTGGCGCTGATCCCGGAGTTGACCACCAGCATGCCCGCGCACATTGCCTCTTCGACCGGCATCGACGCGCTGTGCCATCTGATTGAGTGCTTTACTGCCACCATCGCCAATCCGGTCAGCGATAACGTCGCGCTGATCGGCCTCTACAAGCTGCTGCGCAATATCGAAACCGCAGTTAATGAACCGCACAATCTCAATGCGCGGCTGGAGATGCTGTGGGCCTCTTATTACGGCGGTGCGGCGATTACTCATGCCGGAACCCATCTGGTGCATGCGCTCTCTTATCCGCTGGGCGGCAAATATCACCTGCCGCACGGCGTGGCGAACGCCATTCTGCTCGCGCCCTGCATGAAAGTGGTACGCCCGCACGCCGTGGAGAAATTCGCCCAGGTGTGGGATCTGCTGCCGGATGCGGACACCTCGCTGAGTGCAGAGGAAAAATCCCATGCGCTGGTGGCGTGGTTTGCTGCGCTGGTGAAGCGCCTGAATCTGCCGGACAACCTCGAAGCGCTCGGCGTACCGCGTGCCGATATCCCGGCGCTGAGCGACGCGGCCCTCAATGTTAAGCGGTTGATGAATAACGCGCCCTGCACCGTCAGCCATGAGGATGTACAGGCGATTTATCAGACATTGTTTTAATGCATAACGTGATTGTCAGATGGCGCAGCCGCCATCCGGCGCAAACAGAGGAATTGTGATGAACAAACCGATAAAAGGCGTACTGACCGCCGTTGTCACGCCTTTTGACACCGGGGGCGCTTTCAACCCACAGGCGCTGAAACAGCAGATCAATCGCCAGCTCGACGCCGGAAACGGCATCTTTTGCGGCGGCACCAATGGCGAATTCTTCGTGCTGAACGCGCAAGAAAAAGTGGCCGTCGCCGCCACCTGCGTCGATGAAGTGGCCGGTCGCGCGCCGGTCGTGGCGCATATTGGCGAGATCTCGACGCGGGAAACCGTTCGTCTGGGCAAAGAGATTGAAAAGCTCGGCGTCGATGCCGTTTCAGTGATCACCCCCTGGTTCGTGCCGTTGAAACAGGATGAACTTATTACCCATTACACCGCCGTGGCGGACGCGTTAAGCGTGCCGGTTTTTCTCTATAACATCCCGGCGCGTACCGGCAACACTATCGAACCGCAAACCGCGCGCACGCTGGCAGCGCACCCCAATATCATCGGCATCAAAGACAGCGCGGGCAGCTATGAGAGCCTGAACGGTTTTTTGCATGCGGTCAGCGATATTAGCAGTTTCGACGTGTTAAACGGCCCGGACTCCCTGATCCATCAGGGATTCGTCGACGGCTGTTCAGCCTGTATTTCCGGTCTGGCAAACGTTGCGCCGCAGGCGATCAATGCCATCTGGTCATGTTTTACCACCGGAGATATTGCCGGTTCCCACGCGGCGCAGGAGAGCGTCACCAGGCTGCGCACCGACCTGTATAACGTGGCGTTTTCCCCGGCCGCGGTCAAAAAAGCATTACAAATCATGGGATATGACGTTGGCGTCAGCCGTTACGCCGTCACGTTTAGCGAGCAACAATTACAACAGATCCGCCAGATAGTGACGCAATACCTTCACTGATTGCGGAGTCATTCGTCATAAGAAAACCGGGCGCTGCAGGCGCCCCGGATTCACTCGCCCTGAAGAGAGGCAAAGATGAACACCTTTACATCTCAAGATACCCTCATCATCGTCGGCATTGTGGTAGCCTACATTCTGTTCACCACCTGGCTGACATTCCGTTTACGCAGTAAGAACACCGGCGATTTTATGGAAGGCTCACGTGCGATGCCCGCCTTTATTGTCAGCATTCTGTTGATGTCTGAATACATCGGCGCAAAATCCACCGTCGGCACCGCCCAGGCGGCGTTTGAGGATGGTTTTGCCGCCTCCTGGTCGGTGATCGGCGCGGCGATTGGCTTCCCGCTGTTTGGCTTTCTGCTGGTAAAACGCATCTATAACACCGGCAAGATCACCATCTCCGGCGCGATTGCCGAGAAGTACGGCAACAGTACGAAAAATATCATCTCCATCATCATGATCTACGCTCTGCTGCTGGTGAACGTCGGCAACTACGTCAGCGGCGCGGCGGCGATTTCGACGGTATTGAAAGTGAATCTGCCGGTGGCGGCATTTATCACTGCCATTGTCAGTACCTTCTACTTCGCGTTCGGCGGCATGAAAGGTGTGGCGTGGGTGACGCTACTGCACAGCGCGCTGAAATATTTCGGTATTCTGGCGATCATGGGCTTTGCTCTGTCGAAAACCGGCGGTTTCACGCCGATGATCGAGAACATGCCGAAATACTACTGGACCTGGGATGGTAACTTCGGCGCCAGCACCATTTTTGCCTGGCTGATTGGCACCATCGGTTCCATCTTCTGCACGCAGTTCGTGATTCAGGCAATTTGCTCGACCAAAGATGTGAAATCGGCGAAGCGTTCCACCTGGGTGGCGTTTTTCTTCTGCCTGCCGATTGCGCTGGCGATTGCGGTGATTGGCGTGGCGGCGAAATACCTGCACCCGGAAATCAACAGCCTGTATGCGATGCCGATTTTCCTGCAGGATATGAATCCGTGGGTTGCCGGTTTGGTGACAACGTCACTTGTTGCTTCCATCTTTGTCAGCGTCAGTACCGTTGCGCTGGCTATCGCCTCGCTGATGGTAAAAGATTTTTACGTCCCCTACCGCAACCCGACACCAGAACAGGAATTTAAAGCCACGCGCTGGCTGTCGCTGCTGATTGGTTTCCTGCCGCTGATTTTCGTGCTGTTTGTCCCGGAAGTGCTGAAGCTCTCTTTCTTTACCCGCGCTATTCGCCTGTCTATTTCCGTGGTCGCGGTCATTGCTTTCTATGCGCCGTTCTTTAAGAGCGCACGGGGCGCGAACGCCGGGCTGATTGGTGCCTGCGTGGTGACCTCGGTCTGGTATCTGCTCGGCGATCCGTTTGGCATCAATAATATGTATATCGCGCTGATAACCCCGGCGGTGATCATGGTGCTGGACCGCCTGATCCCCAACAAAGCACAGCAAAAAGCCGGTTCTCATGCGTCGCAACCTGTTCAACATAATGGAGTCTGATATGTCCGCTACCAATCGTGATGGTGTTTTACGCCCGCAACCGCATGACGCGCGCGTTATCACAGCGATGCTGCCGTCACCCTGCCCGCAAAACCATGCAGCGAATATTCTGCCGCTGCCGGACGGCACGTTACTCTGCGTCTGGTTCGGCGGCTCGCAGGAAGGCGTCGCGGATATTTCCGTCTACGGTTCGCGCCTTGCGCCGGGCGCGCAGCGCTGGAGCGACGCGGTGAAACTCTCGGACGATCCGACGCGCTCCGAGCAGAACCCGGTACTGTTCCTCGCGCCGGATAACACGCTGTGGCTGCTGTGGACGGCTCAGATCTCCGGCAACCAGGACACTGCCATTGTGCGCTACCGCCAGTCGGCTGACTTTGGCGCAAGCTGGGGGGAAATCGGCACGCTGCTGGACAAACCCGGCACCTTTATTCGCCAGCCGATTACCGTGCTGGAGAATGGCAACTGGCTGCTGCCAGTGTTCTATTGCCGCACGCAGCCGGGTGAAAAATGGGTCGGCAATGACGATATCAGCGCGGTAAAAATCTCCGCCGATCGGGGGAAAAGCTGGCGCGATGTCGACGTACCGCAGAGCCTTGGCTGCGTGCATATGAATATCACCGCCCTGCCCGGCGGTACGCTGGTGGCACTGTTCCGCAGCCGCTGGGCAGACAATATTTATTACAGCCACTCCACCGATGGCGGCGAAAGCTGGTCGGTGCCGGAACCGACCGTGCTGCCGAATAACAACTCATCGATTCAGGTAACCACGCTGACCGATGGCACGCTGGCGCTGGTGTTTAACCACATGAGCGCCGCCGGGGCCACAGAACGCCGCGCCTCACTTTATGATGAGATTGACGATGGCGACGGGCGCAAAGAACCGACGGTCACCAGCGGGCGCAGCGCCTTCTGGGGCGCACCGCGCGCGCCGATGACGGTGGCTATCTCGCCGGATGGCGGTAAAAGCTGGCCGTGGCAGCGCAATCTGGATGAAGGCGATGGCTACTGCATGACCAACAACTCGCAGGAAAAGCTCAACCGCGAGTTCTCTTATCCCAGCATCAAACAGGGCGCTGACGGCGATCTGCACATTGCTTATACCTGGTTCCGTCAGGCCATCAAATATGTGCGTGTTTCTCCAGCGTGGGTGAAGGAGTAACAGATGATTTTAGGGAATCTGAACGCCCTGCCGCAGGCCGGGCTTCCCGCCGCGCTGCGCGACATCCTTGCGCTGCCTCAGTGCTCGCTGGTCGCGCTGCAGGCTTACGACGACGGGCGTTTGCAACCAGAACAGGCTGCGTGGTTTTGCAATATTGGCCCGGCAAAAACCCAACCGCAGGCGCAGCGCCACACCGAATATCACCGGTTATGGGCAGATATTCAGGTGGTGCTTGCCGGTGAGGAGATGATTAATGCCGGAACACAATACCTGGCGCAGGAGAGCGATGAACAGCGTAAGCCGGATTTGTATATCACCACCGCCGCTGCATTGCCGGTGAGCGTGACGCTGCGCGCCGGGGATTTCGCCGTGTTTCTTCCTGGCGAGCCGCATCAGGCGCTGTGCGCGGTGAAAGAACCGATGACCGTGCGTAAAGCGGTGTTCAAAGTGCCGTGCGAACTGCTGGAGGGTTAACACCATGCCGCATGCTGTGGTTACTGGCGCCAGTTCCGGGATTGGCGAAGCCATTGTCGATAATTTGCTGGCGCAGGGCTGGCAGGTCACCGGGCTTGCACGCTCGCGGGTTGAACGGGCGCATCCTGCGTTTCGCAGCCTGCAAGTGGATTTAAGCGATGAGCAGGCGTTGCGCCAGGTGCTCGCAGAGGTACAAACGCCGCAGGCGGTGATCCACGCCGCCGGAATGATGGCTGCCGCGCCGCTTGGCGAGCTGGATGCGACAACCAGCCAGCGCCTGTGGCGGCTGCATGTGCAGGCCGCCGAAATGCTGGTTAACCACTTTGCGCCTCAGCTACAGCCAGGCGGACGAATTGTGGTGATTGGCAGCCGTACCTCGCGCGGTGCCGCCGGGCGTTCGCAGTATGTCGCCACCAAAGCAGCGCTGCTCGGGATGGTCAGAAGCTGGGCGGCAGAGCTGGCTCCGCGCGGGATCACCGCCAATGTGGTCGCGCCAGGAGCCACGCAAACGCCGATGCTCAGCGCGCCAGGACGGGAAAGCTCGCCGCCGAATGTACCACCGATCGGTCGGCTGATCGCACCAAGGGAAGTCGCAGCACTGGTGGGGTTTGTGCTCTCGCCGGATGCCGCAGCCATCACCGGCCAGGAGCTGGTGATCTGCGGCGGCGCATCATTAACATAACCATGAAATACCGGATGGCGCTGTGCTTATCAGATCTGGGCAAGCGCCGTGCTTACCGGAACAGGGAGCGAAATGAGTATTTTTGCTTCAACCAGGGCACAATCGCCCTGGCCGGATAAGACGAAGCCACTGCGGCGATGGAATTAGCGCAGATAGACTTTTCCCAGCAGATAGAGCGTCGCCTGGCCACCGATGAGCACGCGGTCGCCGCGCCATTCGCAGCGTAAATCGCCGCCGCGTGCGGAAACCTGCCGCGCCTGCATCACCGTTTTATTCAGCTTCTCGCCCCAGTACGGGATCAACATGCTGTGCGCCGAGCCGGTCACCGGATCTTCCGCCACCGATTCGCCCGGGCAGAAAAAGCGGCTGACAAAATCGTACTCATCCCCCGGCGCGGTCACGCAGACCATTTTTCCCAGCGGCTTCATGGCGGCGATATCCGGTCGTAACGCTTCCACCTGCGCCTGGTTCTCCAGCACTACCAGATAATCACGGGCCACGCGCACCTCTTTCGCCGTACTGATGCCCAGCGTTTGCAACAGCAGTTCCGGCGGCATGCTCACCTCTTGTGTTGCCCAGGCCGGAAAATCGAGCGTCAGCCAGTCACCGTTACGCGAGACCGTCAACGGGCCGACAAAACGGGTGGCGAAGAGAATTTCCGTCGACGGGTAATCCAGATATTCAAAAATCACGTGCGCGGCGGCAAGTGTGGCATGCCCGCAGAGGTTAATTTCCGCCTGCGTGGTAAACCAGCGCAGCTCAAAACCGGTGTCATTGCGGACAAAAAACGCGGTCTCGGATTGATTATGCTGCTGCGCCATTTTCAGCAACAGATCGTCAGGCAGCCATTCGGTAAGCGGGCACACGGCAGCGGCATTGCCGCCAAAAGTTTGGTCGCTAAACGCGTCCACCATATAAAAGTCAATTGTTTGCATAGCCGTTTCCTCTTTATCGTTCTCTGTTTCTGAACGCTATTGTCAACCGATGCAATCGGTATTTATTTGCTGAATGAAAAGTGAGATCTACATCACAAAATGTTTGTATTTTCGCCAACAAAAGCTTTAAGATCACTTCCTCTTCTTTTTTTTAACCAAGCAAGAACACCTTATGACTACGAATACCGTTTCACGAAAAGTCGCGTGGCTTCGGGTCGTAACGCTTGCCGTTGCTGCTTTCATTTTTAATACCACCGAGTTCGTGCCTGTGGGGTTACTGTCGGATATCGCTCAGAGTTTCGACATGGAGACCGCGCAGGTGGGGATTATGCTGACCATCTACGCCTGGGTTGTGGCGCTGATGTCGCTGCCCTTTATGCTGCTGACCAGCCAGATCGAGCGTCGTAAGCTGTTGATTGGTTTGTTTGTGTTGTTTATTGCCAGCCATGTACTGTCGTTTCTGGCATGGAACTTTAAGGTGCTGGTGATAAGCCGCATCGGTATAGCTTTCGCCCATGCGATTTTTTGGTCGATCACCGCCTCGCTGGCAATCCGCCTGGCGCCCGCCGGTAAACGCGCGCAGGCGCTGAGCCTGATCGCCACCGGTACCGCGCTGGCGATGGTGCTGGGCCTGCCGATTGGCCGCATTGTCGGGCAATATTTTGGCTGGCGCACCACCTTCTTTGCCATCGGTCTTGGCGCCCTCATCACACTGGTTTCTCTGATAAAACTGCTGCCGTCGCTGCCAAGCGAACACTCCGGCTCGCTGAAAAGCCTGCCGCTGCTGTTCCGTCGTCCGGCGCTGATGAGCATCTACCTGCTGACGGTAGTCGTGGTGACCGCCCATTACACCGCTTACAGCTATATTGAGCCGTTTGTGCAGAATGTGGCTGGCTTTAGCGCCGGTTTCGCCACCGTACTGCTGCTGATCCTCGGCGGCGCGGGGATTATCGGCAGTATCTTGTTCGGCAAGCTGGGCAATCAGCACGCGTCCGGTCTGGTGTGTAGCGCGATTGGCCTGCTGGTGTTGTCGCTGGTGTTCATGCTGCCCGCTTCCGGCAGCGAGACGCATCTGGCGGTGCTGAGCGTTTTCTGGGGCATGGCGATCATGATTATCGGCCTCGGCATGCAGGTGAAAGTGCTGGCGCTGGCGCCCGATGCCACTGACGTAGCAATGGCGCTGTTTTCCGGCATTTTTAACATTGGCATTGGCGCCGGTGCGCTGGTTGGCAACCAGATCAGCCTGCACTGGTCGATGGATATCATCGGCTATGCGGGTGCGATCCCGGCGATTGCCGCGCTGGTATGGGCGGTGGTGATTTTCCGCCGCTGGCCGGTAAAACTGGAAGAACAGGTAAGCCACAGCCATATGTAGCGGCTCGTGGCTCAAAGTGTTTCGGACACCATTTTATCCATCACCGCGGTTTGCCAGTCAAACCACGGGTTCCAGGTCAGGCGGGCATGAATTTTACCCGCTTCGACCAACCCCCAATCGGAATACCACACCTCTTCCCCCTTCAGACAGCGCTGCGCCGCATCGTCAGGCTGACCGTTGGCGCAGAGCAGTACGCTGCCTTTGCGGCCATACAGCGGGTTTTGCGGCGAAAACAGCACCGACATATGCGAAAACTGACTGATGCGATCCTGCGGCAGAAAATCCGTTTTCACCAGAATGCGGGAGACGTTCGCCACTTCCGGACGCGGCGCGCCGTACCAGATCACCCGGCTGGCGGGATGGGGAAAGCTGCGGTCAAAATGGTCGAGGATCCAACGGGTATTGAGCACGGAATCATGCTCGCTGAGCACAATCAGCGCCGGCTTGTCCCAGCTTTTACGCGCCAGCCACTGCTGCGCGCTGGCGCTGGTGCGCCAGAACTGGGCAAACCCATTCGTCGGTACGCGTAAATAACGGGTGGCGATCTGCTGCGGGAATACCGTGCTCGGCGGGCGCAACCAGTCGCGAAATAGCGCCACCGTCGGGGCGAGAAAATCGTAGGCGGTGTTGGATTTAAACGCCGGAGAGAATAACAGCAAGCCCTGCACCCTATCGTGATGCGTCATGGCATACTCCAGCGCCAGATTACCGCCGGTGGAGAAGCCGCCGAGCCACAGCGTATCCACCTCTTTTGCCAGGATATCGGCCTGTTCACGCACCACCTGCCGCCACTGTTCGACGCTGACGTTCAGCAGGTCAGAGGGCCGTGTGCCGTGCCCCGGCAAAAGGACAGTGCGCACCAAAAAACCCTGTTTCGCCAGCGCTGGCGCAATATCGACAAACGAGCCAGGCCCATCGCCAAGGCCGTGGATCAGTAAAATGCCTTTACGGGCAGGCTGCGACGGGCGCCACTCCTGCGGCGTGTTGAGCGTCAGCTCCGCCGTTTTATCCAGCGTTTGAAAGGCCCGATGCGCACGTACATAGTCGCGGGTTTGTAACTGATAATCGGCAAAGCTTGCCTGCCCCAGCGGCGGTTGCGCGGTTTGTTGATGCTGACAGCCTGTCAGCATCAACATCATGATCGCCAGCACAACCCCTCTGCCCATCAGGCGGCTCCGTGGAAAGTGGTAATAATCTCCAGCACGCCGTTGATGATAAATTGCACGCCCATGCAGACCAGCAAAAAGCCCATTAACCGGGAGATCGCTTCTATTCCGCCCTTGCCGACCAGCCGCATGATCGCGCCGGAACTGCGCAGACTGCCCCATAAGATCACCGATACAGCGGCAAAGACGAGCGGCGGCGCAAGGAAAATCACCCAGTCGGGAAATGTCGAGCTGTGGCGGATCGTCGATGCCGAACTGATGATCATGGCGATAGTTCCCGGCCCGGCGGTGCTGGGCATCGCCAGCGGTACGAAGGCGATATTGGTACCGGGCTCATCCTCCAGCTCTTCAGATTTGGTTTTTGCTTCTGGCGATTCGTGCGGTTTTTGCTGCGGGAACAGCATGCGAAAACCAATAAAGGCGACAATCAACCCACCGGCAATCCGCAAACCCGGGATCGAGATGCCGAACGTGTTCATCACCAACTGCCCGGCATAATACGCCACCATCATAATGATGAAGACATACACCGACGCCATCAGCGCTTGTTGATTACGCTGGGCGTTATTCATATTGCCCGCCAGCCCTAAAAACAGCGCTACGGTGGTTAACGGGTTCGCCAGCGGCAGTATCACCACCAGCCCCAGACCGATAGCTTTAAACAATTCAAGCATGATGCGCGACGCTCCTTGTGTGGTCAAAGCCCGGGCAGTATAGCGTTAACACAGCGGCAATGGGATGTTTGTAGACTGGCAACAGCACCTTAACGCAAACCGATTCAGTTGTTTACGTCGTGTAAAATTTTACCGTTATGAAACGTTTTAGCAAATAGTGGCATCCGGGAATCCATTCTGTTGACTTATATTTGCCTGAGCAATAATATCTGCCGTGATTAATCTACTTGCCGGGGCAACCATTGTGAAAAGCACGAATGATCTGTTTAACGATATCATTCCTTTAGGCCGCTTAATCCATATGGTTAACCAGAAAAAAGATCGTTTACTCAACGACTATTTATCGCCGCTGGATATCACTGCCACTCAGTTTAAGGTGCTGTGTTCTATCCGCTGCCAAACCTGTATCACCCCGGTAGAACTAAAAAAAATTCTTTCCGTCGATCTCGGCGCCCTGACCCGCATGCTGGACAGACTGGTATGCAAAGGCTGGATCGTGCGTAACCCGAATCCGAATGACAAACGCGGCGTGTTGGTGCAATTAACGCCCGACGGCGCGGCGCTTTGTGAGCAATGTCATCAATTGGTAGGGAAAGATCTGCACCAGGAATTGACAAAAAACTTAACGGCAGAAGAAGTGGCAACCCTTGAGTCTTTGCTCAGGAAAATATTGCCGTAAAAAACAAAGAGGTATGACGATGTCCAGACGCAATACTGACGCTATCACCATTCATAGCATTTTGGACTGGATCGAGGATAACCTGGAATCGCCGCTGTCACTGGAAAAAGTGTCAGAACGTTCAGGTTACTCCAAGTGGCACCTGCAACGGATGTTTAAAAAAGAGACCGGTCATTCGCTGGGCCAATACATTCGCAGCCGCAAGCTGACGGAAATTGCGCAAAAGCTCAAGGAGAGCAACGAACCGATCCTGTATCTGGCGGAACGTTATGGGTTTGAATCGCAACAAACCCTGACCCGCACGTTCAAAAACTATTTTGACGTGCCGCCGCATAAATTCCGCGTGACAGATATGCCTGCTGAATCAAGGTATCTCTACCCGCTAAACCATGCTTGTTAATTATCGCCTGTTTTAAAGACGTATCGAGGAATGTATGAAACGTATTGCCTGTGCCGCCATCACGCTGATGGTTCTGTTTTCCGGCCAGAGTTATGCGGAACAATTCAATCATCCGGCACCGCAGGATTCCCGCGACGCGATGATTTTACCCGCCCCCCAACAAACATCGCCGTATGACTTTAACCATATGGGTGTGGGCAGTGACAAATCCGACGTATTAGGCGTGCCCTATTACAATCAGCACGGCTAATCGTTTTGCCCCGCATAAGCGGGGCTTTTTTTTATTCCCTGCCTGATTAGCCCTTTCCCGACAAACCGCAGTGTATTAGGCCTGTACCGCACGGCGCAGACGAAAACCAAAAACGTTGATATACAGACCGCCCATCACCAGCACTGCGCCTGCCAGCTGCAGGGCCGATAAGGTTTCGCCCAACAGAATTGCCGCGCTCGCCATGCCGACGACCGGCACCAGCAGCGACAGCGGCGCGACGCGCCAGGTTTCATAGCGCCCCAGCAGTGAACCCCAGATGCCGTAGCCGATGATGGTCGCGACAAACGCCAGATAGACCAGCGACAGCAGCGTGGTGGTATCAATACTCACCAGGCTTCGCAGCATCAACGCCGGACCGTCGAACACCAGAGAAGCAATCATAAACGGCACAATCGGAATTAAGGCGCTCCATACCACCAGCGACATCACCGCCGGTCGTGAGCTGTGCTGCATGATTTTTTTGTTGAAGATATTGCCACAGGCCCAACTGAACGCCGCCGCCAGTGTCAGCACAAAGCCCACCAGCGGAATGTGCTGACCATTAAGACTCGATTCGATCAACACCAGCACCCCCAGTACCGCCAGCGAAATGCCGACCAGCTGTTTTGATTGCAGCCGCTCGCCAAAAACACCCGCGCCGAGAATAATGGTGAAAAAGGCCTGCGCCTGTAATACCAGCGATGCCAGCCCGGCAGGCATGCCGAATTTGATCGCGCAAAACAGAAAGGCGAACTGACCGAAACTGATCGTCAGCCCGTAACCCAGCAACAAACGCAGCGGAATGTTGGGCCGCGCGACGAACAAAATTGCCGGGAACGCCACTAACACAAAGCGTAAACCTGCCAACATCAACGGCGGCATACTGTGCAGGCCAACTTTGATCACCACAAAATTCAGCCCCCACGCCACGACCACCAGCATAGCCAGCAGTACATCTTTACGCGTCATTCTTCGCCCCTGTAGTTTCAACTTTTGTAAAAAAGTTACGTTAACGTAAAAAATAGTACAGCGACAGATCATTAAATTCGGTAGGTCAGTTTAGGCATTTGTCGCTAAATCAGCCGTTGTACATAGCGGTTTATGCATGTTATTGCTGTATACATCACAAAAAACTATAACAACCAGCATGTCGGGCAAAACATGACCACACCACAAACACGATCCACCGTCGCACTACTGGCGTCCTCTCTGTTATTAACCATTGGTCGCGGCGCAACGCTGCCGTTTATGACCATCTATCTTAATCGCCAGTACGGCATGGCCGTCGATCAGGTCGGTTATGCCATGTCCGTCGCGCTGACTATCGGCGTTGTCTTCAGCCTTGGTTTCGGCATGCTGGCGGATAAGTTCGATAAAAAACGCTATATGTTGCTGGCGATCGTCGCCTTTATCACCGGTTTTGCTGCCATCCCGCTGACGCATCACGCCGGGCTGGTTGTGCTCTTTTTCGCCCTGATCAACTGCGCTTATTCGGTCTTCTCCACGGTGCTGAAAGCCTATTTTGCCGATACGCTCACGCCGACGGCGAAAGCGAAGGTCTTTTCGCTTAACTACACCTTTCTCAACATCGGCTGGACCGTCGGCCCGCCGCTGGGCACGCTGCTGGTGATGCAAAGTATTAATCTGCCATTCTGGCTGGCGGCTGTCTGCGCAGCATTCCCACTGGTCTTTATCCAGTTTTTTGTCCGCCGCGTGGCCGTGGGCAGCGGCATGGAGCCTGCGGTTCCCTGGTCGCCATCGGTGCTGCTGAAAGACAAAGCGCTCGGCTGGTTTACCCTCTCGAACCTGCTTGCTTCCTTCGTGTGCGGCTCTTTCGCCTCCTGCCTTTCCCAGTACGTGATGGCCGTAGCGGACAGCGATTTTGCGGAAAAAGTGGTGGCCGTCGTGCTGCCGGTCAACGCCGCTATCGTGGTTTCGCTGCAATACGCTGTCGGGCGCAAACTGACCGCGACCAACCTGCGTCCGCTCATGGCGTTCGGCACACTTTGCTTCGTGGTGGGGCTGGTGGGATTTATGCTCTCCGGCAACAACTTATGGTTGTGGGGGCTCTCCGCCGCGGTATTTACACTGGGCGAAGTAATTTATGCGCCAGGTGAATATTTGCTGATCGATAACATCGCGCCGCCGGGGATGAAAGCCACCTATTTTTCCGCCCAGGCGCTGGGCTGGCTGGGTGCGGCGATGAACCCGCTACTGACCGGGATCATTCTCACCACCCTGCCTGCCTGGTCACTGTTTGTGATCCTGATCGTCACCATTGGCATAGCATGGCTGATGCTGGTGAAAGGGATGCAGGTACGGCAATGGGGCGCGGTGCCAGCGCAATAAATAGCAGGTGCCTGATGGCGCACTCACAACGCTTTACCGACTCACCACACTTGTGCGGCGATATTTGTCACCAGACGCACTTTGTCCCACTGCTGCTCCGGCGTTAGTGAGTTGCCCTCTTCGGTGGAAGCAAAACCGCACTGCGGGCTAAGGCAAATCTGGTTGATATCCACATATTTTGCCGCTTCCGCGATACGCGCTTTCACCCCTTCCGGGTTTTCCAGCTCGCCGTTTTTAGTGGTAATAAGCCCCAACACCACCTGCTGTTTACCCGGACGAACGAAGCGCAGCGGTGCAAAATCCCCGGAACGATCGTTGTCATATTCAAGGAAGAAAGCATCAACATTGACGCTGCCGAACAGCACTTCCGCCACCGGCTCGTAGCCGCCTTCGGAAATCCAGGTCGAACGGAAATTGCCGCGGCAGACATGCAACCCGATGGTCAGATCCTCCGGCTTACCTTCCAGCGCTTTATTGAGTACGCGGGCATAAATGCGCGCCAGTTCATCCGGATCGTCACCGCGTTCGCGGATCTGGCGACGCTGATCGTCAGAGCACAGATAGGCCCAGACGGTGTCATCCAGTTGCAGATAACGGCAACCGGCGGCATAGAAAGCATGAATGGCATCGCGCCAGGTGGTCGCCAGATCGTCAAAATAGGCATCCAGTTGCGGATAGACGGTCGCATCAATATCTTTACGCCCGCCGCGGAAATGCAGCACGCTCGGGCTGGGGATGGTCATCTTCGGCTGCGCGTTGCCGCTGATGCTTTTCAGATAGCGGAAATCATTCAGCATTGGGTGATCGCCAAAACGCAGTTTGCCGGTGACACGTACGCCGTGGGCTTTGGTTTGTACGCCGTTAAACTGAATACCTTTCTCCGAATCGTAACGCTCAACCCCTTCCAGCCCGTCGAAGAAATCAAAGTGCCACCAGGCGCGACGAAACTCCCCGTCCGTCACCACATGCAGACCACAGGCGCACTGCTGTTCAACCACATGACGGATGGCCTCATCTTCGACACTGCGCAATTGCTGTGCGGTGATCTCGCCCTGCGCAAACTGCTGGCGGGCATTTTTGATGGCATCCGGTCGTAAGAAACTGCCGACTACGTCTGCGCGGAAAGGGGCCTGATGTCGCTGCATGGTTATTCTCCTCGAACGCCGAAGCAGATGATTACCCGGCGTGATAATTCATTATTTGAATTTTTAGCCTTCTGGATGGCTAAATGTCCAAATAAAATGTCACACCGGGCAGAGTGCAGCAACAGAGAAAATTTCACCATACATGAGAGAGTTTCATGATGACGTAATGAAGATGAAAAAAGAGGACTAGAAATCCGCTTCGCTCTGCCCGCTGGCGAAGGCATAACCTTCATCTTCCCAGCCGGTGATGCCACCGATCATGATTTTGACCGGTAGTCCCAGCCGCGCCAGTTTCAGCGCCGCGCGATCGGCACCGTTGCAGTGCGGCCCGGCACAGTACACTACAAACAGCGTCTCCGACGGCCAGGCGGCCATGCGTTCGGCAGTCATCATGCTGTGCGGCAGATGCAACGCGCCGGGAACGTGACGACGAGCGAAGGCATCCGGGCTGCCAACCACATGCAGCAGGACAAAATCTCTGTCGTCATGGGTGATCGCGTCATGCACATCGGCGCAATCTGTTTCAACGCTCAGGCGGCGCAGAAAATGGCTGGTGGCTTGTTCAGGGGATGCGACGGGAAAATCAGTAACGTAGCTCATCGTGCTTTCTCCTTGTTTGTGTTAACAGTAATCTAACCAAAACAGGACAACTTAGCTGCACCGTTCTATGCCAGATAACACCAGGATAATGACAACATTACGACATCCCCCCGCACCGCACCGTGTTGTTGCCCTCGCTTATGATGGGCTTTGCACCTTTGAGTTTGGCGTCGCGGTGGAGATCTTCGGTCTGCCGCGCCCGGAAATGGGCGATAACTGGTACCACTTCGCCGTTGCGGCAGTGGATGCCGGAGAACTGCGGGCGACCGGCGGTATTCGCGTAACGGCTGAAGGCGGGCTGGAGCTGCTGGCCGACGCGCAAACCATTGTCGTGCCCGGCTGGCGCGGCGCAGAGGCGCCCGTTCCGGCTGATTTGTGCGCGGCGCTCCAGCAAGCCTGGCAGCGGGGTTGTCGCATTATCTCCATCTGTTCCGGGGTGTTTGTGCTGGCTGCGGCGGGCCTGTTAAACGGGCGCAAAGCCACCACCCACTGGCGTTATACCGATGGGCTGCGCGAGCGCTATCCGGCCATTGTGGTGCTGGAGGATGCGCTCTATTACGACGAAGGGAATGTGATGACGTCCGCGGGCAGCGCGGCGGGGATTGATCTCTGCCTGCACGTGGTCCGTGAGGATTTTGGTCTTGAGGCGGCGAACATGGTCGCCCGGAGACTGGTGGTTCAGCCACATCGCGATGGTTCGCAGACGCAGCAGCTTATCCGCCCGGTCGCCCGCACGCGCGAGAGCCGCCAGTTGGGACTGCTGTTTGATTTTCTCCACCAGCAACTTGCGGAAAATCATACCGTGGCATCACTGGCGCAACGGGTGGGCATGAGCCCGCGCACCTTTTTACGCCGCTTTCAGGAATCGACAGGCACCACGCCGGCACGCTGGATTTTACAGGCGCGGTTGCAGCGCGCTCAGACGCTGCTTGAACAAACACGCATGCGTATTGATCTGGTCGCCGGGCAGGCAGGATTTGGTAATGCTGCGTTGCCGCGCCACCATTTTCATCAGCAATATGGCATCTCCCCGGCGATGTACCGCAAGAAATTTGCCGAAACAGCGAAATAACGCGCGCCATTCAGGCTTTATTGAGGTTCACCAGGTTATTATCTCTCCATCGCGGCTAAATAATTAAGGTAAGAGAGGCAAGTTGGTTAATTAGATGGAGGTTTAAAATGATGGCAAATATGCATGTCTTTATGGCAGTACTGGGAGTGATTCTTTTTTCCGGATTCCTTGCTGCTTATTTTAGTCACAAATGGGACGACTGATGAACAGCGATAATCCCCCACCGGGAAGGCCCCTTGCGTAAATGCGTGAGGGGCCTTTTTCGTTATGCCCCAAAAAAAACCGCCGTATCGGCGGTCAATGCTTGCATGGATAGTTTTGTATTATTCTGCACGTTCACTCAACGGGATGGGTAAACGCCGTGCTGACTACACTAGCAGTTACTGCCTCAATGAAGGTTAAACAAAGCTGAACTGGCGATAAAAAAAGCGCCAGCGAAACGTTTTGCTATTGAAATTATTGAAGATATATCTTTCAGCGCAATAAGAATATGTTAACGTCGAATCACCACTTCACAGACCGGAGGGGTTATTCCCAATCTCAAATTTCAGTGCCCGGTTTGCAGCAGTCAAAAGTTTTTATTCACCACATTCTGCCAGGAGCGGCAACAGCCGCATGGCGCAATTTGCTCAGTATGTGGAACAAGACTGACGGCAAGAACCTGTATATCTACGCCACGCCGCAGACGCTGGCCTAAACCGGTAATGTAAATGGGCCTCGTTGAGGCCCTTTTGATTTTTATATTTTGCATACTGCATGATAATTCAGGTAACTGCACAAACTACCCGCATTTTATTTTCCGCTATTTGCACGAAACGCTAACGTTCAATTCTGGCTGCGACATGGCGTAAAAAAAACCGCCCTCAGGCGGTCGTTAATTAATAAAATTTCCGGATAGCCTGTTCGGTTTCCTGTTGGCTCACCAGATCGGAGAAACGGGCAACCAGGAAGGTCTCGCCATCCAGTTCCCAGGGCTCAATCGGGATTTCGAGAAATGAGCTTTGCTCATTTTTGAATGTGACCGATTTTGCGTTGTCTTCCACGGTCACGTTTTCAACCTTACCACCGGCGCGTATTACCACTACATTTTTGGTCATGTCGGTTACCTCAGTTGCTCAAATTTGATTCGACATTAGCACAGTCACTGTCTGAATGCCTGGGTTATGCCACAGAATGTTAACGTTCAAATCAGGTCCTTTAATTTGGCTTAATGAACGACATAACGCCACGGTAGTAAATGTGAGGTAGCCCACACTTTAACAACTGAGTGGTCTAAAAGCGGCAATTAGCGCAGTGAAAAGAGAGGAAAGTAAAAAGCCAGAGGCCCGATGATGCAGGCCTCTGGCTGAGGAGTTTACGGTGATGCCGGGTGCCTCCCGGTGAGTTCGCGCCAGCCCACGAAACCCGCGATACCCCAAAAAGGTTTGACTGGTTGCCCCTCCGCGCAGGGGGATTCATCACCATCTGTTACGGTATTTCTCACGTGGAAACAGGTCAATAACCCTGCGGGTTATGTAACTTTTTAAAGCATTTCCGCCCGTGATTAATCACTTAACCCGCGATTTTTCAGCATCGGCTCGATCTGCGGATCGTGGCCGCGCCATTGCCGATAAAGTTCACCGAGATCGCTACTGTTGCCGCGCGACAAGATGGCTTCGCGGAATCGTTGCCCATTTTCACGGGTTAAACCGCCCTGCTCCACAAACCACTGATAGCCGTCATCGGCCAGCATCTGCGTCCATAAATAGGCGTAATAGCCAGCCGCATAACCGCCACCAAAAATATGCGCGAAATAGCTGCTGCGATAGCGCGGCGGAACCGCCGCCAGATCGAGCCGCTCCTTGCGAATAGCTTCACGTTCAAACTCATCGACATCATTCACCCCTGCGCCATCGGCCAGCGCATGCCAGTTCATGTCGAGCAGCGCCGCGCTCAGCAGTTCCGTCATGTCGTAACCTTTATTGAACTGGGTGGCTTGCAGCATTTTCTCGCGCAGCGCCTCCGGCATCGGCTCGCCGCTCTGATGATGGCGGGCGTAGTGAGCGAAAACCTGCGGCTGGCTGGCCCAGTGCTCATTGATTTGCGAAGGGAATTCAACGAAATCGCGCGGCGTATTGGTGCCGGAAAGCGTGGCGTAACGCTGGCTGGCAAATAGCCCATGCAGCGTGTGGCCAAACTCATGGAACAACGTAATCACTTCATCCCACGTCAGCAACGCCGCCTGCCCTGCGGCCGGTTTCTGGTAGTTACAAACGTTATAGATCACCGGCTGCGTGCCATTCAGCGTCGATTGTTCAACAAAATTGCCCATCCACGCGCCGCCGCTTTTTGAGTCGCGGGCGTAGTAATCGCCGTAAAACAGCGCCAGACCGCGGCCATCAGCATCGAAAATCTCCCACACGCGCACATCCGGATGATAAACCGGAATATCAAAACGCTCGCTGAACCGAATACCAAACAGCTCGCTCGCTGCCCAGAACACCCCGTCCGTGAGCACAGAGTTCAGGGCGAAATAGGGTTTTATTTGCGATTCATCCAGCGCATATTTCGCCAGACGAACCTGCTCGGCATAGAACGCCCAGTCCCAGGCCTGCGCGGTAAAGCCGCCCTGCTGGGTGTCAATCATCTGCTGAATGTCAGCCAGTTCCCGCTCGGCACGCGCGCGGGCGGCAGGCGCGATATCGCGCATAAATGTCAGTGCAGCCTGCGGCGTACCGGCCATCTGATCGGCGATCTTCCAGCTGGCGAAGTCGTTAAAACCCAGCAGTTTCGCCTGCTGCGCGCGAAGCTGCACCAGACGCAGCACTATCGCGCGGGTATCATTGGCATCCCCTCGCTGTGTGCGCAGCCAACTGGCGGTAAACAGATTTTCGCGGGTCTGGCGATCGCGCAGCGCAGCGAGCGCCGGTTGCTGAGTGGTATTGAGCAGAGAGAGCAGCCAGCGGTTTTCCAGCCCTTTCACCTTCGCCGCTTCGGCGGCCGAGGCGATCTCTTCGGCACTTAAGCCATCGAGTTGATGGACATAATCCACCACCAGCCCGCCCGCTTTATCTGCGGCCAGCAAACGCTGGTTAAACTGGCTGGTCAGCGCCGCCGCTTCGGTATTCAGCGCTTTCAGCGTCGTTTTATCTTCTGCGCTCAGCGTCGCGCCTGCGAGGACAAACTTCTGATACGTCGTTTCGACAAGGCGCAACGATTCTGCATCCAGCCCCAGCGCTTCACATTGATGCCATACGCTTTCCACGCGGGCAAACAACGCATCATCAAGGTAAATATCGTTTGCCAGTTCCGCCAGCTCCGTGGAAAACGCCTCATCAAGTTGCTGTAAAAAATCGTTGGTATGCGCGGAAGTCATGGCGAAAAAGACGCTGGTCACCTGATTCAGCAGGTGGCCGCTCTGCTCCAGCGCCAGCAGCGTATTGTCAAAATCGGCGGCAGCCGGGTTCGCCGTAATGGCGGCGATCTCCGCGCGCTTTTGCCGTACGCCTTCGTCAAACGCCGGGCGATAGTGTTCATCAGTAATCACATCAAACGGTGGCGCCTGATACGGCAGCGGGCTTGCAGAGAAAAAGGGATTGGTAACCGACATGTTTCGCTCCTGAACACAGTGAATCTTTTCAGAGTAGGCATCCGCTGCGCGCATCGCAATCATTTCTCTCTCTGTTGCCGCACAAGCGTGCGTTTTTTGCCACACTGTAAGGCGGGATAACTTGTGTTACCGCAAACATGCGGTCATGCTAGGGTTCAACACCACAAAAAGCGTTGAGGAACAGTGAGATGATTATTCTGGTTACCGGGGCAACGGCAGGTTTTGGCGAAGGTATCACACGCCGTTTTATTCAGAACGGCCACAAAGTGATCGCCACAGGTCGCCGTCAGGAACGTTTACAGGAGCTGAAAGACGAGCTGGGGGATAACCTCTACATCGCGCAACTGGACGTTCGCAACCGTGCGGCAATTGACGAGTTGATGGCTTCCTTGCCAGCACAGTGGCGAGACATTGATGTGCTGGTCAACAATGCCGGTCTGGCGCTGGGCCTTGAGCCCGCTCATAAAGCCAGCGTTGATGACTGGGAAACGATGATCGACACCAACAACAAAGGTCTGGTTTATATGACCCGCGCGCTACTGCCGGGCATGGTGGAACGTAATCGCGGCCATATCATCAATATCGGTTCAACGGCGGGGAGCTGGCCGTATGCAGGTGGCAACGTCTACGGCGCGAGCAAAGCGTTTGTGCGTCAGTTCAGCCTTAACCTGCGTACCGATCTGAGCGGTACGGCAGTGCGGGTGACCAATATTGAGCCAGGTCTGGTCGGCGGTACGGAGTTTTCAAATGTGCGCTTTAAAGGCGATGACGCCAAAGCGGGAAAAACCTACGAGAATACCACTGCGCTGACGCCTGAAGATGTGACCGAAGCGGTCTGGTGGGTGGCGACGTTGCCGAAGCATGTCAACATCAACACCCTGGAGATGATGCCGGTAAGCCAGACGTATGCGGGATTAAGCGTTCACCGTCAGGGTTAAATTTCCCACCCGGCCTGCGGGCCGGGTATGGGATGTACCGTAAATAAATGGTATGGTAGCCGGGTTAACCCTTTAAAAAGTAAGAGCGAATGGCCGCTGAAACGCAACTCAACCCTACACAGCCCGTAAATCAACAAATTTACCGCATTCTACGGCGGGATATTGTGCATTGCCTGATCCCACCGGGTACGCCGTTGTCGGAAAAAGAGGTGTCGGTGCGTTTCGACGTTTCGCGCCAGCCGGTGCGTGAAGCCTTTATTAAGCTGGCGGAAAACGGCCTGATCCAGATCCGCCCGCAGCGCGGCAGTTACGTTAACAAAATTTCCATGACGCAGGTGCGTAATGGCTGCTTCGTGCGCCAGGCTATCGAATGCGCCGTCGCCCGCCGTGCCGCCACGCTGATTGATGACAGTGCCTGCTACCAGCTTGAGCAAAACCTTAACCAGCAGCGCACCGCCATCGAGCGCAAGCAACTGAATGATTTTTTCGAGCTGGATGACAATTTCCACCAGAAGCTGGCGCTGATCGCCGATTGCCAGCTGGCATGGGATACCATTGAAAACATCAAAGCCACTATCGACCGCGTACGCTATATGAGCCTTGACCACGTTTCGCCGCCGGAAATGCTGCTGCGCCAGCACATGGATATCTTTTCCGCACTGGAAAAACGTGACCCTGACGCAGTCGACCACGCCATGAGCCTGCACTTGCAGGAGATCAGTGAATCAGTAAAAACCATTCGCCAGGAAAATCGCGACTGGTTCAGCGAGGATTAACGTCCTCGCCGGTCACAGACATCTGGTGGTGAGCCACCCTCACCGGTAGCTCACCGCTCTCCTTTCAGATACCTCTCGCGTTAGCGTTTAAACCGGCATTCCGGTGTCCGTAGCGACCGGCGCCGGCTCACGGCGGGATTCGCCTTTGCTCAGGTTGTACCGATCAACAGTGTCAAACATCTCGGTAAAAAGCGCGTCATCCTTTCGCGCCCAGAACGTATCCTGATCTTCTCCGCCCCAGATCTCATGGGTATGACAGGCAAATTCCAGTAAGCCGGAGTGATGCGGCGTGAAATCGATACGCTTCTGGGTCTCCTGCGGGACAATATTCTGATAGAAAAGCACAACTTCACACTCGCAGCCTTTCGCGTTGTACAACGACAACAGTTCATTCAGATGAGCTCTTAGCAGTGCAAGATCGGAATCCGCCGTGACGCGGTGATGATAAAGGAAGACAAAATTTTTATTTCCTCGCCAGGCGAGCTGACGCTCAATACGCCGTTTGAATGTCTGCTTATCAGCGGAAATGCTGAGGGGATCGTGATGGGTGAATTCAAATCCCAGCATATGTCTTTCACTGTACTGGCCAACGCAATGCTTATAGTAGGTGGAGCGTACAACAGAGTGGTCGCCATCAGGAAAATGTTGCAGATGCGTTTTGTCCAGTAAATTCTGGTAATTATCTTTTTCCATCTGAAGAATATATTCTATATTAGATCGCCCGGAGGAAAAAATAGAACTGAACGATTTCCTGTTGTGCCGACGAAGGATATCATCAGGCAGGCAATTTTCTCCAAGGGAAATCCAGTACACATCCGAATCACCGCTATGACGATATTTCCATTTCTTGCGCAGATGCGTAATTGTGCGTTTAAGCGACTTAAGATGATTTCTCACCTGTTGCTTGACAACCTCACTTTTCATTATGCCATCCCCATTCCGTATCGTTATAACACCATTAAAATGAAGCGATAAAACATCTCGAATTCATTAAAATTACCATCAAGATCAATGAGTTAAAATAAAACCATCTTATAAAAGACGTTCATACTCTTCGCCTGTTTGTTAATAAACAGACGACATTAAATGAAATAATTTCAATTCGTGATAATTCCAGATATATCTTTATTCTGTTGTTACTTACAGTAAGTTCAGTACAGAATAGCCAGCGATAAATTATGCTGTCGACCTTCATCACTTGCCGACAAAAACCAGGCTTCCCGCACTCTTCTGTCGCTTCATTTTTATTTAAAAACGATCGCCATATTTTATTCAAAAGAAACCCGGCGCAGGATTCCACTGCGCTAAAAATAGAAAACGCGAAACAGTCTCTAACATATCGTTACAGAGTGTACGCGTTATCGCGCGGCAGGTAATAATCAGGAAAATCTTAAAAGCTTTTTATCATTAATGAATGAAAATAGAAGCGGGGAAATAAACGCGCGGTTTTTACCTATATCCGGTTGATTTAAGGTGTTTGTCATTGCGTGATGCCAAACATTTTTTCAGCAAAAAAGTGTGATGTTGATCAAAAACAAAAACTTGTCATCTCAGAAGCGTATTTATAAGGCGTCCGTAGCGGGGACATCTTCTGCCCCGTTTCGTTTTTTGGATATCAACAAGGAGAAACCACCATGGTGACTTATGATCGTAACCGTAATGCGATTACTACCGGCAGCCGCGTAATGATTAATGGCACGGGCCGTACCGGCAAAATCATTGCGATTCACGCAGCCGGGCTGGACGCCGCACAACTGCGCCGCAGTAAAACGGTAGAAGTGGAAGGTTGTGAAGGTAAATTCGAACCGGTTGAACTGATCCGTCTTGGTCTGCACTAAATGGTGAAAATGCCCGTATAACGGCAAAAAAGAATGCCGCCCCGGCGGCATTCTTTCGACGATTTACAGCGCAGCGGCGTATTCTGCCACCGTCGCTTTCGCCCCTTTCTCCAGCAGTGAACGATACGCATTCTGTACCTGCGCCACAAAAGCCGCTTCTTTCGGCAGTTCGTTGCCAAAAATCGCTTCGATGCCCAGCAGAGCCTGCACGCGCGCTTCACCTTCCGCGCTTGCGTTAACGGCGCCCTGAATCACCGTCAGCAGCGGATCGCACACTTCGATCGCCTGACCTTGTTCATCAATACCGCCGACGTAGCGCATCCAGCCCGCCACACCCAGCGCCAGCAGTGCAAAGGAATCCTGATGCGCTAAATGCCAACGTACGGAATCGAGCATACGCTGCGGTAATTTCTGGCTACCGTCCATCGCGATCTGCCAAGTACGGTGGCGCAGCGCAGTGTTGCTGTAACGCGCAATCAACAGATCGGCGTAACGCGCAAGGTCAACGCCCTTCACTTTCAGCGTTGGCGCCTGCTCTTTCAGCATCAGCGCGTGCGCCGCACGGCGATAGTTATCGTCGTCCATGCATTCGTTGATGTGCTGATAACCGGCCAGGTAGCCCAGATAAGCGAGGAAGGAGTGGCTGCCGTTCAGCATACGCAGTTTCATCTCTTCAAACGGCACGACGTCGGCAACCAGTTCGGCGCCCGCTTTTTCCCATGCCGGACGCCCCGCGACAAAGTTATCTTCAATCACCCACTGGCGGAACGGTTCGCAGGCCACACCGGCCGGATCGCGCACGCCGGTAAGCTGTTCGATTTTATCCAGCGTTTCAGCCGTTACCGCCGGAACAATACGGTCCACCATGGTCGACGGGAACGTCACGTTGGCGTCAATCCAGTCTGCCAGCTCCGCATTCACTGCACGGGCATAAGCGCACACCACATTGCGGGTAACGTGGCCGTTTTCCGGCATGTTATCGCAGGACATCACACTGAATGCCGCCAGCCCTGCCGCTTTGCGACGCGCCAGCGCTTCCACCACCACGCCAGCTGCGGATTTCGGCTGCTGCGGGTTTTGCAGGTCGCCAACGATTAACGGATGATCGAGCATCAGTTCGCCGGTCGCCGGTGAGTGGCAATACCCTTTTTCGGTAATGGTCAGCGAGACAATCGCCACCTGCGGCTCGCACATGGCGGCAAGCACAGTTTCCAGGCCATCAACCTGCGCGTGAAGAGCGCGTTTCACCACGCCAACCACCCGCGCTGTCCACGCGTCGGCAGACATTTCCGCCACGGTGTACAAATTATCCTGCTGTTTGAGGTCGGCAATCTGCTGCTCACCGCCAATCAGATTGACTTCGCAATAACCCCAGTCGCTGCCATGCTCTGCAGCCAGAATATCCGCATACACCGACTGGTGAGCACGGTGAAAAGCGCCAAACCCCAAATGCACAATGCGTGGAACCAGTTTGTTACGATCGTAAGTAGGTAACGTGGCTTTCGCCTTTAATAGCCTGTTTTCCATGGTGGGACTCATCTTATTAAGTGAAACAGTGGTTCAATAGATTACGGGCTGTCGCAAATCAGACGTTGATTTACGACAGCATTTGCGGACTACACTAACTAGAATGGTAACCAAATGTGTCAAAATCCCTTTAAATTACCCCTGGCTCAGCGTTCACTTCCGGTAATCGATAAGGCGTTTCAGATATAGTTACGGTTTCCCACCGGTTGAGTCACAGCACGCGGTTCAGCCGCGTCTTGCAGAATATTCAAATCGCGATCGCGCACTTCCGGCATCAGTACGGCGGAGAGCAAACCAATCAGCGAGTAGGCCACCAGCATGACGACTATCGGCCACCAGGAGCCGGTCATATTGCAGAAGATCCCTGCCAGTACTGGCCCGAATCCGACAGCCACCAGCCCACCTGCCTCTTTCGAAATGGCCATCCGCGTGAAGCGGTTACGTGAGCCAAACATCTCCGCCATGGTGATGTTTTCCAGCGCGAATAACCCGAGCACGGCAACGTTATGAATGACGATGATCGACAGCATAATCACGCCAGGGTTGTAGCTCTTATCGACGATGATCGCCATCATCGGGTACGCGAGAATAATCGCCGAAATACACAGGCAGATATAGGGTAAACGGCGCCCCACTTTGTCGGACAGCCAGCCCAAAAACGGAATGGTAAGAAAGCCAACAATCGAACTGATCATCAGGGCATCGGTCGGAATGCGTTTTTCGAACAGCAGGGTTTGTACCAGGTAACCCGCGAGGAAAGTCTGGATTAACCCGGAGTTACCGGCCTGACCAAAGCGCAAACCGGTCGCCAGCCAGAAAGTTTTGCTGCTGAACATCGCGCCCAGCCCCATTTCCGCACTTTGGCTTTTCGGCGCATGTGCGCCTTCGTGCACCTTCTCAAAGACCGGGCTTTCTTTCAGGTTCAAACGCAACCAGATGGCGAAAATCATCACTACCACACTGGCGATAAACGGCACCCGCCAGCCCCAGGCCAGCAGTGCTTCGCGATCCAGCGCGAAGAACATTACCGCCCAGATCGCCGTTGCGCTCAGCGTGCCGCAGTTGGTCCCCATCGCGACCAGTGAAGAGATAATGCCGCGTTTCCCTTTCGGCGCATATTCCGCCAGCATGGTTCCGGCACCGGATATTTCCGCGCCTGCGCCAAGGCCCTGAATAATGCGCAGTGTTACCAGCAGTACCGGCGCAAAAATACCGATCTGCGCATAGGTCGGTAACACGCCAATCAAAGTGGTACAAATACCCATCATCGTGATGGTGATGAACAATACTTTTTTGCGGCCGATACGATCGCCCATTTTACCGAAGATAAACGCGCCGATAATGCGCGCCACATAACCCGCTCCGTAGGTTCCCATCGCGAGGATCAGCGCCATTGCCGCTGATTGCTCCGGGAAGAAGATCTCATGAAAAACCAGCGCCGCACCCAGCGAGTAAAGCTGGAAATCCATAAACTCAAGCGCGGTACCCAGCCAGCCGGAAACCGCGGCTTTCACCAGATCTGAGGTTGTTCTTTCAGCGTTAACTTGCGTCATAATGGCTATCTCGAAAAAGAAGTATGCGTACCGCTCAACCGCATTTTTCGTTGTAATTAATTGAACGTTAATAAGACTTTACAGCAGTGCCGCTGATCTTTTTCAAACAGTTCAATCGCATCGGTGACATGTTGATAGTCAAATTTATGCGTCACTAACTTCGTCGGATCGATCAGGGCGCGAGCCAGCCAGTCGATCACCACCGGGAATTTGCCCGCGTTAAGACGCGAAGAGAAAATAGACAGCTCTTTACCTGTGATGCCCTGCTGGATTATCTGGCTGGGTTCGCTGGAAAATCCCATGATCACAATACGCGCGGCCGGAGAGGCCAGCGCAATCGCCTCCTGGAGAATGGATGGATGACACGCCGCATCAACGATCAGCGTCGGTTTAATGCCCTGCTCTGCCAGCGCTTCCGCCAACGGTTGCTGGCTGTTGTTAATCACCCAGTCCGCGCCATTGCGCTGCGCCATTGCCAGACGCTCTTCAATACGATCGGCAACAATCACCTGCTGTACGTTGTAGACATTTTTCAGCGCCTGCAGCGTGGTTAACCCCATCGGCCCGGCACCATAGATCAGCGCAATGTCTCTCTCCTTTGGTTGCACCAGGCCTGTGACGTTAGCCGCGATGGTAAACGGCTCGATCATTACCGCATTCTCATCCGGGATTGTCGCCGGAACAGCCCACGCGTTACGTGCCGGTACAGTGGCGTATTCGCTAAAACCGCCATCGCGATGCACGCCCAGCACTACCAGTTCGTTGCAGACGTTCGGTTTGCCAACGGAGCACGGATAGCAATGGCCGCAGCTGATCACCGGATCAACAACCACGCGTTCGCCCAGCCTTTCCGCCGATACACCTTCACCGACGGCATCGATCAGACCGTAGAATTCGTGGCCGATGACGCGCGGATATTTGGCGAACGGGTTGTGCCCGCGATAGATGTGGCTGTCGGAGCCGCAGATCCCGGCGAGTTTGACCTTAACGCGCACCTCACCGGCTGCGGGTTGCGGCAAAGGGCGTTCAGCGAGCGTTAATTGGTTGGGCTGTTCAATCACCACACTTTTCATTTTGCTTTCCTCTGTTACCAGTTCCACAACGTGCCATCTTCCAGCCGCGCGACCGGCAGATACGCGGGATCGTAGGGGTATTTCGCCGCCAGTTTTTCGTCAAAGCCGATGCCCAGACCGGGTTGATCGCCAGGGTGCATATAGCCTTGCTCAAAGCGCCAACTGTGCGGGAAAACTTCCAGCATCTGTTCGGAGTAACCCATATATTCCTGCACACCAAAGTTGGGCACCCACAGATCAAAATGGAGGGCTGCCGCATGACAAATGGGTGAAAGATCTGACGGGCCGTGCGAGCCAGTACGTACCTGATACAGCGAGGCGAAATCCGCAATGCGCCGCATACCCGTAATGCCACCGGCATGAGTGATCGTGGTGCGGATATAGTCGATCAGCTGTTCTTCAATCAGTTGTTTGCAATCCCAGAGACTGTTGAACACTTCGCCAACGGCAATAGGGGTAACGGTGTGTTGGCGGATCAAGCGGAAGCACGCCTGATTTTCAGCCGGGGTGGGATCTTCCATCCAGAACAGGCGAAAAGGTTCGATGCTTTTACCAAAACGCGCGGCTTCAATTGGCGTCAGACGGTGGTGCATGTCATGCAGCAGATGTTCGTCGAAACCAAATTGACTGCGCACGGCGTCAAACAGTTTCGGGGTGAAATCGAGGTATTTTTCCGTCGACCAGAGCTGCTCTTCCGGCCACTGGCCTTTGGTGGCCGGTTCATACGCCTGGCCTTTGCCTTTTGCCATGCCGTAGGTGGTTTTCATTCCCGGCACGCCGCACTGCACGCGGATGGCTTTAAACCCCATCTCTTTATGCCGCGCGTAATCTTCCAGCATCTCATCAATGGTGTGGCCGGTGGTGTGGCAATAAACCATCACCCCTTCACGGGAAGCGCCACCAAGCAACTGGTAGAGCGGCATATTGGCGGCTTTGGCTTTAATATCCCACAGCGCCATATCAATGGCGGAGATAGCCGACATGGTCACCGGACCGCGCCGCCAGTAAGCGCCTTTGTAGAAAAACTGCCAGATATCTTCAATGCGCTGCGCGTCACGGCCAATAAGTTGCGGGCACAAATGATCTTTCAGGTAGGAAGCAACGGAGAGTTCGCGGCCATTCAGCGTGGCGTCACCAAGGCCGATGATCCCCTCTTCGGTGGTGATTTTTAATGTGACAAAGTTGCGCCCCGGGCAGGTAACAAAGACATCAGCGCCAGTGATTTTCATGCGGGTTTCCTTGCATCGACGTAATGTGATGCGGAAAACTTACGCAATCAGGCAACTACCATACAAGTATAATGATCAAGAAATACGCAATCGATCACAAAATATTAACGATTAGTTAAGTACGTCCCCATCCGGCGACAATGATTAACATACCGCATATCGCGACAACGGCACCCAGCCAGTCATAAAGACTCAGCTTCACGCCATCCACCACGCGCAGCCAGATAAGCGCCGTGCAAACATACACTCCGCCGTAAGCCGCATAAACGCGCCCGCTGGCCGCCGGATGCAATGTTAACAGCCAGACAAACAACGCCAACGCCAGTGCCGCAGGCACCAGCAGAAACGGCGTCGCGCCGCGTTTTAACCACAGCCAGGGCAGGAAGCAACCAAGGATTTCACACAGCGCGGTAGCAAAAAAAAGCAGCGTTGTTTTGAGCATTTCTGGCACTATTATTCAGGATTGGTTGAACCATCATACCCGATAATGTTCTGAGAGTGAGCGCCGCCCCAGTATGCTGGCAGCCTGAGATCGCATAGAATAGAGAGATGTGGGCTACCCGTTTCTCCCTCAATTTAAGGATATCGCAATGACAACTACACTTAGCAAACGCCTGTGCCTGACCGCAATGCTGACGCTGGGTGCCATCGTGTACACCACCTCCGCAATGGCAGAAACCAACCGTCTGATTATCGAATCGGGCGACAATGCACAAACCCGTCAATCTGCGGAGATGGAAAAAGAGCAATGGAATGACACCCGTACGTTGCGTCATAAAGTGAACAAACGCGTTGAAAAAGAGTGGGATAAAACCGACGTGGCGTTTGACGCACAGGATAACTGCCAGAAAAGCAGCAACTTTAACGCGTACTGGGAACCCAATACCCAGCGCTGCCTCGATCGTCGTACCGGTCGTCAAATTCAGTAATTTCACCGGGCGCGCACCGCGCCCGCTTTCTGCCAGCAGAAAAACTTAAGTGACGCAGCTATACCGCTCAGCTTCATCCTCCCCTGCGCTTCGCCCACCGCCTGATAACTTTTCGTAGGCCCTACCTGGGGTACGGATGAGGCTTACGCGAAACCGGATATCAGGCAAAACCCTTGTCAGTTCTCATATTATGAAAGAAACAGCAGGTGAAGAGTCAGTCCCGCAACCGCGCAACCGGCGATGACATGCGTTACTTTTGCTTTAAAGCGAAACAGAGCAATAGCCGCAGCCAGCGCAATCAGGGCGGCCGCCCAGTCGAGGTTGCCAGCAAACCCTTTCGGCCACAGCACATGATAACCAAAGAACAGCGCCAGATTGAGAATGACGCCGACGACAGCGGCTGTTATTGCCGTGAGTGGCGCGGTGAATTTGATATCGTTATGGGTTGTTTCAATAAAAGGTCCACCAGCAAAAATAAACAAGAAAGAAGGCAGGAAGGTGAACCAGGTAACCAGTATTGCAGCAGCCACACCTCCGAGGAAGAAATGATCCGGCCCAAACACGGTATTGGCATATCCGCCGACAAATCCGACAAAGGCGACAACCATAATTAAAGGACCGGGAGTGGTTTCTCCCAACGCCAGACCGTCGATCATCTGGGTAGGGGTTAGCCACTGATAATTAACGACTGCCCCCTGATAAATGTAAGGCAGTACGGCGTAAGCCCCACCAAAGGTGAGAAGCGCCGCTTTGGTAAAGAACCAGCCCATTTGCGTTATGGTATGTTCCGGGCCCAGGGTGAGATAAAGCGTCCCCATAGGGAGCACCCACAAAAGAGCGCCAGCAATCACTATCCACATCAACCGAGACCATTTGAAAACGGCATGTTCCGGTGTCGGGGTATCATCATCAATCATGGCGGAGCCATAAGATTTGTCGGTTCCGGTATGCGCGCCGCCACCCTTGAACCTCTCCGGGGAGAAACGCCCGCCGATGAAACCAATGAGCGCGGCCGACAAGACAATAATCGGGAACGGGATATTTAAAGCAAAGATCGCCACAAAAGCGGCTGCGGCAATGGCCCACTGAGTATTGTTGCGTAACGCTCTGGTACCGATGCGATGCGCCGCCTGTACGACAATCGCGGTGATCGCGGGTTTAATGCCATAAAATAACCCCATGACGACAGGCAGGTCGCCCCAGGCGATGTAAACCCAGGAAAGCGCGATTAACACCAACAGTGAAGGCAGAACAAACAATGTGCCAGCCACGATACCGCCCCAGCTACGATGCATCAGCCAGCCAATATACGTTGCCAGCTGCTGCGCTTCAGGCCCAGGTAGGACCATGCAGTAGTTCAATGCGTGCAGAAAACGTTGTTCTGAGATCCAGCGTCGGTTTTCCACCAGTTCCTGATGCATGATGGATATTTGCCCTGCCGGGCCGCCAAAACTGATAAACCCCAGCTTCAGCCAGAATAGAAATGCTTCCCGGAAACTGACGTGATGAGGAGTTTCTGTATCGGTCATAGCGAGCGACGGGCTTTTACTCATGGTGCGCTGATCCCATTTGGTAAGTCATTAACAGGCCGTCAAACAGCATAGATGCTGTCTCCAGCAACTTGTCATCGTCCGTAATGTTCTTCAGTGATACGCTCCACGCCAGCCGCCTCTGGGGCTGAACTCCGCCAGTATCCAGGTAATCAGATTATTTTGAAATAAAACCAATGATGATTACGCGCCCCTAAACAACTGTCTCAGGGACTCATTGCCATAACGGTCATGAACCGCCTGCCGCCACCGCGCCGTAAGCGCGGCGGGGAACTGCATCAATAATAGGAGATGGTATTTTTGATGCTGTATTTGTGGGTAACCTGCGGGGAAGCGCTCAGATCGACAACCTCCAGCGTGCAGCTCAACGGATTGTCGTGGCTGTCGTAGTCGCAAGCCTGTTTCACGCTGCCGAGCGGCTTGTCATTCAGCGTGCTGAGCGATGTGTAATCGAGTTTTTTCCGTTTGTCTTTGGAAGGCGTCGAGGCCACTGTCAGATGCTCGTCCTTCGAGGTCGTGGATTTGCCCAGCGGGTAACCTTCCTCATCGTAACGGTATTTCACTTCCATCTCTTTCCCGGTCGCCAGCACGACAAAACCGTTGTCATCGGTGTCCCACGTCACGCCCGCCGCCGGAAACTCAGCTAACTGGCATTTACCCTGCAAGCGCAGCCGCTTCTCTTTTGTTTCCGCGTCGAGGTAATAATTGGCATCCAGCACCAGCGCGACGCCGCTGTTGTTCTCCAGATCGTGCAGTTCCAGCGTATCGAAACAGCCCTCTTTCGACATCGTTCCGCTGACGCGTTTTGTTACTTCGCCCTTCTCATTTAACAGCGTCTGGCTGAACTCTTTCACCGGGCCACGCAACGGATCAAAATCGAATTCATTGGAGAAGCTCGCCATCTCTGGCGTAAACGATACCGGTCCCTTCGCGTCATCACATCCGGCGAGCAGTGCTGCCACAGCGATGAGCAATAGCTGTTTTTTCAATGGGTTCACCACATTTTTCTTCTGGATTGCGCTTATCTTAGCAAAATCTTTACATAGTCGGGCAAACACTTATTTGTCTTACGGCCTAAAACCTGCCAACGAATACACGCTGCCCACCAAATTTAGTAGCCGGAGCGGTCATAAAACGGCGGCGGTTATGTGTGCCGCCGCAGATAACGTTACTGCCGCATCAGCGATCGCATCGTCAGATAATTCAGAGATTTATCCGGCCCTGACGCGGAAACTGCTAAGCTTACTGCGGGCAAAACTGAAGGAGATGAGAATGCAATATTCACGTTGGTTATGTGCATTACTGCTGGCGGGCGCGGTTCCTGCCTTTGCTGCGCCCGATTCATGCGAGCGGGTCAAGGCGGATATCCAGCAGCGCATCATTAATAACGGCGTCCCGGAATCGGGATTCAGCCTGACAATTGTGCCGAATGACCAGGCAGACCAGGCCGGTTCGCAGGTGGTGGGCCACTGTGCGAATGACACCTACAAAATTCTCTACACCCGCAACAGCGGCGCCACCCCGCAGAACGATCAGGGCGCCGGTACGCAATAAAATATAATCCCCCTGAATATTAGGGGGATTATCCCGCAGTTGATCGTGGTTAAAACTTATCCCCCCCAAATGGTTACCATAAACACTTCATTAGCCTGCTTCTAATATGAGCGGTTAATTTCTTTTTATTATAAATAATAATGGAGTGAGCTATGTCCGACATTGAACACCAGGGGGGGATCAGCCGACGAACGTTGGTGAAATCTACTGCGCTGGGATCGCTTGCACTCGCAGCGGGTGCAATCTCCCTTCCTTTCGGCATGCGCTCCGCTGCAGCCGCCGTACAACAAGCCATGCAACCCGCGCCCGATAAAGTCGTCTGGGGCGCCTGCTCGGTAAACTGTGGCAGCCGCTGCGCCCTGCGTTTACATGTGCGCGATGACGAAGTGTACTGGGTGGAAACCGATAATACCGGCGATGATATTTACGGTAACCACCAGGTCCGCGCCTGCCTGCGCGGGCGTTCGATTCGCCGCCGCATCAATCATCCCGATCGTCTTAACTACCCGATGAAGCGCGTGGGCAAACGCGGTGAAGGCAAGTTCGTGCGCATTAGCTGGGACGAAGCTCTCGATACGATTGCCAACAGCCTGAAAGGCGTGGTGCAGAAATACGGTAACGAAGCGGTTTACATTAACTACTCTTCCGGCATCGTCGGCGGCAACATTACCCGCTCTTCACCTTCCGCTTCGGTCATTGCCAGGCTGATGGCGCTATACGGCGGTTTCCTTAAACAGTACGGCACTTACAGCACTGCGCAAATCTCCTGCGCAATGCCTTATACCTACGGCTCCAACGACGGCAACAGCACCTCGGATATTGAAAACACCAAACTGGTGGTGATGTTCGGCAACAACCCGGCGGAAACCCGTATGAGCGGTGGCGGCATCACTTACTTTCTTGAACAGGCACGCGAACGCTCGAATGCGCGGATGATTGTTATCGATCCGCGCTATACCGATACGGCTGCCGGACGTGAAGATGAGTGGGTTCCGATTCGTCCGGGTACCGATGCCGCATTGGTCGCGGGCATGGCCTGGGTATTGATCAGCGAAAACCTCGTCGACCAGCCGTTCCTCGATAAATATTGCATCGGTTATGATGAGAAAACCCTGCCCGCCGATGCGCCTGCCAACAGCCACTACAAAGCGTATATTCTCGGTCAGGGCGATGATGGTATTGCCAAAACGCCGCAGTGGGCGTCGCGTATTACCGGTATTCCGGCCGATAAAATTATTAAGCTGGCGCGGGAAATTGGCAGCGCCAAACCGGCCTATATTTGTCAGGGCTGGGGGCCGCAGCGTCAGGCCAACGGCGAGTTGACTTCGCGTGCCATCGCCATGCTGCCGATCCTCACCGGTAACGTGGGCATTAACGGCGGCAACAGCGGCGCGCGTGAATCCACTTACACTATTACCATCGAACGTATGCCGATGCCGGAAAACCCGGTGAAAACGTCGATCTCCTGCTTTACCTGGACGGATGCCATTGCCCGCGGCCCGGAAATGACCGCCAAACGCGATGGTGTGCGTGGTAAAGATAAACTCGATGTGCCGATCAAATTCATCTGGAACTACGCCGGTAACACCATCACCAACCAGCACGGCGATATCAACCGGACTCACGACATCCTGCAGGACGAAAGCAAGTGCGAAATGATTGTGGTCATTGAGAATTTTATGACCTCTTCGGCAATGTATGCCGACATTCTGCTGCCGGATCTGATGACCGTTGAACAGGAAGACATTATTCCGAACGACTACGCAGGGAATATGGGCTATCTGATCTTCCTGCAGCCGGTCACCGCACCGAAATTCGAGCGCAAACCGATCTACTGGATTACCAGCGAAATCGCCCGTCGTCTGGGGCCGGATATCTACCAGAAGTTCACCGAAGGCCGCACCCAGCAAGAGTGGCTGAAGTATCTGTACGCCAAAATGGTCGCCAAAGATCCGCAGTTGCCTTCCTATGAAGAGCTCAAAGCGATGGGGATTTATAAGCGCAAAGATCCGAACGGACACTTTGTCGCCTATAAAAAATTCCGCGATGATCCGGTTGCTAACCCGCTGAAAACGCCCTCTGGAAAAATTGAAATCTACTCCAGTCAACTGGCGAAAATCGCCAACAGCTGGGAGCTGGAGAAAGACGAAGTCATCAGTCCGCTGCCGGTTTACGCCTCAACCTTTGAAGGCTGGGACGATCCGGCGCGGGAAAAATTCCCGTTGCAACTGTTCGGGTTCCACTACAAAGCCCGCACGCACTCCAGCTACGGCAACATCGATGTGCTGAAAGAGTCCTGCCGCCAGGAAGTGTGGATCAACCCTATTGATGCCGAGCGTCGTGGTATCAAGCATGGCGACATGGTGCGCGTCTTTAATGAGCGCGGCGAAGTGCGCATTGCGGCGAAAGTAACACCGCGCATCATGCCGGGCGTCAGCGCCATGGGCCAGGGCGCCTGGCACCAGGCCAACATGGAAGGAGACCGTGTCGATCATGGTGGCTGCGTGAATACGCTAACCACCCACCGCCCGTCGCCGCTGGCGAAAGGCAATCCGCAGCACACCAACCTGGTCGACATTCAGAAGGTTTGAGGAGTAACCGATGACAACTCAGTATGGATTTTTTATTGACTCCAGCCGTTGCACCGGTTGCAAAACCTGCGAGCTGGCCTGTAAAGATTACAAAGACTTAACCCCGGACGTCAGCTTCCGCCGCGTGTATGAATACGCTGGCGGCAACTGGCAGGAAGATAACGGTATCTGGCACCAGAACGTCTTTGCCTACTACCTTTCGATCTCCTGCAACCATTGTGAAGATCCGGCCTGCACCAAAGTGTGCCCAAGCGGCGCGATGCATAAGCGTGAAGATGGTTTTGTGGTGGTGGACGAAGATGTCTGCATCGGCTGCCGCTACTGCCATATGGCCTGCCCCTACGGCGCGCCGCAATACAACGCCGCGAAGGGACACATGACCAAGTGCGACGGCTGCCACGATCGCGTCGCCGAGGGGAAAAAGCCCATCTGCGTCGAATCCTGCCCGCTGCGCGCGCTGGATTTCGGCCCAATCGAGGAACTGCGTAAACAGCACGGTTCGCTTGCTGCCATCGCCCCCTTCCCGGCTGCGCATTTTACCCGGCCGAATATCGTGATCAAACCTAACGCCAATAGCCGCCCGACGGGTGATACCACCGGCTATCTGGCCAATCCGCAGGAGGTATGAAATGGGAAACGGATGGCATGAGTGGCCGCTGGTACTGTTCACGGTACTGGGCCAGTGTGTGGCTGGCGGCCTGATTGTAAGCGGTATCGTCTGGATGAACGCCAACGACGATCGTATCGGGCAAGTGCGCATTGTACGCAGCCAGCTTCTCCTATGGGTGCTGATGGGCGTGGGTTTTATCGCCTCGATGATGCACCTCGGCTCGCCGCTGCGCGCCTTTAACTCGCTAAACCGCGTCGGTGCGTCGGCGCTCAGTAATGAAATCGCCGCCGGTTCTCTGTTCTTCGCCGTCGGTGGTTTCTGGTGGCTGGTAAGCTGGCTGGGGAAAATGCCCGCCACCTTAAGCCGCATTTGGCTGGCGGTCAGCATGTTGCTTGGCGTGCTGTTTGTCTGGGCCATGACGCGGGTCTATCAAATCGACACCGTGCCGACCTGGCATAACGGCTACACCACGGCAGCATTTTTTCTGACCATGCTGATGGGCGGCCCGCTGCTGGCCGCACTGCTGCTGCGTCTGGCGGGTATTCGTTTTCGCGCCTCGCGCTTCGCCGCGCTTAGCGTTGCGGCGTTTATCGCCAGCATTGCCGTAGTGATGCTGCAAAGCCAGCAACTGGGCGAGATCCACAGTTCCGTCCAGCAGGCGATCGCGCTGGTACCGGATTACGCTATGCTGCAAGTGGCGCGCCTGCTGCTGGTTGCGCTCGGTCTGGGCTGCTGGATCTGCCCGCTGGTGATGCGTAAACAGCCGCAGGTGCTTAGCCTGCTGCTTGGCATCGTGCTGGTCGCCGCCGGGGAAGTAATCGGGCGTGGTCTGTTCTATGGGCTGCATATGACCGTGGGCGTCGCCGTTGCCGGTTGATGATGTGCGCCGGATGGCCGTGCCTGATTCGGCCTGTGTGTTCCGCATGATGCGCAGGCCGGATAAACACCGCGCCATCCGGCAATTTTTCAGGATCAAACATGACTGACCTAACCGGTGAAAATTTTGTCGTGACCGCCCGCGTTCTGGGCGCGCTGTTTTACTACCCGCCGCAGAGCGAGCAGTGCCAGCCGCTGATTGCCGCGTTCACACAGGGAGACTGGGCGAAACAGTGGCCGCTCCCGCAAACCGACCTTGCGCCGCTGGTGGCTGAGTTCGCCGCGCCCTGTGACGAACCGCTGTCTGAAGCCTGGCAGCGCCTGTTTATTGGCCCGTGGGCGCTGCCTGCGCCGCCGTGGGGTTCCGTATGGCTGGATAAAGAATCGGTGCTGTTTGGCGATTCCACGCTGGCGCTGCGCCAGTGGATGCGGGAAAACAATATCGCCTTCGACAGCCGGCAAAATGAGCCGGAGGATCACTTCGGCGCACTGCTGTTACTGGCGGCGTGGCTGGCTGAAGAGGGAAATAGCGACGCCTGCGAGCGGCTGCTGGCCTGGCATCTGCTGCCGTGGGCCGGGCGTTTCCTGACGGTCTTTACCAACGAAGCGCAGCATCCTTTCTGGTGCTCAGTTGGAAAACTGGCGCAGCTGACGTTGGCCAGCTGGCAATCGCGCTTGCTGATCCCGGTCGCACAAAAACCCTTGTTTCGTTAATCCCGACCCGGCGTAACTGCCGGGATTTTCACGCTTTGTCATCATATATATGTGACATTGTCACTTTAAGCCGGTGCTTTTAAGACAATTCTTTACTTCCGGTTCGCAACCGTTATCTCATCAGGTCTGGCGTCTCTTTCCGGCATCATCCCGGCGCAAAGTAAATTTCCCCGTCACTGGAATCCTTCCCAGGCGCTTGCTATAGGTCAAGTCACCCTGCCGAACATGGCATAACAACACGCAACGCCCGTTGCCATAACGCATGCAAACAGGGAGAAACATTGCAATGCAACTATCCGTACTTACCCGCGCCCTGCTGTTTATCGTCGGGATCGCCATAGTTCTGGCCCTGCTGACCTGGGGAATTGGTCTGGACACCCTCAAAGCCCGCCAGGTCGATCTGCTTTATCTCGGGCAGCAGCACCTGATTCTGGTGTTCAGCTCAATGTTCTTCGCCCTGCTGGTGGGCATTCCGAGTGGTATCGCGCTTAGCCGTCCTGCCGCACGCGGCGTGGCGGAATACGTGATGCAAATCTTTAATGTCGGCAATACGCTGCCGCCGCTCGCCGTTCTGGCGCTAGCAATGGTGGTGATTGGCATTGGCGATACACCGGCGATCATTGCGCTGTTCCTCGCGTCGCTGCTACCGATTGTGCGTAACACCTACGCCGGGCTGTGCTCGGTGCCCGCATCGTTAATTGAAGCCGCGAACGGCATCGGTATGACCAAATGGCAACGCCTGCGCCAGGTGGAGATCCCCAATGCCATGCCGGTGATCCTCTCCGGGGTGCGTATTGCCACCGCCATCAACGTCGGAACTGCGCCGCTGGCATTCCTGATTGGTGCCAGTAGCTACGGCGAATTGATCTTTCCGGGAATCTACCTGAACGACTTCCCAACGCTGATTTTAGGCGCTGCGGCCACCGCGCTGTTCGCCCTGATCCTCGACACTCTGCTGGCGGCACTGGGCCGCTTCCTTAGCCCGCACACGGCCTGAAAACAACAAGAGGGAACCTGATGAAAAGATTGACCCGCTTGCTCGGCGCGCTTGCCGCTGCGGTCTTATTTTCCGCCAGCGCGCATGCCGCGCCGCTGATTCTGGCGACCAAAAGTTTTACCGAGCAGCACATCTTGTCGGCGATGACCGTGCAGTATCTGCAAAAACGCGGTTTCCAGGTACAGCCGCAGACCAATATCGCCACGGTGATCTCACGTAACGCAATGATCAACAAGCAAATTGATATGACCTGGGAGTACACCGGCACCTCGCTGATTATCTTCAATCACATTAACCAGCGCATGTCGCCACAGGAGTCTTACGACACGGTAAAACGCCTCGACGCGAAGCACGGACTGGTGTGGCTGAAGCCAGCCAACATGAATAACACCTACGCCTTTGCCATGCAGCGTAAACGGGCAGAAGCCGAACACATCACCACCATGTCGCAGATGGTGGCGAAGATTGAACAGATCCGTAAAACCGATCCCAAACACAACTGGTTGCTGGGGCTGGATCTGGAGTTCGCCGGGCGCAGCGACGGCATGAAACCTCTGCAACAGGCCTATGGGATGGCGCTGGATCGCCCGCAAATTCGCCAGATGGACCCCGGGCTTGTTTATAACGCCATCCGCGATGGCTTTGTTGATGCCGGGCTGGTCTATACCACTGACGGGCGCGTGAAAGGCTTCGATCTCAAAGTGCTGGAAGATGACAAAGGTTTCTTCCCGAGTTATGCGGTCACGCCCGTGGTGCGTGAAGATACGCTGAAAGCCAATCCGGGGCTGGAAGAGGCGCTGAATACCCTTTCGGGGCTGTTAAATAACGACGTCATTATGACGCTTAACGCCAAAGTGGATATTGACCACCAGACACCGCAGCAAGTCGCCCACGATTTCCTGCATGAAAAAGGGTTGTTGTAAGGAGAGCCTATGGAGACGATTCATTACATGATGGACAACGCAGGCTATCTGGCAAGCCTTACCTTCCAGCATTTGTGGCTGGTACTGCTGGCCGTTGGCCTGGCGATTATCATCGGCGTTCCGCTCGGCATTCTGATTGTGCGCCATAAGTGGCTGGCGACGCCGGTTCTCGGGCTGGCAACGCTGGTGCTGACCATTCCGTCAATTGCCCTGTTCGGGCTGATGATCCCGCTGTTTTCGCTGATCGGTCAGGGGATTGGCGCCCTGCCCGCCATCACCGCCGTTTTTCTCTATTCACTACTGCCGATTGTGCGTAACACCCACACGGCGCTGGACAGCCTGCCGCCGGGGCTGCGCGAAGCCGGACGCGGTATCGGCATGACCTTCTGGCAACGCCTGCGCTGGGTCGAAATTCCGATGGCGCTGCCGGTGATTTTCGGTGGTATCCGCACGGCTGTGGTGATGAATATCGGCGTGATGGCTATTGCCGCCGTCATTGGCGCAGGCGGTCTGGGATTGCTGTTGCTGAACGGTATTGGCGGCAGTGACATTCGTATGTTAATTGCCGGGGCGCTGATGATTTGCGTACTCGCGATTGTGCTCGACTGGTTATTGCACCGCTTACAAATTGTGCTGACGCCGAAGGGGATTCGCTAATGATTAAACTGGAAAATCTGACCAAACAATTTACGCAGAAAAACGGCCAGACAGTGAAGGCTGTCGATAACGTCAATCTGACTGTACCGGAAGGTGAAATGTGCGTACTGCTCGGCCCTTCCGGCTGCGGTAAAACCACCACGCTGAAGATGATCAACCGCCTGATTGCACCGAGCAGCGGCTCGATTTTCATCAACGGTGAAGACACCAGCGCCATGGATACCGTCACCCTGCGGCGCAATATTGGCTACGTGATTCAGCAGATTGGTCTGTTTCCCAATATGACCATCGAAGAGAACATTACTGTCGTTCCGCGCATGCTGGGCTGGGATAAAGCGCGCTGTAAAAGCCGTGCCGAAGAGTTGATGGAGATGGTGGCGCTGGATGCGAAAAAATTCCTTCATCGCTACCCGCGCGAAATGTCCGGCGGCCAGCAGCAGCGTATCGGCGTGATCCGCGCGCTGGCGGCCGATCCGCCAGTACTGCTGATGGATGAGCCATTCGGCGCGGTCGACCCTATCAACCGTGAAGTGATCCAGAACCAGTTCCTTGAGATGCAGCGCAAGCTGAAAAAAACGGTGATGCTGGTCAGCCACGATATCGATGAAGCGCTGAAGCTCGGCGATCGTATTGCGGTGTTCCGCCAGGGACGCATCGTACAGTGCGCCAGCCCGGATGAGCTGCTGGCCAAACCGGCCAATGAATTTGTCGGTTCGTTTGTCGGCCAGGATCGCACACTGAAGCGGTTGCTGCTGGTTTCCGCAGGCGACGTCACCGATCAACAGCCGACGATTACGGTGCGGGAATCCACTCCGGCGGCGGAAGCCTTTGCCACCATGGATGACAACGATATTCGCGCCATTACCGTCGTGGATTCGGCGGGTAAACCGCTGGGTTTTGTTAAACGTCGCGAAGCGCGAAACGCGCCGGGCAGCTGTTCCGATTTGCTGCATCCGTTCCGTATTACCGGGAAAGCGGAAGATAACCTGCGCGTGGTATTGTCACGGCTGTACGAAAGCAACACCAGCTGGATGCCGATTGTCGATGAGGATGGTCGTTATAACGGTGAAATTTCGCAGGACTATATTGCGGAGTATTTAAGTTCGGGCAGAACACGCCGGGTACTGAATATTCATGATGCGTAACAGAAGCCCCTCAGATGAGGGGCTTTTTTCAGGCGAGGATGCGGTCGGCAACTAACATGCCGGTCGCCATCTGCAAATTGATGTATTGCGCCAGATCGCGCTGCTCGGCGCGCGGCAGATAGGGTAACTCACCAACCAGCGGCGCAGGCAGTTTTTTGCTCAGCACATTGATAATTTCAGCATAATGCGCCAGCCCTGGGTTGATACGGTTCGCCACCCAGCCAATCAGCGGCAGACCGTCGCTGGCAATCGCCTGCGCGGTCAGCAAAGCGTGGTTAATGCAGCCTTCCTGGATACCCACCACCATCACCACCGCCATCTGCTCCTGTACCACCCACTCGGAGAGCGGGCGCAAATCATTCATCAGGCTACGCCAGCCGCCGGTTCCCTCGACCACCACGTGATCGACTTTTTCACACAGGTTGACCAGGCCGTTAGAAAGCAGGCTGTAATTGATGGGGCAACTGTGCGCAACGCTACTTTCCTCTTCGCTCAGGGCAATCGGGTTTATCGCCTGGTAAGGTAAATCCAGCGAGGAAACGCTTTGCAGTACCAGCGCGTCTTTGTTGCGCAATCCTTCCGGCGTCTCTTTGCTTCCTTTAGCAACAGGTTTGTAACCTGCCACTGTTTTGCCGCTGGCAGCCAGCGCCTGGAGAAGCGCGCGGGATGCCACTGTCTTCCCGACAGAAGTGTCTGTACCCGTTACAAAGAAACGCTTAAGCATCTCGATTTCCACCGTTGTTCTACGAAAATATAAACCAGGAGAATAATTCAGTGGGGAAAGTCTAAGATAAGTATCATCGGCCCAGCTTGAGGTAGCGCAATTTTTACGACAACAATGTAAAAATGTTACCCCTGCAACAAACGGATAAGCAAAGATCCGTTATACATCGCGTCTTTTACCAGCGCGGCACCGGCCATCGTGCCCTGATTGGTGAATTGGGTACTCTCAACGGAAATATGCTGGCTGTATGCCGGTAACGCCTGCTGGCGAATGCAATCGGCAATAGCGGGAAAGAGAATGTCTGCCGCTTTGCTCAGCGGCGAGCCAATGAGTATTTTTTGCGGGTTGAACAAATTCACCATAATGGCAAGGATACGACCAATATTCGCCCCGACGCCGCTGATGATATCTTTCGCCAGCAGATCGCCCTGCTGCGCCGCCTGACATAACCACTCCACCGTTAACGGCTTCTGATGCAGCATTGAACTCATCGACTGGCTCATGCGTAACTGCGCCAGTTCCAGCACGCTTTCAACGCTGGCAATGGTTTCAAGACAACCGTGGTTGCCGCAATAGCAGCGCTTACCGTAAGGGTCCACCTGGGTGTGTCCAATCTCCACCAAGCTGCTGCTGCCCGCGTGCAGCAAGCGTCCGTCGGTGATCACTCCGGCGCCAACGTTGTGGTCAATCACCACCTGAATAACATCGCGCGCGCCGCGTGAAGCGCCGAACAGCGCTTCTGCCATGGTCCACGCGCTGATGTCGTGCTGCACGTAAACCGGCACGCCGGTGTGCTTCTCCAGCGTTTCACCCAACGGCATATCTTTCACTTCCGTGTAAAACGGCATACGGTGAACGATACCATTCTCGGTATCAATGATTCCCGGCAGCGTGATGGCAATTGAGGTCAGACGCTCCAGGCGATTCTGGTGGCGGGTAAAAAAGCTGTCGATAAGGTGAATAATGCGATCCAGCAGCGGCATCTCATCGCCCAGCGGCAGTTCAAGCCGGTCTTCCACCACCAGCTTGCTGCTGAGATCGCGCAGCGAGAGAAAGATTTCCCCGCGGCTAATACGCAGCGAGAGATAGTGCCAGGCTTCGGTCTCTACCACCAACCCGACCGCCGGACGCCCACGGCTGCCCGGCTCCTGGATCTCCGTCTCCTGCACCAGATGTGCTTCCAGCATTTCACGCACAATTTTAGTAATGCTCGCAGGCGCGAGTTGCGCCAGACGCGATAAATCGATGCGCGAAACCGGGCCAAGCTGATCAATAAGGCGATAAACCGCCCCCGCGTTGGTCTGCTTAATCTGATCAATATGCCCAGGCTGACTATCAGCAACCACCTCTGACTCCCTTATTTTCGCGCTTCGAAATAAACGTTCAGCTATGGTGAAGCACTTCACCAGGCGCCGTCAAATTTTTACCCCGGCTTGTGAGTTACAGCACATTTTGCAATGACTTATGCGTAAAAATCAGCCGATTGCGGCATGTAGAAGTTGCTGCTTGAAACGCGCGGCTGCCGTTCCCTGTTCATGGTGTTTTGCCCACACCAGCCACATTTCGGAAACCGCATCCGCTTCAATAATCGGCACCCAGCGTATTTCATTGAGTTGCACCCGGTGAAACGACGCCGGGAGGATCGAGACGCCCAACCCGGCCGCCACTAACCCGATGATCGTCATCGCTTCGCCCACTTCCTGGGTTATGGTGGGGATTAATTGATAGCGCCGCATCAGCCCGAGGATCTCGTCATACAGGCCAGTGCCGACGTGCGGATCAAAAAAGACAAACGGCTCCTGCGCCAGTTCCTTCAGCGACACCGCCTTGCGCGCCGCCAGCGGGTGGTCACGGTGGATCATCGCCAGCAGCGGTTCACGCAAAATCACTTCCCATGCCAGCGTTTCAGGCAGCGGTGTATTGCGCATCAGCCCCAAATCCAGCGAGCCTTCATTCAGGGGAGCAATCTGCTCGCGGGTATTGATCTCCCGCGTCTGAATGTGCACATCCGGGTAGCGCTGGCGAAACGATGAGAGTGTATCGGAAACCGCCTTGATAAACGGCGCCGAAGAGGTGAAACCGATACGCAATTCACCGGTTTCCCCCTGATGCAGACGGGCAGCGCGGGCAGCGGCTTCATCGACCAGGCCCAAAATCTGTCGACTGTCGGCAAGAAACTGTTTGCCGGCGGCCGTCAGCGCGACGCTGCGGTTGGTGCGAGCCAGAAGACGCGCGCCAACCTGCTGTTCGAGCAACTGGATCTGCTGGCTCAGCGGCGGTTGGGAGATATTGAGCCGCGCCGCCGCATGACCAAAATGCAGCTCCTCGGCAACGGCGATAAAGTAACGCAGATGGCGCAGTTCGATATTCATATTTTAAAAGTATTATTTGAGATTATTAATATATTAGACAGAATATTACACCTTTCATACTCTTATGTCCGTGGTAAGCCCGTCACCAGAATCACGGGTATGAAATGTAAGGATCTCCAGTGAGTCGTACAACAACCGTTGACACCGAGCCGGCAAGCGTTGTCAACGAAATTCCTGTCGCGTTGCCGGGACAATTTATTAAACGTGGTACCCCCCAATTCATGCGCGTTACGCTGGCGCTCTTCTCCGCCGGGCTGGCAACTTTTGCCCTGCTCTATTGCGTGCAGCCGATTTTGCCGGTGTTGTCTCATGAATTTGGCGTCTCTCCTGCCAGCAGCAGTATTTCGCTGTCGATTTCCACCGCCATGCTGGCGATTGGCCTGCTGTTTACCGGCCCGCTTTCGGACGCCATCGGGCGCAAAAAAGTGATGGTTACCGCCTTGCTGCTCGCTTCCTGCTGTACCCTGCTGTCAACGATGATGACAAGCTGGCACGGTATTCTGGTGATGCGCGCGCTGCTTGGTCTGTCGCTGAGCGGTGTGGCGGCGGTCGGGATGACCTATTTAAGCGAGGAGATCCATCCGAGCTTTGTCGCCTTCTCAATGGGGCTGTACATTAGCGGCAACTCGATTGGCGGCATGAGTGGGCGTTTAATCAGCGGTGTGTTTACCGACTTCTTTAACTGGCGAATTGCAGTCGCGGTGATTGGCTGCTTTGCGCTGGCATCAGCGCTGATGTTCTGGAAAATCCTGCCGGAGTCGCGCCATTTTCGGCCCACTTCGCTGCGCCCGAAAACGTTACTGATCAACCTCCATCTGCACTTGCGCGATAAAGGGCTGCCGCTGCTGTTCCTTGAAGGCTTTTTGCTGATGGGATCGTTCGTTACGCTGTTTAACTACATCGGTTATCGCCTGATGCTGTCGCCGTGGTCGCTGAGCCAGGCGGCCGTTGGCCTGCTGTCATTGGCCTATCTTACCGGCACCTGGAGCTCGCCGCGCGCCGGGGCAATGACCAGCAAATATGGTCGCGGTCCGGTGATGATCGGCTCTTCCGCCATCATGCTGTTCGGGCTGCTGCTGACCCTTTTCTCTTCGCTGTGGCTGATTTTTCCGGGCATGCTGTTATTCACCGCCGGTTTCTTTGCCGCACACGCCGTCGCCAGTAGCTGGATCGGCCCGCGCGCGCGGCGCGCCAAAGGCCAGGCCTCATCACTCTATTTATTCAGCTACTATCTGGGTTCCAGCGTGGCCGGGACACTGGGCGGGGTTTTCTGGCACAGCTATGGCTGGAATGGCGTCGGCGGCTTTATTGCCTTGATGCTGCTGATTGCCATTCTGGTGGGCAGCCGGATCCACTCTCGTTTGCATTAATGCAACGACGAAAGAAGAGCCTCGCGTGTGCGGGGCTTTTTTTGCTCCGTGCGGATGTGCGTTAAAAGAGGCTCAAAATCGAGGTTGCGCCAACCAGTTCACGCACGGCATCCAGCGCCATCAGAGCAAAAATGATCCAGACAAAAGGATTTATGGTTGTCACTCTGTTGTCTCTTCTGCGGGTGTAAAAATCCTGTACTTCTATTATGGTACAAACTGGCCAAATGAAAGCCGGACTACTATTTCAGGTAGTTATAGAAAAAACGCTAACGAAAATAGAGGCATTATGGACAAGCAGAACTACCAGCAACTCACCCGCACTTTCCAGCGTCTGTCGCGCTTCTCACACCTCTCCGCCATCGCCAGCTGGGACATGTTCACCATGATGCCGCCAGGCGGTAGCGCAGCACGCGGCGAAGCGCTGGCTGAACTCAGCGTGCTGCAACACCAGATTCTGACCGATAAGCGTGTCGGCCAGTGGTTACAGGCGGCAAAGCAGGAGACGCTGGACGATATTGAACAGGCAAACCTGCGCGAAATGACGCGTCACTACCAGCAGGCGGCGCTGCTCCCGGAAGCGCTGGTCGAAGCACAGTCGCTGGCAGGCAGCAAATGCGAGCACGCCTGGCGCACACAGCGCCCGGCGAATGACTGGGCGGGTTTCAGCGCCAACCTGAAAGAGGTGGTCAAGCTTGCCCGCGAAGAGGCCAGCTTACGCGCAGCGGCCAAAGGCTGTTCACCGTATGATGCGCTGCTCGACAAATTCGAACCGGACATGACCAGCGCCCGCCTGGATGAACTATTTAGCGAGGTGAAAAGCTGGCTGCCGGATTTACTGAACCGCGCGGTGGCGAAACAGGCGCAGCAAACACTGATTGCGCCGCAGGGGCCGTTCCCGCAGGCCGTGCAGCGCGAGCTGGGATTGCAGGCAATGCAGGTATTGGGCTTCGATTTCAACGGCGGGCGTCTTGATGTCAGCGCGCATCCCTTCTGCGGCGGCGTCCCGGAAGATGTGCGCATTACTACGCGCTACGACGAAAATGAACTGCTGAGCGCGCTGTTCGGCGTAGTGCATGAAACCGGTCACGCCCGCTACGAACAAAACCTGCCGCGCGCCTGGGCCGGCCAGCCGATCGCGCTGGCGCGATCCACGGCGATTCATGAATCGCAAAGTCTGTTCTTTGAAATGCAACTCGGGCGCAGCGACGCGTTTCTGCGCCGCCTGCAACCGGCGATTGTCGAGAGTTTTGGTATGCAACCAGCCTTCGAAGAGGGCAATTTCATTGCCTGGAATCAGCGGGTGAAACCGGGTTATATCCGCGTTGAGGCTGATGAAGTCAGCTATCCGGCGCACGTGATCCTGCGTTACGAAATCGAACGCGCGCTGATCGACGGCGACATTGAAGTGGAGGATATTCCGGCGCTGTGGAATGAAAAAATGCAGGCCTGGCTGGGGCTTTCCACCGAAGGCAATTACCGCAATGGCTGCATGCAGGATATTCACTGGACCGATGGCGGATTCGGTTACTTTCCCTCCTACACGCTGGGCGCCATGTACGCCGCGCAACTCTTTCATGCGGCACGCGTGGCCCTGCCAACGCTTGATGAGGCCATTGCGCAAGGTGATTTTAGCGCCCTGTTCGACTGGTTGCGGCAGAATATCTGGCAGCACGGTAGCCGCTTCAGCACCTCGCAACTCATTGAAAATGCAACAGGAGAAGCATTGAATGCCGATTATTTCCGCCAGCATTTGACCCGCCGTTATCTCTGATGACATCGCGCCGGAACCCCCGTTTCGGCGCGGTACATCACGTTTGTACATTCCGTTACACGCCGATACCAATCACTCACGGAAACCTCGCATTTACAGGGATATAGTTCTTTCAACGGCCCCGCAGTGGGGTTGAATGATGAAACCAATTCGAGGATATCGGAATGAAAAAAGTATTAGCTCTGGTTGTTGCCGCTGCTATGGGTCTGTCTTCCGCTGCATTCGCTGCTGACACCGCTGCCACCTCTCAGGCTCCGGCTGCTGCTCCGACTGCTACCACCGCTGCACCGGCTGCTACTGCGACTAAAGCTCCGGCTAAAAAAGTGCACAAAAAACACAAAAAAGCTGTAGAGCAGAAAGCTCAGGCTGCAAAAGTGAAAAAACATCACAAAAAAGCAGCTAAACCGGCAGTAGAGCAGAAAGCACAGGCTGCTAAAAAACACAAAAAACACGTTAAACACACTGCAACTAAACCGGCTGCACAACCGGCTGCATAAGTAAACGTGTCTGATTCCGGCGTCCTTAACGGCACGCTGTGACAAGTCGGCGCTGAGCCCTTCGGGTGAGGCGCCGTTTTTCTCTGGAGGGCATATGCTGCGACGTTATCGTTTTGAACTGATTCTGTTAATGCTGATTATTTGCGCGCTTATTGCCATCCGTTTTTATCTTTACTGATGTAGCACGCTGATTTTACTCCCACTTTCCTCGCGTCCCGTCTATATTTATCTGGGCTTACGTTAATAATCATAATTACCCACCAGAGTGTGATATGCGAAAAACTGTTGTGCTGATGCTGGGATCGCTGTTTCTGTTTTCCGCTGCTGGTCATGCTGACGATGGCGAGGATGACGCGGTTAACGCCCGTGATGTAAAAACGCTTTTTTTTGGTCATGACGATCGCGTCCCGGTTCCCACGCCGACCAAAGCGCCGTGGGATGCTATCGGCCAGCTGGAAACCGCCAGTGGTAATCTGTGTACTGCCACCCTTATCTCTCCGCACCTGGCGCTGACCGCCGGACACTGCCTGCTGACGCCGCCGAACGGGAAAGCAGACAAAGCCGTCGCGCTGCGTTTTGTTTCGCAAAAAGGGACCTGGCGCTATGAAATTCACGGTATTGAAGGGCGTGTTGACGCCTCGCTCGGTCATCGTCTGAAACCCGATGGCGATGGCTGGATCGTTCCCTCTTCCGCCGCATCGTGGGATTTCGGTCTGATCGTCTTGCGTTATCCGCCGTCCGGCATTACACCGCTACCGATCTTTGTTGGCGATAAAGACGAACTGACAGCGGCGCTGAAAACGGCCAACCGGAAAGTGACGCAGGCAGGCTACCCGGAAGATCATCTGGATACGCTCTACAGCCACCAGGATTGTACGGTCACCGGCTGGGCGCAAAGTAGCGTGCTGTCGCACCAGTGCGATACCCTGCCCGGCGACAGTGGTTCACCATTGATGTTGAAAACCGACGCAGGCTGGCAGTTGATTGCCGTACAAAGCTCAGCACCGGCGGCAAAAGATCGCTGGCGCGCCGATAACCGTGCCATCTCCGTAACCGGTTTTCGTGACAAGCTGGAAGCACTGGCCAAAGAGAGCGAGTGATTCAGCCCAGCCGCTGCAAACGCAGTTGCAGGATGTCGTGCAGCGGCATCGGTTCACTGAAGTAATATCCCTGAAGCTGATCGCAACCGGCCAGTCTTAACAGTTTCATCTGCTTTTCATTCTCCACCCCTTCCGCCACCACCAGCATGCCCAGCGCGCTGGCGATGCGGATAGTCCCGCTCACCAGCGCCGATGCCTGCTCATCATCGTCCACCAGCCCGGCCAGTGATTTATCAATTTTGATGGTGTCGAAATTAAAACGACGCAGATAGCCAATGCTGGAGTAGCCAGTACCAAAATCATCCAGCGCCACCGCCGTGCCCAGCGCTTTTAAGTTGGCAATGGCCGAACGGGCGCGCTCGGGATTTTCCAGCACGTAGGTTTCTGTTACTTCCAGTTGCAGGCGGTGCGCCGGAAAGCGGCAGGTCTCCAGCACGCTGGAGACTTTGTTCTCGAACTCCGGATCGCGAAACTGCGCTGGCGAGATATTCACCGATAATTTCAGATCCTCTATCGGCTGGAGATCGCTGCAAGCGCGGCGCAGGACAAACTGTCCCAGCGAGTAAATCAGCCCGCTGGTCTCTGCAATCGGAATAAATTCATCCGGTTTTAGCTCCCCGGCAGGACGTCGCGGCCAGCGCGCCAGTGCTTCGATGCCCACCATCATCTGGCTTCGGGCATCGACAATCGGTTGATACCAGACATCAAACTCCTCACGCTCCAGCCCATCGCGGATATCACTTTCAATCAATAATTGCCGCTCGCGAGCGCTGTTCAGCGCCGCGTCATAATGCGTTAGCCTGTCTTTGCCGGTAATTTTCGAATGGTACATCGCAATATCTGCGCGGCGAAACAACTCGGAACTGGAGCACTCCAGCAGCGTGCCGCTGGCGATGCCGATGCTGGCGCCAATGTGGATGGTGCGTTTACCAATGCGCACAGGATGATTCAGGTATTGCAGGACGTTATTGGCAAAGTCGGTGGCCTTCTCCACCGACCACGGCCCGCTCAGGGTCATGGCAAATTCGTCGCCGCCCATCCGCGCCAGCATGCCGTCAGTCGGCACTTTCTCACGCAGGGTCTGGGCAATGGTGACAATCAGACGGTCGCCAACATCGTGCCCGTAGATATCATTCACATCTTTAAAACCATCCAGATCGATAAACACCACGCTTATCGTATCCGGATCGCCCATCGCGCCCAGTTTTTCGATGTTTTCGATGAGCGCCCGGCGGTTGGGTAACCGGCTGAGCCAGTCCGTCAGGGCGATTTTGCGCGCCAGCCTTTCCCCACGCGCCAGCTTGTACAGCCCGGCGCTGCTCAGCACGATAAACAGCAGGATCAACCCGGACGCCAGCATCGCAATCTGGCGAATATTCGACGCCGCCGCCCGCGCGGCTTCTGCGCCCGGCAGACGCGGCGTCCAGCTCAGATAGCCGAGCTCCTCGCCCGCCGAGTCACGCAGCGGAACGCTACTGGCGGCGGTTTTCTGCGGTGACAGGCGTAAGTCTGTAATCTGGAAGGTTTTGCCAAGGTCGCTGAGGATCTGCGCATCCAGATGGCGGGTAATCACCAGATAGCGGCGAGTGCCGTCGTAAACCTCAAGACGGCCAACCATCGGGCGCACCAGCCCGATACTGATAAACGCCACGCCGTCCCGGGTCTGCGTAATCCCGGCGTAGACCTCTTTCCCGGACTGAAGCAACTGGTTATGACCGCGGATCAGCGCCCGCAATCCACTGCCAAAAAAAGTGAGATCGCGCTCCGTGAAAAGTTGGCTGCGAAACGCGCCCCACAGCACATTGAATTGCTCATCCAGCACAAAGGTGCCGTCATACAGATTGTTGATTTTATAACCAGCCCCCCAGGTGTTGTACAACCACTGCGTATCCAGTTGTGGCCGATAAACTTCCCGCACCGCATCGTCCCAGACGCCATTATCAATCACCAGCGAGCGGATTCGGTTAACCGACGTCTGAATCGCGCCCTGCACCGCGAGCGCAGTGCGGTGCTCATCAATTTCATTGGCTTTGCTGCTGATTAAATTCAACGAGAGGTAAAGCAGTGCGACAACGGAGACGATTAAGCCAATCCCCGCCATAAAGGTCATGACAAATAACGTCCTTGCGCCAGGAATATTGCGCCAGCTAAACGGATTGAACATTCATCGCCCCCTGCAGGTGGCTGAAAAAGTCGCGTTGCGTTAGTTATTGAGTAAAGCGTAATACAGACTGCAAAATTCGCTGCCCGTAAACGCGGGCAGCGTCACATTATGCGAGTTTAATCAGCAACATACCCATAATTAACAGCAGCAGACCAAACCAGCCTTTACGGTTCAGGCGCTGGCCGAAGAGGATCCAGCCCGCCGCCAGCGTAGCGACAATACCAAATCCGCCCCACAGCGCATAGGCCACGGAAAGATCGATCCCTTTCACCGCCTGTGACAGCGCGCTAAACGCCGCCAGCACCGCCAAAAGCGACCCGCAACCGTACAGTTTGCGACGAAAACCGTCAGAGAATTTCAGAAAGATATTCGCCACGATCTCCAGCCCAATCGCCATCGCCAGCCAGAGAGCGTGGATCCACTCAAACGGCTGCATGATTGCGCTCCTGACGCGGCTTACGCGTCCCGGATTTAATCAGCACAATGCCCAACACCAACGTTGCCAGCCCGATCACTTTTAATACCGGGAGTTGTTCATCAAAAAGAAATACGCTGAACAGGGTAATGAATAATATGCCAATGCCTTCCCACATTGCATACGCCACACCGAGGGCAATTTTTTTCACCGCAAATGACAGAAAAATATACGACAGCGCAATCATGGCCAGCATTAGAATAAACCCTGTCTGGCTATCGTTGACGCTGGCCCATTTCATTGACAATGTGCCGGTTATTTCAGCAACAATTGCTAAGATCAGTAATATCCAATAAATCATTTTTTCTCCTGCTTGAGAATATATATCCTTGCGCGGCTTACCGCAGCGCGGGAAACCGGAAAAACAGCAATATCAGCCGGACGCAGCGCGCCAGCACAGGCAGGAGGAGACTATAGCGCTGAGCGCCAGTATTGTTCACCCGCAAGCGGGCAGCAGGAGGAGTGGTGACGGGAAAAAACAGAATTTAAAATGCTGAACAGAATGTCCATATAATTACAATTATCCGCGAATTGCTTCTCATCATGCGGATGAAAATTGTCCTCAGTCGTTAAACACCGCTTATTTCTATCACAGCCCAGGATTTTACTCAAAAGCTTTTCAATTCTTTACTCTGCTGTGGAATTTATATTATTTTTGCAGTGCGTGGTTTTCTTTTTATACCGCCTTTATATCAGGCGATAAATAATCCTCTTCAGCCGGTAATAACTCACGATGAGGAAATATATGTCACGTTGCCAATCGCGCGGCCATAGTTGGGAGATGGCGCCCAACGAATATGACAATGTTTACCACGTCTATGTGCATCGCGTTTTATGGCCGGTTTTCCATAACCGCCCCGACTTAGCCCGCTACCAGAAAGCCGGGGTTATAACCTACAAAACCTGTACGCGAAAGGTGGCCTGCACCCTTTACGGCATCTTTGCCGCGCAGCGCCTTTATTGAGGCGGCGTTGGCGGGCTGTTTTTTGCAACGCTCGCCCGCGCTTCCGCCAGCAAATTCCACGAGGTGATAAACAGCGCAGCAATCATGGGCCCAAGGACAAAACCATTAATGCCGAAGAATTGCAGGCCGCCCAGCGTGGTCAGCAGAATCAGATAATCCGGCATGCGGGTATCTTTCCCGACCAGCAACGGACGCAGAAGATTGTCGGCCAAACCAACGACGATCACGAAGTAGAGCGTCAGCACCGTTGCCGTAACAAACTCGTCGGTCGAATAGAGAAAAATCACCGCCGGGATCCAGACAATCGCCGTTCCCACCGCCGGGATTAACGACAGGAATGCCATCAGCGCCGCCCACAGCAGGCTGCCGTTGAAACCGGCAAACCAGAAACCGATGCCGCCCAGCGCGCCCTGAACGATGGCAACCACCAGCGTCCCTTTTACCGTAGCTCGCGCCACACCGGCGAACTTCAAAAACAGGCGACGCTTAATGGTCGCCGTCAGCGGCATAACTTCGTAGATCTGGCGCACCAGCGTGGCGCCATCTTTCAGCAGGAAGAACAGCAGATAGACCATCAAACAGAAGCTAACGGTAATGCCCAGCGTACCTTTGCCAATGATCACCGCGCTGCCCGCCAGGTAACGCCCGACGCTCAACGCCACGCCGGAGAGTTTTTCCCGAATTGCATTCACCGAATCAAAATCATTGTCGCGCAGATAGCCCTTCGCCCAGTCCGGCAGATGTGCAATGCCATTACTTAATAGCTGCGGCAGATCGGTCGCGTTATTTTGCAGACGCTGGTACAGGCTGTTGATCTCCACGGCCAGTGAAGAGAGCACCATCATCATTGGGATAAACACAATCACGCAAATCAGCAACACAGTGATCAACGAGGCAATGCCGTTACGCCCGCGCAACCATACCGAGAGCCGCATGCGCAGCGGATAGAAAATCAACGCCAGGATGATCGCCCAGATAATCGCAGAATAATAGGGCTGGATCAGGCCGAAAAACGCCACGCTGACCAGCAATAATAAAATGATAAAAAAGAACTGATTACTTTTAAGTGTTGACATCGGCCCGTCCAATGGAGAAACAACCATTAAGTGTAGTGCCTTACTCATTGATTGTAAAAACAATCCCCTGCCCTGACGGTTGTACACCGCTAATAACCTTTCCCTTTTTTATCAACTGCACACCATCAGGATTTTCGTACTCAACGCGTATTTAAGAATGAGACGATAAATCGATGCCCTATTGCCGCTTATGATGACGCCACCGAATTGCGCCAGACAACACCAGGAATAGTGCATCGGCTATCTGGCTAACTGGTGGGGAAAAAGCAGTTGGTTAATATTGGCGACGCAGTAACACATTGTCGGGTTGTTTTATCCGTTATCTGTCTATTGTCGTGATAAGCATAGAAGCACCTTTAAATCAAAAGGTTATATTTCACAAAGAGGAGATACAGTATGACCATTGTAATGCTCATGTCTACCGATGCCGATATTGTTAACACGCAACTGAATGCCGCCTGGAACCCCATCACGAATCGCTATACGTGGGCACAGGTCAGTTCCATGAATTTAAATATTATCAACGGCGCGACCATTGTGGTTATTGCCCATGGTAATGGTACGGAAATTGGCAACGCGGCTCCGGGCGTTGTTGATGTTAATGCCGAAACCTTTCTTGCTCTGGTTCAGGGAAATATGGCGAATAACGCCGTTCCGGCAAGAATTTATATTTCCTCTTGCGGTCCGGGCATCGCAGAGTTTGCCGCTAATGTGCGGATAGCGGCGCAGAATAATCAGATTTGGCACAACACGCGTATTTTTGGTCATAGCGATCCGGTTTCCGGCCCGGTACCGCCCGCCAACGATATCCGCTGGACGCGAATTTTTTAAGCTATCGCTAGTACATGATGCCAGGCGGTGGTTGACACGGCCTGGTATCACCGCTGCATAAATATCGTGTGACTTCAGTAGCTTTATTATTTTCTGCCGCAAGCGGCTTGCTCTCTTCACTATAATGGTGGTTTGACGCCGAATGAATCAGAACGCTTGTTCTGGAAATCTCTAAAGCCGTGGCCAATTTTTGTTGACCACTACAACTAGTTTTTATTTAGCGACAGGCAGGTCTGAATAGCGCGTAGTATAAGATGGTGATAGCATTTCACGCTTCATTGCCCAAGGTTTTTGGATGCCTTGACCAGCAAACCAGACCTTTCCTTTTCCTGACGAGTTAATGCCGTCGATTACCGCCATCAGTGCAGTGCTATTAGCCTTTGGGGCGGTATCATCAAACAAATTAAGCTGTGCAGTGCCACGACTAAAAAAGTCAGCAAGCATTACGCCAGCTTTCATGTAGCGATAACCATCGACCCATATCCGGTCTAGTGATTCTGTAGATGCACGTATAATGTCACGCGTATCATTAGATGGTATCGATAGTTTCGTAGATGATTGGTTCTCATAATAAATTTCATTATCTGCGTGCGGGCTGGTGCGTAGAAATACGCTGACAAAAGCACAAAACTGGTGTTCGCTACGCAATTTTGCTGCAGCGCGTTCAGCATAGGCGCAGACAGCCTGGCGCATATCTGCATACTCGGTAATACGATACCCAAAAGAGCGGCTGAACATAATCTGTTGTTTATCCGGCACGAATTCCTCAAGCTCCAGGCACGACTCACCGCGCAGCTCACGCAGCGTTCTTTCCAGAACAACGTTGAAATGTTTTTTGATTACCCAAGGTGAGCTATTGGCTAAGTCCAGCGCTGTATTGATCCCCATATTGTTCAGTTTTTTGCTGATGCGCCTTCCTACACCCCATACATCCTCCACAGGCACTCGTTCTAACAGCTTCCGCTGACGTGATATGTCGGATAGATCAACCACGCCACCCGCACTCGCCCATCGTTTTGTTGCGTAATTTGCTAATTTTGCTAACGTTTTGGTTTGCGAAACTCCGATTCCGATCGTGAGCCCGGTATTTTTAAGTACCTGGTTCCGCACGGCCTTCCCAAAATCTGTCAGCGACATGTAGCTGGCTATGCCGGATAAGTCGATAAAGGCTTCATCAATTGAATAGATCTCGATGGCTGGCGCCATCTGCGTCAGCGTCTGCATAACCCGCGCACTGAGGTCAGCATAAAGAGCATAGTTCGAGCTGAATACGTGCACTTCAGATGAGAACGTTTTATTTTTCAGTTTGAAAAAAGGCTCTCCCATGGCGATGCCAAGCGCTTTTGCCTCTGCTGAACGCGAAATTACGCAGCCGTCGTTGTTAGAGACCACTACCACGGGTTTTCCCTTTAAATCCGGGCGGAATACCGTTTCACAGGACGTATAAAAGCTGTTGACGTCGGCCAAAGCAAACATCGTCATTTATGTGACTTCACTGAAAATGTTACTACACCAAATATTTCTAGATCTTCTGGGTTATGAAACGTAATGGGTGAGTAATTGCTATTGTGTGGAACCAGGCGTAAGACAGGATGAGTACGTAGTTCCTTGACAGTAAACTCGCCAGCTACAGCAGCAATCACAATATCGCCATGGCTTGCCGACAGCGAACGATCAACTACCAGAAGATCACCATCCCCAATTCCAGCACCAGTCATGGAGTCACCGCTGACTTTAATAAAATATGTGGCGCAAGGATGGGCTATCAAAAGCGTATTGAGATCCAGCCTATCTTCAACATAGTCTTGCGCGGGACCAGGAAAACCACAAGGTACCCGCTCCGTAAAGAGAGGAAGATGGATAGAGGGGGCAATCTCTAAGGGATAAAAAAGCTGCATAATGAGGAACTCAATATAACTGTATTTATATACAGTATCTCTGATTTTTTCGCACGTTCAACCTTCTTCTAAGAAGGTTTTCGGAACCGTTTGAAGTTGCGAGGTATTTAGGTTTTACCGTGTGAGCAGCAAGCCGGGAAAGTTTGCTTTTCACTACAGTCACTGGTCACTGGCACGATAGCTCTGATTTTCCGGTTTTCGGTCCCTGATTTATTCCAGCCGGTGCATGAATAAAGCACGGGACAGCGCGTTACGCAGGCTTCACCTTAATTCAGCCCCGCCTGTACCCGCCGACGCAGTGAAATGACCTGTACACGGTTGATTATCACAAGCCAGTGTTAGTCCTACATCTGATACACAATGGCTTAAAGAACCGCTCCTTGCTCAAAGCCGACCTGGCTATATCTGGATTTGCCACTTTGTGCCAGAAACGATCTGATCCGCTCATAAACGCGTGAATGACGCGTGATTAATGCAGCCCTGGCCGATTAACGTAGTCCGCACGGCCTCAATCAGCGGGGTATGCGGTTCGTGGCCTAAAAAGTCGATCAGTTTTGCATTGTCCATCTGTATCGGCTGTTCCCATAAATACCGCATCTCGCGCATCTCACGCAGCGTGGTATTGAACGGCGCCATCGCAAAGATAAGCCACCAGGGAAAAGAGGTTATCTTCGCTTTAATACCCGCAAATTGTGCGACACTTTTTATGGCTGCTGCCATCGCCGTACCATCGGCATCCCAGTGCCCCCGCATATGAAAACAGGCAAACGGTTCGAGTTGCTCCCGACGCGCCAACAGCGCAGACAGCGTTTCGGCGACATCCGGCAGATAGGCCCACTGATGGCCTGTTCCGGCTTTACCCGGATTTTTAATTGTCCGGGGGAGTTTACCTGGCGTGATCCATCCCTGTGAAAACCAGTTGTTGCCTGCGTCAGGGCCAAAGAAATCACCGGCCCGCAGAATCAGCACTTTTCCGCCACGCTGCGTGTAGGCGTTCAGTGCCTTCTCCATTTGCACCCGTATGGCCCCTTTTCTGGTGACAGGATTTTGGGGAGAGTCTTCCCGTAAAAGTGGAAAGGCGTCCGGACCGTAGTTGTAAACGGTGCCAGGGAGAACGATTAAGGCACCGTTTCGCTCCGCCGCATTGATGGTGTTCTGTAACATCGGCAAAACCAGTTGCTCCCAGTTTCGATAACCTGGCGGATTAACGGCATGGACAATCACACTACACTCTGACGCCGCCGCCGCGACCTGCTCAGCATTCAGCGCGTCACCCGTTATCCACGTCATATTTGCGGGCTCTTCATTTTGCGGAGCGCTGCGGCGCAGTGCATGAACGTCCCATTTTTCGCGAATGAGTTTACGGGCGATTTCGCCACCGATTCCGCCTGTTGCGCCCAGTACGAGTACCTTGTTTCTGTTTTTCATCGCCTTGCCTTTACCGGATGTGTGTGCTTGACATCGTAGTGTTTGCGCGGGCTAAATGTAATTGCATGACATCAGGTAGCAGGTATGCATTTTTGTATGACTATAAATATTCCATGGGAATGGTATCGAACCTTCCTGGCGGTGATGAAAGAAGGCTCCCTGTCGGGGGCCGCCCGTATGCTTGCCATTACCCAGCCCACTGCGGGGCGCCACATAGCGGCACTGGAATCCGCCCTTGGCCTGGTTTTGTTTACGCGGTCGCAGACTGGTCTGCAACCGACGGATGCGGCAGCCGCGCTGCAAGGCCATGCGCAAGCGATGGAAAACACGGCCAGTATGATTGCGCGAACGGCCGCCAGCTTCAGCACGCACACCGCCGGGTTGCATGGCGTGGTACGCGTTTCTGCGAGTGAAATTATCGGCACGGAAGTTCTTCCTTCCCTGATTGCACGAATCAAAGAGGATTATCCGCAGCTTACAATTGAATTGGTTCTCTCTAACCGAATGCAGGATTTATTGAACCGGGAAGTGGATATTGCGGTACGCATGACCACACCGGTGCAGGAGCAACTGATCGCACGTCGGTTGGGCCGTATTGAAATTGGTCTGCATGCATCACATTCCTATCTGGCCCGGCATGGTGAACCGGAAAGTATTGACGAGCTGTTCAGCCATCCGCTTGTGGGCTTTGATAAAATGACGCCGTTTATTTTACAGGCACTGAAACACTACCCTCAGCTGAACCGTGAAGCATTTACCTTACGAACTGACAGTGATGTGGCGCAGTTGAACCTTATTCGCGCAGGTGCGGGTATAGGGATGTGTCAGGTTCAACTGGCCGATTTTCCTGTCCCATTAAAGCGGTTGATGCCTGATTTCTTTGCGTTCCGTCTTGATACCTGGCTGGTGATGCATGAGGACTTGCGCCACAGTCAGGCCTGTAAAACGGTATTCGATATTCTTGCCGGGGGCTTACAGGCGTATATCAATAAGGCAGGTTTGTGACACGCAGTACAGGAAATCAAGGCGTTGTCGTTCTCGAATGAGTGCAAGATTCAATGCTATTGTTTCCGCTTAATTTGACGGCGTTCAAGAATTCCCTCATGTTCACAAAGGAGTCGACCTATGCAACATCTCCTCGAGATTATTGGCATTGCAACGGCACTCGCCGCTGGCGCTGCAAGCCCGGGTCCGAGTTTCGTGATGGTGGCACGCACATCGGCAAGTATGGGCCGACTCAACGGCTTGCTAGCCGCGTTGGGGATGGGGGTTGGAGGATTGATTTTTGCAACAGCATCGTTGCTGGGACTTCATGGCGTTTTGCTTGCAGTCCCGTCGTTATATTTGCTCCTGAAAGTTGGCGGTGGTCTTTATCTGGCTTATTTAGGCTTCCGTATCTGGAGGGGCGCTCGTACCCCTCTTGTTGCTGAAGTTCAGCTGCATGATCGGTCAATTCCACTCTCTTCACGATTTCTGTTCCTGGGCCTTACCACTCAACTCAGTAATCCGAAAACGGCTATTGTCTATGCCAGTGTTTTTGCCGCCTTTCTTCCACCAGATAGCGCTCTCTCCTTTAAGGTTGTCATTGCATTGCTCGTCTTTTTAATCGAAGCCAGCTGGTATGCGCTTGTCGCGATTGTTCTTTCTGCGTCTAAACCTCGAAATTTGTACCTTCGCGGAAAAGCGTGGTTTGACCGGGCCGCAGGTGGCGTGATGATGGCCCTGGGGATTAAGTTAGTGACTTCATATGAAGGAACATGAAGACGGCCACGTCTCTACCCTTAACGCCATTTCCCGTGAAGTTCTGCTTTTCCCCGGTACGCTCTCATTACGGTAAATTGACGTAACAAATGAAAAAGTTTCTGGTGCTGATTGTGAGTTTCGTCGTTATCAGTACTGCCAGCGCAGCACCGGCGGGTGGCCTCGCACAACGTAAGGGCACCCTCTCCCCTTTTTGAACATTGAATATACGTTTTGTGCCAGAGCAGTCGTTGCGAACATCAGTTCGTGTTAATCAATGGAGAGCAGCTCAAAGCGGGCACTGAATCAATGGAAAAACAGAGAAATTGTGCATACTGTCAGGCCTGCTAATAAACTGATTATTGATTAGTTTTTTCGAAAAAAGCCTCAAGCTCTGAAAAACTGATGGCATGTTTTGCATAAGAAAAAGTGCCATTACCACTGATTTCTCGTGCGGCCTGAACAAACACTCCATAGGCGAGCCGGGCCATTGAGGCTCCCACGCTTATACGCCGGACTCCGGCATGTGAAAGTTCTTCAACACTGTAAACATTTCCGGGCAAGCCCATGACAACATTCACCGGTTTTGTAACAGACCTGCAGAGGGTATGAATCATAGAAAGATCATGAATTCCAGGGGCATAGAGGACATCTGCGCCTGCTTTTTCGAAGGCCTGAAGTCTCAGAATTGTTTCATCAAGATCCTCATTGCCCCACATGAAATTTTCAGCGCGCGCAGTAATAACAAAATCAGGATCACAAATATCACGTGATTCAGCCGCTGCCGAAATCCTCTCGGCTGCAAGACTTAAATCGAAGACAGGATGTTCTGGTCGGCCGGTATAATCCTCAAGGGAACAGCCTGCAAGTCCGGCATCCACGGCAATCTTAATGGTTTCAGCGGCGCTATCCGGACTGTCACCTGTTCCTTTCTCCAGATCGGCTGACACCGGCAGAGAGGTTGCTGCTGCGATGTTCCGGCAATGATGGATTGTCTGTTGCCAGGAAACCTGACCTTCTGCCACCCCCAGAGAAAAGGCAAGGCCTGCACTGGTTGTGGCGAGGGCCAGAAAGCCCATTTTTTCAAGTATTCTGGCTGTGCCAATGTCCCATGGATTAGGAATGATAAAGGTATTCCCGGATTCGTGAAGAAGACGAAAAGCTTTGCTTTTGTCGCTCATAAATCTCTCATGACTTCTGCTGTTCTTCCTGATTAACGATATACCATAAATACTGCATTGAAATTCTATTTCCCATAACAACCCATACGATGTATCGATGATCACACCCGCAGAACGCTTTCGCCGGTGTATTGCCAGTTCAGGCTCCCCCTCCCGTCACTGTTACGTGATAACTGGAAAATTATGCGAATACTCTCCCGGACGTGATTACAATCATTGGCACGTCACTGGTTGTCTGAAACCAGCCCTCCTGTATCGGTATCAATGTTGCGTATAATGACGCAGTGCATATTAATGTTTTATTTATCAGACAATTCAGTTCATTATACTAAAAGTGGGATATATATATAATATATATCAATATTATCGATTAATTCTTTCTCTTTAATTTCCGATAAAAAGATTAAGCGCAGCCTGATACCGAAAGGCCTGCGCAATACCTGCCTATACAACAACAACAGGTTAGCATGCTATGAAATTATCCTTTGCGCATAAATTGTGGCTTCCACTTGCTGTCGCACTGCTAAGCCTTGCCGGGTCATTATTCTTTGGCTCAGTAAAAATTAAAGATGACCAGCTGGCGCTACGAAAAAAGGAATTAATGTATGTTTCCCAGTTAGCCCTTAGCGTGGTGAAAACGCAGGCTACACTTGTTGATAAGGGGCTGATATCAAAAGAGGAAGCACAACAGCGTTCAATCCAGATCATTAAAGACTTACGCTATGGCGACACAGGATATTTTACTATTCTGAATAACCAGGCGCAGGTCATTATGCATCCCATTAATGCCGCGTTAATTGGCAAAGGGCCGGATATTGCCGATGCAAATGGCGTCTATATTTTCAGGGATATGGTCAAGGTGACGGAGGATGGCCATGATGGTTTTACCGCCTATGATTTTCCGCGGCCGGGAGACACCGTACCAAAACCCAAAATTGCCTATAACATTCCATGGTCTCCCTGGGGATGGATTATTACGACGGGTCTTTATGTTGATGATATTCAGGACGTCTTTCTCAGTTCTCTTTACCAGAATATCGCGCAATTTATCGCTATCAGCATTCTGCTCTCGATACTGGTTTATCTGATTAACCGCAGCACGCTGAAAACACTGGGCGGAGAACCGCGTTATGCGGCTGAGGTCGTGTCGCGAATTGCCGCCGGGGATTTATCGCAGAGCGTGAATAAAAAAGCCAGTGATAACGCCAGCCTGTTACATGAGATGGGGGTGATGCGCGAGCAACTGACTTCCGTTATTGAAGAGATCCGCGATGGTGCTGAGAGGATCAACACCAATACCCAGGATATCGTTGCCGGTAATCAGGAAATCGCCGGGCACACCGATCAGCAGGCGGTATCTCTGGAAAAAACCTCCTCCAGCATGGAAGAGATCACCGCAGCCGTAAAACAAAATGCTGAAAACGCAGGACAGGCGCGTGAACTGGCGCGTGGCGCGGTGGATATTGCCTCACGCGGGGGTGTGATGATGCAGAATGTCAATGACACCATGAACGGTATTTCTGAAAGCGCAGGTAAAATTGCCAGTATCATCGATGTGGTAAACAGCATTGCTTTTCAAACCAACATTCTCGCGCTGAATGCGGCAGTTGAAGCGGCCAGGGCCGGAGAACAGGGGAAAGGCTTTGCCGTGGTGGCCAGCGAGGTACGCAACTTATCCTTACGCAGTTCTCAGGCAGCCCAGGAGATTAAAGAGTTGATTGAGGAGTCCGTCAGCCGCGTCAACAGTGGCTCGTCGCAGATTAAAATCGCCGGCGAAAATATCGACGAGATGATTGAAGCCGTGCAACGTGTTTCGGACATTATGTCGGAAATCTCCGTCGCGACGGATGAGCAGAGCATCGGGATTAGCCAGGTCAATGAAGCCATCGTACAAATCGATTCTGTCACCCATCAGAACGCGCAACTGGTTCAGCAGGCGGTCATTGCCGCGAATGCGCTGGAAAAACAAACCCGGCGGCTCACGCAGACCGTGGCTTTCTTCACTACGGCTTGATAAAAGGGATAAAGTTGGGGCCGTTATATTACCGGCCCCGCCTTCTTCGCCGTAATTTCTGCGAAAAAATCTATGATGTGAACCACGCGCAATTACCCGAGCGTTTAATAGTACAGCGTGGCACTTTTCGCTCATATTTGGTTTAACGATTTTATTATTTCAGAAGCGAAATGCGATATTAACTCATCGCTGTGTTCGGATAGTAACGAAAAACGGGGGAGTTCGAAGATAAGACGCTCTCTGGTTGGCTCGAAATAGTCGGGAACATTCGGTCCTGTCTCTACGCAGCACTGAGCGAATCCCCATAAGATATCGAGTATTTCAACCGTAAGTAACTCATCTGCGCTATCAAGGATCTCTAATATAAATGGAAGGGCAATATATCCTGCTGGCGCCATAGAAACATGCTGATGACATAGTCCGCACCAAAGCTTATGACTGGCGGTCTTTGCTCCTCGTGATCATCAGATGCTAATTGTAATAATAGTTCAGGAACATCATTTGCGGGTCCATATGCTGTATAGGATGAATTCCAGTTTACTGCATAAATTCTGTCCTCGAGTGATGTATTATTCATCGATAATTTCCTTTACTATTAATGAGCATAGTTAATTGATTGTTCCACATTAACTATAAGTATCCCTGCAAACCGGCCCATCCACTTTTAGAGATCTTCCGACATACTAATTATGTCCCCGTGAGGAGATCGCCATGCGTAAGCCCGATTCACTGAGTTAGTTCACTGAAGCACGTTTTCGTTACATTACCCTCCCCCTTATGACGGCAATTTTAACACTTTCCGGGTTCCACTAACGGCATGTCAGCATCCCGCCATCGGAGCCATCCCCCATGATGTCAGCGCCAGAGGATGGTGCTCCTGACATTTCAGACTGACCTGCACCAGAAGATCGGAAGTGTCTGGATTATCAGTATCCAGTACGATTGAAATAGTCATTTACCGCCGTGGTAAGCATATGATGTAAAAGCCAAACACCGGCATACACACAGGTATTTTGCCATGAAAATTTTATTCAAATCCCTGCTGATCGCTGTTGTCTTATCCTCTGTCTCTGCTCATGCGGGCACCACAATCTACCATGATGGCGATACAACTTATGTGGACAGCGACAAGGGCAGCACCACTTATAAAAAAATAGGAGACAGAGTCTTCGGTAGTGATGGCAGCAACACCTACCAGGCTGGTAACAGGACCTTTAGAGAAAATAAAGACGGACCTACAATTTCATATTACGAATCTGCCGGCATAATTTTCGGAACCGATGGCAGTAGAAAGCAAACCATTGGCAAATATACTTACATTACCGACGCAAACGGCAAAACCCAGACTTGTTATGACGAGGGGCCCCGGACGTTTTGTAACTGAACACGACCGGTTGCTGGTTTGACCTAATCTTCCCCTTCTCCTGTGCAATAGTGCCAGGACTGACACAGACCGGCACGATGCCGGTCTGCTGCACAGGATCGTTTGCTATATCATTACCCTATACGGAAACCCGGACGGACCGGGTGCGTTCAGTTCTGCGCTTTTTGTATCGCGGAAAGGTTCTGCTGTGATGAGGGTGAATACCGTGATGTTTTTCGGTGTCGCGTTCTGTGCCGGCATCACAATCAGACCAGGTGTCCCTGGACAGCCCCAGCGCATCATTTTTCCAGGACCGCCATTCTCATCTTTCGGGCTCTGCTCTTCCGCCAGCTTCCGGACAGCGACCTTTTCCTGAACTTTTTTCATTTTGATTGATGAAAACCCCTACGTCACACGTTTCTTCATTGAATCATACTTTTCCTGGTTCGCCAGCCTTGAAATGCTGTGAATCATGCTACGATTGTGTTTTGCCAGCAGGACGCTGGATTTGTATAACATACCGTAATCAAAAAGCTTACCTGTCTGCCAAAGGGAATTACCGGATGTCCACTCAATGTAATGCTGACCGGTGCTGAGCCATGCCAGCATCCGGGTACAACACAGAGCACACGACGGAAATCAATACGCAGGCCGTAACCTGGCTGGTGCGATTGACCTCGGGTGATATCACCAGCGATGAGCTGGCCGCTTTTGAGCGCTGGCGCCGCGCCGACAGCCGCCATGAAGCCGCGTTGGTCGATGCTCGCAGTCTGTGGGTCAGCATGGGAATGTCGCTGGAAAACTACTATCAGCCGGATGCTCTAAGCGGTATATCTCCGCATGAGCAGGCACGGCGCCGCTTCTGGCGGTGGCAAATTATGCTGCCCACTGCGGGCCTGCTGTTATTCTCGGCGATAATGACCCAAAACTGGCTTTCGCGCTGGCAGTACGACCACTACACTTCCAGCGGAGAGCAGCGCATGCTGTCGCTGGATGACGGCAGCCGCATGTGGCTGGATGCTGACAGCGCGGCGGATGTGCGGGTGAATTCCGGGCAGCGCTTCGTACGCCTGGCTCGCGGTGAAGCCTTTTTTGACGTGGTACATAACCCGTTGCAGCCGTTTATCGTTGATGCTGGCGTCGGGGAGGTCAAAGTGCTGGGCACCGCCTTTGGCGTGCAGCGCGACGGTGACGGTATGGTGGTCACAGTGGAGCGTGGCAGAGTAGAACTGAGCCGCAAAGATCATCCTGATATGCAGCTCAATACCAATCAGCAAACAGAACTACACGGCGGGCAGGACAGCGTAAAAATTACCACGGTCAATGCCAGGCAGGTTCTCTCCTGGCATCAGGGGAAACTGATATTTGAAGAGCAGCCGCTGGGGACCATTCTCACCACCCTAAAGCGCTACGATAAGCGGGTGATTGTGTTTAACAGCGATCGCCTGGCCGCCATTAAGCTTAATACTATTATCGATATCAACCATCTCGACGACTGGTACGACGGTCTGCAGAAGTCTCTGCCGGTGAATATCAGCCGGGTAGGTCCGGTAGTCTGGCTGCGTGAGCGCAAGTAAGCGCTAAGGTCACAGCCTTAGCGCGCCGCTATCAGTCTCGATCCGCCATCGCCAGCTCATTCAGTTGCTCCATGCTCAGCAACTCCCAGCTTCCCCCTTCATGTAGTCGCAGCGCCTTGCGGTGAAAGCGCATTACGCTTGGCCGGTGCCCGACGCTGATCCACGCCGTTCCTGCTTCTTCCAGCAGTTGATACAGCGCCGCCTCGGTCTGCAAATCGACGGCGCTGGTAGCCTCATCCAGAAACAGATAACGCGGCTTAATCAACAGCATACGGGCGAAGGCAATTCGCTGCTGCTCGCCCAGCGACAGCACGCGTGACCAGTCGGCAACCCGATCCAGCGGCCCGTGGCGGGCCAACAGATCACCGAGGCACACCTTTTCCAGCAGCCCCGCCAGTTCGCCGTCACTGACTGGTGACTGTGCAGCGGGATAGCATATTTGGCTACGCAGATCGCCTTCAAAGGTATAGGGGCGCTGGGGCAGGAACAGGCAGGCCCCCATCTCCAGCGGCAGCGTCACGCTACCCTGCCCGTTCTGCCACAGCCCACCGATAGCACGCAGCAGCGAGCTTTTCCCCACGCCGGTACGGCCAACGATAATCAGGCGGCTGTCTTCCGACAACTTCAGGTTGAGGTTTTGCACCAGCGACTGCTCACCGCCGGGCGTTTTCAGGCTAACGTTGCTCAACTCAATGGTTTTACCGGGCTTCATGACCAGGTTATTTTTATCGTCGACCTGAGCTTCCTGCAACCTGAGGAAGGTTTCGTGTATTTCCGCCAGCCGCACCACGTTCGGCACGGTCTGGCTGAGTAACGGAATATAGGTGGTCAGCACCGACAGGCTGTTGAGGAGCATAGTGGCAGAGGCGGTTGCCTGCGCAATGCTGCCGTAGCTGATATCGCCACGGAAATAGACCGGAACGAGGATAATCAGCGGCAGATAGTTCCACACCTGGCCAACGCCCTCGTTCATCAACTGCATATAGATGCTGTAGACATTTGCCCGCATCCGTTTGCGGATGGCGTTCAGCAGTCGGGTAACGATATGCTCCACCTCCACCGCTTCTCCGCGATAAAACGCAATGTTCTCAGCATTATTCCGCACGTGGGTCAGCCCATAGCGTAAATCAGCTTCGGCCACGGTGACATCGAAGTTTTGCTTGATGGTTGGCCGGTTGATGTAATACATCGCCACCGCCTGGAACAGCGCAAATCCGATAACCCCAAAGAACATCGGGGTGGAGATGCTCATCATGATAGTGGTCTGTATGCCCATATCCATCAGCGAACCAATAAACTGGCGGGGGAATGCGCCCACCGTGCCGCAGAAGGGTTCCACCTCCTGCTGAATACGCTGGTCAGGATTATCGATCTTCTCATCCTGCAATATATAATAATAGGCGTGACGGTAGAGATAGTTGTCCATAATGTATTCTGTCAACCAGCGCCACCAGTGCATCGCCAGCATCGAATCAATCAGCTGCTGCACCATATCCGCGCCAAAACGCAGCACGCCGAACACCGTCAACCAGGTAAACAACTCCCAGTAGAGATCGGTCCGTTTATCCACCAGCGCATTAGTGACATCGGTGGTGAGCTGGGTAAGCTTTGCTCCCGCCAGACTGAAGCCGCCCATCATCAGGCAGAGAATGCCCACAGTCAGCCAGGATTTCCAGGCGTCTTTGCGGGTCCAGTATGGTGCGGCCAACTGCCACACGCGGCGGAAGAACAGGCGATTTAACCGGTGCCGGTTTTGATCGTTTTTTAGTTCCGATAACATCACAGCCATCCGTTATGCCCTTCAAAAAATAAGAGGATCAGACCGCCCGGGCCTGAATATGATATGAAGCTGCATCATCCCCCTGCTGTTCCGCTTCACTGTGCTGCGTCAGCCGCCACTCGCCATGGGCCATCAGGTGCAACTTTTGCGGATGGAACTGCATCAGCGTTTCGCGATGCCCGACGCTGATGCAGGTGATTTTCGCCTCGCCGAGCGCGAGATAGGCCAGGTGTTCTGTTTCCACATCCATCGCGCTGGTGGCTTCATCCAGAAACACATAGCGCGGTTGATGCAGTAAAATACGGGCAAACGCCACCAGTTGCTGTTCACCCAGCGACAGTACTTTCCGCCAGTCTTTAATGCAGTCCAGCCCACCCTGCTTCGCCAGAAAATCCGGCCTGCCAAGGCGGGTAAACGCCTGTTGGATGAGCCGGTCATCCCCGTTTTCTGTCGGTTTCGGGTACAGCAATTGGGAGCGTAAATCGGTGAGGACCATGTAAGGTTTCTGTGGAATAAACATCATTTGTTGATGTGGCGGCAACTGTATCTCACCTTTGCCGCGCTGCCACAATCCGGCAATCGCGCGCAGCAGCGAGCTCTTCCCTACCCCAGTCTGTCCGACAATTAACGTATGCTGGCCTTCGGCCACACGCAGGGAGAGGTCACGTACCAGCTGCTGCTCGCCGCCGGGTGTGGCAACATCAACATGTTCCAGAGTGACAATCTCCCCTTGACGGCAATGAATGTGAGTCTCCTCGTGGGTTCTCTGCGGATCGTTTAGCTGATTGAATTTTTCCTGGATCTCGGACAGCCGCACCACGCTCGGCATGGTGCTAGTCATAGTGGGAATGAAATTAGAGATCACCGACAGGCCAGATAGCACCATGGCCGCCGCCGCCGCAACCTGATCGATAGAACCATAGGCCACCTTGCCGCTGAAGTAGAGCGGCACAACAAAAAAGATTGGCAGCAGGCTGAAGATCAGGCCCATCACCTGATTCACTACACTCATGCGGATGCCGTAAAAAATCATCGTCATTTTGACCTTCGCCACATCGTGTAGCCGTTGATGCAGTCCCTTTCTTTCGCTGTTTTCTCCGCGATAGAAAGCGATAGTTTCCGCATTGTCACTCAGGTGCATCAACCGCGATCGCATGCGCGCCTGAGCCACAGTCAGATCCCAACTCTGCTTAATCGTCGGGTTATACAGCCACATTGACACCAGCGTATTCACCCCGGCATAAATCACCACCGCCCAGAACATATTTGGCGATACCTGAACAATAATGTTGGCCTGTACCGCAATGGTCATCAGCGAGCTGAGAATAAACTGCGGTATGCCAATCACCGTCTGGCACACCGACGGCACCTCCTCCTGCAACCGTTGATCCGGGTTATCGATAAACCCGTCTTTCTCGATTTCGTAGTAGGTGCGGTTGTGCATATAGGCATTCAATAAATGCCGTGTCATCCATTTACGCCAGTCCAGCAAAAGCCATGAACTAAACCAACTGGTCATCTGCACCGCCAGCGTCTGCATCAGACCGACAAAGGTCATCCAGATCATGATGCGCCAGTAAATGCTCTGTTTCGCCACCAGCGCATTAGTGGAGTCTGCCACCAGATTGGAGATATAGCCGCCAACCAGGCTGAAGGCTGCAGCGGAGGAGAGCAGCATCGCCATAATTGCCCACGCTTTCCACGCCTCAAGGCGGCACCAGTATGGCGCGCTTAGCGTATAGAGCCGACGAAAAAACAGCGCGTTCAGTTTGTAGCTGCGGGCAGCAGCGGGTTGTTCATCAACTGACATTGCAAATATCCACACGATTTCCAGATACCCAGAGAACGAGTAAGGAGCCGTAAATCCACAAACGTGCAGCCAAATTGTGGAAAAGCTTTACCTGACTCGTTCTATCGGCACTGACTTTTTTCGATACATCACCTGTTTTGGAGCCTGCATGAACGACGTAACGACGGCCGTCCCCACTCTGACGGCCACGCTGCCCGAGATCCCCTTTCAGCGCTTTACCCTCGATAACGGCCTGACTCTGCTGGTGTATGAAGATGCCAATTCACCGACTGTTGCTGTCCACCTGGCCTATGGCGTAGGTGCGAAGGATGAGCCCACCGGCCGATTTGGTTTTGCTCATCTTATGGAACACCTCATGTTTTCCGGCAGTGCGGCACTGCCGGGCAGCTATATCAGCCACCTGGAACGGGCAGGAGCAGAAGGGCTAAATGGCGTGACCAGTGCTGATGTCACCCAGTTTTTCCAGTCGGTGCCGCCGGGATCGCTGGATTATGCGCTGTTTGCCGAATCGGATCGGATGGGATACCTGCTTGGTGGCCTGGTCCCGCAGGCACTGGAGGTACAGCGGGATGTAGTTACCCGTGAAATGGAAGAAAACGAGCTTCAGCCGCTGGGGGCTGTACAAGGACTGATCCTGCGGCATCTGTTCCCGGAGAAGCATCCTTATGCCCATAAAGTTGCAGGTGAACGGGCTGATTTACAGCAGGTTAGCTTTGCTGATGTAAAGGAGTGGTACCAGCGTTATTACCGGCCCAATAATGCGGTAATCACTCTGGCTGGCGCAATTACCCCCGAAGAGGCGCGGGAAAAAGTACAACGCTGGTTTGGCGACATCGCGCCGGGCGAAACACGGGAAACTGTGCAGCGCTGGCTACCTGAGCTCAGACATGAAAAACGCCTGCACCTGCAGGATCGTATTGACAACCAGCTGCTACGAATCTGTTGGCCAATCCCACCCTACGGTGAGAATGACACTACGGCGCTGGAACTGTTTGCCGGGGTGCTGGCCGATACTGCCTTGTCGCCGCTGGTGATCCGACTGATGGTCGATAATCAGTTTGCTACCGCAATATCAGCCTTTGTTGAATCCGGCATGCTGGCGAGCTATTTCAATCTGCGCATCGAACTGCACCCGGGCGTCAGAGCTGACGATGTAGAGCATCACACCATGGCGGTATTGGAGGAGATGCAAACCACGCCGCTGAACCCCGATCTGCTCCAGCACAGCCAGCAGTTGCTGCTGGAAAACTCACGGTCTGACTGGGCCGATCCCCTGACGCTTGCCGCAGCTCTGGGGCGACATGAACACTTGCCAAAACGCGCCGAAGGTCTGCGCCAGCGCGTGGTCCAGGCGCTGAATATGTCTGCCGAAACTGTAGTCGCGGCGGCACAGCGATGGTTAAAGCAGGGGCGGCTGGTCGTGCAAGTCGATCCGTTTACCGCCGTGACCGGCAACCATCATCCTGCGCCAGCACGTATAGCTCCGCCAATTATTATCGCGCCGCTAGCTCCTGTGCCTGCGGCACAGCGGCGAGTACTGTCAAACGGACTAAATATCGTCGTCATTCCTGCAATTCAGCAGGGATTGCTTAGCGCCAGTCTGATCGTCGAAGCCGGATCGCAGTTCGATCCGCCGGAATACAGTGGCCTGGCACAACTGGTCGCAGGACTGATCGCCAGCAGGGAAAACGACGGTATAACCCTTGAACAATGGCTGTGGTCGCAGGACACGGGCATGGTACTTGACGTCGGTGTGAGCAGTATCGCGCTCAGAATGCAGATGCCGGAGCCGAGCGCCGAACTGGTTTTCCATCACCTGAGTGATGTACTGCGCCGCTCTCCAGCCTCGGCGGAGAGCATTGAAGCACATCGCGATCATTACCTGCAGGTGCTAAACGATCTGGACAGCGCAGCATGGGCCCTGCCTGCCATTTGTTTCCCTCCGTCACATCCGTTGCGCCGCCCGGCGTTTACCCAGGGCACCGCCGCCAGCCTGGCACTAATCACGCCCAAGGCGGCGGATGCGTTTTATCGGCAACACTATCAGCCACACAACGCCACCCTACTGCTTTGCAGCTCGCTGCCCATTGAGCGGCTGAGCGCGCTGCTGGAACGCAGCCTGGCGCAGTGGCAACCTGCAACTTCGGCGGCCCCAACACCACCAGCAATTCCCCCTGCCGATACCGCTGGCTCACTGTTGCTGATCGATAACCCCACAGCGGCAGTGACGACGTTAATGGCGTGGTTTGTACTGCCGGGCATCGGATCGCCACACGATGCCGCTGTGCAGTTGATCCATCCTTTACTGGTCACCAGCTTTGCTTCGCGCATTAATTTTTCCCTGCGCGAAGTGGATCGCCTGACCTACAACGTGACGCCGCTCAGCCAGTCACTGCCAGGCAGTCGCCTGCTGGGCTTTGAAATGACCCTGGCTGCCGAAAATACTCTGGCAGCGGTTAAAGCTATCCGCCGCGAATGCGATGCACTGCTGGGCAATCGACCGCTTACCCGGGAAGAGATACTGGGACTTATCCAGATAGAACAGCTACGACTGAGCCGACCAACAGGCAATGATTATGAAGCACTATGCCGACAGGAATCGCTACTGCGTGAGGGACTAGCAGAAAATTACCGTCAGCAACTGATGGATTCTCTGACTGCACTCAACGAGGTTCAGATCGATCCTCTGCTACGCCAGGCAATCGCACCAGGATGTGGAAAATGGCTTATCGAAGGCCCGGTAACCGCCGTAGCTGACAAACTAGCGGACATACTCGCGCTGCCTGCCGGGTATTATCCCCATAATCCCGAGGCGCTTTATAAATAAATTCCTTCACCACACGTTTTCCGTTGCGATGTTTTCACCGCTAATTCGTTTTCTCTGAGATAACACTAACTCATGACTGGAATCACACTTTATGGCATCGAAAAACTATCACTCCTGGCTGATGCTGGCGGTGCTGGGGGGAAACCTGGCGGGCACCTCATCCACGCTGGCGCAGCAATCTTCACCAGCCGGAGACAACGCCAGGCAGGTACAGCGATATAATTTCAGCATTCCTGGCGGCGGTTCGCTGGCCGAGGCGCTACTGGCCTTTGGTCAGCAGAGTGGCCTTCAACTCATTGTGCCAAGCGAACTGACCAACGGGCTTTCGAGTGCGGGCTTCAGCGGCAACTATTCGGCTGATGACGCCCTGCGTACGCTGCTGTCGGGCACCCCGTTGAGTTTTAAATATGTCAACACCAATACCATCCAGATCTATAGCACCGCACAGGCCTCAACCGACGGTACCGAAGTTTTAGGTACGGTTCAGGTAGATGGCGCGCTGGATCAGGGCAGCGACACCAAAGGTGTTAATGGCAGCACGGACATTACCGCAACCGAAGGGTCCGGCAGTCTGAATGGCGGCATGCTTACCGTCGGTTCCAAGGGAGCAACCAGCGTTAAAGATACGCCACAGTCGGTCAGCGTTATAACCAGTGAAACCATGCAGCAGCAAGGTATTCGTACCTTGAACGATGCGATGCAAAAAGGCACTGGCATCACAGTGCAACAGGGCAATAACTCGCGCGAGAAAAATTTTTACTCGCGTGGATTTCAGATCACTCGAGCCAGCATCGATGGTGGATCGCCGATCGATATCACCGGCGGCACCAACTATAACAACCGCTTTTCTCCTTCTTTTGATATGTCGATGTACGATCACGTGGAGATCCTGCGCGGTGCCGACGATCTGTTTAACGGTTTCAGCACCACAGGCCCGGGCGGGACCGTTAACCTGGTACGTAAACGCCCGCTCGATCACTTTCAGCTAAAGTACGACGGCTCGGCGGGCAGTTGGGATAACTATCAGAACTCGCTGGACCTTACTTCTCCGCTGAATGACGCTGGTACGCTGCGCGCCCGTGCCGTCTTAACCCGCAAAGACAGCCACCATTTTTACCGCACGGCAAAAGATGAAAATACCGTGGCCTACGGCACGTTGGAAGCCGACCTGACGTCATCCACCTTGTTAACCATAGGCGGCAGCTATCAGCGCATTCGCGGCGTACCACTTACTAACGGCCTGGAGCTTTACCCGGATGGCAGAGATCCCCATTTCAGTCGCAAAACGGCGTGGGTGTTTCCCTGGGAAAAGTCAGACTCCGATACGCGTGAAATCTTTGCTAAGCTGGCTCAGAAAATTGGCGACCGCTGGAACTTCAACCTGAACTATACCGGGCTGTATCAGCGTAACAGCACTATTTACTCTAATGTCGCCGGAAATATTATGCCGGATACCGGCTTGTTCTCAGCCGAGCCCATCTCCGCCGACGGCAGCAATAGTAATAACAAACAGTTCTCTTTTGACTCCACGCTGACCGGAGAGTTTGACGTCTTTGGCCTACCGCAGAAGCTGACTTTCGGTGGCAATTATTCCAAAGAAAACTACTGGATGACCTCCCCCGATGCTGCCAGCATGGTCAACGGCTGGTTCGGTACCACTGGCCCGATAATGGACCCGTGGCACTGGGATACCTCGGTGCCTGAACCGTCAATTCCGGCGGGCTATTATGCGTATATGAGCAGCGGTTCCTCAGTAAACTGGGGGATGTACTCGCAACTGGTACTTACCCCGTGGAAACCACTGCACTTTGGCCTCGGTCTTCGGCTGAACGCCTATAAAAGTAATACCCATACCAGTACCGCCAGCGATCAGAGCGACATCAGCGAATCCACCCGTAAGTGGGAAAGTCCTTACTACTCGGTCAGCTACGATATTAACGATGACCTGAGCTGGTACGGCAGCTACACTAAGATCTTCATCCCGCAGAGTAATATGATCGCACCTTCAGGACAGCAGATCGATCCGGAGACCGGCAGTAATCTGGAGACCGGCCTCAAGTACGCCCAACCGGGAGGTCTGCTGAATGCGTCGCTGTCGCTGTATCAAATACGTCTGGTGAATCAGGGGCAACTGATCGGCGCTGATTCTGTAAATCTGGGCGGCGGACGTACGGGCTACTACCGCAACGCGCCGGATGCGAATATCAGCAAGGGGGTGGATCTTGAGATCACCGGTACCGTACAGCCGTGGTGGCAGACCTCGTTAGGATATACCTATAACTTTAACAAGACCTCTGATCTATCGTCGGACGGACTTAACGACAGCATCACCACCTTCACACCAAAGCACACTATTAAATGGTGGAACGACTTCCAGTTTAACAATGCCGGGGAGACGTTAAGCAAGTTCAGCTTTGGCGTTGGCGTACAGGCGCAGAGCAAGACCAAACAGATTGGTAGCTGGTACGACGATGATTTTAACCAGCACAACTACAACGCCAATACTGCATTCTATGCGGTGTATTCCGCCAGAATCGGCTACGCTATTAACCGCAACTGGAGTGTCGCCCTGTTGGGCAATAACCTGTTCGACAAAACTTACTACTCCACCGTCGGCAACTTACACGGCGGCTACTGGTACGGCGATCCACGTAACTTTGTGCTGTCAATTAGCGGGACCTTTGACTAACCAACTTATCGCCTGCTGCTGCACCCCGAATCATGATTCGGGGTTTTTTATGCGCCGGAAACGGCACAAAAAAAAACCTGCCCCGGGAACTGATGCCGATCGGTGAGGATAGATGGCGTCATGCCCGCAGGCAGGTTTTTGATTTCAGGTCATTATGCAGCGTCAGGCGCCTGCTTCATCAATTGCAGGAAACGCGTTCTGAATACCTGTATGCGCTGCGGCTCTCCCGCCGCAAAATCTTCGTTAAAAAGCGCTTCTTTCTGCACATAATCAGCAAACTCAGGTGACTGCTGCCGCCATTGCAAATGCAGCGTTTCTAATGCGCCTTCTGATTCCTCCTCCGGGATTGCCGCCAGTTGTGGTTCAATCCACGCCCAGCGTCGATCCGCCATCGCCAGTTCATCCCTGCTCCAACCTGCGTTAATTTGCTCCAAATGGAACTGGATCTGATACCAGTGATGCTGAATAGTACTCGTCGCATGCGTATCGTTGAGCGCCGACGGCGGCGAAAGGATAGACAGCAGAGAACAAAGATGCTGTTCAAGATCCTGCCCACTCTGGCAAGAATCGTGATGTTCTCTGGCTTCCTGTTGAATCTTCAGCCATACCTGCCGCGGTGTCTCCCGCCCGGTCAGATAGTGGTGGGTCAGTTCAATCCAGTGTAGCCGTAGCGTATTCAGCGAAGACGAAAGCACTGCAGGCCAGCGGAGATCCGCATCTTCCAGCCACTGCACCAGTAAATGCAGTGGAACATCGCCGTAGGCTTTTCCGCTCGCCAGAACGGCGATCAGTTCGTCGATCTGCTGCGGGGTGACAAAATCGAGAACCTCCAGCCACAGCGCCAGTGCGGGTGGCAGGCCGGAAACACGTTCAAATACATCCAGCGATTCCTGTCCTGCCAGCACGTAAGGTGCGGTCAGCAGATCTTTCGGGCGCGGGAAGGCATAGTGAGAGATTTCAGCGGCCAGTGCTTTCTCTTTCAGGCGCCCGGTCAGGAACCTCCGCAGTTCGTCGTCACCGTAGAAAGATGGCCAGGGCTGTACCTCGGGCACCACCACTTCTCCCTCAGATTCAATTACAATCCCTTGCGATCTCAGCCAGTTATTAAGATCTGAAAGTGAATCCACGCCCACTTTACGCGCCACTTCGCTACCGTTGCGGAACAGGAGTAGCGTAGGGATGCCGCGCACACGGAAACGCGGCAGCAGATGTTCATACTCCTCCACGTCCAGTTTAGCCACCGTCAGTTGCCCTTCCGTTGCCGCCGCCACTTTCTCCAGCAGCGGAGCAATAGCCAGGCAGGGGCTGCACCAGGGAGCCCACAGGTCCAGCAGCACTGGCTGCTCAGCATGGTTCAGGGCATCGTCCAGCGTGCGGTCCGTCAGGTTAATAATGAGATCAGACATAGTAACTCCATGATGTTGGAAAAAGGGCTGCGCGTTGTGCTGTGGTCATGCTTAGTCATAAAGCGCATCGCCGCCGTCGTTGATAACGTGCAGATTGCCGGGGAACATCGCGGCAAGTTCTTCCCGGAACAGACTGGTATCCCCGGCAATCACCCAGGTCAGCCGTTCAGGGGAGAACAACTGCTGTGCCAGATCGTTAATCTGCTCCAGCGTGATTTCGCCGATACGCTGCTGATGAGTCTGCCAAAAATCATCGGGCAACTGACTGCGCAGCAGCCAGGAGATCATATTGTTCAGTCCGGACAGGCTTTCGGCGCTACTGCTAAAACCCAGCAGACTGGTACGGCGAACCTCTGCCAGCTCATCCGCCGTCACCGGCCGCTCGCCGATCAAAGCCCGGTATTCCGCCAGAATTTCACTGATGGCATCGCAGGTACGATCGGCCTGGACTTCGGTTTGTACGTAGTGAACCCGTTGTTGAAAATCGTTAATCAGTCGCCCTTTTACGCCATAGGTCCAGTTTTTATCTTCCCGCAGGTTCAGGTTAATACGGGAGGTAAAACCGCTGGCGAATACTGCGTTCAACAACTCAAACCCGGCTTCATCGGTGTCGCTAACACCCGGCAGCAGTGAAGCTGCGGCGATGGAGGTTTGCTCTGCACCGGGGATATCAAGAATCCAGACACGGGGATGCATCGGCGGGTCTGCCTGCGGTATCGCAGCATTATCCATTGGTAGCCCCGCCAACTGCCCTACTGAGGTATTCAGTAGCGGCAACAGCACGTCCAGGGTTATATCGCCGGTGACAACAAGTGTGGCCCCCTGGACATTAAGCAGTTGCGGTAGAGCCGCCATTAACTCGGGAAACGTGGTCTGTGTCAGCCCGGCGTGGGTGCCTTCTGACCCGCCAGGCACCCGGCAAGGATGACCTGCGGGATAGAGCAGGCCCGGCAGGACGCGCACGACCAGCGCACTGGCAATCTGCAGCTGTTCGGCCAGCGCATCAAGCTGGATTGCTCGCTGCCGCTGGAAATCTTCCTCCAGCAATACACTATGCGCCAGGCGATCGCTGAGCAGCGCCAGCGAGGCAGGCAACTGCGGGCTGCGACAGGAGAGCAAAAGCGAAAAGTGCCGCAGCCGCCGGCGTAGCTCCATGCGGCAGCCCAGATCGCGGCAGGCCTGGTTGAAGGAGAAAGCATCCCGTTCACCGGCTCCGGACTGGTTAAGCAGCTCGCTCAGCAGTTGATGCTGACCGGGTCGCGGTAGCGCAGCTGTAGGCAACAACAGGTCGAGGTAGATATCGTTCTGACCATGCCGTTCCAGCAGCACCAGTCGAATGCCGTTAGCCAGCCGGGCATGCTGCACCTGCGGCAACACCAGTGGCACCGGAGGCTGGATTGCTGGCGGCGGCGTGCGCTGGGCGGCGGTTGCCGTTTCATCCGTTCTGGCGGTGAAGGGTTCTATCTCCAGCGTATAGTGCGGGCGGCTCAACCAGCGCCGGGCGACCTGATGCAGATCGTCAGGCGAGGCATTGTCCAACTGGCTGAGCTGCTGGCGAAAGGCATCGGCATTGCCCTGCGTCACCTGGCAAACCGAGAGCAATGCGGCTATCTGCGCCGAAGTCTTATAACTATCGCGGAACAGGTTAAGTGCATCATTCTTCACCTCACACAGACGTTGGTCATCGCATGGCTGCGCAAGAAAAGCGCACACTTCCTCCAGCAGGCTCTGCTCCAGCGCGGACAGCGCCTGTCCTTCGGCAACGGTAGCACTGATAATAAACTGGCTGCACAATGCACCGTCAGCGACCATAGCCTGCACACTACTGGCTATCTCCCTGACGTACACCAGATTTTTGACCAGTACGGAAGACAGCCCTGATGCGAGATAATCCGCCACCAGCGACAGTAACGTGGCATCCGGATTACCTGCCGGAGGAATGTTCCATACCAGTTGCAGTGTACCGTTGGCGACTTTCGCCTGGTAGCGATCGCGGCGCTGCGGAGTGATATCGGCGATCCAGCTTTCAGGACGGGCCAGCGGCTGTCCGGCAGGAATATCGCCAAACCAGTGGCTGACTTTCTCCCGCGCGGTAACGAGATCGATATCGCCGCACAGCGCGAGCACCGCATTAGAAGGCGTGTAGTATTTCCGGAACCAGTGCTGCACATCTTCCAGTGTAGCGGCTATCAAATCCTCTTTTTCACCGATAACGGTATGGGCGTAGGGATGCTCAGCGGGGAAACAGCCCCGCGATTTAAACTCGTAGAGCTTGCCGTAGGGACCGCTCTCGGTCTCCAGTTTTTCGTTGAGCACTACCCGCCGCTGCTGATCCAGCGACAACTGACTGATGCTGTCGCAGAAATGCCCCATACGGTCCGACTCCAAAAACAGCGCATAGTCAAACGATCCTGTCGGCACAGTGGCGTGATAGGTGGTGCGATCGGTGCTGGTATAGGCGTTGAGGTTGGTGGCTCCAGCATGAGTCATCTTTTCCAGAAAGGAACCGGGTGCATGTTCGCTGCCTTCGAACATAAGATGCTCAAAAAGATGGGCAAATCCGGTCATCCCTGCGAGTTCATCTTTAGAACCAACCTGGTAAATTAGCTGATATGACACCAGCGGCACATCGCGGTTTTCTGCCACGATAACCGTTAGTCCGTTATCCAACGTGAAGGTACTGGTGGGGAAAGCGATATCGGCCAGAGGCTCGCGCTTATCCGATATGGGTCGTGGCCTGTACTGCGTTGTCAAAATCTATCCTCTCTCGGTTATGCATGACATATCAGAATGCCGCTCAGCGGCATTCAGGGAAGACCCATTCAGGGGCCGGACGAGAGAGAAACGACTGAACAACAGAATTTTCGCAGCCGGTAGTAAAAAATATTTTCTGTTGCCGGTTCATCACCTTCATATACAGGCGCTGGCGCTACCGGCTGACTCAACAAGAATAATTATCTGGCCATTAATTTTAATTTGGCAAAAAAAACTAAAAATCACACGACATTAAAAATATCGAGTTTTTTTACTGCGACGGGTGATGAAAACGGCAGGTAGGGTCGTTTTCATCGTATCACCACAGCGTGCAGTGCTGACCTGCGGTATTCCGAATGATTTATGCCAGTGTAATGAGGAGTGAATGAGCGTGCATACCAATTCTGAAAAATCTGACGATGCGTCGGGTGCGGCAAAAATCCGCGTCAATTTCAGCTTACCATTGCTGTTATTGATCGCAGCATCGATGGCCGTACGGGCTGAACCGCAGGCCATTCCGGTCAATGCGGTTTCCGCCAGCGCCGCCAGCGAAAGTATTCAGAGTCCAGTTCAGCCACACCTTATCCCGGCAACCACCGAAGCTACACAACCCGCTGGTACAACACGACCTGTCGTCACCGCAGCCGCAAAACCGCCGATGCTGACAGACTTTTCACCGCTCGCCCTCTATCACCACGCGGACCGGATTGTAAAAGCGGTGATCCTGATCCTGATTTTTTCCTCCGTACTCAGTTGGAGCATCTGGTCCGGTAAAACCCTGGAGTTGTTGGTGCGTGGTCGCCGCCTGAGAAAAAATCTCCTGCTGCTGACCGGTAAACGCTCGCTTCACCAGTGTGGCGAACTCTCCGCGAAGAGCTGTGAACAAATGCGCCAGGTTGCGCTGAACGAGTTGGATCGTGCGAATGATCGCCTGTCGACTCAGGCGGTACAAGCGCTGCGCGACCGCGTTGTCGCCCTTATCCAGCGCATTGAAGCCGCGGAAGCGCGCCTGGCCACACGGGGTGCCAGCATCCTCGCCACCACCAGCGCCGTTGCGCCGTTTATCGGCCTGTTTGGCACGGTTTGGGGTATTATGCACAGTTTTATCTCCATCGCGCAGTCGCAGACCACCAACCTCAGCGTGGTTGCACCCGGTATTGCCGAAGCGCTGTTTACCACCGCGCTGGGGCTGGTGGTCGCCATTCCGGCGGTCATCCTCTACAACGTTATCGGTAGGCTTATCACCGGCTATCGCCTGCTGCTGGCCGAATCGATGACCCTGACCCTGTGCCTGCTCAGCCACGATCTGGATGCGCTGGAACAGAACTCTCATCCTCTTCTGACGAGAGCATCATAGCTATGGCCTTCTTCTCTCAATCCGCTGGCGGCGACGATCTGAACGCGCTTGCCGAGATCAACGTTACGCCAGTTATCGACGTGATGCTGGTGCTGCTGATCATCTTTATGGTAGCGGCGCCGCTCTCTACGGCCAATATTCCGCTGGATCTGCCGTCAACCACCTCCAGCCAGCCGACGCCTGCGCCGGAGCCAATTACCGTCAGCCTGAAGAGCGATAACCAACTGTACATCGGTGATAAACCGGTGAGCCGGGAAGATTTTATCGCCGATCTGGATGCCGGAACCCACGGCGATAAGGACGCGCGGATTTTCCTGCGGGCAGATAAAGATATCGACTATGCACGGCTGATGACCTTTATGGATCTGCTGCGCGATGGCGGCTATACCAAAGTGGCATTGATTGGCCTGCCCAGTGAGGCGGCGGGGAATCATCCATGACCAGCTTTATTCTCAATAATGTCCAGCCCCTGCGCGTAAAGCCGCGTGGAGAAAAGCTGTCGTGGTCAATCGGTCTGCTGCTGGCGGTTGCTGTACATCTGTTAGTGCTGATATATCTGCTGCGGAAACCGCCGGCACCACCGATGGTGATGCCCAACCCGGCAGCGGCACCGATGTCGGTTATTATGGCGGTGATGCCAACCACCTCGCAGATTTCCAGCCAGGAAAGCGTTGCACAGCAGGCTAGCCAACCCGATGAATCAGAACCGCCACCTTCGTCCGCCAAACTGGATGTGGCGGCGAAAGAAGTGAAAAACGCCGAGGTCAAAGCGGTGGTCCACGACAGCAAGCAGAGGCCGAAAGCGGAGGCTAAACAGCCAAAACCACAGCGAACCGTTAAGCCACGCGAAGTTAAACCCCTGCCCAAAAAAGTTGAGGTAAAAAAACCGGCATTAATCACCACGCCGGACTCAGTGCGCAGCAACAGCAGCGAACGGCTTTCACAACAGAATCAGGCCCCGCAGGTCGGCGCCGCCAGTAATCAGGCCGCCACGGAGAAGCAGAACTGGCAGTCGATGATCCTCGCCCAGCTTCAGCGCGAGAAGCGCTATCCCGGCTATGCGCTGCGGATGAAACAGCAGGATACAGTGATGGTACGCTTCACTATCGACCGCAATGGCAATGTACTGGAAACTGCTATTGAGAAAAGTAAAGGTTATGTTACGTTGGATCGTGAATCGCTCCAGCTGCTGGAGCGAGCATCTCCGCTTCCAAAACCACCGGCCAGCGCGTTTACGCAATCGGATAGAATGGTATTAGTGGTGCCAGTTTCATTTTCTATTCGCAATGTTTGACTGAAGCCTAAAATAAAATTACCGCCATCGTCGTAATGCGAAGGTGGCGATTTTTTATCGTCTGCGCAAAAGTGAATAAATTTAAAAAATGGGAGTGAGAAGTTTTACTGGATAAATAAAATAACAAGAATGGAATAAAGAATAAAAGGGAAGTGATAATCTATTTTAAATTACGACTGATTTTTCAGCAAAACTTCCCGACAGTGCAGCACTGCTTTAACCGCATATTTCTCTACCAGGCTACGGGATACGCCAAGCTTTTCTGCTATCTGTGCATGAGTCATACCCTCAACGCGGCTCATGTAGAGGATTTCTCGAGACTTTTCAGGTAAAGAGGATAAAGCATCATCTATCTCTTTTATTTGCTGCTTATAATGCAGGTTTTCTTCCGGGGTTGGCATGTAGTTTTCAAATAGCTCAAAAGCGCCTTTGAGTAGCTGGCTACGGCGTTGTTCGGTACGAACATAGTCCGTTGAGGCATTCATGGCGATGCGAATCAAATAATTTCGCGCGTCGTCATGAGTCGGAAACTGATTAGCCAGATTAAGTATGCGAAAATAAATATCCTGCGTCAGATCCTGAGCAACCTGCCGTGAACCGGTGCGATAGGTGATTATCCGCTGCAATGTCGGATGGAGATCAACAAACACATCGAGAATATTATGAGTTGCTATCACCGTTATAACTCCAGATGGACAAGGATAATTCAATATTAAACTAAATATAAACGAATTCAGCACACGACACTAATAGTATTTCCATATATAGATACTCTGAGAGTGAGTAAAGATTCGCGAAGATTTGGACATGAGGAAACGGTATGAAAAGTACGGGCTGACAAAGACAGCCAGGATGTCCCTCTCTCAGCGCAAGTTCTGCCACATTTATAATGGGTATTTTTTCAGAGGAACAGCATCATGAACGCGATAAAAGTCATTAGCATCGATCTGGTTAAATCAGTCTTTCAGATCTGCGTCTGGATGAATGACGGGATTGCATTTACCTGTAAGGTTTCCCGAGCTAAATTGCTGGACTGCATTCTCCAGTTTCCTGCCGGTTTGATCGTTGGAATGGAGGCTTGTGCAACTTCACGTTCCTGGGGCACACTTTTCAAACAATGGGCTTTCCGTCCAACTTATCCCCACCCAGCACGTAAAAGCATTGACGCATCACCCAAAAAAGATGCGAATGATGCACCGGTAACTTGTGAGACAGCCTGTCAATAGACCCGTTTTAGTTCCATGTATTTTTTGAGTTCCCGGCCAAATAATGGTGCTGTCGGTATTTCTCCAGTATCAGATAGCAGGTGAGGCCACCTGAATTACAGAAAACGAGATCTGATGTTGATAGCTATACATCTGCCTGATAATGGTTGAATTGGTTGATTTTTGCTTCCTGAATACGCCAGTCAAATCTGCCTTTCCGTTAATTTGCACCCGACATCTCGTTGATTAAAGCACGGAGTGGGATTACTGCGGTCCACAGTTCTGGCAAACAGTGAAAGACAGAACGAATAAGAAGGCCTGCGTAAAGAAAAATGTGTCGCGGCGAGTGATGCGAATTACCTTACAACAAACACAGGCGGTGAAGAACAGCGCCGGGCGGATTCCGGACGCTGTGAACCGACGCCATTGCTACGAAGCCTGATCCGGCTGCACCTCAGGCCATATGATAGCCTGTGCAACAATCACATCCTGCCCATTAAACGTCGCGGCGGGGGAACCATACAGTTGATAACCAAGCGCCAGCGCTTCTGAAACCCGATGACAAAATTTAGCGTCATCCTTACCTGTCAGGAGACGGTAACGAGGAAGACCATCCGGAGGTTCATGGCCCTTATTTTTTATTTCTGGATTGATCATGGTAGTACTCCTCTTTCAAATTTAGCCTGTTAGGCTCTGTCGTTATTCTCATCTTCACAAAACCGTAAAATACCACGATGGCCAGTCTGACCACAAAGCACACGGCATGTTCAAATGCATTGCCCGGGTAATTGCGCGTGGTTCACACCATAGATTTTCTCCCGGCAATTTCGGTTAAGGTGCATGTCCGGATGCTGGAGGAGCGGAATATCGAATCAAGAAGCATTTTAAAATGCTCTCGTATTGTGAAAATACACGTATCAATAATATTGAGACACCGATCTGAAGGAACGATAAATCGTGCCACTACAGACTGTGGCAAACTGGAATCTCAGACTAAAGGCAGCGTAACCATCACCTCCAGCCCGCCGCCTGCCCGGCTGTTGACGCTGAGATCCCCGCCATGCTGCCGGGCAATCTGGTGCGCGATGGCTAATCCCAGCCCGGAACCGTTATGCCGGGCGGCAGTACCAGCTCCGCGATGAAAGGGCTTGATAATCAGCAATAAATCCTGCTCTGATACACCGGGACCGCGATCGCGTACCGCAATTTTGGCGACATTTTGTTCCCGCCAGCTGGCGACCTCTAATCCAGTCCGGCCATATTTGGCTGCGTTTTGCATCAGGTTTGTCAGCAGGCGCATCACGCTGACGGGGCGGAAAAGGAACACCGGCAGCGGGGCAAGGTTCAGGCTAAAGTTCTGTCCCAGCCCGGTAAAATCATGTGTCAGCTCGGTAATTATCTGGTTGATGTCACCGGGCTGAGTTAACTCCGTTGCACTGCCACGGGCATAATCAATAAATTGCTGAAGAATGTTATCAACGTCATCAAAATAACGACCAAAATCATCCTGGGTGGATTTCCCCTGCTCACGCATTGCCAGCGACAGCCTCAGCTTGGTCAGTGGCGTTCGCAGATCGTGAGAAATACCGGCCAGCATCTGCGCCCGGGTATTCTCCATCTCAGCCAGACCATCCAGCATGTGATTAAATGTCAGGCTGACCGTCTTGATTTCAGTCGGCCCTTCTGGCGATAAGGGACGCGGCCATCCTCCCTTTCCGACGTCAGTTGCGGCCCGAGCCAGTGATGTCAGTGGCCGGTTGATGCGCCGTTGCAGGGCATAAGCGGTGAACAATGCCATCAGGGACAAAACGACTGACAGCAAAATCGCGCTTATCAGGCCAGAAAGATGGTCCGAAGGCTCCACGGCCAGCGCAATCCAGTACGGCTGCCCGGCGGTGTTCACCTTCACCCATAATTTTTTTCCGGGTGCCTGCTCCCAGCGCAACTGAATGCCCGCCGGAAGTTGCTGATGCAGACTATCAAGAAAGACTTTCAGATAATAACGACGATAGAACCCAGCCAGTCCCAGCGTGGGTATTTCTATGGAATGCTGTGGTGGCTGAGCAACGCCCTGCACCGCCTGCACATAGCGATCACGATCCCTGGCTGGCACCGTTGCCAGCAGCTTATCGAGCATTACGATCTGCGAGGCAATCAGCGAGGCGGCGTCATTGACCCGGGGTTTCTGGATAAAAACCAGAAACACCGCCAGCGTGGTGAATTGCGTCAATGTGACCAGCAATATCAACAGGACACTGTTGCGTGCCAGCAGGGAGCGAGGCCAGAATTTTTTCACGTTTCGCTATCTACAATCAGCATGTAACCCACGCCCCAGACGGTCTTCAGCCAGCGGGGCTCGGAAGGTTGCACTTCAAGTTGCTGGCGCAGGCGTAAAATCTGCACATCGACGCTTCGGTCCAGCGCTTCATACTCGCGTCCTCTGGCGCGGTTCAGCAGATTCTCCCGGCTGATCGGCCGGTTAGGCGTGGTAGCCAGCGCAATCAACAGATTCATTTCAGCAGAATTTAGTGCCAGCGGTTGATCTGCGCGGTAAAGCGTCTGACGGGTGATATCCAGGCGGTAAGGGCCAAAACAGACCTCTCCCGAACCGCTGGGTGTTTCACCACGCTGCAACGCCTGCCGCCGGAAGATTGCTTTAATACGCGCCACCAATTCCTGCGGCAGGAAAGGCTTGGCGAGATAATCATCAGCGCCGGTTTCCAGACCAATCACCCGGTCTATCGGGTCACCGCGCGCAGTGAGCATCAGGATAGGCAACGTGTATTTCGCCGCGCGCAGGCGGCGGCAAACGGACAGACCATCTTCCGGTTCCATCATCAGATCCAGCACCAGCAGATCAAAAGGTTCACGCTGCAAATACCGGTCGAGTCGCGCGCTGTTTTCCGCCGTTCTGACTTCAAACCCCTGATCGCTTAAATAGCGTTGCAGCATGCTGCGCAGTTCATTTTCATCGTCCAGAACGAGGATTTTCTTCGCCTTATACCCGGGTTTCGCGTCACTCATAAATCATTCCCCCGACTGCGTCGCGCCTGCCAGGCCTCTTGTGCACGTTGCAAAACGACATAAAAACAAGGGACTAACAGAATGGCAAGCAAAGTCGCTGACAACATTCCCGAAAAAACGGTAATCCCCAGTGATTTTCTGGCGCTGGCGCTGGCACCGCTGGAAAAGATCAGCGGTACTACGCCCAGGGTAAACGCCAGCGATGTCATGATAATCGGCCGGAAACGCGTTCTGGCCGCCGTCAGTGCAGCATCAATGATGCTACTACCGGCCAGGCGCTGCTGACGGGCATATTCGACAATCAGGATCGCATTCTTGGCGGCAAGACCGACGAGCAATAACACGCCAATCTGAGTATAAAGATTGTTAGCGATATTCAGCGCTAACAATGTGATTGCCGTACCTGATAAGGCAAGTGGGACACCAAGGATTACGCTGACAGGTAACCAGTAGCTTTCATATTGTGCCGCCAGCACCAGATAAACCAGCAGCAGCGACATGGCGAAGGCAATATAGATACGGTTTCCGGCCACTTTTTCCTGATACGACATATCGGTCCAGGACAGGCTGATATCCGGCGGCAGAGTGGCTTTAGCCAGTGTCTCCAATGCCTGCATCGCTGCCCCACTACTGTAACCCGGTGCGGGCATACCGGTGAGCGTGGCAGCCGGGTTGAGATTATATAAAGAAGCAACAACTGGCCCCCGGGTCGGGGTGAAACTGACCAGTGTCGCCAGCGAAACCGGCTCACCGCTGGCATTTTTTACCGTCAGTGCGGAGATTTGCTGTTGCAGCAGACGCTGATCTGACTGCGCCTGCACATAAACTTTCACGCTATGGTTCTCGCGGGTGATTTGATTGACATAGCTGGCACCAAGATACTGTTGCATCGCATCAAAGGCATCACCGGGAGATACGCCCATCGCTGCCGCGCGCGTTCTGTCCAGCGTGACATTGATCTGCGGCACATCAGCGCGCAGTGTGCTGAACATGCGCGACACTTGCGGCAGTGCCATCGCCTGTCGGGCAAAATTGTCACTCACCTGCTGCAGATGTCTGTAATCACTTTTCCCGTCATTCTCGCTCAGGATCATCTGCATACCGCCGCCGTTACCGACGCCCTGAATCGGCGGCGGCACAATCACCAGTGCATTGGCATCGGGAATTCCTGCCAGTTGTTTATTCAGGTTGAGATAGATTGAACGTAAATCCTGGTTCCTGCCACGCTGGTTCCAGGGCTTCAGGGTGATGTAAATCAGCGCCGCGTTGGACAAGGACGCATTATTGTCGAGCGGTGACAGTCCACCGATGACCACGACGTGATCTACCCCAGACTGCTGATTCAGCATGCCCTCTACCTGTTGAGTAACATTGGCGGTTTTTCCCAGCGAAACTGCGTCTGGCAGTTGCAGCGATACCAACAGGTAACCCTGGTCTTCCAGCGGAATAAATCCGGTAGGAATTTTGAGGAAGGCAGCTAACGCCAGCACGATCATCACCATGCCACCGATAAGCGCCGCTTTGCTGTGGCGGATTAAGCGGCGAACACCGTTGAGATAAACGTTCTCCAGCCAGCCGAAAACCTGGTTGAACTTCCGGTAAACCCAGGGCCTGGTTCCCTCTTTCACTGGTCGCAGCCACTGTGCGCTCTGCACCGGTTTCAGCGTCAACGCATTAAGAGCACTGAGCAAGGTCGTCACGGCAATCACCAGCGCAAACTGACGATACATCTGGCCGCTAAGCCCCGGTAAGAAGCTGGCCGGGAGATACACTGCCACCAGCACCAGGGTGATAGAAATAATTGGCGGCAACAGCTGGCGCATGGCACGCAGCGTCGCCTCGCGCGGCGTATATCCCTGTTCTATATGATGACTCACGCCTTCGACCACCACGATCGCATCATCAACCACGATACCGATCGCCAGCACGATGGCAAACAACGTCAGCAGATTGATGGAAAAACCCATCAGGTAAATGGCACCGAACGTGCCGATAAGGGTGACAGGTACCGTGGTGGCGGGTACCAGCACCGCCCGCCAGTTTTGCAAAAATGCCACGATCACCAGTAAAACCAGCAGACCGGCAATCAACAAGGTGCTGTAGACGTCATCGACTGAACTCTGAATAAAGTTGGTGGTGTCGAATGGCAGTGAATAGTGCATACCTGCCGGCAGTTGGGTTGACATTTTTTGCATCTCTGCAGCGACTGCTGCGCCAACGTCCAGCGCATTGGCATCCGGTAACTGTGAAATAGCAATCCCTGCTGCAGGTTTACCGTCCATGGTGAAAAATTGCGAATAACTCGATGAACCCAGTTCGGCATGGCCGACATCCTGTAAACGCACCAGCCTGCCACCATCCTGGGTGCTGCTTTTAATAACGATCTGATTGAACTGGCTGGCATCGGTCAGCAGGCCATTAACGTTAAGCGTCAGTTGCCTCTGCTGGCCACTGTCGACGGGTGGAGCGCCCAACTGCCCGGCGCTGACGCTGCGGTTTTGCGCTTTGATAGCGCTGATGACGTCATCCGGTACCAGGCTGTATTGCTGCATACGCGCCGCATCCAGCCAGATGCGAATGCTGTAATTTCCGGTACCAAACACCGTGACATCACCCACGCCAGGTATGCGCGCCAGTGAGTCGCGCAGATGATTAGTGACGTAGTTGCTCAAAAACAGTGTGTCCTGAGCCGGGTCGCTCGATTGCAGGCTATACAACTGCAAAATGGCCGTTGATCTTTTACGCACCGTTACCCCCTGCTGCTGCACCGCATCCGGCAGTTGGGAAAGCGCAGCCTGCACACGGTTTTGCACCAGGATTTGAGCCTGGTCGCTATCGGTGCCGATAGCAAAGGTGATATTCAGGGTATAGGTACCATCGTTGCCGGTGGTGGATTTCATATACAGCATGTTCTCGACACCATTTACCTGCTGCTCGATGGGGAACGCCACCTGCCTCTGCAAAGTCTGTGCATTGGCTCCTGGATAGTGAGTCACCACCTGAACCGTCGGCGGAGTGATGGGGGGATACTGCGACACCGGCAACACCCATAACGCAACAGCGCCGAGGATCAGGATAATCAGTGACAACACATTGGCGAAAACTGGCCGGTCGAGGAAGAACTTAATCATGCTGGCTTTGCGCCTCGTTGCTGACGTTCACCTTTCTCCCCAACAAATCCGGACGGGCAAAGGTCAGGACGCGTTGCGTGTTGTCAATTGCGCTGAGCAAAATGACATGCTCACCGCTACCGGGAGCCGTTTTAACGCTAAGGCGGCTAACCGTGCCATCCGCGGCAACCGGGAAAATACTGTCGCCCTGCACTGCCGTGGCCGGAAGTTGCAACTGGCTCACTGGCGCTGCCGCATGCAGAGTGACCTGGACAAACATACCCGGCAGCAGGTTAACTGGCGGCTGATGCAGAGTCGCGCGCAGGGTGATATTGCCGCTGGCGCTGTCAAGCTGGTTATCGACAAAATCGATGGCGGTATGCAGAGGCTCACTTAGTCCGGGAATGGTGATATCTAACGGCTGATGCGCGACAGCATCGCTGCGTGCGGCGATAATGCCAAAACGCGTCGCGTCTGACTGATTAAGGCTGAAAGTGACATACAACGGGTCGATTTTATTCAGCGTGGCTAACACGGTATTACCGCTGGTACCCACCAGATTACCGACATCAACGGTGCGCCGCCCGATGCGTCCGGTGAAAGGTGCGGTAATACGCGTATAACCAAGATTAATTTGCGCAATATCCCGCTGTGCCAGGGCCTGATCTCTGGCGGTTTGCGCGTCCTGCAAGGTTGACAAGGAGATAACGCGTGACGGATAGAGTGCCTGGTCGCGGTCGGTTTCACGCTGGGCATTTATCAGCGTGGCCTGATCCGAATTAAGCTGTGCCTGTAAGGCAGCCGGGTCTAACGTAAACAACACTTGTCCGGCCTGTACCAGGTCGCCGTCTTTAAAATTGACAGATTGCAGCGTCGCAGCGACGCGCGCTGCAATCTGCACCTGCTCTGAAGCACTCAGTGTCCCGGTGACGGTAATTGACGAGTCAAATGTGAGTTTTTGCGGCACGCTTACCGAAACCACAGGAACCGACTGCCGGGGAGCGTTTTCCTGTGGCTTACAGCCCGCCAGAAAACAGCCGGCCATCAACAACAGTCCATACCCGCATGTCACACTAAGCGTCTTCATGGATAGCGCGTTCATGGGGTTGATTATTTTTTCGCAGCCATAAATGCACTGAGTTGCGAGAGGGTGATATAGCCATTTTTCGCGGTATCTATTTCTGAAAAGTGCCGGGCGACGCGTGGCATACCAACCTGCGCCTCGGCCAGAGTCAGTTTTCCATCATGATTGGTATCCGCGGCAGTAAAGCGATTTTGCATACGTTGTGCGAGGCTATCCGCCGGTGCGGCACTGGCGGCACTGATAAAGACGAAACCTGCAGCCAGCATCAGGAACTTTTTCATTTATTACCTCGAGTTACCGTTAATGAGAGCGTATCGGGAAAAGCAGAACTTCACGGAAAAAGAATATAGAAAAGCCAGCCAGGAAGGGTTTCTGAATTGTTCCAGACTTATGTCATCGCATGTCATCGGAACACTGAGCAGACTCCCGCTCAGTTCAGGATCAGGATGCGCGGCGTAACCATGTTGGCGGAGATGTGCATTAAGGAGATGATTGGCACCAGGTTGGGAGATGCAAGCGCGCAATCGCTTCGTCACTGAGTTTTTCGGGGAAGGTCATCAGCGCGCATATTGAATTTGCATGCGCCACAATTAACGCCGTTTTACCGACTCGTAATTCAGATACCACTATCTGTTGCCAGTAAGGAGGTATCCGATGCGGGTCACAGGTTGATGTGATTATTCGTATAAGGATGCTTCACCTGCTGGACGGGTTTTAAACCGGCGGTGCATCCACAGGTATTGTTCAGGGGCACGGAGGATTTCATTTTCGATGATTTTATTCATGTAACCAGCTGCGACGACCTCGTCGCCCTCGGGATAGCCTGATAACGGATTACTGATATACATCTGATAACCTTTTTTATCGCTCCGTCGGATCATGCTAAGAGTGATCAAATCTGCGCCAGCGAGTTTTGACAGTGCATATGTTCCATTCGTCGTGGCTGCATTTTTTACGGAGAAAAAGGGAGCGAAAACGCTGCCCTTAGGCCCATAATCTTGATCAGGTGCAAACCACACAGCTTCACCGGCCTTAAGAGCATGAACAAAGCCAGATAAATTACGTCGATTAATCATCGCTTTATTTGAACGCATACGCCCTTTTGTCTGAACCCATTCCATCAATGGATTATTGTGTGGGCGATACGTTGCCATCATAGGATGACATAACCCCATGACTCTTCCGCACAATTCAAGAGACATAAAATGAATCCCGACAACCATTACCCCTCTGGTTGCATTGGTCAGGTTTTCAACCCCTTCGACATCAAACCATTTCTTGACTCTCGCATCGCTCCAGAACCAGGCCATGCCCGTTTCCATCAGTCCCAGACCGAGAGAAACAAAGTTTTTATTGACCATCTGGCTTCGGGCAAATGGTGTCATTTCGGGAAAGCAGAGCTCAATATTTTTAATCGCAATACGTTCCCGGCGTTTCAGAAAGTGTCTGGATATTTTTCCAAGACCAGAGCCCAGAATATGTAAGACCGGGTAAGGAAGTTGAACTATAAGCCACAGCAGGCCCAAACCAGACCAGGTAAACCAGTAGCGGGGATAGAGTAAATTATGATTAAAGGGTTGTGACATAAATTTCCTTAATGCTAATGAAAGTTGTAACGCATAAGGAAAATAATGAAGAATTCGTCTTTAGCGATACACATCGTTTTAGACAGTTGCAGACTGTTTAAATTCAGAAAATAAAACAATCCTGCAAGTAATGGTAAAAAATATGGAGAACCGGGAGAAAATAGTGAAGCAGTAATTTTTTTGCCATAAATTTATGGGTTGATTATTGGCATGCAGGAAGTTGTCTTCTGGATTCATCATCCTCAGGATACTCAAAAGCGAAAAGGTGAATTTGGGTAAGGTTATAAAACCATAACCTTTTCGTTGAATAACTTCGCCCGGTTTGAAACATACCCCTGATATTTCACGAATAATTGCATAGTGGCCATTATTAAATCTGGCCCGGTGGATACCGAATACAGAAAGATTGACCTGCCTGTCTGTGACGGCTGTTCGAAAGGATATCTCCTTCAATAAAAACAGATTTAATAGATTTCATTATCATGGCCTCTACCACAGCAGTATAAGAGAAATGTTGTCATTCCCGGCATCGTTTAGATTAGGTTGCGGGGCTGATAAGCCCCCAATATATCCGCATTCTGATGATCTGAATAATAGCCAGCAGGCAGAACACCAGATATTGAAAATTGAATGTCTGATTTATGATACAATACCCTTCCATGAGAAATTTATGATGAAATCAGAAGACACCCTTGACTGGTACCCGGCACAGTTGCCGCCCGTGAAAATTATTCTTGGTGAAGCCGTGCTGGCTGTGGGTAAACAGGGCCGACCGATTAATACCCGAACGTTGCTTGAATACCTTCAGGTTATGCAGGGCAAGCAAAAAAGGCGGGATGACAAAGTCGCCATGCAAACTGCGATTGATGTTCTCAGGGATAATCAGCGCATTAACGGCAGACGTTAATGCGCGTCTGAAATCAGTATCCGTTCTGAATGATTTCAACCGTATGGTTTTGGCCATCATCCCGCAGTGGGATTCTGTCATCAGGGAGGAGAACGCCATCCAGCGTAACCCGATATTCTCCTTCGCCGCGTGAGACACTAATCTGATAATGGCTTTCGCCATATTGATATCTCATAGAAAAAGACGGCCACTCATCTGGCAACCGGGCATGAACAGTAAAGGCAGCACCGGAGCGTTTTATCCCCAGTAATTCATCAGTAAGTAAACGCAAGGCCCAGCCTGCGGAACCGGTATACCAGCTCCATCCTGCTCGTCCGGTATGGGGAGCGACACTGTAGACATCAGCACTCATGACATAAGGTTCAGCTTTATAGATCCCGACCGAGTCCGCATTCAGGGTATGATTTATCGGGTTGAGCATTGACCAGAGTTGCCAGGCGCGTTCTGCATTCCCCATTCGGGCAAATGCCATCACTGCCCAGATAGCGCCATGTGTATACTGTCCCCCGTTCTCCCGCACTCCGGGCAGATACCCCTGGATGTAACCCGGATTAGGACCGTGCCCATCAAAAGGAGGTGTTAAAAGCTTTATCAATCCCCCCTCATTATCCACAAGGTGCTTATCCAGCGCCTGCATGGCCTGCGCGCAGCGAACCGGGCTTGCGGCCCCGGACAATACAGACCAGCTCTGTGCAATCGCATCAATCCGGCAGTCCTGCGAGGCTTTCGATCCCAGGGGCGTACCATCGTCAAAATACCCGCGCCGGTACCATTCGCCATCCCAGGCATGGGCTTCGAGATTGTTTTGCAGGCGCAGGGCCTGTGAACGGCACATCGAGGCGACAGTGTCATCCTGCCTGCGCTCCGCCAGCGCTGCAAACCGCTGCAAAATATCGTATAGGAAGAAGCCCAGCCAGACGCTTTCACCTTTGCCTTCGATACCTACCTGGTTCATCCCGTCATTCCAGTCACCTGCCCCCATCAGCGGCAGGCCATGCTCTCCGAACCGCAGACCATGTTGAATCGCTTTGACGCAGTGTAACCAGAGTGTCTCTTCGGTGCCGCTGATGACCGGCGTGTCATAGACAGACTCCTCACCAGGCTGAAGCGGACGTCCCTCCAGATAAGGGATGAGGATTTCCAGGGCATCCTTATCCCCCGTCGTTTCAACATAGTGGCAAACGGCAAGTGGAAGCCACAGGTAGTCATCAGAACAGCGGGTACGAACACCGTTGCCATGTGGAGGGTGCCACCAGTGTTGCACATCTCCCTCGATAAATTGCCGTGATGCACACAGTATTATCTGTTCACGCATCCGGTTCGGATCGGCATGACTCAGTGCCAGTGTATCCTGCAGCTGATCGCGAAAACCAAATGCGCCGCCAGACTGATAGTAACCACTGCGGGCCATAAGACGACAGGCGACTGTCTGATACATTAGCCAGCCATTAACCAGTAAATTTACGGAAGTGTCGGGGGTGTTAACCACGATTTTATCGAGCACATTGTGCCAGTGGTTGTGAACCCGGTTTAGCTCCTGGCGGACCGTATTCTCATTCATATAATGGGCAAGCGTCTCCTGAGCACGTGCGTGATTTTCATCTGCGCCGAGGATAAAAATAAACGTCCTCTGATCCCCATCAATTAATGTGACCGCCGATTGTACCGCCCCGCAGGGATCCAACCCTGCCCCCGTCTTACCCGAAAGTTTGCGCAGTTTCATAGCCGACGGATCGTGCAGGGAACCATTACGGCCGATAAACTCGCGACGGTCGCCTGTCAGTGAACAATCATTACCGCTGACGGCAAAAAATGCAGTACGCCCGCCACCGTTATCACCGTAAAAATTGTTCGCCAGCACCCCGCAGCCGCCAGGGATACTGGCCGCCTGTGTCACAATGTGAGGTGCTGAGCGCGTTCGGGCTCCACCGAGTGTCCACTCCACATAGCCAGTGACAGAGAGTTTTCGTGTTCGTCCCGAAGTGTTACTGAGCGTCAGGAACGCCAGTTTTACCGGCGCCTCTTCGGCAACCAGAACCGTCAGCTCGCTGTCTATACCGTTCTCACGATGGGCAAAAACACTGTAACCAAAACCATGGCGGGTCAGATAATCACCGTGTCCGCGAACAGGCAAAGCCGTCGGTGACCAACACTCACCGCTCTCTTCATCGCGCAGATAAAACGCCTCGCCGCTGCGATCGCTTACCGGATCGTTCTCCCATGGTGTTAACCGGTATTCATGCGCATTCTCATACCAGGTGTAAGCCTGTCCCGCCTCTGAAATCACGCTGCCAAAACGGGAATTTGCCAGTACATTTGACCAGGGTGCCGGTGTCAGCGCATTTTCCCGCAGGACAATCTGGTACTCCCGACCATCCTGCGAAAATCCACCGTACCCATTGAAATGGCTTAACTGACTGATGTCGGGGATCCAGTCCGTATGTTGATTACGCTCCCGCACAGCACGCGGAACGAATGCTCTTACCGGAGGTTTCAGGGTATGAATACGCTGGTTAAGCTGCTCATTAATTCCACCTGCGCGGTCATCAAGATAAAGACAGGCCACGCTCATCAAAAGCAACTTATCCTCAGCGGAGAGGTGCTCACCGTTACGGACGAAAAGCCCGCCCGTTTTATCCAGCAGGCTGGCTTCAGACCCGGCATAAATTAAATCCATAATCTTATTTTGTAATCCCTGCTGGTAGCCGCCGGGGCTGTTATTCAGGATCACCAAATCAACATCCAGTCCTTTCTGTCTCCAGTACCGGTGTGCCTGAATCAGTGTGGTAACGGAGGCGATACTTTCCTCACTGGTAATACTAAGCAGCACTATCGGCAGATCACCTGAAATTGCCCAGCCCCACAGACCGGACTGACCACGCCGGTTACGGCTGATCACCTGACCTTCGGCGCGCAGCTCCTGGACAGGGTAAAGCACTGCGCTGGCGAGACGATTAAACAAAGTGGCATCATCTTCACTGGCGTTCATCTGGCGTAATACCACCAGACTGTGCGACCAGGCCAGTTCAAAGACGCGATCGGCAATAGGGTAATCGCGATATTTCTCCAGCAACGCCAGACTCTGCTGGCGGGTATCGCTGATACCATAAATGATATCAATCGTGACCGGCTGCCCCGGCTGCAGAATGATGGTGTTGCGTATCGCCAGTATAGGGTCCAGTACTGGCCCCGACGTGTTGCTGAGCGGCCCTCCGCCCTCTATTGCCAGGGCATCAGCAGGGGTTCTGCCACGACCAAGAAATTTTGCCCTGTCCGTTTCAAACGAGACGTTATGACGGTTATCGCCATGCACCACCATCATGTGAAACAGGCAAGGACTCGGTTCATCCGGTGAGCGCGGGCGCCGGTGGCAAAGAATAGCGTCACGCTCAGGATTCAGCTCAGTCTGAATAAACAAATTGCTGAATGCCGGGTGTGCCAGATCGCTGGCATCAGGCGCCAGTACCACTTCGGCATAGGTTGTCAGCGCCAGGGCTCGGGGCTGGCGACCACGATGAATCAGTGTGAGCCGTCGCAGCTCAATATCATCCTCAGGGGAGATCACAACCTGAGTTTTGACGCTGAGCCCAGCGAAGGTTCGTCTGAATTCAGCGCTCGCATCGGTGAAGATCACTTCCTCGTCGTGTTCGCTGGCGTTGCCTGTCGGCTGCCAGGTATTGCTCCACACGTCGCCCGTCTGCATATCGCGGATATAGCAGAATGTTCCCCAGTTATCGCGCGTGGTATCACTGCGCCAGCGCGTAAGAGCAATATTATTCCAGCGACTGTAACCTCCCCCTCCCGCTGTCAACATCAGATGATAATGGCTGTTGGACAGCAACTGAATATCCGGGGCGGGTGTGTCCACCCCATTGAAAATTCGGGGTTCATAGCGAACGGGTTTGACCCTGCCCTCATGAGATTCAAAATGACGGCGTGGGCTGTAGAGATCGACCGCATCCGGCACGCGCTCCTGTAACAGCAGACTCGCTGACCGGAAAACTGTACTGGACATGAATCGCTCAGCCATGGGGGCATCAAGCAGCACATGGGCCAGCGCCTGAAAAGCCATGCCCTGGTGATGTGCCATCCATGACTGCACCACCGCATAGAGCTGTCCGGTTGCGAGGCGTGAGGGGGTATAGTCCAGCGCTTCGTAAAAACCGTATTCGCCACGTGCACCATTTTTTTGCAGTCTGAACAGATTCTCACAGGCTCTCTGTGGTGAGACTATCAGCGCCAGCAGTGTGGCGTACGGGGCGACAACCATGTCATCGGCAAGTCCCCTGCGCAGACCGAGCCCCGGCACGCCAAATGCCTGATATTGATAATTATGCTGAACATCAAAAGCATGATAACCAGACTCTGAAACGCCCCATGGTACCCCGCGTTCTTTCCCCCAGTGAATCTGGCGCATAACCGCCGACTGACTCATCTCATCGAGCAGACTGCCAGGCCAGGTGGGCATCACCAGATTCGGCATCAGGTATTCAAACATAGACCCGCTCCATGACATCAGGGCAGTTTCATTATCAATCGTGGTAAACAGCCGCCCCAGAGCGTACCAGCTTTTAAGAGGCAACTGATTAGTCGCAATGGCGAGAAAACTGGTCAGGCGGATTTCAGATGGCAGGAGATCATAATGGCTCTTATCAGGTGTATTCGTGTCACAGTTATAACCGACACTGAGCAGACTGGTTGTTTCGCTGTACAGAAAGGCGAAATCCATCCGGGCATGCTCATTCAGCCGCTGTTCAAGCTCGGTGATAATATTCAGTCGCATCCGGGCCTGCTCCGTCGCTGACGCCGGAGGTGTTCCCTTACCGGTAAATGTCGCACGGGCAAGCTCGCTCAGAGTCGGCAGCGGCTGTTCGTTCCAGGAAGCAGGTAACCAGCCAAGCAGCAGCGACCACTCATGGCAAAGCTGTACCAGTTGATGCTCCAGGTGCCCTGCCCAGCGCATCTGAAGAGGAGACCCCTGATGACATTGCGTTGTCAAATGGTTGCACTGGGTGCGCATTTTTTTCAGTTCGCTGAAAAACGCCTGCGGAGGTAGCGACACCGCGCTCAGGTAGTGTTTGCGCAGCAGTCGCAGGCTATCAGGCGGGTTCTGGCCCCACTGTTTTTCCAGAATATCCAGCGTATCGTTCACTCCTGCCAGTATCCGTTGGATGTTTAAAACGGGCTGATGACGCATGGCGGACAGCCCTTCACGCAGTGTCAACAAATGCCCCGCCATGTTTCCGCTGTCGACGCTTGAAACATAGCGTGGGCTGAGGGGAGCCAGCGTACGGGTGTCATACCAGTTATAGAGATGGCCCCGGTAATGCTCCATTTTATCCAGTGTGTCGAGGGTGAGTGACACGCGCCGGAGCACCTCTCCGCCGGGCAGGTAGCCAAAATCCCAGGCCGTCAGGTTAGCCATAAGGGAAAGGCCAATATTGGTAGGAGAAGTACGATGGGCCACCGTCGGTTGCGGTATTTCCTGGTAGTTATCAGGTGGAAGCCAGTTTTCTTTTTCTGTGGCAAAGGTCTCAAAAAATGCCCAGATTTCACGGCTTGTCTGGCGTAACAACTGTTTTTGTTCCTGATTTGGCGAAAACACCTTACGCACAGGCTGGCGACTCAGCCAGCTCATCAGCAGTGGTGCCAGACACCATAACAAACCGATCGGCAAAGCAATTGCCAGCAGTGGCGGCGCATATTGTCCGGTTAGTATTATAAGCGTCACGCCACCTGCAACATTCAGCCACATCGCCTGATAAAAACGCGCAACAGAGGGTTTGTCCTGATTGCTGTCCAGGCTGTGACTGACCCACTGGCTGAGGTGACGCCTGCTGACCCCCAGTCGCCATAGCGTCACGGCAATTGCCTTGAGCGAATATCCGGCTTCATGCGGCAGTACCGCAAAATTAAGGCCGATGCCTGACAAACGCTTCAGCGCGCCTGCCCCCACCAGTAACAGATGCGGCTTCAGGCGACGACGCAGAGGTTTATGCAGAAAGTTGTGGGCGATGCTGAGGATTGCAGGTAACAGCCATATCAGTGCAAGTACGCCAAGCCAGTAAAATGGATTGGGTACCCAAATCAGGGAGAAGAACAGCAATACCAGTAAAGAAGGTGCGACCAGACTGCGACGCAAATTATCGAGTAATTTCCAGTAAGAAAGTGTGGACAGCGGGTTCTTATCCCGGGTTCCATCAGTTTTTCTGACGCGTGGCTTCAGCCAGTTAAGCAGTTGCCAGTCGCCCCGGATCCAGCGTGAACGACGCGCGACGTCCGAAAGGTAATTATTGGGGTACTGTTCGTAAAGTAAGACCTCACTCAGTAGCCCCGATCGTGCATAGCACCCTTCAAGTAAATCATGGCTGAGAACCAGATTTTCCGGGCATGTGTTGGCAGTGGCCAGCACAAAGATATCGACATCATAAATCCCTTTACCGACGAACGATCCTTCCCCAAAGAGATCCTGATAGATATCCGAAGACATCATCGAATAAGGATTATTACCGGGCACGTTACTGCGTATGGCGGCATAACGTCCCTGACCGTTGCGTGGTATCTCCTCCGCGAGGCCGGGTTGCAGAATGCCGAATCCTTTAATGACCCTCTGGCGTAGCGGATCATACTCTGGCTTATTCAGCGGATGTGCCATTGTCGCGACCAGCTTGTGTGCCGTATCGCGCGGCAGCACCGTATCACTGTCCAGGGTAATGACGTATTTAATGTGACCCGGTAAAAGATGAGCTGGTATATCCGCAACACTGACGAATTGAGTCCCCGGATGACGCAACCAGCTGTTCAGCAACGCCAGTTTTCCCCGCTTGCGTTCATAGCCCATCCACGTTCCTTCAGAGGGGTTCCATTCAGGTTCCCGGTGTAGCAGATAGAAACGTGGGCGGCTGGAGGGATAGCGGCGATTAAGCGCCTGCATATCGGCGATAGCCTGTCTGAGCAGGGCGTTATTTTCCGGCGAGGGTTCATTCTCAGAATCAGCGAAATCGGTGAGCAGAGCGAACCTGAGATTTTCGTTTTGATTCCCCAGCCAGCAGACTTCAAGGCTGGTGAGGAGCTTGCTGAAACTATCGTGGCTGGTCAGCATGCAGGGAATGGCGATCATGGTTGCGCTGTCAGCAGGAATGCCGGTTGAAAAATCCATCCCTGGCAATGGATGAGGAACGCGAAAACGGGTGGTTGCGTCACTGAGCAAATCACTCATTAACTGAGTTAAAGCGATAATCAGAGGCAATGCCACCGCGATCAACAGCCAGTCTGCGCCCTGCAGAGCAGTTTCGTGCAAAACTGCCGCTGTCGTTGCAGTGGTCAACAACGCCAGGCTTCCAAGCCAGGACAACAGGGTTATTCTGTTGAAACTGTGCCGCAAACGTATGAGCCTGGAGGTGTCAGCCAACAGATGAATCTCCAGTTGCTGTCGACCTTCGCCCGCCAGATAATAGCCAACGTGATGTTCCTGTGTGTCGGGAGCACTCTCCCCCGAAAGCGCCAGCACCCTGCCCGCAACCTCAGGCTCACTGAGACCACTGTCTCTGGCAAGGATCTCAACAACGTGGCGGTAATGATCCCGGGTATTAAAGTGCATCCGGGGATAGATACCGGCAGGATCATTGCGTAATGCCTGTTCGACGACACTGATCGTTTCGGCGAAATCAGCCCAGTCCGTTTCGCTCAGTAATCGCAGACCCACGATGCTGTTACTGACGGATAGCTGGCTGGCGGCAAGCTGTTGATTGAAGCTATGTATGAGAATGTCGGTGGTGACTCCCTGTTCCCGGAGGCACTGATCAACCCAGGTAAGAGGTAACGACAGCGCGTTGCCATGTCCCTGCAGGCGCCGCACCAGCTCTGCGACAAACGCACTGGTTAACGGAGGACGAGAGCGCGCCATATCGGCCACCACCATGATTAAATCACCTGGCTCGTTCTCTGCACATTCGAAAATCCTTGTTATCCACGTATCTGCCAGGTTTCTGTCCTGCTGAGCTTTTATCACTTCCATGCTGATACGACGAAGATTTTCAATCAGCGCCAGGCGCAGCATCCCCGGCAAGGCCCAGACTTCACCTAATGTCAGCGGTGCCACCTGTTGATAGGCGGTGAGGTAGCTGGTCAGGCTGGCTGTATCCCAGCGGCCATCACCGTGAGCAATGGCCTCTGATGCAATATTGTAAATTCGTGGACAATTCAGCGGTGACATCAGCGACGGGAGACCTTTGCCAAAGCTTTTCGGCAAGTGCTGACGGACAGTGCGGATTTGCTCCTCAATCAGATAATAATTGTCCAGCAACCATTCCCCTGCGGGCATGATACTCGTCTTTTTACCCGCGTTAAGCTCATAGCAGTTTTGCGTGATGACGATCTCATTGTCGGCGAGCCTTTTCAGCAGGTAATAAGGAAGTTTATCCGGCGATAATTTATGTGTGCGCGCCAGTTTCTGACCGTAGCGTTCCATCTGGGCAGTCGAAAAGAGCTCTGACCGCGGATTGCTTTCACCGTCAGGATCGTTCGCCGAAAACGTCATGTTTTCTGCGTCATTCGTAGGAATACGGGAGTGGTTAAACCACGCTCTGGGGTTCATTTTCATAGCGTTGCTCTGATGCGACGTTAGCGCGCAGGAGCAGTTGCGAAATCAGTTCAGAAACGTTCTCTCAGGATGGGCGTAAGGCATCAGGGATTTAACAGCTGCTGGAATTTAACTTAGGTATAAAATGTGGGCTCTGTCTGAGGTTTTTCGGTCGGACTAGCGTCGGGAGATAAACAGGGCTTTACACCCTGGGCACATCATGGCCTGATTGCGACGGATTTTTGACACCGGTTGAGCTGATTTCAAGCCACAAACAGGGCAAGCGGCAGTGGCGGTAGAAGCACCGCTGAAGAGTTTCATTGCGTAATCGATAATGGACATAATCATTAACCTTTCAATGAATGAGCCTCACCGTATCACACTTGGTTAAGTTTTAATCTATTTATTTTGGTGCACTGAAATTCAGGAAAGATAGATGTTCGCAGCCACAGGCCCCCTGGGACCGTGAATCCGACAAAATTCAATACGGCTTCCTGGAATGGGTAATTCCGATTCGCGTGAATTAACGGCTGAAATATGAAGCAGAACGTCTTTTCTGCCATCTGAAGGGGTGATGAAACCTTTACCGCTGAGAATGTCAAAACTTTTGACAATTCCTGTCATTTTATGGGACAAGTCAATTCCTTATTGAAAACACGCAAAGACTATACCCTGAAAAAATTATATTGCCACTTTTAATTTTCCTTGCAGGACCTCTGGATGGCTAAAATATAATTTGCTTATTATGACTTCCCGTGCCTTAATGAATCCCATCAGTTCGATGTACAAACGAACGTTAAACATTTTCCGGGCAGTCCTCATTACCAGGCGTTATCGCTGATATCCCCTCTTTTGAGTCCATACGTTTAATACTATACGTTTACTATCAATACTATAATTTGTGACGGGAATCAGTATGACCTCAAGAATTAAAGGCCTTGTAAAATGGTTTAATGAAGACAAAGGTTTTGGCTTCATCTCTCCTCTTGATGGGAGCAAAGATATCTTTGTTCATTTTTCAGCGCTTAACGGAGACAACTTTAAAACCTTATTTGAAGGGCAGAAAGTTGAATTCGCAATACACAGTGGAGACAAAGGTCCTGCTGCGGCAAACGTAATACTTTGCGATAAATAAATCTTTGTGGGTCTGCGACAACGATGAAGGATTATTCCTGAGTAGACAGATCCATAAATTAATTTAGCGAAAGGCAGTTTATTCTTAATATCAGGTCAGCATATTTTTGCACATCGATGAGTGTGCTGACCGATGTGATGAAGTGCAGGTCTGCTGCATGAAAAGTCTAAAAGCAGAAGCTAACTGCTTGTTAAATAATAAAGTGCGTAAGAGGTCAGGCAGCCTCCGAAAGCATCACGTCCTTGATTCTACCCTGTTTTAATTTTCTTTAGCCTTCAAAATTTAAAAAAGAAGAAAATTGCCAGACTTTTGTAAATATCACATAGTCCGCGCAGGTTGATCACAAAAAATTATTTCCTGTATCGAAGAGATTGCCTTATGGAAAAAACCAACAGATGATAAAAGTCCTTGTGTTTTTTAATGCTGAATCCTGTAAGGTCATGACCGTTCTTGAAGGTATATCCTCTATTAAGCAGGAATATCCAAACGGTGAAGAAACTCATCTTCGGATTATGTCAGCAGGTTTTCCTTCTTTGACCGGAGATCATGGTGTTGTTCACGTGGCTTCTGACAGGGAATTGACTTCTCAGGAGATACTTGATGCTGCCAGGAAATATTTATAGCATTTCATTAAGTTCTCTGCTTCACATTTAATTGCGCACGCTCACTTACCCTATTCAACAGATACAACTAAAAAAATGAGTAAAAACCCTTTATCGCCTGCTAACTGCAGGCTTTTTTTTATAACACATTCAAAATTTTATAAGCGCTTACCCTGAGAAGTGAAAATGACTCTTTGTGTACTGACAAATTGTCGATATCGCTCTAATCCCCTTCATGCTATCTTGCCTTTTATGGTGAATCCTCCTAAGCGGCGGGGCTAATTAACCTGATGACACTTTTGCTGGAATGTTCATCATGCACGACTGAAGCAGCGAGCCATGGGGGGTTACCCAAAGGCTTACCGGGAGGCACCCGGCATCATATGTATAAGCCCCTGCAGCAATGCGGGGGCTTTTTCACAAATATGACCGGTATAAATTCAGAAAGCCGGTTGATGTGGGATCAGTACGGCTGACCTATATTAATAATTGTGCTCACCGTATCACCAAAGAATGTCAGTCGACTCAGGATAATACCTGAAAGTGCAATGATAACCGTTGCAATGGAAACTGACGCTTTCTGGCGCTGACAGGACAAGACGAGTGTTAGCGCGAAACAGATTAAGCCGGACCAGAAAAAAGGAGATGAGCTCCATTGTTCTGCGGTCATACGTGCAATCGTTCCACCGCTGCGCCAGATAACCGGTGCGATAACCATGGCCAGAATCAGTAACACCAGCCCCTGGCGTAAGGGAGAAAGTGCCGGAGACTTATCCAGCAACGGGAGCATTGCCGCCCCCATTACCCATGCCGTTAACAGGTAGAGAATCATCGGCAGCCCGTTATTGATGGCGATCATTGCGGGTGCTGCATATGTCAGCCCCTGCACTGCAATCAGAACGATCCCCATCACTGCCGCTGCAATCACGGTCACGACTTTTCCATCAGTGAACAGTGCCAGCGCAATCGTGACGGCAAAAAGGCTTGCTGCCAGAATTTCCCTGCTAAGCCATGAATGTCTTAAGTTAATAAAAGCATTATAGCCATGGAACGGATCGGCCAGATGGAAGGTTGCTCCAATCAGGGATACGCCCAGAACCACGCCCGTAATAAACCATGACCTGCGCTGCGGGATATCACGGTTATAAATGCGCCGCCAGGCAAGAAACAGGGCCATTCCGACAGACGTCTGGCTCAGCGATGTAAAGAAAACCAGTGGTAACTCATAGTGTTCCATGATTATTCTCCAGCCTGATGCGGTGTGCGGGGCATAATGAAGCGGGTCCCGGGGTTCAGGGATGGCATAACAGGGTAGCCGGGAGGATACTGTATGGCATTTCCGGGGGCACCCTGTCCATCCAGATCTATCATGGTTAATGCACCGACAGGGCAAGCATCAATGCAGGCTGTTTGTAAACCTGCATCTAACCGTTCATAACACATACTGCATTTTTCAGCCTTATGAGTGACTTCGTTAAATCTGGGGGCACCATAAGGACAACTGCGCAGGCAGTTTTTACAGCCTATACAGCGAGCAGGGTCATGTACGACGATACCATCTTCGCGCAGGGTATAGGCCTCAACGGGGCACGCATCCAGACAGGCGGGATGCTCACAGTGGTTACATGCCAGTGAGTAGAAAGCCCTTTCTTCGTGCGGATAGATGGAATTCCCCAGCGGGTAGACATAGCGCCAGAAAAGATCAGGCTCCAGTTGATTAAAACTTTTACAGGCCATGGCACAGCCACGGCACCCGATACATTTTTCACTATCGACCAGGAATGCACGTCTCATGCTTTTGCTCCTTGTATCGATTTATCCTGTGCTGGCATTTTTGTTAACTCTATATCAGCAAACTGACAATGGATGGCGGAACCCGGTGAACCGGTTTTCATTTGCCCCATGTCTGATGAGGTATCATCGACCACATTCTGAACGTTAAAACTCTTTTTCGGGAACCAGGCCTCATACATCACCAGCATATCTTTCGGTACGTTCGTGGTGAGTCTGGCCCTGACAGTCACGTCACCAATGCCATTAAAGACACGAACCCAGTCCAGTTCCTTGATACCTTTGAGTTGTGCCGCTGCGGGATGGAGGTAAACAAATGGTTCCGGGTAAAACACCTTCATCCAGTCCAGATTAATGAACTGTGAATGGATGCCAAATAATGCATGCGGAGTAAAAAGCTGGAATGGATGGGTTTTCGCCCTGCCCGGTTTATATTCAGGTAAGCGTGAGTGGCCGTTCTCCTGACTCAGCGCCGAAGCAAATTCGTATTTACCGGATGGTGTTTTGAACTTGAAGTCGTGCCAGGCCGCAGGATGTGGCAGTTTAGCTTTGACAGGGCCATTGAGCAGCTCTTCCCAGGATGAGATGCCAAACAGTTTGTAGATCCCATCGTTAAATTCTTTCGCTACCCATTCTTTACCGTCAATCTCCTGCGGGAATGTACAGGAGCCAGGAGACAAGCGATTCATGGTTCGGGAGAGTGCCGCCGCTATCTCAATATCCGATTTCGACTCATACATTGGTTTAATCGCCGGCTGGTTAATGGTTAACCAGTAATGCCAGTACGATACCGAGACATTCCACTCCTCCATTTGGGTTGTGGCAGGTAAAACAATATCGGCCTGCTCCACGGTTTTATTGAAAAAATGGTCCACGCACACCACCATCTCCAGCTTTTTGAAAGCTTTGAGCATTTTATTATGATCAAAATCCTGTGATAGCGGGTTCTTACACGCCACCCACAACATACGAATGGGCGGATCATTCGAGTCCAGTATGGCCTGCGCGGTTTTGTTTATATTCACGCTGCGGTCGGTATAACTGGCTTCCGTTTTTGCCGCAAAATCAAACTCCCCTTTTGGTCCTTTCTGTCCGGTAAACCCAACCGATCCCTCAGGTTGTTTTTGCAGCATGGCGTGATAATTGAATCCCCAGGTATAAAGGTGACCATAACGTGCGCCTCCCCCTTCCAGACCGATATTCCCCGTCATGGCGACCAGCGCATCAATGGCACGCACATTTGCGCCACCATTGATATGGCGTTGCATACCGTAACCGATCCAGATAGTCGCTGGTTTTACTGCAGCAAAATCTTCTGCAAGCTGACGAATGGTGTCGGCAGGAAGGCCGCACTGCTCCGCTGCCCACTCCAGGGTGATGTTTTCCTCTAAATACTGTGCAAAATCAGAAAAACCGACGGCATACTGGGTAGTAAAGTCTTTATCCACCAGACCGTTGTCTAATAAGTGGCGAGCCATACCCAGCGCCAGCGCGCCATCGGAGGCTGGTTTTATCCGTAAGTACAAATCGGCTTTGGCTGCTGTCTGCGTCAGGAGGGGATCAATGACAACCACTCTGGCGCCACGCTCGCGCGCCTGATAGATGTATTTCATGCTGTGCATGGAACACCAGGCAGGGTTAGCGCCCCAGATAATGATGTACCGGGACTTGACCATATCTTCGGGATCGTTACACCACATATCCCCCATGTCATAGCTCTGGGCATCAATTCCTGCAGGCCAGCAGGGAGTGCCGACAAAACGGGTGGTGTAACCCAGCGAGGACATCATGCCTTCAACACCGTAATTAAGAATGCCCAAATTACCTGAATATTTCGTGAGGCCCAGTCCCAGAAGCGAGCCATCTTTCTTTTTAATCTCCAGAATTTTGCTGGCAATGCGTTCCATTGCGTCTTCCCAGGAGATGCGACGCCATTTACCGGAACCCCGGCCATCCTGAATCATCGGGTATTTAATCCGGTCAGGACTGTAGACCCGGCGGGGATAGGTCAAACCTTTTATACAGGGTTGACCATGCGTGAAAGTCGACTCTTTTGCTCCGTCAATATAGTGGATGACACCGTCCTTAACGTGAGTTCTCAGGCTGCAGGTGTCATAGCAATTGCGGGGACAGGAATTTCGATAAAGGGTGTAGTTATCAGGATTGTAAGGTATCGGGGGCTGTGCTGCAGCCCGGCGAGGGGTCAACAGCCCGCCTGGCAGGCTGGTAGCAACGCCTGCGATGGCAAGATTTTTGATAAAGCGCCGCCTGGCGGGGGAATCAGGTGTGTCAGTCATGGAGAATTCTCCGCTGTAAATCGAAAAACCAAAGCGAAAGTACGTCAGCAACTGAGTCAATCAGCGGCGTTGATACATGGGCTTTGATACGGGTAATAAAGTCCGGCAACCATTTACTCAGGTGCTGATGCGTCAGCCAGTTCAGTACTTCTCTCTGTTCTGGCGTCAGTTCAGGTAACGATACCAGTAGCAAACAGGCCTCAATTTCATAACTAATTGAATCATCAGGAAATTGATTTTCCAGTGAAACTTCGAAACCCAGTTCGTGATAACACTTGCGTATTTCGAGCGTACTTTTTCCCATCACTTGCGGCTCTGTATGCAGATATACGGAAGCATAAGGCGGAGCCAGCAAAGCCATGGGACCTACAAATAGCCGGTTAAAATCGTATTCGACTTCAAGCCAGCCCCCGGAGGAAGGGATCGCGGGTAACCCCGGCTGGCGCAGGCATAAATCCTGGAGTCTGTTACTGATTTCAGCCAGTGAGCCTGATTGCGGGAAAGCAAAAAAGTCGCGGAGACAGATCCCTGTTGCTATCCATTCTTCACGAGAGAAGGACACGGTTAAGGCCAATAAAGAGGGAGGAAGTGTTTCACCCTGCTCTTCCCTGTCTGAAGAAAAAAACATATGAAATATCCTATATGCTTAAGAATAATCTCACTGTAAAACTACCGGCAGAGGATGTTTTTTGATCATGGATACGTTTTTATTGTTTTTTTGAGGCCGGGAGGATAAATCGTCACACAGTGTGCTGACGCTCACGATTAAAGCGTGGAGCAGGTCTCGATGAGTTCAGCAGATCATCTGTAGCCGCTCATTTGGTCACCGCATCACTCAATATAGCGATATGTATCAGGCAGGGTGCGCCTATGCGGAGCGTGCGGCGGAGAAACTCCAGGCTGGAAGAAAACGTTGCTGCGTAATAAGCGTTTTTATACGCGCCAGCCCACATGACGAAAATAAAACCTTCTATAACCCGCAGGCCAGCGGCCGGCTGACTATTCCCACGAGGCACCGTCTGGTTTGCCGGTCAGGGCATTCAAAAAAGCTGGGCCATGAAGCGAGAGATGCTATCGCCGGGTTATACAACACGCTACGTTGATTTACCGATCGTCAAATAAAAACGCTGTCGATATATTTATACAGGCGTTCTTTCAATCTATTTATTTAAGATCAAAAAGAGATAAATATTATTCTTATTAAGAGACAAAAATCATTCTCTTTGTATTATTAAACAGATTTCCCGATCTGAAAATAACATTCACTACGTAATGGAGCTACTGAGATGAGAGTTGTCGTATTTCAAGGACAATATGGTATTTTTAAACGCGAAGGTTTAGACCTTTCTATGCCAGCGGTACAAAGTTGTTTGGGGTTGTATGCATTATCCGATCAGCACGATTACTTGCTATGCGCGCATTTTGATACGGCTCTGGCGCTACAACAGAACCTGGAAGATATTCAATGCGCGCTGGAGCGGAAAGGGATCAGTATGAAAAGCCTGCACGGTATGGTTTTTGGTGGCGACGGAAAGCAGAGCTACCTGCGCTGTTCTTCACCCAGTAGCGATATTGGCAATACCATTGTTAATTTTATAAAAGCCCGGGGCGGCACCGCTGAATATTCAGCCCAGTATTATTCCGGTGTGATTCCCCAAACGTTTAACTTTTACTACAAACGACGTTACGGGATCACTGAAGGCCAAAACGCCAGAGATTTTATGGGCGGTCATCAGCAGGCCGAAAATATCGCCAGACAGCGGATAAAACTCAGGCCGTCGGAGTATTCGCCAGCGCAGGCAAAAATGACGGATATTAGTCACTTATATTAAACAGCGGGTTCCATGCAGAAACCCGCCAATGAAAGGCAACACGAAAATCACGCCAGACCATCAGCGGCTGCGTTTGGCGTGGCGCTCCCAGTTTTCCTGCTTTGCCTGCTCCGACTTACGCAACGCCACGTAGCAAGCACCGTTGCCACCATGATGCGGCAGCGCCGCACAAAAGGCCTGAACATCATCAAACTCGGTCAGCCAGCGCGCCAGATAACTGCGCACAATATTCGGATGCGAGCCATCTTCCCGCCCTTTGCCGTGAATGATGAGCACATTACGCAGACCATCAAGCCGCGCCTGGTGCATAAAGCGGAACAGCATCTGGCGGCATTGCTCAACCGGCTGGCGTAGCAGATTAAGGCTTGCCTGCTGGCTGTATTTCCCCTGCCGCAGCTTATCCAGCACGCCGTTCTGCAACCCTTCGCGTTTAAACTCCAGTGGCGTACCAAGAGGGATAATGTCAAGAAAACCGGTGGTGAGAAAATTATCGAGCTGCAGGGTATCGATACGCTGCTGCGCGCGAGGATTAGGTGTTCGCTGCCAGTGTACATCTGCACAGCGCTTCAGGGGCTGAACGTCCTCCATGGCGTCAAGAAAAAGCGATTTGTCGTCAGGGTTCATCAGGCACTCCTCCATCAACTTCTGCTCATGTACTATAACGGGCGTACCCCGCCCCTACAATGGCTCTCGAGGATTTACCTTAAGTCGGACAAACAGTTAATGTTCTCGCCTGTTTAATTGCAGCCAAAAACCATAATAAATTTGTGAGTACAAATTTAACTTAACTAAAATTATTATCGCACTGGCGACCTGAATTTTAGTTAAATTATCGTGAAATCAATCACCATTTCTTACTGGAAATATTTACGCGCATCGCTATAACTATATTTACCGCACACGGAGGACACTGCAGGAAATAACGAAAGGAAGCGTCATTGTGTGTACTGTAGAGCCTGACGGATGTCGGCAGGCTCTATTTTTTTATCAGCGGGAATAGATAATATATGATCTATTAGATAACGACACATTGTCTGTTTATTATTCTGTTCCTCGCCTTGACATAGTGGAATAAACGTACTTTTGGGGTATGGTGGCACTGCAAGTCGTCTGCTAGGATTGGCGAACTTTGCCGCGGTTAAGGACGCCAGATGTTAACGTTACTTGAGGACAAAATATCCACCCCGCTTGGCCCGCTATGGATAGTGTGCGACGAAAGTTTTCATCTGCGCGCCGTGGAGTGGGAAGAGCACAGCGATCGTATGAATAAGCTACTGGATATTCATTATCGCAGTGAAGGCTATCAACGCATCGCCGCAACAGATCCTGGCGGATTGAGCCAGAAACTGCAGGACTACTTTGATGGCGATCTGGCTGTTATCGACACCCTCCCCACAGCGACCGCTGGCACCCCTTTTCAGCGTGAAGTATGGCAAGCGCTGCGCACGATCCCGTGTGGCCAGGTGGTGCATTATGGCCAATTGGCAAAAACGCTGGGACGCGCAACGGCGGCGCGGGCTGTGGGAGCCGCCAATGGTTCAAACCCGGTCAGTATTGTCGTACCCTGTCACCGCGTCATTGGCAGCAATGGCACCCTGACCGGCTATGCGGGCGGCGTACAGCGCAAAGAGTGGCTGTTACGCCATGAAGGCTACCTGCTATTGTGAGAAAAAGCGCATAAAAAGGCTTTTTATCAGGACGTATTGCGATAAAAACCTTAACGAAGTGAAGGAATTTCAACGAGATGATGTAGATTCATTTCGTTGAAGCTCGCCCGCCTGTTTTAATAATCGTGAATTGACGTTTTACCAGACTTACGTGCTCAAGAAAAAGATGTTAAAATTGACAAATATCAATTACGGCTTGAGCAGACCTATGATCCCGGAAAAGCGAATTATACGACGCATTCAGTCAGGCGGATGTGCAATCCATTGCCAGGATTGCAGCATTAGCCAGCTTTGTATCCCTTTTACTCTCAATGAGCACGAGCTGGATCAGCTCGACAACATTATTGAGCGTAAAAAGCCCATCCAGAAAGGTCAGACACTGTTTAAAGCAGGGGATGAACTGAAATCGCTGTACGCTATTCGTTCCGGTACGATTAAGAGCTACACCATTACCGAACAGGGCGACGAGCAGATCACCGGGTTTCATCTGGCGGGCGATCTGGTCGGCTTCGACGCGATTGGTACCGCTCATCATCCCAGCTTCGCACAGGCGCTGGAAACCTCGATGGTCTGCGAAATCCCGTTTGAGACGCTGGACGATCTCTCCGGCAAAATGCCGAACCTGCGTCAGCAGATGATGCGTCTGATGAGCGGCGAGATCAAAGGCGATCAGGATATGATCCTGCTGCTGTCGAAGAAAAATGCCGAAGAGCGTCTGGCGGCGTTTATCTACAATCTCTCACGTCGTTTTGCCCAGCGTGGCTTCTCACCGCGCGAGTTCCGTCTGACCATGACCCGTGGCGATATTGGTAACTATCTGGGGCTGACGGTAGAAACCATTAGCCGCCTGCTCGGTCGTTTCCAGAAGAGCGGAATGCTGGCGGTGAAAGGTAAATATATCACCATTGAAAACAGCGATATGCTGGCGCAGCTGGCTGGCCATACGCGCAACGTCGCCTGAGTTTTTTCTCCTGCCTTCAGACCTTTTGCCGGACTGTGTAATTTTCGTGATTTATTGATCTGGCAAAAGGTTTTCCCTGTTTCATTCAGTGCTTATAGGTTATCTTTTATTTACAGACTGTGGTGACAGATGTAAGGAGACCCTGTATGGCTAAGTATCAAAACATGTTGGTCGCCATCGATCCTAACCAGGACGATCAACCAGCATTACGGCGTGCTGTGTATTTGCATCAACGGATTGGTGGCCGCATTAAAGCCTTTTTGCCAATCTATGATTTCTCTTACGAAATGACCACCCTTCTGTCCCCCGATGAACGCACCGCTATGCGGCAAGGCGTTATCAGCCAGCGTACCGCGTGGATCCGCGAGCAGGCGAAATTTTACATCGATGCGGGCGTGCCGATTGAGATCAAAGTGGTCTGGCATAATCGTCCCTTCGAGGCCATCATCCAGGAAGTGATTTCCGGCGGTCATGATTTATTGCTGAAAATGACCCACCAGCACGATCGGCTGGAATCAGTTATTTTCACCCCAACGGACTGGCATTTGTTGCGCAAATGCCCTTGCCCGGTATGGATGGTCAAAGATCAGCCCTGGCCGGAAGGTGGCCGCGCCGTGGTGGCGGTCAATCTCGCCAGTGAAGAGCTGTACCACAATTCGCTGAACGAAAAGCTGGTCAAAGAGACGTTGCATTTGGCCGAACAGGTCAACCATACCGAAGTGCATCTTGTTGGCGCTTATCCTGTTACGCCAATCAATATCGCCATCGAACTGCCGGAATTTGATCCCAGCGTGTACAACGACGCTATTCGTGGTCAGCATCTGCTGGCAATGAAAGCGCTGCGGCAGAAATTCGGTATTGATGAAAAATTGACGCATGTAGAGAAAGGGTTACCGGAAGAGGTGATCCCGGATCTGGCCGAGCACTTACAGGCCGGGATTGTAGTGCTGGGTACCATCGGGCGAACCGGGATTTCTGCGGCATTCCTCGGTAATACGGCCGAACAGGTAATCGATCATCTGCGCTGCGACCTGTTGGTCATCAAACCGGATGATTATCAAAGCCCGATCGAACTGGACGACGAAGACGATTAAATAAAAACCCGCCATGAAGTGAACCCCATTTGTTGGAGTATCCAGCTTTCGGGGTTCACTTCAGCAAGGCGGATTTTTTATACTGCCGGTTCACCGCGCTGCTCAGCCGCCGTGTTTTCTACCGCCAGCCCACCTTTTACTACCACGCACGGCAGCGCCAGCGCGATCCCCTCTTCTGCCAGCTTTTCCATAATACGGATATTAATTTCCTGCTGAATATCCATGTACTTGTTGTAATCCGCCGTGTTGACGATATGCACGACTTCAACATTCAGCCTGTCGGCAGCGAATCCCTGAAAATGTGCGCGGTCAAACTTCGTTTCACCCACGTCGGTAATGATGGCCCGCACCATTTCACTCACTTTCCGCAATTTGTCTGGCGGCGTACTGACGGCCAGACCGAAGGTGAAAACGATACGCCGCGTCTGCATGCGCTTATAGTTATGCAGCGTTTGTTGCAGCAAAATCGCATTGCCGCAGACGATTTGCTCGCCGCTCAGGCTGCGGATACGCGTGGTTTTAAGACCAATATGCTCAATGGTGCCGGCAACATCGTTAAACACCACGAAATCGCCAATTTCGAAGGGCTTATCGAAGCCAATGGAGAGCGAGGCAAAGACATCGCTGAGGATGGTCTGCACAGCCAGTGCAATCGCAATACCGCCCACACCAAGGCTGGCAACCAGCGCGGTGATATTGACGCCCGCGTTTGCCAGAATCGACAACAGCATGATGGTCCATAGCATCATGCGCAGCAACAGACCGGCAATCACCATAGTCACCGGATTTCGGCTTGCACCAGGCGTATACATCAAATGACGCATCCACGACACCACGCCCTGATCAAGCCAGATGGCAATCTGAATCGCCAGCACTAAAAACCAGGCGTGTCCGAGGGTATTAAACAGGCGGTCGGGAAGATCGATGAAACGCAGACTGAAAAGTAATGCAGCAATAAAGAGCAGGAATTGACTGGTACGGCTGAGCATATCGACCAGCACATGCTGCATTTTGCCAACGCCACGCTGTTTCTCGCTCCAGTTATGCGCCCCTTTCATCACCATCTTCAGTAAGCGCGTAAACAGCCAGTAGACCACCAGCGTGACCACTACCACTGTCGCCAGACCTGCCCAGAATGCGGGCGACATCAATAAGGATATAAAGTCAAAATGAGGCAAAAACGTCATCCTTCCTCCACATAAAAACATGAAGAAAGAAGTATAGTCGCTCTGCTCATGCTGGTTACGGGCAAAAAAATACCGCTCCAAAGAGCGGTATGTATAAGCGGTATAACTTACAGCGCTTTGAGGATAGCATCGACGCTGGCTTTGGCATCGCCAAACAGCATCTGCGTATTCTCTTTGAAGAACAGCGGGTTCTGTACGCCAGCATAGCCGGTGTTCATCGAACGTTTGAAGACAATCACGTTCTGCGCTTTCCACACTTCCAGCACCGGCATCCCGGCGATGGGGCTCTTCGGATCGTCCTGAGCCGCCGGGTTAACGGTATCGTTCGCGCCGATCACCAGCACCGTATCGGTATCGGCGAAATCATCGTTGATCTCATCCATTTCCAGCACGATGTCGTACGGCACTTTCGCTTCCGCCAGCAGCACGTTCATATGGCCCGGCAGGCGACCGGCGACCGGGTGAATACCAAAGCGCACTTTCACGCCGCGCGCGCGTAGTTTTTCGGTGATTTCCGCCACCGGATACTGCGCCTGCGCCACCGCCATACCATAGCCCGGGGTGATGATTACCGAGTGCGAATTTTTCAGCAGCTCGGCAGTCTCTTCCGCGTTAATTTCGCGGTGCTCGCCCACTTCTTCATCGCCGCCGGGTGAAGAACCGTCGGTACCAAAACCACCGGCAATCACGCTGATAAAGGAGCGGTTCATCGCCTTACACATAATGTAAGAGAGGATCGCACCCGACGAACCGACCAGCGCACCGGTCACGATCAGCAGGTCGTTGCTGAGCATAAAGCCCGCCGCCGCTGCTGCCCAACCGGAGTAGGAGTTCAGCATGGAAACCACCACCGGCATATCCGCGCCGCCAATGGACGCCACCAGATGCCAGCCGAACACCAGCGCGATGATAGTCATCAGCAGCAGTGCCAGAACTTGCAGGCCGACGCTGTCGGTACGGACAAACACCAGCAGCAGAACAAAAGAGACAACCAGCGCAGCAAGGTTCATTTTGTGACGATGCGGCAGCATCAGCGGTTTAGAAGAGATCTTGCCGCGCAACTTGCCGAACGCCACGATGGAACCGGTAAAGGTCACCGCACCAATAAAGATACCGAGGAACACTTCGGTCAGGTGAATATTTACCAGCACCGGTTCCAGGCCCGCATCGTGATACAGGTAGCTGTTAAAGCCGACCAGCACCGCCGCCAGACCAACGAAGCTGTGCAGCACCGCGACCAGCTCCGGCATCTCAGTCATTTCTACTTTCTTCGCCAGGCGAATACCGATCGCACCGCCGATGATCATGGCCACCAGAATCCAGGCAACGTTGCCGGTATCCGGGCCAAAGATGGTGGCGATCAGCGCAATCGCCATCCCGGCGATACCGAAGTTATTGCCCTGCTGGGAGGTTTCGTGCTTAGAAAGCCCCGCCAGGCTGAAAATAAACAGGATCGCGGCAACAATGTATGCAGCAGTAACTAATCCTCCAGACATATGTTACCCCTTAGTTCTTCCGGAACATTTTCAGCATGCGCTGAGTGACGGTGAAACCACCAAAAATATTAATGCTGGCAATCAGTACCGCAATAAAGCTTAAGAAGCTGACCCAGCCGCCATGGCCGATCTGCAACAGCGCGCCGACGACAATAATGCCGGAAATCGCGTTGGTTACCGACATTAGTGGCGTATGCAGCGCGTGCGACACGTTCCACACCACGTAATAACCCACCACGCAAGAAAGCGCGAAGACGGTAAAGTGGCCAAGGAACTCTTTCGGCGCGACATCCGCCAGCCAGCCAAACAGAATGATCGCCAGCGCCATCAGCGCATATTTACGCCACGGCGAGGCCGGTTTGGCCTCTTCTTTCGGCGCAGCTGTCGCTTTTGGGGCTGCCTGCGGCTGCGCGGAAACCTGAATCGGCGGGGCCGGCCAGGTGATTTCGCCGTCGCGAACCACGGTCACACCGCGCACCACGACATCATCAAAGTTAACCACTACGTTGCCGTCTTTTTCCACGCACAGCAGTTTCAGCAGGTTAACCAGGTTGGTGCCGTAAAGCTGGGAAGACTGCGTCGGCAAGCGGCCTGGCAGATCGGTATAACCAATCACTTTTACGCCGTTGGCCGTAGTGCTGATTTCATTCGGCACGGTGTATTCGCAGTTACCGCCGTTTTGCGCCGCCAGATCGACGATCACGCTGCCCGGCTTCATGGAATCGACCATGTCACGGGTAATCAGCTTCGGTGCTGGTTTACCAGGGATAAGCGCAGTGGTGACGATGATATCGACATCTTTCGCCTGCGCGGCAAACAGTTCCATCTCCGCCTTGATAAAGGCTTCGGACATCACTTTTGCATAGCCGTCGCCGCTGCCGGCTTCCTCTTCGAAATCGAGTTCGAGGAATTCGGCGCCCATACTTTGCACCTGCTCCTTCACTTCCGGACGGGTGTCGAACGCACGGACAATCGCGCCAAGGCTATTTGCGGCGCCGATGGCGGCCAGACCGGCCACACCCGCGCCGATAACCATCACTTTTGCTGGCGGAACTTTCCCTGCCGCAGTGATCTGCCCGGTAAAGAAGCGGCCAAACTCATGCGCGGCTTCAACAATGGCACGGTAACCCGCGATATTCGCCATTGAGCTGAGCGCATCCAGCGACTGCGCGCGCGAAATACGCGGTACGGAATCCATCGCCATCACTGTCACGTTGCGCGCCGCCAGCTTCTCCATCAGCGCAGGGTTCTGCGCAGGCCAGATAAAGCTGACCAGCGTCGTGCCAGGATTGAGCAGAGCGATCTCTTCATCATCCGGCGCGTTCACTTTCAGGATCACGTCGGAATGCCAGACGTTGCTGCTATCGACTATCGTTGCCCCTGCCAGAGTAAACGCATCGTCATCAAAACTTGCCAGCTTGCCCGCGCCGCTTTCAACCGCAACGCTGAAACCCAATTTAAGCAATTGCTCGACCGTTTTCGGTGTCGCCGCAACGCGGGTTTCATTGGCCAACCGTTCTTTAGGTACACCAATACGCATAGTTTTCCCTTCCATCGGATTTAGATGATGGTTTGTCAGTCGTCCCGGAGGCGTTTTACCTCTGTTTTCACAAAAGCCCCGGAAAATAAAACAGTAACAAACTTTCTATAACCTACTGAAAATAACGCCTGTGATCCACAGCCGAAAAAGAGAAATTGTGCTTTTATCCGCGAATATGAATGGTAGAGGGATTCTGGCAGGGTTATTTTCCTTAAATTCGCTATAACAGGCCGATATTCCGCTCAAGCGAAGCGGCAAAACACGATTAATCTCCAGCGAAGAGTCGTCATTTAACAATGTATTAACGTTAAAAGTTGTATGCTATATCGCTTTTGCTGGTCAAGCGTCTGTTTTTTCAACATATCACTAAAGGTTATCGTTATTTGCCTCCTCACCGCACACTCAGTGAAAAATGACGCAGACAGTAGCGCTGTTTAAATGCAATAATCACCGACGTTTTCCCAACAACAACACCAGTTTATGGTTTGCGCAAGGCGAAGGACTATTTTTATGAAGCTTAAGTACACCCTCCTGGCGTCAGCTCTTTTATCTGCCACAGTGATGACAGCGAACGCAGCCACGGAGTTAACACCGGAGCAAGCAGCGGCAGTAAAACCCTACGATCGTGTCGTCATTACCGGTCGATTTAATGCCATTGGCGATGCCGTCGATGCGGCATCCAAACGCGCAGATAAAGAAGGCGCCGCAGCATTTTATGTTGTAGATACCTCTGATGCGGGCAACAGCGGCAACCAACGCGTCACCGCCGATCTCTATAAAGCCGACGCACCAAAAGCAGAACGTCCGGCCTTCCGCGTGATCAACGGCGTAACAGAATTACCGAAAGATGTCGCCATCGCGCTTGAGCCGTACGATACCGTCACCGTTCAGGGCTTCTATCGCACGCAGCCTGAAGTTAACGATGCCATCACCAAAGCCGCCAGCGAAAAAGGCGCCGCGTCTTTCTATATCGTTCGCCAGGTCGATGCGAACCAGGGCGGCAACCAGATGATTACCGCTTTCATCTATAAAGCCGACGCCAAAAAACGCGTTATTCAGAGCGCCGATGCTATTCCACGTGATTCCGAAGCGGGCCGCGCTGCGCTGGCTAAAGGTGGTGAAGAAGCGAAGAAAGTGGAAATCCCGGGCGTTGCCAGCGATGCAACTCCAGGCGTGGGTATTGGCCGTTTCTTCGAAACGCAATCCACTTCCGGCGGGCGTTACAGTGTCACACTGCCTGACGGCACCAAAGTCGAAGAGCTGAACAAAATCACGGCTGCACAGATGGTACCGTTCGACAGCATCAAGTTTACCGGCAACTACGGCAACATGACGGAAATCTCCTATCAGGTTGCTAAACGCGCCGCACAGAAAGGCGCGAAGTATTACCACATCACGCGCCAGTGGTCAGAAAGCGGCAACAACATGACCATCAGCGCCGATCTCTACAAGTAAGCGCATTCCTGAATCAGGCGGCTACGGCCGCCTTTTTTTTCGCTTTTTTTCCGCTTTTTCGCAAAATTGTCACCGACAGCATTGCATGCCCTCACGACACTCCGTAAAATCCCGCGCCTCAGTGATATCCACCATATTTATGCGCCACGGCAAAATAATTATTCTGGATTAGCCGTATTTGTTGACAGGATAACAATGGAAAAAAAACTAGGCCTTAGCGCTTTAACTGCGCTGGTTTTGAGCTCCATGCTCGGCGCTGGCGTATTTAGCCTGCCGCAGAATATGGCGGAAGTCGCCAGTCCGGCGGCATTGATCATCGGCTGGGTGATCACCGGCGCGGGAATACTGCTGCTCGCTTTTGCGATGCTGATTTTGACCCGAATCCGCCCGGATCTGGATGGCGGTATTTTTACCTATGCCCGCGAAGGGTTCGGCGAGCTGATCGGCTTCTGCTCGGCCTGGGGATACTGGCTGTGTGCGGTTATTGCTAACGTCTCTTATCTGGTGATTGTCTTTTCTGCGCTGAGTTTCTTTACCGATACTCCCGCGTTGCGTCTGTTTGGCGATGGCAATACCTGGCAATCGATCGTCGGCGCGTCTGCGTTGCTGTGGATTGTTCACGCGCTGGTCCTGCGTGGCGTGCAGACGGCGGCAAGCATTAATCTCGCTGCCACGCTGGCGAAACTGGTGCCGCTTGGATTGTTTGTCGTACTGGCGGCGCTGGCGTTTAACCTCGACAAGTTCCGTCTGGACTTCAGCGGCATCGCACTCGGCGTTCCCGTCTGGGAACAGGTGAAAAACACCATGCTGATCACGCTGTGGGTGTTTATCGGTGTGGAAGGCGCCGTGGTCGTGTCAGCCAGAGCGCGGAATAAACAGGATGTCGGTCGCGCCACTCTGCTGGCGGTGCTGGCGGCGCTTACGGTCTACCTGCTGGTCACCCTGCTTTCGCTCGGTGTGGTTCCACGTCCGGAACTGGCCGAAATGCGCAACCCGTCAATGGCCGGGTTAATGGTCAGGCTGCTCGGTAGCTGGGGTGAAGTGGTGATTGCCGCCGGATTGATTATCTCCGTGTGCGGCGCGTATCTGAGCTGGACCATTATGGCCGCCGAAGTTCCGCTGCTGGCGGCGACGCATAAAGCCTTTCCACGCATTTTTGCGCACCAGAATAAAAACAGCGCGCCAGCCGCCTCGCTGTGGCTGACCAACAGTAGCGTGCAGATCTGTCTGGTGCTGATCTGGCTTACCGGCTCGGATTACAACACACTGCTGACCATTGCTTCAGAGATGATTCTGGTGCCCTACTTCCTCGTCGGCGCGTTCCTGCTGAAAATGGCCCGTCGCCCGCTGCATCAGGCTGTCGCCATTGGCGCCTGTCTGTACGGACTGTGGTTACTGTACGCCTCCGGGCCAATGCACCTGCTGCTCTCCGTGGTGCTTTACGCGCCAGGCCTGCTGGTCTTTATGTATGCCCGCCGCACGCACGAAATGACCGACGCGCTGAAACAGCGGGAAAAAGCACTGATCGGCCTGCTACTGATTGCTGCTGTTCCGGCAACCTGGATGCTGGTGCGTTAATGGGTGCGGCTCCAGACAAAAATTAGCAGCCAGGCGCTGAGGCACCAGCACACTACTGCGCAGCCCAGCGCCGGCCAGACGCGCATCATACCGGTGAAATACCACAGTGACAGCAGATAGACGAAATAGGGAATGATCGCCCACATACCGAACACGATGGTAGTGCGCAACGCTTCCACACCGCGCTCGGTCGCGACGATATAGTGGGCGATCAGCGCAAAAGTCGGGAACAGTGGGATCAGCCCGGCAATATAGTAATTTTTTGTTTTTGCTAATACGCCGATCAACAGCACCACCAGCGCGCCCAGCGCGGCTTTAAAAAACAACCCCATAATTTTCCCTTTAATACTTTAACAACAACGACCTACAGCATAACTGAGCGCATATCGTTTAGAAAAGAGTAATGGCAGCTTACCGCAAGGCGGTGTATGTTTACGTTTTTATCGATAACACTGGCATATGAATAAGATCGTTTTTGTGGAAGACGACCCGGAAGTCGGCGCACTGATTGCGGCTTATCTGGGCAAACACGATATGGATGTCATTGTCGAACCCCGCGGCGATCGCGCCGAAGAGGTGATCGCCCGTGAAAAACCGGAGCTGGTGCTGCTGGATATTATGCTGCCGGGTAAAGACGGTATGACGCTGTGCCGCGACCTGCGAAGCCAGTGGAATGGCCCGATTGTACTGCTCACCTCGCTCGACAGTGATATGAACCATATTTTGTCGCTGGAGATGGGCGCAAACGACTACATCCTCAAAACCACGCCACCTGCGGTGCTGCTGGCCCGGCTGCGGTTGCATTTGCGACAGCGTACTGGCGTCGCGGCGGAACCTGCATCCCCGTCGCTGAAACAGCATAAAGCCATCAGTTTCGGCACATTGTCGATCGATCCGGTTAACCGCCAGGTACTGCTGGCAGGCGAGCAGGTTTCGCTCTCGACGGCGGATTTTGAGCTGCTGTGGGAACTGGCAACCCACGCCGGACAAATCATGGACCGGGACGCACTGTTGAAAAACCTGCGCGGCGTCAGTTATGACGGCATGGATCGCAGCGTCGATGTGGCAATCTCCCGACTGCGGAAAAAGCTGCTCGACAGCGCCACCGAACCTTATCGCATCAAAACCGTCCGTAACAAAGGCTACCTGTTCGCGCCGCACGCGTGGGACAACTGAAGCTCTTAACCAGGTGTCACGATGAAAAAACTGTTCGTCCAGTTTTACCTTTTGCTGTTCGTCTGTTTTCTGGTCATGACGATGCTGGTGGGTCTGGTTTATAAATTTACCGCCGAGCGCGCGGGACGTCAGTCGCTGGACGACCTGATGAAAAGCTCCCTCTACTTAATGCGCAGCGAACTGCGAGAGATCCCGCCGCATCAATGGGCCAAAACGCTGAAAGAGCTGGATCTGAATTTGTCGTTCAATCTGCGCATTGAACCGATGAATAAATTCACGCTTGAGGAACACGCAGCCCAACGGCTGCGCGAAGGCGATATTGTGGCGCTGGATTCTGAATACACCTTTATTCAGCGCATTCCACGCAGCCATTACGTGCTGGCTGTCGGCCCGGTGCCCTATCTCTTTTTCCTGCATGAGATGCGTCTGCTGGATATGTCGTTGATGGCGCTGATTGCCATCTCACTCGCTTTTCCGGTGTTTATCTGGATGCGCCCGCACTGGCAGGAGATGCTGCGGCTGGAATCTGCCGCGCAACGTTTTGGTGAAGGCCATCTTGAAGAACGTATTCATTTCGACAGTAACTCCAGCTTTGAGCGGCTCGGCATCGCCTTTAACCAGATGGCCGATAACATCAATGCGCTGATCGCCAGTAAAAAACAGTTGATTGACGGTATCGCCCACGAGCTGCGCACGCCGCTGGTCAGGCTGCGTTACCGGCTGGAGATGAGCGATAACCTGAGCGAAACCGAACGCGCGGCGCTGAACCGTGATATCGGGCAACTGGAAGCATTAATTGAAGAACTGCTGACCTATGCCCGGCTCGATCGCCCGCAAACTGAGCTAAAACTCACTACCCCGGATCTGCCCGCCTGGTTTCACAGCTATATGGATGATGCCCGCAGCATGAACCCGCAACACACCTTGTTGCTGACCGCCACACCGGGCGAAGAGTATGGTGCGCTCGATATGCGCCTGATGGAGCGCGTGCTGGATAACCTGGTAAACAATGCATTGCGTTACAGCCAGCAAACCGTGAGGGTCACCTTACAGCGCCAGGGCTCGCAGGCCAGCATGACCGTGGAAGATGATGGTCCAGGCATTGCGCCCGAAGAGCGCCAGCGTGTGTTCGAGCCTTTTGTCCGCCTCGATCCCAGCCGCGATCGCGCAACCGGCGGTTGCGGCCTGGGGCTGGCCATTGTGCATTCAATAGCCCAGGCGTTCGGCGGCGAAGTCAGCTGCTCACAAAGCGAGTTGGGTGGCGCGCAATTTACTTTTAGCTGGCCCATCTACCACCACATTTCACTGCCCTCCTGAACCATAGCGGCACAGTGGCCGGATGCGTGCACCTGTGCTATAAATTAAAAAGTATGTTGTAACTAATGGAGAAACCAGGATGGCAGCGCTGGATCTTATCGAACGTCTTAACACCACTTTTCGGCAGCTTGAACATGAACTCGGCGCATTGAAAGCGGCGCTGGCGGAGTGCCGTCTGATGGCCGGGCGCGTCTTTACCTTGCCGGAAATTGCCAAAGGTGCGGAGCACGATCCCCTGCCTGCTGTTCACGTCAAACAACATATTGGCCGCCGCGCGGCAGAGCTGGCGCTCAACCATTACACGCATCTGTTCATTCAGCAGCAGTCGGAAAACCGCAGCAGCAAAGCAGCGGTGCGGCTGCCGGGCGTACTGTGTTATCAAACCAATGAGGCGACTCGTCAGGCGCTGGAACAGCGCATCAGCGCGATCAATTCGCTGAAACTGGCCTTTGAACGGATTGTTACCGTGGAATCCGGGCTGGTGCCCGCAGCCCGTTTTGAGTGGGTACATCGTCATTTACCAGGTCTGATCACCCTCAATGCCTACCGCACGCTGACGTTGATTCATTCTCCCGCCACCATTCGTTTCGGCTGGGCCAATAAACACATCATCAAAAACCTCACGCGCGATGAGGTGCTGGCACAACTGGAGAAAAGCCTGAAATCACCGCGCGCTGTTTCCGCCTTCACGCGGGAACAGTGGCTGGCGAAAGTCGAACAGGAGTACAACGATGTTGCCGCACTGCCCAAACAGGCGCGGCTGAAAATTAAACGTCCGGTGAAGGTACAGCCGATTGCGCGCATCTGGTATTCCGGTTCACAAAAGCAGGTGCAGTACGCCTGCCCGACACCAATGATTGTGCTGATTTCAGAGGAAAATGGCGGGATGGTGCCGGATATTGGCGAACTGCTGGATTACAACGCCGACAATATACAGCACCGTTTCAAACCGCAGCCGCAGCCGCTAACGCTGTTGATCCCGCGGCTGCACCTCTATCTGGCGGGTTAGGCCTGTTTCATGCTGCCAACCATCGACTCCGGGCGTACCCAACTGTCAAACTCGGCCTCGGTCAGATAGCCGAGCGCCAGCGCCGAGGCTTTCAGCGTCAGCCCCTCTTTATGGGCTTTTTTGGCAATTTCCGCCGCTTTGTCGTACCCGATATGCGTATTCAGCGCCGTCACCAGCATTAACGACTCATTGAGCAACTGGTCGATACGCTCACGATTGGGCTCAATGCCCACCGCGCAATGCTCGTTGAAACTCTCCATTCCGTCCGCCAGTAAACGTACCGATTGCAGGAAATTATGGATAACCAGCGGGCGGAACACATTCAGTTCGAAGTTGCCGGATGCACCGCCAATATTGACCGCCACATCGTTGCCCAGCACCTGGCTGCACAACATGGTCATCGCTTCGCACTGCGTCGGGTTAACTTTGCCTGGCATGATCGAGCTACCCGGCTCGTTTTCCGGAATGGCGATTTCGCCGATGCCGCAGCGCGGGCCGGAAGCCAGCCAGCGCACATCGTTGGCGATTTTCATCAGCGATGCAGCCAGCCCTTTTAACGCGCCGTGAGCCTGCACCAGCGCATCACAAGTGGCCAGCGCCTCGAATTTATTGGGCGCAGTGACAAACGGTTGTTGCGTGAAACTCGCCAGCTCTTTCGCCACACGCTCTGCATATTCCGGGTGCGTATTCAGCCCCGTGCCTACGGCAGTGCCGCCCAGCGCCAGCTCGCTTAAGTGCGGCAAACTTAATTCGATATGCTTCAGGTTGTGTTCCAGCATCGCGACCCAACCGGAGATCTCCTGGCCAAGCGTCAGCGGCGTTGCATCCTGTAAGTGGGTTCGGCCGATTTTCACAATGTCAGCGAAAGCGCGGGACTTCTCCGCAAGCGTGTTTTTCAGCACCAGCAATTGCGGCAGCAGATGTTCGCGCACGCCAATCACCGCCGCAACATGCATCGCGGTAGGAAAAACGTCGTTAGAGCTCTGGCTTTTGTTTACGTCGTCGTTGGGATGAATTTTGCGATCCATACCGCGCACGCCGCCGAGGATCTCGCTGCCGCGATTCGCCAGCACCTCGTTCATGTTCATGTTGCTCTGCGTGCCGGAGCCGGTCTGCCAGATGGCGAGCGGAAACTCATCGGGATGTTTCCCCGCCAGCACTTCATCTGCCGCCGCGATAATCGCGCGGGCCTTCTCTTCAGGCAACAGCCCCAGATCCTGGTTCACCTTCGCCGCTGCACGCTTGGTCAGCGCCAGCGCGTGGATCAGCGAGACCGGCATCTTCTCGGTGGAAATGCGGAAATGCTCCAGCGACCGCTGGGTTTGCGCGCCCCACAGTTTATCGGCCGGAACATCGATGGCGCCCATCGAATCTTTCTCACTGCGATGCGTTGTCATTACTTTCTCCTTGGCTACAAAGTGGTGTTGAGTGCTGACATTGCTCACCTGCAAACAAGTAAAAGTATTGATGCTATTTATGATGTTGTTTACTGCTTTGTGCTGAAACAGGTCTGTCGGAGAGCGGCAGCCCCGAAAAAAACCGCCCCCAGGGGCGGTCTGAATCATTTCACACAGCGGGCGCACTGGCCGGACTGGATCTGCTGGAAGAAGTCATTGCCTTTGTCATCAACAAGGATAAAGGCCGGGAAATCTTCCACTTCAATCTTCCAGATGGCTTCCATTCCCAGTTCCGGATAAGCCACGCACTCCAGATGCTTGATGCTGTTCTGCGCGAGGATAGCCGCCGGGCCGCCAATGCTGCCAAGGTAAAAACCGCCATGTTTATGGCAGGCATCCGTCACCTGCTGGCTACGGTTGCCTTTCGCCAGCATGATCATGCTGCCGCCCTGCGACTGCAACTGATCGACGTAGGAATCCATCCGCCCTGCGGTGGTTGGGCCGAGGGAACCAGAAGCATAACCTTCCGGCGTTTTCGCCGGACCAGCGTAATAAATCGGGTGATTTTTCACGTACTCCGGCAGATGCTCGCCGCTGTCCATCAGCTCTTTCAGTTTCGCATGCGCAATATCGCGAGCGACAATGATCGTACCGCTGAGCGACAGACGCGTGGAGACCGGGTACTGCGACAACTGCGCCAGGATCTCTTTCATCGGACGGTTGAGATCCACTTTCACCGCCTCGCCTTCACCCGCCTGGCGCAGCGCTTCGGGAATGTATTTACCGGGATTCTGCTCCAGCCGCTCCAGCCAGATCCCTTCACGGTTGATCTTGCCTTTGATGTTACGATCGGCCGAACAGGAAACGCCCATCCCCACCGGACAGGATGCGCCGTGGCGCGGCAGACGGATCACGCGAATATCATGGGCAAAGTACTTGCCGCCAAACTGCGCGCCCAGACCGAGATTCTGCGCTTCCACCAGCAGTTCCTGCTCAAGTTGCACATCGCGGAATGCCTGGCCGTGCTCATTACCTTCCGTCGGCAGCGCGTCGTAATATTTGGTTGATGCCAGTTTGACCGTTTTCAGCGTCGCTTCCGCCGATGTACCGCCAATCACGAACGCAATATGATAAGGCGGACACGCGGCCGTACCCAGGGTGCGCATCTTCTCAACAAGGTAATTTTTCAGCTTCGCCGGGGTGATCAGCGCTTTGGTTTCCTGGTAGAGATAAGTTTTGTTGGCCGAACCGCCGCCCTTGGCAATACACAGGAACTTATATTCATCGCCGTCCACGCTGTAGAGATCGATCTGCGCTGGCAGGTTAGTGCCGGTGTTGACCTCTTTGTACATATCCAGCGGCGCATTCTGCGAGTAGCGCAGGTTATCATTGATAAAGGTGTTATAGACGCCACGGGCCAGCGCGGCTTCATCGCCGCCGCCGGTCCATACGTTCTGCCCTTTTTTACCCATGATGATCGCCGTGCCGGTATCCTGGCAGGTTGGCAGAACGCCGCGCGAGGCGATCTCGGAGTTGCGCAGGAATTGCAGCGCGACATATTTATCGTTTTCGCTGGCTTCGGGATCGTCGAGGATATCGGCAACCTGCTGCTGGTGCGCCGGGCGCAGTAAAAATGCAGCATCGTGGAAGGCATGTTGCGCCAGTAGCGTCAGTGCCTGCGGGTCAACTTTGAGGATTTGCTGGCCGTCAAACTCGGCAACAGAAACATAGTCACGGCTTAGCAGATAGTATTCGGTCTCGTCCTTTCCGAGTGGGAAAGGATCCTGATAGTAAAAGGGTTTATTCGACATTGTTCTCTCACTTACGGCACGATCTGGTTATTGTTCAGGCAGCCATTCCCTCTGCCTGTGTTAAAGCGAGTTACCATATCCTACACAATTTTTTAACAAAAACTGAGACTAATACGACTTTTTATCCCCGCAGGTTACTTCTGCCGGGTTTGTTGCTTTAATGACGCCAGTATTTCATTACTTAGAAAGGGCTTGATAATGCAAAAACTCATCAACTCAGTGCAGAACTACGCCTGGGGAAGTAAAACTGCGTTAACGGATCTCTACGGCGTGGCGAATCCGCAAAACCTGCCGATGGCAGAGTTGTGGATGGGAGCGCACCCGAAGAGCAGCTCAAAAGTTCAGGACGCCAGCGGTCAGACCCGCGCGTTGCGTGACGTGATCGAACAGGACAAAAACCGCCTGCTCGGCCAGGCAGTGGCAGAGCGTTTCGGCGAACTGCCGTTTTTATTTAAAGTGCTGTGCGCCGACCAGCCGCTGTCGATTCAGGTTCATCCCAACAAGAAAAACTCAGAAATCGGCTTTGCCAAAGAGAACGCCGCAGGCATTCCGCTGGACGCGGCGGAACGTAACTACAAAGATCCAAACCATAAGCCGGAACTGGTGTTCGCTCTGACGCCGTTCCTGGCCATGAATGCCTTTCGCGAGTTCTCCGACATAGTCTCTCTGCTGCAACCGGTCGCGGGCGCGCATCCGGCTATCGCCCACTTCTTGCAGGCGCCGGGCGCTGAGAGATTGAGCGAGCTGTTTGCCGCGCTGCTCAACATGCAGGGTGACGAAAAATCCCGCGCGCTGGCGGTGCTGAAATCCGTGCTGGAAGAAAAACAGGGTGAGCCGTGGCAGACGATCCGCACGATTGCTGAATTCTACCCCGATGACAGCGGCCTCTTCTCTCCACTGCTGCTCAACGTAGTGAAACTGAATCCAGGCGAAGCGATGTTTCTGTTCGCCGAAACGCCGCATGCCTATCTGCAAGGCGTGGCGCTGGAAGTGATGGCGAACTCCGATAACGTTCTGCGCGCCGGATTAACGCCGAAATACATCGATATTCCGGAACTGGTGGCGAACGTCAAATTCACACCGAAACCAGCCGCAACGCTGCTCACCGAACCGGTGCGCCAGGGCGCGGAGCTGGATTTCCCAATCCCGGTTGATGATTTTGCGTTCTCGCTTCACGATCTCTCCGCCGCTGAAACCACGCTGGCGCAGCAGAGTGCGGCGATTGTCTTTTGCGTGGAAGGCGAAGCGGTGCTCAGCAAAGGCAGTGACCGTCTGGTACTGAAACCTGGCGAGTCGGCATTCATTGCTGCTGATGAGTCGCCAGTGGCCGTCCGCGGCACCGGGAGAGTGGCGCGCGTGTTCAATAAAAGCAACTAAGTTACTGAACTTTTTAATAAGGGTTGCTAAGCTTGCTGTAACCTATTTCGACAGTCCAGGCGGCCACCACCGCCTGGTTTCATTTTTTATGGATAAACACTATGAAAAAAACGTTGGTTGCCGCAGGGATCATTGTTGCACTGGGTGTCGTCTGGACCGGCGGTGCCTGGTACACGGGAAAACAGCTTGAAAGCCGTCTGGCGGAGATAGTGAACGACGCCAATGCGCAGATTAAGCACAACGCGCCGGAGGCCAACGTGGAGCTTTCCGCGCAGGATTATCAGCGCGGCCTCTTCTCCAGCCATTTTACGCTGCATATCAAGCCAGTTGATGGCGCCACCAATACCTGGCTGAAACCGGGCCAGAACATTGTTCTGCAAGAAACCGTCGATCATGGCCCCTTCCCGCTGGCGCAGCTTAAGTCGTTCAGCCTGGCCCCGGCAATGGCCTCTGTGCATACGCAACTGGTTAATAACGATGTCACCAAAGCACTGTTCGACATCGCCAAAGGGGAATCGCCGTTCTATGCCGAAACCCTCATTGGCTACAGCGGCGATACGCGCAGCGATATCACCCTGCTCCCGCTCAGCTCTGAAAAAGAGGGCGAGAAAGTCGCCTTCAGCGGTGGCCAGTTCCGTTTCAGCGCGGACAAAGATGGCAACGCGCTCACCCTGAGCGGAGAGGCGCAGAGCGGGCTGGTTGATGCTGTGAATGAGTACGGACAGCGCGTGCAACTGTCGTTTAACCAACTGAAAACCGATGGCAAAAGCGAAATCGCAGCTTTTGATGAGCGCACCGGTAGCCAGAAACTCTCACTCGATAAACTCTCTATTTCGGTGGAAAACAAAGAGCTGGCCGTGCTGGAAGGCATGAACTTAACGGCTAAATCCGACGTGGCGGATGACAAGAAAAACATCAACAGCCAGCTCGATTACACCCTTAATAGCCTGAAAGTTCAGGGCCAGGATCTGGGCAGCGGCAACCTGACGCTAAAAGTGGGCCAGATCGACGGCCAGGCGTGGCATCAGTTCAGCGAGCAGTACAATGCGCAGACGCGCGCGCTGATGGCGCAGCCGGAAGTGGTGCAGAACCCGGAACTCTACCAGCAAAAAGCGACGGAAGCCTTCCTCAATGCCGTACCGTTGCTGCTGAAAGGTGAACCGGTGATTACCGTTGCGCCGTTAAGCTGGAAAAATGCCAAAGGCGAAGCCACCTTCAATCTGTCACTGTTCCTGAAAGATCCTTCCACCGCCACCGGCGCGCCGCAAACGCTGGCCGACGAAGTGGATCGCACGGTGAAATCGCTGGATGGCAAACTGCTGATCCCGGTGGAGATGGCCACCGAACTGATGACCCAGGTCGCGAAACTGGAAGGTTATCAGCAGGACGAAGCAGCAAAACTGGCTAACCAGCAAGTTAAAGGGCTGGCGGCGATGGGCCAGATGTTCCGTATCACCACGCTTGAGAACAACAATATTCTCACCAGCCTGCAATACGCGAACGGTCAGGTGACGCTGAATGGCGAAAAAATGCCGCTCGAAGAGTTTGTCGGTATGTTTGGTCTGCCATCGCTTCAGCCCGCACAGCCGGACAACGCCGTGCCTCCGGTGCCGGAAGTACCGGCAGCGCCGCAGCAGTAATCTCTAACCCCTCTGCGGAGGGGTTAATTTTTTGCCAGACAGCAACGCACCTCTCAGCATCAGCGTGTACAACTCATACAACTCGGTGATATATATACGCAATATATTTCAGCTCCCTCCCATACCGCTGATTTTGTGAGGCTGAATGCGTAAAATGGCGTATGAAGATCTTGTCGATACGGTGCTGAAAGACGCCGTTATGGCATTGCTGGCGTCAGAGAGTAAGATCTCTTTCGCCACGCTTGTGCAGCAACTCCAGCAGCATCTGCAGGAGGCGTGCGATGATGAACGACACCACGCGCTTCAGGCGGCTATCCGTGCCGTCTACCTCTACCAGAGCAGCAATACGCGCCACACCAATCCGTTTCCGTTAACCGGACTTTCAGCGCGGAATAATCTGCCCAGACATTAACCCTGCGGGCAAAAAAAAACGCCTTCGCGACAGGCGAAGGCGAATCGAGGACACATTTTTTTGATTACAGATCGTCGGGCGTTTTCTGCACGACCAGCTCTAATGCATTGCGATAGATATCCTGTCTGACCACATCATCTTCTGTTTCCAGCAGCCCGATCAGCGCCAGAATCAGATGCTTATTACTGACCTCTACATTCTTTAACTGCAGGTTATGCATGATCTCGTGGATTATTTCCTTTTCCGCTTCATAAGTGCGCGCATCTGTTCCGAAATACGCATTAAGCTGCTCTTCTGTGGTTGTCGTCTGCATAGTAATCCTGAATAAAAAAGAGAGCCCGGCCTCCACGGTATGGCGGGAGGGTTCTGATTCGACAATAAAAAATAGTCACGCTTTTTCACCTGTGCAACTTAATTACATAACAATTTTTTATCTATTTCCCCTGGCGACATTTTTTACCGGCATAAACTCCACACGCCAGAATTTGAAAACCGTTGCGCTTAGAGCTTCTGCGCCACGGCGTCTATAAATGAATGAGTTTTTTTGACCAGCAGGAGGAAAGAATGCCAGTAGTGGTGATTACCGGAGGGACAGCAGGTGTGGGGCGCGCAACGCAATAAACTGGGTAAAAAAGCCCGTCCGGTGGCACCTGTTTTCCAGCCGGAGACGGCCGCACGCGACATCTATCGGGCCAGCCAGCGGCGCGTGCACGAAGTCTGGCTGGGCAGTTCCAGTATTCCGTCCATTGCCGGGAACATGCTTTTCCCCGCCCTTTTTGATCGTCTTCTGGCGAAAAAGGCCTGGGGCGGCCAAACGGAAGAACAACCGCTATCGGCAACCGCCGATTACCTGGATGCGCCGGTTGATGACCTGCATCATGCGCTCGGCCGCTTTAGCGATGAGGCCGAAACACATACGCTGAGCGAAAGCGCCGATCTGCCCGGCAAAGTGGTTGTTACCCTGCCCGGCCTGCTGGCATTAGGGCGTTTTATGCGTCGTCGCTGAGGTCCGGATTTTTCACCACGCTGAACCAGCGGTAACCATATCCGGCCAGTTCAATGTCGCGCGGATGGCGCGTGCAGTCCGTCGCTGAATAGGCTCTGTCGGCCAGGCATTCTGTTAGCTCAACATTGCCGAATGCGCGGAGATTTGCCGTCACACTCTGGCGGCAAAAATTCACCAGCATCAGCAAGCTCTCCCCATCTGCCTGATAAAACAGCCCCAGCACAGCGGGATTGCTGGTATCCAGCACCTGATAATTGCCCGAGCCGATCTCCTTTAACCCCAGCCGGGTGCGCGCCATATCGCTGACGCGTCGCAGCAACGAGTTGGCCTGCAACTGCCCGGCACCAACATTGATTTTTTGGTAGCGAAAAGGACCGCTATCGACCGGCGAAACCAATAAACGGTCGGCATCCGCCGTTGAAAAACCGGCAGCATGCGTGCCGGACCACTGCATCGGCGTACGGACAGCCTGACGTTCTGGCAAACGCAAATCATCCCCCATGCCGATCTCATCGCCGTAACGCATCACTGGCGTGCCGGGAAGCGAAAAGAGCACCGCGTGCGCCATCGCAATCCACGCGGTATCACCTTGCAGCATCGGCGCCAGCCGCCGCCGGATGCCGCGTTGATAAACTCTCATCTCCTCATCTGGCGCAAACGCCGCCATCACCTCTTTCTTCTCTTCATCACTGAGACCGTCGAGATCCAGTTCGTCATGGTTACGTAGCCAGTTGGCGAAACAGGCGCGTAGCGGCGGTGCAGGGATTTCACGTAACGCATCCGCCAGCGGCGTGGCATCCTGCCGGGCGAGCGCCAAGAAGAAGTGTTTATTAATGTTGAAACTCAGCAACATATGCAGCCGATCATTGTTGCCGAAGTAGTCGGCATACTCATCAACAGCGACATCCACTTCCCCCAGCAGAATGGTTTCAGGCCTGCGCAACATGACAAAATCACGCAGATGGTTCAGAAGCCAGTAACCTTTATCAGCATCGCCACCACCGGCCTGCTTCACCATGTGCGATGCCGCATCAAGGCGGAAACCAGAGACGCCAAGCCGCAGCCAGAAAACGATAATGCGTTCGATCTCTTTAATCACCTGCGGGCACTGAAGATTCAAATCTGGCTCGTGGCGATAAAACATGTGCCGGTAATACTGCTGCGCGGCCTCATCCCAGCTCCAGACGCTCTCTTCGACGCCGGGAAACATCGGGTCATCATCCTCTTCTGGTGGCTCATCAGCCCAAATGTAGTAGTCGCGATAAGGGGAGTGTTTATCCTGCCGGGCCGACTGAAACCAGACATGCTGATCGGAGGTATGCTGCAAGACAAGCTCAATAATGACATGGATCCCCAGCTCTTCCGCCTCTTCCAGCAGTAAGACCATATCGGCGATATCGCCAAAACGCGGGTCAATTTGCAGGTGATCCTGCACATCGTACCCGCCATCAAGAAACGGAGTGAGATAAAAAGGTGTTAACCAGACGCCCGTCGCGCCCAGGCCGCGAATGTAATCCAGGCGGCGGCGAATACCCTGCAAATCACCGCAGCCATCGCCGTTCCCGTCCAGAAAAAAAGGGGTATCAATCTGATAGATGACAGCATTTTTATACCAATCACTTCGCATCCAACGCTCCTCTTGCTGCTGTTCGCTTACAGAGTGAAGGATAGATGTTTTTCTCGCCCGACAGGCCGCAACAGCGCGGTATTCATGGAATCTGAAAAAAACAGGCAATCTGCGTTACGTGCGCCACATCGCACCAAAAATCGGAGAAATCTTTACCCTGTGCGCTTTCGGCTTTGGCCTTTGCGAACTAAGGATTAGTGATGACGGTAAAAACCGCCCAGAAAATAACATTGTGGGAATTTTTTCAGCAATTAGGTAAGACATTTATGTTGCCGGTCGCCCTGCTCTCATTTTGCGGGATCATGCTTGGCATCGGCAGTTCACTGAGCAGCCGCGATGTGATTACGCTCCTGCCATGGCTTGGACACCCGCTGTTGCAGGCAGTGTTTATCTGGATGAGCAAAATCGGCGCATTTGCCTTTACCTTCCTGCCGGTGATGTTCTGTATCGCCATCCCGCTGGGGCTGGCCCGTGAAGATAAAGGCGTTGCGGCGTTCTCCGGGTTTGTCGGTTATGCGGTAATGAATCTGGCGGTCAATTTCTGGCTGACGGCAAAAGGGGTTTTGCCCACCAGCGATGCGGCGCTTCTCAAAGCGCATAACGTGCAGAATGTGCTGGGCATTCCCTCCATTGATACCGGCATCCTCGGCGCAGTGATTGCCGGGGTGATCATCTGGCGGCTGCATGAGCGCTTTCATACGCTGCGCCTGCCGGATGCACTGGCTTTCTTCGGCGGTACGCGTTCGGTACCGATTGTCACCAGCATTGTGATGGGCATGATTGGCCTGGTAATCCCGCTGGTCTGGCCGTGGTTTGCGCTGGGGATTAGCGGGCTTGGGCACATTATCGATCGCGCTGGCGAGTTCGGCCCGATGATTTTCGGCACCGGCGAGCGGCTGTTGCTCCCTTTCGGCCTGCAACACATTCTGGTCGCGCTGATTCGTTTTACCGAAGCGGGTGGCACCATGGATGTGTGCGGTCATACGGTCAGCGGCGCGTTAACCATTTTCCAGGCGCAGCTTGGCTGCCCGGAAACCCACGGTTTTGCCGAGAGCGCTACGCGTTTTCTGTCGCAGGGTAAAATGCCGGCTTTCCTCGGCGGCTTACCGGGCGCAGCGCTGGCAATGTATCACTGTGCCAGACCGGAAAATCGTCATAAAATTAAAGGCTTAATTATCTCCGGCGTGATTGCCTGTGTGGTCGGCGGCACCACCGAACCGCTGGAGTTCCTGTTCCTGTTTGTCGCCCCGGCGCTCTATGTGCTCCATGCCCTGTTAACCGGTCTTGGTTTCACCGTGATGGCGGTGCTTGGCGTAACTATTGGCAACACGGACGGCAATATCATCGACTTTATCGTTTTCGGCATACTGCATGGCATGGCGACCAAATGGTATCTGGTGCCGGTCGTTGCCGCCGTATGGTTTGTGACGTATTACGCGCTGTTCCGTTTTGCTATCACCCGCTTCAACCTGAAAACACCGGGGCGCGAGATCGACACGGCCAGCGAGGCGAACAGCGCAACGACAAGTGCGCAGGGGCAATCGGGCTATAATGTCCCGGCTCTACTGAACGCGCTCGGCGGCGCAGAGAATATCGATTCGCTGGACAACTGCATCACCCGTTTACGTCTGGTGGTGAAGGATATGTCGCGCGTGGACGAGGCCGCCCTGAAAGCGAACCGGGCAATCGGCGTGATTAAAGTTAATCAACATAACCTGCAAGTGGTGATTGGTACGCAGGTTCAGTCAGTGAAAGATGAGATGGTGCAGTTGATGCGCGCACCGCAGGCGGTAGCCCAGACGGAGGCAGGATAAAATGACAGACACAACCTCTTTCGATTTTGCCACCCCAATCGATCGCCACGGAACCTGGTGTACGCAGTGGGATTACGTTGCCGATCGTTTCGGCCACGCCGATTTGCTGCCTTTTACCATCTCCGATATGGATTTCGCCACAGCACCCTGCGTCATTACCGCCATGCAGCAACGGCTGGCGCACGGCGTGCTGGGCTACAGCCGCTGGAAAAATGACGATTTTCTCGGTGCGATTGAACACTGGCTGGCCAGCCGTTTTAACTGTCCGTCAGATCGGGAAACCTTTGTTTACGGCCCATCGGTGATCTGGATGATCGCCGAGCAGATTCGGCAATGGTCGCAGCCTGGCGATGGCGTGGTGGTGCATACACCCGCCTATGATGCGTTCTACAAAGCGATCGCAGGGAATCAGCGCCAGATGTTTTCCGTGCCACTGGAGCGTAACGATGCAGGCTGGTACTGCGATATGACGCGTCTGGAAGCGGTGTTAAGGCGCCCGGAAAGCAAAATTCTTCTCCTGTGCAGCCCACACAACCCAACCGGCAAGCTCTGGACACGGGAAGAGCTGGAAACCATGGCCGCGCTGTGCGAGCGGCATAACGTCAGGGTGATCAGCGATGAAATCCATATGGATATGGTCTGGAGCCAGCGTCCACATATCCCATGGCATACCGTGGCGCGCGGCCCGTGGGCGCTGTTTACCTCGGCGTCAAAAAGCTTCAATATCCCGGCGCTGACCGGCGCATGGGGAATGATTGGCGATGCGACGTCGCGCGAGAACTGGCTGGATGCACTGAAAAACAGTAATGGTCTCTCCTCACCGGCGGTGTTATCCGTGGTTGCGCATATTGCCGCTTACCGCCAGGGCGCGCCATGGCTGGATGCTCTGAGAACGTATCTGCGCGCCAATCTGGAGTATATCGCCAGCCGGTTAAATCAGGCGTTCCCGTCGCTTAACTGGCACATCCCGGAATCAACCTATCTGGCGTGGATCGATTTACGTCGCACTGGAGTGGACGACGATGCTCTGCAAAAGGCGCTGATTGAGGAGCAAAAAGTCGCCATTATGCGCGGCGATGTTTACGGTGCGGAAGGTCAGGGATTTATTCGTTTAAATGCCGGTTGCCCGCGAATAAAACTTGAGCGCGGCGTCGAAGGATTAATTGCCGCATTAACATCGCTAATGTGATGTCTACGTTTGTCAGCACCAATGCTTTTTAGGCGGCTGAAGAGATTACGTTCACCGAACACCGATAATATCGGCCATTGCTCAAAACAGAGTCGCCTGCAGGCGGCTCTGTTTTATCGCTAATAATCGCGGAATATTACCCAATGCTTCCGCTCAGGCAACTGACAGAAATGATAGTGGATCAACCATAAAATTGGGTTGTTATTCTCCGCTATAGCCTTTTCATTCAGGGATTCATAAATTTAGCTGTATTTTTAATAGTTTATTGAGCTGTGGTATAATGGTATGCACTTTAGCAAAAATAAGAGTGCGACCATGATAGATCCAAACCTGCCACTAACTGACATCCATCGCCATCTCGACGGCAATATCCGCGCCCAAACTATTCTGGATCTTGGCCGCCAGTATAATTTACCCCTGCCCGCGCAAACGCTCGACGCGCTGCGTCCGCATGTGCAGGTCACCTCGAACGAACCCGATCTGGTCAGTTTTCTGGCGAAACTCGACTGGGGCGTAAAAGTGCTGGCTTCGCTGGATGCCTGCCGCCGTGTGGCGTACGAAAATATGCAGGATGCGGCCCTTAACGGCCTGCATTATGTCGAGCTGCGTTTCTCTCCAGGCTATATGGCCATGACTCACAACCTGCCGGTTGCTGGCGTGGTGGAAGCGGTAATTGCCGGCGTGCGTGAAGGCAGCCGCGATTTCAACGTCCAGGCGCGGCTAATCGGTATTATGAGCCGCACCTTTGGCGAAGCCGCCTGTTTGCAGGAGCTGGAAGCCTTACTGGCACATCGCGACGGGATCACCGCGCTGGATCTGGCGGGCGATGAACTTGGCTTCCCTGGCAGCCTGTTTCTGTCGCACTTTAACCGCGCGCGGGATGCGGGCTGGCGCATTACCGTGCACGCAGGCGAAGCAGCCGGGCCGGAGAGCATCTGGCAGGCAATTCGCGAACTGGGCGCCGTGCGTATCGGCCACGGTGTCAAAGCGATTGATGATGCGGCGCTCATGGATTTCCTTGCTGAGCAGCGTATCGGCATCGAATCCTGCCTGACGTCGAATATTCAGACCAGTACCGTGCCTTCGCTCGATCGCCATCCGCTCAAGACTTTCCTTGAACATGGCATTCTTGCCAGCATTAACACTGACGATCCGGCCGTGCAGGGTGTGGAAATTGGTCATGAATATCAGGTTGCGGCACCCGCAGCAGGGCTGAGTCGCGAACAGATTCGCCAGGCGCAAATCAACGGGCTGGAGATGGCGTTTCTCAGCGAGCAAGAGAAACAGGCATTACGGAAGAAAGTGGCAACCGCCTGAAACAAACCGCTCACGCAGCGGCGTGAGCGGTCAATTGTCAGGTCAGGCTCAGGGTGGCGCGATGTTTTGCGGACTCAATCCCCAGTTCGATTAACTCCATAATCTGAATAGCCTGGCTGGCCGGAACCGGGTTTTCACCGACGCCATTAAGCGCATCGCGAATCGCAGCATAGTAGGCCGGGTAGTTGCCCGGCACGGTCAGCCAGCTCTCTTCCCTGCGTTCTTCGCCTTCCACGCGCGTCAACACGCCGTCGCGCATATCGTAGCCCCAGTCAGCCTGCGGCAAACGCGCGCCATTTTTCAGGCACTCTTCCTGCGGATCCAGACCATATTTCACATAGCTACCACGACTGCCGTGCACAATGTAGCGTGCCGATTCCGCCGCCGCCAGCAGCGTACCATGCAGCACCACGCGGCGTTGCGGGTAAGTCAGTACGGCATGGAAGTAGTCGGTTGATTGTGCACCCGGACGCAACTGCGCCAGATCGACCATCAGCGATACCGGCAGACCGAATAAATTGACCGCCTGATCGAGCAGATGCGGACCTAAATCGTACCAGATGCCGCTGCCCGGACCGCCCTGTTCGCGCCAGCGGTTGCGTACCTGCGGACGAAAACGGTCAAAATGGGATTCAAAATAGGCCACCTCGCCCAGAGCGCCGTCCGCCAGTAGCGCTTTTAACGTCAGAAAATCACTGTCCCAACGCCGATTGTGGAACACAGACAATACGCGCCCAAGACTACGCGCCAGCGCATCCAGTTCGCGGGCTTGTGACAGTGTCACTGTAAAGGGTTTATCCACGACCACATGCTTACCGGCTTCCAGTGCCGCTTTCGCCAGCGGAAAATGGGTATCGTTGGGCGTGGGGATCACAATCAAATCGATTTGCGGATCGTTGAACAGATGTTTCGGTTCAGAAACAACCGGCACGACGGGCCAGTCAGCTTTGACTTTTGATTCATCACTGCTGGAAATAGCCGCCAGTTCCATCCCTGGCGTTCCGGCAATCAGCGGCGCGTGAAACGTTTTACTGGCATAGCCATAACCGACTAAGCCAACACGGATCTTATCACTCATATCATGGCCCCTCCTTTTAGAGCACTTATTTGACACCATCTGTCGGATGGCGACAACCGCTTCCTCTATTCATAAATTTCATGAATGATTTAGTCCCATTACGCCCTGGTTTCCGGTCGAAAAATCTGCTTAAATCTGCAACCAGCGCCTTTTCGAGACATGATGGCGTTTTTTATACGTGGATTAACATCAGGGAGTTGTAGAAGTATGGCCGGAATAATCAATCGGATCATTGAACTAATGGGGTGGGTGGTGCTTGGCGTATCGACCGTTCTTTTGGTTTTCGCCAGCCATATCGATAATTATCAGCCCCCGGAACAGAGTATTGTGGCGCAGAAAAAATAATAACGAAAACTCCTGGTAAAGAGAGTAAATGCTTATTGCCAGCGGTGGCGAAGAACGTTAATCTTCTTCTCCGCCGCCGTTCTGGCATCTGTTTTCATTCGAAAAGAAAACTCTTAATTTAATAGTAGAGCTATTTACGTTGCGATAATAATAATGTTTATTATTCGAACGAATTAGCCCCATTTTATTTACGCCTCTTTCAATATATGGATAACCCACGACATGACCGTTCAGGACTATTTATTAAAATTCCGCAAAATCAGTTCGCTCGAAAGTCTGGAAAAATTGTTTGACCACCTCAACTACACGCTTACCGACACTGCCGAAATCATCAACATGTACCGCGCCGCCGATCACCGCCGCGCTGAGCTGGTCTCTGGCGGCCGCTTGTTTGACATTGGGTGCGTTCCACGCTCTGTCTGGCGCTACGTGCAGTAACGCCTCTGGCATTTGGCGCGTAATGCTTTATACTCGTCGCCCGGCGAAATAAATGCATTACATTAAAGCCTTAACAGAGGAATACACATGACGACAACGCCTGCAGAACGAATCGGAGGCTGGTTACTTGGCCCTCTGGCCTGGTTGCTGCTCACGTTATTAAGTACTTCTCTGGCATTAATGCTCTATGCCACCGCACTATTAACGCCACAGACGGTCGCGGCGCTCGGCGCGCAAACGCTGAAAGAAAACGTTTTGTGGTTCGTTTCATTCGCCTTTGCTATCGCCATCTGGTATTACACGTTCTGGCTGGTGATCGCCTTTTTTAAGCGCCGCCGCAGCGTACCCAAACACTTTATAATCTGGTCGTTAATTTGCGTCCTGCTGTCGCTGAAAGCGTTCGCTTTCTCTCCCGTTTCCGACGATCTGGCGGTGCGACAGCTTCTGTTCCCACTGCTTGCCGCTGCGCTGATGGTGCCTTACTTCAAGCGTTCTCAACGCGTGAAGAAGACCTTTGTTAATCCGTAATAACCTTACAGTTATCCTGTTGTCGCCCGGTGCTGTTTGACCGATAATAGGCGGCTTTTTTATTTTCAGGCCAAATAATGACAGATTATCTGCTGCTATTTATCGGAACGGTGCTGGTCAATAACTTCGTACTGGTGAAGTTTCTTGGCCTGTGTCCGTTTATGGGCGTTTCCAAAAAACTGGAAAGCGCCATGGGCATGGGTCTGGCGACTACCTTCGTGATGACGCTGGCGTCGGTGTGCGCCTGGATTATCGATACCTGGGTTCTGATTCCGCTGGATTTAGTCTATCTGCGCACGCTGGCGTTTATCCTGATTATCGCGGTCGTTGTGCAGTTCACCGAAATGGTGGTGCGCAAAACCAGCCCGGCGCTCTATCGCCTGCTGGGGATCTTTCTGCCGTTGATTACCACCAACTGCGCGGTGCTGGGCGTTGCGCTGCTGAATATCAACCTTGGTCATAATTTCATGCAATCGGCGTTATATGGCTTTGCCGCCGCCGTTGGCTTCTCTTTGGTGATGGTGCTGTTCGCTGCGATCCGCGAGCGTCTGGTGGTTGCCGATGTGCCCGCCCCTTTCCGCGGCAATGCGATTGCGTTAATCACTGCGGGCTTAATGTCTCTGGCCTTTATGGGCTTTAGTGGTCTGGTAAAACTGTAATGAGTGCAATTTCAATTGCCGTTGCAGCTCTGAGCGTGCTAGGGCTGCTGTTCGGCCTCATTCTCGGTTACGCATCCCGCCGCTTTGCGGTTGAGGACGATCCGGTCGTTGAACGTATTGATGAGCTGCTGCCGCAAAGTCAGTGCGGCCAGTGCGGCTATCCAGGCTGCCGCCCTTATGCAGAAGCAGTGGGCATCAACGGCGAAAAAATTAACCGCTGCGCGCCGGGCGGCGAAGCGGTAATGCTGAAAATCGCCACGCTGCTGAATGTCGATCCGCAACCGATTGACGGCGATGCCAGCGCACAGGAGCCGGTACGGATGCTGGCGGTTATTGATGAAAACAACTGCATTGGCTGCACCAAATGCATCCAGGCCTGTCCGGTCGACGCCATCCTTGGCGCCACGCGCGCCATGCATACGGTGATGAGCGATCTGTGTACCGGTTGCAATCTTTGTGTGGATCCGTGCCCGACGCAGTGCATTGAATTGCGTCCTGTGGAAACGACCACCGCGAGCTGGAAATGGGATTTAGAAACCATCCCGGTACGTATTATTCCTGTGGAACACCATGCTTAAGTTATTTTCCGCTTTCCGAAAAGAGAAACTGTGGGATTTTCACGGTGGCATTCATCCGCCGGAGATGAAAACGCAGTCTAACGGCACGCCGCTGCGCCAGTTACCGCTGGCGCAGCGCTTTGTCATTCCGCTAAAACAACATATTGGTGCTGAAGGCGAGCTGTGCGTCAGCGTCGGTGATACGGTGCTGCGCGGCCAGCCGCTGACGCGTGGTCGCGGCCGGATGCTGCCAGTGCATGCCCCGACGTCGGGTACCGTTATCGCTATCGCTCCCCACTCCACCGCTCACCCTTCAGCGTTGCCGGAGATGAGCGTCATTATTGCAGCTGATGGCGAAGATCGCTGGATCGAACGTGATGGCTGGAATGACTACCGCGCACACAGCATTGACGCGTTGCTCGAACGCATTCATCAGTATGGCGTCGCGGGGTTAGGCGGCGCGGGCTTTCCGACCGCCGCCAAACTGTATGGCGGCGGCAATAAAATTGAAACGCTGATCATCAATGCCGCCGAATGCGAGCCGTACATTACCGCTGACGACCGGCTGATGCAGGATTGTGCCGCGCAGATTATCGAAGGTGTGCGTATTCTGGCGCACATTCTTAAACCGCGTCAGACCCTCATCGGGATTGAAGATAATAAACCGCAGGCCATTTCGATGATGCGTGCGGTGCTGGCCGACAGTCATGATATTCAGTTACGCGTTATTCCAACCAAATACCCGTCCGGCGGCGCAAAACAGTTGACGCAGATCCTGACAGGCAAACAGGTGCCGCACGGCGGTCGTTCTTCGGATATCGGCATCCTGATGCAAAACGTCGGCACGGCCTATGCGGTGAAACGCGCAGTGATTGATGGTGAGCCTCTGACCGAACGCGTCGTCACGCTAACCGGCGAAGCCGTCACCCGTCCCGGCAACGTCTGGGCGCGTCTGGGGACGCCAGTGCGTCATCTGCTTGAACATGCGGGTTTCTGTCCTTCCAGCGAACAACTGGTCATTATGGGCGGCCCGCTGATGGGCTTTACCCTGCCATGGCTGGATGTTCCGGTGGTCAAAATCACCAACTGTCTGCTGGCACCGTCTGCCAGCGAAATGGGCGAACCGCAGGAAGAGAAAGGCTGTATTCGCTGTAGCGCCTGTGCCGATGCTTGCCCGGCAGATTTACTGCCGCAGCAGCTTTACTGGTTCAGCAAAGGTCAGCAGCACGATAAGGCCACCGCGCATAACCTCTCCGACTGTATCGAATGCGGTGCCTGCGCCTGGGTTTGCCCCAGCAATATTCCGCTGGTGCAATATTTCCGCCAGGAGAAAGCGGAAATTTATGCCATTGCGCAGGAAGAGAAACGCACGATCGAAGCTAAAGCGCGCTTTGAGGCGCGTCAGGCTCGTCTTGAGCGCGATAAAATTGCCCGCCAGCAGCGCCACAAACAGGCCGCGGTGCAGCCTGGCGCTCAGGATCAGCAGGCTATCGACGCTGCGCTGGCCCGCGTGCGGGAAAAACAAGCTACCGCCACGCAACCAGTGGTGATTCAGGCTGGCGCCGAGCCGGATAACCGCGATGTCATCGCCGCCCGCGAAGCGCGCAAAGCGCAGGTTCGCGCCCGCCAGGCAGAGAAAGCACAGCTCGCTGAAGCAAACACGGCAAGCGGTGAAACGGACGATCCGCGCAAAGCGGCTGTCGAAGCCGCCATTGCCCGCGCGAAAGCGCGTAAAGCGGCGCAGGCTGAATCCCAGGTTGTCGAACAACCGCCGGAGCAGGCACCTGTCGATCCGCGCAAAGCCGCTGTCGAAGCCGCCATTGCCCGCGCGAAAGCGCGCAAAGCGGCGCAGGCTGAATCCCCGGTTGTCGAACAACCGCCGGAGCAGGCACCTGTCGATCCGCGTAAAGCCGCTGTCGAAGCCGCCATTGCCCGCGCGAAAGCGCGCAAAGCAGAACAAACGCAGGCGCAGGTAGCGGTAAATGAGGCATCACCGGTTCCGCAGGCCGCCAATGATGATCCGCGCAAAGCGGCTGTCGCCGCCGCCATCGCCCGTGTTCAGGCTAAAAAAGCCGCGCAGCAAGCTGTTAACGAGGATTAAATGGTTTTCCGAATCGCAAGTTCCCCCTATACCCATAACCAGCGTCAGACTTCACGCATTATGCTGTTGGTGACGCTCGCCACCGTGCCTGGCATTGCCGCTCAACTGTGGTTTTTCGGTTGGGGAACCCTGATACAGATCATTCTCGCCATTGTCAGTGCCCTGGCAGCGGAAGCGCTGGTGTTGTCGCTGCGTAAACAAAACGTGGGCGCAATTCTGGCGGACAACTCGGCGCTGTTAACCGGCTTGCTGCTGGCGATCAGTATTCCCCCTTTCGCGCCGTGGTGGATGGTGGTGCTGGGTACGGTGTTCGCCGTCGTTATCGCCAAACAGTTATATGGCGGGCTTGGTCACAACCCATTTAACCCGGCGATGATCGGTTACGTGGTACTGCTGATCTCTTTCCCTGTGCAAATGACCAGTTGGCTGCCGCCATACGAAATCGCCCATACCGTGCCGGGTTTTATGGATGCGGTACAGGTGATCTTCAGCGGGCATACTGCAACGGGTGCCACCATGGAAACCCTGCGTATTGGTATTGATGGCGTCAGCCAGGCCACACCGCTGGATACCTTTAAAACATCACTGCATGCGGGTCACAGCGTTGAGCAGATCCTGCAATACCCGATCTACAGCGGTGTGCTGGCGGGCGCAGGCTGGCAGTGGGTTAACCTTGGCTATCTGGCCGGCGGGCTGTTCCTGCTGTGGCAGAAGACCATTCGCTGGCATATTCCGCTGAGCTTCCTGCTTTCGCTTGCGGTGTGCTCCACGCTTGGCTGGATCTTTTCCCCGCAATCGCTGGCTGCACCGCATCTGCATTTACTCTCCGGCGCAACCATGCTGGGCGCTTTCTTTATTTTGACCGATCCGGTAACCGCCTCCACTACCAACAAAGGGCGGCTGATTTTTGGCGCGCTGGCGGGTTTGCTGGTGTGGCTGATCCGCAGTTTTGGCGGCTATCCGGACGGCGTCGCCTTTGCTGTACTGCTGGCTAATATCACCGTACCGCTGATTGACTACTACACGCGTCCTCGCGTGTACGGGCATCGATAAGGAGTCGCCATGCTAAAGACGATGCGTAAACATGGCGTGACGCTGGCGCTGTTCGCAGCGGGTTCTACCGGCCTGACAGCTGCCATTGATCAAATGACCAAAACCACGATTGCCGAGCAGGCCGCGCAGCAACAAAAAGCGCTGTTTGATCAGGTGATTCCCGGCGACAGCTATAATAATGCGCTGCAACAGAGCTGTTATCTGGTAAGCGATCCGGCGTTAGGTAAAGGCCAGCATCATCTGTGGATCGCTAAAAAAGATGAGCAGCCGGTGGCGGCAGTGATTGAAGCCACGGCACCCGACGGCTACTCTGGGGCAATTCAGTTACTGGTCGGTGCCGACTTTTCCGGCACCGTACTGGGTGTGCGCGTGACTGAGCATCATGAAACGCCGGGGCTGGGCGATAAAATCGAACTACGTATTTCTGACTGGATCACGCACTTTTCCGGGAAGCGAATTGAAGGTGCCACCGACCCGCATTTTGCGGTGAAAAAAGATGGCGGCGATTTCGATCAGTTCACGGGAGCCACCATTACCCCGCGCGCCGTGGTCAATGCGGTTAAACGTGCGGGTCTGTATGCAACGACGCTGCCTGAGCAGCTTTCCCGTTTACCGGGTTGCGGAGAGTAAACGATGAGCGAAGTAAAAGACGTTATCGTCCAGGGGCTGTGGAAGAACAACTCCGCGCTGGTGCAGTTGCTCGGGATGTGCCCGCTGCTGGCGGTAACCTCCACGGCGACTAACGCGCTGGGTCTGGGGCTCGCTACCACGCTGGTCCTGACGCTGACCAACTTGTTTATTTCGCTGTTGCGTCGCTGGACACCCGCAGAGATCCGTATTCCTGTTTATGTAATGATTATCGCGTCCGTGGTCAGTGCGGTACAGATGCTGATCAACGCTTACGCTTTTGGTCTGTACCAGTCATTGGGGATTTTTATCCCGCTGATCGTCACCAACTGTATCGTGGTCGGGCGCGCTGAAGCTTTCGCCGCGAAAAAAGGCCCGGCGTTATCGGCGCTGGATGGTTTTTCCATCGGCATGGGGGCAACCTGTGCGATGTTTGTTCTCGGCTCGCTGCGTGAAATTCTTGGCAACGGCACCCTGTTTGACGGCGCAGATGGTCTGCTCGGCAACTGGGCCAAAGTGCTGCGTATTGAAGTGTTTCATACCGATTCACCGTTTTTGCTGGCGATGTTGCCGCCCGGTGCATTTATCGGTCTGGGCATGATGCTGGCAGTGAAATATCTGATCGATCAAAAAATGAAAAAGCGCCGGGAAGCCGCTGCTGCTGTTAGTGACGCTGCGCACTCGTCGCCCGGGAAGGCATAATGAACAAAGCAAAACGGCTGGAAATATTAACCCGTTTACGGGAAAACAACCCACATCCGACCACCGAACTCAATTTCAGTTCGCCGTTTGAACTGTTGATCGCCGTGCTGCTTTCCGCCCAGGCGACCGACGTCAGCGTCAATAAAGCCACCGCGCTGCTCTACCCGGTTGCCAATACGCCAGCCGCGATGCTGGCGTTGGGCGTTGAGGGCGTGAAGCAATACATCAAAACAATTGGCCTGTTTAACAGCAAAGCGGAAAACGTGATTAAAACCTGCCGTATTTTGCTGGAAAAACATGGTGGCGAAGTGCCGGAAGATCGCGCCGCACTGGAAGCACTGCCGGGCGTCGGGCGCAAAACCGCCAATGTGGTACTCAACACCGCCTTTGGCTGGCCAACGATTGCCGTCGATACACATATTTTCCGCGTCGCCAACCGCACGCGTTTTGCGCCCGGTAAGAACGTTGAGGAAGTGGAAGAGAAGCTGCTGAAAGTGGTACCGGCAGAGTTTAAAGTCGATTGCCACCACTGGTTGATCCTGCACGGGCGATACACCTGCATCGCCCGTAAGCCGCGCTGCGGCTCCTGCATTATCGAAGATCTCTGCGAGTACGACGACAAAGCCGAACTCTGACCGCTATCAGAACGGCCGGAATACCGCCAGCAGAATAATCACTGCCACCACGACGATAATCAGTGTGGTGGCATTGCGCACAGCGCCAGCCCCCTTCACCGCCTCACCTGCCGCCATCCGGCGTATCGTTGCAGAGAGAAAGCCGTGCAGCCCGGAAAGTACAATCACGGCCACGATCTTCACGACCAGCCAGAGATGCGGAAACTGACCGTGAGCGATAACCATGATCGCCCCGGCAATCCACAGCAGCAACATCGCGGGGGTGACGACTTTGCGGCTCCAGCGACGTACCGCCAGCAGCAACCCAGCCGTTGAGGTTTTATCACTTTGCAGCGCGCTCCAGCCGGCAACCACAGCCATCACCAACATGCCGCCAATCCAGACGATGGCGGAGACAATATGTAACGCATTGAGCCACGGGTGAAAGTTCATTATTTGACTCCAGTAGAAAGGGACAGGCAGCAGTCTGCCAGCAGCGCGGCGGGATGTCATGAACAATGCGCGGCATAACGTTAAAAAAGCCATGGTTATTGCCTTTTTACCGTATGCGGAAGCAATGAAAATTGGCAGAACTTGCTGATTTTCAGCAGATAACTGATGTGATATTACTCACATCTCTGCACATTGCCCATCAAGTCGAATTAATGTTCGAAAAATGATGAATTGGACAAATAATCGTTCACTTATGCGTATTCATTAAGACTTATCATTTTTTTAGAAGAAAAAAATACAACCGCAGTGTGATTATACTGACATTGCTAATGTGATGTTAAAAAAGAAGTTTATCGTCGGGAATTTCAGACCGTAGCGCAAAGTTTAGCCACTTATTTTCAAGACATATAACCATTAATGTTTGATAAACCAGTCCAATACACTACATTATAAGCAAAATAGCAGAACATATAGCTAATGACGTAATCCTACCCTATGATCCCAGTGGAAAAATCCATCTTTATTACATTGGTAAAATTTAACTCTGAATAACAAATACAATTACCGAGTAATGTAATGACAGAGATCTATGTAACAGAATATGTCAAAGGTATTGCCTGAAAGCCCAGGATAGTGAACATTACCCGCCGTTTCCCCTCCCAATATAACTATAAGCGTGATGAACTCTGGTTATTACGCGCTGAACACCCCCGTTAATATGGGATGTAAAAAAAGAGGTATATGTGTCAACTGCAAACAAACCAACCGAAAGCGTTAGCCTGAATGCTTTTAAACAACCGAAAGCGTTTTATCTGATTTTCTCGATCGAGTTATGGGAACGTTTTGGTTACTACGGCCTGCAAGGGATCATGGCCGTTTACCTGGTAAAACAGCTGGGTATGTCCGAAGCGGACTCGATTACGCTGTTCTCTTCCTTTAGCGCGTTGGTCTACGGCCTGGTCGCTATCGGCGGCTGGCTGGGCGATAAAGTCCTCGGTACCAAACGTGTGATTATGCTGGGCGCGATTGTGCTGGCGATCGGCTATGCACTGGTGGCATGGTCCGGCCATGACGCCGGTATCGTCTATATGGGTATGGCGGCTATCGCCGTCGGTAACGGGCTGTTCAAAGCCAACCCGTCTTCCCTGCTCTCTACCTGCTATGCCAAAGATGATCCGCGTCTGGACGGTGCATTTACCATGTACTACATGTCCGTTAACGTTGGCTCCTTCTTCTCTATGCTGGCAACGCCGTGGCTCGCCGCGAAGTTTGGCTGGAGCACGGCATTTGGTCTGAGCGTTGTCGGTCTGCTGATCACCATCGTTAACTTCGCCTTCTGCAAACGCTGGGTGAAAAATTACGGTTCAAAACCGGACTTCGCACCGGTGCGCATGGGTTACCTGCTGGCGACCATCGTCGGTGTCGCCGTGCTGATTGCTATCGCAACCTGGCTGCTGCACAACCAGGGGATCGCCCGTATGGTACTGGGTGTTGTTGCGCTGGGTATTATCTGCATCTTCGCGAAAGAGACGTTCGCCCTGCAAGGCGCTGCACGTCGCAAAATGATTGTGGCCTTCATTCTGATGCTTCAGGCGATCGTTTTCTTCGTCCTGTACAGCCAGATGCCGACGTCCCTGAACTTCTTTGCCATTCGCAACGTTGAACATACCCTGTTTGGCATCGCGTTTGAGCCGGAACAGTATCAGGCGCTGAACCCGTTCTGGATCATTATTGGTAGCCCGATTTTGGCCGCAATCTACAACAAAATGGGCGATACGCTGCCGATGCCGCATAAATTTGCGATCGGTATGGTATTGTGCTCCGCCGCGTTCCTGGTTCTGCCGCTGGGCACCAAATTCGCTTCCGATGCCGGTATCGTCTCCGTGAACTGGCTGATTGCAAGTTACGCGCTGCAAAGTATCGGTGAACTGATGATCTCCGGGCTGGGCCTGGCGATGGTTGCGCAGTTGGTACCGCAACGACTGATGGGCTTCATCATGGGTAGCTGGTTCCTGACGACTGCCGGTGCGAACATCATCGCAGGTTACGTCGCTAACCAGATGGCAATCCCGGAAAACGTGACCGACCCGCTGATGTCACTGGACATCTACGGTACTGTCTTCCTGCAGATTGGTATCGCCACAGCCGTGATTGCGGTGCTGATGATCCTGGCTGCACCGAAGCTGAACCGCATGACGCAGAGCGACGACAACGTGCGTGAAGCGTCGGAAACCGCAACAGCGTAATTGCTGCGGGGAACACGAAATATTCAGCCGCTAACCCAGGTTAGCGGCTTTTTTTTTATTCCGCGACGTAATAACCTAATGCCCGAAATTAACTATAAGGAAAGCATAATGAAACTGTTTTACAAGCCCGGCGCCTGCTCGCTTGCATCGCACATTGCCCTGCGTGAAACCGGTAAAGACGTGACGCTGGTCAGCGTCGACCTGATGAAAAAGCGCCTGGAAAATGGCGACGACTTTTTTGCCATTAACCCGAAAGGCCAGATCCCTGCGCTTCAACTTGATGACACCACGCTGGTGACGGAAGGCGTGGCAATCATGCAATATGTCGCCGACAGCGCACCGGACAGCCAGCTTCTGGCGCCGGTCGGTACGTTGCCGCGCTACAAAACGCTGGAGTGGCTAAACTTTGTCGCGACCGAGCTGCATAAAGGCTTCACGCCGCTTTTCCGCCCGGATACGCCGGAAGAGTACAAACCGACGGTTCGCGCTCTGCTGGAGAAAAAGCTGCAATACGTGGACCAGTCCCTGGCGAATAGCGAGTGGATCAGCGGCGCGCGCTTCACTATTGCTGATGGCTACCTGTTTACGGTGCTGCGCTGGGCGCGCGCAGTGAAACTGAACATGGAAGGCCTGAGCCATATCGACGCGTACATGGCGCGTGTTGCCGCTCGTCCGGCCGTTGCGGCCGCGATGGCAGCGGAAGGTATTCAGTAAGCACTGATGGCCCGCGTGCGTTTGCGCGCGGCATTAATGCCAGTAAGAGAAAGGCGGGAAAATCCCGCCTTTTTTATTACAGCAAGGTTGCGCTGAACAGATGTTCAGGTTTCGCGATCCTGTCCTGCGCTGCCACCACTTGCAGTTCGTACTCCTGCATGCCCTGAGTGGTCAGCATAATTTCATACACCGCAGCCGTTACATGCTCCAGCGCCTCACGTACCGATGCACCCTGCAGCAGCTTCACCAGTAACAGCCCGCTGGTGACATCGCCGACGCCAACCGGCTGACGCGCGCCGAAATCGACCAGCGGACGGCTGATGTGCCAGGCTTCCTGCGGCGTCACCAGCAGCATCTCAAAACGATCCGCGCTCAGACCGGCGCGCGCCAGATGTTTCACCAGAACAATTTGCGGCCCTTTCGCAATCAGTTCACGCGCGGCAGCGACCGCTTCCTGCACGCTATTCACTGCATGTTCGCAAAGGATCTCCAGCTCAATCAGATTAGGCGCAATGATATCGCTGGCCGGTAACGCGTGGCGCAGATGGAATTCGGCGACGCCCGGCGCAACGATGCACCCTTTTTCGGGATGCCCCATCACCGGATCGCAGAAATATTTCGCCTGCGGATTGGCGGCTTTTACCTGACGCACGATACCGAGAATATGTTCGCCCTGCTCCGCCGACCCGAGATAGCCGCTTAGTACCGCGTCACAGCGCTGTAGCTGATCAATAGCGGCGATGCCCTGCACAATCTCCGTCAGATGCGCGGGCGGCATGACGCTACCGGTCCATTTGCCGTACTGGGTGTGGTTAGAAAACTGCACCGTATTCAGCGGCCAGACATTGGCGCCAAGGCGGCGCATCGGAAATTCAGCCGCACTGTTCCCCGCATGCCCAAAGACCACATGCGATTGAATGGCGAGGATGTTCTTCATTTTTGTAGCCTTGCAATGACGGGACGAAAAAGAAGGGAGTGATTTCTCACTCCCCGGGATATGACGTGAATTATTTCCAGCAGATCAGGCAGTAATTTTTCTTACCGCGACGCAGCAGCGTGTAGCGACCAAACAGGCGATCGCTGTCGGCGAAGGTGTATTCCGGATCGGACTGTTTTTCACCGTTGATGGTGACCGCATTGGAGGCGATGGTTTTACGCGCCTGGCCGCGGGATGGTTGCAGCTCGGAATCGACCAGCGCCTGCATCAGATCCGCACCTTTTTCCATCTCGACCATCGGCACGCCATCCTGCGCCAGCTGTTCGAAATCCGCTTCGCTCAGATCGCTCAGCGTGCCGTTAAACAGGCTTTCGGTGATGCGTTTTGCGGCAACCAGCCCCTCTTCGCCATGCACCAGTCGCGTGACCTGCTCGGCCAGCACATACTGTGCGCGCGGTGCTTTACCGCTGTTCTTGTCTTCTTCTTCCAGCGCGTTAATTTCAGCGATGTCCATAAAGGTGAAGAATTTCAGGAAGCGATAAACATCGGCATCGGCGGTGTTGATCCAGAACTGGTAGAACTTGTACGGGCTGGTTTTTTTCGGATCCAGCCAGACTGCGCCGCCTTCGGTTTTACCGAATTTGGTGCCGTCAGCTTTGGTGATCAGCGGAACCGTCAGGCCAAATACCTGATTCTGGTGCAGACGACGGGTCAGGTCGATACCGGAGGTGATGTTGCCCCATTGATCGGAACCGCCGATCTGCAACGCCACGCCGTGCAGCTTGTTCAGGCAGGCGAAGTCGTAACCCTGTAACAGGTTGTAGGAGAACTCGGTAAAGGAGATACCGACATCATCACGGTTCAGACGCTGTTTCACCGCTTCTTTGTTAATCATCTGGTTAACAGAGAAGTGTTTGCCAATATCGCGCAGGAAGGTCAGCACGTTCATATTGCCGAACCAGTCGTAGTTGTTCGCCGCAATTGCGGAGTTGTCACCGCAGTCGAAATCGAGGAACGGTGCCACTTGCCGGCGGATTTTATCCACCCACTCCTGCACGGTCTCTTCGGTATTCAGTTTGCGCTCGGTCGCTTTAAAGCTCGGATCGCCAATCAGCCCGGTAGCGCCGCCTACCAGCGCTACCGGCTTGTGGCCAGCCTGCTGGAAGCGTTTCAGGCATAACAATGGAACGAGATGCCCCAAATGCAAGCTGTCTGCGGTGGGATCGAAGCCGCAATAAAGCGCGATTGGCCCCTGCGCCAGTCGCTCTGCTAACGCTTCCTCATCCGTTACCTGAGCCACCAGGCCCCGCTCTTGCAATTGTTTAATCAAGTTACTGCTTGCCATCAAATTCTCCATGTATAAAACGGAACTGCACCTTTGCCGGTACACGACTTTTCGCCAGATGCGAAAGGATACTTCAGGGGGGCAGATAGAATAAAGCGCCGGAACACGGAGTACCAGCGCTTAACGCAACATTTTTCAGGGATTACGGAGCGAGACGATCAATTTTCCAGGCGTCATTTTCACGCTGGTATAAAAAACGATCGTGCAGACGGTTAGCGCCGCCCTGCCAGAACTCCATCTGCTCAATGCTGACGCGAAAACCTCCCCAGAAACTGGGCAGCGGAATTTCGCCCTGCTGGAACTTTTGCTTCAGTTCAAGAAACTTGCTTTCGAGGATACCGCGCGCGGAGATACGGCTGGATTGTTTAGAAACCCAGGCACCGATTTGACTGTCGCGCGGGCGGCTGTGAAAGTACTTCACCACTTCCAGCGTCGATAAGCGTTCTGCTTTACCGGTTACCATCACCTGACGTTCCAGCATATGCCACGGGAACAGCAGACTGACCGCCGGATTATGCTCAATATGGTGCGCTTTACGGCTACCAAGGTTGGTATAAAACACCAGCCCTTTTTCATCATAATGCTTGAGCAGCACGATGCGCTGATAAGGCTGACCGTTTTCATCCACCGTTGCTACCACCATGGCAGTCGGATCGATGAGCTGGGCCTCGCAGGCTTGCCCTAACCAGCGTTCAAAGAGTTTCAGCGGCTCTGCTGGCAGGTCGTTGCGGCGCAGACCGCCTTTTGTGTATTCACGGCGCAGATGCGCGATTTGCTGCAATTGATCGTTATCAGACATGGCGTTAGCAAAAAATAATCATCAGGGAGGGCTATTATGCGCCCCCCTGTGAAAATCTCAACGCTCTGGAATTAACTGACAGTTATTCAGCACGATGCGGTCGCGTTTATAGACCGTCGCGCCGTTACCTTTCGACCAGAAAACATAAACGCCATCAGTATAGCGCGCGCCGGATGCCGATAACCCTTGTTGCAGCGTCAGTAGCTTGTCATCCCAGACGAAACTGGCCTGCTGGCGGGTACGGTTAATTTTCACGGTCAGGGGTTTTTCATCGCACTGGTAAACCAGCGTGTCGGTATGCATCCGTTCAACGAACTGGTTGTAATAACTACACCCGGCAAGCAGTGCGGGCAGGCAGGCAATCAGCAGTTTTTTCATTGGGTATCCCTGGACAGTCCTGGTCACGGAGGGCGAAACGCCCTCCTTAAATCCGGTCAGTCTAGCGATGTAACACCAAAGTAAAATTCGGTTAACTCTGATTCTGGCGTGGGTTCGCCGGATAGATGGCGCCAAGTACCGTCGGCGCAGAAGCCCCGGTCACCGACGGCAGATTGCCTGGTAACCCGGCGAGCGTTCGCCATGCCAGCCAGGCAAAAGCCAGCGCTTCCATATCATCACCGCTGATCCCCGCGTCATCCGTAGTGGAAACTTCGATACCCGGCAGCAGCGCCGCCAGACGCGCCATCAACAGCGGATTACGGCTGCCGCCGCCGCACACCAGCAGACGTTCACAACCGCCGCTCAGCAATACCTGTTCGGAAATGGTCACCGCCGTCAGTTCCGTCAGCGTTGCCTGGACATCGCTGGCGCTAATACCCGGGAAATGGACCAGGTGGCGCTCAAGCCAGCCATAGTTGAAATATTCGCGCCCGGTGCTTTTCGGCGGTATTGCCGCGAAGTAAGGATCGCTGAGCATATTTTGCAGCAACGGCAGCACCACTTTCCCTTCGCTTGCCCACTGAGCGTCTTTGTCATATGGCTTGCCCTTTTGTCGCCAAATCCAGGCATCCATCAGCATATTACCCGGCCCGGTATCATAGCCTCTGACCGGTTGACCGGGGATTAACAGCGACAGATTGGCAATGCCGCCAATATTGAGCACCATCCGTCGTTCAACCGGATGCGCCAGCAGCGCGTGGTGAAAAGCCGGAACCAGCGGCGCGCCCTGTCCACCCAGCGCCATATCGCGCCGACGAAAATCGCCGACCACCGTTACGCCAGTACGAGCGGCAATCTGATTGTTATCGCCTATTTGCAGCGTATGCGGTGCAACTCCCGTTGGTTCATGCCAGACCGTTTGCCCGTGGCAGCCAATCGCCACGATATCCTCCGGGTGCAGATGCTCGCGATCCATCAACGCCAGAACGGCATCAGCGAACAGTTTTCCCAGTTGCGTATCCAGCCGTCCCAGTTGTGAGAGCGTGAGCGGCTGCCCCTGGCAAATCGCGAGGATCGCCTCTTTCAGCGGCAGTGGAATAGGAAACGTAAGGCTTGCCTGCTGCGCGACCATGTTCTCATCGATGGCCGCCAGCACCACATCCACACCGTCCAGACTCGTTCCCGACATCACCCCAATGTAGCGACCCGATTTCATGCGCCTTCCTTAATTTGCGTAACTCAGGAGCAACACTCCACCATAAAGCAACCATTAACGCTATCGACTACAAACACTTTTTAACAATCCTGCCGTTTTACACTCAGTGAAATCCCATCAGGTCGCGTTTATAATCGCTTCGTTTAAATCTGGTTAAACAGACACCGGGTATTATTTTTGCCAGGATTAGGCAGAAGATACGACCTGGCATTGTAAAAATGCCATATAATTTAACCATGATGGATGCTCATAAGAGCATTTCATGGTGAACAGGAGATTCATAAATGATGTTACGTGCACTGGCAGTTTCGCTGATTGGTTTAACGTTGGCTGGTTGTGTCAACAACGATACGCTTTCCGGTGATGTTTACTCTGCCTCCGAAGCCAAACAAGTGCAAAATGTCACTTACGGCACCATTGTTCATGTCCGTCAGGTGCAGCTCCAGGGCGGCGATAACAGCAACGTTATTGGCGCGATTGGCGGCGCAGTGCTTGGTGGTTTCCTCGGTAATACCGTGGGTGGCGGCACTGGTCGTTCTCTGGCTACCGCAGCAGGCGCGGTTGCAGGCGGCGTAGCGGGTCAATCCGTTCAGGGTTCGCTGAACAAAACTCAGGGCGTTGAGCTGGAAATTCGTAAAGACGACGGTAACACCATCATGGTGGTGCAGAAACAGGGCAATACCCATTTCTCTGCTGGCCAGCGCGTCGCGATGGCCAGCAACGGCAGCCAGGTAACGGTCTCTCCGCGCTAAGCCGGAGGCTGGTTGTTGCAGTTGCGACCACCTTCAGACATAAAAAAAGCCTTGCGATGCAAGGCTTTTTCAATTCAATCCCGCGACTGTAGCTCAAGGATATTTTGCTCCAGCCGGGCAATCATCTTGATTAACAGATCCAGTTCTTCCGCAGAGATCCCGGAAAGAATTTCACCCCGGGTTTTGCGAATTACTGTCTCCATTTCATCGATAATCGGTGCTGCTTTTTCCGTCAATTTGATCCGTTTTGCCCGGCGATCGCTGGCGCATGTCTGGCGAGAAATAAGACCTTTCTCCTCCAGTTGGTCAAGCGTACGCACCAGCGAAGGCTGCTCAATGCCAATCGCTTTAGCCAGTTGAATTTGCGACTGCTCGGGCGGCAACTGATGAATATTGTGCAGCGTTACCCAGTGAGTCTGCGTTAATTCCAGAGGTTTCAGGCGATGGTCAATCAAAGCGCGCCATACGCGCACTAAGCGTGCCAGATCAGAACCTAATGGCGATTCCAATTTCATCTCCTTATAATTAGCTTGCTAACTTATTATACTCATTTTAAAATAGTTTGCAGTATTTGTATTGGTAAAACAAATGTATTGCTGTCCCGGACAAGTAGTTTGCGAAGTCGCTCCCAGCTCTGACGTGGCATCTTTATCTCTTTTCTTACCGTTAAGCCCTGCCCGGCGATCCGTTTGACTGTACAGGACCCATAAACGTGAAGTGGAATTCGAGTTCGCTGGATTTACCCCTCCAGGACCTGATTTTCGGCGCATCAGTCTATTTCCCGCCTGTTTTTAAAGTCGTGATGCTTGGCTTTCTGCTGTGGCTTGTCGCCCACCGTTTGTTGCGCGAGTGGATCTACGCTGGCGAGATCTGGCACCCCATTCTGATGGATCTTTCCCTGTTTGTTATTGCGCTGAGTCTCGCGCTCGGCTTGCTCATCGTGTGGTAATTATGCATCTGAAATCCCTTAAATATTTCTCCACTTTGCTGGTACTGGCCGTGGCCATTGTCGCGGCGTGGTGGATGTGGAACTACTACATGCAAACCCCCTGGACGCGGGATGGGAAAGTTCGCGCCGAACAGGTCAGTATTACACCGCAGGTTTCCGGCACGATTACCATGCTGGCGGTGAAAGATAATCAGCTCGTCAAAGCCGGGCAATTGCTGTTCCGCATCGATGACACGCCATACCACATCGCCGTTCTGAACGCCGAAGCGCAGTTGGCAAAAGCGCAAACCGATCTGGCAAAAGCCAGTAATGAAGCCAACCGCCGCCGCCACCTGTCACAAAATTACATCTCCGCAGAAGATCTCGATACCGCCAATATTGGTGTTAAAGCTGCACAGGCGGGCGTTGCAGTCGCCGAAGCGCAGCTCGCACAGGCAAAATGGCAACTGGCGCAGACCACCGTCAGCGCGCCGGTGGATGGCTGGGTCACGAATCTTTCGGCGCGCACAGGCAATTACGCCACCGCCGGACAGCCAGTCTTCGCCCTTGTCGATAGCCATTCGTTTTATGTCATGGGTTATTTTGAAGAGACCAAACTGCGCCATATTCATGAAGGTGCCGCCGCGAAAATCGTCCTCTACAGCGGTAATGTTACGTTACAGGGTCACGTATCCGGTATTGGTCGTGCGATCTACGATCAGAGCGTTGAGACGGACAGCGGCCTGGTCCCGGACATCAAACCAAATGTACCCTGGGTGCGGCTGGCGCAGCGCGTGCCGGTACGTATTCAGTTTGATAAATTACCCGACGGTCTGACGCTGGTTTCCGGCACTACCTGTACCGTGGCAATTGGCGAACAACCATGAAATCCCCTGCCTGGCTGTGGCAAAACCTGCCGTGGGTGAAAGCCACGCCTGCGCAGTGGCGCTATGCATTGCGCAACGGGGTCGCCATGTGTCTGGCGCTTACGGTGGCTTATTATCTCGATCTGGATCAACCCTACTGGGCGATGACGTCCGCCGCAGTGGTCAGTTTTCCCACTGTTGGCGGCGTGATCAGCAAAAGTCTTGGCCGTATTGCCGGTAGCCTGCTCGGTGCCAGCGCCGCGCTGATTATTGCCGGGCAAACGCTGAATGATCCGTGGTTGTTTCTGTTTGCCATGGCCGGCTGGATTGCCTTTTGTACCTGGGCTTGCGCGCAATTTACCAATAATGTCGCTTACGCATTTCAGCTTGCTGGCTATACCGCCGCGATTATCGCTTTCCCGGCGATCAACATTACCGATACCACCGAACTGTGGGATATCGCCCAGGCGCGCGTGTGTGAAGTGATTTTAGGTATATTGTGCGGCGGTTTTATGATGATGGTGATGCCCGGCACGGCGGACGGCGTCACGTTACTGGTGACATTAAAAAAGATGCATGCCCGTTTGCTTGAGCATGCCAGCCTGCTGTGGCAACCGGAAACAACCGATGCTATTCGCGCCGCCCATGAAAGTGTCATCGGGCAGATTCTTACCACCAATCTGCTGCGCATTCAGGCTTTCTGGAGCCACTACCGTTTTCGTCGGCAGAACGCCTTGCTTAGCTGGCTGCTGCACCAGCAACTGCGTATGACCAGCGTGATCTCCAGCCTGCGCCGCATGCTGCTTAACTGGCCGGACGCGCCAGCCAATTTGCGCCCGACAGTAGAAGAATTATTGGCCGCGCTGGCCAGGCCGAACGCGGACGCGCTGACCATCGCCAGGATAATCGCCCCTCTTGCGCCTGGCGAGCAGGATGATTACCGCCACCACGCATTCTGGCAGCGCTTACGCTATTTTTGCCGCCTCTATCTGGACAGCAACCGCTGGCTGGCACGTGTCGAGAACGCAACGCCGATCAGTGTCTATACGCCGCCGCGCAGCCCGGCGTTAATGCGCTATACCGATAATGCCGAGGCGCTGTGGAGCGGTATTCGTACTTTCTGCGCGCTGGCTCTGGTGGGCGCCTGGAGCATTAATACGCAGTGGGAATATGGCGCGGCGGCGCTGACGCTGGCGGCAATCAGCTGCGTGCTCTATTCGGTGTCGCCTGCGCCTTTTAACTCGCTGACGCTGCTGCTGCGCACATTGCTGCTGCTGTCGCTGTTCAGTTTTGTGGTGAAATTTGGCCTGATGGTGCAGATAAGCGAGCTGGGTTCATTTTTGCTGTTCCTGTTTCCGCTGCTGACGACCATGCAACTGCTGAAATTGCAACTCCCCAAACAGGCCGGGCTGTTGGGACAGTTGATCGTCTTTATGGGCTCGTTTATCGCGGTGACCAATCCGCCTGCTTATGATTTCGCCGATTTTTTAAATGACAATCTGGCGAAAATCCTCGGCGTTGCGCTGGCCTGGCTGTTGTTTGCCGTGCTGCGCCCGGGTTCCGATGCGCGCAAAAGCCGCCGCCATATCCGTACATTGCGGCGTAATTTTGTCGATCAACTCAGCCGGGTACCGCAACTGAGCGAAGATGCGTTCGAGTCCGTGGTCTATCATCACATCAGCCAGTTGAGCAACAGCCAGGATGCGCTGGCGCGGCGTTGGTTATTGCGTTGGGGAGTGGTGCTGCTGAATTGCTCGCATGTGGTGTGGCAACTTCGCGAGTGGGAAATTCGTTCCGATGTGCTGGCAAACGTGCGTGATATCTGCATTGCGTTATTGCGCGATGTAATGAGTGAGCGTGGCGTTCAGCAACGAACGCTGTCCGCCACGCAGGCGGAGTTACAACATATTTGTGTGACGCTGGGAAAACATCATCAGCCTGCGGCGCGCGAACTGGCGTCGGTTATCTGGCGTCTTTACTGTTCGCTTTCCCAGCTGGAACAAGCGCCGCCCGAAGGCACGCTTATCGAACGAATCACTTGATGACGCCACAGGCATAACGCGCCCCGCCTCCGCCCAGCGGTTTTGGTTGATCGGACATATTATCGCCGCCGACATGAATCATCAGCGCTTTATCTTTCACGTCATCCAGCTTTTTCAGCCGCGGTGCCATCACCGGATCGGTCGCTTTACCGTCGTTATTGACTACCAGCACCGGCAGATCGCCTAAATGTCCGACGCCCTCCGGCCCTTCATGTTTACCCGTATGTTGCGGATCAAGGTGGCCGCCTGCAGCCTCAGCGGCAGAGGCTTTCCCCTCCTTCATAGCGGGCTCACAACTGCCTTTCGCGTGGACGTGAAAGCCGTGCTCGCCAGGCGGCAGGGCTTTCAGATCCGGCGCAAATTCCAGCCCTTTGTCCGTTTCACTGATTTTCACGCTGCCGATCGACTGCCCAATGCCCTGGGCAGTGACGAGATGCATCTCGACGTCTTCACTGGCGGCCTGCGCCCCCGTACAGACCAACAGCGCCAGCATTGCCAGACTAAAACGCTTCATATGACCTCCTTTGATATACGTTTACCCTGTCAGTTTAAACCAGGATGAACGATTTCACCGGGAGGCCTTTGCTTATGGCACGTCGTAGCCCAACGCCGCTTTGCGGATGCGGAACCACTGCTGGCGAGTCATCTGCAGCTCCAGCGCGCCAAGCGCCGATTTAACGCGTTCAATTTTGCCGGAACCGATAATCGGCAGCGGCGACGATGGCAGACGCATGACCCACGCGTAAACCACCTGTTCGATAGTTTCCGCGTTCAGCTCGCGTGCAACATTCGCCAGCTCATCGCGCAACGGTTGAAAAGCAGGATCATTAAACAGGCGACCGCCGCCCAGGCACGACCAGGCCATCGGGCGAATGCGCAGTTGTTGCAGTTGATCCAGTGTGCCATCAAGAAGCAGCGGCTGATGTACCGGGGAGATCTCCACCTGGTTGGTCGCCAGCGTAAACGGCAGCCGCGATTGCAACAGTGAGAACTGCGCCGGGGTGAAGTTGGAAACGCCAAAGTTGCGCACTTTACCGCTCTGGTGCAGATGCAGGAACGCCTCTGCCACTTCATCGGCATCCATCAGCGGGTCGGGACGGTGAATCAGTAGCAGATCGAGATGATCGATAGCCAGATTACTCAGCGACTGTTCCGCGCTTTTGATGATGTGGTCGCGATCGGTGATGTAATGACCAAGCACATTTTCCGCTTTTGCGGTGGTCGCAATACCGCATTTGCTGACGACTTCCATCCGCTCACGCAAATGCGGAGCCAGTTTCAGCGCGTCACCAAACGCGGCTTCGCACTGATAGCCGCCATAAATATCGGCATGATCGACAGTCGTGATGCCCAGATCGAGATGTGCCTCGATAAAACTCACCAACTGGCGCGAGGACATATTCCACTCCATCAAACGCCAGTAACCCATCACAAAACGAGAGAACTCCGGGCCTTGCGGCGCAAGAGCAATACGTTGAACCATAATGGTATCCTCAAAGGTCATTTTCCTGTGAGTATACGCATTTTCAGGATCAAAAAAGTGAAGGTTGCTGAGGTTCTTCCGGGGGAAGGGATTTGTTTGCGCGCATTTTGCGCAGCCAGCGCTGACGGCACAGGCGGAGCACCTCTTGCTTTTGTCCGTCGCTCATATTTTGCCAGTTGAAACGCTCATCGCGGCTACGCATGCAGCCACGGCAAAAGCCCCGCTCATCTGACTGGCAGATGCCGCGACACGGACTCTGGACAGGAAAAAACTCCAGTTGTTCAGGCACGGTCGTCTCCGTTAATGCATGCACTCTCTCTATTGAAGACTGCTCATTGATAACGTGCAAGCCCTAAAGCGCATTGATTGCCACTTGCAGTGGACCGATCGGTCTAGTAGAGTGGCGCAATGAGCAGAAATACCGAACACGACACGCGCGAACACTTACTGGCTACCGGCGAGCAACTTTGCATGCATCGCGGGTTCACTGGTATGGGCCTGAGCGAATTATTGAAAACAGCAGAAGTGCCGAAAGGCTCGTTCTACCACTATTTTCGCTCAAAAGAGGCGTTTGGCGTGGCGTTACTTGAGCGTCACTATGCGGGTTACCACCAGCGGCTGGCTACCCATTTCGCCAGCGGGCCGGGAAATTATCGTGACAGGCTGCTGGCGTACTATCAGGAGACACTGCATCAGTTTTGCCAGCAGGGGATTATCAGTGGTTGCCTGACGGTGAAACTCTCTGCGGAAGTGTGCGATCTGTCGGAGGATATGCGCGCCGCGATGGACAAAGGCGCAAGCGGTGTTATCGCCCTGCTTGCGCAAGCGCTGGAAAAAGGGCGAGAAGATCGTAGCCTTACCCTTTCCGGCGATGCGCTGACGCAAGCGCAGGTGCTGTATGCTTTATGGCTGGGCGCCAATTTGCAGGCCAAGATTTCTCGCAGTGCCCTGCCGCTGGAAAGCGCGCTGGCGCATGCGAAAAACATTATCGCTATGCCTGTGTAATATCAGGCTTTTTTATTTCACATTTTACTAGTCGACCGGTCTATTCAGGAGTTGTTATGTCCAGTAAATTATTCACGCCGCTGAAAGTGGGCGCAATTACCGTTCCAAACCGTGTTTTTATGGCTCCACTGACGCGTCTGCGCAGCATTGAGCCGGGCGATATCCCGACGCCGCTGATGGCGGAATATTACCGTCAACGCGCCAGTTCTGGCCTGATCATCAGCGAAGCCACGCAAATCTCCGCACAGGCGAAAGGTTACGCAGGCGCGCCGGGCCTGCACAGCGCCGAACAAATCGCTGCGTGGCAGAAAATTACCGATGCCGTACACCGTGAAAACGGCCGTATTGCGGTTCAACTGTGGCACACCGGTCGCATCTCACACAACAGCTTGCAACCGGGCGGCGCAGCGCCTGTCGCGCCTTCGGCTATCAGCGCGGGCACCCGCACTTCGCTGCGTGATGCTAATGGTAACGCTACCCGCGAAGATACCTCTATGCCGCGCGCACTGGAGACCGCCGAAATTCCGGGTATCGTTAACGATTTCCGCCAGGCCGTTGCGAATGCACGTGAAGCGGGTTTTGACCTGGTCGAACTGCACTCTGCCCACGGCTACCTGCTGCATCAATTCCTGTCGCCATCTTCTAACCATCGTACCGATCAGTACGGCGGTAGCGTGGAAAACCGCGCCCGTCTGGTGCTGGAAGTGGTTGATGCCGTGAGCAAAGAGTGGGGAGCCGATCGCATCGGGATCCGCGTTTCGCCGATTGGCACATTCCAGAATGTGGATAATGGCCCGAACGAAGAAGCGGATGCGCTGTATCTGATTGAAGAACTGGGTAAACGTGGGATTGCTTACCTGCATATGTCCGAACCGGACTGGGCGGGCGGCAAGCCATACACCGATGCGTTCCGTGAAAAAGTGCGTGCGCGCTTCCACGGCCCGATCATCGGCGCTGGCGCTTACACCATCGAGAAAGCAGAGGCACTGCTCGAAAAAGGTTTGATCGATGCCGTAGCCTTTGGTCGCGCGTATATCGCCAACCCGGACCTGGTGAAACGTCTGCAACTGAAAACGGAACTGAACCCGCAGCGCCCGGAAAGCTTCTACGGCGGCGGCGCAGAAGGCTATACCGATTACCCGTCTCTGTGATCCTCGGATTGTTCATTTGATAGCGGCGGGTTTACGCCGCTATACTAAAACGATGTTTCTAACTGGAACGTTAATTCATTTATAAAAGAGGACATCATGCGCTTACTTCACACCATGCTTCGTGTTGGCAACCTGCAACGCTCCATCGACTTCTATACCAAAGTGCTGGGCATGAAGCTGCTGCGTACCAGCGAAAATCCGGAATATAAATACTCGCTGGCCTTTGTGGGTTACGGCCCGGAAACCGAAGAAGCGGTCATCGAGCTGACTTACAACTGGGGCGTCGAGAGCTATGAGCTGGGCACCGCCTACGGTCACATCGCGCTGAGCGTGGAAAATGCCGCAGAGTCCTGCGAAGCGATCCGCAAAAACGGCGGTAACGTAACCCGCGAAGCTGGTCCGGTTAAAGGCGGTACCACCGTTATCGCCTTTGTTGAAGATCCGGACGGTTACAAAATCGAACTGATCGAAGAGAAGCACGCCGGTCACGGCCTGGGTAATTGATCCCTTCGGGCGCACTTTGCGCCCGCTGTTTTACATCCCTTCGCAAAATTTGCCATAATGCGCTGCCATTTTCCCGTATCAAGAGATCCTGATGTCCGATAACGCTCAACTTACTGGCCTGTGCGACCGTTTTCGCGGTTTTTATCCTGTCGTGATTGATGTTGAAACTGCCGGCTTTAACGCCAAAACCGACGCACTGCTGGAAGTCGCCGCCATTACGCTGAAAATGGATGAACAAGGCTGGCTGATGCCTGACAGCACCCTGCATTTCCACGTTGAGCCTTTCGAAGGCGCAAATCTGCAACCGGAAGCGCTGGCCTTTAACGGTATTGATCCCTCGAATCCACTGCGCGGCGCGGTAAGCGAACATGATGCGCTGCATGCCATTTTCAAAATGGTGCGCAAAGGCATTAAAGATCAAAACTGCAATCGCGCTATTATGGTGGCGCATAATGCCACCTTCGATCACAGCTTTATGATGGCCGCCGCCGAACGCGCGTCGCTGAAGCGCAATCCTTTCCACCCGTTTGTCACCTTTGATACCGCATCACTGAGCGGGCTGGCGCTGGGGCAAACTGTGCTGTCAAAAGCCTGCGCCGCCGCGGGTATTGCCTTTGACGCCTCGCAGGCGCATTCGGCGCTGTACGATACGGAACAAACCGCCCTGCTGTTTTGCGAAATCGTGAACCGCTGGAAGCGTCTGGGTGGATGGCCATTGCCGCTCGCCGATGATTCACAGGCATAAAAAAAGCGACCGCAGGGTCGCTTTTTTATTGGCGGAAACTTATTCCGCAGCCGGCTCGTCTTTATGGTTTGCCGCCGCTTCTTTAATCAGCGATTGCAGTTCGCCGCGCTGATACATCTCAATGATGATATCGCAGCCGCCGACCAGTTCGCCTTCAACCCACAGCTGCGGGAAGGTTGGCCAGTTAGCGTATTTTGGCAGTTCTGCGCGAATGTCCGGGTTTTGCAGGATATCGACATACGCGAAACGCTCGCCACAAGCAGACAGCGCCTGCACAGCCTGGGCGGAGAAGCCGCAGCTCGGCAGCTTCGGGGAGCCTTTCATATACAGCAGAATCGGGTTTTCAGCGATTTGACGCTGGATTTTCTCAAGGGTTGTGCTCATTGTCTTACTTCCTTCAACTTCTTCTACGGCTGAGATCTGACATTGTAACGGTTCAGACAAGCAACGGAAAATAACATTTTATTCACCGTTCATTATTTTATCGTCTGTCACGTAAAGTTGCCTTAAAAATATGACTTAACCCAACTTGTCCTGCTCAACTCTTAATCGTCATAGAAACGTTTTGCTGCTTTTTTTTGCGCTTGCTAACGAAACGAAGTTATAGATGCAAAAACAGTATTAACTTTTGTGCTTTTTATGGATTAGAATCGACGGGTTTTGAAAAACCATACGCAGGCATATTATATGCTTGCCTTAACAGGGGATTGCTCAGTGGCGCGGATACCAAAAGCTTCGATCACGCTCTGTGCTTTGTTGTTCACCACGCTTTCTTTCACGCCATTGGCTAACGCCTCTGAACAGGCGCGAGCATCGGCCGTGCAAAAATCGCATCTGGCGAAAGCATCCGAACGTAAGAAAAAAACCACATCACAAAAAACATCAAAGAAAAGCAGTCGCAGTACGGCAGAAAAAACCACCAGTAAAAAAACAGCGGAACACAAGAAGTCACCGGCTAAGAAAAAAGTTTCCACCAGCAGCAAAGCCAGTCAGATTACCTCGCGTCGTAACAAAACCAGCCAGTTAAAAACTACAGAAGTCGCCTGGACGGAAAAATGCAGTACGCCGCGCAAAGGCCGCAAGCCTCATTGTGTCAAAGTCAAAAAAACCACGACCATTGCTGAGGCACATAAAGTACGTATCCAGAAAGCCCAGAAAACGGCGATGTCGAAACTGATGAACCAGATTGGTAAACCTTACCGCTGGGGCGGCACCTCGCCAAGCACCGGTTTTGACTGTAGTGGTCTGGTCTATTACGCCTATAAGGATTTGGTGAAATTCCGCATTCCGCGCACCGCCAACGAAATGTATCACCTGCGTGATGCGTCGCCGGTGAATGTGGCGGAACTGGAAAGCGGCGACCTGGTATTCTTCCGCACGCAGGGTCGCGGTACCGCCGATCACGTTGGCGTGTACGTTGGCAACGGCAAGTTTATCCAGTCTCCGCGCAGCGGCCAGGATATTCAGGTCACTTCCCTGAGCGAAGACTACTGGCAGCGCCATTACGTCGGCGCTCGCCGCGTCGTTACGCCGAAAACCATTCGTTGATCCCATCGCCTGTCGTCATTGCGACAGGCGATGTTCTCTTTTTCCCGTCCCCGCGATTTGTTACTCTAAGCCTCACACTCAATAGGGTTATTGGGTGTATTAAAATAATGAAGGAGAGTAGCAATGTCGTTCGAATTACCTGCATTACCGTATGCAAAAGACGCCCTGATGCCGCATATCTCAGCCGAAACGCTGGAGTATCACTATGGTAAGCACCATCAGACTTATGTCACTAACCTCAACAACCTGATCAAAGGCACCGCCTTCGAAGGCAAAACGCTGGAAGAGATCGTTAAGCACAGCGAAGGTGGCGTGTTCAATAACGCCGCTCAGGTCTGGAACCACACCTTTTACTGGAATTGCCTCGCGCCGCACGCTGGAGGTGAGCCGACTGGCGAACTGGCCGCTGCGATTGCTAAAGCCTTTGGCAGCTTTGCGGAGTTCAAAGCGCAGTTTACCGATGCCGCAGTGAAGAACTTTGGTTCAGGCTGGACATGGCTGGTGAAAAAAGCGGATGGCGGGTTGGCGATTGTCTCAACGTCCAATGCGGGAACCCCGCTGACGACGGATGCGACACCGCTGCTGACTGTCGATGTCTGGGAACATGCTTATTACATTGACTACCGCAACGCCCGTCCGAACTACCTTGAACACTTCTGGGCGCTGGTCAACTGGGCCTTCGTGGCGAAGAATTTCGCCGCATAAAACAAAGGAGGGGCATTGCCCCTCCTCTTTTTACTCGACTGCCGCACAGGCTCGTTCCGGCCGGGAGCGCCCGGAAAACAGCACCACCATCAGCCCAAGCCCCGCAATAATCGCCCCCATCACCGGGACAAAATCATATCCCAGGCCGCCGGAGATCACCGCGCCGCCCGCAGCCGCACCGAGTGCGTTACCGAGGTTAAAGGCACCAATGTTCACTGAAGAAGAGAGTCCTGGCGCTTCATGTGCGACGCGCATTACACGCATTTGCAGCGGCGGAACCACAGCAAAGGTCGCTGCGCCCCAGACCACCATACTGATAGCCGCGCCTACTTCGCTGCGGGCCAGGAACGGAATAGCCAGCATGATGGCAATCAGCAGGATAAGAAAACCTTTCAGCGTACCGGTTACCGAACGATCCGCCAGTTTGCCGCCAAGGTAGTTGCCAATCGAGAAACCGACGCCAATCAGCACCAACATCCCGGTAACAAACACCGGCGTAGCATCAGTAATGGTGCGCAGCACCGGCGAAATATAGGTATAAAGCGTGAACATCGCGCCCGCGCCGAGCACCGTCGTCAGCAGTGCCGACAGCACCTGTGGACGAACCAGCACGGACAACTCTTTGCGTACATCCGGACGTTCGCCCGTTCCGCCGCCAGGCAGTGAAAAGTAGAGGCTCAGCATGGCAACCAGACCCAGCACGGCGGTCGCCATAAACGACATGCGCCAGCCGATGGTTTCACCCAGCCAGGTTGCAGCAGGCACACCGCCAATATTGGCGATAGTCAGCCCCATAAACATGGTGGCGACGGCGCTGGCTTGTTTCTCTTTTGCCACCACGCTTGCGGCAACAACCGATCCCAGACCAAAGAAGGCGCCGTGGTTGAGGCTGGTAACGATGCGCGCCAGCATTAAGGTGGTGTAGTCCGGCGCGATTGCCGACAGCACATTACCCAGCGTAAAGATCGCCATCAGGAAGATCAGAGCGTTACGTCTGCCACGGTGCGACAGCAGCAGCGTCATCAGCGGCGCCCCCACCATCACGCCAATCGCATAAGCGCTAATCAACATCCCCGCCGCCGGAATGGAAACATCGACGCCACGGGCAATAACGGGCAGCAATCCCATCGGGGAGAACTCCGTTGTACCTATCCCAAAGGCGCCAATCGCCAGGGCAAGCAGAGGGAAATTTACTTTCATCGTTTGACTCCGAAAAAGCCGTGTCGGTTGGAGACACTGTCGCAGAAGTCAAAAGTATGACAGCAATCACAAAAAACAGAAGTTAGCAGAATGACAAAAGATTATTGCAGAAGTGATAACAATGGCGGGGAAAGCCGAGGGAGAAGGCTCTCCCTCGTGCCAGATCAATGCAGCGCGGCGGTCAGCCCACCGAAAACAATCAGGCTCAGAACAATGACGGTAGTGACCAAAGAATACTTCAGATCGGTGCTCATCAATTTTTCTCCATTTTCATTTCCCCACAAAAAGTGAGTTTGCGCATTTTTGCACAAATAATCATAAAAATCTTGCTGGAATTAGGAGGAGATATGTTTTAGCGCTTCCCCTTTTGCTCAAGATAAGACAAAATTCGACGCTAAATTTATTAGCGTACCGGCCATTGACTCCCCTCCTGACGTTTAGTGTCTTTTTCCCGGCGTACCGCACTCACTTTGCTGGGGTTCAGGGTGATGGAAGGCAAACGTTTACCTTAAGTATTATCAGGAGCTTATGATATGGTCTGGAGTGATTTCTGATGGCAACGATTAAAGACGTCGCGAAACGAGCAAACGTTTCCACTACAACCGTATCACATGTAATTAACAAAACGCGCTTCGTCGCTGAAGAGACTCGCAACGCCGTATGGGCGGCGATTAAAGAGTTACATTACTCCCCCAGCGCTGTGGCACGTAGCCTGAAGGTCAATCACACCAAATCGATCGGTTTACTGGCCACCAGCAGCGAAGCCGCCTATTTTGCCGAGATCATCGAAGCCGTAGAGAAAAAATGCTTCCAGAAAGGCTACACCTTGATCCTCGGCAACGCCTGGAACAGCCTTGAGAAACAGCGCGCCTACCTGTCGATGATGGCGCAAAAACGTGTCGATGGCCTGCTGGTGATGTGCTCCGAATACCCGGAGTCGCTGCTGAGCATGCTGGAAGAGTACCGTAATATCCCAATGGTGGTGATGGACTGGGGCGAGGCGAAAGCCGATTTTACCGATTCGGTCATTGATAATGCTTTTGAAGGCGGCTATATGGCTGGCCGCTATCTGATTGAGCGCGGACATCGCGATATCGGCGTCATTCCAGGCCCGCTGGAGCGCAACACCGGCGCAGGCCGCCTCGCCGGTTTTATGAAAGCGATGGAAGAGGCGATCATTACCGTACCGGAAAACTGGATCGTGCAGGGCGACTTTGAACCGGAATCGGGTTACCGGGCGATGCAGCAAATCCTCAACCAGTCCCACCGCCCTACTGCCGTGTTCTGCGGCGGCGATATTATGGCGATGGGTGCGCTCTGCGCGGCGGATGAGATGGGGCTGCGCGTTCCCCAGGATATTTCGCTGATCGGCTATGACAATGTGCGCAATTCCCGCTACTTTACGCCCGCACTGACCACCATCCATCAGCCGAAAGATTCGCTGGGCGAAACGGCGTTTACCATGTTGCTCGATCGTATCGTCAACAAACGCGAAGAGTCGCAGTCCATTGAAGTCCATCCGCGTCTGATCGAGCGTCGTTCGGTGGCGGATGGTCCGTTCCGCGACTACCGCCGTTAATCACACCCTGCGGGGGCCGCTACTCCGGCTCCCGCAACCATTCGCTGTTCAGCGTCTCACTGTCCCCCAGATACTCCAGCAGCCAGTTCAACGCCGGTGATGCGTCATTTTGTTGCCATGTCAGGCAGCAGGCCGCATCCGGAAACGGGTTCTCCAGTTCCAGCGCCACCCAGTCGCCGCTGTCCAGCCGCGGACGCGCGAAATGCGCGGGCACCATCCCCACACACAGCCCGGCAGAAAGGCAGGCTTCTGAAGCGGACCAGTCCGGCACGATTACCCGCTTCTGGTTATCCAGCAGCCAGGTAATACGTTTTGGCAACGAGCGCGACGTATCTTCCTGGATCAACGAAGGCCAGTTGCGCAACGTTTCATCGCTTAGCGGGCCGGGCATTGATGCCAGCGGATGGCGGCTGGAGACCACGCATTTCCAGCTCAGCATGCCCATATCACGAAACGCGTACCGTCCACCGACCGGGATCGCCTGGGTCGCGCCAATCGCCACCTCAACGCGGCCATCTGCCAGCGCATCCCAGACACCGTTGAACACCTCCTGGTAAACCTGTAACTCGACATCGTTAAAATGTCGGTAGAAATCGACGATCAGTTGCCGTGTTCGTGCCGGTTTCACAATGTTATCCACGGCAATCGCCAGTTGGCCGCGCCAGCCGTTGGCGATCTGTTGGCACTGCTGGCGGGTGATCTGCATTTTTTTGATAACAGATCGCCCCTCTTTTAAAAACCAGCTTCCGGCGGGCGTTAACTCCACATCCCGATGACGGCGTTCAAATAACGGAACCGCCAGCCACTCTTCGAGTTGGCGCACCGTATAGCTCACCGCTGAAGGTACGCGGTGCAACTCCTGGGCGGCACCGCTGAAACTGCCGTTGCGCGCAACAGCATCAACCACTTCGAGTGAATATTCTGACCACATAATCTGCCTGCAAAAATTTTGAAACCACTGCGCAAATATTAGCGTTTCACAAGCAGGAAAGCACTCCTTACACTCGACAGCCCTGAAGAAGCAACAAGATGAGAACTCAAATGCAACCTGGAAAAGGATTTTTAGTCTGGCTCGCGGGATTAAGCGTGCTGGGCTTTTTAGCCACCGATATGTACCTGCCCGCGTTTAGCGCGATACAACAAGATTTGCAAACCTCCCCGGCCATCGTCAGCGCCACGCTGAGTTTGTTTCTGGCAGGCTTTGCTGTCGCACAACTGGTATGGGGCCCCTTGTCGGATCGCTATGGCCGCAGACCTATTTTGTTGAGCGGGCTGACTATTTTCGCACTTGGCTGTCTGGGAACATTGTGGGTACGGGACGCCAGCCTGTTACTTGCGCTGCGTTTCGTACAGGCAATCGGCGTTTGCGCCGCTACGGTTAGCTGGCAGGCGCTGGTCACTGACCACTATCCGGCACACCGCGTTAATCGTATCTTCGCGACCATTATGCCGCTGGTGGGCCTGACGCCTGCGCTGGCCCCCCTGCTGGGTGCCTGGATGCTGGCGCACTTCTCCTGGCAGGCGATTTTTGCCACTCTGCTGGCAATAACTCTGGTGCTGATGGTGCCTGCCTGGCGGTTGAAAGCGCCCGCCCAGCCTGCTGCGCTGCATGAACAGCCACTGACCTTTTACGATCTGCTGCGCAATAAAGCATATCGCGGCAATGTCATCATCTACGCTGCCTGCTCGGCCAGTTTTTTTGCCTGGCTGACCGGTTCGCCGTTCATTTTGCACGAAATGGGTTATGGTCCGTCAGTAATTGGTCTGAGTTACGTACCGCAGACCATTGCCTTCCTGATTGGCGGTTATGGTTGCCGCGCTGCCTTGCAAAAATGGCAGGGTTCGCGCCTGCTTCCGTGGCTGCTGAGCGCCTTTGGATTAAGCGTGATTGCCACCTGGATTGTGGGTTTGCTGCCGCAGACATCACTGACCGCACTGCTGATCCCGTTCTGTTTTATGGCAATGGCCAACGGCGCCATCTATCCTGTTGTGGTAGCACAGGCGTTACGCCCGTTTCCCCAGGCGACTGGCCGCGCAGCCGCGCTGCAAAATACGTTGCAACTCGGGTTGTGTTTCCTGGCAAGCCTGGTGGTATCAGGGCTGATTGCCACACCGCTGTTTACCACCACCACTGTAATGGTGGCGATGGTGCTGCTGGCCGCGTTTGGCTATCGCCAGCAACACCAGCGTAATACTGAAACGGTAAAAGATGAGGCTGTCCCCTCCTCTTCGCACGGATGATTATGTTAGCGACTATCAACAGTTAAGTGATTAGTTTGCTAACAGCTTTAAGTTGAATCACCTGATATTGAGGCCTATACTAATTTTCGGTTTTTAATAAATACGATAAATATTATGTAGTAACGGGCACCGGATTGTGCCCGCCATTCCAGGGACGGCCTTTCGGCAAGGGTCATCTCCCTTCCTCTGTTCTACGTCGGATATCAGCCTCACGGCGAAAACCGTGAGATTTCTCACAAGCCCGAAAAAGCGACTACGCTGTTTGAAGGTTCAGATCACTACGAGTGATGGAGAAGTTATGAGTTCATCGTGTATAGAAGAAGTTGGCGTACGGGATGATAATTGGTTCCGTATAGCAAACGAGTTACTGAGCCGCGCAGGTATCCGCGTTAACGGTCCCGCTGCTTCAGATATCCAGGTGAAAAACCCGGATTTTTTTAAACGCGTTTTACAGGAAGGGTCGCTCGGGCTAGGTGAAAGTTATATGGACGGTTGGTGGGAATGCGATCGTCTGGATATCTTCTTCACCAAAGTGCTGCGTGCCGGACTGGAAAAACAGCTTCCGCACCATTTCAAAGACACACTCCGCATTGCCGGAGCAAGATTATTTAATCTGCAAAGTAAAAAACGGGCCTGGATTGTCGGTAAAGAGCATTACGACCTTGGTAATGATCTGTTTACCCGCATGCTGGATCCGCAGATGCAATACTCTTGCGCCTACTGGAAAGACGCAGAAAATCTCGACGACGCACAACGGGCGAAATTAAAGCTTATTGGTGAAAAACTGAAGCTGAAACCCGGTATGCGCGTGCTGGATATCGGCTGCGGCTGGGGCGGGCTGGCACAATTTATGGCACAGAATTACGGCGTCAGCGTGGTCGGCGTAACAATCTCGGCGGAACAGCAAAAAATGGCGCAACAGCGTTGTGAAGGGCTGGATGTCGATATTCGCCTGCAGGATTATCGCGATCTGAATGAGCAGTTTGACCGCATTGTCTCCGTCGGGATGTTTGAACACGTGGGGCCGAAAAATTACGCGACCTATTTCAGCGTGGTGGATCGCAACCTTAAACCGGACGGAATTTTCCTGCTGCACACTATCGGTTCAAAACGCACCGACCTCAATGTTGACCCCTGGATCAACCGCTACATCTTCCCGAACGGTTGCCTGCCTTCCGTACGCCAGATTGCCAACGCCAGTGAATCACATTTCGTGATGGAAGACTGGCACAACTTCGGCGCCGATTACGATCGCACGTTGATGGCATGGTACGAACGTTTTCTTGCCGCCTGGCCGGAAATTGCCGACAACTACTCTGAACGCTTCAAACGGATGTTCAGCTACTATCTGAACGCCTGTGCAGGCGCTTTCCGTGCACGTGATATTCAACTGTGGCAGGTCGTCTTCAGCCGCGGTATCGAACACGGCCTGCGCGTTCCGCGCTAAAACAAAAAACCCCGGCAAGCCGGGGTTTTCTTTACTCTTCGCCGCTGATGACAGCGGCTTCTTTTGCCGCCAGCACACGCTCAACGGTATCGACCACGGCCTGCGTTTGCGGATCGATCTCAATATTGACGCGGTGGCCCAGCTTTTTCTCACCAAGGGTGGTGCGTTGCAGCGTTTCCGGAATCAGATGCACACAGAAACGGCTGTTTGTCACCTCACCGACCGTCAGACTAATACCGTCTATACCGATAAATCCTTTATAGAGGATATATTTCATTAAGGCCGGATCCTGCACTTTAAACCAGATCTGGCGGTTATTCTCGGAGGTGAGAATTTTAACGATTTCAGCGGTCGTCATAATATGGCCGGACATTAAATGGCCGCCAATCTCATCGCTGAATTTTGCTGCGCGCTCAACGTTTACCCTATCACCAATATTTAGCTCACCGAGATTGGTAATACGCAGCGTCTCTTTCATCAAATCGAAACTAATATGGCTGCCATTAATGGCCGTCACGGTCAGACAGCAACCATTGTTAGCAATGGATGCACCGGTCTCAATTCCCTCCAGCATCGTTTCAGGAAGCTCAACAACGTGGGTGCGGAAATTCGGTTTATCCTCAATCGAAACCAGTTTTGCCGTACCCTGTACAATACCCGTAAACATACTTACCACTCCTGTTCCATTCCTACGGCTCAGCCGTGTTCTTTACGCACAATAACAGGTGAAAATAGCCCATGCCAGTCTCATTCACCCCGCCGCTGCTTTTCCCGCCAGGCCGGTGATAAGATAAGCGCCCCGCTCCAGGCGCGGTAATAATTTTGCTTTATGGTCAACATGGAAAAAAGAGGCTGTAGCAGGTAATATTTATGCGCATGCCGCATCTTTCACACTGCGGCATTCTTGTTAGCACAAGGAAAACTCCTTCCTGATAAGTCGTTCCATTCTTTCTTATAACAACAATATAAAGGTGTTCACGTGCAGAAGTATGTAGCAGAAGCGCGTCAGTTACTGGCCCTTGCGGTGCCGGTTATTTTCGCGCAGGTGGCCCAGACCTCTATGGGCTTCGTTGATACGGTGATGGCGGGTGGCTACAGTGCCACGGACATGGCTGCCGTCGCCATTGGTACATCAATCTGGCTGCCAGCGATCCTGTTTGGACACGGCCTGCTGCTGGCGCTAACGCCGGTGATTGCGCAACTTAACGGTTCAGGGCGCCGCGATCGCATCGCACATCAAATCGGTCAGGGGTTCTGGCTGGCAGGCACTGTCTCCATTCTGGTGATGGTGGTGCTGTGGAATGCCGGCCATATCATTCGCGCGATGCACAACATCGACCCGGAGTTAGCCAACAAAGCCGTGGGTTACCTGCGCGCGCTACTGTGGGGCGTGCCCGGTTATCTCTTCTTCCAGGTGCTGCGTAACCAGTGCGAAGGCCTTGCCCGCACCAAACCCGGCATGGTGATGGGTTTTCTCGGCCTGCTGGTCAATATCCCGGTGAATTACATCTTTATCTACGGCCATTTTGGTATGCCAGAACTGGGCGGCATCGGTTGCGGCGTGGCCACCGCCTCGGTGTACTGGGTGATGTTTATCTGTATGCGCATCTGGGTGAAACGCGCCCGCGTCATGCGCGATATTCAGCAGAACCAGCGTTTTGCGAAACCAGATATGGACGTACTAAAACGTCTGACGCAACTCGGCCTGCCGATTGCGCTGGCGTTGTTTTTTGAAGTCACGCTGTTTGCGGTGGTTGCACTGCTGGTGTCGCCGCTGGGTATTGTCGATGTCGCCGGGCACCAGATCGCCCTCAACTTTAGTTCGCTGATGTTCGTGCTGCCGATGTCGCTTGGTGCGGCAGTGACCATTCGCGTCGGTTTCCGCCTGGGGCAGGGATCAACCCTTGATGCGCAAATCGCAGCGCGCACCGGGCTGATAGTTGGCGTCTGCATGGCGGTGGTCACGGCGATTTTCACCGTGCTGCTGCGCGAGCAGATTGCCCTGCTCTATAACGATAATCCGCAAGTCGTGGCGCTGGCATCACACCTGATGTTGCTGGCGGCGATTTATCAGATTTCTGATTCGATCCAGGTCATTGGCAGCGGCGTGCTACGCGGCTATAAGGATACGCGCTCCATCTTCTTTATCACGTTTACCGCCTACTGGGTGCTGGGGCTTCCTTCCGGCTATATCCTGGCGCTGACTGATTTAGTGGTGCCAAGAATGGGACCGGCCGGTTTCTGGATGGGCTTTATCATCGGCCTGACTTCTGCGGCAATTTTGATGATGCTGCGGATGCGCTTCCTGCAACGACAGCCTTCCGCCCGGATTTTGCAACGCGCTGCGCATTAACAGGCCAGTAGCCGCCGGATGGCGGCTACTTTCCCGGCGTTTTGGTTAGTTGTTCCGCAATCGCGTGAATTCAGGAAGAAATTTGCCATTTTCCCCTTGCCACATCTCCGGGCTGCCGCTAATATTCGTCCCCGTTGTCAGCCACAACACTGCGTTCATAGCTCAGTTGGTTAGAGCACCACCTTGACATGGTGGGGGTCGTTGGTTCGAGTCCAATTGAACGCACCATTCTCTCAGTGCGTCCGTAGCTCAGTTGGTTAGAGCACCACCTTGACATGGTGGGGGTCGATGGTTCGAGTCCATTCGGACGCACCATTCTTAAGTTTCCTTTTTACTTCTCTTTTTTTATCGCTGCGTTACGCAGCAGACCGCAAATGCGGCCTGCCGGTGTTTTACGTTTACGCACTCAGCGTTTTCATATCGATAACAAAACGGTACTTCACGTCGCTTTTCAGCAGGCGCTCAAAGGCGTCATTGATCTCATCCATCCGAATCAGCTCAGAATCCGCCGTAATGTTATGTTCACCGCAGAAATCGAGCATTTCCTGAGTTTCGGCAATACCACCAATCGCGGAGCCGGAAACCGAACGGCGACCAATCAGCAGCGGGATGGTGTTAATGGTCGGTTCGAGTTCGCCCAGCAGCCCAACAAATACCAGCGTGCCATCCAGCGTCAGCGTTGACAGATAGGCATTGATATCGTGGGTGTAAGGCACGGTATCGATGATCAGCTCAAACTCCCCGTGTACCGCTTCCATCTGTTTCGCGTCTGTAGAGAGCACCACATGGTGCGCCCCCAGACGACGGGCATCCGCCTCTTTGCCCGGTGAACGGGTAAACAGCGTCACTTCCGCACCCAGCGCATGCGCCAGTTTCAGCGCCATATGCCCCAGCCCGCCAAGGCCGATCACCGCGACTTTACTGCCTTTTTTCACGCCCCAGCGGCGCAGCGGTGACCAGGTGGTGATCCCGGCGCACAGCAGCGGTGCGACAGCTTGCGCATCGAGGTTCTCCGGGATGCGCAACACAAAATCTTGCGAGCAGACGATCGATTGTGAATAACCACCGAATGTAGGACGGTGATCGTGCCGGTCAATACCGTTATAGGTCTGGACGTTCCCCTCTTCGCAATACTGTTCCAGCCCCTGTTTGCAGGGGTTACATTCACGACAGGAATCGACCATGCAGCCGATGCCGACTAAATCGCCGGGTTTGAATTTACTGACACCCGCCCCCGCAGACACAACGCGACCAATAATTTCGTGACCCGGCACGATGGGATACTGGCTGAAACCCCAGTCGTTACGGGCCTGGTGAAGATCGGAATGGCAAACGCCGCAATAAAGAATATCAATCACCACATCATCTGCCCGTGGGTCGCGACGCTCAAAATGGAAAGGCGCCAGCGGGGCTTTATTTGACTGTGCGGCATAGCCGAGGACTTTCATCGTCATGGTTGTTCTCCGTTTATTCTTCAGGCTTGATACAAAGGTGATAACACCCGATTGTGATCCTGTTGTTGCTCCCACACCGTCGTTCAAGTATGGCGCGTTGCAGTATCCACCGCCGTCCGATCGCACGCTTTGCACTTTCTGTCATCGGAAAACAAAAAAGCCCTCCGCAGAGAGCTTGATGTTAAAGAACTTTACTGAGGAACGCGGCGGTCCGGGGATTGGTGGGCGCGGTGAAAATCTTCTGCGGCGGCCCCTCTTCCTGGATCACGCCCTGGTCGATGAATATCACCCGGTCCGCCACTTCGCGGGCAAAGCCCATTTCATGAGTGACGATCACCATCGTCATCCCTTCCGTCGCCAGCGTTTTCATCACCTGCAATACATCACCCACCAGCTCCGGATCGAGCGCCGATGTCGGCTCATCGAATAGCATAATCGCCGGATTCATCGCCAACGCGCGGGCAATTGCCACGCGCTGCTGTTGCCCGCCGGAAAGACTCGCCGGCCAGGCATCACGTTTATCGCTCAGCCCGACTTTCGCCAGCAGGTTCTCCGCCAGGGCAACGGCCTCAGCGCGTTTCATCCCCTTCAGGTTCACAGGCGCCATTGTCAGGTTGTCCAGCACTGTCATATGCGGGAACAAGTTGAAACGCTGGAAAACCATGCCGACGCTTTCGCGCAGCTTGTTGATATCGGTTTTCGGATTGTGGATCGCAAAGCCGTTAACCTCAACGACACCTTCGCTCACCGACTCCAGGCCGTTCATACAGCGCAGAAAGGTACTTTTCCCCGAGCCGGACGGCCCAATCACGCACACCACTTCTTTCGGCTTGATATCGCAAGTGATGCCGCGCAGCACATGGCTTTCGCCAAAATGTTTATGCAGGTTTTTAATGTGAATCACTTTTGCCAAACCTCTTTTCCAGTCGATTAACCAGTTGCGCAAGCAGGAAGGTGATCACCCAGTAGACCAGCGAAATGGTCAGATAGGGTTCCCAGTAGGTGGCATACGCACCAGAAACGGTGCGGGCGGCATAGGCCAGATCCGCAAGACCAATCGCTGACGCCAGTGATGAATCTTTAACAATAGCAATGGCGTTATTACCCAGCGGCGGCAGAATGCGACGGAACGCCTGCGGCAGGATCACTTTGCGCATCGTCTTCCACCACGGCATACCCAGCGCACGGGAGGCTTCCATCTGCCCGCGATCGACAGACTGAATACCCGCGCGGAAGATCTCCGACACGTAGGCTCCGGCATTGAGCGTAATAGCGACGATACAGGAGAGAAACGCGCCATAGTCGGAGCGCAACCCTCGCGCCAGATCGCTGCTCATGATCCCACTGGTCACCAGAATGCCGTCACGCGGGTTAATGAACAGCGGCACCAGCGCAAAGTGTACGACCATAATCTGCACAAACAGCGGCGTACCACGAATAGCGCTGACATAAAAACGCACCGGAAATTGCACCAGATAGCGCAATACATATTTCCACGGCCCATGTTCAGCCTGCGCCATGCGGCCAAGGCCGAGCGTGAGGCCCCAAAGCGTGCCTAAAATAACGCAGATAATCGTGCATTTGATGGTCATCCAGGCGCCTTCCATAAATAACGGCGCGTACTCCTGGATTATTTCCCAACGGAATCCCGACATAAGTCATTCCTGAAAAAATGACGGCTACCGGAATGTTCACGGTAGCCGGAATAAAAAAGAAGCGAAGTGTTATTGCGCGGGCAATTCAGGCACGTGGTCGTCAAACCAGGTTTTATAAATTTTGGCGTAGGTACCGTCAGCCACAATTTTCTTCAGGCCGCTGTTAATTTTCGCCTGCAATTCGGTATTCCCTTTTGCCACCGCAATACCAAAATATTGACGTTCAAACTTCGCGTCAGGTACCAGTTTGAACTGTTTTTCCGGGTGCTGTTTGATGTAATACTTCACCACGCCCACATCGCCCACGGCCGCGCTGACGCCATCTTCGAATAACTCTTGCAGCATCAGCGGCGTGTTATCAAAGCGTTTAATCGCCGTGCTGTTTTTCCCCAACACGTCTGAAACCACGATATCGCCGGTGCTGGAGTTCACTACGCCGACTTTTTCATCTTTCAGTGACGCCAGAGAGGTCACTTTTGAGCTGGCCGGAACCACGATCGACTGCTCCGCCGGGAAGTAAGGCGCGGAAAAATCAACCATCTGCTTACGTTTGTCGGTAATGGTAATGCCGGAAATAATGATGTCGCGATCGCCGGAGCCCAGCGTGGCGAAGATCCCTTCCCACGGCGTGTTGATCAGCTTGATATTAAAATCCTCGGCTTTGGCGATGGCTTTAATGATGTCGATATCAAAGCCTTCTAACTGCTTCTGGCTGTTTTCAAACTCGAACGGACGATAAGTTCCCCCAGCGCCCACCACGTAAGTTTGCTGGGCAGCAAACGCACTGCTCGCCAGCGCAGCAAAAAGACAACCTGCCTGCATCCACTTCCTGAACATACATACCACCTTTTTATGCAAATTATGTGCATAAAAATACATATAAGACGCTATGTATGCAATCTTTATTGTATACAATCAATAATCTGCCATTGAGTTATGCTACAACCAGAGATTCAAGGTTCGGAAAATCCACTTTCAGCGTTCAAACAAAACACCGGAGAGTTACGCAATGAATCATATTGTGCCTGATAGCGCTTTTTTGCATGAACTGGCCGATGCGGCAGATCAACAGACACTGCCGCGTTTTCGCGCGCAAACCAATCTGCATGTCGGCAGCAAACCCAAAGAGGGGTTTCGCTTCGACCCGGTGACCGACGCCGATCGCGAGGCGGAGCGCGTAATGCGCGACATCATCACCGCCCGCTATCCGGAACACGCCATTATGGGCGAAGAGTTCGGGGTGACGGGTTCTGGCCCGTTGCAGTGGGTGCTGGACCCGGTTGATGGCACGCGCCCTTTTCTCTGCGGTTTGCCAGTCTGGGGAACGTTGATTGGCCTGACAGTTGAAGGCCGCGCGCGTATCGGCATGATGGACCAGCCCTTTACCCGCGAGCGTTTCTGGGCCGATGGCGAGCAGGCGTGGCATCAGGGGCCGCAGGGCACGACGCAGCTACAGACGCGCCGGGGAATCGCGCTTGAGCAGGCCATTTTCCACACCACCTCGCCTGAACCCGTGTCGCGTTTCCCGGCAATCAATTTTGCTGCGCTGGAAGCGAGTACGCTGATGATCCGCTACGGCGGTGAATGCTACGCGATGGCCATGCTCGCTGCCGGGCAGATTGATCTGTGTCTGGAATATGCGTTGCAACCATATGACATTGTGGCGCTGGTCCCCATTATCGAACAGGCAGGCGGCGTGGTGACAACATTAGACGGCGGGAGACCGGAATCGGGCGGTCATATCCTTGCTTCCGGCTGCCCTTTTTTGCACGAACAGGCATTACGTATCCTCAATCGCTAAATAACATCGCTAAAACGTTACAGCGTGCACACTTAACGTGTTTCACTTGTTGATATTTTATACGTTCAAATTTGTGAATCCGGGTCGCAGATTACCCCTGCTTTTATCCATTTGGCGGTAAAAGTGCAATTTTGGCGGTAAATCTGCGGATTTTATTTTTGGGCGAACTTAACACGTTGATAACACTTCGTTGTGAAACTGCACAGATGATTTTTGAAACACCGTTTTCATTTTCCTTTTCGCTGAAAATTGGCGTATAATGCCGACCTATTCACTCTTGAATGGTTTCAGCTGATTGAACTGTAAAACACCAAACTTAAATCATACTTTTCCCTGTTGGGCTGAAACTCAGGCACACATTACTCTGCACGCTTTTTTGATGTCACCTATCCTTAGGCAGTGGCATCGCTCTTTTCGTAACACAGGTTTGACTCCGGGGCCATTGCGCGCCAGCCGGAGCGTGAATTCCCAATCCTTCTCAACTCAAACTTAAAGACCAGAACTGTCATGAAAAAGACCAAAATTGTTTGCACCATCGGTCCGAAAACCGAATCCGAAGAGATGCTGGCGAAAATGCTGGACGCGGGCATGAACGTCATGCGTTTAAACTTCTCTCACGGTGACTATGCTGAACACGGCCAGCGCATCAAAAACCTGCGCAACGTATTGAGCAAAACCGGTAAAAAAGCGGCAATTCTGCTGGACACCAAAGGCCCGGAAATCCGCACCATCAAGCTGGAAGGTGGCAATGACGTCTCCCTGAAAGCGGGTCAGACCTTCACCTTCACCACTGACAAATCCGTGGTCGGCAATGCCGACACTGTTGCTGTGACCTATGAAGGTTTCACCAATGATCTGAGCGTCGGCAACACCGTTCTGGTGGACGATGGTCTGATCGGCATGGAAGTTACCGCAATCGAAGGTAACAAAGTTATCTGTAAGGTTCTGAACAACGGCGACCTGGGCGAAAACAAAGGCGTTAACCTGCCAGGCGTTTCCATCGCGCTGCCGGCGCTGGCTGAAAAAGACAAGCAAGACCTGATCTTTGGCTGTGAGCAAGGCGTTGATTTCGTTGCGGCATCCTTCATCCGTAAACGTTCCGACGTGGTTGAAATCCGTGAGCATCTGAAAGCGCACGGCGGCGAAAACATCCAGATCATCTCCAAAATCGAAAACCAGGAAGGCCTGAACAACTTCGACGAAATCCTCGAAGCTTCTGACGGCATCATGGTTGCTCGCGGCGACCTGGGCGTTGAAATCCCGGTTGAAGAAGTGATCTTCGCGCAGAAGATGATGATCGAGAAATGTATCCGCGCGCGTAAAGTCGTTATCACTGCGACCCAGATGCTCGACTCGATGATCAAAAACCCGCGTCCGACCCGTGCGGAAGCAGGCGACGTAGCGAACGCCATCCTCGACGGCACCGATGCCGTTATGCTGTCCGGTGAATCTGCAAAAGGTAAATACCCGCTGGAAGCCGTTGGTATCATGGCGACCATCTGTGAACGTACCGATCGCGTAATGACCAGCCGTCTGGACTACAACAACGACAGCCGTAAGCTGCGCATCACCGAAGCAGTTTGCCGTGGCGCCGTTGAAACCGCAGAAAAACTGGAAGCACCGCTGATTGTGGTAGCGACTCAGGGTGGTAAATCCGCACGCGCAGTGCGTAAATACTTCCCGGATGCGACCATCCTGGCGCTGACGACTAACGAAATCACTGCCCGCCAACTGGTACTGAGCAAAGGCGTTGTCCCACAGCTGGTGAAAGAGATCTCCTCTACGGACGATTTCTACCGTCTGGGTAAAGAAGTAGCGCTGCAGAGCGGCCTGGCCAGCAAAGGCGACGTCGTAGTGATGGTTTCCGGCGCGCTGGTTCCGAGCGGCACTACAAACACCGCCTCTGTCCACGTTCTGTAATAATAACCAGACAATTTAGACTGTTTAAAAAAGCGCCCTCGCGGCGCTTTTTTTATATTTCCGTCTCCAGCTTAAATAAAAAATCAAATCGGATTTCACTATTTAAGCAGCACATTATCTAAGATGAATCCGATGGAAGCCCGATGTTTTAACACACATTTTTTAACCATTTATTCAAAGTCGGTGCTTCTTTGAGCGAACGATCAAATTTAAGGGTATTCCCATCAAAAAAATATTCTCAACCTAAAAAGCTTTGTGTAATACTTGTAACGCTACATGGAGATTAACTCAATCTAGAGGGTATTAATAATGAATCGTACTAAACTGGTACTGGGCGCGGTAATCCTGGGTTCTACTCTGCTGGCTGGTTGCTCCAGCAATGCTAAAATCGATCAGCTGTCTTCTGACGTTCAGACTCTGAACGCTAAAGTTGACCAGCTGAGCAACGACGTGAACGCAATCCGTTCCGACGTTCAGGCTGCTAAAGATGACGCAGCTCGCGCTAACCAGCGTCTGGACAACCAGGCTCACTCTTACCGTAAGTAAGAGTTCCTGTAATGAAATGGCGCACATTGTGCGCCATTTTTTTTGCCTGCGATTTACCCCTTCCCTGCTCCTACTGCGTTACCGTTTCTGCCGTTTCCGTATTCATGGCTGCTGCTTTCGTGCTGTTTTGCACCGATAGCACGCTTTCAGGGCTTGCGGCCTGCTTTGCCGCAGGGATCGTCACCGGATAACCCGCACGACGGTACAGCGCTTTATCAATCGCGACTTTGTTGCCGCCCGCCTGGCTAATAAACGACGCCAGCGTTGGGGAGAAGGTTATCGGCAGCGTCTGGGTATTCTCTTCCACCGTCTGCGACAACGGGCGATGCACCTCGATATAGTGCCTGCCGTCCGGCTCAACCGCATACTTCACCGGTTCGTTGATGATAGTCACCTTTGTTCCCACCGAGACCTGGGCAAACAGCGCAGCGATGTCCGGCGCGTTCATACGCATACAGCCGGAACTGACGCGCAGCCCGACGCTGTCCTGCGCATTGGTGCCATGAATAAGATATTCGCCGTGACCTATCCCCAGACGCAGCGCAAAGCGCCCCAGCGGGTTATTGGGCCCGGCAGGGATTACTGGCGGCAATTCAATACCGTTCGCCAGTGAGCGTGCGCGGATGCCCGCTGTCGGTGTCCAGGTTGGATTAGGTATTTTCTGGCTAACCTTCGTCACAGACACCGGCGTTTCCAGCCCTTGCTGACCAATACCAAGGGGATAAACCTGAACGCTGTTTTTACCCGGCGGGAAATAATAAAGCCGTAGCTCCGCAAGATTGACCACAATACCTTCCCGCGGCGTATCGGGGAGCAACATTTGCGAAGGAATAGTGACCACCGTTCCCGGTTTTGGCACCGGGGCAATCGTGTCATTAGCTTCAATGATCAGCATTGCAGCGGTATCAAAATGACGGGCGATAGTTTGCAGGTTTTTATCCCCCGCCTGCACGGTGTACGTCTGGTTTTGACCGATGATACGGCTCCCGTTTCCCGGCAGGGTATATTCCGCCGCATGAGCCACCGAAAGAGCGCTAATCGCGCCAAAAAGACAGAGAGTTATCAAAGACACGCGTTTCATTGTCGTTCCTGTATTCACTGGCAAAACGCCAGAAAGCTGAAAACCAGCGAGGCGAAAAACGCCTCGCATAACAGAATGAAAGCTTTTCTTTGAGTTTAGCTAATGTTGGCAGCTTTGGAGCGGATTGCGCGGATCATTGCTTCCAGTCCCTGCGAACGAGAAGGCGTGAGATGTTGTGTCAAAGCGAGTTTTTCGAACCACGGACGAACATCAAACGCGACGATGTCCTGCGGCGTCATCTGCTGGTAGAGCGCAAAAACGATGGCAATAAGCCCTTTAACAATCGCGGCATCGCTGTCGCCCGCCAGCTCAATCACGCCATCGTCATTACGATGCATAACAATCCAGACCTGGCTTTGGCACCCCTGGATAATGTTTTGCGGGTTATGTTCCTCGGCGCTCAGCACCGGCAACCGCTGTCCCAGCTCGATAATATAAAGGTACTTCTCTTCCCAGTTGGCACAGCGGGCAAAATTGCGCAGCAATTTCTCTTTATCGGGTAATGCGGCCATTCTCGCCTCTTTCGTTAGCCCAGCAACTGATGAATACGTTTCAGGCCAGCCACCAGACGATCCACCTCTTCTTGCGTATTGTACATGACCAGCGAAGCACGACACATCGCAGGCACATTGTAAAACGCCATCAGCGGCATCGCGCAATGATGCCCGGTACGAACGGCAATACCGTAATTGTCGAGGAAACTGCCGACATCATAAGCGTGATGTTTACCAAGGTTGAAGGCAATTACCCCCTGACGCTGCGCCGGGCCGTAGAGTGTTAAATCCGGCACCTCCGCCAGCGCCGCCAGCGCATAACGCATCAACGTCTGTTCGTACTCGCCAATCGCCTCAAGGCCCAATGCGGCCACATAATCGATCGCCGCACCCAGCCCGATAATCCCGCCAGTATTCGGCGTCCCGGCTTCAAACCGCCACGGCGCTTTCGCGTAGGTAGTGCCTGCCGTCAGGCTGACAGTGGCAATCATTGAACCACCACCTTCCCACGGCGGCATAGCCTGCAAAATATCCTCTTTGGCGTACAGCACGCCAATGCCGGTCGGGCCATACAGTTTATGCCCGGAGAAGACATAGAAATCGCAGTCCAGCGCCTGTACATCAACCGGGTGATGCATCACCGCCTGCGCGCCGTCCACCAGCACTTTCGCGCCCTGCTGATGCGCTAGCGCGATCATCTCCGCCACCGGGTTTTCCGTCCCCAGCACGTTAGAAACCTGGGTGATCGCCAGTAGTCGCGTGCGTACATCCAGCAGTGTCGGTAGCACCTCTAATTGCAGAGTGCCATCCTGATTAAGCGGGATCACGCGCAACTGCGCCCCCACACGTTCACACAGCATCTGCCACGGCACGATGTTCGCATGGTGCTCCATCGCGCTGATGATGATATTGTCGCCGGCACGCACCTGGCTGTTGCCCCAGCTATTGGCAACCAGGTTGATCCCTTCCGTCGTACCGCGCACAAATACCAGCTCTTCCGGCAGACGCGCATTAAGAAACGCCGCCGCTTTCTCACGTACCTGTTCCATACGCTGCGTCGCTTCCGCGCTGAGGGTATGGATCCCCCGATGCACGGCAGCGTAACCGTGGCGATAAAACTCCGCTTCGGCATCAATGACCTGATTCGGTTTTTGCGCGCTGGCAGCGCTGTCGAGGTAAGCCAGCGGCGTTCCGTTCACTTCACGCAGCAGCACCGGAAAATCGGCGCGTACCGCGTTCACGGGAAAACTCATGCTACGCCCCCTGCCAGGCGCTGACTGATACGCGCCAGAACCTGTTGTTTTAAAGCTTCGTCGCGAATCACTTCCGTCAGTTCAGCGGCAAAAGCATGGATGATCATTTTCTGCGCCGCCTGCTGGTTAATGCCGCGCGAGCGCAAATAAAACATCTGTTCATCATCAATACGGCCAACCGTTGCGCCATGACTGCACTTCACATCGTCAGCATAAATTTCCAGTTGCGGTTTGGTATCCACTTCCGCCAGACGTCCTAACAGCAGATTGTTGTTGGTCATCTGGCCGTCGGTTTTAATCGCGTGTTGCGCAACATTGATTAAACCGTTGAACACCGCCCGTCCTTTATCGCTGACAATAGTTTTATGTAACTGGCGGCTGTTGCAGTAGCCTTTGTTGTGCTCAAGCCAGGTGCGGGTGTCGCACACTTCCGATTTCACCGGCATCGCCAGGCTGTTGATATTAAGCTGCGTATTTTCACCATTCAGCTGCGTACTGGTGTTATGGTGCAGCACCAGGCCACCAAGCAGGAAGCTATGGCTGTCAGCCGCCGCATCGGCTCCCAGCAGAAGATCGTTATGCGCAAAGTGATAGTTTTGCGGGTTTTCAAATGCCAGTTTCACATGGTGCAAATGCGCATTCGCCGCCACATTCATCGTCAGACGCGAACCGGTAAAGTGCGGCTGTTCGCTGAGGCTGACATAGTGCTCATAAATCGTTGCTTCAGCACCCTGCGCCAGTTCGAGATGATGACGATAGTGCGCGGTGTTCATCTCCTCGCCTGCCAGCCCCTGCGTAATATGCATCAGCAGCAAGGGTTTCGCCGGGCGTTGATTGCGCGCGACCTGAACCCACGTCACGTTCTGCGCCAGGCTTTCAGTCAGGTGCAGGAACATCTCCGGTTGCACCGGCGCGGGCAGAGAATGGCGCGCGTCGCTGAACGTCACGTCAAAACCGGAACCAGCCGTGTCATCGCTTAACTCTGCGCTGAATTGCCCATCGACAAACACCAGCCTGATGGCATCTACCGGCAGCGCCAGCGCGTCACGCTGCGCGGTATTTACCGTGGCGCTCGCGCTAACAAACTGGCTGTTCAGTAAGCCATCGAGCGGAGTGTATTTCCAGTTCTCCTGTTTGCGCGTCGGCAGGCCTAAGCGCAACATTTGTTGCAAATGTTGTTGCGCCACTTCCGAGCGCGCGCCGCCCTGGGTTTCGAACAGGTGATGCCACTGCTGCAGCGCGTTACTGCTGTTCGGTAAGCCAGCCATAGCCCTGCTCCTCCAGTTGCTTAACCAGCGTGAAATCGCCAGATTTCACGATGCGCCCCTGATACAACACATGCACAAAGTCGGGTTTGATGTAATCAAGAATTCGCTGGTAGTGCGTGACGATAATAAAAGCCCGTTTCTCATCGCGCAGGGCATTCACCCCTTCAGCAACGATTTTCAGCGCATCAATATCCAGCCCGGAGTCGGTTTCATCAAGAATGCAGAGATCCGGTTCCAGCACCGCCATTTGCAGAATGTCGTTACGCTTCTTCTCACCGCCAGAGAAGCCGACATTCACCGAACGGGTCAACAGATCTTCAGGCATCTTCAGCAGTTTGATTTTATCTTCCATCAGATCCTGGAAATCGAAGCGATCAAGCTCCTCTTTGCCGCGATATTTCCGCACTGCATTCAGTGCCGTCTGTAAAAAGAACTGATTGCTGACGCCGGGAATTTCTACCGGATACTGGAAGGCCATAAAGACGCCTTCACCGGCGCGATCTTCCGGTGACAACTCCAGCAAATCTTTGCCTTTAAACTCCACGCTGCCGCCGACGACTTCATAATCTTCACGCCCGGCGAGGGTTGCAGAGAGAGTACTTTTCCCGGAACCGTTCGGCCCCATGATGGCATGCACTTCACCAGGACGAACGTCCAGACTCAAACCGCGCAGGATTGCTTTATCTTCAACGCTTACCTGCAAATCTTTGATACTTAACATTTATTATCCTTTAATTCTTAACCGACGCTGTGTTCAAGGCTGATAGCCAGCAGTTTTTGCGCTTCAACGGCAAATTCCAGCGGCAACTCGGAGAAGACGTCTTTACAGAAACCGTTAACAATCATTGAGATAGCATCATCCTCGCTGATACCGCGTTGCAGGCAATAGAACAGTTGATCTTCACCAATGCGCGAGGTTGTGGCTTCGTGTTCAAGCTGGGCGCTGTTATTGCGGCATTCAACATACGGGAAGGTATGTGCACCGCAGTCCGGGCCGATCAGCATCGAATCGCACTGGGTAAAGTTGCGGGCATTCGTCGCTGTCGGCATGATTTTCACCAGCCCGCGATAGCTGTTCTGGCTATGCCCGGCCGAGATCCCTTTCGAAATAATGGTCGATTTGGTGTTCTTGCCGATGTGGATCATCTTGGTGCCGGTATCGGCCTGCTGATGCCCGCTGGTCAGCGCCACGGAGAAGAACTCGCCAATGGAGTTATCGCCGCGCAGAATGCAGCTCGGATATTTCCACGTAATGGCCGAACCGGTTTCTGACTGCGTCCACGACATCTTGCTGTTTTCGCCTTCGCACAGCGCGCGCTTGGTGACGAAGTTAAGAATGCCGCCGGTGTTGTTGTCGCCGGGGAACCAGTTCTGCACTGTGGAGTATTTCACTTCGGCATCTTTGTGGATGATCACTTCCACTACCGCCGCGTGGAGCTGGTAGCTGTCGCGCACCGGCGCGGAGCAACCTTCGATATAGCTGACGTAACTGCCTTCATCGGCCACCAGAATAGTGCGTTCGAACTGGCCGGTTTTCTCCGCATTGATACGGAAATAGGTGGACAGCTCCATCGGGCAACGCACGCCTTTCGGGATATAAATGAACGTGCCATCGGAGGCGACAGCAGCATTCAGCGCGGCGAAGAAGTTATCGTTCGACGGCACAACTGTGCCGAGGTATTTTTTCACCAGCTCCGGATGATCGTGGATAGCCTCACCGAACGAGCAGAAAATAATGCCCTGCTCCGACAGTTTCTCGCGGTAAGTGGTAGCAACGGAAACCGAGTCGAAAATGGCGTCTACCGCCACTTCTTTCCCTTCACGCACGGGTACGCCCAGCTGGTTAAACGCGGCTTCCACTTCATCGGTCAGATAGGCATTCGCGCCCGTCTGTTGCACTGCACCCGGCTGCGAGGCGCAAGTGTCATCGCAATTACCGCAGGACGGGGCCGAATAGTAGCTGTAGTCCTGATAGTTCAGCTTGTCATAGTGCGCTTTCAGCCAGTGCGGTTCTTCCATTTCAAGCCAGGCGCGAAAGGCATTCAGGCGGAACTCCAGCATCCACTCCGGCTCGTTACGTTTCGCCGAGATCGCCCGCACGACATCTTCATTGATGCCTTTCGCCAGCTCATCGGTGGTTAATTGCGTGAAGAACCCCTCTTTATAATTGAGGTTACCGGTCCAGATTTTGACATCGTCAGTTGCTTCAGTATTACGAGACATAGTACCGCCTATACCCCAAAGCTTTCGCCACAGCCGCATTCATGCTGGGCTTTCGGGTTATGAAATTTGAAGATCTGATTTAACCCTTCACGTACATAATCCACTTCCGTGCCGTCAATAAAGGGCATCGCCTGAAGCGGAACGTAAAGGCGCGCGCCTTCGGATTCGTACAGCAAATCGTCAGCATTCGGTTCCGTCACCGTATCCAGCACATAACCAAAGCCCGCGCAGCCGGTCTGCTTAATGCCGAGCCGCACGCCCAGCACGCCGGCCTGTTTGCTGGCCAGCGTACGAATATGTTCAGCAGCGGCAGGCGTCATGGTCAGCCCGCGCCACGCAAAATCTTCCGGATTAAATGATTCCATCGCATTACCTCACATCACCAGATTCGAAGGGCTTGATGCTATGTTAGTGATAATAATTCTCACTTCAACCTCTTTCCCGCAGGGTTATTCCCCCGTAGCCCCTTTTTTGGCTGTTGCTATAAGCATAGACGTTGCTGAAAGGCATTACAGATAAGTGAAAAATTGTTTAATAAATTGATAAATAATGACTTTAAATAGCCAGCCGCAGACAGTCCGGTGAAAAAGATAAGATGTATAGGCAATACCTATTTTTGAGATAGGATCGAAAAAAAACGTCGCATTAAAAACGTAGCGGATTATCAAAAAGTTATCGGCATCACCGAACTGATGCACAGGCCCCACTTTTCCCCCTTCATCTTCGACAATCGCCATAAAATCCATAGTGGTATGAACATAAATCGCGATGGAAGAGACGGCGCCATTTCCGGGAACGCATTGCTCACGGCTTAAGACGTTTCTCTGCAATTAGGATTTTCTCAGCCGACGTGGCGAAAATATCTCCTGTAAGATATCGCCTGGTTTAAATCCGGGCAGCGCCCTGCAAACATGGAGAGAGTTAATGAAGGCAACGATGTCATATTTAGATACTGGTTCAGGATTTCCCGTTTTACTCGGCCACAGTTATCTGTTCGATAAATCGATGTGGTCACCGCAGATTGAAGCTCTGGCTAAACAGTTTCGCGTGATAGCGCCGGATTTATGGGGCCACGGCGATTCTCCCGCCCTGCCCGCATCAACAACGTCGCTGGCGGATCTGGCCGCCGATCATCTGGCGCTGATGGATGCGTTGCAGATTGAGGAGTTCGCGGTGGTGGGGTTGTCCGTTGGCGGCATGTGGGGAGCCGAACTGGCCGCTGCCGCGCCGCAGCGGGTAAAAGCGTTAATGCTGTTTGATACTTTTATCGGTGATGAAACCAGTGAAGCGCGCGAGCGCTACTTTGGCATGCTCAACGCCATTGACACCGCCGGTTTCATTCCGCCCGCTATGCTGGATTACATTGTCGGGCAATTTTATTCGCAGCATGCCGCACCGGCGGATGTCCAGCGGCTCACCGCGTATCTCTCTTCACTCACAGCGGAACAACTGCGCGGCAGTATCGTTCCGCTCGGTAAACAGATTTTTGGCCGCCCGGACAGGCTGTCAGTGCTGGATTCCATTCGTTGTCCGACACACGTTGCCACCGGTGAACTGGATCTGCCGAGGCCGCCGGTCGAAGGTCGTCTGATGGCAGAAAAACTGGGCTGCGATTTCACGCTGATCCCGAATGCTGCGCATATCAGCAACCGCGAAAATCCCGGGGAAGTACTGAGCTTGATTGAGAATTTCCTCTCCAGACATTTATAACCTCCGTGATACTCCACTCCCCGCCGATGGAGAGTGGAGATCGCACGGTAAGTACACCGGTTTTAGTTCCACGCACTTTTTTTGACGTACAGCAATACCGTATAAAAATACCGTGACCAAATTTTGTTATTTTCGGGGCTCATCACACTTGTTGTTTGCATACGAAATTCATTAATCGCAAATTTGAAAAAGTTTATTACGCTTTCTGAGCAGATTTATCTCTTTAAGGCTTTGCCTCTCAAGGGTACGCAAACGCAAGAGTGATATTGCCTTAAAATGTCATTTTATTTTTACTCTCCGCTTTTCTGCGCCGATATACATATTAAAAATACATGTTTACGGACATCATCCATGACAGAAAAAAGATCAAAAAAAATGAACAACGGATCGCGCCGAGTGAGGCAGTAACAAGCCACCCTCCGGTCGAAAAGCGGTGATGTGCGCTAAAGTTTACACTTTTGGCAAATCATTCCGCAGGCGATAAGAACGCATTAATTTGCGTTGAGTCCACTTTCCTGTCCAAAAACAAGGAGATAAATAATACAAAACGCAAATCATTAGTTGATAAACCTGACACAATAAAAATACTTAAAACAAAAGGCCACCCTTATTTATAGATTTAAGCGATCATTTTAATAATAGTAATAGATACAGACTATCGAAAAGAGAGGATCGATCATTCAAAACAATTTTCAAAGATTATGATTAGTTGTGTAAAATTGAAAAATTATATAGTGGTTAGACCTGTTCTTGTGAGTGGGGAGCTGAATCAGGGATAATGAATATAAAAACACTCGAAATTGCGGACAAAAAACTTAGCGTTACTGCAGAGTTCAAACCCGTCATGCACCTTTCTGGAAAAACTATTTTCCGCTACGAAGTTCTTGCCAAAATTTATAATGCCAGCGATCGTTGGCTTTCAGTGGAACAATCCTTCGATATTCTTGAGAGAGAAACCATTAAAGCCATTAGCGATTTTTTGTTTGAGACCGTCTGCGAACTGCTGAAAATGAAAGAAGGCATCACGGTTTCATTCAAACTTCCCGCTCAGTTAATGAATGATATGGCGTACCTTGCCAGCCTTTACCAGCAGTGCGGGCATCATCACGTATCGCCGCAACGCATTGAGATTGAGATTGGCGAGTGGCTGACTGATATACCACAGACGCCTCGTCAGGCATTTTTACAGCAGGCGAGAACCTATGGTTTTATGCTCTCGTTAGATGATTTTGGCGCCCGGGATGAAGCCGCCGACAGTCTGCGGCTGTTTCGCTTTGACACAATTAAACTCGCGCGAACGCTGGTCTACGGAATTGCCGCCAGCCCGGCAAAATTATCAACACTTCACAATTTGATCGACAAGGTGATCCCGGCAGGCACACATGTAATTTGCGAGGGTGTGGAACGTTCATCCGACCTTGCTCTGCTCAGCCGCTACAGCCATATCGGCATCGAGGGGTACATTTTCTCTCCCCCGTTAACCTTCAGTCAGTTGCGGCTGCTGGAAGACTTTTAACCTTACTGCCCTGCGTCTTTACGCGTACAGATGATAGCTTTGTCATCCGTGTGTTTGCTGTCCGAAAAGAAGAAGGCTTTTTTACCGCTGGAGATCTGCGTGATGATGTTGATAGCGACCCAGTTGGTCTGGTTGTTCTGATCCTGGCTGTCGGTATAAATCAGCGAGCGACCAGTATAATCGTCAGAGATATTGAACGGCTTCTCTTGCGGATTGGTATAGCGGTGGCCGTTAACGGTAAGCCCTTCAGGCTCAACAACAGCGGTATATTCATCGCAGGAGAGGTTGATACCAGCGGCGAACGAACATGCGGAAAAGAGAGTAAAACTGCTGACCACAATAAACCTGATCATAAGCATCCCGAGTCAATTTTAACGCAATGATAATACAGCGCCCCGAAGCCGGGACGCAGAGAAAAGAGATCAGTTATAGAGCGAAGGTTCACCGAGCGGACGGGTTTTGAAGCGGCGATGGATCCACAGATACTGTTCCGGCGCGCGCAAGATTTCGCGCTCAATCACTTTATTCATATAACTGGCTGCCGCAAACTCATCCTCGCCAGGATAATCATTTAATGCAGGACCAATATGCAATGAATAACCTGAGCCATCGGTTTTGCGCACCATCGTCACCGTCAGCATTTTAGCGCCCGACAGGCGCGAAAGTACAAACGTGCCGTTGGTAGTGGCGGCATTTTTCACCGAGAAGAATGGCGCGAAGGTACTGCCCTTGCGGCCATAATCCTGATCCGGCGCGAACCAGACAGCTTCACCCTGTTTTAACGCATTCACCAGCCCTTTCAGGTTACGGCGGTCGATCATATTTTTATTTGAACGCATACGTCCACGCGTCTGTACCCACTCCATCAGCGGGTTGTTGTGCGGGCGATAGGTGGCCATCATCGGCTGGCACAATCCCATCACGCGGCCGCCCAGCTCCAGCGACATGAAATGCACGCCGACAACCATCACGCCCTGCTCGCTGGCCTGCGCGGCCTGTAAATGCTGGTAACCTTCAACATCAAACCAGCGGCGCACGCGCTTATCTGACCAGAACCATGCCATGCCGGTTTCGATTAACCCCATACCCAGCGACATAAAGTTTTTGGCAATCAGCGCATCACGCAGCGCTTCGCTCATCACCGGAAAACAGAGTTCAAGATTACGGCGCGCAATACATTCGCGACGCTTCAGAAAACGGCGGGAGTGATGTCCAAGCCCTGCGCCAAGGCGGGCCAAAACGGGATAAGGAAGTTGAACGAGCAGCCAGAGCAAAGCCAGGCCGACCCAGGTCACCCAGTGGCGCGGGTGTAAAAATGAGAGTTTAAACGATGTCATCACTGTTACCTTAAAGCCTAAATTCAGTAGCGCTTAAGGAGACAATGAATCACTTCATCAGGTCATTATGCGTTACAGCTATTCGCCGCGGCAGAAGGTGCCGAAACGGTACATCCAGTGCCACGCACTATAGCACGAAGCGTTAAAGGGAGATGGAGAGAATAATGAAGAAAAGGTGAATATTTTCGGCGGATTGCTTCCGCCGAAACTGGTCAGACAATTGCAGTGGTCAGACGGGATGAGCAGCAAAGCCGCGACTGTTCATCAAACAGATCGATTTGCCAGACCTGATGACGTCCGCCCGTATGTAGCGCACGGCAAACGCCGCGCACCCGGCCGCCGCGCACCGAACGCAAGTGGTTGGCATTCACCTCCAGCCCGACCACTTTTTGATCCCCTTCGGTGCATAAATAACCAGCCACAGAGCCAAGCGTCTCCGCCAGCACGACCGACGCACCGCCGTGCAGCAGGCCAAACGGCTGGTGCGTGCGTTCATCTACCGGCATGGAGGCTTCCAGCGCATCATCCGTGATGCGCTCAAAACGAATATCCAGCAGACCAACCATATTGCCGTCGCCCATGGCATTGAGCGCTTCCAGCGTGACTGCACGTTTCCAGATCATCCCAGTATCTCCAGCAAAGCCTGTAATGGATGGCGCACCCCGTTACCCTCAACGCGCTTCACCTGGCTACGGCATGAGTAGCCGGTCGCCAGACAGCGGTTACGCGGCAGACGCTGTATCGCCTGGTGCCAGGAAAGCTCATAAATGCCCAGCGAACTGGCGTGGTTCTTCACTTCGTGGCCGTAAGTACCAGCCATACCGCAGCAGCCCACGCTGACATTTTCCAGCTTCGCGCCGAAACGAGCGAAGATCGTCGCCCACTGCCCCGTCGCGCCCGGCAATGCCGTCACTTCGGTACAGTGGCCAAACAGATACCACGGTTCACCGCTCACCGCGCGGGCCTCGACATGCTCCAGCGCCGCAGGCAACCACTCATGCACCAACTGAACATGGAAATCACCGCGCTTATCGCCCAGCGCCAGTTTGTACTCGTCGCGATAGCACAGCACCAGCGCCGGATCGACGCCCACCATCGGCATTCCCAGTTGTGCCACGCGATTGAGGAAATCAGCGGTCTTCTGCGCAGTTTTGGCAAAGCGATTGAGGAACCCTTTAATGTGTTGCGCCTTGCCGTTCGGCGAGAAAGGCAGCACCACCGGCTCAAAGCCGAGTTTCTCCACCAGCCGCACAAAGTCAGCCACCACCTGCGCATCGTAATAGCTGGTAAACGGATCCTGTACCACCAGCACCGTTTTCGCTTTCTGCGCCTCATTGAGCTGTTCAAGCTGCTCCAGCGTCATATTTGCCGTGCGGTGACCCACCATCTGACGCTGCAGGGAGGGCACCGACAGCAGCGGTAAATCGACCATGCCGATATGTTTGGCCGACAGCGAACGCACCCACGGCTGGCTCATAAAGAAGTTAAACGTCTTCGGCGCCCGCGCCATCAGCGGCGCATAGCTTTCTACCGTAGCAACCAGATGATCGCGCACCGGGCGCAGATAACGGCTGTGATAAAGTTGCAGGAAGCGCGAACGGAATTCCGGCACATCGATTTTAATCGGACACTGCGTGGAGCAAGCTTTGCAGGCCAGGCAGCCGGACATCGCCTCTTTCACCTCGTGCGAGAAGTCATACTCGCCACGCCGTGCATGCCAGCTGTTGCGGGTACGCTCAATCAATGTACGCAGGCTGGCGCGTTTCTCCGGCAGCTCTTTTTCCAGTTTCAGCGGATCAACACCACGATCCGCCAGCAAGCGCAGCCACTCACGTACCAGCGTCGCGCGCCCTTTCGGTGAATGGATTCGGTTAGCGGAAATCTTCATCGACGGGCACATCGGGCTTTTCACATCAAAGTTAAAGCACAGACCGTTACCGTTACACTCCATCGCCCCACGCCATGAAGTGCGCACCGCAATAGGAATTTGCCGATCCAGAGTCCCGCGTTTCACGTCATCCACCTGTTTCATTGGCGCATCCACGCCCTCCGGAGGACAAATTTTACCGGGATTCAGGCGGTTCTCAGGATCGAATGCCGCTTTGATTTTTCGCAGCTCGCCATAAAGCTGAGCGCCGAAAAAGGCCGGGCTGTACTCGGCGCGGAACCCTTTCCCGTGTTCCCCCCATAGCAGACCGCCATATTTCGCCGTCAGCGCCACCACCTCATCAGAGATGGATTTCATCAATACTTCTTGCTGCGGATCGCACATGTCCAGCGCCGGACGCACGTGCAACACCCCGGCATCCACGTGACCAAACATGCCATAGCTCAGACCGTGGCTGTCCAGCAGAGCGCGGAACTCAACGATATAATCCGCCAGATGTTCCGGCGGTACGCAGGTATCTTCAGCAAACGGGATCGGTTTGGCCGCCCCTTTAGCGTTACCCAGCAGACCGACCGCTTTTTTACGCATCGCATAAATGCGCTCAATCCCGGCCAGATCCTCGCAAAGCTGCCAGCCAATGACCCCGCCTTCACCGTTGGCCATCAGCGCATCCAGCCGCTGGCACAGCGCCGCGACCTGACCGTCAATCAATTCCTGATCGTCACCGGCGAACTCAACAATATTCAGGCCGAGCAGCGTTTTATCCGGCACATCGGTAATCAGCTCTTTTACTGAATGCCAGACGATATCTTCCCGTGCCAGGTTCAGGACTTTCGAATCCACGGTCTCTACCGACAGCGCGCGCGCTTCCACCATAAACGGCGCATTGCGCAAGGCGGAGTCAAACGAGTCATATTTGACGTTCACCAGGCGACGCACTTTCGGTAGCCGGGTGATGTCGAGCCGCGCTTCGGTGATAAACGCCAGCGTTCCTTCCGACCCGGTTAACACGCGGGTAAGATCGAACTCCGTCATCTCATCATTAAAGACATGACGCAGGTCGTAGCCGGTCAGGAAACGGTTCAGTTTCGGAAATTTATCGAGGATCAACTGGCGATTGTCGCGGCAGCGTTCAAGTACGGTTTTGTAGACGCGACCAATTGCCGTGTTGGCCTTGCCCAGCGTTTCCGCCAACGCCACCGGCATCGCCTGCGTGTCGAGAATATCACCGCCCAGCAGCACCGCGCGCACGCCCAAAACGTGATCGGAGGTTTTACCGTATACCAGTGAACCCTGACCAGAAGCATCGGTGTTGATCATTCCGCCGAGCGTCGCGCGGTTACTGGTGGAGAGCTCCGGCGCGAAAAAGAACCCGTAAGGTTTCAGGAACTGGTTAAGCTGATCCTTAATGACGCCCGCTTCAACACGCACCCAGCCCTCTTCAGGGTTGATCTCCATGATGCGGTTCATATAGCGGGACATATCAACAATGATGCCCTGGTTCAGTGCCTGTCCATTGGTGCCGGTGCCGCCGCCGCGCGGCGTAAACACCAGCGTGCGGAAGCGTTCTTCCGCCGCAAGACGGGTTATCAGTGCAACATCGGATGTTGAACGGGGAAAAACGACTGCATCGGGTAATAACTGGTAAATACTGTTGTCCGTCGCCATCGTCAGCCTGTCGGCATAATTCGTGGCGGTATCACCTGTAAAACCTTGCTGCTCCAGTGCTTGCAAAAAATTCAGCACCAGCTGAACAACGCCGGGTGCCTGGGAAATCTGTGGGATCATTATGCTTGACCCTGCCTGATGGTGAGTGTTGTGAATAGTTAATCGTTTGCTTTAAGCATGCATCGTTGTATCACATTTTTTTCTTATACGCCCAGAGAATTGCAGGCACAATCGGGCTGGGCAAACGCGCTGAAATCATTAATCATTATCACGGGCGTCTTCCTGCAACGCCCACTCTTCAGCAACTTAATAAAGGTGTGTAAATCATATGGTTGATCTACGTCAGTCCAGGGATGTGCCGCAAGTGATGCTGTCGGTACTGTTTTTAGCAATCATGATTATCGCCTGTTTGTGGATTGTTCAGCCCTTTATCCTCGGTTTTGCCTGGGCGGGAACCGTAGTGATAGCCACCTGGCCGTTGCTGTTACGTCTGCAACGCCTGCTATTTGGCCGACGCTCGCTGGCGGTGCTGGTGATGATGTTGCTCTTAATCCTGCTGTTTATTGTTCCCGTTGCCCTGCTGGTGAACAGCCTGGTGGACTCCAGCGGCCCGGTTATCCATGCCATTACCACCGGTTCGATGTCACCGCCCGATCTCGCATGGCTGCACAGCATTCCGCTGGTCGGTGAAAAGCTCTATAGCGGCTGGCATAACCTGCTGGATATGGGCGGCACCGCGATCATGGCGAAACTGCGGCCTTACGTTGGCGCAACCACTACGTGGTTTGTCGGCCAGGCCGCGCATATTGGGCGTTTTATGCTGCACTGCGGCCTGATGCTGTTATTCAGCGCCTTGCTCTACTGGCGTGGTGAGCAGGTTGCGCAGGGGATTCGCCATTTCGCCGTTCGTCTGGCGGCCAGGCGCGGCGATGCGGCGGTACTGCTCGCCGGTCAGGCTATCCGCGCGGTGGCGCTGGGCGTGGTCGTGACCGCGCTGGTGCAGGCGGTTCTGGGCGGAATCGGGCTGGCCATTTCTGGCGTCCCTTACGCTACGCTGCTCACCGTCGTGATGCTGATGACCTGTCTTATTCAGATTGGGCCATTGCTGGTGCTGGTTCCGGCGATCATCTGGCTTTACTGGAGCGGCGATTCCACCTGGGGTACCGTGCTGCTGGTCTGGAGCTGCGTGGTCGCCACGCTGGATAACTTTATCCGCCCGGTGCTTATTCGCATGGGCGCAGACTTACCGCTGATTTTGATCCTCTCCGGCGTCATCGGCGGGTTGATCGCATTTGGTATGATCGGCCTGTTTATTGGCCCGGTGCTGCTGGCCGTCTCATGGCGTCTTTTCTCCGCATGGGTGAATGAAGTACCCGAACCGACCAGGCGCCCAGAAGATATATTGAATGACGAGCAAAATTCGGGAGCCTCTTCCTGAAATAGTCTTAAGGCGGGGTAGCCCGCCTTAAGTAATTATTAAGCCACACTTATCATTTAAGATAATAAAATCTGGTCAGCCCCCTCTGTAGCCCGCAGAATGCGGCATCTTCGGCATATATTCTTCAAGACTATTAAACTAATGAGACGAATCTGATCGACTCAAAAAATCCGCATGCCTACTATAAGTCCACGGTTATAAATCAACACCTTGGTTTATAAGCATGGAAATCCCCTGAGTGAAACAACGAATTGCTGTGTGTAGTCTTTGCCCATCTCCCACGATGGGCTTTTTTTTTCACCTCAAAAACGTCACTTCGCATTACCGGCCACCGCGCATGTACCATTATCAAGCGCTGCGCCAACAGGCAGATAATCTAACGCTAAATGTACTGCGCTGACGTCCCGGCCATCACAGGCCCGTATATGATCATTATACGAGGTGCAGCCGTTGAGCACCGTACAGGCCAGTACAGCAATAACCATCAATAAACTTTTCATGCAAACCATTCCAGATAATACAGGTGAGTCAACATTGCATTTAAAAAAACGCACGCTGATGCAAAACAAAAAAATTAACGACTAAAGAGAGTTGGAGAAGTAGAAATAAATAGCAGAGATCGCGTAAATCCTTATCCCACTCTGCCAGCAAACAGATTGTGTTGCGCCAGAATATGATCAACCACATTGCGTAACCTTCCCTGCAACGCCATATAAGCCCGGCGATCGCCCGCGTAATTCACCCACATGGCACCTTCAGGTTCCACTTCCACAAAGCCTGTTCGCCCATTACAAATAAAATGAACGTAATGTCGTTCATGGTTTTTTTTCATATTACATTGCCTCGAAACACGCCGTTTAAATAAAGCATGAAATACTATGCGGGATAAATAAAAGTGAACGAAAGGGATTATATTCAGGATAATTATCAATACAATAAATATATTCAGGATCGCGGCACAAATAGCTTACGATCACACGCATAGATTACGTTTATGTGAGAAATAAAGTGGGCTTGTTATTTCTCACATGTATTTGTTATCTGCATGCTAACCAGAAAAACAGCCCACCTGGCGATGGGCTGCGGTTTGCTAGCGGTTGATTTCGCAGTGGCTCATCATCCTCCATGCGGCTGGCAGCACCCGCGTTTCACCGGTAACATTCACCGTTGCTGTCGCGCGTATATCTCCCGATGACGCGCCAGCCCGCAACTCAAACTCCCCCGGCTCGACGATGCGCTTGCCGTCGCGCCGCGTGAAATTGAGCATATCCACGGGCAGCGTAAAGGTCAGCGTTGCGGATTCTCCTGCCGAAAGGTCCACGCGCTGGAACGCTTTCAGCTCCTGTACCGGCCGCACCATCGAAGCCACTTTGTCGCGCACGTAGATCTGCACAACCTCGCCGCCGCTGCGTTCGCCAACATTGGTGACCCGAACCTGCAATGCGATCTCGCCATCAATAGCCACTTCCGGCGTTAACAACACCAGAGGCGCGTAATCGAACTGCGTCCAGCTCAGGCCGTAGCCGAACGGGTAGCGGGAGCCAAAATGGAAGGCGAACGGCGTCCCGCCGCTTTTCAGTTTGTGGTTGTAATAATAGGGCATTGCGCCCGCGCTTTTCGGCACGCTCACCACCAGCCGTCCCTGCGGTTCCGCGCGGCCGGTCAGCACATCGGCAATTGCGTAGCCGCCCTCCTGGCCCGGCGCCCATGCCATTAACCAGGCGGCGACACGCGTTTCCAGCCCTTGCAAGTTGTAAGGGCGCCCGCCGGTCATCACCACCACCACGGGTTTACCGGTCTCTACCAGTGCCTCAAGCAATCGCTGTTGTACGCCCGGCAGCGAAAGACTGTCCGTATCGGAGCCTTCACCCACCGTGCCGCTCTGGAATAGCCCGGCGAGATCGCCCACACAAGCAATCACCACATCGCTCTCCTGCGCTGCACGCACTGCCTGCGGGATCAGGCTTTGATCCATGGAAACCGGCGATTGCTGCATCGGTTTGCCGGAGGCATCGCCCGGGAAAACCGGCGCTCCCGCCATGCGTTTTTCAATGATATGGCAACCTTTCGCATAGCGAACATTGCCCTCGCCCAGCGCCTGGCGCAAGGCTGCCAGCGGCGTGGTAACCTGCGAGGTCTCTTCCAGCATATCGCTGATGATCAAATGTACCGGGAAGCTGTAACCGCTGAGCAGGGCCAGCGGATCGTCCGCTGTCGGGCCAACCACCGCCACTTTTGCTGCTCCTTGCAGCGGCAGAATGCCGTTGTTCTCCAGCAGGGTCAGCGAACGGGTTGCCACGTCACGCGCAGCCTGCCGCGCCGCATCAGACTGCAACACGATGCGACGCTCATCCGTATAGGGCTGTTCGAACAGCCCAAGGCGGAATTTAACCGCCAGCACGCGGGCGACAATTTCATCGATCTTCGCCATCGAAATCAGTCCGCGCTCAACCGCCTCCGCCAGATGACGGACGCAGTCATCTTTCGGCAATTCAATATCCAGCCCGGCGTTGAAGGCTAATGCCGCCGATTCTGCCGCATCATGACTGACGCCGTGATGCTGATGGAGCAGGCTGACGCCGCCATAATCGGCAACAATAATGCCATCAAAGCCCCACTCTTCGCGCAGCAGCGTGGTCAGCAGAAAATGATCGCTGTGCCCAGGTTGATTATCGATGTCGTGATAAGCGGGCATCACCGAACCGGCTTTCGCCAGTTTGACAGCCATTTCAAAGGGCAACAAAAAGGTGTCGTTAAGTTCGCAAAAACCTAGGTGCACCGGCGCATGGTTGCGCGCGCCTTCGCTGAAAGAGTGGCCAACGTAGTGTTTAAGCGTCGCCAGCATATCGCCCCGCTCACCCTGCAACCCCTCAACATAAGCGCAGGCCATCACGCCCACCAGCCACGGATCTTCGCCAAACGTCTCCTCGGTGCGGCCCCAGCGCACATCGCGCGAAACATCCAGCACCGGCGCCAATCCCTGCTTGCAACCGGTGCTGCGCGCTTCTTCGCCGATTTGCTGTGCGGTGCGTTTGATCAGCGCCGGGTCCCAGGTCGAACCATAGTTGAGCGATGAAGGAAATAGCGTGGCGTCTTTGCACAACAAGCCCACCAGGCACTCTTCGTGAAACAGCGCCGGGATCCCCAGCCGCGTCTCTTCTACCATGGTTTTTTGCAGCCGGTTAGCGGCTCTTACGCCGCTTTTCGCATCAACAATATGCGTACCGAGCGGACGGGTAATCTGCCCGATACCGCGCGTTAACCGTTCCGCCAGCGCCGCCTGGGCACTGACGCCAGCAAATTCGTCGCTCAGATCGCTGCGTTCACGGTGCTCGCCATCTTCTGACAGCACCAGCCACAACGCATGCATCTGGGCGAATTTCTCTTCCGGTGTCATCCTGGCAAGCAGATCGGCCACGCGTTCGGAAACCGGGCGGCCAGGGTCCTGATAAATTGCGCTCATCGGGTCACTCCTGTGTTACTGAAATCCGGGGAAGTTTGTGGGGTTGTCACTGAATTGCTGGCGTCGCGTTTGCGGATCAGTTCGCGGGCAATCGTGTTGGTCAGCTGGCTATTCAGTTTGTAGCGGGTAAGCAGCAGCACCATGCCAATAAATAGCAGACACGGGATCAGCGTAAACAACGCATTGATAGTGGTCAGTACGCTGGCCGTTTGCTGCGCCTGATTTGGTACATAATCCACCGCGCCCAGCACCCAGCCAACAACGGCGCCGCCCAACGCAAGACCGAACTTGATGGCAAACAGCGCCGTCGAGAACACCAGGCCATCAAGGCGTCGCCCGCTGCGGTGCTCTTCGTAATCCACCACATCGGAAAACATGGTCCACTGTAGCGGCGTGGTGAGATTCTGAATAAAGCTGAAAACAATGTTGAGGCCGAATATAAGCCACACTTGTGTGGGCGGAATGATAAATATCAGCGCGGCAAACACCACAAAGGTAATGATGGTCCACTGATAAGCACGAACACGATCAAATTTCCCTAACAAACGTGCGGAGAATAATGCGCCAAGCAGCGCTGCAATCATGCCGGAAACAATAAAGGTAAAGACCATTTCCGGGCGCTGTAATACATATTTGACGTAATACATAGTTGCCGAACCGCGCGTAACCACAGCGGTAAGCAGTAAAATATTAAACAGAAAAACAATGCGCCACTGGCTATTTTTCGCCAGTAATTTGAGATCGCTAAATATTGATCCTGAGCTGTCATTATGCGGCGTATAACGCTCACGGGTCATAAAGAAGCAGCCGAAGAACAGTAAAATACCCAGCACGCCCATCATACTCATCGCGTAAAAATAGCCCTTCTGATCGTTACCGTTACCGAGCTGCGCCACCAGTGGTAACGCAATCACCGTCACGATCAATCCGCCGATAAACGACAGGCAAAAACGCCACGATTGCAGGGAATGGCGCTCCTGCGGGTCCATGGTCAGCGCGCCGGGCATGGCGCAGTACGGTACATTTATCGCAGAGTAGATAAAACTCAGGATCGCGTAGGTCACGCAGGCATAGATGATTTTCGCCGTTGGACCGGCATCCGGCACATAGAAAGTGATAATGCAACTGACGCCAAACGGAATCGCAAACCATAGCAGCCAGGGGCGGAAACGTCCGTGACGGGTTTGCGTGCGATCGACCAGTGCGCCGATACAGGGATCGGCAAACGCATCAATCACACGCACCACCAAAAACATGGTGCCCATAATAGCGGCGGGTAAACCAAAAACATCGGTATAGAAATAAGCGAGAAACAGTGTGGCCGTTTGCCAGACCAGCGCGCTGGCCATATCGCCGAGGCCATAACCTATTTTATCTTTGGTACTGAGAACAGAGGTGAGGGTCATTTTTTATCAGCCTTGTGAGGTGAAAATGGATATTTCAACCTGACGCGAACAGGGCTTCGCGCCGCTTACTACAGGCTAAAGTATTAGAAGAAGCGCTCACCCGGACAATTGTGATAATTACCAGGCTTTTTACGTTTTTTAGTAATTGTGATCGCCGACGAGTTAGCGGCAAAAATAAAAAAATCCCCGACATTGTGCCGGGGATTTCCTTCAGTGCGTTATTTTTTCAGTTCGGCAAGCGAGAGCCATGTCTGCACCACGGTGTCCGGATTCAGCGACAAACTGTCGATGCCTTCATCCATCAACCATGCGGCGAAATCTTCGTGATCCGAAGGCCCCTGGCCACAGATACCGACGTATTTGCCATGTTTTTTCGCCGCGCGAATCGCCATCGACAGCAGGGCTTTCACCGCCTCATTGCGTTCATCGAACAGTTCGGAAACGACGCCGGAGTCGCGATCGAGGCCCAGCGTAAGCTGCGTCATATCGTTGGAACCAATCGAGAAACCATCAAAGTGCTCAAGGAACTGCTCCGCCAGCAGTGCGTTGGACGGAATTTCGCACATCATAATGATCTTCAGCCCGTTCTCACCGCGTTTCAGTCCCTGGCGCGCCAGTTCATCAACCACGGCTTTCGCCTGCTCCACGGTACGAACGAACGGGATCATGATCTCAACGTTTGTCAGCCCCATCTCGTTGCGCACGCGTTTTACCGCTTCGCATTCGAGCGCAAAGCAGTCGCGGAAGCTGTCGGCTACATAACGACCCGCCCCACGGAAACCGAGCATCGGGTTCTCTTCTTCCGGTTCATAACGCTCGCCGCCGACCAGATTGGCGTATTCGTTCGATTTAAAATCCGACAAACGCACAATCACGCGCTTCGGCCAGAACGCCGCGCCCAGCGTGGCAATCCCTTCCGTCAGACGACCGACGTAAAACTCAACCGGCGAGTCAAAACCTTTCATCATCTCGCGAATTTCGCTTTGCAGCTTCGCTTCCTGATCATCAAACTCCAGCAGCGCGCGCGGGTGAACGCCAATCATGCGGTTAATGATAAATTCCAGGCGCGCCAGCCCGACACCTTCATTCGGCAAACAGGCGAAATCAAAGGCGCGATCCGGGTTACCGACGTTCATCATGATCTTCAGCGGCAGATCCGGCATGGTATCGACGCTGGAGCTTTTCACGCTGAAATCGAGCAGATCGGCATACACATAACCCGTGTCGCCTTCGGCACAGGAGACAGTTACTTTTTCACCGGTTTTGATACGTTCGGTCGCATCACCGCAACCTACCACCGCCGGGATCCCCAGTTCACGGGCGATAATCGCCGCATGGCAGGTTCGACCACCACGGTTGGTGACAATCGCAGCCGCCTTCTTCATGATCGGTTCCCAGTCCGGGTCGGTCATATCGGTGACCAGCACATCGCCCGCTTCAATCAGGTTCATTTCGCTGATGTCGTGGATCACTTTAACCGTACCTGCGCCGATGCGATGACCGATAGCGCGGCCTTCAGAGATGATTCGCCCTTGCGCATGCAGCGTATAGCGTTCCATCACCTGTCCACGGGAGCGCACCGTTTCCGGACGCGCCTGCACGATAAACAACTTGCCGGTATGGCCGTCTTTCGCCCATTCAATATCCATCGGACGACCATAGTGTTTTTCGATTTGTACCGCCTGTTTGGCCAGCGCCTGCACATCGGCATCGCTCAGCGAGAAGCGATCGCGATCGGCCTGCGGCACATCTTCAATCTGTACCTGTTTACCGTGTTCCTGCGTGGGCGCATAAATCATGCGGATCTTTTTCGAGCCCATCGTGCGGCGCACAATCGCCGGACGGCCAGCCGCCAGCGTCGGTTTATGCACGTAGAACTCATCGGGGTTGACCGCGCCCTGCACCACCATCTCGCCCAGCCCCCACGCAGAGGTGATAAATACCACCTGGTCGAAGCCGGATTCGGTGTCAATAGAGAACATCACGCCGGAAGCGCCGATGTCCGAGCGCACCATACGCTGCACGCCCGCAGAGAGCGCCACGCCGCGGTGGTCATAACCCTGATGCACGCGGTAAGAGATAGCGCGGTCGTTAAACAGCGAAGCAAACACGTGTTTAACAGCCACCAGCACGGCGTCATAACCCTGAACATTGAGGAATGTTTCTTGTTGACCGGCGAAAGAAGCGTCCGGCATATCCTCCGCCGTCGCCGAGGAGCGTACGGCAAACGAGGCCTGCGCGTCATCCTCCGACAGTTTTGCATACGCATCATGAACCGCTTTCTCCAGCTCCGGCGGGAAAGGCGTATCGACAATCCACTGGCGGATCTGTGCGCCAGCTTTCGCCAGCTCAGAGACATCGTCAATATCCGTGTTATCCAGCAGCGCATAAATACGTTGATTTAAGCCGCTCTGTTCAAGGAACTGGTTAAACGCATCGGCGGTGGTCGCGAACCCATTCGGCACGGAAACTCCCACACCTGACAGGTTAGTAATCATTTCACCAAGGGAGGCATTTTTGCCCCCAACTCTGTCTACATCATTCATGCCGAGTTGGTCATACCAAAGCACCAGCGGAGACGAGCCATTGTTGGACATCGAAACAATCCTTTTTGTGATATATGAATGGGTAAAATCTCAGACTGCGTATTAATCCTGGCATAATTAATTCGCCGGAAAAAACGGTGAATCGTGTAAGCAATTCCAGATTATGGTTTTTCGGACAGATTCCCATCAATTAATCACGCGGCGAGAATATCTCTTTTTAGAATATCCTTATTTTTCATACGCCATCAAAAAAAGTGAACCCTGTAGTTCATAAAAAATAAAAACACCATTTCATTTTAAAAATGAGAAAAAGGAGATACGCACAATGAAGATTTTAATTTATGCTTTCAGAGAATTACGTATGAAAGTCAGGATGGGTTAAATGGACAGTTCTGTTGATCGCCACGTGTTTTATATTTCTGATGGAACCGCTATCACCGCTGAAGTATTGGGCCATGCGGTGATGTCGCAATTTCCGGTCGCCGTCAGCAGCATTACCCTGCCTTTCGTGGAAAACGAGAGCCGCGCCCGCGCCGTCAAAGATCAGATTGATGCTATCTATCAGCAAACGGGCAACCGTCCATTGGTTTTTTATTCCATTGTGATCCCCGAAATTCGCTCTATTATTTTGCAAAGCGAAGGATTTTGTCAGGACATTGTTCAGGCGCTGGTTGCCCCATTACAGCAGGAATTAAAGCTCGATCCCACCCCGATTGCGCATCGCACACATGGGCTTAATCCGGGTAATTTAACCAAATATGATGCGCGTATTGCCGCAATTGATTACACACTGGCACATGATGACGGTATTTCGTTGCGCAACCTCGATCAGGCTCAGGTCATTTTACTGGGGGTATCGCGCTGTGGAAAAACCCCAACCAGCCTCTATCTTGCGATGCAATTCGGTATTCGCGCAGCGAATTATCCCTTTATTGCCGATGATATGGATAACCTTGTACTTCCGGCTGCGTTAAAACCGTTGCAGCATAAATTATTTGGTCTGACCATTAACCCGGAACGCCTTGCAGCAATTCGTGAAGAGCGGCGGGAGAACAGCCGGTACGCTTCTTTGCGACAGTGCCGCATGGAAGTAGCGGAAGTGGAAGCGCTTTATCGCAAAAATCAGATTCCCTGTCTTAACAGTACCAACTACTCAGTTGAAGAGATTGCGACCAAAATGCTCGACATCATGGGACTGAACCGCCGCATGTACTAAGCGTGGCTGCACCAGTTTTCTGGCTGCGGATTGCCCGGAAAACAGGCGGCATAACGACAGAAAGCGATGTTTGCGGATATTTAAAAATAAGTGACATATCGAGAGAGATGTCACTTATACACATATCAACAATGCGAGATCATTGCAGTTAATAGGTTGCTATTAGATGAATAACAGAAGTGGAGAGAGGCACAACAGCCCTGCACCAACCACGCCAGCACCTGCTACACCAACCCCTACAGCACCGACCACACCAATAGCGCCGAGCGTACCCACCACGCCAATCGCATCAGCCGCGATGCCGCCTAACAATCCCATCGACAGGCCGGTGTCTCCAAACGAATAATGATCTTCACCTGGAAGCATCATATCAATCAACTTACCAATACCGCCCCCCAGCATAGCACCCGCTACGGAGAAAAGAATTCCACCTGAAGCATATTGCATTTCATGAGTTGTAAGTTCTTTCATTTCATTATCCTTAATATTAATTGTTCATTTATACATAAAACAAATAAGAATACCATTTTGAAATCAATGGAATTATTTCCAGTGACCAATGATACTCTTTATTGTTTATGCACCACCCAAAATCGCCAATAATAATGATAAGCGCATTTTTGGACGTATTACATCACGGATGGTCGATAAGAAAATATGGACACTTCGTAATATTAATGAGCCGATAAGAAATCATAAATCAATAATTGTATTTTACTGTGGGGATGTCCCCCACAGTAAAATTAGCAGCAACTCACCTTCCGTGGCGATTTATGATTTACTTTCTGAAAATATTCATAATACTGGTGAAAAGATTCAGGCTGGTTTCAAGCACAACGCCGATGCCCTTACCAATGTTACGCCCTAAATCAGTTGCGAAAGAACTTTTCCCGCCAAAGGCCGCATCAATCACAATACCAATGCCTTCGCCGAGCATACCCGCAGCCAGAGAGATCAAACCTGCACCGGATACGGCCTGCATTTCATCATTGCTGAGTTGTTTCATCAAATTCCCCTTAATCTTGAAACAATATTTAAATATTCAGCTGAAAAAAAATAGGTTTCAGCTTTCTGGAGCTATCACATGACAACTTCAAATTCTTTTATAAAATATGCTTAATAGTATCTGCCAGCGATGAATACATTGTCCAGAAATAGAATTAGATATTTTTCCTAAAAAACACTTAAAATAAAAATCATACAGAAATTTAATATTCTTTCTTGCCACATGATTTAGCAATCATTTTATAACAGTAAGCATAGCGCGGATACATTTATCAAATATATTGTACGAAAAAGAAATTTCCGATAATAATTCCGGAAAGCGGAAATAATAGATAGTGTTCAGTTTGAAAATAATTACTATCTGACACGACTGGCGATCACACTGTAGAAGACAAATCACAGCAAATCGTGCTCAAAATATGCTCACTCAAAATGTATTACGCTCATTAATGTACTAACAAGCTAGTACGCTGATTCATACTGCGCTATGATATCTGCCACTGAAGTAATGCGCTTCGCGGCCATACTTGAAATAAGCCGCGATTGGTTTATGGTGTGCGCATCACTTCCGGCATTCCTGCCGCTGAAGCACCTAATTTTGAGACGCTTGATGAACAAAACCGATGAACTTCGCACTGCGCGCATCGACAGCCTGGTGACACCGGCTGAACTGGCGCAGCGTTATCCTGTTAAACCTGATGTTGCCGAACATGTTATTGCATCCCGGCGGCGAATAGAAAAAATCCTCAATGGCGAAGATCGCCGTTTACTGGTGATTATTGGCCCCTGCTCCATCCACGATTTTGATGCGGCGGTAGATTACGCGCGTCGCTTGCAGACGCTGCGCGAGAAACATCACGCTCAGCTTGAGATCGTGATGCGCACCTATTTTGAAAAACCGCGTACGGTTGTTGGCTGGAAAGGACTGATCTCCGATCCGGACCTGAATGGTAGCTATCGCGTTAATCATGGTCTTGAACTGGCGCGCAAGCTGCTGCTCCAGGTCAACGAACTGGGTGTGCCAACGGCGACTGAATTTCTCGACATGGTAACAGGGCAATTTATAGCCGATCTGATTAGCTGGGGGGCGATTGGCGCGCGCACGACGGAAAGCCAGATCCACCGTGAAATGGCGTCAGCGCTCTCTTGCCCGGTCGGTTTTAAAAACGGCACCGATGGCAATACCCGCATCGCGGTCGATGCGATCCGCGCCTCCCGCGCCAGCCATATGTTCCTCTCGCCGGATAAAACCGGGCAGATGACCATCTATCAAACCAGCGGTAATCCTTACGGGCATATCATTATGCGTGGCGGTAAAACGCCGAACTATTACGCCGAAGATATCGCCAATGCGTGCGATACGCTGAGCGAGTTTGATCTGCCGGAATACCTGGTGGTGGATTTCAGCCACGGCAACTGCCAGAAACAACATCGACGTCAACTCGATGTCTGCGACAATGTTTGTTCGCAGATTCGTAACGGTTCGACCGCCATTGCTGGCGTGATGGTAGAAAGCTTCCTGCAGGAAGGCACGCAGAAAATTGTCAGCGGCCAGCCGCTGGTTTATGGGCAATCCATTACCGATCCTTGCCTGGGCTGGGACGACAGTGAATTGCTGCTGGAGAAACTGGCGGCCGCTGTCGCCACCCGCCTCTGATCGCATCCCGCCGCCAGGCGGCGGGATCCTCTTCCCCTACTTTATCCAGGGGGAAATCGCGAAATGTTACAGAACACCCTTGCTACCAGCTGGCATATTATTGATAATGATTATCATTGTTGATAATAAGCAACCTTGAAACAGTTATGTCGCATACGGATAGCACGACTGCCGCACTCATCGCTTCGCAGGAAAAACCCACCCATATCAGCCCGACCGATCGTCGCATCAACAGTCAACAGCTACTGGGCGAAGAAGGCCGGGTGGTGATTGAGCATAAAGGACAGCAATATCTGCTGCGTCAGACCCATGCCGGGAAGCTGATTCTGACGAAATGAACCGGTTTAACTCGAACAACTGACCTCCAGCCGCTTTCCCCAGTCCGGTGGGCGGCTGACATAATCATCGTTACGATCGCGAAACGGCTGGCGCAGCGCTTCATGTAACTGCGCCAGTTCACTGGCGTCGCCTTTCTCAGCAGCATCAATCACCCGCTGTGCCAGCCAGTTGCGCAACACCAGCGCCGGATTCACACCGGACATCAGCTGTTGCCGTTGCGCATCGTCAACCTGCTCCTGTTGCAGACGCATCCGGTACTGAGCAAACCAACGGTCGAACGCCGCACGATCGATAAATTCATCGCGCAGCGGCGAAGAGACGCTCTGCTGCTCCGTCTGGCTGAGCAGACGGAAGGTACGCGTATAATCACTGCCCTCACGCGCCATCAGCGCAAACAGTTCCGTCAGAAGCTGGTTATCGCCTTGCTGCTGCGTGAGGAAACCAAGCTTACCGCGCATCAGCACGCCATATTCTGTCAGCAACAGATGTTGATAATCATCCAGCGCACTATTCAGCGCCTCAATGTCAATAAACGGCGACAGCGACTGCGCCAGACGTTGCAGGTTCCACAACGCCACTGCAGGTTGATTATCGAAGCTATAACGCCCTTGGTAATCCGAGTGATTGCAGATAAATGACGGCTGATAATCGTCGAGGAAACCGAAGGGGCCGTAATCAATGGTCAACCCGAGGATCGACATGTTGTCGGTATTCATCACACCGTGCGCAAAACCGACCGCCTGCCAGCGGGCAATCAGCGTGGCAATGCGTCGGACGATATCGCGGAACCACAGCACGTACTTATCGGATTCATTCTGCAAATGCGGCCAGTGGTGGCGGATGGCAAAGTCGGCCAGCTGGCGCACTTTTTGCGGTTCGCGCCGATAATAAAAATGCTCGAAATGGCCGAAACGCAGATGGCTTTCAGCGATGCGCATCAGCATGGCCCCCTGCTCGCGGCTTTCACGCATGACCGGTGTATCGCTGGTAACGATGCTCAGCGCGCGGGTCGTCGGAATGCCAAGATGGTGCATCGCCTCTGATGCCAGACTTTCTCGGATGGTTGAACGCAGAACTGCGCGTCCATCGCCCATGCGCGAATAAGGCGTCAGCCCTGCGCCTTTCAGATGCCAGTCGCGGGTAGTGCCATCCGGCAATTGTTGTTCACCGAGTAAGATCCCGCGACCGTCGCCCAGTTGCCCGGCCCAGACACCGAACTGATGTCCACTGTAGACTTGCGCCAGCGGCGACATGCCTGGCAGCAATGCTTCGCCGCCCCAGACACCGGCACCCGATTCGGGATGAAAAAGCGCATCCTCCACGCCCAGCTCCTGCGCCAGTGGCGCGTTGTGCCAGATCAGACGGGCATTGTGCAGCGGTGTCGGAGATAATGCAGTGTAAAATTCTGGCAGTTCATCACGCCAGCGGGTAGTAAAAGACAGGGTCATGGTTCCTCCTGCCTTTAGTGTAGTGCCAACCACCAGGTTTAAACACCGGCGAAAAGCAGGGCTATGAGTGGATCAGCGATGTGATCTGCGCAGCGTTGACTGGTGGCCATAGTGCCCCTTGCATTGCGCTGAAGTGAAAAGGTTCCGCCCGCTTCAGGGCAGATTCGTCATCAATGCCCGCAATCATCATTGACTGACAATAGGGACTTATCTGCGAAACGATCGCCCGCATAAAAGGTTCAAACGAAGGAGATGCTAATCGTTGCTGAACAAAATTTTTATCTAATGCGACACGTTTAAATAACCCGTCAAAAATGGCTTTAGTCGATGCCGTTCCGACACCAAAATTAGCCAGTACCAGCGGATATTGTTTCGCCAATAGAGACAGAGAAGGATCCTCTTTTCCTTTATTTAAATTGAGGAAATTCTCATTTATAGTAAATTCCAGAAAAGGGAATTTAGCCACGCTGGCAGCCAGCGTCTCGTCGGTAAGTAAGGCTTCAACAATAGCCGGGGAAATATTAATCCAGGCAATTAATTGATGTTGTAATAAAAAGAGCTGACAGGCCTCTATTAGCGCCAGTTGCTCCTTAAAAAGTTGCAGCATTTCATCAGCCTGCAGGCGCGGGGAAACCAGCTCTGCCGGGGCGCGGACATTACTGTCTTTCCCCACAAAGTTAACGATAACTTCCAGCCCCTGAAGCATTCCGTTACTTTTTCTCGCTGGCTGTAATAAAAGCTCCGGGTGATATGTATCATCAAGCAAAATGATCATTGTGCCAGTCCCGCGTTAAGGGTGATATCCGGAATGGCTAAACACAAGTAGATGAATTCCAGGCTTAATGATTTTAGTGAGGTTAACTCCATTTTTATCCCATTTTATATTTGGCTTCTCCTTTATTAGGTTGCTCACTAATAGTCTTTTCGCCAGATTCAATGTCCACTTATGATAATTAATATTCTAAAAGATAATTAGTGGAAACATCCTGGTTTAACAAATTTTTGCCACGACTGCGCAGCGCTTAAATGCGCCGCGCCTGCCAGAAATTTTTCCGCCAATAGACGTTATCCAATGAAGAACGCATCACGCCGCGGCTGGTAGACGCATGAATAAATTCATTGTCAGTATCATAAATTCCAACATGCAGCCCGCTTTCGCCGGAACCGGTTTTGAAGAACACCAGATCGCCAGGCAATAGATCATCTTTGTCGATTTTCGTGCCGATCTCAGCCTGCTGACGTGTTTCGCGCGGTAGTTGAAGCGCAAATTTGTCGCGGAAAGTCATCATCACAAACCCGGAACAATCGACGCCTGAACGCGTCATACCGCCGTAGCGATACGGTGTACCTCGCCACTCGCTCAGTTGATCGTTCAGACCCGCGATCACCGTGATCGAATCCGACAATCTTGGGTTAGGTGGCGGAGCGCGATGAGAACTACATCCTGCAAGGAACAGTGCCGCCGCCAGAAGAAACCAGATACGCATTCTGGATCTCGCCTCGTACTTTATTTTTATCGGAATAATCTACCGTGTGAATCAGTTGCGTGGCAAGTCACCTTTTCGTCACGTCGCCGGGATCAGCACACGATGCCCGTCTACGTCGAAACGACGAAAAGCCATACCGTAAGCTTCCGCCAGATGAGCAGGCGTCAGCACCTCTTCTTGTTTGCCGCTACCCAGTAGCCGCCCGGCGCTCAGCAACCACACCTGCTGTGCATGGCGCAACGTATGGTTGAGGTCGTGGCTACTCATCACTACGGTCACGCCACCGCTCACCAGCTCCGCTATAAGCTTGTCCAGCGCAGTCTGTTGCGCTACATCAAGGCTATTCATTGGCTCATCCAGCAACAGCAACTGCCCGGAGGGATTCACCTCCGGGTGGATCTGTAAAATCACTGCGGCCAGCCTCACTCGCTGCCATTCACCGCCAGAAAGTTGATTGACTCTACGGCTAAGCTTGTCACCCAGCCCAAGCTTAGCGGCAATTTTCCCCAGACTGTGGGTTTGCGCTGTGTCGCGCTGATGCAACAGCAAATAGTGCCAGACTGGCATAGCAAAAGGCGGCGTCTGCTGCTGGGCAAGGTAAGCGCGATGCTGCGCCAGCGCCAGGGCGGGCCATTGTTCCAGCGGACGGTTGTTCAACAACACCTCGCCCTGCCCGCCAGATAGACCAGCAAGCCGGGAAAGTAGCGTGCTTTTCCCGGCACCATTTGGTCCGACCAGATGCAGAATCGCCGCCCGCTCAACCGATGCCGTAATCGGCCCCAGCCTGCCCGATTCTCCCACATTTTGCAGTTGCAACAGCGCTGACATTATTTCGTCAAAGCCTGTTTAACGGCCTGTTGCAAAGCCGGATCTTCCGGAGTCATATCCGGTGAGAAACGCTGAATCACCGTACCATCGCGGCCAATGAGGAATTTTTCGAAATTCCACAAAATATCACCCGGCTCTTTCGGCGCACGGCCTTTACTCTCCATACGCGCATAGAAACCGCTGCCTTCCGGCGCAACAGCAGACGGCGCGGCAGCGATCAACTTTTTATACAGCGGATGACGCGCGTCACCATTCACTTCAATTTTGCTGAACATCGGGAACGTCACGCCGTAAGTCGTGCTGCAAAAAGTTTTGATCTCCTCTTCCGAACCCGGCTCCTGGCCAAGGAACTGGTTGCAGGGGAATCCCAGCACCGTGAAGCCCTCACCGGCGAGCGTTTTTTGCAGGTTTTCCAGTTGCTCATACTGCGGCGTCAGGCCGCATTTAGATGCCACATTGACGATGAGTAATACATTACCGCGATAAGTTTCCAGCGTGGTCTGCTCACCATCAATGGTCGTGACTTCGGTATTCAGAATATCCTGTTGCATAGCGTACCCTTTGTTGATGTTATGGATTTCAGGCTTCACGCCCGACCTTTAATAATAACCAGATAAACACCGGCGCACCCAGCGTCGCCGTGACGACGCCGATGGGTAACTCAGCGGCACTGAGCGTCAGCCGTGCAACAATATCAGCGAACAACAGCGCCACCGCCCCCGCCAGCGCGCAACCAGGAAGCAGCACCCGGTGATCGGTCAGCCCGCAGAGACGTAAAATATGCGGGATCACCAGACCAATAAAGCCAATAGCTCCCGCCAGCGCAACGCTGACGCCTACCATCCAGCCCGTTGCCACCACCAGCAAATTTCGCCACAGCCATAGCGGCAGCCCCAACTGCCGGGCGGATATCTCACCCAGCGCCAGAACGTTCAGCGGTTTTGATTGAAAACAGACCCAGATCATCGCTGGTAGCAACGCCACCATCAGCCAGCTTTGTTGCCAGTCGACCCCGCCAAAACCGCCCATCATCCAGTACATAAGCTGGCGTAAATCGAATGAGGTAGAAAAGTAAACCGCCCACGTCATTAACGCTGTACAAATAATGCCAAGCGCTACGCCAGCAAGCAGCAAACGGCTGGTGGTGAGATGACGCCGGGCGAAGCGTAGCAGAATAAGCGTCACGATCAGCGCTCCGGCGATGGCGCACACACCCAGCGCCCAGCCTGGCAACATACCGCCGCCCAGCAGTACAGCGGCAATCAACCCGACGCCCGCGCCACTGGAGACCCCCAACAATCCCGGCTCCGCGAGCGGATTTTCAAAAAGCGCCTGCATCACTGCGCCGCAGAGCGCCAGCGCGGCACCCACCAGCACTACCGCCAGCGTACGGGGAAGACGAATTTGCCAGACAAAGAGCTGACCATCAGGAGTAAACCAGCCGCCTGGCGCGATCCATTGCTCGCCCGCACAGAGGCTAATAAACACAGAGAATAATAAAAGCAGCAATAATCCGCCAAGCCAGCGGCGATTTCGTTGCTGTTGAAGATGAGCGTATGCCAGCATGTTAACCGTTTTACCGTCAGTCAGGTGGCTGATTTTATGATTGATGCCGGGCGCTGAAAAGAAAAAAGGCCGCAGTGCGGCCTTTTTAGTTAGTTCATATCATTCAGCTTTGGGCGAAGCGTTTTCAACACGGCTCTTCAACTTCTGGCCGGGTCTGAAGGTCACCACGCGCCGGGCTGTAATGGGAATATCTTCGCCCGTTTTCGGGTTACGCCCCGGACGTTGATTTTTGTCGCGCAAATCGAAATTGCCAAAGCCGGAGAGTTTTACCTGCTCACCGTTTTCCAGAGCACGACGGATCTCTTCGAAAAACAGCTCTACCAGCTCTTTTGCGTCCCGCTTGCTAAGCCCGAGCTTATCAAACAGATATTCTGACATTTCAGCTTTTGTAAGCGCCATAGGTTCAATCCCTCAATGATGCCTGGAATCGCTCTTTTAATGCCTCTACACATCTGGCAACGGTAGCGGCAATCTCCTCTTCTTCGAGTGTACGGCTGGTATCCTGAAGGATCAGGCTAATGGCAAGGCTCTTATACCCCTCCGCTACGCCCTTACCGCGGTACACGTCAAATAAGTTTACGCCAACTACCTGATTTACGCCAACTTTCTTACACTCGGCCAAAACATCTGCTGCGGGCACATTTTCAGCCACAACAACAGCGATATCACGACGGTTCGACGGGAAGCGTGAAATCTCCTGAGCCTGAGGAACCACGCGGTCTGCAAGCGCATTCCACTCCAGTTCAAACACCAAAGTGCGGCCGTTCAGATCGAGCTTACGTTCCAGTTCAGGGTGCACAACACCAATAAAACCAATACGTTTATCTTTCAGATAAATCGCCGCAGATTGTCCCGGATGGAGCGCCGGATTCGTTTCTGCGCGAAATTCAATGGCGGATAATTTGCCAGTCAGCTCCAGAATAGATTCCAGATCGCCTTTCAGGTCGAAGAAATCCACGCTGCCTTTTGCCAGATCCCAATGTTCTTCATAACGGTTGCCGCAAATGGCGCCCGCCAGCATGACATCCTGACGAATACCAAGATTTGCCTGGGTATCAGGGACAAAGCGCAGACCCGTTTCAAAAATACGCACGCGGCTCTGCTGGCGGTTCTGGTTATAAACGATAGTGCCCAACAAACCAGTCCACAGTGACAGACGCATTGCCGACATTTCGCTGGAGATCGGGCTTGGCAGGATCAACGCTTCTTCGCCCGGGTGGATCAATTGCTGCAATTTCGGATCAACGAAACTGTAGGTGATCACTTCCTGGTAGCCTTTGTCGTTGAGCATGGTTTTCACACGCTTCAGCGACAGATCCGCTTCACGGTGTTCGCCCATGACCAGACCGGCCTGAACCGGCGCATCCGGAATGTTGTTGTAGCCGTAAATACGCGCCACTTCTTCCACCAGATCTTCTTCGATTTCCATATCGAAACGCCAGCTCGGCGCAACGGCCAGCCATTCGTCCTGGCCTTCAGTGACTTCGCAACCAAGGCGCTTCAGGATATCGCTGACCTGCTCATCGGCAATATGATGACCAATCAGGCGATCCAGTTTGCTCCGGCGCAGACGAATGGTCGCACGTTTCGGCAGCTTAGCTTCATTCGTGACATCAATGATTGGACCCGCTTCGCCGCCGCAGATATCCAGCAACAGGCGAGTTGCGCGCTCCATGGCTTTGTACTGCAATTGTGGGTCGACACCGCGCTCATAACGATGTGAAGCATCAGTGTGCAGACCATGACGGCGTGCACGACCAGTAATAGAAAGCGGATTGAAGAAAGCGCATTCCAGCAGTACGTTCTGGGTTTCGCTGTTCACGCCAGAGTGTTCGCCGCCAAAGATACCGCCCATCGCCAGCGCTTTGTTATGGTCAGCAATAACCAGCGTGTCCGCGTTCAGTTTCGCTTCGCTGCCGTCCAGCAGCACCAGGGTTTCGCCCTCTTTTGCCATGCGCACCACGATGCCGCCTTCAAGGCGATCGCGGTCAAACGCGTGCATCGGCTGACCCAGTTCCAGCAGAACATAGTTGGTTACGTCCACAACCGCATCGATTGAACGAATACCGCAGCGACGCAGCTTCTCTTTCATCCACAGCGGAGTTGGCGCTTTAACATTGATGCCCTTCACTACTCGTCCGAGGTAGCGCGGGCAGGCATCGGCGGCTTCCACTGTGATCGGCAACGTGTCGGTAATTGTCGCGGCGACCGGCGAAATTTCCGGCGCCGTCAGCGGAGACTGGTTCAGTACCGCCACATCGCGCGCAACACCAATGATCCCTAAGCAATCCGCACGGTTCGGCGTGACGCTGATCTCAATGGTATTATCATCAAGCTTCAGGTATTCACGGATATCGGTGCCGATCGGCGCATCTGCCGGCAGTTCGATAATGCCGTTGTGATCGTCAGAAATACCGAGCTCGGAGAAGGAGCACAGCATGCCTTCCGACGGTTCGCCGCGGAGTTTTGCCGCCTTGATTTTGAAGTCACCAGGCAGTACCGCACCCACTGTCGCTACGGCGACTTTCAGGCCCAGACGGCAGTTCGGCGCGCCACAGACGATGTCCAGCAGGCGATCGCCGCCAACATTTACTTTCGTCACGCGCAGTTTGTCAGCGTTCGGGTGCTGGGCGCACTCCATCACTTCGCCAACCACAACACCATGAAACGCCCCGGCAACCGCCTCCACGCCGTCCACTTCCAGGCCAGCCATGGTGATTTGCCCTGACAGCGCTTCACTGTCAATGGCTGGATTGACCCATTCGCGTAACCACAGTTCACTGAATTTCATTGTTTTGCCTGCCTTTATTTAAACTGTTTGAGGAAACGCAGATCGTTTTCGAAGAATGCGCGCAAATCGGTAACGCCATAACGCAGCATGGTCAGACGCTCCATCCCCATGCCAAATGCGAAGCCGGAGTAAACTTCCGGATCGATTCCAACATTACGCAGTACGTTTGGATGCACCATGCCGCAGCCCAGCACTTCCAGCCATTTGCCGTTTTTACCCATTACATCGACTTCTGCAGACGGCTCAGTGAACGGGAAGTAAGACGGGCGGAAACGAATCTGCAGATCTTCTTCAAAGAAGTTACGCAGGAAGTCATGCAGTGTGCCTTTCAGGTTAGTAAAGCTGATGTTTTTATCCACGATCAGCCCTTCCATCTGATGGAACATTGGGGTATGCGTTTGGTCGTAGTCGTTACGGTAAACGCGTCCGGGGGCGATGATACGGATTGGCGGCTGCTGATTTTCCATGGTACGAATCTGCACACCAGAGGTCTGGGTACGCAGCAAACGCGTCGCGTCAAACCAGAAAGTATCGTGATCCGCACGTGCCGGGTGATGACCCGGAATATTCAGCGCGTCAAAGTTATGATAATCGTCTTCAATTTCCGGGCCGGTGGCGACGGTAAAGCCGAGCTCCCCGAAGAAACTCTCGATACGATCGATCGTACGGGTTACCGGGTGCAATCCCCCATTCTCCACGCGACGACCCGGCGGGGAGACATCGATGGTTTCGGCAGCCAGACGCGCATTCAGCGCAGCATTTTCCAGATCCGATTTACGGGCATTCAGCGCTTGCTGAACCTGCTCTTTTGCTTCATTGATCACTGCCCCGGCAGCCGGGCGCTCTTCTGGCGGCAGCTCACGCAGGGTGGTCATCTGAAGGGTCAGGTGCCCTTTTTTGCCCAGGTATTCGACGCGGACGTTGTCCAGAGCGGCGACATCTGAAGCATCGTTAATGGCTGCCTTCGCACTGGCAACCAGCTCTGCGAGATGTGACATGGTTTTCCTCGTTATATGACGATATTTACAAACGGCAGATACAAAAAAAGCCTCCACAGGGAGGCTTTCTGGCGCTGTTTTCCGTTTCTTCTTTCACGCGCTAGCCTCCCGGATTCAGGTGCTAAAGTAAAAAAAGAAGCGGAAAATAGCAGCATTCATGCTTGCGTTACCTTAACAGGGTAAGTGGCGGCGATGGGCTATTGAAAACACATCACTGCAAAATGTCAATGTATTGATAATGTTAAAGCAAAAGAGGGAGCCAGGCTCCCTCTCTTAAACTGGCTTATGCCAGAGCTGCTTTCGCTTTTTCAACCAGTGCAGAGAATGCCACTTTGTCGAATACGGCGATGTCAGCCAGGATCTTACGGTCGATTTCAACAGAGGCTTTTTTCAGGCCATTGATGAATTTGCTGTAAGAGATACCGTTCTGACGTGCTGCTGCGTTGATACGTGCAATCCACAGTTGACGGAACTGACGCTTTTTCTGACGACGGTCACGATAAGCGTACTGACCAGCTTTGATAACAGCCTGGAAGGCAACACGGTAAACGCGTGAACGCGCGCCGTAGTAACCTTTAGCTTGTTTCAAAATTTTCTTATGACGTGCACGTGCAATCACACCACGTTTTACGCGAGCCATATGCTCTCTCCTGTATCTATATTCTTAAAAAAAGTTAAAAGGTTAACGACTTATGCGTACGGCAGGCACGCGATTACCAGACCCAGATCGCCTTTGGAAACCATGGCTTTCGGGCGCAGGTGACGTTTACGCTTAGTAGCTTTTTTGGTCAGAATATGACGCAGGTTAGCGTGCTTGTGCTTAAAACCACCTTTACCGGTTTTTTTGAAGCGCTTAGCAGCACCGCGTACGGTCTTAATTTTTGGCATTTTTTAACTTCCACTTCGCATTGTTAATAAACGAAACAAAGGCGAACTAAACCCGTGAGCCTGTGGCCCACAGGTTTAATTACTTGATGGCCTTACTGTTTCTTCTTCGGAGCAAGCACCATAATCATCTGGCGGCCTTCGATCTTCGTTGGGAAGGATTCGACAACTGCCAGCTCATTCAGATCGTCTTTCACGCGATTAAGCACTTCCATACCGATCTGTTGGTGGGCCATTTCACGACCACGGAAACGCAGTGTGATCTTGGCCTTATCGCCCTCTTCGAGAAAGCGAATCAGGCTGCGGAGTTTTACCTGATAGTCGCCTTCATCTGTACCAGGTCGGAATTTAATTTCCTTAACCTGAATAACTTTTTGCTTCTTCTTCTGTTCCTTAGAAGATTTGCTCTTTTCATAGAGGAACTTGCCGTAATCCATTATACGGCAAACGGGCGGCTCGGCGTTAGGGCTAATTTCAACTAAATCAACCCCGGCTTCTTCAGCTTTTTCCAGAGCTTCTCTCAGACTCACAATACCAAGCTGCTCGCCTTCCAGACCTGTTAAGCGAACTTCCAGGGCGCGAATTTCGCCATTGATACGATTGGGACGCGCCGTTTGAACTCGTTTTCCGCCTTTAATACTTTATTCCTCCAATTGTTGAAGACTGCGGCTGCGAATCTCTTGCTGCAGCTGCTCGATAACATCATTTACGTCCAGGCTCCCCAGGTCTTTACCACGGCGGGTACGCACGGCAACTTTGCCGGCCTCAACCTCTTTGTCACCGCAAACCAGCATATAAGGGACGCGACGTAAAGTGTGCTCGCGGATTTTAAAGCCTATCTTCTCGTTTCTCAAGTCTGCTTTTACACGAATGCCCGCATTTTGCAGTTTACGCGTCAATTCGTTAACGTATTCAGACTGTGAATCGGTGATATTCATGACCACTACCTGCACTGGCGCCAGCCAGGTCGGGAAGAAGCCAGCGAACTCTTCAGTCAGGATGCCGATAAAGCGCTCCAGAGAACCAAGAATCGCGCGGTGAATCATCACCGGAACCTGACGTTCGTTGCTTTCGCCTACATAAGAGGCGTTCAGACGAGCCGGCAGGGAGAAATCAAGCTGTACTGTACCGCACTGCCATGCACGATCGAGGCAGTCATATAAGGTAAATTCAATTTTCGGACCGTAGAATGCGCCTTCCCCCAGTTGGAATTCAAACGGGATATTGTTCTCTTCCAGCGCAACTGCCAAATCCGCCTCAGCACGATCCCACATCTCATCGCTACCGATACGTTTTTCCGGACGAGTAGAGAGTTTGACGACGATTTTCTCAAAACCGAAGGTGCTGTACATATCGTAGACTAAACGAATACATGCGTTCACTTCATCACGCACCTGTTCTTCCGTACAGAAGATATGGGCGTCATCCTGAGTGAAGCCACGTACGCGCATCAAACCATGCAGCGCGCCTGATGGTTCATTGCGATGGCAGCTACCGAACTCAGCCATACGCAGCGGCAGATCGCGGTAGGATTTTAAGCCCTGGTTGAAAATCTGTACGTGACCCGGGCAGTTCATCGGCTTGATGCAGTATTCACGGTTCTCGGAAGACGTCGTAAACATCGCATCTTTGTAGTTGTCCCAGTGGCCGGTTTTTTCCCACAGCACACGGTCCATCATGAACGGGCCTTTCACTTCCTGATACTGGTACTCTTTCAGCTTAGAGCGAACAAATGTTTCCAGTTCACGGAAGATAGTCCAGCCATCGTTATGCCAGAAAACCATACCCGGAGCCTCTTCCTGCATATGATACAGGTCGAGTTGCTTACCGATTTTACGGTGATCGCGTTTTGCCGCTTCTTCCAGGCGTTGCAGATAGGCATTCAGCGCTTTTTTATCTGCCCACGCGGTGCCGTAGATACGCTGCAACATCTTGTTGTTGCTGTCGCCGCGCCAGTAAGCCCCTGCTGTTTTCATCAGTTTGAAGTGATGACAGAAACGCATGTTCGGCACGTGCGGACCACGGCACATGTCGATGTATTCCTGGTGATGATACAAGCCCGGCTTGTCATCATGCGCAATGTTTTCATCAAGGATGGAGACTTTATAGTTTTCGCCGCGTTTGACAAAGGTCTCGCGCGCTTCCTGCCAGCTCACTTTTTTCTTGATGACGTCGTAGTTGGTTTCGGCGAGCTCATGCATACGCTTTTCAAGCGCGTCGATGTCTTCCTGGGTCAGGGTGTGGTCAAGATCAACGTCATAATAGAAGCCGTTATCAATAACCGGGCCAATCGCCATTTTGGTATTCGGCCACAATTGCTTGATCGCATGGCCTAACAGGTGCGCACAGGAGTGACGGATAATTTCCAGACCATCGTCATCTTTAGCGGTGATGATGGCGAGGTTGGCGTCACTGTTGATTACATCAGAAGCATCAACCAGTTCGCCATTAACGCGCCCAGCGATACAGGCTTTCGCCAGTCCCGGACCGATATCCAGCGCAACATCCATAGGGCTTACGGCGTGGTCGTAATGGCGTTGGCTGCCATCAGGAAGAGTAATTACAGGCATTTCATTTCCTTATTTGCAGTGGTGCCCCACACGAAAGAGCACATACAAAATTAAATAATGTATTTATATCAGCACGTTAAGAATGTTTATTTGCTTCACTCTGCAAACTGTGCACACCAGAATGTACGAAAGCCTGGCTGTGCCCATCCCCACCTGTTGATAACGCCCCACAATAGTACACGGCATCGCGGCGACATAAAAGCGTGAACAGAATCATATTCCTGGCGTACATCGCAGGGATCATGCCAGTCACGTCATCATGGCGCGATAACAACAATAAATTCGCCGTCAATGACGTTCCCATAATACGGACAATTATACCACTCAGCCGTTTTATATGCGCTACCGCAAAAAATATAACGAATTCACATTTCATCCATCATATCCTCAATTTCACATGATGAAATCAAGCGAAAAAATATTCATCGTTTTACTGTAATAACTAACAAACCTGACTGAATCATTTTTACCGTCTTGTGATCTCATTAGAACAAATGACGGGAGTGTTTATTGTGAATAAGGAAAAGAGTAATCATGATGCAACACACAGCAATAGAAATGCCTGTCGGCAAATTTAAAAAACTAAGAGCACTCAACAGACGGCGTAATTATCTTATAAAAAAAATACGTATGCTGTTACGCATTTATATTGCAAAAATGCTATGGGACAGTCCTGCCCGAAGCGAACTGAATTTAATCTCAGCGAGAAAAGTTCTGTTGATGCGCAACGAAGGAGCAATCGGCGATGTCGTCGTCGATTCCGCACTGGTTAAATGTCTGCACGAGTCAGGATATATCGTTGATTTTCTGCTGACAAAATCAAACAGCCAGGTAATGCGCTATAATCCCCGCATTCGCCATATTTACGAGGCAGAGGATGTCACTTCTGCCAGCTACCTCAAAAAATTCACCCATAATGTCCCCCGTTCTGTGATTACTGAGTTAGCCAGTAATAAATACGATATTGTTATCGACCCCTCCCTTTTTGATATTCCGGTACATCGGTTGTTGTTATTAAGGCAAATAAATGCCAAAGCAGTATTAGGATTTAACAAATGGCCCTCTATTAACCATTATACAAAATCCTTTGATTTTGATTGCGCAAACTTGCATGTCAGCAAAACCTTTTCCTGCATCGCTGACTGCATGCAGTTAGATAAAAAACAACTGGAAACTTATGACCTGCATATCCCACAGGATATTTATGCTGAGACACAACAATTTCTGGCAGCCATCGAAGGCCGTAAGATTATCATTAATATCTTTGCCGGTAATGAGGATCGCTGCTTATCCCAGACTCAGCTTGCAGTAATTATTGAACAGTTGCAGATCGCGTATCCTGCGGTAAATATTATTTTGCTCGATCACCGTAAAGAGATCCACCTGCCACTCCCCGACAAAGTCGTCATAAATCCCTTTAAAACCCTGCATCATGCAATGGCTCTTATTGCGCAAGCCGATCTGATTATCTCGCCCGATACTTCGATCGTGCATATGGCGGCAGCCTGGCAGAAACCGCTCATTGCTATCTACAAAGATGTACGGCTCAACAATCAGCTTTGGGCGCCGGGATACGAAAACGCAAGGCAGATCATCATCAAATGTGGAAAGGTGCATCAAAAGCAGGATATCGCCAGTTTAATCATGGCGGAAATTGATCCCGCCCGATTGAGATAACGCATTTCCTACGTGAGTTGTCAGTTCACAGCAACTGGCAATTCAGTAAGTTAGCTCCCGATACCTTCACATCAGCGGCAACCTCCCACCACGTTTTCGGCCTGCCGCAGAAAAAAACGTACAAAATGGAATTTCCGGGATATAACAGCAAGTGAGTGCTTTTTATTCACTCCAGCGTGGCAGCTCCGCACGTCTGAAAACAGGATATCCATAACCGGCAGTGATGATTGTTATTGTGAAAAAATGTTTCAAAATTAATCGCATAGCATGCGTTTAATCTGATTTTTAGTGGCCACCTTGACACAACAGTACCACTGGCAGTCTAGTTGGCTTCCCATTAACATCTAACTCAATGATAAAGCATGGCAATCGTTTATCCCGTTATCATTATCGCGCTCCTTGCGATCATTATTTTTTCGTTTTATAAGCACCGCAGCATGAAATCAGCAAGAAGCTTACCGGGTCGTCATAAAAAGCGGCGCTGACGGCGCCAGGCTGCTTTGAAGGACAAACTCGCACTCACAAAAGGCACGCGCAAGCGTGCCTTTCTTCATTATTTATCAGGATTGATACCCCAAGGCGCGAATCACTGTTTCCATTGCTTCCTGCGTTAATGCAGAACGCGTAACTCGCTTATTTGCCAGCATCGTTCTGACCACGCCAGCAATGACAACATGCTTTGGCTCCTGTCCCAGATCGCGCATCTCGAGCACTACCTTCCCCACCACCCGGCACATCTCCTCGTATAATGCCTCATCTTTGGAATTCCCCATTGTTCCTCCGGTTGTTGTGGTTTTTTGCCTCGCTTAATCGGCATCAGGATAGGGATAAACACTCCCTTTGTAACCTCCTGCAGACAACTTCCTTCACTTTCAATCGGATGCACATATATTAAACTGACTTATAAATTTACCTTAAAGTTACCTGCCTCCACTGCCGATGAATGATTCATTAGAAGCACGGATAAGTTAGCTCAGCGATGCAGACGATTAATTACAATGAAATGGTCGGTCTCAATCTGTCCACCCGCCAGAAAACGGCATCAGCATTACAGGAATCTATTGCACGATTATCGTCTGGATTGCGCATCAACGGTGCGAAAGACGACGCTGCAGGCCAGGCGATTGTTAACCGCATGCGCGCCAATGTTAATTCGGATACCGTGATTTCACGCGGGCTTGACGATGCCATGAGTATGGCGCAAACCGCCGAAGACAGCCTGGGTACCGTCGGTGAATTGTTGATCCGAGCGAAAAGCCTGGCCATCCAGTCCGGTAACAGTACGTTGTCGGTAAGTGACCGGGAAAGTTTGCATGCTGAATATCAAGAAATTCTTGAAAATATTCAGTATCTTTCAGAAAACACAGAGATTTTTGGTCGCTACCCACTGGCCACCGACACCCCGGATCTGCCGCCAGAGTTAATCGGTAATGTTCCGCCGCTGGACACGAAATTTCCCGTTGCAGGAACGAATTACACATTCAGCTCGGGAATTGTTTCTCTGGCGTATATTCCCGCGGGGGCGAAGGATATCACCCTCACTATTGATTCATTGGGACTTGACGATGACATTCAGCTCTTCACGCGCGATGGCAAGCACCTTGCCGGTACGCCGATCGCCGGTACCGATCCGGATTACACCTGGAAAAGCCGCGGTATTACCACCCCGGCAAAAGCGACCAGCCGCGTACTGACCGAGGCCAACGGTTTTGAGGCAGGTGCAATCTATGATGATTCATTATTGATAGAAGGAGGTTCCAGTTGGGTGCTGAATGGCAGCGCAACGCTTAATTACGACGGCATGACCATCCGATACAGCGGTGATGGCGATCGCTACGAATCCGGCAAAGCCTACAACGACGGCAGTAATGGTTCCAACCGGCTGGAACGAATCAAAATAGATAACGTTACGGAAGATTTGGTGGTGATGATTGTCGGTAGCGGCTCGTTTACCAGTAACCTGAACTGGGGCACCCTGCCCACGCCAAAAATCACGCCCGCCGAACCGCCAAAGCAGAGTTTTCCCTGGGAGGTGGTCACCAGTGCAAATTTTGATGGCGAGGTGGGTGCCGTTACGATGCCGACCACGCCGGCCGATCTGAAATCGTTGGGGTTACTGAATACCGATATTCGTTCGATGGCGACCGCTGGTGATGCGATGGGAACACTCGATAGCGCGCTGGAGAAAGTCAGTCGCTATCGTTCTCAGTACGGTGCGTTCATTAATCGCTTTGAATCGTCAAAATCAGTGCTGGCGCAACAAAATATGGCCACACAGGCGGCAAAAAGCCGCATTGAAGACGCAGATTATGCACTGGAAATCAGCAAGATGGTGAAAGCACAAATATTACAACAGGGGCAGGATGCCGTACTCAAAGTGGCAAATCAGTCGGCAGAAAATATTTTATCTTTGTTGCGGAGTTAAACAGACAACCTATTTAACACCTGTAGTTCTTTAAATATCACCGTCAGTTTTCGTCAATGTTTAATAAAATACAGAGCGCTAATTTTACATTAGGGGATAATTGCAAAAACCGGTACTACACTCTCCGGTTTTTCAAAGTTAATGAATTAACTAAGAATCTACTTAATTCCATTCACCAGCAACCAGCGTATGCGCATCAAACGCCTGATCGTTGGTTCCGTGAGTAGATTGTGCGACCGGCACCATATTGGAGCCTGCTTCAATGTTAGTGATATTCGTGTTGCTCTGGCTGGCTGAAGTAACAGGCTGAGCCGCGAAGACGCCAAAAGAGAGTGCAGAAAGCACCACGGCAACTGCGGCAGTTTTGATTGTTTTCATAATTAAGTTCTCTTTCTGTAATACGAACATTATTTGCTGGGCCGTTTTTCCGCCCGTAAAACCAGTGTAGATCTGGATCACACTTTTGCCCAGTCAATTTATTTATCCATTCGTGTCAAATAAACTGAATATGTGTCCAGGTAATTAATTATGAAGACAATATGGAGAGAGGAATTTACTTAAATAAAACTGAATATAAGGCGTGATAAAATAGCACAAATAAACAAAAACAGTGGGCCGGAATTTCCGGCCCGGCGTATTACATTTTATAACCTAACGTAACCGTCGTTCTGCGATCGGTATGATCCGGCGCAGTTGAAGGCGGCTGGGAGTTCCAGGTCAGGTAATAACCTACTTTCAACGCGAAATGGGCATTGATAGCCACTTCCAGCGCTGTTTCTGAGTTCACTGTGGTGTCATCCGCGCCAAACACAGACACACCCTGCGTGAATTTGGTGGTGTCAGTCACTTGCCAGGTATAAGTACCGGATGCATAACCCAGCGCGGTGGTTTTGGTGTTGTCATCGGTGTACTTGTCGTAACGTACACCAGGACCGAATTCAAAGCGCAGGCTATGAACCGGGCCATTCAGGAACTGACGACCATAACCGGCGGTAAATACATCACGATCCTGATAACCGTTATAGCGATCGGTCAACCAACTGGCCTGGCCGAAAATATAATCATAATCCGTCAGGTTATAACGACTACGGCCGCCAACGGCGTATTTCTCAGACGAACGAACATCGTTCGATGAGGTATTACTGGCGTTGCCCCACAGAGACCAGGCCGTGGTATTGCCGTACCAGGTCAGGGTGGAATCGGCAGTCAAAGAGGAGCTCTTTGTGTTGCCGGACTGCGCCAGATAGCCGCCGTTCACGCTACCTTCAAACGGGTGTTTCGCGGTGGATGGGTCATCCATGACAGTAAAAACGGTATCATCTGCGGCAGCATTCATTGCCGCAAATACGCCCGCGACCAGTGCAAACGCGGGTACTGTCTTCAAAAGCTTCATTTTTTTAGAGTCCGAACAGCAAAAAAAAGAGACCATCACGGTCCCGGAAACTTTCATCAGGATCAACGACTAACGTTCCAAAGAAAGGTAACAAATTATAAAAAGGCCGCTTAAACATATCAATGAAATATTATTGGAATTTTTGAATAAGAGAGATCTCAAAAACTACAAAATGGTTATTAATCCTCTAAGCCAGGTTAATCGATATCATATTTAAATCAGGCTGTTATTTCCTTTCCCTCCGCTGGATTCAGTGCCAGGCTTACTGCAACCGAAGAAAAAGGAGGTCATCATGGTCGCGATTTATACTTTGACGCTGGCACCTTCACTGGACAGCGCAACATTAACGCCGCAGATTTATCCGGAAGGGAAACTGCGCTGCACTTCACCTGTTTTTGAGCCCGGCGGCGGCGGCATTAATGTCGCAAGAGCCATTACCCACCTTGGTGGTAAAGCCACAGCGATTTTTCCGGCCGGTGGCGCAACCGGCGAACACCTGACTGCGCTGTTAGCGGATGAAAACGTGCCAACCATTAGCGTCGACGCCAACGACTGGACACGGCAGAACCTGCATGTTCACGTTGAATCCAGCGGAGAGCAGTACCGCTTTGTCATGCCGGGTGCCAGCCTCAGTGAAGATGAATTTCGCCAGATCGAAGAAAAAGTGCTCACCATTGAGCCAGGCGCATTGCTGGTGGTAAGCGGCAGTCTGCCGCCAGGCATTACCGTCGGGAAACTGACACAACTGATTAAAACCGCACAGCAGCATGGGCTGCGCTGCATCGTTGACAGTTCCGGCGAAGCCCTTAGCGCTGCGCTGGCTATCGGCAACATCGAACTGGTCAAACCGAATCAGAAAGAGCTAAGCGCGCTGGTGGGCCGGGAGTTGACCCAGCCGGATGATGTGCGCAAAGCCGCACAGGAGATTGTTGATAGCGGTAAAGCGCTGCGCGTTGTCGTATCGCTGGGCCCTCAGGGTGCGCTGGCCGTCGATGCGAACCAGTGTGTGCAGGTCGTGCCGCCGCCGATGAAAAGCCAGAGTACGGTAGGCGCTGGCGACAGTATGGTGGGTGCGATGACGCTAAAACTGGCGCACGACGCGCCGCTGGACGATATGGTCCGTTACGGTGTTGCTGCCGGGAGCGCCGCCACGATCAACCATGGTACTCGCCTGTGTGCGCTGGCCGACACGCAAAAGATCTACGACTATTTGCGCAATGCCTGAGAATCGACAAATAGCGCCTGACGACTATGCTAAAAAAACCTTCAGGATTACAACGAGGTGATATATGAGCAGCGACGGCATCACGCGCTACGTGGTAGTGGTGAAATTTCATGAGCAAAGCCTGGCCGAAATCAACGAGCTAAATAACCACTTTACACGTGCAGGTTTCCTGCTCACGATGACCGATGAAGATGGCAATGTTCACGATCTGGGCACCAACACCTTCGGGCTCATCAGTGCGCTCAGTGAACAGGAAGTGCTTGAACTCGCCCGTGGATTAGCCACCGCCGCGGTGGCTGAAGAGGCTGATATCACCATCAGCACCTGGGAGGCATGGCAGCAAAAAGAGCATTAAGTGCCATGGCGCACCGCCTGTCCCGCAGGTGTGCGTTACGTCGTATTTTTTCACAGCTTTAGTGCGCTAACCTTATGATCTGGCTGATTACATGGGAGAGACATCATGTGGCAAGCGATAAGTGGTCTGTTACGCGAACAACTGGGAAGTGGCGAGATTGAGCAGCGGGATGAGCTGCCAGGCGGCGAAATCCATGCTGCATGGCATGTCCGTTACGCGGGTCGCGATCTTTTCGTAAAATGCGATGAACGTGAACTGTTGCCTATTTTTACCGCCGAAGCCGATCAGCTCGCGCTGTTGGCGCGCAGTAATACGGTAAAGGTGCCGACGGTATGGGCGGTGGGTAGCGATCGCGATTACAGCTTTCTGGTCATGGAGTATCTCCCTGCCCGCCCGCTGGATGCGCACAACGCGTTTCTGCTAGGTCAGCAACTGGCGCATCTGCACCAGTGGAGCGATCAACCGCAGTTTGGCCTCGATTTTGATAACGATCTTTCCACCACGCCGCAGCCCAACGCCTGGCAGCGCCGCTGGTCAACGTTTTTTGCCGAACAGCGTATTGGCTGGCAACTGGAGCTGGCGGCGGAAAAAGGCATGGAGTTCGGCAATATCGACGCCATTGTCGAGCATGTCCAGCAGCGCCTTAGCTCTCACCAGCCGCAGCCGTCCTTACTGCATGGCGATCTGTGGTCCGATAACTGCGCGCTGGGGCCAGACGGTCCTTATATTTACGATCCGGCCTGTTACTGGGGCGATCGTGAGTGCGATCTGGCGATGTTGCCGCTGCATCCGGATCAGCCGCCGCAGATTTACGACGGCTACCAGTCAGTCTCACCGTTGCCCCTCGATTTCCCCGAACGTCAGCCGATCTACCAGCTTTATACACTCTTCAACCGGGCCATTCTTTTTGGCGGCGAACATCTGCTGAACGCGCAAAAAGCGCTCGATCGCGTATTGGCAGCGTAGAACAGACAAGCCCGGGAGCATTATCGCTTTCGGGCTTGTTACCGCTTACAGAAAGCCCAGCAGTGAAAAGAAGAAGTAGCCTGCGATAATCACAATCACTGGCAACACATAAAGTGGGAAAATTTGCAGCAGAATGGTGTGGTGCGGCACGACGATGCGCGCTTCGATCTGCTCGCGAGACAACCCTTCCGGCCCTTTGGCTTGTTCAAGAATCATCTGGTTTTCCACCCCTTCTCGCAGAAAACGCGCCTGGCGGCTCATGCGCGCGCCGGAGGCCTGCAACGCCAGACCAACAAAGATCAGCGCGTAGATAAGCCAGAACACAATGTTCAGGCTCTGGTGGAAGTCGGGCGTCGGCGAGTTGTACCAGAAAAGGTTAAGAAAAGGCGTATTAAAACGCATCATCTCAATCATGACATGCGCAAAATCCAGCATCACGGCGTTAATGCCTGGCTGTTTTTCACTGTGGTCATACATAAATTTCAGTACGGAAATGACTGTCGAAATTACGGTCGGAATAAAAATCACCCAACCCAGAACGCGTTTCAGAATAGCGATGCGTCCAGCTTGTTGATACGTCATGGATTCCCCTTGTAAGTGACGCACTGTTTCCGCCTTAGTCTACCTGCTGATAATCATTTTCGCCTGATCTTTAAAGTCGGTATGATGAACGTTTAACCATACTTACCGTTTATTCCCCGGCGACATGCCATAAAAAAGAGAGGTTTTATGACAGCTCCGCGTCAAATTCTTGCTGCCATTTTTGATATGGATGGATTGCTTATCGACTCCGAGCCACTCTGGGATCGCGCCGAACTGGAGGTTGTGGCAAGCCTGGGCGTGGACATTAACCGACGTCATGAATTGCCCGATACCCTCGGTCTGCGCATCGATATGGTGGTGGAACTCTGGTACGCGCAGCAACCGTGGAATGGCCCGGATCGCAAAGAAGTGACCGAACGCATTATTCAGCGCGCAATTTCGCTGGTTGAAGAGAAACGCCCGCTGCTGCCTGGCGTGCGCGAAGCCATTGCGTTGTGTAAAGCCAGCGGCCTGCTGGTCGGGCTGGCCTCCGCATCGCCGCTGCATATGCTGGAAAAAGTGCTGGCAATGTTTGAACTGCGCGACAGCTTTGATGCGCTGGCCTCGGCAGAAAACCTCCCCTACAGCAAACCGCACCCGCAGGTGTACCTGGATTGTGCCGCCAAACTGGGCGTTGATCCGCTGACCTGTGTGGCGCTGGAAGATTCCGTCAATGGCATGATCGCCAGCAAAGCAGCGCGGATGCGCTCGATTGTGGTACCGGATGAAGAACACCGCGCCGATCCGCGTTATGTGCTGGCTAACGTTAAGCTCACCAGCCTCGAACAGCTCACGCTTGCCCATCTTATCGGCTAATTCCACCGGGGCAGCCGCTTTTGCTGCCCCTTTGTTTTATTTTTGAAACATCATTTCATTTTATTTGTATTTTTCTTGCCCACCTTCTATTCTGATCTTCAGGCGCTGATGCCCTGTTACAACAATAATGATTACGCCGGAGAGAACATGATACTGGATGCCTTTAAGCTTGCAGGTAGAGTGGCCATTGTGACCGGGTGCGATACCGGTCTGGGTCAGGGAATGACGTTAGGGCTTGCGGAGGCGGGCTGCGATATTGTCGGCGTGGGCCGAAAAATTCCACTCGACACGGCCGAACGCGTTCAGGCTCTCGGGCGTCGTTTTGTTTCTGTGCAGGCGGATCTGCGCCATCAGCACGGGCTTGATGACATTGTTAATCAGACGGTGAACCAGATGGGCCGGGTAGATATTCTGGTGAATAACGCTGGCGCCATTCGACGCTGCGACGCCCTCGATTTCAGCGAGCAGGACTGGGATGACGTCATGAACCTGAACCTGAAAACGGTCTTCTTTCTGTCGCAGGCCGTTGCGAGGCGATTTATCGCCCAGGGCAACGGCGGAAAAATTATCAATATTGCCTCGATGCTCTCTTTCCAGGGCGGCATCCGCGTGCCTTCTTATACTGCGTCGAAAAGCGGCGTGATGGGGCTGACCCGACTGTTGGCCAATGAGTGGGCGCCGCACCAGATTAACGTCAACGCCATCGCGCCAGGCTATATGGCGACCAATAATACCCAGCAACTGCGGGAAGATGCCGAACGCAGCCAGGAGATACTCGATCGCATTCCCGCCGGGCGCTGGGGCGAGCCCGAAGATTTGAAAGGCGCAGCGGTGTTTCTCGCTTCACAGGCATCCGATTACATCAATGGCTTCACCCTTGCCGTCGATGGCGGCTGGCTGGCGCGCTAATCTGACAGGATTGTGACAAAGAGTTACAACGTCACCTCTTCCGCCTACTGTATAAACATCCTATACTGTATGCATCGACAGTTTAGTGAGTTTGATCATGACGGCGGAAGGACACCTGCTTTTCTCCATTGCCTGCGCGGTGTTTGCCAAAAATGCCGAGTTAACACCTGTCCTTGCTCAGGGTGACTGGTGGCATATTGTTCCGTCGGCCATTCTTACCTGCCTGTTACCGGACATCGATCACCCGAAATCCTTCCTCGGCCAGCGTCTGAAGTGGATATCAAAACCGGTGGCGCGAGCCTTCGGTCATCGGGGCTTTACGCACAGCCTGCTGGCGGTTTTTCTCTCACTCGCCCTGTTTACGCTAAAAGTCCCGGAAAGCTGGATTGTCCCTGCGGATGCATTGCAGGGAATGGTGGTGGGCTATTTGAGCCATATCCTTGCAGATATGCTGACGCCTGCGGGCGTGCCGCTGTTATGGCCTTGTCGCTGGCGCTTTCGCCTGCCGATCCTGGTGCCGCAAAAAGGCAATCAACTGGAGCGCGTATTATGTATGGCGCTGTTCACCTGGGCGGTGTGGATGCCGCAATCGTTGCCCGAAAACGGTGCAGTTCGCTGGTCATCACAGATGATAAACTCGCTGCAAAATCAGTTTAATCGCTTTATTCATCCACAATCCGGCCATTAAACCAGCAATTCCCCTGCTTTTGGCATAAAACATTCCATTTGGATATAAGACCACCCCGGCACTTCTGCTAACCTTGCGCCACTGGATTAACCGGCAAGGTTGACCGAATAATGAAATCAGGAGAACGGGGATGAATCTTCCATTAATCGCGAACGTCGTTGTGTTCGTGGCATTGCTGTTTTTGCTGGCGCAGGCGCGCCACAAACAGTGGAGCCTGGCCAAAAAAGTGCTGGTCGGCTTAGGGCTTGGCGTGGTCTTCGGCCTGGCGCTACAAGCTATCTATGGTGCTGACAGCCCGGTACTGAAAGCCTCTATCCAGTGGTTTAACGTGGTTGGAAACGGCTATGTTCAACTGCTGCAAATGATCGTAATGCCGTTGGTATTCGCCTCCATTTTAAGCGCCGTCGCGCGCCTGCATAACGCCTCCCAGTTGGGTAAAATCAGCTTCTTAACCATCGGCACACTGCTGTTTACTACGCTGATTGCCGCACTGGTCGGGGTGCTGGTGACTAACCTGTTTGGGCTGACCGCCGAAGGACTGGTGCAGGGAACAGCGGAAACGGCGCGTCTGAATGCCATCCAGAGCAATTATGTCGGTAAAGTGGCCGATCTGACCGTACCGCAACTGCTGCTCTCTTTCGTGCCGAAAAACCCGTTTGCCGATCTGACCGGCGCGAATCCGACCTCGATCATCAGCATCGTAATTTTTGCCGCTTTCCTCGGCGTCGCCGCGCTGAAATTGCTGAAAGATGACGCACCGAAAGGCCAGCGCGTGCTGACCGCTATCGACACGCTGCAAAGCTGGGTGATGAAACTGGTGCGTCTGGTGATGCAACTTACGCCGTATGGTGTGCTGGCGCTGATGACCAAAGTCGTGGCGGGCTCCAACATTCAGGACATCATCAAACTGGGCAGCTTTGTTATCGCCTCCTATCTTGGCCTCGGCATTATGTTTGTCGTGCACGGACTGCTGCTGGGCGTTAACGGCGTCAGCCCGCTGAAATTCTTCCGCAAAGTATGGCCGGTGCTGACCTTTGCCTTCACCAGCCGTTCCAGCGCGGCGTCAATTCCGCTGAACGTCGAAGCGCAAACCCGCCGTCTGGGCGTGCCGGAATCGATCGCCAGCTTCTCGGCCTCTTTCGGCGCAACGATTGGTCAGAATGGCTGTGCGGGTCTCTATCCGGCAATGCTGGCTGTCATGGTGGCGCCCACCGTCGGCATTAACCCGCTGGATCCGTTGTGGATTGCCACGCTGGTCGGGATTGTCACCGTCAGCTCCGCCGGTGTCGCGGGTGTCGGCGGTGGCGCAACATTTGCCGCGCTGATTGTACTGCCAGCCATGGGCCTGCCGGTCACGCTGGTTGCGCTGCTGATCTCCGTTGAACCGCTGATTGATATGGGTCGTACCGCGCTGAATGTGAGTGGTTCCATGACCGCCGGGACGCTGACCAGCCAGTGGCTGAAGCAAACCGACAAAGCTATTCTGGAGAGCGAAGACGACGCCGAACTGGCGCATCGTTAAGCCAAAGACGACAAGGCGGGGAATCTCCCCGCCTTTTTTATATCTCATCGCTTTTTGCTATCCAGCGCAGCAATCAACGTTTTTGCCAGCGCATGATCCGAGAAAGGGTTTTGCCCGGTAATCAGCTCCCGGTCCGTCACGACATTGGCCTGCCAGGCGTTGGCAAATGCCATCTTGCCTCCTGCTTGCGCCATCGCCTGCGCCGGGTAATAACGCAACTTAGCCCCTTTCAACGACGTTTCAAAGGCCTGTTCTTCGGCATCGGAAAAAATCGTCATCTTATAGCCCGCATAAATCCAGTTTTTCGCCGCCGCTGGCGCGCCCGCAATCAGCCCCTGCTCAAACGTCTGCGGCTGCTCCTGCGCCGCCAGCAGTGCAATCGGCCCATGACAGATAGCCGCCGTCGGTTTACCGCTGCGGTGGAACTGACGCAGCAGCGCACCAACATCCGCATTCCCCGGCAGATCGATCAATGGGGCGTGCCCGCCAGGAATAAAGATCCCCGCATAACTCTCCGTTCCCTGCGCCAGAACCTGTTTAAGCGATTTAACGTTGCCTTCGGCAGTCAGTGTGTCCACAACGCTCTTAATGCGCTGCATTTCTTGCGGGTTATTAGCGAAATACATCGGGTCGATCGAGTGCTCATCCGGTAGCGGCTTATTGCCTTTGGGGGTGACAATCGTCAGCGAATATCCGGCCTTGAGCAACGCATCGGCGGGCACACCAAATTCATTAAGGTAAAAGCCGGAAGCATAACTTTTCCCCTCTTGCAGCGGCAGCGCGGTCTCGCTGGAGAGCAGCACCAGTACATTGCCTTTCGATGCGGCATAGGTGGTCACGCTGGTAGCCAGCGCAATAACAGCAAGCAAACCCTGTAGCAGTTTTTTCATGGTTGGTCCCCAATAGATTAACAGTACGAGAAATGTACTGGTTCACTTGCTGTAAATAAATTAACCTGAAAGAACTTTATTGATTACACCAGAGAATAAATGTCACGGTCATTCGAGTCGGTACAACTGGGCAGTATCGAGCTTTTCTGCAAGGCAGCAGAGAGCGGTAGTTTCACTGCGGCGGCAGAAGCACTGGGGATCACGCCAGCCTCGGTTAGCCGGACGATTAGTCGGCTGGAAACACGGCTTGGCGTCAGGTTGTTTAATCGCACCACCCGCAGCGTAAAATTGACCAGCGATGGCGAATTGTATCGCGCTCAGTGCCAGCAGGCGCTGGATCAGATTGCCGAAGCAGAACGCGCACTAACCGGACAACAGCGCCGCCCGCAAGGCGTACTGCGGGTCAGCGTCGGAACGGTGTACGGGCATCACCGCATCGTACCGTTGCTACCGGCGTTTATGGCGGCATACCCGGATATTGAGGTCGAACTTAACATTTCGAACCGCAATATAGATTTTATTGAGGACGGCTATGATCTGGCCATTCGGATGGGAGAACCGAAAGACTCCCGCGTCGTGGCACGCAAGCTGGAAGATGCCAGCGTCGGCGTCTTTGCATCGCCAGCGTATCTGGCAAATCACACGCGCCCGCAGACGCTGGATGCCCTGCGCCAGCACGATTTAATCCAGTTTATTTTACCCAGCACGGGCCGCCCGGTGGCGTGGATTTTCCGCAACGCGCAGGGTGAAAACCAGGATTTCAGTTTCACCAGTCGCCGCAGGGTCCACGAAGATGTGCTGGCGGGTGTGGGCTGGGCGATGGCGGGCGGCGGACTCTTTCAGATCTACCATTTTGTGGCGGCACAGGCAGTGGCGGAAGGACGGCTGGAAGAAGTGATGCAGGAGATGGCTGGCCGTTCGCGTCCGTTCTATCTTCTTTACCCGCAAAACCGGCATCTTTCAGCCAGGGTCAGAGCGTTTGCCGATTATCTTGTCACCGCGCTCCGCCAGCCGTAGCGCCAGAATTACTCTTCGTCGAGTTCGTCCTGCTGGCGCATCTGCGTCGCCCATCGTTGGGCCGCTTCCGGGACGCTGAAAACCGGTGAACGGTGAAAATTTTCCCCCATCAGCACGAAAGCGACATATTTACCGCGCAGCAGCCAGACATCGCGATACCCGTCCACTTTTTCGGCATGATCGGGCGGAGCGGGTTCAACCCGCGGGACATAGCTGATAACGACTCGGTTTTGTTGGCGAAGAGTTTTCATAAGCGATGCATTCACTAAAGACAAAATCTACAGACATGAAAGACCTATCATAGCCGATTGTTACCCCGCCCGTCGCCTCTGGCGCACTTTTCTCCGCTTTTTCATCGAACCGCCATCTGCCGGGCTGGCGGGCAGCAACAGGACAATGTTCTATAGTTAGAGGGGTTTTGCCATAACAACGACCATTTTTCAGTAATGAAAACAGGAGACGAGTTCAATGTCGCAACAGAAAAAAGCCCCCCAACATGCCCCGGTACATGATGCCAACGAATCCCGCCCCGGGCTGGATTCCCTCGCGCCAGAAGACAATTCTCACCGCCCTTCCCCGAAGCCCACTGCGCCTGGTGAACAGCCAACCGCGCCGGGCAGCCTGAAAGCGCCTGATACGTCCAACGACAAACTGAACGCGCTTGAGCCTTTCCGTAAGGGCAGTGAGAATTTTCCACTTACCACCAATCAAGGGGTACGCATCGCCGACGATCAAAACTCCCTGCGCGCCGGAACCCGTGGCCCCACTCTGCTGGAAGATTTCATTCTGCGGGAGAAAATTACCCATTTTGACCATGAACGCATTCCGGAACGGATCGTGCACGCGCGGGGTTCAGCAGCGCACGGCTATTTTCAGCCCTATCGCAGCCTGAGCGATATCACCAAAGCCGATTTCCTCTCCGATCCGGAGAAAATCACGCCGGTTTTTGTCCGCTTCTCCACGGTCCAGGGCGGTGCCGGTTCGGCAGATACCGTGCGTGACATCCGTGGTTTTGCCACCAAGTTTTATACCGAAGAGGGCATTTTTGATCTGGTGGGCAACAACACGCCGATCTTTTTTATTCAGGATGCGCATAAATTCCCGGATTTTGTTCATGCCGTAAAACCGGAACCGCACTGGGCAATCCCGCAGGGGCAAAGCGCCCATGACACCTTCTGGGATTACGTCTCTTTGCAACCGGAGACGCTGCACAACGTGATGTGGGCGATGTCGGATCGCGGCATTCCGCGCAGCTATCGCACCATGGAAGGCTTCGGCATTCATACCTTCCGGCTGATTAACGCCAAAGGCAAAGCGACCTTTGTGCGCTTCCACTGGAAACCACTGGCGGGCAAGGCGTCTCTGGTATGGGATGAGGCGCAAAAACTGACCGGACGCGATCCGGACTTCCATCGTCGCGAGTTGTGGGAAGCCATTGAAGCGGGCGACTACCCGGAATATGAACTGGGGCTGCAACTGATCCCTGAAGAAGACGAGTTCAAATTTGATTTTGACCTGCTGGATCCGACCAAACTGATCCCGGAAGAACTGGTGCCAGTGCAACGCGTGGGCAAGATGGTGCTCAACCGGAACCCGGATAATTTCTTTACCGAAAACGAGCAGGCCGCGTTCCATCCGGGGCATATCGTTCCGGGGCTGGACTTCACCAATGACCCCCTCTTGCAGGGGCGTCTGTTCTCCTACACGGATACACAAATCAGCCGTCTCGGCGGGCCAAACTTCCATGAAATCCCGATTAATCGCCCTACCTGCCCGTATCACAATTTCCAGCGCGACGGCATGCACCGCATGGATATTGATACCAACCCGGCCAATTATGAACCGAACTCGATCAACGATAACTGGCCGCGGGAAACACCGCCGGGCCCGAAACGCGGCGGGTTTGAAACGTATCAGGAGCGTGTTGAAGGCCATAAAATCCGCGAGCGCAGCGCCTCTTTTGCCGAGTATTACGCCCATCCACGGCTTTTCTGGCTTAGCCAGACGCCTTTTGAGCAGCGCCATATCATCGATGCATTCAGCTTTGAGCTCAGTAAAGTGGCGCGCGCCTATATTCGCGAACGCGTTGTTGATCAACTGGCGCATATCGACGTTCATCTGGCGCAGGGCGTTGCCGAAAACCTCGGGATTACGCTCAGCGATGAACAGCGCAATATCGCTCCGCCACCGGACGTTAACGGCCTGAAAAAAGATCCGGCGCTAAGCCTGTATGCAGTTCCGGACGGCAGCGTCAAAGGCCGGGTAGTGGCTATCCTGCTGCATGATAACGTCAGCGCTGCCGATGTACTGAACGTGCTGCAAGGGCTTCAGGCAAAAGGCGTGCACAGCAAACTGCTGTATGCCCGCATGGGTGAAGTGACCGCTGATGACGGCTCCAGCCTGCCGGTGGCGGCAACATTTGCCGGATCACCTTCGCTGACAGTGGACGGTGTGATCGTCCCCGGTGGCGACGTGAGCGAGCTTTTACAAAATGGGGATGCGAAATACTACCTGCTGGAGGCGTATAAGCATCTGAAAACCATTGCGCTGCTGGGTGATGCGCGTCAGTTCAAAGCGCTGCTGGGCGTCGATGCGCAGGGGGAAGACGGTATTGTGGAAGCCGACTCGGCCTCATCGATACTGGTGGATGATTTCCTCACCCACCTTGCCGCGCACCGGGTGTGGTCGCGAATCGGCAAGATTGACAGCATACCGGCGTAAGATAAAAAAACCGGCCAGCAGGCCGGTTTTTTTAATGCTCAGGCAAAAATAAATTACTGCTTAGTTTGCGGGTCGGTATCGTACTCGGCGCAAGTTTGATAACCGGAATTCATCACGTGGCCAGTTTCATCAAGTGCCACAAAGTAAGTTTCGGTTTTACCGTCACGTTGACCCAGAATATAGGTCTGGCAGGTACCGCGCGCGTGGATCATGGTGACTTCAGAAGAAGGACGACCTGCAATCTGCATCACCTGCTGGCGGCTCATGCCTTTTTTCACATCTTTCACAACCGGCTGCGTGACCTGATCTTTTGCGCGATCGTAGGCAGTACACCCTGCCAGCATGGTCAGTACAGCGGCGGTGCCCAGAATTCCTGCGATGTTCTTATTCATATTCCATCCTCTTTAGTATCCGCTTGTGTATCAGCGTGTTATCTAAGCCTGGAATATAAAAGTGCATTTTTCAACTATGGGTTGCCGATGGCATATCTTTCGGAAAAATCTAATGAAAGTGACATAAGCTGCTAAAACGCAGCAAATTGCGCCACTCAGATCTGTGATCCTTGTCGTTTTACCGCCAAAGGGTTAATTTGGCTCTATATTAGCTATTTGCAACCTGCCAGGCAGGATTACATAACGGAGGGGTAAATGACTCTGCAACAAGAGATTATTCAGGCGCTGGGCGTGAAGCCGAGCATCAACGCCGAAGAAGAAGTTCGCCGCAGCGTGGATTTTCTGAAAACCTATCTGAAGACGTTTCCCTTTATTAAATCGCTGGTGCTCGGCATCAGCGGCGGCCAGGATTCCACGCTGACCGGCAAAATCAGCCAGTTGGCTATCAGCGAACTGCGCGCGGAAACCGGCGATGAAGCGTATCAGTTTATCGCGGTGCGTCTGCCTTACGGCGCGCAGGCAGACGAGCAAGATTGCCAGGATGCCATTGGTTTTATCCAGCCGGATCGCGTATTGACCGTGAACATCAAAGGCGCAGTGCTGGCGAGCGAACAGGCGCTGCGTGATGCTGGCATCGAGCTGAGCGATTTTGTTCGCGGCAACGAGAAAGCCCGTGAACGTATGAAAGCACAGTACAGCATCGCTGGCATGACCAAAGGCGTGGTGGTCGGCACCGATCACGCTGCTGAAGCGGTAACCGGCTTCTTCACCAAATATGGCGATGGCGGCACCGACATCAACCCGATTTTCCGTCTGAATAAACGTCAGGGGAAACAACTGTTAGCGTATCTGGGCTGCCCGGAACATCTCTACAAGAAAGCGCCAACGGCGGATCTGGAAGACGATCGCCCGTCGCTGCCTGATGAAGCTGCGCTGGGTGTTACCTACGAAAATATCGATGATTATCTGGAAGGCAAAACGCTGGATGCCGGTATCGCCAAAATCATCGAAGGCTGGTATCTGAAAACCGAACACAAACGCCGCCCGCCGATCACCGTTTTCGATGACTTCTGGAAAAAATAATTTCTGAAATTCATCATGATCTTATCAGGCCTGCCCGCCGGGCCTGATAAGCGTCGCGCCCTCTGTGTCCATCCCCTGCTCCCTGATATTGTCGCGGCTTTCCCGGCCTGCCCACATCATCGCCTGTTTGCCACTTTTTTAGCCTGTCGTTAGTTGTTATACTGGATGGGTAAACAGTATCAGGAGTTTCTGAGTGGCAAGGCGTCAATCCGCCCCGCGTCTCGAATTCGACGCAGCGGCAATTTATGAATACCCCGAACATTTGCGCCAGTGGCTGGAGGCCATGCCAAAGCACCCTGGCGTCTATATTTTTCATGGCGAAAGCGAGGCGATGCCGCTGTATATCGGCAAAAGCGTCAATATCCGCAGCCGGGTGCTGTCACATATGCGCACCCCGGATGAAGCCTCAATGCTGCGCCAGTCCAGGCGTATCAGTTGGATCTGCACCGCCGGAGAGTTGGGTGCGTTGCTGCTGGAAGCCCGGCTGATCAAAGAGCAGCAGCCGCTGTTTAATAAACGCCTGCGCCGCAATCGCCAGCTCTGCTCGCTACTGCTCGGTGGCGAGAAACCGCAGGTGGTCTATGCGCGCGAAGTGGATTTTTCCGCCACGCCGGAGCTCCACGGGCTGTTCGCCAACCGCCGCGCCGCGTTACAGGCGCTGCAATCCATCGCCGATGACGAAAAGCTCTGTTACGGTCTGCTGGGGCTGGAGTCGGTCACGCGAGGTCGTCCCTGCTTCCGCTCAGCGCTGCAACGCTGCGCCGGAGCATGCTGCGGCAGAGAACCGCGCGAAGCGCACGATGCGCGTTTCGCGGCGGCGATGGCGCGTATGAAGCTGGTATGCTGGCCCTGGCAAGGGCCGGTCGGATTGAAAGAGAGTTTCGGCGCGATGACGCAATACCACGTCATTCACAACTGGCTGTGGCTGGGTTCGGTTAACACGCTGAGTGAGGCCACCGCGTTGCTACGCACGCCAGCCGGTTTCGACCATGATGGTTACAAAATACTCTGTAAACCTTTGCTCAGCGGCGAGCATGAAATCATCGATCTGGATTAATGCCCGGGCAGCCAGCTGATTTCACTGAACAGCAACTGCCCTTCTGGCTTCAACAACCGCAGCGTGTGCCGCCCTTCCTGCCAGCAAGCGCCCTGATCGGCGGTTAACAGTTTATCTCCCAGTTGCCACGCGCCACTAAGAATAAACACCACGCCGCCACGCGTCCCGAAGGTGGTAAACGTGCGATCGGCAATGCGCACTTTTGCCTGGCAACGGTCACGGCGCGTCAGGATATTGAAATCCATCGACATTTTCCCTTCCGACAGTTCCACTTTCACAGACTGTTCACCGGCAAAGGTAAAAGGCTGATGGTGTTTCAGGGTGTGGCGGAAAACGCTACCGCCATCCAGCGTCACTTCACCGCCTTCCAGCAGGGTTATCACCCGATCGACGCCGGGGAACTGAGGAAATTCACCGTTACTTGCCAGTGAAGCAATACTGGCGCGCCAGTTAAAATCGCGAGTGGCGGGCGGAAAACAGCAAATCTCCCGGGTCTCGCCCGCACCATTACGCCAGAGATTCACCGGCATTTTGCGAATATCAAAGAATTCCATCATCACTCCTGAAGGGCGCGGTTATGCAATCCGCGCCGCTGCTTCAGCAGGCAGCTTGTTATTGTTTATTGTCGTTGTCGGATTATCGGCAGCAGCAACAATTTGCCTTAGGCCACAGCGTAACCAGACATGTAAAAAAATATAAATTTCAGATAAGTAACGCACCCGAGAAGAGGGGCTTCACGAGAATACCGTGCCACGCGCGGCTGGCAAGAGGGAAGGAAAGAAAAACCGCCGATTCTGCCCATCACGTACTGCATGCAATGGGCAAAACCGGCGGTCTTGATAGGGGGTGCTGAATTACTCAGCAGGTGCAGGAGGCATTTTACCTTCCGCTGCCGGACGTTCTGTCAGACGCTTCTCAAAATTCGCATTGAACTGCTTTTTCTGCTCCGGCGTCAGGATGTTGTAAATTTTGTTCTGCGTTTCCATATGTCTCAGCATGCCAGCTTTATGCTGTTCTTCCATTTTCGCGATCTGTGCTTCCGCTTTCGCTTTGTCGAAGCTGTCGCTGGTGATGATGTCATGCATTGCACGCATCTCTTCAACCCGCGGACGTTTCATCTCATCACGCTGGCTTTTCATAATTTCGTGGATCTGCTGTTTCTGTGCATCGGTCAGATTCAGGTCTCTGAACATCATATCGTGCGGACCTTTACCCTTGTGGTGCATCATCATCGGCTTACCGTCAGCAGGTGCAGCCGTTGTATCGTCGGCGTGCGCCAGGCCAGCAGCGCCAAAAGCCAGGGTAGAGGCAACAAACAGAGCAGTCAATTTACGCATAATTTTATTCCTTACTTCGGTTTTACTTACGGCGATTGCCGTGTTGACGCTATTTACTTTACCGTCTTTATCGTCAATTAATCAGAGCGACAGTAAAACAATGAAAGTGTAAATACTCTTTTTACGTCAAATGTGAGGGAAATAAGGATAAACAGTGGAGAGTTGAAAATTAAATAATCAATACATTGATTAATAAGGAATTATGAAGAGTATAAAGTAACGCTGATTAATAATAAACCCAGCAACCAGGATTTTTCCGTAATTTATTTAAAAAGCCACCAAAAAAAATAAGCCCTGTGGTAACAGGGCCGAGGTATTAGTTTATTTTTTCCAGCATTAATCCGGCGCGCAAACCTACAGCAACACCAGGATTCGGAAATAGCACATACTCTTCATCATGCTGCACAACGTAGCGTTCACCGCGATCTTCCGCCAGCAGCGTCCCGGCGCTGAAAGGCGTAAAGTTCAGCGTTTCTGCTGACATATACAGTTTGAACGCCTCACTGTGTCGCGTCAGTTGCTGCACAACCCGGTAACGTACCGGCGTACTCTGCTTGTCCGGCGCAGGTTCACCGGCCAGCAATGCTGCCAGCGCCCATGCGGTACGCTGAAACTGGCTGAGATCGTTCTCGCCAAACGGCAGCGCTTTACCCAGCTCCAGCGTACAGGCCAGCGCCTCAAATTGCGCGCACGTGAAGTGGGTAAACGTGCCGCCCGGCGCCTGATGGAACACCAGCGCTTCCAGCCCTGCAGAGCCCAGCCACTCCAGAAACAGTTCATCCCACGGCTGCGCACGCTGCGGCAGCACGCCGAAACGCACATGATGCGATCCGCGAATCGCCGTATGCAGATCGAGGTGCCAGCGCTCCTCATCGCCACCGGCAAAAAAGTGGGTGACCGCACGTTCAAGCTGCGCGGCACGCACCGTTTCATCGCTGGGCGGGAGTTGTTGCCAGCGTCCATCAAACATGCGGTTCAAATCGCTATGCAGAAAACGCTTTCCTTCCCTCAGCGCCTGCGGGTTGCCAAGGATGACCAACAACCGCCAGGTAAGCGGCTGCGTGCCGGAAAACATATTTTTCAGCAGGATGTCCAGCATCTCCACCGGCGCGGTTTCATTGCCATGAATGGCGCAGGAGAGCACCAGCGAACGCCCGGTAGGGTGCGGCGGCACCAGTTCAAGGATCCCTTGCTCATGCCACAACCAGTGAATACCGCCCGACTCCCCTGACATTTTACGCGGGATGTCACCCGATAACGTGGTGGCAAGAAAGTTATCCATACAACCTCCGGTTAACGCTGGAAGGGATAAACAGAACCGAGGTTCAGCAACTGCGTGAGTCTGTCCAGCGCTTCCCGCCCTTCCCGCAACAGCTGCGGATCGGCAAGATCTGCCTGTGTCAGACGGTCGCGATAGTGGCGTTCAACCCAGTCATTGAGCGTGGCGAACAACGTATCGTTCATCATCACCGCCGGATTTACCGCCTGCTGTTCCGCCCCGGTTAACACTACGCGCAAGCGCAGGCACGCCGGGCCGCCGCCGTTTGCCATACTCTCGCGCAGATCGAACACCTTCAGCTCAGCGATCGGGTTATCCTGCGCCAGCAACTGGTTCAGATAACGCCAGACGCCTTCATGCTCCCGCGACTCCTGCGGCAACACCAGCACCATGCGACCATCTTCATGGCTCAGCAACTGGCTATTGAACAGGTAAGTCGACACCGCATCGGCAACCGATACCGCCTGCTGCGGCACTTCGATCGCCATAAAACCCGGCACGCGACGGCGTAACTCCGCCAGCAGTTGCGCTTGATCGGCAAAGGCGTGCTCGTGGCAAAACAGTAACTGGCGATTGGAAACAGCAATAACATCATTATGGAACACGCCCTGATCAATGACCTGGGAATTTTGCCTGGCGTACACCACCTGCGAAGGGCGAACCTGGTTGAGACGCGCCACCGCCTGGCTGGCTTCCAGCGTCTGACGAGCCGGATAGCGTGTCGGTGCAAGCGTGCTGCCCTCTTCGCGCCCATAGACAAAAAGCTGGACGCCCGGATCGCCATAGTCGCCACCAAAGCGGTTGTGGTTAGCGGCACCTTCATCGCCCAGCATTGCCACTTGCGGTAGCGCCGAATGCACGCTGAATGTCTCTTCATCGCGGAAAATCGCCCGCAGCAGCGCTTCAGTGGTCGGCGCTTCGATCGCGCGATGGAATTTATTGTTGAGATTCGCCACCGTCAGATGGACTTTGCCATCCGCGGAATCCGCCGACGGGCAAACCGTGGCGGCATTGGCAACCCACATCGCCGATGCCGAACTGGCGGAAGAGAGGATTTGCGGCGCCTGCGCTGCGGCTTTTTCGACCACCTGCTCATCGCTGCCGCTAAATCCCAACTGGCGCAACACCGGCACATTGGGGCGCTCATGCGGTGGGATCACCGCCTGCGGGAAACCGGCATCGGCCAGCGCCTTCATTTTCAGTAGCCCCTGCTTCGCTGCCAGCTTAGGGTTGGAGACCTGGAAACGGTGCCGGGTCGAGGCTTCATTGCCGAATGACAACCCGGCATAGTGGTGCGTCAGGCCGACCAGCCCATCAAAGTTCACTTCACGCGCTTTCATGGTTGTTCCTCGCGGGAAAAATCGAGACCCGGGCTGAGCGTTTGCGGCAGGGTCAGATCGGCAGATTCAAGGCTCGCCATAGGCCATGCGCAGTAATCCGCCGCATACCAGGCGCTGGCGCGATGGTTACCGGAAGCGCCCACACCGCCGAATGGCGCGGTGCTGGCCGCGCCCGTCAGCGGTTTGTTCCAGTTAACAATCCCGGCGCGCGCTTCCAGCAACAGCCGATCAAACTTCTCGCGCTGCGGGGAAATCAGCCCACAGGAGAGCCCGTAACGGGTATTGTTCGCCAGCGCGATAGCTTCATCGAAATCGTCATAACGCCAGACGCACAGCAGCGGGCCAAACACCTCTTCATCCGGCACGTCAGCCACTCCGGTCATCTCAATAATGCCCGGCGTCAGCAGTGAAGTGCCTTCTTCCAGCAGACGTGGCGCCAGCAAGGTTTTGCCGCCGCGCGCTTCATGCTCCTGCCACGCGTGCAGCACATGCTGCGCAGCCTGAGCGGAGATCAACCCCCCCAGGAACGGTTGCGGTTCTGCATTCCATGCCTGCGGCGTGAGACGTGAGCTCACCTCCACCAGCCGCGCAAGGAAAGCATCGCCCTCTGCTGAGCGTTTCACCAGCAAACGTCGTGCGCAGGTACAGCGCTGTCCGGCGGTAATAAAAGCGGACTGGATAGCCAGATGTACGGCGGCATCAATATCCTGAATATCTTCGACGATCAGCGGGTTATTGCCGCCCATTTCCAGCGCGAGGATCTTCTCCGGCTGACCCGCCAACTGGCGATGCAATTGGTAACCAGTATTGGCGCTACCGGTGAACAGCAAACCGTCCAGCCCCGGCAACGCACTCAGCGCCTGCCCGGTTTCGCGTCCGCCCTGCACTAAATTGAGCACCCCGGCGGGCAGACCGGCCTGCTCCCACAGTTTAACCACCGCTTCGCCGCTCCACGGCGTCAGTTCGCTCGGTTTGAACAGCAGCGTGTTGCCCGCCAGCAGCGCCGGAATAATATGGCCGTTCGGCAAGTGGCCTGGAAAATTATAGGGCCCGAAAACGGCGAGAACGCCATGCGGACGGTGGCGCAACGTTGCTGCGCCGTCGGCCATTTCCGTGTGCTGTTCGCCGGTTCGCGTGTGATAAGCCTTCACGGAAATGGTGGCTTTATTGATCATCGCCGTTACTTCGGTCGCTGCTTCCCAGCGCGGTTTCCCGGTTTCACGAGCAATGATTTCCGCCAGCGCGGCTTTATTGGCTTCCAGCAGGCTGGCAAATTTTTCCACCACCGCCTGGCGCACGGAGAAAGGTTCGCGCGCCCATGCCGGAAAAGCGTTACGCGCAGCCCGATACGCCTCTTCGACCTGTGCGGCGCTGGCATCAAAACCGTGCCACAGCGCTTCATGGCTTACCGGATTACTTTTCACCCGACGCTCACCTTCACCGGTTACCCAGTCGCCATTGATCCATAAACTCATTGTGATTTCTCCTCGGCACACAGGCGAACCAGCCGCACGGTATCGCCCGGCTGACATTTCAACGCATCCAGTTCTGCGGCGCTTAACAGCAGCCGCTCCGTGTTGGGATCCGCTTTGATAAGCATGGCTCTAAATTGCTCGTATTGCTCATTCGCCACCATGCAGGCTGGCCACTCTCCTGGCGCGCGCTGCCCTTGCGCCACGGTAACCAGCCGGCTTTTGCGGATCGCCCGCACCCGGTCAACATCGCATTCCAGCGTCGGCCCGCCATCAAAAATGTCGACATAATTGCGGTAGCGAAAGCCCTCTTTCTCCAGCACCGCGCGTGCTGGCGCGGTCTGCGGATGCACCTCGCCAATAACCGCCTGCGCCTCGTCGGAGAGGAAGTGGGTATAAATAGGATGTTTGGGCATCAATTCGGCGATAAACGCTTTCTGCCCGGTCCCGCACAGATAATCAGCACGGCTGAATTCCATTGAGAAGAAACGTTTTCCCAGACTCTCCCAGAACGGCGAGTAACCATGCTCGTCGATGACGCCGCGCATCTCCGCCACCACTTTTTCGTTAAAGCGATCGCGAAAGGCCGCCATAAACAGAAAGCGCGACTTCGACAGCAGATAGCCGTTGCCCTCTTTGCGCCAGGCCGGATCGAGAAACAGCGTGCACAGCTCGCTGCTGCCGGTGTGATCGTTACTGAGAAATAACGTCGGCAGCGCATTGTAGACATTCAACTCTTTCGACGCATGAACCTGAGTCCCCACGCGGTAGTTATACCAGGGATCGTTGAGCCCCACCGCCACTTCGATGGCGCAGATCCCGGCCACTTCACCGCTTTGCGTCTCTTCCAGCACAAAAACATAGCCCTGCTCACCCTTCGGCAACTCCCCTTGCCACGTGCGGCGGGCACGCTCAATACGCGCGGCCAGCGTCGCTTCATCGGCTGGTAACGATGTCAGCCCACCGCCGGTTTTCCCGGCCAGCTTCATCAGCGCCGGTAGATCGCTTGCCGCGACAGGACGGATCACCATCATGATACGTTCTCCGCAAGGAATTTTTCACAGGCGCGGGTAAAGCGCGCAAGCCCGGTGCGAACCTCTTCTTCACTGATATTCAGCGCCGGAGCAAAGCGCACCACGTTGCCACCGGCAATCAGCACCATCACCCCTTCCGTTGCCGCCAGTTGCGAAATCTGTTTCGCTTTTCCGGCATGTTCCGCCACCAGTTGGCAGCCAATCAGCAGCCCGAGGCCGCGAATGTCACTGAACAGAGGATGGCGATCGTTGAACGCCGTCAGCTGCTCAACAAACCACTGGTGGCGCTGTTTCACACCGGTCAGTGTTTCCGGCGTATTGACGATATCCAGCACCGCACCAGCAACTGCGCCCGCCAGCGGATTACCGCCGTAGGTCGTGCCATGTGTACCCACATTCATCACTTTGCCGAAGGTTTCAGTGGTGAGCATCGCGCCAATCGGGAAACCGCCGCCCAATGCTTTCGCGGTGGTCAGTACATCCGGTGTCACACCATAGTGCATATAGGCATACAGTTCGCCGGTGCGGCCGACGCCGGTCTGCACTTCATCAAAAATCAGCACCGCGTTGTGACGGGTACAGAGATCGCGCAAGCCCTGTAAAAAGGCCTGACTGGCCGGGAGCACACCACCTTCCCCCTGCATTGGTTCAACAATGACCGCGCAGGTGTCGTCATTGATCAGTGCGCTGGCGGAAGCCAGATCGTTGTAAACCGCATGCTGGATCTGCGGCGGCAACGGCGCAAAATCCTGCGAGTAGGCCGGTTGCCCGCCAGCGCTGACGGTAAACAGCGTGCGGCCATGGAAAGCATTTTTGAAAGCCACAATGCCGCTTTTCTGCGGGCCGAAAGTGTCGTGGGCATATTTACGTGCCAGTTTCAGCGCCGCTTCATTCGCCTCCGCGCCGGAGTTACAGAAGAAAACGCGATCGGCAAACGTGGCATCCAGCAACCGTTTCGCCAGCTTCAGTACCGGCTCATTGGTATAGCCATTGCCGGTATGCCAGAACTTCGCCGCCTGCTCGCTCAGAGCCTTGCACAATGCGGGATGGGCGTGGCCCAGCGCGTTTACCGCAATCCCCCCGGCAAAATCGATGTACTCGTTGCCCTGTTGATCCCATAAACGCGACCCTTCCCCGCGAACCGGAATAAAAGGCGCTGGCGCGTAGACAGGCAACATCCATTGATCAAAATTTTCACGCGTAATTGACGTAGACATAGCGACCTCATCCGGTAAATAAAAAGTTTAATAAATGTTAATGAATATGAACATTCTCGCTGTAAATGTAGATTGCACAGTTCGTGCCAGCCAGCGATAAAAATGCATAAACGTCCTGGAGCAACGAAATATCAGCAACTTACAACCTATCGCTATTCACATAAAATGCATAAAAAGTGAATAAATGTATATCCAGGCGAGGTGATGGGCGATCGGAGGCGCGGGTTTATGCAATAAGAATATTTAATTCTGGAACTGTGATCATCAGCGAAATTAATCTTCAGCGCCGCCCCATTTCGGCGCAGTGCGCACCAAACCAGGGCGACCGGCGCGTTTTTTGCTCATCAGTAACAGCAATATCAATAAGTGGCGGTGGTTAAATGTAAATTCTGCTAACATCTGTGCATCTTTTTACTGCTAAGTGGCGGCGACTATGAAATTTGTCTCTTTTAATATCAACGGCCTGCGTGCCCGGCCTCATCAACTGGAAGCGCTTGTCGAGCAGCATCAGCCGGACGTAATCGGTCTGCAGGAGACAAAAGTCCATGACGATATGTTTCCGCTCGAAGAGGTGGCGCGACTGGGTTACAACGTCTTTTATCACGGGCAAAAAGGTCACTACGGCGTTGCACTGTTGACCAAAGATACGCCGGTTTCCGTACGTCGCGGCTTTCCCAACGACGGCGAAGAGGCGCAGCGTCGCATTATCATGGCGGAAATCCCGTCGCCTCTCGGCAATATCACCGTGATTAATGGCTACTTTCCGCAGGGCGAAAGCCGCGACCATCCGCTGAAATTCCCGGCGAAAGAGAAGTTCTACCAGGATCTGCAAACCTTCCTCGAAACCGAGCTGAAAAAAGAGAACCCGGTACTGATCATGGGCGATATGAATATCAGCCCGACGGATCTGGACATCGGCATCGGCGAAGAGAACCGCAAGCGTTGGCTGCGCACCGGGAAATGCTCGTTCCTGCCGGAAGAGCGTGAATGGATGGAGCGCCTGAAGGGCTGGGGTCTGGTGGACACTTACCGCGAAGCAAACCCGGAAACCAACGATCGCTTCTCGTGGTTTGATTACCGCTCCAAAGGCTTTGATGACAACCGTGGCCTGCGCATCGATCTGTTGCTGGCGAGCCAGCCGCTGGCCGAGCGCTGCATCGAAACCGGGATTGATTACGACATTCGCAGCATGGAAAAACCGTCCGATCACGCGCCGGTATGGGCCAAATTTAAGGTCTGATGCCATGACGTCCGGCAATCCGTGGGTTACCGCGCAGTGGCTGGACGATTTACTGCAACACAATCCGCCAGCCGAAACATGGCGGCTGCTGGAAGTCGGCTATAACGCCGAGCCAACCTATCGCGCCGGGCACATTCCCGGCGCGCATTACATTGACACCCAACTTGTCGAAAGCCTGCCGCTGTGGAATGTGGTGCCGCCCGAAATATTGCGCGCGGTGCTGTGCCGTTACGGTTTACGCAGCGATATGACTGTTATTCTCTACGGTCGCGGCAACCATGCGGCCGAGCGGCTGGCGCATATTCTGCTGTACGCGGGCGTTAACGATGTCCGCCTGCTGAATGGCGGCTTGCAGAGCTGGCAACGCGCCGGGCTACGGCAAACAATCGATCTGCCGTCCGCCATCACCGCGCAGGATTTCGGCGCGCCGCTCCCTTCACAGCCAGACGTTTTACTTAACCTGGCGCAAACCCGGCAACGAATGGCGCAGCCAGAAACTGTGCTGGTCAGCGTACGCAGTTGGGATGAATTCAGCGGCAACAGCAGCGGGTATCACTATATTTCCACCGCTGGTGATATTCCCGGCGCGCGCTGGGGACACGCTGGCGGCAACAGTCAGTTTATTACGGATTACCATCATCCGGATGGCACTGTACGCTCCCCGCAAGAGATTGCCGCATTGTGGCAGCAGCAAGGCATCACCGCCGATCAACAGGTGATTTTTTACTGCGGTACTGGCTGGCGTGCATCGCTGGCATTTTTGCTTGCCCGCGCGCTCGGCTGGCAGAAGATCGCCGTGTATGATGGCGGCTGGTTCGAGTGGAGCCAGCAGCAGAAAATGGAACAGACGGATGACAACCCTGAAAACAGTTGAGGTGGTCGCGGCGATCATCGAGCGCGATGGCAAAATTTTGCTGGCGCAGCGCCCGCCGCACGCAGATCAAGCCGGGCTATGGGAGTTTGCTGGCGGCAAGGTGGAAGCCGGGGAGACGCAGCCGCAGGCGCTAACGCGTGAGCTGCGCGAGGAACTGGGTATTGATGCCCTGCCTGCTCGTTATGTCGCCAGCCACCAGCGGGAAGTGTCCGGGCGGATGATCCATCTGCATGCGTGGCACGTTGTTGCCTTTCACGGTGAGCCAACCCGCCACTATCACAGCGCCTTGCTGTGGTGCGAACCCGCTGACGCCCTGAAACAGGCATTGGCGCCAGCGGATATCCCGCTACTGGAAGCGTTTATGGCTTCACGCGACGCCAGACCAGCGGATTAGTGGAAATGGCGCGTTCATCGCGCTGGCACTGTAACAGCACGCCTTCGGCTTTCACCACCGCGCCTTCACTGTAATTTTGATTGCCATACACGCAGCACTGGATGCACGGCTGCGTGGTTTGCGTCTGCCCGCCGGAGCTAAAGACTTCCGGGGGGACATTCACTTCAATTCCCGGCGAGGGTAAACGTTCGGCCAGCGCGCTGCCCGCTGCTACCACCAGTAATGCTGCTATCCACGATAAACGGGCCATAACTCTTCCTTTCTGATTGACGCCATGTATTACTATAACGGATCTATTTCCCACAGCTTTAGTTTCCTCAATCATCGTTTTTCGTTATGACGATGCGCAGATTATTAATTTGCCTGGTGTGGGGCATTTTCCTTTGCGGCATGCACCATTACGGATGTTATAGTCCGAAAGTGCCCGTTTTTTGCGCACCACAATCACAACAACTCCACCTAAAAATAAGAGAAGCTTATATCTATGGATCAGACCCACTCTCTTGAATCCTTTCTCGGTTATGTTCAGCAGCGCGATCCGCACCAGCCGGAGTTCGCCCAGGCCGTGCGCGAAGTGATGACCACCCTCTGGCCGTTTCTTGAAGCTAACCCGCGCTATCGCCAGTTGTCGCTGCTGGAGCGGCTGGTTGAACCGGAACGCGTGATCCAGTTTCGCGTGGCCTGGGTTGATGACCGCAACCAGGTGCAGGTCAACCGCGCATGGCGCGTACAGTTCAGCTCCGCCATTGGTCCCTACAAAGGCGGGATGCGTTTTCACCCGTCAGTGAATTTGTCGATTTTGAAATTCCTCGGTTTCGAGCAGACCTTTAAAAACGCGCTGACCACCCTACCGATGGGCGGCGGCAAAGGCGGCAGCGACTTCGATCCGAAAGGCAAAAGCGACGGCGAAGTGATGCGTTTTTGCCAGGCGCTGATCGCCGAACTGTACCGCCATCTCGGCGCGGATACCGACGTTCCGGCGGGCGATATCGGCGTCGGTGCGCGTGAAGTCGGCTTTATGGCCGGGATGATGAAAAAACTCTCCAACAACACCGCCTGCGTCTTCACCGGCAAAGGGTTGACGTTCGGCGGCAGTTTGATCCGCCCGGAAGCCACCGGCTACGGCCTGGTTTACTTCACCGAAGCGATGCTGAAACGCCACGGTCTCGGTTTTGAAGGGATGCGCGTGGCGGTTTCCGGTTCCGGCAATGTGGCGCAGTACGCCATCGAAAAAGCGATGTCCCTTGGCGCGCGCGTGATCACGGCTTCTGATTCCAGCGGCACTGTCGTTGATGAAGCCGGTTTTACGGCGGAAAAACTGGCCCGTCTGTGTGAAATCAAAGCCAGCCGCGATGGCCGGATCGCCGACTATGCGCGGGAGTTTGGCCTGAACTATCTGCAGGGCCAGCAGCCATGGTCCGTGCCCGTGGATATCGCGCTGCCGTGCGCCACGCAGAATGAACTGGATGTGGATGCCGCACGAGTGCTGATCGCCAACGGCGTGAAAGCGGTGGCCGAAGGGGCGAATATGCCCACCACTATCGCGGCGACCGAACTGTTCCTTGAAGCAAACGTGCTGTTCGCGCCGGGTAAAGCCGCCAATGCGGGCGGCGTAGCCACTTCCGGGCTGGAGATGGCACAGAATGCCGCGCGTTTAAGCTGGAAAGCAGAGAAAGTGGACGCCCGTCTGCACCACATCATGCTTGATATTCATCAGGCCTGCGTCGAATACGGCGGTGAAGGTAAACAGACGCACTATGTGCGCGGCGCCAACATCGCCGGTTTTGTGAAAGTCGCCGACGCGATGCTGGCGCAGGGTGTGATTTAACCCCAGGCCTGATAAGCGAAGCGCCATCAGGCATTCATTGCCGGATGGCGGCATACAGGCTTTATCCGGCCTACGACACAACAGCGTCGCCGCCCGCCTCAGTTGATGGCGGGCGTTTTTTACTCCGTCCTTTGGCAAACGTTTTTTTCTTCTCGCCGCCCGGCGCAACCAGGCCACGGAACTGACGCACCGGCGTATTACGCGCCTGGTGGATCAACTCATGCAGCGTGCTGACCAGCGGCTGCATGAAGTCCTGATAGCGGCACTCTTTTTCGCTGATTTGCGTCAGCACCGACTCCCAGTGCGCCGTCATATCAGGTCTGGCCGCCATTTCCGGCAATGAATGGATCAGTGCCCGTCCCGGCTCGGTGGAGTGGATGTAGCGCCCTTTTTTAACCAGGAAACTGCGTTTAAACAGCAGCTCGATAATCCCGGCGCGCGTTGCTTCCGTCCCCAGCCCGTCGGTGGCGCGCAGGATCTTTTTCAGCTCTTTATCCTGCACAAAGCGGGCGATACCGGTCATCGCCGACAACAATGTGGCGTCGGTAAAGTGGCGCGGCGGCTGCGTCTGACGGGCCACCACTTCGCCCTTCTCGCACAGCAGCTCGTCGCCTTTCGCCACCACCGGCAGCGGCGTGCCATCGTTCTCCTCATCGCGCTCTTTCGAACCCAACAGCGTTCGCCAGCCGGCTTCCGCCAGGAAACGCGCTTTGGCGATAAACTTGCCGTTGGCGATATCCAGATCGATCTGGCATTTGCGGAACACCGCATCCGGGCAGAACTGCATCAGATACTGGCGGGCAATCAGGTTATAAACGTTGACTTCGTTATCGCTGAGATTCATTTTCGATGCCCGCGCGGTCGGAATAATGGCATGGTGCGCATCGACCTTTTTGTCATCCCAGCAGCGGTTGCGCGTATCCGGGTTGACCACCGGCTGCGGCAGCAGATCCGGCGCATGCGCGCCAATTGCATTCATCACCGCATGGCGCCCGGCAAAGTGCTCTTCCGGCAAATAACGGCAATCCGAACGCGGATAGGTAATCAGCTTGTGGGTTTCGTACAGCTTCTGGCAGATATCCAGCACATTTTGCGCGCTGAGACCGTAGCGTTTCGCCGCTTCAATCTGCAACGCCGAAAGGGAAAACGGCAGCGGCGCCAGTTCCGATTCGCGCTTATCGTTATACGCCGTAACCAGCGCTGGCTGGCCGGTAATGCGGCTGACCACATGTTCCGCCAGCGGACGATGCAGCAGACGCCCTTCTTCATCCTGATACGGCTCGCAGGCATCGCTCGGCTGCCACAGGGCGGTAAAGCGCTCTCCGGCAGGCGTGACGATATGCGCTTTCACCTCAAAGAAATCTTTCGCCACGAAGTTTTCGATCTCTTCATCGCGGCGCACCACCAGCCCGAGCACCGGCGTCTGTACGCGGCCAACCGAGAGCACGCCCTGATAACCGGCGTTGCGCCCCAGCAGCGTATACGCGCGGGTCATGTTGATGCCGTACAGCCAGTCGGCGCGGGCGCGGGCCAGCGCCGATACGCACAGCGGAATAAACTCGCTATTGGCGCGCAGGCGTTCGATCGCGCGCTCCACCGCCTGCGGGTTGAGATCGTTAATCAGGCAGCGTTGCACCTGCTGGCGTTTTTCCGGCGCCAGTTGCAGGTAGTCGATCACCTCGTCCACCAGCAACTGCCCTTCGCGATCCGGGTCACCCGCGTGCACCACCTGCTCGGCATCCGCGAGCAGGCGTTTAATGACATTGATCTGTTTCAGCACCGACGGGCGCGGTTGCAACTGCCACTTTTCCGGCACAATCGGCAAATCCGCCAGATTCCAGCGGGCGTAGCGGCTATCGTAGGCATCCGGCTGCGCCTGCTCCAGCAGGTGACCGATACACCAGGTCACCACCTGACCATTACCGCACTCAATATAGCCGTCGCCTTTGCGATGCGGTTTGGGTAACACATCGGCAATGGCGCGGGCCAGACTGGGCTTTTCGGCAATAAATAACCGCATGAATTAACGGATCTCGATCATCGGACGACCGCCGCGAGCACTGACCAGCTCGCCAATGGCGCTCAGTTCAATGCCATACTCTGCCGCCGCGGCTTTCACCTCGTTTTCCGCTTCCGGCGACACCGCCAACAGCAGGCCGCCGGAGGTTTGCGGATCGCACAGCAGATCGCGCACGGGCGCAGGCATTTCGCCCATCAGATGACCATAGCTGGCGAAGTTGCGCTGCGTGCCGCCCGGCACGGCGCCTTTGGCAATATACTCTTCGACACCCGGCAGTTTCGGCACAGCCTGATAATTCACCTGCGCCTGCACACCAGCACCCTGGCACATCTCGCTCAGATGGCCGAGCAGGCCAAAGCCGGTGACATCGGTCATCGCTTTCACCCCGTCGATATTCGCAAAGGCTGCGCCAGCAATATTCATCCGGCACATCACTTCCGTTGCCAGGCCAACATGTTCCGGCTTAAGCAGGGATTTTTTCTCGGCAGTGGTTAATACGCCAATGCCCAGCGGTTTGGTGAGGAACAGTTTGCAGCCCGCCTGCGCGGTGCTGTTTTTCTTCACGCGCTCTGTCGGCACCACGCCGGTCACGGCGAGACCGAAAATCGGCTCCGGCGCATCGATAGAGTGACCGCCCGCCAGCGCAATACCCGCCTGCTGGCAAGCAAAGCGCCCGCCATCGATCACTTCACGGGCAATTTCCGGCGGCAGTTTATCGAGCGGCCAGCCGAGGATGGCAATCGCCATGATCGGTTTTCCCCCCATCGCGAAGACATCGCTGATGGCGTTGGTTGCCGCAATACGGCCAAAATCGAACGGGTTATCGACGATAGGCATGAAAAAATCGGTGGTACTGATAATGCAAGTGCCGTTACCGAGATCGTAAACCGCGGCGTCGTCGCGCGTTTCATTGCCGACCAGCAGATTCGGGTCGAGAAACTTTGCCTGCTCGCTGTGCAGAATGGTATCCAGCACTTTGGGGGAAATTTTACAACCGCAACCGGCTCCGTGGCTGTATTGCGTTAAACGAATGGTTTGCTCGCTCATGGACATCTCCTGTCATTGCAATCCCGCTATGGTAGCGCCCAAACGGCATGGTGGTAAGTCTGCGTGTCTGAATTCACGCGCTGTTGCTCATTAAGCGAACGAATAACAGCATTTCGCTGCTGAGTATGTCGCCACATAACATCACTGAACTCAATACATCGGCCATTTTGCGATACAGAGCAATTTTTTAAACCGTGAGTTTATTTATTACTGTTATATGACAGAAATATTACTTATCTTTTCAACTGAGGATGTTATTGATAATTAAAGGAATCACTAATGAAAAGACGTTTACTTACCCTCTGCATTGCCAGTTTGTTCTCTGTTAATACCTTTGCGCTTGTCCCTGCGGGCAACGATGCCACCACCAAACCAGACCTCTACTACCTGAAAAATGCGCAGGCGATTGACAGCCTGGCGTTGCTGCCGCCGCCACCGGAAGTAGGCAGCATTGCGTTTCTCAACGATCAGGCGATGTATGAACAAGGCCGCCTGTTGCGCAACACTGAACGCGGCAAACAGGCTGCGGAAGACGCCAACCTGAGCAGCGGCGGCGTCGCCAATGCCTTCTCAACGGCTTTCGGTTCACCGATTACCGAAAAAGATTCCCCGCAGTTGCATAAGCTGCTGACCAATATGATTGAGGATGCGGGCGATCTGGCGACGCGCGGTGCTAAACAGAAGTACATGCGCATCCGCCCGTTTGCCTTCTATGGCGTGCCGACCTGCAATACCAAAGAGCAGGATGCACTGTCGAAAAACGGCTCCTACCCTTCCGGCCATACCTCAATTGGCTGGGCAACGGCGCTGGTGCTCGCAGAAATTAACCCGCAGCGCCAGGATCAGATCCTCAAACGCGGCTACGATCTGGGGCAAAGCCGGGTGATCTGCGGCTACCACTGGCAGAGTGATGTTGATGCCGCGCGGATCGTCGGTTCTGCCGTTGTCGCCACGCTACACACCAACCCGGCATTCCAGCAACAATTGCAGAAAGCCAAAGCGGAGTTTGCTGCGAAGAATAAGTAGCAAATTAATAACGCAGGCCGGATAAGCGTTAGCGCCATCCGGCCTGTGAATAGATGTGGTGATTAAAAACGCGTGACGAACGGAGCGATATCCGGAACCGTAACGGTGGTGGAGGCTTTCAGTTGCGGCGTGCCGAGATACAGGAAGCCGACGATTTTGTCCTGCTCGCGGCAGGCAAACGCCTCGCGCACCTGCGGGCTGTCGGTCAGCGGGCCGGTACGCCAGATGCCATTGAACCCCTGAGCCAGCGCCGCCATCTGCATCGCCATCACGGCACAACCGGCAGAAAGCAGCTGTTCCCACTGCGGCACTTTATGACCCACTTCACATTTCGCGACCACGGTAATAATCAGCGGCGCGCGCAGCGGCGAAGTGCGCGCTTTCTCAATGCCCTTCTCATCCTGGCCTGCCGCAATTGCGCCCTGCTCCAGCACCTTTCCGAAGCGTTCGCGCCCTTCGCCGTCGATAACGAAAAAGTGCCACGGTTGCAGCGTACCATGATCGGGTGCGCGCATACCGGCACGCAGAATGTTATCCAGTTGTTCACCCGCTGGTGCCGGTTCCGCCAGGCGTGACGCGCTACGACGGTTGACGAGCAGTTCAAGTGCATCCATTAGTTAAACTCCTGTATTAAAATTTATTCTTAAAATTAACACGGACGTAGAATTTGTTACAGCGCCGCAGGCGATTCCTGCTGACAAGAGGCGGCGGGATAATTAGGATAACCACACTTCGCCGCCCGGGCAGCGGTGGCCTAAACAAACCAGGGAGAATACATGCGAACACTTTGGCGTTTTATTGCCGCTTTTTTTCGATGGAGCTGGCGATTGCTGAACTTTATCCGCAATCTGGTATTGAATTTGTTCTTTATCCTGCTGGTTCTGGTGGGCGTCGGGATCTGGATGCAGGTAAGCGACAGCAAAACCGAGCACAGCAATCGCGGCGCATTACTGCTGGATATCACCGGCGTAGTGGTCGATAAAACTTCAACCAGCGGACGTCTTGGTGCACTGGGCCGCCAGCTCTTTGGCGCCAGTTCCGATCGCCTTCAGGAGAATTCGCTGTTTGATATCGTTGAGACCATTCGACAGGCGCAGAGCGATCGCAATATCACCGGTATTGTGATGGATCTGAAAAACTTCGCCGGCGCCGATCAACCCTCAATGCAGTACATCGGTAAAGCGCTGCGCGCGTTCCGCGACAGCGGTAAACCGGTTTACGCCATCGGTGATAACTACAGTCAGGGCCAGTATTACCTTGCCAGCTTCGCCAATAAGATCTGGCTGTCGCCGCAGGGCGTGGTGGATCTGCACGGTTTCGCCACCAACGGCCTCTACTACAAAACCTTGCTGGATAAGCTGAAAGTCACCACGCATGTGTTCCGCGTTGGCACGTATAAATCTGCCGTTGAGCCGTTTATTCGTGACGATATGTCCCCTGCCGCGCGCGAAGCGGACAGCCGCTGGATCAATGAGCTGTGGCAAAACTACCTTAATACCGTTGCAGCAAACCGCCAGATCACAGCACAACAGGTCTTCCCTGGTGCGCAGGCGATGCTGGACGGTCTGCGCAAAGCCGATGGCGACACGGCAAAATACGCGCTCGACAACAAGCTGGTGGATGAGCTGGGTTCCGCTGCCGAGGCCGAAAAAACGATGGTCAAACAGTTTGGCTGGAGCAGCGAAGATAAAAACTTCCGCGCTGTCAGCATGTATGACTATCAGACGAAGAAACCGAGCGATGTCGGCGGCACCGTTGCCGTGATCTTCGCGAACGGGGCGATCATGGATGGCGAAGAAACACCGGGGAATGTCGGCGGCGATACCACAGCCGCGCAGATCCGCGACGCACGTCTTGATCCAAAAGTGAAGGCGATCGTCCTGCGGGTGAACAGCCCTGGCGGCAGCGTCAGTGCTTCCGAAATCATCCGCTCTGAACTGGCAGCGGCAAAAGCGGCTGGCAAACCGGTAGTGGTATCGATGGGTGGCATGGCGGCCTCTGGCGGCTACTGGATCTCGACCCCGGCGAATTACATCATCGCCAATGCCAGCACCCTGACCGGCTCGATTGGTATTTTTGGCGTGATCAATACGCTGGAAAACAGCCTCGATACCATTGGCGTGCACACCGACGGCGTCGCCACGTCACCGCTGGCGGATGTCAGTATGACCAAAGCACTGCCTGACGAAGTGCAGCAGATGATGCAACTGAGCATCGATAACGGCTACAAACGCTTTATTACGCTGGTCGCTCAGTCACGCAACAGCACGCCTGAGCAGGTCGATAAGATTGCCCAGGGCCATGTCTGGACGGGCCAGGATGCGAAAAACAACGGTCTGGTTGATGCGCTGGGCGATTTCGACGATGCGCTGGCGAAAGCCGCGGAACTGGCGAAACTCAAGCAGTGGCATGTGGATTACTACGAAGAAGAACCGAGCTTCTTTGATCGGGTAATGGACAGCATGACTGGCTCCGTGCGCGCGATGCTGCCGCAGGCGTTGCAGGCTTATCTGCCTGCGCCGCTGGCCAGCGCTGCGCAGGAAGTAAAAGCCGAAACGGACAAACTTGCGGTGTTTAACGATCCACAAAATCGTTACGCCCTCTGTCTGAACTGCGCCAATATCCGCTAAACTCACCTCACACGTCCCCTCCACCGGAGGGGATTTTTTTAGATGCGGCAAGAACGAAACCATGCAAAAGAAATCTATTTACGTTGCCTACACCGGCGGTACCATCGGTATGCAACGCTCAGAACACGGTTATGTGCCGGTTTCCGGCCACCTGCAACGTCAACTGGCGCTGATGCCGGAGTTCCATCGCCCGGAGATGCCGGATTTCACGATTCACGAATATGCCCCGCTGATGGACTCTTCCGATATGACGCCGGAAGACTGGCAGCATATTGCTGATGATGTGAAAACGCACTACGACGAGTACGACGGTTTTGTCATTCTGCACGGCACCGACACCATGGCATACACCGCGTCAGCACTGTCGTTTATGCTGGAAAATCTTGGCAAACCGGTAATTGTGACAGGGTCACAAATTCCACTCGCCGAGCTTCGCTCCGACGGACAAATTAATCTGCTGAACGCGCTGTATGTGGCGGCAAACTTCCCGATTAACGAAGTGACGCTGTTCTTCAACAATCGCCTCTATCGCGGTAACCGCACCACCAAAGCGCATGCGGACGGTTTTGATGCTTTCGCTTCGCCGAACCTGCCGCCGCTGCTGGAAGCCGGCATTCACATTCGCCGACTCAATACGCCACCAGCACCGCATACAGTGGGAGATTTGATCGTACACCCTATCACCCCACAGCCGATTGGCGTGGTGACGATTTATCCGGGGATCTCCGCCGATGTGGTGCGTAATTTCCTGCTTCAGCCGGTAAAAGCATTGATTCTGCGCTCCTATGGTGTGGGAAATGCGCCGCAAAACAGCGAGTTCCTGAAAGCCTTGCAGGATGCCAGCGCGCGCGGCATCGTGGTGGTTAACCTGACACAATGTATGTCCGGCAAGGTGAATATGGGTGGCTACGCCACCGGCAACGCTCTCGCCCATGCCGGGGTGATTGGCGGCGCGGATATGACCGTCGAAGCCACGCTGACCAAACTGCACTACCTGCTGAGCCAGCAGCTTGATGCGGACGCGATCCGTACCGCCATGATGCAAAATCTGCGCGGTGAACTGACGCCGGATGAATGAGGAGGCTTGTATGACGCAACGTGCTCTGCTGTTGGTCGATATCCAGAATGATTTTTGCGCTGGCGGCGCGCTGGCCGTGGCCGAAGGCGACAGCACCGTGGATATTGCCAATACCCTGATCGACTGGTGCAAATCCCGTGGCGATGCGGTACTGGCAAGCCAGGACTGGCACCCCGCCGATCACGGCAGCTTTGCCAGCCAGCACGGTGTTGCGCCGTTTAGCACCGGCGAGCTGGACGGCTTAGCGCAAACGTTCTGGCCGGATCACTGTGTGCAGAACAGTGACGGCGCTGCGTTGCACCCATTGCTGAATCAGCAGGCTATTGATGAGGTGTTCCGCAAAGGTGAAGATCAGAACATCGACAGTTACAGTGCGTTTTTCGATAACGATCACCGCAAAGCTACGGCGCTGCATGGCTGGCTGCAACAGCACGGTATTCGCGAGTTAATCGTGCTGGGGCTGGCCACCGACTACTGCGTCAAATTCAGCGTGCTGGATGCGCTGCAACTGGGCTACGAGGTCAGCGTGATCAGCGACGGCTGCCGCGGCGTCAATATCCAGCCGCAGGACAGCACGCAGGCATTTATGGAGATGGCGGTAGAAGGTGCCACGCTCTATACATTGGCGGACTGGCAGGAAACACACGCCTGAGAGACAAAGCCGGATGGCGGCTGTTGCCGTCCGGCTTACAGTTTTACAGGCCAGATAAGGCGAAGCCCCCCTCTGGCATTGCGCGACGCTTATGACTTAAATGTCGCGATCGGCTTCGGCGCAATGCCGAAATCCTCTTTCAACTGCTGTTTACTTTTCATCACCATCTGCCCGTTGGTGTCGATGGTCATGTGCTGCGCCTGCGTGTTGTTGCGCGCCTGCCATAACATCACCAGTTGCAGGCTGTTCTCTTTTTGCTCCGGCGTCAGCGCCACGCCGTCTGGCCATTTTCCTAATTCAACGGCCGTCGCCAGTCGCTGGTAGATCTCTGGCGTCATACTGTTAACAATTTGTTCGAGATCCATATTACTCATCTCCGTGGAATAATAGCTGAATCGATTTTTCAACCACGAGTCTGGCTACCGTCTTCATCATCCATGAAACTCAGCGAGGCGGAGTTCACGCAATAACGCTCTCCGGTCGGCTGCGGGCCGTCCGGGAAGACATGGCCCAGATGCGCGTCACATTTCCCGCAGCGAATTTCTATGCGCTGCATACCGTGGGAGTAGTCATTGATGTAGCGGATCGCGTCTTCACTTACCGGCTCAAAAAAACTCGGCCAGCCGCAGCCAGAATCGTACTTGGTTTGAGAATTGAACAGTGCAGCATCGCACACCAGGCAATGGTAAACGCCATCGCGTTTGTTATGCAGCAGACGGCCCGTAAAAGGGGGTTCTGTGCCGTGATTTTGCGTCACATAAAACTGCATTTCAGTCAGTTCTTTTTTCAGGTCGTCTTCGGAGGAATTATTCGCCATATGCTCACATCTCGCGGTAAAAGTAAGACCATTTTTTCCAACGATTCTAACAAAACATTAACACTAGGGTGCTAACTTTTGTTCTAAACTTAGCAGTTGCGATAAAGCAGCCAGGTAATTGTGATGCGTTTCACATTTTTATCCTGTCTGACCTTTAAAATCCCACGCGGCGCCTCCATATGGGGAGGATGCTCAAAGGAAGAGTGAGGCGAGTCAGTCGAACAAAGGTTATGCGGAGGATTGATTTGTCGCAATGATTGACACGATTCCGCTTGACGCTGCGTACGGTTTTTGTAATTTTACAGCCAACCTTTTATTCACTAACAAATAGCTGGTGGAATATATGACTATCAAAGTAGGTATCAACGGTTTTGGCCGTATCGGTCGCATTGTTTTCCGTGCTGCTCAGGAACGTTCTGACATCGAAATCGTTGGTATCAACGATCTGTTGGACGCTGACTACATGGCGTACATGCTGAAATATGACTCCACTCACGGCCGTTTCAACGGTACCGTAGAAGTGAAAGACGGCAACCTGGTTGTTAACGGTAAAACCATCCGTGTTACTGCTGAGAAAGATCCGGCTAACCTGAAATGGAACGAAATCGGCGTTGACGTTGTTGCTGAAGCTACCGGTATCTTCCTTACCGATGAAACTGCTCGTAAGCACATCACTGCTGGCGCGAAAAAAGTGGTTCTGACTGGTCCGTCCAAAGACAACACTCCGATGTTTGTTCGCGGCGCGAACTTCGACAAATATGCTGGCCAGGACATCGTTTCCAACGCATCCTGCACCACCAACTGCCTGGCTCCGCTGGCTAAAGTTATCAACGACAACTTCGGCATCATCGAAGGTCTGATGACCACTGTTCACGCAACCACCGCAACTCAGAAAACCGTTGATGGCCCGTCTCACAAAGACTGGCGCGGCGGCCGCGGCGCATCCCAGAACATCATCCCGTCCTCTACCGGTGCTGCTAAAGCTGTAGGTAAAGTACTGCCGGAACTGAACGGCAAACTGACTGGTATGGCGTTCCGCGTTCCGACTCCGAACGTATCTGTTGTTGACCTGACAGTTCGTCTGGAAAAAGCAGCGTCTTACGAAGAAATCAAGAAAGCCATCAAAGCCGCTTCTGAAGGCCCGATGAAAGGCGTTCTGGGTTACACCGAAGACGACGTTGTATCTACCGATTTCAACGGTGAAGTTTGCACTTCCGTGTTCGATGCTAAAGCTGGTATCGCACTGAACGACAACTTCGTGAAACTGGTTTCCTGGTACGACAACGAAACTGGCTACTCTAACAAAGTTCTGGACCTGATCGCTCACATCTCCAAATAAGTTGAGATGAGAACATGATCTGAAAGAGCGACTTCGGTCGCTCTTTTTTTTGTTTTCAAGACAGAGGATTGCGTTAATGATTACAAAAATTTTTGCACTTCCGGTACTCGAAAAAATTACCCCAACGCTTACCCGCCGTAAAATGGACGAACTGGATGTGTTAGTCGTTGAACATCCGCAGGTTAAAGCCGCCTTTACCTTACAGGGCGCACATCTGCTCTCCTGGAAACCGCAGAGCGAACAGGAAGTCCTGTGGCTGAGCGGCAACACCCCGTTTAAAGATGGCGTCGCAATCCGTGGCGGTATTCCGGTGTGCTGGCCGTGGTTTGGCCCGGCAAAACAGCAAGGCCTGCCTGCGCACGGTTTTGCGCGCAATCTGCCGTGGACGCTGAAAGCGCACAACGAAGATGCAAGCGGCGTGGTACTGACTTTTGAACTGCAAAGCAGCGATGCCTCGCGCAAATTCTGGCCGCACGACTTTACTCTGTATGCACGTTATAAACTGGGCGCAACCTGTGAAATTGAGCTGGAAGCCCACGGTGAATTTGAAACCACCTCCGCCTTGCACACCTATTTCAACGTTGGTGATATCGCCGCGGTGAAAGTGAGCGGCCTGGGCGATCGCTTTATCGATAAAGTGAATGACGCAAAAGAAGATGTGCTGGCCGATGGCGTACAGACCTTCCCGGATCGTACCGATCGCGTCTATCTGAATGCTGAAGGTTGCAGTCTGATTCATGATGCCGCGCTGAACCGCACGATTGAAGTGACTCACAGCCATAACGCCAACGTGGTGGCCTGGAACCCGGGTCCGGCGCTCTCCGTCAGCATGGCCGACATGCCGGACGATGGTTATAAAACCTTTGTCTGCGTGGAATCAGTCAATGCGACCATCGCGCAAAAAGCGACCGCCGAAAAACCGTCCCGCCTGGCACAGAGCATCCGCGTGGTTAAACGCTGATCCGCTGCCTACCCTCTCCCGCCGGGAGAGGGTTAAAGCACGTTATTACACAACATCGAGCGGTGTTTTACGGTTGGGCGCCGGAAACGCATTATCGAGTCGCGCCAAATCATCCGCATTGAGCACGATTTTCAACGCTGCCGCATTTTCCTCGACGTGCGCCACGCTCGCCGCTTTGGGTATTGCCATCACCCCCTGATGACTGATAACCCACGCCAGCAGAATTTGCGCCGCGCTGGCGCGGTGCGCATGGGCAATATCCTGCACCACACGGCTTTCCAGTAAACCATCCCGCAGACGCCCGGCCTGCGCCAGCGGACAATACGCCATGACAGGCATCGCCTGCTGCTGGCACCAGGGCAGTAAATCGAATTCAATCCCGCGGGAGCCGAGGTGATACAGCACCTGATCGGTAGCGCAAGCCTCACCGCCGCTGACGCGGGAAAGTTCCTGCATATCGCTGTAATCGAGGTTAGAGACGCCCCAGCGGCGGATTTTGCCCTGCTGCATCAGCGTTTCCATCACCTCTACCGTTTCAGCAAGCGAGTAGTTGCCACGCCAGTGCAGCAGATAGAGATCGAGCACATCGGTTTTCAGGCGACGCAAACTCGCTTCACAGGCCGCGATCGCTTTTTTACCCGCCGCATTCCACGGATAAACTTTGGAAACCAGAAACGCCTTATCGCGCAAACCGCCCTGTAGTGCTTCGCCGACCACCTCTTCAGCACCACCTTCCGCGTACATTTCGGCGGTATCAATCAGCGTCAGCCCCAGATCGATGCCCGCACGTAGCGCATCCACTTCTTTTGCCCGCATGCGTGAATTTTCACCCATGTACCAGGTGCCCTGGCCGATCGCGGGTAGCGTTGCGTTACCGGTAAAAACGATGTTTTTCTCTGCCATCTTCTCCCCCTGCGATAAATGCACCACCGTAAAACAAAACAGGGCCAAAGGCCCTGTTTTAATGCACAGATTACGCTATTCAAATGCACAATCAGAAACGGTAGGTGACACCCGTGGATAACAAGCCCGCCCAGGATTTATCCACCATCGGACTGTCTTTTATTTCATTCGACAGATGGGTATAGCGGCCGGTGCCGTAGATGCTCCAGCTATCGGTCAGGCGGTAGCTGACGCTCAGCTCAAGATACGGGTTCCAGCTACTGTCTGGATCGTAGCTGTTTAAACCGCTGCGACGCGCTTCAGAAGCGGAGACGCCATAATAGTACTCATTCTGGTTGTCGCTATTCCACTCAACGCCAATCCCCGGTGTCACCGTCAGACCGCCGTTGTGGTATGCGTACAACCACGCGGCATCCCAGGTGATACCGTTGCTGTTATCCAGCACATCGCCAGCAAGCGTGGTGCGCAGGAAACCATACGGCGTGTTGTGAATATACGATAGCCCCGCCATCATGGTCGCTTTACGGCGATCTAACTGGCGTAACTGATTGTTATCACTGTCTTTCGGTTTAAACTGCCACGGTGAATAGTAGGCCGTAATCGACAGCTTATCCGCATCATCATTCCACAGATAGTAGCCGCCACCGATGCCACGAAACCAGAAATCATCGCCTTCATAGGTGATCACCGGAATCGGCAGTACATCCCTGTCATACTGTTTGTACGGCGTTTCCACGACGCCGACACCAGCGCCCAGGGAAAAGGTATTTTCTGCATTCGCCGCAAAAGCGGAACCTGCAGTCAGCACACCCAGTGCCAGGAGTTTGAGTTTGGTCACAGTCCTTTCTTTCCTGTAGTCAAATAATTGGCGCAAGAAGTTTAACCGCCCACGACATCCTACCCAAATTTTTTTACCTGAGCATTACAAAAAAGACGCTAACTGTTCATAACGCCTCGCCTGGCATATCCGGTGTGACAAAACGCTGCTGCCCCCGGCTCAGCAAAACTGCGGTGAGCCGTTTCTGGAATTACTGGCGATAAATGACGCGCTGTACATACTGTTACACGGCAATACTCATCATTCCCCTGCGGCTGGTATATAGTGTCGCGGAAACAAAGTTTCCTTTGTCTGTGACCTTAAAAAAACAACAATTTTGAAACATAAGAACATCAAGTAATTTCACGTTTATAATGAAAATCAAAAATACTTTTTGCCTACATATCCTGATGGCACTTCTTGCCGTCCTGTTCCTTTGTATTCATCCACTGATGAACAGTTATGCCCCGCCGCTTAAATTCCAGCCGCTGATCGAATCTATGGACGGAACGACAAAAGAACAGGCGGAAAAAATAGCGACTATTTCCCATGCATTACAGGGCAATGCGATTTTTTTCATTGGTGCATCGGAGGTAGCCACCTCTGAAGATGAGCCTTACGCTGTATATAATTATCTGAACAATGATTTACATCGTAATGTAGTTGCATTTGGCGACAGTTTTGATGACAGCATCACCCATTTTCTTTTGCTGTCACGCTTTAAAGATTCCCTTAACGCAAACAGTAAAGTGGTTTTACTACTGGCCCCCGACAGCTTTTATTCTACTGGTGTGCCTCCCACTATTTTCGCTAACAATTTCCCGGCGCCCGTATTTAATCCATTAATGCAGGATGAACAGACTCGCCCATTTTTGGTCAATTACTTGCGCAAAATAGATAAAAAGGAAACCAGCCATTTAACGTTTGCACAAATGAAAATCTCTGGCTGGGACCTGGACAATATCTGGCAAGAAGTCAGTTATGAGTTTGACAATTTTTGCACGCTGATAAAAAACGACTGGCTGGCGATGCTGCATATTGTCCCTTCACCTGCGCGGCCCTGGCCGGTGCAACCTGCCGTTGCCATCACACCGGATTGGGATCGCGAACTGGCTCATGCCCGCAAACTGAACGAAGCGCGTCAGGAAAGCGCCGATACCTTGTGGATGGATAAAACTGTCTATGAACCGGGCGAAAAACCGGAAGTGTGGGACGACTCGCCCGTTGAACCCGAACAAATGAAAGCGTTTCGCGCCATGATCCAGTTGCTGAAAGAACACCACGTCCAGGTGGTAGTCATTATCGATGCGATTAACCGGCGCGCGGTGCAAAACCCCGAACTCGTACAGCCTGCAGTAACACAGACGACGGCCATTCTGAAAGAAAATCAGATCCCGTATCTTGATATGTATTCAATGCCCTATCAGAACGGCTGGAACTGGGATCGCCTGCATCCTACCGACCTCGCATGGGTTCCGATGGACCGCTTTATTGTTGAGAGTTTTAAATGATGAAATACGCTATTCGCCTGTTTTTCCTTTACCTCTTACTGGCGGTCACCATTATCGCGTGGTCCTCTGTTGATGAAAGCATGAATTTAAAAGTGCACTTTGAATATCAAAAGTTCTGAGGAATGAATGATGTACAGCTCCGGAACCTTTTTCTTCTTACTCTTTTCTTCGGCGTTGCTGTTTGCGCTGATTAACCGGGTGTTGCGTTACCGGTTAACTTATTTATCCGCTTTTTCCGTGCTGGCGGCATTCGGCTGGGGATATATATTTCAGGGTGATTACATTGTCCCTGTTGCGGTATTCCTCAGTTTTTATGTTCTCGTGACCTTAAAAGAGAAAGGCTGGTTAAAAACCTGGCAAGCGGTAAGTTTAACCCTGCTGCCTTTGTTCGCGGTGAAATTACATTTAAATAATCACTGGGGAATGATTGGCTTATCTTTTATGACTTTCCGCGCCATTGATGTCCTGCTCTACCGCAACAAAAAAGATGGCAACAATGTTTTACATTATTTCTGTTACCTGTTTATGCCGTTTATTATTCTGGCCGGTCCGATGTATCGCTGGCGAACATGGATCACAGATATTAATAAACAGCTATTTACGTTGACACGTGAGCAATTTCTCGTTGCCGCAGAACGCATTTTTACCGGCATTATCCAGAAATTCTTATTTGCCATGCTGATCGATAACCTGGTCATTCAGTCGTGGAGCCATCGTCCGTTTACCTTAAGTGTTGGCATTGTTATGTCGCTGGCCTATAGCGCCTATCTCTATTTTGATTTTGCCGGTTACAGCAATATGGCAATCGGTGCCGCGCGTCTGTTTGGTCTTAATATTCCGGCAAATTTCAATATGCCCATTCTGGCGAAAAATCCACAGGATTTCTGGCGCCGTTTCCATATCAGTCTGTCTGAATGGTTACGCGATGTGGTCTTTATGCCGATTTATATGAATTTAATGAAGCTCGACTTTTTCCGTCAGAACAAAACGCTGGCGCAGAATATCGGTATTTTCTGCACGCTGTTTTGTATGGGGGCATGGAACGGGCTCGAACGGCACTATGTCATTAGCGGCGCGCTGTTTGGCGCCATTTCAGTTGCACACAACATGTTGCAATGGTCAGCGAAGCGCAGCCCGGCACTGAACCGTTGGTTGCAATACCCCGTGATGCTCTTTTTGGGACGCCTGTTAACGCTCGCAAGCGCTGCGGTATCCCTTTACATTTTTAGCGGAATGTCTCCCCTATGAATCTTCACTCTGATCTCCAGGCGCTCCAGGATTTCCTGCGTGCAGCATTACTCGATCCTGCTCGTCCGCATCAGTTAGCGATCAGCGGCAGCGATGAAACATTAACCTGGCAACAACTCTCTGTGGCGGTAACAGAGTGGTTACAGCGCTATCAGCGTTGCCAGCCACCGGCAGGAACGCCAGTGGTGTTATATGGCCACCAGCAGGCGGAATTCGCGGTGGCAATCTATAGCTGCCTGCTCCATAACATTCCCTATATTCCGGTGGACTGCATTTACCCCCAGGAAAGGCTGAAGGAGATTTGCCACCTCGCCAGCGCGCCGTACTACTACGACGTAGCGACCCGGCAGTTTGTGCCAACCGGTGAAGTCGGCCAGCCGCTGGCAGAACCGGATCTCGCCTATATCATGTTTACTTCTGGTAGTACTGGTAAACCGAAGGGCGTGCAGATCGGGCGGGAAAGCGTGTGGCATTTTATGCAGTGGGTGAGCCAGGATTTCGCGTTGCCGCAAGTGCCGGTGCTGATGAACCACGCACTGTTCAGTTTCGATCTCTCGTTGATTCCATTACTGGCGAATCTGGCAACAGGCGGCCACATTGTGCTGAATGCCAAAGAGGATATCGCGGCGGAAGACTGGCTCACCCGGCTGAAAAATAATGCTGTCTCAGTCTGGGTTTCCACCCCCTCTTTCGCCTACCAGAAATTGCTCTCGCCGCAGTTCAATAGCGACTTTTTACCGACGCTTGGCGTGTTTATATTTATCGGCGAGGTGCTCAACAAAGCGCTGGTTAAACAGCTGCGCCGCCGTTTTCCGCACGCCAAAATCCTCAACTCCTATGGTCCGACCGAAGCGACTATCGCCACCACCGTGGTTGAAATCACCGATGAGATAGTGAACCGCGAGAACGACCTGCTGCCGATCGGCACCATGATGCCGGAATCCAGAATGGAGATTACTGCAGAGGGTGAGCTGATAATCTGGGGCAAAAACGTGATGCGCGGCTATCTCGGCCTGCCGCAGGAGAATGCAGAAAAATTGCTGCGCCGGGAAGGCGAAGCATGGCGCGGCTATAAAACGGGCGATCTCGGCTATGAAGATGGGCTTCTTTACTGCCAGGGACGTAATGACAGCCAGATCAAACTCAACGGCTACCGCATTGAAATCAACGAGATTGAAAACCGCCTGCTGGCGATGTCCGGCATTCGTGAGGCGGTCGTATTGCCGTTGATGAAAACGGGCGGCGGCGTGCTGCGTATCGCGGCGTTCTGCGTAACAAAACTGGCACCTGACGCTATCAAACATTCACTTTCACAGGTGGTGCCATCATACATGGTGCCGTCGCAAATCATTATCCAGGACGCTTTGCCGTTGAACCCTAACGGTAAAATCGACCGTAAACTGCTGGACAGCCACGCCCGCAGCAACTGATTACACAGGAAAAGACAATGGAACAAGAAATTCTCGCGCTGTTTGAAAAGATTCTGTCCCGCAAGGTGGGCTTTCATGATGAGCTGATCGAGTCCGATATTCTCGACTCCATTCTCGCGGTAGATATGGTTCTGGAAGTGCAGGACGTTTACGGCTGCATGATCCCGCCGACGGAAGTCGCCAGCGTGCTGAAAACGCCCGCCGATTTAGCACGTTACGTTGAAGAGCACCGCGGCTAATCACACGGGCTTTATGATATTCAAAGGCTCCAGGCATTATCGCCAGGAGCTTTTTTTCGTCTTAACAACGAAAAAACGCCCCTCTGTCATCATCGTTTCACACTGCTCACGTAGTTAATATTGTCGCTCATCTTTGTACTGAGACGAAGTGACCATGACGGCGTCACTTTTTCTATACTTGCGATTCCGCACATCCTGTAAAAATTTACCAACATTCGCCCGGTGCGAAATGTTGGCATTTTCCAACGCAAAAACCCGCTATCAATCATAAAAAATCTGTATAAATCAAATTAGACAGATATTTAATCTAAATAATGAGTAAAAAACACCCTCCTGCCATCAGAATCGTCTCCAGCGATAACTTGATCAAAGACGGATACACGCTCATAACAGATAGGACGGAGCAGATTTTTTATCCCGTTGGTTTGCGACGCTAAAAGTGGAAAAACTGATAGCTGTAATGTTCCCACAGATTAAGAAAGGACGGCATGCCATGAATATATTCGATCACTATCGCCAGCGTTATGAAGCTGCCAAGGACGAAGAGTTCACTTTGCAGGAGTTTCTTGCTATCTGTAAGCAAGATCGTAGTGCCTATGCTAACGCCGCTGAAAGGCTGCTGATGGCTATAGGTGAACCTGTGATGGTAGACACCGCCCAGGAGCCACGGCTTTCCCGTCTCTTTTCGAACCGGGTCATTGGACGCTACCCGGCATTTGAAGAATTCTATGGCATGGAAGAGGCAATAGAACAGATTGTCTCGTACCTCAAACATGCCGCTCAGGGTCTGGAAGAGAAGAAACAGATTCTCTATTTACTCGGCCCGGTGGGCGGCGGGAAATCGTCGCTGGCTGAACGGCTGAAATCCTTAATGCAACGGGTGCCGATTTACGTGCTGAGCGCCAATGGCGAACGCAGCCCGGTAAACGACCATCCTTTGTGCCTGTTTAACCCGCAGGAAGATGCGCAGATCCTTGAGAAAGAGTACAACGTTCCGCGTCGCTATCTCGGCACCATTATGTCGCCGTGGGCCGCCAAACGTCTGCACGAATTCGGCGGCGACATCAGCAAATTCCGTGTGGTCAAAGTATGGCCGTCGATTCTGGAACAGATCGCCATCGCCAAAACTGAACCGGGTGATGAAAACAACCAGGACATCTCTGCGCTGGTGGGTAAAGTGGATATCCGCAAGCTGGAAAACCACGCGCAAAACGATCCGGATGCTTACGGTTATTCCGGCGCGCTGTGCCGGGCAAACCAGGGGGTCATGGAATTCGTCGAAATGTTCAAAGCACCGATCAAGGTGCTGCACCCACTCCTGACCGCCACGCAGGAGGGGAACTATAACGGTACGGAAGGCATATCCGCCCTGCCGTTTAACGGCATTATCCTCGCCCACTCGAACGAATCGGAATGGGTGCAGTTCCGTAACAACAAAAACAACGAAGCATTTCTTGACCGTGTTTACATCGTCAAGGTGCCTTATTGCCTGCGCATCTCGGAAGAGATGAAAATTTACGAAAAACTGCTCAATCACAGTGAGCTGTCCCATGCGCCATGCGCGCCGGGCACGCTGGAAACACTGGCGCGTTTCTCGATCCTGTCGCGTCTGAAAGAGCCGGAAAACTCGAGCATCTACTCGAAAATGCGGGTCTACGATGGTGAAAGCCTGAAAGATACCGATCCGAAAGCCAAATCATACCAGGAGTATCGCGACTACGCCGGGGTCGATGAAGGGATGAACGGTCTGTCGACGCGTTTCGCCTTTAAGATCCTCTCCCGCGTGTTTAACTTCGATCATGTGGAAGTGGCGGCCAACCCGGTGCATCTGTTCTACGTACTGGAGCAGCAAATTGAGCGCGAGCAGTTCCCGCAAGAGCTGGCCGAGCGTTACCTGGAGTTCCTGAAAGGCTATCTGATCCCGAAATACGCCGAGTTTATCGGCAAAGAGATCCAGACGGCGTACCTGGAATCCTACTCCGAATATGGGCAGAACATTTTCGACCGTTATGTCACTTATGCGGATTTCTGGATCCAGGATCAGGAGTATCGCGACCCGGATACCGGCCAGTTGTTTGACCGTGAATCCCTGAACGCGGAACTGGAAAAAATCGAGAAACCGGCAGGGATCAGCAACCCGAAAGATTTCCGTAACGAAATCGTCAATTTTGTGCTGCGCGCCCGCGCCAACAACAACGGCCGCAACCCGAACTGGACCAGTTACGAAAAACTGCGCACGGTCATCGAGAAGAAAATGTTCTCGAATACCGAAGAGCTTTTGCCGGTCATTTCGTTTAATGCCAAAACCTCAACCGACGAGCAGAAAAAGCATGACGACTTTGTCGATCGTATGATGGAAAAAGGCTACACCCGCAAGCAGGTTCGCCTGCTCTGCGAATGGTATCTGCGTGTTCGTAAATCATCATAACAACGATCGGGCCGCGCCCTGCGCGCGGCCTGTTGCAAAGTTGGCATTCGCAGCGGGAGGCACTAATGACCTGGTTCATTGACCGACGTCTGAACGGCAAAAACAAAAGCACGGTTAACCGCCAGCGATTTTTACGCCGTTATAAAGCACAAATAAAACAGTCGATTTCCGAAGCCATTAACAAACGCTCGGTGACCGACGTGGAGAACGGCGAGTCTGTCTCCATCCCAACGGAAGATATCAGCGAACCGATGTTTCATCAGGGGCGCGGCGGCTTACGTCATCGCGTGCATCCGGGAAACGATCATTTTGTGCAAAACGACCGTATCGAACGCCCGCAAGGCGGCGGTGGCGGTTCCGGTAGCGGCCAGGGTGAAGCCAGCCCTGACGGCGAAGGCCAGGATGAATTCGTCTTCCAAATCTCCAAAGATGAGTATCTCGATCTGCTGTTTGAGGATCTGGCGCTGCCGAACCTGAAACAAAACCAGCAACGGCAGCTTAATGAATTTAAAACGCACCGCGCTGGCTACACCTCCAACGGTGTACCGGCGAATATCAGCGTCGTGCGATCGCTGCAAAATTCGCTCGCCCGTCGAACCGCGATGACTGCCGGTAAACGCCGTGAATTGCGCGAACTGGAAAATAGTCTCGAAACGGTGGAGAAAAGCGAACCGGCACAGTTACTTGAAGAGGAGCGTTTACGTAAAGAGATTGCGGAACTGCGCGCAAAAATCGAGCGTGTGCCGTTTATCGACACCTTTGATTTACGCTACAAAAACTACGAAAAACGCCCGGAACCTTCCAGTCAGGCGGTGATGTTTTGCCTGATGGACGTCTCCGGCTCGATGGATCAGGCCACCAAAGATATGGCCAAACGTTTTTACATCCTGCTCTATCTGTTCCTGAGCCGGACCTATAAAAACGTCGAAGTGGTCTATATCCGCCATCATACGCAGGCAAAAGAAGTGGATGAGCATGAGTTCTTCTACTCGCAGGAAACGGGCGGCACTATCGTTTCCAGCGCCCTGAAACTGATGGATGAAGTGGTCAAAGAGCGTTACGACCCGGCACAGTGGAACATCTATGCTGCGCAGGCGTCGGACGGCGATAACTGGGCGGACGACTCACCGCTGTGTCACGAAATCCTGGCGAAGAAAATCCTGCCAGTGGTGCGTTACTACAGCTACATTGAGATCACCCGCCGGGCGCACCAGACGCTGTGGCGCGAGTACGAACATCTGCAAACGATGTTCGATAACTTCGCCATCCAGCATATCCGCGATCAGGAAGATATCTACCCGGTATTTCGTGAACTGTTTCACAAGCAAACGGCAACATCAGGGAATTAACCACACATATCAGCCAGTCAGGCCCGCCCGGCTGGCTGATTCTCCTCAGGCGCGTTCTTTCCCGCAAACCCTTCTGATTCCGCTTGCGCGGAGCTAATCCACGAATTGCCCTACAAAAGCGCGGCTATTTCACCCCTTGTGAGCAAAGAAATGTGGCACATTTTACGCACGACAAATCGTGGCGTTCTCTTTCGTCGCGAAAGACAAATTGACAGGAACCGTGCGCATGATCGACCTTGAGGACTTAAAAGTATTTGTACAGAACCCTGAAATAAAAGGGATTATTGATACCGTCTGGGACGATCTGGGAGAAGCCTTCGTGCAAGCACAGGCCATCCTGCCCGCTGAAAAAGCGATGCCGCGCCGGGAACTCTCTTTTCACGACCACGTTAAGCTGCTCGGTTATCTCTGCTGGTTAGTGAATAATGCCAACGCCGCTGGCGATATTATTGAAATCGGCGTCTGGAAAGGCAAATCCAGCGCCTTTATGAACGCCCTCTGCCAGGGTAACCGCCGCATTATCAGCATCGACCCGATGGAATTGACGAACCAGCCTCTGGAACTGGGTTTCTACCACGAGCATATTTTCCCGGAAGTCACGCTGATACGCGGCTATTCGCAGCACAGTATTGAACGGGTAATGGCGCTGGCGCCGAAAACCATTCTGCTGCATATTGATGGCGGCCACCTGAAAGAGCACGTTCTTACCGATTTCCTGCTGTATGCGCCAACCGTGGTTAGCGGTGGATTTATTGTCTTCGATGATTATCGCGACTTCATCTACTCTCCGGAAGTCGGACCCGCAGTTGACCTGCTGCGCGCAGGCGGCTTCTTTAACGGATTCGACGTTATTGGTAGCGTTCCGGGCTTTGAAAACAGCTACCTTTTGCAAAAAAAATAAACAGTACACACAAAGCGTTGTTTGTAGTGCTTGTATTTTTTCGCCGCCCTTCAGGGCGGCTTTTTTATTCTCATCGTCCGGCGGGTGGATTATGCTTTCACTCTTACTGTTTGTTATTGGGAGAGATCATGTCTGAGATTGCCAGCCGCGACGTCCATCAACATCTGTTGACCCTGCTGGAACAGCAGCAAGCACGTTTTCAGGTAGTCGAGCACGACGCCGTCGGTAAATGCGAAGCGGTCAGTGAAATTCGCGGCACCGCCCTGGGTCAGGGCGCTAAAGCGCTGGTGTGCAAAATTAAAGGTAACGGTGTGAAAAAGCATGTGCTGGCGATCCTGGCCGCCGACCTGCAAGCCGATCTCAGCCGTCTGGCGCACCATTTTGGTGGTCTGAAAGCCTCGCTGGCCAGTCCGCTGGAGGTGGAACAGCTCACCGCCTGCGTCTTCGGCGCGATTCCGCCGTTTAGCTTTCATCCGGATCTGCATCTGGTGGCCGACCCGGTGCTGTTTCAGCGCTTTGACGATATCGCCTTCAACGCCGGTCTGCTGGAAAAATCAGTGATTATGGATACACAAGATTACCTGCGCATTGCGCAGCCGGAAATTGTCGATTTCCGCCGTCTGTCCGCGTAATGGGCCGGTTACCACTCCGAGCGTTCCAGTATTAACACGCAGATCACCAGCCCAACGGCCAGCGTCGTAAACAGTGCGGTAAGAATATAGATATCTGATGGCATGATGGCGACTCGCAATTGCCTGAAATTTCACCAGGCGATGCGCTATTGATAAACGCCGAACATGACTGATTCATGACAGATTGCCAGAACTTGCGTAAAAAATCGCCACAAGTTCTGGCAACTGCCCGAAATTAGCCGTACGAAAGAAAAAAGCCTGCCTCATCATCCATTTATGCGTAGAGTGAACAGGCTTCTTTTTTTGGCAAGGAACCTCTGCATGTTTGATAGCACGCTGTTTATTTTGCTCGCGCTCGCCGCGCTGGGATTTGTCAGCCACAACACCACTGTCGCCGTTTCCATTCTGGTGCTGATTATTGTCCGCATCACGCCGCTGAACACCTTCTTTCCGTGGATAGAAAAACAGGGACTGACGGTGGGGATTATTATTCTGACGATTGGCGTGATGGCGCCGATTGCCAGCGGCTCGCTGCCGCCGTCCACCCTGTTGCACTCCTTCGTCAACTGGAAGTCGCTGGTGGCCATTGCGGTGGGTATTTTTGTCTCGTGGCTCGGCGGGCGCGGCGTGACATTAATGAGTACGCAGCCGTCGCTGGTGGCAGGGCTGCTGGTCGGCACCGTGCTGGGTGTGGCCTTGTTCCGGGGCGTTCCGGTCGGGCCACTAATTGCTGCCGGGCTGGTGTCGCTGCTAATTGGTCGGCAGTGAATAACGACGCTGGTGGCGTTTGACGGCAAACTCCAGCGCGCTGCACAGCAGGTAGTAGACCAGACCGGTAAAGATAAACAACGCCGCAGGATAGACCTGCACCCGGTTATTCACCTGCCCGGCTACGGTAGTCAGCTCCGGCACGTTGACGATAAATGCCAGCGAGGTGTCCTTCAGCAGCGCGACCAGCAACCCCACGTATGAGGGCAGCGCATTGCGTAACGCTTGTGGCAGCAGTACCAGCCGCAGGGTTTGCGCGCTGCTAAAACCACTGCTCAGCGCCGCTTCGTACTGGCCGTCTGGCAACGCGCCCAGCGCCGCCAGCGTCGAATACATTACCGATGCCGAGGTAAACCACGCCAGCGCCAGCGTTACGGTCACCGCGCCGGGCAGATCCGTTCCTGTCAGCCACGGCAGTAAAAACCACAGCCAGAAAATCACGAAGATCAGCGGAATGCCGCGGATAATCTCTGCCCACAGAAACAGTACCCTGCGCGGCAAGCCGCGAAAGCGCCAGGCGCAACAGGCCAGCAGCACGCCGCCGGGAAAGGCCAGCGCCGCCGCGCCAAAGGTCATCAGCAATGAGAGCAATACCCCGCCCGGTTCTCCCTGGGCTGCTCGCCCCCACAACAGATAATCGAGGTTATCGGTGATAACCGTAACGTTAGCGATCATGCTGCCCTCCTGCCGCGCGGCGTAGAATTCGCCAGCTTTGCGCCCCATTGAACAGCACGCTCATCACCAGCCCCAGCAGCAGATAGAGCGCGCTGCCAATGGCAAACGCTTCCAGCGCATGTGCGTTGTAACTTTCGATCTGTCGGGTCTGGTAGGTCAGTTCGCCAAGGCCAATCCCGGTGGCCAGCGAGGAGAGTTTCATCAGGTTGAGATATTGCCCCACCACCGGTTGCCAGGCATTGTGCAACCCCTGCGGCAACAGCACCCAGCGAAACAGCGCCAGCGGGCTGAACCCTTGCGACTCGGCAGCTTCAATTTGCCCGCGCGGTACCGCGTGTAGCCCGGCCTGAATCTCTTCCACCAGAAATGCGGCGGTAAACAGCCCTAAGGCCCAGGCGGAGGAGAGAAATTCCGGGGTAAACCACCAGACATTACCCGGCAGAATGCTGAATGCATGGTCGTCATTGACGTACTGGCGAAAACTCAGCGGCAGCAGGTTCCAGGCGGCGAAATACCAGAACAGTAACTGCACCAGCAAAGGCGTGTTGCGAAACAGCGAAACCCACACCGCCACCGCTCCACGCCCTGCTTTACCGCCGGTCAACCGCAACGCCAGCAGCAACACCGTCAGCGCCGTCGCCAGCAGCATACCGGCGAGGGTGACCCAAATGGTGGTGAGAAAACCGGAGAGGATCCATTGCGCGGGCTGCCCGGTCAGCACGCCCGCCCAGTCGAGATGCAGCGCCATCACAACTCCTTGTTATCCGCGTGCAGCGGGTTGAGCACTTTTTGCAGGAAACGCTGCGCTCGGGGGTGTTGCGGCGCGGAGAAGAACTGCGCCGGTGCCGCCTGTTCCAGGATCTCGCCGCCGTCGATAAAGATCACCCGATCGGCAATTTCACGGGCAAACTGCATCTCGTGGGTGACAACAATAAGCGTGATGCCGCTGTGCGCCAGCGATTTCATCACCTGCAACACCTCGCCAATCATCTCCGGATCCAGCGCCGAGGTGGGTTCGTCGAACAGAATGATATACGGATCGGCCGCCAGCGTGCGGGCGATCGCCACCCGCTGCTGCTGCCCGCCGGAGAGCTGCGAGGGAAAGTGATGCGCTTTATCCTGCAACCCCACCCGCGCCAGGAGCGCCAGCGCGATAGCCTGCGCGTCACCGGCACTTTTACCGTGAATGTGCCGCAGCGCCAGCGTGATATTGTCCAGCGCGTTGAGGTGCGCATAGAGATTGAATTGCTGAAAGACGAAACCGACATGGCGACGCAGTCCGCGCAGCGCGCGCCCGGAGAGCGTGCTGGTCGGTTGGCCATCAACCTCAATCTCGCCGCTGCTCAGGGTTTCAAGCTGGTTGATCAGGCGGATCAGGGTCGATTTGCCGGAGCCAGAGGGGCCGCACACGGCCAGCACTTCACCAGCGGCGACCTGTAAATCAATGCCATTCAGCACAACATTATCGCCATAGCGTTTTGTGACGCCGCGAAATGTCACCGTTCCTTTTTGCACGGGAAACGCCTCCGTGGCGGGAGCCATAGAGGCGGAAAACAGACCTGACAGCATATTACTTCGCTTCTATTTTAAAGCTGCGTGGAGCCGGAGTTTTGGTTTGCGGGCCAAACCAGGTATCGTAGATTTTTGCCGCGTCGCCGCTCTTCTCAAGGTTCACCAGTTCATCATTCACCGCTTTCAGCAGCGCGGTTTCACCTTTACCCACCCCAACGCCAATCTCCTCTTTCGACAGCAGATCCGGCAGGATTTTAAATTTCGCTTTATCCGGCGCTTCCGCCAGTAACCCGGCCAGAATGGTGCTGTCTTGTGTAATCGCCTGTACGTTGCCATTACGCAGCGCGGTCAGCGCCAGTGGGATATCGTCATAGGCCAGCACGCGGGATTGCGGGAAGCGCTGGTGCAGCGCCTGCTCCCCGGTAGTGCCTTTCACTGCGCCGATACGCGCTTTGCTGTAGGCATCCAGTTTATCGGCAGCCGTTGCCGGGACGAGGAACTGCTGGCCGGTAACAAAATACGGCGTGGAGAAGTCAATCACCTGCGCACGTTCCGGGGTGATGGTGATATCTGCAACAATCAGATCCACTTTGCCGGATTGTAACAGCGGAATGCGGTTCGCCGGATTGGTCGCGACCAGTTCCAGTTTCACCCCAAGGCTTTTCGCCAGCGCTTTAGCAAAATCGACGTCATAACCGACGATATCGTGCGATTTCGGATCAATTGCGCCAAACGGCGGGTTGGCGTCGAAGGTCGCCACTTTGACGACACCAGCGGCTTTGATATCCGCCAGTTTGTCGGCATGCGCAGCAAATGAGAGTGCGGAAAGGAGTGTCAGCGCGCTGAGCGCGGTGATTTTTGTGTGTAATGTAGTTGCCATGCTTATCCTTATGCCCTGTTATTGTGGTGATTTCAGCGCTAAAGTCACATAACCCCATTCATCAGACAAATATCAAAAAGTGCATTGATTATCTGAAAATATTATTAAAAACAGATTCACCATATAAATCCCTTATCCACCATCACTCCACAGAACAAACCTTTTAAGACCTTATAAACACAAGGGAATAGAGAGCAGAAAATATTACTCTGCGCCGAGTGTGGCCAGATAACGCCCCGGCGTCTGACCCAACCCCTTTTTGAACATGGTAATGAATGCCGTGGTCGAGTCGTACCCCAGCGTCTGGGCGGCTTGCTGTACGGACTGGCCGCTAATCAGCAGTTGCAGGGCGAGGATCAACTGCATCTGATGCCGCCAGCGACGAAAACTGAGGCCCGTTTCCCGAACCACCAGCCGCGCCAGGTTACGCTCGCTCATGGCGAAAATCTGTGCCCACTGCGCCAGCGTTTGCCGCTCAGCCGGGCTGGCCTCCATATGCTCGACCATCTGGCGGATCTTCAGATGCGCGGAAACAGGAAGCTGCAACTGCATCTGCGGTTGATCCGGCAACTCATCAAACAGCACCTGCACCAGCCGCTGCGTAGCAGGCTGGCGTCGCTGCGTCGGCGTTCGTGCGGCAAGCGTCATAATCAGCTCGCGCACCAGCGGCGAGATCTTCAACGTGCAGCAATGTTCCGGCATCACCACCGACCAGGGTTCGATAAATAAAAAGCAGAGCTGCGCGTTGGGAGTCGCGTGATTACTGTGCGACACCATACCGGGCAGCCACATGGCATGGTGCGGCGGCACCATCCAGCGTGCATGTTCAACTTCGCAGGTGATGGCCCCTTTCAGCGCCAGAATCAGTTGCCCCTTGCGGTGACAATGCGCAGGAATGCGCTGCTCTTCTGCCGCAACGGTGATACGAAAAGCCACCGCCGCTTCCTGCTGGCTGTCGGGATCGTAACCGCCCAGTCCGAGTCCGTGCATTAAGTTGTCCGAATTTAGCGATAAACTGTCATTTTAGCTTGATTAAAACCAAAGAAAAAACCGCTATCGTAACGCTCTGTTGTTTATCAAGAGAATACAATGACCACTCGCCTTTCTTCCCGTGGGCAACAAGGGGTACTGCTGATTGCCGGTATCCTGATGATTGCGACCACGTTACGCGTCACGTTTACCGGCGCGGCGCCGTTGCTCGATGCCATTCGTGCAGAATATGGTTTAAGTACCGCACAAACCGGCATGCTTACCACGCTGCCGCTGCTGGCATTTGCGCTGATCTCTCCGCTGGCTGCCGGTGTCGCCCGCCGTTTCGGCATGGAGCGCAGTCTGTTTGCCGCTATGGTGCTGATTTGTCTTGGCATCGCCATCCGTTCCCTGCCGTCCTCCACGCTGCTGTTTGCTGGCACAGCGGTGATTGGTTGCGGTATCGCACTCGGCAACGTGCTGTTGCCAGGTATGCTGAAGCGTGACTTCGCCGGGCATGTAGCGAAACTGACTGGCGCCTACTCCCTGACGATGGGCGCGTCTGCGGCGCTTGGCTCCGCACTGGTGGTTCCGCTGGCGCAGAGCGGCGCGGGCTGGCACGGCGCATTGCTGATGCTGATGGTGTTTCCGCTGCTCGCGCTGCTGCTGTGGTTGCCTCATCTGCGTCGCGGTGCACCGGCGCAGATCAGCGCTTCCGGAGCGCTGCACAGCCGGGGGATCTGGCACTCGGCGCTGGCCTGGCAGGTCACGCTGTTCCTCGGTATCAACTCGCTGATTTATTACATTATTATTGGCTGGCTGCCGTCGATTCTGCTGACTCAGGGTTTTAGTGAAGCGCAGGCCGGTTCCCTGCACGGTATTTTGCAACTGGCGACTGCCGCGCCAGGCTTACTGGTGCCGGTTTTCCTGCACCGGCTGAAAGATCAACGCGGCATCGCGGCGCTGGTGGCGCTTCTGTGCGCGGTGGGTTCGCTGGGATTATGGTTGCTACCAGCATATGCCGTGCTGTGGACGGTTATTTTTGGTTTTGGCTCCGGCGCGACGATGATCCTCGGCCTCACTTTTATCGGCCTGCGCGCCAGTTCCGCACATCAGGCGGCCGCCCTCTCCGGGATGGCGCAGTCGGTCGGTTACCTGCTGGCAGCCTGTGGCCCGCCGTTGATGGGAAAAATTCACGACGCCAGCGGCGACTGGCACCTTCCGTTACTGGCATGTACCGTGCTGGCGGTGGTAATGGCGGTGTGCGGCGCGTTTGCCGGCCGCGAACGGGAAATTATTTCCCGCTAAACCGCGCGCCATCCGGCCGGATACCGGATGGCGCGTAAGAGCTGCATGGCTTATTCGCAGGCAGCGCGCAGCATCGCCTGTACCAGCGGTGAAGGTCGTCCAGCCAGCGCGGCGCGTTCATGCTGAAACAGCGTGGCGACAAAGAACGGATGCGTCACCAGTTCCACCGCGCGGATTTCACCCTCTTCATCCCAACCGGTCACGCGCAGATCGCCGCTCTCCAGTTCGCGGGCAAACTCTGCCGAAACGCCAAAGCTGCAACGGTATGCCTCTTCCACCATTTCACGACCATACGCGCGGGCAATCAGCGTATTCGGTCGCAGTTCGATGGTACCGGTTTGATCCACCAGCGCGCAGGTCAGCGGGGAGATCACCATGCGTCCTTCGTTTTCCGTTTCAGCATGTGCAGCGTCGCTCCAGCCCAGCACATTACGGGCATATTCGATCACCGCATGCTGGAAACCGCCGCAGGTACCGAGGAACGGCACGGCATTTTCTCGCGCATACTGAATGGCAATAAACGCGCCACGGGCATTTTTATAAGGGCTTCCCGGCACCACCCAGATGGCATCGTAGCCGACCAGATCTTCGGCGCTGTTAATTTCGCTGGTCGGTAACCAGTCGTAATCAGCGGTAATTTCCAGTACGGCAGCGGCATCATCAATCGCCAGCGGAATCGCCTGATGAGCAACAATGTCATGGCTGTAATCGCCGACCAGTGCGATACGCAGTGTTTTCTTCGGAGGGATATGATGCATGAATGTGTCCTTATGCCGGGGCAAATAACGAATAACATAAGGAACATCACATTAGCTGTCTTTTACTGGAATCACAACACCTTAAAATTGAGATCATGTATCACGCGGAAAAATGAAATAATCTGTTGCGCAAGAACAAATTATCAGGAGTCACCCGTGCAGCAAACCCGCATCCTCGTGAGCGCCTGCCTTTCCGCACGACAATTACCGGCGCTGATTGCCTGGGTTGAAGAGAGGGAGAGCCATGATCCAATGTAAACGTGTTTATGACGCCGCCAGCGACGACGATGGTTACCGGGTGCTGGTCGACCGGCTCTGGCCGCGCGGCATAAAAAAAGCCGAGCTGCGTTTTGATGAATGGAACAAAACGCTGGCACCCTCAACGGAGCTGCGCAAAGCCTTTCACGGGGAGGTGCTCGATTTTGCCAGCTTCAGCGAAGCCTACCGCAAAGAGCTGGATGCGCAAAAAACGGCAGGTGAACAGCTTGCGGCACGGGGTAAAAAGGAGACTGTTACGCTGTTATACGCGGCGAAAAACAGGGCGCAGAATCATGCCATCGTGCTGGCCGAATGGCTGCGCTCGTTGAGTTAGTCGATCACCCGCTCGCGCAGATCCTGCGGTTCGCTGTCGGGTTGCAACGGCATCAGATGCTCAGCCCGGATAAAAGCAAAGCCCTGCTGACCATCGAAAGCGGTGATATTTCCGGTGACCAGCCACAGCGCCCGGCCGGCGTTGCGCGGCATCTCAGTGATTACACCGTTCACCGGATTTAAAAAACGTTCTCCCGGCTGGCACAGGCCGAACAGTTCAACGGCTTTACCAATATTGCAGCGACCATTGGCGGTCTGGGCGCCAATCACTAAGGCCTGGCTGCCCGCTCGTAGCTGAAACATACTTCTCTGGTACTCTCGCAACAGTAAAAATGAGATTAATCTGAAAGCGAAGTTTACCCTGGGCCGCCCGCTGCTGTCACGATCCGGATTGCGGATGATCGCGACGCCACAGCGTCCATTCATCGATCACCTCACCGTTCGGCAGTTTACACTCGGTACGCACACCCTGCGGACTCTGAACCGGCACCCGCTGACCGCCCTTTTGCTGGCAGTACATCGCCGCCGGATTGGCTTTCCCGATCTGCGGCGGCAGCGGCGCATCGGGTTTCGTTGTGGAGCAAGCAGTCACTAAAAACGGCAGCATCCATAAAACATAGCGCATCATTTTTTTCCTTCATCTCAGGCGAAATCGCTCTTCAGCATAGCCTCAAGCCGGAGGTATCTCCATGATTTCTCCATTCTTACTGCACTTTTGGTCATTATAGTGAGTCTCGTTCTCACCCATGACCAAGAGAACATCATTCCGTAATCAATGAGTTTTTGCCCCGCTTCATCAACGGGGCTTTTTTTATTTTCCCCTGCCAGCTTTAGTGGCTACCGCCCCCCGATATATCAAATGTCCGGCTTTCATGATGTAATGTCGCGCAGCCAGGATCTGCAGCATTAACATGCGCGGCAGTGCCTGTGAATGAGGGAATGTATCTGGTGAAAAAAATAAAAAGAAAAAACCCTTTCCCCGTCTCGATTAAGCTTATTGACCCCCATGGATAGCTTGAGAAAAATCTGATTTTCTTCTATCTCTTATACAATTCATTTCTGGCGAATATCGCCGGTGAAGGAGTTTTCGTGAGAAAGACAACCATCATTATGCTGATTGTGGCAATTGTCGCCGTGGCCGGAACGCAATTGGGCTGGTGGTAATTCCAGACATATTGTTATTTCAGCGCAGAACTCAACCAAACGAATGATGGCGTCCTCTGAACAGATTCCTACGGTCTCATTTATTTGGGCAGGAGCTCGCTATGTTCACTGGTCTGAAAAAAAGCGAAAGCAAACGGTTAGCCACTCTGGAGCTGCTGAGCAAGGAGGATAAATCCCGCGATGCAGCACTGGCCGAGTTTGCTCTTCTGGCGTGCGAAGTTATGGGCGTTGAAGGCTGCTTTATCTCTACATTCGATGATGTTTTTCAATATATCAAATATGTTAAAAACATACCGATTGAGCACGTAAAAATACGTATTGAACAGACCATGTGCCAATATTCTTTGCACAGCGGCCAAACGGTAATTAGTTCAGATACCCGCCTTGATGGTCGATTTAATCATCAGCCGCTGGTAAAAAGCGGCGATATTGTTTTTTATGCTTCAGCGCCAATGATAAATAAAGATGGCGTGATCATGGGTACGCTGTGTGCGAGTCATTCCGAAACCTACGTGCCCACGTCCAGCCAGGTTGCCAGCTTTTTGCGCGTTGCCGCCCTCGCTGCCGCTTATCTTGAATCCTTTTATACCGTCGGGTTGGTGGATGCGCTGACCGGTCTGCCTAACCGCCAGTTTCTGATGAAAGAGATGGAGCGGCTGACCAATGAAAAAGTGAGTTCCCCTTACGGGCTGGTGATTTTTGATTGCATCGATATGCCGCGTGCTTACGAGCTCTCTCGCTATCTCGGCCTGGAAGCAGTGGAGAAACTGCTACGCAGCTTCGGCTCGCTGCTGCGTTTACGCCTGAGACTGAAAGAAGAGGTCACGCTGTATGCCTTTACCACCGCGCGTTATGCCGTGCTGGTGGATATCGATTATGCGCTGACGCTGGCAAAACGGGCGGAACGTTTACCCTGTACGCAGGCGAAAGTGGCCGGCGATATCGACATCAACCTGACCCTGCATACCGGCTACGTTAAATTTTCCCCGCAGGAAGACAATGTGCAGGAAGTGGTGCGCCAGGGAATTAGCGCCCTGCATGAGTCCATTCGCCAGGATATTCCGGCGTTGCAGTTCAACCCGATCCTCGACCACAAACGCAATAAAGACTTCAAATTGCTGCACGATCTCAGTGAAGCCATTAAATCTCCGGACCAGTTGTATATGGTCTATCAGCCGAAGATTTCGCTGCGCTCAGGTAAAACCGAAGGCGTCGAAGCGTTACTGCGCTGGAAACACCCGCAACTGGGGAATATCTCCCCGGCCGTCATAGTGGAGCTGGCAGAAAAAACCACCCTGATGAGCGATCTTACACAGTGGGTGATTAAATCGGTGATCGCGCAGCTAAAAAGCTGGAAACAACAGGGCGTTTTGCTGCCGGTGTCGATCAACGTTACGGTGAGCGATTTCTCGCGTCCGGGATTTGCCGACGAGCTGGAACGCAACGTGCTCGCTGCCGGGCTTTACACCTCCGATTTGCGTATCGAATGTCTGGAGACGGAAAAAGTGCTGGAAAGCGACCCGGCGCTGGCGGAACTGGACAGGCTTAAACTACTGGGCTTTACCATTCTGCTTGATGACTTTGGCGCCGGTTACAGCAATATCAGTTACTTACGCCGAATTCCGATCGACGTTATCAAGCTCGACCGCTCGCTGGTCAGCCAGGTAACCACCGATACCGGCAGCCGGATTATTGCCCGTAACGTGATTATGATGCTCAAGGAACTGCAGTACGTGGTGCTGGCCGAGGGGATTGAGGATCTCGAAACCGCACGCATGCTGGAAGAGTATGGCTGCGATGTCGCACAGGGATATCTCTTTTCTCGCCCGCTGACGCCCGAAGAGATCCCGGACTGGCTGGCTGACAGTAAACCCTTTCGTTTGCTGGCGAAAATCAACGCTGACGAGAATCACCACCAGTACGGTATATAACCACGCACGTTATTTATCCGGCCTGTTGTATTAAGCAGCAGGCCGCGTACTGTCATGAAAATGTCATAAAAAAGATATTATATTCCGCCTCAATAACTTAAGCCAAATACGCTCAATTTCCCTGCAGACAGCCGATTAAAGCCCCGTAAAACCCGGTCGATATTGCTGGCGTGCGCCGGTTCGCGCTCCACTGACAACGGGAAGCAGAAATTCATGAAACTCAACCACCTCACCATCGGGCAGCGCCTCGGTTTTCTTGCGACCATTCTGCTGCTGGCAACGCTGTTTATTGGTATTCGCGGCCTGGCGATTAACGCTGGCGGATTAGTACAAAATCAACGGATCATGACCACGGAAAAGGTCGTTGCCCAGAGTATTGACACCGCCCGCAACGCACAGGTGCAGTTTAAAATTCAGGTGCAGGAGTGGAAAAATACGCTGCTGCGCGGTACACAGGGCCAGCAATCTTTCGACAAATATAAAAACGCGTTTGTAGAACAGAGCCAGAAAACGCAGGCGCTGTTAAAAACCCTGCGCAAATTGCTACCGCAAATCGGCCTTCCCGCAACAGAAGTCACCAATACCATCAACCTGCATGCAGAACTGGAGCAGCATTATCTCTCCGCCTTGCAGCAGTACGCTATACAGGATGCCACCAGCGCCCAGCGGGTCGATCATCTGGTCACCGGCATCGATCGCGAGCCTACGCGCATGATCGACGAAGTGGTGGCCTCGACGTTGAAACAGGCGGCGCTTATCCGCGAACAAACTGAGGCCAGTAATTATCAACACTTTTCCCAAACGCGCCTGATGTTACTGCTGGTAATGGCATTGACTTTAGTTGTCGGGCTACTGATCACCTGGTGGCTGATCCGCAGTATCACGCAGCCGCTGGCGCAAGCAGTATCGGTGGCCCGCAACGTTGCCTCCGGCGATCTGCAATCAACGATTGTCCCCGCCGGACGGGATGAAACGGCGGAACTGATGCATGCGTTACTGGAAATGAACGGCAACCTGACGCGTATTGTTACCGGCGTGCGTTCCGGTACCGAAACTATCGCGGGCGCATCGCAGCAGATTGCCAGCGGCAGTCGCGAACTCTCTTCGCGCAATGAAGCGCAGGCCAGCGCGCTGGAACAAACCGCAGCCTCGATGGAGGAGCTGACCGCGGTTGTCAAAAACAACGCCGAAAATTCACGCATCGCCAGCGATATCACTCGCGAAGCGACCCAGGTTGCAAACCAGGGAGGTGAAGTAGTTGAGCGTGTGGTGCAGACCATGAGCGAAATTAATCAGCTTTCGACCGAGATCAGCAGCATTATCGGCGTGATCGACAGCATTGCTTTCCAGACCAATATTCTGGCGCTGAATGCGGCGGTTGAAGCCGCCCGCGCCGGAACAGAAGGCCGGGGTTTCGCTGTCGTCGCCTCAGAAGTTCGCGCACTGGCTCAGCGTTCCGCGACGGCCGCGAAAGAAATTAGCGCCTTGATCCAACGTTCTGTCACGCGTATTGACGAAGGTAACCAACTGGTGAAAAGCGCAGGCAGCGCCATGGACGACATCATGCAGAGCGTGGCGCACGTCAGCAAACTGGTAGAGACCATTTCGCTGGCGAGTAACGAACAGAGCGTGGGAATCGATCAGGTGCATGTCGCCATTACTCGTATGGATGCGGCGACGCAGCAAAATGCAACGCTGTCGCAGGAATCATCGGCGGCGGCGCATGCCATGCAGCAGCAGGCGGAAAACCTGCTGGAGATGGTGCAAATCTTCAAACTCCGGACAAACAATAAGATGGTTTAATGAATCTGGCTGCTACGGCGTCACATTCCGCAGCAGCATGTGGCTATCAAACGATAGCGCAGCACCAGTAATCATCAAATTCATTAATCTTTCCACAGAAAAATTTGCGTTGGCTCACAATCGGGTTACAGGTTATAAAGTGCGCACGTGACGGATATACGCTTTAACAATCTCAAAAAAACATTCGCTGGCAGTTTTGGTGTCGAAACTGCCGCATTTTATTGCTCTTCCCCCCTGCTTCAACCAGCCAGTGAAAACAGGAACTTTTTTCTCTGCAATTAATTCTCCGCAACTAAGATATATCGCATAAGAAACAGCGAATTAATTCAGTGCGTACGCAGAAGCATGCTAATGGCATCCTGTTCAGATAATCCATAGCCTTTCACAGAGACCTCCATCGCTTCATTCTGAGTCTGGTTAAACAGCGTCTCATTGCCGTTAGTGTGCAGGTTTCCAGAAACGATATCTCCCATCTCAACATCATAATTTCCCAGCAGCTCTGCGATGGCGAACTCGCCTTTATCGTCGCGAATCACAAGAAAGCCAATGCGGTGCTCGTGGTGAACGACAGTACCTTTCATAAGAACAATCCTTTCGCAGTAAGAGAGTTTCAGCGTAGCTGAATCCAGCCCGCCAGGAAACGATCTGGCGCGTATTTGGCGCACCGTAGCAACAGGTTTATGATCCCGACCACAACTCTTATTCACGTATTTATAGTCTCAGCGGAAACATTATCTCTGCAGCTTCAACAATAATAAAAACAGCTACACTATGTGTGGTTATGCTTGAATATAAATATACACTTAACTCACTGTTGTGCGCTTTTTAGCTCCTTAAGTAAAATTTCCTTTTATCTCCGGGAAAAAAGATGATGGCTTAAATGAAATTATTTTATGCACTATTTCGCCAGTACGTAAGCAACAGAAAAATATAAAGCACGCAGTACTCCATGCCGTAAATAGATATAAGAAATGCAACATGTTTCAGGCTCGTATCCCTTTTCCTGAGAAGGCTCACTATGCGTAACAATGAACCCGTCACACAGCAAGAATACGTTTTCGACAATGATGCCACTTTAATGTCAACGACCGATCCACAGAGCCATATTAATTATGCTAACGACGCGTTTGTTCAGGTCAGTGGTTTTTCGCTTGAGGAACTAAAAGGTGAGCCGCATAACCTGGTTCGCCATCCCGATATGCCAAAAGAGGCTTTCGCGGACATGTGGGGCACGCTGAAGCAGGGGGAACCGTGGACGGCACTGGTAAAAAACCGCCGTCGTAATGGCGATCACTACTGGGTACGCGCTAACGCTATTCCGGTGGTACGTGAGGGCAGAATCAAAGGTTATATGTCAGTACGTACACGGCCCGCAGCGGAAGAAGTCGCGGCGGCGGAGACACTGTACCGAGAGTTTCGCAACGGCCAGAGCAAAGGCCGACGTTTTCATAAAGGGTTGATTATTCGCACCGGTTTAATGGCGTGGCGCTCGCTGTTCGTCACCCTGCCCCTGCGCTGGCGATTACGCTCAGCGCTAATTATCGCGCTGTTATTCAGCCTTGCTGCCGCCTGGCTGCATGCATTAACGCCAGGGCAAATGGCAAGTTTCTCGGGTTTTATGGCGCTACTGCTGCTGGCTATCGATATCTGGCTTGAGCAGCAAATCGTTCGCCCGGTTGAACATCTGCGGCGCCAGGCGTTGCAGGTTGCCAGTGGTGAAATTCATCAGGTGGAACAGCTCAACCGCGTAGATGAAGTGGGCGTCACGCTACGCGCCATCAACCAGCTTGGCCTGATGTTTCGCTGGCTGGTTAACGACGTCAGCGGCCAGGCAGTGACCGTGCTGAAAGCGTCAGATGCGCTGCGGGCAGGAAATGACTCCTTAAGCCGCCAGACTGAACAGGCGGCGTCAAATGTGCAGCAAACGGCCGCCACCATGAACGAAATGACGGCAACGGTAAGGAGTAACCGCGAAACGGCGGCGGAAGTCACCGCCCTTTCGCAAGGTACGCAGAGCGCGGCGCAGCAAGGCGGACAGGTCATGAATCAGATGATAGAGATGATGTCGGCGATTGCAGACAGCTCGCGGCAAATTGCCAGCATCACCAGCATCATCGACAGTATTGCCTTTCAAACCAATATTCTGGCGCTGAACGCCGCGGTAGAAGCTGCACGTGCAGGGGAACAAGGTAAAGGCTTTGCGGTGGTGGCTGGCGAAGTGAGAAGCCTGGCAAGCCGCAGCGCCAGCGCGGCCAGCGAAATCAAAGCACTGATCGAAACCAGTGTGGCGAACGTTGATTCCGGTAGTGCACTGGCCGATAACGCAGGAAAGACGATGAAAGAGATTGTCAGCCAGGTACAGAACGTCACCGCGCTCATCGCGCAAATCAGCGCCGCCACCGCCGAACAGGCGACTGCGCTGGGCGAAGTCAGTGTGGCCGTGGAAGATCTGGACAGGATCACCCATCAGAATGCCGAGCGCGTGCAGGAAGGCGCGGAAGCCTCCGGGCGTATGAATCAGCAGGCCATTCGTTTAGCAGAAGCGATTTCGGTGTTCCAGTAACGATATTTCGTAATAAACCTGGAGGCTGCGCTCATTTTCTCGCCACTGGCAGGCATAGTGTAGGCGTATCTTCCAGGAGGACAGAACCATGAAAAAGTTACTAATATGTTGTCTTTTCGGCAATACCGCCAACGCGCTGGCGAAACGGATGCAAAAGGCAGCCAACGAACATGGCTATCCAATGCTGATTAGTGCCATCGGTCTGGAGAATTTTGCCAGCGTGGCTCCCGCCTTTGACTGTTTTCTGGTCGCGCCGCACATCCAGTACAAACTGGACGAAATTAAGGCCGCCGTGGGTAATGCGCCTGTCGCGATTATCGAAAGCTATCCTTTCGCGTCAATGGATGGTGAAAAAGTGCTGGAGTTTGTCATGGCGAAAATGCCTGTGCCGGCAGAATAAACGCTAAAAAGCCACGCTTGCTGGCGTGGCTTTTCTTTTTATCTCTTCAGGTTATCTCTTCAGGATTGCAACGTTGCCAGACGGGCGGCGAAGCCGACAAAGATTAAACCAATCAGCGAATTTCCCAGACGGGTTAAGCGTTTTTTTGTCTTCACCCACTGTGTCACATACGAGCCTGTCACGATCAGGAAGCTGAAATAGCAGAAGCTGATGATCTCCAGCGTGCTGGCGAGAATAAAAAAGGACACGCCGGGACGGGCATAATGGATATCGATAAACTGCACAAAGAACGAAACATAAAACAGAATCGCTTTCGGGTTGGTCAGGCTCAACACCAGCGAGCGTTTTAAAATATCGCCTTTATGCGCATCATCATCGCTTTGCGGCTGCGTTCGCTGCACAAAGGTACTGTAGAGCATTTTCCCGCCAAGCCAGAGCAAATAAATCGCGCCGAGATAACGCACGATATTGAACAATACCGGTGTTGTTTTAATCAGCGTGGCGACACCAGCGTACGCGAGAAACATCAGCACAGCATCACCAATAAAAACGCCTGCCGCAGCGGTATACCCGTTGCGTAATCCACCGGCGATACTGGTTTTCAGCACAAAAAAGGTGTTCGGACCGGGCACCAGAATGATAAAAATTGCGCCGATAAAATAGGTCCAGTAACTGATAACGCCAAATTCCGCAAACACACTCACTTCCTTAGAGCTAACGCTGCAACCACAATAAAATTCGCGACATATGCTACAAGGGGAGCCGCAGAAACAAAAGCGTTGCGGTTATTTCAGCAAAAAACGGCGTTTCAGGGCTGCGCCTCTTGCGCGATAAGCCTGGGGAAGGTCGTTGAATACCACTCGGGAACCTCTTCAGGAGGCATCGGTCTGGAAAAATAGTAGCCCTGGACCACCGGACACCCGATATGCCGCAGGAGCTGTAACTGTTCGCGGCTTTCAACGCCCTCTGCCACCACCGTCATGCCAAAGCTCTGCCCGATGCTGGTTATCGCCTCCAGCAGCGAACGGCTCCGGTTATCCGTCAGGCAACCATCGACAAAGCTTTTATCAATTTTAATTTCGGTCACCGGCAGCGTGACCAGCCGGGAAAGCCCGGAAAACCCCGTCCCGAAATCATCAACCGACAGACCGACGCCCATATCGCGCAGTGCCTGAAAACGCGTTGATAGCTCATCATCCGGCGCCATGACCATACTTTCGGTAATTTCCAGCGTCAGCATTTCACCGGGGATGGCAAACTCGTTGATCGCTTGCAGTACCTGCACGGGAAGCTGGATATTGTGAAAGTGAATGGCCGACAAATTGACAGAAAGCGCAGGAAAATCCGGCCAGGTTTTGCGCCACTGCGCCAGTTGGCGGCACGCCTCGCGCAACACCCAGACGCCGATATTTTCGATTTCTCCCACCTCTTCCGCCAGCGGTATAAACCGAGCAGGCGGCACATCTCCGTGTTCAGGATCCCACCATCTTGCCAGCGCCTCAAAACCATATAATTGACCCGTGGCGATATTGATCTGCGGCTGAAATACCAGCCGCAGGCGATTTTCCGCAACGGCGCGTTTCAGCGCCGCCCCCAGAAGCAGACGCTCCGTTGCAGCGCGGTTAAGCTCCTCATTGAAGAACTGCCAGCCGTTACCGCCGCTGCGGTAAATATGATCCATGGCGCTGTGCGCAGTGGACAGCAGCCAGTCGCGATCTTTACCTGCTTCATGGCTGATACCGATACTCAGCGTCAATGAAAGCGTCGTGTTATTGAAGCTAATGGGTTCACTAACGGCGTTTTCGAGCGTTTCCACAACTCGTGTCATGCTGCTGACGTCATTTTCGCTATCCACCAGCACAAACTGTTGCCCCTCTATTTTGCTCAGATACTGACCCGCTCCGAGGCTATTGTGCAGACGGTTAGCCACGATTGAGAGGATCTGCTCAGCGGCGCTATACCCCTGCGCATCAATGACGTCCTGGAAATGATCAACCGTCATCATCAACACCACCGGCGCTTTCGTCTCCGCTGTCGCCAGTTGTTGATCGAGATGCTCTTGCAGATGACTGCGGTTAGGCAGCCCGGTTAGCGGATCGAATTTAATCAGATGTTCAATCTGCTGGCGGCTGTTTTCCTGCTCCAGTACCAGCGCGGCCAGGTGCTGGCTAATATCGGCGACACGCTCAGTAAAGGCTCTGTTTTCCTTGCCTGCCACGGTGTCGATCGCCAGGATGCCTGCGGCAACGCCGTCACGACGGCGAATCGTCACCGCGCGCGACATGACTCCCGGGCTGTCGAGTTTTTCGGCGCTGGACGCCCAGTGTTGCGGAACATTATTTTGCAGGGTTTTCAGCGAAGCGTGCGCCTGCCCCAGCACGGCGACGATATTACGGCAGATGATTTCGCCCATTTCAGCGATCGGCAGGTTGCTGCGCATCGCGGAAAGCAACGCTCGTTCAAGTTCGCGGATCTTGCGATCTTCAGTGATATCAGAAAAGGTCATCACCAGATTCTGCAACTGACCATTTTTGGCAAGAACCGGGCTGAGGGTGGCGCTGAACCAGACGTTTTCGCCAGTGCTGGCAAGCGCCTGAAACTCATTCTGGTCACGCTCGTTCTTGCGCAACAGGTTTTGCAGACGCTGCCGGTTATCCGGCGGAGCATCGGGAATGTTGAGTATGTTATCCAGGCGTTTCCCTGCCGCCTGGCTTACGCTCAGGCCAAACGCCTCCGTAAAAGCCCGGTTCGCCTGAACAATACGCCGTCCGGTATCCAGCACAATCACTGGTTTGCTGATATGGTCAACAGCCAGTAGCAGCAAACGCGTCTGTTCCCGCTGTTCCACCTCCAGAGTGGCGTCACGCGCCAGCGCGAGGTAACAGACTTTTCCTGCGTTCACGACCCGGGAAAGGGAAAAGCGCGTCCAGATCCTCTTGCCGTCCTTTCGCTCCAGTTGCAATTCCCGGCTCATCCCTTCAACGCGTGAATCTCCGCCCTCGCGATGATGGCGAATAAAGCCAGGATGCGCGGCCTTCAGGTCATGCGGAATCAGAATGGAGACACTTTGTCCGAGCACATCGTCACGGCTGTAGCCCCACAGTCTTTCTGCCGCGCGATTGTAAAACATCACCCTGTCTTGCTCATCAATCAACACGGCAGCCATCATATTCTGCTCAAGAGCAGCAAACAGAATATCTTCCCCCTGCCATGGCGGCACCGCCGGTTTCCTGTACTGGTGCATTCGTTTTTTCAAATGATTAAACATGCGGCTTCCCACTGTTCAACACCGTTACGCCTGCGGTGAAGAAAGATATGTACGAACCGGCATCATCAACCAGTTACAGTCACTGCGTTTCCAGGCTATTTCGACATATTTCCGGACTGTACTGGCGTAAGCCTTCCTGGTGAACAAGCACAAAGGGGCCTTCGCTTTCGCTACTCAGTTCAGTGTATGCCATTCGATCGTGCCAATAGTGGCCCGGCACGGGCAAAATCAGATATTGCACTCTCTTTTTTTAATCATGTGGTTGGCAAACGCTGCGCTTTCACGATCGGCGAGAGGGGATGCTGCACGGCGGCTTTATTCACCAAAATGCCGGTTATCCCGGACAAATAGATATGAGCGATGTCTATGGCACCCCACGGTTTGCTCATAGGTTTGACGCCAGCGTTAAACACAGCAACTTAAAAACAGTTGGGACTGAATTGACCATGACACTATTCCGTTCAACTCGGTTGTTTCAACCGTAGATATAAAATATCAACTGGCGCATTTTATATTGTTGCCTTCTCTGCATTGAGGATAATTACCTTCCCAGGGATATTTCATACACGTTCCTTTTTACAGTCAGTTCGCTGATATTGAACAAATTGCTATATCTTTTTTAATCCTTTCACATAAGCAAAGAATGCAGCAGAAAATTAGCTATATCATTCATCCAGAGAATGATGATCTGGATCATGGTGTAGTTCTGCACCTGGAGAGAATACTTATTTCGCAGCAGTAATCTTAACTTCAATGTTTTTAATTCGAGAGAAATGACGGACATGGAGTTACTGTGTAAACGGTAATAATTTGAAGTAATTAGATAATTTCGTATGGTTGAAAAAACTGCATCGATTAAATCGTCATAAACAGGCTGATAACATTGATCCTATTTGAGTGGCTACACACTCTGAGGCTACGGGTGATAAATGGAAAACTTCAAGCTAAGACTTAAAAATCATATTGAACATGTCAAAAATGTTGGCATTCATTGCACGACGGAGGAAACAACCAAGCAAGCGCTGATTCTGCCTTTTTTAGATATTCTGGGGTTCAATGCTTATGATCCACAAAAAGTACGGGCAGAGTACGGTGCCGATTTTCCGGGTGTCAAAGCCGGGGAACGTGTCGATTACGCACTATTTTGTCAGGGCGTACCGGTGATGTTCATCGAAGCTAAAGCCTATAAAGAAAAAATTGATAATCACTGCCCGCAGCTCTCCCGTTACTTTAATTGCACGCCGGAAGTCACCATTTCGGCCATTACCAATGGCCAGGAGTGGCGCTTTTTTACCGACCTGCAAGAAAAAAATATCATGGATCCGACGCCCTTCCTGAGAATCAGGATGGACGACATAACTGATTCTGATGCCGAACAGCTTTTCAGATTTCGCCACGATAAATTTAAGCCAGAAGCGTTACGCACGCTGGCTGAAGAGAGTGTCTATATCTCTTCATTCTCGAAAGTCGTCAGTTCAAGCCTGAAAGAAGTGGACTCGGAATTTGTAAGATACATCGCCTCCCGCGCCAATATAGGTCGCCAGCTTAATCAGCGATTTATCGACTCCATCACGCCACTGGTCCGGGAAGCGGTTCAGCGCTCCGTAAGCGCCATGGTTGTTTCCGGTTTGTCAGCGCACCAGCCCATTCGGGAAGAGTTAGCGGCTCAGGGCGTGGATGATGCCGTATCAATCGATGAAACGGCCGATCATATTGATCCGGATAATCCCAACATCGTGACAACCCATAACGAACGTTCTTTATTTGAGAAGATCGTCGCCATTCTGGGGGCAGAAAAAGACCTTCAACCGAAGGATACGGAATCGTATTACAGCGTTCTCTATCAGGGAAAAACCACCCGATGGGTGGTTCGCTATTACGATAAAAAAAACCGCTCCTCGCTCCAGTTACCCATTGAACTAACGCCTGTCACCGCTAATGAAGTTTCCAGAGCGGGGCTTGAGCACGATGGCACGCGAATTTATCTCGACCGGCCCGAAGATATTCTCAGAATATCGGGGCTGATTCTCGATGCATTCCAGTTTGTGATTAATGACGAAAACTTTAAAAAGAAAAAAAACCTACAGCCCACCTGATCTCCACCCAAAATTCCCGCTCAGAATCGACCATAAAACCGTGAGTCCTGAAAAGGGCTCACGGTGATATACAGCAAATGCCGCGACTGTTTTTCACCCATTGCACGCAGAAATAGCGCGGAATAACCGATCGCTATCCCACAAAATACCTTCTGCCCTTCCCCTCTCACTTTCATTGTTGATTACTGGTGTTTTATACAGTATAAATACTGCGCTATTAATTCACACACAGGAATGGTTAATGTTCGTTGAACTGGTCTATGACAAACGCAATGTTGAAGGGCTTTCCGGCGCCAGGGAAATTATCCTTGAGGAACTTACCCGGCGTGTTCACCGTTTGTTTCCTAATGCCGATGTCCGGGTAAAACCCATGCAGGCCAACGGGCTGAACAGCGATGCCAGTAAAAACGACCGGGAAAAGCTGAACCGGATGCTCGAGGAAATGTTTGAAGAAGCGGATATGTGGCTGGTGGCGGAGTAAGGCAGTGCCATTGTGGATGACGCCCTCTGAATTTGCGTCGAAATCTGCCGGCTGCCAGAACGTGCAGCCGGGCTGAAATCGGTAATGCTTGAAGTACACCAGGAGAAGCGGCCAGCGAATATTCACTTCACGTCCTGCTCCTCCTTCGTTTTCAGCACTCCCCTCTATGCTTTTTCCGCAAAACGCATCGCCAGCCATTGTGCCTGCTGCTGCATCACCAGCACCTGGCGGCCCTGCTCACGCCACTGAATATCGCCCTGGCTAAGGCAGTGCCTGAGCCGCTCCAGTGAGGCCACCTGAAAGCAGAGCGCCACCATTTTCGCTGGTGCCTGCGCAGCAACAGGCGGCAGCGCAAACTCCAGGCTGGCTTGTTGATGCGTGATAATACGCAGGCAGCAGGTTCCTGAATCAAGCACATAGCCGCCGCTATCTTCCGCACGGGCCTCTGTATAGCCGCCGCTATCTTCCGCACGGGCCTCTGTACTGAATAACTGACGATACAGCGCCAGCGTCTCTTCAGGTTGCGGCGAGGCAATAACGAACGCGGACAGCGCCTGTACGCCATTAGGATGTACTTGCCAGGCGGGCTGCCAGACAGCTTGCGGCGTCTGATGTTCACAGAAAAAACTGAAGCCGTATGCCAGGGCGCTGGCGCGGATCCGCGAGATACAGAACCGGGCCTCAGTCTGACTGCCGTCCGGCAGTATCACAGGGCGGAAGAAGCGGGTCGGTGGTTCGCCATCGAGTTGGCATTGCTGTAGATGGCGCCATACCGCATGTGCATCGCGAGTTTTCCAGACCAGTCCGGCAAGGCCTGGCGCAACGTTCCATAAACCTCGCGAGTCTGTCTGCCTGGCAGGTTCATAACCTAAAAGTTCCAGATAGTTATCGGCAAAGATGGCCAGATGGTTGCTGGAGCCCATCGAATGGTGCCCCCGCGTACTGAGCTGAAATCCCATCCGCTGGAACAGGGATTGGGCCTGATCCAGCTCTTCATCAACATTAATCACCGCGTGATCGATAACCGGGGTAATCGGCATGGTGTATTCCTTCTGCTCTTTTTATTGATCCTGTCAGGCGGCACGACCGCCAAAATAGAGCTCGCGCATACGGGGGTCGTCCAGCAGATCCCGCGCACTGCCCTCCATCGCCACTTTCCCCAGCGCCAGTACGTAAGCCCGGTCGGAAATGTGCAGTGCCTCCATGGCATTCTGCTCGACCATCAAAATGGTCACTTTTTCCTGGCGGCGAATGGTTTGTATGGCGCTAAACACTTCCGTCAGCATTTTCGGTGACAGCCCGGCCGAGGGTTCATCAAGCAGCAGTACCGCCGGTTCGGGCATCAGTGCGCGGGCCAGCGCGAGGATTTGTCGCTCACCGCCGGAAAGCGCGGACGCGGGCGATTGCCACTTTTTATGTAACACCGGGTAATGTTCCGCCAGTTGCGCCATCCGCTGCTTACGCTGGCCGGGCGGTAAAAACTGCCCCCCGGTTTGCAGGTTTTCTGCCACGGTCAGATTGTTGAAGACGTTGTCCAGTTGCGGGACAAATCCGAGTGCGCATTCGCGGATTTTGCGGTGCACCGGAATTTTTGCCGTTTCCCGGCCATCGATTTCAACCCGCCCTTCGCGCGGGGAGACAAAACCGGCAATCGATTTCAGCAGGGTAGATTTGCCGCAGCCATTTGGCCCCAGCAGCGTCACGATTTCCGCCTGTTCAACGTGCAATGAAATACCATGCAGAATATCAATCCCCGGGGTATAACCGGCGACCACGTTTTCGAGGGTAATCATACGGCCTCCTGCAATGTTGCGGTGCTGTGCCCGAGGTAGGCTTCCAGCACCTGCTGGTTCTGCGCCAATTCGTCCGGGCGGCAACTGGCGACAATCTGCCCGCGATCCAGCACAATGCAGCGCTGGCACAAAGTGTTGATAAAATGCATGTCGTGCTCGATGACCAAAAGTGAAATGCCCTGACGGCTCAGGCTGACCAGCGTTTCCACCAGCTCCTGGCGTAATTTCGGGTGCACGCCGGCCATCGGCTCATCCAGCATCAGAAGCGTCGGTTTACCCATCAGCGCACAGGCAATGCCCAGCAATTTTTTCTGTCCGCCGGAAAGTGCCGCAGCAGGCAGGTCTTTCACTTTGGTTAATAACAAGATATCCAGTAATTCGCGGGCGCGGGCTCTATCTTCCTGTTCGGCTTTACGCCCGGAAGCCAGCCCCAGCAGACCGTTGAATAACCCGTGCTGGCGAGTGCCCGCCGTCATCACGACTTCCATAACGCTCATCTTTTCCGGCATAACCGGTAGCTGGAAGGTGCGCGCAATGCCCGCCTGGATGATCCGGTGGCTGGGCTGGCAAGCAATGGAACGCCCATCAAATGTGATGCTGCCGCCATCCGGCCGGGTAAACCCGGAAATGGTGTTAAGCAGCGTGCTTTTACCGGAACCATTCGGCCCCAGCAGGCCAAGAATTTCGCCCTTCTCCAGCGTAAATGATACGGATGTCAGTACCTGGTTGCCGCCAAAGGCTTTGCTGACATCAGCCACTTCAAGCAAACGGCTCATGATAAAGTCCTTAATTTTTCCGGTAACAGGCCGCCTGGGCGGGTGAGCAGACAGAGTAATAAAGCCAGCCCCACCAACCCCAGGCGCAGAGCGCCGGTCAGGTCTGAGCTGATGTGGAAATAGTCTTTTGCAAAGGGGATAAAGTTATACAGCCCTTCTACCAGCAACACGCCCAGCAGCACGCCGCGCACATTGCCAATACCGCCGATCATCACCATGCTCCAGATAAGAAAGGTTTCCGAAGAGAGCAAATAATCCGGGCTGACATAATCGGTGTACCAGGCCAGTAACATGCCAGCCAGACAGCACATCACCGCGCTGCTCATTAACGCCCGGCATTTCAGCCACGGCAGCGCATAGCCCATACAGATCGCTAATTGAGGTTGCTCGCGCATCAGGCGCAGCGCCCGGCCAAACCGGCTGGCGCCGATCCGCAGGCAGGCGAGCGTGGCGATGATGACGCTGAGCAGGATAATGACCGCGAAGATACGTGTATCGGTGATGGTATCGCCGGTTGACCAGGGCGCGGACAGCCCGCCAATCCCCTGCGCGCCACCTGTCAGATGGTCTTCATTGACGACCGCAATGCGGATGATTTCAGCCAGCGCCAGCGTGGCAATGCCCCAGTAATCCGCCGTGAGCTGACGGCCCAGCAGCGTCATCAGCGCGCTGATAACAATGGCACACAGTAACCCGGCCGGGATCACCAGCCACAGCGGCAAGCCAAAATTGCTTCCCAGACCAATGGCATAAGCGCCGGTTCCGACAAACACGATATGACCGAAATTCAGCAAACCGGCGTAACCTGCCTGTAAATTCAGGGCAAGCGCGACGATGGCATAAATCCCGGCAAGGCAAAGGATATGCAGTAAAAACTCAGACACGGCGGACCTCCCGGTTAAACAGGCCATAAGGACGCAGCAACAGCGCCAGCAGCAGAATCACAAACGATGAGGCGTTCACCCAGGTCACCGGGATAAACAATAAGTCGCCGCCGAACAGCCAGCTCCAGTCGATGTTGGTAACGAGGGTTTCGGTTACAGCGATAAGGAGCGCGCCAAAAATGGCGCCCATTGGATTTCCCAACCCGCCGAGAATGGCGGCGGCGAGTACCGGCAACATCAGATCATTGCCCTGGTTAACCCATGCGCTGGCGTTCATTGCCAGCATGCTGCCTCCCACGGCGGCCAGCATTCCGGCCACCAGGTTGACGGTGTGGATAATGGCACTGGCATTTAACCCGGAGGCTGCCGCCAGATCCCGGTTACTGGCCAGCGCACGGATAGCGCGGCCTTGCGGCGTGCGAAACAGCAGCAGGCTGAACATCACCACCAGCGAAATCGTGACGCCAAGGCTCCAGAGTTCGTCGGAAGAGATGCGGGTGTCGCCAACCTGCAAGAGCGCCCCCACTGGCAGGGAATAATTCACCGGGGCCGATCCCTCAACCCCGAGAACCAGTGCAATCAGCACCATTGATACCGCCAGCGAGCCAATCATGGCGTTAGCGGTGCCGCTTTTCAGCAGCGGCTGGTACACCCAGTGATGCAACATCATGGACAACATGCCGCAGACTATTGCCGAAAACACGATTGCCAGTGACAGCGGCATGCCAAGGCGCAGCCCGGCGGCGGTAATAAATGAACCGACCATGGCATATTGCATATGGGCGATATTGGCGAACCGTACCAGCCCGTAAACCAGGCTTAATCCCAGCGCGACCAGCGATAAATCCGCGGTGCGAATCAATGTATCAATCAAAAACTGCAGCATGGTTTTTCCCCGATGATGTAGCGTGAACTGGCAAAATAAAGCGGCTCGTTACCGGGGAACCGGTACGCCATTAAACGCTTTCACTTTCAGGTACGGCTGGGACTGACGCTGGTTATCGGCGTCGAGATTTAATGTGCCGGTAATACCCGTAAAGCCAGGCACAACGGTTTTCATTGCCGCGATCATGGCTGCCGGATCGGCACTGTGCGCTTTATTAATCGCTGCCGCCGCCAGCATCACGCTATCCCAGGCATAGCTGCCGTACACGGAGCGAGGTTTCTCATGGAATTTTTGCTGGTACAGCTCAGCATAATTTGCGCCATTGCCGCTCGCCGCTTTCTGGTCAATACCCGCGACTTCCATACCAACCTGTCCGTTGGTGTACTGCGCCGGGGAACCTTCAATGGCCATGGTTAAATACATGCCATACCAGGGCGTTTTATTCAGACCCAGCTCCCAGGCCTCGCGGTTCAGCACAATGGCATCCTGGCCGTAACTGGTATAGACATAGGCTTGCGGATGGGCGCGGGAGATTTGCTCCAGCTCGCGGCGATAAGAAGGCTGACCGCTGGTATAGAGCACTTTGGCGACCACTTTGCCGCCCTCTTTTTCAAACGCTTTGCTGAATTGCTCCGCCATCCCCTGACCGTAAGCGCCATCCGGGGCGATAAAGGCCACTTTGCTGTAACCGAGCTGGCGCACATCTTGTGCCGAGAAGCTCGCGGAAAGGGAATCCAGGCCAATAACGCTCCAGGAGGTAGCGCCGATTTTGCGGATATCGGTGCTGGTGCCGGAAATATTGATGTGCAGCAGGTTATTCTTCACCAGATATTGCCCAATCGGGATGGTGACGCTGGAGGAAAAACTGCCCATTACTAAAGGGACATGGTTAACCTGGGTTAACTTACGTACGGCATTCAGGCCTGTTACCGGGCTTTCGGCGGAATCTTCCACGATCACATGTAATGGCTGACCATTAACGCCGCCCTGGGCATTGACCTGTTCAACCGCCAGTTCCATACCACGACGCTGATCTTCACCAATGCTGGCGCTGGTGCCGGTTAAGGGCAAAATCGCGCCAATGTTCACATCGGCCTGCGCCGTGTGCGCCAGACCTAACAACGTCATACCTGCCAGTGTTGACAGCGTCATGCCCTGCCCAAAACGATTTTTCATGTTGGTTCTCCGGTTTGCTGTTGCCGGCTTCTGAGGCCGGTGTTTTGTCGCCTGCGCAAACGTGCACAAGCCTGTCTGGTAATGCCAATAAGCGCGCACTAAAGTGAATATATAAGTGCATACACTTGTGCATTAAGCAAAGACGATGCCAGGGAGCCTGGATGTTCCCGACATCAGGTGCTTATTTCAGGCGAGACAAATGCAAATTCCCGAATAAATACAAGGGAATCGAAAATAATGAAAATCGCATCATGAAACTTTCATTTTCGTTTTTTACTGTGGTTGATAAAAACATGTGCGTGCAAAAGTGAATACACTTTGAGTCATTTTGGTGCAACGCTGCCGTAAAATGGTGCGGAAAGAACCAACGACAACAAATAATATAAAACAACTTATAAATCAGTAACATTAAAATGAAAAGAAAGTGTATTCACTTTTGTGTTGAGTTGTTTTTTTCGCTGTGCTATCTATAAAAATATTACGTGAAATAACCTGTACAGCATTTTTATTTTCGTGCTGAGTGTGCGGTAAATTAAGGGGATAATGTGGTTGCTATTAAAAAGAAATCCCGTAGCGCTGACAGTGTGGAAAAGGTCTACGAGAAAGTGAAAGGCCTGGCGATTGATTACCACTTTCGTCCCGGCGAACGGGTGAATGAAGTTGAGCTTGCGGCACAACTGGGCGTCTCGCGTACCCCGGTGCGGGAAGCGCTGAACCGTCTGGCGAAAGACGGCTTTATGAACTTTGTACCCAACCGGGGTTTTTACTCCCGCGACCTGACGCCGGAAGGTGTCCGCGAACTGTATGAAGTGCGAATGGTGATAGAGCAATCGACCTTTCGTTTCGCCTGCCTGCGGGCAACCGATGAAGAGATCGCTGCGACCACGGCTATCTGGGAGGAAGTGAGCCAGCATCGCCCGGCGCAAACCGAACAGGACTGGGCGAAGATCGCGGAAATCGATGAGCGTTTCCACATGGAAATAGCCCGTATTTCCCATAACAGCCGGCTCTATGAAATGCTCGACAGCCTGAATTCGCTAAGCCGTTTTTTCCGGCGCATTGATCTCGAAACCCCCGTACGCCGGAACAATGCCTATGACGAGCATGTCGAAATTATCGCGGCTTTACGTCAGCGGGATATAGAAAAAGGCGTGGTACTGATTGAGCAACATATTTCATTGAGTGCCGAGCACGCGGTTGAAGTGACAAAAGAAGGGCTTGCGAGGATCTATTTTGGCAAGCCCTGAGACGCTCTTTCCGTCAGGAGCACAACGATAATTTAATCAGCTACCAGAGGGCATTACGCGTTCCGGTAATCCATTCACAGCGTTATGCTGCGGCATTGCGCCGGGAAAATGTAGAGGAAATATGCGCTCCATTCCCGAAGAGATTATTCAACAGTCGATTATCTGGCGACGTGAAATCCATGCGCGCCCGGAGATTGGCTTACAAGAGTTTCATACGTCCGCGAAAATCAGCAGCCTGCTGCGCGAATATGATCTTGAAGTGCATACCGGCATCGCAGGCACTGGCGTGATTGGTGTTCTTCGCAATGGCGAGGGACCGGCAATAGCCCTTCGCGCTGATATTGATGCCTTACCCATCCAGGAAAACAATGTTGTTGACTGGTGCTCAACCTCGCCTGGCACGATGCACGCCTGTGGACATGACGGACATACTGCCATTCTACTGGGTGCGGCGCGCTATCTCAGCCAGACCAGGGCATTCAACGGTACGGTGTACTTTATTTTTCAGCCTGCGGAAGAGAATGCCGGCGGCGGGCGTTTGATGGTGGAAGAAGGGATCTTTACGCGCTTTCCCGTTTCTGCGGTTTATGCGCTGCACAACTGGCCGGGGCTTCCGGTGGGAGAAGTGGCCGTGAGCGCAGGCCCGATGATGGCTTCGCAGGACAATTTTTTTATCACGCTGACTGGCGTGGGATGCCATGCAGCGATGCCGGAAAAAGGTGCCGATCCGGTGCTGGCCGGTGCGCACCTGATTACCGCATTGCAAACGATCACCACACGCCGCCTCTCACCGCTGGACAGCGCCGTGATCAGCGTGACGCAACTGCAGGCCGGAGAAGCAATAAATGTCGTTCCGCAGACAATGCACTTGTCCGGCACGCTGCGTTGCCTGAGCCAGGCCGCCAGAGCGCGCTGCCAGACCCTGATGGCGGAGTATGTTGAACAACTCACCGGGCCGTTTGGCGTCAGTGGCAGCATTCGCTGGGAATATGGTTACCCGGTAACTGTCAACCATGCGCAACAGGCAAAAATTCTGGCGGATGCCGCACGCCATGTCCCCGGGATCACGCAGGTCCACACACAGCTCTCGCCATCCATGGCGGCAGAAGATTTCGCCTATTTTCTGGAAGCATGTCCGGGCGCTTATCTGTGGCTGGGGGCCGATGGCCCAACGCCTGGCGCGGCGTTACATAACCCACATTACGATTTTAATGACCAACTTATCGCGCCTGGCATCGGTCTTTGGGTATCGCTGGTGGAGAGGTCATTGGGCCCTGTTTCTGTTACTTCCGAGGATTCACTATGAGCCATATCCACTTTATTGGTGCCGGTCAAATGACCGAAGCGATTCTGCGTGCCGCCTTAAAACGCGGCGCATTAAACCCGGATCAGGTCAGCTTATCGGATATTGATCCGGCGCGAATTGAAACGCTGAAAACGCGCTATCAGTTGAGCAATACACAAGATTTACCCAATGCGCTGGCCGCAGCGGATCACATCGTGATGGGGGTTCGTCCGCAGGATGATATTGCCGGTGTCGCGCAACTGATCAAGCAGCATGCGGCGCCACAGGCGTCGGTCATTTCTATTATTGCTGGCGTAACGCTGGCTCAACTATCCGTAATGCTGGGCGAGTCGCGCCCGATTACGCGCATCATCCCGAATACGCTGACGGATACCGGGCTGGGCTACAGCGGCGTGGCGTTTAATGCTTATGTCAACAGCGCCTCCGTCATGCCGTTCCTCGAAAGTTTCGGCAAGGTGATGGTGCTGGAAGAACGGCTGATTGACGTCTTCACCGGTTTTGCTGTCGCTGGCGTCAATTATGTCTATTACTTTGTCGAAGCGCTGGCTGACGCCGGTGTTCTTGCCGGGTTAACCCGCACGCAGTCCACGCAGGTGGTGTGGGAAAACCTGGTCGGCGCGGTTGAAATGCTTAAGTTATCCGGACGCCATCCGCGCCAACTGATGGATATTAATAACTCTCCGGCGGGTGTCGGCATTAATGGCTTATACGAGTTGAATAAAAGTGATTTCGCCGCTGGCCTGCAAAGCAGCGTTCTGGCTGCGGTACGTCGTACAACGGAGCTTTCCGGTCAAAAATAACGCTACTTTTTAACAAGGTTGGTCTATGTCAGCAATTTCAACTTCCCAGGCGCCTGCCGCTATTGGGCCTTATGTTCAGGGGGTAGATTTAGGCTCCCTGGTGTTCACTTCCGGTCAGATCCCGTTAAACCCTGCGACGGGCGAGATGGCGACGGATATTGCGCAGCAAACCCGACAGTCACTGGAAAATGTGCAGGCCATTATCGAGGCCAGTGGTCTGCAGGTGGCGGATATTGTTAAAACCACCATTTTTGTCAAAGACCTTAATCATTTTTCGCAGGTAAATGCGGTGTATGAAGCCTTTTTCCGCGAACACCACGCCGCTTTCCCGGCACGTTCCTGCGTGGAAGTGGCACGCCTGCCAAAAGATGCCGGTGTGGAAATTGAGGCCATGGCAGTACGCCGCTAATCATATCAGTGCATGATTCAGGGCAGCTCGTCTTGTGTGGACAGGTCTGTTTTCACTGACGTAGTCTGCCCGAATCACCATGCTGCCCTTATCTCTTCAGATACGATATCGCCAACAACCCTGGCGCCTGCAGGGCATTATCCTGCTTACGCACGTGCATAAGCCCGGCGGGTTCAGATGCATCAGTGTTGCGCTTTCTCGATCGCGGCCAGGATCTGCTGCGGTGAAGCCAGCCCGGCAAACACGGTGATATTTTGCGGCGTCCCCTTTTTCACCGGCATCACAATCAGACCCGGTGTTCCGGACAGCCCGAGCGTCTGTGCCAGCTCGTCATTTTTTTCGAGGATTGTGGTGTAATCCACCGGTTTCAGCGTCGTCACACCCGCAGCTTTGACAGCAGCCTCGATATCCGCAGCGGTCAGTTCACCTTCTGCATGGCCGGTCTGGTAGATGCTGTTGTGGTATTTCAGGTAAGCGTCAGCGCCCTTCTGCTTCCAGACATCGAGGCCGCGCTGTGCCGCAGTGGCGGAAGCCTCCCATTTTGAAGCAAAAATAGGCCATTCTCTGAAGACAAAGCGAACATCAGGACTGGCCTTCATAACCTGTGCAAGCCCCGGTGCCAGCCGGCTACAATAGATGCACTGGTAATCGAAGAACTCAATGACCGCAACTTTTGCGTTGGCTGGTCCAACGGACGGCGTATCCGCGTCTTGCAACAGTGCGGCCTGGTTCTCTATCACTTTCGTGGTCAGTTCCATCTGCTGATGTTCTTCCTGTTGTTGCTGCAGTTTCTGGCTCACCTCCACCAGCACTTCCGGGTGCGCAACAAGATAATCAGCAGCAATTTTCCCGATTTGCGCTTCCTGTTCAGGCGTAAAAGTTGGCGCAGGTGCCGCCTGCAGGGGATTTGCAACAAAAATAGAGTATGTTGTAACTATCATTAACAGAATCTTACTTAGTTTCATGCGTGTGTTCTCTGATTAACGTTCTTCTGAATGGCCCGGGTGTGTTCAGGTTGTTGATGCCAGGTAGCTGAACGGCTTTCATCCGCCCGATTTGTCCGTATTGACATTAATATCAGTGGTTTCCGGCGCTGGCAATATAAGTTATCCCTGCATTCACTTTTGGTGCCGGGGACATTTATTGGCGTCGTACTTTATTTTGCATAATAGCGAGAGCTTGCTGGCATGGGGCATAAAACGCTTAACCGCCAGTTCACACTACTATTGACCCTAAAAACAGGATGGCATATTCATTATAAACATATCGCCGGGTTCTGAATATTCCACCCGGCGAAATATCGACAGATTCATGCAAGCCGCCACAAAAAGCAACCGCGAATACCAGGGATCGATATCATCACAAATACTGGTTTTTATGGTCACCATCCGTTTTCCTTATCCATTAAAATATTATATTTATATGAATGTTTTTTGATATTAATAATAAATTTAAGAATAGTAAAAATAGTTGTTGCCCGGTTGCCATTTACGTTTTATTTATTTAACACTCATAACAAACAAAGGAAATAAAATGGATACGGTACTTGTGACAGGTGGGGCAGGATATATCGGCAGTCACGTGGTGGGTATTTTATTAAACAGCGGAAACATTGTCAGGGTGCTCGACAATGGTATGTTCGGGTTTCAGTCTCTCCATCCATTCGGTGATAATGATCATTTTGAATTAATAAAAGGTGACCTGCGAAATATCTCTGACATAAAACGTGCAGTGAAAGGCGTTCACTCAATTATTCATCTCGGCGGCATAGTTGGCAACCCAGCATGCAGTTTCGATAAGCTGACCTGCGAGGATGTCAATGTCACCGCGACATTACGCCTTACCGAACTGGCAGCGGCAGCAGGCGTTCAGCGTTTTATCTTTGCCTCAAGTTGCAGCGTTTACGGTTACGGCGAACAGGTATTCACCGAGAAATCACCGTTGAATCCCGTTGATTATTACGCTGAAAGTAAAATCAGAGGAGAAGAGGTTCTCCATGATTTTATGCGGGATCTGACGGTGACTATCTGCCGGTTTGCGACCGTTTTTGGGGCATCTCGCAGGATGCGGTTTGATCTTGCCGTCAACGGAATGACTGCATCCGCCGTGGTTGAGGGCATCTGCAACGTTCACGGCGGGAGTCAGTGGCGACCCTTCATTCATAGTCATGATGTCGCGACAGCCTTATGCCAGATCCAGCGGGAGAATAAATCCTCGGTAGCCAGTGAAATATTTAATGTCGGTGATGACCGACAGAATATGACTCTGGGCATGTTGGGGGAAAAAATCCGTCAAGCAATGCCCGCTGTGCAGGTCAATATTCATGATTCAATGACCGATCAGCGTAGCTACCAGGTTTCATTTCGTAAAATTCACGAACGACTGAATTTCAGCGGAACAATTCCACTCATTAAGGGAATTAAAGAGGTTTCGATGCTCATTGAAAGTCATATTATCCCAAGCTACCTGCTTGGGATATACAGCAATCTAAAAACAATGGAAAAGCAAACCGCCTGATAAGGAAATATCATGAGCAATAATATGTCTGTGAGAAGCCCAAGCTTCTCACCTGCACTCCCTTTTTTGAAACCCTGGTTGCCGTCTTACAGTGAAGTGGAAAACAATATCAAAAATATTCTGGCCTCAGGTATGCTCACCAAGGGCGATTTAAATAACCAATATGAAAATGCGGTTAGTCACTATCTTGGCGGCGGCTACGTTATCGCCGTGTCATCTGCCACGACCGGACTAATAATGACGCTGCTGGCGCTGAATATAACTGGTGAAGTACTGGTTCCTTCATTTACGTTTTGCGCCACGGCGAATGCGATCGTTCGCGCCGGAGCAATACCGGTTTTCGTTGATTGTGATCCGGAGACCTACACAATCTGCCCTGACGATCTCGAGAAAAAAATAACCTCCCGCACACAGGCTATTCTGGCTGTGCATGTATTTGGCGTCCCCGCACAGTGCGAAAAACTCGCCAGGCTGGCCGTTGATTACGATCTCAACCTTATTTTTGACTCAGCCCACGCGATGGGATCAGTACTGGATGGCATGAAAATCGGTAATTTTGGCGATGCTGAAGTCTTCAGTACTACGCCAACTAAAACCCTGGTAACCGGTGAAGGTGGATTGATCGTCACCCGGGATCCTAATCTGGCACGGCACCTACGGGCGCTCAAAGAGTATGGAAATACGGGAGATTATGATAATCCGTGGGCGGGCCTCAATGGGCGACTGAGTGAAATGCAGTGCGCGCTGGGGTTAGCTTCCCTGCAACATCTCGAAGAGAGCGTAGCCCTGCGAAATTCTCTGGCCGGCATTTACAGAAATATGCTCTGTGCTGTCCCAGGCATTGAACTTCAGACCATTCCCGCGAATGTCAGAACGACCTTCAAGGATATCTCCGTAGTTATTGACAAGGAGCGCTTCGGCTGCGACCGCGATGAACTGGCAGACGAACTGCAACAAGAAGGGATCCCCACGCGGAAATATTTCTACCCGGCGCTTCATCAGATGAAAGCGTTCAGGGAATACGCCTTCGGGCCACTTCCCCATACCGAGCGGATTGCAGCCGGTGTTTTATGCCTCCCACTCTACCCGGATCTTGCTTCCCGCGCGGCAGAAAAGGTCGGCGAGGTTATCCTTAGCATTCATCATCGGTATCAGGAAAAACGACTGGAGGGGAGTCCACAATGAATTACGTTCAACAGATACGGAGCTTGATTGGGCATCGCTTACTGCTGCTTGTCGGAGCGAATGTCATTATTACAGATCCCCACCAGCGACTCCTTCTGCAACTGCGTCGTGACGGAACATGGGGACTTCCAGGCGGGCTTCTGGAGCCGGGAGAATCGCTGGAAGAAACAGCGACACGCGAAGTGAAGGAAGAAACCAATCTGGAGGTGCGGAATCTGGCTTTGTTGGGGGTTTTTTCCGGGCCGGAATACACATTCACGCTGCAGAATAAAGACGAAATCAACGTGATAACCTCCCTTTACTGGGCCAGAGAGTGGTCAGGCGACATCATTAACGATCCGGCGGAAGGTCATGAACTCGCTTTTTTTGCACCGCAGGCGTTACCGGGCAACATGGATGAGGAATACCGGGTCTATATCCGACATTATCTGGAATGGGTAAGATGAGCCAGGCAGAAACCGGACATGCAGGTCTCTTTGAGCGGGCTTCAGCCCGCTTTTCATCCCGCAGAAGCGCGGTGTTGCTCTCGTTACTCTCCTTACTGCTTTATATGGCATCGGATTTTTTCTCCAAATCCTGCCTAAGCCATATCCCTGTTCCCTATATTTCACTTTTCCGCTTTGCCTGCGGCCTTCCCTTGTTGGCTTTTACGCGGCGGGAAGAGTTTGTTAATCGCAAGGTTATTCTGTTTGCCGGTGCCAACGTTCTTAATTCTGTTTGCGGCGTTTTTGCGATTATTTCCGGAAGTCTCTCCGGCTTTGCGCTGGCGGGACAGTTGCGGCCGGTATTTATTATTCTCTTCTGCGCTATTGTCTACCGTTATCGCTACGCGCTAAGTTCCTGGCTCTGTTTCACTGGCATCATGGTATGCAGCATCTTTCTCTTTACCATTAACGACGCTTTCAGTCAGACGGCTAACCTAATCTATATTTTTAGCGTCGCGATGCAGGCATTTGTCTTTGCCGGAATCGGCAGAAATCCCGGCGAAAGCCTGATAAGTTTTCTGGCCGTTTATAATCTGTCCGGCTTTGTATTGATGCTGGCCTATATCATCGTCTGTTCTCTGCCCGTTCCTGATTTGTCATCCGTGCTGATATTGGCAGGAAACGGCGCGCTGGCCATGTCTGGCAGTATTCTGACACTCCTTTCTTTAGCCACCGATTACAAACTGGAAGCCAGTTCAGTCAATTACGCCAGACTTCCCCTGACGCTGCTATTTTCATGGTTGCTGTTGGATGAACGGCTGCCAGTGCTGGTCTGGATAAGTATTATTGGCGTACTTATTCTGGTCTGCCTGCTGAGCAGGGATAAAGGCAAACCCTGACAGTATAGGCATAGCCCTGCTGTTGAGAGCTGACCTGAGTACAGAGGCCGTCAGGTATTCGTATCAGAACCAACAAGTGCAAAAAACTTGAGAAAAGAAAGCTCAACCCTTATTTAAATCATGCCTATTCAAAATTGCATGTCATTTCTGAACAATATTCATCCATGATCACTCTATGGATAGTAATGATGAACATATATTCAAGTTGAACACTATTAATAAAAGCGGGAACCCTCAGGCTCCCGTTCTTGTTTAATCCAGAAACTGGATTACATGTTCGCGATAATCGCGTCGCCAAACTCTGAACATTTCAGCAGCTTAGTCCCTTCCATCAGACGTTCAAAATCGTAGGTCACGGTTTTGGCATTAATCGCACCGCTCATGCCTTTCACGAGCAGGTCAGCCGCTTCCATCGCCAGCAAGGCTCTCAAAATGCCTGTAAGGGTGAGGCCTGAATCGGCGAAGATGGAATCCACCAGCCAGACAGTACACCACCACCGAGCCATCACTTGGCGTCAGCGACTGATCGATAATGAGCAACGCCCTCTGCGTGATGCCAGCGCGCCAGTATGTGTTGCCCCGCGCATAAAATACGTTGCAGACGGATGAGCGATAAGCGGCTTATCGAGGGAAATCCTGTCTTCGATGTAGCCCTGTGCTGAGAAAGGAAAGCACATCAGTGAACCCTCCCTATCATACGCAGCATCCAGAGACGGTTTTCACTAAAATCGGGGATCTTGTCGACGAAGTCCGGCTGATAGCGCTTGATCCACTCATTCGCGTCGGCCTGGCTTACATGCCAGTTGAGCTTTCCAAGTTAGCGGATGAAGTCGTCAGTACGCAGGCCCTGGTATCCCTTCGGGCTTACCGGTATGTCCGCGCTGAAAGTGGTTTATATGTCTGCTGTGCCTGGATTGCTCACCTCACATGAATACTGTGTTTATACAGTTCTTGCTAAGTTGGTGTGCTGCTCAATATCTTGGTGAGGAAGATTTGGTGATCTTCGTCGATGTGATTGATGTCACAGGCTAAGTATGGGTGACGAATTTTATCAAAACGTCTATCATCCATTATCTTAATTTTGCCATAAATGGCGCTTTGGAATGATGATTAAGAAATGAGCTATAAAAAATTCAGGCTTGACATAAATAGTTTGAGAGCCCTTGCAGTACTGAGTGTTGTGCTGTATCACTTCGGCGTGCCTTATGTATCAGGTGGCTTTGTAGGTGTTGATGTTTTCTTTGTGATCTCCGGTTTTCTTATGACTGGAATCGTACTTGAGCGAGTAGACCATAAAGGAGTGCTAGATTTTTATATTGCAAGATTCCTTAGAATTGTTCCGGCCCTGGTATTTTTAATTATAATAATGATCGTTATAGGGTTATTCATTTTAAGTACTAATGAATATGAGATACTAAGTAAAAACGCAATTGCATCATTGCTATTTTATTCAAATAAATATTACGCCATTCATTCAAGTTATTTTGAACCTTCTTCAGAAAATAATTTTTTCCTTCATACATGGTCATTATCTGTAGAATGGCAATTCTACCTACTGTTCCCTATCATTGTAATTTTCATTAAGAAATGCAAAATCCCATTAATACTTTCACTTATTTTTATATGGTTAGCATCGTTTATTACAATGATACTGCTATCAAACTATAATCAAACAGATGTTTTTTATTCGCTATCAACACGCGCATGGGAGATGATATCTGGCGGGCTTGTCTATGCGCACGGAGCGTCAAAAGCAAACGATAGAAATCGGACTTTTCTATCATACCTTGGCATAATATTAATAATAATCTCAATATTCACCATAGACAGCAAAAAGTTGTATCCTAGCGCGTATACTTTATTGCCAGTGCTTGGTGCTGTCATATTCATAACGGCTAACAACCAAGAGTCAAAATTCATAAAAAATGGAATCTTGCAGTTCATAGGTAAAATATCATACTCATGGTATCTATGGCATTGGCCTGTGATAGTTTTAATGCGATATTATAATTTCGACTTCAACACATTGAATACTTTGATAGGAATTTCTGTATCTTTGTTATTTGCATTGATATCATTCTTCCTTATAGAAACCCCTTATAAAAACAGAAACAAAATTCTTTTTGAGTTTGTTTTTAGCTTGTCATTATTAACAGCATGTGTGTTTGTATCTTTTACAAATGGCATGAACTTTAGGTTTAATGGTGACATGAAAGATATCGCTAGTTATAGATTCAACAATAAGAATTGGCGCCCTGACACATGCTTCCTTAATCCAAATCAAGATTATAGGCAGTTCGATAAATGTCCTGACAAAATGACGAGTAACTCAGTTGTTGTTTGGGGTGATTCACATGCTGCTCATCTCATGCCCGGACTCCAGAAAAATTATGAAGACATTAATTTTACACAAAGAACCGCTAGCCTTTGTGGTCCTCTGCCTGGAGCGGAGAACAATCAGAGGCCATTTTGTAAGAACATAAATACTCATGTTTTGAATGAAATTATTAGCATCAAACCAAAGCTTGTCGTTTTGTCAGCGTTTTGGTCTCAGTATCCATTCGATAAGTATTTAGCTGACACGCTAAAAGTATTACATGAAGCAGGAATTCGAACTATCGTGATTGGCCCATTTCCTTTCTGGCGCGAACCTTTGCCAAAGGAGATTGAGAAAAATGGTCTAAACACTCAAAGAACACTTCCTGTTGAGTTTCTGGAAAGCAAGAAGCATTTATTTGAAAATGAAATGAAACTAAAAATTATTTCTCAACGTAACAATGCTCATTTTATTTCCGCGTTAAGTATTTTATGCAGTCACGCCACGTGTAAAGCGACAGTTGGGGAGTCTCCCGTAAGGCCAATGCAATGGGATAATGCACACCTGACAGATTCAGGCTCCAAGTGGTTTATAAACAAAATAAAGGATGATCTATATTGAATAAGTAAAAGACCACCTTCTTAGAAGGTGGCTTTTGAGAATGCCCCCTGTAAGGGGGGCTATTTCACTTTCCGCTTACGACTCTAGCAATTCCATTTGCTGTTCATGTATTTGTTCCTTTTTCTCCTGATGCCTCACATATCGTCTGATAATTTCCTCGTTCACACCGACAGTATCTACAAAGTAGCCACGAGACCAAAAGTGGTTGCCCCATAGCTTCTTTCTTATGTGTGGGAAACGATTGTAGAACCTGATTGCACTGCGACCTTTCAGATGCCCCATCAGAGTTGATATCGAGATTTTCGGTGGGACTATTACTACAAGGTGTACATGATCTGGCTGAACATTTAGCTCCAGAACCTTCCACAGAGAATATAGATTGTCCTGTAAAGTTCCTTGCCCAACTTATCTTTCAGGATCCTGAAACGGTACTTAGGCGTCCAGACTATGTGGTATTTACAACGCCAATATACATGTGATGAACTCCTGTAAAGCCCCATGTCGGTTTGTCTCCTTTTACTTGTGGTGAGTAAGCAGAGATATTCCGGCATGGGCATTCTTCAGGCTATAGCCTTACAGGATCAATCACCACCTCCTGGGGAGGTGGTTTAAGAGTGACAATAAAAAACGGGAACCCTCAGGCTCCCGTTCTTGTGTAACCCGCGAAGCGGATTACATGTTCGCGATAATCGCGTCGCCAAACTCTGAGCATTTCAGCAGCTTAGCGCCTTCCATCAGACGTTCGAAATCGTAGGTCACGGTTTTGGCGTTAATCGCGCCGCTCATGCCTTTGACGATCAGGTCTGCCGCTTCAACCCAGCCCATATGGCGCAGCATCATCTCAGCGGAAAGGATCACCGAACCTGGGTTCACTTTGTCCTGACCGGCATATTTCGGTGCCGTGCCGTGGGTCGCTTCGAACAGTGCGCATTCGTCACCGATGTTCGCGCCAGGCGCAATACCAATACCACCAACCTGAGCAGCCAGGGCGTCAGAGATGTAGTCACCGTTCAGGTTCATACAGGCGATAACGTCATATTCAGCCGGACGCAGCAGGATCTGTTGCAGGAACGCATCAGCGATCACATCTTTAACGATGATCTCTTTGCCGGTTTTCGGGTTCTTGATTTTCTGCCACGGGCCGCCGTCGATCAGTTCACCGCCGAACTCTTCGCGAGCCAGCTGGTAACCCCAGTCTTTGAACGCGCCTTCGGTGAACTTCATGATGTTGCCTTTGTGAACCAGCGTCACGGAATCGCGGTCGTTGGCGATCGCGTATTCAATCGCAGCGCGCACCAGACGTTTGGTGCCTTCTTCGGAGCACGGCTTGATGCCAATACCGCAATGTTCCGGGAAGCGAATTTTCTTCACGCCCATCTCTTCGCGCAGGAATTTGATCACTTTTTCTGCGTCAGCAGAGTCCGCTTTCCATTCGATACCGGCGTAAATGTCTTCAGAGTTTTCACGGAAGATGACCATGTCAGTCAGTTCCGGATGTTTAACCGGGCTTGGGGTGCCCTGGTAGTAACGAACCGGGCGCAGACAGATGTAAAGATCCAGCTCCTGGCGCAGCGCAACGTTCAGGGAACGGATGCCGCCGCCAACTGGCGTGGTCAGAGGGCCTTTAATCGCAACGCGGTATTCACGAATCAGATCAAGTGTTTCAGGCGGCAGCCAGACATCCTGGCCATAAACGTGGGTCGATTTCTCACCGGTATAAATTTCCATCCAGGAAATTTTACGCTCACCTTTGTAGGCTTTCTCCACGGCGGCATCCACCACTTTCAGCATTGGCGGGGTCACGTCAACACCGATACCGTCACCTTCAATGAACGGGATAATCGGGTTATTCGGAACGTTGAGTTTGCCATTTTGCAGGGTGATCTTTTTACCTTCCGCCGGAACAACTACTTTGCTTTCCATTCACCTCTCCTTCGAGCGCTTCTGGTTGTTTGCTCGCTGACTTCATGCCGGGGCGCTCAGACTTCGTCCGTTCACCTGTTATCTGAATCACACAGAGCAAACCGTTTTTTGTTAATGAATTGTAATGAGCCCGTCAATACTAACCGATACTCAGGCTCCATGAAAGGCAATCGTTATTCCGCTATAATGCGGCAATTGATAACTACTGAAAATACCATGAAGAAAACTTCTTTTAGAAATCACCGGGTTGAGCGATTCAGCTCGCGACAAGCGTCTAAACCTTCCGGACAAAGCCAACCAAAACGCGTCATTTTGTTCAATAAACCCTACGATGTTTTGCCACAGTTTACCGACGAAGCCGGACGCAGCACGCTGAAAGATTTTATTCCGGTGCAGGGCGTATATGCCGCCGGTCGTCTTGACCGCGACAGCGAAGGGCTGCTGGTGCTGACCAATGATGGCGCGCTACAGGCGAGCCTTACCCAGCCCGGCAAACGTACCGGCAAAATTTATTACGTGCAGGTGGAAGGCGAACCGACTGACGAAGCCATCACCGCGCTGCGTAGCGGCGTCACCCTCAATGACGGCCCAACCCTGCCCGCAGGTATTGAGCGGGTCAATGAGCCAGACTGGCTGTGGCCGCGCAATCCGCCGATCCGCGAGCGCAAATCGATCCCTACCGCATGGCTGAAAATCACGCTGTACGAAGGGCGCAACCGCCAGGTACGCCGTATGACTGCCCATGTTGGGTTTCCCACTCTGCGTCTCATCCGCTACGCTATGGGAAATTACACGCTGGATAACCTCGCCAACGGCGAGTGGCGTGACGCTTACCAGGGAGCCAGCCATGTTTAAACCGCATGTTACCGTCGCCTGCGTGGTTCACGCCGCCGGCAAATTCCTCGTTGTAGAAGAGACCATCAACGGCAAAGCACTATGGAACCAGCCTGCCGGCCATCTTGAAGCCGACGAAACTCTCGTGCAGGCGGCAAAACGTGAGTTGTGGGAAGAGACCGGGATCCGCGCCGAGCCGCAGCAGTTTATCCGCATGCACCACTGGATCGCCCCGGACAAAACTCCGTTTCTGCGTTTTCTGTTTGCCATCGAGCTTGACGAAATGTGTGCCACCGAGCCGCACGACAGCGATATCGATCGCTGCCTGTGGGTAACTGCCGAAGAGATTTTGCAGGCGCCAAATTTGCGCTCGCCGCTGGTCGCGGAGAGCATTCGTAGCTGGCAGCGCGGGGAGCGCTATCCGCTGGCGCTAGTCGGGGAATTTAACTGGCCGTTCACCGCGTAAATGGCCGTTGTGAGCCTTATTGCAACACATTCACAACATGAATGGGCACAAAGGGATGCCTGCGCTGTCAGCCCGTGATAGAATACGCCGCCCTGAAGTTCTTAGTCGTGAGTATTCTATGTCTGATAGCCCAAAAAAAGTGATCGTCGGCATGTCCGGCGGTGTCGACTCTTCCGTTTCCGCTTACCTGTTGCAGCAGCAAGGTTATAAGGTGGAAGGCCTGTTCATGAAGAACTGGGAAGAGGATGACGGCGAGGAATACTGCACCGCGGCGGCGGATCTGGCCGACGCGCAGGCCGTTTGCGACAAGCTCGGCATTGAGCTTCACACCGTCAACTTTGCCGCAGAGTACTGGGACAACGTGTTCGAACATTTCCTGGCTGAATATAAAGCCGGGCGTACGCCGAACCCGGATATTCTCTGCAACAAAGAGATCAAATTTAAAGCCTTCCTTGAGTTTGCCGCCGAAGATCTGGGCGCAGACTACATTGCCACCGGCCACTATGTGCGCCGCGCCGACGTTGACGGCAAAAGCCGCCTGCTGCGCGGCCTTGATGGTAATAAGGATCAGAGCTACTTCCTGTATACGCTGGGCCATGAGCAAATAGCCCAGAGTCTGTTCCCGGTCGGCGAGCTGGAAAAACCGCAGGTGCGTAAAATCGCCGAAGAGCTCGGCCTGGCCACCGCGAAGAAAAAAGACTCTACCGGCATCTGCTTTATCGGCGAGCGTAAATTCCGCGAATTCCTCGGTCGTTATCTGCCAGCCCAGCCGGGCAAAATCCTCACCGTCGACGGTGAAGAGATTGGCGAGCATCAGGGGCTGATGTACCACACCCTCGGCCAGCGCAAAGGTCTGGGGATCGGCGGCACCAAAGAGGGTAGCGAAGAGCCGTGGTACGTGGTTGATAAAGACGTGGAAAACAATATTCTCATCGTCGCGCAGGGTCACGAACATCCGCGTCTGATGTCCGTTGGGCTGATTGCCCAGCAGTTGCACTGGGTCAATCGCGAGCCGCTGCAAGGGACGCTGCGCTGCACGGTGAAAACCCGCTACCGTCAGGAAGATATTCCCTGCACCGTCACCGTGCTGGACGACGAGCGCATCGAGGTCCGTTTTGATGCACCGGTTGCGGCCGTCACGCCGGGGCAATCCGCTGTCTTTTATCTCGGCGAAGTCTGCCTCGGCGGCGGCATTATTGAGCAGCGCCTGCCGCTGCCCCTTTAACGAATTAGCGTAAATACTGGACTGGCGAAAGCCCGCGCAGCAGTTAACACTGCGGGCAGTGGAAGGAGTGAGTGTGGCGAAGAACTATTACGATATTACCCTCGCGCTGGCAGGCATTTGCCAGTCCGCACGGCTGGTGCAGCAACTGGCGCACCAGGGGCATTGTGACTCCGACGCGCTGCACGTTTCGCTCAATAGCGTTATCGATCTTAACCCGGACTCCACGCTCAGCGTCTTCGGCGGCAGTGAAACCAATCTGCGCACCGGGCTGGAAACGCTGCTTGGCGTGCTGAACGCCAGCAGTCGCCAGGGTCTGAATGGTGAATTAACCCGCTACACTCTTTCTATGATGGTGCTGGAGCGTAAACTTGCCGGCAGCAAAGGGGCAATGGAGACGCTCGGTAACCGCATTGCCGGATTACAGCGCCAGCTTGAGCACTTCGATCTGCAATCGGAGACGCTGCTCAGCGCGATGGCCGGTATTTATGTTGACGTTATCAGCCCGCTGGGGCCGCGCATTCAGGTCACCGGTTCGCCCGCCGTGCTGCAAAGCCCGCAGGTGCAGGCAAAAGTACGCGCCACGCTACTCGCCGGGATCCGCGCCGCCGTGCTGTGGCATCAGGTCGGCGGGGGCCGCCTGCAATTGATGTTTTCCCGAAATCGCCTGTCGACACAGGCCAAACAAATTCTCGCTCATTGTTAACCTCCCGGAGTTGTGACTTATGGAATTATCCTCACTGACCGCCGTTTCCCCTGTCGATGGACGCTACGGCGATAAAGTCAGCGTACTGCGCGGGATCTTCAGCGAATTCGGTTTGCTGAAATTTCGTGTTCAGGTTGAAGTACGCTGGCTGCAAAAACTGGCGGCGCACGCGGCGATCAAGGAAGTTCCTGCTTTTGCTGCCCACGCAAACGGTTACCTCGATAAAATCGTCGAAGACTTCAGTGAAGAAGATGCCGCCCGCATTAAAACTATCGAGCGCACCACTAACCACGATGTCAAAGCGGTCGAATATTTTCTGAAAGAGAAAGTGGCCGATGTTGCCGAACTGCACGCGGTATCTGAATTTATCCACTTTGCCTGCACCTCGGAAGATATCAATAACCTTTCCCACGCGCTGATGCTGAAAACCGCCCGTGACGAAGTGATCCTGCCTTACTGGCGCAAGATCATCGATGCGGTAAAAGATCTGGCGGTACAGTACCGTGATATTCCACTGCTCTCGCGCACCCACGGCCAGCCGGCAACGCCGTCCACTATGGGTAAAGAGATGGCCAACGTCGCTTACCGTATGGAGCGTCAATTCCGCCAGTTGAACCAGGTGGAAATTCTCGGCAAAATCAACGGCGCGGTTGGTAACTACAACGCCCACATCGCCGCCTATCCGGAAGTGGACTGGCATCAGTTCAGCGAAGAGTTCGTCACCTCGCTCGGGATCCAGTGGAACCCGTACACCACGCAGATTGAGCCGCACGATTATATCGCTGAGCTGTTTGACTGCATGGCGCGCTTCAACACCATCCTGATCGACTTCGACCGTGATATCTGGGGCTACGTTGCGCTGAACCACTTCAAGCAGAAAACCATTGCCGGTGAAATTGGTTCTTCCACCATGCCGCACAAAGTTAACCCGATCGACTTTGAGAACTCCGAAGGCAACCTCGGTCTGTCAAACGCCGTGTTGCAGCACCTGGCGAGCAAACTGCCGGTTTCCCGCTGGCAGCGCGATCTGACTGACTCGACGGTATTGCGTAATCTTGGCGTTGGCGTTGGCTACGCGCTGATCGCTTACCAGTCAACGCTGAAAGGCGTAAGCAAACTGGAAGTGAACCGCGATCGTCTGCTCGACGAGCTCGACCACAACTGGGAAGTGCTGGCCGAGCCGATCCAGACCGTGATGCGCCGTTACGGCATCGAAAAACCGTACGAGAAGCTAAAAGAACTGACCCGCGGCAAACGTGTCGACGCCGAAGGGATGAAGCAGTTTATCGACAGCCTGGCGCTGCCGGACGACGAAAAAGCGCGTCTGAAAGCGATGACACCGGCCAACTATATCGGTCGTGCCATCACCATGGTTGATGAATTAAAGTAACCCGTTGTTCTGCCTGCCAACCCTCTTTTCCCTGAAAAGAGGGTTTCTTCCCTCCTGGTTTAGTAAATGTTTATCCCCACCGCCTGACAATCAGCGTTAAACTATTTGTATCAAAAATATATGGAGAGTTCTGACGATGCGCGTTCTCGTTGTGGAAGATAATGCTCTGCTGCGCCACCACTTAAAAGTTCAGTTACAGGAACTGGGACATCAGGTTGACGCGGCGGAAGATGCCAGGGAAGCGGATTACTTTCTGAACGAACATCTGCCGGACATCGCCATTGTCGATCTCGGTCTGCCGGATGAGGATGGCCTGTCGCTGATCCGCCGCTGGCGCAGCCATGAGGTTTCGCTGCCGGTGTTGGTTCTGACCGCCCGCGAAGGCTGGCAGGATAAAGTCGAAGTGCTGAGTGCGGGTGCCGACGACTACGTCACCAAACCCTTCCATATTGAAGAGGTGGTGGCGCGCATTCAGGCGCTGATGCGCCGTAACAGCGGCCTGGCCTCGCAACTGATCTCGATGCCGCCTTTCCAGGTCGATCTTTCACGCCGGGAATTATCCGTGAATGATGAAGTGGTGAAACTTACCGCTTTTGAATACACCATTATGGAAACGCTGATCCGCAACAGCGGCAAAGTGGTCAGCAAAGATTCGTTGATGTTGCAGCTTTATCCCGATGCAGAACTGCGCGAAAGCCACACCATCGATGTGTTGATGGGTCGGTTACGTAAAAAAATCCAGGCGCAGTATCCCAATGACGTCATCACCACGGTGCGCGGTCAGGGTTATTTATTTGAATTGCCGAAATGAGACGCCTGCTGCGACACATCATGCCGCTGTCTTTGCGGGTTCGCTTTTTACTCGCCACGGCAGCCGTGGTGATGGTGCTCTCGCTGGCGTATGGCGTGGTGGCGCTGGTGGGTTACAGCGTTAGTTTTGATAAAACCACCTTCCGTCTGCTACGCGGCGAAAGTAACCTCTTTTACACTCTGGCGAAGTGGGAAAATAACCAGCTCAGCGTTGAGTTGCCGGAAAATCTCAACCTGCAAAGCCCGACGGTGGCGCTTATCTATGATAAGAACAACAAACTGATCTGGTCACAGAAAGATGTGCCGTGGTTGCAGAAAATGATCGAGCCGGACTGGCTAACAGCTAACGGTTTCCACGAAATCGAAGCCGATGTCGATGCCAGCAGCACGCTGGTGGATGACGACCATTCCATCGCGGAAGAGCTGAAAGAGATCCGCAACGACGACAGCAACTCAGAAATGACGCACTCCGTGGCGGTGAATATTTACCCCGCCACGGCGCGCATGCCGCAACTGACCATCGTGGTTGTCGATACCATTCCTATCGAGCTTAAACGCTCCAATATGGTCTGGAACTGGTTTATCTATGTACTGGCCGCCAACCTGCTGCTGGTGGTGCCATTGCTATGGATGGCGGCATGGTGGAGCCTGCGGCCGATTGAAGATCTGGCGCGGGAAGTGCGCGAGCTGGAAGAGCATCACCGTGAGCAACTCAACCCGGAAACCACCCGCGAGCTGACCAGTCTGGTGAGCAACCTGAACCGACTATTGAAAAGTGAGCGCGAACGCTACGACAAATATCGCACTACGCTGACCGACCTCACCCACAGCCTGAAAACACCGCTGGCGGTATTGCAAAGCACATTACGATCGCTGCGCGGTGAGAAGATGAGCCTTGGCGAAGCAGAACCCTTAATGCTGGAGCAGATCAGCCGTATTTCTCAGCAAATTGGTTACTACCTGCACCGGGCGACAATGCGCGGCAGCATCGGCCTGCTGAGCCGCGAACTGCATCCCATTGCACCGTTGCTCGATAACCTCACATCGGCGCTGAACAAGGTTTACCAACGCAAAGGTGTGAATATCACGCTCGACATCTCGCCGGAAATCAGCTTCGTCGGCGAGCAGAATGATTTTATGGAAGTGATGGGCAATCTGCTGGATAACGCCTGCAAATACTGCCTTGAATTTGTCGAAGTTTCCGCCCGGCAAACCGAAGATACGCTGCATATTGTGGTTGAAGACGATGGCCCGGGGATCCCGATTGCTAAACGCGAAATGGTTTTTGATCGCGGGCAGCGCGCCGATACACTGCGTCCCGGACAGGGCGTCGGGCTTTCCGTGGCGCGGGAGATCGTTGACCAGTATGAAGGGCAAATTCTGACTGGCGAGAGCCTGCTTGGCGGGGCCAGAATGGAAGTGATTTTTGGCCGACAGCACACCAGTGCAACCAGTGATTGATCGCCATCACTTACCGATTGTGCAAAAAGGGGGCGAATTCGCCCCCTTTTTCTTGTTATCTCACCCTGTTACGCAGACAAAATAGCGCATCAGCATTACTATAATCCTTTATTCAGCCACTGATTATTTGCCGGAAACGTATATGGAATATCATGTAGAGATAAACTGGCCAGACTTTATTCAACGCTACTGGCAAAAACGCCCGGTAGTGCTGAAACGTGGAATTAAAAATTTCGTCGATCCCATCAGCCCTGACGAACTGGCCGGGCTGGCAATGGAAAATGAAGTGGACAGCCGACTGGTCAGCCATCTTGATGGCAAATGGCAGGTCGGACACGGGCCGTTCCAGAGCTATGATCACCTGGGCGAAAACAACTGGTCGCTGCTGGTGCAGGCGGTTAACCACTGGCATCAGCCTGCCGCCGCATTAATGCGTCCGTTCCGCGCCCTGCCCGACTGGCGTACCGACGATCTGATGATCTCTTTCTCCGTGCCGGGCGGTGGCGTAGGCCCGCACCTCGACCAGTACGATGTGTTTATTATTCAGGGCACCGGCCGTCGTCGCTGGCGCGTGGGTGAAAAAACGCCGCTCAAGCAGCACTGCCCGCACCCGGATTTGCTCCAGGTCGATCCATTCGAGGCGATTATCGATGAAGAGCTGGAGCCGGGCGATATTCTCTACATTCCGCCGGGATTCCCGCATGAAGGTTATTCGCTGGAAAACTCGCTGAACTATTCGGTTGGTTTTCGCGCGCCAAGCGGCCGCGAATTGATCAGCGGTTTTGCCGATTACGTTTTACAACGTGAATTAGGCAGCCAGCGTTACAGCGATCCGGACGTGCCGCAGCGTGCGCATCCGGCGGATATTCTGCCGGAAGAGGTGGATAAACTGCGTGAGATGATGCTGAACCTGATCAACCAGCCCGAACAGTTCAACGACTGGCTTGGTGAGTTTATCTCTCAGTCGCGCCATGAGCTGGATGTCGCGCCGCCGGAACCGCCGTATCAGCCGGATGAAATCTATGATGCGCTGCAACAGGGCGACAAGCTGGTGCGTCTGGGCGGCCTGCGCGTGCTGCGTATTGGCGAAGACGTCTTCGTTAATGGTGAGAAAGTGGATACGCCACACCGCCCGGCGCTGAATGCGCTGGCAAGCGACGTTGTGTTAACCGGTGAGAACTTTGGCGATGCGCTGGAAGACCCGTCCTTCCTCGCCATGCTCGCCGCGCTGGTCAACAGCGGCTACTGGTTCTTCGAGGATTAATAAGCGCCGGATGGCGATTGCGTCTTATCCGGCCTGGAAAATCCGTCAACGTCCCGCCCTGTCACAGGCCCGGTAAGCATAGCGCCACCGGGCATTTCCTGTATTAGTGCCCTTTTGCGGTCAATTCGGCGATACGGACAATGACCCGCACCGCTTTTTCCATCCCTTCCAGCGTCACAAATTCATGCTTGCCGTGGTAGTTATAGCCGCCGGTAAACAGGTTCGGACACGGCAACCCCATAAAGGAGAGCTGCGCGCCGTCGGTGCCGCCGCGAATCGGTTTCATGTCCGGTTCGATGTCGCAGCCGCGCATCGCCTGCTGGGCGACTTCCAGGATATGCGGGAATTCCACCACTTTATCGCGCATGTTGTAGTAGCTGTCTTCAATCGCCAGTTCGATATAGCAATCCGGATGCAGCCCTTTACCCACTTTTTTGGCGATTTCCATCATTTTACGTTTGCGCGCTTCGAAGGCTTTCCGATCAAAATCACGAATGATGTAGTGCATCTCGGCGCGTTCAACCGTGCCTTTGATGCTGGTCAGATGATAGAACCCCTCATAGCCTTCGGTCTGTTCCGGGCTCTCCTCTTCCGGCACCAGCGCATGGATCTTGCTGGCGAGCGTCAGGGCATTGACCATCACCCCTTTCGCTGTGCCAGGATGCACGTTATTGCCGACAATTTTGATGTCCACCGACGCGGCGTTGAAGTTCTCATACTCCAGCTCGCCTACGCCGCCGCCATCAACGGTATACGCCCATTTCGCGCCAAAAGCCTCAACGTCAAAATGTTTCGCCCCTTTGCCGACTTCCTCATCCGGGGTAAATGCCACACAGATGTCGCCGTGAGGAATATTTTCCTTTTTCAGCACCGCCAGCGCGGTCATGATTTCCGCGACACCTGCCTTATCATCCGCGCCGAGCAGCGTTTTGCCGTCGGTGGTGATCAGTGTCTGCCCCAGCAACTGATGCAGCACCGGGAACATCACTGGCGAGAGAATTTCATCGCCGATGCCGAGCGCGATATCGCCGCCGCGATAGTTTTCAAGGATTTGCGGGTTGACGTTTTTCCCGCTGCAATCAGGGGAAGTATCGACATGGGAGATAAAACCGATCGCCGGAACCGGCGTTTGCACGTTCGCAGGCAGCTTCGCCATCACCGTGCCTTTGTCACTTAACGTCACATTTTCCAGCCCTAGTTCTTCCAGTTGGGCCTGAAGTAAACGCAGGAGCTTCCACTGACCGTCCGTACTTGGCACCTGGCGGACGCCGGGCTTAGATTGAGTATCCAGCGAAACGTACTGTAAAAAACGCTCTAATAATTTGTCCATGAAGCCCCCCAACAAAATGTCACAACATTATCAGTAAGCATGAAAAGATAAATATTGCGTCAAGTCACCTTTACCCCGTAAACGAGTATATTTTCAAAATTGCTCTCGCACAGGAAATGTCGTTGAGAAGCACCTGTTTGATGAGCAAAAAACTCACAATGATTGGCGATTTCATGGCTTTGCCGTAGAATGCCAGCCCTTAAATCGTGCACAACCCTCAAGGTGGTTAATCACAAACCCCGCATCCAATACGCCATTCGATGCGCAAACACGGGACAGAGTAAAAAATTGAACACACAATCGCGTTCGCATTCGCCGCTGGTGCAACTGGCCGGTATTGGCAAAAGCTTTGATGGCAAAAATGTCATTACCGATTTTAATCTCACCATCAATAACGGCGAATTTCTCACCCTGCTTGGCCCCTCCGGTTGCGGCAAAACCACCGTTCTGCGCCTGATTGCCGGGCTGGAAAACGTCGATGCCGGTTATATCCGCCTCGATGACCAGGAGATAACGAACGTTCCGGCGGAACACCGCCATGTGAATACCGTTTTTCAAAGCTACGCCCTCTTCCCGCACATGACCGTTTTCGAAAACGTGGCATTTGGTCTGCGGATGCAAAAAACCCCGGCCAGCGAAATCACCCCGCGCGTCACCGAAGCGCTGCGCATGGTGCAGCTTGATGAGTTCGCCCAGCGTAAACCGCATCAGCTCTCTGGCGGCCAGCAGCAACGCGTTGCTATCGCCCGTGCGGTAGTCAACAAACCGCGCCTGTTGCTGCTGGATGAATCCCTCTCAGCGCTCGACTACAAGCTGCGCAAGCAGATGCAGAACGAACTAAAAGCGCTGCAGCGTAAACTCGGCATTACTTTTGTTTTCGTCACCCACGATCAGGAAGAAGCGCTGACGATGTCCGATCGTATCGTGGTGATGCGCGATGGCCGTATTGAGCAGGACGGCACGCCGCGCGAAATCTACGAAGAGCCGAAAAATCTGTTTGTTGCCAGCTTTATTGGCGAGATCAATATCTTTAACGCCACGGTGCTCGAACGCCTGGATGAAACGCGCGTGCGCGCAAGCGTAGAAGGCCGCGAATGTCATATTCACGTCAATTTCGCCGTCGAAAAAGGTCAGCGGCTCAATGTGCTGCTGCGTCCGGAAGATCTGCGCGTGGAAGAGGTTCATGATGTTGCCGAAGTGGCAGGTCTGATCGGCTACGTGCGCGAACGCAATTACAAAGGCATGACGCTGGAATCGATGGTCGAGCTGGAGAACGGCAAGATGGTGATGGTCAGTGAATTCTTCAACGAAGACGATCCCGATTTTGACCACTCGCTGGACCAAAAAATGGCCATTAACTGGGTGGAAAGCTGGGAGGTCGTACTGGCTGATGAAGAGTACAAGTAAATTCCAGAACGCGGCGATCATCACCATTGTCGGTTGGCTTGTACTGTTTGTCTTTCTGCCCAATCTGATGATCATCGCCACCAGCTTTTTAACCCGCGATGACGCCCATTTCGTTGCGCTGGTCTTTACGCTGGACAACTACACGCGCCTGTTCGATCCGCTCTATTTCGACGTGCTGCTGCACTCGTTGAATATGGCGCTGATCGCCACGCTCACCTGCCTGGCGATCGGCTATCCGTTTGCCTGGTTTCTGGCGAAGCTGCCTGCCAAAGTGCGTCCGCTGCTGCTGTTCTTGCTGATTGTTCCCTTCTGGACCAACTCGCTGATTCGCATCTACGGGCTGAAGATTTTCCTCAGCACCAAAGGCTATCTGAATGCGTTCCTGCTGTGGCTCGGCGTTATCGATACGCCGATACGCATTATGTTCACCCCTGGCGCGGTAATTATTGGTCTGGTCTATATTCTGCTGCCGTTTATGGTGATGCCGCTCTACTCCAGCATCGAAAAGCTCGATAAGCCCTTGCTGGAAGCGGCGAGAGATCTGGGTGCCAGTAAGCTGCAAACCTTTACGCGCATTATCATTCCACTGACCATGCCGGGGATTATCGCCGGGTGTTTGCTGGTAATGCTGCCGGCAATGGGGCTGTTTTACGTTTCGGATCTGATGGGCGGCGCGAAAAATCTGCTGGTCGGCAACGTCATTAAGAGCCAGTTCCTTAATATCCGCGACTGGCCATTTGGTTCAGCAACCAGCATCACTCTGACAATCGTAATGGGGTTGATGCTGCTGGTTTACTGGCGCGCCGCGCGCTTGCTGAATAAGAAGATTGATGATTTAAATGATTAGTCATTTATTATCAATAAGTTAGGTTCTGTTTTTGACCGTTTTTCTCTTGCTTTTAAACTCTAATGTGATCTTTTTAAATTCAACATGTTATAGGTTGGTTTTGGAGAAGAGTTTTTAGTTAAAGGCCCATGTAAATGGGCCTTTTCACCACATCACTGGGCAGTCATTAAATTCAAGCGTTCGCATATCGTTTACAGCATGCGTTACCACGCCGAAAGTCCCATCGTTATCATCTGCGGTTTCAGGATCTATTCTTTCCGTGCGGCCATCATCCAGTCGCTCAAAATGCCGGTAAGGGTGCAGCCGGAATCTCCGCAGGTAGAATTCACCCGCCAGGCAACACACCACTACTGAACCATCGCAGGGCGTCAGTGACCGATCGATAATGAGCAGCGCTCCCAGCGTGATACCGGCGCGCCAGTACGTATTACCGGAGCGCATAAAGTAGGTAGCGTGCGGATGCGCGATAAACTGCTTATCAAGAGATAGCCGGTCTTCGATGTAGTCCTGTGCCGGGGAAGGAAAACCCATCAGTGAACCCTCCCCATGCCGCGAAGTATCCAGAGCCGGTTCTCGCTGAAGTCTTGCGTCTTGTCGATGAAGTCCGGTTGATAGCGCTTTATCCACTCATTCGCGTCAGTCCGGCTGAAGTGCCAGTTTAGCTTCCCGAGTTCTCGAATGAAGTCGTCAGTACGCAGGCACTGGTATCCCTTAGGGTTCTTCTGTACAGCCAGCGTAAATGCGAAACGGATGTCAGTTTTGCGTGGCATGGTCACCTTTGATAACACTGTTTATGCATACAGCATTTATTATTCGATAATGCCGATCAAGCGGTACGCGAGACTTTCTTTTTTGTACTTTAAAATCAACGCAAACCATCTGTGGGGGTTAAGGGTCTGGTAAAAATCATTTATAGTGTGTCTATTCGATAAGGTGGTGATGCCTCGATGTACGACCTGTAACCATCACCAGAAGTGATTAGCTTTTTGGCGAAAATTTCGCCTTTTATTACGTAACTCATTGGCTATGGTAATGACACAGGAAGATTTTAAATGAATCTTTATTTTTCTATTTCTGTCGTGTTTTGTTGTTTGGTACTATCAATCCTGTTGTTTAGTTCTCCATTATTCAAATTCCTTGATTTAGATATAAGCGAAAAGCGCAATAACAATATTGATGGTGTTCGATATTATCTGGCGGCACTAGTAATATTCCATCATTTAAACTGCTCGTATAATTATATTACCACCGGTAAATGGTGGCCTACTTCTGACTTAATGTTGTACTTTGGCAAGTATGGAGTCGCTGTATTTTTCATGATAACAGCTTATCTGTTTTGGGGAATGGTGAGGGATAAGAAGGAAGTAGATTGGGTTGAGTTATATTCAAAGAGAGCATTCAGAATTATGCCGCTTGCTTTTTTTTGTTCATTTGTTGGTGTTTTTCTGCTACTAACTTTCACTGAACATAACATTGATATGCTTCACAACATCAGAAATATACTGCCGTGGTTTGATGGTGGATTATGGGATAGTAAGCCACAAATAACAAGCTTCCAGAAACCATGGATTGTAATGGCTGGCGTCACGTGGACATTAAAATGGGAGTGGATTTTTTATTTTTCTCTCCCGCTATTTTTCTTGATCAACAAGAAACCTCTTGAGTTAGTTATCTTGCTTTTTGCTTTTTCTTTGTATTTTTTACCGGGAATAACCAGGGATGCCACTATGTGGGCTTATTTCTTCACAGGAATGCTTTGCAGGGAGCTTGCGGAAAAAGTAAGGTTTAGCAAGAGCGGAGCTAATACTATTTTAGTATTATCTGTATGTACCATCGTTATGGTAAAACCAGCTCTTTACATGCCTCCAGAGAAGTTTTTATTGCTTGCAGCATTTTTTGGCATTGTCTCTGGAGCCGATTTGTTCGGTCTTCTTACTTTAAACGCAGTTAAAAGACTTGGAGCTATAAGTTATAGCCTATACCTTACGCAGGGTTTGATTATGTTTCCGGCGTTTTATTTTATTAAAAAACATGGAGTGATAGATAATTCATTACCATTACTTGCATTTTTAATTGCAATATTTTTATCAATATGCATCATTTCATCTTTGACATTCCATTGCATAGAATCTCCATTTATAAACAGACGGAGAGTCATGTTAAGTAAAGTAAGATCTGTTTTTTGATATATTTGCGGAAATCTATTCCCGCAGAGCAATGACTAGAGTGATGCGTTAATCATGACTCATCACTTTTTTGCGACCATAGAAATAATAACAGGCCATTCATTGCCACGATCATTGCAGTGATAATATTGGCCAGTGATGTCATCAATTGTTATATCCATAGATCCGCAGTCGCAAATTAAAAGAACAGAAGTGACAACCATGTTACACCCCGTATTTTGTTTTCAGGGCTGAGATATCCTCAAGATTTTGTGCTTGCCTTGAGGTAGCTGCTGTTTGCAACTGTGTCTTTTTGCTGAGCTCGCTGTCACCATCAAAGATGGCCAACAGTAGACCATGCTGTATGTAATGCAGAAATATCTACTTTATACTGAGCATTAAGATAGAGTAGTTCGTTCTTATACAGTTCTGCGTTTGTTGGATGTACCGGATAGCACTGTTTATACATACAGACTTATTGAGAGGTTTGGTTATTCAAGCAGAACGAGGCGCAAAATTTTCAATACAAGAGAAATTAGAAAGATGGGATAAAAAAAGGCACGCAATGGCATGCCTTAACCGTTAGCTGTTACTTCACGCCAATACCATTAAGCTTGTTGTATGCGATAGGTAATATTTTCTTAATCGCATGCATAACGAACAATGAAATTATGAAAGCAAATATTAGGTTAACCATTGAAATATTGATGCCGTGTCTATTTAAATACGGAACCATAAAGTAAAGAATAAATGGGTGTATAAGATAGATACCAAGAGAATAATCTCTACCTGCTTTAGATAAAAAGCCCTCATTGGTATTTGTATTTATACAGACTGAAAGAAGAGCAATTGCAGAGAAGACACTAAAAAAATGGGAACTGACGAGGCAGCGTTTGAGCATTAGAAAATAATTTAAAAGTAGGGACCTCTATAACCATAAGAGATACTCCTACAATTAATGCAATCCATGCATAATTTTTACCGATGCTTTTAAGCAAATTGTTAATCGCTAATAAATATCCTATATACACAAGAGAGATGCCATGAAGCGTCCTGAAAAGGTAAAATGCTTCGTTTTTATTCTTCAGCAAGCCAAACGCCTGACCTATGTCACTCATCCAATATGCTATTAATAAAGCAACAGAAATTGTTAGGCCTGTGAGCATCTTAGTATTTTTAATAAAATAATTAGTGATTAAAACACCAAGCATAAGGGATGGCAAAAACCACAAATGGAAGGATGTTCCGGAGCTCAAGGTTGTGAACGAAACCAAGAACGCAATTGATTTATGAAAACTGTATCCAGTTGAAATGAAAATTATCGGAATGTATATCATTGACGAATAAAGGAGGATTCCAACCAACCTGTTCAACTTGTGTGATACATTTAAATCTCTTCCATCCCCCATTAAATAGCCAGACACTAAAAAAAAGAAAGGAACAGCCCAGCGGGAAGACGCCTGAAACATATCTGCATGCGCAGGCGTCATTTCCGGATAGGCTCCTGAATGAACCACAATAATAAAAAAACAACCAACCAACCTTGCCAAATCTAATGTATTGTTTCTCATGAGTAATAAGCCCAGCTTTTCACATTATGAAAGAATACCACGCCAACATGATAGCTATCTACCAATATATAGTTCTGGTTTGGTTAGCGACTAGTTGATTTCAGTTAAGTAGTCACCCCATGAGCGACCCAACAATTATAGATGCTTAATTTTTTAACTTGGCATTTCCGGCCAAACAATAACTTTTGTATCCGTTACATCGACACTCTCAAGTGCATCAAGATAATCCAGCCACTCAATAAATCGTCCCTACAGGATTCGATAAAAAATCATAATAAACTGATTAAGAAAGAAAATATTAAGTTCAATATTATAAAGCCCCCCAATTGCCCCCCAAGTCCCTAAGGCTTCATTCTCAATCCAACGATCCAGCATCTGCCCATGCCGCTGAAACGCGTATACACATGCAATAATGATTGTTCCATCTCATCTAAGCATCTGAAATTAAATGCATAAATGAAAAAATGGAACAACATATGCAATAACAAGTTGTTCCAAACTGCCCCTTTGGATCAACTACGATACGAGCAGGACACTCCATTCATAACCTCTTCGCTTCCATCTTTTCATGCAGCCTCTACCTCATAATCCCGGTTCGTTAGGGTAAGCTTCTCCATCGGTCAGCCTCACACATATGTCATTTACGTTGACGTGGAATTGCCGCTTTTTGCCTTTCAACCCAAGCATCTACTTCAAATCGGTTGTACATGATCGGGCTGGTATCCTTGGGCTGAAAATCCCCCGAGTAATGTCCGTACTCCCTGCCTTCCATCCACGACTTTTCTCATGCAGATTTAATTGCATTTTTTGATAAACCATAATCAACATCAGCAATGATTCTGTTACCCACTTGTTTGGCACTAATTGTATTGCTGGTTCTTTCATTGAGTTATCTCACTCTTTCAAAAAACATCCTTTATTATACAATTTCATGATTATAAAATATTTTTTATAAGCACTTTTTAGCATAGGGTACAGCGCTTTGTGTGCGTAGATTTCGACCAGCAATAGATTTTAAATCAAACATATTTTTATTAAAATTCAATAAATCGGTGCATAATTTTCCATCATTCGAGTTTTGGCAAACATTTTGAATTCTAAACATTCTTTTTTTTAACATCCATGCCTTGATTCAACACTAAAAAACCAGTGAAACGTCGACATTATATCTATATGATAATTTTACTTTGATCGTAGTTTTATTAAGGAGTGTCAAAATGGCAGAACTTCCTAACAAGTTCATTTTTCGCTTGGCAGTTTTCTCTCATAAGATGCAAATTGAGAACTTTAGACATTATGTTAACAACATGAGCCTTAATTTCTCAAAAGATGCCGAGAACCTTAAAAAGGAATATGAGAAAGAAATTGATGGAATCACCGATGCAGAACATATTGAATATATAGATGACACCTATTCTGAACAATATGAATTACTAACAAAATTCCAACCATTAATATACAAAAAATCCACGCTAGTATCACTATATACTTACTTAGAACATTCATTAAATAATGCATGCAACTCACTCCACACACTATATAAGACAAAAGCCAGCATAACAGATTTGAGAGGTGATGGTATTGTCCGTGCAAAGCTTTACTTATCAATTTTCTTTGATTTTAATTTCGGGGATGCTTCCAGTAGGTGGCCATTCATTTTAGAATTCAACAAAATAAGAAATTGCATCGTTCATTCTGATAGTGATATCACTGCCATGAATAATGAAACAACTCTTCGCAATATTGTCACATCAACCAAAGGCCTGTCTTTAATAGATAATAAATTTATTGACATTGATGATGAGTATATACTTTGCTGCATTGATAATATTGAAAATTTCTTTGATTGGGTATTTAACAATGAAATTAAAGTTGCTTGATTACTGACATGGGGTGTCAGGGGGCGGAGGTTCAAACCCTCTCGTGCCGACCAAAATCCCAAATTAAAACAGCCTCTTATGGCTGTTTTTACACCTGCGATTTGCTCAAAGTAAAACAAAGGTAAAATGAAGGTAAAACCCATGACAGTCAGAACGCTAAATCATCATCCCTAACCCGGTTAATTGTGTACGTCAGCACACCAAACACCGTTGCTCTTGGGTTTTGGGAATGCTTTTCTAATAAGATCTATCGATCATGGAAACACAGAACGTTCAGGTAGTGATTTATTTCCAACTTTCTCGTCATATTTTTTTCTGTCCGTTAATAATTTCCCAAGCATAATGCCTCGTTTCTCAACAAAATGATAAGATATAACACTAAAAATTATCGCAAGACTGAGTCCTGACACTGCCGGTATAAAATAACCGTATCCATTCAGAAAAATTTTATTGAAAAGAAAAAAGAAAACACCATGCGAAAGATAAAGAGAGTAACTAATGACCCCGAGCCATCTGATCGGCGCTATATTTAGTAAACCGAAAATAGAGCAACCTTGTGAAATGGAGAGGAAAAGAATGAAAATCCCAAACCACGAAGGGAAAGAATACACATCAAATTGCATATACAAGGATGTTAAACATATAACTAAGCCAATCAACGCAAAGATGTTATTTTTTAGAATTCTTCGAAAACATCCATACTCCCAGTTCACCGCTATTGCCGCAAAACCACCAGCAATAAAGCTAAGGAATATGCCGCTATTATTTCCATTAAAGAAATTTAGATATAAGAGGGCACATACCATTAAAAAGAAAACAGATAGTGAAATGAAAGCGATTTTTCCCCTAGAAAACTGACATATTAAAGGATATAAAAAATAGAATTTCCACTCTACATTGAGGGTCCAGAGCACTCCGGCTATTATCAAATATTTATCAATATGAGCAGATATTGTCATTGGATCACTCAGACCAAACGTAAGCCACGAGACAATGGAAAGAATGTATTCTTTCCAAGTACTATAATGATAATACCCCGTCAGGAATGATACCAGAAGAATAAATAATGCAATAAAAATATATGCTGGTACTATCCGAAAAAAGCGTCCAATATAAAATTTTTTAAAATCAACGTTACCATTTGCCCTGATTGCTTTATCACAAAAAAGGAAACCGGTGATCATAAAGAAAAGTATTACTCCTCCTCCACCAAAAGATAATATAACATTTTCCACAAAATTAGAGATAGGCGCAATTTGCGAGTCAAGTGGTTTCCATGCGCCATGATTAGTTAGATTATATGAAAAAAAACTATGGCTAATTGCCACTAAAGAAGCAGCGACCCCTCTTAAAGGTTCTATTGTATTGTATCCCCCGGAAGAAGCATTAAAAGAAGCTCTTATACTTTTAGGGCTAACGGTATGAACAATATACATAATTGTTGCGGGTACAAACAAAATCCCGATCAAACTGTATACAGTTATTTCCATTTTCTCACCAACCATAGATTATGATGGTGTAAGTCTATAATAAACAGAATGAAACTTCATCAGTTAGCTGTAGAGTTCGGTCTCAGATATGATTAACTAACCGTTTTCACGATGAAAATCAATACCAAACAATCTTTCTTCCTACCCAACCTCAATGACTTCTGTACCACCATGACCTGTGTGTATGCTACCACCAGCCACATTGACTAGTTAGTATTTGTTTTTTGTTGCGCGCTACAATTTTTCGTACCAATGCGAATATAAATGATGTACCTCATCAACAAGATAAACAATAACGCTTATTCGCTGAGTAAATAAAATAGCCACGCACATGCTTGACTTAAATGTTCGGTATGGCTATCCACTCAAATTTTTCATAACTTTCCTTATCAATTATTGAGCCGAAGTCCAGAGATTGCATTTTGTTAATATAGCTTATCCAGGCTGCCAATGATTCTCTGTGGTCATCGCTAATTATTCCCAACAGCAACTCAGTCTGCCATATCGATATAGTGTTCTTCGCTGATGAAATTAGATTTTCCTGCTTTGCTTTCACATCTGAGAGAAGTTGTTCTGTTGTTGGTTCTGGTTTATCCACCCAGACCGGAGCACCTGATGAATCTGCTCCAAGAAGCTTCCCATCAGGAGCAGCAGACAGAAAATCGCTCCAAGTTTTGTCTGTTATTTCAACCAAATCATCAGGCCACGAACCCGCTGAAATATATGAACTCTTTAACGAGGTATCATAAAATCCAAGCTTCGAAGGAGAGAAATATTTTGTCATTTTAATATCCTATTGCTTCCCAATATACGGTAATAGTTCCAGCGGTTGGTGATCCAGCGCTATTGGAGGAAATGGACATTCCTCTTAAAACAGCCCCTGTTGTCGATAATGCTGTCGGTCTGCACGTTTCGCATGTTCCACCAGTCACATCAGTCAGAACAGACGCCTGAAGGCTTAGAGGAGCGGTAGGGAAAGCCGTAGGAAAAACAACAGACACATTACCTTCTACGGCATTTTGAGAAACAGTAAGAGATATTGTCGTGGTCCCCCATTGCTTAATTAGATTACTCTTCACACCATTAATTATCATTGGTGTTGTTATATATCCGCTCGTCCCCAATGCACCAGAGCAAACCCCAGCCAGGGCAATGCTTCCTAACCCAAGGTATGAGAGAAGATTTGCTACTGAAGATTGCCCGATAACATCTCGCCCGACAGGGGTCAGGTCAGTCAGATTCGCTGTATCAGCTCCGTTGAAGTACGCCAGTTTATTAGCTGCACCGGTTAGTGCTGCAATGGCTGTCAGGGTGGCATCGCGCGACTGAAATGATGTCTGTAATGCCGTCAACAGTTGATCGTGTTTCGTCTTATCAAGGGCTATCCCGGCATTTTCAACGATTCTGGCCAGTTCCTCCTGGAACATATCGAAAAATGCTTCATCCAGATCGGTTGCAGGCGTTCCTGTTTGTGGGTTCCCGGCTGTAAAGCCATTTTTGCCTGCGCCAAATTTATCCACCTGCGCGGTGGGTGTATCAATACGGTGCATGATTACTCCGGATATTTAAAAATTACGTAGGTATGAGACGGGCAAAGCTTTGTCAGAACGCATTCAACAATCGTTTCCCCCCACCAGCGCAGCGGGGATTCGCAGTTATCGCTGCACGTCATGTTCGTGATATTTACCGCTGACGGCATATTGACCTGCCAGTAGTAACGCCACTCCGGTGACCAGAGCGCATCTGTACACTTTGATGTGCATTTAAATGCGCTCTTGTCATACCGCGTTATCGTGGCGCCGGGCATGCCAAGCGCCGCGAGTTGCGAAAGATAAAACGCTTCTTTAATGCCGCCGCTCAGATTGAGTTTTGAATCAAGACGTCGCTGGCGCTGCCTGATTGTCTGGGTTCCTTCAGGGATGCACTCATCCGGTAACCCTGCAATTCTCTCCCAGCGGTTGATAAGTTCGGTTGTGGTCCGCGGATCAATCTCATGCATCAGTGCATCTGCGCGCTGATGTGCCCGCAGCAATGAGGGTGTCGCGCCTTTTATCGCCGGATCATCCGGTGACCATGCCGGTCCAGGCGGCAAAAGTGCAGACAGAAGGCTGATGTAATCATCACGGGTTACAGCCATGTGATAACCCCCAGCACGGCAAGCTCGTTTTTCGCAATATCGATATCCGCCGCAGGAGAAACCAGGGTGTGGCTGTATTCACCGGTCGCGATGGAAATGGCTTCATTAATGCGCGAAAGCTCAAGCTTCCCTTCCGGTACGCCATCGCGCAGGAGGAAGGCGCGTAACTCAGCCTCGACCTCCGAGCGCACCGCCACAGTGTCCGGGTTAAGGTCAATGGTGAAATTGACGGTATGAGGCACGGCGGTGAAAACATAGAGATCAGAACCTGCGACCGGTGCCAGCGGTTCAATATGTGCCTGCACAGCCGCCACCGTGGCGGCGTCCAGTATTGGATTAACAAGGTCACTGCTGGCCACCATCACGCCGACCGTGCCGGTACCGAGCCAGTGCCGGTAGGCCCAGGCACGGGTGACGCCCGATACCTCTTTCGCCCAGACGATGTAATCCCCGTCAGCACCGCCAAGCGGCGTCCAGTAGTAACGCTCCAGCACGCGGGCGCGCCAGGTTTCCAGATCTTCAACGTCAAAGCCGCCGGTAAGCGTGTCAGCCACGCCACCGGAAGGCAGCCCGGCAACAGGCGTCGCCAGTGACAGTGCCGTCCCATCATCAGCATTGCCTGTCACACCCGTTTCAGTGCATGAAATGGGCAGCCGCAGTACCCCGCCAGCACTGGTTGCATCCGCGGTCGCAGTATATTGCACAAGGTCATCGCGCTGGATGACAGCACCAGCAGACACGGTGATGTTGTTGGTTACGCCATCCCAGCGCATATACCCGTTTGCCGCTGTCGCATCTTTACGCGGGCAGCGTTTCATGGCGGCATGCCGCGCCAGCCAGGTCTCATCACAGAGATCCGGTAGCATGTTGGTTGCCAGATAATCGATGTACCCATAAACCGTATGCAGTGCGGCCGCGTAAACCTTCGCCCGGACATCCTCATCCATACGGCGCAGCGTGTCGCTCACATCCAGCATCGAAAAAAGGTCGGTGCGGATCATGCTGATATTTTCGGCCAGCGTCGGCCTCTGAAATTCACTGTCCGGCATCGGTGATCGCGCTCCATAAGTCGTTAAATGAAATCGTCACTGGTCCGTCCCGGCGCCACAGCGTGATGCTGTTTGCGAGCTCATTGATACCAGTGCGCTGAATGTCCAGATCAATGCGTGACACCACCCCGTCATCAAGAAGCCACTGAAGGCATTCGCGGATATATACCCGCACGGTCTGCACCAGCTGGTTGGTCAGTTTGCTGCGCTGCAGTAGCCACAGGCGGGAACCATAGCGATCGTTCTGCACAGCGGGGAAAGTGTCGCCCCACCATCCCATCGGCACATCGGCGTTATCGTCGGGTTCAGCGCGGCGCCATGTAAAAAGAGAAATCACCACGGCGCGGGTCAGCATGTCCAGTTGCGCGCTGGCGCTTACCCGTTGTCCGTTCACTGTCAGCCAGAGTTCCATCACGCCTCCATTGGTGTGGTTGGGGTGTCTGTGTTATTGCCCTGCCCGTTCTCTTTGTGTCGGTTCCCGTTATAGGCGACGCGCATACCGGCCATTGTCTGCCCGTTGCTGTCACACAGATCCTTAATTTGCCCGGTGGCCTCGATGTCCATTTCAAATCTGGCCTTTGGCGCGTTGGTGAAGGTGATCGGCTTACCGCCGCCATCAACAACGATCCCGGCACGGGTCAGTGTTACGGACTGTCCCTGGTCGTCGTAAATCGCCACCTCACCGCCGGTTAGCCCCTTAATCCGGTACCGGCGATCGGAAACAACCACCGCCACGGCATGTGAGCGGTCCGCATCCGGAAAAAGAAGGACTGCTTCTGCGCCTGATGTGGCGCAGGATGTAAAGCCGTAGGGCTCCATGTGTTCAATGCCGGATTTCTCTTCGCCCGCGATCATGGCAACATCGACGGTCTGACACTTCGTACCGGCGTTCACGCTGCCGATGACCGCCCGCGCAATAAGGCTCTGTACCTGCCGTTGCAGGCTCTGCAGTGCACGCATCAGAATGGGTCCTTGTCAGAGGATTTTTTACGTTTCTTCGGGTCAACCGGCTCAGGCAGATACGCATCCGGCGGACCGATACGCAGCTCAGCGAGTGTGCCGCTGCGGTCTTTGATGAAAGACACTTCGGAGATAAGCATTTCGCGGTTATCGAAACCACAAACCGGGTCAGACACAATGACACGCTGGTTAGGCTGCCACAGGGTGCCGTCACCCTGCCGCCAGCCCCCCACTGTATACGTTGTCTCATCCGTGCGCGCTGCACGCTGGCGGGCTTCAAACTCAGCACGGGCAATACAGCTCGCACCGGTCGCCTGGCCGGTCTGCTGGACGGCCATCGGGCGATAGCGGGAGATACCGGCATCCGCCGTTTTTGCGCGCAGTGCCGTGGTGGTGGCCGCGCCAAAATCATCATCGTTACCGGCACGCTGCCCGCTGACCTGATACGTGGAAAACCGCTCCCGGATGCTTTTCTCTGTGTCGCAACTGATGATGTTTTGCCCCAGCACCAGCGCCGTGGTTGCCCGGGTGGATCCGATGCCGCCGATCACCAGCCTCCCGCGCGGGTCGTCATACGCCAGCGCCTGCTGATTACCCAGCATTTTGTTCAGCACTTCGATTACCGTCTCGCCGTGATCAGGCTGCACGCCGGGTATCGCACCGGAGGGCGCGCCGGAATTCACCACCTCGATACCGAACGGTTTCGCCAGTGCGGTGGCAACCTGAACCAGCGACTGCCCGTTGAATTGCTTCGGTTCGGCGGCGCAGTCAATAAGGTCAGCCGTGAGGCTGCGACCGCTTATACCGGTGCTGACTGACAGTGCGTCGTAGCGTACCGGTGTGGCTTCAACCCAGCCGGTCATGACCAGGTCATCGCCAATCAGCACCTCAACCTTTGCACCGTTCCTGATGCGCGGCTGCAGTGATTTTGCCTCATCACCGCCGGGCCATTCGCGGGTGATTTCAACACTGAAATCACCCGCCAGCCGCTCAATCCCGGCACCAATCCGCACCGACGTCCAGCCGCCCCACTCCCGCCCGTCCACACGCAGCGTTACGTTATCGTTCATTGCACTGGTACCCTCAGTTCTTCAACAGGGACAAAGCCGGGATGGGGAATCGCGTTTCTGCGGATAATGTCGCTGTCCCGCCCGGCGTTGTCGTACCAGGTTGCTGCCAGCACCAGTGCGGGCGTCACCTCGTCTGGCATACGGATAACCGTTCTCTGTGTCTGCTGGAGCCGGTCGCTGATATCGGCATTCAGATCGGCCTTGACCCGGCGCAGCGCCAGAAACAACTGATCGTCGCCGGTACGTGACATCTCTTTGTCAATCGTCTGGTTCAGCGTGTCGCGGATATCCACCAGATCTTCCCAGGTCGGCAACTCTGCTGTGGTTATCGCTGCAGGAGCATTATTCAGGGCGGGATGAGACACCGCAGGCCAGCCGGCTTGCTGACTGCTGTCAGACACAACAGGTGCTTTCGGCGCAGGCAGATTTGTCACGGCGTAAGCAGCCTCACTGATAGCCGTGGTGCGGATAGCACTGGCGACATAATTACTCTGCCGGATCCGGTTGCGGGTGGTCACGCTGTCTGTTTTCCAGACACCACGCGGCGCCAGGTCACTCCCCAGCGTGATGCCGGAAAAGTTTTTAATAATCGTGAAGAGATCCCCGGCATTTCCTGATAAGCGTTTCCCGGCGCGCCACATGGTCTGCAGCGCTTCAACAAAATTTTTACCGGATGACGGCGGCGGCAACAGGACGGAGATATCGCCCTGCAAAGCCCTGGCGGCGGCTGAAATCGCAGAATCAACCATTTTCATTTTGTCGGAAACGACACCCACCATGCTGGTCGCATCTTCAATAACCCCGGCCTGAACGAAGTCCGGCATGCCATCCATGCCAAACTGTTCAAAACCCGTGCTGATACAGTCATCGAGTGTGGAACACGATGTGGTCAGGTTTTGCGCTGTCGCAGCGCCGGACGTCGGGTAAGAGAGTTCCCCGGCCTCGACGAATCGCAGGTCGAAGCGCACCATGCGTCCTTCACTGGTCGTGGTGCTGACGCGGATTTCGCCATCAACACAGACTTTAAGCTCGCCATAAGACGGGTGCACCAGCGTGCCGGGGCCGGGTTTGTTCAGCGCCGCGATGAGCCTGTCGCGCTGCTCATAGCAGTCATCACCGATCACATACGCCGAAATTGTCGGCCGCATGGTCACTTTGCCCAGGTCCTCGGTGTACGGCTTGTCACGGTTCGGGTATTCGTGCGTTTCAACGCGGCGGCCAACGCCCGCGTTTTCATCTTCAACTTTAAATTTCACGCCGCGAAACGACGCATCAACAAGCCTGTCTTTCCACGCCATAATTTCTCCGGGTACAAAAAAACCCGCCGGAGCGGGTTATTAATTGAGAAGATAAAAATACCGGGGGCTAATAGGGTCGGCCTATGTTGGTATATCCCACATCATAACTGATCCCCTGGAAGCCGGGCCCGGCAGGATCCACTTTCATGCCAGGTGGCGCATTCTCAAAAGAGACCCTGAGTTCTCCTTTGGGCGTAGCACCAGCAGCGCCCGATCCGCGGTTGATTCCCTTCTCATACTCTTCCATATTCTGTCGGTTGAAAAAGGGCGTCCAGTCAGAAGCAAAGAACAGACCGTTGTTTTTCATCCAGTCGCCAGCAGATGTTTTGCCGATAGTTGATTCCATCGCACCTTCCACAGGCGCGTAGAGCATGGATGCCAGCCCAAACTTACCCAACAACCCCATTTTCTTGTTAGCAATATCAGCCTCTGTGCCCACTGTTCTGACTGAACTGATGATCGTGGTGAGCCACTTACCCGCGATATACGCCGCCACGCCTGCCAGCGCAATCTTCCAGCCATCTGTCCCGCTGGTAAGAGAATCGATTTTTCCCAACAGATTCTCGATTACCGGGCCAAATTTATCCCAGTTAGCGATTACATAACCGATACCGATGGCAGCCAGGCGCAGAAAAGCCCCCATCGGTGTCATTTTCAGTGAACCACCGATAAAGCCCAGCGCGGTGTTAACGCCAAGCATGGCAAGTTTCAGACCAGTAAACCCGGCGGCAGCACCAACGAGGCCTCTGATAACTTTCGGGTTTTCTTCGGCGAATTTACCGAACTTCTCACTGATATCGCCAAGCCAGGTGATCACTTTTTTTGTATCGCCAGAAAATGCGCTACCAATCGAAGCAAGCCCGTTTACCGCTGTACCGGTCATGGCATCCCAGAGATTGGTTAATGTATTTAACTGCGCCTCCACGCGCTTATTCAGGCTGGCCTGCCTGTTCATTCTGTCCTGAATCTGGTCGTAACCGTCCTTGCCTTTATCAATGAGCGCATTTACCACCTGAAGGGTTTCTGCATCATCACCAAACAATGCCTTAAGCACGCCGGTGCGTTTGACGTCCGTTAATTTGCGCAGTTTTGATAACTGCGTAAACAGGTTATCGAGTCCACCAAAAGCTCCCTTACCATCAGTAAAATCGAGACTGATGCCGAGTTTCTGGCGTCCCAGCACTTTGTTCACCGCTTTGACCTTCCTGACATCAAGGCCTGACTGAATGACTTTTCGCAACGCATTACCGGCTGACTCGCCTTCCATGCCCATCTGATCCATCATCACGCTTATCGGCGCAAGACCCTGAGCAGCTTTCAGCCCGTCCTTATTAACCATCTTAAGTACAGAGCTGGTCTTGGCAAAAAAAGACAGCATATTGGTATCGTCAACGCCGAGGTAAAAGGCTTTCTGAATAGTGTCAAACAGCCCCATCATGTCGTTTGATGCTGTGCCGGTAGCATCCTGCATTTTGGCAGCAAATTCCGCTGCGGCTTCGGGTGTTTTTTTGAGCTGAACAGCAAGGTAGGCAGTGGCTTCACCCACGCCGCCAAGGATGTTTTCTGCCGGAATACCCTGTCGCACAAGCATCTGCATCATGTTCTGGAAATCGGCAGTGGTACCGGGGAGCTTGTTGCCCAGACCGATGGCCAGTTTGTTGATATTTTCGAAGCTCGCGCCGACCTGTCCGTTTGCCTGCATCATGGCGACTTTAAGCCCGGTCGCCGCATCCTCCTGCTGGGCGTATGAGCGAAGCGATAAAGTGAGTCCGGCAGCAAGTCCGGCGGCCATTACCAGACCGCCGCGCCCGCCTTCCTCCGCCTGCCGCTTAAATTTGCTGATACTTTTTTGCATGCGACCAAGCGCGGGCGAAAGCCTGTCAACGCCCGTGATGAGCGCTTTCAGTTCAAACTCACCTGCCATCAGTTTTCTCCTGCTCTATCCTGTTCGCCTGGCTAATCAGCAGCGGTACTTCACTGATCGGCATATTCAACAATTCATAAGGGTTAATGCGCCAGTAACTGGCGCAGTCGAAATAACGATCAATGATTGATGCGGCTGTCAGCCCCTGAGGAAAAAACCGGCCACCAGCCAGCCGGCGTTGTTCAGATCAACAGGGGACATCTGATCAACAGAACTTTGGGGAACCTTTCCCAGCTTGATGATGTATTTCGCAACAACGTTCGCCAGCAGCCTGATGGACTCATCCTGATTCAGTTGATACGGATAGCCCAGCTCACGCACGTCTTTCCCGGTTGGTTCCTCAAATTCAAGCACACTGATCGTTTCACCATGTGCCTGAATCGGCTTTGTCAGTACAAGTTCGCTCACTGGTAATCCCCTTCTTCACCGTGGAATTCAAGATCTGCCGTGCCTTCTTCGGCGTTGTGGTTTGCTTCGCCATGAAGCCAGGCAGACGACAATACATAGACCTGTCCGTTCGCCAGTTCGGCGGTGATGGTCATCTCATCCGACGTGGTGATTTTATTGACAGGAAAATCCTTCGGCACCTTGAAAGTCCCTTTAACGTAGGGCGCGCGGTGTGTCTCCTTGCGATCCACAGAACCATCGAGGCCAATAACATCGTCATTAACCGTCCTGTTCATTGGCACTTCAATGCCGCCGGTCAGGGACAACTGAAGCCCGTCAATTTTGAAATAACAGGTGCCACCAATCCTGGACATTAGGCTGTCTCCTCTGGGTATTGCAGGCGGAACTGATTAACGACAGCAAAGATACGAAGCTGGTTAATGTAATCCGGCGGGAAAAGGGTATTGAGGCGATTAGGGTTGTTCGCGTCGCGCTCAACAATGAGGTACTGTTTGAACAGATCGTAATTCTCGACAATGCCTGCACGCTCAAGACGGCGATACACCGCCAGAAGTTCGCCCTTGATCACTGCCGGGGTCACAATCGCCTGGCCCGGGCCGAATCGGGTCCCGTCATTAGCCAGTTTGTGGCGGCCGTATTTGCTGGTAATGACTGACTTCAGCGCGCGCAGCACATAGGCGCTGGTATGGAGCGTCTCGCTGTCGAGATAGCTGTTATCCGCCGTGCCCCAGGCATTGGTTTTGTAAGTGGTCACATCGCGCTGGATGCGAAGCACGCCCCCTTCGACATAGGCCGTCGCCACACCGTGCGCCAGCAGGGACTGCTGTTCGGTCATCGTGAAGCGTTTCCCTTTCGGCGCAGGCAGCATATTCACCAGCTCGCCGGTCTGCGTGGGGCGCGCCGGATCGTTGCGGATAAATACGGCGGCGCGGGCCGTTCGGCTGGCCGCCAGTTCGTCAGCCGGGGTCTGCGTCTCTTTTTCGTAACCCGCCAGGGTGATGTGCTGCAGGTTAAAGAGATCACCAGCGGCAACCAGTTCAGACAGGGTGCCAAGCTTCGCGGTATACACATGCCCGTAAAGCTGACGAACATAGCTCCAGCGACCACTGGTATCGTTCATTTCGCTGGCGATGGTGTTAACCGATGCCTGGTCGTTAAACGGATGGCCGATATAGTCAAACGCTTCATCAGCCATTGCAGCGATCGCACCGGACAGACCTGGCGCGCCTGCCCCGGCAGTACTGGAGGCGACCGCCACTGAGACACCGGCAGGCAGCACTTCGCCACCACCGAAGCCGTAATAGTTCAGCGTGACAGGAATTTCGTTACCACACAGCCCTTTATGTCGGGCGGTGAGTGTCACAACGCCCAGCGCCGCCGATGCGGTGAAGGGCAGTGTGACATCCGCATTGATGGCTGCACTGATGCTGGCCGCCACTGCAGTAACATCATCGCCGTTCACCACCGCCGCCTGGATACGGGTACGACCGATATACACATTAACGATCCCGCTTTCCGTCGCTGCGCCGGTTACTGTCAGGGTGATTTTTGCCGCGGTACCGGCTGCCGGTTCAGGTACGGCGATCACATAGAGTTCACCAAACGGATCTGTCGCGCGGTACGCATCAACCATGCGCGCCAGCTGGCTACCTGCACCGCAAATCTGTTTCGCATAATCCGCTGATGGCATCAGCACAAGTGTATTGGTGGCGATAGCGGCACCGGTGTTGGCGTACCCCAGCAGTAACGCCGGGGCTGAGTCCTGCGTGGTGTTCGCCGCCGAATTGTCCATCTCGGCATAGAACAACGGCACCAGCGAGTTAGCCGGAACGTTATTAAAACTAATTGTCATCGGATTTCACCTTTTTCGGATTAACGTTGTCCGCGCGCTTAATGTCGCCGTCAGCTTCCCGGCGCAGCCAGTAGCTGTTTTCTTCGACATTTCGCCCGCCTTCGGGCAAAAGATCACCGCGGGCAGGATCAGGAACTGACCGCCCGGCTACGGGTTTTACAAACATGGGGCCTCTCAGTTTTCGGGAAAGTGGATTTCCGTGTGGTGCTCGATGACACCATCCGGGCCATTGCCGGGGTTGATAAAATCGACGTCAATAGACAGCGTCAGCAGGTCATCAAGGGAGTCCAGTTCTTCCTGCTGGCGCGTGTCGGCAACGGATAATTCGTTTTCAACGACAAAATCAAACTGATAGGTCAGCTCATAGCGGTTAACATCCAGCAATGTGCCGCCGTCGTAGGTGATGGGCTCGCCGTGCGGCTCGGGGTTCCAGCCCAGCAGGGCTCTGAAAATCATGTTGCGGATATCGTGAACCACATCATAAGAAGCCCATTGCCCGCGCTCATCGCGCCCGTTGCTGATAAAAACAATGACGGAAAAGCCCTCCCGGAGATCCTGCCAGTAGTCGGTCTGGCTTTTCTGCTCGCCCGGTGAATCATCCCCCGGCACAACATAGGCCGCCGGTAGCGCCAGTTTCCCGGCCTCCGGCAGGTTCCTGAACTGCGCAGCGCCTGCCACGCGGTTTTCAAAGATCGGGCAGCGGGCGCGTAGCGCGGCAATAATCGGGGTCAGTTTCATTTACGGCGTTTCTCCGGCTTCAGTGAGAGGCGCAACTCACGGGCGAGGAAGTAACGCGTCCAGGGGGCGTTGTGGTTCAGTGTTTCAACCATGAAGTTGTTACGCGGTGCCAGTCGCCAGCCACTTCCGCCGGAGGCACCACGATGATGACTGCGGCGGCGGCGCGCCCCACCGCGTACACCATAGAACAGAAAGGCCGGATAGAAGTCGCCGGTTATAAGCCTGTTACCCTGCCCGTTGCGCTGGTTCGGCGCGATGCGCGTCATAAAGCCAGGACGTCGCTTATTCGCTTTCGGAACCATGAAGCCAATCGACTTCGCCAGCCGGCCGGTCTGAAATCCGGGGTTTGCGCCGGGTTCTGAACGGCCACGCCGCATCACCAGGCGGCGGGCATCACGCATATGCTTCTGGCCAATGCGAATAAAGGCACGTCGCACCCGCGCGCGGTTGAAGCGCATCTCGCTGGGCTGCTGAAAATCAACGTGAAAAAAGGGTGTCGCCATTGCTGCTCCCTCCGTTGTTCAACGGCACGCCGAGATCGGTACATTCCAGCAACAAAAACCGCCGTTTGCTGTTGAGATCGCGGGCACGCTGCACACGAAACACCTCTTCGCCGAGCACCACTTCAAAATCTTTCGTGATGCCGGAACGCCAGCGGATCGTGATGTAATGGGTGATGGCATTATTCGTCTGTGCCGTTTCCTGATAGGTGGTGGCGCTGGTCTGCGTCACCTTTGCCCAGGTATAAAAAGCCACCGGATACGTCGGCTCAGTCCCCATATCATCCGAGGGTGTATCGACGCGCTGGCGGATCTGCACCCGCCTGTCAAGTTCACCCGGGTCGGGGAGGATATAAGTTGCGCTGGTTTGCGCATGGCGTAACTTCATAGCGGGATGAACCTGTACGGGCCTACCAGCCAGTTATAGGCCAGCGGCATTTCTGACCTCTCGATTTCACTGACCGACGAGCGATTTTCATAGTAATGCGTCAGCAGCAGGAGCATGCCCAGGCGTATATCGTCGGTGAGCACCAGCCCTTCAGGATCCTCTTCCGGGATACTTTCCTGTTTGTCGTATAACTTGCGGTTCAGAAACGTTTCTGTTCGTGACTGAACCGCACTGCCCAGCAGGCTAAGAAAATCATCTTCATCTGCAAAATCGTCCTCAAGCCGCAACTGTGCCTTTATCTCAGGGAGTGTCAGCAGCATGGAAATCTCCATGCCCGCCAGACGGCGGGCATAAAAAAACCGCTTTCGCGGCGGTGGTTAACTCAGCCTTTCTGTTACGCCGGTTTACCCACCAGCGCTTTAATGGCAGCCACGTCTTCCAGCACACAGTCGAAACGGTGGAAGGCCAGGAAAGCCGTCTGATCATATTCAGCGTAACGTTCAACCAGACGTTTCAGCGTCATGTAAGAAACGCGACGAATAATGAAACGGTCAAAGTCACCAAGGAAAGCAAACTTTTTACCCGCTGCAATACTGTCGATGGCCTGATCGATTACATACGGGCACCCCAGCACAGTTGCGGGCACACCACCAGTAATACCAGGCAGCCACAGCGGTCGGTTTTGTCCATCCACCATCTCTTCGATCACCTGCAACGTTGAGTCGTTAAAGGCCCAACGGCATTTCGGACCACCGCGATAAGCCGGGTCAATCGCGTGTTTCAGCTTGTTCATTTCCTGCCAGGAGAACGCAGCGGCGGCGGCAGTGTTTACCGTTCCGGTTACGGATGCCACCAGCCCTTTTGGCTGCACCGGCGTACCAGTACCGGTACCCTGCACCAGATATTTCGCTTCACCTCGCCCGATACGTTGCCCAATGCGGGTGGCGAGATACGCTTCAATATCCACACCACTGTCCTGCAGCAGTTCGTTGGACACACGAATGATTTTGGATGACAACTTCTTGGCACCCAGGATCGCCGTGCCAAACGTCACATCTTCTTCGGAGGCTTCCGTGTTTTCGCCCAACAGTTCACCCTCTTCCGCCGTGCCGTCGGAAGTGGACCAGGTAATGTCCTGCCCGTCAGAAGTGTTGAGGATCTGTGCCACACTGGCGATACCGCCGTAGGCTTTCATCGAATCCACAATTTTATTCAGGATCTGTGTCGGCACGGTATACCCGCCTTTGGCATCCGGCGATGTACCCTGAGCACGTAGTTCTTTAATTGCCTGGCGCTCTTCGGCAGAGAGTTCGCTGAAGCCATGACGCAGGAATTTATTAAACGCCGCAGCACGGCGTTCGGCATTCTGCGCTTCCGGCGTATTGTTACGTTGTTCCCGACGTTGCTCGTCTTCCAGATCTTCAATGTGGTACTGATCCAGGCGACGCAGTTCCTCCTGCCGACCGATCTGCTCATCGAGCGCATCCAGTTCAGATTTTGCGGCGTTCCACTGGTTACGCTGCTCATCCGTCCAGGTCGCTTCACCGATTTTTTCGTGCAGCGCGCGCATGTCGGTGGCAATGGTGTTACGTTTTTGCTGAAGTTCGTGCAGTTTCATGTTTTTTCCTTACGCGTTAAGAAGGGTCAGCAGGCGCTCGCGCGCCATTCGTTGATTAATGGCTTGCGCCAGCGCGCCACTGTTGCGCGCCTCCTGCCAGGCTTTCATGGATCGGACACCGGAATCGGCTTCCTGATAGGCCGGGTAGGTTACCGGGCTCACATCAAAAAGCCGTGAAAAGCGTGAGATTTCACGGATAACAATGCCTTCCTCATCCTCGTACCAGTGCTCGCCGTCTCGCGCCACGCGGAACGCAAAAGACGACTGGCTGATATCGCCCCGGAACATCGGGGCCAGGACCAGATCGCGGATGGTCTGGGTGTCAGGGGCGGTAATGTCATAGCGCAGCCCCTTGTCGTCGACCGCCAGTGAGAGCGTTCCGGCAGCGCTGCGGCCCAGAATAAAATTCGGGTCATGGTTAAACAGCCCGCGCACATCATCATTCAGCACGTCGTCAAACGCACCGGGCTTGATGATTTCACGGAATCCCCATAACGGCTCGGAACGGCTGTTGAACACCGAGCCATAACCGATAATGTGTGTCGGCTGCTCACTGTGTTGCTCCGCCCGAACCTCGCCGCTGTAACAGCGGACTTCGCGATCATCCATTGGGTTGCTCCTCGCTTTTTGGGTCGGTAGTAAAATCTTTGGCCGGGTTAGCGGCATTAACGCTGACGAGCATTTCATCCAGCCCATCGACCGGGTTCATGTCTTCAAACGCGCGCGCCTCGTTGCGGCTCATCCAGCCATCAGTAATGGCGAAGTGATAGAACTGCGCGCGCTCCTGGGGCGTGCCCCGCAGAAGCCCGGTCAGGTTAAAGCGCGTGTAAAACCCCGCTGCCAGTTCAGCACGGGTGAAAAGCCGCCGGTTAAGCTCCTGCTCCCAGTTGGTTACCCAGGGCATCATGGTGTAGCGGACGAACTGAATGGCCTGCTGGGTGATGTTGGAGAACGTCGCTTTTTCCAGATCGTTAATCATGTGTGCCGGCACATTGAAAATTCCGGCGATCATGGAGCGATTCAGTTTGGTCATGTCGATGATCTGGGCATCGACGGGTGAAACCGTCAGCGCTTTGTAATCGAGATCCGCCGGCAGCAGCATGGTTTTGTTTTCCTGGCTGCGCAGCGCTAGCGCGGCTTTTTGCCACACTTTTTTTAATCTGTCCCACCCCTCACTTTTTATTTCGCCTTTGACTGTAACGATACCGGCAGGGCGTGCGTTTCCGCTGAAAAAGCTTTCGGTGTACTTCTGCCCGCTCATGCCCAGGCCGATGGTTTCGGCGTGCTGCATAATCGGGCTGAGCCCCATTTTCTGGTTATTGCCCAGCGCCCGGATATGGATCATGTCATCCGGGCTGATGGCGAAAGCACCCTCTTCGTTGTAGAGTCCATAGGTATAGCGCCCGCCGGTTTTCAGCAGGGTTGTTTCCCACGGCATGCAGCTTTCGAGGCCCACAACTTCACCACGGCTGCTTCGCTTTACCCACGAATAGCCGTTGCCCCAGCCGAGGATGTGGCGCTGTTTCAGCTCGCGCCATTTGTAGCTGGTCTGCCAGATATTGGGTTCATCGTGAATAAGGTAAAACACCGGATGATCGCGCGCGGGCTCAACTTTACCGTTGTGCTTTCGCATTACATGAAGCGGCATCTGCGCCAGATTTGACGACAGCACGTAAATACAGGCATAGACCGCCGCCAGTTTCATGGCTGTCTCAGGACTGACGTACACATCAGATTTAAAAATCCCGTCAGTATCGACCAGATCCCCGCTAATCCGCGTGGCCGGATTCTCCAGTGATTCACTTCTGAACAAGGCGTCAAGCAACACGTTTCCCCCTTCTGGCCATTGCCAGTGCGGCCACCAGCAACAGACCGCCGGAGAACATCAGCGCGGGTGCCAGCCCAAACTGCAGATAAAACCCCGCCGTGAGCAGTCCGTAACCGGCCAGCCCGATAACATCGGTAACGATTGATTTCATAGAATTAAGAGGTCTTCGTCTGGATCCAGTGAGGAGAGAAAATCGCCAGGCTCTTTAAGCATGGCCCGGCCGATTGCCATGATCAGCGCGACTGCGCCGTCGATTTTGTTTTCGTTCTGCTCTTTGATCGGCTTCACCACATCGTCATTGCCCGGGATGTTTTTGCCCACCACATTGGCGATACACCAGCTCATGATGGGGTTGCCGTCATGATGGAACCGGCCAGACTCGATCGCCGCTTCCAGCTCCTTCATCGGGTCTGACATATTGGTGTAGTTCTGGATGATGGTAACGGGATTAAGCTGCTCATCTGCCAGGTCGTGAGAAAGGCCGGTTGCGCCGAAGGGATCAATCGGTGACTCGGTGACCGGGTTCAGTTTGTTCGCCGCTTTGGCTTCCTCCAGGATGTAGCGATAATCCACCTCAGCGCCATCGGTGACGGTGAGATAACCCATCTCCACCCATTTCTGGAAGCGCTCAGCGGTGCGGCGGTCCTCGCTTTTCTCCACGCTGTATACCGTGTCATACGGTACCCAGAAGCGTGGTGCCACACTGTAGTAATGCGTTTTGCCATCAATCTCGCGGGTAAACAGCCGCGCCATGCTGTTCATATCGAGCTTGCGCGCCAGGTCGAACGCCAGCACACAGGGCTGCCCTTCGAACTGATCAAGTGCCAGCGTTTTGTCTTCGCAGTTCTGCCAGGACACAAGATTGTAGAAGGCTGCGCGCGCGGCAACCCAGATATTCAGATGCTTGGTTTTAAAAACGCCAGCCTGCCGGGCATTGTTAATCGCTCGCTGCTGTTGACTGAGAAGAAAGTCGCGGTACACCGAGACGCCCATATTCGGGTTGGCCTTCTCCAGTACCTTCGGATCCGTCCAGTCGTCACCCTCGTCAACCGTATAGATGATGCCGAACAGCTCGTCATTAGGCACTGAGCCGTTAAGCATCTCGATCACTTCACGGCGTTTGTCGTAGCACGGCCCCTCGATGTTATAACCGGCGGTGGTGATCGCCCACATCAGCGGCTGCCGCCGCGCGCCCATCCCGGTCAGCATGGTTGTATAGAGCGCATCGGTCTGGTGTTCGTGGTATTCGTCAACGATGGCGCAGTGCGGCGACGCGCCGTCGCCCGGGTTGCCAATCAGCGGTTCAAACCGCGCGCCGTCCTCAGGGCGGTTCAGGTTGGAGGCATTCACCTCGATGCCGAATGCTTCCACCAGCAACGGCGTGCGCTTGCACATCAGCCGCGCCGGGCGGAACACTTCCCAGGCCTGTTTTTCGGTCGTGGCGCCGGAATACACCTCCGCGCCGAACTCGTTGTCACAGGTAAAGCAGTACAGCGCCACGCCGGCGGAGATTGCCGACTTGCCGTTTTTACGGGGGATCTCGGTGTAAACCTCACGAAAGCGGCGCAGCTTTGTTCCCTTTTGCACCCAGCCGAAGGCACAGCACACAACGAAAAGTTGCCATGGCTCCAGGGTGATCGGCATCCGTTTGAACGCCCATTCGCCCTTGGTGTGCGGCAGCAACTGAATAAACTTCGCGGCCTTCTCCGCCATGTCTTTATCAAAGCGGTACCTGAACTTACGGCTTTTCTCCTGAGCCATATCGTCGATGTGACGCTGGCAGGCCTGAATGACAAACTGGCACGCCGGTATCTTTCCCCGCACAACGTTGCGGGCGTACTGATTCGCGGCGTTGACATTGGGGTATGATTTCCGGCTCATGAGTTAATCATCTTCAGGAATGGGTTGGAGGTCTTCTTCTGTCCGGCCAGGCCGATAAGACGCTGACGACTGCTCGGGTCAAGGCCCAGCATGGAGCCGGTGGAGCTCATCTCCGATTCCTGCTCTTTCTTGGCGGTCAGTTCGGGGTTCTTTATCCTGCCGCCCATCGCGCCGACGATAGTGTTGCCTTCCGCCGCGATCTTCTTCACGGCACGGCGCCAGAACTCGTAGGCCACGCACCAGCGCTCAAGCACCGCGAGGTCGGTAACGCAAAGCAGCCCCTGCCCGCATAATTCTTTTGTGGTCAGTTCCCACATGACGGAAGCCAGCGGGAGATCGTCTTCTGTGAACCAGTCCGGCGGTGCCACACCTTTGATCGGCGTAAAGACCGGTTCCTCTTTATTCAGGGCTCGCTTGCCGGGGTTACCGGCCAGTTCCTTGCGCGCCGTTGGCTTGGGGCGACGCCCGGAACGCCCTGCCGTTCCAGCCATATGCGGCACTCCTGGTTAAATTTCATTTTTCGCGGGTATAAAAATTCGGGGAGGCGGGCAGTCCGACAGGCAAGGGGATGCAGAAATTTATCCTCCCCCTCCCACCCTGAATGTAAAAAATTCGCCCCATTTTGGTGCTACATCATTGAAATGGGAATCATTCTCACTTGATGCGCTCGCGCCCGGTCTTGCTCGCATGGCATCTCCAGCACAACGCCTCAAGGTTATGATCATCATCCGTTCCGCCATTGGCCTTTGCTAGGATGTGGTCTACACACGCAGCAGCAACAGCCTGACCTTTGCGAAGATGTTCCTGGCACAAACCTTTGTCGCGCTTCAGAATCCTTGCGCGTTTCACATCCCACTTACTGCCGTAGCCGCGCTGGTGGCGTGACTGTCCCGGTTTGTACTGCCGCCAGCCTTCACCTTTATGCGCTTCACAGTAACCAGAAAGATCAGTTGTTGTGCAGCGGCAGCCACGTACACGGCAGGCTTTTGGTGTACGAGGTGGCATTTAAAATACCTCGCTTGTTTAACTCGATCGTAGAACAGTAAAAAAGGCCGCCGGAGCGACCTTTTTATATAGGGGAATTTTATTCGTAATCTTCGGGGTAATACTTTTGATACTCAAGCCATTCGACGACTTTTTCTTTTGCAATCTCTTCAGTTTCCGCCTCAACAGAATAGGCATGTACACCCCTACCTCTCCCTTCTTTGAAGGTTACGGTAACTTTTACCAACCTGTATCTATTGTCTATGTCAGTTTTAAAACCCATATTGCCTCCTTTTGAACTTTCTTGAGAATGCCATTTATGTTTTGCATTTTCTATGATCTTACCGTTCTTAAGGAAGCTTGGGTACCTTGATGCTCAAGGCCTGAGAACCATCATCAATCTCCGCCAGCAACGTACCGTCAGGCAAAAATTGCTTATGACAGTTTCGATGCCTATCCAGCGGTTGTGGCTAGTACTCAATATCGAATACGAGACGCCATAAATAGTGATCTGCATAAAGTTTCCTTTTAGATGTGAACCCGTCGCATGGGATATCCGCCCGAGAAAACAGATCTCCCCAGTCTCACGACTGAAAGACTCTTGATTGTTTAGCGCATGCAAAGCGCAATAAAAAAGCCTCCAACGGATGCCAGTGGCCATCAAAATTTAAGTCAAAAACTACATTTTCGTTTTTGAAATCTCTGCCAATTTTTCGATGAAAGCATTAGCCAGACCTTTTGTACTATTAAAGTCTCGCTCAGCTTTAATAGCGTACTCCTTTTTATCCATCTTCCCTATAATCACCTCGGTATAGGACATAATATTCCCGTTCAATACTTTCGACATTGCATTAAAGTCACCAACTAAATCACTAAAATAAAGAGAAAGGAGTGAGCCAATTCTTGCTTGAATTTGCTTATCATTAAAAGCTTTTATTTCTTCATTTGCCTCTAACTGTGATTTTATTTCAGTCGCAACCATAATGTTTAGAAGCATTATTTGATACATATTGTCATACCATTTATCGAAGAGAGAAAGTATCTCCTCGGCCTTATTTAGGTAGAGATCACGATTCATTTTCCAACGCTCATGAATGAAAGTGTCGTCTCTTTGTGACTTGCTTGCTCGATGATTCAAGATACTGCCCATAAGAGTAAAGCTGGCAGCAACTATCGCAGATAATAAACCTGATGAAGCCGCTATAATGGCACTCGCATTCGTATTAAACCATTCATCCATAATAATCCCACTATTCGCTAAGAAGGATAATCTAGCATTATCACAGGCACTCAGTGAATGCCTGCTGTAATGCCCATTGACACGGTTAAACTAAATGCGACTTTTGCGGCTGGATGTAGCCAACTCTGGTGAGGCTTGAACATATAAGGTGATCGCTATGCCCGAGTTTTCAGCGTTTCGCTTGATAGCTTCAAATGTGTTTCGTACAACTTTATCAGACCCGACCTTTAATTCATTTAAGGTCGGATTTACTCCTGCGACATCAATTTCAGCATAAACAACACCAGTGTAAATATTACTTGGCATGTTTTCATCTAACGACTTTAAGGAAGTAATCCCCTTTTCGTCAAGGTAAGCGTTTATGAGTCTATACTCAGGACTTTTAGAATAAGACAGGTCAAATGTGATAGTTACTCTGTATGCATAAGTTTTTGTAGACATAGATTCCCTCCTTAGTGGTGTGGGATCTATATCGGCATCAAAAATGAAAGATTAAATAGAAAAAAACTATCAATAACCTTATTAAAGCAGATTTGAGCTTCTGCTTACGGTTTGCTGTCAATGATTTACCTCATGCACTGATCATGCACATACTTCTGCAAGCCAGTCAGCTGTTTAGCGACGGTCTTGGTTCGTTCAAACAGTAGTTTTTTTATGCTTGAACGGGACCAGATGTACTTGTTGCCGTTTCCTTCGGTTCTTCGTCTACAGCAGCCTGGAGTTGTTTAAGTCGCACCTGCACCGCTACTTCGATTTCATCAGCTTTTGCTTTTGCTGCAACGGCGGCCGCTTCTGCTTTCGCGGCGGCGTAGGCTTTGAACCAGTCGTGGATTTTTACCCCGCCACCAATGATTAACAGAAACGCGGTGCCCACGGCGGAAAAGTACAGAAATACACTTTCATAGCACGTCATTTTGTTTTTACCTGTCTGAGTTGTTCAGCCTGTTGAATGGCTGAAAGTTGATTGTTGGCTTTATCTATTGCCGTCAGCAATGGCCGTATCCACAGAACGGCCTGGCAATAAGTCAATTGGCCGGCGGCAGTGGCGCCAGCACCTGCTGTGTCAGTCCCGTCGATAGAGGTGTGCATTGCGCTGGCACGTAAGCGGTACGTGTATTCGAGCAACCCGTTAGCAATGTCAGCAGGAACAGGCAGATCACATGTTTTTTCACGACGGAGGATAGTTCGATATTCAATGACGGTTTCCTCTGCTTTTGCATCCACACTTGTATTCTGTTTCGCCGTGGCGCTGGCGATGCCGTTAAACGCCTGTTGCTGGTCGGCCTGCATCTGAATGACTTTGGCCTGCACAAGAACATTGGCTTCCGCCATATCAGCGCGGTTACTGTTGTCCTCATAGCGGAGAGTGGAAATTACAGACAGCCCAACTATCAGCAGGATCAGGAATACGATGATGCTGGCGCGCGTTTCGGCGCTCATCACACACCATCCAGGCAAAGTTGCTTCTCAGCGGCACGACGTTTAACCAGGCCGGGGAGTTGCTTGCCATCCGCATAAACCCAGCGAGTGAACTGCTGGCATGCCTGCGACGTTTCTCCCTTGCGGAGCATCCAGAACAGCGTCGATTTCTGCATGGCGCCGCAGCCAATGTTAAACGTGATCGACGTGGCGGCAGAAAATATGTTGTCACTCAGCTTCGAACCAGCCGCATAGCTGTTTACGCATTTCTCAGCAGCGAGAATGTTCTTTTCCCAGTCAGCGGCGATCTGTGCATCGGTTTTGCGCGTTCCGGCTTTAACACCGTGGGCATTGCCGATACCGTCAGTCAGCACGCCAGCCGGGCAGACATACGGATCACGACGGCAGGACTCAGCATTGCCTATTAACTCCAGCCCTCGCTGATTCGTGCGAACATGGCCACCACTCATCACCAGCGCAATGATCGCGCCGACAGAACAAACGGCCCCCACAGCACCACCAGTTTTTCTTAATGTCGCCATGCTTAATCATCCTGCGGTGGGGGAACCATCTTTCCACCAGCCAGAGCCTTTTCATAAGCTCTTGTCCAGCGGCGTTTGAAATACAGGTTCGTGAAATAAGTTGCAGCACCGATGATGATGCCGCTGATCAGCGCAATAAAATTCCAGTCAAGACCGTGAAACCAGTCATAGGCCCGCGCTAATCCTGTGCAGATCAGGCCGCCTGACGTGCAATACGTGGCCGCCGAAAAAATTTTATCGGGCATGATTCTGTGCATCTCTCTCACCTCGCTGTGTGCGGGTGCTGTGTGAGTAGAAAGGGATTCAGGCCTGCGGGCTGCATTTAAAAAAGGCATCTGATGTTGATTCCCGAAGCCTGAAAATAGAAAAACCCGCTGCTGCGGGTTGATGATCGTTATTTAGCCTCCCTGCTAATCTGCTCAGTAATTTCCTCAACAGTCTGATTGAATCGGTCTGTCTCAAGTTCGACGCCAACGGCGCGGCGCCCCAGTTTCACCGCTTCTTTAATCGTTGAACCTGACCCCATGAAAAAATCGGCAACGAGATCACCGGGCCTGCTGCTGGCGTTGATAATGTCCCTCAACATGTCCGCTGGCTTTTCGCACGGGTGTTTGCCGGGGTAAAACTGCACAGGCTTGTAAGTCCAGACATCCGTATATGGAACCACGGAGGTAACAGCAAAATACCGACGGAGCGATTTGTATTCTTCCACCAGCTCGCAGTATTTACGGTTAAGCGAATGGTACGTGGCCACCAGTTGGTGGTGAGGTTGAACCAGCTCGCTCCCCTGGTGCTTCTCTGTGGCTATTCGGGTGAAAAGCGCCTGTAACTTTTGGTAATCAGCCTCGCCCGGCAGTTGCCACTGGCTGGCTCCGAACCAGTGCGAAACCATGTTTTTCTTACCCGTGGCGGCAGCAATTTCTTTCGATGTCACACCGAGTGAAGCGCGGGCGTTCTGAAAATACTCAATCAGGGGAGACATGAGGTTTTGCTTTAACTCATTACCTTTCCGCTCATAACCATCGTCTTTCGGTCTGTACGGTCCAAGATAATGCTCGGCGAAAAGAACACGCTCGGTCGCCGGGAAGTAAGACCGCAAGCTTTCTTTGTTGCAGCCGTTCCAGCGGCCCGAGGGCTTTGCCCAGATGATGTGATTCAGCACACTGAACCGGCGGCGCATCATCAACTCGATATCTGACGCAAGCCGATGACCACAAAACAGGTAGATGCTGCCCGAGGGTTTGAGGACTCGCCAGAATTGTGCCAGGCAGCCGTCGAGCCACTTTAAGTAATCCCCGTCCCCTTTCCACTGATTATCCCAGCCGTTCGGCTTTACATTGAAGTAAGGCGGATCGGTAACAATCAGATCAATGGAATTGTCAGGGAGAGTTTGGATGTATTGCATGCAGTCAGCATTGATTAAATCAACACTGTTTAAATTTACAGTATTTTTCATGGATCAGTAAGCGGGACTCTGGTAGGCTCACTATGCTTTTGCGCTAAAGCAGTGGGCCCTGGTTCGCTTGTGATCTCAGACATGAGCGAATGGCTGGCTAGGTGCTACAACACCCACCAGCCGCCCATTTTCACAGCAGGAACCCCGTCATTTATACAGGGCAATGAAAAGGCCCGCCGAAGCGAGCCTAACGATTTATGAACTTATTTGCACGTTAGTGCAGGAGGCACGAGAGGTAATGCATCACTTCTACATGCCGGGCACCATGACTGAGGGATAATCCTGCCATCGCCCATGTCTCTGTCGCCAAAATCTTCTAGCCGATAAAAAACGTGATAACCAACTTTACCGGAACATTCAGGACATGACTTATACACCTGCCCTGCCTGATTAATTTTGAGAGAACCACGTAAAGGTTTAGCACAACCGCTGCATATACCCATATCTTCTCCTTGCTGTGTGGAAACTCATTACTAACAAGGAGGGACGCCGCTTTCTTTGATGTTAGTCACGATCGGAAAAGAAGCTTTAAGTGCGTGTCTAAGTGACCACTCTTAACAGGTTACGATAGTTTTTGCGTACGCGTTAGCGTTTTCGTAAGATAAAGAAAATTTTTACGGAGATAAAAATGTGAAGGAAGTACTAAAAATATTATTACCTTTCGTTCTTGGTATTTTATCAGCACCAATACTAGAAATAATTAAAGAGAGGATAAGACAAAACAGATTAAAAAAAATCATACTCACATCATTGAGTGATGAATTTGATTTTTTAGAAGACTGCATTACAACAACTGCGAAGAGCATTAAACTAAGAGCAAGTGACAATCTTTCATTTTTAAAACTTGGCCGTGAGATAGACTTAACAGTTTTATCTACTTTTTTTATGATGTTTATGAATCTTTAAGCAAGGAACAAAGAAAAGCATATAGCACCTTATTAACACATCAAAAGACAATTACTGAAAAATATCACAAAGTTAAAGAAAATTACAAAACAGACAATGATTTATGCTTAATAATCGAATGCTCTATGCTGAATTCCATGTTGATTATTTATTATATTTTAAATGATATTATTGAAAAAAAAGATCGCTATGTTTTTCCGACCCTACCTACCTACGATGACCTGCCCCCGGGATTAGATACAACCTTCAGTTAGTAATATCGGTTGGTTTTTCTTCATATTTCCTGTTTCGCCAGTCCGTAGCGAATTCAGCTGGTGTCTGGTAATCCAGCGATGAATGGGGAC